>Ga0207871_100001_pt1 | contig 2583946 bp, 2180 predicted proteins | sample Passage260A_FD_187371 | JGI IMG/M metagenome (GOLD analysis project Ga0207871, IMG submission 187371) | Cellulose adapted compost microbial communities from Newby Island Compost Facility, Milpitas, CA, USA - Passage2 60A (SPAdes) (version 2) ...
GGGAGAAAGAAAAGCTATAGCTTCTTGCAGAAATGCAGCCATTGCTTTTTCTGATAAGCTTTCATCAACTGATGGTTGATTCATGCCTGTCGATAATTCCCTAATTTTATTTTGAAAATATTTCCGATTCCTTTCAGAACGTAAAATATATAAAATTTTATTTCGGAGTGTCGCATAAAGATAAGCCTGTATGTTCCCAAGACTATCCAGCTGATTAGCCTTTTAAAGAAGAAGGGGGTTAAATCCCGAATCCATGAAAAAGGATATCGCGCATTATCCGGCAAAAGCGATATTCCCTGTATATTAAAATTCTCTGAAACTTGATCGTTAATCCCCTAACGTTCCTCTGTGCTATCTTTCGGAATTAATGTTTTCTTTGAAAAATCAATCGGAAGCGGGATAGGTGTGGGGCCCTGATTTTCGGGAAATACTTTTGTTACATGCACCCATTTCCCATTTTTCCATACAAATCCTTCATAATTTCCATCCGGCACATAGGTATATTTTTTTTCCGGTTCATTGTGCAGCGGCACCAATTCATCATACACAATCATCTTCAGTTCATCATCATAATTCAAACCAGCATCTCCATCTTTTTTATACTCCAATACAAAACGATTGCGATCAGCACCCGGAATTGAATCTTCCGCAAAACTGAAGATAGGCGCACCAAATACGGGTTCACCATGCGGAAACGTAAGTGGCTCCAGAATTTTTTTATTGCTCAGCAATGAATTTCCATTAAAGCCAAACAAGGTATAATATCTCTGATTCCTGAAACGCGTTTCTATCAGACGATAATAAATGCAGCCAATCCATCCGCGCGGTCCTGTAATGGTATCATCCAGATGATAGGTAAACTCTGAATTATCGAATAATGGAAATAATTTGAGCTGACCATCGCGTGTATTCATCTGAATGGCTCCGTAATAGCGATAAGAACCAAAGGCACGCGGAAATTGCCAGGTGAAAATGCGAAAACTGCTATCAGGTGAGTATAAAATAGATATCTGTCGCAAGGAATCAAATGGATAATAAAATGAACCGCGTATTTTCAGTGCATTGACCAGATGTGGAATGAATGCATCGTTAGCCTGTTTGCGTATCTGTTCATCTCTGCCATTTACCAATGTGTATGCAAAAAATTTCAGGCTATCTTCCAGTTTTTCCAGCTGCATCCTACCCGCAGCGGAAAGCCGGTATTGTGCATGGACCGCTGGTGCTTCGGCCATTAATACAATCATAATCCAGCATAAAAAGCCAATACGCAACATGATATAAAACTAAAAAGGATAGCTGTTAAGAATGATTTAAATTTTTTATGCTCCTGATTTTAAACGCTGAGTCCATGCCCATAAACCTGGAAAACAAGCATCCACAAGCGGATGCGGCAAGGTTAATAATTCATCATCAGAAGCAATCAATACCGTGTACATCCCCAATGATTTGCCAAACTGCATATCGGAAAAATGATTGCCCACCATTACAGAGCGTTGAAAATCAATTTCCGGAAAATCACGGCTGGCCTGCAAAGCCATACCTATATTAGGTTTCCGGCAGGGGCTTTCATCTTCCAGATCAGGACAGTAATAAATCCGGTCAATGCGTCCGCCATGGTTTCTGATTTCCTCACACATCCAACGATGCAACTGCTCCAGTTGTTGTGCGCTTATCAGCCCTTTTCCCACACAACGTTGATTGGTAACCACAAGGATATGTCCGAAAATGCTTTGCAGCAGCCGAAGAGCATCCAGCGCACCAGGTTCAAAATAAAATTCTTCCCGGCTTAATACATATCCATCTTTTTTCTCCACATTGATCACCCCATCCCGATCCAGAAACAAAGTCCAGCGTTTATCAAATCCGTGCATAGGCAGGAATCATTTGCTGTGCCCGGATATAATCTTCCGGAATACCCATGTCAATAAAAAACTGATGAGCCTGAAAAACCGCTACCGGAGAAAGTTGCGGGTGGTTCACCAGGGTTTCCAGCACATCTTTTTCAAAAGAAAATATTTCCGGAAAGGGTTGTGATGTCCACCACGTACGATCTATGCAATAGATTCCGGCATTGATCCATCCGGGTTTTCTGTCGCGCTTCTCCTGAAAAGATTTAACTGTATGGTTTGCTTCATCGATTTCCAGGCTTCCGTAACGACCTGTATCCTGCAGATAGCAGGCAGCAAGGGTAATAGGTTTTTTCATGGATTGATGCAGTTGTTCCATGTTCGACAAGGATATCGGAAAATACGTATCTCCGTTTAACACAAATACCCGTGCAGCGAGCGCATAGCTCATGGAAAGGCTGATGGCACCGCCGGTTCCCAGTGGTTGAGGTTCTGTCACGATTTGTATTTCAAATGGAAATTGCCCTTTATCTGTTTCTGCCAACCATTGCTGCACAAGCTGATGCTGATAACCCAAGGAAAGTATCACCCGGCTTACCTGCTGGCCTGCAAGATAATGCAGCAGATAATACAGAAACGGATGCTTGCCAATAGGTGCAAGCACTTTGGGTTTATCCGGTAACAGGGATCGAAGGCGTGTACCCAGCCCGCCCGCAAGAATCATGGCTTCACGCATCATATCCAAAAAGAACTTGTTCAGTAAGCTGACAAATGGTGTGGCCAATCAGCATGTGTGCTTCCTGGATGCGTGGTGTATCATCCGATGGTACATTGATCAGGTAATCACACATGTGTTTCATGGCTCCTCCGCTTCGGCCTGTAAATCCGATCACACGAACAGGTATCTGCTGGGCTACTTCAATAGCTCGGATCACATTCCGCGAATTACCAGAAGTGGAAAGTGCCCACAACACATCACCAGGCTGCGCCATAGCCCGCAACAAACGGGCATATACTTCTTCATAACTATAATCATTTGCTACGGCAGTCAGATAAGATGTGTTGCAATGCAAAGCCTCTGCCGGCAATGGCCTGCGATCAATATAAAACCGGCCCGATAATTCTGCGGCCAGATGTTGGGCGTCAGCAGCGCTTCCACCATTGCCACAAAAATAAACCCGATGGCCTTCCTGAAATGTGTTTACCATAAGATCTACTACTTCTTCGATCGTTGTCATCAATTCCGGATGATGCAGGATTTCTGTTTTCACCCGGATAGATTCCTGAAAGGCTTTGTGAATGGCTTCTGTAAATGGGCGCATATCTGATTTTTTTCAAATGAAAACTATATACTCCATGTGGTTAATCCCTGCTGTACAAACTGATATTTATGAAAACTGCCACCAAAGGGCTTTAACGCTTCCATCACACGATAACGTGTATTACCCGGACAATACAGAATCATAAAACCACCTCCACCTGCACCGGATATTTTACCTCCGGTAGCACCCGCTTTTTTAGCGGCTTCATAAATCTCATCCAGTTGCGGATTGGATATACCACTTGCCATCCGGCGCTTGTGTTGAAAACCAAAATCCAAGATTTCACCAATCTCATCAATGCGTCCCTTAAGCAGGGCTTCTTTCATCAGAATGGCTTGTTCCTTCAACTGATGCATGGCCTCAATGGAGGCTGTATTTTTCTGCATCACATTTCTTTTTTGTTCTTCGATGATGATGGAAGAAAGCCTGCTGGTGGCTGTGTGATAAAGCAAAAGATTGTTTTCCAGTTCATCCAGATAATGCTGGCGGATCCGAAGAGGATTGACAATTACTTTTTCATCTGCATAAAATTCCATAAAGTTGACACCGCCAAAAGTAGCAGCATACTGGTCTTGCCGGCCGCCGGCCATACCCAGATCATGCCTTTCAATCTCATAGGCAAGACGGGCAATATCGTATTCACCAAGAGGCAATTTCAGCCACTCTGCAAAAGCGCCTACAATGGCCACTACCAGCGTGGAAGACGTGCCCAGTCCGGAACCCGGAGGTGCATCCACATAGGTAGTAAGCCTGAATGATAATGGCTGACGGGTAAAATCTTTTACAATGCGGTTGTACACGCCTTTCAACAGCTGCAGTTCACCATCTGCGGGATGTTCAGCTACGCAAGATAAAGATATATGCTGCCCACGATCTGCTGCATACAATTCAATATGTGATTCGTGCAATGGCTCAATGGAAGCATAAGCAAAAAGCGAAAGCGTAGCATTCAACACAGCACCATGATACAAATCCGCATAAGGACTTACATCGGTACCACCACCTGCCAAACCAATCCGCAACGGTGCTTTGCTTCTGTATATCATGCTGATACGAAATGAAATGGTAAAACAATAAAACTATTTATTGTGTCCGTGTTGCAAATGATGTTTGATGTGCAAGTCCCAGAATTTGTTCACAAAGGTATTCCCAGCTGAAACGTTTTTTTTCTTCCTGAATAAAATGTATGAAAGTAGTTGTATTTGTATGAAAAAACTCCACAATCGCCCGGGCAATATCTTCAGGTTCAGGTTCACAAATCAATCCGGTACGCTGATGCATTACCATTTCGGGTAATCCGCCCACACGGGTCACGATCATGGGTTTTTCAAAATGATAGGCAATTTGTGTAATACCGCTTTGGGTGGCGCTTTTGTAAGGTTGAACAATCACATCAGCCGCACTAAAATAATATTTTACTTCTTCATCCGGGATAAAATGATCATGCAAAATGACACGATCCTGCAGATGCAATTGTTCCATCAGTTGCAGATAAGGTTCGGGTGATTCGTAAAATTCACCTGCCACAATCAGATGCACATCCTGCAGTTCACGAACGGATGGCGCTGCAAATGCATGCAGCAACAAATCCAGTCCCTTATAGGCGCGAATCAACCCAAAAAACAATGCATATCGTTTCTTCGGATCAAGCCCCAGGCGGGCACAGGCCGTGTGTTTATCCACTGCCTGACCATATACGTCATAAACCGGATGCGGCACAAGCGTGGCCGGTTTATCCGTAAAACGCCGCAAATCATCAAGCACCTGCTGGCTCATCGCAACAAAGGCATCCACAGGTTTTAAAAAATAACGGGTGAGCATGCCACCCAGCACATGATGTTCATGCGGGATCACATTATCCAGGATACAGATGATTCGGGTATGCTGATTGCGCTGGATCAGCCGCAGGATGGTGCCAAAGCAGGGAGCCATAAAGGGAATCCAGTATTTTACCACAACCACATCGGGCTGCATCCGCGAAAGCATCAGGCCTGCACGTATCCAGTTAAAAGGATTCATGGAATGAATGCAACGCACAATTTTCAGATCAGCCGGCGCAGATCCTTCTGCGTATTGCGTTTTGCCGGGAAACAGGAAAGAAGGGTATTGCACCGTGAAGGTATAAATCACCACTTCATGTCCCAATTGCTGAAAAGCCCTTGCCAGCCGCTCATTGTATGCGGCCAGCCCACCTCTGAACGGATATGCCGTGCCAATAATACTGATGTTTGCCATGCTTTGCCTTGCGCAAATATCTGAAGCTGCAATTTACCGGAAAATATCAGAAACAGCATCCCGTGAGAAATACCACTCAATCTCAGCCCGATTTTTTTTCGTCTCTTTCCCGCGCCTGCCCGCCTTGCTGCATTGAGGATGGGGAGAATGCATGCGAACCATGTTTTTAGGTCTGGCAAAAAATTTAAATAATTGTGATACAAGCCATTACTCTGATCAGGCCAGCAAAACAACAGGTAGCAATTATTTTAAATCCGGAAAAGTTTATGTATCGACTTGAATGAAAAAACAGCTGTCAGCTGATACATATACAAGTAAATGGATGGTAAAAGAAATACGGATTTGGTTTGTTTGAAAGGAAATGTATTATCTTTGCTGCAGAAACTGCAAAAGCATTTCATACACGTTCTTTTCTGCGATGCAGTTTCTCCTCGGGGTGCCTTACTGTCAGGCTGAGATCATACCCGTTGAACCTTGACCAGGTAATGCTGGTTAGGAAAAGGTAAGAGAAATCCCTCCCTTACCTGATTGTATTTCGCTACACATGGCAGCTTTCCCTGCATGATTCTGTGTGCAGGTAAAGGTTGTTGTGTGCGGCTTCAGCATCATGTTTTGTTTTCACCATCCACGCCGGCAGATGGTGAAACAGGAGTGTTGTACAATCTGAAAAAAAACATCATGGTTTAAACACAAAAACGATTTTTATGAAACAAATTTGCAGCCTGTTGTTTCTGCTGCTGGCAACACAGGCATATGCCCAGATTTCCCTAAGCGGAGAAATTACCGACACGGCTCAGCATCCGGTTCCAGGAGCCACCATTCGCCTGCTGCAGGCAGGCCGGCATCAGGCCATACAGGGTACATTGAGCCATCCAGATGGCCGGTTTCAGATAGATGCATTGCAACCCGGTGATTATACATTGGTCGTTTCCTCTGTGGGATACGATACATACCGGCAAACGCTGAAACTTGGTGAACCTACTCATCTGCATATTCAGCTTCATCCTGCCAACTTGCTGATTACACCCCTTGAGGTGGTGGCTACCCGCGCCGCATCCAATGCGCCATTTACCAAAGATAACATCCCGGGTAAAACATTAAATCAATACAATTTGGGCGAAGACATGCCTTATTTGCTAAGCTTGCAACCATCGGTAACTACTACTTCCGATGCGGGCACAGGCATAGGATACACAGGCATTCATATCCGCGGCACTGATGCTTCGCGGATCAATGTTACCATCAATGGGATTCCGGTCAATGATGCAGAAGATCAGGGCGTGTATTGGGTGGATATTCCTGATCTGGCTTCGTCTGCTTCTTCCATTCAGATTCAGCGGGGCGTGGGTTCTTCCACCAATGGCGCAGGAGCTTTTGGTGCCACGCTGAATATCAGTACCCACGAATATCATCCGGATCCCTATGCATCATGGGAAAGCAGTGCCGGTTCATTCAACACCTGGAAAAATACAGTGAAAGTGGGCAGTGGCTTGCTTAATCATCACTTCACTGTAGATGCCCGCCTGTCCAAAATTTCATCAGACGGGTATATTGACCGGGCTTTTGCAGATCTGAAATCATTTTATTTGTCAGGTGCTTATTATGCTGATAAAACATCTGTTCTTTTCAACATCATATCCGGAAAAGAACGTACCTATCAGGCGTGGAATGGTGTACCACAGGATTCATTAGCCACCCATCGCACTTACAATGGTTTGGGCCTGATGCCCGATGGAAATTATTATTCTAATCAAACCGATAATTATCAGCAGGATTATTATCAGCTGTTCTTCAATCATGCCATCAATCATCAGCTGAATTATTCCCTGGCATTGTTTTTAACCAACGGGAAAGGATATTACGAAGAATACAAAATGAATCAAGCTTATGCTGATTATGGTTTACCGAATCCGGTAATTGGAGGAGATACAATCCAGACAACAGATTTAATACGGGATTTATGGCTTGATAATCAATTTTACGGTTTTATTTTTTCCGTCAATCACAGCGGCAAGCTCAACTGGACTCTTGGTGGCGGTGCCGATCAATATGATGGTAAACATTTTGGAAATGTACAATGGGCGCAATATGCTATTCCGAAAGATTATCAGTATTACTACAATGTGGCACATAAAAAAGATGCTAATGTTTTCTGGAAAGCCGATCGCTCGATAACTGATAAGCTAAGTGCCTATCTGGACGTGCAATATCGTTTTGTGCAATACGATATCAACGGATTTGATGATAATCCAACTTTGATTCAACACAACACCTATCATTTTGTAAATCCCAAACTGGGCATCAACTGGCAACTGAATCCGCACAGCCGTTTTTACCTGTCGTATGCAGTGGCACATAAAGAACCCAACAGGGACGATTATGAAGCTAATCAGGCTGAAACGCCCCGTCCGGAAGTGCTGTACGACTGGGAAGCCGGTTATGAAGGCCAGCAATCAAAGTTTCAATGGCATGCAGGATTGTATTACATGAATTATCATGATCAGCTGGTATTAACGGGTAAAATCAACGATGTAGGTGCATACACCCGTACCAATGTACCATCCAGCTACCGGGCAGGCATTGAACTGGCCGGCGGCTATGCTTTTACCAAATGGCTGCATCTTCAAGCCAATGTTACGTATAGCCAGAATAAAATCCGCCATTTTACCGAATACATTGATGATTATGATCTGGGAAATCAGAAAGCCATTGATCATGGAACGACCGACATTGCTTTTTCGCCAGACTGGATTGGCGCAGCTGTTTTGCAAATCAGGCCTGTCAAAAATCTGGAAATTGATTGGACAGCCAAATATACCGGTTTGCAATATCTGGATAATACCAGCAATCCCAACCGGGCATTATCGCCCTTTACGGTTCATAATCTGATTTTCAACTATCAACTACATCCTGCGTGGATACAGGATATCCAATTGAAATTCATGATTGAAAACCTGTTCAACAAAAAATATGAAAACAACGGCTATACTTATTCCTATATTGAAAATGGTACCCTGCATACGGAAAACTATTATTTTCCTCAAGCCGGTATCCATGTGTTGGGAGGCATTCAGGTGAATTTCTAAATTCTTCATCTATCACATATCCACGGGTTGTCCTTATCTGTACCGCTTATAATGCAGATAAGGATAACCGTGGATAAATTTTTGCTATAGTGGATAAATTTTTGCTATAAAAAATAACCTTCCGAATTTTGGAAAGGTGGTAATTATGCAAGAACAACTGACCATACGGCTGAACGGTATGCGCTTTCGCGGGGCTTATGGTTATTATCCTGATGAACAACGATTGAATCAGGAATGGATCGTGGATATTGCTGTTCATTTTCATCCCGAAAAAACCTTTGCTACCCTGCGTGATACTTTTGATTATGAACAACTTTATATTTGGGTTAAGGAACTGATGGAACAGCCTGCTGCACTCATGGAAACCCGTGCACAGGAAATTGCTGATAAGCTCTATTATCATTTGCAGGAGGCTGTTCGGATTGAAGTGATTATCACCAAGCCTTTTCCTTTGTTGGGCGGAGAAATTGAAAGTTCCCAGGTGCATATTACCAGAACGTATCCGGAAAGTTGAAAAAACCTATCCTGTGTATAAATATTTGCTTTGGCTGATTCTGCTATTCGGCTGGGCCATGCAGGCCTGGGCGCAGCATGATGCCGATTATGAGGAGGAACAACAGGCCCTGCAGCTTGTGGCACAAATGCATGAGCCTGAGGCAATCAGGAAATACCAACATGCCATTGCGCGGCATCCGCATGATGCCCGGCTCTATGCCAACGCAAGTCTGCTGGCTTCCCATCTGGCGCTGATTACCGATAACCTGTCAGAAAAGAAATCTTGGTTGACGCTGGCCAGGCAATATGCTGACTCAGCCCAAAACCTCGATCCTGCACTGCCAGATGGGAAACTGGCTTTTGCTGAAGCCACATTTCAGCAGGCACTCCTTTTGGGTGCCAAGGAAAAAATCAACGGTTTCAAAATAGCTTTAACCGCTGTGCGACAGGTTACAGCTGCGGATAGCCTGAACGCACAGGCCTGGAATCTGCTGGGGCGCATTCAGCTGCAACTGGCAACTATGAGTGTGGTGGAACGCTCGGCTGCCCGCCTGCTGTTCGGACAAATTCCCGAAGCCTCGCTGCAACAGGCTATCCATAGTTTTCAGCGATGCATGCAGCTCGACCGGCGGTTCATCAGCAATTACTACGATCTGGCTACAGCCTATCATGCCAACGGCCAGGATGAACAGGCTATCCACACGGCTCAGCAGGCCCTGCGGCTGAAAAGCATCAGACAAGGCGATGATATGTGGAAGCAACGCTGCCAATCGCTCATCAAAAACCTGCAATAAGCTGTATTTGCGGCAAATTTTTGCTATCATTGCACTGAAGCGTATATCATGCAAATCACACCTGCCATACAACCCCTGTATTCCGTGGATGATCCGGTACTGCTTCAGGCCGACGCTTCTTCCTGGACCTTACTGCTGCAGGTGGGCCAGGATTATCTTTCCTATGCCATCAAAAATCACGACAACACATTCATCAATCTCAAAGCCTATCAGTTGTCAGCAGATGTAGCTTCACTGCAGCCTGCAGCCGAAACCCCAACCGGTTTGCCGGCTACTGTAGCTTCATCCCTCGAATTTTTTCTTGAACACGACGGTGTATTGCGTCTGCCGTTTCATGAAGTATATGTGGGTTATGATTATCCACCCCACACGTTGGTACCCGTCGATGCTTACGTGTCTGAGGCTGAAAATGCCTATTTCACGCCCCTGCACCTGCTGAAAGAAGAAGATACCATCCAGCGGGATGCGGTGGAAGAATGCGGTGCCTATAATCTTTTTGCCGTACAGACTCAGTTTCTGAATCTTTTGAGAAAAGAGTTTCGCAAATTTCACCTGCATCATATTTCCACAGCATTTCTAAAAAGCATCTTTAAACTCTATCCCGACAAACGGGGTGAACAGCTTTTCATTTGCTTTCACCAGCACCATGCCTATCTGCTCGCCAGGCGGCATGATCAATTGCTGTATTTTCACCGCATAAGCTTTACATCAGAAACAGATGTGCTTTATCATGTGCTGGCAGTAGTGAAACATTTTCAAATGAATCTATCTGCTATGCGTTGTGTGCTGGGCGGTGAAATTACCCGTCAGTCCAAGCTTTACGAGCTTCTCTATGCCTATGTGCCTATTATCCAATGGCTGAGCCGCCCACGTCCATTTGGTTACGTCGATGCTTTTACCCATTATCCGGGACATTTCTTTTTTCTAAATCTTTCATTGGCCTTATGCGAATAATCAGTGGAAGCTGGAAAGGCAGAAAATTCTCACCCCCCGCAGGATTCCGCAGCAGGCCTACGAGCGACAGGGCCAAAGAGGGGCTGTTCAATATTTTGCAACACAGGCTGGATCTTTCCGGCATGGAGGCGCTCGACTTATTTGCGGGCACAGGCAGCGTGGGTTATGAACTGGCATCACGGGGTGCACAACGGGTGGTGATGGTGGATCATCACCGCAAGGTGGTACAGTTTATCCAGCAGCAAATCCGGCAGTGGGGCATGGCAAGCTGTGAGGCCATACAGGCTGATGCCTGGTATTTTATCAAACACACCCCAGACCGGTTCGATCTGATCTTTGCTGATCCGCCCTATCAGATGGAGGATATACGCCTGCTCCCCGATACCATTCTGCAACGCGGACTTTTAAAAAAGGACGGCTGGCTGGTACTGGAACACACGGCACAAATACATTTTGATCATCATCCACACCTGATGTTTAGCCGCCGGTATGGGAAAACGGTGTTTTCCTTTTTCCGTGACCAACCGGTATCTTCTTCTGAACCGCTATCTGCACACAATTCCTGACGGCATGGAAAACGTTTGCGTATTCCCCGGAACTTTTGATCCCATTACACTCGGGCATGTAGATATCATCCGGCGCGCCTTGCAATTGTTTGATCGGATCATTGTAGGAGTGGGGGTCAATTCGCTGAAACAACCGATGTTCAGCATCGAGCAAAGGCTTGACTGGATCCGGGCTGTTTTTGCAAACGAGCCCAGAGTGGAAGCCGAAGCTTATGAGGGACTCACCGTAGCTTTTTGCCAACAAAAACAGGCACGCTTCATCTTGCGCGGCATCCGCTATGTCAGCGATTTTGAATATGAAAAATCCATTGCCGACATGAACCGGGCGCTGGCGCCGGACATTGAAACCGTTTTTCTGGCTTCAGCTCCAGCCTACGCCACTACGGCCTCTACATTGGTCCGCGATGTGATACGAAACGGAGGCGATATTTCAGCCTTTGTACCTGAGGTGGTGTATCGCACGCTGCAAGCAAATCCCGGATAAACCTCATTCTTCCACAGGTTCCAACTTAAACTCATTCAGGAACTGCGTAGTGAATTCACCGCGGCGGAAGGCTTCATTGCGCATCAGTTGCAGATGAAACGGAATGGTGGTTTTAATGCCTTCTATCACAAATTCGCTCAAAGCCCGCTCCATCGTGCATATTGCCTCTTCGCGTGTTTGTGCTACCGTAATCAGTTTGGCTACAAGCGAATCATAATAAGGCGGAATCACATATCCGGCATAGATATGCGAATCAACCCGCACGCCATGGCCACCAGGCACATGCAGGGTGGTGATACGACCCGGGCTGGGCCTGAAATCATTGAATGGATCTTCAGCATTGATGCGGCATTCAATGGCATGCATCTGTGGATAATAGTTTTTGCCCGAAATGGGCACACCGGCCGCAATCTTGATTTGTTCCTTAATTAGGTCAAAATTGATTACCTCTTCCGTGACCCCATGCTCAACCTGGATACGGGTATTCATTTCCATGAAATAGAAATTGCGGTATTTATCTACCAGAAATTCAACCGTACCCACGCTCTCATAATTGATAGCCTGAGCTGCCTTAATGGCTGCTTCGCCCATTTTTTCTCGTAACTCAGGCGTCATGAACGGAGAGGGAGATTCCTCGACGAGTTTTTGATGACGACGTTGAATGGAACAGTCACGCTCACTGAGATGGCATACTCGGCCATATTGATCGCCGGCAACCTGAAATTCAATATGGCGAGGTTCTTCGATGTATTTCTCCATGTAAATGCCATCATTGTTGAAGGCTGCTTTAGCTTCGGCGCGTGCTACCTGAAATTGTTTTTCCAATTCGGATTCTTCCCATACAACCCGCATGCCTTTTCCTCCACCACCAGCAGTGGCTTTCAAAATCACGGGATAGCCAATTTCACGTGCAAGCGATTTGGCTTCATCCAGGCTGCTGAGCAAGCCTTCAGAGCCAGGGATCACAGGTACGCCAGCGGCTATCATGGTTTCCTTGGCGGTCATTTTATCGCCCATCTTGCGAATCATCTCGGCCGTCGGGCCAATGAATTTGATACCGTGTTCGGCACAGATCTCAGCAAAACGGGCATTTTCAGCCAGAAAGCCATAACCGGGATGAATGGCATCCGCATTGGTGATTTCGGCAGCTGCCATGATATGCGGAATGTTGAGATAAGATTCGGCGCTGGCCGGCTTGCCAATACATACGGCTTCATCCGCAAATTTCACATGCAGGCTTTCCCGATCGGCCGTGGAATAGATGGCTACCGTCTTAATACCCATTTCCTTGCAGGTACGAATTACCCGCAAGGCTATTTCTCCTCGGTTGGCTATTAGTATTTTTTTAAACATGTCGCTCACCTGAATTGATTATACCGGCTCAACAAGAAACAAGGGTTGATCAAATTCAACGGGAGAAGCATCTTCAACCAAAACCTTCACAATTCTGCCCGACACTTCACTCTCAATTTCATTGAAGAGTTTCATGGCTTCAATGATACACACTACCTGCCCGGGTTTTACTTCATCTCCGACGTTTACAAAGGGCGGTTTATCAGGTGAAGGACTTCTGTAAAAAGTGCCGATCATGGGTGATTTGATCGTGATGTAGTTTTCTTCTTTGGTTGAAGCTGGAGCTGCAGGTTGTGCGGCTGGCTGAGGAGCAGGTGTTGCAGGCATCGGGAGCGGAGAGGGAGAAACTGCTGCCATGGTAGGTACCATAGGATAAGCAGGCTGCATCAACGGGGCTCCTTCAGGGGTGTGGTCCTTCTGTTTGATGGTGATTTTGAAATTTTCTTCTTCAATACTGATTTCACAGATGTTTGACTTGCTGACCAGCTTGATGAGCTCCTGAATCTGTTTAAAGTCCATGTATGTAGGTTTATGTGAACAATCACCTGATCTCCGAAAAGGATCAGCTATTCATTATGCTTTTACACGCTCTACATATTCACCGGTACGTGTATCCACACGAATCAATTCATCATTGTCTACAAACAAAGGCACCATCACCGTTGCACCGGTCTCAACCGTGGCTGGTTTCATAGCTCGTGTAGCCGTATCACCTTTCAGGCCGGGTTCGGTATAGGTAACCCGCAATACAATTTTATCGGGTAATTCCACACTGATGGGTTGATCATTTTCTGTGTTGATCAGGATAAAACACTCCTGACCTTCCTTGTAAAACTCAGGCCTGTCAACCTGGGCTTCATTGAGGGCAATTTGTTCGTAGGTTGTATTATCCATGAAATAATATGCGGTATCATCCTTGTACAGGAACTGACAAGGCTTTTTTTCAATTCTTACCGGATAAATGGTATCACCTGAATTCCAGGTGTGTTCAATGGTTTTACCGGTTTCCACACTTTTTAATTTAGCCCACACTTTTGCAGCGGCTCTTGCCGTTTTGTTCTGTCCAAAATCCACAACCTGGTACAGTTCATCTCCCAGCTTAATGGTAAGACCCATGCGAATGTCTGCAGTTGTTGCCATAGTTTCATGAATTAGATAGCAAATACAATGCGTTAAGAATTCGCAAAGGTATAAAAGAAAAAATTTTTCCAACTCCTCACACCCTTCACTGCAGGTGTGAACTTACAAAAGGATTAACAATATTCAAAAAAGAATTTACCAAAAACCTCCTAACTTTACCCGTTGTTCAATATCCGGAAAATCTGTTGATATGCAAATCTTTCGTTTGAGAACTTCCATGGTTTGTATAGCTATGCTGGCTGTGGTACTGGCATCCGGCTTTTCTGCCTCTGCACAGGACAATACAAGTGATCAGCCGCTGTTTCTCAGATATCCTACCATTCCGCACTTCAGTGTAATTACGGCCGATGGAAAAACATTCACCGAAAAAGATCTGAAAAAAAATACGCCGACACTCATCTTCCTATTCAGCGTGGACTGTGAGCACTGCCATCATGAAACGGAAGATATCGTGCAACACATCAAACAATTTAAAGGTACTCAAATCCTGATGGTTACGCATTTCCCCGTGAATGATATGATTCAGTACACGCACGATTATCATCTTGATCAATATCCGAAAATCATTACTGTGGCTACAGACGAAAAGCGTTGGCTCCTAAGTTTTTATCGCCTGCATTTCTTTCCCGGACTGTATATCTACAATTCCCGCCAGGAGCTTGTCTATCATGCAGAAGGCACCAGGCCGGCAGATACACTGCTGCATTATCTCAAACCCTGAGAACGTGTTCTGGTGAAAATTCACGAACAGCTTTTTCATTCTGCCATAAAGGACTAACTTTGCGTCCGTGCAAATTATTCCTTCCATCTTAAAAATTGTTTTCCATGAAAGTAACTGTTGTAGGTGCCGGTAATGTGGGCGCCACCTGTGCCAATGTATTAGCCAGTAAAGATTTTCTGCAGGAAATTATTTTGCTCGACATCAAAGAAGGGGTGGCTGAAGGGAAAGCGCTTGATATATGGGAATCTTCTCCTATCCTGCATTTCGGCACACGCGTGAGAGGTGTGACAAACGACTACAGCCAAACAGCCAACAGCGATGTGGTGGTGATTACTTCCGGATTGCCCCGCAAACCGGGCATGAGCCGTGACGATTTGATTTCTACAAATGCCGGTATCGTGAAATCGGTGACCGAAAACATCATGAAATACTCTCCGGATGCCATCCTGGTGGTTGTTTCCAATCCCCTGGATGTAATGACTTACTGTGCCTATCTGACGGCAAAGGTCGACAGCAGGCGGGTTTTCGGCATGGCCGGTGTGCTGGATACTGCGCGATATAAAGCATTTCTGGCCGATGAAATCGGATGTTCTCCGAAGGACATTGAAGCGTTGTTGTTGGGTGGGCACGGTGACACCATGGTGCCACTGCCAAGATATACCAGTGTAGCCGGTATTCCGGTTACGGAGCTGGTAAGCGCAGATCGCCTGCAGGCAATTATCGAACGTACCCAGAAGGGCGGCGGAGAAATCGTGAATCTGCTGGGCACTTCAGCCTGGTATGCACCCGGTGCGGCTGCAGCCCAGATGGTGGAAGCCATCTGTAAAGATGAACGGCGCATCTTGCCTTGCTGTGCGTGGTTAACCGGCCAGTACGGGCTGAAAAATATTTACCTGGGTGTACCTGTAGTGCTGGGCAGGAACGGTATTGAAAAAATTATCGAGTTGCAGCTGAACGAGCAGGAAATGGCGCTGGTAAAAGCTTCAGCCGATCATGTGCGGGAAGTGATGAACGTGCTCGATAACATGCAGCTGGTGAAAAACTAAATCATCAAGATCTTAATTTGAAGGCAAAAACCGGTCGCTGACCGGTTTTTTTTATTGTTCTGCTATAACCTGCTTCCAGCGGCGATGTACAGCCCGCGCAATTTCGGTTAAATCCAGCTCGCGCATGCATTTGAAATGAACTCTGGGGCAGGCTTCGTATCCAATCTTTGAGCAAGGCCGGCAAGATAATTCCTTATGCTCAATGATGTCAAACAACTCAGAATGCTTTCCTTGCTGGTACCGGCTTCCATAGTAGGGGAACATGCCAAACTCCGGTATGGTATTGCCCCAGATGGTTATCATAGGTTTACGGAAAGCAGCGCCAATGTGCATCATACCCGTGTCGTGCGTCAGCAGCAAGCGTGATTGGCGGATGATGTCGGCCGATTGATGGAGAGAACATGCACCAGCCAGATTCAAAATCTTTTCAGGGTATTGTGCAGCCAAAAGCGAACCCGTGGCTGCATCTTCCCGCCCGCCAAGAATCACTACAGGGTAGGGGATCAGGGCGGCCAGCTGCAACATGCGATCAGGCGGCAATTTTTTGGTGGCATGTGCGCCGCCAATAGCCCAGGCTATATATCCCCGTTGAAAGGGTACAGGCAAGCGCTCTGTCGGAAAACCGGCACCAGCCGGAATCCAGTATTCCACACCCTCTCCATCGGGATGTACGCCAAAAGGTTTTACCGTTTCAAAATACCGGTCTACCACCGAAATATCCGGCAGCAGTGCTTTCCGCTTGGTTTGCACCACCAGCCACTTCTTCAGGTTTAACTTGGGAAAACGATACACGGGGATTCTCAAATCCATCCATAACCGCCATGTGCGCAGGTTATGATGCAGATCAATCACTGCATCATAATGTTCGTTTTTTAATTGTCGGATACCTGCACGCCAATCGTCCGTCAATAAATGAACGAAATCCACATACGGATTGGCTTCCAACAGGGGCAGGTAGGCAGCTTTTGTAAAATAATGCAAAGTAATACCGGGTAATTGTTGTTTCATGCACCGCAGTACAGGAGTGGTCAGCACTATATCGCCAATGGAAGAAAACCGCACAACCAGAAACTTGGCCATGTAAACAACTGATCAGATTAGATTTTTTCGACAAAATTCAGATCCTTGCCATAGGTTTCCTTAAGCCAGAGTGCCGACAGGAAAGCCAATCCGATGCAAATTACACCCGTCCAGAATGCTCCCAACACATTGCTTTGAAATACCTGCTTTTCCAGAAAATGATATAGCAGTGTGATGAGTGGCAATGCACCCCTCGCATAGTTGGGAGCTGTAATAGCAGCCGTGGCACGCAGATTGGTACCAAACTGTTCAGCCGCTACCGTGACAAACACAGACCAGAAACCCACTCCCAAACCCAACAGGCCACAAATCAGGTAGAAAGTAGCCAGGCTCACGTGATAGGCCCTAAAATAAGCCACCACAGCCAGAAAACAAATGATGTAAAAAATGTATAACGCTTTTTTCCGGCTTTTCAACAACTGACTCAGATAACCACATGCCAGCCCACCCAGTGTGAGAATGGTATAGCTGATCATCACGGCCTTACCCGGATCAGGTGTACCCTGAATCTGCAGGGTTTTAGCAAAACCATCAGAAAAAGCAATCAGGATACCCACCACATACCAGGCCGGAAGACCCAGCAAAATCACCGTCAGATAACGGAAAAAACGATTGGCATTGGTGAAAAAAGCCAGGTAATTACCCTTTGAAACAGGCAGATGCTGAATAGCCTTATACATGCCCGATTCCAGCACACCCACACGTAAGATTAGCAACAACAAACCCAATCCGCCTCCTACAAAATAACAAACCCGCCAGCTGGGAATAATCTGGGCCACAAAATAAGCAGCCACAGCACCTAAAATGCCAACACTTGCCACAATAGTGGTACCATAGCCCCGCTTATCGGCCGGCAACAACTCGGAAACCAATGTGACCCCCGCGCCCAGCTCACCGGCCAATCCCAAACCCACTATCAACCGAAAGAACTTGTACCAGAAAATGACATGCGGCCCATGAATCAAACCATTGCCAATATTTCCCACAGAATACAACAATATGGACCCAAACAATACAGAAAGCCTTCCTTTTTTATCACCCAGGATACCCCACAGAATGCCTCCCACCAGCAATCCAACCATCTGAAAATTCAACAGGGAAAGGCCAACTGTTTGCTGGGCATCACCTGTAATGCCTAAATCATTTAGGCTGCGAATGCGGATAATGGTGAAAAGCAGCAAATCATAGATATCAACAAAATATCCCAATGAGGAAACAATCACCACCAGACTCAATACGGAAGTCTGCCGGGAACGGGTAGTGGATAAAGGTTCCATAGGTTACATGTTTTCTTACGGAAGTGTTGATTTTCGCGAACCCAACAACACCCGAAAAATAACCGGTGCTGTGGTAACCAGCACAATGCCCACCACAATCCATTCCAGATGATCGCCTAACCACGGGAAAGAAATACCTAAAAAATATCCTGCACACATCATCATGGAAACCCAGAGCACACAGCCAATGATATTGAAGAGCGTGAATTTCCGGTAATCCATTTTCACAATTCCCGCAACTATAGGAGCAAATGTTCGGATAAACGGCAGAAAACGTGCAAAAATGATGGCTAACCCTCCATGTTTTTCATAAAATTCATGGGCAGCTATCAGATGTTTTTTCTTGAAAAACAAGCTATCCTCCCGTTTAAACAACAATGGCCCCGATTTCTTCCCAAACCAATATCCGACAAAGTTCCCTAAAATACCTGCCACGGCTACCAACAGCACTACCAGGGCGAAAGGCATTTCAAAAGGATCATCAGGATGAGCGGCAAGCATGCCGGCCACAAACAACAGCGAATCGCCAGGAAGAAAAAAACCTACAAACAAACCCGTTTCTGCAAAAATCACAAACAACAACAAATACAATCCACCATGGTGAATGATCCAGGAAGGATTGATCAAATGCTTAAGAAACTCGATTACATCATGCATAATAACGCTTCAGCTGAAATCGTGATATAAAAACTGCGTAAAAATAAAGGTTTCCGGATTAAGCATAAGGGTTTTTGAAAAAGAGTGACTAACTTAGTTCATCAAAATCCGGAAAACGATGAATAAGCTCTTGTTCACCAAAACGTTGTATGTGCTTCTGGCCGGGTGCATCCTGGCTGGTTTCACGAATTGTCATTCCGATGCACAGCAACAAGCAATATCCCGTCTGGCCTTTGCGCCAAATGATGACCAGTTAAAATTGCCCGCTGGGTTTCATGCTGTGGTGGTGGCTTCTCATATCGGTGCAGCCCGTCATATTGTGGTGCGCGACAACGGGGATATCTACGTAGCTCTCCGGGCGCCGCACAACGGGCATGCCATTGCCTGCTTGCGCGACCAGAATGGCGACGGGAAAGCTGATATTATTGAATATTTCGGGCCAAATACCCGTGGGGATGGCATTGGGATTTACAGAGGCTACCTTTATTTTGGAAGTGATACGGCCATTATGCGTTTCCGGTTGATTGACGGACAACTGCTGCCCGATGCCCACGCTGAAACCATTGCGCGTTTCCCCATTCAACATGAACATGAAACCAAAACCTTTACCTTCGATAACCAGGGTTATATGTACGTGAATGTGGGCGCGCCTTCCAATGCCTGTCAGTATGAGGATCGGCAAAAAGGTTCGCCGGGACAAAATCCCTGCCCCTTGCTTGAACACTATGCAGGCATCTGGCGGTTCCGCGCCGATGTACCCGATCAAACCGAAGACCATGGCGGCATGCGATATGCTACCGGACTGCGCAATTGCGTGGCGCTCGACTGGAATCCGGTAAACCATCAGCTGTATGCGGCCATGAATGGGCGCGACCAGCTTTATCAGCTTTATCCACAATATTACAATGCTCAGCAGGGAGCCGAACTGCCTGCCGAAGAATTTTTGCTTATCCGCCAGGGAGGCAACTATGGCTGGCCCTACACTTACTATGATCAATTCCAGAAGAAACGCATCATCGCACCGGAATACGGAGGAGATGGAAAAAAGGCTGCTCCGGCCAATCAGTATGATCCGCCCATCATGGCTTTTCCCGGCCACTGGGCCCCCCTGGGATTATTGTTTTACACCGGCAATCAATTCCCTTCCTCCTACAAATACGGTGCGTTCATCGCCTTTCATGGCTCCTGGAATCGGGCACCCTTGCCACAAGCCGGATTTAAAGTGGTTTTTGTGCCGTTTAAAAACGGAAGTCGCCTTCCAACCGGCAACTACAGCGTTTTTGCGGATAATTTCACACAATCGCCCAACAACCAAAGTCCTGCCCATCGCCCGGTGGGCCTTGCACAGGGGCCTGATGGTTCGCTTTATATTACCGACGATCTCGGAGGATCTGTATGGCGTATTGCTTATACAGGAAAATGAAAATGACAGTTTGTCCGAACACAGCAAAAAATTAAGCCCTATCCTGTCAGCCTAATTATGCTGAAATGCAGTGGCATTTGGTTTGATAAAGTAGAAGTGCATTTGCTTCCTTTTCAAAAGGTTATTCCATGGTTTAACCCTAAAAAAGGAGGTGCCTATGTCACTGGTGAAACGTTCAAATGGTGGTTTTTGGAGCGACTTCCCTTCCTTGTTTAATGATTTCTGGACCCGGGATTGGTTTGACTGGGCTTTGGGTAATTTCTCTGCTACAGGTACCACTGTCCCGGCAGTGAATATCATTGAAACACGCGACAGCTTTGAAGTAGAAATGGCTGCTCCGGGTATGGACAAAAAAGATTTCAAAGTGGAGCTGGATGGCAACCTGCTCACAATCTCATCCGAAAAGAAAGATGAACGTGAACTGAAGGAAGGTGAAAATTATACCCGGAGAGAATTCAGCTATCAATCCTTCCGTCGCACCTTTACACTGCCCAAGGACGTGGTGGATGTAGATCAGATCAAAGCCCACTATAAAGACGGTATACTCCATCTAACCATCCCAAAGAAAGAAGAAGCCAAACAAAAACCACCGAAAATGATCGAAATTGCCTGATCTTCGATAAACCGGCCTCTTCAGGCCGGTTTTTTTTATGGCAATTGTTCCTGCAAATCAAATATCTTATGTCCCAAAACCCACTTTTCTCCCTGAGTTGCAAACGGCAATCGCTGCTGAAATTCATCCATCAGCTTTTCCCAAGCCTGAACCGTTGGGTTGGCTTCATCCATTTCCCGTTTTTTAGAAAAAGAAAAATTTTCATCCACTTCCATGATCATGCACAGCCGGTTGCCTGCACGGTAAATCTCCATCTGCACAATACCAGCATCGCGGATGCTGTGCAGGATTTCCGGCCATACCTGACGATGATAGGCTTCATAACGGGCAATTTTTTCCGGATCATCCTGCAAATCCAGAAACAGGCAATATCGCTGCTGAACATGTTTTTGCATAGGTTTTATGATTGAATGGATCAGATGAAATTTTTAAATTAATCAAAAGTACGCGGTGAAAAATAAATAAGAAATTCAAAATTTGGTATTATATTTAGAAATGAAATGCAGATGTGTGCAGGAGTGTTAGCTGACAGATATACCCTGAAATCATGAGCTATGTTTAAAATATTCCATCCCAATCAGGATGAACTTATTGTAACCAGTGTCCCTTTCCGGGCATACGCAGGCACCGGTTTACTCCTGATCACCGGTGCATTGCTGGTAGTTTTTGCCAGTCAATTGCATCCCGTAAGTAAGCCTCTGGGGCTTGTGTTCATCATTTGTGCCCTTTGGCTTGCCTGCCTGGTTATTCATAGAAAAGAACTGATTGTCAAACGCAATCTGCAGGTGATATATTACATCCGGAAAAATTTATTTCAGCGCAAAATCAAGAGATATTATTTCTATGAAATCCGCCGTTTCTTTGTGCATTCTCCGCATCAGTCAAAAGCAAGACAGCAAATCAAAAAAACCTACCAGGTATTGATGCAGAAAGTATCAGGCAGGTACAAGGTATTATTTCATGAGCGGAATCTGTTGCGTGCCCAGCGCGCCGTTCATTTGCTCGAAGATTATATCAGGATGGCCTGAACCTGGCTGCAGCAAGTAATTGCTCATGCAATTGCAATACCTGCGGAATCACGGCTCTTTGTTCATCATTATAAATCACATCATCGGCTAGTCTTACCGCAATTTCAGGGGAAATCTGTTGCTGCATGCGTCGCTTGACTTCATCTGCCGATACATGATCCCGTTGCATCACGCGATGGATGCGTAATGCAGCAGGTGCATATACGACAATGATTCGGTCGAGATGATGAAAGGCATGCGTTTCAAACAACAATGCAGCTTCTTTAATGGCATACGGCGTATGTTGCTGTTCCATCCATCGCTCAGCATCGCGAATGGTAGCCGGATGGGTAATCTCATTCAGTTGCTCCAAGAGCTGTTTATCCTTAAATACCCGGCTGGCTATGAATTTCCGATTCAATGTGCCATCAGGCAGATAGGCATCCTCACCCAGCAAAGCTTTTATCTGGCGGATGATTTCCGGATCGCTGTGCATCAATCTGCGGGCAGCTTCATCGGCATAGTAAACAGGAATTCCCAGCAGCTCAAAGATGCGGGCAACTGTGGTTTTTCCAGAACCAATACCGCCTGTGATACCCACCTTTAGCATCGGCAGATGCAATGAGCTTGTTTTTCGTCGGGTATGACGCAATCAAGTAAACAACAATAACGGCTACATGCCCAACCGATGATATTTATTTCTGTGCCGCACCGCTGCGTTTCTGCATCTCCTGGGTGTATTCCATGGAAACAGCCGAACGCTCAATGGTCATGTACGTGCTAGGGGCAATTTCAATCTGCAGGGTATTATCGTCGTTAATTTTGTTGACCCGCCCATGAATGCCCGCAATGGTTACAACCTTATCACCAACCTTAATACTATCGCTGAATTGTTTTTGTAGTTTGGCTTTTTTTGCTTGAGGCCTGATTAAAAACAGCCACATGACCAGGATAATGGCCAGCATGAAAATCAGGCTAAACGAGGGATTGGCTTGTCCGTTTTCTCCTACCATGAGGAATGTAGCTACGAATGGCATGTGCATAAAAGTTTTAGAGATGAAAAATAATTGGCTATGGTTGAATGATACGTGCTTTCAGATACAGTGATTGCTTTGCGGGAAGAGCATTGCTCACAATGGTTATTTGTTTGGTTTGTTCCCCTGTTTGGCCGGCAGAATGATAGTGTATGACGATATGTCCCTGCTGACCGGGATGAACAGGTACGGAGGGAACATCTGCAACAGTGCAGCCGCATGACGGAATCACCTGCTGAATCTGCAGATCCGCATTGCCTGTGTTTTTGAAAGTAAAGGTATATGTCACGTCAGCACCTTCTTTTATTGTTCCGAGATCTGCCAAGGTATCTTGCCAGGAAATTTTAGCCTGGCCCAGCTGTTGATTTTCTGCCTGCGGAGTACCGGCTGGTGAACCACAGGCCATCCACACACCCGTAAACCCCACCATCAGCATTCGGATATACGCATGCATGTGCGCAAAAGTATAAAATTCATCGGTTAATTCCGTGCCTGGTCGGTTTTCTGAATTTTTTCCTGCGCCTCCAGATCCTTCAGGATATTATCCAGAATGCCATTCACAAACTGGCCACTTTGCGGTGTACTATATGCTTTTGCAATATCAATATATTCGTTGATGGTTACTTTGGTAGGAATAGTCGGGAAATACAGAAACTCACAAATAGCCATGATCATCAGAATCATATCAATCACTGCAATCCGTTCCGGATCCCAATGTTCCAGTTTGGGTGCAATCAGATCCCTGCAATATGATTTTTTTTCACTGGCAGTAAACAATAATTCTGCTGCATATACCCGTTTTTCTTCGGGCACAATGGAATTAAAATCAATACCTGTAGGTTTCTGGAAGAAATTATTGATCAACACACTCATCATATCCCGGTCATCCGGCCAATGTGGAAAATTATCTTCCATGTGCTGATCAAATTCTTCATTTTTCATCATCAGCTCATGAAAAATGTAGGACAATATTTCTTTCTCTTCCTTTTCATCTCGCTCAGCAGCAATGATATAGAAACGATATACATCCAGTTCAATCAATTGATGATAAATCTTTTTCACAAGATCCATGTCAATCACATGCTCCAGTAATGCTTTTTTCTTTTTCTGCTGAAACACCGGATGTTCCTGCAGGTATTTCACCCATTTGTTATCCGCAATTTTGGTGTTGACATTCAGGTCTTCTGGAGTCGGAAGGAGTTTGGAAGCGCGGATCTGGGCATCTGTCCGGGCATAACTGGCCACTTCGGTAAGGAAATAAAGCAAATAAGCATAGATAGCTTCAGACTGATCCAAATGCGGATCAATTAATCTACGGGCATCCTCCAGACTGGCAAGAGGTGATTCTGCTGTTTCAAGAGCATATAATATTTGCATGACCTTAACCCGGATGTTTCTTCTGCTGATCATTATTCCACCCACTAAAATGAACGCACAAAGATAATGATCTCCTTATATGCGGAAGCAGCAAGTTGTAATTTTAAAATAAAGCTGCTTTCCTGACAATGTTGCTGAAAAAACTGACATTGCCCGGCTCTTACGTGGAAGCCACTCTCTGAAAAGCTGCAAAATTGACTGAAATCAGGAGATGGCATAATTCTCGATAAAGGAGGGCACAGAATATTATTCTTGACTTTGTAAAAATTTCAAACCTATGGCAAACAAGTTAAACATCACACCACTCGCCGACCGGGTGATTGTCAAACCCGCTCCCGCCGAAGAAAAAACAAAGGGAGGTATCATTATCCCCGACACCGCTAAAGAAAAACCACAGAAAGGAACTGTTGTGGCTGCCGGACCGGGCAAAAAAGACGAACCTACCACAGTAAAACCCGGTGACACTGTCTTGTACGGCAAATATGCAGGCACAGAAATCAGTTTCGATGGAGAAGATTACCTGATCATGCGCGAATCTGACATCCTGGCTATTGTGCCTGAATAAGTGTTGATGTTTTCTGTTATACCATTATTCATTTTTTAAAAATCAATCCACTATGGCAAAGCAATTGTTCTTCGACACCGAAGCTCGCAACAGAATGAAAAAGGGTATTGATACCCTTGCAAATGCAGTAAAGGTTACCCTGGGTCCTAAAGGCCGCAATGTGGTGCTGGAAAAGAAATACGGCGCTCCTAGCGTTACCAAGGACGGGGTTACTGTAGCTAAAGAAATCGAATTGGAAGATCCCATCGAAAATATGGGTGCCCAGATGGTAAAAGAAGTGGCATCCAAAACCTCGGACATCGCCGGTGATGGTACCACAACCGCTACTGTGCTGGCTCAGGCATTGATTACCGAAGGTATGAAAGTAGTAGCTGCTGGTGCTAACCCGATGGATGTGAAAAGAGGTATAGACAAGGCCGTGAAGGCTGTGGTAGAACACCTCAAAAAACAATCCGAAAAAATCGGTACCGATACCAAAAAAATCGAACAGGTGGCTACCATCTCGGCCAACAACGATCCCACCATTGGCGCCCTGATTGCTGAAGCTATGCAAAAAGTGAGCAAGGATGGTGTGATCACCGTAGAAGAAGCCAAAGGTACCGATACCTATGTAGATGTCGTGGAAGGAATGCAGTTTGACCGTGGTTACCTCTCACCCTACTTCGTGACCAACAGCGAAAAAATGGAAGCTGTGCTGGAAAATCCCTACATCCTGATCCACGACAAGAAGATCAGCACTATGAAGGATATCCTGCACATTCTGGAAAGAATAGCCCAGCAGGGTGCTCCATTGCTGATCATAGCCGAAGATGTGGAAGGCGAAGCCCTGGCTACCTTAGTAGTGAACAAACTGCGTGGTACGCTGAAAGTATGCGCTGTTAAAGCTCCTGGCTTCGGCGATCGTCGCAAGGAAATGCTGCAGGATATCGCTATACTCACCGGTGGCATAGTTATCAGCGAAGAACAAGGCTACAAACTTGAAAATGCAGATCTCACCTACCTTGGCCGCGCTGAATCCGTAACCGTCGATAAAGACAACACCACCATTGTAGGCGGCAAAGGCAAGAAGAGCGATATCCAGGCCCGTATCAACCAGATCAAGGCCCAGATTGAAACCACCACTTCCGACTACGATAAGGAAAAACTCCAGGAACGCTTGGCTAAACTGAGCGGCGGTGTAGCAGTACTGTATGTAGGTGCAGCTACTGAAGTGGAAATGAAAGAAAAGAAAGATCGTGTGGATGATGCTCTGCATGCTACAAGAGCCGCTGTAGAAGAAGGTATCGTTCCTGGCGGTGGTGTGGCTTATATCCGTGCACTGGAAGCTCTTGAAAAACTTCAGGGCGACAACGACGACGAAACCACAGGTATCAACATCGTAAAACGCGCTATTGAAGAACCCCTCCGCCAGATTGCCAACAACGCCGGCTGGGAAGGTTCCATCGTAGTGCAAAAAGTAAAAGATGGACAGGGTGATTTCGGATTCAATGCCCGTACCGAAGAATTTGAAAAACTGTTGTCGGCCGGTGTCATTGATCCAGCCAAGGTTACCCGTATCGCCCTCGAAAACGCTGCTTCCATTGCCGGTATGCTGCTCACTACCGAATGTGTGGTTGCAGATAAACCGGAACCCAAGCAGAATACTCCTGCTCCTGCAGGTGGCATGGGCGGTATGGATTATTAATAGAAAAAATCTCCACCCAAAGCCGCTTCGGTTGCCGAAGCGGCTTTTTTATTTACCCAAAAACAAGGTAATGGTAAACTGCGAGAGAAAATAAATTCTTTCCGCGTTTGATCCTTATTGTAATTTTTACGCAAAGTTTCTTTTTATTTGCTGTATATTGGAAGAAAATTACCCATGCCACCGCCTGTACAACGCCCGCATCTTCGTTTCGGGCAGATCTGGAATATGAGTGTAGGCTTTTTTGGGATACAAATAGGCTTTGCCCTCCAGAATGCCAATGCCAGCCGCATTTTTCAGACGTTGGGCGCCTCTATTGATCATATTCCGATACTCTGGATTGCTGCACCTGTTACAGGACTTGTGGTACAACCGATTATCGGATACCTGAGTGACCGCACCTGGCACAGGTTCTGGGGCAGGCGGCGACCGTATTTTTTTGTGGGTTCTTTGTTAGCTGCGCTGGCGCTGGTGCTGATGCCCAATAGCAGGGCTGTGTGGCAGGCCGCTGTTATGCTGTGGTTGATGGATGCATCTATCAACATTACAATGGAACCTTTCCGGGCATTTGTGGGCGATCAGTTGCCTTCTTCCCAGCGCACGCTGGGGTTTGCCATGCAAACTTTTTTCATTGGGCTGGGAGCCGTGCTGGGCTCGCAGTTTCCCTATCTGATGACTCATGTGCTGCATGTGAGCAATGCCGTACATCATCATATCCCGCTTTCCGTGAAATATGCCTTTTATCTAGGTGCAGCTTGTTTTTTTGCAGCCGTCAGCTGGACGGTATTCACTACCCGTGAATATCCTCCGGATGATATGGAAACATGGAAAACACACAAACAACAAACCCGTGGATTATTTGTGAGCCTGCGTGAAATAGGAAAGGGATTTGTGCAAATGCCCCGCACCATGTTGCAACTGGCCGTGGTACAGTTTTTTACCTGGATTGCATTTTTTGCCTTGTGGATATATACCACTTCTGCGGTTGCGCAGCAGGTGTATCACACCACCGATGCCCAATCGCAGGCTTTTCAAGACGCGGGCGACTGGGTAGGTGTTTTATTTTCCGTGTATAACGGTGTTTCGGCATTTATGGCTTTTCTGCTGCCATGGATTGCCCGTACCGTGAAGCGCACCTATACGCATCTGATATGTTTGTTCATAGGCAGTGCCGGACTGATCAGCATTTATTTCATCCATCAGCAATGGCTGCTGATATGGCCCATGCTTGCCATAGGCCTGGCATGGGCTTCCACGCTTACCATGCCCTATGCTATTCTGGCCGGTGCATTGCCACCTGAAAAAATGGGTTTTTACATGGGCGTATTTAACTTTTTCATCGTCATCCCGCAGATTCTGGCAGCCGTGTTGCTGGGATTTCTCATCCGGTTCTTCTTCCATAATGAAAGCATATATGCCATGCTGATCGGCGGAGGATGTATGCTGATCGCAGCCTTGATGAACCTGATTGTATCAGATCGGGATGATCAAGTCAGCAAACCTTTTTCATCTTCCAAAAAGAAAAAAACTGTTTTACCGGAAACATCATAAATCAACAATAAATCAACAGGCATGAAAAAACTGATGTTGACTTTATCTTCTGCTATTGCAGTTGCTGGTGCACATCCCGCCATTGCCCAGACACAGCAGATTTTTGACCATGTGTGTCCGTCGTTCTGGTGGACCGGCATGAAATGGTCGCGCGTGCAGATTCTGTTTCATGCACAGGAAAATCTTCAGCAGGCAAACGTACAAACCCGCTATCCCGGTGTAAAAATTATTCAAGTTCATCCTGTGGAAAATCCACATTATCTATTTGTAGATCTGCAAATTGAACCCACTGCCAAGCCTGGTGATATTCCTTTGCAATTCACATTGGACGACCACCGCAGCTTTGTGTATCATTACCATTTGTATCCCCGCAATCCGGATGACGGCAAAACCAGAGCCCTGGGCATAAACGCTAGTGATTTCATTTATCTGCTGATGCCCGATCGTTTTGCCAATGGTGATACCACCAACGACCGGATAGCCGGCATGCTCGATCAATCATTGCAGCGAGATTCTCTTACAGCCCGCCACGGTGGCGATCTGCAGGGCGTGATTAATCATCTGGATTATCTGAAAAACCTGGGCATTACAGCTATCTGGATGACGCCTGTGCTGGAAAACAATGAAGCACACGCATCCTATCATGGATATGCCTTTACCGATCACTATCGTGTGGATCCGCGGCTGGGCAATAATGAATTGTACCGAAAACTGGTAGAGAAAGCCCATCAAATGGGATTAAAAGTGATTCAGGATATTGTATTGAATCATGTAGGTGAACAACATTGGTTTGTGCGCGATATGCCCATGAAAGACTGGCTGAATCAATGGCCGCATTATACCAATACCACCTATCGCGAGTCTCCTTTATTCGATCCCTATGCATCAAAAGCAGATCAGAAGCAAATGAGTGATGGCTGGTTTACTCCCTTTATGCCTGATCTGAATCAACGCAATCCTTATGTAGCCAATTATCTCATCCAGAATGCCATCTGGTGGGTGGAATATGCAGGTGTGGATGCATACCGGATTGATACTTACATCTACTGTGATCTGGATTTTATGAACCGTTTCAATGCAGCTCTGCTGGGTGAATTTCCCCATCTGCATTTATTTGGTGAAACATGGGTGCATGGTGTATTGCCACAGGCTTATTTCACCAGAAATCATCTGGATATTCCTTTCAAATCCAACTTACCCGGCGTATGTGATTTTCAATGGTGCTTTGCTGCACAAAATGCTTTTACACAAAAAAACGGATGGACATCGGGAATCATCGAACCTTATCTGACACTCGCGCAGGACTTTGTGTATCAGGATCCCATGAAGAATGTGATATTTCTGGATAATCATGATATGAGCCGCATTTATTCCGTAGTGGGGCAGGATATCCGCAAATATGAATCAGCTTTCACCTTGTTGCTTACCTCACGCGGTATTCCGCAAATGTATTATGGCGATGAAATTTTGATGAAAGGCATATCAGCTCCCGATGGACTGGTGAGAAAAGATTTCCCAGGCGGATGGCCAAACGATACTGTCAATAAGTTTACCGAAAGCGGAAGATCGGATACCGAAAACATTGCTTTTCATTTCATACAAAATCTGGCTCATTTTCGGCAGCAAAGTGAAGCACTTCGTTTTGGCAAACTCATGCAATATGTGCCGCAAGCAAATGTATATGTGTATTTCCGCTATACACCGCATGAAACTGTCATGGTAGCTATCAACGGCAATGACGACGATGTTTCCGTTTCCACGAGTCGTTTTGTTGAACGCATACATGGATATCAACATGCCTATGATGTGTTGAACCGGCAAACGATTGAAGATATCTCACAGTTTCATTTGGCACCTTATGGCTCATTGGTATGGCAATTAAAACCATAAACGCAGATAACCATGAATAAACCTTTTTTTCAAGCTTGTATTTTTGATCTGGATGGAGTACTGGTAAACACGGCGCATTATCATTTCCTGTCATGGCAACAAATCACAAACCGCTGGAAGGTAACATTTACGGAACAGGATAATGAATCATTAAAAGGATTGAGCCGGGAAGATTCTCTTTCCCGTTTGCTGCATATTACCGGTAAACAACTTACGCCTGCAGAGCGGGAACAAACATTGATCGAAAAAAATGAATTATTCCGGCAATATCTGACACAAATGACACCCGACGATGTTTTGCCGGGAGTAACGGCCTGCCTCAGGTTTCTGAAAGAAAATCATATCCGCCTTGCAGTAGCCTCATCCAGTAAAAATGCGAGAATGGTTTTGCAAAAAACAGAACTCACCCCATGGTTTGATGTCATTGTTGATGGCACAGAAATCGAAAAAGCCAAACCCGATCCGGAAGTGTTTCTCAAAGCGGCCGCCCGGCTGAATATACAACCGCATCAGGCCATTGTGTTTGAAGATGCCAAAGCAGGTGTGGAAGCTGCACTTGCAGGAGGTTTCTGTTGTGTAGGCGTCGGTCAGGCAGATATATTGCAACAGGCACATCTGATTATTCCTGATTTTGCTTCTATTTCTCCATCTGATTTGTGGATATCATTATCTGGTTTATCTGCAGATGTTAAATATTAAATCATCCGGTTATGAAGAGTTTTGTGAAAGCAGATCCCTGGAAAATTATTCAGGATGGATTTGATCCTGCACAGCAATTGGTAGCCGAAAGCCTGTTCAGTATCGGAAATGGTAGGATGGGTCAACGGGGAAATTTTGAGGAAAAATATTCAGGCCCTTCCTTGCAGGGACATTATGTAGGCGGTGTCTATTATCCCGATAGAACCAAGGTGGGATGGTGGAAAAACGGATATCCGGAATATTTCGCAAAAGTGTTGAATGCGCCTTCCTGGATTCAGATTTTATGGAGTGTGGATGGGGAAGAAGTAGATCTGTACAGTGCGAAAGCGGTTCCTTTTTTTTACCGGGAACTGAATATGCACGATGGTTATCTGAAACGAAGCTGTATCGTTGAATTAAAAAATGGCAAACAATTGCAGATTGACAGCCTTCGTTTCTGCAGCATGACCCGGCACGAGGCAGGAGTCATTCAATATGCCATTACACCATTAAACTTTTCAGGAAACATTCAGCTCTGCCTGCCTGTGGATGCACACGTGCAAAATGCAGATGCCAATTACAAAGAAAAATTCTGGGAACATGTACACAGCGAAACATCAGCATCTTCTGCTTTTGTGGTAGCACGAACTAAAAAATCGGGTTTTGTGGTAAGCACCGGCATTCATGCCCGTATTTTATTACACAAACAAATCCTGCCTGTTTCATTTGAGTATGTCTCCGATGAAAAATATGCAGCCCTGCAGGCAGTACTGCCGGTGGAACAAGGCAATACGTATGTGATAGAAAAATATGCAGCTGTGCTTTCTTCGTTGAATCATCAGCCATCGTGCATACTTACATCTACACAAAAACAGCTGCAAACATTTGTGCAGCTGGGGTTTGATCAACTGCTTGCAGAACAGAAAAATTACTGGTCCGAAAAATGGCAAACCATGGATGTGCAGATTGATGGTGATGTGCATGCACAACAAGGCATCCGGTTCAATATTTTTCAGCTGCATCAAACCTACACCGGCGATGATGAACGATTGAACATAGGCCCCAAAGGTTTTACCGGTGAAAAATACGGAGGTGCCACCTACTGGGATACTGAGGCTTATTGCCTGCCTTTTTATCTGGCTACAGCAGGACAACAGGTTGCACGCAATCTGTTGCTTTACCGCTATCGTCATTTACCCAAAGCCATTGAAAACGCCCGTAAGCTAGGATTTAGCAAGGGGGCTGCCCTTTATCCGATGGTAACCATGAATGGTGAAGAATGCCACAATGAATGGGAAATCACATTTGAAGAAATCCATCGCAACGGCGCCATTGCTTATGCGATATGGAATTATGTCAATTATACAGGCGATGAAGCCTATCTGATTGATTACGGACTGGAAGTACTGATTGCTATTGCCCGTTTCTGGGCTCAGCGTGTGAACTGGAGTGAACCCAAACAAAAATATGTGATCCTGGGCGTAACAGGCCCAAATGAATATGAAAACAATGTAAACAACAACTGGTACACCAACTATATTGCCTGCTGGTGCATGGAATATGCTGAAACTGTCATTCAATATGTGAAACAGCAAGCTCCGCAAAAATTTGCGGCTTTATGTGCACAGCTTGAGTTTGATGAAGAAAATGAAATTTCGGCCTGGAAGCATATCCGGCAACACATGTATCTGCCCGAGGAACCTTCCTTAGGCATTCTGCTGCAGCAGGAAGGATATCTGGATAAAGAACAGCAGCTAGTCAGTGATTTGTCGCCTGATGATCTGCCCTTGTACAAACACTGGAGCTGGGATCGCATCCTGCGTTCATGTTTCATCAAGCAGGCCGATGTATTGCAGGGTATCTATTTTTTTGAAGATCGTTTTTCAATCGAACAAATTCGCAGGAATTTTTATTTCTACGAGCCCCGCACGGTGCATGAATCATCACTTTCACCCTGCATACACAGCATTCTCGCTGCCAAAATAGGGGATGAACAAAAAGCCTATGAGCTTTACCTGCGCACCGCCCGGCTGGACCTGGACGATTACAACAAAGACACCTCCGATGGTTGCCATATCACCAGCATGGCGGGCACCTGGCTAAGCATTGTGCAAGGTTTCGCGGGCATGCGGGTGAGGAGAGGAGCTCTGCATTTCAGGCCTTTTATTCCCCGCCGGTGGCAGGCTTATGAATTTCGTTTTCAGTTCCGGGGAAACTGGCTTCGGGTGCGGGTCAGCCATAAGGAAATTTTGATTGAAAATCATGGGAATAAACCGCTGGAAGTGTTTATATTTGATGAACCACACCGGATAGATGAACAACATCGGGTGTGCGTGCAACGAACTTAACGGCTAAACATGGCTTCCATACCCACTTCCACGGCCCGACCGGCTCAGGTGCTACCGGTATCTCTTCTCACGGATTTTGATATTTCGCTGTTTCAGGCCGGCAAGCATTATCGTTTGTATCAAAAACTAGGATGCCATCTTGATACCTATGAAAACCAAGAGGGTGCTTATTTTGCTGTATGGGCTCCCTATGCGGAACAGGTTTCAGTGATTGGCACATGTAACAATTGGCAGGCGGGTGTACATCCGCTTTTTCCGCGTTGGGATCAGTCGGGCATCTGGGAAGGATTTATACCGGGAGTAAAAGCCGGCGATCTGTACAAATACCAGATTCGTTCACGCGATGGGGAAGTGCTTTACAAAGGCGATCCTTATGCTTTTCACTGGGAAACACGGCCGAAAACAGCATCCATCGCCTGGCCGCTGGATTATGCATGGCATGATCAGGAATGGATGCAGCATCGTAAACAATACAATGATCTGAAAAGTCCTTTTTCGGTTTATGAAGTACATCTCGGCTCCTGGCGTCGGCCCGACCCGAATAACCATGAAGTATTTTATTCCTATCGCCAAATTGCCGATCAGCTGGTGCCCTATGTGAAAGAAATGGGATTTACCCATGTGGAACTGATGCCTGTGATGGAGCACCCCTTTGATGGTTCATGGGGCTATCAGATTACCGGTTATTTTGCACCTACATCCCGATACGGCACTCCGCAGGATTTCATGTACATGATTGATCAGTTTCATCAGGCTGGCATCGGTGTGATCCTGGACTGGGTGCCTTCGCATTTCCCGGGCGATGCGCATGGCCTGTTCCGCTTTGATGGCTCCCATGTGTATGAATATGCTGATATGCGCAAGGGTTTTCAAAAAGACTGGAACAGCTATATTTTTAATTATGCCCGAAATGAAGTACGCTCATTTTTGCTGAGCAATGCTGTGTATTGGCTGGATCTATATCATGTAGACGGACTGCGCGTAGATGCCGTAGCATCCATGATTTACCTGGATTATTCCCGCAAACAGGGCGAATGGATACCCAATGACCGGGGAGGAAGAGAAAACCTGGAAGCTATTTCTTTGCTTCAGGAGCTCAACACCATTGTGTATGAACAATATCCGGATACCCAAACCATTGCTGAAGAATCTACTGCTTTTTATGGTGTGTCAAAACCGGTGTATCTGGGCGGATTGGGATTTGGGATGAAATGGATGATGGGATGGATGAATGATACGCTGGAATATTTCAAAACAGATCCCTATTTCAGACAATTTCATCATGATCAGCTTACTTTCAGCCTGGTCTATGCATTCAGTGAAAACTTCATGCTCCCGCTTTCGCATGATGAGGTGGTACATGGCAAATCGCCCATGATCTACAAAATGCCGGGCGACGACTGGCAGAAATTTGCCAACCTGCGTTTGCTGTATGCGTATATGTTTACCCATCCCGGTAGTAAATTATTGTTTATGGGCAATGAATTTGCCCAGACATCTGAATGGAATTTCAAACGCGAACTGGATTGGTATCTGTTGCAATACCAGCCACATCAGGGCATGCAGCAACTCATCAAACAATTGAATGCATTATACCGAAATCAAACAGCCCTGCATGAAACACAGTTTATGCCCATAGGCTTTGAATGGATTGATATAGGCGATCGTCAGCACAGCATTTTTATTTATTCACGGCATGAAATCAATGGATATCGCAAGTTGTTGATTGCCCTGAATATGACACCCGTACCCAGGATGAATTATGAAATAGGTATGCCGGAAAACAGCAGCTGGCGTGAAATCCTGAATACTGATCATCCCGATTTCGGAGGAAGTGGTGTGCTGAATCCAGGTACCTATCAAACCCAACAACAACTGTGTAAAGGCAAGCCCTATCAGCTCACTATACATTTGCCACCGCTGGGTGCTGTAATTATGGAAAGAATCGCTTAATATTTAACCGGCAGCATATTATCAAGAGATGATCATGTACACACAGCACACTGATACGGTATATTGTTCAATTAAAATATTCGTTCCATAACCGGTAGCTATGTTAAAGGAAGAACGACAGGCATATATCCTGAAACAAATCAATCTGCACAATAAAGTGTTATCATCACAATTGGCAGCTACGCTTGGTGTTTCAGAAGATACGATTCTGCGTGACTTAAAAGAGCTGGCCAGCAAAGGTAGCATTGTTAAGGTACATGGAGGAGCCGTAAGTCCGTCGTTTTATCATCCGCTTAATCATCATGTACCTACCTACGCCACTGAAGCCAAGAAGGAAATAGCGCAGAAAGTGATTACACTTATTAAAAATGATATGGTGGTATTAACCGGCGGAGGTACCACAATGATTGAACTGGCCAAAGCCATTCCGGACAATCTGCGGGCTACCTTTTTCACAATCAGCCCCTTGGTTGCTATTGAACTGGTTGCACATCCCAATCTCACGGTGATCACTATCGGCGGCGAGCTTTCCAAAGGATCGTACGTACACATCGGTGCCAGTGTCATCAACCAATTGCGTGATCTTCAGGCTGATCTCTGTTTGCTGGGTACAAACGGATTATCAATTGATAAAGGCATTACAGATTCAGACTGGGAAATTGTACAGGTGAAAAAAGCCATGATTCAGGCTTGTGAAAAGACAGCCATTCTTTGCATTTCTGAAAAACTGGATTCCTATCAGAAATTCAAAGTATGCACACTGGACAGCATTCATTATCTCATCACCGAACTGCCACCAGCATCTCCGCTATTGCAACCTTATGCACAAAAACAACTCAGGATTCTGTGAAAATGATTTGCATGTGCATGCATGTCATGGCGTTTGCGGATAGCCATTGGTGTAATAATCCAGCGTAATTTTTGTTTTACTTGTTGCCAGCGTATCGTATTGTTTCCCTCTCACATACCAGGTATAGTTACGGGTTTGAGAAAGTGAGAGTGTTGCTTTGGTCAATGTAATATGTGTTCCTGTTTCCCGCACCAGATAGGTGCCTGCATAAGGAAGTTTGATATAATCTTTCACGCCTTTGTAAGGCACAGCTGCAAACAACACCGTGCTATCGGGCAGTGAAAGAATATCTATGGTTTGGTTGGATTGAATCAGATTCACACATTGCACCATTACATATCCGCTATCTGTGGGTTGAGTACGGTTCTCAACCATCACAAAAGGATCTTTGCTGATATCTCCGCTCCAGATGATACCATAACGCTTACCACTCTCAATGCTGATATTGGCCTGTGCTACTGGAGTAAATGTGGTATCTCCATCTATGCTGACAGCTATGGTTCCCTGTCCGGGCGCAAGGGCAGCATATTCCACCGTACCAGGGAATATGCCTGCATACGCCAGTCCCGTACCGGTAATTTTTTGTCCATTCCATAAAAACTGATAACTCCTGGTGGTGTTCGGTTCGCCGTTTACAAATTTCACGGATGCATAATCAGTTGCCGGTTTCACAGGAATAGCAATCTGATTTTTTTTACATGCCTCCAGGCTGATGATGGTCAGAAAAGCGAGTGATAGAATGTATTTCATATACAGCAATGATTTCAGTCATGAACAATAAAATAAAACCATGTAAAAATCTTCAGGGCTGGCTGAACCAGCATTCCAGTGTATGATAATCGGGTTGATCAGCACCAATCTTTTTCAATGCATTCATATTCCAGACATATTCCGAATTATATCTGGGTCTCACGCGATAAGCAGGTTTACCATTGTTATCCACATACATCTGGCTGGGCAAAGGCAGGGTGAAGCCCGTGAAAACCTGTTGTCCTGTTTTCGGATCTATATCGGTGTAATGATATTTGCGCAAATCATTCCATACTTCCACATATCCGAATCCCCAAAGTGCGATGAACTTCTGGCACATAATCATCGAAAGGGTAAGTTGATTGGGATCAGCAGGAATAACCTGTGGGTTACTCAAGAAACTTACCACCGATGGATCGGTAAGTTTCAGTCCACAGAACTGGATATGTGCACCAATGCCGGCTGTATAAGCTGCCAGCGCCGTGGCCATATCTCCTTTTTTATAGGCAGCTTCGGCCTTGCAGAACTGCAATTCCGCATACGTCATGATAGGGAAGGGGCCTTCGCTGAATACATACTTACCCGGATCGCCGTGCTGCGGTGAGCGGCTCAGACCATAGGGATTCAAAAGGGCCCGGCTGCTTACGGATCGCGCTGTATCACCCAATACTGCATCGGCTCCCCGGTAATTTCCGGCTGCATCCGTAACCAGCATCACCGGCATGCGCGGATCTGCCTGGCCAAACACCGTACCATTCATCAGATTCACAATAAACTGAGACTGCCGATAGATGCTAAAGTTGTTGCGAGTGGGGCCAAGAAAATTAGCATCTGCAGAGGAATTGCCGTTGAAAGGCACTAGCATGTTATCGGCATTGCTGGCAAAGGATTGATTGACCCAGGTAATAACTGAATCCGGATTGTAGTACTGGGATGATTTATTGGATAACGTCTGCATGGCTCTTGCTTTCAGGCCATACACAAATTTGATCCATTTGCTGCGATCTCCTTTATATACCAGATCGCCACGGGCCAGATTGGCCTGCGAAACACCACCATCGGTACGGTTTAAATAAGCCAGTGCTGAATCGCACAGAGCAAAAACCGTTTGATAGGCATACGGCTGATCATCATAATCATATTCCGACATGTTGGGATCTTCGATAAACGCATTTCTGATGATAATTGGACCATGATAATCGGTTGCTGTCAACCAGCCCCAGGCGCGCAATGCATAACCCACACCCACATAATCCCATTGCCGTGCATTCATGCCATTTTCAATCATCCGGCTCAGGTTCATCCCCATATCAAAATAAACCATCCGCCATATTTGCCCCATGGCATCACTTGCAGGATAGTAACCATACAAATCAGCATTGGAACTACCGGCATAATAATGGAAGAAATTATCATAACAACCGAGATAACGACCGTCAAAACCTATATCCACAGCCATTTTGGAAAGGATGGGCGATAGCCATAATGCAGCTTCCACATTATCGGGATTGCTGGGATCTCTATTGATATCCAGATATTTTTTGCAGCTGGTGAATGACATAGCCAATCCCAGCAATATCAACAAGCTGAAAATATATGTGCTGAACTTTTTCATATCGATGTACATTTTGAATTACGATGAATTACTATCAAATCAAAAAATCAAAAACGGGCATTCAAGGTGAAATTGAATACGCGGGGTTTTCCCACTACATTGTAATCAATACCGGCACCACCGGAACCCAGTGTGGCAGGCGTGGTACCATTCACATCCGGATCCTGGCCGCTGTAATTGGTAATCATAAACAAATTGGAAGAAGAAATGCTTACACTCAATGCCTGGATGGTGTGCTGCCGCCCCAGCCATTTCTTTGGAATATCATACATCAGATACACATCACGCAGCCGAATCCAGTTGATATTTTTTTCCACAAAATCCGATTCCACACTCACGTTGGAAAAATAATTGGAATTGTACATCGGCGTAATCTGAATGGTGTTGGGTGTGGGTTTGGAAGAATTTTCCATTCCATCTTTCAATACACCTTTCACAACTACAGGTGTTTCACGGTTGAGCGTGGCCGTACTTAATCCCAGACGATAGAGTTGCAGGGCCGTTGCATTGAATACATCACCTCCACGCCTGAAATCAAACAGAAAGGAAAGCGTAAAACCTTTCCATTCAAAGCGGTTGTTCACGCCACCGGTATATTTCGGATTGCGATCGCCCACCACCTGAAAACTGTTGTCTTTTAAGGGATAACCGTTTAATGGATTAATGAGAATATCGCCATTGTTGTTGCGCATCCAGGTAGCGCCGGTGAAGGTAGTCAGAGGGCCGCCTACTTTCATGCCATTGCGCAGATTGCCATACAGCCAGGTGTCGGAATTATAGAATTCCGTTACACCGGATGGCAGACTAAGCAATTTGCTTCTGTTAAATGCATAATTGACTGTAATATCCCAGCGCAAAGCCGAAGTTTGCACAGGAGTAGCTGTCAGCGTCAGCTCCAGCCCGTGGTTGGTGAGGCTTCCGCCGTTGATGGTGTAAAGCACAAATCCCGGAGCATACGATTTACGCACCAGGGGCACAATCTGGTGAATAGATTTGGTTTTGTAATATTCTCCATCCAGAATCAGGCGGCTGTTGTAAAATTCCAGATGCGCACCATAGGAATAAGAAGTGGTTTGTTCCGGACGAAGATAAGGATTGGGTCCGTTGAAATTGAATGCAAATCCGCCGCCTGTCGTCGTCTGCGGCAATAAACCCGGATAAATCTGATAGGGTGGTGCATCTTTTCCCACCTGTGCTACCGAAGCTCGTAGCTTGCCGAAACTGATGACCTGTTTCAAGCCTGCAAGCGCAGGGATTTCGGTAAAAGCAAAGCTTAGATTTGCTGACGGATAAAAGAAATGATTCCGACCGATAGGCAAAGTAGAAGTCCAGTCGTTTCTGCCCGTCAGTTGCAGATGAAAGATTTCCTTATATCCCAGATTGAATTCACCAAACACGCCGATCAGGCGTTTTCTTACCAAGCTGGTAAGATTGCTGATGGTGAGGGGATTGGCGATATTCAAAGAAACAAAATCATTCACCAGAAAATTCTGCCCGCTTTGTGCCTCAGTGTGATTTCTGTTGTCATACACCGCATTTCCCAACAGCAAAGACGTATGCCATTGCCCGAAATCATGGGAAGCCTTCACAAGCAATTGTGTATACAGGTTCTGTACAATGGATGTGTACTGATCAATGCGGCCTTTAAACTGATAGGCAAAGGTGGAATTGGCATTGTAATAAATCATGCCATTGGTAGTATAGGCATCATTACCCAGGCGACCGCTGATGGATAGCCAGCGCAGCGGATCGTAGGTAATACCAAAATTGCCTATAACCCTTCTGGTTTTATCATAAAAATGATTTTTGTTGACAGAAAAGAACGGATTATCATATTCCTGGTCAGGTGTATGATTGGGATACACAAGTTTTTTAGAACCATCCGGATTCAGGTAATCGCGCACATCCATATAGGGTGGCCATAAATACAATCCCAGCAGAAAGCTGGTAGGACCTTTTTCGGCCTTGGTATTATCAGCCTGGATGTAGGAAATGGAAGCATCGGTGGAGAGTTTGTTTGAAATCCGCGCATTCACACGCAAAGCCACATTGATTCTTTTGTAATCCGTATTGGGCACCACACCCTGATCATCCAGATAGCTGGATGATAAACGATAGGTGATTTGGTTATTCCCACCGGAAAAAGATAGGTTATGCGTTTGGCGAATGCCCGTGCGGAAGAAATGATGAATATTGTCGTAAAACTGGGTACCGGCAGGAATACGCGGACCGAAATAACTGACTGAACTAGGATCAAACACACCATTGAATCCGCGGTCGTATACACGCTGGACTTCCGGAAAACGATAGAGTTTGGTGGTGGTCAGTGTACCGTTGTAATCCACAGTGGGTTTGCCGGCTTTGCCCGATTTGGTAGTAATCACAATCGCTCCGCTGGTAGCATCAATACCGTATAAAGCAGTAGCTTCAGGACCCTTCAGCACGGTAATACTTTCAATATCGTTGGGGTTTAAATCTGCAATGCGATTGGTAAAATCAAACCGGCGATTGGCATAGTCTACTGCGCTTTGGTTGATAGACGTCAAAGAAGCCGTGCTGAAAGTGGAGTTATCAACCGGCACACCATCTACGATGAACAATGGAGAATTGCTTAATCCGATAGAATTGATGCCCCGAAGCTGAATGGCATCTGAGGCTCCGGGCATTCCGCTGGTGGTACTCACCGTTAAACCGGCCACACGTCCCTGCAAAGCCTCCACAAAATCCGTTCGGTGTGTATTTTCAATGTCCGCACCGCTGATTTTCTGTACCGCATAACCCAGCGTGCGCTCCTGTTGCTGTTGCCCCAGAGCTGTAACCACCACTTCATTCAATTGTGATCGGGTGGGCTGCAGCGTAACCCGGAAGGCTGACTGATCATCTACTTTCACTTCCTGCGGCGTATAGCCAATAAAGCTGAATTGTAAAGTTTCTCCCGGAGCGGCTGAAAGCTGAAAACGGCCGTTGACATCTGTAGTGGTACCTCTGTTCGTTCCTTTCACCTTGACGGTAACGCCTACAAGAGGGCTGCCATCAGGCGCCAGCACCTGCCCTGAAACCATTTTCTCCTGAGCCAGGGCACTCATAAAGCTCATGACTACACACAGGAAGCTGAGCCATAAGACACGGATGGGTAATGCTTTGGACATAAGTAAAAGGTTTAAAATGATAAACTTGCGTCTTTATGCAAAATTTTCGTTGAAAAATACGCAGAATATCGATAATAAACAAGTCTTTAACAAAAAAAATTTCCACATAGCCAACCAAAAACCATTGGTGATACGTTTAGATGAATGCCCTGATAAGAAAGAAAATCAGGAATGAGAGAAAAATTGTAGGGAGCATTTTAAACCCCTGATAGTTTTTGATGTCTGAATTTCAAAACCAGCACCACACGTATGATCAAAAGATAGGATGATGGTTAAATGCTGGTTAAAAGAAATAAAAAGGCATGCAATTTGTTTTTAACATTTCATCTTTCACCTTTTAAAACTTTTCCACTATGAAAAACAAGCATTTTTCATTTCCTGCCATCTTAATGGCTGCAGCAGCTTTGCTGGGTTTAGGGCTCAGTTCCTGTCAGAAATCCAGCAGCTCTGATACCATTCCACCTGATAAAAATCAGCTGGAAGTTCGTTTCACCGACGATGCAGGATTTTTCGACAGCATCGTGGTTGATATCCAGATGGTAGCCGTAAGAATTGATACCTCCCAAAGCAACGAAGGCCGGGAAGATCATCATCCTAAAGGAGAAGAATGGGGTGAATTGTTCCGGGATCATGATCAGGGATGGGAAGATCAAGATGCACATGCGATTTGGGATACCCTCAACATCCAGGCCGGGCAATACGATCTGATGCAGCTGAGCAATGGTGCTGATACATTGCTGTCGAGTGATTACATTCCGAAGGGAAAAATTATTGCCATCCGAATCACACTGGGAAGCAACAATTATTTGGTGAAAAACGGAGTAAAATATCCGTTGAATCTGGTCGACGGGTACAACAATGTGTACATTCGGATATATGGCGATCAGATTGCACAGGTTCATCCGGGATCTTACAAATTATGGATTGATTTTGATGCAGGTCGCTCTGTGGTAAAAGTTTGGAACGGAACCTTTTACCTCAAACCCTTCATTCGTGCTTTCGTAGTTTCGAATATGGGTACAGTACAGGGATTTGTATTACCCATGGATGCTTATCCTGTAATCACATTGTACAACAGTACCGACACCCTGTATGCTTTGCCAAGAAAAGATGGATTCTTTAAAATCTGGGGCGTTGATGAAGGTACATACAGCCTATTTATCAATGCTTCGAACGGCTATCGTGATACCACGATCAGCAACGTTCAGGTTACAGCAGGACATATAATGGATATCGGCACCATACATCTCTCGAAGTAAATATCCTGCTGAAAAACAGGTATCATCAAAAAAACACCCCGGCTGTATGGTCGGGGTGTTTTTTTATCAATCCATCACAATGCGGAAACGATTGAGCCATTGCTTGCTTGTCCCATGAATTGTCTGTATTTTACCGCCTTCAAACAAATTTTCGTATGCCACCCATTTTCCATAATCAGCTCGTGAGGCGGATCCTCCTGTTCAGCTGGATGTTTTGTATCCCATTCATAACCACATCCAAAGGCCAATCCATTGACACACCTGCTATCATTCCCCGGCCTGTATCCATGCATCTGCAGCCAGGTAATTTTATCCTGAATGCCCAAACCAGGTACTGGCTTTCAGATGATTCCTTGAGGCCAGATTGGGAAATATTTCAGCAGGACATTCAACAAGCGACCGGATTCAGGCTTTCGGCAGCAACCCGGCTTTCAAACCGAAACATGATAGCCTTGCGCATATTGCCTCAGCCCGATAACCAGTTGGGCCCGGAAGGTTATCGTTTATCTGTTTCGCCGCAACAGGTTGAACTATCGGCCAACACCCGTGCCGGGATTTTTTACGGCCTGCAAACCTTGTTACAGCTATTACCTCCGCAAATAGATAGCCATGAGCCTGTGAAAGGGGTTGCATGGTCTATTCCCTGCGTGCAAATCGTGGATTTCCCACGCTTCCACTGGCGTGGACTGATGTTGGATGTAAGCCGGCATTTTTTTACGAAACAGGAAGTGGAAGCTTATATAGATGAAATGGCGCGGTTTAAGTTCAACGTGTTTCACTGGCATCTGAGTGATGACAATGGTTGGCGTATTGAAATCAAAGGCCTGCCCCGGCTCACCTCGGTGGGCGCCTGGCGAGTGTCGCGCACGGGCGATTTCGGAACTTTTGATCCGCCGCAACCCGGAGAACCCGCCGATGATGGCGGATATTACACCCAGGATGACATCCGGGAGGTAGTTGCCTATGCCGCACAAAGACATATTACCATCCTGCCAGAAATTGATGTACCCGCGCACAGCCTGGCACTCATAGCCGCATACCCCAATTTGTCGTGCACTGGCTTGCCGTATGCAGTAAATCCGGGCAGCCCGTTTTATCGCATCCTCGATAATGTGTTGTGTACAGGAAAAGATTCTACCTATATCATACTGGATACCATTTTTGCCCAGATTGCCAGGTTGTTTCCCGGACCTTATATTCATGTAGGCGGGGATGAAGCCTATAAAGGATTCTGGGCACAGGATCCACGCGATCAGGCTGTGATGCAACAAAATGGACTTCATTCGCTGGAAGAGTTGCAGGGTTATTTTGAAAGACGCGTGGAACAAATCGTCATCAAACACGGCAAAAAAATGATTGGCTGGGACGAAATTCTGGAAGGCGGCCTGGCTCCGGAAGCTGCCGTGATGAGCTGGCGGGGCATTCAGGGCGGAATAGCTGCGGCCCGCCAACAGCACGATGTGGTGATGAGTCCCTGGGGACATTGCTATCTTGATCTTTATCAGGGTGATCCCCTGGTGGAACCGAAAACCTATGGCATGCTGAGGCTGGACAGTGTGTATTTCTATGAACCTGTACCGCCAGGCGTAGACAGCAGCTATATTTTAGGCATCCAGGGAAACCTATGGACCGAACACGTGCCCAACCTGCGCCATGCCGAATATATGACCTGGCCCCGAGCACTGGCCATTGCCGAAGTGGGCTGGACACCCGCCGCCGAAAAAAACTGGCCTGATTTCATCAGAAGGGTGGAAGCAGAATTCCCACGTTTTGATGCGCAGCAAGTAAAATATGCCACCAGCATGTATCAACCCATCATCCAACCCGTGCGGGATAGCGTCACGGCCGAACTGGAAGTGAAACTCCACACCCAGATGGGAGGTTTGAAAATATATTATTCCTTTGACGGCACCAACCCGGATTCCTTTTATCCGGCTTACCAGGGCAAACCTTTGTCATTTCCGAAAGGAGCCACGGAGCTGCGGGTGGTAAGCTATCGCGGCCAACAGCAAATGAGTCCCGTAATTACCATAACACGGGATGAGTTGGTGCAAAGACTGGGATATTACTGAGCAGGCACATGTAACCCATAGCGTATCGGGCACGCCCGATGGCCGAGATTGTCTCTGTGCACATTTTAGATGCAGCGCAATTGTTGGATGCTGCAACACATCCTACCCCTTTGTACGGCTTTTAGAATCGGGTAAAGATCGGATGCCAGAACCTGCTATGGCAAAGGCTTTAAAGCCACCAAACGTATCACTTTGCCCTGGCCCACGTGGTAGATACCTTCCTGAAGCGTTACTTCGCATTCCTCCAGGAATTCGAACTGAAGTCCCTGAAAATCTTCTGTCAGCTCCCTTTCAGAGAACAACACCTTTTCATCCTGTGGGCCACCCACAGCAGGATTGCGTTGCTGATAAGTCTGATGAGCCTTGCTAAACCCTTCCAGAATAATCCTTCCACCAGGCTTTAACAATTGTACCAGACGCTGATGGTAAACTCTTCGCCGGGATGCAGGAAAATGGGCAAAAATCAATCCGATCGCATCATAATGAGATTCCGGAAAACTCAGGCTGTCCAGGTCGCCCACCCAGTAACGCATGCTCACTCCGGCTTGCTGGGCCAGGCGCAGGGCTTTTTCCCTGCCTTTTTCGCTGATATCAAAAGCATCCACCTGCCAGCCTCTCTGAGCCGCATACACCCCATTGCGACCCTCACCTTCAGCCGGCATAAGCAATCGCCCCGGAGTCAACTTATCGATCTGCTGCCTGAAAAATACATTGGGAGCGGTACCATACGCATATCCCGGTTGGCTGTACCTTTCATCCCAGAATTGTTGCAAACCCATATCTGATAATTTTGGGTAAACTTCCTGTTTTTTTCTTAAATCCCATTCGTTCCATGTCTGTTCATACCATTTTAACCATCCGAGTACATGCGCCTTCCAGGCAATCCCGTTACAAGTGGCTGGATCAGCAAACCCTTAAAATGGAAGTCTGCGCGCCCCGGGAAAAAGGAAAAGCGAATGAACAGCTGATTGCCGACCTGGCAGCCCGTTTGCAGATCAGCAGGCAAGAGGTGCACATCCTCACAGGGCATCAATCAACCACCAAAAGAGTATCTATTCCGCTTTCCCTGGCAGAAATTCACCTGCGGATGCCTTGATGGCTTTTTCGGTTTTATCTGTTCGTTAAAATTCCGCAAGGAATAAACAGTCGGGCGTGTACGATAAATTTTACCGTAATTTTGCTGGCTGCAATAAGATAGAATTTTCTGGCTTCAAACTTCTTTCCATGAAACGTTTTCAGATTATCCTGCTGGTGCTTATCGCAATCGCTATTGGTGTCATTGTGAGCCTGGTAGGAGATTTTAGCACCTACGAAACATTTGCTTCGGCAGCCCGTCATCCGGATAAGGAATATCGGGTGATTGGTGTGCTCGACAAAGCCTTGCCACAGATGTATGATCCCCAGAAAGATCCCAATTATTTTAGTTTTTATGTGAAAGACAAAGCGGGTAATATCCGCAAAGTGGTGTACACCGGGAGCAGACCTACCGATATTGAACGGTCAGAACAGATTGTATTGACCGGCCACATGCAGGATAGCGTATTTCAATGTTCACAGATCCTGATGAAATGTCCTTCAAAGTATAAAAACGATCAGGTGGCCATGGGTCAGATGTCAGGCAGCAATTCTCATTCCGGTCAGTAATTTAAATCGTTTACATTGGATACGCATTATATTGGTGAGCATTTGCTTCCGGGCCAGCTTGGACATCTGGCGGTTATTATAGCTTTTATTTCCTCTCTGCTGGCTACTATCAGCTATGTAACGGCTTCCGTCAGACAAAAACGTCAGCTGCCGGATCCAGATTCCTGGAAGCGATTGGGCCGGATTGCATTTATCATACAAGTAGCCGCTGTATTCAGCATTTTTGGATTGCTGGTGTGGATCATCAGCCAGCATTATTTTGAATATTACTATGTATGGGAACACACGTCCCGCGATCTGGCTCCTAAATTTCTGCTGGCCAGCATCTGGGAAGGGCAGGAGGGAAGCTTCCTGCTCTGGGCTATCTGGCATTGCGTGCTGGGATTGGTTTTAATCCGATTTGCCAAAGAATGGGAAAGCCCGGTGATGAGTGTGATTTCGTTTGCACAGTTTTGCATTGCTTCCATGTTACTCGGTATTTATTTCTGGGGATATCGGGTAGGAAGCAATCCGTTCATCTTGTTGCGCAATGCGGGGGTGATGCCTTTTGAACCCGGGCCCGACTATCTGTCCATGATCCGCGATGGTGCCGGGTTAAATGCCTTGTTGCAAAATTATTGGATGGTGATTCATCCACCCGTATTGTTTTTGGGTTTTGCGTCCACCCTTGTGCCTTTTGCCTATGCAGTTGCAGGGCTCTGGATGAGAAAATACAACGAATGGGTAAAACCTGCTTTGCCCTGGGGCGTATTTGCTGCCATGGCGCTGGGCACTGGAATTATGCTGGGGGGCGCCTGGGCTTATGAATCGCTTACCTTTGGCGGTTACTGGGCCTGGGATCCGGTGGAAAATGCTTCCCTGGTGCCCTGGCTCACGCTGGTAGCCGGTATTCACACCTTGCTGGTATACAAGCATACAGGACATTCCCTGCGGGCCAGCTTTTTCTTTTTCATCATCACTTTTATCCTGGTGCTTTACAGCACATTCCTCACCCGCAGCGGCATTCTGGGAGATAGTTCCGTACATGCCTTTACGGACCTGGGCATGAGCGGACAGCTGCTTGTGTACTTGTTCGTTTTCTTGGTACCTGCATTTGTATTGTTTGCTTACAGGTATAAGGAAATCCCTGCTCCGCGCACGGAAGAGCCTCTGCATACCCGGGAATTCTGGATGTTTATTGGTTCGCTGCTGTTATTTATCTCGGCGGTGTTTATCTCATTTACAACTTCCATTCCCGTATGGAATAAAATTTTTCATACCAACATGGCTGAGCCGGTGGACAGAGAATTTCATTACAACCGGATCCAGATTTTTATTGCGATTCTCATTGCGTTGGGCACAGCCGTCGTGCAGTATTACAAATACAGACAAAACTCATGGCAATTTCTTCGCAAAAAAATAGCAGTACCTACGGTGATTGCAGGAGTGGCCTGCATGCTGTTTGGCTGGTTGAGTGATATTCATTACAACCGGTACGGATTAGGGTTTCTGATAGCCATTTATCTGCTCTTCTTTGTAAGCATCTATGCAGTAGTAGCCAATCTGGGGTACATTCTCATTATGCTCAAAGGCAGGCTCAGAAAAGCCGGTGCATCGGTTGCCCATGCGGGTTTTGCGCTGTTTCTCATTGGTGTGGTGCTTTCTTCCGCCAAAAAACAGGTGATTTCCATTGACCGGATGGGTATGATGGATGTGTTTGATTTCAGCAATAAAAATGAAAATCCGCGTGAGAATGTTTTTCTTCCTTTTGGTGTACCGGTACAAATGGGCGATTACGAAGTAACCTATGCCGGCGATTCTACGGCTCCGGGTGATCCGAAGATTTATTATGCTGTACAGTTTGCCGACAGGCAGCATCCGGATAAGCCTTTGTTTACCCTTTATCCGGATATTCTGAAAAATACAAAAGGCATGCAGGGCTATTCAGCCAATCCGCATACCGAACATTTCTGGAACAAAGACATTTTCACCTACGTCAATTATGCGAGCAATATTGAGCCTGATCAGAGCGATACTGCACGTTATTATACCCATGAAATGAAGACAGGCGATACGGTGTTTTTGCAAAATGGCTACCTGGTTTTAAAATCGCTTTACCGAAACCCACAAAATCCGAATTATCATCCGGAGCCGCAGGATGTAGCCGTAGCAGCCGAGCTGGATATTTTCAGCGGAGGAAAAACCTACACTGCCAGCCCTATTTACTATCTGCGCGGCAATGAGCAGGGTGCAGTAGATGATACAGTACAGCCCTTGCAGCTCTATCTACATTTTGGAGGAATCGATCCTGCTGCCAAAAAAATCATGCTGGCAGTGAAACAAATTCCTCCCAGGGATCATTTCATCGTATTGAAGGCTTATGTATTTCCGTTCATCAATATCGTGTGGTTGGGTGTGGTGGTAACCATTCTGGGATTTCTGATAAGTCTTGTCCATCGCATCCGCCAGCAGTTTGAAAAAGTAAAGAATGCTCAAAAAACAGTATATGCAACGAAAGATGTGGAAGTTTAGCCTGCTGATCAGTTTGGCGCTGATCGGAAGCTTATGGATAAGCAGCTGCGGCCAGTCTGCATCGCAAGAACCTTGGACAGATGCAGAATTGCTATCGCCTGATACTCTGGCAGCCTGGCTTCGCCATCCGGAGCAAAGTCCACATCCCATCATTCTGGATGTAGGCCCAGCAGGCGTCATTCCTGGTGCCCGGGAATTAGGTCCGGCTCATGAGGCCGAAGGAATGGCTCATCTGAAATCAACCCTCAGCCAATTGCCTAAAAACAGCCTGGTGGTAATCTATTGTGGTTGCTGCCCCTTCAGCAAATGCCCGAATGTGCGGCCGGCTTTCCGGTTGGTGAAACAAATGGGATTTACCCATGCCCGGCTGCTGAATTTATCAGACAACCTGAAAAAAGACTGGATTGATAAGGGCTATCCGATAGAGAATCCCTGACACAACTTTTTCTGCTGCATTAAACGTTGGGTTAAAAGCTGACATGGATGGTCTTCGGGCTGACCGGAAGATGTAAATTTGTTTATGAAGTATTTTCCTGTCATGCGCCGGATCTGGTTGATTGTGTGTTTGATGCTGGCAGGCCTTTCGGCCAGAGCCCAGAATCTGGATAGCCTGGTACGCCAGGCCATGACTTCTTCGCATCGCGGGCCTCATGATACCATTTTGGTGGCCGGCATTGTCATTGGCCATGATACCCTGCCTTATATCGGATTACCTGAAGTGGTAATTACGGCTGAAATGCCCAAACGCCTGCGAAAGCGGCTGGAAGAATGGACGCGCCTGCGCAATGCGGTTTATGTAACCTATCCCTATGCCCGTGCAGCTTCACGAATCCTGCGCGAAGCCGAAGCCCAACTGGCCGCTATGCCCGATAAAAAAGCCAGAAAAGAATATATCCGGAAAAAAGAAGCTGAATTACGAGCAACGTTTGGTCCACAGATCGAAAATTTATCCGTTTACCAGGGTCGCATTCTCATCAAATTAATTTACCGAGAAACAGGCACTAGTTGCTACGATATCATCAAGGAAATGAAAGGTGGCTTCTCTGCCCGCTTCTGGCAAACCATTGCTTTTTTCTTCGGAAGCAATCTGAAAAGCACCTACGATACCCAGGAAGATCGCGACATAGAAGCTATTGTACAGGAAATTCAGCACAATCCCTATTATCGCTACTACTGATCACAAGAGAAAATATTCAGCCTTTCAACGATTGCTCAAATGTTTCAACCATCTTTGAAGAGCCGATAAACAAAGGTGTACGCTGATGAATATCTTCCGGCACAATTTCCAGTATCCGTCTGTTGCCGTCTGTAGCTCTTCCGCCCGCAACTTCAATGATAAAAGCCATGGGATTGCATTCGTACATCAAACGCAATTTGCCTTCGGGTTTATCTTTTCGTGCAGGATATAAAAAGATACCACCTTTGATTAAAATACGATGGATATCAGCCAGCATACATCCGGCATAACGCAGGGCATAAGGTTTTTTCCCATCTGTCTCACTCATGCAATAATCCACATAACGCTTTACAGGCGGATCCAGCTGAAAATAATACCGATGATCAAATGCATAAAATTCGCCTGTATCGGGAATACGATAATTGGAAAAACAATGATAAAATTCGCCCACCGTATCATCGAGTGTAAACCCATTCACACCTCTGCGGGTGGCATATACCAGCATGGTAGAAGATCCGTAAATAATGTACCCTGCAGCCACCTGCCGGATGCCGGGCTGTAGAAAGTCTTCCATACCGCAGGGAGTGCCTTGCGGAGTTACGCGTCGGTAAATGCCGAAAATAGTACCAATGCTGTTGTTTACATCAATATTACCGGACCCATCCAGCGGATCCATCATCACCACATATTTCGACTGATTGTTTTGCGGATCATCAAATACAACCATCTTTTCCATTTCTTCGGATACAATACCTGCACAGTGGATGCCCGCTCGCAGCACTTTGATGAATTCGTTGTTGGCATAAGCATCCAGCTTTTGCACTTCTTCACCCTGCACATTTGTGCGGCCTGCATTACCCAGAATATCCACCAGCCCAGCCCGCCGCACTTCGGCATTTACACGCTTTGCTGCCAACCCGATGCTGCGCAGTAAGCCGGATAATTCGCCGGTGGCATGGGGAAACAAACGCAATTGCTGAATGGTAAATTCATCGAGTGTAAGGAAATGATGATGTTCGCGCATAATGGGTTTTTCGTTAAAGTTAAAACAGAATGTGCATGTATCTTCTGCTATCGTTGTATTTTCGCATACATTTATTGCAAACGTTATCAGGATGAAGATTTTTAAATTTGGTGGTGCAAGCCTTCAAAATTATTCACGTATTCAGTTGGTACTGGATATTTTGCAAACCACTTCCCACAGGCCGCTGGTAATCGTAGTTTCGGCCATGGGTAAAACCACCAATGCACTGGAAAAAGTAGTGGAATATGCCTGTCATCAGCAACCGGATCTTGCCCTTCAGATGCTGGATGATATTGTAGCCCGCCATACTGAAATCATACATGAACTTTTTCCTGAAGGAAATGCCCGGCTTTTGCAGCAACTCCAGGCATTTCTTGATCCAGTTCGGAATTTATTGACACAACCACAGGGGAAAAGCTATGATGCATTGTATGATCAGGTAGTGAGTGCAGGTGAAATCCTGTCGTCACTCATCATCAGCGCCTGCCTGCACCGGTTGCAGATCAGCCATGATTGGATTGATGCTCGCAGCATTATTCATACAGATAGCCGATACCGCGAAGCAGAGTTGAACTGGCCGCAAACGCAGCAGGCTATAACTGAGAAACTAATTCCGGTTCTGCAACAAAAGGGTTGTGTGCTTACACAGGGATTTATCGGCTGTGCGCCTGATGGGAGTACCACCACATTGGGTCGTGAAGGAAGCGACTATACAGCTGCCATTCTGGGACATGTGCTGAATGCAGAAAGTGTAACGATATGGAAAGATGTACCAGGTTTGCAAAATGCTGATCCGAAGCTCGTTCCGGATACACGCACCATTCCTGAAATTTCCTATCGGGAAGTGATTGAAATGGCTTATTATGGCGCACAGGTCATTCATCCCAGAACCATTCAACCCTTGCAGCAAAAAAATATTCCTCTGCTGGTAAAATGTTTTCTGGATAAGCAACTGCCTGGAACCCGCATCCATGAACGGATGCCGGATGAACCACTTCCTCCGATTATTGTATGGAAGAAAAATCAGGTTTGGGTAGAATTTACCACGCGCGATTTTTCATTTGTTACCGAACATCGCATCAGTAAACTATATCAAGTATTTCATCAATTGCATATCAAAATTAACCTGATGCAAAATGGTGCTATCAGCTTTTCCTGTTGCATGGATCATCAACCAGAAAAATTAAATGCACTGATTCACGATCTGCAGCACGATTTTGAGATACAATACCGGGAAGGAATGGAGTTGCTTACGATTAGGCATCCGCAAAACGGATGGCATCAGGAATTGATTCGTGATTATCTGGTATGGGTTGAACAAAAAAGCCCGAATACCTTGCAGATGGTTGTACAACATGCATCACAAGCATCCATACCAGTAGTTCCTGTACATTGAGTTAAATTTGTATATGGCCAGAAAGGTAGAGGCACATCTGCATGCGTTATCTCATTACCTTCCTGAAGGAGCATTGCCGCGTGTATTGGATTATCTGCAACAATATAAAGTACACTTAACCATTACATTACCCAGGCAAACGGTACTGGGCGATTATCGTCACCCGGATGATTACAGCGGCCATCGTATTTCCATTAACGGAAATCTGAATCCGTATGAATTTTTGATTACCCTATTGCATGAGCTGGCTCATCTTATTGTATTTATTCAATATGGCAATCGTGTGGAAACACATGGTACTGAATGGCAAGCTGTTTATGCTCGTTTGCTGAAGGAATTCATGGCTTTGCAAATTTTTCCGAATGATATAGTACACGTATTAAATCAAACCCTGCAACGACCAGCCGCTACCAAAGCAGGCGAACACGCATTGGCCCGGGTATTGCGAAAATATAATCCGCATAAAGATGGCTTGGTGCTCATTGAAGAATTGCAACAGGGTGAATGGTTTACAGCTGAAGATGGTAAATTGTATGAACGGGGACCTAAACTGCGTACCCGCTACAAATGCAAACAACTGGATACCGGCAGGGAATATCTGTTTCATGCTTTGTATGAAGTGAAAAGATGGAAAGGAAATAAACACCGGGAACAGGAGAAATGATTATTGCCAGACGTTTACAGATACAAGTAATAAGGACTCAGCCATTGTCTGAACAACGAAGTGTAATTGCCCTGATGATCCTGATAAGTTAATGCTGTTGAATTAAAATGTGTTTTTTGCTTAGAATATATCTGTGCGACTACATGTGGATTTTGCATGCCCATGCGGGCATACATCCGGCATTCGTCAATCAAAAATAATCCATGCAAAAAAGCTACATGATACAATTCCTTTTTTCGTTGAGTCGGGAGCAGCACGGCAAGCCATCCTGTATCTGCAAGATGCTGATCTGCAAAACACAGCAGCTCCTCCAGCCTGAGCTGATGATCATGAAAGGCTAGCGCTCTTTTCTCATTCACTGAAGAAAGCTGTCGATGAAAAAAAGGCGGATTGCTGATGATAAGATCCACTGGTTTTACACTAATCCATGAACGCGCATCTGCATGAACAGCTTGCAGATGATTGCTCCAGGGGCTAAGAGCAAAATTCTCTCTGGCTTGCTCCCAGGCAGCTTCATCGGTTTCCAATGCCGTAATCTGATAAGGTGGAATCAGTTGCTGCGCAAGCATCAGCGAAAGCAGGCCTGTACCGGTACCTACATCCACAATATTTGCGGGCATCAGGGCATGCGTACGAATGAAATGCGCTACATACGCCCCAAATACACAGGCATCGGTAGTTACTTTCATGCCACACCGATGCTGATGAATCGTAAATTGTTTAAAACGGAAAAAAGATGATGACACATTGCAAAATTAGCCATCACCCAATATATTTAGATATAATCAGGATCAGGGATGATCATTGAAAATATCCGGATTGGCTTTCCCGCTTACAACAATATCAGCTCCCAACCCTTTTCTGGCGTAACGGGTAATCGAATGATCGGCTAAATGAATAGTCTCTGCAATTGGCAGATCCATTTCCACTACTGCACAACTTCCTGGAGGAACGTTGATGGTCTGCAGATATTTTTCAGGGACATTGGCCAATCCTCCGTCGCGCCATGCACGCGTCCATACATTACCAATCGGGTGAAAACTGCTCGACAGATTGGGACCCCCATCTACAAAAAAGATACGTACCCGTTCATGCTGTTTGGCATGCATGGGGCCATAACCTTCGCTGGTTAGGCCTTTAAATGCACCGTTAAACAACACATATTGCGGAATTTCCTGCATCATAGCATCCATATCAAACAACGCTTCGGTATGATCATTTACCGAAGGCTTCACATACACTTCATGCTGCCCGATATAAAATTCCCGATCTACAGGGGGCAATCCTTCCGGTGGTTCTACCACCATCATTCCAAACATCCCTGAACTGATATGCATGTCAAGATCAGGTACTGCGCAATGATATATAAATGCGCCGGGATACATCACTTTAAACCGGATATGACGTGTTTGTCCGGGACCACACATCAGCGCTACAGCACCACCACCGGTTCCATACACCGAATGAAAATCAATATTATGCGGATACTTGTTTTTCGGATCACTGGTAAAATACAAATCAATGGTATCACCCTGCCGCACACGAATCATAGGACCAGGCACCTGTCCGTTAAATGTCATAAAACGAAAAATCACTCCCTTCTTTAATTCAGCTAGTACTTCCCGAGCCACCAAATGAATTTCATGGGTACGCGCGCCTGTATAGTCAGGTGGGGGAGGCACTTTGGCTGGGTCTGCGGCGACGCGCGGGAGTTGTTCGGGATGTTCCACCACTTCACCCCCAATCGCTGCAGTTCCGGAAGCCGAACTTGCCGAAGCATCATTTGTTGTTGATGATGCCTGTTGACTGGAAGATGGTGAGCTGGTGCAGGCAGCCAGCGTGGCAAGGCTTGCACCAATCGTCATTAAACCGGTGGTCTTCAGAAAATCAGCCCGGCTCAACTTGTTTTGTGGATTTGGTCGTTTCATGGTTGAAATTTTTTTCAACAAAATAAGCCTTGCACTACCTTAAAAAAAATGATTTTCATCACCTTTTTATCTTTTTTTATGAAGCTTAACCAAATTTTTATACTATCACCCCCATTCCTTATTTTTCTTGAATACATCCTGAGGTGAGCATCCAGCGAATTATCTATTTTTGGAAAAAGTACCCTTTCATGAATTGTCCGTTCTGCCTGAAAACCGAAGCTGATTTTTTTAGGGAAACTTCCCGTTTTGCAGCCATCTATAATCTGGCACCTATAGTACCCGGACATTCATTGATCATTCCCAAACAACATATCGAAAGCTTGTTTGATTTGCCGGATGAAGCATTTGATGAAATGATGCAATTCAGCAGGCAAATCATGAAATTCCTTTGCGATTATTTTCACACCGATGCATTCGATTGGGCTATTCAGGAAAAGCCACCAGCAGGCCAGTCTGTCGCTCATCTCCACCTGCATCTGATTCCCCGATACGAGAATGATTTACCTTTGCCGGGCGACTGGTATGTGCAAATGGTTGCATCAGAGAAACAGCAAATTGATATTCACACACGTGCAAGGCTGAGTGAAGAGGCATTAAAGCAAATGACTGAAAGGCTAAAACAGGCTGCTGCAGCTTATTTTACACAAAACCAAACAGACATTACATGAATACATATTCTATTACCGGCAGCTATACCGATTTATATGAACTAGTGATGGCGCAGGCTTATTTTCTGGAAAACCGCCATCATATGCCGGCTGTATTCGATTATTTTTTCCGCAAAATCCCTTTTGATGGAGGGTATGTGATATTTGCCGGATTGCATGAGTTGCTGGATATACTGGAAGAATGGACTTTTTCCGAACAGGATATAGATTATCTGCGCGAGACATTGCACCTGCATCCGGCCTTTCTGGATTATGTGCGTGAATTCCGCTTTAACGGCAACATATATGCCTGCAGGGAAGGAGAGGTGGTATTTCCTTTTGAGCCTGTGGTACGGGTGGAAGCTTCGATTCTCGAAGCACAGATGCTGGAAACCCTGTTGCTGAACATCCTGAACTTTCAGTCGCTGATCGCTACCAAAGCAGCCCGCATCCGGTACGTAAGCGGCGATAAAGTATTGAGTGAGTTTGGTTTCCGGCGCGCACAGGGGATGGCCGGGGTCATGGCTGCAAGAGCGGCTGTAATCGGAGGTTTTCAGTCAACCAGCAATGTATATGCCGGCGAACGATATGGTATTCCGGTAGTGGGCACCATGGCACACTCGTTTGTTCAAAGTTATGAAAGCGAACTCGCAGCATTCCGGGCTTTTGCCAGGCATCATCCGCAGGACTGTATTTTTTTGGTCGATACCTACGACACATTGCATAGTGGCATCCCAAATGCAATTGCAGTAGCTAAAGAAATGGAACAGGAAGGCAAACGTGCCCTGGGTATCCGACTCGACAGCGGCGACCTGGCTTACTTATCGCGCAAGGCACGTACTATGCTCGATGAGGCCGGATTGACGTACATGAAAATTGTCGTGTCTAATCAGCTGGATGAATATCTGATCCGCAGCCTGCACGAACAAGGTGCTCCGATTGATATCTTTGGCGTAGGCACCAAACTGGCCATCGGCCATCCCGATGCCGTGCTCGACGGAGTGTACAAGCTTAGCGAAGTGAATCATTTACCTACCATCAAATTATCGGAAAGCCTCACAAAAATGAATCTGCCGGGGAAAAAACAGGTATTTCGTGTGTTAAACTCCGATGCCCAGTTTCTGGGTGCCGATGTGATTGCCGCGGCAGACGAAAATGAAGCGGAGCTGTCGATCATGCACCATCCGTTTGAACCTGGTAAATCAAAAAAAATCAAAGGTTATCCGCGTGAACCCTTGTTATTTCCTGTGATGAAAAATGGGAAACGCATCTCACCCCGTCCTGCTCTTCAGGAAATTGCAGCCTATGCCCAGAAACGCCTGCAGCAGCTGCCGCCGGAATACAAACGGTTTGAATTCCCGCATGCATACAAAGTAGGTCTTAGTGAAAAGCTGCTGCAGCTGCGGGATCAGCTGCGGGCGCAATACCAGCATTCCTGGATGAATCATGATACTTAACTTAAATCGCCTTGCCTCAGGATGGTTGTACCTCCAGGCATGCTGAAACTGCCCGCCATAGTTCATCTGAAACCTCAACCGGTAATGCGAAAGATTTGCTATCTTAGAGGCTATGCAGGCATTGATACTGGTAGATATTCAACAAGATTTTTTACCTGGCGGTGCACTGGCTGTGCCGGAAGGTGACCGCATCATTCCTGTGGTAAACGAAATGCAGGCTGATTATCCTCTGGTGATTGCAACGCAGGACTGGCATCCAGTGAATCACATGAGTTTTGCCGTAAACCATCCGGGCCGCAAGCCTTTTGATGTCATCGAATGGAAAGGGATGTCACAAACCCTCTGGCCTGTACATTGCGTGCAGAACAGCCCGGGTGCTGAATTCTCGCCTTTGCTGCAAACCGATAGGGTAGAAGCTATTTTCAGGAAAGGAACTGATCCGGATATAGACAGTTACAGCGGATTCTTTGACAATGGTCATCTCAAATCCACTGGCCTGGCAGGTTATCTGCGTGAAAAAGGTGTGGATGAAGTGGTAATTGCCGGCCTTGCAGGCGATATCTGCGTGTTTTATACAGCCATGGATGCCCTGGAACAGGGTTTTAAAGCTACGATCATCCGCAAGGCTGTACAACCATTGCATGAAAAAGATTTTCAGGAACACATGCAGCAATTCCAGGCAAAAGGAGGAAAGCTAATCTCCGGCTAATTGGATCATTTGTTATTTCAGATTACTTCCTGGTTTGCGTTTGATCAGTTTGCGCATGCGACGAGTGAGTCGCTCCAGGCTTTCAATAGGCTGGGGAAGCCCGCCAGCATACAAATCATTCATACGCATGGCAAGTTCGTGTTCTTCAAAAATTCGCTGGCCCGGATATAACAACAGAAAATTCTGTTCCATAAAATGCTTGTTCAGCTTATCTCCCAGATGATCCATTGCTGGCTGATGGGAGAGGGTGCCTTTTCTGGCACTGACCACCCATAACCAATCGTCGCGCCCCACATCGCGGGCAGCAATCAGAAAATCTTCCATATCTTCAAACAAGACAAAGCCGGGTTTCACCACAGGTTTGGTATTTTCCAGCAAATTGAGCAAAGGAGGAATACTGGATTGCGCGCAGTAAATCAGCGGATTGGCGCCAATTTCATGGCTAATGCGCTTCAGCTTCATGACCCATTGCTGAAAGCCGATTTCATATTCTGCATTGCGTGGTACAATCACTACAATCTTGCGCGCTGTATTGAGGGGAAGCGCGAAATTGCATAGATATACCGATTGCCATACTTCCTGTACGAGGCTGCCCAATGTATTCCCAAAAATCCATTCCAGCGTGCGCTTGCGGCTGCTCCATCCCAGCACCAGATCGGTAACCATCAATTCTTTGGTAGCACGAGCAATACCACTTACCGTATTTAAATCAATCCTTGTAACCACCTGCACCTTGTGATTGGTAGCAGCTGCGCGCCTGACAGCCTCTTCCAGCATGCGATTGCGAATCAGCACTTCATCACTTGCCTTTTCATTATCCTTGATTACGGAAAGGGCAAACACGGGATGCTCTCTGTCCGAAGCTTTGAGCATGAGCGCAAAATCAAGCAACCGTTCAATAGTTTGTGGGTTGGAAATAGCCACCATGACCACATCGCGATCTTCTTCCCGTTCGGGCGTTTTCTGTATTTCGCTGATGGCCAGTTTTTTTCCGGAAGTTTCCGTTGCAAAAGAAGCCACCAGACAGGTAAATAAAATCAATACAATCGTTCCGTTGAGAATTTGTTCATCAACCAATCCCACTTTATAACCCGTGAGAATCACAGCAAGCGTAGCAGCCGCATGTGCACTGGTAAGCCCGAAAATTACACCCCGCTGAGATGCATCGTAATGAAAAATTTTCTGTGCTAGAAAGGCTGCCAGAAACTTTCCTGCAAACGCAGATGCTGTCAGCACAATTGCCACCAGCCAGGATTCCCATCCCTGAAACAAAATATGCACATCCACCAGCATGCCCACGCCAATCAAAAAGAAAGGGATAAACAAGGCATTTCCCACAAACTCCAGCCGATTCATCAAGGGAGATGTATGAGGTATTAACCGATTCAGTGCCAGACCAGCCATAAATGCACCAATAATAGCTTCCACGCCGGCAACCTCAGCCATAAAACCCGCCAGGAAAACCATGCCCAGCACAAACATGAAATGTGAAATTTCATCATCGGGCACATGCCTGAAAAACCAACGTCCAATAGGTGGAAAGCTCAGAAATATCAAGGCTACGAACAACACAATGGCGGCACCGAGCTTTAACCAGAATGAAGCTGTGATATTGCCTTCAGCATATCCTGTAATAACGGCCAGAATCAGCAAAACCAGCGTATCTGTGATGATAGTGGCCCCCACTGCTATAGCCACAGCCTCATTGCTGATAATCCTTAACCGGCTGGCTATCGGATAGGCTACCAGGGTATGGGTGGAAAACATGCTCGCAACCAAAATGGAACTTATCAGCGACAGATGCAACACATGCTCACATATCAAAAATCCGATAACAAAAGGGAAAACAAAGGTGAATATGCCAAATAAAATGCTTTTATGCTGATTTTTTTTAAACTCGTTTAAATTTAATTCTAAGCCAGCTAAAAACATGATATACAATAATCCCACCGTCCCAAATAGATTCACGCTGTTCCCTTTTTGCAACAAATCACCTTCCAGAATATTAAACCCATGATGCCCCAGCACAATGCCGGCCAGAATAAGGCCTATGATACCAGGGATGCGTAATTTTTTCATCAGCAGCGGAGCCAGCAAAATCACAAACAATACAATACAAAATACCAGTACCGGATCCTGGAGGGGCAAATGAAAACTTATGGCTAAAAAAGGAAAGTCCATGCATAAAAGGTTTAACCGAAAGAAAATTCTCATTTCGCTTTTTGCAAAATAGAAAAATCTTTTCAGCCTTTAGTCATATTTTCTTTGCTGGCTGGGCATTTCCGCTTCATTTCCTATATTTGCACAACATGTTTTCTTGTTCATTCATCCATCTTTCAACCTATGGGAAAGCCCATCACACATCCTGAAGGGAATCCGGATACTGCGGATACCCTTGCCGCATGGTATGAACTCATCGTATGGAATGATGATGTGAATACTTTTGACTGGGTTATCGAATCATTGATGGAAATTTGTCATCATACCCTGGAACAAGCTACCCAGTGTGCTTATATCATCCATTTCAAAGGGAAATATGCCGTCAGAAAAGGATCCTATGAGTTGCTGCATCCCATGAAGGATGCACTCACGGATCGTGGCATCCAGGCCACCCTTTCTGCTTGCGGAGAAGAAATTTAAAACAGATCAAATCCATCATAACTATGGAATACAGAATTTTAGGCAAAACAAATCTGCAACTATCAGTAGTTACTTTCGGTGCCTGGGCTATCGGCGGATGGATGTGGGGTGGAACCGATATCAAAGAAGCAGAAGAAGCTATTCATGCTGCTTATCACGAAGGTATCACATCTTTTGACACTGCACCGGTGTATGGACAGGGATTGAGTGAGGAGATTGTAGGCAGGGCTTTGAAAGCTTATCCGCGCGACAAGGTGCAGATTCTTACGAAATACGGCATGCGCTGGGATCTGGAAAAAGGAGAGTTTGCCTTTCTGAGTAAAAATAACGAAGGCAGGGAAATTAAAATCTACAAATATGCCGCCAAGGAAAGCGTGATCAAAGAATGTGAAGATAGCCTGCGCCGCTTGCAAACAGATTATATTGATTTGTATCAGATTCACTGGCCGGATTCTACCACACCCGTGGAAGAAACCATGGAGGCCGTGCAGCGGCTGATCGAGCAGGGGAAGGTGCGGTATGCCGGTGTCTGCAATTATTCCGTGGAGCTACTCCGCAGGGCTCATGCAGCAATTGACCTAGCTTCCGATCAGGTGCCCTACAGCATGGTGCGCCGGGATATTGAAAAGGATGTGGTGCCTTATTGCTTGGAACACCAGCTGGGCATTCTGGCTTACAGCCCCCTGCAACGCGGTTTACTCACCGGTAAATATCAGCCCGATCATGCATTTCGGGAAGGAGATACGCGGCCTGACACGCCGTATTTCAAACCTGAAAACATCCGCAGGATCAATGCTTTCCTGGATCGAATTAAACCCATTGCACAGGATAGGGGCGTTACGTTATCACAACTGGTGGTGAGATGGACCGTACAGCAACCCGGCATCACCGTGGCACTGGTAGGAGCCCGCAACGCCCAACAAGCCAAAGAAAATGCCCGTGCAGGAACATTTACACTTACAGAAGAAGAAATCCAAAAAATCAATCAGGAATTAGCACAACTTGTGTTAGTTTAGCGGAAGTTTTTGAATAACCTACAACATCATATTTTCAGAACATGAAGCGATGGATGAAAGCCTGGCTGGTATGGATTTTCATCGGATATGCAGCACCCGTATGGGCACAGCAGAATTTCCTGCAGCAACAGTTGCAATATGCTACCGTGCAGATGGCTTACCGCAACAAAGACTCCCTGCTCAAAGCTGAATTTGCAGCCAAAGGGCTGAACTGGCCACCCCGGTATCTGTATATCCGCTCGTTTAAATACGATAGCCAGCTGGAGGTATGGGTGAAATCCAATCCAGAAGATACTTTCCGGCTTTTCAAAGTGTACCGGATCTGTGCGCTTTCCGGAACCATGGGCCCCAAACGCATGCAGGGCGATTATCAGGTACCAGAGGGATTTTATTACATCAATCATTTCAATCCGAAAAGCAGCTACCATCTGTCACTGGGACTGAATTATCCCAACACGGCCGATCTGCTCTCCATTGACCATTCCAGTGATCCGGGAGGAGATATCTATATTCATGGCAGCTGCGTGTCGCGTGGCTGCATTCCACTTACCGATAGCCAGATCGAGGAATTATATCTACTGGCTTTGTACGCCCATAGTGCTGGACAGGATTTTATACCGGTGCACATTTTTCCGATTCGTTTCGGTAACCCGGCTTCCGAGGAGTTTTTATCACATTTTACCGGCATTAACCCCGGGGCAGAAAAATTATGGTCCACACTTCGTGAGGCCTATACCTATTTTAATGAAACCCATCAATTACCTATTATCATGACCGACGCATCCGGACAATATGTAATGGCACTTCCGCCGCATAAACACCAGCCCGAATTAAGCCAAATTACCAGCAGCAGGGGATAAAACCAACCAGAAAGAAACAAGTAGGCATGCAATTAGGTTTTCTGGGTAAAAATTACTTATTTAACATAATATAAATTATAGGACAAACCATTATACATTTTTTAATCGCATTCAAAGCAAAGAATATGAGGCTTTTGATAAAGAAATTTCTTCCTGCTCAATATGCTTAATCGTTTATCTTTGGCCTTTATTTCAAAATAGCCATGAATTTTCTTTCGCGTATATTGCTTTATTCCGCTGCTTGTATTGTGATTAGCGGAACGACTCATGCCAGCTTCGCCCAGTCTTTTACCACCCATCCGCCACATGGATGGCAGCTGATGGATTTTGCTACGGATAGTGTGTATGGGGCAGCCGTAAACAAAGCTTATCAGGAATTGTTAAAAGGCAAAAAAAGTCATCCCGTGATTGTGGCCGTCATCGATGGCGGCCTGGATACTGCACAGGAAGATTTGCGGGGGCATATCTGGATCAATCCGGGAGAAATTCCCAACAATGGTATTGATGATGATCACAACGGATACGTGGATGATGTGCACGGATGGAATTTTATTGGCGGTAAAAACGGTAAAAACATCATCAACGAAAGCAGCGAAGCTGATCGGGAATACTATCGGCTGGCCCAGGTGTTTGGAAATATACACGACAGCAGCCAGGTAAAGAAAAAACAACGTGCAGAATATCGCTACTGGCTGAAACTAAAAGCCAAAAGGCAGGCCGATTCAGCCGATAATGCCGAAACCTATGAGAATCTATCCCGTGTATTGGCTGTATTTCATCAGGTTGACAGCATCCTGCAACATGCGCTTCATCGTGATACAATTACGGAGCAGAACCTGACCGGCTTTGAACCACAGGATTCAGCTGCTGCATGGGCATTGAATATTGCCTACCGAATTTTCGACCGCATTGGCAGTGATGAATCGCTTGAATCGTACATTGCCGAAGGTGATGATTATCTCCGCCAAACCAAACAAAAACTCGATGCCCTGCATGAGGATCCAAACGCCCGCCGCAGGGAAATCGTAGGTGATAATCCTTTTGATATTCACGATCGCAATTACGGAAACAACAATGTAGCTGCCGGGAATCCCATGCATGGTACCCATGTGGCGGGTATCATCGCCGCTACACGCGGTAATGGCATTGGTATAGACGGCATTGCCGACAATGTGATTATCATGCCCATCCGCGTGGTTCCCGACGGTGATGAACGCGATAAAGATGTGGCCCTGGGCATTCGTTATGCCGTTGACAACGGAGCACAGATTATCAACATGAGTTTTGGTAAGCCATATTCACCCCAGAAAAAATGGGTGGATAAAGCCGTGAAATATGCCGAACGAAAGGGCGTACTCCTGGTGCACGCTGCCGGCAATGAAAGCAGTGATGATGATACTGTGCCCAATTATCCCAATGCCGATTTTCTGCATAGCCACCGGAGAGCCTGGAATTTCATCAATGTGGGCGCCAGCACCGCCGGACCGGATAGCCTGATTGTAGCCAGTTTTTCCAACTACGGGAAAAAAGAAGTGGATCTGTTTGCCCCGGGTGACGATATTTATTCTACAGTAACCCACAATCAGTATGCTTCGTACAGTGGCACCAGTATGGCCTCACCCATGGTGGCCGGCGTAGCCGCATTGATCCTTGAATATTATCCGCACCTGACGGCCCGTCAGCTCAAATATGTGATTGAACATTCCGTAACCACGCTACCCGGCGACAGTGTGTATATTCCGGGTACAGACCGCAAAGCCCTATTCTCGGATCTTTCCAAAACCGGTGGTTTGCTAAATGCATACCAGGCCTTGAAACTCGCTGCTACCCTGCATGGTAAACGCAAAATCACCAAAAAGGAAGAAAAAAGAATGCAACAAATTGTTGATATGATCAAAGGCCAGCAAGGCCGTTCGCCGGATGATGCAAATCCATCGGAATAGGTTTTTCCGATGTTTGTGCGTTACTTTGCAAACCCTATGCAACGTCGCTTCACTACATTTTTCTGGTTGCTGCTGGGACTAGCTGCTCTCCTGCTGTTTGCCCGACTGGGTGCTGAAAGTCTTTTTCAGGTTGCAGAAGCCCGCAATGCCGAGTGTGCACGGGAAATGATGACCAGCCATAACTGGATAGTACCCACCTTCAACGGGGCCCTGCGCACCGATAAGCCTCCCCTGGCCTATTTTTTCATGATCCTCGCCTACCACATTTTTGGTATCCATGAATTTGCAGCTCGTTTTTTTTCAGCCGTATGTGGATTGTTGCTTGTATTCTGGACATATACGTTTGCCCGCCGCCACATTGGTCAAACTGCTGCCTGGTACACAGCACTGGCCTTGATATGTTCCGTTCATTTTATTGTGCAATGTCGCCTGGCCACACCTGATCCGTATCTGATGCTGAGCCATGCGGGGGCTGTTTATGCCTTTTATGAAGGCTGGATTCATCGCAAGGCCACATGGTGGTGGTTGATGTACATGATGCTCGCACTTGCCGTGCTGGCCAAGGGTCCCGTAGGATTGGCCCTTCCGATACTGACCATTTTTCTTTTCCTGTTAACCCGCCGGCAACTCCGCTGGCCGGTTATCCGGTTGATGAAGCCCTTCAGCGGAGCTGTCATTTTTTTATGTATAGCCCTGCCGTGGTACATACTTGTAGGCATTCGCACACAGGGTGCGTGGCTGCGCGATTTTTTCTTCTTTCATAATCTTCATCGCTTCGGATCAGCCCTGGATGCACACGGCGGTCCGTTTATCCTTCCGGCACTTTTTATCCTCGGTGGCATGTTTCCTTTTTCACTATGGAGTTTCAGAGCCATGAAGCTGGCCTGGAAAAAACGCCGGGAATCCGATGCACTATGGCTCATGATGCTGGCCTTCTGGGTAATCCTCATCTTTTACAGCCTGTCGCACACCAAACTTATCAATTACACTTCACCCTCCTACCCTTTTCTGGCTGTGTTGCTTGGCTACTACTGGCAGGAAGTGCTGCAGAAACGGGAAAATGCAAAACACAGCTGGATAGAATGGGTTGTGCTGGCCTTCCTGGTGGTTGCCCTCCCCATAGGCATTTATGTATGGGCCAAATCATCTCCGCCTTTTACGGAGCTGCCCTGGCTGGCATGGCTGTTTCTGCCTGCTCTCATCGGCGGATGGATGGGTTTGTTTCATGTGCGGAAAAATATGCCGGCCGATGCACTCATGCATATTGGCGCAGGATTTACCCTGAGTATATTGCTGGTGATGCTTATTGGCTATCCGGCTCTTGACCGGCAGACATCTGTACGCAAACAGGCATCGCTTATAGCCCATGTCCCCAGGATAGTGGCTTATCAGCAGATGAACGATGCATTTGTATTTTATGCCCGGAAAACCATCCCTATCATCCAGCAGATTGACAGTCTCAAAACTTGTCTGCAGCAAGATTCAACCCTTTGGGTCATCCGCCGGGCAAGGGACTTTTCCATGCTCGACAGCCTGCCTCAGCTCAGGCTGATCCGCAAAGACAGGGATGCTTTCAGCTTTCAGTACAGCGCTTTGTATTCATCCAAATCCATTGATCCATGACTCTCTCTGTAGTGATCACGGTAATGAATGAAGAAGATAACATTGAACCACTGATCCGGCAACTCTCCCAGGCCCTTCAGGGAATGGATTATGAAATCATTTTTGTGGATGATGGGTCAACCGATGGCACTGTGGAGCGCATCAAAGCATGCATGGATGAGCATATTCGCCTGATTGTGCTAAAACGCAACTATGGACAAACGATAGCCATGGAAGCTGGCATTCAACAGGCATCGGGTGAATATATTGTAACCATGGATGGTGATTTGCAGAACGATCCGGCCGATATTCCCCTCCTGCTGCAGATTGCCCGGCAAGAAGGCTGGGAAGTGGTAGCCGGCCGGAGGGCCAACAGGCAGGACGACTGGTTGCTGCGCAAACTCCCCAGTCGCATGGCCAACTGGCTCATCAGGCGTGTGACAGGCGTACGGCTTCACGATTACGGCTGTACCCTGAAGCTCTTTACCCGTGAGATTGCGAAAAACCTGGGCCTGTACGGCGAAATGCATCGCTTCATACCCGTGCTGGCAGCCATGCAAGGAGCGAGGATGACAGAAGTAGCCGTACGACATCATCCCCGCATACATGGCCATTCCAAATACGGACTGGGACGGACTTTTAAAGTAGTAAGCGATTTGTTGCTGGTGGTTTTCTTCCAGAAATATTTCCGCAGTCCCATGCACTTTTTCGGTCCAATCGGCCTATTGGTTTTTCTGGCAGGCCTGATCATTAACTTATATTTGTTTATCCTGAAAATCAGCGGACAAAAAATTGGCGAACGGCCTTTGCTGATCCTGGGCGTCATCCTGCTGCTGAGCGGTTTGCTGATTGTGCTGTTCGGTTTTTTAATGGAAATCATGATGCGCATTTACTACGGATCTCATCCGGAACGTAAATTCCAGGTGCGGGAAATTATTTCAGGCTCTGATTCCGGAAAGCAGCATTGAAAGAATTATCGCTTAGCTGATCGGGAATTTACCAGATTTCTGAATCCATAATTTTTGCAGGTGAAAACGGCAATCAAATGGTTATTAAAAATACTGGTGACGGGTGCAGCCTTGTACATCACCTTCCGGAAAGTAAACTGGTCGCAAACCCGGGAAGTATTGCTGCATGTGCGCATCTTCTGGTTAATCATCGCTTTGGTATTGTTTAATCTTTCCCAGCTTAGCAGCGCCTGGCGCCTATTTTATTTTTATCGTGCTTTGGATATCCCTCTTTCTTTCGCCCAAAACATCAAATTGTATTACATCGGTATGTTTTACAATTTGTTTTTACCGGGAGGCATAGGCGGAGATGGTTATAAGATTCATTATCTGTATCGTTTCAGCCAGAAATCAAAATCACTGAAATCATTGTTCACAGCCACTTTCCTCGATCGGCTGCAGGGACTATGGGCCTTGATATTGTTGTTATCGGCTATCCTGTTCATGGCCACCGGGAGGCTACCTGCAGGTTGGCAGTCGCATGTGCGGATGCTGGTTGCGGGATTGCTATTGGCCTGTTTGATATATGCCGGATTGATATGGATTTTGTTCCGGATTTATCGTCGTGTATTCCTGCAAACAGCCTTTGCAGCTCTGGTAGTACAAGTCTGTCAGTTACTGGCTGCATGGGCACTGTTGCACGGCCTGGGTATGAAGCAGGAAATAGTTTTATACCTGATATTGTTTTTATGCAGTTCCATCGCAGCAGTCATTCCATTTACCATTGGCGGAATGGGTGCACGGGAGCTGGTTTTCGTGTGGGGAGCTTCTGTGTTACCTATTCAGGCGAATCAGGCTATTGCCATGAGCCTGTTATTTTTTCTGTTAACTGCATGTAGTTCATTTATGGGTGCTTTTTTATCCATGCCCAGACAGCCTGTTGCATCATCTGCCTGAAATCAGCCACAGTATTGAATTACAACTCATTATTTTTTGTTCGGATTGAAGATTTAACAATTCCATGTCAATCTTCCTCATAATCCTGCATTATTTTTGCAGAGCTTTTGAATGAAATTCAATTCGTAACTCCGCTGCTCCAATTCCCCTACCTTCAATTCAATTGTTTTGTTTACGCTTTATTTTTAAAATAAGAATTTAAAAACACATCATACTATGGAAAAGACAAATTTAACACCGAAGGTGGAAGTGAATTTGAACGGATTGTTTGTAGAAGAAAGACTGGCAAAAGCGCTGGCAATAGATTCCAACAAAAACAAAAAGTCTGTATTTGGTTATGCAGACTTACGGAAATGCCAGAAACAATTCAAACCCAGAAAATCTATCCTCAACAGGATTATGCATACCACCATTTAACGCACCCTCATTCATGTAGAGACGATCCTTAGGCCGTCTCTACATGCTTTTTCTCTTCTCCTGAAAGACTTCCTCTAGCAGCCTGATATACGTATCAATTCCCTCTTTGATTTCATCCAGATAAATAAACTCATCTGCGCTATGTGAACGGGCTGAATCACCAGGACCGATTTTTACCGATGGCCCTGGAATAAGCGCCTGGTCTGACGTGGTAGGTGAGCCATACAATTGCTTGCCGATCCTTTGGGCAGCCTGCACAACGGGATGATCCAAAGGTATGGATGAGCTGCGCATGCGCAGGGAGCGGGGCTTTACCTCGCATTGCACGTGTTTGCTCACAATATCCAGAATTTCTTCATGGGTATATGCATCTGTCACGCGAATATCTACGGTAAAATGGCAGCACGCAGGTACCACATTATGTTGTTGTCCGGCCTGTATCATGGTTACATTCATATGCACCTGCCCTAACATAGGAGAAACCTTCGGGAACCGGAATGTGCGAAACCATTCGATATCCGGCAGAGCTTTGTAGATCGCATTTTCGCCTTCCTGGCGGGCTGCATGTCCGGCTTTGCCATGGGCTGTACAGTCCAGCACCAGCAGGCCTTTTTCTGCAACCGCCATCTGGGTTAATGTCGGTTCGCCTACGATAGCAAAATCAAACCTGGGCAACTGAGGTAAAATACTTTCTATACCGTTGAAGCCCGATATTTCTTCTTCAGCTGTGGCAGTAAGAATAAGGTTATAAGGCAAATCGGGCTGGTCATAAAAATGCAGAAAAGCAGCGATGAGTGATACCAAGCAGCCGCCGGCATCATTGCTGCCAAGGCCAAACAGTTTACCACCTTCAATGGCAGGCTCAAAAGGATCACGGGTATAGGCTGGATTAGGTTTTACAGTATCGTGATGGGAGTTTAACAAGATACCGGGTTTGGCCGGATCAAAGTAACGGTTAACTGCCCAGATATTTTGCAGGTGGCGATTGGGAGCCACCCCGTGCGATTGCAGAAACTGAGCTATTAATTGAGCCGTTTGGTCTTCTTCCCGGCTGAAAGATGGCGTAGCAATCAGCTGACGCAATAAGGCAACAGCGTCGTGGTATAGGGAAATATTCCACATAAAATCCGTTTAAAAAGTTAGAAAAGAAGGGCTTTAATCCAATAAGCAGGCTGATTCAAAGGCGGATGATAGTGCCAAAGTTTTGCCCGGTTGATGATGCGGAAAGAGCCGATAAGGCGTGGGCCGGACCGATGAATACCTGTTCCACACCAGCCCGGCAGGCCGCAAAAGCATTGTCGAGCTTGGGCAAAATACCATCCCGCAAAGCCCCTTCCTCCATGAGCGCCGGCACATCGCCGGGCCGGATCAAAGGAATAACGGAATCCGGATCATCCGGACGACGCAATACACCTTTCTGATCAAAACAAAATACAAGCTGCACCTGAAAATGAGCCGAAAGAGCCACAGCCACACAAGAGGCAATCGTATCTGCATTGGTATTCAGCAAATGACCCTGTCCATCATGTGTGAGCGGTGCCAGCACCGGTACTTGGCCGGCATGGAGCAATTGTATAAAAGCATCCGCGCGTACATCCTCAGCCGTAAGATCGCCCACCCACCCATAATCCACTTCTTTTACTGGCCGTTTTGTAGCCCGCATCACATCCATATCTGCACCGGTAAGCCCGATGGCCGAACATCCCAAGGCCTGCAGCCGGGCCACAAGTTGTTTGTTAATAAGCCCGCCATATACCATGGTTACCAGCTGCAAAGTGGCTTCATCAGTAATCCTGCGTCCCTGTACATAATGACTGGTAATGCCCAGCCGCTCACCCATGCGGGTGGCCAGTTTACCTCCTCCATGCACCAGCACCTTGAGGCCGGGTAATGCGGCAAACTGTTGCAGAAAATCTGCACATGCAGCTTCATCATCAATTACCTGCCCTCCAATTTTAATCACATACAGCTTGGATGAGGATGTCATACAAATTTTTTTACATGTGCTGCAATATTTCACTTAACACAGCCTGCGCCGCCCAAATCCGATTAGCTGCCTGATGGGTAACTATGCTGTGCGGGCCATCCAGAATTTCATCGCTCAACTCCACATTTCGCCGCACAGGCAGGCAATGCATCACCCGTGCATTCCGGGTAAGAGACAATTTATCTTCCGTGAGCATCCATGCCGGATCATTGCTATAGATTTTTCCGTAATCGCGATAGGTGCTCCAGTTTTTCACATACACGAAATCGGCATTGCGCAGGGCTTCATCTTGATCATAGGTGATATAGGCGCCCCTGGTAAAGGATTCATCCAGTTCATAATCTTCCGGATGGGTAATCACAAAATCCGCTTTTCCCCAGGCATTCACCCATTGAGCAAAGCTGTTGGCCACGCATTGCGGAAGGGGCTTTACATGCGGGGCCCAAGTAAGCACCACCTTAGGTCGGGCCTTGCTGTTGGGCCAGAATTCATGCATGGTGATGAGGTCCGTAAGGCTTTGCAAAGGATGCAGGGTGGCGCTTTCCAGACTCACCACCGGTACACCTGCGTATTTAGCAAACTGACGGATGTACAGTTCACTGTAATCTTCTTCTTTGTTTACCAACGTGGGGAATGTGCGAATGCAAAGAATGTCAAAATATTTCCCCAGGATAGGAGCTGCATCTTTAACATGCTCGCTGGTATTGCCACTCATAATAGCTCCTTCTTCAAATTCCAGCGCCCATCCTTCCTTATCCACATTAAACACAATCACTTCCATACCCAGATAACGGGCGGCAATCTGCGTACTGAGGCGGGTACGCAGACTTGGATTCAAAAAAAGCAGGCCCACGCGTTTGTTTTTACCCAGATGCTGGTCCTTCCAGGGATCAGCTTTATAACTCAGTGCGCGTTGAATGAGCGCATCAATATCCTGCACATCGTGTACGGAAAGAAATTGTTTCATGTCGTGCGATTAACTTTTTTGTTTTTCGTGAAATGAAACGGCAGACGTTTCCTTGCGAATTTCATCCAGAGATTGCCACAAAGCCTGCAGGAAAAGCTCGGCTTCCTCTTGTTGCAGGTTAAGTGGAGGAAGCAGGCGAATGGTGTGTGGTTTGGCTTCTCCGGTAAAAATCCGATGCCGCTGCAACAGATGTTTCCGCAGCCCGGCAAAATCTGGTTTGGGATCCAAACCAATCATCAGCCCCCGTCCCCGCAGATTTTCAATTTCCGGTATCTGACTCAGCTGCTGCATAAGCCATTCTCCTAACTGTGCAGCATGACCGATCAGGTTTTCCTGCTCCATAATTTCCAATACGGCCAGCGCAGCCGCACAAGCCAGGTAACCACCGCCAAAAGTGGTGCCCAGCATGCCTTTGCGGGGTTGAATATCCGGATGAATCAACACACCGCCAATTGGAAAGCCATTGCCCATGCCTTTGGCCATGGTGATAAGATGGGGCCTGATACCGGCATATTGATGTGCGAAAAAACGACCGGTGCGGCCATAGCCAGATTGCACTTCATCCAGAATCAGCATGGCACCGTATCTTTCGCAAATTGTTGCCACATGTTGCAGAAAACCATCATCCGGCAGGCGAATACCACCCACTCCCTGAATGCCTTCCACAATCACGGCAGCCACCTCCTGATCCATAGCCTGTTGCAAAGCTTCCCGATCATTCAGTGGCACAAAACTCACATCATGTTGCTGATTGAACGGAGCCTGAATGGCCGGATTGTCGGTTACAGCCACGGCTCCGGAAGTACGGCCATGGAAAGATTGCCGGAAAGCAATCACACGCTTGCGACCAGTAACAAAAGATGCAAGCTTCAGCGCATTTTCATTGGCTTCTGCGCCGGAATTGCAGAGAAAAAGCTGATAGTCGGCATATCCGCTGATGCTGCCCAGTTTTTCTGCCAGCTCTTCCTGCAAGGGATTGACGACGCTATTGGAATAAAAAGCAATTTGCCTGAGTTGTTGTTCGATGCGCTTGATATAATGCGGATGGCTATGCCCGATGGAAATCACCGCATGGCCGCCGTATAAATCCAGATACCGGTTATCCTGTTCATCCCATATAAACCTGCCTTCTGCCCTTACAGGCGTAACAGGTAACAATTGATAAACATCAAAAAGAGGCATGATGTATGGCTTTAAAATACACTTGCTTTTAACTGCAATCCTAAAGTTTCATCCCATCCCATCATCAGATTCAGGTTCTGCACAGCCTGTCCGGAAGCTCCTTTGATCAGATTATCTTCCACCGAATGGACCACCAGCTGATCACCAACTTTTTCCGGATAGATCAGTACCTTATTGGTGTTTACCACCTGCTTGATATCCACCATTTCCTTGCTCACATGTGTAAAAGGATGAGAAGCATAATAATCTTCATACAACGCAAATATTTCATCCTGGCTCAGGGTACAATGCAGTTGTGAACTGACGAAGATGCCCCGGGTAAAATCACCGCGCCAGGGAATGAAAAACAACTGCCCGTTATAGCTTGGCTGCAGGGCCGATAGCGTCTGGCGGATTTCCCTGAGATGTTGATGGGTAAGGGTTTTATAGGCATTGATATTATTGGCACGCCAGGAAAAATGGGTGCTGGGCTGCAGTTTCTGACCGGCGCCAGTGGAGCCTGTAATGGCTGTGGTATGCACATCCGTCAGCAGTCCGGCCTTGGCCAGGGGCAGCAATCCCAGCTGAATAGCCGTAGCAAAGCATCCGGGATTGGCTATATCGTGCGCCTGCCGGATCCGATCGCGCTGCCATTCCGGTAATCCATACACAAATTCCCGCCCGGCCAGATTGCGCGCATGTTCTTGCAGCCGGAAATCCTGACTCAGATCAATAATCCGTATATGATCAGGTAAACGATGTTGCTGCAAAAAACGCGATGATTCCCCATGTCCCATGCAGAGAAACCATACATCCGCATCTTCCTGCAGCTGGTCTGTAAACTTCATGGAAGTATCGCCCAGCAAATCCCGATGCACCTGATAAATGGGCTCACCAGCATGGCTTCGGCTGTGGACAAAACCAATTTCCACCCGGGGATGATACAGCAGCAAACGGATCAGCTCACCGCCGGTATAACCTGCACCACCGACAATTCCTACTTTAATTTTTTGTTGTCCATCACTCATTTGGCTTCAGCTTTTTGATGAGTCTGATACCATATCCGTAAGCCATTGGCCATGATTTTAGAAAAGCCACGCACATCCTCGCCCGTCCATGCATTGTTCATCTCCCCGTAGGTTCCAAACTTGCTTTGCATGAGATCATAGGGCGATTGAATACCATTGACCTGAAAACGATATGGGAATAGGGTGACGAATACTTTTCCTGTAACCCTTTGCTGGGAAGAAGTGAAAAACGATTCTATATCGCGCATCACCGGATCGAGCAATAAACCTTCATGCACCCAGTTTCCATAAAAGATGGCCAGCTGATCTTTCATCATCAGTTGCCATTTGGTAAGCACATGTTTTTCTATGGCATGATGCGCTTTCAGGATAATCAACGGGCCAGCGGCTTCAAAACCCACCCGGCCTTTGATACCAATAATAGTGTCGCCCACGTGAATATCGCGACCAATACCAAAAGCTGCAGCCTTTTCATTCAAAGCACGAATCACATCTACCGGATGTGCAAAAGACGCATCATTCAATCCCACCGGTTCACCTTTTTCAAACTGCAACACTATATTTTCCGGTTCATGCCGGCTCACCTGATGCGGGAATGCTGATTCCGGCAAAAATTGGTCCGACGTGAGGGTTTCTTTTCCTCCTACGGATGTTCCCCATATGCCTTTGTTGATGGAATATGCCGATTTCTCAGCTGACACATCCACGCCATGCTCTTTCAAATATTGCACTTCTGCTTCCCGGCTCAGGCGCAGATCGCGGATGGGTGTGATGATTTCCTTTTCAGGGGCCAGCACATGAAAAACCATATCAAAACGTACCTGATCATTGCCCGCACCCGTACTGCCATGGGCAATGGCATCAGCCTGGATTTCCTGAGCCTTTTCAACCAGCATCAGAGCCTGGGTAATACGCTCAGCACTCACACTTAATGGATAGGTATTGTTTTTCAGTACATTTCCAAAAATGAGATATTTAAGCACCCGTTCATAGTAAGGCTTTACGGCATCGATGGTGGTATGCTGAACGGCTCCTAACTGATAAGCTCGTTGTTCAATGGATTGCAGTTCTGCAGGTGTAAACCCGCCCGTGTCAATGGTAACTGTATAAACTTCATACCCTTTTTCTTCACTCAGGTATTTTACACAAAAGGAGGTATCCAATCCTCCGCTGAATCCTAAAACAACTTTTTTCTTCATGACTTCGAATTAAAACAGATCAAAGAAAAACTTTCTTTTTTCCTGTACAGGACCTGCGGCTGCGGCGGCTTCATCTTTTTTGCGGTAAGGCTTCAGCAACACATAGCGCTTGAAGCGCAGCCAGCGTTCAAACAATTTCCAGTTACCGGCAAAGGTTCTTCTTTTCCTGCCATTGATCCTTTGGCCTGATGTGGCAGGAGTTGCATTTGTCTCTGCTTCCTTTTTCTTTTGTGCAGCCGGATCAAACAGCATAGCCGTGCAGAGGCAGTTTTTCCGGTTTTTGCTCATCAGAATTTCATAGTTCACACAACTCTGACAGCCTTTCCAGAATTCATCATCATCGGTAAGTTCTGAATAAGTAACCGGCACATAACCCAGTTCGGAATTGATTTTCATTACGGCCAATGTGGTAGTAAGACCGAATATTTTGGCCTCCGGATATTTCTGGCGGGATAATTCAAATATTTTGCGCTTAATAGCCTTGGCAGCGCCGCTTCCCCTGAAGGGCGGGGAAACGATGAGTCCTGAGTTGGCCACAAACTTGCCATGGCTCCAAGCTTCGATATAGCAAAAGCCCACCCATTGGCCATCGGGCGTAACCGCAATCACGGCTTTGCCTTCCTCCATTTTCTGGCGGATGTATTCCGGTGAACGACGTGCAATGCCGGTGCCTCTGGCTTTGGCCGAAGCTGCCATTTCTTCGGTAATCTGTTCGGCATAACGGGCATCATCTGCTGTGGCTACCCGTACGATAAACGGTTGTTTGTTTTCCAACTTTGTATGGCATTAAAAAGAACCAAAAGATAACATTGAAACGAAAGGATTTCAGGTGCACCGCTATGAAGCGAGGGAACTGATGCAGCCGGTGCCTGTCCCGAAGGGAATAAGCTGCATCAACGGCGAGGTCGTCGGGGTCGAAAAGCATATTGCAGCAAAGACTTATGAACGCTTCCCCGTTTGGAAAACCGATCAAATCCGTGGTATGAAGTCTGCTGGTTCAATTTCTGTTCAGCATTAAAAGTTGTGAAACGATAAATAAGTTTGCTGTTGCAGCATGCAAAGTTATGGGAAAAACTATTGATAATTTCAAAATTTTTCTGCTCGGATCATGTACCTGCCTTGCATCAAACTAACTGCGATTGCAGAGCCATTTTTTTGCGTTTCAGATCCTGGATGATGGTCACGGCATGCACGCGCGAATTTTCTATAAACCATTTGTTGGTTTGAAGGCCTCCGCACACCACACCTGCGAGATACACATTGGGCTGATTGGTTTCCATAGTGGCTTCATTATACACCGGTGTACGCATTTCATCATCCTGAATCTGCACACCCAGATTTTCCAGCAGCGCAAAGTTGGGAAGATAGCCTGTCATGGCCAGCACAAAATCGTTGGGCAGGGTAATGAGCCCCTGCGGCGTCTGTACATCAATTTCTTCTTCCCGGATAGCCACTACCTGCGATTGGAAATAGGCTTTGATTTCTCCGTTTTTGATGCGGTTTTCAATATCGGGTTTAACCCAATATTTCACCCGATCGGAGATTTGTTCCTCGCGGATGATCATGGTTACTTCTGCTGCGCCCTTGCGATAGGTTTCAAGGGCTACATCTACGGCTGAATTGGCTGCTCCAATCACGGCTATACGCTGGCCAAAATAGGGATGTGCTTCCCGGAAATAATGATGCACCTTGGGCAGGTCTTCGCCCGGCACATTCAGTTTGTTGGGAATATCATAAAAGCCTGTAGCGACAATAATGGCACGGGTAAAATACTTGCGATTGCGGGATGTATGCACCACAAAAATATCCCCTTGCTTTTCTGTATATGTTACGGCTTCATAAAGTTTGATACGCAGTTTCCAGCTCAATGCCACCCGGCGATAATATTCAAGTGCTTCGGAGCGGGTTGGTTTATAGTTGTGAGAAATAAAAGGTACACCTCCTATTTCCAGGCGATCGGAAGTGGAGAAAAAGGTCATGTTCAGCGGATAGTTGTATAAGGAATTAACCAGACAACCTTTTTCCACAATCAAATAGGAAAGATCATTTTTCACACACTCAATACCACATGCCATCCCGATGGGACCACCCCCGATTATCAATACATCCAGCACATCGTTGGCAACTTGTTCCTGCATCATCATATAAAGGCTTTGCATGTACCGCAAAGTTACAAAATCAATGCCGGCATGCGGGAAGGAATACAGGGCTTTTATTCATGTTTTTGTCAAAATACAGGTTATTTTTTCAGTACGGTTCTGGGCCACTCTATCACTTCGGCTCTTTCGATTTTACCTGGTTGCAGATATAGTTTCACGGCTGTACGCACATGGTGCCAGCCCTGCATGCCCGCAGCGCCGGGATTGATATGCAACAACTTTCTGGCAGGATCCGGAATAATCTTCAGGATATGAGAATGACCGCAGATGAAAATATCCGGATGATACACATCGAGCAAAACCCGGATTTCTGGCGTGTAGCGTGGCGGATAGGATCCAATATGAATCATCCAAATGGTAAGGCCACAACAGGTAAACAATAATGATTCAGGAAAAAGACTGCGAATGTCGTGCCCGTCCACATTGCCATACACAGCCCGCAAAGGCTTGCGCGACTGCAATTCATTTACCACATGCATATCGCCCACATCACCTGCATGCCATATTTCATCCACTTCATCAAAATGATTCCACCAATCAGCGGGCAAACTTCCATGTGTATCAGAAAGAATACCTATGGTCATCGTGTTCTGGAATTTCGTACCGGGAACCACATGGGCGCATGATCATTTACATCTCCATTGTAATTAATCAGCAACTCCTCCCCCTTTTTAATTTTTCTGCGCGTGATGATGCGCATGACTTCCTTTTCAAAATCCATTTCATAAATGCAATTGGGGTCATACGAATGATTGTATAACGAACAGTAACCCAGCGCCAGACAGGTACGCGTAGATCTTTCTCCCCACAAAAAGATGTAATTGTGCAAAAGGGTTTTATCCACATATTTCGTATCCTTTTTGGACAATACCAGCACAGGCGATACTTCTACCACAGTGCGCGCAGGAATATCAGCACGGGTAAACACACCCCTACCCTTACCTTTGATTTTTTTCACATGCAGGTATGGCTTAATCATCAGCATATCATCCGTTGTTTTTGACAAGCGAAAATAAGATAATCGGATATGAAAGTTTAAGGATTTTACCGAACTGAAGCATATCTATAAACTTCCCGTAAGAAAAGCCTGTATAATATTTTTTACTTTGCGTACATTCTCCATTCACAATAGATATGTGGCATCAATGGAAACATTAATCGAAATCAAAGACCAGGTGCAGGAGCTTTTGTCGAAGGACGACAGACAACAGCTCCATTCGCTGCTGGATGAAATGAATATTTCGGAAGTTGCTGCGTTGCTGAAGGAAATGCCGGATGAGGCTCCGGCATTGTTTCCCCTGCTTTCCTTCAACAGAGCCGTGCATGTGTTTCGCATACTTGATTTTTCCCTGCAGCGCGATATCATCCGTGCATTGCCGCCTGCGCGGGTGGCTGAGCTGATGAATGAATTACCGCCCGATGACCGCGTAGCTTTTCTGGAAGAACTGCCGCCGAAAGCTGTAAGCGAGTTGCTGAAATTACTCACAGATGAGGAAAGAAAGATTACGCTTTCGCTGATGGGCTATCCGGAAGACAGCGTAGGCCGCATCATGACGCCCGATTATATTGCCGTATATCCTGATTGGACCGTTGAGGAAGTGCTGCAATATATTCGGCATTACGGTAAAAACAGTGAAACTATTGATGTGATTTATGTGATTGATGAAGAAGGTCATTTGCTGGAAGACCTGCGCATCCGCGAGTTTCTGCTGGTAGATCCGCATACTCGCGTGCGGGATCTGATGGACAATCGTGCTACTATTGTATTGCATACACACGATAAGCAGGAAGACGCCATCCAGCTGTTCAGGCTAAACAACCGCGTGGCTTTGCCTGTGGTGAATGAACAACACATTTTACTCGGAATCGTAACCATTGATGACGTATTGTGGATTGCCGATGAAGCCTACGAAGAAGATATTCAGAAGATTGGTGGTACTGAAGCTTTTGACGAGCCTTACCTGGATGCACCCATTCCCTTGCTGGTGCGTAAAAGAGCCGGATGGCTGGTAGCTTTGTTTTTGAGTGAAATGCTCACCGCTTCAGCCATGCAGCATTATCAGGAAACAGGAATTTTCATTCGCTTTGTTGATTTGATATTGTTTATCCCTCTTATCATGTCGAGTGGTGGCAACAGTGGTTCGCAGGCTTCTACATTAATTATCCGCGCTATGGCTGTGGGTGAGGTGAAACTGCGTGACTGGTGGCGCGTGATGCGCAGGGAATTGATATCAGGATTTTCATTGGGCTGCATATTGGGTGCTATTGGTTTTTTACGAGTTACGCTCTGGCAAAAATTGCATATCTATAACTACGGTCCGCACTGGATGTGGATGGCCGTTACCATATTCTTTTCCCTGATTGGCGTGGTGCTTTGGGGTAGCCTTATCGGCTCGATGCTGCCTATTGTATTAAAACGATTGGGATTCGACCCGGCTGCTTCTTCTGCTCCCTTTGTTGCAACCCTGGTGGATGTAACAGGTATCGTGATTTATTGTACGGTTGCAGCCCTGGTATTGGATTATTCTGCTTAGTTAGTTATTGTCCGACGGAAGCGTGCGAACCGGCATCGGAGGCCGGCCATAGCGTACGGGCATGAAGCTTACCTTGCCATGATCTATTTGAATAATAAAACCTTGATCAAAAGCTGAGTCAGGAAACTGTGCCGGTGCCTGATTTACACCTAAGGCCCGCAGGATGCCCGGAATTTCTTCCGGTAAAGCTATCACCAACAAATGCCTGCCATAATCACGATGTGCGGTGATGCTGTGGATAAGAGAAGCTCCGCTATCATCCCAACGAAAATAGGCAGTATCTATGTGGGATATTTTTCGCAATGAATCAGCCGTATGTTCACAACGGGCAAATGGATTAAAATAAATGCGGTGAATGGTGGAATCGCGCAACCAGCGCATGAGATCACCCGCCCGCAACCTGCCATACCAGGTTAACGAGCCATTAAAAGCCGGATAAGCTTCTGCATGCGGAATCAGATAAATCTTTGTCACACTGTTCTCCGGTGTGCGTGTACACGCTGCTATCATCAGGCATATCATGCAGCCGATGACAATGCTGCTGCACTTCATATCATCCTATCATTTTCCGGATACAACTGATGCCATTCGCCTTTCATTGTCTTATGGCTTTTTTAAACCTGAAGCGTAAAATTATAAGTTTCTCACGAACTGCATACCTGAGTTTTCATCTTGCACAGCAGGAACCAATACTTCAGATCCTTGATTCCTGCACATGCATGGTTACAATTCCCGCAATGTTTTATGTAACAAGATCGTGTTGCATTTGCAAAGACATCCATTGCATTTCCATCCATCCAGATTTTCATTGACAAACTACGCAGCAGCCAGTAAATTTGGCACAAATCGCCTGCTATGAAAACATGGATATACCTGTTATTATGCCTGAGCACGCTGGGATTGCGTGTTTCAGCACAAAGGCTTGACAGCCTCACGATCGAACAGATCATGAGCGATCCGAAATGGATTGGTACTTCTCCATCAGATCCGTTCTGGAGTCCGGACGGACAAAAATTGTATTTCAGCTGGAATCCGGAACAGGCGCCTGAAGATTCGCTTTATTACATCACACTCACCAATCATCAGCCTGTGAAAGCCTCTCCTGCCGAGCGTTTGCAAGCTCTTGCCCAACGTTCCGGTACATACGATCATACTTTCCGGCAATTGGTATACAGCCAGCAAGGGCAGATTTACTGGCTGCATGTGCCTACGCATCGATTGCGGCAAATTACCCATACTGCTGAAATGGCTTTCCATCCAATGTTTGCATTTCACGATCGAAAAATTGTATTTCAGCAGGGTGATAATCTTTTTGCCTGGGATACCGCTACAGGAGAGCTTTCCCAGCTGACTTTGTTCATTCATGCGGAAAAATCTGGTGCTGCCCCGCATACTTCTCCACAGGATGTTTTTCTGGAAAAAGATGCCCTGGAAAACTCTGTGGTGCTGCAGCAACGCAAACAACGAAAAGCGGAAGAACAACAAGCAGAAAAAAACCTCAACAGCTTTCGAAACTTGCCCGATAGCATTTTCATCGGATCTCAACGTGTAGCAGGTCTCAATATCAGCCCAGATGGTCGTTTCATTACCTATCAGTTGATAAAGGAACCGCGTGATGTACAACGGACAATCATTCCGGAATATGTCACACAATCAGGCTATACCGAAACCATTCCCGGCCGTACCAAGGTAGGTGCTCCCCAGCCAGAGATGCATATGTGGATATATGATCGGCTGCGCGATTCGACTTATGAAGTGGATACCCACGATATTCCCGGCATTCACGACAAGCCGGATTATCTGAAAGATTATCCTTCGGAAGACAGCGCGTGGGATGCACATCCTCCTTTCCGCAAAGTAATTGTGAACGGGCCGCTATGGAGTCCGGAATCCCCCACAGATGGCAGTTCTCATGCCCTGGTGGTTGTGCGCTCACAGGATAATAAAGACCGGTGGATCATGGAAATGCATCCGGAAACAGGTAAGCTTACGCTGATGGATCGCCAGCGCGATGAAGCCTGGATCGCAGGGCCGGGCATCGGATGGAATTACAGCATGGGCAATGTGGGATGGATCAATGATCACATCTGCTGGTTCCAATCAGAAGCTACCGGATATTCCCACCTGTATCTGTATGATCTGCTCACACATCAGAAAAGAGCTCTTACTTCCGGTAAATATGAAGTGCAAACGGCCACGCTGTCGCGCGATAAAAAATCTTTCTACATTACTACCAATGCCGTAGAACCCGGTCAGACCCAGTTTTATCGCCTTGATATTGCCACCGGCAGGCAAACCCGGCTTACCCATGAGGAAGGTGGCAACAGGGTTGAGCTTTCACCTGATGAAAAATGGCTGGCTGTACTGCATTCCTTCAGCAATCATCCCTGGGAATTGTTTCTCCAACGCAATGATCCTGCTGCACAGCCCGAACAAATCACCCATCTGGCCGAAAGTCCGCTGTTCCGCTCCTACCCCTGGCGGGCTCCAGAAATCATTACCTTCACGGACCGTGATGGCTACCGGGTTTATGCTCGGCTGTTCAGGCCCAGGCAACCGGCATCCACGCATCCCGGCGTACTGTTTGTACACGGCGCTGGCTATTTGCAGGATGCTCACAAATGGTGGAGCGACTACTATTTCCGGGAATACATGTTTGAAAATCTGCTGGCCGATCACGGTTACACGGTCATGGATGTGGATTACCGCGGCAGTGCAGGCTATGGGCGCGACTGGCGAACGGCTATCTACCGGCACATGGGTGGTAAAGACCTCGATGATGAAGTGGATGCAGCCCGCTTTATGGCCGACAGCCTGGGTGTAGATCCTCATCACATCGGCATCTGGGGCGGATCCTACGGCGGATTTATGACCCTGATGGCACTGTTTACCCAACCCGGTGTATTTAAATGCGGTGCTGCCCTGCGCTCAGTAACCGATTGGGCGCATTACAATCATGGATATACTTCCGATATCCTGAATGAGCCCTATACCGATAGCCTGGCCTACAAACGCAGCTCGCCAATTTATTTTGCAGCAGGCCTGCAGGATCATCTTCTTATGTGTCACGGCATGGAAGATACCAATGTGCATTTTCAGGATATTGTCCGTTTAACCGAAAAACTTATTGAACTCGGTAAAGATAACTGGGAACTGGCCGTATATCCGCTGGAAGATCATGAATTCAAGGATCCCAGCAGCTGGACAGATGAATATAAACGCATCTTCCACCTCTTCGAAACCAATCTGAAATAGCTTTCGTTGTTTTATCTGATTTGAATTTTCAACACGTCTCTTCATCAGCCAAAGATGAAGAGACGTTTTTTTTATGGATATACTTCCTCACCGTCCGTTTACTGAAAAAATCATCTGCAGCTCATACATCATTCTGATGCCACTCTCAATCGGCTGTACAGATGTGCTTTTAAATGAAAAGTGATAAAAGTCACCATCAGTTTTGATAAAAATCATCACGTGCATTGATGAATATCATCGTGCAGGGTAAAAACTCTGAGGATTTTTGCAATGAAATGATTCATCATTCAAATCAAAAATCAAAAGCCATGAAACGGGATTATGCAAAACAAATCTTGATCGTAATATTTACGATGATTATGCTTATCGCCCTGCTGATAAGCATTTTCAGGGTAAAAGCCTCAGCCCAGAGCTTATTTAAAGCTTCACCTGAATCGTATGTGCTAATAAAAGGCACATCTACGTTACACGATTGGACCATGAAATCAAATGATGTACAGCTTTCGGTAATCTTTACCGAAGATAATCAACATCAGATAAACGGATTGAGTAACCTTTCTCTTGTTATTCCAGTAAACAGCCTGAAAAGCACAGAAGGCTCCATCATGGATAGCAAGGCTTACAAAGCATTAAAAGCGGAACAATATCCGCAGATTATTTTCAAATCCACACAGGCTCAGGTAAAACAAAGCGGAAATACCTATCAGATTCTTGCAACAGGAAATCTCACCATTGCAGGTGTAACCCATACCGTATCTGTGCGAACAGTCTGTGAAATGAATGGTAACCGGAAGCTTGTCTGTACCGGAGAAAAACCCATTGACATGACAGATTACAAAGTTTCACCACCCACATTCATGGGATTGATGAAAACAGGCAAAGAAGTTACCATTCAGTTTCGTGTGGATCTGTTTTCCAATGACGGACTTTCTTTCAATAATTAAAAAATGTATTTGTAAACCATTTAAATCTTACAGCCATGAAAAAGTATTTGCTTCATTTTGCCACAACCATGATCCTGGCAGGTTCCGTTCATCTGACTTATGGGCAAAAGATATTGCCCAACATGCGGCCTTATGACCAAAGAGGGCTCAACATGTTTGAGCCACCCAAAAATGATACGGCCACCTTTTCAAGCATGCAGCTAAAAATCGGAGCCGGATTTACCCAGCAGTTTCAGGCTCTGCGTCATTCCAATGAAGCCACGCCAAATATTGTAAACGGTGTGGATCAAAACAAACTCATCAACATTGGCAACGGATTCAATTTGGCTACAGCCAACCTGAATCTGGATGCTACTTTGGCTGATGGGATTGAATTAAATGTGATTACTTATCTCTCATCCCGTCATCACAACGATACCTGGGTAAAAGGAGGTTATCTGCAAATTGATAAACTTAGTTTCCTGCACAGTCAGGCTATTGATCATCTGATGAACTATGTGCGTTTCCGTGTAGGTGATTTTGAAATCAACTATGGTGATGCTCATTTCCGCAGAACCGACAATGGACAGGCTATTCAAAATCCGTTCGTTGGCAATTACATCATGGATGCTTTCATGACTGCTGTCAGCGGTGAAGCTTATGTGATGAACAAAGGCTGGATCGGTATGATCGGTGTAGCCGGCAGCCAGGTGAATACCACGGTAACCAACCCCTCAGGCCGCGGACCGGCTATTTACGGAAAGCTTGGATTTGATAAACAAATCACACCCGATTTTCGTTTCAGGTTAACCGGTTCAGTATATACCAATCGCAAATCGCCCGCTAATCAGTTGTACAATGGCGACAGAGGCGGATCGCGTTATTATCTGGTGATGGAAAATACACAGGCTACCATTTCCAACAACGCATGGTCAGGTGAATACAATCCACAATTCAGCAATCATGTGACCAGCATCATGATTAATCCCTTCATTCAATATCATGGCCTGGTGTTCTTTGGCACATATGAACATGCACAGGGAAGAACAAGTACAGAAACATCCAACAGAAAAGCCGACCAGCTTGTGGGTGATCTGCTGTACTACTTCGGCCCAAAACAAAACATTTATATCGGTGTACGCTACGATTGGGTAAAAGGTGAATTACCGGGCATTTCTCAAGCTGTGAATATTGACCGCGTACAGGCTGCATTGGGATGGTATATTGCACCAACTGTGTTGCTGAAAGCAGAATATGTGGATCAACGCTATCATAATTATCCAACCACCAACATCAATTATGGCGGACAGTTTCATGGATTGATGCTGGAAGGTACCGTGGGATTTTAATTTGAAATTTATTATTCACTCATAAAATTATCAGTCATGAAAGCAATTGTATATCACGGGCCCGGCAAAATAGCCTGGGAAGATAAACCCAAACCCTGGCTGCAGGAAGAAACCGACGTAATCGTTAAAATTACCAAAACAACTATTTGCGGTACCGACCTGCATATTCTCAAGGGCGATGTACCGGAAGTAACGGATGGTAGGATACTTGGGCATGAAGGAGTAGGCATCATTGAAGAAGCCGGAAAAGCTGTACAACGGTTTAAACCCGGCGATCATGTACTGATTTCATGTATCACTTCTTGTGGAAGTTGCTCGTATTGCAAAAAAGGAATGTATTCTCATTGTGAAAAAGGCGGCTGGATTCTGGGCCATCTCATTGATGGTACACAAGCCGAATACGTAAGAATCCCTCATGCCGATCATAGCCTGTATCCAATTCCACAAGGATTGGAAGAAGAAGCATTGGTAATGCTCAGCGATATTTTGCCTACCGGATTTGAATGCGGAGTTTTAAACGGCGAAGTAAAACCGGGCGATACGGTGGTGATTGTAGGTGTAGGTCCCGTAGGTTTAGCAGCTTTGCTTACCGCTCAGTTTTATTCGCCAGGTCTGTTGATTGCAATAGATATGGACGAGAACAGACTGGAAATTGCCAAACAGTTTGGCGCTGATTATGGCGTACAACTTAAGGAAACCAATCCTGTGGAAGTTGTGAAAGGTCTTACACAAGGGAAAGGAGCAGATGTGGTTATTGAAGCCGTTGGTGTGCCTGAGAGTTTTGAGCTTTGCCAGTCCTTGGTTGCACCTGGCGGTATTATTGCCAACATAGGCGTACATGGTAAACCCGTTACACTCCACATGGAAAACCTATGGGCACATAATATCAAAATTACAACCCGGCTGGTCGACACGGTTACCATTCCTTTGCTTTTGAAAACCGTTCAATCGGGCAAGCTAATGCCTCAAAAATTAATCACACATCATTTTAAACTAGATGAAGCTCTGGCTGCCTATCAGGTATTTAAACATGCAGCTGCAGAAAAGGCATTGAAAGTAATTTTATCAGCATAATCATGGAAAACCCCGCATCTTCATGCAAGCAGTTGGAGGTTGATGAGTAACAGAATGGTAGCGGAGAGGCCTTATCGGAAAGGCCTCTCCTTTTACAACAAACAATCAGGTGATAAATAAATCAATTATTCAACTTACATAAACTGATAACTTTAATTGATAACTTTTAAATTTTTTTGCCATGTTAAAGATATTATTGTATACCGACGGCATGTATTTCAAACCTGAAATACTCAACTTTCCTTCTTATCTGGCAAATCTTACCCATACCAAAATTATGGAAGTATATCTGGATGATATGCTGAACACGGCATTGTGGTATGACCAGACAACTTTTGTTACACTGCCCGGTCAGATAGCGGAAAAAGAAAGATATGAAGTGATTGAAAAAAATTTTCAGAAGCTACAAGAGGAAGCCGATAAAAAAGGTATTCTGATTAAACCTTTTGAAGATGGAACTGCTACAAAGGAATTTTTTTTCAGGCATATGAGATATTCAGATCTGCTTTTGCTCGATATTCATTCGCTTAACAATCCTTCGGAAGATATTGTCAGATTTAAATTTTTCAGAGATATCCTGATGTATGGAGAATGCCCGGTACTGCTCTTCTCTGATAGCACACAGCGTATTGATGAAATCCTATTTGCCTATAACGGCACGCCATCTTCTGTTTTCGCAATCAAACAATTTTCCTACCTATTTCCTCAACTGATGGATAGACCTATCAGGGCAATTTATGCGAAGGAAACGGAAAAAATGCAGGACAAGAAATTATTGATTGACTGGCTGAATGCACATTATATGGAAGCTTACTATGAGGAAACTACGGAGCGGTTGCTGGATAGCTTCCTGATAAGTTATCAGCAGAACAAACAAATAATAGGTGTCATGGGATCGTTCGGAAGAAGCCTGCTATCGCAGATGCTGCATAAAAGTGAAGCCTTGCATTTGATGAAAATGCTGCCGATTCCGTTGTTTATTTCACACTGGTAATACAAATTCAAAGATGGCAGCTGGATTTGCAGTCGTGAATTTCTGATTCCAGTACACGTACAATCTCATCTTCTTTTTTCAAACCTGCATGCAGCACCTGTTCGGGCTTTGATCCGTATCGAAATATGGTGATGCCTTTGGCTCCCTGCTGCCAGGCCATCCGGTAGGCTTTTTCCACATCGGCTACAGTAGCCGAAGCCGGCATGTTGATGGTTTTGGACACAGCATTATCCGTATATCGTTGAAAACTTACCTGATGAGCAATATGATAAGTATAGTCAATTTCTAGCGAAGTTTTCAACAGGCGTTTCACCGATTCCGGCAGTTGCCGGATGTGCTGCACGCTTCCTTTCAGGATAATTTCATCGAGCATTTGTTCACTGAAATGTTGCTGGCGGGATAAGATTTCCAATGCAGCAGGATTGATTTCAAACAGGGTTTGGTTGTTCAATACATGTTCGCGTTTATAGGCAATAGCAAATAAAGGTTCAATAGATGAACTGGTGCCTGCTATAAGCGAAATGGTGCCGGTAGGTGCAATACTGGTCAATGTAGCATTGCGACGTTGTTGACCGGAAAATTGGCTTTGGATAATAAAAGGAAACGAACCTCTTTGTGCAGCAAGTAATGCCGAAGCTATTTGGGCTTCATGCTGAATAAATTGCATCAACTGCGATCCGAATTGCAAGGCTTCCTGTGAATCATACGGAATACCCATGCGGATAAGCATTTCAGCCCAACCCATTACACCCAGTCCTATCTTGCGGTTTCCTGTTGCCATTCGTTTTAGTTCCGGATGCAAATAGCGATTCATTTCAATCACATTATCCAGAAAACGAACAGCCAGGTGTACCGTCCGGCGCAGCTTTTCCCAATCCACCTGCCAATCCTGATTTCCGCTTTTTTGCAGCATCCTGCTGAGATTTATCGAGCCCAAATTGCAGGATTCGTAAGGTAATAAAGGCACTTCTCCACATGGATTGGTGGCTTCAATAGTTCCGATTCCTGGTGTGGGATTGAATTGCTGAATGGTATCCAGAAATATCAACCCAGGATCGCCTGTGGCCCAGGCTGCATGAATGAGCTTGTGCCAAAGATCGGCAGCCGGAATTTCTCGTTCGATGGTTTTTCCATGTACACCTGAAAAATGCAGGGTATAGTTTTTTCCTGTTTCCAAGGCCTTGAAAAAATCATTCCGTATACCTACAGAAATATTGAAATTATTGAGTTGGTGTGCATCACGCTTGGCATCGATAAACGTCAGGATGTCCGGATGATTGATATTGAGAATACCCATGTTGGCACCTCTTCGTTTCCCTCCTTGTTTGATACCTTCTGTAGCTGCATTGAATATTTTCATAAAAGCCACAGGGCCCGAAGCCGTACCACCCGTAGAAGACACATAACTGCCTTCAGGCCGGAGATGACTGAAATTAAAGCCGGTACCTCCACCGCTCTGCTGGATCAGAGCCGCCAGTTCCAGGGTATGAAAGATGGCAGCCATATCATCCTCCACAGGCAATACAAAACATGCACTTAACTGACTCAAAGGTGTGCCTGCATTCATGAGTGTAGGTGAATTGGGCAGAAAAAGTTTTTCATTCATCAAATCAAAAAACAAAGATGCGGTTTGCTGTACATCCTTTGCCTGCCCCCAATATAATTCAGCTTCGGCTGTGGCCAGAGCTACTCGCTCCAGCATTTGTTCGGGAGTTTCAATAAGCCTGCCCTGCTCATCGCGGCGCAGATAGCGCGACTCCAAAACAATACGCGCATTGGCTGTCAGTTCCATATATGAAATGATGATCGTAAAATATAATTCATGCTGCAGGCTTATGAAGGTTTCTGCTCATATCGATGAAACCGACCGCTTTTTTCAAGCACTCTAATCCGATACACAATATTCATGGCTCCTTCTGCCAGCAGCTGATCGGGCTGCACATCCAGTTCAATAGGCTTTTCAGCAGCCTGATGCACATCCAGCTTGTATATTTTCCGGATCAACATGTCCAACGCATAATATCGTTGCTGCGGATCCGTAATTTCCTCATACAAACCCCATACTAGCACACTTTGCCAGTTTCTTTGATCCATAATTTCATCAACTTGAAAACATACTTCCTGTTGGTTGCGCAATGCCCGAATCTTTTCTCCTTCCCGTGAATGTGCAATAATACTGGTACCATCAAACAGATAGGTAACGGGAATAATGTATATTCTGCCATCCATCTGATATCCAATCCGACCAAACGAGTGGCGCTGCAAAAAATCATCCATTTGTGAAACGGTAAGTGAACCCAGCATTTCCTGAATTTTTCCCTAATTTAACCTAAAAACATGAGTTCATCAAATTTCGGGTTGATGATAAAAATCACCCACCGATATTGATTAAACTCATCTGCATGCTATGTGTAAAACTTTTATTTTGCAACCCTAAATAAAATATCATTCAAATGAAATGGGTACAAGCTGCTGAAGCCGTATCGGTTGTGCAATCGGGTCATCGGGTTTTTATTCACAGTGTGGCGATGACACCACATGTTTTAATTGATGCATTGGTTGCCAGATCGCATGAACTGCGGAATGTAGAAATCGTGCATATTCACACGGAAGGTGATCTCCCCTATTGCAAGCCAGAGTATGCTGATGCTTTTTACCCGAATTCATTTTTTATCGGAAGCAACATGAGACAGGCGCTTGCCGAAGGAATCGGAGATTATGTGCCTGTTTTTTTAAGCGATATTTCCACATTATTTCGCCATCGCATTTTGCCAATTGATGTGGCATTTATACAGGTCAGTCCGCCCGACAAACACGGATATTGTTCACTCGGACCTTCGGTTGATGTCACGCTCAGTGCGGTAGAAACTGCCCGCTGGGTTGTAGCCCAGGTTAATCCCCGCGTACCGCGTACACACGGTGATGGCATCGTGCATGAAAAAGATATTGATTTTGCCGTATGGCATGAAGCCGACATTCATGAAGTGCAAAGTGCACCTGTAACAGCTGTTGAACAACAAATCGGTCGTCATATAGCCGCCTTGATTGAAGACGGATCAACCCTGCAAACCGGCATTGGTGCTATTCCCAACGCTGTGCTTGAACAACTGGAACATCATCGTGATCTGGGTATTCATACCGAAATGTTTTCCGATGGATTGATACCATTGGTGGAAAAAGGAGTCATTACCGGAAGATATAAAAAGGTAATCCCCAATAAAATTGTGGCCTGTTTTGTGATGGGTTCGAAAAAAGTGTATGATTTCATTCATGATAATCCCATCCTGTCCATGAAAGAAACAGCATTTACCAACGATACGAGTATCATTCGGAAAAATCCCAAAATGGTGGCTATCAACAGCGCTATTGAAATTGATTTAACCGGACAGGTATGTGCTGATTCCATTGGTACCTATCAATATTCTGGTGTGGGTGGACAATTGGATTTTATTCGCGGTGCTGCTTTATCAGAAGGCGGCAAACCCATCATTGCCATGGCATCTGTTACCAAAAACGGTGCAAGCAAGATTGTTCCTTTTCTGAAACCGGGTGCCAGCGTAACCACTACCCGCGCGCATATACATTATGTAGTTACTGAATACGGTGTAGCGGATTTGTTTGGCAAAAACCTGCGCCAGCGGGCAAAGGCATTGATTGAGATTGCACATCCCGATCATCGGGAATGGCTGGAAAAAGCAGCTTATGAGCGATTTAAACGATGGTAAACAATCCAGTATTTCACCATCCCATACGTTCCCGCAACCTCACGATGTGCATAAGGTGATGGCGGCCGTGCCAGGCATACATGCATACCACCCAATCCAGCGTAAACAGCCGCTGGTGTTCGGGATGAAAATAGCTTCGCTGCCAGTCGTCACGGCTGATTTGCCACATCAGCGCCACCCATCGGCGATGCAGGGCATGCAGCAGGGTTACCGACACTTCCACCGGCACCACGCGGCTATCGGGCAGGGCCGCCCAGCGGTCTTCTGCAAAAGGCTTTACGGTGGGCTGATCTTCCGTCAATGTGAGCTTGAAACGCGTGTACGCCTGCATGTGCGAATCCGCCAGATGATGCACCACCTGTTGAACCGTCCATCCACCAGGCCGATACGGCGTTTGCAGCTGAGCTGCGTCCAGATTCACAAGGGCCTGCTCAATCAGGGAGGGCAATTGCTCAACAGATTCAATGGCAAGCCTGATATCTTCTTCCGTAATGGGCTGGGGAGGCTGAAACCGGCCGATGGGATAACGCAAGTCTTCCGATATAGTATCCATATCTGGTGCAAATTACTCTTCCCGTAATTCTTTGCCGGTAAGATGCAGGAACACGTCTTCCAGATTAGCTTTCTTCACTTCCTTATGCCGTTCAAAGCCCGAGCTTACCAGCTCATCAATCAGGCGTTCCGGCGTATCCAACGCAATGATGCGCCCCAGGTCAATGATGGCCACCCGGTCGCACAGGTATTCGGCTTCATCCATGTAATGCGTGGTAATCACCACTGTGGTGCCCTGCTCGCGGATCTGCCTGATCAGGTCCCAAAGGTTGCGACGCGCCTGCGGATCCATGCCCGTGGTAGGCTCATCCAGGAAAATCACCTTGGGTTGGTTGATGAGTGTAGTGGCCACGGAAAAACGTTGCTGCTGGCCACCAGACAGCTCCTTGAATTTTTTGCGTGCCTTATCTTCCAGCCGGATGCTGCGCAGCAATTCCATGGCATCCACATGTTTGTTGTATAATCCGGCAAACAGGTCAATCAGTTGTTTCAAGTTCAAGTTGGGATAATAGCCAGCACTTTGCAGCTGTACGCCAATGATTTGTTTGATTTTCTGAGGCTCTATATCCAGGTCATAGCCATTCACCCATACTTTTCCGGAAGTTTTGGGACGTAGCGTTTCGATGATTTCCAGCGTAGTGGATTTACCGGCACCGTTAGGACCCAACAAACCAAAAATCTCTCCTTCTTCCACTTCAAAGCTGATTCCTTTCACTGCTTCCAGATCACCATACCGTTTCACCAGGTCCTGGACTATAATCATCTTTTTGTTTGCCATGAAGCAAATTTAGAGATTTCATCAAAAAGATGAAGGGAAAGTTAAATTTTGGATAATATCCCAATATTTTCCTTTCCTATTCTGGATTCGCAAGAAAATAATGAATTCAGATCAAACTAAAACCATCATACAACCTATCTAATACACGTGGATGAAACGTATAAGCATGATAGAAGGAAAAATTATAAATGCCAATACAACATTAAAAATGATGTACCTGGTTACACCTTCACGATTTAATGGTAACAAGATGCTGATAATTTACTTAATTGCTTTTACCATTTAAAACATTTTTCACTCGTTGCCAATCAGAATGATAAGTTATATTGATTGAATGATGGAACTCTTTCTATGATTTATAACAAAATTTACAACACCATTCTGGAAAAATTTCCAAAATTTATCTGTTATTAGAAACAATAGAATTTTGATAATGATGTTTTGATTTCGTGCTGCGGTAATTATTGCATCCGTCAATCTATCTACATCCTGTGTATAGAATGTATATGCATCGTCTGTATTTCAGCTTGGTAAATCCCTATCTTAAAATATTCCGTTTACATTTGGTGAATCGGCTATGACCTGCTGGGAGGCTTCCCAGGATTCGATGATCTGATTGCCTGCAAACCGAAAAATATGAATCACCGACCATTGCGATTCCTCCGACAGCACCACCTTTCCATGAATAGCTACCAGATCCCCATCTTCGAGAGTTCGTAGCACTTCATATCTTTTTTCCGGAAATTGCCGGGCATTTTCTTCCATCGCCTGCATGAATGATGCCCTGTCACCTTTGAAATAGGGATTATGATGAATAAAACCGGGATGTATATATCGTGCATAGGCTTCAGCTATTTTCCCGGATGAAGCCAGTTGCAGAAATGAAGCAGCTATCTGTTTTTTGCTATCCATGATTTATAATTTCATAATGAATAAACACCTGTTTCATGATAAGGCATATGCCTGTTTAAGCGTTTCCATATCCAGTTTTTTCATGTTTAAAAATGCCTTTGTAATACGCCGCACCTGTTCAGGAGAACCCTGCGCCATCATCTCATCCAGCACGGCAGGTACAATCTGCCAGGAAATCCCATACCGATCTTTACACCAGCCGCATTGTTCAGCTTCCGGTACGGCAGAAAGGTGTTGCCAGTATGTATCTATCTCCTGTTGCGTATCACAGTTCACCACAAAAGAAACGGATTCGTTGAATGTGAATGCATGTTCACCCGGACCGTCCATGACAATCATCCATAGATTTTCCAATTGAAATTCAGCATAGGCAATGGCTTCAGGATATGACGATGAATCATCCATATCACGATAGTGGGACACATTGCCCTGCTGGCTTGAAGAAAACACATTTCTGTAAAACAACATCGCTTCCCCGGCTTTTCCAAACACAGGGCCTGTAAACAAACAATCGGGCATGATCTTTTGCCTGATGGGAGAACTTGTCAGCATAATCTGCCAGTTGAGACCATATTTATCGGCCAGCCAAGCATACCGGTGACTCCAGGAATAGCTGCTTAAAGGGATAAGCACCTGCCTGCAATCTTTTGATAATTGCTGCCATAACCTATCTACTTCGTCAGCCGAATGGCAATGTACCATAAATGAGATAGCCGGATTGAAAGTAAAATGCGGTCCCGCACTGATAGCCATAAAAGGCTGGCCTGCCAGAATAAAATTCACTACCTCCGCATCACCTGAAGGTGTATCATGCAACTGTGTTACATGTGTAATACGTGAATTGCTGAAAAGTGAACAATAAAAGGTGGCGGCTTCCCGGGCTTCTTTATCGAACCAGAGATGAGGTACCAATTTTCGATTCATTTGCATGATGCATAGTTTTATGTGTGAAAAAAATATTGCTTATCTGTAGCTATTTTACAAAGTTTAACAGAAGCAGAAAAACTCAGGCGTGTACGTGATCCTGTCTGAAGCAGGATCCATGTTTAGCTGATCGTTCCTACTTTTCATTTATTGTTTTTCAAAATATTGGTCACTGTTTTAGTATCAAGTTGTTCAGCTAAACCGATGAGCAGACCTTCCACCCCACGAATGTAGCAGAGTTTGTAAATATTCCCATAATTTACTACTTCTCCAACAATTTCAGCGCCATGTTTTGTGAGTCGATTTAATAATTCATCACGGTTGTCAACTCTGAACATAACCCGTAGATAACCAAGAGAGTTAACAGGTGCCGTCCTGTGATCTGAAACAGGTTCAGGCGATATAAATCTAGAAAGTTCAATCCGACCATGTCTATCTGGTGTTACCAACATAGCAACTTCAACAGATTGATTTCCAAGTCCTGTTACTCGTCCTGCCCATTCACCTTCAACCATCGTTCTGCCTTCGAGTTCTAATCCAATTTCTTGAAAAAACTTAATTGCATTATCAATATTTTCTACAACAATTCCCACGTTGTTCAATTCTATTAATTTACTTTTTCTCATTTCTATTATTTTATAACAAAATGCCGGTTAAATTGTATTCATTTTGTATCTTTTCTTCATATAGGCTCATAGTAAAATACTGCAACTCCTGATCCTAACAATTTTGTCCTAATCAGCCTCAACTTAATGCTGTTTTTGATATCATCAAACAGCCGTATCCCTTTTCCTTCTATGATGGGATGTATACAAATCTGAAATTCGTCAACAAGATTGCTATTTAAAAGTTGGATAATCAAACTCCTGCTACCTGCCAGAATATCCTTCTCTGATTGTTGTTTTAGATCAAGGACAGTTTCGTAAAGAGATTTATCTGCGAGTTTTGCACTCTCCCAGTTTGTGTCTTTTATTGTATTGGAGAAGATAATTTTCTGAATTTTGTCGATTGAAATTGCAAAGTCATCCATTGATTTTTGACCGGATGGATTTTTCAGTAATGTTTGCCAGAATTGCATGAGTTCATAGGTTTTACGGCCATATAAAATAACGCCTGAATGGTTTATAAGGTCTGAATAGTGTTGATGTAATTCTTCATCAACCAATCCAACCCTATGGTCACAAATTCCATCAAGCGTCATATTGATGGCTGCAATCAGCTTTCCCATGTTTAAATTTTCATTTTTATCCCACGATCATTCGTAACGACTTCCATCGCCCCTCCATAAAAATCAACATGAGTTATCAATTTTCGATTCATTTGCATGAGAAATGGTTCTGGTCGTAATAATAGGTAGATTATCATTTATTTTCCGTTCTCGATTTCATGAAAATAGTTCATGACTCTTTTTTCCGTTTCGTTTTGTAAACCCACGTTGTTGTCAAACAGTTCTGTCCTTAACCCTCTATATAACGATACAGCGTTTCTTAAACTGTCTAATAATGATTGCCGATCGTAAGTTGGGATTGTGCGTTTTAATTTAGCTAAATCATCATTACTTAAATCTGTTTCAACTTTTCTTACACCACGGGGCAGGTTGCCATTTTTGATATGAAGCAAAGGTCCCAAAACTACCACTCGTAAAAATCCAATGGATTCAAGCGCTTCAAGGTATTCGCCACGTCCAATTTTTAGTAAGATATAATGGATCTAGATCCAAAAACGGTCTTCTATCCATTGATAGTCAGGATAGGGATATCTTGCCTGCGAGTCAATAATTGCCTTTTCAAGTTGTCCATTCTTATCAAGAAGTAATTGTGGCGTCTCAATACGTGTATGAAACTCGTCGGGAGTTAAGAATTTTAAATCAACATGCAAAAGTGGATTGTCATACAGACAAATCAACACTCTTGGTTCTCCCACATGTTCGCCTGTAAACCCCGATAAAAAATCACCTAACCTTTTTGCATATTCAATCATTAAGTTTTTGTCTCCTGAAATCTTTTGTTTGGTTACAAGAATCAAATCAAGATCTGAAAACTCATCTATTTCATTTGTCAGCCATGAACCAGCAACAGCCAGGCCAATCACATTTTCGTCCGGCTCTAAAATCATCTTGGCTTTTTCGGCAAACGCCCGTTGTATCATTTTATTTTTTTATCGGTTATTCATTTTACCCGAAACTTGCTATCTTCTGGGTAGTGCCGGCATATCAGAACAACCTTGATACAAGTTCCACTGCCAAATTTAGCAAAATATTCCACACGAAACACTTCGTTGGTAATTAAGCAGACCAAAGCCGACCGTTTGTTTTCATTCCAATTTTGTTATATGAAGGCTTCAGTTATAACGTTATTTATTCTTTGGTGTTCAAAAATTTTTCAATAACAAGATCACTATCCCAAAGCTGGATTGAATAGTTGAGTCACCTCCATGGATGATCACAAGGATTTGCCTTGTCCATCAATTTCGTAATACATTTTTAGTCCGTTTAATTCGGAATATGCACTTTCAAAAATCAATTCGACGAACATTGTTTTTGTCATTTTTTTAGTTTCTTTTTTGTTCCCGTTATGCGATATGAATATAAAAAATCCCAACCTTATTTTTGCAATACCTTATTAGCGAGTGTTTATTCTATCTTATTGCATGTATCCGTTGATTTACCTGGTCATAGATTTCAAGACTGATCCATACTTTCCTTACCCAATCAATGCCCGCAGGAAATTACCGGGTTAATGTAAAGAGTCAAATAGCAAGTGTGTATGCATGTATTGCTGATAAGATTTCACAGAGTGGTAATTGTAATTCTCCGGTGATTGTTTGGTGCATTTGATGCAATTGATTCTTGGATTATCTTGTGGTGATAGATATATGATAGTGTACCCAGGACAAAAGGCACCAGCATAATGAGCATTTGCGAATGAAATCCTCCTGTTGAAATGCCGCTGTAAACTGCTCCAGTTAAATCAAAAAAGAATCCGGCATAAGCCCATTCTTTTAATCTCGGAAATCCGGGAATAAGCAAGGCAACCACACCCAGGAGTTTTGCCAGGCCAATGAACGGAAGCATGTACAGCGGATAGCCCAGCGTGTGAAATATATCCACCCACTCCTTTGTTTTAAAGATGTTCGGGATGGCTGAGGTGAGCATAAACGCGCCAAACAAACATGTACTTATCCAAAAGATAATCTTATGATTCCTGTTAGAAGCAATTTTCATATGCTTTACATTAATACGTTTTTTCCAAATAAGTATTCCACTATTCTTAATGACTTTCCGTGTACTTTTTAAAATTATCAAGTATAGCCTGCCACCCTTTTTGCTGAAAATCAATTGGATTTTTCGTCTCGGGGTCAAAGGTTACTGTTACTTCTGTTTGTCCGTTTATTTCTTTAAACTCTACGGTTGCAAACCGTCCTCCAAACTCGTAAGTAAAGTTTTCACCCGGATGGATTTCTGTATAAACAGCATCAAAGTCAAATCCAAAACTTCCATCCTTGGCTTCCATTCGTGCAACATAACGCCCGCCTACTCTCATATCATTTGTTGCTGAAGGGCAATGCCAGCTTGGATCGGCAAAATTCCACTTTGTGATGTGTTCTGGTTGGGTGTAATAGTCCCAGGTTTTCTGCTTATCTGCAGCAATCATTGCTTTGACGGTTATTCTTTTGTGTTCCATACATTTTGAAATTTTAATATTTTATACATTCACATTATACGAAAAAAATTTCAGCCTTAAACCAAATTTCATAATCATTCGATCCTTCCCTAATTTAATAATTAATCTCAATACTGAAAGTTTACAATAATTAGTATTTTTGCTACCTAATGTTAAAAGAGTCAGTAAATAATGAGTAGGCTAAGGAGTTTTGCTTTTACCAATAAGCATCCATGATGTCCCAAATTTGTCACGAAGCATCGCAAATCGGGCTGCAAAAAATGTCTCTTCCATCTTCATAAAAACCTCTCCGTTATCAGAAAGCAAATCGTAAATTCTTTCTGCTTCTTCAATTGTTTCTATCTCTAACGTAAGATAAGCACTTCGCATGGGTTCAGCGTTTGGGATGTCAGCACCAAGTAAAGCCGTTTCTCCAATTTCTAATCTTGCATGTAAAACAGCATCTTTCCAATTGTCAGGCACATGAGCTGTTCCAGGCAGTTGATGGTGATATAGCATTGTTGTAATTCTACCACCTATATGTTGTTCATAAAATCGAAAAGCTTCTTCACAAACACCCGGGTAGTTTACATAAACTTCAAGTTTAATGGAAGGTTTTTGGTTCACATGATATGCTATTTTTAATTAAAAACAATGTACAACTTTGTTAAAAAGTAATCCTACTTCTTCAGTTACCTCTCTTTCAGGAAGATGTCTGGCTGTAGTTGATCATCCATTGTACACCAAATTTATCCACGACAATGCCATAATAATCGCCCCAGAACTGATCCTGCATGGGCATCTGCACTTTTCCACCTTCACTCAATGCCTGAAACAGGCGATCAGCTTCTTCCCGGCTGTCGGGCGAAAGCAAAATGTACAGGTTATTTCCGGTAATCAACCGATGCCCCATGGAAGGCAGCGTATCACTGGCCATCAGCATCAGTCCGTTTCCGAGTGAAAGGGTTACATGCATCACCCGCTTTTTTTCTTCCTCCGATAGGTTATCCATGCCCGGTACATTGCCCATGTACATAATACCGCCACCTGCAAACTCACCTCCGAATACGGATTTGTAAAACAGCATGGCCTCTTCGGCCTGTCCGTCGAAATTCAGATAAGGAATAACAGCTTTCATACGTATTTCATTTTTTGAAAAACTTATTGTAATCACATGTGAGTACAAACTTAGTTGCTTTCATTTCAATTTTACAGGTGCAAAAAAGGCATTTTAATGGGCCGATTGCGTCAAATATTGCGTCAAATAATGTATTTTCGTTTAAAAGCAGGTTGCATGAAACAAGTTACGATACTGGTTACCTATGGATGTAACCTGTCCAGTGTGGATAATCCCCGGCAGGGGTTTCTGGAAGCCAACCATTGGCTGGAAAAACAGGGCCATTCACCTATGTTTCAGGTGCAACTGGCAGGAGCCGAAAAAGAGGTGCAACTCGAAAACGGCATGTATACCATTCGTCCTGATGTGCTGATACAAGATGTTCATCATACTGATCTGGTTGTGATTCCGGCTTCTTCCGGAAAGCCTGTAAGAAATGTCCTGGAAGAAAATAAAATTTTTATACCCTGGATTATTCATCAATATCAGCAGGGAGCGGAAATTGCCAGTCTTTGTCTGGGCGCTTTTCTGCTGGCAGCTACGGGTTTGCTGAATGGGAAAGCGTGTTCCACACACTGGAAGGCTATGCATGAGCTGGAAAAATATTTTCCGGAAGTACAATGCATTACCGACCGCATTCTTACCGATACACAGGGAATATATACCAGTGGCGGAGCATTTTCTTCAGCCAACCTGATTTTGTATCTGATCGAAAAATACGTGGGCAGAGCCGCTGCAATCTATTGTGCCAAGATGTTTCAGATTGATATAGACCGTAGTTCCCAATCGGCTTTTATCATCTTTGATGGACAAAAAGATCATGCCGATGATTTGATCCGCAAAGCACAAGAATATATTGAAAAACACTATACGCATAAAATCACAGTCGGACATTTATGCCAGATATTTTCCTTAAGCAAAAGAAATTTTGAACGGAGATTCAAACAGGCGACATCCAACACTGTTGCCGCATACATTCAGCGTGTGCGGATTGAGGCTGCCAAAAAATACCTGGAACAAGGCAGGTATAATGTGAATGAAGTGATGTATGAGGTGGGATATCAGGATCATAAAGCTTTCCGAAAAGTATTTAAAAAAATAACGGGATTATCTCCCTTGCAATACCGCAACAAGTACAACCTGCATGGATTCACCGCAACAGATGAACGGGTGGCAGATGGTGAACTGAATTAAAAATCTGCATGTATGTATGATACACTTTCTCCTTATCAGATACCTCCGCAAACGCGTATCGGGCACGTGCATCTGAAAGTTGCTGATCTGGAAAAATCGCTTGCTTTCTATCACGACCTGTTGGGTTTTGAAATTACCATGCGTTACGGACATCAGGCGGTCTTTCTTTCTGCCGGCGGCTATCATCACCATATCGGACTGAATACGTGGTACAGCCATCATGCTCCTGCTGCTCCCCTGCATACAGCCGGCTTGTACCATTTTGCTATCTTGTATCCCACCCGCAAGGAGCTGGCAAAGGTTTTCGCGCGATTGATAGCTGCCCGCTACCCCATCACCGGAGCCAGCGACCATGGCGTATCGGAAGCGATTTATCTGGACGATCCGGATGGCAATGGCGTGGAATTGTATTGGGACAGGCCTCGGGAACAATGGCCTGTACTGCCCGATGGCTCGCTGCAAATGTTTACCCGTGCACTGGATACAAAAGATCTGCTCAGCGAGTTGGAACAAGGTGAGGAAGGCTGAAATAAAAGTTTTTTCTGAATTTTGGTACATGCAGGCAGAAATACATAAGCTGGATATCTTGGCCATTGCGGCTCATCCCGACGACGTAGAGCTTTCGTGTGCAGGCACCTTGATGGTGCATGTGCAAATGGGCCATCGGGTAGGCATTCTGGATCTCACGGCCGGTGAACTGGGTACACGCGGAACTCCTGAAATCCGCGCGGCTGAAGCCAGAAAAGCTACTGAAATCATGGGCATTGAAGTACGGGAAAACGTGGGCCTTCCCGACGGATTCTTCCGCAACGATCAGGAACATCAGCTGCGGCTGATTCCCTTCATCCGCCATTTTCAACCCGATATAGTACTGACCAATGCCGAACGCGACCGGCATCCGGACCACGGAAGAGCCGCCCAACTGGTAGAAGACAGTTGTTTTCTTTCCGGATTAAGGAAAATTGAAACGCACTGGAAAGGCCATCCCCAACAACCCTGGCGGCCTGCCCATATCTGGCATTTTATTCAGGATCAGGATCTGGAACCGGATTTTATTGTGGATATCAGTCCAGTGATGGATAAAAAGCTGGAAGCCATCAGGGCTTTTGCCTCGCAATTCCTGGCAAGCCCCGATGATCCGCTGCAGACGTATATTTCCACACCCGCTTTTTTTGACCATATTGTGCATCGGGCGCAGATGTGGGGATACCGCATTGGAAGGCCATATGGAGAAGGGTTTACCTCCCGGAAAAAACTAGGCGTCAGCCATCTGAAAGTGTTTCTATAACCTGATTATATGAAGAAAATCTGCCTGTTCGCTGTTTGCTGGCTGGTAAGCCTGTCGGCTGCAGCACAGCATTACCGCATTGACCGCAAGCTGCAACGTAAACTGGAAGCGCTGGTGAAGCCCTTTCAGGGAACCGTGGGGATTTATGTACACAAATTAGGCACAAACAGGGAAGCCGCTATCAATGCCGATTCGCTGTTTCCCACTGCCAGCATGATCAAGGTAGCCATTCAGGCAGTAATCTTTCAACGCATTGCCGATAGTCAGCTGCAATACCATCAGAATCTTTTATACCGCGATTCGCTCTACTATCCAGGCGTGGATATTCTGGGCATGGCAAAAGACAGCACACACATTGAGTTGAGCAAGGTGGTGATGCTGATGATTACCGAAAGCGACAACACGGCCGCACTGTGGCTGCAATCGCTGGCTGGCGGTGGTACAGCTATCAATCAATGGCTGGCCGATCATGGCTATCAATATTATCGCGTCAACTCCCGCACACCCGGACGGGAGGCTGCCTATCGACAATATGGCTGGGGACAGACCACCCCACGCGAAATGGCCCGATTTCTGGTGCAGCTGAGAAAAGGCGAAATCATTTCACCGGCAGCCAGCGAACGCATGTATCGCAATCTGTGCCATATTTACTGGGATGATGTGGCGCTTTCGCAAATCCCACCCTATGTGCAAGCAGCATCCAAACAAGGGGCTGTGGATGATTCCCGTTCGGAAGTAGTGCTGGTCAATGCGCCCCATGGCGATTATGTGTTCTGTGTAGATACCAAAGATATTGCCGATCAAAGCTGGACACACAGCAATGCAGCCTGGGAGCTGATTCGCCAGGTATCAGCCCTGCTCTGGCATTATTTTGAACCTCATGATCACTGGAAACAACCGGCAGCATATCAACAGTTCATGCAGGAATAGCTTCACGCTACGCGCTGGTTGCGACCAATGATCAGATACAAAATGGAACCCAGCACCGGAAGCAGAATCACCACCACAATCCAGATGATTTTGGTGGTATCACTTTCGAACCGACTTCTGATAATATCTACCAGCGCCCAGATCCAGAGAATCAATGTCAGCAGGCCCCAGAGGCCCCAGCCAAGTAGTAACAACATCATGAAGTACATATCCTGAAGGTGTTTGAGATGAAATAAGCCGATGATTGTTTTAAGAAGACTGCCGCTGCTCCCGTCCGACAATCCAATACAAAATCACTCCCAAAACAGGCAGAAAAATTATCACAATAACCCAGATCAGCTTGGTGGTATCGCTGTCAAACCTACTGCGCAAAATATCCACCAATGTCCAGATCCATATCAGCAGCAGAAATAGACAGAAAAGGACTATCAGGACAATAAACAAAACTCCGAAAGGAAAAGGCATATACAATAAAAATAGATATATGAACCAAGGATTTGCTACCTGTGGGCATCCCGCATTTCACCCTGTGCACTTCTGCAATTGCTGTTGCATTTTTCTTGCTTGGAAACGGGCGGATGCAACCCCCTCGCCTGTTCATCCTATGTAACTCTGATCAATTCCTAAATATAGGCAACAGTTCCCCCATTTGGTATCACACAAATCGTGAATTTTTCGTTAAAGATAAGCATTGTAATGAACAATTTTCCCGAATAAGTTTTACCTTAAGAAACAATTTTTCCTTTTCATCAAAATACACAACTATGTGGAAGAAAAAATTATGGATCCCAGTGATCATTATTTTAAGTGGGTTATTGTTTGCACAACAAAGCATAGCACAATCCAAACCATTGAAAAAAGGCGATAAAGCTCCGTTATTTACTGCCAAGGCCTGTCTGGCAGGAAAAACATTTGATTTTTCGCTGAAAAATGCCCTGGCAAAAGGGCCGGTGGTGGTGTATTTCTATCCTGCAGCCTATACCGGTGGTTGTGATCTGGAGGCACATACCTTTTCTGAACTGAAAGAACAATTCACACAAGCAGGTGCTACCATCATTGGTGTATCTGCAGATGATATGGCAAGGTTGAAATCTTTTTCCTCCGATCCCAATTATTGTGCAGGCAAATTCCCGGTAGCTTCTGATCCGGATGGAAAAATAGCTGCTTTGTATGGATTAAAAATCATACCGCCCCAGCCAGGTGTAAAAGATGTGAGAGGCGAGCCAGTTACACATGGTTTTATTCCACGCACGACATTCGTAATCAGCTCTGAGGGTAAAATTATAGCTGTGTTTTCATCTGAAACTGATCATATTTCTCCAGATCAGCACGCAAAGATGTCGTTGGCTATTGTGCAGCAATTACATTCCCATCAGGGTTGATAAAAAATAGATCGGTTGGTTATCCTTTCTAAAGAGCAAATGATTCGGGAAAGCGCGTAAATTCAGTAGTTTGAAAGGATTACCTGTGTGGATGAACCGATGTGGTATGCATTTCAAATGCTAAATCCATCCGGTAAAATACTTCCTTTTTTCACAACCACAATCCCTTCCTTCACCGTATAAAGCGGATGATCTGTATCAGCCAGATGCGGACCTCCGTTGATACGCACATCGTTACCCACGCGGCAGTTTTTATCAATGATGGCATTTTTGATGTAACAGCGTTCGCCGATGCCCAGCGGTGGAATGCCCTTGCTGTAGGAAGCATTGATTTCATCAAGGGTTTGATAATAATCATTCCCCATCACATAACAATTTACCAATGTTGTGCCCCGGCCAATGCGAGTGCGGATACCCACCAGCGTATGTTCCAGCCTGCTAGCCATGATAATGCAACCATCAGCAATCACTGTTTTTTCCAGTGTGGTGCCCGAGATCTTGGTGGGTGGCAGCATGCGAGGGCGTGTATAAATATTGCGCTCGTTGTCAAACAAATTAAACTTTGGAATTTCGTTGGTGAGTTCCAGATTCGCTTCAAAAAATGATGGCACCGTTCCGATATCTGTCCAGTATCCTTCAAACTGATAACTTACCACTTTATATTTTCCGATGGCTTGAGGAATAATTTCCTTTCCAAAATCCGTAGAAACCAGATCTTCCCGGAGAATCTTGAACAATACATCTTTATTGAACAGGTAAATGCCCATGGATGCCAGGTAAATGCGGCCTGCTGATTTCATTTCTTCGCCTGTATCAGAAGCCCATTCCAAGATGGCATCCCCTTTGGGTTTTTCCACAAAAGCCGTGATGTTATGATCTGCATCGGTTTTCATGATGCCGAATGAAGAAGCATCCTGAAAATTTACCGGCGTAGTGGCAATGGTAATGTCAGCCTGCTTCTCTATGTGATCATTGATCATGAGCTGATAATCCATCTGATACAGCTGATCGCCGGAAAGAATCAACACATAATTGAATTCAAATCCCTCCAGATGATGCAGGCATTGTCTGACCGCATCGGCTGTACCCTGATACCATGTGGGGTTTTCAGGCGTTTGCTCAGCAGCAAGAATATCTACAAAACCACTGTTAAAATGATCAAAATGGTAGGTGTTTTTGATATGGCGATTCAGGGATGCAGAATTGTATTGCGTAAGCACAAAAATGCGCTTCAGACCAGAATTCAGGCAATTCGAAATGGGAATATCCACCAGGCGATATTTTCCGGCAATTGGAACTGCAGGCTTGGAGCGACTTTTGGTGAGGGGATAAAGTCTTGTGCCCTGGCCACCACCCAAAATGAGGGAAATAACAGACGGCTGCATATACTTACGGTTTTAATTGGGCATATAAATGTAAATATTCCTGCGCAGATTTATCCCATGAAAAATCAAGCTGCATGATATGTTGCTGCAACCTGAGCATTTCTTCCGGATGCTGATACAGTTCCATGGCACGAGAAATGGCATGGGTGATGTCCCACACCGAGGGTTGCAAAAAACGAATGCCATAGCCTCCCGGATCGCCTATGTCGATCACGGTATCGTACAAACCACCCACCGCCCGCACAATAGGTATGGTGCCATATCGCATGGCATACATCTGATTCAGGCCGCAGGGCTCTATGCGGGATGGCATCAGCAGAAAATCCGCTGCAGCATAAAGCTGATGGGAAAGATTTTCATCGTAACCAATATATGATTTGCAATTCGTGTGATGATGATATTCGGCCTGTCTCAACAACCATTCCATGTGGGGATCACCGCTGCCAAGAAAAATAAAATTCAACGCATATTGCGACTCATACAAACTCCGGGCTACCGCATCGGGCAACAAATCAGCTCCTTTTTCATACACCAGCCGGCCAATGAATACAAACAAAGGTTTTGTTTCATCCAGCTGAAAGCGCCTGCAGATGTCGGTTTTGTTGGCTGCTTTTCCTTTCCTAACTGTTTGCACATCATAGTGATGCATGATGCGCGGATCTGTTGCCGGATTCCAGGTTTCCGTGTCAATCCCATTCAGAATACCCAAAGCCTTCTGTCGTTCCTGCCTGAAAAGCTCCTCCAGCCCGGCAGCCGATATGCATAATTCATCCAGATAATGTGGTGAAACCGTTGTAACGCGCCAGCTGCATTTCACAGCGGCAGCCATTGGATTAATCAGATGATTCCAGTCGAGCATGCCCGCTTTCCAGGGATCATAAGCCGGTAGATAATAGGCCTTGTCCCAGCCAAATTGCCCCTGGTACTGGGCGTTGTGTATGGTAAACACTGTGGGAATCTGCCGGAGGTAATCGTACTTGTAACAATAATTCATCATGAAGGGAATCAGCCCCGTGTGATGATCATGGCAATGCACCACATCCGGATGATGACGCCAGCTGTTGAGCCATTCCATTACACCAATCTGAAAAGCTGTAAATCGTTCCAGGTCATTAAAACAACCATAAACCTGATCTCCTTCAATCAATCCCGGAATCTCCAGTAAATACAAATCAAATCCCAGCAGGTTATGTTTTTCCCGGATCACATTAAAATGGTACCATGTAGGTCCCAGCCAAAGACCGCCCTGATGCACCAGTTCAAACTCATGTTCAATCAAGAACCGGGTACGGTAACAAGGCATCACCACCTTGGCAATCCATCCCTGTCGCTGCTGATATTTTGGCAAGGCTCCCACCACATCTCCCAATCCACCTACCTTGGCCACCGGATAACATTCCGCGCTTACGTGCAATACCTCCATGCGAACAACTAATTCAATTTCTATGAGATGAAAATCAAACGAAAATCAATCGTAGAACAATTTAATAAGTTCTGAACGAACATACAAGTTTTCTGTAAAATTTGTGTTTTGCACAGATTAAATGGCATGAAAATGCGGATGAAAGCGGTCGAGCGTATCCCTCAGGTAACCGGTGTCAATATGGGTATAAATTTCTGTGGTAGTAATGCTTTCATGCCCCAGCATATCTTTCACGGCCTTCAGGTCGGCACCGCCTTCCAGCAGATGCGTAGCAAATGAATGGCGGAATGTGTGGGGCGAAATGTTTTTCCGGATACCGGCCGCTTGCGCCAGCGATTTCACAATATGAAACACCATCACCCGTGTCAACGGCCGGCCTCGCCGGTTGAGAAACAAAATATCGCGATCGCCGGGCTGTGGCGAAAGATGTACCCGTACATGGTGAAGATATAGATCAATATATTTCAGGGCCAATGTGCCTATGGGCACCAGCCGCTGCTTATTGCCCTTGCCGATGACACGGATAAAACCCACTTCCGGATATAAGTCTGATATGCGCAAGCCGATGAGTTCGCTCACACGCAAACCGCAACTGTACAATGTTTCCAGCATGGCTTTGTTGCGCATGCCTTCCGGCTTGCTGAGATCAATGGCGGCTATCATCCGGTCAATTTCTTCCACCGTCAGCACATCGGGAAGCTTACGCCTGATTTTGGGCAGCTCCAGCAAAGCTGCGGGATTTTGGGTGATAACTTCTTCCAGGACCAGAAAATGGAAAAACATACGTAATCCCGAAATGATACGGGCCTGAGAAGTGGCCGCCAGCCCTATTTCGCTGATCGCACGCACAAAATCCTGCAAATCGCTGATTTGCACGGCATCCGGACCTATTGTTCGTCCGGCATCCTCCAGGTATTGTGCAAACAGCCGCACATCATGCCGGTAGGCTTCAATGGAATGGGGCGATAAATCCTTTTCTAGCTTCAGGTAAGCCACAAACCCCTGTATGTACGAGTCCCAGATCATGGGAAGATTATCCATTTTCAGCTGTTCCCAGCAAATAGCTACGCGCCTTCCGGCCCTCACAGCAGATGAGATCCAAGATACTCAAATCCGGCAAAAACCCGGTTCGCTCTTCAAATACCTGATGATAGCGAATCTCCGGATCTGTATTGCCCGGTGGAGGCTGAATCCGGCACCGATAATCCACAGCAGCCAAACCAGCAGCTTCAGCCGGCGGAATAAAGCGATCCGTAAAATGGATTTCTGCCTCTATTTGAAGCACTTTTTTGATCCACTCCAGCCAATCCCGGTTCCAGTCAACCAAAAATGCATAGCGCTTTTCAAAAAATACCCGAAGCTCATCTTCAAAATACTCAAACCAGGGACTGCGTCGGTAAGCCGATACCAACGTCTTCCAATGATGTGCCTGCCAGGCTTCCCGGTTGTAAATCCGAATATCCTTTACCGGCGTACGCTGCCGCTTTCCTTTTTCGAGGGGAATGCTGATCAGAATCATGCCATTAGGCCCCGCCACATAAAACCGATTGGCGTAACTCTTCTTCTCGTGATACAAATTAATATCAAATAACCATCGAGGATATTCAATTAACATTTTTACGTAAGAAATACATGGAACAGATTGTAAATCAATCAGTAAATTTTCATTAGAAAGTATTGATGACATACTGACAGTTGTTTTTATTGCATGACCCAATCAGACCTTATTTTACGCAAAAATAGTTTTTATAAAAAATGATATTGAAATAATATGATTCTGTAAATCAATCACTTATGATAATAGATTAGCTAAATAAATTAGTATTCAAATGGAAATTCATAACCCGAGATCCTATCTAAAAAAATTAGCAACAAATATCCTGAAAATCCGCAGGACTCCCCTGCCCCTTTGAAAAATTTGTTGAAACCGGTTTGCCACAGGAATAAAAAAAACAGCGTTAAAAACCCGGATAAGAAAAAGGCTTGTTGAGAGGGCCATTATATTTGTGCAAAAAATAAAAGTGAGAACCTGGATTAGATATGCCAGCTTCATGATGTGGGTCGGAAGCTGTTTTCCGCTGCATGCGCAATATTTTTATCAGGATTTATATTCCACTTGGCAAACCAATGCCAAACAGCAGCTTTACCGGCAATGGAAGGTGAAGAAAATTCAGATTTACAGCTATGACGCCAACCACGAACGTGATAATAGCTTTTCGGTAGAAAAACAATTTTCCCCGGATTACCGGGAGCTGAATTCGACTACCCATTCGCTGGTAAACGGTGATTCCTGGCTCACCAGCCGTTATGATAGCCAATACAGGATTACGGAAAGCCTGGATAGTTCTGATTTTGCCATTAACCTCACCCAATATCAGTATGACCCTGCCGGAAGGTTAAGAGAAATTTATATTGTTTCCCGGACTCCTTCAACCGGCATCGGAGAAACCATGCTCACCGAAACCCATATATTTCAATATGACTCAGCCGGACATCCCCTGCGGATGTGGAAAATTAAAAACCAGACAGACACCAGTGTAGCTCGGTTTATTACAGATTCAAACGGCAGGGTAATCCGGGAAACCGATAGCCTGGATGGGCGCGTACAGAATTTCTATTTTACTTACACCCCGGAGGGCTGGCTAAGTACTATTTCGCGATATGATTCATCGCAGCAGAAACCCATCACCACCTTGCAGCTGGATTACAATGGAGACGGGCAAATCAGCCGGATGACGGTTATTGCCGGTGGCAACGGAGGATCAACAGTATGGGCTTACGCTTATGATGAACGGCATCTGGTTCAGACAGAAAGATGCCTGGCAGACGGGAAAACCTTCATCGGCAGTGTGGAATATGTGTATGATTTTTACTGAGAAAAAAGTTTGGAAAGGCTTTGGCAGAAAATCAAACTATTCCTTATTTTTGCCATCCCGTTTGCCTACCGGCTGGCAGGTTTGCACAGGCGGGAACTGTTATCATCCATCAGGTTCTTTAAGCGGAAGTAGCTCATCTGGTAGAGCACAACCTTGCCAAGGTTGGGGTAGCGGGTTCGAGTCCCGTCTTCCGCTCTGCATTCAAGACAAAGGCTCTTTTAAAAGTTATAAAGCAAATTGGTTTAGCCGGGATGGCCAGCCCTGCCTACCGGAAGGCAGGAATGAATTGAGTTCTTTCAGTTTATGTCTGCCGGCGTTTCCGGTATGACCTGCATCCTGCCTACTGGCAGGCAGGCCTGCCCGGGTGGTGGAATTGGTAGACACGCAGGACTTAAAATCCTGTGGCCAGCAATGGCTGTACGGGTTCAAGTCCCGTCCCGGGTACCTCTTCACAGGGAAGGTTGCAGCCATGAAAGGCTATAAAAATGTTCTTTAAAAAATAACGATTGCCCAGGTGGCGAAATTGGTAGACGCACTGTGTTCAGGTCGCAGCGCCCGCAAGGGCATGCTGGTTCGAATCCAGTCCTGGGCACCCCTCTAACGACCTGCTTGCCTGCCTATCGGCAGGCTTTTTTGTTTCTCTCTTTCCTGCGGATTTCTGAAAACCTGTTGTTAATCTGAGATTTAGTCGTTATCTTTCTCATTGTTATTTTCTAGCAACCAAAATCTAAGCATATGCACTCGCTTACTACCCGCTACCTCGGCGCTTTGTTGTGCATATTCTGCACTTCCGTCGCCACCGCACAAAATGTAATCAAAGGTCAAATCGTTGATCAGGCTACCGGAGAAAGCCTCAGCAATGCCTCGGTATATATCCAGGGCACAGGCGAAGGTACCATCAGCGATCGCACGGGTCATTTTACGCTGACCACCCGTCATGCCTTTCCCCTCACGCTGGTCATCTCCTTTGTGGGGTACAAAACCCAAAACATTACGCTTCAGGAACCGCAAACCTCACTTACCATTCAACTGGTACCTACGGAAATCCTGGGCAAAGAAACCATTATCTCAGCCACCCGGGTGCCCGAACGCATCATCGAATCACCCGTTTCCATTGAAAGGCTGAACAACGTACAGTTGAAACAAGCCGCCGCGCCCGATTTTTACGATGCCATTGGCAACCTGAAAGGCGTAAATGTGGTGAATTCGGGACTGCTCTTCCCCACCCTTTCCACACGCGGATTTGCATCCAGTGGCAATACATCTGTGAATCAGTTTCTTGACGGTATGAATACAGAAGCCCCGGGATTGAATTTCTCGGTAGGCAATGTGATTGGGGTAAATGATCTGGATCTGGACAACGTGGAACTGTTACCCGGAGCCGCTTCTGCCCTTTATGGTGCGGGCGGCACCAACGGCACCATTTTAATCACCAGCAAAGATCCCTTCCTGTATCAGGGTTTCAGCGCGTTGGTAAAAGAAGGGGTAATGCATGTGAATGATCCAGAACACGGTGCCACGCTTTTCCAGGAATATGAAGCCCGCTATGCTCAGGCATTTCAAAACAAATGGGCTTTTAAACTCAACTTTGATTACATCAAAGGCTATGACTGGATTGCCGACGATACCAGCGATTACGATGCGCAGAACTTTACCGTGAAAGCCGGCACCCGCGCTACCGATCCCGCATATGATGGCGTGAACGTGTATGGCGATGAAATCACCGTAAACATTCAGGATGTAGCCCAGCAAATGGCACAAGCTGGAGTTATCTCTCCTCAGGCCGCCAGTCAGGTGCCTAATCAGAACGTAACCCGCACCGGCTTCAAGGAAAAATACCTGGTGGACTACAACACCTATAATCTAAAACTGAGCGGCATGCTGGCCTATAAAATCACCCCGAAAATAACAGCTTCGCTAACGGCTTATTATGGCTCCGGCACTACTGTATATACCGGCTCAGATCGTTATTCCCTGAATCATTTCCATATCGGTATGTATAAAGCCCAGATCAAAGGCGAACATTTCAATCTATTTGGTTATACCACCCAAGAAGATGCTGGCAAAAGCTACAATGCGACCGTGTTGGGTGAACTGATCAATGAAGCTTGGAAACCCAGCACCACCTGGTATCCGCAGTTTGTAGGTGCCTACCTGCAAGCCAAGCAACAGGGCGCTCCCGATGCACTGGCATTTCAAATAGCACGGGCTTATGCCGACCAGGGCATGCCCGCTCCTACCGATGCAAACTTCGGACAGTACAAAGACCAGGTAAACAGCTCCCCTATTCCACAGGGAGCAAGATTTATAGAACACTCCAGCCTTTGGCATTATGAAGGTTTCTATGACTTTTCCTATCTCACACAACAGGTGGTAGACCTGCAGGCCGGCGTCAGCTATAATCGCTATCATCTGAATTCAAAGGGGACATTGTTCGATGATCAAAGTAAAAAACTCACTATTGACCAGTATGGGGTTTTCCTGCAGGCCTCACGCAAGCTGATACACGAACGATTGAGACTGATTGCATCTGCACGATACGACAAGAACCAGAATTTTGAAGGAAAACTCACGCCGCGCTTTGCAGCCGTGATCACCGTTGCGCCCAACAATACCATTCGCTTATCCTATCAGACGGGATATAAACTGCCTACTAACCAGAATCAATACATTGATTTAAATGTGGGACGGGCAAGGCTGATTGGCGGATTACCCCAATTCATCAACAAATACAATCTGGTCAATAATCCCGGATTTACGGTGGATAATGTAAATCAATATGCTGCTGCCTATCAGGCTGCCTATATTGCCAACCTGCAGCAAGGGCAATCACAGCAACAGGCACAATACAATGCTGCCGTAACAGCTGAAAAAGTACTGCAGCCTTATGTTTTCAAGACATTCAAACCCGAAACGGTTTATTCCTATGAACTGGGCTACCGGGGCATTATCCATCAGGTGTTTATGATTGATGCCTATGTATATGCCGCCAATTACAAGGATTTCTTTGGTTCCGTATTTTTAATTCAGGCTAAAAACGGCCCGCAGCAAATTATTCCGCAGGATCCTAATAAATACTACGGTCCGCAGCTGGCCAGCGATCAAACCAGAAATGTATATCAGGTAACGGTTAACAGCGATGGACGCATTAAAACCTTTGGCTGGGCCATAGGCATAGATTATCAGCTTCCAAATCATTATCAGCTGAGCGGCAATCTTTCCTACAACAAGCTAAATGGCGCTCCTGCCGGTTTCTTTACCCAGTTTAATACACCCGACTATCAGGCCAACATGGGTTTCAGCAATCCGGATGTATTTCATGGCTGGGGATTTGATATACACTGGAGATATCAGAATGCATTTCTGTATCAGGGGAGTTTTGCTGTGGGACAGGTGCCGGCTTTCAGTACCCTGGATGCAGCCATCAGCTATCGGCTGGTCAGGCAAAAACTCTTGTTCAAGCTGGGTGGCACCAATATCCTGAATCATTATTATCAAAATGCATTTGGCAATCCCAGGATAGGAGCCTTGTATTATGTATCTGTAGGGTATAATGTGTTTTGATATCCAGCTGTGAAAATCACTACCTGCCCTGCTTGCTTAAAAACAGCCAGGGCAGGTTTTCTTTTGTCACATCATGGGCTGGATGTTTCCCATGAAACCAGCGGTCAATATCCGGTAAAATTGCATAGGAAGCTTCCGTGCAAAGCATGCCTAAAGCAGCACCTACTGCCACATCGGAGTACCAGTGCTTGTTGTTATACAGCCGAAGGGCTGCGGTGGCAGCGGCAACGGGAAATCCAGTATATGCTATCCAGTGATGCGAACTGTTTTTGTATTCTTCATATAAAAACATAGCCCCACCAAAAGCCGTGGTGGTATGCCCCGAAGGAAAGGAATGAAAATCGCTTCCATCGGGTCTTTGCTCATGCACGGCATATTTCAGGCTGGTTACGACTACACCCTGAATCAATGTGGTAGTGAGAAATAAAACTAACTGATGCTTTATATCATGCGCAGGCTGCAGGTGGGCGAAACGAAGGGCAAATGTCTCAGCCGCAGGCACATACTGCAGATAGTTATCAACTGACGTGTGAAAATGCGGATAATCTTCCACAATTTCTCCTTTCAAACCCGCACTGCTGAACAAGAATTTGTGATGATCATAAGTGGCAAGACCATCGCCTATCAACAGGCCTGGCACCAGCCCATCCTTGACCATGGGCTTATCGAACCAGTTGGCAGATGAAGATCGATGAGCATTTATGCCGGAGCTGATGTGTAGCTGCGTTGCTGCAGCGCTATCAGCCACAGGAAGGGCCTGTATATTTTGTGCCGTGAGTTTACAGATGCAAAACAGGAAAGCAAACATCATCCCCAGAAAACATGCTATTTTTCTGATCCGCATCGGACAATGTATTTTTGTAAAACTGATTTTACCAAAGTACTGAAAAATTGACCAACCTTCCTGAAGATTTTCTGAAACTGATTCCCACTTTGCCGGATGTAAATGTTCAGGCTTTTCTGGATGCGCATCAGCAACCTGCGCCCGTGAGCATCCGTCTGCATCCGGTGAAATGGAAAAAATGGGCATCTGACAAACGGCCAGAAGATCTTTTACCTGTTTCATCTCCGGTGCCCTGGGCCCAACATGGGTTTTATCTTCGGGAAAGGCCCTCCTTTATGTTTGATCCGTTGTTTTATGCAGGTGCTTATTATGTGCAGGAAGCTTCATCCATGTTTGTGGACTTCGTGATGAAAAAATGGACTGTCCAACGTCGTTCCACACCGGCTTTGTTGCTGGATCTTTGTGCCGCACCCGGTGGTAAATCCACCATTTTGCTCGATCATCTGCAGCCCGATGACCTGCTGGTAAGCAACGAAACTATACCTCAACGCCTGCAAATCCTGCAGGAAAATCTGATTCGATGGGGATATCCGCAGATAGTGCTGACACAGGCAGAGGCTCATTATTTTCAAAGCCTGCCGATGGGTTTTGACCTGATTCTGGTAGATGCTCCCTGTTCTGGATCGGGTATGTTCCGCAAAGACCGGCAGATGTGCCGATTGTGGACATCCGGTAGCGTATGGGCCTGCAGCAAAAAACAACAACATCTGGTAACAGATATCTGGCCAGCGCTAAAGCCCGGCGGATGGCTGATTTACAGCACCTGTTCCTTTTCAGTGGAAGAAGATGAACAGGTTGTAGATGCATTGATTACCCAAGCCCAGGCCGAAGCTCTTCATCTGCAAATTCCCGATGGCTGGGGTATCGTACAAACAGTCACGCCCCAACACCGGGCACCTGTATATCGTTTTTATCCGGATCGGCTGGAAGGTGAAGGCTTTTTCCTGGCCGTTCTCCGCAAGCCTGACCATCAAACCATACAACCCCGGTCGGCATTTTTAAAAAAGCAACAAATCTTTGAATTTGAGGAACTGAAAACCCATTGGCCAGAAGCTTATTTACAGAAGGACGCTCATGTTGGCCTGATCCGGCACCGCGAACAGGCATATCTTTTCCCCGCGACCCATACCCACACACTTCATGAGCTTGCCCGCCGCGTGCCCCTGCGCCAGGCAGGATTGTGTGTGGGAAAATTTAACAAAGAATGGATACCCGACCATGCCCTGTCTTTGCAGATCGGGCTGCGAGAAAACCTACCTACTTTAGAATTGGATCGCGAACAGGCCCTGCGCTATTTGCAAAAACACAGCCCCGATGCCAATCAATTAACACCCGGTTGGTATCTGGTCACATACCATCGTTTCCCGCTGGGGTGGATCAAATCCATTGGGCATCGCATCAATAATTATTATCCTGCTGCCTGGAAAATGAATCGTACCATTCCAGAAAATTTTTTCCCATGAATGAAACCATCATACAGCATCAAAACTCGCACTCCTGCATCTCCGCTCAAAAGCTTTGCTGAACAGGGGGCAAAGTCGTAATTTTACAGCCTTGTTTACCAATAGGTAGACCTGTTTTGCCAATCATTCCAAAGCCTTTATTAAATCAAACATCATGAGAAAAGACCTTTTTTCCATCCGGAAAACATTGGACACACCCAAAGGCAAATTCGATTATTACAGCTTGCGCGAACTGGAAAAAAAAGGATACAACATCCAGCGGCTGCCTTTTTCTATCCGGATTTTGCTGGAAAATGCACTCCGGAATTTTGATGATTTCGCCATTACTCGTGATCAGGTGGAAACCCTGCTGCACTGGCAGCCCCGCGGTATGGATAAGGATATTCCCTTTAAACCGGCCCGGGTATTGATGCAGGACTTTACCGGTGTACCTGCAGTGGTAGATATTGCTTCGCTTCGTGATGAAATGGCGCGCAAAGGCAAGGATCCGGAAAAAATCAATCCGCTGATCCCGGTTGATCTGGTTGTGGATCACTCTGTGCAGGTTGATTATTTCGGTACCGAATACGCTTATGAGAAAAACGTAGAAAAAGAATACGAACGCAATAAAGAACGCTATGAGCTGCTGAAATGGGCTCAGCAGGCTTTCAACAATTTCAGTGTGGTACCTCCGGGTATGGGTATTTGCCACCAGGTGAACCTGGAATACCTGGCTCAGGGCGTGATTACCCGCGATGGAGAAGTATTTCCGGATACACTGGTAGGTACAGACAGCCACACGCCCATGGTCAATGGCATCGGCGTTGTAGGCTGGGGCGTGGGAGGTATTGAAGCCGAAGCCGCTTTGCTGGGTCAGCCGATTTATTTCATTGTACCCGAAGTTATTGGCCTGAGGCTTACCGGAAAACTGCCGATGGGCACCACGGCAACAGATCTGGTGCTCACCATCACTGCCTTGCTGCGGCAATACGGCGTGGTAGGCAAATTTGTGGAAGTGTTTGGTCCCGGGCTGGATCATCTCACCGTACCCGACCGAGCTACCATTGGCAATATGTCGCCCGAATTCGGCTGTACCATTACCTATTTCCCCATTGACCATAAGACCCTGGAATACATGCGCAGCACCAACCGGCCGGAAGAACAGGTGCTGACGGTAGAACAATACTGCAAGGAAAACCTGCTCTGGCGCACCGGAAATGAACAGATTGAATATACCGATGTGCTGGAGCTTGATCTTTCCACAGTAGAACCCACCGTGGCCGGCCCTCGCCGTCCGCAGGACAAAATTCTGCTGAAAGATTTCAAGAAAACATTTATTCAGCTACTCGACAAAAACTACAACCGGAAATACACGCCCTTGTCCGATAACCAGATTATCCGCTGGGATGGTGAAGGAGGCGATCAGATAGAAGCCGCTCCTGCCGTAAAACCGGTAGAAGCCCCGGTGGAAGTGGATGTAGAACCCGAAGCAGCCAATGGTATGAAGCACGTGTGGGTTCATATCGGCCCGGAAAAATTCATGTTGTCCGATGGTGCCGTGGTGATCGCCGCTATTACTTCATGTACCAACACATCCAACCCCTACGTGATGCTGGGTGCCGGCTTGGTAGCCAAAAAAGCACGTGAAATCGGGCTGGACGTAAAGCCCTGGGTGAAAACCTCTCTGGCTCCAGGCTCGAAGGTGGTAACCAACTACCTGGAAAGGGCTGATCTGCTGAAAGACCTGGAAGCACTGCATTTCCACGTGGTAGGCTATGGTTGTACCACTTGCATTGGCAACTCGGGTCCCCTGCCCGAACCCATTGCAAAAGCCATCGAAGAAAATGACCTGGTTGTAGCTTCCGTGCTCTCCGGCAACCGCAACTTCGAAGCCCGCATCCATCCCCAGGTGAAAATGAACTTCCTCATGTCGCCTATGCTGGTGATCGTGTATGCACTGGCCGGACGGGTGGATATTGATCTCACACAGGAGCCGGTGGGCTATGATCCCAATATGAAACCCGTGTACCTGAAAGATATCTGGCCCAGCAACGAGGAGATTGTGGACCTTATGCAACGGGTGGTGGACAGAAAGGATTTTGAAAAGAACTACGGAGAAATCTTTGCCGGCAACGAAATCTGGCGCAACCTGCAGGTGCCTTCCGGCAAGCTCTTCCATTGGAATCCCCAATCCACCTACATCAAAGAAGCTCCCTTCTTCCACAATTTACCGGAAGAACCCGCCCCCCTGCAGGATATCAAGGGGGCGCGAGCATTGCTGGTGCTGGGCGACAGCGTCACTACCGACCATATTTCACCGGCCGGCTCATTCCGCGAAAATTCTCCTGCCGGACAATACCTGCTGAGCAAAGGGGTAAAAAAAGAAGAATTCAACTCCTACGGCTCCCGCCGCGGTAACGATGAAGTAATGGTGCGCGGTACCTTCGCCAATGTGCGCATCAAAAACAAACTGGCCGGCCGAGAAGGCGGCTATACCACCTATCTGCCCACCGGCGAAGAAATGACGGTATATGATGCCGCCATGAAATACAAAGCCAATGGCATTCCCCTGATTGTGATGGCCGGCAAAGAATATGGGAGCGGTTCCTCGCGCGACTGGGCCGCAAAAGGCACCTACCTGCTGGGCATCAAAGCCGTGCTGGCAGAAAGTTTTGAACGCATCCACCGCAGCAACCTGGTGGGCATGGGCGTGCTGCCCCTGCAGTTTATGGAAGGTCAGAACGCCGAAACATTGGGACTTACCGGTAAGGAAGTGTTTACCATTCAGGGCATAGCCAACATCGAACCCATGAAAAAACTGCAGGTTACCGCTCAGAAAGAAGATGGACAACAGGTGCAGTTTGAAGCCATTGCTCGGCTAGATTCGCTGATTGAAGTGGAATACTATCGCCATGGCGGCATTCTGCAATATGTGCTGCGGCAGTTTCTGAAGGCTGAAAAAAATTAAAAACAAATTTCCTTCAATTATTGCTGCAAGCACCCTGAAAAGAATATCTTGAAAGCCTTTTCATCGCACAACAAAACAAAAAGCTCCTGCTGATAAACACCCTTTTCATCTGCATCATCCGGTGCCTGTGAAGAGGGTGTTTTTTATTTTACAATGAAAAAATTTCATCAAAACCTGTATGATCAGGTAATCTTGTTTGATGATACATGCAACCTGTGCAACAGAACTGTCCGGGATGAGCTGAAAAAATCGAAGTAATAAAACATTAGTTTTACCAATCATCTTGCACCTGAACGGGCTTTGATAAATCAGCGGAAGTGTACATCTTCATTGCGCACCATTCATCTTTCCATTTTCCATGAACTTTCAGGATTCACGATCTTCCAGCTGATCCAGCAGCTGCAGGCATCGTTGCAGATCTTCCGGTGTGTCAATGGAAAACTGATCTATGTCCGTTACGCCCATGCGAATGCGGTAGCCATGTTCCAGCCAGCGCAATTGTTCCAGTTTTTCAGCCTTTTCCAGAGGTGTAGCAGCAAGCTTTACCAGTTCATGCAGGATATGCGGACGAAAAGCATACATGCCGATATGCTTGTAAAACCGGTGTGTGGCCAGCCATTGATCCTGCGGCTGATCGCGTACAAAAGGAACAGGCTGACGAGAAAAATACATTGCATTCATCTGCTGATCGGTAACCACTTTGGGCAGATGAGGGTTATGCAGCTCCTGCATATCCTGCACGGGCTTCATGAGTGAAGCAATCATCACTTCCTGATCCTCAAAACAGGCGATGAGTGTTTGCAGGTGTTCCCGCCTAATAAATGGTTCATCGCCCTGCACATTCAACACAATATCCGGCGTAAGCCTCAGCTGCCCGAGAGCTTCCGCACAGCGCTCTGTACCAGTTTGATGATGGGATGAAGTCATCACAGCCTTTCCATGCCAACTCTCCACATGCTGCAGGATGCGGGGATCATCTGTAGCAACCCATATTTCGTCCACACAGCCGGCCTTTGCAATCCGTTCATATACCCGCTGAATCATGGACTTACCGGCAATATCAGCCAATGGCTTGCCCGGGAAGCGGGTGGATGCATAACGCGCAGGAATAATGGCTACAACACGCATGTTTTTTCAGCGAAATAACAATTTTCGGGAGAAAGAAATCAACCCGCGGTTTTAATCCTGCAATCCCCTGCCCTGCAGAATCTGCGGAATGTACTTTTCAATCCGGGCTATGCGGGTTTTGGATTGTTTGGGAGCAGCAAAATACAGCAGATAGGCTTTTCGGCGGCCTGGTGTAAGGCTTTCAAATGCCTGCTTCAGCTGCGGATCCTCATTCAGCTTTTGCTGAAATTCTTCCGGCACGGGATATTGCTCTATGGGCCTGAGTTTAACCTGTATCCCCGATTTTTCGACTTCTACGGCCTGCTGGATATACGATGAAATCAGTGGTGCCAGCCGCTCTATCTCTTCCGCACTGCGGAAACGCATCTGCCGGGCTGCCTGTACATGGGCTGTCTGCTGCACCAGTAAGTGATGGGGATCTTTCAGCAAAGCCCCTTTAAAAAACAACAGGGCACAATACGATTTGAAAGTGTGAATGAGTACAATGTTTTTTCCCTGCCAGGTGTAGCAGGGCCATCCCCATTTTCTTTCTTCCTGCACCTGCGGACCTATGGCTGAAAGAATGATCCTGCGCAATAGCTGCATTTCCTTTTTCCAGGCCGCAGCCTGCTCAAACAGCATATCCAGTTCCGGATTGATAGGCATAAAATAAATTAAAAAACAGTTTAATCACCCATTCAGTTGTTTACAATGGCAATTCGGGTTGCAAGGCTAAAGAGCCTTCCAGTTCAAGCAATTTTTGTTTGCGCCAGAGCCCGCCGGCATAGCCTGTGAGTTGGCCATTGCTGCCCACAACCCGATGACAGGGAATCACAATAAGAAACCGATTGACAGCGAGGGCATGAGCGGCTGCGCGGATGCATTTTTCATCGCCAAGCCGCCTGGCCAGCTCCTGATAGGTTATGGTGGCACCATAGGGGATCCGTTGCAATTCAAGCCAGACCATTCGTTGAAAATCCGTACCTGCAAGCTGCAAAGGCAGATCAAACACCGTTCTTTTCTCTTCAAAGTATTCCTTTAACTGACCGGCAGCTCCATTGGTCAATTCATTGGGCCTTTCTTCTCCATACCTGTCAGCAAAAGAAACAGCCGTAATGGCTTGATCCGTTGCCTGAATATGCAACCAGCCAAGAGCTGTATGCAGATATTGACAATATTCGTGTACCATCATTATGGCCAAGCAGGAAGGTTTCGATACGAATATACACCCATTTCGCCCATGGCGAATCCATCAGGAGCCAGGATATGAAAACGCAAGGCTCTGGCTGTTACCGATTTGGGAAGATCTATCAGCCTGTTGGCACCAATACCACTCACCTGTGCAAGTGTTTCCCAACCTTTGGATGTCAGTGCTTCTACCCTTACCTGTTGGATCCGTTGCCCGTAGCGAATATCTTCTTTCAGTTGAATAAGCCGGAATGTTTGCGGCTCATCCCACCAGACTTCCAACGTTTGCGGATCTCTGGAAAATGCATTTCCCTGATGAGCAGCCGCTACTATCCAGTCGGTTGTATCATTGCCATCGGTAAGCCATTGCTTCAATCTGTTGCCATAGGATTGCTGCATGTGTGCGGGCCCTTGTATGCGCGCTGTTTTGATCAGGTTGGTATCAAAGACCTGTTTCAACCAATCGCCAAACACTTTCAGGATACGTACATCCTGGGTATCGAGCACGCCATCGGTCGTAGGTGCCAGTCCCAGGTTCAGCACGCCTGCCCTACCTACACTATGCACATATATCTCCCAGAGCTGAGCAGGTGTTTTTTGTTTGCCTTCCTCTTCAGGATGATAAAACCAACCCGGGCGCAAAGGCACATCACATTCAGCAGGCATCCAGTATTCACCCCGGGCGGTACCATAAGGCGAGAATTCCGTGCGCACATGACCGGGAGCGGGAGGTTTGTCGTCCGGACTTTGCGGGGTGAAAGTTTCCCAGGTACTATCGGCTGCATAGCCTCGTTCGTTGCCCACCCAACGCAGATCCGGACCTACATCGCTGAAAATTACGGCTCCCGGCTGCAAACGGCGAATCAGCGCCCAGGTGGTATCCCAACCATAATAATGGGAACGGTCAATCACGCGCTTTTCGCGAGCTCCGCCATAATATCCTGTACCGCCATTGGCTCCGTCAAACCAGCATTCAAACAAAGGCCCGTATTGTGTAGCCAGCTCTTCCCACTGTTGCCTATAAAGCTGTACATAGTGGTACGTACCATACGCAGCCTGGTTACGATCCCAGGGTGAACAATACAATCCAAAAGCCAATCCTTCCCTGTGGCAAGCCTCTGCAAAAGCCTTCACAACATCGCCCTGCCCCTTCATCCAGGAAGAGGCCCGCACGCTGTAATCGGTAGTCTTCGTAGGCCACAGGCAAAATCCATCGTGATGCTTCGCTACCAGAATAATTCCACGAATACCTCCGGCCTTCGCAGCATGCACAATCTGGTCCGCATCAAAATGAGCCGGCTGGAAAAGGTTCGGATCAACATCGCCATAGCCCCACTCCTGATGGGTAAAGGTATTCAGGCCAAAATGCACAATGGCTATCATTCCCAGCGATTGCCATTTCAACTGTGCTTCTGTCGGCACAGGGCCTACGGGCTGCAAAACCTGCGCCCATCCGGTTAACTTCAGACAAAAAGCAAAAAGAATTGTAATTGCATGTTTCATGAATGATGAAAAAACTGGTTGTTGTCAAAAATAATATATGCACTGCAAAAGACCCGTTTCTCAAAAAAATTATTCATTCAACTCATAATAATTATTGTTGTACAGGTTTACGTGAAATATACCTCGTTAACTTGTTATGAAAACGTGCGTCGGCTGGATCGAAGATATGCATAATAGCCAATTCTGATCAAATACAACAAAAAGCATATAGGAATCAGGGAAAAAGCAATAATAAAAAAGGGACGAAATAAGCTGATTAAATAAACACCATTCACAATCATAATCCCGTCAATAATAACCAATATGAGCAAGGTCTTATCAATAAGCAGAAATAATTTTCTCGTTTGAAACATTTGAATCGTAAAAAGTAATAATGATAAAGATGCAAACAGGGGCAATAAAATACCTTGAATAAAAAAGCTTAACGGGACGATAAGAAAGGAAATGGTAATGGCAATCACTTCCATCCTTGTATTTACAGGAAGATTGTAATGAGAAGAATTTTTTAAAGCATCCTTAAATCTCATTCTTATAACATAAGAAACAGATTCCTTTTCCTGCAAAAGCACATAGGTAAGCATGGCTAATAAAAATAAATTGATGAGGGGTGTTAATTCAAATCCTGTAAATGCGGTAAACAAAAAAATACCAAGACTCATGGGGAATGAAAGCATGACGCCCAGAAAATTATATTTCTGAGATAGCAATAAAGTTCCGGATATCACCTGATAAGCAGCAATCAGAATCATACCGATGTGAATAACGGGGGAGTTGAAAACTTTATCCAAATCAACAGGTCCAATAAAATTGCCTATGTGATATGGAGCCAGCTTGCTGAGCCCTGCAGACCAATAAATTAACCCAAGGCATAGAGAGAATAATGTTTTTGTAAACTCCCAGGAATTCATAAGCAAACTATTTAAGACAAAAAATTAACAATCAATATTCCATGCATATCGTTTCCTTATTTATGAAAGCAAATTATACATGATTCCGGGAACATTCACTTATGCATATAGGTATAGAATAGATTTCTTTTATTCATGAAGCGCAATTGCATCTGCCCTTCCTCAGCAGCTTTTCGGGAAAGCTTATCAATAACGGACAAGTTATAATTTTTGTCTCCGCTTCTGTTCTCAAACCGGGCTGTTGATACTTTTAATCTTTCCATCTGCAAGGTTATTTGAAATTTGCCTTTATCTTTTAAACATACGCATGTTTCATGAGTTCGGAAAATGTATTCAGTTAAAAACAAAAAGCGACGACAGCTTGCGCCATCGTCGCCTGCAAATATAGATAAGCAATTGTTGGTTTAGTAACCCGGATTTTGAATGAGCTTCTGATTCCGGTTGATTTCATCTAACTGGATAGGCAAGAAATAGGCATGTGGCTGCCAGGCCCTGCGGATGGCCGAATAGACCTTGTATGTAGGCGTAGGCGAAGTGGTATGATCGGGCAACAAAGGATAGATGATTAAAATGCCCTTTGCATCCTGATAGGCCGAATCGGCAATCATCCAGCGCCGTACATCAAAATAACGCTGATCTTCAAAGGCAAGCTCCACTTCCCGCTCCCGCCGGTAATCGTTGATCAGCTGCTGACCGGTGGAAGTGATAGGTGGCATATAGGCCCGCTGGCGAATCATGTTGATATAGGTCTTAGCCTCCGTTTCCTGTCCCAGAGCCAGACAGGCTTCTGCATAATCGAGTAAAATTTCGGTGTAACGGATATAACGCCAGGGCACGGTTTGGTGTATAAACTGGGCATCTACCGTGGGATCCATAAACTTTTTCATGTAATAGCCCGTATAAGTGCCGTTCCAGTTTTCAAACGGACTCTTACGGGTATCCAGGCCGGGAATGGTATCTACGGAGTTAGTTTGGGGATTCCATTTGGCCCAATAACCTGTTTGCACGATGCCATTCGGATCGAGGGGTGCCACGTCTGAAGGCCGGGGCCGCCACTGGGCTCCGTTGTAGAGAATGCTGGCATAAAACCGGGGATCGCGGTTGGCATACGGATTGGCTGCTTCTGCCGGATTATTCCAGTCGAACGGTGTACCATCGGCCATTTCATACATGTCCACCATTTGCTGGGTGGGCGTGTTGTTGCCCCAGCAATGCCATCCGTTTGGCTGGCAATATTGGCCCGGACTGTAGCCCATCCAGTTTTCATCTACTTTCTGGGTGAAGAATTTCACGAAGATATCCTCAGGTGTAGATTGCTGGAGGAAAAGCTGCTGATAATTCTGAGCCGCTTCCTGTGCCGATTGCGGATTGGGCTTATACAAATCATAGATACCCAGATCCATCACGGCTTTGGCTGCATCTTTGGCTGCCTGCCAGCGCGCCATCCGGTCGCCTCCTACATAGCTTACCAGCTCGGGATGGGAATATCCCGGTGCCCAGGAAGCCTGTGAATTGAACAAATCACTGGCTGCATACAGCAGCATGCGGGCTTTTAAAGCCAGTGCAGCTCCTTTGGTGGCGCGGCCCACATCATTGCCCGAATAGGTTAACGGAAGCAGAGCTGCTGCGGAATCGCATTCCTTAGTGATGAAGTCCACACATTCGGCAAAGGTGTTGCGTGGCACATTAAAGCTATCCGTCAATGTATAAGCCTGCGTGATGATAGGCACGCCGCCATACATTTCCACCAGCTGGAAATACAGATAAGCCCGCAGAAAATGCACCTCGCCTTTCATACGCTGCTTGAGGCTTTCATCAATTGGTGCCGCATCAATCTTGGAAAAGAACAGATTGCAAGCGCGGATATACTTGTATTGCGTTTTCCAGCTGCGGAGCACAGTTTGTACCGAGCCCCAGAAGCCTGGATCGAACACTTCCAAATCGCTGGGACTCAATAAACCCCGGTTTACATTCTCCGCTCCCCAGTCGGGTGTAAATACCGCTTCATCACTGAGCGACGACATCATCAGGATGTCAAAACCGTGGGGAATGCCACCATAGATATTGTCCACAAAAGCCTGAATCAGATTGGGATCATTCCATACGGCATCATCTGAATATTGATCCTTGGGCGACACATTCAGGAAATTCTTGCTGCACGATCCCATTCCGATTATCCAAACGGCCGACAATATAAGAATGCATATACGTTTCATGGTCAATTAGGTTTAAAGGTTAAAAATGTGCCTGTAATCCCACATTCACAATCCGTTGCAAGGGATAGCTTTGCCCACTGCCAGCTGATGCTTCCGGATCAAAGTCTTTGTAATGCGGACTGTAGGTGAGCAGGTTATAGCCACTCACATAAATCCGGAACTGCTGGAATCCCAGCCTTTGCAAGGCATGCGCAGGCAGGGAGTAACCCAATTCCAGGTTCTTCAACCGCAAATAGTCCGTGCTGTGCAGAAAATAGGTATTGGGTTGAGAGGCCCAGTATTCATTATTCCGGTTGTAAGTGCGAGGTTTGTTCGCATCGGGGTTGGATGGCGTCCACCGGCCCTCGGCATAGCTTTGCAGGAAATTACCAATTTCGCCGGATTCGGTAAACACATAATTTTCGGCTCCTGATGCGCCCTGCACCAAAAGGGAAAGGTCAAATGATCCATATTGCAGCTGCGCAGTAAAGCCACCCGTAAACCGGGGAATATTATTCTTATAGCTCCTCACCCGATCGTTGGCATCAATTTTCCCGTCACCATTGACGTCCTTGAAAATGATATCACCCGGACGGGCGCCGGCCCAATGCGGATATTTGTCGATCTCTGCCTGGTTGTGAAATACACCGATAGCCACATAATACAGTCCGGATGAAGGGAAGGGATGACCGGTGGTTTGCTGGTATTTGGGTGCACCCGGTGGCTCATCCCAGTAAATAACACGGTTGCGGGCATAGCCGCCGTTAAATCCTATCTGGTAATGGAGCTTCCCTGCCTGATCCTGGTAATTCACGGAAAAGTCGAACCCGCGGTTACCGGCTTTGCCAATATTCTGGCGAGGCAATGAAAGGCCGGTGGATTGTGGCACTGAAGCATTTTTATACCATAAAATCTTGGAACGGATGTAATTGAAATAATCAAAAGTTACCGCCAGCTTGTTTTTCAGTAGGGTAGCATCAAATCCCACATCAGTCTGATTGGCCCGTTCCCAGGTTACATCCGGATTGGGAATACGCGATTCATACAAGGTTTGATTTTCCACATTTCCATTGGTCACAAAGGGATAGTAGGGTAGGCCGAGGAAATTGCCTAGTGAATAGGTGGCCAGATATTGCCATTCATCAATGCGGTCGTTACCCGTTTGGCCGTAAGAAGCCCTAAGCTTGAAATCGCTGATGAAAGGCAGAGCTTGTTGCCAGAAGTTTTCCTGGGATATGCGCCAGCCGGCTGATACACCCGGGAAGAAACCGAAGCGGTGGTTTTCCGGGAAAATATAGGATCCATCATAACGCCATACGAATTCCAGCAGGTATTTTTCCTTGTAGCCGTAATTCACACGGCCGAAATAATTCAGCCGGGCATTGATGTATCCGGAACCACCGTTGTTCAGGTAAGCATCCTGCAAACCAGCAAATAGCTGATCGATGGCAGTGGAATTAAACCGGCGGAAGGCATTGAAATTGTTTCCATAGCCTTTGATGGATTCCGTACCCACCATGAATTTAAAATCATGATTCAACCCAAAGCGATGTTCATAATTCAACAAGGCATTGAGGGTAATTGTGGTATTATCGGCTGTCCATTCGGTAAGCTGGGGTTTATCATAGCCCCGTTGGCCCTTGATGAGAATAGGATTGCCGGCCGAATCAAAGCCCTGGAGGGTGTACAGATACCAGGGTGTTTGCCAGAGCTTACGGAATTGAAATCCTTTGTCGAACGCGGCATTACCGGTAATGGACAGTCCTTTGATCCAGGGAATGTTGATGTCCAGATGCAGATTGCTATTCAGATAATAGCGCAAATCCTTATCATAACCTGTTGCCGAAGTAACAATCACGGCCGGATTATCACCATATTCAATATCAGGCCCCGGCAATCCGTTGGGCCAGTAAGCATTCATGGTAGGTTTGCCGCGCATCACAAACCGGAAGATTTCACCCGCCCCCCGTGTAGGGAAATGCCGGTATTCTTCCCGGCCGCTCAGATCCAGGCCGATATGTACATTTTTGTTGACATTCGCATCTAAATTGATCAAAAAGTTATCCTGCCGGTAAAAAGTAGCGCTGCGCCGGTAGTTACCATCTTCGAATTTGGTGCCTACCAAGGCATAATACCGCATGGATTCAGTTCCTCCGGATACGCTGATATCACCAGCATACTGATCAGACCACTTTTTGATGACTTCCTTAAACCAGTCGGTATTGGGATGCTGCCAGGGATCGGAACCATCTTTGAATTTCTTGATATCGTCGGCCGAATAAGGTTCCGGTGTGCCGGCATAGTCGGCAATTTCATTGAGCATGGTGGCATAGGTAGCCGCATCGGCCATCTTCGGGATGCGGGTGGGCTGATTATAGCCGTAGTTAAAATTCAAGCCAATCTGGGGTTTGCCGACTTTTCCCCGTTTTGTAGTGATAAGAATAACACCGTTGGCAGCTTCTGAACCGTAAATAGCGGCAGAAGCATCTTTTAAAATGGTGATGCTTTCAATGCTATTCGGATCAATGCGATCCAGGCTGCGGTATGGAATGCCATCTACCACTACCAGAGGATCATTGTTGTTAAAAGAGTTAATGCCTCTGATGCGGATAGTTGAGCCATCATAACCAGGCTCTCCGCTACCTTGCACAGCGGTAAGCCCGGGGAGCCGCCCCACCAGGCTGTTGCTGACATTCACCGCCGGCGATTTAACGATATCTGAACCTTTTACACTGCTGATCGAGCCCGTAAGAGTTGCTTTCTTTTCTGTACCATAACCCACGACCACAATTTCATTGAGTGCACTGGAAATTTCGTGCAAACTCACGGCAATGGTTTGCCTGTCACCCACGGGCATCTCCAACCGGTTATAGCCGATAGCACTAAATTCGAGCACGGCATCATCGGGAACTACCAGAGAAAATCGCCCGTCGGCATCGGTTACCGTACCGATTTGTTTGCCTTTTACCCGAACCGTAACACCGGCCAGTGGTTTGCCTGTACTGTCAGTCACCCGGCCGGTAATCCGGCGATCCTGCATGTGCTGCAGATGCCTGCCCAAAACCACGAGCTTGTTGTCCAGAATCTGATATCCGATTCCCAACCGACTGCTGAGGCTATCCAGCAGCTCGGGCAGGGTAATATCTTTCAGATGCAGATCCAGGCTGGGAAGGGATTCCAGTTCGTCGTTCGTGTAATAAAAAACATAGTCGGAATGCTTTTCCACATAACGCAATATGCGTTCAATGCTCGTATTGTGAAAGTTGAGCGTAAAGGTGTTTTGAGAATACCCTGAAGCAGAAACCTCTAAAAACGCCAGCAACAACAGCACAGTAAACTTTGACATAAGGTATACCTTTCGTGCAAGTGAATATTCGCGGGTTATAACCTGCGTAGGTATTTTTTTCATATTTTGCAAAGGTTTAAATCGTGAACAAATCGGAATTCATTTTTCGGTTGTTCCGGCCGCGGAGGATACCCCCATATCCTCCGTTTTTTATTCCGGATAAAAGCCAGTGCATGCTCAGGGAGGCTGCCAGTATTTTTTTATGCCGTGTTTGATGCCTTTGTTTTTCATGGTGTAAAGGATTGAATAAACACTGCTGTATCGGTAATCTGATACCGGAACGGTTTAATTTTTTGCAAAATCTGCAACAGCTGGGTCAACGACACATTATCAGCCCGGCCTGTAAACCGCTGATGGGCCAGCTCTTCACTTTCAATATGAAACGGGATACCATACCAGCGCTGCAGGCGTTGCGCTAGTTCAACAAAACTTTCATCTTCAAATACTAGTCGGTTATCCTTCCAGGCGATTTCCGGAATCAAATGATCGGCAAGGGGTTGCAGCGGTGCAAGCTTTACCTGTTCCTGCTCCTGAACAGGAAAGGTTTTTAATGGTTTTTGAGGAGATGCAGGCACTGCAGGCGTTTCAGCATATCGCCTCCGGAAAATGAGTTTCTGATCGGGTTTCAGATAAATCAGCTGTTCCTTACCCTGTTGTTCATGCAGTTTGATGGCTACTGCACCGGAAATCAGGACTGTTTCGGTAAAATCTTCATCCGGATAGGCTCGCACATTGAATTCTGTACCCAAATCGCGAATATCCATTTCGCGGGTATGAATTACAAAAGGCTGATGGGTGCGATGCACAATTTTAAAATAAGCCTCACCCGTCAGGTACACTTCGCGCATGCTGTCGGAAAAAGCTTCCGGATATTTCAGGGTAGTCGCCGCATTCAGCCAGATAGTACTACCATCGGGCAGGCTGATCATAGATTTCACACCCGGTGCTGTACTGATGGTTTTCCATACCACTTCAGCTGAACGCCTGTTTCCCTGATTGTGTACCCACCAGGTGATACCTGCACCGATGATCAGGACAGCAACCAGCATTCCCAAAACCAGAGTTTTGCTTTTATGCCAAAAACTTCCAGCAGTGTTATTCTGCAACACAGCATTTTCAGCTGCTGCTTCTTCCTGAATCCGCTGTTTCACTTTTGCTATCATGGCTTGCTGGCGTTCTTCTTCAAGGTTGTGAATCAATACCAGTCTTGCTTTTTGCAATATGCCGCTTTTGATCCACGATTCCGGATGCTCCAGAAACCATTGCTGCAGCCTATCTTGCTCTTCTGCATCGAGGCCTTCGCTGAACATCTTGACAATCAATTCCCAGATAGATTCATCCATGCGATTAAACTTATAGGCTGCCAACTATAAAAAGACAATTGCTGAAGAAAAAACAATTAGAGCAGAAAAATGATGGTGGATTTCTTTGTCTTATCAAATTTGGGAAGCTGCCTGCCGACGCAGCAACTCATGAAGAAACGAGATGAAGAGCTTCCAGTGTTTTCCAAAGTTTTTTCAGCGCCTGTGTCATGTGCACATTGACGGTGGCCTGTGAAATGCCCAGCAGTTCAGCTACTTCAGCATAGCTGAGCCGGTATTCCTTGCAGAGCAGGAGCACCTGCCGGGAGCGGGGAGGCAATTCATCCAATGCCTGCTGAATCTGCCGGATATGTTCTTTGGAAATCAATGCATCTTCCGGCGTGATGCGTAAAGCAAAATCATTTTCCGACATTTCAGGTTCCGCAGAAATAGCTTCCCTGGATGATGATTTGAGATAATTCAGGGCAGTATTCTTTACGGCTTTTAAGAGATAAAAAATGGGGTTGTTGACTTCGCCAAAGACATGGCGGCGTTGCCATAACTTCACATATACATCCATCACCACTTCTTCCGCAAGCTGCTGATCGTGCAGCACTCGATATGCATAGGCATGCAGTACCGGCATTGTTTCATGCATCAGCGCTTCAAATGCCTGCTCATCGCCGTGGGCAATCTGTTGCTGAAGGCAGAGTAAAGTTTTACGTTTCATTTGGTAGTGGGTTTCAGGCTAATGAAATTGTCAAGGTAACACGCGAAAGTTAGCAGTTTGATTTTATTTTTCAAATAAATTTCTCAATATCATCATCGGATTTCATACAAATATTTCAGCCACCATTTGCCGGGCTTTTTGCAACCATTCCTGGTTAATGGATAATGGTACAGACTGGCTTTCCAGATATTCAATCAACTGTTCCGTTGCCAGGTTGCCAGTAAGCTGATCTGCAGCCATAGGACATCCGCCATAACCACCCAGGGCACTATCAAATCGCCGGCAGCCGCTTTCAAAAGCGGCCTGCAGGTTTTGTTGCCAGTTGTGGGGCGTGACATGCAGATGGGCACCAATCTGAAGCTCAGGGAAAGCGGGTAATACCCGCTGGAAGACTCGCCGGATGAGGTCCGGATGAGCCAACGCTACTGTATCAGCCAGCGCAAAATAACGAATGCCCAGCGCAGCTAAACGATCAATCCAAGCATACACCCAGTCTTCATGATAAGGATCTCCATAAGGATTGCCAAAGCCCATGGAAAGGTAAATCAACATCCGGGCGGGCGTTCCCTGCAGCATTGCCTGGATATGCTTCACCTGTTGCAGCGCCTGCTGCATAGTTTGATGGGCATTGCGTTGCTGAAATGTTTCAGAAAGCGAAAACGGAAAACCCAGCAGATCAATTTGCGGATAAGCTAGCGCCCGCTCTGCTCCCCGTTCATTGACTATGATAGCCAGCAATTGCGTACTGCCGCGTTTTTGCAGGCCCTTCAACACTTCATCCGTATCGGCCATCTGCGGCACGGCTTTCGGCGAGACAAAGCTCCCAAAATCAAGCACATCAAAGCCCACCTGCATCAGGATATTCAGATAACGGATCTTTTGTTCCGTGGAAATCAGATGCGGCCATCCCTGCATGGCATCGCGCGGGCATTCCGCGATAATAACCCGATTGTGGTTTGACATAAAATGAAAATACGAAATTTCTCATTCAGCCACTTACAAGGTTTCTGCTGCACTTCGTCTGAAGTTACTGAAAAACATGCATGTTCCTCTGCAATTATTATTTGTGGAAGGTATGGCGTTGCATCGCTGCCTGATACAGCAAAACACCTGCAGCTACAGATACATTCAGAGAGTCGAAATCGGGATGAATGGGAATGGTAACCACTGCATCGGCCTGTTCCATGCAGGGTTTGGGCAAGCCGGTGTCTTCTGACCCTAGTACCAGCGCAATGGGTTGATTCCAGTCAATCCGGTCAGGCATGAGGCCGTTATGAACGCCGGTGGCGACGATATGGATACCATTGAGTTTCAGTACTTCATAGGCTTGTTTCCATCCCGATACACGGGCCACCATCAGGTGATCCAGCGCACCAGCGGCCGTTTTGACGGCCAGCTCATTGATAGGAGCTGTATCTTTTTCTGGTAAAATCAATGCCTGGGCTCCCAGACAAAAGGCAGAACGGGCAATAGCTCCCAGATTGCGTACATCCGTAATGCCCACGGCCATCACAAGCAAAGGTTGCTGCCCGGCTTCTACAATATGGCTGATGACGGCCTGTAGATCATAATAAGCCACGGCCGATGCAATGGCAATGCAGCCCTGATGATTGGCACGTGAAAATTTTTGCAGTTTTTCGGCTGGTACCTGTTTGACCGGCACCTGTTGCTGACGGGCTAATTGAAGGATTTCCCGGATAAGCTCTCCCCCCACGTGTCGCTGCAGGTAAATGGTTTGCAAAGGTCTGCCCGCCCGCAGCGCCTCCACAACCGGATGTCGACCTATAATCAGCTGCTCAGCCACAGGGCAACTTGTTTTCCTTTTTCATCAACATCAATCGCAGGATAGCTGCCACAGATATAGAATCCGTAATTTTCCCCTGCAAAACTTCTTCATAGGCCTCTTCCAGCTTTACCTTCCGCAACTGAAGCTGTTCTGTTTCTTCGGGTTGGCTGTCATGATAGCTTAACCCGGTAGCCAGATAAATGAGAGCCTTTTCATCGGAAACCGAATTGGATAGATGCATGGTGAGGATCAGTTCCCAATAGGCAGCCCGGATACCGGTTTCTTCCAGCAATTCCCGTTGTGCGGAAAGCAGTGGATCCACCTCCAGCGGCCCGCCTCCTTCTGGAATTTCCCAGCTGTAGGCCTGCAGCGGATAACGATATTGCCCCACCAGCCACAGATGTCCCTGTTCATCAAGCGGTACCACACCAATAGCCAGGTTTTTGAAGTGTACAACACCATAAATACCGGGTCCACCGGATGGATTGACCACCTGAAATTCAGTAACCTGAATCCACGGATTGTCATAAACCATTCGCCTCCCGGTTGTTTTCCAGGGATTGGTTTGTGGTGAAAAGATAGGAGATGAAGAAGACATCATGATCCTGTGATTTCAAATCTGATTCCCTGAGCCAGGGGCAATGTAGCGCCATAGTTGATGGTGCAGGTCTGCCGGCGCATATAGTTTTTCCACGCATCGGAGCCCGATTCACGACCGCCACCGGTATCTTTTTCTCCGCCAAAAGCTCCTCCGATCTCTGCTCCACTGGTGCCTATATTTACGTTGGCTATGCCACAATCCGATCCTGCAGCCGAAAGAAAGTATTCTGATTCCCGCAGGTTCAGGGTCATGATGGCCGACGACAGTCCCTGCGGAACAGCGTTATGGATAGCAATAGCCTCATCCAGATTCTGGTAGGGCATGATGTAAAGAATCGGAGCAAAAGTCTCTTCCTGCACAATGGGCATATCCGGCGTAACTTCTGCAATGCAGGGCTTTACGTAGCAGCCCGATTCATAACCCGGCCCTTCGAGCACACCTCCTTCTACCAGAAATTTTCCACCCTGCTGTTTGCAGGCTTCTATGGCATGGAGATACTGCTGCACAGCCTGCTGATCAATCAGCGGTCCTACATGATTGGATGCATCCAGCGGATTTCCGATGCGCAACTGTCCGTAAGCATGCTTCAGCATTTGTTTAAAACGATCATACACATCCCGATGGATAATAAGCCTGCGCGTGGTTGTACAACGCTGCCCTGCCGTTCCTACTGCACCAAATACGGCTGCCCGCAAAGCCAGATCCAGATCGGCATGTTGGCTGATGATAATGGCATTATTACCGCTCAGCTCCAGGATGGTTCGGCCCAGTCGGCTGGCCACCGTGGCTGCCACTGCACGACCCATCCTTACGGAACCCGTAGCAGAAATCAGCGGAATACGCTTATCGGCAGCGAGCCACTGCCCTACTTCAGCAAATCCGCTTACCAGGCACGACAAGCCTTCCGGTAACTCCATCTCTTCCATAACCTCTGCGATCAGCCGCTGGCAAGCAATAGCGCATAAGGTGGTTTTTTCAGATGGCTTCCAAACCACTACATCTCCGCAAACCCAGGCAATCATGGCATTCCAGCTCCATACCGAAACAGGAAAATTAAAAGCTGTAATCACACCCACCGGACCCAACGGATGCCACTGTTCAAACATGCGATGCGACGGCCTTTCTGAAGCCATGGTAAGCCCATACAACTGCCGGGACAACCCCACAGCAAAATCGCAGATGTCAATCATCTCCTGCACCTCTCCCCAGCCTTCCTGCAAGCTTTTGCCCATTTCATACGATACCAGCTGACCTAACATCTGTTTATACTCCCTGAGCTTCTCACCCACCCTTCGCACAAATTCTCCCCGAACCGGCGGAGGGACCAGCCGCCATTGCTGAAAAGCCGCAACCGCCTGCTGTATGACCTGTTCATATTGTGCCTGTGCAGCCGGCGTGAACCAACCTATGCATTGACCATCAACTGGTGAATAGGATGCAACGGACTGAGACTCACTGGTCAACCAGTTTCGTCCCGTACTTACGCCCGACTGGGATTCCTGAATGTGCAGGGCTTTCAGAAAATCTAAGTTTTGTTTCATATCGGACTTGTTTTGACATCCTCAATATTGTTCATGCTCTCCGGGAAATCTCTGTTCTTTCACATCAGCCACATAATGGCGAACCGCATCCTGTATGATTTGCTGCAGATTGGCGTACTGACGCAGAAAGCGAGGTTTGAAAGCCTGATTCATGCCCAGCATGTCGTGCACCACCAGCACCTGTCCATCCACATTTCGGCCTGCACCGATACCGATCACCGGGATATGCAAAGCCGCCGTTACCTGCCCGGCCAATGCTGCAGGAATCTTTTCCAGCACCAGGGCAAAGCATCCTGCTTCCTCCAGCAAGCGTGCATCCTGCAGCAACCGTTCAGCTTCCTTTTCCTCCACCGCACGCACAGCATAGGTGCCAAACTGATAGATGGATTGCGGCGTAAGCCCCAGATGCCCCATCACCGGTATGCCTGCCGATACTATACGACTGACAGCTTCTATCACCGGCTCACCTCCTTCCAGCTTTACACCATGTGCACCGGTCTCCTTCATGATACGCACAGCCGAATGCAAAGCCTGACGGGCATCTTCCTGATAGGAACCAAATGGCAAATCCACCACCACAAGACTGCGTTTGGCTGCCCGCACCACCGATGCGGCATGGTAAATCATCTGATCGAGTGTGATCGGCAAAGTGGTTTCATAACCAGCCATTACATTGGCCGCCGAATCGCCTACCAGCAGCACATCCACCCCAGCCTCATCCAGCAAGCGCGCCATCGTGTAATCATAAGCCGTGAGCATGGAAATCTTTTCGCCCGCAGCTTTCATTTGCCTTAATGTATGTGTGGTGATTTTTTTCACTGTACCAGAAATCATGTGTATAAACAATGCTTTGGATGTCTGTAACGATGATGGTCTTCGTTCCTGCAAAATACAGATAAATTCTGCAAGCAAAAAGCAGCAAATCTGATTTTCATTCTTCCTGATAAGTCGGCTTGCACTATCTTTACCGCCCAAACAAATACCTCAATCATGAAAATTCTCATCACCGGAACTGCAGGTTTTATCGGATTTTTTTTAGCCAAACGTTTGATTGCAGAAGGATATGATGTGGTTGGACTGGATAATATCAATGATTATTATGATGTGCGTCTGAAATATGCAAGACTTGAACAAACCGGTATTGCACAGGATGAAATTGCTGATGGCAAACTGATTTCCAGCAAAAAACATCCGAACTATCGGTTTATGAAAGCAGATCTCGAAAATGAAGCTGTGGTGCGGGAGCTGTTTGAAACGGAACGATTTGATTATGTATGCCATCTTGCTGCGCAAGCCGGTGTGCGTTATTCATTGCAAAATCCCTATGCCTATATCCAGAGCAATATTGTGGGTTTTATGCATTTGCTGGAGATGGCCCGTCGTTTCCCGGTAAAACATTTTGTGTATGCCAGCACATCGAGTGTGTATGGATTAAACGGACGCATGCCGTTATCGCCACATCATCCGGCTGATCATCCCATCAGCCTGTATGCCGCAACCAAAAAATCCAACGAAATGATGGCACACAGTTACAGCCATCTGTTTCGGATTCCGGTTACCGGACTTCGCTTTTTTACCGTTTATGGCCCTTGGGGACGGCCCGATATGGCTTTGTTTCTGTTTACCCGCAATATGCTGGCCGACAAGCCCATTCAGGTTTTTAACCACGGAGAAATGATCCGGGATTTCACCTATGTGGAAGATATTGTGGAAGGTGTAAAGCGCATTATTGAATATCCGGCTGAACCCAATCCACAATGGGATGCCCAGAATCCTGATCCGGCAAGCTCTTCAGCACCCTATCGGATTTATAACATCGGAAACAATCAGCCCGTGTCTTTAATGACTTATATCCATGCCATAGAAAAAGCACTTGGAAAAAAGGCAATCATGGAACTGCTACCGATGCAACCCGGTGATGTATATGCCACACATGCCGATGTAAGTGATCTGGAAAAGGCCGTGCATTACAAGCCCTGTACATCCGTGGAAGAAGGCGTGAGAAGATTTGTGGAATGGTATCGCGCATTTTACCAGGTATAACAAAAAATAAAATTCACTTACTGGTATCTGATCCGTTCTTCAATTGCCGATAAAGATGATCAATCAATCCGTCAGCTAAGCCAATCTGCGGTACCAGAATTTCTTCTGCACCCGACCAACGCATAATATTCAGATAAATTTCCAAAGCAGGTACAATCACGTCTGCACGATCTTCCCGCATCTGATATCGATGCATCCGTTCTTCAACCGTCATTTGTTTGAATTTGCGATAGTAACTTTTCAATAAGTCAATGGATAATGATTTACCTGGTTTTGTTTTAGAAAGTGAAAATATTTTATTGATGTTGCCGCCGGAACCAATGATGATAAGTTCCCTGGCTTTGATATTTTTTTTCAGAAATATCTTTAATTCATCCCATTGAGCATCTGTGATCTGCTGATGCAACAAGCGAATGGTGCCGATATTGAAAGAAGCGGTGAATACCTGTCTCTGCTTGCTGAACAAAGAAATTTCCGTGCTGCCTCCACCCACATCCACATAGAGATAGGATTTTGATTTGCTCAGATGTTCGGCGACATGATTTTCAAATATCAGGCTTGCTTCCTGCTGACCACTGATGATTTGCAGGGAAATGCCAGTTTGTTCACGCACACGGGCAATAACCTGTTCTCCGTTTGCAGCTTCGCGCATGGCAGATGTAGCACAGGCAATGTAGTGATTCACTTCATAAATGTGCATCAGCAGCTGATAGGCGCGAATGGTATCAATCAAATGAGCAGTCCGCTGATCAGAAATTACACCCGTCTCAAACACGTCAAAACCCAGGCGCAATGGCACTCTTACCAGATTGAGCTTGATGAAATCAACTTCATTTCGGGAAACGGGCCTCACTTCCTTGATTAACAATCTTGCGGCATTTGACCCGACATCAATAGCGGCGAGTTTTATCATGCAGGATATTTTTTTCGGGAAAGATAATTATAAATCTGCAGCTGGGATCTTCTAGGTCTTCCTCTGGTAGGCACATATTTATTTTGCTGTGCATTATCCAATATACGAGCTTTTACGTTATCATGCAGTTGCAATTGCAATACATGCATAAGTTCTGCCTTTAGCTGCTCATCAAATACAGGTACGGTAGCTTCCACACGATGATCAAGATTCCGGACCATCCAGTCAGCCGATGAAATATACAGACTTTCTTTATCACCAGCTTTGAAATAAAATACACGCCCATGCTCCAGATATTCATCCACAATACTAATGGCTTGAATATCCTTTGCCCAGCTTTTATGCCGGGTATAAGCACAGCAAATACTTCTTACAATCAGCCGCACATCCACCCCGACACGGGCCGCCTTATAGATGGCCTGGATGAGCTGCGGGTCTGAAAGCGCATTCATTTTCAAGATGATTTGTGCAGGGCGTTGATGTTTTATGGCTTTGATGCAGGCAGCAATATGTGCCATCATTTTATCACGGGTATGAAACGGACTCAGGATAAGCGTTTTGCACTCAGCTGCTTCTTTTTCATGCACACCTCCACTTTCCAGATACTGAAAAACTCTCTGCACCTCTTGCATGATATGCTGATGAGCTGTAAGCAAACAAAAATCAGCATAATAAGTAGCTGTATCTTCATTCAGATTGCCTGTACATACAAAACCATAATGAACAGATTTGCCATTTACTTCCTTTTCAATCAGACCAAGCTTTGCATGGATTTTCATGTTTGGAAACCCCACAAATACCTTTACACCTTCTTCTTCCAGTTTGTTTTTCCATTGCAGGTTTTCTTCCTCATTAAATCGTGCTCTCAATTCAATTACCACATACACTTTTTTGCCATTGCGTACGGCATTAATCAGGGCATTGACAATTTTTGAACGGGTTGCAAGCCGATAGGCTGTTACATGAATTGCCCGTACATCCGGATCTATGGCAGCTTCGCGCAAAAGATCAATCAATGAATTAAAATCATGATATGGAAAATGTAACAGCACATCACGCTGCATGATGATCCGTGTAATACTGGGCTGGCGATGCAGAAGCGGATGAATAAAACTTCTCCGCCTGTGCCTTCGTTCCTGAAAAATCAAATCGGGGAACGACATGAAGTCCTTAAAATTATGAATTCTGTCACCCGGAATGAGATGATCTTTTTTGGTTAAATTCAGTCTTTTGATCAGATAATCGAGCAATGCCGGATCAATCTGCCTGTCATAGATAAACCGTACGGGGCGCCCGTGTTTGCGGTTTTTCAATGCTTTTTCAATTTGCTGAATAAAACTTGTGGAAACATCATTGTCTATATCGAGCTCTGCATCACGGGTCATTTTAATCACATGTGCCGAAAAACGATCGTAACCAAAATAGGCAAAAATAGAAGGCAGATTAAACCGGATAATATCTTCCAGCAGAATGATATGCTTTTCATGATTGGAATCTGGTAATATCACAAAACGCGGCAGGCTGCCGGTGGGAATTTCAATCAAGGCATATCTTTTGGGCAGGCGGCCATCCTTTGATGAAAGCACCACAGCCAGATAAATAAATTCATCACGTAATGCAGGAAACTGCGGAATGCTTTCAATCATCAACGGTATGATCTGCGATCGTACCTGCTCTTCAAAGTATTGTACAACAAATTGTTTTTCTTTTCCATTGAGTTGTTTTTCCGTTTTCAGTTGTACTCCTGCCTGTTTTAATTCCCGTTTGATCTTTCGCCAGATTTTTGAAAAAACTTCCTGCTGGCGGATTACAATGCGCTGAATTTGATCGAGTGTACCTGCAGCATCTTCTTCCAAATGCACCTTTGCAAGCCTGCCGTATTCCACCATTCGCCGCAGGGTGGCTACTCTTACCCGGAAAAATTCATCGAGATTGTTGGAGAAAATACCCAAAAAGCGAATTCTTTCCTGCAAAGGCACAGCAGGATCACTGGCTTCCTGCAATACCCTTTCATTAAATGAAAGCCAGCTGATATCACGTTTGATAAATTTCTGCAGTTCGGGCATACGGATATATCCTAATAAGTCAGGTGTTATCTATCCCAAAATAAAGGATATGATTGCATAACTGCACTACACAAACAAAATTTAACATGGCAGCAAATACAAAAGCAGATGGCAAAATGCGCGATAAATACGAGATAAAACAATCATGAGGCCATCATCCAGGAAGGGAACGGATTTGCTGTAGCAAAGCAGAAGTGCTGTATCCGGCTTCAAGCGGAATGGTTTTCACCTCGCCTCCGTAAGCCCGTACAATATCAGCACCTACAATTTCATCTATGGCATAATCTTCACCTTTAACTAATACATCGGGCTGAACCATGCGGATTAGTTCATAAGGAGTTTCTTCATCAAAGATGGTAACTGCATCCACAAAACACAAACCAGCCAGCAGCAAGGCTCTGTCCTGTTCAGCTACCAATGGCCTTTCCGGGCCTTTTAATTTTTTCACCGAAGCATCACTGTTTATCCCTACTATCAGCACATCGCCCAGATCAGCAGCCTGAGAAAGCAAACGAATATGCCCGCGATGCAGCAAATCAAAACAACCATTGGTGAACACAATCTTTTTGCCCAGCAGTCGCCAGCGATGTACATGTCTGCTCAGGGATGTACGATCCGCAATGCGGGACTGAATCAGGTTAAACTTTGGCTGAGTCATATCTGGTGGGATTTATAACGGGTAACAACAAAAGCATAATAAAACCGATGACCAGATACAGGCCCATCTGTGCAATCCATAATATCCAGCTCATGGCCACACTGATTTTCACCGGTATACCAAACAACGTTAAAATTTTTTCCACGATAATCTGATAGGGACCAATGCCCCCCTGTGTGGGCATTAACATACCCACACTTCCAAAAGTAAGCACAGCCAAGGCTGCTTTTGCTCCCAGCTGCTGTGTTTCTGCCAAGCAATAAAAACCAATCTTCACCATGATGAAATATACTGCCCACATCAGCAAGGTATAAATAAAGAACCAGATATTACCACGCATATGCAAAACCGTACGGAATCCTCTGCCAATGCGAATTACAGAGATACGCATTTTTCTATATATGCGCAGATGACTAAAATACCGGATCATAATCCAGATACCCAGGATGATCAATGCAACAGCAGTGATGATTACCCACGCATGATAAGGCTTGCCTGCGGCCTGTCCCTGCCTCCTCAGGAATTGATGAAAGAAAAAATCACCTACCACGTCAAGCTGAATGATGACAGAAAACAACAGCAGAACAGCCAACGTGATAACATCCACGGCACGTTCAGCAATCATGGTACCGATAAGTTTATCCACCGGAATTTTTTCATAACGAGCCAGTACGCCACAACGGGAAATTTCACCCGCACGGGGAATAGCCAGATTGGTGAGATAACCGATCATCACGGCTGCAAATACATTAAACAATCGTGGGTGATAGTGCAGCGGCCGAATCAGCAACCTCCAACGTGCAGCCCGCAGCACATTGCTGATCACCAGCAAAACGAAAATGGGAACTATCAGCCAGTAATCTGCAGCCGCAATATAGGAGATGATTTCCGCGCGTTGGCTAGCATTAAAATCTTTGATGGAAAGCCATACAAAAAACAAACCTATTGCCAGAAAAAAAATAAACTTAAATATGGTCTGCAACAGGCGTGGCATGGGATTACAGTCGATTACCCGAACGCGGAATAACAATGATGGGTTGATGGTGACGGGCTTCTTCCTCATCCATCCAGGCATAGGCGAGAATGATGACCAGATCGCCCACCACAGCCTTGCGGGCAGCAGGGCCGTTCAGACAAATCACTCCTGAATTGCGCTCACCTTTGATGACGTAGGTCTCAAACCGTTCACCGTTGTTGATATTCACCACCTGTACTTTCTGGTTTTCCAGAATACCGGCAGCTTCCATGAGCGCCTCATCAATGGTGATGCTTCCTGCATAATGCAAATTGGCTTCCGTAACTTCAGCCCGATGAATCTTGGATTTCAGCACTTCAATCCACATAGCGTTGCAAATGTAAAGAAATTCATACTCAGAAGATGAATGCCATGCTGCCAGGCAAAAGCTGTATTCAGGATCGCCTATGCAGCCGTAAAACAAGGAGTTTTGAGTACAGGCAAGCAACAGAAAAATGTATATTTGAACAAATCAGAAATTTGCCATATGGTTTCGCAATCTGTTTATCGCACCTGGCTGAAATACCTGCAGGATGAAGTGGATGCTGCTTTTTTGTATCAGAAACTGGCAGAGGCTACACCTGCCTCCCGAAAAAAGGAAAGTTACAGGATGCTGCATGACATTGAAAACAGACATCAGGCTGCATGGCTGAATCTGTTGCAAGAACATGGCATAGAAGTGAAAAACATTAAGCCTTCCCTGAAGGCACGGCTTATGGCTGCTATCAGCAGATGGACTGGCGTGGAATGGCTGAGCTACATCATGCTAAAGGAAGAGGGCAATGAAGTGAAGACGTATTTGCAATTATACCGACAGGCGCCGGATGATAGTACCCGCTCCATCGCAATCCGGCTTGCACAGGATTCAGCCGGGCATGCAAGTGAATTGAATCAGCTATTGGGCGAGCAGGCCGAGCCCTGGCATAGCACGGCAGGAACGGGTGGCATGCTGAGAAATGTCGTGTATGGTTTCAATGATGGCCTCACGGCCAATTTTGGACTGGTGGCCGGTGTAATCGGAGCCCAGGCTTCGGCTCATTTTATCCTGATTTCAGGCCTGGCGGGTCTGGTGGCCGATGCGCTTTCCATGGGCTCTTCGGGTTTTCTGGCAGCCCAGAGTGAACGTGAAGTATATACACATGAAATTGAAATGGAAGCCGAGGAAATCAAACTGATGCCCGAACTGGAAAAGGAAGAACTGGCGGCCATTTACCAAGCCAAAGGCATGGATGCCGCAGCAGCCCGTGAGCTGGCCGATGAAGTGATGAAGCATCCGGAAAAGGCTTTGGAAGAACAGGTACACGAAGAACTGGGAATCGGCGAACAGCGCATTACACCATTCCGGGAAGGTTGGGTAACAGGACTTTCCACAGCCGTGGGTGCTTTCATACCTGTATTTCCTTTTTTGTTCTGGCAGGGTAAGCTGGCCATCTGGCTTTCCATTGTACTGTCCATGCTCAGCCATTTTGCTGTAGGAGCTGCCCGGAGTTTTTTCACCGGCCGCAACCTCTGGCGCAGCGGCATGGAAATGTTTGTCGTAGGTATGGGAGTAGCCGGCATCGGCTACCTGCTGGGAGATCTGATTATCCGAATATTCTGAACCGCCTGCTTTTCCGGATTCTCATGGATGGATGGGCATGTTGTCAATCAATCTCACGCCTCCGATTTTTGCTGCTATCAGGGCACGCATCGCCGTATCCTCAGGTGCTTGCAGAATCTGCAAATCAGCCGAACGAGCAATGACAACATAATCAATGGCAAAACCGGCAGCCAACAACTGTTCGCCGACAATGCCCCGCAGCTTGTCAAACGGCATATGCCTCCACTGGCTGCGGATGTACATCAGGCTTTCATAAATCAAGGTAGCTTTTTTGCGATCAGCAGCTGAAAGGCGCCGGTTGCGGCTGCTCATAGCCAATCCATCGGCTTCGCGCACGGTGGGATGCATGTAAAATCGGACAGGTAAATCCATCATCTGCAGTAGCTTTTGCACGATCAGGCATTGCTGATAATCTTTTTCTCCCATGATCAACACATCAGGCTGAATCCTTTCCAGCAAACGACGCATCACCCTTGCCACACCCTGAAAATGTCCGGGCCTGTATGCGCCCTCCAACACGCTTTCCAATGGTCCCAAATCATAAGCTTCCAGATGAGCTGTTCCTTCAGGATATATCTCTTTTTCTTTCGGCACAAACACCACATCGGCCTGATGCGCTTCCAGCAACTGCAGGTCTTCATCCAGCGTTCTGGGATAAAGCGCAAAATCCTGCGGATCGTTAAACTGTACAGGGTTCACAAATATGCTTACCACGGTACGAGTCGCCTGCTCACGGCAAGCCTTTACCAAAGCCAGATGCCCAGCGTGCAATGCGCCCATGGTAGGTACAAAGCCGATGGTCTCCTGTTTTTGCCGATATGTCTGAAGAATGGCCTGTAGTTCAGTTTTGGTATGCACGACTTCCATGTCTGATCCGAATTCAGAAGCTAAGCCGGGCAATCTAAATATTTTTCTTAACTTTGCACAGCTGTTCTTTTTCGATTGCCATCCATAAACCTCATGTTTTAAGCCCATGTTTGCCAAAAAACGTATTCTTTTCATTGCTGAGGAAATGTCTCCCTACCTGGAGCTTACCGAATATGCCCAAATCGTGCACCAGTTAGCCGTAAAAGCCAATGAAGCGGGAATGGAAGTGCGGGTGATTATGCCACGTTTTGGTGTGATCAATGAAAGAAGACATCGGCTGCATGAGGTAGTTCGCCTGTCAGGCATCAATATCATTATTGATAATGATGATTATCCTTTGATCATCAAGGTTGCTTCCCTGCCTAACGCACGTTTGCAGGTGTATTTTCTGGATAATGAAGATTTCTTCAAAAGAAAATTTGTATTCCATGATGAAGAGGGCAATTTCTTTGAAGACAATGCCCTGCGTGCCGTATTTTTCTGCAAGGGAGCATTGGAAACAGTGAAAAAATTTGGCTGGCCACCCGATATCATTCATTTGAACGGCTGGATGTCGTCCCTGATTCCATTGTATTTAAAAACAGCCTACAAAAAGGAACCTGTATTCTCACCCACCAAAGTGATTTACTCGGTCACCAACGATACCTTTGAAGGGAGCTTACATTCTTCTTTTGCAAAAAAAGCTACCATCAGCCAGCAAATCAAATCCAAAGATCTGGCACTTTACAAAGAAGGTACACATCTGGCTTTGAATCGCGGAGCCATGGCGTATGCTGATGCTCTTGCCATTGGCGCGTCAAAGCTATCCAAACCATTGATGGAAGAATTGAAGAAACATCAGGACAAACCGATTCTTCCTTTCTGCAGCGATGATGAACAACTGAAACAATACCTGCAGCTTTACGAAGAGCTCACGGTAGAAAGCGTAAAATAAACCAACTCTTACCGACCTTCATTTCTTATTTTCATGCTGCTTTGTGACACAGCCATTTGCCATACATTTATGTGGCTGTTTTCATCCCTTTTCCTGAAGATTTTAAAGCTTTTATATAACAGGCTGTCATCAGGCAATAGCTAAATCTGTATATTTGCTGCGCTTAATTTTTGACGTTAACTACATACATTATGCCTTATCTGTTCACTTCCGAATCCGTATCTGAAGGCCATCCCGACAAGCTGGCCGATCAGATTTCCGATGCTTTGGTTGATCATTTTCTGGCGTTTGACCCGGATGCAAAAGTTGCCTGTGAAACCCTGGTCACCACTGGTCAGGTTGTATTGGCTGGAGAGGTCAAGTCATCTGTTTATCTGGATGTGCAAAAAATCGCAAGAGAGGTCATCCGCAAGGTGGGTTATACGAAAAGCGATTATATGTTTGATGCCAATTCATGCGGCATTCTTTCAGCTATACATGAACAATCGCCCGATATCAACCGGGGTGTGGAGCGGCAAGATAAGGAAGAACAGGGTGCAGGTGATCAGGGATTGATGTTTGGCTATGCGGTTAATGAAACGGAAGATTACATGCCCTTGCCCATTTATCTGGCTCATTTGCTGCTGAAGGAGTTATCGGCCATCAGGCGGGAAGGAGAAGTCATGAAATACCTGCGGCCGGATGCCAAATCACAGGTTACCATTGCTTATGATAATCGTAAACCCGTACGTATTGATACCATTGTGGTATCTACCCAGCATGATGAATTCGATACCGATGAGCGCATGGCCGCCCGGATCCGGAAAGACGTACTGGAAATCCTTATTCCCCGCGTAAAAGGCAAGCTCTCTCCTGATGTACAGCAACTGTTTACCGATCATATCACCTACCACATCAATCCCACCGGAAAATTTGTAATTGGCGGTCCGCACGGCGATACGGGTCTTACCGGCCGCAAAATTATTGTGGACACCTACGGTGGAAAAGGTGCACATGGGGGTGGTGCTTTTTCTGGAAAAGATCCTTCAAAGGTCGATCGGTCTGCTGCCTATGCAACCCGGCATATTGCCAAGAATATGGTGGCTGCGGGTCTGTGTGATGAAGTGCTGGTACAGGTTTCCTATGCCATCGGTGTAGCCCGCCCCTGCGGCTTTTTCGTGAACACCTTTGGTACAGCCAAGGTACCTTTAAGTGATGAAGAAATTGCAGCCCGCATCATTGAACTGTTCGATATGCGGCCTTATGCTATTGAACAACGCTTGAAGCTGCGCAATCCCATCTACCAGGAAACAGCCAGTTATGGCCATATGGGACGCAAACCCCAAACTGTAGTGAAAAAATTCTACAGCCCTGACAGAGGTATACTGGAAAGAGAAGTGGAACTGTTTACCTGGGAAAAACTGGATTATGTAGATCTGATCAAAGAAGCGTTCAAACTGCCGAAATAAGCACCTGATTCAGATGTATAAAAAAAGCGATGGTGGTTGGCCATCGCTTTTTTATTGATGATATCTTCGTTTTAATGCTATGATGCTTTTACGGATTCCACCAGCTTTTTGAAAGCTGCAGGTTCATGCATGGCCAGATCGGCCAGCACCTTGCGGTTCAGGTCAATATTCTTTTCAGCTAGCTTATGCATAAACACTGAATACGACAAACCTTCTTCCCGCAAAGCAGCATTGATACGTACAATCCACAACCTGCGATAATCACGCTTCTTGAGCTTACGGCCTACATACCGATAGGTCAAACCCTTTTCGAGCACATTTTTCGCAACGGTATATACATTCTTGCGTTTGCCGTAAAAACCTTTAGCCTGTTTGAGAATCTTTTTCCTTCTGGCTCTGGAGGCTACTGCTGGTACTGAACGTGGCATAGATCAAATACTTTAAACTTAACTCAAACAATTATTTCATAGACAACAAGCGACGCACCATATTAAGATTGGCGGAATCAACCAGGGTGCCCTGGCGAAGACGGCGTTTTCTGGTTTTTGATTTCTTGGTCAGCAAATGGCTCTTGTAAGCCCGAAACCTTTTGATTTTTCCGGTTGCCGTAATCTTGAACGTTTTCTTGGCTCTGGAGTGCGTCTTCACTTTTGGCATGACGGTAAAAATTTGAAACGCAAAGGTAGCAGAATCTGATGAAAACAAGAAATTTTATCGGCCTGATGACACGGCACCAAATATATTGCGGATCAGAGCTGAGGCCTGTTGTTCCGGATGAGCCCGGATATTTTTTTCTTCCTGCCCTATGGTCAAGAACAATCCCTGCAAAGCCTTGTCGGTTACATATTCTGACAGATTGGGATTGATCTTTCGGGTGAAGGGTATTTTGTTGTAGGCGGTGAACATTTTTTCCCACCAGCTGGTAGCACCTGTTTGCTGCAGGCTGGAATCGATCACCGGCTGAAAAGCTCGTTTCAGATCCGTGTAGGTTGTTTTCCGCAGATACGCAGTAGCAGCCGTGTCGCTTCCTTTCAGGATTTGCAAGGCATCTTGAAGCTGCATGTGTTTGATGGCATTCAGAAAGATGGGCGCAGCTTTCGTTGCCGCATGTTCAGCAGCCCGGTTCATGGCTAGCACAGCTGAATCTACCATGTACCCCATTCCTACACGCTGCAGGGCATTCACGACGGGCTTCGCTTCATCGGGCATCAAAATGCGAATCAACGGATTGCCATAATAGCCATTCAATGCCGCCAGCCTGGCTGTGGCCTGCTGCGTACCGGCTGACAGGGCTTCCTTCAGCGCATCACCTGCTTGTTGCTGTGATATAACCTGCGCCCGCCCGGTTAATGACCAGGCCAGGAGAATAAACGTCCAGCTATATTTCAATGAAATCATAGGCTTATCTGGCATTCAAAACATTCCATTTATCTCGGGCCCCCTACCCCGCCTGTAGGGCCCAATTCTTCCTGTACGGAATTATCCTGCTGCTGGTTCTGCTGTTTTTTCCTGAACAGCTGCATATCCATTTTCCCGAAACGATACATGAAATTTAACCGGACAATCTGTGATTCTGGATAACGGATATTGTCCTGCACCACTTGACCCCGGGTTAACTTTGTTTCAAATTTGCGGGTATTGAAAATATCCGACACACTCAACGTAAGCGAAGCAGCCCGGTTTTTCAGGAAATCCTTCCGAAGGGCAAAATCCACGTTGCCATAACCCAGCGTTTTGCCCTGGGGTGTGGGTTGGGCAGCCTGATAATTGCCCGTGAGCTGAATGGTAAAATTGGCGGGCAGTTGCATGTTGGAGTTTACTTTGGCAAACCAGCTGAATCCGCTGTTGTTTAAATCAGAGGTAACCACATACCCCTGTTTGGCCAGATCTCCCTGAATATTGCCTGCCTTGATATCTGTATTATAGAAATTCAGATTGGTAGTGAGATTCCACCAGCGTGTGATGTCGTTTTGCAATGTCAACTCCAGCCCGTATGTGTTTGTTGAATTTGCATTGGCAAATGTAGTAAGCAGGGTATCGCCATTTAGCGGTATAAACACCGAAGTGATGTCATGATTGGAATTTCGGAAATAGGCCGAAAGCAGGAAGTTGACTTTGTTGTATTGATAATTGTAATTCAGCTCAAATGAATTGATAAATTCGGGTTTGAGATCAGGATTTCCTTTGCGTTGATTTTGCGGATTGGAGTAATCAACATAAGGAATCAGCTGCCAGAAATTAGGCCTGTCGATACGCCGCGAATAATTCAGCTGAATCTCGTGGTGATCTGTAATTTTTTGTGAAAGATATATACTTGGAAACAAGCTGAGATAATCATTTGTATAGGAAACATTCTTACTGATCAGTGTTCCCTTGTAGTGTGATTGCTCAGCCCGCAATCCGATCTGGTAACTGAATTTGTTCATCTGATTGGAAAAATCCACGTATGCTGCACTCACACTTTCCAGATATTTGTAATCATTGGAAAGAGAATCATTGAAGATTGGAAAATTATTGATGATATTGTACACGTTATATACGCTGCTAAAGTTGCGGATCGTACTCTTTAATCCGGCTTCAAACTTTCCATGTTGCCCTATCGGATTGGCATAATCAGCCTGCGAAACAATGAAGGTCGATTTTCCATTGGTGTTGTTGCGCTGTTCATCAGTACCTGTAAAACTGCCTGTGGAGTCATAAAAATTGGTAAAATTATCACCCGATCCGCTGTTATGAAAGACATGATAATTCACAAAGGCAGAGAATGTTTCATTCTTCTTGATAAAATTATGTGTATAACTCAGTTGTGAACGGCTGCCCCGGAAACTTCGCTTATCCAGGTTGTTGCGAATACTTGAAGCAAGTAGGCTTTTCTCATTATTCAGATAGGAAGTGGTTAATGTTTCCGGATTGGTAAAATCGCCTCCAAAAAAGCTCTGTTCAAAAGAAAGCGTATTCCTGTTATCCAGATAATAATCCAGCCCGAATCTGCCAAACTGAAAGGCACGGTTGTTCTTTCCATCGGTTGATTGCAAAGTATTGCTGTATGTATTGTGATCAGGAGAGGAAAGAATATCAGTTGTATTCTTGCCCGAATAGATTTCGTTATTCTGAAAATAATTGTAGTTCACGTAAAAGTTGAAAGGATTTTGCCGAATTGAGAGATCTGCGCCAGCATTATATTTATCACGCGTACCAGCTCCCAGCCGAACCATGCCATTGATACCCGCTTTCTTGTTTTTTTTCAGGATGATATTAATGATACCTCCCTGGCCTGATGCATCGTATTTGGCAGAAGGATTGGTGATCACCTCGATGCTTTCAATGGCATCTGCAGGTATCTGATCAAGTGTCAAAGCGGTAGGCTTTCCATCTACCAGAATCTGAGGCGTGGCATTGCGCACGGTTACATTTCCATCAATATCCACGCTCACAGAAGGAACCTGCCGGAGTACATCTGTAGCCGTTCCGCCAATGGTAGTTAAACTTTTTTCCACATTAAATACCTTCCGGTCAATATTCATGGTATATTGTGGTTGTTGGGCCGTGATGCTCACTCCCTCCAGCGCTTTAGCAACCGGCGATAATTTGAAATTGCCAAGATCCTGCTGGGCATCAGATGGTGTGATGACAACGTTTTTGAAAATAGTCTGATACCCGAGGAAATTTACTTTCAGAATGTATCTTCCAAATGGCAGATGATCCAGATTAAAATCACCATTTGATTTGGAGAGCATACCATTTACAACTGATGAATCTTTTGCATTGAGCAATGTTACAGTTGCAAACTCAATAGGTTTTCCTGTGGTTGCATCAAGTACTTTTCCATATACCTGACCAATGGCCATGCGTTGCATGTTGCCGCCGGCAGGCATTTGTGCCAACCCCAACACCGGGAGAGACATGCTTATCAAAAAATAAAAAATCTGTTTTCTGATTTTTTGTATAATCCAATTATTCATGACATAAGATGTTTTATGCTGCAAAGTTATCTGATGAAAACACAACGATTTGTAAATATGTGATGAGTGGAATGTGAATTTCAACATATGTATGAGATTGCTCAACCAAATCCTGGATTATTTCCATATCTGATATTTTTTTTAACAGCATCTTAACAGCCTTGTGTGTATTCCATTGTCTCCAGCACTGAAGTGATGACCCAATCTATCCTATTGAAAGCGATATATGCTTATGAACCATGTTTCAAAACGGGGAGAATAGTTGGGGATTTAGCAATTTGTTATACCTTTGTGCACACAAATGGTGATTGTAGCTCAGTTGGTTAGAGCGCCAGATTGTGGCTCTGGAGGCCGAGGGTTCGAATCCCTTCAATCACCCAGATGACTCCCTCCGGATTTTTTGAGCTCCCTTTGCAACGTTTTTGGTTGTTTTTTACTCTCTTATAACAGCGTGTTTATTTATTCACCTTAAAATGATCTGTTTATGCACAAATGGAAAGCCTTTATGATGGCAGCTTTGATTGCCCTGCTAACCACATCCTGCTTGAAAAATTCAGACAACAACTTTAATCAGGCCCTGCAAAACCGATTAGACGATCAGGCGTTGCAGACATATCTGGCCTTCCATGGTATTCTGGCTAATCGGGATACAATTTTGCTTCTGGGAGGAGATACCACCTATCTGTATTATGTGATTGATTCTGTGGGGAGCGGTGACACCGTACGGCTGCAGGATACCATCACCGTACACTTCTGGGGGCGTTTTTTAAACGACTCCACCTTTGCCAAAGCTGATACTACCACACTGACTACCGTGTTGCAAAATACCATACCGGCCTGGCAGATTGGCGTGCAGAAAATCACTGCGGGCGGCGGTATTGAAATATATGCTCCATCTGTATTATGCTATGGATATTACGGTTTACCTCCCATCATCCCATCGAACACACCCTTGATTTATTCCATACAGCTGCTGGATGTGAAGCATGCTCATTAAAGTCGCCACACATGGGAATTTCCCGTAACTTTAGGTGAAATCTAAGCCTATGTTACGGGAATTTATTTCTGTGTTTGATATGTTTAAAATCGGTGTGGGACCTTCCAGTTCGCATACGCTGGGACCCTGGCGGGCTGCGCTTTCTTTCCTGCACCAATTGGAGCAAAACCATTTTAATCTCCAACGCATCCAAATTCATCTTTATGGTTCTCTGGCCAAAACCGGACGCGGACATGGCACTGATCTGGCCGTGGTGATGGGACTTCTGGGAGAAGATCCCGCCACCTGCGATACAAGCCTGATTCAGGAAAACATGCAGAAAATCAGGCAACTCAAAAGGCTGCAGCTGGGCAGTAAACAGGAAATTGACTTTGATCCGACACAAGATATTTTGTTTCATTATCAGGAGAGCCTGCCTTTTCATCCGAACGGGATGGCCCTGGAAGCCACATCTGCTGCAGGAGAAAAACTTCGTGAAGTGTATTATTCCGTGGGAGGCGGATTTATTGTAAAAGAAGGAGAACCCACCGGCTATGTACAAACCACAACCGCCGATATTCCTTTTCCCATTGATACGGCTGCCGATCTGCTTTACTGGTGCCAGACTACTGGTTTATCCATTTCCGATCTGGTGATGGAAAATGAACTGGCCATCCGGCAGGAACAGGACGTGCGACAGGGATTACAACGGATCTGGCAGGTGATGCGCGATTGCATATACAAAGGCTGTCATGCCGAAGGAGAGCTGCCTGGTATCCTTCATGTGAAACGCAGGGCAGCAGAGCTGAATCGCAGGTTGTTGCGCGGTACTGCAGACCTTGGATATGAAGATTGGGTGGAAAAAATCCGGCAGCATGCTACTTCTTTTCATGATGTGCTGGACTGGGTATCTTGTTTTGCATTGGCGGTGAATGAAGAAAATGCGGCCTTTGGCAAGGTAGTGACTGCTCCCACCAATGGCGCCGCCGGCGTGATTCCGGCCGTTCTGCATTATATGATCCTCTTCCGCCGGCACGATCAACCACACGATATTGAGCGCTTCCTGTTGACGGCTTCCGTAATCGGAGGAATTTTTAAAAAAGGTGCTACCATTTCAGCCGCCATGGGTGGCTGCCAGGCCGAAATAGGTGTCAGTGCTGCCATGGCAGCAGCTGCGTTGACCGAAGCTCTGGGAGGTACCCAGCGTCAATGCCTGATGGCAGCCGAAATCGCTATGGAACATCATCTGGGATTGACCTGCGATCCGGTAGCCGGATTGGTACAGATTCCCTGTATTGAACGCAATACCATGGGGGCCGTAAAAGCCATCACAGCCGCTCAGCTGGCTCTGCAAAGCAACCCTGATCAGGCCAAGGTTTCACTCGACACCGTAGTAAAAACCATGTGGGAAACAGCCCTAGATATGAATGCAAAATATAAAGAGACGGCAGAAGGCGGACTGGCTGCGCATATCCCGCTTGGCCTGAGTGAATGCTGAACAAAAATCCATGTTCTATGCCTCATCCACATGTGGTGATTATCGGAGCAAGCAGCGGAATGGGACATGCCCTTGCCAGGCTTTGTTTGTCCAAAGGATATCCTACAGCCATGCTAGCCCGGCGCACCGCGCCTATGCATGCCCTTGCAGCCCAGTACCCAGATGTTCCGCATGCAATAGCACAGCTCGATGTATGCCAAACGGCCACCATACCGGAAGTCCTCCAAAGCACCATCGCACAGGTAAAGGGTATGGATGTGCTTGTGCACTGCGCCGGATATGGATGGGTGAACCCTCAGCTAGATTTTGCGATAGAAGAAGGCATGATTGACACCAACATCAGAGGATTTACGGCTGTGATGGATTGGGTGTTTCATTATTTTCAGCAGCAAGGGAAGGGGCATCTGGTGGTTATTACATCTGTGGCCGGCCTGCGGGGCGACCGGCATGCGCCTGCCTATTTTGCTTCAAAAGCTTACCAGATCAGCTATTTGCAGGCTCTGCGTCATAAGGCACACAAAGCTGATCTGCCCATTTACATTACAGATATACGCCCCGGATTTGTCGATACCAAACCCATGGAAGGCAGGCGATTCTGGATGTGCAGCGCAGAAACAGCCGCTGCCCACATTTTCAAAGCTATCCATCAGCACAAACGCGTAGCCTACATCACGCCCCGATGGCGATGGGTAGCTCTTGCCATGCGCATAGCACCATCCTGGTTATATGAAAAGGTGATGTAAGAAATCTATCGTCCATGTTGCAGAAAATAAGGATGGCCCCCATAAATCCGCTGAATTTGCTCAACCCATTTTGCCGTGTCAGCAGCTGTAATACTCATGGAAAGCGTCACGAGATACTGATAGGAAGAAGTGTCCCTGATTAATTCAGCATTGGGCCATTGGGAAGAGAGCTGGCGATAAAAATTCGCCGCATCCAGGGAATCAGCAAAAGCGGAGACAACAAGCTGATATGTTTTTATTGAATCAACCTGTTCACCATGGGAAACATGTTGCATGCCCGAGTCAGGTAATGCAGGCATTTGTGAGGCTGCAGGTATGCTGAGGGAAGTCGTATCACCCCATATTTTTTTTTGAATCGAACTCAACCAGCCTTTATCCCAGGCGGTCCATCCCACAGCTACCAGAATCAGGACCACTCCCAGCGCAATCCACCACCCTTTGCCCCGGGAATGGTTATCTTCAAACGGATAAGGCGCCGCCCCGGCAGGTTCCGGGGATTCAGCCGCCACAGGCTGCTGCTCACTTTCCGAAACCTTTCCGGCAACGGGGGCTTCAGCTTCCGGCTTTTGCACGGCTGTACCCGCACGTGTGAGTGGCCTGAGAGGCAAAGCCTCCAGCCCTTCCTGCAGAAAAGGCGATTCGGTAAATATCCACACACCATTCTCATCCTGCCGCAGATTGCCTACCAGCGGAATTTCTATGGAATGATCCTCCACAAACTGGTTTTCCAGCTGGCGAAGAAATTTTTTTATCTGCAACTCTGCTACGGCAGGAATTATATTCTGCCATTCAGCTATGAATTGTACCAATGGCGCTGCATCCACATCAGGGTTATGGGTAAAATGTACATGCAAGCGGGGTGGATATATCAGGCCCTCTTCGAGATGAATGCGGGCAGGCTCTTTTTCCAGTGTCCATTCACCCAATCCCGGCAGCATGGCTTTACCACGCTCATACAGCATTTGCCGGAAATACATGAAAATATCCACTGATTAAAATTTAATTCTTACTGAACCCAGAATCTGCATGCCTAATGAAGGATATTGATGCCAGCGCTCATACACCGAATTAAACAGATTGTGTACATCCAATCCGGCTTCAAAATTAGTATTTATCTCATATGATGCACCGAGGTTCGCATCTAAAACACCAGACGTCTTGTGTGCGGAAAGATCTTTTGCCCGGTAAAAACTTCCGCTCCAGGCAAAAATATCTCCATACAAATGAAGTTTATTCCAGGCTGTGATGCGGGCATATACATCAGCCTGAAAAGGTACCAGTCCCCAAGGTTTTTGTTCGGTTTGCTGATGAAAATAATTAAACCAGTTCAGCCGGAAACCTGCCTGCACATTTTCTTCTGACATGTAATTCAGTTCCAGGTGCAACTGATAGGCTTCGAGTTTGCTTTCACGAACGACATAAAAAGTCTTCCCATCCAGGCTGTCATTCAAATACAAAGGACGATCATGATAAGTAACATAAGAAAACTTGGTATTGTAGGTAAAATGCCCGGCCAGCGAACCTTTGATACCGGTATATTTTTCTTCCACACGCGTATTGTAAGGCTGCATAGGATAACCCACAAAATAAGGGTTCTCTGTTGACAAATGCTCAAAACTGTTTTGGATGAAATAAGATATCCATCCACTGCTCAGAATCAGTTTTTCTTTGATAAGCTGCGTTTCATTTACAATATCAGGCAAAAGGAAAAACTGATTGTTTGTCCAGGAAGGATTTAAACCTGCATGCAGTATAAATCCTTCCTTCACGATATGCAGAGCAGGATGAATAGCGCTGATGGTGTTGGATACAGAAGCGGATGCCTGCTGATCTGAAAAGGTGGAAAATTTTCCGACATAAGAAACACTGATACTTATACCATCGGCAATCTTTTTTTCAACAGGTGCTTCAACGTCAAAACTGGATTCCCGATGCTCATAAAAATCTGAAAAGCTGGTAAGATTCAATATGGGATGAAAATTAATACCCACCGCATTTTCCCGGATATTGCTCATACCCACTTGCATACCAAAGCGTGTAAATACCTGACGCAGATCATCTTTTTGATAATGCAGGCTATCATGATTGTAGCCGTAGTAATACAACCCATCGCGCTGAAACTGAATATCGCCATCATAGGCAATATTAGGTGAGAAATAACGGCCGCTGGCTTCCACCCTATCATAACCAAATTGCTGGTAAGCTAATGAACCTTTGGAAGAAAGATGATTCATCCATACCGCATAGGTAAAGGGAGCTTGTGCAGCAGTGCTGTCAATTCTTCCGCTGCCTATGCCGGCACGGAGCATGGTGGTGAGATAACTGCCTGCCGAAGCCTCTACAAAATAGCGATAAAGAGGTGCAGCTGTATCGTTCATCATGGCCAGCGGTGAAAGAGGAATCGGCTGATAGGTAAAACGCAGATTCAGTGCGGGAATATTGTATATCAACCGCGGATGTGTGGTATCTGTTTCAGGCAGGGAGGTTGTGAGACTAAGCTTATCGGCTTGTTTCAGTACAGGCTGATAAGAGCTGAAAATACTGATGGTTTGCGGCCGTAAGGTAGTATCCTGTGCAGAGGCCTCAAAAGCTATGAACAAGATAAAACATCCTGCAAACAACAGGATCTGCATGCAGGTTATCCGTAAACGATTGTACACATTCATTGACTTAAAAAGCATCGGCATATCATTCATATAGGTTCATTCAGGGATGTTGTAAAGTATCATTGGCTGAAGGGTTGCGCATGATTTTCGAAGATGCCTGTTCTTCTGCAATGACGCGCTGCAGCTTTTGTCTGGCAGAATCGCGTATTTCAGCAATCTGGCAATTATCCACCACACTCTGCAAGGTAGCTTTTGCATTGAAATAATCTTTCTCTGCCGCAAATATATCTCCCAATAACACATAAGCTTTTGCTATCCAATAATCATACGATGGTGTAGAACGGATTACTTCAAATGCAGCCCGTTCTGCTTCCTTGAGTTGCTGCTGCTGCAACAGACAATCAGCAATATAATATCGGGATGCTGCACCCATCACAGATTTAGTCATTTGTACTACCTTTCGAAAATAAAACATGGCACTATCGCATTGCTGTTGCTGGCGGAATGCCATAGCCAGGTAATAATTTCCGGTTATCTGATCGTTGGTGCTGATGTCTTGACGTGTCAGCAAATATCGGGCTTCAAGCAATACACTATCCCATTGCTGCAATTGATAATCACATTCCAGCAAACCTCTGGCTGCTGCTAATTCATTTTCCTTTGTGGTGGCAAGTTGATTGAGCATTTCAAAATATGTTCTGGCCTGTGCAAAGTTTTTCAGTTCATTCAGGCTGATAGCCGCAGCCTGAGCAGCACTGCGTTCGGCGAAACGGCTGTATCCTTGCTGCAATACATATTGGTAATCAGGAAGTGCATGCAGATAATCTTTTTGCATAAAATAACATTCTGCGCGGTAAAAATGAGCAGGCACTACAAACTGACCATTTGGGAACTGCAAAAGATATTGATTGAAACCTTGTAAAGCTGCAGCGATATTTTCATTTCCGAATTGTGTTTCAGCAGCGGCATAAGTTACCGAATCTGCTGTGGATGAGCTTACTGCCATGCCGGATTGCTTTACAAAATCGAGATAGCCCTGAGGATTGCCGTTGTTGATATAGATGGTACGTATGCTTGCCAGTGCGTCCTGCGCTTCGTTGCTGTGCGGATATTGTTGCACCAGCTGTTGATAGTAATCCAGTGCCCGTTGCGAATTACCCATATTAAAATAGGCCAGACCTATTTTCAAAAGGGCTTTGGGTGCATCCGGATCATTAGGTGTGGCAAGTATTTTTTCAAAATAAGGAATTGCCTGCGCATATTTCTCCTCCGTCATGTAGGTTAATCCTTTCTCATAATTGGCATCGTTCTGAAAACGTGAATTGGGATATTGACTGGTAAGCTGATTAAGTAACTGCAGTTTGGCAGCATAGTTTCCTCTGATACCGGCCAAAATGCTTTTCTGATACAACGCATAATCCGTTCCGGGTAAACGCTGGTTAATGATCTGATCATATACAGCTTCAGCCTGATCGTATTGTTTCAACATATAGTAACAATCAGCCAGACGCAACAACGCATCCTGTGCTATTCTTCTTCCCGATGTACCATAAGGCCGCTGCGCCTGCTGAAATTCTTTCAATGCATCTGCATAATCCTGTTTTTGCAGATAACAATATCCCAGATTGTAGTGAGCTGTTTGTACGTTGGCTTCACCCAACGAAGGAAAAATGCCTGATACGGCACTGTTTAAATATTGCTGCATATCATGAATGGCATCATCTGTTTGTCCTCGCCTGTAGGCAATTTCACCCTTCCAGAAATAGGCCAGCGCCTGATAGGATGCATCATAAGGATGCGCAAGTGAAATCGTCAGCAGGCTATCGGCTGCAGAGAGATCACCGTCGTTGATAAGCTGCATGGCCCGCCCAAATGTAAGTTTCTGATAAGCACGCAATAACGCTGGAGATGGATTTGGTAAGGAAGCATACAATTCCAGTGCACCCTTGTAATCATTGGTATTCATGAGCAGCGGAACCAACAATTCCCTGGCTTCATTGGCGTAGTCTGATGCAGGATAGTCCTGCAAAAACTGCCTGAGTGTAGTCAGCGCAGCATCCTGATAGCCCAGCTCATAAGATAACTTACCATAAATAAACCGTGCTATTTCCTGTTGCCTGGGATTATAACTGCTGCGTGCACAGATGGCAAAAGCATTGCGTGCATCGGCCTTCTGCCCAGTCTTCAGGTAACAATCGCCTAACAAATACATAGCATTTTGTCCAAGAGAATCCGTAACCGTACTTAACTGCTTAAATCCCAGGATAGCTTCAGGGTATTGCTGTGTCTGATAATAACAGAAAGAAAGTTCATATACATCTTCACGCCGCAGGCTATCGGCCTGGCGTGCGTATTGCTGCAGATAAGGCAACGCCTGCTGATAAGCTCCCAGTTCAAAGTAAGCCTGCCCAACCAATTGCTGAAGCTGCAACTGGTAATAATTATTGCCTCGTTGAAGTACAGGAAGGGCATAATCAATAGCTCGTTGCTTGTCTCCCCGGAAATAATAAATCTCCGCAATGTAGTAAGGTACTACACGATCGTATGGTGGCTCATTGGCTACTTTTAAAAATGATTGCAACGCCTGATCATATTGTTTTCTTTCAAAAGCAATAAATCCATCATAATAATTGGCAGGAATCTGATAGCGACCTTCCATCCCTTTCACATCTGCAAACAACGGGGCTGCATGAGTAAAATCTTTCTGATAAAAATAGCAATAGCCCAGCCGGAATTTGGCTTCTGCGATCTGATCATTGGACAACTGATCAATACCGGCAGCAACATAATATGGAATAGCTTCCCTATAGCGATGCTGCTGATAATAATACTGCGCCAGATAAAAGCTGGCAAGTTGTCGGCGGGGAATGCTGGTGGTGTGCTGGATGAAATCGAGCACCCGTTTTTCTGCATCAGGCTGAAGCAGCTGCAAGGCACATACGGCATCATAATAACGGGCATCCTCCGCATCCAGCGCGCGGTTGGTTTGTTGAAAATATTCAATCTGGTGAATGATATCTTCAAACTGCTGCTGTGCTACCGCATAATCGCCATGTTGATAGGCAACAACAGCTTGTTTAAACTGAGCAGCAGGATCTGCGTTAATAGCTGTTGCCTGAGCTGATGTTTTTTGTACAGCTATACCCCACATACCTGCGCATAGGATCAGCTGCAGCAGCCGGTAAAAACAGAATGTTCGCAACATACAAGGATGCCATTTCATAAGGGCGGGCCAATGAAGTAGATAACGAATAGATATATCAGAATATTGCTGGCTGTTCATAAGCAAATATAATTATTCTCCCGGCTAAGCCAGGATGATAACAAATTTTATGCAGAAAAACGGAAGTGTAAAAATTCAGAAAGATTCTTTTATTTTGGCGATTCTCTTTATGTTTCATTTAATTTTTCAGATACCGAACTATGAAAAATCTGTTCTCCGTTCGCTGGAGCCACGGCCTGGTTAATCTGAGTTTGCTGGTATTGCGCGTAGGCACCGGGCTGATGTTGCTCACCCATGGTCTGCCCAAACTCATGCATTTTCAGGAAATGGCCGCACATTTTGCCGATCCGCTGCATGTAGGTTCTACGGCCTCCCTGATAATCGTACTGATTGCAGAAATCATCTGTGCATTTCTGTTGGTAATCGGCCTGCTGAGCCGGCCGGTAGCTGCAGTGATTTTCATAGAGATGATCATTATTCTATTGTTCATCCATCATCATGATCCTTTCGCTAAACAGGAGCTGGCCTGGCATTATCTGATCAGTTCATTCGTATTGCTCTGCTGCGGCCCGGGAAGGATTTCCATTGATGGCATGATTTCCAAATAACCTCTGATTGTTTACCGATTATGTATGTACATACCACTCAGATCCGCGTCAGGTACGGTGAAACCGATCAGATGGGTTACATGTACTACGGCTATTATGCGTGGTATTATGAAGTAGGCCGGGTGGAAGCCATTCGCCAGCTGGGCCTGAGCTACCGTGAGCTGGAAGCCCAGGGCATTCTGATGCCTGTAGTGGAACTGCATATTCAATATCTGAAACCTGCATTGTATGATGATTTAATCACAGTTAAAACCCTTATCAGGGAATGGCCCTCGCGTTCGGTAATCCGTTTTCACAGCGAATTATACAATGAACAACAGGAGCTGCTGAATAAAGGTGTAACCACCCTGGTGTTTGTGGATGCCCATACCCGCAAAAAAACCAACATGCCCGACATCCTGCAGGAAAAACTTCGTCCTTACTTTACAGAAAATGAATGACCATCCTGAATTGCATCCAATACATTCCACATTGCATCTCTTACCTGTATGGATGAACCCGTGAAATTATTGACAATGAAGGCAAATACCCATTTCTTGCCTGTTTTGTCGTCTATATATCCGGCATAACTTCTTACACCTGCAATATAACCGTCTTTCATCCGGATGTGGTGAATCACGGGCAATGCTTCAAAAAAATCAGCAAACCAAGGTTTGTGTTGTGCCTGATACAACAAGGTTGCCAATGCATGCGCTGTCACACGATTGATAGGCGATAATCCGCTCCCATCCACTGTATTGACAGCAGTTGCATCGATGCCAATTTCTTGACAGAACTGATGAATCACATCCAGGCCACTCTCCCAGCTGGCTGGCGTATGCATCTGTTTTGCCAAAGTAAGGGTAAGCGCTTCACCATACAGATTGATACTGCGATGCAGGAACCAATAAATGATTTTATTTAGCGGTGGCGAATACACTGTATCCAATACCATCAGCTGATCAACCGGAGGAATGGAATCGTGCAGATGGGCAGCCAGTGATTGCCCCTCTACCGCAATACCGGCCTGCAGCAAAGTATCGCGAAACTGCTGCGCTGCATATAATACCGGATCAGGTACGGAAGCTGAAATGGAAAAATCAGCTGCTGCATCCAGTGGTACTGTACCGCGAAGAAAAATCACCGGCCGGGTGAGATCGAAAAATACATATGCCTGATCGCCACTGCCGGCTTCGCCGGTAAGCAATTCATTGACAATCTGCATGTGCTCCCCTCCGGATGCCGCATCCGGAGGGTTTCTCATGCCTACCAGCCTAGCTGCATCACCAACGGATTTTCCCGGTTGCAAGGCAATATCGAATTGATTCTCATGCCAGTTCAGGCCGGCACATCCGGCACCATAGTAATTTCCAACATCTTCCCAAACCCAGCCACCCGGTATGGTTTGGGTAGGGAAAACATGATCCACTCCTACGATATCGCCCTGAATGCGTTCAATACCCACTTCGCGAAGCGCATCTATCCATCGTTTCCAAATGCTACGTGATGTAGTGGATGGATATCGCCAGCTGCCCAGTGTAGGATCACCTGATCCCAGCAGGTACAGATTGCCTTCCAGTGTATGGAAGCGAATGCTGCCACTGTAAGCCAGCAAAGTCTGATAACGGAAAGCAGGCCCCAATCGGTCTAGAGCTGTTGCGGCTGTAAATACCTTATTGCAGGAAGCAGGAGCCAGACCTACTTCAGGCTGATATTGAAATACAATTTTTCCACTGGATGCGTCCATCACCACCATGCCGATGCTGGCATGACGAAGCTCAGGTATTTGCCTGAAACGATTCCACGTTCGCAAAAATGCCTGTGACTGGGTATAAGCCGGCATCCATGCCAACTCAAAAAACAAATAAATCACACAACAGATAAGAAAGTATAAACGGTTTTGCATCATTTTTTGATGTTTTTGATGTGCATGCATGTCAAAAATGAGAAATTATTTTCACCCTTTACCTCAACACCTGTGTTTGTTGTTCGATGAAATGAACCTGCAATTATGATTCAAAGCTGCATTGCATAGAACCTGAAATACCTTACATTTGAAATGCAATCCTCCAAACCTATGCCCTTTCCGCAAGCAATCATTCTGACCATTGGCGATGAACTGCTTTTAGGCGAAACGCTCGATACCAACTCGGCCTGGATAGCGACAAAGCTGCATGAAACAGGCTTTAAAGTTTTGCGACGGATCAGTGTAGGTGATGACCAGCAGGCTATTCTGCAGGCCCTGCAGGAAGAATCGGCCCGTACTGATCTGCTGATCATGACCGGCGGACTGGGCCCTACATCCGACGATATAACCAAAACCGTGTTATGTGATTTCTTTCATACCCGCCTGGTTTTACATGAGTCTACCCTGCAACATATCACATCATTGCTGCAGCAGCGGGGAACTCCCCTGCTGGAGCGCAATCGGGCACAGGCCCTCGTGCCCGAAGGATGCACCGTATTACCCAATCCCAGAGGCACTGCTCCGGGTTTATGGTTTGAAAATATGCAGCGAATATGGATTGCATTGCCTGGTGTGCCGCATGAAATGAAGGGATTGTTGGAAGAAGAGGTTTTACCCAGATTGAAACAAAAATGGCCCGCGCTACAGGCTATCCAACATCGGTATGTGTTGACTTACGGGCAGGGTGAATCGCAGGTAGCCGAGCGACTCGTGGGTTTTGAAGCCAGCCTGCCCGAAAACATCCGCCTGGCTTATCTACCAGGTAACGGATTGCTGAAATTACGCCTCAGTGCTGCAGATAGCCATGCTTTACAGTTGCTGGACGATTATCATCAGCAGCTGATTGCGCTGCTATCAGATATTGTTGTGGGTACAGAAAATCTTCCGTATGAATTGCTGATTGCCCAAAAGCTGTTGACAAAGAAAGCCACGCTGGCATTGGCCGAAAGCTGTACCGGTGGCTATCTGGCACATCTGTTTACTTCCCATCCAGGCAGCTCGGCTTATTTCACCGGCAGCCTGGTATGCTACTCCCCAGAAGTAAAGGTCCAATGGCTAAACGTCCCGGCTGAATGGATACAACAACCCGGTGTGGTAAGCGAGCCTGTGGCCCGTGCCATGGCCGAAGGCATCAGACAAAAATTGCATACCGACTATGCCCTGGCAATTACAGGATGGCTGGGACCTGATGGCGGAACACCCGAAGCCCCGGTAGGCACCGTGTGGATTGCCGCAGCCCATCAGAGCCAAACCCTTACCCGCAGACATCAGCTCCGTGGCGACCGCCAGCGCAACCTGGTCCTTTCCGCTACCCATGCGCTCTATCTCCTCGATGAACTGATCCGGCAAACCAGTTAATTTCCTACTCACCTGCATATTTTTTTCATCTGTAGCTCTTTCAGATATGCAAGCTCATCAGATTCAACATGTTTAAACATCCCTGGGATATTTCTTCAACATGTTGCCGTTTTCAGGAAAAATTTTTTCCAAAATGTTTGGAAATCTGAAAAAAATAACAATAACTTTATATGTAAGTTTTCTGCCATTGTTTTAGATTTGTGGGAGTCGGGTCGTTTGCGTGTGAAACCATTCATCGTTTTTCCCCTCATCAGTTCCTGTGAAATGCCGGATTGTCGATTAACCATATCCATATACATGAACCAATACCTGTTTTAACCATGAAAATCGATCATCTGATCACGCAGTACCTGTTTCTGCATAAACAGGTATGCCTGCCTTCAGTGGGATTATTTACACTTCAGGACACAGAAGACCTGCAAGGTGTGCCTATTATACATTTTCAGTCGCTCACCAATGGCAATTGTGATGGCCTCGTTGATTTCATAGTGGAGCGTACCGGCAAAATGCGCGTGGTAGCTATTGCCGATGTACAATGTTTTTGCTATGAAATCAAGGAGATGCTCAACATTCACCAGCCCTTCACCATTCAAGGTATCGGAACACTCTGGAAAACACTTGACGGCACTATCCATTTCAAACAGGAAGATATTCAGTTAGACAAAAAGAAACATACTGAACGTACGCAGATAGCAGATATTTCCCTACAGGTGCAAATGAAACATGACGATCCTCCCGTAAAGTGGGGCAACACCTATGCGATAAATTATCATCGCCTCTGGCTGGCGGGCATTTTTGTGCTGCTGATCAGTGGTATTATTATTCTGGCTAACAGCCATGCCCGTCTGCAAATGAGTGATCCGGAACCGGCCTCACGCGTGATGGAATCATCCCTATCGCCCGCATCCCTGGATAATGATGCCGATTTTTCTGATGCCCGGCGGCTTACAGATCCTTCCCATCAAAAAGTTAGCTACCTCGTGATATTTGAAATCTCCGACAGCACGCGTGCACATAAACGCTATGACCAGCTTACATCCTGGGGAGATCAGATTGTAATATTCAAATGGGATGACCGGCATTATGCGCTGGCATCTCCTTTCACAACATTGCCGGCTGACACGGCTCATGCGAAAGATTCTATCCAGGTCCTGTTTGGCAGACCAGTGTTTATTCAATACCTTTCTTCTTCAGTAAGTAAATCACCATATCAAACTGCTGCATCAAATCAATAATTAGCTTGCACATTGCTGAATCATTTCTTCAAAAATGATAAGCGTACGATCTATGCATATTCTGAAAAGATATTCCCTTACATGAGCATCAGGAAATGCTTCAACAGATTGTATGCTGTAATACACGGCACATAAATCATCAAATAACTTTTTATCAATCTTCTCGTTTATAAATTCAACATCTACTACCGAGAAGAAATGCATCAATTGTTGTTTTAGCTCAAACGAGTTTTTCACTTCCATCATCTTGCTCCGCCATTCCATCAATTTTTCCCTGAACTCATGAGTCGACATCTTTTCCAGATTTTAAATAGCCAGAAGATAATATGCCTGCCCATGGGTGAAAGCCGGAAGCCGGTAGGAATAATATGCAGAGAGAACAACACAAAATCTGCAACAGACGTTTCATAGCATTATTTATATTCCATACTTTCATAGGATATGGTTGTGCATCATGTATGCAAGATAATGTTTATTTAATTAGGCTGATTTATTTTTTGTTATGAAAAATATTTTTAGAAAGGCTCATTAAAAAATAACATATATCAAAAATGAATTTTATTATCTTCGATTATCATTTTAATCATTTATTCCGGAATGCAACATCTTTTGCGAAAAGAGAAAATCTGCCTGAACTGCGGACACGCAGTAGAAGAACGTTTCTGTCCGCATTGCGGGCAGGAAAATGTTGAACCCAGAGAACGGTTCAGCGAATTAGCGGGTCATTTTATTGCAGACCTGCTGCATTTTGATACCCAATTTTTTTCTACAATTCGTTATCTGCTGTTTAAACCAGGTTATCTGACGCTGGAATATATCAGGGGTCGACGTAAAGCTTATCTGCATCCGATCCGGATGTATTTGTTTATTTCTGTGGTGTATTTTTTTCTGGCTTCTGTGATTCCCATGCGCAATTCCCATATCATTATTGAGATGAATAAAAATCCGCAAATGGCCAATGAGGTTAAAACGCTGTTACCCTATGCTACTATCCGACAATATGATTCCATTCAGGAAAGCCTACCTTCCAAAAACAGAGATCCGCGTATGATTCAGTTAATGATGCACCGGTTGCTGGCCTTACAGATGCAATATGGCAACCATGCTGCAGAAGTGTTGCGGGAAAGAATTTTACATCATATTCCACAGGTGATGTTTTTTCTGTTGCCATTGTTTGCGTTGTTGCTGGAGTTGCATTTCAGCAGAAAGAAATATTACTTCTCGGATCACATCATTTTCTCCCTGCATTTTCATATCTTTTATTTTCTGTTATCCATTGTAGCTTTGTTGTTGGAAAGTTTGCTGAGTGCTAATCTGTTTATGCTGATGAGTTTATTATTGTGGATTTATCTCATCCTGGCTTTACGAAGCGTATATCAGAACAGTTGGTTCAAAACCATTTTAAAATCAATCTCCATTGGTTTTCTGTATAGCATAATCATCGGTCTGGTGTTGGCAGGTTTATTTGCATGGACTCTGGCTATCGGGTGATTATTTTTTCCCGCTTACCATAGGTACAAAGGAAAAATTATCGAATACTTCCTGTTCAAATTTCTGATTATCTACTTTGGTGATGCGATACATACGCTGGCCTTCCCTTCCGCCAATGGGAATCACCATCACACCTCCTATTTTCAACTGATCCATCAGCTTTTCAGGAATATAAGGTGCAGCAGCCGTTACAATGATTTTATCAAAAGGTGCAAAAGTAGGTAAGCCTTCATATCCATCACCATAAAAGAAATGAATCGTAGGATAACGGGAAAGAAAAGGGAAGGATTTTAATCGTTCAAATAGTTTGCGCTGGCGTTCGATGGTATACACATGTGCGCCCATTTCTGCAAGGATACATGCCTGATAACCGCTACCGGTACCAATTTCCAGAATCTTATCGTGTGGTTTCACCTGCAGCAGCTGCGTCTGATAAGCTACTGTATATGGTTGTGAAATGGTTTGTCCTTCACCGATGGGGAATGCCCGGTCTTCATAGGCAAATGATTCCAGCGCCGTATCCATAAAAAAATGCCGCGGCACGGCCTGCATGGCTTCCAGCACGGCTTCATCACTGATGCCCTTCTTCCGCAGGCTATCCACCAGCTTCTTCCTCAATCCTTTATGCCGATAGCTGTCTTCATAATTTCTCATGCGGTAAAAATAACAATTCAATTAGATTCCTGCCTACAGGCAGGCAGGTTTTATTCCTTACCAAATGGCAGCAAAACCATGAAAGAATAAAATCCACATCCGAAGCTGAAAGAAACAAAGGAGAAGGAATGCTGGGAACCTGCCTGTCAGCAGGTGTGGTTGCCCGACCAGGATTCGAACCTGGACAAGCAGAACCAAAATCTGCTGTACTACCGTTATACTATCGGGCAAACTTGCCTGCCAATTGGCAGGAATCGGTGGCAAAAATAAGGGATTTTTTACAGTATCCGAGTTTTCATATCGAAAATGAAATATCCTCAAGCAGCAATGCACATTCGGTTTGCAGACGATGGGGGTCCACGGGTACTACACCCACCTGCTCGCAAACCAGTCCGCCAGCGATATTAGCAATTTCGGCCATCAGGCGGGCATTGCGTGTGGCAGCCCATACCAAAGCTGCTGTAGCAATGACGGTATCTCCGGCACCGCTTACATCGGCAATATTGCGCAGGTGTGAGGGGATAAGCCAGTGTTGCCGGCCATTGCTGCAGAACACACCTTTTTCTGAAAGCGTAATCAACGAATATTCATGCTGCAACTTGTTTTGCAGTTCAGCATGAATTTGCTGCAGGTGTGGCAGATCAACCGGACATTCATCGAGATGCAATCCCTCTCTTACTTCTTTCAGATTAGGCTTGAACAAAGTTACCCTTTCATAGGCCCAGAAATTTTTTTTCTTAGGATCTACACAGGTGGGAATCTGTAATTGCCTGCATCTGTCCACAATTTCCCGGATGATATCCGGTGCAAGCACACCTTTATCATAATCTTCAAAAATCACCACATCCGGATGGAAGTGTTGCAGAATATGATCGGCTTTTTCTAGAAGATATTGTTTTTCCTGTGCAGACAACTCATGAATCTGTTCATGATCGAGGCGCAGCATGTGCTGGTTCCTGCTGATAATGCGGGTTTTGCTGGTAGTGCATCGTTCAGCAGATTGTATCATGCCCCAGGTCTGCAATCCCTGTTGCTGAAGGCATTCCAGCAACTGTTGGCCTTCAGCATCTTTTCCCACGATGCCAAGCATATACACTTCTGCTCCCAATGCAGCCACATTGATCCCTACATTGGCTGCTCCACCCGGTCGCACTTCCTTGCGCTGCAGCGACACCACCGGTACTGGAGCTTCCGGCGAAATCCGTTCTACCCCACCCCACCAGTAAACATCCAACATTACATCGCCTATTACCAGTACTTTGAATTGCTGAAACTTCCGAAACAACTTATCGAACGACATAATCAAACCACTCTTTGAGAAGAAATAGATGAAGATTTTTGCCGACGAATGAATGCATAATACACGGGAATACCAATCAACACAATGATGAGCCCCGGCCAGGTATAATCAGGCCTAAGCCAAAGCAGGGAAATGCATATACAGATGGCCATGACGATGTATAACACCGGCAAATACGGATAACCCACGGCACGATAAGGCCGATGCAGGTCTGGCTTGGTTTTCCGGAGGCGAATGATGCCCAGGATGGTAAGCACATAAAAAATCAGTACCACAAAAATCACATAATTCAGCAAATCACTGTATTTACCGGATATGCAAAGCAGGCTGGCCCAGAAGCCCTGCAGCCAGAGGGCAGTGGCAGGTACGCCTTTTTCATTCAGTTTTCCGGCAGGTGAAAAAAACAATCTGTCCCGTGCCATGGTATAATACACCCGCGCCCCACTCAGTACCAATCCATTGTTGCAACCAAACGTGGAAATCATAATCATTGCAGCGATAAGTCCGGCCCCCCATGCACCCAGAAAATGCCCTGCGGCAGCGGAAGCCACCCGATCGGCAGGTGCTGTTGCTATTTCGTGCATGGATAAAACTCCTACATACATGACGTTGCATAACAGATAAACGATCGTCACCAGCAACGTACCTAAAAACATACTCCTTCCTATGTTTTTTTCGGGTTTTTTGATTTCAGCAGCAATGAAGGTCACACTGTTCCATGCATCGCTGGAGAAAAGAGCACCCACCATAGCTACACCTGTTAATCCGATGAGTAAAATACCCGACGATGGTTGCTGGATGGTTTGTCCGTTTTGGAATACAACCTGAAATGCATTCCATGCATGATGCCAGTTTGCCCGCCATACCTGTGGCTGAAAGCCTATCCAGAGACCCAATATTACCAATAGCAACAATGCCAGAATCTTGGCCAAGGTAAAAATCAACTGAATCCATTTGCCTGTGCGGATGCCACGGGTATTTACATAGGTTAAAAACAATATCATGGCAATGGCCAGCAACTGCGCGCGGTTCACAGCAAAACCACCGATTTGCCAGATGATATAATCTTCTCCTATCTGCGGTAATAAATAAGCGGTGTATTTGGCAAAAGCTACAGCCACCGCTGCAATGGTTCCCGTTTCAATAACCAGAAAAAAAGCCCATCCGTACAAAAATCCAATCAACGGATGCAGGGCTTCGCGCAGATACACATATTGACCACCGGCATGCGGAAACATACCCGATAATTCGCCATAGCTCAGAGCACCGATAATCGTCATCACACCTGAAAGTATCCATACCAGCATCAGATATCCCACCCCTCCCACTGTACGTGCAATCTCAGCACTTACAATGAAAATACCGGAGCCAATCATGACTCCGGATACCAGCATCACACCATCTATCAGCCGGAGAGATCGTTGAAACTGTGCACCTGATGAAGAATGCTTTTCCATCGTATGTAGGCGAAAAGATACAGATTATTTCCCGGTATGCAACGCATTGAGACCATCAATCACATCACGGGTAATATCTTGTGCTGGATTGGCATACAAAATATCTGAAGCACCTCCGGCGTAGGAGAATATAAACTGATAATGTTTGTCGGCATTATATCGCTGCAAAAAAGTATGCAGTTCCTGCTGAAGACTGTCCTGGAAAGCCTGCTGTTGTGCCAGCAACTGCTGCCTCATAGCTTCCTGTTTGGCCTGCAGTTGTTGCTGGTGTTGCAATAGTTTCTGCTGGGCAGCCTCTCCTTCGGCCTGTGTCATGGTGGGGGCTTTTTGCTGAAACTGATTATACTCCTGTTGCAGTTTTTGAGCATCCTGCTGAAGTTCTTTTTCCATTCTTGCCTGCTGGGCTTCCAGCTGGGCACGTTTTTCTTTAAAATAGGTGTAATGTGCCTGCAAAGTGTCAATGTTCACATAAGCCAGTTGCACAGGGGATGTACTATCTGCTATATGCTGAGGAACAGGCTGGGAAACGTTCCGATGAAAATGCAGATAAAACAAAATGCATACGGCAATCAGCAAAACGATATTGAGTACTCCGGATAATGTCCATTTCATGAGGTAAAAATTTTATCCGGTGCAAGATAATAGAAAAGCCCGACTGATCCGAATAGAAAATGGCCGGGCTTCTCTGTCGCTCAGGTTTTATAGGACCTGGATTGCGGGTAAAAAACTATCTGGTTTAATCCAGCCCAAACAAGCCTTTGTTCAGTGCCCGCAAAGCCTGCTCCTTGTAAGAACTGTGTATCAGCAGCGATACATTATGCCGGCTTCCTCCATAAGAAATCATGCGCAACGGTATAGGCTCAAGCGCGCTGAACATGTTCTTCAGAATGGCTTTCTGGGAAACAATTTCATTTCCTACAATGGCAATGATGGTTTGATCATGTTCCACCTCCACGCTGCCATAAGCTTCCAGTTCACGCTGTATATTTTCCAGATGTACAATCTGATCGATGGTTAATGATACAGCCACCTCCGAAGTAGTAATCATATCAATAGGTGTACGGTATTTTTCAAACACTTCAAATACCTTTCTCAGAAACCCATAAGCCAGCAGCATGCGGCTCGATTTGATTTTGATAGCTGTAATTCCATCTTTGGCAGCAACGGCTTTCACACCTTCTCCTGCTGCCTGATCCGTGATCAATGTGCCTTTGGCTTCAGGCTGCATGGTGTTCAGCAGGCGTACGGGAATATTGAAATATTGTGCTGGCCATATCGATGCCGGATGCAATATTTTAGCTCCGAAATAAGCCAGCTCTGCAGCTTCATCAAACGAAAGCTGTTCAATAGGAAACGTATTTTTTACTACACGCGGATCATTATTATGCATGCCGTCAATATCGGTCCAGATCTGGATTTCCGATGCATTGACCGCAGCTCCGATCAGCGAAGCAGTATAATCACTGCCCCCACGTTTCAGGTTATCTACTTCACCCCGGGCATTGCGACAGATATAGCCCTGGGTAACAAACAGATGCTGATCAGGATATTGTTGCAACAAGGCCGCGAGTTTGGATTTGATTTTTGACAGCACCGGCTCATGATATTCGTCGATATACATGAATTCCAATGCCGGCAACAATACCACCGGCACCTGAATTTCTTCCAGATAGGTGCAAAACAGCTGGGTAGACAGCAATTCACCTTGTGCCAGGATATCACGTTCCAAAGCTTCGCTGAAGGATATTTTCAGGATGATGTTCAGAAATTCAAAATGGTGGTTTACAATATCCCGTGCTTTTACCCGTGCTTCAGCGGTTTGCAGCAGTCCTTCGCAAAATGCATCATAATGCTTCCGCAAATCATCAATGATCTGTTTTGCCTGATCGCGATGGCCATCAGCCAACGCTTTGCTGATCTGCACAAGGGTGTTGGTAGTTCCGGAAAGGGCGGAAAGCACTACGATTTTATCTTCCGGCTCAGCCAAAATCAGCCGGGCAACGGCATGCATACGTTCGGGCTTACCCACAGATGTGCCGCCAAATTTCATGATCTTCATAGGCTATCTTCTGTTTTATTTACATCAGGTTTTGTCATTGCAAGCATCCTATTCATTTCGTACTCTATTGTAACACAGGAGCTGGGAAAGGCACGCCCATGCGTACCGACAAGTCTTTTAATGCCTTGACCACTGACTGGTGAAGCGGAATCCCCCGCTGCCGGCGCTCGGCTTCCATAGCCCGTTCCGGATCCCCCGGAATTTTTACCGGCTCTGCTGTATCAACGGGTGTGGCACCGCGAAAACGACGAATCCAGCTATCCATATGTGTTTTGAAGGCTTCTGCCGGCCGGAAAGCATCCACACGCATGGCGCCGAAGAAATGGCCGATACCTTCGGCTCCTGGCGGAGCATCCTGTGGCAACGGCAAAAAATGCACAAAAGGAGGCACCCAGGGGCCGAATCCGGCTCCCGGCAATACTCCCGAGAGAATATCAACCAACGCTGCCAAGCAATAGCCTTTGTGGCTGCCTGTTTCCGGCCGGCTGCCCAATGGCAGCAAAGCCCCGCCCTTTTGCAAGGCAAAGGGATCATCAGTAGGCTGACCGGCAGCATCCTGTATCCACCCCAGCGGAGCTTTGCCACCCTTGCGTTGCAGAATCTCCAGCTTTCCGTTGGCAGCAGCAGCCGTAGCCATGTCAATCACCACCGGAGGCTCTTCTCCGGCAGGAATAGCCACCGCAATGGGATTGGTACCCAACATGCGTTCCAGTGATAATGCCGGAGCTACCAGCGGACTGGCATTGGTGAGAGCTATCCCGATCATATCTTCCTGCAAGGCCAGCATGGCATGATAACCCGCAATACCGAAATGGTTGGAACGACGTACGGCTACCCATCCTGTGCCTGCCTGGCTGGCTTTCGCAATAGCTATGCGCATGGCATAAGGTGCTACCAGCAAACCCAGTCCCTGATCGCCATCCACCAAAGCCGTAGAAGGCGTTTCATACACCACCCGCGGACGGGCATTCACCCGGATACGGCCGGCTTCCCAGAGCCTTACATAGCCTGGTAACCGAGCCAGCCCATGGGAATCAATGCCGCGCAAATCAGCTTTCAGCAACACATCGGCCGCCGATGCCGCCTCATCAGCAGCATAACCCATCTGCTGAAAAACGGCTTCTGTAAACCAACGCAACGCATCTACCGAAAACAATGCCTCCATAAAATTTCAGGGAAATAAGCGCCCAATCTCATTAAGCCTGTGCTGCAGGACCACCGAAATTCATAGGGATAGTGACCGGATCCTGATCCTGAATAGTGCCGTGCACAGCCTCATATTTTTTGATATTATCGGCCAGCGCTTTCAGCAAACGCTTGGCATGCTGGGGAGTTACAATGATCCGCGATTTCACCCGGGCTTTCGGCATGCCGGGCATCACGGTAATGAAATCCAGGACAAACTCGGCATTGGAATGGGTGATGACGGCCAGGTTGGCATAAATGCCCTCGGCCATGTCTTCGCTCAGCTCAATATTCAGCTGATTCTGATTTTCCGGTTGCTGACTCATGCTGCAAAATTTCTTCTGCAAGCAAAGGTAGCAAATCCTGAAAAGCCATAACAGAAAATTGTATTGACTTTGGCTTGAATCATGAATCAGAAAAATAAGTATGGGCAGGACACCCCAGGATAGTTTTTCGTAAACGGCTTGTTACCTTTATCCGACCAAGTATCTACAGGATATGATATCTGGTTTATGGGTAAATGAGTTCATCCAACAACCGCTCCGGCTCATTCCTGACCGGAGCTTTCTCTTTTCATCCGTTCCGGAACGCCCACCTGAATGGAATGTAGCATATCTTTCATCTGCGTTAGCTTCAGATTCTGTTCACATACTAAAGACGAATAGCTTATGCAAGTTATCTATGGCGTTATCCTGCATTTTATCGGCGGTTTTGCATCCGGTAGTTTTTACATGCCTTTCAAAAAAGTACGCAAATGGGCCTGGGAAAATTATTGGCTCGTAGGCGGATTTTTTTCCTGGCTTATTATTCCTACACTTGTTGCCTGGCTTACAGTCCCACATTTTGGAGCTATCATCCGCGCCACATCGGCCGACACTAAATTCTGGACTTACCTGATGGGCGTGCTCTGGGGCATTGGTGGTTTAACGTATGGGCTGGGTGTGCGCTATCTGGGCATGTCGCTCGGCAATTCGGTAATTTTGGGATTGACCTCCACATTTGGCGCACTTTTGCCAGCTGTATATTATGATTTTCATCCGGAAGACGGTAAAGTGAAATTCACTACCCTGTTGCATGAGTCCTGGGGGCAACTGGTACTGGCGGGCGTGGTGGTGTGTCTCATCGGCATTTATCTCTGCGGCAAGGCGGGCCTGATGAAGGAAAAAGATTTTAAAGGACATGCGCCGGTTGATGAACTGTCGCAGGATAGCAAGGAAGAATTTAGTATTGGCAAAGGATTGATTGTGGCCATCATTTCAGGTGTGCTGAGTGCTTGTTTCAATTATGGTATCGAAGCAGGTTATCCTATGGCCAAAATGGCTATTGAACAGGGAACGGATCCGCTTTTTCAGAATAATGTGATTTATATCGTACTGCTCTGGGGCGGACTCACCACCAACCTGATCTGGTGCATCATCCTGCATATCAAAAACCGTTCGTTTGGTGATTACATTGACACAAAAACCCCGCTGGCCAATAATTATCTGTTTGCTGCACTGGCTGGAACCACCTGGTTTCTGCAGTTTTTTTTCTATGGCATGGGCGAAAGCAAACTAGGCAACGGCGCTAGCTCCTGGATTTTGCACATGGCATTTATCATTTTAACGGCCAATATGTGGGGACTGGTATTGAAAGAATGGAAAGGCGTACAGCCGCGTACACTGCGCACCATCATCGCAGGCATTGCAGCTATTTTTATTTCCATCATGCTGGTGGGATATGGAAATGCTATTAAACCCTGAACCATGAAACGCCTGGCTTTCAAGATGCAGCTGAAACCCGGATATGCTGCCGAATATCAAAAACGCCATGATACGATATGGCCGGAGCTGAAACAATTGCTGAAAGAAACCGGCATTCACCATTATGGCATCTATCTCGATCGGGAAACGAATATCCTATTTGCTGCATTGGAAATAGAAAATGAAGCAACATATGCGGCATTGCCACAACATCCGGTGATGCAGAAATGGTGGAAATACATGGCAGATATCATGGAAACCCATCCTGATCATTCACCTATCAGCATTCCGCTGGAAGAAATGTTTTATCTGGAATGAGTCTGTGCAAACGATACGCAGTTTTTGTGTCAGTTTTATGGACATGCCTATCAGCCACGGCTCAGGATGCATTTAACCGGCAGGCCTGGGTACAACGCCATAATATCCATATTCAGACCATTGATTCACTTTCATCCCTGACGGTTGGGAACGGCGGCTTTGCTTTCACGGTAGATATAACGGGTTTGCAAAGTTTTCCCGAGGATTATGTACATGGCATTCCATTGGGCACCATGTCTGACTGGGGATGGCATAGTTTTCCCAATGACAGCAACTACAAAATAGATGAAGCTGTCCGATGGCTACCCAGCTGTCAGCACAGGCGCACCCCTTATGCGATGCAGTTTGCATCAGGCAGAGCCTCCCGTGCAGCCAACTATCTGCGCGCCAATCCACAACGCATCCATCTGGGATTATTCGGACTGCATTTGTATGATTCATCCCATCACCGCATCACCCTTTCACAAATCAAAGATGCGGATGAAATGCTGGACATGTGGAGCGGACAAATCACCAGCCATTTTACTGTGCAATCCCAACCTGTAGAAGTAAGCACTTATTGCCATCAGCAAAAAGATCTGATCGCTACACAGGTTATCACACCATTATGGCGAACACATCAGGCAGAGTTGTACCTGTATCTCCCCTACCCCAGCGCACAGGCCGTTTCACCCGGGTACGATACAGGACATGCACAGGATTATATCACGCAAGTCATTCATCAATCATATCATGAATTGGTTTTAAAGGAACAGATTGATACCACTATCTATTATGTGTATTTGAAAACCGAACAACCGGCACGTTTTGTATTACAACAAGCACATGTATGGCGTATTATCCCTGCATTCAATCCAACAGATACCTTTCGTTGCAGCGTTTGGTTTATGTCCCGGCTATCTGAAGATCATATACCCGATTTCGCTGAAACGGCTGCCAGCAGTAGAAAGGGATGGGCAGATTACTGGAATAAAGGAGGATATATTGATTTTTCTCGCTGCACGGATCCGCGGGCTTTTGAATTGGAAAGAAGAATGATTACTTCCCTGTATCTCACCCGTGCACAATGCGCGGGAGTATATCCTCCGCAGGAAACCGGATTGACCTACAACAGCTGGTATGGCAAGTTTCATCTGGAAATGTACTGGTGGCATATCCTGCATTTTGCTTTATGGGGACATCCTGAAATCGTGGAGCGAAGTTTACAATGGTTTGCCAAAGTATTGCAGGAAGCACAGCATACGGCAGCTTTGCAAGGTTTCAGCGGTGCAAGATGGCAGAAAATGACTGATCCTTCCGGCCGAAGATCACCTTCCAGCGTTGGAGAACTGCTTATCTGGCAACAACCGCATGTAATCTATCTGGCTGAAATATTGTATCGGATCACACATGATACATCGATTTTACATCGATATCAAAACCTGATATTCCAAACAGCTGATTTTATGGCCTCATTTGCACAGAAAGATACAGCCGATCATTTGTATCATCTTTGCCATCCGCTGATTCCGGCTCAGGAAATTTTTCATGCCGAACAAACAGATGATCCTGCATTTGAACTCAATGAATGGTATGTGGGTCTACAACTGGCGCAGCAGTGGAGAAAACGCCTGCATTTACCAATTGATCCCCTTTGGCAACAGGTAATAGATCATATGGCATCGCTTCCGGTAAAAGACGGCTTTTATCTGCCCGAAGCACACGCTACCGAGGCTTATGCGAATGATACTTTTCGCCGGGATCATCCCATCGTATTGGGTATTCTGGGAATGTTACCGATGACAAAAAAAGTGGATCTGCACATTATGAATCATACCCTCGATGAGGTAATGAAAAAATGGAACTGGCAAACAGCCTGGGGATGGGATTTTCCGATGATGGCCATGACAGCTACCCGTTTGGGCAGACCTGAAGATGCTATTCATGCCCTGCTGATGCCCGCGCAGAAAAACACATATCTCATCAACGGACACAACTATCAGGATCAACGGCTTCGTGTGTATCTGCCGGGTAACGGAGGTTTATTAACTGCGCTGGCATTAATGGCTGCCGGATATGAAGGCTGTCCTACTACCTGTCCTGGATTTCCGCATGATGGCAGATGGAATATCCGCTGGGGAGGCCTCTATCCAATGTTGTAGGAAATTATGAAAGCTTTTTATTTCACACATATAATGCAGATGCCATGAAAAAGATACTGAAATATCCCTTATTCATTTGTGTTTTCTTTTTATGCAGAAACTCCTACATATTGGCGCAGAACGGTATTTCCATTACCCGTCTCCGTTGTGAATATCTTGACAACCCGCTGGCGGTGAATACAACTCATCCTCGCCTCAGCTGGGAGATACAAGCCACAGACAGAAATGTCAAACAAACATCTTATCAGATCCTTGTAGCCAGTTCATTGGAAAAACTGAATCGGAATGAAGGTGATTTGTGGGATTCAAAAAAAGTTATGTCTGATCAATCGGTGGCTATTCCTTATGAAGGTGTTCCTTTGCAAAGCCGTATCACCTGTTATTGGAAAGTAAAAGTATGGACCAGTGATGGAAGAGAGTCTGCCTGGAGCGAACCGGCCCATTGGAGTGAAGGATTGTTGCATCAGGCCGACTGGTATGCGCAATGGATTGGTCTGGATACTTTTTTCAGCTGGGATCGGCCGCACGACATGCATACGCGGCTATCAGCCCGTTACCTGCGCAAAGAATTTACAATCGATAAACCTTTACAGTCTGCAAAAATCTATATCAGTGGATTGGGCATATATCAGTTGTTCATCAATGGCAAAAAAGTGGGAAGAGAAGAGTTATCACCCGATCCGACCGAATATGAAAAACGAATTTTTTACAACACCTTTGATGTAACGCCTTATCTGCATCCCGGCAAAAACGCCATAGGAGTAATCCTGGGCAATGGCAGGTTTTTTACCATGCGTTGGGGAAAGGTTCCCATTCCTCGCATCAGCAATTATGGTTATCCTAAAATGATTGCCCAGCTGGAGATACAACATGCGGATGGATCTGCACAAATGATAATCAGTGATACAACATGGAAAATAACTGCTGATGGCCCTGTACGTTCTAATAATGAATACGACGGTGAAGATTATGACGCGACCAAAGAACTTACCGGATGGAACGAAACAGGATATGATGATCATAACTGGCTGCATGTACAGCTGACACAACCGCCTTGTAATCATCTCGAAGCTCAGATGGATCCTTTGATTACTATCATGGATACTGTGAAACCTAAAGCCGTTTATGAGATTGCACCCGGAAAATATATTTACGATATGGGTCAAAATATGGTGGGCTGGGTGGAAATCCATATTCCAGCCGGGCGTGCAGGCGATACCGTAACCCTGCGTTTTGCAGAGCGGTTGAATCCGGATACCACCTTATACACAGCCAATCTGCGCTCGGCAGAAGCGACAGATCATTATGTGATGAAATCCGGAAATCAAAGCTGGGAGCCGCATTTTACGTATCATGGTTTCCGTTATGTGGAACTGACAGGCTATCCCGGCAAGCCTGATTTATCAACCCTCGTAGGTAAAGTGGTGTATGATGATTTGCCTGTAACCGGACATTTTGAAACTTCCAATGCATTATTGAATCAGATTTATCACAATGCTTTCTGGGGTATTCGCGGAAATTACCGCGGTATGCCAACGGATTGTCCGCAACGTGATGAACGCATGGGATGGCTCGGCGATCGTGCGGAAGGTTCCTATGGCGAAAGTTTTATTTTTGATAACAATACCTTATATGCTAAATGGCTGCAAGATATAGAAGATGCGCAGCGCGAAAACGGAAGCATTCCGGATGTAGCACCTACCTATTGGAAAGTATACAGTGATAACATGACCTGGCCTGGAGCTTATCCGTTGATTGCCTATATGCTGTACCATCAGTTTGCCAATATGCAGCCTGTTATGCAGCATTATGCTTCCATCAAAAAATGGCTGCATTATATGAAAAGCAAATACATGAAAGATGGAATCATCACGAAAGATACATACGGCGACTGGTGCATGCCTCCGGAAGATCCCAAACTCATTCATTCCAAAGATCCATCACGCATCACACCCGGCTCCTTGCTATCAACTGCTTTTTATTACCATATTCTCAAGCTGATGGAAAAATTTGCATCGCTTCAGCATCTTACGGATGATTCCCTGCAATTCTCGAGGGAGGCTGATTCCGTGCGTATTGCTTTCAATCAGCATTTTCTGAATAAAACGTTGGATGAATATGCCAATAACACTGCCACTGCCAATACATTTGCATTAGCCTTTCATTTGGCACCGGATTCCATTCGTCATCGCGTGTTTGAGCATATCATCGAAAAAACGGAAAAGGATTTTGATGGACATATCAGCGTAGGATTGGTAGGTGCACAGCAATTTATGCGTACGCTTACCCGCAACGGAGCTGCTGATTTGGCTTATCAGATTGCAACAAACACAACTTATCCCAGTTGGGGATATATGGTGAAGAACGATGCAACGACTATCTGGGAGCTTTGGAATGGTAACACGGCTGATCCTGCTATGAATTCCGGTAATCATGTGATGTTGTTGGGCGATCTAGTCATCTGGATGTATGAAGATTTAGGAGGCATTCGCAGTGATGATGTGCAAACAGGATTTAAAAAAATCATTATGAAGCCTTCTTTTGTAAAAGGATTGAATTGGGTAAACTGTAGCTATCATTCCGTGCATGGACTCATTCAAAGCAACTGGAAAAAAGATGGCAATACTTTAACCTGGGATATTACCATACCAGCTAATACTACTGCTGAAGTGTATTTTCCGGTGAGAGATGCTGGTTTCGTTACAGAAAATCATGTGCCTTTATCTCAGGTACAGGGAGTTGTACGGATAAATGAAAACCATAATGAGGTTGTAGCAGAAATGGGGTCTGGTCAATATCACTTTGTATGCCATGAATAAAACTTTTTCCATGACTGTGAATAATCAAATGAAAAGCACGCCCTTGATCCACAGGGGCCAGCACATCAACCTGCAGCCATAATCCCGATGAAAGTGCTCAGAGGCGGCTCATTTATGTGTCATGCATCCTATTGCAAAGGATACAGGGTTACTTCCCGCATGATGTCAACTCCCGAAACCGCCTTGGAAAAGATTGGATTTAGGTGTGTCGGACCAGCGATCTTCTTTGTTCCAAACCCCGGATTATAGCAACTTAGTTGAAAATCAATCTGTACTTTTTCACTCATTTTCCTCATCCTTCCACTTTCGGGCAGCACAGTACAGGACAGAGCAGGACACCACAGGACAGTTGAATCGAAAAATGCTTCTACATTAGCCCACTACTTGCTGATTGTATTATTCACTTAAACTCCTTATGCCATGTACAAATATTTTCCAGGAAAAACATTATGGATTTGGTGCAGCGGAATTTTGCTTTCTTTTTGCCTGCATTTACAATCGGTTGCACAAAATGTCCATGTCATTTCCGGTATAGTTACTGATTCTGCAACCGGGAGGCCTTTACCGGGTGTTACAGTGGTGGAAATAGGCAGTACCCACGGGACGGTTACAGATGCAAAAGGTCAATATCGTTTATCCTTATCAGGCCCTGCTGCCAGGCTGAGGTTCAGTTACATCGGATACCGGAGCAAGGTGGTTCCGGTAGAAAATGGTCTCACCAACCTAAACATCGGGTTAAGCAGCAGCAATACCAGCCTGAACGAACTGGTGGTTATCGGTTATGGTTCACAGAAGCGAGCCGATGTAACAGGGGCTGTAGCACAACTAAACGCCAATCGAATTGAAGAGCGTCCTATTTCCCGGCTGGAGCAGGCCATGGAAGGACAACTTGCCGGCGTGCAGGTTCGCACTGTTACCGGACAGCCTGGTGCCGCTCTGCAAATCAGGGTGAGGGGCACAGCTTCTATCTCCGCAGGTAATGATCCGCTTTATGTGGTGGATGGAGTTCCGGTTTCTGATCTGGGTGATATCAATCCGGAAGATATTGCCTCTATCGAAGTACTCAAGGATGCAGCTTCTTCAGCAATTTACGGTTCCCGGGGAGCTAACGGGGTAGTTTTGATTACTACCAAAAAAGGACAGGCGGGACAAACCCGGTTTACATTCAATGCCTATACAGGATTCCAGGAATTGGCAAAAAAAATAGACCTGCTTTCCCCACAGGAATGGATTGATCTGGCTACCCAGATCGAAGATTCAAACTGGGTAAAATTAGGGATTCAGCGAGGAAAAAATTATCAGGCTACTGATCCCATCTCGTTCCGGCAGCAACAATTAGGAGTGACACAAAATGCTACTTATATCCCGGATTCTCGTTGGGCTTATGGTACTGATAGCCTGGCTTTCATTGACTGGCAGGATGCTTTTTACCGCAAAGCACCCATGAGTAGTGTACAGCTTACTGCATCAGGAGGTAATCAGAATTTTACCTATCGTCTTTCCGGAAATTATCTGGATCAGGAAGGCATTGCTGTATACACGGATTATAAGCTGGCCAGCGTGAGAGCCAATTTCGAAGGCCAAATGGCAAAATTCCTGAAGGTGGGACTGGAAATAGCGCCTTCTTATTCATGGCTGAATGGTGGAGAAGTGGATGGAAAAGATAATCAATCGCACCACGTGCTGGCTATGGTTCCTGTAGCGGAAAAAAATGCCGGCATCAACACCGGGGTAGCCCCTTACGGCCGGTATTACTGGGCAGGATCCACACAGAGTCCTATTGCCTATGAACGCGCTACTACCGATTTGCAGAATCGGCTCCGCCTGCTTTCCAATATGTATGTGCTGGCTAATTTGTACAATGGATTGAGTTTAAAGCTTACCGGGGCATGGAATGCAGATATGCAGTTTCATAAAGTCTATCATCCTACCCTGGGGCTCGGACAAGCTCCCGGATCGGCCAGCTCCGGAAGCTATACAACGGCCAATAGTCAGTATTATCTGTTTGAATCTTTGTTAACCTATAGCCATTCCTTTGGTGGTCATAATATCAATATTCTGGCAGGCTATACAGCAGAAGAAACGGTGGGTACCAATTCCGGGCAAAGCCACAGGCTATTTGCCAATGATGAACTAACCACATTAAACAATTCCACTTCAACCGTTACATCTTCCACCACTTCCGAATTTAAGGAAACCCTGCTTTCTTACCTCGGAAGAATTCTGTATAACTACAAGGACAAATATCTCGCCTCAGTGGCATTCCGGAGAGACGGTTCTTCAAAATTCGGAGCCAATACGAAATGGGGAAATTTCCCATCTTTTTCGTTGGGGTGGAACATGGCACAGGAAAATTTCATGCGCACCATTCCCTGGATCAACGTACTGAAACTGCGTTATAGCTGGGGAATGAATGGTAATAACAGCATTCCCAACTATCTGGCTTATGGTTCCATCAGCGCGGCCAACTATTCGTTTAACGGATCTCTTGCCAACGGATATGTACCCAGCTCATTATCCAATCCGGATTTACACTGGGAAAAAACACGTTCATCCAATTACGGAGCTGATATCGGAATCATCAACAACCGCATTTCCCTCTCTGTGGATCATTATGACAAACTGACCACCGATTTGTTATTGAATGTTCCCGTTGCACTCGCCACCGGCTTTTCTTCAGGGTGGGTCAATATCGGGCATGTGCAAAACAAGGGGTGGGAATTTGAACTGAACACACAAAACCTTACTGGAAAGTTACAGTGGCAAACTAGCTTTAATATCGGATTCAACCACAATAAAGTATTGGCACTTGGGCAGGGCAATGCCCCCATCCATACAGGCTTCAGCAATCTTACCCAGATCATTGAAGTAGGGCAACCAATCAACGCGTTTTATCTGTATGATGCCATTGGTGTGTATATGAATGATGCCGATTTAAAATCCAGTCCGCATATGTCTACCAACATTGTGGGCGATGTAAAATACAAAGACGTCAATGGAGATGGAATCATTGATGCCAACGACCGAACCATCATGGGTTATCCCGATCCTACTTATTCCTGGGGGATATACAACATATTTACATACAAAGGTTTTGATCTGTCATTCCTGATTCAAGGATCGGGTGGCAACAAAACCTATGAAATCATCGGACGGGCCATTGACCGGCCATCGATGGGATTCACCCAAAATGCACTCGGCAGATGGCGCAATCGCTGGCGTTCACCTGATCAGCCTGGCGACGGACATACCCCCAGAATTGATGGCACCACAGGTGGATATTACGATTCCCGGTGGTTGTACGACGCTACTTATGCCCGGTTTAAAAACCTTACAATCGGATACACATTCCCACATCAGCTTATTAAAGGTGTAGATAACGCCAGAATATATTTCAGTGCAGAAAACATGTTCTATTTCATCAACCGGGATTACGGAGGATACAGCCCTGAAGCCCTGAACACATCAGGTGGAGATTATGGATCCTATCCTGACGCAAAAACATTTATGGTAGGAATTAACCTCAGTTTCTAACCTAAAAAATGAGTATCATGAAAGCATTATCATATATCATCTTCGCAGCCACCCTGGCTACATTGGCTGGATGTTCAAAATCATATTTAAATGTAACACCTACTTCCAGTATCACGGTAGCCAATTTTTACAAATCACAGTTGGATATTCAGCAGGCAGTGAATGGAGTATATGCCGGATTAAGAGATTGGCCGGTAGATATTTACTGGTATCTTTCGGAAGTGCGGTCACCGAATTACTACATCACGTATGATGGTGCACAACGCGATTGGTATGATCTCAATAATTTTCAGGATAATCCACAGACACAAATTATTCACGATACCTGGCAAAGCCTCTATGCGATGATCAACCGGGCCAATGAAGTACTGGCAAATATTGATCAGATTCCCTTCAGCAGCCAGGCATTAAAAACTCAATACAAAGCTGAAGTTAGATTTCTAAGAGCATTTGCCTATTTCCAGCTGGTACGGCTTTGGGGCAATGTACCCATTGTAGATCATGTGATTTCTCCTTCAGAAGCATTAACTATCAAACAATCAGATCCGGCAACGGTATATAAATTCATTACAGCCGAAATGAATGCCATCAAGGATTCCCTTCCTGTACAATACACAAACAGTGCAGACATAGGTCGTGCCGATCAGTGGGCTGTAAAAGGTATCCTGGCAAAAGTATATCTCACAATGGCTGGTTATCCCCTGCATCAGAAAGATAAGCTGGATAGTGCAAAAGTCCTGCTGCAGGAAATCATCAGCCATGAAGGACAATATCCTCACCTGAATCTGATTTCAAATTATGCCAATCTCTTTGGTTACAAAAATGATAATCTGCACAATATTTTTGAAGTACAATATATTTCCGGTGGCCTGGGAGAAGGAAGTTCATTCCCTTCACAAAACATCCCCCCAAATCTCAACGCATCCCTGGTATCAGTAAGATCGCTTTTATTCAATACAAGCGTACAGGTCTCATCAGATCTGATTAACAGCTATGATAGCAATGATCTTCGTTTCAACGTGACTATTGATACCGCTTATTTAACCAGCGATAATCCGCCGGTTATTGCTCATACACCGTTTTTTAAAAAATTTGTTGACTTCGGGCTTACGAATCTTACCAATTATAATGACTGGCCTGAAAACTTTCCTTTACTCAGATATGAAGATATTCTGTTGATGTACGCAGAAGTGCTGAACGATGAGGCATCTACGCCACCATCACAAGCAATCACCATTTTGAACCGCATCCGGGCACGTGCCGGTCTTCCGCCCATTACACCAGCTACTACACAGGATTTTGCTCTTGCATTGGAAACCGAACGTCGGCACGAATTTGCGGATGAAGGACAATATTGGTTTGATCTGGTACGAACAGACCGGGCCATTCCCGTGGAAAATGCCTATATGCAGGCCACGGCGAGAAACAAAACAATTGATCAGCATAATCTGTTCTACCCAATACCTCAAACCGAAATTGATATCTATCCAGGATTGTATCAGCAAAATCCGGGATATTAATCTGAACAAAACTGATTGCATATGCATAAATTCATGTTCATTCTTGTCCCCATCTGTTGTTATTTAGGCTGGCTATCTCACCGGCACTCCATTACCATCTGGCTCGCTGGTGATTCTACCATGCAACCGTATGATACCAGCCGTACACCTCAACGAGGATGGGGGCAGGAACTATATCGTTTTTTCGATCATGATATAATCATAAAAAACAAAGCCAGAGGTGGACGAAGTACAAAAACATTCATTAACGAAGGCCTATGGCAACAGCTTATTGATTCCCTACAAACCGGCGATTGGGTATTTATTCAGTTTGGCCATAATGATCACTCTTCAAAACCGGAAAGATATACATCGCCGGATCAATATCAGGCTAACCTCAGAAAAATGGTTACAGATGTGTTGCAAAAACAGGCACATCCCGTTTTATTTACCCCTATTGCCATGCGAACATTTGATGAGAATGGTCATTATCATGATGGCCATGGAATATATCCCGATAAGGTAAGACAACTGGCAAAAGAAATGCATGTGCCCCTGATTGATCTGGATGAAAGTTTTGGTAAAGCCATTGCCGCATCGGGGCCTGATTCATCAAAAGTTTTCTTTATGAATTTCGGTCCCGGAATTTATCCTGCATATCCACAAGGACATCAGGATAATACCCATCTTCGCGAAGCTGGCGCTCTGCTGGTGGCCTGGCTTGCAGTAAACGATATCCGGAAGCTGCATCTTAATCCGCTGGATCAGCACGTCCGAAAAGTTTTTGCGGATGATTTCAGGAAAAAATATGAACCTGTTATTGAACAGATGAAAGATGAATATTAAACTGCATCAAATCTATCCTTTTTTCATACAGCACGGGGCGAAGATTCTTCTTTGTCCCTACTTTTTTTAAAATCCAAAATATGCCATGCCAGCAAACTTTGTTACATGGGCAATAATCACGTTTATCTGGATAAATACAACATGTTATGCATTTTCGTATCCGTGCATCGTAATCGATTCGATACCTGTCAGGATTCTACGGTATCATCCAGATAGAAATGATTTTGTAATCGTGAACGGGAAAAACAAATTCAATCGTTCGCTGTATGGATGGCAAACTGCTTTCCGTGTGGAAGCCGGTGATTTACCCATGTTTGCCTTGTATATGCCAGGAACCGGTGGATGTTTGAAACTGGGAATAATAAACCAGCATATTTCGAAATGGGCAGAATCCTTTTCCGATATTGAATCCAGATACCATGCCGGAAAAATGATCTATACACTGGAAGATCCGGATATCGGGCATGCAAAAATCGGAATTGAAGTTGTCCCTATGTATGCCGCACATGGCATGGCAGTAAGAATTCAGGTCGTACATGTGGAAAATCCATTTCAACTGATACTGGTATTTGGCGGAGCAGGCGGAATATATCCAGCACGCAACGGCGATCTGGGAGCAGATTCACCAGACGTATTTGATATAACCCCCGATCATTGCCTGAATAATCATTTCATTGTCCATCCACCTCGTTTCCTTTTGAAATATAAAAACAAAAATTCCTTCACCACACTTGAAGGCATATTCCCAGCAACATCAGAAATAAAAATTTCAGATGCAGAAAAAATCAATGATCCTGAATCCGTCATGCATTCAAATGCAAATAAACGAACGCCTGTGCTTGCCGGGAAAATAGATATCAAACAGGATGGAGAATATTATGTGGTAATCAAAGAAAAAGACAGTTCTGTTTTATCTGTTGACAAGGCTAAACAAATATTTCAGGATGCAGAAATGCAAAGAAAGAATATTGCAGGCAGGATTTATGTGCACACGCCTGATCCGTTTATGAATACAATAGGAGATGCTATGAGTATTGCTGCCAACGCTATCTGGCAGGATTCTGTTTTTATGCATGGAGCCGTAGCCTGGCGTATGCCTTACAACGGGTGGCGGGGATCCTATGTAGCCAATGATCTGGGATGGCATGACAGAGGTAAAATATTTTTCCGGGCTTACAACAAAAGTCAGCTGACGGAACCGGATACCTGCATCGTAGCGCCTGATCCGAAAGCACATCTTTCCAGACAGATTGAAAAAACAGGATTGGGTATTTACAACAGCGGATACATTTGTCGGTACCCAAATGGCAGACTCATTCCCGGGCACTATGATATGAATCTGGTTTACATAGATGCGCTGCTAAGAAATTTCAGATGGACAGGCGATACAGCCTTCATGCGGGAATGCTGGCCCGTTATCAAACGGCATCTTGATTGGGAAAAAAGAAATTTTGATCAAGACCATGATCATTTATTTGATGCTTATGCCTGCATATGGGCCAGTGATGCACTGGAATATAGCGGTGGAGATGTTTCATACAGCTCAGCCTATAACTATTTTGAGAATAAACTGGCTGGAGAAATTGCATCTCTTCTTCGCGAAAATTCTCTTCCATTTGATAGTGAAGCCAAAAATATCCGCAAAGCTCTTCAGGAAAAATTATGGTTGCCAGACAGAGGATGGCTTGCAGAATATCAGGAAGTAACAGGCACCAGAAATCTGCATCCGGATGCTGGATTATGGACTGTTTATCATGCAATTGACGAAGAAATACCTGATGCATTTCAGGCATATCAACTGCTTCAATATATTGATCATCATATTCCTCATCAATATTTCAGATACAAGGAGATCCCGGGAACATATTTCGAATTATCTACCACAGACTGGATGCCTTACACCTGGTCAGTAAACAATGTAGCCATGGCAGAAATGGCACATGCTGCTCTGGCCTATTGGCAAGGCGGGAGAAAGGAAACAGCCTATCAGCTATGGAAGAGCTTGATACTGGAAAGTATGTATACAGGAAATTGCCCGGGCAATTTTGAACAATTATCTTCTCTTGATCGTTTCCGCGGAGAACTGTACAGAGATTTTGCCGATGCGATAGGCATCTGCTCCAGAGCGCTGGTGGAAGGATTGTTTGGCATCCGGCCTGACGCTATTCATCATCAGTTGCATATCATGCCGGGATGGCCTGATGCATGGAAATTTGCTACAATTCAAACTCCGGATATTCATCTGGAATTTCACAGAAGCAGGGACGAAGATCATTACCTAATTCAAACCCGATTTGAAACACCAATGGCATTGAATCTTTGTATACCTGTTGATCATACCATTCCATCTGAGATATGGGTCAATCAACACAACGTGAGCTGGACCCTTGATTCTTCTGCTATCGGATATCCGCGTATCTTGATCTCGGTTCCCTATCAGCCTAAATACGATATCTTTATCAAATGGTCGTCTGATTCCTTGCCTTTACCCTCTTATTCATCTGTACTCACTTTCATGGATACCCTTCAGGTGAACCTTAAACAAACAACATTCATACGGATGTTTGACCCTCAAAATATCGTTCAGGATATATCGGTAAATGATCATCTGCTCAAAATTAATATCCGCAAGCATGCAACAAGCTATCATAGCATTTTCATCCAGTTGGCATATCATGGAATAAAATGGTGGTATCCTGTTGATATTTACCTCCGGCAACCCATAGGTATTCAGATTGAGAAGAAAGCAAATCATATTTATCTTCAGCTGATTAACCGAAGTCATATACCCTTTCGCTATAACAAGGTTGTGATAAATGAATCTTCATCTTTCCGGGTGCCTGATCTTGGAGCATACGCTGCTTCCGATCCAATCAGCATTCCGGATAGCATCTGGTTTTCCGGAACCAATCGCATTCAGGTTGCTGCACATGGAGAAACAATACTGGATACCATCTGGACGGACTGGGATTGGACTTTGGCTTCACATCCGGATTATCATTTTGTAGAGATACCCTGTCAACCATTTTTTAACGGAAGAGTTCAGGATATTTTTCATCAATCCTACCTTGCTCCACGACCCCAAACCCCAACCCTGCAAATTCCGGAACAAGGTATTGGAAACTGGACTGCACCCCTGGTTCAACCCGACATAAATGTAAACGGATGGATCCTTCATGGTGTAAACGGAAAAACAATGTTTCCGAACGGTGTTCCGGTTTTATGTCCTTCAGACACTTCGCAAAACAATATTGCTTTTGTTTCAATCTGGTCGAATGTTCCTGATAGCCTGATCATCCCTATCCATCAGTCGGCCAGGCATGCCTATTTTTTAATGACCGGAACCACCAATCCGATGCAAACCCGTATACCCAACGGAAAAATCACCGCGTGGTACAGCGATGGAACCTGCGACAGCCTGTTGCTGGTGAATCCTGACACCTGGTGGCCAATTGAACAGGATTACCTGATTGATACATTTGCTTTTCCGGATCATACACCTGTCCCCTACAGGCTGCATCTGAAAACAGGAGAAATCACCAGGCCAGGTACCGCTTATTCCGATATACCCGGTTTCACTAACCGGGCAATTGAAGGAGGGGCTGCTACCTTGCTTGATATGCCACTGGATCCAGATAAAACCATTACACATTTTTCTTTTCAGGCTACAGCCAATGATGTGATTGTCGGACTGATGGGTATAACACTTGTTCAATGAAAATATCCAGGATGATGCATGTAAAAGGAGTTATATTCAATGCTTGTTTTATACTGTTGGCATCTTCTTTTTTCATTCCGTGCAAAGGGCAACAGCAGATTTCCCTTTCGGGCATTTGGTATTTCAGGATGGATACGGCCGACAGAGGGATTACACAAAAATGGTATCTGCAATATCCCCTGAATCTGGACACCATCCTGCTTCCTGGTTCCATGCCACAACGCAATAAGGGATTCAATCCCACGCTTCATACACAATGGACGGCCAGCATATACGACAGTTCCTGGTACGTAGATCCGGAAATGGCCAGGTTCAGGCAACCCGATAGTTTGAAATTTCCCTTTTTTCTCACTCCCCGAAAATATTATGTAGGCCCTGCGTGGTATCAGCGAAGTATTCAGATTCCTGCAAACTGGTCAAATCAACGGATAATCCTCTTTCTGGAAAGAGTACACTGGCAGTCAACTATCTGGATAGACAGCATACAGGTGGGTAGCAGTAACAGTTTAAGTTGTCCGCACGAATTTGTGCTGCCAAAAGAAATCAAACCAGGTGCACACATATTAACCATCCGCATAGATAACCGGATACTGGATGTAAATCCCGGAAAAGATTCTCATAGCCTCACTGATCAAACACAGGGTAACTGGAATGGTATCGTAGGAAAAATGTTATTGATTGCTCATCCACTATGCTATATCAAAAATATCCAGACCTTTCCGGATATTGCTCATCAACAGGTTATTGTACGTTTATCCATCAGCAATCAAACAGAAAAATCTATAGATGGAAAGATTCAACTCAATGCATATAGTTTCAATACATCGGAAAACCTTCAGGTTAAACCCATTCAGCTTGCTGTTCAATTACCCGCCGGTGATACCATCATAAACATGAATTATTCCCTAGGCCAGCATGTATTGTTATGGGATGAATTCCATCCTACTCTTTATCATCTGACTGCACAATTACAAACCCACGCAGGGAAAGATATGGATAGCACAGATTTTGGCATGCGTGAGATTGGCATACAGGGCACATATTTCACCTTAAATGGCAAGAAAATATTTTTAAGAGGTACTGTTGAGAATTGTGATTTTCCATTAACCGGATATCCACCTATGGATGTAGAGTCATGGATTCGCATTTTCAGGATTTGCAGATCGTATGGTTTAAACGAAATGCGTTTTCACTCGTATTGCCCGCCCGAAGCAGCTTTTAAAGCTGCTGATTTAACAGGAATGTATTTGCATGTGGAAGGACCCAGCTGGGCAAATCACGGTTCATCATTAGGAGATGGTAAGCCTATTGATCAGTATATATATGATGAAACCAACCGGATAGATCAGTACTATGGGAATCATCCTTCCTTTTGTCTGATGGCTTATGGCAATGAACCACGCGGATCTCACCAGGTAGCTTATCTCAATGCATTTGTGGATTACTGGAAACAAAAGGATTCCCGGCACCTCTATACAGGTGCATCCGTAGGTATGAGTTGGCCCTGGGTTAATGAAGAACAATTCATTGTCCGGTCAGGCCCCAGAGGATTGCCATGGACAAATGAACAGCCCAATACTTTATTTGATTACCGAAAAGCAATTGCAGGTCATCATATTCCTTACATCTCACACGAAATGGGACAATATTGTGCTTTCCCTGATTTTAGGCAAATCAGTGAATATACAGGTGTCATGCAACCCCGGAATTTTGAATTGTTCAGGGATATCCTGAATGAACATCATATGGGTGATGAAGCCGGAAAATTTCTCATGGCATCGGGAAAGCTACAGGCTTTATGCTATAAAGGTGAAATAGAAGCTGCATTGAGAACGCCCGGCATGGCAGGATTTGAACTACTTGCATTGAACGACTATACAGGTCAAGGTACAGCATTGGTAGGCGTATTGAATGTTTTCTGGCAAAGCAAAGGATATATCGATGCAAAAGCATTTCGTTCATTTTGCAATGCGATAGTGCCTCTTGCGGAAATCCCGAAATTCACCTATTATAATGATGAAGTTTTCCATGCCTCGATTAAGCTTGCCAACTTCTCATCAGATACCATCCGGCATGATGTGGCCGTATGGAAAATTGCAGACGAAAAAGGATATATATGGGCAACCGGAGAATTTCAGATTCATTCTGTACCCATTGGCAATGACATTCCGATTGGAGAAATCAGTTTTCCTTTACATACAGTGAAGAATGCAAAGAAGCTTATCTTATCTGTAATGCTGAAGCAAAACAAAACAAATAATTCCTGGTCATTCTGGGTATATTCTCATCATCAGACAGATCTTGGCCGGTTAAAGGATATTATAGTAGTTCATACGCTCGATAGCCAGGCTATTCTTGCGCTTCAGCAGGGTAAGAATGTATTGTTACTATGTGCCAATCGGGTAGAACTGGGAAAAGATGTTTCCATGCATTTTCTTCCTGTTTTCTGGAACACATCCTGGTTTAAGATGCGCCCGCCTCACACTACCGGAATATATGTAGATACCACCCATCCGCTTTTCAGGTATTTCCCGACTTCCTGTTATCAGGATTTCCAGTGGTGGAGCATTGTAAACAAACAACAAGTTATGTGGCTAAAAGATTTTCCATCTTCATTCAAACCCATTGTACAGCCTATAGATACCTGGTTTAGAAACCGCAAATTGGGCTTAATCTGGGAGGCCTGCGTGGGAAATGGGAAAATACTGGCCTGCAGCAGCGATCTGGAATCGAATAGTAAAAAATATCCGGAAGCCAATCAATTGCTTTATGCCATTATTCAATACATGCAATCCCATGATTTCAAGCCAAAGAATGAGGTATCCATTCAGCAGATAGAAAGTTTGTTCAATCCGGATCGGAATGAAAATGCATACAATCCTCATACAACTGACAGTCCGGATGAGTTAAAACAAAATCAGTAAACTATGAAAAGATGGATCCTTGCATGGACATTTCTCATTGCGCAGATATCTGTATCTGCACAACATTACACGTATATCATTCTGAAAAAAGATGCCCATCCCGCTGTAAAGTCAGCCGCTCTTCTGCTGGCAGCAGCATTGCAGATAGACAGCAGTCATATTGTGGAACAGAACCAGATCGGCATGCCATTGCCACATCAGATTATACTGGATGAAGGAGTTCCATCACCGGCAGAAGAACGCTTTTTGCAGAAAGATCCGCAACGCATCAAGTATGATGGCTACGTTATCCGGTTTCATAATCAGGGTGCTCTCATTTTTGGAAAAAGACCCAGATCCTTACTCTATGCAGCAGGAGATGTATGCTGGTGGAAAGATATCAAGGAAGGTATTTACGTACGTGAACCTGATTTTAAAATCAGAGATATCAACCTGGGCAACGAACACAACATACCTCTGCTGGTTGCCCGAACAGGAGCCAATATCCTGTTTCAGAACATTCATCCTGATTTTATTACCCTGCAGCATAGTTTCCCTCAAATCTGGAGTCGGATTGCGGAAGCAGATCAGCAAAAATTAATAGAAAGAAAAAAATTGGTCGCACAGAATACCGCACAAATCATCCAGGCATGTCATGATGCCGATGTAGATTTTTATCCTTTTCTGTATGGAAACGATATTGTGAGATGGTCTCCGGTTCTTGCCAAAGCGATATACGATGCATATTCATTTATTAAAGGTGTACGCGCGCCGCATTCATGGGAGAAGGCTTCTGTAAATCCTTCCCTGCCGCTTACATGGCAGATCATAGACTCCATGTTATCAGAATATATCCAGACTCTGGGAGGTGATGGATTGATTACTACCTTTTGGGATGAATATGGCATTTACAGCCAGGATAGCCTTTCTATCCGGAATGGTCTGAATCATTTTGATCGGGAGCTGTATAAAAACATTGGAGAATATGAACGGGTACTGCAATTATATCATTTACCCTTGATTGTAAGAACCTGGTCATCCGGAACGGCTCACTGGGTAACCCTCAGCAATAATGAAGGACAACCTGAGAATCAATTTGTTCACGCTCCGGGATATGGTGGATATAGCGGTGACCGCGTGGCTTTATGGAAATATGTAATCGATTCATTACCAGCCGATATTATTCTACAGACAAAAGCCTATATGTCAGACTGCTTCCCTGCGGCGCGGGATAACACCCTGATCGGAAAAGTATCTCCACATCCTCAGGTTGTCGAGTATCAAATGACAGGACAAACCACAGGTTTGTATTATTTACCTGCTGTCAATGTATCCTATACAGATTCCACATTAAAAAGAGCTTATCAGAAAATAGGCTCTGGCGGAGGAACCAGTTTGTTTTACGGAGCTACCCATCAGGTAGATTATCATCCATTTTCAGACATCATCAACAGCATTAACCTGTTTGCCTGGAGAACATTATCGTGGAACATTCACACACCGCTGCAGCAAATCTGGATAAAATGGGCTGAACAATTTTATGCACCACAGGCTATACCCTATGTGATTGATGCTTTAAAACTTTCAGAACCTGTAATCAATGATATATTCTCCACACTTGGGTTTGGATGGGATACCAATTCCGGATTTCCGGGAACTATTCAGCGCAGGGAAGTATTGCTGATGTACACCAACAGGTATTATCTTCCGGAATATCAGCAATATTTGATTCCGGATAAAGAAAATATTCAACGGGTATTGGCTCAGAAAAATCTCGCTCTTAAAAGAATTGACAGCATGTTCATGTATCTGCAGCAGGCAAAGCCATATTTAACCCAGCAACAATACGAAGAACTCGATACCCGGTTTAATTGGCTTAAATATGTGGCAATGGTAAACAAGGAGTTGGAAGTTAGTTACTGGCGCTATCGTTATCTGCGATATTTATTTTCATTACGTACAACCGATACTACCGAGTTCTATAAAATTGAATCATCATACAATCGGGTAAAACAACTGAAAGATAGCTTGTTTCAATTTGATGCCAATCTTGTATTGAGCCCGTATCTTCATCCTCTGGGCGAGATCAACCGCATGCGACGTATTAGCCTGGGCAGTCCGGTTCCATTGATGGAGGAAATCTATACAGAATCTAAAAAATATGCAGAAGAATTTACAGGACCTTTATCAAAAAATGACGCATATGAAAAACACTAAACTTACAGCATTCATGTTACTCTTTCTGGGAAGCTATATTATTGCTTTTTCCCAGAGCAATTTTTCAACAGAATCCGTTCTGAGAAAAATCGCTGACCGTATTATTGCACAAACTGATTTTTCTTTTATCAATACCCGGACACATGAAACATACTCAGATCTGAAAAATGTGCCTGTATTACCTGAAATACAACTGGCAAGCCAATATACTGACTGGCATTACACCAACGGAGTGTTGAACATTGCCATGCTGGATCTGGCAGACACGCTGCATGATATGAAATATCGTGAATTTGTGGATCACTATTTTTCATTCGTATTCAATCCGGATAATCTGAATTATTTCCGGAAAGAATATGACTCGGTATTGCATACACCTGATGGACTGGAAAAGGTTGCACGTGTACCCTGGTATATGTTTTTCCGGATGATCAGGCTGGATGATTACGGCACCATGGCAGCAGGCTTGATTCAGGAATACAAGCTTCATCCGGATCCTGCCTACAAAGCATATATTGACAAAGCAGCTTATACTATTCTGAATATTGAACCTCAGCTGAAAGATGGAACCATTGCCAGGTATTTTCCTCATCAGATGACTGTATGGGGGGATGATTTGTATATGAGTGTGGCTTTACTTTCCAGATTAGGTTATTTAACCGGTGAAAAAAAATATTTTGACATGGCTATTCACCAGGTTATCATGTTTCATCATTATTTATGGGATTCCGTGAAACATCTTTACTATCATTGTTATTATGCAGACAGTGATCATCATGGAGTTGCCTACTGGGGCAGAGCCAACGGCTGGGTTATGATGGCACAGGCCGATTTGCTCACCTATCTTCCGGAAAATTATCCGCAAAGAAAATTACTCATCAAATTATTTCAGGAACAGGTGGAAGGTATTGCCCGTTATCAGGGAACCAATGGGTTATGGCATCAGTTGCTGGATAAAACTGATTCGTATTATGAAACGAGTTGTTCGGCTATGTTCACGTTTTGCATTGCACGAGGCGTGAACAGGGGCTGGCTCGAACCCGATTATGCCCAGGTAGCTGCCTACGGATGGAAAGGTGTTTTGAGTAAAATTACCACCGATGGTGATGTCACCGATATTTGCCCCGGGACGGGTATTGCACCTTCTACAGTTGTGTATTACAACCGACCCCTTGAAAAAAATACCCCGATGGGAGAAGGACCTGTATTGCGTGCAGGAACAGAAATCCTGCATATGCAACCCTACAGAGAAATACCTGCTTCTGCAACCTATCATCTGGTACACGACAGAAATAAAAAATAATCACTATGAAAAAACTCATCCCATGTTATCTGCTATCATGCCTGTTGTTTATTCATACACGTGCACAACAATCTTATGCTTTTGATTTTGGAAACGGAAAAACTGCAGAAGGATATCTGCCTGTGAATGCACTGACAAGATATTCATCAGAAAGCGGGTATGGATTTGATCTGAACAGCTATCCCGTTGCAATGGACAGAAAAGGAAAAGATGCATTAACAAGTGATTTCTGTACAAGCAATTCACCTTTTTTCTTTTCAGTACGTCTGTTGGAAGGCAATTATCAGGTTTCGGTTACGCTGGGCGATGACTGGCTTCCTGCTGAAACCACAATCAAGGCAGAATCCCGTCAGTTAATGGTTAAGAAAATTATTACGAAAGCAGGAGAACATGTGACCGTTAGCTTTGTTGTAAATGTGAGAGATAGTCTCGTTTCACCAGGGAAATCAATTAAATTAAAACGTGACGAGCATGAAAAGCTGGATTGGGATAATAAGCTGACTCTGGAGTTTTCGGGTTCAAGACCCTGCGTAAACGCAATTACCATCCATCGGGACAATCATATTCCTACCATTTTTCTTGCAGGTAATTCTACCGTAACTGATCAGCAAACAGAGCCATGGGCCAGCTGGGGACAAATGTTCCCTTATTTTCTGAAACCCGGAACTGCAGCTGTAGCTAATTATGCCGTTTCGGGAAGTACCTTGAAAGCTTTTATTGCTGAAAGAAGGCTGGAAAAGATCTCCAGCCTTCTGAAACCAGGCGATTATCTGTTTGTGGAATTCGCACATAATGATCAGAAACCTGGTCCCAATCATGTGGATCCATATACCACTTACAATGCATATCTGCGAATATTTATTGATTCAGCCAGAGCCCATGGGGCTATACCGGTATTGGTTACATCAACCAGCAGAAGATTTTTTGATAGTGCAGGGCATCTCATGCAAACACTGGGTGCATATCCAGATGCTATGCGGTATGAAGCTCAAAAAGATGGTGTATATCTGATAGATCTGAATGAAATGACCCGTAAATTATATGAAACCCTCGGCCCGGAAAATTCAAGATATCTTTTTGTCCAATATCCTGCCGGCACGTTCCCGGATCAAGAAAAAACATTGGCCGATAATACCCACTTCAATGATTTCGGGGCATACGAGCTGGCAAAATGTGTAGCCTGGTACATTCTTCAGCATCAGATGGCGTTGAAAAAATATGTTGATGAGCAAAAAGTCGGAAATTTCAATCCCACACATCCGGATGATTTCAGGAAGTGGGATTTGCCATTAACTCCTGTATTTACTTCAACAAAACCTGCAGGTAGCTAACTAAACCAAAAAAACAATACCATGAAAAATTTGATCATTATTTGCATTAGCCTGTTTCTCCCATTGGCATCACTGATAGCCCACCCGGCGCCTGACACCAGCTGGGTACATGATGCAGGAGCCAGAAAAATTTCCATTCGAAAACAGATTTTTTATGTAAATGATTACGGTGCAAAAAATGATGCAAAAACTTTAAATACCCGGTATATCCAGAAAGCCATTGATATATGTGCAGCAAAGGGTGGCGGAATCGTGGCATTCAAACCGGGCGTATATCTCACCGGTTCCATTTTCGTAAAATCAAATGTGGAGCTTCGTATCGATTCAGGTGTAACTATCATCGGCAGTCAGGATATTGAAGATTACCCCATTATTCCGACACGCGTGGCAGGTATTGAAATGAAATGGCCTGCTGCATTGATTAACGTTATACACCAGCAAAATGTAAAAATAACAGGCAAAGGTATCATAGACGGACGGGGTAAGCCCTTCTGGGATAGCTACTGGAATCTGAGAAAAATTTATGATCCCAAAGGCATCAGGTGGGCAGCTGATTATGATTGTAAACGTCCCCGTCTGATTCTGATTTCAAATGCAGAAAATGTAATTCTGGAGGGATTGCATTTGCAACGTTCAGGGTTCTGGACAGTGCATATTTTGTATTCCAAGCATATAACCGTGAATAATATCATCATCAGAAACAATATAGGAGGACATGGGCCGAGTACAGATGGAATTGATATAGATTCATCCACAAAAATATTGGTAGAAAATTGTGATGTGGATTGCAATGATGATAATTATTGTTTAAAAGCGGGACGTGATGCTGACGGACTTCGGGTTAACAAACCCACAGAATATGTGCTGATCCGCAACTGTATTGCCCGGCATGGTGGGGGGCTGATTACCTTCGGAAGCGAAACTTCCGGTAGTATACGGCATGTGCTGGTTGAAAATTCAACAGCCATCGGTACATCTAACGGGGTCAACTTTAAATCTGCCTTTACACGGGGAGGTATCGTTGAAGACGTATATATCCATGATATCCGGATGGAACAGGTGAACACAGCCATTCGTTTTAACCTGAACTGGAATCCGAATTACAGCTACACATCGCTTCCTGCCGGGATCAATTCTGATTCCATTCCTGATTACTGGAAAGTAATGCTGCAGAAAGTACCTCCATCTCAGGGCACACCGACTATCCGAAATATCTGGATATCAAATGTGCAGGCTACCCAATGTGAACAGGGTATTTTTGCGATGGGTATGCAAACTTCACCGTTGCAGCATATCATGTTGAATAATATTCATATTGAAGCCCAACATGCGGGATTAATCCAGTATGCCAAAAACTGGAAATGCAACGGACTAAACATTATATCTGCGAACAACGAATCTCTTCAGTTGCAGAATACGGAAAACATCTCATTATGAAAAATATTCTTAACCATATACCAATAGGGAAATCCTTTTGCCTGGGTATTGTATGCTGTTTACAGGCAATCTGCACATTCGGATATGTAGATCTTCCAGATATTATTTGTGATAGCATGGTATTGCAGCAAAATCAGTACGTGCCTGTCTGGGGGAAAGCTCTTCCAGGCGAAGAAGTGATTATACGATTCAAAAACCAGGTAAAAACAACTGTTGCGGATGATCATGGAAACTGGTATTTGGTATTGGATCCCATGCCCGCAGATACCGTACCATCTGATATGTGGATAGAAGGTATCAATATCATTCATTTGAAAGGTATTTTGGTAGGTGAAGTATGGTTGTGTGCAGGACAATCCAATATGCAGCTCACCGTGAGCGAAAGCCTGCATGGAGATTCGGCGGTGGCTGCAGCTTCCGATCCCATGCTGCGTTTATTCAACGTAAACCGGATTACCTCATTTGGCCATGCATACGGACCCATAGGTCAATGGCAAAGCAGCAGTCCAACCTCAGTGCGTTCATTTTCAGCTGTGGCATATTATTTTGGCTGTTTACTGCGACAAAAATTACATGTTCCTGTTGGTATCATCAACGATGCATATGGCGGTTCCCAGGCAGAAGCTTGGATACCCGTTGATTATCTGCATACACCTGATTTGGAGCCTTGTATTGACCGTGAAAAATATTGGGCTGCTGAACGAGCTTCCGTACAGCATCAGTATCAGCAAGCGCTATCTGCATGGAAAACTTATGCCGAAAAGGAAAGAGCTGCCGGCAAGATACCGAGAGAAGCACCTCATCAGCCGGATGCACTTCGGGAATATCGCCCTGCAGGTTCTATTTATGAACACATGATCAAACCCCTGACTCCTTTTGCGATTAAAGGTGTGGTCTGGTATCAAGGCGAATCCAATGAAGATCGTGCAGAACAATATGGCTTGTTGCTTCCCACGCTTATCCGCGCCTGGCGCGAGCAATGGCATAATGACACATTACCTGTTGGTATCATTCAGTTGCCCAACTACCGTGATCCCCATCCCTACCCCGCCGATGAAGCCTGGAGCTACCTCCGCGATGCACAAAGGTGGACAGCCGATACTGTAGCGCATTGCGGCTTGATTGTTACCATTGATCTGGGTGAAGCACACAACATTCATCCCAGAAACAAATATGATGTTAGCAAAAGAACGTTGCAATGGGCACTGGCAGATGTATATCACTGGCCTGTGTTGCCGGGCGGTCCTGTTTTTCAGCAAGCATACACAAAAGGTACAAAAATGATATTACAATTCGCTTGTGTGGGCAAAGGATTGAAAACAAAGGATGGAAAGCCTCCTAAGGAACTTGCGTTGGCTGGTGAAGATCATCAATGGCACTGGGCAAAGGCTAAAATCATAGCTCCTGACCAGATTGCAGTATGGTGCAGCGAGGTAAAACATCCTGTGGCCGTTCGATATGCATTCAATAACAATCCTGCCAATCCAAATCTGACAAACGACACCAATATCCCCGCTTCACCATTTCGTTCAGATAACTGGCCTGGACCGACGCATGGTAAAAGATAAAATATTTGGCAATCAGAAAAATCCGATAACCTCCAACTCATGTGATATCGATGGAAATAAAAACAATATAAAAATGATCACACATGCAGGTAAATCCCTCATCAACTTTCGTTCAGCATTTTGTTTTATATTATGTGGGTTGATGTTGTTTTTGCCTGTCCTGACTAAGGGCCAGCATCAGGAAATTTATTCTGACTCATTTTTGCTGGCAGCACACGATCAGCCTGCAATCCTATATGTAAGCAGATCTGAAAAAACAGTTGTGAAAATTGCTGCAAATGCGTTGTGCGATGACATAAAGGATATCACGGGAGCTCAAAGCCGGATCATTGAAAATAGCAATGAACTGAACCATGTCAATGTAATTATCGGCTCCATCGAGGATACATTCATAAATGATCTCCGGATAAAAGCAGGTTTACCCGATATCCGGAATCAATGGGAACATTTTGTTGTTCAGATACTCCACGATCCCTTTCATGCCGGACACGATGTACTCTTTATCATGGGCAGCGATCCTCGTGGCACGGCTTATGGCGTGTTTACCGTAAGCCGAATGATAGGTGTATCACCCTGGAAATGGTGGGCAGATGCAATTCCTGCACATCGGGATAAAATCTTATTAAATCAAAATCTTTATCTGGATGAAGAGCCTTCCGTAAGATACCGGGGTATTTTCATCAATGATGAAGATTGGGGATTTCGCCCATGGGCTGCAAGGAATCAGGATTCCACATTGGGCAATATTGGGCCTTCTGCTTATGCGAAAGTATTTGAACTGTTGCTTCGTTTAAAGGCCAACACCCTCTGGCCGGCCATGCATCCCGGCACTACGCCCTTTTTTGCAGTACCGGGCAATTATGAAATAGCCAGAAAATATGACATCTTGATTGGCACCTCACATGCTGAGCCCATGCTGCGAAACAATGTAGGTGAATGGAACGCCAAAAAAATGGGAGACTACAACTATGTTACCAATCGGGATGCCGTATACCATTACTGGGAAGAAAGAGTAAAACAGGTAGCAGGCAGCCATAATGTGATTTTTACACTTGGAATGCGGGGAATTCACGACAGCAAAATGGAAGGCGCAAAAACCATTGAAGAGCAGAAACAGGTACTAACCCGGGTAATTGCCGATCAGAGAGAACTTTTAAAAAAATATGCAGATACTGACCTGACCCGTATTCCCCAGATTTTTATCCCCTACAAAGAAGTATTGCCGGTATATAATCACGGATTAAAACTGCCTGACGATGTCACGCTTGTCTGGCCGGATGACAATTATGGCTATATCCGCCGGCTGAGCGATCCGGATGAACAAAAAAGATCAGGATCTTCAGGAGTATATTACCATCTTTCTTACTGGGGCAGGCCACATGACTATCTCTGGCTATGTACTACCCAGCCTGGATTAATCTGGGAAGAAATGCAAAAAGCATGGGCTTATGGAGCCCGCCGAATCTGGATAGCCAATGTAGGTGATATCAAACCGGCTGAACTGGATATGCAGTTTTTCCTGGATATGGCCTGGAATATTCATGCAACCTCTTCTGATGAAATCAAATCGTATATCCGAAAATGGTATGCCGGCATATTCGGAGAACAATATGCTAAATCCATTACCTCCATCATGGATGAATATGATCGGCTGGCCTGCATCCGGAAACCCGAATTTATGGGCTGGAATCAAACGGAACCCAATACTCCCGTTCAGAATACAGCTTTTGATCCTTTTCAGCATGGAGATGAAATTCAGAAACGCATTCAGGCTTATCAGCATCTGGTTCAACAGGTGGAACACATCAAAAATCATATTCCGGATAACCTGCAGGGCGCTTATGCTGAACTGGTTCTTTACCCCGTAGAAGCTTCCGCCTTCATGAATCAGAAGATGCTCTATGCACAAAAAAGCAGATTGTTCGCAAACTATCATCTTCCCGTCGCAATGAAATATGCAAGGCTATCCAGAGAGGCTTATGATCGTATCATAAACTTAACTGAACAATATAATCATCTGGCACATGGAAAATGGCAGAACATGATGGATATGCAGCCACGCAATTTGCCTGTATTCAAGCAACCTGATGTGCCTGACAACATTCATTCTGTCGGAAAAGGTATGCTGGTTTGGATAGAAGGTCAAAAGAAACCAATCGAGAATCAGGTACATGATACCTTGCCTTGTTTTACAGGATTGCCTTATGAATCTCATTTTATTGCTCTGTTTAACCGCGATACGGTTCCTGTACATTGGACAGCATCAGCAAATGCTAACTGGATAACAATTAATCCGGCTTCCGGTACATTGAAAGATGAAACAAGGCTGGAAGTGAGCATCAAATCCAACCACATTCCTGCGTCTTTATCGTCCGGACTCATCCGCATCAAGTCAGGCGATAGCAATTATGTGATTCATGTGAAACTGATCCCGGAAGTGCATCCTGTTTTATCTTCCTCATCTCTGATTGAAAAAGATCAACTGGTAAGCATACAAGCCTATCAGTTTACCCAAAGGCATGAAGCAATGAATGGAGGGAAATGGGCAGGCATTCCTTTATTGGGATACAGCGATAGCGCTTTTACGTTTTTACCAGCTACATCAAGCCCCATCTATAAAAACGACACAGCTTATCTGAGTTACCGGTTTTATACCTGGAGTACCGGACCTGCTGAAATCACCATTTTTACCTTGCCGACACATGCAGTACAACCTGGCGGACAGTTGCGGATAGCTGCTTCTGTAGATCACAATCCCAAACACATCCTGTCTTATAATGCGGAAGCAGAAACTTCTGCATGGAAAGAAAATGTACTGAGCAATCACTCCCGATGTACATTCAGATGTGTTTTTTCTCAGTCCGGATGGCATGAATTGAAGATCGAGCCCCTTGATCCGGGAGTTGTCATTGATCAAATACTGATCAACTTCCGGCCGGATATTCCTGTTTATGCCATCCAGGACAAATAATTGATCAAAACATATATTTCATTATGAAAATCAAATAGTAGTGGGTATCCTGCCGAGCAGGACACCACAGGATAGTTTTCCGGAAAAAGCATTCTAATTTTCAATTGTCAAACGGACAGAGCAGGACACCACAGGACAGAGCAGGACACCACAGGATAGTTATGCAAACCGAAGTATATAATTTGGCGGACAGGTAATTAATCAATCTGCTTTTGGAAAACCCCCTTAATATCCATATCCCATGAAATGGCAATTATTAATTTGATTGAAAATCTATAAATATAAACTCCTTACGCATGGTAAAAAAATACCCACTACGCATTGCCCTGGGTTTATTGCTGGTATTGTGCTTATTCACTGCATGCCGGAAAAAAGAATGGGATGCATATTATGGTCGCCCATCCTGGTTAGCACCCCCCATCTATCAACAACTGCAGGCTATGGGAAATTTTAAACACCTGCTTGCAGCCATCGACAAGTCTGGCTACAAAGCTACATTAAGCAACGGTGGATACTGGACCATGTTTGCTCCCGATGATTCAGCCTTTGAAGCATTCTATCAGCAGATGGGCATCAAAGGTGATGATCAGCTCGATTCCGTCACAGCCAGCAAGATTGTAAGATATGCCCTGGTATATAATGCCTATCGGGAAGATCAACTCATAGATTATCAGAAAGCAGGAGGTGCTGATACCAGCATGGCCTTCAAACGTCAGACAGCTTATTATGATTGGGTATATACAGAAAACGGGAAAAAAGTTGTAGCAGCCAACCGAAATGGAAGTTATGCAGATAATGACAACAATTATAAATATATTCCTTACTTCATTACCGGATTTCTTGCCGTTAACGGATTAAGTGCATCTGACTACAATTTCTTTTATCCCACCACACCTTTTACGGGATTTAATGTAGCGGATGCAGCTGTGATTCAGAAAGATATTCCTGCAGAAAACGGGATGATTCACGTCATCAACAAGGTAATTTTACCTCTCCCCAACCTTGAACAATACTTGGCTTCCAATCCTCAGTATAGTGAATTCAAAAGTTTGCTGGATCGCCTGGTACGTTATCAGTCTGATGCTTCAGTAACCCAGCGCTATCAGGCACTTACCGGATCATCCGATTCGGTTTATGTGAAATTATATGATGCCGGTCTCGCCTTTTCACCCAACAATGAAAACTATATGCTTTCCGGCACCGATGCTCAAACCAATGGCTGGACACTGGTAGTACCAACGAATGATGTACTCAAAGCCTATGAACAAAAAATCCTGAAATACTATAAAACCTTTGATGCGGCTCCACCATCAGTATTGCTTACACTATTAAATGCACATATGTGGCAGCAATCCCTCTGGCCAAGTAAGCTTAAAAATACAGTAAACAGTGAAAGCGAGCCTCCTACATTTGACCTTTCGAATGTCATTGATAAAAAGGTATGCAGCAATGGATTCTTTTACGGCATCAACACCGTGCAAGATGCCAATGTATTCAGGTCGGTATATGCTGCAGCCTTTCTGAATCCCGCTTATTCACTCATGACACTGGCACTGGATCAGGATGGAATAAAATTTTCTGTGATCAATCCAAGTGTACATTATACCATGTTCATGATTTCTGATCAGGCATTCCGGAATGCCGGGTATGATTACAATGCAAATATGAGTTCCTGGTCCTATCTGGCACCTGGTGCATCTATCCAGTACGGATCCGGTCCGCAAACGCGTGTGTTTCGTATTCTTGAAACATCTGTCTTTATTACCAATAATGGTGAATTAAATGATCTATCAGGAGAAGGTATTGCTGAAGCCTGGAACGGGGAATATATCCGATATAAAAATAATACCGTATGGGCAAGCGGAAATGCAGATGATGGCACTGTAGTCCATATTGACAGTGCAGAAACCTATTACAACGGAAAAGTATATTATACGGATGGTGTATTGAAATTCACTGAACATACCGTAGGATATCATATTCAACAGCTGGCTACTCAGGACCCCAATGATTTTGGATATTTTTATCAATATCTTTCCAACTCTGTGATCTGGCAGGCCTCTACACAAACCATTCTTGGTATGACACCTGGTACTTTTTATACAGTATTCATTCCTACCAACCAGGCTATATCCAATGCGGTAAAACAAGGTATATTACCCGGCGACCTCGCTACAGGTACGCCTAACTTTAAACCTTCAAATCCTGATGATCAGCAAAAGGTTATCAACTTCATTTATTATCATATCCTGAATAAAAACACTGTAGTTCCTGATGGGAAAAAGTCGGGAAGCTTCCAGACATTGTATCAGACAATTGACGGAAATCCAACATTCATTACCATCAATAACCAGCTGAATAACATGCAACTAACCGATCAGTTAGGCAATACAGCTAATGTAATTGTTTCACTCAGTAACAATTTATCTGACAGAACAGTGATTCATGCTATCGATAAAGTTCTTCGATATCAATAAAATTTAATGGCTGATGCTATGAAAAAATTACTCACTACCCTTCTGGCATTTACTTCCGGATGGTTGATCCTTGCTCAGAAAGCAAATGCACAAAATGCCCAGGAAAGAATTATCATCAGAGGCAGAGTAACCGATATCTCCTCACATATGCCCATCATCGGGGCTTCCGTGGCTGAACTGGATAAAGACAACCGCATTATCAACGGTACAACTACAGATATTGATGGGAATTTTGCCCTGAAGGTAAATGATCCGGTAAATGATCGGCTATCAATTTCTTATATCGGATATAAAACATGGGTTCAACCCATCCGGAATCAGCGTGAGATCAATATTCGACTGGAAAGTTCATCCCGGACACTTTCAGAAGTACAAATCACTGCAGGACGGGCTGTAGATAACGGAACCGGATTAATGATTCCAGAACGCAATTCCACCTTTGCCACCACAACTATTGATGCACAACAACTGGAAAATCTTTCCTTCCCTTCCATAGATATGGCACTTGAAGGAAAAGTGGCCGGAGTGGATATCGGGGCTACAACAGGCGATCCGGGAGCCGGCATGTCTATCCGAATACGTGGTACCACCACAATAAATGGTTCAGATAATCCATTGATTATCCTCGACGGCATGCCTTACAATATTGATATCCCTTCTGACTTTAACTTCGGTACAGCTGATGAACAGGGATATGCACAGCTGCTGAATATTGCTCCTTCTGATATCAAAGACATTACGATCTTAAAAGATGCTGCATCGACAGCTCTATGGGGCTCAAGGGCGGCTAATGGAGTGATTGTGATCAATACCAAAAGAGGAATTATCGGGAAACCTTCTGTCAGCTATTCATTTAAAGGTTCAATTTCCTGGCAACCAAGAGGGATACCTCTCCTCAACGGCTACCAATATACTACACTCATCATGGAAGAAGTAGCCAATGCAGGAGGTACTCCTTTGGATATCCGAAACAATAAGGAATTTGCTTATGACCCTACTGACCCGTACTGGTATTACAACTACAGCCAGAATACCGACTGGATCGGAGCTATAACCCAAACCGGTTATTCCCAGGAACATGATATATCTATGATGGGTGGAGGCGAAAAAGCGCGGTATTATGCTTCAGTCGGATATCTTACCCAAACCGGCACAACAGTCGGCACAGGATTGAACCGCATCACTTCCACCATCAATCTTGATTACAATGTTTCCAACAGAATTCATTTCCGGTCTGATATCAGTTATACTCATATTATTACCAATGGCAATTATGTTCCCAATTCCAGTTATCAGGTTAGAAGCGTAGCCTATCGGAAAATGCCGAATATGTCGATTTATCAATATGATATTTATGGAAATCTAACTCCAAATTATTTTTCACCTGCTTCTAATATTCAAGGTAGTTATTATCAAACCTATAATCCCGTAGCTCTTGCCAGGACGGCTCTTAATCATCAGGTAGGAGAAAGGGTTACTCCGCGTTTTCATATTCAGTATGATATCTTCCCTTCTTATCTGATCGGAACATTCGATGTACAATTTGATATCAATAATTCAAAAGTAAATACCTTCCTGCCTCAAATTGCTACAGGGCGGCCCATTACAGAATCAGTCGTCAACCAGGCAGGATTAAGCGATGGGGATATTTTCGATGTATATACCAAAACAAATTTTATTTTCAATCATAATCTTCCTGATGAAAATCATCAGCTACAGGCCCTTCTGTCCATCCAAACTGACGACAACAAATCCATTGCCTATAATGAAATAACTTCCAATACTGCATCATCTTCCCTGCAAGATCCGGCTTCTCCGTCCAATATTACCACTTCTGCACAGACACTGAGTTCCACAAAAGCAGAAACACGCAGCATTGGTGTGGTTCTTCAGGGACAATATGATTTGATGGACAGGTATATCATCAACGCCGGTGTCCGAATGGATGGTAGTTCCAGATTTGGACCGGCTCATCGCTATGGATTCTTCCCTTCCATCTCAGGCAGATGGAGGATATCAGGCGAACCCTTTATGAAACAATTCGCATTTATCAATGATATGAGTCTTCGGTTAAGCTACGGTCATAGTGGTTCTACACCTCCGGATAAATCTATATGGAATTATTTCAATACGTATTCTCCTTTTAGCTACAGCTATATGGGCATGTCAGGTGTATATCCTTCAAATATTGAATTATCAAACTTGAGATGGCAAACACTGATTGGTTCAAACCTTGGATATAATATCTGGATGTTCCATAATCGGATTCGTTTTGACCTGGAACTTTACCGAAACCGGATAAAGGACATGTTCTATGATAATATTCAGATACCGGCGTATACGGGATATAATACCATTCCTAGTAATGTGGGAACCATGGATAATCAGGGATGGGAAATCATGTTGAACACCATTCCTTACAGATCCAAAAACTGGGAAATCGGTTTTGATTTCAATATCTCAAGAAATGCAAATATCATACGCAGCATTTCTCCCTTTTTCCCAAGAACTAATACGCCTTCAATCACCCAAAACGGGATATACAAAACCTATCTGCAAATCAATAATCCATTTGGTTCATTTTACGGATTCAAATATCTGGGTGTATATAAAGACAAGGAATCTACCATTGCACGTGACGCATCAGGCAAAGAAATTATCGGACCGGATGGGAATCCTGTCTATATGCGATTCGGATATCCCAATGTGAATTATGTATTCCAGCCAGGTGATGCCATGTACGAAGACGTGAACCATGACGGTGTAATTGATGATAAGGATATCGTATACCTGGGGAATGGACTTCCCAAAATATCGGGAGGCTTTGGATTCAATATCACCTACAAGGAACATTTGAAACTTATCACCTTCTTTGTTTCCCGATTAGGTTATCAGCTTATTAACTATGCTGATATGGTAACCAGCAACATGTATGGATTTGATAACCAAAGCACAGTGGTGTTGAAACGCTGGAGAAATCCGGGTGATGTAACTGATATTCCCAGAGCATTATATCGATCTGGGTACAACTGGCTGGGATCAAGCAGGTATGTGCAGGATGCTTCTTTCCTGAGATTACAAGCTGTTACCATCCGATATAATTTTTCAAATGATTTGTTGAACAGGCTGAAAATAAGAGGTGCTGCATTTTATATAACTGGAGAAAATTTATATACCTGGACAAAATATAAAGGACAAAATCCTGATCAATCCATCATCGGAAATAATAATCCATTTGCATATCCGGTAGATAATGCATTGACGCCAATCCCTGGCGACGTGGTAGTAGGATTAACTATTAATTTTTAATTACAGAAAAATTGTCAGCATGAAATACATTTTATATATTTTCCTCTCCTGCATCCTGATTACTGGAATTATATCCTGCAACAAGTGGCTGGATGTAAAACCACAAGATGGCATTATACGCGATAACTACTGGAAAACCAAAGAACAACTTCAGGCAGCTGTCATAGGGATATATGCTTCATTGCTTGACAATTCACTTGTCCAGGATTTGTTCGTGTGGGGTGAACTACGCGGAGACATGGTAGTATCCACACAGTTTACCTCCACTGATGAAATCAACATCATGCAAGATAATATTCTCGCCTCCAATAGTTATACAGACTGGTCGCCTGTTTATCGTACCATCAACTATTGCAATACAGTCATAGATTTCGGTCCATCCGTTCTGCAAAACGATCCTACCCTGAGCAAGGACCAACTCAATGCCTACCTGGCAGAGGCTTATGCCATTCGTTCCCTGATGTACTTTTATCTGCTGAGAACATTTGGAGAAGTACCTCTTCAATTAAAAGCCACATCGAGTGACAGTCTTATTCAACGCATACCTAAAAGTCCGCAACAGGAAGTTTACCAACAAATCATGAACGATCTGCATTTTGCACAAGAATATGCACCTTATACTTATGGAGACAAGAATGAAGATAAAGGAAGAATTACCCGGTATACCGTGTTTGCCATCGAAGCAGATGCTTATCTGTGGATGGATCAGTACGATAGCTGCATAGCTATGTGTGATTCCATCATTAATTCTCAAAGATTTGGCCTGGTTGATGGAACCAACCAGGCAGACTGGTTTAATACACTTTACTATAAAGGTAATTCAGTAGAAAGCATATTTGAATTTCAATTTGATCAGCAGAAACTGAATCCATTTTATAATCTGCTCATCTCCGGAACAAGACATTTCGTAGCTGCACCCACAGTTATGGATGAAGTCTTTGGTATCGACATGATGGATCCCAATAATAAAGATATCAGAGGTGATGGAGGTTCAGTAAATGCGATTGATGGTACCATCTGGAAATATGCAGGTGCTACCAGCGGTGCCAATATGATCATGCGCACAGCCGATCAGTCATATGCTCATTGGTTTGTATACCGCTATGCAGACATCCTGCTGATGAAAGCTGAAGCACTCGCCTGGGTAGGAAGAGGCCAGGAAGCGCTGGATCTGATCAACATGGTCAGAACAAGGGCACATGCGTTAGACTTTACAGCAGAATCTCCCGACCCCAATTCACCCGAAGACATTTCCACATATATTTTAGACGAAAGAGCCAGAGAGTTTGCCTATGAAGGAAAAAGATGGTTTGATATCCTGAGAATTTGTAAAAGGAATAATTATGAACTCATCAACCTGCTTTTAAATGCGGTAATCAAAAATGTACCAGGTTATCTTCAACAAAGCGTTATGAACAAATATAAAGATGTAAGGAGCCACTATCTGCCGATTAACCAAAATGAATTACTGGTAGATCCTAACCTGAAACAAAATCCTTTTTATCAATAATAAAACCATTACGCCATGAAAAGAAAAGTTATTTTAAAAAATATTTTTATCGGATTCAATCTGGCGTTTATCATCCTGTTCCTAACCTGGATAGGATGCAGAAAAGTACCCATCGTGTATACCACTAGTGATGTGGTAAATATTACCGGATATCTGGATGAGCATCCCGATACCTTTTCGGAATTCAGGGAGATCCTGAAAATCACAGGTGATGAAGGTTTTCTGGGCGCATACGGAACTTATACATTATTCCTCCCTACCAATGATGCCATCAATGCCTATCTGCAGAAAATAGGCAAGTCATCTGTTAATGATGTAAACATAGATACCCTGAAAGCATTGGTAAGATTTCATCTGTTAATGGATACTCTTTACACAACCTCATTTACAGATGGCAAGCTTCCTGTATTGAATATGTACGGTCAATACCTGACCACACTGGCAGTGAATGAAAATGGTATTACCCATATCCAGGTTAACCGCCAGGCCTATATTATCCAATCCAATATCCGGGTTGGTAACGGTGTCATTCATGTCATTGATCATGTACTGGAACCAGCAAAGTATACACTTGCACAGTTAATTGAAAATAATCCGAGATATAGCATCTTCGCTCAAGCGTTAAGGGCAACTGGTTATTATGACACATTAAACATTCAACCCAACAAGAATCCTGATACCACCGAGGCATGGCTTACGGTTATAGCAGAATCCGATTCGGTATTGCAGGCGGCCGGCTTTAATAGTTTTGAAGATTTGAAAGCCCGTTATGACAATTTAGGTAATCCGATGGATCCCAACGATAGTCTTCATGTGTTCGTTGCCTATCATATTTTATATGGTGCATTATATCTGGCCGATATTGTTTCCAGTTCTTCCCATCATACTCTTGTTCCCGATGAGGTTGTAACCTCCAAATTAGTCGGGCAAACTGTGCTAATCAACGATGATGTATTCAATGGGGTACATGAACCGGGTGTGATACTTGACAGATCATATGGAGATATTTCAGCTACCAATGGTGTATTGCAGGATGCCGAAGGACATTTTACCGTTAAAGTAAGAACACCCTTCCCTGTCTACTGGGATGTGTGTCGCTTCCCAGAAATTATGAACCTGCCTCAATATTATCAGAAGCAGAATTATTCCTTTACGTTAAGCAACATGCCTTCTTTCATCAATGACCCAGGCCCATCCGGAGTCAATTATAAAGTAGGAGGAACATTTGTTTATGGAGATTATCTTGAAATTCCGCTTGGAGGACCGGGTAGAAGCCCATGGATAGAATTCAAAACGCCGTTGATTGTAAAAGGGAAATATAAAGTGTGGATATGTTATAGAACAGCCAAAGGATGCGGAAGCTGCACTAACGTAAATCAAATATCTATTGATGGTGTCCCCCTACAACGAACAATGAACTTTACTGTATATATGCCTACAGGAACAGATGCGGAAATGGAAGCACAGGGTTGGAAATATTATACTTATCCTCCAAGTAGGAACTGGGCCAGTCAGTTGGTGGGCACAATAGATATCAAAACCACAGACACCCATGTGATTCGATTCACAACTCTTCAGGGAACACAAAATACAAACTGGCTGGATATGATAGAATTTATTCCGGTAGATATGGATCAAATTTATCCCAGGTTTGATCAGGCGGGAAATCCACATTATCAATAACACTAAATCTGTATCACGATATGAATCGGTATGGCAAATTTTTAATAGTACTTCTTTCAGTCAGCCTGATGCTGAATGCGTGTGAGAAGGAAAGATGGGATAGCCATAATAAAATTACCGATCCGCGGTTACAGCAAAATTTATGGCAGGCCATCCAGCAAAATCCTGACCTCAGCATGTTCAGTCAGTATTTGCACCAAACAGGTTATGATACTGTTATTGCTTCATCCAAAACATTTACCGTTTGGGTACCCACCAATGAATCTCTAAAAAATATAGACCCATCCTGGCTGCAGGATACTTCCAAACTCAGGCAACTGATTGCCAATCATATTGCCCTAACCGCATTTACTACAGGCATGATTCAGGATTCCATAAGGGTGAAAACATTGGATGCCAAGAACATTATTTTCAAGAAAAATCAAGTGGAAAATGCCAATCTGATTGAAAAAGATATGTACACAAGCAATGGAATTTTGCATATCATTGATCAGCCCCTCATTCCCAGAATGAATATTTGGGAGTATCTCAACACGGCATTTGCGGGCAGTTTACAACAAAAATATCTGCAATCACTTCTTTACAGTTATCAAGATCCGGATAGTGCCATACAGATAGGCGTAAATCCGCTTACAGGACAACCTATTTACCAGCCAGGAACTGGAATTGTTACCCGAAACCGGTATTTGCAAAAGGTCAATATCAGTAACGAGGATTCAAGTCTGACTTATATTATTCTAACTGATCAGGCATATCAGAATGAGAAAAATAAACTTCAGATTTATTTCCAGGACACCACGGCAACCCAAACAGATAGCGTGACTCAGTGGAATATCGTAAAAGATCTGGCAATACAAGGAATATATGATCCTGATCATTTACCAAATATCCTGTACTCTGCAAATGACAGTCTCATATATCATCTGGATAAATCAGCCATCATCAGCACCTACCGGGCCAGCAACGGTGTGGTATATGTGATGAACAACATAAATTACGATCTGACTACCAAAATCAAACCCATAATTATACAAGGGGAAAACTTTTATGACCGGATGGACCCCACTATATCCTATTCTATTATAACTAGAAGAGATCCTGTAACTCGTTTTACATTTAGTGAATTCTACATGGCCAATTATGGGATTGCTTCCTACTGGATTCGATATCCACGGGTGTTGAATTCTGTCAAATACAAGGTTTACTGGGTAGCCATGAATGACGTGCAAACCGGGAATTTCCCAATGAAGATTGCATTTCGATCTCATTTAGATACAATTCCGCAACCACCTTCTTCAGTAACCTATGACTTTCAGTTCCCCTACACAACGGTAACACCTAATAATTATAATGAGGTATACCTTGGGGAATATACCCAGAATATGTATGGCTTGATGGATATATTCCTGGTAGGCAATAATACAACCACCAATGGAAGTAATACCATAATACTGGATTACATCAAACTTGTACCAGAATTAAACTAAGTTAATATGAAAAGAAATCATCTTACGCATTGTTTTATTATATTTTGTTGGTTCACATTGCATAACCCTTTGCATGCTTTTTGTCAGCAAAAGGGAGTGGTTGCACATGATTCCCTTTCCGTACATGGAACTGTTACAGATGCCACAACTGGAAAACCGGTATCAGGTATCAATATATCCGTACCTGATTATTCGGCTGCCATTACTGATGATCAGGGAAATTTTGAAATAAAGGTTCCATCCTATCAGGTTTCTATACTTATCAGCGGATCCGGATATCAGGATAAGGAAGTTCCCCTGAAAGGACGTCATAAGATCACTGCAAATATTTATCAGGAACCATTTCAGTCATTCTACGACATAACGAGATTACCATACAGGCAGGAAAGATTAAGTCATGTTACATACAGCATCAATGCACTGCAATTGAATGATAAATCGACCAGAACTTCACTGGAATCTCCGGCAGCTTACATGCAGGGAATAACCAGTGGATTGAATGTCATCAGAAGATCGGGTACACCGGGAATAGGTGCCGAACTGTTCCTCAGGGGTTATAATTCATTATTGACCACAAACTCACCATTAATTGTAGTTGATGGAATGATTTACGATAACAACGAGTATGGAAATTCATTTATGAATGGATTCATACATAACCCGCTCGGAGATATTGATATCCGGGATATTGAACAAATTACCCTGATTAAGGATGGGACTGCCGCTTACGGCACCAAAGCTGCAAACGGAGTAATCCTGATTACAACCGGAAGAGCAAAAGAATTGGCCACCCGAATTGACCTCGATGTATCCGGAGGATATAATATGACTCCCACATTTATACCGGTTATGAATGCATCTGATTATCGGACTTATCTTACGGACATGCTTGCCAGCCAGGGATTAACACAGGAGCAAATTGCTCAACTTCCATTCATGAACGATAATCCGGCCAATCCCTCCTACTATGCTTATCACAGCAACTCCAACTGGCAGAAGGAAGTATTGCATAACAGCTATAACCAGAATTATTATCTCCGGGTAACAGGTGGTGATAATGTAGCCACCTACGCACTTTCCCTCGGATACAGAAACAATGAGGGCATTATCAAAAACACAAACAATACCAAATATTATACCCGGTTTAACGGAGATCTGAACATTTCTCAGAAACTAAAAGCAGCTCTAAATCTTTCGCTCATATCCGGTTCAGCAAACTTGCAGGAACAGGGATTTCTGAATCCGTACAGCCCATTGAATATCGCCCTAATCAAGGCTCCATTTATTCCGGTTCATGTATTGAACAATCAGGGAGTTGCTTCTCCTAATCTTTCTCCGGCCGATACATTTAATGTTGCCAACCCGGTTTCTATTCTGAATGGCATGCAGGGAATCAATCAGAGTTACCGTTTCTTTGGATCTGTTCGTTTCAGCTATCAGCTCAGCAATAGCTGGAATATTCAAACACTTTTGGGAATCACTTTCGATAAGGTAAGAGAAAGCTATTTCATGCCGAGCAACGGTGTGCCTCCCGATACCCTGGTAAAAGGCATAGCCTACAATCAGACTGGAAGCAATGTAGAACGATTATACAGTATATATAACGATACACGCATTTCCTATCAACATACATTCCGGCAAATTCATCATCTGGATGCCAATATAGGTATACGTTATCAGAACAACCAGTCGGAGGCTCATTACGGACTTTCCTACAACACACCCACAGATCAATATGTAAGTGTGGGAATGGGGCAGCCTGCTCTCCGGGTTGCAGGTGGACAGCTGGGTAAATGGAACTGGATGGATACCTACATAGATGCCACTTATAATCTGCTGGATAAATATTTTATTAATGGTGATTTGTCATTTGATGCTTCTTCTCGATTTGGAAAACAGGCTCATGAGGGAATCAAAATAAATGGAGAACCTTTTGCCGTAATGCCGTCTGTTTCTGCTGCCTGGCTGATTTCATCTGAAAACTTTATGTCAGCACTGCCTTTTATTGAATTATTAAAACTCAGGGCCAGTTATAGCCAGGTAGGTAATGATGATATCGGAAATTATACGTACAGACAAATCTATATTTCACAAAACCTGCTTGGCCTGGAAGGCTTATTCAGAGGAAACATCGCCAATCCTTATCTCCAATGGGAAACAGTAAACAAGTTTGACTTGGGATTAGATGCCTCATTCCTGAACGAACGGTTGAATATACAGGCTGACATATATGTGGACCATACCCGAAATATGCTCACCTATCAACCATTACCAACCGCTTCCGGTTTTGATTCGGTTATGGTCAATGGAGGAAGCATGAAAAACAGCGGATGGGAAATCAATCTGAACGGAAGAATCATCAATCATCCCCAACTGAAATGGGATATGGGAATCAATTTATCCGGTTACCGAAACCGGGTATTAAGTATTCCCGGAGGTGAAATGATCACTGAGTATGCAGGGGCTGCTATTCTGACAAAACCAGGTCATGCTGCGAATGTATTTTATGGATATAAAACAAACGGCGTATTCAGCTCTGACCAGGAAGCCATTGCATCTGGACTGACCTATATCGATGCCAATGGAAATGCCATCCTACCCAAAGGAGGCGATGTGCGTTTTGCAGATCTGAATGGTGATCATATCATCAATGATTCAGACAGAACCGTGATAGGTAATCCCAATCCGAAATTTTTCGGTGGTATTTCTCAAAACTTATCATGGAAAAAATGGCAACTGGATGCATTATTCACTTTCTCTGTCGGCAACGACATTTACAACTACGTACGCCGCCAGCTGGAATCAATGGACAACTACAATAACCAAACCCTGGCTATACGCAACCGATGGAAAGCAGATGGACAAATCACCACCGTTCCAAGAGCTGCCTGGGGCGACCCTTCCGGAAATGCAAGATTTTCAGATCGGTGGATTGAAAATGGTTCTTACCTGAGATTGCGTTATATCAGCCTTTCTTATAACCTCGATTTCCATAACAGCGCTATTAAATACCTGAAAATTTATATCACCGGAAATAACCTGTGGACATGGACCAAATATCTGGGATACGACCCCGAATTCAGTTCAATTACTGGACCTATTGGCCAGGGCGTAGATATTGGACTTGAACCTTTGTTCAAAACTGCACAATTAGGTGTAAGAATTGGTTTATAAATAAAATCCGGAAAAAATGACCATAAGAAATTTGCAAGGCATGCATAAGCTGATCACTGGCATCATCCTTCTTGCAATAGGATGGACCTCATGCAAAAAAACCTTTGATGTCCTGCCTCAAGATAATCTTGATTATCAGCAGATGTATCAAAATGTATATGATGCCGATGCGGCTGTTACAGCCATTTATGGAAAATTGCTTTCTCTTGCAGATAAAATTGTTATTCTGAATGAATTACAGGGTGACCTGATGGATGTGACTCCAAATTCAGATCCATATTTAAGGCAACTCAACTTGCATCAGGCAACTGCAGATAATCCCTATATTAATCCCAGGCCCTTCTATGAACTGATTGTGGATTGCAATGATGTACTGTACAATTTGAACCAGATGCTGGCAGGCAAAAGAATCAGTCAGGCCGACTATGATATCCGTTATTCCACCGTAGGGGGTATCCGCTCCTGGCTTTATCTTGAATTGGGAATGCTGTATGGCAACATTCCATATGTCACCAGCCCGATGGCAAGCATCGATGAAGTCAATAATCCCAATAATTATCCAAGGTTATCTTTCGATCAGCTGCTCGATTCATTGATTCAGTTTACCGAATCCCTCCCCTATAAAGACCTGATGCCTTCTGATATATCATTAAACACTTCTGTCAATGGATACAGTACATCCAAATTTTTTATTCCCATCCGATGTTTGCTTGGTGATCTATATTTATGGAAAGGAGAATACACGCAGGCTGCAACCGAATATCATATCGTTATGAATTATGCAGATGTACTGTATCCGGCAATGAACAGTGAACAATGGTATGAAACCTATAAAGTAGCCTGGACAGCCAATATCAATGGTGCCAATTGGGTAAATATTTTTTCTCAACCCTATGGAGAACGATATTCTAATTATGAAATTATCTGGGATTTGCCATTTGATCAGAATTTTTCACCCACCAATCCATTCATTAAACTTTTTGACAACATTGCCGGTAGTTATCTGTTAAAACCTTCTGCATTAGCGATACAGAACTGGGATAATCAGACCCGTACAGATCATACACCAGGCGATTTCAGGGGATTAAATGCTTCATGGAAATGGAGTGCAGGTATGCCTATCATCAACAAATTCACGGCCTATTTTAATCCTTTACAACCTTTTGCCACCAATGGTAAATGGATTCTCTACAGAGCTGCTATGCTGCATCTGCGTTATGCTGAAGCCGCCAACCGGGATCATCATCAGAAATTAGCATATGCCTTGTTGAATGTAGGAATCGGAACAGAATATGATCCCGCTTATGATACCACAGGTGTGGGAGGTGGGCAATCAAGAGATGTCACTAATATCCAGCAAAGTTTTGGACCTCCTTATGATTTTGATGCACGTTTTGGAAATTATCCGTTTTACAGAGGAGCCTGGCACCGGAATGTAGGCATCAGAGGTAGGGTGTCTTTGCCACCTGATTACATTGATTCTACAAAATATTATGATATGAGTAGCTCTGGAATCGATAAACCGATTATCGATGAAACCGGACTTACGCTTACGCTTGAAAATAATATTGTGGATGAAGATGCATTGGAGCTGGCCTTTGAAGGAAACCGCTGGCCTGATCTGTTGCGCATCGCCCTGCGAAGGGAAAAAGAACAGGCAGGAAGTGGTGCTGCCTTCCTGCAATCCCATATTGCAGCTAAGTTTCAGGCAGCAGGTGATGCTGCAGATGCAGCCATGGTAAGCGCCAGATTAGCTGATCCGCAAAACTGGTATTTACCTTTTAAATGGCAATAATGATCCGTTGGCTTGTGAAAAATCTGCACAATTACTTCTGGTCAATCTCTTTGCTGATACCTTTATCCGGATGGTCTCAAACCAGCTGGCAAACACTTGCTGATAATGATGACCTGTCAGACTCTTCCTCTAACTATACCTCTGTTATCACTATCCGGCAAAATAATACGATTGTGCCTTATGTAGCTTTTACCACATCCGATACAGGAAAAGTAAAAGCTTATCTGAATGATCAATGGATTAACATCGGAGGAAATATTTCTTCCGGCAGGATTTCTTATCCTCACTTATTTAAAGATTATCAGAACCGGCTCTATATCAGTTATGTGGATATGGACAACGGAAATCGCCTGGCTGTTAAAATATATGATACTAGTTTCAAACAATGGATACCTTTAAATGGAAATAACAATAATCTGTATATCTCTTCGGGCTCTGTAGTAAATATGGTTTCGCAATTGCTGATCTCACATAACAACTGGATGGCTTTTGACAGCAGTAATACACCTTATATTGTATATGCAGAAATGAGTTCAGGTGGAAATGCCTATGTCAAACGATTTACAAACAATGCCTGGCAGATAGTCGGGGCTGGGGCTGTTTCTGCTGACAAAGCTTCCGGAGTAGGAATAGCTATTGCAGAGAATCAAATCCCCTATGTTGTGTATGTGGCCGGAACAGGCAGCACCGGACAAATTATGGTATATGGATATATCAACAACAACTGGACGAATCTGAATGTACCTGCCACTCTATCCAATGGACGTAAAACCAGTGGCGCAAGACATACGGCAATTACCGTTGTACATGATAGCTTATATGTGATTTACATGGATGGAAGCAATCGAAGCGTGGCCACTGTAATTGGAACAGATCTGAATAGCATCAACTGGTTTCAGGCTGGCAATCTGCTTTCAAGCCGCGATGCAAGTTATCTTAACATTACCCATGACACAGCCGGTAATTTATTTACATGTTTTATTGATGTCATTTCATCCGGATCCGGAAGAACTGTTGCCCGGGTAATGGAACTGCCCAAAGGAAGCACCACCTGGAACGAAATCAAAGATTCATCGCGAACTGTAGGTGTTGATGAACCTTCACAATATCCCGAAATCAGCATTGCAGAAAATGGAGATGTGTATTTTACTTATCTCAAACCTGATCAAAATAGCCTTTATACCCCAAGGGTTCGTTTTTACCAGATGTATATTCCTTCATCAACTTCAGTTACAGTAACCGATAACGGAAATACCGTTACCTTAAGCAATGGAATTGTATCCTTTACAGCAGATAAATCTTCCGCAACGATTACCAGTCTTGTATACAACGGAATCAATATGCTGGCCGGAGGATATAGCGGCGGAAAAATATACTGGAGCTGGAATATGCCTAACTACCAAAACCCCAGCAACTGCACCTATACCTTGGTATCCAATCCCCAAACTAATGGAGGAAATTTTGCTGAAGTCAAATTCCATATGAGTTGGGACGGTTCTCCTTCTACAGCCGCCATGGATGTGGATATTTATTATGCCTTGCTGAATGATACACGCGGCATATATGCGGCTGCTGAACTATCACACCCGGCCAATTATCCGGAAAACCCCGGCGGGGAATGGCGACTGGCAAGTTATGTAGGGAGTATTTTTAACTGGTTGGTTGTTGACTCATTACGAAACCGGCTTATGGCCTCACCTTCCGATAGCACAGTGCCAGTACCGGGAGCCCCTGCCGAGGTTTCGCTTTACAAAACAGGTATTTATGCCAATCATTATGAAGATAAATACAAATACAGCGCAGATATAGGAAATCTAGATGTATGGGGATGGATAAGCACATCCCAAGGATTGGGCATCTGGATCACCAAACCGAGCGGTGAATATTACAACGGCGGGCCATTGAAACGTGAACTTACCTGCCACATGGGACCCACCTTGTTGAATATGCTTAATGGCCAGCATTACGGCATGGGCAATGACGGGGATATTGCTGCCGGTGAAAACTGGAAAAAAGTTTACGGTCCATTTTTAATCTATTGCAACAGTGCTCCATCTGGATCATCCGATATTCCGGGTGCCCTGTGGGCCGATGCCATTGCCCAGGCTAAAAAAGAACAAAGTCAATGGCCTTATAGCTGGTTTATCAATCCTGATTATGTGCCGGATAATGGGAGGGGCTCCATTACAGGGAGACTGGTAATTCAGGATTCTACTGATACAGCCGCTTCTGCCGCCAATATGTGGATTGGCGCAGCAATACCACCCGAGTCTACAAGCGGAATCAGCGACTTTCAACTATGGTCAAAAAACTATCAATTCTGGGTAAAAACCGATTCCAACGGGAATTTCACTATATCTCATGTATTACCCGGCACTTATAACCTATATGCTTTTGGTCCGGGAGCAGCCGGACAAATGACAAAAACAAATTTTGTGACCGTAACAGCCGGGCAGACTACAAATCTTGGAAACGTCATATGGACACCTACAAGAACAGCTCCTACAGTATGGGAGATTGGCATCCCTAATCGAACTGCTGCAGAATTCCGCCATGGAAAAGACTGGTGGATTAGCGACACATTTCCCAGTACCAACTGGGCAAAATTCCTCGAGTATCCTGAAGAATTTCCAAACGATATCACGTATACCGTCGGAAAAAGTGATTATCATACTGACTGGAACTATGTGCAACCTTATGACAAAAGCATACAATCACAGGCACCTGTATGGAAAGTCCGATTTACGCTAACCAAAGATCCCGCACCCAACACAACTGCAGCAGTATATGTGGCCTATGCTTCAGCTGAAAATGCTGCCTCTATTGTAAGTGTTAACGGAACTAATATCACCAATCCACCTACAGGTATTTATCCCCCCAATCCTTCCGACGCTATGGTGCGCGAAGGTATTCATGGAGCATTCGGAGATTATCGTTTTACTTTTCCTGCCAGACTGTTGCATGCCGGAGAGAATGAAATTGACCTTACCCTGCGGCTCACAGGTGGCGCTACACGTGGTGGAATTATGTATGATTATGTGCGTCTCGAAGCATGGGGAACAGAGGCTACAACCAAACATTATCAAACCATCACATTTGATTCCATCCCACCTCAGCATCTGGGAGATCCTGACTATGATCCCGGAGCTACAGCCACATCCGGATTACCCGTAAATTATAGCAGCAGTGACACCACAGTGGCTGTGATTGTGAATGGAAAAATTCATTTTGTGGGTGAAGGCACTACCATCATCACAGCCAGTCAAGCAGGCGACAGCACCTGGCTGCCAGCTCCTGATGTATCACATGTACTAACAGTCGTCAAACCCCGCCAGCACCAGACAATCAACTTTCCTCCCATTTCAACCAAATACCTGGGCGAACCAGATTTTGATCCGGGCGCAACAAGCAGCTCGGGTTTGCCTTTAACCTATACAAGCAATAATCCTTTTGTTGCAACCATCCTGAACGGAAAAATCCATCTTGCAGGTATTGGCCCAGTTACAATTACTGCTCATCAGGCAGGAAATGAGGAATATCTTCCTGCCGATACATCCCAATCCTTTCAGGTGATGGTACTGCAACAGGCATCTTACAACAAACTTCTCACACCCAACGGAGATGGTATCAATGATGAATTAAAGATCGACCATATTGAAGCCTATCCTGATAATCGAATTCAGATATTCGATTATTCAGGTAAGCTGATGTATGAGAAATCGGGTTACCAGAATGATTGGGATGGAAGAATTAACGGAAAACTGGTTGCAAATGGAACTTACTACTTCATATTCTGGTCAAAAAATGAAATAAAAATTAAGGGAACCATAACTGTAATCCATTGATTATGCAAAAAATAATTGTTTGCGGTATTATATGGTTCACATTAATGTACATACATGGAATGTCACAACGGGTTAAATTTAATTTTAACCCTGAATGGAAAGTATATATCGGAGATGATTCATCAGCATGGAAACCAGAATTTGATGACAACAACTGGAAACAGGTAACTGTCCCATACGCATGGAATGAAGATGATGCTTTCAAAAAAGATATCCGTGACCTTCGTACAGGCATTGCATGGTATAGGAAATACTTTAAAATTCCGCTACAATATCAGGGAGAAAAAGTATTCCTGGAGTTTGAAGGCATCAGGCAGGCAGGAGAATTTTACCTGAATGGAAAATGGATAGGCAGACATGAAAATGGTGTAATGGCATTCGGATTTGATATTACAGATGTAGTACATTTTGGAGATACAATAAATGTCCTGGCAGCAAGAATTGATAATGACTGGGATTATCGGGAAAAATCGACCCATACCAAATTTCAATGGGAAGACAGGAACTTTAACGCAAATTACGGGGGAATAATAAAGAATGTGTACTTGCATATTGTGCCCAAAGTATATCAGACACTCCCGTTATATAGCAATCTTCATACAACTGGTGTGTATATTTATGCGGATAATTTTGATATACCAAATGAAACTGCTACCATTCATGCCGAATCAGAAATAAAGAATGAAACAAAGCAGGTTAAGCATCTCACTTATGAGGTTTCAATTATTGACATAAATGGGAAAATGGTAAAAACCTTTTTCGGTGATACTGTCACCATACAACCAGGTGAATTAAAACTGGTAAAAGCATCATCGCGTGTAAACCACCTACATTTCTGGAGCTGGGGATATGGATATTTGTACGATGTAAAAACTTTTTTGCTTGAAAACGGGAAAATCATTGATTCAGTAACTACCAGAACCGGATTCCGTAAAACTGCATTTCAGAACGGCATGGTCTATCTGAATGATCGTGTAATCATGATTCATGGTTATGCGCAACGTTCTACCAATGAATGGCCTGCAATAGGATCCTGCGTGCCAGCATGGCTTAGTGATTATAGCAATGGACTCATGCTTGAAGACAACGCTAATCTTGTGCGTTGGATGCATATCACCCCATGGAAACAGGATATCGAATCGCTTGATAGACTGGGTATCATGGAAGCCATGCCAGCCGGCGATGCGGAATCAGATGCACATGGCATACAATGGGAACAAAGAAAACAACTCATGCGGGATGCCATTATTTACAACCGAAATAATCCGAGTATCATTTTTTACGAATGTGGAAATCATGGTATCAGTGAACAACATATGCAGGAAATGAAAAACATCCGGGATCAGTACGATCCGTATGGAGGAAGAGCTATAGGTGCCCGCGAAATGTTAAACAGCAAAATAGCCGAATATGGAGGAGAAATGCTTTACATTGACAAAAGCGCAGGGAAACCACTATGGGCTATGGAATATTCGAGAGATGAAGGAGCCAGAAAATACTGGGATGATTATACCCCACCTTTTCACAAAGATGGAGCCGGCCCCTTGTATAAAGGACAGGATGCATCAGCATATAATCGAAATATGGAAAGCCATGCAATTGAAGATGTAAAACGTTGGGATGAATTCTGGAAACAAAGGCCTGGCACAGGAAAGCGGGTAAGCAGCGGAGGAGTAAATATCATTTTTTCAGATACCAACACCCATCACAGGGGTGAACAAAATTATCGCACAAGCGGAGAAGTAGATGCCTTGAGGATAAAAAAACAAAATTTCTATGCCAATCAGGTGATGTGGGATGGATGGGTAAATCCAGAACATCCGCGTATTCATATCATAGGTCATTGGAACTATAATACAGGTGTGAAGAAGAATATCTACGTGGTATCAACAGCTGATCAGGTAGAATTGAAAATAAACGGCCATTCAATAGGATACGGCATGAAAAGCTATGATTTCCTGTTTACCTTTCCGGATGTGTCATTCCAACCGGGACAGCTGGTTGCATTGGGATATGATGCCCGGCATCATATCGTGTGCAGTGATACACTTCAAACTGCCGGTCCTCCATTTGCCATCCGCTTGACGCCTATTTCCCGCCCGACACCTTTTGTTGCAGATGGACATGATCTTGACCTGATTGAAGCAGAGATTGTGGACTCAAATGGGCACCGTTGCCCTACAGCAATGAATATGGTACACTATACCATAGAAGGACCTGCAGAATGGAGAGGCGGAATTGCCATGGGTCCTGATAACTATATCTTAGCCAAAGATTTTCCGGTAGAAGGCGGCGTAAACAGGTTTTTAATTCGTTCTACCACACAACCGGGAATAATAAAAATTCATGCTACATCAGAAGGTTTGCGCTCTGCAACACTCGTGCTTACCACTCAACCATTTCCGGTTGAAAACGGGTTATCCCGCATACTGCCATCAGATGGGTTGCCCTGTCGTCTCGATAGAGGACCTACTCCTGATTCACCATCTTATAATATTACACGCATCTCAGTGCCAATTGAAAAAGCAATTGCTGGTGCCAATCAAAATCAGGTTTCTGCAAGTTATGATGATGATGAAACAACAGCATGGACAAATGACGGGAAATTATCAACTGCATGGATTGAATACACATTAGCAAGGCCTGCAACCATTGATGAAATTGTGCTTAAATTAAATCATTTCAGAACCCAGAAGTATCATTTGATGATCACAGTAGATGGGAAACCGGCATTTGAAGGCAATACAGAAACCACACTCGGTTATTACACCATTCCATGCAGGCCCGTTACAGGTTCCCGGGTTAAGATACAACTTCTCCAACCAGCACTCCAGGATACAAGCCTGACAGATACGGAAGTTTCCGGAAAAAAACTTGGAGACAGTATAAATACAGATGATGTAGATAAAAGAGGAAGTCTGGGGATAATCGAGATAGAATTTTATGAAGACGTAAAAGATCATTCGTCAGGAGAATAATTGCACAAAAAATGAAAAGATTTCTTTTATTCATTTTTTGCTTATATCAACTTTCTGCCTTCGGTCAGCATAGTTTTAGCAATGCTGTTTCCGAATATTATCAAAATGCTTACTTATGGAATCCCGCAATGGCCGGAGCTAACCATACAAAATTTTACGCACTATTCAATAACTCATGGTGGGGCTTTGAAGGATCTGCCAGACTTATTGATTTTTCATTTGATATGCCTTTTGCCAAAAAAATGGGAGCAGGTATTATGCTTAGTTCATTCTCCAGTGGCGTATTTGATCAATATACCGGATCTTTGAGTTATGCCTATCAGATTGAATGGAGCGAAGAAAACAGACTTAGGCTGGGTGGGAGCCTGAGTTTTTATAAAGCACATCTGGATACAAAGGAATTATCAAATAACGGAGAAATGGATCCCATAATATCAACATTCAATGAAAAAAGTTTACAACTGGATGGGGGCCTAGGTGCATATCTTCAACTTCATGCATTTTCCATCGGACTCTCCGGATATAATCTATCCAATTATTTTCAAAGGGCCAATCAACAGAAAAGCAATTGGGAAATTGGACAATTGCAGGCTTCTTATCAATTTTCTATTCAGGAAAATAAATTTTCACTCCAACCGCTGATTGCTTATCAAATATTTCGTGCAACAAAAAATATTTTCATGGGAGCTATACAATTTACTTATCCGGCGCTCTTTGATGCAAGCATATACTGGCAATCTACGGGAAGCATCATGGGTGGATTAGGATTGATACTAAACCCAGATCTGGAGATCAATTTTTTTTACACCAGCAAGAATAAATACGGATACCAGGAGCAATATGAAGCCGGAATAAAATATATGCTTAACCCATAATCAATCAGATGATGAAACTGCTTTGGTTATTGTTGATAGTGCCTGTTGTATCAAATGCACAAAATATACAACACTACACTGATCATCGCTCTGTTTCAGATCGCATTGTGGTATTGACTTTCGATGATGCTGTAAGTTCAGATTATCATTTCATTGCCCCTATTTTAAAAAAATACCATTTTGGAGCTACTTTTTTTGTATGTGAATTTCCGCCGGATTTTAAAGATTCCACTAAATACATGACATGGAATCAGATAAAGGAATTAAACAATATGGGATTCGAAATCGGCAACCATACCTGGCATCACATCCATGTAAACAAAATGGATAGCATACAATTTGCGCAGGAAATGGGCTATATCGAAAATCAATGCATGGCATATGGTATTCCCAAACCCGTAAGCTTTGCTTATCCTGGTTATGATACTAGTAATAAAGTTATCCCCTGGCTGAAAGAAAGAGGATATATTTTTGCTCGTGCTGGAGGCAATAAACCCTATGATCCCCAGATGGATAATCCTTATGTGATTCCAAGTTTCAGTACATCCGGCAATGATACCGCAAAAGTTTTCCAGGCCATCCATGAGGCCGAAAATGGGAAAATTGTCGTGCTGACAATCCACGGAGTTCCTGATATTGCCCATCCCTGGGTAACTACACCTCCTGCTTTATTTGAGAAATACATGCAATATCTTTATGACAACCATTACCATGTGATAGCGATGCGCGATTTAAAACAATGGATTAAAAACTAAAATTTGACTGATATGAAGAGTATCTTCCAAAAGCTTAACAAACTCACTGTCCTGTGTCTCTGGATAACATGGATAAGTTCACCTGCTGTAGCATCTGATTATGCTGCGGTTAATTCTCCCCAACCCTTCTTTAACGTGCGGGAGTATGGTGCCAAAGCCGATGGACAAACCAACGATGCACCGGCTATCAACAAAGCTATTCAAGCGGCTCATGATGCCGGCGGGGGTACGGTGTTTTTTCCCGCTGGTACCTATCTTTCTGGTTCTATTCATCTGCAAAGCCATGTAACCCTGTACCTCGACAATGGCTGTGTGATCCTGGCCAGCGAAAATCCACAGGATTATGATGCAGCCGAACCCAATCCACATGATCAATATCAGGATTATGGACACAGCCACTGGCATAATAGCCTGATCTGGGGCGAAAACCTCGAAGATATAGCCATTGAAGGACCGGGCATGATTGATGGCAAAGGTCTTACCCGCAACTACCGCAGCGACCAAAAGCCAGAAGGCGTAGGCAACAAAGCCATTGCACTTAAGAATTGCCACAATGTGATTCTGAAAGATTTCAAAATCTATCGCGGAGGATGGTTTGGATTATTGCTGACTGGTGTGGATAATCTGACCATTGACAACCTGATGATTGATACCAATCGCGACGGAATGGATATTGACGCCTGTAAGAATGTGCATGTAACTAACTGCATTGTGAATTCGCCCTATGATGATGGTATTTGTTTGAAAAGTTCGTATGGATTGGGATTTGCAAAATCTACAGAAAACGTGACCATCAGCGATTGCATCGTATCGGGCGATTATGTGATTGGCAGCGTAATTGACGGTACCTATAAACTATATCCTGATACCATGCGGGTACCACATACCGGACGCATCAAATTCGGAACAGAATCCAACGGAGGTTTTAAAAACATTACCATCACCAACTGTGTGCTGGATCATTGCGGCGGACTGGCACTGGAAAGCGTGGATGGAGCTGATTTGGAGAATGTCACCATCAGCAATATCACGATGCGTGATATTGTAAATATGCCCATCTTCATCCGACTGGGTGCGCGTTTGCGGGGACCCGAAGGTACACAGCCCGGACATATCCGTAAAGTCAGCATCAGCCATGTTGTTGTTTACAGCAGCGCATCGCGTGCAGCTTCTACCATCAGCGGCATCCCCGGCCATGACATTGAAGATGTTACCTTAAGCGATATGCAAATCTTTTTACAGGGCGGTGGCACGGCAGATCAGGCAAGCATCAATCCACCCGAAAAAGAAAATGCTTATCCTGAACCCACCATGTTTGGTACATTACCATGTTATGGATTTTATATCCGGCATGCAAAAAATATTGCGATCAATAACATTCAAATTCATACCATAGAAAAAGATGCAAGACCCGCTATCCAGACCGATGATGTAAAAAATGTGCAGTTCCGGTTTCTCGATCTGCCGGAAGATAATCCCAAACCCTATTTCCATTTCATCCGAACAAACAATATCGAAATATTGCATTGCACAAATATAAAAGATGAACTCATCGCAACCACAGAAGATGAAAAAAGATGAAAACATTTCGTGTATCAGGTGATCGTTAATCCTTAAAACACATATTATGAAAAAATTATCTTACCTCACATGCATGTTGTTATGCAGCTTTATGCCATCGGTTGCACAGCCGCAGATACTGGTTATGCCCACGGGCGGCAAACCTATGCCTGACAGATGGATAGATGCAACCACACATCATCTGATTGTGAAACTGAGTCGCAGGGAGGGCAGCAATAGTAGCTTTTATTTCCATAACTATCCATTTATCCAGACGCCCGATGGGAAAGGATGGGAAATGATTTATTACGGAAGCACATCGCAGGGAAATCAACTGTTTGCCGTAAACTTGCAAACCTTTCAAAACCGGCAAATAACCCATCTTCCATTTCGGTTTGGTGGTGAAATCGTGGCACCAAAATCAAAAACTGCTTACGTACAAAGCAGGGATAGTGTGTTCAGAATTCATCTAGGAAATGGGAAGGCTGAGCTGGTTTATGTTTTTCCAAACGATTTTCATGGACACATTGCTTCAGTCAACTGCAATGAAACCCTGCTGGCGGGTGTATGGAGCGATGAGCGTGAAGCGGAAATCCTGCGAAGATATCCATCCAAAAGCAGTTTCTTCAACCGCATATTTGAAGCCCATATTCCACACGTATTGTTTACCATTGATTTGCAAACCAAACAATTGCATAAGATTGACAGTGAAGATACCTGGCTGAATCATGAACAATTTTCACCTACCGATCCGGATCTGCTGTTGTATGCACACGAAGGCCCATGGGATCAGGTTGACAGAACCTGGGTGATCAACGTCAAAACCGGCGAGAAAAAATTATTGCACCAACGATCCATCCCTCATGAAATAAACGGACATGAATGGTGGGCGCCTGATGGAAAATCGGTTTGGTTTGATCTGCAAATACCCCGCTCGGTGAATTTTTATATTGCAGGTGTTCCCGTAAAAAATGAAAACGGCCACATAGAAACCGGAAAGGAAATCCGCTATCCGATTACACGCGATGAATGGTCTATTCATTTCAATCTTTCTCCGGATCAAACCATGTTTTGCGGTGATGGAGGTGATTCCACACAGGTGGCACATGCCAGGGATGGTATGTGGATTTATTTGTTCCGGAAACAAGGAGATACGTTATCTGCTGAAAAACTCGTGGATATGCGTTTTCAAAACTATCGTGCACTGGAACCCAATGTGCATTTTTCACCCGATGGAAAATGGGTAATTTTCCGTGCAAACTTTGAAGGAAAAAATGAAGTGTATGCAGTGAGCATTCAACGATATCTGTGATAAGATGAATTTAGTAATGTCATGATAAAATTCCGCTCCATTTTCGGTTTTATGATTCTTATCTGCATCAGTTCCATGATGCAGGCACAATCGATTTGGCCAAAAATCCATGCAGAGGCTCATCCATGGACACGCTGGTGGTGGCTGGGGAATGCAGTTGATAGTGCAGGCATAGCTTATCAGCTGCAAGCATTGCATGATGCCGGATTTGGTGGTGTGGAAATTACACCTATCTATGGCGTAAATGGATTTGAAAAGCAGGAAATACCCTATTTATCGAAGCGCTGGATGGACATGCTGCACTACACGATTCAAAAGGCACATCAGCTCGGGATGGAGGTAGATATGAACAACGGCACCGGCTGGCCTTTTGGTGGTCCGCAGATTCCGCTCGATTTCGCTGCATCAAAAGTTATTTTTCAATCCTATGTATTGCATGGAGGTGAAAGACTTTCTCAAAAAATCATACCGGAAGATGCCCGCCAGCAGCGGGTTGCAAAGCTGCAAACCCTGATGGCATTTTCTGATGACGGTGAAAAGATAGATATAACAGATAAAGTTGATTCATCTGGAATACTGCATTGGCAGGCACCTCCGGGCAACTGGCGGTTGATAGCTGTATTCAATGGCAAAACTTTTCAGAAAGTAAAGCGTGCAGCTCCTGGCGGAGAAGGATGGGTCATGGATCATTTCTCCGATACAGCTTTACAAATTTATCTGAACCGGTTTGCTCACGCATTTCATACCTTTCAGACTCCGCTTCCCCACAGCTTTTTCAATGATTCCTACGAAGTTTTCGGTGCAGACTGGACGACACACATGTTTGAAGCATTTCAACGACTCAGGGGATATGATCTGCGCAATTATCTCCCAGCCCTGCTGGGCATGGGTAATCCCGATACCGTGCAACGGGTAACCATGGATTACAGGCAAACATTGGCTGATTTACTTTTGCATGATTTTGCCGAACCCTGGACTGCCTGGGCACACCGGATGGGACGCACCACACGCTATCAGGCTCATGGTTCGCCTGGCAACTGGATCGATTTATATGCCAGTGCAGATATACCCGAAACAGAATCATTCGGTTCTTGTCATTTTGATATTCCCGGCATACCGGAAGATTCACTCGGCATGCGTGCAGGTCAACTCGATGAACGTGTATTAAAGTTTGCATCATCAGCTGCACATATCTCCGGTAAACCTTATGCTTCATCTGAAACATTTACCTGGCTGGGTGAACATTTCCGGGTGAGCTTGGCACAATGCAAACCCGTGCTCGATGAAATGTGGATATCCGGTATTAACCATGTTTTCTTTCATGGTACACCTTATTCTCCCCAAAATGCACCCTGGCCTGGCTGGCAGTTTTATGCATCCGTAAACTTTTCACCTTACAATCCTATCTGGCATGATCTGCCAGCCATGAATCAATATATCACCCGTACCCAGTCGTTTCTGCAGCAAGGAAAACCCGATAATGACATTCTGCTTTACTGGCCTGTGCAGGATGTATGGGCCAGACAAAATCCGGAACTGTTGTTTCAGCTTACTATTGGAAATACCCGTCTGTGGCTTGATTCCACCGGATTTGGTCAGGTAGCTGATACATTGATCCGGCAAGGATATAGCTTCGATTATATCTCTGATCAGTACATAGAAAAAACAACTGTTGTAAACGGAAAATTAAAAACACCAGGCGGATACTACAAAGTATTGATTATACCTCCCTGCACTTTTATTCCCTTGCACACCTTCGCACATATCCTGTCGCTGATAAAAAACGGAGGAAAGGTTGTTTTCATCAGTCATTTTCCTGAGAATGTGCCCGGATTACAGGCATGGAAGTTAAGGAAAGATTCTCTGGAAATATTAAAAAACCAGATTTCCAGTAAATGGATATTTCATCAGCATGAAGTGAAAAACATCAACAAAGGTTTTGCATACATGGGTGAAAATATAAGTACATTGCTGTCAATGGCAGGAGTGGAAGCTGAAAGCATGGCGCATAACGGATTATCTTTTATCAGAAGAAAAACAAATGATGGTTATGTATATTTCATCAGCAATCTGAGTTCAGATAGTTTTAATGGATGGATAAAGTTAAGTATCCATGCACCTTATGTTGTGATATATGATGCTTATGCCAACAGGACGGGAATAGCAAAACTGAAACAAGTTCAAAATGCGGAAGGAATAAAAACAACCGATGTTTACATACAAATTCCTTCGGGATATTCATACATACTGAAAACCACTGACAAACCACCTGTGCATGTACCCGCATGGACTTACTTTCCGGTCTGGCGGTCGGACTCAAATAATTTGCGCATACGTGTAGCGTTGGAGAATCCGTGGACTTTACAATTTATCGAAGGAAATCCGGAAATCAAGGGAATTTATCGTTTGCAAAGATTGGGATCCTGGACAGATCTGAATGATTCGGCACGTACATTCGAGGGTACAGCTCAATATCAGATTAGTTTTCGGATAACACCAGAACAGAAAAGCAAAGCTGATCAATGGATATTAAAGCTGGGACAGGTCGATTTCAGTGCAAAGGTTATATTCAATGGCCATGATGTGGCTACCTTATGGGCTGTTCCGTTTATTTGCGATGTGACCCCTTATATTCGTGCAGGAGAAAATGTACTTCAGATTCAGGTTACCAACCTGGCAGCGAACCGAATTGCAGCTTATGACCGGAATAAAATTCCCTGGAAAATTTTTAAGGATGTTAATGTGGTGAACATGCAATACCGCCCGTTTGATGCATCAAAATGGGGCACTGTAGCATCCGGATTGATAGGGCCTGTATGGGTGGAAGGATATAAAAACAAAAATAATTTTTAGCATGAATTCCTTTTTCATATCCATTTGCGATGTTTCATACCTGTCTTTATGATTCCATTTTTTTTGTATCTCTTTGTTAAAACTGGTCTTATCCATATCACCCTTTAAACCGTAAATAACCGGGAATATTAAAAATCGGAGACAAAAAAGAATAAGGTAAAAGGTTTGTTATAAAAACAAACGCAGGCAGGCTGTACTGTATCTGTAATTTTTGTAATTTTTGTCGAGATTTGCATAGGATACCTGAGAAATGTTCTTTTTTGCATGGTTGATGCATCAAGGGCAGAGAAATACGATTGAAAAAAGAATTATTTTTCGATAAATTACACGCAAAATCTATGCTTTCCAAAAAAACCAAATATGCCCTCAAAGCCATGATTGTGCTGGCCAGAAATCATGGCAAAGGCCCCATGCTCATCAGCACCATTTCTGAACAGGAAAACATTCCGAAAAAATTTCTGGAAAACATCCTGCTGGAGCTTAAAAATGCTGGCATGCTGGCGAGCAAAAAAGGCGCCGGCGGCGGTTATTACCTGCTGAAACCACCCGACACCATTATGCTTTCCGATATCATCCGCCTGATGGGTGGACCTATTGCGCTGGTGCCCTGTGTAAGCCTGAATTTTTATGAACCCTGTGAAGAATGCAAAGATGAACTCACATGCGGCATCAGGCAGGTAGCCCTGCGGGTGCGGGATGCATCACTGGAAGTCCTGGCCAAAACCAGCATCAAGGATCTCGCCGAAAAAGAAGAGAGCCTGATAGCCATGCATAAAAAAACACGACAAAAATCCCACGCCAAATAGAAATTTTCTAATTTATCTTCCTTTTATTTAGGATTCTCTATTTTTTCTGCATCATTCCTATTAACTCCACAAAATTAGTAGAGATACCATATTTTTGTGAAATCAAAAACATTGATCCCATGAAAAGTTTTCGCACGGAGCTGGAAAATCCTGTCGTTGAACAGGAAATCATCGAACTGGAAAGAAAGATCCGTCAATACCTCACTGGGGAAATGCACCCCGATCGTTTCAAAAGCCTGCGCCTGGCACGCGGCATTTACGGCCAGCGCCAGAAAGGCGTGCAAATGATTCGCATCAAACTACCACAAGGAAGATTAACCACAGCTCAGCTGAAACGCATTGCCGATATTTCCGACGAATATGCAACCGGTAATCTGCATTTAACCACCCGGCAGGACATCCAGCTGCATTTTGTAAGTCTGGAACGTACACCGGAATTATGGACCAAGCTAGCTATGGATGATCTTACCATCCGGGAAGCCTGCGGTAATACTGTGCGAAATATTACCGGCTCACACCTGGCCGGTATTGATCCGAACGAGCCTTTCGATGTTACTCCATACGCTGATGCCGCATTTCGGTATTTCCTGCGCAATCCCGTATGCCAGGATATGGGTCGTAAATTCAAAATTGGCTTTTCCAGCAGCGAACAGGATGAAGCTTTTGCCTATATCCACGACATCGGCCTGATTCCACGCATCCAGGAAAAGGATGGTAAGCTTGTGAAAGGCTTTAAGGTAGTGGTAGGTGGCGGATTGGGAGCACAGCCTTTTACGGCCAAACTGGCTTTTGAATTTCTGCCTGCGGAAGATTTAATTCCTTACATAGAAGCTGTATTGAGGGTATTTGATCGGTATGGTGAACGCACTAACCGGCACAAAGCCCGGATGAAATACCTGATTGAAAAGCTGGGCATGGAAAAATTTACCGAGCTGGTGCAGGCTGAATACAAAGGCCTGAAGGCTTTTCATGTGCCTATCGAATTTCACGAACCGGTAGAACATCTTCCAGAACGAATAGAGATACCGTCATACACAATTCCCGATACTGAAAAATTCCAGGCTTGGTTAATCACCAATGTCATCCCACAAAAGCAAATCGGTTATCGGGGTGTATATTTAAAAATTACCAACGGCAATATTTCTTCGGATACAGCCCGAAGGCTGGCTGATCTGGTAAAAAGCATAGCCGCTGATCAGATGCGGGTAACCAACAACCAGGGTATCCTGATCCGCTTTGTGCCTGAGCAGGCCCTGGGCTATCTGTTTACTCGCCTCGATGAGCTGGGTTTGGCTGAACCCGGTTTTGATTCCACGGCCGACGTTACATCCTGCCCGGGAACCGACACTTGCAACCTGGGTATTTCCAACAGCACAGGCATTGCCCGCATGCTGGAACAGGTAATTCTGCAGGAATATCCCCAACTGATTTACAACAAGGATATTAAAATCAAAATTAGTGGTTGCATGAATTCCTGCGGCCAGCATGGCATTGCTACGATTGGCTTCCATGGTGCATCGCTGAAGGCAGGCGGCAAAGTACTCCCCGCGCTGCAGGTGCTACTGGGCGGAGGTCCCACCGGCCACGGCGAAGGCAGGCTGGCTGAAAAAATCACCAAAATACCTAGCAAACGTGCGCCTCAGGCCCTGCGCATCATCCTGAATGATTACCTGAAAAATGCTCAGCCAGAAGAAAAATTCAATGCCTATTTCGACCGGCAGGGCAAAAACTATTTCTACAACCTGCTTAAACCTTTAGCCGATCTGACCAATTTGCAACCCGACGATTTCATTGACTGGGGACAGGAAGTGGAATATTCCACAGCCGTAGGTGTAGGCGAATGCGCCAGCGTGGTGGTGGATCTGGTTTATGTGTTGCTGAACGAAGCTGAAGAAAAGCTTGAGACTGCTGATCAATGGCTGAAAGATGGAAATTACGCAGATGCTGTTTATCAGGCTTATACAGCTTCTGTGTATGCAGCCAAGGCTTTGTTGCTGGATAAAGAGGTAAACTGCAATACTCATATCGGAATCATAAATGATTTTGATCAGCATTTTCAGGCAGCTGAATTTGATGTAGCACCTTCGTTTGCCGGCTTCGTGCTGCAAATCAATCAGCACGAACCTACGCCTGATTTTGCAGAGGCTTATCTGTATCAGGCACATCGCTTCCTGCAAAAAGCCAGGGATTATCATCAGCAAAGATCCGTAGCAGTTGCACAGGAAACCATTCCTTCTTAATTCAAGCAAATCAAAATGATGAAAAAGAAACTGAGTCTGATAGGTGCGGGACCTGGTGATCCGGAATTGATAACGTTGAAAGGCATTAAAGCTTTGCAGTCAGCACAGGTGATTCTATACGATGCTCTCGTGCATCCTGATTTGTTGGGTTATGCTTCACCGGAATCACTAAAAATATTTGTCGGCAAGAGAAAAGGATTTAAAGCCTATTCCCAGGAAGAAATTCATGAACTGATTTTGCATTATGCTACGCATTATGGTCATGTAGTGCGGCTCAAAGGCGGCGATCCGTTTTTGTTTGGCAGAGGATATGAAGAACTGGCTTTTGCCCAGCAACATGGTATAGAAGTGGAAGTGATCCCGGGTATAAGCAGTGCCATAGCTGTTCCGGAGCTGCAGCATATTCCCGTAACCCTGCGGGGTATCAGTGAAAGCTGCTGGATCACCACCGGGACTCTTACCGATGGCCAATTATCAAACGATCTGCAGCTGGCAGCCCATTCCAGCGCCACCATCGTTGTACTGATGGGCGTGCATAAGCTTCCTGAAATTGTGGCTTTATACCATCATCTGAAAAAAGAACATATGCCGGTGGCTATTATCCAGAATGGTTCATTACCGAATGAAAAAATAGTAACCGGTTATATGCACGACATTTTGGAAAAAGCCTCTGCGGCCGCAATTGAATCGCCTGCCATCATCGTTATTGGTGAGGTAGTTAAAACACATCCTTTGTTTTCAACTGAAAATTATCATTCCGAAAACGTGCTTGCTGCTGCACATGCTCACTGAAAGCTCCATATCGCCTGCAAAAGCTGTATCTGCTGAAGAAAAATCCAGCGGAAAGAATACCCTTTTCCCTGTTTTTCTGAAAGCAGAATCCCTTCGTTTTCTGATTGTAGGCGGTGGGAAAGTGGGATTGGAAAAGCTAACCGCTTTGCTAAGCAATGCTCCACAGGCATACGTGAAGCTGGTGGCACCGGATATTTTGCCTGAAATCCGTAACTATGCAAATGCCACCTATCGCCTTATATTGATTGAAAGAGCTTTTGAGGCTCAGGATCTGGAAGGTATTGATATCCTGATCCTTGCAACAGAAGATCATGAATTAAATAAACATATTCATGCATTGGCAAAAGCTCGTGGTATCCTTACCAATGTAGCCGATACACCCGAACTATGTGATTTTTATCTGAGCTCCATTGTACAGAAAGGCCAACTTAAAATTGCTATTTCTACCAACGGCCTCTCTCCCACTTTTGCCAAACGATTGCGGGAATGGTTTACTGAATTAATCCCTGACAATGTGGATGAATTATTGTATCGGCTGCATGCCATACGAGATCAGCTGAAAGGAGATTTTGCCTACAAGGTACAGCAGCTGAATGCACTGACAGCTTCATTTGCTGCTGATCATGTGAAATCTAAAAATCATTTATCACTTCATGCCCAGGCAAACCCTTCATCTACACTGTCTGGCAAACAATCATCCAGACACCAACTGCTTATTACCGGTATCTATCGCTGGATGATCCTGCTACTGGCTATAGGATTGATTGCCATCGGATACGAATTGACTCCTTTGTTGTCAACAATACCCTGGCATGAGTGGACAGGCCGCGCAATGGATGTGTTGGGTGAAAATTTTATTTGGTTTCTGGTAGGTGGATTTTTGGCAAAATATATTGATGGCACGCTGGGACTGGGATACGGCACCATTGGAACTACATATTTGCTCTCATTTGGTATTCCGCCCGCACAGATCAGCAAAACCATTCACATTTCAGAAATCTTTACCAGCGGCCTTTCCGGATGGATGCACTGGCATTATCGCAACGTAAACAAGAAACTGTTCCGCGCTTTGGTATGGCCCGGGCTCATCGGCGGCATAGCCGGAGCGATGTTGATTACGCATCTGCAGCATGCTGCATTGCACGCCATCAGGCCTCTGATTGCATTGTATACATTTTTTCTGGGAGCCAATATTTTGCTGAAAGGCATCCGTTTTCGGCGTAAGCAACAACGGAAAATAAAGCGTGTAGGCTTTCTCGGGATGATCGGAGGTTTTCTGGATGCCGTAGCTGGCGGAGGCTGGGGAACGCTGGTGACTTCCACATTGATTGCCAGCGGCCGAAATCCGAAATATGTGGTAGGAAGTGTAAACCTGGCGCGCTTTTATGTGGCATTGGCGGGTTCGGCTACCTTCCTTGTTTTGCTGGGCCTTTCCCAATGGCAGGTATTGCTGGGGTTACTGATAGGAGGTGCAATGGCTTCACCACTGGCCGCCCGTACTACCCGCAGCCTTCCAACCCGGCAATTGCTGGTTATTTTAGGTTTGCTGGTGATGTTGCTTAGTTTATGGATTGTATATAAAAGCTGGTGGATACATTAAAAAACTCAATGAAATGAGTAGCGTATGGACTGCTAAACGGTTGCAACAATTACAGGTAGGTTTTGCCGACCCGCACGATGCGGAGGCTATATTAAAGGCATTGCCTGCATTTTTTCCTGCCAACACCATCTGCTTCTCCAGCAGCCTAGGCTGGGAAGATCAGGTGATAACCGACATGATCTGGAGAGCTCAATTGCCTATCGAAATTTTTACTCTCGACACCGGGAGATTGTTTCCCGAAACCTATTCGCTGATGGAGCGCCTGTATGAACATTATGGCAAACGCATACGGGTCTATTTTCCGGATGCAGCACGGGTTGAACAACTGGTGAATGAACGCGGCCCCAATTGTTTTTATACTTCTGTGGAAAACCGCAAACTCTGCTGTCAGATCCGGAAAGTAGAGCCTCTGGCCCGTGCGCTGCAGGGTATGCAATGCTGGGTTACAGGCATCCGCGCTGAACAATCGCCTGAACGCAGCCATTTGCCACAGGTGGAGTGGGACGAAGTGCATCAGGTAGTGAAAGTTCATCCTCTGTTGCATTGGACGCTGGATGAAGTAAAAACTTACATCCGCCAGCATCGAGTGCCTTACAACCCCCTGCACGACAAAGGATTTGTGAGCATAGGCTGTGCGCCTTGTACCCGCGCCATTCGCCCAGGCGAGGATTACCGCGCCGGACGTTGGTGGTGGGAAGATCAAACCAAAAAAGAATGCGGATTGCATGTTTCATCAATCAAAAATTAATCTGTTGTATCATCCTGGGAAATATTAAAACTTATGGTGTATGGCAAAACAGGTGTATGATTTTGACTATCTCGATTATCTAGAATCAGAGGCTATCCATATTCTGCGGGAAGTAGCAGGACAGTTTGAACGGCCAGCCTTGTTGTTCTCCGGAGGGAAGGATTCCATCACGCTGGTCCATCTGGCGTTAAAAGCTTTTCGACCTGGCAAATTTCCTTTCCCGCTGGTGCATATTGACACCGGACATAACTTTCCGGAAGTATTGCAGTTTCGCGATGATCTAATCAACCGGATTGGTGAACGGTTGATTGTACGAAAGGTGGAAGATACCATCAAACAAAAAAATCTGGAACCACCCAAGGGCAAGCTCGCCAGCCGTAACTTCCTGCAGGCTTATACTTTGCTCGATACCATTGAAGAATTTGAATTTGATGCCTGCATAGGTGGTGCCCGCCGTGATGAAGAAAAAGCACGTGCCAAGGAACGTATTTTTTCTGTAAGAAATGAATTTGGCGAATGGGATCCGCGCCTGCAAAGGCCGGAGTTGTGGAATATCTACAATGGCAAAATCCACAAAGGTGAAAACGTGCGTGTCTTCCCCATCAGCAACTGGACGGAGCTGGATGTGTGGCATTATATCCTGCGGGAAAATATTGCTCTACCGTCTATTTATTATGCCCATACGCGTAAATGTCTGGTATACGAAGGCCAGCTGGTGGCCGTTTCTCCACACATTCGGATTGAACCGGACGATGTAATTGTAGAGAAAACCGTTCGCTTCCGCACCGTAGGGGATATGAATTGCACGGCTGCCATTGAATCACAGGCCCATACTACCGAAGAAATCATCCAGGAAATATTGCAATCCAAAATAAGCGAACGCGGAGCTACAAGAATCGATGATAAATTTTCAGAAGCTGCGATGGAAGACCGCAAAAAAGCTGGTTATTTCTGAAAAATAAACATTCAATGCTGAGAAACTAAAAACTATTTCTGATATGGATTTATTGCGATTTACGACATCAGGAAGTGTGGATGACGGCAAAAGCACGTTGATTGGCCGCTTGCTGTACGATAGCGAATCCATTTTTGTTGATCAGCTGCAGGCCCTGCAAAGAGCTTCCAAACACCGGGGCAGCGAACAGCTTGATCTGGCATTGATTACTGACGGCCTGCGTGCCGAACGCGAACAGGGAATTACCATTGATGTAGCCTACAAATATTTTTCAACCGCCAGACGCAAATTCATCATTGCCGATACACCCGGGCATATTCAATACACCCGGAACATGGTCACAGGCGCTTCCACAGCCAATCTGGCCATTATCCTGGTGGATGCCCGTCAGGGCGTAGTCGAGCAAACCCTGCGTCATACCATCATCGCAAGCATACTGCAGATTCCTCATCTGGTGCTGTGCATCAATAAAATGGATCTGGTCAATTATTCAGAAGATCGCTTTTACGAAATTGTACATGCTTACCAGGAGGCTATCCGCAAACTGAATGTAAAAGATGTGTATTACATTCCCATCAGTGCTTTGCATGGCGATAATGTGGTGTACAAATCAGACCGCATGCCTTGGTACACGGGTAAGCCCTTGCTAACCTATCTGGAAGAAGTGCCTGTTGCCCAAGATATCAATCAGGATATTGCACGTTTTCCGGTACAATATGTCATCAGGCCGCAGGATGATGCCTATCATGATTATCGGGGCTATGCCGGAAAGATCATCAGCGGCAGCTTTCATGCAGGGCAGGCTGTAACGGTATGGCCATCAGGATTAACCAGCGTTATCGATCGGATTGAATATGCACAACAACCTCTTGCAGAGGCACGTGCTCCGCAATCAGTCGTCATTTTGCTTAAAGATGATCTGGATATCAGCCGGGGTGATATGATTACACCTGCTGATCAGCCGCCCACACTCACCCAAGATATTGCAGCCACCATCTGCTGGATGGATAGCACTCCGCTGAAAACGGGCGACAAGCTGCTGTTGCAGCAAGGACCTGCTATTGTACGTTGCGTGGTGAAAAATATTGAATACAAAATTGATATCAACACGCTTTCCCATCAGGATGCGGCAGGTACATTGCAACTGAACGATGTGGCGCGTGTGCAAATCCGCACAGCCAAACCTCTTGCCGTTGACTCTTATGCCACAAACAGGGCTTGCGGATCAGCTATTCTGATCAATGAAACCAGCTACAATACAGTTGCTGCCTGTCTCATTGAAAACTGAATAACAGGACTTTTAAACATTTCTCCACTGCACCCTCAGCAGTGGAGATGATTTTTATTGACTATTAGAAAGCAACCCTATCCCGCGTTGCTGTTTAATGCAATAAAATAATTGCATCCGAAATCGGGGATTCATAATGTAAAATGCCCTCACCCGTGATTGCATTTGCCCTACACATCCACTCATCAAAAAACAGGAAAGAATCCGCACGGAATGTATAAATTAGTCGCCTCGAAACATGAAAACCATATTTCTTTTTGCATTATGTTTAACTTTAAAATATACACACCATGAAAAAACATCTAAACCTGCTCATCATTGTGGTATGTTTTCAGCTGGGGATGATGGGAATGCATTTCCAGGCACAGGCACAGGAGCGTCGCGGGCCTCAGCCTGTCAACACAGAAAATACTCCCCCAAAAGAGAAACTGCCGCCTGCACAGCCCGATGTAACCACTACAGGCAGCGTAACGGTAGAAGGGCAGCGGATTGACTATCAGGCCATCGCCGGAACCATTCCCCTGCTCGACGAAAATGAACAAGACACCACGGCGCGCATGTTTTATGTGGCTTATTTCAAACAAGGTGTAACCGACCCATCAACCCGTCCGATCACATTTCTTTACAACGGGGGTCCCGGATCAGCCACTATCTGGCTGCACATGGGTGCATTCGGCCCTCGCCGCGTAGTCATCGACACCACCGTACACATGCATGGTGCTCCGTATGAACTGGTAAATAATGATTACAGCCTGCTAGATGCCAGCGACCTGGTATTTGTAGATGCTCCAGGAACAGGCTTCAGCCGGGTAATGCAGGGCAAGGAAAAGGATTATTACGGTGTGGATCAGGACGGACGCGCTTTCAGCCAGTTTATCATGCGTTTTATTACCAAATATGGTCGGTGGAACAGCCCGAAGTTCCTGTTTGGTGAAAGCTATGGTACTACCCGCTCTGCCGTGCTTTCAAGCATGCTGCAAAACATGTATGATATTGATTTAAACGGCGTAATCCTGCTTTCACAGATTCTGAGTTTCGATAATTCCATTGATGGACCATCACGCAACCCGGGCAATGATATGCCTTATATCCTGGGCCTGCCCACATTTGCAGCTACAGCTTGGTATCATCATCAGCTTCCGCAAAATCATCCCGATCTGGAAGCTTTCCTCAAGGAAGTAGAAAACTTCGCCACCGGTGAATATGCACAGGCACTGATAAAAGGCAACACGCTTGATTCAAATACCTTCAATGCCATTGCCGAAAAATTGCATGAATATACCGGTCTGGATGTGGATTATATTAAAAAGGCCAATCTGCGCGTGGATGGCGGTGAATTTGAACAGCAACTGCTCAACAAACAAGGACTTACCACGGGCCGGCTGGATACTCGCTTTTCTGGCCCTTCACTGGATATCCTCAGCCAACGGGCTTATTATGATCCGCAATCCGAAGCCATCAGCGGAGCATACGTGGCCTTGTTCAACGATTATGTGCGCAAGGTGCTGAAATATGGTCAGAATATGGATTATCATCCTACGATTTATGGCCGCATGCAATGGGACTGGACTCACGGAGGGTCGAGAATGGGCGTGAATGTGATGACCGACCTGGCTACAGCCATGAAGAAAAACCCACGCCTGCAAGTGCTGCTGCAAGCCGGCTATTATGATCTGGCAACACCTTTCTACGAAGGTGTATATGAACTGCAACATCTACCCATTCCAGATGACCTGCAGAAAAACATTCATTTTGAATTCTATGAGTCCGGACACATGGTGTACCTGCATGTGCCATCATTAAAAAAGCTACATGATACTACCAAAAAATTCATAGAATCTCTGTATTCTCCGGCTCATTGATAATTGATGCAACAAGCTCATAATCACCTCCTGGTTAGAAATTTCAGGAGGTGATTTTTTTTATTTAATGAGTGCAAAGGGAAAATCATTTATTTCAATATCCAAACAAAACATTCACTCCCATATCTCTGCAATGCTTTATTAACCCATCGGATCCACATCCACGATCATCCGTACATGCCGGAAAGAGCTTTGCTGCTGCAGCTGATTGCAGATATCCACGATTGTATCTTTTTGTTCCTGTAATTTGTGAGCTGAGCGAGGCAGGCGAATAAGTATTTCCTGAAGATATTCATTGCGGATCCGGCTAACCAAAGGTGCAGCCGGGCCAGTGATCTGACCGGGAAACTTGTCAGTTAACTCACCTGCAAGCAGGTGTGCAGCTTCTACAACTTTTTCCTGCTGAGCATGCTTGAGTACAATCTTCATCAACCGTGTAAAAGGTGGATATTGAAAATGTGCCCTGGCTTCGATTTCCATCTGAAAAAATGCTGCATAATCATGTGCCATCACATGGGCAAGCACAGGATGACGCAACTGATACGCCTGGATCACAACCATTCCCTTCTCACCTTTTCTTCCGGCCCGTCCACTCACCTGTTCCATTAACTGAAAAGCCCGTTCATTTACACGGAAATCGGGATAGTTAAGCAAACTATCGGCCAGCAAAATGCCCACCAGACCAACAGAATCAAAATCCAATCCTTTTACCACCATTTGCGTGCCCACCAGGATATCAATTCTTCCTTGTTCGAATCTGTGAATCAATTGATGATAACTATCTTTTTTTCGCATGGTATCCAGATCCATCCGTGCAATGCTGGCTTTGGGAAATAGGGTATGCAATTCATCTTCTATTCTTTCTGTCCCGAAACTTTTGTGGATGATAGCATGGCTGCCACAGGCCTGGCATTGGGTAACCGGCGGATATTTTCGTCCGCAATAATGACAAACCAGCTGATGGATGGATTTATGATATGTCAATGCTACATCACATTGCTCGCAATGAGGCACCCATCCACATACCTGGCAGATTTGCGAAGGCGCATACCCTCTCCGGTTCTGAAACAAAATCACTTGTTTGTGTTGCTGCAGGGTACGGCGGATATGATCTTCCAGCAGCGGAGTAATATGCCTTTCACCTCGATGCTGGCGCGGAATGGTACGCATATCAGCCAGTATCATATCTGGCAGGGCAATCTGGCCATATCTTTCTTTTAACATCACATACCCATATTTACCCTGCATGGCCTGTTGATAGGTTTCCACAGCTGGTGTGGCTGATCCGAGGATCACACGCGCATGCAGCAGATGCGCATAGTAAATAGCCGCATCACGCGCATGATAACGAGGAGCCGGATCCTGCTGCTTGAATGACATATCGTGCTCTTCATCTACAATGATCAGCGATAATCTGCAAAAAGGCAACCATAAAGCCGATCGGGAACCTACAATTACTTGCAGACTTCCTTCCCGCACTTTATTCCACATTTCAACCCGCTCATTATGACTTAATCTGGAATGATATACGCCCACCTGATTGCCAAGATATTGTTGCAGACGACGAATCATCTGCGCAGTTAATGCAATTTCTGGAAGCAGATACAAAACCTGTTCACCCTTTGCAATTGCTTCCAGGATTAGCGATATATAAATCAACGTTTTACCACTGGAAGTAACACCATGCAACAGTACTACCCGTTTTTCCTTGAACCAGTCATGAATCTGCTGCACACATGTTTGCTGGGATGGTGTAAGATGCAGTTGCTGAATAGCTCCATCATAAGTAAATGCAATTCTATCAACCGTTTGTTTGATTTCCTGAAAAATTCCTTTATCTACCAATGCTTTTAATTGTGCATGGCTAGCTTCAGCCTGTTCGAGCAAATCTTTTTTCCGAACCCATCCCTGCTTTTCCCTGAGTTCATAAAATTTCATCAATACCTGCAATTGCCTGGGAGCTTTTTCAAGTTGATCAAACAATTGATGCAAGGCCTGTTCTTCTGCATAAGCCGGTGAAAGAAGGATATATGTTTCCAGCCTCGGACGATAAGATTCGCGGATGGATTCGTATGCCACACAAATATGCTGATCAATCAATGATTTTACTACTGCTTGTGCTGATGTATAAGAAGTTTCTCCAAGCAACTGCTGCACTTCTGCAAGTGATAATTCATGCCTCACAGCCAATGCTTCCACTATCTGAAAAGCCTCATCTGTCAGCTGCGTAGCAAGTACAGCAATGGAAGTTTCATCAGCATAGGCAGGATCGAGCTGAATAATGGTTTCACTGCTCAATTTCAGATGAGCGGGTATAGCCACGTTCATCACCTCTCCTTCCGTACAGGCATAATATCTTGCTATCCATTCCCAGAAATGCAGCTGATGCGGCCAAACCACAGGATATTCATCCAATTTGGATAAAACCGGTTTTACAGCATAAGCAGCAGGCGGTTCATCATGTATGCGCTTGATAATGGCGGCATACTTGCGCCGTTTGCCAAACTGTACAACCACCCGCATACCTGGTTCTACTTTCATACCATCAGGAATCTGATAGGTATAAAGTTTAGGTAGGGCGAGTGGTAAAATCACATCGGCAAACATGGCTTAAAATTAAAGCAAATCTCCCTGCAGGCATCAATAAAATGCAGATGAAATGAAATCAAAAATAGCGGAATGAAGTGAGCATAATATTTAGCAAAATCAATAGTTTGTGAATCATTAAATCATGTATCCGGCATATTGTGAAAACAGATCAATCATACATAGCTATGAAAAAAACAATGCTTACCTGCAAAACTTATCAGAGTAAACACCAGCATTCCACAGAAAGACGGCTATGAAATGCATAAAAATGAATCCTAAAAATAATTGCCTATCAATCAAGCCAACGTGCAAGCCTGTAAACAATTAAGGAAGGAAAGGATGAATAAAAGATGAAAGTGAAAAACAAACTCCCTGAATAAAAAATGATCTTACGCAAATGCACGATTTGAGATCAGCACGTGCCTGATAAGAGATCCAAACATTTCAAAGGAACATAATTGGTGGGAGCTATTGGAGTCGAACCAATGACCCTCTGCTTGTAAGGCAGATGCTCTGAACCAACTGAGCTAAGCTCCCATGTTTCAGGGTTGCAAAGATAATGGCTTCTGCAAAACAGAAAAAATTTTCCTTCCGGAATTTTATTCAATTGTCCAGTCGATGATGCGATTGATCCAGCTTTCCCGATAGGGCGCCTGTACCCGGATGTAATTATCGGTATATCCTTCCATCATTGCCAGCTGGTCTGGCTGGGTGGCAGGCTTCACACTGGCTTCAAACAAAACCGGACGAACCGTACCTGCAAAACGCTTCACAAACGCTTCGTGTTTGGCTGCAGACAACTGCCGGAGTATTTCATTGCGCTGATGACGGATAGCTGGCGGCACAACAGGTTTAAGAGAAAGGGCTGGTGTATTAGCACGTTCAGAATAGGTAAACACATGAAGATAAGCCACGGGAAGCGATTGCAGAAAGTCAACCGTCTGTTGGAAATCTTCATCGGTTTCCGTGGGGAAACCCACAATCACATCCACACCGATGGCACAATCTGGAATATATTCGAGAATAGTTTGCACTTTTTCGGCATAAAGCTCACGGCGATAGCGCCTGCGCATGAGCCCCAGGATGCGGTTGCTGCCGCTTTGCAACGGAATATGAAAATGAGGCATCCATCGGGGTGATTGCGCAACAAACCGGATGATATCCAGTGTAAGCAAATTAGGCTCAATAGATGAAATCCGGAATCGTTCCACGCCCTCTACTGTGTCGAGCGCCTGCATCAGCTCCAGCAGGGTTTCCTGATGTGTATGCAGATTCGGATCTGTTTTTCCAAAGTCACCCAGATTCACGCCGGTTAGTACAATCTCTTTCACGCCAGCAGCGGCAATCTGCCGGGCATCTTCCAGAACCTTATGTATCGTATTGCTCCGGCTTTTGCCCCGCGCCTGGGGGATGGTACAAAAGCTGCAATGATAATCGCAACCATCCTGCACTTTCAAAAAAGTACGTGTGCGATCGTGCAGGGAATAGGCACTGTGAAAATCCTTAACGGCATCAACCTCGCAGGAACAAATACGCCCTTTGGATTGTTCAATTTGTTGCAGATGGTCTGCCAGCCTAAATTTTTCTGCTGCCCCCAGCACCAGGTTTACCCCTTCGATGGCCGCAATTTCCTGTGGGCGCAGCTGTGCATAACAACCTGTAACCACCACCACGCTTTCCGGAGCCATCCGCTTGATGCGCCTGATGATTTGCCGGCATTCCTTATCGGCCTGATCTGTAACCGAGCAGGTATTGATCACATACACATCGGCCACGGCTTCATCCATTCGCCGGAACACCTGATATCCTTCAGCTTCCAGCATACGGCCAAGCGTAGAGGTCTCCGCAAAATTGAGCTTACAGCCCAGTGTATGGAAGGCTACCGTTTTCATGGGAATGCAAAGTTAGGAAGAATGGGCGGGAATTCAGGAAATACGACAGATGGCTGCATTCGCCTGTCGGCACGTGCCCGGCCATTGACACAGGCTTTTTATATCAACCGGATATGCACTTCCTGAACAGCATGATTTTCTCCTTTATCCAGAATCAACGTAGCTCTCCGGCGAGTAGGAAGAATATTTTGCAGCAGATTCGGCAGGTTGATGCTTTCCCAGATTTCATTGGCCAGCTGAATGGCTTCTGCATCACTCAATGAAGCATACTGATGGAAATAGGATTCAGGACGTTTGAAAGCTGTTTCACGCAAAAGCAGAAACCGATCAATATACCATTTCCGCAGATAAGCTTCTTCGGCATGTACATAAATCGAAATATCAAAGAAGTCAGACACAAACAGCGGAGCTGCCCGCCTGGCTCCCGGCGTGCCTACCTGCAGCACATTAATGCCTTCAATAATCACTACATCCGGATGATGAAGCTCAATATACTGATCGGGTAAAATGTCGTAGTGCAAATGCGAATATACCGGAGCTTTTACATGACCATACCCAGCCTTCAGCTGTTTGAGAAACTCAATGAGCTTTTTCACATCGTAACTTTCCGGAAACCCTTTTTTGTTTAAAATGCCCCTTTCTTCCAGTATTTTATTGGGATACAAAAAGCCATCGGTTGATACATTTTCCACACGGGGATGCTGAGGCCATTGTTTCAATAAAAACTGCAACGTGCGTGAAGCAGTACTTTTACCGGCTGCTACACTCCCTGCCAATCCTATGATGAACGGCGCCTGCGGGCAACAACCCGGTAAATGTTCATTCAGCTTTTGCCGCAGTTGCTGATACGACATGATGTAATCATGCAACCAACAGGCCAGAGGCAAATAGATATCACGGATTTCTTCGGGTGTGAGTGGTTCATTCAGAGCCGCCAGCCGCGGGATCTGCTGGTCAAGCATATCAATAAACGGTAACTGATGGCCGCATTGTTTCCATTGTTCCCGACTAAAAGAACGGTACAAAACCTGATCAGGCGTTTGATTCATGATTTGTGCAATAAAATGATTTACACATTAAACCGGAAATGCATGACATCACCATCCTGCACCACATAATCTTTCCCTTCCATGCGCAGTTTGCCGTGCTCCCGGCAGGCAGCTTCTGATCCGTACTGAATAAAATCTTCAAAGCTGATTACCTCCGCCTTAATAAATCCCTTTTCAAAATCACTATGGATCACACCCGCAGCCTGCGGAGCCTTCCAGCCGCGATGAATGGTCCATGCACGCACTTCTTTTTCTCCTGCCGTGAAAAAAGTGATCAGATCCAGCAAATGATAGGTAGAACGAATTAGCCGATGCAGGGCCGGTTCTTTCATTTGATAAGCTTCCATAAACATTTGCCTGTCTTCTTCGCTTTCCATTTCAGCAATCTGGGCTTCAATGCTGTTGTTCATGATCACCATTTCGGCATTCTCTTTAGCAATAGCCTGTGCAAGGGCTTGGGTATAAGCATTACCGGTGAACATGGAATCCTCATCCACATTGGCCACATAAATCACCGGCTTGGCAGTCAGCAAAAACAAATCGGCAATAGCCTTTTTTTCTTCATCCGTCAGGGCAAGCATGCGGATATTTTTCCCTTGCTGCAAATGTTCCCGGCATCGCAACAAAACCTCAAATTCTTTTTTCATTTGCGCATCTGAAGAAGATTTCACCGTTTTCTCCACACGCTGGATCTTTTTCTCAACACTTTCCAGATCTTTCAGCTGCAATTCGGTGTCAATAATTTCCTTGTCGCCCACCGGATCTACAGGACCTTCTTCCCGTATGATATTGGGATCATCAAAACAGCGAATCACATGTACAATAGCATCCACTTCGCGGATATGCGAAAGAAACTTATTGCCCAATCCTTCACCTTTGCTGGCGCCTTTCACCAATCCGGCAATATCCACCCATTCGATCACTGTAGGGACAATTCGCTGTGGATGCACACAGGCAGCCAGCTGCTGCAAGCGGGGATCGGGCACTTCAACCAGGCTTACATTGGGTTCAATGGTACAGAAGCGATAGTTGCTGGCCTGCGCTTTTACACTGGTGCTAACAGCATTGAACAGGGTGGATTTTCCTACATTCGGTAAACCTACGATTCCGGCACGAAGGGGCATCTGAAAAATTTTGGCGCAAAAATACGGATACTTGGGCAGGCACACAGGCAAACGATTGTGCCAACATCCGAATTACCCGTGAAAAACCAGATCAATATGTATTTTTACGCCCTTGAAATGCTTTTTTCATGATTGATCCACAGATTCAGGGCACAGCCATTATCCTTACCGACGGAGCATTAAAGGATGGGCCGGCTAAAACGGCACATGGACTGATTCGCGGCACTGACCGTTTTACCATCCTGGGCGTCATTGATCCCGTCTGGGCTGGGCACGATGCAGGCGAAGTGCTGGATGGAAAAAAAAGAAATATTCCTGTGTATGCTACGGTGCAGGAAGCCATCCGATCAGCTCCCCAGCCTATCCAATATGCGCTGGTAGGAATTGCCCCCAAAGGCGGCAAGTTGCCCCCCGAAATGATTCGTCTTTTGCTGGAATGTATCCGGCACGGACTTCACATCGTAAGTGGTTTGCATCAGTATCTGAATGATATTCCGGAGCTGGTACAAGAAGCTTCGCAAAAAGGCGTGCAGCTGATTGATATCCGCAAGCCCAAACCCAAGGACCAGCTGCATTTCTGGTCGGGCAAAATCTTTGAAGTCACCTGCCCCATTGTGGCTGTGCTGGGTATGGATACCAAAATCGGGAAACGTACCACAACCCGCTTGTTTACAGAAGCCTGCCGCCGCCACGGCTTGCGGGCCGAAATGATCAGCACCGGCCAAACAGGCTGGATGCAGGGTGCCAATTATGGTTTTGTGCTGGACACCATGTACAATGATTTTGTATCCGGTGAACTGGAATACGCTATCCACAGCTGTTTTACAGAACAACATCCGGATGTGATTTTCCTCGAAGGACAATCGGGCCTGCGCAATCCTTCCGGGCCATGTGGTGCAGAATTTTTGCTTTCAGGTGGTGCCCGGTACGTAATTCTGCAATACGCACCCAAACGAATTTATTTCGATGATAATCCTGCCTGGGGCCCCATTCCCGAGCTTACAGATGAAATTGCCCTGATCCGCATGTATGGCTCCGAAGTGATTGCCGTAACGCTTAACACCGAAAAATGCAGCTCGGAAGAAGCCTTGCAATATCAACAAACCTATCGGTCAAAAACCGGATTGCCAGTTTTCCTTCCGCTGGAACAGGGAGTCGATGAAGGTATCGGGCTAATTCGCCAACTGATTACATCCCACAAAAGCCTGTCTGCATGATTATCCGCGAGCTGCAAATCCGCAAAGAAAATCTAGGGCTTAAACGCCCCTACACCATCGCTTACAAAACGGTGGATCATGTGGAAAATGTAGTGGTTACACTCATGTTGCAAAACGGCATCATAGGATGGGGAGCAGCCAATCCAAGCAAATATGTGGTGGGAGAAGATGTAGATGATACCTGGAACGTGCTTACCCATGCCGATCAGGCGCGGGAACTGCTCATCGGCTCGGATATCCGTCGGCTGGGTGAATTGCTGAACCGCGTGCATCAAGCATTTCGGGGACATGCAGGAGCTTTGGCTGCCCTGGATATTGCCCTGCATGATGCTTTTTGCCAGGCTCTGGGCATACCGCTGATACAATGGCTGGGCCAGACACATGAAAAAATGCTGACGTCCGTTACCATTGGCATTAAATCCGTTGATGAAACATTGGCCGAGGCCGAAGAATACCTGGGTTTGGGATTCCGTTGCTTGAAAGTAAAACTAGGACATTCCTGGGAGGAAGATGCAGCCCGTATCGCGAAATTACGCGAACGCTGGAAAGACCTGCCCATTCGCGTAGATGCCAATCAGGGTTATGATACAGAGGCTTTGCTTAAATTTTATCAGCAGATCAGAGATTATCACATAGAGCTGATTGAGCAGCCTCTGCCAGCCCATGCCATCGATGCCTACAAGCGATTACCTGAAGAGCTGAGACAAATGATTGCCATTGACGAATCACTGATCACACCGGGTGATGCTTATCAGCTAAGCCTTCCACCTGCTGCGGGAGGCATTTTCAACATCAAACTGATGAAATGCGGGGGCATACGCGAGGCCCTGTATATTGCTACCATTGCCCGTCAGGCAGGAATGAAACTGATGTGGGGTTGCAACGATGAAAGCATCATCAGCATCAGCGCTGCCCTGCATACGGCCCTCTCCTGCCCTCATACACAATATCTGGATCTGGATGGGAGTTTTGATCTGGCAAGGGATGTGGTTGCAGGTGGATTCAAGTTACAGGATGGATATCTGATGCCTGTAACGGATAAACCCGGTTTGGGATTGCAACCGCTTTCGTAGGACAAGAAAACTCCTATACGACCCGAAGCCGGAATTATACAACCAAAGCCACAATCCTTTTCGTATCCGACTGGCGAAGTATTACCAATTGCAAAATTGCATCTTATGGCATTGAATATCGTCTGGATTGCCTTTTTTCTGATTGCTTTCGTGGTTGCTTTGTACAAGCTCATCGTGCTGGGCGATACCCATATTTTTCAGGATATGGTCAACAGCACGTTTGATGCGGCCAAAACCGCAGCCGATATTTCGCTTGGCCTGATTGGAATTATGACTTTGTGGCTGGGCATCATGAAAATCGGCGAACGGGGCGGAGTGGTTCAGGCCTTTTCCAGGCTTGTGAGGCCAGTATTTTCCAGACTTTTCCCTGAAATTCCGCCCGATCATCCGGCCGGTGGTTCTATTCTGATGAATTTTTCAGCCAATATGCTGGGACTCGACAATGCAGCTACACCCCTCGGCCTCAAAGCCATGAAAGAACTCCAGGAATTGAACACCGAAAAAGATACCGCATCCAATGCCATGATCATGTTTCTGGTGCTGAACGCTTCCAGCCTAACCCTGCTGCCCATCAGCATTATGGCTTATCGCTCCCAGGTTAAGATTCCGGCTGCCAATCCGGCTGATGTATTTTTACCCATTTTGCTGGCTACTTTTTTTTCCACGTTGACCGGACTCGTGTCAGTGGCCATTTATCAGCGTATCAACCTGTTTCAGAAAGCTTTGCTACTGCCACTGGGCGGACTTACGCTGGTCATTGGCGCATTGCTATATTTTTTCTCGCAATTGCCCGCAGCAGAAGTAAACACTATCAGTGAGGTGCTTAGCAATTTTTTATTGTTTTCCGTGATTATAGCTTTTATTGTACTAGCCATGATCCGGAAGGTAAATGTGTACACTGCTTTTATTGATGGCGCGGTAGAAGGGTTTCAGATCGCTATCAAAATCATTCCCTATCTGGTAGCTATTCTGGTAGCAGTGGCCGTTTTCCGGGTTTCCGGATGTATGGATTACCTGATTCAGGGTATAGCAGCTGTGTTTCATGCACTGGGTGTAAATACGGATTTTGTACCTGCCTTGCCTGTGGCTCTGATGAAACCATTGAGCGGAAGTGGCGCCAGGGGGCTGATGGTGGAAATCATGAACCAGTATGGGGCCGACTCTTTTCCGGGACGGGTAGCATGCGTCATCCAAGGATCCACCGAAACCACCTTTTATGTATTGGCTGTGTACTTCGGATCAGTAAACATCAAAAAAACGCGATATACCCTGCAATGCGCGCTGTTGGCTGAACTGGCAGGAATTGTGGCAGCCATCATCATCGCCTATATTTTCTTCCATCACAGCTAATCCCCTACCAGCAAGTATTTCGGGAAGAGCGTTGAAATTTTTTTCCTTCGTTAACAACTGGTTAATTAAAAGAATTTCCCTCTATAAATCAAAATGTTTTATGTTAAAAAATGATTATCTTTCGGAGCTGTTTTAAACCTACAGAATATGGAGCCGAATCAAAAATTCATCTACACCGAGGCGGGTGTAACTGCAGAACATCTGCAGTTTTTTGATACATTTGGTTTCATTCACTACAAACGTTTTTTCACACCCGAACAAATACAGCGCGCTATTCAAGCGGTTGAAGAACTGGAAGCACAATGGATCGCAGAGAAAAAGGACAAAGTCTTTGGCACGCCAATCAAATACGGCAAGGATGAGAATGGACGTACTGTCATTCATCGGTTTGCTTTTGCTTCCCTGCATCATCCTTACCTGCACGAGATGCTGCAGGATCCGCGTATCCAGGAGCTTAAAAAATTTCTGGGTGATGTGCCAGATGCACGTGTAGCTGAAAATGAAAAAGATGGGCTTGTGATCAATCATTATATCAATACCGGTGAAAGTGAATTCACGAAACTGGGATGGCATACGGATGGCTTACGTGATCTGGTATTGAATTTCAAATTGTATCCCATGTTAAATGTGGGCATTTATTTGGACGATTCACCGGTGGAAAAGGGTGGTCTGCGTGTGCTGCCCGGCACACATAAACAAGGGCTTTATCAAATGATGTTTCGCAAAAAATATTTCGTAGATAACACGCCCGATCCGGATGAGCTGATCATTGAAGCGGAAGCTGGTGATCTCACGGTTCATTCCGGGCGCATCTGGCACAGGGTAGCATTGGCAACGGTACAGGGTGCTGCCAGTCGCCGGCGGGTGATGTATTTCCCCATCATCAGTGGAAAATACAGTCCCAAATCCCATCGGAGTCCGACTCCCATCTATCATCGCTTTTTGCGCATGATTAAATAGCGCTATTTTTGGAAATATGAGATATGCATTGGTAACCGGTGCCAGCAGTGGCATTGGAAAAGAAATAGCACGTTGCCTGGCACAGCGGAATTGGAATCTGCTGCTGGTTGCGCGCAATGAAGAAATACTGGCTCAAACATCCTCTGAATTGCACCAGCAATACCAAGTGGATGTCCGCTATCTGCCGGCTGACTTGTCGGAATCTGCAGAAGTAGATAAGCTCATTCAGTGGGTGCGTCATCAGCAAATACCCCTGGGCGTGCTGGTTAACAACGCCGGTTATGGCGTATGGGGATCCTTTGATACGCTTAGCTGGCAAGCACAGCAACAAATGCTCCAAGTAAATGTGATGGCTTTGCTGCAAATCACCCATAGCTTGCTACCCCTGCTGCAGGCTGACAAAGAACCGGCTTACATTCTCCAGGTGGGAAGTCTGGCCGGCTACCTGCCACTGCCCTATTTTAACCTGTATGCTGCTTCCAAAGCATTGGTGAATTCTTTCACAAGAGCTCTGGCTTATGAGCTGCGTAGCCGAAACATCTATGTAACCTTGCTGGCACCGGGAGCCGTTGCAACCCGCTTCAATGAACGGGCCGGCCTCAATGATATACCCGCAGCACAACGATATGCCCATCCTGCTGATATGGTAGCCAGGGCCGCTGTAGATGGGCTTTTTAAAAGGAAAGCCGTGGTAATGCCCGGCTTTTCAAACCGACTTATGGCAAGGCTGGTGAGTTGCCTGCCTAAAAGCTGGTCAATGGCTGTCGCTGCACGGATCTATAAACCGCAATAAAGCTGTATGCTGCTTTTTTATGGATGCTGACCAACATACAGACTTGCCTCAAACATCCCTGCGGACGGAACACCTGCATCCTACTGCAGATAAAGTTGCTCATAGCAGGTTTGAACGGGTGAAACAAACTTGGAAGACAGCATTCCGGATTCCTTTCTTTTGCTGGAATGGGCTCCTGACGCTGATAGCTGGCATGGTGCTGGCTTATATTGCACAATTGTTTTTCCCCTACATTCAGCAGCGGCATGGTATTACACTCTATGATCCGCTGCTGCAGCTGATTCCGGCACATGACGTATCCTTTTTACTGTTTGCATGCCTGTATATTCCCATGCTGGTATGGCTAACTATGCTTATTGCCTACCCGCGAAGCCTGCTTCAGGTACTGATGAGCATCATTGCGCTGCAAACCCTGCGCCTGATTACCATCTGGGCAATCCCACTGGATCCGCCGCAGAACTGCATAATATTGCGCGACCCATTGGTTTATATCCTGGCTTATCATCATCTGCCCGTTACCCGTGATTTGTTTTTTTCCGGACACACAGCAACCATGATGGTATTTTATCTTGCCGCACCGAAAAACAAAAAACATTTGCTGATCATCTGGATGGCTGCAGTAATCCTGTTGCTGCTGATACAACATGCCCATTACAGCATCGATATACTGGCTGCCATTCTTATCGCTCCTGCCATCTGGACTTGGATGGAAATATATCTTTCCCGTGGATTAAACGGGCTTCCCAGCTGGAATAAATGATATTCCTATACGTAGCTTAAATCAATTATGAAATAAATCAAAAAAATAGTTTGTTTGATTGCATATTATGGATATTGGATTTTTTATTTTTTTACGTTATCAATCATCATGATTTCTGATCTGAAGTTTTTTCATTTTGTGAATTTAATTGATGGCCATATGCAAATCATAAAGCTTCACATACAACCTTACGAAATCGTCACCCATTCAAAGATTGCAACCGGAACATAAGAGAGGGATGTTTCCGACGCTGATATCTTTCGAAATATTATGCATACGTACCTGGTTTTAAAAAATTGTATTATTTTTATCTGTGCAAAAAACTTTTCTGGCCTGATTGTACCAGGTGCGAATCAATGGTGAAATCTTTTTAGAAAATAAACCTCTTTTAAAACTTTTATACCATGCGTAAGTATTGCTTTCTGCTTTTGCTAACGTATTTCGGAATTATAACCAATAAGCATGCCCTGGCTCAGCTTGATATTAAGGGTGCTTGGCTGCGTGTACAGGATGAATCATCGCCTGTGAAGGTAGTTGCCTTGTTTGGCGATCGGGTATTTATGGAAAGTTGTGTGGATACTATTACCCATCACATTGTATTTGCCGGAGGTGGTACCTATATGCTTCATAGGGATACCCTGGATGGGGAATTTTTGTATCAGATGGGTGATGAAACTATTCAGCCTGCCAGCTTTCAGTTAGTGCTAAAAGGCAATAATGAAGCGCTGAGCTTCACCACTCCGCAGGGTGAAACACAACATTGGAAACGGATTGACAATGGGCAGGGAGCTTATGCAGGAACCTGGCGCATTGTGCAGCATCAGCAAAATGGTCAGCTGCGCGACATTCCCCAGACCGCCGATCGCAAAACCCTGAAACTGCTCACTGGTACTCGCTTTCAATGGGCTGCTGTAAATACCGCAACCGGTCAGGTTTTTGCCACCGGCGGCGGCTCCTACAGCGTGAGCAATGGTCAGTATATTGAACATATTGAATTCTTTTCGCGCGATTCTACCCGTGCAGGCATGTCATTGCCCTTTACCGATGAAATCATAGGTGATCTTTGGTATCACAAAGGCAAAACCACAAAAGGCGATCCTAACTTTGAAGTGTGGAAACGGGTGGAAGAATAATGATCTCTGCATTTCAAAAATATATTTTTTCAAAATGAAAAATCACTATTTTTCCAACACATTCAATTGCTGATATACAATAACCTGTAAAGACCCTACGTATGCTGATTCACACATTACGCAAATTCCGAAGGCATTGGAATTCAGCCTTATTGCTGGTGCTTGGCCTGCTCATCATATGCCTGTTTCATCCGCAACAGGCTGCAGCTCAGCAACACGTGATCCGTTTTGAAAAATATCAGTTGCCCAACGGACTCACCGTAATTCTGCACCGCGATACCACTGTACCCGTTGTGGCAGTCACAATGATGTATCATGTAGGTTCAAAAAATGAAACACCCGGTCTAACCGGATTCGCTCATTTTTTTGAACACCTGATGTTTGAAGGATCCAAATACATTCCCCGCAAATCATTTGAGAAATACATCACCAATGCCGGCGGCAGCTACAACGCCAATACCACGCAGGATCGTACGTTTTTCTATGAAGTGCTCCCTTCCAATCAGCTGGCTCTTGGTCTCTGGCTGGAAAGTGAAAGATTGCTGCACCTGAAAATTGATAGCATCGGGGTGAATACCCAACGCGAAGTGGTAAAAGAAGAAAAACGCCTGCGGGTAGATAATCAACCTTATGGCACCATTTTAATTGAAATATTGAAACGCGCTTTCAGTGGACCTTATCACTGGTCGCCCATTGGTTCTATGGACGATATCAACCGAGCGCAATTGGGACAATTCTTGCAATTTTATCACACTTATTATGTGCCCAACAATGCGATTCTTTCCATTGCAGGCAATATTGAAATTGACAGCACCAAAAAATTAATCCAAGCTTATTTCGGTTCTATTCCGAAAGGCAAAACTCCCATCCCACGTCCCGATTCGAATGAACCACCGCTGACACATGAAATCAAAGATACCATCTATGATCACATTCAACTGCCTGCCGTCATAGAAGCTTATCGCATGCCAAAAGAAACCTCACCTGAATATTACGCAGCACAGGTGCTGGCTACGGCCCTTTCTGGCGGGCCTTCATCCCGATTGAATACTGTGGTAAAAGATCAGAAACAACTCGCCCTTGCTGTTGCATCTATTCCCTATTTCAATGAAGATGCCGGTTTGCTGATCAACTATGCAATTGCGAACATGCATGTAAATCCTGACAGCCTGCAACAGGCTATAGATGAAGAAGTGCATAAACTAACCACACAACTGCTTCCGGAAAAGGAATTTGAAAAAATCATGAATCAGATTCAAACGGATGTGGTAACCAGCAATAGCACCATGCTAGGTATTGCAGAAAGTCTGGCCAACTATCAGATGTTTTTTGGCGATGCAAACCTGATCAATACTGAACTGCAAAAATACCAGCAGGTAACACGCGAAGATGTATTGCAGGTTGCCAAAAAATATTTGAGACCGGATAATCGGGTAGTGCTCTATTATTTGCCAATATCACAAAAACAAGCTGCAGGCGAATAAATTTTCATCGAATCTTCAAAACCAAATGATATGCAAAAGGTTTTTGTTTTATTCCTGTTCATCCTGTTTGATGTCATAAATGCCTTCGCGCAGATTGACCGAAGTCATGCACCGGCTCCAGGACCTGCACCGGAAATCCATATAGGTACGCCCGATACATTTACCCTGGACAATGGATTGAAAGTATTTGTGGTGGAAAATCATAAACTGCCCCGGGTTACGGCTACGCTGATCCTGGATCATCCACCGGTTCGGGAAGGAGAAAAAGCAGGTTATGTATCTATGGCCGGCCAGATGCTGCGCAGGGGAACTCTGGATATGAACAAACAACAATTGGATGATACCATCGATTTTCTGGGTGGTAATATCAGTACATCCAGCAGCAGCGCTACAGCTTTTTCACTGAGTAAAAATTTTCCTGCCCTGTTTGCGATATTTTCAGACATTGTGTTGCATCCTTCCTTTGATACAACAGAACTGGAAAAACTCAGGAAACAAACGCTTTCATCCTTGGCACAACAAAAGGATAATCCCAATGCCATTCTTTCCAATGTTACAGCTGCACTGACTTACGGCAAACAACATCCTTATGGTGAAATTGAAACCGAACAAACCGTCAGCCGAATCAGCCGCGAAGATCTGGTGCATTATTATCAAACCTACTGGCGGCCCAATACAGGTTATCTGGCATTTGTAGGTGATATTACTCCCCAGCAGGCGCGCGAACTCACGCAAAAATATCTGGCTAAATGGCAACCCGCGCCGGTGCCCCATTCCACCTATCCATACCCTGAGCAACCAAAACAGTTGACTGTGGCTATTGTGAACCGACCGACTGCCGTACAAAGCAATATCGCCTTTGCTAATCCCATTGAACTGAAACCTGGCGACATGCGCAATTTTCCTGCGATGATCATGAATGAAATTCTGGGTGGAGGATCGAACAGCCGGCTTTTCATGGATCTTAGGGAAACTCATGGCTATACATACGGTGCCTATTCATCGCTCAGCAATGATCCTTATGTAGGTATATTCCAAGCCAGCACAGCTGTGCGTACAGAAGTTACCGATAGCGCTATCAGCAGGCTGCTGGCCGATTTGCAAGATATGCGAACCAAGCCTGTAACAGAAGATGAATTGACCCGATTCAGAAATGCACTTTCCGGCAGATTTGCGCGCTCATTGGAAAATCCATCTACCATTGCACAATTTGCCATCAATATTGAGCGATTCCACATGCCGCGTGACTATTACCAGCATTATCTCCAATATCTCGCACAGGTAAATGCAGAACAGGTACAAAAAGCTGCTGAACAATTCATTCAGCCCGATCATGCCTATGTGGTTGTGGTAGGAAATGCAAAGCAGTTTGCTGATAAATTGAAGGCTGTCGGTAAACTGGAATATTACTCTATTTACGCTGATCCGGTTACGCCAGATACAGCTGCACAGACACCACAGGGAATATCTGCAACCGATGTCATCAATCATTATCTCACAGCTATCGGTGGAAAAGAAAAGCTGCAACAGGTAAAATCATTCAGCCAGGTTGCAGAAGGAGAAATACAGGGTCAACAGGTGCGCCTCACGGAATGGCACTTGCAGGATCAGCATTATATGCAGGAAATTTCTTTGCCATCATCAGGTATGGTGATTACAAAGGTAACAATGAACAAAGATAGCATCCGCATGCAGCAAATGGGACAACAAGTTGCACTTACACCTCAAATGAAACAACAAATCCAACAAAATGCAAAATGGTGTCCTGAACTGACATTGTTAAACCAGGCTGACAAACTGAGTTTGACCACCACTACAGATGAAAACGGTAAACAGGTATATGCGATACAATACACACAACCCAATGAAACAATCACCTATCAATATGATCCTCAAACTGGTTTAAAACTTCATGAAATTCATCAGGTGCAGCTTAATGGCAGAACCCTGACTTCAGTTTATGATTTCAGTGATTACCGTCAGGTAAATGGTTTGCAACTGCCTTATGAGATTTCCACCAGCATGGGACCTCAGCGTGTTACCTTCCACGTTACGCAAATACAGATCAATGAAGGATTAAAAGAAAGCGATTTTCAGTAAGCGATTTTCAGTAATTGTTAATTAACAAATACTGTTTTATCTGAAACAGTAATAAAAAATGCAGGGCAATCAAACTGGCAGCATTAAAATCAAAAGCTGAAATTCCAAGTTACGCTTGGAATAATCGGGAATAAAGCAACTTTTTTGGCCTGTATCTGCAGGTTACCCTGCAGCAATCCTCCGGATTGATCGAAATAAATGAAATACGGATTCAGCCGGCTGTACACATTGTATATGGAAAACATCCAGCTGTGATGAAAGCGATGATGTTTGGGCCTGGGCGTATAAACAGCAGCTATATCAAGCCGGTTGTAGGGTTGCATGCGATAACCATTGATTTCGGTATAGGATTGCGTCAGGGTACCTTCAATAAAATAAAACTGATTGGGAATAGTTACAGCATTGCCAGTAGCAAAAACAAAATCAGCTGAAAAATTCCAGCGATCATTGAAATGATAAGTGGCTACGAGATTCAAATCATGCCGCCTGTCAAAACGTGCTGGATATTTTTGCCCGTTATTCAGATCCGGAAATTTTCTCCAGGTCCAGGAAAGCGTATAGGAAAGCCATCCCGTAAGTTTTCCTTTTTGTTTGTGAATAAACAATTCACTGCCATAACTCCATCCTTTGCCAAACACAAAACTGTTTTCCGGATCATCAAGTGAAGGTGTATATCCTTCTGCAAATTCAATCTGATGATACATTTGCCGTTCATATATTTCCAATGAGGCTTCCCACATCTGGTCATGCAGCTGGGTAAAATAACCTATCGTATATTCCCATGCAGTCTGTGGCTTTACGCGATAAGTACTAGGCACCCAGAGATCTGTTGGAAGCGTGGTTCCGGAATTCGATACCAGATGAATGTATTGTGCCGTGCGGGTAATAGAAGCTTTCAGGGAAGTCTGTGTATTTAACGTAAATCGTGCAATCAGCCGAGGCTCCAGCTGCATATAAGTTTTTACAGGTTGAAGCCTGCGATAGAAAATGGAATCATCATGTCCGCTGCCATCAGGTTGTACAAGCACATAAGGTCCCACCTGTTGAAACAGGCTGTAGCGCATGCCCAGATTGAAGCCCCATCTTTCACCGGCCTGCATATCATCCAGTAGATATACAGCTGCTTCATGTGCATATTTTTTCATTGGATTGGCAGGGTGAAAACTGGCAGTATCGGAACGTCCGGAAGCTGTGGAAGGCTGAAAGGTATGAAAAATGTAATCATATCCGAATTGCAGATGATGATGAGGATTCAGGTAATTATCTACATCGGTCTTCAGATTCCAGTCGTGAATACCAGAATTCAATCCAACCGTGAAATTATTTTGCGTGGCACCAAAGCTAAACCGATAATCGTTGTATATCAGAGATGTATTGGCAAACATCCGTGCATTGAATACATGATTCCATCGGACAGTCGCGGTGGTATTGCCCCACGGAATATGCGCCTGAAAAGTATTCCCACTGCTGCGAAAATGAAACACATCTCTTCCTAGATAAGCACTTGCATACAACTTGTCGCGATCAGAGAACTGCTCATTGACTTTTGCATTCAGATCATAAAAATAATATCCGGATCCGTAAAATGAACTGGATTTACTTACAAAAGGTTTCACCAGCATATCCACATACGTGCGCCGTGCTGCAAGCATATATGACGATTTGTTTTTCCGGATAGGCCCTTCTATTGAAAACCGGGAAGCAATGAGCCCAATTCCACCTTCACCATGCATTTGCTGATTATTACCATCTTTCATGGAAATATCAATCACCGAAGAAAGCCTTCCTCCATAATTGGCAGGAATACCACCTTTAATCAGCGTTACATTTTTAATCGCATCGGCATTGAAAATGGAAAAAAATCCGAACAAATGACCAGTATTGTAAACCGGCGCATCATCCAGCAAAATCAGGTTCTGATCGGCATTTCCACCCCGTACATACAGACCGGTATTACCTTCCGATGCCTGTACACCTGGAAGCATCTCCAGTGTCTTTAACACATCCACTTCACCTGCAATGACAGGTAATGATTTTACTTCTTGAATGGGTAAACGAATGCGGCTTACCTCCGTACTTTTGATCTGATCATGTGCCTGCGCAACAATGGTTATTTCCTGCGTGGTGTAATGCAAGGGTTTCATTAAGATATCAAGAGACTGATCTTTTTCAAGCATAATCAAACATGAATCAATCTGATAACCCGGATCTATCACGTATAGCTTGTAAGTACCTGCAGGCAATGGGATAGAATAAAAGCCATAATGATTGGTGCTGACATTAAAAACACTGCCGGCAGCTGATTGTACATGAATATCTGCACCTATCAGCAATTCACCGCTCAGGCTATCGCGTACATATCCACTGAGAGTATAGGCCGACTGGGCAAAACCAGCAAATGAAATCATCAGCCAGAAACATACAGCAGGCCATATCCTGCAACATTTACTCTTCCATAGATTTTCTTGCGAAATCAAGCGCATTGATCTGGATTCTGATGAAGCAAATTAAACAATAAAACGGCTTGCTCCTGTTTGCCGGCAGGCAGGGTTGCGGAATCATTTGGGATAGGAATTTTTGATAGCTTTGCCGGCCTGAATGATGGTGAGTTTGCAACATATTACGCTTGAATTTGGGGCACGCAGCCTGCTGCACGATATAAACTGGCACATCGGCAAAGGAGAACGCATAGGATTGGTAGGCCGGAATGGTGCCGGAAAATCAACCCTGCTGAAACTCATTGCCGGTGAATTATCGCCGCAGGAGGGGGTTGTGAATCGGCAGCGCGAACTGCGCGTCGGATTTTTTCATCAAGAATTGCTGAGCTTTCGGACAGAGGCGCCCATCCGCGATGTGGCGATGAGTGCGTTTGATGAAATCAACCGTTGCTGGCACCGCCTGCAAGAGCTGAGCCAGCAGATGGCCACCACCCAGCAGGAAAACCTGATGCAGGAATACGGCGAATTGCTCCATCAGTTTGAAACAGCCAATGGTTACCAGTTGAAGGCCCGTACAGAAGAAGTGTTGGAAGGACTGGGCTTCCGGACGAGCGACTTGGACCGCCCTTTTCATACATTTTCCGGCGGCTGGCGCATGCGGGTGCTGCTGGCCCGCCTGCTGCTGCAACAGCCCGACCTGCTCCTGCTCGACGAACCAACCAACCACCTGGATTTACCTAGCATGCAATGGCTGGAAAATTACCTGCAGCATATTCCCAGTACCTGCATCATTGCCTCACACGACCGCTATTTCCTCGACAGATTGGTTGAGAAAATCGTGGAAATCGATCAGCAACAACTTTTTATCTATACCGGAAATTATAGTACCTACACCGCACAGAAACAAGCCAGGCTGGAGCATCAGCAAAGGGCATATGAAAATCAGCAAGCTTTCATTCAACATCAGCAAGCTTTTATAGAGCGCTTCCGGGCAAAGGCTACCAAAGCCGCACAGGTGCAGAGTGCAATCAAGAAACTGGAAAAGCTAGAACGCATTGAGCCCGTCGAAGGAACAACAATCACACCACGCTTTCAGTTCAAGATGCAACGTGAGCCTGGACGGCTGATCATGAGCGGGCATCACATCAGCAAATCATACAACGAAAATGCTGTATTAAAAGATGTTTCCTTTGAAATCATGCGGGGTGATAAAATTGGTTTGATTGGCGCCAATGGCCGTGGGAAATCAACCCTGCTCCGTATCCTGGCAGGTCAGGAATCATTTGAAGGAAAACTTCATACCGGACACCATGTGGTAATGGCATATTATGCCCAACATCATACTGAACAACTGAATCCAGCCAACACCATCCTGCAGGAGGTAGAACAACATGCACCGGACTACACGACCCAGGAAATCCGCAATATCCTCGGACAATTCCTATTCAGTGGGGATGATATATTGAAGCCCATTCAGGTACTGTCCGGCGGCGAAAAAGCCCGGGTGGCTCTGGCCAAATTGTTTCTTACACAAGCCAATTTCCTGTTGCTCGACGAGCCAACCAATCATCTGGATATTCCTTCCATAGATGCGCTAAAACAGGCACTGAGCGACTTTCCGGGCAGCTATATCGTAGTTTCCCATGATCGCTATTTTCTGGAAGGAATGATTCAAAGAATCTGGTATATCGAAGATGCACAACTCCGCGAATGGCAGGGAGATCTCAATTCCTGGATCCAGCAAAAAGCATTTGTAACAGCTTCTTCATCTTCAACCTATACCCCCCAGCAAATCAGCCAGCCTGCTGCAGAAGAGCGTGCACGCAGGAAAGCTTATCAGCAACAAAAACGTCAGTTTGAAAAAATCGAAAAACAGCTCGATGCTCTCCAGGAACAAATCCGCGATGTGGAACTTCAGCTGGCTGATCCCGCCCTGTATGCCGACAAACAGGAATTTCTGAAGATTGAACAACTCTACCGCAATCTTCAATCCCAATATCAGGATTTGCAAACCCGCTATGAAGAAGCGTTTGAGCGGCTGATGGAAATGGAGAAAGAATTATAATGCCTGCACATCGTTGAAATCCGGTAAATTTGAAGCACACAAAATCTGCATTATGCCTGCACAGGATGTATTCATCGTAGGTGCTGCACGCACGCCGATAGGCAGTTTTCAGGGAGCCCTTTCTTCCGTGCCCGCCACCGAGCTGGGTGCCATTGCCATTCGCGAAGCACTAAAACGCGCTCAGGTAGCTCCTGAACAAATTCAGGAGGTATTTATGGGTAGTGTGCTGCAGGCCGCACTCGGCCAAGCACCTGCCACACAGGCCAGCCTGAAAGCAGGAATCCCCGACAGCGTGCCAGCTACATTGGTGAACAAGGTTTGCGCCAGTGGCATGAAAGCCATCATGCTCGGCTCATTGTCCATCGCAGCCAATGACGAACATTTCATTGTGGCCGGAGGCATGGAAAACATGAGCCAGGCGCCTTATTATCTGACCAAAGCACGCAATGGTTACCGACTGGGACACGGCGAACTCATCGATGGTATGATTCTGGACGGACTCTGGGATCCCTATCACCAGTATCACATGGGCAATGCAGCTGAATTATGCGCCCGCACCTACCACCTTACACGCGAACAACAGGATGCATACGCCCGACAAAGCTATGAACGGGTTGCACAAGCCTACGCCAATGGCTGGATGCAATCCCAGCTGGTTGCCGTGGAAGTGAAAGAAGGTAAAAATAGGCGCACGGTGCAGGAAGACGAAGAATTCCGCCGTGCCAATTTTGAAAAAATGCCCTTGCTCAAGCCTGCTTTTGAAGAAGGTGGTACCATCACCGCAGCCAATGCTTCCAAAATCAATGACGGAGCGGCCGCCGTGGTGCTGGCCAGCGAAGAGGCCATAAAAAAATCAAACCTCCGACCTTTGGCGCGTATCGTTTCTTTTGCCGATGCCGCACAGGCACCCGAATGGTTTACCACCACCCCCATCAAAGCTATGGACAGGGCTTTGCAAAAAGCCGGACTGAAAATTCAGGATATGGATTTTGTAGAAATCAACGAAGCCTTTTCGTGTGTAGCTATGGTAAATGCACAACAGATGGGCATTCCGGTAGAAAAGCTGAATGTTTGGGGTGGCGCCGTGGCACTGGGACACCCTCTGGGCTGCAGCGGAGCCCGCATTGTGGTTACTCTCCTGCATATTCTGCATCACCACAAAGCCCGGTACGGATTGGCCGGCATCTGCAACGGAGGTGGCGGTGCCAGTGCCATGATTATCGAAAACCTGTTGCGTTAACAAATCCGGTTCATATCATCCACAAACAGTAAACACATCCGTCATTCATTCTTTGCTGTTTTCCATCTGTGTAAAATGAATCTCTTCCTTTTACAAAACTCGATACATGTTAAATCAACACGAATAAATTAATACATACCATTACAAGCATGCATTTCACAAAAAGAAAATTAGATACAACCGGAAAATATAGCTGCCGGCAACAAAGGTTTGGATCTCTGATGCCAATATGGACAATCATCATGAGCATATCTTTTTTATGCCACATGGGTACTGGGCTTGCGCAAACCTCATCCGTCCGATCATACCATGTACTGGATTGGAACGGTCATGAAACCCTGCATGATTTCATTACCCAAAGGCTGCACCGGCAATATCAGTATCGGGACAGCCTGTTACACCAAGCTTTATTGCATCATCAGCTTGCTCAATATCAGCAACACTGCTTGCAGCAATATCTTTCCCTGCTTGGGCCTATGCCTGAAAAAACAGCTTTGCATGCACAACTGCTGAATACAATATCAGAAGATGGATATCGGATTGAAAAAATCATTTTTGAAAGTTTGCCCCACCATCATGTAACAGCCAATCTTTATATCCCAGCCGGAAAAGGACCTTTTCCCGGTATATTGTTTTGCTGTGGACACGAAGCGCTGGCCAAAGCCACCCTTACCTATCAGCAAACTGCTATTCTGCTGGCCAGACATGGATTTGTAGTGTTAATGATTGACCCAATATCACAAGGTGAAAGATATCAGCTCACGGATTCTTCGGGCAATCCTCTAACCCGCGGAGGTACTACGGAACATACACTGCTGGCAGCAGGTGCCAATCTGCTGGGCACAAGTGTGGTGAAAGATGAGTTATGGGATAATATACGTGCAATTGATTATCTGTGTTCCAGGCCGGAAGTAGATACTTCGCGCATCGGCTGCATAGGCAATTCAGGAGGAGGCACCCAAACGGCTTACCTGATACCCATTGATCCGCGCATCAAGGCAGCCGTGATCTGCAGTTATGTGACTCGCAGAGAAAGAACATTATTGCTGCTAGGACCTCAGGATGGCTGCCAGTGGCTGCCTGGTGAAGGTGAAGCGGGGTTGGATATCAGCGATTACATCATCATGTTTGCTCCCAGACCTGTATTGATTCTTGCAGGCAGGTATGATTTTGTGGATTTTAATGGTACACTCGACGTGTTTCATGAATTGCAACAGGTGTATAATACATGGGGTGTTTCCGCCCATATTGATCTTTTCGCTTACGATAACGGACATGGTATTCAGCCACCCAAACAGGAAAAAGCCGTACAATGGTTTCGGCGGTGGTTTATGCATGATGATATGCCTATCCACGAAAAAGCGCTTCATACATTACCTGCAGACAGTCTACAGGTAACCATTACAGGTCAGGTGAATACAGCATTTCCGGATGAGCAAACATTGCCGGCACTGCGGCTTTCCACAGCCAGGAGCTGGCAGCCTTCCCGTACTCACTGGCTTCAAGACAGCAGCCAAAAGCAATATCAAAACATGATCAGACGGATGCTACACCTGCCTCAATCAACGCATCTTTCAATTGATACTCAACAAACGGGCACTGTGACAATTGCAGGTTATCGTTTTCAAAAAATCATTATCCGTGGTAATGATTTCCCACCCATACCCTGTTTGATAACAGATCCATCAGCACTCAAATCATTTACAAAATGGAAAATAATATTGGATCAGGCCGGCAAGGATGCAGTATTGAAAGATAGTCTGAATCTGATGGAATCTATCCGGCAAGGTTGTATGCTGCTGATAGCCGACATCAGGGGCATAGGAGAAACAGCTGATGATGCAACATTTAATGATAGGAAATATATGAATCGGGAATACCGGAATGCCATGCTGGCCTTGTTCACCGGATTTTCCCTGCCTGCACAACGCACGCAGGATGTGATGATTCTGCTGAGTTTTATTACACAACATACATCCTTATCTCAATTGCCGATAGATATAGAAGCCACAGGACCAGCTGCTGAAGCCGCTTTGCTGGCTGCTGCACTTGATCCGCATATTCATCAGCTCACATTATCTGAGATGCCACATAGTTTTATGGATTTTCTTTTGCATCCTGCTACAGCCGATACATATAGTTATGTGATACCAAATGCTTTAACCTGTTTTGATTTACCCGATCTGATTCAATTCGTGGGGAGGGAAAAAGTCAAAATTACCAACAGATAAACATCCCGATAATTAAGTCGTGGTAAGGCATTATTGCATATCAGCCTGTGCAGGCTCGCGAAAACTGTAAAATAAATATATCAGAAAAGGCAAGATAAAAAGGCTTCCTCCCAACAATGCCCATGCGAGTGCATCAATGGTTGTATCCGGTGCACGATGGATGAACAATGAAATATGTTCACCGTTATGCAAAACCATAAAATCAGGAAAATGATGATACCCTACAGCAAGTAAAATCATGGTTACCTGAAAGCATGCCAATACACGCAATAATAATTTCCTTTTACCCTTGATACATCCGTACCAAAGCCATCCCAGTGAAATCAAGGCAGCGATAATGGCAAATCTACCTACCAGGTTGCCAAATATCCATTGCCATAAAGAAAAATGTGCCCAATGGGAAGTTAAGAATACACCAATGCCAGCCAGTAAAGCTAAAATATTCGATACAATGGCCTTAGAAACAAATCTGCGCTGATCATACGGAGTAACAGCTTCACCTATCAGATAAACAGCTGCCAGAAACGCACAAAGTGCAACGGTAAACAACCCCACCATAAAGCAAAACACATTCAGCCAGGGTTTCAGATACAAATCCGGAAAATGATCAGCATTCGGATCAATGTTACCTGAAATAACAGCACCGGCTATCATACCCAGAATCATGGGTGTAATAAAACTTGAATACACAAAAATGGCATTATACACCGTTTGCATCCGATCCCTCACGGCATCATAATGTCGGAAAATAAAAGCCGTTCCCCGCAGAATAATGCCCAATAACATCAACAGCAAAGGTATGTGCAAATAAGTGGTAAGTGTGGTATAAATCTGAGGGAATCCGACAAACAAAATCACAATGAAGATAATTAACCACATGTGATTGGCTTCCCATACCGGACCGATAGCCAGATAGGTTATACGCCTTGTGCGCGGCTGATTACGGGAGGAGGTAAACATTTCCAGAATACCCGCTCCAAAATCAGCACCTCCCAAAAGCATATACAATAATAAGGAAAGATAGAGGTAAATGATGACTATAGATAACATGATTCAGTTTTTGTCAGGAACAACATCGTATAAAACAGGTACCATTTTGATTTGACGATAAAGCAAAAATATCACCATAGCCGACAGCATCAGATATATCCATGTAAAAAAATAAAAGGTGTAAACAATACCAGGCATAGGTGTTACTGCATCAGCGGTACGCATGATGTGATCAATAATCCATGGCTGACGCCCAACCTCTGTGACCGTCCAGCCGGCCTCTATAGCTAAAAAGCCTGCAGGAATCGCAATTATATGCCATTTAAGAAACCATGACTTATGCATCCATTTTCGGTATTTCCACACACCGCATAAGCTGATGATAGCCAATAGAAAAAGTAAAATACCAAGAGCTACCATGATCTGATAAGCTACATGTACCACACCTACCGGTGGCCATTCGTTCTTTGGAATATGATCAAGGCCGGTTACTATAGCATTAGCCTTTCCATGCACCAGAATACTAAGCATATCCGGAATCTCAATAGCATACCTGAGCTGATACACGATGCTATCAGAACCGGAAGCTGGAAGCGTAGCAGACCAGATTCCTCCCATAGACAAGGGTGCATGAGATTGTGTATAAAAAAGGCCTTCCATCGCAGCCAGTTTGGCAGGTTGCAGCTTTGCTACACTTCTTGCAGCGAAATCACCACTGAAAGGTTGCAGCAAAGCAGCAATGGCTGCAAAGCTCACAGCAATCCGGAAAGCCTTCAGATGAAAGTCGGTATTCTTCCTGCGATACAACATCCAGGCATGTACACCTGCCACAGCAAATCCTGTGGCGACAAAAGCAGCCAGAATCATATGCAGGGCTTCCGGAATCCATGCAGCATTATACATAGCCTTCCAGGGATTGATATGAGAAAAACGTCCGTTTTCATATATAAAACCAGTCGGACTATTCATCCATGCGTTGGCCGATACTACCAGAATACCTGATGCCAGCCCGCTTAAGCCAATCAATAATCCGGTATACCAATGAAACCATTTATTGAGTTTTTCCCAGCCATACAAATAAAAGCCCAATGCAATGGCTTCGATGAAAAACGCCGTACCTTCCAGTGAAAAGGGCATGCCAATGATTGGCCCAGCATATTTCATAAATCCTGGCCACAATAATCCCAGCTCGAACGACAACATGGTACCCGATACTGCTCCGGTTACGAAAAATATGGCTACTCCACGGCTCCAAGCACGCGTAATATTTTTGTAACAGACATCTCCTGTTCGCAACCAATTGTAATGGGCTACAGCCATAAAAAACGGCATCACCATACCGATGCAGGCAAAAATGATATGAAAGCCGAGCGAAACACCCATTTGCGCGCGGGCAGCTAGAAAATCATCCATACAAAAAATGCATTTTAATCATCTGCACATCATTCACCACAAAGATACCAGGAAACGATATGAATGTATCATTTCATTCGCTGTACATGATGATTGACCGGAGCCATGCTGTTTTGCAGGCAGAAAAGAAAAGCTACAAACTGAGACAACAGGAAAAAATGATCAGGTTTTTGTGGGAGTAAAACACATTTTCGAGATATTATTAAATATCATAATTCTTTGTATTTTAATGTTTTATGGAAATCAGATCCTGTAATCATGATTGAGCCTTTACAAATATAATGAAAAAATTTAATAAATGGTTAATGCCCTTCGAAAAACAAATTCTTCAGATTTTTTTCAGTATAAAGAAATAAACTTGCTAAGCCTTAATTTTATTCGGGCCTGTGCCTGAAAAGAGTTACCCAACCAAATGCAACATGAATATGAACAAGCATATCTGCTATATTTTTCTTCTTTCTTTTTCCTCCTTGCATTTTACCTTGCTCTCTCATCCTGAACAATTTTGCCCTTTACATACTTAAATCATGGATTATGAAAATCCACAAAAGCCATCTGCTTATCCGTTGGTTCTCGCCGTTGCTTATCCATAATTATATGCTTTGGTTGTGGCTAGGCATGGGTGGAATAGCTTTGTTAAGCGAAGCCGTTAGTCATAAAGTCAATAACAATTACTTTGTTTTTACGCATGTATATTTTCATCTCATACATCAGCAACCGCTATATATCCCTTATCCGCATGAATATGCAGATGTGAATCTATATGGACCATTGTTTTCCCTGATTATTGCCCCTTTTGCTATCATGCCCATTCCGGTTGGTGTGGTTTTATGGGTCATAGCAAATATTCTGTTTTTATATGCAGCTGTAAAGCAATTGCCATTATCACATGAACATCAGCAATTTGTGATGCTGTTTTCGGCTATGGAATTACTGATGAATGCGCAATGGTTGCAGTTCAATGCATTTATTGCTGCCTGTTTGCTTTTAAGCTTTGTTCATTTCAGACATGATAAGCAGCACCTGGCAGCATTGTGGATTATATTAGGCAGCTTTACTAAATTATACGGAATAACCGGACTGGCTTTTTTGCTGTTCAGCCGAAAACCCATGAAAGCTATTCTATGGCTTATGATATGGGGTACAATTGCATTTGTATTACCCATGTTGCTCAGCTCACCGGAATATATTTTAAGCAGCTATCAGCAGTGGTTTCACGCATTGATTACAAAAAATGCCAAGAACATGGTAGCATCTCTAAACAATTATTATCAGGATATTTCGGTGATGGGATTAATTAAACGCATAGGGAATATTCATGCCGCAATAGATGGATGGGTGATTCTTACGGGTTGCTTATTAATGCTGATTAGCTATTTGCCAGTAATACGGTTTCGTTTTCATTCATCGTTTCAATGGTTATGGTTGAGCAATATTCTATTATTCACCGTTTTATTCAGCACAGGATCCGAATCACCCACCTATATCATTGCAGTTCTGGGCGTAGCGATCTGGTATGTAACCTACGGCGCAGAAAAGCACAGAAAACTTGCTGAAGGGTTATTGATTTTTACTTTTTTCATTACAAGCATAGCCAGTACGGATCTAGTAACACCATGGGTAAGAATTTATATCACCAGGCATTTTGCATTAAAAGCCCTGCCATGCCTGCTGGTGTGGATTATGATTATCTTCGACCTGATGACAGGATTTGTGAAGTCAATGTGGATAAAACCAACCGTTCCGGAGAAAAACCTTTCCATATTTTCATCATAGAGTAGTATGAAAATTTTGTTTTTGTTTACAATATTCTTTTATGGAAAAGGTTATTACACTGGTTATTCCTGCATATAATGAAGAACACAATCTTCCTGTATTGGTGAAAAAACTATCAGATTTTTTTCATCAATATTCCCGCTATCGGTTTGAATGCATTATAGTAGATGATGGTAGCACTGATCATAGTCGGGAAGTGATAAAAAAACTATCAACCGAATACAAATGGCTTTATTATCTTTTCCTTTCCCGCAATTTTGGAAAAGACATTGCCATGAAGGCCGGAATTGATCACGCACGGGGTAATGCCATCATTACCATGGATGCTGATGGGCAACATCCGCTGGATCTGATTCCCAGATTTATCCAGGAATGGGAATCGGGATATGATGTGGTGTATGCTTATCGCAAGGAAGCTTCGGATCATTATACTTATATGCAACGGCTGCGTTCCAGGCTCTTCTATGTGATTGCCAGCAAACTCACGGATTTAGATATGGAAGAAGGCCTGTCAGACTTCAGATTATTCAGCAGGCGTGTGGCACAAATCATCACACAGTTTCAGGATAAGGAACTTTTTCTCAGAGCCATATTCAAATGGATCGGTTTCAAACAAAAAGGGGTTCCCTATCAACCTTTGCAGCGTGAATACGGGGAAACAAAATATACCCTGAGAAGCCTGATCAGGCTGTCATTGCAGGGTATCACCTCATTCAGTGTCAAGCCATTAAACATGGCCATTTATTTGGGGCTTAGCATATCCATTCTTTCTTCACTGTATATCCCTTATGTTATCTGGAGTTTTATGTATAATCATCCTATCTCCGGCTGGGCATCCATGATTGTAACCATTGCATTTTTTGGTGGACTGCAATTGATGATTCTTGGCATCATTGGTATTTATATTGGTAAATTATTTATTCAGACACGTTTCCATCCGCCTTATATTATCGAGTTCACCAATATGCAATCAGCTTCTTATCCGCATTCTTATACTTATTCTGAGCTTCATTCCATTACACCCGAATAATTGTTCAAATGAGTGATCATCAAAAACAAGCTACGGTTTTGCTGAGTTTTGACTTGGAAGAATTTGATTTACCATTGGAATATGGGTATGTCATTTCTTTATCCGACCAGATTGCCATCACTACGGAGGGATTGCAGGTTCTTTCAGAAACTCTAACTAAATACGCAATAAAAGCTACTTTCTATACTACCGCCCGATATGCAATTCATCAGCATGGGTGGGTAAAAAAGCTTATTCAGGATGGCCATGAACTGGCTTCCCATGGCATTCATCATAGTGAATTTAACAGAAATGATTATGCAGTATCACGTGAAATACTTGAAAATCAATTTCAAGTACCTATTTACGGATTCCGGATGCCACGCATGAAGCAAACAGATATTAATGCCCTTGGAGAAGCGGGTTATATGTATCATTCATCTCTCCATCCTACCTGGATTCCCGGACGTTACTGCCATCTTTGGAAGTCAAGAAAAGTTACATCCCAGCAACATATTCTCCATATTCCTCCTTCGGTTACGCCCCGTTTACGTATCCCTTTGTTCTGGTTATCATTTCACCTGATTCCTTTTGGTACGTATATAGCACTTTGCCGACAGACTATACAAGCAGACAACTACCTTCACCTCTATTTTCATCCATGGGAATGGGCAAGTTGGCCGAAAAAACTTATCAAACATTTACCTTTCTACCTGCGAGTACAATCAGGCAAAAACATGAAACAACGTTTTGAACTTTGGATTGAAGAAATCAGCCAAACCACACTGAACTTTACCACAACTTATAGCTGGTTGAAGCAAAACTATTGGAAAAATGAAAAGCTACCTGGCAAAATACAGCCAGGCAAAAACTTATACCGTAGAACCTTTTAGTAACTGATGATGTTTTTTTAGTCGGAAACCCAGCAATAAATAAGTTACAGCCGAAATCAATGCGTTTATACCTATCACCCAGCCAGACAAAAGTAACGCACTGGCTGGTTCGTTAAAAAACATCCACAAAATAATAAACCCTAAAATAATAGAGAAAATACCACTGAGCATCAGCCAAACTTCTCCTTTAATTTCCCTGCGAAGTCGAAAAGCTGAAATAAATTCCATCAATCCAATCAACATAGACCATATGCCAATGCTTGCCCATAGAAAAGCAGCCAACACTACCGTTGAAATCAATGGATAGAAAAATACAACCAGTCCGGCCAAAACACCCAGCATACCACTAAAAAGCAGCCAACCCCAATGCTTCCCTTTCTGCATTTTGCGTACAGACAGCACTATCGCAAATATTCCATCTGCAAAAGAAAATGCACCAAACACAATAGTCAAAGCAAAGATTGCCGTAACCGGCATAAAAAATGCAAGCAAAGCAAAAATCAAGGCCAACAAGCCTCGGATGATGAAGGCCCACCAATTGAAACTCAATTCACAACCTGTAACAGAAGATATTTGTTCCCTGGCCGATTGTGGTTCATTTGGAGCTTCCATATATGAAATCGTTTTTCGTTTTTAAAAAATCGTTTTACGCGGTTTTTTCTATTTTCCCTTCGGATGATTCCGGTTTTTCCAGCAAAATCTTGGTCATAGCATGATAATGATGCTGGAGTTCATGCACCGAGAGTGCATGTTCAATTTCACGGGTGTGCTCACCATGGCAGATGAGCAAGCAATGAGCCCGGTTTTGCTTGTCGGGATAACGAATGATGAAAGGTCCTTTCACATAAGCAATGCCGTGCGGGCCAGCAATTTCCGGGTTTTCCTGTTTTTCAAATCCAAAGGAAAACAATTGTTCTTCTGTAAGGGGGATGGGATCAACTTCTTCCGGCTCATACCAGTAAAGATTATCCTCATAGGTGCGCACACACACCTGTCCTTCGGCCAGCTCTTCTACCTGGCCTTCGAGTCGTTCGTTTTCCACTTCCACATAGACCCAATCTCCTACCTGAAGATCTTTGTACGGAATCATAGCTTGCTTTTTTTAACGCTTTTAAATTTCAGCAAAATCTGTTGAATATACAAGTCTTTTGATTGATTTTCAGGATTGTTAACATGCATTTTTGTATGAACCCTGAAAATTTCTCTGTATCCTGATGGGTTTTGTTATCTTTGCGTTTGCGATTCCCATTTATCCTGAAATTCAGATCTATGAACGAAACCATCACACAAGGGCGTATAGCCGAATTACTGGGCGACCAGGCCGAGTATTTGCTGAATCATGTTTGCAAGACTATTGATGCTTCGCAGCTGACGCTGCCAGGACCGGACTATCTGGATAAGGTATGGCTGAATTCCAACCGCAACAATCAGGTGTTGCGTAGCCTGCAGGCTATTTTCAACCATGGCCGGCTGGCAGGTACGGGGTATATTTCCATTTTTCCGGTTGACCAAGGTGTGGAGCACAGTGCCGGATCGGCTTTTGCCCCCAACCCGATATACTTCGATCCGGAAAACATCATCCGGCTGGCCATTGAGGGCGGATGCAATGCTGTAGCATCTACCTTCGGCGTGCTGGGTATCATGTCTAGAAAATACGCACACAAGATTCCTTTTATAGTAAAGATTAATCACAACGAGTTTCTGAGTTATCCCAATAGGTATGACCAGACTCTGTTTGGAACGGTGAAAAGCGCCTGGAATATGGGTGCCGTTGCAGTGGGCGCCACGGTGTACTGGGGCTCTGCCGAAAGCAATCGCCAGCTGAAAGAAATTGCTGAAGCCTTCGAGCTGGCACATGAGCTGGGCATGGCCACTATCCTCTGGTGCTACACACGCAACAGTGCCTTCAAGGTAAACAATGTGGATTATCACACTTCTGCCGATTTAACCGGCCAGGCCAATCACCTGGGCGTCACCATCCAGGCCGACATCATCAAGCAGAAACTTCCTACCAACAACGGAGGATATCTGGCCACCAAACATGGCAAAACCAGTCCACTGGTCTATGAAAAGTTAACCACCGATCATCCTATTGACCTTTGCCGGTATCAGGTATTAAACTGCTACAGCGGCCGCATCGGGCTTATCAACTCAGGAGGCGAATCCAAAGGCCAGTCAGATCTGGCCGAAGCCGTCGCTACTGCCGTCATCAACAAACGTGCAGGTGGAATGGGGCTCATCCTGGGAAGAAAAGCCTTTCAGCGGCCTTTCAAGGAAGGAGTGCAACTCCTGCATGCCACGCAGGACGTATATCTGGACAAGTCCATTACCATTGCCTGAACCCCATGATGCCGGGTTTGTTTTGCCAGCAAGGATATGTCCCCAAAACAAGCAAACCTTCGGTGTTATCTTTGCCATTCCGGCCCTGAGCTGGAATTCTAAATTTCGTGCACTATGGCAAAATGGTTTCAAAGGATCAAAAAAGGAATTGAGACTTCCACCAGTGAAAAAAAGGAACCACCTGACGGCCTGTGGACCAAATGTCCGAAATGCAAAAAGCTGATCCTGACCAAAGACCTGAGGGAGAACAATTTTGTATGCGATAAATGCAATTATCATTTTCGCATCAACTCAGCCGAATACTTTCAGATTCTTTTTGATGAAGATCATTCCCGGGAATTATTCGGCAATATTTATCCGGTGGATATTCTGGGATTCAAGGATATAAAAACCTATGAAGAACGGTTGCAGGAAGCCCAGAAAAAAACGGGACTGGCCGACGCAATTCGTGTGGGTGCGGGTAAGGTAAATGGTTTTGACCTGGTAATTGCATGTATGGACTTTGATTTTATCGGGGGGTCCATGGGTTCGGTAGTTGGTGAAAAAATTGCCCGTTCGGTAGATTATTGCGTAGATCACCGTATTCCTCTGCTGATCATCTCCAAATCGGGTGGCGCCCGCATGATGGAAAGCGCATTTTCCCTGATGCAAATGGCCAAAACAGCCGCTAAGCTTACCCAGCTTGCAGAAGCCCGCATTCCCTATTTTTCACTCATGACCGATCCAACCACGGGTGGCGTAACGGCATCATTTGCCATGCTGGGTGATATCAATATGGCTGAACCCGGTGCCCTGATTGGATTTGCAGGCCCCCGCGTCATCAAGGAAACGATCAAGAAAGACTTGCCGGAAGGTTTTCAAACAGCCGAATTCCTCCTGGAACACGGTTTTCTGGATTTCATTGTAGATCGCAAGGAATTGAAAACCCGCATCAGCGAGCTGTTGCTGCTGTTCAGCAAATAATATTATTTCACCTTTATCCCTTATCATCATGGAAATCAGCAATCGCCCGGCCTGGTTTCATTATGAAATCAAAGACCGGTATATTGCCGGAATGGTTCTCACGGGCTCCGAAATCAAATCCATCCGCGAGGGAAAGGTGAGCTTTAACGACAGCTTCTGCTATTTTCAGGGCGATGAGTTGTTCGTGAAAAATCTACACATCGCAGAATATAAAAATGCCACCTATAGCAATCATGATCCCTTGCGGGAAAGAAAACTCCTGCTACAAAAAAGAGAATTGAGAAAACTGAAAAACGCCGTACAGGAAAAAGGCTATACTATTGTACCCCTGCGCATCTTCATCAATGAAAAAGGATGGGCTAAAATGGAAATTGCACTGGTGAGAGGTAAAAAGATATACGATAAACGCGAAACCATCAAACAAAGAGAAGCTCAGCAGGAGATCATGCGCCGCTGGAAAAGATAACCTATCGCTTCTGCATGTTTAATGCACATCTCTTTGTTTTTTGTTGTGATAAGTCATATAACGCGCCGTTTCATAAAAAGCATACATCCAGGTGCGCATGGCACGAAATACAGAATCTGTATAGGCATTCTGCGGAATAGGATTGTTGTTTAAAATCGAGACAAACTGATATTGATTTGGTTGATGAATGGATTGTTTGAGATAATACGCATTGTTTACCAATCCCATCTGGTCATTATCCCGCTCGATGATAAAAGCCATGTTATGCATAGTATCCTGCAGATGCAATAAATCGCGGCCCAGTGTAAAATCGTGATACGATACATTGGCCAGACCCGCAAGCGTGGGTAATACATCTACCTGCGATGCAATCATGCTGTGCCGCTCAGGTTTCAACAATGCAGGCGCATAAATGATGAAAGGTACATGCTCACTGGTAAGCCTTTGATCCGTCCATGCACGGGGAAACATATTGCCTGCATCACCATTAATTCCATGATCTCCGATGAAAGCAAATATGGTATTTCTGAAATAAGGTTCACGGCTAGCTGTATCTAAAAACGTTTTCACACAAAAATCAAAATAGCGGAAAGCATTGAGTTCTTCATTCGAAAAAAATCCGTACTTCTTTAAAGTATCGATCGGATAATTTACCTTATGAAAATAGCGCAAATCCTCATCAGGAATGGAATAGGGACGATGGTTATCAGAAGTTTGAATGATGGCGAAAAACGGGCGTGTCTGCGTGCGTAATATTTTATTGGCTTCGAGAAATAGATTTTTATCGCTGATGCCCCACACATCCAGTCGAGGTGCACTGTAATCTTTTTCTTCATAAATATGCACACTGTCAATATTATTGTCGAGCAGCCCGCGGATATTGGCCCAACTGGTGCTTCCACCGATGAAATAAAAGCGGCGATAACCCTTGAATGCGTTAATGATGGTATGCTGATCTACAATCTGCGGATTGCGGCTTGCTGTTTTATGCACTTCCACATCAGGCAAGCCGGTAATAACAGCCCACACACCACGTGCTGTACCAAAACTGGGTGTAAAACAATGATCGAAAAAGATTCCATGCTGCGCGATGCTGTCAATGAAGGGTGTTGTATTTAATGGATTTCCCCACAAGGAACTTTTGTAACCGCTGAAACTTTCACAAATCACCAGCACAATATTGGGATGCCATGCAGGCCGGGTGGTGTCTTCCGGAAAATAACGTTCATAGTTTAAATGCACACTGTCGGGATGATCCACGCCCAGATAAGCAGCCATCATTGGATAATAGTACCTGGCTTTTTCCGTATCAAAGGTGGAATTGCGGAAAGCAAGCGTGCTGAAAAAACTCTGAAACGGGTTTAAAGCAATTTGTGCATTGAAATCACCTTTCAGCGTGAATGCATCACTCCAGCGGAGAGGAAATTGTCCTATGCGACCAAATATCCATCCTCCAAAAAACAGAAACAAGATCACAGATCGCACCCATCGGAAACGCTTCTCTACCTCAGGCTGAGCTGCAATTTTGTAAAATGTATATCGTATGTACTGAAAACATAAAAACACGAAAACAATGAGTGCAACCAGCATCCATATCACCGGATAGGTTTCCCAGATCATACCCAGTGAAGTGAGGGGATTCTGGAGAAATTCAAGTACATGTGCATTTAACCTCACATGCAGATAGGCAAAATGGGCTGCATCAACCGTATAAAAAAAAGAAAAAACAATCAGTGCAATAAACCAAAGTGCAAAGTGAAACTTACGCCCAAATCTGCTGTAAAAGGGATGCAGAAAAGGAACAGCGCTGAGCAAAATCATCAAGACCGCCATGATACCTATTTCCCGCATATCATAACGAATACCCATCCACATTACCGCCGGAAATTGGTGCTCACCGATGGAGATATGCCGGAAATACAGATACATGGCCAGCCTGGCCAGCGACATAATCACCAAAAAAAATATAGACAATGCAAAAATCCAGCGCTGCAGACGCGAGAACAGTGGTTTTCCTTTCATGAGATCAAAAGCGGATGGTGCATCAATCAAATGAAAACGGATGCAAAATACAACATTACCTGCTGAAAAGCAGATTGTTAACCAAATGAAAACAGCTCAGGATTGAGGTGCCGACTTACGGGGATATACATGCCTTTCGGCGTGGTAGGAAGAACGCACCAACGGGCCGCTTTCCACATAATCAAATCCCATCTGGTAACCAATTTCCCGATATTCAGCAAACTCATCCGGATGTACATATCGTTCCACCGGTAAATGATGCGGGGTGGGTTGCAGGTATTGTCCCAATGTAAGTACATCGCAGCCATTGTTTAGCAGGTCTTCCATAGCCTGCAGCACTTCATCCCTGGTTTCACCCAAACCAAGCATAATGCCGCTCTTGGTGCGCATGCCTGCCTGCTTCAGCCGGCGAATCACTTCCAAGCTCCGATGGTATTTGGCTTGAATGCGCACTTTCCGGGTAAGCCGTTCCACTGTTTCCAGATTATGGGAAACTACTTCAGGAGCGGCGTCAATAATCCGTTGCAGATTATCCCAGTTACCCTTGAAATCAGGAATCAGGGTTTCAAGCGTGGTTTCCGGATTCAAAGCACGAATGGCGCGGATGGTATTGTACCAGATAATAGAACCACCGTCGGGTAATTCATCGCGATCTACTGAAGTAATGACGGCATGTTTGATTTTCATCAGATAAATGGCTTCCGCTACCCGTTGCGGCTCATCCCAATCCACAGGCAAAGGCCGGCCTGTAGCCACCGCACAGAACCCGCAGCTGCGGGTGCAGATATTGCCCAGAATCATAAAAGTGGCTGTACCTGCGCCCCAACATTCACCCATATTGGGACAATTGCCGCTTTCACAGATGGTGTGCAGTTTATGGGTATCAACAATTTGTCTGACACGACGGTAATTTTCACCAACAGGTAATTTCACTCGCAACCAGTCTGGTTTTTTCTTTTTTGGTTCTGCCTGTACTTGTGTTGTTTCCATATCTCGATGTGTTTAACTAATAACCTGCAGGCGGCCTGCAGACAATACTTACCATTTCTTTCCAAACATCAGTCCCACTGAAGCATTTAAAAAGAATTTCTGAGGTTTGTTGTCAACCATAATAGTGATATCCTGAAAATAATACTGCCCGCTTACACTCACTTCCAGTGCACTGACAAGTGAATTGAATGCAGCCCAGTCAAACCGCATGCCCACCCGGGCATACAACCCAGGCACCCATTTCAATTCATTCCAGCCCTTCTGCAAACCCGTTCCTCCCAGAATATTGTATGCATCGAGAAATTGAGTTTTATTGGAGCCTGTGTAGCGGATATACTCCGTAGCATTGCTGGAAGAATCTACATACACCTGCAGATAGTAAGGCCGTAAAATACCCATGGAAAAGCCTCCCAGATAAAGAGCTGACACTTCCACGCCATTTTTGTTGGCTTTGCTGCCAATCAGGTATCGCTGCCCAAGACCCAGCCTTGCCTGATAAAATATATTTTGCTTGCCATACACATAAGGGTGTGTAGTATACACATTGCCAAAGAAGTCCACCCCGATGGGATTGGCCGATTTGCGTTCCTTGGGTGATTTGGTTTCACCTACTTCAAACTGATAGATATTTGTAAACAACTCGTTTTTCCGATGACCCAATTCCAGAAAGGCATTCCATCCATCAGTATTCAGCCGGAAACCACCCGAAAATTCATGGATGTAAACCTCCTGCCCGTCCCGGTTGTAAAGCAGATAATTTTTGCTGGGTTTACCTACAATCGGAGCAGGATTATTCTGGGCATAAGCTGCTATGAGCGGCAGCATGCAAAAAAGAATCAAAATGTATGTACGCACAACAAAAAAGTTTAACCCATTAAACGTGATTTTCGGGCGCCTATTGCTGCTACTATCCGTTATTTTCATTGCCCATCCGAAATTACTGAAATTTATCGTTCGCCACATCCTTTCATGTAGGTGTATCATACTGCAAGTTAGTGCATCGAAACAGAAGAAAAATGGGTTGCCTGTGGGTGATGTAAAAATGATAAAACGGTGATGAAAAGATAGAAGGGTAAGTGCTTTCAAAAAGAAAGGGAAAAATTTTTGTGATTATCATCTAATGTTGTTACACTTGTAATATTCTGGGCAATAGCTCGGATCGACCTCCGTTAGCTACAAGCTTGCGGATTTTTTAAAAACTTCTATTCTGCCCTATCGAGAGGCAGGCTTCATTGCTACCACTATGGCTCATTTTCAGGTTTATTACCAGGGACATCTGCGATGTGTAGCCACCCATCTGGCTTCCGGCTCAGAAATCGAAACAGATGCACCTGTTGACAATCATGGTAAGGGTGAACGGTTTTCACCAACGGATCTGGTGGCTACTGCACTGGGCGTTTGTATGATGACCGTGATGGGTATTGCAGCAGAGGACAAACAAATTTCGCTGGAGGGGACGCGTCTGGATATTGAAAAAACAATGGCTGCCTCACCCCGCAGGATTGTAAAAATCCGCGTGGAGATTCATTTTCCGGAGCAACTTTGCATTTCTGAGGCCGATCGAGCTCATCTGGAAAGAGTTGCACGCAATTGTCCCGTCGCAAAAAGCATTCATCCCGATATTGAACAGGATATTCATTTTCATTGGCCTTCTCAGGGAACCGCATGAACTTTCCTCAACAGATGATGCCCAATCGCACATGTCAGGCAGCGCCGGGGCAAACAATATTGCTGGTAAAGCTGATATAACGCCTGGCTGTCGGCCGCATGCAGAGCGGGAATGGCATGTTGTTTCCAGATGCGGATGATCTGATTGTGCTCAGGCGGCAGGGCCTGCATCCAGTCCACGGCTCTTTGCTGCAAGTCATCCCGGAGTCGCAGCTTGCCATACCACCACACCAGCGGTGCAATGGCATTCAGAATAAGATGATCCATCATATCCTTTCCGATAGCGGAAACTGCACCGGCAGAGCTTCTGCCGGGGTGTGAATCATGGTGGCCGGCAGTTTGTTCCACAGGCACATCAAAGCGATAATGTTGCTGCCAGTAGCCAGGTAATTTTACCTGTAACAGGCTCCGCAAATCTTCCACTGCAGAGGCCTCCAGCCAGCGGGAAAACAGATGTACGGATTGATCCATCAATTCTGCAAGCTGAGCGAGGCGGATAGTAGGGAAATTGGCCGGGCGCAGGCGCTTCCATTGCCAGCCGGAAGGATCAAGGGGATGCAATCGATATTTGTATTGCAGAGCGGTATACAATTGCTGCAAATAACGCGGATAATCGTCCTGAAACCGGCCCTGCAAAAGACCAGCCTGACCAAAGAGCAAAGCTGCCGTGGCACCTGGAATATGGCGGTTACGGGCAAATAGGCGCCGGGGCGTGTGTACAGCAAGTGCTTCAAACATGTCGGCATTCCGGTTCATCCCAAAACTTCGCGCTGTCAGGATATAGGCAACCTCTTCCCAATCCTCCTGCGTGTGTTGCAACCATTGACGGATGCGCTTTCCCTTATCTTCCTCCCATCGTTCTGCCAGCAATCTTTCCTTCCAGCTGGTCCATATCAGCTGAGGCACATCGGCAGGACCTGTAAGCGAACCGGCACAAACCACAGGCTGCAGCTGCTGCATCCAGGCTTCATACTGCCGAATCATGCTGCGTGATACCCGCCCCTTCAACTCCACACAAGGAAAATGCTGCAACAAAGGATCTTCATCAGCCAAATCCTGCTCATATACCACATGCAAAATCAGTTTCTGATAATGCGCATCAGAAGCGTGCTGATGCCTATACCAATCAGAACTCCGCAAATGAATTTCCACATCACCTACCCACAAGGCAGATCCAATGCGAATCCGGGCTTCCTGAAAATCAGGCCCCTGCCCGTCCTGATTCCATATCCCCGGATGCAGAATCTCAACGGCCTCTCCCTGTACCGTATGCAGCGATTGATGTTGAAAATAGCGGTAAAGCCAGATGAATTGCAGTAATTTTTCTGATATCATGATGCAAGGGTTTTCAGCATAGGGCTATGCTTTTTTTGAAAAGGGCATCCGGAAGGATATGATCATCAGATGAATATGCGGCTTACTTCACTGTATCGTTCACGATACTCACGAGGTGTACAACCTTTCCTGCGTTTGAAAATACGATTAAAATTGGAAATATTGTTAAATCCGCATTTGTAGGCAATTTCCGCAATTGTGAGATTGGTTTCCATCAGCATACGGCTGGCGTGTGCGAGCCTTTTTTCCGTGAGGCTGTCAATAAACGTCATCCCCGTCTTGTTGCGAAAATAACGGCTGAAAGCCGTTTCTGTCATATTATTCAGCTTCGATACCTCGGCAAGTGTAATGGGCTTGTTAAAATGTTTATCAATGTATTCCAGCGTCCGTTCAATACGAGGAGGCGTATGCTGTGAAAAACGCAAAGACTGAAAACTATCGCTCGACAACAATCGCATGTTCCGCGAAGTGGATAAATCATGCAGTACAGACATAAGCTCCAGCACGGAATCAAATCCCTGTTTCTGATTCAAATGCATGATACGGGGCATGATGTATTCAATGGTTTCCCGGGAAAACAAAATGCCTCTCAAGGATTTTTCAAACATCATCCGGATGAAACTCAATTGATTGCGCCGCAAAAACTTTTCATCAAACAAATCCTTATGAAACTGAATGGTTATTTCCCGGATTTCCTTGCTGGTACAATGATGTGTAAACCAGGCATGAGGCAAATTCGGCCCTACCAGCACCAGCTCCAGGTCATCAATTTCTTCGATATGATCGCCCACCACACGCTGCGCTCCTTTGGCATTCATGATGAAATTCAATTCATATTCTTCATGATAATGAAGGGGAAAATGAAAATTGGACTTCACCCGGATGGCAATGGTAAAACAATCAGTTTGCGTGAGCGGGGTAATTTCCCTCATGATCTGATCATACAAGCTGTCACGCATGCACAGTGCATTTTGAATGTGTGTAAATATACTTAAAAATGATTTTTACCAAATCAAACCTTTTCGCTCAACCGGATTCAGGTAAATGTTATTTTTATGGTAAATTATGCGTATGAAACTATTCAACTCTGTTTTATCATGTTTCTGTATCATCTGCGGACTGATGATACAAGAGTCATATGCTCAGGTTGATGAGCATTGCACCGCAGAGACGCGAAGCTTATATATACACCTGAAGCAGGTTAGCAATCAGGGTAAAATGCTTTTGGGTCATCAGGATGATGTGTATTATGGCGTGGGATGGGCTTATGTACCCGGACGAAGTGACGTGCGTGAAGTGGCGGGCGATTACCCAGCCGTACTGGGTGGCGACCTCAGCGGTGTGGAGCTGGGCGATAGCCTGAACATTGATCATGTACCCTTCCGGCTGATCAGACTGGCTGCTGTTGAGCAATTTCAGGCAGGCGGCGTAGTTACTTTCAGCTGGCACATGCATAATCCGGTTACCGGTTCATCGGCCTGGGATACTACCGGTGGAAACGTGGTGGCTGCCATACTGCCCGGCGGACGGGCTCATGCCCAGTATGTGCGATACCTGCAAAGAGGCGGAGCGTTTCTGAACAGTTTAAAAACCTCAACCGGCAAACAGATTCCGATAATTCTCCGGCTTTTTCACGAATTAAACGGAAACTGGTTCTGGTGGGGACGTTCACATTGCACCGCTGCAGAAATGAAAGCCCTCTGGCAGTTTACCGTTCAATATCTGCGCGACAGCCTGCATCTGCATCATCTGCTATTTGCCTGGAATACCGACCGGTTTGCAGATGCTGATGCTTATCTGGAACGCTATCCGGGCGATGCATGGACAGACATTATCGGATTTGATATTTATCAGGCTTATGACATCGCTTCCAATCCGGCTTTCAGCTACCAGCTGAGCCGTATGTGCCATCTGCTCGACAGTATCGCCATCAGCCATGACAAAATACCTGCCCTCACCGAATTCGGATACAATACAATTCCCGACAGCAGCTGGTGGACACAGGTGCTCCAGCCAGCAATTGCGCCTTATCATCTGGCCTATCTGCTCGCCTGGCGCAATGCAGGAAAAAAACCGAATGGCAGTCAGGAATTTTATGTACCCTACCCTGGACAAATTTCAGCGGATGATTTTCGGCAATTTGTTGCTTCAGGGCATATTCTTTTACGAAGACAGGCTGCTATGCTGCATCTTTATCAATAACGCATGTGTTTGTTGAAAAGTTCCATGGGATTGAATCTAGCCGATAGCCTGATCCTCATTGCTTATCTGATGCTTACAGTAGCTGTGGGCTGGCTGTTGCGTCATCGGGCAAGGCGTAGCAAGGAAAGCTATCTCATGGCTGGGAAATCACTGCCCTGGTATTTGCTGGGGTTGAGCAATGCTTCCGATATGTTTGATGTATCGGGTACTATGTGGCTGGTGAGCGTGTGTTTTGTATATGGTTTTAAAAGTGTGTGGCTGCCCTGGCTCTGGCCGGTATTCAATCAGATTTTCATGATGATGTATTTATCGGGATGGCTGCGGAAATCCAATGCCACTACCGGTGCAGAATGGCTGCAGACGCGCTTCGGCAACCACGTACCTTATGCCCGGGCATCACATATCATCATTGTGGTATTTGCACTCATCACCTGTTTGGGTTATATGGCCTATGGCTTTATCGGCATGGGTAAATTTCTGGCTATTTTCTTCCCCTGGGAGCAGATATCCGCTCATTTGCCGGTGCATGTGCCGTCATACTGGGCGCCGGCTGTTTACGGGCTGCTGTTTAGCCTGTTTGCTTTGTTTTATGCTGTAATCGGTGGCCTGCACAGCATCGTAATCAACGATGTCATTAAGTACGGAATCATGCTGACGGCCTGTGCGGGATTAGGTATCCTGGTATTTCGTGAAACAGCAGCACATACACTACCTGTACCCCACGAATGGTACAGCATCGGTTTTGGCTGGCATCTGCATATGCACTGGACTGATGCATTATCGGCCGTGAATCAGAAAATACAATCCGACGGGTATCAGTTATTCGGAATCTTTTTTATGCTTATGTTGTTGAAAGGTATATTGGCCAGCATGGCCGGTCCCGCACCTAATTACGATATGCAGAAAATCCTGAGTACACGCCATGCGCGGGATGCAGCAAAAATGAGCGGATCAGTAAGCGTCATCCTGTTGCCACTTCGTTATACACTCATCATGTCGCTTACGCTTCTTGCCCTGATACACGATCGTGATTTAAACCTGCATTTGTTTGGCACACAACAAATGGATTTTGAAGTAGTGTTGCCCGCAGTGATTCAACATTTGCTCCCTGCCGGACTATCGGGTTTGTTGTTAACTGCATTGCTGGGTTCATTTATGGGTACCTTCAGCAGTACCATCAATGCAGCTCAGGCATATCTGGTTAATGATATTTATCTGCGTTACATTCACCCACGCGCATCCCGCAAAGCAGTAATTCGCATCAGTTATGCATCTGGCATACTGGTAGTAGTCACAGGCATCCTGCTCAGCCTGGTGATCAGAGATATCAACAATATTTTGCAATGGATTGTTTCTGCTCTCTTTGGCGGGTATATTGCTGCCAATGCATTGAAATGGTACTGGTGGCGCATGAACGCAGGCGGATTTTTCTGGGGTATGTTAGCAGGCATCTGTACAGCCCTGCTGTTCAGTGCATTTTTAAAGAATGCGGATTTTTTATATGCTTTCCCTTTGCTGTTTCTCGTATCTCTTATTGCATGCATCATGGGTTCCTACAGCCTTCCGCCCACTCCTCAATCAGTGCTTACTTCATTTTACATACAGGTGCGGCCCTGGGGATTCTGGAAACCGGTGCACCAGCATGCGATGCAACAGATCCCTGATCTACAACCCAATCGTCGTTTCAGGCATGATATGATGAATGTGGCATTGGGCATAACGGCCCAGCAATGCCTGACCTTAATGCCTATGTATCTGCTGATTCATCATATCCGGGCTTTCATAATTACAACCGTTATCCTAGTCAGCATCACATTTGTTTTATGGAAAACCTGGTGGAAACCTTTGCATACCGATGCATACAACTGATACATTTCAACAATTACCCAAACAATGGGAAACGGCCTGCCGGCGCATTCTTCAATGGTGGATGGAATATGGCATGGATCCGTCAAAACAATTTTTTTATGGAGAAGTCAGCAATTCCAACACGCCAGATGTCTATGCCTCCAAAGGACTGGTGATGCATGCCCGCATCATGTGGAGTTTTGCTGAAGGCTACCGCTATTTTCAGCAAACTGATTATTTGCAGGTAGCCGCACAGGCCGAACTTATCCTGGATCGGTGTTTTCGTGATGCTGTATATGATGGATATTACTGGAAAATAAACAGCAGCCATCAACCGGAAGATCATCGCAAAATGCTGTATGGGCAGGCGTTTGTATTATATGCTTATGCATCCATGTATGAAGCCACACGCGAATCCCATTTTCTGGACCGGGCATTATCTTTGTTTCACTGCATAGAAACCCATGCACATGGTAACTATTATTACGCAGAAGCATTTGATGAGCACTGGCAAGCCCTTCCTGATGCCAGGCTAGATGAACAGGAGCCTTTGTTTCTCTATAGCTTGAATGCACATTTGCATCTATTGGAAGCTTATACGGCTTTATACACAGTTTATCGTGATACCTATCTTTTCTCTCGTTTGCAGCATATTGTCACCATCATTCAGCAAAAATTCTATCACAATGGACATCTGCTCCTGTGGATGCAGGATCAAGATAAACCCGCTTCTTCCCACATCTCACCCGGACATGAAATTGAAACAGCATGGCTGATCATGGATATGATGAAAAAATCGGGTTATGAAAATGCTGAATGGTATGCCATGATCAATCAGCTTGGAGATCAGGTATTGAAACATTTATATGCACACAACGGATTGATGGAACCCGTTCATCCGCCTGAAAAACAATGGTGGGCACAAGCTGAGGCTATGACAGGATTTTTGCGTTTATATCTTTTTTCCCGGAATGAAATTTTTCTGAAAGCTTCCCTGGATACTTGGAAATGGATTCAGCAATATTTAATTGATGAACATGACGGAGAATGGTTCTGGGGAACTGATGCACAAAACCGGGTATTGATGCACCGCTATAAAGCTGGCTTCTGGAAAGGGCCCTATCATGCAGTGCGGGCATTAATACAAAACATCGCGTTATGGAAAGAAATACATGCATAAAAAATGGCGGCTGAAAAACCGCCATGGGGTTTAACCCTGTTGATTCCTTTACCCGATCAACAATCTGCCGGTGCGGGCAGGATAAAGAAATTATTTCACCAGCAAAATATCATCTACGTAAAGCGTGGCACTGTTGCTTCCATTAGGCCCATGAATCTGAAAATCCAGCCGTTCAATAGGGAATCCGGAAATAAAATCTGTTTTAAACTTATAATAAGTCCACACATTTGCTGGAACAGTGATAGTTTGCGTGGTTCCTCCGTTTTCTGATCTCACATCCACTTGCACATCCTGATTGGGATCACCTTTAATCCAGAATGTGTAATATGTATATTGTGATGCATCAATGGTGGGATCGCAATGCAGACTGATGGCCTGCCAGCCACCGGGTGCAAACACAGCTTTAATGGAATGTGTTCCTAGTACAGCATAGTCGGTTGACACACTCACCGTTGCCCATGACCAGTTATAAATACCCGTTCCGAAATCCTCTGTAAACAATTGTTTTGCGTTATCAACACTGATCAGTTCCTGTTGCGTGGTAATGGTACCCGACGAGTTTGTGATATCCAATCTGGCACGGCTTACTGTTGTAGATGGCATTTGAATCACCAGCGTTTTACGATCCTGTGATACAATGCTAGCCTGATCATTCGTGCCATGCAGTATGACTTGTGTAACATCATCCAAATTATTTCCTGTAAGCGTAATTTTTGTTCCGGTTGTGAACTCGGGCAATGAAACACTCGTGACTGTCGGCAATGCAATGACAGTGAATGGAATAACCACAGAATCACCTTTTGCGTTTGTTATAATAATCTGCTGAGGTCCACCAAAAGCTGTGTCAGGCACACGGAAAATCAATGCATGATCTGTGTTGAACTCCGGATTAAAAGGAGCAGGCACTCTTCCTTTATCAAAAATAATGGAACGAATACCAGATAAACCTGATCCGGTAATATACACCACATTATTGCCTGCTGCAGAATCGGGAAAGACCTGCTGCACGACCGGTACAGAAGCTGAATTTTTTTTGCAGGATGAAAATAATATGCCACAGGCTGACAGCATGATGGCCATTAAAATCAGCTTATCATGGAATAATTTAAAACTTTGCATAGCAAACAGTTTTTGCAACTACAAATGATTTGAATTTAAAATGTATAATGCACGGGAGGCTTTGCCAGTTCCGGATCAGCCAACACTTCATCCGAAGGAATAGGCATAAACAACTGATTCGGATTCTGCAGATTACCACCAATATGATTGATGCTGCCGTCACTGTTCAATGTTCCTCTTTCCTGTGCATTGATGATTTGTTGGGCTTTGGCAAATCCCTGGCGTTGGATATCAAACCAGTAATCACCTTCAAAAGCAAACTCTACCCTTCTTTCATGCATAATCATATCTTTTGTCAAACTATTCACCGGAGGCAAACCCGCTCTTTCATGCACGGCGTTGAATGCTGCCAGAGCTGAAGCATCGGAAGTAGTTGATTGTGTACCCAAAACAGCTTCTGCATAAATCAACAATACATCTGCATATCGCAGAATATAAATGGGCATATCATTTCCACCCTGGCTATCAAAATTGAATCCGGTACTTTTGGGGCCTATCACATATTTCAATGAGTTGGAACGTGTGCCTGTGGTGATATGATAGGCATCGTCAGGCTGGCCTCCTGGCATAGTATCATAAGTAAACCCACCAGGAAAATTTACATTTTTCCAATCCGGGCGATAAAATCCTTGTTGCATCACTGACCAGGATTTACGCAGATCACCTGATTGATAGGCATTCAGTAAATCCAGTGTGGGTATCACGGAAGAATAACCGGTATTAAAATCAGGTTTGAGCAAAGGTGCGGGGCCGGCATAAGCCTGAATGGCATTGGCATAGGAATAGCCTCCGGATGCTACCCATTGCAGGGCAAACAAAGTTTCCTTGCTGGCTTTGGCAATATCGGGATTGGTGAACATACCCAGGTAATCCGGATTCAAGGCAATATTTCCAGTAGCCTGTGCGTAATCAATTACTTGTTTTGCTTTTGCGGCAGCGCTATCATAATACTGAGGCTGATTAAAAAATGTGGCGAGATATAAAAACAACTTTGCCTCCATGCCAATAGCCGAATATTTGGTAACCCTTCCGGGCTGATAGGGTGTTTCAGGCAGGCCGGCTTCTGCAGATTCCAGGTCAAGCAGGGCAAACTTCAGCACATCTTCCTGATAATACCGGGGCACATTGAAATTGCCTGAATCAGCGAGAGCCACCGGATCAGTAATGATGGGTGCATCACCATATACCCTGCCGATATAAAAATAGGCAACACCACGAATGAAACGCGCTTCGGCAATTCCCTGATCGAGATATGCAGGATTGCTCACCTGTGATTTTTTCTGCTGAAAAGTATTGATCAGCACATTGGCATTACCAACCACTTTGTAAAACGCATTCCAAGCATTCAGATCCTGCCCGTCGGTAGCCTGCACGGTCATATACACGTATGTGTTGTTACCATAATTCGGATCACCTGCTGAAGTCATCATATTGCCGCTATAAACTTCGCCAATACAATGAAAGGCTTTGTCAATAAAATTATACCATACCTGATTATATAACAGGCTGGTAGCCCCGTTTACCTCATCCGGTGTATTGTAATAGGTATCAAGTGTGGGATTATTTAATGAAGGGCGATCCAGAAAATTTTTGTTACACGATGCAAACCAGAAGGATATGCAAATTAGAGCATATAAAAAATTAGTACGTTTCATATTCATCCGATTTTGAAGAATCATCAATTAAAATTGTATGCTGGCTCCTGCTGTAAATGAACGCGGAACCGGATAATGACCATAATCCACATTCATCAGTAACACATTGTTGTTAAATGCACCTAATTCCGGATCATATCCTGAATAACGCGTAAAGGTGTACAGGTTATGGGCGGATATATATACACGAGCACCCGTCATTTTAAGTTGCGAAATCCATTTTTCAGGAAATGTATATCCAATAGTCAGATCCTGAATTCGCAGATAAGATCCGCTTTCTATAAAACGATCCGATATTTTCAGGTTATTGTTATTCCATTGATTATAACGAGGAAGTTTACCATTGGGGTTGGATGAAGTGTATCGATCCATCACCGTATTGAGTTGATTCTGGTATACATTAAACAACGATTCGGTAAGCATCCTGGAATAATTATAAATCTGATCACCATACACACCATTTAAAAATATGGTGAGGTCAAATCCTTTATACTGCAAAGTATTTGAAATGCTGTAGGTAAACTTCGGATTGGGATTACCGATAAAAGTCTGATCCGCATTGGTAATCTTCCCATCCCCATCAAGGTCTTTGTAACGGATATCTCCCAGCCAGGTGCCCGTGGGTTGCACCGGTAACATGGGCTGCGGCCCTTTATTCAGATCATCCATCGTCCGATACAAACCATCTGTTACAAAACCATAGAAACTACCAACAGGATGACCCGCCGTGGTTACCGTTAGTGTTTGCGGGGCAAAGTCCATACTTTTGCCATACAAGGCAGCCTGCTGGGTAGTAAGGCTGTTGAGCATATTCCGATAATGGCTGAACACCACGGTAGTGTTCCATTTCAGATTTTGCGACTGAATATTATGTGAAGTAAGCGAGATATCTACCCCTGTATTGGTCATCCTACCTGCATTCACCACAGGTGGTTCAATATCCTGATAACTATTGTTTGGCGGATTGGGATCCAGCCCCGCAAAACCAGGCAGCACAACGGAAAGAATGGTATGCGAGGTGGTTTTTTTATACACATCTACAGTAAACTCAATTCTGTTTTGCAGCAAACCACCATCCAGGCCTGCATTATACGTAATCACTGATTCCCAGGCCAAGGCAGGATTTCCGGCATTGGCCGGCACACCCGGTGCATTGTTTTGTCCAAACAGCCCGATGGCATTGGTTGCCAGCCGGATATTTGTGCTGTATGCATTTTGAACCGGTGAATTCTGATTACCCACAGCACCGTATCCTGCACGGAGTTTCAGATAACTCAATGCTCTCCAGTTTCTAGCAAATGATTCATTTGTCACAGTCCAAGCTGCCGATACGGCCGGGAAATTACCCCAACGCTTTTCCGGACCAAAAGATGAAGAGCCATCACGCCGCAGTGATAAGCTTACACTATAACGGTTGTCATACGTATAATTTGCACGAGCAAAATATGACTCCATGGCCCATTGATACTTTCCGCCACCGGTTTGTGAGGGATCTATGGTCCCTGCAGCCAGCGATTCAATATTGAGTGTGAGATCCGTAACCGTTACCCAGGAACCATCGTAGTTTGATTCCTGGGCTTCATGACCAGCTACTATATTCACCTGATGTTTGCCAAAAGCATGATTGTAGGTTAGATAGCTTTGCAACCCCCAGTATAGGCTCACGCCGCGATCTTCCCTCAGGCGGCTGGGACCGATAATTAAATTTCCATACGGATTAAAAATGTTGGGCTGGAAAGCCGTGTTTTGGGTTAGCTGATAATCATAATTCAACTGATTGCGAAAATCCAGATCAGGTGTAAACTGGATATCCACATAAGCATTTCCGAATGCTTTCTGTTGACGAGCACGCACATCACGCAACAGAGCCAGGGCTACCGGATTAATCTGATCGCCAAAGGGAACCCCCTGAATATTGGTAGTAGTAAGATAATTACCATTCAGATCTTTTACCGGCGTAGCCGGGCTGTTGTAAAGCATTACACTGATCACCGACTGTTGCCCGTCTGTGAGCGTTACTTTTTGTTCTGTTTTGGAAAGATTGCTGCTGAAGCCGGCTTTCAACCAGCTTTTCACCTGCTGATCAATGCTGATGCGGCCTGCATATCGCCTGAACCAGGAACCTATGACTGTTCCGGTCTGATTAAAATAGTTTCCGGAAAAATAATAGGTGGTGCGGTTATGACTCCCAGAAAAAGACAATTGATGATTCTGCACGTGCCCGGTTTGAAAAATAGCATCCTGCCAGTTGGTACCCTCACCCAGCAATTCAGGGTATTTAAACTCCCCGATTGAATCCAGCGTACCCACCTGGTTGGGAGCTACCTGATGCATGTAATTGAAATCCGCAATCACGGAATTGTAATAACGCGCATATTCCTGCAGGTTCATCAAGGGGAGTTTTTTTGCCACATCATTCCATCCGGTATACACATCATAGCTGATCCGGCCTTCCTGGCCCTGCAGGCCGTGTTTGGTTGTAATCAGAATCACACCGTTTGCTCCCAACGATCCATAAATAGCCTGTGCCGAGGCATCTTTGAGGATATCAATCGAGGCAATATCGTTGGGGTTCAGTGTAGCCAGTACGCTTTGCACATTTTGCCCGGGCACACCACCCAGCTGATCCTGACTGGTGCTGGTAGTGCTGGTGAGGATGGGTACACCGTCAATCACATATAATGGGTTGCTCCCGTTGACGGAGGTAATACCCCGGATACGCACGGCCACTCCTCCACCTGGCTGCCCCGTATTGGCTGAAACGGTCACACCGGGCACTTTCCCCTGCAGCATCTGATCCACTCCCGCTTCAGGAATACCCTGAATAGCTGATGCTTTTAATGACGCAATCGAAGAACTCACATCCGCTCTTTTTTCCGCGCCATAGCCAATGACCACCACATCAGACATCAGATGGGAAGCGGGTTGCAGGGTGATGGTCACATGTTCCCGGTTTTCGATGGGTATTTGCATCGTTTGCATCCCGATGTAACTAACCACCAGCGTTTTGCCTGCCTCCGGGACCTGAAGTTGAAAATGTCCCTGCGCGTCGGTAATTGTTGCCAGATTGGATATTTCCCTGATTCGAACCGTAGCTCCCGGGAGAGGGCTGCCATCTTCATTGTTTACCGTGCCGGAAAGAGTTCGGGTTTGCGCTTCTGAAAAAAACGGGAGTATAAGCATCCCGGCCAGGGCAATAAGGAGTATGCATCTATTCATGATGAAACCTGTTTTTTTGTTCAATCTTTTACATCAGCTTCTCACACAATACCCATTCTCATCAGCAAACAAAATTCTGCTGTTTTTTTATAGAATTCTTACACTTTTTTATCCATTTTTGATATTTTATTTGCAAGATTACCTATACATAGTCATAATTATATTGCGTTCTTTTATCCATTTTCCATGTAAATCCTTTCCATTTTTTAAATATGCAGCCCCCGTTATGACTTTGTTTCTCCAATCGTTTTGAGCTTTGATCAGAAATAATACATCAAAAACAGCTAAATTTGTTGTAACAAAAATGATATGGAAATCGGAATATACACATTTGGGGAACGTACTACTGATCCTGAAACCGGCAGGCTGATCAGTCCGGCCGAGCGCCTGCGGCGTTTGATGGAGGAAATGAAGCTGGCCGACGAGGTAGGACTCGATGTATTTGCCGTAGGCGAACACCACAGGCCCGACTTTGTGGTATCGGCTCCGGCCGTGGTATTAGGCGCGGCTGCCGTACACACCCGGCAAATCAGGCTGAGCAGCGCTGTGGTGGTGCTGAGTTCCGACGATCCGGTGCGCGTATTTGAACAATTCGCTACAGTGGATCTGCTTTCAGGAGGACGGGCTGAAATCATGGTTGGACGCGGTTCCTTCATTGAATCGTTTCCCTTGTTTGGATACGACCTGCGGGATTATGATGCCCTGTTTGAGGAAAAATTGGATTTGTTGTTGAAAATCCGCCAGGAAGAGCGGGTTACCTGGTCGGGACATTTCCGCCCACCATTGCGTAATCAGGGTATCTACCCACGCCCTATTCAAAATCCTCTGCCCGTGTGGGTTGCGGTGGGTGGAACACCGGAATCAGCTGTACGGGCAGGTTCGTTGGGGTTGCCTATGGCCATTGCCATCATTGGCGGATTGCCGGAAAGATTTGTGTATCTAGCCGAATTGCACCGCCAGGCCGCCCAACAAGCCGGGCTTGCTGTACCCAAGTTGAGCATCAATTCGCATGGCCTGATAGCCGACGATTCGCAAACGGCTTTCCGGGAAGCTTTTCCCGCATTTAAACAGATGATGGACCGCATCGGGCGTGAAAGAGGCTGGTCTCCCATGACAAGAGAACAGTTTGAATTTTCTGTTACGCTCCGCGGGGCCAATTTTGTGGGTAGTCCCGAACAAGTGATTGAGAAGATTTTATATCAACACGAGTGGTTCCATCACGACCGGTTTCTGCTACAAATGACGGTAGGCACCTTGCCTCATCGCACCGTGATGCGCTCAATAGAACTTTTAGGTACGAAAGTAGCCCCTGCCGTAAAAAAGGCCCTGAGCACAACAGTGAGTGCAAATACGCAGTCCTGACATTGGATGGTTTCAATAACATTTAAAACAGAAGAATACCCGTTCCATGCGTGAATAAAGACAAATAGAATACACCAATTGCCGACAATAAAATGGTAGTAATTTTCATTCGCCAGAAGTATTACACAAGTTTCTACTACCCAAATTTCAATCTGTATGTGAGCAGGTTTGCTATGGTGCGATTAAGATCTCAATAAACGATCCGCTGTGCATCACGGGTTTTTAAGTTTCAATTCCTCTATGGTCCGATTAAGATTTATAGCTATGTTATCGACAAAATCAAAAAGAATAAGTTTCAATTCCTCTATGGTCCGATTAAGATGCTGTAATTGTAAGGTATAATTACAATTACTGGCTGTTTCAATTCCTCTATGGTCCGATTAAGATATTCGTGACTTGGTGAAGCACTATGAGCATGTGTAGTTTCAATTCCTCTATGGTCCGATTAAAATTTATTTATGCTATTATGCGTGCCTTTATTAGTAATTGTTTCAATTCCTCTATGGTCCGATTAAGATATGAAGTGTTTCGCAATTCAATTTATCGATTATTGGTTTCAATTCCTCTATGGTCCGATTAAGATGTAAAAGTTCAGACCTTTCAAAGCCTTTGTTTGTTGGTTTCAATTCCTCTATGGTCCGATTAAGATTTTATACGCATTCGCATCCAGCTTCGCATAAAGCTCGTTTCAATTCCTCTATGGTCCGATTAAGATACACGCGCAATAAACACTGCTCTCGGATTACCTGAGTTTCAATTCCTCTATGGTCCGATTAAGATCTTGTGTACCACCTCCGCCGGTTATCTTGTTCTTTAGTTTCAATTCCTCTATGGTCCGATTAAGATGCGTTCCTGCTTGTTGTGTAGCCAAACTCGAAACCTTGTTTCAATTCCTCTATGGTCCGATTAAGATAACTGTTTCGGGCAAAATACCCGTGCCGGAGACAAGTTTCAATTCCTCTATGGTCCGATTAAGATTTGTTAATGTTTTGCTAAAAGGAAGTATAAAAGTGGTTTCAATTCCTCTATGGTCCGATTAAGATAGGCTTATGATCTGGAAACATACGTTAAAAAGGCTGTTTCAATTCCTCTATGGTCCGATTAAGATAATAAAAAATCATGAAAAAATTAATTAAAAAAAGAGAGTTTCAATTCCTCTATGGTCCGATTAAGATGCGCTCGTGGCGATGGTTTTAGGTGTTATCTTAGTGTTTCAATTCCTCTATGGTCCGATTAAGATCAGGAAAAGGCGTAGTTTTTCTTTTGCTTGCTGGGTTTCAATTCCTCTATGGTCCGATTAAGATGTTCATCGCCGCCGGGTTTATCACCGCCGCCGTCGTGTTTCAATTCCTCTATGGTCCGATTAAGATCGTTAAGCGTTGTGGGCAGCTTGTATGTTAGCAAGTTTCAATTCCTCTATGGTCCGATTAAGATACTATCCAATTTTGCATTGCCAATGCCCTGGATCAGGTTTCAATTCCTCTATGGTCCGATTAAGATATGAAGTGTTTCGCAATTCAATTTATCGATTATTGGTTTCAATTCCTCTATGGTCCGATTAAGATTTTTGACCTTTTTAACTTAATTATGACTATTGTTACGTTTCAATTCCTCTATGGTCCGATTAAGATATGCCGCGCGCGCTTTTTAAGGGTCCTTCGGATACGCGTTTCAATTCCTCTATGGTCCGATTAAGATTAATTCAGCCACCCGGCAGGCTTTGCGTATGTTTTGTTTCAATTCCTCTATGGTCCGATTAAGATATGCAACAAAGTAATGTCTATAATCAGCAGGTAGGTTTCAATTCCTCTATGGTCCGATTAAGATAATCACAGCGCTGATGGGATCAGAAATTACAAAGGAGTTTCAATTCCTCTATGGTCCGATTAAGATCTTCATCCCAATCGTGCAAAATATGATCTACCGAGTTTCAATTCCTCTATGGTCCGATTAAGATCATTAAAACAAACACCTATTTGCAGGGCTTCATATTGTTTCAATTCCTCTATGGTCCGATTAAGATTTTTACTCGGGCGTGTTTAATCCGAGTGGAACAGGTGTTTCAATTCCTCTATGGTCCGATTAAGATTTCGCTTTACCGGCTCTTATGGTTCGCGTTCGGCGTGTTTCAATTCCTCTATGGTCCGATTAAGATGGGCGGCTACGTGACGGCTGAATGGCTGAGTAAAATGTTTCAATTCCTCTATGGTCCGATTAAGATAAATTCAGCAAAAATTTCTTTATCTTCATCAAATTCGTTTCAATTCCTCTATGGTCCGATTAAGATTACAAAAACCGGATGTTCAAGCTCGTCTTGTACAGTTTCAATTCCTCTATGGTCCGATTAAGATTTGTAAATATGTTGGGGGCTGCATCTGCAATTAACTCGTTTCAATTCCTCTATGGTCCGATTAAGATGTTCATATAGAACCCCGACCCAACGGTTTAGGTATGTTTCAATTCCTCTATGGTCCGATTAAGATTATATATACAAGTATCCCGAACAAGGACGCTATCAAAGTTTCAATTCCTCTATGGTCCGATTAAGATGTATTGTGCTAACGAATGGTGCAACGACACCTATCCAAGTTTCAATTCCTCTATGGTCCGATTAAGATACCCTTATTGTCAATCCGTAACTGTGTAATTACGGTGTTTCAATTCCTCTATGGTCCGATTAAGATAATAAGAATGCGGTTGAGATGATTGCAGGGGTCGCTGGTTTCAATTCCTCTATGGTCCGATTAAGATTCGATAAGGTATTTCAAAATCTCAAAGATCCCCGGATGTTTCAATTCCTCTATGGTCCGATTAAGATCGACACGTCACAGTCTTCATCCAGCAGTCAAAATTCGTTTCAATTCCTCTATGGTCCGATTAAGATCATTTCTAATTTTAGAATATTTAAAATCCAATTCATGTTTCAATTCCTCTATGGTCCGATTAAGATCGACACGTCACAGTCTTCATCCAGCAGTCAAAATTCGTTTCAATTCCTCTATGGTCCGATTAAGATACCAAAATTATTACCATCATAGCCGGTTATACCCAGTTTCAATTCCTCTATGGTCCGATTAAGATTAAATCTTTCGCATCAGGCAATACAAGCACCTGATAGTTTCAATTCCTCTATGGTCCGATTAAGATGAGCACCCCCAACCACCGTTAACACACTATCCGGCGGTTTCAATTCCTCTATGGTCCGATTAAGATCCACGATTGAAAAAATTTTGCTGATTGGTTTATTGGTGTTTCAATTCCTCTATGGTCCGATTAAGATTTTAAAAGATCAGATTCCTTACCGGCTGGAAAGCGATGTTTCAATTCCTCTATGGTCCGATTAAGATCTTCATCTTTATACTTAACGACAATCCCGTCACTGTTTCAATTCCTCTATGGTCCGATTAAGATCCTTTTCCATTCGCTCCAGCTGCGCTTTCCTTGTTTGTTTCAATTCCTCTATGGTCCGATTAAGATTATAAATGTCTAAAAGTTACTACTATTGAATTTTCGTTTCAATTCCTCTATGGTCCGATTAAGATGGACTGTTTCGGGCAAAATACCCGTGCCGGAGACAAGTTTCAATTCCTCTATGGTCCGATTAAGATTATAACACCATTTATCACAGCACCACCAACAATTTGTTTCAATTCCTCTATGGTCCGATTAAGATTAAATCTTTCGCATCAGGCAATACAAGCACCTGATAGTTTCAATTCCTCTATGGTCCGATTAAGATTGAATAAGATTAAGATTGTCCGGGTGAATAGATTAAGTTTCAATTCCTCTATGGTCCGATTAAGATCACTGTAAACCCTTTTTTGCCATACCGGCCTGTTTGTTTCAATTCCTCTATGGTCCGATTAAGATTAGCGAGAACGACCACGCGCTCGTTGTTTGTATTGTTTCAATTCCTCTATGGTCCGATTAAGATAAAATATGACACAATCGGAATTCGTCCAGCGATATGTTTCAATTCCTCTATGGTCCGATTAAGATTTAAATCTTTCGCATCAGGCAACACAAGCACCTGATAGTTTCAATTCCTCTATGGTCCGATTAAGATTCCATTTCCTCCCATCCCTTCAAGGACAGGAGGACTTGTTTCAATTCCTCTATGGTCCGATTAAGATATTATGAGCACGTTTACGGGAGGCTTATGGTCAATCAGTTTCAATTCCTCTATGGTCCGATTAAGATGCTGAAAGCGAAGAAGAAAAAAGTTCTTCAGTTGGTGTTTCAATTCCTCTATGGTCCGATTAAGATTGATTGAACTAATCACATTGCTTACCAATCCTATAAGTTTCAATTCCTCTATGGTCCGATTAAGATGTTGCGTGCAGGCCGCCGACAACTTGTAGGGTGCTGGTTTCAATTCCTCTATGGTCCGATTAAGATCTGCCGAATGTTTTATACCATTGGCCGTTCACATATAGTTTCAATTCCTCTATGGTCCGATTAAGATAAAATATCCATTTCCCGTAAACGAAACCGGGAACTGTTTCAATTCCTCTATGGTCCGATTAAGATGACATAGGCCCAGGGGATCGTACGACCCCAACCCTGTTTCAATTCCTCTATGGTCCGATTAAGATAGAATTTCTGTTAACCTTCCTCCCGGCACGCAAACCGGGTTTCAATTCCTCTATGGTCCGATTAAGATTCCGATCGCAGATCGGAAAACCCTATTTTAAAGAGTTTCAATTCCTCTATGGTCCGATTAAGATTCCTTGTAATTATTGAATATCCGGAGCTTATTTAGTTTCAATTCCTCTATGGTCCGATTAAGATAAAGTTTATTATGAAGCAGTTTTTTAAGTCGCTTTGTTTCAATTCCTCTATGGTCCGATTAAGATCACCCAATCATTTCCATAACGAAAAGTTTAATTAAGTTTCAATTCCTCTATGGTCCGATTAAGATGTGTATAGCCATAAACATTTAAATCTGTATAGGTCGGGTTTCAATTCCTCTATGGTCCGATTAAGATCGGTCCTGCAGGCAGATACAGCAGAGGCGCAATTTCGTTTCAATTCCTCTATGGTCCGATTAAGATACACTATTTCCCAAGCTTTGAGTCCCTATAAATACGTTTCAATTCCTCTATGGTCCGATTAAGATAAAAGTTATTTAATAAAAGTAAAAATTTACAGCTAGTTTCAATTCCTCTATGGTCCGATTAAGATGCTTTAATTCCTGAAGGTGCTGTAATAGTAACATTTGTTTCAATTCCTCTATGGTCCGATTAAGATATCTGATATGAAGCGTATAGAAGATCGGTTTTATAGTTTCAATTCCTCTATGGTCCGATTAAGATAAGCGCTGCAAATCTTTTTCGATATCAGGATCGTATTGTTTCAATTCCTCTATGGTCCGATTAAGATTTAAATCTTTCGCATCAGGCAACACAAGCACCTGATAGTTTCAATTCCTCTATGGTCCGATTAAGATTGAATCTTTTTATCATATTGTTCACCATCATACACAGTTTCAATTCCTCTATGGTCCGATTAAGATGCAAAAAATCAAAGTCAAAAGCGAGATCGAAAGCAAGTTTCAATTCCTCTATGGTCCGATTAAGATGTACCAGGCCTGTTCCCTTCTCACTGCCTTTCTAAGTTTCAATTCCTCTATGGTCCGATTAAGATTTATATTCTTGTGATTGCTATTAATTTTGATTCTGAGTTTCAATTCCTCTATGGTCCGATTAAGATTGTCGCTGTAATTACAAGCCGTTTGGGTTGCAATGAGTTTCAATTCCTCTATGGTCCGATTAAGATGGGCTCAGACGAATATAAATTCGGGTGGTGGGGTTTGTTTCAATTCCTCTATGGTCCGATTAAGATACAAGTTTATTAGGCATGGTGCCCGACCAATACCTGTTTCAATTCCTCTATGGTCCGATTAAGATCCATAGCCGTACAGCAGCAGTCAGCTACACAGGCCTGTTTCAATTCCTCTATGGTCCGATTAAGATAATGTGCAAAGAATGTATATGAAAAAAGAAATAAATGTTTCAATTCCTCTATGGTCCGATTAAGATCGGTATGGTAAAAAGGGGTTTACAGTGTTGTTCCAGTTTCAATTCCTCTATGGTCCGATTAAGATTGTTGTTGCCGGCAAAAAGAAAGTATCAACATTATTGTTTCAATTCCTCTATGGTCCGATTAAGATACGAGGGTTTTTTAACGGGTAAGGTTATCCGGAAAATAGTTTCAATTCCTCTATGGTCCGATTAAGATAATCCGATCCGCAATCGGAAAACCCTATTTTAAAGAGTTTCAATTCCTCTATGGTCCGATTAAGATTAAAACGTGTTGAAAATATAGAAATCAAGTTCGACTGTTTCAATTCCTCTATGGTCCGATTAAGATGAGCTTCGGGCACGCCTGCAGCGACTCTGAGTCGGGTATGTTTCAATTCCTCTATGGTCCGATTAAGATATAAGAGCGCTGTAGAGGCGATTGCGGGGGTAGCTGGTTTCAATTCCTCTATGGTCCGATTAAGATCGTGACAACAGCAATAGGTTTATGGTTACTAAGTTCGTTTCAATTCCTCTATGGTCCGATTAAGATATTCGTTGTATAGGCTTTTATGGTTCGCATTTGGCGGTTTCAATTCCTCTATGGTCCGATTAAGATTAGTCCTGGGACTGGACAAAAGTCAAGTCAAGATAACGTTTCAATTCCTCTATGGTCCGATTAAGATAATAAAAATCATTTTGTTTGTTAGTTTTTTTTAGGTACGTTTCAATTCCTCTATGGTCCGATTAAGATCGTGACAGCAGCAATAGGTTTATGGTTATTAAACTCGTTTCAATTCCTCTATGGTCCGATTAAGATATCTGATATGAAGCGTATAGAAGATCGGTTTTATAGTTTCAATTCCTCTATGGTCCGATTAAGATCCCACTACTTCCCCCTCCAGTCAACTTTGTTATTGTGTTTCAATTCCTCTATGGTCCGATTAAGATTTGTAAATAAGTTAGAAAATCATAAATAAAAACATGTTTCAATTCCTCTATGGTCCGATTAAGATAAAGCCATTTATTATCCTGGCGGAGCACTTGTTCAGTTTCAATTCCTCTATGGTCCGATTAAGATTGTGAAGGAAACTTTATGGTTCCTGGGAGGATATGGTTTCAATTCCTCTATGGTCCGATTAAGATATGAGACAGAAAAAGATCGTCTTAAGGGATCCCTATGTTTCAATTCCTCTATGGTCCGATTAAGATATTTTATCGGAACGAGTTTTATCAGCAGGTCGATTTGTTTCAATTCCTCTATGGTCCGATTAAGATATAATGATCAAGGTTTGAACATAAAAATTGTGAGTAGTTTCAATTCCTCTATGGTCCGATTAAGATCACCTTTAAAGTGAAAAAGATATTTTGCGAACTTGTGTTTCAATTCCTCTATGGTCCGATTAAGATACGAGGGTTTTTTAACGGGTAAGGTTATCCGGAAAATAGTTTCAATTCCTCTATGGTCCGATTAAGATGGACGGGTATTATAGATAAAACCTTAACAAGTTTATGTTTCAATTCCTCTATGGTCCGATTAAGATTCTCTGACGTTGGATCGGATAGTTCGGTTTATATACCGTTTCAATTCCTCTATGGTCCGATTAAGATTCGGCAAGTGGGAAAGACAATCGGTTTCTGAAAGGCCGTTTCAATTCCTCTATGGTCCGATTAAGATCCTGGGAATTTCTGAGGCAATTGTCGTGTATGGGAGTTTCAATTCCTCTATGGTCCGATTAAGATCCGTTTGTAAAAAAATAAAAAAATAGAACTGCAGCGCATCTGCAAAAGTAAAAAATAAAATTTATTCTTCCATTCATCGTCGAATGAGCATAACTGATTTTCCCCTTGTCTTCGACGACAAGACCCAAAAATCCACCCGACCTACTGTCCTTTCTATGCATCATATTTGAAAAACAAAGATTTTTATAAAACCATGCATATCGACAACAAAAGAATATATAATTTACTTATAATCAACAGTATCTGATCAAATAACATTCATATCATATTGCTGATCTCGTTCTTTTCTTTACCTATTACCATCTTTTCCAGCCATTTTTCCTGCCGGGTACGGAAAATAATCAGACTGTCGCTTTCTGTATCCATAATCCTGCTTGCATGATGTACAAGCTCTTTTAATTTAACTTCCGTTATCTCTCCTTCAAACACACTATTCTGTATCCAGTTTAAATATCGCCTGCATAACTTTAACATTTTCGACACCCGTTTTTCATCTACATCGTAAACCAATATGATATACATACGATTATAAATTTTACCACCACGCTTTAAAAGGCTTGTACTCTTCAACGCCCATTATATGCTTAACCAGTTTGTAGCATTCCAATTTTACTAAATGCTTGTAACTTACACTTCTTTTTAAGCTTCGATGTTTAATAGTTTCATTTAGCTTTGCTTCCCAAGCCTCTATAACTGTTTTTTTGCCAGATTCCTTCAACAAACAATATTGCAAGTTTTTATCAAAATCTGCGTCACTTAATTGACGCTTATTAAGCAAAGAAAAAATCAACCTATCAACCAGAACAGGCTTAAAAACTTCTGCAATATCCAACGCAAGAGAGAAACGGCGTTCACCTGGCTCGTGTAAAAAACTGATAGTTGGGTTCAATTGTGTATGATAAATCATATCCAAACACAAGGTATAACAAAGCATATTCACGAAAGATATAAGTGCATTTACTTCATTGGATGGAGGCTGCATGGTTCTGTTTCCCATTTCAAATTCATTTATAATAATGTCAAAAGCTTCATAATAAGACATCCTGATATTACCTTCAATCCCCATGAGGGAGTCAACCGTTTCTGCAAATGGGATCTGATTCAAATAACTTTCAATCTTTTCAATTTGTATACCAGTTTCTTTACCGCGATTATCATAATATCTCAGGTTTTTTAGCATATTAAATGCTGCGGCTTCTACAAACCGGGTTGCAAGAAAGATCCTTTTCTCCTGTTGCAAATAATGTTCTGCCTGTGCTATTAAAACCTTTCCACTTAGCAAATAATCCTTCGGGAAAAAACTGCCAGTATAATGCTCATAATAATCAAAAAAATGAACTAAAATTTGTTGTTTACCCAAAAAATTAAACAAGGCACTGTTGGCATCCATGGATCCAAAGCAAAACAGGTTATTCACACTCTCTACTGGAATATACTTAGGAACTCCTTCATTGCCTTCTTCATCCACAGGAGTGAACTTCAATGTATTGTCTTTTCTGCTCAATCGACCGGGATTAAAAAGATAGTATGATTTTTTCATAAGATAAATTTATAATTGCGTTATTCAATAACATAACAAAAATCAAAGTAGCTACATGAATGGCAATATTTCTTATGAATGCAGGGTGGACAGCTTTTCTGATTTATGATAAGTTCAATATCCTTAACAATTTGCTTCAATGTATTTTCATCTTCTTCCGTGAGAATTACTTTTTTCTTTATTTTCATTTTAGGATATTCCAACATCCCCTCCACATCTTCAATGCCCGATTGCTTCAGCAACCAAATATAGTACTTCACCTGCCACTCATGTGCTATCTCCATTTGATCAGATTTCTTGACTTCATGAACGATCTTTCTTTTAGGATCATAATAATCAATTTTACTTCCCATGATTTCAATCTCTGTATATTTTTTCGAACGATCGGTATAGGATTCTTCACCAATCATTCTGCCTTCATATACCAGATCGGATTCATGCTCCATATGGATGCCATGGGAAAATAACCATAGCTTACGACGACAAATAAAGTAATAATTGATGTGGGTGGATATAATAGAAGACATAAAATGCAGATCATTAGTGTGAATATGATAAGCAGTTTATAAATATTCACTAAAAATCCCCTCATTTGTTATTATGAAGCCTATCTTATCATCATATTGCTGATTTATCACATAAATATCCTTCAACCAGGAAGAAAGCTCAGGATGGTCAACTATTAGATCGCCTATGTTGTAAATTACCAGGTTATCTAAATTAAGATAATCTTTAACAGAATAATAAGGGACATGAACAAGAAAATGACTTAGGACATCAGCTTTAAAATTTGTAAAAGATTTTGACCCACTTTCAAAAAAGCTTATTATTTTTTCACTTAACGAGTTGTCACTATTAAGAAATTTTGCAGGTATAACGGATACATCATATATCTGGCGAAACATTTTTTGTGCTTCCTGCTTTCGATCCGACATATATCCGGCGTCAAGTATATCTTTGGTTTTGTGAAATTGTTCCAGGTAATGATGCTCATCAGGCAAATCATATAGCTTTTTAACGCATACAAATTTATCATATTCCGATAACAAACATGCAAATGAAGAATCACTAGCCTTTTTGCTTTGCTTATCAGCTTCTCCAAAGAATTCTTTTAAAATTTCACTGACTCTCTCCTGGTTATTATTTTTCGTATTAATTTTTTCTTTTAGCCAATCCTTATAATTTTCTCCCAAATTATTAGAACGTACATCATCTAAAATTTTAATTGTCAACAGGAGAAGATCCCGATCATATACATAATGCTGTCCGGATTGCAATCCATGTTCAAATACCCATACATATACATTTGGTTCTTCAGGCTTGGGAATTTTATCAAAATCAACCATAGGGCCATATCTCCTCCATACCCTTCCCATTCGTTGTACCAATGCATCAAGAGGTGCCAGCTCAGTAAATAATACATCAGCATCTATATCAAGTGAGGCTTCTAAAACCTGAGTAGCTACCAGAATCTTACCTACATGTTCATTATCTGGTTTGGGATTTTTGAATTCAATCCTAAGTAATTCTTCCTTTTTCTCCCTATCTTTTAACGTAAACCTCGAATGGAAAAGCCAAACTCTGCCCTGCAAATGGCTATGGTTAGGATTATCTTCAATTTTTTTCCTTAATCTTTCAAAGATATTCTGTGCAGTTTGAACGGTATTTGCTGTAATAAGCACACGTTTTCCCTCACTGGCCTTACTCAGCACCTCATCCAATTTCTCATCAGGAATGGTAAAATCAGGTTTTTTTTCATTCTTATTATTCCGTATAATTTCAATTTTTATGTTGTGCTTTTTAATCTCTTTAAATTTATTTCTCTCTTCTTCATAGATATCTTCATAGATATTTAAATTTTCAAAGTTATCTTTTCCTATAACCTTTTCAATTTCATCTTTTACAAATTTGGGCAAAGTAGCTGTCATCAGAAGAAACCTTCCTCCCATCTGAAACATATCCTCTATGAATTTCACGATAATGGCAGCCGCTGTTGGATCATAAGCCTGCACTTCATCTATTACGAGGCGAGAATATGAAAAAGTAGCATAAATTTTTTCATAGCCAGGTGGACGTAAAGCGTAAGGAAAAAACTGATCACCAGTGGAAATAATTGCTGGGAAAGCAAGCTGTCTGGCTACATCATAGACTTTCATGCTTGTCTGCTCTTCTCCCCCATCGCCCAGCAAAAACACATCGGCATCAGAATGTAACAAGCCAGTTGCATCTACGCCAAAAATATCCCGGGCGCGAAGGAAAATTTGGTTTACAGCTGCACGAAGAGGTAGCGTGTAAAAAAATTTATATCCATTTGACCAAAGAAAAGCGAATTCCGTTTTCCCATAACCTGTCGGAGCAACTAAAATGGTATTTTTGTCTTTACACTTATGTAATTTCTGAAACTGCCAGAAACTATTTTGGCTTCCACTTGCTTCAATGGGCACATTGTTTTTAATCTTAGTTTGAATAGCGGATTTCACTTTATCTAGTTCTGGTGGATCTATTTCAGGTTTATATTGCGCTACTTCAGATTCCTGAAAAGATGCAAAATGGTCGGCACGTTGTAAAAAACCTGCAATCAATATCCAATCTTTCAGCTTTTGCTGATCAAAGCTTACCCGACGAGGAAAAAAATAAAGCAGATAAGGAGGCAAAGCATATTCTGCAAATGGAACACCATTTTTTAATCCATTAGCGATATTTGTATGATAGGAAACAAATTGCTCATAATCATCACTCAAATCAGCATATATATCTTGCATGAGAGAAATTTCTTGTTTGAATCTCGATATTTCATCTTTTAAATTAGACACCAATTGATTTTTGTATAGATGATTATTATCCAATGCTTGAAGGAACTCCAATAGTTCATCATGTGTTTCGGTTACCCAGTTGAAAAAATTTTCTCTCCAGTGATGATAAGCTATAGCAGAGTATACCAGGCCCAAGTAAATATCAACATCGGATGGATTCTGCAATATTGTTTTCAATTTATCTCTAAGCTTATCCTCATTAATCCATAACAATGAAGCCAAGGAATGTGGAAAAGAAACCATCGGTTGAATGGATTGATAATCTTTATTTCCAAGCGTGCGAATCTGAAATCCGGGTAATACTTTCCCCAAGTCGTGGCATACAATAGCTATTTCAATTATAGACTTTAAATGATTGTTATATTTTTGGTTAATTCTTTGTAATATTTCATGAAATGCAGAAAATACATCTCTGGTATGTTCGGCAAGGGTTAGCTTCCTATTGCTTGTATATTGTTTACTTTTTGCCCAGATTTCTGCCATATCCGTTTAGTTTAAATCAGCGAAGAATACAGGAAAGTTTTTATGCTGCTCGTCTATCATAAATTGCTGCCTGACAAACAGGCCATCGTTCAGTTTAACCGGCATATATTGAAAATTCCGATAGCCATGTCTGTTATAAGTTTTTTCAAAATCCTGCACTTCCCACCAAGTCGTTATCCGATACAACAAGCCTTGAAACTGATGAAAATCAGATGGCAAAAGATCATGATTCGTAACGTACATTTTTTCTGGTATCCAGAAGAAATAATCGGTGCGCATATCATTTCGCTTCACAGGAAAATTTAATTCAGATACGGCTGAGATTTCCTTTATCACTATCCAATCTTCGGCACGCCCCAGATGCAATATTTCCAGCCTGCGAACAGGAAATTCTATTGAGGATTTAATAAGCTCCAAAAACTCCTTATCCTCATGAGCAAGATAAATGATCAGGTTCACCTCATCTAATGTATCTATCAGAACAGGTGATTGTCCACCTATGTGTTCCACATGACCATTGATGAAACGATTATTAACGGAAGCAAATCGTTTTTCATGAGCTGTAGCTGATAAGTTGCGAAACCAGATATATTCGGTTGTCTTACTTTCAAACCGACCGGCTATGGAAATTTTTATTTTTTTCAGCTGTTCATAAAGTACCACGCTATTGTTACCTATTTTTACTGTTTTAACCGGATCATCTATACCCAGCACATTACACAGAAATCCGATTACCGTTGAGTAGGGCGGAATAGGATAAGTATGCCTTCTTTGATAGGTAAAGGGAATTCTGTAATGTGCCTGTGGCTGATAGATCTGCAATCGCAAAAAATACATAGGTTTATAAAATTTGGATAACGAAGCAAGTAACAACAGGCTTATTGATGATTCGATGGATTTGCTGAAGAGCCACTTTCCCCTTGTAAACCCTTTTTATCATCTAGATTTATACCAATTCCTTTCAGAAATTGATTCCAATCTGATACTATCTTAACAGATCCATCGGGTTCAAAAGGCAACCGTTCAGAACCTTGTACATAAGCAAGCAAAGCGCTGCTACCATGATCTTTTTCAATCCATCCGTTGCTGAGAGCATCCTTTACACCGATGACTTTGTAAGTACCTTGCTCATGGCGTATGTCAATATATGGATGCAATACTGGGGATGGCACCTTCACAGCAGCAGCCATGAAAAACAGAGGTACAATCGTATTAGCTTCACCACTGGACTGAGCATAAAGACCATTGCGGATGGCTTCAATAAGTTCTGTAATAATTTTTTTCTTTCGAGCTTCGTCTACTCTAAAAATAACTCTAAATGGACCTCTATCATCTAACCTATTTTTATCATCTTCCTGCTGGGTTATTATCGTACCCGATTTTAGGCCAAATATTTCTATAGTTCCAATTTTCTCACGATTTACATTATTATTTACATCACCAATTTCATTATGATCAAAAAACTCATAATTGTAATCATCGATCTTATTGCATTTGATAGATTTTCTGACACCGATTTTAATTGTTAGCAGGTTTTTTTCTTTATTATAGAAATGATCATAAATTGGAATTGTGTAAGTCCTATCATCTTGATTATATGAAAAATCTACAATTTTTTCAGGTTCATTTTTTTTCTTATTCTTAGCTCCATCAGTTGATTCTTGAACAGCATCATCCTTTTTTTTATCTTTATATATATATTTTGGTTTAAAACGTATATATTCTTTATTGGTTTTCCTATCTAATTTTTTTTCAACAAGATTTTCATCAACAATAATATTCGATCCTGAAAAAAGAATTTCATTGTAATCAATAATGTAAACTTCTTGATCTTCTTCTAACTCAGTTACAATATCCTCATTTTTAGCTTTTAAATTGACATTTTTTAAGACTAATTCAAATGGCTTCCGTACTTCAAGAAACAAATCCCAATTATTCTGATCATACTTATATTGTTCTATAATCCAAATATCTTTACCTAATTTATCTACATCAATTGTAAAAGTGACTTTATAAAAAGATAAATGTTCCTCTTTGTTAAATGGATTAGGATTAACATCTTCCCCCTGATTATTTATTCTTTTCAATAAATCATGATTAGCATAGAAAGACATATCTGCATTGTAAGAAAATAATGAAATCGCTTTTGTAATACCTAAGGGAGACTTACGAGTGATTGATGTTTGACCGCTAATGGTATACATGTATCCGAATACATCTAGCTCCTCACTCGTCAAAATATCGTCTTGAAAAATATCGAATTGAATCACTTGACCTTGATTTGTAACTTTCGCTTCTTTCCATCCAAATCCTGCTTTAAGTGTTTGAAATAAATAATGTCTTATCGCAGGTTTTCCGATAAACGAACGGGTTTCTCCATTTACATTAAGCTTTTTGATTGATAGAATATTACCACCAATTTTTTCGTCCCTATTTAGGGCAGCGCCATCGAAAATAATAGTGATGGTTACGTTTTTAAGTTGATTGTTTGAGTTGTTCATACGAACCTCCTTGATTTAGATGTTATGAATCGTATTAAGATAAATATAAAAAATTAATCTATTTCATTTTGATCCGATGCTTGTTTCGGTTTTTGTTGGTTATTTAAAATTCCGCTGAGGAAAGAGAAAAGAAAAACTTTAAATAAATCATCCGGATAAATAGGTTTAAATGCCTCTGTGAGTACCTTAGGGAAAGGTTCTTCTGCTGCCATAAAAATCCGCAGAATAGCATGGAAAACTTCATCTCGTTTTCCATATCTCACTTGTTCGAGTATTCGATAGCCCATCAGATCAAATGATTTTTTAATTTTAGAACTGCATGTATAACCCTTCCTTTTTAAATCCTCCATCAATTCTGAAGCATTCCAGCCGGCTACTTCCCGGTAGATGCCCCGAAGGTCCTTATTATCCGGATTTATATCCGTTGCCCACTCCAACAATTGTTGGAATCTTCGCTGATATTGGACAAGCCTATTAAATACATCACGAAAAGGTTCAGGATTTACCAGCTTAACTTCCTTAAGTTGAGATTCCAGATCCTTTAAAAGCTGATCCAGGTTTTGGATATCTGTTTGCTTCTCAGTGTTTGTGGTATCCATATGTGTTTGTTTTATGTTTTTCATGAATATAAGCACTAAGCTGAAAAATTTGTTGTGCTACAAGTACGGGATTTCTTCTATTCTTTTCCAGTTGAAGAATCTGATTAACAAAATCTTTTTCATTCTTACCCCGATCCTGATACGGAATTAACCCGATACGCAATAAGCGGTAACCCATCTCCATCAAGCTGGAGAAATCCTGATCAAGTACAAGATTTAAGATGGAATATTCTCCGATCTGGCTCAAAATGGCTGCAATGCGACGATCAGACAATAATTTTGTAACTTCATAAGGCAAACTGAAAAACTCAATCTTATCCCCATGTCTTGAAATAATCTCTATATTCATTCCCACCCAGGAAGCCAGATTAGCCTGTATTTTAGTGGCATATTCAATAACAGACATAGCTAATATTTCTCTTTTGCTGCGAGCATCCTGCATGGAAGAAGAACCAAATATTTCCTGCGTAAACTTGTTTAAATGATACATAATCTGAAAAGACGGAGCATCTATAAAAATTTCAGATTTGTCTGATAGCTTTGCAAAAGCAAGATGATGACACATGATAATAAATTCGCATTTTTCACACACAAAATCATGAGCTTCATTATTCCAGTACATATTACGAAATGTTTTCTTAGAAGCAAGTAATACTTTTCCAAAGGATTGATTCAGAAAAGTTGGTTTATTTTTTCCAACCTTAACCTTATTTGTACAGAAAATACATGAATATTCAGATAAAGATTTTCTAGTTTTTGTTTCATTTTCACTCGTTTCTTTTCGAGTTAATAATGCAATTTTATTTTTAATAGAATTATCTGTTTGATTAGCATAATATCCTTTCCATCCATATAATGGACTCGTATTCTTTTTAGATTCAATAGACAATTCTTTCCATTTATTCAATAACATATCTTCTGAATTAGGTGGTATTGATATGGTACTCTCAGTTTTATTATTAATAAATTCTTCCACTGATTTTTTATTAATTGGCTCCAAAATCCTCAGAAATCCTATCACACCGGCATTGTACAACCAACTGGAAGGATATAGTTGCAACGTGTTTTGATTTGTCATAGCATTTATTATTTTACAAGTTCAACCATTCCAAAGCCCTGGCTCCTTCTCACTCCTATCCCTACATCATAAAGCAGATTCAATACTTCAGGGGCCGCCTGTATTTCTATAATGGCCTTGATAGCTGTCATAGATTGCCTGTAGTGGCTGACTACCATTTTCCTGTGATGGCTGATGTGATAACGGAAATCCTGCACATCCTTGCCCAGAAACTGCTGGCAAACCAGGTTGATGCTATGTCTTAGTCCATCATCAAACGCTGCATCATCCGGAGTTAGGTATCTTAACTGATCCTGCTTGTCGTTTACCAGAAAAGGCGATAAGGTTTTGAATACGCAACAATCTTTTTTTATTTGTCTATATGGTAACAAATTGACATATTCAACCGTGAAGCGATTGTAGTCTTTCCAAGGGAAGCCGGAGATAGTCTTAATGCCATTGTATATATAAGCCAGCAACATTGGATCGAAGCTTGAAAAATTCAACACAGCCTTATTGCCCACTTCTATTTCATCGCCTTTTACCTCTTTTTGTATTTGTGGGAAATAAACTGAAAAAGTAAATGGCTTTAATGTTCTTTGTCCATACCATGTATGGTACACACCTGCATTTCCTTTTTCCAATGCAGCTTTGATGAGCGACATAAAACCGCTCCGATAATCTTTTGGAAGCCTTGGCTTTTCTAAATGAATATTGATTCGCAAACGCATACCCTGAAATGATAATCTTTTTAGTGTAAAGTAAATGACTCGCTACGCATCCTATTTGCGCAGAGAAAAAATTTTTTCAACTTTTTCAGCCATATCCATATAACCCATACCCATGGCATTGTACAATCCCAAACCTCCATGTAACGCGAGTTTCAGCAAGGGAACCGGTGCACGTACGCGGAGTTGAAAACGATCAAATCCTCGGATTCGCGTCTGTTGTGGGGTAAAGGCTTTAATGGTAATAAGTCTGCTTCGGTAAGGCACATCATTCAATAAAGGTTGCACTTCGATCTGTGATCTGCATGCATCCCATTCACCCCATTGGGTGGTTTCAACGAAATCAATTTTACCATGAATAGAACGATATTTTTCAATCCAGTTATATATCAGCCATTGAACAAATGCCGGATCATCGGGAGGGAGAAAATCGTAATTGCCTCGCTCATTTTTCCTGCCCACAACCAATGGCGACATCGGTTGCAAAACAAGTTCCTCTATCTGATGGGTTGGCCTATCAAGCGGATCGGGAAGCACTTCTGCCTGCTGAATCAGAAAAGATGCGCGGCTGATGCGGTCAGCAATCTCGATTTGCTGTCGGGCAAATAAACCCATCAAAAAACGATCTGCTGCATCGGGCATATAAAAACACAACCGGAAACTCAATTTTTTACCCTGTACATACAGGCGATCGCCCCGAATCTGAAAAGGCATGCGCAAATCAGAAAATGAAAAAAGCTTAAAACCCTTTAACCGATGAGCAGCCCGATGTCCTGTATCATGGAGAAATTGTGCATATGCATCGTCGGCCTGATTGAGGATACGATAAATGGCTGCAGACAATGGATATTGATAATTGCAGGGCAAAACCGGATCCGGCTGCCGGGCTTCCATGGTGATTTGCAAACGCATAACCTAGGAAAAGATTTCACATTTCTGGCATTAAGATAATAGAAACTTCCACGAGATTTAAAAATATTTTTTCACACTGGACATACCGCATCTGGTTTGCTATGTGATAACAACTGATTTATTTATGTTTTTTCACCTGCGTGTTTTATTTTTGGCAGTCTATGATTTGTTCACGCTTCCATTTGTTTGAAACATGTTACCCAAGCTTCGGATTCTTGTTATAGCAGGTTTGTCTCTGATTTTTACTTCCCCTGCCTGGGGCCAGCAGCAGAGCGATTCAGCCATGTATGCCTTCGTAAATCATCTCATCAGCCAGATGACGCTTGATGAAAAAATCGGCCAGCTTAATCTGCTTACTAGCGATATGGCTGTTACAGGTCCTACGATGCGCAAGGAATACCTGGACGATATCAAAGCCGGCCGCTGCGGAGGTATTTTCAATGCTTTTGGTCCGGCATACGTGCGCAAGCTGCAGCAGCTGGCGGTTGACAGTACTCGGCTGCATATTCCCCTGTTGTTTGGTTTTGATGTCATTCACGGACATAAAACCATATTTCCTATTCCGCTGGGCATGTCCTGCAGCTGGGATACGACGGCTGTTGAACAAGCTGCACGTGTGGCGGCTACTGAAGCCGCAGCTGATGGATTGAATTGGGTGTTTTCGCCTATGGTGGATATTGCCCGTGATCCGCGCTGGGGAAGAGTAGCTGAAGGCGCAGGTGAAGATCCTTATCTGGGTTCGCTGATGGCAAGGGCTTATGTGAAGGGCTATCAGGGCTGTGATCCGGCCTCACCTGCAGGCAGGCTAGCCGACAGCAACACCGTGATGGCCTGTGTCAAGCATTATGCCCTGTATGGCGCTGTGGAAGCAGGCCGGGAATATAATGTCGTGGATATGAGCCGGCGGCGTATGTTTGAAGATTATCTGCCGCCCTACAAAGCTGCAGTAGATGCAGGTGTGGGCTCAGTGATGAGCGCTTTCAATGAAATCAACGGCATTCCTGCCACGGCTAACTATTGGCTGCTGACCGATTTGCTTCGCCGTCAGTGGCATTTCAAAGGCTTTGTGGTCACCGATTATGATGCAATTCCCGAACTGATCAACCATGGCATAGCGTCCAATCTTGCCGAAGCCAGCAAGCAGGCTTTCCTTGCCGGTGCGGAAATGGATATGCAGGGCCTGGCTTATATCTCAAATCTGAAAAAGCTGGTGGAAGAAGGACAAATCTCTGAAGATGCCATTGATCAGGCAGTGCGCGACATTCTGGTTGCCAAATACAAGCTAGGCTTGTTTCAGGATCCATATAACCGCATCAGCGAAAGCCGGGCTGAACGGGAAATCATGAGCCCCGACAAGCTCGCCTTTGCCCGGCAGGTAGCAAGAGAATCGATGGTGTTGCTGAAAAATGACCACCAGCTATTACCGCTTAAAAAATCCGGAACCATTGCCGTCATCGGGCCGCTGGCCGATGATCAGCGCGATATGATTGGCTGCTGGTCGGGTGCGGGCGACTGGCATAAAGCCGTGAGCATTCTCCAGGGCATCCGCGAAGCTGTGGGTAACAAAGCTCGTATTCTGTATTCGCTTGGAGCCAATATTACCGACGACACAGCTTTGCTCCGTCAGCTGAATGCTTTTGGGGGCGATATTCATCCATCTCCACTTTCATCGCAGGAGCTTATCCGCCAGGCTGTAGCCACTGCCCGCCGGGCCGATGTGGTGGTGATGTGCCTGGGTGAATCACAGGGCATGAGCGGGGAAGCCTCTTCCAGAGCGGATATCCATATTCCCGAAAACCAGCGTGAATTGCTGAAGGCCGTATATGCCACCGGTAAACCTATCGTGCTGGTACTTTCCAACGGACGCCCCCTGGTGCTGAAATGGGAAAGCGAACATATTCCGGCCATCCTGGAAACCTGGTTCCTGGGCACGGAAGCCGGTCATGCTATTGCTGATGTGCTGTTTGGCGATTACAATCCTTCCGGTAAACTCACCATGTCGTTCCCCTACGCTGTAGGTCAGATTCCGGTTTATTACAATCATAAAAACACCGGCAGACCGGTAAATCCCTATGTAAAATGGACTTCCCGGTACCTGGATATTCCCAATGATCCGCTGTATCCGTTTGGCTATGGTTTAAGCTATACCCATTTTTCCTACAGCCCATTGCAACTGGATAAAACAGAGCTGATGCCCGGCGACATGTTGCATATCCGCGTAACCGTTACCAACGATGGCAACTACGACGGAACCGAAATCGTGCAGTTGTACATCCGCGATCTGGTAGCCGATGTGACTCAGCCTGTGAAAGTGCTGAAAGGTTTTCAGCGGGTATTTCTGAAAAAAGGAGAAAGCAAAACGATTGAATTTACCCTGACGGCCGATGATCTCCGCATATACGATAAGGATATGCATTATCGTTACGAACCAGGTAAATTTGAAGTGTTTGTAGGTGGCAATAGCCGCGATGTGCAGCAGGCAAGTTTTGTACTGAAATAAAATAATCTTGTAAAATCCCTGTGCTAATCAGTTTTCGGGTGGCTTTTTCAGGTACATTTTCCGCTTATCTGATCAGCAGCGGTTAAAGCCTTTATGGGAAAATAAGTTGGGATTGATAAAATCAACTTCGCCATCAAACGATGAAACCAAACAACGTATCGTTTTTATTCAGTTCAGTAAAATGGATATGTTTTTCACGCATACGCTCAATGAGCACATCATAGTCGCGCGGATCTTTTAATTCAATTCCCACCAGAGCCGGACCGGTTTCTTTGTGATGTTTTTGCATGTATTCAAAACGCACAATATCATCATTGGGTCCCAATACTTCGTTCACAAATTCCTTCAATGCTCCTGGGCGCTGGGCAAACCGTATAATGAAATAATGCTTTAAACCTTCATAAAGCAGGGAACGTTCCTTGATTTCCTGCATGCGATCAATATCGTTATTGCTGCCGCTGACAATGCACACCACATTTTTTCCCCTGATCTGTTCCCTGAAATCAGGCAGTGCAGCAATAGCCAATGCACCAGCAGGTTCCACCACCATGGCTTCCTCATTGTATAGCCGGAGTATAGTGGAACAAATGCGTCCTTCGGGCACCAATGTCATATCATCCAGGAGCTGGCGGCAAATGCGGAAAGTGAGATCGCCTACCTGCCTCACGGCAGCTCCATCTACAAAATTGTCAATATGATCGAGTTTCACGGGATGACCTGCCCGAAAGGCTTCCAACATGGAAGGGGCACCTTCCGGTTCGGCGCCTATCAGTTTCACCTGCGGCCGGTGCGATTTCATGTACAAACTAATCCCCGATGCCAGCCCGCCTCCTCCGACGGGAATAAAAATGTAATCCACTTCCGGCAGATCTTCGAGTATTTCGACACCCACGGTTCCCTGCCCTTCTATGATAAGTGGATGTTCAAAAGGAGGAATAAATGTCATGTGATGTTCGCGTGTATATTCCAATGCAGCTGCCTGGCAATCATCAAACGTATCGCCCGTAAGCCGGATTTCAATCCATCCATCCCCAAACATACTTACCTGATGAATTTTCTGTTTGGGTGTGGGTGAAGGCATAAACACCACGCCTTTTATCTGCAAATGTGCACAGGAATAAGCAAAACCCTGGGCATGATTGCCGGCACTGGCGCATACCACACCCCGTTGCAATACATCATGGGGCCACGCACTCATCATGTTGAAGGCACCCCTGATTTTATATGACCGCACCACCTGCAGATCTTCCCGCTTCAGGAAAATATTGGCCTGATAGCGCCGGGAAAGATTTTGATTCAGCATCAGCGGTGTATGCGAAACAACCGTGCTGAGCCGTTTGCGGGCCGCTTCAAAATCCAGTACCGGTAAAGCTTGTTCAGTGGATGTGTGGTTCACGGCTTACATCTTTTTGAATCTGTCGGTATTTGCTTGTTGCAGACAGATGAAAAAGCAGAGCAACCCATACAGGATGCTCTGCCCGTCAATGTTTTATGATATGGCAAGGCGCTTTGGCTCATCCTTTGGGACGCAGTTTTCGCACAGCTGCTCCTGCCTGCCACATTTCGCTTTCGCGCAATTCCTTAAGTTCGGCTTCCAGTTTTTCCCGATAGTCGGGCTGGCTGTTGGCCGAAATAGCGCGGGCAGCTTCTTTTCCACTGGCTACACTCTGATACAATTCATCAAATACAGGCTGGGTGGCTTCCTTGAAACGCTTCCACCAGTCCAGTGCACCACGCTGAGCCGTAGTAGAACAATTGGCATACATCCAGTCCATGCCGTTTTCAGCTACCAAAGGCATAAGCGACTGGGTAAGCTCTTCCACAGTTTCATTGAAAGCTTCCGAGGGTGAATGGCCATTGCGGCGCAGCGTTTCATACTGAGCAGCAAAGATCCCCTGGATAGCGCCCATTAGCGTACCCCGTTCACCGGTGAGATCGGAAAATACTTCCTTTTTGAAATCAGTGGGAAACAGATAGCCTGAGCCAACGCCAATACCCATAGCCAAAGCACGTTCACGAGCACGGCCTGTGGCATCCTGATGTACGGCAAAACTGGAATTGATACCCTGCCCGGCCAGAAACAACCTACGCAGCGAGGTTCCCGATCCTTTTGGAGCAACCAAAATCACATCAATATCAGCCGGAGGCACAATACCTGTCTGATCACTGAAGGTAATCCCGAATCCGTGCGAGAAATAAAGAGCTTTACCGGGTGTGAGGTATTTCTTTAATGTGGGCCACAGGGCAATCTGGCCTGCGTCGGAAAGCAGGAAGGCAATGATAGTACCCTTTTGCGCTGCTTCTTCAATTTCAAACAAAGTTTCACCGGGTACCCAGCCATCGGCCACTGCCTTATCCCAGGTACGACCTTTGCGCTGACCTACAATCACGCGAAATCCGTTATCGCGTAGATTCAACGCCTGTCCGGGCCCCTGTACGCCATAGCCGATAATAGCGATGGTTTCATCTTTCAATACCTGACGGGCTTTTTCCATGGGAAATTCTTCCCGGGTTACAACTTCTTCTGGAACTCCTCCGAAATAAATGGTTGCCATGTGTGTGTGTATGTTTTTAATTAAATGGTGAATGAATAAAAGTTTATTTTTCTACGGAAAGTTGTTGCAAATATTGGTAAAACGCGGCTGTACCTTCTTCATAATGCGTATGATCTACCTCGATAAACTTTTCAATCTGAGGTTTCACCTTGCGCATCATATCTTCGGTGGTGTACAAAATAAATCCGGCCGATCCGGTATGCGGATTATGTTCATCTTCACTGGCCATCAGCGAACGAATACGGATGCGCCGGCGATTGAAAGCGTTGATCATCCGGTTCAGGATACCGAAACTATTTTCGGCATATACAATAAATGTGAAATCTTTTTTCATGTCGGATCATATTAAGCTTAAACTTCCAGAATCATATCCGAAACAGCTGCACCTGCAGGTACCATGGGAAATACATTTTCTTCTTTTTCGACTTTGACTTCCAGGAAACGAGGTGCCGGTGCGGAAACGAATTCCTGCAACGCTGCCTGCAATTGACTCCGTTCGGTGACGCGGCTGGCAGGAATTCCATACGCTTCCAGCAGTTTGACAAAATCAGGATTGGTCATTTCGGTAAATGAATACCGGCTTTCGTGAAACAGCTGTTGCCATTGACGCACCATACCAAGAAAACTATTGTTCAGCACCAGGATTTTTACAGGAATCCGATATTGGGAAATAGTGCCCAGTTCCTGAATCGTCATCTGGAAGCCACCATCGCCTATAATTGCGATCACCTGTTCATGGGGAGCTCCCAATGCAGCTCCCATGGCGGCCGGCAAGGCAAAACCCATCGTGCCCAGCCCGCCCGAGGTGATATGGGTGCGAGGACGTTTGAACGCATAATATCGGGAAGTAACCATCTGGTGCTGGCCTACATCGGTGACGATAATAGCCCGACCCTGCGTGAGCTCGGATAGCTGATGCACCACTTCACCCATCTTGATCAATCCTGTGGCTGGGAACCAGTCTTTGGAAACAATTTTTTCAAACTCTTCCTGCTGGTATTGCCGGAAACTGTCTATCCATTCCGTATGGCGGGCTGGTTTTACCAAAGGCAGCAAGGCTTCAAGAGCCTCCCGCGCATCGGCATGAACAGCCACATCAGCTTTGATAATCTTATTGATTTCTGCTTCATCCAGTTCAATATGAATAATCTTTGCCTGGCGGGCATATTTGCTTACATCGCCGGTTACCCGGTCATCGAAACGCATGCCCACGGCAATCAGCAGATCACATTCATTGGTATTGCGATTGGTGCTGTAATTGCCATGCATACCCAGAAAACCTACGTACAGCGGATGATCGGCCGGGAATGAAGATAAACCCAGTAACGTATTGGCCACAGGAATATCCGCTTTTTCGGCCAGAGCCTTCAATGCATCCATAGCTCCGGAAAGCAGCACACCCTGACCAGCCAGGATATAGGGTCGTTTGGATTGATTGATAAGCTCTGCTGCTGCTCTCACCGCTTCCATGTTGAGCCGGGGTCTGGGACGGTAGGTGCGCAGCTCGTGACAGGGTTCATAATGAAAGGGAGCTTTGCCAAACTGGGCGTCTTTGGTAATATCCACCAACACAGGCCCGGGCCGGCCGGTACGGGCAATGTAAAAAGCTTTGGCCACAGCTGCCGGGATATCTTCCGCCTTTGTAATCTGTACACTCCATTTGGTAACAGGAATGGTGATATTCATCACATCGGTTTCCTGGAAAGCATCGGTACCCAACAGATGCGAAGCCACCTGCCCTGTAATGCAGACCACAGGTGTAGAATCAATCATTGCATCAGCCAGCCCTGTAACCAGATTGGTGGCTCCGGGGCCTGAAGTTACAAATACCACTCCCACCTTTCCGCTGGCACGAGCATAGCCCTGAGCTGCATGAATAGCCCCCTGTTCATGGCGGGTGAGAAAATGATGAAGCTGATCGCCATAATGGTACAATGCATCATACACCGGCATGATAGCCCCTCCGGGATAACCAAAGATGGTATCCACCGATTCGGCAATCAAGCTCCGGATCAGCGCTTCTGCGCCTGTGATAGGCAGTTCGCTATCGAGCCGATCAGTCTTCGTCTGTAACGCAGCCTTCTGTTGCATTTTTAACCAGTTTAGCAAATTTGAATAATACACCGCGGCGGGCACGTAGAGGCGGGCGTTTCCATTGTGCCCTGCGCTGCTCCAATTCCGTGTCGGTGAGTTTTACCTGAATCAGATGGCGAACCACATCAATCTCAATGATATCACCATCCCGTACCAGGGCCAGGTTACCACCCTCATAGGCCTCCGGCGCAATATGTCCGACCACAAATCCATGGGTTCCACCCGAAAACCTGCCGTCTGTGATAAGCGCTACCTTATCTCCCAGCCCGGCTCCGATGATTGCAGCCGTAGGCTTAAGCATTTCAGGCATGCCCGGGGCCCCCTTGGGTCCGGCGTAACGGATGACTACCACATCGCCGGCCTGAATTTTACCGGCCTCCAGGGCCGCAATCATATCAGCTTCATGGTCAAATACACGAGCAGGTCCTTCAAAACGCTCTCCTTCCTTGCCGGTGATTTTCGCTACAGCTCCATATTCAGCCAGGTTACCCTTCAGAATCTGCAGATGGCCTGTTTTTTTCAACGGTTCAGATACCGGATGCACGATTTTCTGAGACTGAAAATCAAGATCTGCCGCTGACTCCACATTTTCCCCCAGGGTTTTGCCTGTCACGGTCATGCAATTACCATCAAGAATACCTTCGCGAATCAGATATTTATGAATAGCCGGCAACCCGCCGATGCGGTGAACGTCTTCCATCAGGTATTTTCCACTGGGCTTGAAATCGCTTAGCACAGGTACCCGATCGCTGATTCGCTGAAAATCATCGAGTGTAAGTGGTACATCAGCAGCTTTGGCCATGGCAATCAGGTGCAAAACAGCGTTGGTAGAGCCACCCAGCACCATCACCATAGCTAGGGCATTTTCGAACGATTGTTTGGTGAGGATGTCCTTGGGCTTGAGATCTTTTTCCAGCAGTATACGCATCGCCTTTCCTGCTTCAAGACATTCTCTTCGTTTTTCCTCGCTCACTGCCGGATAAGAAGAACTGTAAGGCAAAGAAAGCCCGAGTGTTTCAATAGCCGTAGCCATGGTATTGGCTGTGTACATTCCACCGCAGGCTCCGGCACCGGGACAGGCATGTTGGATGATGCCTTTAAAATCTTCTTCGCTAAGTTTACCGGCAATCTTTTCACCCAATGCTTCAAAAGCAGAAACAATATTCAGCTCCCGCCCCTTGTAATGTCCGGCCGCAATGGTACCTCCGTAAATCATCAAAGAAGGCCTGTTCAGCCGAATCATGGCAATGACTGACCCAGGCATGTTTTTATCGCACCCCGGAATAGTGATCAGTCCATCGTAATATTGTGCACCGCAAACAGCTTCAATGGAATCGGCAATAATTTCACGGGACACCAGTGAATAACGCATACCCTCAGTTCCCATGCTCATTCCATCACTGACGCCTATGGTGTGAAAAATCAGTCCCACCATATCCTGCTCCCATACGCCCTTTTTCACCAACTGGGCTAAATCGTTGAGATGCATATTGCAGGTGTTGCCGTCAAATCCCATGCTGGCAATGCCTACCTGTGGCTTTTCCAGATCTTTTTCCGTAAGGCCAATGCCATATAACATGGCCTGAGCGGCAGGCTGTGTAGGGTCCTGCGTAAGTGTACGACTGTATTTGTTAAGAACTGCCATGCTGATAAATAATTAAAACAGGTTCAAACCTACATGAATATGCTCTCCTGCCTAAATCCGTTTTCTATGAAGTTACGGTGTGAAAGAAAAGGATATTTTTATTCATTTATTTGATAATCAGACATTTATGGTAAAATTTTCTACAATTTGCAAGCTTATTTTTGATTGAAAGAAATTGGCCGATTTATCAGCTGATGGGGCGTAAAAGCGCTGATTTTTGGGGATTTTATCCTACTTTGCGTAATTGTAACGCATTTTATTTCCTTTACCCTTTAAAACCGTTTACCATGCGTAGATTTCAATTCGCCATCTTTTCAATGTTTCTGTGCTTATGCTGGGCTCCTTTTCAGCTGCAGGCACAAGATCTCCTGATGCCACATAGTATCGGAGCTATTGTGAAAACAGACAAAATCCAGGGTGGAATCCGGTTTACGACAAGCGATCAGCATATAGTTTGGATTACTACCTATTCTCCTACCATCATCCGGGTGAGGGTTACTGACCTGAAACCTGCACTGGATGAATCCTATGCAGTGATTGGCCAGGTGAAACCTGCTTTTACAACTATCCGGGAAAATGCTACGGGATGGATTTTACAGACTGATTCCCTGGAAGTGCATGTCCAGAAAAAGCCTTTGCGAATCGAGTTTTACCACCGCGATGGTACATATCTGGATGGGGATGACCCTCAACTGGGAATTACCTGGCAGGGAAGTCAGGTGTATAGTTACCGCAAACTGCTGGATCCGGAAAAATTCATTGGTCTGGGCGAAAAAACGGGACCGCTGAACCGGCGTGGCTTATCGTACGTAAACTGGAATACCGATGCCGGCTACCAAACCTACAGCGATCCGCTCTACGCTACCTATCCTTTCTACATAGGCATTTTACCCAGCCATGTATTTGGATTGTTTTTCGACAATACCTTCAAATCATTTTTCAATTTCGGCGGATCTACCGACGACCGGATGTATTTCTTTGGTGCTGAAGGCGGAGAAATGAATTATTACTTTTTCGGAGCATCCACCGTTGCCGCCATTTTACAGGATTATACGGCGCTCACCGGGCGTATGCCTATGCCGCCTTTGTGGAGCCTGGGCTATCAGCAATGCCGCTATAGCTACATGAGCCAGCAACAGCTGCTGGATGTTGCCCGCCGCTTCCGGCAGGACAGTCTTCCCTGCGATGTTATTTATTGTGATATTGACTATATGCGGGGCTATCGGGTGTTTACCTGGAATCCGGAAACCTATCCGGATCCCAAATCCATGACCGATACCCTGAAAAAACTAGGCATGCACCTGGTTACTATCATCGATCCGGGTATCAAGATTGATTCCAACGGTTATGAGCCTTACCTTTCTGGCCTGGCTCATGGGTATTTTGCCCGTTATCCGGATGGGAAACCCTATACCGGAAGTGTATGGGCCGGCCGCAGCCATTTTCCGGATTTTACCCGGGAGGATGTACGCCAATGGTGGGGACAACAGTTTCAGGTACTGGTAAACAGCGGAGTTACCGGATTCTGGAATGATATGAATGAACCGGCTGCATGGGGACAAAATATTCCTCCTGTAGTGGAATTTGGCACGGGCGATCACGTTGCCACCATCCAGCAGGTGCACAACGTATATGGTATGCAAATGGCTCGTGCTACTTACGAGGGAACACGCAAATTGCTGAACGGTATGCGGCCCTTTGTACTGACCCGTGCAGCTTATTCGGGCGTTCAGCGTTATTCCGCCGAATGGACGGGCGATAATTTTGCTACCGACGATAATATGATCATGGGCTATCGGACCTTGAACAGCATGGGGCTGAGCGGAGAATCATTTGTGGGGATGGATATCGGCGGCTTCAATGGCAACCCTTCTCCCGAACTATATGTACGCTGGATGTCGCTGGGCATTTATACCCCGCTGTTCCGCAACCACACGGCCAAAGGCAATACTTCACACGAACCCTGGGCCTGGGGCGAATTCAATGAGGCTACCGTCAGGCGTTTTCTCCAAACTCGTTATCGGTTATTGCCTTATCTGTATTCCTGTTTTTACGTATCCCACACCACCGGCATGCCTGTCAACCGCAGCCTGGCTATTGATTATACATACGATGAACACATCTACGATCCCCGGTTTGACGCCCAATTTCTCTTCGGGCCTTTCATGCTGGTAGCTCCGGCGGCTTCCACGCAACAGGCTTGTGAGGTATATCTTCCGCATGGGCAATGGTATCGTTTTAGTACCGATCAGCTGTATGCAGGTGATACCAGCTGGTGGGTGCCCGCACCCCTGGATGATTTGCCTGTGTTTGTGAAAGCGGGTGCTATCATTCCCATGCAAAATGCAGTGGAGAGCACAGCCGAACCAAGCGACGGAATCCTGCGCATCCATGTGTGGTATGGACCGGATAGCACATCATTTACCTATTATGAAGACGATGGGCAAACCTATCAATATGAGCAAGGGCAATATCTGGTCCGTCAGCTGAAATTCAGTCCTGAAACACACCGGTTTGAGATTGGTTCAGCAACGGGTTCATATATTTCCCGGTTTAAACAAATTGAATGGGTTGGCCATCATTTCCCGGCAGATGCACAGTTTACCGTCAACGGAAAACCTGTAACAGTGAAACATTTGCCAAATGATCTCACTATCCTAACATTGCCTGTTACAACCGGATCAGCGACCATTCAATGGGAGCCCTGAGCTGCCTTTTAATCGTTACAGCCATTGATACAGGATGATGAGCGGAATGATTTCTGGTGTAATGTTTTTTTTCAACGCAATCATCCTGTATTTTTGATTCTTGTAAATGTTAAAAAATCTTTGCATCACCAAAATTGTTTTACTATGCTTCCCACAAAAGGTTACGCTGCTCACAACGATCATGATCCCCTGGTCCCGTTTGAATTTTCCCGTCGCGACCCCGGTCCGCACGATGTGCTAATCGAAATTCTGTATTGCGGTGTTTGTCATTCCGATCTGCATCAGATTCGCAACGAATGGCATGAAACCATTTATCCGATTGTGCCGGGCCACGAAATTGTAGGACGCGTGGTGCGCACTGGAAATGCCGTGACCCGATTCAGGCCCGGTGATCTGGCCGGGGTGGGTGTTTTTGTGGATTCCTGCCGGGAATGTGAAAATTGCAGGCAAGGCCTGGAACAATATTGCGAACATGGCATGATTGGCACCTACAACAGCTGGGAGAAGGATGGCAAGCACTATACCTTCGGTGGCTATTCCAATCAGATTGTGGTGGATGAACATTATGTTTTACACATACCCGAAAAACTGGATTTAAAAGGTGTTGCTCCTTTATTATGTGCAGGCATCACCACCTATTCACCTCTCCGTTATCTGGAGGTGGGAAAAGGCACACGGGTGGCTGTTGCCGGATTAGGTGGGCTGGGACACATGGGTGTCAAATGGGCTTCAGCTATGGGTGCAGAAGTTACGCTGCTAAGCTCTTCCCCTTCCAAAGAAGCCGATGCCAGAAGGCTGGGAGCTCATGAATTTGTACTGATAAGCGATGAACAAGCCCTGAAAAAAAGAAAAGCATATTTTGATGTGATACTGAATACCATTTCAGCTCCACATGATTACAACCGATATCTGAAGTTATTACGCCTCAATGGCACGATGGCCGTCGTAGGACTGCCGCCGGAGCCGCAGCAGGTGGAAGTTTTCAACCTTACCAACTTCCGCCGCAGTATCATGGGTTCACAGATAGGCGGTATTCGTGAAACACAGGAAATGCTTGATTATGCAGCTGAAAAACAAATTACTGCAGATGTGGAAGTAATTGCCATGCATGAAATCAACACAGCCCTCGACAGGCTCGCGCGCAATGATGTGAAATATCGTTTTGTGATTGACATGTCAACCCTCTCATAAAGGAATTAATTGTACATTCCTGTGTGAAATAAAAAAGCTGTAACGGTTGTTACAGCTTTCATTTTTTATCATAAAACGTTTTTGTCATCGGCCAAATGTATATCGAACCGATAATCCAAATTCTCCTCCGAAGAAGCCTGCAAAGGGAGTAAGATTAATCATGGGTTTCCAATCCAGACTCAAATTAAGCGGTGCACCTGGAATGGTGTAGTCAAGCCCCAGAATACCATCCACACCTAAAATAAAAGCTCCGCCGTTGTAATGTTTATTGCTGTAGTCATAACCACCATTCAGGCCTCCTATATGTGCACCTCCGCCTACATACCAACCCAGACCCTGTGGATCATTGAATGGTTGATGCAATTCATACAAGCCTGTCAATGTAAACCAGTCGGGACCCAATCCCAGAATACCTTCCAGTGCAGTATTACCGCCAATATAATGCTGTACGGTTACACCGCTTGGATTACCCAGCCTCACACCCAGAGCTGTCTGATAATCCTGAGCAAAACTGCGGATAGAAGCTATACATAATATGCATACGGATGTGAAAAATAATTTTCTGATCATAGTAAATGTTTTAACTGAATCACGAAAGCAACATTTCAACAAAAGTAATAGCCTTTTACCAAATTAAATCAAAACACGAAGAAATTTTTTTAAAAAGCGAAACGAAATGCAAACTGAAAACGACCAGCAATAGAGCCTGTACCGTGAGTAAATTGAATATAAGGCCGCCAGTCAAATGCCATATTCAAAGGTGCGGATGGAATCTTCAAATCCATTCCCAATACAGGCCTCACACCAAAATCGGTTTCATTATTATCAAAAAACAATTGTGGTCCCATACCCAGATACCATTTCAAGCCGGGCGCTCCTGCAATATATCCATGATATTCGTACAATGCATTTAAACCCGTCAGATTTCCAGGAAAGAATAACAGATTGGCTTCGCCTACATCATGCGCCGTAAAAAAATGTTTTGCAGAAATGCCTACACCAGTGGCCCCATCTCCAAAATCTACACCCAATCCGATCGCAGTCCGGTAATCAGCACCCCGGTTATAAGCGCGTTGGGCAAAAAGAGGGAAAAGCCAGCCCGAAACAAACAGAAACAATACCGATAATATCATCAGGCGAAGAAAACAAACAAATGAACTTTTCATAACATACAGGTTTGGATGAAAAATTTATTTTCATCATTGCATGTATTGTGCCAAATTTATTTTTTGCTTTGTATGCTGGGTCCATTGTATCTCAGATAGAAATAACCGATCAATCCGGATGCTAAAGAGCCAATCATAATAGATAATTTGGCAATTAGCTGCCAGTAGTCTATATCAAATGCAAGCATGGTAATGAAGATCGACATGGTAAATCCGATGCCGGCCAGTATACCAACGCCCACAATATGCCTCCATTTAACCAAAGAAGGCAAATGAGCCAGTTTTGTTTTTACAAGTAAGTAACTGCTAAGAAATATACCCAATGGCTTACCCAACAAGAGCCCAAGCATAATGCCCCATCCCAGGGAAGAAAATAATTCATGCCCGACACCTGCTGGTATCTCAATCGCTGTATTGGCCAATGCAAAAACAGGAAGTACAATAAAATTAACCGGTACATGCAATGCCTTCTCCAATTTTTCAAAAAAAGATAAGGGTATACTAAATGCAGCAAGCACACCCGCAATTGTGGCATGCACGCCCGAATTCAGCATGCAATACCATAAGATCAGAGATGGCAGCACATATATCCCAATACGTTTCACCCGCATCAGATTCAATCCGATCATGATCAATACCATCAGAAGTGCAGCACCTAAGTAAAGAAAATGAATTTCTTCCGTATAAAAAATAGCAATCACCAGAATAGCTCCCAGATCATCTATGATGGCCAGCGCAGTTAAAAATATTTTCAGCGAATTTGGAATCCGTTTGCCCAGCAACGAAAGAATACCCAAAGAAAATGCAATATCGGTGGCCATGGGAATTCCCCACCCGTGATGATAAGAAGTATGGTAATTAAAAATCAGATAAATGGTAGCCGGTACCAACATGCCTCCCATAGCAGCACCAATAGGCAATATGGAACGTTTAAACGAAGCCAGTTCTCCTTCCCAAAGTTCTCTTTTGATTTCCAATCCTACCAGAAAAAAGAATAAAACCATTAATCCATCATTAACCCATAATAACCAGGTATGAGGTAAATGGCCTCCGGGCAGATGTATATTCAATGGCTGATGCCAGAAAACACGATATGCTGAGCTATGCATATTGGCTAACAGCAATGAAATGGCCGTGCAACACAACAGCATGATACCTACAGCTCTTGAACTACGAATGAAATCCTGAAAAACCTTTGTAAGCCGATTGCTTAACAGAGCTTTGCTTGTGAAAAAATTTTTACGCATACACACAATGATTATTTTATGCAAAGATTGAAAATACACTAAAAATATCTTAAAATAAATTTTAGTTCCAGCCTGTTGGCACGATTCTTTATGGATATAAAATTGAAATATTTTTATTAATCACTAAAATTCTTTCCTATGGACAAGAAAAATGCATACCTCGTCGGATTAATTGCTGCCGCTGCAGCAGGATTGGTAGCCGGATTGCTGCTGGCTCCCAAAAAAGGTGCTGAATTGAGAAAAGACATCAAAGAAAAAGCTGATGAATTTTCTGAACAGCTGAAGCGCGTGGTGAAAAAGGGAAAAGAAAAAGCGCAGGAAGCTGAAGATGAGTTTCAACATGCTATCGGATGATGTAATTAAAAGCCTCTTATTGAGGCTTTTTTCATGCAAGAATGACATTGTGCATCATTCTGTCATGAAATCTTATCAGGTATCAGATATTCATAGATTGCCGGAAGCAGCTCCACACCACTTCCGGGTGCATCTGCATATTGAATTTTTCCATTCTCATAACTGATGCCGTTGGCAATTGGTGCTTTCAGCAACAGCGGACCATCCAAGTCAGCCTCATCTACAAGCGGCAACAGATGGGCTGCTGCAGAAGTACCTACTATGCTTTCATTCATTGAACCAATCATAATTTGAAGCTGCAAGGCTCTTGCCTGACGGATCATGCGCAAGGCTGGCGTGATGCCACCGCATTTTGTAAGCTTGATGTTGATGCCCTGAAAATAGCTGGCACAGGTGATCACATCTTCTTCCGTTACACAACTTTCATCTGCCATCAGAGGTAAGGCAGGATCCACCGGAAATCCATCTAACAGTGCATTTTCAGCTGCCGGCAAAGGTTGTTCAATACATTCAATCTGCAATTGCTTGCATAAAGGATAATAGGTACGGAGCTGATCCAGGCTCCATCCGGCATTTGCATCAATGCGTATCCGTGCGTCTGTATGTTTTCGGATAGTAGTCAATATTTGTATGTCTTCTTTTGTACCTACCTTAATTTTGTACACAGGCCAAGGATGAGCCTGCATCTTCTGCAGCATTACTTCCGGCTTGTCAATACCAATGGTATAATCCGTATCCGGGCGAGGTTCCGACTTATCGCACCAGCAGCGATACAAAGGCTTCTGATGTTTTCTTGCATACCAGTCCCACAATGCCATATCCATTGCACACAAAGCAAAATGCAAAAGATGGGAATGAGGCTTGCATTTCTCATGCAAAGCGTGTTTTAACTGTGTCCACCACATATCCGGATCTGTAAAGCTGGTTTGTTCGATGAATTCCTGCACGCCCTGTAGCAGAGCAACGAGGTCACGCAATTGCACCTGATAGTAGGCGTTCTCTGCTGTTTCGCCATAGCCTGTAACTCCATCGTTCGTGTAAGCCACAATCAGCAAGGGCTGCTCACGCTTGGAATGCCGCGAAATCCTAAAATCATATTCAAAAGGTACAACAACCGGAAAAAGTTCAAGCTTTGCCATGTTTACCCCCGCTGCGAAACTACAATAAATTGCTTTATAGCAGCATATGCTATTAAACCCACATTATATTACATGGGAAATATTGCTTAGCAAAGAGTTACATTCAATATGCTGAGAACTGCATTTACGCTTTTTCCGCTTCTTTTCAAGGCGTTACAATTTTTTCGATCAGGTTCTTTGGGAGTCGTATTTCTATTCCGGCTTTGACATACAAGTATTTCAACTTCGCATTTCTCCGCTCAAACTCTTGCTTCCTGGCTATATTGCTGGTTTCCATCCTTTCGAATTTTACTTTCGAGTCAAAGAATGTAGCTTTGCTGATACCCGGTTGTTGTGCAATGTCCCTAACTGGTAACCCCCATTTCCTGCCTTTAAAACGCTCCGGCAATCTGGTATCCACTAAATCTTATCTTTTTCATTTAAATGAAAAATTAATGTAAATAAGCTATTTGCTCTTTAACTGAAATCACAACTGGCCAGGTTTGGCAGAAGCTAACACACCCACCATTTAGAGGAGAAAGTAAAAAAAATTGATCAAATTTTTAAAAAATTTGTTTAATTATAAAAAAAATTTACTTTCGTCCCGAAAGCATATTTAAACGAGAATGAAAAAGAAAAACGAAACAAAAAAATTAGATAAGACAACCGAGCAGAAAATCAAAACTGCTGCCCGTATTGTTTTTTATAAAAAAGGATATGCAGCTACACGGACAAGGGATATCGCAGAAGAAGCAGGTATTAATATTGCTTTGCTCAATTATTATTTCCGCTCAAAAGAAAAATTATTTGAAATTATAATGCTTGAAACCGTTTCTGAGTTTTTGCAGACTATGGAAATAGTATTAAATGAAGAAAAAAGCTCGTTAGAAAAAAAAATAGAGTTGATTGCTTCAAATTATATTGATTTTATTATCAAAGAGCCGAATATACCAATTTTTATATTAAGTGAAATTCATAACAATCAAGGTAGACTATTAGAAAAATTGCCCATTAAACAGATATTAATGAATTCTGTATTTATTAAACAACATCAGAAAGCCGTTGAAGAAGGAAAAATTACAGAACCAAATCCATTACATTTCTTGATGAACTTATTAGGCTTGGTTGTATTTCCGTTCATAGGAAAACCTCTATTACAGAAAGTTAGCGGAATAAATGATACACAGTTCAACAAGCTGATGCTGGAGCGGAAAAAAATGATACCTCTTTGGATAAAAGCGATGATGAAAGGAAAATAATTTTTTATCATAAAGTTAATCGAATGATTAAAATAAAAAATTAATAAAAATGATTAAAATATTAATAAATAAACAAAAATCGAAATGGCTAATTGGTATATTGCTAATTTTTAGTCTTAATGCATTAGCCCAACAATATGATACATTGAACCTTGACGAGTGTCTTGAAATGGCAAAACGGAATTATCCTTTGATAAAACAATATGCGCTGATAGAAAAAACAAAGGAATATTCTATTGCCAACGCTCAAAAAGGGTATCTTCCTCAATTCAATATAGCAGGACAAGCAACGTATCAATCTGATGTAACCAAAATTCCAATTTCGCTTCCTGGTATTGACATACCCATAATTAGCAAAGACCAATACAGGATTTATGGAGAAGTTTCGCAATCCATTACAGACCTGTTTACCGTGAAAGACCAAAAGGAATATATCAATGCCAATTCGGAAATAGAAATACAAAAAACTGAAATAGAGTTGTATAAGTTAAGGGAAAGAATTAACAATCTTTATTTCGGGATACTAATAATTAATGCGCAAATTCAGCAAACAGAAATATTAAAAAAAGACATTCAAAATGGAATTGAGCAAACTAATATAGCCATCTCCAACGGAGTAGCTTTAAAAAGTGCAGCCGATAACCTGAAAGCCGAATTGTTAAAAGCAAATCAGCAAACCATTGAACTGAAATCCACCCGAAAAAGCTATGCAGATATGTTGTCACTGTTTATTGGTAAGCATATTGACGAAAATACGGTACTCGAAATGCCAATGAAAAAAATACTATCAACCACTATTAACCGACCAGAATTAAAACTATTTGACTTACAGAAAAAATCTTTTGACATACAAAACAAGCTAATTAATGATAAAAACCTTCCTCGTTTGAGTGTATTTTTTCAGGTCGGCTTAGGAAGACCAGGTTTAAACATGCTGAACAACGATTTTAAAGGTTACTACATTGGTGGGCTTCGTTTGAACTGGAATTTTACAAGTTTATACACCCTTAAAAACGAACGAGAAATTTTAGCACTCAATCAAAGTGCAATAGACGTACAACGAGAAACTCTATTGTTCAATACTAATCTCACACTGAAGCAGCAATATGCAGATATAACAAAAATGGAGGAATTGATTGAAACAGATAAAAGTATTGTAGAACTTCGTGAAAAAATAAAGAACACGATACTAAATCAACTTACTAATGGTACAGCAACCACAAACGATTACATCATTTCAGTAAATGCCGTAGAACAGGCTAAACTAAACCTAGTTTTACATGAAATTCAACTTTTAATGACAGAGTACAATATTCAAACAACAACAGGAAATCAGTAACAATAAAAATTTATAACTATGTATAAATTAAAGATAATCTTTTTGGTAGCCAGCACTACAACATTCCTTACAGCTTGCAAGGAGAACAAAGTTTCGTTTGATGCTTCAGGGAGTTTTGAAGCAGAGGAAACAATTATTTCATCTGAGGCTACTGGAACAATCAAACAGCTAGACATTGAAGAGGGACAAACCTTGAAAGCAGGCCAGGTTATCGGATACATAGACAGTGTACAGTTATTTTTGAAAAAAAAGCAGTTGGAAGCACAAGTTATTGCCTTGTTGGCTAAGAGACCCAATATCCCTGTTCAGCTGTCAGTACTACAGGAACAGCTTAAAACTGCCGAAAAAGAAAGAGCAAGAATAGTCAATTTAGTAAAAGGCGATGCAGCTACACAAAAGCAGTTAGATGACATCAATGCACAGATTGAAGTACTGAAAAAGCAAATTGAAGCACAAAAATCTACATTGAGCATTTCTAGAGAGAGCATAGACAAAGAAGTGGTACCATTGCAAGCACAGATTGATGAACTGAATAACCAGCTTTCAAAATGCAAAATCATAAATCCAATAGAAGGAACCGTGCTTACAAAATACGCCGAAGCAAACGAATGGACGTCGATAGGAAAACCAATTTATACAATTGCCGATTTATCAAACATCATTCTGCGAGCCTATATCACAGGCAACCAATTACCACAGGTAAAGCTAAATCAACAAGTAAAAGTGCTTACTGATGACGGTAAAGGTGGATATAAAGAAACAACAGGTACTATTATTTGGATAAGTGATAAAGCAGAGTTTACCCCCAAGACAATTCAAACGAAAGATGAGAGGGCAAATATGGTCTATGCGATCAAAGTAAAGGTAAAAAATGACGGCTCATACAAAATTGGTATGTATGGTGAAATAAAATTTTTATAATATGGCAGAAGTTGTATTAAATAACATTGTAAAAAGCTATAACAAGGGTGAAGTTATAGCGGTAAATAATGTTTCTTTTGAGGTGAACAAGGGAGAACTGTATGGTTTAATTGGACCGGATGGAGCAGGTAAAACTAGCATATTCCGGATACTAACGACATTGATTTTGCCAGATAGCGGAACAGCTTCTGTAAGCGGTTATGATGTGGTAAAAAACTATAAAATAATTCGCAAAAAGGTTGGCTATATGCCAGGTAAGTTCTCATTATATCAGGATTTAACTGTTGAAGAAAACATCAACTTTTTTGCAACAGTATTCGGCACAACAGTAAAGAAAAATTATGATTTAATCAGGGATATTTATGTACAATTAGAGCCTTTCAAAAGCCGTAAAGCAGGAAAATTGTCAGGAGGCATGAAACAGAAATTAGCATTATGTTGTGCCTTAATTCATCGTCCAATAGTATTGTTTCTTGACGAACCGACAACAGGTATTGACACTATCTCACGAAAAGAATTTTGGGAGATGATTAAAAAATTAAAGCAAGAAGGCATAACTATTTTGGTCTCTACACCTTATATGGACGAAGCAAAACTTTGCGACCGCATCGCATTAATACTAAACGGAAGGATAATATCAATTGAAACACCTAATAATATCATAAAAAAATTTTCTGACAAGTTGTATGCAATTAAAGCAAATAATATGGGTAAGCTACTAAATGATTTACGAAATAATAAACTAATAAAAACCTGTTTCGCCTTTGGGGAATTTCACCATATCACATTCCAAAACGACGGAATAAATTTGCAAAGCAAACTCATAGAAAACTTGCAAAATGCAGGTTATCAAAACATTGAGATTAAAGAAATTACACCGAATATTGAAGATTGCTTTATAAATCTGATGAACTAATATGACAAGCGAAGTAGTAATAAAAGCAGATAAACTAACCAAGCGCTTTGGAGATTTTATCGCTACAAACAAAATTACGTTTGAAGTGTATGCAGGTGAAATTTTCGGCTTTCTCGGTGCAAATGGTGCAGGAAAAACAACTGCAATGAAAATGCTTTGCGGACTTCTAAAACCCTCATCAGGAAAGGCAACGATTGCAGGGTATGACATTTATAAACAAACCGAATCCATCAAAAAGAACATTGGCTATATGAGCCAAAAATTTTCATTGTACGAAGATTTAACCGTAATAGAAAATATAAAGTTCTTTGGAGGTATCTATGGGTTAACAGACAAGCAACTGAAAGAAAAAACTAATGAATTAATTGAAACATTACGATTGAAAAGCGAAGCAAAAAAATTAGTAGCTTCATTGCCATTGGGATGGAAACAAAAATTAGCCTTTTCAGTGGCTATATTACACGAACCGAAAATTGTTTTTCTAGACGAACCCACGGGGGGCGTAGACCCTATTACTAGGCGGCAATTTTGGGATTTAATCTATTCTGCAGCAGACAGGGGGATTACCATTTTCGTTACTACTCACTATATGGATGAAGCAGAATACTGCAACCGCATTTCAATAATGGTAGACGGAGAAATAAAGGCATTAGACACACCTACAAACTTAAAGCAACAATATTCAGCAACATCATTGGATGAAGTATTTTATGAACTGGCAAGAGGAGCAAAAAGAAAATCGGATTAATGATGAAACAAATTATATCATTTGTAAGAAAAGAATTTTATCATGTATTCCGCGATAGCAAAACAATGTTGATGCTATTCGGATTGCCTATTGCACAAATCGTTTTATTCGGTTTTGCACTCACAAATGAAATAAAAAATTCGAAAATAGTTATTTGCGATTATGCAAAAGATGAAGCAACTCAACAAATCATCAAAAAATTAGAAGTAGGAAGAAATTTTATAATTCAAAAAGAATTAATTAGCCACAAACAAATAGAAGAGGCATTAAAACAGGGAGATATAAAATTGGCAATCATTTTCCCATCAAATTTCAACAAAGATTTATTGCATCTGAACAAAGCGCAAGTACAAATCATTGCTGACGCATCCGATCCAAACACAGCCAGCATATTGACTGATTACGCTACCAATATTATTATGGATTATCAGCAGGAGTTAATGAAAAATAATACAATGCCATTCCGTATAGTTCCAGAAATACGAATGTTGTACAATCCTGAATTAAAAGGAGCACCTAATTTTGTACCAGGTGTTATGGCTTTAGTTCTATTACTCATTTGTGTTTTAATGACATCAGTTTCTATAGTTAAAGAGAAAGAAACAGGTACAATTGAGGTCTTATTGGTTTCACCACTCAATCCCGTTATAATTATTATTTCCAAAGCTATTCCGTACTTGTTTTTGTCATTAATAAACCTTACTGTAATACTTACTTTGAGTGTTAGACTTTTGGGTATGCCAATTAATGGAAGTATTTTATTGCTTTTAGCAGAAAGTATTTTATTTATAATTCTATCACTTACTTTAGGTATACTTATTTCAAACATAGCACGCTCCCAACAGTCGGCAATGCTTATTTCGATGATGGGCATGTTAGCCCCTACAATCCTACTTACTGGCTTTATGTTTCCTATCGAAAATATGCCTGTTCCGTTGCAAGTAATCAGCAATCTGATTCCATCAAAATGGTATTATACTATTATAACATCAATAATGATAAAAGGACTTAGATTTAGTGCTATATGGAAAGAAACACTGGTCCTTTTCGGAATGACTTGTTTTTTATTGTTAGTTAGTTTCAAAAAATTTAAAAATCGATTGGAATGAGAACATTAAAGTTTTTATTAGAAAAGGAGTTCAGGCAAATTTTTCGGAGCAAATCAATACTACCATTAATTTTCGTTGTGCCGATCGTTCAGTTGCTCATACTTCCCCTAGCTGCCGATTACGAAGTAAAAAATATAAAAATTTCCATTGTTGACCATGACCATTCACCCTATTCTCAACAGCTGATCTCAAAAATCACCGCATCTGGTTATTTCAAATTGGTAGATTATAATTCTTCTTTTAATGAAGCTTTCAAACAAATAGAAAATAATAAATCTGATATAATTCTGGAAATACCAGATGGTTTTGAGAGAAATCTAGTTCGCGAAAATGAGGAAAAATTATTTATTGCCGTTAATGCGATAAATGGAGTAAAAGCAAGTTTGGGCGGTAAATATCTTAATCATATTATTAGCGCATACAACGAAGAGATTCGTTTACAATGGGTCCAGCTTAATAAATTTAATACATCACCCGTTATTAGCATTACCGTATCAAACTGGTTCAACCCATTTATGAACTATCAAATTTTTATGGTACCCGGCATCTTGGTTCTGTTAGTAACTATGGTTAGCACTTATATGTGTGCCTTGAACATAGTAAAAGAAAAAGAAATAGGAACGATAGAACAAATCAACGTTACTCCGATAAAAAAATATCAGTTTATATTAGGTAAACTCATTCCGTTTTGGGTTATCGGTATGCTTGTTTTTAGCGTGGGATTATTCTTGGTTGCCCGTTTGGTATACGGAATCGTTCCTGTCGGGAATTTATTTTTATTATATTGCTATTTAGCAATCTATCTAGTGGCTCTATTGGGATTTGGATTACTGATTTCCACATTTGCCAGCACACAGCAACAAGCTATGTCAGTAACTTTTTTCTTTGTAATGATTTTTATATTCATGAGTGGCTTATTTACTTCTCTTGATGGAATGCCTCGATGGGCTTATATCATAGCAAAATGCAGCCCAGTAACTTACTTCATTGAGGTAGTAAGAATGATTGTGTTAAAAGGAAGTAGCTTTGCCGAAATCAAAAATCATTTTTTGATTATGATTGGGTTTAGTATATTTCTGAATGGTTTGGCAGTTTGGAATTATAAAAAAACAAATTAGAAAGAACACGCTACCAAACTCATTGTCAAATTGCACCCTGCCAATACGCAAGCCAAAACTTGTAAAAGAGTGTATTATTCTCTAACTCTTAAAAATTCATTTTTCTTCCCTCATTGAACAAGTAAGAATACACCAACCTCAAAATAAATACAGTAACTATTTCATCCACCCGGCAAACAAAAGAGCATCAGGTGACATCGGTTTGACATAAGCTGGGAACTTCAATTGATAATACGAATTTAATGTTTTCGGATTTGTAAGAAAGGAAATGCTAAAAATGCATTTCTTCACCAAGCCACGAACCATACCATGTCATTCTAAATCACTTTTGTTGAAAATACTTTCAAGAACTTGAACCAGTGGCAATGATACCTAAGTTGAGCAATCAGTTGCAAACCTCTTTGAAAAAAAATAGTCCAGATAATAGGGGAATAAAACAACAGGAAAGAATATACAACAACACATTCACGAGAAATTGATGGAAAAGGAAAAAGAAAAACTATTAACTACTCATTTATCTATGAGCGAAATTGAATATGAATTAGGTTTTGAGCATCCGCTATCATTCAGCAAAGTTTTAGGGGAAAAATGAGTCTTCCTCCACTGGAGTTTAAGCAGTCTTTTAAATAATCTTGAAAGCATAATAAAGTCATAAACGCCAACAAGAGCTTGTGGGAAAGGGAGAAGGACTAAATTTAGGATTTCCGCATTTAATTCACCTCATTTGCGATAACCACTGGGAGAAATAGCAGACAAAAATGCTAACACGTTCAGTACAAACAGCAATATCCATCCGTATAAATTATATTCATCGCTTATTTTTGGCTACAACAATCTTAGATTTGGCTACATCTCCTTTTGGCTGATAAAAGATCTTTGCATCATAAAAACAATAAAATATGAAAATAGTATTGACAGGCTCATTAGGGCACATCAGCAAACCACTTGCAACGGAATTAATTGCAAAAGGACATTCGGTAACCATCATCAGCAGCAAAGCTGAGAGGCAAAAAGAAATTGAAACCATGGGCGCTAAAGCAGCGATCGGTTCTATTGTAGACACTAACTTTTTATCTGAAACTTTCAAAGATGCCGACATTGTTTATTTGATGGAACCGCCTTTTAATTTCTTTGACCATAACAGTGACCCAGAGAAATTCTGGTTAGACATTGCTAAAAGTTATGCACAAGCTGTTCAACAATCAGGTGTAACAAAAGTGATACATCTCAGCAGCGTTGGCGCACACACAGATCAAGGCGTAGGAATGTTAGCAATACATCATTCAATAGAAAATATATTGAAAGAATTACCTAACACAGTTTCCATCAAGACAATGCGACCCGTTGGCTTTTACTACAATATGCTTGCCTTTATACCATCCATAAAAAATGCAGGGGCTATCATCCAAAATTATGGTGGCGATGAATTAATAGAAGCGTGGGTTTCGCCATTAGATATTGCTGCAACCATTGCCGAAGAAATGGAGTTGCCGTTTGATGGAAGAAAAGTTCGCTACATAGCAAGTGATGAAGTTTCGCCAAATGAAACTGCAAAAATTTTGGGCGAAGCCATTGGTAAACCCGATTTGAAATGGATTGTAATTTCCGATGAGCAATTTCAAAGCAACCTAATAAACATTGGTTTCAATCTGCAAATAGCAAAAGGGTTAACGGAGATGAATGCCGCAAGGCGTAATGGTAAATTATATGAAGACTATTACCGCAACAGACCTGCTTTGGGTAAAGTAAAACTCAAAGATTTCGTAAAAGATTTTGCAGCCGTTTATCATCAACAATAATTTTTACACCAAGAGTGTACAGCAACTCAGTAAAATAAAAATAAAAAAATCATTTAATAAAAAATACAAAAATGAATGCAAAAAAAATCGGATTAATAACCGGCGGTAGCCGTGGGTTGGGAAAGAATATGGCCGTTGCCATTGCCAAACAAGGAATGGATGTGGTGATTACCTATAACACCAACAAGGAAGCTGCAGAAAGAGTTGTTGCAGAAATTCAATCACTGGGGCAAAAAGCTTTGGCTTTTCAGTTAGACACAAGGGACATCGGTTCTTTTGACTCTTTCATCCAACAGCTAACAGCGCAGTTGAAAGAACAAACCGGCAGCGCCAACATCGATTTCCTGATCAATAATGCCGGAACAGCTTTGTATATGCCGTTTGCAAACACTACCGAGGCGCAGATGGATGAGATATTCCACATTCATTACAAAGGCGTTTTCTTTCTCACACAAAAACTATTGCCTTTTATAAACGATGGTGGCTGCATTATCAATATTTCCTCCGGTCTTTCACGTATCACCCTACCCGGCTGTTCGGTATATGGTTCGTTAAAAGCTGCTATAGAAACACTCACACGTTATATGGCAATGGAATTGGGCACAAGAAAAATTAGGGTAAATGCGGTGGCTCCCGGTGCTATTGAAACAGACTTCGGCGGGGGGTACATACGCGATAACAAAGAAATGAATGCCCAGGTTGCAAGCCTTACCGCATTAGGCCGCGTAGGCCTGCCGGATGATATTGGCGGCGTGGTGGCATTCCTTTGCACAGACGAAGCGTATTGGATAAACGGGCAGCGGATAGAAGTTTCTGGCGGACAATCTTTATAAATAGCTAATTTTGCGCAATGGCACATACATCGCCTTATCGAATACAATCGATCAGTGAATTTCACCGGTTAAGCCATTTGCCGCAGCCCGAGCATCCGCTCATCAGCGTGGTAGATTATGCGCAAGTAGCTGCCAATACAAGGGAGTATGAACATCAATCCATAACTATTGATTGTTATTCTATCTCCATTAAACGGGGTTTGAATGGCAAGATACGTTACGGCCAGCAGGAGTACGATTTTGATGAAGGCGTGATGTATTTCTTAGCCCCGGGGCAGGTGTTGCAATTCCAACCTAATACATCGGCTGAAACAAATCCATCAGGATGGATATTGCTTATCCATCCTGATTTTTTGTGGAATACGCCATTGGCTAAAACCATTGCCCAATACGAGTTTTTTAATTATTCGGTTCATGAAGCCTTGTTCCTTTCCGAAAAAGAAGAAGCTATCATTAATGACATTGTTCAAAATATTAAACAGGAGTATCATGCTAATATAGATAAGTTTAGCAAAAAAATTATCATATCTCAGATTGAAACATTACTTAATTATTCTGAGCGATTTTACCAAAGACAATTTATCACTAGAGAAAAATCTAATCATCAAATTCTAGAACGTTTAGAAAAATTATTGAATGATTATTTCAACAACGGCGATCTCTCTTCGAATGGATTACCAACAGTTCAATACATTGCCAGTAAATTAAATGTTTCGCCAAACTATCTGAGTAGTTTACTGAAAGTACTTACAGGACAAAATACACAACAACACATTCACAATAAATTGATAGAAAAAGCGAAAGAAAAATTATCAACTACCCATTTATCGGTTAGTGAAATTGCCTATGAATTGGGTTTTGAACATCCACAATCATTCAGCAAATTATTTAAAACCAAGACACATCTTTCGCCTTTACAATTCAGGCAATCATTTAACTGAAAGGCAACCAACAATAACCTAGAAAGCCCATCTAATAACATCTGTTTCATGCGTTCGACAGCAAGCATCCCCTGCGCGAAGATGACAATGTAACTTTCGAGAATATAAATTTTTATCCAACCCTTCTCTGTTTCTGCCAGGCTGATAATCGAACCAAGCCAGCTCATTTATACTACCGCTATATACCCAAAAGTAACTCAAATGTATATTATCACTTTCGCTTTTATCCAGAACCTTTATTGTGGTTTCATCTACATGAATATATTCTGCATTATATTCATATTTTTCCTAGTTTATTATTCAACAATCGCTGCCCCATCAAGCGTAATAACCTAAATGGCTTGTGTTTCACTTAGATTTTTGAATCCCAGGAAATATAAGTTTTGTCATATACCGGGAATTTCAACAGTTTCTTTCAGAAAATTTGATCCGCATGAGGCTGTAAATGATAGAACGATCCATCATGAAGGTCAACTTTGTTGGAAAAGGCTATTGCATTTGCCTGATTCGGAAGTAGATAAACAGGCTTTTGCGCCTTGGGGCAATAAAACTTGTGATGCCACGGAAGAAGCTAAGCCTGAAATACCAAATAATTGCATTCGTTGAGACACCATATGCAATGGAGAGGGATTATCAGATTGCTCCAGTAAAGCTGAAACGGTAAAATACCATGTCACAGTGCCTCGAATAGCTTCATTCATTCCACTTCATCATGTTCAAGCCTCTTTTATATTGTGCGGTTTAGAGAACAAAGAGCTTGAAAAACGGATTAAAACACTAACTTAAACTGCCTTAAAATAGGGGGAGCATATATCCATTCTTCAGTAAAGGCATCAGTGACATTGCGCATCACACAAATTGATGGAGCGACCCATATTTGGAATTTACCCATGCGATTAGTTAATTCCTAATTATTTTTTACGTTTACTCCTGCTTGGATGAGTCCTGCTCCTTGTTATGAGGTGGGAGTTACTAAGGAAAAGCATTTTCATCTCGTTATCATCCACGGGCTGCCATTGGCCCTGCCAGTTGCTTCTAATATGAGTTGATATATGCTTGAGTTGGGAGTCCGTTAGATGATCTTTTCAGGAATGAAGCAATTGATTGGTAAATGTTGGTTTATGCAGCACGGATTGTACTAATAACAATTTAAATTGTATCACGTTAAATGATTCATTATCAATAGAAATAAAATTTGGCTATGTGCGATTTATAAGATAAATTGGCGTGTTGTGTACAAGCGTAACGACATTTCCAAATGACACAGACAGACAATACTACTTATTTAGCTAGAGCTTTTATTAGTTGTAGCCTTCGTACGGAAGACAAGCCTTTTATCGAATTCATTGAAAGAATTTTAATGGCTTATAAAATTCTTCCGTTTGGAACTGTGGGCAAGTTTTCTGCGGCTCCGACAAACACTTCGGAATTGATGAAGAAGAATATACCGTTGGCGGACTTTGTAGTAATTGTTGCGACACCAAGATATTTTCAAAAAGATTTGCAGGCCGATAGAATAAGCCTTGCTATATCAGAAATGCTACATGTAGAATCAGGAATGGCATTTATGGCTGACAAGCCACTTGTTGTATTTGTACAAGAAGGCACAAACGTTGGCAACTTCATTCCAACTGTGACACAATATATAACTTTAAGCGGTGAGCAATCCGACTTAAACGAGAAATGGCAATTGATTGGAGTTTTATTAAACAACACCTATAGCATCGTTCGACAAAAAAAGGAGCAGGAGGCTAACAAGTCATTTTGGAATATCATAAAAAACGTACTTGCAATTTGAGGGGGACTAAAATTGGTTGAATCTTTAAACGAAGAAGAAAAGCCGAAAAGAAAATCACCAAGAAAAAAACGTAGGTAATATTCAACTAACAAAGAACGCTAGCACACAACATGGGGTTTTCTGCTATGCTGGCTGAAGAATATGTACTGATCGTCCCGTTCGCTTATCAGCTGTGGTTCGGGCTGAACGAACACAGAATATCAGCATAGCAGAAAGCCCTTGCTGATGGCCGCAATCCCACGCGGGTAAGGCCTTTCGTTCTCCCTTCTGTCGAACTCTCAGTCTTTACCCTTCGTGCGGCCATCGGGGGCGCTTGACCAAATGTTTTAGTCGTCGCGGTCGTTCGGACTGCGTCCATCACACCGATTGACAAAATTTGGCTCTCCAAATTTTGCTTCCGTACCCAAAAATAAATTTTTGTCCACTCGCAAAAATTTTGAGAAATTCGTCAAACGCCGCCGTTAGTGGCAACTGTGAGAACCAAACCCTACAACCAAATTAACTTCGTTAAAACATACTTGATATGCTGATAGACATAAATCCGAAATTACCAATGCGGGACAAAATCGCAACAAAAGAATTTTACTTAAACAAATTGAGATTTAGCGAAATTGCCGACTATGGGGATTATTTATTGGTAGCAAAAGACAATATTGAAATTCATTTCTTCGAGTTCAAAGACCTTGACCCAAAAGAAAATTACGGACAAGTTTATATCAGAACAAATGACATTGATACACTCTACCAAACGCTTCTGGAAAACAAAATTTCAATTCACCCAAACGCACATTTAGAAACAAAGCCTTGGGGACAAAGAGAATTTGCATTGCTTGACCCAGACAATAACCTATTGACTTTCGGACAGAGTATGTAAGGCGTGTAGTTTGACGAATGACCGAAAAGAAACAGCTACCACTAACAAAGCCTTTGCGTTAGGCAGACTCACATTGTAACTTGGAACTTTGTGCTTCTATTCTGGTTAGATGCAGGTTAATAGTTTTCTGCTCCAAAACCCGCACGAACGCAAACCCCAAAACAGCTCCTCTTTCATATTATCACCCAGTTCCCATCCTACAATTTGGTTGCAATACAATTCGATAGGACGTTTATGTTGATGAAAAGTACTGATGATCTTTTGTTCCATTGCTCTCTTTGTTTGGGTAGGTTGATGTGTCTTGACCTGCCGCCAAGCAGCCGCGAGATTGTTCGGCAGAGCTCACATCGAAATCTGCCGGAGATAATTGTGGAAGATGTGCTTGCGAAATTGAACCCTTTTGCTCTTGAAAGAATATGTGTTCAATAGTAAAGAACCCCATCTTTTTTTAAAGAATCAAAAAATTCTAACACAAGGGTTGGTTATTTTATTCTTTGTTGTATATTTATCCCTAACAAAAAACTAAGTACACTACTTGACGCAGCTCATTTAAGTCAAATGTTTTATCTCAACTGTGCTAAGCTTAACCTGCATTGTTTTGTAACAGGAGCCTTAAATGCCCAGCAAATAGAAACCGAATTGTGTATTGACGGATTTAAAGAAGGAGCAACTTTAATCGTTGGATGTGGTTATGAAGATAAAAACAGTGAGGCAAATCTTTTAGAGCCTGAATTTAAACCTTATAAAATATTAAGGTAAAATAAATTATGATTAGCAAGCTATTAATCCTAAGAATTAAACAAATCCTACGGCTACTTAACCAAAATGGGATTGCAGGCTTTTTCTTGACCTTATGTGTTATGTTTTTAGCTTATACAGCTTCAATAAAAGGATATACACTTAATAAATACTTCTTCTACATTTCCATATTGATTTTAATGCTATTTATTCATTTAGAAAGAAAAGACAAAGGGTTCTTAAAAAAATTTAAAAATGATGGGTTTTTCTTTATTTTGATTGAATACTTTGTTATCACTTTTATGATAATTCTCCCCAATATTCAAAAAATAGAGATTGTAGATATAAAAATTATAGCCACTTTGCTAATAACAGAGGCGTTAATGGTTTACTTTTTACACGAACAATTGAATAATCCAATTGTAAAATGGGTTAAAAAAATTACCAATTATATTCCTTTAAATACCTACGAACTTCGTTTTGGAATTAGAAAATACTTTTTTTTATTCACGTTGTCCTATTCAATCGGATTATTAATAATACCATTTTTCCCAATTACGCCAATTTTACTACTGTATCTTTCTACTTTCGTTTTTGAATTCTATAAAGAGAACGACCCTAAAGAATTTATTCAATCAAAAAAAACTGTACGAAATTTTTTATTTACTAAGCTTAAATCTAATATTGTTTTCCTAAACATCTTATTGGTTCCACATTATTTTTTGTACGTATTTTTTCATCATCACTACAAAGAAATAGGAGCATTAATTCTATCCATACTTATCTTCTCTGTGTTGATTGCATATTGCATAATGTTAAAATATTCGACAAGCAACAGTAAAACACCAAAGGCAATTTTATTTTTTGTAGCCGCTCCATTGCTACCTTTATCTCTAATCCTATTTATCAAAGAACAAAAAGCGGCAAGATGTCAATTAATGAAATTATTACAATAAGGGATTTTTCATTCAATTATGGAGAAAACATTGTTATCAAAAACCTTAGCCTTTCTGTTGAAAGGGCTAGTGTTCATGGTATCCTTGGAGATAACGGAGCAGGCAAAACAACCCTTTTCAATTCAATTTTTGATAATTCTAAATTTGCTGATAAAATAATTCTTGATGAAAATGCAAGAAAGTCTATCGCCTATTTAGAAGCGGAAACTTTTTTTTACTCTTATATGACAGGTAAAGAGTATCTTGAAATTATTTCTAAAAGCAACCTTAATGAATTAAACAAGTGGAATGATTTATTTGAACTGCCATTGGATGAATATGTTACATCCTATTCAACTGGAATGAAAAAGAAACTTTCAATACTAGGTATTTTTCTTTTGCAAAAAGATATTTTGATTTTAGACGAACCTTTTAACGGACTTGATTTCAAATCTGTAGAAATTATAAATTATGCAATTCAAAAACTTAAAAACATAGGCAAAACAATACTTTTGTCATCACATGTACTGGAGACACTCACCAAAATTTCGGACAGAATTAGCATATTAGAAGATGGTGTAATATTGAAGACCTTTGAAAGAAATAAGTTTAATCAATTAGAAGAATTGGTTTCTAAAAAGTTTAGAGAAAATATTAAAAGTATAGTTGATACTTTGATTAAATAGCACTTTAAGCTACATTGCATTGGCCTAATAGCGGCTGAAGTACATGGGTTCAACAGTTGCATTCTATTTAGCTTTTATGCTAAATTTAAACTAACGAATATAAATTTCTGCTACTACGGCAATGCATCAAGCCAATGGCCGCAATCCCATGCTGGTAAAGCCTTTCGTTCTCCTTTGGGTCGAACTCTCAGCCTTTACCCTTCGTGCGGCCATCGGGGCGCTTGACCAAATTTGGCTCTCCAAATTTTGCTTCCAGGCCAAAAAAATTTTTGGCCACTCGCAAAAATTTTGAGAAATTCGTCAAGCGTCGCCGTTGTGCGTCATTTTACGAGACCCCTAAAAAACATTCAAATGAAATTGTCAGATTTTTCAAGAACAATTCAAGAAATGCCATTGCTAAATCATTCTTTCACAATAAAGAAAGAAAATTGGACAATAAAGAAAGAAAATTGGTTTAATCAATACCTACAAAAATTGATTGATAATATTTTCAACAATAAGGACACAATAACTCTCAATCGTTATGACTTACTAAATTCAAATAAAAGTATAGGCGAATTTGTTTTAAAAACTTTAATGTGGGGTTATCCAACTAAAGGCAGAGGAAATAATATTGACAATTTATTGGAAAAAAAAACTTTGAAAAACTTACAGAGATTTTAGAAAGCTACCGAGATAAGGATATTAGTGCATCTAAATTAGAAAATGATATAAAAAGTATAACAGGTCTTGGACTTTCAACAATGTCGAAGTTCTTATGCTTTATTAGGGCAACAGTTGAAAATCAAGAAGCATTAATACTAGACAGACGAATTATAGAAATAATTAAGGCTAAAACTTTTGATGAATTAAAAAACTTAACTAGTATAACTTATCCAACTTCTGTAAAAAATTATGTAAAATATCTTGAAACGATAAATAATTTTTCAAAAGAAAATAATACAATAAGCCAAAAAGTAGAAATGTTTATTTTTATGTTTGGCAGACACTTGTCCCCACTCAAGGGTGAAGAAGTGTATGACTTTGAAGAAGAATATGAAAAACCAACTGAAAAACATACAAAAACTTTATTATAGAATCAATTGAAACTTTATCAATTTGTGAACAAAATATTTTTACTGATGCTTTGAATCTTATAATGAGTGGAGAACTTAATGAAGTAAATAAAGTGTTTGAAATTAATGACACTTACAATTTTAATATGAACCACTTGACTACGTCAGAAGACGTAAATGTTCAGAAAATAACAAATGTGATTGATTGTATTAACCAAGCTATTCAAACCTTAAAAAACTTGAATAATATTAAAGACGAAGAAATTGACTAAGAGTAAAAAACGAACGCACTACATCAAGCTTTGTGCAATTGGGGGTGCTTGACCAAATTTTTTAGTCGTCGCGGCCGTTCGGACTCCGTCCATCACGCCGCTTGAAAAAATTTAACCCTCCAAATTTTGCTTCCGTACCCAAAATAATTTTTGTCCACTCGCAAACATTTTGAGAACTTCGTCAAGCGCCCCCGTTATGGGCCATTTTAAACTAATACAACTTTAACAGCCTAACAAAGACCATAATCAAAAAGCTTAAAAAATGGATCTACCTAAAATAATAAGCATTGGACTTTTATTGTTTACCACATCTTGCTCAAAAAATAATAAACCAGCACCAACACCACCAGTTGCACCAACGACACCGACAGCATATACAATTGAGTCGTTTGATAGTACTGTAACTGCAAGTTTTGGAACACTTCATTACAAAGTTTATTACCCCAAAGAATTAACTGGGCAGACATTTGTTATTCACGTTTCAAGAGGCGGAGATGGGCTTGGTGATGATACAGGACCAAATAATCAATTAACATCTTATATAGAAAGGTATGTTCAAAAAGGTTATGTGGTTATTCAAATTGACCACCGTTTTGCACTAAATGATACACAAGTTGCTCAATATCGTGGCGAAGAAATAAAGTTTATTGCCGAAAAAGTTGCTACTGGTACATTGAGTTATGGAAAATTTAAAGGAACTGTAGACGGAAGTAGGCAAGGTTTTGTCGGGCATTCAGCAGGGTGTATGGAGGGTCTTGAAGCTGCAGGCGTTACAATGACACACGGAAATTATTTTGTTCCACAAATAAAAGCGGTATATGGTATGTCACCTCCTGGAAATAAGCCTGATCATTTTGGAATTACCTCAGATGGGTTTAATGGGATTGGCTCCACTGCTATTTTCGTTATAGTTGGAGAACAGGAGAAGGACGTAACTGGGATAGGTGTATTTATGGCAACCGATTGGCGATTGCAAGTTTACCAAAAAATGAATAGTAGTGGACCTCGCTATCAAGCTTTTGTAAAAGGAACAAACACGACACACATGGACATAGCGAATAACCCAGATATTCAAAAATATAACTTGGACAACTCGGAGGCGTTTTTTGACACTTACATAAAAGGTATTGACAGAAAATCTGAAATAGGAAATAAATCAATACCACCAAATAATATTATAGAATTATCCAGTAAAGGACTATAATAAAACCTGCCCCTAACAAAGCCTTTGCGTTAGGCGGACTAAAATTGAAGCTTGGAACTTTATGCTCCAAAACCCGCTCGAACGCAAATCCCAAAACAACTGTTCTTTCATATTATCATCCAGTTCCCAGCCTACAATGCGGCTGCAATACAAGTCGATACGACATTTATGTTGATGAAAAGTACTGATGATCTTTTGTTCCATTTCTCTCTTTGTTTGGGTTGGTTGATGTGTCTTGCCCCCCCCGCCATGCGGCCGCGAGATTGTTCGGCAGAGCTCACATCGAAGTCTGCGGGAGATAATTGTGGAAGATGTGCTTGCGAAATTGAACCCTTTTGCTCTTGAAAGAATATGTGTTCAATTATAAAGAACCCCATCTTTTTTTAAGAATCAAAAAATTCTAACACAGGGGTTGGTTATTTTATTCTTTGTGGTATATTTGTTAACCATTCTTTAACAAAAAACTATGCATTATGAAACAAATTAATCTTACCCCCCCCTGAAAATTGGGTCTCGGAGTTTTGTACTACCTATCATAGCCCTGGGGTTGGCTATTGGCGCCTTATAACATAAATTAGCGTATTGTAAGAAATTCTATTACGAAACTTAAAAATAAAAATCATGAAAAAAAAACTCCTAACATTTCTACAAATTCTATTTGTCACAACTTTACTTTTTTCCTGTAAAAAGAACGCTGAAATTTCTATTAACGCATTTAATAATTCTGAAATAGTATCGGTTGACGTTGCAAGAAAAGTTGCGACAGCTTATGCTCTTAACAATTTCTCACTTAGCAATAACGACAGGGTATCAAATCCTTCCTTACGAAATTCTTCGCAACCGGTCCGAAAAGAAATAGAATCGGAGGAAGTAATTCAAAGTGGCGAATTGCCTTATTTTTATATCTTCAACTTTAAAAACAAAGGCGGCTGGGTAATAATTTCCGCAGAAAAGCGAGAACATCCGATTTTAGCTTATAACAATAAGGGAGAATTTAAAAAAGATAATGCACCTTATGGAATAGTGAGCAGGATTGAAACACAAAAGGAAAATATCGACTTTATCAGACAGGGGAAGTTCAGTACGCAACAACAGGCAGAGGCGGAATGGAATGTAGTTGGTAAAGAATTAGGCATTGTTGAAATTCAAAAAATTGCTCCTCCAGAACCAGGGTGTCAAGAATATAGTACCAATGTAACAAAAGGCCCCCTATTATCAACTGAATGGGGGCAAGGTTGTGGATATAATACTTTATGCCCGCCAAATACCAGCGGATTGTATTGTGGACATTTCCCGACTGGATGTGTGGCCACTGCAATGTCTCAAGTTATGCGCTATTGGCAGACCCCTACAACGACTTACAATTGGTCTTCAATGCCAAACACATCCGGAAATACTGAAGTTGCGAGACTAATGAGAGATGCTGGCAGTTCTGTAAATATGAACTACAGTGATAATGGCTCGGGAGCGAAGCATGAAGAAATCCCTCCTGCTATGATAAATACATTTACATTTTCTTCTGCACAAAATATAAGCTATGGAATAGGTAGTTATTCTACAATTCAAAATGAAATAAATTATAGCCGCCCCGTTATCTTAAGCGGATATAATGTAAAAAACAGTTCTTGGTTGGGATTAATTGTTGAATATCAAGAAGGCCACGAATGGGTTTGTGATGGTTATTCTGCTACAGAATATTATTGGTGTAATCAAGACGGTTCACAAGGAGGTGCAGGTTATTTATATTTTCATATGAATTGGGGATGGGATGGTACTTCTAATGGCTTTTATGGCTTTGATAATTGGGCTCCCTACGGGACAGGCTTCAACTTCCAGTATTACCGCAGAGCAATTATCAATATTCACCCTTAATCCTATTGACAATGAAATTATTTGTTTTTATGGGCTTTATATCCATTTTATTTGGTTGCTCAAAAACACAGAGGCAAGTTCCTAATGCTAATTTAATGCCTGCACCTTTTGATTTTGTTCTCTTGGATAGCGTAAATAATAGTCCTCTTATTGTAAGTCAAACTCAAAGTATAAAACTATGGTACATATTGAATGGTCAAGTAAATTATATAGAAGACTTGAGAATTAAACCCAGTATAAATTCAGCTCAATATTCATATTATGCCACGACCGTATTTGCACCTCTAAAAAGTTCAGAAAACGTTTCTAAAACCTTTTATTGCCAAATTGATAATGGAAAAATTGATACAATTTTTTTAGATGTAAAAAGGCTCGCAGAACCTGTTAATAGAGAGTATAATGTATACAACAGAGTTGAATTCAACGGAAAAATTGTTTCTTTAGATTTAAATAATCAACCAGCATTTTGGGTATTGAAGAGATAGAGAATAAAGAACTTCTTACAACAAACATATCTGCAAAAGTACGGCTGAAGGAACTAATTGAACATTTGTACTACTATCAACTTTTGTGCATATACTCGGCTGACGTTTTTCAAATGCCGTGCCTTCGCAAATATGCCGGACATTAGCTGTAACCCAACCACAACACGCATCAACAAAACGACAAGAATAACGAAGAACAAAAGATATGTGAGGACTTAGAACAACAATTTATAAAGTTGGAGACATTCAAAAAGCGACTGAATGGTACCCAAAAGCATTTGAAACAAGTCCATATTTCAACGAATCTTATTATGTCGGCTTCAACATTCAAGGATACGAATTAGGACTACAACCAGAAGAAAATCCGACTGTGAATAAAATTGAAAGTGTAGTTACTTATTGGGGTGCAGAAAATATTCGAGAGACTTTTGACCGACTGATCGAATTAGGAGCGACTGAAAATGAAAAACCATACAATGTTGGCGGAGAAATAATGACTGCAACTGTTAAAGACCCATTTGGAAATGTTATTGGTTTAATTTACAACCCTCGCTTTCAACTAAAAGACTAAAAATGGCTTCCAACCAAATTTTTGTGGACTTTGTTTTGAAACAAATCAAAAATGCAGGAGAAATAACCGCTAAAAAAATGTTTGGCGAATATGGTATTTACGCTGATGAAAAATTATTCGGACTGATATGCGACAACAAATTATTTGTAAAACCAACCATTTCGGGACGAGCGTTTATAGGGAATGTCGTTGAAGCTCCGCCATATGAAGGTGCAAAACCAAGTTTTTTGATAGAAGAAAAATTGAAGAGAGTAATTGGTTAAGTGAACTAATCAGAATTTCAATCAAAGAGTTGCCACCACCAAAACCGAAAAAGAAAAAATAAAACTCGAAATCAAATGGGCTACAACTAACACGGGTATTACGACAGGCGGGCTGACGTGCAAACTTAAAGCTTTGTGCTTCTAATGAACTTTAGTAATGAATTGAAACTTTCTGCTCCAAAACCCGCTCGAACGCAAATCCCAAAACAACTCCTCTTTCATATTATCACCTAGTTCCCAGCCTATAATTCGGCTTCAATACAAGTCGTTACGACGTTTATGTTGATGAAAAGTACTGATGATCTTTTGTTCCATTTCTCTCTTTGTTTGGGTAGGTTGATGTGTCTTGCCCCCGCCAAGCAGCCGCGAGATTGTTCGACAGAGCTCACATCGAAATCTGCCGGAGATAATTGTGGAAGATGTGCTTGCGAAATTGAACCCTTTTGCTCTTGAAAGAATATGTGTTCAGTTATAAAGAACCCCATCTTTTTTTAAGAATTAAAAAATTCTAACACAGGGGTTGGTTATTTTATTCTTTGTTGTATATTTGTTAACCATTCTTTAACAAAAAAACTATGCATTATGAAAAAAATTAATCTTAATCCCCCCCGCACGAAAATTGGGTCTCTGAGTTTTGTACTACCTATCATAGCCCTGGGGTTGGCTATGGGCGCCTTATAACATACATTTGTTAATTAAGTGCCATTATAAACCAACACATTACCTTATGAAAAAAACTATTTTAGTAGTATTCTTTTCTTTTACATGTTTTCAAACGTTTAGCCAGAGGGTACAACCTAAAAACACTTATCTCAAATTTTCAGGCGGACGAGTGTCCTTTGGGACTGGTGACTTTCTAGGCTATTCATTTTCTTTTGAAGGTTCAAAGAATATTGTAAAAAAATCCCATTGGGGGCTTGACAAATTATTAATTGGCGGAGAGTTTATCTTTGAAAATGGGGTTGAAAATCCTGTTATTCAAAACCCGACATTTCTAGAATTCATAAATAAAACATTTGATCACACCTCTAATGCAATACTTTGGACAAAGGCTTCGTATTATCCCTTAAAGAAAGTTGTAAAAGGGTTTAACATACAATTGGGTCCAACATTTGGTTATTCATATCGTTCGAGGGAAATGCAAGCTAGACTATTAGTATATGACTCTGGAAACTCAATAAGACAATCCATACTTTCATTTGACAACGGCTTTACAATTGGCTATCGAATTTCGACAGGAATTGAATTCGACCTTAACAAGAAGATGCAAGCTGGCTTTAGACTGGACTTTTCAAACAATAATGAAGGTGAAATAAATACATTGGTAGGTCTAAAGGTTGGCATGAGGTTGTGATAAAAAATAACGGCACTTAACATTGGTATTGCTAATAGTTGGGCTCGACATTTTAACAATCAGCAGTGGTAATTCTGTTTTACTTCATTTCGGGGCTTGACGAATAAAGCCCAGATTTAGTTCTAAATTTTTATTACTAGCAAATAACCAGGCAGCGGCTCCTGTGGAGGAATTTCAAATTCCCAACCATCAGCAATACCTGCTCGATGGCCGCATTCCCACGCTGGTAAAGCCTTTTGTTCTCCCTTCGGTCGAACTCTCAGCCTTTGCCCTTCGTGCGGCCATCGGGGCGCTTGGCCAATTTAGGCCCTCCAAATTTTGCTTCTGTGCCCAAAAATAAATTTTTGTCCACTCGCAAACATTTTGAGAACTTCGTCAAGCGCCCCTGTTAGTGGCAATTATAAAACGAACGCTATGAAGAAAATTTTGTACATTTTATTAGCTATTGTATTAATAACTTTATGTTTCTTCTACTACGAGAGTTATCTTTTTAACCAATACATTGACAACTCAAATAAGAAAGGCAATATGAACATTCCTATTAATGAAAATGCACCTGTAAAATCAAGAAATCAAATTGAAATAAAATCATCAATTGATACGGTTTGGTCTATATTATCTGACATTAAGAATTGGACTAAATGGCAGTCGGCAGTTACAGAAACGATGGTAGAAGGAAAAATTGAAGAAGGAACAAACTTCAAATGGAAAGCTGGTGGACTTTCCTTCAAATCCAAAATTCATACTTCAAAACCAAACACGGAGTTTGGGTGGACTGGTACTACCATTGGTGCGAGTGCAATTCATAACTGGACATTAATTAAAAAAGATAATAGCACAATTGTTATTGTGGAAGAGAGCCTTCAAGGAGTCTTTCCAAGATTATTTAGTGGCTATTTTCAAAAAAATATTGACAAAGGAATTTTAAGAAATTTAACGGAGCTTAAGTCAGCTTCCGAATTGAAAAACAATTAACTGCCACTAACACAAGTTTTGCGTCATGCGGGGTGGAGTGGTTATATTCAAGTTCACTTATCCAATTGGGCTTTAGTGCAGGTTAATAGTTTTCTGCTCCGAATCCCGCTCGAACGCAAATCCCAAAACAGCTCCTCTTTCATATTATCACCCAGTTCCCAGCCTACAATTTGGTTGCAATACAAACCCATAAAGACAGACAGATAGCACCAGCCACCTCCCGACAAAGGTATACAGATGATATTACCTACCCATATACTTCATTGGGTTTATCTGGTTTATTCCTGTCCGATAACAGGTTAGCTCCCCTCTTTCAGAAAAAGAAAAAAATATCCAGAATAATTTCCTTACCTTTGTTCATTATTGTTTTATTTAATTTTTGATTTGATCATGAAAACAGGAACCGTTAAGTTCTTTAATGAAAGCAGAGGATTTGGCTTCATTAAGGAAGATGACACCCAGCAGGAAATCTTTGTGCATGTGAGCGGCATCAAGCAGCCCCTGCGCGAAGGCGACAAAGTAACTTTCGAGGTGTCGCAAGGCAAAAAAGGCCTGAATGCAATTAATGTAAGAAAAATTTAATTTTCATTATATTAATTACATCGTGCCTGATCCCGTCTGGCTTGCCAGGCGGGATTTTTGTTTGTATTCAGCGCTGAAATCATCCCTGAGGCTGCACCCGTTGGTACCAGCAAATACGATCGGTTCCGCAATGCTTTTCATCCAGAAGCCGGGCATGCTGCAACACAGGGGCTGGCAGCCCATCGCCCAACAAAGTTGAGCTGTAGATCACGCGGGCTTCATCCCACAATCCCGCTTCCATAAAATGCCTGAGCGTGGTTGCTCCGCCTTCTACAATCAACGACTGCAACTGATTTGCATAGGCGTAGGCCAGCACCTGTTCCACTACGGATGTATCCTGCTGCAGCCGGATCCAATGCGTATGCCCCTCCTGGCGGGATTCCAAAAAATTGAAAATCCAGGTGGGCATGCGCTGGTCAAAAATATGATGCCCGGCAGGCACCCGCAAATGGGGATCAATGATGATGCGCACGGATCTACGGGTATCTGATGCTGACGAGGATGGCTGAGTCACCATGTAATAGCGGTTATTCAGCCGGGGATTATCATACAGCGCCGTTCGAGCACCGACCAGAATAGCTGCTTCTTCAGCCCGCCAGCGATGCACCCAGTAGCGCGTGTAAGGATGTGAAATTTCCACCCGCTCCCGATTGGGCGGAGCCAGATAACCATCGCGGCTTTGTGCCCACTTCAGGATTACGTATGGACGATGATGCTGGTGAAACGTAAAAAAACGCCGGTTTACCCATCCGCAATGTTTTTCCAGCACGCCTACCTGCACCTGCACACCCGCCTGCTGCAAACGGGCAATGCCCCTGCCCTGCACTTCCGGAAATGGGTCCACCTGCCCAATAACGACCCGGGGAATGTGATAGGAAACAATGAGATCTGCACAGGGCGGCGTTTTCCCGTAATGCGCACAGGGCTCCAGATTTACATAGAGCGTGCTTTGCGATATCAGATGTCGGTACTGCGCTGGCACAGCGCGCAGGCAATTGACTTCGGCATGCGGACCGCCAAACTGCCGGTGATAGCCTTCGCCGATGATACGCCCCTGATGCACAAGCACAGCACCAACCATGGGATTGGGAGCCACCTGTCCAGCCCCCTGAATGGCTAACTCCAGGCAACGCCACATGTATCGTTCATCATCGGTAAAAACCTGATCCTCTTTCAGCAGATCCATGTCAACCGGTTTATCTTCGCCATAAAAATACGGGAATATCGGCATGACGCTCCGCGAAGCTCTGGAACAGGGTAAACAACAGGTAATCAACAGCCGTCACTACGACATGCGGGAGGCCCGTGTGGTGTGTGAGTGGCTCATGGAAGCGCTCCTGGGGTGGAATAAAACCCAGCAATTGCTGCATGACACTTATTCCCTTTCGGCTTCACAGGAGCACCAGTGGAATCAATGGATACAACGCGCTGCGCAGGGAGAACCCGTGCAATATATCCTGGGAAAGGCCTGGTTCTGCGGGATGGAATGGAAGGTAACTCCCGATGTATTAATTCCCCGCCCCGAAACGGAACAGCTGGTAAACTGGGTGGTGGAAGAGCACCGACACGACCAGGTTTCTATCCTCGATATCGGAACCGGCAGCGGCTGCATTGCCATAAGTCTGCAACACCAAATGCCGCAGGCAAAAGTGTATGCGTTGGATGTGGATGAAAAAGCCCTGCAGGTAGCTCGTGAAAATGCAATCCACCATCAATCGCCCGTTTTTTTTATCCAGGCCGATATTCTTTGCCCCGATACATGGAAGGAATTACCCGAAACGGAAATTATCGTTAGCAATCCGCCTTATGTATCCATAGCCGAGCGCGAGCAAATGTCCATCCGGGTCACGCAGTATGAACCAGCCAGAGCCCTGTTTGTGCACGATCAGGATCCGCTGCTGTTCTATCGTGCAATAGTCGGTTTCATACAAAGCCGGAAAAAGCCTGCTGAATTGTACCTGGAGATACATGAAGAACGCGCCGAAGAGGTAGCTGGATTGCTGCATGTAGCAAAATTTTCAGCAATCCAAATCAGGAAAGACTGGTTTGGAAAAAACCGAATGATAAAGGCAGAATATTTCAATCACCCATGATAAGCCCGGTGATACTTATCTTTACACGACGGAATTGCAGAATTGTTTCACCATATGCATGTATATCGATCTCCGGAAGAACTGCTTGCAAAGGGTTTTGCTCAGACGGTCATTACCATAGGCACTTTTGATGGCGTACATAAGGGACATCAAACCATTTTACATCAACTCAAAAACAAATCTCTTGAAAAAAGATTACCTGGTGTAGTCATTACTTTTGATCCGCATCCACGTGAAGTGCTGCATCCCGAGCAACCGATTCAGTTATTGAACACACTTGAAGAAAGAATTCAGCTATTTGAACGGCAGGGCATTGAACACCTGGTGATTGTACCTTTCACCAAAACATTTTCTGAACTATCAGCCGAAGCTTATGTAGAAAAATTCCTCATCCGTTATTTTCATCCGGCTGTCATCATCATTGGTTATGATCATCATTTCGGACACGATCGCAAGGGCGATATTCATCTGTTGGAAAACCTGCAACAGCAATATGGATATACGCTCGAAGAAATTCCACCTCAGGTGGTGCAGCAGGTAACCATCAGCTCCACCCGCATCCGCCAGGCTTTAGCCAACGGTGAAATTGAACTGGCCAATACATTGCTGGGATATAATTACAGCCTTGCCGGCACAGTAACAAAAGGTGATCAGATAGGAAGGAAGTTAGGTTATCCTACAGCAAACCTGCAGCTTGATGATTCGCGCAAATTAATTCCTGCCCAGGGTGTATATGCTGCTACCGTACAAATAGATGAGGAACCCATACATCTGAAAGGCATGCTGAATATTGGCTACAGGCCTACCTTCCAAGGCAAAGAGTTGCGTATTGAAGTACATATTTTTAATTTCTCGAAAAACATTTATGGTCACCCTATGCGCATATACCTGCACGCCTACCTACGGCCTGATCAATATTTTGAAAATGCAGAAGCTTTGCGCCGGCAAATGGATCAGGACAAAACCATGGCCCTGCAAAAGCTGGCATCATTCACGTGAATCATATCCATGATCTTATCGCAATTGTTTTTCGGATAACTGGTGGGTTGCCCATTGCAAATCACCGGTACGCAACAATCCATACAGCAATGTGGTTACATGCAGAGCCTGCCAGATTTCATTTTTCATTATGAGTTCACGAAGCTCAGTTTTGCTTACGAGCACCACTTCTATTTCTTCATTCGGGTCAAGCGATTGCGGATGTGTTTTCTTTCCGCCTATAGCCAGAAAGGCAAAACACAGATTGGATTGTGTGGAAGGGTTGGGTGAAATATGGCATAGAGGTTCAATTTGTTGAAAAGTATATCCGGTTTCTTCCCGCAGTTCGCGTTCAACAGCTGCCAATGGGGAAGCATCTGTATCATCTACCACGCCGCCGGGCAATTCTAGAATGGTTTTTCCCAATGCATGCCGGTATTGACGTATTAGAATGACCTGTTCATCTTCCGTGAAAGCCAATGCATTGACCCAGTTGGGATATTCCAGCACATAATAGGGATCTACTATTTTACCGGATGGCGTTTCACACCTATCTCTTCGTGCTGTAAACCAGTTATCACGATACAGATAGGTGGAAGAGAGCACTTTCCACTGCATATGATCCTGATGTTCCTGCATTATTTTTACCTGTTTTTAAGCGTAAAGAAATAAATTTATTTTCCTCCGTTGGCTTCCAGATCGTGCACACAATTGCTGTCAAGTGAAGGCACCTGGCTACCGATCAGGAATCCGAACAAATCACTGGTTTCGGTTTGATAATACATGAGACAATTTGAATTATTGCAATGATGCGGATGTGAAGTATCTTCATGTGGAGTTTGCATGGGGCTGCCGATATTGACCAGTCCCAGCATGTGTCCGAATTCATGTTCCAGCACAGTAGCTTCAGCCGTGCTGCGGCTGATCTGACCGATTCCTCCGCTGTTATCGTGAATCGTTTTCGCAAATATGCACATAGAAGTGTTCAGGTAAGTAATTCCCAATACCTGAGGATCAGTGTATTGTCCGTTTACATACAAAATAAACACGGCTATTTGATTACCGGTTGTAAACTGCGTGCGATAGCTTGATTCCATTTGCATCACATCCTGCAGGCTGTATGTGCTTTTCCCTGCATCAGGAATCTGATGGGTGGTAATATGTATTCCGCCGGATTTATGCAAATAGGTTTGTAAAAAACTTTGCAGCTGTTGCTGTGCCTGATTATCCGGCTGATAACCGGGCATATAGGCAATTTCAATCTGCAGGGAACTATAAGGTACATCACTCAGCAAATCATGTGCTGAAGCTCCGACAGCCTGATAATTGGCTGAAGGAATATTACCGGAAGAAGATGGATTCTCTTTATGGCAGGAAAGCAGCATCATGCCCATGCTGCATAGGATCCACCAAGTGAAACGGATATGGACGTTCATGTTTGTTGAATTGAATAACCTGTTAATCCACCGCATGCACTCCATCCACGATTTGTCCTACATATATTTCCGGCGCGCGATGAAATTTATTTTGGTATGCTGAAACGATATATTGTTTGAAATCATCCACTGCATCCCTATGTACAATATTGATGGTGCATCCGCCAAATCCGCCACCCATCATCCTTGCACCTATCACATCTTCCCGGTTCAACGTCAGTTCAACCAGATAATCGAGTTCTTCACAACTTACCTCATATTGCTTCTGCAAACCAATGTGTGAAGCATACATCAGATCACCGAATTTTTCCAGATCACCTTGCTGCAAGCATGATCCTGCAAGCAATACCCGTTCATTTTCTTCCACCACATACATGCAACGCATATACACCTTCGGAGGGATTTCCTGAATATGTTCATGCAGCATGGCAGGACTCGCATCCCTGAGACTTTTCACTTCTGGATGATATTTCTTCAGGATAGATACACCTTCTTCGCACTGCCTGCGGCGCTCATTGTAAGCTGACGAAGCCAAGGAATGATGTACCATGCTGTTGCAAAGTACAATGCAATAATCAGGAAAATCAAAAGGAAGATATACGTGCTGCAAACTTCTGCAATCAAGCCTGATCAATTGATTGCGCCGTCCGAAAATATTGGTATACTGATCCATGATACCACATCGTACTCCCACATAATGATGTTCAGCCTGCTGACCAATTAAAGCCATTTCAAGAGGAGTGAGCTCAAGGCCGAACAGCTGATGAAGTCCGAAACTAAAAGCTCCTTCCAGTGCGGCTGAAGAAGAAAGTCCGGAGCCCATGGGAATATCGCCGTCAATCATGGCATAAAAACCCTGCACGGCGTGCCCTCTTTGCTGCATAAAATACACAACTCCCCGCACATAATTCTGCCAGCCCTCACCCTGGCTGATATGCGATACATAGAACCGATCAGTTTGCTGCAGGTTTAAGGCATGCACTTCACAAAGATCGCTGCCGGAGGGTGCCATGGCCACTATCACAGCCTTGTCAATAGCTCCAGGCATCACATATCCCTCATTGTAATCGGTATGTTCACCAATCAGGTTTACACGTCCGGGAGAAACAATCAATAGGGGATCCGTTTGAAAATGGCGAAGAAACGCTCTCCGCAAATCATCTAACTGCATAAAACTCTCCTTAAAGATTGGGTGTATGGGAAATAAGGTACGAAAACAAAGCTAAAAAAGTTTTTGGTTATGCGATGGGTGGTTTACCCGGATCATTTGGCTAATTTTTGTTTTGATTATTGTAAAATATTTTACTTTAGTCGCTCATTTACCCATAAGACTAAAATTTATTTCAGTATGGCTGAACCCACTTCTGCTTCTTCAAGAGGATTGCATCCTGCTTTTTTTGTGTTGATTACCGTGTTTTTCTTCTGGGGTTTTTTAGCAGCATCCAACGGGGTATTCATTCCCTTTTGCAAATCACATTTTAATCTCACCCAGCTGCAATCCCAGCTGATTGATTTTGCGTTTTACAGCGCCTATTTCATCGGCTCATTGATTCTTTACCTGCTATCGGCTGGTAGCCGGATGGATATTTTAAACAAAATAGGCTACCGGAAAGGCATCATCTATGGGCTGCTGATCTCAGTGGTGGGCGCATTGGTCATGATTCCCTGTGTGGATAAAGAACAAGTGGTGCCGGTACAAGCCACCCAGCAACGGATAGCTGAATTGAGCACAGGGCAGGACATTCAGACTTCTGATCATTTGTTTCGTTTTCATCGGGCTGAAGATGGCTATCATCTGTTTGTACAACCTGCTGCACGTGCCGATTCCATCATTCATCGTGCAGAATGGAATACCCTGTTGACCACGAATTTCACCTACAATGCCAAAGAAGATGCTTATGAAGCCCGCTTTGATGCCAAACAACTGCCGGCTTTATTGCAGTTTCTGGAACAACAATATCATGAAACCGTGACTTTTGGCTATTTCGGATTGATCCTGATGGCTTTGTTTATCGTAGCACTTGGCTTTGCGCTGCAGCAAACTGCAGCTCAACCGTTTGCTGTTGCACTTGGCGACCCGGCTACTGGCGCACACAGGTTGAATCTTGCGGGTGGACTGAATTCTTTTGGCACCACCATCGGTCCGCTCATCATCAGCCGCCTGCTGTTTGGGCCGGGCAAAGGCTCTGCAGCTGCTGCCAATATCCACGCCGTAAACGAAATGTACATATTGATTGCAGGCTTATTCCTGGCTGTGGCTTTGCTGTTCATCTTTGCTAAAATGCCTGAAGTAACCAGCCATGAAGAATTTGAGCCAACACGCAAAGCCACGGGAGCCATGAATGTGATTACAGCTTTCTTTTTGCTGATTGTGCTGGGCATTGTGCTGAACTTCAGGTTACCTGTTTTTATCGTCGGTATTGTGGGCATCCTGTATGTACTATTTCATGCTAACCACGCTGCACAGCAAAACAGTGAGGGATGGGGAGCGATGCGCTATCCTCAGCTGGTGCTGGGTATGATCGGCATATTCGTATATGTGGGAGTGGAAGTTACCATCCAGAGCAACCTGGGTGCTCTGCTGGAAAAACCAGGTTTTCTGACACCTGACGGATTGGATGCATCAAAAATAGACCCCTATATTTCCCTGTACTGGGGAAGCCTTATGATTGGCCGCTGGACAGGCGCTATCACAGCCTTTAATCTTTCACGCAATACCCGCAAAATATTGATGGTCATCGTGCCTTTCATCGCCTACGGCGTGATTCTGTTGGTGAATCATATCAAACAAAACAATGTAGGCGAATTATTGCCCTACATTCCCTGCATTGTGGTTCAGATTATCGGATTTTTCTGGGGCCAGGAAAAGCCGGCCAAAACATTGATGATCTTTGGTGTGCTGGGCATGTTGGCCATGCTGATCGGTCTCCTCACCCATGGTTATGTAGGAACCTTTGCCTTTATCAGCGGAGGCCTGTTTTGCTCGGTGATGTGGCCCAGCATCTTTGCCTTGGCCATTACCGGACTGGGCAAATATACCAGCCAGGGATCAGCCTTCCTTATCATGATGATTCTGGGAGGAGCTCTGATTCCTCCCGTGCAAGGTGGATTAGCCGACATTCCGGCCATAGGTATTCATTATTCCTACGTGATCCCCATTTTATGCTTTGCCTATATCACATTCTTCGGATATCGGGTTAGAAGCATTTTACAATCACAAGGACTGGATTATGAAGCAGCCATTAGCAGTGGGCATTGACATTGGAGGAACTAACACTACATTCGGAATTGTAGATCGACGGGGAAATTTGCTTTGCGGCGGACATATCTCCACCCGCGATCATCAGGAAGTGAGCTTTTTCATTCAGGCCCTGCACGATAAACTCGCTCCCCTGATTCAGAAAGTAAGCCTGGAAGGAGGTGAAGTGAAAGGTATTGGTGTGGGAGTGCCCAACGGAAATTATTTTAAAGGTACCATTGAATTTGCACCCAATTTGCCGTGGCGTGGCGTAGTACCGCTGGCCAGCCTTATTCAGGAAGCTTTTACCTTACCCACCGTATTGACCAACGATGCCAATGCTGCTGCCATCGGAGAAATGACCTACGGCGCTGCCCGGGGAATGAAAGATTTTATCATGATCACGCTGGGCACCGGGCTGGGAAGCGGTATCGTGGTGAATGGACAACTGGTGTATGGACACGATGGGTTTGCCGGAGAGCTGGGACATGTTATTGTATTTCCCGAAGGCCGCCTCTGCGGCTGCGGAAGAAAAGGTTGTCTGGAAACCTATGTATCGGCTACAGGAATCGTGCGCACCATGCACGAACTGTTGCAAAGTCGGCACGTTCACAGCCTGCTGCGTGATGTAAGACCAGAAGAAATCACTTCAAAAACCATCCGGGATGCAGCTTTGCAAGGCGATGCCCTGGCCATAGAAGCATTTGAATTTACCGGAAAAATCCTGGGACAGCAACTGGCCAATTTTGTCGCTTTTTCCAGTCCGGAAGCCATCATCCTGTTCGGCGGACTCACCAAGGCCGGTGATCTCATCTTCCGCCCCACCATCCACGCTATGGAAGAAAACCTGCTGCAGATCTATAAAAACAAAATCAAGGTACTGCCTTCTGAACTGAAAGAAAGTGATGCAGCTATCCTCGGCGCAAGCGCGCTGGTCTGGGAAATCAAGACCTGAATTACCACTCTCGTCTATTTTCATTAGCTTGCATCATCATTGTTCACTCCTTAAAATATTTTGTCATGAACTTGGCAGATGCTTTTCTGGACAGCATACGGGCGCGGTTTCAAATGTACCGCGAACTGGCTGAAAAAACATTTGAACAGCTTAATGATGAGGATTTTTATTATCGTCCCGATCCTTCCTCCAACAGCATAGCTATCCTCATCCAACATATGGCCGGAAATCTGCGCTCCCGTTTTACAGATTTTCTGAACAGCGATGGTGAAAAGCCCTGGCGCAATCGGGATCAGGAATTTGAAGATCAACAGCTGGATAGGAATGAGCTGATGCAACAGTGGCAGCAGGGATGGAAATGCCTGTTTGATGCACTGGATAGTTTGAAGGAACAGGATCTGGTCAGACATGTAACCATACGCGATGAACCGCTTACCGTCATTGATGCCCTGCATCGCCAGCTGGCCCATCATGCGTACCATGTCGGACAAATTGTATATCTCGGAAAAGTGTTGAAGAAAAATCGCTGGAAAACACTTTCCATTCCCAGAAAAAATTCACCTTCTGCATGAAAATCATGTTTCAGCAACAAGTTCTTCTGCTCTTTGGATTTGCGCTGATCATAGGTTTACTGGGTTGTGGGAAAGCGCATACACGCAAACTGCTTTTGCATAAAACATGGCATGTGGTAGATGTAACTCCTCCCGAAAACGGAAATTTTGATATCGAAGCCTCCCGCGCTGCAGAAGAAATGAAAAATGGTTTTTACAGAAATGCCAGCTTTACTTTTCTGGATAATGGTTTGTTTTTTACTGATTTCAACGGTAAAACAGATACAGGCAGATATGCAATTAATCCTGGAGGAAAAATTATTTCTCTTTATCCCTTACGCGGAAATAAAATATATGAACAAATCCGCATCCGCGAGCTGAACGATTCCACTTTGAGCTTTACTACAGTGATGGCTAATTTTGACATGGTGTTGCATTTAAAAGCTTACTAAACGCAATATGCAATGCATGCCTGGGGCGTAATCTTCGATATGGATGGTACGCTGATGGATAATAATCCCTATCATCTGAAAGCATGGCAGGCTTTCTGTGAAAAAAGAGGCCGACGGCTTACAGAAGAAGAATATCTGCAACAGGTCAGCGGAAAAAATAATGAAGCCACCCTACAATATTTATTTCCTGATGAAGAATGGAATCAGGAAAAACTTGCTGCTGCGAAAGCCGAAAAAGAAAGCCTGTACCGCACTTTATATGCTCCTTATATCAAACCGCTAAATGGCCTGGAGACTTTGATGCGCGACCTAAAATTGCACGATATTCCAATTGCAGTGGCTACTTCTGCCATGCCGGAAAATATTCAATTTGCTTTGGAACATTTGCCTATTACTTCTTATATCGATGTGATTGTGGACAGTTCACAAGTTAAACATGGCAAACCTGCGCCTGATCTGTACTGGCTGGCAGCAGAGAAAATAAAAGTACAACCCCAAAAATGTATGGTATTTGAAGATTCCCTTCATGGTGTGCAGGGTGCACGGGCAGCCGGTATGTATGTAGTTGCTGTTACCACATCCCATGGAGCAGAAGCCTTTCCGCATGCGCATCAGGTTATTCATGATTATGCGGGACTTTCGCATGAAAAATTATACAACTGGATCAAACATCATCTCGCATCCTGATTGCATGAAAACCGACAGGTTGTTCATGAGGATTATTCAACAAGAAAAATTTCTTACCGGCTATTGTTTTTATTAAATCGTAGATCCATTAAATCTCTCACTGCACCATATTTCATTGCAGATTCAATGTTTTGTTTGTAATCAAACTTTATTTGCTTTCATCCTGAAAAAAAGCAATGAAAATTTTACCAGAACGGGTAATATATCCGCGATACATGCCAGAGGTATTGAATGGCATAGCAAATTCACCGTTCCTATTGAGTGCAATGAGTCCACCATCACCACCCATCGGTTGGATGATATGAAATATCACGGTTTCTGCGGCTTGTTGTAAAGACATGTGTTTATAAGCTATCAGATCGCTCAGGGTTTTGGCGGCAAGGGATCGCATGAAATATTCGCCAGTTCCGGTACACGATACGGCGCAGGTAGTATCATTGGCGTATGTGCCGGCACCAATAATGGGTGAATCGCCCACACGGCCAGGCAATTTGCCCATAATGCCTCCGGTGGATGTTCCCGCAGCCAGATGTCCTTGTTCATCCAGCGCCACAGCTCCTACCGTTCCCCATTCATGAAGATCATAATATGCATCTTTTGATGAAACGGGCACAAAGGCTTGCTTAGATGTGTTTTGCCGGTATCTTTCCCATTGGCGTTTCCGTTCGGGTGTATCAAAATAATCTGCCGGTGCCCATTGCACTCCATGTGCGAAGGCAAAATCCTCTGCACCCTTACCCACCAGCAACACATGCGGAGATTGGCGCATCACGGCAATGGCTGCATCAATAGGATTTTTGATATGGCTCACAGCAGCTACTGCACCTGCTTTGAGTGTAGCTCCATCCATGATGGCGGCATCCATTTCATGCGTACCGGCCGATGTATATACCGCTCCCTTGCCCGCATTGAACAACGGAGAATTTTCCATGACATGAATGGCAGCCTGCACAGCATCTATAGCTGTATGATGTGCCTGCAACTGAGCATAACCAGCCCGCAAGGCCTGCGTGAGCGCAGCCTGCAAACTGTCACGTATAGCCGGTGAAAGCTGTTCAGGCCTGATAGTGCCTGCCCCTCCATGAATAACCAGCACAACGGGATCTGCAACCTGTTGCTGGGCAGCAAGCATCTGAGAACAAAAACAACATGCAAGCAATAAAGATCTGACCTTCATAAATAAAAAATTTATCTGTACAGATGATTAAATTTACAGGATTAAACACATTCCATATGCTTCGCCCTGCTTATGTCATTGGCCTGTGCCTGTGTCTGCAGATCAACATTACATACGGCCAACAAGATACAATTACTCCGGAAATTGTACAATCGGCTTCCCGCTTGATAGACATGCAATTTTCTGTTCCGGAAATGGATTCCATGCTGGATGGATTGCGCGATTACCGAAACGATTATCGTCGGTTTCACCAATACATGCTGGCAAATGCCGATGCTTTACCCCTCTGGTTTGATCCCGTTCTTCCAGGCATGAAGATAGACACAGTCCAAAAATCTATTCGGTGGAATATTCCGAAGGATGTACCGCTCCCAGCCAACCGGAATGAGCTGGCATATTATTCAATTCTGCAGCTGGCGGGGTTGCTGCGTGAAAAGAAGATCAGTTCCGTGGAATTAACCCGCTTTTTCATAGATCGGTTGAAAAAATATGGTCCTTTGCTGCATTGCGTAGTATCGATTCCGGAAGAAATAGCAATGGAAGAAGCCCGCAAAGCCGATGAAGATTTTGCAAAGGGCATTGACCGCGGACCTTTGCAGGGTATTCCGTATGGAGTAAAAGATTTGTTTGCCGTGAAAGGCACCTATACCACCTGGGGAACGCCTCCATACCGGAACCAGCGTATTGATGAAACGGCTTATGTGGTGCAAAAGCTGCAGGCTGCCGGGGCTGTGCTGGTAGCTAAGCTTTCCCTGGGTGAGCTGGCCATGGATGATGTGTGGTTTGGTGGGCTTACCCGCAATCCATGGGATACGGCCCATGGTTCGAGTGGCTCATCTGCCGGTTCTGCAGCTGCAACGGTGGCCGGCTTGGTACCTTTTGCGCTGGGTACGGAAACCTGGGGCTCGATTGTATCACCTAGCACTGTCTGCGGAGCTCTTGGGCTGCGCCCTACCTTTGGCAGCATCAGCCGCACCGGAGCTATGACGCTGGCCTGGAGCTCTGATAAAATCGGACCTCTTTGCCGGACAGCCGAAGATGCAGCTATCGTATTTGCCGCCATCCACGGTACAGACGGCATCGATAAAGCCGCCCGCTTTGTAGCTTTCAACTATCACCCGGATGCCGACGTGCGAACATTTACCATTGCTTATGCCAGCAATTGGATTGATACCCTTCCTGAAAATCATCATATCAAACAAGCCATAAGGGTGTTTCAAAACATGGGTGTAAAGCTGATTCCCATTGTGTTTCCCGATTCCTTTCCGGCAGATGCAATTCTCGGAGTGATTGTTGGCGCGGAATCTGCCGCCGCTTTCGATCCTCTCACACGCAGCCATCGGGATAGTCTCATGGTACAGCAACGAAAATATTCATGGCCCAATCAATTCCGTACTTCACGCTTCATTCCCGCCGTAGAATACCTGAATGCACAACGGCTACGCTATCAGATCATGCAACAGGTGGATCCCCTGCTCAATCAGTACGATGCTATTTTGGTGCCCACATTCGCCGGTCAGCAGCTGGCATTAACCAATCTTACGGGTCATCCGGTAGTTTCAGTACCCGATGGCTTCCGTGCGAACGGTACACCCACCAGTTTTACCCTGATCGGTAAACTCTTTGGTGAAGCAGCTATCCTGGAACTGGCGCAGCAATATCAGCTCAACAGCGGATGGTACAAGCATCGCCCGCCTCTGTTCAGTAACTGATTGCATACATCCGGCAACCGTTAAGGCTATATTCCTGTCCTTAGCTTTGAATATGGTATTTTTGTTGAAGCAATATGGATAGGGTTTTATCATGCGGGGATTTAAAAAATTACTGAAGATTGTGGCATTTCTGGCGCTGGGACTGGTTGCGCTGGCCCTGCTGCTGAATGTTGTGGTGAATATTCCGGCCGTTCAGAATTTTCTCGTGAAAAAAGTCACCGATCAACTGTCGGCTCAGCTTCATACCCGCGTAAGTATTGCCCACGTGCAACTTCAGCTTTTTAACCGACTGCAGATAAGCCAAGCCTATGTGGAAGATCAGCGGCATGACACCTTGCTGTATGCTGGCAATGTACAACTGCGCATTACCGACTTCTTTTTCCTAAGCAAACATCCGGTTATTCATTTCCTGGCTCTGAAAGATGTAAAGCTTCAGCTCTCACGCCAGCCCGGTGATAGCGTTTGGAATTATCAGTTTTTGCTGGATGCATTTTCATCTGGCAAAAGTTCTTCCACACAAAACCAGCCGGTTAATCTTCCCGATATCCGGCATATTGCATTGACAAATATCCGTATGGATCAAACAGACGGCTGGGCCGGACAGGATATGCATCTCAGCCTGGCTGCACTTGATATGCAGGCACAACGAACAGATTTTCGCCAACGGAAGCTTATCATCCGAAACCTAAGCCTTACAGATCCTTCCTTTAGTTTATATCAGTATCCAGCCACAGCTCCGGCCGATACAACTTCTTCATCTGCATCAGCAACCCCGGAAACAGATCAATGGAATCCTGATCACTGGCAGATACTTGTCAGGTCTTTACACATACAAAACGGTTCATTTGCCATTGATGATACCAGCCGGCTGGTGGATGCGCCTTATTTCGATCCTGCACATATTCATATTCACCACATCATGCTGCAAATGGATAGCCTGCAGTTGCAACAGGATACTTTTACCACACGTCTGAAGCTTGCAGCTGCAGAGCGCAGCGGATTTCAGATCCAATCCCTCACCTGCCGGTTTAAATTTTCACCGGTGATCATGGAATTCAGCCAGCTGGATCTGCACACGGGCCATAGCCATCTGGGAGATTATTACGCTATGCATTTCAGGCATTTTGCAGATATGAGCGATTACATTCACCGGGTAACCATGGTGGCTCATATTCAACAAGCCCGTTTGCATTCTGATGATATTGCCTACTTTGCTCCTGCTCTGCAGTCATGGCATTCGCAAATGATTATCAGCGGTGATGCAAGGGGTACTGTGAATGATCTGCGCATCAGACACCTGGAGCTGCAGGCCGGCAAACGCAGCCTGCTGCAAGCCAGCCTGCAAATCAACGGTCTGCCCGATATACAGGAAACTTTTCTGGATGCAGAAATCACACGCCTGACAACCAACAACACGGATCTTCAACGCTGGGTACCGGTACTCAGCAATTCTTTACCCATTAATCTTTCCGCACTTGGCACTATCAACTTCAATGGTAACTTCACGGGATTTCTGCATGATTTTGTTGCCTATGGCAATTTTTCCACTGCGATAGGATTTGTGCATTCTGACCTGAACATGAAGCTGGGAAAATATCATACTCCTATTTATTCCGGAAAACTCTCTGCCCGTGAATTTGATCTGGGTAAATTTCTCAATACTGAGGCGTTAGGGCCTACTACCTTTCAAACACAACTGAATGGACAAGGGCTGAATCTGAACACGTTGAATGCCCGGTTAACAGGCGATTTTACCAAACTCACAATCAAACAATATCCCTATCAGCATCTGCACATACAGGGAGTGTTTCAAAAAAAATTGTTTGATGGCCAGCTAACCGTCCGTGATACCAATGCCAATCTGGATTTCAAAGGAACCATTGACCTGAATGATTCTTTACCGCATTTTGATTTTCTATCCACCATCCATCATGCAGATCTCAGAAACCTGTTGCTGACAGATGATTCCATTGCTTTTAGTGGCCAGCTCGATCTGCATATGCAAGGCAATAAAATAGACAATTTTCTGGGTAGTATCAGGTTATACAACGTAAATCTGCTGAAAAACAAGCAACGGATAGCTTTTGATTCCTTGCATATAGAATCAAAAATGGACAGCGGTGATACAAAATTGCTGACTGTTCAGGGAAATGAAGTGAAAGGTTATCTGCAGGGGCATTTCAATCTGCAACATCTTCCTGCTGCTTTTCAATTGTTTTTAAGCCAATATTTCCCGAGTTATATTCAAAAACCTACCGGATGGTTGCCTGATGAAAATTTTCGTTTTTCCATTCAAACCCAACATGTAGATCCTTATCTCAAAGCTTTCACACATGGCTGGGCAGGCATGGACAACATGAACCTGAATGGTTCTATCAACATGCTCACAAATGCTTTGCAACTGCAGGCTGATATACCTTATTTTTCCTATCAATCCATACAATGGCATAACGTGCATGTACACGCACAGGGTAATCTGCAAAAACTTTCGTTGCAAACAGATATTGAAGCCATCATGGCAGGTGACAGCCTGCTGGCTCCGCAAACCAGCGTAGTGGCTCAGGCCGCTCATGATACTTCATTCATTTCGCTGCAAAGCAGCCTGCCCCGCTATCAGATCAATGCAGAATTATATGCACGGCTGGTTACCCGCCCTACCTATGTAAAAATGCAATTGCTCAACGCAGCCATCCTGCTGAATGACAAAGAATGGTACGTAAATGAACAAAATGAAATTGATCTGCAAAACCAACAATTACGCATTAACAATCTTACATTCTATCAAAACAATCAGCAGATTCATCTGCAATCTGACAGCCTGGGCGAAACATACCGCATCCATCTGCAGGATTTGATTGTAAGTGATTTTTCAAATCTGTTCATGCAGCAAACCCGGCTCGAAGGACTTGCAACAGGTGATATCATCATCAAACATCCATTCCAACAGATGGAACTACAGATGAATCTGCAGCAGGCCGACACCCGGCTGAACAATCAGGAATTGGGTGATTTGCAATTGCAGGCACAATATCAGCAATCCGATCAACTGCTGCAATTCCAGATTTTATCTCCGCAATTTTCCGGAAAAGGGATGCTTGATTTTGCACATGTTGAAATAACCACAACAGGAAATTTATCTCTCAAGTCTGCAAACCTTCGCACATTAAATCCCTATCTCACGGATTATGTAAGTCAGGTTCAGGGGTTTGCAACAGGTAATATCAGCTGGAACGGTACATGGGATACGCTGAATGTAACAAGCAATCTGCGCCTGGATAGCCTCGGCATGAAAGTCAATTACCTGGGTACATCTTATGTGTTTGCACCTGTTACGCTGCAAATTACACCTCAGCTGATCCGGTTCTCACCTGCAAATTTGTTTGATGACAAAGGGAATCAGGCACAGCTGAGTGGTGAAATTACACATAATCATTTCCGTGATTTGCGGTTTAATCTGCGATTGCAGACGCAGCAGTTTCATTTCTTGCACACCACTTATTTCGATAATCAATCTTATTACGGCGATGCTTTTGCTGCTGGCAACATCAGCTTCACGGGCCCGCTAAACAATATGCAGATGCTCATTCGGGCCATACCTATGCCAGGCACACATTTGTATTTGCCTATATCAGACAGCAAAGACATCGGCCAGCATGATTTTATTGTATTCAAAACCTACGGGAGTGAAATAACCCAGGTGAAACGTCCACCCAAAGATGTGGATCTCAACATTCATCTGTTGGCCGAAATGAACACCAATGCACAAATCGATGTTATTCTCGATGCCAATACAGGAGATGCTATCACCGCGACCGGTAACGGCACATTAAACATGAGCATTTCACTGAATGGCAATATGAGTATGTATGGCACCTATACCATTGAAGAAGGTACCTATACATTTACCTTTCAGCGGTTAATCCCAAAACGTTTCCAGATTGATCCGGGCAGCACTATTACTTGGAATGGCAGCCCATACGATGCTTTCTTGAATGTTACAGCCGTATATCATGTACCTGGAGGTGCAAGCCTTTACAACCTGCTAGCCGCCGAGGCAGCAAACAATCCAGGCTTGTATGGCCCGGATCTGATGCGTACCCAGCGCGTAGATGTGAATCTGAAACTTACCGGTAAACTCACGAAACCTGATATCAACTTCAGTATTGATCTGCCCGATGAAGAAGTTGGCGGCAGCTATGCCATTACCCGTTTGAAACAAATTACACAAGATCCCAATCAACTGCTAAACCAGGTAGTGGGCTTGCTGATTTTTGGGCAATTTCTTCCGGAAGCCAATACTGCTGCCAGCTCCAATACCAATCTGCTTCGCTCAGGAGGCCTTAGCAGCGTAGGTGCTATTCTTTCTTCCCAGGGCACTTCACAGCTGAATAATTTGCTTAATCGAGTGCTAAAAGATAAAACCTTGGGCATACAATTAAATTACAATCCTTACTCAGCCAGCCTTTCCGAAGGAGATGCCCTGCAACGCAATGCCCTTTCCGTAGGCATCACCAAATCATTCCTCAACAATCGTATCCGCGTGGAGATAGGCCCCCAATGGGACTGGGGTCGGAGTTATGGTCCGTACAACTATACGAGTTATTTTGATCCTATCGGCGACTTTCAGTTTGAATATTTCGTAACGCCCGACGGCCGCATCAGGCTCACAGCCTTCCGCAGAAGCAGTTACAATGTATTGCTGGAAAATGATCGTACCATCTACGGTATGGGCATCTCTTACAAACGGCAGTTCGATTATCTGTATGATCATTTCTTTGGTAAAAAGCCCACGGACAGCTCGCAGATGCCTGTATCCGATCATCCGGCTACTACATATCCATCCGATTCAACAAACACAAAAAAAACCTCATTCGATGAACAGCCCTGATTTTTCGCATTATCACTTCACCGTTGCTGAACGGTTCCTCCGTTACGTGCAAATCCATACACAGGCGGATCCCTTTTCATCGGCTACTCCATCCACGCCCGGACAAAAAGATTTAGGGCGGCTGCTTCTGGATGAACTGCATCAGATGGGACTTGAAGCCGAAATGGATGAATATGGCTATGTATATGCAACCCTGCCTTCTAATCAAACACATGCCATACCCGTGATTTGTTTTTGTGCACATATGGACACGTCTCCTGATTGCAGCGGCGAAGGCGTGAAACCTATTGTCCACCGCAACTATCAGGGAGAAGATCTGGTTTTACCCGACGATCCTTCGCAGATTATCCGGATGGAGGATTTCCCCGAACTGCAGCAACAAATCGGTCATGATATCATTACGGCATCGGGTACCACTTTACTGGGTGCCGATGATAAATCAGGTATAGCCATCATCATGGATGCCCTGCATTACTGGATTTCACATCCTAAACAACCCCATGGCGAGATTCGGGTTTTGTTTACGGTTGATGAAGAAATCGGCCGGGGTGTGGATCATGTGAACCTGCAAAAATTACGAGCCAATGTAGCTTATACGCTGGATGGTGAATCAGCCGGTCATTTGGAAGATGAAAATTTCTGTGCAGATCAGGTGGTGGTGCAAATACATGGCATATCCGCCCATCCAGGGTATGCCCGCGGCAGAATGATCAATGCAATGAAGCTAGCAGCCGCCCTGATTGACAGCCTGCCCGACGAGCTATCCCCGGAAGCTACTTCCGGCAAACAGGGTTTCATTCATCCCCTGCATATCGAGGGAAATGTGGAAACCGTCACCATTCATTTTCTGATCCGGCATTTTGAAGAAAACGGACTGAAAGAATATGAACAACTCCTGGAAAGGCTTGTTAAACAACAGGTAAACCGATTCCCCGGCGCAACATATGAATGGAAGTGCCAGGAGCAATACCGAAACATGAAATATGTGCTGGATCAGCATCCTGAAGTCGTTCGCTATGCAGAAGAAGCCATTCGCCGCACAGGCCTGCAACCTGTGCATCATGCGATCAGAGGAGGCACCGATGGAGCACGGCTTTCCTTTATGGGTCTACCCTGTCCAAACCTGTTCACCGGCCAACACGCTTTCCACTCCAAAAAAGAATGGATCAGCATACAGGACATGCAAAAAGCCGTGGAAACCCTGGTGCACCTGGCCGAAATCTGGGCCACCCGCTGATAAACTGAAAAAAAATATGACTGCCTGTATGGCAATAAATATCAGTTTTGCATGAAATTTGTAAGAAAATGTTAAAGAAAGTTGTACCTTTGCAACTAAAGGGTTAAACCCAAGATCATGAAAAAATGGCCAGTAATCGGAATTTGTCTTGTTATCATCAGTTCACTATTGCTGAGCCAGCATATATTTTGCAAAAACCATCGGGAAAGCCTTCCTCGTATCCAGCCCGCAGGCCGCGTGGTGAAAGATCCTCCGGCTGATACCCTTTTTAATATTTTCTCGCATCGTTCTCCCTTACTGATCTGGGGGCGATATGACTCGTTCAAGACCTTTCAGTTCAAAGGAAACTACTGGGAATCCATTCTTACACACAAAAATACACTCTACCTGCGTAGCATTACAACTTATCAGCAAGGCAATGTAATCTACATCGTGCCTGAACAGTTTACACTTTCCACACAACCTTTGCCTGCTCCGGGGCCAGAAAAATCACGTACTCAGCTGAACAACAAATAATGATTTATTCAATCATTTTATTTATTGCATAAACTCATCGGGGTTTACCTCCCGATAACCTGAGCGTGGAATGTCGAATGTGCTCATGGGCAGCGGAGTTAAATCAATTTTTTCTGCTGTAATTGTCATTTTCAGATTTTGTATCGTGAGCTGATATTCCAGTGGAAATCCCTTTAATCCTGTAAACATCTGATCAGCTGAATATTCGCCTTCAGGCATTAATTGCGTTGTATAATACACAGGAAAAGTAGTACCATCGGGCAAATGAGCAATAGCCAGTTTGCATGGATAACCTGCAATGTTTTTGCTGCCGATTGTATCAGTAAAAGTAATGCCACGATATGGATTCGGACGTTTGCGCAACTGCTCAGCATTCAGTTTCATCATGTACTTGTTGCCCATGGTTTCAATCAAAAAAGTAAATGTGCTGTCCTGAGTATTGATATAAATTTGTTGTTTCATCATTTTCAGATCCATATCAATGCGCCGCCACTTGCCTTTGACATACAACGTGTACGTACTGCCCTGAAAGGTATTGGCAAGCTGTTGATTATTGGCAGGAGCATCCACTTTAACGGAGTAATAAATGGTGCCATCTGTAAATACTTTCTGTGAAAAAGCATTCAGACAGAAAACCTGTACAGATAAAAGTGTAAACAAAAAAAGCAGATTTTTCATACTATATGTTTTAAGTTTATGATAAACGAAAATCAGGCCATGATTTACCAGCGGATAGATTGTTTGTTCAGGAAAGCATCAATACCCCGATGACAATCAGGATGATTTCTCGCTTCTGCATTGGCTGCTATGGCCATTTTCAGCGCATCACCGACAGGGACATCCTGGATCTGATGCAACAATTTTTTGGTTTGTGTTAACGAAAAAGCAGATGCACCATATAAAATATTTTCCAATCGCTCTTCTGCTCTTTGCATAAATTCATTTGCGGGAAACACTTCATTGATCAGACCTATATCGGCAGCCTGCCGGGCCGATATGAGTTCACCACTCAGCAATAATGCACGGGCCCTGCCTTCTCCGATTTTCCTTGTTACAAACACACTTACAATAGCCGGTATAAAACCTATTTTTACTTCTGTAAAACCAAATTTTGCCTCAGGCACGCTGTAACAAAAATCACACACCGCAGCAAGCCCGCATCCGCCGGCAATAGCATGTCCTTGTACCCAGGCAATCACCACCTTATCATGAAAATAAATTTGTTCATATAATTCACACAAGGCCTGTGAATCCTGGATATGTTGTTGATGACTGAAATGCCTCATGCGCTGCAGATGTTCCAGATCAGCACCGGCACTAAATGCAGGGCCATTGGCTTTCACGACAATCAGTTTTACTGCTTTATTGTGTTGTGCTTCGGCAAGTGCGTGTTTGATTTCCTCCACAAGCTGCGGATGCAATGCATTCCGCTTTTCAGGCCTGTTGAGGGTAATATAGGCCACACGATCTTTTACTTCATACAGCAAATGGGAGAATGGCATTTTTTTAATGAAAGGTAAATAAAAAGCCTGATTCATCAAAATGCCAATCATTCAACCAGCCTCATCGGCCAGTTCTATTGCGTTGCTGTGCGGCCGTCTGTGCTTTCTGGATTTCTTCCAGGCGTTGTTGCCAGCGAGACGTTTTAAGGGGTTTCTTTTTGTTTTCCTGAATCTGCTGATGAATTTTTTCTTCATCAATGATATAATGCTGAATAACCAGCTGAATAAGAATGGTAATAATGTTTGACACAAGATAATAGAGCGTTAATCCTGCTGCCAGGCTGTTGAAAAATCCCAGGAAAAAGACAGGCAGTATAAATGGCATATATTTCATGAATGCCATTTCCTGTCCGCCTGTATTGCCAGCTGCAGCCATATTGTTTTTGTTGTAAAAAGCCATGATCAAACTGGTGATTGTCATCAACAGCGTAAGCAAACTCACATGATCGCCATATAATGGAATTTTAAAAGGCAAATTCAGGATTGAATCATATGTACTTAAATCCTTTACCCAGAGAAAATGTTGCTGACGCAACTGAATGGCCGACATGAACAAGCTATACAAAGCAAAGAAAATGGGTATCTGCAACAATGCCGGTACGCAGCCACCCAATGGACTCACGCCTGCCATACGAAACAGTTTCATCTGTTCCATGGCAAATTTTTGCTGATCATCTTTATATTTTCTGCGCAGCTCATCCAGTTCGGGTTTCAATACCTTCATCTTGGCCTGGGAAAGATAACTCTTGTATGTGAGTGGTGAAATCAGCAACCTGATTACAATAGTAAGCAACACAATTACAATGCCCCAGTTGCCAATCCATTTACCTAACAGCAAAAACACTGGAAGAATAATCCATTTGTTGATGTATTTTACAAAAGCATAGATACCATATCCCAGCGGAATAATATTTTCAATACCAATATGATAACTTTTTAACAATGCATAATCATTCGGGCTGTACAATAATTGCAGAGAATAGGTTACCTGCGGTTGGTGCGAATAGGGTAATTGAAGTACAGCCTGCATTTGGCCTACTATTTCCGGATCCTCTTCTGGTAGCTGTGCCTGTACTGTTCCTCCGGTAAATGTTCCGGAAGTATTGATGATACTTACATTGAAAAACTCCTCGCGCAGGCTAATCCATTGCAAAGGTTGATCAAAATTCTTTTGCCGGGTTTTGATAAAGCTGAAATAATCAATATCAGAACGTCCACCTACCGATGTTTTGAAATATAGCTGCAAATCTCGTCGTTCAACGGTAATATCTTTTTCCTGATGATTGGCCTGTGCCTGCCAAAGCAGTTGAATCTGCTGATCTGCAGGTGGAATAAATTGATTCATGCCTGCACAATGAATCTCCCAGCTGATACGATAATCATTGGGGTGAATGATGTACACATACTCCAGATATTGATCTGATTTCCCCAATGGTAAACGATATCGCAGCAGATAGGAATGATCGGCAAGTTGCTGAATCGTATCAGCTTGAAAATACAATTCGGCTGTACGAAGGGGAAGTGCATTGGAAGCGGGAATAAGCAATGATAGCTGATCGAAATCATTACCTTTTAGCAGAAGTGGTTTTCCGGTATAGGTTTGATAATTTTTCAGTATTACCTGTTTAGGAACGGCTCCCTTATTGGTGAAAACAATCTGCATGACGCCATTGTCCACCGTATCGAGGCGTTCTGCACCATTGCGGCTGTTTGCGGCCAGTATTCCGGAACTATCAGCCTGCAACTGTGTGGTGTCAGTTTGCTGATGCAGACTGTCCGGAGCTACCCGGGCAGCTGCTCTGGCTAATGAATCCTGTTGAGCCTTGAACCGCAAATATTTTTCCTGTGCCTGCTGATTGTAATACAAATAACCTACTACCAGCAAGCTTAACAAAATGAACCCAATGACTGAATTTCTATCCATCATGTATGATATCCTTAAAATGGCCCGATTTTACATTTTTCTGACCCTGAATTTTTGACCTGCAAAGGTAAGAAAAAGACGGTTGGTGATTCATGCCGTATGAACAGAACTTTCTGCATGCAGAGGATTGGATGCTTTTCGTTGTTCAGCGTATGTTTTGGCAGCTTTGATGAATGCCACAAAAACCGGATGAGGATTTTCAACTGTACTTTTTAATTCCGGATGATACTGACATCCAAAGAAAAAGGGATGGCTGGGTAATTCAATAATTTCTACGAGACCCGTTTCCGGATTGACACCCGAAGCAATCATACCTGCTTTTTCCATGGCTTCCAGGTAACGATTATTGAATTCATAGCGATGCCGGTGGCGCTCACTGATGAGATGGGTGCGATAAATTTTCTCAGCCAGGGTACCCGGTTTAATCTGGCAGGGATAAGCTCCCAGTCGCATGGTGCCACCTTTAGCGGTAATTTTTTTCTGTTCTTCCATCAAATCAATAACCGGATCAGGAGTAGCTGGGTTCATTTCGGTGGAATGAGCTTCCGGCAAGCCCATCACATGCCTAGCAAATTCTATCACTGCACATTGCATGCCCAGGCAAATGCCGAAAAAGGGAATTTGATGTTCACGTACATACCGGATGGCTGCAATTTTACCTTCCACACCCCGATTGCCAAAGCCGGGCGCCACCAGCACACCATCCAATCCGGCCAGTTTTTCTTCTACATTTTCGGGCGTAATAAATTCTGAATGAATATACTGCACCACCACCTTGCATTCATTCACTGCGCCTGCGTGAATAAAGGATTCCAGGATAGATTTATAGGCATCCTGCAATTCCACATATTTCCCCACCAGTCCTATGGTAACTTTTGATTTGGGATATTTCAATTTATCCAGAAATTCCCGCCAGCGCGACAGTTCGGGCTCTTGGCGGATGGGAATGTGTAATTTCTGCATGCAGATCACATCTAGTTTCTCACGCATCATCTCCAACGGCACTTCATAAATGGTGGGCACATCATTGGCTTCGATAACCGCATCCACATTCACGTTGCAGAATAAAGCAATTTTCTTTTTCAGATCGTATGTCATCGGCTCTTCTGTACGACACACAATGATATCAGGATGCACACCATTTTCACTGAGCATGCGAACAGAATGCTGTGTAGGCTTGGTCTTCAGTTCTTTTGCAGCACGCAGGTAAGGAATCAAAGTTAGGTGTATCACCAGGCAATTTTCATTTCCCAATTCCCATTGCAACTGGCGTACGGCTTCAATGTAGGGCAGTGATTCAATATCTCCGACGGTGCCACCCACTTCAGTGATCACAATATCATACTGTCCATCATTGCCCAAGAGCAGCACCCGGCGCTTGATTTCATCGGTAATATGAGGAATTACCTGTACTGTTTTACCCAAATAGGCTCCTTCCCGCTCCTTGTTGATCACGGTCTGGTAAATACGGCCCGTAGTAACATTGTTGGCCTGTGAAGTAGGGCGGTTTAAAAAGCGCTCATAATGTCCGAGGTCAAGATCGGTTTCGGCTCCGTCTTCGGTCACATAGCATTCGCCATGTTCGTATGGATTGAGGGTGCCGGGATCTACATTGATGTAGGGATCAAATTTCTGAATGGTTACCCGCAGGCCTCTGGCTTGCAACAATTTGGCGAGAGAAGCTGCAATAATTCCTTTTCCAAGCGAAGAGGTAACACCTCCGGTCACAAAAATATATTTAGCCATAAGCAGAACGATTTCGCATCATGCATGTGACCTCAGGGAAAATATTCGAAACTTAATGCAGACGGAGGGTATTTTCCACGTGGTCAGACAAAATTACAACTTTTTCCTCCCCTGCCAAATAAAGCTTTAGCCATCTGAAAAGCATGTGGATATCTGGAAAACTTCCAGTAGGTTTGCGCTGCATTTGAAAAGCGATATGGAAAGCTCCGTTTCACCCAAAACACCCAAAGACTCGCTGGTAGTGATGACAGAGTTGGTATTGCCCAACGATACCAACACGTTTGGCAATCTGATGGGCGGCCGGTTGATGTACTGGATGGATATTGCGGCTGCATTGGCTTCCATGAAACACTGCGGCAGTCCCGTTGTTACAGCTTCCGTGGATAATATCTCGTTTGAGAATCCCATCCGCCTGGGAAATGTGGTACATATTGAGGCCAAGGTATCGCGTGCTTTTCATACTTCCATGGAGGTGCATATTTCCGTGTGGAGTGAAGATACCCTGCAGCATTTTCGCTACCGGTCCAACGAGGCCTATTACACCTTTGTAGCCATCGACCCGAACGGGAAACCCAAGCCTGTACCTCCCCTGCAACCCGAAACCGAAGAAGAAAAACGCCTGTATGAAGGTGCCCTGCGGCGCCGGCAGCTGCGTTTGATTCTGGGAGGTAAAATGAAACCCGAGGATGCCGATGAATTAAAGGCTTTATTTCAAAGTTCCTCTCCTGATAAATAAGCCCGCGGAACAGTTTTAAGGTTAAGCAAAACAGGTATCAATTGCCTGTTGCAATAGCGGATTTATCTCATCAGCCCGATCCAGCACCATCAGATGGGTACCTCCGCGAATGATATGATCCGGTTTTTTCACAAAACAGATGGGTAACATGTGGTCTGTGTCGCCATGGATTTGGATGCAGGGACATGCCATGGTATGCTTCCTCCAGCTGATCACCTGCTGCCAGGCCCAACGAAAAAATGTTTCGTCCGTTTCGCGGATGATCTGCTTCAGCAAATGACAGGTAGTATGTGTTTCCGGGCCAAACAGCCATCGTCCCGGACCCGAGCCCAGGGCCTGCAACCAGCCATAAGGCAACCACCGATGCACAGGGAAAATATGCAGCAATTGAAAATAAGGGGGGAGTTCATTGGGTGATCTGACACTCGAAATCAGAATTATGCCCTTTACCGAACGGATCCCACTGATTTCAATGGCCATCATTCCACCAAATGACATACCGATCAGCACGGGATCCGGTGCGGAAATCTGTTCGCCCAGCCGCATAGCATAGGCCTGCATGGTTTCCCGTGGTAATGGTCTGATCCAATGCACAGGATGCAACCGGCATCGCTGCAGCTGAAGCCGCTGAAAGATTCGCTGATCCGCACCCAGACCACTGATCAGATAAACATCAGGCATTGTCCATGGCAATGAAGCGGGAAGTTAGGCTAAAATCCTGGCAAAGGAAATATTTCCAGCCCGGGAAGAGCCACATGCAGCTCCTTCCCAAATCAAAAGCCCCGGATTGGTACACATCCGGGGCTGTAGGTATTGAATTTCAACGGAGAATCTGGTTTCTCAGGACGCCGGCTTATCGCCCTCATCAGGCTTTTGTTGTTTGTTTTCTTCTTCAGCCTGTTTCATTTTTTCCTTGATTTCCGCCAGCACGCCCAAATCACCTAAAGTAGCCTTTTCGATTTTCGATTGCACGTTTTTCACGGCTTTACGGGTTTTCTCGGCTTCTGCTTTCTTTTCCTTATGTACAGCTTCCCGTTCCTGGTGCTTCCGCTGTTCCCATACTTTGGTATGCGAAACCACAATGCGCTTTTCTGCCCGATCAAATTCCTGAATCATCACTTCAATCACATCATCAACTTGGATGGTATGATCGTCTTCGGTTTTCAACTGGCGGGCAGGCGCAAAAGCTTCCACTCCATATTGCAGCTGAATAAGCGCACCTTTTTCATCTTTCTTCACCACAGTGCCTTCGTGAATGGAGCCTACCGGGAAAATGGTTTCGAAGGTATTCCAGGGATCTTCTTCCAGCTGCTTGTGTCCAAGGGAAAGTTTGCGGTTTTGCTTGTCAATGTTGAGGATCACCACTTCAATTTCCTCTCCGGGTTTGGTGTATTCGCTGGGATGATTAAATCGTTTGGTCCAGCTCAGGTCAGAGATATGAATCATCCCGCCTATACCAGGCTCCAGTTCCACGAACACGCCATAAGGTGTAAGATTCTTAACGATCCCTTTATGACGGCTGTCAACGGGGTATTTCTCTTCAATATTTTCCCAGGGATCGGGAGTAAGCTGTTTGATGGAAAGACTCATCTTGCGTTCTTCCCGGTTGAGCGTCACAATCACTGCTTCATGCTCATCACCCAGTTTGAAGAATTCCTTGGCATTGACCGGAGTAGACGCCCAGCTTACTTCTGAAACGTGTACCAGGCCTTCCACACCGGGAAGAATTTCCAGGAATGCCCCGTAGTCTTCGATATTCACCACCTTCCCTTTCACACGGGCGCCTTCCTTGATATTTTCCGGCAAGGTATCCCAGGGATGTGGCATCAACTGTTTATAGCCCAGGCTGATGCGTTTTTTCTCATCGTCAAAATCCAGTACTACCACATTAATCTTCTGATCGAGCTTAAGCACCTCGCTGGGATGAGAAATACGTCCCCAGCTGATATCGGTGATATAGAGCAATCCGTCTACACCACCCAGGTCAATGAATGCACCAAAATCCGTGATATTTTTGATGGTTCCTTCCAGCACCTGTCCTTTTTCCAGCCTGGAGATAATTTCCATGCGCTGCTGTTCGATATCGCTCTCAATCAATGCTTTGTGGGATACCACGGCATTCTTGATGGCTTCATTGATTTTCACCACCTTAAATTCCATGGTTTTGCCCACAAACTGATCGTAGTCGGTAATCGGCTTCACATCAATTTGAGAGCCGGGCAGGAAGGTTTCCATCCCGTGAATGTCCACAATGAGGCCGCCCTTTGTTTTGCTGGTTACCGTACCAGTAATCACTTCGCCGGTCTTGTAGGCTTCCACGATGCGTTCCCAGGCTCTGAGCAGGCGGGCCTGCTTGCGGCTGAGCACCAGCTGACCGTTGCGATCTTCTTTTTCGACAACCAGCACTTCCACCTCATCGCCCACCTTCAGGCCGGGCATGTCACGAAATTCATTGAGGGAAACCAGTCCGTCGGATTTATAGCCGATATGGATGATAGCATCCGAATCGGTTAGCCCCACCACAGTGCCTTTGATAATTTCATTTTCTTCGATGTTGCGAAAAGTCTTCTCATAGGTTTTTTCATACCGTTCCCACTCTTCGGGGCTATAGGTGGAAACGTGTTTCTTGTCAATGCTCCAGTCAAAATCATCATGTGCGGAGCTTTCTGCCTGAGTTGCAGAAACGGAAACAGGCTGCTCATGTGGCTGAGCAGCATTTTCCTGAGAAGATGACATAGATGGTTGCAATTCTTGATCTGCCAAGTTTAAGTCCTCCTTTTTGTGAAATTTTTTTGTCAGAAACGGATTGCAAAGATAGGGCAAATTTCGAATGCAGAAAATTTGTCCGTTATTTTGTAAAATGAAAAAGCACGCTGATGAAACAGTTTGATGTGCCTCCCGCCTACCGCAGCCAGCTGATCAGCCAGATCAAACAACGCCGTCGCCAGGCCGACCGGATGAAAAAAGATTTTAGCCCTACCCGGCTGACAATCGGTCGGATGACGGTGCTGCTGGCCAGGCATTTCGGCTTTTGTTATGGAGTTGAAAATGCGATTGAAATCTCATTCCGGGCGGTGGAGGAGCATCCCGACAAGCGTATTTTTCTGCTAAGCGAAATGATTCACAATCCGCTTGTGAATGCTGATCTGGCACGCCGCGGCGTACAGTTTATCATGGATACACACGGGCGCCAGCTCATTCCCTGGTCAGAACTGAAGCCAGATGATATCGTCATGATTCCCGCTTTCGGTACCACGCTTGAAATCGCCGAACAGCTTCATCGTATAGGAATTTCACCCATTGCCTACAATACCACCTGTCCGTTTGTGGAACGCGTCTGGAACAAGGCTTCCAGCATCGGAGAGAAGGGATACACCGTAGTGATTCATGGCAAGCCCCAGCATGAAGAAACCCGTGCAAGCTTTTCTCACAGCGCAGCCATAGCTCCTACCGTCATCGTGAAGGATATGCAGCAGGCCCGGCAACTGGCTGAATTTATTACCCGGAAACGCCCGGCAGATGAGTTTTTTGAAGTATTTCGCAATCAATATTCCAGCGGATTCAACCCGGAAACTGACCTGCAGCGCATCGGCGTGGTTAACCAGACCACCATGCTGGCCAGTGAAACCCAGGCCATTGCCGATTACCTGAAACAGGTAATCAAAACGTATTTCCAACTCACCGATGAAACGATTGACAAGCATTTTGCAGATACGCGCGACACCCTTTGCTATGCTACCAACGATAACCAGACAGCCGTCATCCGTATGCTCGAGGAACAAGCCGATTTTGCCATTGTGGTAGGTGGTTACAACAGCTCCAATACATCTCATCTTGTGGAACTCTGCATAGAAAAATTACCCACCTATTTTATCTGCGGACCCCAGGAAATTCAGGATAACGGAGATATTCATCATTGGGATATTCATCAAAAACAAAAAATAACAACTGCACAGGTAATTCCTGCTGAAAAAGATTTTACTGTGATGCTCACCAGTGGCGCTTCCTGCCCCGATGCACTTGTCGAAGCAGTCATCCACCGTTTAGCACAGGTTGCCAATATCCCTGAAACCATGTGGGAATCGTTTTTGCATCAATCCGTTTCTGCATAAAAAAACCGGCGCCTTAATTTCCTGCGCCGGATGTCATAGGGAAGGGGAACACAAACAATGGGGGAAACTTTCAACCTTCAATGTAAAATGAAACTGTCAACCTTATGCTTCAAATGTAGATTGAAAAACAATATCCGTTCGCGAATTTTAGTAAGCGGGCGTTATATGCCAAAAAGTGGTTGATTTTTACCTATCAGCGGTCAGCTCCAGAAATCAGCTGAATAAAATCCTGCAACCTGCGCCGTGCAACTTCGATCTCCGCTCCATCATCCATGATCACGTAGGGACGATTGCTTTTGACGAATTGATGAATATGCTGATAATTGATCAGATGGGATTGATGAATACGGAAAAACTGATAATCTTCCAGTAAAAATTCGAATTCCTTTAAAGTGCGGCATACAACCAGTTGTGGTTGCTGCGTAAAATGTACACGGGTATAACTACCCAGAGCTTCGCATCGGATAATTTCCCTCACCTGTACAAACTGAAAGCCACGTGCTATGGGGAGAGCAATTTTTTGTTCCTGATTTTGCTGCTGATGCATGTTGTAAATCAAAGTAGCCAGTTGATCACCAGGGGGCTTCTGCAGCTGATATTTACGCATGCATTTCTGTACAGCTGCCTTCAGTTCTGCTGCAGAATAAGGTTTCAGAATATAATCCAATGCATTAAACTTAATTGCTTTTAATGCATAATTTTCATAGGCGGTAACAAAAATTACGTCAAATTGAGGGTTCTGAAAAAACTGAAACAAACTAAATCCATTCATACGCGGCATTTCGATATCCAGCATCACCAGTTGAGGCTCAAACTGATGAATGGCCTGTACGGCCTGTTCCACGCTCTGGCTTTCAGCCACCACTTCCGCTTCCGGCACATGAACTTTCATCATGGCCTTGAGGGTATCAATACATTCTTGTTCATCATCAACAATTAAGGTTTTGACTTTTTCGGTTTGCATATGTTTATGAATAAGCAAATTCAACAGGCAATTCCAGGATGATTTTTGTTCCACATGGTTTCTGGTTTCCATCAATCAAATCTACAATCTGAATTTGTTGAAGGTTAAAAGAAAGAGAATGCTGCAACAGCTTTAATCTCTCTTCCGTTAACCGCAAACCCATCGATATATGTTTTGGACTTTTATGCATCTTAATTTCTTCAGCTTTTTGTCTTCCTATACCATTATCTTCTATCTCTACCCTCAATTTCTGGTGCTCATGCAATTTCATCGATATTTTCAGAATACCACCTCCCTTTCTAGGTGCAAGGCCATGCCAGATGGCATTTTCCACAAATGGCTGAATCATGAGAGGAGCAATCATTACATCTTCCGTATCAATACTTTCTTCTATCTGAAGAACAAATTCAAAACTATGATTGCAACGCAGATTTTCAAGCTCAACATAAATTGATAAAAATTCAATCTCACTCGATAAAGGAATAAAATCCCGTTCACTGTTTTCCAGAATCATCCGTATTAACCTGGCAAATTTGGTTAAATAATCTGAAGCTTCTTCCGGCTGATTGGTCCAGATGTATTTATGAATAGAGTTGAGGCTGTTGAAGATAAAATGCGGATTCATTCTCGATCTGAGAGACTGCAGTTCCAGCTGCAGTGCACGCTGGCGTATCTTTAATTCGCGATGGCGAATCACAAAATAACCTCCGATAACCATTACCACAATTAATCCCATCAGAGACAAAGCAAGAATCAGATTGCGATTTGATTCCAAGTCTTTCAGATAGGCTTCTTTCTGGAGCAGCTGAATAGCTGCATTTTTCTTATCCAGCTGGTATAAAACTTCAAGCTCGGCCATCCTGTTACTGATCTTATCATTCAGCATACTGTCTTTATAATTCAAAGCCTTTTCCAACATTTCCATTGATTGTTTGAAATTACCCTTTCCCGCATAATATTCCTGCAGGGCCTTATAAGCCTTCATAATCAAAGATTTTGAGCCTATTGACTGAGCAATACCAAGCCCCTTGGTTATTTGATTATAGGCCTCAGGATATTTTTTCATCAACAAATAAGTATATCCCAGGCTGATATAACTATCTGCTACATCAATCACATCACCAATCTGATCACTTAATTGAAGAGCTTTTTGGAAATAGTCCAATGACAGAGAATATCGGCCTAATTTCTGATAAGCCTGGCCCAGATTATTATAGGAAATCAGTTTACCTTGACGATTGTTGATAAGTTCATTGTAGGAAAGAGATTTAAGGAAATAATCCACAGCCTGAACATATTTATTTTTCCCTTCCAGTGCCAACCCGATATTTGCGTAATTAATAGCCAGTCCCAGATTGTTGTGATGCTGCTTTTCAATTTCAAGAGATTGCTGGAATGAAGCGATTGCCTTATCATATTGTTCTGTGGATAAATAGATATTCCCGATGCTGTTGATAGCTATGGCCTGGCTACGCCAGTTTCCGCATGCTTCTGCTATGTGAAGTGCCCGCATATGGTACTCAAAGGCCTGCTGATTATCATCCAATCGCCTGTATGCTACGCCAATATTGTTGAGAATGGTAGATAACAAAACACTATCTTTCATAGTCGAAGCATAATCGAGTGCCTGCTTGCCATAGTTGACTGCAAGCAGATAGCGGGCCACATTACGTTGATCTACACACATCGCATTATATACCCTTGCCAGCTGAAGCGAATCATCTATTTTTTCAGCCAGTTCGAGGGCCTGTATTAAAAAGGGATTTTCTTGTTCACGTTTATGCCATTCATTTCGATACACACTGCCTGCATTCAGCAGATAACTGATTTTAGCTGTATCGCTTTTAATGAATGTAACTGTATCAAGCTGATGCTGAACAATAGCTGTTGTATCCACATGAATTTTTGTTCCGGCAATACCGGCTGAACAGATAAAACCGGCAACAAACATGCATGTGCAAGAAGCAAATATATGTGAATGAATAAGCCTCATTTCAGGTTAATAAAATTTATCAGCAAGGATGCAAAAGGCTCAGGAAATGGTTGTTTTTTCGATAGGAAGGTTGTGCATAATCTTTTGCACGTAATCCATAGCAACCTGCAGCTGTTGAGTTTCTGTCAGATGGGAATTGTCAATTACAAAAGCATCTGCAGCTTTTCTGAGGGGGCTTACGGCGCGCTGGGTATCAAGCCGGTCGCGTTCAAGCAGATTTTTTTCCACTTCAGCGAGGCTAATTTCCGGATGCAGGGGTTGAAGTTCTTTCCATCTTCTTTGTGCGCGAATCTTTACATCGGCCGTCATAAAAATTTTCACGTCTGCATCCGGAAAAACGACCGTTCCGATATCCCGGCCATCCATGACGATTCCTCTCTGTTGACCCATCCTGCGCTGCTGAGCGACTGCAAATTCCCGCACTTCAGGAATAGCCGCTACCTGGCTTACGGCTTCTGATACCTCCCAGCTGCGAATGGCCTGCTCCACATTCTCACCATTCAGCCATATCACAGAACGTCCACTGGAAGGATCGTATTTGAAATCCAGATGGATATCTTTTAATACCTCACGAATGGCAGCCAGATCATTAAGGTTTACTTTCCTGCGAAGCAGTTCATAGGTAATAGCCCTGTACATGGCCCCGCTGTCAATGTACTTGTACTGCAATGCGGATGCAAGTTGTCTGGCGAGCGTGCTTTTTCCACACGAAGAATAACCATCAATAGCAATAATCAGGGGGCGCATGCACAACAAAGTTAACATTCTTTTGGCGATTTCATAAAAAAGGGATAGCTATTTGCTATCCCTTAGGTTGTATGGTAATGTGTGGTTCGTAATTCAGCTTTTCTTTTCCGTAGCCGCAGATGAAGCGCTGCTCACCTCGGGCTCTGATGATTTCAGCTGGAACTTCAATGCCTGATTTTTTTCATCGAAATCTGCAATGAGCACATCACCCTGTTTTACCTTCAGCATCAGAATTTCTTCTGCCAGCGGGTCTTCCAGATATTTCTGGATGGCTCGGTGCAAAGGCCGGGCACCAAACTGGGTATCGTAACCTTTATCGGCCAGAAACTCTTTGGCAGCCTGGGTAAGCTCCAGTTTCACACCCATGTTTTCTAGCCGCTTGTGCACATCTTTCATGATGATATCGATGATGGCAAAGATATGTTCTTTGCTGAGCGGATTAAAGATCACCACATCATCAATCCTGTTCAGGAATTCGGGTGAAAAAGTACGCTTCAAAGCTTTTTCAATGACAGCCCGTGTATTCTCTTCCTCATTGGACCGTGCTGCCGTCACAAATCCCACACCTGCACCAAAGTCTTTCAGCTGCCGCACACCAATGTTGGAGGTCATGATGATCAGCGTGTTCTTGAAATCAACCTTTCTGCCAAGACCGTCGGTTAGATGGCCATCATCAAGCACCTGAAGCAGGATATTGTAAATGTCGGGATGGGCTTTTTCGATTTCATCTAGCAACACCACAGAATAAGGCTTGCGCCTTACCTTTTCGGTGAGCTGGCCGCCTTCTTCGTATCCTACGTAACCGGGAGGAGCACCGATGAGCCGGCTGACGGAGAATTTTTCCATGTACTCACTCATATCGATGCGGATGAGCGCATCTTCCGAATCGAACAAATACCGGGCAAGCGCCTTGGCCAGTTCGGTTTTACCAACGCCTGTGGGTCCAAGGAAGATAAAGGAACCGATGGGCTTGCGGGGATCTTTCAATCCTACCCGGTTGCGCTGGATGGCCTTGGTAACCTTCATGATGGCTTCATCCTGACCTACCACAGCCTGGCGAAGATCGTCGGCCATATGCAACAGCTTCTCCGATTCGGCCTGCACCATCCGTTTCACTGGGATTCCCGTCATCATGCTTACCACTTCAGCCACATCTTCTTCCGTTATCGGATAGCGGCGATGTTTGATTTCTTCTTCCCATTCAGCCTTAGCTCTTTCCAGCTCTTCGCCCAGCTTTTTCTCGGTATCCCGCAGGGCTGCTGCTTCTTCAAAACGCTGGCTTTTGACCACCCGATTCTTTTCCTGCTTGATTTCTTCAATTTTCTTTTCCAGATCCAGGATATGCTGGGGCACGTTGATGTTTTTCAGATGCACCCGAGCACCCACCTCGTCCATCACATCAATAGCTTTGTCAGGAAGAAAACGATCGGTGATATAGCGGTCGCTGAGCTTCACACAAGCTTGGATAGCTTCTTCGGAATAATCCACGTTATGAAATTCTTCATACCGGGATTTGATGTTCATCAATATCTGAATAGTTTCTTCCGGTGTCGGAGGATCAACCATCACCTTCTGGAAGCGCCGGTCCAAAGCTCCATCTTTTTCGATGTACATGCGGTATTCATCGAGTGTGGATGCACCGATGCACTGCAATTCGCCCCTGGCAAGTGCAGGTTTGAAAATATTGGATGCATCGAGTGAGCCGGAAGCACCGCCTGCCCCGATGATGGTATGAATTTCATCAATAAACAGAATCACATCCCGGTTTTTTTCCAATTCATTCATGATGGCCTTCATCCTTTCCTCAAACTGTCCGCGATATTTGGTACCAGCTACCAGGGCAGCCAGATCCAGGCTTACCACGCGTTTGTCGAAAAGCACCCGAGATACCTTGCGCTGTACGATCCGCAAGGCCAATCCCTCCACAATGGCCGTTTTCCCGACGCCCGGTTCACCAATCAAAATCGGGTTGTTTTTCTTGCGGCGGGAAAGGATCTGGGATACACGTTCAATTTCCTTTTCCCGTCCTACAATGGGATCCAGCTGACCCAGCTCGGCCAGGCGGGTGATATCTCGGCCAAAATTATCCAGTACCGGCGTTTTGGATTTGGTGCTTGCCTGACGTGCTGTGCGCGAACTATAGCTGCTTTTCCTTTCCTCATCAAACTCTTCTTCGCCGGTTTCATCGGAATATTCAGCCTTAGGATCGGATGATTTTACATATCCCAGCTCACTTTTGAAGCTTTCATAATCCACATCATATTGCTTCAGCAGCTGAGTACAGATGTTTTCCTTGTTTTTTAGAATGGAAAGCATCAAATGCTCTGTTTCCACTGTGGGGCTTTTCATGGATTTGGCCTCCAGCACCGTCACCCGAATGACTTTCTCGGCCTGCTTTGTGAGAGGAAGACTGTTGATATTGGCAATGTTTTTACCTGTTTTATCCCTGACGGCAGCCTCAACCTCTCGCTTCAATTCTTCAATATTTACATTCATGGATTTCAAGATCTGAATAGCCGTGCTCTCTCCCTCTCTGATGAGGCCCAGCAGCAGATGCTCAGTGCCGATGAAATCATTCCCCAATCTCAAAGCCTCTTCCCTGCTGAAGGATATGATTTCTTTTACCTGTGGTGAAAAGTTTTGATCCATTGTTTGTTGAGTTTGATTTTGTTTGTTAAATCAGCCTGCCTGTAAGCAGGTAGCTGATCAATACAATATTAGTAAATAATTTTGAATTATTTCTGCATCCGGATTTTCGGCCAGAATGCGGAATCATCCTATCTTTAACAAAAATTTATTCTTCATGTTCAAAATCGATACCAGAGAAAAATACCGGACAATACGCGTGGAAAAGGATCGGTTTGATGCTAATTTGACAGCCGAAATTACAACTGCATTACAAAATGCTGACGGAATGTTGCAGGGCAATCTCATCTGGGATTTGAGTGAAGTGAAGCAGATTGATGAAGATAGTTTATCCATTCTGGAAATTATTTATGAATCTTGTTATGCCAGCGGATATTCCTGTTGTATTGTTTGCGGGCGTTCACCCATTTGCAACACCCTCAAAAAAAGGAATCGCGACTGGAATCTGGTACCTACATTGAGTGAAGCCGTTGATCTCATTGGCCTGGAAGAGATGGAAAGGCTCCTGCAGCAATCTTCCACAGAAGGCCAGGAAGAAGGTGAAACTGAGAAATTGTCATGAATGTATGCCTTTTGCAGTAACCATCCTCGGTAATAATTCGGCCATTCCTTCCCATGAGCGATTTCCCACCGCGCAGGTTGTAACATATGAAGATGAGCTTTTCCTGATCGACTGCGGCGAAGGCACCCAAATGCAGCTGGCGAGATACAAAATCAGGAGAAACAAGATTCATCACATTTTCATCAGCCATTTGCATGGAGATCATTATTTCGGGCTCATCGGTTTAATTAACAGCTTTAACCTGCTGCAACGCACCGAACCTCTGCACCTGTATGCCCCAGCTGAGCTGGAATCCATCATCTGGCGCCAGCTGGAATGTGCAGCCACCACCTTGCATTTCACGCTACATTTTCATCCGCTGCAGGTGCCCGGATTTCAGCTGATTGCTGATTTACCCCATCTGCGCATCAGCTGTTTCCCAACAAAACACAAGATTTTATGTTTCGGATTTTTATTTGAAGAAAAGCCCCGCCATCGGAAAGTGATTCCCGAAAAAGCCCGGGAAGCAGGTGTTCCTTTGAACTTCTACAAAAACCTGCAACAAGGAGAAGATTACGTATCGGCCACCGGCAAAATCATTCCCAATGAGGAACTTACCTTACCTCCGCCGCAACCCAGGAAATATGCCTACTGTGCGGATACCTTGTATGATGAAGGATTGATTCCCTACATTGCCGGTTGTGATCTGGTTTACCATGAAACCACCTATCTGCAGCAGGATTTACATCGTGCCATTGAACGCTTTCATTCTACCACCCTGCAGGCCGCAACCCTTGCCCGAAAAGCACTTCAGGATAATGGCAAACTGCTAATCGGCCATTTTTCATCCCGCTATGAACGGCTGGAAGATTTTGAAAACGAATGCAGGAGTATTTTCCCAGAGACTTATCTAGCCCTGCAGGGAGCTACTTATTTCGTGGGCACTCCCTGGAAAGCACGCATGTAATCGCGGATTTGCTGATGCAGCGATGCCGACACCGGCACCAGCGGCAGCCGTAGCATGTTCTCACAAAGACCTGCTTCTGCCATAAATGCCTTGATACCGGCCGGATTATTTTCAGCAAACATCATCTGGAAGGCATCCAGCAAACGATAATGCAACTGACGGGCTTCTGAAAATCGCTCTGCCAGGGCAAAGCGTATCAATTCGCTCATTTCCCGCGGAAAACAATTGGCAGCCACGGAAATCACTCCTTCAAATCCGCATGCAATCTGTGCCAGGGCCAATGCATCATCACCGGAAAGCAGCACAAAATCATGGGGCTTGTGTTTGGCCAGTTCCATGCATTGCTGCAGATCACCGGAGGCTTCTTTCACGCCGACAATATTATCCAGCTCAGCCAAACGCAATATTGTTTGCACGCTTACATTTCTGCCGGTACGGCCGGGAACATTGTAGATGATCACAGGTTTGGGAGAAGCTTCTGCAATGGCCTTATAATGCTGATACAATCCTTCCTGGGAAGGTTTATTGTAGTAAGGCGATACACTGAGTACAGCAATAGCCTGATCAAGCGGACAGGTTTTCAATCGCTTGACTACATCGGCGGTATGATAATCGCCCAGACCTACCACTACCGGCACCCGACCGGCTACTTTTTCAAAAGTAAAAAGAATGATCTCTGTTTTTTCTTCTGCGGAGAGGGTGGGTGTTTCACCGGTGGTGCCCAGGCTTACGATGTAATTAACACCACCCTGAATCACATATTCGATAATGCGTTCCAATGCAGGATAATCTACCTCGAGGCGTGCATTGAAAGGAGTTACAATAGCTACTCCCGTACCGCGGAGCATTTCCTGAATATCACTCATTGATGTGTATTTTAAAAAAGACCACGATTGTAAATTGTTTCAATGGCAGATTCATTCCACTTCTCTGAACACTCCCATCCGGGAAAATTTCTCAATCCGTTGGCGGATGCGTTCTTCTGGTGGAATCGGTTCCAGTTCATCAATAGCCTTCAGAATCCATCCTTTGAGTGTTTCAGCCATTTCATCTGGATTGACGTGAGCGCCGCCCAAGGGTTCGGGGATGATATCGTCAATCAAATGAAAAGATTTCATGTGGGCTGCGGTTAGTTTGAGCTGTTCAGCGGCCTGTTCCTTGTAATCCCAGCTGCGCCACAGGATGGACGAACATGATTCCGGCGAAATCACACTATACCAGGTATTTTCCAGCATATAAATCCGATCGCCCACACCAATACCCAAAGCTCCGCCTGAAGCGCCTTCTCCGATCACGATGCAGATGACCGGCACTTTCAGCAATACCATTTCATAAAGATTGCGGGCAATGGCTTCGGCCTGTCCGCGTTCTTCAGCCTCCAATCCGGGGAAAGCTCCCGGAGTATCGATTAACGTAACAATAGGTTTGTTAAATTTTTCGGCCAGTTTCATCAGCCGCAAAGCCTTCCGGTAACCTTCCGGATTGGCCATGCCAAAATTGCGCAGCTGGCGCATGCGGGTATTGACACCCTTCTGATGCCCGATGAACATGATGGTGCGATTGGCAATATCGCCAAAACCGCCAACCATGGCCTTATCATCTTTCACTTTCCGATCGCCATGCAATTCGATGAAATGCCGGCACATCTTTTCAATGTAGGCCAGGGTATAAGGCCTGTTCGGATGGCGGCTCAGCTGCACACGCTGCCAGCTGGTGAGCTGCTGGGTGATCTCCAGCCGTTTCTGCCGGATTTTTTCTTCAATTTCCTTAACCGTAGCCGATACATCCACCTTGCTTTTTTCTCCCGCCTGCTTTACTTTTTCAAGCTGTTCATACAACTCAGCTACCGGTTGTTCAAAGTCTAAAAACTGCATCATGGGAATGGCTTAGACCCCGTAAAGATACAGCCAAAATATTTTTTGATGGTTTGTATGCTATTTTTCATAAAACTGCCTAACTTTGCAAGCCCTGACTGAAACACACCCGACTGTTGAGCTTGCAGGTAGGAAGTCAGGTTTCTGCAGTGAAAAAGTGGGTTTGTAGGTTCAGGGGCTCTATCAACCAGGTGTTCTTAAATTTTACGTGCTTACGGACCAGTAGTTCAGCTGGTTAGAATGCCGCCCTGTCACGGCGGAGGTCGCGGGTTCGAGTCCCGTCTGGTCCGCTCTCCCTGCCGATATATAAGTCTTCACGCTCCATTTGCTATTTCTCGAAAGTCAGATTATTTATCCAAAATCAAACCTGTGCACATACGGGCACCAAGCTGGTCACATAGTAATTAGTGCGCCGAGTGCAATTCAGCACCTGTTGGATGATAAGCCACAAAGCCGTCAGGAAAACATTTTAAAACAGGGAAAGCGTCAGTAAAGTTGATTTATCTTTTATAGTCTTCAGGCACTAGCAAGTGCTACAATGATGTCATACTTGGTAATGATGTGGTAATTGCCGCTTTCATCCTTGCAAAGCACGGCCCCATTGTCTTTATTGATATAAGCCGAAAGGCGTTCAATGGGAGTATCCATCCCTACAACCGGAAAAGGCTTTTCCATGGCCTCTTCTGCTTTGGCATTGCGGATATGGGGATCACGCAATAATTTGTTGAAAATGCCACTTTCGGATAAGGAGCCGATAGGTTCGCCGTTTTTCATGACCGGCAATTGCCCGATATCATGATGCTGCATAAGCTCAATGGCATGTGTAACCGGCTCATGAGCTTCTATGGCAATCAACCGGTCGTGCACACGGGCATTCAGCATATCCTTCACGGTTTTCACATGCAGAAATCCGCGTTCCAGCATCCATTGATCGTTGTAAATTTTGCCCACATACCGGCTGCCATGATCGTGGAAAATGACCACCACCAGGTGTTCGGGCTTCAGGCGATCCTTGAGCTGAAGCAAACCAGCCACTGCACTGCCAGCTGAATAACCCACAAAAATTCCTTCTTCCTTGGTAATGCGCCTCGCCATGATGGCTCCATCCTTATCCGTTACTTTTTCGAAATGGTCAATCACACTCATATCATAATTTGCCGGCACAAAATCTTCTCCTATCCCTTCGGTAATGTAAGGATATACTTCATTCATGTCAATTTCACCGGTATCATGATATTTTTTGAGCAATGAACCATAAGTATCAATAGCCCAAACCTGGATATTCGGATTTTTTTCTTTCAGAAACATACCCGTACCGGTTATAGTGCCACCTGTACCGGCACCCACAACCAAATGTGTAATCTTGCCTTCTGTTTGTTCCCAGATCTCAGGTCCGGTAGTTTCATAATGAGCCTGCCGGTTGGAAAGGTTGTTGTACTGGTCAATGTAAATGCTGTTGGGAATTTCTTTGGCCAGGCGTTTGGCTACTGAATAATAGGAACGCGGATCATCAGGTTCCACATTGGTCGGACAAACGATCACTTCAGCGCCCAGCGCTTTCAGGATATCAATTTTTTCCTTGGATTGTTTATCCGTTATGGTAAAAATGCATTTATATCCTTTTACGATGGCCGCCATAGCTAATCCCATGCCGGTATTGCCGGAAGTACCTTCAATGATGGTGCCTCCGGGCCTCAGCAGACCGGCTTTTTCAGCATCTTCAATCATTTTCACGGCCATACGATCTTTGATGGAATGACCGGGATTAAAAAACTCCACCTTTGCCAGCACGGTACAAGGTAATTCAGCTGTAACCCGGTTGAGTTTTACCAGTGGGGTATGGCCAATGGTCTCCAGAATATTTTGATAATATGCCATGGAAAATGCAACTGCAGATTTATTGCAAAGTAAATGAAAAATAGCCAAAGATGCGGATTCCAGCTTGTTTCAAAAATTCATTACGGCTGTGAGCTCTGTGTGATGTAGGTTTGCATCCTAAACCAAAAACATCATGGCAGGTGTATTGTTTGTAACCGGCATTGGTACCGATGTAGGGAAAACGGTAGCCTCGGCATTGCTGGTGAAAGGCCTGCAGGCCGATTACTGGAAACCCGTGCAATCAGGTGCCACAGAAGGTACGGATGCTCAGCGCATTCAACATTGGCTGGGTTCATGGGTCAAGGTTCATCCGGAAGTATATCTGTTGCAAAAAGCCGTTTCTCCCCATCTCGCCGCGCGGGAAGAAGGTGTACATATCCGGTTGCAAAGGATATACGAAGCTTTTCAGCGTATTTACCATCCCGATCGGTGGCTTGTGATCGAAGGAGCCGGAGGCTTGCTGGTACCTTTAAATGAAGACCAAACCTTTCTGGATTTGATCAGACTATTGCAGGTACCGGTGGTATTGGTATCACGACAATATCTGGGTAGTTTAAACCACACCTTGCTTACCATGCAGGTATTGCAACAGGCGAATATGGCAGTGGCCGGATGGATTTGTAACGGAAATTATGAAAGCAATGAAGAGGATCTGGAAAAATGGCTGCCCTGGCCCAAACTCGCTGCAATGGAATGGGCGGAACAAATAAGTGCAGCATGGTTTGAGGAGCAAGTGCAGCATCTTAACATCCAATATTTATCGACCTTCCAATCTTCATATAGCGGATGAGTGCATCAGCACAAGATCAAAGCATTATTGAAGCTGTACCTAACTTTAGTGAGGGACGCGACCAGGCTATCATCCGGCAGATTACCGATGCTATGGCGTTTGATGCTGAAGGCCGCCTACGCGAAGCCATGAGAATCCTGCACGTGGATAGCGGAATAGCAGCCAACCGGACGGTTATTACATTGGCCGGCAACCCGGAGTCTGTCACAGAAGCCTTGTTTGAGGGTATCCGGAAAGCCACCGAGCTGATTGATATGCGCAAGCAACAGGGCGTGCATCCCCGCATAGGTGCCACGGATGTGTGTCCGCTTATTCCCCTGCAGCATATTTCTATGCAGCAAACCGTACAACTGGCCAGAAAGCTGGCCAGGCGTGTAGGCGAAGATCTTCAGATCCCGGTATTTCTCTATGAAGCGGCCAGGCTGAAGGAAGAGAGGAAGCGGCTGGCAACTATTCGGAAAGGGGAATTTGAAGGATTGGCAGAAAAAATACAGGATGCTGCCTGGCAGCCTGATTATGGGCCGGCAACTCCTCATCCCACTGCCGGAGCCGTAGTCATTGGCGCCCGGCCTTTTCTGATTGCTTTTAATGTTCACCTGGATACCCCGGATGTACAGATTGCCAAAACAATAGCCAAAGCCATTCGCGATTCCAGAGGGTCTGCGCATGCTTCAACCAGCAGCCCAAGTTCTGTTCGGCCGACGGGTTTGCCTGGCCTGCGTGCCATTGGCTGGTATGTGGAAGAATATGGCCTGGCTCAGGTATCTATGAACATTACCGATGTGGTAGGAACGCCTCTGCATCTTGCTTTTGAATCCGTAAAACAAAAGGCAGCAGAAATGGGTGTTGGCGTAAAAGGTGGCGAAATCATCGGGTTGGTACCTCTGGCCTGCCTGCTCGAAGCCGGTGCATTTTATGCCAGACAGTCGGGACTTTCTGCCGATACTCATGATGAGGAAACTCTCCTGAAACTGGCTATTGAACAATTGGGATTGCATCAACTGCATCCATTCGAACCACGACAAAAAATTCTGGAATATGTGATGCAGCAATATCCGGATGTATTTTCCTTGAAAACCATACCTCTGCCTTTGGCGATGGATGTGGCTCCGGGCATTTATCCGCCGGAAGAATAATATAAATAAACCCGTTGTTTGATTCTTTGCATGCTAGGGAAGCATTATTTATCCCCTCTCCTGCTGTTTTTCTTTACCTTGCTGCCCGATGAATGAAGAAAGAACTGTTCAGGCATATCATGTGCCATGGTATCGCTGGTTGCTATGGCCATTGGCCGTACTGTATGGGTTGGGCGTATGGCTGCGCAACCGGCTTTACGATATCGGCCTGTTATCGGCCGTGCAATTTGATGTACCGGTCATAGCTGTAGGTAATCTTGCCATGGGCGGCACAGGCAAGACGCCACACGTAGATTGGCTGGTTGAAATGTTGAAAGTCCACTACGAACCTGTGATCCTGAGCCGGGGTTATGGCCGGAAGTCAAAGGGCTATGTGTTGGCTCAACCACATACCACGGTGGATGATATCGGTGATGAACCGATGTTGTTATACCTGCATCATCGCGAGGTGCCGCTCGCAGTAGCCGAGCAAAGGGTATTGGCTATCCCTCAACTGCTGATGGATGCAGCCGAGCAGAAAGCTTTTTCAGACCATCGTTTTGTGGTTGTGCTTGACGATGCTTTTCAACACCGGAGCCTCAAACCCGGGATCAGTATTTTGCTGACTACCTGCAATCAGTTGTATGTGGACGACCGGCTGTTTCCCGTAGGTTATCTCCGGGATTGGAAAAATTCTGCCCGCCGGGCCGATATCGTGATAGTAACCAAGTGTCCGGATGATCTTACTCCTGCGCAGGCTCAGCATATCCGGCAAAGGATACATCTGCTTCCCCATCAGCAGATTTTTTTTACCGGGCTGCAATATGCCCATCCATACGATTTTTTTACCGGTCAACCTGTTGAACTGGATAAAGACACAGAGATTTTGCTGATTGCAGGAATAGCGCGTCCGGAAGCACTTCTGCAGGCGCTCAGTAAACAATTCACCCGTATCCATCCTCTGTTTTTCCGGGATCATCATGTGTACCGGGAAAACGATATCCGCCGCATAGATGCGGCTTTTCAGCAATTAACCGGAGCGCGCAAGGCCATTATCACCACAGAAAAAGATGCCGTTAAACTCTGGAAATTCAGGGACGACATACAGCAACGTCGCTGGCAGCTGCTGGTTCAGCCCGTGAAAATTTATTTCCTGTTTGATCAACAACAGGCTTGCATGCAATACATTGGGCAATATCTTTCGCATGCATCAGCCGGTTTTTTTGATTGAGCTTCAGCCGGAACTTGTATTTTTACACAATGCTTCCCGAGCAATAGCAAAAATTATGAGCAGAAAAAAAAGCGTAAAAAAGAAAAAATCAACTGCAGCAGCCGGAAAAAAATACCAGGGCATTGTGGATATGACCCGCTCGGGTGTGGCTTATATCATGGTAGAAGGACTGGCAAAAGATATCCGCGTCAGGCAGAAAAACCTCAACACCGCCATGCATGGAGATGAAGTGCTGGTGAAAATTCTTCCCCAACGCCAAAAAAGCGGGCGCATGGAGGGTGAGGTATTGCAGGTCGTCAACCGGAAAAGAAACGAATTTACCGGAGTGTTGCAGATAGCGGGTGCGCGGGCATTTGTGGTACCAGACGATGAACATCTGCCACAAGTACTCGTAGATGCTGAACATCTGCATGAAGCAAAGGCCGGTGATAAAGTAGTGGTTAAAATCCTTCGCTGGAAAGGAGCACATCGCTTGCCCGAAGGAGAAGTTACCCAGATTCTGGATCCCGGCCTTACCAGTGCGAATGATGTTGCAATGAAGGAAATTCTGGTGAGCCATGGCTTTCCGCTGGTATTTCCTAACGAGGTCATGCAGGAGTTGCTACATCTGCCAGACCGCATACCTGACTCAGAAATCAGCAAACGCAAAGATGTAAGAGATATTCTCACTTTCACCATTGATCCCGTAGATGCACGTGACTTTGATGATGCACTTTCCTTTCGTATGTTGAAAAATGGCCTGTTTGAAGTGGGCGTACATATTGCAGATGTAAGTCATTATGTGCTGCCCGGAACAGCTCTTGATGAAGAAGCTTACCGGAGGGCCACTTCTGTATATCTGCCTGATCGGGTGCTGCCCATGCTGCCGGAAAAAATTTCCAACGAATTGTGTTCCCTCAGGCCGCATGAAGACAAACTATGTTTCTCGGTAATCTTTCAGATTTCACCCAAAGCAGAAATAAAAAAATACTGGATCGGAAAAACGGTAATCCGCTCCGACCGGCGTTTTACCTATGAAGAGGTTCAGGAAATCATCGAAGCCAATCGTGAAAAAGAAGCTGAGAGCTTTCTGCATGCATCAACTGACGAGCCTTTTGTAAGGGAATTGATGTTGTTGCATCACCTCGCACAGCGCTTAAGAAAAGAAAGAATTGCCAACGGTGCCATCAACTTCAGTTCGGCTGAAGTACGTTTTGTACTCGACGAGCGAGCTTTCCCCATTGGTATCGTGATCAAAGAAAGCAAGGAAGCGCATCAGCTGATTGAAGAAATGATGTTGCTGGCCAACCGCACCGTGGCTGAGTTTGCCTCCAAATACAGATACAAACAACAACCCATTCCTTTCCCTTATCGCGTGCATGACCAGCCCGATGAAGAAAAACTGAAAATTTTTTCGGCTTTTGCATTGAAATTCGGACATCGGTTTGATTTATCCACCCCGCAAAGCATTGCTGCATCGTTCAACAAAATGCTGGCTCTCGTGCAGGGCAGACCTGAACAGCAGGTGCTTGAATCATTGGGCATCCGCACCATGGCCAAAGCCGTGTACAGCACGGAAAACATTGGCCATTACGGATTGGGATTTGATCAGTATTGTCACTTCACTTCTCCCATTCGTCGTTATCCCGATCTGATGGTGCACCGCATCCTGCAGCAATGCCTGGAGGGAAAAATTATTCCCGATCGGGAACTGGAAAAAAAATGCCGGCATTGTTCCGAAATGGAGCGGCATGCCATGGAAGCCGAGCGGGAAGCTACCAAATACAAGCAGGTGGAATACATGATGCAGCATATCGGCGAAGTGTTTGACGGAGTGATTTCCGGAGTGGCGCCCTTTGGCTTCTGGGTTGAAACCATCGACACCAAATGCGAAGGAATGATTAGCCTGCAAAGCCTTGCCAGCATTGACGAATTCCGGTATTCCGAAACGGAATATGCCCTGATTGGCATCCATACTGGCAGAAGATTTCGCTTCGGTGATACGGTTACAATTCTGGTAGCTGCTGCAAATTTGCAAAAGCGGCAGCTGGATTATGAGCTGGTGGAAGTGCTGGAACAACCCGCTGGCCCGCGAAAAAGAAAACGCAAAAAATCCTGAATGGTATTCAATCTGATACTATGCACAGCTTTCGTGAGTTACTGGAAAAATTTGAAAAACGGTTTCATGTTCAGCCATTCCCTGAACAGCCGGCCCGGCTTTATGATGCGGCCCGGCATATGTTGCAGATGCAGGGCAAGCGCATCCGCCCGATATTATGCTTAATGGGCAATGAATTGTTCGATGAAATTGTGGAAGATGCTTTTGAAGCAGCAGCTGCAATTGAATTGTTCCACAATTTTACCCTGATTCATGATGATATCATGGATAAGGCTCCGCTGCGAAGAGGACAGATTACCGTACACGAAAAATTTGGAGAACCCACAGCCATACTGGCTGGTGATGTAATGCTGGTGCAGGCTTATGAACACCTGAAATACATTTCATCAGATATTTTACCTGATATTCTACACGCTTTCAATCAGGCTGCACGCCTGGTTTGCGAAGGCCAGCAACTCGATATGGAGTTTGAAGCGAGCCATCCTTCTGAAATTCCCATGGATGCCTATATCGAAATGATTACGCTGAAAACATCCGTACTGCTGGCCATGAGCCTGCAGATCGGCGCCCTGATCGGCGGTGCGGGCGATCGCAACATTCATCATTTGTATGAATTCGGCAAACATCTGGGCATTGCTTTTCAGATTCAGGACGACTGGCTCGATGCTTTTGGTGATCCCCAGCAATTCGGCAAACAACAAGGGGGCGATATTCTTGCCAACAAGAAAACCTTTCTGCTGGTGAAAGCCTACGAAACGGCGGATAGCTGGCAACGCGAACAACTTGATCAGGCTTTCAGGCTGAGCGGAGCAGAAAAAGTGAAACAAGTACTTGACTTGTTTGAAGCCCTGCATATCCGGGAATGGGCTGAGGCTGAAAAACAGAAATACACCGGAATTGCCCTGCATCACCTGGAAGAAATTGCCGTGATTTCATCCCGCAAAAAACCTCTGGAAGAATTAGTTCATTATTTGCTGAACCGAACGTCATAAACAGCACATGAGTCGATTAAGCATCTATTTCAGGAGAAAGCCGGTTGATATCATTTTACAGGAGGCACAATCAGAAACCACAAAAGAACAGGGTCACCTGAAACGAGAGCTGAATGTAAGGGATCTGACAGCCATGGGCATTGCAGCTGTGATAGGTGCAGGTATTTTCTCCACCATTGGTGAAGCCGCTTATCATGGAGGGCCAGGCATTTCCCTGCTGTTTGTGCTCACAGCCATTACCTGTGGATTTTCGGCCATGTGTTACGCTGAGTTTGCTTCCCGCATTCCTGTTTCTGGCAGTGCTTACACGTATGCCTATGCTTCCTTTGGTGAACTGATAGCCTGGATTATTGGCTGGGATTTATTGATGGAATATGCCATTGGCAATATTGCTGTATCTATTTCATGGAGCGGATATTTTACCAATCTGCTGGCAGGTTTTCATATACAACTGCCGGATTATTTCACCATGGATTTTTTATCAGCCTATCGCGGATATCACGAAGCATTGCATGAACTTTCCGCAGGCGCATCATTGCAAAGCCTGCCTCTACAGCTGCAACAGGCTTATCATGCCTGGATGGATGCCCCAGCCATCGGCCCTCTGAAATTAATAGCAGATATACCGGCGCTGGCTATTGTGGTGTTTATCACCTATCTGGTGTACATTGGCATCAAGGAAACCAAGCAAGCTACCAATCTGATGGTAGCATTGAAACTAGCTGTGATCCTGGGTGTCATTGTGCTGGGATTTTTTTATGTACAGCCAGCCAATTGGTCGCCTTTTTTGCCACACGGGTTGGGCGGAGTCATGAAGGGCGTGTCTGCCGTGTTTTTTGCCTACATTGGTTTTGATGCTATTTCCACCACCGCCGAAGAATGCCGCAATCCGCAGCGTGATCTGCCACGTGGTATGATCCTAGCTTTGCTGATCTGCACCATTTTATACATTCTTGTTTCCCTCGTATTAACTGGCATGGTTCCTTTTCAGGAATTGAATGTAAACGATCCGTTGGCTTTTGTGTTCCAACGTATCGGATTAAAGCATATCAGCTATATCATATCCATCAGTGCTGTGATTGCCACAGCCAGTGTGCTGCTTGTATTTCAGATGGGACAGCCCCGTATATGGATGAGCATGAGCCGGGATGGCCTGTTGCCGCCGGCATTTGCACGTATTCATCCCAGATTTGGTACACCTTCCTTTTCCACTATCGTAACGGGTATTGTAGTTGCAGTGCCTGCTTTGTTTATGAATCTTCAGGAAGTTACAGATCTTACCAGCATCGGAACCTTATTTGCTTTTGTGCTGGTATGTGGCGGTATTTTGCTTTTACCTAAACCATCGATACAGGAAAATAATTCTTCCGCAGCATCTGCCAAAGGTTTCAAAGTGCCTTATATCAATGGAAAATATATTGTTCCTGTTTTGTTTCTCACCGGAGTTGTAATTTTTAGAAACGCATTGATTGGTTTATGCAAATTTGACGATTTGCATCCGATGAGTATCGGAGAACGCTTACCTTATATGTTGTTTGTGTTGGTTGCCTGTATTATCGCAGTTTTTACCTATCTGAAAAACTGGTCATTGATTCCGGTACTTGGTTTCAGCAGTTGTTTATACCTGATGACAGAGCTGGGATATACCAATTGGCTAAGATTTCTTATCTGGCTGGTGATCGGTCTGGTAGTATATTTCACCTACAGCCATAAACACAGCAAACTTCATCGGGAGAATCCTGCCGTTGTGCACGATCATGCTTCATCAGATTAATCCAACATATTCATGCTCTTCCTGCAGAAATAAAATCATGCAGGATTTCATCCTGCACAGGGATATGTTTTTGCATGAAAAAAACAGTGAACATGTTTATCTGTAACTTAGATGCATATGATGCATGAGGTTTTCAGAGATCAAACAGGACGAATGGTTCAGATACCATTCCCACCCACACGTATTATATCGTTGGTGCCGTCCCAAACGGAATGGTTATATGATCTGGGATTGGAAGAAGAGGTGATCGGAATTACCAGATTTTGCGTACATCCGCGAGAATGGTTTCACACAAAAACACGGGTGGGTGGTACCAAACAACTCCACCTGGAAAAAATCCGCCAGCTGCAGCCAGATCTTATACTGGCCAATAAAGAAGAAAACGAAAAAATACAGTTGGAAGAACTGATGCAGGAATTTCCTGTTTGGATCAGCGATATATATACCCTGACAGATGCACTGGATATGATGCAGATGGTAGGCAGGATGACGAACCGGGAATCAAAAGCTATTAAAATCATTCATCAGATAACAATTGCATTTGATCGTCTGCAGGAATACATCTCATCTCTGAAAGCCGATTATAGCCCAAGAGTAGCTTATTTTATCTGGTATAATCCCTGGATGGTAGCAGCCGGTGGTACTTTCATTGATGACATGTTACAACGATGCAGACTTCAGAATGCATTTGCACATCTTACCCGATATCCGCAGATAACCGAGTCAGATATTCAGCGAGCTGATCCTGATATCATTTTGTTGTCATCAGAACCTTTTCCATTCAAACCCAAACATCAGCAACTACTGCAAACCATTTTACCATATGCAAAATATTATTTTGTAGATGGAGAAATGTTTGCCTGGTATGGCAGCAGGCTGCTGCTTGCGGCTGATTATTTCCGGAAACTGACTGAAAAAATTTTCTGCAAAAGCAACCTGTAAGTCATTTCTACCGATAGTTGCAGAAAAGATTTGCCTTATGGAAAGAAGAATATTTTTGCAAATGCTTGGGCTTACGGCTGCAGCTGCATGTGCTGGTTGCCTGGCTTCCTGTTCAAAATCAGGAAATGGAATTTCAGTTTCGGGAAATTCCAATCCTTCAGCTGTTTCTGTTAATTTAAATACCCAGTTGCTGAATGTAGGAGATTATCTCGTGAGCAATGGTATCATCATAGCAAGGCTATCATCGGGCAATACGCCATCTGATTTTACGGCACTTTCAGCCTTTTGTACCCATCAGGGTACGATAGTGAGTTATGTGGCGAGCCAGAATTTATTCTATTGTCCAACACATGGAAGCGAATTTTCTACAAGCGGAAGTGTATTGAGAGGCCCAGCAGCAGCACCTTTAAAACAATACACCATACAGATCAGCAATAACATACTCACGGTAAGTTAATTCGCAGTTAATCAAGTATACCTGTTTAACCATCTTCCCATCAGAAAATCAGCACCAGATTATTTTGATTGCTTCTGATTTCATCGGCGATCTACCCACCCATATTTGCGGCTGAAGGCTTAATTTTGCGCGCCTGATGCAATAGCCTGATGGGACAGATTGTACGCTGGCTGGTGAAATTATTTTTGTTCTGGCTGCTGGTATTTGCCTGTAACCGGATCCTGTTTTTCGTTGTGAATCATGTACAGGTGGCTGATTTTTCTTTCCGGGAATTACTATTGTCATTCCGTTACGCATTGCCGCTTGATATTTCCACTGCTTGCTATTCGATGGTTATCCCGTTTCTGCTGATGCTTGGCGGATATATGACGGGTAAACATGTATTTGAACAGATTTCTCTTTTTGTTGTTTTATTTTTTCTGTTTATACACGGAAGCATTGCTTATGGTGAGGCTGCGGTATATACAGAATGGCAGTCGAAATTAAATTATGAAGCGCTTTCTCATTTCAGGCATCCTTCGGAAGTTTTTCATACTGCCTCGTGGCAGCTCACGCTTTTGTTTTTCGGATGTACTATTTTGTTGGATGCGTTATATGCCTGGGTATACGTTCGTTGGGTACATATCCGCTCATTGCGTATATCCGGCAGCACTGCACACAGGGTAGGTATAGGTTTGCTATCTTTGGTCAGCATGGGCTTTCTGTTGTTTACAGGCATTCGCGGAGGCTGGAAGCGTTTTCCCATCAGTGAAAGCATTAGTTATTTTTCTACACACAGCATCCTGAATGATGCCGCTGTAAATCCCACCTGGAATCTGATCAGAAACCTGCTGAGCCATTACAACCATGAACGTTATAATCCCTACAATTACTTTTCTGATGCTGAAGCGCATCAAATTGTGGATAGTTTGTACACTGTTCCGAAAGATACTTTCCAAACCATCCTCACCACTTCCCGGCCAAATATTATATTCATTATCCTAGAAAGCTTTACGGCCGACGGAGTGAATCCTGTGATCACACCTGTATTGGACAGCCTCATTCACCAGGGGATTTATTTCGATAGTTTATATGCCAGCGGACATGTATCAGACCAGGGAATACCCGCCATCCTGAGTGCATTTCCGGCCACAAGTGGTGTATCGGTATGCGATGATCCGCAGATGACGGTGCATTTGCCGGCTATCAATGAAGATTTGCAGCGTGTGGGCTATCATAGTGGCTTTTTATATGGCGGGCAGCTTGATTTTGGGAATTTGAGAGCCTATGCCTTTAACAAACATTTTGATTGGGTACGGGATGGACATGACCTGCCAGGAAGCCTGCCCAGAGGTGCGTTGGGCATTCCCGATGGCATAACCTGGAAAATTTTGCTGCATCAACTGCAACAAACAGATACTCCGTTTTTTTACTGCTGGTATACATTGAGTTCACATATTCCTTATGATATTCCTGCACCGGATACCCTGCAGGTATCGCCCTATCAGATTCCGTTTATCAATTCCATGCATTATACAGATGCTGCCATTGGTGCCTTGCTGCATGCAGCACAGCATGAACCATGGTTTAAAAATACCTTATGGGTGCTGGTGGCCGATCATAGCCATGAATCACAATTTCCGAGGGCGCTGGAAGAAAAGCTGCGGCATCGGATTCCGCTGATTCTTGCCGGCGAAGTTATCAGTCGGCAATGGCGCGGTGTGGTGATGCACAGAATCAGTTCCCAGCTGGATATTGCCGCTACCCTGCTCGCTCAGCTGCATCTACCGGCTCAGAAACGTTATCCCTGGAGCAGAAATTTATTCAATCCTTATACACCTGATTTTGCCGACTACAATTTTTTCACAGGCACCGGCTTTGTAACACCTCAGGGTTATGTGGCATTGCTGAACAACAACCACCGGTATGTGATGGCTGAGATCAGCGACAGCAGCCTGATTCCGGCTTATATTCGCCTGTCCCACGCCATTCAGCAGGTTGCTTATGATGATTTTCTGAAGCTGAAACCCTGAATAGTCCAGAAACAGATATGCATCCACAAAGGCTTCTGCATTATTTCATCATTATGATCACAAAATATCATCTGCAGATCTGCCATTACGGATTTACACGACTGCCCTGTTGATAAACAACGATAAAAGCATCTTTGAAACCAATCTGACGGACAAAGTCAAGCTTTTGTTCTGCTGAGTCGCGTTGCAAAAAACGACCCGTGAGGTAACGATATGCTTTTTGTTGATTGATGGTTGTGTCTTCTATGTCAACGGGCATACCCAGATGCTGAAAAATGCGATCACCCGGCTGGTAATAATGGCTGCTCACCAGCAGCTGGATGCGATATACAGGCGTGGCCGGAGCATCTGTTGCAAATGATTCATGCACCGTATTCACAAGTGAACGATATTTCCATACTGCCTGCTTGTATTTTTCGATAGCCCGCGCAATACATTGGGCTATTTCCAGCTGACCTTCCGGCGAATTCAGATATTTTTCTTCCCGCGGGTTGTTGATAAACCCTGTTTCAACCAGTACGGCAGGCATGGCCGTACCGGCCAGCACAGCCAGACCCTTTTGCTTAACACCTCGGCTGGGACGTCCCACCCGTTTGAATTCCTGTTCCACACTATCGGCAAAAGCAATGCTTTGCGATAAATAGGCTGAGGAATGCAATGCCAGCAGAATATAGGTTTCCGGTTTGCTGGGATCAAAGCCGCCATAATTTTGCTGGTAGTTCTTTTCATGCACGATATAAGCATTTTCCCGTGCTTCCACGTCATTGCTGTCAGCTTCCATCTCACTTTCAATGGCCTGTGTTTTTTGTCCCATGCGATGCAAGCCCAGCACATAAGTTTCTGTGCCTGTTTCCGTATCTGAACGGACCATTTTGTAAATAGGCACACGCACACGTTTGCCGTTGCGCTTCACATATCGGTGCCCCACAAGTACGCGATGATAAGGCATGGAGTTGCAGTGGATGGAAATAAACAAATCTGCATGTACTTTGTTGGCCAGATCTGCTCTTTCGTAAAGAGCAGGATACGTATCGGTGGTTCGGGTATAAACCACTTTTACATCGGGCTGGGTTTGTTCCAGCAGTTGTCCCAATTTTAATGTAATCGCCAGCGCCACGTTTTTCTCGAGTGAAAAACTACCCCGTGCACCCACGTCGCTTCCGCCGTGACCAGCATCGAGTACGACAATAAATTTCCGGTCAGTATCAGCCTGGGCAAAACAGCGGGGAGGAAACATCCACATGCACCAGCTCATCCATAACACAATTCCGAAACCTATCATTTTAAAACCCGGCATGCGCAATAAGTTAAAGTTTTTTAAAAAATAAACTGGCATCACGGAAATCCCCGAATAATGCCGGATATACCTAATTTTGTCCACCATGGCCTTATTCAGCAAAAATAACGGAAAATCATCAGTTATTGCACTGCTGCTGTGTTTGCTGAGTAGCCATCTGCTGTCTGCACAACAAACCCCAAGCCGCACCCAGCCTGCATCTGCTAACGCAGGCAAGGATACTTTATTGCCTGCTATCAGGCCTCTGCAAACGGGTTCCGTATCCGATACCCTGAAGCTCGATACTTCCCTTATTCGCTTCTCCAAAGATGCACTGGATGCACCGGTACAATATCAGGCGCATGATTCGATAGTGATGGATATGCAATCACAAAAAATTTATCTCTATGATCAGGCTAAAACAACTTATAAAAATTATGAGCTGAAAGCCGACCGGATCAATCTGGATCAGCATACTTCCGTTGTTACGGCTTATTATGTTCTTGACAGTCTGGGATTACCGCATGAAGCTCCCGTATTCAAAGATGGACAACAAACTTTTTTATCGGACACCATTAAGTATGATTTCAAAACTAAAAAAGGCATTATTTTCAATACCACCACGCAACAGGGAGAAGGTTTTCTGCATAGTGAAAAATCAAAGATTGTAAACAACAATACGGTGTTTGGTGCCAATGGCTGGTATACCACCTGTGATTTGGATACACCTCATTTTGCCATTCATATTGGACAGGCCAAGGTGATTGCCAATAAACTTATCGTAGCCCGCAATGCAGAACTGGAATTTGAAGGCGTGCCTACACCGTTGTATTTGCCGTTTTTCATTTTTCCACTTTCCACTGGCCAACGCACCGGCTTGCTGCCACCAGCATATACCGTCACCCAGCAAAAAGGCATTGGCCTTACAGGATTGGGTTATTACCTGGGACTGGGGCCTTATTTTGACATGACGATCCGAGGCGACGTGTATTCGTACGGAAGCTGGGATATTACCATCAATCCTACCTACCGCAAGCGTTACCGGTACAGCGGAAGCATGAACCTGAGTATTGCCGATACACGTTTTGGTGATCCAAAAACGCCGGATTTCCAGCATTCCAGGGATTTCCGAATCATGTGGTCGCATAGCATAGATCCCAAAGCACATCCCGGAATTAACTTTTCGGCGAGCGTGAATGCAGGTACTTCAACCTATAACCTGTATAACGTAACAGATCCGCAAATCAGGTTAAACAATACATTGAACTCATCCATTGCATTTTCCAAAACCTGGCAGGGTTCACCCTTCAACCTCACGTTGAGTGCCAGCCACAGCCAGAATACTTCAACCCGTCAGGTAAACATTGCTTTTCCGCAGTTGACGTTTACCATGAACACTATTTATCCGTTTCAATCCCGCAATTTTTCAGGTATTCCCAAATGGTATCAAAAAATTGGTGTCGGATACAACATGCAAGCATCCAACAGCGTAAGTTTTATTGACACGGAATTTCTGAAACCCAGCTTTTTCAAAAAATTTCAAAGCGGTATTCAGCATAGCATTCCCATCAGCCTGTCATTGCCGGCTTTTAAATATTTCACATTTTCACCCAGCATTGGCCTGAGCCAAACGTTTTATACCCGCAAAATGTTTTTGCATTTTGATCCGAAATTAAATAAGCTCGACAGTACTTATCAATACGGCTTTTTCCCAACCACCCAGCTTACAACCGGTGCTTCATTCAGCACACGATTATATGGTCTGGTTCAGTTCAAACATGGAAAAATCAAAGCTATCCGACACGTACTTACTCCTACCATAGGCGTGTCATATCAGCCTGATCTGGGCAGCAAATATTATTACATGGTGCAGGTTGATACCAACGGATACAAACAACAGGTATCTGTATTTGATGGTTCGATATACGGACCTCCCGCCTATGGCCGATTTGGAGGATTGAACTTTGGAATCAATAACAATCTGGAGATGAAAGTATTTTCCAAAAAAGATACTGTAAATCATGAAAAGAAAATTCAGCTCCTCAATACCTTCAGCATCAACAGTGCCTATAATTTTTATGCTGACTCCCTGAAACTAAGCCCATTCAGCCTTTCAGCCAGTACAACCCTGTTTGATAAAATCAATTTATCTGCATCTGGTATCATCGATCCTTATGTACAGGATTCTACTGGCAGAGATATTAACCGCTATGTGTGGCAAACGGGTAGGTATTCTCCCGGCAAACTCCGCAGCGGAAACATTGCCCTCAGTACATCATTCCGCTCACAATCAAATGAAAAGAAATCCCAAACACAGCAGGCGCAGGAAAGCGCCACACCAGAAGTAACTACCTTGCAACAGGAACAGGAAATGCTTGCACGGCCAAGAAATTTTGCAGACATGGTTGATTTCAGTATCCCGTGGAGTCTGAACCTGAGTTACAGCCTGAGTTTCAACCGAACACGCACGCCCGACTACAAGCGCGATACTACTATTTTCAATCAGTCGCTTATTTTCAGCGGCGATTTCAATCTCACTCCCAAATGGAAAGTAAGCATCAGCAGCGGATTTGATTTTCGCTTGAAACAACTTACCTATACCACCATCAACCTTACCCGTGATCTGCACTGCTGGCGGATGAATATCAGCATCATTCCTTATGGTTTCTACAAATCATTCAGCATCACCATCAATCCTGTGGCTGGTGTATTGCATGACTTGAAGTTTAACCGCACAAGACAGTTTTATGATTTATTCCAGTGAGGTTGTTGAAGGCATTGCACATAATATTGCTTCATGAGAGAAAATACCTGCTGCTTCAACTCTTGTACCTGACTGCGGTCGTAGCCCTCTACAGATACGGGTGGCAAAAAATGCAGCTCTATCCGATGCGGCCGGAAATACAGGCCGGCGCCGGGTGGAAGAATTTTTTCGGTATGAAACAACACGGCGGGTACGATGGGCCGTTGGGTTTCAATGGCCAGGGCAAAAGCACCATCTTGAAAAGGTCGCAAAGGTTCAGCAGTAGTATTGCGTGTGCCTTCAGGATAAATGATCATGTGCATACCCTGCCGCAATACTTCTTTCATGGCTTCATAGCTTTTTACACGGCTGGCAGGGTTTTTCCGATCTACTAACACAGATCCTGCACGATAAATCAAATTGAAAACAGGTATGGATGCGAGTTCTTTTTTGGCTAATGTTTTGTTTACTCCTGGTACAAAAGGTGTCATCACCAGAATATCCACAAAGGAACGATGGTTGGCTACCACCACAAAAGGCCCGCGGCCCTTCAGTCTTTCCTTGCCGCGAATACGGATCCTGCATCCGGCCAGCGGCAAAAAAACACCCATCCACACCCGATACCCCTTCAGCACCATGGCTGTGCGACGCGGCTCTCGGAAACACAAATCACAAATGGCTACATACAAAGCCGTCAGCAGCATGGTAACAAGAAAAAGCAATGCCACATATACAGCAAATACACCAAATAATATTCTTTGCCAGTATGGAATTGTACGACGTTCAATCATCAAACACAATTTTATTTTATTTCATTCATGCAATCGCCAGTCAATAGGCGATTGTTTTTGCTGCATCAAAATAGCATTCGTTTTTGAAAAATGCCGGCAACCGAAAAAACCCCGCTCTGCAGAATAAGGTGACGGATGGGCTGCCTTGAGCACGTGATGCTTACTGGTATCAATCAACACTTCTTTGCTTTGTGCGAAACGCCCCCAGAGCAGAAATACAACGCCCGATTTCAGTTCGGATATTTTGCGGATCACGGCATCCGTAAAGCGTTCCCAACCTATTTTGCTGTGCGAAGCCGGCTCTCCTGCGCGCACGGTAAGGATAGCATTGAGCAACAATACTCCCTGCCTGGCCCATGGGCTGAGATCGCCGCTTCTGGGTACAGGCACACCTAAATCATCATGTAGTTCCCGAAAAATATTGACCAGCGAAGGCGGAAAAGCTACTCCTGCGGGTACGGAAAAACATAAGCCATGTGCCTGTCCCGGTCCATGGTAGGGATCCTGCCCCAGCAACACCACCTTCACCCGATCAAAAGGGGTCTGTTCAAAAGCATTGAAAATAAGCCTGCCTGGCGGATAAATAGTTTTACCCATCTGCTTTTCCGTTTTCAGATGGTTGGCAATCTGTGCAAAATAAGGCTGCCGGAATTCTTCTTCCAGCACTGCTTTCCAGCTGGGTTCGATCTTCACATCCATGGGTTAAAGATAATTTACGATTCGCAATGATAAAGCGGGAATTTGATCATTTGCAGGCTAGCAAAATAATCCTGAAATACGGATTGCGATCCAGGACTGATTTCCTGTGCAGTCAGGATTTTTCTGTATGTTTGTTTGGTAAAACATAATCGGCATCCCGTGAAGATATCCAACGAAACCAAAATCGGCGCTCTGACGGTTGTAAGCGTTACCCTGCTGATCATTGGCTTTAATGTGCTGAAGGGCAGTAATTTGTTTGGTTCAGGCAGAAACCTGTATGTAAAATACCATGATGTGCAGGGATTAAATATATCCAGCCCGGTCGTGGTTAATGGTTTGCTGGTGGGCCGGGTCACGGGTATGCAGCTTTCACCGCGTGAGCCTGATGTGGTGATCGTAAAGCTGAATCTCAGTAAAAATGTGCACATCCCTGTCAATTCCAAAGCCAGTATCTATAGCCCTGATCTGCTGAGTCCCAAAAGCATCCGGATTGATTTAGGTGATGCTCCTCAATGGCTGAAAAACGGTGACACCTTGCAAAGTGCTCCACCCAGCTCATTGACCGGTGAACTTACCCGGCAGCTTTCTCCCCTTTCATTGCAACTGCAGCATACATTGGCCGAAGTAGATACCGTGCTGCTGGATGTACATGCCCTGTTATCGCCCGCTACCCGGCAAGATTTGCAGGCTTCCATCGCCTCTCTGAAAAATACCCTTGCCCATCTGGATGTGGCCACCGCACAAACCCGTCAGATCATGCAACAGGTAAATCAATTTGTGACCAGATTGACTTCACAACAAGATACCCTGCATGCTATCCTCGCCAATACCCAACAACTCACCGGTGAACTGGCCGCCGTGCATTGGCAGCAGCTGACCGATCAACTTAATCATTCGCTGAATGACCTGCAGCAAATTCTCGATAAAATCAACCGTGGCCAGGGATCGCTTGGCGCCTTGCTCAACAATCCCCAGCTGTATCATAATCTGGAACAATCTACTGCCAACCTGAACCGCCTGCTGGAAGATTTGCGGCTTAACCCCCATCGCTATGTACATTTTTCAATCTTTGGCGGCCGGCAAAAAATACAACCATTGACACCAGATACTATTTACATGATAACTCCGTCGTTAGATCACCCGTAAATCCGCATCTGAAAGCCGCTATCTGATTCCATGTTGCATAGACAGCCCCATTTTGAAAAACAAACCCTGAAATTCACAATCAGGCATATACTACCCTAAATTCCTTTAACTTGCCCTCTGCTTATGTCTTTTGCAATGATCCGAATGATAAGCATAGGTCTCATTGTGTGGATAGGCTGCATTTGCCTGTGCCTGGCTGCATACGCCCAGCAGCCCGCAGCCCGCAACGATAGTGTGAAAATTATTTACATCATTCATGCAGATTCCCTGATTGGTATTCAGAAAAAAGATTCTGACATCACCAAACTGATGGGGCATGTGATGCTGCAACAGGGCAACACGCTCTTTTCATGTGACAGTGCTTACAAAAACAACACGATCAACGTGGTGGATGCTTATGGCCATATCCATATCAACCAAGCCGATAGCGTGCATGCCTATGGTGATTATCTGCATTATCTGGGAAACGATAAACTGGCCACACTTTCAGGACATGTGCGCCTGCAGGATGCACAGATGACCTTGTACACCGAAACCCTTACCTATGATTTGAATAAACATATTGCCCAATATCAGCAGGGTGGCAAGCTAGTGAGCGAACAAACAACCCTTACCAGCCAATCAGCAACTTATTATACAGATTTGCATCAGGCTTATTTTCAGCATCGGGTAAAACTGAAAGATCCGCAATATACCTTAAGCACAGACACGCTTGTATATCACACAGATACCCATACTGCCTATTTTGTTGCGCCTACTGTAATTCATCTGCAGGACAGTGCTACTGTCATCCACACCCGCGACGGTTATTACAATACAGATCTGGGCGAAGCTATGTTTGCCAGCAGATCGGTAATCACGGACAGCAGCCAGATGACGACTGCCGACAGTTTGTTTTATTTCAGGGAAAAAGGAACAGGTCTAGCTAAAGGAAATGTGATATGGCGCGATACATCCCGAAAAGTTACTGTGGTAGCGGGTTATGCTGAAACACATGATCAGACACATACCCTGCTTGCTACCCAACAGCCGGTGTTAATTTATGAAATGAAAAATGATACCCTTTATACGGCTGCAGATACCCTGTTTTCAGGCATTATTCCCCGGACGGATAGTGCGATGCTTCATCATGCAGATTCATCACACCAGGATAGTTCGGAAATAAGATATTTCAGTGCATTTCATCATGTGCGTATCTACAGTGATTCCCTGCAGGCCGTAGCCGACAGCATGTATTATTCTTTTGCCGATTCCACATTCCGGTTTTATATCCAGCCAGTGGTGTGGATAGGTGATTACCAGCTGAGCGGCGACACTATATATCTGAGCACCCAAAATCAGCAAGCAAAAGAGTTACAACTGATTGAAAATGCTATCATCGTCAATCAGATTGGAAAGGGGATGTTCAATCAGGTAAAAGGCAGAACGATTTACGGATATTTTCACGATAATCGGCTCGATTGGATGCATGTGAACGGCAATGCCGAAAGTGTATATTATGTGCAGGATGATGCGGGTGCATTTATTGGCATCAACAAAGTATCCTGTGGAGTGATTGATATTTATTTCAGAGATCAGAAAGTTTATCGGGTTGCTTTCCGGGATGAACCTTCAGGCTCGATGAGTCCAATAAAAGGTGCCAACCTGCAGGAATATTTCTTGCGCAATTTTTCCTGGCAAATAGATCGCCGCCCGCATAGCAGGGAAGAACTACTTCCATCTTCCCATCCTGTATGGAACTTCCTGCAGGGGGATAAAAATATGCTTTGAAGTTTTTATATTCACCACACAAGCCTTTCCGTATGAACACGTCTCAGCTTCCTTTTTTTGTCAAGCTGGCTGCCATATTGCTCAGCATTGTGCTCGTAGGTTATCTGGTATACATCGGGCAGCCTCTGCTCTCTCCGCTGTTGTTTGCATTTTTATTTTCCATGATGCTTTTGCCAGTAAATCGTGTACTGGAAAAAATACATGTGCCCAGAAGTCTTGCCGTACTTATTTCAATTGTATTGTTTATTGCCGTATTGCTGGCTGTATTGTATTTTGTAGCTTCACAGGTGAGGGTAATGGCGGGCGACTGGCCTGCATTGCAACAGCAACTGAATATTACATTGCAACAATTACAGGAATGGCTGCATGAACATCTGCACATGAAAATACAAAGCAGGGAAGATCTCATTCAGATTGCCACACAAAATATTTCATCCAGTGCCATCATCGGGCATACTGTTGTGTCGATATCCACTACCCTGTTGTTTATTATTTTCATTCCGATTTACATGTTTCTGCTGTTGTATTATCGTCGTTTGCTTACTCGTTTTCTGATGCAGCTATTCAAAGAACCCCATCGTCCGCAGGTACATGCCACACTCAGGCAGATTGAACGGGTGGTAAAACGATATGTATTAGGATTGCTGATGGAAATTGTAGCCATTGCTATCCTGCTTGGGAGCATTTTTTGGATTTTGGGCATTCCCTACGCCTGGCTGCTGGCAGTTATTACTGCTATACTGAATATCATTCCCTATGTAGGCATTTATTCTTCTCTGGTACTTTGTACATTGATTACGTTTGCCAGTGGAAGTATAAGCAAAACGCTTGCTCTGGTAATTACTATGGTTGCTGTGCATACTTTCGATGCCAATTTTCTGATGCCCAGGATTGTAGGGTCGCAGGTAAAAATCAATGTACTCATCACCATTATAGGAGTAGTCATTGGCGAAATGATGTGGGGCATTGCTGGCATGTTTCTGGCCATTCCTACCATTGCCATTATGAAAATTGTTTTTGATCAAATTGAAAGCATGCAGGCCTGGTCTATCCTGCTCAGCGATGACACCCGCCCCATGCAGGTGAAGAAAATAAACCTCAGGAATAGCAAAAAGTAAAAACAATCCATTCCATAAAACCCATTTATTGTCTTTCTCTTCAGATATTCAAAAGCCCAGTCAGTCTGAAATTCGAGGGGGAATTACCTTCAATGCTATGAAAATAAAAATCTGATTTACGGATGGATGGATCAATTCAATGAAATAGACAGGCGAGTGCCCATAAACTTAAAATGCTGTTTCTTAAAATACCAGGAGTACGGGTGATCACTTATCCCGCAAAAAAATACAAACGAGTCTTTTGGATGGGATGATAAACGGGAAATTGAAAAATGAAAAGAAGCTCATTCCTGGTACATGGGAAAGTTCATTGGCCATCCAAAATAAAAACGCCCTTCTTTTCAGCGGGGCCGATCCGCAGCCCAGATCAACACAAATGTGAGTTTATCAGATCAACACAAATGTGTGTTTATATTTTCATCACAAACGCAAAGATTGTTAAATTTTGTTAATAATCCGACATCCTGCATCAGGTTATAGTTATCGCGGCTTATTGGTATCTATGCCTTGCATTCACGTTTTTTTTTGCGGAATAACAGATATGCGATCGAACCCTAATTTTTAATCAATCTTCATCATATGAATCAGAAACAGATATTTCATTAACCAGAAAAAAATTCAATCCAATAACTAAAGAATTCTATTTAAATTAGCGAAAAAATATTTTAAGCTTGTTTAAATTTAAAGGCAAACTTCATGACACTCACTGTTGCAGAAGAGAATTATATCAAAGCCATTTACAAGCTAGAGAATCAGCATGCAAAAGCTACTACCAATGGCTTGGCAGCTTTGCTGCAGACCAGCCCGGCTGCCGTAACGGATATGGCCAACAGGTTGCAGAAGAAAAAACTGATCTCTTATGAAAAATACTATGGACTGAAGCTCACGCCCAGCGGAAAGAAGCATGCCATGCACATCATCCGCAGGCATCGGCTATGGGAATGCTTTCTGGTTGAAAAACTGGGGTTTGGCTGGGACGAGGTGCATCATCTGGCTGAAGAACTGGAACATATCCGCGATGAGCGACTGATTGAAAGGCTGGCTCATTTTCTGCAATATCCAAGCTTTGATCCTCATGGTGATCCGATTCCCGACGCGGCGGGAAGCATAAAAGCAGCGCCCCACATGCCTTTAAGCCATGCCCCCGTTCAGCAACCGCTGAAGGTAGCCGGCGTGGCTGATCAATCGGCTGCATTGCTCAGGTTTTTGCAACAAAAAGGCATTGCTCTGGGTACAAAACTCAGGGTATTGCAGATTCATGAATACGATGGTTCTGTGGAAATAAAATTGCTGAAACAATCGCCCTTTACCCTAAGTCAGCAGGTAGCAAACAATATTTATGTCCAGACCTATGGAAAAAACTGAAATTCTACATCCCTCCCTGCAGGAAGTACACCAGTCGGTCGACACGACTCGGCCGGGTTCTTTATGGAAAAAGATTTTCGCCTTTTTTGGCCCGGCTTATCTGGTAAGTGTGGGTTATATGGATCCCGGCAACTGGGCTACCGATCTGGCCGGGGGCAGCCGGTATGGATATACGCTGCTGTGGGTGTTGCTGATGAGCAATTTAATGGCTGTATTGTTGCAAACGCTGAGCGCAAGGCTGGGCATCGTGCGGGGCAGAGATCTTGCACAGGCCAACCGGGAAATGTATCCCTCCGCGCTTAACTTTATTTTGTATCTGTTAGCTGAGGTGGCTATTGCAGCCTGTGATCTGGCTGAAGTGCTGGGTATGGCTATTGGCCTGCAGCTGCTGTTTCAGATTCCGTTGCTGACGGGTGTGCTTATCACGGCTTTGGATACCTTACTCATTCTTTTTTTGCAGCGCTGGAAGATTCGCCGACTGGAACTGTTCATCATCAGCCTTATTTCCGTCATCGGTATCTCATTGTTTATTGAATTGTGCATGGCCCGTCCTCATCCACAAGAAATTGTAAGCGGATTTATTCCCCATCTACCGGATGAAGCAGCACTTTATATTGCGGTGGGTATCATCGGTGCCACGGTGATGCCTCATAATCTGTACCTGCATTCGGCTTTGGTACAGACACGCAAGATTCATCGCGATGAAGCCGGCATTCGTCGGGCATTAAAATTAAATTTTCTGGATAGCTTTATTGCCCTTAATCTGGCGTTTCTGGTCAATGCCGCCCTGCTGGTGCTGGCTGCAGCTGTGTTTTTCCACTCAGGACATACGGAGATAGCTGAAATACAGGATGCTTATCATCTGCTGGAACCCTTGCTGGGCAATCATCTCGCTCCTATCCTGTTTGGAATTGCATTGATTGCTTCTGGACAAAGCTCTACCATTACAGGCACCATGGCCGGTCAGATCGTGATGGAAGGTTATCTTCAGCTGCGCATCAATCCCATGCTGCGTCGTTTTATTACCCGTATGCTGGCCATCATTCCGGCCGTGATTGTGATTAGTATCGCCGGTGAATATGCGGTGGGACAACTGCTGATCCTCAGCCAGGTAATCCTGAGCATGCAGTTGAGTTTTGCAATTATTCCGCTGATTTATTTTGTAAGCGACAGGCAAACCATGGGAAAGTTTGCTCTTTCTGCACCCATAAAAATGCTTGCCTGGCTGGTGGCAGTTTTGCTGATATATCTGAATGTGCGGATGGTATTTGAGCAAATCCTTGGTTATATGAATCAATCCGGCAGCATAATCGGTAAAATATCTGCCATTGCTGGCGGAGCCGGCTTTTTGATATTGCTGCTCATCACCTGGCTGTATCCCGTTCGTCGTAAAACCCTTATCCGGAAAGGTTATTATTTGCATAAACCTCAACCACTCATCCCAGTCATGTCCATACATCCTTACCACAAGATTGCGCTGGCATTGGACTTCAGCGAAAAAGACCATGCCATACTGGCTCATGCATTTTCACAGGGCAATCCCGATACGGAATATTTGTTGATTCATGTGGTTGAAAGCGTATCAGCCCGCATCCTCGGCAAACAAAGTTATGATCAGGAATCTCAGCAGGACCAGCAACAGTTAGCCGCTTATGTACGCATGTTTGAGGAAAAAAATCTCAAAGCAAAAGGCATTCTCGCCTATCATCGCCGCGGAAGAGAAATTGTACGTATTGTGAATGAAGAACATGCAGATCTGCTGATTATGGGCGGTCACGGCCATCGTGGCATTAAAGATTTAATTTATGGTGAAACAGTCAATTACGTGCGGCATCATGTCCATATCCCTGTGCTGATTGTATAATCAGCGATCTGCGTGGCCCAGGCTTTTCTGCGGATTGATCTGGTCACGAACCCTTTGTTTCAGGATTTTAATTTCAGGAAAGCCATCTTCTTGTTTGCGATCAAAAATCAATACATCATCTACCCGGATTTGATAAGTACCACCTGTTTCACTGGGCACAAGCGTCACGCTCTTAAGCTCATCCTGAAAGGTGGTAAGCATTTCCTGAGCCATCCATGCAGCCCGGAGCAACCATCCGCAACGAGGACAATATTCAATGGTTAATGTGTGTTTCATATCATATCTAAATTACGTTTCAGCATGATGTAAAGGAGATACCAGCTGATGCTGGGATGCCACATGTATATCGCGCCAAATGCGATTCAGCGGATGCTGAACATAAATTGCAGTCATCCCGCAAAACCTATATAGTTTTTCAACTCCCTGCAAAGATGCCTCGGCAAGCTCACCTGCGGCCTGTTTCATCGCCTTAAGCTGATCAGCCCGTAAGTTGCGGGTTTCCACATGTGCATACCAGATATTTTCCAGTGTTTGATAAAAATGAGTGCGTGCATACTGAAAGCGCGTCTGTACATCGTGCCAGGTACGTTCCACAACCGGAATATTTCCCAGCAATTGACCAAAACCTGTTGGCTTTTTTTGCCGTGATAATGCAACAAACTCATCCAGGAAATGCAAGGCCATACCCGATAACATCACCGAAGTAGTGATTTCAGCAAAAGTTAAAAAAGGAAAACTGTACAAGGGACCCTGATGAAATGGAGAAGGATGCAGCAGATCAAACCGATGCGAGGCGGGCGCCATGACACCGTCCACGGCAAAATCGTTGCTGGATGTGGCTTTCAGCCCCATTACCTGCCAGTTAGATATGATTTTCACCTGTTCAGCTGGCACTGCATATGAGCTGTACACCGGCTCTCCGGCATCATTTTTCAAAGGCTGTCCCGTTTCATCGTAGAGCCAGGCATTGAAGGTAAACAAGGTGGCATGGGCGCTTCCGCTGGCGTATTTCCACAAACCCTGCACTTCAAATCCATCCCTCCGGCAGATGGCTTTGCCTGAAACAGCTCCGCTGCCGGCCGCCCAGGCTTTTTCATCTGCAAAAAAATAACGCGCTGCTTCCGGCTGCATATAGCCTGCAAACAAGTTGGCACCCGCACCCAGATTGACAACCCAACCCACACTGCCATCGGCCCAGCATAAAGCCTCCAGCAAAGCTACTGCATCCGGCAATGGCATCTCATCACCGCCCAGAGTTGCAGGAATCCACATCCGCAGATACCGTTGGGCATATATGCATTGCAGCTGAGCATCGGTCAAAGCACCTTTCTTTTCAGCTTCAGCAGCTTCTGCACGAAAGATCCGGAACACTTCTTCGGGTAAAATTTCCCGGAAATGAATATTCATGCCATAAAATTAATGGATCACATGCTTTCAGCCTGCAAATACGATGATTTGATTATACCCAATCTTTTTTGTGATGCAGGATTGAAATCTGTGATCATGCATAAAAATCATTCCCGATGGGATCAATACCTTTTATCCCATGCGTTTTCTGTGAGCTCTGCATATTGTCTTCTCAACAAACAAATATGACACAGAAAGCATGATGTGTAGCCGGCATGCATTTATTTATAGACAGATTTTGCTGCGGATGAATTTTGAATTACGGGTTTGATGATAAACTGATAATGATAATTTTGGTAATTGAGCCGATATTGCGGCAATGGCCATGCACCCCAGGAATCAATACCTCCCACGCCTGTTTGCTGCAAATCAATACTGAATACGGTCAATTTCCTCGGCTTCAATTCTCCGGCATGGTGGTTATGTTTTTCCAAACCTTCATCGAGATCTTCATCCAGAAAATGACGAGCCGTTACATTCAACACGGTATCACCTGCAATCCAGATGCCATTGCCATTATCATCTGTCAACTGTACCCATCGCACATCTGTCTTGTTGGCCGTTTCCTGCGGACGGATATAGGGATGAAACTGCGCACTTACCGGCAAAGTATATAAACCTACAAAGGACGCATCCTTGCGATCCCAATAATTTTCATCCGGACCACGCCCATACCATTGCATTAGATGAAATTGCTCAGGAAGTACCATTTGCATTCCGTATTTAAACATCATCGGCACATTACGCAACGTATCAGCATAGAAATCCTGCTGTACACTGATTACACCTTCACCATTAATTACATAATTCAGATGCAGCCTGGCATATACATCCGGGAGAGCATATTGCATTTGCAGTTTTACAAGTCCTGATTGAGATGTATCCATTTCTGTATGCAAAAGCACCTGATTATGGCTGGCACGCTTCCAGTTGATCAGCTTCACCTGCAAACCTGCTCCCATATCATTATCGGTGGGTGGACGCCAGAAGTTGGGCCGAAGCGCAAAAGGAGATAAGAGAAAATTCACTCCATTCACCTCATACTGATGTAGAAATCCATCGCGTCTGTTGAATGCTATCCGTATGTGTGAATTGTGCAGAATTATTTCATCGGGAGTGATTTGTACATGCAAATTACCGGAGGGTGAAACCTGAACCTGCGAAGGCCAGTTGCCCATAATTTTAAGTTGATCTTTGGCAAGCTCCCAATCGGCAGGAATAAGGTCAGCATTCTGTTTGGTTTTGTAATAGCAATTCAGAAACAGTTCATGGTATCCCGCATCCGGTATATGATAAGGTATATGAACACGAATGCTATCATGTGGTTTCGCTACAAGCGTATTTATTCTTCCGGAATCAATGATTTTTCCATCTGCCACCAGTTGCCAATCCATATATACGCCGGAAAGATCAGTAAAAAAGTTTTCATTGAAAATTCCGACATCGCCATGTGCAAGATCAATCGGAAAAGTATGTATATTCTGATACTGATGTTTTACTTCCAACATTTGAGGATGCAATGAACGATCTGGAGCCACCAATCCATTGCAGTTAAAGTTATAATCACTGGGCATATCTACACCATAATCACCTCCGTAAGCCCAGATGGTATCGCCACGATCCGTAATCTTAAAAAATGCCTGATCAACAAAATCCCATATAAATCCACCCTGCATGCGTGGATAATATTTCCGGATTGTGTCCCAGTAATCTCTGAAATTGCCATCGGTATTACCCATGGCATGCGCATATTCTACCAGAATAAAAGGCTTTTGATTGCTTGCTGAATCATACAAGATATGATGCACCATGCCTCCGGGTGAAGTGTACATAGGGCAGTACACATCAGAATACTTTGTATCAGCAGCCTGCTCGTATTGCACAGGCCGGGAAGGATCGCGTTGTTTCATCCATTCATAACATCTTTCAAAATTGATGCCCATGCCGGCTTCATTTCCCATTGACCAGATGATAACAGAAGGATGATTGATATCACGTTCCACAAGTCTTGAATCCCGTTCGAAATGTTGTAGAAACCAATCCGGCTTTTTTGAAAGAGAATTTGGACCATATCCCATGCCATGGCTCTCCAGATTGGCTTCATCTACTACATACAATCCGTAACGATCACATAGCTCGTACCAGTAAGGATCATTCGGATAATGGGAAGTACGTACTGCATTGATGTTATTTTCTTTCATGATTCGGATATCCTGCAACATTCGCTCATGGGAAATATATTGTCCTGTATAAGGATCCATTTCATGGCGATTTACGCCCTTGATAAGAATAGCCTTGCCATTTACATACAAGACTCCGTTTTTGATTTCTACCTTCCTGAATCCCGTATGCTGAGGAATTACTTCCATGATACGGTTATGATCATCCTGCAATGTAACCATTACCTTGTACAGATAAGGAGTTTCAGCCGTCCATTTGTGCGGATTGCGAAGCTCCAGGCGAATATGCTGAAAAGCATTGCTATCTGCCAAAGAAACGGTTTTGCGCAGCAATATTTTATTGGTACTATCCAGCAATTCAATTCCTGCGCGATAATGACGCAGAGCTGGATCGGCATTATTTAAAAAATCAAGTTTGATATGCAACACACCATCCTGATATTGATGGATCAGGTCCGGGATGATTTCCACGTTCCGGATATGAACAGGATTGCGGGCAAACAGATATACATCCCGGTTCACACCCGCCAGCCGCCACATATCCTGATCTTCCACATAACTGCCATCACTCCATCGATATACCTGAAAAGCAATCAGATTTTTCTGACCAGGCTTTACATAATTCGTAATATCAAATTCAGCCGGCAGTTTGCTGTCTTCACTGTAACCTATCCATTGACCATTTACCCAAACATAAAATGCAGAACGAACGGCACCAAAATGCAGATAAATTTTTTTGCCATTCCACGAATCAGGAATCAGAACCCAACGCCTGTATGAACCTACCGGATTATATGCATGCGGAACATGCGGAGGATCAGGCTTGATCAGATAATCAAAATCATACCGGATGTTGGTGTAAATCGGAATACCATATCCATTCACTTCCCATGTAGCCGGTACCTGAAAATCGTTCCACAAATGATCATCATAATCTGTTTTCCAGAATCCATAAGGACGATCATCAGGTTTATCCACCCATTTGAATTTCCAGAGGCCATTTAAAGAAAGATAATTAGATGATTGTGCGGGATCATTTTGCAAGGCAAGTGCTCTGTTTTCGTATGCAAAAAAGGAAACATGCATGGGCTCGCGATGATAGGCATTCACCTGCTCATCTTCCCAAAATGCAGGTGGCTCACTTTGTTGCGCACTGACTGTATGAAACAGGCTGGCAACAATTATTGTGATCAAAAAATTTATAATTCTCATCTTTGGGAATATGAACCAATTTTTCATCATGACAACAGATTTCTGAAAAAAGACAATTATTGCAGGGATATTCAATTAGTGCCAATACATTTTTTTATCTTCACTTCAAAAATAAGGAGATGAAAAAGATTACCATCCTGCTCGTGAGTATAAGTATAAGTATGCTACAGGCATCATTTGCCCAGCAGCTTCGTTTGCCTGATTATTTTTCAGATAACATGGTATTGCAGCAAAGGGATACGGTGAGGCTCTGGGGCTGGGCAGATGGCGGCCAGCATGTGTGGATAAAAGTCGACTGGCTATCGGATACATTGAAAACACAGGCTTCTTCGGGCGCACGCTGGGAAGTGAAACTGCCCACGCCGCCTGCCGGCGGGCCTTATACATTAACGGTTTCCAATGGCAGTCAACAAATCATCATACGCAATATTCTGATCGGTGAAACCTGGCTGTGCAGCGGACAATCCAATATGGAATTCAGTGCGAACTGGTCGCCCATCACCAAACAGCAGGAAGAAGCAACAGGCATGCAATTTCCGGAGATTCGCCTGTTTCATGTGTACAAGACTACTTCCTTATGCCCACAACAGGAGCTGAGAGGCAAATGGGAGATATGTTCTCCGCAAACGGTTGCGGATTTCAGTGCAGTAGCTTACTTTTTTGGAAGAAGTCTGCATCAGCATCTGCATGTACCTGTGGGACTGATTGAAGCCTGCTGGGGCGGCACACCTGTAGAAACCTGGATGCCCGACAGTATTTTCGCTCATCATCCCGAACTTGCAACATCAGCTGCCAAGCTCCCTGCTGCGCAATGGTGGCCTGTGCAGCCTGCTCTTGCTTTTAACGCCATGATTGTACCCTGGCAGTTTTTCCCCATAGCAGGTGTGATCTGGTACCAGGGTGAAACAAATACCAACAATCCCCAAACCTATGCAGAAGATTTCAGCCGTATGATTCAAAGCTGGCGCAGATTATGGCATAAAGAATTTCCTTTTTACTTTGTACAGATTGCACCTTACCGATATGGCGCGCCTTATATTGGCGCTTTGATCAGGGAAGCGCAGCTGCAAACTTATTTCCATGTGCCGCATACCGGCATCGTAGTAACGACTGATATCACCGGCGATACTTCGGATATTCATCCGAAAGACAAGCAAAATGTAGGTGAAAGACTTGCCCGATGGGCTCTCGCAAAAACATACGGATTCACAGATATCGTATGTTCAGGCCCGCTGTATGATTCCATGAAAACAGAAGGCAACCGAATCCGCATTTATTTTGATTTTGCTGATGACGGACTGATCATTCGTGGCAAACAACTTACAGATATTTATATTGCCGGTGAGGATCAGCATTTCCTTCCGGCTCAGGCGAAAGTGGAAAAGAATACATTGGTTGTTTGGAATCGTGAAATTGATCATCCTGTAGCTGTGCGTTTCGGCTTCTCCAACACTGCTGTACCTAATTTATTTAATCGGGCGGGACTGCCGGCATCGCCATTCCGTACAGATAACTGGCCGGTATTGTCACATTAGCTCATCATGCATGCAAATGTTTCTGAATGATGGCTTTCAATTCATCCTGTCGGGCCATGAGTTGCTGTAGCAAAACGAATTGATTTTTGGCCCGATAAAAATTATGTTCAGGATATTGAATGGGATAATAGACGTCTTCATTTAAAAAGTCGGTAAGAAAACGGATGCCCTGCATGTAGGTCATAAACAAACCTGCATAAAACAAAGATTGTTTTTCCACAGGTGTCAGCAAATCCCTCAGTTCATCGAGATATCCCTGGATCAAAGCATCAAAATATTGCGTGCGAATTTCAATCTTGCTGAAATCACGCTCTTCTTCTGATGCCGGACTTACATAGGTGCGTATCATATCACCCAGATCAGAAATAATTTTACCGGGCATCAGTGTATCCAGATCAATAACACATACACCCTTGAATGTTTTTTCATCGAGCAATACATTGTTCATCTTGGCATCATGATGTACGATGCGATCAGGGAAAGATTTTTCCGTTTTGATTTCTTCAAAATGAATGGCAATGGAAGAATAATCCAGAAAACCTTCAATCAGTTCTTCAGCATATTCGCGTCGTTCTTCACGTGCATTGCGGATGGCTTCCTGCAGCTGGCTGTATCGCAGGGTTAAATTATGAAAATTGGGAATCACGATCTGAAACTGATGCAAGGGTGCACCTTGCAGGTAGCGCGTAAGCTGGCCAAACTGGCGGGCTGCTTCATAAGCCTGTTCAGGCGCAGTAGCTGCATCCAGTGCAACGGTATGGGGAATATAAGGCAGAAGCCGCCAGTATTCATCATTCCAGATGCAATATTCTTTTTCATCAACGGTACGCAAAGGTGCTACAAACAGATAATCAGGATGATGTTGCTTTAAAAAACCAGCAGCCAAGCGATAGTTGCTGGCAACAGCATCTGGATCAGTAAATACCTGCGTATTTATTTTTTGCAGAATATAAGCCTGGCTTTCCCGCAGGCGGGTTTTTCCGTTATGCGATTGCAGCAAATAGGTCCGGTTGATATATCCATGTCCGAAACGCTTTGCTACAAACCGATTCCGATCCAGTCCGAACGCTTGATAAATTTCAGGTGCAAGACTTATGTTTTCCATAGAAATGATGGATACACCCCTTCATCCACCAGCTTTTTAAATCCGGCGATCACCATGGGCGCATCTTCCTTGTAGGTAACACCAAACCAGGGCGAAGCAGTAGGAATCACTTTTACTGTGCCCATCCCCTTCTGAATGAAATGATCTACAACAGCAGGAATCAGAAATTCAGCCTTGGGATCGCTGGCATGAGCATAAACAAACTGATGGAATAAAGGTTCTGCTACATTGAAAAAAGCTGGATCAAAGCCCCAGAAATTCATGGATACGGGTGTATGAGCCGACAAGGGAAACGTTTTTCCGTCTTCTTCATATACAATCTGCCCATCCTGTCGGTAAACCTTGGTGCGTTCCTGAATACGTTTCAGATTGCCCTGCGCATCTACCTCACATACACCACGCGAAACAGAGCCATAATCTGAAAGTGTATTTCCTAGCTCATAACCCAGCACGGCAAAGCGGCGGGGGCTGCATTCCTGTTGTAAAAATGCAGCCATTTTTTCAAAAGCCTCACGACCATAATAATCATCGGCATTGATCACAGCAAAAGGTTCATGGATAGCATCTTTTGCGCATAATACAGCATGTGCTGTGCCCCACGGCTTGGCACGTTCCACCTGAAGGTGGAATCCTTCGGGTAGAAAAGCATCCATGTCCTGATATACGTATGCAGTAGGAATGCGATCTTTTAGTTTGGGTTCGAAAATGCTTTTAAATGCCTCTTCAAAATCCCTTCGGATGATAAATACCACTTTCCCGAATCCAGCGCGGATAGCGTCATAAATGGAATATTCCATGATGGTTTCTCCGCCGGGACCAAATTGCTGAATCTGTTTCATACTTCCGTAACGACTGGCGATACCTGCTGCCAATATCAGTAAAGTTGGTTTCGACATGTGAAATGATTTGGTACAAAAATAACGACTGCCTGAGTTTATCCAACGTTTGCATATTTTTTTATCTGTTTATTCCTCTATTTTTGAAGCCGTAAACGAAAAACGTTCACCATGAAACATTTACTCCTGCTCACTACCTGCTTTATGCTCGCATGTATTTCAGGCTTTGGTCAGCATGCGCTGGCTTCTGAGCAAAGCAATCCTTCCCTGAGAGAGATTGAAATTGTTCCGGCGCCTGTATCAGTAAAACAGGAAACAGGTTCGTTGACATTCACCCCTCAAAGCCTTATCTATGCACCGGATGCCGAAGCTCAGCATATTGCAGCTTTGCTGAATCAGACATTGAAGCAGCGCTATGGTTTTAGCCTGCATCTCACGCAATCAGCCACAGCCGCTACTTTACAGCTGCTATTGAAACCTGGAAGCACTCCTCATGAAGGATATAACCTGCAGGTAAATAACCGGCAAATCCGCATCAGCGCAGGTGATGGTGCCGGTTTGTTTTATGGTGTGCAAACCTTATTGCAACTTTTCCCTACAACCAAAATCAGCCAATGGAAAATTCCTGCAGTGGAAATTGTGGACAGCCCGCGATTTCATTACCGCGGTATGCATCTAGACTGCGGCCGTCATTTTTTCCCGGTATCTTTTATCAAGAGCTATCTGGACTGGATGGCGCGCTATAAGCTAAACACTTTTCACTGGCATCTGACCGAAGATCAGGGCTGGCGGATTCAGATTCCCCAATATCCTAAACTCACGGAAGTAGGGGCTTACCGTAAGCAAACTGTTATCGGCCATAACTCCGGCATTTTTGACGGGCAGCCCTATGGCGGGTATTATACCGATGAAGAAATCAAAGAAATTGTCTCATACGCGGCAGCTCGTTATATTACCGTAATTCCTGAAATTGAAATGCCCGGACATGCACAGGCAGCACTGGCTTCTTACCCCTGGCTGGGCTGCAGAGGCTTTGGCCCGAGCTATGATGTGTGGACGCAATGGGGTGTTTCGCCCAATGTTTTCTGCGCCGGAAACGATAGCACGTTTATGTTTCTGGAAAATGTGCTGACACGCGTTATGCAACTTTTCCCCAGCCATTACATCCATATCGGAGGCGACGAATGCCCCAAAGATCATTGGAAGCAATGTCCGCTTTGCCAGCAACGGATGAAGACGTTGGGGTTGAAGAACGAAGAAGAACTGCAAAGCTATTTCATCCAGCGCATCGAGAAATTTTTAAACGCACATGGTAGGGATATTATTGGCTGGGATGAAATTCTGGAAGGAGGCCTGGCGCCCCGCGCTACCGTAATGAGCTGGAGAGGCGAACAGGGCGGTATTGCAGCAGCCAAACAACATCATAATGTAATCATGACGCCGGGTGAATGGTTGTATTTCGACCACGGACAGGGTAATCCGACCTACGAGCCGCTGAATATCGGTGGATATCTGCCTCTCTGGAAAGTATATGGCTATAATCCTGTACCAGCAAGCCTTTCCCCGGATGAACAACATTACATCATCGGCATGCAGGCCAATCTTTGGACTGAATACATTCCAAATACCAGGGAAGCCGAGTATATGGTCTTCCCCCGGATGCTGGCACTTGCAGAAGCTGCCTGGACGCCACTTGCCAGGAAAAATTATCAGGACTTCCTCAGCCGCCTGCCTGCTCAGCTTTACTGGCTGGATCGGGCTGGTGTGCATTTCCGCATCCCGGAACCCATCGGCCTGCAGGATAGTACCCTGCAAACTGATAGCCTGACAATTGATTTGAAACCCATTTTGCCAGGCACCAAAATCTATTATACCCTGGATGGAAGCAATCCAACACCCACATCTCCGTTATTTGAAAAGCCCTTCACACTCTACCTGCCTGCCGGAAAATCACTGACGCTGCGGTGCATAGAAGTAACACCATCGGGCAATATCAGTGTGCCCTATAGTGCCGTGTACCAGCATGCAGCCGCACAAGGGAATTCCGGTAAAATGTCGGCACCAGCCATACAGCCAAAGCCTGCTGGGGATGAGGTTGCAGCCACGGCTCCCTAAAAGACCTAAAAGAAAAGCCTTGCAGGTCTTCAAGCCAGCAAGGCAAACGTTTTCTGAATGAATAAAAAAAGCTCTTAAGAAACCACTGAACCTGCTTCCTTACGCCGGGCATGTTCCTGAGCCGATAAATATCGTTCCGCATCCAGCGCGGCCATACAACCACTGCCTGCTGCTGTTACAGCCTGCCGGTAGATTTTATCTTGCACGTCGCCACAGGCAAAAACCCCTTCCACGCTGGTATAGGTACTCCCGGGTCTGGTGCGGATGTATCCATTCTCATCCATATCCAGCTGGCCGGCAAACAGCTGGGAATTAGGCTGGTGGCCGATAGCCACAAAAAAGGCCGACACAGGAATCACCCTCTCCTCACCGGTAACAGTGTTTTTTATCTTTACCCCTTCTACCTTGTCTTCACCCAGGATATCAACCGTCTGTGTATTCCAGTAAATCTGGATATTGGGCGTATGTTTTACTCTTTCTTGCATGATCTGTGAAGCCCGCATCTGATCACGCCTGACAAGCATATGCACTCGGGTGCATAACTTGGAGAGATACAGGGCTTCTTCACAGGCTGTATCTCCTCCCCCCACAATGGCTACTTCTTTGCCCCGGAAAAAGAAACCATCACAAACTGCACAAGCAGAAACGCCTCTTCCGTTTAGCCGTTGCTCCGATTCCAGTCCCAGCCATTTGGCCGATGCTCCCGTAGCAATGATCAGGGCATCGGCTGTTATTTCCTTGTCTTCATCCACCACCACCCGAAACGGTCGCTTCGAAAGATCGGCGGCGGTAACTATCCCGAAGCGGATATCGGCACCCATGCGACGCGCCTGTTTTTCAAAATCCTGCATCATTTCCGGCCCCTGCACACCATCGGGATAACCCGGATAATTCTCAACCTCCGTCGTAATCGTAAGCTGTCCCCCGGGCTGAAGACCCTGATACAGTACGGGATTCAGGTTAGCACGAGCGGCATAGATGGCGGCCGTATAGCCTGCCGGACCTGAACCGATAATGAGTAGTTTTACATGTTCTGCTGCCATAATTTTTCTTTTGTTTTATTTCGGAATATAAATGGATTTATACATCACCCGATAACCACCCCAGTAGCCCAATGCACCGGGAACATTACCCAATATCTGAATAGGCACTGAAAAGGGATTGCCATTGGTTGTAAAAGCATATTCCCATGTGCGCCAGAAATCATAGGTAGCTTTGTCAATATCGCAAAATTTTACGGTTATCGTGTCACCCAGCCGGAAAGTACCATAGGTTGCCGGATCGATGGGCTGATTTTTGTCAACTCCCCGGTCCAACTGAAAATCAAATACCGTCCCATTAACCACTTCATCATCTGCAACGGAACGATACCCCGGATAAAAAGGTTCACTGTTGACCTTTGTAAAATATCGGGCATAATTTCCCAGCTGGGGAGGATCGTAAAACCGGCCAAACAGCACTACCCGATCCGTATCCGGGTGTTCGCGGGTAGGCTTCACCAGCAAATAATACAGCGAATCTATCTCAATTCCGGTTGAAGGAATGGTAGTCCGAGCAAAATACTGCTTTCCGTTTACCTGTATATGCAAATCATAGGCATGGCCGGGCAAACCCACAAGATGCCCACCCTGTGGTGGGCGGTAATCGTAAAATAACATACCACCTGTGGTATCATGGGCTTTCTCTTCCAGCAAAATGCTATCATGCAGTTGTTCATCTGTTACCCAAATTTGTGCATCATGTACAAACAGGCTTGACAGCACAGATGTATCCAGTCTCGAAAAATAACTCAGGCTGTGGGTAAGGACGACCACGGGCTGCTGATAACTTTCAATATAACCTTCTACCACCAATTCCTGGGCCGGGGAAGCCACCTGGATATGGATATTTTTTTCACATCCAGGGCTGCTTATCATAAAACCGGCTGCTAGCAAGGTCCCTATCTGCCAAGCTCCTTTCATGTGGTGACGCAAAACAAAGTGTGAAGATAGCCTATTCCGGTGTTGTGCTGCGTAATGAAAGTTTCAAAAAAATAAAGAAGCCAGCGCTCATAAGCCCTGGCTTCTTCTGTTCACCAACCTCCACCTGTGGAAGGAGTTATTAACCGAGATAAGCTTTCAATGCATTGCTGTAACGGGCTTTTTGCAGGCGTTTGATAGCCCTTTCTTTGATCTGGCGGATTCTTTCCTTCGTTAAATCATATTTCTGGCCGATTTGTTCGATGGTGACTCCATTTTCCCCGTCCAGACCAAAATAAGCCGTTACGATTTCAGCTTCACGCGGCGAGAGCGATTTCAGTACCCGGCGGATTTCTTCGCGCAGGGACTCGCGCATAACTTCTTCATCAGTCTGGTCACTACTTTCCAGCAAATCACCCATAGCCACATCTTCAGCTTCATGCACAGGAGCATCCAGGCTGGTATGGCGCGTATTGCTGCTGATGATATTATTGATTTCAGTTTCCGACATCTGCAGGATTTCAGCTAATTCTTCGGGCGAAGGTTCGCGTTCGTTTTCCTGTTCAAATGCGGTATAAGCCTTTGTGGCTTTGTTATAAGTGCCAATCTTGTTCTGCGGCAAACGCACCAACCGGCCCTGCTCAGCCAATGCCTGCAGAATTGACTGACGGATCCACCATACAGCGTAGGAAATGAACTTGAAACCCTTCGTTTCATCAAACCGCTGGGCGGCTTTGATCAACCCCAGATTTCCCTCATTAATCAAATCACTTAAGCTCAAACCCTGATGCTGGTATTGCTTGGCTACCGATACCACAAAACGCAGGTTGCCGGTCGTCAGGCGTTCCAGGGCTTTCTGATCTCCCATCTTGATGCGCTGCGCCAGCACTGTTTCTTCTTCCGGCGTCAGCAACGGAATCTTTGAGATTTCCTGCAAGTACTTTTCAACCGCCTGAGAATCCCTGTTGGTAATTTGTGTGGCAATTTTAAGCTGCCTCATATGGATAGAAGATTTTAATGAAAAGAATCAACGAATTTTACAACAATAAGATCATTTAAGCAATTGATTTCCATAAGTTTTAATTCATATCCACGTCATCTTTACCTTGCATTGGAGTTTTTCCGGGATAAATGGAAGAAGATTCCGGAAAAAATTGAGCGCAAAGTTACGACAGATAATAACGATTTTGCAAGCAAAAAGGTAATTTGAGTATCATTTTTTATGAATTTTCTAACAATGGTTGATTTCAGAAGCGATACGGTTACCCGGCCCGTGCCCGGCATGCTGGAAGCCATGATGAAAGCCGAAGTGGGCGATGATGTGTGGGGAGAAGATCCAACCGTTAAGAAGCTGGAAGATCGGATGGCAGAGTTGTTTGGGAAGGAAGCCGGCTTGTTTTGTCCTTCGGGTACCATGACCAATCAGATTGCGGTGAAAATCCATACCCAACCCGGCGATGAGGTGATTTGCAGTGAGTTGGCACATGTGTATCAGTACGAGGCAGGCGGCATGGCTTTTCACTCGGGCGTGCAGGCGCATCTACTCCCGGGGAACCGCGGCCTGATAACCGCTGAACAGATTCGGGATGCCATTCAGCCGGATGATATTCACAAACCACCTTCCCGGCTGGTGTGCATTGAAAATACGGTGAACCGGGGCGGGGGCTGCTGCTATGACCTGGAAGAGCTGAAGCGCATCCATCAGCTTTGCCGGGAACGCGGGCTTGCCCTTCACCTGGACGGTGCCCGTCTGTTCCATGCGCTGATAGCCCGCCGGGAGCAGCCAGAACAGTATGGAGCGTTGTTCGACACCATTTCCATTTGCCTGAGCAAGGGACTGGGCTGTCCGGTAGGTTCTGTATTGATTGGAAGCAGAGCTCTGATTCAAAAAGCACGGCGTATCCGGAAGTTGATGGGTGGCGGCATGCGGCAGGCAGGATTTCTTGCAGCGGCCGGATTGTATGCCCTTGAGCATCATATTGAACGGCTGGTCGAAGACCATATCCATGCCCAAAAGCTGGCCGGTGTATTGGCCAACCATCCGGCAGTGGAGGCTTTGCTACCCGTGGAAACCAATATCGTGATTTTTGACCTGAAACCACCCTATACGGCTGAATCATTTACCGCCTACATGCGTAATCATCAGATTTTGGTCCATCCTATCGGTCCCCGATCCATCCGCATGGTTACGCATCTGGATATTCATGCTGACATGATAGATTATACTCTGCAGGTGCTACGTGCTTTTCCGGAAGCTACCCGGCTGGCCGATCCACCTGTTTCAAGTGCATGACTACGACGATCTTTGTCAACCGTTCCGTTTTCAATTTTTCAGTCTTTAAACACCGGCAGATAGGGTTTTTCACGCATCAAACGATATTTTTGCAGCCATGGAAATAGCCAAAACCTATCAGCACCGATCTGTGGAAGCGAAATGGTACGCTCACTGGCTCGAGAAGAAATATTTTCATTCCTCGCCCGATTCACGTCAACCTTATACCATTGTCATTCCCCCTCCCAATGTAACGGGTGTATTGCACATGGGACATGCATTGAATGAAACCATTCAGGATATTCTCATCCGCCGTGCCCGTGCGATGGGCTACAATGCCTGCTGGGTGCCGGGTGCGGATCATGCCTCCATAGCTACGGAAGCCCGGGTGGTGAATCAGCTGAAGGCACAGGGTATCCGCAAACAGGATATCGGCAGGGAAGCCTTCCTGCAGCATGCTTGGGAGTGGAAAGAAAAATATGGCGGCATCATCTACGAACAACTGAAAAAATTAGGCTGCAGCTGCGACTGGCAGCGTACGACGTTTACCCTCGACGACACCTATTCCCGGGCAGTTATCAGGGTATTTGTTCAGCTCTATCGGGAAAGACTCATCTACCGCGGACAGCGGATGATCAACTGGGATCCCGTGGCGCTCACTGCCCTGAGCGATGAAGAAGTGGAATACCGCGAGGTGCAATCCACGCTGTTTTACGTGCAATATCCCCTCGAAGGCAGTACAGATCGGATCACGGTGGCTACCACCCGCCCGGAAACCATCCTGGGCGATGTGGCCATAGCAGTACATCCGGATGATCCCCGCTATCAGCATCTCATCGGCAAATTTGCCTATGTGCCGCTGATTGACCGCCGCATACCCATTATTGCCGATGCGTATGTGGATCAGGCTTTCGGCACAGGATGCCTAAAAATCACTCCTGCTCATGATCCGAACGACTATCAGCTGGGCATCAAGCATCAGTTACCCGTCATCGATGTATTGAACCCCGATGGCACCATGAGTGCGGCAGCACAGTTGTTTGTAGGGGAAGACCGTTTTGTGGTAAGGAATAAAATTGCCGACCTGCTTCGGGAAAAAGGTTTTCTGGCAAAAACAGAAACCATTATCAACAAAAACGGATTTTCTCAGCGCAGCAACGCTGTGGTAGAGCCGCGCATTTCCACCCAATGGTTCCTGAAAATGAAAGACCTCACCAAACCCGCACTGGATGCGGTGCTGCAAAGGCAAATCCGGATTCATCCGGAAGAGCGTTTTCTGAATACCTATCGCCACTGGATGGAAAATGTGCAGGACTGGTGTATTTCGCGCCAGCTGTGGTGGGGGCATCGGATACCAGCCTGGTATGATGCGCAGGGAAATATCTATGTAGCCGAAACAGCCGAAGAAGCTTATGCCCAGGCACGGGAGGCAAGGGGAACCACAGATGTGCAGCTCCATCAGGACGAAGATGTACTGGATACCTGGTTTTCATCCTGGCTCTGGCCCATAGAAGTATTTCAAGGCATTACCCGGCCAGGCAATGCAGAATGGCGCTATTATTATCCAACCACCGTGCTGGTTACCGGACAGGATATCATTTTCTTCTGGGTTGCCCGCATGGTGATGGCCGGCCTGCATTTCACCGGCGAGATTCCCTTCCGTTATGTGTATTTCACCGGCATGGTGCGCGATAAGCTGGGTAGAAAAATGAGTAAATCGCTTGGCAATTCACCCGACCTTTCGCTGTTGATTGACCAGTATGGTGCCGATGCTGTGCGCTTCGGGATCATGATCTCCTCGCCTGCCGGCAATGATTTGCTGTTCGATGAAAAAGGATGCGAGCAAGGTTTGCATTTCTGCAATAAACTCTGGAATGCCCTGCGGCTCATTAAAAGCTGGGAATCTAAAATCAACGGGCAAACACAGCCCGCAACTGATTTTCCGATCAAATGGTTCCATCATCGCCTGCAGGCATTTATCCGGCAAACGGAAAAAGACTTTGAACAATTTCGGTTAAGTGAAAACCTGAAAAATCTATACACACTCATCTGGGAAGATTTCTGCAGCACCTACCTGGAATGGATGAAACCTGCTCCCAACGCTGATGGTCTGCAAATTACCAAATCATATTTCGAAACCCTGTTGCAATTGCTGCATCCTTTCATGCCTTTTATTACGGAAGAAATCTACCATCAGTTATCTCCGCGTGATGCAAACGATGATCTTATCATAAAGCCAATCCCTGCAGCTACAGACGCAGATGAAGAAATTGTGCAGCAGGGATTGCTGTTGAAAGATGTAATTGCAGCCGTTCGTCAAACTTTGCAGGTGCATCAGATCAAAGCAAAACAACCCTACGAGTTATGGATCCAGACTACACAACGTGAAAAGTATGAAACATGCATGCCTATCCTGATCTCGCAGTTGCATGTACAAAATATTGTTTTCACTGATGATGCTCCGGAACAGGCCATCCGCACGGTGGTGGGAAAAGATATCCTCTATATCAGAATGCCGGAGCTGGCATCAGCTGCATCAGATCATCAAAAACAAAATCTGGAGAAGGAATTGCATTATTTGAAAGACTTTTTGCAAAAAATTGAAGAAAAGCTGCAAAATGAGCGCTTTCTGCAACATGCCAAACCTGAAGTGGTGGAGCGTGAACAAAAGAAAAAACAAGATACGCTTGAAAAGATCCGGGTTATTGAAGAAACGTTGCGTACGCTATCATAAATTTTCTGCAGCATGTTTCATTTCAGAAAACATTTCATGCTGTTTCTGAAAACAGGATGGCTGATCGGATGGGTATGCGGAATTATCACCTGCCAGGCCCAACAGCTGTTCACCCCTTCTGCTAAGGTACTGGATACACTCAACCAGAAAGGGCCCATACTTTATACTCTTTTGGGAAATGATTCTGCAACACGCATTCCCGCAAGGCAGATTCTGCAGTTGATTGATTCACCACTTGTGGTGAAAGATACCAAAGGCAGGCAATACAGAGTTATCCGTTTTGATTTTGGTTATTTACATGTAGATACCACATTCAATGATACAACCGAACGCTTTGATCTGGTTCCGGAATATCTTGGGTTTACATTTGTGCAGAATCAGCTGGATTCATTATGGAAAACACGTGTGAGAAAAACTTTGCATGCAGGTGAGCGTTTATACTTTGATCATATCATTGCCGAAGATGCATCGGGTATCAAATACGGAGCACCGCCCCTGCATATTTTGGTGGTTGACTCATTGCGAAAAATCAACGAAGCTGGAGCGGAATAATCAATTCCCACCTATTTCGCATACCGGGTGATACCGGATCAGTATCAAGCAAATGACTAAACCTGAGTGTGATGCTCAGCGGATATTCATTCCACCATCTTGTATCGGCTGTGCACTCCACGCCTGCAGATCTGAATCGCTGATGAGCAGCTTGTTGCTGCACGTAATACAGGGTTCTGCTATCATCATAAAAAAGATTTAACCGCATGCGCAAAAAATAAACAATACCACCAAAACCCCAGTCAGGATAAGCTATCGGGAACTGATAATTCAATCCCCATTTGGTTATTTGATGATAGAAAGGTGCATGATATCCTCTTGCATACGGAAATACATCAGAAAATGTATAGGTATTGGCAGTATCTTTTCCTTGCCAGGCCAGCTGCAACCACAAGCTATGTGAAGGCCAAATGCCCGGAAAATATAGATCCGTTTCTGCAAATAATTGTTCAGCAAAATGCGGACCTGCAGAGTGATTCCAACTCAGATATACATGCTGTGCCAGATGTGGAGCTATATGCTGCAGGGCTTGCAGACGTTGCTGCACAAACTGCAATCCCAGATAAAAATAAGGAAGAGTCATATCGTGAGATACCATATTTTTTTGTACAGGATATTGAATATGTGTTTCCTGGATGCCTGCAAATGGTATCAGATATCTGCTCATCATGCGCCCGGAAAAATTCCAAGGTATATATCCCGATAAACCAACTGCAGTTTCATTCCAGTATATCTGCTGCCCATTCGACCTCCATGCAGTTCTGTGTGCCGTATACTGGCCACTTACATTCCATATCGGATACCAACCTCCGTAAGTAGCGGATAAGCCTATGCCATGTGATGCTTCATAGCGGTTATACTGGTAAAATAAAGAAGAAGAAAGCGTATTCAGCACATTATCCGATAAAACCTGAAAACCATAATACGGATCATCCAGAATGGGTTCCCAGCTGTGAATATGAATAAGCTGAAAAGATTTGGGATAATCCGTAATCGTAAAATACCGATGAGATACCTCTTGTGGTAAATCAGCTGCTTCTGCTTTTAAGGCTGAAGCAACATAAGGATTATCTGAAGCGTATATCTGCAAACTATCTACAGGCTTCCATGCAGCAGAATCCAAAGCAAGTTTCATAAGTTTATTTCCTTTCAATGTAAATTGGCTATACACCAGCCATCTGCCATCGGGAGATACAGCCGGAGAATAACAACCAGAAGCTGCATAGGTGACCTGGTAGATTGTATAGTTAGTAAGAGAAACGGCGTAAATCTGCTGGATATGGGAATAGCTGCCACTGAAAAAAATCCATGGTCCTGATTGACAGAATTGCTGAATGGGATGATATGTAAAGGGTGTAATAATGTGGGTTTGATGATGATAAAGATCCTGCGCAATGATAGCTGAACGGCCGGCAGAATCCTGTGCAATATAATAAATGCTTTTCCCGTCAACTGAAAACTGCGGATAAGCCATCATGCCATGAAACGGACTTGCAAGCGAATCCAGGAGCATGCCATCATTTGCGTCAAATATTTTCAGCTGCACAGATTGATCAGGACTTACCGATACAGCTACAATCTTTTGCCCGTCTGGTGATAATGCAGGTGAAAACAATTTGGTGCGATGGGTAAGTTTTTTTATTTTTTTATGTGTCATATCATACCACATGATCACACCATAATCTTTCCATCCCCAGCGGGGATCGTTGCGATATCCGGCCCAGACTATTGCATGTGCATGTGCATCAAAATCATTATCAGCTACTATTCCCTGATGTACAATAGGATGCATTTTGCCATCAGGATTCATTTGTACAATAACAGGAAGTTTTTGAAAACTGTTTTGCACAAACAACAACGTATCATTTGATACAAAAACAGGATATTGCTGATTCAGATATTGTTTCGAAGGTGGTGTAAGCGGCATGGCACGATCAGCCTCTGTGGGCTTATCTTGTTTCCATTGCTCAGTAAAATATTGCATGGCATTCCGGTAAAATGCTGTTACTGTTTGTCCGGTATAATCTTTCAATGCCTTTGAAAACGGATAAAACAAATGTTTATAAGCAGCTGCATCACGGGTTACCAGTTTCCACAGGGTATCACTGTATCGTTCCCGTCCGTAAGCACACAACAGATAACCCAGGGGATAATGATTGGGCACATAGTCGCGATAGGAACCATTTCTCAATTTCATCCAGGAATAAGGAAAATGAGCATCGGCCAATGCCCGGTAAGCATCAAAGAATGTAGGGAGCCTGCCTCTGCCCTGCGGTGTGAGCGTGGTTTCGGTAAATACGGCATCGCCTTCCCAAAACCAGTTGGGAATAGCCACATCGGTTGCAAATGCCTGCCCGGCCTCGCCAAAGGCAATGCGCATCAGATGTGAAAGGCCTGTATTGAAATGCATGTTTTGCAAGGCATGGCGGTATTCGTGCACACTCAGAAAGTCAAGCCAGAGCAGGCTGCCCAGCTGATCCATCTGCTGGGGAGGTGTAGTTTGAAACTCGGCCCGGAACGGCGCCAGCATCACATATCCATTGCTAAGAGTAGTCTGATTCTGCAAAACGAGATTCAACTTTTTTTGGGCATAGCCAATGGATTGACGGTGATAGGCACTGATATCGGTTATTATATTGGCGATCCGTTCGGCCTGTGGAGCCATTTCAGCCGGAAAAATTACCCGTAGCGTATCGGTGTTGATTTGCTTCCAGCGAATATGGGCAGGGTCGCCACCGAATACCTGCGCCCGGGCGGGAATTACATGTGTCAGGGCCATGAAAAGAAGCAACCATGCATATTTTATCAGGTGGTATGCTTTCATATCTGAACTTTAGGCTATTACCTGGCTGGCAAACAAGCGTTCGGCCAGCTGAGGATCATAGCGGCCACTGTAAGTAATTTCCCCTTTATGGAGATAAAGCATGTGGGTGATACATCCCGGCAGTTCCTGCAAATCGTGTGTCACATACAGCAGGGTAAAGGCAGGATCCGCACTGAGGCTTTCAAGCATCTGCCTGATCCGCTGGCGATGCATGCCATCCAGTCCTTGACAAGGCTCATCTAATATCAGCAAGGGAGCCCTGATCAGCAAAGCTCTGATGAACAACAGCAATCGTTGCTCCCCGGTGGAAAGCTGCGTTACAGGCTGATCTGCATAAGACTCCAGGCCCCAGTATTGCAGATAGCAGAGTGCTTCCTGCTGAATAGATGAATTTAAACTGGAATCAGAGACATGGCTTTTAACCTGATCCGCCAGCCAGGTAAGGCAATTCTGCCGGGTGCGGAGATAATAGTGCATTTCAGGTGATACATAAGCCTGGTGGCGTTTGATATCCCAAATAGTTTCGCCACTGCCTCTGCGTTTGCCCATCCAATAAACCTGTTGGGCATAAGCCTGCGGATGATCGGTTGTAATCAGGCTCAGCAAGGTAGATTTTCCGGAACCATTTTGCCCACAGATAAACCATCGTTCACCCGTATTTACCTGCCAATGAATATGCTTCAATATTTGCTGGCGGCCATACTGCACCTGCACATCACGCATCTCAAAAAGAGGAGTTCCTTCAGGCGGCTGCCATGAGGGAGAAAAAGTCTGAAAAACGGTATTTCTGCCTGAGCAATCATGCTCTCGCCCTTGCAAAGTAATCACATCATCAAACGTATCATCCGTTTCACCTGGCAAAACCTCCATCACCACGGTGATGCCCTGTGCCTGGATATGCTGAAGCATTTCCCGGAGTTGCTTTCTGGAAGCTGCATCCAGACCGATGAAAGGGGCATTCAGCAACAATATTTCTGGTTTCGACAGCAAAGCACGAAGGATCAGCAGTTTCTTCAGCTCGCCATTGGAAAGCTGTTGCACCTGGCGTTCGAGCAAATAAGAGGGAAACAGATGCCAATGATTGCACAGCAGATTCAGCCGTTCATTACATGCATCTTCCCGGATACCCAGGTACTGCTGGGCATATTCATGAAGCAAATCATTCACCTTCACCCAGCCATGGGTTTGGGAAGCATAGTATCGTTGCTGGTAAAAAGCATCGGGGTGATGCAACACCAAGTCGGCACCATGAAAATCCACCCAGCCCAGCTGGTAAGGTTGCAGGGTATCTGTCGCTTCATGAGATCCGTTGAGGAAATACCGGATATGCCCCTGTGTAACGGGCAGTTTTCCTGCAATAGCCCGAAGCAGCGAAGTTTTTCCTGCACCATTCGGGCCTGTGATGGCCACCCGGGTACCGCGTTGTACCGTCCTGTTAAAATCCCGCACAATGCAACAATGGCCGCGGTAAATAGAAACATGTTCAAACTGAATACTTGCCTGGCTTATCATGCTGGTATGTTTATCCCACCAGGATACCTGCAATGGTAGCAGAGAGATAGGATGCCAGGGTACCGCATATCAGGGCTTTAAAACCCAGTCGCGCCAGATCCGTCCGCCGTGAAGGTTCCAGCTCGCCGATGCCGCCCACCTGGATGGCAATGGAACTGAAATTGGCAAAACCACACAGGGCAAAGCTCACAATTACCATGGTTTTGGGATCCAGGGTATCTTTGATTTTGGATAAATCCAGATAAGCCACGAATTCATTCACCACCATTTTGGTGCCCATCAGCGCACCTGCCGTTTGGGCTTCATGTGCTGGAACCCCCATGGCTCGTGCAAACACGGAAAACAAGCTTCCCAGGATCTGATTTAAGTTTAAGGTACTGACATCAATGCCGATGAACTGCAAGGATATACCAGCCAGTGCCATCCAATGTCCAACCCAGCCCAGAAACCAGTCGGCCAAAGCGATCAAAGCAATAAACCCGATAAGCATCGCCGTAACATTCAGTCCCACCCGCAATCCATCGCTGGCTCCGTGTGAAATGGCATCCAGCAGGTTGTAGGTAGTCCGCTTCACTTCGAGCGTCACTTTCCCTTTGGTTTCCGATACTTCTGTCTCGGGCCAGACGATTTTTGAAATAACCAGTGCTCCCGGGGCCGCCATCAGGCTGGCCGCAATCAGGTATTGGGCAGGTACTCCCAGCGAAATATACACGGCCATCACCCCCCCGGCAATGGTGGCCATGCTGCCCGACATGGATGCCAGCAATTCGCTCATGGTCATGCCTTTGATATAGGGCTTAATCATGATCTGCGCTTCCACCTGACCCACAAAGGCACTGGCTACATTCGACAATGCCTCGCTGCCACTTACACCCATGATTTTATACACCACAAATGCAATAGCTTTCACAATTCGTTGCATGATGCCGAGGTGATAAGCCATGCTTACCAGCACCGCTACGAAAATGATGGTAGGAATAATCTTGAAGAAAAAAATCAGGTTGTTTTCCGGTCCAAATACCTTGGTAAGCAAAGGAGAATTGACCAGCGGACCAAATACAAATGCTGCACCCTTATCAGACATATTCAGCAGCTTGGTTACATGATCTCCTAACCAAGCAAACATAGCTTTACCCACAGGCACCTTCAAAATAAAGATAGCCAAAGCCAGCTGAAGAGCCAATCCACTTAGCACCACCCGCAGATTGATACGTTTTTTGTTGTTCGACATCAGAAAAGCAATTCCCAAAATCAGGGCTACTCCCAATAGTCCGGTAAACCGACCTGTCATGGCTTAGAAATTAAAACGGGAAAATAGCATATAATTTTTATTCTACGTGCAAAATCAGGCAACAAAGCCTTTCCAGTTAACGATTAAATAAATTAAAAAGAAAATTATCTTTGAATATGCCTGTGAAATTTACCCTTTCCATTTCCCGGAATCTTCTGTTATACCTTATCCTTGGCACTTTAGGGTTGGGAACGGGTATACAAAAAGGTTTCGCACAGAGAAAATGTGGCTTTGATCTGGCTATTCAACAGGCATTGCAACGCAATCCCAAGCTGATAACCAGGATGAATGCCATTGAATCGGCTATGCACCATTTCATGCTGAATGCCCGTGTGATGCTCAGGATGGACAGCACCACCGATACCACCACCGTGATTATTCCCGTAGTCGTGCATATTGTACTGCAAAATCCCGGTCAGGTGAGCGACACCCAGGTTATTTCGCAGATAACTGTATTGAATCAGGATTATCAGGCGCTGAATGCTGATACCAGCAAGGTGCCTGCCGTTTGGAAGCCCATCATCGGTCGGGTAAAATTTCAATACGTGCTGGCTAAACGTACGCCAACCGGCCTACCCACCAATGGTATAGACCGGGTAACAACGTCTGTTTCCACCTTTTCCATCAACAATGCCTGCTCACAGGTAAAACATGCGAGTACCGGCGGTGCCAATGCTTGGGATACAAAAAGCTATCTCAATATCTGGGTATGCAACCTACCTTCCGGTTATCTGGGTGTGACTACTCCTCCAGGGCTTTATCCGGATGATGAAGATGGGGTGGTAATTACCACACAGGCTTTTGGCACAGTGGGTAATCTGGATCCGGAATTTAACCTGGGACGCACCGCAACCCATGAAGTAGGCCATTACTGGAACCTGCTGCATCCCTGGGGCATTTATAGCAGCAACCCCAATTGCCTGTATGATGACAGTGTGGCCGATACTCCTCCGCAAGCAGGCCCTTTGTATGGCTGCTATTCTTTCCCAACCACTGATCATTGTTCTCCGGATTCACCGGGCGTGATGTTTATGAATTACATGGAATATGTGGACGACAGCTGTATGTATATGTTCACGCAGGGACAGGTGATGCGCATGCTGGCTTTGTTAAACACTTTCCGCAGTTCCCTTCTGTCTTCTCAGGGAGCCGTGCCTGTACAGCTAGAAAAGCTTAAACCCCAGCTGCTGCGTATCCTTCAGCCAGCAAACAAAATCTGCGATCCCACAATCCAGCCAATTCTGGTGCTGCGAAACTATGGTTATGATTCTTTGTATAAAGCAAAAATCATTTACTACACGGAAGATTCAGTGTTGCACCAATATCTGTGGACAGGAGCGCTGGGTACATTCGATTCCACCCAGGTTGTACTGCCTGCCATTACCAGCAGTATTGGCAATCATTTACTCACTGCATTTGCCATTGAACCCAATGATAGTACCAGCGTGCAGTATGCCAGCGATACCATCCGGCAGACTTATCACCTGGATCCTCTCATTACTTCTGATTTCACCGAAGGATTTGAAGAAGATACCTTCCCTCCACCCTACTGGGAAGTTGTAAACCCTGACAACAGCTATACCTGGGAGCATACTTCCATCGCCAGCCATAGTGGCCAATATGCTGCACTGATGCCTAATCTGGATTATATGCAAAACGGCCCAATTGACGATCTGGTGAGTCCGGTTATCAATGTTAGCCAGGCCGATTCGGCTTTTCTGTTTTTCTATGTGGCTGCCGGCTTGCAATCCAATCCTTACGGGAACAACCAATACTGGGATACGCTGGAAGTGCTGATCAGCACCGACTGCGGACAAACCGGCACCGTGGTTTACAAAAAATGGGGAAAGTATCTGATGACCGATTCCATCCCTACTTCCAGCGAATTTATACCTACTGCCAACCAATGGCGACGCGATTCCATTAACCTGACTCCTTTCATTCACCAGGGCAATTTTCAAATCATCTTCCGCAACATCACCAACTTTGAAAACAATATTTACCTGGATGATATCCAACTGCAAACACGACCCACCAATCCCAATCTGAAGAAGGACAAGGTTTTGGTTGTACCAAATCCCACATCAGGCGAAATCCGGATTGAATTTCTGGAAGTGGATCCCGACCTCAAAGGCGTAAATATTTACAACAGTCTAGGCCAGAAAATAGCAAGCTATTCATCAGCCAGTATCGTAAACAATCAGATTGCCGTACATTTGTCCGGAAAACCCGTTGGAATATATTATGTAGAAATTGTTTACTCCAACTACAATATCGTCAGAAAGGTCCTGCTGATTCATTGATTTGTTGGTCCAATTGCTTGTTGACATGATGTACAAAACAGAATCGGAATTCATGCAATTGCTGAAAAGCTGCCATTTACCTGCTGAACTGCAGCCGATAGCAGAAAAAATTTTACACGGTCAGCGGCTCACACCCGAGGAAGGTTTATTGCTGTTTGAAAAAGGTAAAATCAATTGGCTGGGTGCATTGGCCAATTATGTGCGGGAGCAAAAACATGGCGACGATACATTTTTCAACCGCAACGTACATATTGAACCCACCAATGTATGTGTGTACAGCTGCAAGTTCTGCTCCTATTCGCGATTGTATAAACACCGGGAAGAAGGCTGGGAACTGAGCCTGGATGATATGCTCAATATCGTGAAGCGATATGACGGCCAGCCCATCACTGAAGTACACATCGTGGGTGGCGTTCATCCCAAACTGGATTTTTATTTTTTTAAAGAACTTTTGCAACGCATCAAAGCACATCGCCCCGAAATCCATATCAAAGCATTTACAGCGGTGGAGCTGTATTACATGTTTAAAAAAGCCCGCCTGACCTATGAAGAGGGCCTGCAACAACTGAAGGAAGCTGGACTGGACTCTATTCCCGGAGGCGGTGCCGAAATTTTTGCACCTGAAATCCGCGAACAAATATGCGCTGATAAAGTAGATGCCGACAACTGGCTCAGGATTCACGAAACGGCTCACCGGCTGGGCATCCCCAGCAACGCTACCATGTTATACGGACATATTGAAAGCTACGCCCACCGCATCGATCACATGGAACAGCTGCGCCGGTTGCAGGACCAAACGGGAGGTTTCAATTGTTTTATCCCACTGAAATTCCGTAACAAAAACAACGATATGAGTCATGTGCCGGAAAGCAGCGTGATTGAAGACATCAAAATGTATGCAGTGGCCAGGCTCTACCTGGATAATTTTCCCCATCTGAAAGCCTACTGGCCTATGCTAGGTCGTGATCTGGCGCAAATGATGCTTTCATTTGGTGTGGATGATCTGGATGGCACGATCGACGACTCCACCAAGATCTATTCCATGGCCGGGGCCGAAGAACAACATCCTGCCATGACTACCGAAGAAATCACCGCCCTGATTCGCAAGGCACATCGTACACCGGTAGAACGCAACAGCCTGTACGAAGTAGTTCGCCGTTTCGATGAACCGGCTGTGATCCGGAATGATTGAAATAAATGATTAAAAAAAATCCCGGTTTTCCCGGGAATTTAAAAACGAAGAACGATAAGCTATCGGCAATGGCTTACTGCCATTTCTTTGCGTCTTCCAGAAATTTGGCCAGACCAATATCGGTGAGCGGGTGCTTAAGCAAGCCGATCAGGGTATCATACGGGCAGGTGCAAACATCTGCTCCAGCTTCCGCACATTTCACAATATGCAGCGAACTGCGAATGGATGCAGCCAGAATCTGCGTTTCAAAACCCTGCACGGTATAGATATGTGCAATCTGCTCAATCAACTCCAGCCCATCCCAGTTGATATCATCAATCCGGCCAATGAAAGGTGATACATATCTAGCACCGGCTTTGGCTGCCAGAATGGCCTGCGCAGCAGAAAACACCAGCGTGCAGTTGGTGGGAATACCATGCTCTGTGAGCCAATGAATAGCTTTTACTCCATCTTTGATCATCGGCACCTTCACCACAATCCGCGGATGAATCTTGGCCAGCTCCTGGGCTTCCCGGATAATACCCTCAAAATCCGTGGATATCACTTCGGCACTTACATCTCCGTTCACGGTTTCACAGATCGTCCGGTAATGCTGAAACACAGCTTCTTTGCCCTTGATGCCTTCCTTGGCCATCAGAGACGGATTGGTGGTAACACCGTCGAGTATGCCTAGATCATTGATTTCGCGGATTTGGTTCAGATTGGCCGTATCAATAAAAAATTTCATAACCAGAATTGTTTTGGATGATTTAAGAAAAATGGCAAGTGGCTTACATCGCACCGCTGCGACCGCCTACCCTTGCTGCATTCCTGCCCTGGGGGAGTTCAGCAGGAGCTGGTCGTGTAAGACTTGCCAATGGCAAAGGTAGGAAGAAATTTCAACCTGTGCGATGAAAATCATCTGTATCAAGTTATTTTAATACATTTTTTTACTGCTATACCCATGAGCAGAAAAAAATCCCAACCCTGAAACTGGAATAAAAATAAACCCTTCCGATGTAACTTACCTGTACGCCTCCTGCAAACATCATATTTCACAACCAGGTTCGGGCGGAGGCATCCATAGTACTCTTGATAGCCTATGGATATTTCAATGACAAACGTATAAAAGAAATCATACTGACAGATGAAAAAGGGAATGATCAGAAAAGCAGAAGGAAAAATCAGATCGCAGCTTATTCAGAGAAGGAAAAGCAGATTGTTATCTTGAAGGATTTTATGATGCTAAAATTGAATTCGAAGATGATTCATACGGCATGATAGATTTCAAAGCGAGCAAGATAGCAGACAAAGATCCTCAAAAGTTAATCGAACTATATAAACGGCTGATTCAGGCTTATCAGTACATGTTCCAACACCCGGATATCATCTGCACCTGGATTGCCAATGATTAGAAGTCCCTTACGATGAACAGGAATTTGTCAATTTTATATACGAAGTGCAGGATTTGCTTAGCCAGCCTGAAATTCCGGAATTGAATCCCGGATGTAATGATTGCAAATTTGTAAAAGAAATCATGAGCCTTTAAAATAAATATTTACCTTTGCAGGCAAATATTGCAATCATGCAAACACATGTACATCATCACATAGCTTGCTGCTCTCCGGGGAAGCCGAGATGAGGTACATGTGATTTGAAAAATGTACAAAAGGCTTACCCGGTGATGGTAAGCCTTTTTTGTTGCAGGTATTGTAATTCAACAGTTATATGCCAAACCAGAAATTGAAAATTGCCATTCAGAAATCAGGCCGGTTGCACGAAGACTCGGTCAGGCTGCTGCAGGAGTGCGGTATTGACCTGCAAAACGGTTTGAACAAACTGAAAACCGAAGCCAGCAACTTTCCGCTGGAAGCGTATTTCCTGCGGGATGATGATATCCCTCAGTATGTAGAGGATGAAGTGGCTGATGTGGGTATTGTGGGTGAAAATGTAATCCTGGAAAAAGAAAAACATGTACAGATTGTGGAACAGCTGGGTTTCGGCAAATGCCGGTTGTCCATAGCCATTCCCAAAGATCAGGAGTATAAAGGCATCCATGACTTGCAAGGCAAGCGCATTGCCACCAGTTATCCGCATATAGTTGCGCAATATCTGGCATCCCATCAGGTAAAAGCAGAAATTCACGAAATCAGCGGATCCGTGGAAATAGCACCCAGCATAGGTCTTGCCGATGCTATCTGCGATCTGGTAAGCAGCGGATCCACGCTTTTTATGAATGGCTTGCGGGAAGTAGAAACCATCCTGCATTCCCAGGCTGTGCTTATCAGCCACAACCGGTTGAATGAATATACCAGCCAGCTGCTGGAACAGCTTCGTTTTCGCATACAGGCCGTAAAAAAGTCACGTCACAACAAATACATTTTGCTGAATGCACCCAATGATAAGCTGCCGGAAATCATCAAATTGCTGCCAGGCATGAAAAGCCCTACCATTCTGCCTTTGGCTGAATCGGGCTGGAGTTCGGTACATTCCGTCGTGAATGAAAATGATTTCTGGGACATCATTGAAAGCCTGAAAAAACACGGCGCACAGGGTATTCTGGTGGTGCCGATTGAAAAAATGATTATTTAAATCTGCGTGCATGTGGACATTGATCCGATATCCTGAAAAATCTGACTGGAAAGACTGGCTGAAGCGGCCTGACAGCGATGCTGCCCAGATCCGCCAGCGGGTGGAAGAAATTTTATCCCGTGTCCGTACCAAAGGCGATGAGGCATTGCTTGAACTGACAGCCGAACTGGACGGCGTGCATCTGGATCAGCTCGCACTTGCCGTACCCGATCCACAGACCACTGCCCGGCAATTGCCTGCCGAGCTGCTCCAAGCTATTGATCTGGCTATGGCCAACATCCGGAAATTTCACCAGGCTCAGCTCACCCATACTGTCGAGGTGGAAACCATGCCAGGCATCCGTTGCTGGCAAAAGTCGCTGCCGATTGAATCCGTCGGGCTGTACATTCCCGGAGGATCGGCACCTTTGTTCTCCACGCTGATGATGCTGGCTGTGCCTGCCCGGGTTGCCGGCTGCAGGCAGCTGGTGGTCTGTTCACCCCCCATGCCCGACGGCCAGCTGCATCCGGCTTTGCTGTATGTGGCAGGTGTGTGTAACATACCTTTCGTTTACCGAGTGGGAGGAGCCCAGGCTATTGCAGCTATGGCATGGGGCACGGAAACCATTCCGCAGGTGGATAAAATCTTTGGCCCTGGTAACCGCTACGTAACGCTGGCCAAACAGTTGCTGCAACAGGAAGGCATCGCTATTGACATGCCTGCCGGGCCATCGGAGGTGGCTGTGCTGGGCGATAGCAGCTGTCCGCCGGAATTCGCCGCAGCCGACCTGCTTTCCCAGGCTGAACACGGGCCCGACAGCCAGGTGATACTTGTTAGCACCGATGAAAGCTGGATCCACGCTGTTGAAACAGCTCTGCATGCTCAGCTTTCTGCCCTGCCCCGCCAGGAGATAGCTGCACGTGCACTTGGCCACAGCAAGGCTTTCCTGATGAAAGATGAAGAGCAAGCCATTGAGCTGCTTAATGCCTATGCCCCTGAACACCTGATTCTGGCCTGCCGCAATGCCCGCGCACTGGCTGAAAAGATTACCCATGCCGGCTCGGTATTTATTGGCTGTTACGCTCCGGAAAGTGTGGGCGATTACGCTTCGGGTACCAACCACACGCTTCCTACTGCCGGCCATGCCCGTGCCTGGAGTGGTGTGCATCTGGACAGCTTCCGGAAAAAAATCAGCTTTCAGGAGCTGACTTATGAAGGACTCCGTGCTATCGGACCGGCTGTAGAAACCCTGGCACTCGCCGAAGGCTTACAGGCCCATCAACAGGCTGTTGCTATCCGCCTCCGGCACACAGATACTTCTCGCTGATTTACTGAAAACATAAAACCGTTTCATACCGTGTTTGACCTGCAACAACTCATCCGTCCCAATATCCGGCAACTGACTCCCTATTCCTCGGCAAGGGACGAATTTTCCGGCGAAGCACAAATTTTTCTGGATGCCAATGAAAATGCCTGGGGATCGCCTTTGCCCAAATCCTATAACCGCTATCCCGACCCGCTGCAGCACCGGCTGAAATCCCGGATCGCAACGCTGAAGCAGATTCCGGAAACGCAAATTTTCCTGGGCAATGGCAGCGATGAATGTATTGACCTTACCCTGCGCGCCTTCTGCGAACCCCGCCAGGATGAAGTCATTATCTGTCCGCCTACCTATGGCATGTACGAAGTGTGTGCACATATCCAGGATGCCATCGTCAAAAGAGTGCCACTCACAGCTGATTTCCAACTGGATACCGAAGGCATCCTCCGCGCTGTTTCACCTCAAACCAAACTTATCATCCTTTGTTCACCCAACAATCCCACGGGCAACTGCTTCCGCCGGAAAGATGTGGAACGCCTGCTTGAGGCATTCAGCGGCATTGTGGCTATTGATGAAGCTTATATTGACTTTGCCGGCCAACCTGGCTTTTTGCACCGGCTGCAGGAATTTCCCAATCTTATTGTCTGGCAAACTTTTTCCAAAGCATGGGGATTGGCCGGGCTGCGGGTGGGCATGGCTTTCGCTTCTGCTGCGATTATTGAAATACTCAACAAAATCAAATATCCCTATAACATCAGCCAGTTAACCCAGGAAACCCTGCTGCAGGCGCTGGACCGGGCTGATCAGGTAGAGCAATGGAAAACATACATCATCCAACAACGGCAGGCGCTCAGCCAGGCCTTGCAACAAATGGATATGGTACAGAAAGTATATCCCAGCGAAGCCAATTTTCTATTGGTGAAAATCAGGCAGGCCAGAAAAGTATATACTTACCTGCTGCAGCAGGGAATCGTGGTGCGCGACCGCAGTCAGGTTGCTCTTTGTGAGGATTGCCTGCGCATCACCGTAGGACGACCGGAAGAAAACGAAAAACTGCTGGCCGGATTGCAAGCCTATCAGGCACAACAAACAGCCTCCGGGCCTTTATCCCATTAAAACCTTAAACCCCGTTTGCCTATGCAACCCCAATTGTTGTTTATTGATCGTGATGGCACGTTGATACAGGAACCACCGGATCATCAGATCGATGATTTTTCCAAGCTGGTGTTTGTTCCCGAAATGCTGCAATACCTGCCCCGCATTGCCCGGGAACTGGACTTTCAGCTGGTGATGGTCTCCAACCAGGACGGATTGGGTACAGCAAAATTTCCTGAAGAACGCTTTCAACCCGTACAGGATTTTCTGATCCGCACCCTGGAAAATGAAGGCGTGCATTTTACCGATATATTGATTGATCGCTCTTTTCCCGAAGACAAATTACCCACCCGCAAGCCCGGCATTGGCATGATGGGTAGATACCTGGAAGCCGGAAAATATGACCTGGCACACTCCTACGTCATCGGCGACCGGATTACGGATGTAATGTTTGCCCGTAACATGGGTTGCAAAGCCATCTGGCTGAACCACGGCGACAATTTGGGTGTCCATGAAATACCACCGGCCGAAAGGGAAGAGCTGAAACACACGGTAGCACTGGAAACCACGAGCTGGAAAAAAATCTATGAATGGCTAAAGCTGGGGCAACGCACGGCTGAACGCCACCGGGTAACGGCCGAAACAGATGTATATGTAAAACTAAATCTGGACGGTACCGGTAAAGCCGATATTGCTACAGGACTAGGATTTTTCGATCACATGCTGCATCAGCTGGCCCGCCATGGCAGCATAGATCTTACCGTGCACGCCCGTGGCGACCTGCACGTGGATGAACATCATACCATTGAAGATACAGCCATTACGCTCGGCGAAGCTTTGGCAGATGCATTGGGAAATAAACTTGGTATCGAACGCTACGGTTTCTGTCTGCCCATGGACGATGCGCTGGCGCAGGTAGCCATTGATCTGGGCGGCAGAAGCTGGCTGGTATGGGACGTACAGTTTCGCAGGGAAAAAATCGGCGATGTGCCTACCGAAATGTTTATGCATTTCTTCAAATCACTTTCCGATGCCGCCAAATGCAATCTGCATATTCAGGCTACGGGCGAAAATGAACATCACAAGATAGAAGCTGTTTTCAAAGCATTTGCAAAAGCGCTGAAAATGGCCGTCAGACGCGATGCCGATCATCCGCAACTACCTACCACAAAAGGTATGTTGTAAAAAAAATTTGCATTTTCTGAAATTGCGCCGCATATTTGCACCATCATGAACTTTAAGCATGTACATATCAGCTGGTGGTGGCACGGCGTAAAACTCAAATCGCTGTGACTCAGCACCTGTGTATATGCATAAAGTTATAAAGCAAGGAAGGCTCGCTGATCACAGCGGGCCTTCTTCGTTTCAGGGCTTTTACGAAACACGTAAACAACACCCGATATGAAACCTGTTCAGATTCGCACCCGTTCCAAACGCCTGCTGGCAGATGTTTTCACACCGGTGGGCATCTACTTGCGCATCCGCGATCGTTATCCGGGCAGCATTCTGCTGGAGAGTACCGACTACCATGCAGCGGAAAACAGTTTTTCCTTTATCTGTATTCAACCCATTGCAGGTATGGAAATGCGCTCCCTGCATGAATTCGAATTTAAATATCCGCTGGAAGCTCCCGAACGCCATAGCGTGAAAGATCCGCAACAAATGATGCAGCAGTTTCAAAACTTTTTGCAGCGATTTCAGTTCAGTGGCCAATCGCCCGTACCGGTAACCGAAGGCATGTTCGGATACACGGCCTACGATGCAGTACAATTTTTTGAAAACATCCAGCTGCATGCACCCGCCGATGCATCTATGATTCCGTTCATGCGCTATCGATTTTATCAGTATGTGATCGCCATCAATCATTTCAAGGATGAATTGTATTTGTGTGAAAACCAGATCGAGGGTCTTCCATCTGAATTTGAACAAATCGAAACCCTGATCCGACGCAAGGATGTGCCTGTATATCCTTTCAAACGAAATGATGCGGAACAGGCGGATATGACAGATGCCGATTATATGCAGATGGTGGAAAAAGGCATTGCCCATTGCCATCGGGGCGATGTATTTCAGATTGTGCTTTCGCGCAGCTTTTCCCAATCATTTAACGGTGATGAATTCAATGTGTACCGACAGCTGCGTTCCATCAATCCCTCACCCTATCTATTTTACTTCGATTATGGAAATTACCGACTCATGGGCTCTTCGCCGGAATCACAGCTGATCATCCGCAATGGCAAGGCTACCATTCATCCCATAGCAGGCACATTCAGGCGCACAGGTGACGATGAGACCGATGAAATGCTGGCCCGCAGGCTGGAAGCCGATCCTAAAGAAAATGCCGAACATGTGATGCTGGTGGATCTGGCCCGCAATGACCTGAGCCGATATGCGCAGGATGTACAGGTAACCTCCTACCGCAAGGTGCAGTACTATTCACATGTGATTCATCTGGTGAGTGAAGTAACCGGTCGCATCAACGGCCAGGCAAATCCCTTTGCTGTGCTGGCGGCTACTTTTCCAGCAGGTACCCTATCCGGTGCACCGAAATACCGGGCTATGCAACTGATTGACCAGTATGAGCGATCGGCACGCAGCTATTATGGCGGATGCATCGGCTTTGTGGGATTCAATGGTGAGTTTAACCACGCAATCATGATCCGCACGTTGCTGAGCAAAGGCAATACCCTCTACTACCGCGGTGGTGCCGGCATTGTGGCTCAATCCAATCCGGCTGCAGAAGTACAGGAAGTACATAACAAGCTGAATGCACTGCGTACAGCTATTGTAATGGCCGAACAAACCTATTGATGCAATTGATTCATATTTACCAAAAACAAGCGTATGCGAATCCTGGTGTTTGATAATTACGATTCATTTACCTACAACCTGGTACATCTGGTGCGCAAGCTAACTAACGATCCGGTGGATGTGTTCCGAAATGATGAGATTCCGCTTGAAAAAGTAGCTGCCTACGATAAAATCATTCTTTCACCCGGACCGGGTATTCCGCAGGAAGCGGGCCTGCTGCTGCCTTTGATCCGTGAATATGCGGCTTCCAAATCCATGCTGGGCGTTTGCCTGGGACATCAGGCTATCGGCGAGGCTTTCGGAGCCAAGCTCATCAACCTCAGCAAGGTATATCATGGCATTGCCACGCCTATCCATATCTTGAATCATGAGATTCCCATATTCCGTCATTTGCCCGACACCATTCAGGCTGGTCGCTATCATTCCTGGGTGGTGGATGAAGCCGGATTGCCGGATTGCCTGGAGATTACTGCGCGCGATGATGAACAATATATCATGGGATTGCGCCACAAACAACTGGATCTCACAGGCGTACAGTTTCATCCGGAAAGCGTGCTTACGCCTGAAGGAGAAAACATGATCGCCAACTGGCTGAATAGCTGATAGACATTCATGATGGTTTCTTTCAAAAAATGATCTGTTACCATGAAACAAATTCTGCAATACCTGTTTGACCACAAAACCCTGGACAAGGCCACAGCCAGGGAAATTCTGATCAATATTTCGAAAGGAGTTTATAACGAAAGTGAGCTGGCGGCTTTTATGACCGTCTTCTTGATGCGCAGCATTACGGTTGAAGAACTGGCCGGATTTCGGGAAGCCCTGCTGGAACTGTGTCTGCGGGTCGATCTGGATGGCACTCCCGTGCTAGACATTGTGGGTACAGGAGGTGATGGAAAGAATACGTTTAATATTTCAACTCTTTCCTGCTTTCTGGTGGCAGGTGCCGGTCAGAAAGTAGCCAAGCATGGCAATTACGGCGTTTCTTCCATCACCGGTGCATCGAACGTGATGGAAGCTTTGGGCTATAAGCTGAAAAACGATGTGGATGCATTGAGGCGGGAGCTCGATCAGGCAAATATCTGCTTTCTGCATGCCCCTTTGTTCCATCCCGCACTGAAAAATGTGGCCAATGTGCGCAAGCAACTAGGTGTTCGCACCTTTTTCAATCTGCTCGGCCCCCTGGTTAATCCGGCAATGCCGGCTTATCAGTTCATCGGAGTGTACAACCTGGAGCTGGCCCGCACCTATCATTATTTATATCAGCAAACAGATAAGCGATATGCCATCATCCATAGCCTGGATGGATATGATGAAATTTCGCTCACCGGCGATACCATGGTGATTACCCGAGAAGGCCAGCAACTGTATACGCCGGAAGCTTTGGGCAAACGGGCTGTACATGCTACCGACCTGTATGGCGGTGGTTCTGTACAAGAATCCGTGAAAATGTTTGTAAAAATCCTCAAAGGAGAAGGCAGTTGGGCGCAACATGCCGTGGTACTGGCCAACGCTGCTATGGGATTGTATTGCTGCGGGGCTTATCCGGATTATGAAGATTGTTATCAGGCTGCAGTAGAATCATTGGAAAGCGGTGCCGGTTACCGTGCTTTGCAAACCCTGCTCGACATGCAAAAAAATTGATTCTGCTTAACTTGCAAACAATGGCATTCATTCTGGATACGATTATCGCCCACAAGCAACGGGAGCTGGCTGTTAAGCAACAAGCATTTCCGCTTGCTGCCTTGCAACAAATGCCAGCATTCAAACGAACCTGCTTTTCGTTGAAACAGGCTCTTCTGCAGCCCTCCAGCAGCGGCATCATCGCCGAACACAAACGCAAATCGCCCTCAAAAGGGTATTTTGCTTCTACCCGCACACTGGAACAGATTGTTACCGGCTATGCACAACACGGTGCAGCAGCGTTGAGCATTCTCACCGATATGGCTTTCTTCGGCGGATCGGCAGAAGACCTGATGATGGCGCGTGCGCAGGTTTCCATTCCTCTGCTGCGCAAGGATTTTATCATCGATCCTTATCAGGTTTACGAAGCCAAAGCACTGGGTGCAGATGTGATATTGCTGATTGCCGAATGCCTAGATAAAAAAACCATCCAATCACTTTCGGCTCTTGCCCATGAGCTGGGCCTGGAAGTGTTGATGGAAGTGCACAGCAGGGAACAACTCGACAAGTGGTGCGCAGATGTGGATCTGATAGGCATCAACAATCGTGATCTGAGAACATTCGAAGTGCATTTGAATCGTTCGTTTGAGCTGGTGCCATGTGCGCCCCCGGGCACGCCAGTGATTGCGGAGAGCGGCATTCACGATCCGCAGATCATTACATCCCTGCGCCAGTCCGGATGCAAAGGATTCCTCATCGGCGAACGTTTCATGCATCAGCCGGATCCCGTAGAGGCTTTCCGGTCATTTATCGTGCAGCTTCAACAAACGGCAACCCATGCATAGCGGTAAGCTCCATATCAAGGTGTGTGGTCTTGCGAGACTGGATGAGCTCCGCCGGCTGGAGGCCATGGGTGTGGATTTTGCCGGGATGATTTTCTATCCGAAATCACCCCGCTGTGTTCTCCCGCATCAGCAAGCAGCCCATGCTCGGTCGTATCAGGGAAGCATGCAAAAGGTGGGTGTTTTTGTAAATGCTTCGTACGATGAAATCCTGCAGGCAGCAAATGCTTACGGCCTGCAAATGATTCAGCTGCATGGTGAGGAATCCCCTGCTTTTTGCCATGAACTGCGCAAACAGGGCTTGAAAATTATCAAGGTGTTTCCTGTTTCTGGCGAAGGATTTCCCGACACCCGGCCGTACGAGGCAAGTTGTGATTACTTTTTGTTTGACACGGCATCCCAACAAAAAGGAGGTACCGGCAAACGTTTTGACTGGCAGCAGTTGCATGCCTATCAGGGTTCGGTTCCCTTTTTCCTGAGCGGTGGTATTGGTCCGGAACATGCGGCTGAAATCCTTTCCCTGAACCACCCTCGGCTGTATGCCGTGGATATCAACAGCCGGTTTGAAACAGCTCCCGGCATAAAAGATTTTGAACGCATTAAACAATTCATATGTCAATTGAATACCGTGTCGGAGGTATAGCTCCTTCTGTACTGCGGCTGGCAAGGCCCGGCCAGTACCAGGTTAATGAGAAAGGCTACTATGGCGAGTTTGGCGGAGCCTTCATTCCGGAAATGCTTTATCGCAATGTCGCTGAGCTCCGGGAAAAATACCTGGATATCATGAATTCGGCCGATTTTCAGGAAGAATTCGGTCGCTTGCTTCGCGATTATGTAGGCCGGCCTTCTCCACTTTATTTTGCCAGGCGCCTGTCCGAAAAATACCAAACCCGTATTTATCTCAAACGGGAAGACCTGAACCATACCGGAGCCCATAAAATCAACAACACCATTGGCCAGATCCTGCTGGCCAAACGCTTGGGCAAAAAGCGCATCATTGCCGAAACCGGGGCCGGCCAACACGGTGTGGCCACTGCCACGGTGTGTGCCTTGATGGGTATGGAATGCGTGGTGTATATGGGCGAAGTGGATATGCAACGGCAGGCGCCCAATGTAGCGCGCATGCGCATGTTGGGTGCCAAAGTGGTTCCTGCCATGAGCGGCAGCCGTACCCTGAAAGATGCTACCAACGAGGCTATCCGCGACTGGGTCAATCACCCGGAAGATACGCACTATATCATCGGATCAGTGGTGGGACCTCATCCCTATCCCGATATGGTTGCCCGCTTCCAGTCCGTCATCAGCGCAGAAATCAAACAACAACTGCAGGCACAAACCGGATCTGAATTGCCAACCCATGTGGTGGCCTGTGTGGGTGGAGGCAGCAACGCCGCCGGAAGTTTTTACCACTTTCTGGATCACGTATCCGTGCAGCTCATAGGCGTGGAAGCCGCCGGCAAGGGACTGACAAGCGGACATACGGCAGCTACCATCGCCCTGGGCCGGCCGGGCGTGATTCATGGGAGCAAAACCCTGCTCATGCAAACCGAAGATGGACAAATCATGGAACCTCATTCCATTTCGGCCGGGCTCGATTATCCCGGCGTCGGCCCCATCCATGCTTACTTGCATGCTACAGGCCGGGCCCTTTACCTCAGCGCTACCGACCAAGAAGCACTTGATGCTGCATTTGAACTAACGCGGCTGGAAGGGATTATTCCCGCCCTGGAAAGCGCCCATGCACTGGCAAAACTGAAAGACCTGCAACTGAAACCCGAACATGTGGTTGTAGTTTGCCTCAGCGGCAGGGGCGACAAGGATATGGAAACCTACCTGCGCTTTCTGCCGACTGATGAGAACCCTGCAACCACTGAGCCTTATTCCTGAAACAGGTATTGAATGAAATTAACCATGAACCGTATTGACAGCTTATTTGCTCAAAAAAAGGAAAAGATCCTCACCATCTACTTTACTGCCGGATTTCCCAAGCTGCACGACACCCGACGCATCCTGCTGGCCCTTCAGCAGGCCGGCGCCGATATGGTAGAAATCGGCATTCCGTTTTCCGATCCTCTGGCAGACGGACCAGTTATTCAGCAAAGCAGCAAACAGGCTTTGGACAACGGCATGTCGCTGCGCCTGCTGTTTGAGCAATTGCACGACATCCGGAAAGAAGTCCACCTGCCCTTGATTCTGTTTGGCTATCTGAATGTAGTGCTGCAATTCGGGCTGGAACGTTTTTTTGAAAAATGTGCCGAAACCGGTATTGACGGATTAATCCTGCCCGATCTGCCGCTAGACGAATTCAAGCAGGATATGGAGCCTCTGTGCAAATCCACCGGAATTCACTTCAGCTTTTTGATTACTCCGGAAACTTCCGATGCACGCATCCGCCAGCTCGATGAGGCTAGCAGCGGTTTTCTGTATGTAGTTTCATCCTCGTCCACCACAGGAAAGAAAAAAGATTTAACCAGCCTGCAGCCTTATTTCCAGCGCATAGAAGCCATGCAGCTGAAAAATCCTTTCCTGGTGGGTTTTGGTATCCACGACCATGAAAGCTTTCTGCAGGCCTGCCGGCATAGCCGGGGCGCCGTCATCGGAAGTGCCTATATCCGCACGCTGCAACAGGCTGCAGATATTGAACAGGCTACAAAGGATTTTGTACAACAAATTTTATCCGGTAACCGCGTGCATGCTGCACCTTAAGTTGTTTTGTACATGGAAATTGCTGTAATCCGTTATCACGCCGGAAATATTCAATCGGTGCTGTTTGCACTGGAAAGAATGGGCTATCATGCCCATGTTACGGACGATGCCGGCATCATCGGTTCTGCCGACCGGGTAATTTTTCCGGGTGTAGGCGAAGCCAGTTCGGCTATGGCCTATCTCAAAGCCCGGAAACTGGATGAAGTGATCCGTTCGCTTACTCAACCTGTGCTGGGCATCTGCCTGGGCATGCAGCTGATGGCCCGTCACTCGGAAGAAAACAATACTCCCTGTCTGGATATTTTTCCGGAAGAAGTGAAAAAGTTTTCATCCGAAAGCGGACTGAAAGTGCCTCAAATCGGATGGAACCAGATTACCCAACTGCATTCACCCCTGTTTGAAGGCGTAAAAGACGGCTCCTACGTGTACTTCGTGCATAGCTATTATGTGCCTTGCTGTGCCTATACCATTGCTACAGCTTCGTACGGCATAACCTACAGCGCTGCCATCCAGCGCGATCATTTCTATGCCGTACAGTTTCATCCTGAAAAATCGGCCGAAGTGGGAGAACGGATTCTGAGAAATTTTATTCATCTGAGCTAAGCAAAACCTGTGTATGGCAATCGAACTCATTCCGGCTATTGATATCATCAACGGACAATGTGTGCGGCTCACGCGGGGTGATTACCAGCAGCAAAAAATTTACGATACAGATCCGCTGGAAGTAGCCCGCTCGTTTGAAGCTGCCGGACTGCGCCGGCTTCATCTGGTGGATTTGGATGGCGCCCGGGAGCGAAAGGTAAAAAACTGGGATGTGCTGGAACGCATTGCTCGGCACACTTCATTGGTTATCGACTTCGGAGGTGGTATTACCACTGCCGAAGATGTAAGGCGCGCACTGCAAAGCGGAGCAAGCCTGGTAGTAGTAGGAAGCGTAGCCGCCAGAGAGCCGCACCTGTTCAGGCAATGGCTGCAGATGTTTGGGGCCGATAAATTTTTGTTGGGAGCCGATGTGAAGAACCATCATATTGCCATTCATGGCTGGCAGCAAACCACCCCATGGCCGGTGGTGGAATTTCTGCAACAACAGCTTCAGATGGGCGTCAAACAGGTATTCTGCACCGATGTGGAGCGCGATGGAATGCTGCAGGGGCCGGCATTTGAACTATATGCCCAGATTCTGAAAGCCCTGCCCGATATCCATCTGATTGCCAGCGGCGGCGTGCAATCTATAAGCGACATAGAACATTTGGAACAAATAGGCCTGAAAGGCGTGATTGTGGGCAAGGCTATTTATGAAGGGAAAATATCACTTGATGAATGGATGAAACGAAACAGCCCGACCAACGAATACACTGATAGATAATAGATAAATGAAACCCGTGTTTTAGATTTAGTTGAGCAGAAAACAAATCCAACATGTTGACCAAACGGATCATTCCCTGCCTGGACATTAAAGACGGACGTACCGTGAAGGGAATCTATTTTGAAAATATCCGCGATGCCGGCGATCCGGTTGAGCTGGGCGCCCGCTATGCTGCGGAAGGGGCTGATGAACTGGTGTTTCTGGACATCACCGCCACCAACGAACGACGCAAAACCTTTGCAGCTCTGGTCAGGCAAATTGCCCATCATATTTCGATTCCCTTTACCGTAGGAGGCGGCATCAGCACGGCCGACGACGTGCATACCCTGCTGAATGCCGGTGCCGACAAGATTTCTGTCAATACAGCTGCCTACCGCAACCCTGCATTGATCGATGAACTGGCCCGCCTGTTCGGCTCTCAGTGTGTAGTAGTGGCTATTGACACCAAATTTGAAGAAAACGACTGGTGGGTGTATCTGAACGGAGGACGCATCCGCACCCAAACGCGCGCCGTTGACTGGGCCCGTGAAGTGGTTGACCGCGGCGCAGGTGAAATTCTGCTTACTTCCATGAGCCATGATGGCGCCAAACAAGGCTTTGCCCTAGACATTACCCATGAACTGGCCACTATCCTGCCCGTACCGGTTATTGCTTCAGGCGGAGCCGGTACCATGCAGCATTTTCTCGATGTTTTCCAGCAGGCCCATGCCGATGCAGCCCTTGCTGCCAGCATCTTTCATTTCGGTGAAATCAGCATCCCCGAACTGAAAGCTTTTTTAAAACAACATCATATCCCCGTCAGAGATTGAGTTTTTGCTTACCTTTATGCTATGAATGAAACGGCTACCCAACCGCTGACAGTTATGCAGGAGTTTACAGAAACAGATTTACAGATAAATTTTGAGAAGTTCCCCGATGGACTGGTACCCGCCATCATTCAGGATATCCATACCCGCCGCGTGCTGATGCTGGGCTACATGAACCGGGAAGCACTCGACAGGACCATTAAAGATAAGCGCGTCACCTTCTATAGCCGTTCCAAACAACGCCTGTGGATGAAGGGCGAAGAAAGTGGCCATCTGCTGATGGTCGAAGAAATCCGCACCGATTGCGATCAGGATGCCATCCTGGTGAAGGTCCGCCCGCTCGGGGCCGTCTGCCACACCGGTGCTGATACCTGCTTCAACGAGCCCAATGTTTCGGATAATTTTCTGGAACATCTGGAAAATGTAATTCGGGATCGCAAACACCGCCGGCCGGAAAATTCCTATACGGCGCGATTATTTGCCCAGGGCATCAACCGTATTGCCCAAAAACTGGGTGAAGAAGCCGTGGAAGTGGTAATCGAAGCCAAAGATGATAATGAAGAACTTTTCCTGAATGAGGCCGCCGATTTATTGTATCACTATTTGGTGTTGTTGGCTGCCAAAGGTTATGTGCTGAATGATGTGATTGAAGTATTGAAAAAACGCCACCATTGAGGGTCTTACAATTACCAGCAGATAAATCTTATTTCTCTCCCGCTCATAAATTCGCACACATGAATTGCCATATCAAAACACACTTCTCGATGAAATCCTGGATCATAGCTGCTATCAGCCTCTGGTTGCTGGGATGGCTCAGTGCATGCCAGCATCGTACTTCTGAGGGATTTGTGATTGAAGGACAAATCCAGGGCGCACCCGATGGATGGGTATTTTTTCTTCACCAGCAAGGCGATTCTGTTGTCAATGATTCAGCAAAAATCCAGAACGGACATTTCCGTTTTACCGGCAAAGTAGATGCCCCCACATTGTTTAGTCTTTCCCTGCCCAACAGCATGCAGGAGCTTGATTTCTTTGTAGAAAATGCAGATATCCGCATCAGTGGAAATGCCGATTCGCTGGCTCAGGCACGGGTTAGCGGTTCAGCTGCACAACAGGATTATGAAGCCTATCAGCAACAGATGCAGCCATTTAACAAACAATACATGGCCCTGTATCAGGTGTATGAAGATGCCGTGCGGAGTGGTACGCTTCCCAAAAAGCAGGACAGCATCAATGCAGCGGCCAATCAGATTGATAGCCTGCAAACCCAGGCCATGGTGAGTTTCATTGCACAGCATCCGAAATCTGTAGTGAGCGCCTGGGTGGTCACGCGCAGCAATCTGATCTATGAACCGGATGTGCAGGTGCTGGAAAAAATCTATCAATCCCTCGACACCACCGTGCGCGCGACTTCTTATGGCAAACAAATTTATCAAACCCTGGAAATAGCCAGGCGTACAGCTATCGGCCAGCCGGCGCCCGACTTTACCCTGCCCGACACCAGCGGACAACCGCTGAGCCTGTCCTCCCTGCGGGGTAAATATGTGCTGGTTGATTTCTGGGCCAGCTGGTGCGGCCCCTGCCGCATGGAAAATCCGCACGTCGTGCAGGCCTATCAGAAATACAAGCAGAAGAATTTTACCATTCTGGGTGTTTCGCTCGACAAAGACCGGAACAGCTGGCTCCAGGCGATTCATGAAGATCACCTGTACTGGCATCAGGTTTCTGATCTTCAATACTGGAACAATGCTGCAGCGCGGCTTTATGGTGTCCAGGCCATCCCGGCCAATTTTCTGCTTGACCCGCAGGGCAGAATCATTGCCCGGAACCTGCGCGGTGATGCACTCGATAAAAAGTTAGCCAGTATCTTTCAAAACTGATAAACGTCCATGATGAAGAAATTACTGCTCCTGACAAGCCTGTGGATGGGCTGGATACAAATCAGCCATGCACAATCCTATTGCTATATCAACGGCCAGCTCACACATGCCGATGATCAAACCATTTATCTATTCAGCGATACTTCCAATACACCTGTAGATTCAGCTCGTATTGCAGAAGGACAATTTCATTTCAAGGTACGGGTGGATTCCACCGCCTTGTATGGGTTGTTCATCTCCGGGCAGCGAAGCCCACTCATTACGCTGCTTTCGCCCGGTGCTCAGCTTACGGTAACCGGCGATGCAGCCAGGTTTCAGGAGGTACGGGTAAAAGGAAGTCCCGAAGCCGACGCCATGCAAGCTTATATGGATGCCTTCCGCCCTCTGGGAGCACGTGCTTCTGCATTGAATGAACAGATTCAGCGCGTGCAAGCTACTGACGATACCAGTGGAATAGCCCAGCTGCGCGAAGAAGTAAATCAGTTTAATTCGGATGTCGTAAAAACCGGATTGGCTTTTATCCATAGCCATCCTGGAAATATTGCCAGTGTGTTGATTCTGATGAATGAACTACGGGAACGCATGCCCGCCACGGAATTGCAAAAAGCCTTTCAGACCCTGAACCCTTCCGTACAGCAATCACGCTACGGCCGTGCAGCTGCCGACTATCTGCAGGGAGCCCTGCTCACCGCCGAAGGCGCTATTGCACCCGATTTCACCCTGCCCGATACCAACGGCGTACCTGTAAAGCTTTCCTCGTTTCGCGGCAAATATGTGCTGGTTGATTTCTGGGCCAGCTGGTGCGGCCCCTGCCGCATGGAAAGCCCGTATGTAGTGCAGGCTTATGAACAATTCAAAGACAAGAATTTCACCATTCTCGGCGTATCACTTGACTATGACCGCGACCGCTGGATAAAAGCCATCCATGATGACCATCTTTCCTGGACACAGGTGAGCGATCTGAAATACTGGCAAAATGAAGTGGCCGTAAAATATCATGTGCAAAGCATACCGGCCAACTTCCTGTTGGATCCGCAGGGACGCATCATTGCCAAAAATCTGCGGGGGGAAGAATTAGCCGAAACCCTTGCGCGCATCTTAAAGTGATTAAAGTGATACGGCCGAGCTGTGTCCGCCAACAGGAGCTGTAACCAGCTTTTTAATAGTTGCTACCACACAATCAATTTCTTCGCGGGTATTGTATTTGGAAAACGAAAAGCGCACAGGCACCTCTTTTGCATCGGGACGCAAGGCTTGAATCACATGCGATACATGCTCTACGCCTGAACTGCAGGCACTTCCGCCCGACACACAAATGCCTTCCATATCCAGATTAAATAACAGCAATTCTGTATGCTCATTGTAGGGAAAAGATACATTCAGCACGGTATACAAACTTCTTCCGTTCCAGTCGCCATTAAACCGGATGTCCGGAATCTGTGCCTGGAGCTGCCGGGCAAGTTCCTGCTTTAAGGAAAGAATATATTTCCTGTCTTCATCCATCCGATTTACTGCAATTTCCAAAGCCTTGGCCAGGCCGACAATGCCATATACATTTTCCGTACCTGCACGCATATTCCGCTCTTGGCTACCTCCCATCAGTAAGGGATGAATCTTGATATTTTCATTGATGTATAAAAAACCTACTCCTTTCGGCCCATGAAATTTGTGTGCTGATGCCTGGATAAAATGCACATGCAACTGGCGTACATCAATAGGCAGATGCCCGACCGTCTGCACGGTGTCACAATGAAATATGGCATCATACTGTTTGCACAGCTCGCCTACTTTTTCAATATCCAGCAGATTGCCAATTTCGTTGTTGGCATGCATCAGCGATACCACGCACCTCTCCTTGCTATTGCGCAGCAAAGCTTCCAGGCTATCCAAATCCACATGTCCATCTGGCAGCATGCGTACATACGAAAGATGCACACCCATATGCTCATGATAGAACGCGGTGGTATGCAGGGTGGCGTGATGCTCAATGGGAGAAGTGATGATATGGCGACAGCCCAGATCGCGGATAGCAGCCGTGATGGCGGTATTGGTACTCTCCGTACCACCGGAAGTGAAAAATATTTCTCCGGGATGCGCGCCTATCAGCCGGGCTACCGTGCGCCGGGCATTTTCCACGGCCAGACGGGTTTCCCGGCCATAGGAATAAATAGAAGACGGATTGCCAAATTTTTCTTTCAGATAAGGCATCATCGCTTCCAGCACTTCCGGATCGAGTGCAGTGGTTGCCGCATTGTCGAGATAAATGCGATTCATAAGCAGGACTGTACCAGCAAAGGTACATATTCATTCTGGCCGAAGGAAAGGTTTGTAACTGGAGTTACCCTTTGTTAGCTCAGAGGCATCTTAACTTTGGCGCCTGATATAAAAACCGCTTATGAAAATACATCAATTTGAAGACGTCAATTTATCGCACTACAGTTATGCCCTGGTAAGTGAAGGAGAAATGATTGTGATTGATCCGGCTCGTGATCCAAAGCCTTATTTTGCTTTTGCGGAGGAAAACCGAGCTCGTATAGTGGGCGTGATCGAAACCCATCCGCATGCGGATTTTGTGAGCAGTCATCTGGAAATTCACCAGACCACCGGCGCGCCCATTTATGTGAGTCGCCTGTTGGGAGCAGCTTATCCCCATCAACCTGTTGATGACGGCGATCAGATAAGGGTTGGACAAACGACCCTGAAAATTTTGTTTACACCTGGACATTCTCCGGATAGCATCAGCATAGTCGCTTATGACAATAACAATCCAGTGGCTGTATTTACGGGTGATACCTTGTTTATAGGCGACTGTGGAAGGCCCGATCTGCGGGAGCATGCAGGAAATATCCAGGTAGACCGGCAAAAGCAAGCCCGTCAAATGTATCATTCATTGCGGGAAAAACTGTTGACCTTACCCGATCATGTAAAAGTCTATCCCGCGCACGGAGCAGGAACCCTCTGTGGAAAAGGCCTTAAAGATGCATCCCATAGCACCATAGGAGCCGAAAAACTTGGCAACTGGAGCCTTCAGCCCATGGAAGAAGATGAATTTGTTAATCGCCTGCTCGACAGCCAACCTTTCATTCCGGCTTATTTCCCCTTCGATGTGGAAATCAACCGGAAAGGCGCTCCTCCGCTGCAGCAGAGCCTTGACCGTGTACCCATCCACCACACACAGCCCGAATTACAGAAAAATATACCGATTATTGATGCGCGGCCTGAATCTGAGTTCAAAGCCGGATTTCTGCCCAACGCCATCAATCTGATGGAAGACACGCGTTTTGAAACCTGGCTGGGAACACTCATTGAACCGCAACAACCATTCTACCTGGCAGCATCAAACATGCAACAACTTCATCGTCTTTTGTATCGAATTGCCAAAATCGGTTATGAACCACAGGTTGTTTCAGCCTTTGTGATGAAACAGGGCTCATTGCAAATGCCTGACCTGGATATTCGTGCTTTCAGGCAACATCCGGAACAATACACCATCGTGGATGTACGCGATAACAACGAAGTACAGGAACGTCGCATCTTTTCACATTCCTTGCATATTCCCTTGCAGGAATTAAAGCAACGTGTGCATGAAATACCTGCAGACAAACCTGTAGTGGTGCATTGTGCAGGAGGCTTCCGCAGCGCAGCCGCAGCAAGTTTGTTGTACCCAGCGTTCAAAAATAAAACACCGGTTTACGATTTAAGTGTAGCTATCAAAGATTTCTGAAATGAAAAAATCATCTATCCTTTTATTGGCGATTGGGGCCATCATCGGCGGGATTGCAGGCTATGCCTATTATCATTTCATTGGTTGTACCAGTGGACATTGTGTGATTACTTCACATCCGGTAAACAGCACCTTGTATGGTGCCATGATCGGAGGCATAGCTTCTCAATTGTTTCAACGCGAAAACAAATAAAAAAGCAAATACAAATAAAATATAAAAACAAAAGTAAAACATGGAAACATTCACCATTATTGACGTCCGCACACCACAGGAATTTGCAGGCGGACATGTGGAAGGGAGTATCAATATTCCATTGCACGAAATTCCGCAACGCATTGAAGAAATCCGTTCTCTGCAAACACCCATCATTGTGTGTTGTGCAAGCGGAAACCGCAGTGCAAGAGCTAAACTGATCCTTGAAAATTTCGGTATCCCCTGTGAAAATGGCGGAAGCTGGATGGATTTGTTATAACACTTAAACATTTTTAAACTATGGGATTCCTCAGCAAATTATTTGGCAAACAGGAAAAAAAAGATTTAAAAACACTGGTTCAGCAAGGAGCTGTCATCCTGGATGTACGCACACCTCAAGAATTCAAATCCGGACATATTCCGGGTGCCATCAATATTCCGGTACAACAACTGCAACAGCAACTGCATCGACTCAAAAAAGATAAGGTAATCATCACCTGCTGCGCATCAGGTGCACGAAGCGCCATGGCCCGAAGCATCCTTAAGCAGGCAGGATTTGCGGAAGTATATAATGGCGGCAGCTGGATGCGTTTACACAATCAAATACGCTGATATTATGAAGCAGATGCTGTTTACTAACTGGCATACCATGCGTTGGATACGCCTCGTATCCGGCTTGTTTCTGGTTGTGGGATCCTGGCAAATGCACGACATCTGGCTGGGAGCTGCCGCCGGATTATTGCTTTTCCAGGCCATCACCAACACCGGATGCTGCGGATCCGGCGCATGCCAGATTCCTGGCCCTTCGCCACACAAAAAACCGGAAACGAAATCAGAACCTCTGCATGAAGTCGTGGAATAACCAGATAAACCTGAAATTACACGGATCCTTTAGTGGCAGATGAGGGTTGCTGGTTGATGCATTCGCGGATATCTTCCATGATGCGGCGTGCAATGTTGTTGGCCGTGGTTTCAAACTTGCTTTCTGCATAAATGCGGATGATAGGCTCCGTATTGGATGCACGCAAATGCACCCAGTCATTATTTTCAAATTCAATCCGCAATCCGTCTTCTGTATTGGTAGGATATTGTTTGTATTTTTCTTTTATCCCCTGCAGAATAATCTGCAGATCCATGCCCTCCTGCAGAGCAATTTTATTTTTTGAAATAAAATAATTGGGATATTGTTTTCTCAATGCAGATGCACTTTTACCAAATAAAGCCAGATGGGATAAAAACAATGCAATGCCTGCAAGAGCATCTCGCCCGTAATGCAATTCAGGAACAATGACTCCACCGTTGCCTTCTCCGCCGATAACTGCTTGCACTTGTTTCATTTTCTGTACTACATTGATTTCACCTACAGGAGCGGGAAAATATTGTCCGCCGTGTTTTTCGGTGATTTCTCTTAAAGCCTGTGTGGAAAGATAATTGGAAACCGTATTGCCCTTGCGATGCATCAGCACATAATCCGCAACAGCTACAAGGGTGTATTCCTCACCAAACATGCTGCCATCTTCGCACACAAAACACAGGCGATCCACATCCGGATCTACTGCAATACCTAAATGTGCATTGCGTTTTTTTACTTCAGCTTTCAGCCCGGTTAAATGTTCAGGCAAGGGTTCAGGATTATGTGCAAAACGACCATTAATCTCATCATTGAGCATGATGATTTCCTGCACACCCAATGCCCGCAATAAAGCAGGCACATACAAGGCACCGGAAGAGTTGATGGCATCAACCACAATCCGGTATTGTTTCTCTTGAATAGCTTTTACTTGTACCAGCGGATGTTGCAGAATCAGTTCAATATGTTTTTGCAGATAGTTTTCATTTGTGGTATATTTCCCCAGATGATACAAATCGGCATAAGCTATATCATCTGGATGAGCGGCAAACGCAATTACTTCGCGGGCTTCGGCAGCATCTAGAAATTCACCGTGGTGGTTGAGTAATTTCAGTGCATTCCATTCTTCCGAATTATGGCTGGCAGTAATGATGATGCCGCCTGCAGCTCTTTCCTGTGTTACGGCAATCTCAACCGTAGGTGTAGTGGTTAAACCCAGATCCACCACATCCATGCCCATGGCCTGCAATGCAGCGGCTACAAGCTCACTCACCATTTTACCGGATCCACGGCCATCACGACCGATCACTATTTTACGGTTATCTCCACGGCCAATCAGCCATTGTGCATAAGCAGAGGTAAAACGTACAATATCTGCTGGGGTGAGGCTGTTTCCGGGCTTTCCGCCTATCGTACCACGAATGCCTGAAATCGAAGTTATCAGCGACACAAGCGAGAGGTTTTTGTGCGGCAAAGATAGGCTAAACTGATTTTTGAAAAAGAATAACCGGGATGCTTTCGGACGAATCAAAAATAAATGTCAATTTTATGCGCCGGTCAATGTTTCTTCTTATGTTGAAAAATCATGGCATATCCGCTTTGCTGCTTTCATGGCAACACTGGATCGTGCTCGATCGAAAATTGTTTCACCTGATAAACGGAACCTGGCACACACCGTTTTGGGATGCAATAATGCCATTCGTCAGAAATCCCTATACCTGGGCGCCTTTGTATTTTTTTCTGCTGCTGGTGGTACTTATGCGTTTTCGCTGGCGGGGCCTGTGGTGGATCGCATTTTTTCTCCTCACCTTTGCCATTGCCGATCAACTGAGCGTAGAAGTTTTCAAGATGTTTGTCCAGCGCCTGCGACCCTGCCATGATCCGGTAGTGGCTCCGACGGATCATTTATTGATTTCGTGCGGCGGGCAATATGGGTTCCCGTCTGCTCATGCCACCAATCATTTTGCCCTGGCTATGTTTATGTTTCTTAGTTTCCGGCGATACACAGGCAAATGGATTTTTGTGGTATTTGCCTGGGCTTTTCTGATTTCGTATGCGCAGATTTATGTGGGCGTCCATTTTCCGGGTGATGTGTTGGCGGGTATGTTGCTAGGGTTACTTATCGGAGGGTTTACCGGTAGTATTTTTGTACGATTTATCCCATTGCAGTCATCATGACCTTTGTCATTAGCCTATCTGTCATTTTCCTGCTTACGCTGATTGGCGGAAGCATTCCCTTGTTGTCAGCTCATTTTCAGCAAAATGGAATGGCTCCTTTGCTGGCATTTTCGGGATCTTTTCTTTTGGGCATTACGCTGGTTGATCTTATCCCTTCGGTATTTGAAAGCCTTGGCTCAACGGCCGGTCTGGGTATTTTACTGGGCTTCATGCTGCAGTTGTTTTTACAGCTTCTATCCCATGGCATGGAACATAGCCATACCCCTACCGGGGAAATGAGCCACCATGGCATACTGGGGACTTTGCTGTTAGGGCTTAGCCTGCATGCCTTTCTCGAAGGCCTTCCTCTTGGATATCCCTATTCCAGACCCGGCGTATTCACTGCTTTGGTGGCAGGGATTTCATTTCATAAAATTCCCGAAGCTATGACCCTGATGACTATCCTCATCCTGAGACCGATCAGCAAATGGATCAGATGGGTGTTGCTGGCAACTTTTGCGCTGGTTACACCTGTTTCGGCTCTGCTCAGCGAAACCACCGAAGATATCTGGACGGCCTTTCACCCTGTCATGCCCTGGATCATTGCCGGTGTAGCCGGGTCTTTCCTGCATATTTCCTCTACTATCCTGTTTGAAAGCGGCACACAAAGCCATAGTTTTTCCTTATGGAAATGGATAGCCCTGCTTCTGGGATTCGGATTCGCATTCCTTACTTTCTGGATAGCCTGATATGATTAGCGGAAATACCCGAAATTGAGGATATTTGTACACGGTATGGATACCGATGCCTGTCGATTATACTTCCAGCTTCTTTCCAACTCCCGGATAATCAGGAATGCATCCTGCACAAGCCATGTTTTCCGGTGCTTTGTCGTCCCGAAACAGAGATCCAATATTCGGGTGAGCCCCAAGGCAAAGGATTTTCATATTTCTGCCATTGAATGATCTGCTATGAAAGAATTATTGATCATTTTCATATTGATTTTTCTGAATGGTTTGCTGGCTATGGCAGAGATAGCGCTGGTATCCGTGAAAAAAATCCGGTTAAAGCAAAAAGCGGAGAAAGGCGATGCAGCTGCCCGCACAGCTCTGGAGCTGGCTACCCAACCTGATCGTTTTTTTTCTACCATCCAGATTGGAATTACGCTCATCGGTATCCTGACGGGATTGTTTACGGGTCAGGCTATCAAAGAAGGGCTAGCTCAGTGGTTTACCCGCTGGCCGTTGATAGCATCTTACAGCAGCTCCGTGGCAACCATCGTGGTCGTGCTCATCATTACTTATTTTTCCCTGATCCTGGGTGAACTCGTACCCAAGCAACTGGGACTGGCCCGGCCCGAAACCATAGCCAAGCTCATGGCCCGCCCCATGAAATGGCTTTCTACGCTTACTTTCCCGTTTATCTGGCTGTTAAGCGTTTCCTCCAATGCCATCGTGCGGCTGTTCCGGATCAAGACTTCCGAAGAAACGGATGTAACGGAAGAAGAAATCATTGCCATGATTAACCAGGGCACCTTATCCGGCGCCGTGGAAGAAGAAGAACAGGATATCATCGAGCGGGTTTTTCTGCTCGGCGATCGCAACATTACTTCGCTCATGACCCATCGTTCTGAAATGGCCTGGCTGGATATCCATGACCCACCCGAAGTATATCGGCAAAAAATCAGGGAGTCGCCCCATTCGATCTATCCGGTATGCGACGGTCAGATCGATCATATGGTTGGCGTGGTACACATCAAAGACCTGTACTTAGCCGAAAATGGGCAATCGCTCACGCAAATCATGCGTAAACCTTTGTTTGTGCCCGACAGCAATACCGCTTATCAGGTGATCCAGAAATTCAAGCAATTCAAGACACACGCTGCTTTTATCGTGGATGAATATGGCAGTATGCTGGGTATGATTACGGTAAATGATATCCTCGAAGGACTGGTGGGTGATATGCCTGATCAGGATGAAACAGAATCCGAAATCGTCAAACGCGATGATGGCAGCTATCTGGTGGATGCGCAAACCGCCTTCTACGATTTTCTGGAATACTTTGACCGGGTAGAACTGATGGAAGAAATCGAAGAGGGGTTTGATACATTGGCCGGCTTCCTGCTCAACCAATTGGGACATATCCCGCACACAGGCGAAAAAGTGGCGTGGAAAGATTTTTGTTTTGAAGTGGTAGACATGGATGGCCACCGCATTGACAAGGTGCTAGTGAGCCTGACACCACCGGCCCCGGATGCAGAAACTACTGACGAGTAATGGCTTCCGGAAATACCGCTATCCGCAATCGCGCAGCACCCATAGGAATTAGTTCCACCGTATCTACCGGAGTTTGCAGCTGAACAGGGCTCTGCGGCAGAGGTCCACACAGGCCGTTGGAATCAACCTGCCAGCCGGGCACCATTTGGCCCAAAGCGAAAATGCGGATGGGTGCATGTTCAGGGGTGAAGGGATTGCTTTTGTCCGGATAAGGATAGGATTTTACCTGTGCCCAGGCCAGATTGCCCGAAGGATTGCTTACCAGGGCTATATTCCACGGGCTGGCCGGCTCTATATTGTAAGCTCTCCAGTGCAATGTATCGGCATTTGGCTGCCAGCGGGCATCGGGCACGACATGCAGCGCAGGGCTTTCCGTCCGGACGCGCTCGCGGATCCCCAACGAAAATGTCAGGGGGCCATAGCTCACGCTGATGCTGTTGCGCTGGGCTACCCAACGATGCACCTGAAGCGCCATGGGCAACTCAAGTGTCAGCTTATCGCCTTCCCGCCAGGTGCGGTAAATCCGGATATACTTACCCGTAGCAGCCTGCACTGGCACAGATTGGCCATTGAGTTTCACCACAGGCCGGCTGCACCAGGCAGGAATGCGCAAATACAAGGGAAACGGCTGAGGACGGGGTACATGCAACACAAACCGGATCTGCGCAGCAAAAGGATAATGCGTGAACTCTTCCACAGATACCGTGTCTCCCTGCCCTACCCGGGCCTTTACCCGGCTGGCACTGTAAAACAGGGCTGCCAGCCCATCATCGGGCGTGGCCATCCATAAGCTGGCTGCATAGTAAGGCCAGCCCATGCCATGGTTGTGCTGGCAACAACGATGGCTGAAGGGATTCATCTGAAAAAAAGGCCCTTCGTTTTCCACACCCGGTGCATGGTTTTGCCAGTCGCTGCTGATCATGTCGGGCGCTGTGAGGTAACGCAAGGCACGCATGTCGGGCATCAGGGCTGCGGGATAACTATTGAAAGCCACATCTTCTGCATGATCGCCCCAGAAGGGATCTCCCGTCAGCGCCAGGAGGATCTCATCAGAAAACATCTGCTCCACCATGCCACAGGTTTCAATGGCCTGTTGAGGGCCTGTGTGACCGGGACGGGCATCTTCATCGGCGCCAAACATGCCACCGGGCACCTGTCCGTAAAGCCGGCGGATCAGCTGAAAATCGGCATACGTAAAATGTAGGTCGGTACTATCATGGCTAAATTGAAAATAGGTTGCTGGTTCACGAAAACATTCGGCGATATTCACGTTATGCCAGTTAGGCAAATTATCAGGCTGTTCCCAATTGGCAGTGTGCTTGTGAATTTTTTCGGCCAGCCGCAACAGGCTGGTATCGCCCGTTTGATTATACAACCACAACACACTGTACAGGTTGTCGCCTGCCCGGCTTTTTTCCCAGTAATGCGTCAAAAACATGCTGTCGGGCAGGTTTAACTCCCAGTGAAAATACCGTTGCATAAAAGGTAAAACCCTCGGATCCCCGGAAAAACCATAATAAGCTTGCAGGCAATCGAGCATCACCATGTTGGGCCAGAGGTCGGGCTTCCCGTCGCTGGAATAGCGATTGGCTTCAGGGCCAAAATAGCCATCGGCACGCTGGCTGCGGATGACAGCTTCCAGCCACGATTGTGCTTCCCGAATCATGGCGCTGTCGTGCAATACATAAGCCAGCTGGCTATATCCCCTGAGCCAGTAAGGCACCTCTTCCCAGCCATGCTCACCACGCCCATCTGGACTTAGCCAGGCATTGTTTTCCTTTACCAGCCAGGCGCTAATTTCTTCCAGATGCCCATTCAACCCATCGCGCTGCAATTCCAGCATCGTGCGCAGCCATCCCTGCGGCTCAATGCTGCCCGCCGGCAGCGGAACAAACGCCTGTGGTACAAGCGGAGAGCGATTGCTGACATAAAAGGCATTCCGCTGATCCAAAGGAGGCCGGTTAACAACAGTTATATCCCTTTCCTGAACGGATTTTCCGCTCAACAAAAACATCCATGGAAAAAGCAAAAATAAGATGATGCGTTGCCTGGCAGACATGGTAAAAAGTATATGAACAGACCATAGAATTGCAATCCGAATATAATTCTTTTCTGTTGTACCAAACAAACCGGTTCTTTTGGTTTGAAAATGAAAATGATGATATGATGCATTGCAGAAGGGGTGATGATGATCAGCTTAAATGTTTGCTGTGCATGTCAATGCATGTCAAAAACTAAGCAATCACGTTGTCCCCACATATACTTAGCGATGTTTAACGAGAAATGATGCATGAGGGTAAGAAAATTTTTAAAATAATCACCCTTTTTAAATTGAATTGCGAGATAGGAATCATCATGCTGATGGATATTAGAACGTCTTTCAAATATATTTTAGACGATTGAACGGATCTGATTTATCTGATCACTATTCATGATGAAAATCTGATGCACAATCGCATTTCTTAAGATAAAAATGCATGCAAAACCTTTGAAAAATGCTTGCTGAAGCATGCTTAATAAAAATATTTCACAGGTGTGATAGGCTTTTACGAGTGATATATTTTTAGCCATCCAAAAAATACATGCGCATACTTTTCAAACTCGCCTGATAGTATAGTGTTTATTTCTTCATTGCTTTTACATATGATAGAATCTGAGTGAAGTGGCGCATCGTAGGCAACAAAGATTGATTCAAAAACAATTTTTCTTTTGACATACTTTTCTTCGGGTATTCCTGAATAGAAAAGTTTAAAAAATGCGCTCAGAAGTGTACATTATCGTCAATCTGCTGCATGGAGCAGCGGTAACATCAAAACACTTCTTCATACTTGCATCAAAAGTATTTTTCATGATTGTGTGGATTTCTGGATGAAATAAGCATAGCCATCACCCGCCACAAACAGATGGCTATCCCGGAAACTCACGCCTGTGCAGCGGTTGCAGCAGAGGCTTTTTTCACTGCCTGCCAGAGAATGGTGGCCGGATGCAAAGCGGTTTTTCCCGTACCGTCGTGAATCTGATGCCGGCAACTGGTGCCGGGCACGGCGATCAGCGTTTGCTGCGGCACTGCCCGTACGGAAGGGAACAATACCAATTCGCCTATTTTCATCGACAAATCGTAATGCTCTTTTTCATATCCAAAGGAGCCAGCCATACCGCAACATCCGCTGGGGATCACCGTTACCCGGTAATTTTTGGGTATGGACAGCACCTGCTTGAGGGGTTGCACACCTACCAGAGCTTTTTGCTGGCAATGGCCATGCAGCAGAATGCTTTGCGATTCATCGGTAAAATCATCGGCTTGGATGCGGCCGGCCTGATATTCCCGCAACAGAAATTCTTCCAGCAACAGGGCATGCTGTGCCAGCCGGCGGGCTTTTTGCTGCATCTCGCCCCGGGTTAGATCAGGATACTCATCCCGGAAAGTGAGAATAGCGGAGGGTTCTACCCCAATCAAAGGATGTTGTTCATCAATGATCGGATCGAGCAGGGTGATATTTTTTTCAGCAATCTCCCGTGCTTTTTTCAGGAATCCTTTTGAAAGCAATGCCCGTCCGCTTTGCACGTGTTCGGGTATGCGCACTTCATATCCCAGCGCTTCAAGCAATAAAACCGTGTGCATGCCGGCTTCCACATCCTGGTAGTTGGTAAATTCATCGCAAAACAAATACACTACACCTTTCTGAGGCGCATGGGATGTGGGTTTACGTTTGGCAAACCATTTCTTCAGGCTGAACGGATGAAGGCGCGGCAGGCTGCGCTGAATGGCAAAACCGGCCATACGCTTGAAAAGCCGGGCGGTAAGTGGCTGTGTAACCACAAAATTGAACAAAGCCGGTATACGGGCAGCCATGGCCGTGAGGGTAGCAAAATGACCAATCAACCGGCTGCGGAATGGCACTCCATTGGCATCATAATACTGCTGCAGAAACTCCATCTTCAGCTTGGCCACATCCACATTGGACGGACATTCCGATTTGCATCCCTTGCAGAGCAGGCACAAATCCATCACCTCGTAAATCTCCTGATGATTGAAGCGATTGGGTTTTGTGGAATGGGTGAGAAACTCGCGCAGGATGTTGGCCCGGGCGCGGGTGGTATCTTTTTCATGACGGGTAGCCATGTAACTGGGACACATGGTGCCGCCACTGAGATGAGTTTTGCGGCATTCGCCCGTGCCGTTGCACTGTTCGGCATGCTGCAGGATGCTCACCGGCCCGAAATCAAAATACGTGCGGATTTCCGGATCTTTCTGATCGGGCGCATAACGCAGCATGGTATCCATGGGCGGCGTGTCAATGATTTTACCTGGATTAAACACATTTTGCGGATCCCAGGTATATTTCAGCTGGCGCATGAGGGCATAATTTTTTTCACCCACCATCCGCCGAATAAATTCTCCCCGCAGGCGCCCATCACCATGCTCGCCACTCAATGAACCCTGATATTTTTTCACCAGCGCCGCAATTTCTTCGGCAATGGTGCGAAACATACGCTGGCCGTCCTTTGATTTGAGATTCAGGATGGGCCGCAGATGCAGCTCACCCGATCCCGCATGGGCATAGTGCACGGAGTAAAGCTGATATTTCTGCAGAATCTGGTTGAATTCGCGAATATATTCCGGTAAATCCTGCACCGATACGGCCGTATCTTCAATCACAGGCACGGGCTTATCATCACCCTGGATATTGCCCAGCAGACCCAGCCCGGCCTTACGCAAAGCCCATACCTTGGCCGTATCACTACCTGTAATCAACGGATAAGCATAGCCCAAACCAGCCTGCCTGAGTTCTTCAATCAACGGCTGGGCAGCTGCTTTCACCTCTTCCACCGTATCGCGGCGGAATTCGATGATAAGGATAGCCTGAGGCTTGCCTTCTACAAAAAAGCTGTATTTGCGGTATTCAATGTTTTGCTCCGTACATGCAAGAATGTAGTGATCAATGAGCTCACTGGCGCTGGGCTTGTGTTTCATGGCAATGACATTGGCGCGCAGCGATTCATCAATGCTGTGAAAATGCGCACAGATCAAGCCGATTTCTTTGGGTGGCAGGGGCACCACGTTGAGTTTCATTTCTGTGAGCAGCGCCAGTGTGCCTTCTGAACCGGCAATGAGCTTGCAGAAATTAAAAGCTTCCCCATCGGGCTTAAAGGGCACCATCTCCAGAAGCCGATCCAGCGCATATCCGGTATTGCGACGGGTAACTTCTTTTTTGGGGAATTCACGGATGATTTCCTGTTGCACGGCCGGATCACTTAGCGCATCGCGGATCTGGCTGTAGATAGCTGCTTCCAGCGGATGTGACGAGCGACATTTGGCGTAAAAGCTTTCCTTATCCAGCGGCCCAAATTGCATTTCGGTGCCATCACTCAAAATAGCCTTCACTTCCAGCAAATGATCACGCGTGGTACCATAGACCACCGAATTGCTTCCACAGGAATTGTTTCCCACCATCCCGCCAATCATGGCGCGGTTGGCGGTGGAGGTTTCCGGGGCAAACATCAGCCCGTAAGGCTTCAGATACATATTCAGCTCATCGCGGATGACACCCGGCTGCACGCGCACCCAGCGCTCCAGGGGATTAACCTCCAGGATCTGGGTAAAATAGCGCGACATATCCACCACAATGCCATGCCCCACCACCTGACCGGCCAGCGAAGTGCCCGCCGTACGCGGTATCAGCGAGGTGTTTTCGGCACGCGCAAACAATACCAGCTTTTTCAGATCTTCTATCGTCTTTGGATAAGCCACAGCCAACGGTAATTCCCGGTAGGCCGAAGCATCGGTAGCATACAGGCTGCGCATGGTGAGATCATAATGCAATTCACCATCCAGCCGTTGCGCCAATCCATGCAGTTTTTCCGGATTCATAACAGTATCATCCATTCATCTAAGCCGGGTAAAATTACAAGGAAATTTGAGTTTCTAACCTCATTATCTTCTGCCGCCCTTGCCGGACGGCTTTTATTGCCAGGATTTTTCATTTGCATTATATTTAACCGATTTTTTTTTATTCTTAAAACTAAAGATACATGCCCTTTATCACCAATGGACCACACAACAATTCCCTGGCGAATCGGCTTAAAACTTTGATCTCTAAAGCCACCGAATTGAAATTTCTGGTCGGATTCTTTTACTTCTCCGGATTGCGCACCCTCTATGAATGCCTACGCGAAAATACACAAGTAGAAATGAAAGTATTGGTAGGCTTAAATGTTGATCGCAACCTGCATGGATTGATAGAATATGCGAATAACAATGCACTAAACAATAAAGAAATATCCAAACTATTCTATGAGTCATTAGAAAAATCCATCAATGGAGAAGAACTCGACAATCCAGATGCTCATGAACAGATCCATTTCTTCAAAAAAATGATTCAAGATAATCGCCTAATAATCCATAAAACTATTAAGCCTAATCATGCCAAATTGTATATTTTCAAACTTCCGAAATCTGAAGCCCGTAACAGCTTCTTTATTACTGGCAGCAGCAACCTCACCCGTCCAGGCCTTCAGGAACAGGACGAATTTAATATAGAAATCAGTGATCACAGTGTAATAGAAGCTGAAGAATATTTCGATAGATTATGGGAAGATTCAGTACCTATTTATAAAAATGAAGAAGAGAAAAAAATATTTTTGGAGTTTTTGGAAAATAAAACCCTGATAAAGCAAATCACGCCCCTGCAGGCTTATGCCTATGTATTAAAAACCTATCTGGATACCTATCAGGGAAAAGTAATCAGGGATCTCCTGAAAGATGTTTTAGAAGAAAAAGGATATCGTACATACAATTATCAGCTGGATGCGGTAAAACAGGCTTTATCAATTATTGAACAACATAACGGAGTGATTATCGCTGATGTGGTAGGATTAGGCAAAACCATTATTGCATGCGCAGTAGCACTTGAATTAAATAAGAGAGGTATTGTAATTGCTCCACCAGGATTAATAGGTGACAAAACGAGTACAAGCGGATGGGAAAAATACCTGGAAGATTTTCAACTTAGTAAAATAGGCTGGAAGACATTCTCAACTGGACTGCTGGAAGATGCTTATGAGTTTGTTTCAAATGCTAATGATATAGAAGTGATCATTGTAGATGAAGCCCATCGGTTTCGCAATCAAGATACCCAAGATTATGAATGGCTAAAAAATATCTGCAGGGGCAAAATAGTCATCCTCCTCACGGCTACTCCATTTAATAACCGACCAGATGATATATTTTCCTTATTAAAACTTTTTATTGTACCTCAAAAATCCAGCATTACGCTTTCAGATGATTTGAGAAGTATGTTTATCTCCTACCATCAGCTGTTCGAAAAATTAGCCTATATAAAACGATATGCAAAAAAATCAGATTCTCAAAAACAAAGGAAAGCCAGTAAATACTACAAAGAAATATTTAATCGTGAAAAGATTGATTTTAGGTTGGTAGATAATCGTTTGCAGGCGTTAGGGAAAGAGATCAAATCAACGATTGAGCCGATAATCATACGCAGAAACAGACTGGATTTAAAGGGACATCCAGAATACAGCAAAGAAATAAATGAGCTTTCCGAAATTGAGGATCCAAAGGAATGGTTTTTTGAATTATCAAAAGAACAGTCAAATTTCTATGATCGTGTGATCAAGGAATATTTTGCACCGCCTGATGAAGGCGGAAAATTCAAAGGCGCTATCTACAGGCCTTATGCCTATCAGGAAGGAATAGCAACGACATATTATGATGAACTATCCGATGAAAATGGAAAACAGGATAAATTCAAGTTATATCAGCAATATAACCTGTTTGATTTCATGCGCCGATTGCTTGTCAAGCGGTTCGAAAGTTCATTTGGAGCATTTAAACAAAGCCTGAATAATTTTTTAAACATAACACAAAAATGCCTGAAGTTCATAGAAAACAGCAGAGGCAAGTATATCTTAGATAGAAGCCTGTTGGAAAAAATATACGACGCAGATGAGGAGACGATTGAAGAAGAGCTAAATAAGTACATGGCAAATCAGGAGCAAAATACATCTAACAGGAATCGGGAAACGTATGATGTAAACACCTTTAAACAAAAAGATAAATTCATAAGAGATATTCGTGCTGATATCAAACTCTTTAAAGATATTTTAGATGAGCTGGGGCAAATGCAGCTGTTACAGGATGACCCCAAGCTTAAATGCCTCATCCGGAATATTCGGGAACAGCGCAAAAAGGAACCTGCTCGGAAAATCGTTATTTTTTCTGAATATAACGACACTGTAGAATATCTTAAACCTCACCTGAATCAATATTTTCCAGAGCGTGTACTGGTGATTAAGGGCAATCTTACAAAAAAAGATATCACTGACCTGTATGAAAATTTTGATGCATCCTGTCCTGCAAAAGCTCAAAAAGATGATTATGACATTTTGCTGACTACCGACAAGATCTCAGAAGGATTTAACCTGAATCGTGCAGGCATGATCATCAATTATGATATTCCATGGAACCCTGTTCGGGTAATTCAGCGCGTAGGCCGCATCAACCGCATCAGCAAAAAAGTATTCGACAAGCTGTATATTGTAAACTTCTTCCCTACCGAAATCGGATCCAATATCAATAAAAGCCGGGAAATTGCAAGAAATAAAATGCTTTTGATTCACCATGCCCTGGGAGAAGATGCTAAAATATTTGATATTGACGAAGAACCCAATGCGTCTGAACTGTATAAACGCATACAAAGCAATCCGGACAACTCCGGTGAAGAAAGTTTCTATACCCGCATCCTGAAAAAATGGAATTCGCTGAAGAGTGCACATCCGGAACTGGAGGAATCCATAAAAAATCTTCCTCCCCGCATTAAGGTAGCGAAGTCATCAGATAAACATGAATTATACGTGGTGATAAAAAAAGGAAAATTATTTGTTTCATCTTATGATTTTGAAAACAAACAAGTGGTACCCGTGTCTGTAGAGGATATGATAGATCGCATAGAGCCCAAACCCCACGACCAGCCCGCTATCGAACTGAGTAAATCTTTCTGGGATGCCTATATGGAAGTGAAGAAAAATAGCCACCCGGATGCAAAAAGAAATCTGGTCAATCTCAATACAGCTAATAGCCTGGAACAAAAAGCCATCAATGTATTAAAAACCCTGATTGAAAACCAGGAAAACACATTGAACAAGATAGACACATCTTTTATCGAGATGCTTCTTGAAGATGTGAGGGAGTATGGAACGCTGCCCGATAGTACCTTGCGCCGGATTATAGAATTATCAAAAAAGGATGCAAATGAAGTTGTCAGAGAACTTAACAATCTGGAGCAAATGCTCGGAAAAAATTATCTGGAAAAGGAAAAAGAAAAGCTCAAAAAATTAAATTCGGAAATTATTATCGCAATAGAAAACATTGCAGCATCACAAGCTAAACCATAAAAGCATGGAAGAACTTGTAAAGAAAATCACGAAAGGATACCGCCGCGAACTTTTCGAAAAATATTTCCGACACAAAAGTGATTTGTTTACACCTTATCAGGAAAAGATCCCTATCAACGGTCATGCTTCATTAGAGATGATAGGTGAAATAAAACAGAATTCTCATGATACACTCATCGTATGTGCACAACCCGTAGAACAAGCATTGCATGCGCGCAGTGGCAAAAAAAAGCAGTATGAAGTCGGAAAACGGGTATTGCAACAGGTGCAAGCAGATGCAGGTATTTTTATTTTCTATGATCGACAAGACCATTTTCGCATTTCTTATATCCGCACCTATTATCAGGGAACCCGCCGCACCTTCAGCCATTTTAAACGAATGACCTATTTTGTAAGTCCTGATCAAACGAATCGGACTTTCATCCAACAAATAACTGAAGCAAAGTTTGATTCTTTGGATACAGTAGAGGAGGCATTTTCATTAAAAGAGCTTACCAAAGAATTCTACCAGGAAATAGTGGATTGGTACAATCGCGCTAGAGAAATAGTCAGATTCCCAAATGATAATAATAAGCCAAACGGAGAAAGAGAAATTGCATTGATTCGTTTCATTACCCGGATGATATTCATCTGGTTCATGAAAGAAAAAGACTTAATAGCTAAAGACTTGTTTGATGAGAAATATATAAACAATATTCTCAAAAGTCTGAAACCTGATGAAACCACTTATTACAAAGCCATTTTGCAGAACCTGTTTTTTGCCACATTAAACACACGTGTAGAAGAACGTAGATTCCGCGATGAAAAACGCTTTCAGCATGGTTTCAACAAAGATTTTGGAAATACTTACGTGTATCGATATGAAAATTTATTCCGGGATGCTGAACAAATGAAGGAATTATTTTCAAATATACCTTTTCTGAACGGTGGATTATTTGAATGCCTGGACGAGCCCAATCGGGATTATTATGTGGATGGATTCACGGATCGCATGAAGTATCAACCCGAATTTCCTAACAAACTATTTTTTAATGATAACGAAAAAGAAAAGGGGCTGATCAATATCCTTTCTTCCTACAACTTCACTATTGATGAAAACACACCCAACGATGAAGAAATTGCCCTGGATCCGGAATTGCTGGGTAGAATATTTGAGAATCTGTTGGCCAGTTACAACCCTGAAACATCTGAAAATGCACGCAAAGCCACCGGCAGTTATTATACTCCGCGAGAGATAGTGGATGATATGGTTAACCGGACGCTTCAGGCTTATTTTCTGCACAAGCTAACGGCTTCCGCGCAAGCCCTATCGGATAGTGAAAAACAAAATATTGAGCAGAAACTGGAACAATTATTTTCATACGAAGAGGAAAACAATCCGTTTGATGATGTAACTTCCGAACAACTCATTAACTTGATTCATCAGTTAAAGATTATAGATCCGGCAGTGGGAAGCGGTGCTTTCCTGATGAGCCTGTTACATCGTTTGGTATTTATTCTATCCAAACTCGACCCGCATAACCATAAATGGAAGCAGCAGCAATTGGATGCATTACAACAGATTCCGGACCCAACCTTACGAGACACACTGCAGAAAACAGTTGAAGAACGATTCAGAAACAATGAACTGGATTATGGCAGAAAGCTGTACCTGATTCAGAATTGCATGTACGGGGTGGATATACAACCTATTGCCATTCAGATTGCCAAACTTCGTTTTTTTATTTCCCTGCTGGTAGATGAAAAAATAGATCGCGATGCAGACAATTGTGGCATTGAACCCCTGCCTAACCTGGAAACACATTTGGTAGCAGCTAATACACTGATCGGGTTAAAAAAACAAAGTACCACGCAGAATACGCAGATAATAAATTATAAAATACAAGAAATTACAGAAGAAATTAAGAAAATCAGGGATAAATACTTCACTGCGACCAGCCACGAAGAAAAGAAAGAAATTCAGGAGCGCGATAAAAAATTAAGTGAACAGTTAAAGAATCTCATGAAAGACGATGGCTGGTATAAAGATGATGCCGAGAAAATTGTTGCATTCGATCCTTATCATCCGGATCAGGCGGTGGATTGGTTTGATCCCTATTGGATGTTTGGCGTAAATGCCTTCGACATTGTGATGGGGAATCCGCCTTATATTCAGCTACAGAAAGCTATTGATTCCCAAAGAAAGCATGCCGATCTGTACAAAGACGAGGGTTATATAACATTTGATCGCACCGGCGATATTTATTGCTTGTTTTATGAAAAAGGCATCATGCTGCTGAAACAAGGTGGTATTCTTGCTTTTATCACTTCCAACAAATGGATGCGTGCGGGTTATGGTGAAAAGCTTCGCAAATTCTTTCTCTCCCGCAATCCATTGGTATTGATTGATTTGGGACCGGGTGTGTTTGAAAGTGCAACCGTTGATACCAGTATCCTGATCATTCAGAAAGCACCTAATCAAAAGGCTTTGAAGGCAGTAACCATACAGAAAAACACAAATAAACCCAAAAGCAGGAAAGAAAAATTTGATCTGCACAATTATGTAAAAAATCACTCCGTAACTCTTACAAAACTAAGCCAGGATGCCTGGTTTATAGGCAGCGATGCCGAGCAACGGCTCAAAGAAAAAATTGAACGCCTTGGCAAACCCCTCAAAGACTGGGATGTAAATATTTACAGAGGTGTATTAACCGGATTAAACGAAGCCTTCATCATCAGCACACAAAAGCGGGATGAGATTTTGGCGAATTGTAAGACGAAAGACGAACGCCGCCGCACCGAAGCGATCATCAAACCCATTTTACGAGGCAGGGATATCAAGCGGTATTACTATGACTGGGCAGGGTTGTGGGTGATTGTAATCCCCGTAGGCTGGACAAACGAGAACAGGGGAAAACGCAGTGCTGAAGGATTTATTCAAGAACAATTCCCTTCTCTAATGTCACATTTGAAGGCGTTTGAAGCAAAAGCGAAAAAACGAGATGACCAGGGCGATTATTGGTGGGAACTACGAGCATGTGCCTACTACCCCGAGTTTGAGAAGGAGAAGGTGGTGTATGGACAATTTCAAGATTCGGCAGAGTATTCCTATTGTGAACCAGGGATTTATTTGTCAAGTAACGAATATATGATTGGTGGGAATTATAATAGAAAATATTTTTTGGGAATTCTTAACTCAAAATTAATTGAGTGGTATTTAGCAAAAATCACAGGTGTCTTGGGAAAAGAAATGAAAATTGGACAAAAATCTAATTTTGAAAAATTGCCTCTTCCCCCCATCACCCCATCTAACAAGCCCATCGTTCAGCAAATTGAGACGTTAGTGGATAACATTCTCGCCGTCAAAAAACAAAACCCCAACGCGGGTACCAGCGCCTGGGAGCGGGAGATAGATGAACTGGTGTATAAATTATATGATTTAACGGAGGAAGAGGTGAGGTTAATTGAAGAGCATGTGAATACGAAGTAAAAATAAGAAAACGTTTTGCAATGGAATCGAGCAACCATAACAAATTTATTCCACCACACGGCGGGTATCAAAAGTTAATGTCATACCAGATGGCAGAAATTGTATATGATGCCACCGTATATTTTTGTAACAAGTACATTGACAAGCGTTCCCGCACCCACGACCAGATGGTACAGGCAGCGCGCAGCGGCAAACAAAATATTGTAGAAGGCAGCATGGTATCTGGTACATCAAAAGAAATGGAAATTAAGCTTATGGGCGTAGCCCGCGCCAGCCTGGAAGAACTGCTTACTGACTACAAAGATTTTTTAAGGGTTAGAGGGTTACCTCTGTGGGATAAAAATGATCAAAGAGCGCTGGAAGTGAGGAAGATTGGGAAAAACTCTAATAGGACATTTAAGTCTTATGCGAATTACATTGAAAACGATTCATTAGAAGTAGTTGTGAATACCATAATTTGTTTAATACATCAAACCAACTATTTGCTTGACCAGCAAATACGCAAATTAGAGGAGTTGTTTATTAAAGAAGGTGGTATCAGGGAAAAAATGTTGAAAGCCAGATTGAACGTGAGGAATAAAAAGTAATAACATAACATCGATAGCAAATAGAGATATTTCCTCCAAAAAAACAAAACTCCATGCCGATACCAGCGCTTGAAAGCGGAAGATAGATGAGTGAGTGTATCAACAATAGCTTGCGTGAGGAGCAGGCTTACATAATAAAACAACAACCCTAAAATACAAACCCGATTTCCACCATCTTCATTTCATGCGATGGTGGGGATGAGATTATAAGTTGGAATCAGATAAATCCTCCCTTATCAGGATAAGCACCCGATCGCGGAAATATGAAATGAGCAACTTATGGTATATGCACGTATTTATGCAACTGCAGCGAAAGTTCCCATTGCGGATGTTGCTGGATATAGGCAATAATCAGTGGTGCCATTTGTGCACAGCGGCTCCATTCAGGCTGTAGGTATAGCCTGCACGAGTCTGATACCTGGCGGGCATAGCTTTCAGCCCAGCTGAAATCGGAACGGTGATAAATGACCACCTTCAGCTCATGTGCCTGGCGGCAAACGCTCTCCAGCGGGGGCTTGAATTTTTTGGGCGAAAGGCAGATCCAGTCGAAATCACCGATCACCTCATGGGCGCCGGAAGTTTCCAGATGAACCCGGAAACCGCGCTGGTGCAAGGCATCGCAAAGGGCGCTAAGATCATACAAGGTAGGCTCGCCGCCGGTTACAATGGCTAATCGCGCAGGATGTGCAGCCGCCTCATCGGCCAGCTGCCGTACTGTTTTCTGCAGATACCCTTCGGTTGCCCAGCTTTCCTTGACATCGCACCACACACAACCCACATCGCAGCCCGCCAGCCGGATGAAAAAGGCAGCCTTGCCCTGATGAAAACCTTCGCCCTGCAGGCTGTAAAAAGTCTCCATCACCGGCAGCCGGCCGGGATCTGCCGCATTCAACGGCCAGGCTGTGTCAGCCACCTTCAGGGGTTTGATATGTGCTGTATCGGTAGGCATTTCTGCAAAGTTAGGATGAAACCCGCGATCGGGCCCGTTGGGCATGCAAACGGGCGGCCTGGTAGGTATTGCTCAGCAAAGCCGCAATGGTCATGGGTCCCACACCACCCGGCACCGGTGTGATGTAGCTGCTGCGGGGAGCAACCTGTTCGAAATCTACATCGCCCACCAGGCGGAAACCCGATTTTTTCGCTGGGTCGGATATGCGGTTGATGCCTACATCCACCACAATTACTCCCTCTTTCACCATATCAGCTTTCAGGAAAGCAGGCCTGCCGAGCGCAGCCACGATCAGATCGGCCTGGCGGGTCAGCTCTGGCAAGTTACGCGTCTGTGAATGGCAAAGCGTAACCGTGCAATTGCCGGGCTCGGCATTGCGGCTCAGCAGCAGGCTCACCGGCGTACCCACAATATGGCTGCGGCCTATGACCACGGCATGCAGGCCGCGGGTTTGGATCCGGTAATGCGCCAGCAACAGCATAATGCCCTGCGGCGTAGCCGGCACAAAACCGGGCAGCCCGTTGGCCAGCCGCCCCATATTCACCGGATGAAAACCATCTACATCCTTATCCGGATCCATGGCTTCGATGATCTGCTGCTCGTCAATATGCCGCGGCAGGGGCAGCTGCACCAAAATGCCATCTACACCGGCATCCGCATTGAGCGCCTGTATTTTGTCCAGCAACTCGGCAGCAGATACGGTTTCCGGAAAACGAATCAAACTGCTTTGAAAACCAATGGAAGCACAGGCCTTGATTTTGGATGCCACATAGGTTTCGCTGGGCGGATGATGACCCACCAACACACAAGCCAGATGTGGGGGGCGGGTAAACAAATCCCGTTCGGATTGCCATTTTTCAGCCAGCTGCTGCTGTATGACCTGTGAGGCGAGGCGACCGTCGAGTAACTGCATGCGCAAAGATACGCCATGGCCGGCGATGCAGAAAAGAAAGTCAAGAATAACAGCCTCAACCCGGATCAGCTGATGCTGGCGGGTCGTTCACCAGGCCGGACTTGAGAGATTTCCACCCGGGGCACTCACCCCGGCATCTGAGGGGAAGCCTGCTGAACGGCTTTCGACACATGGGCCGCAAAGCGCTGGAAATTCTGCTGGAATGCATGTACCAGCTGACGGGTAGCCTGTTCATAGGCAAGCGGGTCATCCCAGCTGCCACCCGGCTTCAGCCAGCTATCCGGCACGCCCGGGCAATGCTGCGGCACCATGAACCCAAATGCCGGATGGGGCACAAAATCTGCATCATCCAGCTTTCCGGCAAAGATGGCAGAAAGTATTCCCCGTGTGATGGGCAGCGGAATGCGTTGCCCTACGCCATAAGGACCTCCCATCCATCCCGTGTTGATGAGCCAGCACGATACGCCATGGTGGGTAATTTTTTCCTCCAGCATGCGGGCATATACCGTTGGATGCAAAGGCATAAAAGGGGCACCAAAACAGGTGCTGAACGTGGCTTTGGGCGCTACCACCCCCGTTTCCGTACCGGCAACCTTGGCCGTATAGCCCGACAGGAACTGGTAGATGGCCTGGGGTACCGTAAGCCGGGCTACCGGTGGCAATACTCCATGAGCATCGCAGGTAAGAAAGAAAATCCATCGGGGAGCAGGCCCGCAGTGGTCTTCCACATGATGGGGCACTTGGGTTAAGGGAAAGGCGGCGCGGATATTTTCAGTAATACTTTGATCCTCGAAATTCAGGCGTTTGGTGCCCGGATGAAAACGCATGTTTTCAACCAGCGTACCCTCCCCTATGGCCGCTGCAATTACCGGTTCCGTATCGGGATTCAGATGGATGCATTTGGCATAGCATCCTCCTTCGAGGTTGAAAATACCTGTTTCATCCCATCCATGCTCATCATCGCCAATCAGCCTGCGGTCGGTCGTACAGCTTAGGGTAGTCTTGCCCGTGCCGCTAAGCCCAAAAAACAAAGCCGATTGACCCTGTTCATCCATATTGGCCGAGCAATGCATGGTAAGCACTCCCTGTTGCGGCAGGGCATAGTTCATGGCCGTGAAAACGCTCTTTTTGATTTCACCGGTATAGGCCGTGCCGGAAATTAGGATCAGCCTTCGGGTAAAATGCAGGGCAATGCAGGGCTGTTGGGCGTGATCAGCAGGTCTGGTAAAATGAGGTACATGCAATACCAGCCAGTCATAAGCATCATGCAAATCCGACGTGCGCGGCAAAAACAAATGATGCACAAACAAATCGGCCCACGGCAGCTCGGTAACCACACGGAGGCGCTGACGCCACCGCCTGCTGGCACTCATCCACGCATCACGCACCCAAAGCTCCCGCCCTTCCAGATAAGTAAGCACTTCCTGCAAAAACACTTCAAATGTATCTTCATCCATGGGTTGATTGATCGTATTCCAATCAACCGTATTCATAGTAGCTGCATCCCGGACAATGTAGCGATGCTGCGGGCAGCGGCCCGTGTAACGACCTGTGCTGACCACAAGGGCGCCTTTTTCATCCAGCTCACCCATGCCTCGTTGCAGGGTCTGATTAATCAACTCTTCGGGAGATAACTGATAATGCACAAGAGCCGCGTGAAACCACGGCTCCTGCTGATCAAAATCGAAAGGCATTCCAATGTCTTTGGAAAGCATGTTAACTTAGATTTTGCAGTGACCAATGGTGCCAAGTTCGCAGGAATATTTTAAAATTTCAAACCAGCAGCTTTTTCTGAGGTTATTTTTTAGATGTATTCTAAAATTACAGGCCATTTGTTTACAGGATTCAATAAATCCCTTTTACCTGAAATAAAAAACTAATCACCGGCCTGAAATATTTTGAAGGGATTGAATCATCTGCACGCAATTCACCCGCAGAAGCCATAGTTTTGCATACATCTGCATCATTTTATCCATCTAAATCTCGGATGTATGAAATACCTCCCGGTGAATCCACAGCTGTTTATCACCAATCGCAAACGTTTCATGGCACGCATGCTGCCCATGTCGATCGCCATTTTTCATTCCAATGATGAAATGCCTTCAAACGGCGACGCTTTATATCCTTTCCGGCAGAATTCTGATCTGTACTGGCTTTGTGGCATTGAGCAGGAAGATACCATGTTGATTTTATTTCCGGACCATCCGGATTCCCGTTACCGCGAAGTGCTGGTGCTGGCAAGGCCTGAACCACTCAAGGAAAAATGGGATGGACATCGGTTGCGAGCCGATGAAGCCCGTAAAATATCGGGCATTCAGACGGTGATCTGGCTGGACAATATAGAAGGATTGCTCACAGCGTGGATTCATCTGGCCGATCATATTTACATCAACACCAATGAAAACGACCGCAAACGCAGCTGGCTGCCCACACGCGATTATCGCTATGCAGAAGAGCTTCGACGCCGATTCCCGGCTCATGATTTTCAACGTGCTGCCCGCATACTGGCCAGGCTGCGTTCGGTAAAAACACCTTATGAGATTGAGCTGATGCGCATTGCCATTGATATTACCCATAAAGCATTCCTGCGCGTGCTGCAGTTCATCCGCCCCGGCGTGATGGAATATGAAATTGAAGCTGAAATTCTGCATGAATTTCTCCGCAACCGAGCCACAGGTCCGGCATATAGCTCCATCATTGCCAGTGGCGACCGTGCCCGGGTGTTGCATTATGTGTTCAATGATCAGGAATGCAAAGATGGCGAACTGGTGCTGATGGATTTCGGCGCCGAATATGCACGCTATTGTGCAGATCTCACCCGCACGGTGCCTGTCAACGGCCGTTTCACCGCCAGGCAGAAGGAATTGTACAACACTTGCCTACAGCTGCAGCGATATGCTATCAGCCTGCTGAAACCAGGCATCACCATTCAGCGCTATCACGAACTGCTGGGCGACGAAGCCACCCGCCTGTTCTTGAAAGCTGGTCTGCTCAAGGAAAGCGATGTAAAAAATGAAGATCCTGAAAACCGCGCCTATCAGAAATATCTCTATCATGGCATATCGCATTTCCTGGGTATAGATGTACACGACCTGGGTAGCAAAACCGAGCCTTTGATTCCGGGCATGGTGCTGACCGTAGAACCCGGCATTTATGTAGAGGAAGAACAGATTGGCATTCGCATTGAAAACAATATCCTGATTACAGAAAATGGAAATGAAGATCTAATGCAGCAAATCCCGGTGGAAGCCGAAGATATTGAGCGGCTGATGCGCAAATGATGCGGGGTCGGCATCGGCTGCTGGTGTTGCAGATGCTGGATTTATCCCTTATCTTGCCGGCTGTATGAAGCAATTACCTAATGTGCTTACCTTGGGGAATTTATTCTGTGGTACGCTATCGCTCGTATTCATCCTTCAATCGCCTTGCTATATTTCCAGCTATAACGGACAGGATTACCTGGTTACGGCTCCCGAGCCGCTGTTCTGGGGATCTGTGCTGATAGGCATTGCTGCTGTATTTGATTTTGCCGATGGATTTGCGGCCCGGTGGATGAAGGCTGCATCCGAGATGGGCAAGCATCTGGATTCCCTGGCCGATGTGGTCACTTTCGGCGTGGCACCGGCCATGATTTTGTTTCAGCTGCTGAAAAATGCCTACATGCAGCTGCCCGACGCCATCAATGTAAGCATCATCAATCTTGCCTTCACCCTGCTGCTGCCCTGCTTTGCTGCGTGGCGGCTGGCGCGTTTCAATATCCAATCATCCGGCCAGCATTATTTTACCGGATTGCCCACGCCCGCCGCAGGATTGCTGGTGGCTTCCTTTCCCCTGGTTCTGCTGAAAGACACCATGCATGTCTCGGCATACCTGCAAAACATCTGGATTTTATACGCCATACTTGTCGTGCTCTGTTACCTGATGGTCAGCCGCATACCTATGTTTTCATTCAAGTTCAGCAATTTCGGATGGAAACAAAACTGGTATCGCTACGTGTGGATCCTGCTGTTTCTGGCAGGTATGATCTGGCTGGGCACAGCTGCGATCATTGGCGGATTTGTACTTTATATTCTGTTATCTTTGCTGGCCAGAAAACAACTTCTTTCCGAATGAAATTCATTGCGCATATTGATGTGATGCCGCTGAAGGAATTGCTAGATCCGCAGGGAAAGGCTGTGCAGGCGGCATTGAAACAGCTGGGCCTCAATCAAACTGAAGATGTACGCATAGGCAAACATATAGAACTCACGCTGGAATCGGCCGATGCCACCGAAGCCCGGCAAATAGCAGAGCAGGCATGTGAACAATTGCTGGCCAATCCGGTTATGGAATATGCGCATATTCAGATTGTGCCTGCACCCGATAGCCAAGCCTCCTAACTCATGCATCTCTATGTGGTACCCACACCGGTAGGAAATCTGGAAGATATTACCTTCCGTGCCCTGCGTGTGCTGCAGGAAGTAGATCTTATTCTGGCTGAAGATACACGTACCTCCGGTTTTCTGCTCAAACATTATCAGATTGATAAACCGTTACGCGCTTACCATCAGCATAACGAACATGCCATTGTGCAGGCATTGGTTGAGCAAATGAAAAAAGGCACTACCATGGCCTTGCTCAGCGATGCCGGCACTCCAGGCATTTCGGATCCGGGATTTTTGCTGGTTCGCGAAGCCATAGCAGCTGGGATTCCGGTGGAATGTCTGCCCGGACCCACTGCATTTGTGCCTGCCCTGGTTTGCAGCGGCTTGCCTATGCATCGGTTTTGTTTTGAAGGTTTTCTGCCGGTAAAAAAAGGTAGAACGCAACTCTTGCAGCAGCTGAGCAAAGAAACACGTACTTTTATTTTGTACGAATCACCGCATCGCCTGCTGAAAACCATGCAAGATCTTATCCATCATCTCGGTGAAAACCGCCGATGTTGCGTAAGTCGTGAAATATCGAAAAAATTCGAAGAACACCTGCGAGGCACATTGCATGAAGTATTTACTCAGCTTCAGCAAAAAGAAATACGCGGCGAATATGTGCTGGTTATTGAAGGAAATCCACATCCTGAAAAACCAGTAACCGATGAGCACAATGCGCATGATTGAATGAATGATAACTGCGCTAATCAATGGCGGATGATAAATATCATCCGGGAATCTGTAAATTTGAAATTCAAATTTGCTATCATCATGAAATACAAGTATGCATACATCTGTTTTTTAGCTGTGATGATGTTTGGCATGATTGCACATGCATCTTATGCACAGATCGGGAAAATACCTGATGCTGTTACACAGGCATTTGAAGAAAAATATCCGGATGCCAGCGAAGCTACATTTGTAAATAAACTTGTAGAAACAGATGTAAGTTTTCAAATCAAAAATGTTCGTTACAAAGCACGCTTCAGCAATAAAGGTGAATGGCAGGCTACTTTGCAGGAATCAAGCTTTGCAGAACTGCCAGAAGCCGTGCAAGATGGTTTTCATAAAAGCAAATATGCAGATTGGGATATTGAATCGGTATATATCCTGTATCAACCCGATAAACCTGTAGAATACCGGATTGGTGTATCGAAAAATGCCATTCAGAAGAAAAACCTGTACTTTAACAGCAAAGGAAGATTGCTGCACGATAATATCACCTTGTAATCATCAGCCTGATTTTTCAATCATTTATCTTATGGGAAACAAGATTCTGTATTTGATTTTATTCTTTGTTTCTGGATATAACTTTTCACTTCATGCGCAAGGTGATTACTGGCAACAACGTGTACATTATACCATACATGCACGTCTGGATGTACATACCAATCGCCTTACAGGACATGAACATATTGTGTACGAAAATCATTCACCAGATACTTTAAAACAGGTATTCTTTCACTTATACTGGAATGCTTTTCAACCCGGAAGTATGATGGACGTGCGAAGCCGGGAAGCAGGGAAATTCATTCTGGGAATAACGCCAAAGGGCGATACCATTCGCGATTGGGACAACCGTGTGCGTGATCGGATTGCACATTTGAAACCCGATGAATTGGGTTATGACAGCGTTACGCAAATTACCATGAACGGTATTCCCCAACCTTTTGAAACTAAAGAAACTATTTTGCAGGTACATGTAACAAAACCCATATTGCCACATCAGCAGGTTGTTTTCGAAGTGGATTTCAAAACACAGGTGAATGTCCAGATCCGCCGCAGCGGCCGCGATAATCTGGAAGGCGTACGATATTCCATGAGCCAATGGTACCCGAAAATAAGTGAATATGATCAACAAGGATGGCACCCCACGCCTTATGTAGGCCGCGAATTTTATGGTGTATGGGGTGATTATGATGTATGGCTGACATTGGATAAACATTATATCGTAGCAGCTACTGGATATCTGCAAAATCCGGAAGAAATCGGTTATGGATATGAACGACCGGGTACCCGCGTGAAACCTGCAACCGGTGATGAACTGACCTGGCATTTCGTGGCTCCCAATGTACATGATTTTGTATGGGCTGCAGATCCGGATTATGTACACCTAGTAGATACAGCACATAACGCTGCGCATACAGCCATTCACGTGTTTTACAAAAAAAATCCGATCTCATCCACAGATCAGGACTGGCAAAACCTGCTGAAAGCTGCCGTGCGTGTATTGCCATTCATGGAAAAACATTTCGGACCTTATCCCTATCATCAATACAGCTTTATTCAGGGTGGTGATGGAGGCATGGAATATCCCATGGCTACGCTGATTAAAGGACCCAGCCTGGGCACTGCCTTTCATGAATGGATGCATAGCTGGTATCAGATGATGCTGGGCACCAATGAATCGCTCTATCCCTGGATGGATGAAGGTTTCACTACCTGGGCCGAAGGCAAGGTGAGCAATTATTACTATCATCAGTTTGCAGATAGCCTCTTCAAAAAGGAATCAGAGAAAATAGCTTTTCTCCAACGCCTGGATACAAGTATGCCCCGCGGAGAATCAGGCTCCTATCAGGGATATTATGTATTGGTAAAAAGCGGATTGGCAGAACCGATGACAACCCATGCCGATCATTATGAAACCAATTTTGCTTACTCCCAGAATGCATATTCCAAGGGAGCTGTGTTTCTGGAACAACTGGGATATATCATTAGCGACAGCCTGCGCAATCAAACGCTGTTGAATTATTACTGGCAATGGCGATTCAAACATCCTACACCGATTGATTTCATACATGTGGCCGAACAAACCAGCGGACTGAAACTGGATTGGTATCTGGAATATTGGATTTATACCATTAAGACCATTGATTATGCCATCGAACAGGTACAACCAGAAGGCAATGCCACAAGGATTGTATTGAGGAGAATTGGCCAAATGCCCATGCCTATTGATTTGCTGGTTACCTTGCAAAACGGAAAACAACAATTGATCTATATTCCGCTGGATTTAATGTTTGGCACAAAACCTCCGGAAAATAGTGCTATCCCTCGCACCGTATTGCCTGCCTGGAGATGGACGGATCCTGTATATGAATTCAGCTTGCCCATCAACTTTGCACAAATCCGTTCTGTACAGATTGATCCATCCAAACGCATGGCCGATATTGATCAGAGCAACAACGTGTACTTGAAATAAAATCATGAAATGCAAATCAACACGATCATGATGTTTGAATGAAAACCGAAAACTTCATGCTCAGCACATGCTTTACATGTAAGAATGAATAAGCACATCAAATTGTGTGAATATTCATTTCAATCAACAGGAATAGGTGTGTAAAATCAAAAACTTATTTTATCATCACAAGAAGCATTGATAAATTCACACTAAATCCAGCCTTTTTCATCATCGCGCACGCATCTGCATCTGGCATGGGTTATGCTTGCTTACTTATGCAAAGCAACAAATGCGTATGTCAGACAAAAAACGGGAGAAGCTGTTGTGGGATTCCGGCAACTCAGTCATTTTTTGTAATTTTGTAAAGATTCACAGCCTCTGATTGTTTTTTATAGACAGAAACGGTCATTCAAACGATGCTAAACCCTGATGCAAATGCTTTTCAGCAGGCGGAAAAACAAACAAAAAAACATACCTTATATCACCAGCTCTCTACCGAGTTTCGATGAGGGAGGGCTGCTGACAGAAAGGCGAATCATTATTGTTTCCAACCGGCTACCAGTAAAAGTAGTTATCAACAAATCTGGACAATTTCAGCTTCAGCCCAGCGAAGGCGGACTGGCAACAGGGCTGAGCAGTGTGTACAAACGCAATGATAACCTGTGGATCGGCTGGCCGGGCGCCTTTCTGGATGAGAACCAGCGCTCCCAGGTGCAACCCTTGCTTGAAGCGGAAAAATTATTACCTGTTTATCTGACGGAAGAAGAGATCGCCGCTTACTACGAAGGTTTTTCAAATGAAACACTCTGGCCGCTGTATCATTACTTTCCATCTTATACCCTCTACAAAAAAGATGATTGGGAGATGTATTGCGCGGTGAACCGCAAGTTTGCCGAGCATGTGTTGCGTGTGGCACGTGAGGAAGATATTATCTGGGTGCACGACTATCAGCTTTGTCTTGTGCCCGAGCTGATCCGGGAACAATTGCCTAATGTGACAATTGGCTTTTTCCAGCATATTCCGTTTCCGGATTTTGAAATCTTCCGTTTGCTGCCCTGGCGGAAAGAAATACTGAAAGGCCTGCTGGGTGCCGATCTGATTGGTTTTCATACCCTCGATGACACCAAACATTTCATCGCCTCGTGCTCACGCCTGCTGAATCTGGAGGTGATGATGAACCGAATAGTTGTGGAAGGCCGCGAGGTGATGGTTGACACATTCCCGATGGGCATTGACTTTGAAAAGTTTCAGCAATGGGCACGCAAAGACCGCACGCTGCAAAATGAACGACGGCTGCGAAGCCTGGTGGGCCCGCTGAAAATTATGATTTCGGTTGACCGGCTCGACTACAGCAAAGGTATCCTGAACCGCCTCGAAGCGTTCGAACAATTGCTGGATCGCTACCCGCACATGCGCGGCAAAATTTCATTTATTCAGCTCGTAGTGCCTTCACGCGATCAGGTGCCGCAATACCGCTGGCTGAAAGATGAAATTGATAAAAAGGTGAGCTCCATCAACAGCCGCTTCAGCAGCTTTGGATGGACACCCATTTATTACTTCTACCGTTCCTTCCAGATGGATATGCTATCGGCTTTGTACAAAACAGCCGATATCGCGATGATTACACCCATGCGCGATGGGATGAATCTCGTAAGCAAGGAATATGTGGCCAGCAAAACTGATCAGAAAGGTGTGCTCATCCTGAGTGAAATGGCTGGTGCTTCAAAAGAGCTGCTGCACGCTATTATCGTGAATCCGAATGATATTGAAGCCATGGTGGATGCCCTGTTGCAAGCTATCGAAATGCCGGAAGAAGAACAGGTTTACCGCATCCGTGCCATGCAAGAAATCATTGCCAAATACAACGTATATCACTGGGTGAATTTATTCATTGAAACTTTGGAAGAGGTGAAACAACAACAAGATAAGTTAACCACGAAAATGCTGAACAGACAGGTTACGGAATTCATGATCAAACATTATGCACAGGCCCGTAAACGCATCCTGCTGCTGGATTATGACGGCACTTTGGTGCCTTATTTCTCCGACATCAATCAGGCTATACCCGATCGTGAGCTGAAACGGCTATTGCTGGCACTTGCACGCGACACGCGTAATCGGGTTGTGGTGATCAGCGGACGAACCCACGAAACACTTTCCAAATGGCTGGGAGATCTTCCGGTTGACCTGATTGCCGAACACGGTGTGTGGAGAAAAGATTATGGTCAGGACTGGCAAAAGTTCACTGATCTCAGCACCGCCTGGAAACCCAGCATCCGCCATATTCTGGAGATGTATATGCACCGCACACCCGGGTCGTTCATCGAAGAAAAAAGCTATTCACTGGCTTGGCATTACCGCAACGTAAGTGCAGAACTGGGAGAAGAAAGAGCCCGTGAATTGATTGACAACCTGAAATTCTTTTCCTCCCATCATGGTTTGCAGGTACTTTCAGGCAATAAAGTGATTGAAATCAAAAATGCTGAAGTCAACAAAGGAAAAGCGGCACGGGCACTGCTGAAGGAACAGCGGTATGATTTCATTCTGGCTATCGGTGATGATGCCACAGATGAAGATACATTCCGGGCTATGCCTTCGCGGGCTTATACTATTCGCGTGGGAAGCACACTTTCATCAGCCCAGTATTATCTGCGTTCCTATCAGGAAGTGCGGGCATTGCTGAGTAATTTTGCAGAAGCCAATGTGGAGGAGCTCATAAAAAAATAGGCTGATCAATCTTCTTGGCAATCCGGTAAGCTGCATTCATCACACCCACATGGCTGTAAGCCTGCGGGAAATTGCCCCACTGGCTGCCATCCCGTGCATCCACATCTTCACTCAACAAACCAAGATGATTGGTGTATTTCATCAATTGCTCAAAATTCTCCTGTGCTTCCCTGACACGCCCCATGTGTGCCAATACTTCCACATACCAGAATGCGGTAACCAGAAAGGTAGTTTCAGGTTTGCCAAAATCATCTTCATGTTTATAGCGGTAAAATAATCCATCCTCTGCCTTCAGATGTTGTTCCAGGCAACGCAGATGATCCTTCGCCCGCTGAGATTTCGGATCTAAGTAATTCATCAATATGAGCTGCAACGTACTGGCATCCAGATTTTTGGAACCAATAGCTTCTGTATATACCCGACGCTGCGGATCATAGCATTGTTCAATTTTCTCAGCAGCTTTATTTCTTAATTTAACAGCCAGCTGACGCAATGATTTATGCTGGATTTTATCAGCCATCTTAATGGCAGCACAGGCGCCAGCCCAGTGAAACAGGTAAGTGTAACAATGATATTGCCTGATGTTTCGAAACTCCCATAATCCCGCATCAGGCTCATCCATCACGGCTTCAATCTTATGCAGGATATGGCTCACCCATTGTGCAGCATCCACACGGGCGCGATATTTAATCCGGTTATCCACATACAGCGGAAGCAATGAAACTAATACCTGACCATAAGTATCATTCTGTATCTGTTCTGCTGCCTGATTGCCAATGCGCACAGGCTTATTGCCTAGGTAACCTTCCAGATCAATTTCCCGTTCAGGTAAATACGATTCACCCGTAATGCTGTACAATGGCTGAAAACGCTCCCTGCTAGTAACTGCAATGTTTTCAAAAAAATGAAAATACCGCTCCAGCTCTTCAAAGTGTCCGATATGGTTAAAAGCCTGCAGGATATAATAGGCATCCCGCAACCAGCAATAGCGATAATCCCAGGTGCGGCCGCTGCCATCGGCCTCAGGCAGGCTGGTGGTGCTGGCTGCAATGATGGCTCCCGTGTCTTCAAACTGATGAATTTTCAATGCAAGGGATGAGCGGATCACCTCCTCCTGATAGATATTTTCAATGCCGGTGGTTTGAATCCATTGCCGCCAGTATTCAATAGTTTTTTCTAGAAAATAATCGGCCGTGTGCTGCAAAGGTGCTTCCAGCGGCGAACCATACGTCAGCACCAGATATTTGTTTTCATTCAGTACAAAATGTTTGTTTTCATCAATATAGGTCAAAGGCACATCGGTTGTTAATCGCACGGGATCACTCAATCCGTGATATTCCATGTGATTGCTACCCTTGTAGGGATGAAGGGCAATCTGTCCGTAATTACCCATCGGCCTGCAGGTAACCCTGATCAAAGGCCTGCCCTCGAGCAATTCAATTTTTCTGATAAGCATCAGGGGCTTGAAATAACGCTCATACTGCACAAAGCGCGGTGCAAAATCAATCACCCGATAACGCCCCTGCGCACTGCTCACTTCGGTAACCAGCACATTGGTGTTGTCAATATAATATTGCCTGGAAGTGAATTCTCCCTGTGGACGAATGGAAAACTCACCTCCTTTTGATTTGTCGAGCAATCCTCCGAAAATAAAACTGCTATCAAACCTCGGCCAGCAAAGCCATTCAATATTGGTATTTAGATGCACATGCGCGATATAGGAACAATTGCCAATGATACCAGTTTGATACACATGTCGGGCCATAAGCAGGATGGGTATTTTGATTTTACATAAAACGCAAAACTAATAAAGGTTATGCGAAGCCATGCAGGACATTCAGTCTGGTAAAGATTGACAGAACCCAAACAAGAGGGCGGAAATAAAGGGTTAAATTTGCATGAAATCTATTTTCGATGAGCAAGCATGGCAGGGTACTGGTGGCTATGAGTGGCGGTGTGGACAGCACGGTTACTGCGCTGATGCTGCATGACCAGGGATATGAAGTGGTGGGTGTAACCATGAAAACCTGGGACTATGCTACATCGGGCAGCAGCAAAAAGGAAACCGGCTGCTGCAACCTGGATTCGTTCAACGATGCCCGGGCCGCAGCGGTAAAGCATGGTTTTCCACATTATATCATTGACATCCGGGAAGAATTCGGCCATTTTGTGATTGATAATTTCATCGAAGAATATCTTTCCGGACGAACACCCAATCCCTGCATCCTCTGCAATACTCATATCAAATGGGAAGCCCTGCTGCGTCGGGCCGATGCCCTCCATTGCGATTACATCGCCACCGGTCATTACGTGAACCTGAAGCATGAAAACGGCCGCTATTTCGTATCAAAGGGCGTAGATGAAAACAAAGACCAGAGCTATGTGATGTGGGGTTTGAGCCAGGCCTGCCTGAGCCGTACGATTTTCCCGCTGGGCAAATACCGCAAAACCGAAATCCGTGAAATGGCCCTTGCCTACGGATTTCCGGAACTGGCCAGAAAAAACGAAAGCTATGAAATCTGCTTTATCCCGGATAATGATTATCGCGGATTCCTGAAGCGGAAAGTAGAAGGCCTGGAAAGCCAAACCCGCGGAGGTAAACTGGTTTGGCAGGATGGTACGGTTGTAGGTGAACATGAAGGCTACCCGTTTTATACCGTCGGTCAGCGCAAAGGGCTGGGCGTGGCGCTCGGCAAGCCGGCCTATGTTACCGATATCATTCCGGAAACCAATACCGTGGTGCTGGGTGAAGAACGCGATCTGTACCGCCCAGCTATGGAAGTGTATAAGCTCAACTGGATGAAATATCCTGGATTGGAAGCCGACATGCGGGCAACCATCAAGGTGCGCTACCGGGATCGGGGAACGGCAGGTGTGCTGCGTGCAGGTACCGATCCCCTGCGGGTGGATTTTGATACCCCTGTGAAAGGTATTGCTCCTGGCCAGTCGGCCGTATTCTACGAAGGCGATGATGTGATCGGCGGAGGCATTATCCTGAGAAGTGTGAAGGAGAAGAATTAAAAAATCAGATGGACCATCAACCCTTCGCCGCGCTGGTTGGTTATGTTTAATTTTATTTCAGGAATCAAAAACGAAACCGGAGTGCTTATCCGGCATGCCTACCCAGGCTTCCATGGTGAAACCATTCAGGAATATTTGCTGATTTCCCTTTGCAACCAGGCGGGAGGGAAAAGGCTTTATCTATTCCGAATTAGCAGCGCGGTAAATTTCCGCCTCTTTGATTTCATCCAGATTTCGGCAGCCGGATAAACGTGCAGTCAGCTCAAAGTCATTCTGGATGTTTCGGATAACTTCTTCCACTCCTTTCTGTTTTCCTATTGCCAAACCATACACATAGGGCCTTCCCAGCAATACGGCATCTGCTCCCAGCGCCAGGGCTTTAAAAATATCGCTGCCATTGCGGATCCCACTATCCAGCAGAACTTTATAGGGACGTGGTACCGCTTTTCTGATTTCCTGCAGGGCTTCGATCGATGCAATAGCGCCATCTACCTGTCTTCCCCCATGATTGGAAACGATGATGCCATCTGCTCCCGATTCTTTTGCTTTTCGTGCATCCGCAGGATGCAATATCCCTTTGATGATAACAGGCAGACGGGTTTGGCTTTTTAACCAAGCTACATGCTCCCAGTTAAGAGAAGGGTTGGTATAAATACGGGTAAACAGTTTGGCTGCCTCTAATCCTTCCCTGAGCCGGCCTTTATATCTGAGCCCTAATTTCAACACGTGCCAGATGGTGTGTAATGTAAAGGAAGGCTTAACCGTATCTTCATCCGTATCTGCTTCCCATCCGTTCCGGAGATAGTGTTGAAAAACAGGATCCGATGTATATTGAGCGATACCCAAACCATGCAGAAAAGGGAGGTATCCCCGCGTGAGATCGCGTGCTCTCCATCCCAGCATGGTGGTGTCCGTTGTCAGTACAATAGCCTTACAGCCGCAGTTCTCCGCCCTTTTCACAAAGGAAAGGACGAGATCGTTTGATTTGCTCCAGTATAGCTGGAACCATCTATCTGTATCTCCCATTACGCGTGAGCAGCTTTCCATGGAGTTGCCGGCCTGATTTGAAAAAATAAAAGGAGTACCCGTGTCGCGACATGCAGCCGACACCATGAGATCTGCATGGGGATAAATCATATCCAGCGCCCCGATAGGCGCAATCAGAAAAGGAAATGGCAACCGGGTTCCGAATAACACGGAAGAGTAATCAGCCGTGGAATTGTCACGCATCATCTGGGGAATAATAGCTATTGCATCAAAAGCCTTGCGATTGCGCATCATCGTAGCTTCATCGGATGCACCACCATCTATGTAGGCCCAGGCGTTGGGCGACATTTTTTTTCTGGCTTTTTCTCTCAGAGCTGATGCATGAAAGGGAATGTGGGAAGTCTTTCCCGAAAACCCACGAATGTATATTTCCCTTTGTCTTTCAAAAGCAGATTTCAATTTCATTTTAAATCATTTGAGCAGAGCAGTACAACTGCTAAACCGGTATGATGTCTTCTTCTGCTGATCAGTGCGCCTCTTAAGATACAGCAGTTTTGCTTTCAACCCAATAAAATTTAGGATAGCAAAGGACAACAAGAATAAAGAAAGATTGAATTCTCTCTTGATTTTCATTTCTCCATGAATCGGAAAAAAGAATGCTTAGGGTCAGAGCTTCCCGATTGATAATTATTTCATTTCAACAGTTTTGACAATGGATAACTGCTTTTTTAACCCGATGCGATGAAGACTCCCTAAAATCTCCCTTTTCAAAACTTTGATAAACCTTTTCCCAAAAAATTTTACCATCTCATACCGAATCGTTTATTTTTGATATAAGCCATGCACACAGGATTTCTTCAAGCGAAAAACATGCTGTCCGGCGTCGGACTGGCTGGGATTCTCCTGCTTTTCAGCTCCTGCCATAAATCCGAACAGGCTCCGTCGCCCGATATGGGTTATGGCTATTTTCCGATATATGTGGGTATGGAAAGGCATTATTGGCTGGATTCCATTGTCTATCACGATTTTGACGGGAGTGTAGATACTTCCCGCTATGAAGCATGGGATCAGGTGGATACCAGCTATACGGATGATTCAGGACAAACGGTGTTCCGCATCCTGCGGCAACTGCGCCCGCTTGGCTCCGCCACCTGGCAGCCCAACATCAGCATAGCCATTACCCTGTTGCCCAGCCGCATGGAATGGCTGGAAGATAATTTGCGCTTCATCAAGCTGATTTTCCCCGTACAGGAAAATGCCAGCTGGAACGGAAATGTCTACATCGAAACCAATCTGAACCCTGACCTGCAATACCTGAACGGCTGGACCTACACCTACCAACAGGTGAATCAACCCGCTTCCCTCGGCGGAATTCGTTTTGACTCCACCCTCACGGTGATGCAGGCCAATGATTCGTTGCAAAGCCATACCTATGCTTTTCGCACCTACAGCATCGAACAATATGCCCGGGGAATCGGTCTGGTGTACCGGCATTTTATCCATTGGGAACAGCAATGTGCGAGCTACGATTCGCAGGGTAATTGCCAGGCACTGAAGCCCCGCAACGGTGTGGAAGTAATCCTCAGCCTGAAAGATACTCTTTAGGATGCCCGAAACAGTGCCATAAACATGGAATCCCCGCCTGCCGCATAGCCGGTGATAAGGATGCCGTTCACATACGTGAGCCCCATTTGCCGGATTTCATCGGCCACATCTTCGTTTTCCTGGCGAAATACCGAACAGGTGATATAAGCCAGATAGCCACCAGGCCGGAGATAGCGACAGGCTTGTTTTACAATGGAAATCTGTCGGTTATGAAAATCCTGAAGTTGCTCCGGAGTGAAAAAATGCAATTGTTCAGGCGTACGCGCCCAGGTGCCGCTGCCACTGCAGGGAACATCGGCAATGATCAGATCAAACCGTTTGCTGCCAAGGATTTTATCAGTTGCTTCGGCTTGGGTTACATCTACCACAGCCGACCTGTATTTTCGGATGCCTGCCAGGTGAAAGCGTTGGCGGAGATTGGTCAGAATGGAAGCACGGATATCCGTGACCACCAGCTGCTGCATCGGGAGATGATCAGCCAGAAATAGCGATTTGCCTCCGCTGCCGGCACAGCAATCCCATACAGTCCACAAATGCGATGTGCCTGCCTTGCCGGCAGGCAGCTCATCCAAGAGCCACTCCATGATCTGCTGGGATGCCCAATCCTGCACTACATAATCCACACCCTCCCGGGCGTGCAGCCACCGATGCAGATCGATGGCTGCGGGAGCCGCCAGCGTGTGGCGACTCATGCGGGCAATCGGGTCGGGCAATACCGCAAACTTATCTTCATGCCCCGGCCTGATCCGAATGAATACGTTGGGCTGCCGCAAATAGCTCACAGCATAAGCTTGGGCATCCACTCCTGCGCTTAACTCCGATGCCCAGGGGAAAATGTCTTCCGCTCGAAAATCAGCAAACCAGCCGGCCCTTTCCAAAGGACTGGCGAAAGCTGCTGCCGGCAGCCATTCCGGTCGCAATTCCTGAATAAGTAATGCAGGCTCCTGCTCGCAGATCAAAAAACCGATCAGCATCCGATCTTCCAGGCTTCTGCCGGAAAAGCTTTTCCCTAACCGAAAATAATCATAAAGCAGGGCTGATATGTAACGACGATCGCGCGAGCCCAGCTGCGGGAAATGTCCACCCGACGACGCATGCCGGCGAAACTTGTTTTTCAGAAAAAGATGCAGCGGCACGCCACCGGTCGACAGGTATTCCTGCACCCATTCAATCGCTTTTCGCAGATAGGAACGGACCAGGGTGGAAGGGAGATGGCTCATAAGCGGATGGGCTACAGTTCCAGCAGGCTCTTCACCGGATCCCTGCCGGATAGCAATTGATGCGGATTTTCGAGCAATTCCTTCACCCTGACCAGGAAACTTACTGACTCACGGCCGTCGATGATGCGATGATCATAACTCAAGGCCACATACATCATGGGACGGGCTACAATCTGTCCGTTGATGACCACCGGACGTTCCTGAATTTTATGCATGCCCAGGATGGCCGACTGGGGCAGGTTGAGCAGAGGTGTGCTCATCAGCGAGCCAAATACGCCGCCATTGGTGATGGTGAAGGTGCCACCGGTCATCTCTTCTAGGCTTAGCTTACCTTCTCGTGCTTTGGTAGCCAGCTCCAGCACTTTTCTTTCAATTTCAGCCATAGAGAGGCTTTCGGCATTGCGGATCACTGGCACTACCAGTCCCCGCGGCGTACTTACCGCAATGGAAATATCGCAGTAATCATGGTATATGATTTCGTCGCCATCGATATATGCATTCACGGCCGGCCATTCCTGCAGGGCATAACAACAGGCTTTTGTGAAGAAACTCATGAAACCAAGGCTTACCCCATGTTTTTCCTTGAAAGCTTCTTTGTACTGGTTGCGGATCTGCATGATGGCACTCATATCCACCTCATTGAAGGTGGTGAGCATGGCCGTGGTGTTCTTGGCCTCCACCAGGCGACGGGAAATGGTGCGGCGCAGGTTGCTCATGCGCTCCCGGCGTTCGTTGCGGCTGAAAGCCTGTGTGCCGGTGGATGCGGGTTGTGCGGCCGGCTGCGCGGGAGATTGGTCTGATGGCTGGGCTGGTTTTTCGATGGTGATTCCGGGGCGCTGCAGTGCCGCACGCACATCTTCCTTGCGGATTTTGCCAGATGGGCCGCTGCCCCGCACTTCGGCAGGAGAAAGATGTTGGTCGGCCATCATTGCTGCTGCCACCGGAGTAGCCCGGAGGGTAGCTGATGAAGCCGGTGTTTCAACCGTAATATGGGGATGATCTGAAGGTGCTGAAGCTGAAGCAGGTACAGATTGGGTCTCAGCAGGCTGCGCGGCAGAAGATGCACCCTCCATCGAAGGTTCGATAACAGCTATAATGGCACCGATAGGTACATCATCTCCTTCTTTAGCCTGATGATGCAACCATCCACTGGTTTCTGCACGAATTTCAAAGCTGGCCTTTTCCGATTCCAGCTCGGCTATTACTTCATCCAGCTGCACAAAAGCTCCATCGGGCTTCAGCCAGCGTGCCAGAGTAACCTGCTGAATAGACTCGCCCACCGATGGCACTTTTACTTCCAGCGGTTCGCCGGAGGGTTGATGCATGGAAGGCTTAGGTTTTGCCTCTGGGGCCCGATCATCTGCAACCGGTTGTTCCTTTACAGATGCAGCTCCTGTTTCTGGCTTACGTTCCCCAGCATCACCAGCCTGTTGCGAGGCTTCTGCATCCGTATCAATTTCAGCGATGGCAGCTCCTACCTGCACATCGGCTCCTTCTTCTGCAAGAATATGAAGGCGACCGGCTACTTCTGCGCGGATTTCGAAACTGGCTTTTTCCGATTCAATTTCGGCTATCACTTCATCCTGCTGTACATAATCACCATCTTGCTTCAGCCATCTGGCAATAGTCACTTCATTGATCGATTCGCCGATGTGGGGTACGGTAACTGCTTGCATATTTTCTTTTTGTTTTCAAGGTTTTACGACAGGCTAAATGCCGTTTCAATGATTTCTTCTTGTTCCTGATAATGAATCCGAGCAAAGCCCGTAGCGGGTGCTGCGCTGGGGTTGCGGCTGATGATACCGAAACCGAAGTCTTCTATTTTCAGGTTAAGCTGCAGATAACCTGCAGCGCCCATATTCAGCGGCTCTTCCTGCACCCAGAACCAGCTCGCATGGCGATATTTTTGAACCAGTTGCCTGATTTGCCGCATTGGAAGCGGGTAAAGCTGTTCCAGCCTGATGATGGCCACATCCTGCCGATGATCTTTTTCCTGTTTTTCTTTGAGTTCGAAATAAATTTTACCAGAACAGAACAATACTCTTCGGATCGTATCCGGACGTTTGCCTGCTTCCGGATCATCGATCACTTCCTGAAAACGTCCCTGTGCAAATTCCTGTATCTCGCTATAGCTCCCGGGGTGACGCAGATTGGCCTTGGGCGACATGTTGATGAGCGGTTTGCGGAAAGGCCAGGCCAATTGCCGGCGCAGGGCATGGAAAAAGTTAGCTGCTGTGGTAATGTTGGTTATCACCATATTCAGCTCGGCGCACATTTGCAGAAACCGTTCCAGGCGCGCACTGGAATGATCCGGCCCTCCGGCTTCATAACCATGCGGCAGCAACATCACCAATCCGTTCATGATGCCCCATTTCTGCTCGGCACTGCTGATGTACTGGTCAATAATCACCTGGGCACCATTTGCAAAATCGCCGTACTGGGCTTCCCAGATGGTGAGCACATGTGGGTTGGCCATCGCATAGCCATATTCATACCCCAGCACCGCCAGCTCACTTAACAGCGAATTGTAGATGAAAAATCTACCCTGCTTTTCACTCAGCCGGCTTAACCGGTTATATTCTGCATTGGTTTGTTCATCATAAATAATAGCATGGCGATGGGAAAATGTGCCCCGCTTCACATCTTCACCACTCAAACGCACATCTTTTCCTTCTACCAGAATTGAAGCATAGGCCAGCAATTCGGCCGTTGCCCAGTCAATTTTGCGGGATTCCTCAAACAATTTGATTTTATCCTGCAGCAGGCGCGCTACTTTTCGCAATGGATGAAAGTCATCCGGCCACTGCATGATCCGATAAAACAAATCCTGCAAAAGCTTTTCATCCACCGCAGTTACGGGCGACTGCTCAAAATCCTCTTCCGTGGCCGCACGCAATTCACTCCACCACTTTTCCGGTTGCTGATAGGTATATGGCAAAGGTTTTTGCTTCACCTCATCCAGCCGTTCCTGCAAGATTTGCCAGTAGTGTTTTTCCATTTCCCTGGCCAGTTCCTGGGCTTCATCATCGCCTTCTTCCAGCAAACGGCGGGTGTAAACTTCCCGGGGATCAGGGTGTTTTTCAATCAACGCATACAAATGAGGCTGGGTGAACTTGGGCTCATCGCCTTCATTGTGGCCATGCCGGCGATAGCACACCATATCCACAAAAATATCTTCATGGAACTGTTGCCTGTAGCGCGTGGCAATTTCCACGACTTTTACCACCATCTCCGGATCATCGCCATTCACATGAAATACAGGTGCCTGAATCATCGTGGCCAGCGAAGTACAATAGTCGCTGCTGCGGGCATCATCGAAATCAGTTGTAAAGCCAATCTGGTTATTAATCACAAAATGCAGGGTGCCACCGGCATAGTAGCCTTTCAGTTTGCTCATCTGCAGCAGTTCGTACACAATACCCTGGCCGGCAAGAGCTGCATCGCCATGTATCAACAAAGGTAAAATCTGCTGATAGTCGCTCTGATACAATGTATCAGCCTTTGCACGGGCAAATCCCACCACCACAGGATCCACAGCTTCCAGATGGGAGGGATTGGGACAGAGCTGCAGGTTGATGCTGTAACCGGAAAAGGTATTGATCTGGCTGCGAAATCCTAGATGATATTTCACGTCGCCACTGCCCATGTAATTGTCGGCCGGCAGAGCTCCTTCAAATTCACTGAAAATCTGTTCATAGGTTTTGCCCAGGATATTGGCCAGCACATTCAGCCGACCCCGATGGGCCATGCCGATGACCACTTCCTTCACGCCCAGCGATCCGGCCATATCAATCAGGGCATCCAGCGCGGGAATAGTGGTTTCGCCGCCTTCCAGCGAAAAACGCTTCTGACCAATGTATTTGGTGTGGAGGAATTTTTCAAATACTACTCCTTCATTGAGCTTTTCCAGAATCCTGCGTCGTTTCTGCAATGACAAAGGCTGCTGCAGGGTAGTTTCCACTTCACGCTGAATCCAGGCTTCTTTTTCGGGATCGTTGATGTAGGTAAATTGTACACCCACATTGCCGGTATAGCATTTTTTGAGAAACTGCAGGATATCGCGCAAAGGAGCTTTACCAAGCCCCACCGCATGCCCAACATGGAAGGGGGTATCCAGATCGGCTTCTGTGAGTCCGAAATATTCCAGCGCCAGATTGGCCCGCCTATCCTTACGCGGGCGAATGGGATTGGTAGTGGCAACCAGATGGCCTTTGCGACGATAGGCTACAATCAGCCGATAAACGGCAAGTTCTTTTTCAAGTTGCTGTTCGTCAAGCTTACCGGCAACTGATTTCCCATCGGCATAACTAACCGCAAAATCAAAACCCTCGAAAAAGCGCGCCCACTCAGGATCAACCGCTGTAGGGTTTTGTTTATATTCCCGGTAAAGTTGTTCAATATAAGCAGGGTGGGAATGAGTGACAAATGAATAATCGTTCATACTTAACGGTTTAAAACCCGTGGAGTGAACCTTCCGGATAAGGGAAGGGGCAGGTATTTTTGCAAATATCGTGCGTTTTTTTCATTTCCCGGAAGCCGGCAAGCTATTTTAACGGGGGTTTTCAGGTTTATAACCTACCCTGCTAGCGTGAATCCTGAAAACACAAAAAACAATCTTGCATTGAAAAAATCCCTAACTTTGCCAGCTCAAATTTGAATATTCGTTTGTTATGGCAAATCATCAGGCAACGAAGAAAGATGTCCGCAAGTCCCGCAAACGCAGGCTGCACAATCGTTATTATGCCAAAACCACCCGTAATGCCGTACGCGCATTGAGAGCGCTTACCGATGCCGAGCAGGTGAAGGAAAAACTACCAGCCGTGATTTCCATGGTAGATAAGCTGGCCAAAAGAGGGGTGATCCATAAAAACAAAGCAGCCAATCTGAAATCCAAGCTGATGAGAAAAGCTAATCAGCTAAGCGTTGCGAAGGTTCATGCCTGAATGCGCATCGGCGTTACCTGCTTCAGGAATTTACTGTTCACTTTTCAGATCAAATGATGTTCCCACCGGGAATGAAATTTATTGTGACGCAAGAAATTGCGTACGCACCATTTCTTTCCGGCTGGAAGTGGCCTTATGCATAAATGAAATCATACATCTCTGATTTCACTGTGCACAAAAGGCTTTATGCACTTGCGGCATATAATGCTTCTATCTGATGGTTATTCAATGCTAGCTGTGTGCTCTGCATGATTTCCGTGAGCTGATACACGTTGGTTGCGCTTACGATGGCTGAAGTAACAGCAGGCTGTCTGATGAGCCAGGCCAGAGCCACCTGCGCAGGAGTGGCTTTTGTTTCCCTGGCTATCTGATCGAGTGCGTTCAGGATTCTCAGCCCTCGCGCATTCAGATATTTTTTAATAACCTGCTCGCCCCTCACGCTTTTTTGTGCGTCTTCCACCGTGCGGTATTTACCGCTTAAAAATCCACTCGCTAGCGAATAATACGTCATCACACCCAGATGTTCCCTCTCACAGATAGGACGGTACTGCGTTTCAAAGCTTTCCCGATCATATAGATTGTACAATGGCTGCAAACAAACATACCGTGGAAGCTGCTGCTGCCGGCTAATATCGAGTGATTGCTGCAAACGTTCCGGTGAAAAATTGGATGCTCCAATATATCGCACCTTCCCCTGCTGCATCAGTTGTTGATAGGCTTCCAGCGTTTCTTCAACAGGCGTGTCGGGATCATCATAATGTGAAAGATACAAATCAATATAATCTGTTTGCAATCTCCTGAGGGAAAGCTCAGCCTGTTGAAGGATGTGCTGGCGGGAAAGACAATTTTTTCCTTTTCCCATGCCACTTCCCACTTTGGTAGCCAGGATGAGCTCATGTCGCCTGCCAGTGCGCTTCAGCCATTTGCCAATGATGGTTTCAGACTCACCACCCTGATGACCGGGCACCCAATGGGAGTAACTGTTGGCTGTGTCAATGAAGTTAAACCCCATTGCTACCCAATGATCCATTAAACGAAAAGATGTTTGTTCATCGGCTGTCCAGCCAAATACATTGCCTCCAAAGCAAAGTACAGAAACCTGCAGATTGGTGTCGCCCAGTGTTCTGTAGTGCATGGACTGTGAAATTTAGATGGAAATGACAAAAACAGCAGATCAGCCGGTAATGATATCATGCGCTGATCTGCTGCATATAGAAGCTTGTTGGTTTAAAGCAAAGTAGCTTCCAGTTCAATTTTGGTGTTCAGCAATTTGCTGATCGGACAATTGGCTTTTGCATCTTCTGCACATTGCTGAAATTTTTCTTTGGAAATGCCGGGTACTTTGGCTTTTAAGATGAGTTTAGAATACGTGATGGCGCCATTTTCCAAAGCCACTTCTGCCGTGGTCTCCAGGCTTTCAGGCGTAAACCCTGCTTCGCCCAGCACAAAACTGAGTTTCATGTTAAAACAACCGGCATGTGCAGCTGCAACCAGTTCTTCGGGGTTGGTGTAGGTACCATCCTCAAAACGGGATTTGTAATCATAAGGGGTGTTGTTCAAAACCTTGCTTTGCGTAGTCAACTGGCCGGAACCTGTTTTGCCGGCACCTTTCCAGATGGCTGTGGCTGTACGTTTCATACGATCAGATTTTAAAAGATGAATAAATCAATAGAATGCTTTTTAAAAATTACAGATGCATTTCAAATTACAATCTATCAGTGAAATAAGTTTACATTCGCTTAGACACTTTATTTACTGTTTACTTCAGGCTGACATTTCAAGATTCCTTCATGAAAGGATACCGATAATCCCGCACAGGTACAAAAGTTTCCTTGATGGTACGCACACTCAGCCAACGATACAGATTCAGTATGGATCCTGCTTTATCATTGGTGCCTGAAGCCCTTGCTCCGCCAAAAGGTTGCTGACCTACCACAGCACCGGTAGGTTTATCATTGATATAAAAATTACCAGCACTGTTCACCAGTTTTTGTTCAGCCAGCAGAATGGCTTTGCGATCGGTAGCAAAAACTGATCCGGTTAAGGCATAAGGCGAAGTGTGATCAACCAGATCCAATGTTTCTTCATACTGTTTTTCATCATACACATATACCGATAACACAGGACCAAAGATTTCTTCTTCCATCGTTACAAAATGCGGGTCTTTGACTTCAATCACTGTAGGTTCAATGAAATATCCTTCTTCCTTGCTGGCATTCCCACCTACCAAGATATGCGCCTGTGGACTTTTTCGTGCCTGTTCAATATAACCTGTAATTTTATCAAAAGCCTTTTCATCAATCACTGCATTCATGAAATTGCTGAAATCCTCTACCGTACCTATTTTGATACTTTTAACTTCATGAACCAGTTGTTCCAGGATTGTATCAGCCAGATTGGAAGGCAAATAGGCGCGCGAAGCTGCAGAGCATTTCTGCCCCTGATATTCAAAGGCCCCTCTCACCAGATTGGCCACCACCGCATCTACATCGGCTGAAGCATGCGCTATGACAAAATCCTTGCCACCGGTTTCACCTACAATGCGTGGATAAGATTTGTAACGGGCAATATGCTGTCCGATCTTATTCCACATGCTCTGAAACACAGTCGTCGATCCTGTGAAATGCACGCCTGCAAAGTCAGGATGATTGAAACAAATTTCACTTACCGTAGCACCTGGTGCAAAAACCAGGTTAATCACACCGGCGGGAAGACCTGCTTCAATCAGAATACGCATGAATTGCTGAGCTGCGTAAATCTGGTTTTCCGCGGGTTTCCAGACCACCACATTGCCACACATGGCGGCCACGGTAGGCAGATTTCCGGCAATGGAACTAAAGTTAAATGGCGTAATAGCTACCACAAAGCCTTCCAGCGGGCGATATTCCATGCGGTTATAGGCTCCGTGCGGAGAAATCGGTTGTTGTGCATAAATTTCACTGAGATAATGCACATTAAACCGCAGGAAATCGGCCAATTCGCATACAGCATCAATCTCAGCCTGAAATACATTTTTGCTCTGCCCGAGCATGGTGGTAGCATTCATAGCATACCGGTACTTATCCGTAATAAGGTCTGCAGCTTTTAAAAAAATGGAAGCCCTGTGTTCCCACGGCATAGAAGCCCAGGCTGCTTTTGCCTTGAGGGCAGCATCAATGGCAGCCTGCACTTGGCTGGCATCTCCCTTGTGATAATGCCCAAGCGTATGACGCAGTTCATGCGGAGGATGAATGGCAATCCGCTGCCCTGTGCGTACTTCCTGGCCGTTGATATACATGGGAATATCTAGCTCTTCTGCCTTGTGATGTATCAGTTGCTGCTTCAGCAACTGCCGCTCCTGTGACCCCGGAGCATAGGCATAAACAGGCTCATTTTGTGGTTCGGGAAAATAAAAATAACCATTGCTCATGAACAATAGATTTTCTACAAAATTACAATTTCACAGCGGAAGTTTCCGATAACCAAGATGAATGGAATTGGCTAACTTGAATTTTCTTTGCACGGAAATGACTGATATTTTACATATCCGCTTTCTGACACGCCTACTGATAAAGGCATGGGGTATTATCCGGAAAAGAAAAATCGAAACGCTTCGTGCCAGAAAATATTTGTGGCATATTGAGCAACAAAAAGCTCGGCAATTTGCACCGGAGATTTTTGAAAAAATTGCTGTAAGCTACGGCATCTACGAACCTGTAGTGGTAGAAGGATTTTGCAGGTTACATGGACGAAAGGCATCAGCAGCTGAAAAAAAACGCTTTGTGTATTATTTCATCTGCAGCTCGTTGTTCGATTATTTTGTGGACGACGTGCATATACCGTTTGATCAGATAGCCATGCTTTCCTTCAAGCCTGAAGAAGCAACATGTACAACATTTGAGGAAGAGGTATTTCTGGATGCTCATCGCTGGTTGCGAAAACAGGTAAACGATATTCAGGGATATGAGATATGCAGTCGTGCTTTGTTTGCCGCGCAACAACAGTCATCACTTCAGTTTAATCAAGATCTGTCCACATCAGCAGTTCTGGATATTACATTCCGCAAAGGAGGATATGCTGTGCAACTTGGCAGCTATTATTTAGATGAGGAAGTTTCGGAAACAGAACGAAAAATATGGTATCAGCTGGGTGTATTGATTCAGCTCACAAACGATCTGTACGATGTATGGAAAGATGCCCCACAACAAATCCGTTCTTCCGTGCTGGCAGTGCAGGATATGCATCAGTTTGCCCGCATCTTCCATGAAAAAGTGGAAACATTATGGCAATTGATCAAACAACATCCCGCTCGCGAGTCAGCCAAGCAAAATTTCTTATTCCACATAGCTGGTACGCTTAGTTTTGGATATATTGCCATGAATCAGCTTATTCGTCTGCAAGGCAACCAAGATCATTTGCCGGCGTATGATTCCGCTCATAGAAAAGATTGGATCATTGACATGGAAAAAATTGAAAATCTGAAATTATGGTTGAAAACAACCCGAAAATTGTATTACCAGGGATTGGAGAAAATTAATTATCATTAAACTTATCCGTCAGGATATATTCCAGCAATAATGCATCCACATAAGCCGGAGAGGAAAAATAATATTTGATAAAACCAAGTGGAGTAAACCATCGTTTAAACGGATTGCGCAACATAGCATAAAAACCAGCTTCGAAAAATATAGCACAGGGTTGCTGTTCGATTGCTTCTATCCTATCGGGATCTATCTGCATCATTACCTCAGGTTTTGCTCCAAGGCGCATCAATGAAGTGTAAAGGATGATACTATCCATTGTACAGTTTGTATGCTGGAAGCATCGAATAGCATCTGTCTGTAACTGTTTAATATAAGGCTGCATCCATTCCGGATGTGCCGTTTGCCACAACCTGGCTGCATGATAGATCAATACTGGCGGCCTCGCATAATGTGGAGAAATATAAGCTGCATCTGACAGATATCTCCGGCTTCCGATCATTTCATTCAGCCATCTGATACTGGCACTATCATATTTATTCAATGGAATCCGATAAGAGTAAAATAAGGTCAACACATTGCACAACACGCAAAAATCTACATCCACAGGCATTTTTTTACCAAACCAGGTGCTGTAAAAAGGAAGATGTTTATAAGTTCGGTATGTATTTCTGATTGGCTGATGTATGGTATTGGCATACTGAGCCATATATGCATGATAAGCAAGAATAATGCTATCCGGAGGATGCAATGCAAGCCATATCATACTTGCATCATCTGCATCATCGGGCAATGCATTGATGTATCGGAATGGTTTTAGCAAAATAGAATTCGGAAAAACCTCCGGTGGATTTACCGGCCAGAAATTATATGTAAGTGGATGCTGAGGTTTCTGATAAAACGGATAAGCAGATGCTGCACGCTGTAAAATACTATCTGCAACAGGGTGTAAAGAATCTGGTAACCATGGTTTTAATTGACGGATCGTATAACAAGTCAATGCTGTAAAAAAAATATTATTGTCATGTTTGGGTTTGCCTGGAAAGGGTGCATAAAAACGATAGGAAGGAAACATGCCTGTATGATAGAAACTATCGTACATCATCTGTCGGGAAGCTATGCGGCGAAGAAGGAATGAAACAAGGTCGGATTGTGCATAGCTTCGGGAAAAAATTCCAGAAATCAAAACACCGGTCAGCAGAACAAATATCCGCATATCAACGATTTCCTGCTGCAAGATAGGGTGTGCTTTTCAAAAAAAGATCCCGCAACTTTATGCAGTTGCGGGATCAGCGAACGAATATGATAGACTTTAAAAACTATACCTAAGACCCAATTGCATGTACCATGTGCTGGATGGACTGATTACATTTTGGAAAGCATGATCAACGAGCACACCTCCTATGTTTTGCAGATTATACTGTGGCACACCGTTGCTGTCAAGCCCTTTGAAAATAAGAGGATTACGGGTATAAATAGTTTTCACAATTCCCCAGTTCTTGTTAATTAAATTCAGGAAGTTCAAAATATCAATCGAGAACTGCAGGTTGTGTTTGGTTTGATTTTTCCCGGTGATGATGTAAAAGTCCTGCAGGAATTTCAAATCCACCTCATTATACCAGGGTAACAGCGCTGCATTTCTTTCAGCATATTGTCCACGATGTTTTTTCAGATAAGGCGAGCTGTTGATAAATCTTTCAAAAGCTGCCTGCTGATCCTGAGGCGTGAAGGTGACAGTATTTCCGTTTGCATCTTTGCCCGTATACTGAAGGAAAGTAATATCACTGGCACTTTTCGGAATATACATCAGATCAGTGGAGTTGTTGCCATCATTATTGAGATCACCATTAATTACATAGCTGTAATTTCCGTTATTTTCACCCTGGTAAAAGATAGAAATGGTTGTAGCAAAATGTTTGGCATACTCAAAGCGATAGGAAATATCAGCCACTACGCGATGCGGAACAAAGTAGGAAGAATATCCCAATTCCACTGCATTGGAAGTACCTACGTTCGGATTTGAGTTCCAAACTGAAGTTGCCTGTGAACCGGGATTATCGGTTACTGACTTGGATTGGGTAAAGGTATATGCTATTGAACCATAGAAGCCATTCGAAAATGATTTGCTTAACTGGGCTGTAATGGAATATGCATAACCTTTATTGGTATTACCAAGCACAATAGCGGTTGAAATATTGTTGTAATAATACCGGTTACTGCTGGATGTGAAAGCCGGGCGTGTAAATCCGGGTGCATCCGTCACTGTTCCATCTGGATTTTTCATATTTGCATTGCGCATGCGCACGGCATGTATATCCTTTGTATACATCGCTTCCACGGTAGCTACCAAACCATTGCCGAGCGACTTATCAATACCCAGATCAGAACGCCATACCTGCGGGAATTTAAAGTTGGGTTCAATCAACACAATATTGGCTGGTACAGTTCCGGAAGGAGTCTTGGGAAAGCTATCCAGGTAGGCATTCGGATCAGGGTTAAACTTGTAGTTGACCAGTTGGGCTTTATTGGTAATGCGTATGCTGTTCTGATACATGCCACTGTTGGTAGGCATATTGGTTAACCACACAAAGGGTATGCGACCGGTGAATATACCTGTACCGCCACGCACAATCAAGGTATTATCCTTTTTCACATCCCAGCGGAATCCTACACGAGGTGAAAACAATACCGAACCTTTGGGCCATTTACCAGTGGTATAATGAGTCATATTCCCATTTTCATCGGGAAATGTCAATGCTGAAATAGCTGGGTTTTCAAGAGGCTGCTGCAAATAAATGGGCTTATCGGCACGAAGCCCTACAGTCAGACGCACCGCTCTGCTTACATCATATTGATCCTGTACATAAATGCCGAGCTGACCTAATTTGAGGTTTGCAGAATATACACCCCCACCCGGATTCACCAATGAATAGGTGTATGCATAATATACAGGAGGTTGGTTGGTGATAAAATCATTTAATGTGTTGTATACATAATAGCTTTCCGATCCAGGCATAAACATATTTCCCACCCGCTGGTATTCAAAAGTAGCACCAGCCGTGATCGTATGCGCTTTCAAATAATAGGTGTAATTATCAGTAGCACTGAAAATATTGTTGATCACATCATTGTGATATGTGAACGGATCCATGCCCACACTGATATAATTGTTTCCATTGCCATCAAAAATATCAATGGTTGGAAACACTTTTCCAGGGAAGGTTCGTGTGCTCCTGATGCGTGTATATGCCAATAAGAACTGATTGGCCATCTTGTTGTTGAAATTGCTGTTCAGCTCAGCAGTGGCTGTACGCACAATATTTTTAAATCCATAATTGGAATTGGCAAATGCCATGGAATTGTTACTGAAGCGATTGTTGGGCAGGCGACTTACCGTTCCAGTACGACCGGTTACTGTAAAACCTCCGCCATTCGGAATGCTGCTGCCGTTGACTTGCTGATCCTGTGTACCTACAAAATCACTGTATTTTACTGTAAGCTTATGTTGCGTACTAATGTTCCAGTCAATTTTTGCGAGCAACTTATGGTTTTTGCTTTCAAAATTGGGGAAATTATCATAGGCTCCCGGATCATAGTTGTAGGTGTTCTTCAGAAAATCAGCCAGTTTCTTTAAGGAGTCGATTGGAGTGGATGAAACGGTTCCCTGCCCGGAGCCACCTTTCGGAGAATAAGCAATACCGGGTGAATTGCCTTTTTCAAACTCTGCATTTGCAAAGAAAAAGAGCTTATTCTTGATAATAGGACCGCCTAAAGTAGCACCATAAATTGAATGTGAACTGTTGACAATTTGATTTTTGATATTCACATCACCCACATGCGTTCCGATAAAATGCTGGTTGCGATAATATCCATATGCAGAACCATGAAAAGTATTGGTACCACTTTTGGTAACCGCATTGATGCCTGCGCCGGTAAAGCCCGACTGGCGCACATCGTAGGGAGCAATATTCACAGATATCTGATCGTAGGCATCCAGTGAAATAGGCTGATCACCGCCTCCCGGCAAAGGATCAGAGCTCAGACCAAAATTGTTGTTCAGGTTTGCCCCATCCACCTGCAGATTATTGTAACGACCATCTCTTCCGGCAAAACTGGTTCCATTGGCTTGTGGAGTCAGTTTGGTGAAATCTACAATGCTGCGGCTTACGGTAGGCAATGTGGATAGTTGCTCCACATTGATGACAGTTGATGCTCCCGTACGCTCCTGTGCCAATTTTCGGGCACTCACTACCGTGAGCTCCTGCAGCTGTTTACCGGTTTGTGTAAGCTGGGCACTGAGATTGTAAGGCTCACCCAGCCTGAGCTGGATTCCCTCGTACACGCCTGTCTGATAGCCGATATAAGAAACTTCTACACGGTACGGGCCGCCTATCCTCATGCCCTGTATGGCAAAAGTTCCATTGGCCTGTGTGACGGTTCCATAAACGGTTCCTGAGGGGAGATGGGTGGCTTTGACGGTAGCACCCACCAAAGGCTGACCGTTGGCATCGGTAACTGTGCCTACCAGGCTGCTCGTCGTAACCTGCCCTGCGGCAGTGAACAGCGCTAGCATCCATAAGCAGGTAAGCAAGAGTAATTTTTTGTAGTGCATAGTGCAAAGGTTTTGGTTTCTGCCTGCAAAAAAAGTAAATAATTTTCTAAATAAAATGAACAAATTATGAACTCTTTAACCGTCGTTTTGTCAGCCCAGTCAAACTTTCCGAGAAATAACCCACTCATGACCTTTCCTGGAAGGAGTTGAACGAAAAGCCTGCAGAGTTGTTGTAACTTTGTTTGTTTAAATATTTGCTATGTTGGATACAATCGAATCAGCCATTGAAGATATCAGGAAGGGCAAGCTGGTGATTGTGGTAGATGATGAATCGCGTGAAAATGAAGGCGATTTCGTGGGAGCTGCACACACGGTGACGCCCGAAATCATCAATTTCATGTCTATACACGGCCGCGGCCTGATCTGCGCGCCTCTTTCTGCCGAGCGCTGTGATGAACTGGGACTGGATCTGATGGTGCAACACAATACAGCTCCGCATCAAACGCCCTTTACCGTATCCGTTGATCTGCTGGGGCATGGCTGCACCACCGGTATCTCGGCACACGATCGGGCCAAAACCGTTCGTGCCCTGGTGGATCCGGCCACCCGAAAAGAAGACCTGGGTAAGCCCGGACATATTTTTCCGTTGCGGGCTATGCCGGGCGGGGTATTGCGGCGGGCGGGCCATACCGAGGCCACGGTTGATCTGGTGCGATTGGCTGGCTTCCCTCCGCCACACGGCGGCGTACTGGTTGAAATCATGAACGAAGATGGCACCATGGCCCGGCTGCCGGAACTGAAAAAAATTGCCGAAAAATTCAACCTCAGGCTGATCTCTATTCAGGACCTGATTGCTTATCGCCTCCGCACGGAATCACTCATCGAAGAAGTGGTGCGGGTAAAAATGCCAACCAAATATGGATTTTTCGATCTCGTGGCTTTCCGGCAAACCAATTCGGGCGATATTCACCTGGCTCTGGTAAAAGGCCAATGGGAAAAAGATGAACCTATCCTGGTGCGCGTGCATTCTTCGTGCTTCACAGGCGATATCCTGCATTCCCTGCGCTGCGACTGTGGTGAGCAATTGCATGCTGCCATGCAAATGGTAGAGAAAGCCGGAAAAGGCGTGGTATTGTACATGAACCAGGAAGGCCGGGGCATCGGGCTGATCAATAAACTAAAGGCCTACAAACTGCAGGAAGAAGGAAAAGATACGGTAGAAGCCAATCTGGCCCTGGGTTTTAAAATGGATGAACGTGATTATGGCGTAGGTGCGCAGATCCTCCGTTATCTGGGCGTTACCAAAATGCGCCTGATGACCAACAATCCTAAAAAACGCGCCGGCCTGAGCGGCTATGGCCTGGAAATCGTGGAAAATGTACCCATCGAAATCCCACCCAATCCTTACAATGAGTTTTACCTGAAAACAAAACGGGATAAGATGGGACATGAAATTCTGCAAAACGAAAAGCAATCCTAAACATTAGTTCCGGCAGATGCTCAAAGATCTGTTGCTCAGCCATTTGTACGCAACAGATAAACGGCATACCATCCGTGTTTCCCTCATAAATACAATTCCTATTATTTTTGTTGCCCTAAAATCAATGAAGTGCGACTCAAAACGCTTGAAATCAAAGGATTTAAAAGTTTTGCCGACAGAACAATCATTAATTTCGACGAACGGATTACTGGTGTGGTAGGCCCCAATGGATGCGGCAAAAGCAATATTGTGGATGCCATCCGATGGGTTATAGGTGAACACAAAATCAGCAATCTACGTTCCGATTCTCTGGAAAGTTTAATTTTCAACGGATCGAAAACCCGCGCAGCCAGCGGCGTAGCCGAGGTCTCACTTACTTTTGAAAATACACGCAATATTCTTCCTACTGAATTTACCACTGTTACCATCACCCGTCGTTTTTACAAAAACGGCGAAAGCGAATACAGGCTGAATGATGTAACCTGCCGTTTGAAAGATATTCAGAATTTGTTTCTTGATACCGGCGTCAGCAGCGACTCCTACGCCATTATTGAACTGGGTATGGTGGATGATATCATCAAGGATAAGGATAACAGCCGCCGGCGCATGTTTGAACAGGCTGCAGGTATTTCCGTGTACAAAACACGTAAAAAGGAGGCTAAACAAAAACTGGAAGCCACTGAAAATGATCTGAGCCGCATTGAAGATCTGCTCTATGAGATACAGCATAACCTGAAAACACTGGAAAGCCAGGCACGCAAAGCCGAGCGCTATCAAGAAGTAAAAAAAGAATACAAACGTGTGAGTATTGAACTGGCGAAAGCTGTATTGGAAAGTTTTCACCTGAATTTTCAGCAGCTGGAGCAGCAACTGAATGATGAAACCCAGCGCAAGGCAGGCCTGGATGCTACCATAGCCACACAGGAAGCCAGTCTGGAACAAGATAAAAATCAGCTTATTGATCTGGAAAAAGACCTGCAGACGACCCAAAAGGCTGTCAATGATTTGCAAAACCAGATCCGCACAAAAGAAAGCGAACAACAGCTGGCCCGCCAGCGCTTGAATCATCTGCAGGAAAAAGCCCATCAGCATACCCAATTTCTTTCCCTGGCTGATACACAGCATCAACAGCTGCAGGAAACCCTTGCCACACTTGCTTCCCAGCTGCAAACCGAACAACAGCAACTGCAACAGATGGAGGCTTCCAGACAATCACTTTCCGATGCCTACCAAGCAGCTCGGCAAAACTGGGAAACACATAAATCAAAACTCTCGGCTTTGCAACAAGCCCAGCAGGAACTGCGCCGCCGGCAGTTTGAACTGGAAAAGAAAATTGCCGTTGGCGATACATCCCGGCAGAATACCGAACGCCTCATCCGCCAATACGAACAGGAATCACAGCAACGGCAAACACAATTGCAGCAACTGCAGGAACGCAAACAAAATCTTGCACAATCTGTTGAACAGATTCAGCAGCAACTGCAACAACTCAAAGAGACACATCAAAATAAAAAACAACAAATCCTTTCCCTGCAACAGGCTCTCGATCAGCTCAGGGAGCAGATGCGCGAAAAAACCCGCTTGCATGATGCCCGGAAAAATGAATATCAGTTGCTGAAATCATTGGTTGATAATCTGGAAGGATATCCGGAAAGTATTCGTTTTCTGAAAAAACAATCGGGCTGGTCGTCCCATCCCCTGCTGCTTTCCGATGTATTGAATGTACAGGATGCTTATAAAACAGCTATCGAAAATTTGCTGGAACCTTATCTGAATTATTACGTAGTACAAGATATTGCAGAAGCACGCGCTGCCATTGAGCTGCTCGACAAACATCAAAAAGGTCGTGCCAGCTTTTTTATTCTCAGTCAGCTCCCCGCTGTTGTACAGGATTCTTCACAGATGCCCGATCCTGCATGGATTCCGGCGATGCAGGTCGTGGAAACTGCAGAGCCTTATCTGCCTCTGATTAGCCATCTGCTGGGACATGTGTATCTGGCAATGGAAATGCCGGAAAAACTGAACGGCAAGTTGACAAATACGCACACCGTGGTGCTGGATAAAGAAGGAAAAATTATCTACGGCAACTACTTTGTTACCGGCGGTTCGGTGCGCACTTTCAGCGGATATAAAATCGGTCGTGTTCATCAATTGGAAAAACTGCAGCAGGTTGTCCGCGAACTTGAAAACGATATCCAGCAACTGCAACAACAAATTCAGGCACATCAGCAACAAATCGCCGAAATCACCGGTCAGCTGCATGAGCGTGAAATCACACAACTGCAGGATCAACTGAATCAACAGGAAAAACAACTTTATTCTCTACAAAACCAAACTGAGCAAATTGAACATCAGCATCAGCAAAGCACAGGTAAAATACAGGGATTGCAACAACAGTTACAGGAACAACAACAACATATTCTGCAACTGCAGCAGGCTCTTCAGCAGCTGAATCAGGAGCAAACATCTTTCCAGCAACAATTTGATGAAGTGCAGCAGCTTGCCCATGAAGCAGAAAAAAACTATCAAACCATACAACAACAATACAACGAACATCAGCTTCAGTTTACCCGTCAGCAAAGCAAACTTCAATCTATCCAGCAACAGATACAATTTCAACAACAAAAATTAACCGAACTTCAAAAAGGCATTGAACAACATACGCTTCAACAAACTGAAACAGAAGCAGCTATCACCCAAACCCGTGAGCAACTGCAGCAGATAGAACAAACACTTGTGGATTTGATTCGCGAACGCGATGCGCAAATGGTAGTAGTGCAGCAAAAAGAAAAAGTTTATTATGATTTCCGGGCAGCCTTGAACGAAAAGGAAGCACAACTCCGGCAACTGCATCGCCAACGTGAACAATGTGAGCAACTGCTGATGCAGATCCGTGATCAGTTGAGTCAGGTAAAACTGCAGCTGGCTTCACTGAAGGAACGCCTGCAGGTAGAATTCAGGGTAAATCTGGAAGAAATTATTGATGAGCCCCGGCAGACAGAGTTGTCTGTGGAAGAACTGCAGGCTGAGGCAGACAAATTCAGAAAGCGGCTGGAAAATATGGGAGAAGTGAATCCCACCGCCATCGAGGCTTATCAGGAAATGAAAAAAAGATATGAATTTATTGAAACACAGAAGAATGATCTGCTGCAAGCGAAAAACTCTCTGTTGGCCACCATTGAAGAAGTTGAAAATACAGCCAATGAACGTTTCCTGACTACTTTTGAAAAGATTAAAGAAAACTTTCAGCGCGTATTCCGTTCTCTTTCTTCGGATGAAGATCAATGCGATCTAATTTTAACAGACCCACAAAACCTGGCTGAATCTCCTATTGACATTATTGCAAAACCAAAAGGCAAAAAACCCGCATCTATCAGCCAGCTCTCCATGGGCGAAAAAACCCTGGTAGCTATAGCGCTGTTGTTTGCAATCTATCTAATTAAACCCGCACCTTTCTGCATCATGGATGAAGTAGATGCACCGCTTGATGATGCCAACATCTTGAAGTTCACCAACATGATCCGTGAATTTTCAGAGCAATCCCAGTTCATTATCGTTACGCATAACAAACAAACCATGGCTGCTGTGGATGTAATTTACGGCATAACCATGCAGGAAGCCGGCGTGAGCAAACTGGTACCGGTTGATTTCAGAAGTTTAAGCTAATTATAGATCGGAAAATGGCAATGGCCGTACAAATACAATATCCGCACGGGAAACATTGTGCTGGTATTCAGGCAATGCAGAAAGATGCCGCCACGCAGAATCATGGCTGAATGCCTGCCAATGAGCATTGCGGTCATCCATGCTGTTGAATGTAGTCATGTACATTAAATTGGGCATGTGACATCCGCTCAACACCTGAGCATAAAATACCGCTTCAAATCCCAAACGTTTAAAAATGCTGATTTCACCTCCTGCATTGAACATCTGGATTTTGTTCAGGCCGAAACACTCATCCGGACTTTCATAGCTGCGCAATTCATATACCCGCTCACTGAGCGGAGCCTTCAAACGGGGCTCGTGTATAACCGGCATATCTGGAAAGGCCCGCAACAATATTGTTTCTATTCGCTCATAAGGCGGATGGGATGCATCCGCATAAGTATACTCCGGCGCCTTGCGAAACCACGCGGAATCACGCATCAAAGCCTGCTCCATTTGATCCCACTGTTCCATTGACCGATAAGGTGTCAACACATATATACGCTGCTCTCCGGTATCAGCATCCCTGATCAAAGAAAAAACACCTACCGGACGAATCCCCTGGCTGTGAAGAAAAGGTATATACACTTTCTGAAGAAATTGTTCTACTGCCACAGGCGATTGACCAGAAGATAGATGATAAATCCGGATGACAAAATAGCTCCGCACTGACTTCCCAGAATGGGAGCTTACTTTAGCCATCGTAAACAAACCCGCAAACAAAATCAGTGTAACAAAATATGTTTTTTTCATGCTTTAACAATTACTCCTAAACAAAAATAGAAGATTAACAGCATTTCCTGCATTAAAAAATTTTACGAATCTTCCATTTCTTATTTCTGCCCTCTGCCCGATGTTTTTTAACAAACATAGCCTGTTGAATACTCTTAAAGCCCGATCCATATGGTTTCTGAATGAACAACGCTTATGCATTTCCGCCAAACAAGAAATGATATGATAGATTATATTTCTTATACACGGGCCCCCGAATACATGTTTGTTTATTTCAAAAAAAGCACTTAATTTTTGATAATAAAATGGAACAGACCTATGATAAACCTCAATCCTACCTGGTTTATTGAAGGCTATGTGGATTTTGAATTGCAGAAATACCGGCTGCTGGCCTATCTGCAGGAGATTAACAAATATTTTAACCAAAACAAGCTGTATCCCCAGCTCTCCGATGTGATTTTTCATTACAACAACCTACTGGCTTTCCGGAACAATAAAAAGTTTCTGCAGGAACAATTTCCCAAAAGAATCAGTCAGATTGACCTGCAAAGGCTGGAAATCATTTATGAGGAAATGCTGCAGGACAATGAACTGATGCAGGAGCTGGAACTCATTACCAGCTTTGCACTGGAAGAGCTGAAACATACCATTGACAGCGGCGTGCAGATTTATGAATTCATTGAACAACAGATAGCCATTGAACCCGTAGGTATTCTGCCATTGTATAAAAATGAAGGATATGTGCTGTTGCATTATCAGGGCGTAACCGAAGTAAAGGTATACGTGTATCACATCACTTTGTTCGAACATCAGGCTGCTCGGTATAAAGGCATTCGTATGGAATATGTTGATTCCTGGAGCAAGTCCCGTTTCACAACTTATGAAAGCCTGAAAAAAGAAATCATACACACGCATCGCATGCTACCCAATCCGGCCGTCTATCTGGTAAAAAGCAGGATGCAGGTGCCTTTTCAGGAAACCCTGTTGCCTATTGCCAAACGCATGCTGATGCGCACTCTTTCTGAATCAGATAGCATTGCCTGATCATTTGTTATTCAAAATCAACCTGGCCTTTCAGCCGGATATCTTCCGAAGAGCTGCCGATCAGAATATCAAACCGGGCCGGATCCATGACCCATTGCATGCGATGATCATCAAAATAGCTGAAGGCTGAACGGGGAAGTCCGATGGTGACAGTGCGACTTTCGCCTGGCTGCAGAAATACTTTCTGAAAGCCCTTCAGTTCCTTTTCCGGCCGCACCATGCGTGGCTGTTCTTCGTGCACATACACCTGAGCTACTTCCGCACCGGCCATGGATCCGGTATTTCGCAAGGTAAAACGAACCGTCACACTGTCAGGACCTGATTTTTCAATCTGCAGTTGTTCGTATGCAAATGTGGTATACGACAAGCCATGGCCAAAGCAAAACTGAGGCTGCACATGATAGGTATCGTAATACCGGTAACCAACAAACAAGCCTTCGCTGTAATACTCAAATCCATGTTTGCCGGGATAGGAATCAAAGCGGGCGGTGGGGTTGTCGGCAAGGGTTTTGGGGAAAGTCATGGGCAATTTTCCGGACGGATTGACCAGGCCAAACAGAATTTCTGCCAATGCTTTCCCGCCTTCCATACCGGGATACCAGGCCTGTACAATAGCAGAAGCCTGATCAATCCAGCGTGTCATATCCACCGGGCCTCCGCCCATCAGCACGATGGCCGTGCGGGGATTGGCTTTCAAAACAGCCTTTATCAACGTATCCTGGTCGAAAGGCAAATACATATCGGGTTTATCCACTCCTTCCGCATCAAACGCATTGTCGTCCCACGCATCGGAATACCCATGAATCCAGCCACCCACATAAATCACGATATCGGCTTTCCGGGCAGCTTCCACTGCCTGCTGAATCATGGCCGGATCAGCATGAAAATCTCTGGCAATGCGATATCCGGGAGCATATACCACACGCACCCGATTCCCCACCAGATCGCGGATTCCCTGCAGAGGCGTAATTTCAAACAAAGCGGGCACCTGTGAACTGCCGCCGGCCCTGGCATTTTTCCAGTCAGCACTGGCACCGATCACCGCTATGGTTTTGATTTTCTTTACATTGAAAGGCAGCAGGTGCTGATCATTTTTCAACAACACAATACCTTCCTCAGCTACTTTCAGGGCTATGGCCTGATGTTCGGGTGTGTTGCGCACCCCTTTGGGTCGTAGGCTGTCGAACTTATGCACTTTATACATCACATACAGTATGCGCCTGACTTTTTCATCAATCACCGATTCGGGAACGATGCCCCGTTTCACCAGGCTGATCACCGTATCGCCCATGAAAAACTTATGATAATCCGGATTGGGCAACATACTCAGGTCTGTGCCCATTTCCAGGTCAGTACCGTTCATCAGGGCTTCCATCGTATTGTGCACCGCACCCCAGTCGCTCATCACCAGTCCTTTGAAGCCCAGCTGTGATTTCAAGATGTTGTGGATCAGATAGGCATTTTCCGTGCAATACTGACCGCGGAACTTGTTATACGCACCCATCAGCGTCAGCACATGTCCTTGCTGCACAGCTGCCTTGAAGCCAGGCAGGTAAATTTCCTGCAAAGCCCGCTCGGGCATATCCACGTTAATGGTAAAACGATCCGTTTCCTGGTTGTTGGCCAGATAATGCTTTACACAGGCTGCAATGCCCTGCGATTGTACACCCTGAATGTAGCCCACCACCATTTTTGAGATCAGGTAAGGATCTTCACTCATGTATTCAAAGTTGCGGCCATTGAGCGGCGTGCGGATTACGCAGATGCCAGGGCCTAAAATCACGTCTTTCCCGCGGGCATTGGCTTCGCTACCCAGCACCGTACCAAAGGCATAACCCAGCTGCGGATTCCAGGTGGCGGCCAGACACACACCTACAGGCAGATAGGTTACCGAATCATCCACATGCAGCTCCGTCCAGCCCCGTCCATGCTCCATGCGCACTCCATGGGGCCCGTCAGACATCACCAGTTCGGGAATGCCCAGCCGGGGTACACCTCCGCTGGTAAACGATGAGCTGGCATGAATCATATTCACTTTTTCTTCCAGCGTCATCAGGGCAATCAGGGAATCAGCCTTTCGGTAGATAGTAGCATCGTCAAGCGTCTGGGCAGACAGCCACAAAGGAATACAGCAGCTCACAAGCATGGTGAGCATCCATCGGAGATTTCGAACATTCATATCTTGGAGTTTGGTTTATGGGTAAATAAAATCTGGGTTTAGGGCCATAAAAATAGAAAAAAATCAATCTTCACAGCTGATGAATAATTTTTTATCAAATACCTGACTATTCCACAGGTTTGCTATCTTTGCGGCTGGTACGGAAAGGTGCAGGAGTGGTTTAACTGGCACGCCTGGAGAGCGTGTGTTCCGGCCAAACCGGAACCGAGGGTTCGAATCCCTCCCTTTCCGCCAATAGCTACGGATGCAGCTATAATCCTTATCCTTCCCCGCAAAATGCATCTGCATTTCATTCCCGCACATACCCGACTTAGGTGATCTTTGCTTCGTGTAAGCATGCCCTTTTTTTATTTTCATTCGCAATTGCACATGCAGAATGAATAGAGATGCAACCAAGCAAAGTGAATCGGAAAGAAAAAATTGACTATGGAAACACCTCACCCTGGATATTGCTTATCAACAAGGTTTTGCTGGCACATACAGCCAACTGGATCAATATTTGACTAAGGTATCCAAATAACATAAGCCCAAGAATTACAACAGTTGATAAAAACTCAAAACCTGATGAGTAATGTGGAAGAATCCTATAAATTCTGACCTGCACAATACGATACCATCGAAAACAAAACCAGAGATATGGAAGCATGATCGCTGAGAGAAATGCTGCATGATATTGCTTTTCAACATTATCTGGAAATTGGTTGCGGTACGAGAAAAAATACCTAATAGCTTATCAACAATTGATATCAGAGCATCTCACAGAAAACGGTACACTGTATATCTGTGAATTGCATTCTTTCCTGCAATACCTGGGTGGAAAAGCTAGGTTTGGAACAAAATATGGCGAACATATCGTTACCTGCTACACCCATCACATTTCTGAATCTACGGGATTAGCCAAAGGCATGGGTTGGATGTAGAAGAAATACAAGAATATTTTGATGAGGGAGATAAGATAAAAATAATGTACCGAGAATAATCAGCATCAAATGTAGGAAAGCAAAGAGTTATCGCTAAGCCCTCCTTTATCATTCATCAATAAACGTGTAATTAAGATACTATAATAGCAAGCATAATAACATTTATTCTTTGATTTTACATATCGCTTTTTCAAACCACAACTTTGCAAAGCATTAGTCACTAAAAATTAAAAACACGAGAAGATGCAATTCTGACAGCATCAACTTCACCCATTTACTTTACCCATCACATACATAGCTGTGAGAGTGGGTGTTGGGCTGCCGCCTTCTTTTTCAAGCGTAATGGCAAAGGCCTGCACAGGCTGTTTGATAACAGCCATTTTTTGCACGGGAATATCTAAAGGAGAGGTGGGATATACGCCTGCTGAAACCGGCTTGCCGTCAACGATAGCCCAGAGCTGATATTGCTTGCCGGCAGGTGCCGGTGGCATCAGGTTGGGCAGCAAATACACTTCGCCGTTGTTTTTATTCCAGTAAACCGTAGCCATGAAATCCGGATGCTGAGCTACACCTTTCAGCAACACGGGTGTATAATCTGGCGTCTGCAAAACCTGCAAAGCCAGTGCATACTGGCTCACCTGCTGTTGCAAATGCGCCTGCTGTGCCTGCAGTTTTTCTGTTTCCTCCCTCACATGCTGATATTGCGAGTAAAACATCACATTCAATATCACGCTACCAATCAGCAGAATCACACAGGCAGCCATCAGATAAGGCATCATGGGATGGTGCAGCACACGCCTGGTCGACCCGGCTGATGCACGCGAAGATGGAGATTGCAGCTTTTGCCAGATCTTTTCTTTCAACGCTGCAGGAGGCTGCACGGCATGCAAAGATGCATATTGCTCCAGCGTTTGCTCATACATCTCGATGGCCTGCTGCACTTCCCGATACTGGCGCGCATAGGCTTTTACCTCAGCTGCCTCCTGCTCGGAGAGCATGCCCAGCACATACAACTCAATGATACCAGATGATATGTATTCCTGAATATCCAAAGTCCCGTTAAGTTTTAACCCATATTAAATTTTTCTTTTTTAAGCTGATTCTTCTTTTTTATTCTAAGTGCGCTTTTCCTGCAAAATTTCTCTCAGCCTCAGCAATGCATTCCGGATGCGGGTTTTCACTGTTCCCAGCGGCACCTGTAGTTCCTTTGCGATTTCTTCCTGGGTATATCCCCTGAAATAAGCTTTTTCAATGAGCATACGTTGTTCATCGCTAAGCATGTGCAACACATTTTTCAATCCCACCTGATCAACCATCATAGAACTGCTCATTTGCATAGAATTACCTATATGTACGTTGCTTTCCAGGGATTGGTTTTTTTCCTGCTGATGATAGGCTTTGGATCGCAACATATCAATAGCCGTATTGCGGGCGATATGCAGCATCCAGGTAAATAATCTTCCTTTTTGCGGATCGTAACTGTCAATGCGGTTCCAGATTTTTACAAAAATCTCCTGCAGGAGATCATTGGCCAGTTCCTGCTCATTTACAACTTTCAATACCACACCATACAGCGCTGCTGCATAATGATCATACAGATAACGAAACGCTTCTTCGTTTTTTTTCCGAAGAAGAGTAATCAAAATTTCTTCACTGTATGGTGTGGATGACAATCTCTGCCGGTTTTTAATCTGGAATAAAGATATGGATTAAACTTTTGCAAAAATCATTTTGTAATTTACTTCCACCTTCCCTTTGGCAATATCATCCAGTTTTTTCCGCAGCAACTTTTTCTTTAAGGGTTTCAGATAATCGATAAACAATTTGCCTTCGATATGATCATATTCATGAAAAATCACCCTTGCCGTAACGCCGCTGTAGGTTTCTTCATGCGGCTGGAAATGCTCATCCACATATCGGATCTTTAGGGTTTGTGGGCGTAAAATATCTTCCCGGATTTTCGGAATGCTCAGACAGCCTTCGTTGTAAGGCCATTCTTCACCATTTACTTCCACGATGCGGGCATTGATGAATACCTGTTTGATGCCCTGTTCATCACCGAACAACAAACGGTCTTCTTCATCAAAATGATCAGTCATTTGTTTGCTATCTACCAGAAAAAGCCGGATAGGCACATTCACCTGCGGAGCAGCCAATCCTACCCCGTTGGAAGCATACAGGGTTTCCCACATATTCTGAATCAACTCGGACAAACCCGGATAATCGGGTGTGATATCTTCACATTTTTTCCGCAACACGGGATGTCCGTAAGCCACGATTGGCAATACCATGGAATGTTTGATTTTTTGATGAAACCCAAAATTACAAAACCGATTGGAGATATCCCTGCAACAGAATGGTTGCACTGACTTCATCTACCAGTGCCTTGTTTTGCCGGGCTTTTTTCTTCAGTCCACTTTCCACCAGGGTACGGCTGGCCAGCTGGGAGGTGAAACGCTCGTCCACGGCTTCTACCGGGATATCGGGGAAATGCTTATGCAAAATGCGGATCATCTCCCGCACAAGGGGCGTGGCATCGGTATCCCTGCCCTGCAAATCAAGCGGCAGGCCAATGATGATTTTTTCTACCGGCTCTTTGCGGGTGTAATCTTTCAGAAAAGGAATCAACGCATGGGAAGCCACGGTGGTTAGCCCGGTGGCAATCATCTTCAGCGGATCGCTCACAGCCAGGCCGGTTCGCTTTTTCCCGTAATCAATAGCCAGAATTCTTCCCATGTGGATAGCATTAAGAAACCGTGATAAATAAATCCAAAATCACAAACGCTGCAAACACACAGCTGGCAATACCATTGGTGGTCATAAAAGCAATATTTACCCGGCTGAGATCGTCGGGATGCACCAGCCGATGCTGATACCACAACATAAAGGTAAACCAGGCCGCCCCTACCCAGTAAAGCCAGCCAAAACCTGCCAGCCATCCGGCGATCCACACTCCCACCACGCTTATCAGATGCAGCAGGGAAGATACCTGCAGCGCCCTTTTCCTGCCCAGCCATACCGGCATGGAGTACAGATGTAGCGACTGATCAAAAGCTACATCCTGCAGGGAATAAATGATATCAAAGCCGGCAACCCAGCAAATTACCACACCGGAATAGATCAATGGCAGCCAGTGAAAATGCCCGGTCACCGCCAGGTACGCGCCGATAGGCGCAAGTGATAATCCCAGCCCCAGCACCAGATGTGAAAACGGGGTAAAGCGTTTGGTATAACTATAGCCCAGCACTACAGCCAGCGCCACCGGTGAAAGATAAAAACAAATGCGGTTGATGAAATACGTGGTAATAATGAACAACACAACATTCATCGCGGTGAATATCACTGCCTGCCGATAGGTAATTTTGCCGGTGGGTAATTCACGCTGGGCCGTACGCGGATTGAGCCGGTCATATTCCAGATCGAGAATGCGATTGAAAGCCATGGCGGCGCTCCGGGCGAATACCATGCAGAGAATCACTTTGCCAAACAATGACCAGGAGAATGGAAAATGCTGCCATCGGACGGCCAGAAAAAAACCAATCAGGGCAAAGGGCATGGCAAAAATGGTATGGCTGAACTTCACAAACGACAGATAGCGCAACACGGGATTTTTCATAGATCTTCGATATAACGATGGGTTTGCAAATCAAAGGAAGATGCACGTCCCTGTGGGGAACGGATGTATTTCACCAGCAAATCCCACAGCACAACACCCACACTTACGGCAATGTTCAGGGAATGCTTCATGCCAAACTGGGGAATTTCTAGGCAACCATCTACTTCCTGCAAAACATTTTCCTGCACGCCGTGCATTTCATTGCCAAAAACCACGGCTATAGGCCGGGAAAAGTCGGGCTGAAAATCCTGCAGATATCGGCTATGGGTAGCCTGTTCCACAGCCCACACCTCATATCCCTGCTGCTTCAGCTGCCGGATGGCTTCTACTGTGTCGGGATGATGTTGCCAAGCTACTGTTTCCGTGGCTCCCAAAGCGGTTTTGTGAATATCACGATGAGGCGGCCTGGGCGTAAAACCACAAAGCCAGAGGGCCTGAATCTGAAAAGCATCGGCCGTTCGAAACACGGCTCCCACGTTGTGCATGCTTCTAACCTGATCGAGCACAGCCAGCACGGGTAGCTTTTCAGCCTGCCGGCATTCTTCCACGGTCTTACGGCCGAGTTCGGCCATGGTGAGCTTGCGCATGACGTTGCAAAGCTACTACAGAATGGACAATGAGCGCACCTGCAATCATTTGCTAACTTTGTTCACCACCATGAGCCAGTCCAAAAACAGCCTGACCCCGCTGATGCAGCAGCACAAAGCCATCAAGGCACGTTATCCGGATGCGATCCTGCTGTTCCGGGTGGGTGATTTTTATGAAACTTTCTACGAAGACGCCGTGATTGCCTCACAGGTGTTGGGCATTGTGCTTACCAAACGTTCCAATGGTGCCGCAGCATCTGTTGACCTGGCCGGATTCCCCTACCATGCGCTGGATACCTACCTGCACAAGCTGGTGAAAGCCGGCTATCGGGTTGCCGTGTGCGACCAGCTGGAAGATCCCAAACAAGCCAAAGGTGTGGTGAAAAGGGGAGTTACCGAGCTCGTCACTCCCGGCATTGCCCTGCATGAAAAACTGCTGGAACATAATGCCAATAATTTCCTGGCCGCGCTGCACTTTGGAGAACAACAAATCGGGCTGGCTTTTGTGGATGTCTCGACTGGTGAAATGCTGGTAGCTGAGGGCGATCAGGAATATGCCGATAAGCTGCTGCAAAGCCTGCGCCCGGCTGAAGTGGTATTTGCCCGTCCGCAGCAAAAGAAATTCCGCCAGCAATTTGGTCAGCGGTATTACACCTATCCGCTAGAAGAATGGATTTTCAGCTACCCGTATGCCGAAGAGCTGCTCATCAAACATTTTCACACCCACTCCCTGAAAGGCTTTGGCATTGATCATCTGAAGGAAGCCATCGTAGCAGCCGGCGCCATTCTTCATTACCTGCGCGATACGGAACATCCCGACTTGCAGCATATCACCACCATCCAACGGATTGACCGCAATGATTTTCTGTGGATGGACAGGTTTACCCTGCGCAACCTGGAGCTGGTGGAGCCGTTGTCCGAACAAAGCCGCAGCCTGCTGCAGGTGCTTGACCATACCCTTACCCCCATGGGTGCCCGCATGCTGAAACGCTGGCTCTTGTTCCCCCTGCAGGATATCCATGCCATCAACGAACGACTAGATGCGGTTTCAACCCTAATTAAAGATGAGCCCACACGGCGGCAACTGAATGCTCTGCTCAAGCAGATGGGCGACATGGAACGGCTGGTGGCGCGTATTCCCTTGCGGAAGATCACCCCGCGGGAAGTGTGGCAGCTGGGCAAAAGCCTGCAGCTGATGGAACAAATCCGCCAATTGTTTATTTCATCCAACCATCCACAATCCTATCCCGATGCTTATCTGCGCCGCCAGGCCGAGCAGATCAATGCCTGCCCTTCGCTGGCGCAAAACATTTTCCAAACTCTCATTGAAAACCCGCCGGCCGCCAGCAACAAGGGTGGCATCATCCGGGAAGGCGTCCATGCGGAACTGGATGAGCTGCGCCGGCTCGCACATAGCGGCAAAGCCTATCTCCAGGAAATCCAGCAAAAAGAAGCCGAACGCACCGGTATTCCTTCGCTGAAAATCGGGTTCAACAATGTGTTTGGCTACTATCTGGAGGTTACCCATGCCCATCGCCACAAGGTGCCGGCCGACTGGATCCGGAAACAAACCCTGACCAATGCCGAACGCTATGTGACGCCCGAACTGAAATCGTATGAAGAAAAAATTCTGGGAGCGGAAGAAAAAATCCTGGTGCTCGAACAACAAATTTTCGATGCACTGGTGCAAAGCATGCAGGATTATATTCCCGCCCTGCAAGCCAATGCCCAGGTGATTGCCCGGATTGATTGTATCCGCTGTTTTGCTGAAAATGCGCTGCAGTTTCATTACCGCCGGCCTGAACTGCATGAGGGTGAAACACTCGAAATCCGCGAAGGCAGGCATCCGGTAATTGAACAAAGCCTGAAACCCGGAGAAAGCTATATCCCGAATGACGTGTATCTGGATTGTTCCACCCAGCAAATCATTATCCTCACCGGCCCGAACATGAGCGGTAAATCAGCCCTGCTGCGGCAAACAGCCCTAATTACCCTGATGGCACACGTGGGCAGTTTTGTGCCGGCCAGTTCGGCCAAAATCAGCATCACCGATAAGGTTTTCACCCGGGTAGGCGCTTCCGATAACCTCAGTGGTGGAGAATCTACCTTTATGATGGAGATGAATGAAACGGCCAGCATTATCCACAATTTCACCCAACGCAGCCTGGTAATCCTCGACGAAATCGGCCGGGGTACCAGTACCTACGACGGTATTTCCATTGCCTGGAGCATCGTGGAATATCTTCATGACGGCACCCCCCACCATCCCAAAACCCTTTTTGCCACGCATTATCATGAATTAAACGAGCTGGAAAAACACCTGGAACGGGTAAAGAATTTTCATATCACCCACACGGAATCGGGCAATAAAATTATTTTTCTGCGCAAGCTAGCCCCTGGAGGCAGCCGCCATAGCTTTGGAATTCATGTTGCCAGAATGGCAGGCATGCCGCCCGAACTGGTGAAACGGGCCGAAGAAATTTTGCATGAACTGGAAGCCCGGCAGCCAGAAAAAGACGCTCCTGGCCGTGCCATCCCACCTAAAGCCCATTACCAGCTAAGCATATTTGATGAGCAAACCCTGATATTTCAGCAAATCAGGCAAATGCTGCACGAAGTAGATATCAATCGCCTGACGCCTGTGGAAGCGCTAATCAAACTGAATGAGATCAAAAAACTGATCCGTTAGTTTTTCTGCCGACAGACTGACAAGCTGGCTTCGGCATCATTATTGCCACACTTTAAGCGAAATCAATTGTTTATTTATTAAAATTTAATATTATGAAAGCAAATATCGGAATCCCTGAAAAAAATCTGCAGGAAGAAGCCAAAATGCTGAATACGCTGCTGGCCGATGAAACCGTCCTGTATATCAAAACCCGGAATTATCACTGGAATCTAGAAAGCCACAGTTTTGCAGAAATCCATCGTTTTCTGGAAGAACAATACACCATGCTGGCCGGCATGATTGATGAACTAGCCGAACGCATCCGTCAGTTGGGACATTATGCAGTAGCTACGCTTGAGGATTATCTAAAACTGACCAACCTCACCGAAGGGCAGGCTGGAGAAACCCAGGAAAAAGCGCTGCAGATTTTGCTGGATGATCATGAAACGCTGATCCGGGAAATCCGCAAGATGGCCAAACAGGCAGATGAAAAATATGAAGATGCCGGAACCAATGATTTCCTGGTGGGTCTGATGGAAAAGCACGAAAAGATGGCCTGGATGCTGCGCAGCTACCTGCCCAACCGCAAATCTTGATACAAACTTAGCTTGTCCGGAGCGCCCGGCGTATCCGGACTAATTTTTCCAGCAGCGGTTCCAGCAGATGGAGAGCAAGCATATTGGCCCCATCAGATAGCGCCCTGGCCGGTTCCGGATGGGTTTCTATGAAAATACCATCCGCTCCGGTAGCAATAGCTGCACAGGCAATGGTTTCGATCAGTTGCGGCTTGCCACCGGTCACTCCGCTTGCCTGATTGGGTTGTTGCAGGGAGTGGGTGCAATCCACCACCACCGGTACACCGGCTGCCTGCATGATGGGCACGTTGCGGAAATCTACCACCAGATCGCCATAGCCAAACATGGAGCCGCGTTCGGTGAGGATGATTTTTCCATTGCCCGTCTGCCTGACTTTTTCCACGGCAAACTTCATTGCTTCGCCACTCACAAACTGCCCCTTTTTGATGTTCACTACCTTACCGGTAGATCCGGCAGCCTGCAGCAATTCGGTTTGTCTGCAGAGAAAAGCAGGTATCTGCAACACATCCACATATTCAGCAGCCATGGCTGCCTCTGGGGGAGTATGAATATCCGTGAGTACCGGCAATTGCCATTCCTTACCCGTTTTCTGCAACAACCTGAGGGCTTTTTCATCACCGATACCGGTAAATGAATCAGCCTTCGTGCGATTGGCTTTGCGGTAGGATGATTTGAAAATATACGGAATACCCAGCCGCTGGCATATACGCTTTACCTCCCCGGCTACCGTCATCACGAGATCTTCATTTTCCACGACACAGGGACCAGCAATCAGAAAAAACATCTCCGGGTCCCGGGATTGACCCTGAAAAAGAAAGTCAATGGCAGATATGCGTTCAGTATTCATGAGCACAAACCTATCATGTTTTTCGTTGTGAACAATTTTCATTTTTCCGGAAATAAAAAAACTAACAATTTGCAGCAACCTTTCACTACAAAATCGTATGCCTGTCAAAGAACGCATCCTGGTGATCGGAGCTTGTGGTCAGATTGGTGTGGAACTGACGCTGGCTCTCCGCAAGATTTATGAACCTCAGCACGTAATTGCTGCTGATCTGCGCGATGAACATCCTTTGCTAAAAGGCACGGGGCCTTACGTTACGCTTGACGTGATGAACCGGGAAATGCTGCATGTGCTGGTCATCCGCCACCACATTACGCAGATTTACCATCTGGCCGCCATCCTTTCAGCCACTGCCGAAAAAAATCCCGCGCTGGCCTGGCACATCAACATGCAGAGCCTGATTCATGTGCTGGAAATTGCCCGGGAAGAAAATCTGCACAAAGTGTACTGGCCCAGCTCCATTGCCGTATTTGGCCGCGGCGCTCCCCGGCAACAAACTCCGCAACACACCATTCTGGAGCCTACCACTGCCTATGGCATCAGCAAGCTGGCCGGCGAGCGTTGGTGCGAATATTATCACGAGCGGTATGGTGTGGATGTGCGCAGCTTGCGCTACCCAGGCCTGATCAGCTATAAATCTTCTCCCGGTGGAGGGACCACCGACTACGCCATTGAAATGTTCCAGGCAGCGGTGGAAAACCGGACTTATACCTGCCCGCTAGCTCCCGATGCCCGGCTGCCTATGATGTACATGCCCGACGCCATCCGCGCTACCATTGAACTGATGGAAGCACCGGCCGATCGCATTTCATTGCATAGCAGCTACAACCTGCATGCTTTCCACTTCTCACCTTCCGAGCTGGCTGCTGCTATCCGGAAACATGTACCGGAGTTTGAGATCTGCTACCAGCCTGACTTTCGCCAGCAGATTGCCGAAAGTTGGCCCGAAAGTATTGACGACAGCCAAGCACGCCAGGATTGGGGCTGGAAGCCGGCTTTCGACCTGGAAAGCATGACTGTTGACATGCTGCAAAACCTGCAACAACTGAGAAAGAAAAACTGATTGCCGGAAATAGGATGCATGGGATTATTTCAATCCCAGCACATCTTCCATGCTGAAGATGCCTTTTTTACCCTTCACCCATTCGGCTGCCAATACCGCCCCCAATGCAAAACCCTCGCGGGAATGAGCCGTATGCCTGATTTCAATCTCATCCACAGCAGAGCTATACTTTACCACGTGAATGCCGGGCACAGGGTCCACCCGCTCAGAAATGACAGACAGCTCATCCGGCCGTTCTGCAGGGCGATTCACCCATTGCTTTTTGCGGCTGATACGCTGCAGAATTTGCTCGGCCAGGGTGATGGCTGTTCCGCTGGGCGCATCTTTTTTGCCGGTATGATGAATTTCGCGGATGTCCACCTCATACTGCGGATAGGCAGCCATCAGCTGCGCCAGATACTTGTTGAGGGCAAAAAACAAATTTACTCCCAGGCTGAAGTTGGAAGCATATACCAGGGTCTGATTCTGTTCCCGGCAGCGTTGTGCTACCTCCGGCCAGCGATGCAGCCATCCCGTAGTCCCGCAAACCACAGGCACGCCGGCTTCAAAACAAGCCAAAATATTATCTACAGCCGATTCGGGTGTAGTGAATTCAATCGCCACATCGGCAGCCGACAGCTTTTCGGGCTTCAGCCAATCTGCACGATTGTCCACATCCACCCGGCAAAGAATTTCATGTCCCCTCTGCAGCGCAATCGGCTCAATGGTTTTGCCCATGCGGCCATAACCAATAAGTGCAATTTTCACAGAAAAAAATTTTAGCCAGGTGCCAAAAATACAACAGGATATAAAAAGATGGGGTGTGAAATTTTTCAGAATTCAACACATTTCGCACCCAATGTATCCTTAAACCTGCATATCATGAATGAACCTTAATCTCCGAAATCCTGTTTTTCTTGAATCTTAGAAAATAAATTAAATATTCGCTTGTATAAAAAGATTCGGGTTGGCAATAAATTTCATCTTTATATATCAAACAATAAAGATGATAATACCACGAAACTTTACTTTAAAGCATGCTTGTCATAATTATCGTTAAGCTCTCTTGATTATAAGAAAAATCAATACCTACTGTTTGAAAAAATTTCCACTTACTCATCCCAACCCAGGCATGAATCTGGAAATAACCGATCCCCGCATGCGTAAAAAATTTATCCCCATAAGTAGGCTCAATATCAACAGAATCTTTATATACACATCCTTTCGTGTAAGATTTTACAACTTGATTCGGATGATTAAATAATAACAATGCAAACAAAGCAAAATGAAAACAGCATCTTTAAAATTTATCTTTCAAGATGAGTTTATATGTAAACAATGCAGTTCCAAAATCTGCTCCTATTAAGGTATATCTGCCGCTTTTCAGATTATAATCATATTGGAATGAAGTATGTCTATAAAAAAAATTCGAGAAATAAGTCTTTCGCTTAGTGAAACAAAAAGATCCAACAAACAGCCAAGTAAGTGATATCTGGTGTGAAAAATTATTTCAACCTACTGCATAGAAATATCCACCCTCCGCTGCCAAAATAAACTATTCCATCCGCTATTGCAGGAGATGAATTCAAAAATGCTGAACTTAGTTTAAACTTCCATTATCATTCACCCAACTGATCAACATCTTTGGTATGATACACGCCTGTGCGTTGCGGGTTGGCACGGGACATGGCTGTAGGAGCATGCGCACCGGTTTAGTCTCTGTCAGAAAAGAAAGGCCATATTCTATTCAGAGTTGAGATAAAGTTCCGGTTCGTTTTCATTATGTTGTATGATTTATCATCGAAGTTTAAAAACCTTAAAACATAATGATCCAACCATTCAAAAAATTATTTTCCTCTTTGCACAAAATACCCTTCAGCATTTTAATGCGGCGTATCTGAAAAACTTCTGGTTGTTATCACTTTTGCTTGTCCAGGTTCATCACGAGGCCGTATCCGACATAGCCGCTGTGGATAACGGGCTGCAAACGAAGCGAGAGATTATCGGATACATTGAAGTAATAAAGATGGGCATCTACCAGGGCATCGACAATATTGATCACATATACTCCCATGAAGGCCAAGGCTGAATAATCCACGTACTGCCGGTAAATATCGCGGATCCGCTTCTGATCCTGCGGGCCATACTGATCCACAAAAGGATCGCCTGTTTTCTGTCCCGTAAAACTCAGCCGATAGGCATCGCGAAACAGGATATATTGTTTGTAATTGTAGATAAACACCCCGGCAGCTACACCCAATCCGGCATAGGCAATGGGTATTTTCCAGTATTTGTGGTTATAGGCCTGACCCAGCCCTGGCAGCACCGCCGAGTACAAAGCAGCCAGCCGGGGATCGTGAACGGGCTGAGCTGTAGTAGTGTCGGGCTGGGCAATGGTAGTATCCGGCTGCATGCGGATAGTGTCTGCTGCTGATATAGCGGCGGGTGCATGGGTGGTATCAGCTTTCCGGGGCAGGGTATCACGCACAAATATGGTATCGGCTAAAATATGAATGGTATCGGTAACCACGGGCTGCTGGGCTTTTGCGTAGCGGGGCATCAGAAGTCCTGTGTACATACACAAACCCAGCAAGCCACATACAAATCGGCCCTTTGCCTGCAGGCAGGCGAAGTGACGGATAAGTCCTGAAAAAAAATGATATGGCCGAAACATGATCCCGGATCCCTGTATCGGCATCCGGCAATCAGCTGCGAATGCGTTGCAGGAGTTCCAGGATGCGGTTGAGTTCTTCATCGGAATAAAAATCAATGGCGATATGTCCTTTGCCGCTCTGGTTGCGCTGCAGTTTCACCCGGGTGGAAAACAGATCGGTGAGCTGATCCTGTATGCGCTGATAAGCTGGCGGTAGCTGTGTACCGGAAGCGGCCGGCTTGTTTTTATGCCTGCGATCCAGCTGGCGCACCAGCTCTTCGGTTTGTCTGACGGAGAGTTTTTTACGGATGATTTCATGAAAAACAAAGAGCTGTTGCTCGATGTTTTCAATATTGATGATTGCCCGAGCATGTCCCATGCTGATTTCTCCGCTACGTACGGCAACCTGGATATCGGGCGGCAGCTTCAGCAGGCGCAGATAATTGGTGACCGTGGTACGATCTTTCCCGATGCGCTCGGCTACTTGTTCCTGTGTCAGTCCACATTCTTCCATCAGGCGCCGATAGCTGAGTGCCGTTTCAATGGCATTGAGATCCTGGCGCTGCAGGTTTTCAGTGAGCGCCCATTCCAGCAATTGCTGATCATCGGCCTCGCGGATAAAAGCCGGAATATCCTTCAGGCCGGCCATACGGGCTGCCCGCAACCGACGCTCGCCGGCAATGAGCCGGTATTGCCTGTGCCCTATGCGGCTTACGGTGATAGGCTGAATCACATCGTGTGTCTGGATGGAATGAGCCAGCTCGGCAAGGGCCTTTTCATCGAAATCACGCCGGGGCTGCATGGGATTCACCTCAATCTGATCGAGTGGAATCCGTTCGAAATTGGTAGCCGAAATGATTTTTTCTTCGGCTAGCGTGCCGGAAGGCGACTTGAAATCAGCATCAATATGTTGAAGCAGAGAACGAATTCCTTTACCAAGCGCTTCTTTTTTATGGGGTGCAGCAGACATCAGGCAATGATTTTATCTTTTAGTTTAATGCGGGTTGCATCATTTTTCTGGAGAATCTCACGAGCCAAATTCAGGTAGTGCAAGGCGCCGTTGCTATCGGCATCATACAGTACTGCCGGCTTGCCGAGGCTGGGAGCTTCAGCCAGGCGCGTATTCCGGTGGATGATGGTATCGAAAACCAGATCATTGAAATGATGCCTGATTTCGCTGAGGATCTGATTGCTCAGCCGCAGACGGCCATCATACATGGTCAGCAAAATACCTTCGATTTCCAGGCTGGTATTCAGCCGGGTCTGGACAATCTTAATGGTATTGAGCAGCTTACCCAGCCCCTCCAGCGCAAAAAATTCGCATTGCACCGGAATAATCACCGAATCGGCAGCTGTCAGGGCATTTACTGTAATCAAGCCCAGAGAAGGCGAACAATCTATGATGATGAAATCATATTCTGGCTTTAAAGGCTCCAGTACCTGTTTCAGCACATGTTCTCGGTTGGGATGATGAATCAGCTCCAGCTCGGCACCCACCAGGTCAATATGTGCAGGGAGAAGCTGCAGGTCTTTCATTTCCGTTTGAAGAATCACGTCGCGCGCACGGGCTTCATTGACCATGCAATCGTACACACTTTGCTGGATGTTGCGCAGATCAAACCCCAGGCCTGTGGTGCTATTGGCCTGCGGATCGGCGTCTACCAGCAGGGTTTTATATTCCAGCACAGCCAGGCTGGCTGAAAGATTGATGGCGGTAGTGGTTTTGCCCACACCTCCTTTCTGGTTAGCTAAAGCAATAATTTTTCCCATGGATTCGGTTCAAATAAACAAAAATATCAGCTTACAATTCAATGGTTTCCCCTATGCCGGGCAACAGCAGCTGGCGGCCAGCTTCCTGAAAAGCCTTCCGTGCCGCCTCCTTATCAATCTTAATGTATCCGAAGGTATCATAATGCACACCTACTACCCTCTCGGTCTGTACCAGTTCAGCAGCTACCAGGGCATCCTCATAACCCATGGTAAAATTGTCGCCAATGGGAAATACGGCAAAATCAATCCGGGCATATCGCGGAATCAACTGCATATCCAGCGTAAGGGCAGTATCGCCCGAATAGTAAAAATTTCCTTGAGCAGTCTGACACACAAAACCACCGGGATTGCCGCCGTTGGTGCCGTCGGGCAGTTTGCTGGAATGGATGGCATGCACGTATTTTACTTTTCCGAAATCAAATGTCCAGCTTCCTCCATGATTCATCGGGTGCACCTTTTGAAAACCCTGCGCCTGAAACCATTCAATGATTTCAAAATTGGATACGATGGTAGCACCTGTCCGTTTGGCAATGGCAGCTACATCGGCCACATGATCGGCGTGGCCATGGGAAACCAGGATATAATCGGCCGGTATCTGATGAATGTCAATATGCCGGGCCAGTTCATTGGGCGTGATGAACGGATCGAATAATATATGGTGCTGACCCACCTGCACAGCAAAACAAGCATGACCGTAATAGGTAAATTTCATAACGGGGTAATTTAATCTTGGATTGAATCAAATGATTAGAAACCAGATTTTACAAAAATACAATCATTCTCCCGAAAGCGTCAAACCCATGTGGATGATATGTGAATTGATCTCACTCTAGCTTTTTCAGTAGGTTTGCCATGGAAATGGAAGAGATTACCGTTATTGCAGGTACCAACCGCCCGGGCAGTCGCACCCTGTCCATTGCCCGTCAATATATCCGGCTGTTGCAGGATTATTCGGTTTCCACACATCTGCTTTCCCTGGAAGGCCTGGACCTGAACAGGCGCACAGAGCAACTGAAGGAAATTGAAGATACGCTCATCATTCCGGTGCAAAAATTCATTTTTATTTTACCGGAGTATAATGGTAGTTTTTCCGGGGCTGTGAAAACCTTTATTGATCTTACGCGTTACAAAGAATGCTGGTATTACAAAAAAGCCCTGCTAACCGGTGTGGCAGAGGGAAAGGGAGGTAATCTGCGCGGACTGGAACATTTTACCGGTGTACTGCATTTTTTGAAAATTGTGGTGCATCCCAATAAATTGCCTATTTCTTCCGTGCGGCAGCTGGTGAATGCACAGGGTGAAATCACGGACGAGCAGACCCTGCGCCTCATCAGGCAACAAATTGAAGAGTTTCTGGCATTATAATATCATTGACTATGTTTTCACTTCTTCGCAGCGGATGGATTATCCTGATTTTGCTGCTTATTGACTGGTATGCTTTTCAGGCCGTGCGCACACTGGTGCACGAATGGCATGGTAGGACCCGGCTGGTTGTGTATGTGCTGTACGGATTGTTTTCCCTGGCCAGCTATGCGTTTTTGTTTTTTTCTGCTTCCTGGCATGTGCCGGCTCATCAACGGATGACGGGTTTTACGATTGCTATCGGGGCCATCCTGGGGAAAATTCTGGTAGATGTATGGTTGCTGATTGACGATATCCGTCGTGGAATAGCCTGGCTGGTACGGTTATGGGCTCCCCACGGCGAGGTGAGCGATGCCGTGCACGATGCATCGATCAGCCGCTCACAGTTCCTTTCTGCTGCAGGGTTGATTGTAGGAGGCGTGTTGTATGGCAGCCTGCTGTACGGTATGTCAAACAAATACCGGTATCGCATCCACCATGTCCGCCTGCATTTTCCCGATCTGCCCGAAGCTTTTCGCGGGCTGCGCATCGTGCAGATCTCCGATATCCATGCAGGCAGCTTTACCCGGCCAGATCGGGTAGCCCGGGGCGTACAAATGGCCATGGACCTGAAACCGGATATCATCTTCTTCACCGGCGATCTGATCAACAACCATCATGAAGAAATGGAAGATTATCAGGAAATATTCTCCCGGCTGAAGGCTCCCATGGGCGTGTATTCCATACTCGGCAACCATGATTATGGCGACTATACCCACTGGCCCAGCCCGGAAGCCAAGGCTGCCAACCTGGAAAGACTCAAACAAATTGAAGCCGAAATGGGTTGGCACATGCTCAACAATGCCCACACCATTCTGGAACGCAAGGGGCAACAGATTGCCCTGATCGGCGTGGAAAACTGGAGTGCCCTGCGCCATTTTTCCCGCTATGGTGATCTGAAAAAAGCCTATGCCGGCACAGAAGCCTATCCGTTCAAAATTTTGCTTTCCCATGATCCTACCCATTGGGACGCACAAGTAAGACCGGAATTCCCCGACATCCAGCTTACCCTCTCAGGACATACGCATGGATTTCAATTTGGGGTGGAAATACCCGGGTTTAAATGGAGTCCCTGCGAATATGTATATAAAGAGTGGGCAGGCCTGTATCGTGAAGGAAATCAGTATTTGTATGTCAACCGCGGTTATGGTTTTATCGGCTACCCCGGGCGGGTAGGCATTCTTCCTGAAATTACCCTGCTGGAATTTGTTTAGGCCAATACAATATCCTGCTCTGTGAGCAAAGGCATTTTTTTTAATCTCAGCAAAAGCTGGGCTACAGCAATCACGTCTTTCCGGCAATATCGGATGATGCGCTCCAGATCATGCTCCTGCCAGTACACCCGTCCTACATCATATCCCTGAATATCATCTTTGGAAGAAGCAATACCCAATACTGAGGTAAGCAGCTGCAGGGAAGTAAAATGCCTGCGCTCGCCAAAGCGCCATAGCTGCATGGTATCCACCACCGGTATTTCCCAGGGTTTGCGTCCATACAACTCCAGCACCTCAGGCAGGTCCACCTGCAGAATCACAGCCCGCCGGCAGATATAAGGAATATCAAATTCCTGAATGTTGTGCCCGGCCAGTTTAAAACCTGGCTTTTTCTGCATTTTTTCAACCACCTCAAAAAAATCCTGCAAAACCCGGGCTTCATCATCCCCTGCAAATGCTTTGACACGTAATTGCATCCGTTTGGATGAAGAATCAGCATCCGTGGCTTCCGCAACTTCAGCAAAATATCCGGCACTAATACAGATAATTTTCCCGAACTCCGCATAAAAACCTGCCAGCTCCGGGTAAGCAGCTTCGGGCCCATTTTCAAATTCTGGCTTAATTTTTGAAACTTTATCACTCCAGAGTTCCTGCATAGCAGGTGCAAGTTGCTGAAACGAGGCCTCGGCCGGAACAGTTTCGATGTCTATCAACAATAATTCGGATAAATTCAATTGATTTAACACATAAAAAAGGTTTTGCAATTTTTGTAAATTAAACAATGATTTAAACAATTTTTATTTTTCACCAAAACCTACATGTATGGCAGACACTAACTTTCCCCAAGAATCCGCAACTCCTGCAGGCGGAGAACCTACTCCCGAGAAAAAAGGGAGCTGGAGCTTGTTGTACATCATCCTGATCGTCGCCCTTCTGGCTACCTGGGGTTATCTGATCTACGACAAATCCCAACACAAACAAAGGGAAATTCAGCTTACCCAGCAAATTACTTCTACCGATTCAGCACGCAATGAGCTGCAAAAAGAATACGAAGCTGCCAACGCGATGATTGATCAGCTGACATCCCAGAATACCCACATGGATAGTTTGCTGAAAGCCAACAACAAGGAAATCAGTGCCATGAGAGCCCGCATCCAGAGCATCCTGAACGATCGCAATGCCACCCGCGCCCAGCTGGAAGAAGCCAGGCAACTCATCCAGCAGCTGAATGCTACTATTGAAAATTACAAAGCCCAGATTGAAAAACTGGAAGGTGAGAAAATTGTACTGACCCAGCAAAGAGACTCCCTGAAACGCAACTTGGATACAGCTACTCAGGTCAATCAGCAGTTGACCCAACAGGTGCAACTGGGAAGCGTATTGCACGCATCAGGTATACAGATCATTCCGCTTCATCTGAAAAAAAGCGGTAAGGAAGTGGAAACATCACGGGCAAAACGGGCCGATATGATGCGTGTGAGCTTTGACCTGGATGAAAACCGGATTACACCTTCCGGTCCCAAAAACATCTATGTGTGCATCACCGATCCCGATGGCAAACCATTGGCAGTGGAAGCCCTGGGTTCTGGCCGGTTTACCCTGGCCGATGGTACTGAAAAGCTCTACACCGCCATGAAGACCGTGAATTATGAAACGGGTAAAAAGACACACGTGGATATTGACTGGAAGCAGAATTCCGCTTTTAAACCAGGCACCTATCACGTGGAAATCTATGAAAGCGGCTACCTGATCGGGCAGGGCGATGTGGATATGAAGAAAGGCGGTTTTCTGTGAGCCGACAAAGCTCAAAAAACAGCCCGGAGTGTAGCTGTGCCGGTGTGCACGATCCTGGCATAACCCGTTTTACGTCCGTCGTAACCAAGGTTGATTTCCAGATTACCTGCCAATCTCCGGATAATTCCCAGATGCCATAACCAGTTGGTACCCGGCAACAGGCCCTGCAGCATGCTGAATCCTGCAGGGCTTTGTGCATTGCCTGAAAACTCCACATGGTTGAAACTCAGGCTGCACTCAAGCCGGATAGCCGATAGCTGGCTCCAGGTGCACGTGCCGGTAACCGACTGGCCCGTGTATGTTTCTCCCCCCCACTCCTGCCGGTTCTGTTTGTGGTTATACCCGTAAGCCAGAGAAGCACGAAAAGCCGATCCAGACATATATTGCAGCATGGGTGTGAGAGCCATAAATCTGTAATCATACCGCTGATCCGTTACCCGGTTAATGCTATCCAGCATTCTTCCCGTTTCCCATGTGATAGATACTTCATATCCGGGTAAAAAAAGCCAGCGGGCATGGGAAATATGTTGACGCGTGATATGCGATTCCTGGCCATAAATCATAAAATTTCGGTTGGCAATTGCCTGAAAGGTATAATCAGCACTCCATACACCGGAGGGAGGCTGCAGAAATATGGAATGGCTCATGAGGCTTTGACGCTGTAAAAGGGTTGAATCAGTCTGCTGTTTGAAGGGATTCACCAATGGCCCTTTGCTGCCTGCCCGCTGAAGGGAAATGTTCAAATGGCTTTCCAGACGCATGTGTGTGAGCAACTGGAGTAAAAAAGAAGAAGACTGCAACCGCCATTTCGACGGATCGATGGACAACTGTTCATCCCACTGGGCCTGCCGGGTAGGTATGAAAGTATTCGCGGGGGTATATATCCGCACATAATTGCCCTGATCTGCAAATACGGCTGGTTGAAATTCATTCACCTGGGGAATCCCATCGTGATTGTAATCTACCCACACATATTGCCCCTGCCCGGCAGGTACGGGTACATAAGTAAATGCAAGCTGTTGCTGCTGGCCTCCGGCCAGGCCATACAGCAGATGATGGTCCATCCATCCTCCCACTGTAATATGATCCACCAGCTGACCGATAAGCTGGGTTCCGGCATCGTGGCTGGTGAGACTGCTATCCTGGTGAAACAAAAACTGGCTGTCGCGCACCTGCAGGCTCCGGTACGCCACATTCCACTGCAACTGATGCATGGGGTGATTCATATCTCCGTAAAGCCTGATGGTTTTGCTGATGCTGCCCATGCCAAAGCCTGTATAACCGTGAGGAGCATGGTCCAACCTGTAGGTAGCGCTGATACCCACCCGGTTGTCCTGTGAAGTGCGGCTCAAATCAAGCCGTGTGATCTGAAAATCATAACTTCCGGGTGATAATGTATCTACAGGTTTCAGATACATGGCATTTTTCTCCTGGTTCCAACCTGTGGTCAGCTCCCATTGGGTAGTGCCGCTACCCTGCCAGGATTTGGAAAAAACAAGCTGGGGTTTCCAGAGTGTGGATGTAAAAAAGGGGCTGCTCACACGAGTCAAGGTAGCCTGGCTGGTGACATGAAAATCCGGCTGGAGATACCGAAGTGTGAGCTGGTGGGAGTTTCCCTGTAATTGCACCTTCTGCGCAGATGCCTGCCCCAGCCGCCAGTATCCCTGCCAAGCATACTGCAGACCCAAGCCTTTTGACCGGGAAATGCCCGTGGAAAAGGAAAGCAGATGCTCATCGGCAGGTGCCAGCACACTATCCAGCGGCAGGCTCCATGCACGATTGAATTCCACTTCACGAAAGGGCTGCAATGCCTGGAAGCCATGCGATACAAAGTCATAATTCACCTGGGTGTTAAGCGGGATTGGCTTCCCGCCGGTACGGGCCAGGGATCTCTGATCCCGGAAGCTGAGATGAGCAGCCATCCCCTGCTGCGCCGCTGCTGAAGGAGGAGCAAAGGTGTTGACATTCAATCGGCTCCAGGCCCATTCTCCCTCCACTGTGCTGTGGGACGAGCATTCGGTGCGCACATGGAGGGTAACAAGCTGCTGGCTTCGGGGGGCCACCAGCAGAACAGCCGCTACGTAATCTCCCTGATGCTGACCATTTACAGGTGCCACCCACGTATACACCCGCCCGTTGGCGAGTGTGTTGCCCAGCACATAATCCCCCTTTCCTGGCCCTGCATAGCTGAAACTGACGTTGTACAAGGTATCGGCCGCTCCATCCGCTGAGTACAGAAACACGCTGTCATAGCGGATGCCATTCACAAGCGTGTCTATGCGCCGGTAAAGCACATGCTGGGTCAGACTGGTGTCTGGTACGGCATCGGGGTAAAAAGCCTGATCAACCTGACTACCTATCCGGCGCAGAAAAAGTTGCTGGCTAGCATCCAATGGCTGCAACAGGGGAGCCCGTTTGTTATCGGTATTGCTGTACACATGCATATCCAGCTGCAGGCGTGGCGTAGCCTGCCAGCTACCTTCTGCGTACCACTGAGCGTTTACGTAATGCTGATTGGCATATTCAAATTCCACCTGAATACGACTATCCTTGGTAATCAGCCGCCTGGGAGTAAAGCTGATCTGCCCCGTGTTGTAATCAATCACGTAATCCCGGTCTTCTCCCCGCTGAAGCAATTGTCCATCCAAATACACCTTTTCCGTGCCTGCCAGCACCGTGATCTGGGTTTCCCCTTGGTTGCCATGCAGCGGATAGGGCCCCTGATTGCCTTCCTGGCCCTGAAACACGTTTCTGGCCTGGATTCCCCTGGAAACAGCCCCGGCTACCCGAAAAGTCCACCCAGACGATTGTCCGGTATCAACCCTTTCCTTGCTGATTTCTATACCCTGCAGCCGTTTGTAGAAACGCATGAAATACGTCTGCCCCATCAGGTCAAAATCACCCACCTGCAACTGATAGGGCCGGCGGATAAAGCGCACATATACTTCATCCAGATCCTGCAAGGTAACCGTATTGCCGGCAGGCTGCACAGGTAACTGCTGATCGCTAACGGCAGCCTGCACCTGGATACTGTCGCCCAGATAGCCCGACACCTGAAGATTCAATGCCGAACGCAATATCACGCTTTGGGCATTCCCAAATGAAATGCTTCTGCCCAGGCTCCCGTTGTACTGCAGCCTTCCGGGTGAAAGCCCTTCCGATGCAGCCTGTTCGGCTTCAGGTGTATAAGGATGATTCAATGCAAATCCCTGTTTCCACGCATCAGGTTTGTGGAAAAATATGGGTGCCCCCAAAGCTTCATGAAATACGCGATAACTCACCCAAACGCTGTCTGCCGGTGGCTTGCGTTTCCAGACCAGGTAACCTTCCAGCTCATGCGGCAGATAACAACTATCGGCAATGCCCGCAATCCGGAGCGTTCCGGGTAAAATACTCAAGCTGTCAATCCTCAGGGTATCCCCCACCACTGCCAATCTTTTCACCCGCTGATTGTTCCACAGCAAATGTTGCTGGGCAGCTGCCTGTCCCATCCATCCCCAACCCAGCAAACATCCCCACCATACAAAAACCCATCGGTTGCTCAGGAGAGCAACACACACACGTGCACTGCTATTCATACGTAGCTTCATGGGGGTGCATACAAAAAAACGTTAATTTCCCAAGCCTCTGCAGCGCTGTTTGCTGAACTGCACAATCTTCTTCGTAAATTGAACTGATTTGTCTTTTCTGTGTTAAATCATAGCTATGACACCACCTGAAATCATACAGGCCTACGAGCAATATTGGCTGGAACACGGGCACCGACCGCCTTCCGTGTATGCATTTGCCAAACATATCGGCATTGCTGAGCCGGAGTTCTATGCCCATTACGGGTCATTTTCAGCACTGGAAAAAGATTTCTGGAAACAAAGCTTTGAGGATACCATCCAGCAGCTCCGGCAGGATGAAACCTATCAGCGTTATTCAGCCCGGGAAAAACTGCTGGCTTTTTATTACCTCTGGATTCAGCAACTGCGTCAACACCGGAGTTATATCTTGCTGCAAAAAAACCGGCTCTTTCTCCCATCCCCCCAAGGTTCTCAGCTGGAGAGTCTTCGCCATGCCTTTCTGGATTATGTACAGGAATTGATTCAGGCAGGCATGGAAAATAAGGAAATCAAAAAACGCACTTTGCTCTCTGACCGCTACAAATACGGCTTCTGGGCACAACTGCTTTTTGTGCTGAAGTACTGGATTCATGATGAAAGCAAGGAGTTTGAACTCACCGATGCAGCCATCGAAAAGGCGGTGAACCTGAGTTTTGACCTGATCGGCAGCCATACGTTGGATCAGATTGTAGATTTCGGTAAGTTTTTATTGATGAAAAAAGCATGAGCTCTGTCAAGGAACAAAACAGCATTCCCACTGGCAAGGTAGAACGGGCAGCCCGGTTTGCCCTTACGGGCGCCAAACTGGGTGTTAATTACGTAAAACATTATACCCGAAAGCTGCTCGACCCCGAAGTTTCAAAAGAGGAACTGCATGAGGCCAATGCGGAAGATATTTACGATGTATTGAGCAACCTGAAAGGCAGCGCCCTCAAGGTGGCACAGATGCTCAGCCTGGACCGGGGCTTTCTGCCTCCGGCCTATGCCCGCCGTTTTGCCCTGTCGCAATACAATGCCCCGCCACTGAGTGGCCCACTGGTTGTGAATACATTTCTGAAAACGCTGGGGAAAACACCTTCCCAACTTTTTGATCGGTTTAATCCGCATGCCGCCCACGCAGCTTCAATCGGGCAGGTTCACGAAGCCTGGAAAAACGGTAAAAAACTGGCCGTAAAAATCCAGTATCCCGGCGTTGCTCATAGCGTGAAATCAGATCTGCGGATCGTGAAGCCCATAGCTATCCGTATCGTAGGTCTGCAGGAGGCCGATATGGATCAATATTTCGAAGAAGTGGAAACCAAATTGCTCGAAGAAACCAACTATCGGCTGGAATTACAACGTTCGCAAGAGCTTTCGGCTGTCTGCAATCATTTACCCAACCTGATTTTCCCGCGATACTATCCAGAATATTCTTCCGACAGGATCATCACCATGGATTGGCTGGATGGCCTGCACCTGCAGGACTTTCTGGCCACGCAACCCAGCCAGGACGTACGCAACCGGGCCGGACAGGCGCTGTGGGATTTCTATCAGTTTCAGGTTCACCATCTGCGTAAGGTACATGCCGATCCGCATCCAGGCAATTTTCTGTTTCAGGCCGACGGACAGGTGGGTATCATTGACTTCGGCTGCGTGAAAGAAATTCCACAGGATTTTTATGAAAACTATTTTGCCCTGACCCGCCCCGAACTGCTGCGCGACGAAGCCCATCGCAGGCAGATTTTCCGGGCATTGGGAATATTGCATCCCAGCGATACGGAAAAAGAAATCCGGTTTTTTACTGAATTGTTCCAGAAACTGATTGACCTTACCACATTACCCTTCCAGCGGGAAATTTTCGATTTCGGTGATGCAGGATTTTTTGAAGAAATTTATACTTACACTGATTATGTGTATTCCCTCCCTGAAGTGCGTCATTCCAAGATTGTGCGGGGCACACGCCACTCGTTGTATGTGAACCGTACCTATTTCGGGCTGTATTCCATTCTGGGCGACCTGAAAGCTCAGGTCAAAACCAGCTGGCAACATATTGAGCAACTAAAACAATATGTACCAGCCAGGGTACCGTCGGGTGGTCAACTGCTGCCTTCCGAATGTGTTTCGGAAGGATAAACGAGTTTTCCATTGCGGATCTGAGCAAAAGGAGTGAGCTGATGGGTATGCAAAGTCCCATCCGGATGAATATGCCATACTTCTATACCTTTCGTTACCAGGGCATCGGCCACCAGCATGCGATGACAACGCCAGGGCACTGCTTCTGCGCACATGATACATACCCGCTGCCTGCGCGATAGCATCATCAATTCAGCCAATCCCCGGACAAATGCTTCGGTCTGCATGTAATCCGCAAATCCCCTGAAAGCTGGCTGGCGCCAGCCGGTATTTACCGAATCCTTCTGCACTTTTCTTCTTCCTCCGAGCTCCGTGAGGAGATAATATCCAATTCCCACTGCCGATAAAGACTCAGCCAAAGCCCCAGCATTGAACCAGGGTACAAACCTGGAACCGGGAAAAGATCGGATATCCACCAGCAATTGGATATTATGGTTTTTGAGCAAAGCAATGAATTCATCAATCGGATGCACAGAATGGCCAATGGTGAAGACCCGGAGCGGGTCAGGCTTGTCGTTTTCTTTCTGCAAAGCCATCAGCGCAGTTTCATTTGCCGGGCATCCCAATAGACCGGCTTTTGCTGTTCATAGCTAAGGTTGCAGGCCAGAGCCGGCGCGGCTGCCCGGAAACCGAATGTAGCATCTTCAATGATAGGAGCCCTTCCGCGAACGGCATCTATAAATCGTTGCATGTGTGCCTGATGATCGTCATACCCCTCCGGTACGGTAAATACAATTTCTTCGGCGGGGGGTGCGATGCGGGTTTGAGGTGGATATTTCCGATCGTATTCGGCCACGAAAGCCTTCTGTACATCTTCCGGGAATGTGTCAAAACTATCCCATCCGCCATAGCCCGGAGCCTGCGGTAAAGGCTGCCGCCTGAGCCGGCAAGTATTATCGCCTATTTCTATCACCCCTTCCGTACCCACCAAGCGGGTATAACCGCCACCTCCGCTGCCATCGGCAAAGTTCACTTCCAGCATTACCCGGAATGCCGGATGCTTGCCGGCCGATGCGGGATAATCAAGCAGAGCAGCCATGATATCCGGCACATCGCGACCATCTTTCCAGTAGCTGAGCATGCCTGTGGCATAAATGCGCTCCGGACCCATGGCTCCTGTAATGAAATGTAAACCACTGAGCAGATGCACAAATAAATCGCCCGGAATGCCCGTTCCATAAGCCTGGTAATTGCGCCAGCGGAAAAAACGAACGGGATCGAAAGGTACTTTGGGCGTATCCTTCAGAAAAGTATCAAAATCAATGGTCTGAGGGGAAGCATCGGGAGGAATGGAATATTGCCAGGCACCCAATGCATCGTGGCGGTCAATCCGTGCTTCTACCAAATTAAGATCCCCGATTTCACCGGCTTCGTATAATTTTTTTGCCTGCTCATACAACACACTGCTTACCCGCTGACTGCCCACCTGCAGAGGACGCCCCGATTGCTGTTGTGCAACTATCACACCGGCTCCCTGATCCAAAAGCTGCACCATAGGCTTTTCGCAATACACCGCTTTGCCGGCTTTCAGTGCATCGATGGCAATGGTATTATGCCAAAGGTCGGCCGTAGCAATCAGCACCGCATCCACATCATTGCGGCTTAGCAAATCCTGATAGTGACGGGTGGTATATATGTGATCACCAAACACTTCTTTCGCACGCCGTAGCCTTCCGTCATACAGGTCGGCCACCCCCACCAGCTCTACACCGGGCACCTTCAATGCCGAACGCGTGTCCTGAAACCCCATGATGCCCATGCCTATCGCAGCAACCCGCAATTTTTCTGCGCCGGAAGCCATAGAAGGCTGATGCAATGTATAGGTCTTTACTTTGCTCGCTCCCTCCGCCGACCACCAGCTGCTACCAGCCATCAGTCCGATCAATCCGCCCAGCCGAGTGAGAAATGTTCTTCTTGATTCCATATCGTAAAAATTACAGTCAAGTTTTTCGGATCATGTTTCGCAGCAAAGCCACGATAAACGTAAAAATGGCAGAACCTATAATGGCCCAGATAACGGGAAATGACTCACCCTGAATATGAACGGCCAGGATAAGGGGCAGATGCAGCTGGGCGGCTAGCCAGGTACCCATGTAAGCCCCAATCAGGCCTACTACCAGAGAAACCAGGCAACCTCCCAGGTTGTAGCCTGCCAGGCTTTGTCCAATGGCTCCACAAATAGCTGCAATCAGAAGTAAAAGGAGAAAATTACCGGTTGTCATAAAAAAGAAAATGAAAAATAGCTTTTCTTTTTGAAAATACAAACAAATGCAGCCTTGTTATGTTGTTTCGTGCAAGAATCAAAAGGGATGGCCGATATATTTCTGGCTCATGCTTTTTCCGGCAAGACTGTCCTAAATTTGTGGCTTCTAAATACAGTGGTCAACTCTATGCATCATGATCAGCAGGGTTATGCCCCCTTTGTTAGCCGGCATATAGGAACGTTTGGACAGGAATCCGCATTGTTGGAAACCATTGGTTTTAAAACTACGGATGAATTAATCGAAAAAACCATCCCGAAAGACATCAGGCTTCAGACTCCTCTCCGGCTGCCACCGCCTGTGGATGAAGCCGGATTGCTCAGGGAACTGAAAACATTATCGTTGCAAAATCAGCTCTTTCGTTCTTTCATTGGACAGGGCTATTATGGTACGCATACGCCGCCTGTCATTCAGCGCAACCTGTTTGAAAACCCCAACTGGTATACGCCTTACACACCCTATCAGGCCGAAATTTCGCAGGGGCGCCTGGAAAGCCTGCTCAACTTCCAGACGATGGTGGCTGATCTCACCGGCCTGCCCATTGCCAACGCTTCGTTGCTGGATGAAGGCACCGCAGCTGCAGAGGCTATGCTGATGCTTTATCGTTATGTGCATGCCAATGAGAACAGTACCCGTCATCGCTTTTTCATCGATGTCCGGCTGTTTCCCCAGACCCTAGACGTATTGCTGACCCGCGCCGAGCCCCTGGGTATTGAATGGGTGCTGGGAAAATGGGAAGAAGCCCGGATTGATGAACAATTTTTCGGGGCTATTGTACAATATCCCGATCAGGAAGGGGCGATTCACGATTATCGGAGCTTCATCAGTCAGGTACATGCTACCGGAGCTTATGTGGTTATGGCTACCGATTTGCTGGCATTGACCCTGCTTATGCCTCCGGGAGAAATGGATGCCGATGTGGCTGTGGGATCAACCCAGCGTTTCGGGGTGCCGATGGGCTACGGTGGACCTCATGCGGCATTTTTTGCAGCAAAAGAAATGTTCAAACGCTTTATACCGGGCCGGATCATTGGGGTGAGCGTGGATAGCCAGGGGAATCAGGCGCTTCGGATGGCTTTGCAAACCCGCGAACAGCATATCAAGCGGGAAAAAGCTACTTCCAATATCTGTACGGCTCAGGCGCTGCTGGCCAATATGGCAGCCATGTATGCCGTGTATCATGGCCCCGAAGGACTGAAAAACATAGCCCTTCGGGTACACCAGCTCACGACAGCCCTTTACGAAGGATTGCATGAACTGGGCTATGCCTGCAGCCACAACTATTTTTTTGATACCCTATGGATTGCCACAGATCAGCCCCAGGAGGTCCGTCGCATTGCCGAAGCTTACCGTATCAATTTCCGGTATCCCGATCCGCAGTATGTGGGCATCTCACTCGACGAAACCACCACACCGGCAGATGTACTGGATATCCTGCATGTGTTTGCCCTGGCTAAAGGAGAAGATCGGGCACAGTTTACGCTTGCGGAGGAATCATCTACTTCTCGTCTGCCCAAAAATTTGCTACGCAGCTCAGCTTTCCTCACTCATCCGGTGTTTCATCAATATCACACCGAAACCCGCCTGATGCGCTATATCCATCAGCTGGAGAACAAAGACATAGCCCTAACCCGAAGCATGATACCTCTGGGGAGCTGCACGATGAAGCTGAATGCAGCAGCAGAAATGCTACCCCTCAGCTGGCAACACTGGAGCCAAATACATCCTTTTGCTCCGCCAGAACAGGCCCGGGGCTATCAGGAACTAATCAGGCGGCTGGGTGAGTATCTGTGTACCATCACAGGTCTGGATGTATGCAGTTTTCAGCCGAACAGTGGTGCCCAGGGTGAATATACAGGCCTGCTCACCATCAGGCGTTATTTTACTGCGAAGGGTCAATCCCAGCGCCGCATCATGCTCATTCCATTGTCGGCTCATGGCACCAATCCTGCCAGCGCCGTGATGGCCGGCATGCAGGTGGTTACCGTGAAAACCCTCGACAACGGATACATTGATCTGCAGGATTTCCGGGAAAAAGCTCATCAACATCGCAATGAACTGGCCGGAGTGATGATCACCTACCCCAGTACATACGGCATCTTTGAAGAGGAGATTAAGCAATTGTGTGAGATCGTACACGAATGCGGCGGATTGGTTTATCTGGATGGTGCCAATATGAACGCCCAGATCGGACTTACCTCTCCGGCGATGATTGGTGCAGACATCTGCCATCTAAATCTGCATAAAACATTTGCCATTCCCCATGGAGGCGGTGGACCCGGCATGGGACCCATTTGTGCCAAAAGCTTTCTAGCTCCCTACCTGCCCGACCATTATCTTTTCCATCAAAGCGAGTATCAGCATAAAAGCAATGGTCATCCGGCCACGCGTTATCATGCCGTAAGCTCAGCTCCTTATGGTTCACCCTATATCCTGATCATCAGCTATGCCTACATCCGGCTGCTGGGTGCTGAAGGGCTTCGCCGGGTAAGCGAGCATGCCATCCTGAATGCCAATTACATGAAAACCCGCCTGGAAAAAGCTTTCCCTGTGCTTTTCACAGGTCGGCATCATACCTGCGGGCATGAGTTTATCATTGATTTGCGACCCTTCCGGCAATCTGCTAATATCGAAGTGGAAGATGTAGCCAAAAGGCTCATGGATTTTGGGTTCCATGCTCCTACCATCAGCTTCCCGGTTCCGGGCACCATGATGATTGAACCTACGGAAAGTGAAGACCGGGAAGAAATGGATCGCTTTTGCGATGCCTTGCTGCAAATCCGCCAGGAAATTGAGGCTATTGCAGCGGGTAAAATGGACCGCCAGGATAACCCGCTCAAACATGCCCCACATACCCACTACATGCTGGTAGCCGATCACTGGCCTCACGCCTATTCAAGGGAAATGGCTGCCTATCCGTTACCTTTTGTCCGAGAAAACAAATACTGGCCTCCGGTGAGCCGGATCAATCAGACCCTGGGCGACCGGCATCTGATCTGTACCTGCCCACCGGTACATACCTACGCCAACCAGGAACAGGAAAATTAGCATACCGAAAAATCCATGCTGTTTGTGCTGAAGGTATTATATTTGGCCTGACGAATATATGACACAGTTATTGTAAGCGTTTAAAACACTCCTATGAGTCGACTATTCATCACCAAACCACTACAAAAACTCTTTGCTGAAGCTGCTGACACTGAAAAAGGATTAAAACGGGCACTCACCCGCACCAATCTGATTGCCTTGGGTATCGGAGCTATTATCGGAGCCGGTATTTTCGTGCTCACCGGACAAGCCGCAGCTCAATACTCCGGCCCGGCCGTGGTAATTTCCTTTGTGATTGCAGCCATTGCGTGCGGTTTTGCAGGCTTGTGCTATGCCGAGTTTGCTTCGATGATCCCTATTGCCGGCTCGGCATATACCTATGCCTATGCCACGCTGGGTGAGTTTATCGCCTGGGTTATTGGCTGGGACCTGATCTTGGAATATCTGTTCGGCGCATCTACTGTGGCTGTGGGCTGGTCGGGCTATGTGACGAGTTTTCTCAAAGATATTGGCATCCATATCCCCGAATATCTTGCCAATGCTCCGGTGAAGTATGATCCGGCTAGCCATCAGCTTGTCGCTTCCGGAGCCTTCCTGAACCTGCCAGCTATGTTTATCATTGCCCTCATGACCACTTTGCTGGTGATCGGCATCAAGGAGTCGGCCCGTTTCAACAATATCATTGTGTTTGTAAAACTCCTGGTGATTTTTCTCGTCATCGGATTTGGCATTCATTACATTGTTCCAGAAAACTATCATCCTTTTATTCCACCTAACGAAGGGACCTGGGGCATTTACGGCTGGAGCGGGGTATTCCGGGCAGCAGGAGTGATTTTCTTTGCCTATATCGGGTTTGACGCAGTATCCACCGCTGCACAGGAAGCCAAAAACCCACAAAAAGACATGCCCTGGGGTATTCTGGGGTCTTTGCTGATCTGCACCCTCCTGTATATTGCCATGGGTTTTGTGATGACCGGCATGGTGAATTATACTAAACTCAATGTGGCCGATCCGGTAGCCGTAGCCGTCAATGCTGCTGGTCCTTCCCTGTTCTGGCTCAGATTTCCGGTGAAAATTGGCGCCATTGCGGGCTTAAGCTCAGTGATTCTGGTTATGCTCATGGGGCAGCCCCGCATCTTTTACTCCATGGCCAATGATGGCCTGCTGCCCAAATCATTCAGCAAATTACATCCCCGTTTTCGTACACCTTACATTACAACCATCGTAACAGGCCTGGTAGCCATGCTGGTGTCAGGAGTTTTTCCAATAGGCCTGTTGGGAGAACTGGTATCGATTGGCACCCTGCTGGCATTCACCATTGTATCGGCAGGTATCCTGATTTTACGCAGGTCGAAACCTCACCTGCACCGGCCCTTTAAAACCCCTGGTTATCCGGTGGTGCCGTTCTTGGGAATTTTATTTCCTTTCCTGGTGATGCTCACCCTGCCTTTTGACACCTGGTTGCGGCTGATTCTCTGGATGGCACTTGGCCTGGATATTTTTTACCTATACAGCCAGCATCACAGCCATGTGGTCCGGGACATGGATACGCGGCCTGGGCGGCACTTTGCCATTGAAGCGCTGCCTGTTGTGCTGGTTACCTTGCTCTTGCTGGTAATGTCTTTCTTTTCTCCAGAAAAATGGGTACTATACGCAGCTATTATCCAGATTCTGGTATGCTTGTATGTGTTGGTGCGGCTTCGGAATGAAATCCGTATCAGCCAACCGGCAGTCGTGAGTGAAGAAAAATCTTAATGCATCATATAGTTGGTTTAATTTTAATTCAGCCATGGGAAGAATATTTGAGGTACGGAAAGCGAAAATGTTTGCCCGGTGGGATCGGATGGCCAAACAATTTACCCGCCTGGGAAAAGAAATTGAGATTGCCGTCAAGCAGGGTGGCCCTGATCCGGAAAACAATCCCACCCTGCGCAGAATCATCCAGAATGCCAAGAGCGTAAACATGCCCAAAGACCGGATTGAAGCCGCAATTAAACGGGCAATGGATAAAGACAAGTCGGCCTACGAAGAAATCATATACGAAGGATATGCCCCGCACGGGGTAGCTGTGCTGATTGAAACAGCTACTGACAACCCCACCCGCACCGTGGCCAACCTGCGCATGTATTTCAACCGCGGAGGCGGAAGTCTGGCTACCAGCGGATCAGTTGCTTTTCTGTTCAAACGGATGGGTGAGTTTGTACTGGAAAAAGAAAAGTTGAAAGATCCTGACGAACTGGAACTGGAATTGATTGATTATGGTATGGAAGATTTCGGAGAAGACGAGGAAGGACATCTGATCGTTCGCACGGCTTTCCATGATTTCGGCCGGATGAATGAATTTCTTGAACAGAAGGCTATTCCCGTGGTGCGTGCCCAGCCGATATATATTCCCACCTCAGTGGTTGAACTGCCCGAACACGAAGCCCAGCAGGTGCTGGAACTGGTTGACAAACTCGAGCAGGACGACGATGTGCAGCACGTGTATCATAATCTGGTGTAAACTAAAGCAACCTTTTTCTGTTTCGTGACGACTCCATAAGGTACTTAAAACCTTTATGTCATGAAACAGTTCTTGTATCTTCTTTTCTGTGCGCTGATGCTGACGGGTTGGGCAGCTTGCAGCAAATCATCCAACAATTATGGTGGAGGCAACACGGGTGGGAATACCGGTGGAAACAGTGGCGGTTCATCAGGTAATATTATAAGTATCAGCAATTATAGTTTTTCACCCTCCAGCCTTACTATCGCCAAAGGAACTACCATCAAATGGACCAATCAGGATCCCGTCACCCACACCGTTACGGAGGATAATGGAAAATTTGATAGTGGCAATCTCCCATACGGGCAAAGCTATTCCTATACCTTTAGTGATACAGGCACCTACCACTATCATTGTTCCATACACACCTACATGAAAGGTACTATCGTCGTGCAATGAAATATCATCCTTGAGGATGATAGTACTTCATGGCTTCCGGAATCCATTTACGGATATCTGCAATGCGCTGGGCATCACTGGGGTGATCACTAAGAAACACGGGTATCTGTCCGTTGCCGGCCTGCGACATACGTTGCCAGAAGTCCAGGGCTGCATGCGGATCATAGCCGGCCAGTGCCATGAAAATCAATCCCAGGTGATCGGCCTCTGACTCCTGCTTCCGGGAATGTGGCAAAACCACACCCAGTGTGGTGCCAATATCGTAAGCCTGAAGAAAGGCATCACGGGTGGCCTGGGGTTTTTCATTCATGAAAATGGCCAACGCTTCTCCCCCGGCCTGCTGCAGCAATTGTTCCGACATGCGCTCAGCGCCATGCTGGGCAATGGCATGGGCAATTTCATGACCCATCACCACTGCCAATCCGTTTTCATCTTTTGTGTAGGGCAAAATGCCTGTATAAACCACCACTTTCCCGCCCGGCATGCACCAGGCGTTGGCTTCCTTGCTCTCTACCAAATGAAATTCCCAATGATAGTTGGCCACCCGATCGGCATAACCATGCTGGGTAAGATATTGGGTAATGGCCTGCGCCAACCGTTGCCCTACCCGCTGTACCATCTGAGCTTGCGTGCTGGTTGAAGGAACAACTTTGTTTTGGGAAAGAAAACTATGGTATTCGGTGAGCGCCATCTGATCGAGCTGACTTTCAGGCACCAGATGAAGCTGTGATCTGCCTGTGATAGGCACACGTGCACAGCCGGATATGATCCATAACACAATCGTCCAGGTAATGATTCGTTTCATGCATCACTGGTTTTTGGAAGTGAAATGATACAAACATTTTACAAGTATAAAAACAACGATTGTACCAGAGATGAATGGGTGATGATGGTTTTCAGGAATGGGGGTTCCGGTCAGATGACGATTTCCGTTTTTTAAACAGAGAAACCCGGTTTTCCCGACCATGTAACAACCGTTGAATATTTTTCTGATGGGTAAGAATCACCAGCAAGGCAATGACAATGGCAAACAATTGATACACAAAAGCGTGTTCCCTGAAGATAAACAGGATCAGGAGCGGAAATGCAATGGCAGCCAGTATGGAGCTCAATGATACGTAGCGCGTGAGAAAAAGTACGAGTATAAATACGCCTACACAGCAAAGCGCAACCACGGGCTGTATAGCCAGTACCATGCCGAACAGGGTAGCCACCCCTTTACCTCCCCGAAATTCGGCCCAGATAGGAAAGATGTGTCCCACCACGGCCGCAAGCCCAAGTGCCAGCTGAAAATTCATCAACTGGGAAGCGTGTTCGGGTTGGTTGTAATAAGGCAACAAATGAGCCAGTTGAACAGCTACCACACCTTTGAGCATGTCCAGAATCATCACCACCGTACCAGCCCGGGGACCGAGAACCCGAAATGTATTGGTTGCCCCTGCATTACCGCTGCCATATTCCCGGATATCAATATGAAAAAAGCGTTTGCCGATCCAAACGGCGTTGGATATGGACCCAATGAAATAGGCAAGAATAATCAGGAAAAGTTCAGACATACAGGCTTCACAAATTTAACAGAAAGCCATGACAGGCGCTTCAGTCTTATTTTATCCAACAAATACAGAACTCCCCTTACTCTCCCTGCTCAGCTGTATTGCTACGGCCATGCCGCGGGTGGGAAGGAGATTGCCTGGAATGTGGCCGGGGTCCGCGCGGACGGTTATAAGCATTTACCTGAGGCTGGTGATAACCTTCCGGCCGGGGTAACAAGGCCTTGCGGGAAAGTTTGAATTTTCCAGTTTTATGATCTGCTCCCGTCAGTTTTACCTTGATTTTATCTCCTTCTTTGAGCACACCTTCTAGGCTATCGAGATGTTTCCATGACACTTCGGAGATGTGAAGCAACCCCTGCCTGCCAGGTAAAAATTCCACGAATGCACCATAAGGCATCACGGCCTTTACCTCCCCTTCATAGGTTTCGCCCACCGTAGGCACGGCTACAATGCCTTTAATCCATTGGACTGCCTTTTCCAGGCTATGCTTATCGCTGCTGAAGATGCTCACTTCACCGGTAGCACCCACTTCTTCAATGCTGATGGTGGTTCCGGTTTCCCGTTGAATTTCCTGAATGATTTTACCGCCCGGACCAATAACGGCGCCAATAAATTCACGATCAATAAACATTTTCACCACACGAGGCGCATGGGGTTTGGGTTCTTCCCTATGTTGCGGAATGCACTGATACATGGCATCCAGAATAAACAAACGGGCCTGACGGGCCTGTTCAAGCGCTTCCCGCATCACATCCATGCTCAGCCCATCCACCTTGATATCCATTTGCACACCACAAATACCCTCGCGAGTACCGGCTACCTTGAAATCCATATCACCCAGATGATCCTCATCACCCAAGATATCCGTGAGAATAGCATATTTGCCATCTTCCGGCCGCGAAATCAGCCCCATGGCGATACCACCCACATGTTTCGGGAGGGGCACACCTGCATCCATCAACGCCAATGAGCCTGCACAAACTGTTGCCATGGAAGAAGAACCATTTGATTCCAGAATGTCGGATACCACTCTTACGGTGTAGGGATAATCGCCGTTGGGCATCATTTGTTTCAGGGAACGAAGGGCAAGATTGCCATGGCCTATTTCACGACGGCCCGGCGCCCGCATCATCTTCACTTCACCCGTGGAGAAAGGCGGAAAATTATAATGCAGGATGAACTTGCTGTAATCCGATATAGCCGCTGTTTCAATCAACAGCTCATCTTCCGGGGTGCCTAAGGTAACCGTCGTCAGGGATTGGGTTTCCCCGCGTGTGAAAATGGCGGAACCATGGGTGGAAGGCAATACATCCACCTGCATATCGAGCGGACGGATATCTTTTAATCCACGCCCATCCAACCTGCGTCCTTCATCCAGAATCATGTTCCGCACGATTTCCCGTTGCAACTCATGGAAATAATAACCTACCAAAGGCTGATCTTCTGCAGGCAATTCTCCCAACGCCTGGGTAATTTCTTCCTGCAGCTGCTTGAATGCTTCCGTACGCTGCTGCTTGGTAGTATTGGTATGCGCAATGGCCGAGATACGATCTTTGGCCAGTTCTGCAATCTTTTCCTTTAATGCTTGGTTTCGGTGTGGTTTGGGATAATCTCTTTTGGGTTTTGCGCCGGCTTTCTCCCTGAGTTGTTGCTGAGCAGCAATTTGTATTTTGATAGCTTCATGAGCCAGCTGAATGGCCTGAACCAGATCTTCTTCCAGGCATTCCTTGCTTTCGCCCTCCACCATCAGAATATTTTTCTCAGTGGCGCCTACGATGAAATCCATATCGGCCGCGGCCAGCTGGCTGCGGGAAGGGTTGATGATAAACTGCCCATCCACACGTGCCACCCGCACTTCAGAAATCAATTCCTGGATGGGAATGTCAGAAACTGCCAGTGCAGCCGATGCTGCTAATCCTGCCAGCGCATCAGGCATCACCTCTGCGTCGGATGAAACTAATGTAACCAGCACCTGTACATCACAGAAATAATCGTCCGGAAAAAGAGGACGCAAAGCCCGGTCAATCAGCCGGCTGATAAGTACTTCGTAGTCGGACAATTTGCCCTCACGTTTGAAAAAGGAGCCAGGAATGCGACCTGCAGCAGCAAAACTTTCACGGTAATCTACTATCAACGGGAAAAAATCCTGCCCTTCCTTCGGCTCTTTACCGGCCACCACGGTAGCTAGCAGAATGCAATCACCCATGCGTACGGTAACGGCTCCATCGGCCTGGCGGGCCAGCCTCCCTGTTTCAATTTCAACTTTGCGGCCATCGCCCAAATCAAATTCAACAGTTATAGGTTGCAAACTCATAGTTAGTTCCTTTTATTTTATCAGTTCAGGATATAAAAAAACTATTCCCAACACGCATCACGGGTTGGGAATAGCCAGTCATGAAAACCAGGTTTATTTTCTTAAGCCAAGCTTGTCAATCAACGACCGGTAGGCTTCCAGATTGGTTCTCGACAAATATGTCAGCAACCGCTTGCGCTGCCCTACCAGTTTCATGAGGCCACGGGTGGTGGAAAAATCTTTTTTGTGTTGTTTCAAATGTTCGGAAATATGATCAATCCGATAGGTAAGCAGAGCAATCTGGGCACATACATCGCCCGTATTTTTCTCATGGCCTCCGTATTCTTTAATCAGCTCTGCCTTTTTTTCACTCGTAAAATAAGATGACATGGGAATATCGCTTAAAATAAATCTTTGCAAAGGTAGGGTAATTTATGTTAATATCCATAGGTTTCGCATTGGCGGTATTTTTTGTATCATTCATGGAATTTTCCTGAAAAATCAAGCTCATCCTATTACCTTTATTCTATGTTTTCAGTGAAAGGCAATCCACCACTCTTTCTTTGGCTATTATGCTTCACCCCGGCAGCAACCCATCTTACATAAATCTTTCTTATGCGCATTTTGTATCTGGTTACACTGGACAATATACATGATACCGGCAAAATTTACAAAATCCGTGATCGGTTGAATTATTGGCGCAGGGCCGGACACCTGGCGCAGGTATGGATTCTTTCGCGCGACCACGAATATACGATCCGGGGCTTAAGCGAACAGGAAGGGGTAAAAGTGTTTAATGCGCTGCCCTTTCATTTGCCGCTTTCTGGCCGTTTGTCCTGGGTGAAAAAAACAGAGCGGTACATCCGGCAGGCTGTATCTCTGCGGCAACTCAGCCGGGAAATCGCATTGTTTCAGCCCGAATTGATTTATTATCATCAACATATCTGGCTACCTGGCCTGGCTGGTTTGCTGCGCCGGCATCTATCGGTCATGGAAGTGAATGTCATTGATACCGAAGAGGTGAAATTCACGCCTCTGCTACGCAGGTGGATTTACCGGGCAGGCCGAAAAAGCCTGATTCGCTCCGTGGATGGCCTGGTATGCGTGACCCCTGAGATTGAAGCCAGATTCAAAAGATATGGCAAGCCCAGCTGTGTCATCAGCAATGGCATTGATCTGAACCGGATACCCCTGAAGCGGCCAGACCCGTCGGGAAGAGCCCATTTGATTTTTGTGGGTTCATCTGATATTCCTTCGCAAGGAATTGATCTGGTCATCCGTTTAGCCCGAAGACTTCCCCAGTACGTATTTCATATCGTTTGTCCCGATTTACCCGTAGGAAAACAACAAAACATCATCTCACACGGTGCCCTGTGCGACACACAGCTGAAAAGCTTATACATGCGCATGGATATCGGGATTGGTACATTGGCTTTGCATCGCAAACACATGCAACAGGCCTGTCCACTCAAGGTAAGGGAATATATCGCAGCAGGCCTGCCCCTGATACTGGCCTATGAAGATTGTGACCTGCCCGATGATCCGCATATTCTGCGACTTCCTTATGGGCTTCAGCATCTGGACGATGCATGGGTTTCAAAAATTGAAGCATTTGTCGAAAGAAACCGCCTGAAACGTCTGCCAGAGAGCATTCGCCAGCGGGTGGCTCTGGAAAGAAAAGAAGTGATGAGGCTGGCCTTTTTTGAACATTTGCTTAACGGCTACCGCACCAATCACCTGCCCGCATTTATCTTTCAACCTGCATCAGAGGAAGCCATTGCTCAAGCCACTGAGCCCAGCTCAGTTCAAACGCCGGTTGCCTTTTAACATCCGGAGCCTGTGGCATAGATGTGATATCCCCCTCCATCAGGGCTTTCATGGCTTTTGCCCAGGCATCGGCATCCAAAGGTGGTAGCCAATTTACTCTCGGATAACCGGATAAGGTTTCTTTTGCATACGGCAAATCGGCCGCCAGGATGGGCAATCCCAACGCTGCAGCCTCGCTGAGCGGCAAGCCCCAGGTTTCACACAAGGAAGGAAATACCAATGCATGGGCACGCAGGTAACATTCCTTCAACGCATCGGCCTGCAGATATCCTGTAAACCGGACAGGTAAATCAGCCGGATATTTCTTCCTCAATTTCCGGATATAAGCGTTTTCATCGGCAGCATAGGTACATACGATCTCAAAACGCCGGATGCCTTGCTCTGCCAATATGTGGGCGGCTTTAAACAACACATAGTGGTTTTTGTACGCATACGGATAAGCCGGGAAGAAAAACCGGAAAGCATCAGGCTGGGAGAGTGTTTGCAGCTCCCGACCTCTGGATGATCTCTCCACCGGTGGTATTACCCACACTCGGTCCGGCTTCAGGGTATATCGTTGCAGCAGTTGTTCCCGCAGCTGATGTTGCTGGACAAAGATCCAGTCATTGGATTGAAGGTTGCGCAGATAGACCAGCTGATAGAGCCATTTCAGCATCAGCAAGTTGGGCTGGTTCAGCCACATGCGCCAGGGAATGCAGGCAAACAGGAGCGGATGATGGAAATACACGGCGCGGAACCGGCTGCACACCGGCGGCGTACTATCCTGCAGGGAAAGCCACAGTGCAGGTTTCCAGCGGCGGGCCAGGCGGGGAAAAAGCAAATATTCATAATACAACCTGCGCCACCATCCTGTACGGGCCTTGGGAAAATCCATGTATTCGACACCCGGCAATACGGGATAATCTTCTTTCCGATAAACCAGTGCGCGGATACAACATCTACCGGCCGCTGCAGCCGCCAGCTCCTCCAGGCAAAGGCCTACTACCTTTATCGTCCCTCCCCTGAAGAATCGCTCTGCTGAAACCACGATCAGCGGCTGCATACAACTTGGGTTCAGGATAACCGGATATCAGCCATATCGCTCACCCTGCCCAATTCCGTACGCAACACACGGGATGGAAATTTCTGCAAAACCAGATAATCATGTGTGGCCATAATCACCGTAGTATGGTAATCCCGTGAAATCTGAAACAGCAATTGCATAATGCCGTCTGAGGTTTCGGGATCCAGGTTTCCCGTCGGCTCATCGGCAAGAATCAGCTTGGGCGAGTTCAGCAATGCCCTTGCAATATCCACCCTTTGCTGCTCGCCTCCCGAAAGCTCATAGGGCATCTTGTAGCCTTTCGTTTTTAGTCCCACCTTATCCAGCACATCGAGAATTTTTTCTTCCATGAGCTTTTGATCCTTCCAGCCTGTAGCTTTTAACACAAAACGAAGATTATCATGCACATTTCGGTCGGTTAACAACTGAAAATCCTGAAATACAATACCCAGATTGCGTCGCAGATAGGGCACATTTTTCCAGGTTAATTTTTTCAGGTCAAAACCTGCCACCATACCTTCTCCACCGCAAAGAGGCAAATCGCCATATAAGGTCTTGAGCAGGCTGGTTTTGCCTGTGCCTGTTTTACCCACCAGATAAACAAATTCGCCTTTGCGGATGGTAATATTCACATCGCTCAGAATCACGGCTTTGCCATGGCAGATTTGCGCGTGCTGCAATGAAACAATCACATCTTCTTCCATAATCATGTGCATTGAAACAAAAATAACGGCTAATTCCCATTTCCCGATAGCGTGTAAGCAATGGTACCCGCATCCGGATGGATAATCTGCAAATGGGGTTTCCCTGCTTCAGCTTTCACAATGCGCCCAGTCACAAGGGCCTCGATGTGAAAGGTTTGTGCCAAACGAATGATTTCTTCAGCATGTGCTTCGGGGGTAATGATTTCCATGCGATGACCCATGTTGAATACCTGAAATAGCTCTTCCCAGCTGGCTGAAGATACCTGCCGGATCAACCGGAATAGCGGAGGAAGCGGAAACAACCGATCTTTAATAGCTGCCAGGCCCTCTGGCAAAAAACGCATTAGCTTGGTTTGTCCGCCGCCGGTGCAATGTATCAACCCATGAATCCAATCGAGATGTTCCTCCAGCAGGGATTTAAGAAACGGTGCATAGGTTCGAGTGGGCGACAACAGCCAATCGCCTAAGGTATATGCATCATCCGAAACCTTGTCTGACAGCCGGTATGGGCCGGTATATTGTAATTCGGCATCCAGTTGCAGATCACAGGCTTCCGGATAGTCGTGCAAATAACTTTTGTGGAGCAGTTCATGCCGGGCAAGCGTAAGCCCGTTGCTGCCGATACCGCTGTTGTAGGTTTGTTCATAAATGGTTTGACCAAAAGATGCCAGGCCCACAATCACATCTCCTTCGCGGATCCGATCATTGGTAACCAGCCTGGTCTTAGGCCAACGCACCGTCATATTGCCATCCACCACAAGGGTACGCACCAGATCACCCACATCGGCTGTTTCACCGCCTACATAATGAATATCCACGCCATACGCACGCAACTGATCTATACAAGCCACAGTACCTTCTATCAGGGCTTTCAGTACTTCAGCGGGAATCCATCTTTTGTTTCTGCCAATAGTTGAGGTATAGACAAAATGCCTGTAAGCACCTACACACAGCAGATCGTCTAGATTCATCACCAATGCATCCTGTGCAATGGCATTCCAAACCTCCATATTGCCTGTTTCCCGCCAGTACAGATAAGCCAGCAGCGATTTTGTACCCGCACCATCGGCATGTGAAAGGCAGGTCCATTCAGGATCCTGGGCTAGATAGTCGGGAAATACGCGACAGAAAGCATGCGGATATAATCCCTGATCGAGCTTTGCAATAGCGGCATGCACTTCTTCTTTGGATGCGGATACGCCGCGGCGTTGGTAAAGCGAATCTTTCACTGATACATGCAATTGAAACACAAATCTACAAGAAGCCCGCAAATGACAGGGTAAGCCTGTAAAATACTCACGGACGAGCGGCACCGACATCCGGATGGGCTGTAGCCAATACTACTTTGGCATGCAGCTGACGGGCAATTTCCATCACCTTTACCACATCATCAATAGGAACGGTTTTATCGGCATTGATCACAATGGTGGCGTCCACCTGTTCACCGGCCAGCTTGGGAGCCAGTACCTGGGCCAACTGATCAAAGGGTACCTGTGTGGTGCCCACATAATACCGCTGCTGGGCATCAATGCTCACTACCACTGTTTGTTTGGCTTTGGTATTGCTTTCGGCCCGCGGCAGGGAAAGCTTGATGACGTTTGGATTGGCAAGGGTGGATACAATCAGAAAGAACAACAGGAAAATAAACAAAATATCATTCAGGGCAGAACTTTCTACCTTGGCCTCTTCCCGTCGTCTTTTGCGCAGATCCATGACTCAACGTGTTGGTTCCTGCAAAATATCAATAAATTCTGCTGCCGCAGCCTCCATTTTGTTGATCACCTTGTCTATCTGTGCATTTAGGTAACTGTATCCCATGTAGGCAAATATACCAATAATCAAACCCGTAGCAGAGGTAATCATCTTCACATAAATACCACCAGCAATGGTTCCCAAAGTAATATCAGACGTTACTGAAATATTGAAAAATGTTTGAATCATTCCGGCAATGGTTCCTAGAAAGCCAAACATCGGAGCAACAGCTGCTACCATGGAAAGGATAATCATATTTTTTTCAAGCTTGTAAATTTCCAGCTTGCCCACATTTTCCATAGAGCGTTCAATATTGTCAATGGGCTTGCCAATGCGCTGAATGCCTTTTTCAATCATGCGGGCTGCCGGATTATCGGTGTTTTTTGCCAGTGTGCGGGCAGCCGTTACATTGCCATTCATGATATGATCGCGGATCATATTCATGAAATTACTTTCAATGCGCCCTGCTTTGCGGATGACGACATATCGTTCAATAAAAAAGAAAATAGCAATCAGGGAAAGAATGCCAAGCGGAATCATCAACACCCCGCCTTTCTTCAGTAAATCAAACAAACTGATGGATTGCTGCGCCGGTGGCGTATTGGCCAGATGATTCAGGGAATCGGCTATCCGAAGCAGGGAATCTGTAGCCTGTGACTGGATTTGCAACAAAATGCCCGACATGTATCGCTGTTTAAATGCCCAAAAATAAGTAAATGCTTGTCGATATGAAAAACGATCATACGTGCCGGCTGGTATCCAAAAGCATGAATTAGGTAATTCTTAACAACTTTGTTGCCATCCGAAGAGGAAATGCTTGTGCTTGTTCAGGCTTCTCTCTTTTATTTCAGCAACAATTGGGCTACCTCCTGCCAGTTGTTTACCCGTTCTTCGGCAGGCTCATATATGTTGTGATGACTGGTAAACAGGATTTTTCTTTTGATACCTGCATGAAAATTCCGGCTATGATCATCAATCATGATATCGGCACTGATGATATGTTTGCTGCCACAAAGACAAATCTGCTGCCATTGCAGAAAAGGAAAATGTTCCTGCAGCCATTCATATTTATCTTTTAACGAGTTAGGAAATTCCATCGCCGCCGAAACCACAAACAAATCATATTTTTCATTCAGGCATTTCATGACTTCCACCGCATCCTGCATCACAGCAAGATCACGGAAAAATCCCGGTGTATTCAAATACTGATACAGGATGAGGGCATGTCCGGGTGGAACCACGTCTGCCAGGTGTTTGCCGGCTATTTCTGCATCCGTATATTTCTTATTGAAATCTCTTGCATACCAGGTTCTGAGTTTGGTGATGGGATCGGCCATCACTTCATCCATATCCACAATCAGGATAAGTTTTTTCATTTGATCATCTGCTTATGTGTACGCTATTTTTTGTTTGCGGAATGATACAATAGCCAACCAGCTGAGCATAGCCATCACCAGCCCGGCCACGCATACCCCTGTCCACCGGAAATGATTCCACATCATATTGCCTGCAACAGAACCCAGTGTGCCACCGCCAAAGAATGCCGTCATATAAATGGTATTCAGCCTTGTACGGGCGTGTGGCAATATAGCATAATTGCGTGCCTGATTGGACACATGAGCAGCCTGCAAACCCACATCCAGCAGAATAACGCCAATGACCACCAACGCAATATGCAGGCTGGCAAAAAACAAGATCAGATAACCGGATATCACCAGCAGGATACCCACCTGAATGGTTAGCAGCGGACTTTTGCGATCCGTAATTCTGCCTACCAAAGGTGCCGCCATAGCCCCTCCTGCCCCTACCAGGCCAAACATGCCTATCCATGATAACGGATACTGATAAGGCGGAGCTTCCAGAAAAAAGGCCATGGTAGCCCAGAAAGCAGATATGGCACCAAATAGTGTGGCTCCTATCCATGCACTTTGCCGCACCACCGCATGCTGTCTCCAAAGCTCCCATACAGATCTCAGCAGGCGGATGTAACTTCCCCGAAAAGCGGGCTGTTCATCGGGTAACTGCAGCCATAACAACAAACAAATACCCAGCATCAGCAAAGCCGCTGTTTCATATACCCATCTCCAGCCCAGGTACTGTGCAATCCATCCGCTTAAGGTACGCGACACCAGGATACCCACCAGCAGTCCACCCAGCAAGGCTCCGATGGTTCTGCCACGTTGTGCATCAGATGAAAGGTGCGCCCCGTAAGGAATCAGTACATGGCATGATACACTCAATAATCCTATGCCCACACTGCATACATCCAGCATCCACAAACGGGTCGAAAGGCCTGTAATTCCCAATACACACGCAGACAACAGAAACAAAGCCAGAATCAGCCTGCGTCTGGAAATTTTATCACCCAATGGCAAAATGAACAACATGCCCAATCCATACCCAATCTGGGTGAGTATGTTGATGTTTCCGGCCGCAGCTTCTGATACATGGAAATAACGACTGAATGCGCCCAATAAAGGCTGGCAATAGTAAATATTGGCCACGGATGCGCCACAGCCAACAGCCATTAACCAGCGCAGGCGTGCAGATATGGGTTGAACGGCGGATTCTGCCGCTGCAGCGCGCTGCCATGGATTTATTTCAACAGGTTGTTGCATGATGCTATTTCAGTATACGGGCAGATGTGTGCACAAATTTAGGATTCAGCAGTTTGCTGCGTTGCCTGCACTCGTCAATCGTGTGACATTTTTTTGCTAAGCTTGTTAATATCCGTCCTGCAGCCATTGGCTTGCTGCTGGTGAGCATGATGAAAAAGCACATTTGCTTTTGCTTCAGGAAAATATTAACAAGTCAGACAAACAGCTTCTGCCTAAATTTGGGCATGCGTTTTCGGTATCGTTTTTATTTTACATGGATTGCTTTATTATGGATCTGCCCGCAGCTTTATGCACAGCGGGATAGCAGTGCTGTTGCTGAAATTGCAAGACATATTCAACTTGATTCTGTAACCATCATTGCAAGCAGAAGTGGGTTTGATGTACCGGCATTTATCCAACGGGTGAAAGATGATACCACCTTTTACAAGGCTTTTAAAACACTGCGCATCATCGGGTTTACGGCTGAAAACCACATGTGGATATACAACAAGCAGGGTAAAATGGTGGCTGGTTATAGCAGTCTCACACATCAGATAGTACATAATGGTTGCAGATCATTACAAGTGTTGCAGGAAAACACAACTGGTAATTTTTATAAAAACAAAAACAAAAAAACCTACAATTATTATACAGCTGAAATGTTTGCACATGTTTTCCTCGATCCGGGTCCTGTGTGTGGTGAAGATAATCTGGTGCATGGCGGCAAGCCGGAAATGAAAGACCCCAATCATCAGATACAAAAACATATCGAAGAACTTAAGCAACTCATCTTCAATCCGGGTCAGCCTATTCCGGGCATTCCTTTTGTCGGTCACAAAGTAGGAATCTTTGAACCCGATGTATCACCAATGTATGATTTTGCCATTCACAGTGATGTGGTGGATGATGAGCCGTGTTATGTCTTTCAGGCTATTGCTAAACCCCAGTTTGCTAATCAGGTTGTGATTGATACCTTGATTACCTGGTTCCGCAAATCAGACTACAGCATTATTTCCCGGCATTACGCGCTTTCTTACAAAACGCTATTATTTGATTTCAATGTGAATATACACGTTGACCTGAGTTCCTATCAGGGCATGCTATTACCTGACTGGATTGATTATCAGGGCAACTGGGTTCTTGCTTTTCATCGTCGGGAGCGTGTGCATTTTACGATACGATTTTTTGATTTTCAGAAAGAAGAATAAAAAAGCCGGACCTCATGAGGCCCGGCTGAAAGACAGCATATGTTTAAAATCAATACTTATCCCAGAAAAGCTTGGTAGTTACATCATCGCCTCCAATGGCTTGTGAGGCTGCATCGTAATTAGCTTTGTTCAAGGTTTGTTCATTGATGGGATAGGTATAGCGCACAGGAATATCTGTTAATGCATTCGCAGCTTTTTGCAAAGCCGGATAATCGAGTTTACGCCATTGGGTCCATGCCTGCCATCCCCTCAGATAGAGTGCAATCCACGATTGAATACCGATTTTATGCTTCCAGTTACCCGGTGCGGTAAGGTAATTAACAGAAAGCTGAGCCAGATAAGTGAGCGCATCTGTAGATGTTCCGCCCCAGTATTCAATAGAAGCGGTAATGGCTTTATTATAATGACTCTGTGCCGTTCCTCCTACATTAAATCCACGCTCCACTGCTTCTGCTAAGTCAAACTCTACTTGAGCATCATCCAACCAGAGGCTGGGGAAATCAGGCGCTTTTGTCATATCGGAAGTATGAGAAAAATTAGCATAAGTGTTTCCCGCACCAGGTATTCCACCGGAATAGTTACCGTTTGGATCTAACGTAAAATAAAATGGACGACGTGGATCGTTTAATGCATTCATCGTATCGATGAGGGTCTTTGCCGGCACAAAATCATTCCGATTGCTCTGTACCAGGTTAGTCCAGATCGGATTTACATTGGGCGGAGCTGATAAATATTGAAATACCGCATTATCACTATTAGATTGAAAAACATTGGGAGCAGCGGCTTCCACAACAGTCTTTGCCTTTGCGGGATCAGCATCGGCAATTAAAAGCCCTAAATCAAGTTTTAAGGAATTGGCAAATTTAATCCACTTAGCAACATCTCCACCATATATTAAATCATTACTACCAAAGCTTTCATAGTTTGGATCTAACTGAGCAAGAGATGCATCCAAACTATCGAGCAAAGCGTAATATACCGTCTTGGCATCATCAAACTTAGGTGTAGTATTGTCGGGATTCAAAGCTTCCGTATAAGGAATATTTCCGAAAGTATTTAACACAACCGAATAAGCATACACCTCACAAATTTCTGCAATAGCCAACTTATTTGCTTTTATTTTTTGATCTTCTGTAGTAAGTGCTGTCTCTTGACGAATAAGCACCTTTGCCTGGTCATAATCTTTGATCACATCTCGATATAAAATCGTCCACCAGTTCTGGGGAATATTTCTTTCCCCTAAATCGTACTGACTTTCCTGCGGATAGGTGGTTTCAGCCCAGAATTGAACAATGAGTTCAAAAATATTCTGGTTCACATTGGGTGTAGTCATGATGTCGGTGAAAGCTTTCTGGGCATTCGAAAACAATCCCTCGCCCGGTGCGTTTTCAGGAGCTTTTGGATTATTATTTAGTTCAGAGATATTTTTCGTACATGCCCCCAGAACACCTGCTGCAAGTATGGTTACAATCAATATCTTTTTCATGATGCAATTTTTTTATTCTGAAATAATAAGCATGATGATATACTTTCTACATGAGGCTTGCCTAATTAGAACGTAAATTTCAGGTTAAAGCCATACATCCTGTAAGTAGGATAGCTTCCCACCTGAAAGCCCTGAATATTTCCTGAGCTTGGACCTTCTTCCGGATCAGCATAAGGTAAATTTTTATGAATGATCCAGAGATTATGGCCATACACGGAAACATCGATGGTTTTAAAGGGATGCATGTGTGAAACCAGTGTTTCGGGCAAAGAATAAGTGAGGTTGACTTCCCTGAGTTTAATATAGCTTGCATCAAAGATATATGCTTTATTAGGCATATTGTTGTAACCAAAACCTCTTAAACCCGTTATGGCAGCATATTTTGTATTTTCCTTGCCATCGGCAGTTACACCCGGGAAAATATATCCTCCACCCTGATCGACCGGATCACGAATTGACTTGCCATTGGCGTTTTTGGCAACAGATTCGATGTACAGACCTGTACCCTGTCCATACCACTGGTCAATGGAGAACAGATCACCACCCTGCTTGATATCAATCAAGAAATTCAACCTGAAATTTTTATAGGTAAAAGTATTACTAACGCCTCCGGTCCAATCAGGATTAATATTACCTATAACATTATCGGCACTGGCGGTGATTTGATAATATCCATTGCTTTTGACAACCGGCCGTCCGTTGAGATACACAAAGTCTTTTCCTTTCAACACGCCAAAGGGTTGGCCTACGGTAGCATTCAAACTCACGCCACCTTGAAAAGCACCGATTTGAATATTCTGTACACCACTGTAAAGGCTGATCACTTTATTTCGATATCTGGCCCAGTTAATGTCCATATTCCATGAGAAGGAATTCGTTTTCACCGGAATCAGATTCAAGGTTACTTCCCAGCCTTTGTTTTCTACATTTCCTGCATTAATGACCTTGGAGGTATATCCGGTTTCAGCAGGTATGGAAATATTGATGATCTGATTGATGGTGTTGGTTTTGAAATAGGTCACGTCTACACTGATACGGTTATTCAAGAAACCAAGATTCACGCCGCCTTCATAGCTTCTGGTACGCTCTGGTTTCAATTCAGCATTATTCTTTCTGTTGGGCACTGAGAACAGTGCTACACTTCCATAAGGTGTAGGTTTGTCATACACATCGGAAATAAAGGCCCAGGGAGCATCGTTACCCACCTCAGCATAATTCAGTCGCAATTTTCCGAAGCTTAACCAGGTGACATTTTTTAACAATTGAGAGAAAATAAAACCACCGGATATCGAAGGATAGAAATATTTGTTCTTAGTGGCCGGCAGAGTGGATGATTGATCCTGACGTGCGGTAGCATCTAAGATCAGGAAATTATTGTAGGTCAGGGTAATCCCTCCGAATACCCCACCCACTTCAATCTGCTCATCGGTTTCAGTGGGAGCATTAATAGGATTCAATGAATTCGACAGAGCATACAACCCGGGGATTACCAGTCCGCCATTGGTAGATGCATAAATAGAATTGAAATAAGTACGGCGGAGATTAGCACCCAACAGCGCTTTTAAGTTCAGCCTGGAAGACAAATCTTTATTAAAATTCGCTAAAAAGTCGTAGTTAAATTCTTTAAAGTTGTTGTTATACCGGCTATAATAAGGCACATTCACACTTCCTACATTTCCCCGTTCTTCCTGGAGTCCTGCATATTGATCCAGTGATACTCTACCCATTAAAGATAACCAGCTGGTGGGATCATAATTCAGCATCAAATAACCAAAATACCTGTTCCTGCTATCACTTTCATAATTCTGATACCGCACAAAATATTGGTTATCCCAGTAAATGGGGCCGATATCACCACCCACAGGGTCAGTCATATTCCAGGTGATATTCTTCAATGTCCGGAAATATGCGGCTTTCTGTTCTTTGATATCCACATTCATTTCCCACCATTCCCGGAAATTGGTGGCCGGGTTATAGGCATCGTAACCACTGCCATAACGGCCTATTGCATTTTCCTTGGTATAATTGATGCTGGCCGTAGCTTTCAGCTTAGAAGTGATATTATACGTGCTGGAGAAATCTACCATATCTTTTGTGAGGTGGCTATTGGGGAGAATCCCTTTATCACCTGTACGGGTATAGCCAAGTTTGAAAGTTTGTTTATCATCACCACCTTGCACAAATACACTGGTGTTATAATTGTAAGGCGTTTCAAAAAAGGTTGTGGGATCATTTTTTGCTGCTACCCATGGGGTAGGTTTGCCAAAATTGGGAGAAGTAGGATCAAATGCATCCCATTGATAAACGAGTAGATTGGGATCAAATTTTGCTCCGAACGAAGCATCTTCAGTGGTGGGAACGACCAGCGCATACTGTCCATTTACTTTTTCATACAGGAAATGAGGATCAGGGGAAGGTGGTGCATCCGAATAAGGGTTGTAATCCGGATCAAAATATCCCGCACCATATTCATGTTGGTATTTGGGCCAGGTACTCTTATCCATACTTCCGGTAGCACCGCCGATGTTGAAAGTAACACCTAATCCCTTTTTACCTTTTTTAGTGGTAATCAAGATCACACCGTTGGCAGCACGCGAGCCGTATAATGCAGTGGCTGCAGCACCTTTCAATACGTTAATCGAAGCAATATCATCCGGGTTGATATCTGTGCCGGTATTCCCATAATCATATCCTGCAAAACCGTTTTGTTGCCTGCTGGAATTATAATTGGAATTATCAACAGGTACCCCATCAATAACGATCAGGGCCTGATTGTTACCGGTAATCGATTTATACCCCCGCAGCACAATATTGGTTGATCCACCTAAGTTGTTGTTACTTTTGATTTGCAGCCCGGCCACCTTCCCGGAAAGAGCGCTCAAAAAATTATCACTACGTGTATTGGTCACTTGATCTCCACTTACCTGTTGAGCTGCGTAAGGAAGTTCATTTTTATTTCTTTCAATACCGAGTGCAGTTACTACAATTTCTTTCAAATTCTGTGCAGTAGGAAGCAACCTGACTACCACCTGATTCTGCGCACCTACCTGCACGTCCTGCGCTTCATATCCAATGGATGAGATGTGCAGCACAGCATTGGCAGGTACTTCAAGCGTAAAACTTCCATTCTGATTGGTGGTGGTACCTGAAGTAGTTCCTTTAATCTGTACCGTTGCAAAGGGAATAGGAGAACCATCCTGACTGACCACCTTGCCGGTAATAGTACGTTGTTGACCGAAGGCCCCCACAGCGCTGAAAAAAAGCGCCGTGAGAAAGAGTAAGACTTTCTTCATAGCAGTTGGATTTTGGTTGACAATGCAATTTAATTAAGATTTAACGGAAAAATCAAAAAAAATTTTGTTTTTTGTAACACTTTGATCATAAATAATTGAATATGAATAAATAATAAAAGAGTCAGACTTCAGTTTTTAACTACAAATAATGCCAGAATTTCACTAATCAGCTACATTATTACTGAGTCAATAGCAAGGTACATTAATCAGTATAGTGTTCCCTGAATCTGCACGGTGGCGTAAGGAATGGGATTCCCGTTTTGATCAACCACCTTGCCGGTGATGGTGCGTTGTTGTCCGAAGGCCCACACAGCGCTGAAAAGCAGCGTCGTGAGAAAGAGTAACGCTTTCTTCATAGCAGTTGGATTTTGGTTGACAAATGTTTGACAGCTTAAAAATAAGCTTTTTTAACAAAACCACAACATGAAAATTAAAAAAACTTAATAAAGAAGGGGCTGATGAGCCCCTTCTCATGTCAACCCGATCTTATCAACTGCAAAGATGCTTGCGGGTGTAGGTTCAATATCCTGGATTTTGCTGGATATTCGGATTGTTATCCATTTCACCCTGTGGAATAGGCAATATCCTGCGTGGGTTACTGGCCAGGAACTGGCGGGCGCTGGCAGGGAATGCATTACTCCGGTTGGTGATATCCAGATTTAGGCGATAAAAGTTCGTGTAATAATAATCTCCTTCAAAAGCCAGTTCTTTACGGCGTTCCGTCAGGATATCGTTAATCAGGGCTGCGCCCGTGTCGGTATAGCCCGCGAAGGATGGATCCCTATCTGTAGCCACCATATTCAGCCAGCTCAGGGCGGCGGCATCATTTCCCGTTCGGGCGTTAGCTTCTGCCAGAATCAAGATCACATCTGTAAAGCGAATCACTTTGGTATCATCATCATTATTGCTTGGCTTGTTGGGATATTTATTCACCACCAGAGCATTGGCACCTCTTACCGGGCTTCCTTTGATGATCAATTGCCTGCGCACATCCGTTGGCGTATATAGCGCATAAAGTTCTGGTGTGCAAAGGGCATCGCCATAGCCGGTTTGATCATAGAAAAAGGCTAAGGAGTTGGTGGCCAGGTTATATACCTGATCAAAGCTCACTTCGAAAAGGGTTTCTAACTTGTCGTTACGAGGATTGGGGTTAGCCCAGTAGCCAAGGTATGCAGCATTGGTTACCATCTTATATCCACTATTGCTTACCACATCCTGTGCTGCTATACCTGCATTATTGTAATCACCCATGTAGAGATATACCTTAGCCTGTAAGGCCCGGGCAGCCCATTTATTCATATACGATGAATTGCTGTTAAGTGCATTCATGGTATTATAACCATCAGTCAGGTCCTTAAGAATCTGGTTATATACATCGCTGATTTTATCCCTTGCCGGTTTCAGGAACAAATCATATTGCAAGACCAGCGGGACTCCCTGACCCGATGGATTCACCACATAAGGCTGAGCAAAATGCGTAACCAGTATGAAATACATCAATGCCCTTACGGCCTTGGCCTGCCCTTTAATATTATCTACATCTGGCGAGGAAGGTACGTTAGCGTTGATGATATTATTGGCCCGGAGGATAACACTGTATGCATCAATCCACAATCCGGAAGCATCTCCATCGGCCACGGTATAAGTCAACGTATTATAGGGAATATAACGGCCCGAATTTTTGGTACTGATATAAATGTTTCCTCCCAGCAAATCGCCCAGGATCGGAATGGTACGGCCAAACAGGTTCACACTTTTTAAACCGGAATACATTCCGTTTAACGCTGTTCGCAGATCATTGGCAGTATTGAGCGAAGCATCTGTAGGATAGGAATCATACGGTACCCTGTTCAAAAACTCCTTTGAGCAGGACAAGCTAAACAATAATGCAGCCGTGAGCAAGCTTATGTGAATAAGAAGTTTTTTCATAACCTGAATATTTTTAAATCATACAACAATTCATGAAAAATTTAAAAACCTAGATTGATACCGGCAGAAACCGTTTTAATGGTGGGCACTGTCAGGTTAAGCTGGCCGGTGATGCCAGCAGCATCGGGATCGTAGACCAGGTTTTTATCTTTCACCCAGGTCAGTAAATTTTCACCCCTCAAATAAATGGTCAGTGCGTGCACATAAAGTTTTTGCAAAAGATTGGGTGAAAAATCATAACTGAGCTGTATTTCTCTTAAGCGCACATAATCTCCCTTATACAAAAACCGCGTAGAAAATTCATAGGAACTAGTAGGATTGTTGTACACATATTTCGGCACATCGGTAATATCACCGGGTTTCTGCCAGCGTTGAAGTTCCTTCTTGGTTTTGTTGAAAAATGCGCCAAAGCCATCACCCTGGGTATAGCGTGACCACACATCCCGTACATAATTTCCCCACTGGTAATAGAATTGTGCATACAATTTAATTCCCTTGTAAGATAAAGTAGTGAACACACTTCCAAATCCTTTGGGTGAAGCACTTCCAAACAAAATACGTTGTGCCCTTGAATAACTGGTAGTCAAAGAATCTTTATATTGATTGGGATCATAATACCAGCGGGCATTGCCGGTTTGCGGATCTACGCCTGCATATTTTCTTACATACCAGGTTTGGATATCATATCCTTCTTTTTCATAAAAACTTCCATTCACAAATCCCTGATGATTGGGTAATGTCAGAATTTTATTCTTGTTGAGCGACAGATTGAATCCGATATCCCATGTGAATGCTGAGCGTACAGGCTGGGCGTCTACAGACAATTCTATACCTCTGTTCTGCAGTGAACCGATATTATCCGGATAGGAACCAAATCCACTTGTATAGGAAACGGGTACATTAAACAAGAGACCTGTAGTTTTCCGGTTGTACCAGTCAAAATCAATATTTAAACGGTTTGACCATAAACCCAGATTCAAACCCACATCAAAAGGTTTGTTTTTTCCCAGGTTAAATTGGGATTGCCGGGGGTGTTGGGTGCACCACCTCCCACCTGATTGTAGGAAAAATTTGAATTAAAGGCATATAATTCACGCCATACATAGTTCCCGAAGTCTGCATTTCCGTTTTCCCCGTAGGAGATTCTGAATTTTAATGTGCTGATCAGGGAAGGCAAACTGCCTTGCTGGAAAAATTTCTCCTGATCTGCATTCCAGGAAAAGCCTACAGAATAAAAATTCCCAAATCGTTTATTGGCACCAAACCGGGAAGAACCATCGCGCCGGAAGGAACCTGATAGCACATACCGGTTTTGATAGTTGAATTCAGCCCTGGAAAAAGCAGAAGCTATCGCAAAATCAGCAGCATTGTTGCTGGCTGTTGTAGGCTTGGCACCTACGGCAAGCACATATAAATTCAGATTGTATGGAAAGATCCGGTTTTCCAAGTCGGTAACCTTAAACTGGTTTAACTGGGATTCATAACCAACCAGAATATTGAAATAGGTGTTTGACTGAAAATAATAACGATAGTTTAGCGTGTTGGTCCATACCCAGTTGAATATATTGGTAATGTTCTGGGATCCTAATCCCTGATAGTTTTCCCCATCTCCGTAAAATGGGTTCCAGTATAGCATTTCCCGAATATTGTCATATTCAATCCCAAACCGCATGGAATACCTAAGGTTTTTCAGGATGTTGTAATCTCCGCTGAAATTGCTCAGGATACGCAAAGCATTGTAGTTATTCCGGTCAAATTCGTTAATAGCCAGGGGGTTGTATAAACCGGTAATCAAATTGCTTGCAGATGTATCCGGTACACCATTGCTATCTGTTGCCTTTGCATTGGGGAGAAGGAAATAAGCTGCCAGCAAGGGATTGCGAAATGCACCTCCGGCATAGGGCGTGTGTTGATCCACATCCGATATGTTGGCATTGATTCCAAAACTGATTTTTTCGCTGACTCGGTTGTTTAAACTAAAATCTGTCGAGTACCTGGTAAGATCCGAGCCAATGGTAGCAGCCTGTTGTTTGAACAAACCACCTGAAAGGTAAAAGGTAGTTCTTTCTGTTCCGCCACTGGCTGAAATATTATACTGTTGCTGGTGCCCGGTGCGAGTAACTACATCCAGCCAGTTGGTATTGGTTGTGGTATCTCCCCAGTTGCTTAAAAATATGGAAGTAGCAGTAGCATCATCGGGTGCGATCCCGGCATTAATCAAGCCTTCCTTCGTAAGCGTAAAAAATTCATGTGTATTGAGTGGTTTGGCCGTGTTGGACAGAGCGATGGTATTCCAGCCATACTGCCCGTCAAACCGGATATTGGTTTTTCCGGCTTTGCCTCTTTTGGTAGTAATTAGAATCACACCATTAGCTGCGCGGGAGCCATAAATAGATGCGGAAGCTGCATCCTTTAATACGGTTACACTTTCAATGTCATTAGGATTTAAACCGGCCAATGCGTTGGAGGTTGGTGTATTGCGAGAAAGGTCGCCCGCATTTACCGGCACTCCATCGATAACCCAAAGCGGACCTGCACCGGCATTAAAGGAGCCAATACCTCGGATGCGCACATTGACGGCCGCCCCCGGCTGCCCGCTGGTAGCGACTACCTGCATGCCGGGTACTTTTCCCTGGAGGTTCTGATCAATAGATGCTAGGGGAACGTTTTCTACCTGTTTACCGCTAACCTGCGTAAGCGATCCGGTCAGCTCTTTCTGGTTCTGCTGGCCATAACCCACAACCACCACCTCATTGAGCTGCTTATTGCTTGCTGAAAGGTTGATGTTAACAGACGAACGACCGGCGATGTTGACCTGCTGGGTATTGTAGCCTACAAAGCTGAAAACCAGCGTCTGTGCATTTTCGGGCACCTCAAGCCGGAACGTACCATCCAGGCCGGTTTGTGTACCAATATTGGTGCCTTCAACCCTCACAGTTACGCCAGGTAAAGGCGTTCCCTTATCTTGGTCAATTACACGACCCGTGAGCAGTCGCTGCTGGGCAAAAAGCCATACAGGCAAACAAAGAACAAAAAGTAGTGAGTAAAACAGTTTCCTTTTCATAAGCAGAGTTTTTTAAAGGCTCAACAAATTCAAAGGCAATTTTAACAATAAAGTAACAATATACAAGCCCTTGTTAAATTTTTGAATTCGTTTAATATTGACACCTTATTAACAAATCTTAATTATTCAAGCCTACATTTTCCATATCATTTGAATAATAAACTGATGTTTCAGGGAACCATCGATACGGTCAAGACCTGATCCGATTTGATTTTGATCGGAATACCAGGTCGTCGTCCAACGCAAATCCATTTGTACATGCCTACCGGCAGCATAGTGTAAAACCAGATAACCCCGCCATCCTTTGTGATAATAGTAGGGCAATGAAAACATATACCTTACCGTACGTTCATAAGTATAAATGCGGGCTTCATAATCAGGTACCTGAAACCAGGCAATCCGGCTGTCCCAGTAAAAACGGCGCCATGGCTGATGACGTACTTCTGCATAGCACGCAAGGCCTCTGGAATGAATGGTGTCTGCTTGCTGAAACCAGTTGGCATAGCCTCGCAAGGTAAGCCACCAGTGCGGTGTTTCGTATGCCCAGCCCAATGTATATTGCCACAGGTCTGTAGGAATAGGCTTTTTACCCTCCGTCGTTTTTAGGTCTTTAGCTCTTCGGCGATAGCGAATCTGCGTTGTAAGCTGTTGGGTTGTGCTGGCAGAGGTAAACATCTTCCAATCTATCCTGCACAGATCGTCGGTGCCCGTCATAGGCCCGCTGATCTGATATCTCCACCAGGGAAAATGAAACAAATCCGCATAAGCATATACCTGCAGGCGCGGCCAATGCATTTCAGTGGCTGCATACCATCCGGTTTCATTTGCTGTTTCTCCGCTTTCACTGAAACCATTGGCATAAAGGGTATGATAATCTTTGGGATAATACCGCAACAAAGAACCTATGCTGATAGGCTTGCTGATGGACATCATCCACCCCTGCAGGAAGGCTATGCGACGATTGGAGCTCCACGCCGCCTCACCAAAGAAATGATGCATGGCAACACTCCAGGCATAATCCAGGCTGATGTTATACAGTTGATCCCCGGCAAAAGCATACTGGTTATACGTTTGATTGCGCCTTTGCATGGGTATGCTCAAATGATGATACACACTATTTACAGCTACATGTCCGGAAGAAAAACGGTAGCGCATCTGTGCGCCGGCTGATAAAAGCTGCAATACGTGACGATGGCTGTTTTCCGTAGATGTGCGGTGATACCCTGTTTCATCCCATGAAGTGATGATGCGATGCCCATCTGCACTATCCCAATATACATCCGGAGAAATAAGGGATACAAAACAGGTTTGCTGCCAATTATGCTCCTGCAACTGTAAGGCTATACCTCTGTAATATCCGTTTTCGGCTGTTCCAGTATGCACCCTGAGCGGCATGTTGTTTTTTTCGATCTGAAGGGCATAGGCACTGTGATTGAGGCTGAAGCTCTGCCAGTTGATAAGTCCTTGCCCCATATTGATTTCATAATCTCCCACAACCGCTTGCCGCAGGATGGTATTGCCTGTATATGCCAGGTAAAAACCAATATGATCAAAGCCCTGGGAATTAAATGATCTGAAAAATGGCTCCCCTGCATCTTTTTCAGCAATCAATCCTGCACGAAAATGTGTGCTGCGCAGTTGCCATTTGTTCAGCCATGCATCTGGGCTGCCTATGTAGCGGCTTCCCGTGGTTTTTATGTAGCCCCACGATCGGGGAATAACCCGCTGATAGCGACTTAACCATTGAAAAGAAGGCGAAGTTGCATTGGAAAAAGATGAACCCGTGTTTTCATTCACCCGAACAAAAGGCAAAATTTGCCGGATGGTGGAGATATCCCATCCTGGAATAGCCTGCAATTCGTATACACTGGTGAAAACTCCCAGCAGCCTGCGATAGCTCAGCAGGGCCTGAATCTGCAAGGTGTTCAGGAAGGGAAATACAGCCAACTGCTCGGCTGTTGCTTGATTTAAATCGAGCGGATGCTGCAGATAGGATTCCAGTTGATCCTCCCATTCTTCAGCGACTTCATCGTTTTCTCCGGCAGAAGCCTGTTGATCATATACCTGCTCAAGCACTGACTGTAGGGTTTGATCGGCTGATTGCTGGGCAAATAAGGGATAGGCATGCATAAAAATCATGCATAGCACCATAGCAGAGCATGGAAAACGCATAGGGTTTATGTTTCAAAGGGTTCATTATTTCTTTCATAAGATCAAAGGCAACACCTATCCACCTCATCCCTGCCATTTATTTTCGAAAAATAAGAAGTGAGATAAAAAAATGCAAGCCTGTGCAGGGGATGCCGTTAGGCTGCACAGGTGTATGTGTTTTTATTGCAAAGGTTTCAGCGCATCAGAATAATCCGTACAACTGCGAATCAATGCGGGCAATAATTTCTCCGAGATCTTCCTCACGCTCTGCAAAACGGTTTTCATCTGCATCTATAATCAGCACGGGCCCTTCGTGGTATTGCTCAATCCATTGATTATAGCGCTCATTCAGCCGCTTGAGATAATCGAGCCTGATGTTTTCCTCGTATTCACGTCCTCTTTTCTGGATATTATCTACCAGTGTAGGAACCGAAGCCTTGATATAAATCAGCAGGTCGGGAGGTTTGATGAGTTCACGAAGCGTTTGAAACAACTGATAATAATTTTCAAAATCCCTTTTCGACATCAATCCCATATCATGCAGATTGGGCGCAAAAATTTCGGCGTCTTCATAAATGGTTCTGTCCTGCACTACCGTTTCGCGGCCACGCTGAATCTCAAGCAGCTGCCGGATGCGATGATGCAGGAAATAAATCTGCAGGTTAAAAGCCCAGCGCGGCATATCTTCATAAAAATCGTTCAGATAGGGATTGTTCTCAACCTCTTCATATTGCGGTACCCACTGGTAATGCCTGGCCAGCAGTTCGGTAAGTGTAGTCTTTCCGGCACCTATGTTTCCGGCAATAGCAATGTGTCTGGGCTTTGTTTTTTTCGACATAAATCCGTTGCTGTTTTTCCATGATCAAAAGTTGAAAATACAAATTCAACTGCATTGTTTGCATCTTTTTTAGTTTGTTACTGGCTGATGCGCTTTCGCAGCCAACCTGTGCAGGAGTTTGCGGCGGATGTATTATCTTGCGCCGCATGCAACAGCGCGAGATTGTAGTGAGCGGTATCCGGTCCACCGGTTTTCTGCATCTGGGCAATTACTTTGGTGCGATCCGGCAATACCTGCATATGCAGCATACCCATATTTGCTATTTTTTTGTGGCCGATTATCATTCCCTTACCACCCATCAGGATCCAACCCAGTTGCGTGCAAATGTGTATCGGGTGTTGGCCGAATACCTGGCGTGCGGCCTGAATCCAGATAAGGCTGCTCTTTATGTGCAGAGCGATTTGCCGGAAACAGCCGAGTTATATCTGCTGCTAAACATGCTTGCCTACAAAGGTGAGCTGGAAAAGGTGCCTACGTTCAAGGAAAAAATTAGAGGCAAACATGAGGGCATCAATGCCGGATTGCTCACGTACCCCGTGTTGATGGCAGCCGATATTCTCATCCATCGTGCCACCAAAGTGCCTGTGGGTAAGGATCAGGAGCCGCACCTGGAAATGGCGCGTAACCTGGCTTCTCGGTTCAACCAGAAATTCGGATTCCTGTTTCCGGAGCCTGTAGCTTTCAGTGAATCAGGTGAACTGCTGAAAGTGCCCAGCCTCGACGGGAAGGGTAAAATGAGCAAGAGTGAAAATGAAATGGCCACCATTTATCTGGCTGATAGTGATGATTTGATCCGGAAAAAAATTGCCCGCGCCAAAACCGATGCTGGTCCGCAAGCACCAAATAGTCCGAAATCTCCGGAAATCGAAAATTTGTTTTTGTTGCTGAAACTGGTATCGGCACCGGAAACAGTAGCTTATTTTGAACAGGCTTACGACAACTGCACCATCCGCTACGGTGAGCTGAAACAACAACTGGCAGATGATATGATAAACCTTGTCAGGCCTATCCGCGAGCGGGCTGCAGAATTGCAAAAAGATATTGAAACCTTGAAAAAAATCCGCAAAACGGGTGCAGAAAAAGCATGTGCAAGCGCTCAGCAAACCCTTCAACTGGCCCGTTCTATGATGGGCATCCGGTATGATGAGTAGATTCGATATTCCCGGGTGATGCAACATAACGTGTCGTTTGACCTTTAAGTAAAAACGATCTCAATCTCTCTTTCATTCCTGGAAAACTGATTTCTGTCTTTCTTTTTTCCTGCCTGTTTTACAACCATCCACATTTTTTACTAGAGTATCTTTGTAATCATGCATAACCAAGCGACCCGCATCCGCCGCTTCAAAGTCCGCAAAACTCTCTGGCAACGGATTGCAAAAGAAGCTCTGTATTTGATAGCTGGTATATTTTCTGCTGGCTTCGGATTGAAAGGTTTTTTGCTGCCCGGGCATTTCCTGGATGGTGGTGTTACAGGTATTTCCCTCCTGCTGCGGTTTGTAACGGGTTATCCCTTATCGCTGCTACTGGTCATCATCAACATCCCTTTTGTGCTGATGGGCTACCGCCAGATTTCCCGAACTTTCGCCATAAAGTCGATCCTTGGAATCATTGGACTGGCCATTTGCATTGAGCTGGTACATTTTCCGGTTGTTACATCAGATAAACTGCTGATTGCTGTTTTCGGAGGTTTTTTCATCGGAGCTGGCACCGGATTGGCTATGCGGGGCGGAGGCGTGCTGGATGGTACAGAAATCTTGTCGGTATTTGTCAGCCGGCATACGGTGTTTACTGTGGGTGATATCATTGCTGTATTGAATGTGTGCATATTTTCAGTTGCTGCTTTTGTCATCAATGTGGAAACAGCGCTGTATGCCATGCTCACCTACCTGAGCGCATCCAAAACTGTAGATTATCTGGTGAATGGCATCGAAGAATATGTGGGTGTCATGATTATTTCAGATCATAGTGAAATTATCCGAAGAGTATTGATTCATAAATTGGGCAAAGGTATCACCATTTACAAAGGCCGAAAGGGCATGACCCGCTCCGGGCAAAGCACGCAGGAACTGGATATTATTTACACCGTTGTTACCCGGCTGGAGGTACAGCGGTTGAACAATGAGATCCTGCAGATTGATGACAAGGCCTTCATTGTGCAGACACCTGTGATTGATACCAAAGGGGGTATGATTCGCCGCAGGCCATTGCATTAGTTTTTCTTAATCCGGCCGGGCAATGAGTTCGCGTGCATTTTCCAATGCTGCTCTAGTGGGATGATCGCCGCTGAGCATGCGGGCAATAGCTTCCACACGGGCTTCTCCTTCCAGCGATTGGACGCGCGTGGTGATTTTATGTTTTACTTTTTCCTTGTACACCATCAGATGGGTATCGGCGCGGCCGGCAATCTGAGGCTGATGTGTGATACAAATGATCTGATGATGCCTGGCCAGCTCGGCCAGCAGCAGCCCTACCTGCCGGGCGGCTTCTCCGGAAATACCCTGATCAATTTCATCAAAAATCAGCGTGGGCAGCTGCATATGGGATGCTACCAAGGATTTGATGCACAACATCAAGCGGCTCAATTCCCCACCCGAAGCCACCTGCCGGATGGATACAAACTGCCCCGTCTGATTGGCATCCCAGAGGAACTGGATATCATCATGCCCCCATTCGCCGAGGGGTGCGGGCTGCACAACCACCTGAAGCCGTGCATTGGGCATACCTACCTGCCTGAGCAGCTGATTGACCTGCTCTGCAAAAGGCCCTGCCGCTGCCTGCCGGTGCCGGGAGAGTTCATCGGCCTGCTGTTGTATAACCACCTGCAGTTGAGCGATCTGATCCTGCAGCTGGCGAATTTGTTCATCGTTCAGGGAAATCCGGCGGACTTTCTCCTCCAGCTCGTGTTGTTTTTGTAACAGACCAGCAGTATCCTGTACCTGATGCTTTTTCAAAAGCTTATAGGCAAGCGAAAGGCGCTCCTGAACCTGCATAAGCCGGTCAGGTTGATCGGTAATCGTATCCATCAGCCGGGCAAGCTCATCGGCAATATCCTGCAACTCAATGTAGGCCGACTGTAACCTATCGGCAACCGGCTGCAAAAGGCGATACTGCGCAGCAGCCGACTCCAGCTGATGCCTGGCCTGATACAGCTGGGTTATCGCGGAGGGCTGTTCTGCATCATATCCCCCCTGCAACAATTGATAAGCCTGCTCTATAGATTGACGGACGGAGCCAATATGCTCCAGCAACTGCTGTTCTTCTTCCAGTTGCTCAATTTCCAGCTCCTGAAAACGAGCCTCCTGCAGCTCCTGCAATAAAAACTGATCATAATCCAGTTCCCGCAATGCCTGCTGATAGCTTGTCTGCAAACGCTCCAGTTCCTGCTGCTGCTCTACAAGTGTACGATAATGCCGCCTGTAATGCTGAAGTAATTCTTCATGATGGCAAAGCGCATCTACCACTTCGCGCTGAAAACCGCTTTGTAAAAGCTGCAAGGTATCAAACTGCTGATGTAAATCTACCACATAGCGGGTCAGTTGTTGCAATTGCTGCAGGTTGGCAGGCGTATCATTCACAAAGGCACGGGATTTACTTGAAGCTTTGGAAGCCGGCAACAATTCCCGACGGATGATAACCTGCGTATCCCAATCCCAGTCGAAAGCTTCAAAAAGCTGCCGGATATCCGGATCATCGGGTAAAAGAAACACCCCCTCCACAATGCCCTTTTGTGAAGGATCGGCCAGTACACCCGTATCGGCCCGCTCACCCAACAACAAAGACAGAGCCTCTATGAGAATGGATTTCCCTGCGCCGGTTTCACCGGTTATGCAGGTGAAATGCGGTGAAAACTGAACTTCCAGCTCATCAATGATAGCATAATTTTTCACATATAGCCGCTGCAACATGGATATGCTGATTGGTAAATACCAATAAATGGATGCACGCTAAAATACAAGAGTATTGGGAAAATAAGGTAATGCGCCGAGGAACCGAGGCAAAAACCTGAGTTTTTTACTAGGATCAGGATGTCTGGCAGATGCATGCAGGCCACCATACCTACAGCCTCAGGGGCCTAAGATGCTGATGGCACCTCGGGTTCCTGCTGACTCAGGCAATGAAAGCTGCCCAATCCCCAGATAATATCCACGGAGTCAATGCCCACCACTTCCCGATCGGGAAAACATTGCGAAAGAATCTGCAAAGCCTGCTCATCGTGTTCAGGATCCCGGAACGTGGGCACGATCAGCACTTTATTGCCGATGTAAAAATTGGCATAAGATGCGGGCAGGCGCCTGCCTTCGTAGTATACGGGTTTGGGCATGGGTAATTCCACGATATCTATTGGTTTGCCATCCAGCAGGCGCATACTTTTCAGCAATTTTAGGTTTTGCTGGAGGGGCTCATAATTTTCATCCTCAGGGTTGGGTTCCACAACGGCCACTACGGTATGGGGATTCACGAAACGCACGATATCATCAATGTGTCCATCCGTATCATCGCCTGCAATTCCATCTTCCAGCCACAACACCTGTTTTACCCCATAATAAGCTTGCAGATAGGCCTCAATTTCCTGTTGCGACAAATGCGGATTCCGGTTGGGATTCAGCAGGCAGGCGCGGGTAGTGAGCACTGTACCTTCCCCATTGAAATCCACTGATCCCCCTTCCATCACAATACCAGGATGATAAACCGGCAATCCCAATGCCTGTGCAATTTTTTCCGGCAACTGATCATCGAGCTCATAAGGGGTATATTTTCCTCCCCATGCATTAAAACGCCAGTCCACAATCACTTTGGGTTGCGCAGCAGCCGGATTGATCAGAAAAGCGGGCCCGCAGTCGCGGCACCAGGCATCGTTGGTAGGGTGGCGATAAAATTCAATCTGTTCCATATCTGTCTGCTCCCGCTCCAGGCTGCGTCTCACCATGTTTTCCATCACTTCATCATTCACATTCAGGCATACTTTTTCGCCTTTTGTGAGCTCCTTGATGAACCGGATAAATTCCGGATAAATGCTTTGGATTTTACCCGGCCAGGAATCTTCATTGTGTGGCCAGTTCAGCCAGGTAGCCCGATGGGGATACCATTCGGCCGGGAAATAATAGCCCAGTGCAGCAGGTACAGGTTGATCCGGAAATTGCAATCTATCCGATGCCATGATGCAAATAAGGTTTTTCTATGCCCGATCAGGAGGCGGATTGATCAATGAATCGTTTGATAATGGGCTGATAGGAATCGATGCGGCGATCGCGCAGGAATGGCCAGTGTACGCGATAGTGGCCAATCTGATCCAGATCCACCGGCTGCACGATGGTTTCTTCCTGATCGTGGGAAGCCTGGTAAAGCAAGCTGCCAAACGGATTGGCCACAAATGACCCTCCCCAGAAGCGCATGCCATTTTCCACTCCCACGCGGTTGATCACGGCCACAGGCAGGCCGTTGGCCACGGCATGTGCCCGCTGTATAATCTGCCAAGCTTCATATTGTTCGCGGTTGGTAGCATCATCTTGCGTCTGCGCCCAGCCGATGGCTGTAGGATATACAATCAGATCAGCCCCCATCAGGCTCACGATGCGTGCTGCTTCCGGATACCATTGATCCCAGCAGATCAATACACCTACGTTGCCATATTTCGTGTGAAATACGCGATAACCCAGATCTCCCGGTGTGAAATAAAACTTTTCATAATACCCCGGATCATCCGGAATATGCATTTTCCGATATTTCCCCAGATAGCGGCCATCGGCATCAATCACCACAGCCGTATTATGAAAGACGCCGGAAGCTCTCTTTTCAAACAGCGAAGCAACCACCACCACCTGGCGTTTCCGGGCAAAAGTCATCAATGCCTCGGTGGTGGGCCCGGGCACAGGCTCAGCCAGTTCAAAATTCCGATAGTCTTCTCTGTCACAGAAATACAGAGAAGTGAAAAGCTCCTGTGTACAGATGATCTGGGCACCCTGATCTGCTGCCTGCTCCATGCGTTGCAAGGCTTTCTGCAGGTTGGCCGCCGGATCGGCTGTACAACTCATTTGAATCAGACCCAGGTTGACGATGCGCATCTGTAGCGTTTTTCGTGAAGCTGCAAAATTAAGACTTCCTTACCATCCTATCGGGCCATCAGCAGAAAAGCCCTGCATCACAACCCTTCATTTTCCCTTGATACGTTCAATGCCTGCTTTCGCCCATTGATCAAGTGAATTTTTATATTCTTTTTCAGGCATTTGCAGGCAAAGATTGTAGTAATAGAGTGCTTTTTCAAGCTGGTTGCGTTTTTCGTAAATCATGCCCATTTGCCAGGCTGCCCGGGCAGCATAATATTCAGGTAGATTGCGGCCCGCTTCTATCGTGGCCTGATAATAAGGGATAGCCTTTTCATCTTCTCCCATTTCATCGTAAACCCTAGCCATAAAATAAGCATACATGAGCTTATTCAGATAATCGGGCAATGCAGCAGCCGAGATGGTGTTCAGCTCATCCAGTGCCTGCCGGAAATAGCCACCATCGCTGAGCAGGCGAGCCCGCAAAATATGAATATCTACCGGGGTAGTTTTTTTGGCTTCGAGCAAAGCTGCTTTATCAGCATCCACCATGGCAGTTCCTTCTTTCAGGATCCGTTGCCTGCACTGGTTGGCCATGGCTGTATTGCCCTTCAGGGTATAAGCCCAGCTCAACCTCAGCAAGGCATCTTTTTTATAATATTCCGTCTTTGTGCGTTGCAAGAATGCCTGTAAATATCGGATAGCCGAATCGGCCTGCAGGCTGTTCAGATAGATGGTGCCCAGTTCGAAATCCAGAGAAGGCATATCCAGATAATCCATCTGCCTGTTGAGATTCTGCAATACCTGCAAGGCATAGGCACTGCGATGATGATTGAGTGCCAGATTGGCTACCATAAAGGCATACAGCTGGTTGTGCTGGGTATCCAGATTTTTTTCCCGGATGAAACGAAACACAGCCTCGGGATTGCGTTCGATGTAAAACAACAGATAGCAATAATACACATAGGCCTCCTGTCCAAACAGCAGCTGATCATCGTCGCCCATGGCTATCACCTGCTTCAGCATCTGCATACCCTGTTGAATGCTGCCCTTCATGCCCAGGATATCCGTAATCCAGCGATACCCATCAGGCACCGTGCCAATGGCTGTTTTCATTGCCCCCAGAAAAATATCATTTGGATAAAACCTGGGATAACGTTTCTGATTATCGCTCAACATCAGATAGGCCCGCCGGAATTCCCATGCGGCAGAAATGCGATCGCCAAATTTTACCTTAATCAAACTCCACTGAAAATGCACAATAGCCTGCGAAAGCAGATAGTAGGGCGAATCTCGGCTACCCTGAGCCAGCAGCGACAAATACGTATTTCGATTTGCAAGCTTCTGTTGATAGTCGGCTGATCCCCCGTCGAAAAACAATTGCATGAAATCAATATAGTTCTGCAGCAACACAGGAATGAGATTCTCCGGATGGGTTTTCTGTTCCAGGTTTAACAGCTGCTGCGCCTCCTGTACGCGCATGGCCATAATAAGCTGATAAGCCATCCGGCATCGGGCATTAAAATCATAAGTACGGGGGGATGATGCAATGACGGGCAGGCCGCATGCCAGCACAAGCACACATAAGATGTTCCATTTCATGAAGATACGCAGCCACATGCGGCTGCGAAAATAACTGAAATTCCCATGCAACCAGGCATGAGAAAAGGGCTGAGTTTCTACAAAAAATCTTAAAAATCAGGATTTAACTTTTGCCGCTTTTTGTCCGGGCAGTTGTACGGATTCGTGGAGCTCGGCATCAACCAGGATACGGCCACAGTTTTCGCAGACAATGATTTTCTTGCGTTGCCGGATCTCGGCCTGGCGCTGCGGGGGAATGGCATTGTAGCAACCGCCGCAGGCATCGCGTTCAATAGGCACTACAGCCAAACCATTGCGGTATGTTTTGCGGATTTTTTCGTACGCAGCCAGCAACCTGGGATCTACTTTGCTGCGGGCATCTTCGGCAAGTTTCTGAAACTGGGCTTCTTCTTTTTCCGTTTCTACAATGATTTTTTCCAGTTCAGATTTTTTGATTTTCAGATTGGCTTCCTTATCCTGAATCGCTTGCCGGGCAAGCTCCAGAATGCGATTTTTTTCCTTGATTTCTTCGTTGGCTTCGCGAATGTGTTTTTCAGCCAGGCTGATTTCAAGGGTCTGCATTTCGATTTCCTTCTGCAGGGCGTTGAATTCCCGGTCGTTCTTCACATTATCCTTCTGCTTCTCATATTTTTTGATCAGGGCCTCTGCTTCCTTGATTATGTTTTTCTTGTTGGCGATAAATTTCTGGATACCGGCAATCTCATCTTCAATGTGGGTAAGACGTGTTTGCAGCCCGGCAATCTCGTCTTCCAGGTCGTTTACTTCCATAGGAAGCTCACCCCGCAGGGTTCTGATTTCATCTAATTTGGAGTCAATCTTCTGTAAGGTAAGCAGGGAAACGAGCTTTTCTTCGACGGAATATTCTTTTGCGGTAGCCATTTATGAAAAATAATTTATGGGATTGGTACAGATCTCAGATTTAAGAGGCGCAAAATTAGGGAATTTTTTTCTGATTAATCTTTCCAGCAGGTCAATGGTAAACTGCTCGCTTTCATAATGACCCACATCCATCAGAAGCAGGCGTCCTTCAGCCCGGAAAAATTCATGATACTTGATATCGGCTGTCACAAAAGCCTGTGCGCCGGCCCTGATGGCTTCAGGCAGCAGGAATATGCCGGCCCCTCCGCATACGGCCACCCGCTGAATTGTGCCGGTATAACGAGTATAACGGATGCAGCCGGTATGCAAAGCCTCTTTTACATGATGAAGAAAAACTTGCACTGACATTGGCTCCGGCAACTCCCCTACCATGCCGGGCCCCACTGCAGGGTGAAAGTTGTCGAGCGGATAAATATCGTAAGCCACTTCTTCGTAGGGATGATTTTGAAGCAAGGCCTCGATGACAACTTTTTCACGATGAGCCGGGAAAATGGTTTCAACCCTTGTTTCCGGCTCCTGGTGCTGCTCCCCTATGCTGCCCACATAAGGATTGGCTCCTTCCCTAGCCCGGAATGTGCCAAAACCTTCCACATTGTAACTGCACGCATCGTATTTGCCGATAACTCCGGCTCCGGCGTGAAACAAAGCTGCCCGCAAAGCTGCCGCATGGGCATGGGGCACAAAGGTGACCAGCTTTTTAAGCTTGCCCCGCATAGGTGCCAGGATCTGCGTGTGAAGCAAGCCCAGCTTTTCGGCAATCATGGCATTGACACCATCGGCAACCTGATCCAGGTTGGTGTGGGCGGCATAAAGCACCACATGGGCCCGGATAGCCAACATGATCGCCCTCTCTGCATCCGTTGCCCCGGTGATGCGCTTCAGGGGATGAAAAATTACCGGATGATGGGCTACAATCAAATTGCATCGCTTTTGAATGGCTTCCTGGACTACTGCTTCCGTTATGTCGAGCGTAATCAGCATGCCTTGCAATGGCTGATCCGGATTGCCTACCAGCAGGCCTGCATTATCGTATGATTCCTGATAGGAAAGCGGTGCTATTTCTTCCAGATACTGAATGATTTCATTTATTTGCATATCGGTGAAGCTGTTGAAACTAAAGCAATTTCCGTGAATAAAATTAAATAGCCCATGCCAAAATCAGATACCCTTGCCTTGTATAAGCTTTTTACAGACCGGATGCGTGCACTGGCTGATGTGAAAAATGCCATGGCTCTGTTGCAGTGGGATCAGGAAACCTATATGCCTACGGGCGGTGCCCAGTTTCGAGGTCAACAACTGGCTACGCTGGCCGAAATGGTCCATCGCATGGAAACCAGCAAAGCCCTTGGCCGGCTGATGGAAAAACTGCTCGACCGCACCGACCTTCCCGAGCGGGAAAGAAAAAATGTAGCGCTTACGTACGAAAATTATCAGAAAGCCAACAAATACCCTCCATCACTGGTAAAAGCCCTTACACTAGCTGCCAACCAGTGCTTCATGGCCTGGATACAGGCCCGCAGGGACAACCAGTTTGCCATCTTTGCGCCGGAACTGGAAAAGATGATCGCCCTGAAAAAACAGGAAGCCGAAATCCTGGGCTATGTGGCACAGCCTTATGACGCCATGCTCGACCAGCATGAACGGGGACTCACTACCGAAACACTGGAGCAAATTTTTCCCGAACTCAAAAAGCATATCACATCGCTGCTGTCGGCGATCCGGGAAAAACCTCAGCCACCCGATGGTTTTCTGCATACGTTTGCCGACAAACAGCAGCAGTGGGATTTTGGCATTTATCTGCTTCAATCCATCGGCTTTGATTTTCAGAAAGGCAGGCAGGATCTTTCTGAACATCCGTTTACTACCAGCTTCAGTCCATACGATGTACGCGTAACTACCCGGATACACGAAACAGAGCCGGCAACCATGATCTGGAGCTGTATCCATGAAGGCGGACATGCCTTGTACGAACAGGGATTGCCGGCCGACCAGTATGGCCTGCCGGCCGGACAGGCTGCTTCTTTGGTGATCCACGAATCCCAGTCCCGCCTCTGGGAAAATTGTATCGGACGGGGGTTATCGTTCTGGACTTTCCATTACCCGGAATTGCAGAAACGCTTTCCTGCTACATTCCAAAACATAACCCTGGGAGATTTTTACAAGGCCGTTAACCTGGTTAAACCCTCCCTGATCCGCACAGAGGCCGACGAGCTCACCTACCACCTGCACATCCTCATCCGTTATGAAATTGAAAAGAAACTGATCAATGAAAACCTTTCTGTAAAAGAACTTCCCGAACTCTGGAACGCCTTGTACGCCGAAATGCTGGGTGTAAATGTGCCCGACGATGTGCATGGCATACTTCAGGATGTGCACTGGAGCCACGGAAGCTTGGGATATTTTCCAACTTATACATTGGGAAGCCTGCTTGCCGCCCAATGGTGGCAACAATTGCAACAGGATATCCCTGATCTGGAAGAGGCTCTTTCCCGCGGTCAGACAGCTCCTGTGCTGGATTGGCTGAGAAAAAATATCCATAGCCAGGGTAGCCTGTACACGGCCCAGGAGCTTTGCCAACGGATTACCGGGAAACCCCTGCAAGTGGAAGCTTTTGTGAACTATGCCCGGGATAAGTTTACCCGTTTATATGCATGAAACCTCTTGAAAGAGACAGAAATAAAAACCGTTTTTTTAACACTTATTTAATGATTTTCTCCACGCATACAGGCTATCTTTGTGCATACCATTAGCAGATAATGGTTTATGGGTAAAGGGAGTCCCGCTTTCGCAAGAAGGCGGGGCTTTTTGTTTGGGGCTGATGGATCAGTGTTTTCTGAAAATTCCCTGCCAGGCATAGTAAAGCTCGCTCAAGCGGAGATCCTGTTCAAACTGGGTTAGGCTGGTCTGACGGTCAATAACCAGACATTCCATGCCTGCTATGCGCGCAAAATCCCTGAGATGGTCAATCTGCAGATTCTGGCTGAAACAGGTATGATGGGCTCCGCCAGCCATCAACCAGGCGGCACAGGCCGTCCGGAAATCAGGATAAGGCTTCCATACTGCCCGTGCCACAGGTAGTTTGGGCAACGGTTGAGGCGGCTCAATGGCTTCCACTTCATTGACCAGCAAACGAAAATGATTACCCATATCCACCAGAGATGCATTCAATGCCGGGCCTGGAGCTGCATCGAACACCAGCCTGACCGGATCGGCCTTTCCTCCAATGCTCAGCGGATGAATCTCACAAGAAGGTTTCCGGTGTGTAATGGATGGGCAAATCTCGAGCATGTGGGCTCCCAGCACCATTTCATTGCCGGGTTCCAGGTGATAGGTATAATCTTCCATAAAACTATTGCCACCAGGCAGTCCGGTTGCCATGACCTTCATGGCACGTACCAGGGCTGCTGTTTTCCAGTCGCCCTCCGCCCCAAAGCCGTACCCCTCCTGCATCAGCCGCTGCACAGCTATTCCAGGCAGTTGTTTCAATCCGTGCAAATCTTCGAAAGTATCTGTAAATCCTTTATAGCCGCCCTGCTGCAAAAATTTCCGCAACCCGATTTCTATGCGGGCCGCCTCGGTGAGCGCTGCCCTGTGCTGCCCTCCCTTTTTCAATGCAGGCTGCAATTCATATAAAGATTCATAAAGCACACAGAGTTCCTCCGCTTCCTTATCTTTCACGGCGGCAATTTCAGCGACCAGATCTCCCACTCCATGGGTATTTACCGAAAAGCCCAACCGATACTCTGCCTCGACCTTATCGCCTTCGGTCACAGCCACCTGGCGCATATTATCCCCGAAACGCACAAACCGAGCACCCTGCCAGTCATGCCAGGCCATGGCTGCCCGGCACCAGCTATCTATCTGCTGCTGGACCTCTGCCTGCTGCCAGTGCCCCACCACTACCTTGCGCGCTTTCCCCATCCGCGCCAGGATATGACCAAATTCCCGATCACCATGCGCGCTTTGGTTGAGATTCATGAAATCCATGTCAATTGTGCTCCAGGGAATATCCCGATTGAATTGGGTGTGAAAATGCAGGAGGGGCTTCTGCAGGGCCTTTAACCCCTGTATCCACATTTTAGCAGGGGAGAAGGTGTGCATCCAACAGATAACCCCCGCACAACCCGAAGCGGCATTTGCTTCCAGACAAAGCCGCAGGATGTCTTCGGGTGTGGTGGCTACGCCCCTGAAGCAAACGGGTAAACAAATGTTTCCTGAAGTGCTGAGCCCAGCGGCCATTTCACGGGCATGTTGTTCAACTTCCTGTATGACCTGTGGCCCGTAAAGATGCTGGCTTCCCACAATCAGCCAGATGCTAAGTGATCCTGATTCGTTCATGCCTGAAGAGATTTTAAGATCATATAAAATTTGGTTTACGGATGATTTTCATGGGTTTTGCAAAGACTTATCCTGTACAGCATACACCCATGCGGGGATAGCTGAACAGACAAAGGTTGCCGGGTGTCAATCTGGCTAGATTCTTTTTTCCACACATCTCGAAGAAGCATGCACGTAGAGCGATGGCCGGCCTTTGTCCATCCTGCCATCACGGCCAGGCTATCGAGCTTGAATACCGTCTTTATGGGATGATCGCTAAGATTGAAAAATGCCAGGAACAAATGCTCATGGCTAATGGTATCCGCGGATTGCCAGATGACAAGCGTATCGGATTGTTTCAGCAGCGCTGGCTGGTAAGGTCCCTGATCCGCTTCAATAGCTTCGGCATTGGTTTCCAGCTGCCAATCCATCGGACGGTTATCGGGTAAATGGCCTCCCAGCATCAGGGGCATGCGGGTGATGCACCAGAGCGTCATCATGGTTTGCAATTCATCTTTGCTGAATCTTGCATAGCGCGGAGGCCCCACGGGACCTCTGAGGGAAAGCCGCCCTATGGGAAGCATATCAATGTCGGGCCAATGACCAGGCCTGGCATAAGCTACCCAGGCTGCAGCCAGGTCAAAAGCATGGCGCAGCTGATTCCAGTTGTCCCACAAATCGCCGCTAAGCCGCCACATATTGGCCAGCCGGCTAACCTCTGCCGCCCGGCTCAGAGGCGTTTCGCCGGGGGAAAGACTAAGTACAATATCTCTGCCGCAGTTATCTATAGCGCGGCGATAGCCCAAGATTTCAGCCGCATGGTAAGGCTGGGTGATATCATCTACCTTGATAAAATCCACGCCCCATGAGGCATACAATTCCAACAGGCTGTTCAGATAAGCCTGAGCTCCCGGCTTTGACATGTCCAGCCCATACATCGTATTCAGCCAGCTGCAGGTGTCTTGTACATTGGCAATCTGGTCGGCCGTAACACCCGGCATACCCTTCACCGGAGTTCTAGCCCAGACGGCCTGCCGCGGAATGCCCCGCATCACATGGATGCCAAACTTCAACCCCAGGCTATGCACATAATCAGCCAATGGTTTGAATCCCTGCCCACCAGCTGCTGAAGGAAATTTGCGCACATCCGGCAAAAGCCTGCCCCATTCATCCATGGGCAGCCAGGGCACATAACTGCCATCCGGCAACCGGAACTGGGGAGGCGGACTGGCTGTGCTACCAGGTGGATGGGGGTAAAACCAGCAAAAATCAACCACTACATACTGCCAGCCGTAAGGTTTCAATGAATCAGCTACCAGGCGGGCGTTTTCCTTTACCTCCTCTTCCGTAACCGTAGCCCCGAAACAATCATAACTGTTCCACCCCATCGGCGGAGTACGCTGGGCGTGAAGCAAACAAGGAAATACCATGCAGACAATCAGGGTTCCTAGGCTGGCTATGCCATGCTTGTTAATCATTTGTATCCTGTCCATAATAAGCCTGGCTACCATGTTTGCGTTCGTAATGTTTCTCAATCAAGGCCGGTTTCAGGCGTGGTGGCAGAGTGGATGGATTTACCCGGCTATGGATCTGTTCGGTAAGGTAGGCCATGAAAGCCATTTCTTCCAGAATAGCGCTGTGGTAAACCGCTTTTTCCACTGTTGTACCCCAGGTAAATGGCGCATGACTTCCTACCAGAATCATGGGGATCTGATGATAATCCAGCCCATGTTCCTGAAAATACTGAATAATCTGCATGCCAGTTTGGTATTCATAATTTCCCTGAATCATGTCATCGGCCATAGGTGGTGCACAGGGCACATCCACCGGCAGATGATCCGCATGGGTGGTGCCGTAAATGGGTATTTCGCGCAAAGCCTGCGCCCAGGCCGTGGCATAGGTGGAATGGGTATGCACAATGCCGCCGATATCAGGCCAGTGGCTGTAAAGCACGGCATGCGTAAGGGTATCGGATGAGGGCCGGAGATGACCGCTCACCACCTGCCCATCAAAGCTTACCACCACCATCTTGTCGGGTGAGAGTTTTTCGTACGGGACCCCGCTGGGTTTGATGGCAAACACCCGTTGGGTATGGTCAGCCGCGCTGGCATTGCCAAAGGTAAATTTCACCAGCCCCAGGCCCGGCAGTTGCCGGTTGGCCTCATAGGCTTCTTCCCGAATGCGTTGAAAAGGATCCATCATAAAACCGATGCATGTGTGTGAATGAATGATTCGACAAAATTTCCAAGCTCTTTAAACTGCTGATAACGCTTTTGCAATATCTGAACCCGTGCAGGCACAGGTTTGTATTCCTGGTCAAAGCCCTGTCCCATGGCTTGCATGGCCTGTTCTACGGAAGGATAAATACCGGCCGCCGTTGCGGCAAACATGGCCGCTCCGCTGGCACAGGTATGTTCAGCCCGATGAATACGGAGAGGCATGTTCAGCACATCGGCCATCAGCTGCATGATATAGGGCGATTTTCTGGCCACCCCGCCCAATCCGATCACGCCTTTCACCGGCACACCCTGAGAAGTAAAGCATTCCACGATGCTTTTGGCACCAAAGCAGGTGGCCTCAGCCCAAGCCCTGAAGATATCCACAGCATCCGCACCCAGATCAAGGCCCAGGATGGCAGCTTTCAACTCCTGATCTGCATACGGCGTCCGGCGGCCATTCAGCCAATCCACAGCCAATGGAACAGCCCGGTCGGGATGGGTTTCTTCCCGGCGGCGGGCTTCCTCACTTAAAGCAGCAATCAACCGACCATGCATGCCTTCCATCAGCGACTGAAGCGCCGGCTGATCACTACTCCACATAGCAGGAAGCAGATGCCTGACAGGCCAAAGCAACACATCCCGCCACCAGGCATAGGTATCACCGAAAGCCGACTGGCCGGCTTCCATGCCCACCATGCCCGGGACCACAGAACCATTTACCTGACCACATATTCCGCGGATCACCTTCCCCTGCATATCGGACACCGGTGCAACGAGAATATCGCAGGTGGAAGTGCCCATCACCTTGCTCAGAAAATAGGGCTCAATCTGCCCACCTACTGCACCGATATGGGCATCAAAAGCGCCAACGGCTACAACAACGTCTTCTTCCAGCCCCAATCTTTCCGCCCATTCTTTGCAGAGCCGCCCCGCCGGTTGATCGGCAGTGAGCACATCTCCCGTAACCCGATCGCGAAAGCCGGCAAGCAGCGGATCCAAACCTGCAAAAAATGATTCGGGAGGCAGCCCGCCAAAGGCCTCTGCCCACAAAGCCTTGTGTCCGGCAGCACATACACTTCGTTTCATATCCCGCACATCCCGGCCCCCGGTGAGCAAAAACGGCATCCAGTCGCAATGCTCAACCCATGAGCAGATGTGCTGCCTTACCTGTTCATCTGCCCGCAACGTATGCAACAACTTGGCCCAAAACCATTCAGAAGAATAAACACCACCCACATACTGCAGATAATCCACCGGCTGACGACGGGCATAGGCATTGATTTCAGCAGCCTCTTTCACAGCCGTATGGTCTTTCCACAATACAAACATCGCATTCGGGTTATTTTCCAAACCCGGCAACAAAGCCAGCGGCCTGCCCTGTGCATCCACCGCAACCGGCGTAGAGCCCGTGGTATCAATGGCTATGCCCTTCACCCGATCTTTGGCCTGCTCAGCTCCTACCTGCTGCAGGCATTGTTTCACCACAGCTTCCAGTCCTTCCACATAGTCCAACGGATGTTGCCTGTACTGATGCAAAGCCGGATCACAAAAAAGCTGGTCGCGCCAGCGCGGGTAATGAAATACAGCCGTGGCCAACTCTTCGCCCGTAGCGGCATCTACCAGCACGCCGCGCACTGAATCAGTCCCGTAATCCAGACCGATGACCCATTGATCGTTTTTCACTTTTCAGGAATTTAAAACAGAACAAAGATATAAAATGGGTGTAAAGTCAACACTTAATTTTATTTTTCATTTTGATTACCAGGATAGGCCTGCATAGCCACAGAAATAGGAAATCAACCATTTGTCCTATTTTTACATAAACTTCTGGTTCAGGCCCGTAGTTTTACAACAACATCAGAAAATTATGGAGATATCCGATGATCTGATCCGGAGGCTTTGTGATCTGGCCAGGCTGAATTATGATGAAGCTGAAGCCGCCTCGCTCAAAAAAGACCTGCAACGGATGATTGCTTTTATTGAAAAACTTAATGAAGTGGACACTACCGGAGTGGAGCCCCTGATTTTTCTGACTGATCACCTGCATCCGCTCAGGGAAGATACCGTTTCCTCAGATTTATCCCGCGAACAGGCGCTGGAGCTAGCTCCCGATCGCAATGGATCGTTTTTTCAGGTACCTCCGGTGAAAACAGCCTAAAATACACCACATGGAACCGCTGATTCGATTGGAAAACATCAAAAAGAATTATTACCTCGGAAAAAACGTGCTGCAGGTGCTGAAAGGCATTAATCTTTCCGTATATCCCAACGAATATGTGGCGCTGATGGGTCCCTCGGGCTCTGGCAAAAGCACCCTGATGAATATCCTGGGCTGCCTGGATACGCCTACGGAAGGACGGTATTTTCTGAACGGCCAGGATGTGAGCCATATGGATGATGATGCACTTGCTGCCGTGCGCAACAAGCAGATTGGCTTCGTATTTCAGCAGTTTAACCTGCTGCCCCGGCTGAATGCCCTGGAAAATGTGGCTATGCCTTTGATTTATAGTGGTGTTTCCAAAAAAGAGCGGGAAGAAAAAGCCAAGGCTATGCTGGAAAAAGTAGGGCTGGGTGAGCGATGGAACCATCGGCCGAATGAGCTTTCAGGCGGGCAGTGCCAGCGGGTAGCTATTGCCCGCGCCCTGGTGAATGATCCGGCCATTATCCTGGCCGATGAGCCTACCGGCAACCTCGATTCCAAAACTTCCATTGAAATCATGGATATCTTCGCGCAGATCCATGCAAGCGGCAATACCGTGATCCTGGTTACACATGAGGAAGATATTGCCGAACATGCCCACCGCATCATCCGCCTGCGCGATGGCATCATTGAAAGCGACCGGCAAAACGAAAAAATCCGCCAGCTGGCAACCTGATGAAAATGTTGTTGGTTATCAAAAATCCAATCCATGGCCTTTCGCATCTATACTCGTACCGGAGACCAGGGGAAAACCTCTTTGCTGGGTGGAACCCGCGTCTGGAAAAGTGATCTTCGGATTGAAGCTTATGGTACCATCGATGAACTCAATGCCTACATCGGCTGGCTGGCCGATGAGCAGCCTGAAAATATCCGACAGGAATTACGGGAAGTACAGGACCGGCTGTTCCGGATTGGTGCCATACTGGCCTACGACGGCTCTCCCTCCCTGCGCCTGGATTTACCCGAAGTGACCGACGCGGATATTACCACGTTGGAAAAAGCCATTGACCGGATGGAAGCTGATCTGCCGCCATTGAAACAGTTTATCCTGCCCGGTGGACATCCTGCCGTTTCTCTTTGCCATGTAGCTCGCTGTGTGTGCCGCAGAGCCGAAAGGGCCTGTGTGCGCCTGAGCCAGGAAACACCTCTTCCCGAACACTTTATTCCCTACCTGAACCGGCTGAGCGACTATCTGTTCGTATTGGCACGTTATACTGCCCAGCAAAAAGGAGCGGCTGAAATCACCTGGCAGCCGCACTGAGCTTTATAGCATCATATCATCAGGTGCTGATCCTGATGCCGGAGGAGTTGACCATCCTTAATCAGCAACTGCCGGTCTGAAAGCCGTGCTAGGGCTTCATTATGGGTAACTATAACAAAGGTTTGGTTAAACTGTTTCTGCAATTCCTGAAAAAGCTGATGCAACTCCAGTGCATGGGCTGAATCCAGATTCCCCGTAGGCTCATCAGCAAATACAATATCCGGCTGATTGATGAGGGCCCGGGCAACAGCCACCCGCTGCTGCTCGCCTCCCGAAAGCATAGCCGGCTTATGATGCAGCCTGTTGCTCAACCCCATCGTATCCAGCAACATCCGGGCTCTTTCTTCAACAACGGATTTCTTTTCACCGGCAATCCAACCAGGCATACACACATTTTCCAACGCAGAAAACTCGGGAAGCAGGTAATGAAACTGAAATACAAAGCCAATATGCTTGTTGCGAAAAGCTGCCAGCGCTGAAGAAGACATCTGAAACACATCCTGTCCGTGAAGCCATACCCGGCCTGATGATGGGCTATCGAGCGTGCCCAGAATATGCAGCAACGTACTTTTTCCGGCTCCGGAAGAACCCAGAATGGATACAATTTCCCCCCGTTGTACCGTAAGGCTGATTCCCTTCAGCACATGCAGGGAACCATAGGATTTATGCAAATTTTCAGCTTTCAACATCACCATAAAGAAAAACAAATTTCACCATTGCAGCATCAAACAGAATATGAATTTATATTATACTTTTGCGAAAATTTTTAAAAATACCTTTAACCATGTTCTGGACGCTTGAATTGGCTTCGTATCTGGAAGATGCCCCATGGCCGGCTACCAAAGATGAATTGATTGACTATGCGATCCGTTCGGGGGCACCTATTGAAGTCATTGAAAACCTCCAGGAATTGGAGGACGAGGGCGAAGTGTATGAAGGTATTGAGGACATCTGGCCGGATTATCCCTCGCAGGAAGATTTCTTTTTCAATGAGGATGAGTACTGAAAAGCACTGAGCTACGGCTCAGTTGCACAAACGAACGAACGATAACAGAGAGGCTACCTGTCGGGGTAGCCTCTTGCTTTTTATGCAAAGTTATTTTTGTTCCTGCAATGCCTGTTTCATCAGCGTTTCCATAATGGCATGCGATACGCCTGTAAAAGAAAACCCGCCGTCGTGATACAGGTTTTGCATGGTAACCATCCGCGTAAGATCGGAGAACAAGGTTACGCAATAATCGGCGCACTGCCTGGCCGTTGCATTTCCAAGCGGGCTCATCTTTTCAGCATATTCAATAAAACCATCAAAACCCTTCACACCGCTGCCGGCCGTCGTGCGAGTGGGTGATTGCGATACGGTGTTGATGCGTACCTTTTTCTTAATTCCGTAATGATAGCCAAAACTCCGGGCAATGGATTCCAGCAGGGCCTTGGCATCGGCCATATCATTGTAATCCGGGAATACACGCTGGGCAGCGATGTAGGTAAGCGCCACCACCGATCCCCATTCGTTAATGGCATCAAGCCGGTAGGCCGTTTGCAAAACCCGGTGCAGGGAAATGGCCGAAATATCGAACCCTTTGTGCATGTAATCATAGTTGGCTTCCGTGTAGGGAATATTTTTCCGCACATTCAGGCTCATGCCCACGGAATGCAAGATAAAATCCACTCCGCCCTGGAAATGGTCCATTGCCTGTTTGAAAAGGTTTTCCAGATCCTCCATATTTGTAACATCCGCGGGAATGACAGGTGCCTGGCAGATTTCGGATAATTGTTTGATCTCACCCATCCGTACAGCCACCGGAGCATTGGTTAATACCAATTGTGCGCCCTCTTCATGACAGCGAAGCGCTACCTGCCACGCTATGGATCGCTCGTCCAACGCACCGAAAATGATACCTTTTTTACCCTGAAGCAATTGATAAGCCATAAATGCATGTGGTTTAATGATGTAATAGAAAGAAATGCGGCATAAAAATAACAAATCCACATCGTTGGCCAAGAAAGATCCCCCATTTCCATATCCCGGTGCTGGCAATGGAAAAGAATAAGGCTCATGGATCCTGCATATTTTTTCCAAAAAGCCGTATTTTCCGTGAACCATCAAATGTTGCGTGATACATGTCTGCCACCAGAAAACCCTCAGGCATCAAGTCATGGGCTATAGACGATCGCCCACGCGAAAAGCTGATGATGAAAGGGCCGGCGGCGCTGAGCGATGCCGAGCTGCTGGCTATCCTGATCCAGCACGGGCATAAGGAAAAAACAGCCATTGATCTGGCCAAAGAAGTGCTGGATCAGTCGGGGCGCGATTGGAATCAGCTGGGGCGGCTTACCATAGCTGAGCTGACCCGCATCAAAGGTATCGGTCAGGCCAAAGCCATTGCCATAGCTGCTGCCCTGGAAATTGGCCGGCGCCGACAAGCAGCCCAGCCACAACAACGCCCCATCATCCGCTGCGGACAGGATGCCGCCAACATCTTGCAACCACTGCTGGCCGACGAACGTGCCGAAGTGTTTTGTATCATGCTGCTCAACCAGGGACATCGGGTGCTTTCGCATGAAATCATCAGCCGGGGAGGCATCAGCGGCACGATAGTGGATGTCAGGCTCATCATCAAGCGGGCACTGGAAACCGAATGCAGCGCGCTGATCCTTTGCCATAACCATCCTTCCGGACAACTGCAACCCAGCGAGGCCGACCGCGCCATTACCCGGAAAATCACAGCAGCCGCCCAGATGTTCGACATCCGGGTGCTGGATCATCTCATTGTTTCTGCTGAAGGATATTTCAGCATGGCCGAGCATGGACTTCTGTAAATCCATTCAAATCCACGAAACTTGGCTAACTTCGTCGGTTGTTAGAATCTCCGAAGATGGTTAAAATTGGTTTACTGGGTGTTGGAAAACTCGGCAAAATACATCTCACCCAGCTCCTGGCCCTTCCTCAGGCCGAGGTCGTTGGTTTTTACGATCCGAATGAAAAAGTCGCCGAAGATGTCAGCCAGCAATTTCAGGTTAAACGATTTCCTGATGCTGAATCGCTTCTGCAGGCCTGCGATGCCGTGGATATTGTGACTCCCACACCTTCACACTTTTCACTGGCCGAACAGGCCATCCGCAGCGGTAAACATGTGTTTGTGGAAAAGCCTATGTGCAGCACCCTTTCAGAAGCTGAAGCTTTGGTAAAACTGGTCAGCGAAGCCCATCTCTGTTTTCAGGTAGGCCATGTGGAAAGATTTAATCCAGCTTTTCTGGCCCTGCAGGATTACACGCTGCAGCCCATGTTTATTGAAGTGCATCGCCTGGCACAGTTTCAGCCCCGCAACACGGAAACCAGTGTAATCCTGGATCTGATGATCCACGATATCGATATCCTGCTGCATCTGGTGAAATCTGAAGTACACCGCATATCCGCCAGCGGCGTGGCTGTGCTGAGCGAATCAACCGATATTGCGAACGCCCGCATTGAATTTGAGAACGGATGCGTGGCCAATTTAACCTCCAGCCGTATTTCCATGAAAAAAATGCGCAAAATGCGCCTGTTCCAGAAAGATGCTTATATCGGGATTGACTTTCTGAACAAAAAAACGGAAATCATTCACCTGCTGCCTGCAGACGATCACACCCCAGCTATCGACAACCAGGCGTCTATGCTGAGCTTTGATCTGGATACACCGCAAGGCAAACGCCGGGTAGCCGTGCATTATCCCTCGATTCCGGAAGTGAATGCCATCCGCATGGAACTGCAGCTGTTCTGCGATAGCATCCTGCAGCAAAAACCCGTAGCCGTCAATGCTTTTGATGCTTTTCAGGCTTTGAAAATTGCTTACCAAATCCTGGACAAGATCCAGAAAAATACGCCGATTATGCTGTAAGGATAAAAGAGGATACCTGCAAATTCCCGCTTTTCGGTAATTTTCCCTCATGCCCACCCTGCGGCTGCTCGACGCTGCCGATATCAATCCCCGGTTATGGGATGCATGTATTTGCCAGGCATCCAACAGCCGTTCCTATGCCTATTTCCATTACCTGAATGCCATGGCCGACCGCTGGAAAGCCCTGGTGACGGACGATTACCAGCTGGTGATGCCATTACCTTTCAAACAAAAATGGGGCATTCACTACGTGTATCGACCACCTTTTACCCAGCAACTGGGCATTTTCGCCAATAACAGTTTTTGCGATGAATCCGTCAGGAAAGAATGTTATGAAAAAGTCCTTCAGCTTTTTCCCTACTTGCATTACAGTATTGATGCTGGAAGCCTGATCAGCCTTCCCAACCTGCAGGCAACCGCCCAGCCGAATTATGTGCTGGACTTATCCCAACCTTATGAAATCATCTGCAGCCAATACCATCCTTCTTTGATTCGCTCACTGAAAAAAGCCCGCCATGCTGGGTTACAACTACAGGAAACCAGCCTGGAGCAAGCCATTGAGTGGTATTATGCCTGGTATCATCGACGGATTCCCGGATTGAAAAAGAAAGACTATCACCGAATCCTGCATGCCAGCCAACATACAGCGTATTACCAGATCCATGCTCACCAGGTAATTGATCAGAGCGGAAAACCACTGGCCATAGCCGTATGGCTTTGTACTTCCAGGCGGAGAATAGCTATCCTGAATGGCTGCCATGATAAGGGCAGAAGGCTGAATGCCATGCATTTTTTATTTGATGAAATCATCCGGCAATCCTGCCATACCTCTTGCATGCTCGATTTTGAAGGATCTACACTGCCCGGTGTAGCCCGGTTTATTCGCAGTTTTGGCGCTTCAACGGAAACCTATTTTACCCTTCATGCAAACAGATTGCCCATCCCTTTCAGGTGGATGAAAAAATGAAGCCTGTGATGAAACCATCTCTGCTGACGGATAAACCTTATTCGCACGCGGCAGATGCAGAACGGTTGCGGAGTAATATTTCTGCAATGGCAAAATCCTGCGGATAGGTCAGTTTGATATTGGCAGGTTCTCCTTCCACGAGCTGTACGGAATAACCGGCTTTCTCCACGACCGTAGCCTCATCTGTAAAGGAGGGATCAAAAGGTTGATGAAAAGCTTCCAGCAACAGGGAAGCCCGGAATGTCTGCGGTGTCTGGATGTATCTTATTGCATGCCGATCGAGCGGATAATTGCGGCCCTGTGCATCCACCATCCTGAGGCTTTCCACAGCAGGCACACAGGGAATGGCCGTGCCATGCAGAATAGCGCCTTCGTAACAACGCCGAATCAAGGCTGCAGAAAGCACCGGCCTGGCTGCATCGTGTACAAACACCACAGCATCCGGCTCCTGCACCTGGCTTAAACCATTCTTTACCGAATGAAAACGGGTTTCACCACCTGTAACAAAAGAAAATGGGTTTCCGGTAAAAATTTCCGGCAAATGCCCGACAAAATCGGGATACACCGCAGGTAAAACCAAAATAAAACGGATATCAGGAAATGCACTTGCAAAGGCTTCTATGCTGTATTGCAGCACAGGCTTGCCGGCCAGCAGCCTGAACTGTTTGGGTGCTTGGGCATCGGTACCCGAAAGCTGCGCGCGGGTTCCCTGCCCGGCCGCTACAATCAAGGCGTATTTGACTATATCAGAAGCCATGACGTGCCCGGATCAAAGAATGAGCATCGCATCACCGTAGCTGTAGAAACGATATTTTTCCTTGATGGCCACCTGATAGGCTTCCATAATCAGATCATAACCCGCAAAAGCACAAACCATGATAATCAGGCTGGTTTTGGGTAAATGAAAATTGGTGACCATGGCATCGGGAATGGAGAAATGATAAGGCGGATGGATGAACAGGTTAGTCCAACCCTCACCCGGACGCAACAAACCCTGTGAAGTGACCGACGATTCCACAGCCCGTACGGAAGTAGTACCCACAGCACATACCTTATGGCCGCTAAGTTTGGCTTCATTGACCAGTTTGGCCGCGTATTCATCAATGCGGTAATATTCCGCATCCATCTTATGCTTGCTCAGGTCTTCCACTTCAATAGGCTTGAAGGTGCCCAGGCCAGTGTGTAGGGTAATTTCAGCAAAACGGATGCCTTTGATTTCCATCCGCTTGATCAGTTCTTTTGTAAAATGCAAACCTGCAGTAGGAGCCGCCACAGCACCTTCGTACTTGGCATAAACCGTCTGATAACGCTCCTTATCTTCTTCCGTAGGTTTGCGTTTGATGTATTTGGGCAGCGGCGTTTCACCCAGTTTCTCCAGCAGTTGCCTGAATTCTTCGTCCGTCCCATCAAACAGAAAGCGAATGGTACGACCACGGGAAGTGGTGTTGTCAATCACCTCGGCAACCAGTTCATCATCTTCCCCGAAATACAACTTGTTACCCACACGGATCTTGCGTGCCGGGTCCACCACCACATCCCAGAGCCGGTTGGCTTTGTTCAGCTCGCGAAGCAGAAAAACCTCGATTTTGGCACCCGTCTTTTCCTTGCGGCCGTAAAGCCGGGCCGGGAATACCTTGGTATTGTTCACAATGAACACATCCTTATCGTCGAAATACTCAATGATGTCTTTAAAAATGCGATGTTCGATTTTGCCGGTATCCCGGTGCACTACCATCAGCCTGGATTCATCACGATTTTTAGCTGGATTTTGTGCAATTAAATTCAGGGGTAAATCGAACTTAAACTGGGAGAGCTTCATCGTAGTAACCAGATTTTAAACGTGCAAAGGTAAAACGATTTCCGCAAGCTTGCTGCATGGGCAATTGAAAGAATTGTAAAAACATCTGCCAGGGGTTAAAACCGCAGATGTTTCACGGTAAGCCCTTTGTTGATGAGCTGTTTCAGGGAGTCAATGCCAATCCGCACATGCAGCTCGGCAAAATTGTCGGTCACTTTTTTATCACTTTCGGCCGTTTTCACGCCCTCCGGCACCATAGGCTGATCGCTTACCAGCAGCAGGGCTCCCGTGGGGATGTGGTTGTAAAAGCCCACGCTGAAGATGGTAGCAGTTTCCATGTCAATGGCCATAGCCCGAATGCGTTGCAGATATTTCTTGAACTCTGTATCGTGTTCCCATACCCGACGGTTGGTGGTATAGCAGGTACCCGTCCAGTAATCTTTCCCATAATCCCGGATGGTGGTGGATACGGCTTTCTGAAGGGCAAATGCCGGCAGGGCGGGTACTTCAGGCGGAAAATAGTCGGACGAGGTACCTTCACCCCGGATGGCTGCAATGGGCAAAATGAGGTCCCCTACCTTGTTTTTCCGTTTCAAACCTCCGCACTTACCCAGAAACAATACGGCTTTGGGCGCGATGGCGCTGAGCAGATCCATCACAGTGGCCGCATTGGCGCTTCCCATACCAAAGTTGATCATCGTAATCCCTTCGGCTGTAGCACAGGGCATGGGCTTGCCCTGCCCTACGACCTTCACTCCGTGCAGATTGGCAAACATCTGCAGGTAATCACTGAAATTGGTTAACAAAATGTACTTTCCGAAATTCGACAATCGTTCGCCTGTGTAGCGTGGCAGCCAGTCTTTAACGATATCCTCCTTGGTTTTCAGAGCCATACACTTGTTTTCGGATAAAATTAAGATATTTATCCCTGACCATCCCCATGCAACTATATGTTTTCCCTGCAGTTTCCGGAGTTTCATTTTCGGGTCATCGGCCGCGGAAGGCAACGATATATTTTCGACCGGGTTCGCAGGCGGTATGTGAAACTCACACCCGAGGAATGGGTCAGACAGCATCTGTTGTATTACCTGATTGATGTAGCTGGGTATCCTACGGGACTGATGGCGGTTGAGAAAATGCTGCCGGGCGATAGCCAGGGACGGCGTGCGGATGTGGTTGTGTACGATCCGGCTATGAAGCCCTGGATGATTGTGGAATGCAAATCTCCCGACGTAACGCTCAGCGATGAAGTTTTCATGCAGATGGTAGGCTATAATTTCCCGCTGCAGGCCCGTTACCTGCTGATGACCAACGGACATCAGTGCTGGGGATGCGATTGTTCCACCACTCCACCCTGCCCACTTCAGGCTTTTCCTCCATGGCCTTCTTAGATCAGCATCCGCTGGTGCTGTTTTTCCTGTCGTTAACAAATTTGGTTGTCCCGTTCATAAAAATGCTTTGACAAAAAATATCATACGTTAGCTTTTTCCATCTTTGGCTATGAAAGGCATCAACCTCTATCCTGGATTATGCTGCGTAGTGCTGCATAGCAGATGGATTTGGCTGTCAGATTCCATGAACCCCCAGCGGCTCAATGCTAAACCCCGATTTTATGGGAAAATGCCCAGCTGGGCATAAGCCTCACCGATTTTGTTGATAGCGCTCACAAAAGCTGCCGTTCGCATATCGGGAATATCGGGATGCGAATGCCAGATCTCCCGGATTTCCTGCACGGCCTCAATCATGGTTTCCTCCAGGCCGGAATTGACCAGATCAATTTCATCCGGACCATGCTCAATGAGGCGGCGGTGGGATTCATCCACAGGCTTGCCAGTATTTTTTTCGATTTGCTCCAGAATCAGGTGATTCATATTGGCTGTGAATCTTTTTTCAATGCGGCCGTAGCGCACATGCTGCAGATTTTTCAGCCATTCAAAATAGGAAACCGTTACACCACCGGCATTTAAAAACACATCCGGTACCACCAGCACATTTTTTTTGAGCAGGATTTCATCGGCTTCTATGGTGAGCGGGCCATTAGCGGCTTCTCCGATGATTTTTGCCTTGATGCGGGGAGCATTATCGGCATCAATCACATTTTCCAGGGCTGCCGGAATCAGGATATCGCATTCCAGCTCCAGCCCATCCGTATTGCGGCGCAATGTTTGGGCACCCGGAAAGTTCTTGATTGAACCGGTTTCTTCGCGGAACTTCACCACTTCATCGGGGTTCAGCCCTTTGGGATTGTAAATAGCGGCATCCCATTCAATGAGGCAAATGATTTTGGCTCCGGCTTCATAGAAAAATTTAGCTGTATGATAGCCCACGTTGCCCAGCCCCTGCACAATCACAGTCTTGCCTTCCACACCAGGTTCCAGGCCGATGCGTTTCATATCTTCCTTTTGGCTAAGCACTTCTCGCAACCCATAAAACACACCACGGCCAGTGGCTTCTCTGCGGCCCCTCACACCGCCCTGCGAAACGGGCTTCCCCGTTACACAGGCCAATCCATCCAGTTCGCCAGGCTTCAGGCTCAGATAGGTATCCAAAATCCAGCTCATTTCCCTTTCCCCGGTACCGTAGTCAGGCGCCGGCACATCAATGCCTGGACCGATAAAGTTTTTCTTGATCAGTTCTGACGTGTACCGACGGGTAATTTTTTCCAGCTCATACACGGAATATTTTTTGGGGTTGATGCGGATGCCGCCCTTGGCCCCGCCAAAAGGCACATTTACAATTGCACATTTATAGGTCATCAGGGAAGCCAGTGCCATCACTTCATCCTGATTTACTTCTTCGCTGTAGCGAATGCCGCCCTTGCAGGGCAGTTTGTGATGCGAATGCTGCACCCGATAGGCTTCAATGACTTCGATGTGATCGCCTATCTTCACCGGAAAACGCATCCGGTAAACAGCATTGCAGGCTTTGATTTGCTCCAGTATGCCCTTTTCCCATCTGGTAAAGCGGGCTGCCTTGTCGAACCACATTTCCACATTGTGGAAAAAACTGTATGGCTTTTTCACAGGCCCCTGTGCGGGATGACTTGTAGTGACTTGATCTGAAGTTAGCATGGCTTTGAAATTTATTTTTCGGGAATATGAAATAATCCGTTTTGCAGGGTCAAACCACGGGAGTCGGAGTTGGGCGTGTACGATTTTTTTCCGCCTCAGCCTTTTCCAGCCGTGAAAGTTTCCGGTCAATACTGATGAGATACAGCAATACTCCCAACCATATCACGACAATCACGGCCACCACCACGTAAATTTTTCCATTGCTGCGCATCAGGGTGGCCATCTCAGGACCTTCCTGCGGTACCTGCAGCAGGGCCGATGCAACGAATGCTATGTGTGAAACAATATTCATGAAAGAAAGGATTTCAGTTTCAGCCGGCGCATGCGAATCCGGATCTGTGCAATCCAGATACCCAGCAAAATCCATCCTACCACTGCCGGATAAAATACTTTTCTGAGCTCATTGTCCAGATCATACTGGCTGAAAGCCGGATTGCCCCCGTTACCGGGATGCAGGGAATCAGTCATCCGTGGAATGATGAAAATCAGCGGGAAAAGCATGGCAAAAGCAAATACATTGTATACCGCACTCACCCTTGCCCGCTTGTCAATATCGGTAAACGAACTACGCAATACAAAATAGGCAAAATACATGAGCAGGGCAATGGCCGTGCACAGCTGCTTGATATCATCACTCCAGGGCGCTCCCCACGTGTAATTGGCCCAGATGGCACCGGTGATCAGCCCCATGATACCAAACAACAATCCCACATTTGCTGCTTCAGCTGCCACAATATCCCTTTCCAATGAGCCTTTTCGCAGATATTGAATGGAACTGACGCAGGAAATGCCAAACAACACGATCATGGTAAACCACATGGGCACGTGGAAATGCAGATTGCGAATGGTTTCGTTGAGAATATCCTTGGCTGGAACAGGCATCAGCAATCCTGCTATCAAAGTGTAAAGCAACAGAACGATACACAATGCCTTCCACCAGTATGTTTTCATGAGTTGCTGCTGATTGTTTCAGTGTTCAAAGCTACTATAAGTTTCTGTGATTTGATGGCTTTTTAACCTTTTGTTTATCCGATACATAACTATCTCTGCGAATGATTTATCAACAAAATTGAATTGCTATTGGGCAAATATCAAAGAAAGAAAATGTTACGATATATTTTGTTTAATTTTTCCACAGATAACGAAACAATATCAATGAAAGAGCGATGATAAACACATCCAAACTTCCCAGCATCCACCACATTTTTATAAGGCCTGGCTGATAGACTTCCTGAAATGCAATTTCAGAAATACGGGTAAGCAACATCAATAAAGGAATCATAATTGGGAAACCCAGAATGGCCATCAGCGCTGCATTTTGACCGGCCCGGGCGGCTATGGCGGCCAGCAGGGTAAAAGCAATACCCAGGCTGCTTCCCCCCATCACACACAATCCTACAAAATATCCCAAACGAATCAACGGATTGCCTAAAAACCAGATATACAACAACCAGCACATCAAACTCATGATAGTCATCAGCAATACATGATACAACATCTTGCCAATCATGAATACTTCGGGTGTGCACATCTGATAGTAAAATAACATTCGCCCGGTTGTTTCCTGAAGAAAGCTCCGTGCAACCGCATTTACACTGATAAACAATAAAGTTACCCAGAACAATGCATTCCATACCTTGTCTGCGGGCCGATGCAGCAGCATATACATGACAAACACAGTGGATGCCACATAAAGCAGTAAGCCATAAAAAGCATATTTCTGACGCCATTCCTGCATCAGATCTTTCTGCACTAATGCCAGGATTTGCCTGATCGTTTGCATAACTGAATCTTCTGCTTGCTGATACAATAATTTTCAAAGTTACATTTCCTGCTAAACGGAAATCGATTTTTCTGAATAATTGTTTTCATATGCCCGCTGTGCCTGATGATATCCGGATTTGTGATATATCGCAATGATTGCATCATGTGAAATAATTGTATACGGATTAAAACATATCGAAAACAGAATTTTTCACAGGCTTGATGCAAAAAAATGCTGTGGATGGCCGGATTTCTTTATACCTTTGCGGCATTTGCATCCTATGCAGATGAGGCAGTTTATTCTTCGAATAATTGATTTCTTTTACTGGCCGGTGTTTCGTTCGTGGTTGCCTCTGCGTACCTTCCGATATTTGTTTTGTGGCAGCTTTTCTAACGGTGTGGATATTCTGATGTATTTTATCAGTTATCATTTCATTCTGCATGAACAGATGCTGCATGTAGGAAGCCTTACGATCAGTGCCCCTATTGCTGCGTTTCTGATGGCTTTTTGCGTCAGTTTTCCGACAGGATTTTCCTTGTCAAAATTTATCGTGTTTCCGGAATCTGAGTTAAGAGGTCGGGTACAGTTGTTTCGTTATCTACTGCTAGTGGGTGCATGTATTGTGCTGAATTATGTATTTCTGAAATTATTTGTGAATACCTGGCATTGGTATCCTACCCTGGGCAAGATTGCTACCACCGTGCTGGTAGCTACTTTCAGCTTTCTTACGCAGAAACATTTTACTTTTCGTATCAAAACCCAGCCGGCCTGATGGGAGCTACCCACTGCCGGCCATGAAAGATCATGAGTTACCTTCCATAAAACATTTGCGGCAGCGGGGTTCGTAAATATCTTTTTCACCCAGCAATATGGTTTGATCATGGCTGGTTTTGCGGTAGGAATAGCTGGCAATATTGCCGCATCGCACACAGATGGCATGCAACTTGGTAATGTATTCTGCTTTTGCAAGCAAAGCCGGCATCGGGCCAAAGGGGCGACCCTGGTAATCCATATCCAGTCCGGCCACAATCACCCGTATGCCACGGAAGGCAAGCTGGTCACATACCTCCGGCAGGCCTTCATCAAAAAACTGGGCTTCGTCAATACCAATCACCTGGGCATCACCGCACAGCAACAACAGCTGATGCGAATGATGCACAGGAATAGACGGTATGCTGTTTTCATCATGTGACACGATGTGTTCCTCATGATATCGCACATCCACAGCTGGTTTGAATATCTGGACTTTCTGCTGGGCTATCTGTACCCGTCGCAGACGACGGATCAGTTCTTCTGTTTTACCAGAAAACATAGAACCACAGATAACTTCAATCCAGCCGATATTTTCGCCCGGCATCATAGGTTCAATAAACATAATATCCGATTTTTGTATAATGCCTGAATAAAATAAGCTATGTCTATTCCTTCAGAAATTGATGCACTGATTGACCAGTTGCAGCAACTGAAACAGCAACAAGCCAAGCTGACAAGTTTGCTGAATTGCACCCATGCCTTGTATCAGCAACTGCTGCAGGCCATTACCAGCCAACATTTGCAGGCTGCAACTATCCGTCCCCAGCGTATTGCCGTGATTCCGCCCACCCGCCAGCCGGCTGAGCGCACGCCTGTCCCGGCATCTGTACCAGCACCCGAACCTATTCCCTCGCCAGAGCCCGAAATTTCAACAGAGCCTACACCACTGGTGCAGGAAATCAATGAACGAATCGGCATAAAAAATCCTTCTCTCAACGACCGCTTGAAACAGCCGGCCACCGAGCTTGCCGAAAAATTAAGCCACGCGCCTGTACCTGATTTGCGTAAAGCCATTGGCATCAACGATCGCTTTTTGTTTATTTCTGAGCTGTTTGCAAACGATCACCAAAGCTATGATCAGGCTATTGAAACCCTTAACAGCTGTACGTCCTGGGATGAAGCCCGGCAATGGATTGCCGATCACTTGCAAACCCGCTATCAGTGGAAAGAAAATGATCCCACTGCAGAAGCATTTTATGCCATTGTCAAAAAACGATTTTCTGCCAGATAGTTCACAATCTTTCCGGTAGCGCCGGCCTGCGTTTTCACATAATTGCCGGCAATGGTCCCCATGGCAGCCAAATTTGTTCGCTTCAGGTGATCCAACAACTGAGCCATGGCATGCTTATCCTGTACGGAAAAGGCTGCACCCAGCCGCACCAGATCCCGCGCCTCGCGAAATGACCGATAGCGCGGACCAAACATCACGGGAATGCCATACACGGCCGCTTCCAGGATATTGTGGATACCGGCACCAAATCCTCCACCCACATAAGCCAGCCACCCGTAAGCATATATCCTGGCTAATAAACCCATTCTGTCCACAACAAGCAGATCAAATGAATCCATATTTTGTTCCTGCCTTGCGGCCAATTCGCTGTAACGAATACCCTTTCCAGGCCACGAGGATAACAGCTGCCCAATGTGTTTATCTCGGATTTCATGCGGTACAATGATCATCGGACATCCCAAATCCATTTGCCTTACGCAATCAATCCATAATTGTTCATCCTCTGGCCAGGTGCTTCCGGCCACAATCGCCTTTCTTCCCTGCAGAAAACGTTCAACCACCTGATCGGGCTGCCATTGGGCTGCAATCTGCAAAACCCTGTCAAACCGGGTATCCCCGCTCACATCTGCCTGACGGATGCCCTGCTCCAGCAGCCATTGCGCCGATGCTTCATCCTGAACGAAAATATGGGTAAAACCCTTTAACAACCGGATGAAAAATGGCCGGTAAAACCTAAAAAAAAATGATCTGTGTTCAAACCGGGCTGAAATCAGGATGCAGGGAATCTTTTGCTGTTGCAGGGCATGAATATATCCATACCAGAATTCATATTTCACAAATAAAGCCAGATGCGGACGAAGTTTGTGTAAAAATGCTTGAGCCATGCCCGGCAAATCGGCAGGCAGATATACCTTCAGATCCGGCAGGGTATCTGATTTACGGGCTTCATATCCGGAGGGAGAAAAAAAACTAACGATCAAAAAAGCATTCGGGCAGAGCTTGCGGATAGCTTCCAGCACAGGCCTTCCCTGTTCATACTCTCCGGCTGAAGCACAATGCATCCAGATACGCCAACGATTTTGTGGCAGCCGCCAGTCATCCATCAACCGCTGCTGCATCCTGCGGCCCTGTATCCAAAGCCTTGCTTTAGGCATCCACAGGGCTGCAAGCCTGATACCCCATACATATAGCCTGATTCCCAGATAATAAAGCCAGCGCATCGTCCGGCAAAAATAATCCCTTCAACCGGAATAGGTTTTCGTGACGCCGCCATCGTTCCTGCACAGCCCTCTCCGTGTATTTTAGTAAGTTTGCCCCCAATCAACAACCAACTTACCATGCATACACCTATCCAGATGGTTGACCTCAAAAGGCAATATCAGAAAATCAAATCCGAAATTGATCAAGCCATATCCGAAGTATTGGAAAGTTGCGCATTCATTCAGGGGCCGCAGGTACATGCATTTGCCGAACATCTCCAGCAATATCTGAATGTAAAACATGTCATTCCCTGTGCCAACGGTACAGATGCATTGCAAATAGCCATGATGGCGCTGGACCTGCAGCCGGGTGATGAGGTTATTACACCTTCATTTACCTACATAGCCACAGCAGAAGTGATTGCTCTGCTGAAACTCAAGCCTGTGTTTGTGGATGTGGATCCCCATACCTTTTGCATGGATGTAGAAGCCGTGCGCCAGGCTATTACACCACGCACAAAAGCTATTGTACCGGTACACCTGTTTGGCCAAAGCGTAGATATGCAACCCTTGCTGGAACTGGCTGAGGCCCATCATCTGGCTGTTATCGAAGATAATGCACAGGCCATTGGCTGCAGCTATCGTTTCAAAGATGGTTCATCCAAAAAAACAGGCACCATGGGGCATATCGGCTGTACTTCCTTTTTTCCCTCCAAAAACCTAGGAGCTTACGGCGATGCAGGAGCCTTATGTACCCATGATGATGCATTGGCTCACAAAATACGCATGATTGCCAATCACGGCCAAAGCCAACGATATTATCATGATCTGGTGGGCTGCAATTCGCGACTAGACAGTATTCAGGCTGCCATCTTGGATGTGAAACTGCGTTATCTGGATCAATATATCGCTGCACGCCAGCAAGCTGCAAACCGCTATGATGTAGGCTTTGCAGATATTCCACAAATCACAGTACCTCATCGGGCCGATTATTGCACCCATGTATTTCATCAATATACGATTCTGGTACCGCCCGATCAGAGAAATGCCCTCCAGCAATATCTGGCCCAGCAAGGCATTCCATCTATGATTTATTATCCGGTCCCCTGTCACCAGCAAAAAATGTTCAGTTCACTGCCCTATGTTGCACATTCCCTGAAAACAACAGAGTGGCTTTCGGAACGGGTGTTATCTTTACCCATGCATACAGAACTTGATGATGAACAGCAAGATTTTATTATTGAAAAAATACGGAGTTTTTTCAATTAATCACTTATCATAATTGCACATGATGCAACAATACAGATGCCATACATTTGCTTATCCATCCCAGCATAGATGGGATGAAAATCAGCATCCTCAAGGTTTCTGGATATGTGCAATTTTTACATACTACCACATGAAATTTCGATTTATCGCATAAAAATATGATTCAACAAATCATGCCACACACAATAAAAGCATGGATGCTGCAGTTATCATCTCCACACAGCATGTATTATTACACAAATTTGTTTTCACCGGATGCTTCGTACAAGTTTGATTATTTCACTCATAAATTAGCCCCATGAAAATTACGATTGTTGGAACAGGCTATGTGGGCCTGGTCACCGGAACCTGTTTTGCAGAAAGCGGAAATCAAGTTACTTGTGTGGATGTAGATGAAGAAAAAGTCAACAAGCTCCGCAACGGCATTATTACTATTTATGAACCTGGCCTGGAAAAGCTTTTCCAGCGCAACCTGCGTGACAAACGGCTGCATTTTACCACTTCCCTGGCCGATGGTATTGACGACTCAGAGGTGGTATTCTTGGCCCTGCCCACCCCGCCGGGAGCCAATGGCGAAGCCGATTTGTCGTATGTATTGCAGGTGGCAGAACAGCTGGGCAGGCTTTTAAAAAAATACACCGTGGTAGTGGCCAAAAGCACCGTACCGGTGGGCACCTGTGCAAAAGTGAAGGAAACAATAGCACGTCAAACAAGCGTTGAATTTGATGTGGTATCCAATCCTGAATTTTTGCGTGAAGGTGTGGCGGTGGAAGATTTCATGAAGCCCGACCGCGTGGTCATTGGCACCGATTCGGAACGGGCGCGTAAAATCATGTATGAACTGTATGCTCCTTTTGTGCGGCAGGGAAATCCGATTTTATTTATGGATATTCCTTCAGCCGAGCTGACCAAATATGCAGCCAATGCCTTTCTGGCCATGAAGATTTCATTCATGAATGAAATCGCTATTCTCTGTGAAAAATTGGGGGCCAATGTAGATATGGTTCGAAGAGGCATCGGTAGCGATACCCGTATTGGCAAACGTTTTCTGTTCCCAGGTATTGGCTATGGCGGCAGCTGCTTCCCGAAAGATGTGCAAGCGCTGGTGCAATCTGCACGGGGTGTAGGATATGATTTCAAAATTCTGCAGGCCGTCATGGAAGTAAATGAAAGGCAAAAAACCTACTTGGTTCCATCTATCCTGAAATACTTCAACGGAGATATTCGGGGGAAACGTTTTGCCCTCTGGGGACTGGCCTTTAAACCCAATACCGATGATATCCGAGAAGCGCCAAGTTTGTATATGATCCGCGAATTGCTTGCCCACGGCGCCACCATCCGTGCCTTTGATCCCGAAGCCATGCAAAACGTGCGCAAACAATTGGGCGATCAGATTGAATATGCCAATGATCAGTATGATTGCCTGGAAAATGCAGATGGATTAATTATCGCTACGGAATGGAACGAATTCCGCCTGCCGGATTTTGAGCGCATGCGGGCTTTGCTCAGACAAAAAGTTATTTTTGATGGCCGGAATTTGTTTGAATTGGAGAAAATGCAGGAAGAAGGTTTTCATTATATCAGCATTGGCCGCAAGCCGGTCCTATAAACAGTTTTAACCCCGTTTACACATGGAAAGAAAACGCATTCTCATTACCGGTGCTGCGGGTTTTTTGGGTTCGCACCTGTGCGACCGCTTTGTGCAGGAAGGTTTCCATGTGATTGGCATGGACAATCTGCTAACCGGTAGCCTGCGCAATATTGAACATTTGTTCCCGCTGGAAAATTTTGAATTTTATTTTCACGATGTTACCAAGTTTGTACACGTACCTGGCAAATTGGATTACATTCTGCATTTTGCCTCACCTGCCAGTCCGATAGATTATCTGCAGAAGCCCATTCAAACCCTGAAAGTAGGTTCACTGGGCACGCATAATCTGCTGGGGCTGGCTAAGGAAAAAAAAGCACGGATACTGGTAGCTTCTACTTCAGAAGTGTATGGAGATCCGGAGGTGCATCCGCAACCCGAAGAATACTGGGGGCATGTCAACCCGGTGGGGCCACGCGGCGTGTATGATGAAGCCAAACGTTTTATGGAATCCATCACCATGGCTTATCACAATTTTCATGGTGTGGAAACCCGCATTGTGCGTATTTTCAACACCTATGGCCCCCGCATGCGCCTCAACGACGGGCGCGCCTTACCGGCTTTTATGACCCAGGCGCTTACCGGACAGGATCTTACCGTATTTGGCGATGGTTCGCAAACCCGTTCCTTCTGTTATGTGTCGGATCTGGTGGAAGGGATATATCGCCTGCTGTTCAGCGATTATCATTTGCCCATGAACATTGGCAATCCGGATGAAATTTCTTTGCTTGATTTTGCAAAAGAAATCCTGGAGCTTACCGGCAGCAAACAAAAAATTGTTTTCAAACCTTTGCCTACCGATGATCCCAAACAACGCAGGCCCGATATTACCAAGGCTCGCACCATCCTTGGCTGGGAACCCAAAGTGAGCCGGCGCGAAGGTTTGCGCCTGACGTTGGAATATTTCAAAAAGCATATAGATGAACTTACTTCTTCTCAAAACACCTGAATACCCATGGAAAAAACTATTCTGATTACGGGCGGTGCAGGATTTATCGGCTCGCATGTGGTGCGCTGGTTTGTTACCCATTATCCGCAATACCAGATCCTCAACCTGGATCTGCTCACTTATGCAGGCAATCTGGAAAATCTTACCGACATTGAACATCAGCCCAATTATCGTTTTATCAAAGGCGATATTACCGATGAAGCTTTTATCCAGCAGTTGTTTACACAATACCAGATTGATGCTGTAATCCATCTGGCAGCAGAAAGCCATGTGGATCGTTCCATCATGGATCCATTGGCTTTTGTGCGTACCAACGTGCTGGGTACAGCTGTACTGCTCAACGCCTGCCGCCGGCATTGGGACACGAATTTGGAAAAACATTTGTTTTATCAGGTATCAACCGATGAAGTGTATGGCTCACTTGGGCCTACGGGATATTTTTCAGAACACTCCAGATATGATCCCCGTTCGCCTTATGCGGCTTCCAAAGCAGGTGCCGATCATCTGGTAAGAGCTTATTTTCATACCTATCAGCTGCCTGTAGTAATATCCAATTGTTCAAACAATTACGGACCTTATCAGTTTCCTGAAAAGCTGATTCCTTTGGTCATCCGCAACATTCAGCAAAACAAGCCTATACCTGTATACGGCAAAGGAGAGAATGTGCGCGACTGGCTGTGGGTGGAAGATCATGTGCGTGCCATTGATCTGATTTTTCATCATGGCAAACGAGGGGAAACCTACACCATTGGTGGAAATAATGAATGGAAAAATATTGACTTGGTGAAATTGATTTGCCGGCTTATGGATGAAAAACTGGGCAGGCCGCCTGGCAGCAGCGAAAGGCTGATAACCTTTGTAAAAGACCGCGCCGGCCACGACCAGCGTTATGCCATTGATGCATCGCGTATCCGGCGGGAGCTGGGCTGGGAGCCTTCCGTGAGCTTTGAAGAAGGTATCAGCCGCACGATCGATTGGTATCTTTTGCATCAGGAATGGCTGGAACACGTTACCAGCGGCACGTATCAACAATACTACGAACAGCAATATGTGATTCGTGAACATACCCGATCTTAAACACAATCTTCCCGACCATGCCTTTTGAAAGTACTGCATTTGAAGGCTTATTCATTTTTACACCCAAGATATTTTTCGACGACAGGGGATATTTTTTTGAAAGCTATAACCAGCAGGTATTTGCAGAAGCCGGATATCCGATACAATTTGTGCAGGATAATCAGGCTTTTTCCCGATATGGCGTGATCCGCGGGCTTCATTATCAACGGCCGCCGCATGCCCAATCCAAATTAATCCGCGTTTTAAAGGGTAAAATTCTGGATGTGGTCGTTGATCTTCGTCCTGCGTCTGCTACCTATCGCCAGGTATTTGCCATTGAGCTTAGCGAAGAAAACAAAAAACAGTTGTTTATTCCCAGGGGCTTTGCACATGGTTATGCCGTACTTTCTGAAACGGCTGAAGTGTTGTATAAATGCGATGCATTTTACCATCCCGAAAGCGAAGAGGGATTGCGGTACAATGATCCGGAGCTGGGGATTGATTGGCAAATACCGGCTGATAAACAAATTGTTAGCCTCAAGGATCAACGGCTTCCCCTGCTGCATAGCCTGCCTGTTTACGATGCCTGGTAGGGTCAATCGGCCTTGGGTTCGGCTTCAATATTCGATGCTGTATCAGTTGCCTTGCTGAGCCTGTATTTTTCATTTGACTGAAAACAAAAAACCTCCTGCTGCATGCAACAGGAGGTTTGTATGATTGACGGGAATCCGATTGCTATTCTTCGTCGTCAAACTGATAGGCCTGCCGGCTGGATTGCAAGATGTCGTACTCTTCCTTGGAACCGACAATCAGGTTTTCAAATTCCCGCAAGCCTGTACCAGCGGGGATGAGATGACCGGTAATCACATTTTCCTTCAATCCCAGCATTTCATCGGTCTTGCCGTTAATAGCGGCCTGCGAGAGCACCTTGGTAGTTTCCTGGAACGATGCGGCCGAGATCCAGCTGTTGGTGCCCAGTGAAGCCCGGGTAATACCCAATAGCGACGGGCTGGAAGTAGCCGGCCGTGCATCGCGGTATTCCACCAGCTTTTTATCGGCCCGGCGCAACATGGAGTTTTCATCCCGGATCTGCCGCAGGGTTACAATTTGGCCTGCTTTTAGGTTGGTGGAATCTCCCGGATCCGTAATCACCTTCTTATCGAAGAGTGCATCATTGGCTTCCAGGAATTCAAACTTGTCAACCAGATCTCCCTCGAGGAAATGGGTATCTCCGGGATCCTCGATGGTTACTTTACGCATCATTTGCCGGACGATCACTTCAATATGCTTGTCATTCAGCTTCACACCCTGCAGGCGATACACTTCCTGGATTTCATTGACCAGATATTCCTGCACGGCATAAGGACCTTTGATGGCCAAAATATCGGTAGGACTGATCGCACCGTCCGAAAGAGGCGTACCGGCTTTTACAAAATCACCATCCTGCACCAGGATATGCCGGGTTAGCGGCACCAGGTATTTCTTCACCTGGCCTTCTTTAGATTCAATGATGATTTCCCTGTTACCGCGTTTTACACTACCAAAGCTTACCACACCATCAATTTCAGCCACAATGGCCGGGTTGGATGGGTTACGTGCTTCAAACAATTCGGTAACGCGCGGCAAACCACCGGTAATATCGCGGAGCTTGCCGATGACGCGTGGGATTTTAACCAACACCTGACCGGCTTTCACCTGATCGCCCTCGCTCACATTGATATGCGAACCCACCGGCAGGTTGTAGGTCTTGCTTTCCTTACCCTTTTCAATGATCAGGCTGGGAATTTTGTTTTTATCTCGGCTTTCAATGACAACCTTTTCCCGGTGGCCGGTTTGTTCGTCGGCTTCTTCGCGATAGGTAACGCCCTCGATAATATTTTCAAACCGTACTTTTCCGCCGATTTCAGAAATAATCACAGCGTTGAACGGATCCCAGGTGCAGATGACGTCACCTTTTTTGATGGTCTGCCCTTCTTTTACCAGCAGGGTAGATCCATAGGGAATATTGTGGGTAGTGAGCAGCCGATCGGCCTTGGGATCCACAATCCTGACCTCACCCATGCGGCCGATGACTACCTGCACTTTTTCTCCTTCATTGTTTTCATAGCTTACCGTACGCAACCCATCGAAGTGTACGACTCCATCGAAATGGGAGGTGAGCTTGGATTCCACAGTTGCCGAACCGGCTACGCCACCTACGTGGAATGTACGCAGGGTAAGCTGGGTACCGGGTTCACCGATGGATTGCGCAGCGATGATGCCCACCACATCACCCTTCTGCGCCAGCTGACCCGTGGCGAGGTTCTGACCATAACATTTTACACAAACACCCCGACGGCTTTCACAGGTAAGCACCGAACGGATTTCAACCGATTCGATACCGCTTTCTTCAATCTTGCGTGCGATATCTTCGGTAATCATTTCACCTGCAGGCACAATCAGTTCATCGGTCTGCGGATGATAGATATCATGAAGCGAAACCCTGCCCAGGATTCTGTCGAAGAGCGATTCCACGATTTCTTCATTTTCCTTGATCGCCGAAATAGAAATGCCCCGCAGGGTACCGCAATCTTCCTCTGTGATCACCACATCGTGTGCCACATCCACCAGACGGCGGGTCAGGTATCCGGCATCGGCCGTTTTCAGAGCCGTGTCGGCCAGACCTTTACGGGCGCCGTGGGTAGAAATGAAGTATTCCAACACGCTTAATCCATCCTTGAAGTTGGACAGGATGGGGTTTTCCACGATTTCCGATCCGGTAGAACCACTTTTTCTGGGCTTTGCCATCAGGCCGCGGATACCGGCCAGCTGCTTGATCTGCTGCTTGGAGCCACGCGCACCGGAATCGAGCATCATGAACACGGAATTAAATCCTTTCTGATCAGCTGCCAATTCCTGGATCAGGGATTCGGTGATCTTCGTGTCCACACGCGACCAGATATCCACAATTTGATTATACCGTTCGTTGTTGGTGATCAAGCCCATGTTGTAATTTTCCCACACCTCCTCTACTTCTGCCATCGCATTTTCAATCAAGGTTTCCTTGATCTGGGGCACAATCAAGTCGTTGATGCTGAATGAAAGTCCGCCTTTATAAGCCATCCGATAGCCCAGCTCTTTGATATCATCGAGGAATTTAGCTGTGGTGGGCACATCGGTGAGCTTGATAATATCGCCAATGATTTCGCGGAGTGATTTTTTGGTCAGCAGTGCATTGATGAAACCTACTTCCTTGGGCACGGTTTGATTGAAAATCACCCGTCCTACCGTGGTTTCAATGAGCTGTTTTTCGAGTTTGCCTTCGGCATTGCGTACCATTGCCCTGACCTTGATCCAGGCGTGCAGGTCAATTTTACCTTCATTATAAGCGATAATCACTTCTTCGGGGGAGTAAAAGATTTTTCCTTCTCCCCGTACCGGATCATCGGGCGTGGAGCGTTTGCCCTTGGTGATATAGTACAGCCCAAGCACCATATCCTGTGAAGGCAGGGTGATGGGCGTTCCGTTTTGCGGGTTCAGGATGTTGTGGGAAGAAAGCATCAACAGCTGAGCTTCCAGGATGGCGGCATTGCTGAGGGGCACATGCACAGCCATTTGGTCACCGTCGAAGTCGGCATTGAATGCCGTACAGGTCAAAGGATGCAGCTGAATGGCTTTCCCTTCGATGAGTTTGGGCTGGAAGGCCTGGATGGAAAGGCGGTGCAGGGTCGGAGCACGGTTCAACAGAACCGGATGGCCTTTCAGGATATTTTCCAGAATATCCCAGATAACGGCATCCTTGCGTTCTACCAGCTTTTTGGCCGATTTCACCGTCTTCACAATACCCCGTTCGATGAGTTTGCGGATAATAAAGGGCTTAAACAATTCGGCTGCCATGTCTTTGGGCAGACCGCATTCATGCAGTTTCAGCTCAGGGCCTACCACAATGACGGAACGACCGGAATAGTCCACCCGCTTACCCAGCAGGTTCTGGCGGAAACGCCCCTGCTTGCCCTTCAGCACATCACTCAATGATTTCAGGGCACGGCCACCCTCGGCTTTGACGGCGTTGGACTTGCGGCTGTTGTCGAACAGCGAGTCAACAGCTTCCTGAAGCATGCGTTTTTCATTGCGCAGAATGACTTCAGGAGCCTTGATTTCAATCAATCTTTTCAACCTGTTGTTCCGGATGATTACCCTTCGGTACAGGTCATTGAGGTCAGACGACGCAAAGCGGCCTCCGTCGAGTGGTACCAGCGGCCTCAGTTCGGGTGGAATCACCGGAATATATTGCATCACCATCCATTCGGGACGGTTTTCAATATGCTGATTGGCTTCCCGGAAGGCTTCTACCACACTCAGCCGCTTTAGGGCTTCGGCTTTGCGCTGTTGGGAAGTTTCATTGGCAGCCTGGTTGCGCAGGGAATAGGAAAGCTCATCCAGGTTGATGCGTGCCAGCAGCATCTGAATGGCTTCGGCTCCCATTTTGGCGATGAACTTTTTCGGATCATCGTCGGGCAGCATCTGGTTATCTTTCGGCAGGGAGTCAATAATTTCCAGATATTCTTCTTCCGTCAGCAGATCCATCACATTCAAACCCTTATCCTCCCGGATGCCAGGCTGAATTACCACATAGCGTTCGTAGTAAATGATCGACTCCAGCTTTTTGGAAGAAAGCCCCAGCAGATAACCGATCTTATTGGGCAGGGACTTGAAATACCAGATATGAACCACCGGGACAACCAGCTTGATATGTCCCATCCGTTCGCGGCGTACCTTTTTCTCGGTTACCTCCACACCGCAGCGATCGCACACAATACCCTTGTAACGGATGCGCTTGTATTTGCCGCAATAACATTCATAATCCTTTACCGGACCAAAAATGCGCTCACAGAAAAGCCCGTCACGTTCCGGCTTGTACGTGCGGTAGTTGATGGTTTCCGGTTTCAGCACTTCGCCATACGAGCGTTCCAGGATGGAATCAGGAGAGGCGAGGCTGATGGTCACCTTGCTGAAGTTTGGCTTGGGACGATTTTCTTTTTTCAAAGCCATGATATGGATGGTTTAAAATGAAATCAATGTGAATTATTCAAATGTAAGCTCCAGACCCAACCCTCTCAATTCATGCACCAGCACGTTAAACGATTCGGGCACACCGGGTTTGGGAATGTTATCGCCTTTCACAATGGCTTCATAAGCCTTTGCCCTTCCGACGATATCATCGGATTTGATGGTGAGCATTTCCTGGAGGGTATGGGCAGCACCATAGGCTTCCAGAGCCCATACTTCCATTTCACCGAAACGCTGGCCACCAAACTGAGCCTTACCACCCAGAGGTTGCTGGGTAATGAGGCTGTACGGACCAATGGAACGGGCGTGCATCTTATCATCTACCAGATGGTGCAGTTTCATCATGTAAATCACACCCACCGTAGCTTTCTGATGGAAACGTTCGCCGGTTTCTCCGTCGTAGAGATAAGTATGCCCGAAGGTAGGCAATCCGGCTTCTTCAATTTCCCGGGCAATTTCTTCCGGTGTGGCACCATCAAAAATCGGTGTGGCATATTTCTTTCCAAGTTTCCAACCTGCCCATCCCAGCACGGTTTCGTAAATCTGCCCGATATTCATTCGAGAAGGCACACCCAGCGGATTCAATACAATGTCCACAGGCGTACCATCTTCGAGGAAGGGCATGTCTTCCACCCGCACAATCTTGGCCACGATACCCTTGTTACCATGGCGGCCGGCCATTTTATCACCCACTTTCAGCTTGCGTTTGGAAGCCAAGTATACTTTGGCCAGCCTGAGCACACCGGGTGGAAGTTCATCACCAATCGAAATATTGAATTTTTCTCTCTTATACCGGCCTAATTCTTCGTTGTATTTGATATTGTAATTATGCAAAAGGGTGTTTATCAGCTCATTTACTTCCTCATTTTGTGTCCAGCCCAGCGGATTCACATTCTGATAATCAATAGCAGCCAGATTCTTTTGGGTGAATTTAGCGCCTTTGGGAATCAGCACCTCACCAAAGTTGTTGGTAACACCGGCTGACACCTGATCTTTCAGCAACTGCTGTAATTTTTCCAGCAGCACCTCATTCAGTTCCTCCACATTTTTCTGGTGTATTTTTTCCAGTTTCTCCAGGGCCGCTTTTTCCCTTAGCTTAGAATTTTTATCTTTTTTGGCTCTGGAGAAAAGTTTTTTGTTGATCACCACACCTTCAATGGAAGGAGGTACTTTCAGGGATGCATCTTTGGCATCGCCGGCCTTATCGCCGAAAATGGCGCGCAGCAGCCGTTCTTCCGGTGTAGGATCAGATTCTCCTTTGGGCGTGATTTTACCAATCAGGATGTCACCTTCCTTTACCCAGGCTCCCACGCGGATGATGCCGTTTTCATCCAGATCTTTGGTAGCTTCTTCACTCACATTGGGAATATCGGCCGTGAGCTCTTCAGGTCCCAGCTTGGTATCGCGCACTTCCAGCTCGAACTCTTCGATGTGGATGGACGTAAACAGATCTTCCCGCACCACGCGTTCGGAGATCACGATAGCGTCTTCAAAGTTGTAGCCTTTCCAAGGCATGAAAGCCACCATCAGGTTTCGACCCAGGGCCAGTTCACCACCCTGTGTAGCATAACCTTCCGTAAGGAAATCGCCTGCTTTTACGGTTTGACCTTTTTTCACACAGGGTTTCAGGTTGATGCAGGTCGATTGGTTGGTTTTGGTGAACTTGGTTAGCTTGTATACTTTCAGGTCGTCCTCGAAGCTCACCAGCCGCTGGATATCGCTTCGTTTGTACCGCACATGGATTTCGTTAGCATCCACATATTCCACCACTCCATCACCTTCGGCAGTGATCTGGGTTCTGGAGTCGCGGGCAGCCACGGCTTCCAGCCCCGTACCCACGATGGGCACTTCCGGACGAAGAAGAGGCACAGCCTGGCGTTGCATGTTCGAACCCATCAGAGCCCGGTTGGCGTCATCATGCTCCAGGAAGGGGATCAGCGAGGCACTCAACCCCACAATCTGGTTGGGTGCAATATCCATGTATTGCACCTCATTTTTATCCAACACAGGGAAATCACCCATTTCACGGGCTTTCACGCGATCGTTGAGTAAGTTACCCTCTTTATCAAGCGGGGCATTGGCCTGTGCAATCCTTACCTGATCTTCTTCCTCTGCACTCAGGTATTTCACCTTGTGCAGGTCCACCTTACCGTTTTTCACTTCGCGATAAGGTGTTTCAATAAAGCCCATTTCATTCACCTTGGCGTGTACGCACAGGGTAGAAATCAAACCGATATTGGGCCCTTCCGGTGTCTCGATGGTACACAGACGGCCATAATGGGAATAATGTACGTCGCGCACTTCAAAACCAGCACGTTCGCGGCTCAATCCACCCGGACCCAGAGCTGAAATGCGGCGCTTGTGCGTGATTTCGCTGAGCGGGTTGGTCTGATCGAGGAACTGCGAGAGCTGGGAAGTGCCGAAAAAGGAATTGATAACCGAGCTCAGTGTACGGGCATTGATCAAATCAATGGGTGTAAACACCTCGTTGTCACGTACGTTCATCCTTTCGCGGATGGTACGTGCCATACGTGCCAGCCCTACGCCAAACTGGGCATATAATTGTTCTCCTACCGTGCGTACCCGGCGGTTGCTCAGGTGATCAATATCATCTATTTCGGCTTTGCCGTTGGTAAGTTTTACCAGGTATTTGATAATAGCGATGATATCTTCCTTGGTCAGCACCCTTACTTCCAGCGGAGTGTCTAGGCCCAGCTTACGATTGATTTTATACCGCCCCACATCCCCGAGGTCATAACGCTTGTCAGAGAAAAAGAGCTTGTCGATAATGCCACGGGCGGTTTCATCATCAGGTGCATCGGCGCCCCTGAGTTGCCGGTAAATATGTTGAACGGCTTCCAGCTCGGAATTGGAAGTATCTTTATTCAGGGTATTGTAAATGATGGAATAATCTTCCGAAAGTTCTTCCTTCTGTAGGAAAATAGTCTTCACACCGAGATCAATGATCTGCTGGATATTCTCTTCATTCAGCACACTGTCGCGATCCAGAATGATTTCATTGCGTTCGATGGAAACCACTTCACCGGTATCTTCATCCACAAAATCTTCCACCCAGGTACGCAGCACGCGGGCAGCCAGCTTGCGGCCGATATATTTGCTGAGGGTTTTCTTATCAGCCTTCACTTCATCGGCCATGTCAAACAACTGCAGGATGTCTTTATCGGTTTCATAGCCGATAGCCCGCAGCAGCATGGTAACGGGAAACTTTTTCTTCCGGTCAATGTAGGCATACATGACATTGTTGATGTCAGTAGCAAATTCCATCCAGGCACCTTTGAAAGGAATGACCCTTGCGGAGTAAATCTTGGTACCGTTGGGATGGATAGACTGACCGAAGAACACGCCTGGCGAACGGTGCAGTTGGGATACCACTACCCGCTCGGCACCGTTGATGATGAAGGTGCCGCGGGGCGTCATATAAGGAATATTGCCCAGAAACACATCCTGCACGATAGTCTGGAAATCCACATGTTCTTCATCATTACAGCTGAGGCGCAGCTTGGCCTTCAGCGGCACGGAATAGGTCAGCCCCCGCTCAATACATTCTTCGATGGTATATCTGGGAGGATCCACGTAATAGTCGAGGAATTCCAGATTGAAAATATTCCGGGTGTCGGTGATAGGAAAATTTTCCTTGAACACCTTGAACAACCCTTCGTTGTTGCGTTTATCGGGCGTAGTTTCGAGCTGCAGAAAATCTTTAAACGATTGCAGCTGGATAGCCAGCAGATCAGGAATTTCGGCAGGCTGCTGAACTTTTCCGAAGTTTACACGCCCGTTTGCCGGATGGGCAGGTTGCCGGGAAGAATGATTGGCTGGAAGTTTTGCTGTTGACATCGTTGCAGAAGATAAAATCAAATAATCAGTAAAAATTTCAAGGAAGCTTTCAAGGCTTCATGCAATTCAGCACGGTGCATCATCTTCAAAGGGAAACAGGTCAAAAGTACAGGACTTTTGACCTGATATTTTAATCAGTACCCTTTTGCTGCAGGGCAATGAAGAATGGTTTACTGGATTTCTACTTCAGCACCAGCTTCTTTCAGTTTGGCAGCCAGTTGATCGGCTTCAGCCTTAGCAATTCCCTCTTTCACGGGCTTGGGTGCTCCGTCAACCAATTCTTTGGCTTCCTTGAGGCCAAGACCGGTTAATTCCTTCACCACCTTCACTACGTTCAGTTTATTGGCGCCGGCGGCTTTCAGAATCACGTTGAAAGAGGTTTTTTCTTCAGCTGCAGGAGCAGCGGCAGCACCGGCTGCGGCACCACCTCCGGCAACCATTACCGGAGCAGCTGCTGCTGGTTCAATCCCGTATTCTTCTTTCAGAATTTTAGCCAATTCGTTCACTTCCTTGACGGTGAGATTTACGAGCTGTTCGGCAAATGCTTTTAAGTCAGCCATGTTGTGTGTGTTTTTGAAATCAATAAATCAATGAAAAATATATGTTGGACTTGGAAGCCAAACGGAATCATAAACCTGTCAGTCTCCTGTTCTGGATTCAAGGGTCTTCAGCACACCAGCGATGGTTTGCCCGCCGGACTGCAGGGCGCCAATGACCCGATGTGCCGGAGCCTGCAACAGGCCGATCAGTTCCCCGATCAAATCAGCTTTGGATTTTAACCGGGTTAAGGTTTCCAGTTGACCATCCCCCTCATAAATTTCAGAATCCACATAAGCCAGCTTCAGAATGGGTTTTTCACTCCCCTGTTCTTTTCGGAAACGGGAAATAATCAGGGCCGGTTCCTTCGGGTTTTCGGTAAAAAAGATGGCTGTTTGTCCTTTCAATGCAGGATAAACGCCTTCATACCGCGATGCTTCAATAGATTCCAATGCCTTGCGGATGAGCGTATTCTTGGCTACTTTCATTTCTACCTTGCCTTCAAAGCAAGCCCTGCGCAGTTTGTTGACCTGTTCAACCGTCAGGGCCGAGGAATCGGCCAGATAAAAATGCGGATAGCGGCTGAAGCGTTCCCTGAGCTTATCAATGATTTCGGTTTTCTGTGCTTTATTCATACACTCTATGCATTAATCAGTTTAATACTGAACGCGGATCAATCTTGATTCCCGGGCTCATGGTGGTAGCCATCGAGATGCTCTTGAGGTAGGTTCCTTTCGCAGTAGGCGGCTTTAACCGAAGAATGGTCTGGATGAATTCATGTGCATTCTCCACAATTTTTTCCGGTGGAAAGGAAACCCTGCCGATGGAAGCATGAATAATGCCGGCTTTATCTACCTTAAAGGTAATTTTTCCGCTTTTCACTTCTTTCACAGCCGAGGCTACGTCTTGAGTTACTGTACCCGTTTTAGGATTGGGCATCAGGTTCCGGGGGCCGAGGATTTTACCCAGTTTCCCGATTTTAGGCATTACAGATGGAGTGGCAATGATCACATCCACATCAGTCCAGCCGTTTTCAATCTTTTGGATATATTCATCCAGACCCACATAATCCGCACCTGCCTGTTTGGCTTCTTCTTCCTTATCGGGTGTACACAAAACCAATACTTTACGGGTTTTACCTGTGCCATGTGGCAGGGTTACCGATCCTCTGATAGCCTGGTCGGCCTTTTTAGGATCTACACCCAGCCGGATATGCATATCTACTGAGCTATCAAAACGGGTGGTATTGATATCTTTCAGCAAAGCCGCAGCTTCTGCGAGCGGGTATAATTTCGTACGATCAATTTTAGCTTCAGCAGCTTTACGTTTCTTGGTCAGCATGCGTAAGAAAGATTTAAGCTGTTAACGTTCCCAGGGTGCGGTTCCTTCAATCGTGATGCCCATGCTCCGTGCAGTGCCTGCAATCATTTTCATGGCACTTTCCAGGGTAAAGCAGTTTAGGTCGGGCATCTTATCCTGAGCAATGGCTTTTACCTGATCCCAGGTAACCTTGCCCACCTTTACCCGATTGGGTTCTTTCGAACCTGACTGTACCTTGGCTGCTTCCATAAGCTGTGCTGCTGCCGGCGCAGTTTTAATGACAAAATCAAAAGATTTGTCTGCATAAACCGTAAGGACTACCGGAAGCAGTTTGCCCATCTTGTCCTGCGTACGTGCATTGAACTGCTTGCAGAACTCCATGATGTTGACACCCTTGGAGCCCAGGGCCGGTCCGATGGGAGGGGCCGGATTTGCCTGACCACCTTTTACCTGAAGCTTTACGTAACCAATGATTTCTTTTGCCATACTGGAAGGTTTGCTTGGTGTTGCGAACAGCGGGGCTGTTCTTCCAAATTTTCAAGGGAGCGCAAAGATATGATAATTCCCGGAAATCTAAAAAAAATCAGCTGATTTTTTCTACCTGCATAAAATTCAGTTCTACCGGGGTTGCGCGGCCGAAAATTTTAACGATGACCTTCAGCTTTTTCTTTTCCTCATTGATTTCTTCAATGACTCCGTTGAAATCATTGAACGGGCCATCGATAATGCGTACGGTTTCTCCCACGATAAAGGGCTCACTCATGGTTACACCTTGATCGGCGAGTTCATCAGCCTTGCCCAGCATTTTGTTTACTTCTGATTTGCGCAGGGGGATAGGTTTATCTTTCCCCAGAAAATGGATCACATTCGTCATGTTGTTGATGGCACTGATGATCTCGTCGGTAAGCTTGCCTTCCACCACTTCAATCATTACATATCCGGGATAAAAATTTCTTTCCCGCATCACCTTCTTGCCCGACTGAATTTTATATACTTTTTCTACAGGTACAAATACTTGTTTAATGATATCGCCCCAGCCGGAGCGGCGGATTTCCAGGTCAAGATATTCCTTGACTTTTTTTTCTTTCCCGCTGATAACCCTAAGCACATACCAGCGTGTTTCTTGTGTGGGGCTGGTTACAGCATCCATTATGAGAACAGTTTATAATAGTATTGCAATACAGTACTGGATAGCAGATCCATGAGCCAGACGATCACGGTAGCCAGAATGGTTGTAGCCAGTACCACCATGGTGGAGGATTGCAATTGCTCCCACGAAGGCCAGGAGACTTTATGAACCAGCTCATGGTAGCTTTCCTGAATATAATTGGCTATCTTATTCATCGCTGAAATTTGGAAATCGGCACAGGAGGAGGGACTCGAACCCCCAGCCTACGGTTTTGGAGACCGTTGCTCTACCAATTGAGCTACACCTGTAAAGCCAAATGCCCCAACCCGTGGGCGGGGCTTTTAGGAGTTTACCTGTTTGCTGAGACAGAAAACAGGTGAAAGATTCATGTTATTTCAGGATTTCGGTTACCTGGCCTGCACCCACCGTACGTCCGCCTTCGCGGATAGCGAATTTGAGCCCTTTTTCCATAGCAATGGGAGCGATCAGGTGAACGGTCAGGGAAACATTATCGCCTGGCATCACCATTTCTACGCCCTGCGGCAATTCCACTTCACCGGTAACGTCGGTTGTACGAAAATAGAACTGCGGACGGTAATGGTTGAAGAACGGGGTATGCCGGCCTCCTTCTTCCTTGCTCAGCACATACACTTCGCATTTGAAGTCGGTATGCGGAGTGATGGACCCAGGCTGACAGATGACCATTCCCCGACGGATATCTTTCTTTTCAATACCACGGAGCAGCAATCCGGCATTATCACCGGCCTGTCCTTCTTCCAGAATTTTCTTGAACATTTCCACGCCGGTAACGGTGGTTTTGAGAGGTTCATGGACAAATCCCACAATTTCCACGTTGTCACCCACCTTCACCTTTCCGCGTTCAATTCTGCCGGTAGCTACCGTACCGCGACCGGTAATGGAAAATACGTCTTCGATGGACATCAGGAAAGGCTGATCGATAGGCCGGGGCGGAAGCGGGATATAATTGTCTACAGCATCCATCAATTCTTCGATGGCTTTTACCCATTTTTCTTCGCCAGCCAGTGCACCGGTAGCAGATCCTTTGATAATCGGTGTGTTGTCACCGTCGAATCCATAGAAGTTCAGCAATTCGCGGACTTCAATTTCCACCAGCTCCAGCAATTCCGGATCATCCACCAGATCCACCTTATTCAGGAATACCACAATACGGGGTACACCCACCTGACGGGCAAGCAGCAGGTGTTCTTTGGTCTGCGGCATCGGGCCATCGGTAGCAGCTACTACCAGAATAGCACCATCCATCTGGGCTGCACCGGTGATCATGTTCTTCACATAGTCGGCATGTCCGGGGCAATCCACGTGTGCATAATGACGGTTGGCCGTCTGGTATTCCACATGGGCTGTGTTAATGGTAATACCTCTTTCTTTTTCTTCAGGAGCCGCATCAATTTCATCATAGCTTTTCTTTTCGGCCAGCCCTTTTTGTGATAATACATAAGTGATGGCTGCCGTTAATGTGGTCTTCCCGTGGTCAATATGACCAATCGTACCAATGTTCACATGGGGCTTATCCCTTTTAAAGACTTCTTTTGCCATTGTGATGTGTTTTTAAAACTGTGGTGTTTGAATATTAAAAAAATAAATTTCCTGGTTTTTCTCTGGATTGCAGCGTTTTTGCCTGTTGGCAAACAGGCTTCTTCCGCTTCATCATATCCACACTGTCCTTCGCTGCATTCCTGAGCTGTTGAGCAGGTTTGAACTGCCGACCTCTTCCTTACCAAGGAAGTGCTCTACCAGCTGAGCTACAACAGCTTGCTGAGCGGGAGACGAGGCTCGAACCCGCGACCTACAGCTTGGAAGGCTGTCGCTCTACCAACTGAGCTACTCCCGCATACCCTGCCTGCGCGCAGGCAGGAAAGAACATATGCTGATCAGAAGGCATGCACACCCTCTGTGGCACGTGGGCAGGAGAGGATTCGAACCTCTGAAGTCGTAAGACAGCGGATTTACAGTCCGCCCCATTTGACCGCTCTGGAACCTGCCCGTATATTTCTTTCAAGACAGCCCTGAAAAATAGCCATATTACCGGCTTTCTAACCCTAACCCTCCTATCAACGAACCAGATTGCGCAGGCCGACTCAGCCAGGGCTGCGAGCCAGCAGAGGGATTCGAACCCCCGACCAGCTGATTACAAATCAGCTGCTCTGGCCAACTGAGCTATGCTGGCAAATTTATATTTTCTGCCTCTCGGCAGACAGGCTGCCTCTCGGCAGACAGGCTGCCTGCCAATAGGCAGGACTGACGCTCAGCCACAATCAGCAATAAAAAAGAACAACACCCCAACTCCCTTCAAATTTGGGAATGCAAAAGTAATTGAAAAGTTTTAATTCTGAAATTTCTTGAGCAAACTTTTATCCTGTTCCTTCCGTACAAACGAATCTGGGAGTTTCATAGCTTTCCGGGTTCACAAAAAATAATCATAAAAAATCCCGCCACAAGGGCGGGATGTATATTCAGGGTTGATAAAGCTTCTCTTTCTGTCGCTTTATCTGCGTGAGAACCGCATCCAATGCAAGATCAAAAGATTCTTCAAATGACTTGGAGCTTTGTTTTACAAAAAACTGATGTCTGGGAATGGACACCTTGATTTCCACTACCTTATCCTTGATCTGATGCACCACATTGTCCAGTTTCATAAAGACTTCTACATCCACAATGCGGTCATGTACATTTTCCAGCTTCGATAATTTTTTGTGTACATGATCCAGCAATTTTCTGTCGGGCTCGAAATGCACGGCCTGAATGTGTAGGTTCATAGCTTTTAAGGTTTAAAAGATGAGAAAATAGAGCACCAGATATCTGTGCTGTTATCAATATGGAAGATAAAGCAATTTCCCTGAATGATCAATATGATTTTTTACATTCATTGTTGATGGCTTTACCCACGGGGATGAGCCTGTTTGTGGATTTCCTTCAATTGTGCGATAGAGTTGTGTACGTACACTTGGGTAGCAGCCAAGCTGCTGTGTCCAAGCAGTTCCCGGATAGCTTGCAAATCCGCACCGGCATTGAGCAAATGCGTGGCGAAGGTATGCCGCAATACGTGGGGGCTAGCCTTGCTGAGCGTGCTTATCTGAGTGAGATAGCGATGGACAATCCGATACAGATATTTGGCGTAAAGAGGTTTACCTTTTTCTGTAAGCACCAGACAATCTTCATATTGATTTCCAAATGCGGACTGACGCTGTTGCTGATAGTTGAGCAGCAATTGTTCCAATCCCGGCCCCAGCGGAATGAACCGATATTTGCTACCTTTCCCCAAAACCCGCATCCAGTGCTGCTGCCTGTCCCAATCGCTTTGTTTCAATCCTGCCAGTTCCGAAAGCCGCATGCCTGTCTGATAAAATAAGGCTAAAATGAGCCTGTGGGTAATGCCTGCAATGCCTTCCGGAAATGCACAGGTTTGAAAAAGCCTGTCAACCTCTTCCTGCTTTAAAAATGCCGGCAGGCGTTTTTGCTTTCTGGGAAGCACCACCCGTCCAAAAGGATCATGGTCTGTCCACCCCTGCTGGTGTGCATACCTGAGCCAGCATCTCACGGCAGAAAGCTTTCGCCTGATGGTAGCGGCACTGGACGACCGTTCGGCCAGCTCAGCTGCCCATGAACGAATATGCATGGCATTCAACTCCCTGACTTCATGAAATGTTCCATAAATGGTCAAGAAGCTGAGAAAATCTTCAATATCATGCCTGTAAGCTATCAGGGTATGGCGGGAGTAACGCTTTTCAAAAGCCAGATGATCCAAAAAGCGCTGTAACTGTTCCTGAATGAAAATTTCGGGATGCATTACCCGAAATTACAAATTCCCGGAAGGAAATATCACGAAAAGAAGGAAGAAAAAGGATGAAAAGCTGAAGATTACTTTTTTTCTATCTTGCCGGCAGCAATTTTAGCGCGGTAGATAGCACGCTGGATTTCATTTCTGCGCTTTACCGACGGTTTTACGTATGCTTGCCGCTCGCGAAGTTGCTGAAGAATACGGGCCTTTTCGAATTTTTTCTTGTATTTTTTCAGGGCTTTATCAATATTTTCGCATTCTTTGGCATCGATAATCAGCATAAGGTCTCCTTTATTTTTTGGAGCTGCAAAGTTATAGTTTTCTCTGAAAATTCAATCACAACATCATACATTTTTCCTTATGTTCACAGGATTGATCCAAACAACAGGTACAGTAGCAGATGTAAAACGGGAAGGCCTGAATACGGTTTTCGTGATTGAATCGTCTATTTCCGGGGAATTGCATCCGGATGAAAGTGTTTCCCATGATGGCGTATGCCTGACCATTACCGAATGCACGGCCAGCCAGCACATAGTGGTGGCTGTACAGGAAACGCTGAAAAAAACCAACCTCGGGCAACGCAAACCCGGTGACCTCATCAACCTGGAAAGGGCTCTCAGCCTACAGGATCGGCTCGGAGGACATTTTGTACAGGGGCATGTGGATACGGTGGCTGTTTGTACCGAAAAAAAAGAAACAGACGGAAGCTGGGAATACTGCTTTTCTTATCCGCAAAGCTTTGCAGACTACGTGATTGAAAAAGGTTCCGTGTGCATCAACGGCATCAGCCTTACCTGTTTTGATGTAAAACCCGGGCAATTTCGCGTAGCCATCATCCCCTACACCTATGCCCATACCAACATCCGCCTGGTTGAACCCGGCCATCAGGTGAATCTGGAGTTTGATATGTTGGGTAAATACGTTGTCGCTCTCGCTAAACAATATTTTTCTGCGGCTCATCCATGAAATCCCTCTGCATCATAGTGCCTGTGTATAATGAAGCGGGAAACATCCACCCGCTGTACGACAGCATCCGGCAATACATAGCGTCTCTGCCTATCAATACTTGGGCTCTGCTTTTTATAGACGATGGCAGTACCGACGGCACATTTGAACGCATTCGGGAACTGGCAGCAAAAGACAACCGGGTGCAGGCTATTTCCTTTTCCCGGCACTTCGGCCACCAGGCTGCCCTGATGGCCGGCATCCAGGCTGCTGATGCCGACTGGCTGGTGACCATGGATGGTGATCTGCAACATCCACCTCACCTGATTGGCTCCATGACAGAACTTATGGAGACTGGATACGACATTGTGCATGTACAGCAAATTGCCAGAGAAAAAGGACTGAAATCATGGTTGAGCAAATGTTTTTACAAATGCTATAATTTTTTGTCTGAAACCCCTGTAACACCCCATGCTGCTGATTTTAAAATGTTTAACCGGAAAGTAAGGGAGGCTTTGCTTCAGTTTCATGAAAATGCGTTGTTCGTCCGTGGATTGATGCACTGGGTGGGCTTCAGAAGTACGGTGATCACCTACGAAAAACCACCCAGAAATACCGGTGCTACGAAATATCCTCTACACAAACAACTCCAGCTTGCCTGGGATGCGCTGATTTCATTTAGCTTCCGGCCTTTGCGACTGGTATTCTTTTCGGGTTTTCTGATCGGAAGCCTGGCTTTTCTGTTTGCCATCATAGCTATTGTAAGTTATCTGTTTGGCAAAACGGTTCCCGGATGGACGTCCCTGTTGCTGTGCATCCTGTTTCTGGGCAGCCTGCAGCTCATAGCCATAGGCCTGCTGGGTGAATATCTCGGAAAAGTTTATGAAGAAACGAAGAAACGGCCGCTGTACCTGATCCGGGAAACTATTAACCGGTAAACATTTCACGCTTCAGCATGCACAGGCGCGGATCATGTATTGACCTCCCAGAGGTATCCGGGCCAGCCAGCGTTCAGCTTTTTGCAAAGGCTGAAAAATGCGGTATAAGGGAAAGAAAATATAATATCGGCAGGTTTCTACCTTCCAGCCTGCATCATGCAGCAGCTGCCCTGCCTCCGAAGCTGCCAACAGTTTTACGCCGCGATCAAATACACAGGTGCGGACAAAATAACGAGTAAGCGGATTGAAAGGATTATGCTCAAAAACATAAATCCGTCCCTGCGGACGGGCTACCCTACGTGCCTCCTGCAAAACAGCCAGACGCTTGTCATGCCTGACATGATGCAATACACCAGCCATAAAAATCACATCAAAACCTGCCGAATCAAAAGGCAGTTGCCGTCCATCATAACGGATGAAAGGCACACCTGGCAGCCGGCGTTCCTGTGCTACTGCAATGCTTTCTGCCGATACATCCACACCGGTTAGTTGCCAAGAAGGAAAAGATTGCTGCATATATGCCGTACACAGCCCGTCTCCGCAACCCAGATCCAGCACATATTGACCTTCATCGGATTCATACTGGGCAAGGATTTGTATTTTTAGTCGGGCAAAATAGGCTGAACTAGCACCTGATAACCGGATATTGGCATCATGAAGCTCCCTATAATGCCTGGCAAAAGCATCGAAATCCTGCTTATCGGCTGGCAAAGGATGCTTCATGCGTACAATGATAACATTTTTCTGATATGAACAAACGCTTTGCCGGCTGGCTTCCGTATGCTTTCCTGCTGATCATCGGTGCATGCATGTACGGGCCTGTGATAACCGGATTATTTTTCCTGAAAAACGATGCAGCCGTTGCCTATTTTCCCGTGCGCCTGCAGATGAGTCAGGCTGTGCATCATGGCATCATCCCCTTCTGGTCGCCTTATTTCAATTATGGTTATCCCCTGCACGCCGATTTTACCAGCGGATTTTGGAATCCTTTGGTGTGGCTATTTATATCCCTGTTTCACTACAGCTTTTATACCCTGCATCTGGAATGGATGGGATATGTCTGGATAGCGGGATGGGGCATGTTCCGACTTGGCAGGCTGTTTCATTTTTCCCCACTTACGGCATGTACCGTAGCCATTGCCTATATGGGCAGTGGCTACTGGCTGGGAAGCGCCCAATGGATGAACTGGCTTTCGCCCGTAGCCTGGCTGCCTCATCTGATTGTACAGGTAATATTACTTTTTACTACCAAACGCATCACACATGCTTTATGGCTAGCAATCGTATTGTGGTGTTATGTGAGCAATTCTCATCCAGATCAAATCATCTGGCTTGTTTATTTTGGAATTATATCGGTTATCGGTGTCGGAATATTTTATTTCAAAAAATGGCAGGATGATTTTTTGAATCACAGAAAAATCTTACGTCTCATCAAGCTTCTGCTGGTTACAAGTGTTTGTGCAGGCTTGCTGCTGGCGGGCATGATCCTGTCCATTTACACCGCTATTCCCTACATGTATCGGAGCATATCCCTCAGTGCTGCGCAAATGGGACATCCTTTTTCTGTAAGCTGCTGGATTTCATTTCTGTTTCCGCTGGTCACCACCTCACCAGATACATGCTGGAATCAAACCGATATAGTTTTGCGAAATGCATATACCGGTAGCTTGTTGTTTATTTGTGCCATTGGTTTTTTCCTGCACATGCGCCAATCTCCTGCAGCACGTTTCTGGTTTATGCAGGGAATTTGTTTTCTGATTCTTTCTGCCGGCTGGCTGCAGCATGTATCAATTGCACACAACGGAAACGGATGGATGCATCTTCCCTTACTGGCTTATGTGCGGCTGGAAAGTGCATGGCGACTGGGTGCAGTGCTTGCTTTTTGCATCAGCGGCGGATATTTTTTACATCTGCTTGAACAAAATATTTCCTACCAGAAAATATTTCTTCGTTTATCTGTTGTGCTATTTGCTATTTACCTGATTGCAGCGATAGTTTGCTTTTCATCGGTAACCCATCTGCTTTCTGGAATCCGTGATTTATGGCATGGATTTGATCGGATCGATTTGAAACAATGGATGGAAGATATTGATCTGAAAGATAAATTCTTTATAGAAAGCATAATAGGTGTTTTCATTACAGGCATATTGCTTATCGTTTTGCGTAAAACAAAATCATCCAAAAAATGGGTACAAACGATTTGCACACTTATCATGCTGGATATTTTCATACACGTGCAATGGATGATGCCATTCACGGTAGTCGGAAAATCCAGTGTAAAACAGGTAGAGCAGATCATAAAAGCTTTTCCTAATGATTATCCCACACCTCCTTTGATACCTGTTCAGCAGTATGATACTTTCCCTGCATCCATCAGCCGAATGATTGGGAGCAAAAGTTATTATGATAAACGAATTGGCAGTCCTGATCATCCGGATTTTTATCCCAACTTGCTTACTCATGTGCAATTGTTTTATCAATCAGGATATGCATCCTGTGCCAATCGTACGCCTTATGTTTATGTGTCTGAAAAAATCTATCCGGTTGCCGATTTATCAAAAGCCTGCAGGGAACTGGATAGCTCAGCAATTTTTTTATCCGAATCCATTGGTAAGTTTTCATTACCTAATTTCTCTCATTCACCTGCGCATCTGATGGTAGATACCTGTTTGCCGGGTTTGATGCGCCTGTCTGTATCCAATTCATCTGATGTCATGCTGTTGTGCAAACAAAATGATTATCCGTATTGGAAGGCTTATGACAACAGAAAAAATGTTCCGGTTTATCGTGCCAATATCAGTTTCATGGCTATTTATCTGCCTGCAGGAAATCATACGGTTGAATTCCGCTATGATCCGTTTATCATCCGCGTGGGTTTCTGGTTAATGTGGTGTACAATGATCCTATCCGCAGGTATGATTGTATGGTTGCGTCGGAAAGTTTCAACGCATTAAATACATTTTTCCATATCCCTTTGTAATGTAGGTATCGGCTCCTGTATGAAAAATATCCATTGCCTTGCCATGCAGGGATGCTACAACCCTGTACAGATATACGCCATTTCCAAGTTTATTCCCATACTGATCGGTTCCATCCCATCTGAAGGTTGTAATGTTGCGGCCCACATGCAAAGGACCCAGCTCTTCCTTGTTGATGATCCGTACAATATGTCCGGTAATGGTCATAATCTCAATTTTCAACTGGGAAGGCACTTCCGATCCGGTAATGGTAAATACAAAAGCAGTGGATGTGGTAAACGGATTGGGATAATTTAATAAATGAGAAATCATGGGTTTGTTTATCACCTGAAAGGATACACGATAAGGAGCCGTACCGCTGGAAATATCAAGGCTGTTTTTCGCCTGTACAATCAATTCATAGCTTCCATCCTGTGTAAAGGATGGTGTAAACAACAATTGTACAGATGAAGTTCCCGAACCGGAAGCAAACCGCAATGTATCCTGATCAAAGTGATAATCATGCAAACTTCCATCTGGATAGCGCACCTGCACCTGAAACAATGAAGTATCATTGAGTTTCAGATAGGGATTGGCATCCTGCATACTGATCAGGATACGGGGTTTGGCCGATACAATATCATTGTTCAGGATATGCACGCCATCAAAGGTAACATCAAGCAAAGGATTGAAATTACCGGTTCTGACATAAAAAGAATGATAAAGAAAATTGTTGAAATGATATTGTTCAGGCTGATCCTGATCGGGATTTACTTCCAGATATAAAATATTATTTCCCGGAAAATTGCGGGTGTCAATCTGAGTTTGTATTAGCAAGGTATCCTGTGGTGGCAGAATGCGCATACGCGGCAGGGGAATGCTATGGATGTTTTTCTGCTGATCGGTAATGGTCATTTTGATTTTCATGCTATCGGCAAATGTGGTAAAGCTTACATTTTTGAATGCCAGTTTCATTTGCAGCGGCTCTCCTGCAATCAGGCTATCTTGAGATTGATAAAATAAATTGGGTGCAATAGCACCTTCGGGGCATTCATCGTAATATACCCGCCAATAATCCAGTTGTGCAGGAGTTGCATAGGTGCTGTCTGTTTCATGCAACTCCAGCTGAAGATAAGGATAGGTGTGTGCGGAAATAAAAGAAATACTGGTATCCGATGGAGCATTTGGAATGAGCAATATTCGATTACCCGCCGTGTCAACACCCCAAACCTGAAGATCAGATTGATTGGTGCGCCCGGGATTTATGCCATGCGCTTTCCAATGCAGACTTTTCCAGCTGAGTGCTGGCCCGATAAGCGGAGAAATAATGCTGCCCGATGTAGCACGCACATGCACGGGAATAGATGCTGTCAAATGTTCACTGGCCGAAGCTCCTACCCACTGCATCACGGAGGAAGGATCTCCTTTCCGGAAAAAGAAAATAAAAGGAATGTTGCGGTAAAAGGAATCAATATCTGTAATACCAAGTGCATGTAGTTTATGATAGAGTGATTGACCGGATCCCAGTATGGTTGTATCTTTCATCCAGTCCTGAATAAAACTGTTGTTGGCTGTCCATCCCAAATTGGTAATCGATACCCACATACCATCAGGAATGCTGTCAATAAAATGCATCGCATTGATGCGGTAAGTAGATTGTGCATAAGGAAATTCAAAAAAGTTGCGTGTAGGAAAATCACAGATGGCATAACTTCCGAATCTCCCGGCGGATCCAACATTATAATTCACCCACGGTTGAAAAGTAAGTGAATCATACACCATAAACTGCAGGGAACTATATTTACATCCATAGTGTTCAAGCCTGTCCTGATCCAGAAAAACATCAATCTGATCCTGTACATAGTAGGGATACAATCCTGTTTGAATGGTAAGTGTTTTGGGCGTATCCAGAAATGCAAACATGCGGTTGTTGTTCAATATTATTGCCTGATATGCATTGTTCAGGTATTGAAAATAATGCGACTGATTCCATCCTTTTCCGCTACCAGGCATGTAAATAAAGGAATGCATACTCCAGATGGGTTGCCCACCACTTTGCTGATTGGGTTGTGTGGCTACCCTCCAGTAATATACTTTACCGGGAATCAACGATATACCGGGATCAAATGTCAGCAATCCTCCTCTGCTCATCAGCTGCATTTGCTTCAGCAAAGGGCTGTTAAACAATGCTGTGGTATCAATCTCAAATAAATAGGTACTCACAGGTGCCATGGGATCGTCGGTAGATGCATAAAAATGAAATATCGATGTATCTACTATGGCAAAATCATACGGATACACGGCATGCACCTGATTACTGAAGATATATACATCTTTCTCAGCTGTATTATTGGTTTCCGAAATTTCAGTAACGTGCTGATCATCATCAACAGATACAATAAAACGGTTCAATCCGGCATCGGTTAATGGCTGAATGGGAATCTGAAGCTGAATGGAATCCGCATAATAGGGTGCCGGGCGTTTTCTGCGATAAATCACGCTATCCACACCCGATGGATAGATTCTTCTGATGCTGACCCAGATAGAATCTTTAACAGCCCGCCCGAGATTAACATATTGTACATGCAACGAAAATGAATTATCAGCGAGAGAAATGATATCAGGGCTCACGGTGATTTGATTAGCTTCTATATCATAATCCGGAAGTGCAGGACCAAACATGTGCAAGGCCGGATCTCCGTCTAGATTCATTTGCTCTGCATTGCAGGTATAGAGAAAATTACCGGGAAATGTCTGTTCAACTGATTGCACCACCTGTTGCATGATATTGCCCAGCGATGCACCATATAGTTTTCCTGATACATTCAGATAAAAACGACGGTTGTAATCATTCAACATATCAGTAATCCCTACATAAGTATTGGCAAGAAAAGCAATAGCACCTGCATCAGGTGCAAGCAAATACTGTTCGCTCAGCATCATTTGATTATGCAGGCGCAGGGTGTCCATCACAAAAATGTTGCCTGCACTGCATCCACTTGCTATAAACACCGGATATTTGCCTTGATTCTGAAGGGAAGACGGATTGTCGAGATTGTAACCAAGTGTATTGGCGGAAGAATGACCAAAAAAGTTGACAAGTGATAAGCCTCTTGCAAACATGGTATCCACAATTTTTCCGCTTTTCACTACCGGATCCGTACTAAATTTGGATACCGTTACCACATTCGCACCAAAATTTGTATCCTGAATAATCTGGTTATATCCCTGAAAATATCCTGACAATAATCCATACAACGAGGCATCATCAGCGCCAATGATATTCATTACATTCTTATGCCATGCTGATTGTGCATAACTCGCATTGGAAGCTGTAATTGTTAGATTCGATTCATATGTTTTCACCTTATCGAGATAATTCATTAACTCCTGATTATTGATTACCGATATCCGGCCGACAGGAATACGAGGAGCAATGGTATTGCCCCAGGCAGCCAGCAATATATCTGAGCCCGGAAAGCCAAAGGTGGGTACCAGAGCAATGTGCTGTACAGACGCCAGTTGCTGAAGATTCCTGTAGGCATCATATGTGATTCCTTTCCCGATCAGAAACACATAAGCAGGCTGAATGACAAAATGATCATAAGCATATCGCAAAAAAGAACGGATACTTAATGGTGAATAGGAAATGCCATAGGCAAACTGATCTTCCAGTTGATCCACAGAAATAATCTCCACCCGATAATTTCCGCCGGCAGGTGAAGAACGATAAGCAGCATATTGCTGTACAGCATTGCCATTGTCAAGAATAAAAGGATGTGTGATGATCAAATAATTACCTTGCATGGCAGGATCTGCATAATTGATAAACACCCGTTTTTGCAGGGAATTGATATATTGAATATTGGCCGGCAGGCTTTCATTCACCAATACCAGATCGCGCGGAATACCTGTGGGTGGGAGCAAATAACGAATCACTCCGCTTACAGCTGTATCAGCTATCCATCGCTGGCCGCTGGCTGCATCATACAACACCGGTGCCATGCCTGAACTATTAAACTGACTGATGACCAGATACTGGGGCTGATTGCTCGCAGGAAGTTGAAAATGAAAATAACCTGCATTCTGAAAAGAAAAACTATGCGGATAACTTAATGTAATATCACCAGCTACAATCCGGTCAGTACCAACTGTACTTTCATTTACTACACTGATCGTAACATTGTTGCCCAGTGTGGAAACATCAATATTGCTGATTTGAAGATGTGCCACCTGAAAATTATTCAATGCTGTATCTGGTAAGCCTTGTCCCTGAAGCTTTATTTGCACACGTCTGTTGTTGGGAGCTGCTCCGGCCAGATTTACATTTAGCTGGGCAGGCGGACCACCTGCATACACATTCAGATTATTCAGGTTTATGGAAAATGTAGTAGATGGATAAATATATCCGCTGGAAAAACCTTCACCAGCATCAAAACTGCTGGCATAAATATATTCGCCGGATACAATTTCAGCATAACCGGGATTAATCTGCGTACGGGGATAATATCCAGTTGTGTACCAGAAATAAGGCAAAGGTGGCGGCGGAGATGAACCAATGGTATTGTTTAATGTAACATATCGGGCATTTACGGTATCTCTGTCGAATGTTAAATAATAAGCCGATGAATCTGTAAACAAACTATAATGCGTGGACAACTGATCAGAAGCCTGCCGGTAAAGCAAACTATCCATTGTTCCGTCATTGGGTTCTCCGATAAACTCCAGATAATCGCCCGGTTGCAGGGTATCCGTTTTTGATGCAATGAACAAAGGAATCTGCCTGCCCTGATGCCATAACTGAAAAGCATGTGCCGGAACTGTATCCAATCCCTCCTGTGCAAGCACCGCATAAGGAATGCGATACACGCCTTCCTGTGCAACTTTAAACTTGTAATATGTTTTCCGATAATCAATCCATTCGTTTCCGTACAGCTGTGCTTTTACTGGTAATATAATTCCGATACATCCGCAAATAAACATGAGATAGCTGCTGATCTTCAGCATCACGATACGTAGAAAGCCGGAGTTGTGGCTGATTGCTATCATGCAAAATCAATATGCAGCTGATTTTTTTTTATGCGGAATATCTATATCAAGTGAAAAGATATGGGAATACAAGGGCTGGGATTGGTTAGCCAGATTGGTAAATGCATAGGAAAGCTGAAACCCTTTTACCTGAAAACCCGCTCCCACTGCTGGCTGGCTGATCCATATCTGATGCCGGCCTGTGGTATCAGCATCATCCTGCGTGCGTTGCAGATGTGAAATACCCGCTCTGACAAAAACCATCTGCCGGTAACTCAGTTCTAAACCCATACGTGGATCCAAACTTATTTTTTTGCCGCTGATAAGTGTATTTCGTTTCCCATCGGTAGTAACTGCAATGTCGGTTTCTATGAGCACATGCCATTTCTGACGGATCTGCATATCCCAGGCGACGGCCGGAATCAGCTGAGGCATGGTGATTTCTGTTGATTTAACAGGAATATCATTTTCAGTAAGAAATAAAATTTGTTTTTCTGCATCGGTAAAATGAAAAGTCCATGCGTTAAAAGTGGTTGTGATATCTTTCAGCATCAGACCAAAGATCCAGTGGGGAAGTCTATATTGCAAACCCGCATCCAGCCCGAATCCCCATGAACTGGCAAATGATCCCACCACCCGGTGAATGATTTTCACATTCCCTCCTACCTGCAAGGTAGGTGCATCATCGCCGGTCTGGTTCAGCGGAATGTTGCGGGCATAGCTGCACAACAAAGCATAATCGGCAGCCGAGAAAGTAGTTACCTGATCGTAATTCACAGATCCATCCGGATTAACCAGATACAAGGTGTTGGGAATATCATCCACTGCAAAGCGCAGCAAAGTTACGCCGAGCACATCGTGCTGAGAGGAAAGAGGAAATGCAGCTGATGCAAAATCATAATTGCCGATGCCGGAAAAATAAGCCGCATGCATCAGCGAAAGCTGCGGTGCATCAAGCTGGGTAAGGCCAGCAGGATTCCAATAGCCCGAAGTCACATTATCGGTAACAGCCACCTGTGCAGTTCCCATGGCAAGCCCGCGCGCACCTGCCCCCAAATTGAGAAACTCATTCACATAAGTCCGCGCCTGCCCTATGCCCTGATAATACGCCAGCATCAGACAGCAGCTTATCCACATAAAACTTCGCTGCATACACGCCGTTTGGTGGAATGAATCTTTAAACCATAGCTAAAATAAGGTTTTGAATGCACAACAACTGGGTTAAATTCAGGAACGAAGCATTTGTGCAGGTCAAATATGAGTTTCCCTTCGTTAAAATTAAATAAGTTTGCAGCAATTTTATCTGCTACAGCAACGGATTCATTGTAAAACTGTTATCTATATGCATCTGATTGAAGAGCTTTCCTGGCGCGGATTGATTCAGGATATGACGGCCGGCACAACCGAATTGCTGCAGAAAGAAGTCGTAAAAGGATATATTGGTTTTGATCCCACTGCCGATTCCCTGCATATCGGAAGTTTGTTGCCCATCCTGTTGCTGGTTCACCTGCAACGCTCGGGACATCATCCTGTTGCCGTGGTAGGTGGCGCTACCGGCAGAATTGGTGATCCATCGGGAAAATCAGCCGAAAGAACTTTGCTGGATGAAGCAAGCCTGCAACACAATCTTTCCCGTATCCGTCAACAGATAGAACATATCCTGAAACAATCAGGCAAACCTTACACCATTGTGAACAATGATGAGTGGTTTCGTGAAATGAAATTTATTGATTTTGCACGTGACATCGGCAAACATATTACCGTCAACTACATGATGGCCAAAGAATCTGTGAAAAAACGCATGGAAGCCGGATTGTCGTTTACGGAATTCTCCTACCAGCTTATGCAGGCTTATGATTTTTATTATCTCTTCACCCATTATGATTGTAAGTTGCAGATGGGAGGTGCTGATCAATGGGGAAATATTACCACGGGTATTGAATTGATACGCAAGCTCACTGGCAGGGAAGCATACGGTTTTACCTGTCCGCTGCTTACACGCTCAGATGGCAGCAAATTCGGCAAGAGTGAAAGCGGAGAAAATATCTGGCTTGATCCACAAAAAACATCTCCCTATCAGTTTTATCAGTTCTGGATAAATCTTGCTGATGCCGATGCAGAAAAGATGATCAAAATATTCACCTTCCTATCTCAACAAGAAATTGATGAACTCATTCAAAAACATCGTGCACATCCGGAGGAGCGCGTACTTCAAAAAAGACTTGCAGAAGAAATCACACGTTTTCTGCATGGCAAGGAAGGATATGAACAGGCCATTCAAACAACACAAAAACTTTTTGGGAAAAAGGATTTTTCCATACCTGATGAATCAGAACTGAAAACCATGCAGGGCGTGGAAAGAATTGCACTTCCATTTCCTGATCAGGACGTGGAACTCATAGCCCTACTGGCCGAAAAAACAAACATATTTCCCAGTCGTGGAGAGGTAAGACGAATGATCCAAAATGGTGGATTATATCTGAACAAACAAAAAGTTTCAGATGCTACCAGCATCATCCATCGGGAAGATTTGCTTTATGGCAAATATCTTTTGATTCAGAAAGGAAAAAAACATCATTATCTGATTGAATTTACGTAGGAAAAATATCTTCTCCGTATTGCACCTCACACAGGTACAACCCATCAGGCGGTACAGCAAATGACGCGAGCCGATGATCCTGGCTTTCGATAATATGCCTGAAATCATCGATCGTTATTTTACCTCTTCCAACTTTTAACTGCGTAGCCACCAGTCCTCTCACCATGCCTCTGAGAAAACGATTCGCCCGGATATGAAAAATTAAACGATCCTCTTGTTTTTCCCAGCGGGCTTCCTGTATGTGGCAGATAAAGGTTTTAACCTGCGTTCTTTTTTTGGAGAATGATCTGAAATCTTTATATGCAGGGATAAGGTTTGCACATGCCTGTAGTGCATCCATATCCAGTGGATAGGGAAAATAATATCCAAAGTCTTTGAGGAAAGGATTTTTCTGGAAATAAATCACATATTCATATTTGCGGCTCAGCGCACTGAAACGCGCATGGGCTTTTTCCCGAACCTTATAAATCGTGTGTACGGCAATATCATGGGGTAAAACAGCATTTAATTGATAATGCAAATGTTCCGGTAATGAATCTGCTGCATCAAAATGTACCACGTTCTTTCTGGCATGCACACCCGTATCTGTTCTGCTAGAACCCATGATAGGCACAGGTTGTTTAAGCAGTACGGATAATGCATCTTCAATCACCTGCTGCACGGTGAGTACATTTTTTTGTTTCTGAAATCCTGCATAACGTGTGCCTTTATAGGCTATTTCCATAAAATATCTGCCCATATTGCAAAAATAAAACAGGCAACTTTGTATCTGATATAAAAACGGAATTGTATGCTATTGCCTGATTAATGAACGGAAACGTGCCTGGTATGCATCGTCGGGAAAGATGCGGACGAGTTGTTTGAATTGCTCAGAGTCTGCCACATGCGGATATACCCATTCTACAAAACGATAGCGATATGATTCGGTGGTAAACAGATACACAAGTATTTCAACCTGATGTGTGGTAAAGCAATTGTTTTTCAGGTTGCGCTGTACAACTTTCAGCATAGCCGCATCATTGCGCTGGGCAGCTACTTTGTTTCTCAATTCCTCAAATTGTTTTTCATCGAGCACTTGTGCACAATCAGAATTAATCATGGCTATATGCTGCCGTACCGGCTGTTTCCGAGCAGTGGTATCAAATTGGATAAACTGAAGAGGAGGTTGATTCCCCGCCTGTGGTGCTGAAGATGTTGCAGATGCTGCCTGTATGGGATTGCTTGGTGAAGCAACGTTTTGCTCACCCGATATTTCTTGCGCCGAAGAAGATAATGAATCCTTATTAGACGATGGAATCTTATCGGCTAACTGACGTAACTTTTGCAAAATACTTTCCATGCTGGTATCACCTTCATTGGTTTCAGCAGGAGTTGCAGCATAAACAGATGTATCAGGTGTGAAAACGGGCTTAGCAGCCTGCAAGGTATCGCTTGGTTGGTTGGTAGTTGGTTGATAGATCGCTTTGGCTATCTCCTGAGATGCTTGCAGGCGGGCTGTGTCTGTAGCAGGTTCAGATACGGGTGCAGGGGTATTTTCATTTGAAATAGGTTTTTGCAGATGTGCTACAGAAACTGATTCTTCTGGCTGTCCCGCAGTAGCAGCAGCCATCAGCAGTTGCCTGAAGCGGATTTGATCGGCATCGGGAGTAGTATCCTTGATAGGGCCAGGTGATTTTGCCTGTAATTTTTTACCTGGATTGATCTGTGTGTCGGCTCTTGAAGTAAGTGGATAATCAAAGCCTTGTCCCTGTGCTATAGCCACAGGTCTCAGTTCGGTATATTGATGCAAATCATATAAAGCAAACTCCCGATCGTTGATACGCTTGAGCAAATAGCCCTTGTCCTGATGAGGTGGTAAATTGATCTGATAACGTTGTTCGGGGTATTCATTTCTCGGAAACCCTATCACAATATCCAGCTTACCGGGCGGTACCGGCGACAATACCACATAACCAGGCGGGTTGGCACTGATAATTTGATTGTTCAACTTCACATAAAAAAGCTGATGCTGATCACTTTGTATATACACAAAATGTTTTTCTTCCTGTGCATACCCTGCCATACACCAGGTTATCATCCACATCACCAAACCATATATGATCCTCCGCAGAGATGATCCTTTGCACATAACTGGCTGCATATTTTTATGGTTATGCGAATGTAAAGGATTTAGCCGGGAACTGTTGTGACCGAAAAGTGAAAATTAAGTCTTTGGACGATTGGAAGTGGATTTCCAATATAACAGGATCAGCAACAATGCTCCTGCAGCAATCAGGAGGATCCACCATGGATTGCGGGTTGATGATGTTTGGGATAATGCCCGGTGAATTTCACTGGGAGGAATGAGGATGGTATTGATGGCAGCCACACAATCATGTAATCCGTCATAATAGTCTCCTCGCTGAAAAGCTGGCAATACATAATGATTCATCAACATGAAATTGGTCTGCGCCGTAATGGTGCCTTTTAACCCATCACCTACTTTCAGAATCACGCGTTGCAGGCCGAAATCAACAAACATCAGCATGCTTCGCTGCCCATTGTCTTCGCCCAGATGCCAGAAATGATAAAGTGAATCTGCAAAGGTTTCGGGTGGAAGAGTGCCGGCATCTGGCATAGTTACCAGCACGATATCGGCATTGTGTTGATGGTTGCATTGAATCAACAACCGCTCCAGGCTATCCTGCTGGGCCTGGGTAAGCCGGCGGGCAAAATCGTTGACATGATGCCGGGGCATGGGTCGGGCAGGCAATTGAAACACCTGCTGTGCCAAGGAAAAATTAGATATCGACATCAGGCAACAGATGCTAATGCCAAAATACACAATGGGTAAAGGTATACGCATAGATGAAACTTTTGCCTGGACATTTACCAGCTGCCACCGGCTCCGCCGCCACCGCCGCTTCCGCCACCGAATCCGCCGAAGCCTCCCCCACCAAAACCGCCGCCGGAGCCTCCTCCCCATCCCCCAAAGCCTCCACCGATGATAGGCCCCATCCAATAGCCGCCCCTGCTGATCATACCTCCTCCTCCACGCCCTCCACGCATCCTGGCAAGAATAAACAAAATGATCAGTACCACTAAAATCAAACCGATCAGATTGCCAGCCCGCTGCCCCTGGTCGTCCTGACGGGGCTGTGCTTGATATTCGCCGGCTGCCGCCTGCATGATGGCTTTTATGCTGGCCTGAATTCCTTCAAAATACTGCCCCTGCCTGAAACGGGGCACCAGCTCCTGATCAATGATTTCCTTGCAGGTAGCATCGGGCAACACCCCTTCCATACCATAGCCAGTAGCTATGAATGCTTTGTGATCCTGGGCTGCAATAAGCAAAACCACACCATTGTTATGGGCTTTGGTACCCACTCCCCATTGCCGCAAAATGGCCAATGCATATTCCATCATGTCATAAGGGCCTACGGTGGGCACAATTACTACCGCAATCTGGGTAGAAGTAGTATCATTGTACGCATCCAGCTCCTGCTCCAGCATCTGTTGCTGCTGCGGATTCAACATACCCGCTAGATCGTTGACCAGCCGGGGCGGATTGGGGCGGGGAGGAATATGCTGGAGAATACTGCCCGTTTGCGCCCACACAGATAAACTGCAGACACAAAAACACACGATTCCAAGCCAATATAATACCTTGTTCATGGGCTATCGTTTATTGCCCTTCCAGAATTTCATCGGATAATTCATTGGGATTTTCACCCTGGGAAGGGAAATGTTGTTTCAAAGCCTGGCCAATCCAGTGAATACTGGCCTCCAGACCCTTGACGAGATCTTTCTGTTTGAAATGTTGCAACATGGCTTCAGCAGCCTGCTGCCAGAAGGAATCCCCTACTTTCTGATGAATACCTTCGTCTCCAAAAAGGGCATATTTCCGGTCTTTGACTGCCACATATATGAGCACGGCATTTCGATGCACGGTGCGAAACATTTCATGCGCTTCAAATATTTTTCTGGCCCGTTGCATGGGGTCTGGAAAGGGGCAATGATGCTCAATATACACCCTGATTTCTCCGGTAGTGCCTTGTTCGGCCTGCTGAATAGCTTCTACCAGACGCTTTTTTTGTGCCCTGGTGAAAAAATCCCGTTTCAGCAAACCCGGCATGATAAATCGTGTTTAAAACTGCACCTGCGGAGCTTTTTCTGCGCCCTGCTGTGCCTGGAAATAACCTTTTTCCTTAAATCCGAAGGAAGCTGCAAACAAGTTCATCGGAAAACTTTTGATTAGGGTATTGTATTGCTGAACCGCATTGTTAAAATCCATCCGGGCCACGGCAATGCGATTTTCCGTCCCCTCTAGCTGGGCCTGCAGATCACGAAAATTCTGGGTGGCTGTGAGTTGTGGATATCGTTCGGCTACTACCATCAGCCGGCCAAGCGCCTGGGTGAGCTGCCCCTGCGCCTGTTCAAACTGCCGGATTTTTTCCGGACTCAGATCATTGACATCCACCTTGATCTGCGATGCCGATGCCCGGGCCTGAATAACCTGCGTAAGCGTTTGTTGTTCGAAATTAGCTGCACCTTTTACGGTGTTCACCAGATTGGGAATGAGATCCATTCGCCGCTGATATTGATTTTCCACCTGCCCCCATTTTGCTTTGACATCCTGATCAAGGGCTACAATTTTGTTGTACGTGTTTTTTAAACTGCAACCTCCGATGAGTACAATTAGCAGAATGATGATCAGAACAATCCATCCGGTTTTGAGTTTCATATAACAGCCATTTCAGGCTAAAGTACAAAAAGAATTTTTCCTGCTCAAAAGCATTTATCGGCTCATGTAAAATACTACCGGATGTTTTGCCGTTTATGTTATGTACTTTTCCTAAAATCATGCTTTCATGACCATATACCTGAAACCCTGCATGCTGTCAGGACTTTTTTTATGTTGTTTGCATCTGCATGTGTTTGCTCAATACAATCCCCAAAAAATCAACAAAAAAGCACGGGCATACTATCTGAATGCCCAATCTGCCCTGGATATGCAAAATTTCATACAGGCGGTAGGCTATCTGAAACTGGCCGTGAAAGAAGATTCCAATTTTCTCGATGCATGGGCACAGCTGGGTTCAATTGCTTTACAACAAAAACAATATGAAGAAGCTGCCGGTGATTTTCAGCAGGTGATGCGCATTGACAGCCTCTACGATCCCCGGCTCTATTATCCCTATGCCAAATCACTGGCAGGACTGGGAAATTTTGCTGAAGCCATAACCTATATCCGTCGGTATTTGCAAATTCCCAACCTGGGAAGTGGTGAAACAGAATCAGGTAACCGATGGCTGCAGCATTTTGAAATCGGTTTGCAAACGCAATTGCAGCATCACCCTTTTGAGCCCCACAATCTGGGCGATAGCATCAATACTTCGGATCCCGAATATTTTCCTTCTCTCACCGTGGATGGACATATTTTGGTGTTTACCCGCAACCTGCACAACCAGAATGAAGATTTTTATATCAGCACCTGGGATGCGGCCGATAGCCAATGGCACAAGGCTGTGAATCTGGGTCCTCCCGTAAATACACCGGAGAATGAAGGCACAGGACATATTTCGCAGGATGGTCGTATTCTGATCTATGCCGCCTGCAATCAACCCGGTGGATTCGGAAGTTGTGATATTGTGTATTCGGTAAAAACCGCGCATGGCTGGAGCGATCCCATCAATCTGGGTCCGAATGTAAACAGCCGATTCTGGGATTCACAGCCCTGCCTTTCACCGGATAATCATGATCTGTATTTCGTGAGCAACAGGCCGGGAGGCTATGGTGGCAGCGATATCTATGTCTGTCATCTTCAGCCCGATGGCACCTGGAGCAAACCGGAAAATCTGGGCCCCAACATCAACACACCGGGCGATGAAACCAGCCCTTTTATCCATGCCGATAATCAAACCCTTTATTTTGCATCGAATGGCTGGCCTGGCATTGGCGATATGGATATCTTTTACTCCCGTCGCCAGCCCGATGGCAGCTGGGGCAAACCCGTGAATTTAGGTTATCCCATCAACACCATTGATCATGATGGTACCCTGTTTGTAGCTGCAGATGGCAAAACGGCCTATTTTGCTTCGGATCGGTTCAATGGTTTTGGCCAGCTAGATATTTATTCGTTTATCCTCTACCCGGAAGCCCGTCCCATTCAAACGCTCTACGTGAAAGGAGAAGTGTACGATTCACTGACGCATCAACCTTTAAGTGCATCCATTGACCTGATAGATGTGGAAACCGACAGCCTGATTACCCGCATTCAGTCTGATGTAAACGGGCATTATCTAGTTACTCTTCCGGTGGGTAAAATTTATGCATTCCATGTATCTCATCCGGGATATTTGTTCTACTCGGATCAGTTTTCCCTGGTAAATCAAAAAGCCTATCAGCCCTATGAAGTGAATATTCCGTTGCAGCCTATCCGGCTTCATGCCCGGGTGGTGCTGAAAAATATCTTTTTTGATTTCAACAAATATGACCTGAAGCCTGAATCCAGACCTGAGCTTGACAGGCTGGTACAATTTCTCAGAGACAATCCCACCCTGCATATTGCCATCAAAGGATATACAGACAGTATTGGTGCTGCATCATTCAATCTGGTTCTTTCCCAACACCGGGCTGAAGCCGTGATGCAATATTTGATTCAGCACGGCATAGCAGCCAGCCGGCTGAAAGCCATAGGTTATGGTGCAACCCAGCCTGTAGCCACCAATGAAACGGAAGAAGGACGTGCTCTGAACCGGCGAGTGGAGTTTGAGATTATTGAAAAATAGCGTTATTCCCCTTTCAGCAATGCCTGATACACGCTATCCTGACGGGCGGGAGAAAGATGCTGGTAATTGACATAAGCCCGTTGCCATTCGCCGTACATGTCATTGGGAATGACAATCCACCGGGTGCCAAACAGGCCGGCATGTACATACACCAGGCTATCGCGTACAGCCATAGGCTGATGGTCAAACACATGGCTGAAATCGCCCAGGTTGTCGCCCAGCAGCAGGATAACCCGATAATCTTTTTCCACGGCTGCCCGGCGATCTGATTTATCCTCACCGCCATTGGGCGAAAGCAGCACATGTACCTGGTCGGCATCGGGAAATCCATAGCGTCGCAGGTTTTGAATGGTGGCGTTCAGCTGATCGGCAGTGCGGTTGGAAATATAAAACACCTGAATGCCGCGGCTGGCAGCGTAGCGAAAGAAATCCAGCGCCCCGGGAATGGTGTCGGCTTCTGCTTTCATCACCCAGGCATTCCACGACTGTGGATCGAATGTTTTGCCCTGCAAGGCCATAGTAGCCTCATAACGGGCATTGCTGAGCAGGGTTTCATCAATATCGGTAATCACAGCATAGCGGGCATAGCGATTGGCCGTGTCCAGATAGGCATCCAGCTGGTGGCGAGCTACCTGATAAGCCTGCAAACACAAAGCCTTGTATTCGGCCGCGCGTTGGTGCCACAGCGTGGCATAAACCAGTGCAGTATTGACGGACGCCTGATAAGCATTGTGCTGAGCCTGCCTTGAACTGCTGCAGGAGCTGATCCATCCAAGCAGAACCAGCCCAGCAATCGGCATCACAGAAATCGTTTGGATACGCATACAGCGAAAATGAAAAAAATTGCTGGAAAAACCATCTTTTGCCTCATCCCTTTTTCATACCATTTCCAGCTGCAACCAGAAATAATTTTTTATTTACCAACCAAACAAGCCTTAATTTCCCTGAACTTTGTACACCCAAAATTTTTTCTGATATGTTTTTCCATTACCTCTGGTTTATGCTGTTGCCGCTTTTGGGCTTTCGTGCTCCAGTCGCTCCTATACAAAAACAGCTTCCCAAAGAAGTTCCCGTGCTGTGTTTTCACCATATCCGGCCGGACACCATGCGCCACTTGAGCCCTTATTCGGTTACGGTTTCCACCTTTAAAGCTGATATGAAAATCCTGCACGACAGCGGCTATCATACTATTCTGCCTGATCAGTTGTATGATTATCTTACCAAAGGCACACCCCTGCCGCCTAAACCCGTGATGATCACATTTGATGATAATGATGGTGAACAATTTACCATCGCAAAGCCAACTCTTGACCAGTATGGTTTTAAAGGCGTGTTTTTTATCATGACCGTTACCATTGGCAAGCCCCATTACATGAGTAGGGAACAAATCAAACAATTGGCTGAAGAAGGACATCAAATCGGGCTGCACACCTGGGATCATCACATGGTGACCAAATACACCGAACAGGATTGGGTGAAACAACTGGATGAACCCAAGAAAATGCTGGAACAGCTGATAGGCAAGCCTATTCCCTATTTTGCTTATCCGTATGGTGTATGGAACCAGCAGGCATTGCTGGAATTGAAAAAAAGAAATATCAAACTAGCTTTTCAGCTGAGTGGTAAAATCGATCCCACCTATCCGCTGCTCACTGTTCGCCGCATCATTGTGCCCAATTCAAATTCACCACAAACTTTATTAAAAATCATGCACCGCGATTTTCATTGAATCGGCCATTCGTATCCAGGCATCAATATCATTGTTATCATTGTTTCATCACCGGCAAATCCACATACGTAGCATAACGGGCATTGCGGTAAATGCGCTGGGTGGCTGGCTGAAAATCACTTTCACTTGCTTCGAAAATGTTCGGCACATAGCGCTGAGGATTGCGATCAATGACGGGAAACCAGCTGCTCTGCATCTGCACCATCAGGTGATGTCCTTTCCGGAATACATGATTGATCTGATGCAGGTCAATGACATATTCTTCCACTTTGCCCGGCGTGATGGGTTCAGAATGCGTGAAACTGTGTCGAAAACGCCCGCGGAAAACTTCTGAGGCCACCATCAGCTCATATCCACTCATTTGGGGATGCAGGCTATCTATATCGGGATACACATCAATAAGCTTCACCACCCAGTCAGCATCCGTACCCGTGGTACTGGCAAACAGATGAGCTACGATATCACCCGTTACGGTGAGGTTGCTGTCGAGCGCAGGAGTTTCCCAGGTGGCCACATCAGGACGGTGATCTACAAAACGCTGATCTTCCGTGAGCCAGGTGCGCCAGCGCGAAAATTCGCTGTATGTTTTTTCAATGGGCCGTGAGCGGTAAGGTACCGGCTTGGCCGGATTGCTGATATAGCTGTCATAAGCCTGATCGGAAGCTGTGGTCGGAGGTTGAAAGGATAATCCACCATTGGCCTGGATGTATAATTTCCGGTGAATGGCATTGCGGGGTGGCCATGAATCATAAGTTTTCCACTGATTGCTACCCGTCTGAAAAGCTATGGCTTTCGGAAAATGCCCATCGCCCTTGCCTTTCAGCCAGTAGTCAAACCACACCTTCTGAATGTGCTGCTGAAAATAAGCTGCCGTATTGCTTCCCATTTCATAATGGCCAATCTGTTCCACATCTTCATTGACCCATTGCCCATGATACCAGGGTCCCAGGCAAATAAAATTGAAATGATGAACATCATATTTTTCCATGTGGGCATACATCAGTTGCGGACCGTTGATATCTTCCTGATCCCAATAACCACCCACGTGCAGGGTTGGGATGCGCGGTGTGTCCAGATAACTTAAGGGCGACTGATGCTGCCAGAAGCTATCGTAGTTGGGATGTTGTGCAAATGCATCCCAGGTAGGTATGCGGTGGTGAAAATAGCGTGTATCCACATTCGATAAAGGTCCCACCTGCAAATACCAATCGTACAGATCATACTGCGGGAAAGGAAAGGAAGTATCGCCTCTGGCAGCTTCTTCCTCAAAGCTATATTCAAAACCGTACGAAAAACGAAAAGCTCCGTTGTGATGAAAATCATCACCCAAAAACAAATCTCCCATCTCGGCCTGTGGTGATACGGCTTTCAGTGCTGGATGCGGATAGCCACTGCTCACGAGCGCAAGCCATCCCGGATAGGAAATGCCCAGTTGACCGACCTTTCCGTTGTTGTTTTTCACATGCTTCAGCAGCCATTCAATGGTATCGTAGGTATCAGTGCTTTCATCCACGGTATCGGTGATGTGATTGGCAACCACAGGACGTTGCATCACAAACTGTCCTTCGCTTTTCTGTTTGCCTCGGATATTCTGATATACGAAAATGTATCCTTCTTTTGCCATATCGCGTACATACGGGTCCTGATCCGGCGGCACAGTACCCATGTTCCAGCTACTATAGGGCGAGCGCATCAGCAGAATGGGAACAGGTTCTTTTATATGCTGCGGAATATAAATGCGGGTAAACAATTTCACGCCATCACGCATGGGAATCATCACTTCTTCTTTCGTGTAGCTGATGGGCTGCGCATCACATGCGGAGATAATGGCTATTATAGCTACAAGGTAAGTCGGTAAAATTTTACGAAATAGCATACGGGTAAAGGTTGGTTAGAGAAAGATAAGGAATAAATGGGGAATGGAAAACGGATTTTCTTATAATTTAGGATGATAGCATAAACGAAAAGGGCATATAAACGAGCATTACATCCTTTGAATGAAATCATACCTAAATGATTCCCAATACGCTTTAAAAAGCAATGGACTACGGTAAATTTTCATAAAATCATATTCCCATCCTATTGCTCTACCGGATTCATAAGTGTTTAACTGGAGCTATGGAGCAGGTAAACAACCAGATAGATGCCTATTACCACCACCACTACACTGAGCCAGAAGGGAAGTGCATGAGATATCCGATAAGATCCTTTTTCAATTTGCCTGGCCGTTTGACGGTAGCGCCAGTAGGAAAATATTGCCATCAATACGCCAAATGCTACAATGAAAATTCCGCCCCATGTGTTATGCGACACCGGCAGTTGTAAAGAAGAATTGTGCTGGCTCTGATCGGATGCAAGTAAAAGGGCAAGATGACGCAAGAACAACGAAAACTTCATGACCACAAAACCAAATGCCATTAAGGCTATGCTGGTGCGCAGCCAGGCGAGAAACGTGCGTTCATTGGCCAGATGATCTTTCAAATCTGGTGGTTGATTCATCTCTCCATAATTGATAATTACTTCCCGATGCAAAAATGCGAAAAGATATAATCCAGAATATCTTCCGTAGTGACCTCGCCAGTTATTTCTCCCAGATCGTGCAGGCATTTGCGGATATCGTTGGCCAGCAGGTCGGAGGAAATATGTTGTTCCAAACCGAGATAAATATCTTGAATTCCCTGTTTAACTTTTTGCAGGGCTGCATAGTGTCGGGCATTGGTGATGATGCTGCCTTCGCCCTGTACCCGGCTTTGCTGAGCCATTTCAACAAGCCTATCTTTTAACTCCTGCAAATGCAGGCGTTGCTGAGCAGAAATCAACATAATCTGCTGATTGGGCTTTACAAACTCAGGAAGGGTTGATGACAGGTCTGTTTTATTCAACAATATCAGATAAGGTTTGCGCAGTTCCTGAAGCCAGGTGAGAGCCTGTTCCCATTCAGATTGGGTGATTTGTGTGATATCGAACAAATACAGAATCATATCGGCCTGCAGGATCTTTTCATGCGTACGTGCCACTCCGATCTGTTCCACCACATCTTCGCTGACACGCAGGCCGGCCGTATCAATCAACCGGAACAACAAACCGTTGAGCTGAATCAATTCCTCCACCGTATCGCGTGTAGTACCCGGGATATCGCTTACAATGGCCCTGTTTTCGTTGAGCAAAGCATTCAGCAGGGTGCTTTTCCCGACATTGGGTTTGCCGGCAATAACCACCTGAAAGCCGTGTTTCACCACATTGCCCCATGTGTAGGATTGCAGCAGTTGCAGTACGCGCTGATCGATAGCATTCAGCAGTTGTTTCAAAGCCTGGCGATCGGCAAACTCCACATCCTCTTCGGAAAAATCGAGTTCCAGTTCAATTAGCGAGGCAAACTGCAGCAGCTGGTTTCTGAGCTGTTGCAGCTCAGCCGAGAAGCCTCCTCGGATGTGGCGGAGTGCATTTTGCACGGCAGCCTCCGATTCAGCCGCAATCAGGTCGGCCACAGCTTCAGCCTGCGTGAGATCCATTTTGCCGTGCAGAAAAGCCCGGAGAGTAAATTCGCCCGGCAGGGCCATCCGCGCACCGGCTTCCGTGAGGGCCTGCAGGATGCGCTGCACAATCACAGGCGATCCGTGTGAGGATATTTCTACCACATCTTCTCCCGTATAGGAGCGGGGTGCTTTGAAAACGCTCACCACAACTTCATCCAGCCATTGATTTTTCCAGATGATTTTTCCGACATGCAGGGTATGCGAAGGCACCTGTGTAAGATCTTTGGTGGGAAACAAGCGGTTTACTATGCTCAGCGCTTGCGAGCCGCTAACACGGATAACTGCTATGGCACCCATGCCCTGCGGTGTGGCAGGAGCAGCAATGGTATCTTCTGCATGCTGGTAATACATAAAGCAATGATAGGGATTTTCAGGTGTTTGAAAATAAAAATCCCGGCATGATATACATGCCGGGATTTTTTATGATGATGAGTTGCCTTACTGTAATACAAACCGAACAGGGATGGTGAACTGCACATTCACAGCCCGACCATTTTGCCGGCCCGGAATCCATCTGGGCATGGATTTTACCACCCGGATGGCTTCCTCTTCCAAACCACCGCCCAGGTGTGGACCAACGGTATGTACATCACGAATGGTGCCATCAGACCATACCACAAACATCACGGTTACCGTTCCCTGGATACCATTGTCACGCGCCACCGGAGGATACTGGATATGATTTTTCAGATATTCCAAGATCTTCTGCTGGCTATCATCATCGTTGATAGAGCCAGGGAAGCGAGGCATTTGTTCCACAAACTGAAACACCCGATTGTCTTCTTTCGGTGCTGCCGTTACGCCGGTACCCGAACTGGACTGAACAAGGTTGGGATCAATCCCGTTAGGATCACCTTTGATGTTACGGGTACTGATCACCTTGTTCTGAATCTGAGAAATATCGGGCGGCAATTCTTCCGGCTTCACGTCCTGATCTTTCACCACCTTGGGCGGCGTGAATTTTACTGCCGATTTAAACTTTATTTCCTGTGGCGGTGGAGGGGGCGGTGGAGGGGGCGGCGGCTCGTTCTTATTGGGTATCTTCACTTCCGTGAGCTTCACATCCGCAATTTTAGGTTTGGGATTCAGGCTTTCCTGTTTTTGCATGTATAGTTCGAAACCATACAGCAGCAAGGAAAGAATAATGAAGATAATCATCCCTATAAGCGCATTACGAACCCGCTTCGGATAAGTGACTCGCAAATCATATGCGCCATAGGCTTTATTCCTCCCTTCAAACAGGATGTCCAGAAAATCAGCTGTCAATAATTCTTTTGGATTCATAATAAAAATCTTTTATGATGACTAACAGGATAATCATTTCCCTTACTGACCGCTTAAAGTAGGATCAGGCACCGGGTGATCATCTGCTTCTTTCATCAGATTTTTCTCAAAATCATAAATGCTGTCAACCAAAGCATACTTTTGGACACCGTTGATGTTCATCTCATCCAGGATATTCACCACATCTTCATAATCCGCATCATTCATGGGTTTGATGATAGCTACCAGGCTATCACGACCTCCTGAGTTCTTGATTACATTATCCCACTTGTTGATGATCACATCCCGGATACCACCTTTGTTAGCAAAAGTGGTTTTATACATTCTTTCATTGGGCTCCTGACCTGTGCCATAATAATAATACACCTGATGATCTTTACCCAGAATGATGGTCAATGCCTGACTTTCCTTCACTTTATTTTGTTCTTCCGGATTTTTTACATCTTCCGGAAGGTACAGATTCATGGTTTTGGGCTTCTGGAGCGTAGTGGTGAGCATGAAAAAGGTAATCAGGAGGAAAGCCACGTCCACCATAGGTGTCATATCAATGCGGGTGGACAGCTTTTTACTTTTGGTCCCCTGATGTCGCCCCCCACCAGCCTCTTTCATTTCAACATCAGCCATAGCAACATGATTTTAGATACACATAAACAAACTAATAGAATTAAATTATGGTTGCTGTTTGGATGCATTTGCACCGCCTGCAGCCTGTTGTTGTTCACGCCAGGCAGCTGTGCCGGGCGGAATAGGTTTCAGATTCGTCACCAGATGCAATTTATTCAAATGATTTGCCTTCAGGGTTTTCAATACCTGCTTCACCACTTCATATTTAGTATTATCGTCGGCTTTGATGACGAATTGAAGATCAGGGTTAGCGTTATTTACATTCAGCGTGTATTTGATCCATTGATCCAATTCATTGTTAGCCGAATCAATCGGTATACCCGGTTGCGGAAATGCATTTCGCTGATCAGCAGGAACACTTAACAATTGGGGCAACATTTTAAATGGCACACCCACAGGCCCGCCTATTGCATAGGAATTAATCTGATCTTTGGTTAGGCCCAGATGGTACTGGCTGTTCAAATCACTCATCAACTGCTGCTTTTTAAACTTATTGTCCAGATCAAAAAACACCCGACCATCTTTACCGATCAAAATCATAGCAATGTTTGATTCCGGCAATAGTTTAGTGGAGATAGATGATGGCGTGACAACCGTCACCGGATCATTAGGCTTGAATTTGGTGGTTAACATGAAGAAGGTGAGCAGCAGAAATGCCACATCCACCATCGGAGTCATATCAATTGCCGTACTCTTTCTGGGCAGCTTTACTTTAGGCATTGTTCCAAATTTTATCGTTCTCTAAAAAGATGAGCAATCAGATAATTTCCATAAACACGGATCCGGAAAAAATCCAATTGCTCTGTGAAAATGCCTTATTTGTAGTAGGCGGCGAAGCTCCTGGTCAGGGTATAACCCGTTTCATCAATACCATAGGTGATACCATCAATGTTGGTAGTGAAGTAGTTATACATGATTACGGCTAGTACGGAAGTAGAAATTCCCAGAGCTGTATTGACCAGAGCTTCTGAAATACCTAATGCCAGCTGCGAGGAGTCCGTTCCGCCGGAAGCACCTAGTGCGCGGAAAGCTCGAATCATTCCCAATACCGTACCCAACAGCCCAAACAACACCGCTACAGGTGCAATGGTTGCGAAAAATACCAGATTCTTTTCCAGCATAGGCAATTCCAGTGTGGTACTTTCTTCGATTTCATTCTGAATAGCCAACACCTTTTGTTCTGTAGTCAGTTCGGTATTTTCGGTCATTTCTTTGTATTTCAGCAAGCCGGCACGCATGACGTTGCCCACAGAACCTCTCTGCTTATCGCATTCAGCCAGGGCAGCATCAATGTTTCTGTTGGCAAGATGATATTGTACGCGCCGAACAAATTCGGTTGGTTTTATTTTTCCTTTGGCTTTGGAGATGGTAAGCAGTCGTTCAATGGTAAAGGTTATCACCATCAAAAACAGGGAAACCAGAACGGGCACGATAGGACCACCAGTGTACATCACACCGAAATAATTAATGGCCTTGGCTTCAGAGCCAATACCTCCCCGTACGCCACCGGCAAAGTTGGCCGGATTGCCCAGCACAAAAATGTAAAACAGGATGGCCACAATCAGGCAAATCGGAACGGCCAGCGCTGCAAAAAGATTTCCGCCTCTTTTTGATTTCGTCGCATGTCCAGCAGTAGCAGGTTTCTGAGAAGCGCTCACAGTGGATTTTGTTTCAGCCATGTTGTTCGTGTTTTTTTGTTATTGAATAAATGTTGAATTTACAGAAAGGTTACAAAGATATTAGCATCTGTTTAATAAACAAATGTTTTCATAAAAATTTCTCTTGTTTTTGCCTGCAATCCTGTATTCAAACATTGCCACCCCCGTACACCCATTTGCCAATTTAAATTGAATTTCAGTAAAATATGTGATTTTATCCTGAAAGAAATGCTTTTTTAAGTGCCCCCCAAGTTAGGAAATTTTCAATTTTCCAAATTACAAAATTTCACTTCCAGCATGAACCCCAACTTTTCTCAGGACTGCTGCGATGCAGAATGGAGCCATGTTTGCAGCTGAATGGATTTTTGTTCGACCTCTTGCTGGAGTCGGGTTTTGTATTCCTGAATTTTCCGAAGCAGTTCCCCGTCGTGACAGGCCAGTATTTGTGCGGCCAGAATGCCTGCATTGCGTGCATTGTTCAGAGCTACCGTAGCAACCGGTACTCCTGCCGGCATTTGCAGGATGGATAGCACGGAATCCCATCCGTCGAGCGAAAGGGCCGATTTTACCGGCACTCCGATCACTGGCAAAGGAGAAATAGCGGCCACCATACCGGGCAAATGAGCCGCACCGCCCGCACCAGCTATTATCACGCGAATGCCTCTTTCATGCGCTGTTCGGGCAAATGCAAACATTTTATCGGGCGTGCGGTGGGCTGAGACAATATCGGCTTCGTAAGCAATTCCAAACTGCTGCAACATCTCAGCAGCTTGCTGCATAATGGTCCAGTCAGAGTCTGACCCCATAATAATACTTACCAGTGGTTTGTCCATGCTTTTACTTTCAGCTTTTGCTTCACAAATTCGACTTTTTCCGTGAGTTCTTCAATATCTTTTCCCAAAAGGGTTACATGTCCCATTTTTCGAAACGGACGGGTTTGCTGCTTGCCGTAAATATGCACATATACTTCGGGTAGTTTCAACACTTCCTCAAACCCCTCATATCGGGGAATTCCGGAATAACCCGGTTCACCCAGCAAATTGACCATGGCCGCGGGTTTAATCAGCCCGGTATTGCCAAAAGGTAATCCAAGCAAACATCTCAACTGTTGTTCGTATTGGGAAGTTACACAGGCTTCTATGGTATGATGGCCGCTGTTATGAGGCCGCGGTGCTACTTCATTGACCCAGCACTTACCCTGTTTATCCAGAAACATTTCCACAGCCAACAATCCACCGGGATTAAAAGCATGATAGGTTTCTATGGCAATGCGGCTGGCTTCTTCGGCCTGAGATGCGGTCAGGCGGGCAGGACAAAGCAAATACGACACGAGATTGGCTTCCGGATGAAAGACCATCTCCACCGGCGGATATACACAGGTTTCACCGTGCGAATTCCCGGCCACAATCAGGCTGATTTCTTTTTCAATATCACACAACTGTTCAATTACAGAAGGGCCTGCAAGCAGGTCTGACAGATCTTCCATACTATCCACCCGTTTCACTCCTCTTCCATCATAACCCAGCTTTCGCGTTTTTTGTACAAAAGGCAGCTGCATGCGCCCCTGCTGCACAGCCTCCACGATTTCTTCTTCATGATCCAGCAATACAAAAGGCAGGGTAGGAATGCCTTTCTCCGCCAGCCGTTTTTTCTGCAATCCTTTGTCCTGGATGAGCGCAAGCGATTCAGGATCGGGTATGATGCGTATGCCCGCACGTTGCAGGTCAAACAACCCTTCAATAGATACATGTTCGATTTCGAGGGCCAGCAGATTGATTTCTTTTCCAAGCTTTAATAAATCTTCTCTGAAACGGGGATTACCTTTCAGAAATTTCATTCCCAGCTGACGGGCAGCACAGGCAGGATCATCGTCCATCACTACCACGGGAATATCCCATGCAATGGCTGCCTGTGCAAGCATTTTACCCAGCTGACCTCCGGCCGTAATGCCTAACCGATACTGCGATGGTACAAATGACATGGATTTATGATTTTCCCGCAAAGAAAATCAATCCCGAAACATTGCAGAAACAAATACAAAAAATCTTGAATCAACAGGATGATAGGGATAGGCGAATGGAGCAGACCTGTATTCAGTATCTTCCGGGATGCAATACCCGAGGTTTCCGAATGATTCTGAAAATACTTTTCTGATCTGCTTCATTCATAAGCTGTAAATCCAATGCCGTTTGACTAACGGAATATCAGATAAAAGAACACTTAAATAAACAAATTTGCTTGTTCTATATGAAAAATCAAATCAAAGGATGGATTGACTGATCTCTGTACAGCCTGGTTATCTGGCTTAATCTCAGCTTGTTATATTGCTGAATCAAAATTGGAATGCCATTGTAAATCAGATTGGAAATAAAAATGATACATGCCAGTGTATATGTATGTTGTGATAATGATACAACACAGGTACCGGTAAAAAATATAAATGCTGACACATGAAATACTTCAAATGCTCTGATCTGGGATTTTAATTGCTGCAAATGTTTCTTCTGATCCTGACAGGAAGCAGTGCCGGATAATTTCTGAATGATAAGCCTGACATATCGCCCCTGCTGAGTAAAATCCTGAAATTTGTGTATATACAATTTCCGGTAAAAAGATTTCTTTTTGCTGAGTTGCAGATGGGAAAAACAACGATAGGGAATAAAATATACACACAAGGATACGATCAGGATCCACATCAACGCATTATCAATCCTATTGCTATGATTAATCCAGAAAATAATCACAGGAAAAAAGAAAACAATTGTATACAGTGCATTGATGCACTGATTCACAAGCATATCCCATCGGGCTACCCTGTTCTTTTTCATTTAAAAACTAAAATAAACAGGCATACACATAACAAAACAAGCGTCATTTTCAGTTTGCCCGATTCTTTTCTCACCAGGTGATGATAACTGGCCGCCAGCATGAGTGCGGTATAACATACCACAATCCCTTTCACAAACAGAATATGGCTGTTTAAAACGGTAAACAAAATCAACAGCATAGCTCCTGAAACCTCGGCCAACCCAAGCAAATGAATAAAAAGAGGTTGAATATTCTCAAATCCGGTTATGCCTTTCTGCGGTAGTTTTTCTTTGGGTGTGAAAAGTTTCATGGATCCGGTAAAAATAAAAATGATGGCAAGGAAGGCTTGCAGCGAAAGAAAAGCAATGGCGGGCATATTCCGGGATATTAAAGTTCTTTTCGATTGTTTACAAAATATGGTTTTATGATTGCAAAACCTTTCGCAACCTGCAAAAATAATTTACAAACATCCTGGTGTATCTGCCTGATGGATCCCGGTCGGGATCCAAAATTGTGATGTTCATGCCTGCCGCCTTAGGGTGAGACAGCAGCGGGAAAAGTATTTCACCAAGTTCATCATACCACAATCCGCCTGGCTGCCTGCTATCCACAGCAGGCATCAGTGCATCATCCAATACATCTACATCCAAATGGATCCAGAAACCATCCAATCGGTTTTTATCAGTGTATGTCAAAAATTCACACACACAATTTCTGATCCCTGTTTTTCGGAGCTGGTTAAGATCAACATAATGAATACCGGTGCTCTGTATGGCCTCCACATACCATGTTGTAAATTCCCGATTGCCCACACACCATACATGTTTTTCTTCTATATAAGGCTTCCTGCTATGTATATCGGTCAGTTTGGAACTGCCATATCCACACACCATAGCCAGTTCCATTCCTGCGGCTCCTGCAGTTTGTGAAAGCTCCGGCCACATAAAATCGGTATGTCCATCCAGAAAAAATAAGCCAAACGTACCCATACTCTTCAATGCAAGCGCACAACCAATAAGGATGCTGCAATCTCCACCAATAACAACAGGGAAATACCCACTTGTAAAAGCGTTACATACAGCCACGGATAATTGTCTTGAAAAACACACAATAGATTCTGCATTTCTCACCCTACTTTCAGCATCTACTGTCATGCTGTATTTCGGAGGATGAATCTGAACAATTTCCCGAACACCCAGATAATCATACAACCCATGTGTTTTCAGCCAGGCGGGGAGCTTGCCTACACCAGGCTCTCCACCCGGATATGGTTCAATAAGCCCCAGATTGCTGGGAGCTTCTATAATCATTATCTTTTTCATTTTTTCGCAGGTTTCCACCAGAATTGTGCACCATCGGGCTGATCAATTCTGATTTGTTGCACAGGAGCAATGGATTTGTCTGTGGCTATCCAGATTTTCCAATTCACTTCCGCTTTCACTTCAACCACATAACAAATTACCTGTCCCCACTTACCCCCGTCAATAGTTTCAACGTCGTTTACCCGCAAGGTGAACCATCGGAAATCTCCAGGTAAATACGAATAAGATTCATGAGCCAGAAAACGCACGCTATATCCCACTTTTAATGGAAATCCGGCTATTAATATTCCCCATAAATGCCAGTCAAATACAGGACAAGGCAATTCATAGGAAAAGCTGACAGGTATCTGATCCATATGCATCAATCCTTCTACCCGAAACAGTTTTTTCCCGAAAATTTTTTTATTCTCATAAAAAATACGGGTATGTGGTTCCTCATTTCTTTGGCCGATGATAAGCTGTTTATGTTGCAGGTTGTCCCGATAAACTTCTTCTTCCTGAACGGAAACCTGATCAGGATATTCCACTACCTGTTTTCTGTGCAGTATTTCTCTTCCTGAGCTATCCGTATCAAAGAAAATCTCATCATTCCAGAATCCTCTATGGGCAACAGTACCATCGGGATAAACCGCACTCATCTCCCATCGGTTATGATACGCCGGAATATGTTTCCCGGTAACGATTCCATCATCAGGAGTTACGATAGGTATGGAGTCAGTTGAATGCATATTCAATAATTGAACAGTTAATAAAAGAATGAACATATCATCAATTTTCTGCAGACAGGTTAAATCCTCAGCTGGAACAGGCTCACCGGTCCTTTCTGATAATGCGCAGGAAGGCCACTGGTATCAGGTAGGGTAAAAAGTCCCAAAAATTCAAAACCATATTTTTGATAATATTGAATAAGTCCGATATTATTGCCAACAGTGTCCATCCTGATAAAATCTTTGTGATGCAGTTTTGCATATCGTTTAGCCCATTGTATTATCCTGCCTGTCAATTGCTGACCTCTGAAATCCGGATGTGTAGCGATGCGGTGAATATAAACAGAAGGATCGCTGTTACGCTCTTCCCAGATTTGAGGATCACTGAAACAGGCAGACCAGATACAGGCAATCCGATCTTGTAACATTAACTTCCACATGTGGGAATCTGCGATTTCCGTTTTTATCAGTTGCTCATCAAATACTGGCCAGTGAATATCAAACTTCCGTTTCTGATAAGATGTAGCTAGGCGGTAGATTTCCAGGATATCTACTATATCATTTTGCGTGCAGCGAATGATTTTCATGTTTGGATGGAATAGACGCGGTGAAATTTCATTTTCTTGTGTAACCATCAAAAAATCTTATAACAGTTACAAATGTAAACTTTTTTGTAACTGGAAAAAAATATTTTGGTAGTTACAATTTAATTTTGTGCAAAAAAATATATGAATCAAAAATGGAAATTTATCGGCGGAAATCTTGCCATTGACTTTGTTAATACCATTGGCGGGCGTTCGGAGAGAAATATTCAGGACTATGTTATACGGGACGACACATTCAATTGTTATAAAAGCTTTGTTGAATGGTCGGAAGCCATCCGGCTTATCAAGCCAGCTGCTGCAAGGAAGATAAAAGCCTGGGCAGCCGAAAATCCAACCCATGCAAAAAAAGAACTGAAAAGGGTTATAGCTTTCCGAGAAACATTATATCGCATTTTCAGGCATACCATGGAAAAATCAAAGCCTGATGCCGTGGATATACAGTTATTGAATAAGGAATATGCGGCAGCGAGGCAACATCAGCAAATGATATTTTCTTCAGGTATATGGATTATGCAGTGGCTTGTGGATGCGGATCATCCTGACCGGCTGATCTATCAGCTTGCTATGGCTGCAGCAGATCTTTTGTTATCTGAAAAGTTAGTGCAGCTAAAGCAGTGCCAGGGAGAAGATTGCGGATGGCTTTTTCTGGATACAAGCAAAAATCAGAAACGAATATGGTGTGATATGAAAGATTGCGGCAATCTGGCGAAAGTACGCAGATTTCGCAGCAGGCATGTAGCCAGATGAAGGGGATTAAAAATAAAAAGCCCCATCTTGGGTAAGATGGGGCTGAAAGAAATTCGGCGGCTACCTACTCTCCCACCCTACTCGGGGGTAGTACCATCGGCCATGAGGGGCTTAACTTCTCTGTTCGGAATGGGAAGAGGTGGACACCCTCGGCATAGCCACCATAAGAAGGTAACATATTGGGCAGTTATATTCACCAGAAGGATAAAAATTTAAAGCTTACGGGCAATTAGTACTACTCGGCTCAACCCCTTTCAGGGCTTACACCTGTAGCCTATCAACCTCGTCGTCTACGAGGGCCCTTAAAAGAGAACTCATCTTGGGGTAGGTTTCACGCTTAGATGCTTTCAGCGTTTATCCTGACCGGACATAGCTACCCAGCGCTGCACCTGGCGGCACAACTGGTACACCAGCGGTCCGTACGACCCGGTCCTCTCGTACTAGGGTCATATCCCCTCAATTCTCTAACGACCGCCACAGATAGGGACCGAACTGTCTTGCGACGTTCTGAACCCAGTTCACGTGCCACTTTAATGGGCGAACAGCCCAACCCTTGGGACCTTCTCCAGCCCCAGGATGTGACGAACCGACATCGAGGTGCCAAACCTCCCCGTCGATGTGAGCTCTTGGGGGAGATCAGCCTGTTATCCCCGGAGTACCTTTTATCCTTTGAGCGATGGCCCTTCCATGCAGAACCACCGGATCACTTTAGCCTGCTTTCGCACCTGCTCGGCTGGTCAGCCTCACAGTCAAGCACCCTTATGCTAATGCACTCTACGTACGATTACCAACCGTACTGAGGGTACCTTTGCGAGCCTCCGTTACTTTTTAGGAGGCGACCACCCCAGTCAAACTACCCACCATGCACTGTCTCCCCCGGTTTACGGGGGATTAGATCCCAAGTAAATGAAGGTTGGTATTTCAACGGCGACTCCACCACCCCTGGCGAGGTGGCTTCACAGTCTCCCAACTATCCTACACATCACTTACTCGGGACCAATGCAAAGTTGTAGTGAAGGTTCACGGGGTCTTTCCGTCCCGTGGCGGTTAACCGGCATCTTCACCGATACTACAATTTCACCGGGCTCGTGGAGGAGACAGTGTCCAACTCGTTAGACCATTCGTGCAGGTCGGAACTTACCCGACAAGGAATTTCGCTCGACTTCTCTTATACCATTTCTGGTAAAGTCGGACTTTATCTTAGCCTGTCCTTTTATTCATGCTTTCCACTATCGCTCTGATCTTTGCAATTCCTTCAGGGGTTAAATGTTCCTGTCTTTCCATCATCAGCACCACATCCCGAAATTTCTCAAAATCAATCCGTTTTTTTGTTTTTAGCGGATGTTTCATGAAAAACGGGATTATGATTGAAGATAAATGTTTTAGGTTACGTACCCTGAAGGCCATTCTGTCACCATGGTTTACCCGAACTACTCCGCACTGAAAATAATTTTTCAGGGCGAAAAGAATCTGCACGTCACGTTTGTGCTGAACCACAGTAAACTCAGGTAACACCTGGTATTTTGCCTTCATCTCCGGATGTGGGTTGATACTGATATGAAAACAACCCTCTCCATCAACGAATCCGGCAATCCATTGAGCGGATAGTTGCATAAACAAAAGGTTTAGTAGAATACAGGCCCCGAACGTAAAGTCTCTGAGGGTTTCTTCGTTGATCAACGAAGACCTTCCCTGCTGATTGTCCCCTTGTCTGCCACATTTTTACTATCTGTTTAAGGAAAACAGATGAGTAGTGGACAGTTTTGGAGGAGTTTCCAGCATATAGTTCGGTTTTACTAAGGCTAGCGAATGTGTTAACCTTAGGACCGTTATAGTTACGGCCGCCGTTTACCGGGGCTTCAGTCGGGAGCTTCTCCGCCTTGCGGCGAATGACCCCCTTCCTTAACCTTCCGGCACCGGGCAGGTATCAGGCCCTATACGTCATCTTTCGATTTTGCAGAGCCCTGTGTTTTTGTTAAACAGTCGGTTGGACCCTTTCACTGCGACCTTTCCTCCGGCAGGGCCGGAGGAGGAGGCACCCCTTTTTCCGAAGTTACGGGGCTAATTTGCCTAGTTCCTTCTCCACGGCTCACCCGAGCACCTGAGGATGTTCTCCTCGACTACCTGTGTCGGTTTCCGGTACGGGCTGCTCTGGCCATGCCTTAGAGGTTTTTCTCGGGAGCGCTTAGGGCCACTATCCGCGCGGCCGAAGCTTTGCGGTACTATCACGTTCGACACCCGCTGTGGATTTGCCTGCAGCAGGTATATCTACACGCTTTAACCTCGTATTCCGTCACGAGGCGGGCCTTTCATCACTCCGTCACCCCATCGAAACCAGAGCAGGTGCTGGAATATTAACCAGCTTCCCATCAGCTACGCCTTTCGGCTTCGCCTAAGGACCCGACTAACCCTGATCCGATTAACGTTGATCAGGAAACCTTAGTCTTACGGTGATCCCGTTTTTCACGGGATTTATCGTTACTTATGCCTACATTTTCTTTTCCAAACGCTCCAGCAATCCTCGCGGATCACCTTCAACGCAGTTTGGAATGCTCCCCTACCGCTTGTTCCGGCTGAGCCGGAGCAAACCTATGGCTTCGGTAGCATGTTTGATGCCCGATTATTTTCCGTGCTCCAACCCTCGACTAGTGAGCTGTTACGCACTCTTTAAATGAATGGCTGCTTCCAAGCCAACATCCTAGCTGTCACTGGGTTGAAACTTCGTTTGCTCAACTTAACATGCATTTAGGGACCTTAGCCGATAGTCTGGGTTGTTCCCCTCTCGGCCATGGACCTTAGCGCCCACAGCCTCACTCCCGGATTCATATCACAGCATTCGGAGTTTGTCAGGGTTTGGCAGGCTGTGACACCCCCTAGCCCAATCAGTAGCTCTACCTCTGTGATACACAAGTCCGAGGCTGTTCCTAAAAACATTTCGGGGAGAACGAGCTATCTCTCAGTTTGATTGGCCTTTCACCCCTATCCACAAGTCATCCGATAGCTTTTCAACGCTAACCGGTTCGGACCTCCATCCCGTGTTACCGGGATTTCATCCTGCTCATGGATAGATCACTAAGTTTCGCGTCTACCCCCACTGACTATGGCGCCCTGTTAGGACTCGCTTTCGCTGCGGCTCCTCCCCTGAGGGGATTAACCTCGCCAGTGAGGGTAACTCGTAGGCTCATTATGCAAAAGGCACGCCGTCATCCCAGCAGAGCTGAGACTCCGACCGCTTGTAGGCACATGGTTTCAGGTACTATTTCACTCCCCTGTTCGGGGTACTTTTCACCTTTCCCTTACGGTACTGGTGCACTATCGGTCTCCAGGGAGTATTTAGCCTTACCGGATGGTGCCGGCAGATTCACGCAGGATTTCACCGGTCCCGCGCTACTCAGGATACTGCTCAGCTGCTGTGCGGTACGCTTACAGGGCTTTCACCTGCTATGGCTCCGCTTTCCAGCAAGATTCAGCTTGGCACAACAGCCTACATGCAGTCCTACAACCCCTTCCGGCTAGGCCGGAAGGTTTGGGCTCTTCCCCTTTCGCTCGCCACTACTCAGGGAATCACTATTGTTTTCTTTTCCTCCAGGTACTGAGATGTTTCAGTTCCCTGGGTTTGCCTCCTCCGGTTCAACCGGAGGATGACTGGCCTTCAGCCAGCCGGGTTGCCCCATTCGGAGATCCACGGATCAAAGCTTGTTTGCAGCTCCCCGTGGCTTATCGCAGCTTACCACGTCCTTCATCGCCTCCTGGAGCCAAGGCATCCACCATGCGCCCTTGTTCGCTTTAAAAATCTTGAAATCGTATGCTCGGTGAGATATAACAATGCCCAATATGTCAAAGAACTTTATGATAATAAGGTATAAAAGCTTACCTGTCAAAGTGGAGGATATCGGAATCGAACCGATGACCCCCTGCTTGCAAAGCAGGTGCTCTAGCCAGCTGAGCTAATCCCCCGGCTGGAGTGTATGCGAAATAGTTTTGTAAAGAACTTTTTGCCTTTCCCGCCATCCCGGCTCAGCCGGGACCAGCCAGCTGAGCTGCCCGTGCAAGGACAAAAAAGATGATGAAAAGAACATAATTGGTGTAGACCCGACCAGATTTGAACTGGTGACCCCTACATTATCAGTGTAGTGCTCTAACCAGGCTGAGCTACGGATCTATCACAGTAGCCCCTGTCGGGTTACTACAGTATGGTTGAAAGTAGACAGAAGCAACAGCCGGATACAGGAAGTAGCTCTAAAAAGGAGGTATTCCAGCCGCACCTTCCGGTACGGCTACCTTGTTACGACTTAGCCCCAGTCACCGGTTTTACCCTAGGCGGCTCCTTGCGGTTACCGACTTCAGGTACACCCGGCTCCCATGGCTTGACGGGCGGTGTGTACAAGGTCCGGGAACGTATTCACCGCGCCATTGCTGATGCGCGATTACTAGCGATTCCAGCTTCATGCAGTCGAGTTGCAGACTGCAATCCGTACTGAGACGAGTTTTTTGGGATTAGCGTCCTGTCGCCAGGTAGCAGCCCTTTGTACTCGCCATTGTAGCACGTGTGTAGCCCTGGGCATAAAGGCCATGATGACTTGACGTCGTCCCCTCCTTCCTCACGTCTTACGACGGCAGTTTCACTAGAGTTCCCAGCATAACCTGATGGCAACTAGTGATGAGGGTTGCGCTCGTTGCGGGACTTAACCCAACACCTCACGGCACGAGCTGACGACAGCCATGCAGCACCTTGCCGACGGTCCCTTGCGGGAAGGGGAGCTTTCACTCCCTGTCCCCCGGCATTCTAGCCCAGGTAAGGTTCCTCGCGTACCATCGAATTAAACCACATGCTCCACCGCTTGTGCGGACCCCCGTCAATTCCTTTGAGTTTCAACCTTGCGGTCGTACTCCCCAGGTGGATCACTTAATGCTTTCGCTTAGACACTGACAGTGTATCGCCAATGTCGAGTGATCATCGTTTAGGGCGTGGACTACCAGGGTATCTAATCCTGTTTGCTCCCCACGCTTTCGTGCCTCAGCGTCAATGGTTGCGTAGCGAGCTGCCTTCGCAATCGGTGTTCTATGGCATATCTAAGCATTTCACCGCTACATGCCATATTCCGCTCGCCTCCACAACATTCAAGACAGATAGTATCAACGGCAATTCCCAAGTTAAGCTCGGGGCTTTCACCGCTGACTTACCTGCCCGCCTACACACCCTTTAAACCCAGTGAATCCGGATAACGCTTGCACCCTCCGTATTACCGCGGCTGCTGGCACGGAGTTAGCCGGTGCTTATTCCTCAGGTACCGTCAACCCCGTTGGAAAACGGGGGTTTCTTCCCTGAGAAAAGCAGTTTACAACCCTGAGGGCCTTCATCCTGCACGCGGCATGGCTGGTTCAGGCTTGCGCCCATTGACCAATATTCCTTACTGCTGCCTCCCGTAGGAGTCGGGCCCGTGTCTCAGTGCCCGTGTGGCTGGTCGCGCTCTCACGCCAGCTACCCATCGTCGGCTTGGTAGGCCGTTACCCTACCAACTACCTAATGGGACGCACGCCCCTCTCTAACCGCCGGAGCTTTGGTTACAGAAGGATGCCCTTCCGTAACTTTATGGAGTATTAATCCCTCTTTCGAGGGGCTATCCTCCAGTTAGAGGCAGGTTGCGTACGTGTTACTCACCCGTTTGCCGGTCTAGCCCCACATTGCTGCAGGGTTACCCCACGACTTGCATGTATTAGGCCTGCCGCTAGCGTTCATCCTGAGCCAGGATCAAACTCTCCATTGTAAAAGAAAGTGAACCTGACCGCTCTCTCTTGCGAGAAAGCTTCAGTAATTCTGACCGCTTAACTTACCTGTATGCTGTTACACTTGCGTGTAACTGGCTGTTGCTCCCGACTTTCAAAGAACTTTATTCTTCGTATGGTGAAGAACGATTGTCTTGTTTGATTTCCCGTTTCCGTGAAACAGGGCTGCAAAATTAATTGCTTTTCTGTTTCACAACAAATTTTTTTTAAGGCTGATTTTGCCGACAACTATTTTAAAATGTTCCCAAGATCACCTGGGTTTTATAGTTGCCTATCCTTACTTCAATCTGGCAAAGAACCTTGTCAATTGCGGGATGCAAAGATAAATGAACTTGTCAATTATCGCCAAATTTTTTCTGTAAAAAACCAGGAAATCCTTGCCAGGCAAGCATTTGGTAAGCATACATTGCTCGCAAATGAATCAGTAAATCTGGGTTGTATCCATATCCAGGCCGTATTTGTACACATATCTTCTGAGCAGGTCTTTTTGCTTATTGTCCAGGTTGATTTTCCGGCCCTGTATGAATGCCATTTCAACCTTGCTGGTACGCATATCCAGAATATCTCCCCGGCTCACCACTATATTGGCATCTTTGCCAGGTTCCAGGGAGCCGGTAAGCGAATCAATTCCTAAAATTTCAGCTGCCCGCAGGGTAACAGCCTCTAGAGCCTGCTCGCGTGTAAGCCCGTAGGCTGCAGCCGTGCCTGCCTCAAAAGGCAGATTCCTTTGCTGCCAGAATCCATCTTCTCCAATGCAGAATTTTACGCCTGCCTGCTGCAGCAAGGCTGCTGTGCGATAGGGCAAATCAACCGGATCATCGGGTGTTAGCGGCAGGCTATGGGGCGGCCGCAGAATTACAGCTACCTCATTTTTTTTCAATTCATCTGCTACACGCCAGCTATCAGCGCCCCCTACAATGACCATACGGAAATGAAAAGTACGGGCCAAATCGAGTGCAAGCCAGATTTCCTTCTCCAGATCAGCATGCACAAACAATATTTTGGATCTGTCAAATAATCCTTTGACGGCTTCAAAACCTAAATTTCGCCGCCTGTGAATGGGTTCATGATAATAAGCCGATGCCTGTTGAAAAAACTGCCTGATGGTATTTACCTGCTGAAGCGCCCGGGATTCCGCCTCAGGAGTAGATGGATACAACCGTGGCAGGTATAGCTGAATGCCAATATCTTTGCTGTAGGCCGCATCTTCCCAGTTCCAGGCGTCCAGCTGCACCACTGAGGAGGTTGGGCCAATGAGTCCTCCCTCAGGTACAATATGAGCCAGTAAAATGCCATTGGAACGAAGCGTCGGGATAACCTTCGAATCAGCATTGTAAGCCACAATGCTGTGTACGGAAGGAATGATCTGCCCCACTTCATCCACATCACGCGTAGCACGCACTGCTTCCACCTCGACGAGGCCAAGGTTGGTAGCCGGAGCAATAAGACCGGGGTAAACCTGCATGCCTGATACATCCACCAGTTCTGCCCCGCTGGTATCCACAGTTTCTCCTACTGCCAAAATTTTTCCCCGGTCAAAAGCAATCATACCATCGGGAATCACCTTTCCGTTGCCTACATGAATGGTGCCATGGATAAGCACTATTTTCCGCTGCTGGGGAGGTGCGGGATAGATATGGGGCTGGGCTGAAACACCAAGGGTTTGTATGATTAAACCCACGAAAACAACTGTAAAAAAGTATGTTGGGATAAGTTGGAATTGTCGCGTGTTCATGGTAATGGCTTTTAGTATTGAATAAACTGGTCATAGTTGGAAACTGCCTCCCGATAGGGTGCATCGGAAACATCCAGATCCATGTCTGCTTCATCATGCTCTTCAAACCGCGGGAAGAGGCGGATCGGTTGCGTTTTTTCGCCTTGGGCTTTTGCCTGAAGCATTTCCTGGATGATACGACCCCGTTCCTGTTCATTTCTTACCTGCATCAAGCTGTCCCTGATCCGGTCGTAATACACAGTGCCGTCCACCAGCGTTTTTTCAACCCGTGCATAAATGCTGAGCGGATCATCATTCCACAGCACGAGATCTGCATCTTTTCCAACCCTGATGCTGCCCACCCATTTATCCACATGCAACAACCTGGCGGGATAAAGGGTGCATAGTTTCAGGGCTTCTTCCTCGGTGAGATTTCCATATTTGACGCTTTTGGCGCTTTCCTGATTCAGGCGCCTTCCCATTTCAGCATCGTCGGAATTGATAGCTGTGGTTATGCCCATTTTATCCAGAATGGTAGCATTGTAAGGAATGGCGTCCACAACTTCCATTTTGTAGGCCCACCAGTCGGAAAACGTGCTGGCGCCAGCTCCATGGGCTTTCATTTTATCGGCCACTTTGTAACCTTCCAGGATATGGGTAAATGTATTGACCCGAAAACCGAATTGCTCGGCTACCCGCATCAGCATGGTGATTTCGCTCTGCACATAAGAATGACAGGTAATAAACCGCTGATGATGAAGGATTTCCACAAGAGCATCCAGCTCCAGATCTCTGCGCTTATCCGGTGGCTGTTTTTCGTAATCCTGTGCCCGGGTAAAGGCATCCACAATCACCTGCTCCACGCCCATGCGTGTCTGGGGAAAACGCTCGTGCTGGTTATCGCCCCAGTTGGATTGCTTAACATTTTCGCCCAGGGCAAATTTGATGAAGGGGTCCCAGCCCTGAAATTTCAGTTCTTCGGCATTGTGCCCCCAGCGCATTTTGATAAGTTGGGTTTGTCCGCCAATAGTATTGGCTGAGCCATGCAACAGATGGGAGGATGTAACTCCACCGGCCAGCTGGCGATAAATGTTGATATCTTCCGGATTGATTACATCGGCTATGCGGACTTCCGAAGTGACCGACTGTGTGCCCTCGTTTACACCGCCGGTAATGGCTATATGCGAATGTTCGTCGATGATGCCGGGAGTTAGGTGCATGCCGGTGGCATTGATTATTTCAGCATCCGGAGCGGAAAGGTTTTTTCCGATGGCGGCAATTTTACCCTTGCGAACCAACACATCGGTATGGGGTAAAATGCCATCCGCTTCATTGGTCCAGACTGTCGCATCTTTAATCAGAATGGCCGCCGGCTGCTGTGGAATCTGTTCACTGCCAAAAGCCTGAAAGGGATAATATACAGGCCCGGGATTCGGGTAAAAAGGCTGTTTATGTGAAGTTGTATCTTGTTCAGGCTGATAAAGAGCTGTCCGGTAAGCCAGCCAGCTTAGTGTCTTACCATCAGGCCCGATGCCGCTTCCCTGCAGGGTATCACCGTGAATCCATCCGCTCAGCAAAATGGTAGCTACAGAATCGGCTCCGCGCCTGGATTTTTGTGCCGGGAAGCTGATCTGCAGCAATTGCTCATTCCAGCTCATTTTTCCCGATAGCGTATCACCTTTGCGAAAAACCTGCAAGCCGGGGGTTTGGGGTTTGCCTTTGATAATCCATTGAAAACTTTCTCCGGGAAATACCACGGTGTAAGTGCCTCTTACATCGTTCCAGCCGTTGGCTTGCAGCACGTAGGGGTAGCCCTGAATCCAATGCTGATACCAGACGGTGTTTTCATCGAACACAGGCCCCGAACAAATCAGAAAATTTGCCCATTTACCGGGTTCCAGGCTGCCTAGCTGATCGGCCACGCCCAGGAAGCGGGCAGGATTGAGGGTCAATGCGTTTAACGCAGCCTCCTGGCTGAGGCCGTAGTGAAAGGCTTTCCTGAGTTGGGTTAACCAATCACTGGGATCTTTTAAGCCATCCAGGGTGAAGCAAAAGGGAATACCAGCTTTTTCAAATGCAGCCGGCTGGGTAGGCGCCAGCTCCCAGTGTTTCAGCGTGGCAAGCGTCAGAAAACGCGTCTGAGCAGGATCGCTGACATCATAAGGGTCGGGAAAGTTCAGGGGTAAAATAAACGGGCTTCCGGTGGCCTTGATTTCAGTTAGCCGCTGATATTCATCTCCACCAGCCTTGATGAGATACTGCACATGAAACTCACGGCCGATGGCTGCTGCCCGCAACGCATCCCATTTGTTGCTCACAGCAAACAACTGCGGTAATGACTGATTGCGGTTCCAAGCCTCCAGACTCAGGTTTACACCTTCATCGGGCTGTACGCCATCTGTTTTATTCTGCTGGTGTGCGGCATACCACTGAGCATCGTAGTAAGTTTGCCTGAGCAGGGCAATAGCACCCATCAGCGAGCTGGGATAATCCTGTGTGGAGGAGCCTTTGTCAAATGAATAATTGGCTGAAGCTCGCTTCCTGAGGACGATAAAATTATCGCGCACATCATCCGGCGAAGCCAGGCTTACCAAAGCCCCTGTGCCCCTGGCTATGCCATCCTGCGAGGCGGTAAGCACCACGCCGAATCCTGCTTTGCGATAGGACGAAGCTGAGGTTTCATCGGCATGAAACATATCAGCCGCATCTATCTCAGGATGGATCGCCTCATTCCAGCCGTAAGCTCCTTTTTTATCCGACACAAACTGAGGTCCGCGTTCCCTGCGCGAGACCCGTTCAACCTGCTTTTGCTGGGGAAGACCATAACGGCTGTATAAATCAATAAATGATGGAAAAATATATTTCCCCGAACAATCCACCACTACTGCATCGGCCGGCGGCGCTACACCTGTACTCACGGAAACAATCCTGCCCTGCCTAATCAGCAGCATACCATCCCTGACAGTATCTCCCGCCTTCCGCACAATCACAGCATGCACAAAAGCAAATGTGCGTGTACGCGGATCGGCAATACCATTTACCGGAAATGTGGCCTGAGCTATTGCATTTGTAAAGACAGCCGCCAGCAGACATCCGCAAAGAATAGCTTTTTTCATATCAGATTTATTTGTTGAGCGGTTAAAAATAATCATCACCCAAAAAATTTCATAATCTTCCGGGATAAACGGCAAACAAAAAAGATGTGATGTGAAAAATCATGTTATGATTTGCTGAAACAAACTTGCTTTGCCTGATGCAATACCTGCAGATACTGATGCAGATACGATTCCTTTTGTTTGCGTCTGTACTGCATGATGAAACGGGGATGTGCCACCGGAATTATCGTTTGCCACCAATGATATGTATGATTCAGCTTTTGCAGCAGCGCAAAGTTTTTACCTTCACCAATGCAAATCACCACCCGTCTGCAAACAGGTAATTGCAGCAACGCCTGAATATGCGAAATGATGTCAGCATATACTGCATCAAACAAAGCCTTATCATCATAATAGTTTACATTCTTTCCATCTTTTACCAATGCAAGCGGATATAGAGAATGAATAAAAAAATGATGATAAAACTTTTGCACGCCACCATATTGTTCAATCATTTCATAAATAAACTGCGATGATAATTCCGGTTTCATGGGTAAATGATGATCAATACCGCATTTTTCTTTCAATCGGATGGGATCAGTAAACGGAATACCGGTAATTCCTCCGCCAAAGCGGCCGGGATTGATACCCAGCAAGGCTACACGTACATCATGATCTGCATAATACTTGTGATAAAATGTGTTTACAAGTCGGGCAATTTCCGGTGACGCAAACGGATGCAATGCCTGAAATGCATGAGGTAAATGAGTTGGTGCAACCAATCGGGCATTATATTGCAGGAAAGCTTCTGCAAAAGTATTTGCCTGTGTTTGCCGCAATGATGATTGATGTGTTGTCATGTTGTTCAAATAATATTTCGTAATTTCATAGAAATCAAATCAATTTTCTATGATGAACAAATCCATTATCTCGATTCCTTTAATACTTGGTCTTACATGCTGTTGTATGTATATGGGCAAAGCCCAACAAATTACATCAGATTCACTTCAAATCCTGCAAGCGAGGCAAGCTGCATTAGAAAAAGCTACCGAATTAAATAAGCTGAAGATTGAATTGGCAAAAAAACAAAAGCAAGAGCAGGAAATGAAAGACAGGACCGATCATTTCAATACAAAGGCCAATTATTTTTTAAGCAAAGCAAAAAAATATTCCGAAGAATTGAAGAAACATCCGTCTGACCGGAAAGCTGCCAAAAAATCAAAAAAATTTACCCGCCGTGCCAATCACTTTACCCGCCGTGCCCAAAGATTTGCTGTTAAATATAGCAAACTGAAAAACGATGTGGATCAGCTTCAGCAGCAAATAACAGATTTGCAAAAACAAATAGATCAAGACAATCTGCGCATCCATTTTCAGCCTTCAGGCAATCCCTGATTTCAGGTTGTCTCCTGCAGCTGGATTTTGCGCATGGCTTTTTCAGCATTGCGGTGCGCCATTTTCCGTTTGTAATGATACCACCATTCAGGCCGTGTTTTGATAAGCAGGTTATTCATCATGCGCATGGGTAAAATATGATAAAAACCTTTCAGCTTGCCGGCCAATGTTTCATCAAGTGCACGCAGGCTCATAGAAAAGCCACTGTCCATATATTCCATGTGATGCCAGTATCCTGCAGGCATAAATAAGGTATCACCATGCTGCAGAATAGCGGTATATCCTTTTGCATAACGCAATGCGGGAAAATGTTCTTCATCTAGGCCTTCATGCCAGTTTACGAAATTGGCCGCACTTTCTACCGTAAGCGGCATGCGATAAATAAAGGGCGATTGATTGTTTTCCAGCAACAATACCCGTTTGCGGCCTACAAACTGAGTATGGAAAATATGGGAACAATCAATATCATAATGCATGTGTGCCACACTGCCCGCGCCACCTACAAACAGCATGGGATATTTTTTCAATAAGCCTTTGATCAGGTGATCGGGCCAAGTGAAATCTTCCACCAGCTGGGGAGCATATTTGAAAATGTTGAACAAAAATACCCGCAGCTGTACGGGTCCTTTTCTCACCATCTGCAAATAATCACCGAAATACATTTCCTCATCGTAACCATTCACCGGGGTATGGGCATCTGCGCGATTGTTGTTGTATAAACCCACCTTTTCCTTTCCAACAATCTCAATGAAATAATCCCAGGTCCATTTGGTCAATGCCGGCCAGTTGCGCGACAGGCCCGTGATCACCACCGGTTTGCGAGGCTTCAGGTATTTTTCTCTGAAATCCCTGGGCGAGATATCATCCACCCGGTCAATAGCTTCTACATGCATAGGTTCATGTTTTAGATCAGGCAAATTTATAAGTTAACCGGATGAATACGGATAAATTTTTTACACAGAAGCGTCCCGTGCAAACAGGGAGTGGACAAAGCTTTCGGGGTCAAAAGGCTGAAGATCTGTAATCTTCTCTCCCAGCCCGATGTAACGGATCGGGATCTGGCATTGGTGTGCAATGGCCAGCACCACGCCGCCCTTGGCTGTGCCGTCGAGCTTGGTAACCACCAAACCCGTAAGCTCGGTCACGGCCATAAATTGTTTGGCCTGCTCCAATGCATTTTGTCCGGTGGAGCCGTCGAGTACCAGCAATACCTCATGGGGTGCACCGGGCAATTTTTTGCTGATCACACGGCGGATCTTGCCCAGCTCATCCATCAGATGTTTTTTATTATGCAACCGTCCGGCTGTATCGATGATGGCTACATCCATATTGCGGGCAATGGCACTTTGCACGGTATCGAAAGCCACAGCTCCCGGATCAGCACCCATGGCCTGTTTGACAAGGGGCACACCGGCCCGCTCACTCCAGATGGTAAGCTGATCCACAGCCGCCGCGCGGAAAGTATCGGCTGCTCCCAACAACACCTGATATCCTGCCTGTTTGTACTGATAGGCCAGTTTACCGATGGTAGTGGTTTTGCCCACACCATTAACGCCCACAACCAGTATCACATAAGGGCGTTTGTTATCAGGCAGCTGAAAAGGTTGAACAGCTGCGGGGTGCTGTACCGGAGGTAAAAGTGATAGGATGGTTTGCTCCAGCAATTGCTGCAATTCCCCGGAATTCCGGTAGCGCTCGCGTGCAGCTCTTTGTTGTAAACGATTCAGGATTTCCACTGTAGTATCAATGCCCACATCGGCACTGATCAACGCTTCCTCTAACTCATCGAGCCATTCGTCATCGATGGTCGACTTGCCGGTGAACAACTTACCCAGCCGGCTCCAGAGGTTATCACGTGTCTTCTGCAATCCACTGTCAAGCTCGGCCTGTTTTTCCCTGGAAAAAAAACGACTCCAGATGCTCATGATGTCAGTTTCATTTAGAAATAAAACAGCAAAGCCATCCCGCTGGTACGGAATGGCTTTGCGGAGATGCGATGCAAAAAATCATTTTCCCGACAGATAGCTTTTTACTTTTTCCTTGTGCACGATGGCTTCCTTGAAGGTATAAGCACCCGTCTTGGGCGAACGTACAGCCCGGATTACCCGCGTCCAGTTTTTAGATTCTGCACTGGCCTGCGGATCCTTGTTCTTGATAGCAGTTTTAGCTTGTTTGGCCATGATAAAACGTTTTCAAAAGTTATTTAATTTCCCGATGCAGGGTTACTTTTCTCAGAATAGGATTGTATTTGCGCAATTCCAGGCGTTCGGGGGTATTCTTTTTGTTTTTGGTGGTGATGTAACGAGAAGTCCCCGGTAAGCCCGAATTTTTGTGTTCGGTGCATTCCAGAATCACTTGCACGCGATTTCCTTTTTTTGCCATGGCGAAAAAATTTTAGGTTAATTATATCTGCTGGCCGGCAGCACGTAATTCTTTTACAACCTGATATAAACCTTTCTTGTTGATGGTGCGTAATCCTTTGGCACTTAACCGCAGGGTAATCCAGCGATCTTCTTCCTGCAGGTAAAACCTCCGGGTTTGCAGATTGGGATAAAACCTGCGTTTTGATTTTTTATTGGAAAATGATACCTGATGCCCTGTCATGGGTCGCTTCCCGGTTACCTGACAAACTCTGGCCATATATTGAATGATTTTTGGGTCAAAACAGGAGTGCAAATGTCGGATTTTTTTCCAAAATCAAAAATTCATGGGAAGTATTGCTCCGTTAATGCCTGCCAGATATTCGAAAATCCCGTCCGCTGAATGCATAAAAGCTGTTTTTTACCAAAAAATCACAAAACTCTATGGGCATTCATGCAACTTTTAGGAGATTTGGATTGTCTTATTAACATAGAAAAATCTGGCACGATTCTGTATTTCGTATATGAACAAAAAATGGTTTCACTTGCATAAATCTCGACACGTGAACTGGCCTGTAACATTCGGATTAATTGGACTGCTGGTGGTGACGGTGGGTACGGTGATAACGATCTATCTGGTGCGGAACAAAGTAGATCGGCATGAAGAATTTGATGCAACCAAAGATTTGTTTATCTGACCGGTATCCTATGACCGCACACACGTAAGCCTTTCTGGTCGTCGTTTCCCGAGGGTTATCGGGAAAATGAAATGTTTTTGCCTTCCCCTCAATTGCCTTTGTACATAAAGCCTGAATATTGCCTAATTTTAGGGCATGAATCAGACCACGAGGCTTTCGGTAAACATCAACAAAGTAGCCCTGATCCGTAATTCACGCGGTGAAAATCTGCCGGATATTATTCAGGTTGCCAAAGATTGCCAGCGCTTTGGTGCAGATGGCATTACGGTGCATCCCCGTCCCGATCAGCGGCATATCCGCATCCAGGATGTGTATGAACTGCGTCCTGTTGTGCATACAGAATTCAATATTGAAGGCTATCCTACCACGGCCTTCATTGATCTGGTTACGGAAGTGAAGCCTGAACAATGCACGCTGGTGCCCGATCCGCCGGGAGTGCTTACTTCCAATACCGGCTGGGATACAGTAAAATATCAGTCGTTCCTGCGTGAGGTGATTCAGGAAATTCATTCTGCTGGTATCCGGGTATCCATTTTTCTGAACCCCGAACCCGATAAGGTGGAAGCTGCCCGCAAAGCCGGCGCCGACCGCATTGAGCTGTTTACCGGCCCTTATGCCAAAGCCTATGCAGCAGCAGCCAATGGCCCCCAAAATTTTGACCTGTTCAATGCATATAAAGAAACAGCCCGGCGTGCGCTATCTGTGGGGCTGGAACTGAATGCTGGACACGACCTGAATCTGCAAAATCTGAAATTCTTCAAGCTCCATATCCCGGAACTGAAGGAAGTTTCCATAGGTCATGCCCTCATCTGCGATGCCCTGTATTACGGACTGGAAAATACCATTCAGATGTACAAACGTTTGCTGAATTAAAATGTGCTTTTTACTTGATTTTTCAGCCGTTTACAAAGGAATTTTTGATTTTCATAAAAAAATCAAACCCAAGCCACCCGGAATCTGTACTTTTATTAAGGAAAATTATCTGCGTGTGTATGACTTGTGCCATCTTTTTACGGCCATAAAAGTGCATATATGCTCAAATGTTTACCCCTGATCTTTTTATTGGCTGCTTTTGCTGCATCTGCTCAAACCGTGGATGTGTTCACAGCCGTGCAAAACGGCGGCTGGAATACAGCCAGCACCTGGAGCCCGTCAGGTCCACCCCAGCCCCTAGGTTCAGGACATAAAGTAAAAGTAGTGATTCCGGCAGGCATTACCGTAAACACCCTCGATATCACCAGCCCTTCCCCTCAGGAAATGACTAAGCAGATTGATACTATCGTCATCTTTGGCAGCTTGCAGTTAGGGGATCCAAATGCAAACCCGACTACCGATTTTTTCTTTGATTACCCCGTCTATATCCTGATTGCAAACGGCGGAAGACTGGTGGACAGTACCTCTGCATCGTCCAGTTATGGCGGTCCAGGCTCCACTCCCCGTCACGTAATTGCCCTGCAGAAAGGAAATAGTCCAGATACTTCTGCCATTGTGATTCAGCCAGGGGGAGAAATTCAACCTGCATGTGATGCATATCCAGGTACTTATATTTACGGGGTTAGCGGAAATCATTCATCAAGTAATTATGCATACTATGCCGGTCCTTACACTATTTCCTGCCCCGGTCCCTTTCCTTCAGATAACAGTTATAGTTATATCATAAGCGTAGATTACAATACAGGTGCTGTTAACTATAGCGGACCCATTACACTCCCTGTTATTCTTATTAACTTCAGTGGATATTATCAGCAGGGCATGGGTGTTCAGCTGCAATGGAGCACTTCCAGCGAATACAACAGCAGTTATTTTGCCGTGGAAAGAAGTACGAACGGCACCAGCTTCACCGAACTGGGCCGGGTGCAAGCACTGGGCAACAGCCAGATTGCTCATTCCTATACATTTACCGATGGTACCGTGTTGAAGAGTACTGTGCCGCTATATTATTATCGCCTGCGCCAAGTTGATCTGGACGGGCATTTCACCTATTCGAAAGTGATTGCCATTCATATTCCGCTATCTGACCAATCGCCTGGCAACCTGTTGCTATGGCCGAATCCCAACACCGGCAACTTCCAGCTGCAAATCCCGCTGGGTGAGAACCAGAAAGCTATGCTTCGCATCTTGAATCTGGCCGGGCAGGTGGTTCAGCAGCAATGGGTGAACAGCCCGATTAGCACCATCCGGTTGCAGCAACCCACATCAGGCGTATATCTGGTGCAAATCCAATACGCCGATGGCAGTCGCAAAACCCTGCGCATGCTGGTTATCCAATAGCTTCATACAACTGCTACCGGCAGATGATGCAACGGTTGATATTTATGTTGCAGATGGGCGGGAACTACAAATAATTCCGGATGAAACAACCCGGCCAGCAGGCCGATACCATCCACAAGTGTGGATGCGCTGGGCTGGGTAAACAAATCGTAATCAGCAAGGTATACTTGCTGGTTGCGTACAGCCTGCAGGCGGCCCCAAGCCTCATGGTGCAAAAAACTATTAGGCTGCTGCCACAGACGATTCAGTTCGGCCTGGGTTTGCTGAACCGTATATCCGCATGGGGCCAGCACCATGATTTCCGGATCATATTTCACCAATTTTTCAAAAGGCAATACAATAGAATCGCCACGCGGATGGCTCAGCAGGTCAATGCCTCCGGCACAGGCTATCTGAAAGGGGATCCAGTGTCCGCAGTTGTACATGGGCTGCAGCCACTCCAGCAGAGCCACTTTCCGCAAAGGCATGCGATGCTGGTACAAAGTGCGTAAAATATCATCCTGCTGCTGCCTGAGTTTTGCCAGATATGCATAAGCTGCTTCTTCCCGTCCCATTTCCCGGGCAATGGTAATGGCCGATTGAAATACATCGTCCAGATCGGCAGGACTGATAGCCACCAGTCGCGGCTGCCTGCGCAAACGGGCTATAGCAGCTGCGGTGCAGCGGGTATCAATCTGGCAAACCTCACATACATCCTGTGTAAAAATCACATCCGGCTCTATGGCTTGCAACAGCTCTTCTTCCACCCAATATAACGACTGTCCGCTGGCTTTGGCCGCACTGTAAACCCGGTCAATTTCTTCACCATTCAGTTGCCGGCCTTCCAACAAGCAATGTACAAGGATTGCCTTCTCTGCACGCGCAGGTGCCGGACATTCAAACGTCACGCCATGCAGCATATCCTGCAAACCCATATCGTAAATCATCTGCGTGACAGCTGGAATAAAAGAACAGACTTTCATAGCTATTCATTGAAAATTAAAAATGGCCAGCAATGCCGGCCATTGGAGAATCTCATGTAAACCCGTATTACCTGGCCGTTACAGGAGCGGCGGATTTTCTTGTAATCCATACGGCCACACCAAACAACACAGCCCCATACACCATTGTACCAGCCAGCAACCTGAGTTCAAACGGAATGGCCGCCACCAAGCATTCAATCCATCCCTGCCAGGTAAGCGGATAGGTCCGTCCATCCAGCCAGACACCCAGGTCCGATACAATCCAGTGGATGGCTGTGCTGACCACCGCTGCCGTTATCACGCTGCCTACGGTGATGCGCCGGATCAGCCAGCGGCCAGTCAGTGTCATCAATACAAAAGCTCCGTAGGTAAAATAAAATCCCGGGTAAAACAACTCCCATTGATGAAAGAAAAGCAACTTACCCAATATCACATCGCTGATCCACAATGTCAGCAAAGGAAATCCGATGGCTTTCCAACGGCTGGAAAAACAGGCTCCGCCAAAAATAGCCATGGCGCCCAACGGGCTGAAATTTGCCAATACCAAACCTCCGGTATGCAGGGTCAGAAAAATCCTCCAGATGGCAATGGCTATAATCATCAGCAGCCAAAGACGGGTACGTACATATAATTTCATGGCAGACATAAACACCAGTTTTTAATGAAACAATGGACACGCAAATTATCAAAATAATTCAGAACCTGGCCCGGATACCACCGATAATATGAAAGCCCATGGTATTATAGCCGTATACTTCCGTGTAACTCGTGTTGGTAATATTACGCAACTGCAAGTATAGCATATATTGCTTCCGGAAAGTATAGGACACAAAGGCATTCCAAAGGGTATAAGCTTTTAATGTAACAGGTGCAAAAGGATAGGTATTGAAATCCAGATCCGTGCGATCACCGATATTTTCCAGCGAGCTTCCCACAAACAAGGCCGGCAGCACCTGCCATTGAGCCGAGAGTTTGAATGATGCTTTCGGTTTGCGTAATAAATTTTCATAAGTAGTGTCTTTACCATTTTGCAGTGTGGTAAGTTGACCATCAAGGTATACAAAACTGCCAGTAAAACTGAGTTTGGATGTCGCCTGAATAGTTTGTTGATATTCTATTCCCCAGTCGCGCTGTTCATCCTGATTGATATAAGCTGCAGGCGTATATACGATGATATTTTTGATTTTTCTGCGAAATACGGTAAACTGCATGTTCGACTTCCCATTTCCATAAGGCACGGTAATACCAGCTTCATATTGATAACCAATTTCCGGTTTTAGATCAGGATTGGGACTATAGGGGCCATAAAGCATAGTTAGTGTGGGCGCCTTAAAGGATGAAGATATATCGGCCGAAAGCGTAATGCCTGATGAAAAAATAAACGATGGATTAAATGTAAAACTAAAATTATTACCATATTGTTCATGATGAGTAAAACGTCCACCCAATTCTGCATTGAATCCTTTTTCATTTGCCCAGAACAAAGCAGCATAGGGACTGATGAAATACACGGATGGATTTTTCTTTTTGGCTGTAGTATCAGGCATCTTCAGGTAGCGATAATCGCTGCCAGCCAGCAGTTGCAGATGCTTTCCGAAATTCTGATTCCAGTATATTTCTGCATCATGCTGCCGGCCCTCATATCGGGAATCACCATACGATTCACTGTGATAGGTGCGATGTGTTTGTTCAAACAGATAATGAGCATGAATGGCACCGGATGACAGTTGATAGGTGGTTTGAAAACCGGTATTCAAATCGCTTGCCTGATAATGATCTTTAGAGTCTGTAAATGAACCAGCATCTGTATTTCCAAAAAAATAATCATAACGGAAAAAGGGCTGCAATTTCCAATTGGGCTGAATGTCCCATCCCAACCTGGCTAACACAGCATTGCTGTTCATACCATCTTTATCAAATCCTGCTTTGCCTGTGCTGTCAGTAGCTTCTGATATGCCTCCGGATTGCATATGATCATATTGCACATCGTAAGTGAAAACACGCAGTTTTCCGTTCAGCGCTGCATGCGCCTGAAACGTTTGATAACTGCCATACGAAACATCGGCATTTCCTTCCACAGGTTTTTGTGCGGCTTGTCGCGTAATAATATTGATCACACCTGCAATGGCATCTGTGCCATACAAGGTAGATAATCCGCCTTTCACAATTTCAATCCTTTCAACTTCATCAATGGGAATCAAACGCAGATCAAAAGCTCCTCCCATACCCGAGGGATCATACAAAGGCATGCCATCCAGCAATATCACTGTGTAATCGCTGCCGGCACCGCGGATATAAATCGCTTTGTCCTTGCCATAATTGCTGTTGGCACCATTGATGGTAATGCCTGTTTGTTCATCCAGAATCTGTGATAGTGTTTCACCCTGGCTGTGCAGCAATTGCTCGTGCGTAATAACGATCACGGAATTTCCGGTTTGATTCACAGGTTTTGGAAATTTGGTGGCTGTTACAACCACTTCCTGCAACTGGCCATGGCGGCTGATAGCCGTATCCTGTTTTTCTGTTTGTGCAATGGCAGTAAAAGAAATCAGAGATCCGAAAACAGTAAAATAACATAACAGTTTGCTCATAGTTCATTTTTTTAGTGAAACGATGACACTATGAGCTTTCGGAAAAACCACAAGGGATGAGTAGAAATATAATGCCTGCAATGAGAAGCCATTACATTCTACGCTTTTTACCCGAAAGCCCGAATGTGAAGCATTAAGGCAGGTCTTCTGACTCGCTCGTTGCTGAACGCCTTCCCATCTGTCGGCCGACAGACAGTGGCTTAGCAGAAATTCAGCAACTCAGTTTATTGGAGCAATGGATCCCTTTTACCTCAATAAACTGATAAAGAGCTCACAGCACCGGGTAGTGTTCAGGATTTGCACCTGATTCCCTTTTCATTTTGCCTGCAGTCCTTACAGGCAAAAACCTTAACGCTTTTGCAAAGCTATAGGATTCCTGCAATTTCAGTAAAATGATTTTTTCAACAGTTTGTCAACACTCCGGGATTCATTGGAAATGAAAAACAACAGGAAACAGGAAGCTTACGCATATTGCCCATAACACATATACAGGTAAAAATGAAGTGATGCTATGATATACGGCTTCAGGCGCATGTTTATATGCAATTGTCCGGAAAAGCTGATAGGCTATCAAAAGCAGATTGATCATCATCAGCACATCATTGCCCAACACGGCTAGCCTGTTGGGAGTAATACCCCATTTGAATGTCCGGAATACAATGGCAGATAAAGCAATTCCGCAGAACAATAGGGTGACAATGGATAGTGCCAGCAAAATCCACGTCATGAATCCGGATAAGCTTTCTGAAATGCTTACAACTGAAAAGAAAATAATAGCCATTACGCCAATCAATACCAGGTTAAAAACCAATAAGAAATCGCGATCGTTGTATGGATTTTTGCCAATGAATAAAAGCGTAATCAGATAACTGACAAGCATCAACAAAGTCAACGGTGCAAAGATGGTGGCAATGATGGGTGAAATTTTGCGTACCAGCTGCGGATTAGTTTCAATCAGATATGTGGCTACAATGGGCGATGCAGCCAGCCCCCAGATACCGATATACTGAAAATAAATTTCCTGAAGGTGAACCTGAATCAGTGAAAACAAAGCAAAGGTAATTCCCGTAAATGCAGCTCCTGCAGCCAGTATCAGCTGAGTCATCACCACCAGATCACCATTATACTGCAAATACAAAAATCTGTCCTGCTGATCACTCAACCGATTATGCATATATACCACACCCAGCAAAGCCCATAACAACACAGGCATATATAAACAGGCGAGTAAGAAAGTATCTTTCTTCCAATTGCCTGGTAAAAAAAGCATGTAAAGAAAAGCAATAGCACACATGATCCAAACCCATACCACATTGCGAAAACGGATATGCTTTTCCCACATGAAAAACAACATTAAAAAAGGAAACACGATAAATCCAGCAAACCGCGGGTAAAAATCTTCCGGCCGGATGGAAAGCCAGTCGGGAAGTTTGGCTGCAACCCCTGCAAGCAATCCCAACAGCATAACCCGCAACCATTCATTTTTTGTTCCCCACCTTACTTCATCGCGTTCATCACGCAACCGTGCATGCCAGCACTGCGCCACCACATGATGCTGAATGGAAGGATACAAAGCAGCAAAGGCTTTTTTAAAAGCATTTTTATGTTCCCGGTACAATGCTTCCAGAGAATAAGGATCATCCAAGTGTTGCAAAATCAAATCTTGCATGGGAAAGTAAATTGTTGGTTAAAATGTCTGATAAAATTGAAAATCGAGAATATTTTTATTTCCTGACATTAAACCTACACATTTAACAAATGCTTGTCAAGAAAAATACTGCATATGTTTCCGGGCATTGAAAATAGACTGAAATGTATTTTGATCATGATTTAAAAAATGCGGCCTGTTAGGAACAGAAGCTAAAAATAAAATATTCAAAAGAAACGGCCTGCAGTTACGAAATATTCTGATTGAAATCATTACATAAATCTTTCTTACTTTTATCTTTGGCCTGCATGAACGGATTGATGATGAATAACAATACCAAGTCTTATCCACTTCCCATCCGATTTTGTGTTACTATCCTCTTGTGTGCTGCTTTGGGAACCACCTATGCACAAACGCGGCCAGCCCCGGAAGAGCAAACCATCCAGCCTTACCACTACATCATTCAGAAAGATACTCAGGTTGCTCATGCCTGTGTGGTATCTGCCCATCCGCTGGCCAGTGAAGTGGGCCGATGGGTGTTGCAACAGGGAGGAAATGCTGTAGATGCAGCTGTTGCCATGCAGCTGGCATTGGCCGTGGTTTATCCTGCAGCCGGCAATATTGGCGGGGGTGGTTTTATGGTCATTCATCTGAATAACGGGACAAATACGGTATTTGACTACCGCGAGGAAGCTCCGGGAAAAGCCACGCGCAACATGTTTCTGGATAGCCTGGGCAATCCTGATTCCCGGCTCAGCCTGTATGGTGCTCTGTCGGCAGGGATACCCGGCACGGTGGCCGGCTTATGGCAAGCTTGGAAAAAATACGGGCACCTGCCCTGGCGCATGCTTGTACAACCCGCCGTGGATCTTGCCCGACAGGGTTTTTGCATCACGGCTACCGAAGCCCGGTGGCTGAATGAAAGCCGGAAAGATTTTCTGCAATATAACCAGCGGCCTGTTGCCTTTGTGAAATCTATGCCCTGGAAGGCTGGAGATACCCTCCGCCAGCCAGAACTGGCCGAAACCCTGATCCAGATTCGGGATCATGGCCGGAAAGGATTTTACGCCGGTCGTGTTGCCCGTCAGATTGTGCAGACCATGCAGCATCACCATGGCCTCATTACCCTGCGGGATCTGAGTCAATACCGTGCCTTCGAGCGCCAGCCAGTGATTTTTGATTACAAAGGCTACACCATTGTCAGTGTGCCGCCGCCATCGGCCGGTGGCATCATGCTGCAGCAATTGCTGGGCATGGTGAGCTTTTATCCTCTAGCACAGTGGGGATATGGTTCTCCACAGGCTACCCAGCTCATGATTGAAGCCGAACGCCGCAGCTATGCCGACCGTGCCCGCTATCTGGGCGATCCGGACTTTGTACATATCCCCGTCAGCCAGCTTACCAGCATGGACTATCTCCGGCAACGGATCAGCAGCTATACCCCCGGGAAAGCCAGCCGCAGTGAAGATATTCAGCCCGGCCACTTCACAGAAAGCGAAGAAACTACCCACCTCTGTGTACTAGATGCAGAGGGCAATGCTGTTTCAGTTACTTACACCCTAAACAATCTGTACGGTAGCAAGCTGGTGGTGGAAGGCGCCGGTTTTCTGCTGAACGATGAAATGGATGATTTCAGTGCCAAACCCGGAAGTCCAAATCTGTACGGACTTACCGGTGGCGAGGCCAATGCTATTGCGCCACATAAACGGATGCTCAGCAGCATGACACCTACCATCGTACTAAAAAACGAAAAACCTTATTTGATTACCGGTACTCCTGGAGGCTCTACCATTATCACTTCTGTTTTTCAGACAATTGTGGATATCTTGGACTTTCACCTTTCACCCCATGAGGCTGTAAACAATCCCAAATTCCATCATCAGTGGCTGCCCGATGTGGTATATGTGGAAAAAGGATTCCCCGATTCGCTGGCACAGGCCCTGCAAGCCATGGGATATCGACTGGTGGAGCGCGAAGCTATCGGCCGCACGGAACTCATTGTGCATCCTGAAGGTGAACCCATCATCGGTGTAGGCGACCACCGCGGCGATGACTCATCAGCGGGATATTGAAAACGGATTTTTTATACAAAATGGTTTGGATATGACGCATCGCAGAGATTTCATAAAATGGGCCACTGCCGGCATGTTTGGTATGCCTTTGCTCAGGCCCCGCAAGTATTTCGGCTTCAGCCGGAAAAGCTCGGTAAAACCCCTGGTGGTTTCCACCTGGGATTTTGGTATTCAGGCCAATGAAGCGGCTTGGGAAATTCTGAAAAACGGAGGAAGGGCTTTGGATGCCGTAGAGGCCGGCGTGCGTGTCCCCGAAGCTGATCCTAACATCCAGACGATTGGCCTGGGCGGACTTCCTGATCGCGACGGACACGTGACGCTCGATGCCTGCATCATGGACGAGCACGGTAATGCCGGTGCCGTAGCCTGCCTGGAACATATTGTGCATGCGATATCGGTAGCCCGAAAAGTAATGGAAAAAACACCCCACGTGATGCTAGTGGGCGAAGGTGCCCTGCAATTTGCTCTGTCCCAGGGATTTCAAAAACAAAATCTGCTAACTCCGGCCTCCGAAAAAGCCTGGAAAGAATGGCTTAAAACCTCAGATTATCATCCCGTGATCAATATCGAGAATCAACTGGCACCCCATCCCGCATCCCGGCCAGGTGATCAGTTCAATCATGATACCATTGGCATGCTAGCCATTGACCAGCAGGGTAACCTCTCCGGTGCTTGCACTACCAGCGGACTGGCATTCAAAATGCACGGGCGGGTAGGCGATTCACCCATCATCGGAGCCGGATTATTTGTAGATAATGAAATCGGTGCCGCCACGGCTACCGGTGTGGGTGAGGCCAACATGCGCATCTGCGGCACCCATACGGTGGTGGAGCTCATGCGCCAGGGCCATGAGCCCGAGGAAGCCTGTTATCTCGCTCTGGAACGCCTGGTGAAAAAACAACCCGACTATGCCCGCAGTATCCAACTGGCTTTTCTGGCTGTCAACAAAGACGGCGTTGTTGGTGCATTTGCGCTCCAGAAAGGCTTCCGCTACGCGGTATATACACCCAATACACCTAATAAACTTTTGGAAAGCAAAAGTTTTTACTGATGACCCGAACTGCTACGGGCTAAGTGAAACAAAGCCCAGGTCTCCAGAATGGAGTAGATGAAATACAAAATGAGGAGTAAAATCAATGTGTTACGGGTAAAGCCGGTAGCTCGTGTAAAAGCATATCCCACCATAGCTCCCGCATAAATGACAATCTTTAAAAAGGTGGAGAGATAGACGGTCCTGAAAAAACGATGATGATTGGGATGGTGAATGGCTTTTTTACCCAGATAATAGGTATATGCCGTAATCAAAGCCAGCAACAGATTGCCTATGGCACCTGCCAGGTCATCAATGCCCAGGTCTTCCAGCACATGGGAAAATACAATTCCAATTCCATTTACAGCACAAAACAGGGCAATCAGCCGGAAATAGAAATTATCCATCACGCGTTGATTTGATCACTCGCCACAAAGCTACAATCAATGCGCCCAAAGACAAAACAATGGTAAACACCGGAACGGAAAGATGAGCTTTGCGATCGATCCACAACCCTACTCCAACTCCTAAACCAATGGTTACCAGCAATTCCGTGGTTAGTCCTGCATAACGCAGCCAGGAAGGGTCATTACGCCGTGGCTCTTTCGGCATGGGCAACAGTAATTTCTGGCTCTTCATCCGTCAGGTCTGAAACCTGCGTCCGAGCCGTTGAAGCTTCCATCTTGCACTGACCGTTAAAAACGGCAGACGGAGCCATTTCAAGGCGATGGGTGTAAATGTCGCCCTCCACAACAGCTGTCTCTTTCAGGCTGAGCAAATCTTCCACCCGGATGGTTCCCTTGACCTTGCCCATAATGTCGGCCGACTTACAAACAATATCTCCATGAATCTCGCCCTCCTTGCCGACCACAACCCGGGCATCTGTGCTGAGGGTACCATCCAGTTTGCCATCAATGCGAATATCACCGGCCGAAGTAATATGTCCACGAATCAGCGTGCCGGAAGCAATGAGATTCACCTCGCTACAAGGAGCATTTCGATGAGTAGATGAGTGTGATTTTGCAAACATAGGTCAGGTATTTTAGTGTTAAAATAAGCGCCTGCTTTATTCTTCGGCCGATACCGTATCGGATTGCTGGATCTGCGCATCACCCTTCAATACCTTACGAATATCATCCCAGTATTTTTCATTAGCTTGCAAAACATTCTGCAAGGAATCCATTTTAATATTTAGCCGGATGTATTCCTGCCGAAGCTTTACATCTCCATAGCCGGGTATGTAATACTTTAACGGCGTCAGGGCAAAAGCACCATATACCAGCAGAAAAACCACCATGACAAAAGAGCTGAGCACGATATAAATGCTTTTCCTCGACAATATAAAAGAAGCCGTCTCTTCCAGTGTATCTTCATCCAGAATCACCAACCTGAAACGGTCGTTTAAACGCTTAAACCTCCTGCGGATCCCTTCCATCACCCTGCTCATGTTTCCAAATTACAATCGAATTGTGAAAAACAAAAATTTTACATACAAAATTCTTCACTTATTACACCAATCCATCATTTGTCTCTGCAAGCTTATTTTTTTCTTCTTTTGTATTTGCAGGCCGGCACCATTTTCTCTTCCTTCAATTGCAATAAATTCACTTAAGAAACGATTAAAAAGGGATTTTCTTGCCTATATGCCCCGGATGGTTATGGTGAAATGGAGATTTTTCAGGCTTTCCAGCCTGTGGATATATTTGTTTCTGATCCCCCTTGGTACTGCTGCTCAGCTTAATTTAAACCAGGTTCTTGGCGGAGAACAGAACAACGCTGCACAGCAAGATTCGATATATGCCACGATGGAAGTTCCTGCCAGTAAACTGGCAACAAAAAAGTTTACCCTTACCCGTCGTTGGTATCAAAACCTGGTTACGCATTTCAATTTCGTTTACAACGCCCGCCAAAACTTGCAAAAAGCCCTCCAGATGGCTACAGGTTTGCATCAGGACGATTATACCCGTTTACTGGATTTCTATCCGTATTCCTTTGCTGAACTTGCACAGGCCTCCAGCCTGCTGGATTCAGTCATTTTTAGGGCTTCCGTGGGTATCCAGGTGCATGATCCGCGAGGAAAATGGATTGATGATCTGTATTTGCTGTTTGGCGAAGCTTGTTATTACGAACAAAAATTCACCGAGGCAGAAAGAGCTTTTCAGTTCATCAATCTGCGCGATGCACCCGCAGTAAAAGGGGAATACACACCGGTGATAGGCTCCCTGGCTGAGGGAAGCACACAAATTAGCATTGCCAGCCCGGAAAAAAAGGGATTCTTTTATCACCATCCCAGCCGCAACGAAGCATTGTTATGGTTGGTAAAAACTTACCTGGCTGAGCAGCAAACAGCCAAAGCTCGTGCGTTGCTCAATCAGTTGCTGAATGATCCCCGATTCCCGTCAAGGCTTCAGGGTTCATTGTATGAAACAGCTGCTTTCTTTTACTACCAGCTACAACAATATGATGAAACCATTCCCTATTTACGCAAAGCCATTGCCCTGCAAACAGACAAACGACTGCAATCACGCTGGGCTTACCTGCTTGGGCAAATCGGGCTGCAGCAAAAAGATACCAATCTGGCCATAGCAGCTTTTCGTCAGGCCACACGGCTGAGCCATGAACCTTTGCTGGAATTTTATGCAGCCTACCAAATGGCTCTGCTGCAGCAAACACCCAGCGGTAATGGCATGCAACCCTATGAGCAACTGGCTGAAATGGCCCGCAAAAATAAATATGAACGATACCGGGACATCATTTATCATGGCCTGGCACAAATAGCGCTCTCCCATTCCGACACGGCAAAAGGCATCGGTTATCTGCTCTCCAGCCTTCATGCCCAGACATCTCCCTCCCAGGCAAGAGGCAACAGCGCCATTATGCTGGCTTCGCTAATGATGGAGAAAAAACAATTTCTCCTCGCTGCAAATTATCTGGATACGGCATTACAGGTGCTACCCGGTAATGATCCGCGACGAGATTCCCTGCAGGAACAACTCACTGCCATGAAAGCGCTTGCTACTCAGATGGATGTTGTGTACCGGCAGGATAGCCTGCAACGGCTGGCAGCTCTTCCGCCTGATGTCAGGATGCAAAAGGTACATGCAATATGGGAAGATATACTTGCGCAGCAACGACGTCCACAAAGGGCAGCCCAAAGGGAAGCACAACAAAATGCCGGACAACCGGCTATGCCCGCTGTTTTAACCATGAATCCCGCATCTGCCCCGGGCAACCAACCCGCTGCTTCGGGTAACTGGTATTTTAACAATCCAGACCTCAAGGCCTCCGGCTATGTGGCTTTTAAACAGCTCTGGGGAAACCGGCCACTGGTTGACAACTGGCGACGGGCAGCTGCTATCCGGGGATTCGAACCTCCATCCACGGTAAATCCTACAACAACCGTTTCGGCAACTCCTTCCTCTGTCCGTACCGACAGCGCTCTTTCCATGGGTGAAAGAACCTTGCTGGCAAATATACCCCTCACACCGGAGCAGCTGAAAGCGTCGGATGACTCTATCAGCCAGGCTTTGCTGCAGGCAGCGCGGATTCTTGATTTTCAGCTGCATCGTCCTGATTTAGCAAAAGATGCGCTGAATACATTATTGCAACGCACCCCTCAACCCGCCAATTATCCTGAGATCGCTTATCTGCTCTTCCTCACTTACAGCCAGTTGCACGACACCGGCCAGGCAGCCTACTATCGAGAGGTGCTATTGAAAAATTATGCCCAAACCGAATATGCCCGTGCGCTGACACCGGTTGCACCCACGCATACTTTTCGTCTATCAACCCTGTACGATAGTGCCTATACGTGCTATGAACAACAACGCTATTCCGAAACACTTCAATGGGTTCAGCAGGGATTGAATCATCATCCTGCAGACTCTCTGCAAACGCAGTTCTCCCTCCTGCAGGCGATGGCACTTCTGAAGCTGGACAGGGAAGATTCAGCCCGGCACATCCTGCAAACATTGGCCCTGCAATATCCACAACTGCCGGCAGGGGATGAAGCGAGCCGCATCTTAAATGTACTGCAACACAAACAGGAATTGATTGCCCGTCTGGAAAGTTCTTCTTCGGGAGCAGCAGGTAAGGATAGTATTGCCCGGGAGGTGACTTCCCAGCCTGCATCGCATATAAAATCGCATATAAATGGGCCCCCGGTGCAACCCCAAATAGCTGATACTGCTGCCAGGCCAGCTGCCCAGCCTCCGCGGCCTCCTCAGCCTGTAGTGGCTACTCCGTATGCCCTGAATGAAAAAGATCCCCATTTCGTGATCATGCTCATCCAGCCATCCGATGCAGATCTGCTTGAAGCGGCCACACAGCGGTTTAGCACATACCTTCATGCCCATGCAGCGGACAGCAGCATACAGGTGGGGCCCTATGCACTGACTCCCACGCAAACCATGGTGGTATTTCGCATTTTTCCGGATGAAAATCATGCCCTGGAATTCCTGGATCGGATCCGGGCAACAGCCCCTGCTCTGCTGAAAGGCCTGGCTACCAGAGACTATGCATTTTATATCATCTCCCGCAGCAATTTCATTCTGCTCAATCAGACCAAAGATTTAAACGGATATGTGAACTTCTTTAACGATAACTACATCACGCAATAAATGAAGGGTTCAAGATTTCATATTCACAAACTGCAGGGCAAAATCAAAGGGCGCTTTTTTACAATGCTGAATAACGGTTTGCAGGTCATCAATCTTTTTACCACTTACCCGAACCATATCATCCATAATCGAAGCCTGTACCTTTAATCCCAGTTCTTTGATGTATTTCACCAGCTTCTTGGCCTCTTCCTGCGATAATCCGTTGCGGATGGGGATTTCCTTCCTAACAAGTTTGCCCGAAGGCTCAGGAGCTTTGCCCAGGTCATAAATTTTGATATCCAACCCCTGCCGCATGCTACGGCTCAGCAATACATCCACGATCTGATTGAGCTTCATTTCCGATTCCGTAGCGATTACCAGCATGTAATCTTTTTTCCGCAAGTCAAATTCCACCGGCACATCCTTGAAATCAAACCGATTGGCTATTTCCTTGCGGGTAATATTCACCGCATTATCCACCAGCTGCATATCAGCCCTGCTGACAATATCAAATGAAGGCATAGCAAAGAATTTTATGGCATAAAGTTAAAAGAAATGGTTTCACCTTGCAGATGCAGATTTTTCAAAATATCTATCCTTAATTGGAAATTTTCAAATTTTGCAGCATTTTAATTTAAATCTATTTATGTAAAATTTAAATGATTAAAATATTTTTCAACAACCAGGTTCAGTTCCGTAATTTTGCTTTCGGTGAATGACATCAAAAACTTCATAACTGATGGATGGACAACAGGCATCCCTGCAAGCTTTCCGGAATCTGGTAGCCATGCGCTTTCAGCTGTACAACAGCTTATTTTCTGCCCTTCCTTTTCATCGGGTGGAAAAAACCGGCGTTTTGCTTTCCATGTTCATCATGTTTTGCGAAGAAGCTTACCAGCGCGGCTTAAGTCCATCCGAAATCATCGAACAATTCCTTTGTAAATACACGGATTACCAGACTGAAAAAGATCAGGTTGATCTGCTGTTTCGCTTTATTCAATATGCTGAGCGACAGGTGGTTTTGTTTGATGCCCTGGAAGATGCTGCCTTTGGGGCTGTGAATGATCTGAATGGCAAGGGCACGTTAAAGCATTTGCTAAATGAAGTATATCAGCAAAATGCCTGGCCGCAGCTCAGGGAAAAGCTCAGGCACTTTGCGGTTCGCATTGTGCTTACCGCTCATCCTACGCAGTTTTATCCGAGTGAAGTACTTGGCATCATCCATGATCTTTCCCAAGCTATCATGCAGGACAATACGGCGTTGGTAAATACCTATCTGCAACAATTGGGTAAAACGCCTTTTTTCAAAAAACAAAAACCTACGCCCTATGACGAAGCCGTAAATCTGATCTGGTATCTGGAACATGTATTTTATCCGGCCGTAGGGAAAATTCTCACCACACTCAAAACCCATCTGGACGGGTACGATGATCTGTTTACCTGTGCTCCCATCCGGCTGGGCTTCTGGCCGGGAGGAGATCGCGACGGGAATCCCTTTGTAACACCTGAAATTACCCTGAAAGTAGCCCAGGCACTGCGGAATGCAATCTTGGTGTCTTATTACCGGGACGTGCGCAAATTGCGCAGAAGACTTACGTTTAAAGGCATCTCAGGGCTCATCACCCAACTGGAAGAATTGCTGTACCGGCATGTGTTCGATCATCCGGAAAATGAGCTTCTGACGATAGAAGACATTCGCGAACCTCTTACCCGGATTCGTGAGGCACTGATCCGCGATCACAACGGGTTGTTTGCCGGCATGGTAGAAGAGCTGTTGAGTAAAGTGGCAGCCTTTGGATTGTTTTTTGCTTCACTGGATATCCGGCAGGATAGTTCCATTCATCGCCGGGTTATCGATCAAATTGCTGCCCGGGGACAGGTGCTGCCAACGAATTACGCCCAGCTTCCACAGGAAGAAAAACTGGCTTGCCTTTCCCAGATTCAACAAACGGTAAATCCCGACGAATTTTCCGATCCGCTGTTGCAAGATACCATTCGGGTAATGGCTGCCATCAGAGATATCCAGCGTACCAATGGTGAAGAAGGCTGCCACCGCTATATTATCAGCCACGCTACTTCTGTGATTGACATCATGGAGGTTTACGCTCTTTTTCTGATGAGTGGCTGGAAACCCGAAGAACTCCGGGTGGATATTGTGCCCTTGTTTGAAACCATTGAGGATTTGCATCATGCCAGTGAAGTGATGCAAACGCTGTATGCCTATCCGCCTTATCGGGAACATCTTGCCCGCCGCGGGAACAAACAAACCATCATGCTGGGCTTTTCTGATGGCACAAAAGATGGGGGTTATCTGATGGCCAACTGGAGCATCTACAAAGCCAAAGAATCGCTGACAGCCATTTCCCGTTCATTTGGCGTACATGCGCTTTTCTTCGATGGGCGCGGTGGACCTCCAGCACGGGGTGGAGGTAAAACACACCAGTTTTATGCTTCCATGGGGCAAAATATTGCCAACGAAGAAATCCAGCTCACCGTGCAGGGACAAACCATCAGCTCAAACTTTGGGACCACCACTTCCGCCCAGTACAACCTGGAACAGCTCATGCATGCAGGTATTTCAAACGGCCTGTTTGCATCCAGGCGCATGACCTTTACACCTGATGAAGAACAACTGCTCATCCAGCTGGCTGAAGAAAGTTTCCGGGCTTTTCAGGCCCTGAAAAATCACCCTGATTTCCTGGATTATCTGAATTATGCCAGCCCACTTAGGTATTATGCCGAAACCAATATTGCCAGCCGGCCTTCCAGCCGCAACCGTTCAGCCAGGCTGAATCTGAATGATCTGCGTGCCGTTCCCTACGTAGGATCCTGGAGTCAGATCAAACAAAACGTGCCCGGCTATTATGGCGTGGGCACCGCGCTGGAAGCCCTCTATAACAACGGAAAATGGAAAGCCTTGCAGGACCTCTATCAGCAATCTCTCTTCTTCCGCACTCTGCTAGATAACTGTGAAATGTCCATGAAAAAAAGCTTCTTCCCGCTCACCGCCTATCTGGCCAAACACCCTAGATTTGGCACTATCTGGAAGATGATTTATGAGGAGTATGAAAAGACCAGGAAATACCTGCTTATGCTTTCCGGTGCCAGCGATCTCATGGAAAATTATCCGGTGGAAAGGCTTTCCATCCAGATGCGAGAAAGAATCATGCTGCCCCTGCTTACCATTCAGCAACATGCATTGGCAAAAATCCGGGAAAACAAAGAAAACCAGCCAACCAGCCTGCCACTGGAAACTTATGAAAAACTGGCTATCCGTTGTTCTTTCGGTATCATCAATGCCAGCAGAAATTCTGCCTGATCATAACTTGCCGGCCAGCAGATTGACCATCATGGCCAGGATGAACGTGTTAAACAGAAAGGCAATCAACGCATGCAGAAATGCCAGGCGACGAATGCTACGCGAACTGATCTGTACATCTGAAACCTGAAAGGTCATCCCCAGGCAAAAAGAGAAATAGGCAAAATCCATATAATCCGGCCTATTTTCCTCAGGGAATTCCAGCCCCCAGCCTTTACCGGATGAGCCATCGGCACGCCTGCCGTAATAATACATGTGTGCATAATGCATGGCAAAAATCGTATGTACCAGCAGCCACGACACCGTGACTACCAGCAACAGGAACCACCACTGATCATGAAAAGCTCCGGCCGGCGAATGCAACAATTTCACCATGACCAGCAAACTGGCCACAGCGGCCAATAAAATAAAGGTAAAAATCAGGGTTTGCCCCATGTCAAGCAAAGCTGCCCTGCGTTTGATTTCGGCCGGATGCACAAGGAAAATGGCACACCACATCGTCAGCAACAACACCCCCGCATAAATGAGCCATAATTCCGAAATCCGTACGATCCAGGGCTGATATGGAAACGATTGGATCCAGATAGCAGCCAGGCAGGTACACACCAGAGCCACAATCTGTCGCTGCCGGCCTGACAGATGTGCGATTCTCTCCCAGGGCTTGAATTGAGGCATATGTCGGTCATTTAATTAACTGAAAAACAACAAAAAATACAGGATTCTTCACAGTTTCCGGCACTTTTTTCGAAATCAATTCATCGATTTTGTTCTTGTTTTTTCACTTTTTAAACCTCTGTTTATGCTTACTATCCGCACACAAAAGACTTCCTCACCTCAGCTTCTTTCAGCAATATCTTTCCCGGACGACTGGCAAATGCTTTTCAGCAAACTTAAAAATCATATCCTGCTGCTCACACAAGCCCAGTCACCACTGGGATATATGCTGGTAAAGGAATTTGTCCTGCGCGGCATTCATACGGTTGTTACGGTGCCAGAACAACCCATGATTTCCGGCTGGTGGAAAGAAATCCTCAGGCAGGATCCGCATTGTACCAGTATAGAAGAAAATACAACCCGGCCGGAGACTATCATTCAGCGTTTGCTATGGAAGTACGGACAGCTGCATGTTGTTTGGCTGCATGCGGAATACGCGGATATTTCAAAGTTGAGTGGTTACTGGAAAAACTGGATACAGGCCCTGCGTGGGATATTGAAAAGTAATAGCTGCATCGTGTTCAGCACCGCCATACAAGCCGATTCCATAACCTGTGCATCCCCAAAGCGATGGTTGCCCGCGGCTACTCATGAGCTGGAAAAAACCATGGAATGGGTTGAAAAATCCTTGCATCCCGCTATCCGGTTTACCGGCATCCCGCCTTTTCTGTATCGATGCCAGCTGCAAGCGCCCACTGAAGGGCAACCCACCGTATTCTTCCCCCCTGCAACTGCAGGGGAAGGAAACCCTATCCCAATGGCAGAAGCACTTGGGTCGTAAATCAAGCTAAGATTGCATACCCACAGGAGCGAGAAAGGAAGATGGGAAAACTACGGAGGCGGGGAGAATTGTGGAGCCGGCGGGAATCGAACCCGCGTCCATCCATGTTCCCTGAAAGCTTTCTACATGCTTATTCCGGCATTGGAGTTCAGGAAACCACTGGAGCCGGACAAACCGATGGTTTCCCTGAGCTGCTTGTCTTAAGCAACAGCCGCAGCACACTGTTGCCGCAACCTGTGTGGATCGGATGATTCGGCGGGGCAGTCGACCACAGGTCTGTCAACATACCCGGCCATAATGGCGTCCTGATCGCTGATCAGGCAGCCATGGCGTAAGAATAGTCGCCATTTACTTTTCGGATCTTCAGATTAACGTGCTAATGATCCAACGCACGGCATGCTTACACTTTCAAAGAACCCATGTTGTCAAAACCTTTCGGCCCCGTTTGCAAAGTTACGCAAATCCTGTGCCCGACAAACATGCACAGCGATGCATCCTGACATTTTGGAAACCCATGCTGCAATTCCTGACACAAAGCCTGCCAGCCTATCGCCCCGTGAGATGACGCCAGATATCCAGTCCGTTGGCATACAGAAGCAGGGAAAACAAAATGATCATTCCCGCGATCTGGGCATATTCCAGAAACTTTTCACTGGGCTTGCGACGGGTGATGATTTCGTAAAGCAAAAACAGTACATGCCCGCCATCCAGCGCAGGTATCGGTAAAATATTCATCACGGCCAGGATGATAGATAAAAAGGCCGTCATACTCCAGAAAGCCTGCCAGTCCCAGAAAGGCGGGAACAGGCTACCGATCGTGATGAAACCACCCAATGAGTCGGAAGTCTTTACCTGTTTGGAAAAGAAAATAAGCTTCAGCTGTTGCAAATAGCTTCCGATGCTGGAAATACCCTTGTGGATACCGGCCGGAATGGAAGCCAGGAAAGAATAACGCCTGGTTTCAAACTGAAAGATTTTTTCTGGTGGGCGTTTTCCAAAGCCTATCAAGCCCTGGTCGTTGATACGGGCTTTGACATACACGGTATCCCGGCCATGCCGCAATACACCCAGCGTTACCACCGTATTGCGCATGCCTTTTTCTGCATGCTGAAATTCCTGATCGAAGGGGGTTGGCTGGCCATTCAGGGAAATAACCCGATCACCCTTCTCCAAACGGCCCTGCAGAAACTGCGCCGACGGCAAAACAGTATCCACAATCACAGGCATCCGTACGGAAATGAAGCCTTGGCCTTTGCTTTTCACCAACTTTTCAATAAACCCCTGCGGCACGGGCAGCATCACCTGTACGCCTTCCCGATCTACTTCCAGGGTATGAGCTTGGTTGACAATGATTTGATAAGGAATTGAGGACACATTTTCCACAGGCTTGCCATCCACGGCCACGATTTTATCGCCGTTCTGCAAACCTATCTGCTCGGCCAGCGGACCTACAGAAAGGCCATAGGTAAGATTTTGCGGGGGCAAATAGGTTTCACCCCACACCCATAGCATGGCCACATAGATCATAAAAGCCAAGATAATGTTCATGGTAACCCCGCCAATCATGATGATCAGCCGCTGCCAGGCCGGTTTGGAACGAAATTCCCAGGGCTGGGGCGGGCGTTGCAGTTGTTCCTTGTCCATGCTTTCATCAATCATGCCGGCAATTTTTACATATCCGCCCAGCGGCAACCAGCCTATACCGTATTCCGTGTCACCTTTTTTGAATTTAAACAATGAAAACCAGGGGTTGAAAAACAAATAAAATTTTTCTACCCTTGTTTTGAACAGTTTGGCAGGAATAAAATGCCCCAGTTCATGCCAGATTACCAAAATAGATAAGGAAAGCATGAGCTGGGCTACTTTGATCAGAATCTGTGCAGTGGTCATCTCCAAATCAGGTTGTATCAGTTTCTGCGTTGTATTTTATCAATGAAAAGCTGGGCATACTGGCGTGCAAGCCTGTCGCTCTCTTCATAATCTGCCAGGCTGGGATGAGGGATAAAGGAAACTTTTTCAAGTGTTTGCTCAATGACATCCGACATGTCCAGAAATCCGATCTGATTCTTCAGGAAAGCCCAAACAGCCTCTTCATTGGCAGCATTCATCACACATGCCGCATTGCCTCCCTTGCGCAGCACCTCCATGGCGATGGCAAGATTACGAAATGTTTTGGTATCGGGTGTTTCGAAACTCAGAGCCGGATATTGCCTGAATGAAAACCTGGGAAAATTATTGGCTATCCGGTGTGGATAACATAGAGCGTACTGAATGGGTAATTTCATATCGGGCAGGCCCAGCTGGGCTTTCAGAGAGCCATCTTCAAACTGAATCAGGGAATGAATCACCGATTGCGGATGAATGACTACCTCAATCTGATCAGGTTGCAGGTCGAAAAGCCAGCGGGCTTCAATTATTTCCAACCCTTTGTTCATCAGCGAAGATGAGTCAATGGTAATTTTTTCACCCATCCGCCAGTTCGGATGCTGAAGCGCATGGTCTTTTTTCACATTCAACAGAAAATTGGGTTTTTTACCCAGAAAAGGTCCGCCTGAAGCAGTAAGGATGATCTTTTCAATCCGGTTATGCTGTTCACCTTCCAGGCATTGGAAAATGGCTGAATGTTCAGAATCCACCGGGATGATGCGCGCCTGATGGTTTTTGACTGCCTCCATCACCCATTCACCGGCCACTACCAGGGTTTCCTTGTTAGCCAAAGCAATGGTTTTACCCTGCCGGATGGCCGAAAGGGTGGGTTTCAAACCGGCAAATCCTACAATAGCGGCAATATGAATATCATAAAGATCTTCAGCAGCAGCTTCTTCCAGGCCACTGATGCCTGCCAGCACACGAATACCTCTTTGCTGAAGTTCATTTTTCACCTCATTATACAGATGCTCTTCTCCTATGACCACAAGCCGGGGTTGAAACTGAACTGCCTGCTGGATAAGCAAATCCGCATTCTTCCAGGCCGTGAGCACAGTTACCTCAAACAGGTCCGGATGGGCTGCAACCACTTCCAGTGCCTGTGTGCCAATAGAGCCTGTAGATCCAAAAATGGCTATTCTTCGCGGAAACTGCATGCTACGTGCAATATCGGAATTTTTCTGGGGATGAAAATGCAGCTTAAAATACAAAAGCAAAACAAAAAGCCGTCCCTCACTCTGGAACGGCTTCACTCATAGCTTTATGCGGTGGTTATAGATGCAAACGCTCCTTTTTGGCCAGCAATTCTTCTTCTGATTCCCGGTATAATTCATCCGGCACACAGCAATCAACTGGGCAAACAGCTGCACATTGTGGTTCTTCATGAAATCCTTTGCATTCGGTGCATTTATGCGGAACGATGTAATAGGTATCCACGCTGATAGGCGGATTGCGTTGTTCAGCATCTACTACCGTACCATCCAGCAGGGTATAAGAACCTTTTACGGAAGTGCCATCGGCAATGGCCCATTCCACACCGCCTTCGTAAATCGCATTGTTCGGGCATTCGGGCTCACATGCCCCGCAATTGATACATTCTTCTGTAATCTTAAGTGCCATTGGAAATCCTGTTTTGTGAAAAGCAGTTTAATTTGCAACAAAAATAAACGTTCACGCAAATAAAGCACAAATTTTTAAAAATCTTTCGTTTTGATTTTGACAATCACGTGTCATGCAGGTGGATAAAAAAATCGAATTGCTGCAAAGGCTTGGCCAGTTCATGCTTTCCGATGATGCTGCATGGTTGCAGGCAAAAGAAAGAGCTTCACAGGAAAACCCCTGGTTTACACTGGAATTTATTGACCTAGCCATTCATCATATCGCGCATAACTACCTGAATGCCGAAAGGCTGCAGCAATGGCTTAAACCCTATTTATCCCGGCTTTCCCAACCCTCTGATCCCCGGAAAGTAGGTATTGTGATGGCCGGCAATATTCCGATGGTTGGTTTTCATGATTTGCTGTGCGGATGGATCAGCGGGCACACATTGTGCATTAAATATGCATCCAAAGACAAAATACTGATTCCTTTTCTGGTGGAAAAACTCAAAGAATGGACTGATGAACCATTGTTGATTCATGATGCCGAACTGTTGCAGGGCTGTGATGCCTACATAGCAACGGGAAGCCAGAATACCTCGCGTTATTTTGACTATTATTTTGGCAGGTACCCGCATATCATTCGCCGCAACCGCACATCAGTAGCCATCCTCGATGGTACGGAATCAACGGATGATCTTCAGTTGCTCGCAAAAGACATTTGTACCTACTTCGGACTGGGATGTCGCAATGTAACCAAACTCTTTGTGCCGGAAGGATACAATTTTCGTCCGCTTGGTCGTGCCCTGGAGGCCTATGCCTATTTTATGGATCATCGGCCCTATCGTCATAATTTCGATTATTATCTTTCGGCCTATCTGCTCAATCATCAACCGCATCAGATTCTCGGGCACGTGATTCTCAAACCCGACGCGGCATTGTTTTCTCCGGTGAGTGTGGTGTTGTATGAAACCTATGCTGATTCTAATCAGCTGAAGCAAAACTTGCCATTCTCTTCCATTCAGTGTGTAGTAGGAAAAGGATTTCTTCCCTTTGGTGAGGCACAGTTTCCCAATTTACAGGATTATGCTGATGGCATAGATACGATGGAATTCTTGCTTTCGCTAAACTGACAGGGTTACAGGTACAATTGCTTTTACGCTGCATGATATATTGTCCTGCTGTTTTTAACCCGTGTTTAACTATTGCAATAAATTATTGTTAAACCCTTTGTTTTCAATGCCATCAAGCCTCTGGCCGCACTTAAATTTGTACAACAGGTATATTCTTTGCTCAATTAAAATCAAAAACTAATTATCATGAAAATACGTCACATTCTGCTCACTATTTTCATCAGCATCGCTGCAAGTCTGGGCACGCTGTGGGTATATTCGCGCTATGTGGATCAGCTGCCCGGTCCTTTTCAGAACGGGAGTCAGAATCTGCCCATCAACTACGTTCGGCTGGCTTCAAATATCACAGGTGCTCATGCATCCAGTGCTCCTACTGATTTTGAACAGGCAGCAAGCATTGTGATTCCAACAGCTGTGCATATCAAAACCACGATCCCTCCCAAGGAAGTTACAGGCCCGGGAGATATTTTTGATCCTTTCAACTTCTTTGGAGGTGGCCAACGGTATTATATTCCCGGCCAAATGGCTTCCGGTTCAGGAGTCATTATTTCCGATAATGGGTACATCGTGACCTGCAATCATGTGATTTCAGGGGCTAGCAAGATTGTAGTAACCCTTTACAACGGGAAAAGTTACCAGGCCAAAGTGGTAGGCCACGATCCGAATACAGATCTGGCTGTGCTGAAAATTGATGCGCGTAACCTGCCCTATCTGATGTATGGAAATTCTGATAATGTAAAAGTCGGTCAATGGGTATTGGCTGCAGGTTATCCGCTGGATTTGGAAACCACGGTTACTGCAGGCATTGTCAGCGCTACTTCCCGCGAAATTGACGTCAATCATCAGGGATCCTATCCTGTAGATGCCTATATCCAGACCGATGCTGCCGTGAATCCCGGCAACAGCGGAGGACCGCTGGTGAATACGGATGGGCAGCTCATCGGTATTCTCGCCGCCATTGCTTCGCCAACCGGTTCTTATGCAGGTTATGCCTATGCCATCCCGGTAAATATTGTCAAAAAGGTAGTAAACGATATTCTTACCTATGGAAGCGTGCAGCGGGCATTTCTGGGCGTGCAATTGTACCGGAATGATGCGAGCTTCACCCAGGCATCGCTCAGCAATCGCAATCCCTACGGAAAAGGAGTGGTTATTGCCGGCGTGGATCCGGATGGAGGCGCTGCTGCTGCTGGTATTCGTGCCGGCGATGTGATAACGGCCATTAACGGAGAACCGGTCAATTCCCAGTCAGAATTGATTGAAAAAATTGCTGGTTTCCGGCCGGGAGATAAAATCAACGTCAGCTTCATTCGCGACGGCAAGGAAAGAAATGTAATAGTTACCCTCCGAAACCGGGAAGGAGGTACAGGCCTGATCCGCAATTCGGCCTTGGACAAACTGGGCGCTGAATTTATTACTTTAAGTAAAAATCAGGCTAATCAACTTGGCATTGCTGGAGGAGTGGCTGTGGGCAATATAGGCGAAGGACTTATCAAAGCCCAAACCAATATGCGCGAAGGATTTGTGATTACCCGCATCAACGGATATCCGGTAAAATCAGTCAGCGAGCTGGAGAAACTGGTGCAAAACGCAGGTCATCATATCCAGGTAGAGGGTATTTACCCGGGTGTGGATGGTATTTTTTATTACGACATTGAGGATGAAGAATGAAAGATTGCAATTGAGGAAGGTGCAGCTGAGAGAACGATTTAAATATTCATGATGGTTCGCAAATAATCGAAGAACTCATTCTTCTTGCGGTTGGAAATGGGAATATTTTGTTTATCGGACATAATCACAGCTGCACCTTCGCCTTTGATGATTTTAATGATATGATTGACGTTGATCAGGTAAGATTTATGAACCCTGTAAAACCCTTTATCCTCCAGCATTTCCTCATATTCCTTCAGGGATTTGGAAACCACATGACGGGTGCCATTGGTTAATATCACACGGGTATAGCTATCCAGCGCTTCACAATACACAATGTCATTCAGATCAATGATGTTATATCCGTCGTTAACGGGAATGACGATTTTGGAAAGATTGCTGCCACTGCTTTTCAAATAGTCCTTCAAATAGCTGGTTGGAGCGGTACTTCGGATGTTTTTTTCTTTTCGCTCTCTTACCTTTTCAAGGGCATGCTTCACTTCTCCTACTTTGATAGGTTTCAGCAAATAATCCAGTGCAGAGAATTTAATGGCTGTAAGGGCATATTCTTCATAGGCAGTGATAAAGATCACATCAAACCTGGGACGATCAAATCTTTCCAGCAATTCAAATCCTTTGTGAGGCGGCATTTCAATATCCAGGAACAATACATCGGGCTCTATCTTTTCCAGTAAGGCCGCAGCTTCATCCACAGAAGTTGCCCAACCTACCAGCTCTACTTCTTCACAGTATTTTTCGAGAATATTTTTGAGGATGTCAATATTTTTTTGCTCATCCTCAACAATCATGGCTTTGATGATGGGGTTCATGGAACAGGTAATTGTTATTTGAACAAAAATTGGGTTGGGGCTTAAAAAACATCCCTATTTTTTACCTGATGGTAAAAATACGAAATAACAATAATTTGTAAATTCTTTTTGTGCTGCTATTCAGAGCTCGGAACAACAGATGAGCCTAATACGCTCTGGCAAACAACACCCTACGTGCTGAGGGTTTGCCTGTAAGCACGCAGTTGCCAGGACCATCATCTGGAAGCTGTTCGGGGAAAGGAATACAACGAATCGTTGCCTTGGAAAGTTCTTTGATCCTGATTTCCGTTTCTGGAGTACCGTCCCAGTGGGCATATACAAATCCGCCCGGTTCCTCCAATGCCCGAAGAAAATCATCCCAGTTGTCAACGGAGGTAATATGCTGATCCCGGAAGTTTTTGGCCTGATGAAACATGTCTTGCTGTATCTGATCCAGCAAATCGCCAATTTTTTCGGGCAGCTGGTCAAAAGATAAATACAGTTTTTCCCGGGTATCCCGGCGAACAGCCTCTACCTGATGTTGCTGAATTTCCCGTTCACCGAGGGAAAGCCTAAGGGGTACTCCTCTTAGTTCATATTCAGCATATTTCCATCCTGGCCGCACATGGTCGGCATCATCGTATTGCACCCGGAAACCGGCTTTTTTCAGCTGTTGTAGGATTTCCAATGCTTGGGTATGAACTGTAGCTCGCTGGGTGTCGTTTTTATATACAGGGATGATGATGACCTGGATAGGAGCCAATCTGGGCGGAAGTTTCAATCCATCATCATCACTATGGGCCATCACCAAGGCTCCAATCAGCCGGGTTGACACCCCCCAGGAGGTGGCCCATACGTATTCCTGCTCATTGTTTTTGTTTAAAAACTGCACATCGAAAGCCCTGGCAAAATTCTGTCCCAGAAAATGTGAAGTGCCGGCCTGCAGAGCTTTCCCGTCCTGCATCAACGCTTCAATACAAAATGTCTCCACGGCACCTGCGAAGCGTTCGGCCGGAGATTTTACGCCCCGAATCACCGGCAAAGCCATAAATGATTCCGCAAACCGGGTATATACGTCCAGCATACGGCGGGCTTCTTCCATGGCTTCCTCAGCGGTAGCATGGGCTGTATGCCCTTCCTGCCAGAGAAACTCAGCTGTGCGCAGAAACAGCCGGGTGCGCATTTCCCAGCGCACCACATTGGCCCATTGGTTAATCAGAATTGGTAAATCACGATAGGATTGAATCCAGGTCTTATAGGTATTCCAGATAATGGTTTCCGATGTGGGACGCACAATCAGTTCCTCTTCCAGCACTGCTTCAGGATCTACCACCACCCCCTTGCCTTCAGGATCATTTTTCAGCCGGTGATGGGTAACAATAGCACATTCCTTTGCAAAACCCTCCACATGAGCGGCTTCCCGGCTTAAAAAGCTTTTGGGTATGAATAAAGGGAAATAGGCATTTTGATGACCGGTTTCCTTAAACATTTTGTCAAGCACAGCCTGCATGTTTTCCCAAAGGGCATATCCATAAGGCTTGATCACCATACAGCCCCTGACAGCTGAATAATCGGCCAATCCGCTTTTAATGACCAGATCATTGTACCATTGTGCATAATCCTGAGCACGCGGAGTAATTGCTTTACTCATACGGTTTGCCTTTACTTCACCTGAAACCGCAAAGAAATAGAAAAATCTGCATTGCCCATCACAAAACCATATGGAAATATACCGGAAGGCTCATCTTTTTAACAAGAAATGCTAAACGATTTGGTGCAAAACTTGTCATAATATTAGTAACTTTGGATAGATAGTTTGTATTTACTTTTCTAAAACGCCTAATCATGAAATCGTTGTCATATATGCTGCTGGGAATAGGCCTTCTGCTTGGCGGATGCGCCACAGCCTATCGCACCGGGCAAACGCCCGATGATGTGTACTATTCCCCTGCCCAAACTCAGGAAGCGGTAGCCGCAACCAACAACTCTTCGTCCAGCACGGTGAGTACTGAAAATGGGGATCATTACATTGTTTATGATGATCAGAACAACAACGGGCTCACTTATACCCAGCGCCTTCAGATGTTTAATGATCCGAACTATTTCTATGATCCTTTTATTTTTTATAACTCCTATGCTTTTAATCCCTATTTTGCTTATTCGTCTTGGTGGGGACCTTCTTTTGCCTGGAGCCTGAGTTTCGGGAATTATTACTCTCCGTTTTACTGGAATCCCTGGTATCCGGGATATTATGCCTGGTATTCTCCATATCTGTGGTATACACCTTATGCCTGGTACGGACTTCCATACGGTTATTACGGTTATGCAGGAGGGAAATATATTGTCAATCCACGGCCGGCAAATACCTATGCCCCACGGGTGAACTATGAAGCCCGCTCGGGAGCAATGAATGGCATATCAACAGGCAGCAATGGGACAGTAAACACCAATGCACCCCGTGTGTTTTACAACCATACAAACGGCAATACTTCCAGCCCATTGGCACCATCCAACACCCGACGGATATTTACTACTCCCCAGAATGAAACACCCGCAACCAACATTAGCACTCCTGCCCGCAACAGGCGCGTATTCATCCAGCAGCCCGACGAACACCCCGTGAGTACTCCATCCAACAATCGTGGCGGGTTTTTCCGGATGTTCCGATCCAATGAAAACAATCTCAATTCTACTCCTCGTTTTCAACAGGCACCTGATCGCAGCTTTGAAACCAGATCTTTTTCTTCGCCCACTCCGATGTTCCGTAGTGCCCCGGTTGAAAATGCAGCTCCTGTCCGGACTTTTAGCCCGAGGGGCGGTCGCTAAATCTGGAATGATAGTTGAAGCTTTACGCATAAATGCCTTCCGATACCATTCCTGCATGGAGAAGGGCTAACTTTGATTTTGTTTTAAAAACCATACACATGAAAAAGTGGATGCTGTTATTGCCAATTCTTTTTTGGGGCATTACGCAAGTAAAGGCTCAGGATGAAACAGATGCTTTACGTTACAGTCGTACGGTTTCCGGTGGAGACGCCCGCTCAATGGCTATTGGCGGGGCCGCAGGTTCTCTAGGTGGAGATGCTTCGGACATCTGGGTAAACCCGGCCGGTATTGGATTTTTCAAAACCAACGACCTTTCCATAACTCCGCTCCTTCACAGCATCAACACCGATGCACAATACTATCAAACATCCAGCAGTGATAGCAAAACCCAACTGGCTTTACAAAATCTCACCCTGATACTGGCCAGCAACAGCCGCCGATCAAGCCATTGGAAAAATATCACTTTTGGGGTAGGTCAAAACAGAATGGCCAATTTCAATCAGGCTTTGTTTTATCAGGGAAAAATCAATACCCCCGCCAATACTTTCTCTTCCTATTCAGATAATTACCTGATCACACTGGCCAATGATCAGGTGCAAGATGTACAAACCGCTGAAACAAATTATCCCTTTGGTATCAGCGAATCGATACGTGCAGGACTGATTGGGCCTGTTTACAATAACAGCAATCAATTTGCCGGATGGAGCAGCCTTCCCAGCCAGATTATTGCTGACGGATATGCGCTTTTGCAATCGAAAACCCTGCTTACCAAAGGAGGATTGGATGTATTCAGCCTTTCCGCAGCCGGGAACTATGAAGATAAATTTTTTATCGGTGCTGCTCTGAACATCCCTTCCATTTCCTACGAACGCAATGAAACCTTTGAAGAAGCCAATCCCGGTGACGCGAGTTCGCCGCTTAACCAATACGACGTATTCAATTATTTAAAAACCACTGGTGTTGGCATCAGCGGCACCCTTGGAATTATTTATGTACCGGTCAGCAACCTGCGTTTGGGTGTGTCCGTGCAAACGCCATCGTATTATTCCATGCATGATAGCTATTATACCACGGTTACCACCAATACCAAAGACCAGGGCATTGTAAGCGCAACTACAGCAGATGTGACAGGTGGCTATACAGGCGATTATGCCTATAATCTTACCACACCCTTGCACCTGGTGGGCAGTGCCAGCTATGTATTCGGATTAACCAATCCGGATCCGCAGAGCCTGAAAGGATTTCTTACGGCTGATTATGAATGGATAGATTACCGCAAAGCACATTTCCGCTATGATCAATCCTATAGCTCCGATATTGCCCAGCAGAATAAGGTGAACCAGACCATTTCCCAGCTTTACCAGGGAGCTTCCAATATCCGGGTAGGAGGCGAACTGAAATGGGATATCTGGGCCGTGAGAGCCGGTTTTGCGTATTATGGCAATCCCTATGCTCCTTCCAGCCAAAACGTGAATGCTTCGCAATACAGATACAGCGGTGGATTAGGTTATCGGAACAAAGGATTTTATCTGGATCTCACCTACGTATTCAGCACCTGGAAAGATCAAAACCAGCCTTATTACGTGATTCAACCCAATAGCCTAAACGTGCCTTCGCCGGCTCCGGCCACCTGGAAAGCCAGTCAAAGCCAGTTTGTGCTGACATTAGGATTCAAGATCTGATAATTTCATCTTTACCAGTTGCAAAGCCTTGTCCGGATCCGGGGCATCAATCCAATGAATATCTCGATCACGCCTGAACCAGGTAAGCTGCCGGCGTGCATATTGGCGCGTGTGAAAAATAATTTGCTGAATGGCTTCTTCCCGGGAATATTTTCCTTCCATCCAGTCAAATATTTCCCTGTATCCCACGGTCTGCAAAGCAGGATGTGAACGAAATGCCTGGAGCGATGCAGCCTCTTCAAACAACCCCTCTTCTATCATCTGTTTAACCCGCACGGCAATGCGTTGATGCAATTCATTTCTGGGAAGCTGAATGCCTATTTTCAGGATTTGAAAAGAGCGGGGATGCGGGGTTTGTTGTTGAAAGTTAAGGATGGATTGCCCCGTAGCTTCCCGTACTTCCAATGCCCGCAATAAGCGGTGGGGGTTGCGTACGTCGGCCTGCTGATAAAAAGCCGGATCTTTTTTTCGCACTTGTTCCTGCAGCCAGGAAAGGCCTTTGGCGGCATACATGTGCCGGAGCTGCTCTCTTACATCGGATGGTACGGGAGGAATCTGATCAAGTCCTTCGCAAAATGCTTTTACATAAAGGCCTGTGCCTCCGCATACAATGGCAACCGAGGCATGCTGAAAGATTTCATCAGCATAGCTCAGCGCCAGCTTTTCAAAAAGTCCGGCATTGACGTTGTCATGAATGCTGTGGGAGTTGATGAAATAATGCTTTATCTCAGCGAGTGCTGAAGCAGGGGGTTTGGCCGTACCAATATTCAGTTCGCGATAACACTGCCGCGAATCGGCTGAGATAATGCTGGTTTGAAAATAGCGGGCTAGTGCGAGAGCCAGATCCGATTTTCCGGACGCCGTAGGCCCTGTGATAACAATCGCCAGTTTAGAAGGATTCTTCATCTGCCATATCCTGGTCTGTTTCACCCTCTTCGCCAAAGCCTTCCGGAGAGAAATCATCACTCCCCAGATCGTATTTCTCTTCCATTTCCATCAGCTTATCATTGCCGGGGATTTTGTTTTCATATTGACTGGGGGCAAGTCCTTCCTTGCGGGCACAATAGGGGTACGTCAGTTTTTTATTTTCTTGACCCATCACCTGAATCAACTCAATCAGAAAGGTCCAGTTTTTCTGAAAATCATATACGTACACGAATTTCTGGTTGGTGTTCCGCACGGCGGCGCCGACAGGCGTTTCAGCCATCAGCAAAGGCTCTGCCTGACGCGGACGATCATCTTTTTTCAGTACTATTTCACGGCCTCTCTGCCAATTATCATTGCTGCGATAAAATACTGCATCGTGGATCTGATCGAAATCGAAAGCAGAAAGAATAGCCCTATGAAAATCGGCAAAGGTCTGATCGGATTTAATCAGCACATCCCGATACACGCTATCATCATCTTCCCAATACACCCGAAAGCGAAAAACTGCCATAACACACGATTTTAACAGCTGAAAGTATGATTTGCAAGTTAGTCAACATTTGGCACATGCAATTCCCTGGCGACCTGAATCATGTAATCCCAGGCTTCCTGGAAATCATTTTTGATTTTACCATCCAGAATAGCTTCCCGGATGGCGTTTTTGATATCGCCCACCAGCTTGCAGGGGGGCAGTTTAAACCTTTCCATAATCATCTCGCCGGTAATGGGCGGTTGCCAGTTGCGGATCCGGTCTTTCTCCTCTACTTCCTGGAGGCGTTTGCGCACCAGGGCAAAATTCTGCAGGTAGCGTTTCACCTTTTGCGCATTGCGGGAAGTGATATCAGCTTCGCAAAGCAGCATCAGGTCTTCCAGATCATCACCGGCTTCAAACAGCAACCTGCGGATAGCTGAATCGGTAATATTTTCCTTCGTGAGACTGATAGGTCGCAAATGCAGCAGCACCAGTTTCTTCACGTATTCCATAGGTTGATGGGTAGGTAGTTTCAATTGGGCAAAAATTTTGGGCACCATGCGAGCACCCACCACCTCATGCCCATGGAAGGTCCATCCCTGCTGCGGATCAAACCGCTTGGTTGCCGGCTTGCCGATATCGTGCAACAAAGCTGCCCACCGCAGCCACAGGTTTGGACTTTTGGCAGCTACGTTATCAATTACCTGCAGCGTGTGGTAAAAATTATCCTTATGGCCTTTGCCATCAATCATCTCCACGCCTGCCAGGGCAGCCATCTGGGGAAAAATAATTTGCAGCAACCCAGTTTTGAACAACAAGTCAAAGCCAATGGAGGGCTTATCGGCCATCAGGATTTTGTTGAGTTCATCCGTAATTCGCTCCTGGGAAACGATACGGATGCGTTCTGCTTCCTGGCGGATGGCGTGTGCCACTTCCGGAACAATGGAAAAATGCAACTGGGTAGCAAAACGGATAGCCCGCATCATGCGCAAAGGATCATCCCGAAAGGTGATGACCGGATCCGTAGGCGTGCGAATTCTTTTTTTCCGGAGATCCTCCAAACCATTGAAGGCGTCCAGCAGCTCATCAAATTTTTCAGTTTGCAGGGAAATGGCTAATGCATTGATGGTAAAATCGCGCCGCAGCAGGTCTTCCTCCAGGGTTGCCGGTTCAACCCTGGGCTTGCGGGAATCAGAGCGATAGCTTTCTCGGCGGGCACTTACAAACTCCACCTGATAGTCATTCCACACGAAATGGGCCGTACCAAAATTTTTAAACACCTGCACACCTTTGACCTCACCGGGCAGTTTGCTGGCCGAAGCTTTTGCCAATGCAATGCTATCACCCACACATACAAAATCAATTTCCGTAGTAGCCCTGTTCAGCAGTTTATCCCGCACAAAACCTCCTACGGCATAAGCCGGAACCCCCATCTCCGCAGCTGCCTGCGCAACAGCCCGAAAAATCATATGCTCCTGTTCATTGAGCTCCACAGGCCATGGGATTGTATGGATGGTAAGTGCCATATGCTTTGTTTCCTCGTTATGCAACCTGAAATGTTTACTGTGAAAAGGCGCAAAGTTAGCCAATTCCGCCGCCTGTCACGGACGAATTACCACCAGCTGCCCGTCTGCCGTAAACTTTACAATCCGCGAGGGTTGAGCCGGGGTTAGGTCTTCCTGCCGGTAGCGTACCACATAATCAACCCCTTGCTTGATGGCATCCGGCACTTCTTCAAATGTGGCCGGCGAAGGTCCTCCGCTCAGGTTAGCTGAAGTAGATACCAGTGGTTTTTTCAATTCTCTGAGTAAACGCTGGCAAAATGGTTCCTTAACGATCCGGATAGCAATGCTGCCATCCGTATTCACCAAGTTTTCGGGCAAATGAATGGCATGCTCATAAATCACCGTAGTAGGTCTGTCAACAGCTTTCAGAAATTCAAATATAGCCGGATGAGGATCTGCCACATATTGCGGAATATCTTTTTCATCGGCCAGCAATATGATCATGCTTTTGCTGGCAGGACGCTGTTTGAGCTCATATATCCGTTGCACGGCTTCTGCCAGCGTAGCATCACAGCCAATGCCCCAGATGGTATCGGTAGGATACAGGATAATACCTCCTTTTCGCAACACCTGCAGACAGGCATCTACATCCTGCTGAAATATGGATTCATTGTGGGTCATTTCCTTACTCATTATGCATCAAGCGTTTGCAACAATGCTTCCACCGGGATAGTCCAGGCACAGCGGAAATGTTTCTCCGGACAAGCTTTGTGGCCATGCAATCCACAGGGCCTGCAAGGTAGCTTTTCCGTTGTCTGGATAATAAAATGTACATCGGCCAGCGGACCATATCCAAATTCCGGCACGGTAGAACAAAACACGGCTGCCGTAGGCGCATTTACAGCCGATGCCAGATGCAAAGGTGCGGAATCATTTACAAAATTCATGCGGGCGCCGGCCATGAGGGCGGCCGATTCCAGCGGATTGAGCTCACCAGCGAGATTATCAACCGCCGGATAGGTGGTGTGCTCTTTCAACCATTGGCACAAATCCCTGTCCGATGCGCTACCCAGCAGGTATACCCGGTATCCGGGCGGGAAACGATTCAGCAATTCCAGCCATTTTTCCCTGGGCCATTGCTTGGTAAACCACACCGAAGCCGGTGCTAGACAACAATAGGATCCTTGCTTTTGCCAATGTGCCACCCGCTGCTGCGCTTCCGGCGGGAGATATAACCGGGGTTTAAAAGTTTGCTTCCATTGTGTTACACAGGCTGCCAGTGCATGGTTACGATCGGTTTCATGAATACCAGCTCCCATGAGATGGGGAACTGCATGGTCAAAAAGAAAGCTGAGCGGATTTTTATCAAAGCCAATGGTACAGCCTGCTCCGGATAATACCGTAAGCAAACCCGTTGAAAAAAAACGCTGCACATTGATGACTACATCATAACGGGCACGCCTGATCTGTTTGCAAAGCTGCCACCAGTGGCTGTATTTTTTATGCTTTTTATCCCACACCCACACTTTTCGGATAAAGGGATGATGCGCCAGCAACGACTCGTTGCCTTTGCGCAGCAAAAAATCAAGCTGCCAGTCGGGATGTGCAGCATGCAGCTCTTCCACAATAGCAGTGGCCAACACCACATCGCCCAGGAAAGCCGTTTGAATGATCAGGCAAGTTTTCACAATGCCGACAAAACTAAGAAATAGCGCTCTTTCTCCTTTCCTTTGGTTTGTCGGATTGATTGTAAGTTTGCGCAAAACTTATTGCATGGAATTGGCATCTCTCATTCAGGAAGCCTGGCAGGATCGGACTCGTTTGCAACAATCGCTTTATGCAGAAGCTGTTCGTGAAGTGATCCGCCAGCTCGATCAGGGTAAACTGCGGGTAGCTACCCGCAATGCTGATGGCTGGGTTACACACGAATGGATCAAGCAAGCTATTCTCCTGTATTTTGCCGTTCAGCAGATGCAGGTGATGGAGCTTCCCCCTTTTGAATTTTATGATAAAATACCCCTGAAAAAAAATTTTGCTGAAATAGGTGTTCGGGCTGTACCTCCGGCCACAGCAAGATATGGCGCCTATCTGGGGCCCCAGGTAGTGCTGATGCCTTCCTATGTAAACATCGGTGCCTATGTGGACGAGGGAACCATGGTAGATACCTGGGCAACCGTGGGTTCCTGCGCACAAATCGGCAAAAATGTGCATTTGAGTGGGGGTGTGGGAATCGGCGGTGTGCTGGAGCCTCTTCAGGCTTCACCCGTGATTATCGAAGACGGATGCTTTATCGGTTCGCGCTGCATCGTGGTAGAAGGTGTGATCGTCGAACAGGAAGCCGTATTGGGTGCCAATGTCGTGTTGACACAATCCACCAAAATCATTGATGTAACGGGCGATGAACCCGTCACCTATAAAGGTCGTGTGCCTGCCCGTAGCGTGGTAATTCCCGGCAGCTATACAAAAAAATTCCCTGCGGGAGAATTTCAGGTAAGTTGTGCGCTTATCATCGGGAAACGCAAACCTTCCACCGACCTGAAAACCAGTTTGAATCAGGCTCTGAGAGACTTTCAGGTGTCGGTATAAAAGGAAAGAGATTAACAAAACTATAAGGATAATCCCCAAAAGTATCTGCAAATACACAGATAAATTTGTGTAAAACTTTACCTGTGAGAAACCTTAGGGATCAAAGCCCTCCTGATCACATGCAAGCGCTCACGAAAATACTCGCAATTGTATTGCTGCTGATATTGATAGGATTGATTATTTATTCCCTGCATGCCAGCCATCAATACTAATGGCGGGCGGCCCTGCTTGCCGGCAGGCAGGTTTACTTATAAGTCGGGTTGTAAAGTGTGTTAGATGGGATTTCCACATTGGGCTTGCCTTTATACCGGTGCACATATAAGCCATAGCACATTCCCAGAAAGAAGGCTACCATAATGGCCACATAGAGGTAAAACAAAAATCTGGAAGTGGAAGTGCGGCTGGTAAGAATATCGTTATAGTTTGGCCGGGCATGATGCAATTCCTGTTCCATCGGTAAGGATATTTATTGGTCCTGCAAATTTAGGGTGATAAGCCGGCTTTTGATGGGAAGGTCAGAAAAAAATTTTCTACTTTTTGCGAAATATTGCCAGATCACAGAACCGGGATAATACCCCTGCAATTCGCACAGGGGAACGGTTTGCCGGGGAAGCGTGCGGCGGTTTTTGCGATACCAGCGGATAAAGTCGCGATGCGCTTTCAAAATAGCCAGCATCTCAGCAGGTGTGCGATGCGCCATGCCATAAACTATAGAAATCACATCCAGCAGCATTCGGAAAGGGATGCGCCGCCAGCGCTCCCCTCGGCTCAGGTTACGCGCCATCATCATCAGGTTGTTGCGATAGTTGAGGTAAGTCTTCTGTGGATTGCCCTGTGGCAGGCTCCCCCCGCCCAGATGATAGACCACAGACTGCGGACAATATCCGATCCGATAACCCATTCGCTGCAGACGCCAGCACAGATCAATTTCTTCCATGTGTGCAAAAAAACCGGCATAAAAGCCCCCCGCTGCATGAAAAACTTCTGCCCGGATGCACAATGCCGCCCCGGAAGCCCAGAAGAGATAAACCGGATCATCATACTGGTGTACATCCTTTTCCAATGTATAAAATAGCCGCCCCCGGCAAAACGGATAACCCAACGCATCCAGCCATCCACCCGCAGCACCTGCATATTCAAAATAATCGCGTTGCAAATAGCTACGTAGCTTGGGCTGACAAGCAGCTATCTGCGGATGCTGTTCCATAAAGGCAATCATCGGTTCCAGCCATCCGGGCTCTACTTCCACATCCTGATTCAGCAACACATAATATGTGGCCTGCACCCCGCGCAAAGCCACATTGTATCCTTCGGCAAATCCATAATTGCGGTCATTCAGCAGGCAATGCACATCCGGAAATGCACGACGCACATAGGCAACCGTATCGTCCGTAGAAGCATTATCTGCGAGATAAATTTTCAGACGGGGATAAGTGGAGCGGCATACCGAAGGCAAAAAATCGGCCAGTTGCCGGCGTCCATTCCAGCTTAAAATCACAACAGCCACCTCCGGTATATGCGAATCCGTTGCAGACAAGCGTTTCTGGTTTGGCAGCAAAAATAGAGATTCTCTGATTCGAAGCCGGAAAATTTAAAGTCAATCATCTCCTGTCTTGCAGGAAGAAAACTTGTTATTTTTGGATATTTTGGAATATGCGCTATTTGTTCAGCTGGCGAAATCTCTTGCTGCTTCTGGCCTGCCTAATCATTGCCACTACCGTGGTGTATGTAAACAGCCTGGTGAAACAAATGCAGGCCGAGGAAAAACGCCGCATGGAAGAATGGGTAGAGGCCTATCAGCAATTGCAAAAAGCTTCATCTAATGATAATCTGAATCTGGAATTCAAAATCATTGCCAACAACACGACCATCCCCGTCATTGCAGTGAATAACAAAGGTCAGATCATCGATTCCCGGAATCTGGATTCTGCAAAGATTGCCCGTGATCCTCATTATCTGGCTAGGCAATTAAAGCTATTCAAATCCCAGCATCCGCCCATCCTCGAGCATTATGATCCACAGCATCCGGAAGCCGTGAATTATTTTTATTACGGAGATTCCATCCTGCTGAAGCAGATTCGCTACTATCCCTATGTGCAGCTTACGGTTATTGCGCTGTTTCTTATCATCGTATTTATGGCAGTCAGTAGCAGCAACCGCTCCAGCCAGAATCAGCTCTGGGTGGGCTTGGCCAGGGAAACAGCCCATCAGCTGGGCACACCGCTTTCTTCGCTTCAGGCTTGGGTGGAAATGCTGAAGGAAAATCCGGCACAAATACCCTCTCTGGCCACAGAGATCCAGAAAGACGTGGAGCGCCTAAACCTGATTGCCGAACGTTTTTCCAAAATAGGCAGTGCACCGGAGTTTGAAGAAACAGATCTGGTGGGGCTAGTAAACAACGTGATGCTCTACGTCAGGAAACGGGCTTCCCAAAAAGTGCAGTTTGCCCTTCGTACCCATGGCGATGCAGAAATGATGGCCCTGGTATCGCCTACCCTGTTCAGCTGGGTCATTGAAAACCTGCTGAAGAATGCACTGGACGCTACTGAAGGCCAGGGGAGCATTGAGATTGACATTTACGATCAGCCCACCCAATGGTGGATTGATATCAGTGATTCCGGTAAAGGCATTCCCAAACACCTGTGGAATAAAATTTTCAAGCCGGGCTTTACTACCAAAAAGCGGGGCTGGGGATTGGGTCTTTCCTTAGCCAAGCGCATTGTGGAAACCTATCACAAGGGCAGGCTGCTGCTGAAATCGTCCGAGCCCGCCAAGGGCAGCACGTTTCGCATTGTGCTATACAAATAATACCGTTCCAAACTCAAAGGCATTTTCTTATCTTTGCTCTCCCAAATGCGGCGGTGGCGGAACTGGTAGACGCACTACTTTGAGGTGGTAGCGCCCGCAAGGGCATGGGAGTTCGAATCTCCTCTGCCGCACCCAGGCCTGCCGGGCCATATACCGGCAGGTTTTGTTTTACCTGAAAAATCCTGAAAATCACGGCTTTTTCCCGGATCCTTCCTGAACAAAATGCCTGAAAATAGCTTCATAATTGTAATTTTGGCAAACGATTTCTGAATTTAAACACACAACGATTATGTCCACTATTTCACATGCAAGGATTGACTTGAGTTTACCTTACAAGGTAAAAGATATTCAGCTGGCCGAATGGGGCCGCAAGGAAATTGAACTGGCTGAAGCGGAAATGCCCGGCCTGATGGCACTCAGGGAAGAATACGGTCTGAGCAAACCTCTGAAAGGAGCGCGTATTGCCGGCTGCCTGCATATGACCATCCAAACGGCCGTATTGATTGAAACGCTGATTGAATTGGGAGCTGAAGTGCGCTGGAGCTCCTGCAATATTTTCTCCACGCAGGATCATGCCGCAGCAGCCATTGCGGCCAAAGGTATTCCCGTGTTTGCCTGGAAAGGTATGACGCAGGAAGAATTTGACTGGTGCATTGAACAAACCCTTTTCTTCGGCAGCTTCGATCGCCCGCTGAATATGATTCTCGACGACGGAGGCGATTTGACCAATATGGTGCTCGACCGCTATCCTGAGCTGGTACAGCATGTGAAAGGTATTACCGAAGAAACCACCACCGGCGTGCATCGCCTGTATGAACGCATGGCAAAGGGCAAGCTGCCCATTCCTGCCATCAACGTGAATGATTCGGTAACCAAGTCCAAATTCGACAACAAATATGGTTGCCGGGAAAGCCTGGTTGACGCCATTCGTCGGGCCACGGATATCATGATTGCCGGGAAAGTAGCCGTGGTTGCCGGTTATGGAGATGTGGGAAAAGGATCTGCCCAATCGCTCCGGGGTGCCGGCGCGCGGGTCATCGTAACTGAAATTGATCCTATCTGTGCCTTACAGGCAGCTATGGAAGGCTATGAAGTGAAAAAGATGATGGATGCCGTAAAGGAGGCTGACATCATTGTAACAGCTACCGGCTGCCGCGATATTATTACCGAGCAGCATTTCCGGCTCATGAAGGACAAGGCTATCGTCTGCAACATCGGTCATTTCGATATTGAAATTGATATGGCCTGGCTTAATGCCCATTACGGCCACACCAAGGTGCAGATCAAGCCCCAGGTAGATAAATACACGATCGATGGAAAAGATATCATCGTACTGGCTGAAGGACGGCTGGTCAATTTAGGATGCGCTACCGGACATCCTTCTTTCGTGATGAGCAATTCCTTTACCAACCAGGTGCTGGCTCAGATTGAACTCTGGCAACATCACGACCGGTATGAAAACAAAGTGTATGTACTGCCCAAACATCTGGACGAAAAAGTAGCCCGTCTGCATCTGAAGAAAATTGGCGTGGAACTCGACGAGCTTACCGATGCACAGGCTGCTTATCTGGGCATACCCAAAGAAGGGCCGTACAAACCAGATTATTATCGCTACTGATAGCATCCCAATCATATTTTGACATACGGAAGCCACTCACCACTGAACGGATGAGTGGCTTTTTTATTCCATTCCATGAACGGTGCTTTTGGTTTTATCAACTTTACGCTATGGATGGGATGGAACTAAATAACAGGAAGCCCGTGAAAGGTTTTACCCGAATCACGGTATCAGAGGTTAGGGGGAACCGAAGCTTCTTTAGCCAAAAATATCCTTGATACGCTCAAAAAAACTTTTTTCCGATTTATCGGGCTGGGGCTGGAAGTTGGGTGAATGTTGCATTTTTTCAAGCATCTCCTTTTCTTCCGGGCTCAGGTGCTGAGGTACCCAGATGTTGACATGGATCAGCTCATCACCCCGCTCATAGGAATTCAGCGAAGGGAATCCCTTGCCCTTGAGGCGGAAGATTTTGCCGCTCTGGGTGCCGGGCGGGATTTTGATTTTGGCTTTGCCGTCGATGGTTGGGACTTCCACCGTGGTGCCAAAAACAGCTTCGGGGAAGGAAATATACAGGTCGTAGGCCACGTTCAGACCCTCGCGGTGCAGATAGGGATGCGGTTCTTCTTCCACTACGATGAGCAGGTCGCCGGCCAGTCCGCCGTGTTCACCGGCGTTGCCTTTGCCGCTCATGCTGAGCTGCATGCCTTCCTGTACACCTGCGGGAATATCCACATAAATGGTTTCTTCTCCGTACACCCGGCCGGTGCCTTTGCAATTGCTGCAGCGGGAGGTGATCACGGTACCTTCACCATTGCAGGTGGGGCAGGTCATCACCGTTTGCATCTGGCCCAGGAAAGTCTGCGTAACTCTTCTGACCTGGCCTGAACCTCCGCAGGTGGAACAAGTCTGAAACGATCCTTTGTCCTTTGCACCGGAGCCCCCGCACACCTCACAGGGCACATATTTTTTGACCTTGATTTTCTTCTGTACCCCATTGGCCATCTCTTCGTAAGTAAGGCGCACCTTGATACGAAGATTGGAGCCTCGTGTTCCTGTTTGCCGATGGGAAGAGGTACGCGTACGGGTGCTTCCGCCGAAAAAGCTGCTGAAGATATCGTCGCCAAAAATATCGCTAAACTGGCTGAAGATATCTTCCATGCGCATGCCCCCACCCGAAAAACCTCCCCGCATGCCGGCATGCCCGAAACGGTCATACTGAGCCCGCTTTTCCGGATCGCTCAGCACCTCATAGGCTTCTGCGGCTTCCTTGAATTTTTCTTCGGCTTCCTTGTTGCCCGGATTACGATCAGGATGATACTGGAGGGCTATCTTCCGATAAGCCTTTTTGATTTCATCCTGCGTGGCATTTCGCGAAACCCCTAAAACTTCATAGTAATCGCGCTTCGACATGGGACGCGTAAATTAAAATAACGATACACCTGCCGCTTTGTTGCATAAGGGTTATTTACCTACCACCACCTTGGCGTGCCGGATGATTTTATCGTTTAACAAATATCCCTTCTGGACATAATCCAGCACCTTACCTTTCAGATTTTCATCCGGTGCAGGTACTTCAGAAATAGCCTCATGCAATTCCGGATCAAAATGCGCATGAAGGGTTTCCATCTCTTTCAACCCTTTGGACTGCAGGATGGACTTGAATTTATTGTAAATCAAATGAATGCCTTCCTTCAGTGCTGTGATATCTTTTGCCTGATCGAGCTGCTGAATGGCCCGGTCAAAATCATCGAGTACATCGAGCAATGAAACGATGATTTCCCGGCCTGCCGTCTGCATCAGCTCAATCCGCTCCCGGGCCGTACGTTTTTTGTAATTATCAAACTCGGCCACCAGGCGAAGATATTTGTCTTTACATTCGGCCAGTTCATTTTCAAGTTTTTCCACCACAGAAGGTTCTTCCATTTCATCCGACAGATGTGTGGTACCTCCCACATTTTCATCAATATTCAATTCAGCCTGCTGGGCTTCTTCCGGAGGCAATGCGGAGTTATTAGACTGGGTTTCCGATTGAGACATACCGTTATGCTGAAGTTCTTTTTCTTCCATATCTGTCGTGATTTTAAAAGCAAAATGCAAAGTTACGTCAGTCAATTATATTGCCAATGGCTGCAGCAGGACAAATTGGCACGATGTTGATGCGTTTGCTGCCTTTTGCCTTGCATATCGCATGAAATCTCAGATATTTGAATGTTTGGAAAGCATCAGCAATCATGGCAGGTAAGATTATTCTGAAAAAACAGGCAGAAAAAAGGCTCATGGCAGGCCATCCCTGGATCTTCGCTGGCGAAATAGCCAGTGAACAGGTGCAGGAGGGGCCGGGTGCCATCGTAGATGTTTTCAGTTCCGCACAAAAATTCTGCGGTCGCGGATACTGGAATCCCCAGTCGCAGATCCGGGTCAGGCTGCTCACCCGAAAAGAGGAGGCCGTGGATGAAGATTTCTTCTTTCAGCGCATCCGGCAATGCTGGAATTACCGAAAACGCATCGGGTACACAGACAACTGCCGGCTGGTATTTGCCGAAGCCGATCAATTGCCCGGATTAATTGCCGATAAGTTTGGTGATTATGTAGTGATACAAACATTGGCTCTGGGCATGGATCGCTGGAAATCCGCCATCGTAGACGCTATTCAGCATATCCTCCATCCTGTCGGTATTTACGAGCGCAACGATGCACCTGTACGTGAGCTGGAGGGTCTGCCTCTGGTGAAAGGATTTTTGTCCGCCCCCTTTCCCACCACTTTTCAAATCCGGGAAAACGGATTATTGTTTTGGGTAGATATTGCCAATGGTCAAAAAACAGGATATTTCCTGGATCAACACATTAACCGCCAGGCCATAGCTCCTTTTGTGAAAGATGCAGAAATACTGGAAGCCTTTTGTTATACCGGCAGTTTCACCTGCCACGCGGCAGCCTTTGGAGCCAGACATATCACTGCCATTGATGCCTCGGCCGAAGCCCTGCAGCTGGCCCGGCAGAATGCAGCGCTGAATGGTGTTGCCGCCTCATGCAACTTTGTGGAAGCCAATGCCTTTGATGTGTTGAAACAATGGGCTGCCGAAAAACGCAGTTTCGACGTGGTGATGCTCGATCCTCCGGCTTTTGCCAAAAGCCGCCAACAAATTCAAAGCGCCATTACCGGATACAAGGAAATTAATCTGCGGGCATTGAAAATGATTCGTCCCGGTGGATTTCTCATTACTTCTTCATGCACTAATCTGATACCAGCCGATCTGTTTTTGCAAATCATCCAGCAGGCAGCTGCCGATGCCAAGCGGCAAATTAGACAGGTGCTGTTTCACACCCAACCCCCCGATCATCCGATTGTGTGGGCCATTGAAAGCACGGCTTACCTGAAATTTCTCATTGTCCAGGTACAATAAGCCTTTGTAAACCCAGTGCTATTTGATCACGTTAAACTTGCCTGTCTCTACCACATTGCCCTGCATATCGAGCAGTTGGTAGATATAAATACCGCTGTAATAGCGGGACAGGCTCAGTGTCTGGCGGCCTGTGAGTTTGAAATCATCAAACTTTTTTCCCAGAAAATTATAGATGACCACTTCATAGGCCTGGTCACCATGGGATTGAAGTTCAAGATTGATCTGGGTAGTAGCCGGATTGGGGTAAAGTTTCAGAATTTTTCCGTCCCCATCTCCGTAGGCCTGAGCAAAGCTGAAGGTGGTTTTACAAAGGATAAGTAAAAAAATCAGTGTAAATTTTTTCATCATAGGTCAAACTTACATTTTTTCAGAGAAAAAATCAACATTATTTGTAATAAAATTTGCTTAAAATCATTGTTTTTTATTTGCTTTCGGATGGCGGTTTGACTTACCATTTACCTGAAAAGTTTAACCCCAGAAAGTCTTCAGAACCTGGGGCATTTTACTTTGTTCAGGGAACTGTTCTGGCTGGTGAAAAACCCTTTCCACGAAAGCGAAATTTCAAATCCACCTACTGTATGACTGGCTGTAGCCAGTTTTGATACGTTGATATCGTAACTCAGACCCAGGTTATAATTACCCATGTCGATTTTTACTACCGGAATCAGCGCATCTTTCCATCTCAGAAAGCCGCCAAGATACAATGCTATATTGCTTTGCAGCCCCTGTTTCAATAGGGCTATCCCTGCCAGACCTCCTATCATGGTTTCGGCATAGGTGCCCTGTACAAGCTGGTTAAACTGCCCGATCAAGTAGTACTGATCGCCTATCGTGGATGAGATACCGGCGTGGTATTCCCATTTGGGTTGCAGCAAAACCTCGCTGTTATTGTAAAATGAAACTTTGGGCTTGTTTAGGTGATAGTACGATGAACCGATAAACATGTGAGTATTTTCCCCGAACGATGTACTGAGGCTCATTCCCACAGCTCCATCCAGGTAATGATAGCCATAAACCGACATATTTTCACCGCTCGGGGCGTTGGGATCAAAGCCATTGCTGGGGTTGTACTGGTTATCGAAGGTAAGCTTACTGGGATCCAGCTGCCGGTCAACCCATCCGCCCATCACGCCCAGGGAAAGATACAAGTTATGATCTTCACTCAATGACTTGTGGTAATTCACACACGGCATGATTTCAGAAGCATGAAGGTTGGATGTGCCTGCCTCATCGTAGGTAAACTGCAGGGCTACGGTGATGAAATCCGAAGAGTTTTTGACCGGAAAGCGGGCTTCACCGCTGAGGGCGCCGGTCTGGTAGGGCACCGTTACACTGCCCCACTGGTTGCGGTATACGGCCTGCACCCGGTAATCACCTGTAAAAATGCCTGCCAGTGCCGGATTCTGAAGCAATGGTGCTTCATAAAACTGCGACAGATGAATATCCTGTGCATACCCGGCCAATGTACCAAACCCGCAAATAGAAAGCAGGCCTGCTACCGCAGTGTAAAATTGTTTCATAGGACATGGTTTAAAACAGGTTAAACGGTTATCTTAACAGGGTTACATTGCCTTTCAGTTGAAATACCTCGCCATTGTCGCACACCATTTCGGTCACATACACATACACATCCGGCGGCAAGGCTGCTCCTTTAAACGTTCCATCCCACCCAAAACTTTTATCGTCAATCGGAAAATTATCGCGTTCAAACATCAGCTGTCCCCAGCGGTTGAAGATGCGGAAATAACGCACGATCTGAATGCCCTTCCCTCGCGGGTAAAATATATCATTCTGCTGGTCGCCGTTTGGGCTGAAAGTATTGGGAATGAATACCACGCCCGATGAACAGATAAGCTTAATACGGGTCGTGGCAATGGCCACGCATCCCAATGCATTGGCAGCTACTACGCGGTAGGTGATATTTCCCCGGGGCGTGGCGACAGGGTTGGCGCAGTCGGTACAGCTCAGCCAGTCGGGTGGCGACCATTGGTAGCTCACCACATCCGGGCTACCATTGGCCTGAAGTTGCACCTGAGAGCCCACAACCAGCGTCTGATCGCCGGTAGCCTGTACCTTTGGCAAGGGAATCACCTGGATATGCACATAGCCGGTATCGGTAAAACATGCATCGTGTCCGTATCCTACAATCCGGTAGGTGATGGAAGAATCGGGCCTGCATAAGGGCTGGGCAGATTCCGGATGATCCAGATAAGTGGGTGGCGTCCACCGATAGAAGGCCGCTCCTCCTTTGGCAAAGAGCTGCACGCTCTCGCCCGCACAAATGGTGGTATCTACTCCTACCCTCATGGCAAAAGGCTGCGAAACCCTGACTGGTACAGAATCTATCTGTGTACAACCATGGACATTTGTCACCTGGACATGATAGAGAATATCATGGACCGGAGATGCCACCGGGTTGGCTATGGCAGTATCATTCAGCCCAACGGCCGGCCACCAGTGGTATTGCACACCATCCCGGGCGTGCAGGGTGGTGCTGTTGCCCAGGCAAATAACCGAATCCAGCGCTCCTGCCGCAGGCACCGGCAAGGGGAAAATGGTGACCGCATGCCTGGCCGTGTCTTTGCAGCCATCTTGATTGGTAGCTATGAGTTTCACATCAAAAACGCCCGCCGACGGATAGTTTTGCGCAGGTGGTGCAGCGCTGGTATCAATTTCTCCGTTGCCAAAATCCCAATACCAGCTTTGGATGGGTTTGTAGGCATTCAGCAGCTGCGCAGTAAAGGACATGGGTGTGCCAAAGCACGCGCTGTCGGGCCCCAGGATGCCCACGTGCGTAGTTCCAACTACATGCACCGTATCGGTTACGGTTTGCTGGCAACCAAAATAGGTGGTTACGGTAAGCCGGATCACATAATCGCCGGGCTTTCGATACCGATAACTGGCGCGGGGTTGTGATGAAGTATCAGCCGTGGTGGAGGGATCGCCAAAATCCCAGAGCAACTGGTTAGGCAGCCCCAGCGTATCAGCGGCAAAACTATGGGAGGTATCCTGTACGTCCACATAGCCGGAATCGCAAACCACATGTGGCTTCATGATAAAGCCTGCAGCCAGCTGATCGATAATCAGTGAATCCTCATTGCGGAACGATACGCTGCATCCCGTTGAATCCCGTACAATCAGCACCGGCTTATAGTTGCCCCGTTGCGTATAGGTATGGTTGATGAGTGTATCGGTAGTGGGCGGAGATACAACCCCATCGCCAAAATCCCACTGATAGGAAATGGCGTTTTTGCCTGTGGCTTTAAACTGAATGGTTACAGGCAAACCGCAACCCGCCATAGGCTGATGCATGATCTGAGCAACCGGCCCATGAATGGTAAAGGTGAGCCGTGCAGTATCCGTGCAACCACCATAACTGGTAGCAACCAACCGGATGGTATAGGTACCGGGAAAGTTGTAAATATGCGTAGGATTGGCAATTACGGAAGTACCCCCATCGCCGAAATCCCACTGAAGCTGCGCATAGTTGGTGGATTTATTTTCAAACTGGGCTACAAAGGGCGGACATTTCACCCCACCGCTGTCAGGCAGATTGTTGATGGAAAATGCCGCATGAGGTGTGGCAATATGGATATACTCCGGGCGGTACAAGCTGTCACTGCATCCAAAGCTGTTGGCTATCCAAAGTCCGACGTCATATACCCCGTCAGTATCATACACATGCGTGGGACTGGCCTGCGTGCCAGAACTGCCGTCCCCAAAAGTCCAGCGGATTTGTGACAGGGCGCCCGTGGATTGATTTACAAACTGTACCGGCTTACCGGGACAGGAAAATGTATCCGGCGAATAAAACCGGGCCTTTACCTGGCTAATCTGCAGCCCACCGCCGGGCTTTGTGATCTGATCTGTACAACCGCTGCTGTCTGTCACCCACAATTGCACCGAATAGGTACCGGGATTTCGATAAATATGGCTGGTGCTTCCCCCCGTCGCTGCCGAACTATCGTTTGCCAGAATGGTGTCTCTGATGCCATCCCCGAAATCCCATACCCACCGCGCCAGCGGACTACCATGTGGTTGTGAGAGATCCTGAAACGGCAACGCCACCTGGGCACAACCCTGACTGCCCACTGAAAAATCGGCTGTCGGCCCAATAACCTGCACGGCACTGTCATGGCGCACCGTATCCAGGCAATTATTCAGATCGGTGGTGATCAGGGTAAAGCTGTATTTCCCGGGCTGGCTGAAGCTGAACTGCACATTGGGCTGGGTAGTGGTCGTGCTGCCCGATGCCGGCCCGGAATATATCCACTGGTATGATTTGATCAATGAAGGGTGAATATTTGTAGCCTGCAGTGTGACCTGATTTTTGCGGCAAATCAAGCTATCGCTAACTGTAAAATCCGGATGTTCGTCTATGATCTGCAGGGTTTGACGGGTGGTGTAGGTACAGGTGTCGTTGCTCACGGTGAGGGTTACCACATAGGTACCGGTTGCCGAAAACACATGGACTGGATTGGGAATGGTATCATAATTGGCAGTCCCGGAAGCCGTATCCCCAAAATCCCACTGATAACGGATGGCACCGAGAGAGCGATCCAGAAATTGAATGGTGTAGGGGGTGCCGCAATTTCTCTGAATGTCAAAATCCGCAATAGGCGGGTGGATATGGATGTATCGCGGCCGGGTCAGCGTATCGGTACAACCTAAATGGGTTACAATCAGGCTTACGGTGAAATAGCCTGTATCACCATACACATGGGCGGGGTTTTGCAGGGTGGAGGTTCCCCCGTCACCAAACAACCATAACCATTGTTCGCCTTTGTCAGACAGATCGGTAAAATGGATGGTCGTCTCCGCACAAGCATCGGTGGGATTACCGGAGAAATTCACTGCGGGCGGTGAGCCTACCCGAATCGCAGTGGGATACTGAAAAGTTTGCGTACATCCCTGGCTGGTGGTGAGGGTAAACTTCACTGTATAAATGCCTTCAGTCGTGTATACATGATTGACCGACAGACCCGTATCGGAAGTGTTATCGCCAAAATCCCATACCGCCCGCACCACACTATCCAGGCTGTTTACATTGGCCCAGAACCGGATGGCCTGTGGCACACAGCCATGATCGGCACTGGCATACAGCTGAGCTGTGGGTGGTTGGATCTGTACATAGGCCATCCGCACCAGCGTATCGGTACAACCGGCTGCATTGCGGACTATCAGCTTCACGGTGTAGTTGCCATACTGCTTGTACTGGTGTACCGGATTGGCAGCCGTATCTGTGGTGCCATCCCCAAAGTCCCATTGATACGCTACAGCGCCGGATGATAAACTGGTGAATGATACAGCAAAAGGCAGGGCGCAACCCATCCGCGGATTGGCACGGAAATCTGCTACCGGCAGGGCTTCCACATCAAACCAACGAATGAGCGTATCGCTGCATCCCCCTGCATAGGTGTTGATCACCTGCAGCTGGTAACTACCCGGCGTGGGAAAAATTTTCTTTACCTGCAGGCCCGTATCGCCCGTGCCGCCCGACGGATCCGGTATAAACCGCCATTGGCTTCGCATGGGCGCAGGATTGGTAATGTTGGTAAAAAGCGCAACCGACCCAGCACAGATCGGTGAAGGAATCTGGACCACCGGCGGTACGGCCTGGGCTACCTGAATGTAATTGGTCTTTACAACAGAATCAATGCATCCGACCGTGCTGTGTACCACCAGCTTCACGCTGAACTGACCACTCCGGGTGTATGTATGTACAGGATTGCGATCCGTGGAGATCGTGCCATCGCCAAAATCCCAAAGCCAGGAAAGCGTATCCGGTCCGGTAGTGGTGTTGGTGAAATGCACCGTCAGCGGAGCCGTACAGGAAATCGTGCTATCGGCCTGAAAGGCCACAGCCAGCCGGCCGGGAACCCGCACATGTCCCGGCGTATCGGAAACTGCCGTACAACCATAGCTGTTGGTGACCATCAGCTGGATGGTATAATTCCCCGGATTTTGGTAGGTGTAGGTCGGATTCCTGTCCGTAGAAGTATGTCCGTCACCAAAATCCCAGAGCCACTGGGTGATACTGCCCGAGCCGGGGCGCGACAGATCGGTGAAATGCACGGTCAGAGGCATGCATCCCGTCGTGTCGGATTGTGTAAAACGTACCTGCGGAGTGCCAAATACAGCTACCTGCAAGGTTTGGGTGGAACTGTGGCCGGCTGCATCGGTAACGGTAAGCGATACGTTGTAATAACCGGGATTGATGTAGGTTGCGCTGGGATTCACCAGGCTATCATACCGGATGTGATTGCCATTGCCAAAATCCCAGTATCGGGAAACAATCGGGCCGGTTGACTGATCCACAAAATGCACCACCACGGGCGCACAGCCCTGCGTGGTATCAGCCTGAAAAGCGGCGTTGAGCTGAGCTGAGGAATGCTGGATACCCAAAACAAAAACTGCCATCCACATCCAGGCAGACAGCACAGGCAACACGCTGCGGAGTATCCGTCGGTTTCTCATAGGTGGTCACTCTCATCATCCTAACCATCCAAACAGTTAGGAAATCAGATAATTTCTGCTTAAAGATAATATAAAATCAAATGATATACGTGAAAAAATTTTAGTTTTCTGTTCGGCTGGCTGACCAGAAAAGATCCTGAAGCGTTCAGTCCGAGAAATGGCTTCAGTAAGGGATTTCACTGCCTGAAATCATCACCTCCTCCATGAACAAAACCGTACGAATGGGTGGATAGCTGTTTTCATATTCGGGCAACCAGAAAGAATTCTCCGCTTGCCGGCACAAGTCCGTCGTTCCTGTTGCTGAAATATCTGTGTGTCATGTCCCGGGTAGAAATGATTTGTATATCTCTGAAACTGATCTGATGGGCAATCCGAACGATTTCCTCAATCACTGAAGGCTTATCGTCTATCCGCACGTGCAGGGATCTTCATAAAGCTGTACGCGAAGCCGTACTATCCGGTTGTTTGACAGGCTTAAGCTTCGGTTTTACGAAAGATATACGTGCAGAATGATTTATACTTTCAAAGGCGGACCTACTACAATCATATCATGATCTGCAAATACCTTCATCACTTCTTCAGGTGAAGGAGCAGACGTCCACCGGTCGGTCACTTCAAAGAATGCCTCCATTTTGCCGGCAGGCAGATAGGAAACAATCATTTTACCTTTTTCCGAGAGTTGAATAAAAGCATGCGGCACATTTCTGGGCAGGAAAATAGTATCTCCTGGTTTTACATAGAATTTTTCATTTCCACACCGAAAAATATAATCTCCTTCAATGACATAAAACCACTCATCCTGATGCGGGTGGATATGCAACGGTGGGCCACCATTGGGTGTCAGTCCTGTTTGTTCAAACACGGCCAGATCATTGTCTGTATCCTTACCAGATATCTTGACATCAAGTACATTGAGGGTTACGCCTTTCATTTTGTAATGGATGCCAAACCGGGCTTCACTGGCAGGAACCCTGAATCCTTTATCTGTTCTCATGGGTAAAATAGATTTTATTCCGGCAAACATACGCGTCGGCCATATAGCCCCCACAGTAACTATAAAGCTTCTTCTTTCCATGGAGATTTTAATTTTGGGGCTTATAAATGAGCATGTATCCTTTTTGATGTTACGAGAAAGGTGATTGGGAAAAATGTTTAACGATATGGAAGCTTTGCCCTTCCTTTGCTTCACATTTTTAATGTACAAAGTGTATGCAAGCATTTCAGTTTATACAATATATTTCAATTGTTGCATCATTGTTGCATCAACTTAGATTATTTTTTCCAACTTACATTATCTTCTTACCTGTATTCCTTTACTCCTTCAACTGGTATATTTCAGGCAGGTTGCGGCCAAGGCCATCATAGTCCAATCCATAACCCAGTAAAAAACGATTGGGTACGGAAAAGCCAAGATAATCAACAGAAACAGGAAATTCACGTGCATCTGGCTTGGAGAGCAAAGCCGTGATGAGCAATTTCTTTGGATGCTGATGCTTGATCTGCGGAAGAAATTCATGCAGGGTTTTACCGGTATCTACAATATCTTCCAGAATCACAACGGTGCGGTTGTACAAGTCTTCGTCCAGCCCGATGGAAGTAATTACATGTCCGGTGGAGCGGGTGCCTTTGTAGGATACCAGTTTAATGAATGAGATTTCGGCTTCGATGGTGAGCTGCCGGAATAAATCTGCAGCAAACATGAAAGCGCCGTTCAGAATGGCCAGAAACAAAGGACGTTCATGAGCCAGATCCTGATTGAGCTGTTGCGCCATTTCAGCAATGCGTTGCTGTATCTGCTGTTGTGAAAGATAAGGAACAAAGATTTTGTCGTGTACCTGAATGGAATGCATATAAAAACATTTATTGAGCAGGTGAATAAATAACCAACTGTTGGCCTGTGCGGATAGCATCTCCTGAAAGATGATTCCATTGTTTCAGCTGCTGTACCGTAACGCGGTATTTTTTTGCCAGGCTGTAAAGCGTATCGCCCGCCACCACGGTATGATAGATGCGTTGCGGATAGGAAGCGGAACGGTTGGGTACTGGCTGAGGCTGTGTGGGTTGTTTCCAGGGATTGGGCACCAGATCGGTAGAAGAAGATGGCTCGGGCATCTGAGCGGCAACGGCCGTATCGGTTGGGGTAGCCGTCTGATCGGGCTGCTTACCGGCAGAGGTGGATGTAACGCTTGCTGCCGCGTTGGAAGTATCATCGGCGGACGAGCCGGTGAGCACCGACAGCAGCCCGGTTCGGTTGTGATGCGATGCCTGGGCCAGGCGCGGTGGATGGGATGCCTCACCGCGGAGTACCAGGGTTTCGCCCGGGGCTGGCTCATCGCCGGGTTGCATGCGGTTGCGTTTATATAGCCATTTCAACCGGATGCCCTCCTGCTGCGCAATGCTGTACATGGTTTCACCCGGCTGCACGGTATGGCTGAGATGGGCACCCGTTTTCTTTTTGGTTTGCAGAAAGATGAGCATGGGCTGTGCGGGCGGCGCATCGCTGGTGAGATCATTATTCTGCAGCAACCTGCGCAGCTTGATGCCATACTGATGGGCAAGCGTAAGCAGGGATGTGCCGGCGGGAACATAAATTACCCTGCGGTGGTTGATGGTAAAAACGCCGCTGGGATAATATCCTGAAGGTGGATTCTGCACGGCAGCAGATGGATAATTTGCTGCCCAGGCTGCAGCCATACCGGTAGTATCCTGCCCTTTTTGCAAGGCGAGCGCTTCCAGCGTATATTGCTGCAAATGATAATCTTCTATCACTTTGATGAGCATTTGTGCGTAAGCCGGATTGGTGGCATAGCCGGCCTGTTTGAGGCCATAAGCCCAGTGCTGATAATCGGTGGGTGAATATTGAAACAAAAAGGCATAACGCGCATTTTGCCGGAGAAAATCGCTGTGATCACGCCAGGAATCAGCCGGTGTGGCATATTTGCGGAAGCACTCATTGGGTTGATCATCATTGTAGGTAACGGTAGCTCCTGTCCAGTTCTTACACTTGATACCAAAGTGATTGTTGGCATTGCGCGCCAGCCAGCCATTACCTGATTGGCTTTCCACAATAGCCTGTGCCAGGGAGATGGAGGCGGGCACGCCGGTGCGGAGCATTTCTGCAATGGCCAGGTTTTTATATTGTTCGATGTATTGTTGTGTAGTGAAAACTGCTTGTGCTCTTACAAGCACAGGCCACATGCAACATAACAAACAGCAGATCCATGCAGCATTTCGTTTACCCTGATGCATATCAGCCTGCTTTTTTTCGGATCAACATCAATCCATCGCGCACCGTAAGCAATACATGCTCCACGCACGTATCCTGCGCCACATGTGCATTAAACCGTTGAATGGCTTGTGCTGATTTGCTTTGCTGGTCTTCGGGAAGCAAAACTTCACCATGAAACAGCACATTATCGGCCAACACAAAACCATCTGGTTTTACGCGATCCAGCACCAGCTCGTAGTAACGGATATAATTTTCTTTATCGGCATCAATGAACACCAGATCAAATGTTTCTGTAAGTGTGGGAATGATGTCGAGTGCGTTACCCGTTTTCAATAAAATCTTGTCTGACAGGCCGGCTTTTTCAAGGCGTTCTTTAAACTGTTGATGCAGTTTTTCATCCCTGTCAATGGTGATCACATAACCTCCGGGTTGCAAACCAGCGGCAAGACAAACAGCTGAATATCCAGTGAAAGTGCCGATTTCCAGCACATACCTGGGTCGGATCATCCGGCTGATCATTTGCAGCAATGCTCCCTGCACATGGCCGCTCATCATGCCCGGACGGGATGTGTGCGCCTGGGTATAGGCTGCAATTTGCTGCAGCAGAGCCGATTCGGGCGAAGTATATCGGGCTGCATACGCTTCCAGTCCACCGGCAAATAATTCCATCACTTAAAAATTAGGTGTCAGGCGATGTTCTGCATAGTATTGAATGAAATATTCTGCCACTTCATCCTCATGGTCAAACACGCGCCACATCTGCAGATCCTCGGGCTGCACATGGTGATATTGTTCACACATGGTATGTTTCATCCATTGCAGCAATCCGTCCCAGTATTCATGTCCTACGAGCACTACGGGCACAGGCGTGATTTTGCGCGTCTGCATCAGGGTCAGCACTTCAAAACATTCATCCATCGTACCAAAACCGCCGGGCATCATCACAAAACCCTGTGCATATTTCACAAACATCACCTTGCGGACGAAGAAGTAATCAAACTTCAGCAGCTTATCCTTGTCCACATAAGGATTGGGTTCTTGTTCATGTGGCAAGTCAATGTTCAAACCCACCGACTTGCCGCCGGCCAGATATGCTCCTTTGTTGGCAGCTTCCATGGCGCCGGGGCCTCCACCCGTGATAATGCCAAAACCCTCTTCTGCCAGGCGTTTAGCAATACGCACGGCCAGCTCGTAATACTTATCTCCCGGGCGCGTGCGGGCTGATCCGAAAATGGAAATGCAGGGGCCAATGCGGTTCAGGTTTTCAAAACCTTCCACAAATTCGGCCATGATTTTAAAAATCTGCCAGCTGGAATGCGCCCGTGTTTCGCCCCAGTCGCGGATCTTGATCTTTTTCAGAAATTCATTCATACTTACACATCCTTCTGATATACAAAACGGAAGTTAATCTCGTTTGTTGTGCACGGCTGCTGCTTGCACTTCCTGTGTGCCTTGCGGGCAGACAGGTTTTTGTGAAATGATCCACAACCCTGCAAAAGTAAGGATTCCGTTTACGATGAGCAGCTCAAAGCCAAAGCGATAACCTCCCAGCCATTGCACGCTCCGTATATCAAGCAAAGCGCACAGCAACGGCGACAATACACAAATCCATGGTACCCATTTATCGCGCACCCTGCGACGTGTACAGATGCCAAAGAAAAACAATCCCAGCAAAGGTCCATAGGTATATCCCGCTACAGTAAACACAGCTTTTACTACCGATTCACTGACTGCATATTTGAAAAACAAAACAACCAGCAAAAACACCAGTGAAAAAGCCAGATGCACAAGCTGGCGGATGCGGATCTGCCGCCGCTTTTGTGCCTCAGCAGGATGATCAGTGAAACGCAGAAAATCCACACAAAACGAAGTGGTAAGTGCCGTCATGGCTGAATCGGTCGTAGCAAACGTAGCTGCTGTCAACCCCAAAATAAATACAATAGCTGCCCAACCTCCCAGATAATGAAATGCAATTTCCGGAAACAGATAATCAGCACGTTCAGGCAGTGAAATGCCCCGCGATGCAGCATAGAGATAAAGCAGGGCGCCCAAACTGAGAAAAAATAAATTGATCACTACAAAAACACCGGTAAAAGAAAACATGTTTTTCTGTGCCTCCCCGAGATTGCGGCAGCTGAGGTTTTTCTGCATCAGATCCTGATCCAGCCCGGTCATAGCCACTGAAACAGCTACACCGCCGAGGAAGTATTTTATGAAATGTCGTTTATCAGATAAAAAATCATCCCACCAGAATATCTTACTGTAGTGGCTTTGTGCAATGGCGTGAATCATTTCATCCAAACCCATGTGCATCCGATGGCTGATAACGATTAAGGTTAATATCACGGCCGTTACCAGAAATAAAGTCTGAATCGTATCCGTCCAGATAATGGTTTTCAATCCGCCTTTGTACGTATAGGTCCAGATCAGCAACAGCGAAACAGCCACTGTAATCCAGAAAGGAATATGCCAATAGTCAAAAATATAATGTTGCAGGACAATGGCCACCAGAAACAAACGGAAAGCCGAACCAATGGTGCGGGAAACCAGAAAAATAAAAGCACCGGACTGATAGCTGTAAAATCCAAAACGATGTTGCAAATAGGTATAAATGGAAGTTAATTTCATGCGATAATAAACCGGCATCAGCACAAGGGCGATGATTGCATAGCCCACCGCATTGCCCAGTACAAACTGAAAATAGGAAAATGCGTCCTGTTTCACAGTGCCCGGCACAGAAATAAAAGTAACGCCGGATATGGAAGTGCCGATCATGCCAAATGCTACCAGATACCAGCGGCTGTTGCGGTTGGCAATAAAAAAAGTTTCATTATCAGCCTTGCCGGACGTGAGTTTTGAAATGAGCAACAACAACACAAAATATCCCACAATGAAAATCAGCAGTGCAGCAGGAGAGAAAATCATATTTTTTTGGGCGGTAAAATAAGAAAAAAGCCGTTTATGCATCTATCCGGAAAAATCGCTTAACTTGCTTTATTGGAATGGCGTGTAATTCCGGCTGTTCAATAACCTGATGAAGCGCTTGTCATGAGATACGAATGAGCATCACCTATGCGTAAAAGGCAGACGGCATACCTGATAGCATGCATTTTCCTGATGCTGGTGATATTTTTGTTTATACGTTTCTGGATGCTACAGCATGCAGAAAATCTGATCCGCCAGCTGGTTAATACTCAGACACAGGGCATGTATGATCTGCAAATCCAGAAACTGCATCTGGATAATAACCTCCATGTCATTCGGCTAAAACAGGTGACCCTCAAGGCTTATGATCAGAATCGCAGCCATCCCAGATTTATCCTGCAGATTCCTTACATATATCTGAGCATACAACGAATACCTGCACTCATCTTGAACCGGGCGCTGTATATTGATTCCATTTATTGTCAGTCACCCTCTCTGCACATAGGATTGAAAGCCTTTGCGGCGTCGGACTCATCCCTGAGTCTGGCAGCCCAAATGGATGAAATTTATCTGCAGATTCAGAAGATTTTAAATCTGCTGCAGATTGAAAAAATGCAGATTGCTCAGGGCGAACTGATATTTTCCGCGTATCCTGATCATCCGGACAGTGCTGCCACTCGTATTCAAAAAATCGGTTTGCAAATTCGACATTTTAAGATTGATTCTACCATTATCAAACAACAGCAAAAAAGAAAATTACTTTCCAACCAGGTTATTTTTCATCTGGGATCTCAGACGATTTTTCTGAACCATCAGCAGGAAAAAATATCTTTCGATGATTTTTATCTTTCAACAGTTGATAGCGCTTGTCATATCCGTAAGTTATCGTTTTATGCTCATGCAAAAGATAAAGCTGTTTCCAGCTATGCTTTTTCTGCTGATGAATTGTATTTCAAAAAGAATCAGTTCAATGAATTGTATTTCAATAAAACATTTCAGAGTGATTCTCTTATGATCCGACATGCACGTGTGGAATTGCAGGTGAATCTGAATATAAGTGCGCATCCGATAATAAGAGACACATCCAGGCTGCTGGAAGCCGTGTTATCACGAGTTGCTGATCGTGCATCCGTACATCATGTTGTGATTCAGGATGCCGAAGTGCAGGTACATGCGGGAACAACATCCACCCAATATGTTTTTCAGACAGGCAAACAACAGTTAAATCTGCATGAAGTGGTTTTTGATGCCCGGAGCAAAAATCCGTTCAGCATCCAGCAAGCCAGCCTGAACATGCAACATTATACCTTTCAGAGTTCAGACAGCAGCTGGAGATTTACCCTTCAGCAAATGATCCTGCATCAAGATACCCTGATGTTTGTGATGCCCAATCTGCATCATCAGAATTTGCAAACAGGCGGACAGTTTCATTTGCTGGCATCGAAGATATTTATACCCGATCTGGATCTGAATCGCCTCATTTCAAGGCAAGGTACAGGTGCACATGAAATTGTTTTTGACCAACCGGAAATTCACATCTTCCGGAAAAAAGCTCTCCTAGCAGATAAGCAGATGCATTTCATTCCGAAAAAATTTATCCGATCATTTTCTCTCCTGCAGGGTATTCGTGTCATTTACTTGCACGATGGAACCATTGATTTTCTCACGCCCGCACACAACGTGCAGGCAAGCCATGTGAATGGCAGCATAGGTTTTCCGTTTACCTTATGGCCTCCCGCATCTTCAGCTGTCCATTTGCAGATGGATTTGGTGAATTTCAATCTGAATCAGAATCAAAAGCAAAAAGCTGCAAATGGATATGCAAAAAATCTAACTATCGACAATCAGCAATTCCATGCAGATGAATTTCAAATTCAACGCTCTCATGATTTGTTTTCATGTGAAGGATGTAACATTGCGTTCGGCATGCCCGCACACGATAGTTCATCTGCAACCCAAAAGCATGATTGGTTGATTGCTTCATCCGGATGGCAAAAAGCAAACATGCAAATACATAGAAATGATACTTCATCCAGTATTTCATCCGGATTATCCCCTTCATTTCTTATTTCACATTTATCAGGAAGAAATACTGTTTTTCATTTACAAGCCGATCATACACAATCTCAGGATGTGTTACTTGATTGCACACATATCAGGCTTGATTCATTTTATCATGATCAGCATCAATGGAGCCTGCATGATTTTTTGGTTGCAGGAAACCAGGGGAAAATAACTACCGGTAATCTGCACATCCAATTCGGGAACTTCAACTGGCAGCGGGATACCGTGTCGCTCATCCATGACATACATATTCGTTCCCTGCTGGATAGCCTGCTGGAGATAGATATACCTCTGATCACTTGGAAATATGAAAAAGATTCAACGGACATACATGCATTATACAGGCATCTGCAGTATCTTCGTTTGGATTCACCACATATTGTCATCCAGCAAGAAACAGTAAATCCTCTTTCATCCACACATCGCAGAGATAGAATTCCCGTACATTCCATGCAGATTGATAGTGTGCATATACAGCATGGAATGGTTGCATTTATGCGATATGATTCTCTTCGGCCTGCACAACCGGATTTGCAAATCCGTTACGTAGCAGATGGATGGATCCACAAACTGGATATAGTCGAAAATCCATCTGAGAAAAGATTCAACATTCAACATCTGTACACAGACCTGCAGGATTTGCATGTGCAGGCATATCATCGATCCACTCAACGAGAACATCAAACAACAGCGAATGCAGATCATATGCAATTATCGGCATCAGATTTTGCATATCAGCCATCCACACACCATTGGCAGGCATTCATAGATTCCTGTGCTTTTCATGATCTGGAGATCAGCAATGATACCTACCAGATCCGCAGTTCAGGAAAATTGTATGCATTTCATCTTTCCAATCCACATGCTGAATCTTTTATGGATCATGCAATTGCCGCATCACCTCATCACAAGCTGCATCTTTACAGCATTGCATATCAGAATCCCAAACTGATTTTTCGGGGATGGAATGCAACCTACCAGGCTGACCGCCAATTGCTGGAAATAGACAGTGTGCATATTCATCCCGTGAAAAGCAGGGAAGATTTCATCAAACAACTGCAAACTCAAAAAGATTATGTCCAGTTTTATTCGCATCAATGGAAACTGCAGCATTTTGAACCCTTATCCTGGGTGAGAGATCGAATGATTGTTGCCGATACATTTGATGTATATCATCCGGTAGTATATGTGTACCGGGATAAAAGGCTTCCGTTAGATGTTCAGCAAATCAAACCCTTACCGTCTGAAGTTCCAGACAGATTGCCCTTTAAGCTGAATATTGATCAATGGAATATTCATCAGGGATTTGCTTCCTACACAGAAATATCTGCCCAAACAGGCCAGCCCGGTACGGTATGGTTTAATGATATTGATGCACATATTTCTCCGGTGATATCAGATATCCATCAGCATACATTTGATACAGCAAATGCCTATCTGCAGATTTTTGCCACAGGCCGGTTAATGAATCAACCTCTTATTCGCCTGAATTATGTGGAAAGCAGATATTCTCCTTTGCATTTATTTTCACTTCACGTGCAGTCTTCACCATTTGCATTCAATCTGTTTAATCCAATTCTGGAATCCTGGTTTCATGCAAGAGTAATCTCAGGCAACATTACAAGTGCAGATATGCAGGCCAAAGGAAATATGTACATGATGCTCGGAAGCATGAATCTGTATTATGATCAGCTGAAGATATCACTCAATCGGGAAAAAGACAGTACCGGTAAGAAATTATATTCGGGATTTGAAAATTTTATGGCTAATTTGGTACTTCGGTCTGAGAATTATCATCGTACAGGATTGGTATTTTACCGGAGAAATCCGCATTTATCGTTTTTCAACTACTGGGTAAAAGGTGTGGAAAGCGGCATAGGAAGCAGCATCATGGGAAATAAATGGAATCGTGCCTATCGGCATCATTATAAAAAACTCATCAGAGAACATCCTGCCTATAAACAGGGATTATAAAAAATTCAGAATCCCAGATTGATACCACCCTGCACTACAGGAATACCGTAATAAGGTGAATGCGGATTCTGAATCACATCATACAACACACCAAAATTAAAATAAGCATTTTCACTGATCCGTTGCACATAGCCACCTCCCATCAGCAAACTGAATACATGATATGTTTGCTGATCAATAGTTGTACCGCCACTTTTTACTTTCACCTGATATTGGTTATATTCAGGTTGTACCTGCAGATATAACCATTGAAAAGGAAAAAATCTTGTAAACACACCGGCACCTATGGTAGTATAATGTGCTGTCTGGTCAGGGACGGTTTTATCGGTTACAAAATTCAGGTTCAGATTGATGCCCGGTGAAAACCAGGATGTAAGCCGATAACCAATCAACGGTGAGATTCCTACATAATTATAATCACCCAAAAAAGTAAAACCAAAATTACCACCCACAAAAAAGCGGGATGTTGCGCCATTTGGCTGCACTGCCTGATTGGCCTGATGTGTTCCGACTCGTTGTTCCGGAGGAATATACATGGACCGATCCTGTGCATGAAGCATCATGGCACACATACAGGTGATGCATAATGATAACAGATATTTCCCGCTAAAAACTGGGGCAGCGAAACTTTTTTTCTTCACGGCGATAGGTTCCATTTTGATATAATCCTTGATAGATCAAAGATACTTCATAAGCTCCATTATGCTGAATATTCGAACCCAATGAAGAAACTGTTGCGTCATAACTAAACATTAACCTGAGATTGTTCAGCTGATAACCCACCATTGGAATCAGTGCATCGCCAAAACGATAATATATACCACCCAGCAACTGCTGAGCACCATCGCCTGAAAGATTCACCTGCAGATAGCTGCCGGCTACCAGCTCATGGGCTCCGGATTGCAGCGAATAATATCCGTTGGGATTGATGATTATCTGGCTGGAAACCTGAATGCTAGCATTGACAAAACCTATATAGCGCCGAGGAATACGATTATCACCGTTGTAAAAAGTTTCCCGGGGCGTATTTAAATGCTGTGCAGAAAAGCCCAGGTTGAGATAAATATGATCATTCGGAAAATACGCATAGTTTAAACCTGCCTGCAGGTCAATGTAGCTAACACTGGTTTGGGTAATGGCGCTGTATTCATTGGTTGGCAATGACGCATCGAAAAATTTTCCGTTCCATTGGTCGTCGAAAGTAAGTTTGCTGAGGTTAATGCTTTTGCGTGCATATCCCACATTGAATCCGGCTGATAACAGGCTACCCAATCCCAGCAGCTGATGATAGGCCAGGGAAGCATATATTTTCGTGGAAGTCAGATCGCCGCTCCCCGCCACGTCCTGCAAAACCACGCCACCCACGCCAAGCCAGCCATAGGTAAGCCGGTTACGCAACAGCTGGGCATCACCAAAAGCCGACATGGTGCGGTAGGGTACCGGAATGGTAGTCCATTGATCCCGGTAATCCACCCCAAACCGATAATTCGCATCCGGGATAAAACCCGTATTGGCGGGATTGGTAAGCAGCGGAGCCGAAAAATATTGGGAAAAATGCAAGTCCTGGGCATGTATGTTTTCCGTGAAAAGCGCCAGCATGATCCCCCACAGGCCCTGCACAAGGCCTCTGCAAAGGCCGTCCCGGCTGAGCCGGAACAGATAACGGCATTTGATATGCGTATTCATGATTTATTGCATAAAGGGTTACCGCAAAAGTGTTACGTTCCCGGTTCGGGTGACACGGGTGCCATCGGTAAACTGGATATGGATCACGTAGGCGTAGGCATCCATCGGCTGTGGCTTGCCCCGGTACGTTCCATCCCAACCCTGATTCACATCCCGGCTCTCATATACCTTCTGGCCCCACCGGTTGTAAATCTCCATCTCAAATCGCTCTATCCCAAATCCCCGCACCCGAAACACATCATTGACCCCATCCCCATTCGGCGAAAACGCACTCGGCACATCAAACAACGGATTGATCAACGCCTCCACTGCCTGACAACTCGTGTCCTCACAGCCCCACTCGTTGGCTACCCGTAAACATGCCTCATATACCCCAGTCTTCGGATATATATGACTCGCATTGTACGTCGTATCACCACTCCCATCCCCAAACTCCCACCACCATCTCACACCCCCCTGGCTCTGGTTGGTAAATACCTCCGCCACATTCGCCTGCGGCGGCACCGGACTCACCACAAACATCGATACCGGCCGTCCATATACCCGGATCGTATCCACCATCGTATCCGTCCGGTTACATGTCGTGCTGTCATTGGCTACCAAACGAACTACATACTCCCCAGCCTTGCCATACTCATGTACCGGATTCGCCTCCGTGCTCGTCGTCCCATCCCCAAAATCCCACGCAAAACTTAGCCCCCCATCACTCGTATTGTTAAACACCGCCGTATACGGTACACAGCCTACACTGTCTACCTCAAAACCTGCCCTCACATTCGACGCTACCCGCAACACCATCACACTGCTATCCGGCGCATTGCAAAAACTACTATCCACCAACCGCAATACCACCCGATACACCCCAGGGCCTCCATAGCCATGCTCCACCGTGTCCACCCCCGCCCGAATCTGACCACTGCCATCCCCAAAATCCCACTCAAACGAACTGTCCGTAAAACCTCCCCCTCCCAACGCTACACTGGTATTGATAAACCGATACCGGTAACTCGTACACGGTCCTATCTTCTGCACCTCAAATCCAACCCGCGCCGGATTATCCCCTACCTTCACCCACATGTATCCCGTGTCGGCTATGTTGCAACTGCTGGAATCTATCCCCACCACCATCACCCGATACCGGCCTACCTCCGTATACGTATGACTTTGGCTGGCCTCGGTAGTCCGTACCGGCCCCGTCCCATCCCCAAAATCCCATATATACTGCTTGGACAAACCTGCCGTATCCGTAATCTCCACCGTAAATGGTACACATCCGCTCGTGTCCCCATCCAAAGCCTTCAACCCTACATGTACCCCACTCAAATTAAACGCTATCTTCAACGCAACCTCATTGCACATAGCTCCCTGATAGGGATTTCCGGGCCGCAGGGTAGGGTTGGATGGTGACCATACCCCGGGTGTAGTAGGGAAAATAGCTCCACCGCCACAGTTAGCACAAATAGCCTGATAAATGATTCCGTTTGGATCAAAACGGCTGGTGCCGCCATCCACATGATCCGTGCAACCTCCGTTCTGACCAAAATAGCTGCCATACAGGATGCCGGTAGCATCACGTTTTAATACAAAAAAGTAAAAATCCCGCCCATCTGTTGTATTTTTGATGGCATCCGGCGTAACAGGCATTCCGTTGGTACCTGCTATTTCATAGTAATTATTGTTATAACATACTCCCCCACCCCAGCCGGACACATACACATTTTCACAACGATCTACCAGAAAAGCAACCGGCGAAATATTGGGAATACTGGTATTGGTACTACCAAAAGTGGTGGAATAGACATATCCACTCAGGTCAGGTTTCAGCTTGGCAATGAATTGTTTGGCACCTTGGTTGAAATAAGTGGCATTAATCACGGGCCAGTTGCCGGTAGTGGTACCGCACACATACACGAAGCCATTCCGGTCGAGTGCAATCCCGTAAATTTCATCAGCACCACTGGTACCCAGATAGGTGAGTCGCAGCAACCTGGAGCCGTCGTTGGTAATTTCGGCTATAAATCCGTCAGCATCTCCTCCCTGAAAGCTGTTCTGGATTACGCCAGCCGGGTTGGCGGCCAGCCGCATCAGATTGGTACTGGCTGTTGCCCCGGCCACATAAATATTTCCCTGGGTATCCAGCTTCAAGACAAAAGCTGCATCATCAGCATCACCGCCCAGAAAGCTGCTCCATACCACTCCCGACAGATCGGGTTTAAGCTTGATAACCACACCATCTTGCTGGTTGTAATAGGCCCTTGATCCCCTGCCCTGGCGGGAAACACTGCTGCTGGCATCGCCTTTGGTCGGTTGAAAAACACCTGGTGTAACCGGGAAATCGGGCGACTGGGTGCTGCTGGCCAGGTACACATACCCCGCATCATCCACAATCACCTCGCTGCGCCCATCATCACCGTAGTTGCGCATCAGGCTTACGGTACCCGCAGAGCGGTTGGAAGTAATATTCACCCCATCATCATTCTGCCCTCCCATCCGGATAGACCCTATCAGAGCCGTTCCCGTGGCATTCAATTCCGTAACCACAATATCCCATCCTCCCAAAGATCCCAGTGTGTTACCCCGGGGATAAACCGGATAATTAGGTGAATTGGTTCTCCCGGCAATAATCAGATCACCCTGATTGTTCACAACCAGGCTGTGGGGTTGTTCATTGCCCGAACCACCAATGTAGGTGGCATACAGCAATGTTCGCCCGTCCGGACTGAACTTGCTGATGCCCATATCAAAACCATAGGTATTGCCTTCATAAGAAGTACCCCCACCAAACGTAGCCTGAAAGGGGCCCGGACTGACCGGTAGAGTAGGATATCCCTGCCCGAAAACAATTCCACCGACGTACATGTTGCCCTGGGCATCGTATGTGGCTGTATAGCCCCAGTTATCAGCCCGCGATCCCGTAAAAGATGAAAAAATGATGGTTGGGTCAATGATCAGCGGCACTTGCCGGTTCCATTCTTCAGGATGGGGAAAATGAAACTGTACCTGATTACCCCTGACTTTGAATTTACAGGTAACCGTGTGTTTTTCATTTCCGATAAACTGATAGGCATAAGGCGTTTGTTCTTCTATCTGCCCATATCGGGTGTAAATCACCAGCCTGTCGTTCTTTACCTCGATCTTATCCACACCCTGATATGACATTATCACCTGATCGGGGTTCCCGCCGGGATAGACAATTACATCATAGGTGAGCCTCGATCCGGAAGAAAATACACGGACATCCACATGAGGATAAATCTGCCTGTAGGTAACGGCTTCAAAGGCCTGCACATGGGTAGCCCAGCGGGCCGGATCATTGCCAATGAAATAATTGTAATAAGCCGCACTGGAATGATCGGGCACAATATCTGAATTTGCCATCTGCCTGGCAGCTTCAAAACGCATTTCATACATCTGCCCCCTGACAAGCACTCCAGCCGCTCCGGATGAACCCGCATGCTGACGACTGGTGGCATTGCCAGGCTGTGCTGAAGAAGATGCAGGATTATCCTGATGCACAGATTCAAGCAATGTTTCCACATCTTCCTGATTGAAAACCGTTACGGCAATTCCATCTTTTTTCAGGAAAAGCTGTCCATTGCCAGGCAGATCAGCACGATACAAGATATCAGCGTCCCATTGTCCTTTATTTTGAATAAAAAGCAGGGGAGGAAAGCCTACCTGTTCGGTAGGCAGGCCTGTCTGTTCAGTAGGCGGACCTACCTGACCGGTAGGCAGGCCTGCCTGGGGATCAACATGATGAGCCCCTGGCTGTTTTTGTGCATAACAAATACCCATGTTCCCCATCATCCACAAAAAAAGCAGGCCTATGCTCCAGCAAAGCAACCATAATTGCAAGCAGGAGCAACTGCTACCTCTGCCCTTGAGGGTCCCGGAAAGATCAGTCGTATTGCCTATCGTGTCTGCTCTGCCAGGCAACAGGTTTGGAAGCGAGACTGATCTATCCTCCAGTGATGAAAGTATGGCATTTTTCATTGTAGCGTTGCTCCATGTATGGAATTTACGATTTTTCTGGTATTTCCGTTTGCGTCGGGCTCACCGGTAGGTTATCTTAATAACGTTACACTGCCGGTTTTAGTTGTTTGTGTGCCATCGGTAAACTGGATATGGATCACGTAGGCGTAGGCATCCATCGGCTGTGGCTTGCCCCGGTACGTTCCATCCCAACCCTGATTCACATCCCGGCTCTCATATACCTTCTGGCCCCACCGGTTGTAAATCTCCATCTCAAATCGCTCTATCCCAAATCCCCGCACCCGAAACACATCATTGACCCCATCCCCATTCGGCGAAAACGCACTCGGCACATCAAACAACGGATTGATCAACGCCTCCACTGCCTGACAACTCGTGTCCTCACAGCCCCACTCGTTGGCTACCCGTAAACATGCCTCATATACCCCAGTCTTCGGATATATATGACTCGCATTGTACGTCGTATCACCACTCCCATCCCCAAACTCCCACCACCATCTCACACCCCCCTGGCTCTGGTTGGTAAATACCTCCGCCACATTCGCCTGCGGCGGCACCGGACTCACCACAAACATCGATACCGGCCGTCCATATACCCGGATCGTATCCACCATCGTATCCGTCCGGTTACATGTCGTGCTGTCATTGGCTACCAAACGAACTACATACTCCCCAGCCTTGCCATACTCATGTACCGGATTCGCCTCCGTGCTCGTCGTCCCATCCCCAAAATCCCACGCAAAACTTAGCCCCCCATCACTCGTATTGTTAAACACCGCCGTATACGGTACACAGCCTACACTGTCTACCTCAAAACCTGCCCTCACATTCGACGCTACCCGCAACACCATCACACTGCTATCCGGCGCATTGCAAAAACTACTATCCACCAACCGCAATACCACCCGATACACCCCAGGGCCTCCATAGCCATGCTCCACCGTGTCCACCCCCGCCCGAATCTGACCACTGCCATCCCCAAAATCCCACTCAAACGAACTGTCCGTAAAACCTCCCCCTCCCAACGCTACACTGGTATTGATAAACCGATACCGGTAACTCGTACACGGTCCTATCTTCTGCACCTCAAATCCAACCCGCGCCGGATTATCCCCTACCTTCACCCACATGTATCCCGTGTCGGCTATGTTGCAACTGCTGGAATCTATCCCCACCACCATCACCCGATACCGGCCTACCTCCGTATACGTATGACTTTGGCTGGCCTCGGTAGTCCGTACCGGCCCCGTCCCATCCCCAAAATCCCATATATACTGCTTGGACAAACCTGCCGTATCCGTAATCTCCACCGTAAATGGTACACATCCGCTCGTGTCCCCATCCAAAGCCTTCAACCCTACATGTACCCCACTCAAATTAAACGCTATCTTCAACGCAACCTCATTGCAGTTGTCGCTTCCGTTGCGAGGCGACCAAACACCGGGAGTAACCGGCTCGTTGGAAGAACCTCCACATCCGCCACAAATAGCTTCATAAATAACTCCGGTAGGATCGAACCGACTGGTGCCTCCATCCACATGTTCCCAGATGTCAGGTCCTCCCCAGTAGCTGGCATAAAGCACGCCGGCAGCGTTTCGTTTCAACACAAAGAAATAAAAATCAGATCCATCGGTGGTTTTCTGCAGCGCATCCGGCGTAATGTAAAGCCCGGTGGTGGACTGTCCGCCATGGACGAAGCCGCCATACTTGCTATTGATGTCCCCACCCCAGCCCGACACATACACGTTTTCACAACGATCTACCAGAAAAGCAACCGGCGAAATATCCGGGTTGGCGCCACCGGTACCAAAAGTGGTGGAATAGACATATCCGCTCAGATCAGGTTTTAGCTTGGCAATGAATTGCTTGCCGCCGGGTTGTGAATAGGGAGCATTCACCACGGGCCAGTTGCCGGTAGTGGTACCGCACACATACGGGTAGCCCTGCTGATCGAAGGCCAGGCCATATACCTCATCAATGCCGTTGGTACCCAGATAGGTGCGGCGCAGCAACTGGGTACCGTCGTTGCTGATCTCGGCCACAAACCCATCGGTCATGTTGCCCTGGTATGAGGGCTGAAGCACGCCGGGGAGTTTACCCGAGGGCAGATCGCTGCTGGAGGTTGCACCTCCGACATAAATATTTCCGGATGGATCCAGGTCAATCACATAAGCTGCATCATCGCCCGAGCCGCCCAAAAAGCTCGCCCATGCCAGGCTGAGATCGGGATGCAGCTTCATCACCACTGCATCCTGGTCATAATAGGTATAGGAGAACACAATGGGTCTCCCCTGATCATAAACCGTCCGGGAACCGCTATGTGGTTTTGAGGCATCGCCTTTGGTTGGTTGAAAAACACCCGGAGTAACCGGGAAATCGGGCGACTGGCTGCAGCTGGCCAGATATACATTATCAGCCGCATCCACAATTACTTCGCTGCGGGCATCATCGCCATAATTTTGCATCAGCGACACCGTGCCTGCTTCGCGCACAAACGTAATATTCACCCCATCATCATTTCTTCCACCAATCACCACACTGTGCAGGAGAGCACTGCCCGAAGGATTCAATTCAGCTACCACAATATCATAACCGCCGCGGGGACCATACTGGTGGTCATGGGGGAAATCAGGCGAACTGGTTCGCCCGGCTATGATCAGGTTGCCCTGATGATTCACAATCAGGCTGTGCGGCTGCTCATTGCCACTTCCTCCCAGATAGGTCGCGTATAGCAATCGTTTTCCAGTCGGATCAAATTTGGCAATGGCCATATCGTAACCATAATAATTCGATTCAATTTGCCCACCTCCAAAGGTTTGCTGAAAAGCCCCGGGTGTGACCGGATAACCACTGTTGAAGACAATGCCGCCGGCGTAGAAATTACCCTGTGCATCATACGTAGCCGTAAAACCCCAGTTATCGGCCGTAGAACCGGTAAATGTGGCAAAGATGACCACCGGATCAATGATGAGGGGCAGATGCGGATCATAGGTACCGGTAACTTGAAAGCCTACCTGCTGCCGGTTGATCACATAGCGACAGGGAATCTGCCGGCGTTGTCCCTCTACATATTGATAGCAAAAAGGCTCCAGTTCCGTGATGGTTCCCACGGCCGTTTTGATCAACAGATTGCCTTTGCGGATTTCCATGCTCTCAATGCCCTCATACTGCAGGCTGATCTGGCTGACCTGTGCACCGGGCTGAAGGATCCAGTCATATTTCAGTCGGCCGGCTTCAAAATAAAACCGTACATCAATACCCGGATAAATCTGTCCGTAGGTGATTCCTCCATAACCTTCCACATGGGTAGCCCAGCGGGCCGGGTCATTGCCAATGAAATAATTGTAATAGGTCGTACTGGGATGATCAAATTGTATCTGGGGAGATTGACTATTGAGGAAATGAACCTGATAATACACACCATGCAGGGTAACAGGGAAAGCCACACCGGCAGAAGGAATTGCCTGTGGGAACCGGCTTCTCGGGCGATGAAGGGGGTTGCGGGAAGAAGAAATTTCCTGTGCATCACCATGAAATAATGACCAGAAATGTTTCATATCTGCCGTGTCGTAGAGCACCGCACCGAAGCCCTGGTGGCTGAGCACCACATACTGGCCAGATCCCAGATCAGCCCGGAAAAGCACATTGGCAGGCCATTGCCCCTTGTTGGTCTGAAAGCTGATATCCCCGAAAGACGATTGACCATTGGCCAAACCGGCCAGCAATACACAAGCGAATAGCGTCCAGCCATATCTCCATCTCCTAGCAAGAAAAGAATTTGTGCGTGCAAAAAACATCTTCCTGATGCGGATATGGTCAGGCATGTGAAGGAATATGCTTTCAGTCTGAATCACATGTATGGAATAACGTAAATATCGCTTCGATAGGTTGCTTTTGAGGGATTAAGAAATTTTACTCCAGTTATTTTTTTTATGCTCCTGCCGGAGCCAGTTTTGCAAACATTGGTTTTCTGGCTGCATCAGCAAGGGATCCTGTTCCACCAGCCGCAGGGCTGCTTCCCGGGCCTGCATCAGCAGATCAGTATCCTTTACCACATCGGCCAGTTTAAATTCCATCACACCGCTTTGCCGGGTGCCTTCTATATCTCCCGGGCCTCTGAGCTGCAAATCTTTTTCGGCTATCAAAAAGCCATTATCGGTTTGGGTCATCACCCGGATCCGCTCCATTGCTTCCTTCCCTATTTCGGGTGCCGTGAGCAAAATACAATAAGAAGCATACTCACCGCGTCCTACTCTTCCCCGGAGCTGATGCAACTGGGAAAGGCCGAATTTTTCAGCGCTTTCAATGACCATGATGCTGGCATTGGGTACGTGCACACCCACTTCAATGACCGTGGTGGCAACCATAATATGAGTGATGCCCTGCACAAAACGTTGCATGTTGGTATTTCTTACTTCGGGCGATTGCTGACCGTGCACCATGCTGATGCGAAACTCCGGCTCAGGAAAATAGGCTTTTACTTCTTCATACCCACGCATGAGGTTTTCGTAATCCAGCTTTTCTGATTCTTCTATCAAAGGATACACAATATAAGCCTGGCGCCCCTGGCGGATCTGCGATTTTACGAAATCCATTACCCGATGGCGCCTGTCGCTGGTCCGATGTACCGTGATAATTTTTTTTCTGCCCGGCGGCAGCTGATCGATCACGGAAACATCCAGATCGCCGTACACGGTCATAGCCAGGGTTCGCGGTATGGGTGTGGCGGTCATCACCAGCACGTGGGGAGGAATTTCACTTTTTTCCCAAAGCGCAGCCCGCTGAGCCACCCCAAACCGATGTTGTTCATCAATAACAGCCAGCCCCAGCCGGGCAAACTGCACTGTATCTTCAATCAGGGCATGGGTACCAATCAACAGCTGAATACTCCCGCTAGCTATACCTTCCAGGATTTGCTTTCGCTGCTGTCCGCGGACATTGCCGGTAAGCAAAGCCGCCTCCACAGGCAAACCCTCCAGAAGTTCTGTGATATGATGATAGTGCTGCTGGGCAAGAATTTCTGTGGGGGCCATCAGACAGGCCTGAAAGCCGTTATCTATCGCCAGCAGCATAACCAGCAGGGCCACAATGGTTTTGCCGCTACCCACATCGCCCTGGAGCAGCCGGTTCATCTGGTGACCGGAAAGCGTGTCGCGGCGGATTTCCCGGATTACCCGTTTCTGGGCTTCGGTAAGTGAAAAAGGCAGGCGGTTATACAGGCTGTTGAACAATTCACCTACCTGTTGAAATACCCAACCCTTCGACTCGTGATGATGTGTGTTGCGCAGCATGGCGATGCGCACCTGCGACAGAAAAAGCTCTTCAAATTTCAGGCGACGGCGCGCTGCTTCGACTTCCTGCCAGCTTCCGGGAAAATGAATTGCCCGGAAAGCCTTGCCACGATCCATAAGCTGGTAGGCCTCCCGCACAGTTGCAGGGATATTTTCCGGAATATCATTTTCCTGTATTTTTTCCCAGAAAGCTGCCATGATACGGGCTATGCCCCGGCTGTTAAGCCCTCGTGCCCTGAGTTTTTCCGTAGAAGGATAAACCGGCTCAAAAGCCCATCCGGCCTGTGCTTGGTGCGGGTCGTTCAGCTCGGGATGAACAATCTGCGGAATACCGTTAAAAAAGGAAAGGCGGCCAAACACCAGATAGGTTTTGCCGATGAGAAGGCTTTTTTTAACCCAGTGCCAGCCATTAAACCATATCAGTTGCACAAATCCGGTGTCATCGTGCAATTCCGCCACCAACCGGGCTGTATTGCTCCATCGGGTGCCTTCCGTCTGATGAATCTGGGTAATCACCCCTTTCACCTGGGCATACTCCTGGTCGGCCGTCAGCCTGGCAATGGGAGTAATTTCCGAACGGTCATAATACCGGTAAGGAAAAAGCATCAGCAAATCGCGGCCCGTGAAAATCCGGAGTTCTTTTTTCAACAATTCAGCCCGCTGGGGACCCACCCCTTTGATGTACTCCACCGGAATACTCCATATGGATGTTGCAGACGCCGGCATGGCCGATATATCAATCAAAAAATTCCGGACAGCACGAATCAGGATTCTTCACTGCCCGCATGTGTAGAATGTTCCACCGACTGGAGTTGCCCTTTCACAAACTGCTCCAGCCATTCGGTGGTTACTGATTTGGGGCGCTCAATAGGCAGCCCCAATGCGCGATCCCAGCAAAGAGAGGCCAGCACACCCAAGGATCGGGAAACGCCAAACAAGACGGTATAAAATTCATATTCAACCAATCCGTAATGCTCCAGCAAGGCACCGGAATGTGCATCCACATTGGGCCAGGGATTTTTCACCTTACCGAGTTCCTGCAAAATGGGTGGCACTACTTCGTAGATACGCCAGACCAAATTCACCAGTTCATCATCGGGCAAATGTTTTTTGGCAAAATCCATCTGGGCCAGAAAACGAGGATCGGTTTGCCGCAGCACGGCGTGTCCATAACCCGGTATTACCTTGCCTTCGCTCAGGGTTCTGTGTACAAATGCTGCAATTTGTTCCTTACTGGGCAGACCTCCACCCAGTTCCTGCTGCATGTTTTTAATCCACTTGATGACTTCCTGATTGGCAAGCCCATGCAAAGGCCCGGCCAGGCCATTCATCCCGGCCGAAAAAGCCAGATAGGGATCACTCAGGGCTGATCCCACCAGATGTACGGTATGCGCGCTTACGTTACCTCCTTCATGATCGGCATGAATGGTCATGTACAGCCGCATCAGCTCATAGAAGCTTTCATCGTCATAACCCAGCATGTGGGCGAAATTGGCTGCCCAGTCAAGTGAATGATCCGGTTGTATATTGTCACCACCCTTGTATTTGCGGCGATAGATATAAGCAGCAATACGAGGCAAACGGGCAATCAAATTCATGGCATCTTCAAAAGTATAATCCCAGTAGTCGGCCTTCCCTATTTTACCCGAAGCATAAGCCTTGGCAAAACGGGATTCGGTTTGCATAGCCATGATGCCCACTGTGAACATCGTCATGGGATGTGTGGATAAGGGCAAAGCATCAATGGCATCAAACACATGATTGGGCACATGGGAGCGCCTTCCCCATGCATTCGACATATCAACTGCATCCTGTTCAGTTGGCAATTCACCCAGAAGCATCAAATAAAATAATCCTTCCGGCAGGGGTTCATTTCCTCCGGGAGCTTTAGGCAACTGTTTGCGCAGCTGCGGAATGGAATAACCCCGAAAACGGATGCCTTCATTGGGATCCAGCAAAGAAGTTTCCGTAACCAAACCAATCACGCCACGCATGCCCTGGTATACCTGTGATAAGGTAATCTCACCGATTTTGGTATGACCATATTCCTGCATCAATTTCTTGACGCGGGCTGCCTGCTCATCGGCTTTGGCCTTGAATTTTTCTTTTAATGTGCTCATACTACCAGTTTTATTGCTGAATAAACAATCATGTTCCCCGGACGGATTGTTTGACAACAGACAACGGGAAAGCAATGTTTCTAAATTGTACAAATTTAGGGATTTAATGGCAGGCAACAGGCGAACTGATGAAAGATGATTGGCATTCTGCCATGGATTCAAGAGGATGAATATCTGATCATTTGGGCGCGCGGCGCAACAGAGCAAATGCAACGGCTCCAAACAGTACATTGGGCAGCCATACCGCTACGAAAGGCGAAAGGTTGCCTTTGACAGAAAACGTATAGGAAAACTGCAATACCACGATATAGGCCGAACCAATTACAATTCCGATAGCCAGGTGCAAGCCGCTGCCTCCCCTCACCTTCCGGCTCGCAATGGCCACTCCAATCAAGGTAAGAATCACAACCGCTACCGCTGATGCATCCCGGCGATATTTTTCCACATACAGCGCATTGATGCCCTCACTTCCGCGCAATTTTTCACGGGCAATATAGGCGTTCAGCTCAGGTGTGGTAAGGGTTTCAGTAATATTGCTGCGCTGAATGAGATCTTCAGGTAATAACGGTATCTTCAGGTTGGTATCTGCCAGCTGCCGGGCTGTTTCCTGCAAACCATTGAACGTGCGGATGACACAAGGCCCGGTATTCCAGGTTTTATGCGTGGAGTCCCAGCGTACGTTCTGCGCCTCCAGCCGATAATACAAGTCCTGGTTGCGGATTTTCTCTAGCTTAAACCCTGAAGCATATTTGTAAATCGGATCGTACACATACATCGTCACGTAGGTGAAACTATCGATGCGCAGGTGTACATTGCTGATCTGCTTGCTTTCATCCACATCATTCACATATTTATCTTCAAAGGCATCTCTTATCCTGTCAGCATGCGGAACCACCCATCGGTTGCCAGCCCAGAGCAATACACATAACAACACACCTCCCACCCAGTAAGCACGAAGCATGCGGCGAAAACTAATGCCCGCACTTAGCATGGCAATGATTTCAGAACGATAAGCCAGTCTGGAAGTGAAAAAAATAACTGCAATAAATACAAACAAAGGAAACAGCAAAGCTGCAATGTGCGGGATAAATCCAATGTAATATTCAAAAATTAGCTGCTTTACAGAAAGATGGCTCTTCACAAAATCATCCAGCTTCTCGGAAATATCAATTACCACGGTAATAACAATCAAAATACCAATGGCATAAAAAAATGTTCCCAGAAATTTACGCAGAATGTACCAGTCGAGTTTCCGCATATGAAATATCCATTGGCGCAATGAACCAGCAAAGATAATGTTTTGTACATCGGCACAGGTATCTGTGTGCAGAAGCTGTTGCGATTTTGCATTATTTTAGCTGCCGGTAAACAACGTTGCATGCGCTATTCTGCAAAATCATATGCAGGCTCCATTGCTTTGCTGATATTTATCACCACACTTTTGCATCTCATTCTTGCTTTTATATTGCCGCTGGGAAACGATGAAGTGTACTACTGGACTTATGCCCTGCATCCGGCATGGAGTTATTTTGATCATCCGCCCATGGTGGGTTGGTTGATATGGCTTACCACGATAGGTACACATCTGCATCAGGAATTGTTTGTGCGACTGGGTGCTGTGCTATGTTCAGCCCTCACGATGTATGTAGTATATGATACCGGGCGCATGATACGCAATGAACGTACCGGATGGATAGCTGCTATATGCTACGCATGTGCTTTGTACAGCAGCATCCTGGCGGGCGTATTTATGCTGCCTGATTCGCCGCAGATCCTCTTCTGGTGGCTGGCATTGCGAAGTCTGTTGCGCATTGCAAATGAGGATGCCGATAAACCACTTGCATGGCTGGCTTTCGGAATATGGACAGGCCTGGCTACACTGAGCAAGATTCATGGAATTTTTCTTTGGTTGGGAGCTGCCCTGTATCTGCTGCTGTTTCGACGGAAAACGCTGAAGAATCCGTATGTATACATTGCTGCAGGTATTACCCTCATTTGCATCATACCCATCCTGATCTGGAATATACAACATCATTTCATCACCTATGCCTATCACAGCCAGCGGGTAGATGTAGCACAATCGCATATACATCTAAATTATTTTGTAACGGAAATATTAGGCGAATGTTTTTACCATCACCCATTGCTTTATATACTAACCTGGATTTGCCTGATACAGGTTTTCCGGAAAAAATTTCATGCACTTACACCACAAACCATCCGCATATTGCTTTGCTGTAGCTTACCGCTGATTGGTATTTTGCTTGGCATATCTCTTTTTCGCAGCATTTTACCGCACTGGAGTGGGCCGGCATACAGCAGTTTGCTTTTGCTAGTAGCTGCTTACATAGATACACGCAATGTATCACAGAAAAAATTTCCTGTGGTGATAAGATGGGTGATGGGCATATTCCTGATTATCATTCTCGGAGGATGCTGGATGATTATGGATTATCCCGGCACGCTCGGTAGCCATGATCCGATGGAATACGGATCCGGAGATTTTACACTTGATATGTACGGATGGCGCAAAATCGGTCAGCAGTTTCAGCAGGTTTATCAGCACGACGTACAAGCAGGACTTATGCCCAAAGATGCTTTTATCGTTGCCAGTAAATGGTTCCCTCTGGCACATGAACAATTCTACATCAGCTATTATACACATCAGCCTGTGCAAGGAATAGGAGCTGTGGATGATTTACATGAATATGCCATCTGGCGTCCGCAAGCACGCCAGCTTCAGCCCGGAGATGATGCTTATTGCATCGTACCATCCAATTACTTTACTGACGTAGATGCACATTTTAGTATGTGGTTTCAGAAAATTGATACGCCAATGATAATCCTGCAATATCGGAGTGGAAAGCTTGCCAGAAAGTTTTTTATCTATCGGTTGCATCATTTCCAGCCACATGATTAACCAAAAATTAATTTTTTTTTCTAATTGTTTTCAGCATCTTTTTCGAAATTGGCTTCGATTATTTGATTAAGATTTGTGATTCTGGGATCAAAAAGAAAAATTATTCTTAAATGAAACATGAAGTGGTACATGATTTTCTGTGTGATTAAAAATTTTTTGTTTGATTTTCAGCATTGGGACATTCATTTTTTGGAGAAATTAAACATTCATCATGCTCCTGTATGGGATGCATCCATGAATGTAGTCACGTATTCAGCAGCTTATGTGAGCATACTCATTCTCTTGATATGCATATTCATTGCTTTCCGGCAGAAAGATGCCTTTTTGCGGATAAAAGCCTGGTTTGTAATATCGTGTCTGGCAACAGCCAGTTTATTTTCCTGGGGTATTAAGAACACGATAGAACGGCCAAGGCCCTGGCACATGTATGCATTCATTGAAAAAAAGACTAGCGGAGGAGGATGGTCATTTCCTTCCGGTCATACCACCGGCGCTTTTGCTGTAGCATTTTCCATGAGTATTGCCTTTCGCAGAAAACGCTGGATGATGCCTGTGTTGCTGGGATGGGCCTCTGTGGTAGGCTATTCCCGCATGGATCTGGGTGTGCATTATCCATCGGATGTACTGGGTGGCATTCTCACGGCTGCGCTTGCTGTGGGATTGAATTATGTTTTTTTCAAAAAAGCATTTCAGCGATATCGAGATAGTATGTGGAAATATAATATCGTAAAATCTGATCCACCGGAGTTACAATCTTGATTTCAAACGGGGAATGATTTCATTTTTCCATGAAAGAAAATCGCCCTGCAGGATATGTTTGCGCGCTTCCCTTACCAATTGCAAGTAAAAGCTGAGATTATGCAAGGTAGCAATCTGCAAACCTGATATTTCATTGGATACAAATAGATGACGCAGATAAGCTTTTGAATAATACGTGCTCACGGGACCTGTGGTATATTCATCAATCACTGAAAAATCAGTTGCCCATTTTTTATTGCGGATATTGATGATACCTTGCCAGGTAAACAACATACCATTGCGTCCGTTGCGGGTGGGCATCACACAATCAAACATATCCACACCCAGGGCAATGCTTTCCAGAATATTCCACGGTGTACCCACACCCATCAGATAACGAGGCTTGCCGGTAGGTAAAATTTCATTCACCAACGCCGTCATTTCGTACATCATTTGTTCCGGTTCGCCCACGCTTAAGCCGCCAATAGCGTAACCTGCCGTTTGTTTTGTTGCAATATATTCGGCTGAAGCCCTGCGCAGATCGGCATATACACTTCCCTGTACGATCGGGAATAAAGTCTGGGAATAACCATATAAACCCTGTTCCTGAAAACAAGCCAGGCAGACATCAAGCCAGCGATGGGTAAGCTGCAGGGATGCGCGGGCATAGGCATGCGTGCAGGGATAAGGCGTACATTCATCAAAGGCCATCACAATATCGGCTCCGATCCGCCGCTGAATTTCCATCACACGCTGAGGTGAAAAAAAATGCTTTGAACCATCAATATGCGACTGAAACCACACGCCTTCTTCCGTAATCTTTCTGATTTTGGCCAGAGAAAACACCTGATAACCTCCGCTATCGGTAAGCAAAGCTCCATTCCAATGCATAAACCGATGCAGGCCTCCCGCTTGCTGGAGTACATCTGTACCCGGCCGTAAATACAAATGATAAGTGTTGCCTAAAATAATGGGCGCCTGCAAATCCTGATCGAGCTGTTGCTGCAAAACTGTCTTCACCGCACCGGCAGTACCTACCGGCATAAAAATGGGTGTTTCAATCATCCCATGATCTGTAGTGATGCATCCCGCCCGTGCCCGGGTATGCACATCTTCCTGCACAATATGAAAACCAATAGCCATAAACGGCTGCAAAGTTATCCGGAATTTACTGTAGATGCTTTTATTTACAGATGCATAAATTTAGTAGGTTTGCATCCGCTCTTGAGCGACTGTTGCCTGATATGCCACCCATAGATCTATCCCTACTGATTTGGATTGCTTTTTTGCTGGTTGCCGGCGTGCAATTGTTTTATTATCTGTTTTTTTTCAGGCGGCTGGCATTTTACAAAACAGATGATCAAACCGCTGACCCGCAAGCTGATTTCCCGCTGAGCATCATTATCTGTGCACGGGATGCAGAGCACCTGCTTCGTAAAAACATCCACTACTGGCTGCAGCAACGATATCCGAAAACAGATGGAGCACCTAATTATGAATTGCTGATTGTGGATCATTGTTCTGAGGATGATACCGCACGCTATGTGCATGAACTTACAGGTGCTTATCCGCATCTGCGCCTGATCAGGCTTTACCAGCAGGCAAAAGGTATTCCCGGAAAAAAGTTTCCACTTTCCATTGGTATCAAAAGCGCAGCTTATGAACATGTGTTGCTGACAGATGCCGACTGCAGGCCTGCTTCTGTATGGTGGGCTGCCCGCATGAGCCAGGGCTTTCAGCCTGGAAAAGAAATTGTATTGGGTTATGGTGCTTATGAAAAACAGCCCGGATGGCTGAACAAAGTGATCCGATACGATGCCTTTTTCAGCGCCTTGCAATATTTGTCTTTTGCACTTGCCGGATATCCCTATATGGGCGTGGGCCGCAACCTGGCTTATCAGAAAGCCCTGTTTTTCCGTCATAAAGGTTTTGTATCGCATCAGCATATTCCTTCTGGTGATGATGATTTGTTTGTAAACCAGGCAGCCAATCGACACAATGTAGCCGTCATGCTGCACCCGGATGCATTTACTTATACCCCCGCACGCAATTCCTGGAAATTATGGTGGATGCAGAAAAAGCGACATCTGACCACCGGTAAATATTATCGCCGGTCTGACCAGCTGCGTTTAGGCTTGTATGCTGCTTCACATATCGGGTTTTATGTGCTGTTGCTGCTGACCTTGTTGTTGCCACCCGCTCATCTGCCATCGGTTTGGTTCTGGAGTATTACCCTAGGGGTGGTGCTATGCAGGTGGATGATCCAGCACATCATACTGCGAAAAAGTATGCAGGTATTGCAGGAACATGATTTAAAGCCTTATTATCTGTTGTTTGATATCGCTTATTGCTTGTATTACCTTATTTTTACACCACTGGCATTCAAACGTAAAGTAAGCAGCCAGTGGTCATAATTCATGATTTTCCTTACATGCCTGAACAGGATATACAGGATTCAGCAGAACTGATTACGGCATATTTCCCTGATCTTACTCCTGCACAAAAAGCACAATTTGCTGCATTGGCAGAACTGTATTATTTCTGGAATCAACGCATCAATGTAATTTCCAGAAAAGATATCCATGCTTTGTATGAACGACATGTGTTGCATTCATTAAGCATTGGATTGTGTTATCGCTTTCAGCCCGGGCAACAGGTTGTGGATATAGGCACCGGTGGCGGATTTCCGGGTATTCCGCTGGCAATCTTATTTCCCGAAACCCAATTTATTCTCATCGATTCCGTTGGGAAAAAAATTCGTGTGGTGCAGGATATCATTTATCAACTGAAACTCGTTCACGTGGAAGCACGGCAGCAGCGGGCAGAAAAGCTTCCTGCAGCCTGCTGTGATTATGCCGTAAGCAGGGCTGTTGCTCCGTTGCCTGTCTTGTGGCAATGGGCCCGCCATATTCTCAAAGCCGGAAAAGAAAACGGATTGATCTGCCTGAAAGGAGGAGATTTATCTGCAGAAATCCGTGATTGTGGCTGCCAGCCGGTGATTCACCCCTTGTATCCTTTGCTGCAAAGAGATTATTTTCAGGAAAAATATCTTTTGTTTGTTCCTGTTTAAACATTTTTTAGGTTTTTGAAAAAGGCCACCAGCGAATAAATCGGCGAACCGATGTCTGTATTTGTTTTCCCAGGCGATAGTAAAATTCTTTATTAAACAACTGAGAATCGTTCAGTGCCTTATACACCAGAAATATGGCAATCGGTACCAGCACCATGGTAGCCAGCCACATGCCCAGCCAGGGAGCCACAACCCCGTTTCGAGCCAGTTTCTCCCCGATGGTGGATATTACATTGTATATCACAAAAAATCCTACAGCAAATACCAATGGAGTACCTAATCCGCCCTTGCGAATGATAGAACCCAGGGGTGCACCGATTAAAAACAGCACCATGCAGGCAAATGACAAGGTAAACTTGCGATGCCATTCAATCTGATGTTTGCGGATGCTATCAGCCAGATCCTTATAATTCTGAGCTGCAATCTGCAAAACCATGTTATCATCCTGTTGCACATTCATCTGAATTCTTTGCAACACATAGCTCAACGCGGAATCAGGTATGGTTTCTATAAAATGCTGTACATGCGAAGGCACCGGTACCCGATGCGTCAGCCAGCCGGTATCTTTCCAAGCATAAAAGGCATAGTGGGGCGTGATTTCAGATTTCACCCTGCGGCCCGGATCCTCGAGCTGCAAACGGATGGAATCAATCGCCTGATTGAGCTGCTTCACATTCAGCATCTGATAGGATCCTGCAAACAACTGAATGGGTGTGCGTGTAAAAGCAAATGAACTCAGGTCAAAGATTTTCTGAAAACGATGAAAATGTACGCGTACAAAATCATTCGATACTGCGGGTCGGAAGCCACGTTCTTCATATTCCCAACCGTTGAATAAAGTGAATACCACATACCGTTTGTTGGGTGATTGTTCCATGATACCTCTCTCGGCTAAAATAAGCTTATCACTGGTGCTGTTGCTGCGATCGTAAATCACTACATGATAAATGGTTTTGCCGTCGGGATCCTTATCGCCTACGCGGATGGCATAACCTTCCAGCTGATTGAAAAACACACCCGGTTTAATGTTAAATCCATGCTTGAGATTACGGATATCATACAACAGGGAATCCCCATGCAGGTTAGCCCATGGAATGACATAATTGGAAAACAAAAAAGCAAGAATGGCAATGCATCCACTTAAAATAATCAAGGGCTGCATAAAACGCATCAGGGAAATGCCGGCCGATTTCAATGCCACCAATTCAAAGTTTTCACCCAAATTCCCAAACGTCATAATGGAGGAAAGCAAAATAGCCAGCGGAAGCGCAAGGGGAACCATCTGGGTGCTCATGTAGCCCAGCAATTTTAAAATAATGCCCATCTCCAATCCCTTTCCCACCAGATCATCAATATACTTCCACAGAAATTGCATGATCAGCACAAACAGGGTGATGAAAAAAGTAACCACAAAAGGTCCAAGAAAGGCCTTGATGATGAGCTTATCCAGTTTTTTCATCCCCGCCAGATTTTGTTTTTTGCTTCATCTTTGTTGCCGATCAGATACATATAACCGAAAATCATACGCATGAAAGGTCGCGAATCAGCAGCAAATTTAGGGCTTTCACCACAGGAACTTGAGCTGGTACTCAACAGCGAATGGATACTGATGAAAAACCAGGTCATGCAAAAAGCCGTTGCTCTGATGGGGCAATTGCATGAAGCCCTGCGGCAGACTCTGAAAGGATGGCATCTGCCCGAAGTATGGCTGCAGCCCGGTGCCAAAATATCCAGGGGCGAACATTACCAGGGCTTGCCTTATGTAATACTCGATTATCCCCGTTTCTTCAGCCAGCATGATATACTGGCCTGCAGAAGCCTGTTTTGGTGGGGACATTATTTTACCTGTACCATGCATATCTCTGGAAATTTTCTTGTCCAATATCGTCCACTTTTGCTTGCAGGTTTTGAATTTTGCCGGGAACAGGGATGGTGGGTGAGTTGCGGTGCGGAAGAATGGACCCATCAGCTGCACGGGAGTGCTGACTATCAGCCTCTTGCCCAACTTTCACGCGATACCTATCAGTCCCTTCTACAAGAGCGGAGATTTCTGAAGCTGGTAAAAAGTTATCCCCTGCAGGAATGGAACGGCTTTGTTTCTTTTGCGGTGGAAAATTACAGTCAGTTGCTCAGGTGCCTGGGAATGGCTCCGGATTCTATCTATTCATAAACTTCCGATACGATGTAAAAGTTCTTTTATCTGATAATCCCAAAGCCTTGATTGATCTTGAATTTCTTTTTTATCTGCAAAATCCTTCACAACCAGAACAGTTTCGTTGGTAACCTCTGACTTCTGAATACGGAACTCAAAATATTCATCTTTCTGGCTGTTAAGCCAGCGTAGGCGAATATATTCCTCTGGCTTTTGCTCCACAATCTGAGCTTTTTCTACGGATCCATTCCATGAAAAAGAAAATACATTATCCCGCAAATCCACCTTATCTGCAAACCATTCCTGCAGTCCGGCCGGCGTTGCCAGAAATTCATACAAAATAGCCGGTGAACAACGCACAGGATATTCTAACGTGTACTGAATGCGCTTCGTCATGCTCATGAATTTAACTATCTTCCCGATATGCAAGTATAGAAAAATAATATATCCCTCAAAATATTTTTCAAATGCCCATTCCTGCAGGATCTGCCTGCACAAGCCCCTGAAAATTGAAAAACAAGCCGGAATTTTTTTTATTTTTTTGAAACAATCAAAAAAATATATATATTTGGCTGCACGCTTTTAACATTTTTTTTAACCTACAAAAATCCACCCACTACCATGTCGATGCGTCAGCTGAAGATTACCAAATCCATTACCAACCGTGAATCTCAGTCCCTTGAAAAGTACCTGCAGGAAATCGGAAAAGTAGATTTGCTGAGCCCCGAAGAAGAAGTGGAATTAGCCATCCGCATTAAGCAGGGTGACCAAAAAGCACTGGAAAAGCTTACCAAGGCCAATCTGCGCTTTGTGGTATCTGTAGCCAAGCAATATCAGAACCAAGGGCTTTCCCTCTGCGATCTGATCAACGAAGGCAATCTGGGGCTTATCAAAGCAGCACAGCGATTTGATGAGACCCGCGGATTCAAGTTTATTTCCTACGCTGTCTGGTGGATCCGCCAGTCCATTCTTCAGGCATTGGCCGAGCAGTCGCGCATTGTAAGGCTTCCATTGAACAAAGTGGGCCTGTCGAATAAAATCAGCAAGACCTATTGCCAGCTGGAACAGGAGTACGAGCGTGAGCCTTCAGCAGAAGAACTGGCCGAAGTCCTGGATATTCAGCCGGAAGAAGTAGAAGCCACCCTGGGGCTTTCCGGGCGGCCTGTTTCTGTGGATGCCCCGTTTGCCGAAGGAGAAGAGGGTTCCCTGCTGGATATTCTGGAAAATCCCAACTCCGAAAGTGCCGATTTAGCCTTAACCTATCACGAATCGCTGCGGCGGGAAATTGAACGCTCCCTTTCCACCCTTACCGAACGCCAAAAAGATGTGGTGAAATTGTATTTCGGCATCGGAGTGGAACATCCTATGTCACTGGAGGATATCGGCGAAAAATTCGGCCTTACCCGCGAACGGGTGCGCCAAATCAAAGACAAAGCCATCAATAAATTGCGTACGGCTTCCCGGTGCAAGCACCTACGCCATTTTCTAGGCGTATAGACTGAACCTCTCCTTCCGTTTTGGCCAGAAAGCGCATAATTTTGCACACTTAATGTGCAAATCAGATGTTTGAATCTTTATCGGAAAGGCTGGAATCGGCTTTTAAGCAGCTCAAAGGCCAGGGCAGAATCACAGAAATCAATGTAGCATCGACTCTAAAAGAGATTCGCCGCGCCCTGGTAGATGCGGATGTACACTATAAGATTGCCAAGGAATTCACAGACCGGGTAAAGGAAAAAGCCCTCGGTGCCAAGGTGTTGCAGGCCGTTTCTCCTGGACAACTCATGGTAAAGCTTGTGCAGGATGAACTTACTGCTCTCATGGGTGGCGAGGCGGCTTCTCTTTCCCTGGAGCAGAAGCCATCCGTCATATTGGTTGTAGGCCTGCAGGGATCCGGCAAAACCACATTTTCCGGGAAACTGGCTTATTTCATCCGCCAAAAGCTGCATAAATCGCCGTTGCTTGTAGCTGCCGATATTTATCGCCCTGCCGCCATTGAACAGCTCAAGGTCATCGGCCAGCAAATCCAGGTTCCCGTATTTTCCGAAGAAGGTCTTCCAGCTGTGGAAATTGCCCGAAAAGCCGTTACAGAAGCCAAAAACCGCGGCTACCAGGTAGTAATTATTGATACGGCCGGACGGCTGGCTATCGATGAAGCCATGATGCAGGAAGTAGCCGATATCAAAGCAGCTGTGAATCCGGAAGAAATTCTATTTGTGGCCGATGCCATGACCGGCCAGGATGCCGTTAACACAGCAAAAGCCTTTCACGACCGGCTGGCTTTTACAGGTGTAGTCCTGACAAAAATGGATGGAGACACCCGCGGAGGGGCCGCACTTTCCATTAAATACACCATTCAAAAGCCTATCAAATTTGTAAGTGCTGGAGAAAAGCCCGATACGCTCGATGTATTTTATCCCGAACGCATGGCTCAGCGTATCCTGGGCATGGGCGATATTGTTTCCCTGGTAGAAAAAGCCCAGGAACAGTACGACGCCGAAATGGCGAAACGCCTGGAAAAAAAGATCCGCAAAAACCAGTTTGACTTAAACGATTTTAAAGAACAACTGGCCCAGATCCGCAAAATGGGCAACCTGAAAGATCTGCTCGCCATGATCCCGGGCATGGGCAAACAACTTAAAAACCTGGACCTGAACGACGATGCCTTTAAGGGCATTGAAGCCATCATCAATTCCATGACTCCGGAGGAAAGGGCCAACCCCGATATCATCGACGGCAGCCGCCGCCGCAGAATAGCACAAGGGTCCGGACGCGATATTCAGGAAGTCAACCAATTCCTCAAACAGTTCGAACAAATGCGCCAGATGATGAAGATGATGAATAAAATGGGATCCGTTAACCCTTTACACATCAGAAAAAATTAAAATCCAGATATCCATAAAATTTTCCTGAGAGATAATGGATTTTTCCTGAGGAATCTTGTAGCTTTGCACGCGATACTCGCAAAAAAATAATTCGTTTATTTATGCCAGTAAAAATCAGATTACAACGCCACGGAGCCAAAAAGAAACCGTATTATTTCATTGTAGTGGCCGATTCGAGGGCTCCACGCGATGGGAAGTTCATCCAGAAAATCGGAATCTACAACCCCTTAACCGTTCCGGCCACCATCTCCATTGACCGAAACAAGGCCTTGCATTGGCTGCAGAAAGGCGCTCAGCCCACCGATACTGTACGGCGCATTCTGTCCTTCAAAGGCATCCTCTACCTGAAACACCTGCTCAGAGGTGTAAAACTGGGTCTGTTTGATGAACAAACAGCCTGGGAGCGTTTTGAAAAATGGAACGCAGAACATGAAAAGAAAATTGCTGCCCGGAGGGAATACCATAAAAAAGCCAGAATGCAACAGGCTACGCCGGTTGTAAAAAAAGTAGAGGATGAAACGAAATCAGAATCCTCTTCCAATCCGGATACAAAGCCTGCAGCCGAATAGCGCGTATCTTTCAGAATAGTATCCATTCATCCTAAACCAATATCCATTGGCTCGTCTGGTCACGGGATATGCTGAAAATTATTATCCCGTCGGAAGAATCGTAGGAGTCAGGGGAATCCGGGGTGAAATGGTGGTACAGCATACCATGGGCGAAGATCCGGTGCTGGACCAATGGGAAGTGGTTTTTATTGAAGTGAGGGAACATAGCTTTATCCCGTATTTTATCCAATCGGCCCAGCTGCCCAACACCCACGAATTGTGGCTTCAGCTTCATGAGATCCAAACCCGGGAACAGGCCCTTCCGCTCATCCATAAACAACTTTACCTTCCGGAAGAAGAATTTCGTGCACGTGCCCCGCATTCTCCGTTTCAGCTGCTGGGTTACGAAATTCACATCCACGACACATCATCACCAGAGCGCCTGGGCCTGGTGGAAGAAATCATCGAAGCCCCTACCCAGCTGATTTTAAAAACATTTTACCAGCAAAAAGAAATATTGATTCCGCTCAATGAACAGACATGGGTTGCTACCGATTCCAGGAAAAGGCAACTTTATCTTCGTCTTCCGGAAGGTCTTCTGGATGTGTATCTTTAAGGCTTATTGGCTATGCGAATTGATATTATCAGTGCGGTACCTCAGCTGCTGGAAAGTCCTTTCAGCCATTCCATCCTGAAAAGAGCACAGGATAAGGGCTTGCTGCAGATCCAGATACACAATCTGCGCGATTATACGCCTTATTCTCACAAGCAGATTGATGATTATCCCTATGGCGGAGGAGCAGGTATGGTGCTGATGCCCGAACCACTGGCCAGGGCCATTGAAAGCCTGAAAGCACAACGGACATACGATGAAATTATTTTCCTCACACCCGATGGCGAACCCTTTACCCAGGCTGTTGCCAACCGACTCTCTCTCAAACAGGCCCTGATGCTGATTTGCGGCCATTACAAAGGGATTGATGAACGCATCCGGGAACATTTTGTGACCATGGAACTCTCCATAGGAGACTATGTCATTTCAGGAGGCGAACTTGCGGCTGCCGTTGTTACCGATGCAGTTGCCCGGCTCATACCCGGTGTATTAAACGATGAAACTTCGGCTCTCAGCGATTCATTTCAGGATCAGCTGCTCTCCCCACCAGTATACACCCGGCCGGCCGATTTCCGCGGATGGAAAGTTCCTGAAATTTTATTGAGCGGCGACCATGAAAAAATTGCCCGGTGGCGCTATGAAAAAGCACTTGAACGCACCCGGCAACGTCGCCCGCAGCTGCTTTCTCATTCCGAAGACCCGGAAAAAACAGCTTAAAATTGTTCGGCACCAAAATCTTTTTTACCTTTGCGCATTCTTTAAAAGCTCATAGCTATGGATCCGATTAGCTTTGTTCATCAGCAACTGACCCCCGCCAAGGAATTCCCTCCTTTTAAGCCGGGCGATAATATCACCGTTACCTATCGGATTGTGGAAGGAAATAAAGAAAGAACACAGTCTTTCAAAGGTGATGTGATTAAGCGACAAGGCCGCGGATACACGGCTACCTTTACGGTCAGGAAAGTATCGGATGGTATCGGGGTGGAAAGAACCTTCCCTCTCTATTCCCCCAACATTGAATCCATTGTGCTGAACAAGACGGGTAAGGTCAGAAGGGCTAAGCTTTATTACCTGCGCGAACGTTCCGGAAAATCAGCCCGTATTCGTGAAAAGCGCTGATGGCTTGCTCTCTGCTTTTTAGCCGCAACTTTTGATTTTTAGGCTTCAAAGCAAAGATTAACTAAATTTTTCCACATCTTTATCGTCCAAGGTTAGGTTTTTCTCGTATATTGCCCATATATTTGTAGTGGTAATGGTTTATTTGGTTCACTAAAAACAGTGAGTTTATGTTACACAATTTTGCACACGGGGATTTGCTGATGCTGTTCAGCGAAGGCCATCTGTTTGTGATTGCACTGATAGCTTTATTGCTGTTTGGTGGCAAAAAAATCCCTGAACTCATGCGTGGGCTGGGTAGCGGTATCCGGGAGTTTAACGATGCCAAAAACAATGTTCGTCGTGAAATAGAAGACAGCATTCGGAAAGATGCTACGGCCACTCCTACCTCGTCACAGCCGACCAGCAATCCGACGGTGAGTTCCACCAATCCCTCTTCCGGGCAATAATCTATCCCTGACATCCAATCAGGAAGAGGTATTTTTTCACCAAATGCCCGCACATTGTCTGTTTTCAGAAATGTACAGGAATATCATACGCGTTTACTGACAGGAGAAATCACCTGTGAGCAGGTGGTATCTGCATACATTGACCGCATTGCTTCGCACGCGAAGCTGAATGCTTTCATCCATGTATATGCTAAAGAAGCACTCCATCGTGCCCGAGCCATTGATGCCCGCATTCAACGTGAGCATACGCTGAAACGCCTTACAGGCGTTGTGTTTGGTATCAAGGATGTCATTGCCTATGCCCATCATCCGCTTACTGCAGCATCCCACATGCTGAAGGATTTCAGATCAACATATTCTGCTACGGCCGTTGAGCGCCTGCTTCGGGAAGAAGCGATCATCATCGGCTCGCTGAACTGCGACGAATTTGCCATGGGTTCCAGCACGGAAAACTCATGGTTTGGACCCACCCTGCACCCCCTCAACCCTGATTATGTACCCGGAGGATCATCAGGAGGCAGCGCAGCAGCCGTAAGCGCCGACCTCTGCATGCTTGCACTGGGTAGTGATACCGGAGGCTCCGTCAGGCAACCGGCTGATTTCTGCGGCATCATTGGCTTGAAACCTACCTACGGAAGGATCTCAAGACATGGATTGATTGCATATGCTTCTTCTTTTGATCAGATAGGAATTTTTGGCAAGAATATTGCTGATGTGGCGACAACATTGGAAGTAATTGCCGGTCCTGATGAGTTTGATAGTACTGCCAGCCCATTACCGGTTGAGTCCTATCAACCTCCTACCGACCCGGAGCCACAGGGCATCAAACTGGCTTACATGAAGGAAGCCCTGGATCATCCCAGCCTGGATCGGGAAATTAAATCAAACATTGAAAAGCTCATCGACTGGCTCATTCAGAAGGGACATATTGCAAATGCCGTGCATTTTAACTACCTTGACGTCATCGCACCCGCCTATTATGTGCTTACTACAGCGGAAGCGTCGGCAAATCTGGCCAGATATGACGGCGTGCGATACGGATACAGGGCATCAACGGAAGAGGGTGCTTCACTTGACATCTGCTACCGGAAAACCCGCTCCGAAGGATTCGGAAAAGAAGTAAAACGACGGATCCTGCTTGGTACCTATGTGCTGAGTGAAGGATATTACGACGCTTATTATACCAAAGCCCAGCAGGTAAGGCGTTTGGTGGCTGAGGAGGCTTATCGGATATTACATGAATACACTTGTTTGCTGATGCCTACCTTCCCCACCACTGCCTTCCGGCTCGGAGAAAATACAGACGATCCTGTAAAAATGTATCTGGGTGATCTATATACTGTTTTTGCAAACCTGGCCGGGCTACCAGCTATTTCTGTCCCGTTGTTCAGGCATAGCAATGGCCTGCCCTTCGGTTTACAACTGGTTGCAGGCCGGTTTCAGGAAAAAAAATTACTGGAAATAGCAGCGTATTTATTGTCACATAGGTCATCCACTTGAGAGTTTTTGTGCTGGTTAAATATGGTTTTATTAAAAGTTGAATTATGCATGTATGGAAAATGAATCTCCTGTTTGTGTTGATGTTGCCCGGCCTCACAGCCCGTAGCATGTCTCTGCTGACAGATACCACCCGGAATTCCATGAAAAGAGACACAGTCATTTCATTAAATGAATACAGCGATGCCAATCCTGCCTCGGATGATCAGCCGGATATCATCAGTCTGGCTGCGCCTCTTTCGGCCGGAGCCAGTATTCTCACCGGCAATCTGAACAGTTATGTTTCACGCTTCATTTCCCGGTACTGGGCCGAAAACCGCAACCATCTGCAGGCTATTCAGCTCAAAAGTCCACCTTATTTCAAGGTGATTGATCAGATTTTTTCCAAATACGGGATTCCGAAAGAACTGCGCTATCTGGCTGTGATTGAATCAGAATTAAATCCTAATGCCGTATCAAAAGTGGGCGCTGTAGGTCTGTGGCAGCTGATGGCAGGCACAGCCCGGCTGTTAGGCTTAACGGTGAACCGACATCGGGATGATCGGAGAAACGTATACAAATCTACGGTGGCAGCCGCGAAATATCTTGCCGATTTGTATGACACCTTTCACGACTGGATTCTGGTAGTGGCTGCCTATAATTGCGGACCTGTGGCAGTATTGGATGCTATGCAGAAAAGTGGTAGCAGTAATTTTTTCGATCTCGAAAAATATCTTCCATCTGAAACACGCAGCCATGTCATGCGCTTTCTGGCAACAGCCTATACCTTAGGACGGGTTTCTTCATTCTTCGGATTGGATGAAACTCAAACAGATGGTGATGATCTGTCATCCGATCGGGCTGCTGTTACGGATATTCAAAGCTTATCCCTCACAGGCCGCTATGCCCTGCCCGTGATTGCACAATTTCTCGAAATAGACATTAATACTTTAAAACGACTAAATCCCGATTGGGACAAACAGTCGGCCAATAATACTTTAAGCCTGAATTTACCAGCCGATAAAATGAGCTTGTTTAAATCCCGCCAGCAAGCCATTCTGAACGAATCACAGCAATTGTTTCTGGAAAACAACAGGCTTGAAATGAATGCAAAGCAAGCCTACACGGCTACCCGAAAACAAGTACAGCCAACTGCTCCCAAAAGGCGCACTACCAGCGTAAAAGCACGGGTAAGCAGATCAACTGCTTCCTCACATACACATAAAAAAGCCTCCTGAACCGGAGGCTTTTTTATGTATAAAGTGTGATTTCAAAACCTGCTAAGCCGTTTGGCTTTCCCGAATAGCTGCAATGCCGGGAAGTATCTTTCCTTCAAAATATTCCAGCAAAGCTCCTCCACCGGTAGATACATAACTTACTTTATCTTCCAGGCCAAACTGGTGCAGAGCGGCAACAGAATCGCCTCCGCCCACCAGTGAAAATGCGCCTGCCTGTGTGGCTTTCACTACAGCTTCAGCTATAGCCTGCGTGCCACGCTGAAACGGAGAAAGCTCAAATACGCCCATAGGCCCATTCCAAAGAATGGTTTTGGCCTGCAGGATAGCCTGTTTATACTTCTCTATGGTTTGCGGGCCAATATCAAGTCCCATCTGATCGGCCGGAAAATGATCATGATCTACTATTTGCGTAGGTACATCCGTAGCTACCTGAGGTGCAACAACAGAATCCACAGGTAAGTAAACTTCCACGCCCTGTTTGCGGGCTTTTTGCAAAATATCAGCAGCCAGCTCAAGCTTATCTGTTTCACAAAGAGATTTACCAATTTCCTGACCCTGGGCTTTCAGAAAAGTATATGCCATTCCACCCCCAATCACCAAACCATTTACACGAGGCAAAAGGTTGGTGATGATCCCTATTTTATCAGAAACCTTTGCTCCGCCAAGCACGGCCACAAAAGGCTTTTCTGCATGATGAAGCACACGCTCGGCGTTTTTTACCTCAGCTTCCATCAGCAGGCCAAACATCCTGCGTTCGGGTGGGAAAAATTGTGCAATCACAGCCGTGGAAGCATGTGCCCGATGGGCCGTGCCAAAAGCATCATTTACGTACACATCTCCAAGACTGGCAAGCTCCCGGGCAAAAGCCGGATCGCCTTTTTCTTCTTCTGGATGAAAGCGAAGATTCTCTAATAACAACACATCTCCAGGCTTCAACGCTCCTGCCTTCTGCCTAGCCGGTTCCCCAATGCAATCTGATGCAAACTGTACGTCGGCCTGCAACAACGCTGATAAATGCTTTACCAGATGCCGGAGAGAAAAACGATCTTCTGGGCCTTTCTTGGGCCTGCCAAGATGCGACATCAGAATTACAGCTCCGCCATCATGGCGAATTTTCTGAATAGTGGGTATCGCTGCCCGCATGCGGGTATCATCGGTAATATGAAAATGATCATCAAGTGGTACGTTGAAATCAACCCGCACCAGAGCTTTATGGTTGTGAAAAGAAAACGATTGAAAATCCGGCATAGCAAATGACGTTGGAAAATGATAAAAAGATAAAAAATATTTACTGCTTGATGAGCCGGGCAAAATATTTCAGCGTGCGCACCAGCTGTGACACATAACTCATTTCATTATCATACCATGCCACGGTTTTCACCAGTTGCTGATCACCCTGCGTCAGTACTTTGGTTTGCGTAGCATCGAACAATGAACCATAGGTCATGCCAATGATATCGCTGCTGACAATTTCATCTTCCGTATAGCCAAAACTCTCATTGGAAGCGGCTTTCATGGCTGCGTTAACTTCTTCAACAGTAACCTTTTTCTTCAGGATCGTGATCAGCTCTGTCAGCGAACCGGTAATGGTGGGCACACGCTGGGCAACGCCATCCAGCTTTCCGTTGAGGTTGGGCAATACCAGGCCAATGGCTTTGGCTGCACCTGTTTTGTTGGGCACAATGTTCATGGCAGCGGCACGGGCACGGCGCAAATCACCTTTGGGATGGGGTGCATCCTGGGTGTTCTGGTCATTGGTATAGGCATGAATGGTGGTCATCAATCCAGCCACAATGCCAAATTTTTCATCCAGTACCTGCGCCATGGGTGCCAGGCAGTTGGTTGTACAGGATGCACAGCTGATGATGGTTTCCGAACCATCCAGAATATGGTGATTCACATTGAATACAATGGTTTTCAGATCACCGGTTGCAGGAGCAGAAATCACTACCTTTTTGGCTCCCCCTTTCAGATGGGCTTCAGCTTTGGTTTTATCCGTGAAATGACCGGTACATTCCAGCACCACATCCACCCCGTGCTTACCCCAGGGAATCTGTGCAGGATCCTTCTGGGCATAAATCATGATTTCTTCTCCATTGACAATAATGGACTGATCTGTTGATTTCACCTCCTCGTGGAAACGTCCCTGAGCAGTATCATATTTCAGCAAATGAGCCAGCACAGCAGGGCTGGTCAAATCATTTATAGCCACCACATCCACATCTTCCATCTTGTAGATTTGCCGGAAAGCCAGACGGCCAATGCGTCCGAAGCCATTGATGCCTATTTTAACTTTTTGCGCCATTGTTGAAGGGATTTTATATGTGAAAAATCAGCCGCAAAGGTACAAATTAATGCCATACACCTTTACACCGGATTGAGAGTTCGAAATTATTTGGCAGATATATGTATGACACTTAACTTTGCAATCCGTTTTGCCGCGTTGGTCAATCGGCTAAGACGCCTCTCTTTCACGGAGGAATGACGGGTTCGACTCCCGTACGCGGTACAAGGGTTCTACAGGCTTATCCGTTTTCCTGCATATTTTCCACTCACATCTTTACGTTCCCTGAATTTTTTACAGTATAGGCCAATTGAGTGGCCGCATCATACCCGCTTCCCATTAGCTTTGTAAAAAAGCAGTTTGCTTAACCCGAAACAAGAAAGCATGTTGATCTCCGGCAGAAATATTGTCATTATCGGCCTCCAGCCCTGGTATACCGATATCGGAAGCAACTGCAAACATATTGCTACAATTCTGGCAACAACGAATCAAGTGCTCTATGTCAATATTCCACTAAACAGAAAACTCATTTTGTTCAAGAAAAAATACCCGGAACTTGCCTATCACTTTGAAGTAGCTCGGGGTACCAAACCGGCTCTGGTGCAAATCAATGATCAATTCTGGAATTTTTATCCTCCTTCCATACACGAATCTATCAACTGGATTAGGTCGGCCTATGCATTTGATAAATTAAATTTTCTGAATAATAAACGATTGGCAAGGGACATTCATTGGGCAGCTACAGAACTGGGATTTGAGAATTATTTGTTATTTAATGATAATGATATTTTCAGAGGTTATTATCTGAAAGAATTATTGCATCCTGAAATGTATATTTACTATTGCAGGGATTATTTGCGTTCAGTTCCGTATTTCAGCTATCATGCAAACAGAATAGAACCGCTTCATATCAGTAAAGCTGATCTTGCTCTTTCCAATTCGTATTATCTCGAAGATTATTTAAAACAATTCAATCCAAATAGTTTTTACACCGGTCAGGGCTGTAACATTGCGTTATTCAATGGATACAAAACATTTGATGCCCCTGAGGATATAAAGCACATTCCACATCCCAGGATAGGATATGTGGGAAATCTGTATGGGTTGAGGCTTGATGAAGAAATATTTTTTTCAATTGCAAAACATAATCCGGACTGGCAAATCATCCTGATCGGACCGGAAGATGAATCGTTCAGAAAAAGTAAACTGCATGATCTGGCAAATGTACATTTCCTGGGTAAAAAACCATTGGAAAGCCTTCCTGCCTATATTCAGTCAATTGATGTTTGCCTGAATCCGCAGCGTGTAAATGAACTGACAATCGGAAACTATCCGTTGAAAGTTGACGAATATCTGGCAATGGGAAAACCGGTCGTAGCAACCCGAACACATGCCATGAAAATGTTTGAAACATATTGTTATCTTGCTGAAAAAAAAGAAGATTTTCCGATATTGATTGAGCAGGCTTTGTATGAAAATAATCCTCTTCTTGAAGAAAAAAGGAAATCCTTCGCCAGCACACACACATGGGAACATACCGTATCTATGATATCCGAATACATTCTTCTTACGGAAAAAGGTTTATCAAAATATCAAATTAAAGCTGCAGAAAATGAAAGCTAATTTATATGCTTATTGTTAATTAAACTTCCGTTCACATGCCCATTGTTTACTTCAAAACCAGAGAAGATAAGAAAACAGCCAGGCTTGATATGCTTATCTCTCATCTACTTCTTCTCCGGCCCGCTCATTGGATCAAGAATCTTTTTCTGTTTATCCCATTGTTTTTTGCAGGTGAACTACTCAATCTGCAAAAAATATATGATGTATGCGTGGGTTGGTGTGCTTTTAGCCTGGCCGCAAGCAGTGTTTATATTTTAAATGATATCAGAGACATAGAATCTGATCGTATACATCCGGAAAAACGTTTCCGTCCGCTTCCTGCAGGCAAGGTATCGGTTTCCCATGCCGTCATATTGATGTCCATCAGCCTGATTGCCGGCTTTATAATATCTTATTTCATCTCATTAAAGTTTTTATTCATTGTCAGCCTATACCTGCTTGTAAATATTCTTTATTCATTTGGATTAAAAAATATTTCCATTCTCGATATTCTGCTGCTTTCAGCAGGATTTAACCTACGCATCAAGGCTGGCGGTGTAGCGGCTGATATCGGTGTATCCGAATGGCTGATGATCATGGTGTTTCTGCTGGCATTGCTGATGGCTATTGCCAAAAGAAGAGATGATTTGCTAATCAAAGCTTCCACAGGAAAAGACATGAGAAAGTCCATCGGTGGATATAATCTCGACTTCATGAATGTGAGCCTGGCATTGGTGAGTGCCATTATCATTGTTGCGTATTTAATGTACACACTTTCTCCTGAAGTGGAACACCGCTTCGGCACCTACCGTTTGTATTATACCGGATTGTTTGTGATGGCTGGTATCCTGCGTTATTTGCAGATCACTTATGTGCAGAACAGCAGCGGATCACCTACCAGAATTCTATATAAAGACCGGTTTCTACAAATCACCATTATACTCTGGTTACTAAGTTTTTATTTTCTGATTTATTTCCCGAATATTCACATTTTTGACCGGTAAAAGCACAGACTATGATAAGTCATATTGACATTCAGGAAAAATGGATCAATCGTCTGGAATGGATTATTATCATCGGATTCGCCATCATACCTCTTTTCATAAATTTTCCTTACCGGGTCAATATTTTTCTATCCTGGGAAGGAGCTTACCGTTTATACCTTGGACAGGTTCCTTACAGGGATTTCGGACTGCCCATGGGTTTCGGTTTCTGGCTGATTCCTGCCTTGTTTTTTAAATTGTTCGGGCCTTACCTGATTACACTGATTAAAGCACAGGTATTCATAAACATCATTTCTGGATTTGCTTTCAGGAGTATTCTGATTTCATTATCCGTAAATCCAACAGTAAGATTATTATCTGTACTGGTATATGTGATTTCATTTTCATTTTTTAATTTCTGGCCCTGGTACGATCAATCGGTCATTGTTTTTGAAATCATTGGGCTGGCATTTCTCTTAAAACATTTGTTTCAAAGCACAGAGTTAAAATGGAAATTGATTCATCTTGCTCTTTCTGCGGTATTTTTATTCTGGTCTTTTTTCACCAAACAGGATGGAGGCGGCATGGCCTTGCTTATTGCTTTATCCATTCTTGTTTACCATAGCCTGCAAACACGGAGATTCCGATACCTAATTCTTTTTTGCATATTTTATTTTGTAATAGCACTACTGGTGATCTTACCCTTTATTCCCTATAAGTTTGGATACTGGTTTAACTACGGTCAACCACCCCATTATGCCCGCTTATCATTGTATGATGTGGTGGATGTATTTCTGAGTGAGTCAACATGGATTAAATTTTATTTGTTTATCATTGTTGTCCAGCTTATTCCAAAGATATCTTCTTGGAAAACATTCTACAATAACCCGAAAGAATTCGTATTTGCTTTACTTACGTTGGGGATACTTGCTGAAGCCATTATTTTCCAGGTAACCAGCTACACACCTCCGGATAATAATATTTTCTTCCATGCATTTGCATTTGCTTTTATTTTCAGCCATTTACCTTCTCTAAAGCAGACGCTTTCATTAAACGCATATGCAATCCTAGCTGCCATGATATGCATCCTCCTCTGGTGGTCGGCTACAGGCTGGAAGTATGCCAACCGGATTGTCAGAAAAACATTTCATATCAATGCTAAGTTAAATTACAACATTGTATCCATGCACACCTACATGCTTCCCGACCCATCGGATACGCTTGAAACAAACCCAGATATGACCAGCTGGATATTCTGCAAGGCACCTGTTTTTAAGGGTATTTACATGCCTGTATCCACAGCTGAAGGCGTAAACAGGTTAATACAAAATGCATGGATAAAAGAAAATGGAAAAAAGCTGAAAGTACTGAATATGACCGAACTCACACCACTGGCTGAAGCTATTGGTTATCGTTTGGAAACCGGCTCCGATATTCCACTGTGGTATCATAAAGGGGTAGCCATGTTTGACAGCCAGATTCAGGATTACCAAAGCAAAATACAACAACATGCATACGATCTGGTGCTGTTTGAATACATTCCAAGACTGAACAATTTTTATCCGTTTTCCATTCGTGATGAATTATATAAATATTATGTTCCTGTCGATAGCTTTTCAGGACCAAGGCGAGGCATGTATAGCATGATAGAAGTATTCGTAAGCCCTGAAAACAAGAACTCCTATTTGTCAAACAATCATCCATGAAATATGAAAACAAAAATTACCAATTGGGGTAATTATCCTGCTATTGAATCAGAGCTTTATCATTTCAGAACAGAAGAAGAATTAAAAAAACTTATAGAACTACCATCAGTTATTGCCAGAGGGAATGGAAGATGTTATGGTGACTCTTCACTTGCACCTTTCGTACTTTCTACCCTGCATTTCAATAAAGCCCTGTCATTTGATACAGAAAGCGGCATTTTCGAATGTGAAGGCGGGATGCTTCTTGATGATATCCTGCAGATAATTGTTCCAAGGGGATGGTTTTTGCCCGTATCTCCGGGTACTAAATACATCACGGTGGGCGGAGCCATTGCATCGAATATCCATGGTAAAAATCATCATATTGACGGCACATTTTGCAGGCATGTCTTGGAAATGGATGTACTCACAGCCGACGGAAATATATATACTTGTACGCCTTATCAGCAATCTGACCTGTTTCATGCTACCTGCGGAGGTATGGGACTTACAGGTATCATTCTCCGTGCAAAATTTTATTTAAAAAGGATTGAAACATCCTATATAAGACAAACACAAATCAAGGCGCGTGATTTATTTGAAATATTGGATTTATTCGAAACCTATAGAAGTCAGCCTTATACCATGGCATGGATTGATTGCCTGAAACGAGGAAAACATTTTGGAAGAAGCATTATGATGATGGGAGAAACGGCTTCCTATGAACAGTTAAAGCAATCACAGATTACATCTGCATTGGCTATTCACCCGCAAAAGCATATTTCCTTTCCTGTAAATATGCCTTCCTTTGTGCTGAATCCGTTCTCGATGAAGGCATTCAATCAGGCTTTTTATATGAAAAATTGGAAAAAAGAGCTTCGTAATATTGTACACTATGATCCATTTTTTTATCCTTTGGATAAAATACTGCATTGGAACAGGGGATATGGGAAAAAAGGATTTATACAATATCAATTTGTGTTGCCGCTGGAAAACAGCAAAAATGGATTGATAGATATATTAAAGCGGATTAACCGGTATGGTATAGGATCATTTTTAGCAGTACTAAAGCTATTTGGGAAAGATGAAAGTTTCTTTTCCTTTCCTATGGAAGGATATACATTAGCCCTTGATTTTCCAATGAAACAGGGATTATTGCCATTTCTGGATCAGCTTGATCGGATAGTCTTGGATTATGGAGGACGATTATACCTGACAAAAGACGCCAGGATGAAGGCGGATGTGTTCTGGAAAAGTTATCCAAATGCAGCAGCATGGTATGAAATCATGATAAAATATAATAAGGGATATAAATTCCGGTCATCTCAGTCTGACAGATTAGAAATCACTGTTCCAGCAAACACAAAAAATTATGCCAACAGCACTCATATTGGGAGCCACTTCTGATATAGCACAAGCCATTGCGAGGGAACTTGCAGCCAAGCAATATGACCTGATCCTTGCTGCAAGAAATATGAATTACATTGAAAGAATTCAAAAAGATATTCAGATCAGGTATGGTGTGCAGGTTAAGCCTAAGTATTTTGATGCCACAACCTATGAACAACATGATGATTTCCTAAAGCAAACCGAAGTTTTTCCTGAAGTCGTAGTTGTTTGCTTCGGGTATTTAGGGGAACAGAAAAAAGCTGAAGCAAACTGGGACGAAGCTTATCAGATTCTCGCAACAAATTATATCGGGGCAGTTTCAATTCTCAACCTGGTCGCTCAGGAAATGGAAAAACGCAAGCAGGGAATCATAATAGGTATCAGCTCTGTAGCAGGAGACCGGGGAAGAAAAAGCAATTACATATATGGAAGTGCAAAGGCCGGATTTACAACCTACTTGTCCGGATTAAGAAACCGTTTATATACATCCGGTGTGCATGTATTAACTGTAAAGCCAGGATATGTAACTACAAGAATGACAGAAAACATGAATTTGCCAAAATTACTGACTACCACACCAGAAAAGGTTGCAAAAAGCATCAGTAAAGCGATTAGAAAAAAGAAAAATACGATATATGTAAAAAAAATATGGTGGCTGGTTATGATCATCATCAGATGCCTGCCAGAATCTATCTTTAAAAAGCTCAATCTTTAAATATGGAAATCTTATCCATCCATAATTCTGAGAATATAAAAGATAGAGAAAAAATCTTTCTCATCTGGATACTTGCAACAGGCCTTGCATTGAGGATATTTATGTGCTTTTTCTCAGGATTGCCAAATCTGCATACGGATACATATATGTATTTCGACCAGGCCAATGCCATAGCAAAAGGATCTTATATCAACTATGCACCAAACGGATATCCGTTTATTATAGCCTTATTACATATCATATTTACAGGGAAAGCACTCATCCACCTGTTGTTATGGTTAAATATAATCCTTGGGACCATAAGCATATATTTTACTTACAACATCTCTAAAAAACTATTTAATAATTCAATAGCTGCACTGCTATCGGGTGCTATCATGTGCTTATATCCAAATCAGTTAAATTATACCAGATGGTTATTAACAGAAATACCATCAGCATTTTTCATCCTTGCAGCAAGTAATTCTTATCTGCAGAAAAGAAACTTCTTATCAGGTATACTTTATGGGATTTCATCCATTATGCGTCCTACCTTGTTCCCAATATGGATTGCCATGATTATATTCGATTTCATTCTAAAGAAGCGTTTGCCGATAAAATTGATCTTGGGAGGTGCATTCATTACACTTTCAACATGTACATACTCCTACATCAAAACAGGCGAGTTTGCAATAGCAGGAAATAGCAAGGTAAATATCATATATTCCATATATACTTTCGGTGGAAACATTGCATGGGATGCACCACAGAAACATCCTGAAATCAAAACAAGCCGAGATGCAAAAATCGAATACTTTCGTGAAGCTATACAACATCCTGTTTACTTTTTAAAACAAAGAATAGCATCACTTTGGCAGTTATGGGGTCCCTTTCCAAGCACACTCGGAGATACAAGAAGCTTGATTTCAAGGATAATAATTGGCGTTGAAAATATTTTCCTGATAATAACAGGTATGTACGGATTCTATTTACAAAGAAAAAATAAGATGATTGTCATATTGATATTGCCTTTAATCATAATTACATTTATCCATACGATGATGTTATCAATAGCAAGATATACTGTACCCATGGAGCCCTTTTTAATTATACCTTCTGGATATGCATTATTTGAACTTTGGAACAGGACAAAACAGAAACATGAAAAAGAAAAAATTACTAAAACTATTTGAAAATTACTGGATAAAATCATCGTTACTGACCATCATGCAAAGGTTTGGGATGGTCTTATTTGGAATAGGAAGCTACGTTATTCTGGTAAGAATATTGAGTAAGGAAAGTGTCGGTGTATGGTCTTTATTTCTTGGTATAAGCATGACTTTCGAATTAACCAAAAATGCATTATTGAAAAATGGAATCATCACGTTCTATCACTCAACAGAAGAAAGGAACGAAATATTATCTTCCGGACTTGTAATAAATATCATATATAGTATAATCTTCGTAATCATCATTCTTTTCCTGGGTAAGATGATAGCTAAATATTTAAATTCACCACACCTTTATATAATGCTAAAAATTTATATTGTTGGCATTTTTCTTCTTGTGTACTTTTCACATTTTGAATATATTCAGCAATCAAACCTAAATTTTACAGGCTCATTCATGTCCTACACAGCAAGACAAGGAATATTTTTTTTATTGATTCTGATGGCATTTATTTCAGGAAGTAATACCAATCTGAATCAACTCGTCTTCTTTCAGAACATATCTATATTTACCTCCGTAATTATATCATTTTTTTATACAAGAAAGTATCTCAATTTTATATTCAAACCCAAGACAATCCTAATAAAGAAAATATTTAATTACGGGAAATATATCTTTTCATCCGGTGTACTTTCAAATATATTTGGCAATTTAGACAGATATATGATTGCCGGATTAATGAACAATACCTACGTTGCCTATTATGACCTATCGGCCAGGATCAACAACATGATTGACGTACCAACATCTGCATTAGCTGATGTACTGTTTCCGAAAAGTGTAATCGCAGAACGAAAAGAAGGAATAGAAAAAGTGAGGTTATTATTTGAAATGACAACTGCTGCAATTATTTGTATATTAATTCCGGTAAGCATACTGATAATGATATTTAATAGATTTATTATTAAAATACTTGCTGGAAATAATTACCTCTTGGCATCAAACATTGTTATCATATCCATGTTATACGCCTTTTTAAGGCCCATACAGAATCAGGCATGCAATGTACTGAACTCAATTAACAAACCTCATATTACATTCAAAATAAATTTGGTTGTTTTATTCCTAAATATATTATGTGATTATCTATTTATTCGGTCATTTGGTTACATTGGTGCTGCTATAGGAAGTATGGTAGTAACAATCATTGGTGCGAATATAGCCACAATGGCACTATCAAGATATGCGAAAGTAAGTATAAGAAGTATCTTGTCCAGATCATTTACAATTTATAGAAATGCTATTTTGTACAAAAAATTAAAAATTTATGAAATATGAAAATAAGAAATCCGGAAAGCAGGTATGATCTTAAATTAAAAAAGAAATATAAAGTACTCGAGGTGGGCGGGGGAAATGATCCGCATCCAAGATCAAATGTAATAGTTGACAAATATTCCGGGGATCAAAATTATCACAGAAGCGGAAATCTTAAAGTATTAAACCACCAGCAATTCATTGAGGCCGATGGCGAATGTCTGCCTTTTAATGATAAGGCATTTGATTATGTAATATGCATTCATGTACTGGAACACGTTGAACATCCGGATAAATTCATGAAAGAACAATTTCGGGTGGCACCAAAAGGATATCTGGAGACTCCATCGTTAATAGGTGAATATCTTGCACCTAGAGATTCACATAAATGGGTCTTACTTGAGATCGATGATAAGATAGTTATGTATGAGAAAGAAAAAATAGGCTTCAAAAAGACATTCGATTTTGGAGAATTATTTCTTCATTATTTACCCAAAAACTCATTATCATTTAAATTAGTGCAGAGAACAATCAATAACCTGCTAACCATAAATTATGAATGGGAGGATAATATTGATATATTGATTAATCCGGAAAATGAAGAATACATCAGAATATTTACTCAGCCATGGGATATGGAGACATGTGAAAGGGTATTCAGAAAAAGAAATAAATTGGGGGAAACAGTGAAAACAATAGGAGCAGCGAAAAATATGATTAAGCTGTTTACAAAAAATAAACTATTTGGGATAAAATAAAACTTTATCATTTCCGTCATTTGTAAAATATACTGGATAAGATTTAAAATAAGGTGAACTCATATCCATCGTTGAATCGAAACCTACAAACCGTATATTACTCATCCCAACCAAGGTATAAAAGATATCAGAAGAACGTATAACTGAGTCCTGAATTCTTTTGAGATACCTGATTTTATCAGAAAATAAGTAATCATAACTGTTCGAAGTCCATATAAACAATGGAACATGCAATGTTTGATAGGAAGGGTAGAGATGGAACAAAAGCTTGTTTTTGTCTTTATCAAATAGATCTTCTCCATGATCTGATAAGTAGCAAACGAATGAAATGGAGTTTAGCTTGTTTACCATCTGAATGACTGATGAAATGATATGATCCGTGTAAATAATACTATTATCATACGAATTAATAATAACCTGTTTTAACATGGGATTTGGCTTCTGTATATTGTATTTCTTACCAGACGGTTGAAATAAATCAAACTTTTGGGGGTATCTTTCAGCATAATTCCAGTGATTACCTAATATATGAAAAACCAAAAAAATATTCCCGTTTGTGGAGTACAATATGCTATCTATGATGGGCAGGTACTTTTCATCATATCTATTTCTCTTGTCAGGAACTGTTTTATCATCAGGGAATATATGTACGTCAGCTGTTTCAGCATGTAAAGTAAATGATCCTGTGTAATAATCTTCATCCTGGTTGCTAATCCAAACAGTTTTAAAACCCATCTGTTTGAAAATAGATAAAATGCTTTTCTCCTTGAATTGCCTGTCCATGCTACCCGGCATCGCACGTGTAATCATTTGAGGTACAGATAGGTAAGTAAAATAGGCACCAGAAAAAACATTTCTAAATGAGATAAGGTTATGCATTGTATCCAATGAAGGAGAAGTATTTCGGTTATATCCATTTATGTGCCAATGATCATACCGGGAAGATTCACCTATAATAAACACATAAACTTGTCTTCCGGATGGTTGGGATAGATAATAAGTAGAAAAATGAAAATTTTTGGCACTGTCAAGATTATTTCTTTTTATTCCAACAGATTGAATAATACTGCTAAAAAATGAAACCGGGTAATATTGATTTAGAATACCGTATAAAGAATTTACCTTAAAATCTTTCTTCAATTGGAAGATTTTCCACCAGAATAAACCAGTACATATCAGGGAAACTATTAAAGCCAATACAAGCGGAATCTTTTTAATTCTGATATTATTAACTACAAAAAAATATATTATAGTCAGGGCCACTAAGATCAAAATATAACCCATGACATATCCGGAAACTAATTCTCTTGCCTCACGTAAGCTTGTTTGTGAAACCAATCTGATGAGCTCAGGACTTAGATTCAGATTATATAAGTATATTGAGTAACAAATAAAAGGCACAAAAAATACAAACAGGTAAAGGACCTTAAAAAATAATCTAATATTCCAGAAGAAAAAAAATAGGAAACCTAAAATAAATGTTATAGAAAGACCTTCCCAACTTATCATAAGTCTGATTCCTTGTCCATTCAGGAACAAAAAAAATAAATTCGGAAATGTGATTATCAGTAATGCAACTAATATTGATACGAATGATCTGGCAAGGTTACCCATGCTATTTGGCGTGATAAATAAACAATATGAAGCAAATAATAGGCGCTCCGACTTGCCAAATTTAAGGAATAATCGAGAGATTTAATATTCCCTAACCTGATTGATGGGAGCTACAATTTTAAAAACTTCTGGGTTACAGAAATATTTTTTAACCCTGTTACATTTAGCAAATATAAGCCAGGTACAAGGTTATGCACATCTATATCCTGACTAAATGAGTTGGTATGCGACTTATTAGCCTGGTAAACGGACATCAATTTACCTGTGAGGTCAAAAATCCGAATAGCTAATGGACCATCATCTGGGCTATAGAAAAATACATGAAGTATACTACTTACCGGGTTAGGATAAAGAATCAGGGAAGAATTCTGAGTGGAACCATTTGCCTGTACTGTAAAGCTAAAGCGTGATGTAGCCTTTGCACCAGAATTATCTGTTACAGTCAATGTAAATGTATAAGTACCCACATCCAGATTTTGCAAGGACAACACTGATGAATCCCATCCCTGAACAGTAATATCCGTGGGGCCTGCAATCTGATTCCACTGATAGGATACAATGCTGCCATCCGGATCATAGGATTGGCTACCATCCAAAACCAATGCATTGTTTGGGAAAATAACCAGGGTATCACCGCGGATATCGGCTACTGGTGGAATATTGGGCCTGGGTTTTACAATGATTTGCACAGTATCTGATGCAGTAGCTCCATTGTTATCTGTAACAGTCAATTGAAAGACGTATGTACCTTCTACCAGACCATATAAAGTAGGTTTAGGTGTATTGGCTCCAGTAATTGTATATACATTTGGTCCTGAAACGTAGGACCAGCTATAAGAAACTATTGTTCCGTCGGGATCATAAGAAGCCGAGCCATTTAAAGTTGCCGTATTGTAGGGTAAAATAATGGTAATATCAGCACCGGCATTGGCAATGGGTGGCTTATTGGCAGGAGGAAGAACGATAATTGTGAGTTGATCAGAAGCAGAGACATGATTGCTGTCGGCCACAGTGAGCTGAATGACATATTTACCCGCTGTAAGATTTTGTAATATGGTTTGTGATGATAAAGAATCGCTGAAAGATGCATGGCTGGCCGGAGGCGCAGCAAGGATCTGCCATTGATAATAGGCAATGCTTCCGGATGAATCTGAGGAACGACTTGCATCCAGCCAAACAGTATCCTGAGGTAGTTGAATTGTTCGGTCAGAGCCCGCATTTGCAACAGGAGCATGTGTATTATTCGGATTGACATTCACGGTGACATATCCGCTATCTGTTGCTCCCTGAGCATCTGTTACTGTGAGTTTAAAAATATATTGTCCGGCTGCTAATCCTTTAACCCAGGTTTTAGCCGATAAACTATCCGTAATGATATATGCACCAGGCGCCTGTACCTTGGTCCAGTTAAAATGCAGGTGTGTGAAATCACTGTCATCCGGATCATAGGATGCAGAACCATCAAGCAAAGCAGAATCAACAGGAAGATAAATGATAATGTTTCGGTTGGTTACTGCTACAGGTGGACGATTCGTTGCAGGAATAACAACAATCCAAACGGTATCTGTTGCCGTGGCTCCCGCATTATCGGTAACATTCAGCTGGAAAAGATAATTTCCAGGTTTTGAAAAATGGGCCCAAGTTTTTGGTGAAGATGCACTGTCTATTTTCCAACCAGCAGGCCCCTGTTTGAGTTGCCAGAAATAGGTTGTGATATATCCATCTGGATCGGAAGAAAGACTACCATCCAATAATACAGAGTCTGCAGGAAGACGAATGGTATCAGCACTAGCCAATGCTTTTGCCACCGGAGGTTTATTGGGATGAGGAGCATATTCGTACGCCCCTACATCAAAAGCAGCACCATAAGGTCTTGCATTCCCGTCCAGATCAGTTGTGATGCCATAACTTCTAAGATCCATACCGGCATCGACAGCCGGAGAACTCGGCAGCAGGTGATAATTGTCTGCGGCGGGATTCACAAAACCTGCTTTATTGATATCGGATATGAATAGATTATTCCGGATATCGTATTTGATCTGATAACCAATGGAAACAGCAGGAGGAATGTAAAATCCAGAATCGGGTTTATCGTAAAGCGGTTTCTGAATGTTTACCAGAAGATTGTTGTAAAACCGGTTTATGGTATCGGTTGTAGTGCCCCAGACAATGATACCGTTGCCTTTAATATTGACAAAAGTATTATTGAATACCCAGACAGCAGTTGGTTCAATACCGGCTTGCCCACCGCCTATTTGTATACCATCGGTATTGCTGTTGCATATAACATTATTATAAAATTTAGTTAATCCGGCTCCTAAAATCTGAACCGGCAATGTTTGTGCATGGTTGATCACATTATTATATACTTCTGCCCGTGTATTTCCGCCAATTAAAATGCCCATTCCCTGCCCGTAACCACCATTTAACCCCGGATAATTGATGTAATTATCATGGATAAGATTGGTTCCGTAATAGGCTTCTGCTAACTGAATGGCATCATTTCCTGTTGAATCAAAAGTATTATCATAGATTTCTATATCCTTTATTAAGGGATTATATAATGTATCAGGTGTGCAGGTATTATCTACCTGATAATCTGCAGTCCGGCCGATATAGAAGCCTTCGTAACCTGTACCCACGACCTTTATGTGGTAAAATTTTATATCTTCCATCGTATAATTCTGGCGCCAGGTGGAAGGATCACTGCATACTGCCCTCGTTAAACACACGATTCCGGATCCTCTGACATGATTAATAAAAACATTATGAACCTTAAAGTGATCCGTATGTTCCTGCAAAATGATTCCATTTACCGCACCCCCACCTTCGCTAGCTGGTGTACCAACAAGCTCAAAACCATATTCAATTCCAGGGGTACCAGACCCATTTATCTCAAAATAACTGGAATGATTTCCAATGATAAATGTATAGCCACCCGTGTTATTTACACCAATTCTAACTACACCTCCACAGTTTTGAATGACTACTGGCGCTTCAGGGCTTCCGTTAAGATGCTCAATTGATAGATTTGGATAATCACCGGCTGGTATACAGATCGTATCACCTGGTTGAATATTAAATTGGCTGTCAATATTTGGATACCAGAGTTGATTCCAAACAGGTAAAATGATACGCTTGTGTATAACCACGGGTGCAACCACCTGAATGAATACAGAATCCGCTGCAGAAGCTCCCGTACTATCTGTAACGGTTAACGAAAACTGATAGGTACCAGCAATAAGCTGTGAAATCCATGTCTGAGCCTGATTGCTGCTGCGAATCACTGCAGGCGCAGGTCCGCTGACCTGTTTCCATAAATAAGTAAGCCTTCCCCCTTCGGGATCATAAGAACCACTGCCATCCAGGAAAAGGGAGTCAACCGGTAAATAAACAGAATCGGTCGATGTGCGTATATTGGCCACCGGAGGCTGATTGGGGGGATTCTGCACATACACTTTCACCGTATCCGTAGCCTGCAATCCTGCATCATCGGTTACTGTGATGGTAAATACATAGATCCCCGCCTTTAAATTTCTTACGATTGTACTTGCCCGAGCAGGTGAAACTATGACAGCAGATGCATCTCCCTGATTCAAAGCCCATTGATATGTTGTAATGGTATGCAATGAATCATATGAACCAGATGCATCTAGATACACACTGTCATTGGGAAGCGTAATGGATATATTTTTTGTCTTCAGGACAATGACTGGCGGATACTGGGCAGGAGCCGGATTTACCGTAACAAATACAGTATCTGTTGAACTCAAGCCATTGTTATCCGTTATGGTAATTAAAAAGGCTGCATTGCCGGTCTGCAGGCCCGTGACCCAGGTACCAGCCTGAGCAGGAGAAAGGATACGTGCAGTATTTCCGCTGATTTGTGCCCATCGGTACTGTACAATCGTACCATCCGGATCCGTTGATGCGGATGCATCCAGATACACACTGTCTGTTGGCAACGTAATGGTGATAAAACGGGATGCTAATTTTACCACAGGTGGCTTGGGAGGTGCCGGATTCACCTGTATGGTGACAGTATCCACCCCTTGCAAACCTCCATTGTCTGTGACAGTAAGAGTGAAACGATAGCTACCTGCCTGTAAACTATCCAACCAGGTTTTCGGTTGATTTGGGGTAATGATTTTGGCCTGGTTGGGCCCGCTGATCTGTTTCCATTGATAATTCGTAATCGTTCCATCTGGATCATAAGATCCGCTTCCATCCACCTGCACACTATCCACTGGCAAGGTAGTTGTTACATTTTTCGACGATAATTTCACTACCGGAGGCTGATTGGGAGACGGAGGCAAGGAGTCCACAGCACCTCTGGCATACTGCAACATCCACTCATAGATATTCATGGATTTGCCATTGATGGTTTCCCGGTAATTGGGATTGTAATAGTTATTCCAGCAGCAATGCCCACCATGATATGAGGTAAATCTGGCGTGACCAGGTGCATAAGCATTGATGCTATCCATACCTTGCTCCGTTTTTAAACCCCATAAATCTCCGCTCGGATCACCAAAACCCCATGCATATATGCTGTCAGAAGCTATATTGTAGGCATCCGGATAACTGGGAGTAGTAGCCATACTCATAGGCACAATTGCAGCTGCCTTAAAATTGGGTGTAACCTGATAATGCGCAGAATAATTCCATGTGGTCCATCCACCCGCACTCAATCCGGTTAAATAAATTCTGTTCGTATCCACCCGATACTTTTGTACCAAAAATGCAAGAATATAGGGTACCGCTTTAAAATCAGTACTCCATGAACTAGCCTGGGGCGATACCACAATAAATTTATATGGCATGCCATCTTTTGGATTGATGAAATAACTGGGCCATTGATTATGCGCGATAAAATAGGCCGGGCCACCCGCACCAGTGCTATTGTATATTTTGCTAAGATCCGTACCCGATTCCCCGGATCCATGAAAAAACACCAGCAGGGGATAGGTGTGGCTGGTAGAGGCATAATCATCCGGCAAATGAAGCAAGGCCCCTTCTGTAGAACCGTATTGATTGATAGGTACCTGAATGGCAGATTGATCACCCTGGGCTAGCGAAATAAATGGCAGACAAAGCATCACCGCTGTCAACATCTTCCAGGGGGCATACAGAACCGTCATACGAAAGCAAGAATGCCAACTCACACATATCTTGCTTTCAAAGCTGGTTTTTTTCATAGGCAACGGACGTTTATAAAAGTTGCACGTACTCCGTAACTGTTATCAGGATATTCATAAGATATTTCAAAATGAATTATTTTTCCATAAATAAGGGAAATATCAAAAAAACGCTAAATTATACCCAAAAATAATGCTAAAATTTTCATGTATGCAAGCCGTCCGCGCCTATACTTTTTGTGAGATCGCTACAAGCAGAGCCAATTCCTGAATAATTTTTTGAATACCTGAAATCTTACACATGAATAATAATTCTAAATTATGAATAAAAAAATTTATTAACATACAAAATTTGAATTTATCTAAATAACTGGCAAAAAATTAGAAAATTACTACCCATGCAGGAAAAACAGGCTCTCGCAATTTTTGATTTTGATCATACCCTCACTACAGGCGACACACTCCTGGCTTTTATTCAGTTCGTAAAAGGAAGGAATAAATTCATATTTGGATTACTCAGGCTTTCTCCTGTATTAATATTGTATAAGCTGCATCTGATGAGCAACCAAAAGGCTAAGGAAAAAGTACTGACTCACTTTTTCGGAGGAATGAACGCCAGAGAATTTGCAAAGTACGGTATGGCATTTCAGGAGAATATTTTGCCGGGCATGTTACGCAAAGAAGCTATGGAAGCTTTATCTTTTCATCAGAAAAGAAATAACCGGGTTATTGTAATAACAGCTTCTGCCGGGGAATGGGTTGCTCATTGGTGCGACCAACAGGGTATTTTTTGCATTGCCACTCAGTTGGAAATCAGGGAAGGAAAAATAACCGGGAAAATAAAAGGAAAAAATTGCTATGGGAAAGAAAAATTACGAAGGCTGCTGGAAACGATTGACATAAAACAGTTTGAAGAGATTCATGTGTATGGCGACAGCAGAGGAGATAAAGAATTATTAAGCATAGCCACTCATCCGCATTACAAAAGCTTTTGAAATATGCGCATGTGTTATTTAATACAGGCACATAAATATCCGGAACAGGTAGCACGTTTGGTGAAACGGATTGCTCATCCATCAATGGATATTTATATACATGTGGATAGAAAAGCAAATGAAAAAACATTCAGAGAGGCCTTAAAAAATGAAGAGGTGCATTTTATACGGAACAGGATAGATGTCAGATGGGCAGGATTCAGCAATGCGCTTGCAACAGTAAATGGATTAAGAGAAATCATTTCAACCGGAACAAATTATGATTATATTCATGTAATTAGCGGGCAGGATTACCCTATCAAGTCGAATGAATACATCGTAAATTTCTTCAAGGAACATGCAGGCAAAGAATTTATGATGTATAAATCAATATATGATGAATGGACAGAAGCATTGCCTAAAATAGAGTATTACCATTTTGAAGACTGGAAAATAAAAGGAAAATATCGCCTGAGCTTTTTCCTGAAACGGATTCTTCCTAAACGTAAATTCCCTTATGGATGGAAACCCTATGGTTATTCCAGATGGTTTTCCATAACAACCAACCTGGCAGAATATATGCTGAACTTTATAGACGACCATCCGCAATTTGTAAGGTTTTTTAAATATACAACATGCGGAGATGAGATATTCTTCTGTACAATTGCACATTATTCACCTTTTGCAGGAAAAATAGTGAACGACGATCTCAGATATGTGGATTGGTCAACAAAAGTTGCAAACCCAAAGGCTGCCAACCCTAAGATACTCACAAGGGAAGACTTTGAAAAACTAAAAAATTCCAGCAAATTATGGGCAAGAAAATTTGATATGAACACAGACATAGAAATATTGAATCAGGTAGATGAGATAATTCGGTAATTACGGGTCAAAATAGAATAGTATTGGGATTTTACATAAATAGAGTAATGTTGGTCAATGAATTTATATAACTGAAAATAATATTTTATATTGGATGGGACCATATAGTTAAAAACCTTGCTTGAGGAGTGAATAATAATCGTCTTTGCAGGATGATGCTTAAACAAATAAATATATTCATTCCAGATTTGACGAACACAACTTTTTTTCAATACCACAACATAAAAAATGAATCTCCCGTACAAAACGAATGGGAGTAAAAAGATTTAACACAAAAAGCATATTATTCCCTTTCCGGATATTATCGTAAACCTCAACGGCATCTCCGGGAATAATAAAATAATGAATAGAAGGAAATTACAAGATATCGGATTAATACATGAGTTTAATCACTTGACCTCGGAAAGCTACTTTGGGAATTAATATCGAAAATTAATCTGTTAGTAATGTATCATTTCATTGTACAACAGAAAACGTAATTTACTAAGTATGAATCTACAAGCTTATGCAAATAAAAAGATTAAACTAGAACTTGTGTAAAAAACTAAAATAAAAATCGAGTAAGTAATTAAGATATGAGATTTAATCATAAAAAATACATACAAAAATCTTATACAATCAGAATACAAGAAAAAATGATAATATAAGGGATTACTCACGCTTTTCCCAGACCATTAAAAAGCCACCTGTACAGAAATAGGGGAGCATATCTGCCAATTCGCAATCCAGTCTCTGCAAAAAGGGAATTCTTTTTGTAAAAAAAGAAAAAGGAAATACATCTTCCATGAAATTGGATTTACTCCATCGGGTAATCACAAATCCCTGACTTTTAGCCAGATTCTTCAATTGCCTTCTGGTAAAAAACTGTACATGATCGAGCCGATCGGCGGCTGATTGAGCAGTTGTACCCCTATAACCCATAATCTTTTTAACTTTCAGGAGATAATTCCATAACATAGGTTGCCGATTCCGAATATACAAAGTAGGTCTTGTAACCAGCAATTCTCTGGGACCATATCCGTTTGGGACCGTAACAATCAGTTTGCCATTTTCTTTCAGGAGTTTATTTATTTGCTGGAGTAAAACTTCCGGATGATCCAGATGTTCCAACACCTCACTGCAGATAATCACATCAAACTGCGCCCCTTCCATAGTTAATTTTTCCGCATGCATTACCTCAAATCGTACATGTTCCCACATATTCAATTTACGCGCCTGATCAATAGCTTTTTCGCTAATATCCACACCTAATACGCGAAAACCCATTCCACCAAGGTATCTGCTAATCACTCCATTTCCACAACCTATATCCAGTATCGTTGAATATATAGGCAGATGCTCAACCTGCTGCCTGATAAAATGAAGCCGCTTCACATCAACTATGCGATCATACTCGTATTTCTCAGGCAGTATGTACGATGGACTTAGTTGGGTGGACAGTGCGTTCATAAATATTCTCAATTTGGTGAATCGTATGAATAATATTGAATTCTGTTTCAACGGTATATCTTGCGGCCTTCTGCAATCGGGATCTTAAATCACTGAGAGAACATAATTGCAAAAGAAGTGAAGATAATGAGTCATGATCCTGAGGAGCAAATAATAAGCCGTTCTCACCATTCGTAATTACTTCACGATGAGGTGGAATATCAGATACTACAACTGCATTTTCCATAGCCATGGCTTCCAGCAAGCCTATTGGCAGCCCTTCCCAAAGGGAAGGCAAACAATAAATATCAGTAGCTGCAAGGATATCAGAAATATCCTGCCGGAAGCCAAGCAGACGAACATACGGAATAAGATTACGGCGGGTGAGCCAGGTTGAAATATCAGGCATAAGTTCACCATCTCCTACCATGACAAGGAATAACCAATGATCTGTTTCATGTAATGCTTTTTCAAAGGCATTCAAAAGAACAAAAGGATTTTTTTGGGCAGTCATTCTTGCCACAAAGGCAATTACAACTGCATCATCGGGGATAGATAATTCATTGCGTATGTGAGAGGTAACATGTCTTCTGGTAAACTTGTTCAGATCAACCCCGTTCCGTATCACAACGGAATTATATTTATTCAGATAATACTGTCCTGATTGCTGATCAGCATAAGAAACATTGATATTAAGAGTAGTACGCCGCGTAATCCAGTTTTCGGCCATTCGCCGTAAGTAAAAGTAAAATTGAGATTGACCAGGATGAAATGACCAGCCATGAATGGTATACAACACAGGAATTTTAAGCAATCTGGCAACAGGCACGAGATTGCTGGCAGCTCTTGAACCATGCACATGAATAATATCCGGATGTATGCTTTTCAACAGCCGGAATAAAGATGAAAAAGAAGAAAAATGAAAAGCCTTACGTATCGGAATCACAATGCATTGAATACCCTTCTCCCTGAGGGCTTGTATCATTGGTCCATCTGTAAAACTCAATACTGAGTGCTGATATATGGAAGAGTCTAACCCATCTATTAACTGAAGAATATAAGTTTCACCCCCACCAATTTTACCCTGGCGGATAGCATGGAGAATATGTATTTTATCATTTGGCATGGATGAATAAAACTTAATAAATTTTCTGAAAACTTTTGGTCTGAGTTGATAATTAAAAATGAGTTATGCAACATCAGATTTGCTATACGATATTATCACTTCGCTATCCACTTTTGATACCACATCTGAAAAACCAGAATCTGCCAGATCTTTTGATAATTTATTTTTTTACCCGATAAATAGGCATCTCTCAATTGAATGATAGGGTCAGAATGGAAAAGTCCTGTCTTATTCAAAGCATCTTCATTCACAAATTCGATTAGCCTGTCGGATAATTGCTGTTTAAACCATATCGTCAGGGGTGCAATGAACGGGCGCTTGGGCCTATCCATCAGATCTACGGGAATGTATTTATGTACGATTTGTTTAAGCAGATATTTATTTATTCCGTTACGGATCTTCATGCTTCCGGGTATACGCGCTAGCCATTCTATAAGCCTGTGATCTAGCATGGGTTCCCGACCCTCTATGCTCACTGACATAGTGGCTCTATCAACCTTAACCAGATTATTATCAACTAGAAATGTTTTAACATCTATATTCAGCAACTCATTCAGAGAGTCAGAAAAAGCAAATCCATTTATATCAAAAGCTGTCGGGTATGTTTCAATCTCTCCTGCCAATATGGTTCTAACCTCCTTTTCTGTCATATATTGGCTAATCAATTTAAGAGCACTCCTTGGCTTCCCATCTTTCCAGATCCGGGCCATTTTCTCGTATCGGGTAGAAAAATTGTACTGATCTTTCAGTACAGGAATAAGATCCGGAGAAATCCACTTCATGATACCCGAAAGAGAAAGCTGCAACCACCTTGGAAAGGCATGGGTATAATATAAAGACTGATTAAATTTTTTATAACCTCCGAAAATTTCATCTCCTCCATCGGCCGACAAAACCACTTTTACTTCACGGGATGCAAACTGGCTGACAAGTATGGTGGGAACAACAGAATTATCAGCAAAAGGCTCATCATAAATCTCGGGAATCCGCGATAACATGCCTTCAGCATCTGCCGCTGTTACATACCACTCGTAATGATCTGTTCCCAGGTATGATGCGATAGCTTTTGCGTCAGCTGCTTCGTTAAATGCCTGTTCATGAAAACCTATCGTGAATGTTTTCAGCTGATTGGATGAATGAGTCTGCAGCAATGCAGCCACGCTTGTACTATCATATCCGCCACTCAGAAATACCCCCACCGGAACATCGGCTACCATCCGGTATTGATAGGATGAAAGCATTAATTCCTCGGTATGCTGCAAAATTTCTTCGGGAGATAAATCCAAAGGTTCAGACCTGTAATATGAAGAAACATCCCAATAGCAGGAAAGAGAAGTCTCTCTGGTGGCAAGATCTATTGAAAAGATATGCCCGGGTAAAAGTTTATGGGTATTTCTGAAAATGGTATAAGGAGCAGGAATATAACTATACTCTAAAAACAAGGCAAGTGCATTAGGGTCAATTTCAGAATGAAAACCCGGATGGGCATGAAAACTTTTCAATTCGGAAGCAAAAAGCAACAACCGATCATCCCAATAATAATACAAAGGCTTTACACCCACCCTGTCGCGCACAAGATATAATTTTTGCGCTTGTTCATCTAAGATTGCAAATGCATACATGCCTATGCAATACCGGAGCACATCCGTTCCCCAGCAATGAAAGCCTTTTAGCAAAACCTCCGTATCACTTCTCGATTGAAAACGATATCCTTTTTTTTCGAGAATATCCCTAATTTCAGAAAAATTGTATATCTCTCCGTTGAAAATGATAGTTAAATGCTGAAACTGCATAGGCTGATGCCCGCTCTGTGACAGATCCAAAATAGAAAGACGCCTATGACCCATACCTACAGCAGCACCAGCAGTTTGAAACCATGCATATCCGGCATCATCCGGCCCGCGATGTTGCAAAACATCCGTCATTCTCCGTAAAATATCCGGAGATGAAGAAGACTGAAAATCACAGAAACCGGAAATACCGCACATAGAATTAAAATTATTAAGAAGCCGGGTTAAAAACGTTCCAGTATATAGCCTTCCAGAAAGCCGAAAGGTGAGCAAACTGTTTCTTTATGAGAAAATGAAAAGTATTCTTGGGAACTGTAAATAATACAAAATAGAGCATGAAAAACAAAAATACAGGAAACCGATTATTTCTTCTCATAAACAGCAGACGGTTACGGTTAATATAATATGTTTTAAGAACGCTATTTTTCCCTGTAGTCATAGATTCCTTATGGAAGATCAGCGAACGATATTGATAATATATCTTATATCCTGCTTCCCGCAATTTTTCACACCAGTCAAATTCTTCATAGTACAGAAAATAAATTTCGGGTAAATATCCAATTTTATTTATCACTCCTCTGGAAATCATCATTCCTCCTCCATGTGCATAATAGGTTTCTCTTATTTCATCGTACTGGCCTTTATCAACCTCCCCGCATCCGATCATTTTATTTCTACCCGTGAATACATTTACCTTGGTATACCCGGCATATTCAATAATATCTTTATGATAATAGTATCTGAATTTCGGGCACACAATACCCGCATCAGGAAAACGGGTAAACACATCCAATAGTCCTTCAATAATATTGGTAGTTAATTCTGTATCGTTATTTACCAAAAATAAATAATCACCCTTCGCATGCCTTATCCCTATGTTGTTACCACCTGCAAATCCAAGATTTCTATCATTTCTGATAAATAAAACGTCTGGATAAACTTCCTTAAAAAAATGAAAAGGATTTTGTGCGGATGCATTATCTACAATAATAACTTCAATATTCGGGTAGGATAATTTCTTAATAGATTCCAACAATTCGGCTGTATGATGCGGATTGTTGTAATTAACCGTGATGATGGAAACAAGCGGTAAATTATTCATACTCATACAAAGGATTATTTACCTGATGTTGAAAATGAACCGTATGTAAAAAATTGCTTTTTGCCTCCCGGGCAGAAAATAAAGCTAAAAACATAGACGAGAAAATATAAGGGACATGAGACAAGCTTGGGAAAAAATATCTGAATAAAAATCCGGATGGCATAGCCAATAACAAGGAAAACACATAGAAGAATCCCAGAATAAGAAATACAATCCAGACAGGGTTTAGTACAGAAAAGAATAAGGTAGTTACCCCAAAAAGTATAGTAAAAGCAAAAATACAAGCACCCAGCAATAACCGAGGTGGAATAAGGGCTTGAAGTACAGACAAATTGAAATAATCGATATTGCCTTTCAGAAGTTGCAGAAATCCATTTCCAATATGGTTTTGTAGAAATTGGACGTGGCTAAACAACCATCTTTTGCGCTGTCTCGTAAATTGTGAAGAATAGGCCACCTTTTCATCAAATACGATTGCTCTTGGTTCATAAAAAATCTTAATTCCGGATTGGGTAAGCAGCAATTGTAGTTGTTTATCAAATCCTCCCAGGGTGTCAATCTGCAGAAATATTTTTTTCAGCAAGTGAAAATCAAAGGCCATACCCGATCCAATCACAGCAGAACTGAATCCCAAAGCCCTGTTACCCATCCGGAACAAATGATTGTTGATCATTTCACTGGCTGCATCCAGAACAGCAAAAGGAGTATCCAGATTTTTGGCCACCCGCTGCCCCTGAATAGCAAGATAACCTTCGGCAAATGATCTATTTATATACATCAAAAAATCGGGATGCAAAACATTATCTGCATCGCAGATCAATGCTATATCATAATCATCGGTTATTTGCTGAAAAGCTGTATTGATGGCCTTTGCCTTGCTGCTTTTTTCAAAATTCACAGGAATCACTTTTGCTCTCGTTGTACGGAGCTTTTCTAGGGTTTCAGGTTGCAACTGATCAGCTATGATATATACGTCAAAACGATCTTCTGGGTATCTGATTTTATTATAACTTAATGCCGAGAAAAAAATAACTGCATCTTCCTTATATGCCGGAACCAATATGGCAATTTTGTGATACACTTCAGATACAGGCAATACAGGTGAAGAAAATTTACGTTGATATATTTTCGCGGCAACGGACAATAAAAGGATGTATCCGACGCAATAACCTGTATATACCAACAACACAGAAATAATAAGATAGCCCAGGAACATAAAATCTGCATTAGGATGAAATTAAAGCTCTTCCTTTTGAATTATGGCAAAAGGAGTGGAAAAAAGAATCCTGATATCTGAAATAAAATTTCGTCTTGTGGCATAATATATATCCAGACTTGTACGCTCCTCCACAGTCATGTCTGGTTTTTTGCTTTTGGTAATCTGCCATAAGCCGGTAATACCTGCCGGAGCAATGAATCGTGCAGAATATGTATCCGTAGTTAAAGTGGTAGCTTCATATATGGGTAAAGGTCGGTTTCCTACCAGCGACATATCACCTTTAATAACATTGAAAAGCTGAGGCAATTCATCCAGGCTGGTTTTCCGGAGCAGGCGACCTATCCGGGTCACCCGCGGATCATTTTTTATCTTCACAAATTTAGGCGATTGCTTGTGCTGACAATGATACCGATTCAATTTTTCTATCTCGAGTAGTTGCCTGTCTGCATCCTGAACCATGGTTCTGAATTTATAAAACTTAAATAACCGGAATCCTTTCCCTGCCCTCAGGGAAATATAAAACACCGGGCCCGGGGAATCCAGTTTAATGGCAATCGCAATGAGTATCAACAAAGGAGATAGCATCAATAACAGAAAAGATGCCACTGTAATATCGAATATGCGCTTGAAAACATAATCTATTCTCTCCTTCCAGGATATGGTCTCCGATCCCAACATTAACACCGGATGCTGAAAACGAATATGGTTGAAATGCTGATAAAACCGGATTTTATGATCAATCACATAAGGATTGGAATCAGCATAAATCAAATCATTAATCTGAGGAATCCGGGATTTGTAGTAGTGAATTTCCCGCATTGAATTTTTATGGGTAACAATCAGAAAAACCGGAACTGTACGCAATACAGTAAATTCCTGAATGTCATCCAAAAAATTCCTGATTTCCTGAATGGGAAAACGGATATCGCAGAAAATGGCGGAAAGAGAAATCTGATGAGCCTTAACCGGATCAGGATTTTCGCAAACTATTCTGAGCAATTCTTCCCTGGCCATGAACAGGTTTTCTGCCCAGATGCCCTGATAGCCAATAGCAGAGAGCTTGATTAACAACTCAGGTCTGCAGGGTCCTACAAATAATACCGTTTTATCGCTATCTTGCCTGAAAGCATGAATACCTGCCGACCTGGTGAAGGTGTTAAAAATTTCCATAGTACATGAATTATGGGGTTAATGGATGAAAGCATAAAGCACATTTCCTTCACCACAGATTTTTTTCAGCGGACTACATCATCTCATTCTATTTTATTGACAGACTTAAAAAGTACATCACCCATGCAAACCAGCCTGTTTGCCCGAGAAGTCCTCTGACATGTCAACTTTCTTCTCAAGTGCTTTCTTGATGGCCTCCAGAAGACGGGAAGGATTAAAGGGTTTCACCAAAAAATCGGCCACACCATATTCTTCACATTTTTGATCTATTTCTTCGCTGGAAGATCCCGATAAAATAATGATGGGAATGTTACCATAAATTGCACTGCTGGTCAGATTCTTCACCAAATCCCATCCATTGATATTGGGCATCTGCAAATCAGAAATGATGACATCAGGCCGGTTTCCCTGCGAAAGCCAATACATCGCTTCATATCCATCTGAAGCCGTAATCACCTGATAATATTTGCTGATAATGGTATCCAACAAATATCGAATGGGCTTGCTGTCGTCAATAATTAGTATCTTTTTCATTACTCTATGGGTTTTTGTGGAACTTTGCTGAACCATGACAGACCCGGAAGGTCTTCGGCCTTCTTCCTGCCTGCTGGCAGCTGAAGAAAATGAGGAGAAAGGTGTGTATACATTCCACATATGATCTTCTTTTAGGTTAACAAACAATGGACTATCGTTTTAGCTGAACAAATGTTCCAGCACATAAAACAACAGAAATGAAAGGATAATCACCCCCAGTGCCAATACCACCGGATTGGTTATCCATTTTGACTGTGAATGATGTTGTTTGGTAGCTGTTTGTTTCATAACTCACATTTTTTATGAATAAAAAATTATCGGAAACAATTTTAACATCGGTGGTTTTTCCGGAATGGTGGCCTTTCTGTGAAAGAACAATGTAAAAGTACAGAGAGCATTTTAGGCTTCAGTTTCGAAATTGGTAAACGGTTGAAAAATCTTGGTAAATGCACAGATTAAAAAGGTAAAGCCCTGGTCTGCATGGAAGTACATCTCTATCCGGTCAGTTCATCTGCTTGAAAGCCTTTTCCGGCACCTATATTTAAAAAATAATATACTTAAAATCAGCAAATAACAATGTAGATATTAATTAAATATGGATTATTTTCTATGTTAGTCAGCTGTTTTCCGTTTTCCTGGATAGAAAAAAACCGTGATTCACCAATTAGAATGGACAGATAACCCATTAGCATGCCGGATCTTACAGGAAAACTATTACTTTGGCCGTGTCAGTTTTTGATTTATTTTATGAGAACAATCGAAATTATATTCTGGATTTTTGCCGCTGTCATTTTCTACGCCTATATCGGGTACGGTTTACTCGTCATGCTGATGATTTGGGTAAAAAATCATATCGGAAAGCCTTCCCCCTTGCCCTCTGCCGACCATTTTCCGGAACTGACACTAATCATATTTGCCTACAATGAGGCATCCTGTATCGAAGAAAAAATCAAAAACAGCCTGGAGCTTGTATATCCGGAAAACAAAAAACAAATGCTGGTCGTCACGGACGGATCCACCGATGGGACACCTGATATAGCCCGGAAATTTGAAGGTATTCAGGTATTGCATGAACCTGAACGCAAAGGGAAAACTGCAGCCATGAATCATGCCATGGCATTTGTACACACAGAAATTGTGGTATTTACAGATGCCAATACGCTGTTGCGAAGTGATGCCTTGCTTCAGCTGGTAGCCCCTTATGCAGATCCGCGAGTAGGCGGAGTGGCCGGAGAAAAACAGGTGCTTGCCGATGCTCAGCATGTGGCTGGGCAAGGCGAAAGCCTTTACTGGCGCTATGAATCGTGGTTGAAGCGAAACGATGGCAAACTCTATACCGTGGTAGGAGCAGCTGGGGAACTGTATTCCATTCGCACCCGACTTTATGAACCTCTGCCGGAAGATACCATTCTGGATGACTTTGTTTTATCGCTCAATATTGTACGAAAAGGCTACCGATTTGCCTATGCTCCTGAAGCCCGGAGTATGGAAGCTCCTTCGGAATCACTTGCTGAAGAACAAAAACGGAAAATAAGAATTTGTGCAGGAGGATTTCAGGCTATGAGCCGCCTGCTTCCGCTCTTCAATTTGTTTAAATACAAGCTGGCTTCATTTCAATACATTTCACACCGTGTACTGCGCTGGGCCCTGGTACCTTTTATTCTTCCCGTAATTTTTTTATTGAATATAGAGTTGATGCATGCGCACATATCACCTGTATATAACCTGACCGGTTATGGACAGATGTTGTTTTATGCCATTGCCTGGTTGGGATATGGATTTGCCCTGCAGGGAAAGAAAATTAAAGGCATATATCCGGTTTATTATTTTGTTTTTATGAACGTTGCAGTATACGCAGGCTTATGGCGATGGATAAAAGGAAAACAAGAAGTGAAATGGGAAAAGGCAAAAAGGAGTCATTCGTGGATTTCTGCATATATGATGTAAAAATGAGCAAGATTAAAATATTCCCTCCCATACAACTGCCCGATCGGCTTCCAGCGCATATTCCTGCACTTGACGGCCTGCGGGGCATGGCAATTTTACTGGTTTTACTGTATCATTGTTTCCCATTTTTCATCACTAAACTGGGATGGACAGGGGTAGATTTATTTTTTGTACTTTCCGGATTTCTGATTACCGGGATTTTGCTTGACACCAAACATGAAAAAGGATATTATAAAAATTTCATCATCAGGCGTATACTGAGAATCTTCCCACTTTATTACCTGGTATTGTGCGTGTTGTTTATCTTCATTCCCCTGTTCGGATTAGATCAAGTCAGAGGTCATCAGTTTGGCTTTTATCAAAACCATCAGAAATGGTTCTGGTTGTACATGCAAAACTGGCTGTATTCGCTCCAAGGATTCCCATCCAATCATGCCCTGGTACACTTCTGGTCGCTGGCTGTAGAAGAGCAATTTTATATTTTCTGGCCATTTATAATCTGGCTGATACCCAGAAGGTGGATACCCGTCACTATATTGATCTTGATAGCTTTTGGCATTTTGTTTAGACTCAGATTAGGATCTTTAATCGGATTAGGATATACCTACCCGTATCTTTCCACTTTATCCCGAATGGATGCTTTGCTGGTAGGGGGAATAATTGCCTATTTGATTCGATTTAAAAAATCATTTTTGGTTCAACACACAAAATCTTTTTTTCTTTTATCAGTTTTGGGAACACTCATCAGCCTTTTCACCATCAGAAGTGCTAATTTTTTAAACTTATCACCTGTTTATACAATTATAGATATTTTGTTTGGTTGCCTACTCATCTATAGTTTACATACCGAAACACATGTTTTTTCGTTTTTGTTTCGTTCGCCATTGCTTGGATTTCTAGGCAAATATTCTTACGGAATTTATGTTTATCACTACCTGCTTTATCAGATGATAGGCATGCATTTTTTTAAAATGAATCCAGTAAATGGAATTCCAGAGACTAATTTGATGAATAAACTCACTTTTGGGATCGCGATCACCGGACTTAGCATTGGAATCAGCTGGATAAGCTACCACGTGTGGGAGAAGCCATTTTTAAGTTTAAAAAAGTATTTCTATCCATCTTCGGGAAAGAAAACTTCTCAACGCATGCAAATGCAATCAAAAATTACAAGCAAAATATTCTGATTCACAATAAAGGGATGATTTTTTGCGATTACCAGATTTTTTAAAGCTTTTACCAATTCCCACACATTCAGAAAAAAACCTCTGAATAGCTTTACAGAAATTTCAATACCCAACCTGTCCCTGATAAAAACCATTTTTCTGAAAAACAGTTTATTTTCAAATTGTTCGATATATGAAAAAGTTTTACTTATCTTTCATCCTGATCCTGAGCATCGGCGTCGGTCACAGTCAGTTGTATGCTCAGGTGCTTAACCCCAACGACCCCGTAGTTACTTACGATTCAACGCATCCTCCTACCCTGCCTCCCTGGGATTCCATAGGCAAATGGGTGCGGACCGTGCGCATGAACTGGAATACTACTCAATACAAGTGCTATATATACAGAAATATGGCGTTTCGCCTGTTGTTTCCCAAAACCTGGACGGATACTTCCACCAAGAAATATCCCATAGTGATTTTCCTGCATGGATTAGGTGAAAGAGGACCTATTTATGATAATGAATTACAATTAAAATGGGAAGGGCAAACCTTTCTGAATGCAGTGAATAATGGGCAATTTGATGGCTTTGTACTTTATCCTCAAAGTACAAATGGATTCTGGGGGGAACCGTTATACAGCAATTTGATTAATATCATCAATTACATGTCAGTTAACACCAAGCTGGATCTAAACAGGGTATATATTTCTGGACTCTCTGCAGGCGGATCAGGGGACTGGGCATTTCTTACCAGTTATCCTACCTATTTTGCGTGTGCAGAAATCATCAGTGCAGCCTATACAGATTTAGCTAATTATATTGATACACTAAAATACATTCCTATCTGGCTATCACAGGGAGGATTGGATGGGAATCCTTCTCCTTATACTTCTCAGTATATTGTGAATTTGCTTCAGCAAGCAGGCGCCCCTATTACTTATACAGTGTACCCCAATGCAGGTCATGGTGTATGGGACCTACACTACGCTGAACCAGATGCTTTTCCCTATTACAATCGCGCGAATAAAACAAATCCGGTTGTTTTTTACGGGCAAACGCTCTTCTGTCCGGAGGACACCAATAATATACATGTTACATTAGGTATATCTCCAGGATTTAATGGATATCAGTGGCGCAAAAACGGGGTATTATTGCCTGACACGACCAATAGTATCGTCGTTACTTCACTGGGTACTTACGATGCACGGATCAAACGGGGTAATACCTGGTCATACTGGTCTGCCACACCGGTAGTCATTGGCGTGAAGCCGCCTACGCAAACACCTAATATTCAGGTAGCCCCACACATGAGTACGGTGATTCCGGCCCCAGATGGAAATACATCCGTTACACTCACTTTGCCATCGGGTTACGTGAGTTACACTTGGAAAAAATATGGTACGGATTCCGTCGTGAGTACCCAGCAAAATTTTACTACCAGTACGCCGGGTAAATACGTGGCTTTGGTTATGGAAGCCGGCGGATGTTCTTCCCTGCCTTCCGCTCCTTTCACGGTGATCAATGCCAATGGACCCAATCCGCCTGATCCTGCATCCAATCCTATAGCCATTGCGCTTTCTCAAACCAAAGTGCAACTTTCCTGGAGCCAGAAACCCAATCCTGTAAATAACGAAACCGGTTTTGAGATCTATCGCAGCCTGCAGAAAGATACCGGTTATCAGCTGATAGCCATCAATCCGGCCGACTCCACCGTATTTATTGACAGTACAGTAAATCCCAATACCACTTATTTTTACCGGATCCGGGCCATAGACTCCACAGCTGCGAGTGCAACAACAGCTCCTGTAAGCGTGACCACTCTTTCAGATAATATTCCGCCTACTCCACCTACATTGCAATTGGTAAATGTTTCCCCAAATAGCATTTCTATCAAATGGAGCGGAGCCAGCGACAATGTGGGTGTGGTGAAATACTGGATATATATCAACAGTATGAAATCATACGTCACTACAGATACGAGTTTTATTCTCACCAACTTGCAACATGACAGCACCTATAGTATACAGGTTAAAGCTCTGGACGCAGCAGGCAATGTGTCCAACCCAAGTAATCAGATAACTGCCATTCCCCGATATGCCGGGTTATCCTATAACTTTTATACCTATACCGGCAATTGGAGTAATCTTCCTAATCTGAATAACTTAACTCCGGTATTCAGTGGTACATCCAATAATTTCTCCCTTTCACCTGCGACCCAAAGTACATACTTCGCATTTGCTTGGAATGGATACATTCATATACCCTATTCCGGAACATATACTTTTTATACTAATTCGGATGACGGAAGCCAATTGTTCATTAACAATACCCTGGTTGTGAATAATGACGGATTGCACAGCGCAACCGAAAAGAGTGGTACGTATTCATTTACGCAACCTGGCTGGTATCCGATTACTGTATGGTATTATCAGCAAACGGGCGGATTTTCCTTAACCGTGTCATGGGCAAAAAGCAGTGGCACAGGCAGCTTTGCCAAATCAGCAATCCCCGACAGCGCTTTTGCGGAAACGGTAAGTCCTTCCGGTGCCCTACCAACAGCGCCATCCAATATCAAAGCAACCGCTCTTTCCTACAACAAGATTCAGTTGCAATGGCAGGACAACAGCAATAATGAAACAGGATTTGAAATATACCGGGCAACTAGTTTGGGCGGACCTTATATGATTGTGAATACTACTCCGGCCAATACAACTCAATTTGTAGATAGCAGCCTGAAACCTGCAACAACTTATTATTACAAAGTGCAGGCGATCAATAACAATGGGGCATCGGGCTTTAATCTGGCAGATTTGAGCGGTTTGCAATATAAATATTACACCACCACCAGTGCGTGGAGCAATTTGCCTAATTTTGATAGCCTCAAACCTCTTTCCACAGGCACTGTAACCAATGTAACCCTGAGTCCGGCCACCCAGTCTACTAATTATGGATTTATGTGGACGGGTTATATCCGGATACCTGCAACAGGATCTTACACTTTCTGGACTTACTCCGATGATGGAAGCAAACTATACATCGATACACCTTACCGATATAATGCTACTGCACTCGTTAATAACGATGGTTTGCATGGCATGACCTACAAGTCGGGAACTGTCAATCTCACTGCAGGTCGCCACCTGATTACTATCACCTATTTTCAGGCTGGTGGCGGAGCTGGTATGCAGGTGCTATGGGGGCCTTCAAACAAACGTGTTCCCATACCCGACAGTATGTTTGCCAATCCCAACATGTATGCAACTACTTTATCTGCTCCCGCCATTCCCGTTAAACCTACTCAGGTAACAGCTACCGCCAATAATCCCAACCAGGTTACCCTGAGCTGGCAGGCTGGCGCAGGCAGCACGCGCTTCCGCATTTACAGGGCTACAGGCGATACGATCCATTTCCAACTACTAGCCTTTGTGAATGGGAACGGTCAGGCCCAATCCTATCAATTCATAGATTCAGGTCTGTATGCGAACACCTTATATACTTATCGCATTGCAGCTGAAAATATCCTTGGTCAGGATAGCGGATACAGCAACTGGGATACAGCAGTTACAGGCAATCATGCACCTCAAATCCTGCAACCGGCAACTTCAAATCAATACCAACTTATTAATCCCAATACTGTTTCACAGATACCGGTGAAAGCAACGGATGCAGATGGGGATCCACTTACATTGGGTGTGCTGAACCTGCCATCTTTCGGTAGTTTTCAGGATAATGGCGATGGTACAGGTGTAATTACGTTTACAAATCCAACGATGAATCAACGTGGACCTTATCCGGGAATTAAAGTTACCGTACATGATAATCATGGCGGAACGGATACTTCAACATTTAATCTGGCAGTAAACGATATTTATGCGGCTACACCGGTAATTCAGAATCAGATTACTATGAACGTAGCCACCACGCTGGATGATACCTTGAATGCCAATATCCCCACACCACGCGACTATGTGTATTTTTCAGTTAGTCCTATGCTGCCCTTCATGAAGCTGGATACGCTGAATGGCAGGCAGGCTGTATTGCATCTGAAGCCAGGATATGGTGATGCAGGGAATTATACCATTAGTGTAACCGTAACGGATAAATATGGCTTGCAGAGTTCCAGATTCTTTAACCTGAATGTGAACTATGTAAATCCCAATAAGAATTATTACCTGAATTTCAGCTATCAAACGCTTGCTCCTTCACCCTGGAACAACATCACAAGTCCGCAAATTTCAAACATAATGGATGATCAGGGAAACACGTCTTCTATTGGTTTTCATCTGAATCCGGCTGTGTGGAATGCTTATAATGGAGGTGCAACTACAGGTAATAATTCAGGAGTTTATCCAGATAATGTCATGAGAGAATATTATTATTTCGGCATATTCGGAGCACCGGATTCTGTGGAAGGTGTATTTACAGGCCTTGATACAACTCAAAGTTATAATCTTACCTTTTTTGCCAGCAGTATATGGAATGGTGTAAGTGATAATGGACATACCGTATTTAGAGTGGGCAATAAACTGGATTCCATTTATGTACAGAACAATACCAGCAGAACTCTTACCTTCCAGAATCTGATTCCACAAAATGATGGTACCCTTCACTTCATGATGAAAAAAGGATCAGATGCGCCTGTTGGCTATATCAATGCAGTGGTTTTATCATCCATTTACGATAATGGATTGCCACCACTCACTCCGTATAATCTGTCTGTCAGAAGCGGTAATAATGCCAACATCCTGAACTGGCAAACCAATGCATTCAATACAGCCAAAGGATTTGAGGTTTATCGGAAAGGACCTGCTGATACAGGATTTATTCTCCTGAATCCCAATCCGACAAACGGTGGGGACACCACATTTACCGATTCCAATATCCATGGCAATTCCACCTATGCTTATACCATCCGTGCCGTGAATCAACATGGATATTCAGGATTTTCTGATACTGTTTCTATTACAACTGCTGCTATTAATCCAATTATAAATGGAATTCCGAATAATCTTGTTCTCGCCTATGGTTCATCTGATACCGTGAACTTTGCAGGAACGGCAGACAATATTGACAGCATTAAATTTACCGGAGTAGGTTTACCTGCATTTGTTACACTAATTGATTCCGGTAATAATAAAGGGACACTTATTATTGCCCCATCTTCTCAGGATGATATAGGAAGTTATTCGTTTACCATTGCAGCAACTACCAATCATGGCGGGAAATCATCAACGGTTATCAACGTGCAGGTAAATAACAAGTATTTCCGCACCATACTTGTAAATGTTACAAATGCATATAGCCTGGCACCTTCACCATGGAATAACCTGGCAAACTGGGCTTTTGGAAATACAACAATTCCGCTTGTTGATAACACCAACAATCCAACCGGTTATTCACTGACCAATGTGGAAACATGGAGTGGATCTGCCGGATATGGAAATATTACCTATAATAATTCCGGAATCTTCCCTGACGCTGTGATCCAGTATTTTTATGTACAAACAGATACCAGTACACGTCATTTGATGTTTTCAAACTTAAATCGCGGAAAAAGGTATAACTTCATATTCTTCAACAGTTCGTTGTATAATACCGGAAGTACTGCCGCGGATTATACTACCACATTCAGAATCGGGAATCAGATTGATAGCCTTAATGCTTACCGCAACAGATCGGCGACAGTTCAATTAAATGGTATTCAACCTGATCATAACGGAAATATCACGGTTAGCATCAGAGCAGGAGCAAATTCTACTAATTCAATATTAAATGCTATCGTTGTTGAAGAATATGACAGTAGCTCCCAGGTTATTATTCCACCTACTGATCTTACAGCAAGTATTAATCCATCTAATGCAAAACAGGTTGTCCTAAAATGGAAAGATCAGGCATGGAATGAAAGCGGTTATACCGTATGGCGTTCTCTCAGTAAGAACGGAACATATTCCCAGATTGCAAGTCTACCAGCCAATTCAAAAACTTATATAGACAGCCTGGTAGCAGGAGATACTCGGTATTTTTATAAAATACAAGCCTACAACAGCAATGGAGTATCAGATTTCAGTAATATTGCAAGTGTGACCACACCATCCTATGCTATTTTCCTGAATTTCAATGCAAGAGAGGCTGGTGCGGGTAGCCCATGGAATAATGCCAATCGTTTCCCGAACAACGGAGATGTCTATACTGGGCTAAAAGATGCAAACGGAAATCTATCCAATTTAATCTTAACTATTCCACAAAACTTTGAAAGTGAAAATAATGTTGGGGTAGTTACCGGAAACAATTCAGGAATTTTCCCCGATCAGGTTATGCTGGGCGAATACTATCTCGATAATGGATTGGATACCGTTGTCATAGTATTGAGCAATCTGAATGTTTCGATGAAATACAACATTGTGTTCTTCGGAAGCCTGGCTGGATTTGGATGGAACAGCATCAGCATGTTCTTCATAAATGATAAAATGGCTACCCTTAGTGTGGCTTACAATTCAACCCAGACAGCAGAAATAGATAATATTTCTCCCGACCAGAACGGAACAATAACCATTAAGATTATCAATGCCTATGGTACACAATTTGCGATACTGGGTGCGATGGTTATTCAGGCTTATGATGATTATGATGACAATGGTCAGCTGAAGGCTACCCAACCTGGCAGTCCGTATATGTATCTTAAAATGTCGAATTCGATCCTGAATATAGATCAACATGATGCCATAGCCTATCCCAATCCTTTCCATAATGTGATCCATGTGGGCATTCCTGTTCAGAAAACGGGAGAAGATTACCAGATTCGTCTTATGGATGTGAGCGGTCAGATAATCTATACAAGGCAACTGGGAACACTTCCCTCAGGATGGAATGATGTTCGCCTGGATCTGTCCCGGCAGCAATTGTCGGATGGTATGTATTTGCTCAATATTCAGTCAGGCTCCGGTCAACATAACCAAACCCTGAAACTCATCCGGAGATAAACTGAAAACCAAAAATCCGGTCCTCCTCCCGGAGGACTGGATTTTTTATTATCTTACACAACAAAGAAATCCTGTTATGGATATCGTGTATTTCATTCGGGCCGTATGGAAACGCAAATGGCTGATTATCACCATATTCCTGATTACTCTGATTGCGGCCTATTTCTTTACACTACATGAAAAAAAGAAATATTTCTCCAAGGCAGAAATCGCTACCGGATTTACCATGAACGATCAGGTAAGGCTGGGTAACGATCAGGGATTCGATATTTATACCATTAATCTGAAATTCGACAATATCGTAAAAACCTTCACATCTCCTCAGGTGATCAGCCTGCTTTCCTACAGCTTGATCCTTCACGATCTCAATCCATCACAGACCCCCTTTCGAAATCCCGATGAGGCAGATCTTCAGCAGATATTCTCCCAAATTCCCAAAAATGAAGTCGTCAAAATCTTCTCCGAAAAGTTAGAGCAGATGAAGATGCTTTCTTCATTCGATAGTACAGAAAGAAAGTTAATTGAATTATTGAAAATATATGGATATGCTGAAGAATCATTGCTTGCAGATATTCAGGTATATCGTCTGGAACAAACTGATTATATTGATATTGACTGCACAACAGAGAATCCATTACTCTCTGCATATATCGTTAACACCCTTTGCAAGGAATTCAACAGATTTTATACCAGTTATCTGGTACAACGTTCAGCTGAAAACATTCAGTTGCTCGATACGATGATTGCACAAAAAAAGGCTTTCCTTGACTCCCAGCAAAACCGGCTTAACAATGTACTTCGAGGCGGAGATGCTGCCATTGCAGATGCAAACATTTCCCTGATTCAGGATTATCAAACCAAGCTTCAACAAAAACAAAGCGATCTGAACAATGCTCAAATCGCACTAAAAGAAGTAGAAAAGCAAATTGCACAATATGACCAGTTGCAGAAAACCATATTCGAAAATAACACATCCATTATTCAGTTAAATAGACAAATCAGTGACCTACAGGCTCAGTATGACAATAGTCCATCTCCTGATCTCGCTAACAAAATTGCATCTTTGCGCAGACAACTACAGGATAAATTATCGGAAAACGCACAAAACTCTCTAAGTGATTTGCCACCAAAAGCCACCTTGATTCAGAAACAATCAGATCTTCAGGTAGAAATACAATCAGACCAGGCCGATATCCAGAATCTGCAAAATTCAATACGTACTCTATCAGCAAATATCCGTTCATCAGCAGGTAAAAGTGTAATTATAGATGCACTCCAGAAAGAAGTAGATCGTGCCCGTGCTGATTATTTAAATGCACAGGAGAAATACAACAATATCATCAATCAGGGTGCACAGGATGCGGGTTTTAAACAAATTCTGATCGGGCAACCAGCAGTTAATCCCCAGCCTTCACACCGGATCATCATAATGGGATTATCGGGCATTACTGCAGTATGCTTGACCATTTTTATAATTGTATTCATTGAATATATTGACCTTTCTATAAAAACACCATCATTCTTTGTCAAGCAAACAGGTTTACCTATACTAAGCCCTGTTAATAAAGTGAATTTGAAAAAAAATAAAATATGGGAATTGCTATCCCAGGCCTCTCCGAAATCTGAAAAAAGGCAAAATACAATACGGGAGCTGATTCGGAAAGTAAGGCACCAAATTGAAAAATCAGGAAATCACATTATTTTATTCACCAGTACTGAACCTCAACAGGGAAAAACTACCCTAATCCAAGCTCTGGCATACAGTTTTAGCCTGAGCAAAAAGAAAGTGCTCATGATTGATACAAACTTCTGTAATAATGATCTGACAGTTTTAACAGGAGCAAGGCCAACATTAGAAAGCTTTTCAACCAGAAACTACAAAATCACATATGAGGAACTTGAAAGTCTGATCACACATACTTCCATTCCACTGATTGATGTGATTGGATGCGAAGGAGGTGATTATACACCCAAAGAAATCTTACCTGAAGGGAATCTTCTTGAGCACTTAAAAGATTTACTGGATTGGTATGATTATATATTCCTGGAGGCTGCACCCATGAATGAATATACCGATACCAAGGAAATGGTGGAATACGTAGATGGAATCATTGCTGTGTTCTCATCTGAAGCCGTAATAAAAGAGGATGACCATGAAGGCATCAACTACCTGAAAAGCTTGAACGGTAAATTCAACGGAGCTATTTTAAACAAGGTTGAGTTTGAGAATTTAGACCGCTAATATGAAACAGAAAATTAAATTCTGGATTGAATATTTTTTCAACATATCCCATGCAACAAAAAGCAGGCTGGCATGGGTTGATTATGCAAAAGGAATCGCACTAATTTTGGTAGCCTATCGCCATATCCTTATCGGATTTGAAAGAGCCGGGCTACCTATACACATCGTACTGTTAAAGGCAAATGAAATGTTTTTCAGCTTCCGGATGCCATTATTCTTCATTTTATCCGGAATATTCATCAGCAAAAGCCTTGAAAAAAGAGGATGGCTTAATCTAATAAAAACAAAATGGCAAACATTATTGTATCCCTACATTATCTGGTGTGTAATACAGATCACATTTCAGATCCTATTTTCCAAATATACCAATTCAGACCGAACCCTGCATGACTATACGTATATCCTCACAAACCCAGATGCGCTTGATCAGATGTGGTATCTGTTTGCACTTTTTAATGTATCCACGCTTTATATTATTTTGAAATCTCTATTAAAAATACCGTCTTTCGCACAACTGGCAGTGGGAATAATTTTTTATTTTCTATCAACCATATTCAACAGCGGACCCATAAGGGATCTTTTCTATTTTTATCCCTTTTTTGCCTTAGGTGATTTGGTTTCAGATTATTTGCTAAATAAGAAGTTCTACCCTATTTATAGATCGTATGCTTTGTTTTTTAGCATTCTTCCTGCTTTTATAGTCTCACAATGGTATTTCTTGCAACACGAGGATATAGAATATACCCACATTTTCCAATTTGCCGGTGTGGCACTGATCGGTTGTGCCTTTATGTTAAATATATGTTTTATTCTGGGAAAATATGATAAACTGAATTTTCTGAAGATAGTCGGGTATCACTCATTATATATCTACATCCTGCATGTAGGGATAGCTTCAGCATTAAGAATCTTATTCGTGCATGGACTTGAAATCAAAAACACGAATTTTCTTCTTCCCGTTAACCTCACCCTTTCAATCACGCTTAGCATTATGTTATACAACCTTATTATCAGAAACGGAGGATGGTTTATATTCATATTGGACAAAAAAAGGATAAACGATAGCATAAATCAGGAAAAAAAGCCTTTGGTGTTAGAAAATGAAAGCAAAGTAATAGTTTCACCATATAATTAAAATGAGCGAAAGACATTCAAACGAAGAAATCCTGGAAATTATCATGACCATATTTATTATTATATGGATGATTATTATATTTATTAAGATAGAATTCTTTTAAGTACCTGAATGATATCAGCGAACAGAATATATCATAAAAAGTCATACACTGCGATTTTATTTCTGACACTACTTCTGGCAGTAGTACTGATCTCTTATGCTTATTCGCTCTCCATGCAGGCAGGGGGAATATTATCTTTTACAATTGTTTCTCTTATAGTTCTGTTTACCAGCATAGCCTATCCAGCAATTGCTTATTATTTATGTATAATATATGGCTTCCTAATCTATTTTCTCATCAGGCTTCTAAATCTCAGTATACCAGTTAGTATAGGAGGAGAATTATTTACCGGGGCCATATTCCTAGGAGTCGTATTAAGGAAAATTATTCACCATGAACGTTTATGGCATCATATCCATAATATTTTAACCTATACTTATGTAATTATTTTAATTTATTTGGGGTTGGAGGCATTTAACCCCAATGCCTATCCGCCAGTCGGATGGATGAAGATATACCCTGTCACAATAATGGGATTCTTATTTTATCTGGTTGCATTATACCTGTTTAAAACTGAAAGAGAAATTTATTTTTTCATCAAATTCTGGATTGTATTGGCTCTGCTGGTTGCGTTATATGGCTGTTACCAACAATGGATGGGACTGCCACCATGGGAATATAGGCAATTAATGAAAAATCCACATACATTCGGAATATTTTTTCAGGGCGGATTTATCAGAAAATATTCTACTTTATCTGATCCGGCAGCATTTGGAGTATTTCTATCCGGAAGCATCGTTTTTTGCATCGGCCTTCTATTAATGAAACTCCCTGTAAAGAAATCCGCTTTACTCATTGTTGCAATTATCTTCATGCTGTTGGGCATGTCCTACTCAGGGACCCGTACAGCAACAGCCATCATACCATTTGGAATAATTTTTCTTGGTTTACTTACAATTCAAAACAAAAAAACACTTCTCGTTGTGGGGGGAACATTGCTCATTGGAAGTATGTTGGTGCTGTCACCCCTCCAAAACGGAGTACTTAATCGGGTAAGAAGTGCATTCCATCCCAGCCAGGATCCTTCCATGATCGTAAGGGATCTAAATAGAAAATCAAAGCAATCCTATATGCATCATCATCCCATAGGAGGAGGAATAAAGACAACCGGATTTGATGCACTGGAATTATACCCACATCACCCTCTTGCGGGATTTCCCCCCGATAGCGTATTTGTTCAGAACGCTCTTGAAATCGGATGGATAGGTTTTATGATTCAGCTTATAACATACTTTATTATACTAAAATTTGCCATACATGAATATTATCATCAGAAATCACCAAAACAGAAATTTATTTTTGCCGGATTTGCGGCTGCTCTTTTTACGTGGTTTTTGTCAGATTATTCACAGGGGGCCGTCAGCAATTTCAGCATAAGTTTTATATATAATGGAATCCTCGCAGCTATGGTAAAGTTAAAGTATATTCAGTCAGAAAAAAATTACACATGAAAAAGATTTTAAAATTCTGTGTTCTCCTTCTTGTATTGAAGCCTGCTATATTGTTTGGACAGGAAAATGCTCAGCAACAAGGGCGTAGCGATGTAATTTATGGTATATATATTCCTCAGGACGATCCTGTGGCAAAGCAGCTGGTACTTCTTGCACTCGAAAATGCAGATGCCAGATCAGCCGAACTCCAGGTGGAAGCTGCCAATGAGCAACTCAAGCTTGCCAAAACTGATTGGTGGAATAATGTGGCCCTATCAGGAAACATAAATGAATATTCAATTAGTCCACCCAAAAATTTAACCAATATTTACTATCCGAGATACAACTTTGGGGGTACCATCCCATTAGGAATATTTACCACACATGCACATAAGGTAAGGCAGGCACGAAAAGAACTGGAAATTGCACAAATGGCCAAGCTGAGTAAATTTGAGGAGATCAAAACCAATGTACTAAGCAGATATCAGGATTATCTGATGTATAAGCAACAACTGAGCATAGAAACTTCTGTGGTGGAAAACCTGTACAACTCCTATTTGCAGGCTGAACAAAAATTCAGAAACGGACAAATAAGTGTGGATGAGTATAACAATGCCCTGCAGTCCTATAATGAAGAACTCAGTAAAAAAATTACTATGCAAAGGAACCTTAATGTATCGAAGCTGGAGATCGAAAGGTTGATCGGTGTACCCTTAGAGAATGTATTAAGAGCAGTAAATAAATAAAAACATTCAATACATAATCCTATTACAAGTACAAAAAAAATTAATGCAGCTGCTTTAGCAGAGAGATTCTTTTCCAGAAAATATCTGCATGCCATAATTATTATCTTATCTTTACCAACAGCTGCACTTCTACTTTCCTCACTAAGATGGCATTATCTGGTTGATAGCCCGATATTTCAATACATAGCCAGAAAGCTATTTGACGGCGCTATACCATACAAGGAAATATTTGATATGAATATGCCAGGTACGTACTGGATACATATGGCTACCCTTCAACTATTTGGTGAATCAAACCTGGGATTTCGTATAGTAGATCTTTTGTTTCTATGTATCACCCTGTTTGCCGGAGGTAAACTATTAAAGCCATTCGGAATCACATCAATTTTGCTTTTCGTAATCTCATTTGCTAGTATTCATCTTTCGGGAGGAGAAGTAGCTATGGGTGAAAGAGATTTTTTCATGATAGCATGCATCAGTGTGTCTATATGGCTATTCCTGAATGCACAAAAGAAATTTTATTTTTTGAATTTGTTTTTATCCGGAATATTTTTGGGATATGCAACAGGAATTAAGCCTACAGGAATCTTATTCTTTATTCTCCTTAGTATTGCTCTTTTCTTAAGTCAGAAAGATGATCATAAAAAAATGCTTAAAGGAACCTTGTTCATAACAATTGGTTATCTTTTTTTTCCTGCTTTATTTGTTTTATGGATTGTAGATAAAGGTGGTTTATCAAGTTTTCTGGATATGCTTATTCATTATCTGCCTATATTCAATAAGGGGGCTAAAAATTCTATTTTTACCCTGATAAGCACAATATGGCGAACACCGGTTGGGATATTGCTTGTTTTCTTTATTTTGAGTATACCCTTTCTGAAAGAGTTGATACATGATAATAGCAAAAAAAGAATAATCAATTTGTTAATTCTTTTCGGAATCCTATTCTCTCTTATGCATTATCTGGTACAGGGTACTAATTTTTATTATCATTTGTATCCTCTATATTTTTTTTCATCTGTATTTCTTTCCATTATCATCTATTATCTGTTGGGATCAGATGATAAAAGGATAAAATTATTTGGATTCCTTATGATAATATCATGGATGTGTATATTAGACTTATTCACTATTCCAACAATTGTAAAAAAGGCAAACCCTATAAATCAATATGACAGGCAGGTAGCGGAACAGCCAGCTATGATTCAGGAAATAGTAGACAAATTGAAAAAAGACTCCATTCATGAACATGAAAAGGTACAGGTGTTTGATGAATTAGGAGGTGGGTCTAATGTACTTTTAGAATTGCATGCTGATATCCCCACCAGATTCTTACAGGAAGTTCATTTCACAGAAATGGAATGGAAGGGGGTTTTCCCACCTTATCTGCAAAGCTTATGGGATGAATTTATTTTTGGACTTTACGCCCATAAGCCACAATATATCGTTATGTTCAAAAGCAGCTATTTTTACCTGAACAAAGCAAGTAATGAAGGAGAGAAAATTGAGCTCAATCATTTTATCAAAGAATATTATAGGCCCATTGCAGAGACAGAAAAGTACATCATTTATAAAGTAAAAGATTTCTGATTTTAATGCAGCAGTGTTTAATTTATTTGCTTCAGGCTTGACCTATAGCTGAAAAATAAAAGATCTTCATTATTCCATCTTCAATACCGCTGCGCCTTTGATGCGGCCGGCCTTCAGGTCGGCCAGGGCCTGATTGGCCTGATGAAGAGGATAGAAGCTGACTTCGGTGTGAATGGGAATATGCGCAATAGTCTGGAAAAAAGTTTCTCCGTCTTCCCGGGTAAGATTGGCTACTGACTGGATGCTTCGTTCTTCCCAAAGCCAGCGGTAAGGGAATGATGGGATATCGCTCATATGGATGCCTCCGCAGATCACCTGTCCGCCTTTATCTACTGCCTGCAACGCCTGAGGAATCAACGCGCCTACCGGTGCAAAGAGGATAGCTGCATCTAGCTTGACAGGCGGCAGTTCAGATGAACCTCCGGCCCAATATGCACCCATACGCCGGGCAAAACGCTGCCCCGGCTGATCCCCATCACGGGTAAAGGCATATATTTCCTTCCCCTGGCTGACTGCAATTTGTGTGAGAATATGCGCTGCGGCACCAAACCCATACAGGCCAATTCGCCTGGCCGATGAACGAATCTTGCGATAGGAACGAAAACCAATCAGCCCCGCGCAAAGCAGAGGTGCCATTTCCGGTCTGCGGCAGTTTTCAGGTAAAGCAAAAGCATAGTCCTGATGCACAACGGTATATTCAGCATATCCTCCCTGCCGGGTATAACCGGTAAACAAAGCCCGCTCACACAGGTTTTCCATGCCTTTCTGACAATACACGCAATGTCCGCAGGTATAGCCCAGCCAGGGAATACCCACCCAATCGCCTACCTGCCAGCGGGTAACATCTGTGCCCAGTGCTTCGACCCGGCCGATGATTTCATGTCCGGGAATCAAAGGCAAAAGCGGATCAGGTAGTTCACCATCCACCACATGCAAATCCGTCCGGCATACGCCACAGGCCACAACGCGCACAAGGATTTCTGCCGGCGCAGGCTGCGGAACAGGCCATTGCTCTCTCTGCAAGGGTTTACTCACTTCATGAAGAACCATGGCCTTCATGTACGTTGGGAAGTGCATTTCTTCAAATCTACTGAAATATCAAACAAAAGCAACATGGCTTAGCTCAGCCTGGCCCGCATAAGCCCTAAACAAGCGATCAAACAATACCCTGAGGATCTGCAATACATCTCTGCCTTTCAAATTACCGGTAACTGTGCGATCCGGGCCATCCAATTTTAGATAAACCATGTACTGGCCTGCCTCTTCCTCATCCACACGCACCCCCACATATTCAAGCCGAATACCCCTTTTCTCAGCCCGTTCAATTTCCTTTACGCACTGCCTAAGCACAGGCAGAAAATCGTCTTGCTTTTGCAAATGAATAGAAATGGCGGCAGCATAATTATCTAATCTCATAGTAAAAAAGATTTTTAAAACTGGAGAAGATATAACAAACTTATGCGCTAAAAACCATCTAAAAGGTGATCGAAGTCACTGTGTCGTGGTGACTTTAGTCAACTCATACAATCGATGAAACCTGTTCACATAAAACCGTTTTCGCAGGTACAAGGAATTCGTACATTTGCATCGTGTTGGCCCCGTAGTTCAATGGATAGAACAGCGGTTTCCTAAACCGTTAATACAGGTTCGATTCCTGTCGGGGCTACTAAACCTGCATAATAATTTTACGGGCATCGTCAGGGAAATATATCGGTCCTGCAGCGAATGAATAAGCAAAATAAGTTCAAAGGTTTAATCCAGCACTTCAATCTGATTGCGAAGCAAATCGTCAATCGTTTCGCGGGAACGAATCAGGTGATATTGATTATCTTTCACCAGTACTTCAGCAGGCCGCAAGCGGGAATTGTAGTTGGATGACATTTCAAATCCATAGGCACCCGCATTGTAGAATACCAGCAAATCGCCTTCGCGGATTTCATTGATTTTCCGATCCCAGGCAAAAGTATCGGTCTCACAAATATATCCCACCACGGTATAAATACGCTCCGGCCCTTTGGGATTGGAAATATTGCGAATCATGTGATAGGCATCATAAAACATCGGGCGGATCAGATGATTGAATCCGGAATTGACACCGGCAAACACCGTAGCCAATGTTTGCTTGATTACATTCACCTTTACCACAAAATAGCCTGCCTGGCTAACCAGGTATTTACCGGGTTCAAAACATAAGGTAAGCGGACGATGATATTGGGCTGCAAACTGATTAAACAAGGTGGACAATTTTTCACCCAACAAATCAATATCTGTTTCCGTATCATCGGGATGATAGGCTACTTTAAAGCCACTGCCCAAATCAATAAAATCGAGCTGATCAAAATGCTGAGCCATATCCAGCAATATTTCCACACCCCGCAGAAACACATCCACATCTTTGATTTCTGAACCTGTGTGCATGTGCAGACCGTTCACATGCAAGCCAGTTGACTTGACAATACGTTCTATATGCCGGATCTGATGAATGGAAATACCAAACTTGCTATCAATATGCCCAGTTGAAATTTTGTAATGCCCGCCCGCATTGATATGCGGATTGAGGCGAATGCACACTGGATAGGATCCGCCAAAGCGATTTCCAAATTGTTCCAGGATGGAAATATTGTCAATATTGATTTTAACACCCAATTCCTTGGCAGTTATCATTTCATCCAGATCCACACAATTCGGTGTAAAGATGATTTGCTGAGGCTCAAAACCTGCACGAAGTCCCAGCTGCACTTCCTGAATGGAAACCGTATCCAGTCCTACACCCAGCTGCCGCATGAGTTTCAATATATTGATATTGGTCAATGCCTTGCAGGCATAATAAATCTGCACCGGAGCCTTCTGAAAAGCTTTTTTCATCTTTTCATACTGCCGCTGAATTTTCTCAGCATGATATACATATACCGGAGTGCCGAACTGGTGTGCAATATCCATCAATACCTGTCCGGGCAATACATCTGCATGGGTATGTCGGGCCATAAATCAAACAATCATGGGAAATGGGGCAAATTTAGGAGAAATCCCCTTGCAGTCATGATTTTAAATTTTCTTCTGCAAAAAACTGATGAAAATACGGAATGGTTTCAATGCCTTTGAAAAAGTTGGCCAGATCGAATTTTTCATTGGGTGCATGCAGGCAATCATCATCCAAACCGAAACCTAAAAATACCGTATGTGCACCTAATGTTTTCAAGAAAACGGAAGTAATAGGAATGCTACCACCCCCACGCACGGGAACCGGTTCTTTACCCAAAGTGGCTTGCATAGCCCGGGCTGCTGCCCGATAAGCTGGATGGCTGATGGGCAACACATAGGGATCACCGCCATGCAAAGGTTTGACATCTACCTGTACACTTGTGGGAGCTATCTTTTTCAGATGATCGCCAAGCAATTGGGTGATTTTCTGATGATCCTGATGCGGCACCAGCCGGCACGATATTTTGGCGTAGGCTTTTGATGGCAATACGGTTTTGGCACCTGCGCCGGTATAGCCGCTCCAGATGCCATTGATTTCAAGCGTAGGGCGGATTCCAATCCGTTCTCGTGTGGTATAGCCTTTTTCACCCCAGAAATCGCGTACACCTGTTTCCCGCTTAAACTGTTCCGGATCAAACGGAGCCTTTGCCAGCAAAGCACGTTCTTCCGCCGGAATTTCTTCCACGTCATCATAAAAGCCTGGAATATTCACCCGATTATCTGCATCATGCAGTTGGGCAATCATCTGGCAGAGAATGGTGGCTGGATTGGGCACAGCTCCTCCATACACTCCGCTATGCAAATCATGATCGGGGCCCGTTACTTCCACTTGCACGTAAGCCAGTCCGCGCACACCCACATCAATGGAAGGCTGCTGCAGGCTAATCAGGGCTGTATCACTCACCAGCACCACATCACATTTCAGCATATCGCTGTGTTGCTGTACAAATGCGGCCAGGTGTGTAGAACCAATTTCTTCTTCTCCTTCAATGATAAATTTCAGGTTCACAGGCAGCGTTTGCGTGCGGGTCATGATCTCCAGTGCTTTCACATGCATAAAAAACTGGCCCTTGTCATCGCTGGCTCCCCGTGCGTAAATCCGTCCATCACGAATGATAGGATCAAATGGATCATGTTGCCAAAGCGAAAGCGGATCTACAGGCTGCACATCATAATGTCCATAAACCAACACGGTGGGTAACTGATCGGATACATGTTTTTCAGCATATACTACCGGATGGCCAGCCGTTGGGAATATCTGCACTCTATCAGCACCAGCCTGTTCCAGATATTGTTTAACCAGTTCGGCACATCGCTGTACTTCCTGCTTATGAGCCGTATCTGTGCTGATGGAAGGAATACGGAGCAATTCACTCAACTCCTTCACAAACCGATCACGATGTGCGGAAATATAGTCCTGCCAAGCTTTCATACAATAAGATTATTACACAAGTTTACGTCTTTTCACTTAAATAAAAACAGTTGAAAAGATCCGAAGTTCGGTATTAGGAAAAAGATTCTTTCACCGTGCATGCTCCAGATGATTGGGAATACATACCTCAAAGGTGGTACCTTCACCATACACAGAGCGTACATCAATTGTGCCTCCCATACGGTTAACAGCTTCTTTGGCAATATATAATCCAATGCCTGCACCCGGCTTGTTCAAACTTTTGGTTCGGAAAAACATTTTAAAAATGTTTTGCAAATGCTCTTGAACGATTCCGATACCATTGTCTGATACTTCAATTACAGCCTGGCTGGGATTTACTTTTACCCGAATTGCCACCCAGGGTTTTTGCTCATCAGGCTTCTGATATTTTATAGCATTGGATATCAGATTGTTCAATACCACATTCACACGGAAGTTATCACCAATAAAAGGTACGGGCTGATCTACATCAATTTTAAATTCCACATTGAGATGCAGATGCCGGAAACTTTCAATGGTATCTTCAATTTGTTGCCTGAAGTTGATGGGTTCATATTCAATTTCCAGTCTTGAATTCTTGTAATATTCAATGATTTTTTGGATAAAATCATCCAGGCGCAGCACGCTGGTTTCAATCATCTGCATGTATCCATTCGGATCAATGACCGACTGATCCATTTTAGCCAGGTTCAGGATACCGAGCACCGACATCAACGGTGAGCGCAAATCATGGGATACACTGTAAATAAAGCGACTCAGTTCATCGTTGGTTTTTTCCAGCATCTGCATTTTTTCTCTCAGCTCCACCCGGGTTGTATAGATTTCATACGCATTATGAATCGTATTATGCAGTTCAGCTTCATTCCAGGGTTTGCGGATATACCGGTAAATACGGCCTTCGTTCACGGCTTCAATCAGGGCTTCCATGTCCATATGTGCTGTAAGCAACACCCGCAAAGGATCTGGATATTTTTTCCGGATATCGGCCAGGAATTCCACACCTGTCATGCCTGGCATCCGCTGGTCGGCAATCACAAGATGGATAGGCTGTTCCTGTTTAAGAATCTGGTAGGCTTCATCGAAATGGGGGGCAGTAAAAACATCATAATCACGTCGAAAGGTGGCACGAAATGCAGCCAAATTATTGACCTCGTCGTCCACATACAATATCCTGATGCGTTCTGCAGGCATACACTTGGTTGTTTTAATCCCTCAGCTCCTGAGTCTGCGCGACCGGTTTTGGGGTTGTGGGTAAAATTATAATAAATTCTGATCCCTTTCCATAGGTAGTTTCTACAAAAATTTTTCCTCCGTGTTTTTCAACGATGCTATACACGATAGGCAATCCAAGCCCAGTGCCTTCGCCTACTTCCTTAGTGGTAAAGAATGGCTCAAATATTTTTTGTTTGATTTCGGGTGTCATGCCGGTTCCGGTATCGGCCACACTGATGCGGATGTGCTGCCCGTCGGGTTCCATACCTGTGGTGATGATGATTTTTTGTTTTTCATTTGTTTGTTCACCTGACAATGGGAAGGATTTGAGCTTGCTTTTAATTGCGTGGATAGCATTGGTAAGCAAATTCATGAGCATTTGATTCACCTTACCGGGATAACATTCTATAAGCGGCAGCTGGGCGTAATGCTTTTCGACTATCACATTGTCAGGAATAGAGTTATTAAGCAGAATAAGGGTGGAGTCAATGCATTCGTGGATATCTGCTTTTTTGAGTTCACTTTCATCCAGGCGGCTGAAGATGCGCAATCCGCGGATAATTTCGGCCGTACGCTCCGCACCTTCTTCAATACCTCTCAGCAGGATGCGAATTTCATCAATCAATTCAGGATAATGGATTTTCTTTTTAATTGCTTCTATTTCTTCCATGGCATGTGCGGGAAGCAAAAGCTGCAGTTGTTTTTCATAGGCTTGGATAAGAGCAATCAGATCGTACAGATCCATCTGGAGGGGTTTCACGTTGGATTTGACGAAGTTGATGGGGTTATTGATTTCATGGGCAATGCCGGCAGTGAGTTGTCCCAGAGTAGCCATTTTTTCAGCCTGTATGAGCTGTACCTGAGCATCCTGCAGGTTTTTGAGGGTTTGAAGAAGCTCTAGGTTAGCTTTCTCCAGATCTTCGGTGCGTTTTTTCACCATGCGGTCCAGGGTAATATTTTGCTGGCTGAGCACCATCCGCACCTCTTCTGATTTGGACAACATCGCCAGCTGCGCCTGTTCCTTCTCAGCTTTGTAAGTATTGATTTTATCGGCAAGGGCGAGGGATATCAGAATCATTTCAACAGAAGATCCCAAAAGCATGACATTTTTTGTAAAAAAGTTATAGGGGAATACGCCAAAATCTTTTAAAACAAATAAAATCACTGACATAATAAAAACTGACCATGCAATAACAAAGAACTTAGCTTCTTTGACTTTTTTAAATGCCAAAATAAAACCTGTAATCCAGATTAATAAAACGCCAGTGGATGCTAGTAAGTCAATATATTTGTATGAAACGGTACTATAATCCAACAAAGTTGGAATAATTGCAAGTAAGTACGCGCCAATATAGATTATCAATAATCGATTTAAGATTCGAGAATTTGATTTCGTGTGCAAGAAATGAATAACAAATAATAAAACAGCGATTCCAGAAAAGATCCCGCTAAAATTTACACCTTCCTTTATTAAAAAATTATTACTGTGCCACAAGTATCTGTAAGAATAGCCTAGCAAGCTAAACTGAGCAAAACCAACAAAGAAAACATATATAACATAAAATAGATAATTTAAATCTTTTGTTGATATAAATACAAACAAATTATATAATAAAATAGCTATAATAATACCTAAATAAGCGAAAAATGTGGATCTTTCATCAAATATTGACTTTAATATCCGATTAAACGTACCGACATAAATTGGGACTAATAGCTGTTGGTATGACCCAGTTTCCAAATAAATTTCAGCTGAAGAATCTTTTGGCAAAGGAATCTCTAATGTATTTTCTTGCAGGAAAATATCCTTAGGACGAGCGTTAGGGTATTGCCCAAAAACATATTTTTTCCAAATATGATCATCAGAATTATACACATATAAGTTGCTTTTGGCAAGCAAAGGATAAGAAACTCTTATAAATATATGAAATTGATCTGAAGTATTTTTAATAATAAACTTTACCCATAATTTGCCTGTAAATAATCCAAAATTTGGAACCTCATTATTTCTATATTTTTTAAAATAAAAAGAATTTGATAAAATATCATCAAATGAATGAACTGATTGGGAATCTAAATAAAATAATAAACGTGTTCCTGAAATGTATCCAAAAGTATTATTTGTTACGTAAGTAGTATCTTGTCCCCAGCTATATGAAGGGATAAAGAATATAAAGATAAACAAAAACAGTCTATGATTGAGCATTTATATTTTTAGCTGATGATTAACGGTTAAATCATACCTGACAATAATTTCTCCTCTTATGCCCATTTCTTTATATTCTTGAATTGGATTTTCTCTTAATTGAAAAATTCTTTCTCTATCCTGCGGTGATGCAGACTTTAGATCAATTGGATCATCAATTAAAAGCACCCGAGATTTAAATTCTGGAGTTGGATAATGAAACACCCCACCATTTTTAAGTTCATCTACATTTTTAAATCCAATTCTTAAACAATTTTTATATATAGCAGGGGAAATAAATGCAATACACGACGAGGCACCAACTATAGTAAGTAAAGCAATTCCCATCCTCATTAATAACATACTACCAATTCCATAATTAGCATATTTTCTTGAACTCCATAATCCGCAATATTCACAAATAGGTTGGTATGAAGGCCTTCTGACGAACGAGGAAATATTTGGCTCAATATCTTTTAAAGCCACTTCAACTGGTAATGGAACAAGATCATTTTGAAACTGTAATCTGCCACCTGCAATAATTTCATTTGTTTCTTCCTCTTCAAGTATCATGATATATACTTTCGGATTCTTCAACCATACCGGATCAGCAGATGTTAAATCTTTAATCCCATACGATTGCAAGGTCCTTAAATGTGCTTCAATATATCTCTTACAATCCTCAGGTCTGGAACTTGCTCTAAAAACATATGCTCTTAACATCGCCTGAATATTATTTTGCTTGTATTTCTACTTGTTTTCTCATCCAATAATCCTCAACATCAAAATATTCCCTACCGGAAGAAACAGGATAACCTAACAAGATTAACCGAATAATAGCAGCCAGATGTGCACCCCCGGCTACAACTGAAGATGCGAGCTGTGGCCATGTACCAATAGATTTGCCAATCTGTGCAAGTGATTCTTTCATACGTTCGGATAACTGTTCATAATTCACAATCTTCATGACTATATGCATGCGTTCAGCAGCAGTCATCCCATTCCAATTTGTATGCTTTAATTCATCTTCTTCCATTAAGCCATGAAAAATAGGCCTCTCAGGTTCCAGGTCAAATCGTTCCACGTCAATCAAACCTCTGTCTGAAGTTTCCATCACCACAGGAATTCCCAGCTCCTTTGCCCGTAATCTGCTTTTCACTTTTATCTGCACGCTGTCACATTCGTCTACCAACACATCCAATTTCCCATTTTGAACCAAAAAATCATCCAGATTCTGTTCGTGTATCCCTTCATGAAAACAAACCACATGCAAATAAGGATCCATTTCTTTTATTTCTCTTGCTACTATAACGGTTTTCTGCAGGCCTAAATTATATAACGGAGTTCTCAACCGGTTCAAATTGGTAATCTCCAATGTATCAAAATCTGCAATCCGCAACTCGCCGAAACTCCTCTCCATGGCTAATGTGAGGGCTACTGACTGTCCTACCGATAATCCAATAATTCCTATTTTCTTCGTAGCCAATATCTTTTGCTCTTCCTTTGTGATTTTATACAGGTTTCTGTTGGTTCTCAGTGCTATAAATTCTTCTTCATCCAGAATATGGACAATTTTTCTTTGCCAGGGATAATATGCCCATACGCCATATATTTCCATGGGTACATCACCCAAATGCTGCTTCACCAGTTCATCCAACTGTTTTTCATCCAGTCTTTCTGCAGGATGCTGAATCTTTATCAATTCCCTGAGTTGATTCTGAATGGTATCATGAACCAGGATATCGGGATGTTCACGTAAAAGATTTTCAAATGCCAGCCTGTCTTGTTGCTGAGTTAACCTGAATAATACAGGCTCATACTGTTCTGCAAAAACATTGCCATGGCTTCGTGAAGATAAAAGCCAGTCGATGGTTTCCATGAGGGGATGGGTTTAATTGATGGGTTGACAGCTTATTTAAATCAGTCCCTAAATTATACCTTTTTTCAAACATTTTCTTAACTTATAGCAAATTCTTTTCTGATTCGGCGAATAACCTGTGCATGACCCTATCCAGCCACGCCGGAGGCATCCACCGGCTAAGCCAGTAATAAGCTGTAGACATCCAGCCGGGCGTGATGGTTTTGCGTTGCCGGAAAAGCCCATCCAGTGCCACACGAGCCACATATTCCGGCCTCTCATGTGCTGAACGGAAAAGCCAACCATTGATCTTCTGATGCACCACCGGATCCTGTTTATGTGAAACACCGCCCGGACACAACACCGACACATAAATACCCTGTGACCTGAGCTCCGTACGCAAAGCCCGGCTGAAAGAATAAATATATGCCTTGGTCGCAGAATACACTGCTTTGTACGGCACATGCAGAAATCCAGCAGCACTGCCTACATTTAGAATATAAGCCGGGCGATGTGCCTTTAGTTCTTCTATGAATACACGCGTGAGTTGCGTAGTAACCTGAATGTTTAACCGGATCATCTGTGTGATTTGCTCGGGTTGCAGCTCTTCAAAATGATGCCTGCCACCCAAGCCAATATTGTTGATAAGCAGACGAACAGCATAATGCTGATCCCTGCACCACTCCCATACCCGCATGACACTATCTTGTTGCAAAAAATCTATGCCCAAATAATCCGTTTTCACCCCATACTGATCCCGGATCTGTTGTGCCAATCGCGCTAAGTCATCGCCTGGCAAGGCTACCAGTAAAACAGGAAATTTTCGCCGCGCACATTCCTCTGCCAGTGCTTTTCCTATGCCTGCACTGGCACCGGTTATCAAGGCATAGCAGAGAGTTGTGTTATCATGCATAAGGGGTTGTTTGTTCGAATGTAAATGAAATTTTGTCCAGATGAAGCAAGAACATGATTGTACCTAACAAGCATAAATCTTTTGCATTCACTCATGAACAATGTTGAGGCCTTATACACATGCTGATCGTAACCAATCAATCGTATATCGCATGCCTTCTTCCAGGCTGCGCGCATGGTAACCAAGCTCCCGACGGGCTTTTTCGCTGCTTTTGATCCAATCATACGGAATCTTGCGTACCCATTCCGGTGTGAGCAATGGCCTGTATCCCAATTTTGCTTTTAGCCATTCAATACTGGTAATGCTATAAATAACTGGTACCGGCAAATGAAACAAAGGATAATGAACCTGACTGAGTTTTCTTAGCAGATCAAAGAATCGGTCATAGCTGGCTGGCTCGCCGCCCAACAGATAAGCTTCTCCTGCCCGCCCCTTTTCCATGACCAGCTGAATGCCCTGTGCTACATCTTCTACAAACACATAATCCATGGTGCCTTTTCCATTTCCCGGAATCACATGCCATTTGCCCAACAAATAATCGCGCATCATGAGGGTAGCAGAATTGCTTTCATCCACAGGGCCCGGGCCATACACTTTGGTAGGATAGGCAATCACGAGCTCAACCTGATCCTGATAGCTTCTGGCTATTTGTTCACCCATCCATTTGGAACTTTCGTATGTGGTATGCAGTTCCGGACGCAAAGGTGTTGTTTCCTGTACGGGCAATCCGTTTTTTGCAGGTGGCAGAATGCCGGCTGTGGAAACCAGGCATACTCTGCTGACATGGGTAGCGATGGCGGCCTGCATCACGTTTCTCGTGCCTTCTGCATTTACCTGAAAATAATACTGCCTGTTGCGATGCCAGGCTCTTGCATAGCCGGCCAGATGATAGGCAAATTCGCAGCCTTCCATGGCTCGTTTCACGGCATCAGGTGAAGTGATGTCGCCTTCAAACCAGCGCAGCTGCGGCGTATCAGCAGCATGAGTCTGCCGGGATAATACATGCACCACATGATGCTGCGCCATTAATCTTTTTACCAAATACGAGCCAATGAATCCGGTACCACCGCTTACAAATACGTTTGCCATACATCAATCATCCAAATAACCCCACAGGAAACTACAGCATAGCTGCATCTCGCAGTGAGTCTGAATAAAGATAACATGAACTTTCATTTTTTGCATAAAAAATCATCTTCCCATACCTGTATTCCATTATTGCAGTTATTTCCATCCATGCGAGGCAGCCAAATATCCTGTAACTTTGAATCGTTCAAATCAACAGCCATGGAATACCGCATTGAAAAAGACACACTGGGCGAGGTGAAGGTGCCTGCAGATGTATACTGGGGTGCTCAAACGGAACGCTCGTTGGAAAATTTTCCCATTGCACGTGATATCAACCGTATGCCCATTGAAATTATCCGTGCATTTGCCTATCTGAAAAAAGCCGCAGCGCTAACCAATGCCGATCTGGGAGTGCTGAGCCGCGAAAAAGCCGAACTCATAGCAAAGGTGTGCGATGAAATACTGGAAGGCAAACTGGATGATCAGTTTCCGCTGGTGGTTTGGCAAACCGGGTCGGGCACACAAACCAACATGAATGTCAATGAAGTTATTGCCAATCGCGCTCACGTCATGCAGGGAGGCAAACTCACGGATTATCCCAAGGTGCTTCATCCCAATGATGATGTAAACAAATCGCAATCATCTAACGACACTTTTCCTACAGCTATGCATATTGCAGCCTACAAAATGCTGGTGGAGCTGACGTTGCCGGGTATTCAAAAGCTGCGGGATACGCTGGCTGAAAAGTCAAAAGCATTCTGGAAAATTGTGAAAATCGGACGAACGCATTTCATGGATGCAACGCCGCTTACGCTCGGACAGGAATTCAGCGGTTACGTGTCACAACTTGATCATGGCATCCGCGCTATTCAGCATACCCTGCCGCATCTGGCCGAGCTGGCACTGGGCGGCACAGCTGTGGGAACGGGCATCAACACGCCTCCAGGCTTTGCTGTGAAAGTGGCTGAGAAAATTGCAACCCTTACCGGACTGCCTTTTGTTACTGCAGAAAATAAATTTGAATCACTTGCTGCACACGATGCCATTGTGGAAGCCCATGGAGCCCTGAAAACTGTAGCCGTAAGCCTTATGAAGATTGCCAATGATATTCGTATGCTCAGTTCAGGTCCCCGTTGTGGTATTGGTGAAATTCATCTTCCTGAGAATGAGCCCGGCTCTTCCATCATGCCCGGAAAGGTAAATCCCACCCAGTGTGAAGCGTTGACCATGGTGGCAGCACAGGTATTGGGCAATGATGTTGCCATCAATGTGGGTGGCAGCAATGGCCATTTTGAGCTGAATGTATTCAAGCCCATGATTATTTACAATTTTCTCCATTCCGCCAAACTCATCGGCCAGGCCTGCCTGTCGTTCAATGATCGTTGTGCAGTTGGCATTGAACCTATCCATGAAAACATTCAGCGGCATCTGCAAAATTCATTGATGCTGGTTACAGCCCTGAATCCGAAAATTGGCTATTACAAAGCAGCTGAAATTGCACAAAAAGCGCATCGTGAACACAAAACCCTGAAACAGGCTGCTGTGGAACTGGGATATGTGAAGCCTGAAGAGTTTGATGAGTGGGTGGATCCGATGAAAATGGTAGGTAATCTGGATTGATTGGACGATCTGATTCGCATTTTATGCTTGTGTGCCCGGTGGAAATTTCATCCGCTGGTATATGGGTGCTGTAAAAATAGGTGAGACGCTTTTTTATGCATACCTGGATACTGGAAAAGCCGGGACTGTTTGCCCGCACTGAACCTGGCCGCATGGCCGACCCTGCTGCAGGCGAGGTGTTGGTGAAAGTTCATCGGATGGGTTTGTGTGGTACCGACTATCATGCATACCGGGGCGAGCAACCGTATTTCGCATATCCCCGTCTGTTGGGACATGAGTTAGGGGTGGAGGTAATCGCAACAGGCGAAGATGTGCAACAGATAGCCGCAGGTGATCGTTGTGCAGTGAGACCCTATCTAGCCTGTGGACGTTGCGATGCCTGCCTGCGAGGATATACAAATGCCTGCGAACAGATGCGGGTACTGGGCGTGCATGTGGATGGCGGACTGCAGTTGTATCTGAAGCTGCCCGCCTCTCAGCTTCATAAATCCTCCACACTTTCTTTTGATGCATTAGCTTTGGTAGAGCCTCTCAGCATCGGCGCCCATGCTGTGCATCGGGCGCGGTTGCAAGCCGATGATCGGGTGTTGATTCTGGGTGCAGGGCCTATTGGCCTGGCGGTAGCTACCTTTGCTGGATTGCATCAGCTGCAAAAACTGGCAGTGGCCGATCTGCAGGCACAGCGCCTCAGCTTTCTGCAAAAACTTAGTTTTCCCCAAAGGCCCACGCCGGTATTGCTCAGCCAGGAGCCTATGGAACAGATTTGCGCCGCTTTTGATGGCAAAAAGCCTACTGTGATCTTCGATGCCACCGGAAATGCCCGCTCCATGGAGCAGTGCTTCTCTTACGCAGCGCAGGGTGCCAGAATCATTTATGTTGGCTTGTGTCAGCAACATCTCTCCTTTTCAGATCCCCTCTTTCACCAGAAAGAACTCACATTATTTGCCAGCCGCAACAGCCTGCCTGCAGATTTTGCATATATTATCGAACTGTTGGAAAGCGGCCACCTTCAAGTGCAGGCATGGATTACCCACCGCTATCCCCTTGCACAGCTTCCCCAAGCCTTTGAAGCGATCCACCAAACCCGGGATGATATATGCCTGAAAGCAATGATAGACATGGAAACATAAAAATGCCCTTCACGAAGAAGGGCATCAGAAAATAAAACCTGCCGGCTAACCGGCAGGATAACCCATAAACCTAATTCACTTTTTTCATGCTGAAGGTATAATTCCCAGCCACACTCAGGTTGAGTGTGATCAGGTATTTGCCATCGCTGGGTACTGGAATATTGCTGCCGTTGTAGGTTAGCTGGCCATTATCAAAACCAAAGTTGATATCCCATGCATGATTAGCCCTGAACTTGAAGCTACCACTGCTCACCAGGTTTACGGTCACGCTCCAGGTTTGCGTGGAAGGATCGAAAGTCATATCCGTATCGGTGCTCCAGCCACCGGGTGTAGCATCGCCAATTACGGACCATGTGGTGCTGGTTGCGCTCCAGGTGAGGTTGCCGGTATTGGCAATGAGGCGGTAGTAACCTGTGCCGGGTACCTGCAGGTTGCCGGCGCCACCATTCGTGCTGAGATTTCCGGAAGCTGTGCCGGCGGTAGCATCGAGTGTCATGTTGCCCCCATCTCCATAGTTGATATGGCTCCAGTCGGGTGCACTGGTGAATTTAAACTGGAAGGTGCCGCCGGGTGGAAAATACACATAGCCTTCATATATGCCGTTGGCTTTCACCGAAGCCACTTTGGGGGCTGCGGCCGGATTCCAGCCCTGATAGTCGCCCGGCACCCACAGCGAGGGATAATTGATGACCACCTGGTAGGGCGTTACCTGCAGCACCAGCGAATCAGAATAAACCGTAGGTACCAGGGAGGGGTTTCCATTAAACTGATTTACGTTACTGGCCAGCCTTACCAGCACCGTGCCGGATTGGCCGAAAGGCAAACCCAGACTTTGGATGGCCAAGGTATTGAAATCGGCCACAGTAAAAGAAAAGCTCGTTTTGTTGATCCCTGCCGTCACGTTTACCGGATTGTGAAAACTATCGGCAGGCACATCAAATTGCAGGGTATAGGTCACATCGGCATTGTAACCGTAATTCACCGGTGCCCAGCTGAAGGTAACAGCTGTCTGGCTGGCCTGAGAGCTATCGAGTACCAGTGTGGTAGCCGAGCTTTGCAGTGAAGCAGCTGCTTTGGGCAGCTGCAGCACAGCCCGTATTTCATCTTTTTTACAGGCCGAATAACCTGTGATGATCAGGAGTCCGGCAACGGTCATCAGCAGGCGATGAAAAGATATGTTACGCATGATCATTTCGTTTTAAATTAAACCATCATTAATAACCAGGGTTCTGGGTGAGATGCGGATTGGCGATGATATCATCAGCTGAAATCGGATACAGATTGAAATGGGCATCCACACCCTGACCATCTTTCACTCCTCCCTTCCAGGGCCAGAGGTACGTGGAAGAAGTGAATTTGCCGAAACGGATCAGGTCGGTACGGCGAATAGCTTCCCAGTAAAGTTCTCGGGCTCTTTCATCGAGGATGAAATCGGGTGTAAGGTCACTGGCAGTGATATTCCCGCTGGTGTTACGATAGGCTCTTTGCCGGAGCTGATTGATATAATTCACAGCCGTATTGATATCGCCACCACTGCCACCTCGCACAACAGCTTCGGCATACATCAGGTAAACCTCACCGAGGCGGAACAGCGGGAAGTCCAGATCCACAAATGTACCGGTAGGATCAGAACCTGGATTACCGTGTGAGTCTATGTTTTTAAACTTGGTTATGGCATAACCGTTGCTGAAGTCCTTTATGTCGCTGATTTCCAGTGTCTGGCCATTGGTATAAAACATAGCCCGCTTATCCACTGAGCTGTCGCCATTGGGGAACAGATTCACTAGATTTTTGGTGGTACGCAGTCCAGCCCAGCCGCCGGTAATTCCGTAGTTACTGGCATTCATATTTCCACCCACAGCCGCATGCACCAGGAAGGTGGTGTTGCCATACGATTGGGAAGTGAGCCCGTTGGCACGAAGCGGGAAGATGATTTCACCGGTTTGCCGGTTGTCAATTTCAAACAGCTGGGCATAGTTGCTGGCCAGGTGATAAGCACCGGATTGGATGATTTTATTGCAATAGGTGATGCAATCTGTCCATCGTGCCTGGCCGGTGTAGACCTGGGCATTCAGATACAACCTGGCGAGCAGAAACCAGGCACAGGCTTTATCCGCCCGGCCATATTCATTTTGCCCTGGATCGGGCAGCAGGTTTTGAATATCCAGCAACTCACTTTCCACATATTTAAACAAATCGGCCCGGCTGATCTGAGGAGGAAGAAATTTGCCCACCGGATCGTTTTCCGTGGCAAAAGGTGAATTGCCAAAGAAATCGAGTGCCACCCAATAGGCAAATGCACGAAGGAAGCGGGCCTCTGCTTTGTAAGTGGCAAAATTAACCGTATCCTGTGGTGAGAATTTGGAGAGGTCAAGTTTATCCATTTCCCGGAGAAACTCATTGCAGGCAGCAACTTCAAAAAATACCCGGTTGTACATGAGTTTCAGAAAACTCATATTGGCTGTCCAGTTCATCAGATGATACTGCTGCAAATCGGCATCATTCCAGGAAATCACGGCTTCGTCCGTAGGCAGTTCTTCTGCTTCCCAGTAATTACGGAAAAAAGTATTAGATCCTATATCAGAAGCCTGGATATCGGGCTCGTTCACCTGATCCTGTCCGCTAAGTGTAAGGCCGGCGTAAAGTTTAGCCAGAGCTTGTTTGATGCTTTGCGGGTTGCTGAATACCGTAGCTGATGTAACCTGTATGTAAGGCAGGCGGTTCAGGTCTTTGGTACAAGAATCAAGTCCCCACAAACCTACAGTAGCCAGCCCAATGATGAGATATTGTTTGATGCGTTTCATATACTCAAGTTTTCCTGGTTTAAAAATGAATATTCAATCCCAGCGCATACGTCCGGGGAACCGGATATACATTTCCGTCAATGCCTCCAAATACTTCCGGATTCACCCCGCGGTATTTGGTGATCACAAAGGCGTTTTGCACAAAGGCATTTACAGCCAGCTGCACATCGCTGTGTGCAATCTTGCCGAAATTATAGCCCAGGGTGATGTTGTCCATTCGCAGGAACGATGCGTTTTCCACGTAATAATCCGAGAAATACTGGCTGTTCTGGAATTTGGTAAACAGGTAATCGGTAGATGCATTGCCGATGTAGCCCAAAGAATTGGAAATGCTGTTGTAGGTATCCATGGTGGAAAGCACGTTGTTGTACACATAATTGCCAATATCGGCGCGGGCTACGAACGACAGAGTCCAGCGCTGATAGGTAAACTGCGAGCTGAATCCAAGCGTCACCTTCGGATCGGGTGATTTATACCGGTAAAACAGATTATTGGGATCATTGTTTACGTCTTCATACACACCTTCAATGGGATGACCGGTGGCATCATACACCTGCTTGTACACATAAAAAGTATAGGCCGGATAACCCACGGTGTTGATCTGAATGGTGTTGCCCGTACCACCTGCAATATGGCCTACCAGCTGATTCTGGGCAGCAGAGTCAGCCGAATTGGAAAGTTTCAGGATCTTGTTCTGGTTGTAAGCAATATTGAAATTCAGATTCCAGGTAAATTTCTGGGTGGTGACCGGTGTGGCATTCACGGTAAATTCAATTCCCCGGTCTTCCAGGCTGCCGATATTGGTGAACACATGGTTGCTCAAGTTGCCCAATGCCGGCGTCGTAATATCGGCCAGCAAATTGGTGGTTTTCTTGTAATACAAGTCCAGGCTACCATTGATGCGTTGGTTCAGGAAACCAAAGTCGAGCCCTACATTGTAGGTAGCTGTTTGTTCCCATTTGATGTTTTCATCATAAGCTTCGGCACGATAGGTTTGATAGAAAGTATTGCCAAACGGATATTGTGCGACAGTGGTACTCAGGGTATAAATGGGCAGATACGGATAATCGTTTCCGATTTCCTGCTGTCCGGTAACTCCATATCCCAGCCTGAGTTTCAGATCGGAAACCGTACGGGAATCTTTCAGGAAACCTTCCTGGTTGATGCGCCAGGCCAAAGCTACGGATGGGAAATTACCCCAGCGGTTGGCCGGACTGAACCGGGAAGAACCATCACGCCGGATGGTGGCGGTGAGCAGATATTTATCCCGGAACGCATAGTTCAGACGGGCATAAAACGATACCAGTGTATGCCGCGAAGAGTCGGGCAAAGGAGCTCCCGGCAGCGTGTCACCTTTTTCATTCAGATACGGAAAGGAAGGACTACCCCGGAAGAAATCCTGGTATTCATACCCTGCCGTTACATCAAAATGGCTTTTCAACTCAGGCAGCGTGTGGGTATAGTTTAGGTAAAAGTCGAACAGCTCGTTGCGGTTATACTGCTGATAATGATTTCGGTAACCTCCCTGCAGATAATCCATGGCTGCAATGGCAGGAATTACCACGTTGCCTTCTCCCTGGGAAATATCATAGCCGGCATTCAGATGGGCCTTCAGGTCGGGGAGGGCTGGTAGGTTATAGTCTAATTCGATATTGCCAATGCTGCGTTTCACGGTGCTTTTGTCGGATCGCAGCATCAGGTCTGCAACGGGATTGCGGGGAGCCTGTGGATTGGGATTGCCCTGATTATCGGTCCATTCAAAATAGCCCCCAAATTTGCTGTTGGGATCATATACCGGTTGCGTGGGATCCATCCGTAATGCATCTCCAATGGCGGCCTGGTTGGCAAAACGGTTGTTGTTGTAAGCGCCCTTCAGGTTGATGGTGGCTTTCAAACTATGGTTAAAGAAACTGGGCGTTAGGCTCAGATCCACGCTGGTGCGCTTCAGATAGCCCGTTTTCAAAATACCGTTCTGATCCAGATAACCCACCGAAAGGCGATAAGGCAAGCCAGGAATACCGCCCGTAAAGCTCAAGTTATTGTCACTGCTGAAAGCTGTCTGGTAAATTTCATTCTGCCAGTTGGTATTGGCATTACCGAGCAGGGCTTTCTGCTGGGCAGTACCTTGCTGGTTGATGATGCTGCGAATCTGGTCGGCATTGAGCACACTCACTTCCTTGGTTTTTGTGGAAAGAGATTGTACGGTGTTCACATTCACGGCGAGTTTGCCTCCGGCTGTGCCTTTTTTGGTGGTAATGATAATCACGCCATTGGATGCACGATTTCCGTAAATCGCAGCGGCAGAGGCATCTTTCAGCACGGTAATAGATTCAATGTCTTCCGGGTTGATAAGGCTCAGCGGATTGGGAGAGCCGGCGATGCCACTGTTGGCCAGGGGCACACCATCAATCACAATCAGCGGATCGTTGCTGGCATTCAGAGAAGCTCCTCCGCGGATGCGGATCACGCCACCCGCACCAGGCAATCCGCTGGAAGGGGTGATAACCACACCCGGAATTTTGCCCTGGATAAGCTGATCGGGCGTGGAAATAACACCTTGCTGAAAATCTTTTGCATTCACCGTGGCAATGGAACCCGTCAGATCTTTTTTCTGCTGGGTACCGTAACCGATCACCACCAGCTCATTCAGGGAAGCGGCCGACTGAGCAAGGGCAACCTGCAGGGGAGAACTGGTTTGACCCACAGGAACCATTTTCTGGGAGTATCCTACATAAGAGAAAATCAGGGTATCGTGGCCCGGAGGCAGCGACAATTGAAAAGCACCCTGATCATTGGTTATGGTTCCCGAAGCTGTGCCTTTGATCTGCACAGATACTCCGGGCAGAGGCTGCCCGGATTGGGCATCTTTTACCACACCTTCCACCGTTCTGCCTTGTGCCCAGGCGCTACCAACAGAAATACTCAACCCAAGTACCAGCAGCCACAAGGCCTTCCAGCCAGGCATTACCAAAACCCGGCGGGCGTGGCAGCTTGGGGGACAGGTATGGGTCCAAAATGGTGTCAAAACATCTGGCATACGCATATGAGTTTGGTTTTACTTGTTGAACAATGAAAAGTTATTTAAGGAATAATCAGTTTCTGGGTTATCATTCCCAATTGACGGGCTGATAGCTCTACGAAATACAATCCGCCTTCTGCACTGCGCACATTTCCAAAAGGCCAGCTGATTACATAATTCCCGGCATACTGAAATCCATTGTATAGGGTAGCCACCACTTCACCCCGAGCATTTACCACACGAAGCAGGATATAGTCATTATCGGGCAGATAATAATTGAATTGAATGGTTTGTTGCCGGGATGCCGGATTGGGAAAGACTTTCAATGCCATGCTGCTACCCGTGCCTGGCAACCATACGGGTGATTTCTGCTGCGTGGTATCGGATATCTGGTCCACATTCCGATCTACAAACACATGATATTCACCGGGTGAAAGAGCAATGGTAAGGCCTGTCTGCTGCAACTGAAAGGCGCTATCCGGTGAGTTCTGCAGGGAGACATAATCATACCAGGTTCCCGCATGCGGGAAATTGACCGTGGCTCCATGAGGCACTACATCAAAATTACCCACCACTACCACATCCAGCGAATCGCCGGTGAGCACCATGGTTTTTACTGCCCCACTCAGGTTATATTGCACCTGCCCCTGCGTGAAGGTAGATGTATAAGCCGGCATCTGCCGCAGGCGAAACAGGCGCTGATATACTTGAAACAAACCTTGCCGGCGCTTATCCTGCAGGTAATCCCAACGTATGGGCTTATCGGCCAGGCGGCAGGCTCCGCTGGGATCTACCGTGCCGTTGGTGCAGGTGTTGATGGAATAATCATATCCCAGCTCTCCAAATTCCCACAACATTTTGGGACCTGGCATCATAGCCCAGAATGCCGTGGCCATAGCATTGCGTTTCAGACCCGTGGCCGTATCCTTGATGTTATATGATCCGCTGCTGTTGCCATACTGTTCATTTTTATACATCAGTCTTTCTTCATCGTGGCTTTCCTGATAGGTGACCAGATTGGGCTGCGACCAGCCCCGGGCAGTATACAAACCCCAGCTGAAATCCCAGGTATTACCGGAGGGTGATGGCGAGCCATAGCCCATGGTGGCCTGATTAAAAGCATCATTCAGATTACCCCAGAGCATCATGCCCTGTGCAGCATATACTTTTTCTTCGCTATTGTCGGCAAACATTTCCAGGATACAATAACTGCCGGGCGAAATCTGCTGCAACTGGCTGTAAATAGTATCCCAGATGGCCACCCGTGAGGAATCATAAGCGTTCCAGAGTGCCACATTGCAGTTGTTTCCCGTGCTGTCGCACGACCTTTTTTGGGTAAATCCTTTGGCCAGATCAAACCGGAATCCGTCCAGGTGATATTCCGTAAGCCAGTATTGCATAACCCGATAGGTGAATATTTTGGTGGCCGGGCTTTCATGATTGAACTGATATCCCACGTTGAAAGGATGGGTTGGTACGGGATTGAACCAGGGATTATCTGCTGCAGGCCGCTGCAGGGCTTTGTCCCAGTACATCTGCACCATGGGACATTGCCCAAACGCGTGATTCAATACCAGATCCATGATCACCGCCATACCCTGTTGATGGCAGGCATCAATAAACTGTTTGAGGGCAGTGGCAGTGCCATAATATTTATCGGGTGCAAAAAAGAAATCTGGATTATAGCCCCAGCTGTCATTCCCTTCAAATTCAGTGAAAGGCATTACTTCTATGGCATTCACGCCCAGCCGCTTCAGGTAGCCAAGTGTATCTTTCAAAGTTTGCCAGTCGTGTGCAGCAATGAAATCGCGTACCAGCAATTCATAGATAATTAAATTGTGCTGATCGGGTCGCCGGAATCCGCTATCATGCCATACATAAGCTGGCTCACCAGTCTCTAGCACACTTACGATTCCGCTGGTTTTGCCCGTGGGATAGGGTTTCAGGTTGGGATATACAGAAGCGGGAATGGCCGGATCGTTATCGGGATCCAGAATCAGATGTGCATTGTAATCGGCCACTTTGATGGTATCATCAATCACATACTGATAGGCATACGGCTGCTGGGGTGTAAGCCCCGTGATTCGAATCCAGAAATAGTTGCTGTCGGGCGTCTGGTGCATCTGATAGGCCGGCAATTGCTGCCAGTTATTGAAATCACCTATTACCACAATATGGTGCTTGCGGGGCGCATACAGCACCAGCACTACCGAAGTGTCGCCAGGTTCATAGTTTATGCCTTCTGAAACACCTGATGGCAAGGGCAGGGTGGTGGTGGGTGGCGCAATATAAAAGTTGAAAGTATCAGCCGATGGCTGTGAACCATACAGACCCTTTACAACCAGCATCTGATTGCCTGAATCTGCCAGCACAACCCGGCTGGAAAGACTGTCGGACAACGTACTATCCACTTCCCTACCATTGTACCACAGGCTCAGATTCCCACTATGGCTGGCTACAGCCTGCACGGGTAGCGTATCTCCCTGGTTCAGATTCAGTGGTTCCGGAACAGGTACATACTTCGGTTGACGATACGGATAACTGAAACGCACATGGAAACCCGTATCATATACCGGAATATACATATCGCTGCCATCGGCATTGCGCAAAGCCTGAGAACCACTTCCGTTGCGGAACAGAATGGCAATCTTCAAAATATGTTCGCTGGTATCCGTAATGCCGAAATAGCTTCGCAAGTCCCCGGAAATTGTGTAAGTCCATCGGCTGTTACCCGCATACGTACATTGGTAAGCCACATCCGTTTTGCCCCACTGGGAGTGTACATACCGCCAGTCAGACGAACTGGTGCTTTTGTTGGTAATAACCCCGATATGTACATATACATCCGTAACAGGTGTGTAATTCAATAACCCCTGATTACCGAAATGTGCATCCGCCGTGATTTGCAGATGGGAACTTTGCTCAGTGGGGAAGGCAGGATAGGTAGATAATAACTGACCCCTTAGAGGGACGATGAATAGGAAACATAACAAAAATGTGTAAACCTGCTTCATGGTAGGGGCCAGGAATTTAATGTTTATGCCTATGTTAATATTGTCAAACACATATACATCCGGTTTATCCATTTTCTAACCAGAAACCCTTACAAAATGGATGTATACGATTGCGTAATTATTACGCAAAGTATAACTAAATTTCGTTAACTGCAAAATTTTTTTAAGGATAAAATGAACTTGCGTTTGGCTTTATGTTCGGATAGCAGAGAGGGATCGGGGGTGTGATTTTACCATTGATGAAACAAAACTTGTATACCCCCCTGCCTAAAAACCCGAAGTCGTTAAGGTCTGGATTTTCATTTTATTTTGATTCGTGAAATGTGTTGTGGATGGGAGCTAAGCTTGCTATTCGGGTTTCAGGTAGCACACACCACCTTTCATCACCAGCTTTACGTTGCGGATATCCTGAATCCGGCGGGAGGGATCACCTTCCACAGCAATCAGGTCAGCCAGAAGGCCGGGCTTTATGCGACCGACTTCATCGGCAATATGAAATACATCTGCATTCACGGAAGTAGCGCTTCGCAAAACGTCGATCGGTGCCATACCATATTCCACCATAGCTTCCATTTCACGGGCATTGTCACCATGTGCAAATACACCTACATCACCACCCATGCTGATGGTTACCCCAGCCTGCAAGGCTTCCCGGAAACTGCGTTTCTTTTCTGCAATACGCGGCGGATCCGGATCTATACCTTTGCGCCATCCCTGGTAAGATGCGATAGCTTCATCGGCCGCTATGGTAGGACATAGGGCAATGCCTTTTTGTTTCATCAGCCTGAATACATCGGCCGTACCGAAATCGCCGTGTTCAATGGTATTTACACCAGCCAGAATGGCCCTTCTCATCCCCTCGGCGGTAACGGTATGCACAGCCACGATGCGTCCGCTGCTATGCGCCACTTCCACAGCTCCTTTTAGTTCATCCAGCGTAAAAGTGGGTTCATTTTCTCCCCTCGGACCCCATCGGTAATCTTCGTAAATCTTAATTACATCAGCCCCTTGCTTAATCTGGTCGCGCACCGCCTGCATGATACCATCTATGCCCGAAGCTTCCTGGGCACCCTGCGGCACCTGCCAGTCGGGCCTGAATCCTTTGGGGCCATATGCGCCTGTAGCCACAATAGCCCTTGTTGCGCACAGCATACGCGGACCGGGAATGATTCCTTTCTCAATGGCCTGCTTCAGCCCCACATCGGCATCATCGGCACCCTCCGTGCCGAGGTCTCTTTCTGTGGTGAAACCGGCCAACAGTGTAGCCCGGGCATGCACCACCGCTCTTGCCACACGCTCAGCCAAAGATTCTTTCAACACCTGATCATCCCACGATGTTTCGTTGTAGGGATGCAAAAACAAATGTCCATGACCTTCGATAAGCCCAGGCAGCAAAGTCATGCCCTTTAAAACCAGGACTCTGGCCTGCAGAGGGATGGAAAAGCTACCTGAATCTCCGGCTGCTGCAATCCGATTGTCTTTTACCATGACCCACCATCCGCTGTGCATCTGTTCGCCATCAAATACCCGATCTGCTTTTAATACATAAATCTGCTGGCTATCCGCATTGCGTATCTGGGCATGGAGAATAGTAAAACCCAACAGATGATAAAAAACCAGTAAGGTGAATACAAACCTGTGCATGACATGAAAACTATATTTGAAAAATAAAATTTTCATTTCATCCAAACATGCTAAAGCCAGACAAATTTTCAAACGTAAGCATCATCTTCCCTGTTCTATATTTTATTGCAGGATATCTGAGCCTTTGTTTTTCAATAAGATCCCTTAACTTCGGGAAAATGAATGCACAACACACAACATGTTTTTTGAAAATTGATTTTCCTATGTTATACAAATTATTTATGTGGATTGCACTGGCGGGAATCTGCAGCTTGTCTGCCATCACAGTGGTTCATGCTCAGAACAAAAATTTCATTGATCAACCTTATCTAGAAGTTTCGGGCATGGCTGATACTTCCGTTACGCCCGATGAAATTTATCTGCACATTCAGATCTCTGAAGCCGACACGAAGGGAAAAACATCGGTAGAAGACCTGGAACGGAAAATGGTAGATGCGCTGAAATCTCTGGGTATTGATCCGGAAAAAAATCTGTTTACCAGCGATCTGGCAAGTAATTTTCAATCTTATTTTCTCAGAGGCAAACAAATCTTAAAATCAAAGGATTATCTGCTGAAAGTCTCTACAGCTGTACAGGCCACACAGGTACTCATACAGCTGCAAAACATCGGCATTGCTAATGTTTCTCTGGATCATGTGGACTATTCGAAAAAGGAACAGGTTAGAAACCGGATGCTTGCCAAAGCCATAGAAGATGCACATGCCAAAGCAAAATCCATGGTAATGCCCCTGCATCAAAATATCGGCAAGGCTATTCATATCGTAGAAACTAGCGGAGGTCCCATCATGCCCTTGCAGGCCAATGCTATGAAAATGTCTGTAAGAACTTATGTACAGGATCAGGAAGCAGAACCACTCCCGCAAATTGATTTTGAAAAGATCAAAATTCAATCATCCGTGAATGTAGTATTTGCTTTGGAATAAATGCATGTGATGTGGAGAAGATGATATCGTATTTGCTTGGAATCATTCTTTAAGATGGAAAATTAAAATCAGCGATTACCAACAGAGTTTAATCTGATTGAATTTGTCTGCAAATTCAGATGATAAAGTGAAGTATGATGTACTGGACACGCACACCTTTCTGGATCAAATCCATGTTTCCCGACTGGATCTGGGATGTAAAGGAGGCTCAGCCTGCTGTGTATCTGACCTTTGATGACGGACCTCACCCGGAGATTACACCGTTTGTACTGGAACAGCTCCGGAAATATCATGCACATGCTACCTTTTTTTGTATTGGTCATCGGGTGGTGAAATATCCTGATGTATATCAACAAATATTCATTGAAGAACATAGCATAGGCAATCATACCTACGATCATCTGGATGGATGGAATGTGCCTGCACAGAAATATACAGACAATGTAATGCTGGCAGCTGTACATATCAACAGCCATCTGTTCCGCCCGCCATACGGACATATTACGCCCTGGCTGTATCGAAAATTAAAAAAACAATTACCCAACATACAGGTTGTCATGTGGGATGTGTTAAGCGGTGATTTTGATACATCCCTTTCACCACAGGGTTGTGCAGAGAAAGTATTGTTTAAAACACGACCCGGTTCTGTAATTGTATTTCATGATAGTGAAAAAGCACGACCACGTCTGGAATATGCGCTCCCGAGGGTATTGGCTTACTTCGAAAAAAAAGGATGGGCGATGAAAGCTTTGCCCTATCAAAAAATCAATTTGTAAATGGAATGGATAGATACGCACACACATTTATTTCTTCCTGAATTTGATGCGGATCGGGATGAAGTGATTCAAAGAGCTCTACAGTCAGGCGTGACATATATGTTATTGCCCAACATTGATGAAAATAGCCTGCAGGCTTTGTATGCGTGTGCAACAAAGTATGCTGGTTGCTGCAAAGCCATGATGGGATTGCATCCCTGCTCAGTCAATCAGGAGGTAAAAAAACAATTGCAAATCATTGCAAAACAATTCGATGAAAAAAAATTCATCGCCGTGGGTGAAATAGGACTCGATTATTACTGGGATCTTAGCTATCGTGCAGAACAGCTGGAAGCATTTCGTACGCAGCTGCAATGGGCTGGTGAATGGCATTTACCGGTATCCATTCATAGTCGTTCTTCATTGGACGATTGCATTCAGGAAATAAAAAATATTCAACGCGGACAATTAAAGGGCGTATTTCATTGTTTCACCGGAACTATTGAGCAGGCTAAACAAATTATTGATATGGGATTTGCACTTGGCATAGGCGGCGTTATTACCTTTCAAAAAAGTACAGCCCTGCGGGAAACCATCCGCCAGATACCGCTGGAATATATTGTCCTAGAAACAGATGCACCTTATTTATCTCCCGTACCTTTTCGCGGTAAAAGAAATGAAAGCAGCCGGATTCCCTATATTGCCCAGACGCTTTCATCTCTGTATGGTTTGCAACAAAGTGAAATAGCACGCATTACCACAACAAATGCCTTGCGGATTTTCCCGATATGAACAAACAATCAACAAAACAGTAAAACAAAAATTGCTCTTTTGTAAAACATTGAAACAAAATCAAATTATCGCATTCAACTATCCAACTGCCAGATGCCATGGAAATATGTCTGCTTTGAAAATAAAAAGGAAATTTACTGTACAGGCTTTCTGCCGAAAAATCATAAGCTTGTCTGACAAATGATCCAACGCCCATGGCCAACCGCAAACCGATTTATCTGGATTATTGTGCTACCACACCTTGTGATCCTGCTGTAGTGGAAGCCATGTTGCCTTTTTTTACCACCTATTTTGGCAATGCTTCTTCGGCTAGTCACCGGTATGGCTGGGAAGCTGCCGAAGCTGTGCAGATAGCCCGTGAACAGGTTGCGGAGCTTATTCATGCCTCACCCGATGAAATCTTGTTTACCAGCGGTGCGACAGAGGCCTTGAATCTGGCCATTCAGGGCTTGTTTACCCATTATCATGCAAAAGGCAATCATCTGATAACCTGCACCACCGAGCATCATGCCGTGCTGGATACGATGCAGTTTCTGGAACAATACCGGGGAGCTAAAGTCACCCGTCTGCCTGTAAATGCAAACGGAAGATTGGACCTGGAAGAACTTGAAAATGCCATAACCAATCAAACCATACTCATCTGCCTGATGTACGCCAACAATGAAACCGGCGTATTGCATCCGGTAAGAACCATTGCGGAAATAGCGCACAAGCACGGCATTCCTTTTCTTACGGATGCTACCCAGGCGGCAGGCATCCTGCCCATAGATGTGGAAAGAGATGGTATGGATCTGATGGCGATTAGCGCTCATAAGATGTATGGCCCCAAGGGGGCGGGAGCTTTATATGTGCGCAAACGTTTCCAGGGGCGACGGCTGCAGCTGGTGCCTTTGCTACACGGTGGTGGTCAAGAAAAGGGAATGCGATCCGGTACGCTGAATGTGCCTGCCATTGTGGGCTTTGGTAAGGCAGCCGAGCTGGCTTTGCAATACCGGGAAGCAGCATATATACGTCTGCAAAAACTGCGTGATCTGCTGGAAGAAGCGCTGCGTATCGCAGGATGTAAGATTCATGCGCATGCCGAGCCCCGGCTGCCACATGTAACCCATGTGTATACACCCGGCATACCCTCGCGCATCCTGATTCCCGCATTGGCTGCAGAATTGGCCTTATCCGCCGGCTCTGCCTGCAGCAGTGCCACAGGCCAGCCCAGCCATGTACTAAAAGCCATGGGTCTAAGCGACGAAGAAGCTTTTAGCAGCCTGCGCATCTCCGTAGGACGCTTTACCACGGAAGAAGAACTCCAACACAGCATCCACCTGATCGGCAATGCTATCCAACGTTTTCATCAGGCCGACTGAAATCAGGACTTACTGCTGGCCCGATTGAGCATCAATATAGGCTAGGATATTGTCAATGTCTTCATTCGAAAGCTGGGGGAAAGGCGTCATCTGCACCTGGTTATATTCCTTGTACAGGTTGATGGCTGCCGTATCGCCGCTGTTGATCACAGCCTGCGAATTGCGAATCCAGTTGTAAAGCCATTGCTTGCTGCGGATCTTGGTAACACCGGCAAGAGGTGGTCCGATCAGCTTTTCATGGATGCGGTGGCAGGCCGAACAATTGGCCTGAAACAATTCCTGCCCCTTTTCCACTGCACTGCCGGCTGAAGAAGCTGTGTTGGCAGATGGAGATGTGGCAGTTGTTGCAGAAGATGCATTGCTGACAGGACCTGATGTGCCTGCCGACTGGTTGCTGCTATTGCCTCCGCACGCTGCAAGCAGGCCCAGCAGCACCGCAGTAGTACCAGTCCACAAAATCTTTTTCATGATGGATGGATTTTTGAGTTTCGGCAAAAATAGCACGTTAGCCGTTTACCACAGTAATCATTTCCTGTTTTTGATTTGTGAAAATGACAGAAAACAGATATCCAAACCTCCATAAATCTTATCTTGCACAGTTGTTTATGCTATGCGGGCCATTCTGAAAAAAGAAATCAGCCAGTTTCTCAGCCATCTGGTGGGATACATTTCGCTGATCATCTTCTGGGTAGTATGTGGATTGTTTTTATTTATTTTCCCGGATACTAGCCTGCTTAATGCAGGCTATGCCACTCTCGATGAATTGTTTACGCTGGCTCCCTGGTTTTTTCTGTTCTTCATTCCCGCCCTCACCATGCGCAGCTTCGCCGAAGAATATCGCAGCGGCACCATGGAACTGTTGTTTACCAAGCCTCTTACCCATGCACAGATTATACTGGGGAAATATCTGGCTTGTGTGGTACTGATGATTATCGCTCTGTTGCCAACCCTTATGTATTATGCTACCATCAGGCATTTTACCGATCCAGGCATTCCACTGGACAATGGTGGCATTGCAGGATCGTATGTGGGCTTACTGTTGCTGGGAAGCAGTTTTGCTGCCATGGGCGTGTGGACATCCTCGCTTACGTCCAACACGATTGTGGCTTTTCTGCTGGCTCTGTTTGTAGGTTTCCTGTTTTATTTCGGCTTCGATGCACTGAGTCATCTACCGGCATGGCAGGGCACGCTGGATTATTACGTGCAGATGATTGGCATTCAGTTCCATTACCAATCCATCAGCCGGGGTGTTATAGATACTCGTGATGTGATTTATTTTCTGAGTGTGATTTTCTTTTTCTTATATCTGACGCATCTGAATCTGAAATACAGATTCATTCAATTAAACGGATGATTGAAAAGCCGAATTGATGCAAAAGTCAACTTCTTCATCTGTGTGGAAAAAATATCTGGGCCGTGCTTTCGGCATGTTATTGATTCTTTCCGGTTTGAATGTGGCATCAGCTTATGTCCATACCCGGTGGGATTTAACAGCTGAAAAACGATTTACACTTTCGCCTGCCACCATCCGTTTGCTAAAACATATCCATGAACCCATCCGGATTCAGATTTACCTGAGTGGCAAATTACCAGCCGGTTTCCGGCATCTGTCAGAAAGCATTCGGGATTTACTGAACAACTTCCGCAATTATGCCGGCTCGCGCATACAATTTAGCTTCATTGATCCCACTTCGTTCCCGGATTCAGTCAGATCGAAATTATATGATTCACTAACAGCCAAAGGGATCACTCCTTACAACCTGCAAGTACAACTCAGTGCTGCTGAAGGTTATTCTGAAAAACTGATTTTTCCCGGCGCAGTGCTCAAAACCGGAAACAAAGAACGAACCATTGATTTGCTTGAAAGCAAAATAGCAGATAATGCACTGGCTTCGCTGAATAATGCAGAAGCTTTGCTGGAATATAAATTTGCAAATGCTATTTATCACTTGCAGCAAACCAATCCTCCACTGATTGGTTATATGCTGGGCAACGATGAACCCCTCGATCCGCGCGTAAATGATGCATTGACAATTTTAGCCAAAAACTATCTGGTTGATACCATTCCATTGAATAGTTATCCTTACATTCCTCAGGATTTTAAAGCTATTGTATTTATCAAGCCTGAAAAACCTTTTACCACATCAGAAAAACTGAAGATTGATCAATATCTCATGCATGGTGGTAAAATCCTGTGGTTTGTGGATGATTTAAATGCATCCATGGATAGCCTGAAGGATAAAAACAGTTTCATTGCTTTTGATAAAAACCTGCACCTGGAGGATTTGTTTTTTACCTATGGTGTGCGTATCAATCCCGATCTGATCCAGGATCTGCAATGCGATATGATTCCGCTGGTAGTGGGCCATGCAGGCAATCAGCCTCAGATACAGCTGGTACCTTGGCCTTATTTTCCTTTGCTTGCGCCCACGGACAATAGTCCTATCGTAAAAAACATGAATCCTGTATTGGGACATTTTGTAAACAGTGTGGATACGGTAGGCACACCCGGCATCCGCAAAACCATCCTGCTTCGTTCATCGGCTTACAGTCGCATCATAGGATCACCGGTAAAAGTATCGTGGAATGATGTGCGCATCAAGCCCGATCCGGCCTTGTTTCAGCATCCGTTCATACCTGCTGCCGTATTGCTGGAAGGACGTTTCCGCTCCATGTTTATGAACCGGCTTGATCAGCAGACGCTGGATAGCCTGAACCATGTGTTTCCCCAGCCGGTGGCCGACAGCAGTGTGCCAACAGCCATGATTGTGGTGGGCGACGGAGATATGGCTATGAATGAAATATCAGCCAGAGAAGGGCCTTTGCCCATGGGCAATAATGCCTACACACATGTGCAATATGCCAATCCACAATTTTTTGCCAATTGCCTGGAATACCTGACAGACACCAGTGGCATCATGCAAAGCCGGAACAAAACATTTATCCTGCGACTCATGAACTCAACCCGCATCGAACAGCAAAAAAACCTCTGGCAGGCACTTAACTTCCTTGTACCAATTGCCTTTGGAATATTGATTGGAGCTGCATTTCAGATGTTTCGCAAAAAATCATATTTCACCGGCATCTGATTTATCTTTGAACAAAATCGGTTTACTTCAAATAAAGGCTTATGTCAAATACCCTTATCACCTATTCGCTTTTTGCTATTGTGCTGCTTTTTGCATTGATCTTTGATCTGGGGCTGATTAACAAAAAAGGAAAAAAAGTATCAGTCCAAATGGCCGTCTGGCAGACGATTTTATGGGTAAGCCTATCGCTGGCTTTCGGTATATGGGTGTGGTTTGAAAACGGACATGAGCTGGCTATTGAATATTACAGCGCATATCTCATGGAATGGTCTTTGTCTGTGGATAATATTTTTGTATTCATTCTCATCTTCGCTGCGTTTGACATCGGTGAGAAGCATTATGGCAGGGTATTGATGGTGGGTATTCTGATGGCTATTGTGCTGCGCATTCTTTTCATCTTTGCAGGTATCAGCCTGGTCAGCCGTTTTCATTGGATTTTGTATATGTTCGGTGCTTTTCTGGTTTATACCGGCTTTCAGATGTTTTTTTCAAAAGAAGATCGGGAGTTTAAACCGGATGAAAACCGCATTTATCGTTTTCTGAAGAAATATTTTCCTGTAAGCGATGGCATGGATGCAGAAGGCAATTTCTTTATCCGGGAATCCGGCAAAAGAAAATTATCCCGTTTGGGCGTGGTAGTAACCATTCTGGCAGGAACAGATGTGGTATTTGCCATGGATTCCATTCCGGCTGTACTGGCTATTTCCCAGCATAAACTGGTGGTATATACTTCCAATATTTTTGCTGTGTTGGGATTGCGTTCCTTATTTTTTTTGCTGCAAGGTGCAGTCAACCGGTTTGCTTATCTGCAGCAGGGTGTATCCGTGATTCTTGTGTTTATCGGTTTGAAGATGCTGGCTGAATTGTTACACCTGCATATTCCCACTTATATTTCCCTGTTGGTCATTGTATGCTGCATAGGCATCAGCATCGGAATATCCATGCTGGTAGCCGGCAGAGATAAACAATCCTGAAATTATGCCTGCCTATTCACTGGAACAAATAGCCAACATTACCGGCGGAACCTGCATGGGCCACATTGATGCAGGATATATCATTACACATTTATGTATTGACAGCCGCACCCTGGTGGATGCTGAACATACTTTGTTCATTGCATTAAAAGGTGAAACCCGTGATGGGCATGATTTCATAGAAGATGCATACACCAAAGGAATCCGCTGTTTTTTAATCAGCCATCCTTCTGCAGCTGAAAGATTTTCGGATGCAGCCTTTATTCTCGTACAGGATACGCTTGCTGCGTTGCAGAGGCTGGCAGCCTATCACCGAAGCAGGTTTCAGATTCCTGTCATAGGCATTACTGGCAGCAATGGAAAAACAATTGTAAAGGAATGGCTATTTCAATTGCTAGCCAAAGATTATTATATCGTCCGAAGCCCAAAAAGCTATAACTCACAAGTTGGTGTACCGCTCTCCGTCTGGCAAATGGAAGAGACACACCAGCTGGCTATTTTCGAAGCGGGCATTTCGCGTCCGGGAGAAATGGGTAAGCTGGCCGATATTATTCAACCGAGCATTGGCATTTTCACCAATATCGGAGATGCCCATCAGGAGGGATTTTCCGGTATAGAACAAAAAGTAGCCGAGAAAATGCTGCTGTTTACAAAAGTGCAATTGCTGATATACCGGAAAGATTATCCGTGGATTCAGCAGGCAGTTGCTGATTTGCAACAGCAAAGAAGTGCAGCACAACATCCATTGGAAATATTTGACTGGTCTGCAAGTGAAAAAGCACGCCTGCAAGTAACCTCCGTTTCAAAAGATCCGCATCATATCCGGGTAGAAATTTATTATCAGCAACAGATGCATTCGTTGCAAATACCTTTTACGGATGATGGTTCTTTTGAAAATGCCATGCATGGTGTGTGCCTGATGTGCTGGATGGGATATGACTGGAACACCATTCAGGAGCGGATTTCCCGGTTGCAACCTGTTGAAATGCGGCTTTTTCTCAAACATGGCATTCACGGTTGCGTGGTGATCAATGATAGTTACAACAGTGATCTTCATTCGCTGGCCATAGCTCTGGATTTTTTGCAGCAACAATCATCCGGCCTGAAAAAAACCGTGATCCTGAGTGATATGTTGCAAAGCGGGCGCGATGAACAGGAATTGTATCAGCAGATTGCCGGGCAGATGCAGCAGAAGGGTGTGGAGCGGCTGATAGGTGTGGGTCCACGATTGATGGAAAACCGACATTTTTTTGAAAGCATTCCGGGTTTGGTATGCAGTTTTTATCCTGATACGGCCGCCTTCATGCAGGCCTTTTCACCTGACGATTTCCGGGAAGAAGCCATTTTACTGAAAGGCGCCAGAATATTTGCTTTTGAAAAAATTAGCCGGCTGCTGGAACAGCGCCTGCATGAAACCATTCTTGAAATCAATCTGCAGGCCATTGTGCATAACCTGAAGCTGTTTCAGCGCTTTCTCAGACCCGGTGTGCAGATGATGGCAGTCGTAAAAGCCTTTTCTTATGGCAGTGGCAGCGTGGAGATTGCCAGCTTGCTAGCCTATCATGGCGTGCATTACCTGGCAGTAGCCTATGCCGATGAAGGAATTGCCCTGCGCAAGGGCGGCATTCGCTTGCCCATACTGGTGATGAATCCGGAGCCGGGAAGTTTTCAGGCCATGATTCAGTGGAATCTCGAGCCGGAGATTTTTACACTTACACAGCTCAGGCAATTTGTCCGGGAGGTGCAACAGACAGGACAGACCGGATTCCCGATTCATCTGAAGCTTGATACCGGCATGCATCGGCTGGGGTTTGAGCCGACACAGCTGCCTGCTCTTGTGGAGGCTTTACAGCAGATGCACCCGTACATTCGCGTAGCCAGCGTGTTCAGCCATTTTGCAGCCAGCGAAGACCCAGCACAGGACAGCTTTACCGCCCGGCAGGCAGAGTTGTTCGAATCCATGAGTCAGCAGCTGCTGCAGGCCCTGCCCTATCCTGTAAAACGTCATCTGGGCAACAGTGCTGCCATCCATCGCCATCCGCAATGGCAATATGATATGGTGCGGCTGGGCATCGGCTTGTATGGCGTCGACAGTGACCCGGAAATCCAGAAGCAACTCCAGCCGGTAGCAACCCTCAAAACCACCATCGCACAAATTAAACATCTGATGCCCGGCGAATCCGTTGGCTATGGCCGGGCTGCCAGGATAGAAAAGCCCACCACCATTGCCACCGTGCGCATCGGCTATGCCGATGGTTACCCACGCCGCCTGAGCCATGGAAAAGCCTGGATGCTTGTACATGGCCAACAGGCCCCTACCATCGGATGGATCTGCATGGATATGCTGATGCTCGATGTATCGGGCATTCCCGATGTCAGAGAAGGAGATGAAGTGATTGTATTTGGTGAAGCATTGCCTATCCAGCAACTGGCGCGCTGGGCCGATACAATTCCCTATGAAATGATGACTACCATTTCCCAACGTGTCAAAAGGGTGTACTACCAGGAATAATCATAAGCGATAGGTTGTATCATTCACCTTCGCAAAACGAAGCATAGCAGAGCCTCCGCCTTTTTTGTCATTCACCTGAAAGAAATAAATACCGGGAGAGAGATGTTTCAGATCGGTGGCAAACAGATTATTCCCTTGTTTTAAATTCACCAGATAAGATTGCCATATTTTGCCATTCAGATCAACCAGCGTAATATTGGCAATGGAAGCCTGTGGTGAAATAATGGCAAAATGCACCTGCCGGGTGCTGTCTACATACAAATTACCGATCATTAGCGAGGTAATTGGTTTATTGATTGTTGCGGCCGAAGTATAATAAAGTCTGCCACTTGCATCCTGTTCGGCTATCCGATAGTAAATTTTTCCTCCAATAGGTTTGGGATCGTCAAAATAGTAATGTTGCACGGCCTGACCACCGACGCTTATCGTTTGACCGATGGCTACAAAATGCATACTATCCAACGATCGCTGAATGATAAACTTTTCACCGGCAGGAGCATTGCGGGTTATCCAGTGCAGATGAACCACTTCTTCTGTTACATTATAATCAGCAGAAAAACCAATCACAGTGGGAGGTCGCAGTGCCGCTCCCATGGATAATCCCATCCACACGACATACATCATAAGCTTGCCCATGGCGCAAAGCTACAGCTTTGCCATTTTTCATTTTTTATGAAAAAGGTTAAATTTAGCCCGTCAATTGTAAACCTTGTTTAAAAAACCATTTTCACATGTCATACCCCTACCAGATCCGGACATTTGAAGAATATCAGAAAGCATATCAGAAAAGCGTGCAAGACCCGGAAGGCTTTTGGGCCGAGATTGCAACACATTTCACCTGGCATAAAAAATGGGATCGTGTGCTGGAATGGGATTTCAAAGGCCCAGGTGCACCTATTGTAAAATGGTTTATTAACGGCAAGCTGAATATCACGGAAAATTGCCTGGACCGGCATCTGCCTACCCGGGGCCATCAGCCTGCCATCATCTGGGAACCCAACGATCCGGAAGAACACTATCGGGTGCTCACTTATCAGCAGTTGCATGATAAAGTATGCCAGTTTGCCCAGGTTTTGAAAAATAACGGCGTAAAGAAAGGAGATCGGGTGTGTATTTACATGGGTATGATTCCTGAACTGCCCATTGCCATGCTGGCCTGTGCGCGTATCGGAGCTATTCATTCTGTTGTATTTGGTGGTTTTTCAGCGCAATCCATTGCCGATCGGATCAATGATGCTCAGTGTTCGGTAGTAATTACCTGCGATGGTGCTTTCCGGGGCAACAAGGATGTACCCTTGAAATCTATTGTAGATGATGCGTTGGTACAATGTCCGACTGTAAAACGGGTAATTGTATATACCCGTACCCGCACACCGGTATCTATGATCAAAGGACGCGACGTGTGGTGGGAAGATGAACTGAAAATCGTGGAAACACAGGGTAATCCTGATTGTCCGGCCGAAGTAATGGATGCCGAAGATCCGTTGTATATCCTTTATACCTCGGGTTCCACCGGTAAGCCCAAAGGAGTGTTGCATACCACAGCTGGCTACATGATTTACACAAATTACACGTTTGTCAACGTGTTTAATTATCAGCCCGGCGAAATTTATTTCTGCACAGCCGATATCGGATGGGTAACAGGTCATAGCTACATTCTCTATGGTCCTCTTTCTGCCGGTGCCACCACACTGATGTTTGAAGGGATCCCCACTTGGCCCGATGCAGGCCGTTTCTGGGATATTGTTGACAAACACCGGGTCAATATTCTCTATACCGCACCCACGGCTATCCGCTCACTGATGGCACATGGCCTGGATTTTGTCAAAAACAAAAAACTCGATACCCTGCGCGTCTTGGGCAGTGTGGGTGAACCCATCAATGAGGAAGCCTGGGAATGGTTTTATGAACATATCGGCAAAAAACGTTGCCCCATCGTTGATACCTGGTGGCAAACCGAAACCGGTGGCATCCTGATTTCACCTATTGCCACTGTAACTCCTTTGCGGCCCTCCTACGCTACTCTTCCCCTGCCCGGTGTACAACCAGCTGTGATGGACGAAAAAGGCCAAGAAATCCAGACACCTGAAGCCACTGGCAATCTTTGTATCAAATTCCCCTGGCCCGGCATGTTCCGTACCACCTGGGGTGATCATGAACGCTGCCGCAAAACCTACTTTGATCCCTACCCCGGTTATTATTTTACCGGCGATGGTTGCATCCGTGAAAAAGATGGCTATTACCGTATCACCGGACGCGTGGACGATGTGCTGAATGTAAGCGGCCATCGCATAGGCACGGCAGAAATTGAAAATGCCATCAACATGCACAGCGATGTGGTGGAAAGCGCCGTGGTAGGCTTCCCGCATCCTATTAAGGGTCAGGGTATCTACGCTTTTGTGATTTGTACCCACCTGGATGATCCGGAACTAACACGAAAAGATATTCTGGAAACTGTTTCCCGTGTAATCGGCCCCATTGCAAAACCTGACAAGATTCAGTTTGTAAAGAATCTGCCCAAAACCCGAAGCGGTAAAATCATGCGCCGCATCCTGCGTAAAATTGCAGAAGGAGAAATGGAAAACTTTGGCGATACTACATCCCTGCTCGATCCATCGGTGGTAGAAGAAATCAAACAAGGACGCCTGGCCATGAGTTAATAAATTGTGCTATTCATCTGCTCTGGACTTATTCCCTTGCATACAAAAAATGTTGCGAGGGAATTTTTTTTGAAACTATCAGTTTGGATCCTGATGATCATCCTACATCATTTCAACGGAAATTCTTTCCAGGATTAAATTTCTTTCATCGTAGCTACAGACGGTAGCATGCATTTTTGTATTTTTTTGGATCTGTAGGATATTCCATCGCTTTTGTTTTTGAAAATAAAATAGCATGAGCCCTTCATCTTCATGTTTTCATTTCACAGACGCAAAACATTATTTAATTCGTTTAATGCTTACTTTGTGAAAGAAACTTTGTGAATATGATTTTCCGGAAAAACAAATGGAAAATGCTGGGTGCGGGTTTGCTGCTCGGTTTGGCCGGCATGGGTATATGGGCCTTGCGGACGGACGATAAATATTTTGAGATCATCAAAAGCCTAGACATTTATGCCAGCGTGCTTCGTGATCTGAATACGTATTATGTGGATAGCCTCTCTCCTTTTTCCCTGATGCGTACCAGTGTAGATGCCATGACAGGCTCGCTGGACCCTTATACCACATTTTATCCGCAGGAAGATGTAGGCGACCTTACTTTTCAGACAACCGGAAAATACGGAGGAACGGGCATATCCATCCGCCGGGAGGATGATCATGTGCTTATCACCGATGTGTTGCAAGACAGCCCTGCCGGCCTGGCCGGATTAAGACCCGGCGATCGCATTGAAAATATTGATGGCCGCGACGTGGACAGTCTTTCCGAAGATACAGTGAGCAATCTGCTACGGGGTGTGCCAGGCACCTCTGTGATCATGCGCATTTACAGACCTTATCTGCAACAACGATTTACAGTGAAATTGGTGCGGGCCGAAATCGGCCTCCGCAGCGTACCCTATGCATTCCGACTTGCAGACGGGGTGGGCTATATCCGCCTCCAGCAGTTTACGCAAGGTTGCAGCCGGCAGGTAAAACAGGCGCTGGATTCCCTGAAAAATCTCCCTGGTGGCTTGCAGGGACTCATCATTGATTTGCGGGGCAATCCGGGCGGCCTTCTGGAAGAAGCCGTAAAAACAGCTAACCTGTTCATCGATCCCGGACAAACCATTGTGAGCATCCGCGGGCGCATACAAGCTTGGAACCAGACCTATCGCACCACAGAACGGGCCGACGATGATAGCATACCACTGGCTGTGCTTATCAATCACCAGTCGGCTTCTGCTGCTGAGATTTTGGCCGGTGCCCTGCAGGATCTGGACAGAGCTGTGATTATCGGACAGAGATCCTATGGCAAAGGACTGGTGCAAACCACGTACGATTTACCCTACGACACCAAAATGAAAATTACCACTGCCCGCTATTATACGCCCAGTGGCCGCTGCATTCAGGCCGTGACCTATTCCCATCAGGGCGATATATTGCAACAGGATTATATACCCGACTCTTTGCGGCAAAGCTATAAAACTGCTCATGGCCGTATCGTGAAAGGCGGTGGTGGAATAGAACCCGATATTCCCCTCAGGCAACAGCATCTGAGTGAAATTGCAGAAGATCTGCTGATCCATCATATGATTTTCGATTACGCTACCCGTTATTTTTATGCACATGAAAAACCCGCTTCACCAGACAATCTGATACTCACAGACCGTGATTATACATCCTTCCTCGAATTTCTTCAGGAAAAAAATTATCATTTTCAATCCAATGCATCCCAGCTGCTCGATCAGTTTACGGATCAGGTGCAGATGTCAGGCTGGTGGGAACAACTGCGCCAGCAGACAGATTCACTTCGCCGCACATTGAATCAGATCGAAACAAAACAATTGCTTGCCCATCGTGAAGAAATTATGCAATTGCTGAAAGCTGAAATTGCTGATCGCTATTGGCCGCAGCAAGGTGAATGGCTGGTTTCTCTGCAATCTGATGAAATCATTCTCAAAACCATTCATATCCTGCGCGATCAGAAAAGTTATCGTGCCTTGCTTATGCCTGCATCATCCGACATTGCTCATACTCATTAGAACATCCTAAGGATTTGTTGATCCATTTCGAAAACAACATCCATTTATTCATATTGTCTTCCCACTCATCAATAGGTTGTACTTTATCTTTGGAAAATGAAAGCAGGATTGACAGCTTTTTCTTTCCATACAAACAGGCTAACAATTAGGAGTATTTACTGGCTCGGGGTATGGATATGCATGATAGGTGGCATGGTACTTCCGTCGTATGCCCAACGCCCATTTATCCGGCTTCAGCAGCCCGGCCGTACCACGCTGGTTGTGTACGATAGTGTGCAATATATTTCCGGTGCTACCTGCAAAGGCTGCCAGCTTATTGTACAGGATACACCCGTTAGGGTATATACCACAGGAGGTTTTGCAGCACGGGTGTATTTGCATGCCGGTGAAAACCCGATTGTGTTGCAAGCCCGCAACAAAGAAGGACTTGCATATAATCTGCAGATTGTTTACCGTTATGAACCTCCCCAACCGATTGCTGTCAGGGATTTTGCCATTGCCCGCATCTATACCAACCCTGGTGTTACCAGCTGGCTGGCTCCTGGCGATATCATCCACATCAGAGTTATCGCTCAAGCTGGTTGCAAGGCCTTTTGGTTGCATCATCTTCCTTTAACCGAAATGGTAAACCAAGAAGATAGCCTGGCAGGCATATACGAAGGAAATTATCAGGTATCTGCTACAGATCAGCTGAACGGCCCTATTCAGATCATGCTGCAAAATGCTGCAGGCCAGACGATTACCGCCTACACACCAAATGCTTTTTATACCTGGCCTGCATCTGCAGTGGTTGGGAAAACAACGGGAGACAGGCCTTTTATGCAATACAGCCTCGGGGAAGATCGCCTGGGCGCAGCCAAACGCAGCTATCTCGATACCGGAATCTGTATGCAGGTCGATGGCCAGTTTGGTGATTTCTATCGGGTAAAACTCGCACCCGACCAGCATGCCTATGTGCCTGTCGAAAATCTGCAACTATTACCTGAAGGTACGCCTATACCGCATGCCACTCTTGGAAGCTGGAAAGTTTGGGGTGATAGCCTGTATGATTATGTGCAGATCCAGACTGGCATACGACTGCCATACGATGTGCAGATTTACGATCATCCTGGGCAAATCATTGTTCGCCTCTACGGAGCCGCATCCAATACCAACTGGATATTTCAGTATTTATCCGTCAAAGAAATCAGCTAGGTGCATTTGCATACGGTGGCCGACGGCGTGGTGGAAGCCCATATCAACCTGAAACATCCGCAGCCCTGGGGCTGTACTTTGCAATATGCAGGCTCTGCTTTGGTGGTAAAAGTAAAACGCCAGCCAGCTAACCTAAACCTTGCACATCTGCGCATCGCCATTGATGCCGGCCATGGCGGTAGCAATACCGGAGCCACGGGCCCTACCGGCGCAAAGGAGAAAGACCTTACCTTGCTCCTTGCCAAAGAGCTCAATGCTGCCCTTCAACATGCAGGCGTGCAAACCATCATGACTCGTACAAACGATACCAGCCTTTCCATGCAGGAACGGGAAAATCTGTTGTACCAGGCCGATCCCAACCTGTTGCTCAGCATTCATCTTAATGCATCGAACAATCCCATCGATATCTCGGGCACCAGTACCTATTACCATTACGCGGGTTTCCGCCCGTTAAGCCTTGCCATTTACCATCGCTTGGTAGCAACGGGACTGCAGGAATTCGGCAATATTGGCAACTTCAACTTTGCGCTTAACGGATTAACAGATTTCCCCAATGCGTTGATTGAAGTAGCCTTCCTAACAAACCCGGCCGACGAAGCCCGTATCCTGAATCCTGCATTCCGAGAAAAAATCATCCATGCTATCATTTCCGGACTAAAGGATTTTCTGGATGAGTGTAAAAAGTAACCCATGCGTAAAAAATCTGATTTTTGTCCACCATTTCGATGGGCAATCCCTTAACTTTGTCCAAATTGCCTCTCAGGTATGCATCCCGACGTAGAAGCTTTTCACACATACCGACAGCGGATGAATGAGCTCATCCTGAGCAAACAAAACAAGGTGATTAACCGGCTGTTCAATCTGGATACCAATACCTATCAGGATGGGGCTTTGCCGGCAAAAGTCAAGGAAATGCTGGGACTTGTAGCCAGCATGGTGTTGCGCTGTGATGATTGCATCAAATATCATCTTGGCAAATGCAAGGAACTGGGTGTAACCACGGAAGAAATGTATGAAATCTTTGCCGTAGCCAATATTGTAGGGGGTACAATTGTAATTCCGCATACGCGCCGGGCTGCAGAATACTGGGAAGCCCTGCAGCAATAACACCATGATATAAAATATTCCATAACGCCAAACGTTTTACCATCAATCAATTTTAAAGAATTATGGACACAACAGCTGTGCAGACGCCTCAATCCCTGACTCCAAAGGATTTTGCCACTGATCAGGAAGTGCGCTGGTGCCCGGGTTGCGGCGATTATTCGATTCTCAAGCAGGTGCAAACCGTAATGCCTACGCTGGGTATTCCAAGGGAAAACATCGTGATTATCTCAGGCATTGGTTGTTCTTCACGTTTCCCTTATTACATGAATACTTATGGCATGCACTCCATTCATGGCCGTGCTACTGCCATTGCTTCTGGCCTGAAAGCCTGCCGACCTGAACTCAGCGTATGGATTGTAACGGGCGATGGTGACGGCCTTTCTATCGGTGCCGGACATATGGTACATATCCTGCGTCGCAATTTCGATGTCAATATTTTGTTGTTTAACAATCAGATTTACGGGTTGACAAAAGGGCAATATTCACCCACTTCTGAAGAAAACAAAATTACCAAATCCACACCCTACGGCAGCATTGACCATCCCTTCAATCCGGCTGCACTGGCCCTGGGAGCCGATGCCACCTTTGTAGCCCGCAGCATGGATCGCGATCCCAAACACCTGCAGGAGATGCTGAAACGCGCACATGCCCATAAAGGTGCTTCGTTCCTGGAAATATACCAGAATTGCAATATCTTCAACGACGGCGCCTTTGAAATCTTTACAGAAAAGGCCACCAAAGCCGATGAGACCATTTTTCTGGAACACGGTAAACCTTTGCTTTTTGGTGCCCAGCGAAATAAAGGTATTCGCCTGGATGGCCTGAAACCCGTTGTGGTAAGCCTCGATGATGGCTATTCAGCCGATGACCTTTGGATACACGACGAACATGATCTTTATAAAGCCCAGATGCTGGTGCGTCTGTTCGACGATCCATCTGTCGAAGGTCACTTCCCAAGGCCTTTTGGCGTATTCTACGAAACACAACGGCCCAGCTATGAAGAGCTGTTGCAACAGCAAATTGAAATGGCCAAAGGAAAATATGGTGTGGGTGATCTAGATAAACTGCTGGCCGGCAGCGAAACCTGGACCATCAATTAACAAACTCTTCTAACCGGTTTATTTTTAAAAAAGTTTCAGGCGCACAAGTAAATATTTTGTGCGCCTGATTGTTATGATCTGTTTATGCCAGCAGATGTTCAATCATTCAGGATGCATCATACCACCACCTGGAGGAGGCCCGCCGCCGGGTGGACGCATGCCCGGAAACATAAACATCCGGTCGCGCGGAGGTTGCTGGGGTAACACACCTTTAAAATTGCGCAGGTTGTAGGTGAATGTCAGCAGAAAATATTGCTGCAATACACTGGTGGTGCTGTTTTCAATATAGGTTTCCGTTACATTCCGGTTGATGCTGCGATTTTGTTTCAGCAAATCAAACACGGTTAATTGTAATTCTCCGTTTTGCTTTTTAAAGAAATGTTTCCCAAAGCTGATATTCCAGAGCAGGTAAGGCTTATCATAGGTTTCACCCAATCCGCTGTATTTCTGATAGGTGATATTATTATCCAGTTCAAATCCTTTCCAGAATATCCAGTTGATACGTGCACTAGCAGCGTTGGAGAAATAATTGCTGTTTAGATTGGGCTGAATGGAATTTTTTACAATGTTGTAGTTGGGCGTGTAAGACAAGGTGAAATCAAGATTTTCGCTGATGTTGCTGCTGATGACTATCGGGAATGTTACACCAAAGTTATTTGCATAGTTTTTCTGATTATTCACCAATCCGGGTGTACGACTGAAGTTAATACCTCCGCTTAGGTTCAGATTTGATTTCATAAACTTCAATGGCAAGCCTAAAGTAGCAAATGAGCGAATGCTCCAGTATCCATTCAGGTTTACCGGATAGGTAAGTTGTGAGCCCTTGTTCAGTATCACACCGTGAGCCAACACACTATCCTGTGTGGCCGTGATGGTTGCATTGGTAATATTGTTCTGCGTTTGCTGTACACCCAGAAATGCAAAAAACATTTTGTTTTTATCCGTATTCACGGCAGAATAACGAACAAAAAGCGATTGGGTGGTTTCCTGCTGCAGATTAGGATTACCTGTAGTAAGCTGCAGTGGATTGGAATTATCTACCACATCCTGCAACTGGCTGATGGAAGGTGCATTGGTAGAAGTTCTGAAAAACACACGCAGGTTTTTGGTATTGCCAATCTTGTATCGCATCATGGCATTACCTAACAAGTTATAAAAATTCCTTTTGATGGTTGTATTCATGGGAAATGTGCGATCACCTTCCAGATTAGCTATTTGATAGGAAAGTCCTGCGGTGAAGAATAAGTTATTGTTAGCCCGATAACGATAACTGGCACCAAATTGATTAGCAGTATAATAACTTTTGTAATTGTTGGTCAATCCTGTATCCAGATTGGCATATTCTTGTTTGATCGGATCAAACTGATAGGTATTTTTATCTGATTCACCTGTGGTATAAGATGTATTGTAAGTCAGCAATAGCTGGCTTTTCTGGCCAATGGGCTCTGTATAATCGAGCGTGGCACCAATCTGATTGGTATGGGAATGCAAAACAGATTGCTGATTGGTTGTATCAAAAATATTGGATGGATCTTTAAAATAGCTATTGTTGGCCAGAAGCAGATTGGTTCCATTCTTTTCGCTAAGGCTGGTACTTAGGTTCACAGAAAGTGTTCTGCCTTTTTTATTAAAAGCATGTCTCCACAGCAGATTATCTGAAAAGTTATATCCGGTGTTGTGCGAATTGCGTTGTGTATTTGTTTGGCTGATCATCACACTATCCGGTGTATAATAAGCTCCGGCAACTGAACTGGAACTGTTATATTCCTGGGTATTGAAGCTAGGAGTAAAAATCAGCGAGTTTTTATCATTGATCTGATATTCCATGCGAAGGTTAAACCGATGATTGTAATTGGTTGAGCTCGAAAGATCATTTTCATGATACAGCTGATTGGCATTTTGGGATACAAAATAGGTTCGATCTATGGTTTGCTGATTATTGTTATGTGAAGTATTGAAGAAATAACTTCCGGTAACCGTTATTTTTTTACCCCAGTCATCGGAATAATTCAAACCGATGGAATTGGTAGTTACAATGCCATTTTGCTGACCCACCAGGAAATTGCCTATACCTCCGGCTCCGCGGTAACCTCCTCTGCCACCACCAAATCCGCCACCGCCGCCGGTTACGCCCAGCAAATCTTGGAAAGCAAAATTCTGTTGATTCACATTATTACTCATGCCAATCACCGAAATACGCCGGTCTCCGTTGAAGAAATTGATATTACCACCGAGAGAATAACGGGAATCCGTTCCATATCCGGCATATAATTTTCCGAATTGTCCATTCCTGCGATCTGCACGGGTAACAATGTTTATGGTTTTCTGGGTATTGCCATCATCAAAGCCGGTGAACTGTGCCTGATCACTCATTTTATCAAACACCTCCACTTTATCCACAATTTCAGCCGGCAAATTGCGTAATGCTGTTGTCGGATCATTGCCGAAGAAAGGTTTTCCATCTACCAGCACTTTCTGTACGGTTTCCCCATGTGCTGTTACCGAGCCATCACTATTTACAATAATACCCGGCATTTTACCCACCAGATCTTCGGCTGTGGCATTGGGATTAGTTTTGTAAGCCTGGGCATTGTATTCAACTGTATCTCCTTTCATTTGGCTGGGCGGTACCTGTCCCACTACCTTCACTTCCTGCAGTATGGTTTTGGTAGGTTGCAGGTATAAAACTCCCAAATTCAGCGATTGACTTTTTTCTATGGCAATAGTGCGCTGCAAGGATTGATATCCAAGATAGGAAATACTCAACCTGTAGTTGCCACTGGTGAGATTGCCGATCTGGAAATGTCCCTGAGCATCGGTCAGCCCGAATAGTTTTTGGGAAGTATCCCTTTGAGGAATAAGCACCACCGTGGCCCCGATCAATGGCGTTCTGGTCTGGCCGTCCTGCAAGCTTCCGCTCACAGAAATCTGCTGAGCCCAGAGTTCACCCAGGCTTAGCAACATCATAACCGTGGTGATGAAAAACTTTTTCATGAGTATATATTTTATTTCCATAGAAAACAATTCAATCCAATTCTTCAAAAGATCTGATATGTTTTTTGATATCGGGATTCAGGTACGGATGATGAGAAATAATGGCAGGGGTAGAAACCCCCGCCGATGATACCAAATGAAACATGAAACTTGTATCCTCATTAACCCATACGTTAGTTATTCCCGCCGCCGCCGTTATTGCCCCTGAAATTGCGGCGCATGTTTTGCATCATGTCCTGATACTGTTTGTATTGATCGTCGTTCAGGACAGCTTTCAGGCGTTCATCACGCTGTTGCTGCAGGCTTTGCATAGCCGAACGCATGGCATCGCGATCGCCCTGGTTTTGTTCGAAAGCGGCCTGCATGGCTTTTGAGATATCCAGATTAATGGCCTCGATGGAATCCTTCTGCTGATCAGTAAGACCGCTGATCTGCTGCTCCATCCGTTGGGAAAGCATTTTGGCACGGTCTTCCGGACTCATACGCCCCTGGGCATGCAGCTGCAACCCTGCAAAAGCCATTGCAATGCAGGCGATGAACATGAACATTTGCTTTTTCATATTTGTTTGTTTTGATGACATGATAAAAACCTGTTTGTTGCTCAATTCGATGATAAAACTACGAGGAGGTTTATCTGTGCAAAAAAATATTCAATATAAGAATTGAATTTTTCGATTAATGGCCCAATTGATTCAACTAATAACATAGCATATGTCAGCTCCACATTTTTAACCCACTTGCAGAAGAATTTCAGCAATTGATGATGAATACCATGTTGTTGGTTGAAATCTGCAAATCATCCGCTTCAGTTTACCTTATTTTTGCTGGTATGGCAACACACAAATGGTGGATTCCGAACCGGCAAACAAGAGCCGTGCTGCTACATATATTGGTGTGGCTGGCCTACGGTACCGTGCTGATGAACTGGTTAACCTTCGGGTATTTTTATCCGGCAGCTATTCCACTGGTGCTTCGTACATTAATTATTCAGGCAGGTATTTTTTACCTTAATATCGGCCTGTTGCTTCCTCGGTTGATGGAACGCAACCGGTTTGTGGCTTATATTTTATCAGTTATAGTGCTGGTAGTAGGAGCCAGTTTGCTTTATGAACTTACCAACGATTGGCCCCTGATCCGCAATGCATTCATAGCTTTGCGTCCTCCCCATAAGCCCCGTTTCCCGCATGGGCACCGCCCCATTTGGGGACCTTGGTTTGTAAATAACCTATTTTCTTCTCTGGCTATTCTGTTTATCAGTACTATCTACTGGGCAATTGCTCAGGCCAGAAAACGCCTGCAATGGGAGTTCTCCATGAAAAATGAAAATCTACAAACAGAACTGAAATTCCTCAAATCACAAATCAACCCACATTTTTTGTTTAATGCACTGAATAACATTTATTCTCTCTCCTATACCCATTCCGAAAAAACACCGGAGATGATCATGAAGCTTTCCAATATGCTCCGGTATATGTTGTATGAAAACAATGAACGCAAGGTAAGCCTGCAGGAAGAAATTACCTATATCCGCCATTATATTGATTTTCAACTGCTGAAAATTGAGGGACAACCGCATCTGGAGATTGACATGGATCAGGTTGACGGAAGCCTTATGATTGAACCCATGCTTTTTATTCCATTTATTGAAAACAGTTTTAAGCACAGCAATATTGAAGATATCAGACATGGCTGGATTAAATTACAATTGAGAACAGAAGGCAAAAAAGTGTATTTTCATATCAGCAACAGTATTCCCGCCAGGACCTACACCAAAGATGTGGTAGGCGGCATTGGCCTGCAGAATATCCGCAAACGCCTTGAACTATTGTATCCTAACAAACATCAGCTTAATATTACATCACATGATCAGGTGTTTGAAGTAGATTTGCAAATAGATACCCAATAAAGCATGTTGCTGAAATGCATGATTGTGGATGATGAATATCCGGCAAGAGTGCTGCTGAATGATTATGCAAATAAGTTGCCTCTGCTGCAGGTGGTGGCTTCTTGCAAAACAGCACTTGAAGCCATGTCCGTATTGCGCGAACAATCCGTGGATTTGATTTTTCTGGATATCCAGATGCCTGAACTTACGGGACTGGAATTTTTGCAAAGCCTGGCTCACCCTCCGCTGGTTATTCTTACCACTGCCTATGCCGATTATGCCTTGAAAGGATATGAACTGAATGTGGTGGATTATCTTTTAAAGCCTTTTTCATTTGAAAGATTCGTACAGGCTGTCAATAAAGCTGCTGAACGCTTTCAACTTAGCCAGGCTGCACCGGCCATATCTCCATCAACCTCTGCACAACCCGAACAAAAATCTTTCATTGTCATTAAAGCCGATCATAAACTGCATCGCATTTATTATGATGATATCTTGTTTATCGAAGGCCTGCGGGAATATGTAGCTTTTCATACTCCGACAGGAAAAATCATTACACTGGAATCATTGAAAAAACTGGAAGAGATGTTACCCACCGATACATTTATCCGCGTACATAAGTCTTATATCGTAAATAAAAAAAAGGTAAAATCCCTGTACGGCAACCAGCTGGATATCGCAGGACACTGGATTCCCATTGGCAAACTTTACCGCGATGAAGTAGTAAAACATCTTTTCAGCTGAATATCCCGGCTTGCAGGATTACATTGAAATCTGTACTTTCACTGTCTGTTAATGTTTATCTATGGCTTATCAAACCCTGCAGACTGAAGTTCGGGAAGGTATTTTCATGATCACCATCAACCGTCCCGAAAAAATGAATGCGTTGAATAGCACTGTCATGGAAGAGCTGGATCTGGCTGTGGAAGAGGCATTAACCCGTGACGATATCGGTGGGGCTATTATCACAGGCAGTGGCGACAGGGCTTTTGTGGCCGGTGCTGATATTGCCGGTTTTCAGCGGTTGAGTGCAGAAGAAGCGCGTACCCTGTCTATCAAAGGACAGGCTTTGTTTGCCAGCATCGAACAGGCTCCCAAACCCTTTCTGGCTGCAGTCAATGGTTTTGCATTGGGTGGAGGATGTGAGCTGGCCATGGCCTGCCATTTGCGCTTGGCCAGCACCCAAGCCCGCTTTGGTCAGCCCGAAATCAATCTGGGCCTGATCCCCGGTTATGGTGGTACACAACGTCTGCCACGCCTGATTGGACTTACACGAGCCCTGTACCTGATGCTCACAGGCGATATGATTACTGCCGAACAAGCCAAATCCTACGGCCTGATCCTGGATGTGGTACAACCGGAAGAGCTTTTACCGAAAAGCCTGGAGCTTATGCAAAAAATTATTTCAGGGCCGCGCCATGCCGTCCGCCATATTTTACATTGCACTTATCTTTCGATGACCGCTGATCAGGCAGGCTACGAAGCAGAAGCACAGGCCTTCAGCGATTGTTTTGCTACGGCCGATGCGCGGGAAGGTATTCAGGCCTTTCTGGAAAAACGCAAGCCACATTTCCAGGGAAAATAAAACCGGCGCTGCTCAGGGAACAACTCCTGCAGCCGTGAACCTTTATCTTTGCCGGAAATCTGAACCGAAAGACTGAATTATGAGTTCCCGTGAAATACGCGTACGCTTTGCTCCCAGTCCTACCGGCGGTTTGCATCTGGGTGGGGTCAGAACAGCGTTGTATAATTTCCTATTTGCCCGCAAGCATCAAGGGAAATTTATTCTGCGTATTGAAGATACGGATCAGACGCGCTTTGTGCCCGGTGCCGAAGAATATATCATCCGTTGCCTGGAGTGGTGTGGATTGAAGCCGGATGAAGGCCCGCATACAGGTGGTCCGTTTGGCCCTTACCGTCAGAGCGAACGCAAAAATACATATGCCCAATATGCCCATCAGCTGGTGGAACAAGGACATGCCTATTATGCCTTCGACACGCCGGAAGAGCTGGAAGCCAAACGCCGGCAACAACCCAATTTTCAATATGATGCCACTACCCGCGGGCAGATGAAGAATTCATTAACCCTTGCTGCCGACGAGGTCCGAACTTACCTGAACGAAGGCAGGCCTTATGTGATCCGGATCCGAATGCCTGAAAACAAAACTATCCGGATTCATGATCTCATTCGTGGTGAAGTGGAGTTTGATACCAGTCAGGTTGACGATAAAGTATTGCTGAAAGCCGATGGCATGCCTACTTATCACCTGGCTGTGGTAGTAGATGATTATCTGATGCAGATCAGCCACGTGTTTCGTGGTGAAGAATGGCTGCCCAGCACACCCGTGCATGTTTTGCTATGGGAATACCTGTTCGGCAAAGAACACATGCCCGAATGGGCACACCTGCCGCTGATTCTTCGACCCGATGGGCACGGCAAGCTCAGCAAACGCGATGGCGACCGGCTGGGTTTTCCGGTATATGCCATGGACTGGACTGACCCGTTTACCCACGAAACCACCCGGGGCTTTCGTGAAATGGGCTTTTTGCCGGAAGCCTTTGTGAATATGCTGGCTCTGCTGGGATGGAATGATGGCAGCGGTCAGGAAATTTTTACGCTGGATGAACTCATTGACCGCTTTTCCATCGAACGGATTCACAAAGCCGGCGCCCGGTTTGATTTTGAAAAAGCCAAATGGTTCAACCACGAATGGATCAAACGCCTGCCGGTAAAGCATTATCTGGAAGAGATAAAAACATTTTTCAAACAACAACATATCCCCTTGCCTGATGATGAAAAGCTGGTCCGTGCGCTGGATCTCATCAAGGAACGATGCACGTTGCTTGGTGATTTTACTGAGCAGGGGAAATTTTTCTTCGTTGCCCCGGAAACTTACGACCTGAGTGCTATTCAGAAAAAATGGTCGCCCGGCATGCAAGCCGCTTTTGAGGAATGGGAAAAAGCACTGGCACAGGTGGAGCCATGGGTAGCCGAAAATATTGAACATGCTCTTATTTCTGCAGCCGAAAGCCGGGGATTGAAAAAGAACGACATGCTGCTGCCACTGCGGATTATGCTCGTGGGTGGAAAATTCGGTCCTCCTGTTTTCCAGATCGCTGAGCTGCTGGGCAAAGCCGAAACCCGTCAGCGCATCCGCAAGGCACTGGAAGCACTGTCCCGGCACGGATAAACCACATGCCCCGCATATACATCGGTACATCGGGATTTGCCTATCCTTCCTGGGTAGGTTCATTTTATCCGGCAGGTACTCCCCGGGATGAATGGCTGGCTTATTATGCCCGTTATTTCCCAGCCGTTGAAATCAATGCCAGCTTTTATCATACTCCCCGCATCAGCACCATCCGGAAATGGGCTGCGCAAACGCCCAATAGCTTCAGCTTTTGTTTCAAACTTTCGCGCTATATCACCCATATCCAACGCCTGCAATGCGATCAGGTATCTTTGGATGCATTTTTTACCCCATTGGAGCCTGTCCGTTCAAAAAAAGCTCCGGCTGTGATATTGATACAACTTCCTTCCAGCTTAAAACCGGATTTAATCCTGTTGCAGAATTTCCTGGAAAAACTGCCCGCAGGTTTCCGCTATGCGATTGAATTTCGTCATCCTTCATGTTTTCAACCCGAAACCTATACCCTGCTGCGGAAACACAATATGGCCCTGGTGCTGGCCGACAGCCCGACATCAGCTCAAGGCACGCGCAAATGGCCGTTGGTAAATGAAGACACGGCCTCCTTTTTCTATATCCGAATGCATGGATCGAAAGTATTGTTCGTTTCCTCCTATTCCGATGAAGAGCTGGCCTATTATGCACGCCTGATCGGACAAAAATGGGAAGCTGGTCAGGATGTTTATGTGTTTTTCAACAATGATGCAGCTGGACATGCGGTGGAAAATGCCCGTGCGCTTCAACGGTTGCTGCACACATCAGGCATTGCCGATTTGTGATATCAGTGATATCAGGATTGTTTTTTCATTTCCTTGGCCCAGGTGTCCTTGAGTGTCACAGTGCGGTTAAATACCAGGTGATCGGTTGTAGAATCGGGATCCACACAGAAATATCCTTTTCGCAAAAACTGAAAACGATCTTCCGGCCGGGCTTTGGCCAGAGAAGGTTCTGCCAATGCCCTGGGAATGATTTGCAGAGAATTAGGATTGATATAGTCTGTAAACTCGCAGGGCTGTTCATCCGGATTTTCCACCGCAAACAAACGATCGTATAGCCGCACTTCTACAGGAATGGCATGAGGCACACTCACCCAATGAATGGTACCTTTTACCTTCATGGCTGATTCATCGTGACCGCTGCGCGATTGCGGCAGGTATTCCGCATAAATGGTGGTGATTTCTCCCTGATCATTTTTCTCAAAGCCCGTACAGGTAATAATATACGCGCTCTTCAACCTTACTGACATACCGGGAGCCAGTCGGAAATATTTTTTGGGCGGATTTTCCATGAAATCTTCTCGTTCAATCCATAATTCACGGCCGAAGGGCACTTGCCGAGTACCGGCTGTGGGGTCTTCCGGATTATTTTCCGTAGGCAACCATTCCACTTGATCTTCAGGATAATTGGTGAGCACCAGCTTCACAGGATCCAGCACTACCATAACCCGTTGTGCTATTTTGTTGAGATGCTCGCGGATACAGAATTCCAGCAGGCTTACGTCAATAATGTTTTCACGTTTTTGCACGCCTATGCGTTCACAAAAATCCCGGATGCTTTCGGGCGTATATCCCCTGCGGCGCAGGCCGCGGATAGTGGGCATGCGTGGATCATCCCAGCCGTTTACATAACCTTTCTGAACCAGCTGCAGCAGCTTGCGCTTGCTCATCACGGTATAGGTAAGGTTCAGCCGGGCAAATTCATATTGCCGGGAAGGAAAGATTTCCAACTTTTCGATGAACCAGTTGTATAAAGGCCGGTGATCCACAAATTCCAACGTACAGATGGAATGTGTAATATGTTCAATGCTATCGCTCTGGCCGTGTGCAAAATCATACATGGGGTAAATGCACCAGCTATCGCCCGTGCGATGATGGTGCGCGTGCTTGATCCGGTACATGATGGGATCGCGCATGTGCATATTGGGGCTTGACATGTCAATTTTAGCCCGCAATACTTTTTCACCGTCACGATATTTGCCCTCCCGCATTTCCTGAAACAGGCGGAGATTCTCTTCCACAGACCGATTGCGATAGGGACTTTCTATGCCTGGTTCTGTGGGTGTGCCTTTCATGCGGGCTATTTCTTCGGAACTGGAATCATCCACATAAGCCAGTCCTTTGCGGATTAACTTTACTGCAAACTCATACAGCTGTTCAAAATAATCAGAGGCATATCGCTCTCTTGCCCACTGGAAGCCTAGCCAGCGGATATCTTCTCTGATAGCCTCCACATATTCGGTTTCTTCGGTTTCGGGGTTTGTATCATCGAAGCGCAGGTTGGTTTCTCCGCCGTATTTCTGTGCAATGCCGAAATTAAGGACAATGGATTTGGCGTGGCCGATGTGCAGATAGCCATTGGGCTCCGGCGGAAAGCGTGTAAGTACTGACTGGCAGCGCCCGGTGCGGAGATCTTCTTCTACAATTTCTTCGATAAAGTTGCTGGCCTTCACTTCTTCCATAGACATATTCCGAAAAGTAAGCAAAGGTAAGTGAAGAAAAGCATTAGCGATGCACCCCTGCAACCTGCTGATCAGTAGAATTTTCTTTTCACAAACCAGATATCACGCAGGATGATACCCATGTGAAGCCTTACATAATTTTCCGTGATGAGGGTTGAGGATGTTCCGGGACCGCCCTGCTGGCCAATTTCCAGACCCATGTTCAGGTTCAGGGTATGCGGTGCATTGTAGATACCAAGTCCAAGCGATACGTTGATATCCCTGAGCTGCTGGTTATTGATTTGCAGATAACTTTTGGTATAGTTAAAAGCACCCATAGCTACGATGCGATGCAGCCAGTCGCGCGAGTATACCGAATAATTTTGTTCAGGTTCATATTTGATACCGGCGCCATAGCGGCTGCTATTGACCGTCTGTACGGCATTTACATTGGTAGATGCATCGCCCCATTTTTCATAAGCATAATCCAGAATAAAGCTCAGGCTATGCTGATAGGTAAAAGCAAGTCCTCCACGATACTGATCAGGCAGCCTGAAATCGGAAATCGGAGCATTGCTGAAGGAAAGCGTATCAATACCACTTATTACCGTAATCTGGCTTTGTGCATGCAAATACTGATGAGGAGCGTAAGTGCCGGCCACCACATAATCCCAGTCTGATCCCAGTTTGCCATATAGTTGTGCTGCATAGCTAACATGAAAATTCTGATAATAATCCTGCTCGCTGGAAGTGAGCAATGGTGTGTTCACATCATAGCCTGCAATTTCACTGCGTGTAATGTTGCCAAAGATGTATGACAATTTCACACCTGCCGAAAAATGATTACCAATTTTTATTCCATTGCCCCAATACACTTCATTTAACCCTCCTGTACCCTGAATAGTGGTTGAGATGGATTGTGTACCACCATTGTAAGTTTGGGTTTGAAGGATCTGGTATCGCACTGTGCTTAACGGTCTCAATCCGAATCCTGATCCCCACCAGTTGTTAAACTTAAAAGCCATATCAAACCGATCTACGCTGAAATAACTGGCATTGGCAGCGGTGTTGTTATCTTTGAAAGTAGCACTGATGCCTGTAGCGCCTGCTTCCAGCACGGCCAGCTGGCGTTGCATTCCGCTGAACGAAGCCACATTTGCATTGTTGGGATATTGATCGCTTCGCACAGCTGAGGTTGCATTGCCTAAACCCGACAGCATCCCTTCTGCATTGTAATTGATTTCACCAATACCCAGTGAAGAATAGGGAAAATTAGGTCTCACCTGAGCATACGATGCAGATAACTGCATACAACAGATGCTAGCGATACATATAACAGCCAGTATGCTTCGAATCATCATGTCCTTTCGGATTTATCGGATAGTATAGATAAGCATTTGGATACTCACCTGCATAGGATCCTGCCTGGTTTGCTGATCATTCACAATCAATCGTTGAAACGTGGTGTTGAATGCAGGACGCGGAATTATCAACATGAGCCTGGTACGCAGATTAAAATTGGTAATGCTAAGTTGATTCACCAGATAAGGAGTAATATCATACGTATAATAAGAATTTCCAAAGGCAAAGTCCTGCACAAGATCACCATGTTGATAGTTTCCACTGGAATTAAACAGGCTGTCTTGAATGGTGTAGTAATCGGTAACCTCAGTAAGCGTTACCAGCGGTGGCAGCGGATTCCCCGGTGCATAAGTGCCACGCAACGGTTTGACGATCAATTTTGCACTTAATATGCGTGAATAGGTACCAATTTGTTTTAAATTATCCATTCCGGGAAAACTAATCCTGACGGCCGTTCCAGCCAATGGCTGCAGGATGGCATAGTGATGTGTGAGAGCCGAACTGATGAGTTTATGCTGGCTGTTAATGCCCGCAAAAGGTGTCTGGCTTTTATCCACATCCACATGATTAAATTGCAAACCTGTTTGTGTAATCTGAAAATCATTATACAGCGGTGTTTTTGCATCGGTTTGATTGTGATAATACATACGGATATAGGTAGATGAATCTTTGGCTGCAAAACCCACAATAAACTGATTGTTCCATCCTTTGATTACCAGCCCGGGCAGGTAATTGTTGATAAATGCATTGTCTGTAGAAATGGTAGATGGATTGTTGATGATGGCATTCAGCCAGTTGATGCCCATCTGATCAGGCAAACGAATCAACACTGAGTCATTGCGATTCGGATAAATCCTTCCTGTCCAACTGGCCAAAGGCGTACTCTGAAAAGGAAAAACTGTAGTATTATAAAAAGCAGAATTAGTCCCCAAATCAAGTTGACGTGTCAATGCATACACATTCAGGTGAAAAGCCGAAGTTGTATCACCCAAATAATAACGGTTCGGTTTCAGCACCAGGCAAAGGGAATCAAATACCACTTTGCTGGTAATGCTTTTTACAGCAGGCGCACCAATGGCAAAATAGCTATAGGCATTAATAGTACCTGAAAGTGTATCGCTATATGTGCCCACCAGTGAAACACCCGTACCTGAGGTAGGAATGGAATCCAGAAAAACTGTTTCCACCAGAGGAGTGAGGGTGTCAATCTGCAGCACATTGGTATGCGAAGGGAAAAATGTACTTCCCAGCGCCGAACTATCATTCTTGCAGGAACTCAGGTACCACATGCCACTGGTGGCGAGGGCAAGCGTGCATATCCAGCGAAAGACGAAACCGTGTGATGACTTCATACATCTTGGCAATGGTGCAAAAGTAACAAAATACCATTCAAGCATCTGATATCTGTTCGGTATTTGCTTTTTTCTGCTCATGATGTTCATTTGCGTGTAAAAGAATTTGCGTGGGTATTGCATTGCAGACATCCACACCCGCTTGTCCAGGAATGCAGACCCACAGATCAGCTGCTGAATAAGAACTTCTTTTGATGGACTATCGTGGCCTTCAAAAAGAAATTTAACAATTCATAAACAAGCAAATCATGTTTTAGCGGAAAACTACACCAAAAGCAGGCTGTAACAGGCTTGTAAATAAAGAACACAATCGTATGTGGTATTTTATCAAACGAAAATGATTTCCCGATATGCAACAACATGTTTTTTTAGTATTATTGCGCCTGATTTTTTTGCGGACATGCAATTGGTGAGTATAATCAAAAAATTAACAACCTTCTGCGCAACGTTTCCTCCGGGAAATCGTTCTTATTTCCGTAATGTCCCTTTTTTTGCAGTTGCTTTACCTTGCATATTTGTTCATTCAATACCATCATAAACACACTTATTCATGAAGTCAACCTTATTGTACGGATATTTCGTTTTAGCGGGAGCCATGCTGGTCGCAGGCTGTCATAGCGGTTCTTCTTCAAGTGTAACCATAGGTAACTGGATCCGGCGTTCTGATTTCAACGGGGTAGCCCGTAGCGGGGCCGTTTGCTTTGTGATCGGCGATACCGCCTATGTAGGAACCGGATTTGATGGCACCAACCGCCTGTCTGATTTCTGGAAATTTGATCCTACCGTAAATGGTGGTTATGGCGGATGGGTACAGATTGCCGATTTTCCCGGATCTCCCCGAAATGGCGCCGTGGGCTTCGGGGTCAATGGCAAAGGTTATGTAGCTACAGGCTATGATGGAAACAATTATCTGAACGATTGCTGGATGTATGATCCGGCAACCAACAGCTGGACCCAAAAGGCCAGCATGCCCACCAACGGCCGTTTCGGAGCTGTGGCTTTTGCACTCAACGGTAAGGGATATATCACCACCGGCTATGATGGAAATTACTTGAAAGATTTCTGGGAATATGATCCCGTTGCTGATCAATGGATGCTGAAAGACAATAGCCTGGGCGGCACCAAACGGATGTATGCCATGAGTTTTGTGATCAATGATACCGCTTATGTGGTGGGTGGCGTAAACAACGGAGCCCTGGTGGCCGACTTCTGGGCATACGATCCTTCTCAGGATATCTGGATTCGCAAAAGAGATATTACAACTACCACCTCAGCCACCTATACATCCATCCAACGGCAGCAGGGTGCCGCTTTCGTCATCAACGATACAGCCTATATTGCCACAGGCATGGCTGGTTCCAACCTCAATACCACCTGGCAATACGATCCTAAGGTTGATCTCTGGACACAGCGTACCAATATCGAATTTCAACCTCGCGTGGGAGCTGTAGGTTTCAGCGTTAAAAACCGGGGCTTCATTGCATTGGGCACACCCTCGCAGGGGAGCCTGATTGAATATGATGACCTGCGCGAGTTTCAGCCCAATGTACCTGATAATACAACAGACGACTGATTATGGGGGAAAAGGAATCCTTTTTCCGTTCAACCAAAAAATATCGCATATTCACTTTCTCAGGAGCGCTGGCATTGGTTGTGCTGTTCATCGTATCCATGCATACCCTGATACGCCATTCGTATTCTCCTGTGTTATCCAATGGGCAGGATTCTCTTTCCGTAGAGGTTATTGCCATGCGTGTGGATTCGGGATGGGGCTATCAGATATGGATCAATCATCGCCCGTTTATTTATCAGAATCAAATACCTGCTATTCCTGGACATCATGTGTTTCATAGCCGGACTGATGCCATGCGCGTAGGTACGCGTGTGGCCGGCAAAATCCTGCAGCATGAGTCTCCCACCATTACCATCGCAGAACTCCAGCAACTGGGTATAGCTGAGGCCAATCCGTGATTTAGCATTTCTCTATCTTTCCGGGCTGTTGATAGTTGCATCATCCAAAGAATGCAATGAAAATTTGCATTTCTCCTAATCATAAAATCATCAATTTTACTGCCTGAGATGACCAAACTAATGATCATATATACAGGCGGTACGGTGGGCATGATCTACGATGAAAAAAACAGATCGCTACGACCCATCAGCTTTGGAGAAATCCGGGATCATTTGCCAGAATTATACAGACTGGGGTATCATTTTTTTGTACATCCGTTCAAACCACCGATTGACTCTTCAAATATGCATCCCGACCGATGGGTGGAACTGGTGGAAATTATCGAGCAACATTATCACTATTACGATGGATTTGTGATTTTGCACGGTTCGGATACCATGGCCTTTACCGCATCGGCATTGAGTTTTATGCTGGAAAACCTGGGCAAGCCCGTAGTGCTTACAGGCTCGCAACTGCCCATCGGCCAGATCCGTACGGATGCAAAGGAAAATATCATCACAGCACTTGAAATTGCAGCCACCCGCATCAATGGCCATGCAGCTGTTCCAGAAGTATGCATTTATTTTGATTTTCAGCTGTTCCGTGGCAATCGTACCAAAAAATACAATGCTGAAAAGTTTGAGGCCTTTTATTCCATGAACTATCCCCCCCTGGCCGAGGCCGGCATTACCATTAAATACCATCAGCCATTCATTCTGCCACCTCCCACCGAGCCTATCCGCTTTCACAAAAAACTGGATCCACACGTAAGCGTATTGAAGATATTTCCCGGCATTACCCCTGAAACCGTTAATGCCATATTGAACACGCCGCATTCACGAGCAATCATTCTGGAAACTTTTGGCAGTGGCAATGCACCCACGGCGGCCTGGTTTATCCGAAGCCTGGAAAGAGCTATCAAAAAGGGTAAAATTATCCTGAATATTACCCAATGCGATGGAGGCTCCGTAGAGCTTGGCCGTTATGAAACCAGCGAAAAACTGCTGGAAATCGGCGTAGTCAGTGGTTATGATATGACGTTTGAGGCTGCCATCACCAAAACCATGTTTTTGCTGGGGCAGGATCTTAGCACAGAAGAAATCATTTGCCTGCTGCAGAAGCCCTTACGCGGTGAACTTACTTTACCAGAAAGTACCAACAGCAAGGCCGTGCACAATTATTGGACAAACAGTCCCTTATCCTGAATCTTATTGGTTTATTGAATGAGCCGCCAGAGTTCATTGAATATGCGGCGGGTACGCTCAATCTGTCCTCTTGCAGCAAAGCGCTCATAAAATCCATCCATCCTGAACCGGGGTTTTTCGTTGGCCCAGGGCTGGAGTCTTGCTTTCCAGCGTTCTACCCGATTTTCTTCAGGCAAGGCATCGCCCTGCTGCACCAGTTCCACAGCCACACGAATCATGGCCTTTAACGTAACGGGCTTTGTAACCATATATCGTTCATGATCCCAGGCTTCGCCCCACACGGCAGATGCAGCCCTGAAAAAATCGCGCAGCATACCATACCGATCAGCAGCTTCCCGGCGCAATGCATGACCATCGCCTTCCCATCCTTTTGTCCAGCGCAGCAATTCATTAAACAATTCTGCCTGAAGCATCCATTTCTTTTGCTTGCTTCTCCCACCCAGCCGATTGATTCTGTATTGAAACGGACTATCATCTTCTGCATAAAGCATATCTGCAATGCGTGCTGCGAGTTTTTTGTCAGGCGAAGTCCAGGCAATTTTTTCGTACAAATCCACCAGATGACTTTTGTTGATCCGCGTGGGTGTGCTGTTGATTACCACAAACATTTCGGTGGCAAAATCCTGCGTGCGTCCATCAAAGATGATACAGGGCACATCAATATGGCGGGATTCTTCCGGATGTTTCTGCAGGTAAAAATGCAGAGCTGCCAGCCGGTGCTGACCATCAATGATGATAAACGGCTCCTGCGGCTCATGCAGATTACCCATGTGTTCAAATCCGGAAATGGGTTCAAACACCAGTTCTTCCCGGGTGAATAACAAGACAGTGCCGGGTATGGGAGGCTGGCTTTCAGCTGTCTCATAGAAATTCTCTATAGCCTGAATTTTTTGTCGTGATGGTGCGCGTTGAAAAGCCGTATCGCTGCGCTCGATTTTGGCAATAAACTGCTCTACCTCATCATGAGGCGATACACGGGAGGCTTCCAGTACCTGCTGCTGATCACCGTAAAAACGACTCACAAACTTGACATGCCGAAGCAAATCTTCGGCGGGATAAGCCACAAAATAAAACCGATTGTCCTTCTGGCAGATTTGTGTTGCAAGCATGAAGTAAACAGATTAGGGTTGTGAAATCAACTGGCAAGCTATAAAAACTCGTTTGAATTCACAACCCTATCCTACAGCAGTCGTAGCTCAGCTCGCACAACAGCTCAGCTTATGCACATCTTTGCTGAAAGCGAGTGCCGCCAGTTTGATGCCTTCCTGCAGGGTCAAGTAAGGGAACAACTGGGAAGCAAGTTCCCGGACCGGAATATGGTATTTCATGGCCAGGCTTAGGGTCATAATCAGCTCCCCTCCTTCCGGAGCCACCACCCGTGCACCCAGCAGTTGATCGGTTTCTGCGTGTCGGATGAGCTTGATGAAACCCCGGGTATCCCGGGCTGCCAGCGCACGCGGAATCTCACTCAGAGGCAGCTTGCCGACTTCATACGGAATGCCCTGCCGCTCGGCCTGTGCTTCGTCCATGCCCACACCGGCCACCTGTGGATCCGTAAATATCACCCAGGGCAATACCCGGTAATCTACCTTTTCCTGGCTATCGGATAGGAAAGCATGATTGACGGCGATTTTCCCTTCATATGCCGCCGTGTAAACATAGGCAGGCGTATCGGCTACATCACCCGCCGCATAGATATGCGGCACAGAAGTCTGCATAAAATCATTCACAGCAATATGTCCGCTGCCGGCCAGCTGCACACCCACTGCTTCCAGTCCCAGCTCTTCCACATTGGCCTGAATACCGGTGGCTACCACCAGATAGCCAGTCTCCAGAAAACTATGATAACGACCATCGGCGAATGTACCATGAATGAGAATGCCTTCAGCCGTACGTTCAAAGCGCTGTGCCCGGAAATTAGGCCAGATCTCAATGCCTTCTGCCCGCATCCAATGCTCCAGCTCTGCGCTGATATCGGGCATCTGCGAGCGAAGCACCCGATCCGTAAATTCAATGATGCGAACCTGCACACCCAGCCGCCGGTAGGCCATGGCAATTTCGCAACCAATATAACCGGCACCCATAATGGTCAGGCTTTTAGGCTTTTCTTCCAGCTCAAACAAAGATCGGTTGGTCAGGTAGCCCACCTCTTTCAATCCGGGAATATCGGGAATGCGGGGCCTGGAGCCGGTAGCCAGCAAAATTTTTTCGCCGGTGTAGCTTTCCCCGTCGTTAACCACCACAGTATGGGCATCTGCCAACCGGGCATGACCGGAAATGATCTTCAGATGCTCAAAATCGCTGATCACATCGAGGTATTTTTTTTGCCTGAGCGATTCTACCAACTCTTGTTTGTCGTGTATGACACGCGGGAAGTCGATATCGGCTCCCCGGGGCCTGATGGCATCGAAAAAGCTGTGACGGGCATGAAAAGCGGCTTCTGCCGTACGGATCAAAGTTTTGGAGGGCACACAACCCACATTCACACAGGTACCTCCAATCGGCAGTCCGTCGTTGATCATCAGGGTTTCCAGCCCCAGCTCCTCTGCCCGGATAGCAGCAGCAAACGCTGCCGATCCACCACCTATGATGATAAGCCGATAGGTATAGGTGCCTCCATCTGAAGCCGGCCCTTGCTGCATCAAGGTAATCCGGCTGACCCGATAGGTGGGGGTCTGCGCTACGGCCTGCCGGATCTGGTCCAGACTGATCTGCTGCGGATCAAAACGTACCCATCCTTTGCCTTCTGCAAAATCAACACGTGCCTCCTGAATGCCAGGCTGCCGTAGCAGTAATTGTTGAATCGTCACGGCACAGTGCGTACAGGTCATGCCGGTAATTTCGAGCTGAGCTGTCTGCATATTGGATTCGGATAAAGTCATAACAGTTTTTTTTATTTTTCATCACGACAGGAAATCAATTTAGCTGCATATCCCAATTGCCGGATTGCCTGAATCATTTGCGGGGGTTTAATCCGGTTTTCATCAAATGTAACGACAGCCTGATCGCCCGGGTACTTTACTTCATCTGCATAAACGCCTGCCATCCTGCTCAGGCTCTTATGGATCATAGAGGCACATCCCGCACAATCCATTCCGCTAATCTGAAGGATGGCTATGGTGGTATCTGAGCGGGTTAGCCCATGCGGTTCCGCTATCCCCAATGGTGCTGTTCGGAATGACTGCTGATGCAAACCAGCGCAATTTGCCGACTGACAAAGCCGGGGAGCTGTCCAGAGTGCGGCTCCTGATAAAACAATCCAAACGAGTGTTTTCATGGTATGAAATATTTTAAAGATGAAACCATACTTGTGTCTAACGGAAAACCGTTTCCTGTTTCCGGACCGGATATCCGGTTGCATTAATCACGGAATCAATCCGATCCAAACTGGTCAGCTGCGGATCGAAACTTACCCAAGCCTTCTTCTCCGGGTAACTTACCCGTGCATGTACCACCCCAGGCAGCTGAATGACTTCATACTGAATGCCTTTTGCACAGGCTTCGCAATCCATCGAAGGAATCCACAGCACAGCCTGTTGCACATGGGCTGTATCTTTTGCCACCGGGCTTATCGTTTGTCGGGAGGAAACAGGTGAAGGGCCTTTCGATAACAAGAATCCACCGTAATAGGGGAATCCCATGGTCAAAAGGGCAAACAGGGTAACGATCACCAGAAAGGCACCCGACTGTAAAAACGATCTCCGTTCAGGTTGTTCACAGGCACATGCGATCGTAGCCGCGGCAGCATCTTCTTGGGCTGCGGAATAGGTGGGATCATCATAGGTGGGATCATCGGCTGCTGATAAACTTTTCCTGCGGCGCAGGTACTGATACCAAGCAAAGCCCAGGATCCCGATGGTCAACGCCAACAGATAAGGCCTTGCGGGAGCCAGCCAGGAAAATGTGGAAGCCAGACCTGCACTACCGGCCAACACAGCCAGTACGGGCGTGATACAGCATAAGGAAGCGGCAAGGGCCGAAAAAATAGCCATGCCTGCTACGGATTTTACAGACTTTTTCATGATTCTGCCAGGTTTATGGTTTGACCACTTGTTTGTTCAATGTAGCTGAAAAAAGGTTTTAAAACCGGCAAATGCTCGGGAGCAATCCGGTAAAAAATGGTTTGTCCGGCGCGGCGGGTAAGCACCAGCTGGGCATCTTTCAGCTTCCGCAAATGCTGGGATACAGCCGGAATGCTCATACCCAGCATATCGCTCAGATCGCAGGGGCAAAGCTGCTGTTCGGCATCAATCAGATACAGGATTTTCAGCCGCACCTCATTGCCGGCCAGCTCCAGCACCCGGCTCAAATGCCGGATCTGTGCCTCGAAACGCTGCAATCGCTCTTTCCCATCCGCAATCTGCCGCGGATCTGCATATACCCGGATACAGGAAGTTGTCTTGCTCATGATGCTTAAAGTTTGAATTGGTCTGTAGCAAAGGTATTAATTTCTTATTTAAGCAAATAATTAAATAATTAAACTAACAAAATTTAACATTACCTTCTATCACCCTGAAGCATAAAAAATGCTGCCTATGAAAATAGGCAGCATCCAAAGGGAAACCAACGTTCCACCTGCAATATCAGCACAGAAGTTTATCCGTTAGCTCTTCCGATATATTTCCTCATGCGTTTTGAGAGTTGCTACTTGCTTTTATTGTTTTATCTGGGGTATATTAAAATACCCACAGACAGTTTTCTGGCAAATGCGGCATTCCACATCCTTAACTTCCACCAACAGGCAGAAATACACCCTGCCTGTGCAACAAGGGATATGAAGCATGTGTGGCATTACCAGCGATATCGGAATGTTTGTGCCCGAATTGAGAGAGACGGGTGTACCCAATATCCAGTTGAGCTGCTGATTCACGTATGGGGGGTTGGGGGACTGCAACACCAGCGGCCCGCCGCTGCTAACCGTGAGGCTGGTGAGGGTTGAGGTTAGATGCATGGTACTATCGCCCAAGGAAGCGGGTTTGCAGTCCGGATAGCTATACTGGATATGATAATCCAATAGGCTGACATGCACTTCCTGGATGGGCAAATTGCCGGCCACAATATTCAGGTTAAAATTGGCAGCGGTAGGAGTTAAGCCGGCTGGTTGCAGACTTACATTCATTTTTTCCAGCTCACAGCAAAGGCTTGATTTCACACACACAGGTCCGTCTTCATCCTGAATCGTCTGATGAACAGCATCGGTAGTTGTGCCTTTGCCCCGGGCCAGCGGATTGCAGCACTGGGCTGACGTATCCTGCGGATTGCGTTTGACATTTAATACCAGCACAGCACATTCGCCAGGCTGAATGGTTGCCGATGCGGGGAAACTGAAATTGGGCGCCGAACATGAAATACCACTCACCGGCTGCTGGCCCTGCGATGTCTGGATATAGCCACTGCAACCCAGCAATTGCACACAACCTGGCAATGCATCCTGCACCTGCAGATTGTTTAAAGCCACGCTACCCGTATTGCACAGGGAAATTTGATACTGGAAATTCTGTCCGGGATTCACAAAGCCTGTACTGCCCCATTGGCCGTTGACACCTACTTTTTTACTGACATCAATCCTGGCCAACCTCATTACGTTATAATATGCCGACGCGGAAATATTAAACCCACTTCCGGTAAGCGTAGCTGTATTGGTATAATTGCCAAATGACTGGGGAAGCACCTCTGCATCAAACTGAATAATCAGATAATAGGCACTGTCTAGATAACAGCTTCCGGGCATGCCATTGATATTCCAGCTCAAGTTTTGGTTCCCGCTGCCAGGATTTAAAGTAACCCAAGTAGGTTGCCCGTTGACAGGGTTAGGTATGCTGGGCGAACAAGTCCAAGGATAATAAATGTCGAAGCTACCTACGCCATACTGATAACTGATACTGCCCGGCACCAGCTGCAGATTTTGCGGGCTGCCAAGGAAATCCTGCACATTTACAGGGCCCAGAGGGGCCTGACCATGGTTGATGATAACAATCTGGAAAGGAATATGATCACCCACATTGTAAGAGGTTTGTCCATTACGGATGCACTTTGCGATGAAGGGGATGGCCTGCGCCGGGCGGACATAGAAAGTATCACAAGCCGAAGCAGCCCCGTGATATTGGCCGCCGGGAATAGTCACCCCGCAGGAGTTCACCGTATCCGAGAAGCTGGCATTGGTGTAATTCAGATGAGCACAATTTTGTATCAATGTCCCTGCAGGTGCGGTAATGGTAAACTTAACCGTGATAGTCACACATTGATCTGTAATGATTTGACCGGGAGAAGTAGTAAACTCAAACCCGGAAGGAGAACTCACAGAATAAGTACTGGTTCCGGCTGGAACAAATATAGGTGATCCGCTTCCTATCTGCAATTGTCCACTCACAGGCGTGTTAACAGAAATGGAAGTCACCTGAATACCGGTAGGGAAGATATCCTTAATCACAATAGAATTCAGAGGCACATTGGATCCACAATTACCGCAGGCTCTAATCTCGTAAAACCCTTCGCATCCCTGCGCCCAGTTGATGTAATTGGCATTCCGTCTGACTTTGTTAAAACAAAGTCCGAAATTGGGTTCTTTCACCAGCCGCACAGTATCGCAAGCCTGGCCTGATGCTGAAGCACAACAAAATGATATGGGTGGAATGAGAACAGGTCCACCAGCTGGTGAGGTGGGCAAAGGTTTGGCTAAAGCATTCACTGAATCCAGTTGGGAGATTTGCCTTGCGGAAGGGTTTGCCGGATTGGTATTTCCCGTACCGATCGAAACAGTGGGTTTACCGAGGCAAAAACTATAGTTCACACAATTTTGTACCAGTGTGTCTGCCGGGTCACACATTTTGGTCCAAACATCATAAGTAATATAAGTGTTATACACGGAAATAGGGCCTATATTCCAGGTAGCGCTGGATGTTCCTATGCCCGTCACACCCGAAACCCCGGGAACACTGACAATCACATTGCTGCCGGTAATAGCATCGGTAATTGTACCACTGTAAATATTCAGGTCGCCAATACCAGGATTAGGATTGGTATTTTGCAGCACGATGCGCCATTTTACATAACCTCCGGAAAGATTGCCCCACAACCATTGTTTGGTTACCTTCCAGTAATTCTGCGCAATGGCTTTAAGTGACACATTCAGCACGCAGCTGTCGGTGTGGTTGCCACAGGTGGCTTTGATGGTGATTTTGAATGTGCCTGTTTCACCATTGCAGGTAGTTCCAGGCAGAAAATGAAAGGGAATATTTAGTCCCAATCCGCTGGTGTCAGGAATGGTACTGCTGAATACCGGCGGATTGGAGGACGTTTGTCCAAACGGATATTGGGTGGAAGTGGGCTGGTTGCCCAGGGTCAGGTTATCTGAAGTCTGGATATTCACCACATAATATCCGCTGGGACAATTCTGGCCAGGCAGGATGATGTTCAGATTGAAATCTTTCCCGGATTCAATGCTGTTAAGCGGGGTGCCTGTGTTGCTTACCAGCGTTGCAGTTACCGGATGACCGGGCTGCAGGTTACAGCTGGCCTGCCATTGCTGGGCCAAAACCCATGCGGGTTGTACGGTTGCTAATACAATCAACAGATATCGAACAAATATTTTTTTCATAGCTTACGGCTTTTGTGTGATGGAGTTATCAAAATCCAGGCAGATAGTTTTTGTGCAGAACCGGCAGGCGTCGTAATACACCTTCACCTGCAGACATAAATGGTATTTGATCCGGCAACAGGAAGGATCCAACCCACTCGCGGCTGCCGGTAGGCTCATCACCAGATCGAAAGGTATGGGTGTGCCGGCAGGCACTGGCGAGGAGCTGACCCATTTCAGCACTTTGAATACATTGGGATTGCCAATGGGCACATTGCCAAAGATCAGTCCTGCTGTGCCATTATTCACGGTAGTGCCCGTTCCCACGATCATGCCATCATGCTCCAGACCATCCACAGTAGCACAGCCACCGGGCTGAGCAGTGAAGGAAAAAGACTGAACGGAAAACTCCAGGGCATATACAGAGTGCGGACTTTCTACCACGCTCCCGGTGATATCAAACAAGTGCGGATCAGCTGCCTGCATCTGTACCTGTGGTTGCTGAATCTGAATATTTACACTGTCACAATCCCGGCAGATACAAGTTGGCAGAGAATCCCCTGCGAGGATATTCACGGTATTCTGCAACTGATCACTCCAGGTACCATTCAGCTGAAAGGTAGCTGTGGTCTGGCTCAGGCTGGCGGGCTGGTAAGTAAAGGTGATACAACCTGTCTGGTTGGGTGAAATAATTAAGGGATTAGAAGAGCTGAAACTAGGGATGATATTACTGATGGTCCCACCTGAACCTGAAGTGGGTGTCACAGAAGTATAATTAGCATTGCAGCTGGTGTTAGAAGTAGTATTAGGGAAATTGGTCAGGCAAATCTTGACCTGATATTTGGGCAAACCGGTTTGTATATCCCAGCCATCACATTCAATATGCGTACTATCGTAGATCGTGCCGCAGCTGGCTGATTGTACGGAATATAAAGGCTGGCCGGAAGATGTACCGGTAGTGGTTTCCGTAACCTTCCAGCTGTAATAGTTAGTAGCGGCCGGCAGGCGGCGCAATTCAGCCCGGGTTTGCTCGGGCAGGCGGTAGGGCTGTCCGGGATTGAGTGAAGCTGCTGCAATGCGGCGTGCAATATTGCCTTGTGGATCGAGCTGAAACACTTCCAGCAGGTACTGAGCATCAGCTGGCGGTGTGCCCACCACATGCCAACGGAAAGCGGGCACCTCATCCTGGCTGCGGAATACCGCATTGGGCCGGGGCTCATCGAGCACAATCCGAAACTCCTGTTGGGGCTTTTGCTTTTCTTCAATTTCACTAACTACAGGCTGTATGGATGTTTGCGACCTGTTTGGCTTAACTACCCTGTTTGATTGAATCTGCACTTTGTCCCTTGGGGATTTCGTCTTGATGGTTATCCTGTTTGATTGAGTCTGCACTTTGTCCCTTGGGGATTTCGTCTTGATGGTTATTGACAAGCCCAACTGCCCGTTGAAGAATTGATTTGGAATGGAATACGATTTTTCGGTAAAAGGAGCTATTTGTCCGTTGCTGAGCTGAAAGCGAATTTCTTGGGGCGACAGGTTGAAATTCACCTTGGAAATATCCCTTTCCCTGACTTGGAACGTATAAGGCTGTTGCCAGAAATAACCGGCTTTCAGATAAAATCCCAACGGCAGTTCATGAAATGGATACCACTGCAGATGTAGATTTCCCTGGGCTCCCAACCGAAACTTTTTAAAATCGGACGGTACCTGATAATCCTGATAGAGCACCATCTGCTGAGGATCACCTTGCTGAAATTGAGCTGGCTGATTTTGAGTAAATGCCGGCCCTGCCGTGAGGCTTACCACCCATGAGGAACCTCCCCATCGGACTTCCGGTCCTAAAGACAGGGAGTATAAACTCCAGTTTTTGCGAACAGTTTCTGTGGCGGCAAAGCTGTCAACCTGTTGTTCATGCCCATCCAGCAAATGATGTGGAGTAAACGAAAAGACATCGCCATGTATATCCAGCCCCCAAACCAGGCGCGAAGGGCCGGCCATGCGGGCTACATCGGCTTTGGTGAGTTTGGGACCATACATCGCACGGGAAAAAGGGAAAGAAATTCCGATGCCAGGCTGCAAAGCCTGGCTGGTCTTCATACCTGACACATTCCCGGTTAATCCGACAGGCGTTCCATAAAGCCGGATGCCATACAAGGCAGAGTAGCCGGAGGGCTTGGCCTGCAACACCATCCCCCGACGAATATCTTTTTTCTCGATGCCACGCATGCCCGCCGGCTCCTGTGCATGTGCGGGGTTAACAAACAACAGATAAAAAAGCCCTGAAAAAAGAAAAGCATAGCGACAGCTTTTCCTGTGAAGAGGAAGAAATAATTTCATAGGCAAAGGTTTAGCCAGAGAGATGAATTTTTGCAAATTTGTATACCAGCTCAATAAGCGGGAATGAAAACTGTATAACCGGATGGGTTTATTATATAACTGGCTGATCTTTTCTCATATACCCATCAGTTGCTGAAAACTGGAAAGGAAATGTTTTTTCTGCCTTCTAGAGACGGGCAGTCTGCATCCGTTGCGCATGAGTACTTCAATATCTGCACCTTCAGTATAACTAATGACATGATGCAGATTGATTAGATAACGATGATGAATGCGGCAGAATGAAAATGTCTGAAGTTCCTGCTGCAATTTTCCCAGTTGTTTGCAAACCAACTGCGGTGTGTCATTTTGTAGATAAATCCTTGTGTAATTACCCATGCTTTCCAGAAAAAGTATGTGCTCCGGAGCAATCAACCTGCATTCCCTGCCCAGCCGCAATGGAAATTTTCCGGATATCTCAGGCTCGGCTTCATTTTGCCGATCTGCATAAACAGGAAAAGATACCTTTCTTTTCAAATAAATACGTTCAACTGCACGCCTAACACAAGAAATAAATTTTTCTGTCTGAATAGGTTTGGTAAGATATCCCGATGCATGCACATCAAAAGCCCTGAGGGCATATTCCTGATAGGCAGTAATAAAAATAATTTCTGAAGATACATGTGGTAAATTATTCAATAATGAAAATCCATCGTATCCGGGCATCTGAATATCAAGAAACAACAAATCAGGAAGCATGTGCCTGATTTGCAACATGGCTGACTGCGGATCTGTATGTGAACCCACCACTTCTATTTCCGGAAAATGATCCTTCAGCATCGAAGTAATCAGGCGGATACTCCGGAATTCATCATCTACGATGTAACAGCTGATGTTTGACATACAGGTTGCAGGTTTAAAACAGGAATTTCAAAAACAGCTACTGTACAAGGCTGATCGTAATATATCGTTCTTTGCATGTAAAAACGGATGCCATGCCATTCTGCACGCTTGCGGGTAATTTCAAGGCCTTTTCCACCTGTCGGTAATTCATCTGTAAATCCTGGTCCATTATCCATGATCTCAACCCGGCAGCGTTGTTGTTGCAATGAAATGCGAATCAAAATTATTCCCTTCCGATGTCGCAATTTTCGAATACCATGTTTAACTGCATTCTCTGCAACGGGTTGCAGAATCATGGCGGGAATCAGGATATCCTGCATTTCAACATGATCTTCAGCAATCACCTGATAAGTAAACTGATCCCCAAATCTGAGTTTTTCAAGAGCAAGATATTGCGAAAGATATTCCAGTTCCTGATGCAAAGGAATCATGGCATCCTGACGGGTATAAAGAGTAGTCCGCAATAAATCACTGAACTTATCCAGATAATGATTGGCCTGACGAATATCATTGTCATAAATCATTTGCTTGATGGCATTGAGTGTATTGAAAATAAAATGGGGATTGATCTGTGCACGCATCATCTGCATCTCAAGATCAATCATTTTTTTCTGCTGTTCCAGTTCTTTGATGCGACGCTGGTGTTTTTTTCTGAAATACCTCCAGATACTTATTCCTGCAGTCACAAATGCAATGCTTATAAACATTATCCAGAAAAATGGCTTTACAAAAAAAGGTGCACGTATCTCAAAACTAGCTTCAGCCACCTGTGATGAAGGCCTTCCATCCCGGCGAATAGCCTCCACCTGAAAATGATATTTGCCAGGGGGTAGTTCATAAAAACTTACTACCGGATCTTTGGTGATAATCCATTTATGTTCATTTAATCGGTAACGATACCATATACCGGGAAGACCCGAATAATCTACTGCTGAAAGATGAAAGCGAATATGGTTTTCCAGATATGATAATACAGGTGTTTGATTTGAAGCATAGGCAATATATCGTTTCCCGGTGTGGATGCCCATGATATACACAGGAATATCAGCCGCAGGAAATGAAAGATTGTCGGGAAAATAACTGATGCCATTGGATGTGGCTACATAGATTTGTCCATGAGCTTTTTCAATATCATTGATTTGTTCGCCTGACAATCCATCATTCGTGGAAAAGAAAGTAGTTTGCACATGCACGGTGGGATTCGTATAAACACTTATTTTTCCGAGGCTGTTGTTGGTTCCAACCCAGATCTGTTTGCCATCGGCATACAAACATTTGATGATATCACCCGGAAAATGTTCACTTATACGCATGGTTAGTTTCACGCCACCCGGATCAAATGCCAGCAGGGAATCGCCTGCATAGGCCACCCAGATCCATCCACGCTGATCATGCGCCAGAGCACTTACTTTCTGCTGCCCTATGTTTCCTCCCAAATCAACCTTATGCATCTGTTGCTGTTGAAAATGATAAAGTCCGTCATGACTTCCCACATAACATTCATTTTCAGTTACAGGAGCAATGGCTGTGATGCGTTGTCCGGCATACAATAGTTTGAGATGATATGCTCCCCGGCGGTACTGGCAGAGCAACAGATGGCCATGAGTACCCAGAAGATAAGTGCTATCATTCACCCGGGCTGCTTTTTTAAAACCATAATAAACCGGAAAAATCTGAACCGGAGGTTTTCCCGGACTGAATTGAAACAATCCGATCTGAGTGACAACCAAAAAGTTGGGTGGATTATAAAATATTTTGCGGATCCATGCATCAAGATTGGTGCGCGTAGTAAGTGCCGTGTGATATGCTTGTGTGCCATCCCACATGATCAGCTCACCATGATTGTTTCCGGCTATCAGCTGCCGGTTTGCAACCAACACACAATTCAGATTGGATGGTTCATTGTCCTGCTTTTGTAATACACGCTGAATCACCTGCTGGCGCAGCATAACCAGTCCTTCTTCCTTGGTGCTGATCCATATCAATCCTTTACCCGGATCATATACATCATTGATGGAAGCCTGATGCCAAATCTTTTTCTTTACATTCAAGGTAGCTGTATCCAGCAAATACACATCACCTTCCAGCGTTGTAGCATATAAGCCGTGAGGTGCCCGATTGAGTTGCCGGATGGCAAATGGCATTTTCCTGTGAAAGAATATTTTTCCGGTATATGCATTGATTTTCTGCAAATCATTGTTATTCCCACAGTAGAGAACAGATGGATCGTACAACGAATAACGAACAGGGGCTTGAAAACTTTCACTTTTAATAATCTGATGATTGCGAACAATAAAATAAGTTTGAGCTAACAGTACACCATAGGTATGTGCATCCAACTTTACCACATGGTTGACCAACGAATGAAAATTCAGGCTATCCGTGATTTGCCGGTCAGAGGAACGAATCACATAAATCTGTCCATGAATATCGGAAATGGCAATCTCAGCAGGGGAAAGTACAAAGCCCTGATAACTTCTGAATTGCCGGTTCACCAAAGTCGGCAATGAACAAAAAGTATCGGTGGAATCATTGTAATAAACCGGAGCTTTCTGAAAAGGCAATGCCCACACCACGCCCGAACCATCCATAAACACATTGAGCACATCGGGATCCGGAAGGCCATCGGCAATACCATAATGCCGGAACTGAAAACCATCAAAGCGGGCCACCCCGTTTTCCGTAGCAATCCACAAAAAGCCACGTCTGTCCTGCACACAACCATACAATGCCTGAGCAGGAAGGCCCTGTTTTATGGAATAATACCGCGCCGATAAAGGCTGTGACCATCCCGATTCCCGGCCCGGCAAAACTAACACCACGCAGAGGAGTAGAATTATTTTCATCATTCAGTTCATCAACACACTGAAAGTTGATTTCGAAAAATAGCAAATTCCCAGATATAAAAAAAGCCCTCAATTCTGAGGGCTTTAGTCCATGCAGAGAAATTGTTTGCATTCAGAATTTCAATACCACTTTTCCGCGGCCATGTGCCTGATCCATCCGCTGGTGGGCTTTTCGGAGATTATCTACCGAAAAGGGCAATACTTCATCTACCCATGATTTTACTTTTCCCCATTCAAACAAGGGTGTCATTTCTTCCAACCTTTTGCGTTCGCGGGTCAGAAACACGCCATGCAAAGTTTGATTGTGATGATAAAGCGGCGCCAGATTGCCGGCGGGTGGCAGGATGCAGGCCAGACGTCCGAAAGGCTTTACCAGATCTAGGATGCCTCCGATCACCGGGTTGCCTTGGATATCAAAAGCTACATCCACCGGCTTACCTCCTGTATATTCCAGTATTTGCTGATGAGCTTGTTCGTGATGATAATCTACCACAAAATCGGCTCCCACCATGCGCACAAATTCATGATTGCGTTCGCTGGCCATCCCTATTACCCGCGCACCGGCCACGCGGGCAAACTGCACGGCAAATGATCCCACACCTCCCGCTGCAGAAGTAATCAAAACGGTTTCCCCGGGTTTAACCTGCAACCGTCTCACAATTGCTTCCCAGGCTGTACCTCCGGCCAGCGGAATAGCAGCTGCTTCTTCAAATGTGATGCCATGAGGCTTACGCGCTAAGATGCCGGCAGGCACCACGGTAAACTCAGCATACGTACCATGCGGATTTCCGTGAATCTGCGGCGTGTAAAATACTTCATCGCCCACACGAAATTCAGTAACCTGCTCGCCTACAGCTTCCACTACACCCGCAGCATCATAACCCAGCACCGCCGGCAGTGGGATACCAGCCCAGGTGCCATTGGCGCGAATCTTGGCATCTACCGGATTTACCGATACAGCTACATTGCGCACCACAACCTCTCCTGCACCAGGCTGAGGTTTGGGCAAATCCGTAAGCTTCAACTGGTCAACACCTCCAAATTGTTCAATGATAACGGCTTTCATAACACGAAGGTTTTAAGATTTATGAAATGAAGTTGTTTCCCATTTTTTTAAAATCTGTGCAGCCTGCTGCTGATAGGCCTGTGAAACCTGCCGGCTCCAGATAATAAAAGGATTGTCTTCCAGCTTGCCCAGCACTTTCTCCATCTGCTTTTCATGATCATATACCATTTTGCGGAAAGGATTTTCATAATCTTTTTTCCGCGAAAGGTAAATCTGTTCATCTATCCATTGCTGGATATGCACAAATTTTTTCAACCACTGTATCAAAAGATCAAGATGCAGATCTTCTGCCGTACATGCATGCAATGCCAGCAATGCAGCTGCAGCATGATGTTGTTTTTCCTGTTCATATTGCTTGCCCCATTCCTGATATCGCTGATGCAAAGCCTGCCAACTGTTCATTTTTCCGGAATGAATATCCTGTATCAATTGTTCCCGATAGCGTAAGGGGACAAGCTGCCCACCTACGTTTTCCCATTTTTCCAGACACGCTTCCCTGAAAATCTGTTGAATGGATGAGAAATCCTCTTCTTCTGCCAAACGTTGAATCACCGGAAGCAAATTTTTTATTCCGTAATAATGAATCATTTCCCCAAACACCTGATAACCTTCTGCAATTTTGATGAATATATTTCTGCGGGAAGAATTTTCAAGTCCTTCATAAAGCACTTCTATCTGCTGCAATACAGGATGTTTTTCTTTCAACAGGGATTCACCTGTTTTCTGATAATCTTCTTTTTGCAGGTCGGAAACATGCGTATGCATGTGATTATAATAAGCCTTGCCTGTAGCATAGGCCATCAGTTGCAGGGCATCCAGCATTTCATTCACCGAATCTGGTGCCAGAAAATCATATTCCAGATGCTGTATTTTTTCAGCGCGCTGATCACGGTCCTGATATTTCCAGGCATTCCGGGCCAGGGCGTACATGTTGTAACGAAACCAGTAGCCAGGCATCACCTTCAGGCGATTTTCACTTTCTTCATGTACCAGCAAGGAAAAAGGAACACGCAAATCAATTTCTGCCGGATAATTACCCTTAGCAATCAGCGTAAATGTTGCAAAGCGGGAATTGTGTTTGAGACTTACACAAAGACCCGGCCAAAAGCCACGTCCGGCAATGATTTCACCATCAGCGCCCCGGGAATTATGATTGGAACCAATGGTTGCACCGGCTGCCATATTGCTTTGCCCCATTACCAGCGCTGCACACAAAAACGAATTGTTGTGATGCTGTTCATGTGCAGGGAAAATCAATGAATTCAGCACTTCACAACATGATACCGTGGCATTGTTGCCCAGGTAGGAATTGATGAGCCTGGCGCCATATTTCAGGCTGGAATGGGAAGCCATCACAAAACGCACAGCTTTCACACCGTAAAACACCCGGCATCCATAGCCAATGATACCATTCACCAGCTCACATCCTTCTCCGATCTGCGAAGGTGCATCGGCACTGCTGTTGATGGTAATGTTTTTGATTTTGTTGGCACCTTTGATATAGGCATCTGATCCGATTTTGGTGTCTTTGATGATTTTGCAGCTTTTGATGACGGTGCGATCACCCACTTCACCATAATAGCCTCTGCGATGATCAAAAGCCCGGGAAGTAAATTCCATAAACTTTTGCATCAATACTTCATCATCCCGGAAACGACTCCACAGATATGCATCACCGGGCAGCATGCCCTCAAAAGGTAATACCCTGCGACCGCCGTTTTCATTGCATATTTCCAGCCAGATGCGATGTGATTCCGGTTCGCCCTGTTTCAGAATACCATTGCCAAAACGGGCATAATCGGTGGTGGCCATTTCATCCACATTGGTAAGAATCACTTCATTGCCTATGATGTAATGAGATAAATAATTCACCTGATTGATGACCACATTATCGCCTATATCGGATGAGCAAATGGTGCTGTTATACAACCCAACAGCCAATCGGAGGTTATGAAATTCCAGGTAATAGGGTTCCAATTTACCGATGCGAACCAATCCATAAAAATGGCAGTTTTTGACCAGCCCTGGATCGAAAGCATCATCCACCAGAATATGATTCCAGTTATCGGATGTATTATTGTTGCGCACCAGCGTTTCAATCTCGTAAGCCGTGAGCTGGCGGTAGTTGCGGCGCGGGTTTTGCTGATTGCGGATGTAATATTCATCCACACCTTCAGGTAAATACTTGGGGTCAATGAAATGATAACCCAGAGCCTGAAGTGGATGCTTGGTGATGTTGTTCATACCGGCAGGATTTTAAAACTGTCCGTTTGCAAACGGCAATCAGTTCTGATTATTTATTATTCAACGGTTACCGATTTGGCCAGATTGCGCGGTTTATCTACATCATATCCTCTGGCTACGCCAATGTAATATGCCAGCAACTGCAGGGGAATCACATTCAGTATGGGCGCCACCATTTCATCGGCAGCCGGCACTGCTATCACATCATCGGCCATTGGCGGCACCACTTCATCGCCTTCCGTAATCACGGCAATAACCTTGCCCCTGCGGGCTTTGATTTCCTGAATATTGGATACAATTTTTTCGTGAAAACGATCGCGGGTAGCTACAAACAAAACCGGCAACTGTTCATCTACCAGCGCAATCGGGCCATGTTTCATTTCGGCAGCCGGGTAACCTTCGGCATGGATATACGAGATTTCTTTCAGCTTCAATGCCCCTTCCAACGCTACCGGGAAATTATATCCCCGGCCCAAATACAGAAAATCGCGTGCCGATGCATATTTTTCTGCTATGGCCTTGATATGTTCATGTTGCTGCAGGATTTCTTTCACCTTTTCCGGAACTAATGCCAGTTCATGTAGCACATGCAAAAATCTTTCCCTCGATAAAGTACCTTTTTCATATCCCACCTTCAGCGCTATCATACACAAAACAGCCAGCTGAGCCGTAAATGCCTTGGTGCTGGCTACGCCAATTTCCGGACCGGCATGTGTATAGGCTCCTGCGTGCGAAGCACGGGCAATGGAAGAGCCCACGACATTGCAGATGCCAAAGATGATGGCTCCTGCCTTTCTGGCTTCTTCTATTGCCACCAGGGTATCGGCTGTCTCACCCGACTGGGAAATTGCCATCACTATGTTGCCTGGATGAATCACCGGATTGCGGTACCGGAATTCCGATGCATATTCTACTTCCACCGGAATGCGGCAAAGCTCTTCAAACATATATTCTGCCGTGAGCGCAGCATGCCAGGAAGTGCCACAAGCTACCATGATGATGCGCTGCGCTTCAATAAACTTCTGCATATACTCTTCCACCCCGCGCATGGTAATGATACCCCGTTGTTCATCCAGCCGGCCCCGCAGGCTATCAAAGATGGTATCGGGCTGCTCAAAAATTTCCTTGAGCATGAAATGATCAAAACCGCCTTTTTCAATAGCTGCCAGCTCCAGATCCAGTTTCTGAATAAATGGCGTTTGCCTTTCATTTCCCAGATTTTTCAGGATCAGCTCATCGGCTTTGACAATGGCTACTTCATAATCATTCACAAACACCACCTCCTTTGTATATTCAATGATGGGCGACGGATCGGATGCCAGAAAATGCTCACCCTTGCCCACCCCGATCACCAGCGGTGTGCCTTTGCGGGCTGCAATCAGCGTATCCGGATGATCTGCATCCAGAATTACGATCACATAAGCCCCTACCACCCTTCGCAAAGCAATGCGCACGGCTTCCTCTAGCGAACACTGGTTGTGTTGCTGAATATCTTCAATGAAATGAATCAACACTTCCGTGTCGGTATCACTGGCAAATACATGCCCTTTATTCAGCAGTTCCTGCTTTAGGGATGCATAGTTTTCAATGATACCATTGTGTACAATCGCCAGGCGGCCGCTGCCCGACAGATGGGGATGTGCATTTCGATCACTGGGTTCGCCATGTGTAGCCCAGCGGGTATGACCAATGCCAGCATGGCTGTTCAGGTTTTTGCCGGCCAGAAACTCTTCCAGATCGGCTACTTTCCCTTTTCTTTTGTAAACAGCCAGATGCGGATTTTCACCCGACTCACCATCCTGGATTAAAGCAATTCCCGCACTGTCATAACCACGATACTCCAGGCGTTTCAGCCCTTTTAAAATAACGGGATAAGCCTGGCGATGACCAATGTAAGCAACGATGCCACACATAAAACTGAGAAAGATTATGGGTGTTTAAAAAAATGCAAACAAATATCCGAATAAATCGACGACCAGCTCATGACTCCCCAAAGACCAGCAAAATTTATCTGTTTTTTGACAGGATTTTGCATGGCTTTTGCTCCTAATTTTTTAAATCTTTGGATATGAAAACGGCCATGATGCTTGCTTTGTTGTGTGGCAGCCTGTACATCGCACAGGCACAGGATCGCCTGCAGGGACAGGCCCTGGAGAAAGCCGTGCAGGAAAGAACCTTTACCTTTTACGCTAATCAAGCTCTCCCATTGAAAGGCGGAGTCATCAATCTAACCGATCTGTCGTATACCCTGAAAGTGATGCCCGATTCTCTCTATGCCCATCTGCCGTATTTCGGAGTGGCTTATGTAGCGCCTATGAATCCCAATGAAGGTGGTATTCACATTAAAAGCGGAGCCTATCGGTATGAACTGACGCGCAAAAAATCGGGCTGGCATCTGACTCTTTTTCCCACCGGAAGTGGAGATGTGTATCGGATGGATCTCGATATGAGTACCGACGGATATGCAAGCCTGTATCTGATTCCCAACCAGCGTGAAGCGATTTCGTATGCAGGAATTATCAGCCAGTCAGATAATCATAAACGATAGCAGGAAAGTATTTTGCAAAAGATTCAGATAATCAAAAGAAAAAAGGGTGTATGTTTTGCTGTTTCTCCTGCTAACCCAGTTTCTGAAGGTTATAAATAAATTTCAGCATAAAATAAAGATGCAATACGCTGTTCTCAGTATCTTCAATATTTGGTATCTGAAATATCCCGCTGCACATTCACATTCTGATTCAGCAAATCATAAACAGAAAACTGCAGGCTGCCCTGTTTATATTTGAATAAAACTAAGTGGGATGTGATATTCCACAACCAAAGATTCTTTCTGAAACCAGGAGTTATATGGCTATTGTAAACATAACTCAGGTCATTTTCCCAGCTGATACGCCAGGGCTAGTTCAATTAGGTAGATAACCCTATACATTGCCTGAATTTTTGCTGATCAGCAATTGCCTGGGTGCTGTAATGGCCATATTGTTCGTTCAATTTCCATTCCGGTGTGAACTCAAACAAATCCTTATATCCGTATGTCAATGATGGATGCAATGACAGGTTATAATTCTGGCTCACATAAGGAGATTGATGAATAAAAGCACAGCGATGACTGATATTGGAATAGCCAACCAGATGGATATCCCAATGATGGTCTGCTACTTTCGTTATTTTATTGAAGTTCATGTATAATTAAAACCGTAATTACCGTTGACATGCATGTAAGTTGTAAGCTGGCGTGGCTGATCATCATAAGAAATTACATTAACAATATCATTTTGATGTTAAAATAAGTCAGATCAAAAAATGCATTATTACCAGATGTAAGTGAAAACACGCCATAATTTAGCTTCACTGACCTACATACCGAAGGCTTCAGATGAGGATTTTCATTCATCACATAAAGCGGATCTTAATGATCAGCCACAGGGAAGAGCTGAGTCGGATCGGGTTGTTGAAAATAAGAATTATAACTAAATATAATTTTATTTCTCCGACCAATTTGATGTTCGATGCGGATATCAGACGAAATGAAAAACTGATGCTAAAAAAGCCAGATCATAGGTAAATGAATAGTGATGCAACCTGATCAGATTAAAGTTTAGATTTGTGTGGAGAGTCCACCTGCTGCTGTCAAGTGAAAGACTGATACCTGTATAAGGAATCTGGGTATTATATTGATTTTGAATGAATTTGAATAAGTGCTGTCAAATTGCATATACTTACCTGTAAGATCATTATAGTTGTATGTTCTTTTTTCTTACATTCCATTTTCCCAATTGATTGAATATCCTATGTTCATCTGCATGGTAGGTGCTACAGGTCTGGTATAGCTAATGTTGGATTTATAATCGTTTTCTCTTAGACCAGTCAACAAACTGATAGACGGGTATCAACCACGGCATACAACCGGCATATAAATGCAGGCTTTTACATTTGCCTGCAACTGACCACATACAGCCATGCTAATAAATAGAATCCGCCCGACACGCCGGTATTGGATTGTCCATTTTTTCTGCTGCATCTATGTGTTGAAAAGGGCAATTGGAACAGGTGCGTCGCAAAAAATTCTGAGGCCTCTTGTATTTTCTGATTTTTTACCGTAAATTGGAATTACGCTTTTTACCTGATCACCTAAAACCCACGATCATGATTAATGTAGCCAACATTCTCTCCCGCAAGGATCGCCGGCTGATTTCCGTGACGCCCGATACACCGGTACTGGAAGCCCTCCGCATCATGGCTGATGAAAACGTGGGGTCCGTACTCGTGATGGAAAACAATACCTACAAAGGTTTGCTTACCGAACGGGATTATGCCCGCAAAGTGATTCTGAAAGGAAAATCATCTGCCGATACACCGGTTTCAGAAATCATGTCAACGGATCTGCCCCACATTTCTCCCGAAGATTCCATTGAACATTGTATGGAACTAATGTCCAGCAGGAACATCCGCTACCTGCCCGTATTCCGGAACAACGATCTGGTAGGCATTATTTCCATCAACGATGTCATTAAGGCTATTATCACCCATCAGGAGCAAACCATTCAGCAGCTTACCTCCTATATTCATTCCTGATCATCGGAGGCAGAGAAACAGATACTGATTCCATTCATTTTCAGACGGAGGGATGATGTTCATTGAGGCCTAACTTTTCCAGAGCCAGTTTAGCAGCCATCTGGCCTGCATCTTTTTTGTTATAGGCCTTACCGGTGCTGATAATTTTGCCATCCACTACCACTGCAACGGTAAAAATTTTGCGGGCACCTTTCATTTCCTCCTCAATCAGCTCAAACTCCAGTTGATGGCCATACTTATTGGCCCAGCCGTATAATTTGTTTTTATGGTTGATTTCGGTATGTTCCAGCGCTTCCATGTCCATATACGGCGCAATGATAGATTGATATACAAACTGGCGGGCCTTGTCATAACCTTTGTCAAGATAAATGGCTCCCACAAGGGCTTCCAGCGCATTCCCAAAAATATGGCTGATTTTGAGTAGGCTGTTGTATTTATCGTAATGAACCAGCTTGCGCAGGCCCATTTTAATAGCAATATCGTTGAGCTGTTGGCGGTTCACCATTTTGGAACGCATCTCGGTGAGATAGCCTTCTGACCGGCCGGGGTATTTGTGATAGAGATAATCTCCTACAATAGCCCCTAGTACGGCATCGCCCAGATATTCGAGGCGTTCGTTGCTTTCGCGGTTGTGTTCGGTGATGGAGCGATGGCTGAGGGCTGTTTCATACAGCTTCAGATGATGGGGCGTGAATCCAAGGATTTGTTTCAAAGCCTTTTTCAGTTGCCGGTTCTGATTCACGCCCAACCAGCGGCTCCATATGCGACGTATCAAGGCCAAGGTTGGAATCTTCAGGGAACAAATTTCTTGAAGATCACGGACGCATTGTGTCCGCCAAAGCCAAAGGTATTGCTCAGGGCAGCTCTTACCTGCCTTTGCTGGGCTTTGTTGAATGTGAAATTCAGCCGGGCATCAAGCTGGGGATCATCGGTAAAATGATTGATGGTAGGAGGCACCATATCATGCGTCACTGCCAGAATCGAAGCAATGGCTTCAATCGCACCTGCAGCGCCGAGCAGATGGCCAGTCATGGATTTGGTGGAGCTGATATTGAGCCGGTAAGCTGCCTCACCAAACACCTGTTGGATAGCTTTTATCTCTGCCACATCGCCCAGCGGAGTGGAAGTGCCATGCACATTGATATAATCAATATCTTCCGGCTTCATTCCCGCATCTGCCAGGGCTTCCCGCATCACATTCACAGCGCCCAGCCCTTCCGGGTGGGGTGCCGTCACATGATAGGCATCGCCTGTAGCCCCACCGCCTGCAAACTCTGCATAGATGTGTGCCCCGCGTTGCTGTGCGTGGGTCAATTCTTCGAGCACCAACCCACCTGCGCCTTCACCCATCACAAATCCATCCCTGTCCAGATCAAAGGGACGGGAAGCTGTTTTCGGGTCATCGTTCCGCTCAGAAAGGGCACGCATGGCGTTAAAACCACCGATGGCCACCTCATTGATCACACTTTCCGAACCACCACAAATTATCACTTTAGCTTTGCCCAGCCGGATCAGGTTAAAAGCTTCTATGAGCGCGTTGGTGGAAGAAGCACAGGCTGAAACTACAGCAAAATTTGGCCCCCGGAAACCATGACGGATGGAAATCTGCCCCGCTGCAATATCCATGATCATCTTGGGAATGAAAAACGGACTGAAACGGGGTGTACCATCCCCCATATAAAACCCCTTAATTTCCTCAATCAGCGTAAACAGGCCACCGATGCCGGACGACCAGATTACACCCACCTGATCAGGATCAACTGGGGTTTCTTTCAGCCGAGCGTCTGCCACCGCTTGATCAGCACAGATGACTGCCAGCTGCACAAAAGGATCCATTTTGCGCAGCTCCTTCTTGTCGAGGAACTGCGCCGGATCAAAGTTTTTCAGCTGACAGGCAAATTTGGTTCTGAACCTGGAAGTATCAAACGATGTAATGAAATCGGCACCCGAAACTCCATTCATCAACCCTGTCCAGTAATCCTGAACAGTATTGCCAATGGGTGTGATGGCACCCAATCCCGTGATGACAACGCGTTTTAATTCCATTAATCGTTCGACAAAAGACTTTCAGAAACTTACTTTACGTGTTCTTCCAGATAAGCAATAGCCTGGCCAACTGTAGTGATGGTTTCAGCCTGTTCATCAGGAATGGAAATATTGAACTCCTTTTCAAATTCCATGATGAGTTCAACGGTGTCCAATGAATCAGCACCTAAATCGTTGGTGAAGCTGGCTTCCGGTGTAACCTCTGATTCATCTACACCTAACTTGTCCACAATAATCTTTTTGACGCGGGTTGCAATGTCAGACATAACGGTTAGTGTTTAAGGTTATTTGACTGCAAAAATATAATTTTTGAGAAATCTTTTGCTTCCGGTCAATTTTTTGCTCTTTAACTTCTCATTTTCCAATGGCCATATAAGCTGTTTGAACTTTTTACAGGTTTGATGGAACAATATCCGACATTAATTGAAAAATAGCATTTATTTGCTTAATTCTTCTGAATCCCGCCCCTGTTTCTTTAACGATTTCTCTAATTTTGTTAAGCTTTGGTTGTTTTTGCTTTCTCATCTATAAACGATTTCCCGAGAAATGAAAAAATTTTCTGCGGCATCACTGATTTTCATCCTGCTGGGCATTACAGCCATCGGCGCGCTGGTGGCCAATAAGCTGAAAAAGGATCGTCAGCTCAGGCAACAGCAAATGCTTGCTCGCCGGGGTTCAGGTGTGCTGCAGGTTGATGTGTTTGTGGTAAAACCCCAAGTCATCCAGCAAACCCTCGATGCCAGCGGTACGCTGATGAGCAATGAATGGATTAACCTGCAACCCGAAGTGAGTGGCCGAATTACCGAACTGAACTTCAGGGAAGGCAGTTACGTAAAAAAAGGCACATTGCTGGTAAAATTGTTTGACGGAGACCTGCAGGCTCAGCTTCAAAAACTGCAGGCCCAGCTGTCCCTCCAGCAACTTACTTTGGAACGCCAGGAAAAATTATTGGCCATTAACGGCATCAGCCAGCAGGATGTGGATAATACCCGCAACCAAATTGCTTCGATCCAAGCCGATATCCGGAACGTACAAGCTCAGATCCGGAAAACCGAAATCTATGCACCCTTTGACGGCGTGATAGGCCTGCGCAACGTGAGCCTTGGCGCAATTGTCACACCTGCTACCATCATTGCTACCCTTCAGCAGATTGATCCGCTGAAACTCGATTTTACCATTCCGGAAAAATATGCGCCTTTGATTGACACCCATGTGCCGGTCAGCTTTCGTACGGCAGGATTTGATCAGGATTTTCAGGGACGGATTTATGCTATTGAACCCCAAATTGATGAAAACACCCGAACGATCCGGATTCGCTGCCATGTACCCAATCCTGCACAAAAACTGCTGCCGGGAGCCTATGCCGATGTGAAGCTGGTATTGAAAAAAATCCCACAGGCATTGATGATTCCCACACAAGCCATTGTCCCGACGACACGCGACCAACAGGTAGTAGTTTACCGGCATGGCAAGGCCAGCTTTGTAAACGTGCAAACAGGCATCCGCCAGGAAGATTTTATTCAGGTTATCCACGGGCTTTCACCGGGTGATACCGTTTTGATTACCGGGATGATGCAGGTGCGGCCCGGCGTGCCCTTGCACATTAACCAGGTTCTGTAATTTATTTGTGATGAAGCTATGAGCTTACCGTCCCTTTCATTGAAGCGCCCCGTGCTGGCCATTGTGATGAATATCATCATCGTGATATTCGGGGTTATTTCTTTTAAATTCCTGGGCGTACGCGACTATCCGGCCATTGATCCTCCGGTAATCAACGTTCGCACAACCTATTCCGGTGCCAACGCCGACATCATTGAATCAGAAATAACCGAACCCCTTGAAAAATCCATCAATGGTATTGCTGGTGTAAAAAGTATCTCTTCTACCAGTGCGCAAGGGCTGAGCAATATCACGGTTGAATTTGATCTTGGCGCCGATCTGGAAGCCGCAGCCAATGATGTGCGCGACAAGGTATCGCAGGCCGTACGCCAGCTGCCACAGGATATTGACGCTCCTCCCGTGGTTACCAAAGCCGACGCCAACTCCGATGCCATCATCACCATGACGGTGCAAAGCAATACCAAAAGCCAGCTGGAAGTGACCGACTACGCCGAAAATGTGCTGATGGAAAAACTGCAGACCATTCCCGGCGTTAGTACCATCCAGGTGTGGGGCGAAAAAAAATATGCCATGCGCCTGTGGATGGACCCTCAAAAAATGGCTGCCTACGGCATCACTCCACAGGATGTGGAAAATGCCCTGAACCGCGAAAACGTGGAATTGCCCTCCGGAAAAATTACAGGCAATGCTACTGAGCTCACCGTACAAACCTCCGGCAGGCTGCTCACAGAAAATGATTTCAACAATCTCATCATTAAAAACCAAAACGGCCAAATCGTCCGCTTTTCCGATATCGGCCGGGCTATGCTGGGCCCGGAAAATGAAGAAACCGTACTCAAAGAAAAAGGTATTCCCATGATCGGTCTGGCCCTGGTACCCCAGCCCGGATCGAATTATGTGGCTATTGCAGAAGAATTCTACAAACGTTTTAACCAGATTAAAAAAGACATTCCGAAAGACTTTAGGGTGGATATTGCCCGCGATACGACTCGCTATATCAAACAGTCCATCTCAGAAGTGGAAGAAACCCTGATCATCGCCCTGCTTCTTGTGGTGCTGATTATCTTCATTTTCTTCCGAGACTGGCTGATTGCCCTGCGTCCCCTGCTCGATATTCCGGTATCGCTGATCGGCGCGTTTTTCATCATGTATATTTTTGGTTTTTCTATTAACATTCTTTCCTTGCTGGCTATTGTACTGGCTACAGGACTGGTGGTGGATGATGGCATTGTAGTCACCGAAAATATTTTCAAAAAACTGGAAGCCGGTATGCCGCGCCTGCAGGCCGCCCGGGAAGGATCGGATGAGATTTTCTTTGCGGTGGTGGCCACTTCCATTACGCTGGCGTTTGTATTTCTGCCTATCATTTTCCTGCAAGGCCTGGTGGGCAGGCTTTTCCGGGAGTTTGGCATTGTGGTAGCCGGTGCCGTGTTGATTTCTGCATTCGTTTCCCTTACCCTCACACCCGTGCTGAATGTGCTGCTTTCCCGCAAAACCCTGCACCGTTCAAAATTTTACAACCAGACCGAACCCTTTTTCCGGGGAATGGAAAACGGTTACAAACAATCATTGACGCGTTTCATGCACCATCGCTGGCTGGCGCTGGTAATTGTAGCTGCCTGTTTGGTTATTTCAGCACTCATCTACAAGCACTTGCCATCGGAACTGGCTCCTCTGGAAGACCGCAGCGAGTTCCGTATTACCGTTACTGCACCGGAAGGCACCTCTTTCGATTACATGGACCAATACATGAATCGCCTCATTCAGTTTGTCATCGACTCCGTACCCGAACATCGTATTGTACTTAGTGTAACCTCACCCGGATTTGGCGGCTCTAGCGGAGCGAACAGGGGATTCATGTACGTTACGCTCGTGCCCCCTGCTGATCGCACCCGGTCTCAGCAGGACATTGTGAATTACGTGAATGCCCATATGCGCGATTTCACGGAAGGACAGGCCTACGCCGTGCAGACCCAAACCATACAGGTGGGCCATCGGGGCGGTCTTCCGGTTTCATTTGTGCTGCAAAATCTGGATTTTGAAAAACTCAAAAAAGTGCTACCCCGCTTCATGGAAGAAGTGAGCCAGGATCCCGTGTTTCAGGGAACGGATGTGGATTTGAAATTCAATAAACCTCAGCTCACAGTGAGTATCGATCGGGCAAAAGCTACCAGCATGGGCGTGTCAGTGGCCGATATTTCCCAAACCCTTCAGCTTGCACTGGCCAATACCCGCTATGGATATTTTACCATGAACGGCAAACAATATGCAATCATCGGCGAATTATCGCGGCCTTATCGCGACGATCCGTCAGATTTAAAAAATATTTACGTGCGGAATAATCTGGGTGAACCCGTACCCATCGACAATCTGGTGCAGATTCATGAAACCACGGCACCGCCACAGATCTATCATTGGAACCGATATAAATCAGCTACCATATCGGCCGGACTGGCTCCCGGCAAAACCATTGGCGACGGCATTGCCGAAATGCAGCGCATTTTCCAGAAGTTGAAAAACGAAGGCGTGATCGATGATTCATTTGTAACTTCACTATCCGGTTCATCACGCGATTTTGCAGAAAGCCAGTCGGGCATCTCCTTTGCCCTGGTGTTTGCGCTGATCCTGATTTATCTGGTGCTGGCCGCCCAGTTTGAAAGCTTCATTGATCCCATCATCATCATGATCACCGTGCCGCTGGCTGCTGCCGGTGCATTGATTTCCCTGTGGCTATTTGATCAGACATTAAACATCTTCTCCCAAATCGGCATGATTATGCTGATCGGGTTGGTCACAAAAAATGGTATTCTTATCGTAGAGTTTGCGAATAAAAAACGCGAACAAGGTCTTCCCAAACGGGAAGCAGCGATTGAAGCGGCTACCTTACGGCTGCGACCTATTCTGATGACCAGCCTGGCCATGTCGCTGGGTGCGCTGCCCATCGCTCTTTCACTCGGTGCATCGGCAACCAGTCGGGTACCACTGGGTATTGTGATCGTAGGAGGCATTATCTTTTCCCTGATTCTCACTTTATTTGTGATCCCTGCCATGTACACCTATCTGGCTTCCGAACGCGGCCTGTATCATGAAGATACCGGAACACAGCCTGTCACGCAGCCCGCCGACAAAGAAGCTTATGTATGGGATAAAGGATAAATGAACGAACCATTGTCTATGGAGGATATTTTGCAGAAGATGATTTGCATGATGAAATACCTACGCCCGATGTTTCCCAGACTTCCGATAGTTGCCTGTCTCCTGCTGCTCGTGGCTACACCAGATAAAACATCAGCACAACCGCTGATGACACTCGATAATGCCATTGCCATAGGTATCAGAAATAACTACAATATTCTGATGGCCAGAAATGAAGAAGAAATAGCCCGCAATGATTATCAGTATGCTTACGGCGCGTTGTTGCCGCAAATCAACCTCAACGCTACGCGCAACTGGTCATCCAACAACGTGAATCAATCTTTTTCCGATGGCAGAAAGGTAGATAAAAAAAATGCCCGGTCGAATGTCTGGAATCTGACAGGCAATTTAAACTGGACATTGTTCGATGGTTTGCGCATGTTTGCAGCCGCTGATGAATTGAAAAACATCCGCGACCGGGGCGAATTAATGGTTAAAAGCCAGGTTATCCAAACTGTTGCAGCTATCATGAGCACTTATTATCTGATTGTCCAGCAAAAACAACAACTTGCTGCTATCGCTGAACAGATGCAGATTTCAGAGGAAAGAGTGCGTATTGCACAAAATAAATTTTCTTCCGGGCTTGGATCCAAACTGGATGTGTTACAGGCTCAGGTTGACCTGAATGCACAACGTTCAGCCTATCTGCAGCAACAAACCTTGATTGCCAAAACCAAGGCTTCCTTGAATCAATTGATCGCCTTACCGCCTGATCAGGATTTTGAAGTAGTGGATTCCATTCCCGTTGATACCACTTTGCAGATTACAAATCTTAAAACAGTAGCGCTGCAGCAGAATCCGGATCTACTTATCGCTTCGAAAAATATTCAGATTGCGCAAAATAATCTGCAGATCACACGTGCCCAACGTTTTCCAACCCTTTCTTTCAATACAACTTATAGTTTTAATAAACAAAACTCCCAGGCGACCAATCCTTATCAACCTATTTCCAACCAGAATCTAGGACTTACCTATGGCTTTTCTGCCAGCATTCCCATCTTTCATGGATTTGACATCAAACGTCAAATTGAAGATGCACAGCTCAATATTCAATATCAGCAGGCCAATCTGCAAAATCAAACCAGTCAGCTGCAACTGGCTTTGCAAAATGCCTATCAGGATTATCGGTATTATATCCAGGCCATGCAACTGGAAGAAAACAACGTTCAGGTGGCTGAAGAAAATGTACATATTGCCCTGGCAGCATTTGAGCAGGGGCAAAGTACCACGCTTGATGTACGAACAGCCCAGCAGGGACTGGCTGATGCGCAGGCCCGGCTAATCACGGCACGATATAATGCCAAACAGGCTGAAATTACACTGCTACAATTGAAAGGAGATCTGGTGCAGTAATTTTTTTAAACGATGTCGTCTTTTCCGCTTCATTTTGAACTTATTCCCTACGGTTCTGCATCTTATCAGGAGATGATACGGTTGCGCGAAAAGATATTGCGAATCCCGCTGGGGCTGCAGTTTTCGGCAGATGAACTGGCTGCAGAAAAAAACGACTGGCATGTGGGTACTTTTTTGTTACCCGACAATCAGCTGATAGCTTGTTGTGTGCTGAGCCCTGTTGATCATCAAACTGTGAGGTTGCGCCAGATGGCGGTGGAGACCGCTTTTCAACGACAAAAAATAGGTACCGCCTTATTACAATATGCCGAACAAATAGCCAGATCAAAAGGATTTCAGACCATTGTACTGCATGCGCGGGTATATGCCATGGCATTTTACCAGAAACATGGTTATACGGTAACAGGCGATGTATTTACAGAAGTTACCATTCCTCATGTAAAAATGGAAAAAGATATCCGACCCGGTACATTGCAGCCTCAATAATCAGATGCCTGATACTCCTGATATTGCATGAAGATGAAGAAAAATGCATTCAGTTGCCTTGCAATGCCTGTACAATGAAGCCATACACATCAACAGGATTGATAAACTCCGGTAATGCCATGGCCGTTGCAAATAAAGGTGCATGGTTTCGATCAGGTTCCACACATCCGGAAGCAGCTTTTATCAAAGTATAGGGTGCAGGAGCATTTGTTTCCGGAAAAGCCGCCTGCAAGGATGAGGAGGGTACCTGAGATTGCCTGCCTGGTTCAAATGCCAACCTTGCATAAGTACCATAAGGTTCGGCATATGCCATTGCATAATGCTGATAAGGTGCCGCCTCTTTGCTTCGCCAGTAATCATAAGCAAACCATCGGCCCGATTCTGCAACGGCCACGTAATCTCCGGCTCTTGGATGAGCGATACGCCGGTTTCGCTTTTCAGCTCTATCCCAAACAGCTGCTACACCATCCATTTGTTGCAAAAAGGATTTCAGCTGACGGGCTTGCTTCTGATCCTGCACATATACGTGTGCTATCTGATGATCTGTCACGGCAAAAGCCTTTGACTCCATCACATCCAGAAATTCCTGACCGAACTGTGAAATCACTTCCAGCCATCCTTCTTCCCGAAGCAACCGGTTGATATAAATAGGCTGATGTACTGGCGTATACACCTCATCCGAAAGCAGTATCACCTGCACATCATGAGCTTCATAAAGTGAAATCAGCTGCATGCACAGCTGTTCAACAGATGCAAACGAAGCTTTGATCTGTGCATCATCCAATCCTTTTACCGGAATCTGATAGGAAAGTTCCGGAAGAGCAATGCATGTAAGATGGGGCCTGTCGTGCGTTTCGATCCACTGTGCTGTGCGAAAAATACATTCATTCATTTGCTGTAACTCTTCAGCTTCACTCCGGATACGCGAAGGTGTGGCCATTTCTTTCCGATAAAGCAAATCCCGAAATTCTTCCCATTCTTCTGCCAAACGGGTGAGCAATGATTTCGGCCTTACATATACCTGCGGAACAGGCGGCCAGAAAGCCATCCGGTAAGGTTTAAAACCAGCTACAATATCGCAGCCGTTCTGAAAATAATGTTGCCAACAGATAAGCGCACAGCGAAAATCTGGACGTTGCGCTTTCATTTTTTGCCAGATGCCAGGCTGCTGTATCAGCGTGCCAGAAGGAAACTGCCAGTGAATCAAACCCTGATCAGCTTCGTACCAGCCATTGCCTACGATACCATGATCCGTTGGCCAGCTTCCGGTGAGAAAGCTTGCCTGCATGTTGGGCGAAAGCATAGGAAATGAAGCCTGAATGGCTGCATAACTTACACCCGATAACCAGGTATTTAACTGAGGAGTGAAATTTCTGATCAAATCAACAGACAGACCTGAAATATTGATGATGGCAACGCGCTTCATATCCTTGATTCATTGTTAACCAAACGAACGGTCTTGTCAAAGGATAGGCCATCATATAACTGGTTTTTCGGCTCATAAAGTTATGAAATTCAGATAAAAAACCGAATTACCGTATATTTTTCTGGCTGATTTACCTACATTCTCCTTTAAGAATGTGATGCAATACATCAGCAGCTGCAATTTTTCAGGAGGATTATTAGTTTTGTATAATTAAATGTCTCTGGATCTACGATATGGTATCTTTATATGGCCTGTATGGCTGTATGTTTTTTTATTTCATTTTTCTTTCCTTCCGTATCAATCCCCACACATACCAGCAGAAGATACAAATGCTCATGCTTTGCCAGCCGACAGCCTTCTGAGCAGATGCATAGATGCATTCGAAAAACGCGATCTGAATCAGGCTACTTCCTATGGCATTCAGGCTGCTGCACAGTTTCACCGGCAGAAAAAATATGCTTCTGAAGCTCTCGCCTTTTCCTATCTGTCGGTAATATGCAAACAACTCGGCACTATTGATCGCACAATAGCCTACAGCTGGCAGGGAATTGATTATGCGCGAAAAGCTGCTGCTATCTGCCAGCACATAGCCGATACTGCCGGATGGGTTATTGCATTGAATGCGGAGGGGATTATTTTCCGGGATATTGGTCAAATCCATCCGTATGAAAGATATTATGACTCCGCACGTGCATGCTATTTAAAAGCCCTGAAACTGATTCAGCTATCCGGCAAAGCAACGAACTATATTCCCAAATTGTATAACAACCTAAGCCAGATTTCCACAGAATATGATCATGATTATGCAAAAGCCCTGCAATACCTTTCACAGGCCATTGCTATCAATCAGAAAAATCATAACCTGATCAGTCTTTCCTATAATTATGGCAATGTGTCTCAAGTATATCAGCGAATGGGGAACCTTCCGAAATCCATTGAATATGCCCGTAAAACAGTTTCTCTTGCTCAATCTCTGCAAATGCCTGACAGGTTGTTAAATGCCTATGAACAGGCTTACGAAAGTTTCAAGGCATCTCACCGATATGATTCAGCCTTGTATTACTACGAGCTTTACAATGTGATCAATGATTCCATGGCAAATGTGGAAAAAACTCGTCAGATTGCCGATATGCAAACCAAATATGAAACTCTGCAAAAAGAATCAACCATCAAACAACTTGACCTGCAAAATCAATCCAAATCCCGGCAAATTGGCCTGCTGGCCACCAGCCTGATTCTGATGGGACTTTTGCTGGGTACTGTCATCTGGCAATATGTGAAAGCAGAGAAACAAAAAAAGCTGATTGCCCAACAATCTGAACAATTGAAAACCCTGATGAAGGAATTGCATCATCGGGTGAAAAACAATTTGCAGATTGTAAGCAGCTTATTGAGTCTGCAGGGATATAAAACAAGCGATGAATCAACCAGGCAGGCTTTTCGCGAAAGTCAGCAACGTGTTTGGGCTATGAGCCTCATTCATCAACGCCTGTATCAAACTGATCAGCTCACCACTATTCATATCCGGGAATATTTAACCGAGCTGGCAGAATCACTCATCACTGCCTTTGGTTATGATACACATGAAGTGGATCTGCAGGTAAACAGCAACTGCGAATGGCTGGATGTAGAAAAAGCTTTTCCATTAGGATTGATGGCGAATGAAATTCTCACCAATGCATGTAAATATGCTTTTTCTGAAATTACTCACCCCTCGTTACATATACATTTTCATGAAGCAAATGACCAGATGCATCTTACGATCAGTTACTCCGGAAAAAAATGGGATAAACAACTCTGGCTGCAAAACAATCATTCATTCGGGCACCAGCTGGTAGCTACCTTATGCAAACAATTAAGAGCTAGGCAGGAATTCGATATTCAGGATCAGAGAACCATTTTCTCTTTATCTATTCCTAAAATAGCCTGACATGCGCGATGAAAAAATCCATATTCTTATCGTAGAAGATGAATCGATTGTAGCGCTCGATCTGGCTACTGGTCTGGAACGGGAAGGATATGATATTGCAGGCGTTGCAGATAATGCACAGGATGCAAGAAAAATATTTACCTCACATGAAGTGGACCTGGTGCTGATGGATATTCATATCATGGGTGAAAAAGACGGCGTGGAAACTGCTATGGAATTAATGTCTATCAAACAGGTACCATTGATTTACCTGACTGCCTATACGGATCACGAAACCATCCAACGTGTAAAAAACACCTATCCAGCAGCTTTTCTGGCAAAACCTTACGATATTCAGCATGTGCACATTGCTATTGAACTGGCTGTAAATAATTTTGCCCTTTTCAGAAAACAGCAAAGCGGAAAAATGATTTCATTATCTCCAGCATCTGCAGATATTAGCCAAAAACAACCTGCTGCAAAACTGACTCAAGAAAAAGAAACCATTTTGCAGTATGATGAATATATTTTTATCAAACAGAACTATCGTTTTATCAAAATCCGTATAGCCGATATTCTGTATGCGAGTGCGGATGATAATTACGTACATCTGCATACTGCCGATAAAAAATATAGTTTACGCATGAGCCTTTCCCAGCTCATTGACAAGATGAGCCCTCATCTGCTCGTACGCATTCATCGTTCCTATGCTGTAAACCTGCAGGCCATTCAATCATTTACCGAACAGGAAGTAGTGATACAGAAGGAACATTTGCCCATTGGGAGAAATTATAAAGAAGACTTTCTCAAACATTTTGATTTTCTAAGCTGAGTACATCGCAATAAAAATAAAAAGTGTAGTGGATACATGATCAAAAGAAAGAAAAATAACATCCGGATGATACGGGGATGACATGGGCATCCATCTCTTCGTCCTCATCTTTTTTTTGTTCACCCACGTGTTGTTTCCTTTCACCCCTGCTCAGATAAACACGGGATCGGATATTGCTAAATTTGGCTGATGAGAACAGGAAATTTATTCCTTTATCCTATGAGAACTATTGTTCCCATCACAACGACCGTGCATATCATCAGGTATTATCCTAAAATTATTCATCGGAATTTGCATGTATTGTTTCGAAGTGAAGGGTTTGTGCATGTACGGATGGAATTAAAAAATAATTATCTGCCTATCTGGTCACGTCGTACTTTGCTGCTCAGGCCGGGAGAACAGGAGCTGGTTTTCAATCTGCATTTTCTGCCTGCAGGCATGTACTGGATCGAATGGGATAAACCGGAATTACCGTGGATTGAATTTCTGAAGGCGTAGGCTTTCGTGTTGTTGACCCCCTTCATCCTGTTTGTTACCCCAAAATTAAAAAGACAGGAGGTTTAATAATTGCCTCCTGTCTTTTTCAATCAAATAAAATACTGGATGTTAATACCCAGGATTCTGTTTTAATACGGATTGTCCATTTACGGTAGATCGATCTATTTCTTGCTGAGGAATAGGGAAATATTCATTTTTACCTTTTGTAAAATGAGCGCCTTGCATGAGGGTATAACCTGATGCCACTTCATGGGCAGCATATGCATTAAGAGTAGAATCAGCTTCACCCCATCTGACGAGATCAAAGAACCGATGGCCCTCCATAGCCAATTCCAGTTTTTCTTCAAAGTGCACCAATGTTCTTGCTTGTCCTACTGATGTAAAATACCCAGAAGGATAAAGTTTTATAAAATAATTGGCGGCAAAATGAGTTCCATCTACACTCCTTACCCAATCAGTAGTATCAGCTGCCCGGGCCCGAACCATATTTACATAAGCTTGAGCCTGATCGAGTTTCCCTAATTCTACCTTTACTTCAGCTGCCCAAAGCAGTACTTGTGCAAACCGAATGTAGTGGTAATTATTAGCCGTATATCCACTTGTCCAGGAAGAGTTATCGGTATAAGTACCTTGTTCGCTTTTATAATACACATTCTTTTTAGGAGCATATGGCCCTGCACTGGCTTGGTTACGAATCCAGGCTGCTCCGGGGAAGGGTCCCCAATCCAGATAGGGGATACCTCTCCTGCCAACCGTCCAATCCAAACGCGGATCAAGGGGGGTTGTGGTATCAGGGGTAAACGGATCCGAAGAAGAAAGCCCTTCATCATTTTTCAAATCCGAATTATTATAAGTATCCGGCATGGGTAACCCAGTGACGGGGTCAGTTTTATAGGAATTTACTAAGCTATAGGAAGGCTGGAAAAATCCACAACATCCTCCTGGTCCACCGCCATAAGGGAAATTGAGTACATCACCAGCATTTGCATTATTTGCAGTAGCGCCATCATTCACAGACATTTGTGCATCAAAAACATCTTCAGGAGTGTTATGGTTCTTGGCCGGATCAAAATTATCAGAGAATTTAATTAAGGCATATTTTTTTCCACCTGCTGTTACACCATTATTGATTAAATCATCTAATAAAGGCTCAGCTTGCGCATATTTATGCTCAAATAAATATGCTTTTGCCAGAAACGCCTCTGCAGCATATTTATTTGCTCTTCCTGCTTCACTTTGGGTAGCTGGGAGGTTAGCCATTGCATACTGCAAATCAGCCTCAATATTTGGCCAGATATCTTCATCATTGGGCACTCGCCAGTTGCCGGCAGCATAGGTGATGCTTTCATCAACCCATGGCACCATATTCCAGATTTTTTTAGCCTCAAAATGATAGAGCGCTCTCAAAAACCTTGCTTCTGCACTAACTTCAATAGTATCTGCAGGCGTCATATCCTGGGCCAGTCGCATTATTCTCAGTACATCATTGCAACGCTGAATAGCATCATACAATGCCTGCCATTTTGCCTCTAAGTAACTATTTGTGGGGGTTGGATTCCAGGTTTCCAAAGGTACGATATCAGGCTGATCTCCCGGATCAGATCCTTTATGGGCATCATCAGCGCATACACTGCCAAAAACCCAGTTATCCGCACTTGTAGCCCAAGTGCCTACTAAATTTTCACTGGGACCACCTTCACCATCTAACATAGAATATGCACCAATCAGCAAACCTTCTACTCCTGCTCTGTTAGCCAAAGTATTTTGATCATAATTTCCAATGGGTGGCTTATTTAAAAAACTATTGCTACACCCACTCATCAACAGCATAGACAGCATAATGGCTGCTGAGAGTATAAGGGATGATAATACGTTTTTCATATTTCAATAATTTTAGATCGAATAATTAAAATGAAAGGTTTACACCTAAAATAAAATTCTTCTGATTGTTTGGATAATTTCCATAATCTATCCCAAAGGCAGCTGCTGAGCCAAATAATTCAGGATCCAGACCACTGTATTTGGTTAACTGGAAAAGATTGGCTACCTGCAAATAAACCCTCAATTTTTCCAGTTTAACACGATGGATAACTGACTCTGGCACCGTATATCCAATAATCAAAGATTTGCATTTGAAAAATGATCCGTTTTCTATGTAGTAGGAGTTAGGCACCTGATTTGTACTGAAAGTAGCAACATTTTCCAATATCGGAGCTTTCGGATTTTTGTTTGTGGGAGTCCAGGAATTATACAGAAGATCTTTGCTCTTATTGCCCTGGAATGAAGCCCAGAAATTGGTCCAATATTTCACATAATTTAGCACATCATTGCCATAAGATCCATAAAACACCACAATAAAATCAAAGTTCCTGTATGTGCCATTTATATTCAACCCATATGTAAATTTTGGGTTGGGATTTCCAATATAGGTACGATCATCTGGTGTAATTTTACCATCACCATTGACATCTGCATATTTAAAACGACCCGGAGCAGCATCAGCCTGTTGAGGAGACTTGGCAACATCACTAGCATCCTGGAAATAACCAATTACTTTATACCCATAAAAAGCACTTACAGGATGTCCAACCTCATTACGAACAAAATCTCCTATTCTACTACCGCCAGCGGTAAAATACCCTCCAGGTATATTCACCACTTTACTTTTGTAAGTAGTGACATCTGCACCCACATTTAATAAAAACTGGGAGCCCACTTTTGCATGATAATTTACGGTAACATCAGCACCTGTATTTTGAATATCCCCAATATTCACAAAAGGAAGTGAAGCACCTCCTACCAATGCATTTGTCTGATCTGGGAATAACAAACCTTTTATTTTCTTCTTGTAATATTCAACTGAAAAATCAAGTTTGCTATTTAGGACTGTTGCATCCAAGCCGACATTAGTTTCTATATCTGATTCCCAGCCTGTCTTTGGGTTACCTATTTGAACAGCATAAAATCCTTGTGTGATATTAGAATAATCTGTTGTAATCGCATAATACGAATTTCCAGCAGAGCTTCCGAATAAGGTATATGCATTCGTAGGATCCACATTACTTTGAGAACCTAACAAGCCATAACTTCCTCTAATCTTCAAATCATTAATCCATGTAACAGATTTCAGGAAATTTTCCTGTGAAATACGCCATGCAATAGAGCCAGCGCCGAAATATCCAACCCGCTTTTCCGGACCAAACACCGAAGAAGCGTCTCTTCTTAATGTTCCGCCCAGCAAGTATTTATCCTTGTAATTGTAATCAAGCCTGCTAATCAAAGAATACAATGTATTCTGATAAGCATAGCTAGTGTTTGTTTGACCTTTCGGAGAGCCGGCTGACAATACCCATAGACCTGGATCATCTACAAAATAATTCAATCTATTTCCACTTACGCCTCTACCATAGTTATTGATTGCTTCAGAACCAACTAAAATTTTTAAGTGATGATTCTGCCAGAAATCTTTAGTGAAAGTCAAAGTGTTAACCCAATCCCAGGAACTATTGTATCCGGCCCCTTCTCCAAAACCATTTGAAGCATTGTTTTCAGAATTTTCATAAGTATGATAAGTATAGTACCAGTAGTAAAAGTTATCAATTGTCCCACCAAAACTGGTTCGCACAGTAAAGTATTTCAGAAAGTCAACTTCTGCCCATGCATTGCCTGTAATTACCCAATCGTATCCTCTGTTGCCCTCACTACGTACCTGATCCGCAACAGGGTTATGTGCATTTCCTAATTCCGGTCCCGCACTTCCAGCCCAGTTACCCATAATATCATGAACAGGAATAATGGGCTGCTCCCTGTATATCATGTTAATCACGTTTTCACTGTTGTATGAAATCTGGGGATTGCTTTTATAGAACATATAAGCGTTTTCACCTGCCCGGATGTGATCCGTGATATGGAAACTCGTATTCACACGGGCTGAATATCGTTTTAAATAGGTTGCAATCAGTGTCCCTTGCTGATCAAAATACCCTAAAGAAAATAAATAGGTTGATTTGTCGGATCCACCAGATAGTGTGCCAGTGTGGCTTTGTATAAGTGCGGGCTTAAAACATTCGTGGAACCAGTCTGTGCCTTGTTTATTGGCCCTCACAATTTGATGAATGGGACCTTTATTGTAATCAATATTATATAGCTTAGGATCTACAGCCGGATCTCCCTCCATTTTACCTCCCGGATCAATATAATCGGGCAAAATAGGCTTGGGACCATTGCCATATTGGATAGAAAATGGGTAACCATTGGCAGCAACCTGGCCAGCATTAATGTCCGCGATCCACAGAGCATTAGCTAATTCCTGAGAATTCAATAAATGGAACACATTTCCTTGCAAAGGTCTTTGTGTGCCTACATACCCATCATAATTAAACTTGGGTTTGCCTGGCTGACCCGACTTGGTAGTAACTATAATTACTCCATTTGAACCACGCACACCATAGATGGCAGCAGCACCGGCATCTTTTAGTACCTGAATGGAAGCAATGTCGTTAGGATTAATGTCATGCAAGCTGGCCTGAACACCATCTATTATAACCAGAGGATCTGTACTGCCAAATGAAGTAATTCCACGAATAAACACATTGCTAGGTCCACCGGGTGCACCAGAAGTAATCACATTTACGCCGGCAGCTTGCCCCTGAAGCATTTGCTCAGGATTCCCAACGGGTACCGCTTTCATCTGCTTGACATCCACCACAGAAACCGAGCCGGTAATATCCTTTTTCTTTTCACTGGTATAACCCGTCACCACAACTTCATTGAGCTGGCTAGCGCTTTCCTGAAGTTTAATGGTCAGGCTATTCTGGCCATCTACCGGCACCTGCTGGCTATTGAAGCCAATGAATGAGATAACCAAAACGGCCTGGTCATTGGGCACCTGAATGCTAAAGGAACCATCCGGGCCTGAAACTGCACCGGTGTTCGTTCCTTTGACCTGAATAGAGGCCCCGACAATGGGTGAATTGTCCGTCGCATTGAGAATGGTTCCCCGGACGGTTCGCTGGGCTAAAGCCTGGGTGCTCAGGACCACGGCACCCAGGATCATCACAGCCCGAAACAACTATGTAAGTCTGTGTTTCATTGTGCAGATCTGGTTTATGGGTTAAAAGATCAATTTTTGAACTATCTATTTCAAAAGGAAATTCAAACAGCTACCTCACCTGAGCAGACAGCTTCAAAGCTGTCACTCACATGTCCCACACGCAAATCAAGGAAAGGGATCCAGACAACACAACCGGGAAGCAATAAGAATGGAAGAAGATCCGAATAGAAGATAAATCGGAGCGCTTAATGAGTAAACAAGTCTCATATCCAGTGGTTTAATGGGTAAAGGAGTCAAAACCTTAACGACACACAAACTTATGCGATCTGTTTTAAAAAAACAAATACTTTTTTAACCTTTTTTTATACTTTTTTAGCCCTCCTGCATGAATGTCTAAAAGAGGGTTCCTTTTTTCAAAAATTATCCAGTACTTTGAAGCCGCTTGTTATCATTTTTATTCCTTTTCTGAAATTTGACTCCCATGCCTACCAGAAGATCATTCCTGCAGCAACTTTCGGTGATGACAGCTGCCGTACTGGCTGCTCCCCTTTTTCCCAAGACCTGGGCACGCAGCCGGGCCATTGGCTTGCAACTTTATACCATCCGCGACGCCATGAGCAAGGATCCTGCCGGTTCACTGGCCCGCGTGGCCCACATCGGATACAAAGAAGTGGAAGCCGCCACCTATACCGGCACCGAAAAATTTTATGGCTATGATGCAAAAGCCTATAAGCAACTACTGAATCAGAACCACTTGCAACAAATCAGCGGACATTATATCCTTGGCGGATTGGAAAAAACTTCCCGTTCGCCCCTGGGCAGCATTCAAAACGGCTGGCAGCAGGCAATTGAAGACGCGCATACCGTGGGTCAACAATACATGGTGTGTGCTTTTCTGATGCCTGATGAGCGAAAAACCTTGGATGATTATAAAAAAATCGCCGAACTGTTTAATCGTGCGGGTGAACAATGCAAACAAGCCGGGATTCAGTTTTGCTATCATAACCATAACTTCGAATTTGAATCGATCGATGGACAAAACCCTTATGACATATTGCTAAAGTCAACCGACCCGGATCTGGTGAAAATGGAAATGGATATTTACTGGGTGAAAAAAGCCGGACAAGATCCGTTGAAGCTGTTTGCTGAACATCCCGGACGCTTTGTACTCTGGCATGTGAAAGACATGGACAATACGCCCAAGCATTCGTTTACAGAAGTGGGACATGGCATCATTGATTTCAAAACCATCTTTGCTCATGCCCGCCAGGCTGGTATGAAGCATTTCTTTGTAGAGCAGGATATTTGCCCGGGCGATCCTTTTGTAAGCATTACGGAAAGCTATCAGTATTTGCGTAAGATGCTGGCCTGATTGATTTATTCATACCTACTTTGCTTATTTACTTACAAAAAAGCCCGCTTTTCATCAGCGGGCTTTTTCTTTGCTTTTTGCAGAAGCCTTTTTATTTCAATGCAGCTTCATATCTTTTTTCCACTTCAGGCCAGTTCACAATATTCCAGAATGCATTTACATAATCGGCTCTGCGATTCTGGTATTTCAGGTAATAGGCATGTTCCCACACGTCGAGGCCCAGTATGGGTGTGCCTTGCTGTTCGGCCACATCCATCAGCGGATTATCCTGATTGGGGGTGGAAGTAATCGCCAGTTTTCCATTCTGCACGATCAACCATGCCCAGCCACTGCCAAAACGACCCATAGCGGCTTTATTAAACTCTTCTTTAAATTTATCAAAGCTGCCAAAGGTACTGTTGATGGCTTCAGCCAGCTTACCGGAAGGCTGCCCGCCACCTTTTGGCGAAAGAAGGGTCCAGAACAGAGAATGGTTGTAATGTCCACCTCCGTTGTTACGCACAGCCACCGGATATTTCGATACCTGTTTCAGGATCTCTTCAATGGTCTTGTTTTCAGCGTCGGTGCCTGCAATGGCATTGTTCAGGTTGGTCACATAGCCACCATGGTGCTTGCCATGATGAATTTCCATAGTGGTTTTATCAATGTAGGGTTCGAGCGCATCGAAAGCATACGGTAAGGGAGGAAGTGTAAATGCCATAATCCAACGATTTTAAAGGGTTAAAAATGAATGTCAAACAGGATAACAAAAATACACATTTATCTACCCGCTGGCAAATTACCTATGATTCACTTAGTCACCATATTTTCAAATTTTACGTCCGCAACCAGGGGCGGGCCACCTCGCGGAATGGCCAGGGTATGGCAATCAATATCAGCAGCAAGGCAATGCCAAAGAAAATAAGTGAACGGGAAAGTTTCTGCCGATCGCTCTGAGCTTTTTTTACCCGGCTCCAGCCCACATGCACCAGAATCCAGGCTATAATCATCAGGGTTTCATGTTCTACGGTAAAAAATCTCGCAGCGGCCTGCTGCATGGTTTGTGACATATCGTTCCACTGGGACAGCCAGCCTCCGACGATATACAGGATGATACCAATCAATAACTGCAGATCGCAGCTGATCATAAAAAGTAACCCGCTGCGGCGATGTACAGGCAAATATTTTTTATCACCCGTAAATTGTGCGAATGCGCTGAACCATGCCCACAAGCCCAGTAAAATCACCACCCAACGCATCCAGTTATGCAGAATCAAAAAGAAAGTGTGCATGAGATAAGCATTTGATGACAGCCAAACAAAAATACAGGTCAAACTCCTGATTTCCAATTTTTCCATGCCCGTTCCAAAAAAGATTACTAAATTTGTTAGCAATTCTACATGTTAGACCATACACTTATGGCATCCTTGGCCGGAAAAAACATCCGCATCCTGCGTCAGCAGAAAGGGCTTACCCAGCAGGCATTTGCCGATCGGCTGGGCATTAAACGGTCGTTGCTGGGCGCATATGAAGAACAAAGAGCTGAACCAAGGCTGGATGTACTCCAAAAAATTTCGGAGTGGTTTGGAGTTGCGCTGGAGGATTTGCTGTGGCAGGATCTGTCGGCTCCGGGTGTACGGTTTCGGCGCCTGAAAGAACAGGCTCAGCAAATGCCTCGCCAGCGCATTGAGTTCGTCCCGCAAAAAGCCGCTGCCGGCTACCTGCAGGGATATAGTGACGAAGAATTTATCGAAGAACTTAACACTTTCACATTGCCCATGCTGGGTGCGGGCCACTATCGCGCTTTTGAAATCAGTGGTGATTCCATGTTGCCGGTAGAGCCAGGATCCGTTGTCGTGGGGCATCGCTTGGAACGGCTGGAAGACGTCAAAAACCAGCAACCCTGCATTGTGGTCACCCGTCAGGAAGGTATTGTATACAAACGAATTCAGAAAAGCAACCGGCAACCGCAGAAAATCACCCTGGTGTCCGACAATCCAGCCTATCCGCCCTACAGTGTGGCCAAAGAAGATATCCTTGAAATCTGGCAGGCCGATCTGATCATCAGCCGCCCGGCACAAAAGCCTCGCATCGGAGTAGAGCAACTGGCCGAAGTGGTGCAGCAACTGCAGTCGCGAATAGACAAGCTGCAGCGATCATCTTCCGTATCCAGACGCGGTTAGGAGCTTGTTATTTCAACCAGCAGGAACTTCCATCACTTCATCTCCCAAAACAGCAAACACTTTTGCATCATTTGCAAAACGAATAAAATGGCGGCCAGTAAATTTCCCAAACGCAGGTAAAATGGCATAGGTCTGTGTAAAATAAAAACACGGCATTACCACTGATTGCCTGGCTTTGCCTTTGATGCGCACACAAGGATGGATATGTCCGCATAAAAGATAGCCACTTCCCCTTTCCATATCTCCATCCGGTGTATGCACCATGCGGAAAGGCCCCAGTTTCAGCTGATGATGCAATTGAATCTGCAAACGGTTGTAATGGGCTTCTGCCAATACATCATGATTGCCTTTTACAAGATGAAATGTGATGTCGGGAAATTGTTTGCGCCACACATACCATTCCTCTACCTGATGATTCAATTGGCTATGAAACAGATCGCCCAGCATGATGATCCGTTGGGGAGCATAACGCACGATAAGCTTTTGAAGCAGCCTGAGATTTTCCTGATTTACTTCTGCAGGTACAGCAATGCCTGCTTTGCGAAAATGCATAGCTTTTCCCAGATGCAGGTCAGCCAGAATCAGAGCAGCCTGTTTTTCCCAGTAAATGGCTTTTTCGGGCAATAATGTCAATGATTCTCCGCAGCAAGCAATTTGCATAGCTTCCTTTATGCTAACTTCATCTCACAAATCTGGCTGTGGATCCGGCAAAATTCCTCCCATATTTCCTTCACCACTTCTGCAGCAGGTTTGATTTCCCTTACCAGCGCACATATCTGGCCAATTTCCAGTTCACCGTTTTCCAGATCACCTTCAAACATGCCTTTTTTGGCACGTCCTCTGCCCAGCAAACTCTTGAGTTCTTCCACAGAAGCACAGCGGTTTTCAGCCTCCTGCACTTGCTGGAAAAAAGAGTTTTTCAGCAAACGCACAGGTACGAGTTTTTTCAGCGTGAGCATGGTATCACCCTCTTGTGCCTGCACCACTGCCTGCTTGAAAGCCGGATGAGAAGAAGCTTCGTGCGTAGCTACGAAACGGGTGCCGATTTGTACCCCTTCTGCCCCCAATGCAAAAGCGGCCATCATTGCCCGCCCGCTGGCAATACCACCCGCTGCAATTACCGGAATCTGCACGGCAGCACATACCGAAGGAATCAGGCACATGGTTGTGGTTTCTTCCCGCCCGTTATGTCCGCCTGCTTCAAATCCTTCCGCTACCACGGCATCGCAACCAGCCTGTTCGGCTTTCATGGCATATTTTGCTCCCGGCACTACATGCACCACCGTTATGCCATGCGATTTCAGAAAAGGCGTCCATTTGGACGGGCTGCCTCCGGAAGTGAATACAATGCGCACACCTTCTTCCACAATGATCTGCATATGCTGCTCAATATCGGGATACAGCAAGGGCACATTCACGCCAAAAGGCTTGTCGGTAGCTGCTTTGCATTTCCTGATATGCTCCCGCAGTATTTCCGGATACATGCTCCCGGAGCCAATCAACCCCAATCCTCCTGCATTGCTTACCGCACTGGCCAGCTTCCAGCCGGAAGTCCACACCATGCCTGCCTGAATGATGGGATACTGAATGCCCAATAGCCGGGTTACACGATTATCCATAAACGATTATGCAAAATCAATTTCTGTATTATCACCAATATTGAGGTGCTGCGACAAACCTTTGATATGTGCATCACTTCCGATCAATGAATCTGACAGCACCACCTCTTTTAGATTGCTATATGATCCAATGATGGAATGCTGGATAATGCAACGATGAATGAGCGTATGCTCACCGATCGTCACATTGGGACCGATGATGGAATCTTTGATCCTGCATCCTTCAGCAATACTTACCGGCTGCACAATGATGCTGTTTTCAACCGTACCTTCTGGTACAGGCATGTGGTTTTGTTTTTTTAACAATGTGGCATTAGACTCCAGCAGCTTGTCCTTTCTGCCGCAATCAAACCAAACCGTAACCTTGAAAGGTACGAATGAAATGCCTTTCCTGATCATGCATTCTATGGCATCAGTGAGTTGAATTTCGTCATGCGAACGAATGTTGTGTTGCACCTGATACGTCAGGCAATCAAACAATGCATCTGTATCAATGATTTTATACACACCCACCAGTGCCGTGTTGGAGGTCGGAATCTGGGGTTTTTCCTCCACGTGTAGAATACGCTGACTGGCTTCATCTATTTCTGCTACACCAAAATCGCGGGGATCATCTACTTTTTTGATGCCCAACAAATTTTGTCTGGCCTGTAGGATGGCTTTGTAGTCAAATTCACAGATGGTATCGCCAAGCATAATCAGCACTTCATCATGCTGTACCCATTCCCGCGCCAGCCACACCGCATGGCCTACTCCTTCACGTTCGGTTTGATGTACGAAATGGCTTTGCAGATAGGGATATTTCTGTTCAATGTAGGCACGAATTTTTTCTCCCAGATGTCCGGTAATAAAAATAAACTCCCGGATACCTGCTTCATGCAAGGGTTCAATGATAAAATCGAGCAGAGGCTTGCCCGCCAGCGGTATCAATGCTTTTGGCTGGGTGTGGGTATGAGGGCGCAGTTTGGTTCCTGCTCCTGCAACGGGAATAATTGCTTTCATGATATCTGGTTAATGTGGTAATCTTCCTTTTGCCAAAAATAGGCTTTCTGTAGGTTCAGCATATCGGCATCCGGTATACGGTATTGGGGAAATAAGCCATGTACGTATATCTGCCATGATTTTGCCTTGATAAAACAGGTTGAAATTACCATAATTTAACCGGAGATAAAATTCCGTCAGGAACATATTTATGGCCTATTTTTGCCAAAAACAGATATGCTTCGCGATCAACAAATCTTTGATATCATCCGCAAGGAACTTGAACGCCAGCGCAAAGGTCTGGAACTGATTGCTTCGGAAAACTTCACCAGCCTGCAGGTGATGCAGGCCATGGGGCAGGTGATGACCAACAAATATGCAGAAGGTTATCCGGGTCATCGCTATTACGGGGGATGCGAGTTTGTAGATCAGAGTGAGCAGCTAGCCATAGATCGTGCGAAGCAGATTTTTGGTGTACCTTATGCCAATGTGCAGCCGCATTCTGGGGCACAGGCCAATGCAGCTGTGATGCTGGCCGTGTTGCAGCCAGGCGATAAAATCCTCGGGCTAAACCTCAGCATGGGCGGACATCTCACACATGGTTCTCCGGTGAACTATTCCGGAAGGCTATATCAGGCGCTGTTTTATGGCGTAGATCGCGAAAGCGGAAGAGTGGATTATGATCAGCTGGAACAAGTGGCGCTGGCCGAAAAACCCAAACTGATCATTTGCGGTGCTTCGGCCTATAGCCGCGATTGGGACTATGCCCGCATCCGCAAGGTGGCCGATGAAATCGGTGCTTTTGTGATGGCCGATATCGCCCATCCGGCGGGATTGATTGCCAAAAACCTCCTGCAATCACCTTTTGAACATTGCCATTTCGTTACCACCACCACTCATAAAACCCTGCGTGGCCCGCGCGGAGGAATGATTCTGATGGGTAAGGATTTTGAAAACCCTTTTGGCATCAAGACGCCTAAAGGTGAAACCCGTATGATGAGCTCGCTGATTGACGCCGCCGTATTCCCGGGCATCCAGGGCGGTCCGCTGGAACATGTGATTGCGGCCAAAGCCGTAGCCTTCTTTGAAATCCTGACCGATGAGTTTACCCGATATGCCAAGCAGATTATTGCCAATGCACAGGCCATGGCAAACGCTTTTCTGGAAAAAGGTTATCATATCGTTTCCGGCGGCACCGATAACCATTTGCTGTTGATTGATCTGCGCAACAAAAACATTACCGGCCGCAAAGCCGAACAAACCCTGGTGAAGGCCGATATTACCGTGAACAAAAACATGGTGCCCTTCGACGACAAATCACCTTTCGTTACCTCAGGGATCCGCGTGGGTGTACCCGCTATCACCACCCGTGGATTGAAAGAAGAGCACATGCCACAGATTGTGGAATGGATAGATGAACTGATCTGTGATCCGGATAATGAACAAAAGATTGCCAGGGTTAAATCGGCCGTCAACCGGTTCATGGAGCAGTTCCCGCTGTACCCAGAATTAGGTTAGGGAGGCTCACACAGGCCTGTCCGGACAGCTTGTCCGGAATAAAATTGGCTACAGATCAGACAAGAGTAATCCAACTCAACGCGTGATATTGGCACCCAGCCAGGCCATGATGCCTGCACCAATTTCAATGGCCCGCTCATCAATGTCAAATTGCGGTGTATGCACGGTGGGCCCTGTGCCTTTTTCCGGGGCCGCTACGCCCAACCTGAAAAAGCAAGCCGGAATCACCTGTGAGTAAAAAGCAAAATCTTCCGCACCCATGCGGGGATCCACCTCTTTCACATGCGCCGGATCCAGATATTGCTCGGCCAATTTGCGGGCAGCCGTTGTTACCTGTTCATCGTTCACCAGGCACGGATATCCTACCGGAATTTCTACTTCGGCTTCGGCACCCATAGCCTGAGCTACATGCTGAACGGTGTGGCGGATGAGTTCATGGGCTCGGAAACGCCAGGTTTCATTCATAGCCCGGAAAGTACCCAGCAGCTTGACCTCGGTAGGAATCACATTGGTGGTGTACCCGCCGTTGAAGGCGCAGATGGAAAGTACGGAAGGGGAAAAAGGATCTTTGTTTCGGCTGATGACCTGTTGCAATGCCACTACCGCCTGGGAAGCCGCCAGGATGGTATCGGTGGTGAGATGGGGTGAAGCTGCATGTCCACCTTTGCCCCTGATAGTGATGTAAATCTCATCGGCCGAAGCCATGCTGATGCCACTGCGAAAGCCAAGGTAACCTACAGGTAGCTCGGGATGTACATGCAATCCCAGAATACAGGATGGTCGCGGATTTTCCAGGGCCCCGTCGCGAATCATCAGGCTGGCTCCTCCGGGATGTTTCTCCTCACCGGGCTGAAAAATCAGCTTCACCGTTCCCTGCCAGATATGGCGCAACTGCAGCAAAATATAGGCAGCACCCAGCAGGCAGGTGGTATGCACATCGTGTCCGCAGGCATGCATCACACCCGGATGCTGAGAGCGATAAGGCACATCATTGGCTTCTTCAATCGGCAAAGCATCTATATCAGCCCGCAAAGCCACCACCCGCGATTGCGGTTGCTGCCCTTCCAGAATGGCCACCACGCCGGTTCCGGCAACCGGAGCCTGAAACGGAATACCCCACTCCCGCAGCTTTTCCGTGATGAACTGCATGGTCTGATGTTCCTGGAACGACAGCTCGGGATGCTGGTGCAGGTGATGACGGATGGCTATCAGTTGCGGATAAATTTCTCTGGCTAAAGATCTGACTTGTGCTAACATGATTCAATAACAGATTTCAACGGCTGGAAGGTAAAATGGCTTCTGCATCAATCACATCCGGTACAATGAATACCCCGGAAGGAAATATTTCACGCAGGGAATCGCGCAGAGGAATGGCATCCTCCTGGTTTAAAAAATCACCCACACGAACCCGGAAATAAGGTGCATGATATTGCAGATAGGCGCGGTATTGCGGGAACCGCTGCAGCAGCAAAGCCCTGACCTGATTGGCCCTGTCCCGGTCGTCGGTACTGATCACCTGTACCCGGTATCCCTTATGAAAGCGGTTGGCATAAAAATGATATTGCCGGTACACGTTCACCAACCGGGTCAAAGCACTATCCTGGATCCATTCCACCGCCGGAGCCGATGCCTGCTGGGCCCGCACTTGAGCCGAAAAAACACATCCCATCAGCATAACAGCCCCAAACCATCCCATGAATACAAACAATTTCCGGTACAATCTGTACATAGGGCAAATTTAAACCTGCTGAACAGCTTCCTGCATGATGGCCACGCCGGCACTGCAGCCTATCCGGGTAGCACCGGCTTCCAGGTATTGCCGCACCTGTGCATAATGGCGAATACCACCAGAAGCTTTGATCCGGATATTTTCCGGCAACAATGACCGCATCAGCTTCACGGCTTCCAGGCTGGCACCCTTTTCAGCAAAACCAGTGGAGGTTTTCAGAAAATCGACCGGATAATTGCCATACAGGGTACAACAAAAGCGGATCTGATCTTCTGACAGGATACCCGATTCAATAATCAATTTCAGAATTTTGCTCCCGGCATGCACGACCGGTAAAATGGTTTCTATTTCCCGTCGGAGATAGGCCTCATCACCGGAGAACAAGGCCGACAGATTAATAACCATATCCAGTTCATCGGCACCTTCTCCCATAGCCTGCTTTGCTTCAGCCAGCTTGGTTTCGATAGTCGCATATCCCAACGGGAAACCCACCACGGTAGCCACTTTTACATGAGATCCCTGCAAATGCTGCCAGGCTCTTGTCACATAACAAGGCGGCACACAAACGGCCGCAAAACCATACTGCATGGCTTCTTCGCAAAGCCGGTCAATATCAGCTGCTTTCGCTGTGGGTTTCAGCAGGGTATGATCAATGTATGAAGCAACGGATGCTGATGACATAAGCTAATCATTTTTATGCCTCACGGCCATGGCAGTGTTTGTATTTTTTTCCGCTTCCACAGGGGCAGGGATCATTGCGGCCAATCTTGGGTCCTACACGCACGGGCTCATGCTTCACAGGTTCACCATTGGTTACCAGCTCTCCCTCTTCATTCACATACTGCTGGCCATATTGTTCTTTGGAAGCCCGCATGCGACTCATATCTGTCCGTTGTTCATGTCCTTCGCGGATAGCCTGGCGCTGCTGGGGCTGACCGTCCTGCACGGGCAGGCTTGCACGGCATAGGAATGAAACAATCTCCTGGTGCGTTTCACTGTCCATTTGTTTGAACAGGTTGAAGGCCTCCATTTTGTAAATAACCAGCGGATCTTTTTGTTCATACACCGCGCTCTGCACCGATTGCTTTAGGTCGTCCATAGCACGCAGATGTTCTTTCCAGGCCTCATCAATCAGGATCAGAAAGGTATTTTTTTCCAATGCTTGGATGAGTTCCTGACCTCGGGTTTCGATGATTTTTTTCAGATTAGCAATGATGTTTAATCCTTTTTTGCCATCGGTAAATGGAATGGCAATATTTTCGATGCGCTCGCCTTGTTCTTTGTAAATCTGTTCAATGATGGGGAACACCTGCTGAATGAGTGCTTGCTTTTTTTGCTGGTAATGGCGTACAATCTCACCGTACAGCTTTTCGGTAAGTTCCCTTTCGTCCTGATTTTCCAGTTCTTCCGGTGTGATGGAAGTTTCGAAGCCGAAGAGTTTGATAATTTCCAGGGCAAACTCTTCGTGGTTGTTTTCATTCTTATGGCGGATAATCAGGTTCTGGGCTACGTCATAAAAGGCATTATCCAGATCCACGGCCAGGCGATCGCCGTACAGGGCATGGTTACGTTTGGTGTAGATGATGTTGCGTTGTTTGTTCATCACATCATCGTATTCTAGCAAACGCTTACGGATGCCAAAGTTATTTTCTTCCACTTTTTTCTGGGCGCGTTCAATTGACCGGGTAATCATGCTATGCTGGATGACTTCGCCTTCTTTATAGCCCATTTTATCCATCAGGGCGGCAATGCGGTCGGAGCCAAACATGCGCATCAGGTCATCTTCCAGCGACACGAAGAACTGGGATGTACCCGGATCGCCCTGACGGCCGGCACGTCCGCGGAGCTGATTATCCACCCGCCGGCTTTCATGCCGCTCCGTACCGATGATGGCCAATCCTCCGGCCTCCTTCACACCCGGTCCCAGCTTGATGTCAGTACCTCTACCAGCCATATTGGTAGCAATGGTAACCTTGCCGGCCAGCCCAGCTTCCGCGATGATCTGCGCTTCCCGCTGATGCTGCTTGGCATTTAACACGTTATGGGGGATCTTTTTCTGGGTAAGCATGCGGCTCAGCAACTCCGATACTTCCACAGAAGTGGTACCCACCAGCACCGGACGGCCGGCATTGCGCAGACGCTCGATCTCTTCAATGACTGCACGGTACTTTTCGCGTTTGGTTTTATAGACCAGATCCTGGAAATCTTTCCGGATCATGGGTTTGTTGGTGGGAATAATGGAAACGTCGAGCTTATAGATTTCCCAGAACTCAGTAGCCTCAGTGGCAGCTGTACCGGTCATACCAGCCAGCTTGTGGTACATGCGGAAATAATTTTGGAGGGTAATGGTGGCAAAAGTTTGCGTGGCAGCTTCAACCTTCACATTTTCCTTGGCTTCGATAGCCTGATGCAAACCTTCGGAATACCTGCGTCCTTCCAAGATACGGCCGGTCTGTTCGTCCACAATCTTCACCTTGCCATCGATGACCACGTAATCCACATCCCGCTCAAAAAGTGTGTAGGCCCGCAACAGCTGCTGCACGGTATGGATACGCTCAGCCTTGATGGCAAAATCGCGCATCAGCTCATCTTTTTTCTGCAGCTTTTGTTCGGGCGAGAGGGAAGAATTTTCTATTTCAGCGATTTCGGCACCGATGTCGGGCAGCACAAAAAAGTTTGGATCCTCACCGGCACGGGTTATTTCGTGAATACCTTTATCGGTAAGCTCTACAAGGTTGTTTTTTTCATCAATCACAAAATACAGTTCCTCATCTACCAGAGGCATTTCTTTTTGCTGGTCGGCCATATAATGGTTTTCGGCCTTTTGCAGAATTACCTTGATACCCGTTTCACTCAGGTATTTGATGAGGGCATTGTTTTTGGGTAGTCCGCGGTAGGCGCGCAACAAAGCCAGTCCACCGGTGCGATAATCATCTTGACCCTCTGCGATGAGTTTTTTGGCTTCATTAAGGAATTTGTTGACAACTTTTTTCTGCAATTCTACCAGGCGTTCCACCCGGGGCTTCAGTTCATAAAATTGCTGTTCTTCACCCTGGGGCACGGGACCGGAGATAATCAGCGGCGTACGGGCATCATCAATCAGCACGCTATCCACTTCGTCAACAATAGCATAGTGATGCTTGCGCTGCACAATTTCATCCACGCTATGCACCATATTGTCGCGCAGATAGTCGAAACCAAATTCATTGTTGGTGCCATAGGTAATATCGGCCAGATAAGCTTGGCGGCGCTGGGGTGTGCTGGGCTCGTATTTATCGATACAATCCACTGTGAGCCCCAGGAATTCAAACAAAGGTGCATTCCATTCCTGGTCGCGCCGGGCGAGATAATCATTGACCGTCACAATATGCACACCTTCACCTGCCAAGGCATTCAGGTATGCAGGCAAGGTAGCCACCAGGGTTTTACCTTCACCGGTAGCCATTTCGGCAATCTTGCCCTGATGCAAGACCACACCGCCGATAAGCTGCACATCGAAATAAATCATATCCCATTTCACCGGATTACCGGCAGCTTCCCAACTCGTACTGTACACCACCTCATCGCCCTCAATCCGGATGTATGATTTCTGGGTGGCCAGTTTCCGATCCAGATCGGTAGCCTTTGCCCGCAATTCATCGTTTGTGGCGAAACGGCGGGTGGTTTCCTTCATGACGGCAAACGCTTCTGGCAGGATTTCATTCAGGATTTCTTCAATCTGTTCATCCCGCTCTTTTTTCAGCTTATCCACCTGCTGATACAACGCATCTTTATGAGCTACTTCTTCATCTGGCAAAGCATCGGCCTGGGCCTGTGTTTCTCGGATCCGTGCATCAATTTCTGCCAGATGTTCCCGTATCCGGGCTTTGAATTCCTGTGTTTTAGCCCTGAGCTCATCATTACTTAGGGCTGCGAGCTGTTCATAAATTTCATTGATCTGTGCTACAATGGGCTGGATAAGTTTTACATCGCGTTCAAACTTATTTCCCCCGAACAATTTTGTCAATAAACCCAACATGATCATCAAAAATTAAGTGGTCGAATGATGTAAATACTTTTATGAGCTGCAACAATCATACTGAGCGCTCCTGGTGCCAATCTGGCATCCATGACCTGTAAAGTTACGCAGATTTTCGCGCCCGGCCACGCGGATTCGGAAAAGGTGGCTTATTAAAAAGATGCAAATAAAAACGATGTGCATAATTTTCTGATTCCGGCATTTTTTTTCAAGTTTGTACATCATCAGAAAAACAAGTTGGACTATGGCAAACAGAAAACTACGTATGGGCATGGTAGGTGGCGGACAGGGAGCCTTTATTGGCGCCGTCCACCGGATAGCTGCAAGGATAGATGGTTTGATTGATCTGGTATGCGGGGCCTTCAGCAGCGATCCTGCAAAATCAAAAGCAACCGGCGAATCACTTTTCCTTCCGGCAGAAAGGGTATATGGCTCATTTGAAGAAATGATGGAACGCGAAGCGGCTTTGCCGGCTGATCAGCGCATGGACTTTGTATCCATCGTTACTCCCAATCATCTGCATTTTGCTCCCGCAAAGCTGGCACTGGAAAAAGGATTTCATGTGGTGCTCGATAAGCCGATGACGTTTAACCTGCAGGAGGCGCTGGAACTGGAAAAGGCTGTCAGGCAATCGGGTCTGCTGCTGTGCCTTACCCACACTTATACCGGCTATCCTATGGTGAAGGAAGCCCGCCAGGTGGTGCTTTCCGGCCGCTTGGGCAGGATCCGCAAGGTGTATGTGGAATATCCGCAAGGCTGGCTGAGCGAGCACATTGAAGGCGGCGAAAACAAGCAGGCCAACTGGCGCACTGATCCCGGCAAAAGCGGCATGGCCGGCTGCATGGGCGACATTGGTACCCACGCGTTCAACCTGGCAGAATATGTAACAGGCCTGAAAGTCACCCGGCTTTGTGCCCAGATCAATACAGTAGTACCCGGTCGCAAGCTCGATGACGACGGAGCCGTGCTGCTGGAATTTGAGAACGGGGCTACCGGTGTGCTGATGGCATCCCAGATTGCTGCCGGAGAAGAAAACTGCCTGAAAATACGTGTCTATGGAGAAAAAGGCGGACTGGAATGGAAACAGGATGAGGCCAACAGCCTCTGGCTGAAATGGCTGCATGAACCCGCTCAACTCCTGCGCACAGGCGGACCGGGGCTTTCATCCTATGCCCAACACAATACCCGCGTACCTGCCGGACATCCGGAAGGCTACCTGGAAGCTTTTGCCAATTTATACCGGAATTTTGCCTTAACCCTTCAGGCGCGCCTGCAAGGCACCGAGCCCAGGCCCGAATGGCTCGATTTCCCCGGCGTGGAAGAGGGCGTAAGAGGTATGCGCTTCATTGAACGGGTTATTGAGTCGGGGAAAACTGATAAGAAATGGGTTGAGCTATAATTGGTATTTTGTTGAATGATTTGATTCAAACCTGAAAAAATACCTGCATCATGAAAACGATTAAAGGTCCTGCCATTTTCCTGGCGCAGTTTATGGGCGATCAACCACCCTTCAACAACCTGAAAAACATCTGCCAATGGGCTGCTTCCCTGGGATACAAAGGTGTGCAGATTCCTACCTGGGATAGCCGGCTGATAGATTTGCAGAAAGCTGCCGAAAGCAAAACCTATGCAGATGAAATCAAAGGTATTGTACAGGAGGCCGGATTGGAAATTACTGAATTAAGTACCCACTTGCAGGGGCAGCTAGTGGCTGTACATCCTGCTTATGATGCTTTGTTCGACAGTTTTGCACCGCCTGCCTATCGCAACAACCCCAAAGCCCGTACAGAATGGGCCATAAATCAGCTGAAATATGCAGCCAAAGCCAGCCAGCATCTGGGACTCACTGCCCATGCCACCTTCAGCGGGGCCTTGCTCTGGCATACTGTTTATCCCTGGCCGCAACGCCCCGCAGGCCTGGTGGAAGCCGGATTCCGTGAACTAGCTAGCCGGTGGCTGCCTATTCTCCATGAATTCGACCGCTGTGGTGTTGATCTCTGCTATGAAATTCATCCTGGCGAGGATCTGCATGATGGCGTTACCTACGAACGTTTCCTGGAAGCTACCGGTAACCATCCCCGGGCATGTTTGCTCTACGATCCCAGCCATTTCGTACTTCAGTGCCTCGATTACCTGGAATACATTGATATCTACCATGAAAAAATCAAAATGTTTCATGTGAAAGATGCCGAATTCAATCCCACCGGCCGCAGCGGCGTGTACGGTGGTTATCAAGACTGGATTGACCGGCCTGGCAGATTCCGCTCCCTGGGCGATGGTCAGGTGAATTTCAAAGCTATCTTCAGCAAGCTGGCACAATATGATTTTCCGGGTTGGGCTGTACTGGAATGGGAATGCTGCCTGAAACATCCGGAAGACGGTGCCCGCGAAGGTGCCGAATTCATCCGCCGGCACATTATTCGCGTTACCGAAAAAGCTTTCGATGATTTTGCCGGGGCGGGAACCGACGAACAACTGAACAAAAAAGTATTGGGCCTGAATTAAATCTGTTTTTTGACCTTCTTAAACAATTTTTTATGCAACGAATTTGTTGGACAATCTGCCTGTTTTTCGTGCTTGGTGCCTTGCAAATGCCAGCTGCAGCGCAAACCGCCTCCCGGCACAAATGGATAAGCCTCTTTAACGGCCGTGATCTTACCGGCTGGCATAGCTATCATCAATCTGCACCAGCACCGGCCTGGAAGGTACAGGACGGAGCCATTGTGCTGGACCACAGCGGAAATGCCCGCGGCGGAGATCTTGTGACCGACAGGGAATACAGCAATTTTGAGCTGGAACTGCAATGGAAAATCAGCAAAGGCGGCAACAGCGGGATTCTCTTTCTGGTGCACGAGGATCCCCGTATTGGCGCTACCTATTTCACGGGCCCGGAAATGCAGGTGCTTGATAACCAGTATGCGGATGACAACAAAATCCCCTCCCACCTGGCCGGCTCCCTCTACGACCTGATTGCAGCCGATCCTAAAGCGGTACATCCCTATGGGGCATGGAATACCGTTCGGATCAAACTGCTGAACGGCCATCTGACGTTTTGGATGAACGGGGAAAAAGTGGTAGAAACCCAGTTATGGACACCCCAATGGGACAGCCTGGTGGCACACAGCAAATTCACGCAATGGCCCGGCTTTGCCACCTATCACACCGGACATATTGCCCTGCAGGATCATGGTGATGAAGTGTGGTTTCGGAATATCCGGATCAGGGAATTGTAGGATGCATCAGGGCTTTTGCTGCAGCCTTCGGCGCTGCTGGCGTTCTTTCAGCTGGTTAATCAGCTGATTGGTAAATTCTCTTTCCGCCACGAAAAGCAAGGCTACCTTGCGGGGTGGAAGTACCCGTTCGAATTGCTGGCGATATTTTTTCCGGATATCTACCAGTTGCTGTTCATAAGCCAGTTCATCATTCAGGGCATCATTTACCTGGGCATCCGTCGCAGAAGCCAGATGCTGGGCATTGAGCTGCTGCTGGCGATGCTGCTGACGGGCTGCATTCATTTCCTGCTCATACTGGTTATACACCGGCCAGAATTTTTCTGCTTCCTCTGGTGTGAGATTCAACCGCTGGGAAATATAGGCAATCTTTAAGGCTTCAATACGCTCCAGAGCCCTGGCATTATTCTGAGCGCTGAGCCGGATAAAATTTACCTGGCACAAAGCCAAGACAAGAAAAAATAAGCAGACATACCTTCTTCGCATCATCACATCAGTTTTTCATGTATACTTCATTGCATAAACGACGCATCGGGCACGGAATCCAAATCTAAATATTCCCGGATATCATCCGGAGTAATCCCTCCATAAGAAGTGGGTGAGGGTAACGACAGGCTGATTTCGCTATTGTCCAGCTGGCGCAGAATCAAATCACTGTTGAACAAATCCGTATGCTGTTCCAGATACTGGGCAATGGCTTCCGTAGGAATACGTTCCAGCCGGGCTTGCAGTGACTGATGGCGCTGATACATCCGCCAGCCAGCCACACCAATACCCACCAGACAGGCAGCCAGTGCTGCACGAATGATTCGTCCGGACAACCATTTTCTTTTTGCTGGCAATGGGTGCTGAGCCCGAAGCTTTTGCATCAGCTGACCAGGAAAAGTTTCAAAATAGTTTTCCGGAACCACAAATGGCAACCGGCGCGGCATTTCCTTTTCGGCCAGATCTGTTTCATTCCAGCTTGCATCCTGAGCTACACCTCCCGGATCCTTTTTCTCCATCAACCTATCCTTGAGCTGCTGGAGGAAAAAGGTAAAATAATCATCCGGCACATCAAAATCCGGATGTCCCGGAGGCTGTATCCTGCCACGCGTCAGCCGCATCCATTCCTGCCGAACGGCATCCGTTTCTTCCGTAGGCTTTGGCATATTAGGGTTTTTTATTTGGACAAACCTGTTTATTCATCGTTTAATCTTCCTTTAAATAGGCAACAATTTTTTTGACCGCATGATGATAGGAAGCTTTCAATGCACCTTCAGAAGTATGCAAAATACGGCTCATCGTTTCATACGGCATTTCATCATAGTACCGCAAATGAAAAACCACTCTTTGCTTTTCCGGCAATTTCAGAATTGCCTGTTGCAGCTTCCATTCCAGTTTACCGGCATCAAAATGCTTTTCGGCTTTTAATTTGTTTTCCAAACTATTTTCCACATCCGAAAGCGAAACAGCTCTTTTTTCTTTTGTTGTTCCAAAAATGTCAGGCATTCATTGGTAGCAATGCGATACAGCCAGGTATAGAGCTGCGATTCTTCCCGGAAATCATCCAGATGATGCCACACTTTGATGAATACGTTTTGCAATAAATCATGTGCATCTTCATGATCAATAACCAATCTTCGGATATGCCAGTACAATTTTTCCTGATAACGCTTCACCAGAGCCGTAAAGGCCTCTTCACGCGTATCCGGCGATCTGAACAAAGCAAGCAGTTGCTGATCCGTGTATGTCATTCGTGTGTGTCAACAAAAAATAGCCGTAGAACTTGACCCTGCATCAGGCATGTTTGACTGGCCTGACGCGAACAGGTTTAATGAAAACGTACAAAATACTTTTTCATTGCCTGTCTTAAACTTCTTTTCTTCGGGAAGGTCTTATCATGAAAACATTTATTCACCTTTCAACCCATGGTTATGAAAAACACATGTATTGCCGGATGTTTGGCTCTGATGATGAGCATCTCAGCCTTTCAGGCTGCACCAGCCATGATCCGTGTTCCTGTTCAGGACATTAAACACGATGTAAAAGACATCCGCCACGACCGGCGCGATATTCATCAGGACAGAAAGGATATTGCGCAGGATAAGGCACAGCTGCATCGTGACATCCGCCAGGGTCGGTACCGCGCAGCTGCGCATCAGGCGCGGGATATTGCCCAGGATAAAAAAGATGTCCGGCAAGACAGAAAAGACATCCATCAGGATCGCCGGGATCTGAAGCAAGATGTGAAGCCCTAATCAGCAAGCCTGCAAAACAGGCAGGATAGCCTGTGGAAGAAAATCCCGCCTCTGGCAGGCGGGATTTTTATTTGATGACAAGCTGGTTTGTGGGTTAATGCTTCTTGCGCACCAGTACTTTTTCTGCTGCAGCCACAATATGGGCACTATCCAGCCCATATTTTTTCAGGAGTTCATCGGGTGTACCACTTTCTCCGAACGTATCGTTGGTACCGATATATTCAATAGGAACAGGATAATGCCTGGCCGCCACCTGGGCAATGCTATCTCCCAATCCCCCGTAGATACTATGTTCTTCGGCTGTAACGGCACATCCCGTTTTCTGGATGGAACCCAGGATGGCTTCCACATCCAGAGGTTTGATGGTATGTACGTTCCAGAGATCCACATGAATGCCTTTCTGTTCGAGTTCTTTCGCTGCCTGAATAGCTATCCACACCATGTGGCCGCAGGCAAAGATGGATACGTCACTGCCTTCATTCAGCTGCTGGGCCTGACCGATCACAAAGGGTTCATCGGGAGGTGTGAAAATTGGCCATTTGGGGCGACCAAAGCGCAGATAAACGGGTCCCTCATGTTCGGCAATAGCTATGGTAGCAGCTTTGGTTTGATTGAAATCACAAGGCACCACTACAGTCATGCCCGGTAACATTTTCATCAGTCCAATATCTTCCAGAATCTGATGTGTGGCTCCATCCTCACCCAGCGTGAGTCCAGCATGCGACGCACATATTTTTACATTCTTACCGGAATAGGCAATGGACTGACGGATCTGATCATACACCCGGCCGGTTGCAAAATTGGCAAATGTGGTAGCATAGGGAATAAATCCGCTGATGGTAAGGCCCGCTGCCACACCCATCATATTGGCTTCGGCAATGCCGCATTGAAAAAAGCGATCGGGAAAGTCTTTGATAAACTTCTGCAACTTGAGGGATCCTGCCAGATCGGCTGTGAGAGCCACTACACGCGGGTTCTTTTTACCGAGTTCATGAATGCCTTCACCAAAACCCGAGCGGGTATCCTGATGTCCCAGTACCTGAATATCCTGTAAAGCCATAAACCAAATGATTAACTAAAGAAACAAATATACAGCACTCCTGCGAAGCGGCATGCGTTATACCACACCTTTGGCCATGTTCTGCTCCCATTGCCAGGCGGTACGCATCATATCTTCTATGGTGTATTTAGGTTCCCAGCCCAATTTTTCCCTGGCTTTTTTGTTATCCGCATAAATAGCTATCACATCTCCCGGCCGGCGTGGACCGATGGTGTAATTGAGCTTGACCCCATTCACTTTTTCAAAAGCCTGAATGGCTTCCAGTACGGTCACACCACGACCCGTACCCAGATTAAAAATCTCGTAGTTGCTGCTGTTGCGATGTTCCATCAAATACTGCAATGCCAAGGTATGGGCGTGTGCAATGTCCATGACATGGATATAATCGCGGATGCAACTGCCATCGCGCGTGGGATAGTCGGCTCCCATTACCTGCATCTGTGGTAGTTTGCCAATGGCTGTTTGTGTAATCACCGGCACCAGATTATCGGGTTTGCCGAGCGGCACTTCACCGATCCATCCGCTGGGATGAGCTCCTACAGGATTGAAGTATCGCAGCAGAATAAACTGATTGGAAGCTACTTTCGATACATCATAAATAATCTGTTCGCCCATCTGCTTGGTGCGGGCATAGGGCGACTGTGCTTCACCCAGCGGGGTTTCCTCCACCACCGGCAAATGATCCGTATTGCCATATACCGAACAGGAAGAAGAAAACACAAAATAGGGTACCTGATATTCCTGAATATACTGGAGCAGATTGATGAGCGATTCCAGATTGTTATGAAAATACATCAGGGGTTTTTCCACTGATTCCGGAACCGTTTTGAAAGCAGCAAAATGAATGATACCCTCAATTTCCGGATGGGCACGCAATACAGCCCGAAGTGCTTCATAGTTGCATAAATCTACCGGATAATTAACAATCTTCTTTCCGGTGATCTTTTCGATTCCTTTCAATAAACGCGGTGTGGAGCGGGCATAATTATCTATGGAAATCACCTCAAAGCCATGATCTATCAGATCCACAATGGTATGTGATCCGATATAGCCGCAACCACCTGTAACAAGAATGGTAGCCATGATGAAGTTAATTTGATTCCTGTTCAATGATTTGCATCAGATATTGTCCGTAGCCGCTTTTCAGCAGCGGACGGGCTATTTCAACCAGTTGTTCCCGGGTAATATATCCCTTGCGATAGGCAATTTCTTCAATACAGGCGATTTTAATACCCTGCCGTTGTTCAATGACCTGTACAAACTGGGCTGCCTGCATCAGAGAATCAAACGTACCGGTATCCAGCCAGGCAGTGCCCCGTCCCAGAATGGACACATGCAGCTTGCCACGCCGGAGGTATTCCTTGTTTACATCGGTAATTTCATATTCGCCACGTGCACTTGGCTTGAGCTGTTTAGCAATTTCAATGACATCATTATCATAAAAATACAATCCCGGCACGGCATAGTTTGACTTGGGTTTCTGTGGTTTTTCTTCAATGGAGATAACCCGATGTTGTGCATCAAACTCCACAACACCATACCGTTGCGGATCTGATACATGGTAAGCATACACAATGCCACCATCCGGATCCAGATTTCTGGACAGCTGCTCACCCAATCCTGCACCGTAAAAGATGTTATCACCGAGGATCAAGGCCACTTTTTCTTTCCCGATAAATGATTCACCGATCACGAATGCCTGTGCCAACCCCTTTGGCTCCGGCTGCTCGGCATACTGCAACTGCAATCCATATTGATGTCCATCGCCCAGCAAACGCCTGAACAAAGGCAAATCCTGAGGTGTGGAAATGATCAGGATTTCACGGATGCCAGCAATCATCAGGGTAGAAAGAGGATAGTAAATCATGGGTTTATCATACACCGGCATCAGTTGCTTGCTGATAGCATAGGTGATGGGATGCAACCGGGTACCGGAACCGCCGGCCAGGATAATTCCTTTCATAAGTAGGATTTGACTGGCAGCAAATATAACAGGAATTTCAAGCGCATCTGAATGAAAATCAGGATTCTTTTTCAGACATGGATAAACAAGTGGAGCACAGCGTAAAGCAAAGCGGCCAAAACAGCTGTAATAGGTATGGTGATAATCCAAGCCCAGACCATGTTCAGGGAAACACCCCAGCGCACGGCCGACAGGCGTTTGGCGGCTCCTACGCCCATGATAGAGCCGGCAATGGTGTGGGTAGTACTCACCGGAATGCCTGCTAGCGCAACAAATATGAGAGTAAGGCCACCGGCTGTTTCAGCAGAAAATCCTTCGAAAGGATGCAGTTTGGTAATACGCTGACCCATGGTTTTGACAATGCGCCAACCTCCTAGCAAGGTGCCCAGCGCCATGGCAATCTGGAAAGCATATACTACCCACCCAGGAATCGGATCATGTACCGATATCAACCCAGCCGAAATCAATGCCACATAAGCAATACCCATGGATTTCTGGGCGTCGCTGGTCCCATGCCCTATGCTCATCACGGCCGATGAAACCAATTGCAGCCGCCTGAAAAGCTTATCCATTCGCCGGGAGTTGGATTTTCTTCCCAACTGGGTAATGAGGATGGTAATGATGAGCGCAAATATCATCCCGATGAGCGGCGCCAGCACAATGAATAAAGTAATGCGGATGATCTCGCTGGTGATAATCACTCCAAAACCACTGTGCGCAATGCTTGCACCCACAAAACCTCCGATCAGGGTGTGGGAAGAGCTGGTGGGAATGCCATACCACCAGGTAATCAAATCCCATACAATGGCTGCAATAAGGCCTGAAAGCAAAACAGTAAGCGTTACGGCATGCGGATCTACAATGCCTTTGCCCACCTGCTCGGCTACGTGCAAAGGCAACAGATGCAGGGCAATGTAATTGAAAAAGGCAGCCCAGACGACCGCTACCGTGGGTGATAATACCTTGGTAGATACAATGGTGGCAATGGAATTGGCCGCATCATGAAATCCGTTGATGACATCAAACAACAAAGCCAGGCCGATGATCACTACAAGTAAAGTAAACATGTCTGACAGATAAAACGATCTAAGCGTATTTCACGATGATGGACTCAATCACATTGGCTGCATCTTCACATTTATCGGTAGCGGTCTCAAGCGTCTGATAAATCTCCCGCATTTTGATAATCTTGATTGGATCCTGTTCCAGCATAAACAGATTGGTTACGGCCGTATCATATACATCATCTGCATGATTCTCCAGGCTATTGATGATCACACAGGCATTGGTGATATTGCGCAGGTTTTTCATGTTGCGCAATTCCAGAATGGCTTTTTTTAATTCCAGAATCGCTTTGTAAATAATATCGGCCAGCTTGCAGATATACTCATCCGCAGGCTGAATCCGATACATGATAAGGCGTTTGGCTGATCCATGAATATAATCGGCCACATCATCCAATGCACTGGCCAGATAATGAATATCTTCCCGATCAAAAGGCGTAATGAAATTTTGCCCTAATTCCAAAAATATGCGGTGGGTAAGATCATCATTGGTATGCTCCTGGTCTTCAATCATCTTCACTAGTTCCCGCTGGCGTTCGGGGCTGGAAGTGATGACGGCTTCTTTCAGGGTTTCTCCCATTTTCTGAAGGTTATCGGATACCTGTTCAAAAAGTTGATAAAATACCCGATCCTTCGGGAGAAAAAAATGAATCCAGCTGTTGGCGCTCATGGCTGATGGAAAATTACAATGCACAAAAATACACAGGGCAGGCGAAATCGCAGGAGAATTATGGTTTTATCCGGACAAGCATTCATGAAAATTTCACGGCAAATTGTCCGGGAATTTACATACAACAGGGACTTTGCAGCAAACATTGTTTTCCATTTGAATCCTATTCAATCATGGCAGAGATCTCAATTTTTATCCAATGCGCATAGCCCCTGTTAAAATCATCCGTTTATCGCCTGACATGACCGTATCGGCCCTGAAAGAACAAATGCAACAGTTGCTTGGCTGCGACACAGAAGTATATTACCGCCATGAACCCGCTCCGCCTGATTTTACCCTTCAGCAGATAGGCTTTCACCTTCCGGCTGATAGCCCTCCAGTGTTGCAGATGCCCATCGACGAAACCTGGCGCATCAGGGATCTGGAAATGTGGTTTGAACAGGAATGCCAGTTGCAGGTGGAACTCGCCGTGCGATTGCCTTTTCCCTTCAAAAACAAGTATATCCGTTTATACCAGCTTCGTGGCACACGTTGATCCCTATTGGTGGAGGCCCGGTTTTCTGTTTGTCATGGCCCGGCTGATTAGCCTGATGGCTATTGTAGTTGTGGCAAGGCTTTCCAGCCCGGGAAGAAAAAACGGAAAGGGTTCTTAACATTAAGTTCATCTTAAGTTAACATTGCCATCATCGGGTTGTTATTTCTTTGCGGCACACCATCAAAGCTTGTATATGTTTAAACTGGCAAAGTATGAAGCAGCCATTTGTGGACTGGCAATGGCTTTTTTTCCGATTTTTCTGCAGGCTCAGCAACGCGACAGCACTGGCCTCTGGGGTCAGGGTAAACTAACCGGCTATGCCTTCGGTGATTACTACTATAAGGCACACAGTGATACCCTGAATCGCGGACACGCCAATCAATACACCGGTATTCCGCAAAATGCCAATGCTTTCCAGTTCCGTCGGATCTATCTGGCCTATGAAATGCCGCTCAGTGATCGTTTTCAGGCCCAACTGGCCGTGGCTGCTGAAGACGTAACCGACGTTACCCAAAGTGGAAAATATACGTTTTACATCAAACTGGCCAACCTACGCTGGAAAAACATCTGGAAAGGCACCGACCTGATTATTGGCCAACAGCCTACACCCGCTTTTCCTTTATTGGAAGAGCCCACCTGGAAATATCGTTCGGTTGAACGAACCATTGCAGACATCCGCCGCACGCCATCTTTTGATATGGGCGCAGGCCTGCAGGGAACTTTCGACCCACAAACCAAAAACTTTGGCTACAACCTGCTGGTGGGCAACGGAACAGGTGCCAAACCTTCATCCAACCGCTTCAAATGGTTTTATGCCGATCTTTGGGCCAAACTGTTTCAACAGCACTTGGTGCTGGACCTGTATGCCGATTATGACCGGATGCACTGGCAGCCAGGCTTTCATCAAAGCCGGAACATGTGGAAACTGTTTGCAGCCTTCACTTCACCCCAATTTACTGTAGGCGCCACGGCTTTCGTAAACTTCCTCAAGCAAGGCATGATAGCTACTGACCCGGTGAATTCAGTTTCCGATACGCTGAATCAGCAGGCAAGTGGAGTTTCCGTTTTTGTACACGGGCAACTTTTGCCCGGCAAGCTCAACTATTTTGCCCGGATGGATCACTATAACCCGGCCGTTGGGAAGACAATGCTTTCACCCACCCAATGGACCGGCCTGGTGGCCAATTACGATCCGCAGAATACAGAACGATTCATCACGGCAGGGTTTGATTTTACGCCAATCCCTCGGGTACATCTGATGCCCAACATCTGGTATAATCAATACACCAGCAAAAACAGTTCATTCAAAGAAAAGGCATACCGTGATTACGACCTGGTATACCGGATCACATTCTATTATGTTTTTGCCAAATAATCATTCGCATAAAAAATATAGAAAAATACAGAACTATGAAAAAAACAAATTTGATTTCATTAGCAATTGCATCCATGGCTTTGCTGGCTTCATGCGGAGGCGGGCAGCAACAGCAATCCCAGTCTGCTGCTTCATCACAGGATAACAAAACTCTGCTCGGCGCCGGCAGTACATTCGTCTATCCGTTTTACTCAAAAGTGTTTAATGTATACACCCAGCAAACCGGCATCAAGGTAAATTATCAGTCCATTGGTTCCGGTGGTGGTATCCTGCAGCTGATCAATAAAACCGTGGATTTCGGCGACTCCGATGCCCCGCTAACTGACGACCAGGAAAAGCAAGCAGGTGCTCCCGTCGTGCATATTCCTATCTGTGCCGGCGCCGTAGTACTCACCTATAATCTGCCTGGCATTCAGGACACCCTGATGTTTACACCCGATGTGCTGGCCAATATTTACCTGGGCAAAATCACCCGCTGGAACGATCCTGCCATCCAGGCCATCAATTCCAAAGTCAAGTTGCCCAATCTGCCCATTGCCGTGGTGCACCGTTCTGATGGTAGCGGTACCACCAATATTTTCACCAACTATCTTTCCAAGATAAGCCCAGAATGGAAAAGCAGGGTTGGAGCCAGTACATCCGTAAACTGGCCTGTGGGACTGGGCGGAAAAGGCAATGAGGGCGTAAGCGGGCTGATCAGGCAAACACCCGGAGGATTTGGATATGTAGAACTGGCTTATGCCATCCAGAATCAGATGCCGGTGGCTAAAGTCAGGAATGTTTCAGGCAATTTTATTGCACCCACCATTGCCAGCACCCAGGCAGCTTCCAACATTCAGCTTCCCGCCGATGCCAAAGTATTTGTGACCAATACCTCAGCCCCCGACGGATATCCCATCAGTGGGTTTACATGGGCCATTCTGTACCGGGAACAGCATTACGGTGATCGCTCGCTGGATCGGGCAAAAGAGCTGGTGAAACTGTTCTGGTGGGTAACCCACAATGCGCAAAGCTATTGTGCTGATCTGCACTACGCTCCGCTCTCTGCTGCAGCTCAGGCAACAGCTGAAAACCTACTGAAAACCATTACCTTTGACGGCAAACCTGTCCTGGAAACATCTGCACAATAAATTGAGATGCATGCCAGAACCTTTGCTAACACATACTTCCGATAAACAACTTTCTTCTGCCTCCTCATCCGCAGAGGCCAGCCGATCGGACTCCCGGTCCCGTCGGTTGGCCTCCCGGATTTCACACGCCGAGAGAAAAGATCAGCTTTTCCGCCAGGCATTACTCATCGCAGGTTTAATTGTACTTTGCCTGGTGATAGCCATTTTTCTGACTCTGATAGTGGGTTCCATCCCCTCATTTCGAGCTACAGGTATTCATTTTTTCTGGGGAAAGGTATGGGATCCGGTAACTGAGGTATTTGGTGCTCTGCCCTTTCTTGCAGGGACCCTGCTGACTTCTTTTCTGGCACTGTTCATCAGCCTGCCTTTTTCTCTTTCAATAGCTATCTTTCTGGGAGAATATTTCCCACCGGGAAAAGGTAAAAATTACATTGCCGGCGTAATTCGCGAAGCAGTGGAACTCATTGCCGGCATTCCTTCCGTGATTTACGGATTCTGGGGGTTGTTTGTACTGGTACCGCTGGTCAGGCAGTTGGAAATGAAATGGAATGTACTGCCTTATGGAGTGGGTATATTAACAGCTTCATTAATCCTGGCGCTCATGATCATACCCTATGCAGCCTCTTTGGGAAGAGAAATCATTAACATGGTACCCGCTGAACTGAAAGAAGCTGCCTATTCACTGGGAGCCACCCGCTGGGAAGTTATCCGCCATGTGGTTCTGCCTTATGCCCGGACAGGAATTTTTGCCGGAATTTTGCTTTCCCTGGGAAGAGCCTTAGGTGAAACCATGGCAGTTACCATGGTGATAGGCAATACCAGTGTCTTGCCCAAAAATATTTTTTCGCCGGGAAATACCCTGGCTAGTGTAATTGCCAATGAATTTACGGAAGCAGCCAGCAAAGTATATCTTTCAGCCCTTATTGAACTCGGGTTGGTACTGTTTCTCGTTACTACCATCATTCATCTGATCGGGAAACGGATTATTAAACAATTCAGTACCTGAGTATATGCACCTGAATTCAATCAAACATCTTCGGCGCCGGCAGTTGATCTCCGCAAGTATTCGCGGAACAGTGCTGTTTTTTACGGTGCTCACCCTGCTTCCCTTGGTGTATATTCTGATTTATATCATCAAACAGGGAATCGGAGCCATAAACTGGTCATTCTTCACCCAACTCCCCCGGCCTGTTGGGGAAACGGGCGGAGGTATTGCCAATGCGTTGGTAGGCAGCCTAATCATTGTGGGCCTGGCTACTTTGCTAGCCATACCTATTGGCATATTCAGCGCCCTGTATCTCAGCGAACATCCACAGGGGCGCCTGGCAGGAATGATTCGGTTTTGCGTGGAAGTGCTCACAGGTATTCCTTCTATCGTGGTAGGTATTGTGGCATACGACTGGCTGGTAAAACCCATGGGATCTTTTTCTGCCTTCTCGGGGAGCGTAGCACTATCTATCATGATGCTTCCCATCATGATCCGTTCGGCGGAAGAAACCCTGAAACGTTTCCCGACTCACCTGAGGGAAGCCTCTCTGGCATTGGGAGTACCTTATTACAAAACCATCCTTCAAGTGCTGCTTCCCTGCAGCCTTAGTGGTGTATTGTCGGGCATCATCCTGTCGGTAGCCAGGATTGTAGGGGAAACGGCACCCCTGTTATTTACAGCTTTTGGAAATCCTTACCTGAGTTTTCATATTTTTCATCCCATGCATAGCTTGCCTTTGCTGATTTACAATTATGCCATCAGTCCGTACGACAGCTGGCACCAGCTGGCATGGGGTGCTGCCCTGGTTTTACTGTGCTGGATCTTGTTATTGAATATATTGACCCGAATGATTATCCGAAAATGGAGCGTCCGATATTAGAAGTTAAACATTTTCATGCCTGGTTTGGCACGCATGAGGTGGTGAAGGACGTAAATCTCACCCTTCACCGGAATGAAGTAATTGCTGTCATGGGCCCTTCTGGCTGTGGGAAAACTACTTTTCTGCGTTGCATCAATCGGATGCACGAGCTTACACCCGAAGCCCGTACCGAAGGTCAAATTCTGCTGGAGGGAGAAGACATTTACCGCATGTCGCCCATTATGCTTCGGCTGCGCGTGGGCATGGTATTCCAGCGACCCAATCCTTTCCCTCACATGACGATTTATGAAAATGTGCTGGCAGGCTATCTGCTGAACAACATCAAATTAAGCCGAAGCGATAAAGATGCCATCGTGGAAGACGCATTGCGAAAAGCCGCTCTCTGGGAAGAGGTGAAAAACAATCTCAAGAAAAAAGGCACATTTTTGTCAGGCGGACAACAGCAGCGTCTGTGCATTGCCCGGGCCATTGCCATGAAACCCGATCTTCTGTTACTTGATGAACCTACATCAGCCCTGGACCCCATCTCCACGGCCGGTATCGAAGAACTGCTGCAAGAACTGAAAAAAAATTATACCCTGATCATTGTCACACACAACATGCAGCAGGCTGCCCGGGTAAGCGATGAAACGGCATTTTTCTACATGGGCGAACTGGTGGAATTTGCTCCTACCCGGCAATTGTTTACAGCACCCAAAGATCAGCGCACCCAAAACTATATTACCGGACGTTTTAGTTAATGCCTTATGACCGCACTTGAACATGCTTTAAAAGAATTAAAAGACGATGTGATCCTGATGTGGATCATGGTAGAAGCCCAGCTGGAGGCTGCTTACAAAGCCATGCTGGAATATGACCAGAATCTGGCCCGTGAAGTCATGCAAAAGGAAAAACGCATCAATGCCTACGAACTCAAGATTGATGAACAATGCGAAGATATCCTGGCTCGTTATCAGCCCGTAGCTATTGACCTGCGTTTTCTGCTGGCCGTATTAAAAATCAATGCCAACCTGGAACGTACGGCCGATATTGCCGACGGCATCGCACGTTATGTGATGGACGCCCCGGCTGCCTTTGATCATGGCTTGCTGCAATCCACTCATCTGCTCGATATGTACACCGAAAGCCTCACTATGCTTTCCGATACCCGAAGGGCTTTTGAAAGAGAAGATACCGCGCTAGCACGAAGCATCTTCCAACGCGATGAAATCATAGATAAATACAACATCGAGGCCATGGATATCGTAACTGCACATTTGCAACAGGGCAGCCCTTTCATCCGCCAGGAACTGCTGGTGCTTTCCATCATCCGCAAACTGGAACGCGTGGGCGATCAGGCCAAAAACCTGGCTGAAGAAATCATCTTTTACGTGGAAGCAAAAGTATTAAAACACCATTCACCAAAAGAACTTTAAATATTTCTTTGTTTGCCTTCCTTATCATTTTCAATATACAGGCAGCTATAATTCAGATAACAGCCAGGTGCTTATTTGCAGGGCTTTTGTAACTATCTTCGTAAAAAGCTGCTCCCATGACCTCTGCGCATACCAATGCATTGATCCACGCTACCAGTCCCTATCTGCTGCTGCATGCGCATAATCCGGTAAACTGGTACCCCTGGTGTGATGAAGCTTTGCAAAAAGCACAACAGGAAAATAAATTACTCATCATCAGCATTGGGTATGCTGCCTGCCATTGGTGCCATGTGATGGAAAAAGAAGTGTTTTCAGATGAGGAAGCCGCAGCTTTTATGAATGCACATTTTGTTTCTATTAAAGTAGATCGGGAAGAACGCCCCGATCTGGACCAGCTGTATATGCAGGCCTGTGTGCTAATTAACGGCCATGGTGGCTGGCCCCTGAATGCCTTTGCTCTGCCCGATGGCAGGCCTTTTTATGCGGTTACCTATCTGCCCAAACGGCAATGGCTGCATGTATTGCAACAGATTATAAACTTGTACGAACAACAACCCGAGCAATGGATACAACAGGCACAACAGCTATCTGAAGGCATCCGGCAAAGCCTGGTGATTCCTTTGCAACCCGAACAAAAGCATCGGAAACCATTGCGGGATGTCTATATTTCTTTGTTTGAAAATATCCAATCATCCATTGACTTCACCCGGGGTGGATTCAACCGGGCCCCAAAATTCCCCATGCCAGCGGTTTGGGAATGGCTGTTGCAATATTATTATTTCACACATCGTGAGGAGGCTCTGCAGGCTGTCAACACCACACTTCATCACATGGCACTAGGAGGTATCTACGATCAGATCGGAGGCGGCTTTTGCAGGTATGCAACCGACAGCCAGTGGCGCATCCCTCATTTTGAAAAGATGTTGTATGACAACGCTCAGCTCATCAGCCTCTACGCACATGCCTGGCAGCTTACCCGTCAACATCTGTATGCTGAAATCATCCGCCAGTCAATTGCCTTTGTGGAACGGGAACTTACCAATCCTCAGGGCGCATGCTATGCATCCATAGATGCCGATAGTGAAGGTGAAGAAGGAAAATTTTATGTGTGGACAGAACAGGAAATCCGTGATTTGCTCGACGATACAACCGCTTCGCTGATCCTTGACTATTACCACGTAAACCGACATGGTAACTGGGAAGCAGGCAAAAATGTATTATACGTGACTGAAGATGATGCCTCCTTTGCAACACAACACCAGCTTGATTTGCAGGAATGGCAGATGCTTTTGCAACAGGCAAGAGAAAAACTATTTGCATACCGCACACAACGTACCCGCCCTGCTACAGATACCAAAATTTTTACCTCATGGAATGCCCTGATGATAAAAGCTTATATAGATGCTTATCGTGCATGGGGCGAAAAAGCTTATCTGGATAAGGCTTTTGATATTATCCGTTTCATTGAAAAATACATGCAAGATCCTGATCAGGGTTTGTGGCGAAATTTTGCACAAGGTAAGCATGGTGTTCCGGCTATGCTGGATGATTATGCTTTTCTGGCTGAAGCATACCTGGAATGCTATCAGGTTACATTTGATATCCGCTGGTTGCAACGGGCGCGCGCCCTTGTGCAGTTTGCAAGAGATCATTTCCTGGATGCGTCAAGCAAATGTTTCTTTTATACGGCCGATACATTTACTCCTGCTTCCGGTTTTCGCATCATGGAAACGGAAGACCAGGTAATACCTTCATCCAACGCTGCCATGGCACATGTGCTGTATCGCCTCGGTATTTACATGGATGAACCCGCATTCACCGACCATGCTATGCAGATGTTGCATGCCATGCTTTCACAAATACAGGCCACGCCTGCTTACATGGCTAAATGGGCTCAGTTGCTGGGACTGGCAAGCTATGGCATGTACGAAATAGCTGTTTTGGGTGATGAGGCCCAAGCCATGGCTGCCGGAATGCAGCAACATTTCCTGCCAGATTGCCTATTTATGGGTGGAGCAGAAGAAAACTTGCCTTTGCTGCAACACAAACTGATTCCTGGAAAAACTCGTATGTACGTATGCAAAAATCAGGTGTGCCAGGCTCCCGTGACATCGGTGGATGAGGCCTTAGCACAGATTACATCTGCATGATGTCTAAAAAGCCAAACATTCCATGAGGCCGACATGCCTGTGCCAGCAACATCAAATAATATTTTCACGAATTTTGAGTTATATTGATTAGTGATTTTTCAGATTTATTACCGATGATGATTCATATCCATGGCCAAAAAAATTTTGATAATTGAAGATGAACCGGTAATGCTGAAAACCCTTGAGCTGTTGTTTCGGAAAAAAGGCTATGAAGTAGTAATTGCAACCAATGGAAAGGAAGCAATGGAGCAAATCCGCCGGCATGCACCGGATGCAGTGATCACGGATGTGATGATGCCTTATCTGCCGGGAACTGAAATCATCAGTCGTCTCAGGCATGAGCTGAAGAATGAAAAGACTCCCGTGGTGGTGATTTCTTCCGTTGAGCTCGATAGCCTGGTGGAAGAAGTTTTTGCATTGGGTGCAAATGATTTTATCCGCAAACCTATTGTGCCAGCAGAGCTGGTAGCAAGAGTGGAAAAACTGCTTGTCAGCTAACCATATTCAGAAAAATATCCTATGAGAAACTTGTTTGATGTGCTGCAACATATCATCCCCTACCCTTTCTGGGCGCGGTATATAGCACCTTATCAAAGCTGGTTTGAAGCTCAGCCTCCCTTTATCCGTTTTGCGCTGATTGTGATTGTTATAGCCACTATGGCTATTCTGTGCATGTATGCCCTGCTGATCATCACACGCCTGCGTTATCAATGGAAGCAACATCGAGAAAATAAATTTCGCCAAAAAGCCGAAGCATTAATCATTGAACACGTGATGCTTCATCCGGATATTGAAATCTTGCCACCCGAGCAAGTTAGTTTACCGGATGCGGTTTTCAGGGACGAGCTGGGACTGAGGCGGCGATGGCAAAAGCAGGTGTTGATAGATGTGATGATGTATTATCACAAAAACTTTGCGGGCAAAACAGCACAGGTCATCCGCCGGTTGTATATTCAGCTGAGGCTGGATAAACTTTCCTATCGCAAGCTGCGCTCCTGGCGCTGGAACCGAAAGATTGAGGGGCTGCATGAACTGGCTGAGATGCAATTGCAGGTACCGGAAGTGACTATGCTGGAACTGACTACCAGCCGCAACCGGGTGCTGCGCATGGAAGCACAGGCAGCCTATATCCGCCTGAGTAAAAACGAACCTTTTAAATTCTTCGATCATCTTACCGGGCGGCTCTTGCCCTGGGAGCAATTGTTTTTGTTTGAAGTAATTACCCACACACAAGGAATCAACATCCCCAGTTTTTCCCGATGGTTACATTATTCTGAGAATACTGATCTGAAATTATTTTGCCTAAAGCTGATTGTGCACTTCAACCAGTTCAATGCCATTCCGGCCGTGATGAAATTGCTGGAACACCACAACGCTCAGGTCAGAGCCGCAGCCATAGACGCTCTCGGACAACTCGAGGCCGTAGACGCAGAAGATCAGCTCGTGCAACTGTATGTGGATCAACCGGTAGAATGCCAGGTGGCCATTCTCCGTGCACTTGGACATATCCGCAGCGGGCGGTATCTGCATTTTCTGAAAGAAGAGTTTCTGCGTTCACAGGATTATGCCGTGCGGAAAGAGGCCGCCCGTGCCCTTATCGCACATGGCGATGAAAGTCTGATCGAGAGTTTGTTGCAACATGCACCGGAAGAACGCCGGCGCACCTTGGAACATTGCCTGGACCCACTAATCAAATCCTGAATCATGCTCCTGAATTTTACCATATCCCATCTCTGGCATCTATTGCAAAGCCTGTACGAAGGTTTTATTTTTTATTACGCAGCGGCAATTATGTCGCTCTACGTCATCCTAGCTATTTTTTCAGCCCTTGCCATCCGTCAGTTTAAGCGCCGCAACAGTTTTGTTGACTATAAATCCATCCTCAATTCTCCGCATGCTCCCGGCATTTCCGTGATTGCACCGGCGTACAACGAAGGAGCTACCATCATAGATAATGTGCACTCCCTGCTTACACTGAACTATGCAAAATTTGAAGTGATTATCGTGAACGATGGCAGTACCGACGATACGCTCGAAAAATTAATCCGGGAATTTGAACTGGTGCCGGTAAAATTCGATTATCAGGAACGCATCGTAACCCGACCGGTAAAAAGGGTTTTTCGCTCCACGAACCCGGCTTTTTCCAAGCTTATTGTGGTGGACAAGGAAAATGGTAAAAGTAAAGCCGATGCTTCCAATGCCGGCATCAACGTGGCATCCTACCCGCTATTCCTCTGCACGGATGTGGATTGTATCATTGAAAAAAATACCCTGCTCCACATGGTGAAACCCTTCCTGGAAGAAGAAATCCGGGTGATTGCCGTGGGAGCTACCATCCGCATTGCCAACTCCTGCGAGGTTGATCAGGGCGTATTGCTCCGCGTCATCCCTCCGAAAAAACTGTTGCCCCGCTTTCAGGAACTGGAATATATCCGCTCGTTTCTGCTGGGACGCATGGCCTGGAGCCAGATGAACGGATTGATTATTGTGAGTGGCGGATTGGGATTGTTTGACAAGGAAATCGTGATCAAAGCCGGTGGCTATGACCACACCTCATTTGCTGAAGATATGGAAATGATTACTCGCATGCGCAGGTATATGGAAGAAAACAAACTACCCTACCGCGTGCGGTATATTCCTAATTCCCAGTGCTGGACCGAGGGACCTTCCACCCTGAAAGTATTCAGCAAGCAAAGAACCCGCTGGGCACGAGGATTGATTCAATGCCTTACCGTACATCGCCGCGTGATTGGTAATCCTAAATACGGCATCATGGGATTGCTCACCTATCCTTACATGGTGCTGTTCGAATGGCTGGCACCCTTTCTGGAGATCACCGGGCTTATCTTTTATCTCGTATCCAGTTTAAGCGGAACGATTAACTGGACGCATGCCCTTATCCTGCTGCTTTATGTGTATAGCTTTTCCGTAGCTATTACCACGATAGCCGTCTTGTGGGATCAACTTACCTTCAAATACTATGACAGCTTATGGCAGGTGATTGGTTTGTGCGCCATGGCTATTGTTGAGCCTATTCTCTATCATCCGTTGAATGTATTTTTTTCTATCCGCGGAAATTATTTTTATTTCACTGGGAAAAAACTGGCCTGGGGTAATATGTCGCGGCAAGGCTTTGCCCGCAGGCAAGTGGCCCAGCCACAACCATCGGAAGCTTCATCCTGAAAGCTACAGAACAACTATGTCGCACTTTGTATACCCTGCTCATCTTTTTCGTCTCTCTGGCATATGTGTGAGCCTTCTGATCTTGTTCAGCATTCAGCAGGCGCATGCACAAAAAATTTCTTCCGACGATCTGTTGAAACAGGCTCTGTATGAAACCAATGTGCAACATCAGTACGACAAAGCTATTGCCTTGTGCAAACAGGGATTGGCTTTAAGTCCGGATTACCTGGATATCCGCCTGTTGCTGGGGCGCCTGTATATGCTTACCCATCAATACGATCTGGCGCGCATCGAGCTTTCCCGTGTGCTGGCCAAACAGCCCAACAACGCGGATGCGCTGACTTATCTTATCAACCTCGAAATGCAGGATAAACGATATGATGAAGCATTATGCTACGCCAACACGGCGTTGTATTATTACCCCGATAGTGTGTTTTTTATTCTAAAAAAAACGGCTGCCCTGAGCGCGGGACATCAGTTTGATGAGGCCATGCAGGTACTGCAGCAAAGCATGAAAAAACTACCCAGCCAAGCCCAGCTGCGCACAGCCTATCTGGATCAACTAATAACAGCTGCCCGTTCGTATCAGGATCAGCATAACTATATCCAGGCACATGCATATCTGCAACAAGCCTTGCAAATGGATGCCGGCAACAGGCTAGTACTGACTTATCTCATCAACCTCGAAGCGGCCTATGAGCATTACGACGAAGCCCTGATTTATGCCAATCAGGCTTTGCAACACTATCCGGATGATCCGGAATTCATCAAACGCAAAATCGGCATCCTGATCTCTGCCAAACGTTATCTGGAAGCTGAAGACCTTTTGCAGCAGCAGGCGCGGAAAGATCCACGCAATCCCGAATGGACAAAACTTGCTACCTATGTGCACTTACAAGCAGCTAGGGATTATGTGCATCTGATGCCGCAATATCAATATGCTGCCGTGCTGGCCAACGACCCAGCTAACCAGGAAGCTCTTCAGGCGCTAATCAACCTGTACAGCGCACAAAATGCCTATCCAGAAGCATTGATCTATGCCAATCAGGCCCTGCAACATTATCCGGACGACACGTTGTTTTTGCTGAAAAAAATTGCCCTGCTCGATGCGATGGGAAAGTATGCCGAAGCCTATCCTCTCACGGCCCGGCTGGCTGCCCGTTACCCTCAACATCGGGAATTGAAAGCCCATCTGCTGGATGAATTGATGATGGTCGGACGGGAATTTGAGCGGGACCAGCAGTGGGATAGTGCTGCCAGCTATTATCAGCAGATGCTGGAAGTAGATTCATCCTACCTGCCTGCCTACGACAGGCTAATTGCACTGAGTCTGGAGCAAAAACAATACAACCTGGCGCTTGCTTTTGTACGGCGTGCCTTGCGGCTCACTGCAAATCCCGAACCCTATCAATTCCGAGAAGCTGGCATCCTGGAGGCTGCTGGCCAATATGAAGAAGCTGCTGAGCTCACACGCCGACTCATGGAAGCTCATCCGCAAAACTTGCGCTACCGGCAAACCTACCTGGATCAGCTGCTCGAAGCCGCCCGCTCCCGCATGCAGCAACAACAACCCGACCAGGCCATGGAAGACCTGAAGCCCCTGCTTGCCCTGGAACCGGGTCATCCGGAAGCCCTAGATCTGATGGTCAATGCACTGTATCAGATGCAACAATACGCCGCCGGAATAGCCTGGTGCGATACGGCTCTTCAATATTACCCGCAGGACAAAAATTTTCTGGTAAAAAAAGCAGGCCTGCTGGAAGCCTCAGGCCAATACACTGAAGCCGCTCGGTTGCTGGCCGACCTGCTCATGCGTTATCCGTATGATACAAAATTGCAAAACACCCTTGGCGAAAATCTGTTTCTGGCAGGAAAACAATTTGCTGCAAATAACCAGGCTGATAGCGCCAGCAGCTATTTCTGGACGGCCATCCGCCAGCAGCCGCGTGATACATTGGCCTGGATCAGCCTAATCAACCTCAAAGCTAGCCTGCAACAAACCGATTCTGCCCTACGGATTGCTGACAGCGCCTTGTATTACATCCCCCATTCCCCTGAACTATTGATGAAAAAAGCAAGTTTTCTGCTGGCCGCAGGTAAATCCAAAGATGCGCTGCAAACCCTTGACAGGCTGATGGAAATCGATCCGCACAATGCGGCAGCCAAAGCCCTGCACGAGCAGATCCGCATTGCCTCCTACCACCAGGCCATCGGCATAGATTATAATTTCACTTCTTTTGGCGACCGTACCACCACGCCCTGGAACCTGGCTAGCCTGTATTACCAGCGCCTGCCTCATTGGGGCTGCTATGATCTGCGCATCAACTTCGCCAACCGCAATAACCGCAACGGCCTCCAAGGCGAAGCTGAGGTGTACTGGAATCATGATTCATCCAATATTTCCTACGTTGATCTGGCTTTCGCCCATGATTCCATCTTCCCCAGGCTTCGGGCAGCCTATACTTTCACTCATTATTTCCGCAAAGGCTGGCAGGCCGATGTCGGGGGGCGTTATCTTAACTTCGACAGCTCAGCTTTGGGCTCAGCTTATCTGGGACTGGGAAAATACTTCAGTGACTACTGGCTTTATGCCCAGGCTTACCTTACACCCCAGAACAAACAACTGTTTGGTGCCTACCGGGCTACCCTGCGCTATTATTACAGCGAACAGCGGGACGATTACCTGAATCTGATTGTGGGAACCGGCATTTCACCCGACGATCGCAGCCGTTATTTTGGGCTGAATCATTGGCTAAGCCTGTCTGCTACAAATGTGGCCCTGGGCTACCAGCATATTTTCCGCGGACAAACCATTGTGGGGCTTACCCTGAGCTGGACAAACCAGGAAATCCAAAAAGGCATCCGGCAAAATGAATACGATATGTATGTGCATCTGGTGCAAAAATTTTAACCCCAAGCTTCTGTTGATCACTATGAGCCTTGCTCTGGGAATCAGCTCCTGTGCTCAACCTCAATCCCGACTCAGATTGGTGCAACAGGGCCAGTCAGCTTATGCCATTGCAATTACGTCCCATGCAAGCCGGTATGAAAAACAGGCTGCCGAACTGATCCAGCAATATACCCGGCAGGTAACCGGCGTTACCCTGCCCGTTCTCACAGCCGATGACACTACACAAATCCATCAGCCCGTCATAGCCATTGGCCATACAGCCTGGATACCGAAACTCTGGCAAAAAGATATTGAGCAACTCCCAGAAGGAAGTGTGTTCATCCGGGTACAGGCTCCTCACATAATCCTGACCGGCGGCGGAAAACGCGGTGTGCTGAATGCGGCCTACAGCTGGATCGAACAGGTCCTGCAATGCCGGCTTTATGCCGATAGTGTGCTTCGCATACCGGAACAACACACAGTAACTGTTTCATCTTCTCTGCAAATCATTGAAAAACCCGCCTTCTCTTTCCGGCAGGTATATGATCCGCAGGCTATGAATGCCCGTTATATGGACTGGCACCGGCTGAATGATTTTGCTGATTTCTGGGGACTGTGGGGGCACAGCTTTTTCAAGCTTATTCCACCGGAAAAATATTTTCATCATCATCCGGAATATTTTGCACAGGTGAATGGACGCCGGCAGCCCACCCAGCTATGCCTCAGCAATCCGCAAGTACAGCAGCTGGTTATCAGCGCCCTGCAGGAGCGGATCCGACAAAACCCGGACGTCCTCTACTGGTCGGTAGCCCCAGAAGACAACGATGCATTCTGCACCTGTGATTCCTGTGAAAAACTTTATACTGCGTATGGTGGCATATCAGGTGCTCTTCTTCATTTTGTCAATGCCATTGCCAGCCATTTTCCCGACCATATCATCACCACCCTGGCCTACGGTGCAACTCTGACGCCTCCGCAACATATCCGGGCTGCAGATAATGTAGGAGTGATGGTCAGTACGATAACCTGCAACCGGAGTGCTCCTATCGCCACTGATCCACGCAGTGCCAAATTCCGGCAAGCCTTTGAAACCTGGGCCCATCTTACCAATCACCTTATGATCTGGGATTATACCATTCAATACACCCATTACTTAGCGCCCTTTCCAGATTTTTTCAGCTTCCAGCCCAACCTGCGGTATTTTGCCCAATATCACGCAGAGGCCATCTTTGAACAAGGCAGCGGGGAAGACCCCAGTGTGTTCGACGAATGGCGCTGCTACCTGCTGGCCAAGCTGCTCTGGAATCCCGATGCCGATGTAAAAGCTATTCAACAGGATTTTCTGCAAGGTTATTATGGTGCTGCCGCTCCTTACATAGGTCAATACATCCAAAGCCTGGAACAAGGCCTCCAGCAAAGCCGGCAAAGGCTCGACATTTACGGCAACCCCCTCGATGCCGACAAAAGCTGGCTGAGTCCGGACTCCGTAGAGGCTTATCATCACATCCTGCATCAGGCCATGCAGGCGGTACAAGATGATCCCCAACTAAGTGAACGTGTAAGCAAGTTGTATCTGTCTGTGCTATATACCCAACTCCTGCAGGCAAGGTTTTATGGCACAGATGCCCATGGAGCTTTTATTTCCACTCCCGAAGGCCAATGGATACCTGACCCCCGCATCAGGCAGGATCTGCAACAATTTCAGCAAATAGCCACCCGGCTGGGTATCCGCTATCTCAATGAAGATCACCAATCCCTGGAAGCATTCGTTCAAGATTATCTGCACATGCTGCAACAGGGTGTGAGAACAAGTCTGTCGTTTCACAAACCCGTCCGGCTGCTTACTGCACCTATATCCGATTATCCCGCCCGGGGACCGCAAACCCTGACAGATGGCATGCTGGGAACGACTGATTATGCATGGAACTGGCTGGGATGGTATGGGCAAAACATGGAAGTAGAAATTGACCTGCAACAAAATCAAACCATCCATCAGGTAAATACAGGCTTTTTGGACGATCCCCGGCATCAGATTTTTCTGCCTACCCGTATGGAGGTACTGGTATCGGCTGACGGAAAAGATTTTCACCAGGTTGCCGCTCAGGATATGGCCGACAGGCAGTTCCCCAATCAGGCAGAAAGAAAGGAAATTGCTATCACGTTTGCTCCTGTTCAGGCACGCTATGTCCGCATCGTAGCTATCTGCCGTCAACACATACCCGATGCCTATGCCCGCCCCGGCAAATTGCCGGCTGTTTTTGCCGATGAAATCGAAGTCAGATAAACCTGTGTTCCCGCTGTTCCTCGCACACGCATACAAAGCTGTTTCTTCCTGACATCAGAAAATCAGAAATGCATTGCCAATGAAACAGCCAATTGCGCGTCTTTTGTGCGCAATAAAAGAGCATTTTTCCGGTGGCTTTACGAAGGGCTTACTTGCGAGAGATGCGATATCTTTGGGCTGGTTGCATCATCAGCCATCATCTGCATTTATACCAACCATCCATGATTCAGATTCAGGAACATGTCATTCGGTCGGCCGTGGCTACATCAGCCCGTTTTTCCATTCTGATTCCTACCTGGAACAACCTTCCGTATCTGCAGCTATGCATTGCTGCCATCCGCCACCACTCCAGCTTCCGCCATCAGATCATTGTGCACATCAACGAAGGAAGGGATGGTTCACTGGAATGGGTGAAACAACAAAAGGATATTGATTATACCTATTCACCTCAAAACATAGGTGTATGTTATGCTTTGAATGCGGCACGCCGGCTGGTACAGACCGATTACATCGTTTATCTCAATGATGATATGTACGTATGTCCGGAATGGGATGCCGTGTTGTGGCAGGAAATACAGCAGATAGGTCATCCTTATTTTTTCCTTTCGGCTACAGCCATTGAACCTGTGGCTTCCAGCCCCTGTGCCATAGAAGCCAATTTCGGGAGCAGCCCGAACGATTTTCAGGAAGAAACTTTACTTAGCACCTGTCATCAATTTGAAAAAGCTGACTGGTGGGGAGCCACCTGGCCTCCCAATATTGTGCACCGCGATATCTGGGATCTGGTGGGTGGTTACAGCATTGAGTTTTCACCGGGTATGTATTCCGATCCGGATTTTTCCATGAAGCTCTGGCAGGCCGGAATACGGTATTTCAAGGGATTATCCGCCAGTCGGGTGTATCATTTCGGATCCAAAAGCACTGGCCGGATCCGTAAAAACAAAGGATATTACACCTTTATCCGGAAATGGGGCATGACCTCCAGCACTTTCACCCGCTATTACCTGCGCAGGGGCGAACCTTTTAAAGGAGTCCTGCAGGATCCGCATATCCCGGCAGGCATCCAATGGAAAAATATGTGGAAAAAAATGCTGGCTTCCTGGTACAAAGCCTGATTATTGCTGCCTGAAAGCATTCCAGCCCTGGGCAACCAGTTTGTACTTATTACCTCCTTTGGTGATGATATGGGCTCCATCGGTAATTTCCGTCATATAGCCTATGACGCTGATCTGCTCACTGGTGGTGATTTTGTCGTAATCTTCCTGGCGAATGGTAAACAGCAGTTCGTAGTCTTCCCCGCCACTTAATGCGCAGGCCGTGGGATCAAGCTGAAAAGGATAGGCTGCCAAGCGGGTTTCTTCGGCAATCGGAATTTTATCTTCATAAATCACACATCCCAGGTTGCTTTGTTTGCAGATATGAAGGATATCCGAGCTTAATCCATCACTTACATCCATCATGGCGGTGGGGCGAATGCCCTGTTCCTGCAGCCATTCCACAATATCCCTGCGGGCTTCGGGCTTCAGCTGACGGCCAATGACATAGGTATAAGGCTCGAGTTCGGGCTGTATGTTCGGATCATCCAGATACAGGCGTTTTTCCCTTTCCAGGATCTGCAACCCCAGATAAGCTGCGCCCAGATCCCCGCTCACACAAATGAGATCGCCCTTGCGGGCTGTATTCCGGCACACAAACTGGTCGGGTGCGACTTCTCCGATGGCTGTCACTGAGATGATAAAACCCTTCTGGGATGATGAAGTATCACCTCCTACCAGATCCACGCCATACCGTTCACAGGCCAGGTACACACCTTCGTAGAATTCGGTCAAGGCTTCCACACTGAACCGGTTGCTCACGGCTATACTCATGGTTAGCTGGGTGGGCGCGGCCATCATGGCATAGATATCGGAAATGTTCACCACTACGGCCTTGTAGCCCAGATGCTTAAGAGGTGTATACAATAAATCGAAATGAATGCCCTCGATGAGCAGATCGGTACTGATCACGGTTTGCCTGCCGAAATGATCGATAACGGCAGCATCATCGCCTACCCCCACCAGTGTGCTGGCGTTCTGGATTTCGATGTTTTTGGTCAAATACTCGATCAATCCGAATTCACCTAAGGTGGAAATTTCTGTGCGTTGAGGTTCTTCAGCCATGGTACAGGAAATGAAAAGGTAAATAATCAGGCCGTCTGTACGGCATGAAGCAATCCTTCATGGATCCGGCCATTTGAAGCAATCAATTTGGATGAGGACAGCCGGTAGGGCTGCCCTTCAAAATCGGTAACCTGGCCGCCGGCTTCCCGCACAATCAACCCACCTGCTGCCACATCCCAGGCATGGATATGATGTTCCCAATACCCATCGAACCGGCCACAGGCTACCCAGCAAAGATCAATCGCAGCCGAACCCAGCCGCCTGACCGGCACGCCTTGTTTGATAAAATACCCAAACACCTGCACCGGATCATGCGGCATATCACGCCACTGATAGGGAAACCCCGTTACCAGAAAAGCCTGCCGGATCTGATCCTGAGCGGAAACCCGGATAGGCTTGTCATTCAGATAAGCCCCATGCCCCTTTTCAGCAAAAAACAATTCATTAAGAAAAGGATTATACACGGCGCCCATCACCACTTCACCCTCTTTTTCCAGGGCAATGGATACCGAACAAATAGGTAATCGATGCGCAAAATTAACCGTACCATCAAGTGGATCGATTATCCAGCGAAAAGTACCCGAATATTCGCTGGCGCCGGCTTCTTCACTGAGTATAGCATGATCGGGAAACTGATTCCGGATCTTATCCAGAATCACTGCCTCCGATCTTTTATCTACCTCCGTAACCAGATCATTCAATGAACTCTTATGGCTGATCTGAAAATTTTCTCCGATCCCTTCCAGCAAAACCTGGCCTGCAGCCCGAATGGTGTCTAACAAAACTGCCTTGTACATGGCCACAAAGATAGATGATTACCATCGTTTGGCGGGTAAGCGAACTACTCATCGTGTATATTTGAACCGGATATGAAGCTTTCTGTGATCCTGGTTCACTACCAAACACCCGATTATCTGGAGCTCTGCCTGTGGGCTGTTCGTAAAGCAGTTCAGGATATAGCAGCAGAGATCCTGGTAGTGGATAATGCTTCTCCTTCGCAGGAAATAAGGGTGCTTAGCAGCTATTTCCCGGAAGTTACCTGGATATGGAACACCCGAAACATGGGATTTGGTGCGGCCTGCAACCAGGCAGCATCTCGGGCTTCAGGCACCTATCTGCTTTTTCTGAATCCTGACACCCTGATCGATCCCGATGGATTGCAACGGGCACTTGCTTTTATGGATCAGCACCCGAAAGTCCACGCCCTGGGGCCTTGGCTCCAAAACAGCAAAGGCGAGTTTCTGAAAGAAGCTCGCCGGGCATTTCCCACACCATGGAACAGCCTTTGCAAGGTGCTGGGGCTGGACGATCTTTTTCCCCGTTCCCGCCTGCTGGCAGGGTATTACGCCGGGGATAAGCCTACTCACAAACTACAACCTGCCGAAGTGCTTTGCGGTGCCTGCATGCTCATCCGGAAAAAAGCCTGGGATGCCGTGGGTGGATTTGATGAAACCTATTTTCTATATGGGGAAGATACCGATCTGTGCCTGCGCCTCCACCAGCAGGGATTGCAAAGCTATTTCTTCCCGGACTGGAAAGTATTGCATTTCAAATACCGGAGCATGAGAAGCAATCCGGAGGTTCACCGGTATTATTTTTTCCGGGCAATGAAAATCTATGTACGAAAGCATTTCCCGCATCATCAGTGGTATTTGTTTCCGGGTATTGAATTGATGTACAGGTTATCCCGTTTTTCGTCCAAATTCCGGCAGGCTCCAGCTTGCACATTCATTGGCCAGCAGTTAAAAGGTACTATTCTCACCTCGCCGTCGCATCCGCCGCTCCCACCCTGGTGTGAACCACCTTCCTGGCAGATCAGGGAGATGACTGCTGATGAATCGTTACCTGTCTTTTCAAACCATTCTCCGGATCATGTGCTGGCCGTCCACACGGCAGCTTTTACCCCCGACAGGTTTTTCCGGCTCGTGTCAATAGCCGGCCGGCGCAACAAATGCATCGCATGGATAAACCCTTGTACAGGAAAGCTGGTCATCCATCAGGAATGAAATACCGGAGGGTCTGTTCTGGACTTTATCGTTCTTTATCCCTAAATTTGCCCACACCTACTATCTAAGCTTAACGATAAATGCCCATCATCGGAAACTTAATTGCCCGTTCACTTCAGATCAAGAAGCAATTCCAGATCGCGCTGGGTACACCTCGCACTTATCAGCTGCAGGTACTCAGGCGTCTGCTGCAAAAAGCACAGTTTACCGAATTCGGGACAGCTTATCAATTCACCCGTATCCTGCTCTCTCCGCACTGGGTAAAGGAATATCAGAATACGGTACCTATCCATAGCTATAATGAAATGTATCGCAGCTGGTGGCATAAATGCCTGGAGGGTTGTGCGGATGTAACCTGGCCAGGTAAGGTGCCATACTTTGCACTCAGTTCGGGCACTTCTGAATCGTCGAGCAAGCATATTCCCGTTACCAGGGACATGCTGCGCAATATCCGCAAGGTGGGTATGAAGCAGCTGTATTCGATGGTCAATTTCAATCTCCCGGCCAAAACCTTTGAAAAAGGTATCTTGATGCTGGGCGGTACCACTGCCCTGAATCAAAGAGGAGATTATTACGAAGGGGATATGAGTGGTATCAGTGCGAAAAACATTCCCCGCTGGTTCCGGGCCTTTTACAAGCCGGGAGAAAAGATTGCCAGCAAACCCGACTGGGATCAGCGCATCCGGCTCATTGTGCGCAAGGCACCGGAATGGGATGTAGGCACCATTTGCGGAATTCCGGCCTGGGTGCAGATCGTGATGCAAAACATTGTGGAATACCATGGCGTGCAGCATATTCACGAGATCTGGCCCAACCTGGCTGTGTATATTCACGGCGGTGTGTCCATAGAACCTTATCGGGAAAGCTTCAAACGGCTGTTGGGAAAGCCCATTACTTTTATTGAAACCTACATGGCTTCCGAGGGCTCCTTTGGTTTTCAGGCGCGGCCGGGTGTACGAGGCATCAAGCTGGTGCTGAATGCCGGTATATTTTTCGAATTTATCCCTTTCACCCGCAATCATTTCACTGAAGACGGCGAACTGGTAAATGCCTATCCGCGTACCTATCTGATTGATGAAGTGGAAGAAGGTGTGGATTATGCTGTGGTGCTCAGCACCTGTGCCGGAGCCTGGCGATATCTCATCGGCGACGTGGTGCGCTTTACCGATGTGGCTGAACACGAAATCATCATTGTGGGACGTACCAAACAATTCCTCAGCATCTGCGGTGAACATCTTTCCATCGACAACATGAACAAAGCCATCGATATTGTATCCCGCAAGCTGGGCATCTGCATCCGCGAGTTTGCAGTTACGGGTATGAAGTATCAGAACCTGTTTGCACACAAATGGTACATCGGTACTGACGACGCACATGTAAACGCCGAACAGGTAAAAGCGCTGCTGGATCAAACACTTTGTGAGCTCAACGATGACTATGCCGTGGAACGCGCTTCAGCCCTGAAAGAAATTTTCGTGGAAATCCTGCCCAATGAATTGTTTATCGGTTTTCTCCGCCATATCGGAAAAGAAGGTGGGATGAACAAATTTCCCAGGGTGTTGAAAAATGAAAAGCTGGCCCAATGGGAGGAATACCTGCGCAGCCAGCGTATCCCATCCTGATTGATCACGTTCAAAACAGAGATTTTCTTAATTTCCCAGCCTATTGTGTACGGCTTATGCTGCTGGCTTTTATTACAGGACTGGCTATTGGTGCTTTTCTTTCCATTTCCATGGGGCCGGTAGTTTTCGCCCTGATCAAACAAAGCGTGAACAACGGTTTAAAATCGGGGATATTGTTTGCCCTGGGTGTATCGTTCAGCGATACCAGTTTTGTGTTGCTGGGCAACCTGGCCAGCCAATACATCCTGATGCTGGAAAGCTTCAAACGCCAGATAGGCATCGGAGGGGGTATTTTGCTGCTGTTGATGGGCATTCACGCCATTTTTTTCCGCAAGCCCAGCCTTGGCTCCGGCGATGAAGAGATGCCCCCTTTGGGAAAAAAGGATTACCTGAAAAGCTGGCTTGCCGGCTTGCTGATGAATACCCTCAATCCGGCTGTGGTGCTGTTCTGGATTCCCACTATCGCCGGGTTAACCGTGAAATTCCCCGACCCGGACGAACGGGTGGTGCTGTATGTCACCTGTCTGGGTTTTGTGCTGACGACCGATCTGATCAAAGCCACCCTGGCTGATAAAATCCGGCATAAGCTCACGCTCCGGAAGGTCATTCTGCTAAACCGCATCTCTGGCACCATTATCTGTTGCTTTGGCCTATTTTTAATCTACAAGGTGATTTTTGAAGTGGGCAATATGGCGGTTCACTAAGGCAACCCGCTCCCGGTTTACCGGCTGGAAGTATTTTGCATGACCCGTTTTTTTCGGGGCAGGGTAGAGGCGCGCACCAACACTTCGGCTTGTAGTTTCCGGGTTTCGAATTCCTTGACCGGCCGCTTGCTCTCAATGAGTTGCAGGAGCAATTCAGTGGCAATACGTCCCATTTCAAAAGCCGGTTGTTTGATGACGGTTAGCGGTGGGTCCAGCAATTCGGTGAGCTCGGAATTGGAAAAGCCGGCCAGCGCCATCTGATCGGGAATTTTGATCTGCAACAGCCGGAGTACCCGCAACGAATTGGTGGTAAGCTTGTCTGAAGCAGCAAAAATGGCATCAGGCCGGGGAGTTTCTGCAAGCAGGCTGCGCAGCGCCGATTCCACCTCATCATAATACATACCCCCATGATCACAATACCGGATATAGGATTCCCGGAGAGGCAAACCATGCTCGGCCAGAGCTTTCTGATACCCGGCCAGTCTTTCCTTGGTGATAGACAGGAAAGCAGCATTGGCTAAAATGGCGATACGCCGGTATCCATTTTCTATCAAATGACTGACAGCCTTGTAAGATGCCTGAAAACCATCCACCGTCACCTTATGCGTGGGAATATCCTCGGCTACGCGGTCGAAAAACACGATGGGCAGGCCCTGGGCATGCAGCTGCCGGATCATGCTCAGATCGGTGGTTTCTGTGGAAAGCGACATCAGCAAACCGTCTACCGAGCGGGAAGCCAGGTATTGCAACCCCCGCCATTCTTTGACGCTGGACTCCCGGCTCTGGGAAATAATCACCTGATAGCCTTTTTCATAAGCAATGGATTCCACGCCGTTGATAACTTGCGAAAAGAAGCTGTTGGCCACTTCACATACCACCACTCCCAGCGATAAACTCCTGCGTTCACGCAGGCTCAGTGCAATGGGGTTGGGATGATAATTCAGCTTGGCTGCATATTCCAGCACCAGTTTTTTGGTTGCCGGATTGATTTCATAGCTGTCTCGCAAGGCACGGGATACCGTGGAAGTGGATAAATTCAATGCACGGGCTATGTCTTTTATAGTAGGGGCAGCATACTTCATCTGGTGTGGGTTTGGTTCATCCTTCCGAAAAAATCCGGGAGGGGTAATTTACTTATTTTTTCTCAATCCTGTTCGCGGGTGGTTTTACGCCCATGGCATCATAAAGGGTTTGCTGGATACGGCCGCGTATATTCATCTGGATGAGCTTCATATTGGCTCCGCCGTCCGGATACACCCTGTTGCTCAGGAAAATAAAAGTGAGTTTATATGCCGGATCCACCCAGATGCAGGTGCCGGTGAAGCCGGTATGGCCAAAGGTCAGCGGCGATGCGCTGGCACAGGGATAAGGTTCAGGATCTTTCATCCGGTCTTTCTCTGGTTTATCCCATCCCAGCCCCCGCCGGCTGATTTCGCTCCGATATCCGGTAAAATACCGAATGGTGGATGATTTGAGAAAATGCTGTCCGTTCAGGGTACCACCGTTGAGCAACATCTGCATCAGTACAGCCAGATCATAGGCATCGGCAAACAAACCGGCATGGCCCGAAATACCGCCAAACATGGCCGCACCCGGATCATGCACATCGCCATGCAACTGCTGCAGGCGAAATAGTTTTTCGTTTTCCGTAGGAGCAATTTCATTCAAAGAAGCAAAACTGCGAGGCCTGAAGCCAATGCGGGTAAGCCCCAGCGGGGCATAGAAAGTTTTTTCCACATATTCATCCAGCCGCATCCCAGAAATAGCCTCCACAACCTTCTGCATCAGGATGAAATCATTATCGCTGTACACATACCGATGACCCGGAATGAGTTTGCTGTTGCGGATCTGCACGTACATACTATCCAGATAAACCGGATTCATGTACAAATCTTCAGCCACCCGCACAGTATGCACCGGGTCGCGCTGATGGCTATAAAGTATCGTATCGGGATGCACGCCGTCATACAGGGTATTTTTGTAAAACGGAATCCAGGCTACCAAACCAGCTTGATGCAGCATTACATCCCGGATGGTTAAGGATGCCTTGTCGCTGCCTTTCAGCCAGGGTAGGTATTTTCCGAGACCCGCATCCAAATTAAGTTTTCCTTCATCATACAAACGCATGGCTGCCAGGGTTGTGGCACTTACCTTGGTACAGGAAGCCATGTCGTAAATCGTATTCAGCTGTACAGGCAGTGTGTCTCCATCATCCAGGTATCCATAAGCTTTGTGAAAGAAAATTTTCCCATCCCGGGCAGCCAGCACCACACAACCCGGTGTGGCATGGGCAGCAATGGCTTCCTGCGCGATGGTATCGATGCGCTTCAGAATACCCGGATCTACTCCGACCTGTTCGGGTTGGACATAAGGCAACACAACGCGGTTGCGATTCCAGGCTGTTAAACCACTCCCTGCCCGATAGCGCCCGCTGACGCTCACGGCCAGACGGCCGCTTGGCTCCAGCCGGCCAAACAACAGGGCCGCGGCCGTAGCATAAGCCAGTGAATCATCCTCATACCCCACTATCATCGCCTCACCTTCCGGAAAATACTGCAAGGCATAGGGATTGCCAAATAAAACCGTCACAGTACGGGCTTCCTGCTGCAACTGCTGAATCAGCAAAAGCTCAGCATCCGTGATTCCAAACCGGTTCGCCGGATATCGATTCAGCCCATGAACGCCCACTATTACGGCATCATACTCATATTTCAACTTTCTGGCCAGCGGAGCTATATTTTCCCAGGGTGAACCAGGTGGAAAAGAATAGACATCCACCGGACGATATTGCTTCAGGGCATCAGCAAAGCCTAGCTGATTTCCATCCAGGCCTACGCCCACATAAGCAATGCGCTCATGACCGTTAATGGGTAAGGGCAAAAACTGATGATCATTGCCCAACACCACAAAACTGCTGTCGTCCATCAGCTTGGTTACTGAACTTACCGACTGGTTCAGGTCTTCCGGCAAATGCGCGGTATCTACTGGCTGCCAATGCGCCAGTCCAAGCTGATACTTGGTCTCCAGAATTCGCCTGACCTTGTCATCCAGGTAAGCCATGCTCAGCCGATGTTGGCGCAGGGCTGCAGCAATGGTGTCAATGGCTTCTTCCACATTCTCAGGCAATACCAGCACATCATTCCCGGCAAGCAAAGCCTGCAGGGCAGCCTCTCCATGCTGAAAGTAATTGGTAACCCCCTTCATATCAAGCGCATCGGTAAATACCAGTCCCTTATAGCCCATCCGTTGCTTCAACAGGCCGGTAACTATTTTATTGGATAAAGAAGCCGGCATATGGGGTGTGCTGTCGATGGCAGGGACATGTAAATGCCCCACCATAATGCCTTTTACACCCGCCCGGATCAATTGCCGGAAAGGATACAATTCCAGGGTATCCAGGCTGCGCAGCGTTTTACCAACTACTGGGAGATCCTGATGAGAATCCACTTCCGTGTCGCCATGTCCCGGAAAATGCTTAGCCACGGCAATAATCCCTTCCTGCTGCATACCCTGCATATAAGCCTGCGCATAACGGGCTACGATAAATTTGTTTTCCCCGAACGATCGGTCGTTGATGACCGGATTCCGGGGATTGTTGTTGATATCGGCATCAGGTGCGAAGTTGATTTGAATCCCCATGCGTTTGCATTGTGCGCCCACGATGCGGCCCATCTGATAAATCAGGGAAGCATCGGGCAAAGCGCCCAGCTGCATTTGTTTGGGGAAGGGTTGCACTCCCAGCAGCCGCATCGCCAATCCCCATTCCCCGTCAATACCTACCCATAACGGAATGGCACTCATTGCCTGATACTGATTGGTAAGCAAAGCCTGCTGCACCGGATCACCCTGAAAAAATACTATACCCCCCACACCCAAATCCTGAATCTCATGTTCGATCCGGGCTGCCTGTTCAGGCGTAGACGGATTGTACACACGAATCATGAGCAGCTGGGCAATTTTCCGGGTAGTATCCATGTGCCGCATCACACTATCAGCCCATCGGCGGGCAGGCAATATGGAACTGCGTTTTTTCACTTGTTGTGCATAAAGTCCTGAGGATAAAAGGCAGCCTGTGATGCAGATCAGGAGCCTCCAGCAGTATTTTCGGGATTTTGGGTAAAACATGTGAACAAACATAGGGAATCTGCCCGACTTGCAGGCTTCTTCAGCCATGTTCCATATTATTTTCTGAACTTGCAGGACGATGGGCGATAAAATTCAGCTTTTACCCGAACATCTAGCCAATCAGATTGCTGCAGGTGAAGTAATTCAACGGCCGGCTTCCGTCGTGAAGGAATTGCTGGAAAATGCTGTAGATGCCGGTGCCGACGATATCCAGCTAATTGTGGAAGAAGCCGGAAAACGCCTGATTCAGGTGGTGGATAATGGCTGCGGGATGAGTGAAACCGACGCCAGGATGAGTTTTGAACGGCATGCCACTTCCAAGATCCGGGATATTGATGATTTGTACCGCATTCGCACCATGGGTTTCCGGGGAGAAGCCCTGGCCTCCATTGCCGCCGTGGCTGAGGTGGAAATGCGAACCCGCCCGGCTGACCAGCAGCTGGGAACCTGTATTGAGATTGCCAATGGCCGCATCCTGCGCCAGGAACCCTGTGCCTGCCAGCCAGGCACACAGGTGAAAGTGAAAAATCTGTTTTTCTCCGTGCCTGCCCGCCGGCATTTCCTGAAAAGCGATGCGGTGGAGCTGCGCCATATCTGGGAAGAATTTAACCGGGTAGCCCTGGCTTTCCCTGAAGTGGGGTTTAGCTTTATTTATGAAGGGGAACTGCAGCTGAGGCTGGAAAAAAGCCCGCTGAAACAGCGTGTGCTGCAGCTGCTGGGTAAATCCTATGCCGATAAGCTTATTGCCGTACAGGAAAAAACACCTGATTTATACATCCATGGCTTCGTAGGCAAGCCCGACACAGCCAGAAAAAGCAGGGGCGATCAGTATTTCTTCGTAAATCAGCGATTCATCCGCAGCAACTACCTGCACCATGCAATATCTTCGGCTCTTTCACCCATGATACCAGCCGACAGCCATCCGATATATGTGCTTTTTCTGGATGTTGATCCCGCTGAGATCGATGTGAATGTGCATCCCACCAAACAGGAAATCAAGTTCGGAGATGAAAAGATGATTTATGCATTTGTGCAGGCTGCTGTTAGACACGCCCTGGCAGTGGCCAGCGTGACACCTGCGCTCGACTTTGAACTGCCTGCCGATATCCAGCAATCACCGGCATTGAATCAGCCTTTTACACCGGATCAGCAAACCCGTATCAGTCAGTCACCTTTGTATCTGTCTTTTACCAGGCCCCATCAGGCGCACGTCATTACACCACATCCCAAGAATATCCAGGAAAAACCTATTACCCCTGCACCCGATACACCTCCTACCCAACCGGAAATCCAATCTCTTGGACAATCGCACAACTGGCAATCGCTCTACGAAAGCCTCCAATCTTCGGTTTCTTCCCTGCCTCAGCAGGCTGAACTGGCGCTGCCTGCCAACGCTCCGGAGGATCAGGTTTTTCCGGTGCAACTTCACCTGAAATGGATTCTGCAACCGGTGAAATCAGGCTTTATCCTGCTGCATCAGCATGCTGCCCATGAAAGAATATTGTATGAAAGATACCAACAGGCTTTTCTGCAGCAACCGATAGCTATTCAGTCGTGCCTGTTTCCACAGGTACTTGAGCTTGCACCGGCCGACCGGGCATTGCTGGAACAGATACGGGACGACCTGCATGTGTTGGGATACCAGCTTGAACGGGCAGGCAATACCAACAATGTTGTTATTCAAGGCATTCCGGCCGATCTGCCACCGGGTTTTGAAAAGCAAACCCTTACTCAGTTGCTCGCCCAATGCCGGAATGAGGTGGGTGACATCCGACTGGAACTCCGGGAAAAAATGATCCGGTCCCTTGCTCGCCAACATGCCGTACCGGCAGGCCGATTGCTCACCCGTCGGGAAATGCAGCAACTGATTGACCAGCTTTTCGCCTGCAAAGACCCTGAATTTGCACCTTCGGGGAAAAGAACCTATATCTGGATCCGGGAAGCCCATCTGGAAAAATGGCTGACTGATCTTCCTTTTTCCGACCCAACAGCAATAGGATATTTTCAGCAACCGTGCTCCTAAGCCCGGTAAAGCCTGTTATATTTGCCGATCAATTTGCATTTCTGATGCTGAAACCTTCTTTTATACCCGTTTTCCTGCTCCTCTGGCTTAGCGCCTTGGCCTGTCATCAGCGCCAGTCAGGCCAAACCTCTGCTTCTGCCGTACGCGACTCCGTGCCGGCCGCCGTGGCCCATCCTATCCAACCACCTTCAGCAGATAGCCTGCAACCCAAACCGGATACCCCCGTGCACCCTACGCCGGCATCATCCGATTCAGCACACCAAAAGCCTGCAGATGCAAATCATGCAAAGGATAGCGCTTCTGTTGCCAAAACCCGCGTTTGGCCGGTAAAATTCCCACCCTTGCTTCCCGGATCCATTTTTCCGGAACATCGCGTGGTAGCTTTTTACGGAAACCTGTATTCCAAAAACATGGGTATTCTGGGTGAATTACCCCCCGACCAGATGATTCCCAAATTGCTGCAATATGCCCGCCTGTGGCAGGAAGCCGATACTACCAAAAAAGTGATCCCGGCCCTCCACCTGATTGTGGTCACAGCTCAGGGCTATCCGGGAAAAGATGGAAAACACCGCCTGCGGATGCCCAACTGGATGATTGACAGTGTGCTGCATATGGCCGACCGGATTCATGGCCTGGTGTTTCTGGATGTGCAGGTAGGACTAAGCACCCTTCAGGATGAAGTGCCCCGGCTGGAACCCTATCTGAAACTACCTAACGTACATCTGGCCATCGATCCGGAATTTTCCATGAAAACCGGAGCCGTTCCCGGTACCCGCATCGGCACCTTCGATGCGGCAGATGTGAATTATTGCGTGGATTTTCTTACCCGCCTGGTTCATCAATACCAGCTTCCCCCGAAAATCCTCATTGTCCACCGCTTCACCCAGCGCATGCTTACCAATTATCAGAACATCAAGCTCAGGCCAGAGGTGCAGATTGTGATGGATATGGACGGATGGGGTCCCAAATGGCTGAAAATAAACTCCTACCGCAATTTCATTGCCCGCGAACCTGTAGAATATACCGGCTTCAAACTGTTTTTTAAAAACGATACGCGCAATGGCCAACCCATCATGACGCCCCAGGAAGTATTGTCATTATTCCCGCCCCCCGTGTATATTCAGTATCAATAGGCATGTCACAAATGTGCTATCACTTTCTGCAGCTTTTGTCTGACAAGATCAGCCACTTCCCGAAGCTTAGGGTTGTCAACTGCCATCATGGAAGCTACCGGGTCGATGGCTGCAACTTCTACTCCGCCTGACGCCTGTTCCTGCACAATTACGTTGCAGGGCAGCATGGTACCGATTTTATCTTCTGCCTGCAAGGCCTCATAGGCAAAGGGCGGATTGCAGGCTCCCAAGATGCGGTATTTTCTGAAATCCACATCCAGCTTCTTCTTTAAGATAGCCTGCACGTCAATTTCGGTCAATATGCCAAAACCTTCAGCCTGCAAGGCTTGCGTAACCCGTTGAATGGCATCATCAAATGAAACACCGGATAATGTTTTTGAAAAATAATACGACATAACTGCTCTTTTTTAATTTTAATGATCACGATTAAAATTAATCTGAAGCAAAAACAAATTGGGTAATCCTTGTTACATTCAAGCATTTCTCAGGCAACCAGGCACTACCGCTTTGTCGGCCCGGTTATACTTTGGTTTTGACTTTACCTATAAAATAAGCCACCACGGATAATGGGATAAAAATCAGATTCAATATAGTCTTGTAATTCCATGCAAGGGAGGGCATGTGCAGTTTGGCTGTAGTCGCCGGATGGCTTGGAATCCAGCCCAGAGCCTGGAAAAGATAATCAGTGCCTACTCCAGTAATGAGTATAGATAAAGAAAGAATGAAGAACAAGCGGAGCATCATCTGTTTGCCGAAATAACGTTGATATACCAGCAAAATAGGCAGCGTAACCAGATCGGAAAATATAAATGCAATGACCCCTCCGAAATTAATGCCTCCATGCCACAACACCGCCGCCAGTAAAATGTTTCCTACCGAACAGACAAAAGAGAAGACCGCCACTAGAATACCTACCACGGCATTCCAGAGGGTAATCACAAACAGGGGCAGCTGCGTTTGATTTTTTAGAAACAAGGCCGTCCATACCTGAGGCGGCACTACCGCAGCCAGCATGGCAGCTATCACCACGCCAAGCAAGATATCCTTTCCTACCATGCTTACATCCATATAAAAATACATCATGGCATCCTGCCAGCGAGTAGAACCAGCTGAATGATGATGGGTATGCTCTGTATGGCCGGCATGCGCATGATCATGATGTGTGTGCACATGATGATGAGCATGCGAATCCTGGTGCAGGATCTGCGCTTCCTGTTTTTGCATATGCCGTTTTGCTTCTTCGATGCTCCGCATATTCAATAACCACCGAATCAACAAAGTGCCCACCCCAATCAACAACAGACCTCCGATAATTTCACCAACAAAGAAGGGCCAGCCCAGCAGCATCACAATTACCAGAAAAATTTCAAACACCAAATTGGTGCTGGCTACCATAAAGGCTATGGCATTAGCCCAGGAAGCGCCTTTTACAATAAGTGTACGACCCATAGATACAGCAGCATAAGAGCAGGAGGAAGACAGGGCACCAAACAAGACCGACAGGCTGAGTCCTTTTAAATCCGGCCGACCTACATGAGCAGCTATGGTGGAAGAGGGAACGTAAGCGCGGACAAAAGCCGATAATAAAAAACCCAATGCCAACGGCCAGTATACATCCCAGACCATGTTTAGCAATTCTGTAAGCAGATTTTTCAAAAGCATGTCAACAAGTTTTAGTGTTTCCGAATAATTTTGCTTTTCAATAAATAAGTTACAATTTATCCACACAGGCAAACATCTGTTTACATAGACTGGCTCTTCCCTCCCATTTTCATGTCTGACATTTGCATACCCGACATGTTGACCCCTGAACCATAAGTCAATACGTACTGGCTATACAGGAGATAACTTCCCTGATCCACGACCTGCTCTCCTGGCCGCAATCCCTCGATTATGGAAGCTTTATGGGCATCCACAACTCCTAACTGCACCTTTCGCATCACATAGGTATGGGGCTTGGTATGCACCCATACTACCGGTTTACCGGATGCATATACAAGGGCTGAAGCGGGTATTTGTACGGGTCCGGACACTGATTGAGCTGCCGTTTGCAGGTTAGCCGGGTAGGATGCGCTGATAGGATCCAACTCCAATTGTACATAGGCCATTTCTCCAGCCTGTACCCGAACAGGAGCGGCGGAAAAAGCAATCTGTAACAAATATACCTGTGCACCGGTCTGTATGACCGGATTGGAAAAGGCGATCCGACCGGTAAAAATATGACCCGGATGTGCCGGTAGTTGAATGCGGATGCTTTTGAGGTGAGGAAGCCAAGAGATCTGTTCCGGATCGAGCTGTGCTTGTACCCAGAACGTGGCGGTGCGGGTTAGCTGCATGACCGGTGATCCTTCATTCACATAACTTCCTTCCTGGACATATTTCTGTGTCAGGTATCCGGTACTCCAGCTATATACCAGTAGCCTTCCCGTGCTGGCTCGGGAGGGCAATGCCTCAATCTGATCGGGCCGCAATCCCCAGCGCTTCAATCTTTGCCGCAGGCTCCCTAAGAGGTTGCTATCGGTTATTTCTCTATTCCGCCATTGCCGGTAAACAGTGAGATAGGTTTGCTCATCGGCTAGCAGATCGGGACTGTAAATCTCATACAAAGGTTGCCCAGAACGGACATACTGCCCCGGGTTGGTCACATACAGCCGGGTAATCCATCCGCGAAACCAGGCACTGAGGGTTTCTACTTGTTGTGGGTCAAATAGGGTTGTTCCCGTCAGCCAGAGGGTGTGGGACAATCTGCCCGGACGGGCCGGTGTAGTATGAATGCCGGCAAGCATTTCCTGATGGGGATCCAGGACAATCATCTGCATAGCGTCCATTCCCATCGGGGAAGCCTTCGGTGCAGAATTGGTATCGCCCGCCCCGGAAGGCATTGTTCCTGAACTGTCTGAAGATCGTAGCCCTTCCTCACCGGTGGGCATATGAGTATGGGAAACAGGTACCAGTGTCATCCCGCAAATGGGACAATTGCCTGGTCGGTCACTCCGCACCTGCGGATGCATGGGGCAAGTATAAAAGACGACTCCCTGAGAAGTCTCACCTTTTTTCTTATTGGACAAGTCATGCCGACATCCCATCCCTGGAATTCCCCATGCCAGAATGATGATGCCTGCAATCAAGAAAATTGTTTTCATGACAAATATATTTAATGTGTAAACCTATTGTTCGGAAGTGTCCTGCGTTTGACCTGACCAGGTTACAAAGCTGTCACTATCCACCATATAACCTGCCTGGCGGGCTATCCGTTCGCCAGGTTTTAATCCGGCAACCACCTGCACCCAGTCGTCCGACGAAATTCCCAACCTCACCTCCCTTGCATGAAACACCTCAGGATGCCGGACATCCTGTACCCACACCACCTGATGCCGGCCTAGATCATCCACTGCAGATCGGGGGACAAACAGATTCTTCCCCCCTTCCGGGCTCGACCGATCCACATGCGGGAAAACACGCGCGCGAATCAGCTGATTGACTTTCCATCCCGCAGGCAGAACAGGCAAATAAACCCGCAAAGCAGCAAAGTGGGAACGGCCTGGCTCTCGGTCGGGAGGAATGAAATCAATACTTGCTCGCACCGTTTGATTGGGCATCCCTTCCCGATACAGCTCCACCGGATCTCCCACCCATATGCCGGCCAGCTGATTATTGCTCACCTGCACAATCGCCCAGAAATGTGTATCAGTCTGGATTGCCAAAACCGGCACACCGGCCTTCACGTAGCTTCCAACAACGAAAGGCAGTTGGATGGGTTCGGTAGTGGCATCAGCCTCCCATGAAGCCTCCGGAAAATTTTGTCTGCCTTCCGGCTGATAAAGCCACCCTGAAACGGGACTTGTCAATGTAAATTCTACCAGTGGCTGCAGGGTTTGCCTGACTTTCTGCAGTTCTTCGGGAAGCATGCCCTGATGGAGGAGGTTTTGCTGCAGGGAAGCACTCAGCGCCGTATCATGTTCCCGCAGCGCCTGTATCCAGTATCGTTGCAGGGTTAGCAATTCGGGGCTGTATATCTTCATCAGGGGCTGTCCGGCATTTACCCGCTCATACAAGGCATGCACATACAGGGCTTCGATACGTCCGCTTACCCGTGGGGTGATCAGGCGGGTATATCGTTCATCATAGGTCAGATAACCAAATGCCTGAATAGTATCTGACGGGGCCTGGCTATTAGTCGCAGGAAGATAAGACAGTGGAATGACCACTGGAATCGTCCCGATGACTGTCTGCGTAACCGGCTGGACAAGGAAACTCAGGGAACTATCCTTACGGGTAGAAGGGGTATCGGTATCCAATGGAGAGGGCCGAAGCGCATGGAATTCCAGTGTCATCCCGCAAATAGGACACTTGCCTGGTCGGTCACTCCGCACCTGCGGATGCATGGGGCAGGTATAATAGCCGGCTTGTTTTTCCGAACCTTTAGAAACCGATTGGGTCGGGGATGAATGGTGGCAACCAGTAAGTCCATATGCTGCAACCGAAGCGATGATTCCAGCTAAAAGCCAGCCAGATAATGAAAACAGTTTGCGTATCATGGTTTAAACTTTTTATTGTTCCAGGTTTTGGAGTAATTCAATTTGTGTCAGGAAATACTGATGCAACAGATCGAGGTAAGAGATTTTTTTCATGGTCCATTCATTCCAGGCCTGCAGCGTTTCCACTCCTGTGGAACCAGGACCTATCATTTCGGCCAGCGCCTGGAGATAAGCCTGATAAGTACGTGCATAAGCGGGTAAAATATCGGTCTGATAAGCCTGCAGCTGCTGTTGGAGGGATTGCATCTGAAACCGGAGTCGGGCGATGTTGCCCAGGGATTCGGCCAGTTTTTCCTGCTGCTGACGGGCAAGGGCTTTGCGTTCTTCATCGATACTCAATGCCTGTTGTCGCTGTGAACGGGCCGCCCAGGGCAGAGAAGGCAGGCTGATCATCACCATCAGGTTATACATATAGGTACCACCCGCCATCCGCATATTGTCCCAGGAAAGCCCAATCTGAGGCTTCAGCTGCGATAGCAAGACCTGACGCTGATAAGCAAGGCTGTTGATTTGATCAGCCATCCAGCGAAGGTCTGACCGGTGTTGCAATAATTCAGCCGAGTCCAGCACGACAGATGTTTCCATCGTAAGGGGCTGGTTGGCCGTGTCTATCTGCAAGGGTGAATCAACAGGTTTGTTCATTAAACTATTCAATATGGCCACCGCTCCGGCCACCTGACCCTGCCTTTCGGTGAGCTGGTTTTGCCAGTCATTCAACGCAGCCCGAGCTTGATAAATGTACTGGGGTTGGGTTCGGTTATAGCTTAACTGTTTTTCCAACACCTGAATCAATAACCTCAGTTGCCGGATCTGCTCCTGTATGGTGTTGATTTGTTGTTCGCCGATCCATAGTTCCACATAGGCCAGCCGGGCTCGGCTGTGCAACTCATTGCGTAGCATGCCCTGCTGATCGGCATATTGCGGCACCAGCGAACGCTGATACTCGGCCTGTGCGCGCTGATAGCCAAACAGAGGCAACATTTGCCCGATACGCAGCATTGACATTTCCCTGGCCGACATGCCTCCGGTTTTGGTCATACCGGGATAGGGAAATTCATTCAGGCCCAACCCTACTTCCGGTGCAGGCCATCCTTTGGCGGCCAATGCCAAATGCCTGGCAGCCTCCTGGCGATGTACATATTCCTGTAATCCAGCATTGCGACGATCAATGCTATCCAGTACCTGCTGCAGGGAAAGCTGCTGTGCATACAATCCGAAACCACAGGACAAAATCAATCCTGTTAACAGAAGCAAGTAACTCATGAATTTTATTTGTTTCATATACTTTCATTCAGGGTGAGTGAATCCGATATTGGGAGCCTGATTTCTCCATATTTTTTCAGCTCCCGCTCCTTGAACAGCTGATAGACTACCGGCATCACAAGGAGTACGCAGACAGCTGAACTGATCACGCCACCAATCATAGGTAGTGCGATGGGGCGCATCAGTTCAATCCCCGTACCTTCAGACCAGAGGACCGGCACCAAGCCCAGAAGTGCAATGAAGACGGTCATCAATTTGGGCCGCAGGCGCCTGACAGCCCCTTCCATCACATAATGCTCCAGGGTAGCTCGGTCAACCTTTCTGCCTTTTTCCCTAACCATCCGATGTATGGCTTCATCCAGATAAATGATCATCACTACGCCCGTCTCCACGACGAGCCCAAACAGGGCAATAAAACCTACCACTACAGCTACTGACAGGTGAGCACCCCAGAAATACACCATCAGAATACCTCCTGTGAGCCCGAAGGGCACGGTAAGCAATACATTCCAGGTATCGGGCCAGTTATCGAAGGTGAGGTAGAGGATAAACAAAATGGTAAACAGCACGATGGGCAGAATCAGCTTCAGGGTCTTGCGGGCATGTACCTGATTTTCCCACTGACCACTCCATTCCAGAAAATATCCGGGTGGCAAATGAACTGAATCGCTGATTGCCCGCATAGCTTGCTCCACGGTGCTGCCCATATCCCGGCCCCGCACATCAAACAACACCGTTCCCCGTAACAGGGCGTTTTCGCTGTTGATCATGGAAGGGCCTTCGGTAAGATGGATATCTGCCACAGCCGACAGTGGCACCGGGCCATGGGCTGTTTGAATCGGGATCTGCCTGAGTTCATCCAGGGTTTGCCTCCAGTCCTGCCCCAGCCGCACATTGATCGAAAACCGTTCTCTGCCTTCTACCATCTGGCTCACCGATGCTCCTCCTATGGCATATTCAATGATATGGTTCACCGTTTCGGTAGAAATACCATAACGGCCTAGTGCATCTCTGCGGATGGAAATATCCAGAAACCGGCCTCCGGAAAGAGGTTCAGGATAGAGATCCACCACACCAGGAACCGTTTTCAATACCCTGGCAATTTGCTCTTCAATCTGATACAGGGTATCCAGCTGCTGTCCAAATACCTTGACACCCGCATCTGTCCGGATGCCCGTGTTGAGCATGTTGATGCGGTTGATGATGGGCTGAGTCCAGCCATTGGTTACTCCAGGTATTTGCAGTTTTTGATTAAGCTCGCGGATCAGGCTGTCGCGCGTGAGCCCTCTGCGCCACTGACTGCGGGGCTTAAGCTCAATGAGGGTTTCGATCATATTCAGAGGAGCCGGATCGGTGGCCGATGCAATTCTTCCCGCCTTACCCAGGACATTCTTTACTTCAGGTACGGAAGCAATGATCCGGTCCTGAATCTGCAGGATGCGTTTCATTTCGGCGTTGGAAGCATCGGGCAATGCTACGGGCATAAACAGAAGCGTACCCTCGTTCAAGGGAGGCATAAACTCCTGCCCCAGCCTGCTGAAAATAAATAAAGCAAATGCCAGGGCGACGATATTCAGGGCCAGCGTGGTCTTTTTCCAGCGCAGACACCAGCGTAATATGGGTTGATATATCCGTACAAAAAAAGAACTTACCGGATTGTTTGACTCGGGTCTCATTTTTCCTTTCATGAAATAAGCCATCAAAGCCGGTACCCAGGTGATCGTTAGTACCATGGAACTCAAAATAACCAGGGTCTTGGTCCAAGCCAGCGGGTGAAACAGCCTTCCTTCCTGCCCGGTAAGCAAAAACACTGGTAAAAAAGAAACTACAATAATGAGAATGGAATGAAAAATGGGCCGGCCTACCTGTCTGGCCGATTGCTCAATCAATGCAATGCGCTTTTGTTTCTGATCTATATTTTGCTTCATACTTTATCCGTTTTCTGTGAGATGACGATGGGCATTTTCAATCATAACAATGGCATTGTCGGCAATTACCCCGATGGCGATAGCAATGCCACTGAGCGACATGATGTTGGAATTAAATCCCATCCAATGAATGAAAATAAAGCTGATGACTATAGCAGAGGGAATGGTGAGAATAGCCACCAATGCACTTCGCACATGAAACAAAAACACAATGATCACCACCGATACCAGGATCAGCTCTTCAATTAATGTATGTTCAACACTGTGGATAGCGGCTTCAATAAGTTTACTTCGGTCATATACCACATGAAAATGAATGCCAGGAGGGAGGCCCGCCTGCACCGATTTCATTTTTTCTTTTACTGCGCGGATCACAGCATCGGCATTCGCTCCATATCGCATCACCACCACACCGCCCACACGTTCCCCCTCCCCGTTTTCATCAAAGATGCCCAAACGATGATCCCCGCCCATTTGCACATCTGCCACATCTTTCAACAATACAGGCGTAGATCCCTCGGTGGATACCGGAATCCGCTCCAGATCGTGAATACCTTTCAGATAGCCTAACCCACGTACTACATAATTGGCCCCATTGAAATCCATGACACTGCCACCCACATCGCGATTATTATTCCGGATGGCATTCAATACATCTTCCAACGAGATATGATAATAAGTAAGCTTTTGGGGGTTAATGCGTACCTGGTACTGCGGCTGAAATCCGCCAAACGAAGCTACTTCGCTCACATCCGGCACATCCTGCAGGGCAAACCTGACATACCAGTCCTGAATGGTGCGTAAAGTACCCAGATCATATCCTTTCCCTTCGAGGGTATACCAGAACACCTGCCCTACGCCTGTGGCATCAGGGCCAAGGGTGGGCACCACATCAGGAGGTAATTGTTTCTGTGCATAATTAAGCCGCTCCAGTACCCGGCTGCGTGCCCAGTACAAATCCGTTCCATCTTCAAATACTACATACACAAAGCTCATCCCGAACATGGATGTACCCCGTATATCCTTGACCCGGGGAATGCCCTGCAGGCTGCTTACCAGTGGAAAGGTCACCTGATCTTCTATGACCTGCGGACCCCGACCGGGCCATTCGGTGAAGACGATCACCTGCACATCGGAAAGATCAGGGATAGCATCTACAGGTGTTCGCGTAAGCTGATACAATCCAAATCCCGTAAATACCAGTGTAACTACAACCACCATAAACCGATGGTGGATAGCCCATGAAATCAAGCGATTGACCATAAAAATGAAATTTGATACCGATAAAATCAGGATGATCCATTCTCCTGCAGACAGGAGAAAACAAAAGCCTGAATGGCTATACCGGTATCAAATCAGCCACACCTGGTGTAAGACGAATAACGGAGGGGTATGCGGTAGAAAATAATCGGTGACTTTTCGTTTCGGGAGTGAAAAATCAGCATCACGGGAAGCAAGCAGAAGGGGGTGTTGCGGCAGAAAAGCTTCTATCTGCCCAAAAACAAACGAACTGAGCTGATGAACATCATGTATCTGAACAGATGTCGCAAAATCGCGACAGCATGGCTCCCCCAGCTGGAGATAATCGTGGTGGATATTTTTCATGCCCACACCCAACTTCACGGTATCCAGCTGACCACAGCAAAAATGGACTGAAACGCCTATACCACTGATGCTGGTGAGATATATCCACAAAAGCGATATGGCTATTTTCCGTCTCATCACTTCAGGAGCCAATAGCTACTGGCAACATGATTTTTTATGCGAAAACCATTTTTTGAAAAAAGAAGGCTTTTCAACAGGTTTTGCTTCGGTTTGTTCTTTGATTTCCAATAGGGTATAATGCCCCGATTGGCTTACAGCTTCCTGCAGCCGGGAAAACAAAAGATCATCTTCCATACTGATGATAGCCTGTGCAGGAGTTAAACTCACCTGCACATCAATCACTCCCGGCACTGCCTGCAATGCTTTCCGCACATTTTGCACACAACCTTCGCAATGCATCCCTTTTACTTCAAACATTTTCACCTGCATGATCCTGTGTTTTGATACAAAGTTACGTGTAAATCATGCCGCAGGTTCTTATATGATTTGTATGAAAAGTTGCAAATATTTAGCTTTCCTTCCCATCAGTAAATTTATATCCTACACCCCGCACCGAATGGAAATATTTGGGATGGCGACTGTCTTCTTCAAAATATTTCCGAAAGTTCAGAATAAAATTATCGATAGTTCGCGTAGTAGGATATACGTTATAACCCCATACCACCTGCAGGATTTTTTCCCTGGGCACCACTTCACCTTTGTTTTCAATCAACAGTTTCAGCAGCATGGTTTCTTTCTTGCTTAGTTCATATTTCTTTCCATCCTTGCCAATGCATTCCTGTGCGGCAAAATCGATTTTATTCGGACCAAATTCATATACATCCGGTACACTGGAGCGGTCGTGCAGTTTTTTGTTTTTGATGATAAGTTTTTCCACACGCAACAGCAATTCTTCCAGGTTAAAGGGCTTGGTCATATAATCATCCCCTCCTTTGCGCAGGCCCAGCACCCGGTCGGCACTGGTATTGCGGGCACTCAAAAACAGGATGGGTACATCATTGTTTTGCAGGCGAATGTTTTCTGCCACGGCAATACCATCCATTTCGGGCAGCATAATATCGAGGATAATCAAATCAAAATATTCATTTTTAATGGCCTTCAGGGCTGCCAGTCCATTGTCCACAGCGGTTACCTCATATCCTTCCAGTTCCAAGTTCAGCTTCAGTGATTCCTGAAGATTTTCTTCATCTTCCACCAGCAGAATGGAAGCCTTGTAATTGCGATGGATGTTTGACATACGGATGAAATTAAAAAGCTCAGGAAATAATGTCCCGGGTTAACGGAAATGCTATTTCAAATATACTGCCCTGCGGCTTTCTGTCCAACACCCGAATGATGCCGAGGTGTTCTTGCACAATTTTCTGGGTAAGATAAAGTCCAAGGCCGGTGCCTTTGGTTTTGCGGGTATTTTCATTGCCAATTCGGTAAAATCTGTTAAAGATTTTGGTTTTTTCTGCATCGGGTATGCCGCTGCCTTCATCGGCCACCGATATAACGGCCATGGCCTGATCCTTATGCAGGCTGATTTCTACCGTGCTTCCTTTGGGAGAATATTTGACTGCATTTTCAATCAGGTTATTGATAGCCAAGCTTAGGGTAAGCATATCGCCTTTAATCCACACATCTTTGTCGATATGGCTTACCAGTGTATGCGTATGCACACGGCGTTGCTGCTGTAATACGCATTGCTCTACCAGCTCGCTCAGGTTCAGTTGTTCCTTTACCATCTGGTATTGCCTGCTCTCAAACTGCGAGGCAAGAAGCATGTTATTGCACAGATGATTCAGCCGGGTAGTTTCAGCAATCATGCTTTCCAGCAGTTTTTGCTGTTTTTCGGGATCCAGTTTGCGTTTGAGCAGGGTTTCCAGATTGAGTTGCAGGGCTGCAATCGGTGATTTTAGTTCATGGGTAACGGCCATCATAAAATTATTTTGTTGCCGCGAAAGCAAAATCTGCCGGCGGGTAGCCCGATATACATAAGCTGCACCTATCAGGATGACCAGCAAAAAAGTAATGCCTTCGCCCCAGTATTTGAATTTCCGCATCCGTTCTTCGTGTGCAATACGCGCCATCTCTTGCTGAAACAATACAGGATGCTGCAGGCTATCCACCGTCAGACGCAAGTAACGCTGCTGGCTTTCAGTAATGATTTCACTCTGGTGAAACAGGGATATACCCCACCAGATCAATGCTGCTAGCGTATACACCAGCAGAAAGAAATAAAAATAAGTGATGAAACGAGTGCTTTTTTGTTTGATGATGGCCCTGCGTTTCATAGATTATCTTGTCTTAAATCACAAAATAGCGGATTCACGGTTGGGCGGTTGGTTGATTTACCTGCTTTTCGGCTTCTGCAGCCACCGGTTGCCTGCGCCCAATCTTTTCAATCCGCAGCCCGATATTCATCACATTGGGCAAAGGATTATCGCGCATATCCTGTTCAAATGTGAAACGATAAGTGCCCGGCTGGTTGAAATATGCATGGTGCTGAATCAGGATGCGATGAAAAAAAATATCTTCCATACCGCTGCCAAACCATCTCCCCGTAGCATCGGCCAACGGCAGTTCCACACGTTGACGAATTGATTTTCCATCCGGATAGGTAGTGGTTATCAGCAACCATAAATTGCTGTATCGGTAATCGTTGGTATGGCGCAAGGTTACATAGATATCGTATAACGCTGTTGTATCGGTAATGTGTATGGTAAATACAGGACGAAGCTTTGCATCCCAGCTTTGATGGGGAATGGCAGTTTGCTGTTCAAATACATTCAGCTGCGTTGAAAACTGACATCCACAGCATAATGCCAGCATAAGCAACAAAAGGGAAGGCAGGTTTGGTTTCATACAGCCATGTAATCAGCTCTGTAAAGATACATGAAGGAAGCCTGTCTGCACAAAAGACGGCAATCGGTTAAAGGACATTCAGCACCTGTTCCTTGGCTTTTTCTAGTTCATCCTTCATCAGTACAACCCATTGCTGGATTTGCGCATCACTGGCTTTGGAACCGGTGGTATTGATTTCACGCCCTATTTCCTGCAACAAAAAACTCAGTTTGCGACCTTTCACCACATCCGGTTCATCCAGTATCTGTTCAAAATACCGGCAGTGATTTTCCAGCCGAATTTGTTCTTCTGTGATATCCATTTTCTCAATGTAATAGATCAATTCCTGCTCCAGCCTGTTCTGATCAATTTGTTCGCGTGAAAAATATTCCTGCAGGGATTCCTCGAGGCGTTGCCTGAGTTTTTCCCTGCGAATCGGATCCTGCTTTCTGATTTCCTGCAGGTATTGCAGAATGCGTTGTACATAACCCCGCAACGCTTGTTCCATGGCCAACCCTTCCTGCTGGCGGTGATCATTGAGCGCCTGAATAGCTTCCATCAAAGCGTTTTTTACCTGAAGCCAGTCCTTTTCAGGAAGTATGTCAATAGCAGGCGTAATGACATCTGGAAGTTTAATCAGAATCGACAGTATATGCTGTTGCCACTCGGCCGGTAACTGCAAAGCTGCAGCCAGCTGCTGCAGGCTCTGGTAATATTGCCTGGCAAGCTCCATATTCAGCAACAGAGGATTTTGGGATTGATATTGCTGCAGGTTGATGGTCAGGTCAATTGTACCTCTTTGCAAATGCTGCTGCAGCAAAGAACGGATTTCCGGTTCATAAGGCTTCAGGGATGCAGGTAATTTGATATTTGCATCGAGTTGTTTGCCATTCAGGGAACGAATTTCCACCACTACTGTCCATCCGTTTTCATGCTTTTCCGCGCGTCCGTATCCGGTCATCGATCTCAACATAATCGTTCTGATTTCAATAATTAATTCAGTGATGTACAAATAAGGATAATCAACAAACCTAATGATATGCTTCCGGAAAAACAAATCTTATGTACGCAATGCCTGCCATGCCTGTTCTTCTGAAATTTCCCGATATTCTCCCGGTAATAAAGATCCGAGCTGCAGCTGACCGATGGCATAGCGAATCAGGCGCAGGGTGGGAAAGCCTATGGCTGCTGTCATTTTCCTGATCTGATGATATTTCCCTTCATGAAGCCGGATGCTGATCCATGAAGTGGGAATATGCTTGCGATAACGGATGGGTGGCTGCCGTTCCGGTACAGCTGGCGGCTCTTTCAACAACTGAATGGCTCCCGGAGGAAGAGGAAGCGTATGATAGGTTTTTCGTTTGATACGAATGTTTATGCCTGCATACAACGGTTCAACAGCTTCCGGAGTAATCTGTCCTTCCACCTGCACCCAGTAAGCTCTGGGATGAGCAAATGCCGGATGCAATAGTTGCGTTTGCAAGCGTTTATCATTGGTAAGCAACAACAAGCCTTCGCTTTCATAGTCTAACCTGCCCACCGGATATACATCTTTCGGAATCCGCAACACATCGGCCAGCGTGAGCTTTCCCGGAGAAGATGAGAATTGACATAATACACGATAAGGCTTGTACAAGATAAAATATTTCAGTTCTGTTGACATACATGCAAAACCACTTCATGCCTGTTTATACACAATAAAAAAGCCCAGCAGTGCGTTGCTGAGCTTGTTTAGAATTACAATGGGTTAGTAAGTATGAATGGAAAATTTTCCTACACAATATTAAAAGATAATTTTGATTAAATAAAATTTTTTTTCTTTTTTTTATGCACATCATGTGAAATGATATTCACATCTGCATGATTGCAGATAGCCCGAAATGCCCAAATCACACTACCTTTGACAGATTTCTGCATGCAATCATCACAATTTTAAATACATATCTCATGCAATTGCCAGCACCCGTATCTGTAAAATGGATTGCCGATTTTGTTCAGGGAAACATACTGGGAGATGCAGCCCAACAAGCCACAGGCATCAACGAAATCCATCAGGTAAAGAATGGAGATATTTCCTTTGTGGATCATGAAAAATATTACAAAGCGGCACTTCAATCAGCAGCAACGGTAATCCTGATCAACCAGGCTTTTGACCCGCCACCCGGCAAAACACTTATTCTGGTAGAAGATCCTTTCAGGGCATATAATCAGTTGGTCAGGCATTTTCATCCGTTTTCCTTTCCAGAAAAATTGCATGCCGATGATTTGCAGATTGGTGAAGGTACGCGGATCGCTCCGCAGGTCTTCATTGGTGAGCATGTGCAGATCGGAAAGAATTGCCTGATTTATCCCCATGTCACCATTTATGATCATTGTATCATTGGTGATAATGTAATCATTCATGCCGGTACGGTAATTGGCGCAGATGCATTTTATTATAAAAAACGTACGACGCCGGAATGGAAATATGAAAAAATGATCAGCTGCGGCAGAGTGGTGATTGAAGATGATGTGGAAATCGGTGCCCATTGCACAATCGACAAGGGAGTAAGTGGTGATACCGTGATTGGGAAAGGTACAAAGATTGATAACCTCGTGCATATTGGTCATGATACACGTATCGGCAGGGCCTGCCTGATTGCTGCACAAGTGGGCATTGCAGGTACTGTGATCATCGAAGATCATGTTACCCTGTGGGGACAGGTAGGTATTTCTAAAGATCTTACCATAGGTCGTGAAGCCGTGGTGCTAGCGCAAAGCGGTGTTCCCAGCTCTTTGAAGGGCGGACAAACCTATTTTGGATATCCCGCAGAAGAAGCACGTTACAAACGCAGGGAAATTGCTTGGGTCAAACGGATTCCTGAAATATGGGAAAAAGTTAAACACCTGTGAGCAATGGCGCAGGAGCCGAATACCGCTGGTTGTTTAAAAAGGCTTCACAGGTATAGGCAATTGTTTCTTCCAGAGGAGTAAAACGAAAATCCGGAAAAAAGCGCAAAAATTTGGTGGCTTGATAATACACTTTCAGCTGCGAAGTATGCACGGTTTCCAGAGTTACTACCGGCTCATATTGTGATGAAAACCATGATTTTACTTGCTGAAAGGCTGCTACCAGATATCCCATCCATCGGTTGGCTGCATAGCGGGGAGCGGTGCGATGAAAGTTATGTGCAATGGTGGTAAACAACCGTTGATACGACCAGTTATCTCCATTTAAGATAAATGCCTCTCCATTGATGGACGATTGCATAAGCAAATACATGGCACGAACCACATCACGTACATCCACAAAACCATTTACACCTTTGGAATAAAACGGAAAGCCATCATATATTCTCTTGAACAGTGCAGGTGAGCCTGTATGCCAATGACCGGGACCCAGCAAAATGGTAGGTTGTATAATCACCACCTGCAGGCCTTCGGCCCATCCGCGCCATACTTCCATTTCACCCAGGTATTTGCTCCATCCATATACCGAACGATGCACATGTTCGGGCTGGCGATAATCATCATCTATATGCTGTTCCTTTTCTCCTCGGCCCAAAGCAGCCACAGAACTCACATGCACCAAGCGTTTCACCTGCATGTCAATACACAAATCCACCAGATGCCGCGTACCTTCCACATTGACCAGCATCAGCTCACGCCGCGCTCTCCGGGCAAAGCTTACCTTTCCTGCACAATGATATACCTGCTCCACACCGTGTAATGCTTCGCGCAGGGATGAAATATCCAGCAGATCTGCACGTATCCACTCCACCTGTTCCTGCACTTCTGCGGGTAATGCAGGTATATGTGTCCGGTAAATAGCCCGCACCGCCTGATGCTGCTTCACCAGATATGCAATCAGATGACTTCCTAAAAGCCCGGTACCTCCTGTGACAAGTACAGACATGATGAGGGAATAGATAACAAAAATAACAGCTTAGCTTCATTGACTACTGAGCCTGGCTGAACTGACGCAGAAAACGAATATCGTTCTGTGCGTACAAGCGCAAATCATTTACCCGGTATTTCAACTGGCAGATGCGTTCAATGCCCATTCCAAAAGCAAAACCCGTGTACACTTCTGGATCAATCCGGAAATTCCTCAACAAATCCGGATGCACCATACCACAGCCCAGAATTTCCACCCAACCGGTGTATTTGCATAGCCCGCATCCCTTGCCGCCGCATACAGTGCAGGAAATATCCATTTCTGCACTGGGCTCCGTAAACGGAAAATAAGAAGGGCGAAAACGCACACGGGTATCGCGACCAAACATCTCAGAAACAAAATAATACAAGGTTTGTTTCAGATCAGCAAATGACACCTGTTTATCTACATACAATCCTTCTACCTGATGAAAAAAACAGTTTGCCCGTGCAGATACCGTTTCATTGCGATAGACCCGTCCGGGGCAAATCACCCGAACAGGCAAAGGTTGCGATTCCAGCACGCGTGCCTGTACGGAAGAAGTATGGGTGCGAAGCAGCCATACCGGATCGCGCGACAAATAAAACGTATCCTGCATATCACGTGCAGGATGATCGGGCGGCATGTTCAATGAAGTGAAATTGTGCCAGTCATCTTCAATTTCAGGCCCTTCGGCAATGGCAAATCCGATGCTCTCAAAAATCCGCACGATTTGCCTCCGCACGATGCTGAGCGGATGATGACTGCCTAAAGGCACAGGCTCCGCGGGCAGGGTTATATCTGTTCCGGCAATGATATCCTCTCTTGTTGCAGCTTCACTGCTTTGCCGGATGCGTTGCTTGTGTGCAGCATACTGCGCTTCGGCAAACTGCTTAAGTTCATTCAGCTGACGTCCTACCTCCTTGCGCTGGGAAGCATCAATCGTCCCCAGCTTGCTGAATAATGTTTTTAACAAACCCTTGCTTCCCAAATATTTGATCCGGAAGGCTTCCAAAGCCTCGGCCGTATCCGGATGCTCCCCAGCAATGGATGTCCGCAAGGACTCTATTTCTGCAAACAAAGATTCCATGCGAACAAAGTTAACCCTTGCTGCCCATTTCACGGCTGCCGGAAAAACAAATTTATTATTTGTGCGCAGGAGCTACTTCCAGCACAGCAAAACTATTGGGCACAAGCGGAGGCCTGCCATGTGCACCTGCAGGCATTTGCTGAAAATCAGCTACAGGTAAAAACAAATGATGATTGAGCGTATCGATGGTGCTGGTGCGTGCCCCCAACTGTGTGGTAAGCTGCTGGATCACCTGATAATGATCCGGATTGATTTCCTGAATTACCGTAAGAGTACCTTCACCGTTTGAACTAAACACCTGCCTGGTATGGGGATCAAAATCGGTTCCGTCGCAGCCTCTGCCAATCGGTAACCGAGCAATAACCTGTCCATTGTCGCTATTCATCACAATGAGCATCTGATTAGCACAGCCCGCAAACAAACGATGATGCAGCATATCTATTGACAAACCCGTGGGGCCTTCTCCGCCCTGCAGTGGCCAGCTGGCATCAGCCTGAAAGGTATGCAGATTAATGCGCTGGATTTCATTCCGGTTCTCAATGTTGACAAACAAGTGGCCCGATTGATCACTCACAGCAGTTTCTGGTTTTCCATCAACCGGTATGGTATGGATAACCTGATCCTGCACCGGATTGATAACCGAGAGATCATTGCTTCGACCGTTACAGGTGATGATGCTTCGGGTAAAAGGATCGTACAAAATAGCGTCGGGATCTTTTCCGGTGGCGATAGTACGCAGAATATGATGTGTCCTTATATCCACCACGCTCACTTCGTTGCTCTGGCCATTGCTGATATAGGCTTTATGCAAAGCAGGAACAAACGCAATTCCATGTACTCCATGCAAAGGTTGAATGGTGGCTATTTTCCGGTCGCTGGTTTCGTCCAGCACAACCACTTCGTTGCCATGGCTTACATACAGTTCATGAGCAGGTGTATATACAGCAATATAATCCCACCCGCCATTGCCACCCACTGCAATATGGCGTATTACAGTGTAGGTTTGCTGTGCATATAAAGCCGTTACAGGCATACACAGCATCAGAAGTATGTTCCGGATGCTTATCCGGCTGGGAACCCAGCAAATAAAAATGTTTTGCATAACTTGTTTTTTTACAGGCTTACAAGCTATGCCGGAAAACTGAAGAAAATCGGAAAGAATGGAAATAGTTATTTAAACATCAATTGTCTTACTTTTTCGGGATCTTCTTTTTCTTTCTGCAAATCAAAAAATGTCCCGAAAACCCTGTCCCACAAAGAAGTACTTACCCCAAAACCTTTGTGTTCGTCTTTGTAATGATGCAAATGATGATTGCGCCAGAGGGGTTTCATGAACTTAAAAGGCGGCTTCCAGGCATGGATTGCATAATGCATACTGCCATACATGAGATATCCCAGCAAAAACCCCGGAAAGAAAGCAAATGCATATTTGCCGAGGATCAGATATTGCAATGAAAAAATCAGGCACGCCAAAATCAGACTCGGCACCGGAGGCATAAACAAGCGCTGCTTATCGCGGGGATATTCATGATGATTGCCATGTAAAACATAAATAAATCGCTGCACCCTGGGATTATCAGACACAAAATGAAATACAAAGCGGTGCATCAGGTATTCAAATAATGTCCAGGCAAACATGGCTAATAAAAAAATGCCTGCAATCATACCTGGCTTCAGTCCGATTCTGACAGCACTCACATACAGCATGTATCCAATCACCGGAATATACATGCCCCAAATTACCAACGGATGCGTTTTGGTGAGAAACTCCAGATATTCGTTTTCAAACAGCCTGGCCTGACCTTTATTTTTGATTTTATCGAATTGCATACGCTTTGCTCTTTTTCAATCAAATTTACATTGATTTCTGCGGATCAGTCAAGCACACATGCTTTAATTATCTACCTGTTTGATAGTAGGACGCATGTCGTTTTCATTCCGTTGCTCATATTGTATCTGAAAGCGGCTGAGATCCGGCAGATGCTTTCGCCTGCGATGCAGCTCATGCTGATAAATCACCTGCCCGAGCTGATATAAAAATGGTGTGCCTATCTGTTCGTATTCATACCGATCATCATTCAGCACGCCATCGCTGTTCACATATAGGGTGGCTGCCAGCATATACTCTATGTGATGTTCAAAATCAGCCACATACGATACATCCGTCAAAAAACCATACGACCAGCCTACCTTGTTGAATACGCGCACTCCCGGAGGAAGCTGATGGTGGCTGCTATCCCGGAAGAAAAATTTTACATAGGTATCATAAAATACATCAACATCGTATTTGGGATAGTTGGTTTCACGGGGGAATTGCGAAAGGTACTGGTACAGAAAATGCAGGTCATCATCGGTCAGCAAAAAACGTTGCCTGGCCGGCACAGACTCCGGGAACAACAGTGCCTGAAGCATGTGCACCAGATCATATAAAGAAATCTGATTCTGCATGCTGAAATCCATGGGCTCCGGTACAAGCTTCCCGTTCCGGTCTATATAAGCCCGGCCAATCCACACCGGAGCGCTCCGCTGTATAGAATCCGGATTGTATAAAGCCGGCTGCGTATACAGCACATGCCCCTGTTCATCCAGAAAACGAATGGGATTGGTATACCGGTTTTGTTCAGCTGTTAAACCCATAAATTGCCGAATGATACGGGCACTGGCATATCCTTTCTCATGCAGCTTTTGCTGGATAGCTTGCTGACCCACAAACTGATACAACCGGTTATAGGCATCGTTGTCACTCACCAGAAAAGCTTTTTTGATGAAATGCGCAATAGAGGGATAACCCGTTTCCGAGGTACTGTCGGCCCATTCCGGGATCTGCCAGGCATAGGCACTGTCAAACTGCATCCGGGTAAATTTATGGACACCCGGAATATGCAGTTCATTCAGTTTTTCCAATGCCAGACAAGCCAGCGGAAGCTTAACCACGGATGCCGGATAAAAGTACAGCTGCGGATCGGCATGATACGCATAGGTATGGAAATGGGGGCGGTTATGCCTGTCACGATCAATCTGCACATACAGTATCTGCAGCCGGTACGTGTCTGGATGAGTTAGTACCTGCCGATACAGCGAATCTTGATGAGCAAACAGCAGCCGGCGGAAATAAGGATCAGTCCGCGGTTGCGCATGGCCGGTGCCGGATGCTGTTCCCATACAACCCATGAGAAAAAGGACCATTTTAAACACAAAGCAACTTGGGTTTCGCATCATAGCCATCAGGAATGCATGACAGATCAGCTACATCTTACAAACGAGAGGATGCCAGCGACGCCCGACGCTGCATCAGTTCACGCCAGGTGGTGATGATAAACCCGTGTGCCTGCAAAAACTGCCGAAAGCCAGGATCTATCATGGCCAACATATCAGCCCGACGGATATCTCCGCTGTCGGATATCTTGCTGAAATTGCAGGAAGTATGGGTGCAATGCATGATGACCATTGTGATGCCCGGCTTTAACTCCATCAGTGTCTTCTCATACAGGGCTACCCGCCATTTGCGCAAATGCTCATCGTCGCGCGGCATATCAGCCGGAATGTTCCAGTCGTAACTGGTGTTATGCAAATCATCCAGCACCGGCAAGCCTGCATCCCAGAGCATTTTGCCCAATGCATGCAACTGCTGCAGTTCTGCCGCCGTCAGATGCATTTGCTGGCTAATGTAGCTGTCATGCCCGCCCGGCAACATCACCGGAATATGATGCATGATGCCGGCCTGGATATAAACCTGTAAAAAAGCCGGTGTAGCAAACAGGGTACCCATATGCGAATCCAGATGGGTAGGATGAAAGCCCATGCGTTCTGCTTTTTCGATTTGTGCTTCTATTTCCCTACCTACTTCTTCGGCACTGGCATAGCTTACCACATCAGCCACATCGGGCCAAAGATTGCCAGTAGTATCCGTAAGTCCAGGCACAGCTGCGGCTCCGGCTACAGGCCCCCAGCGATAATCTTTCCATTCGGAAGTAAGTGTCAGATGCAGGCCTGCATCTACCCGATGTTCCAAGATATATCGCACGATATGTGGTACCCACGGACAAGGCATCATCACGCTGGTTGACCGCGCTACGCCTTGCTCCAGCACACGGATAATGCCACTGTCTGAGTCAAACGACATGCCTGCATCATCCATGTGTAAAATCAACACGCGTGCGTTGGCCGGGAATCCCAGCCGCATGGCATAGGTAGTGTCCTGTGCATGCAATCCGATGCCTGACCATAGCAGGCCAATCAGCAGATAAACATAGCGTTGCATCATCATTTGTTTATTGCCGGAAGTTAGGGTTTATTTGCTTTGTTTCACCCACCCGGAGCTTGAAATATGCTATTTTTGCAGGCCTGATGAATGGATAATCCCCATACTATGTCGCTTGCTTTATCTGAACAAGAACGCATCCGCAGAGAAAAATTGGCTCACTTGCAGCAATTGGGTATTGATCCCTACCCCGCTGCACAATATGAAATAAATACACATATACGAACTATTCGCGAACAGTTCGATCCTGCTCATCCCGAAGCTTTTCAGCAGGTATCGCTGGCAGGCCGAATCATGACCATGCGCGATATGGGCAAGGCCAGCTTTGCTGATCTGCAGGATAGTACCGGTCGCATCCAACTGTATGTGCGCCGTGATGATATCTGTCCCGGAGAGGATAAAAGCCTTTACAACACCGTCTGGAAAAAACTGCTCGATATCGGCGATATCATTGGTGTAAAGGGCTTTGTGTTTTATACCAAAACCGGCGAACTATCCGTTCACGTGCAATCCTTCACTCTGCTATCCAAATCCCTGCGCCCGCTGCCAGTAGTGAAGGAAAAAGAAGGAGAAGTGTACGACGCCGTCACCGATCCGGAATTCAAATACCGGCAACGGTATGCCCATCTGATTATTGAACCACAGGCCAGGGAACGTTTTGCCATGATCACCCGCATGAAACAAACCATTCGCGATTTTCTGAACCAACGCGGAGCCCTGGAGGTTGATACGCCCGTATTGCAAACCATACCCGGCGGAGCAGCTGCCCGGCCGTTCATTACCCATCATAATGCACTGGATATTGATTTATACCTGCGAATTGCCGATGAACTGTATCTGAAACGCCTGATTGTGGGAGGTTATGACTGGGTATATGAATTCAGCCGCAACTTTCGCAACGAAGGAATGGACCGCACGCATAATCCTGAGTTTACCATCCTCGAGTTTTATGTGGCTTACAAAGATTATTTCTGGATGATGGAAACGACCGAACAACTGCTGGAACATGTGGTAAAATCACTGCATGGCACCACGGTCATTCCAGTTGGCGATCGGCAAATTGATTTCAAAGCCCCTTACCCGCGCATAGCCATCCTGGATGCCATACACGAATTTACCGGGGTAGAGATAAGTGAAATGGATGAAAACCAGCTGCGTGAAGTGTGTAAACAGTTCAACATTCCAACTGACAATACCATGGGTAGAGGCAAACTCATTGATGCTATTTTCAGTGAAACGTGCCAGTCGCATTTCATCCAGCCCACATTTATCATAGATTATCCTGTGGAAATGAGCCCGCTCACCAAAAAACACCGCAGCAAGCCCGGATTGGTTGAGCGTTTTGAGCTCATCATCAATGGAAAGGAAATTGCCAATGCCTACAGTGAACTGAATGATCCCATTGACCAGCTTCATCGCTTTGAAGAACAGCAAAAACTCATGCAGCGGGGCGATGAAGAGGCCATGTATATTGACTATGATTTCATCCGTGCGCTGGAATATGGGATGCCCCCTACTGCAGGTATTGGTATTGGTATAGATCGGCTGGCGATGTTGCTCACCAACCAGCCTTCCATTCAGGATGTGCTGTTCTTCCCGCAAATGCGCCCCGAACGCCTCCCGGATTAACGGATAAAAAACCTGGCCGGAGCAGACAATCTGCAAATCTGACCTAGCGACTTATCCCAAATTTCATGGTCTCATCCACACTCTTCTCCTAACCACTACTACCGGTGCCGGCCGAACTACCACCACAGGCGGAGGAGGCACTACTACCACACGGGGAGGTCTTACCACCACCACTGGTACTGGAGGCGGAGGGGGAGGCAAAGGGGCACCGATCTGGACCCCTATGGCTACACGAACCTGACCATAAGCATGATGGGCAGCCACCAGCATACCCGTACAGATCCAGATCATACACAAACTTCTCCAAACCAATTTCATAGGAATTAATTTTTTTGTTTGACTGGGATGCGAATGGAAAGTTTAACCCCCAGAGAAACGGGAGTTGCATTTTTCATGAATTCAGTCTATTTTTCTTTTCAAAAAATACCGAATTATGAAAAACATCATTCCCAACCGTGTAGCCATGATTGTCTTTGCCATTCCGTTTCTGTACATCGGCATCAATCATTTGCTTTATTTTTCTTCCATGGGATCTATGTCGCCCATTCCACCGGGTAAATTCTGGATTATTTTCACGGGCATTGCCCAGATTCTGGCAGGGATTTCTTTTATCATCAATGTGAAATCAAAACTGGCCGGTTATCTGCTGGCTTTATATCTGTTGCTGATTGTATTGCTGGTAAGACTGCCGATGGGATTTCACGATCCCAACCAGAACCTGATGTTTGTAAAAGACCTGGGGTTACTGGCCGGTAGTATTTTGCTGGCCAACCAGGGTAAGTAATCTATTCCTGTTGGAGCTGTTCAGGAATGCTTCTCCTCTGCAGGAGAAGAAACTTCTTCAACTTTTGCAGAGGTAGTTGTTTCCTGTACAATTTTTTGCAACACCTGCAAAAGCTGATCGGGCGGTACAACACCCGAATGACGCCAGAGGGGTTGGCCTTTGTGAAATACCATCAACGTTGGTACGCCTGAAATCTGATATACACTCGCTACCAACGGATTGCGATCTACATCCACCTGATAAAACAATACCTGATCACCGATTTTGTGCTTGACTTCTTCCAGAATAGGTTCCATCATTTTACAAGGCATACACCAGGTGGCAAAAAAATCAACCAGCACGGGTTTTTCACTTCTGATGATTTCTGAGAAAGTAGGCGCATGATTCTCCATTTCCTTTAGTTTTTAAAGGTTTAACCATGATTTATATCTCCGGTCAATTTCACTGCTTTACCTTGCAGGTACTGATGCCCAATATTCGATACAGAGGGCAAAAGTTTACCAGAGCTGTTATAAACAACACAATACCTATGATCAACAGAATGACGCCCCAGGTACCTGTTACCGTATGATTAAAGTACAAAATACCCAGTACGATAGCCACGATAAAGCGGATAATCCGGTCGGCTGTACTGATGTTGCGTTTCATAGTTTTATATTTTTAACAAAATAAAACCAGAATATCCGACAACTCAGTAACCAGGGTTACACAATGACAATCACGGAGATGTTTTCATCACCACTATCCGGTTTCGACCCAGTTGCACCACACCCTCATTTTCGAGCTGCTTCAGCAGGCGCGAAACAACCACCCGATCAGTACCTAATTCATCGGCCAGCTGCTGGTGGGTAATTTGCAGCTGGGGAGAACCATTTAGCAATACTTTTTTGTGAAGCAAAGAAAGCAGGCGTTCATCCATGCGCTTGAAAGCTACGGCCTCCAACACACTGAGCACTTCTTCAAAGCGACGATGATACAAGCGAAACATAAATTCTATGAAACCATATTCTTCACGAATCAACCGACGAACTTCATCAATAGGAATCAGCAACACATCCGCATCTTCTTCCACCACGGCCTTGATCTTGCTTTTTTCTTCATGCAAACCTCCTAGAAACGACATCACGCAACTTTCTCCAGGCTGAATATAGTAGAGCAGAATTTCTCTGCCTTCGTCGTTCTGCTTCAGCACCTTCACCACACCGGAAAGCACCACCGGCACACTCCTGATATAACTTCCATCCTGCAGCAATACCGTCCCCGCAGGAAATGTACGTATATCTCCTGCTTCCATCCATTTTTCAAATAAATCATCTTTCATATTTCGCAATTCTCAACTGATCCGGGTGAAGTTAAACCAGATTCAGGACATATAGAGCGGAAATATGAATAAAGCCAGTCATGCCAGATGTTGCCGGAAAAAAGCCTTCACCAGTTCCCAAGCTTCTGCAGCCGAAACGGGATGATAGCTTGCACGTGCATCGCAGAAAAATCCATGATCGGCTTTGGAAAACACCACATTCACGTAATCTTTCTGATGCTGATCCAGCGCTGCAGTGATGGCCTGTATTTTATCGGCCGTAATATGTTTATCCTGCCCGCCCCAGCACATCAGCAACGGTGCCTGCACCTGTGCAGCTCTGCTGAGCAGTTGTTCAGCAATTCCTCCTCCGTAAAAGCAGGCTGCAGCACGCAAAGGAAGCACAGATGCTGCGAGGAAGGATACCCTGCCCCCCAGGCAAAAGCCGATAGATGCCAGCTGATCGGGCTTGCATGCCGGATGGGCCGACAAGGCTGCTGCAGTAGCCCGAATATCAGCTTCCAGCCCCTCCAGCGTAAGTGCCTGTATATGCTCGCGGGCTGCAGAAAAATCGGTATAGCTGCACACAAACCCCGGGCCGGTGCGATGATAAAGCTCGGGAGCCATCACCACGTAGCCTTCGGCAGCTATGCGCCTGGCTACATCACGGATATGATCGTTTACACCAAAAGCTTCCTGAAACAACATCACACCAGGCAATTGCTTTTCGGTACTGTTTTCCGGATAGGCTTCGTATACATCCATCCGGGTGCCATCGGCAACTGAAACGGAAATCATCCGATGCAAGATTCTGCTCATAGGTTTAATTTTTATGTGAGTGAAACCATGGATGAGATTTTTGCCGGATTGCCTTCCTGCCGGGCAGGCTGGTTTGTCCTGGAGAAGCAGGCTTTTCAGACCTGCTTGTAGAAAGGGAAGGGTGGTTTGAAGGCAACGAAATGGGTGGTTGTTCATTTTCTGAAATATTCTTTCCTCCGGCCAGCACATGCACAGGCCTATGCCTGAGCCACAGGGAAGCCAGCAGGCAAAATCCACCCATCAGTCCCACAGCCCAGGAAGCGCTGAGTTCATCGCCAATCACACCGGCCACCAGGCTGCCAAAGGGCATGGTGCCCTGCAGGGACATGGTGTAAAAACTCATGACCCGCCCTCGCTTATCGTCTTCTGTGAAAATCTGCAGCAAAGTATTAGTAGTGGCTGTATGCAACATCTGGGCAAAGCCGGTTACGGCCATGCAAGCCAGTGAAAGCCACAACACATGGGATATGGCAAAAACCATCATCCCCGCCGCAAGGGTAATTCCCGTGAGTGATACAATGCGCAGCATGGTCTGCAGCGTTTTGCGATTGGTTAAATACAGCGCACCTGTCATAGCTCCCACACCTGAAGCACTCATCAACAAACCAAAAGTTCCTGCACCTCCGTGTAATACCTGTTTGGCAAATACCGGTGCCAGCGTGCGCAGGCTGGCATTTACAAAACTCACGATGGCCAGCAACCCCAGTAACCTTGCCATTTGCTCATGATGAAATACATAATGCACGCCTTCCTTCAGCTGGGAAACGATATGTGTATCCTCTCCTGATTTGCGGGAGTAATCAAACGAAATGCGCATCAGCATGACGCAAATTACCACCACTGCGTAGCTAAGGGCATTGATGAAAAAACACCATCCTTCTCCTATGGTGGCAATGAGCACCCCGGCAACAGATGGACCCATAAGCCGGGAAAGATTGAAGACTGTAGAATTCAAAGCAATGGCATTAACCAACGCCGTTTTGTCGCGGTTAACCATTTCCACCACGAACGATTGCCTGACAGGCACTTCAAATGCATTGACAGTACCCAAAAACAGACTCAGGCCGATGAGATGCCAGACATTTACCAGCTTCATAAACGTCAGGATGCCGAGCAAAAAAGCCTGCAGCATGGCCAGCGATTCAATGCGGGCCAGCGCCTTTTGCTTGTTCCATCTGTCGGCAAATACGCCTGCAAAAGGGGCAATGATGAAAATGGGGATTTGTTCACAGAACCCGATAATACCCAACCAGCCGGCCGAGTGTGTGAGCTGGTAAGCCAGCCACATCATGGCAATGCGCTGAATCCAGGTACCTATGAGCGATAACGATTGCCCGATAATAAACAGCCGGTAATTGCGATAACGCAAGGCGTGCTGTCCATGCCAATACCACTTCAATCTCACTGCTATATCATGCACCAAATTCATCTTTTTGCAGTTTCAATGGCTTAAGGCAGCCATCATGCAGCACTTCTTATGCAGGTATGGTGAGTACCGGCACTGTGCTGCGAAACAATACAGCCCGCGTATGCTTCATTTTCAACAAACTTCCTGGCCAGCGCTGCTGCTGAGGAATGAGCAATATCATATCTGCTTGCTGATCCCGCACAAAATCTTTGATACCACTCACCACATGACGCGAAGAGATGCGATGAAAACTCACCTGCAGGCCGGAAAAATATTCCTGCAGAAACCTCTGCTGTGTTTCCATCTGAGCGTTCTCTTCCTTTTTGGGGTGTCCTACATGCATGACAAGCAATTCCACACCCAGAAGCTGTACAACTTTACGAATACGCGCAAAGGCATGAAAATGCGGATGGGCTTCCGGAGAAGATAATCCTTCACCCCCTGGCTGACCAGCAGAAAAATCATAGGCAAATACGATTTTCCGGATATTGCGTTCGCCTGGAAATTCAGCTCTGGGAGGCACTGTGATTACCGGATAGCCGGCATGCTGGGCAATCTCAACCGTATGGCTGCCCATAAAAATATTGCCCATACCTGCACCGGTGAGCCCGATCACCACAAAGTCAACCTGGTTGTGATGGCACAACCTGCGGATATGTTCCAGCAACCCTTCATTGGTGGCTACACATTCAATATGCAAATGCCGGTCAACTTCTTCCTTCAGCTCATTTTTCCGTTCCTCCAGCCTTTCACGGATATAGGTTTTCATGGTGTCAAAATGAAGCATGTTCAGTTCATATTCTGAAATGGCCGAAGGAGCTTCAAATACATGCAACAAAATCAACCTGCCATCATTATGAAACTGATGCGCTATCAGCTTTGCTGCATAGGTAGTGGCATGTCGGGCATTGAGCGAAAAATCCGTTGGAGCCAGTATTGTTACCATATTACCATGAATACATGCGATGATCTTAGTTCAATATACTGATCTTCTCTGGTTTCTGCAAATGGGTTTAATGTGCACCAGCAGGCAGCATACCACCTCCGCGATTGAATTTCTGCAAATACAGCAAAGGAATCATCACCAGGAAAAAAATGCCTACTACCCAGAAAATATCAGCATATGACAGCAAGGCTGTTTGCTGCATCAGCTGACCATCTATAGCCTGATAAGCCATATGGCTTGCTGTCTGGGCATCATAGCCTCTGACCTGAAATCCATGCATCAGCATGCCATAGCGTTCGGTAAAGGAATTGTTGTAGGGGTTCACGTTTTCAATTAGCCTGTTTCGGTGAAAGGCTATTCTACGACTTAGAAAGGTGGTAATAAGCGCAATACCGAACGATCCACCCAACTGACGAGCCATGTTGTTCAACCCTGTTCCCTGGCCAATATCCTTACCCCGCAATTCCTGCACAGCCAATGTGGTAATAGGTACAAACAACAAACTCATACCAATTCCTCGAATGATCAAAGGCCAGAAGAAATCAGCAGTACCGGAAACCCGTGTGGTATAGTGCACCATTTGCATACAGAAAATAAAAAAGATCAGGAATCCGGCCGAAGCCATTACCTGTGCCGGAAATCCCTTTCTTAGCATGGTTCCCACCCACGGCATCATGAAAATCGTAGCCAGTCCGCCTGGCAAAAGCAACAAACCGGTTTGTTCAGCCGTAAATCCTAAAATATTCTGACACAGCACCGGAAACACAAATACCGATCCATACAGCCCCAAACCCAGAATGAAAGAAGTGAACATTCCAATCGTAAAACTGCGATAACGCAATATTCGGAAATCTATCACCGGATCAGCAGCTTGTATTTCACGCCAGATAAAGAGAATACCGCTAACTACTGAAATAAACGTAAGCACAACAATAAATGTGGAAGCAAACCAGTCTTCTCTCTCTCCTTTTTCCAACACGGTTTGCAGACATCCTACGGATATAGCCAGCAACACAATGCCCCACCAATCTACCGGCTTGTTTTTACCTCTTGCAGCTGTAGGCCGAATAAACGTTACCACCAGAAAGGTGGCCAGAGCTCCCACTGGAATGTTCACATAAAAAATCCAGGGCCATGAAAAATGATCATTGATATAACCACCGATGGTTGGACCTACCGTGGGACCCACCACAGCACCCAGCCCAAACAAAGCCGTGGCGAGCCCGATTTCTTCCGGAGGCCAGGCTTCCAGCAGAATGGCCTGAGCCGTAGATAGCAAACCGCCTCCTGCCAAACCCTGAATGATGCGGAAAACAATCAGTTCATTCAAGCTCGTGGCATGTCCGCAGAAAAACGATGCAAGAGTGAATACGACAATAGAAAACAAAAAATAATTCTTTCGTCCGAAACGCTCGCCCAGCCAGCCTGACATGGGCAGAATCACCACATTCGATATGGCATAGGCCGTTACTACCCAGCCTACTTCATCGAGTGTAGCACCCAGGTTGCCCATGATGTCGGGCAATGATACATTCACAATGGTGGTATCAATCAGCTCCAACAAGGAAGCCATGATCACCGTAATTGTTACAATCCATTTGCGAATTCCCTTTTCTGCCATACTTTTTTCATTTTTTTATTCCATAACCAAATGGCCTCCTTCGGCCGTCTGCCCACGATTGAATTTCTGAAAATACAACAGTGGAATAATGCACAGAAAGAATACACCTACGATCCAGAACACATCAGCATAGGTCAGCAGTGAAGCCTGTTTCATCAGCATTCCATCCATGGCCTGATAGGCCATTTGTTTGGCCTGCAGAAAATCATATCCTCTGCTCATAAATCCATGCCACAACATGTTGAATCTTTCTGTGAAATTGGGGTTATAGGGGTTGATATGATTGATAAGCACATCCCTGTGATAGGCCAGCCGCCGGTCCACAAAAGTGGTAATCAGGGCAATCCCAAATGAGCCACCCAGTTGCCTGCCCATATTGTTCAAACCAGTTCCCTGCCCAATGTCTTTACCCCGCAGATCCTGCACAGCCAGGGTAGTAATAGGTACGAACAACATACCCATGCCCAATCCGCGAATGATAAGCGGCCAGAAAAAATCTTCATTGCCCACCTGCGCGGTGGTACGTTTTTGCATCATCATACAAAAAATGAAAAACACAATCATACCTACGGTGGAAATAAACTGCGCAGGAACGCGATTCTTGAGCATGCTGCCAACAGCCGGCATCATGAAAATAGTGGCAATACCACCCGGTAAAAGCAAAAGACCGGTTTGTTCTGCTGTGAATCCCAGTATGTTCTGGCAAAGAATAGGAAACACAAACACAGATCCATACAAGCCCAATCCATAGATGAACGACGTGAGCATACCCAGGCTGAAACTGCGAAAACGGAAGATCTTCAGATCTACAATTGGCTCACGGGCAACCATTTCCCGCCAGATAAAAGCCACTGTGCCAACTATGGCCAGGAAAGTCAATATCTGAATGTAGGTAGTAGCAAACCAGTCTTCACGTTCACCTTTCTCCAGCACAATCTGCAGGCTGCCCACCGCTATCGACAGAAAGGCAATACCCCACCAGTCAATGGGGCGGCCCTTGCCAGTAGCCGGCGTACGGCGAACAAATGTTACTGATAAAAAGGTGGCCACGGTACCCACCGGAATGTTCACATAAAAAATCCAGGGCCATGAAAAATGATCGGTGATATACCCTCCCAGGGTAGGCCCGATGGTAGGAGCCACTACTGCACCCAAGCCAAAAATAGCCGTCGCCAGCCCTACTTCTTCGGGAGGCCAGGATTCCAGCAAAATAGCCTGCGCCACGGCCATAATTCCCCCGCCAGCAAAGCCTTGTATAATTCTGAACACAATCAGTTCGTTTAACGAATGTGCATGACCACAGAAGAAAGAAGCTAAAGTGAAAACAATGATGGACGCTGTGAAATAGTTTTTTCTCCCGAAACGCTCGCCCAGCCAGCCCGACATGGGCAACACAATCACATTGGCTACTGCATAGGCAGTCACTACCCAGCCCACATCATCCAGGGTAGCTCCCAGGTTACCCATAATTTGCGGCAGGGACACATTCACGATGGTGGAGTCAATGAGCTGCAACATCGCTGCCGAAATCACCGTAATGGTGATGATGATTTTTCTGAATCCTCGCTCTGGCATTTCATGTCAATTTTAAATCTACCCTTCTGCAGAGGAGGCCTGCCAGACTGCCACTTACCTGTCCTGCATACAGCTATGGTTTGATATGCACCCGCACAAACACACTCAAGCCGGGCCGCAGGCGCCTGCGCCATTCATCATTCAATTTTGTAAATGCAATCCTCACCGGTACACGTTGCACAACCTTCACAAAATTGCCTGTAGCGTTATCAGGCGGCAACAAGGAAAACTTCGCACCCGTGGCCCCGGAAAAACTTTCTACCACGCCTTCAAAAGTGGTATCAGGATAGGCATCCACATCAATATCCACTTTTTGGCCTACATGAATATCGCCAATCTGGGTTTCCTTGAAATTAGCCGTCACATAAATGCTGGAATCCATCACGATGGAAAACAGCGTTTGTCCAGCCTGTACCAGCTGTCCGGGTTGAATATTGCGTTTGGAAACAATGCCTGATACAGGTGCTGTGATAACGGTATAGGATAACTGCAGTTTGGCAAAATCAACCTCTGCACGCTGAATATCGATATTGGAAGCTGTAGCTTTTACCTGTTGTTGTGTAGTGCTTACTTGTTCATGCAAAGCAGCCACTTGTTTCTGGGCCGCTTCCAGCTCAGCCTCTGCTGCATCGCGTTGTGCCTTCACAGCATCAAACTGAGCCTGGGTGATGGCATGATCATGCAACAGATTCAAGTAACGATTATAATCCTGCTGTGCTTTCCACAGTTGTACCTTTGCTGCAGCCACACGTGCTTCGGCAGGTTGTACATTGGCTGCAACACTTTGTACATTTGACCGGGAAACATTCACATTTGCCATAGCGGCTTTTAACGCAGCCTCGGCCTGTTCCAGCTTTACCCGGTAATCCCTGTCATCGAGAATGACAAGCGTATCGCCGGCATGCACAAACTGGTTATCTGTAAACAAAATGTCTTTTACATAACCGCTTACACGGGCAACGACAGGACTGATATCGCCATCAATCTGGGCATCATCAGTAGTCTGATAATGCTGATAATAGATGTACTCCCGAATGCCAAAAACAGCGCCTCCTATCAATACAATTCCCAGAATAACAGGCATGATGAGTTTACCAATCGATCGCTTTCCTGTTCTTTTTTCCATAGGTGATGTACAATTTTACGTCGAATAAATATGTTTATATAGTTTCTGTTATTGTGATAATGTGCCTGTGGATGCCAGCAGCTGATAATAGGCCAGCACGGCATCTACCTGCGCCAGTTGCAAATCAATCCTTGCTTTAAACAGCAATGTTTCTGCATCAATGCGATCTGTGGTGCTGGCCAGCTGATTACGATATTTTGATTCCATCATCCGGTCATTCTCTTCAGCCTGCGCCAATGCTACCTGTAACACTTTGATGCGTTGCATAGCCAGCTGATAATTCCGGTATTGCTGATAGATTTCCTCTTTGATCTGATCAGTCAGCAACGATTGCTGCAACTCGGTTTCTGTTTTTTGTACCTGTGCTTCAGCAATGCGATGTGGTGCCGTGTACAGGCTGCTGATATTCCATCCCAGTGTAAGCCCTACGGTTACCGGAGCCAGATAGGTATTTTTTGGCGGAAAGAAATCATTGTTCGGATTGATGTAGTATCCGCTCACACCCGCTCCCAGCGTAGGCAGCCGGCTGTCTTTTTCTTTTCTGATCTGCAAATCGTTCAGCTGCAAGCGATATTGAAATGCCTGCAGATCTTTGCGGTTCTGCAAAGCCATTTGCAGATAGGTTTCCATAGGTTGCAAAGAAAATGCCTCAGGTAAGCTATCCGGCATAATTTCCGTTGTATCTGGCAATCCCAACAAAATATTTAGATTGTAATTCACAATCTTACGGTTGTTTTCAAGATCCAATGCTGTAAGCTGCGCATCGGAAAGCTGCAGCTGAAAACGAAGTACATCGTTTTGTGTGGCCAACCCTTGCTCTTCAAAATGCCGCGTTTCAATCAATCGTTGCTGCACATCTTCAATATTTTGTGCCACTACTTTCTGATTGCCTATGATTTTCAGCAAACTTCCATAGGTTTGAATGACTGCATTTGTAATCTGATTGCGATAGTTGGAAGTATCCAGCGATGCTATTTTTTCCAGAATTTCGGCTGATTGCCTGGCATATCGCAATTGATTACCTGCAAAAATCGGCTCTTGAATGGATAAAGTACCTAGATAGAGACGTGATTTACTTGGCAGATGCAGCGTATCCCGGCCGAAGACAAGCTGTTTGGTAGGAATGAAAGCTTCACTCACACCATAACTGATTTTTGCAGAGGGCAACATGGCATCTTTTGCCTGCTCATACTGCAACAAAGCCTGTTGCACCCTGGCACGGGAAATCTTTAACTGTTTGCTGTTATGCAGTCCCAGCTCAATGGCCTGCTGCAGTGAAAGATGAAGCGTATCTTGTGCCGATGCTGTAAAGCCCAGATACATAAACAATACAACAGTAATCCAAACTGCTTTCCATTCAATGAATCGTATTCTTTTGCTATACATATGTTCCACTTCTTTCTGAATCTGATAAAATCAAATTTTATTTTGCACCTGCAATCGGTTATATTATTCCATCTCACAGGTCAGATAAGTAAGAATAAGTTTTTTTAGATGTTTTTTGACCCTGCTTTTTATTCGCATGCTGTATTCATCAAAACTGATTTCCGGAATATGCATAAGCTGGCAATAAAAAGATTTGGAAAGAGTTACCTGCGAAATAGTACCTACGATGGTAGCTACTGTAAGTTCAATATCTACTTTCCTGAATATCTTTTTCCGCTGGCCTTCTTCGATGATTTTTTTGATGATTTCCAGATTTTGTTTTTTGATCTCAATCATCTGATCTTTAATCTTTTTTTCAGAAATCATCGAAAGCTGCCGGCTCATGATATTGTGAAACCTGTGATGCGTAAGAATACGGTCCACATACAGGTCGATGACTTTTTCAATTTTATGAACAGGATGATCGTCTGGGTTTTTCTTCAATGCATCCAGCAAATCACTTGTATATCCTGCACGATATTGGATAAGGGCTTCCAGAAGCTTTTCCTTGGAACCGAAATAATATGATATCATGGCGATATTTACACCGGCTCTGTTGGCAATATCGCGCACAGATGTGCCCTCATAACCTTTTTCGGCAAACAGTTCTTCAGCAGCTTCCAGGATTTTTTCTTTCTTCATCTGCAACGCTTATCCTACAAAGCGCCGCAAAGTTAAACGAACGTTTGATTTAAACAAATGTTTGTTTGTAGGAATTACAAAAAATTAACAATAACACCCTTGATGCATGTTTTTAACAAACGTTCTGAGATTTATCCAGGAATACGGGTAATGTATTTTTCCATTTCTTTGATTTGCTTCACTAGCTCGGGGGTGGTGGGTTTCAGATCCTTGGCTTTTTTAAAATACATTTTCACAGCTTTGAAATCGCGCCGGTTCATGGCAATGGCGCTTAATTGCAGATAAGCAGCAGCCGTATTTTCCTTATCGGGCAAGCCTAGCCTGATGGCTGTCCGCAGGTTGGCATAGGCAGTCTTCAGATCACCTTTCTGATAGGCAATAGCCCCTAACTGAAAATAAGATACTCCTTCATATTCCTTCATGGTCTTGCTCTTCGTCTCCAGGCTTTTTTTAATGTTTTCTTCTGCGCTGGATAAATCCTGATTGACCATGTCCAGATTGGAACGAATCAGGTAATAAGCCTGGCGCAGGGGTTTAAACAATAAACGCGGAAAGCGAATGGTATTGAGCAGCCGGCGTGCTTCCTCAAATTCACCAGCCTCTACAGCTTCCTGAATCAGCCGCATGGGACCTACCATAAAATGTCCGACCAGCAAAATCAAACCCAGCAAATAGATGATCCACGCAATGAGAATACCGCTGCTGATGTTTACCCACACACCAATGGCTATTACCACGATGGCAACATACAAACGATACAGGATAAGAAATCTCCAGATTTTTTTCATGAAATGTTCTTTATTTTCCTGAAATAGGCTGACAAATTTACGATTTCCATGCCCATAGAAATCAGCCGGAAAACCTGGATATTTGAAATGCAAAATCAGATACAGATGCTTCATATCAAAGACATCGTTACTATTACATTCACTTTGTTTGCTGTGATTGATATATTGGGTTCCATTCCGGTATTGATTGCATTGAAAGAAAAATTGGGCCGCATCCAGCCCGTGCGGGCCACTCTGGCTTCTGGGCTGCTGATGATTTTATTTCTGCTGGTAGGTGAACCTTTTCTGGCACTGATGGGTGTAGACATTCATTCCTTTGCTGTGGCCGGTTCGGTGGTGATTTTTATTTTAGGACTGGAAATGGTGTTGGGCGTGGAGTTTTTCAAAAGTGAAAAAAGTACGCAAGCCGGTGAGCTGGTGCCCATTGCCTTCCCACTGATTGCGGGTTCGGGCACATTGACCACCATCATGTCGTTGAAAGCCAATTTCAATTTTTATGATATCCTGGTTGGTATTTTAATTAACCTGATTGTGATTTATGTCGTACTGCGCTCTTTGCATTATATCGAGCGTATGCTGGGTGAAGCTGGTCTGCTGGTTGTCCGGAAATTTTTTGGTGTGATCCTGATTGCCATTGCGGTAAAAATATTCAAAACCAATCTGGGCATCTGATCTGCAGAGTAGGGAAGAATTGCTAATTTTGCCGGACTGGCCCCGTAGTACAATGGATAGTACATGAGTCTCCGGAACTCAGGATCCGCGTTCGATTCGCGGCGGGGTCACTGAAGGTCATCCTTTTTGCGGCATTTCTGCTGTGCATCCACCACTGCAATCGTCACCATATTGACAATCTGCCTGACTGTGCTACCCAGTTGCAATACGTGCACAGGTTTTTTCATACCCAACAGGATCGGGCCAATAGCTTCAAATCCTGCCACACCCATCAACAGATGATAGGCAATATTGCCGGCTGCCAGGTTCGGGAAAATCAGGGTATTCACATCGCCTTTCAGCAAATCGGTAAACGGATAATTGTCGCGCAGCACTTCTTTATTGAATGCCAGGCTGGCCTGGATTTCTCCATCTACCAGCAGATCGGGAGCTTTTTGTTTAACGATTTGCACGGCATCGCGCACCAGAATGGCTTCTGGTGTGTCGCTGGTGCCAAAGTTGGAATACGAAAGCATAGCCACTACCGGTCTGATGCCAAACTGCTCCACTTCACGGGCCACCAGCAACGTGATGTCGGCTAGTTCTTCCGAAGTTGGATTCAGGTTGATGGTGGTATCGGCCAGAAACAGCGGTCCTTTGCGGGTAAGGATAATGTACATGCCGGCCACCCGCTTCACGCCGGGCTCTGTGCCGATGATTTGCAAAGCCGGGCGGATGGTATCCGGATAATTGCGCAACAAGCCGGAAATAAAAGCATCAGCTTCGCCAGTTTCTACCATCATGCAGCCAAAGGGAGTTCGGGAACGCATGGCCTTACGGGCTTCATACAAATTCACCCCGCGTCGTTTTCGCTTATCAAAATAAATTTCTCCGAAACGAAAACGTTTTTCCTCCATCTCGTCGGCCTGCGGATCAATAATGGGTACGCCCGGCAATTCAATGCCATTTTCCTGCATGAGCCTCTCGATTTTGCGTTTGTCACCCAGCAGAATAGGATGAGCAATTTTTTCCTCCAGCACAATTCGGGCAGCCTTGAGGATTTTGACATTGTCTGCATCTGCAAAAACCACTTTGCGGGGGTCCTTGCGCGCCTGTGCCCCCAGCGAACGAATGAGCTGGTTATCCAGCCCCAGCCTGTTGTTGAGCTCCACACGATAAACCTCCCAATCGGTAATTTGTTTCTGCGCCACGCCGCTTTCCATGGCTGCTCTGGCCACTGCTGGGGCTACCGTCGTAATAAGCCGGGGATCGAAAGGTTTGGGGATAATGTAGTGCCGGCCAAACGAAAGCGTCTTTTCCCGGTAGGCAATATTCACAATATCGGGCACCGGCTGGCGGGCCAGTTCTGCCAATGCATGCACGGCAGCCAGCTTCATGGCTTCATTGATCTGGGTAGCACGCACGTCTAGGGCGCCCCGAAAGATATAGGGAAAGCCCAATACATTGTTGACCTGATTGGGATAATCCGAACGCCCGGTGGCTATAATGATATCGGGACGAACCCGGATAGCGGTTTCATAATCAATTTCGGGTTCGGGGTTGGCAAGGGCAAATACGATCGGATCTTTAGCCATCGCGGTCAACATATCGGCTGTGAGCACATTGCCCACACTTAATCCCAGAAAAACATCGGCACCTACCAGCGCTTCGGCCATGGTTTTAACCGGCAGATTCGTGGCAAAAGCCCGGCGGATCTCATCCAGATCGGTACGATCAGTGCTGAGCACACCCTCTTTATCAAACATGATGATATGCTCTTTTTTGGCTCCCAAAGCCAGATATAATTTGGCGCAGGCAATAGCTGCTGCACCAGCTCCGCATACCACAATTTTTACCTGATCTATTTGCTTACCTACCAGCATTAAGGCATTGATAAGTGCGGCACCTGATATGATAGCCGTGCCGTGCTGATCATCGTGCATGACGGGAATATGCATTTCCCGACGCAGGCGTTCTTCAATGTAAAAACACTCCGGGCTTTTGATATCCTCCAGGTTGATGCCGCCAAATGTGGGTTCCAGGGCCTTTACTACCTGTACAAATTCATCCACATTTCTGGCATTCACTTCCAGATCAAACACATCAATGTCGGCAAACATTTTAAACAGCACGCTTTTCCCTTCCATCACGGGTTTGCTGGCTTCAGGACCTATATCGCCCAAACCTAGCACGGCTGTACCATTGGTGATAACAGCCACCAGATTCCCTTTGGCGGTATACTGGTAAACGGCTTCCCGGTTCCGATGAATTTCCATGCAGGGCTGGGCAACTCCAGGAGTATAGGCCAATGAAAGATCACGCTGGGATTTGGTTTCCTTGGTGGGGACCACCTCAATTTTTCCGGGACGGTCTTTGGCATGGTATTGCAAAGCATCTTGCCGAGTAGTGTCGTTCATAATTCAACAGGCTTAGGTCATGCAAGTTAACAAACCTCGTGCAGAAGCCCCCCTGCAAATGGGGATTGCTTATCTTTACACCAAACAAAATGGCATGATTCAACGCATTCAGACCGTTTACCTGCTGCTATCAGGCCTTTGTGCTGTGCTGAGCTGGAAGATTCCCTTTGGGAAAGTAGAACTGCTCAATCAGCCTGTGAAAGTATATGTAGCCAACGATAGCTTTCCGCTGACATTGTTGATGATCCTGGCCATTCTCCTTGCAATTATTGCGATTTTTCTTTTCAAAAAACGCCGCCTGCAGCTACGCCTTAGCTGGCTGGGATTTCTGGTTGGAGCTGTTACCTTGTTCCTGGAATATTCCATCGTGCACGGTTTTCAGACACAAGCCGCCCCGGTGCAACGGGCTTATTACTGGATAGGTATTGCGCTGCCCGTATTGATGATGTTGTTTTTCCTGCTGGCTGCCCTGGGTATCCACAAGGACGAAAAACTGGTACGCTCGCTCGACCGGCTCAGGTGAACCCTACAGGTGCAATACCGGAAAGGCATACGCGGGTGTTTTCCATTCTTGTATCCACAAATAGTAGAATCCGGCGGGCATCGCCTGAAGCGGAATTTCCAGCCGGCTCTCTCCTGCATGCAATTGTCCGCTCCAAACCATTCTCCCCGCGAGGTCAAGCAACCGACATTCGATCCTGTTTTCCGCAGGCATATTCCATTCCACATACAACCAGCCGCCGGCGGGGTTAGGATAGATGCGTTTCAGATATTGGGCACGAAATATCACCCGCACGACAGGGCTGTATGCGAATCGTCCATCCAGATCAACCATCTGCAGCCGGTAAAATAAATTCTTGGCCGCTTCAGGGTAATCAGTAAAATCATACGATCGGGGTAAATCGCTGTGCCCCGCTGCTGGTATTTGCGCAATCGCCTGAAAATGGAAACCATCGTTGCTTCGTTCTACCACAAAATGAGAAGTATTTTGCTCGCTGTCTGTAGTCCAATGCAGGGCAACTGCTGATTTGATCACCTCTGCCGTAAATGAAACCAGCCGCAACGGCATGTTTTCTTCATGTGCTTCCACTACCAGGTTGTCAATCCCAATGCGGGGGCGCGATCCCGTACTTCCTCCCGGACTATTGAAACTGTAAAAACGAAAAATGACGATATGATCGGCCAGGCTATCGGGCAAAACAGTTGAAATACGGACGGTGGTATCCTGATAATTGATGGCTTCAAACTGCAAATCCGGAATCAAATGAAACGTCTGCGTATCGGTGCTGTAATACACCTGCAACATGGCACGCCTGTTGGAACCCGGATTTCCGTTATGTATAGCAGAAACATCCAGCGCCAACCTTCCTGGTAGGATATGAGCAAAATCTACCCAGAAATCTATAGCCAATGCAGCGGAATTATCTTGACTGCCCGAGGTAAGCAGTTCCAGATAAGTCTCGGATGTGGTTGATGGACTTTTATGCACACCCGGAGTTAAATAAGGTTTAGCGAAGGTATCCGTTGATATGGTAGTAGTGACTCCGTCGGGGATAGTGCCACCGGCATGTATGCCTACGGGCGACCAGTGTTCGGCACCGGCTCCCGAGGTAAAACCATCCTGCCAGCTGCGTAAGCTGTCAAAATCTTCTTCAAACCGTAAATTCGGCTGATTCACCAGTTTTACTGGAATCTGGCTCCAGGCAAAGAATGAGGGATACACACTCATTCCCGCATACAATAGGGCTGTCCAGGTTTTCATGTTCAAAGGGTATTTATGATCCGTTCAAGGTTGCCGGAAATATTTGCAACACCTGATCCCAACTGCACAGCAGGGTGATTTTTCGGGAGGATAGGTAAAACTGGAAAGAGTTTACCGCGAAGAATCCGTTTCAATCACGATGGAAGAAAATTAAAACAGATTCACGAGTTGTGCAAGTAGTTTTTTTCAGGTAATCACATGGATGGGGTGCCCTTCCTGAAAAGCTTTCAGGTTTTCAACGATCTGCATCAGCAATCGCTGCCTTGCTGCACGGGTAGCCCAAGCCTGATGGGGAGTAATGATGCAGTTTCTGGCCCGCAACAATGGGTGATCGGCTGGCGGAGGTTCTGTGGAGAGCACGTCCAGGCCGGCGCCGGCAATTTGTCCTTTGTTCAGGGCTTCGGCCAGATCGTTTTCCTCAATCAGTCCTCCGCGGGCGGTATTGATAAGAAAAGCACCCGGCTTCATCAGCGACAACAGAGCCTTATTCACAAAACCGGCGTTGCTGGCTGTGAGCGGACAATGCAGGGTAACCACGTCGGCCTGCCGAAAACAGGTTTGCACATCTACAAATTCCACCCCATCCATCTGATCACGCTCCGGATGGGTATGCACGGCCAGCACACGCATGCCCATAGCCAGACCAATCCTTGCCACAGCCTGACCTATCCGGCCCAAGCCTACAATGCCCAGCGTGAGCCCATGTAATTCAATCAATGGCGTCAATTGATAGCTAAAGTCCGCACAGGCCGTCCAACCGCCTTCATGCACACTCTGGTTGTGCAGCCCTACATGCTGGGTGAGCTCCAGCAGCAGGGCAAATGTATGCTGAGCTACGGAAAACGTACTGTAATCGGGCACATGGGTAACCACAATACCTTTTTTTCTGGCTGCAGCAATATCTACCACATTGTAACCTGTAGCCATCACGCCGATATATTGCAGGGAAGGAGCCCGTTGGATGACATCGCCCGGTATTACCACTTTATTGGTAAGGATGGCATCGGCATGTGCTACGCGATCCCATACCTGATCGGGCCTGGTACGATCGTAAATGTGCACCTCACCCAGATTCAACAGAGGTTCCCAGCTTAAATCACCCGGATTCAGGGTGTATCCATCCAATAGGGCTATACGCATGTGAAATAATCATTTTGGATAAAAAAGAAAACAAACAGATCACTCATTGAAAAAGCCCGGAAATTTGTCTTTAAATCAGGACAAAAATTGAAAATTGTCCGGGATTGTTCAAAAATTTGTGTTTATTCATCTAAAAAACCTGCTACCATGTTCAAATTTTCTGTTTCCCGCTTGCTTTGCCTGAGTTGGATATGCTTCTCAGCTCTGTGTTTTTCTGCACGTGCCCAGATTTCCCGGGCTTCTTCCGTAACCCCCAACGGGCTGGCTCCCACGCCTCCCATGGGCTGGAACAGCTGGAATCATTTCGGGTGTAATATCGACGAAAACATCATTAAGGAAATGGCTGATGCCATGGTTTCCAGTGGTATGAAAGATGCGGGATATGCATACATCAATATTGATGATTGCTGGATGGATACCGTGCGTGATGCCCAGGGCAGGCTGCAGGCCGATCCGAAGCGTTTTCCGCATGGCATCAAATGGCTGGCCGATTATGTGCACAGCAAAGGATTGAAACTGGGCATTTATTCTTCCGCAGGCACCAAAACCTGCGCAGGCTATCCGGCTAGCTTGGATCATGAAGAAATTGATGCAAAAACGTTTGCCAGCTGGGGCGTGGATTATCTGAAATATGACAATTGCTACAATCAAGGACGCCCGCTCATAGAGCGCTACCAGGCTATGCAGCAGGCATTGGCTCATTGTGGACGTCCCATTGTATTTAGCATCTGCGAATGGGGGCTGGAAAACCCCTGGGAATGGGCTCCCCGGCTGGGTAATCTTTGGCGAACGACCGGTGATATCCGCGATAGCTGGGAAAGTGTGATGAGCATTCTCGATCAGCAAGTAGGCCTTGCCAAATATGCAGGACCCGGCCACTGGAACGATCCGGATATGCTGGAAGTGGGCAATGGTGGAATGACCAACACCGAATACCGGGCCCATTTCAGCCTGTGGTGTATCCTGGCTGCCCCACTGATTGCAGGCAATGACCTGCGCCACATGAGTCCAGAAACCAAAGAAATCCTCACCAACCGGGATATGATAGCTGTAGACCAGGATCCACTCGGAAAAGAAGGATATAAACTGCAGGATGAGGGTGATGAGGAAATCTGGGTAAAGGAAATGTCTGACGGTAGCCGGGTGGTGCTTTTCCTGAACCGGGGCGAACATACAGCATTTATGACTACTGACGCCCACCAGGCAGGCCTTCCAGATGCACCGCAATACCGACTCAGAGACCTGTGGTCCCATAAGGAATCACACACCGAATCCCTAATCCGTGGCTTTGTACCATCCCACGGTGTGCTGGTATTCCGCGTGTGGCCGGTAAAATCATAATGTCAGCACAATTTCAGAATTCTATTTCAGTAAGATTTGTTTAGTCCTTTTCCTTATTTACCGGCGTAATTTGTACGCCAAAAAAAGGATATGTCTTCTCAGCGAATAGATCTTCCTGCCCTGGCGCCTGAAGCTTATGAAGCAATGAGGGGGCTGGAAGCCTATATCCGCCAAAGCGGGCTCGATCGTAGGTTGTATGAACTGATCAAAATCAGAGCATCCCAAATCAATGGTTGTGTATTTTGTCTGAACATGCATACACGCGAAGCACGCGCCCTCGGCGAAACCGAACAACGCATTTACGCTTTGAATGCCTGGCAGGAAGCTCCTTACTATACCGAAAAGGAAAGAGCAGCACTGGCGCTTACCGAAGCCATTACCCTGGTTGCCGACACCCGCGTTCCCGATGAGGTGTTTGAAGCTGCGCGACAGCATTTTGATGAAAAGGAACTGGCCGCACTCATCATAGGCATTACCACCATCAATGCTTGGAACCGTCTGGCCATCACGGCACGCGTACCCCCGAAAGATTAAATGAAACCCATACAAAGGCTACCTTTGCAACTGCTGAATTATTTCTCTTCATGTACTTCCCTGCTTCCCTGCGCTTACGCCGCTATCTGACACCTTCTTACTTAGCTGTTGCACTGGTGAGTTTCTTCTGGGGTACTACCTATCCGGCTATCCGGGTGGGTGTGGCGCACATGCCTGGATTGATGCTGGCCTCGGTGCGGCAAACGCTTGCTGGAACCTTGTTGGTTTTGTTTTATCTTCTGAAAGGACAGGCCCTACCCCGACCATCGGAAATGGGCAAGCTGCTGATGATGGGACTCCTGCTGCTGGGTATCAGCAATGGACTTTTGAGCTGGGCTGAACAATATCTTCCCAGCGGACTAGCTGCTATTATGGCTGCCACCTGCCCGCTTGCCATTGTATGGTTTAGCATCTGGTTCCTGCCTGGAGCCAGATTTACGGCCGGATTATATCTGGGGATGGTGTTGGGTCTCTGTGGCATTGCCATTATCTTTTCACCGGAAATTTTTCATACCCCCACGCATGGATTTTTGCTAGGAGCGGGGCTCATCCTTTGTTCCGTTGTAAGTTGGTCAGGTGGTACCATTTATGCTGCCCGGCATCCGCTTTCCCTTCCCCTGCTGTATGCAACCGGCTGGCAGATGCTGCTGGGAGGCGTTACTCTGATGCCGATCTGTGCGGTTTCAGGTCAGTATATTCCATTGACACGCGTCCCCTCGGAAGCATGGTGGGCTATCGCCTATCTGATTGTATTTGGCTCCATGATTGGTTATGTGGCGTATGTGTACGCCATTTCCACTCTGCCTCCGGCACAGGTGTCCGTCTATGCCTACATCAATCCACTTGTGGCTGTAGCCATAGGTGCGTGGTGGCTGAAAGAACCGGTGACCTTGCGCACAATCCTGGGCGCAGGAGTTACGCTGGGCGGTGTATATCTGGTTCAGAAAAGTTTCAAACCTGCATCTTCTTCAAAATCTGCCTCCCCTCCTGCAAAGGCCGAAATTCCCGAAGTTCGGACACATCCGTAATTGTAACAGGACTATTCATGAGGCTTATTGTCCACAATAGCCTCTATTTGCTGCAAGATTTCATCCTGCAGCTGATGATAAAACTGAACTGCTTGCATGTTTTCCTCTAGCTGCGAAAGCCTGCTGGCTCCAAGTATTACGGTACTCACATGCGGATTGCGTATACACCACGCAATGGCTAGCACAGCCAGACTCACGCCACAGGCATCAGCCATTTTTTGCAAGGCCTTTACCTTTTCAATATTTTGGGGTATCAGCAATTTTTCTTTTAACCATTCATATCCCGGAAGTCCCAACCGGCTATCGCGGGGAATACCTGCGTTGTATTTCCCGGTGAGCAGGCCCGAGGCCAGCGGGCTCCAGGTGGTGGTTCCCAATCCAATGCTTTCGTACAGGGGTAAAAATTCTTTTTCTACTTTTTCCCGATAAAAAAGGTTATACTGTGGCTGTTCCATAGTGGGGCCTATAAGCCCATAGCGTTCTGCAATCATGTGGGCTTCCATAATTTGAGCCGCACTCCATTCCGAAGTTCCCCAGTAGAGAATCTTGCCTTGCTGAAGCAAATGATTCATGGCCCATACTACTTCTGATACGGGTGTTTGCGGATCGGGGCGATGGCAAAAGTATAAATCCAGATAATCTACCTGCAGGCGCTGCAGGGCTTCATGACAGGCTTCTATGATATGCTTGCGGCTAAGTCCATGCTGGTTGGGCTTATTTTCCTTCCCATGCCAGCCAAAAAATACTTTGCTGGAGAGCACATAGGAAGAGCGTTCCCATCGTTTTTGTTTTAGCACTCTGCCCATCAGCTTTTCTGATTCGCCACCTGCATAACTTTCGGCATTATCAAAAAAATTAATCCCCTGATCGTACGCATAACCCATGAGTGTATCTGCCAGATGTTCATCCACCTGATGGTGAAAGGTAGTCCAGCTGCCATAGGAAACTACGCTTAGCTGCAGGCCTGATTTTCCTAATCTTCTGTATTCCATGGTGTAAGATTTTGCATGAGAAAGAAAATTAATTTTCCCGCCATCATGTGTCAAGTATCAGAATTCACATTATGTGGACAAATTTTAATAGGTTTTATGGCATGGATGTTGGTAATTTTACCGAAAGGATTTTAGGTTAAAATAGGTTAAAGCGTTGAAGGCTCCGTTTATACGGGGCCTTAGCTTTTACGGGCCGGGCAATTCACTTTTGTTAACCATAATCTGGCTGTTTTCTACCTGCATCACTTTATACGTTGTGAAATCAGCCGAAGCTTCCAACCCTTTGCCATAAATCAACTGAGAAGCCGTGGTAATTTTCACGTGGCCGGGAGCCACAAAAAGCTGGCGGCGGGGATCCCAGTACAGGCTATCACACTCCAGCCGTTCTCCCTTCACATTCATGACCACTACCTGATTTTCCACGGTAATGCGGTTGTTTTCCTCGTACAACACACCTTCGCCTGCTGTTAAAGTTGACTGAACCCGCAGGCTGTCATCAAAGAAATGTGCCACCACGCCGCCATACATAACGACCCGGGGGGTATCGGTTTGATAATGTTTTAAATAAGGCGCCTGAATCTCTGCACGCACTTTGCCGCCCTGGCTGTAAAGAATACGCACACTATCGGCAGATTCCACATTGGTGAAGGGAGCATGCAGTGCATGAATATCTTCCAGTTTATTCACACATCCGGTTTGAAGGGAAAACAGCAATCCCACACTCCATAGTCCTATGCATTTGGCACGACGCATCACACGTATGATTGATCTTTTCATGGGTCAAAAATCAGGAATTTGCAGATCCCTGAAATGACCATTCATCTTTATTTTTTCTCTTAGTTTTTCAATCTCATCAATCACAGGCCTGATGTTTTTCAGATGCCTGCGCAAATACTCCTGCCGCTGGCGCTCATGCAGGAGCTCCAGCATCTGATATTCTCCTTCCAGTCCTAAGCAGGCATGATGGGCCAGATCGTAGGTGGAGAGATGGTCAATCGGTTTATCGAATGATTTTTCCAGATGCAGTTTCTGGTGAAGCCAATGCAACGCCTGCACCAATGACTGCATGAGCCGGTGATCCCCTTCGGTATGGTTATCAGGATAATGCACAATGGCCCCGGCATAGGGCTTTTCCGGAATGTCGCGGATCACTTCCAGAATCCGGAACACTTTCAATCCACGTGTGCGAATATCCAGACTGCCATCCGGATGGATTTTTTCAATATGCAACAGTTGCATAAGCGTGCCGTATTCATGTAACCTGCCCTTGATTACCGGAGGAATACCGAAATCTTTTCCCTGTTCAGCACACTCCCGGATCATTTGCTGATAGCGCTTTTCACGGATATGCAGGTTCAGCTGCTCACCGGGATACACCACAAGTTCAAGCGGAAAAATGGGAATGAAATTGGTCATATTTCAATATTAATAAAAAAATCAGAATTTGCCTGCCTGTTCACGATTTGACACTTTACAGACATGCAATCCATTTCAGCTGTTGTGATTACATATAATGCCGCTGCCCATTTGCAGGCCTGCTTGCAATCCCTACTACCTGTGGCTTCGGAAATACTGGTGGTAGATAGTTTTTCCACAGATCAAACAGCTGAGATCGCACAAACTTTCCCCATACGTTTTGTACGGCATGCATGGCAAGGTTATGGCCAGCAGAAAAACTGGGCTATGGAACAGGTGCAACATGATTATGTGTTGTTTATTGATGCCGATGAAGTGCTTTCACCGGAACTGCAACAATCCATCCTTGATGCCCGCCAGCAAGGACTTTCCGGATGCTATATGCTGCAAAGGTTGAATCGGTATTTCAATCGTTGGATATATCATGGCCTTGAATATCCGGATCATAAGATCCGCTTGTTTGACCGCCGACAGGCTGCATGGAGTACGGATCCTGTACATGAAACAGTTGTTTTTAAAACCGTAGTACAAACCCATTTGTTAAACGGGTATTTGCTGCATTATACGTATCAGGATATGCATATGCTGTGGCTGAAAATTGACCGATACGCAGAATTGGGTGCGGAAAAGCTCTATCAGCAGGGAAAAAAATCATCCTGTTGGCAATGGATTTCTCATCCTTTTGCCACATTCTGGAAAGCTTATCTGCTCAAAGCCGGATGGAAAGAGGGAACAGCAGGATTGCTGCTTGCCTTTCTTGCCGCTATCTCCGTGTTTCTAAAATACGTGCGCTTATGGCTGAAACACCATCATCTCAATTAAAAATTCTGTTAAAACTGATGGCTTATTCAACTGCAATCATTTTTGATACGTAATTTAATTAGTTTGATGTGTTATCCATTTAAAGATGCATACCTTCATTTCAATTATTTTCCGATACAGATGGATGGGCATAGCTGCGATAGGGTTGTGCTGTTACGGATGCAGTTTTTCTCAACCTCAACCATCTCATCAGATATCATCAGCCATTCAATCTTTTACCATGGATCATAGCCATAATCCGTATTATTCCCGGACAGACACTACAACTTTACATGTCTCTGACGCTGAATGGAAAAAAATATTACCACCAGAAGTATATCGAGTTGCCCGTGAAAAAGGCACGGAACCTCCATTTCACAATCGTTTCTGGAATTTCAATGGCAAAGGCACCTATTACTGTGCGGTATGCGGTAATGCACTTTTTCGCTCAGATGCCAAATTTGCCAGCAGTTGCGGATGGCCTAGCTTTTTTGAACCGGTTCGCAAAAACAGCGTTATTTATAAACCGGATCATTCTTTCGGTATGGAACGCACCGAAGTGATCTGTGCCCGCTGTGGATCCCATTTGGGACATGTATTTGAAGACGGGCCTCCACCTACAGGTTTGCGTTATTGCATGAATTCCATCGTGCTAGATTTTGTGCCAGATAGCACACAGTAAACTTGCTTACCAGCAGGCACAGGCATCCTGCGAATCACTTACGCATAAAAAATAAATGAACAGGGTTTTCGTTATTGCAGAAAACCCTTCACATGCTTTCCCTGATAAGCCTGATCCTGTCTGTGATGTGGGTCACTCATCCGGCCGATCCGGGCGATCGGATTGATGTGAAACATGTGGATCCGGATAAAGTTTTTTTGCTGATTGACAAATCTCGTCATCGCCTGTATGTGTATGAAGATACACGCCTACTGGCTTCGTTTCCTGCTGTGTTTGGCAGCAATGATCTGTCGGACAAAATGATGGCCGGCGATCGCAAAACACCGGAAGGTTTATTTCACATCATTGCCAAACGATATGATAATCGCTGGTGTCGTTTTCTCCTCCTCGATTATCCTACAACTGCCGATTATCAAAAGTTTAATGCACGAAAAGCTGCCCATTTGATTCCAGAAAATGCCCAGATTGGCAGTGGTATTGGCATCCATGGTACCTGGCCTAAAGATGATTTTGTGTTTACCTACATGCAAAACTGGACCAATGGTTGTATCAGCATTCCCAATGAAGCCATCCGACAGATTTTTGAAATTGTAAAAATCGGTACGCCTGTGCTGATCAAAAGACATATCCCCTGATTGCTTCTGCACACCAGACAATTTATTTCCATATTCGAAATGCACACATAAACAATTATGATGTGTAAGCAACCTTCCAGAAAATAAATTTTCATTTTTCAAATCCGGGCACAAAGATGTTTCGTAATTAATATCAGATTCGTCAAACTGATTTGTTCATCTTTAAAACAATATCATTATGAAACATCAGAATGTGCCTGTTTCACAGGATCAGATGCTCATGCAGAAATTACCACGCAGAGCTTTTCTTCGTTATGCAGGTTTGGGATCCGTTGGCATCACTGCGTTGATGATGGCTGCCAGCTGCCATAAAGATCACAACAGTTCACCTTCTGCAGAAGAAGTGACACTGGGTAGTGGTGATGTAGGAATCCTGAATTATGCTTATGCTCTTGAACAACTGGAAGCTGCATTTTACACACAGGTCGTGCAAACACCATACAGTGGTATAACCGACATGGAATTATCCTTTTTTACGGATATCCGGGATCATGAAATTGCACACCGCGAATTTTTTAAGGCTGCATTGAGTACCAACGCAATTGCCAGCCTGCAGTTTGATTTCAGCAGCATCAATTTCAGCAGCCGCAGCAGTGTCATTGCAACAGCAAAAGCGTTTGAAGATCTTGGCGTTTCAGCCTACAATGGTGCTGGTGTGTATTTGCAAACACCTGATTATCTGACGCTGGCCGGCAAGATTGTGTCTGTAGAAGCACGCCATGCTGCCTATCTGCGTGAACTGGTGATGACCGATACTTTTGTGGATACTGATGTAGTAGATCAAAACGGACTTGATTTATCGCGTAAACCATCTGAAGTATTGGCTATTGCCAAAACATATATTAAAACACAAATCAACAGTCAGTTACCTTAATCACATGATTCTCAAACATTCTAAAATCATTGTACCATGAATATGTATCGTATTTTCCGGGCTATCGAAGACATAGATCCCGAAGTGTATGAACGCATCAATACACGACGCGAAGCCATGAAAGAATTTGCGCATGTAGGCAAAAAGCTTTCTCTTGCAGCTCTGCCGCTTGCGCTGGGCGCAATGTTGAACAAGGCTTACGGACAAAGCAATTCTACTGCCAGCGTGGTAGATATCCTGAATTATGCACTCACACTCGAATATCTGGAAGCTACTTTCTACAGCATGGGAGCTGCCCAGGGCAGTGCTTTGATTCCAAATGCGAATGATCTGACAGCCATTCAGAAAATCAGTGCTGATGAAACGGCACATGTAAACTTTCTGAAAGCCGTGATTCCGCAACTGGGAGGCACACCGGTAAATAAGCCCAATTTTGATTTCACCGCCAATGGCACATTCCCCGATGTATTTTCCAACTATCAGACTTTCCTGGCTGTGGCACAGGCTTTCGAGGATACGGGTGTACGTGCCTATAAAGGGCAAGCAGCCAATGTAATCAGCAACAGCACAGTATTGCAGGCTGCTCTGGATATCCATTCCGTGGAAGCCAGGCATGCCTCCAAAATCAGGCTCATGCGCCGGCTGAACGGATTCAGCAGTACCGTGAAACCCTGGATTACAGGCAATGATACCGGTGGCATTGGATCGTCCGTACAGCCCGTATATGCAGGTGAAGATAATACAATTCAGGCGGGTGTGCAGATCACAGGTATAGGTGGACTTTCCATCAGCGCCAGTGCAGCTTCCGAGGCCTTCGATGAACCTCTGGATATGCAGTCAGTACTCGCTATAGCCAGCTTATTCATTAAATCCTGAACACTGATCATAGCATAAATGGGGTGGAGAAAGGCCCGTCTGATCTGCAGGCGGGCCTTTAATTTTATTCATCTCTGGCAATTTTACGGTATGAAACCGTGATACCTTTGATGAGAGATGAACTGAAACCCTGATGTTCCATTTCATTCAAACCTGCTATAGTACAACCCTTCGGAGTAGTTACCTTGTCAATTTCTTCTTCGGGATGACGATTGCCACGTATAAGCAATTCAGCTGCACCTTTTACAGTTTGTGCTGCAATCAGATTGGCTGTCCGGGCATCAAAGCCAATTTCGATACCGCCCTGTATGCTGGCGCGGATGAAACGCAAGGCATACGCAATCCCACAGGCTCCGAGAATGGTAGCAGCATCCATGAGTTTTTCATCAATCACAATAGCCTTGCCTAACTGATTGAATAATTGTTCCGTCCAGGTAATCTGTTCAGGTGTTGCTTTTTTGAAACTCAGGCAGGTCATGGATTCGCGAATAGCTATGGCTGTATTGGGCATGGCCCGGATAACGGCTACAGGCTTAGGCAGCAAGGCAGTTAATTCATCAATCGTTACTCCTGTCACTACACTGATCAGCAAATGCTTATCTGGATGCAGCACCGGAGCCACTTCGGTAAGCACATCCTTTACATTGTATGGTTTTACAGCCAGAATCACTACATCGGCCTGCTGAACTGCTGCCGGATTGCTGGTGAGCAGCTGTACACCTTTTTGTTCCAGGTAGCGGATAGGAGCAAGATTGCGACGGGTAATAATCAGCTGATCAGGCAACAGAAAACCCGTTTGCAACAAACCTTCGGCAATTGATGTACCCAGATTGCCCCCGCCAATAATCGCAATCCGGGAAATAGCAATAGACGACATAGGGATTGTTTTTGAAAACATGTAAAGTTAACGGGAAAACATTAGAAAGATTCTTAAAAAAAATGAAGAATGGAGTATTTCATCTAACAAACCTCCGTAGGCTGGGGAGCAAATTTTCCGGAACTATACTGAAAGGCTATTTCATGCAGGATGTCTTCTACTTCTGCAAGGCTCGTTGCCTGCATCAGCCTGGCTTTATACTCACGGATAGCAGGCAGATTCTTGAAATAATGTCCATAATGGCACCGCATTTCCACCACACCGATACGTTCACCTTTCCAGGCCACAGCTGCATGCAGGTGCTTCAGGCATACCTGCACTCTTTCGGTGATATCGGGTGGGGGTAAATGTTTGCCGGTTTGCAGGAAATATTTGATTTCACGGAAAATCCAGGGATAACCAATGGCTGCGCGGCCTATCATAATACCATCCACACCGTATCGCTGCTTCATTTCCAGCGCTTTTTCGGGACTATCTACATCTCCATTGCCAAACACAGGGATATGGATGCGCGGATTATTTTTCACCTCCCCTATCAATGTCCAGTCGGCCACGCCCTTGTACATCTGGGTGCGGGTTCGACCGTGAATGGTGATGGCTTGAATGCCCACATCCTGCAGCCGCTCGGCCACCTCCACAATATTTTTTGATTGTTCATCCCATCCCAGGCGGGTTTTTACCGTCACCGGCAAACGGGTGGCCTTCACCACAGCAGCCGTGAGTTTCACCATCTTCGGTACATCTTTCAGGATGGCCGCACCGGCACCCTTACACACCACTTTTTTTACCGGACAACCGTAATTGATATCAAGCAGATCAGGCTGAGCCGCCTCCACAATCTGGGCTGCTTCGGCCATCGCTTCATCATCTCCACCAAAAATCTGAATGCCAATGGGGCGTTCTGCATCAAAAATATCCAGCTTCTTGCGGCTTTTGATGGCATCGCGGATCAGCCCCTCTGAAGAAACAAATTCGGTGTACATCAAATCGGCTCCCTGCTCCTTGCATACAGCACGGAAAGGTGGATCGCTCACGTCTTCCATGGGCGCCAGCAACAACGGAAAATCAGGCAGCTCAATATGTGCAATTCTCACCGGCATAACCAACCAATCAAATTCCTTCTTTGCAAAGTTACACCCTCAGCTCCACTTTCATCCGTTATCCACTGCCGATATCCATTTTAATGCGGATAGTATGGAGAAATAAGTACATATACCAGCACACCGGTAACTGCTACATAAAACCAGAGCGGCCAGGTAATGCGGGCAATTTTTTTATGTCTGTCAAATCTTCCCTGCAGGGCTCTTACCAGTGTAATCAGTACCAAAGGCACTATCACTGCTGCCAGTAAGATATGGGTAATTAAAATAAAAAAATACACATACCGGATGATACCCTTTCCTCCAAAATGAGTTTCAGGTGCCAGGCTGTGATAAATGACATAGGAAATCAAAAAAAGCACAGAAAGCGCTACGGCGGCCAGATTGCAACGCATATGCCATTGGCGTTGACCATGTTTAATGAAATACAAACTTGCAAGCAATAAAATTGCCGTCACGGAATTGCAGATGGCATTGAAGAAAGGCAGGATAGTCAACCGGAATCCCACACGGATGTCGGGATGCGGAAGAACGAAAAGTGCAGCAACTACCAGCGGAATGACCACCGAAATTGCAACGATCACACCCGTGTAGGAACGTTGAACCACATTTTTTTGTTCATCCATATTCATGATCGGATTTAAATTCAATTTTATTTTTTCTTTTCTTTTTCAAGCATCAACAAAGCAATATCATTCATGCATATCGGCAGCTGACTGCTATCAGCCGGATCATAAAATCCTCTTACATATTGATGTTTATCAAGCAAAACCCATGAAGTGGTATCAGAAAGCTGTTCCAAAGGCAAATTGATGCCTATATCAAATAACATCTGATTGAGTTGATCCACATGCGCAGAATCCGTTGTGAGAAACCACCAGCTGTCCTCATCAATCTGCAACTGATTGGCAACGGCTTTCATGATGTCCACACGATCATCACGGGGATTATAGGAAATAGTGAGCATCAGCAATACAGAATCATTTTTATGAAAAGCATCCTGTACCATTTTCATACGCTTCAACCAGTGATAACCTGAATCATCCTGACAGCTAAAACAATAAAAACTGATCAGCACAACTTTACCCTGTAAATCCCTAAGCGTAACTACATGCCGGAGCTGGTTGATAAAATGGATTTCATTCAACCGATAATACATGGTATCATACACCCATCCCTGAGGCGTACGGGTAGAATCAACGCGATCAAAATAATAGCCCGGCATATTCAGGTCACGCTTGCTGAAATGCACCATTGCCCAGAAACCAATCAATGGCAACAGGATGATAAGCACAAAGCCTAATATCATTTTTTGATTGCGTCTCTGCATGAGGAGTTTGTTGTGGTAAAACGAATTTCGGGAAAATAAAAATAAATATGCAGGATGTTAGTTGCATCCTGCATAAAATATTTGAATTTAATCTACCAATGCCGGTCAGGGAGCCGGAGTCACCTGTTCAGTCTGCGTGACGCGGCGCTCCCGGTCCACACGCCATGAATTTCCATCGGTTAAAAAAGCAGTGATAAACCAGATGAAAAGCAGGAGTGGAATCATGACGGAAAGAATGAGGTTCTTTACTTCATGACGGAGATGCATGAATTCAGCTACAATGTAAAATGCTTTGACCAATGTGAGGCTCAGAAAAATTACATTTCGTAACAACACGGGAGGCACACCAAAAATGTAATGAACCGTAGCCAAAGCAATTTCCACGAGTGTTACAATCAGTAAGATCCAGAATACACGCCAGATACGGGCTACGGTCGAATCAAACGCATGCGCGCTTTCATCTTCCAGCGTCGCTGCCAGCGTTGTCTGTTGTTCCATTTCCATATCTACAGCTTTTTAATCTGAAATTACAAAAGATAAAAACAGGTGAACACAAACACCCAGACCAGGTCCACAAAATGCCAGTATAAGCCGACTTTTTCTACCATTTCATAATGACCCCGGCGATCATAGGTGCCTTTCAAAACATTAATTAAAACAATAGTATTGATTACAACTCCCGAAAATACATGTCCTCCATGAAAACCAGTAATGGTGAAAAAGAATGCGCCAAATGCAGCGGGGCCGGGCGTATGGTGACCATTGACGATGGGGCCAAACATATTATGCGATATGGTAGTACCTCCTTCAATCAAATGCGTCCATTCATAAGCCTGGCAGCTTAAAAACAAAATACCTCCCAGAATGGTTAGGGACAGCCACTTGGCCACATCTTTGCGCCTGCGGAGATGACCTGCATGTACAGCAAGCACCATGGTTACCGAACTCATAATGAGAATAAAGGTCATTAAACTCACAAACACCAGCGGTAACTTGGCATTGATAAAAGGAGCCTTGTCGAATACCTCATTCGGATCGGGCCAATAGCTGGCACTCAGGCGGGTGGTGCCATAGGAAATTAAAAATGCACCAAACGTAAAAGCGTCTGACATCAGGAAAAACCACATCATCAGCTTGCCATAGCTGACGTTGTAAGGAGAAACTCCTCCTTTCCAGTTCACTTTCTGCGTGCTTGCAATCGTACTCATAACATTGGACAATTTCAATTGTTTATCGCATCCAAATAAAAAAGCCAAACAAATATATCCATAAAATATCAACAAAATGCCAGTAAGTGGCAGCTACTTCTACCGGCACCGGATCATAAGAACGTATGCGGGTGCGAAAAGCCCGGAAAAACATGACCAGCAAAGCAATGACACCACCCAGCACGTGCAGCATGTGCAAACCTGTAATGATAAATAACAGACTTGCCGATACATTAAATGTGAGATTCACGCCATGGGCATACAAGAAACGAAATCCCATAAACTGGGAGATCATAAAAATCACTCCCAATGCAGCCGTTATGGTAATCAACATTTTATACTGGTTCATCTGATGTTGTCTGAAGCTTTTCACAGCAAGTGCCATGGTGAGGCTACTTAACAGAATCACTGTGGTAGAAAAAATAAACTGATGGGGAAGCTGAAAGCTTACCCAGCGGCTTTGGCCATGCATCACCACGTAAGCACTTGTCAACCCTCCAAACATCATCACAATGGCAGCAATTGCCACCCACATGTTGAATTTGTAGGGATGTATTTTTTTTCTCTGCACACGCACCGTATATGCCATCTTTTAGAAATACCTTATATTTTATCAATCAACATGGCAAATTGCACCGCAATAAAATAAATATAGGCTGCAAACATCAATTGCCTGGCCGAAGCAGAGTCACATTTTTCTACCAGCTTCCATGCCCGATACAATAGATAAGCACCAGTAAGCAACCCAGCCGAAAGCGCGAAGCTGCCATACACATGCAATAAATAAGGTAAAAATCCGGCCATTATCAGCAGGATGGTAAAACTCAATATTTGCATGGCCGCATAAGCATTGCGTGTACCATTTCCGGGTAAAAGCCTGAACCCGGCTCGCTGGTAATCCTCATGCGCAATCCAAGCAATAGCCCAGAAATGTGGAAATTGCCAGAAAAACTGCAACAGAAATAACGACCAGCCCCCTGCACTCAATGTACCGCTACCCGCAATCCAACCGATCAAAGGAGGCAATGCACCTGGAAAGGCACCTACAAACACAGCCAGCGAGTTCCATCGTTTCCAGGGCGTGTAGACAAAAGCGTACAGACAGAGAGAGATCAAACTTACCCATGCTGCCAGGGGATTAAAATATACACTCAACAGAATTAAACCCGCCAAGGTCAGTACCAGGGCTACGGTAAGCGCTTCTACCGGTTGCATCCGTCCTGCAGGTAAGGGCCTGCCGGCAGTACGCCGCATCAGTGCATCCGTATCCCGTTCCATTAATTGATTGAATGCATTCGCTGCACCTGTAATGCATATACCTGCAATAAACAGCAGCAGCACTTTTGCAGACCCTATATTCACCTGAGGCACCATCAGATATCCTACCACACAGGAAAACACCACCAGAAAACTCAGCGTGAATTTGGTGAGTTGCAAATAATCCTTCGCTTTTCCAAAAATCGCCTCTGACAACGACCAGCTGGCAGTTTGCTCTCTGTACATCATCAATAGAATAATCTAAATTACTGGGGTGTTTTCACCGGCTCTGCTACTTCTTCTTCAGCAGGCGATACAGGCACCGTTTGCGGAATGAAATCAATGCCATTCTTGCTGTAGTCATAAGCCCAGCGATGAACTTCGGGAATTTCACCCGGCCAGTTGCCATGACCCACATGAATAGGTGTGGTCCACTCCAGTGTATTGGCTTTCCATGGATTGGGATCCTTCACAGGTCTGCCTTTGAAAATGCTGTAAAAGAAATTGAATACAAACATCAGCTGCACAGCAAACACGATAATAGCTACCACACTGATGAATTCATTCAAGCCTTGAAAGCGGTGGTAGACTGCCAGTGCATCGGCTGAATATTCATAATACCGCCGCGGCATCCCTGCCAGACCCTCATAATGCATGGGCCAGAACATCAGATAGGCTCCGATGAAAGTTACCCAGAAATGAATATAGCCAAGCGTATTGTTCATAAACCGGCCAAACATCTTGGGAAACCAGTGATAAACTCCGGCAAACATGCCAAAGAAAGCGGCAATACCCATTACCAGATGGAAATGCGCAATCACAAAATAGGTATCATGCAAATGCAAATCCAGTGCAGAATTTCCCAGCCAGATACCTGTAAGCCCTCCGGAAATGAAAAGACTTACAAAACCAATAGCAAACAATGCAGGTACCGTATACTGGATATTCCCCTTCCAGAGCGTGGCCAACCAGTTAAATACCTTCACAGATGAAGGTACGGCGATCAATAAAGTGAACAATACGAAGAATGCTCCAAGGAAGGGATTCATACCTGAAACAAACATATGATGAGCCCATACCAGAAATGAAAGGGAAGCAATGGCAAACAAAGAACCCACCATGGCCAGATAACCGAAAATAGGCTTACGGGAGTGCGTAGCCAGCAATTCGGACGTAATACCCATCCCTGGTAGCATCACAATATACACTTCCGGATGACCTAGAAACCAAAACAGGTGTTCATATAAAATAGGACTTCCACCCTGATTGGGAAGTGCATGCCCGGCAATATAAATATCTGAAAGATAAAAGCTGGTACCCAGGTTACGATCAAACAAAAGCAAAATAAATCCCGAAAGCAATACCGGGAATGAAAGTACCCCCAGCACGGCCGTGAAAAACAGTGCCCAGATGGTGAGTGGCATACGGGTCATGCTCATCCCCTTGGTACGCATGTTCAGGATGGTAGAGATATAATTCAATCCGGCCAACAACTGCGAAACCACAAATACGGCCATGCTGATCAGCCACAAATCCATACCTGCTTTGGATCCTTCTGAAGCTTCATGCAATGCACTCAACGGAGGATAAGCCGTCCACCCTGCCTCAGACGGACCAGTTTTCAGGAACAACGATATCAGCATAATAATGCTGGCCGCAAAGAAAAACCAGTAAGAAAGCATATTAAGAAATGGAGAAGCCATATCACGCGCACCCAGCTGCAAGGGGATCAGGAAGTTGGAAAACGTGCCACTTAAACCCGCTGTCAGCACGAAGAAAATCATGATGGTGCCATGCATCGTAACAAGCTGGTAGTATAATTCCGGACTGATGTGACCACCGGCAGCCCAATGCCCGAAAATGGTTTCCAGAAAAGGAAACGACTTATCCGGAAAACCAAGCTGCAACCGGAAAATCACCGAGAAAAACCCGCCGATGAGGGCCCAAATCATCCCAGTAATCAAAAATTGCTTCGAAATAACCTTATGATCCTGGCTAAAAATATATTTGGTGATAAAGCTCTGGTGGTGATGATGGGCATGACCATCGCCGTCATGGACAGCTACGGCAGCTACCGCTGCCCTTTGTGCCTGTCCGGTATAAACTTCACTGCTCATAGGTATTGATTTTTACTTGTATCAACAAAAGTCTACTTTTCCGAAACCACTGATTGTTGTGCCTTTACAGGCAACATAGCCATCTTTGTGGTGTCTGATGGAATAGCCCCACCTTCTTTGGCCAGTTCGTATTGTGATTTCTGCGAAGCTAGCCATTGATCAAACTCCTGCTGGGTTTCTACCACAATGTTGGCCACCATGGAATAATGACCTGCTCCACAAAGCTGATCACAAACTAATTTATACACAAAGTTAGGATCTCCGGTCATCTTCGCCATCTCAGCAGTGGTGTATTTGGGTGTAAACCACAATGTGGTGGGCACACCGGGTACCGCATCCATTTTCAACCGGAAATAGGGCAATCCCACATCGTGAATCACATCACGGGAGCCTATTTCCAGCTTCACCGGCCGGCCTACAACCAGATGCAGTTCACTGGATACCACATCATCGTGATTGTAAGGATCACTCCATACCTGTCCCAACGGATTGAATTTTCCTTCATCAATCAGCCGGTAGTCACGTTTCCCTAAAACCCCATCCTTGCCCGGATAACGGAATATCCAGTTAAATTGTTTACCGGTTACTTCCACAACCATAGCATTAGGAGGAGCTGCAGAAGTGATGGTAAACCAATGCTTAAGCCCAATCGCTACCAGGATAGTCATCGTCAAAGCCGGAATGGCCGTCCAGAAAAATTCTATCCTGGAATTTTCATGATAATAACTGGCCTGATGCCCTTCCCGACCTCTGTATTTGTAGGCAAATACAAACAGCAGTATCTGGGTAATGAAAAATACAATACCCGTGATGACCAGCGTGATCGTCATCATGTGATCAATAGCCACACCCTGTACCGATGCTGCTGCAGGCAGTAGTTTATCCTTGAGCAACTCATGGCAAACATATAAGCCAATTAATCCTGCAATCAGAAACACCAGCATCAGCGTGGCATGCAAGCGATTGTTCTGTTCCTGGGTTTTCTTTTCCCCTTTCAGGATAGCCACATATTCACTTGCTTTGGCTATCTGTACCACAATGATGAACAAAAGCAACAGTAAGACGACAACAAAAAAGCCTGACATGACTAACAACAATTATGGTGAATCTCTTAAATCTTTTATGATTCGGTAAATTCAAACATTCTAGTTAACTAGCAATTTAACTTTCAGCATCATTTCATCGTGTAACCCACATTACCTTTCATTTAATTTCTGATAGAGCTCTGACAAATCATCCCCAATCAGATTTGTGAATGATTGCCTCTTTCAGATAAGGATGATTGACCGGGTAAAGAGGAGCGCGAGATAACGCTCTGGAAACCAGTCCAATCATTAATCCTACAAAACCCAGCGTGATGCCGATTTCATACCATCCAACCACTCCCTGCGTTGGTAACACGGTGGGCATCACCATCAGGTAAAAATCTAGCCAGTGACCGAAAAATACAATCAGCGCAATAATAGTTACCGTAGTATAATTCCGTTTGGCATCGCGAGTCATTAACAGCAGGAAAGGTACGGCAAAGTTAATGACCAGATCCAGCAAAAACCAAAACCGGTAATGCCCCCAGAGTTGCGGACGAAAGTACTGGGATTCCAGCGGGATATTACCGTACCAAAACAGAAAATACTGATCAAACCAGATATAAGTCCAGAATATAGAAAAGGCAAAAATAAACTTGCCCAAATCATGCAAATGCTCCTTGTTCACCAGGCTCAGCTGTCCGCTGTTTTTGATGGCAATGACAAAAAGGCTGATGACCGTCATGACAGAGATAAATGATCCGGCAAACACATACCAGCCATACATGGTTGATTTCCACCTGGCTGCAATGCTCATCAGCCAGTGCCAGGATGAAACGGAAATGGTAACAGCATAAAATGCAATGAACACGGCAGCAAAGGCAACGGTCTTCCATAAAAACCTTTTGGCGCCCCGTTCAGCACGGTCTTCCTGCAGGGAAATCTGCCTCAGCTTCAGGCTCAGAAGCGACCATCCCAACATGATAATCACAGTGAAAATCACAAACAATTTTACATTCAGGAAAGGTGTTTTACCTGCGATAATTGAGTCATGTGCCAATACCTGCGGATCGGTCCAGGGATAGATGAAATATTTATGACCGATAAATACACTCATCATTACAATGAAAGCGATCGCGGCAAACACCGGAACATTGACCATGATGGCTTCTATCACGCGTTTATAGGCGATATGCCAGGCACCTTGTGCCAGGGAAGCTGCACAATATACAAAGATGGCCGCAGCCGATATGTAGAGAAAAAACAGGCTATCAAAAACCAGAACCGACCAGAAGCGTTTCACGCCTACATCTCCGTGTAGACCGAACAGTCCTGCCAGAAAAGCCAGCACACCAATTGAAATGAAAATCAGGCTGGTATTTCTGAATCGCCGTGGGATAACAAAACGTTCCTCCATGTTCTTTCAGACTTATGATTTGATAAATAAATTTATTTCTTTGCTACCGCTGTACTATCAGCACCTTTTGCCAGATCTTTGGCCTGCACACTCTTAATGTAGGCAATCACTTCCCAGCGCTGTCTTTCACTAAGCTGACTTGCGTAGCTGCCCATCAGGTTTTTACCATAGGTCACTGAATAAAACATAGTGCCTTCCGGCATTTTCAGATATTGGGGCAGATGAAAATTGGCTGGCTGAACAGGAAATTTGCCACTTTTATACAGTGGGCCCTGCCCGTCCAGTTGTTCACCATGACAAATAGCACAATAGATATTGAACAATCGCCGCCCTTCTTCCAGTGTAGCCTGTGTGATAACGGGAAGTGGATTTTTCACCTGGCCTGAAACAGCATATGCCGAATCACTTTGGGGTAAATTGAATGGCAATAATTCATGTGCATTTACGGTATGTCCCCGGGGCACGGTACCGGGCACCGGCGGGCGGCTACTCATGGAATCAGGATATACCAGATTGACTGAATACGAATTGTAAGCACGCGAATAATACATATCGGGGGCATAAATACGGCCTGGATTGTTTCGTCCGGCATGGCAGGCAAACAAAGCCAGTGAAAGCATTCCAGCGCTCAACCCAATCAATAAATATTGTTTTCTCATGTTCAGAAACATTATCTAACAATCATTGAACAGACCACTGCGGATTGATATCATCATATTTTTCACGTTTGGAAAACAGGCCATACCACCAGCCTTCTTCCGCGGTTTGCACCTGCACTTCTTCAGCACCGTTGCTGAGCAGAAATTGCTTTACCTCCTCCACCTGGGTTTTCGGTGTTACTTCAATAGCCATCACAAAGCGGTCATCACTTTGTCTGGGATGGAATATATGTTTTTTCACTCCTGGCATAATTTGGTTCAACCAGCAGAAAGTCAACGTAGTCCCTACTGCTGAAAACAATACCGTCAACTCAAAAGTAATGGGTATAAAAGAAGGTAGCGGAAAATGGGGCTTCCCTCCGATATCCAGCGGCCAGCTGACCACAAAAATCCAGCTCATTCCCAAAAGAGCCGTTGCAGTACCCAATGCACCATAAATAAAGCCTGCTGTATGAAGAGCCGTCTGACGCAATCCCATAGCTGCATCCAAGCCATGTACCGGAAAAGGAGTAAACACGTCATACAGTTTATAACCCTGCATCCGCACTTTTTTCACAGCAGGCAACAGCTGATCTTCATCCCGGAAACTTGCAACTACATATTGTTTGATTGCCATATCGGTTTAGTTTTCAATCTATCAAAGTTTTTATGTTAATGGGCGGCCAGTGCATGTTCATGCTGAACTTCCTGCAAAAACTCTTCTGTATTTTTTTGTTCCAAAGCAGCCATTTTCTGCTTGTAGCTTTCTCCACTAGTTTTCAGAACACTGCGAACTTCCCAGACAGCAATAACCGGGAAATATTTCGCAAACAATAGATAACAGGTAAAAAACAATCCGAATGTACCGATGTAAAACCCAAGTTCAGGCCAGCGCGGAGAATAATACACCCAGGCTGATGGCATATAATCATGATACAATGAAAGCACAATAATCACGAAACGCTCAAACCACATCCCTATATTCACCACAATGGACATCACAAAGGTGAAAGGAATATTGCGACGAAGTTTTTTGAACCAGAACAGCTGCGGTGATACCACATTGCACGTAATCAAAATAATGTAAGCCCACCAGTAGGGACCGAATATTCTCCACCAGAATGCACCCTGTTCATACACCACATTGGAATACCAGGCAATGAATAACTCGGTGATATAAGCCATGGCTACAATACCACCGGTTAGCATGATGATCTTGTTCATGGCTTCAATATGGCCAAGGGTTACATATTCTTCCAGATGCAGAATTTTTCGGGTGAGAATGAGCAGGGTTTGTACCATGGCAAAGCCGGAAAAGATTGCCCCAGCGACGAAATAAGGCGGGAAGATGGTTTCGTGCCAACCGGGAATTACAGATGTGGCAAAGTCCATAGACACCACGCTGTGCACCGAAAGCACCAGCGGAGTGGAAAGACCTGCCAGCAACAAGCCGAGGGCTTCGAGCCGCTGCCACTCTTTAGCGGTACCCCGCCAGCCAAAAGAGCATAATCCATAAAAGAATTTGGCAAATTTCTTCCTGGCGCGGTCACGAATGGTGGCTACATCTGGAATCAAACCAGAATACCAGAACAAGATCGAAACCGTCAGGTAAGTGCTTACTGCAAATACATCCCACAGCAGGGGTGAATTAAAGTTCACCCAAAGTGGACCGCGTGAATTGGGATAAGGCAGGATGAAAAAGGCCAACCACACACGACCCATGTGCCATACAGGAAACTGACCAGCACAAAGCACGGCAAAAATAGTCATAGCCTCAGCTGCCCGGTTTACGCCCGTGCGCCATCCCTGGCGAAACAGCAACAAGATGGCTGAGATCAGCGTGCCGGCATGACCGATACCTACCCACCAGACAAAGTTGGTGATGTCCCATGCCCAACCTACAGTGCGGTTTTCACCCCACACCCCAATTCCCCAGTAAGTTTCCCAAAATACTGACCAGACGCCGAACAGCAACATCGTGACGGCAAAACCAAGCGCAATCCACCACAGCTTGCCCGGCTTCTTTTCGATAGGGCTGATGATGTCTTCCGTGACCTGATGATAATCCTTATTCCCATTGACCAGGGGCTCACGTACGGTTGACTCGTAATGAAGCATAGCGTAAGGTTATGATGTTTTGAATATCAAAAGTTCATTACAATACATGTTGTACAGGCTCTACGTAAAAATCACCCGGATCCTTGTTTACTACCTTGACCAGATAATTGACATTTGGTAAAGTATGCAAATCGTCGAGCACGTAGTAGAGCCGCGTTTCTTTGTTTTCTTCACGAAGCTGGCTGATGGCAGCTCCAGGATCATGTACATTGCCGAATACGATAGCCTGTGTAGGACATGCCTGCTGGCAGGCCGTCATAGCTTCTCCATCCATCAGAGGACGACCGGCTTTCTTGGCAGCCAGTTTCGCATCCTGCAAGCGCTGCACGCAGAAGGTACATTTTTCCATCACCCCACGGCCCCGCACGGTTACATCCGGATTCAATACCATACGGGTAAGTTCGCTTTCCATATCGGCCGTATCTTTGGTACCTCCAAAGCTGGTCGACCCCCACCAGTCACGCCAGTTAAAGCGCCGCACCTTGTACGGGCAGTTGTTCATGCAATAGCGCGTACCAATACAGCGGTTATAGATCATCTGGTTCAGACCTTCATCACTGTGGTTGGTAGCTGCCACCGGACACACATTTTCACAGGGTGCATTATCACATTGCTGGCAAAGCATAGGTTGAAAGACAACCTGCGGATTTTCCGGATCTCCTGAAAAATACCGGTCAATGCGAATCCAGTGCATTTCGTGATGTGCCAGTACCTGATCCTTACCAACTACTGCTACATTGTTTTCAGCCTGGCAGGCAATCGTGCAGGCCCCACAGCCTATGCAACTATTCAAGTCGATGGACATGCCCCATTTCAGCCCGGGGAAATCGTACAGGTTGGGATACAAGGTACCCTGTGTAGCATAATTTTCACCACCATATCTTTCCCGTTCTTCCCGCTGCTCACGGGTAGCTTCACCCGGATCTTCATTGTATTGTTTTTGTGTGGTTTCCAAAATAATGGGCCTGCCTTCAAAACTGTTATGGGTCTGGGTAATAGCCAGCGGATAGGTTTCACCTGTAATAGCCAGGCTAACAGCGGGCTGGTAATACTCGTAGGTACCGGTCTGGCTGTTGTAGCCTGCCCAGGGATATGCGTTCTTACCCACACCTCCGGCAGCTTTTCCTACTTCGGGACTTCTTCCATAGCCAACAGCTACAGCAATCACGTCTTTGGGCATACCGGGCAATACTAGCACGGGGAGGGTTATTTCCTTGCCGGCCGCTGATATGCGGGCTACAGGACGATTCAGATCGTTCTCATTAAACCGGTTGATGGAAACACCCAGTTTCCAGGCCAGTGCCGGCGAAATGCACACGTAATTATCCCAGGTACACTTGCTGATGGGATCCGGCATTTCTTGCAACCAGGGATTATTGGCCCAGCGGCCTCCCCGGATACCCACTTTTTCATACAACACCAATTCCAGCTCACCTGTCTTCGGCTGCTGTGCAGCAAGCTGAGCAGCTGCAGCCTGTACATCACCTTTGAAGGGTGCTCCGGCCAGGCTCACCTGTTTGGGTTCTATCACTCCGTTCTGCAAAGCTTCTTCCCATGCTTCCAATCCGCCCAGCTTCGGCTCCCAGAATTTCATCAGATAGCCATGCCAGTCGGGCGTTTGACCCATCCAGGCAAGCAGGCTTTCCTGAAAAGCACGTGTTTTAAACAGAGGGAAAATAGTGGGCTGCATGAAGCTGTAGTAGCCTGCCTTAGGTTCGGCATCGCCCCAGTTTTCCAGATAATGATGATCCGGAGCTACATATTGGCAAAGTACGGTGGTTTCATCTTTCCGTTCGTTAAACGAAACGGTTAGTTTCACTTTTTTGAGGGCTTCGGCAAATCGTTGCCCGTCATAATAGTCATAAACCGGATTAGCACCGTAAATCAGCACAGCACCAATTTTGCCGGCTTCCATATCGGCTACCAGCTGCTGCATATCGGCGTCAATGCCTTTGCGGTAGTTGACCGGCGCATTCCAGTCAATTGTTTTGCCTCCGGCTCCCAGCATTTCATTCAGGCCATTGACCACAATCTGCACCTGGGGGTTGTTGGAACCACACACCACCAAAGCCTCACCGGGATGGGAAGCCAGCAGCCTGGCAGCCCGCTGAATACCTTTTTGCAGGGATTCATCCTGCAAAGCCGGAACATTGGACAGCTGGGGTTTACCCAAAGCCTGCGCCACAGCATTGTAAAGATTCAACACAACAGCAGGCTGTTGGGATGGCCTGTGTGTATAACGATAATCGGCGTTGGCGCCTGTGAGACTCATGTAACTTTCAAACTGAATATGCTGGCTGAGATCAGCCTTCTTACCCTTGATTTTCCGGGTCTGTGCATACTGGCTGGCAAATTCTACCGGCGAAAGCCACGTGCCCAGGAAATCGGCCCCCAAGCTCACAATGGCTTTAGCATTTTCAAAATGATAAGAAGGGATAGCCCTTTTGCCGTAGCTGGCTTCATTAGCCAGCAGCATACCCGCATAGGAAACAGCATCATAGGTCACATGGCGGGTTCCAGGATATTTCTGGGTGAATTCCTGAATCAGCTGTTCAGTGGCAGGGCTCATCAGGGTAGTGGTCAATAACACCACAGGAGATCCTCCCAGGCTGGCCAGGCCCTGCATTACGGCCTTATCCAGCTCTTCCCAGGTGGCTTCTTTTCCCTGAATCATCGGATACCGCAACCTGGCCGTATCATACAAGCTCAATACCGATGCTTGTACCATGGCCGATGTTCCGCCACGGGTGATGGAAGAAGAAGTATTCCCTTCAATCTTAATCGGACGCCCATCCAGGGTTTTCACCACAATCGGGCAATAATCACCATCCTGCGCATAAGTGGATGCATAATAATTGGGAACACCGGGCGTAATATCCACCGGCTTGTTGATATAGGGAATGGCTTTTCTTACCTGGATCTCGCAACTGGCGGCAATAGTAGCTGCTGTAATACTGAACCCGAGATATTTCAGGAAATCCCGTCGTGGAGTCTTTGCATTCATCAACCCCTCAATCTCTTCCCCGAAAGGCAATTCTTCGCGAAATTCATTCCTGACCGTCTTCTGGTAAGAAGGGGTGTTATACAACTCCTCCAATCCTTTCCAGTATTTTTTTTCGCTCATATGCTGAAACAGTGAAATGTGATATAATCAGGTTTCAAGGATTTAACCATTATCTTAATAATGACAACGCTGGCATTCCGTACCACCCAGCATAGCCTCGGTTACACTATCAATCTTGCCTTCCTTCAGCTCTTCATGGTATTTCATGAAAATATTGCTGTAGTAGGCATTATCTGCGAAATTCACCTTGGTCGTGCGATGGCAGTTTACGCACCAGCCCATGGACAAGTCGCTGTATTGGTAAACCACATCCATATTCTGGATAGGACCATGGCAGATCTGGCATTGAATTTTGCCTACAGCCACATGCTGTTCATGGCTGAAGTACACAAAATCGGGTAGGTTATGAATCTTTACCCACTGAATGGGATGACCTGCGTTTACATATTTCCGCTGCTTGGGATCCCAGCCGGCATAGTAGTACAGTTTCTGAATTTCTGCCGTGCCATCCACAGGCTTGCCTTCCGGCGTATAAAGCTGAGGACCAGAATAGCTGTTAATGGCCATGTGGCAGTTCATGCAAATATTTTGAGATGGAATCATGGCGTGCTGACTTTTTTCAGCTCCTGCATGGCAATACAAACAGTTGATCTGGTTGATGCCAGCATGCACGCGATGAGAATAAAAAATCGGTTGTGTGGGTTCATAATTTTGCTGCCGCCCGATATTCACTGCTGCATTGGTGAGAAAATAGCCAGCCATCAGAAACAACACCAGGGAAACAATGGCGATATAGGTTTTGTTTCTGTAAAAAGGCACCGGTTCGGGGGTTTCAATGCCTTCTTTTTCATTGGCCATGCGGTTCAGGCTTCTGTTTACCTGCAACAGAATGAGTGCTACAATAGCAAGTACCAGCGTGATGATGCCATAGAGCAAATTGTTGTTGCTTGCCGGCGTTGCAGCACCTCCGGTTTGGCCAGCGGCTGCGGCGGGAGCACTGGCTGCCTGCTTGGCCTCATCACCCACCTGCTTCACATAATCCAGAATATCATCTATATCCTGTGTGCTGAGCTGCGGGAATGGTGGCATCTGCACGTGATTCCACTGGTTAAACAGATTCACTGCATACTTATCGCCGCTGGCAATCACTGCAGCCGAATTGTGTACCCAGTTGTAAATCCATTTCCGCCCACCCGGCACTTCATTTTCCTTGCCATAAAGAGCCGGTCCCGTGGCATCGCGCAGGGGATTATGGCATTGGGCACAATTTTGCTGAAAAAGCTGTTTGCCTTTCTGGGCATCGGCAAAGGCATGATGAAGCGGAAGGAAAAACATGCAGGCCGTGAGGGAGCAAATCACCAGGTGTTTGACAGTCCTCCCAAAATAACTAAGATCGCTCATGCTAACGTATTGGATTTTGGTTGAACTTCGGTTTTCCAAAAAGCGCCACAAAGTTAAGGTGCACAGCTGACAATTTCTCAACAAAACAGAAAAATTATTTAAACCTCCCGTTAACCTTGCTCAAAAAATGGATGTATAAATAATTTTTTGTATAGTTAATGGCATTTCTATTTTTGTATTTTGTGCAGCTTAAAAAATCCATTGGCCCTTCCTTTCAGGCTATAGTTCCTGCTGAAGAACAAAAGGGCTGAATATTTCAACATCTGCTATCATGAAACAAATTGTGATTCTAGCATCCGGCAAAGGAACCAATACAGCTCATCTGATTGCCTATTTCAACAATAAACCCATTGCCCGCGTGAAGGCCATTTTGTGCAATGTGCCCCATGCAGGTGTGATCCAGGTAGCTTCACAGGCCGGAATCCCCGTCATGCTGCTGGAAAAAAACACCTTTTACAACACCTCTATTTATTTAGACCTGGTAAAAAAAATGAAACCCGACCTGATTGTGCTGGCCGGTTTTCTGTGGAAAATTCCTGTTTCCTGGATCGAGGCTTTCCCCCGTCGGATTATCAATATTCATCCGGCTCTACTCCCCAAATTCGGAGGCAAGGGCATGTACGGCAATCACGTGCATGAAGCTGTCTTACAGGCCGGTGAAGCTTACAGTGGCATCACCATTCATTATGTAAATGAAGAATATGATGCGGGTGATATTATTTTTCAGGAAAAAGTAAAAATAGAGCCTACCGATACCGTTGAAACCCTGGCGCAAAAAATTCATGCACTGGAATATCAATATTATCCGCAGGTGATTGCCGGTCTGCTGACACAGGATCTGGCCGTTGAGAAAACTTCCTGATTCCCCAACTTTCACATTCTTTTATTGCTGTATCCATCCATCCGGCCTGGTTTAGTAGCTAATTTTGCAGACAAACATGTTTTCCTATGAAACGTTATATCTGGATTGCTGGGTTGGGGGTTTTGATCCTTTTCCTGTTTGCAGGGTTTTATTACTTCACCTACGTACATCAGAGTGATAAACTGCCTGTACTCGGCAATCCAGGACATGTAGTTGGTGATTTTAGTTTTACCGATCAAACGGGACAGCCATTTACACAGCAGGATATGAACGGGAAAGTGAGTGTGGTGGAATTTTTCTATACAACCTGCCCGGATCTTTGCCCGCGCATGAATGCCAATATGCAGAAGGTGTATGAAAAATTCAAACACACGCCCGGCTTTGAAATCCTTTCCCATACGGTTAATCCGGATCACGATACGCCTCCTGTGCTAGCTAAATATGCTGAGCAGTATGATGCGGACCCAAGAGTCTGGAAATTTCTCACTGGCCCTGCACAAAAGATTTACTCCATGGCCGAAAACGATTATCTGATCGGATCTGTAGATAGTGCGCATGTGTCGGGCCTGTTTGTACATTCACAATGGTGGGCACTGGTCGATAAACATCGGCGCATCCGCGGATTCTACGATGGTACCAATCCGCAGGATATTAGCAAACTGGAGCACGATATCCCAATATTGCTGAAAGAAAAATAAAGCTTCAGTCGTCTTCCAGCTCTTCTTTGGCAGGCAATGGCGGAAATGGTGCGTGCGGCTCGGTTTGATACCAGTAGGCCACCGATGAAATATCCGAGCGCTGGGGCAGGTAGGTGCCATTCCGCCGCCAGCCCAAGTCCTGAATAGTTACCCGAAGATCATGCTGAAAGCGAATCGGATCCATAATATGCCAGCGATACATACCAAATCGCTGCTGCGTTTGGTACAATCCATCGGGTTTGATTACCTGGCACAAGCCGGAATAGGGTGAGGTGAAGGTTTCATACTGATGGGTCTGCTGGTTTTCAAAATCATAGGAGCCGCAGAAATAGTCTTCCGTACCGGTGCCATTGATAGTAGGGAACTGCCGGTCACCGTCAATATAAAATTTAATTTCTCCTTCACCCCACCAGCCATTGTTGTGCACACCCCAGGCCAGATAGGTGCCCACATATTGTCCGCGGCCTTTGACTCCATCCAAAATGGTGTAGGGCTGTTTGTACGGATTGGGATTCACATGCCGGAATTGCGCATGGAAATAAGCTGCGTCTTCGGGGATGGCCGTAAGGGTATAATCAATCTGATAATACAGCGTCATAGGCTCATCGCCTATATTTTGCAGGGTCATCAGGCATTTTTTTCGGAAAGGCATCACCCAGTAGCAATTCAGGGCGCTGCCGGGGTTCACACATACGGCAAGCGATTGCAGAGGCGCATATTTTCCCCATCCCATACAAAAGAAATCACCCACAGGCACTTCAACCGAGGGTGTGGGCTCATCATCCCAGTAAATACGCAGAATTTCAAAACGCCAGTAGCCGGTGGGCGTCATCCAGATGTGCTGGATGGCTCCCGGACCCTGAATCAGGGCCAGCGTATCGGTATGCCCGGGCTGAATGCGAATGAAAGGATTGACTTTCCAGCCCTGACCCAGATCACGAGCGGCCAAAGCAGCCGTACCATTGGCCAGAGTAGCCATACCGCCTTTGCCTTTTTCACCTGTCGGATTTTCGGGGCTGATGGAACGGGTTTGTGCATCTGAAAGCCGGAACAAATTGCCCATATTCATTTGCAACCCGTTCCATGCATCTGTTTGCTGAGCATACAGCAGCTGGCCGTATCCGCATACTGTAAGCAAAAGAAAAACCAGGTATTTCATGATCCAGGATTTGCAGAAAAATAAAGAAATCTGATCACTTTTTAAGTTAAAAGGTTTATCCCGGGTTATAGCCAACCGGTTTGTCACAACTTATACACAAATGGATGGAAAGAGGATCTGATCCACACATCGGATCCTTCTTCCTGCTTACTTTCGCATCTGCAAATTTGGTTTTGAGTTTGCCAGAGAAAGGTCGTTTGCCTAACAGCAAATGTGAAAAGGGAACCGTGTGCAAATCACGGGCTGACGCGCAACTGTGAGTATCATACCCACCTTTCATCCTTGCCTGCGGGCTTGCATTCCACTGTCTGTTCAATCAGATGGGAAGGATGATGAAAGGGATACAAGCCAGGAGACCTGCCTTTCTCTGCCATGACGGGCTTTCGCGGAATAAAGCCAACGTCAGGATGGTTATACATACTGATTATACCCTCCTGCCATCGACCCTGCCCATCGGCAGGTAGTTTTCTCCGCAATGCCCGCCTGTTTTGATTTTCAATCTGAAAAAAATTGTTTCAACCACTTACAAAAACACAAATATTATGTTCACACACCTACTGGGTTATCCCCGCATCGGACTTCATCGCGAACTGAAACGCGCCTGTGAGCAATATTGGGCAGGCAAAATTTCACAGGACGAGCTTCTGCATACCGGCAAAATGATTCGGGAATCAAACTGGCAGCAGCAGATCGCTGCAGGCATGGATTGGCTCCCTTGCGGTGATTTTTCCTTCTACGATCATGTGCTCGATATGAGCCTGATGCTGGGGGTGATTCCAGAACGATTTGCCCCTTTGAAAGAAAAAGGAGTGGATGGACTCGACCTGTATTTTGCGATGGCACGAGGCTATCAGCGCGATGGACTGGATATTCCGGCGCTGGAAATGACCAAATGGTTTAATACAAATTATCATTATCTCGTACCCGAATTCGCTCCTGATCAATCATTCAGGTTACAACCCTATTCTCTCCTGGAAGCACTTGCAGAAGCTCAGGCATTTCAACGTCCAGTCAAACCCATCCTCATTGGCCCCGTGTCCTACCTGTTGCTAGGTAAGATGAGTACCACTCACAGCAATCCCCTGCATTTGCTACCCGCTCTGCTTCCCTGCTATGCCGAGCTGCTCCGCTTGCTCCACAGGCATGGCGTCCAATGGGTTCAGCTTGACGAACCTTTTCTGGCAACAGATCTCACTGCAGACTCATTACAGGCTTTCCGGGATGCTTATAGTTATTTGCATGGGGAGATTCCCGAGATACATGTATTGTTGGCTACCTATTTCGGGGGGCTGGGAGATTATCTGCCCCAGGTTGTGCAATGGCCGGTGCAGGGTGTTCATCTGGACTTGATCAGCGATCCTGAGCAGCTGCAACCGGCACTGCAGTTGTTGCCACCTGATAAATGGCTTTCGATGGGTATTGTGGATGGCCGCAATGTCTGGAAAAATGATTTTACCTATTCTCTGAGCCTTCTCGAACAAGCTGTTCAAAAGCTGGGACCGGAACGCATCCTGCTGGCTCCATCCTGCTCGCTGCTTCATGTGCCGTATGATCTGCAAATGGAAACCAACAGCAATGGCCTTCCCGACGCTGTGAAAAGCTGGCTGGCATTTGCCCGGCAGAAACTGGAAGAGCTGACCGTACTCAAACAACTGGCCGTTGCCGGCACCCATCGGCAGGCTCTTCCCAGGCTGATTGAAAACCAGCTTGCCATTGAACAGAAAAAGATTGCGGCTTTTGCCCACCTGCCCGAGATTCAGCAACGCATAGCCCGTTTGCAGGAAAACGATCTGCATCGCCTGCATGCATTTCCCATCCGGAAAGCTGCCCAGCAACAAGCACTCCAGCTACCCCTGCTCCCTACCACGACCATAGGGTCTTTCCCGCAGACAACCGAACTGCGCCAACTGCGCGCACGCTGGAACAAAGGAGAAATCTCCGATAAAGCTTATGAACAGGCACTGGAAGAATCAATCCGGGAAGTAATCGCCTTGCAGGAAAAGATCGGCCTTGATGTGCTGGTACATGGCGAATTTGAGCGCAGTGATATGGTGGAATATTTCGCCCGGCAGCTTACCGGTTTTGCATTTACCGAACACGGCTGGGTGCAGAGTTACGGTAGCCGTTGTGTGAAACCTCCTATTCTGTTCGGAGATGTAACCCGTAAACAGGATATGACGGTGCGCTGGATTCGTTTTGCCCAATCCCTCACTTCCAGGCCGGTAAAAGGTATGCTTACCGGGCCGGTTACTTTGTTGCAATGGTCTTTTGTACGAAACGATATGCCCCGTGAACAAATTGCCTATCAGCTGGCACTGGCCATCCGCGATGAAGTCAAGGCCCTCGAAGAAGCCGGAATCCGGGTAATCCAGATCGATGAACCCGCTTTCCGCGAAGGCCTTCCTTTGCGCAGGGAACAGCAACCAGCCTACCTGCAATGGGCTGTCAGAGCCTTCCGCCTAGCATCCTGCGGTGTAAAAGATGAAACCCAGATCCATACCCATATGTGCTACAGCGAATTCAATTCCATCATGCAGCATATTGCCGACCTGGATGCTGATGTGATTACAATCGAGGCTTCCCGTTCGCACATGGAGCTGCTGGATGCTTTCGGAGATTTTCAATATCCCAACGATATAGGTCCGGGCATTTATGATATCCATTCACCCCGCATCCCCTCGGTAGATGAAATGGTAGCATTGCTTCAAAAAGCCGCCCGCATCATTCCGGTCAGGCAGCTTTGGGTGAATCCGGACTGTGGACTGAAAACCCGCAACTGGCCCGAGGTAAAGGCATCCCTGCAAAATATGGTGGCTGCCGCCCAACGGGTACGCAACATGTACATTTCATCCCGGCAGGCTGTGAATCCATAGCTTTGCGACCATGTTTTATGGCAAATGGAAAGTCTGGATGGGAATTTTAGGGCTTGTGCTGGCCGGCACAGGCGCATGGGTATTGGGGCTGAGACATTTTATTGCAAGGCCTGTCTTCGTGGAAGACCGAACACACCGGGTTTGGCTGCCTGTCGGATACTCCGTATTCGGAATAGATATTTCTCAGTATCAGCGGACCATTGACTGGGGAAAACTCAGGCAGGAGCGGATTGCGGGTCAGCCCATCCGGTTCGTATTCATCAAGGCTACGGAAGGCATCAGCCGGCAAGATCCGCTGTTTGCACAACATTGGGCCAAAGCCCATGCTGCTGGCTTTATCTGCGGGGCCTACCATTTTTTCTATGCCACCCGCAATCCCCTGCTGCAGGCCAGAAATTTTGAACAGACGGTTAAACTGATGCCAGACGATCTGCCACCGGTGCTGGATGCGGAAGTAGACAACCATCAGCCCGATTCCGTTATCCGGCAAACCATGCGTACCTATCTGAATGAATTGACACGTTATTACGGAGTAAAACCCATCATTTACACCAACCTACATTTTTACCGAAACTATATCAGGGGATATCTGGATGATTATCCCATCTGGATTGCCCAACACAGCCTACGTTCTCTGCCTCAGGATGCAAGTGACTGGATTTTTTGGCAAATCAGCGACGAGGCGCATATGCAGGGAATAACCGGATTCACTGACCTGAATGTTTTTCGGTATGATTTTGATCAGCTTCGCGCTTTGTGTTTACCGTGAATTTCCCGAAATGCAGATTTTTTCATACATTCATCTAATGAATCAGCAACTAAGAATTGATCCGGAAATCAAGCAACAATTCAAAAAAATCTGGCTTTCGTTATTCATCTGGGTGGTGTGGTTGAATGTGAATATGATAGCCGGTGTAATTTTTGATCTGGGATTTTTTGACAACCCCCTGATTCCCGTGTGGGCACATGTGCTTTTTTTCATCTGGTTTTTATCCAGTTTTCTGGGTATGAGCTGGATTACCTATCACATCTGGGGCAGAACCCTGCATATTCCCTTCCGCATAGGGCATCATCTTCCCACCAGGCATCATTAAAATCGCCTACCCAGAATAAGTTTTACGATATCCCGATCCGTACTGGGCGTAAGCCCCCACCCATAGCCGGCATTGAGCTCCCATTCCGGAGAAAAGAAAAAATCAAATGCCAGAAACAACTGATGCTGTTGTTCATCAACAGGCGGGAAATTGCCGGGAGGACCGATGGAGCCATAATATTCTATACCAACGGCCATCCATGGAAAAATGGAATCATCCACCTTACCATTGGGTGAAAACACAAACCCGTCGCCGGCATTCAGGCCTTTCAATGATTTTTCAAAGGTAGGGTTTAATGAAAAATACCATGTACCGAGGGTTTTATCTATGATAGGCCTGATCTCCAACGTCCAGGTATCTTCGCTGAAACTGCGTTTCTGAAATCCAAATTCCATAGAAAGACTTACTCCCACAGGCCAGTGCAGGCGCTCAGGTACGGCCACACGCGGCCGGAGATGACTTCCAACATAAGCTGTACGTCCATCGCTGCCGAGGCTGTTAAAAAAATACACGCCGGTTTCAAACCATTCATTAAATCCATGAGTAATTTCCACGGTTTCGTGAAATACGTGCCTGGTGGGCAAAACACCGTTTTCTTGCTGTGTGCTGCCTTCAAGGGTATAATTGCTGTGCAGTTCCACCATGGTGTGATGCGGCTCTACGATATCCGAACCATACACCTGAATCTCATAGTTGTCCTGTGCCCTGCAGGAAAACCAAATACATAATCCCCAGATGAGCACAGCCCATTTCATGGTTAGACAAATGTATTCCACAAACCCCATCAGCTTCTTTCACAGAATGTTACGGATCGGTTAAATAGCCAACAGCATCGGGTAGGAAATTGTATAATTTCGCATCTTAGATAATTTCAATCATTTTGGTTAATACATTGAAAAAATCTATTCACATGAACCTCCAGCAACTGGAATATATCGTAGCGGTGGATCAATGCCGACATTTTGTAACAGCTGCCGAACAATGTTTTGTTACCCAGGCGACTCTGAGCATGATGATTAAAAAACTGGAAATGGAGCTCGATACTGTGATCTTTGACCGCAGCCGCCAGCCTGTTACTCCCACGCCCGTCGGAGAAAAAATCATTGCCCAGGCCCGGCTGATTCTTTCCCACGTAGAGCGACTCAAAGCTCTGGTAGATGAAGAAAGAAACTGTCTGCAGGGTGAATTTAAACTTGGCATAATCCCTACGCTGGCACCCTATCTATTACCACTTTTCCTGCAGGATTTCCTTAAAAAATATCCGCAGATCAAGTTGCGGATCAGTGAACTCACTACGGAAGAAATTGTGAAACGTATTCACCAGCATCATCTGGATGCCGGACTGCTGGCCACTCCCATTGAAGATCATTCTTTGAAGGAACTCCCTTTATTCTACGAACAGTTTGTGGTTTACCATGCCCGGCCTGATAAGAAAAATTATAAAAAATATGTACTGGCATCCGATATTGATGTAAACCGGCTCTGGCTGCTGGAAGAAGGCCATTGCCTGCGTACCCAGATTATTAATCTTTGTGAACTCAAAGACAAATCAAGCGCGTTGCATCAGCTGGATTTTGAAACGGGTAGCCTGGAAATGCTGAAAAAAATTGTAGAATCCACGCAAGGTATTACCATTTTACCCGAGCTGGCTGTCCGCTATCTGAGTCCGCAACAGAAGAAATGGATTCGTTATTTCAAGCCACCGGCTCCTGTACGGGAAATCAGCCTGGTTACGCATCCGCATTATGCCAGAACCAATATGCTGCATGCACTGAAAAACAGCATCCTGGCCCATATTCCGGATAGCATGAAATCACGGAAACAAAAAGAAATTATTCCGGCTGTTTCATCAAACTGAATTTGACTGTTTGTTGTTTGTTAGCTCAATAACCTTTTCACACGAAGGGATAATTCCCGCGGATTGAATGGTTTGGTTACATAATCATTGGCGCCAAGACGAAATGCATCCAGCACACTGGCTTCTTCACCGGAGGCGCTTAATACCAGAATGGGAATATTGCTTTGCAATTCCTGCCTGATGTGCCGTACCAACTGAGTACCGTCCATTTCAGGCATAAGCAGATCTGTAATCAACAGATCAGGCAGAAGACCTGTAAACTGTTCAACCGCCTTTTTCCCGTTTTCACACAATACAGTTTTGTATCCTTCTTTTTTTAAAACCTGTCCGAGCGTTTTCAGCAACAGTGGATCATCTTCAACAACCAGAATAGTTTTCATGTTATACTGTTTTCAGGCAACGATCTCAAGTTGCTTTAAAAGTAAGGGATCGTTATCAAAACGAAAACAACCTGCGGATATTTTGCAAACATTTTACGACTGATCCGGATTGCCGCTTGATGATGAAGCCAGTTGTGCACGCAGCTGATCAGCCTGTTGGCTGATTTGTTTCATAATTTCCCGGAGCATGGATTTAGCCTGTTCAATGTAACCAGACATGTGATCATCCTTTCCCTGAGCAGCCTGTTGTTCGATGTGTTTCATAATTTCCAGCAGGGCATGCATATTTAACAGGCCCAGGCTGCTTTTCAAACGATGTGCCTTTTCACGTATCTGATGAAAATCTCTTTTTTGATAGGCTTTTTCAATCTGATCAAGGGTTTCGGGAGCTGTTTTCAGAAACAGATCCAGCACCTCGAGGGTATATTGATCATCTTCCAGTTCAAGAATTGTGCTCAAATCATAGCCATTATGTGCTCCTGCAGACGACGCAGCATGCGGTGAGGCATTTGCATACGGAACTGCATTTGGGTGATCCCTGCCGGCCCTGAAGTCAGGGAGCACCCGATGGATAACCTGTACAATATCCTGTGGCGTAAATGGTTTCCGGATACAGGCATTGGCACCTTCCTGATAGGATCGTTCTTCTTCATCGCTTAGCACTGCAGCCGTCATGGCAATGATGGGCAGGTTAAGATGCATTTCCTTCCGGATATGCCGGATGGCCTGGTATCCATTGACAACAGGCATCCGCATGTCGATGAGCAACAGATCATAATCCGGACGCTGCTCCAATCTGTGTATTACTTCACGGCCATTATTCACCGTATCCACTTCAGCGCCCAACCGATGCAACAGACGGGAAATAAATTTCTGGTTCACATAATTATCTTCTCCTACCAAAATATGAAGCCCTTGCAGGGAAAGCATGGGCTGTGAAATCTGCGGCTTGGGTTGTGGTTCGGTAGTACGATCCAGCTGATAGGGAATGAAAACGGTAAATACACTGCCTTTGCCCGGTTCGCTCACTACTTCGATATGTCCTCCCTGCAAATTCACAAGATATTGTGTGATGGACAATCCCAGTCCCGATCCGCCGTATTTGCGGCTGATGGCGGCTTCAGCCTGGGTAAAACTTTCAAAAATCTGCTGAATCCGATCAGCGGGAATGCCAATACCAGAATCGGCTACGGCCAATTGAAGCATTACATTATCTTTGGTTTCGCCAGGTAAGGCTTTCACTTCCACCCGGATAAATCCTGTTTCAGTAAATTTCATGGCATTACCCACCAGATTCACCAGCACCTGTTTGAGCCGGTGAGGATCGCCTATAAGTTGATCAGGTACATCAGGCGCACAGACAATATCAAATGATAATTTCTTTTCCTGGGCCCGGAAATGAAACAGATGATCCAGCGATTGCAGGATTTCTCTCAGCGAGAAAGGCAACTTTTCAATCACGAGTTTGCCTGCTTTGATCTTCGACAGATCAAGCAAATCGTTGATAAGAGTTAAAAGGGTATCGGCAGCTTCCTGTATGGAACGCAAGAATTCTTGCTGCTCTGCAGTAAGCGAGCTGCTACTCAGCAGATAGGTCATCCCCACAATTCCCTGCAACGGGGTGCGCATTTCATGGCTGATAGTGGTAAGGAACTGTTCCTGAAATTTTTCGGCTTCTTCTGCTCGTTGCTTGGCTTCAACCAGCTGCTGCTGATATTGTATCAGATCCGTGATATCAGTAGCAATGCCGCATAATCCGAAAATCTTTTGCTGCTCGTCTTTTAACGGGAATTTGGTAATGAGAAAATGATGCGGCTCGTTGTTGACATAGATAATTTCTTCTGTTTTAACAATAGTGGCTCCCTGATAAATGCGATCATCACTTTCATGATAGCTTTTTGCGAGTTCTGGTGCAGTGATTTCAAAATCAGTTTTACCATATACCTGCTCTCCGGTTACATGCAGGGTTTCTTTGAAAGCTTTGTTGACAAACTGATAACGGTGTTGAAGATCTTTGATAAAAATAAGCGAGGTAGTATTATCCATCAAAGCTTCGAGCAGATGCTGATTTTCCCTTCGCTGGCGTTCTGCCTGACGCAGGCGCATCAGCATTTCTTTTCTTTCGCTGGTATCCAGTACTACACATTGCAAACCCACAGGCTCTTCTTCTTCCAGCAACAGGGTTGAAAACATCCGGATCCATTTCTCCTTGCCTTCTTTGGTAAGAATGGGAAAATCAAGGGAGGTATCTGTCAATTTGTTTTCAAACTGCCGCAAATAAAACTGTGTAACCCGCTCATGCCAGTCGGGATGTACCAGCACTTTATAACTTCTGCCTAGCAACTCTTCGGGTTTATATCCTGTAAGTTGCTGCACCCTGCGGCTGATGAAAGTAAAACGTCCATCCAAATCCGTGGTAAATACCACAACCCGAACGCCTTCAATAAGTTTGCGGTAGCGGGCTTCATTGGCAAGTGCTTCCTGTTCGGCTTTTCTTCGCCTGGATTCATCTTGTTTCAATTGCCATAAGCCGGCCCATACAAACAGGAAAAAGCAAATGCTGGCTATCAATGTATATATCACCAGCCTGCGGGAAATATGCTGATAGGATTGATCACGCAGAAACAACAGTTGATTTTCTTCCCGTTCAATGTTGCGCAGGGTATGCGCCCAGGTACTTGTCTGCATCACAGCTCCAGCTGAACGAGATGCAGATTTATCAGTTATGACACGAAATATGACCAGCAATGAATCAATCCTGCTTCTTTGCAACGGGTTATCAGCGACCAGTTTAAGCAATGCCTGCAATTCATCATTCACTGCACGACGCCATGCGTCTGATTTTATACCAGCATTTGTAAAATCCTGCTGAAACAAGTCCTGCAGGCGTTGGGTATGCGAAAGCACCTCATAGGTATGCTGCACCTGCTTGCGTTCAGCCTCAAACTGACGATAGTAGGTAAACGCACTGATCGTAAAATATAAAAACAAACCCAGTGCAAGAATGATAAAAATAGAGATGCGTTGCCTGAACAACATGGTTTAACAGGATAGGTTAATGGTAAGCATATACGAAAACAGCTTTGTATTCGTTGCGAAAATTAAAAAATTTTTCATACCTGAAAAATAAAATATAATCATTATATTTTATGTTTTAATTTAAAATGATGCAGGGGAACGTAGGATGAAAGGTCTGATCATTTCCACAAGTCCAAACACAAAGTTCTGCAAAGCAAAAAAATAACCCAACAAGCTATTTTGCCTGACGATGGATTTCCCTTTATCTTTGTCAAATACAGCTATTAAAAGATATTGTTGATATGCATTTGTTTTCGCACAAATTACGGAAAATCCGGCCCACATCTGTGTTATATCCAGTTCTTTGGCTGATGACAGCCGGAAGTCTCGTAGGCTTTTTGCCACTTTCGGCTCAGGCTCAGCAAAACGAAGGATATTCCGGATCCGTAAGAACCAATCATGAAGGCATCAGCCAGATACCTGTTTCTTATTCCCGGGATTTTCTGATTCTGCAGCTGGGACATGATGTGTGGAGCGGATTACCTTCCGGAATAAGTACCAGTGGCTGGAACCGCGATTTCAACATAGCATTGCTTTATGATTTCCCCTTTCAGCAAAGTCATTTCAGTTTTGCACTGGGATTGGGAGTAAGTACAAGCAATGTGTTTTTCAAAAATTATACCCTCAACATTGCCGATAGTGTTTCCTCTCAGCTGAATTTTACCAGCGACAGCAAATACAACAAATACAAAATTGCCACTACCTATCTGGAAATTCCGCTTGAATTTCGTTTCCGCCAGGTTTCACAGAATGCCAACAAGGGATTTAAGGTGGCTTTGGGAGCCAAACTGGGTTTGAATACCGATGCGCATGCCAAGGGCAAACGTGTGGTAGCCGGTTTCCCGGAAGTGGAGAAATTCAAAACCCGCCGCTTTTTTAATCCTTACCGCGTGGCAGCCACAGCCCGCATAGGTTGGGGTAATTTCAACCTGTACGGGAGCTATAGCCTCACGCCCCTGTTCCGGCAAAATACCGGTCTGGATGTTCATACCTACTCCATCGGCATTTGCCTGAGCGGACTGTAAAAAATCTGAATCATTTCCGGGTCCGTTAGGGATTTACTGCCGGTGCCTGCAGCCAATTCAATACCTGATGTTGCCATACCAGCAGATCATGGCCGGTTTGCCAGTGATGCGCCATGTCAGGAAAATAAATCAACCTGCCGGGTATTTGTAGGTCCTGTATTTCATTAAACAAACCCCAACCCTGTTCGGCCGGCACCCATCCATCATTCCCGCCCACACCGATCAGCATGGGCAGTTGCGCCAAAGGCCAGCCTGTCTGGACGATATTCTTATTTTTCTGCATCAGTTGCACAATATCCCGGGCTATCCACCGGGCAGCCGTTGTGGTGCTCCAGGAAGGAATATCCACCACAGGATTCCAGAGCACCAGCGTATGAACAGAAAAACTCGATGCCCTGCGCTGATCCGATGCCCACATCAGGGCCAGATAGGCTCCCCATCCGCTGCCCATGAGTATTACCCGTTGCGTATCTGCCTGATTGATGATAAGCAACCGATAAAGGCTGTCGGCCAAATCATGAAGGGTTGCCGGATCCAGATAAAAATTCAACATATCATCAGACAAACCTTGTTCGGATGAAATGGTAAACACCTGATATCCTGCGTCGGCAAGCATTTGTGGCTGATCCCACCTCGTTTTGCTGTCGTCATCTGAAAACCATGTAAAATCAGGCAGACAAATGATGGCCGGATATCTGCTGCCGGAGTCAGTTTGAGATGGATGATACTGGTGAACCCACACTTTTATCCCATGCGCAAGTGAAATAAGCCAGGAAGAAGGGCCGGGCATGGCGTCCTGCGTAGTATCGGCCTGCACAAGCATGCGGGCATTGCCGTTTTGTTTGTCCACAGAAAAAATACGCTGCATATGGTGCCATCGGGAAACTGCTACCAGCCAGGTAGAAGGGGTTTCTCCTACCAAAGCCTCTATCCTGGCCTGCAAATGGGTAATCTGCCGGATGACAAGAGGCGTATGCAGACGTCCTTCATCCAATACCTGCACCCGATAGAGTTCAGTCCATGCAGAATCGGGATAGGTAGCCGTGAAAAGCAAACTCTGTCCGTCATTTGACCACCAGAAATGCAATACCCTTCCTGCCCGGCCATGCGTAAGGTTGTACAATGTTTTGCGCTCCAGGTCTTCCAGGATCAGATCCCGTTGGCCTGTGTGTGCACCTGCAACGGACTCGGCTATCCAGGCTATCCAGCGGCTTTTGCCCTGGCTGGTAGCCGGACTGAATGCGGGTGATTCATGTCTGATCCATGCTGAGCCGGAACCTCTGTCAACAGCCGTTTCACAGGTCAGGCAACTGGTAAGTCCATCTTGCAGATCATACAGATAAATTTGGCTGGCTGGTGGAGCAACCGAACTATCCTGCGGCGCATCTGTTGCTATTTCCTGCAGGGATGGCTTGTAGGCGGCATACACAATGTAACGCTCATCCGGACTCCAGTGTACTTGGGCCAGATAGCCATTGATCAGCGTTGTATCTACATCGGTCTGTTCATAAGGCATCAAATCAACCGGCATCCCCAGCCTACCCATCGAATCAATCCTTGCATATAACAAATGATGTGCATATCCATCAATCCAGCCATACATACCAAATGCCGGTAGCCTGTGATAAATGCGGGCACGTGTTTTCCCAAACTGCGGATAGTAATCTTTGGCATCCACATCCCGCACTTTTTCGGGGTGCACAAACAACACATAATCTTTTTTCGGTGAAATCAGCATATGTGCATACGGCGAATCAACCTGCGTAAACGATCGCAGCGAGGGAGTATCAGTACGCAACAAATAGCATTGATTTCCTCTCGTGAAAATAAATTGATGCGGAGAAATCCGGATTATATTTTCCGGTTGTGGACCATCGAAAGTGAAAAGCCTGTTTGCGCGAGCCGCCGTCGGATTGAGTGGCTGCATCCAGAGTTGATGCCGCATTCTATCCCGTCCAATATCATACGATGATATCACATAATACAAAGCCTGCCTGCCGGCATCATCATCCGTCCAGCATGCGCTGATATAGGGAGCTTCTGCAACCCGTTCGGGCGTCCACACCAGTTGGGCATGAGCGACATGCGGCCCACTCATCCATCCCAAGCCAATCAGGATATATCTCCATTTGCTCATAGCTGCTTATCCAAGCCTTTCCCTGCAATGTACTAACTTTGTATGGCTAAAGAAACCAGCATTGATTGATTTTCAACCAACTGTCCCGCAAACCGAAAAAGCCGTTCTGGTTGGGATTATCACTCCGGATGTTACGGAAGCCCAAGTGAATGAGTATTTAAACGAACTGGCCTTTCTGGCCGAAACAGCCGGAGCACAGGCTGTGAAAACGTTTGTTCAGAAGCTTCCTCATCCCGATCCCCGTACGATGATCGGAAAAGGCAAACTGGAAGAAATCAAACGTTACCTGGAAGGGAAAGATATCTCCATTGTAATCTTTGACGAAGAACTGAGTGGCACGCAAATCACGAATATTGAAAAAATCCTCGGTGTGAAAACCATTGATCGCACCGATCTGATTCTCGACATCTTTGCCAGAAGAGCCCGCACGGCCCGTGCCAAAACCCAGGTGGAACTTGCCCAATACCAATACCTGCTGCCCCGGCTGAAAGGAATGTGGACTCACCTGGGCCGTCACGGCGGTGGTATCGGTACCCGGGGACCCGGTGAAACAGAAATTGAAACCGATCGCCGGCTGGTGAAAGATAAAATTGCCCTGCTGCGGAAACGACTGAAAGAGATTGAAAAGCAGGCACAGCTGCAGCGCAAGGAACGCTCCGGATACATCCGTGTAGCCCTGGTGGGTTATACCAACGCCGGCAAATCAACCCTGATGAATGCATTGAGCAAAAGCGAAGTGTTCGCTGAAAATAAACTGTTTGCCACTCTCGATACCACAACCCGAAAGGTGGTCTATCAGCAAACCCCTTTCCTGCTCAGCGATACAGTAGGCTTTATCCGCAAGCTGCCCCATCACCTGGTGGAAAGTTTTAAATCCACGCTCGACGAAGTGCGGGAAAGCGATATCCTGCTCCATGTGGTAGATATCAGCCATCCGCACTACGAAGAACAGATTGAAGTGGTAAACCGCACGCTGCAGGAATTGGGCGCACTGGAAAAGCCCACCCTGCTGGTATTCAATAAAATGGATCTGTACGAACAACAGCATTTCGACCCCTATCTTCCAGCCGAAATCCGCCAGGAGCTGCTGCAACAGCTGAAAGCCGAGTGGGAACAGCGCACCCATGGCCATGCCATCTTTATATCGGCCACCGAAAAGCGCAATCTGGATGAGTTGAGGCAAAAGCTCTGGGAGCATATCGTGGTACTGTACCGCCAACGCTATCCCTATCAGACAGAATTTTTCACTGCATAGGCGATGTAAAAACAAAAAATCCCTAATTTTGTCGTCCCTTCCGCTGGTGGCCACACCAGCCACACAGCAATACCGACACTCCTCCTTAGCTCAGCTGGTTAGAGCATCTGACTGTTAATCAGAGGGTCGCTGGTTCAAGTCCAGCAGGAGGAGCATATTCTTTCCCGCCTTCTTTTCCGCAGGATGTAAAATAAAAATAAAATGATTTCGTTGTAAATATCTGAACAAGAACATATATATTTATCCAAAGTCCTAGCGCCAGCCAATTATATTTTGTAGTATCACCTCTTAAATTAAGATAAATCAGCATTATTTAACTATTTTATATCCAAAAATCAATTGTATGAAAAAAATCTTAGGACTCGATCTTGGCGTAAGTTCAATCGGTTGGGCTTTAATTAAAGAAGAACAGGAAAAGCCCGTTGAAATCATAGGCATGGGCGTTAGAATTGTTCCTCTTGACACCGATGAAAACCAGGAATTTACACAAGGTAATACAATCACTAAAAACCAGGAAAGAACCAAGAAACGATCAACGCGAAGAAGTTATTATCGCTATGTTCTACGAAGAAAAGCACTTACAGCAGAGTTAAAAAAACATCAAATGTTTAATGAAAAACTATTTGGAATATCAAAATTAGAGCTATGGGGATTACGATCAAAAGCAGTAGAACAACAAATCAGTTTAGAAGAACTAGGGAGGGTACTGTACCACTTAAATCAGAAAAGAGGATATAAATCAGTTAAGAATGAAGAAAAAGACAATAAAGAAGAGACAAATTATGTTTCAGAAATTAAGAACAGATACGATTTGCTAAAGAATGAAGGGAAAACAATTGGACAAAAATTTTATGAGGAACTAAGCAAAAACTATCATTACCGTATCAAGCAGCAAGTTTACCCCAGAGAAGCATACATAGAGGAGTTTAATAAAATCATAAAAAAACAACAGGAATTCTATCCAGAAATTCTAACTGATGAATTCATTAATCATTTACGAGATAATATTATTTATCATCAAAGGAATCTAAAATCACAAAAAGGTCTTGTGAAAACTTGTGAATTTGAGGGTTTTCATATAAAAAACAAAGATGGGAAGGAAATATTTACAGGTCCGAAGGTTGCTCATAGGAGCAATCCACTATTTCAAACCGCAAAAATATGGGAATCTATCAACAATATTGTTATCGAGGATAAAAGAAAAAATAAATATCCAATTACCATCGAACAAAAACAAGCTATTTTTCAATATCTCGATAACAATATCAGATTATCCCAATCAGAATTATTTAAAATATTAGGTATTAAGGATAAAAGCGAATGGTATGGGAATAAAATGTTAAGCAGAGGGATTCAAGGAAACACCACAAAAGTTGCTATAAAAGAAGCATTAAATAATAATGATTTAGCCAAGCATTTGTTACAATTTGAAATCAAAGTAAAAAAAGTAAATCAATCTGATAATTCAAATACATATTTGATTGATAATGATTCTGGGGAAATAACAAAGGAAGAAGGGAGACTTATCGTAGATAATAACATTGTGAATGAACCATTATATCAAATATGGCATGTAATATATTCAATTAGGGATATCAATAAGTGTAAGTATGTGTTAGTGAAAAAATGGGGATTAGATGAAATAACAGCTGAAAAGCTAGCAAAAATAGATTTTACAAAATCATCGTACGGGAATAAATCAATTAAAGCCTTAAGGAAGATACTTCCCTATCTGATGAAAGGATATAAATATAGTGATGCTGCATCATTTGCTGGATATAATCATTCAAAGTCACTCACAAAAGAAGAAATAATTGAAAAAAAGCTTCTAGATAAAATTCCTCTCCTACCTAAGAATGTCCTTAGGCAGCCAGTTGTAGAAAAGATACTCAACCAAATGATTCATATAATAAATGACATTATTGATGAAAATAGAGGATGGATCACGAGAGAAGAACGTGATAAAGGAAAATTTGAAATTCGCATTGAGCTTGCCCGAGAACTTAAGCAAAGCAGAGAAGAAAGAAATGAAACATATAAGAACCTGTCAAGAATAGAAAAAGAGAATAAGGAAATAGAAAGACGATTGGAGGAATTAGGTGTAAGAGCAACCAGGAAAAATATTATTAAATATCGATTATTTTCAGAAATATCAGAAAATAAGATAAATGCTACGTGTATATATACAGGAAAAATGTTTTCTCTGACTGATGCACTGAACGGAAATGAAATAGATGTAGAACATATTATACCAAAGTCAATATTATTCGACGATTCACAAAGTAATAAAACATTAACATTCAGTTACATTAATAAGGAGAAGGGAGATCGTACTGCATATGATTACATGGCATCAAAAGGAGAAGAAGAATTGAGTAAATACATTGAAAGAGTCGATCAACTATTCAAGAATAAGATAATCAATAAACAAAAAAGAGATAAATTATTAATGCCAGCCAACAATATTCCAAAAGATTTTATTGAGCGACAAATTCGTGAATCGCAATACATATCGAGAAAATCAAGAGAAATACTGAATCAAATATGCAAAAACGTTTGGGTCACAGGAGGAGGTGTAACCGCCTATTTAAGAAGGATATGGGGGTGGGAAGATATTTTAATGCATTTGCAATTGAAACGTATCAAAGAACTTATACCAGATCCTGTCGGTGAAAAAATTACCGAAATTGTAGAATGGGAAACAGAAGATGGTCAGATACATCATAAAGAAGTGATTAGAAATTGGAATAAGCGGAATGATCATCGTCATCATGCCATTGATGCCCTTGTTATAGCCTGCACAAAACAAGGTTACATTCAGCGTATCAATACCTTAAGCGCGAAAACAACCAGAGACGAAATATTTAAAGAAGTTAGCCAACGCAATACAGATTTCCGTGAGTCCCTTAGCCTTCTTGACAAATATTTTATTACCCAGAAGCCTTTTACTTCATCTCAGGTAGAAGAAAAAGTAAATAAAGTTATTATTTCAATCAAACCAGGCAAGAAAGTAGCCACCTACGGTAAACGGTTTATTAGAAAAAATGATAAAAGAATTATTGTACAGGACCATATTATTGTGCCAAGAGGGGCTTTAAGTGAAGAAAGCATCTATGGAAAGATTAAAATTCTGGATCAAAAGAAGCCAGTAAAATACCTATTTAAAAATACTCATCTGATATTTAAGCCATATATAAAAGAATTGGTAGAGCAAAGACTATCGGAATATAATGGGGATGCAAAAAAAGCTTTAGCATCACTAAAGAATAATCCAATTTACTTAGACAACAAAAATAGAAAAGTTCCTCTTGAATATGCTTCATGCTTCAAAGAAGAATATGTGATTAAATATCCCATTAAATCAATAACTGAAAAGGACATTGAATATATAGTTGACAAAAAAGTTCGTGAAATAATTTCTCAAAGATTAAAACAATACAGTGGGAATACCGAAGAAGCATTTAAAGAGCCAGTATACTTAAACAATGAAAAGAAAATACCCATTAAAACTGTAAGAATGTTTACCAAATTATCTGCTGTTGAAGTATTAAAATATGATGAGAATGGAAAACCCATAGCATACGTAAAAACAGGTAACAATCATCATATAGCAATTTATCAGGATGAAGATGGAAAAAAGATCCCTCATCTTTGTACCTTTTGGCATGCTGTAGATAGAAAAAAATATGGCATTCCTGTGATCATAGATAATCCAAAATCAGTATGGGATAAAATCTTATCTTCTAAAGAAAACTATCCTCAGTCTTTTCTCATAAAATTACCTGACCAAAATTGGAAATTTATCCAATCATTTCAACAAAATGAAATTTTTTACATATCACCGGATAATAAAGATGATATAAATATTGATAATATTGAACCCTTTAATTTATATAGATTGCAGAAGATAAGCATGAAAAAAGGAAAAAAAATAGACTTATGGTTTCGTCAAATATTTGAAACAGAAACTAATGATAGTGAAAATTATTCTCTAATTAAGAAATTCTATAACGCACAAAGTATTTCTAGAATTGAGACTTTAAACCCAATAAAAATAAAAGTTAATCGTTTAGGAGAAATAGAAGCTATTGATTTAAAATAAATAAAAAGGGCGAGAGTTCCCGCCCTATCTGTTTTCACAACGGTCATCTAAGACCTTATTGTGATTAGCTTCTATGCAAATATATGAATTCATCACTTAAATTCCAAAAAAAATCACATAATTACCCATCCTATGATCAAACGCACCCTTTATTTTGGGAATCCGGCATATTTGAAAACAAAAAATGAACAACTTATTATTGAAAAACAGGATACTGGCGAAACTATTTCCACTCCTATTGAGGATATCGGAATTCTGATTCTGGATCATCAGCAAATCACTCTCACCCAGTACCTGCTGGCCAAGCTGCTTGAAAACAATGTAGCAGTCATTACCTGTGATCCAACCCATCACCCGGCAGGCCTTTTTTATTGCCTGGATGGCCATACCCTGCAATCCCAGAAACATCAGCGGCAGATTGAAGCTTCTATACCCCTGAAAAAACAACTATGGCAACAAACCGTCGTTGCCAAAATTAAAAACCAGGCAGAATTATTGAAACAGCAGCGTATTGAAAACAAATATTTGCTCAAATTATGTGACCTTGTCAGAAGTGGCGATCCGGATAATTGCGAAGCAAAAGCCGCCATTTACTACTGGAAACATTTATTTCCGGATTTTCTGCAATTTACCCGGGACCGAAACGGGCCTCCTCCAAATAATTTACTCAATTATGGATACACCATTCTTCGCGCACTGGTGGCCCGTAGCCTCACAGCAAGCGGGCTGCTACCCACACTCGGCATCCATCATCGCAATCAGTACAATAACTTTTGCCTGGCCGATGACATCATGGAACCCTACCGTCCGTTTGTAGATGCTGTGGTATGTCACATTGTGATGATGAATGGAAAATTTCTGGACATGACGACATCCATGAAAAAACAATTGCTTTCCATACCCGCCATGGATGTGAAAATGGAAGATCAGAAAAGTCCGCTGATGAATGCTGTGCAACGCACCACCGCTTCACTGGCAAAATGCTTTGAAGGATCATCCAGAAAAATTCTTTACCCCACCTTCTGCTAAATCACCCGCCAGCAGGAAAAGTGGTTCTCAAATACACAACAGGACATGAGGTACTCCCGATTAAACGCTTACCGGATTATGTGGATTCTTGTTTTTTTCGATCTACCTACTGAAACTAAAAAGGACAGGAAAAATTATGCCATCTTTCGGAAACTCATGCTGGCCGATGGATTTCAGATGTTTCAGTTCAGCATGTACATCCGACATTGCAGCAGCCGGGAAAATATGGAAGTGCACCTGCAGCGGGTGAAAAAAATCCTGCCACCTAAAGGTCATATAGGCATCATGGCGATTACCGACAAACAATTTGGTCAGATGGAAGTATTTTATGGCAGAGAGCAGGTAAATGCCCCTTCCACCATACAACAGTTAGAGCTGTTTTGATAGCCATAACCAAAGAAAAACAGCCTAGAGAAAATAAAAAATGTAGCCTAGCCCCAGTTTTTTAATTCTAAGAACTTGATAAAACCCTCTACCATGGAGGATTTCATCAAGTTCTACTGTTAAAGAGCTAAGCTACAACAAATTTGAAAGCTAATCACAACTATGATAGATGATATATTATTTGTTAAATCACTGTTAAAGAGCTAAGCTACAACAAATTTGAAAGCTAATCACAACCCCAAAGGGATCAAGGGCCACCTACCCCGCACTGTTAAAGAGCTAAGCTACAACAAATTTGAAAGCTAATCACAACCAAACCGGTATAAATTTGGGAAGTTTGGGACTGTTAAAGAGCTAAGCTACAACAAATTTGAAAGCTAATCACAACTCGGATTCTGGACGTTTACCTAATGGGAGACTGTTAAAGAGCTAAGCTACAACAAATTTGAAAGCTAATCACAACGAAGACAGGGTGGCTGTCAGCAACCACAGCACTGTTAAAGAGCTAAGCTACAACAAATTTGAAAGCTAATCACAACTCGTGACACTCTTTTTCTTTCTCGTACGAACTGTTAAAGAGCTAAGCTACAACAAATTTGAAAGCTAATCACAACTAGCAAATGCTGGATACAAATTAGCTTCTGACTGTTAAAGAGCTAAGCTACAACAAATTTGAAAGCTAATCACAACTGAAGCTATGAAAGAAGGATACACACGAAAACTGTTAAAGAGCTAAGCTACAACAAATTTGAAAGCTAATCACAACGCCAAATTCGGCAGGAAAATCGCCACGCAACTGTTAAAGAGCTAAGCTACAACAAATTTGAAAGCTAATCACAACACTTTACTGGATAACCCTTGCGTTTCAAAGACTGTTAAAGAGCTAAGCTACAACAAATTTGAAAGCTAATCACAACGGATGAAGTAAATCAATTTTTTTACTTGTACTGTTAAAGAGCTAAGCTACAACAAATTTGAAAGCTAATCACAACTCCCGGATGGTTCTCCAGAACCACAAACTAACTGTTAAAGAGCTAAGCTACAACAAATTTGAAAGCTAATCACAACGCACTGGGGGTTTAATTATGGGGATATGAACTGTTAAAGAGCTAAGCTACAACAAATTTGAAAGCTAATCACAACCAGATGTGGGTTCGGACGGCTCTGTTTATACTGTTAAAGAGCTAAGCTACAACAAATTTGAAAGCTAATCACAACAGCAGAGTTTTGGACTACGTAAACTCATTAACTGTTAAAGAGCTAAGCTACAACAAATTTGAAAGCTAATCACAACAAATAAAAGCAGCATATTTTTGTCGTTTAGACTGTTAAAGAGCTAAGCTACAACAAATTTGAAAGCTAATCACAACGATCCAGATGGATGGGTTGATATTGCTTTGACTGTTAAAGAGCTAAGCTACAACAAATTTGAAAGCTAATCACAACTACTGTATTACCAGGTGCTGGATTTAACAACTGTTAAAGAGCTAAGCTACAACAAATTTGAAAGCTAATCACAACTACTGTATTACCAGGTGCTGGATTTAACAACTGTTAAAGAGCTAAGCTACAACAAATTTGAAAGCTAATCACAACACCAGGTCCGGATGTCCCACGACCCACCTGACTGTTAAAGAGCTAAGCTACAACAAATTTGAAAGCTAATCACAACACAAGTTTAGTGGGTAAGAGCGCCACTGCTACTGTTAAAGAGCTAAGCTACAACAAATTTGAAAGCTAATCACAACTAAATCAACAGCAGATTCTACTATCCAAAACTGTTAAAGAGCTAAGCTACAACAAATTTGAAAGCTAATCACAACTAATTCAGCCAATTTCTCATAAATAGAAAACTGTTAAAGAGCTAAGCTACAACAAATTTGAAAGCTAATCACAACACTTAACTGGATAACCCTTGCGTTTCAAAGACTGTTAAAGAGCTAAGCTACAACAAATTTGAAAGCTAATCACAACTTAGCCCGCTCCCATCCATGAAATAACACTACTGTTAAAGAGCTAAGCTACAACAAATTTGAAAGCTAATCACAACACCCGGTAAAAGACCACCACCGCTCCCACTACTGTTAAAGAGCTAAGCTACAACAAATTTGAAAGCAAATCACAACAAAAAGATTTGCAACGTTTGCTGATGATTGGCTGTTAAAGAGCTAAGCTACAACAAATTTGAAAGCAAATCACAACTTTCCGGCCGGGTGGGAGTGTTCCGCGACTGCTGTTAAAGAGCTAAGCTACAACAAATTTGAAAGCAAATCACAACTAAGCACTATAATGCAAATACCATTCTTCGCTGTTAAAGAGCTAAGCTACAACAAATTTACTCCGAAATCAATTATCTGAAAAAGGTCTCCGTGTTTTTCAACTTCGTTGAAAAATGAAAGCCAATCACAACCTCTGTTTTTGTCTTATGCAACAACGCACTTTTTAACTGTTTCCCAGGTGCGGGTGGTTTGATCTTTGCCAAAAGTTTGTTCCAATAAACTCATGAATACCGGTCCTTTTGGGTGAGGAATATAGCTGGTAAACACTTCCAAGTCTCGCACCTGATGAATGGTGACACCTTCATATTCAATGGGCAATGTCAGTTTCGCATCCGGCGCTTTCCACAAAAATGTTATGACCCGTTTCGCTCCTGTAGGCACCTGGTATCTGCTGAACGGATCTGAATCAAGCAAATGTTCCAGGTGCGCCACCGACCGTACCGTAACCGGAAAGCTGCGGCCCAACTGCTGTTGAAGCTGTGCTTCAATTGTTTGTGCGATTGACTCATCTTTTGGGGCTGAAGCATTAAAGGCAACGTTGCCGCTGGAAAGAATGGTTCTTACCTCCGTAAATCCGGCTGCTTCCATGCAATGCTTCAGGTCGGCCATTTTCAGGTTCATGGGGCTTACACCCCGCAGAAAAGCGACAAATCTCGACATCGTATGTTTAATGATAGTCAATGTTTACAGGTATGTGAACAGCAGGACTTTTGTTCAGAGCAGCATGAAGCAGTACCTTTCCTGCGCGTACACTTTTTCATGTACAAATGATACATCTCTTCTGCACGCTCCCCTCCAACGATATCGGCAACAGCGGAATTCTCAGTGCGAAAGACTTGCTGTCGGCGGTCATGCCGAAGCGCCCCGTCGATGACGATATCCTGGCCAACCATGTAGGCCGCATCCGCCGACGCGGACCAGAGCGCAGCGGATGCAATCTCGGGGTCGTGGCAACTCGCTTGGAAGGATTGGTAGCCGCCACACGAGCATCGTGCGCCGCCCGGTCCTCACTAGGCCGAAGCGACATCGGCGTATTCACCGGTCCCGGGCACAGGCAATTGATGCGAATGCCATACTGAATGGCTTCGAGCGCGCTGTTAAAGAGCTAAGCTACAACAAATTTACTCCGAAATCAATTATCTGAAAAAAGGTCTCCGTGTTTTTCAACTTCCTTGAAAAATGAAAGCAAATCACAACTAGAAATGCATCAACAAATAATGAACATGAAAAGCGCATTAAGAGGAATACATCACAAGTGCAGCTGTAAGCATTTGCAAAGTTATTTGGATCAGTATTGTTTTAGGACAAACCGTCGTTCAATCGTAAAACCGATTGTTCTTAATCTATTAGATAAAACCATAAACAAAAAGGGAATAACAAATAAGATTTTAAAGGCGAATGCAGCCTAAGCATATTATTCTAAAAATTTATTTTCCCATTGTATTTATTTTCCGGAGACATTTGCGGGGCTTGTTGTATCATAGCGGTAACAGTCGCAATATTCTTCATCACACAACAATCGCCTTAAAGTTTTATCTTTAAAAACCTCTATATAATCCATCGGCTTTTTATTTACATAAATGGTTCTGTAAACCAATCTTATTCCATGACTGTAATCCACATACCAATTTACATGGCCCGTGTATAAAGGCTGTATTGGTTTTCCATCTGGATTTTGCCAGCCATAAATTGCCACCCTGTCGGGCTTCGAATTATGTGAAAGTTTATCTGTAATCACCACATCTTTTTTTATTCCCACAATCAGGCCTTTTCGCAATTTTCTCTGCCCTTCAATGATCAGGTTATGCTGATACATCGTTACAGCGCTGTCGCGGAAAGCATACATAGGAACAGGCTCCAGCTTTACTTTTGCAGCTTTATAAATATCGTTTACGATCTTTCTTGTCGGTAAAAAACAATGCAGGCTGTCTGCTATTGATTGTGCCGTCATCGGAGTAAGTGGAATTCTTGCAAAATCTTTATCCGGGCCGATAGATAAATAATCAGGAGTTACGAAATAATAAGCATGAATTATTTTGCCATCATCCATAGTGATTGACGTCTTTATTTTTACCATTTTTCTTAAAAAAGACGGAATATTTCCGCTAAGAGTTTCATTCTTTGCGCGTATTTCTCTTACAATGCGGCTTTCAGAAAAAACGCTTTTATAAAAATCAGACCCAATCAAGGCTTTACTGTTTCTTTTAGGTAAGGTAAGGTGCCTGGAACTATTACAGGAAATAAAGAGAAAGGAAATAGCAAGAGTAAATAAAGGAAGTTTCATAAAAATAAAATTAGCAAATGTATTCTCTATGCTGTTAAAGAGCTAAGCTACAACAAATCAATTCCGAAATTAATTATCTGAAAAAGGTCTCCGTGTTTTTCAACTTCGTTGAAAAATGAAAGTAAATCACAACAGCCTCGCCTTATAAACCGACCAAGGGGGAGTGCAGAACTATACGGGTAGCTCTCCCTACGGAAGTGGGGCGGATGCCGTGACCTACACCGGTACGCTCACCATCCGCGGCACTGCCTACACCCTCAAGCTCACCACTCCCGGTGTCGCTGTAGATGCTACAGTAACCCGAGACTCGAGTGGCAAAGTCACAGGCACCCTTACCGGCAATGGAGTGGACGCCGGAACCGGTGTATGGTAAGCGATCCCCAAATCAGCTAGGGAAGGCTAGCTCCTGCTGTTTCCGGGTGAGCTAGCAACTGAGCGATTAGGTGTATAGCTCTTCCCACTGAAGGGCAAGGGCCCCGCCACCAAGGCGGAAGCCGACTACCTGCGCGGGAGTTAAGCTCTATCCGCCTTTTTCCGCATAGCCTCGAGCGCGTCCCACTGCTCAGGAGTTATCGCATCTAGCACGTTGAACTCGCCTGCGTTCCAAGCACTCTCGCCACCGTCGATGTAGATCAAGTCGCCGGTGATAAAGCCTGCGTAGTCGGAAACTAGGTAAGCGGCAAGGTTTGCTAGCTCGATGTGCTCACCCATACGCCTGAGTGGGATCCGCTGCTCGAAGAGGCGCTCGATCTGTGGAGTAGGCATCAGCCGGGTCCAGGCGCCCTCAGTGGGGAAGGGGCCGGGGGCAATGGCATTGAGGCGAATTCCATACTTGCCCCACTCCGCAGCCAGCGAGCGGGTCATAGCGACTACCCCGGCTTTGGCGACTGCCGAGGGCACCACGTAGCCCGAACCGCGCTCGGCGTAGGTGGTAGCGATATTAAGCACGGTGCCCTTTTGGTGCTGAGCGATCCAGCGCTTCCCTAGCTCGAGCGTGCAGTACAAGGTCCCGTGGAGCACAATGCCCAGCACCGCGTCTACCGCCCGGTGCGAAAGGCGCTCGGTGGGGGAGATGAAGTTCCCTGCAGCGTTGTTGACCAGCACATCCACCCGGCCGAAGTGCTCCTCCACGGTGTCTATCATGCGCTTTACCCCCTCCGGATCACGCACGTCCACCGGCGTGGCAAAAACCTCACCCCCGCTCTCGGCCATCATCTCCCGGGCAGCTTGCTCGATCACCTCGGCTCGGCGGCTGGTGATGGCGACCTGGGCCCCAAGCTGCAAAAACCGGGTGCTCATCGAGCGGCCTAATCCGGTGCCGCCACCTGTCACGAGGATGACTTTATCTTTGAGTAAACCTGGCTCAAACATGCAAACACCTCCTAAAAACAGCAAACCCATCTTCCTGTCTAGCCTACCCTGCTATCCCTTATGACCAAGAGCGGCCTCCCAAGAAGAGTAGCTGTTAAAGAGCTAAACTACAAAAAATTTACTCCGAAATCAATTATCTGAAAAAGGTCACCGTGTTTTTCAACTTCGTTGTAAAAAAAATGAAAGCTAATTATAATAATGCCGTAGCCTGAAATAAGTATTATTCCACAATCAAAGTACTAAACAACAACCTGCACCTCTCTGCTGGCAGGTGTTAAGAGAACGAAAACTTACATGCTATTAAATTAATTAAAATGGAAGCTTATCGCTATTTGGTATATTTATTAGCCTTGTAGCTTCGTTAATACTGAGCTTATTAAGCCGGGTATTGCTTGTAAAATTCAGCACCCAATCTGGATTGATTTTACTATATTGTCTTAAGATCCAACCTATTGCCTTTGCAATAAAGAATTCATTTGAAACAGAAAAAGAACAAATTATATAGCTTAAAAACCCGGTATCAATATCTTTTCCAAAATTTAACTGAAAAAGTATTGAAGTTCTTTGCAACCAAATATTATTTGAATGAATCCATTTTTCTACACTTATGTTCCTTTGCTCAGGATAAATCTTGAAATATTCACCTACCAGTTTGGTTGCAATATAATCAACAGTATCCCACCATGATTTATGAAGTATCATGAATTCAAAAAGAATAATATCCCTTTTATTAAACTGTTTTATGTATTTCTCAGTTAGCTCCTGTGCGAAATATTGATATTACCTTTGAGGCTTCTCCCAAAGTATTTTTACTATCTTACCCAAATCATCTTTAGGTGGTAAATTTTCCTTGATCAATAAGGATTTCTGAATCTTTCTCCTGACCAAAGTTTTTATTCCATAAAACTCAAACTGATTTTTCATATACGCCATCTGCCATAATGCAATCTGTGGATTTGAGTTTTTTCTAAACTCCGTTTCCAGAATCTGTAAATAATCTTCCATTATTTATCTCATTGTAAGTTAAGATTGCTTATTATAGCGTGGATTTAAAGTAAATAAATATCCAAATTTACAGGTAAATAAGAAACTAGTAAATGCCAAGAAATCATTCTCTATTGCAAACTCTATCAGCCGAAAGCCAGTTTCATCATTTTATTTATACTTTCCAGAAAATTTCCTTTATACATGGATTTTTATTTAAAGCAAAATTTTCCTGGATGAGGTGCATAAGTATGATGGGTTGAAAAATACGCGCCGCTCAAGCTTCAGCCATAAAAGTCAGTTGCTGCAGTACGACGGTTTAATAACAGCAATTTATAAACAGCATAGTGAGCATGAGTTTTTCAGGCATGCCAGGCAAAATTATTTTCTGAAACCTATAAATACCCGAATCACAAGCAACAATATCGCTGTATAAAAAATTTACGATTCGAATATCATTCATCTGATTTCTTTTGATACACCCTTACATAATCAATTGCCATTTGTGCAGGAAAAATATGGGGATCAATTCCGTGCTGACCGCCCCAATCACCGCCAATCGCTATATTCAGAATCAGGTAACAGGGCTTATCAAAGGGCCATTCTGCAAATGTTTTGTGCTCATTTACAAATGTGAGATAACGTATGGTATCTACGTAAAAATCAATTTTCTCTGGTGTCCATTCAATCGCATACACATGAAAAGCATCCATACAATCCGGCACATCTATGATTGCTGTTTTCTGGGTATTTTGAGGCCAGTTGTATGCTCCGGTATGAATGCTGCCATGAATTTTTCCCGGATCAAAACCCACATGTTCCATGATATCAATTTCGCCACAGGCGGGCCATCCCACCTTATCAATATCGTCGCCTAACATCCAGATGGCAGGCCAGGTACCGCGTCCGCGCGGCAATTTTGCTCTTACCTCTATGCGACCATACGTCCAGCTGGCTTTCCCCCGGGTGATCAGACTGGCAGAAGTGATGGGCCTGATGGCACCATCAATCATGGCTGAATCATTTCTGGCTTCAATGATTAATATGCCGTTTCCCACACGTGCATTTTCCAAGCGGCCACTTGTGTAATACTGCTTTTCATGATTTCGGAGATAACCCTGTTCATAATTCCATTTGGTACTATCCGGTGAACCTGTGTAATCAAATTCATCGTGCCAGACCAGCTGCCAGCCAGTATCGGCAGCATCATGAGGAAATGTGTCGGCTTGTATCAATCTGGAAGCAGGCAATGAGAAAGGTGAGATCACCCAACTGTTCATCCAGATCGTAGCCAAACCAAGCAAAAAACAGATCATATACAATGATGGTTTTTATATGAATAATAGAACTGCAAAATCATCTTAATCTGCCCGTTCATCACGTTCATCCTCTTCCTCATCTTTCTCATCCGCTGCCTGTATAAATCCCGGAGGCAACTTTTTATCCGGAGAAACACCCAGTTTAACCACGCGTGTAGCCACACTGATTAAGTTACCTTTTCCTTTTGTGAGGGTTATCATGGCATCGTCATAAGCATCCTGGATTTGCTGAATACGATTCCCAACCACTTCCAAACGCTGGCACAAAATATAAAATTTATCGAGCATTTTTTTTGCTTCTTCTGCAATTTGCTGGGCGTTTTTCTGTTGTTTCTCCTGCCGCCAGATACTGGCTACCACTTTTAATGTGGCCAGCAGGTTGGAAGGGGAAACGATGATGATATTTTTATTAAAAGCATATTCATACAAATTCTTATCCACCTTTAAAGCCAATAAAAAAGCAGGTTCTATTGGCATGAAAAGGAATACAAAATCCGGCGAATACTGCCCATGAATAGCCGAATAATTTTTATTGCACAATCCATCAATATGATTTCGAACCGATTGTACATGATCACGCAGTGCCCGATCCTGCTCGTCCGGATCGTCGCTATTCATATATTTTTCATAAGCCACAAGCGATACTTTGGCATCAATAATCAAATATTTGTTTTCGGGTAAATAAATAATCGCGTCCGGCTGCAACCGGGAGCCATCTTCACCCTTAAAGCTTTCCTGCAATGTATATTCCCGATCCTTTTCCAGACCCGATAACTCCAGAATTCTTTCCAGGATAAGTTCGCCCCATATACCTCGTGTTTTGCTTTCACCTTTCAATGCAGAAGCTAGGTTTTTAGCCTCATCGCTAATTTGCTGGTTCAATTGTTTAAGATGTTCCAGTTCAGTCTTCAATGAATAATGATTTTTAATGCTCTCTTTGTTGGCTTCTTCCACTTTCTTTTCAAACTCTGCAATTTTTTCTTTCAATGGATTCAGGATTTCACCGATACGTTGACTGTTTTGTTCAGTGAATTTTTGGGATTTTTCATCAAGAATCCGACTAGCGAGATTTTCAAATTCCTGCACAAATCTTTTGCTAATTTGCTCTATTTCTTCTTTTTGCTCAGCAAGTTTTTGCTGAAGCTCTTGATAAGCTTGCTGTATGCGGCTATTTTCACCAACCAGCTGCTGAATTCTTTCTTCCTTTTGCTGAATGATTCCTTCTCTTGCCAGGATTTGAGATTTATTTTCTTCAATTTGTTTCTGATACAGCTCACACTGAGCTTCATACCTGGAAAGCTGTTGCTGTGATTCCTGCAGTTGCTGGTTGGCCTTCTGTATTTCTTCACTCAGGCGTGACTGTGTTCTGGATTTACCTACAAACAAGCCAACCAGAAAAATAGCTATCAAAAGGATGATCCACACAATAAAAAACATGATATCCATAGCAAGATTTGTTTTCGCAAAGTTATCGTGAAAACTGCGCAAGCTATGCGCGCACAAGAAATAAAAAATGATACAGCACATCCAAGCGGCAACATGGCCAATCTTTCTTTTTGTGGTGGCAAAAGAAAATACCACGAGGCTCAATCAGAAATCAAAACACAATAGGAGATTTTTTTTCTTTGAGATACGAAACTTTATAGCTAAAATTCTTTTCAGCAGGCAAGCTACTACTTTACGTCCCCATTCTAAAAATAGCGAAGAATCAGCTTATTAAAGCGATGAAGCCTGCCAGCACAAGTCAGGATAGGAAAGGTATTTGTTGCTGGCAGCTACCAGAGCGGCATGAGCCTTTTTCAGGCCGGAATGGTATTATCGGGCATACATCAGGTTTCCCCTCCCACCACTACATTCCAGGGTCTGATTTCCCAATGGGTAACCAATCCGTGCTGCACATAAGGATCCTGTTTTACAAATTGTTCAATCACAGAAACATCCTCTGTGCGGAAAACCAGAATTGCCCGGTCAGGCGGATGATCGAGTGCACCAGCCATCACCACATTACCCTGTGCATACAGATCGCGGATCAGTTGCAAATGTGCTTCGCGAAGGGGTTTGCGACGTTCCAGGTAATCTTCTGCAAGTTCATACCATAAAACATAATACATGCGATGAAGTTTTTATGGAATCAAATGAGGTTGAATGGCTTTGATCCAGATCAAATATCCTTTCCGGTTCATATGCAGCATATCCGGCAAAAACAAATCCCTGCGGGGCATTCCTTTTTTATCAAGCATTAGATGATACACATCAATGAAATCAGCATGAGGTTGTTTTGATAAAAACTGCTGAATTTTCCGGTTGGCTGCATCCATCAATGGCATCAGCTGCTGGCGGCTGGGACTGGGTTTGATGGAAACAAAACTGATTTGGCTTTCCGGTAATTTTTTCCGGATCAGATCATATAGCTGAACAAAACGATTGTAAATACTGTCTGCCGTAATAGATGATGAAGAAGCTGCATCGTTATCACCACAATAAATCACAATTTGTTTGGGATGATAGGGAAAAATGATATCATCAGCATAACGCATCACATCCGGGATGGTAGATCCACCAAAGCCCCGGTTGATGACAGTATAACCCGGAAAATCATCCGGCAGGGTTTTCCAGATACGGAATGAAGAACTGCCCACGAATAAAATGGCATGTGCCGGAGGAGGATTCAGGCTATCTTGTTGTTTGAATTGCCGGATCTCATTCCAGAACGGAGGATGTACAGCTTGTGCCTGAGCCGGATCAACAGCAAAAACAAATTGTATCAAACAAAGAATAAAAAGCGAAAAACGCATAGCAACAGCATGGTTTTACCAAAACTACACAATCCTGTTTACTTCATGGCTGTAAATTGAAATCCCAGTTTTTTCAATCCCTGCTGCACCTCCGGACAACTCATGAACAGGCGCCACAACAGGCCACTGCGGTAGTTTTCAATCATCACCACCTGCGGACCCTGATCAATGGCCAAATAACGCTGGGGATACCAGTTGGCTGTTTCATTAAAGGCATCATAAAAACCATAAGGTCCCCAGAGCTTTTGCTTCATTTGCGGATCACCAAGCCAATACCGGATGGCCTGCAAAGATTCTTTCGGTGTATAAACAATGGAAGAAACGGCAGCCGTAGGTGAAATGACGCCCAGATCAGTTTTATCGCCGGGTGCATGCGCTGCATAACCATCCACGGAATAACTGGCTGTCAATCCCCAGTTATCAGAGCCATAGCCTTTGTAGTGCAGCGGATTTTTCACACACCACAGATAATTGATCATCGTTTGATCCACATTTTCTTTCCAGTAATCGGCATACCGGTCCCTGAGGCCATGCGGATTCAATCCCAGATAGCTGTAATGAGCCCAGAACAAAGGTCCACCCATTGCTGCACCCTGGTGATGGAGTTGCAGTTCATATCCAAAATGCCGGGAAGGAGAAACGATTTTGCCATCTTCCGCCCATCCATGATGATAAGCTGATGCAGGAATAGCATGTGTAGGCGAAGATGCAGCCAGTATATAAGCAATTAGGCATTCATTATAGCCATGAATGGGAAAGTTCATAGCCCAGCCATAATCGGGGCTCCAATGCCAGTACAGTACCTGTTGTTCGTGCTGATACCAGTTCCATTCCACGGTTTTCCATAATTGATCTGTTTGTTTTGCCAGCCGTTTGTCCTGTTCATCACCCTGCATAAGATATTGACGGGCGCAAAGCAAACCCTGCACCAGATAAGCTGTTTCCACAATATCGCCTCCATCATCTTTTGGGCTAAATGGTTTTACCTTACCATCCGGATACAGCCAGTGTGGCCAGGCTCCGTGAAAACGATCGGCGTGTTGAAGAAAATCAACAATTTGCTGCAGGCGCTTTACCCCTTGCTCATGTGTGATATAACCGCGATGCATGGCTGCCAGAATAGCCATGATGCCAAAGCCGCTACCACCGGTAGCAATCACATCTTCATCATGTTGCGGATAAATGCCATCCACATGGATGCGTTCGCGTGCCATGCCGGAGCGGGGCTCGGCTCCCTGCCAGAAATACTGAAAGGTGGCCCGTTCCACACTATCCAGCAAAACTTCATCTGATAACTCAGCAACCTGATCAGGAACGGCAATGTTATTCTTTTTAAGCACAACATAAGCTGAACAGATCAGCATAAGTCCCAGGATGCCGCATGCATACAATTTCTTTTTCATATTCATGTGTGGTTGTTTATGGAACTTCAAGAATCGATTTTCTGGTTGAAATGCCATTTTCATTCAGGGCTTCAATTGTGAAATAATAGGTTTTTTCCCGATCCATACCTTCAAAGAAATACTGATTATCGGCATATACCATGATGCAGTTGTAAAGTTTATGCGGATCCGTACCGTAGTAAATCTGATAAGCGTAGGCGTTATTTACTGGGTTCCACCGAATCCATGCACTGCGTTTATCTTTTTCTGTGCGCAACACCATAAATTGCTGCACTGAGTCAGGCTTTGTTCCATGTCCGTTTCCAAAAACGCGTAGTCCGCTCAATGCGAATTTGCCGGTGGGCATATGGATATTCACCATCCTGATATAACGGGCTTCTACAGGTGTATCCAGCTCCACATAATCATGTGGTACATCGGTTTGGTTTTTGCTTTTATCGATGAGCAAATGCCAGTGTACACCATCCCTGGAATCGTACAATTGATATTGATGATAAATGCCTTGTTGTTTACCCATAAAGGAAGCATCCTGATCGGCATAATTGATCTGCACGGCTCGTACGGTGGAAATACTACCCAGGTCTGAAATAATCCATTCACCTGCATTTCCCGATGCTGCACTCCAGTAGGTACGGATATCTTCATCTACCGCAAAGTTGGCAGAGTGTGATCCATCTGTGGAAGAAACTCGTACAGGCTTGGCATAGTTGAGCAACATCCATCCGGTAAATTGTCCGGCTTTTGCTGTTGCGGGTAAATAATGCGGATAATCGCCAAAAGCCGTGTTGCAATACATGACCTCATCCGCATCAAAGCCTGCAGGCCAGATGCCAATGCGGCGCTCGAAATTATTTTTTACCGAAATGCGAATCGTTGATACGTGCCACCAGTTAGCATTAGCATCCTGAAAGGTACTGCCATGGCCGGCTCCCCGTGCAAATCCGCCCGGCTTGTAGCTGAGCGGGTCAGACTGAAACTGAAAAGGACCCAGCGGGCTATTTCCAACGGCCACACCATCGGCATAACCACTGAACTCAGTGCCCGGTGCGGCAAACTGCAAATAATATTTGCCGTTGTGTTTGGTCATCCAAGCTCCTTCAATGAAGGGATCCAGAAAAATATTATCGTTATACTCGCCAAACCTTTGCCAACCATAACGCCAGGGTTGCAGCAAAAGCAGCTCCTTACGGGCTGTTTCCGGTCCTAGGCTGTGCCGATTTATCTCCACACCATAAATGGGATAGGCATTGCTGCTGCCATTGTACATATACAACCGGCCATCATCGTCCAGAAAAAAATCAGGATCCCAGCCACCTATCCGAAAAGAATCCACTGCTTTTTGCCAGCGGTTATGCAACGGATCGGTTGACATCCAGATGGGAAAATCATTCGTATAGGTAGAACCAAATACCAGCATGGTATCGCCCATGATCCATACGGCCGGTGCGCATAAATCATCATATGTACGCTTTTTCTGCTCATCATTCAAAAATGATCGGGATATAAAATGCCAGTGCAGCAGATCTTCACTCCACCAATAACCCTGCTGGTTGGTAGAAAACAAATAATATGCGTTTTGATAACGGACAATGACCGGATCAGCTGTGGTACGATGTTTCCCCCATTGAACAAAATCCGGAATCGGACAATATCCGTAATCAATATTGATGGGGTTGCAATAGGTTTGCTGATGATGCTGTGCAGCTGCCATACAAATGAAACAGGACAAGCAGATAATACTTAATAAAATCGCTTTTATTGCTTTCATACCTGATTGGGTTTGTTGTTTTTAATGAACGGTAAAGCCAAGTTTTATCAATCCCTGCTGCACTTCCGGGCAACTCATGAACAGGCGCCATAACAGGCCACTGCGGTAGTTTTCAATCATGATGATTTGCGGTGCCTGATCAATGGCCAGATACTGATCATCAAACCAGGGAACAGATAAATCAAATGCATCCGTAAATCCATATGCTCCCCACAAATGATCGCCAAGTGTGTAATAATAAAAACGGATTGCCTGCATGGAAGCATCCGGCAAATAAGGAAGAGATGCTACCGCAGCCGTGGGTGCAATCACGCCGTTATCGCTGGCAGGTGAATGCACGGCATATCCGGATGGATCATCGCTGGCTGTAAGTCCCCAGCAGGCCGCACTGTATCCGTTAAAGTGCAGCGGGTTATCCACACAATAGCGATAGTTGATCTCGGCATGAGCCACATTCTGTGTCCAGTAATCGGCGTAGGCATCGGATAATCCATGAGGATCCAGTCCCAGAAACGAATAATGGGCAAAAAACAAAGGGCCGCCAAATGCCGGACCCAGTGGAATGGTAATGCCCTCATACGATTGTCCGTTGCGAATGGCACCGTTTCGGGCCCAGCCGCTGTCGTACACTTTTTTATCGATGGCAAAGGTGGGGGATGATGCGGCCAGCACATAGGTAATCAAAGCTTCATTCCAGCCCTGTACGGGTACCTGCATCGCCCAACCATGATTAGGACTCCAATGCCAGTACAGGATCGATTTTCCGTTTTGCTGAAACCAGGTCCATTCCACACCATACCACAAACTGTCGATTTGCTGCCGCAACGCCTGTTCGGCCGTATCGGCTGAATGAAAATACTGCCGTGCACACAACAAACCCATCATCAGATAGGATGTTTCTACCAGATCAGCACCATCGTCCAACGTACTGAAGGGAATGGTAGCTCCGGTTGATCCGTTGATCCAGTGAGAAAAGGCGCCATGATAACGGGTGCATGCATGGGCTAAAAAATGCACGATCCGGCTGATCTGATTCAATCCATCAGCTCTTGAAATAAAATTTCTTTCTATTCCCGCCAGGATAGCCATGATGCCAAAGCCTGTGCCGCCAGTGGTACATAGATCACCCGATGTACTGCGTTCGCGGATAAGACCCGAAACCGGATGAGCCAATCCGCCTGCCGTTGAAGCAGGATCCAGGAAATAACGAAGGGTTTGCTGTTCAATGAACGTGAGCAATGCACTGTCGGAGATACGCGGAAATTTATCAGTAGAATCTATAACCGTGATCCAATTCATGGCATAGGTATTGTCCAGTAGCGCATTGCCAACACCTGGCAAGCCTTTCATCACCACCAACTGATACACAGAGAGTGCCTGCAAAGAATCTGTGGGCGATAAAAACAATACACTATCATTGCTCTGATGCAGCAATTGCAGGGGAAGCAGGCGATGCTGATGATCATACAACTGAATATAGGTAAACATCTGCTGCCGATCGACCGGATGATCAAAATGCAGCCGAATGACTGGAAGCCGGCTTACCTGAAAAGCCTGATACACATTCTGCTGCTGATCTATCTGAAAACTCTGCAGATGAAATACCTGCGGCTGATCCTGCTGCACAGGTTCATGCTGGCTTTTTTTACACGATATACCTTCCAGCAACCCTATTCCCCATAGGATGAAAATACATATACGCCTGTTCAATAAATAGCTCATGCCACCAAAAACAGAAAAACTCAGGGAGCAAACCAAAACGATTTACTCCCTGAAGAAAACCCAAAAACCAGAAATTTTATTTTCCTCTCCCTTCCAACCTTACCAGCGCATTGATATCATTTTCACTCAATGCCTGATCATACACCCTCACTTCATCCAGCAAGCCATTCAGAAAGCTGGCCCAGGGCTGACTACCGGTGGCCGAAGTAAGGCTGGGCGTAGTGTTGAATTGTGAGGTTCCGAACACCAGCGGCCCTGCATCCACAAAATGAATGGGTCCATAATTGCTCACGGTTTGTGTGGTGATTTTATTGCCATTGACAAACACCTTGAATGTGGAGCTGTCTGCATCATAGCTGATAGCAATATTCGTCCATACGCCCCACAAATTATTGATCTGATAATTACCTAGCCAGGCATCAGCACCATTGTTAAACACATGAATTTTCAACAAGCCATAGTTGGGTGTACTGCCGTTCTCGAAAAACACATCGAGGTTGCCCCAGAAATTGGTGGTATCGGACAGAGAAAGAATGCCGCCCGTACCGGTGGTATTCTGCTGGGCATTCACCCAAAAAGTCAGAGTAAAGCTTTGCAGGCTGGCAAGCCTGGGGTCTGCCGGAAACAATACATAGGAATTGGCATTGCCGATCTTTACGGCCTGTCCTTTTACCCCTCCTGCAAATGCCACATTGGTACCTGTACCAGAGGTGCCCGATACACTATCGATCAGGTTTCCGTTAAACGCCCAGTAAGCTACCAGATGCGAAGCACCTACTTCACTGGCGCTGGTATAGCCGCCAATGTTGAGCGCTGGCATATAGCTGTGGGGATCAAATTTTTTATAGCAGGAGCTGATGAGCATCCAGAAAGAAACTATCATCAGCAAGGCGATATATCGTTTCATGATCAGTCAATTTTAAAGTGTTTTAATAACCGGGATTCTGCGTCAGCACGCCGGCACTCAAATCAATTTCATTCTGCGGAATAGGCCATACCTCGTTTTTACCTGCCTTCCAGCCTTTAGGGCCGAAGATCTGCGCGGCTCTGCCCTGACGGATGACATCGAAGTAGCGATCAAATTCCATGGCCAGCTCCACATGCCGTTCATGCCAGATGGCCAGCCGCAGGCTATCCTGATTGGTTGTGGTTACATCGGGCAAAATATTCGGATTGCCCTGCCGGGCCCGGGCCCGTACCTGATTCAAGGAATTCAGGGCCTGCTGGGTATTACCCAGCTCATTGGCGGCTTCGGCATTCATAAGCAACACTTCGGCATATCGGATCACCCGGATGTTCTGCTGGCAACCTTCGTTGTAGCCCGACTGATACATGCTGAACGGCACGTAGGATTTGTAGTTGTACATGGGATTGGATACGGTAAGCGGGATGAAATCGCCTTCTGCCGTGGTTCCTCCTCGAAAGATAATGGTTGCATTGCGGCGCGGATCACCGGGTTCAAACGTGCTATCGGCCAGTTTGCTGGTGGGTACATTAAATCCCCAGCCGCCACCTACTACACCTCTTACTCCCTGCACCTGTGAATACTGTGAATTGGAAGCGTCCGGATTTCCGGGGATCAAGGCGCACTGAATTTCAAAAATGGATTCGGAGCAGTTTTCATTCTGAACACGGAACATTTTTTCAAAATCCGGAAACAGATGATAAATACCCAGTGCAATGACCTGATTGGTATAATCCAATACCTGCTGCCATTTCTTTTCATACATACACACTTTGGCATGCAGTGCCAGGGCTGCACCTTTGGTGGCGTGTCCTATTTCTGCTGCGGGATAGGTAACGGGAAGCACGGCAGCAGCATCGGTAAGATCCTGCTCGATGGCCGCATATACGCTGTCTTTCGGTGCCCTTGGTAAATTGTAATCGGCCGGACTCTGCGGCAAATGCAGCCTTAAGGGAACTCCGCCAAAAGCCCGTACCAGCCGAAAATAGCAATAGGCCCGGATAAACTTGGCTTCTGCGATATAGCGCTGCTTCAGGCCTTCATCAAAATGCATGGTATCTACATGATCAATGACCTGATTGCATAAATTGATTTCCTGGTACTGCCCCGTCCAGAAATCCTGCAGCTGACCTTCTGTGGATGTTGCGGTGAAATTGTCAAAATCATTCATAAACGTGGCATCCTGCGGATCACTGCCTTTTTCTGCATCATCAGATCCGAGGCTTTCCACAGCTATGGCCGCAAAAGCCACCTGTTTCCATTCGTGCAGGTTGGCATACATGGCATTGACGGCTTTGGTGGCATCATCTTCTGTTTGCCAGAATTGCTGGTTGGGCTGCTGCCCCTGCGGAGGCACATCCAGAAAGCTTTTTGAGCAACCTGCCCATATCAGCAACATACCAAGTAGGCAGGGAAGATATCTGAAATGATAATATGGTTTCATGGTCCTTTCTTTTTAGAATGTGAGGTTAATACCGGCATTGTAGGTCGCATACATCGGATAGACATTTACATCCACACCGGCCCGGGTGGGCGGCCCGCCGATTTCAGGTGAAAATCCTTTGTAGGAAAAGAAATTCAGGGCATTCTGGGCATTCACATATATCCGGAGCCGGGAAATCTGCCAGCGGCTGGTGAGGCGATCCGGTAAGGTATATCCCAGCTGAATGTTTCGTACCCGGAAATAACTGCCGTTTTGCACATAAAATGAATTGGCAATATAGTTTTGGCCGCCACCAATATTGGCCGAAGGATACGTATTGGACGTGCCCGGGCCATGCCAGCGATGGTCAAAGAAATCCTGTGTGAAATTTTCTCCTCCGTAACGAAAGCCCAGATTGGCATTGTAAATATCCACGCCGGCTACACCCTGAAAATCCAGGGTAAGATCGAACTGCTGATATGACCAGGTGGTGTTGATACCATACAGATATTTCGGATTGGGATTGCCCAGCACCACGCGGTCGCGGTCATCAATCACTCCATCCCCGTTGATATCTGCATATTTGAAATCACCAGGTTTGGCAGTAGGCTGAATAGGCGTACCATTTTTCCCTACGTAGTTGTTGATATCCTCCTGGTTCTGGAATATACCAATGACCTTCCTTCCGAAAAATTCACCAATAGGCTGACCGACAACGGTACGGGTATTGAAATTGTTGGAACCCGTTGTACCCACGGCTTGATAAATGGGATTGGCACCGGTAGTCACGGATAATACTTTGTTGGCGTTATTGCTCAGATTGGCGCTGACGGAATAATGCCATTTCGATCCGATCTGATCTGTCCAGGTTAATGTAAACTCAACGCCCTGGTTCTGGAAATCGGCTTGGTTGCCGATAATGGTACCTGAAGTGGTTCCCAGCGAGCCCAGGATGGGAATATCAAAGATGGCTTTTTCTGTTTTCTTGTTATACCAGTCAATTTCGATATTCAGCCGGTCGCGCAGGGTAGTAGCTTCCAGGCCAATATCAGTTCCCACGCCACGTTCCCAGTAGGTGGTGGGCGGTACAATGGTGGTGATGCTGGCGCCGGTATAATAGGCTTCCGGATTGCCGAATACAGCCGTAAACTGGGGAATTTGGGTAACGGTCAGCACGGAAATATTGGAAGGCACTGATGCGTTGCCAATCTTACCCCAGCTGCCCCGCAGCTTCAGGTAACTAAAAGCATGCTGCTGTTTCATGAAGGCCTCTTCGCTGATCACCCAGCCTGCACCTACGGAGGGGAAATAACCCCAGCGATTGGATCCGGTGAACTTGGAGGAACCATCCGCACGCAGGGAAGCATTGATCAGATAACGATTGCGGAAAGCATAATTGACTCTCCCAAAATAAGAAGCCACTGTGGAAAGATCACCTCTGTCGCTGGCAAACCGGGTATTCTGATCGCCAAGTGAAAGATACAAATCGCCTTCGGAATTGTCCGGTACGTTTTCGGCACTGGCAGTCAATTCATAAAACTTATACCGCTGGGCTGATTGTCCGGCCAGGATGGTGATCTGGTGGGGACCAAATTGATTCTGGTAGGTCAATGTATTTTCCACGATCCAGTTGCGGGTTTCATCACGTGTAAGGGAAAGCTTGCTGGTGCTGTTTTGTTGTTTCAGTGTAGCTTTATACACCGGTACGTAATTGCGGACTTCCTGCTGGGCAAACTCGCCGCCCCAGCTGGTGCGGAAACTGAGATGTTTCCCAAGACTCAATTCTGCAAATACATTTCCGGAAAGCCTGTAAATGCGCGACTGCTGATGGAAAAAGTCAAGCGTGGCCTGCGGATTGAAATTGGAACCGTCGGCTACATTGTAATCAGTAGGATCTCCGTATGAGCCATCGGCGTAGTACACAGGTACAACAGGTGCTGCTGAATAAAGTTCATGGAAAATGCCAGGGGGATAATCATGGGAAAAACTATAGGCTCCGGTAATGGTATATCCGATATGAAGCGGATTCAGCGGATGAAAATCATTTTTCACCAAGGTGGTATAACGCTTGTAATCATTTTTTTCCACCAGGCCCTGCTGATCCAGATAACCCAGCGAAAAACGATATGCTGTTTTTTCCGTACCACCATTTACGGAAATTTCATGATTGGTGATCCATGCATTCCGCAAAATCTGATGATACCAATCCGTGCCTTTACCGAACTGATTGGGGTCATAAATCGGGTTGCCACCGTTGATTTGATACAGTTCATTGATCAGGATAGCATATTCATGGGCATCGGCCATTTTCAGCGGATGGGTTACGCTTTGCCAGCCGGTATAGCCATTATAGCTTACATTCATTTTTCCGGGAACGCCTTTTTTCGTGGTAATGAGCACCACCCCATTGGCTGCCCGTATGCCATAAATAGATTCTGCAGAAGCATCTTTCAGGATGCTGATGCTTTCGATATCAGCCGGATTCAGAAAACTGATATCGCTGTACCAGACCCCATCCACCACATACAGGGGATTGGGATCGCCATACACGGTACCCAGGCCACGGATGCGGATTTCGGGCGATGCTCCGGGCTGGCCTGAATTGGTGATCTGCACACCAGCCACCTTGCCCTGCAGGCTGCTGATGGCATTTACAGATGATTGTTTGGCAATATCATCACCTTTAATCTGGGCCACTGCTCCGGTAACATCAATTTTCTTCTGGGTGCCATATCCCACAACCACCACTTCATTCAGCTGGGATATGGAAGGGTGAAGTACAACCACCAGCGATGAACGTCCGCCGACAGGAATTTCAAGGGTCTGATATCCTACGTAGGAAATCACCAGTACCGCATCGTCGGGTACTTCGATCTGAAACTCCCCCCGCTCATTGGTTACGGTTCCCGCTGCAGATCCTTTAACCTGCACGGTTACACCAATCAATGGATGTCCCAGCGAATCCGTGACCCTGCCATGCACTTCTATCGGCTGAAGCTGATCTGCATGCGGTGCAATGACCACAAGTTTGTTGTTTAACACCTGATAACTCAAATGCAATGTGCTGAGCAACGAGTCCAGCACCTGTTCTACAGGTCTGTTGTCGGCAGAAATGCTGATACGCGCATCCACGGGCACTTCTGCTGTGTTGTACAGAAACCGGTAACCGGTTCGGTGCTGAATCATGTTTAAAGCTCGTTCAAGCTTCACATCCTGCAGATGCAAACTAAGCCTTGATTCCTGAGAAAAGGCCTTTGCATAAGCCTGAACAAAACCAGCCAGCAGGAGAAGCGTTGTCCATTTCATACATAACAAAACTTTAAGCTTGCTTCCTGAGAAAAAGCTGTTCGCATATGTGTGATTTTTCATAATTTTCATTCGTTTTGGGTGTAATAAAAATCCTTCCGGTTGAATGTGCCGAAGGGTTTGCATCCGTCCAGAAGGGAAATGCGCCATCATTTCCCTTCATTTTTTCGGTAGGTTTATGAAGTGTTGAATTCAGCCATAAGCGTGGGTTTTAAGGTGAAACCATTATATGAGCTGCATCTGTACCAATGTATACTTCCTGATTTTCGATGCGATAGGCAAAGGGCTGATGCGGTGAGGCCAGCTGCAACGCCCGTAGGGCTTCGGCCAGCGATTCAGTGGTGAAAATGCCCGTAAACTGATAATGCCGGGGTACATCGTCCACAAAATGAATCTGCACATTGTACCATCGCTCCATTTGTCGGGCCAGTTCCTCAAATGATTCCTGCTGAAAGGCTAGGGCGTTGTGTACCCACGATACTTCCGCAATCATGGTATCGTGAGGCATGGGTTTTACCGGAATAATGCTGTACGCAGGATGGGCAGCTTCTGCCAGGGTATCCAGCTGGATAGTTGTACCACCTTTGTTGGGAACTACAATTTTTTCCTTGGGATGGAGAATGACCCTGCGTTCGGGCTGACCTGGAAAGGTTACTTCAATGGCGCCTTTCAGCAATACGGCTACCGTGGCTTCATCATCCGGATAGGCCCGCACATCGAACACAGTGCCCAAGACGCGGATGTTGATGGCCGAAGTATGAATGATAAATGGATGATGATCCTGGTGCACCACATCAAAATAGGCCTCGCCGCGCAGATGGACTTCCCGGTTGGTTTTCTGTAAAAAATCGTGTGCATAGACCAGCTCACTGCCTGCATTCAGCCACACTTTCGATCCGTCAGGCAATAGTACCTGCATGCGTGCCCCTTTGGCGGCTACTACCGTATCGAGCACGGGGCGAGCATAAGCGGCAGCAACTTCATTCAGCTGCGGCTCCTGCCTGTGAACCGGTCCGGGCAACCATATCCACCACACCAGTACAATCAGCAACAGAGCCATACCCAAACCACCGGCCATCATCATCATTTTTCGCCTGCGTAGCCTGCGCCCGGCCTCTTCTATTTCCCATGGATAAATTTCCCGGCCGGTATCAACCAGAGAAAAATCAGCAGCATTGAGCTGCCCCATCTCTACCATCCGCTGCACATGCCAGGCAAAAAATTCCCCGCTATTCACCCGCTCATTGCTTTCGGGCGAGGGATGCCAGGCCTGCATCAGGGTTTCCAGCACATAATGAGCTTCCGGATGATTTTTCATCCATTCATCCAGCTCTTCCAGCTCTTCAGGCGCAGCTTCTCCGCTCACCTTTCTGGCCATTAGTTCCCATATCCGATCCTGTGCTTCCATGTATGCAGATTGGGTGTAGGTATACTTTTATGGCACAGGAAAGGACCGCATACCCTGAAAACAGAAAAAAATTTTTTACCGGGGAGATACAACGGGTTGAATAGCTTCTGCAAGCCTGCGAAAGGCAATACCCATCTGGGTTTCAACTGTTTTGACGGAGATTTGCAGCAGTTCTGCAACTTCTTTGTAATGCATGCCATCATCTTTCACAAGCCTGAAAATCAAACGACACCGGGCCGGCAGACTGGCAATAGCTTTTTCCATGTGCCTGCGCAATTCATTGTTTAACAAAATCTGCTCGGGATCATCGGCATTAAACTGTATGGCAGGAATGACTGTTCCTTCAAACGAGGCAATATCTTCAAATTCCGTCCGGCTGTGTATGGTGCGCAGATAATTCAAACTTCTGTTCTTCACGGCCTGATAAAGATAAAGCCGCACCTGACGGATGCTCCCCAAACGGGAACGCTGCTGCCACATCCACATGAATACATCTGATACAATTTCTTCGGCTACTTCATATTGTTTCACATACACCTGTGACCATCGGATCAAAGGACCTGCCAGCGCATCAAATAATTTCCGGTAGGCTTGCTGATCATCCAGCGCCGCTATCTGATGCCACAGGTAACGATAATATGCATCCACATCTTCGTGCATGGTAGTGGGTATCGCTTCCTAAGTTAATAAGTTGCTTTCACTTAAAAAAATTTTTACCCCGTAGAATCCGCAGCAAAAAAATAAAAATTTGGAGAAATGGAAAAAAAGTTAATTTTGTTAGGAATACTAACTAATTTTTTCACTCCAAAAATTACCCACTATGGCAAACACATTCATCCCCGGTTACACCTACGGGCAGGTACCGGAGGCTCCATTCAGCATGCACGATTTTGAACTGCTGAAGCAAACCGTGATGTTCAGCGAAAAAGATGCTGAATATCTGCGCAAAGCAGGGGAAATCCTACGCGATCAGGTTAACGAAATCCTGGACCTCTGGTATGGTTTTGTGGGTCAGCATCCGCATCTGCTGGCTTACTTTGCGAAAGATGGCAAGGTAGATTCATCCTATCTGCAGGCAGTGCGCAAGCGATTCGGACAATGGATTCACGATTTGTGTGAAAAACCATTCGATCAGGATTGGCTGAACTATCAGTATGAAATCGGATTACGGCATCATGCAACGAAAAAGAATCTGACGGATCATGCACAGGCAGCTCCTCTGATTCATTATCGCTATATGGTGGCTTTCATTTATCCCATCACGGCAACCATCAAAGCTTTTCTGGCAAGAAAAGGACATCCGGCTGAACTAGTTGAGCAGATGCACCAGGCCTGGTTTAAAGCCGTAGTGCTTACCGTGGTGTTGTGGACACATCCCTATGTTCGACAAGGCGAATTTTAATAACCTTTTAAAAAATCCCGTTACAGAAGTTAGGAGAAGGAAAATAAAGCTGTATGCCGGAATCTGATTTTATCTGCATGAACTGGAAAATTGTAATTTTAGCAAAAACACATCATGCCTTCTCCGTTTGATGTAAACTGGCAAAATCAATCTGTTGAAGGAAAGATTGTAATTGCGCTGGAACGACTGGCCGAAGCTTTTCGTGTACTAGCATGGGAAGTGAGCAAAGAGAGCGGATTGAGTCCTATTCAGATTCAGATTCTGATTTTCTGTTTGTTTCATGAACAACGGATGGCAACCGTTTCGATGCTGGCTGAAGAATTTCATCTAACCAAGGCCACCATCAGTGAATCTGTTCGGGTGCTGGAAAGCAGACAGCTTATCACCAAAAAAACACAAAAGGAAGATCAGCGCAGTTATCATATTGTGTTAACGGCCAGAGGCAGAAAACTTGCTGGCAAGGCTTCTGAGTTTGCCAATGCCATTGTACAGGCTGCAGCACATCTAAGCAAGCCGGCAAAAGAATACGTGCTGGATGGCTTGCTACACATGATTTATGATTTGCAGCAACAGGGATTGATTCACCCTCAACGCATGTGCCGGAACTGCCGCTTTTACACGACCCAAAAGCAACAGCCTTACTGCGCACTTCTTCAGAAAATCCTGCATGTAGCTGATTTGCGTATTGATTGTCCTGAATTTCAACCCGTTCATTCCTGAAATTCACTGCAGGGGATCATTGCGGGGAATCTGATATTGTACCGATAAGCTATCATAAATATGCAACAACGAATCATTGGCTACGCCCTGTTTATCAAATATGGCTTCCCAGGTATTCAGGGGCTCCCAGATAAAAGTGCCCCAGCCCTTGTGATTGGGTAAATGAAAAACAATGTCATTGACCTCTTTTTTATGATAGGTATATTCCACCACGATGATGGGCTGGGTATATCGTCCGGCCAGATCTGTAAGATTGTTTTGCAGATCGGTTAATGTGCCATGCCATTGCGGATAATAAGATTGTCCGATCAGATCAAACGGCACCTGTCTTTGCAGCATGGCATTCAGAAACCAGCGCGACTCAGCGTTTTGCCCTCCATCGGCAATATGCAGCATTACACGGATATGCGGATCCACTGATTTGACAGCAGCAATGGCTGTTTTCAGCAATTCAGCCAGCGTGTCGGTATGTTCAATATTTCCGACAGGCCATAGGATGCCGTGGTTGATTTCATTACCGGTCTGCACAATATCAGGTAAAGTGCCCTGATTTTTCAGCGCCAGCAATACAGAGCGAGTGTAATGGTACAATGAATCTTCCAGCAGCTGCAGGCTCAGGTTTTTCCAGGCCTCGGGTATGTATTGCTTTCCGGGATCGGCCCAGGTATCGCTGTAATGAAAATCCAGCAGAAAGCCCATACCAGCGGCTTTAATGCGGCGGGCCATGGCCAGCGTATGCGACAAATCACAATATCCTTTCCCGGGCGAATAACCACTATCAGCTTCGGGATGCACAAAAATGCGCAGCCGGATAAAATTAAATCCATGCTGATGCAAAATGGCAATGGCATCTTCCGTTTGTCCATCTACCTGAAAATGCATGCCCTCATCTTCCAGCTGAGGCAAAAAAGAAATATCGGCACCCAGTATGCGTGGGGAAGGCTGTGCAAATGAAGGCTGATGCGTGCTGCATCCCATGCCAATGAGATACATGCAAATCATCATCACAAATTGATACGAACGCATATACATTATTTGAAACTTTTACAAGGTACGATTGAAACAAATCCAGGCATGCAAACATTGATTTTGCTGTGTACGCAAGCCTCACTCAGATTCCTGCATTTGTACAGAAGATATTTTTTCCTGCAACACCGGCTGCATCTCTGCAAAGCCTTGTTCCCACCGGGTAATGACACCGGTAGCAACAGCGTTGCCTAATACGTTGGTAGCCGTTCTTCCCATATCAAAAAGCTGATCAATGCCCAGCAGCAACACCACACCTTCGGTGGGTAAATGAAACATGGTGAGTGAAGCTGCCACAACCACCAATGCAGCCCGCGGAACACCCGCAATACCTTTGCTCATCACCATGAGTACCAATAATATGATGATTTGTTTACCCGTATCCAACTCAATTCCATAAGATTGTGCAATAAACATCGTGGCAAATGTCATATACATCATCGAGCCATCTAGATTGAAAGAATAACCTATTGGCAAGACAAAGCTCACAATCCTGTCAGGACAACCGATGCGTTGCAAGCGTTCCATCAGTAGCGGAAAAGCAGCTTCACTGCTGGCCGTGCTGAATGCCAGCATCACAGGTTCTGCAATGGCTTTAATCAGCTCAAAAATCTTTTTCTTCAAGATCCATCCACCTGCAAGCAGAATCAGGATCCATAACAAACCAATACCCAGATAAAATTCCAAAATCAATTTGCCAAATACCCAGATGATATCCGTACCATTTTCTGCTACCATAGCCGCCAATGAGGTAAATACGGCAATCGGAGCAAGTGCAATCACATAACCGGTCATCTTCAGCATAATGCCAGCCACCACTTCAAAAAAATGAACTACCGGATGTGCTTTCTCACCCATTGCTGCAGCAGCTACACCAAAAAACAGGGAAAACACAACGATCTGCAAAATCTCATTATGGGTAACCGCATCGCCGATGCTGACAGGAAAAACATGCGTAAGAAAATTCCGAAAGTCAAGGGTTGTAGTGGCTACGCTTTCAGGAGCATTTTTTTCGGGTACGGGTAAATGCAAATGCACACCGGGTTGAAAAATATTTACCAGCAACAATCCCAGACACAGCGAGAGAAATGACGCAGCCAGAAACCAAACCAAAGCTTTGACACCAATGCGCCCCACAGCGCGAATATCACCTACCCTTGCCACGCCTACAATCAGCGTACTCATCACCAGCGGTGCAATCAGCATTTTGATGAGACGCAAAAAGATTTCAGTAACAATCGAAATATCGTGTGCAAACTTTTTTACGCTGGCTTCATCCGGGTACCATACCCGATAAACATAACCGGTACAGGCTCCTGCCAGGAGCGCTACCAGAATCCAGAAGGCAAGCCTGTTTTTACCCATCGGACTTTTCATTCTGTACACAATAGTACTGAAAAGCCCTTGCTTCTCAAATCTGTTTTTGATGATCAATTGACAAAAGCTCCGGTATAAAACATGTAGCTTTGATGCATGGCAACTGTATCAAAACCTGATGTTTGGCTGCGAGGGCCGGTGGAAGGTGTACCTGCTTTATTGCAGCCTGCAGCCCATTGTCTGTTGCAGACACAGGAAGATGTTCACCGGATCATGGAAGAATTTTCCGATGCCTGGCTCTGGGAAAAGCCCGCCGGCCGGGCTTCTGCAGGTTTCCATCTGCAGCATATCCGCGGTGTCATTGACCGGTTGTTTACCTATTCACGAGGCGAATCGCTGACAGATACTCAACTACAAGAATTAAAACAGGAAGGTCAACCTTATCCGGGGCATGACAGCATAGCCTCACTGCTGGCAGCAATGGACATACAAATAGAAAAAGCGCTCCAACAATTACGCCTTACACCAGAACAACAACTTACTGAAATCCGCTATGTGGGAAGAGCCAAATTGCCTGCTACAGTCTTAGGTTTGCTGTTTCATGCTGCTGAACATAGCCAGCGCCATACCGGCCAGCTTCTTGTAACCGTAAGCGTGTTAAAAGAAAAACACGCAACTCATTTATAGCATGCATCTATCCGATCGGAGAGAAAACAGATTTGTTTTCATGGAAATTTTTATCTTTATGCAATCGAATGCCTATGGACATGAAAGCAAGATTTTTGCTGTTTCTGATTTTTTCCGGAATCATCTGCCTGGCTGCATTCCAGGCACATTCACAATCTCAGGCTACTGCCCGGCACTGGTTTGCAGAGGGCAGCTGGCGCAGCAACCTGCACATAAAGCCGAGTTCTACCATAGATGTCATTGCTTTTTATCAGCAATACCATCGCAATCCCGCTTTGTGGAGTAAAGTACTAGCGTTTTTAAACCGCCCCGATCTTCAGACACTGGATACCGGTACTTATCACCTTACCGAAGGCGATAGTGCCTATGCCGTCATCAGCACATATATACCCAAGCCGATGGATCAAACCCGGTTTGAATCACATCGCAAATACATAGATGTACAGTATGTGATGCAGGGCAAAGAAAAAATCGGTATTGCGGATGTTACCAAAGCTAAAATAACTGAACCTTATCGAGCTGATAAAGATGTGGCTCATTACGAAGCCATGGGTACATATGTAACAGCTACACCCGATGTGTTTTTCATCTTTTTTCCCACAAATGCCCATCGGCCGGGAATCGCTGCTGATGATCATCCCCAGCCGGTAAAAAAGCTAGTCATCAAAGTACGCGTGCTGTGATCTCACCCATCTGTCTGCAATTTGTCGTCAGATAAGAATCCTGTTTGTAAAACAGGATATCTTATTTTTGTTCAAAGCATGATCAGATTTGCGGAAAAACGAAACATACCGGGTGGGGCTTATTGGCTATGGCAGCTGGGCCACAGCTATTGCAAAAGTGCTTACAGAAAATGATTTCCGGATTTACTGGTGGTTCCGGAAAGAAGAAGATATTGCTTTCATGCAGAAACATCACCATCATCCCCGTTATTTACCAGCCATTCATTTTAACATGCAAAAGCTGAAGCTCACTACCCGATTGCATGATGTGGTGGAAAAAAATGACTGGATTGTTATTGCAGTACCTTCCGCATTTGCAGAACCCATTCTGGAAGAAATACCTGCTTCCGCCTGGCAAAACAAAGCCGTGGTTTCGGGCATCAAAGGTATATTGCCTGGCACCAATCAGCTGTTGAATGATTATCTGGCAGCCAAAGCTCAATTTCCTGCAGAACAATATTTTGCTATTACCGGGCCTTGCCATGCCGAAGAGGTGGCGAGTGAAAAACTTTCCTACATCACTATCAGCGGCCGGGATACAGAAAGGGCTCAACGCATTGCCTCACGCTTCCGCACAGCCTATCTGAAAACCTTGGTTAATGACGATTTATGGGGAGCACAATATGCCGCTACATTGAAGAACATTTATGCCATCGGTGCCGGTATTGCACACGGATTGGGATATGGCGATAATTTTCTTGCTGTTTATGTAGCCAACTGCGCGCATGAAATGGACGCATTCAACAAGGCATTGTGTGAACAGCAACAGCATCCTTATCGTTCACAAAATGCCTTTGCCAGTGCATATCTGGGCGACCTGCTGGTTACCTGTTATTCTCAGTACAGCCGCAACCGAACCCTGGGTACCATGATCGGCAAAGGTTATTCGGTGAAATCTGCACAGCTGGAGCTGGGTATGGTTGCAGAAGGTTACTATGCCAGCAAATGCATTCATGAACTCAACCAGCATTATCGCTTTTCCATTCCCATTGCAGAACAGATTTATCAGATATTGTGGGAACATCAGCTTCCCGAAAAAGCCATTTCCCAGATGGCTCAAACTTTTATCTGAGTTTCTTCATCCGTCATAAACAGGGAAGCTGCAATACGATCAGCAAAAAGTCTTCCTTCCCTGCTGAGCACATAATGCATTTCCTGGCAGACCACATGATGGCTATGTATCCACGGCTGAATCTGTTGCTGGAAATATTGTACATAGCCGGATCCGAACAGGTTATCCATTTCCTGCACATACACGCCTTCCATGGTGCGTAAACGCAGCATCACATATTCGTTGTATTGCATGGTGATGGTCAGGCGTTCTTCTTCATACGGCAGTTGTTGCTGTTGAATGGATTGAATATACTTAGCATTGTGTGCTATATTCCAGCGCCGGTAGGGAGGTTGATAACTATGTGCTGATGGTCCTATGCCCAAATAGGGTACTCCTTGCCAGTACTTGCTGTTATGCCTGGAACGAAATCCGGGTCTTGCAAAACTGGAAATCTCATAAGGTTCATATCCCGCTGATTCCATGATATCGAGCAGCATTAGATACTGGCGGGCAATTTGTTCATCATCCACCTGTGGGAATTTTTGCTTTCTGATCAGATGATCGAGCGCTGTTCGTGGCTCTATGGTCAATGCATAACACGACAGATGAGGTATCTGCAGGGCAAGCAATTGCTTTATTTCATCCACCCAATAGGCATCTGTTAATCCCGGAATACCATAAATCAGATCTGCCGAAATATTCTCAAATCCTGCACCCAGAGCCAATTGTATGCTTGCAGTCGCCTGCCTGGCATCATGGCTGCGATGAAGTGCACGTAACAAATTGTTAGACAACGTTTGTACTCCTATGCTTAAACGATTGATACCGGCCAGTTTCCATAATCTTAGTTTATCAGGGGTCATATCATCCGGATTGGCTTCCAAAGTAATTTCGGCCAGGGGATCTATATCATAGTTTGCATATATTGTTTCCAGCAGTGCATGCAAATGTTTTTCCGATAATAAGGATGGCGTGCCGCCGCCAAAATACAGGGATTCAAAATGATGCTTGTTCCACGCAGATGCATGCATTTGTATTTCCATCTGCATAGCCTGCACCATTTCATCCATAGCAGCAAGAGATGTACTGAAATGAAAATTACAGTAGTAACAGGCCTGTCGGCAAAAAGGAATATGCAAATAAAACCCTGCCATTGCTCAAAACCCTGCAGCATACGAAGATAAGAAGAACCAGAAGTTTTTCTGGAGAAAAGCGATGGTTGTTTTTGATGTAAAAAAAAATATATGTGCAGCAGGTTGTTTTTTTTTATTGATAAAAAACAGCTTGATCAACACATACAAAGTTGATGTTTTAAAATTTTCTTCATTAATCCTTATTGCATTGACAGAAACGAAATCATGTATTGTGTTCACAGACGATTCTGGTGTGACAAAACTACTTGATGACAGGCAGGAATTTCCAGATGGCCGGATCTTCTGCACCCAGTACCCAGGCCGAGATACCGCGCAGCCGATATTTTTTGGCCAGTTCCCATCTGGCTTCAAAAGCCCGTGCATCTTCAATAAACAACCAGTCAAATACACCTCCGTTTTCCCAGTAAGCCATGCTTTCTTTCTGATCATCGAGCCATTGCGGATGCAATTGAAAACGTTGCACCAGATCCTGTACTGCTGCATAACTGATTTCATCGCGCGTACTGCGTGCTCCATGCACCGGATCTCCCACGGGATACCAGTAATCTGAATACAAAGGCACACCCAAAGAAAATTTTTCAGCAGGAATACCCAGGCTCAATACATACCGGATGATTCGTTCCATCCAGGGATAGCCTGCAACCGGCCCCGGTGGCGTCAATGCAGTATGCTGATCATAAGTCATGATCGAAACAAAATCACTTACTTCTGCTATTGCCTGCAGATCAAAAGCACCGGACCAGTTTTCATACATATATCGTTCATACGAAGGATGTGCATTCATGGGTGTGGATTGCTCCGCTTTCACAATGGCACAGGAAATCAAAAGGCCATGTGCATGAAGGCTGTCAGCCGCCTGTTTGTAAAATGAAGTATAGCCTTCCCGATCGGCAAAGGAAACATTTTCCAGATCAAACTGCCATCCGGCAAAACCAAACTGTTCAGCATACTGCAGCATCATGCGGATGGCTTCCAGTCGCGATTCCGGCCGGTTCAGCAATTCGTGGATTGCATGCTGATCAAAAGAAGCAAATAGAGGAATCACACGGATATGTTTTTGCCGCGCAATATTCAAGATGCGCATATCCATTTCCCCATATATCACGCCCAGGCTATCGATCTGGTATACATCCGGACATACAACGGATATTTTATCGGCATGTTGAAAAAATGATTGTTTGCTTTCTAGTGAATTAACCAGATAAAACAATCGTTCGCCTTGAAACGTCTGGGCAGAAGTGGCATGGCAAAGCATGCATGCAAGGCATACAGAAAAAACAATACGGAATCTCATGTTTCAAGTACATTCATTCAGACGAAGATAGCATCCTTTTTTTCAGGGAAGGATAGAGAATGGGATGTTTTCAATTCCGTTCGGCCCGCAGCATGTTTACCAGATAAACCAGCGGAGCATTCCAGTTGATGGCAATTTCATTACAGGCATAAGCGCAGCTGTCATCTACATAAGCCTCATCAGCTGCATGGGAGGGATAGCCATTGCAATGATCCTGCATAGCGGGATTGGGACCGCCTACCAGCAAGCCGGGGACAGGTTCCCGCACTCCGTCTGCAACGGATGGTCTGTGATGCGGATGCATGGGTGAGCGCGTACCAAAGCCTGTTACAAAACAATAACCGGTGGCATTGCGACCCAGCAGATAATCCAGATTGCCGGCTGCAGCCTGCCGGTATTGGGAGTTGCGGGTGAGCTTCCAGGCATATAGCAGTACCATGCCCTGATTGGCTGCCACTGCATTGCTGCCCCACACGAAATCGGATCGCCTGCCTCCCATCACCGTTGCAAAAGCAGCAAAGGGATGATGCAACAAGCTATCGGCCAGATGCAGAAATTGCTTCTGCAAACGGGCATAAAAATCCGCATACTTGCCTGCATGCAGGCGCTGGAACCTGAACAGGCTGAAATAAGCCAGGGTACGCACATCCGACCAGGTAGGCACAGTGGGCTGCAGCTCAGCCACTGCATACATGCGGGATTTGTAACACTCCTTGCCTGTGGTAAGCCAAAGCTCTGCAGCCGCCCAGCACCATTCGTCCTGCAAATGGTTATCACCATAGGCTCCCGTGGTTATGGGAGGGTGAAACTGCTGATTCATCTTCTGCTGGTCATACAGGATAGCAGGATGCTGCAAAGCCCATTCCCAGGCTTTCTCAGCTGCATGCAAACAGCTGTCAGCCAATCCCGGCAACTGTTGCTTCCAGGCCTGCAGGATGCGCGAAGCCTGCGCCATGACGGCTGCAAAGTCGAGTGTGGCGGCCGTACTTTTCTGTACCACAAAACGGAGCGAATGATCAGCCGATGGCATTTCAAATCCGTCAAATTCTGCGGAAGTGAGTTTATGGTATACGCCCCCATCTTGCGGATCCTGCATGGCCAGCATCCAGCGCAGATTCCAGAGGATTTCATTTAAAATGTCAGGAATACCATTGCCGGTTTCGGGTATATGCGTATTCAATGTATCCCAATAAGCTGGCTGGTCTTCATAGGCATCCATCAATGTGGCCATCGTGATGCCGCTGTTCACGATGTACTTATTGTAATCTCCGGCATCATACCAGCCGCCCGGAGCTGCTATGGTACTCCCTACGGGCCTTCCCACAGAAGCTGCAGAAGGATGTATGTACACCACCGTATCGGGGTGACCCGCTGCCCGCGCCCATTTCCCAGCATATTCAGGCAAAAGGGCAGCAGAACATCTCAAAAAATAATAGGCCTTTAATACGGCTGTTCCCAGCTGTGCATAGGGATCTTCTGCAACAACAAAGGGTGCGGAACATCCGCCAGTAGGAAGACAAAGCCTGTATTTGCCAGCCCGATGAAAGCTGCTGAAATCAATAATTGCTGAGAGTCGGCCGGTATATATATCTGCAACAGGTGGTTGGGAGATGCCCTGCCAAAGCGTGTCTTCCCCTGCAGCATCGATCAGGTAAGCATGCACAGGTGATGATTTTTCCGAAACAGGCAATACAACAACAGCTATTTTTTTACCCTGCAATTCATATCCAACCTGATTCGTGCACATCAATGGCTTTGAGGTATCGGGCGGAACCGAAGCAAAACCTGTTTGTAAGAACACAGGACAACACAAGGCAGCCAAAAACATGATTTTCCTTGTGCAGGTTTTCTTTACCATCTCGTATGTTTTATCCATGCCGGGCAGGAATCTGAAGAAAGACAACAGCTCTTGCAGGAAGCATCACCTGAATATGGGGTGATGCTGTGGCGCTGTAAGGGAGTATCTGATTGTAATTTGCTGCAGGTCCGCCCGAGACGCCGGCCGGGCCATAGCCGTTGATATATACTTTCCGGGAAAATTCGCCATTATCATTGCCACCGGTACAGGTGAACCAATAATACCGATTAGCGGGAGCAAAATGATTGAGCAGGATCTGTACGGTTTGCGGGGTATTTCCGGTATTGATTAGCACCAACCCGGCTGCCGGTCCCTGCGTAAATGATGAGGCATAACACAGCACATCGCTACTGCCCTGCACGGCAGAAGCCACCATGCGATCACCAAAATAGCGCTGAAAAAGCATCATATAATAAAATGCCGGGCGGGGATTCCATTTCGGAGCGCCGGGTTCATCACCGATATTGAATAAACCCATATCATTTCCATTATCCCAGCCATTTGCCAGATCCCATCTGCTGGCCTCCCCGAACTGGTTTTTGATCAGTTCACCCAGCACAATGGTTGCCTCTAAACCGGCAATATTCGATACCATTTGCATGGAACCGGTGGCAAAGATGTTCCATTCGGTAAGAGCAACAGGTTTGGGCGTAACGCCGTACTGGGAGAACTGTTGGTTTAGATAACGCATGATGCGACCCGGTACGGAAAGGCCGCTGTCAATGATTTCCGCTGCCGTGGAATTTTTCTGATAGGGTGTAAAATAATCATGCACAATAAAGAAGTCGGCGCTGTTGCCGGCTTCGCTCAGGACCCCTGCATTCCAGTTTTTATCGGTTTCTGTTTGCCAGGATGCCGGCGGCGCATCAAGCAATTGGGCACCGATGTATATGGTTGCGCCTGTTTCACGGGCTGCGGCTCGCATGGAATCGGCAAAGATTTTAAAATGCTGCCCATACAGCTGACCGGTGATGATAGCCGGCTGGCCATCCTGATTGGTGGCCGGATCAATCTGATAACTGGCTTCCCAGGTGCCATTGCTCTCATTGCCGATTTCCCAGAAACGGGTGCGGCCATGATCATAGCGTACCCAGTCGGCTGCCAGATGTGCGGCTGTTTGTACGGGATGTGGTCCCGTACCATAGCGGGCATACGCATAATTGACGGTGAGGATGCCTTCGTTATGGGTTTGCTGGAGCATCTGATAATAATGGTCAATGGATAATGTCCAGCTCTGGGTATTCATGCCATACCAGTAGCCTGCAGCCACCTTATGGCCGCTACCATCATAAAGACTGTCCGGTGCATCGGCCGGTGGTGCGGAGGATTGGTTCCAGAAATACACATCGCTGATGCTGCCACCAGGCCCGCGAATGATATGCGGAGCCAGATCGGTGATGTATTGCAATAATGCGGGCTCAGTAACCATCTGCCCCATCCAAGTATTGGCATTGTTGCCAAACAGATACGGCGATACTTTGGTAATGACCTGATTCATATCCACCTGAACCGTTACCGTGGCATTTCCTGCAGGAGCTACCGTGTCGCGGTATTGAGCAGGTATTACATAGGTTTTGGGCTGCCAGCTGTTCAGAAACCAGCCTATGGTTGCTGCTACGGGTGGATCCACAGGTTGATAAACGGTATCAAGGGAGGAACCTCCATTGCTGCCGCCTCCGGTATTATTTCCGGGAGCAGGTGAAGATGATTTTTTACAGGAAAAATACAGCACACTGAAAACTATGTAGGTGAACCATATCATCCAACCTTTTGTCCGTGTCATAGCAATGGTTTATAGCGGTTTGAAATTGTCTGGTTGCGTATCAGATATCTATCATAACAAATTCATGCACATGTTGTGGAGGGATCGTTTTGATTTCATATCCTATTTCTCAGGCCGATCTGCGTCCCATGTGAATGTATCAAACCTCCATGCAATTTTTTATCTACATGGATATGTAAATCTCATCAAGCGAATGATTCAGGCAGCACACTGGATGATAGATTTCCAACAAATATGAATTTTTTCAAAAAGATAGATGTGCATACATCGCTATAATCTGCTGCTGATATTAACGGAATCATGCCACTTGTTGTTACACAGCAGGGGCAGGGTTTACCCGTTTGCTGCTCACCCCTGGCCAAGCCAGAGGCGAGCGAAACAAACAGGGCAGATGCACAGTGAAAAGTTTATTTAATTTTCACAATGCGAACATTGTCAAAAGCTGCATCAAAACCGGAAAGAGGCGTACTGCTATCGTTATACAGCATAAGCTGAACTGTTGCTCCTGGCTGCCCTCCGGTCAATGCGCTTACGGTAGATACACTGTTGCCACTGCCATCCACAAACCGGGTCAACGGAATGCTCACGGTAATCCAACCTGAGGTTTGAAATGTTTTGCTGTCGGTTTGCTGCCAGGGCGCCCAGGTAGCCCAGTGGCTGAAATCGCCGTTAATAACGATATGGATGGATCCGTTGCTCCAGGGATTTTTCACGAATACCTGAAATTTCAATGCATAATTAGCCGGCGGATCTCCTATATTCACATTGGTCCAGTTAGAGGCGGCAATCATCACGGCCCGGTTATCCGTCCACCACGAACCATCACCGGCCGGAATCGGGCTGGAAGGTTTCACCTCAATGTAATTACCCCAGTTGCCTGGAAAAGCCGTTGCATCGTTGCTGATGATACCTCCCCACCATTGCCAGCCGAAATGCGGATCGCCATATTCAAAATTGGCAATCATGCCGGTGGTATTGTAAAAGGCATATTTGCCCACACCACCCAGCGTTACCACAGCGATGGAATCAGTCGTTGAGACCTCCGAAGGATTCAGGGAATTAGGCACCACCACCTGCAACCAGCTTCCGTCCTGGGGTCCGGTAAAGCCGTTGGTTACGCGGGCTCCGCCCGGAAAATCCACTTCCTGCACTGTGTACAAGTACGAACCCGTGAGTGTAATGGTATCTCCGGGTTGGGGAAATTCATTGCTCACTGAGGTAATGACCGGTGGCGGCGGAACAATCGGAATGGTATAACTGGCTATACCATGATTGGTTACTACCTTCACCTGATTCATGTCTTGCTGGGCAACACTGTCGAACACAATATCGGGTACGGTGACGATGATATTTTCATTGGTAGTGAAATTGATGTTGAAGCTGGCAGGAACGCCGTCAAACGAAATCTGCTGTACGGTTTCCAAATTTTTCCCCTGAATCACCACTATTTGTCCGGGTTTTACTACTGTCAACGTACTATCCACATTGGAGCGGTTTAGCGAACGCAACCCAGTGATTACCGGGGCAGCTGTTTCATTTTTTTTGCAGGCGCTCCATATCATCGTGCCCAACATGATCAGGGCAATGCCAGCACGTGTATGATGCAATATCTGACGTAACATGGTTGTGTGTTTTGGGTGAAAAAACATAGAAACATTTTGATTAGTAATTGGGCAGTTTGCTGAAATCAAAGGGTACCGGCGGATCGTTTAGGCTCGGTGCATTGATCAGCTCCTGCTCGGGATAAGGCAAATACACCGTCTGATCCGTAAAGGGATAATACTGCGGTGAATAGGTTACATTGTATTGCCTGGGATTGCTGGTACCCGGTATATACTGAATGGTATAACTGCCTTTATCCTGATGTGCCACATAATCCTTAGCTTTCTGGGGGGCGAAATAATACCAGCGCAAAATATCATACCACGCTTCTCCTTCCATAATGGTTTCAGCCCGTTTTTCCTGGAAAATATCATCGAATGTGATGGATGTTTTTGGGGAAAGACCCGCCCGTTGGCGCACGGCATTGAAATATTTCAAGGCTTCCGGATCGGTTGTGGATGCATTATTGCCCAGGATAGCTTCTGCATAAATCAGATATACTTCAGCTAGCCGCAGCATATACGTATTGATATAGGCTGCCATGAAAGCCCCGTTTCCGCCATTATCTTTAGGTGAGCCAATCACGTATTTTTTGATATTGGAAATGCTGGTCACACTGTAATGAAGGCCTCCATTGTCGGTTTCCAGATCCGGATAATAGTCGCCATCAAACATGCAGGTAGCTTTTCGGCGCAGGGAATCTTCCGGATGAGCCATGTAGTAACGCACCACATCGGCCGATACGCCCTGCGCGGCGCCCCAGCCATCGCCGGTTTCGGTAAGCTTGGGTTCAAAAGCCACATAAGCCTGAAAGGAATTGTTTACACCCCATGGCTGATTGAACGGCATCCATTCTAGTGAAAACAGGCTTTCCGGATTGTTGTGTGCACTGTTGTTGTTGGCGCTGACAAACAAACCATAATAGCTGGGATACAACGACATGCCACTGTTGTGAATCACGTCGCCTGCCAAGATTTTGGCGCTATCGAGATAGGTTTGATTACGGTTACCTTCCGTGCGGCCGTATCCTGCCAGGGTCAGATACATTTTGGCCAGCATGCCTTCGGCTGACCATTTGTTGATGCGCCCCTGGCCTGCGGCCTGGTAAGGCAGGTATTTGACGGCATATTGAAAATCGCGGATAATGAACTGCCACACACTTTCAATGGTGTTTCGGTGTACGCTGTCGTTGAGCTGGGCAATGTTATCGTAGATGATAGGCACGGCGCCCCAGTTGCTCACCAGGTAATAATAGGCTAGTCCGCGCATAAAATGGCATTCTCCCAAAGCCTCATTACGAACCGCCTCTGATACGTTGCCTTTGCTGTTATAGATGTTTTGCATAATCAGGTTGCTCTGGGAAATGATTTTGTAAAACGATTTATAGCCCGGCAACAAAGTGCTTTGATCGGTTGCTGAAACAGCAAACTGAATGTAGGGCGTACGGTCGTTGGACTGGAGATTGCCGCCACGGGCTTCTCCAAAGGCCAGAAAGGCCTTGTCATTATAATCGAACCATACGATGTTGTATAAAGCTGTGGTTGCGGCTAATACTTCCTGATCGTTGTTGTAAAAATTACCCGTAGTCAGCTGGTCAATTGGTGGCCGGTCCAGAAAACTTTTTTTGCAGCCGGTACCCAGCGCAGCTACCAGGATGATGGTCGGAAGCAGATGAAATATCTTTTTCATGATTGGAAATATTTTCAGGTGAAACCATTAAAAATCGGCCGTCAGGCTTACGGAATACATGCGTACCGAGGGATAGCGCCCGGTATCCACGCCCACCATCAGTGTTCCGCCGTAGTTTACCATGCCCACTTCGGGGTCATACCCTTTGTAACTTGTGATGGTAAGCAGGTTTTGTACACTCACGGAAGCACGCAATCCGGTCATATACAGATGGGAAATCCATTTCCTCGGAAAATTGTAGGAGAGGGTCACATTTTTCACCCGCAGATACGAACCATTTTCCACAAACCACTGGCTCATGCGGTTATTCCCGTTGGGATCACCGGGAGCCACACGCGGAATATTATATCCGGGATTGAGGAGATAAACTGAATTGCTGTCGCTGGCGCTGTAACTGCTGGGCCGGGCAAAGTTGGCTACTTCGGCCAGGTAATTGCCATACACTCCGCTGTTGCCAGGAATACTCAACAGATACCGGGGATAGTCCAGAATATCATTGCCCACCGACCCTTGCATGAAAATATTCAGGTCAAAATTTTTGTAGGAAAAGCTGTTGTTGAATCCGAAGGTAAATTTGGGCCAAGGATTGCCGATAATCACCCGGTCATTCTGGTCAATATAGCCATCGCCGTTGATATCCTTGAATTTGATATCTCCCGGCCAGCTCCCCGTAGCCGGGTTGATGGTGAGCTGGCGGTTGGAGGTTTGAATAGCATGGGTGGAAATATCCTTGTAATCCTGGAAGAGGCCTTCGGCAATGTATCCCGTAATCATACTGGCCGGCTGGCCCACTTTGGAAATGAATTCTACCTGAGTGGCCGCCCATACCGGATTGATGGTGTTCAGCAGGGAAGTGATTTTGTTGCGGTCCAGTGAAAAAGTCAGGCCTGTCCGCCAGCTGAAATCGCGATGATCCATGTTTACTGAATTGACTGTCAGGTCAATACCTTTGTTTTCCATGCTTCCGGCATTGACCGTAGGCCATTGGATATATCCCGGGGAATAGCTGATGTCGCCTCCCAGTGTAAAGGGATAGGTGTTGACGGTAATCAGGTTGGTGCTCTTCTTGATATAGGCGTCGGCCACCACTTCCAGCCGGCTGTTGAACATATACAGATCGAAGCCCGCATTCAGGGTTTTATCGGTTTCCCATTTCAGGTTGGGATTGGGGAATTTCACGAGCAGAAATCCATTACCCCACGGTGTGGGAACAGCCTGCAGGGCGGCATATACACCTCCGCCCCCGGCATTACCCGATTCACCCCATTCCAGCCTGAGTTTCAGGTCGTTGATCGCACGTAGCGACTGCATAAAGTGTTCTTTGGAAATCCGCCAGGCCACAGATACAGACGGGAAGTAACCCCAGCGGTAATTGGGACCAAAATTGGAGTTTCCATCGGCGCGGTAAGTTGCCTGCAAAATGTATTTGTCGTTATACATATAGTTGATCCGGCCGAAATAGGATTCCTGAGCGCCTGAGGCCTTGCTACTGTTGTTGCTGATGTTGGACAAGGTGCTGGCATCGCCGGCCGATAGTTCCTGCACATCGTTGGTGAGAAAGTTTTTCCGGGAACCGGAAAGCGATTCATACGTCCAGCTTTGTGCCTCATGAGCTGCCATCAGTGTAATGTCGTGTTTACCCAATGCCAGATGGTATTGCAGCCTGTTGTTTACCCCCCACCAGTAGTTGTTGGTAGCCATGCGGGTGGATGTGGCATTATCTTGTGTTACAATGAATCCACCTGCCTGATAGCCGGGATGGAAAGAATAGTAATTGTAGTATTCGATGCTGGTATTGAATTCGTTGTGGAAGGTGAGTCCCTTGGCCAGATTCAGGTCGGCATAAACCCCTCCGATAATGGCGGCGCGTTTGTTATAGTCGTTATAGATGCTGGCCAGCATAACGGGGTTGGTAAACTGGAACTGGGTGCTGGTGGGGCCGCCCCAGCTGCCATCGGGATTTTTCACCGGTACACTCGGGTTCTGCTGTAGGGCTAGTTGAATAATGCCACCATTGGTGGTATTCACCCGCTCTTTGGTATAGGCCACGTTCATGTGAGTGCCTACCTTGAGCCATTTGGTGGTCTGGTTATCCAGGTTCAGGCGCAGGGTATAGCGGGTAAAGCCCGAACCGGGAGCAATGCCTTGTTGGTTAAAATATTCACCGGAGAGATAATGGGTAGTGCGTTCATTGCCTCCGCTGATGGAAAACTGATGTTTTTGCAGCAAGGTGCGCCGATACAAAGCATCTTGCCAGTCAGTACCGGGTCCCAGAATGGAAGGATCATAGAACTCTGGCTGGGTAGGCAACCCACCGGCACTGTCCATTGCATTCCGGAAAGAAGCATACTGAGGCAGGCTCATCACCGGAATATGTTTGGGTTTATCCTGCACGGTGAACAAGGTGCTGACGGAAATTTTTGATTGGCCGGCCCTGCCCGATTTGGTGGTGATGATCACTACGCCATTGCCGCCGGCAGCTCCGTAAATAGCTGTGGCCGAAGGTCCTTCCAGGACGTTGATGGATTCAATATCATCCGGATTGATGGTAGAAAGCAGGTTTGAAAAGCCCGTCGGGTGATTGTAGGGATCATCTGCCGGATTTCCGGGCCTGATCTGCACACCATCAATCACGTAAAGCGGCTGGGCGTTCTGGGTAAGGGTAGCCAGTCCGCGAATGATCACCGAGGGAGCTGCTCCGGGTTGTCCGCTGGGTGAGGACACATACACACCCGCAGCTCTTCCCTGCAGAGCCTGGTCAAATGTGGTGTTGATGGTACGTTGTATTTCATTGCTGCTCACCGTTACCTGCGAACTGCTCAGGTCGCTTTTCTTCATTTGTCCATAGCCCACTACCACGACCTGGTCAAGCTGGCTATAACTTTTTGTGAGGCGTATCGCCAGGCTGTTCTGCCCAGCTACAACGACCTGCCGGGGATTGTATCCGAGAAAGGTAAACAGCAGGGTATCACCCGGGCTGGCATGAATTACAAATTGGCCCTGGGCATCGCTTATCGTTCCGACGACTGTTCCTTTTACCCGAATTGTAACACCCGCCAAGGGCTCTCCATTCTCAGCGTCTCTGACCTGTCCGCTTATCTGATGAGCTGCCTGTTGGGCAGAAACAGAAAAGAAAAATCCCCCCAGCAGCAAAAAGCCTATAGCCATGGCAAGCATGGGTATGGCAAGGGCAGGGCTCCGAAATCGGCCTACCTGCAAGGGGTGGTTGCGTAAATAGTACATCTGGTGTGGCATAACAAGGTGTTTTTAAGTGAAACCATTGTGATTGATTATGAGGATGCGGATTAGGTTGATGAAATGTCTCGGACAACGGCACCTCAATGGGCTGTCCATCGTACTCTACAAGCTGATCGCCTGCATGCCCGTTGAGATCAAGCGGCCAGGCATGAGCCGGGCTTACCCGGCGGATGACAAATACCCGCTTTTGCAACATCCCGGGAAAACGGCCTTCCCGCTGCCCGATCGTCAAGAGCTGCCGTCGGTTATCGTAGCGGATGGGAATCAAGCTGTAAGCTCCTTTTTCGTAAGCATAGCTCTTGCCATCATCTTCATACAGGTTAAATTGACCATCGGCACCGGTGTATACCTGCAATACAATGGTGTCGGCAGGCCTTTGATCCGTATATTCCATTTCCGGGCCCAGAGGCAGGATACTGCCCGCTTTCACGAACACCGGAATATGGTCGTAGGGGGCTGATGCCTGGAGGATCTGGCCTCCGGTAACATATTTCCCGCTGTAGAGATCATACCAGTCTGTATGTGCCGGCAGATACACATTCCGGCTTCTTGCCCGGTAGGTATAAACCGGGTTGACCAGCAGGGCCGGACCAAACAGATATTCATCCGTTAGTTCACAGGCGATGGAATCATCCGGAAAATCCATCGCCAGCCCCCGCATCAGGGTATAATGGTGCAAATACACTTCGCCTGCCAGGGAATAGATGTAGGGCAGCAGGCGATAGCGCAGCCTGTCGGTGTATAAAATAGCATTGTATGTGTCTGTGCCCGGAGCAGCAATGGTAAAGATTTCCCGGTAAGGAGCCTGCCCATGTGCCCGGAACAGCGGACAAAACGCACCAAACTGATACCAGCGGGTCATCAGCTCCTGCCATTCCTGTTCAGCAGTGGGGTCAGGATGCTGAAAGCGGACTTCCGTAGCAAATCCGCCAATATCCATTGTCCAGTAGGGAATGCCCGACATGGAAAAGCTGACACCGGTGGCAATCTGATTTCTCATGTCAGCCCAGGTAGCTCCAATGTCTCCGCTCCAGGTGGCCGCTGCATATCGCTGGCTCCCTCCCCAGGCCGAACGGGTCAGGATAAAAACCCGCTGATCGGGGGCCGCCTGCCGTTGACCTTCGTAAAAGGCTTGTTCATTCACCAATGGATAAGCATTGAATACCACATCGGCCGGACCTGCAGCTGTAGGGTTCATCAAAGCCTTCCGCTTGGGGATGGTGGCATTGGACAAAATATCGGGTTCGGAAGCATCGAGCCACCAGGCATCCACTCCCAGTTTGAACAGCCGTTCATCCACCAGATTCCAGAATGCCTTGCGTGCCCGGGGGTTGAAAGCATCGTAAAAGGTGGAAACATATCCTACCCAATCCTTTTGCTGATCCCAGATGTTCTGCCGGTAAAGCCATCCGCTGTCCCAAAACGACCGGAAAGTACCGGCCGTTTCATAAAATTTTGGCCATACCGAAATCATAAAATGCACATGATACCGCTTGTGAAGGGTATCAATCATACCCTGAGGATCGGGATAACGTGCCGGATCGAATTGCTGGCTGCCCCATTGGTCTTTTTTCCAGTAAAACCAGTCCTGTACGATATTATCCAGTGGCACATGCAACTGCCGGAAGCGCGCCACCATATCCAGGATTTCCTGCTGCGAGGCATAGTGTTCCCGGCTTTGCCAGAAACCATAGGCCCACCGGGGAAACAAAGGAGCTCTCCCGCTGAGATACCGGTATCCGCTGATGAGGCTGTCCGGATTGGCTCCGTATACAAAATAATAGTCAATAGCCCGAGCGGCTTCTGAAGCAAAGCGCAGTCGCTGCCGCTCGTCTTCAGAAATGGGGCGATGCCATCTGACGGAGAAAAACGACTCATTGCCGTCGGGTCGCCACTGAATCTTAACAGGGTATGCTTCACCGGCCTTCATTTCCACCGGCATCAGCACGGAGGCCGGATTCCAGCTTTGGCGCCACCGGTCAATCATCAGCTTTCCATTCCACCACACCTTCAGATATCCCCCAACGGTAAACAAAAATTCATGTTCACCGGTATAGGGCGAGCAGATCGTTCCCTCCCAGGTGACCTGGGCATGAGGGTTCAGGGTAAATGCAGGCGGTAAATGGTTCAGATCGGGTAGGTAAGTATAGGCAATATGATTTTCCTGCCGGACGATAGGATCGCCCGAGTTACGAAAATCTTGTTCATAAACCGCTGTCAGCGCACCCGGCTGCCCGTCCGCATTGCGCAACTCCAGGCCATCCAGCTCCCTGTAGCCGGTACAGGCTTCGGGTGAAAATTGGCTGATGCCGTTGTTGTCCCAGAGCAGGCCACTATGATGGGTATTCCAGGCAAATGGTACAAAGGCTTCGGTATTGTGTTGAGCCAGTTCTAAGATCTGCCCCTTGATATTTGTCAGACCCAGCTGGTTTTCTCCCAGGCCATACCACGCATCCTGGGCTGTATCCACAAAAACCTGGCTCACCTGATAAACCGGCTTCCCATCTACAGTTACCGGCTTGAATTGCCGGCCTGTATAGGCTTTTTCTTCCAGCAACAACCGGCCTTTCGGATCGAAGAACCGGATCTGATCCTTATCCGTGTGAATCTGTACCTGCAGGGAATCTGTGGAAAAGATAATCAAAGGCGGGCTTGACTGCACGCGACAGCGAAATGCTGCTGCCGGCTGCGACACCACCATCAGGGAAGGAGACGTCACCAGCGTATCTTCAGCCGAAGCTTGCACATGTACAATGGTAGGAGAAACTGCTTCTACGCGTATAAGGCGTGTGGTAAAACCGGGATTTTGCAAATGAATTTCCACGCCATGAGAAAGCGGGCGATAGGTCATACTCGATGTGCCCTGTTGCTGGGCGCAGCTGCTCAGGGCAAAACCCATTACCCACACAAATGTCCATACAAAGGAGTACCTGTTCCGGCTGTGCATCTGTTAACTTTTGCCAGGCTCAAAAATAGCTGCACAGCTACGGAAGCCCGGGACTTATTTCGTTACAAACAGGCTATGATTTGTTTCGACCCGGGGTATAATTTGTCTTTATTCACGGTATCATTTGATTCCCGGTCGGAGTGCTTTCGGACAGAGGTGCTGGTTGTGCACGCATTTGTTGCTGATATTCCGAAGGAAGCACATGAAAAGCTTCTTTAAAATAACGGGTAAAATATTTGGGATTGTTGAATCCTACACTATAAGCCACTTCAGCCACGGTCATCCGGGAATGGGCAAGCAGTTGCCTGGCGCGCTCCAGACGAATCCTGCGAATAAACTCCAGCGGAGATTTTCCGGTTAGGGCTACAATTTTCTTGTACAAAGCAGCCCGGCTCATGTAGAGTTCCTGGCTGAATTTTGCAACCGAAAACTCGGGATCCTGCAAATATTTTTCAACCACTTTTCTGGCCCTGTCGAGGAATTCTTCATCTTCTGCTGGAAGGTGCACCATGGGTGGGGTAAGATCCACGGCTGGCGGGTGAAGTTTCTGCAGGCGACGTTTTTCCCGCAACAAATTGCGGATACGGGTTTGGAGGATTTCGAAATTAAACGGTTTCACTAGATAATCATTAGCTCCGGCCTCCAGGCCTTCAATCTGCTGTTCATCACCAGCCCGGGCAGTGAGCAGAATCAAGGGAATGGCTGCAGTCCTTGGGTCGGTCTTTAGCTTTTTGGCCAGTGCAATGCCATCCATGCCAGGCATCATCACATCACTGACAATTAAGGCGGGCTGCTCATGCAGGGCTATTTCCCAGGCAGTCTGGCCATCGGCCGCCTCCAAAATGCGGTAGTGCAACTGCAAGTTATCTTTCAGGTAAAACCGAAAATCTTCATTGTCCTCCACAAGCAGAATCGCAGGTTTATGCCCAGATTGCGGTTCGGAGGCAGCGGCAGCTAATTTCGGAGCCGGCACATGGGTAATCTGCCAACTTGCAGATGCAGCCTCCGCTGGAATTGACCGGACGGGCAGCCATACATCAAACCGAGATCCCTGCCCCGGCGTACTTTTTACGGTGATTTCCCCTCCATGCATCCGCACAAATTCCCGGGTAATGGACAGACCTATACCACTGCCCTGATTCATGATTTCCGGCGGCGCATCGTGCTGAAAAAAACGTTCGAAGATATAAGGTTGCTTTTCTTCAGGTATGCCAATGCCCGAGTCAATCACGCTCAGCAGAAAATAAGCCCGTTCATTGCCTGTTTCATCGGTACGTATCCTGTGTTCCATGCGAAGGGCTACGGTGCCACCCGCAGGTGTAAATTTAAATGCATTGGATAGCAGGTTGAATACAATCCGTTCCAGTTTGTCGGCATCAAAAGCCATCAGAAGTGATGAAAGATTGGTTTCAATGGTAAAGGCAATTTGTTTCCGGTCGGCAATATCCATGAACGACATGGCAAGCTCCCGCACATAAGCCACCACATCGGCCTCGGAAAGATGTAGCGGGATAGATTGGGTTTCCAGTTTGCGGAAATCGAGCAGCTGGTTGACCAACAACATCAGCCGGCGGGCATTCCGATAAATGAGATGGAGTTGTTTCTGCAGTTCCGGGTAGGTATCTTGCTTAAGCAATCGTTCCAAAGGAGTTAAAATCAGCGTTAATGGTGTACGGAATTCGTGGCTTACATTGGTGAAAAAGCGAATCTTCATCATGTCCAGCTCATGCATGCGTTGGGCTTCCAGCTGTTGCTGCTGCAGCTGAAAATGCATGCGAGCCCGGTCCAGCAGTATTTTCCGGGCCAACCAAAGGCATCCGATGACAAAGGCAGCATACAGCAAATAGGCCCAGGGTGTGCGCCAGAATGGAGGTAAAATGGTAATCTCGAGGGTAGTGCCCCGGGTATCCCATACACCATCATTGTTGGCTGCTACCACATGCAACACATAATGCCCGGGATTCAGATTGGTGTAAACGGCTTTGCGTTGGCTGCCGTCGGTATAAATCCAGTCTTGATTGAATCCTTCCAGTTTGTAGGCATACATGTTCCGGATGGAAGGGCTATAGCCCAGCGCCGCAAATTCAATGGAAAAATCATTGGCATTATAGGGCAATACCAGCGACCGGGTCTGGGCAAGTGCCTGTTTTAAAATTACATGACCCTTGATTTTTTCTCCTACTCCCACATCGTGGTTGAAGATCTGCAGATTGGTTAGCACAATTGGCGGCGTTTCACGGCTGATCTGAATATGTGCCGGATCAAACAGGTTAAATCCGTTGGGACCTCCGAAAGCCAACAGGCCTTCCCGGAGGCGATAAGCCGCTTTTTCATTGAACTCTCTGCCCTGCAGACCATCGAGCTCATCAAAGTTGCGGAAATGAAACTGCCATTTGTCTGCCTGGCGGCTGACCTGCAGGTTACACAGGCCATTGGGTGTACCCATCCAGAGCTGATGGGAAGAATCTTCGAGTATGGTGAGAATGGCATTATCCGGCAGCCCGTCCTTCTGATAAAAATGCTGGATATGTCCTGTAAGGGGGTTGAGCAGATTCAATCCTTCCCGGGTACCGATCCACATCCACCCCCTGGCATCTTCACAAAGGGAAATCACATTGTCGTTGCTCAGGGAGGCCGGATTGCCTTCCTGGTGGCCATAATGAGCCAGAATGCGGCCCGTAGCAGGATCCATGACATCCACCCCGCCAGCAGTGCCGATCCATAGCCGCCCCTGCCTGTCCTGTAAAAGCACGGAAATATATTTCAAGGCCGTTGAAGCAGGATCGCTGAGCGGGTAGTGGATAAAACGACCGGTTTGTAGATCCAGCCGATCCAGGCCCTGCCCCAGGGTGCCAATCCAGAGCCGCCCCTGGCGATCCTGGAGTATATCCCACACCTTGTCGCCGGCAATCGAATAGGGATCCCCATCCCGATGCCGGTAATGCACAAAACGATGCCCGTCAAAACAATCCAGTCCTCCATAGTAGGTGCCGATCCACAGTTTGCCCTGCTGATCGAGACACAAACTCACAATCACATTGTTGGAAAGTGAATGGGGATCATTGGAGCGATGGACATATTGCCGGAAGAGATTTTGCTTCCGGTCAAAATAAATCAGCCCACCCCCGTTGGAACCAATCCATAAATTTCCCTTGGCATCTTCCACAAACCGATTTACATCATCATAGCCCAGTTCGGCCGGATGAACAAACCAATGCTTATACAACGGGAAACGATCAAATCGTTCGTTGTAATAACAGAATCCCTTTTTATATGTGCCCACCCAGATGATGCACGATGAGTCGCGGAACAAGGCATATACACTGTTCTGGCTCAGGCTCTTATCGTCGTCCGGCTGATTGAGTATGTAGCTGATTTCGTAACCGGGTAAATGGATGATGTTGATCCCGCCATGATCGGTGCCTATCCAGATATTGCCCTTTCGGTCCTGGATAATGCCATACACAATGTCATTGTTTAACGGATAGCGGGGATTGCTTTTGCTGAAATGGATAAATTGCCGGGTGGCTGGTTGGTAGTAAAATACGCCGGCTGCATCCTGGGTGAGATAAGCCCAGAGGCCTCCCGAGCGATCCACAAACAGTGCGTAATTTCCGGGATGAGGAGTTATGCCGGAAAATATATCCATATGACGGGTTAACTGCAGGGTCTGAGCATTCACCTGCCCTATGCGTCCCTGCCAGTCAATGATCCAGATATTGCCCGCCTGATCCAATGCCATGCCGGTGATGCTATCACTCAACAAACCCGTTGCTGCCTGTTGTTTCCCCCAAACCAGCCGGCTTTTGCGCGTGTGCGGATCATAGCAATATAAGCTTCCTTCCGCAGGAGCATAGGCCGGATCATACAAAAACCAATAGCGTCGCTGCTGATCCCGGATAATCTGGCTTACCGTACCTGCGGGCAGACCCAGTTCGTGCAGATAATTCAAATAATCCCGGCGAAAGCGTTCTGTGCGCGGATCGTAAATATCTGCTCCGTTTCGTGTATTGATCCATAGCCTCTGATCGGGCAGCGGATAAATATTGGTGATATAATTGTCACTCAGGGAAGTGGTATCATGAACCTGATGCCGGAAAACCGTGAAATGATAACCATCATAACGGTTTAAGCCAGACATGGTGCCGATCCACATAAAACCCTGATCATCCTTCCAGAAACAATTCACCTGGTTATGCGACAAACCTGCATCCATATCTACCCGGGTAAAGGACAACCTGGTCAATTGTCCGGAGGCAGCTAAACTACCGCCAAGGAGCACACAGCACAGCCCTACCCTGAACAGCAGCATACGAGGCATAAGAGAAAAAGATTGCATGCTTTTCAAAAAAGTAAGTTAAACAAATTCCCGTTAACCCAACAACGGGTTTGCCTATCTTTGACGATATGCAAATCAGTTTTCACGGCGCTGCCCGAACGGTTACGGGTAGTAAACATCTGATCACACTCAAATCAAGCCGCCGCATTTTGCTGGACTGTGGTATGTATCAGGGCATGGGCATCAGAGCCTGGCAACTGAATCACGAATGGGGTTTTGATCCTCCATCCGTGGATTTACTTGTGCTGAGCCATGCTCATATTGACCATTCGGGACTTATTCCCAAACTGGTTCACGAAGGCTTCCACGGGCCGGTGTATTGCACCTCTCCCACCCGCAAGCTCAGCGAGCTCCTGCTGCTTGACAGTGCCCATATCCAGGAAGAGGACGCCGATTTTGAGCATCGTAAAATGGCACATTTTTCCCTGCCCCCTGCCGATGAAAATAAGCCCCTTTACACCGTTTCCGATGTGACGGCTGCCATGGCTCTGTTTCACGAATTGCCCTATAACAAATGGCATCAGATTACCGATGAGGCAGAATTGATGTTTACCGATGCCGGGCATATCCTGGGCAGCGCCTGTGTGCATCTCCGCATCCGGGAAAACGGTCAGACCTTCCGCATCACCTTTTCCGGCGACGTGGGACGTTACCGGGATGTGATCGTCAATTCTCCTGCACCATTTCCCCAGGCAGATTACGTGATTATGGAATCCACCTACGGCAATAGCCTGCATGAACCCGCCAGCCAATCGGCTGACCAGCTGCTGCAATGGATTACCCATACCTGCCTGGAGAAAAAAGGCAAACTCATCATAGCTGCATTCAGCCTGGGACGCACCCAGGAAATTCTGTACTACCTGAATCAACTGGAACTGGAAAACCGTTTGCCAGCCCTCTCGTATTATCTGGACAGCCCATTAAGCATTGCACTGACAGAAATCATCAAGCAGTATCCGGATTATTTTAATTCCCGGGTAAAAAAGCTGCTGGAGCATGATGATGATCCTTTCCGGTTTCAGGGGCTCGAATATGTCCGGGAAGTTGCTGATTCCAAACTGTTGAATTATGTGAACAAACCCTGTGTAATCATCAGTGCCAGCGGCATGGCCGATGCAGGCCGGATCAAACACCATATCAGCAACAATATTGAAAATTCACGCAATACCATTTTGTTTACCGGCTATTGTGAACCCGAATCGCTGGGCGGCCGCTTGCTGACCCATCCGAAAGAAGTACATATTTTCGGCGTACCCCACGAAGTGCATGCCGAGATCGCCCAGCTGAAATCCATGAGTGCCCATGGCGATTATGAAGATTTGGAGCAATGGTTGGGTTGCCAGGATCCCCGGCAGGTACGCCAGCTGTTTCTGGTGCACGGGGAATATGAGGTACAGCTTGCTTTCCAGCAGCGTTTGCTGCGAAAAGGCTTTCCCGAAGTGATGATTCCCGACCTGCACCAGTCTTTTTACCTGAGTCTTTAAAAACTGCCTTGCATGCGCCTGTACAACAGTTGGATGCTGATAGGTATTTTCTGTTTTCGGATAGCGGCCGGACAATCCGTTTCCTGGCCTATGCTGCCTTTTCAGAAACAGGATAGCGTGAATCCCATCCTGTGGCCTGATAGTGCAAAAGAATGGAAAGACCCCGTAAGCCGGCAGCCGGTCCATTGGATGGTGCATAATGTATTGAATCCTGCGGCCATCGTGCACGGGGGACAAATATGGCTGCTGTTCCGCGCCCAGGATGCATCACCCCTGGCACCCACGGGCACCTCGCGCATTGGCTTAGCCTCTTCTTCAGACGGATTGCATTTCCACATCCGGTCCGAACCCGTATTGTTTCCAGACACTGACGCCATGCAGGCTTATGAATGGCCGGGTGGGATTGAAGACCCGCGGATCGTGGAACGTGAAGACGGATTGTATGTAATGACCTACACAGCCTATGATGGCCACACGGCCCGGTTGTGCATAGCCACTTCCCGCGATCTCATCCATTGGAAAAAACAGGGACTGGCCTTCCCAGATCAGCCCACTCGCTGGTCAAAATCAGGTGCCATCATCACCGAATTGAAAAACGGAAAACTAATCGCCAGAAAAATCAACGGCCAATACTGGATGTACTGGGGTGATACCCATATTTTCATAGCCACATCTCCGGATCTGCTGCACTGGCACATGATGCAGGACAGCACCGGACAACCGCTGCCGCTTATGGGGCCCCGGGCTTATCATTTTGACAGCCGGCTTGTAGAGCCGGGTCCTCCGCCGGTATGGACGCCACGGGGCATCTGGTTTGTGTACAACGGGATGAACGCCCGCAACCAGCGAGATCCCGGGCTGCCACCTGACGCCTATGGTGTGGGACAGGCATGGATAGATCCGAATAACCCTACCCGCGTCGTTCACAGGCTATCTGCTCCTTTCCTGATTCCGGAAAAAAGTTATGAACGAACGGGACAGGTGAATCTGGTTTGTTTCGCGGAAGGATTGGTCTGGTTTTCCGGTAAATGGTACCTTTATTATGGTACGGCCGATTCGCGCATAGCCGTGGCCATTTACTCGCCCGGCAGCGGAGTAGCTGACGCTTCGGAATGAAACCAGTTCCATATCAGCCGGGCTCTGGATGGGCCTACTTCTCGGCGCAGTTCATCCTCGCTCAGTTCCCGGATCCGCTTCACCGAGCGGAACTTCATTAGCAACTGATCGGCCGTACGCCTGCCAATGCCGGGAATAGCCTCAAGCTCATTCTTAAATGTACCCTTGCTGCGGATCTGCCGGTGAAATTGAATCCCAAACCGATGCACCTCGTCCCGGATATGCCGGATGAGCCGCAGGCTTTCGCTATGGTAAGGTAACTTCAGGCTCTCCTTATCGCCCGGAAAGAAAATTTCCTCTTCCTGCTTGGCCAGCCCCACCACGGTAAGTTTGCCCCGGAGGCCTAAGGCTTCTATGCTTTCCAGTGCTGCATTCAGCTGTCCCTTTCCTCCATCAATAATCACCAGCTGGGGTAGAGGCCTGGCTTCATCGATCAGCCGCTTATAGCGCCGGTACACAATTTCCCGCATCGAAGCAAAATCATCAATCCCCTGTACGGTTTTTACATGAAAATGCCGGTAATCCTGCTTGCTGGGTTTGCCATCCCTGAAAACCACACAGGCAGCCACCGGATAACTTCCTTGAAAATTGGAATTGTCGAAGCATTCAATATGCCGGGGAAGTTCAGGCAGTTGCAGGTCTTCCTGCAGCTGGCGCAGCACCTCCATTTCATGTCCATCATCCTTGCGATCAAGCAACAACCTTCTTTTCTGTTCCTGCTCTTCCCGGTAAAAATGGGCATTCTTCAAGGAAAGGTCCAGCAGTTTCTTCTTATCCCCCGATCGGGGCACTGTCACTTTTACCTGCGGATCCGGAAAGGCAATGTGAAATGGCACAATAATCTCCGGAGCCTGACTTCGGAATGTTTCCCTCAGATGCACAATAATCTGCACCAGTACATCAGCCGCCTCTTCTTCTACCTTGGCTTCTACCATCAGGCTTTTGCTATCCATCACCAGGCCTTTCAGCACCCGCAGGTAATTCACATACAGGTATTGCTGATCCTGAACCACGGAAAACACATCCACATCCCCCACACGGGGATTTACAATTGCTGAGCGGGCTTGATAGGCCTGCAGGTCCTCAATTTTCCTTTTCCAGATTTCGGCCTGCTCAAATTCCAGCCGGGCCGCATGGGCCTGCATCTGCGCTTTGAATTCAGCAATTACCGGCGCTAGGTTGCCCCGCAGGATATTCCTCACCTGTTCAATGCCCTGCATGTAATCTTCTTCTGTCTGGAGTCCTTCGCAGGGTCCTTTGCAATTTCCCAGATGATATTCCAGGCAAACCCTGAATTTCTTACGCTCAATGTTCTGGCGGGTCAGATGCAGGGAACAGGTACGCAGCTGCACCACCGAGCGGATAAAATTGAGCAGTTCCCTGACCTTCCCTACCGAAGTAAAAGGACCCAGGTATTCTGAACCGTCATCAATCCGCCGACGGGTGAGAAATACCCGGGGAAAGGGTTCATTTTTAATGACAATGTACGGATAAGTCTTATCGTCCTTCAGGTTGATGTTGAAGCGGGGCTGAAATTCCTTGATCAGGTTGTTTTCCAGCAAAAAAGCATCCTGTTCCGAGTTTACCACCGTCCATTCAATGTGCTGGATAAGCGATACCAGCCTGCGTGTCTTGTAAGCCGTTACCTGGCGGGTAAAATAGGAACTAATCCGTTTGTGCAGATCTTTTGCCTTGCCCACATAAAGCAATTCATGATTTGCGCCATAATACCGGTACACTCCCGGCTGATGAGGGATGGTGGGCAGAATCGCCTTGAATTCTTCTGGTTTCACCGCACAGATCGTTTTAAACCAACCTGCCTGCCGGCAGGCAGGCATTATCCCCGCTGCTCAGGCCTGAGGGGCAAACAAAACCCGCACATAAATGCGGCGGGGAGCAAAAAGTTGCATGTGCTCGTAGGTAATGATCTCCACGCTTTTGCCTGCCTGATAAAGCAGTTGTTTGGAAGTATGATATAGAAAATTGTCGGTCATGCTTTTCACATAAATGCTATGAATGGTGTGGGATGGATTTACCTGCAGATAAATCTGATAAGGCTTGGTCACAGCCCCCTGCGAGGTGTATATAATCGTGATTTTACCGGTCAGGCTGTCTTCAAAACTTTCAATTTGATACACACCCCGAAATGCCGGCCGGTCAATATCCATAGCCATAAAAGGCTGAAAAACAGCCATCAGATTCTGGCGTGTCATCGGCATCCACACGGTATCAGAATGCTGGTTCATGCTCACCACCTTCATCAGGGAAATGCGGCCACTATCCTGCATGAAACTATCAATTTGCTGTGTGAAATACTGCTTCAGGCTAAAATATTCCTGCTCAGGTTTGGTCTGAAGATCCTCTGCCTGATGTGATCTGCAGCCCAAAGCCCCTGCCAGAAGCAGCAAACAAAAACCTCTGCAAAGGTTTTTCATCATTCAACAAAATTAGGTGGATTGCGGATAGATAAAAAATAAGCCGGTGTAAACACACCGGCCGCACGCAGATAACAGTAATTAAACCTACAAAGTAAAGCCTGCGGAAAAAATATGTGACACCAACCCAACCATGCGATGAATCTTTTCAATAATAATGACACAGAAAAACATTGAAACGTTGCTTTTGTTGCAAAAAAATTTTTTTCCTCAGGGAATGACTCCAATTTTCCAGGATACCAGATACAGATTTTCCTTCAGATTGGGCTGATGACGATAGGCGTTCAGGAGCTGATAATGGAGGTCAGGCCCCATGAAAATTTGTCCGCGGCCTACAGGTAGAATCAGGGAGCCCGACAGCAATGCACTTACGTTCCATTTGCGCAGCTGGTTATCATCAGCCATATAACGCTGATAGGCAGGCACATACAGATATTGCTGCTGATGCAGGGCCAGATCCATACCCGCACCCCCGTTTACCTGCCATTGCATTTTCCCGAATAATTTTCCCCGATAGCCCGCAAAAACTGGTAATTCTATGCTCACCTGCTGATTGACGAGTGTGGTATATTGGTCGGGAGTCAGCAATGCATTGGGATTATAAGCGCCGTAAACCGTGGAAAGTTGAGCCGGGCCGCCGCCGGGCATACTCATGGGGCTTGAATTTCGAGCATAGGCAGCTCCAGAAAGATTCACGGCCTGAATGTGATATTGAAAAGCCAGTAGTTGCACGCCCGAACCCAGAACGATTTTTTTGTTTAACGCTGTCTGGACTTCTACTCCCGCTGTATAGGAAAAAGCAGGATCGTGCCCAAGAGCAGAAGAAGGAATATAGTTGCTGACAGGCCTGCGCATCATACCCTGAGCAAGCGAGGGGGCGGCTGCAGGTTGCTGCACCAGTTGCCGGTATCCCATGCCGGGAGCAAAGGCAATCCGAAAGGCTATGGCCTGATGATGCTGGCTGGTATCTTTTGGACTTACGGAAAAGCCCCACCCGGGTGGCAATTCCAGGAAGGGATACGGATTGCGAAGCTGTTCCCGGAGTTCTGACGGGCCAATAGCTGACAGGGATTCCAGAGGAATATGGATCTGAGTTGTGTTTTGATTTTTTTCGACCGAAACCTCATCCGTCGTCTGAGAATGGCCGCCGGATTTTACCTGCTGCCACACGGCAGAGGGGAATTGACCGGAAGCCTGCTGGTTTCGTGCAGCGGAATGTTGTGGGGCTCTGCCAGGAGGCAGGCTTTGTTTTTTCACGGAAGTCGTTGCAGATAATGCGGATTGTTCTCTGGCAGCTGGGAGATTTCCTGCAGACACCTGCTGTTGCTGGAGCAATGGTTGCACCCGTTCGGGAGTGCGATGCAGCATCCACCAGGTGGCACCACCCGCACCCAGTACCAGAAGCCATGTAGCGGCCATAGCCCACCATCTTCGGTTGCGGCGCTGGCGCAATCCCCGCTCGATGGCCTGCCAGCTGCCTTCGGCAGGCGTCAGCTCAAACTCCCGGGCCACCTGCTGTACGCGTCTCAGCCACTCCTCTTCATGGAATTCTTCCTCACGGTTCATAAGTCGTGTAGTTTTTTATTCATATGGGTTGATATCCGTTGCTGATCGGCGGAAAGCCGGGCCTGGAGCCAGGCTCGTGCCCTGGCAAATTGTGACCGGGAAGTACCTTCATCAATCCCCAGCAACTCCGCAATCTCCCGGTGTGCATAACCCTCCACTACATAAAGATTAAAGATCGTCCGATAACCTTTGGGCATCTGCAGGATCAGCTGTATCAGCTCCCGCTCTTCAGCTGTGGTTTGCACAGCTACACTGTTCTGCTCTGTATCTTCCTTGCTGTCATCGAGCGATATCCACTTCCGGCGACGGGTGTAATTGACAGCAGCTCTTACCATAATTCGGCGAATCCAGCCTTCCAACGATCCAGCAAAACGAAACTGATGCAAATGCAGGAATACACTGATAAAACCTTCCTGCATCACTTCCTCTGCATCCACCCTGTTGCCCACGTTACGCACACACAAGCCCAGCATGCGCGGTGCAAACCGCTCATAAAGGGCCTTTTGCGCCTCCCTCCTGCCCTCTAAACAGGCTTGTACCAGCGCTCGATCATCCTGATATTCCGGCTGTCCACCCAATGGTTAAGGCTAATTATTAAGACAAATTACAATTTTAAAACGTTGCATACCACCCGGCAAAAACCAAGTTAAAACTGGCTGCAAAGGACCAACAATCACTGGGTATTCATTGGGAGAAATCCAACAGACCGGCAATTGGCATGTTTTTGGCTTGTTTTGGTATAGCATTTTCCGATTTTTGCCTAAAACTTCATGGCCATGAAATATTTGCTACACCTGAGCTTCTGGATTTTACCCCTGTGGATTACTGCCTGGAACATAAAGCCTGCGGCAGATCCTTTTGACGATGTGGTGAAAGCATTGAGAGCAGGCAACGCCACTGAATTAAGCCGGTATTTCGATAACATGATCCAGATCACCCTGCTCGACCAGTCCAATTCATACAGCAAGGCTCAGGCTACCATGATTCTGAAAGATTTCTTTTCAAAAAATCCCGTCAAATCCTTTCAGCTGATTCACGAAGGCGGGCAGGATTCCCGCTTTGGTATTGGCAGGATGGTTACCGCCAATGGCACCTATCGCATTACTTTTTTCCTCCGCCAGCATGGGCCTGATCAATACGTGCTGCAGGAAATCCGGTTTGAAGCGCAGACATGAGCCTGATTGCCTGTTGGCTACAGGTAAATCGTAATTTAAGCCGGAACCTGATACGGGGGTAGATATGCATTTTCCGGAAGCACATAAATGTCCTTTCTTTGTGGTATATGAGGCAAATTGACCCGCCCGGACAAATTTCTTATGAAGAACGTTTGCATCATTTTATCCGGGAAGCAATCACGGAGGACATAGGTAATGGTGATCACAGCACCTTGTGTTGTATTTCAGCGCATCAGCGGGGAGCAGCCCTGCTGGTCTCGCAATCAACAGGCATCCTGGCCGGTGTGAATGTGGCAATGGCTGTCTTTCAATGGCTGGATCCTGCCTGCAGAGTAATTGTCTTCAAACAGGACGGTGATCACATGCTGCCTGGTGAAAAAATCCTTCAAGTAACCGGACCCATGCGCAGCATTCTTTCTGCCGAACGGCTGGTGCTGAACTGCATGCAAAGAATGAGCGGCATTGCCACACTGACCCGAAAATATGTAGACCGTCTCGCCGGAAGCCACACCCGCCTGCTGGATACCCGGAAGACAACGCCCAACTTCCGGCTGTTGGAGAAAGAAGCCGTGCGGATAGGAGGTGGAGTAAACCATCGCATGGGATTGTATGACTACATCATGCTCAAAGACAATCATATCGATGCCTGCGGCGGTATACGCGAAGCTATCCGCCGGGCCAAAGCTTATGTGAAACAACACCAGCTGCAGCTGCCCATAGAGGTAGAAACCCGCAATCTCCAGCAAGTTGAGGAAGCCCTGGATGAAGGAGGCATTCAACGGATTATGTTCGATCATTTTTCACCCGAAGAAGTCAGGCAGGCTGTGGCTTTGGTAAATGGTCAGTGTGAAACGGAGGCATCAGGCAATATAAATTTGGACAATATGGCGGCCTATGCTGCTACCGGAGTGGATTTCATTTCTGTAGGAGCTATTACCCATCAGGCCGTAAGCCTGGATATGCATCTGAAATATCTTCGTACAGCCAGCTAATGTGTATTTTGCCTATATGATGATGCAAGACCCCAAAGCTGTTTCCCGCATCCGGCTCATTATCAATCCTCGCGCCGGCCATCGGAAGCGCAGTTCTCTTCTCCGTGTATTGGAAACGGCGCTGCAGAAATTACATATAGACTATGAAATCTGCTGGACGTCCTATGCGGGTCATGGCCGCGAGCTGGCTGCTGAAGCCATTGCCCGGGGATTTGCATTTGTTGGAGTGGTGGGTGGCGATGGTTCGGTCAACGAAGTTGCAACAGCCTTTGCAGAAGCCTCATCGGAAGATGTACGCACGCGGCTGGTGATCATTCCTGCTGGCAGCGGCAACGGGCTCGCCCGCGCGCTGAATATCCCACTTTCGCCCCGGAAAGCCATCGAACTGATCCACAGCGGCCGGATCCGATGGATTGACGCCGGTATCGCAAATGGCAGATACTTTTTCAGCAACGCCGGCGTAGGTTTTGACGCCCTCATCGCCCGCCGGTTTGCTGGTCATACCCTTCGCGGTATCCTTACCTATACCTGGCTGACCCTTGCCTCCTTTCAAAAATACCGGGCTAAGAAATATACGCTCAGCCTTGACGGTGAGATCCTTCAGGAAAGGGCTTTTCTCATCGCTGTGGCCAATGGCAACCAGTTCGGCTATGCCTTTAAAATTGCCCCTCACGCCAGCCCCGACGATGGCTGGCTGGAAGTGTGCATCATCCGCCCCCTGAACTGGACATCCCTGGCTAAACTGGCTGTACAGGCCCTGCGAGGAAAATTCAATGATTCAGAAAAACAAGTCCGTTTTTTCCGTGCCAAACAGCTCACCATCCAGCGCAAAAAAACCATCAAATGGATGCAGGTAGATGGTGAGCCTGTGGATATCCGCTGCCAGGGGCAGGTGGAAATCGGGCTGCTACCCCGGGTTTTGCCGGTTGTAGTGCCTGGGTCTGAACAGCATGGCCTGCACCCATGATAGGCCCAGTTTTGTGTAATCTGAATTTTCTAATTTTAGGTTGTTATAGAAAAACTCTCGATCCCAGGTTTTTCCCAAACCCAAACGACTCATGAAAAAACAGTCTTCCCGATCCGGAATTGTGTATTCCACCGATCCTGATTTCTTCAGCAAAAATGAGGATACAGATGCTCCGCAATATCCTGCACGGGCATCCCAAATCCTGCATATCACACTGGATAACCATCACCGGAAAGGAAAAACGGTGACCCTGATCACGGGATTTGAGGTTCCGGAACATGAACTCCGGGAAATTGCCCATGGATTGAAAACCAGCTGCGGCACGGGCGGCACCCACGAAAATAACAGGGTACTGCTGCAGGGTGATTGCCGGGAAAAAGCCCGGCAGTGGCTGTTGAAAAACGGATTTGCTAAGGTAAAGGTGTAGCGGGCTGATCAAGCACAAATTCCAGCTGCCCGAAAGCCCAGCTTTTTCGCCCCTCTGCCGTATCCATGATGAGATGCCCATCGGGCTGCACTTCCCGGATAATGCCCCGGAAACGTCGCCCATCGCTTTCATACCAGGCTTCTTGATCCTTGCGATATAACCACTGATGATACTCCTGGATCAGCTCCCGGGTTTTCCCTCCCTGCAGATCCCGATACCGCTTCATGATCTGATCATACACCTCCTGCAAAACATCTTGCAGCTCGTATTCCTTACCTGTGATCTGACTCAGGGAAACAGGGTTGGGCAATTCAGGCGGGAATTGTTTCTGGTTTACGTTTAACCCGATTCCCACGACAGCATATTGCCAATATTGCCCCTTCCAGGTGTTTTCAATTAGGATACCGCCTGCCTTTCTGTCATTCCAGTATAAATCATTTGTCCATTTGATGTAAAAATCCTGCTGGCAAATATGGGCCGCCGCTTCCCTGAGGCCTGCGGCAACGGCCATACTCAGCAGAAATGGCGGCTGATGGCTGATGACTGCCGGCTTCAGGATTATGCTTACTAACAGATTGGCGCGGGGCTCACTGATCCAGCCCTTATTACGCTGGCCCCTGCCAGCATGCTGCTGCAGGGCCTGAATGACAGTACCTTCCGGCAGACCACCATGCTGAATCCGGGCCATGGCATAATTGTTGGTGCTGTCAACTTCATCCAATCGAATCAGGACAAAATCCATAGCTAAAAACGATTGGGGTTAATCACTAAATTTATGTAAAAATAGAGAGTGCAAACAAACGAAGAAACATAAGACATCCTAATTTCGTATAGAAATTTGTTAACTTTGTTTAGAACCGTTTTTTGCCAATTTTGTTATTCATTTTGCTAAAAAACTAAAAATCAGGAAAGCTTGTTGGAATCCATATCTGCAACAACCCGACAGAGACAACACAAGTCCACGCGGCTTCACAAAAACAGCAAAATCATTACATCCATTATCCGGGCTATTCAGGAAAAAAAAGGACAGCGCATTGTTTCGCTTGATCTCAGAAAAATTCCTGAAGCTATTGCCGACTTTTTTATCATTTGCGAAGCCGACAATTCCATCCAGATCAAAGCCATTGCCGAGCATGTGGAGGAATATGTAAAACAACAGGTAGGTGAATCTCCTTATCGGCAGGAAGGCTACACGGCCCTGAAATGGGTATTGCTCGATTATGTAAATGTGGTAGTACACATTTTTTATCCGGAAACACGCCAGTTCTACAAGCTGGAAGAAATGTGGAGTGATGCGGAACAAACCGAATTTCCGGATGCTTGATATTAAAATTTTTTATGGTTTGACACGAATTTATTGACATATGGAAACAGGAAACGGGCTGCAGGGAAAGGGATCGCCTAAAAATCCCCGGAGAGGTCCAAAATTCAATTTTTACTGGATTTACGTGCTGATAGCCGTGCTACTGCTGGCTATGAATTTTTTTGATTTCCGCTCCAAACCCCAGGAAATCAGTTTTCAGGATTTTGCCAAAAATTATCTGGCCGACCATGACGTGGCCCGGCTGGATGTGATCAACGGCCGGCAGGTAGAAGTGTATATCAAACAAGACCGGCTGACACAGCCCAAATTCAAGGACGTAGCCCGCAACAACCTGGGCAACCTGAATCCGGGACCCCACTATGTGTTTACCATCGGCAATATTGAAACCTTCAACCAGGAACTGGCTGCTGCCGAGAAACAGTACAATATTGCTCCTGAAGAAATTGATGTTACCTACCATGACCGGGGCGACTGGTTCACCCCGTTTGTGAACATTGCCATTCCGCTGCTGATTTTCGTAGCCTTGTGGATCTTCTTGATGCGCAAGATGGGTGGCAGTTCCAGCGGAGGGGGGCCGGGAGGCATCTTCAACATCGGCAAATCGCGGGCTCAGCTGTTTGAAAAGGGTACCCGTGTCAACGTTACCTTCAACGATGTGGCTGGCCTGGATGAAGCCAAACAGGAAGTCATGGAAGTGGTTGACTTTCTCAGGAACCCGAAAAAATACACGGCCCTGGGCGGTAAAATTCCCAAAGGCGCTTTGCTCGTGGGCCCTCCCGGCACCGGTAAAACACTGCTGGCCAAGGCCATGGCCGGCGAAGCACAGGTACCCTTCTTCTCCATGTCGGGATCCGATTTTGTAGAGCTGTTCGTGGGTGTGGGTGCCAGCCGGGTACGCGATCTGTTCCGCCAGGCCCGGGAAAAAGCCCCCTGCATCATCTTCATCGATGAAATTGATGCCATTGGCAGGGCACGCGGTAAAAATGTGATGATGAGCAACGACGAAAGGGAAAATACCCTCAACCAGCTGCTGGTGGAAATGGATGGCTTCAGCTCCGACAGCGGCATCATCATCCTCGCAGCCACCAACCGACCCGATGTGCTCGACAGCGCCTTGCTCCGTCCCGGACGTTTCGATCGGCAGATTACCATCGATAAGCCTGACCTCATCGGCCGGGAAAAGATTTTTGAGGTGCACCTGAAACCCATCAAAAAATCACCAGATCTGGATGTTAAAAAACTGGCTGCCCAGACACCCGGTTTTGTGGGTGCCGATATTGCCAATGTATGCAATGAGGCGGCCCTTATTGCTGCCCGTAAAGGAAAGGTTTGTGTGGAAATGGAAGATTTTAACGACGCTATCGACCGGGTCATCGGTGGACTGGAAAAGAAAAATAAAATCATTTCACCCGAAGAAAAAGAGGTCATCGCCTTCCACGAAGCCGGTCACGCCATCTGCGGCTGGTTCCTGGAGCATGCCAACCCCCTGGTGAAAGTTACCATTGTGCCCCGTGGCGTGGCTGCCCTGGGCTACGCACAATATCTGCCCAAGGAACAATACCTCTACAATACAGACCAACTCATGGATGATATCTGCATGACCCTGGGCGGCCGGGCTGCAGAGGATATCATCTTCGGCAAAATTTCCACCGGCGCTCAAAACGACCTGCAGGTGATTACCAAGATGGCCTATGCAATGGTAACGGTTTACGGGATGAATGAAAAAATAGGCAACGTTTCATTCTACGACCCGCAGAATGATTACACCTTCAGCAAACCTTACTCCGAAGAAACAGCCCGGATGATTGATCAGGAAGTGCGCAACCTGATTGACAAGGCTTACCAACGAACCAAGGAGCTGCTGCAAAGCCGGCGCAATGAGCTTACCATCGTGGCCAGAGAACTGCTGAAGAAAGAAGTGTTGTATCAGGCCGATCTGGAACGGCTCATTGGCAAACGGCCATTTGAAGAGAAAAAATCCCACGAGCCGGAGGTGATTGTAGCCCCTCCGGACAATGTGGAGCCCGCAGATTTGATTAAACCTTCACCTTCAGCGTCGGTGTCATGAAAGTTTCGCCCGCAAAAGAAAACATCCTGAAACGGATCCGCAATGCACTGAGCCAGCCGGTGCCTCTGCCCTTTCCCCAATCGGAGGGCAACAGCCCGGTATTTGCAACTCCGCCGGAAAACCTGGATGTACATTTTGCCGAAACTTTTGTGAAACTGAACGGAAAGTTCATTTTTTGTGAAGATGTGCAGGTGTTTGGCAAGCAGTTTTTTGCCCTTTGCCACCAGCAGGGTTGGAAACAGGTGTTGTGCAGGGAAAAGCATGTGCGCGAATGGCTTGCTGCGGATGCGCATTCTCATGCAGGTCCTGCCATCTCCTTGCTTCCTTCCGTTCCACCCGAACAGATGGATGTAGCCCTGACCGGCTGTGAATGCCTGATTGCCCGTACAGGCTCTGTTGTACTCAGTGCAGGACAAGCCGCCGGCCGCATGCCCTCTGTTTTTGCTCCCGTGCATGTGGTAGCCGCTTTTAGCGATCAGCTGGTATGGGATATCCGCGATGCCCTGCAGCTGATCAAAGAAAAATACGGCGACTCCTGGCCTTCGATGTGCAGCCTCCATACCGGCCCCAGCCGCACTTCCGATATCGAAAAAACACTGGTCATGGGTGCCCATGGCCCCAAGGAAATGTACGTGTTTCTCATCGATCAGCCTCTTTCCCGCCAATAGCTTTGTCAGCTCTGGATTCTTGACTATCTTGCCAGCCCAAGCCCTTCATACCGTGGAGCTCTCAATGGCATTGCCCGAAAATCAAAAAATTTACTTCGCTTCGGATTTTCACCTGGGAGCGGGAGGAAAACAACCCAGCCTGCAAAGGGAAAAACTGATCGTGCAATGGCTGGAAGAAATATCGGCCGATGCTGCCCATATTTTCCTGCTGGGCGACCTGTTTGATTTCTGGTTTGAATACAAATCGGTTATCCCCAAAGGCTATACCCGCCTGCTGGGAAAACTGGCAGAACTTTCAGACCGGGGCATCCCCATATCCGTTTTCATTGGCAATCACGACATGTGGATGGATGGTTATTTTGAAGAAGAATTTCATATTCCGGTGTATGACAGCCCGGTTATTTTACACTGCGAAGGGAAAAGTTTTTATCTCGGACATGGCGATGGATTGGGCCCGGGCGACAGGGGATATAAGATGTTGAAAAAAATCTTCCGCAATCCCCTCTGCAGAAAACTCTTTGCCATGCTGCATCCTTCCTGGGGTATAGCTATTGCCGATTTTTTCAGCCGCCAAAGCCGGGCTGCCACATCTACCGAAACCTTCCTGGGAGAAGAGCGGGAATGGCTGGTGCAATATTGCAAGCAAGTACTTGCGGAGAGGCATATCGACTATTTCATTTTTGGCCATCGCCATCTTGCTTTGGACATCACCCTGCCGGGAGGCAGCCGTTATATCAACCTGGGCGACTGGCTCAGGTTTTATTCCTATGCTGTATTTGATGCCCGACAAGGGCTGCAGCTGTGCTATTATCCCGCCACGGTAAAAACTTTTTCTGCCGGTAACTAATGTCATTGCCATGAAAGCGTTATACTCCGGCATTCTTTGTATTGGCTGGTCGTGCTACGCCTTTTCTGCCACCGCACAGGCGCCGCAGCTTTCCTTCCGAATCACCGACAGCTCCGCATTAAAGGCCCGCCAAGTGTACACAGACCCTTCCGGCAATTTGTATTGGATCAATCTGCAGGGTGTTTTCTTCAAAAAAGATTTGCAGGCTGACAGCCTGTATCAATATACCAACTGGAGTGCCGGCATTCCCGACCAGGCCGACGTAAGCAATCCGTTGCGCATTTTGCTTTTTTATGCTAATACCGGGCGCATTCAATTTCTCTCCAGATGGCTGACTTCCCAGTATGTACTCGACCTGAAAGCACAAGGCTTCCTGCAACCTGCTGCCATGGCTCTTTCCTACGACAACCAGATCTGGGTATATGATGCACGGAACGGAACCTTGAAAAAAATAAGTCCTGACGGTAATCTACTCCTGCAAAGTGCTCCCTTTAACCAGCTTATGCCCGGACTGCTGCAACCCACACGGATCATTGACCGCCATCAACAGGTATATCTGTACGATCCGCGACGGGGTATCGCTGTGTACGATGAGCTGGCCAATTTCAAAACATGGATTCCGGTTGAAAATTCCCAATCGTTTGCAGTGACAGATGAATTTCTGTTTGTACTCAAAGCTGATAGTCTGTATGTATTTCAGCCTCCTTTCGGACAATGGCCCGGCATGCCTTTACCTGCTTATATCAAGCCCCGGGACATAGCCGCTTCACCCGATAACCACCACCTGTGGCTGCTTGGCGCCCATGCCTTGTATACCCTTCAGCTATCCGTTGTGTCGAACAACTGAAACAATACAGGGAGCGCATGGAGGGAAGTAAAGTCGGGTACATGCCAGCGCAAATAATCCTGATAATGCAGGATCAGTTTTCGCCTCTGGGGTTGCGTCAGTGCAATAGCTGCGGCTTCATCGGCCGACGAACAGGCCAGTAGCCGGGCCGTAACCTCACTTTCTGCTGCATCCAGAAAATCCGGATGGGATGGAATGTGCGCCAGATAAACCCCCTCCCGTAAATCCAGATAAGGTCGATCCGCATGAAAGGTACGGGGCAAGCCAATGCCCATACCGGCAGCGAGGTGCAGGGTAAAATATAATGGCATATTGGCCACCCGGCCTTCCGTGGTGTCCAGCCATTTGAGCTGTTTTTCGGTAAAAGCATACAGATCCCTGAACGGTTGAGGCAGCTGAAGTACGCGCAGCAACAATTCAGCCATATAGAGCATGATGGCAGCCCTTACGGGCTCGGCCAGCACCTTTTGATACAGGTAGCCATATTGTATTTCGGATATGCGTTGCAGGCTTTTGCGCGCATGATGATAAACCACCATCTCCAGGATCATGCCGGGCTGGAAAGCGGCAGCTTTCATCCTGGCCGAACCGGCGCTGCGTACCCCATTTACCAGATAACTCTGCACGCCCAGCTCTTCCGTGAAAACAGTAGCCACCACACTGGTTTCACCGTATTTGACGGCACGCAACACAATACCTCTCGTTTTCTGAAGCACAGCAATGCAGCATATTTTCGGACAACAAAGGTAGGGAGAACCTGTTGCTCTCTCCCAAGTTTAGTAGCTTTGCAACCCTAAACCCGCGGGAATGAGCTGGCAAAGATTAGCAAGCTGGATATTGAAAAAAAGACTGATCCTTCTCTCCCTGTTAGGCATACTGACCTGCATCATGGCTTACTTTGCCGCTCATGTGCAGCTATCCTATGATTTCATCAAATCTATTCCCCTCAACGATCCCAAATACAAGCAATACCTGGCATTTAAAAAAACTTTCGGGGAAGACGGCAACCTGATGGTCATCGGCTATCAGACCGATCATTTTTTTGATTCTTCTTTCTTTCACGATTACCAGCAGCTGGTACAGCGTATTCAGCAGGTTCCCTATGTGGAGGATGTGCTGAGCATTCCCACCGCTCTGAATCTGAAAAAAGATGACAGCCTGCATCGCCTGCAGGCCACCCTTATCTTTCCATCCGGTTCGCTCAGCCAGCCCGAATTGGATAGCCTGAAAAACGTATTTCTGTCCCTGCCTTTTTACAACGGACTGCTTTACAATCCGGAAACGCACAGCTATCTGATGGCTGTGCACATCAACAAGGATATCCTTAACACCTCCGGCAGAACCCGGATCATCGATACGATTGAGCAACTGGCCGACAGATTCGGGCAGCAGCATCATATTACCTGTTACCTGAGCGGGATCCCCTATATCCGCACTGTGATTACCAATAAACTTTCCCGCGAACTGCGTATTTTTCTTATCAGCTCTGTGGTGCTGACAGCCCTGATTTTGCTGTTGTTTTTCCGCTCGCTGGCAGCCGTTTGGATGTCCATGACAGTGGTGTTGATCGGCGTGATCTGGTCATTGGCCACCATCGTACTGCTGGGTTATAAACTCACCATCCTTACCGGACTCATCCCGCCTTTGATTGTAGTGATCGGCATTCCAAACTGTGTATACTTTCTGAACAAATACCACAGTGAATATGCCCGCCATCAGAACAAGGTCCGGGCGCTGGTACGCATGGTGCAACGGATGGGCATCGTCACGCTTTTCACCAATCTTACGGCAGCCATAGGCTTTGGCGTGTTCTTCTTCACCCGGAGTGCCGTGCTGAAAGAGTTCGGAATCGTAGCAGGCATCAATATCCTGTGGTTGTTTGTGATTTCACTGGTATTCCTGCCGGCTATCCTGAGCTACCTGCCGGCACCAAAAGAAAAACAGGTCGATTATCTGGATAATCCGCTGCTGAATTGGATACTGAAACGGCTGGAAATCCTGGTTTTTCATTACCGGCCGGTTGTATATGCAGGCACAGTGCTGGTGCTGGTATTTGCCATCGTAGGCATCACCCGGCTGACCAGCGTGGGCTATATCCTGGACGATGTGCCACATCGCGACAGATTGTATACCGACCTGAAATTTTTTGAACGGAACTTCAAAGGGGTGATGCCGCTGGAAATCCTTATCAATACGCATCATCCCAACGGAGTGATTTCCCTGGACTTGATGAACCGGATTGACGCATTCAGCCGCTACATTGCGCGGCAACCCGATTTTGCCCGCCCCATGTCGTATGTGGAGGGCATCAAGTTTGCCCGGCAGGCATACTACGGCGGCGATTCACTTAGCTATGCCATCCCCAACCAGTTTGATCTGGTGTTTCTGGCTCCCTACTTGCAGTTCAGGCCTTCCGCTTCGGCTGGTGGCAATGGTTTTGAAAAGCTTTTGCATGCTTTTGTGGACAGCAGCAAACAAACCGCAAGGCTGAGCATCAACATGAAGGATGTGGGCACGCGACGCCTCCCCGTGTTGTTGCAGGCTCTCCAAAAGAAGGCAGATTCCCTTTTCCCAGCTTCGCACTATACCTTAACCTATACCGGTACCTCTGTGGTGTTTCTAGAAGGTTCTCGCTACATCATCAACGGGCTGACAGACAGCATCCTGCTGGCTTTTGTACTGATTCTGGGTTGTATGTTTTACCTGTTCCGCTCCTGGAAAGTGGTGTTCATTTCCCTGGTCCCCAATATGATTCCCCTGGCTTTTACGGCCGGTGTGATGGGCTGGCTGGGTGTGCCGCTGAAGCCTTCCACCGTGCTCGTCTTCAGTGTGGCTCTCGGTATTGCCATTGATGTAACGATCCGGTTTCTGGTCAATTTCAAACAGGAAATGCAGCTGGTGCATTATCAGATGTCGGAAGCTGTCAAACGGACTATCCACGACACCGGCATCAGCATCGTGTACACGGGTCTGATTTTGTTTGCCGGGTTTATGATTTTCAGCTTTTCGGCTTTCGGGGGCACCCAAGCCCTGGGCTTGCTCACCTCTCTGACGCTCATCCTGGCCATGATCAGCAACCTGACCATTCTGCCGGCCATGCTGCTCTGGATGGAAAAATCCCTGAAACGCAAAGCCCGTCGCCATCAGCTATGGCCTGCCGTGGATGAAGAAAAGGATCTCCCGCTGGAAGAGCTTGGCCTCACGGAATTGAATCATGACACCCAACCTTCGTCAACAAAAAAACAACCCCATGTGAAAAACTAAGCCACCCGGCGGAGTTTTCTTACTTTTGCTGCAAAACCATGCCTTCGATGGAGTGGGAAGCCGTGATTGGACTGGAGCTGCACGTGCAACTCCTCACCGCCAGCAAATTGTTCAGTGCCGATGCCGCAGATTTTACCACCGAACCCAATACCCATATCAGTGCGATTAGCCTGGCCCACCCGGGTACCCTACCCCGCCTGAACCGAAAAGCCATTGAACAGGCCGTGAAACTGGGCCTGGCCTGCCATGCGGAGATCACCCGAATCAATTATTTCGACCGGAAAAACTATTTCTACCCCGATCTGCCCAAAGGCTACCAGATTACCCAGCATCATACTCCCATCTGCCGGGGCGGTTACCTGACCATTTATCCGGAAAATCCGCCTCATTACACCCGGAAAACCATCCGCATTCACCACATGCACCTCGAAGAAGATGCGGGCAAGCTGTTGCATCGGGAACATCATGCCTGGGTGGATTTTAACCGGGCTGGGGTGCCTCTGCTGGAAATAGTCACGGAACCCGACCTGCATTCACCGGAAGAGGCCGCAGCCTGCCTGACGGCCCTCAGAAGGCTGGTGCGCTACCTGGGGGTGAGTGATGGCAACATGGAAGAGGGAAGCCTGCGATGCGATGTCAATGTGTCCGTCCGACCGGCCGGCACACAAACGCTCGGTACCAAGGTAGAAATCAAAAACCTGAACTCCGTGCGTTTTGTGCGCAAAGCCCTGGAATACGAAATCAACCGGCAGATTGCAGAGCTGGAGCAAGGTAATGCTATCACACAGCACACCCGGGGCTACGACGAGCAGCGCAATATCACCTACCCCCAACGGCAAAAGGAAATGGCGCACGATTACCGGTATTTTCCGGAGCCCGACCTTGCACCGTTTGTCATTACCGACGATATGCTCGAATCCATCCGCCGGCAGATGCCACCTTCCCAGGAACTGCTGATGGATAACTACCTACATGAGCTGGGGCTTGGTTTTTCCGAAGCCTGGCAGCTCACAGAAAGCCCTGCCACCGTGCAGTTTTTCACAGAAACCCTCCGCCTGCTTTCCCCTGCGGCAGCCAAAACCATTGCCAACTGGCTGCTGGGGCCAATCCGGGCTTACCTGAACAGCCATCCGCTGCCAGAGCCTGCCGGCCACCTGACCCCCGGGCAACTGGCTGAACTCATCCAACTGATTGAAAACGGAACAACTAACTTTACCGCTGCAGCCCAGCAATTGCTACCCCCCCTGCTGGAAGGTACCCATTTTTCGCCCGCACAACTGGCCGAACAGCTGGGACTGCATGCCCAGCCAGACAAACAGGAACTGCTGGCCTGCGTGGATGAAATCCTGCATGCCATGCCCGACAAAATCAAACAATATCGCTCCGGGAAAAAGGGACTGCTGGGTTATTTCGTGGGTGAAGTCATGAAAAAAACACAAGGAAAAGCCAATCCGCAACTCATCCATGAACTGATCCGGGAAAGGCTAAAATAAAAATGGAGCTGTTAGACAACAGCTCCCTGCATAATAAGTTAACCATATCCTATGAAAAACCGTTTCAAAGGTACATGCAATACTTGTTTCAAGGCAAGGCGTGTTTCGCAAAAGCGTCATTAAGGACAGGGAATGCACGATTTTTTTCGGTAAACGTGTAATGGTACATAGGTAAATGTTAAAAATAAACGGGCAACGTGCCAATTCCACCCGTGAATGGATAAATTGCAGGGATAAACCACCTATCATGCGAAATACTGTTTTTACTTTGCTGCGACGCCCATGGATTTACTTGTTGCTGGGATTGGGTCTGCTGGCTGCCTGCCATCGCACCCCTTCCACTCGATCATTTACCTTGAGCCTTCAGCTGAGTCATCTGCCCAACCAGGGAATCATTTACCTGGATGCCCTTGAAATCAATCAGGTGAAAACCATTGATACGCTCAATCTGTCAACGGCCTCCCAACCGCTGACCTTCTCCGGCACCATCCCCGAAGAAGGCCTGTATCGCCTGCGATTCCCCAATGGTCAGTTGCTGTTTCTGGTGCTGTCAGGCGGTCACACCACCATTTCTGGTGATTACAACCAGCTTAGCCAGGTGCAGTTTTCCGGTTCTTCCGCTTCAGCAACCCTGCAGGCATTCCTCCATCATCTCTATCAGGAAAATCAAATCCTGACGCAGGAAACGCGCACCTACGATAGCCTGAGAAAATCCGGTCAGCTATCCGACAGTGTGCTGGCTGTCAAGTCTCAGGAAATCCAGACCCGCCAGCAAGACCTGGAAAACTATATCCTGCACTTCGCCGATACCACCCAAAGCCCGGCATGTGCAGTGTTTGCTTTAAGCATGTTGCAAAGCCGCGACGAACTGCTGCAGGCCAAATCCGTTGTTGACCGACTGCTCAATCGGTTCCCCCACCACCAACTGGTGAAAGACCTGGTGGCAGCCTATCAGCTGATAGCGGAAGAATCTTCGGGTGCACCTTTGCCTGTGGGATCCGTAGCTCCTGACATCAGCCTGCCCGACACTGCCGGCCACGTGCTTTCGCTGCATGATTTCCGGGGAAAATATGTGCTGGTCGATTTCTGGGCTTCCTGGTGTGCTCCCTGCCGCCAGGAAAATCCTTATGTGGTAGCTGCTTACCAGAAATTCAAGGATAAAAACTTCACCATTTTCAGTGTTTCGCTTGACAGCAAAAAGGAAAATTGGCTGAAAGCCATCCATGAAGATCATCTCTCCTGGAACCATGTGAGCGATCTGAAAGGCTGGAACTCTTCCGCGGCCGACCTCTATCATGTGGAAGCCATTCCGGCCAATTTTCTGCTGGATCCTCAGGGAAAAATCATTGCCGAAAACCTCATCGGGCCGGCATTGGAAGATACCCTGAGTCGCATTTTGCAATAATTCTGGCAGCTATCCGCCATCGTGATTCCTAACAATGACCCCATCATTGCTGATGTTTCAACCGGCTAATTCCCCATTCCTGGGCGGGATGCCACCTCAAAGGTTTAGCGGAAAGGTGCCTTCAGCGTACGTTTTTGCCCCCGGATATTAAAAATATCAATCCGGCTTACCATGCTATCCACCAGCAAGGCATGCGGAGAAGCCGAAAGAAAAGCTCCCTGCCAGCCCACCTCAGCCCGGCGCGACCGGCCATTTTTCAAATATTCTACCGCCGCATATTCATCTGGCTTGAGGGGAACCAGCTGCAACGGCAGGCGAGGTTTAAACAACAGCAGCGGTCCGTTGTGCTGGGTAACTGCCAGGCCTGCATGCCCCTGCCCCAGGTCAATCCACGCCATAGCTTTGGCATCACCCGGCACATAAAATCCACCCTGCAGGATACTCTGCGGCCGGAAATGCCCCTGGCCATCGCCCAGCAATACCAGTCCGTTCAGGGCATCATAGCGGCCGGTATTGGGATCAGGACCATAATCATTGCCACACAAGGCAATGTCCAGGTTGCCATCCCCGTTGAAATCGCCGGTCACCATGCCATACACCGGAGCCACCTGTGCTTCCACCGGCAGCGGATGCATTTCAAAACGCCCATGGCCTTTGTTTTCCAGATACACCGAATGGAATTGATTGGCTTCCAGGATAAGGGCATTTTTCAGCTGTTCCGGACTGAGGATGTCGCGAATAGTAGCCAACCCAAAGCCCCGGTAGGAAGGAAATTTACGTTTCAACCCAGGTATCTGCCTGATCAGATCATCCCTTCCTTCTGTAGGATATTCTTTCCTGTTACCGGCCGAATCGGGTAAAAACATAGTGGGAATAGCGTCGTAGGTGCCGTTGCCATCAAAATCTCCGGCATACACATGCATGGGATAGGTATGGGAAGCCCGGTAGTAACTGTTCATGCCTAGATTGCCCACGATATAATCCATCAGGCCGTCGTTGTTGAAATCTCCGGCCACAATGCTGTTCCACCAGCCCAGCTCGTGCTGCACTCCTGTTTGGGCGGTAACATCGCGGAAATGGCCGTGATCGTTTTCCAGGAAGGTTACGGGCATCCACTCGCCCACCAGAATCAGGTCGGGCCAGCCATCGTTGTTGAAATCAGTCCAGATGGCGGCGCTCACCATGCCTATGTTTTTCAGCATGGGGGCAACCTCGCTGGTTACATCCCTGAACAGCGGATGTCCGGGTGTACTTTCATTTTCCAGTATAAAAGAGGAAACGGGTTTTGGCCATTGCCCGGGCTCCACCCGTCCGCCGACGAACAAATCCGGCTTGCCGTCGCGGTTGAAATCAGCCGCTATGACACACGATTTGCTGGTGGTAATGAATGGTATGGCGGCCGTATCCAGCACAAACCGGCCGTGACCCTTGTTGTGATAAAACTGATCGGCATAGGCCACCGAGCCTGCCGGTTGCTCCACGCTGCCGGAAGCCAGGTACAAATCGGGCAGGCCATCTCCGTCGGCATCAAAAATCAATACACCCCGATTCTCCCGTTTTCGGTCAAACCGGTCAGCAAAGGCAAGAAAGTCTTTTTGTACGAAATGCCCCGGCCGGTCTTGCAGCAGCCAGGTAGGCGTGTAGCCCGTAGAGGCGCCCAACAGCATATCCTCCAGTCCGTTGCCATCTACATCGCCGATGGCTATTCCCGGACCATCCTGCGACAGTTTATGTGGCAACAATTTCTGTACAAAAAAGTCATTGTAATCGGGATCCTGGTTTACATAGTGGATACCTGCTTGGGATGTGATCTGGGTAAACAAGGCTGTAGCATCCACCGCCGGCCGGTCGTACCAGTAATGGAGTGCCTGGGTATCTTTGGCCAGGGTATGATCCGGAAGGGATGCCCACCGGGGGTCTAGCGGTGGATAGCGGGCATCCCGGATGCGCAAGGTCAGCAACTGATTGGCTAGAATCCGGGTCAGCTTCTGGTACTCTCCGTTGGGCCATAATACAATCAGGGAATCGGCTTCAGGCGCTTTGCCCAACCCGAAATGTTCAATCGGGTCCACGCTCGAGAGATAGCCCCTCACCGGCTGATGATACCGCATCTGCAGCTGCCCATGCACATACAGCAGCAGGGTAGTGCCTATTGCATCGCGGTTCAGGGAATCGCCCACCAGTTGCACGCGTAAAAAATTGGCCCGGATATGTTTTCGGTCATTCAGGGTGTTTTCAAACACAAATGCTGGCTGGTTGATATTATTCACCACATAATCCAGGTCGCCGTCGTTATCCAGATCCACATACACGCCTCCGTTGGAAAACGAAGGAATATCCATGCCCCATGCCCGCGTAACATCGCGGAAATGCAGGTTGCCCATGTTCTCAAAAGCATAATTGGGTACCTGGATGCTGGGGATATGATTCAGAATATCCTGTTTGGGCATCAGGTTGGTAGCCATTTGCCGGTAGGTGATGAAATCATGATCCGTTACGTCTTTCGGATAGCCGTTGGTAATGATGAGGTCCAGCCGGCCGTCGTTGTTGAAATCGGCCAGGCTGGGTGTCCAGCTCCAGTCCGTTTCAGCAACCCCTGCCAGATAAGCCACATCGCTGAATACCGGATGCTGCACACTGTCGCCTTCCCCCACAGATGGTCCCTGGTTGATCTGCAACACATTTCGCCCAAACTGAATCACATACCCATAGGCAATCATATTCAGGTAGTTGAAGTAATTCTCTGCTGGCATGTTTTTCTTTTTCCGCAGGTTGTCTGCCGCAGCCATGTCCACACTTACCAGGTCGGGCAGGCCATCGTTGTTGATATCGCCCACATCGCTTCCCATAGCCGATTGGGCCGTATGGCGGAAATAGGATTTGATGGCATTGATGAAAGTACCGTTGTGGTTGTTGATATACAGCAGGTCATTGCTCATGAAATCATTGTCCACATAAATATCGGGCCATCCATCGCCGTTGAAATCGGCAATATCTACCGAAAGCCCGTAGCCATCGTCGTGAATGCCCGCCTGTGCCGACACATCCGTGAATACCGGATGATGCAGGGAGTCATTCCAGTCGTTGCGAAACAACTTATCAGAATTGGTATTCCTGAACTGCTCCAAAGGACCATAAAAGCTGCTGCTACCCCGGCCAGCCGGCGTGGTTTCCACGAGGTACATATCCAGATCGCCATCATGGTCATAGTCAAAAAAGGCGGCCATTACGGAATGCCCGGTATCGTCAAGCCCATATGCATGCGCCTCTTCCTTAAACACAGGCACACCGTTTTTATCCAGCCCCTGATTGATAAACAGCATATTGCGGCGCTTTTCCGGGTCTTTGCTGATCGTGGCACATACGTAAATATCGGGCCACCCGTCGTTGTTGATATCCACCACGGTAGCCCCGTTGCACCAGCGCCCCATGCCTCGCACACCCGCCTCATCGGTTACATCCTCAAAATGCAGGTTCCCCCGGTTCAGGTAAAGCCGGTTGCCTGTGAGGCTGCCGGTGAAATACAGATCAGGCAGGCCGTCCCGGTTGAAATCACCCACAGCCACTCCGCCTCCGTTGTAGAGAAATTCCAGGTCAATGGGATTGATGGAATCGTTTTCCTGCACTTCGTTATTGAAATCTATACCCGTTCTGGATGGAGGCAATAAACGGAAAAGCGTGTGGGGCGAGCGCCGGCAGCCTATTCCCATTGCCAGCCCTGCAAGCAGGCAGGCAATCACCAGGAGGCGATGGTTCATGGGTAAAATTTGCCTGAAAAATACAAATTACCATCATTCAGGCAGGCATTTATAAATATTTTGAAAATTTTCAACCTATTACGCTTTTACCAGCAATCCCAAAAGCAATATATAAAAAAAATGATTATATCTCCAAATCGGCGTTCCATGCATATTTCAGCCAAGTGATCACATAAATTTGTGTAAATCATACACCTCTATATATTAGAATTTTTACATTACGAAAAAAATTACATAGAAAAATGTTGCATTTCTCAAAAAAACTTTTTTACTTTGCTGGCAACTTGTGGTGATCAGAGAAAAGTGCAGAACCAAGGTTTGGATTGAGGTAGATGAAAAAATGTGCAGATAGAGAAAACCCTTTCTCTACTAGTCACGTATTTTATTGTTGCCTATAAAAACCAGTATCCTATGAAACTGTTCACCAACCACCGGGTGGCGGGTTATGCTGTCTTGGCCACCCTTTTATTGCTCACCACGCGCGGTTTTGCGCAGCTGAAAATCGGAAGCAATCCCACCAACATCCAGAAATCGGCTATCCTGGAGCTGGAAAGTGATCGCCAGGGTTTGTTGCTCACCCGATTGGCCGACACGAACTTAATCAACACATATGGACCGCCGGATGGGATGATTATTTACTTTCAAGACACTAGTCATCTTCATCCCGGGTTGTATGTGCGCCGCAACGGCTACTGGGCACAGCTTTCCGTGGCTGCTGATGATAGCACGGCTTTCTGGCGCCGGGGCGGCAACTGGGGAACCGATTCAGCCGGTAATTTCCTGGGTACCCGCGATGCCAAGCCTGTGGCCATAGGTGCCAATGGTACGGAAGTCATCCATATCACCCAAGATGGCTACCTGGAATTGCCGAATCTGCAACAAACGAACGACAGCCTGCAGGTGCTGGTCATCGACCCCAGCAATGGCAATATCATCAAGTACAGAAACCTGTCGAATGCTGCCTTCCGCGACGCTATCCAGATACTGAACGGCCTGCGCAATGAAGGCATCACCCTGAAAGCCGACAGTTCCACCACCAATCCTGCGCTGGGCTTCACCGCCAGCCCTGCTGATAGCTCCATCACCCTGAATATTCCTGTGGTAAACAATACTACCCAGACTGCCGGTTTGCTCACCTACGCAGATTACCTGAAGCTGCAATACGCCGCTTCCAACTGGACTGCATATTTTGACCCCAGTCATACCGACAATAACGGACTAAGCATAGATAATACCAACAAAGTCATTACCCTGTACCCCGCCGATGCTACCCACCCCGGCGCAGTAACTGCCGCTGCTCAGACCTTCGGAGGGGACAAAACCTTCAACAACAATGTACAAATCAATCAGAACCTGAGCGTAACCGGCGCTGCTACTTTTAACAACGATGCTACCATCCAGGGTAATGCTACCATCCAGGGTAGTACTACCGTCAACGGCAATACCGTGCTGAATGGCAACTCCAGCAGCACCCTTACTTTGATGAACATCGGTAGTGCTGGTTCTAACGATAACAATGTGCTCATCCGCAATTCTTCCGGCGAGGTGGTGGAAAAAACCCTGAACCAGGCGGCCTTCAAACAACTGCAGGTAGGCAAAGACGCTTCTCAGCACGATATCTACATCGACAGCAGTGCAGCCGATAAAACCATCATCAACATCCCTACCGCTGCTTACAATGTACGCGGCGTAATGGATACCACAGCACAGACCTTTGCCGGCAGCAAGAGCTTCCGCGATTCGCTGGCTATCGGCACTACCGCTACCCCCAATTCCACCCTCCAGGTGCAGGGATCCTTTGCCCTGGCCATCACAAAGGTAACGAGCAACTATACCGCCACACCCAATGACCATACCATCCTGGCCGATTGCTCGGGCGGACCAATTACTATTATCCTGCCCAACCCCTCAGGCATGGCAGGACGGATTTATACCATCAAAAAAATCGGCAATGGTGGCATTAATAATGCCTTGACCATCCAGCCTACCGGCGGAGCATACATTGAGGATAGCACCAACAGCTACACCATTTACAACGACTGGACTTTTGTGACGCTGCAAACCGATGGCCAGAACTGGTATATCATCCAGAAATAAACACAAGCTCTTGTTTATCTACCGGCCCAACCGGAAATGACCCTATTGCGGATATTTTGAAACATGACGGCCATCCCAGACGCGGATCAGGAAACGCTTCATTCCAAGCGCAGGCAGGGATCTGCCCGGCGGTGTACCTCCACCAGCAGCAGATCCCTTGGCCAGCGCGGGATACAGACAATTAGAATGGAATGCATCATCCGGTACAAAGCCATGCATAGTCCCGATCACCCAAAGCCGTCATGAACCGGGCAAAACCTAACACAAAGCCATATCTATGAAAAAAAATATGTACCGATACCTGCTGATCTTCTCAGGATGCCTGCTGGCCGGATTTCCTCTCCGGGCCCAGCAGCTCAAACTGGGCAGCAATCCTACGATGATCGACAAAACGTCTCTGCTGGAACTGGAAAGCAGCAACCAGGGCCTGTTATTGCCCCGCATCAGCGATACCAATGCCTTTCATCCCAACCCCATTCCCAACGGTATGCTGATTTACTACGTGGGTGCATCCGATAGCTGCCTGATGATCCGCAAGGATGGCGCCTGGGTGAAAATCGTGGACTTTGTCAATCTTTCCGCCCACGAAACCGATCCCATCGCCACAGCCAAAACAGTATCGGTAATAGCTGGCAATCCAGCTATCTCGGTAACTGGTAACACCACCCAAGCCCTGGGCAACAATCCCAGCTTTACCCTATCCGTGCCCAACACCAGCCCCATCTGGAATGCCGATAGCCTGCAGAGTGTCAAAGTATCCACCACCCTTCCCACTGCCAATCAGTTCCTGAACTTCGATGGCAGCCAGTGGACGCCCGTAAGTTTTGACACCGGTTTCGTACCCAACTTCTCCCAGAAAGTAAGAAATCTGTTCAGCGAAGGTACTGGCATCAGCTATAATGCTACTACTGGACAGATAACCAATGCAGGGGTTACAAGCTTCAACGGTAGAACAGGGGCAGTGACACCAGCCAACGGGGATTACAATCTTTCTCAGTTGGGAGATGTCAACATTACTTTTACTTCTCTTGCTAATGGTCAGCTATTGCAGTATAATGGTACTAACTGGGTCAACTCGACGCCCAACTTCCTGACTCCAAGCAATGTTTCCGGTACAACAAATTATGTAGCCAAATTCACGGGATCCAATACCCTGGGCAATTCCCAGATTTTTGATAACGGCACCAATGTGGGCATTGGTTTAACTAATCCCGAAACTCGTTTGGTCGTAAAAGATACATTGTACATCAGAAATATGAGTGGAGGTGGTACCAGCAAACCTTCCATGTTAATTTTTACCAATACATCTGGTACTGGTAGTGGGGTATTCAGAATAGGCGGCGATGGGGGCGATATTTTCTGGCAGGGGGGGGGAGGACAATGCTTGCAAATGGGTGCTTATTGGCCAATGATTTTTATGGGAAATATCCAGATACCCAATGGTTATTTCCCAAACTATGTTCCCGGAAACAACAACACGAACTGGTATGGATTAAATTTAACTAGGATTGGTGTAGCAATCATTGCACAGCATAATAACGATGTACCCTTAGTAATCAGAGGTGTTATTGGAGCTTCTCAAACTGCGAACTTAACAGAATGGTATAATAGCAGCGGGAACAATAGCAGCGGGACCAGAGTTGCATATGTGACCAGTAATGGGACTTTTTATGGGAATGATTTCATGAAGCCTTCAGATAAAAGATTAAAAACAAATCTTCATCCCCTTACTGAGGTTCTTTCGAAAATAGGAGAGATTCACAGTTACACTTTTTATTATAAGCAAAATATAGCCGGGAGACAGTTCCCATCCACCAAACAAATTGGGATGATAGCACAGGAAGTAGAAAAATATTTTCCGGAATTGGTGAGCACAGATGATCAGGGATATAAAGCGTTGAATTATGCCCAATTTACTGCCGTTTTGCTGGAAGCCGTGAAGGAGCAGCAAGCTGAAATTGAAAAACTGCAACAAGAAAATCAGCAATTGAAGAATGAGCTCAACATCAGGATTTCATCTTTGGAAAACAAACTGAAGGAGCTTTTGCAATCCGAAGTAAAAAACAAATGATTCGTTGAAAACGAAATGGATCATATTGCTTCTTTGTTTGCTCTGCAGTAACCTGCTGCATGCCCAGTCTCTTGCCGTGTATGTGCCGGACCGGGCGCAGTTGTTTGTTTTCCCCAACGATACGGTGTCCATCTTTTCCTCGATGATCAACCACGGCAGCCTGGGCAGCACGTCCGGCGCCGTGGTTAACTTTTTGGGTGCGCAATGGATCAACAGCCAGCAGGCCAGCCTGCCCGACGAGAGTGCCGATGGCCAGAGCGGCCAGGGTGGCCTGTTCCGCTTCCTACCCCCGGCGGGTGGTGGCCGGCAAACGATTTACGGCGGCTACTCGCTTACCACCGGCCAGGGCCCTGCCTTTCCCAACCTTAGCATTGCCAACCCGCGGGGCGTGCAGCTGGGCGACCTGGGCGACCTGCACGTGCGCCACGTGCTGAACTTCGAAACCGGCCGCCTCTACCTGAACGGCTGGAACCTGCTGCTGGGCAACCACGACGCCGGCCTCATCACCGGCTTCGACAACCAGCGCTACGTGGTTACCGACACCGCCGTATTCGGCGGCCTGCTCTACCGCGACCGCCTCAGCCCGGCCGACAGCTCCGTGGTATTCCCTATCGGTACCGACGACCAAAGCTATTCGCCCGCTGCCCTGATGCTCAGCTCCGGTACCGGCCGCATCGGCATGCGCGTATTCAACCATGTCTATGCCCATGCCATCCGCGACTCCATCAACGACCTGGATTATGTGAAAAAAACCTGGTATGTGCAGTCGTCCAGCCCCGGCGTGCAATACAACGTGCTGCTGCAGCACCAGGAAGAAGATGAAGGCCCGCGCTTCAGCGCCTGGCGCGACTCCAGCTACGTATCGCTCTACGACCCGGTACAGGGCAAATGGGATATAGATCACACCAGTGTGGGCCGGGTGTTTGAAGGACAGATTGACTATGCCAATGTGAGGCTGGCCGGCCATCACATGAATCTGCGCCAGCACCTGCAAATGCCCGACTCTGCCGGAAGCGCCCACTACCTCTCGGTAAGCACCCTTATCTACAGCGGCGATGTGTGCCCGTCCGTGCACTACAACGATCTGCTGGCGGTGCGCACCAGCCCGGACTACGTGGAGCTGTTCTGGCACAGCTATGGCGAGCGCAACATGGCCTATTATGTGATTCAGCGGCAGATTGACGGACAGCCCGGCTTTGTGGATATCGATACCGTGCAAAGCCAGGCTCCCGGCGGCTTCAGCACCCAGATGCTGTACTACCACCTGAGCGACTACAACCCCACCGACCAGTGGAGCTACTATCGGGTGAAAATGGTGGGCCTCACCGGCTGTATCCGTTACACCGATGTGATGCGCGTACCCTGGGCAGCGCAGATCACCATTACACCCAATCCGAACAATGGACAGTTTACCGTACGCCTGCGCAACGTGAAACATCCGGTACACATGCTGCTGGTAACCGTGTGGGGACAAACCCTCCGGCAATGGACCGTGACGCAAGACCAGGATATTCAGGTACAGCAGCTGAGCGATGCTATCTATTTCGTGGAATTCTATGATGCCCGCGACAACCGCTACATGGGCCAGCAAAAAGTGGTGGTGATTCACTGAAACCCGCTCTAAATCATTGGCGTTACTTCCCCGCACAAGCCAGTGTGAGGCCGAATCATGAGGGCTTAATGGCAAGGTTGTAAAAGCAGGATGAAGGTGAGTGCAGCATCTGCACAAATATTGCGGATGAGCCTGGACATAAACCAGATTTTATGCTAACTTTCATTCTTGACAATCATTGTCTTGCTTAAACCAAAATTCCAGGACAACATCTTAACAAGAAACAATCAAACAAAAAATCCCATGCTGCTTCAGCAATTGTTCAAAAAATCGGCATCAGAACCGGTATCTCCCCCCTTCCAGCTGAAAGGAATCATTGTGATGTACCATCATATTGGCCAGGTACATGCATCCGATCCCTGGCATATGTGTGTGAACCCGGAAGCTTTCGAACAACAGCTTGAGCTGTTTGCTTCCGCTTACCAGGTGAAACCCCTCCATACGCTGTTAGATGATAGGGAGGAAGACCCTGAAAAACCCTTGATTTACCTGACTTTTGATGATGGGTATGCCGAACATTATACTACGGTATTCCCGCTTCTGGAGCGCTACCGGCTGCCGGGAACCTTTTTTATTCCTTCCGGATACCTTGCCGGTAACCCCCGCCAATCCAGGATTTGCTGGTGGGAAGTAGTGGATCATGTGTTTTTGGACCACGATCCTATACCCGATTTGAAAGGTATTTTGCCCGGGCCTGATGTATTTGACGAACAGGCCAGGATGAGCCTGCTGGTAACCCCGCAGGTGAACGACGACATGTTTGCTTATCATGCCTGGCATATGCGGATGAAGGTCAATCCAAACCGCCAGGAAAAATGGGCTAAAGCTTTACTGAAAAAATGCGGCCATACTACCGACATACTTCCTGCCATGCTAACGGAAGCCCAAGTGCGTGAAATGGCCCAAAGTCCCTACGTAACCATTGGTGGGCATGGTCTTTACCATCAAATACTGGGACTGCTACCCCGGCGCAAACAATGGAAAGAAATCATAGAAAACAAAAAACACCTGGAAGAGCTTATCGGCAAGCCGGTGGAGTTGTTTGCCTATCCGGACGGACATTACAATGAACTGACGCTTCCCCTGGTGCATAAAGCAGGCTTTAAACTGGCATGCACCACGGCCGCCGAGCTGGATGATCCCAGCATCACGGTATATGAAATTCCGCGCCTCTGGGCGCGCAGCTGGACGGCAGAGGAGCTGGAATTGCTGCTGGAAAAACTGTTTCAGCAAATCCAACAGGTATAGGCCAATCGTTTCCGGCCTTATGCTGCAGGCTTCACCGTTTGCACAAAAATTTTATCCTCCGACTTCGGAAATTTTGTTATTATCGTGCCCAGATCTTGTTTACCATCGATTAAAAATCCACTACCATGCCATTGAGTTTGCGTATTCGCCTCTCCCTGCTCATGTTTCTGGAATTTTTCATCTGGGGAGCCTGGTACACCACGGTTGCCGTGTTCATGTCGAATCACGACATGAAAAACATCACCCAGTGGCCTTTTACCGTGAATCCCATTGCAGCCATCATCGCTCCGTTTTTTGTGGGGTTGATTGCCGACCGGTATTTTGCTACCGAACGCGTATTGGGTGTGCTGCACCTGCTGGGCGCCTTGTTCATGTTCCTCACGCCCAAAGCTGTAGGCCATCCGCTGTTGTTCATTCTGCTGCTGCTGGCCTATAACATCTGCTATATGCCTACCATGAGCCTGGCCAACAGCCTGACTTTTCACCACATCACCGATCAGGAGAAAAACTTCCCCACCATCCGGGTGTTTGGTACCATTGGTTGGATTGTAGCCGGGCTGTTCATCAGTTTTGTGGGCGTATATTTTGTGAGTGATGGCCTGCGGCCCGAACAAACGGCCATGCCGCTGTACCTGACCTCTGTGGCCAGCCTGCTGCTGGGGTTGTATAGCTTCACCTTGCCGCACACACCGCCTCCCGCTGCCGGCAAAGTGGTTTCCATCCGCAGCATTGCCGGCGTGGATGCGCTGAAACAACTGGGAAGCGGACCATTCTACATTTTCCTGCTTTGCTCGTTCCTCATCTGCATTCCCTTGGCAGCATACTACAATTTTACCCAGCTCTTCCTGGAAGGAACCGGTTTTAAAAATATTGCTGCCACCCAAACCATTGGCCAGATGTCGGAATGGATTTTCATGCTGCTGATGCCCCTGTTTTTTGTACGGCTGGGCGTGAAATGGATGCTGGCTATGGGTATGCTGGCCTGGACGGTGCGCTATGCCCTGTTTGCCATGGCAGCACCCCATGAAATCGTGTGGATGATTATCCTGGGCATAGCCCTGCACGGCATCTGCTATGATTTCTTCTTCGTAACCGGACAGATTTATGTGGATAAAAAATCCACTCCCGAGATCCGCGGACAGGCGCAGGGGCTCATCGTGCTGGTCACCTACGGGGTGGGCATGCTCATTGGTGCCCAGATTGCCGGCGCGGTGTACAACAGTTTCCTGGGCGGAGCCGAAAAGCTCACGCTGAGCCAATGGAATCAGTTCTGGTGGATACCGTCGGTTTTCGCACTGGTGGTGCTGATTTTCTTTGTGCTTGCTTTCCGTGATAAAAAAGTGGAAACACAGGTGGCAGCTGCACAAGCTACTGCAGGCTGAAGCCGAGATGGAAAAACTTTATTTTTTACGATTCAAAACAATCAGACTATGGCCGGAATTGCTATGTTGGGCTCGGGCTTCATTGCCCGTTTTTATGCCGATGCGCTGGTCAGCCACCGGCGGCCAGACAGGATTGTAAGCGTATATTCCCGCCGCACCGAAAGTGCTGAGCGATTTGCGAAAGATTATCGGGTGCCGGTGTGGACTACCCGCATGGAAGAAGCTATCAGCCGGCCTGAAGTGGATATCGTATGCATTTCTTTGCCCAACCATTTGCATGAAGAGGCTGTGATGGCCTGTGTGCATGCCGGCAAGGCCGTGATGATTACCAAGCCCTTGGGGCGCCATGCAGCCGAAGCCCTGCGCATGCTACAGGCCGTAGAAAAAGCCGGCATCTTCCATGGCTACCTGGAAGATCTGGTGTACACCCCCAAAAGCCTGAAAGCCCAGCAGCTCATCAGCCAGGGAGCTTTGGGACGCATCCTGTGGGCCAAATCACGCGAAACCCATCCGGGCCCGCACAGCGAATGGTTCTGGAACAAAGAACTGGCCGGCGGCGGTGCCATCATTGATCTGGGCTGCCATTGCGTGGAAATTGCCCGTACCTATATCGGCAAAGACATCCGGCCGCTGGAAGTTATGTGCTGGGCCGATACCCAAGTGAAACCCATCGAAGCCGAAGACCATGCCATCGGGCTGGTGCGCTATGCCAACGGTGCCATAGGCCAGTTTGAGGTTAGCTGGACTTTCCGCGGCGGCCTGGACCTGCGCGACGAGGTCATGGGCACCGAAGGTACCCTATGGATCAACAATTTCCTGCGTACCGGATTTGAAATGTTTACTTCAGGCAAAGGTACCGGCTATACGGCCGAAAAAGCCGAAAGCGAAAGCGGCTGGCTGTTTCCCGTAGCCGATGAACTCAACGAGCTGGGCTATCAGCACATGTTCACCGATATGCTCAATGCCCTGGAACAGGGCCACCAGCCCCGGGAAACCTTTTACGATGGCTATGTGGTAAATGCCATCCTGGATGCGGCCTACCGCTCGGCTCGCAGCAAACAATGGGAGCCCGTGCAACTGGAAGTGTGGCGCGGACAAACGGAAGTGCACGTGGATCGCACACTCCCGGATTATGATGAACAATATTATCTGGTGAAAGAAGAAACCACCCACTACGGCGCCCGCAAGGTGATTTTAAAGGATAAAAAAACCGGTGAAATCATAGAGCGGGTGCTTAGCTGAATGCCTTTCCCGCCCTGACATTTCCTCTTTCTGTTGCGGAGTTTCGAAAAACGTTCCGCTCTTAAAATTCATTGGACCCTCTTCCCGGAAGGAACGGGTGGGAGCCCCATCAAAAATTTGTATGCTTTTGTAACCTCCGCCTGCCCGACCTCCGGAACTTTGCAGAAACCATGCAACGCGACCATCAATCGGTTATCAAACAGGCTACGGCATGGGTGCATAAACTGCACAAGGCCATCCGGGGGGCTTACCAGCAACTGCAAGTTTAGCCTACCGGCACAGGGTAGGCTTTTCTGCCCCACCACCAGTAAATCAGCACCAGCAGCAGAAACAATGGGGGAAACAGAGCTGTAAACTCCACCCATTTGCCACCGTAAAACCCTTTCATGCCGCCGAGCTTGTATTTGATGAGATACATCACCGGCACCAGCACCAGTGTAAGGAATGTGGCAAAGGCAAGACCAAAAATCATCGTCCAGCACAGAGGACTCCAGAAAGCTGCACTATCACCGCCAAAGAAAATATGAGGGTTCAGCTCCGTAAACATAGTGACAAAATCAATATTCATCCCGAAGGCCAGGGGAATCAAACCCAGAATAGTAGCCGATGCTGTGAGCAATACCGGCGTCATACGCACCCTGCCTGCCTCCACAAGTGCCTCGCGGATGGGCATGCCTTGCTCGATCATCAGATCGGTAAACTCCACCAGCAATATACCATTGCGCACCACCACACCCGCCAGCGCCACCATGCCCACACCCGACATGACGATGGAAATATTCATTTTAAAAATGGAAACACCTATCAGCACCCCTATCAGGCTGAAGAACACCTCACTCAGAATAATGAGCGGCTTGCTCAGCGAATTGAACTGGGTCACCAGAATTAGGAAAATCAATCCGATAGCCACCATCATGGCCGTGGATAGGAAGCTCATGGTTTCCTGCTGCTGCTCCTGATCACCGCCCATCCGTGCCGTAATACCCGATGGGAAGGGGAATCGTTTTATGGCTTCAGCTACCTGATGTACCACCTGATTGGGATTATATCCGGTGAGGATGTTGGACGAAAGGGAGATGATGCGCTTCTGGTCCTTACGCCGGATGCCCCCGTAGGTGGTGGTATAACGGATATCGGCAAAAGCCGACAGGGGCACCTGGCGGATAATGCCGCCCATGGCCATATCCCGATAGGTAAAAGTAAGGTTGCGCAGCACATCCACATTGTCTCGCTGGTCGGGCAACAAACGCAGCTCAATGGGATAATCTTCATCGGCCCGGGGATCGCGGAACCGGCTTACTTCAGTACCAAAAACTGCCGTTCGTAAGGTTTGGCCGATCAGCCCGGAAGAAATACCGTTGCGGTTGGCCAGCTCCCGATCCACATCAAAGATCACTTCCGGTTTATTGTTATGGAAATCAGATTCCAGATCTTCAATACCGCCAATATTTTGCTGCAGGATATAGGTACGCAACCGTTCCGATACCGCAATCAGCGAATCCAGATCATCGCCGGTAATTTCCACCACCAACGGCTTGGGAAGAGGAGGCCCACTCGCTTCCTTATCCACCGTAATCTGTGCGGCGGGAATACCCCTGACGGCTTCCCGAATACGCGCCAGGTAAGTCCAGGTAGATATCCCATGTCGTTCATTATAAGGCACAAAAGCTACTGTCACTTTCCCCTTGTTGGGCTGGGTACCGAAGGCATCGTCGCTGTTGGGATCGGCTGCACCCACGGCTACGTTGGAAATAACGGAGCTCACAACGGGATTGTATTTCCCGTGAGCTGGATCAATACCCAGTACACTATCCACCCGGCGTTCAACCTCCAGCGTAACAGCATTGGTGGTAGCCTGATCCGTGCCGATAGGCATATTGATATACACGTAAATGAAATTGGGATCTGTGCTGGGGAAAAATACTACTGGAGGCTTGCGGATAGCAAAGAAAAGAATAGCCACCACAAATAATCCCATGGTGCCCAGTACCAGTTTCACCGGATGAGCCAGTGCGCGACGAAGCAACCGCGTGTACCAGGCCTGAAAGCGTGGCCATAAGTCGTGCTGAAACCGATGTACCCAACGCTCCATCACCAGCCTGTACAACAAATGAATGGCCAGCATGGTGAGCGTGAAATTGCCCAGCCCGAATGCACCTTTGCTGCCGGCAAATATAGCTGCCAGATAAAAGATCAATGCAATGGCTCCCATGATGATGGTAGTAACCGTCATGCCGCGGGTCCACTTGCCACGATGGGTGCCCGTCGGATCATGCGGCTTCATGAAATCAACCGCGAATACGGGATTGATGATATAAGCCACAAACAAGGAAGCCAGCAAAGTGGTAATCAACGTAACCGGTAAAAAGAACATGAATGAACCCACCACTCCCTTCCAGAAAGCCAGGGGAATAAACGGAGCCAATGTGGTCAATGTACCTGCAAGCACAGGCAGAAACACTTCACCTGTGGCTATCTTGGCGGCTTTCCGAATATCCATTGCTCCATTGTTGAAAATGCGATGCGTATTCTCAATCACCACAATGGCATCATCAACCACAATACCCAAAGCCAGCAAAAACGAAAACAACACAATCATGTTTAGGGTAAACCCATACACCGGCATCAACACAAAAGCCAGAAACATAGACAACGGTACCGACAATCCCACAAAAATGGCATTGGTAGCACCCATGAAAAACATGAGAATGACCGTCACCAGAATAAAACCAATGATAATGGTATTGATCAGATCATGCAGAGTCGTGCGGGTACGGTCAGACTGATCACCGGTAATCACAATTTTCAGATCCTTCGGAAAATTATGCAGCTGCATATCGGCAATCACTTCCCGCACATGATCCGACGCATCAATGAGATTGGCTCCGCTGCGTTTCACCACATTCAAGGTGATTACATTCTGGCCATCCAACCGCGCATAGCTTTCCTGCTCCTTGAAAGTATCAACAACCTGCGCAATGTTTTTCAAATACACCTCACCTCCTGTGGGCGTGCGGAGAATCAGATTCGCTACCTGTGAAGGATTGGTAAATTCCTGTTTGACCGTAAGGTCACGGTCTACTCCATCCATTTTTACATTTCCTCCGGAAATAGTATGATTTTCATTGGCAATGGCCTGCTGAATATCACCGAAAGAAAGTTTGGCAGCAGTCATTTTATTCATATCCACATTCACCTGCAATTCCCTGTCAAGTGCACCCACTTCATCTACGCGGCTGATTTCAGGCAGGCTTTCAATTCTGTCTTTTAAATCATCCGCAAACTTTTTCAGCTTGCGCAAATCATAATTTCCGGAAATGTTTACATACAAAATAGGCAGGTCAGACAAGTTGATATCCAGTACATCCGGCGCCTGCGGCAGATCTTTTGGAAAATCAGTAGATGCCCTCGCTTTATCCACGGCATCTTTCACATCCTGCTTGGCTGTCTTGATATCCACATCTGTATTGAATTCAATCTTCACCAGCGAAAAATCCTGAAACGAATTGCTGGTGATATGCTTTACGCCCTTGATGGTTTTGCATTGTTTTTCAATTTCCTTGGTCACCAGCTTTTCCATGTTTTCCGGCGATGTGCCGGGATAAGTGGTAGTTACATAAATGGTAGGAATGGTGATTTCAGGAAATTGTTCCTTAGGCAGGCTGATATAGGCAAAAATACCGGCCAGCGTGAGAATGATGGTAAACAAATAAATGCTGGTGCGATGATCAATTGCCCAACTCGATGGCTTAAACTCTTTGAAAATATCTTTCATGTGAATATCATTTAAGCTTTAGGTATCAACTGACAGGTATGTACAAAATGCATGTTTCCTGATGCTACATATTGATCGTGAAATTGCAACAAAACATTTTTGATGATTTGCAGAGCAAACAAACCCATGCCCATCACTGCACAATCTGAACAGGTACATGATCGGCTAGATCCTGATAACCGTTGATAATGAGCGTATCGCCTGGTTTTAATCCCTGCAATACTTCCACGCGATCGTTATATGTTTTTCCTTTGGTAATCTTCACTTCTTTTGCATAATTATCTTCAACAACAAACACATAATCACCTGTTTCGGTATGTTGCACCACATTTACCGGTACCACAATGGCCTGAGGGTTTACATAACTTACCACCCGAATCACTGCTACCATGTTCGGCCGGAAAATGGAATGTGCAGGTAATTTGATTTCAATGTTGAATGAACGGCTGTTGGGATCAATCACACTCGACACATAACTCAAGCGAGTGTGCAGGGTATCGGATGCATCTGGGAAAATCACTTCCACCGGATCACCCTGATGAACCTGTCCGATGTAACTTTCTGCAATCTGCCCCTTGACCCGCAGATCATTTAAATTCACCACCCGAATGGTATTCATGCCGGGTGAAACAGCCTGGCCTATCTTCAGATCCACTTCATCAACCCTGCCATCAATAGGCGACACTAAGCGATACATGGAAAGCTGTGATTGCACAACGGCTATTTGCTTTTGTACATTTTCATAATTGTTTTTGGCTTGCAGCAGTTGTACTTCAGTTCCTATTTTTTGTGCCCAGAGATTTTTCTGGCGTTCATACAGGTTTTTGGTAAAATCAAGTTGTGTTTCCAGTTGTGCCAATTGCTGGCGAATCACTTTATCATCCAGCTGCGCCAATACCTGTCCTTTCTTTACCCATTGACCAACCTGCACGTAAATAGCTGTTACCACACCCGAAATTTCTGGGTTGACATTTACGTTTTGCTTTGCATCCACATGCCCCTGTACTTCAATATAACTTTTGAATACTTCCGGACTCAGCCGGATAACCGATACAGGAACCGCTTTTTGTTGCGCGGGTGCTATGGATTGTTGCAATGCTTGAATTTCCTGATTGATGCGATCGCGCTCCTGCAGCAATTTCTGGAGCTTTTCCTGGTTAGATGCCTGCTTGTCAGTACGTGCATTGCATGCAGGAAGAACAATCATAGCCAAAGCTATGCATCCGAAACCTATCAGGCTAACGGAAAATGATCTGGATATCATACCAAACATTTTTTGCGTGAAAATCATAAAACATCAGAGTTTACCTATAGCTTTCAAATAATCAATTTTAGCGAGCATGGCATTGTATAAAGCAGTATAGTAATTCAGTTGCGCCTGCTGCAGATCTCCTTCTGCATTGTTGATTTCGATGGTGGAACCTACGCCGGCTTCATATTTCTTAATCGTTTGCTCGTAAACTTCCTGAGCCAGCTCCATGTTTTTCTGTTGGGATGCTACATTCAGCAGGTAATTACTCAGGTTGGTTCTTGCCTGCTGCAACTCCAACTGCATGCTTTGATCGAGTAATTCAAGCTGCAGCTGTGATTTCTGCACATTCAGCTTTGCCTGATCAATCCGGTATTTTTTCTGCAAACCTTCAAACAAAGGAACAGATAAATTCAAGCCTACATAAAAAGTCTTAAACCAGGGTTGATCATGATCAAAAAAGTTGAATGATGTACGCGCTGCATTGATACCATAACTGGCATTGGCTGAAAGAGAGGGTAGCCAGGCAAGCTGATAACGCTTCAGATCAAATTGATTTGCTTTCAGCTGGGTTTGCAGTGTTTGATAATCTATGCGCTGATGCAGATCCACCTCTTCATCCTGGAGCAAATCACTCTTTACATCATCAAAACCCAATGAATCCGTGAGCTGCAGGCTGTCCTGCAAAGGCATCCCTATCTGAAATTTCAGGAGCTGATCGCTTAGGGTTACCATGTTTTGCATTTCCGTTTCTTGAGATTTCAAATTATTGAGCTGCACCTGCAGGCGATCCACATCTAGCTTTTCTGCAAATCCATTCTGATACATCACACGGGTGTCGTGCAGCAGTTTTTCCAAACGTGTAATATTGTCTTTTACTACCTGCAGCTGCTTGCGCGCAATCCATACATTGTAATAGGCTTTGGAAACCGTGACTTTCAGATCCCGTTCCGTACGTTTTACATTCTTGCGCGCCAGCTCCAGAATGGTTTCCCTGGCCTGCAAGGCTACAAATACACTGGGATCAAACAGTGTTTGCGATGCATTTAAACTGGTGTTTAAATTATACTGCGTACCAAATTGCACAGGGGTAAGTCCTGCCTGCGGGATAGGTTTATTCTGTGGAATCAGGTTTTCTTGTTTCAGAATTGCATATACAGCCGGTGAAAAGAAATCAGGAAACAAGGTGGTGGGCAGTTTTAAATAATCCTGAAACTGCCCGCTGGCCGTTACCCTGGGCAATGCCAGACCCGTAACTTCCTTTTCCTTAGCTTCAGTAATTTTTGCATCAATCTTTGCAGATTGAAGATTCAGTTCATGTGCAATGGCATAAGCAATGCAATCATCCAGTGAAAAACGATGAACGACATGAAGGCTGTCCTGTGCACGAACTGCAGGATGGCACAAGATGCATATACACCCGATGGCCCAGCGAATGACAATCCGATTCATAACATATTGTTTGATTGCTCACCAAATTGTTGCTGATATTGTTGAATCAACTGATGTCCCTTAATAGTGGAAATACCATACAGATAATGCAGCATCAATTCATGTTGTACTTCATGCAAGGGAAACTGGTCTTTCGGAAAAATATCTTGACGAAGCGGCAACAATCCAGATTCCAGCCTGAACCTGGCTATGACTTCTATTTTCAGATCTGCCCGATAATTTCCTTCCTGGATGCCTCTTTGCAGATTGTGGATGATAAGTTGTTTGATATAGGTCTGCTGATGCTGATCGAAAAGCATGAATGCATCGGGGTGATAACGCTGCATTTCAGCAAACACCACAGGATTCAGATTACGGAAAATGCCATCCAGGTACTGAAACATGCGAAAGGTTTCATGAATGGCATCGCGTGCATCTGCGCGGATCAGCTCGCACTGAGCCTGCATTTCTTCTATGAATCGCTTCACAACCATGCGCACCAGCTCGTTTTTATCGCGAAACAGCTGGTACAAGGTACGTTTGGACATGCCCAGGTGACGGGCAATTTCATCTACCGTCATGGTGCGCAACCCGTAAGTCTGAAACAGGCGCTGGCTCACACTGAGCACCCGCTCCATGGCTTCGGCATGCACTTCGCGTACGGGTGGTATCTGCTTTTTGGTCATCCTCAGGCGTTAAAAACCGGGCAAAACTATGGAAACTTTTTTAACCAAAAAAGTTTTTTAAGTACTTTCTCCAAAAATAAATCTACCTGCGGCAAGGCAGGCTGTACCTTTGTCTGATAAAATCCTCGACCATGAAACGCAGATTCACTGCAGGCGGCATCGTGAAACATTTTTTTCAGGGATTGCTGGTGCTGGCCCCCATTACCATCACCTTGTTTGCCCTGTACTGGATTTTCAATACCATTGACAATCTGTTTCCCAAAGAGCTTGTTCCTGCAGCCTACCGGATCAAAGGGCTGGGCTTTGTGATAGTCATTCTGTTTATCATTCTGATTGGCTATCTGAGCTCGTCTTTCATTATCGGGCGCATCTTTGATTTGTTTGATCGTTTGCTGGAGAAAACGCCGTTTATCCGATATATCTACACTTCTGTAAAGGATTTGTTCGATGCAGTGGTAGGTGAAAAGCGCAAATTTGACCATCCGGTGCTGGTAAGTATTTATTCACCCGATGTATGGGAAATAGGTTTCATTACCCAGACCGATATGCATCTGGTAGGCCTACCGGATATGGTAGCTGTGTATGTGCCTCAGTCTTATGCAGTTGCCGGCAAGTTGTATGTGGTGCACAGAACCCGCATCAGGCCTCTGAATCAGGTAAGCGCCGGAGAAGCCATGAAATTTGCCGTATCCGGTGGTGTGGTGAACATGGCAATCAGCGAAAATGCTGAGCCCATAGCAAATTCACAGGTATGAAACGAAGCGTGCCAGGCATATGGCTGCTGTGCGGACTGATGATGGCTCTTCCGCTTCATCTGGATGGATGGGGATTTTTTGCCCACAGCCAGATCAACTATCAGGCGGTATTCAGCCTGCCTCCTGAGATGCTGGTATTTTTCAAGCCCTATCAATCATTTCTGACGGAGCACGCCGCTGATGCCGATCGCCGAAAATTTATCCTGCGCTCGGAAGCACCCAAACATTATTTTGATGCTGATGCCTACGATTCCACAGCCTGGCCCTGCAGCTGGCCACAGGCCACCCTTCGCTGGCCGGCCGAAATCCTGCATCAGCAGGGTATTCTGCCCTGGAGCACCCTGCAGGTGTACAACCAGCTGGTGGAAGCTTTCCGGCAACTAGATGGCAGGCGAATCCTGAAACTCTCTGCTGACCTGGGGCATTACATTGCAGATGCCTGCGTACCCCTGCATGCCTGCAGCAACTACGACGGACAATTCACGGGTCAGCGCGGCATCCACGCTCTTTGGGAAACAGATGTTCCCGAACGCCTCTATCCTCGGTTTCAACTATGGGTGGGCAAAGCCGACTATTTGCCACAACCTTCCGCCACGATCTGGCAACTCATTCGCGAAAGTGCCCGGGCTGCCGACACTGTGCTGGCCGTTGAAAAATACCTCCGCAGCCATTTCCCACGCAAGGCAAAATATGGTTATTATCTCCGCAATGATCAATGGGTAAAAGGCTATAGCACAACATATCTCGAAACATACGAATCGATGATGCACCAGATGGTAGAACGCCGAATGCAACGGGCCATTCAGGCTGTTGCCTCTTTCTGGTACACAGCCTGGGTCAATGCCGGTCAACCCGATCTGCGAAAGCTAACAGGTGTGCAATTTGCCCATGCCGATAGCCTGGAATGGCAATCCCTTGAACATCTCCAATGGGATATACGGAAAGAGAGAATGGGGGGCTTTTAAAGAATAAAAAAGAATTCTACCTTTACGACGCCCATTGAAAAAACCGGTTAATCTTTTTTTTCATTGATTTACTGAAAGTTGTACATAAAAATATATTGTTCATTTTCTTCGTTTAATCTTTTTCATCCGTGGAGAAAATGAAAAAAATGGAAACCCATTGTTGTTAACCCTGAACTGATACCAAATGCTGTAACCATATCTTATCATGATCAATTGATTTAAACGGATGCAAGTGCACAACTTTAATGCTGGCCCCTCGATGTTGCCCAACGAGGTGCTTTACAAAGCAAGCAAGGCGTTGATTGACTTTGATGGCTTGGGCATGTCCATCCTCGAAATTTCTCACCGCAGCGAAGCTTTTCTGCAGGTGATGGCAGAAGCTAGGCAATTGGTGCGGGAACTGCTTCAGTTGGATGAGGATTTTGAAGTACTTTTTCTGCATGGTGGAGCTAGTACTCAATTCATGCAGGTCCCCTATAACCTGCTGGATGCCGGCGAAACAGCCGGTTACCTGGATACCGGCGTATGGGCCAACCGCGCACTGAAAGAAGCTCGCCTGTTTGGAAATGTGGAAGTGGTGGCCAGCTCGGCCGACCGGAATTATTGCTATATTCCCAAATCATTTACCGTTCCCAAACACTTGAAGTATCTGCACATCACCACCAACAACACCATTTATGGCACGCAATGGCATCAGATTCCCGAAGTAGAAGTGCCGCTGGTGGCCGATATGAGCAGTGACATCTTCAGCAGAAGGCTGGACTTCAACAAGTTTGCACTCATTTATGCAGGCGCACAAAAAAATATGGGACCTGCCGGTGTAACGTTGGTGGTAGTGAGAAAAAGCATTCTTGGTAAGGTGAGCCGATTGATTCCGACCATGCTGGATTATCGCGTGCATATTCAGCACGAATCCATCTACAACACACCTCCTGTTTTTGCAGTCTATATTTCCATGCTCACCCTGCGCTGGCTGAAAGAACAAGGAGGCATTGATGCCATCGAAAAACGCAACGAAGCAAAGGCCGCATTGCTCTACCGGGAAATTGATGAAAATCCCTTGTTCAGAGGTACTGCCGACCCGGCCGATCGCAGCAGGATGAATGTGTGTTTTGTGATGAATGATCCGTCTCTGGAAAAAGAGTTTCTGGAATTCTGTAAGAAGGAAGATATCGTGGGCATCAAGGGACATCGGCTTGTTGGCGGTTTCCGGGCTTCCATCTACAACGCGATGCCCATTGAAAGCGTGGAATACCTGGTAGAAAGCATGCGTTATTTTGCACGTACACACGGATAAAAAAACACAACGAGATCTAAAAAAATAACCTGATCCATGACAGTGATACGTCCTTTCAGAGCCATTTTACCGAATCCTGCACAGGCTGCACGTGTGGTGGCCCGCCCTTATGATGTGTTGAGCGCACGAGAAGCCGAAAGCATAGCCCGCGAGAATCCAGAATCATTTTACCACATTTCAAAACCTGAAATTCATTTCCCGCAATACATAGATGCACATACTCCATTTCCGAATGAAGTGTATGAAGCCGGCGCACGCCGCCTGCGCGAATTTCTGGAGCGTGGTTTACTCATTCACGACACAGGTATCCATTATTACATTTATACCCAACGCATGCCCCATCCGTTCACGGCGGGGCAATACATAGAACAAACAGGGCTGGTTTGTCTGTCGTCTCTGAATGATTATGAAAACGGAATGATCAAAAAACATGAACTCACCCGGCCTGATAAGGAGCAGGATCGGATTCAGCATATCCGGTTTACGCGTGCCCAGACAGGGAATGTGTTTCTGGCCTACAGGCCTTTGCCTGTTTTAGATGCATTGATTGAAAAATGGAAAAACACCCATCAGCCGGCCTATCATTTCCATGGTGAAGATGGCGTGGAGCATATAGTATGGAAAGTCAATCACCTGACAGCCATTGCTCAGATTACTCGCATCTTTGAACAACAGGTACCCTGCACCTACATTGCCGACGGTCATCACCGGGCAGCATCGGCAGCTCTGCTGCGTAGAGAATGGATGCAGGAAGGAAATGCCAATCCTGCTGATCCGCATCAGTTTTTCCTGACTACCCTGGTCCCGGCCGATCAGTTGTTTATTATGGAATACAACCGGCTGGTGAAAGACCTGAACGGCTATGATCCCGAATCATTTCTGGAGAAGTTGAAAGCTTCATTTGAAATCACCGAACCACAGGATGCAGTATTCCGGCCACAGGCACCTCATCAGATGGGCATGTACCTGTCTGGGGGCCAGGCAGGCCGGCAAGGGCGCTGGTATGGCCTAACCGTAAAACCCGAACTCATCCCCGATGATGCGGTGGAATCGCTGGATGTGAGTCTGCTGCAGAATCTGGTATTGACACCTTTGCTGGGCATTGTAAATCCCAGAATCGACGAGCGGATTGTGTTTGCAGGAGGTATCCGGGGTGCCGGTTATTTGGAAAGCTGCGTGAACAGCGGGGAAATGGCGGTTGCCTTTCTGCTGCATCCGGTAACACCCGAACAATTGTTTGCCGTGGCTGATGCGGGCAAAATGATGCCTCCCAAATCCACCTGGTTTGAGCCCAAATTACCCGATGGCCTGTTCATTCATTCACTTGAAGAAACAGAAATCGTACATCCCATCGAATGGTTTGAAGCTGAAAAATCGCATTTCTGATCTGCCTGTCAGGCCGGTTGTTTTTTTGCGGGATATTAACGCATGTGTACGCCTCGATTCCCCTGCATTTGTTTAGTTTTACCGCAAAAGCGGAATATGCCACTGAAGCCGGCCATTCAAACCCTTGCCTGGTGCATGGTTATACTGTGCAGCTTATTCCGGCATGCTGTTTCCCAATCATCTACGGCTGATACGGTTCCTGCCCTTTATGCCACAGCCCAGCGTTTTATGAGTGCGGGCGATTATGCCAATGCCATCATTGTATTGCAACAGGTTATCCAGCAGGATCCAACCAACCAGCTTTATCAGGAAGATCTTGCCACGGCCTATCTGATGCGCAAAGACTATCCCCGTGCGGAAGCTATTATCAATTCCCTGCTCAAAAACAAATCAGCATCCGTACGCACCTATCAGCTTGCTGCCGAGATTGCAGAAGGCCAGCAAGATGATAAAAAAGCCATCCGCCTGCTGAATGAAGGCATCCGGCAATTTCCCCATGAAGGCGCTTTGTATCACCAGCTTGGGTTGCTGTATTTCAATGAAGAAAATTACAAGCCGGCGCTGCAGAGCTGGATCAAAGGCATTCAGATGGCACCTTCCTACGCAAATAATTACTATCAAGCCGCCCGCACCTATTATTACACGGATGATATGGTGTGGACACTGCTGTATGGCGAAATCTTCATCAATCTGGAAAGCTTTACCCTGCGTACGGCCGAGATCAAAGGCATTTTGTTTGACACCTACAAGCGCCTGTTTGCCAGTGGCATACTCTCCCGCGTGCCCCTGCCGCTTCCGGGATCCAGGCCGGCCAGTTTCCGGGAAGCTTTTTTGCAAACCCTCGCCAAACAAGCAGCTGTAGCCGACGAGGGCATCACACCGGAAACCCTTACCATGCTGCGCATCCGGTTTATTCTGGACTGGGAAAAACTATTTGCAGCCGATTATCCTTTTGCCCTGTTTGACTATCAGGCCAAGATGATCCGTGCTGGAGTATTTGAAGCCTACAATCAATGGTTATTTGGCCCTGCTGCCGATGCAGCTGCCTTTCGCGAATGGATGAACCTTCACTCCCAGGAACTTCAGCAATTCCTGATTTACCATCAGCAACACCCCCTGCAGCTCCCATCCGGCGAATATTACAACGATGGCCGGTTTCGTTTTCAAACCGATAACCAGCCATAAACAAATTTTGGTGATGCATTCATCATGAATTGCTATCTTTGCAAAAATCTGTGACTGACGATGGAACCAAAAAGCTATGCCCGCCATCCGTATCAAGCCCCTTCCAAAACCGCTTTCTTTGTTCACTTGGTCGTGTATGTAATTGCTATGCTCGTTTTATGGCTGGTGGTGTACAGGCATCAGGATGCTCAATTGCAGGGCGATGCGTATCCCTGGGAAGGTTGGTTTACAGGTACGTGGTTCCTGGTAGTAGTAGCTCATTTCTGCAATACATTTTTCGACAACAACAAAGACAATCAGGATAAATATTACCTGAAATATCTCTGGGAAAAGGAACACTGAAACTTTTTCATATCCTATAAAAACTTCTTTCTCGCTTGAAGCCGGTTATTTGCAACCGGCTTTTTTCATATCATAAAAACAGAAAAACATGTAATTTAAACGAACAAACCAGTGCCATGCTTTCGACTACTCCTTCACGTTTGTTTGACCTGGCTTTTCAACACCTCGATAATCCACTACCCGATATGCTGGCCGCCAAAGAAAACGGCCGATGGCGTAGCTACGACACGCGGGAAGTGATTGAGCTTAGCCGGGCATTGGCCAGAGGCATGCAACGGGCTGGCATTTCACCACATGATTTTATGCCCGAACATCAGGATAAAATCGGCCTGATCTCAGCCAACCGACCCGAATGGGTAATCACCGATTTGGCCTGCCAGCTGTGTGGTGCCGTGCTGGTGCCTGTCTATCCGACCATCAGCCAGAACGAACTGAGTTTTGTATTGCAAGATGCAGCCGTGAAAATTGTTTTCACGGGCGATGCCCAATTGTATGAAAAAGTACGGCAAATCAAAGATCAATTACCGGCCTTGCAGGCCATTTATTGCTTTCAGGAAGATGACCATCTCCCTTACTGGAAATCACTGTTTTGTGAAGAAGGACAGGAACAGCTGGAGCAAACCATGCAGCAAATTCGCGACCATCATCTGGCTACCATCATCTACACTTCCGGAACAACGGGCATTCCCAAAGGCGTGATGCTCAGCCATCGCAATATTGTCAGCAATGTGCTGGCCTGCAGACCTATCCTTCCCCTTCCGGAAAACGCCAGGGCACTGAGTTTCCTGCCCCTCAACCATGTGTACGAGCGCATGATTACCTATCTGTATATCCACAGCCGGGTGCCCATCTATTATGCGGAAAGCATGGACAAAATTGGCGAAAACCTGAAAGAGGTGCAACCCACCATTTTCACCACCGTTCCTCGTTTGCTGGAAAAATTGTACGAACGCATCGTACAGGCCGGCTTGCAACTGCGTGGTATCAAAAGATGGATTTTCTTCTGGGCTTTGGGTGTAGCCAAACGTTATCAGCTGAGAAAACGTCAGCCTTTGCTGTATGCCCTTCAGCTAAAAATTGCCGACAAATTGGTATTTAGCAAATGGAGGGCAGCTCTGGGCGGCCGTATTGAGGCTGTGGTGATCGGATCGGCTCCTGCACAGATCCGGCTGATGCAAATCTTTACGGCTGCCGGTATTCCCTGCCTGGAAGGATATGGACTTACGGAAACTTCACCCGTCATCAGTGTAAACCGGCTGGAAATCGAAAACCGAATGTTTGGCACCGTAGGACCCGTGATTGATGGGGTAGAAGTGAAAATTGCACCCGATGGCGAAATTCTTTGCAAGGGCCCCAATGTGATGATGGGCTATTACAAACGCCCTGATCTTACCGCCGAAGTGATGGAAGATGGCTGGTTGCATACGGGCGATGTGGGTGAAATCATCAACGGAAAATTTTTAAAAATCACCGATCGCAAAAAAGAACTGTTGAAAACATCCGGCGGCAAATATGTGGCGCCTCAACCCATTGAAAACAAACTGAAGGAATCTCGTTTCATTGAACAGGTGATGGTGGTGGGTGAAGGACGCAAATTTGTTTCCGCACTGATTGTGCCTTCTTTTGCACATCTGAAAGACTGGTGTGTGAAAAACAATATTCCTTTTGATAAACCTGAAGATGTCATTCAGCATCCCCAGGTAAAAGCATTGTATCAATCCATTCTGGATAAATACAATCCCTTATTCAATCATGTGGAGCAAATCAAAAAATTTGTTTTGCTGCCGCGTGAGTGGACCATTGAAGGAGGCGAACTCACACCTACCCTGAAACTTAAACGCAAGGCCATTGAAGCCAAATACCATGAACTTATTGAACAGATCTATCACAATGAAAAATAATGATACAAAAAAGCCTGTCATACTGTTGTATGGCAGGCAATGAAATCAATCAGATATCACAGATGTATGTTGCTACATGCGTTGCAAATAAAAGGTGATATCACTATTTATCACATTGTTTTGTATCGTATCAATTTGTACTTCGTGTAAAAGGAGTTGATTACCTGAAATCTGATAATCCGCTTGCTCATATCCATTTGTATCCTGCAAACTGTCTGTCAGTATCAATTTGCCTTGTTTTACCAGATAGTATGTAGTATCTGTGGTTGAATCACCACCAAATATACTCAAGTGCATGCTGATGATGAGGGTAGAATCTGCATGAAAATCGAGATAGAGATAATCAGGTGGCTTAATCTGATACATGCTGTCCAATACTTTTTGCCCATTCAAGCTTTGAATGGCATGAATCTTCTGGCCTTGCCATTTGCCAATAAGGGCTGCTTGGCCAGCAGGTGTGCTGTCATTTTTTTTGCAGCTTACAATGGCAAGCATACACAGGCTTACCACAATAGCAGAGCGCAGGAATTTCATAGCATATCGTTTTAAGGTGAAGAAAAATAATTACCTGTTGGAAGAGAAAACTCACCTCTTTATTCGTTGCATGAAAAACCTGCGTTTCAGTTAAAAAATTTCAGAACAAGATGATCACACAGATAGCATGATCCCATCATCAGTATGACCAGAGATTTTGTTCCCAATCGAAGATTTCATTTTTGATTTTTTCACCTTCCAACAAGGCACGGATTCCGTTTTTCTCATAATCCTTGATGGTGCGATCGAATACATTATCTTCCTTCACTACAAAGGCATGGAAATATCGCATTTCAAAAACATCTTCCCAGCTCATGCGCATCATGTAGTTGTTCGGATTGTACACATCATACCTTGCCAAAATGGGGCGCAAATCAGGATAATAAAGCCAGAACAAGGGGGTCATGGCGCGCAGCGATCCATCGGGATTATAAATAGCCTTCAGGGGCGCAATGCCCAGAATCCGTACATAAAGCTGGGAAGTTTGTTTGTCGAATACCCAATCTTCCTTGATGCGATAACGGGTTACAATATGCGGATCAAATTCATGTTGCACAATCTGAACCGTTTCTTTTCCTGTAATGGGATCTACTACACGGATGGTATCGGGTTTACCCACCAGTTCACTTTTAACTTCATCGATACTCATGGGTGTGGTAAAGCGGTCATCTATAGGATTAAATGCCACCACTTCGCTGTCGAGAATAGCTTTCAGCAGAATGCTGATCAGATCGTAGCTTCCGCCCTCGCCGGCATAAGCAAACGGCAGGTTGATTTTTTCATGAACATCAATTTCTTCCCATAACCGGTGGCCCCATACGGCATCATCCTCGCGAATATACTGGTAGGCCAAAGGTGTGCGGTCCTTGATGAGGTTGCGTACCACCACATTGTCATTGCGGAGTGGGGTTTTTGGATTTTCCAGATCGCCGAAAATATTATCTGGTCGCTGAGGGGTAGCCTGGGGGCGGGTTGTATCGACGGCTGGTGGATTAATCACATTGCCTGTAGCCGGATTCACAATATTGTTGTTTGCCGGCTGAGTCTGTACAGCCCCTGTGGTGGCTCTGCGGCGGCGGGTCGTGGTCCGGGTAGCCTGGGCAGAGAGTTCAGTGGTTACCCAGCAAATCAATAGTACCCAGATAGCGAAAATCCGAACAACATGATTTTTCATATGACTGGATTTTTGAGCATGATCAATTTAGTTTAAAGGAAATCGGTGGCAGCAGACGGGTGGTTCCGTCGGGTCCGCGGGCATGGATATTATCAATGAATACCCGTGTACCAGGCCTGCACCGTTGGATATATCTTTCAATTTCTTCCGTAAAATAGGCTGAATTGGAGCTGGCTTCAATATAATCTGAAAATCCGGCGCCATCAAAACCAATCGTGAAGCTGGTTACCACAAACTTGGCATCGAAATCAAAATTTTCCAGTACGGCTGCCACTCCTTTCTGCACCTTGAAAACAGCCGCACTGAGGGTGCCCCCTTTGCTGCCAGCCACTTCCGCAACAGGATCAGGGATACGTTTGGTACGGAATTCCATGCTTCCCATAGGCCGCACCTGCCCGTCAAATTCAGCACTGACATTAACGGTAACCGTACCCACAGCCGATACGCGCGCAATATATTTACCCGGTCCTGATTTGATAAGGCTTCCGGGGCCGGAAATGGTAGCACTTACTTTTTCAGCCGGCACGCCTGCCACAGCTACCGAAATCGGATTATCCACACCAATGTACAGCACATTCATTTTATCGGCTGAAACCGACACAGCCGGTGCACCAACCATGTATTCTGCCGTAGCCGTGTAAGTCTTTATTTGTCCGCTCTGATCCTTCAGGCTGATGGCCACATTATAGGTGTGCAGGCCCACGCCCGAAGCTACCGTAGAAAATGTGCCTACTCCGTTCTGCACGGGAATGGGTTGACCATTCACGGTGATGGTGGGATTGATGGTGGAACTGTATGCTCCCAGCATAATCTGGGCCTCATACTTTTGTCCGGCTATCACATAGCCGGCATTAGCTGAAATCAAGGGTTTGTAGGTGTCGAACACAAATTCCTGCTGTCCGATTTTTTTAAACAAATCATCAATTACTTGCGCTTCCGAATTTTTTACATCATTCTGGATTTTACTTAAAATAGTAATGGCCGCTATGGTAGGCACCATTTCAAAATTTACCTGTGTCCAGGTTTTCTTGTTATCAATTGTTTTTTTAGGCATTTCTATTTTCAGGGGTAAAATCTGCGCCACCTGTTCACGTTCTACAGGATTGTCGTACATGCTGAGCAGCTGCTCTCTCAGGGTTTCGATTTTTTTCTCTAAAATAGGTCCCTGCCCCTGATTTTCCATGACCCGTGAAGGAGCATCGAGGTTTGACATGTCTTTGATTTCGCCGCTATCGTTTAATCCTCCGCTTTCACGGATAATTACTTTTTTCAGGCTGTCGATATACAGATTCATTTGCTCACACAGTATTTTCACCTGATCAGCTTTTTCCTTGATTGGCCTCACTCTTTCCGGATCAATGCTGAGTTGCTTTTCAAACTGCTGATATACCAGGTTGTTTTTTTGTGTAATGGCATTGTTTGAATTGGTGATGCTTTCATTGACTGTTTTGAATGCATTCAGAATTTCAGCCGATACATTGAGTGCAAGCATAGCCATCAGCACCAGATACATCAGGTTTATCATCTTTTGCCGGGGCTCTTTGGGTAGTGCCATTGCGTAAAACTTTTGAAATCAGGTAAACAAACTCACATCATTTGCAAAACCTGCCTGCAGGCAGGTTACGAATCAGGCTTTAATCTGAAGTGCCGAAAGCATATTGCCATACACCTTGTTCAGCTGAGTAAGATTTTTGGCCAGCAGGGCCACCTGTTCCTGGGTTTTCTGGGTGTCTTCCAGGCTGTTTTGCAGGTTCTGGGAAGCACTGGCCAGTTGGGTGTAAAACTGGTTCATCACTTTCAGGTGGTGATTCGTATCCTGCAATTCCAGTTCATAGATAGCATTCAATGACGACAAATTTTTGGTCATTGTCTGAATCTGTTCATGGAAGTTGCGGGTTGCTTCGGAAGCCTGGGTAAACTGGGTGGCTGCCTGAGCTGCATCGGCATAAGCCTGGCGCATGGCCGAAAGGGCTTCAGATGCCTGTTGCAGCCGCGAACCATAATCCTGCGTAGCCTGGATAACCTGCGACACATCAGCTAATTGGGATACCGTGGTGCCCAAACGCTGAAACTGATCGCTGAGTCTTTTCAGGGCTTCAGGGGTTATCTCAGCTTCCTGCATCATCCGTTCCATCTGATTTAAAACAGGATGACCTCCTCCGATAGCAATGGAAGCAAGCTGGCCATTCTGCCCCAGCTCTTCATCTTCTATATCATCTGAAACTGCGGGAAACAACCTGTCCCAATGATATTGTTTTTCGGGTGGCACAAAAGCCATAAGCAGAAACACAACGGTTTCCGTGATCATACCGGCTTCCAGGGCATGTCCGAGAAGACCTCCCCAGTGTTCAATTTTGGCTAGCGCGCCAAAAATCACAATAGAAGCACCTACGCTGAAGATGATGTTTAATACGTCTCTCCCTCTTTTGGTGGCAAAAAATTGCATGTTCGTCTGTTTTAATGAATGATCAAAGCCTGTTTTTCATAGGAGATGAAGCCTCTCGCCTATTTCAGTTTCCCTTTGCTGAAATCGCTCATCGAGCGACCCAAGAAAGAAATCACGCAGCGAAAGCCGATATAGCATTTGGAAGTATCCTGATATTCATATTGCCGGGTACTTACTTGGAGGTAGTAACCGATATCTTTCCAGGATCCGCCCCGAATGACTTTGCGTTTCATTTTCGGGGGATCGTTGGGTTTGGCGTTGTACTCGATATCCGGATTGAAATCCATTTCGAAGGAATAAGCATCTTCAAAATAGGCGCTCGATGTCCATTCACTCACATTACCGGCCATGTTGTACAATCCGTAGTCATTGGGCCAATAGGCATCGGCTCTTACCGGATACAGCCCCCCATCAGCCGCATAATCGCCTCTGCCGGGTTTAAAGTTGGCTAGCAGGCATCCTTTCTTGTTGCGCAGATAAGGCCCACCCCATGGGTAGGGCGATTCCACACGCCCGCCACGGGCGGCATATTCCCATTCGGCCTCTGTAGGCAGCCGAAAATCCCCTTCGATGTATTGATGATGCGCTTCCCGATAGCTGTTCCACAGATTGGTGCGCCATACACAGAAAGCTGTAGCCTGATTCCAGTTTACCCCCACCACCGGATAATTATCAAATGCGGGATGGTAGAAATACATCTTTGCCATGGGTTCGTTGTATGAATAGCTGTAGTCGCGGATCCAGCACAATGTATCGGGATAAATCGGTACATCTTGCTTGACAATAAAGCTGGAACGCGGACTCTTGCCTTTGTCCATGGCAGCAGCTTTCAGGTCATAGGTTTCTTCATGGTAAATCAGCTTACGCACATCAATATCCTTTCGGCCGTAGATCCGATCTTCCGGCGCGTAGTACATGGCAGCCAGCTTTTGCTGGGTTGCAGGATCATTGTAATTGATTTTGGCCTTCCAGTCAATATAGCTGTTGCCATCTTTATCCTTTTTCACCTGCCCCAACAAGGTATGGGCAATGGAATCCCTTACCCAATAAACGAACTGGCGATATTCATTATTGGTAATCTCGGTTGCATCCATGTAAAAGCCCGCAATGGTAATAGCCTTGTTTCTGGCAGAAAAGGCATAGTTAATGTCCTGATCGCTGGGCCCTTCATGGAAAAATCCCGATGGAACATAAACCATTCCATAGGGCACAGGCGGCTTGTAGTGCGGCCTGTTTTGCACACCGACCAACTGACCCTGGGCATTTTTCGCAGCATTTCTTCCGCAACTGACCAGCAAGGAAGCTACCACGATGTAACCCAGCAAACGAAATACCTGGTAATTCATAAGGGTATGTTTAATTTGAGCAGCTAACAATGTACATGTTTTATGTTTTCCATCAATTGTTTTTCAACCTTTTCTCCCCGCATCACAAAGCACGGGTTTTACATAACGACAGGCTGGGTCAAATATTGTTTTAAATGTATAAATTAATCTTTGAAACCCTTTAAAATTTCCATAGATCCACCTTCTACCGGCACATCCGGAAAACAACTCATGGAGAAAGGGTTTCAGTTATCCCTATGGTATTAACGTAAAAAACAAGGAAAATGGTATGCGCCTGCAGGCTGCAATCTAGGGCATTTGCTATTTTTTGGGATGGATCTTTTGCAGGTACAGATCGAGTGCTGAAACCATGGAAGGGGCTTCAGGCAGAGGTGCCCGGATATCAAGCCTGAGGCCGGCCTCTTCAACTGCCTGGGAAGTGGTTGTGCCAAATGCACCTATATAGGTACCATTCTGTTCAAATTGCGGGAAGCTTTCCAGCAAGGCTTTTACGCCGACCGGACTAAAAAATACAATCACATCATAACCTTTGGCCAGTACTTCCCTGACATCGTTGGGAACGGTACGATACAGGGTAGCTGTGGCATACTCGCAACGGTTTTGTTGAAAAAATTCTTCGATGTCCTTTCTGTGCTGATCTGAACAGGGAAGCAGGAATTTCTCGTTTTGCTTATGCTTGGCAATCACATCCAGCAGGCTTTTGGTCGTGCCATCAGCCCCGTAAAACACCTTGCGCTTCCGGTACAGGATGAATTTCTGCAGATACAGCGCCACGGCTTCGGTAATACAGAAATATTTGCAATCCTGGGAAACCTTGATCTTCAGTTCATCGCAGATGCGGAAAAAATGATCTACTGCATTGCGACTGGTAAAGACAACAGCGGTATATTGCTGGATGTCAATTCTCTGTTTGCGGAATTCCTTGGCGGAAATGCCTTCTACCCGGATAAACGGATAAAAGTCGATTTCCACTCCATATTTTCTTGCGAGATCAAAATAGGGGGATTTCTCACTATCAGGCTTGGGTTGAGAGATCAGAATACGCCGAATTTTTTTTGCTGGAACCTGGTTGGATTGCCCTGTTTTACTCGTCATAAGCTCCGTTTAATTTTGGGGTTCTCTTTAAAACCCGCCATGCAGCCACTCCAGTATGATTTTAGCCATGATAAGTACCGGCGCCACTTCGAATGCGCAAAGGTAAAGAAAAAAATGAAATCTGCTGAAAACCATGTACTGCCGCACCCATGCATAGGATGAAACGTAGCGGTACACAAACAATGCAGCTATCAGCGCCAGCGAAAGGCGCAAAGCTACCTCCTGCATCCATCCCGTACCAAAAGCCAGTACCAAGACAAAAGGCACCAGCACCACACCCAATACCTTATTCACCAGCATCAGCACAAATGCATAACCTGCAGTCAGCTCCCGGGCTCCGAATATCCACCCGCTGAACTGCAGAATCAGATATTTCACCAGATACATGATCCCCACAAGTGCAACCAGAGCCGCTACCAGCAGATAAATCTGATGCTGTGTCGTGTAATGTACATACCGCAGCACCAGGAAGAGATATATACCCATGCTAAGGGCAAAAAACAGATTCATCAATAAGCCTGGAAAAGGCATCTGCATCAGTTGTTCCCGCAATTTGCGGCTGGCCTTCACCGGATGCCAGAAAGCCTGAAATACATGATGGAAATAGGTATAGAAACCCGACCGGATCAGCCCCAGCAAAAACAAATAACCTACACAGAGGTAAAAAAGCCAGTCATCTTCCTGCTCGGCTGCGATGTTTCTGGATCTGAGAGGCGAAACCTGCCAAACGGGATAATCCTGATGCCGAAACAGCCGTTGATGGGTCCATATAGAATCCAGCCATTGCATATAGGCCAACTCACGATAATGAATGGCTGCTGCCGCCTGCCTGAGGCTGTCGCGGCGCAGGCTGTCGGCCACTTGCGTGGCCCGCAGGCTATCTAAAGCTGAATTGCCTCCGGCCTGCGCATGGCGGAAACTATCCGGCTGCGGTATAGATGGAACAGCATAGGCCGGCAAACCTTGTGTATCGGGCCTGGCAGCGCCCTGTCCCGGCTGGATATGGCTACCCCGGGCTGAATCGGATGGAACCAATACCTGCTGTGCCTTACCCGCCTCCGCAAGCAATGTCCAACCAAATACGAAGAAGAACATGAAAAACCGATGTCCCATGGGCAGCAAATGTATTAAGCTCCCGGTAAACCTGCCTGTCCGGCAGACAGGTTTCTTAAAAAGTATTGGCATAACTAAAGTGAATGCGCGATCGCTGGATATCAAACGGACTATCTTTCCTCCGACCAATAGCCCAGCTGAACCTGAAAAATCCAACCCGGGTGGGGAAAGCCATGCCTAGGCCCAGCCCTGTTGGCCAATCAGAAGCATGCAATTGCCGGGAACCCGACATGTACTGCTGATACACATAAGCATTATCACTAAAACCAAAAACATAAGCCTCCTCACCAATCAGATAACGATATTCCAGGCTCCACACCAGATACTGCGAAGCATATATGCTTTGTTCATCAAATCCTCTGAGCAATTCAGCCCCTCCGATCTGATACAATTCATTGAGGAACATTTTCGTACCCCAGATGCCAGCTCCCTGCCACATGCTGCGCAGGGTTACATCTCTACCCAATGGCCGGTAGTACACCAGCCGCAGATAAGGCTTCCAGATAAAACTGCCTGATGGCAGGGCAGCATACAGGCTAGCAAAGGAAAATGACGAATCCGCCGGGTCGTGCAGTTGCAGGATATCTTCGTTTGGAATGATCTTTCTTTTCCCAAATTCCACATCTATTTCCCACGAAACGCCTTTCCGGGGATTCTGGGATCGGTCGGTATGATTTCCTGTCCAGCCAAATCCTAGGAGGGTTTCCTGCTGATCCACATAAGTCGGAAGCTGATGGGTGATTTTAATAGTTTCAGTATCCACACTTAGCAAATGGGTTACGCTTTGCTGCAGATACATCCGGTAGCCTGTTCCGGGAATAAGCTGGTAGGACAGTCCCAGCCGACTGTTCAGCTGAAGGTAAGAACTGTCTTTCCGGAAAAGGCTGAACTGTCCGGAAAGTCCATAGGGAGTACCCCACAAGGTTGGCAATTGTGCTGCAAGATTAAGCCTAGGGGAAGCATATTGCAATTGTTCCCAGTGCATGTCCAGCACTTCGCCTGCATGAAAACTATTGACCAGATGGAGTGTCAGCTGGCCTACCAGCCTTCCCCTGCTGTTGGCGCCCTGCCCGGGTACCGATACATCCTGAGCTGAAGCTGGTTCATATCCCAGCAGTCCGTCTATCTGATTGGATTTTCTGGCATCCAGCGTCACATGGAGTGCCGCATGCTGTTGCCTGTATTCCAGAAACCAGGGATGCGTCTGCTGCAAAAAATTCACGCCTGCAATGCGCGCATGGATGGCCTGGAGTTTTTGCTGGCTGTAATATTCTCCAGGTTTGATGCCCAGCAAATATGCCAGATAGGATGGGGAAAGGCGGGCCGTGCCTTCCTGAATAAGCGTATCGATAATAATCAAAGGACCCGGCTCCACGTGCCAGATGCCCGTCAGCAAGCTATCCTGCAACTGCAGGCTGTCAATAGCCACCGTTGCAAAAGGGTAGCCATTGTTTTCATAATAGCGGAGCCATGCCTGGCGAGCCGCTTCGACATCGTTTTCAGCATTGTGTACATGTACCGGCGGCCGAACTTGTTTCCACAGAAAATCGGGGATATTGCCCTGCCGGATTTGTCCCCAGCGATAGGCCTGCCCCAGATATAACCAGGCAAAAAGTGTTCCACTGTCCTGCTGCAGGCTATCCACGGAAGCCCCCCAGTACCCTGCATCACGCAACCGGCTGAGCCATCCGGCCAGATATTGCCTGCGGGCGTTTGTGTCGGCAAATACAGGTATATGCGTTTGCCTTACCCACCGGGCAGCCGCACTATCAACCGGATAAATCACCAGACGGCTTTCCTGCCCCCTGATAAAACCGGGTACCAGGAGCCAGGTACAAAGCCATACACCCATCAACGGATGAAATATGCAGGATGACTTGCTTTGCATGGAATATGATTCGGACTTTTCATCAATGATAAAGTCTCAAAAAAGAGATTTTTTAACTTTCCTTTCAAATTATTTCTCTGATGCGCCGGCGCTGTTTGCGATATTTGTGAAAAATATACTCATTTTCAGGCAGACCTGCCAGCCAGAGCAGGTATCTGCATCAGCTCATGTGTGCATACAGACAGAGGGATTGTACTGTTTGAACATGATTAACTAACTGTAAAACAGATTCGGGAATGAAGTTTGAACGCAAGCCCAGCCCATTATCTCCCCGGTTTTTTTGGGCCATGATCGTTGCCCTGGTTGCAGGTTTAGCCATAGCCATATATGTGAATATGAAAATCCTCCACCGGAGCAAGTCCGTACAAACAGATTCCACAGCCATGCAACAAGTAAAGGCTGTTCCTGTCATGCGTTTTGGCCTGCCGGTAGATTCATTTCGCATTGTTTCCGGTACGATTCGGCGGAACGAATTTTTTTCCACCATCCTCAACCGCTATGGCATTACACCCGTTCAAATCCTGGCAATCCGCCGGCAAACCGATTCCATTTTCAATCCCAGGCAAATCAGGGCTGGTGACAGCTATCAGCTTTTCTTCTCACCAGATACCTCGCTGCATATTCCGCTTTATTTTGTATATCAACCCAACCCGACTCATTACGTGGTATTGAACCTGCAGCATCCTGAGCAATCTTATGCGGGTGATTTTCCGGTAACTTCCAAAATCCAGACCGTTTCGGGTGTGATTCAAAGTTCTTTGTACGAGACACTCGATGATCGGCATGCCAGTCCGGCTCTGGCCCAGATGATGGCTGAGATTTATGCATGGACGATTGACTTTTTCAGTATCCAGCCGGGTGATTGGTTTAAAGTTGTGTATAGCGAAAATTTTGTTGAGGGTCGATCCATTGGCCCTGCCAGGATTTTATCGGCAGAATTTTATCACGGGGGAGAAAAGTTTTTTGCTTTTTACTATCAGGATAGCACAGGCAAGGGCAATTATTATGATGAAAATGGCAAAAGCCTGCGAAAAGCTTTCCTGAAAGCGCCGCTGAAATATTTCCGGATTACTTCGCGCTACTCTTTACACAGGTTCCATCCCATTCAGCATGTCTGGAAAGCTCATCTGGGTACAGATTACGCAGCTCCGGAAGGCACACCCATTCTAGCTACAGGCGATGGTGTGGTGATTGCTTCCACCTACAGTCGCTTCAACGGCAATTATGTGAAAATCCGCCACAATGCGGAATACACAACCCAGTATCTGCACATGAGCCGCAGGGCTGTGCGTGTGGGACAATACATTCGCCAGGGACAGGTGATTGGTTATGTGGGGCACACCGGATTGGCTACCGGCCCGCATGTATGTTACCGGTTCTGGAAAAACGGGGTGGAGGTGGATCCGTTGAAGCAACATTTCCCGGCTGCAAATCCCGTCCCTGCAAGCGAAAAACAGGAGTTTAGCTCCTGGGTGGAAAAACAACTGGCTGTTTTAAATCAAATCATCCTGCCCGGAGCTGACTCGGCCACTGTTACGGCTGCCGCTTCGCATCCCGCACCTCAGGGCTGAAGCTGGCGCTGCTTCACCGGGAGCAGGCTATTAGACCATATTTAAAGTGTAAAAGCAACCTTCTTCTTCTGTACAGCTTATGCGTTCAATTGCTGCCAGAGCACGTCTTTCAGCTCCTGCAGCCCTTTTTGCTGGTGAGCTGAGATAACGACCACCGGAATTTCAGGTGGAAACTGCCGCCGGATTTGTTCCTCCTGCATCTCATCGATCAGATCTGATTTGGAAATGGCAATCACCTTGCGCTTGTGTAATAGCTCTGGGTTGTATTTTTCCAGCTCGTGCACAAGGGTCTGCCATTCAGCGAGAGGATCCGGACTGTCAGCTGGGATGACGAACAACAACACAGCATTTCGCTCGATATGCCTGAGGAAGCGCAAGCCCAGCCCCCGGCCCTCGGCAGCTCCCTCGATGATGCCGGGTAAATCGGCCATACAAAATGATTTGCCATCGCGATAAGCCACCATGCCCAGCTGAGGCTGCAAGGTAGTGAAGGGATATGGGGCAATGGCAGGTTTGGCTGCTGAGAGTGTGGCCAGCAGGGTTGACTTTCCTGCATTCGGGAAACCCACCAGGCCTACGTCGGCCAGGAGTTTGAGTTCCAGAATCTTCCATCCTTCCCGGCCCGGTTCACCCTTTTGTGCAAATTCAGGTGCCTGGCGGGTAGGTGTGGCAAAATGCGCATTGCCCAACCCGCCCCGGCCGCCGGGGATCCAGATTACTTCCTGTCCGTCTTCCAGGATTTCAGCTTCCACCTGGTCGGTTTGTTCATCTCTGGCAATCGTGCCTAAAGGCACTTCAATCACCACATCGCGTCCGTCTTTGCCTTTGCGGTTATTTTTGCTGCCGGGCTCCCCGTCGCCTGCCACTATATGCTTTTTCCAGCGCAGATGCAGCAAGGTCCAGAGCTGGGCATTGCCTTTCAGGATGATATGCCCACCCCGGCCGCCGTCTCCGCCGTCAGGCCCACCCTTAGGCTGGTATTTCAGGCGCATAAAATGCACACATCCATCCCCGCCCTTACCTGAACGGCAATAGACCCGGATGTAATCCACGAAATTTTGCTTTTCCAAAGCAATGCAGCTTTAGGAACGTTGATCCGGAGACACCGGATGAGATGTGAGCTCCGCAAATCGCTTGTCAATCTGTTGCCTGATGCGGTTGAAAACTTCCTCTACAGTACCCACCGCCTGTATGGCCTGCAGTTTATGCTGCTGGGCATAATAATCGGCCACAGGTGAGGTTTTATTGTAATATTCCGCAATCCGCGCCCGGATTATTTCTTCGCTGGCATCATCGGTTCTGCCTGACGTTTGTCCCCGCAGCAACAAGCGCTTGATGAGTTCTTCCTCCGGCACTTCCATCAGCAGCACCAGATGAATGGCAGTAGATTTCAGTGCCAGCAATTTATCCAGGGCTCTGGCTTGGGCAGTGGTACGGGGGAATCCGTCGAAGATAAATCCTTTAGCATCTGCCCTGGCATCGAGTTGAGAGCTGATCATGGCAATCACCACTTCATCGGGCACCAATGCGCCACGATCCATAAACTTCTTGGCCTCCAGCCCCAGTGGCGTACGACGCTCGATTTCGCTTCTGAGCATGTCGCCCGTACTCAGATGGGTAAATTGGTAATGATCAATTATCAGCTGGCTTTGCGTGCCTTTTCCGCTCCCAGGCGGGCCAAATAAAATCAGATTAAACAACATGTCGGTTATTCATCTTGTAAAAAAATCCGGTCAAAAATAGTGAAGCCTGAGCAAAATAAGGCCTGAAAGAGATAATTTCAAACAAAACGGTGAGAATTTTAAAATTTCCAAACCCGTTTATTTGTTTTCCCCTATTACGGCTGCACGGATTTTTTGTTCCAGCTCGGCCATCAGTTCGGGATTATCCTGCAGCAGCTGGCGTACTGCATCACGACCCTGCCCCAGTTTGTTGCCATCATAGCTGAACCAGGAGCCACTTTTTTGCAGGATGTTCAATTCGGTAGCCAGGTCAATGATTTCTCCGGCTTTGGAAATTCCTTGGCCAAAGATAATGTCGAATTCTGCCTGTTTGAAAGGTGGAGCCACCTTGTTTTTCACCACTTTTACCTTGACCCGGTTGCCAATGGTTTGTTCTCCATCCTTGATCTGATTGATGCGTCGGATGTCGAGGCGAACGGATGCATAAAACTTGAGGGCATTGCCGCCGGTAGTCGTTTCCGGGTTGCCAAACATGACGCCGATTTTTTCGCGCAGCTGGTTGATGAAAATGCAGCAGCTGTTTGTTTTGCTGATGGTAGCGGTTAGTTTGCGCAAAGCCTGGCTCATGAGGCGGGCCTGCAGGCCCATTTTGCTATCGCCCATCTCCCCCTCCAGCTCTCCTTTGGGCACCAGAGCGGCTACTGAGTCAATTACAATCACATCCACAGCGCCTGACAGAATCAGCCGGTCGGCTATTTCCAGTGCCTGCTCGCCGTAATCGGGCTGGGAAATCAGCAGATTGTCTACATCCACACCCAGCCTTTGGGCATAACTGCTGTCAAAAGCATGTTCGGCATCAATAATGGCACAGATACCGCCTTTTTTCTGGGCTTCGGCAATGGCATGAATGGCTATCGTGGTTTTCCCGGTAGCTTCCGGACCATATATTTCAATGATTCTGCCACGGGGAAATCCGCCCACACCAAGCGCCAGATCGAGTCCTAGTGAGCCGGTGGAAATCACTTCCATCTGCCTGTCGGCCTTTTCACCCATCACCATCACGGCTCCCTTGCCAAAATCTTTTTCAATCTTGTCAATGGTGAGGCGCAGGGCTTTCAGTTTTTCGTTTGTTTCTGCCATGGTATTGAGGTATTATCAAGTTGTCAAAAAATTGTTCGTTCCGAAATTACATAAATTGACAGGAAAATGCATGGAAAAAGCTTTTCGATGTTTTCCATCTGCCTATCGCCTGCAAATTTGGAGGAGTGCTACGCAAAGAAATTGCGCATTTATCCGGACAACCAGATAACGGCCAGCATTTGGCTTATAAATCCTGCTGCATAACCAGTATATACTTCCAGTGGCTGATGGGCATTCAGGATTAGCCTGCTGGTGAGCACCAGTCCCGACAGCAACACAGCTCCCATGACAGGCAAAGCCGGATTGAGGTAAGGATCTCTGCTCAGCAGAATCATGACTGCCAGAATACTTCCCGCCGCCGTGGCATGGGCACTGATCTTGAAAAAAATATTGCACAAAAAAACCAGTATAATCGCGATAAAATTGCCCAGTAAAAACGGTTTGAGGACCTGGGGAAAAGCCTGATCAAAGGCAAACACCCGATAAACCCACCAGTAAAAAATCATAATGGCCATGTAGGGCACGATGCGCTCCTGCCGGCTGTGTAGCTGTATGGATTGCACAAAGCCGGTGGCCTTCAGCAGCAGCAGGGTGCCCAGGGGTAAAATAAGCGTATTCACACAAATGGAGCTCATCACCCGGAAATGCGTGTAGGCATCGAGCTGCGGTAATTCATAGCGGTGTACCCAAAGCAAAAATTCGCTCACAGCAAAAGGCACCCATAGCGGATGAAAGATAAAAGAAACCACCATGGCTGCTGCACGCAATAGTGGGGATGCCTGAAACGAGCTTTCGGGCTGTGTGTCACCGGATGGAGACGATGGCGTCAATGCGTGTTGCTGATCCATAATCAAAGCTGCTTGCGCAAACGGGCAACCGGAATATTAAGCTGTTCACGGTATTTGGCTACGGTGCGGCGGGCAATGTTATATCCCTTTTCCTGCAGCAGCCGCGTGAGCATTTCGTCGCTAAGAGGCTTGCGCTTGTTTTCATTTTCAATCAGGTCGAGCAGAATTTTTTTCACTTCACGGGTGGATACTTCCTCGCCGCTGTCAGTGGGCAATGATTCTGAAAAGAAATATTTCAGCGGATAGGTGCCATATTCGGTTTGCACATATTTGCTGTTGGCTACCCGCGATACAGTGGAAATATCCAGGCCGGTACGTTCGGCAATGTCTTTCAGGATCATGGGCTTCAGCTGGGTTTCATCGCCGGTCAGAAAGAAATCCTGCTGGTAGTCCATGATGGTTTGCATCACGGTAAGCAAAGTATGCTGGCGTTGTTTGATAGCGTCAATAAACCATTTGGCCGCATCAATCTTTTGCTTGATGAACAATATTGCTTCCCGCTGGCGTTTATCTTTTTTGGCTCCTTTCTCATAATCCCGCAGCATGTCGCGGTATTCGGAGGAGATGCGCAGATCAGGCGCATTGCGGGCATTGAGGGTGAGTTCAAGCTTGCCGTTGTTATTGAGGATGAAGAAATCCGGGACAATATAGCTTTCGGCCTTGTTGTCCGGAGCGAAGTTATTGCCCGGCTTTGGGTTCAAATGGGTAATGAGTTGAATCACCGCTTTTAGCTCGTCGTCCTTCAGCCCCATTCCCCGCTGAATTTTTTCGTAATGCTTTTTGATGAAAGCATCAAAATAATCAGTCAGCACTGTTTGTGCATGCTTCACCAGCGGATCATCGGATGGTTTTCGTTTAAGCTGAAGCAACAGGCATTCCTGGAGGTTGCGGGCACATACACCGGGTGGATCAAAACTTTGCACCATGGCAATGATTTGTTCCACCTCCTGTTCATTGGTGATGATATTCTGGGAAAACGACAGGTCGTCGGCAATGGCTGAAGCTTCCCGCCGCAGATAACCATCATCGTCAATGCTACCAATGATCTGGCGGGCTATCTGCTGCTGGCGTTCATCCAGTGGCAGCATTCCCAGCTGATCGAGCAGGTAATCCTGAAAGGAAGTTTCGACGCGGATGGGTATGGTGCGGGTTTCATCCATTTCAGGATAATGATCATCGCGAAGGCGATAATCTGCCACGTCATCATCGTCCATCAGATATTCCGATACGTCGATATTATCATATTCATCTTCGCTCCCGTCCGGTTCTTCCTCATACAGTTCCTGCTCATCTTCATGGGTTTCGGTTTCTTCCGTCAAAGGTTCGGGCTCATCCAGGGGTGTATCCTCCGCATGCCCGTCATCACCAAACTCCAGAGCCGGATTTTCTTCAATTTCCTGTTTGATACGCTCTTCTAGATTGGCCGTAGGGATCTGCAGCAGTTTCATGAGCTGAATCTGCTGAGGGGAGAGTTTCTGCAATAATTTTTGCTGTTGTGTTTGTCTGAGCATAATACGGCCCCTATTTTTTATCTGCCTGGCAAATGGAAGCCCGGTAGCAGCCTAAAGCAAAAATAATAACATTCAGGATTCCTGTGGACGGGAATCATCGGCTGCCATAAACAATTTCGGCATGCAGGGAGAGAAGGTTCTGCGGTGATGGGGAGTTAAACCCAGTTGCTGAATCGCCCGCCGGTGAGCGACTGTGGGATAACCTTTGTTGCGGTCCCAGCCATATTCCGGATATTGTGCGTGCAGGTGCATCATCCAGGCATCGCGGTAAGTTTTGGCCAATATGGATGCAGCTGCGATGGATGCGTATCGGCTGTCACCCTTTACTATGCATACATGCGGTATATCCGCATAGGGTTTAAAGCGGTTCCCGTCAATGAGCAGGCGCTGCGGCCGTATCCGTAGCTGATCAATAGCCAGATGCATAGCCCGGAATGAAGCCTGCAGGATGTTGATGCGGTCTATTTCTTCCGGTGAAACGGCAGCCACAGCAAAGGCAAGGGCATGCTCTTCGATGTACTGCCTGAGTTCTTCCCGCTGGGAAGGACGGAGCTGTTTGGAATCATTCAGCAGGGGATGATAAAAACCCGCGGGCAGAATCACGGCAGCAGCAAACACGGGACCGGCCAGGCACCCGCGACCGGCTTCATCACAGCCTGCTTCCACACCGTCGTTCTGATAATAAGGTAGCAAACGAGAAGATGGATTCACACGGGCAATTTAATGGATTCATCCGAGCATTTTACCCTGCTCACCGGGAACTCACTATTTTTGCGCTATGCCAACAGACACGCTTGTTAATGCCCGCACCAGGCCTGTTGCCATCTGGCTGCTGGTGGGTGTGTGTATGATCATGGGTCAGGTTTGGCTGGGCGGTGTTACCCGGCTTACTGGATCTGGCCTTTCCATCACGGAATGGGATCCCATCATGGGTGCAATTCCACCGCTCTCGCACGAGGCCTGGGAAAAAGCTTTTCACTTGTATCAGCAGACCCCTCAATATCAGCTGGAAAACCGTTATTTTACGTTGCAGGATTTCAAGCGGATTTATTTCTGGGAATGGCTGCATCGCCTTTGGGCAAGAGCCCTGGGGGTGGTATTTATTGCAGGATTTGTAGTATTCCTGGTACAGCGCCGGTTTACCCGTGGAATGGTGGGCCCTCTGGTGATCTTGTTCCTGCTGGGAGGCCTGCAGGGATTGGTGGGTTGGATTATGGTGAAAAGCGGATTAACGGGCGAGCATACGCGCGTGAATCATATCAAGCTGGCTATTCATTTTCTGACGGCCATGGTGTTGCTGGTTTATACCTTTTGGTTTGCGCTGTTGTTGCTGGTGCGCAGGCAACAATGCTTTCCGGCAAAATCACTGCGGGTATGGCTGTGGGTGAGTGTAGGAGTGTTGATTGCACAACTGGCTTACGGATCCTTTATGGCCGGCCTGCATGCAGCCATGGCTGCCCCTACCTGGCCTGATATCAACGGATATGCCATTCCACCCGGTCTGTGGGGAGAAAAACCACCCTTCAGTAATCTAGTCAATAATGTCATTACCGTGCAGTTTATTCATCGCCTGCTGGCTTATGTGTTGTTTATCCTGTTGTTTGTCATAGGCTGGAAGGCTCGCAAGTCGCCGGCCGGAAGCCTTTTGCGCCGGACAAGCTGGCTGCCGTTTGGGATAGCCTGCCTGCAAATTTTGCTGGGCGTACTGACGGTCATCCACAGCCACGTGCATATTCCCATAGCGCTGGCCGTGAGTCATCAGTTTGTAGGGATGCTTTTGCTGCTATCGCTGATCTGGATGTTTTTCATCAGCCAAAAACCTGCGTGAAATTGTCAACCCGTTGTACGCCAGGGATCTGCCAGTTGTGGTGCCCAATGATCCAGTAGATCTCCTCCTGGGACAACAAAAAGGCATTCAGCGGGTAATGCCGGCATAGAGAAGCGTTCTCCAATAGGTTATTTTACACAAAAAGCACTTATATTTCTCTTTCCTGAATGACTCGCCGCAGCATGAAAAAATGGAAAATAGTTTTTTATCGTTTTTTCCCTGTGCAACTTACCCTGCTGCACCTGCGCCATTATCCCTTATTGCTGCTCATCTGGGTAATGCTCTTTGCCATGGTGGGTGGATATTTTGCACGTTCGTTCGGCGCCCATACTTTATTTCTTGCTCCCGAATATCTCGGCCAGGTCAGCTTCTACGGATTTTTAATTCTGGGCGTCACCACAGGCACATTCATTATGTCGTGGAATATCACCACGTTTATCCTTCATAGCAAACGTTTCCGGTTTCTGGCTACCACCACACAACCCTTTTTCAAATACTGCCTGAACAATGCCTTCATACCTGTGCTGTTTTATGGCTACATGATATGGAAAATGGCAGCGTATCAACGTTATGAAGAATTGGCCGACTGGCCTACGATTGGCTTTTTCATTGAAGGCTATACTTTGGGCATTCTGCTGGTTGTGTTTATTTCCTTCTTTTATTTTTTCAATGCTGACCGTACGATTTTAAAATCTCTCCAGCGCCGGATGGGAGGTCCGCGTAAAATTCTGGCACAGGTTCTGAAAAAAGAGGAATATCGGGATGAAGAAGCTCTGCCAGTGAAATATTATTTAAATAGCCCGCTGCAAATCCGCCGGGCTCGCGACGTTTCACATTATGACCCGTTATTTCTGGCATCTATATTCCGGGAGCATCATTTTGCCGCTGTGCTTTCCATCCTGTTTGCCTTTGTGCTAATGATCATCCTCAGTTACCTCATCAGTTTTCCGGTTTTTCGCATTCCTGCCGGTAGCAGCATTCTGTTGTTTTTAACTGTATTGATGGGTATTCTGGGGGCTTTTAGTTATTTTTTTGGAAGCTGGTCATTGCCGATTGCAGCAGGCTTGCTGTTGCTGCTTAATTTGCTCATCAAACTGGATGTAATTGATACCCGGAGTAAGGCTTACGGGCTCGATTACCATTATCGCAACCTGCGCCCCGCTTATCAGTTACGAACTTTCGACAGCCTTTTTACCCCACAAAGGGCCCAACGGGATGCAAGCCTTACCCTGCACATCCTGGACCGGTGGTACCAACGGCAGACAGCTGAAAAACCTCCCCTGGTGATCATGAATGTAAGCGGAGGGGGAAGCAGGGCGGCTACCTGGGCGATGGAAGTGTTGCTGCACGCTGATAGCCTGAGCAAAGGACGACTCATGAAACATACCGTATTCATCACAGGTGCGTCAGGGGGGATGCTGGGCGCAGCTTATTTCCGGGAGCTTTATCTGCGTGCCCGTACCAGCCATTCCGTCAATCTATATGATCACCAGTATGTGGATAATATTGCCAGAGATTTATTGAATGCCATCTTATCCTACTATGCCGTAAACGACTATTTTTCTTTTTTTCAGTTTTTCACTATCGACAGCAATCGGTACGCCAAAGACAGAGGATATGCCTTTGAACAGCAGTTGAACCTGAATACCGGAGGCGTGCTGGAAAAATCTCTGGCGGATTATCAGAAACCAGAATCCGATGGTTTGATTCCTTTGCTGCTGATTACTGCGACCATTACGGCAGACGGGCGATGCCTGCTGATATCGCCCCAGCGCATGAGCTACCTTTGCTATCCCCACATGCCTGCCGGCATTGATTCCCTGCACCGTGTCATTGATGCCATTGACTTTATGACTTATTTCGCCGCCCAGCATCCGCAGAAATTATTATTTACCAATGCCCTGCGCATGAGTGCCACATTTCCTTACATTTTGCCCAATGTATACCTGCCCACCCATCCGATTATCGATGTGATGGATGCAGGGCTGCGGGATACCTACGGACAGGAAATGAGCTTGCGTTTTTTGTATGTGTTCCGCGATTGGGTCAACACCCACACCAGCCGGGTTATTTTTTTGCAAATCCGCGATAACCCGCGTGATACGCTTTCCCCCCTGGCACAGCAAAAAGATTTGCGTGATATGCTGCTGGAGCCGCTATTTACCGTCCAGAAAAACTGGGATCATTTTCAGGATTATTATCAAAATGATATGATCAGCTATGCCCGGCATTTCCTCACCGTGCCTTTTGAGCATATTGTATTTCAATATATTCCCCAACCTCACCAGCAATCAGCTCCGCTGAACTGGCATCTGACCACACGCGAAAAACAGGATATCCACCAGGCTTTGTATAATAAGGCCAACCAGGCGGCTTTGCGCGAACTGATGCGGGCCTTGAACGAATGACAGATGGATCGGTTGGCTATTCGGCATACACCCTTTCCAGCTCAGCTTCCAGAAAGTTTGCAAGTGTACGGATATAGGCGGGTGAAAAATCAAAGGCGATGCCGGCCTCCCGGTACAGTTCAGGCAGCGGGCGGGTATTGCCAAGGCGCAGTGCCTGTGTATATTGCAAAACAGTTTGTTTGGAATCGTGGGTAAAAGCGCGCCAGAGTGCCACCGCACCCAGTTGGGCAATACCGTATTCGATATAGTAAAAGGGTACTTCAAACAAATGCAATTGTTTCTGCCAGCTCACGGCCCGGTAATGTTCCCAGCCCGTCCAGTCGACCTGCCCGGTAGAAAACCGGTTCAGCACGTGGATCCAGGCCTGGCGACGCTCTTCGCGGGTATGATTGGGGTGGGTATAGATCCAATGCTGAAAGGCATCAATGGTTGCAATCCAGGGTAGCAGGGTGATGATCCGTTCCAGTTGCTGGCGGCGTGCACGGTTGACATCTTCGGGCTGTTGAAAATACACATCCCAGGCGTGCATGGAAAACAGCTCCATGCTCATGCTGGCCAGCTCAGCCACTTCCATGGGGTATTCCTTAAAGGCCTGCAGGGGCAGCTCATGTGTAAGCACAGCATGCACGGCATGGCCTGTTTCATGGATCAGCGTTACCACATCCTGCCACTGGCCGGAAGCATTCATAAAAATAAAAGGCAGACCGGTTTCAGCTAGGCTGCAGTTGAATCCGCCCGGAGCCTTGTTTTTTCGGCTTTCCAGATCCAGCCGGCCTGCTTGCTGCATGGTATACAAAACGCCACTAAACGATTCATCCACCTGGTCGAGGCATTGCAGGGTCCTGGCAATCAGCTCATCCGTGGTTTCAAAAGGATGTAAAGCATCCATGCCGGGCGGTGTGGCATCCACATCCCAGGGTCGCAACACCGGAAGACCCAGTTCCTGCCGTTTTTTCTCCTGGATGCGGGCTACCAGCGGTAACAGATGTTTTTCCACGGCTTCATGAAAAGCTTCGCAGTCGGCTGGGGTATAATCAAAACGGTTAAGTTCGCGGAAACGATAGGAGCGGTAATCCGGAAATCCTGCCTGGATGGCCAGGCGATGGCGTTTTTCAATCAGCTGGTCAAACAGCTCATCGAGAGAGTCCGTGATTCCAAGCCGGGCCTGGGCAATCTTTACAAAAGCCTCCTCCCGCAGCTTTCTGTCACTGTGTTCCAGCAGGCGGGCAGCCTGTGGCAGGGTGAGCTCCTGTCCCTGCAGTTCTACCGTGAGGGAACCGGTATATTGCCCGTATTTCCGCTGCAGCATGGCCAGCTCCGTCTGCAAGGGAATATTTTCAGGCCGGAACAAGGCGATGGCATTGCGCGTTTGTCTTAAAAACGGCCCGAACATTCGTTTATCCAGCTGATCCACAAACGGACAGTTGACCAGCTTTTGCCGGAAACGCTGGGCATATTGCTGCAATACGGGAGCAATTTCCTGGTAAAACTGCCGGTAGGCTTCTTCATATTCATGGTTAGCTGTATCCTGGCTGACGCGGATCTGCCGCCAACTGATGTCTTCATCTACAGCTGCTTCCAGTTCGCTCAGGTCATAGAGCCATTGCATCAGCGCATCCTGGCTGCCCAAAGCACGGGTTTCCAGTTCCTGCAGATAAGGCTGGATAGTGCTAAGCGTAGTCAATTGGAAATCTTTCGGCAGGTAATGCCGAGCATGGGGTGTAAGCTCTACAGGTTTCATCCGGATCAGGATTCTTTTTTCTTGCGGGAACGGGAAGTTTTGCGTGGGGTTTTTTCTTCTTCAGCGGTGGGTTCCGGATGTTCAGCAGCCGGAGCCTGTTCAGCTTCCTGTTCAGCTTCCTGTGCTGCTTCTGCCTGAGCAGGTTCCGCATCAAACTGCAGCAGGCCATGGGCTTTCAACTGGGCATACCAGCGCACCATTTTTTTCAAGTCACTGAAATACACCCGATCGTCATCCAGCTCGGGGAAAACCTGATCAAAATAGTTGCGAAGGGTTTTTTCATCCGTCTTCGATCCGTCCGGTACCGGATGTTTGTCTTCATGCTGCTGCATGGCCTTAAACACATCCTGCAGGGGCACATTGGCACCCGTCGTAAAAACTTCAATGGTTTCAATGGGCGTGAACCGGTGCTGTCGCGCCGACACAAAACGGGTAGTACGATCTTCCAGGGAACGCACAATACCACCTTCTGCCTTGCTGGAAACCATTTCATACAAACCGGGCAGGCCACTGATGGAAACAATATCCTTGTATGCCATTTTCTAAGGATTTATGAATACTGAACGTTCACACTACCCTTGCAAAAGTAGCACTACCCGAATAACCCGCCAAGCTGCTGTCAGAAAAAATTGGAATCTGTTCCGAAAATCGACCCGCAGGAGAAAAAGCAAGCAGCAGAGCCTTGCTTTAGTTGCTGGACAGTTGTTGCTAATCTATATGCATGCGGCAGGAAGTGCAGCCGCCTTTTTTACACATTTTATAGCCCAATCCACTTTCCGGTGTGCAATCCGTATTTCCTTCATCACAATGGCAATACCAGGACGAGGCGTCGATTAACTGATCGGCAGATACGTCCGAACGCAGTTGACCACTTTTGGGCACCAGATAGGTAACCAGGCACCCAAACAAATTGACAGCCACCTCCCGGTATGCAGACCGACGGGAAAAATCAGGTTGAGGCTGTCCATAATTTTGGATATTAAATTGCTCCATTGCCTGGCGTACTACCGGGATGTCAAATAACCCATTCGGTGGGTCGAATAAAGAATGGATTTCCTGCGTATCTTTCACAAAATGAATACCTTGTTTCAGGTCCACAAATCCATAACCCTCCAGACCCGACAGACTGCTGCTGTGTCCCGTGCAGCTGATGGTGCCAGGCTCACACTGGCTGCATCCGAAATGCCCACGGATATAAAACACATCACATCCCTGTGTACACGCACCCGTACAGGTATAGTCTGTCTCGGTAAGCATCCGAATCTGACCCGTGGAATCCGTTCCCACCAAGTATATCCCTTTAGGGAAATGAAAGCGTACCGTGGATCCGCCATTCAGGATTTCGGTAGTGGTTTGATCGGGTAAACGCAATTCCCCCAGATAGGCTCCATAAAGGACTTGAGGAATACTTTTGGTATCGAGGCTGGGTGTCTGATTCTGCTGGGCTCCTTTATGACATCCGGAGAAAATGAGTCCGGCAAAAAGAGGTATGCACACGTAAGGGAAAAAGGAAGATTTTAAAGTTTTCATGACAGTAGATTTTAAATTATTAAAGTGGCTAACTATGCTAATTTAACTCATTTAAAATTTTTTAACAAAAAAATTAGTTAAAAGAGTCGCTATTTTTTTACTTACCTGTGTTTTTCAGAATCCATAATTTTACACATATGCCATTCAAACTGGTATCCCTGTATCCGCCAGCCGGTGATCAGCCGGAAGCCATCGAACAGCTGACAGAAGGTATTCTCCGGGGCGAAAAGTTTCAAACCTTACTAGGAGTAACCGGTTCCGGCAAAACCTTTACCATTGCCAATGTCATACAGAACGTGCAAAAGCCCACCCTGGTGCTCACGCACAACAAAACCCTGGTAGCCCAGCTGTATGGGGAATTCCGGCAGTTTTTCCCCGAAAATGCCGTTGAATACTTTGTTTCCTATTACGATTACTATCAGCCCGAAGCTTATATTCCGGTTACCGATACCTATATTGAAAAAGACCTGTCTATCAACGAAGAGCTGGATAAGCTCCGGCTGAAAGCTACTTCCAGCCTGCTGTCCGGCCGGCGCGACATCATTGTGGTGGCCAGTGTAAGCTGCATTTACGGCATTGGTAACCCGGCAGAATATGAAAGAAGCATTACCCGCATCCACAGGGGACAACAAATCAGCCGGAGCGCCTTCCTACGCTCTTTGGTAGAGGCTTTGTATAACCGCACCACGGCTGATTTTACCCGGGGTTCGTTTCGTGTGAAAGGAGATACCATAGAAGTCTATCCGCCCTATGCCGATTTCGGTCTGCGGATTATTTTCTTCGGAGATGAAATAGAAAGTATCGAACAATTTGATCTGCAAACCGGCAAACGCCTGCTGGAAATGGAGGATGCAGCTATCTTCCCCGCTAATCTCTATTTGGCTCCGCGGGATCAGTTCCAACAAATCCTCCAGGAAATCCAGGATGAGCTGGCTGCTCAGGTGGATTATTTCCGGTCTCAGGGAAAATATCTAGAAGCCCAGCGCCTCCAGGAAAGGGTTAATTACGACCTGGAAATGATCCGCGAATTAGGTTACTGCAATGGCATAGAAAACTACTCCCGCTTTTTTGACCGCCGTGCGCCCGGCACCCGTCCTTTCTGCCTGCTGGACTATTTCCCGAAAGATTATCTGATGGTGATTGATGAAAGCCACGTGACCATCCCGCAGGTAGCCGGAATGTACGGGGGTGACCGCTCACGCAAGCTCACATTGGTGGAATATGGATTCCGCCTGCCATCGGCACTGGACAACCGCCCGCTCAACTTCCAGGAATTCGAAAGCCTCCTGAATCAGGTCATCTTCATGAGTGCTACTCCCGGTGAATATGAACTGGAAAAATGTGAAGGGGTGGTGGTGGAACAGGTGGTCCGTCCAACGGGATTGTTGGATCCTCCCATTGAAGTGCGCCCCAGCCAGAACCAGATTGATGATCTGCTGGATGAAATTGATAAGCGCGTAAAAAAAGGCGAACGCGTCCTGGTAGCCACGCTTACCAAACGTATGGCCGAAGAGCTGGATACCTATCTCAAGCGGCTCCAAATCCGGTCTAAATACATTCACAGTGAAATTGATACTCTGGAACGGGTGGAAATCCTCCGGGAACTGCGCCTGGGGAAAGTGGATGTAATTGTGGGCGTGAATTTGTTGCGGGAAGGGCTTGACCTGCCCGAGGTTTCCCTGGTAGCTATCCTGGATGCCGATAAAGAAGGCTTTCTGCGCAACCAGACCTCCCTGACCCAGACAGCTGGCCGTGCAGCACGTAATGTGAATGGGCTGGTGATTTTCTATGCTGATACCATCACGGAAAGCATGCAGAAAACCATTGACGAAACCAATCGCCGCCGGGAAAAGCAAATCCGCTACAACCAGCAACACGGCATCACTCCCCGGGGCATTCAGAAATCCGTACGCCAGATTTTGGAACAAACCTCTGTACTGGATATCCGCGAAGGCGAAATGCCTGCTGATACAGATTCTCCAGAACAACTTCCCCTTCAGGCCGTCGCCGAACCTGAGGCAGAATATCTCTCACCTGCCGAGCTGGAAAAACGCATCCGCACCCTTAAAAAAGCCATGGAAAAGGCCGCACGTGAACTGGATTTTATGGAAGCCGCCCGGCTGCGGGACCAGCTTTTTGCCCTCCAGCAAAAACAAAACGCCCGCAAATAATCTTCACCTTTCGTTCATCCCACCCACCAAGCTGCTTTTGAATTAAGCCTCTTTTTAATAAAACATTATTAAAAAAAATATGTGACATTTTAATTGAATAGAAAAGAAATTAAAAATATTTTTGCGCATACAAATTCAAATTTATCTTTTTTTAATTCAAAAACGTGCAGGTATGCTGGAATACGCAGAAAAAATAGCATCCCCGACCCGGAAAAGAGAACCTATCGCAAGTGCCCGGGGACACGAACACAGCGGACTTGCAGCCGCTATGCCTTTCCTGGTATTGGGAGCAATTGCCATTGTGGGGATTTTTATTCCTGTTGTTGCCGATTTTCCCGGACAATCGGCCTATAACGTGGCTGATATTGTATGGATGCTGATTGCCTCCGCATTGGTATTGCTGATGACGCCCGGATTGTCCTTTTTTTACGGTGGCATGGTAAGCAAGAAAAATGTGATCTCCACCATGTTGCAAAGTTTTATTGCCACGGGACTGATGAGTGTGCTTTGGGTGGTATGCGGATTTAGCCTGGCTTTTGGTACCAGCTGGCATGGCCTGATTGGCAATCCGTTGAGCTTTGCTTTCTTTCATGGTATCAATGGGCATGCACCAACATTGGGAGTCAATGGTCAGATTGTGCTTACCATTCCGCTATTGCTTTATGCACTGTTTCAGATGAAGTTTGCCATCATTACACCGGCTTTGGTAGTAGGTGCTACAGCTGAGCGGATTCGGTTTACAGCCTACGTGTTGTTCATGATCTTATTCAGTTTGTTTGTATATGCGCCTCTGGCGCATTGGACCTGGTATCCTGACGGAATTTTGTACAAAATGGGAGTGTTGGATTTTGCCGGGGGCACGGTTGTGCATATCTCTGCAGGTTGTGCGGCTCTGGCGGGGGCCTTGGTGTTAAAACCCAGAAAAGTACATCAATATGGTGAGCCCACCAAGCCTGCCCGGATCACTTATGTGCTCCTGGGCACGGGGCTGCTTTGGTTTGGCTGGTTTGGATTCAATGCCGGTTCAGCCCTCACAGCCAGTCCGCTGGCCGTTAGTGCATTTGCCACGACCAATACGGCTTCAGCTGCTGCCGGTCTGGCCTGGATATTTTTCGATGCCCTAAGGGGAAGAAAGCCTTCGGCACTGGGATTCTGCATCGGCGCTGTGGTAGGTTTGGTGGCCATCACCCCTGCAGCTGGTTTTGTGGGCATCCCGCAGAGCATTTTCATCGGATTTGCAGCTGCTGTGATTTCTAACCTGGCCGTTCACTGGAAAAGCAAAACCTCCATTGACGATACCCTTGACGTATTTCCCTGCCATGGCATCGGGGGCATGGTGGGCATGCTGCTTACCGGCGTATTTGCCAGCAAACAAATTAATCCCGCCGGCAACGATGGACTCTGGTATGGCGGCACATCCTTCTTCCTGCATCAGGTGTTAGGCATGTGCATAGCCGTCGCATACGCCTTTTCTGTCTCCTGGGCTCTGTTCAAATTGATTAACTGGCTTTATCCGCTCAGGGTCAGGGATGAAGATGAAGAAATTGGTCTGGACATTAGCCAGCACGATGAGAGTTTATAAAATCCGGCTTTTTCAAAGCCTTGAAATTCTATCCCGGCTGATTGCCGGGATTTTTATTTCCAGGAGGGAAAGAAATCTGTGTTTGAAAACCTGAGTGGTACGGGGCGGAATCGAACCGCCGACACGAGGATTTTCAGTCCTCTGCTCTACCAACTGAGCTACCGCACCTTTCCGTAAAGCTATCTGCCAGTAGGGCAGACCCGCTTGCAATTGGTGGCCGCAAAAATAAGGATTTTCCTTTCCGTGCCAAGAACTATCCCAAATTTTTAATTCCCATATTCACTCAAGAACTTAATCCGCATGAGTTTAAGCTGCTCCACTGTATAATCGCCATCACTCAGCGCTTCGCGGGCAGCTTCCAGGCTGGAGGTCTCGCAATGTTTGAAATACTCCATGATCTCTTCCTTGGCGTACTCGTCCAGTTCCTCGTCAATGCAATAATCCACATTCAGCCGGGTACCGCTGGCCACAATGGTTTCCATTTCATCCAGCAACTGCGACAGGGTCAGATCCCGCGAGCGGGCAATGGTTTCCAGCGGAATCTTTTTATCAATATTCTGGATAATGAAAACCTTCAGCCCGCTTTTGTTCACCACACTTTTCATCACAAAATCATCGGGCTTTTCGATATCATGCTCCTCCACATATTTCTGAATCATTTCCACAAAGGGCTTTCCGAACTTCATAGCCTTGCCCTTGCTGACACCCTGAATGCGCTCCAGTTCTTCAAGCGTAGTGGGATATTGGGTGGCCATATCTTCGAGGGAGGTTTCCAGAAAAACCACAAAAGGCGGAAGACCTTTTTCTTTGGCCACTTTTTTTCTTAAATCCTTCAGCATTTCAAACAACACGGGATCTACCGCACCGGCGCCAGGGCCTGTAGGCGCATCGTCCTCATCACCCTCATCTTCATCAAACTGATGGTTAAGGGAAAAATAAATAGGATAAGGGTGCGACAGGAATTGCCTGCCTTTTTCCGTAATCTTCAACAGGCCATATTCTTCGATATCTTTCTCAATCAAGCCTTCCAGCATCATCTGGCGGATGAGGGAATTCCAGAAATGCGCATCGTGTTCTTTTCCGCTGCCGAATTCAGCAAGCTCATCATGCCGGTAGGTAGTGATCTGGGGGGTTGCCTTCCCACAGATGACATCGACGAGGTATTCGATACCAAATCTTTCGTTTAATGCCTGAATGGTACGCAATACAATGGCTACCCGGTTTTTGACTTCAATTTTTTCTTTTGGATTCAGGCAATTATCACAATGTCCGCAGTTTTCCTCTTCGAATTGTTCTCCGAAATAGTGCAGGATAAATTTTCTTCGGCACACGGCACTTTCTGCATAGGCGACCATTTCGTTGATCAGCTGGGCGCCCATTTCTCTTTCACTGAGGGGCTTGTCGCGCATCAGCTGCTCTAGCTTGTGTACATCCCGGTGGGAATAAAAACAAATGCATTTGCCTTCCAGTCCATCACGCCCGGCCCGACCTGTTTCCTGATAATAGTTTTCGAGGCTTTTGGGAATATTGTAATGAATCACATACCGGATATCGGGCTTGTCAATGCCCATGCCAAAAGCAATGGTAGCCACAATAACTTCCACCTCTTCCATCAAGAACATATCCTGCCGTTGGGTGCGGGTTGCCGCATCGAGTCCGGCGTGATAGGCCACAGCTCTGATGCCGTTGGCCACCAGCATATCGGCAATCTCTTCTGTAGTTTTGCGGTTGAGGGTATAAATGATCCCACTTTTGCCCCGGTGCTGCATGATGAAGCGGACAATTTCCTTCAGCGTCTGATCTTTTTTGCGCTTGGGGCGAATTTCATAATACAGGTTCGGCCGGTTGAAGGAAGAGATGAAAATGTTGGGGTTTTTGAGTTCCAGGTTTTTCAGAATATCGCTTTGCACCTTGGGTGTAGCAGTGGCTGTAAGCGCAATAACGGGCAGCTGATCGTTGATGGCGTTGATCATTTCCCGCAGCCGGCGGTATTCCGGCCGGAAATCATGTCCCCATTCCGAGATACAATGGGCTTCATCCACCGCAAAAAACGAAATCTGCAGCTCCCGGAAAAAACTGAGGTTATCGGCCTTCGTCAGAGTTTCGGGAGCTACGTAGAGCATCTTAGTTTTGCCGGATGCAAGATCGGCCTTTACGCGCCTGATTTCGGTTTTGGAAAGGGTTGAATTCAGAAAATGTGCTACATGATCCTTGCTGCTGTAGGAGCGGATCAAATCCACCTGATTCTTCATCAGGGCAATAAGCGGTGACACAATAATGGCGCAGCCCGGACTGATCAGCGCCGGAAGCTGATAGCAAAGCGATTTGCCGCCACCGGTGGGCATAATCACAAAAGTATCCCTGCCCGACAGAATGCTGCGAATGATTTTCTCCTGATTGCCCTTGAAGGAATCAAAGCCAAAATGGCGTTTCAGCTGAGCATGCAGATATTCGCCTGAGGTAATTTCCCGATCATCCTGATCGGGTGCGGCTGAGGTGGAAGATGGTTTGGAAAAATCCTCTGTAACGGCTTCCTGCACGGCGTGAACTTTCACTGTTCTTTTACCCATATCCCTGTGAATTCGGATATTCCTATAGGAATACCCAGAAACAAATTATACTTTTTATTTATTTAAAAGCGCACACGAAATTACAGAAAACGGCTAAAATAGTCAAGCAACTGCCTGAAAGAATATCTGCGCAAAAGCATGTTGATTAAAAACTATCAAAAAATATGGTAGGTGATGAAGCTGGCTACATAAGCCAGGCAGGTCATGTAGGCCAGCTGTACCAAAGGAAATTTCCAGGATTTGGTTTCTCTTTTCACCACAGCCAGTGTGCTCATGCATTGCATGGCAAATACATAAAAAATCATCAGGGAAAGCCCAACCGGTAGGGTATATACTTGGGTGCCATCTGGCCTGCGCGCTTGCTCCAGCTTCTGGCGAAGCGTATCGCGATCGGCATCTTTCCCTCCTTGCACGCTGTATAAAGTAGCCATGGTGCCTACAAACACCTCTCTGGCTGCAAAGGAGGTAATTAGGGCAATACCGATTTTCCAGTCAAATCCCAGCGGACGAATCACCGGCTCAATGATGTGCCCTAGGATACCCGCGTAGGAATGCTCCAGCCGCTGCGCCTGGTATTCTACTTCCAGTGCATCCCTTTGCTGGGGCTGCTGATCCATGAGCTGGGTGTAATGGGTTTTCAGTTGTTCCATCTGGCGGTGGGGACCATAAGAAGCCAGAATCCATAAAATCAACGAAATGACCATAATCACCTTGCCTGCGTCAGTCACAAAAATCCGGGCTTTCTGAACCATGGTAATGAATACGTTTTTCCACCGGGGCGACCGATAAACCGGCAATTCCAGGATAAAATAACTTTTTTCTTTCAGGTGAATGAGATGTTTCATTACCCAGGCAACGGTCAGCGCTGTAAAAAATCCCAGCAGGTACAAACCCATCATCACCAGGCCCTGCAGGCTCAGAAATCCGAGCAGGTATCGATCCGGAATGACCAGCGAAATCAGTACGATGTACACGGGTAAACGGGCGGAGCAGCTCATCAAAGGTGTAACCAGAATGGTAATGAGCCTTTCCTTATAATTTTCAATGTTTCGGGTAGCCATGATGGCGGGCACTGCGCAGGCCAGCCCGCTGATAAGAGGCATGACCGATTTGCCATTCAACCCCACCTGCCGCATCAGCCGGTCGCTGAGGAAACTTACGCGCGCCATATAGCCCGTATCTTCCAAAATGGTGATGAGACCAAACAAAATCATAATCTGGGGCACAAAAACGGCAATTCCACTTAATCCGGCCACCAGGCCATTGATCAGCAAATCGCTAAACCAACCCGAAGGCAATACATCGCTTAACCAGGTACTAACCCAGGTAAATGCCTGTTCAATCAATCCCATGGGGTACTGGGCTAGCCAGAAAATGCTTTGAAACAGGAGAAACAGCACAGCCAGCAGAATGACATATCCCCAGAACCGGTGCAGCAGCACCTGGTCAATGTGTTCGGTAATCAGGTTTTTGCGGTGAGGATCATCCACCACCACGGCCTGGTTCATGATCTGGGCAATGCGCTGATAGCGTTGCATGATTTCTTCACCCTGCACCCGGGCTCGGTTAAACCGCTCTTCTGCCAGGATATTCATCAATGCCAGCCGTTGGCCGCCATTCAGAAATTTGAGCTGTTCGTGGTGCGCTGCCACCAGCAGAGCCGCAAAATCGCTCCTAACTTCCACATATTTCCGTGTTTTGCAAATTAAACCGGAAGCCAGCTCCCTGATAGGAATAAAATCTCCGGACGGTGGCTTGTACTGACCAGCAGCAGTGAGGGCCAGAGCCTTTTTCAAAGCACCTATTCCTTTCTCCTTTCTAGGATTCACGGGCACTACCGGAACCCCCAAAGCTAGCTCGAGCGCCGGCACATCAATTCGGATACCCTTTTGCTGGGCAATATCCATCATCGTCAGGGCAATGACCACCGGAATTTTCAGATCAATAATCTGGGAACAAAACAGCAGATTGCGTTTGATATTGGAGGCATCGGCCAGGCAAATCACCATATCAGGCCGGTCCGGATTGCGTGGATTCAGCAACACGTCGAAGGTAACCCATTCATCAGCACTTCTGGGATAAATGCTGTACGTACCGGGAAGATCCACCACCTTGGCTTCCAGCCGGTGGTCCAGCCGGGTATAGCCCACCTTTTTATCAACCGTTACCCCGGGAAAATTCCCCACCTTCTGGTTCAGGCCTGTAAGCGCATTAAACAGGGATGTCTTTCCGGAGTTGGGATTCCCAACCAATACTATGCTGACAGTTTCGCTCATGCCCTTTTCAGGAATTTGCAAAGCTATGGATTATTCTTCCTGGGCATGAAGCCGATCGGAAAATTCACTGATCCAAAAAGGAAAATTTATGGATGAGGTTGAATGTTGAACAGGCTAAAAAACAGATACAGCAAACCATCCATCCATTCACTCGAGGAAGTGCTATCATCCTGTTTTCCCCATCGGGTACCAAGGTCACTCATTGACAAATTAGCGAAAGATAAATGATGAGTTGGCATTTGAGTAATGGTAGACGATTGTTGCGTTGTTTCTTCGTCAGAATCATTTTCTTCCCAATCACCATCCCGATCCTGCTGCCATTGGAGTTCATTCAGTAAAAAAGCCTGTTTGTTGTTGGGCACATAAATGTTGATCTCTACCTTCTGATTGCGAAAAGGTGTTCCCATGGGCAGGGGTACGGCATCGGGGATATAGAGAACGGAATCTTCCTGCACAAAGGAAATGTGAAACTGTTCGACATTTCTAGTAGCCTCAGTACCAGTGGCTCCCCAGGCAGATTTGCGAATTTCAATCCGAAAACTGTCGTCTTCCGGCGATGGGATAATATGTACATGCACGTTGCGATAAAAAAGAGAATCGTCCCTGAGGGTTAACCAATTGCTAATGATGGCATATGTCCTACGACCACCCTCTTCAGATTCCTGCACGACGGGTTGAAATTTTACATAAAGGGTGTTGCCAGAAGGCTGATGAAATTCGGCCGGAACCTTTTCCATTCTTTTTACCTGGAAATGATGACCTATATCCCATGCCAGGTAGATCATAATCGCCAGCCCGACCAGCCAGAGGGCAGCAAGCGTATAACCAACGGCGGCATGCATGCTGCGGGCACCTACCAGCCTTCGAATCAAAAAGATGATGAACGCAACGACAGGTATACCTAGCACCAGCAGAATCGAAGGCCAGAATAATACTCCGGGCCACCAACCCACCCAGAAAAAGCCCTTCAGCGGAATCAGGATAGAGGAAGAACCTACCAGCGCAATCAAGGCAATACCCAGACAGAATATAATCAGAAGCCCTATGAAAATGAGTGCAATTTTTGCTATCCAGCCCACAACCCTCAGCAGAGCCAACAAAATTTCCCTCAAGACTTCACCTATATCATTGTTTTCTTTTTTTTTAAAAACCCCTGCAGCTTCTTTGCCCAGGTCCTGCGCTTTGGTTTTTACGCCACTGAGCTCTTCCTTGACAGCCTGGGAAATATTTTGCAAATCCACCCGTTCTCCGCGCATCTCCAGCTTTTCAGCAGCCGTACGTGCCCGAGGTACGGCTATCCACAACACCAAATAAAGCAGTACTCCCGTACCGGCGCCGAAAAACAGCAGAGCAAATACCAGCCGGAAAATAACGGGATCTACTCCGAAATAAGCTCCCAATCCTCCGCAAACGCCTCCCAGAATCTTATCGTCAGGATCGCGGTACAGCCTTTTGCGCGGACGAAGCCCATCAGCTACCTGTGAAGATTCGGAAGGCTGCTCGGTTTCACCTCCCAGCTCTTCGGGTCGACCCATGGCAGCAATCACCGCATTCACGTCGGCATCCGTGATGCAATTGCCACCCTTTCTCAACTGTTCCTGAAAGAGTTCTCCAATGCGGGTTTCAATGTCGGACACAATTTCATCTCCCCCAACTTCCTGACTGAAATGGCGCTGCAGACTTTCAATGTATGCTTTCAGCAGGTCGTATGCCGTGTCTTCCATGGGAATCAGCAAACCTGCCAGATGGACGTTGATGATTTTTTTCATGTTCAGATACAATTTACAGGTATGGATGAATATATTTAATCCGTTTGTGTAAGTTGGTTCACCGCCGTCACCATTTCTTTCCAGGTTTCTTCCAGCATATGGTAAAATGCCTCCCCTTCAGGGGTCATGGAAAAATATTTGCGGGGAGGACCGGATGGACTTTCTACCCAGCGATATTTCAGAAGCCCCGCATTTTTTAGCCGCGTAAGCAAGGGATAAAGGGTGCCTTCCAGCACATGCAATCCGGCCGCCTTCATCTTCTCAATGATGTCTGAAGGATAAGCCTCTCCCTGCCTGATAATGGCCAGGATGCAAAATTCCAGAACCCCCTTGCGCATCTGCGACTGTGTGTTGTCAATATTCATGGACCGCTTTTTATTCAAATCACCATACAAAGTTATATAAACTTTTTAATACTATGCAATACATACTACCTTGTTAATAAAAAAATTTTTAAGCGGCTTATACGCCGGATAAACGGTTGATAAAAGAGATGAAAAATTTAGCCTTTGATTTGCCCGACGATGCGTTCGGCCAGCTGACGGGCTGTCTGCAGGCAATTCCCCACAGAAATGCCACCCCGGTAATTACCGGCCAGATACAACCCAGGAAATTGCTGTTCTAGCTGCTGAAATGCGGAAATATGAGTCGGATAGGAAAGATCGTACTGCGGAATGGCCTCGTTCCAGCACCATTGTCGGGTGAATACAGGGGGTTGGTGAATATCCATGATTTTTTCAAACTCTTTCAACATGCGGGTTGCCCACTCCTGTTGATTGGTAGTGGCTATTTCCGGATGCCGCATACCGCCGGCAAACAAAGTAAAGGCAGCCTGATCAGCCGGCGCCCGGCCCGGAAATATAGCCGAATTCCAGATGGCTCCCAGAAAAGAAAGATTTTCCTTTGCCGGTACCAGAAAGCCAAATCCATCCAAAGGCCTTTGAATAGCATGCAACGGATAAGCTGCGAAAACCACCATTACCGGAGGATATATAATCGCCTGCAGATGCGGTTTTATCCAGGCCCAATCACCATCTGCCAGCGCTGCCAGTGCATAAGCCGGGAGGGTGGAAACCAGAACCTGGCTAGTAAAGGTATGACTATCCGCTCCTTGCCTGCAGATGACTTCAAAGCTTCCTGCCTGATATCGGATGGAGCTGACAGGCATTTCCGTCAGTACCTGCTGATGCAACCGGGCATAAAAAGCATCAGGCAAAGCCTGCATACCCGATTCAAAACTGAATAATTGTCCCCTGGCCGGATTGGCATTTTGTTTTGATTTCGCCATTTGTTTCATTCCTTTCAGCAGGCTGCCGTATTCCTGCTCCAGCCTGTACAACATCGGAAAAGCACTCGCTGCATGCAGCCGTTCAGGATCGCCGGCGAAAATTCCAGCTATAAAAGGATTTACCACATAGTTCAGCCATTCTTCCCCCAGCCTGCGGCGAACAAAGCTGGCCAAAGTTTCGGCTGCCTGTTCCCTGGCAGGTTTTACAAAAGGTTCCCGCAGCAACTGCATTTTTGCCCGGAAGGAAAGAAGCCGGCTAACAAGCAGATCTTTCGGCCGCATCGGAAGCGGATGCAGTTTTCCCCGGCGAACAATGTAACGTCTGGATGCTGCAGACCGGGCAAAAACCTGCTGCGCCTGCAGGCCCAGCTCGTCAATCATCTGCTGCACAACAGGGTATTGCGCCTGCAGGCTGTTCGGACCGGCATCCATCAGATAGGGCCCTTCCCTGAAACTGCGAATATGGCCGCCAGGGCGGCTATCTTTTTCCAGAATAATAAAATCAATCCCCTGTTGATGCAATAAATAACCCAGTGCAAGTCCTGTGATGCCTGCACCCAGAATAAGGACCGGCTTGTGCATATCTGCATTCATTTTACAAAGAAGCTGAATATACCGGTTTCTCTGCGGATGGCCTGTAAGCATCAAATGTATAAGCAATCTGCCGGAGAAACAGCATGCCCACAGGTGTTACCCTTATTTTCTTATCGTCCACTTTAATAAATCCATCAGCCTGCAGTTGTTGCAAATCATTTTCCGCAGACTGAAAATATTCATCGAAATTCAAATGAAAGGTTTCGTTCCATGCTGTTTTATCCACTTCATGATGGCACATGATCTGCATGATCACGTCTCTTCTTCTTTTATCATCTTCCGTAAGCCGATATCCCCGCGCAGTGGGAATCCGGTTTGATGTGACGGCCTGAAAATAAGCCTGTTCAGTTCTCTGATTCTGGGCATAGGCCCCAGGCAACTGGCTGATGCCGGTAATACCCAACCCGAACAAATGGGTCCCCGCCCGGGTACTATATCCCTGAAAATTGCGGTAAAGCTCCCTGCGCGCCAAAGCTATGGCTAGTTCATCATCTGGCAGGGCAAAATGATCCAGGCCAATGAATACATATCCTGCAGCCGTAAGCATATCAATGGTTTGCAACCACATGCGCATCTTTTCCGCGGGCTGAGGTATGGTACGCACATCAATCAGGGCCTGGTGTTTTTTGATATGGGGCAGATGGGCATAATGAAAAACAGCAATCCGATTGGGTTTGAGGCGAATGATTTCCTGGATGGTATCCCGAAACGAAGCTGCCGTCTGATAAGGCAATCCATACATCAAATCGATGTTGAGACTCTGAAAGCCCAGATCGCGGATCCAGCCAATCACCTCTTCGGTTAATGCCAATGGTTGTATGCGGTTAACAGCCTGTTGAACCCGGGGATGAAGATCCTGCACACCCATGCTGATCCGGTTGAAACCCGCTGCCTTCAAAGCTTCCAAATGTGCTGGCGTAAGTCCACGCGGATCGATTTCACAGCTGATTTCTGCTTCCGGCGTAAAATCAAAATACTGCCGGATAGTATCAGCCAGCATTTTCAGCTGTGATGGTGTCAGATGGGTAGGCGTTCCGCCGCCCCAGTGCATCTGATCTACCAGATGGCCATCAGGCAGCCTACCACGCCAAAGTGCAATTTCTTGGTGCAAATGATCCAGATACCGCTGTACCCTTCCGGCATGATGGGTGATAATCATATTGCACCCGCAGAAATAACAAAGCGTGTCACAAAACGGCAAATGCACATACAGCGACCATCGCGCATCCGGCTCGTTATGTTCAGCTTCAGACAAAGCCTCCAACCAGCAGCTTTCATCCCAATGCTGATCAAATACAGGTGCTGGAGGATAGCTGGTATAACGAGGAACCGGATATTGATAGCGTTGGTACAATTCGGGAGGGATATGTTGAACTGCCATCATAGCTTCTGTTTTACATTGCCTCCAAGTTAGCCTGCAGTCAATGTTTATCTGTCATACATCTGTTAGAAATACACAGGCATCTAATAATTCACTTACAGCTGACAATTGTTGTGTACTTGCAGGTTTGACCTGCATATATTAATTTTTCACCGTCTGGCGTAATCATGAATAAGTCCAGCCCGCAGAAATCTCAAACCCATGTTCCCCTCCTCTTTGCGCCTGCTGGTTGCTTTGATAGCCGGTATCCTCTGCGAAATGTACGGGCTTGTACCATTATCCGCCGTGTACCTGATTTGCAGCATAGCTGTTGTTTGGACATTCCTTTTTATTTGGATATCCGTACCAGCCAGATATTCCATTTACCTGACGCCCGTACATGGATGCATGATCTGGATCATGTGGATATGCACCGGATATTTTGTATCGGCTTTACAGGATCCGCGCCTGCGTGAAAACTGGATAGGCAACCGTCTGCAACCAGGTGATCAGTGGATAGGTGTATGCAAATCATTAGAAGAAAAATCTTCTACCTATCCATGTGTGATGGAAGCCCGTTATCTGATTCATGCATCCGGAAAAACAGAAACCTGTACAGGCAAGGTGCTTTGTTATCTGCGCAAAGCTGCTTATGCAAGATTGCCACAGGCGGGTGATATGCTTCTTATCCGCAAGACTCCTACAAAACTTGCACATCGCACGAATCCAGGTATGCCTGATTATGCCGGCTATATGGAACATCAACAAATCTATCATGAAGTGTTTCTTGATAGCACGGAATGGAAATATCTCAAGCCCGGTAAAACAGGTTATTTTTCTGCTGTTGCAACGGATTTACTACGTTTTTTCAACTATTTAAAAATTTCCTGTAAGCACAAGCTCCATGATTTTCTCTCTGATCCTGATATCCGGGGCTTTGCTTATGCCATGGTTACAGGTGATCGCGGTGAAATGGATCCGACTATCATCCAGTCATACAGAAATACAGGCACTATTCATATTCTGGCAATTTCCGGATTGCATATCGGAGTCCTGTTTGGTGCATGCATGTTTATCCTGAGCTTATGCAGAATTCCTACCCACATGCGTGTACTGATAGCACTTTTGTGTGCCTGGTTGTTCGTCATCTTTTCCGGTATGGCCCCTTCAGCCTGCAGGGCTGCTTTGATGATAAGTTTGATCCTGTTACCCCAATGGGTACTGAAAAGACCCGTATCGTCCATAGATGCATTGGTTTCTTCTGCTATTTTGTTGTTGATAATACATCCGGCATGGATCATGGACATTGGCTTTCAGCTTTCGTATCTGGCTGTGGCCGGCATTTTGCTTTACTATCCGTTTCTTTACCGATGCCTGCAAACTGAAAACAGGATTGTAAAAAAATGCTGGAGCATGATAGCGGTTTCTGTTGCCGCACAAGTCCTGATTCTTCCCTTAAGTATTTATTACTTTCATCAATTTCCGGTTTTGTTTTTTATTACGAATCTGATTGCTGTTCCGCTTTCAGGCATCCTGCTGATTCTTACCTGCGTATTGCTGATCATTCCGTGGTCTTCATTATTATTTTACATAGCCAAACTAATCCTTATCACTGGTTATATCCTGCAGGGAAGCATCCAATGGTTTCATGCAATGAAATGGAGCCAGGTAGAAAATCTGTTTATTTCATTTTCAGAAATGATATGGATGTTTATTTGTCTGTTTGGTATGATGGCTTTTTTTATGAAACGTTCAAGAAGCGCTCTTGCGATAGCTATGCTTGGTTTTCTTGGCTTTTGGATAAACAGGGATTATGTTTTTTTACAATCATGTACCCAACAAAAATTTATTGTATATCATATTCCGCATGTTTCATTGCTGGAATGGGTTGAAGGGCAAAAAGCTTTCTGCTGGTTATCCGGGAATCGACATCAGCAGGAAGATATAAGAGAATTATCGGCCAGCAAATCATTATTTCATATTCGAAGGCAAGATCTTGCAACTGATAGTACATCCTGCACGCATGTGTTTACCTGGAATCACTTGCAGTTTATCCAGCTGGATGGCAGAAAGCAGGAATCTTTATTTTTCAGAGAAGCAACATTTCCATGTTTTATTATTGTTACACACAATGCGAAACCCGATAGCACATGGCTTCAACATGTATCACCCAGGGCGGTAATAGCCGATGGCACCAATACATTTGGCACAATTGCAAAATGGAAAAATGTTTGCGAACACCTAAATTTGCATTTTCATGCTACTTCTGAAAAAGGAGCTTTTGTACTAAACCTCTGAACATGCACGATCTTCAGATTAAACGCGCTTTAATTTCTGCATACAACAAGGAAGGACTCGATGATATCTGCCGAAAGCTTCACCAGCTTGGTGTTGAAATTTATTCCACCGGTGGTACACAGGCTTTCATCCACCAACTGCAAATACCCTGTCAATCTATTGAATCGCTTACAGGATATCCTTCCATTCTGGGCGGAAGAGTAAAAACACTTCATCCTGCTGTATTTGGTGGAATATTGGCCAGAAGGAATCATCCGGAAGATGTGCAGCAAATCAAAGATTATCATGTAACGCTTTTCGATCTGGTGATCGTAGATCTTTATCCCTTTGAAGAAACCGTTGCTGCCACACAGGATGAAGCAGCCATTATTGAAAAAATAGATATTGGAGGTGTATCCCTGATCCGAGCGGCAGCCAAAAACTTTGCCGATGTTGCAGTGATAGCTTCCCGGAAAGAATACAACCAACTGTTGCAATGGCTTACAGATCAACAAGGCATCATTCATTATGATCAACGGAAATGGCTGGCAGCTCGTGCATTTGCACATTGCACACACTACGATCTGGCGATTACGCGTTATTTCGAACAATTTGCATCTACAGATATTTTCTTTGCTGAAGCAGCTCCGGCATATCCTCTGCGTTACGGAGAAAATCCCCATCAGTCAGCTCGCTATTTTGGCAATCTTCATGAAATTTTTGATCAGTTGCATGGAAAGGCGCTTTCTTATAACAACCTGGTTGATGTAGATGCCGCATGTCGGTTAATAGCTGAATTTCAGGAAACCTGTTTCGCCATCATCAAGCATACCAATGCATGTGGTGTAGCATCAGCAGATACTGTGTATGATGCCTGGAAAGCTGCGCTGCAGGGTGATCCGGAAAGTGCTTTTGGTGGGATCCTGATCAGCAATGCAGTGATTGATGAACAAACAGCTGCATCGATACACGAAATATTTTTTGAAGTGTGCATAGCTCCGGATTTCACACCAGCAGCACTGGAAATACTCAAGAAAAAGAAAAACCGCATCCTGCTGAAACAAAAAGTCAGCATACAATCTGCCACTGCCTTCAAAACAGTTTTAAACGGCATCCTGCAGCAGGATACAGATCGGTTAAACTTTCAGTCCTGGAACGAAGTGAGCCGCCCACTTTCAACGCACGAAAAAACTGATTTGCAATTTGCCAATCTCGTATGCAAGCATTTGAAATCAAATGCTATTGCATTGGTGAAAAACAAACAATTAATCGGAAAAGGTTGCGGACAAACTTCAAGAATTGATGCCCTGCGCCAGGCTATTGAAAAAGCCCGTCAATATGGGTTTGATCTGCACGGTGCCGTAATGGCCTCCGATGCTTTTTTCCCGTTTGATGACTGCGTGCGCCTAGCATATGATGCCGGTATTACTGCAGTTATTCACCCGGGTGGCTCCATTCGCGATGAGGATTCCATTCGTTTCTGCCAGCAACATCAAATGGGAATGGTTATTACCGGCACGCGTCATTTTCTTCACTGATGCTGCATGATTTGCTGTACCACATGCTGATAGGCCTGGCGATACCCGCGAAACCTCCCATACTCACTGAAATAATTTGGATGTAAAACCAGCATACAAATGCCTCCCACTGCACGGATTTTTTCCCACATCATCCATATCTGCTCTGCATAGGTATCGGGTAAAGATTGTGTCTGTACAACACTTGTATCCATCCAGCAAAAAGAATGAATCTGCAAAGCTGTTTCCTGTTCTGCCATCAGGTCATACCAAAAAAACGCATCAGCCACACCTGCTCGGAATCCCGCATGGGTGGAATATCCCATACTATAATCATGCATAATGCCTGCTGATAACAGCTGACGATAACTGTCAGGCATCCGGAAACGCAGATAATGAAAACGATTGTGCTGAGGCTGAAAACCCGTCACAGAAGCGAATACTCCTATTTCGTGTTTTATTTTCTTTTCATTCAGAAACGAGGCATAAGATAAATGAATGCCTGTGGTAAAAGATGATGCTGTTGATACAATCAATTGCCTGTACAAGGCTTGTGTGGGTGCTATTTGTTTATCGTATCTTCCGTATTTGCCAACAGGAAAAAAATAAATCGGCTGAAGATGATGGAATTCATGAATGCAGTTTAACCATTCATACACATCATAAGGATCTTTGGTCTGACTGGTAAGCACTCTCCATCTGAGTGTGATTTCTGAAAAACGCCTACGCAGCATATCCCGTACTGCTGCACCTATTTGCCTGAACAAGGGTTTGCCGCGATAGGCAAATGCCATGTCCACATCATAGGTGGGAATAAAACAGGATACAGGCGATCGAAATTTTAGAAAGGGAAATTTGCTGCGCAAAGCGTATTGAAATGCTTGTATCCAATGATGGACAATTGGTTCATCAAGAAATTTTTGCTGATAAGCTATACTTGCCGTAGCAGGGAAACGCCCATGCTGGTCCTGTTCAGGAGAAAGATATTCTTCATATCGGCTGAGCAGATAAAAGGTTGCGGCAAAGATATCAAACGGAAAGTCGGCTGCTGATGCACATGGAAAAAATGCTTTCAGTGAATCCTTGTTGCAAAATGCAATATTTTGTTGCCGGATACCTGTTTCAAAAAGTAGGGAATGAGGTGTGATATTAAAAGCATTTGCATAGGATGCATGTGTATAGTTAATCCATGCTTCTGACAAATGATCCGGAGGTTGCAAAACCCATTTCACCAGCAGACCCATCTGCTGTTCCAGGATAAACCTGCCCACATATTGCAGGCGGGGAGTAAGCCGGGAAGTGAATATATGAATCTGCACAAAACAGCATTATGCAGCTTCCGCTCGACAGGTTTATTTTTTAACCTGAATGGTGACGGTTGCCGCCATTTGTTGGCCGTAGGAGCGATGCATGCCATCGGCAAACTGCAGGGTAAGCTTATGTGTACCGGGCGGCAGTTGTAATACGGCTTCGGTTTGTGCATTTCCAAAGTGCAGATGCGTGGAGTCTTTGGGAATTACCTCGCCTGCCGGAATGGAATCTCCATCATCAATCAATATATGATGATGTCCTGAGCCTTCCCGCACGAGTCCGGCTGAATCCACGCGCATGCCTTCCACGCCCATTTCCACCCGAACAGGATTTTGCACTACCTGTCCGTTTTTTAAATTTTTAAAAAACACTTTTGCTCCTGCCGGTACGGCGGGCATGGCCTGTACTGCCGGCTGCGCGGGTGCCTGAGCCGTATCCTCTGTTGATTGTGCCTGCCGGGTTCCATGATGACAGGCAACGAATCCTAATAAGAGCGATAAGCCACACAGAAGATAAAATCGTTTCATAACACAGCATTTTATGTGTAAGAAATAAAGATTTTCATGTTTTTCCCCCATGCCGTTGTTTCCACAATTCCTGAAAGGAATGCGGCGCAAAAACGGGTAATTCTCTTTTGTCGCCCCAGCTTTTGCGGAACAATTTCCTCAATACGAAATTCTTGGTTTTGCCACTTGCCATGTTCATCATTTTTCTGCTGAGGCTGGCCTGCTTCCAGAAGTACCACGCCAGCTTTTCACTTCCACTGGTATAGTGTGCTTCCACAGCTTCGTGCCGGTTGATGAGCAGAAGTTCATGGATATTGATGCGTACCGGACACACTTCCGTACAGTTGGCACAAAGGGAGGAAGCATAACTCAAATGCTTGAATTCCTGCATCCCTTTGAGATGCGGGGTAATAACCGCGCCGATAGGGCCGCTGTAAGTAGTGCCATAGGTATGGCCGCCTATGTTTTTATATACCGGGCATGCATTCAGGCAGGCACCACAACGAATACAATACAGGCTTTCCCTGACCTGAATATCCTGCAGAATACGCGTGCGGCCGTTATCAAGCAATATCACATACATCTCTTCCGGGCCATCGGTTTCGCCAGGCTGACGCGGGCCAGTAAGGATTGTATTGTATGCCGTAATGGTTTGTCCGGTACCAAAAGTGGCCAGCAAGGGCCAAAACAAAGCCAGATCCTGATAGGATGGCAATACCTTTTCAATTCCTACAACCGCAATATGCACGCGTGGCAATGATGTCGTGAGCCTTGCATTGCCTTCATTTTCCGTAATGGCTATTCCTCCGATGTCGGCCAGAATAAAATTGGCTCCGGTAATTCCGATGTCGGCTGTTACATATTGTTCACGCAGCTGCCGGCGGGCTACCATGGTAAGCTCTTCTGCAGTCAGGCTGGCCGGCGTACCCAACTTGTTGCTGAACAAGCGGGCAATATCATCCTTGCTTTTATGCATGGCCGGCGTTACAATGTGATACGGAGGCTCACCGTCCAGCTGCTGAATATACTCACCTAGATCAGATTCAATTGATTCAATATCATGTTCAGCCAGGAATTCATTCAAATGAATTTCCTCCGTTACCATTGATTTGCTCTTGACAACTTTCCTGGCCTGTTTTTCCTGGCAGATATGCAAAATTTCCCGGCAGGCCTGTGTGCCATCTTCAGCCCAGATTACCTTGCCACCACGACGCGTGAATTGGGCTTCAAAATTTTCCAGCAGCACATCCAGTTGTTCAATAGCCCGCCACTTCATGTTTTTGGCACGCTCACGTGCCGTCATCAGATCGGTAAATTGCGATTTCCCCTGCTGAAAAGCCTGGTTGTATTTTCCAATGTTGAAATTAATTTTTCTCCGGTGATCCAGGTCGAAAGCCTTTACCTCACTTTTGGCCAGAAATGTAGCCAGTTGTTCATTCATAGATCAGTTGTTTGAAATGCTTGACTGGTATGATATACAGGGTATCAATGCCTGTTTCGCTGAAAATATTTTTCTGCAATCTGTTCAAGAGCCTGATAAAACTCCTCTCCAAACTTACGAATCAATGCCTGTTTTACAAAACGAAATACCGGTACACCCAATTTTTTACCCAGCTCACAGGCCGGCCGACAAAGATTTTCTCTGGGCTCATACAAAACAGCGGTATGTTGTGCAATCTTTCGTACCCGCAATGGATACAGATGACAGGACACCGGTTTATGGAATGATGTTTTACCATCATGAAAGGCTTTCTCAAATGCACATTTCACGATGCCGTTTTCCACTATTGCATAGGCGCACATGCCATTGGGCAGCAAAGGTGTAACCATACCAAATTCCGGATCATGCACCACATGGCCTTTTTGTTCAATACAGGCCCGATGATCTTCAGGAAGATAATGCCTGACCTCTGCATAGGCCTGCCTGATCTGCTCTGCTTCCTGCGCTTCCAGCGGGGCTCCGGCATCACCATCCACACAACAACCACCTTTGCATGCCTGCAGATTGCACACAAAGCGAGCTTCTACAACTTCATCCTCTACCAGCACATCATCAATCCAGATCATAATCTGATTTGAAATTTTAATGAAATAATTATCTCCAGCGCAGCGTATGAATCAGATGCCACATATCCTGTTCTACGAACCTGTTCACCGGTGCCAGCGAATCCGCATTGGGTACAGCATAGAAATAAAGTGCGCCTCGTAAAAAATGAGTGGTTGAATCCGTTACAAAAAATTGCTTGGCACTGGCTACATCACCTCCCAGACTGAAAAAAATGCCATCCACATGATACGGCGTATGAATCCTGATTTCATCGCGGTAATCTGCCTTGTAATCATGTTGATCCGTCATTTCAAAAACCTGATTCAGCAAGGTTTGCAACGGTTGTTTTTTGCTGATGACTTTATAGGTCAGGTATATCTTACCGTTCAAACCTGGAAACACAATATTGATCCAATAGGGATTTTCGGGTATGGTATCAAAGAAAACCGTATCCTTCACGATTTCGGCATATACCGGATATTCAAATGTGTAAGGATATCCGGGTTTGTCAAACAGCTGATATTTTTTCTGCGGCAAATCAATTCTGAAATATCCTCGTGGGCGGGGTGTGGGCGGATGATTGCATCCTGTCAAGGCCCACATCATCCACAAGACCAACATCCATTTCATCCCATACAACAAAAAAAGGCCTTTATTCATCAGGAAATGGATTTTTTCTGACTTTAATTTTCTGAATGCGCATCCGGTCAATTTCTAGGATGGTAAATTCAAAATCTTTCCAATGCAATACCTCATTCACCTGGGGAAATTTCCTGGCTATTTCCAGCACCAGGCCAGCCAATGAATCACTGTCGCCTTTGATTTCATCAAAAGTATCTGGTGAAAGATCCATGATACGGCATACATCATTGAGCATTACTTTGCCGTCAAACACATAGGTATCTGTATCAATCTGTGTATAGGCGTGCTCTTCTTCATCAAACTCATCGCGGATATCACCGATTACTTCTTCCACGATATCTTCCAGGGTTACAATACCGGATGTGCCGCCAAATTCATCAACCACAACAGCAAAATGTATTTCCTGCGTTTGAAATTCATGCAATAAATCTTCAATCGGTTTATGTTCCGGCACAAAATAAGCAGGCCGCAACAGGGCATGCCAGTCAAATTCATCTCCTTTATCCAGATGAGCGAGCAAATCATGGGAATACAGAATGCCTCTGATGTGATCCAGATCTTCTTCATACACCGGAAGTCTTGCATGATGCAGGGCTCCTACCTGTTTAACAACCTCCCGGAATGACAGATCATAGGGTATGCCTTTCACATCAAGCCTGGCGCGCATCACCTGCCTTACCGTAATGTTGCTGAATTTGATAATTCCTTTCAGGATATTTTTTTCTTCTGCAGATGCATTTTCATCAATAGTGGCATCCACGGCTTCGTTGATTTCCTTTTCCAGAAAATCGGTTTCCCGTGTTTTCTGCAGGGTAGCTTCAATATTTTCTGATGTTTTGACGATGAAGCTGCTGGCAAAACCCAGCATGCGTTGCAACACATGAATCACACCTGCACTGGACAGCACCACTCGGATGTTGTATTGCGTGGCATAGACCCGGGGAATAATTTCACCGAACAATACCACGATAATCAGAATCACCAGCAGTTTGATGACATAGGAAAGAATGAGGTTTTCCTTGTAATTGATAAATAAATCAATCAGATAGTTGGCAATGAGAATCACGCAAATGTTGATCACATAATTGGCAAGCAGCAAAGTTGCCTGCAAAAGCCGTGGATTTTCAAGAAGTTTAATAGCCTGTCTGGCTCCTGGCTTTTGCCGCACACGAAGCATGTTGCGTTCTTTTTCTCCAATGGTAAAGAAAGCCACTTCAGCTCCTGAAATCAGGGCTGAGATGAGAATGAGCACAACCAGCAGAATTGCAAAAAAGGTAATGTTTTGCATGGGCAGCTCCTGTTGCTTCACCATCGCTAAACGGATACTGGCGGCGGAAAGCGCGGGAATCGAAAGATGATGAAGAGAAAAACCCAAAAATAATGGGGAAATAAACATCATGTGGCTGAGATGCTATATCAGGAAATCCCGAAATCTTTCATGATCAGATTTGCAATATTACATCGATTTGAAATGCAGAAACATGAAAACCCGGAAAATTTTCATCCATTATCTTCGGGATTAAGTTCTGATTCCATCGAAGATGCGGACGATTCACCGGCTTCTTCCTGTATGGATGAGCCGTGCGATCCGACATGGCTTTCCAGTTTCTTATCGAGCATAATCAGATTATCCCCCACCACTTCCACAGCCGATTTTTTATTTCCATCCTTATCTTCCCAGCTTCTGGTATGCAGGTGCCCTTCCACATAGATCAGGCTGCCTTTTCTGAGGTATTTTTCGGCCAGCTCAGCCAAACCACGCCACAGCACCACATTGTGCCATTCGGTCTGGGAAACCTGCTTGCCTGAACGATCTTTAAAGGTTTCGGTTGTGGCCAGAGGAAATTTTGCGACGGGAATGGTGCCATCAACCTTTTGTATTTCCGGATCTTTGCCCAGATTCCCAATCAAAATCACTTTATTGACGCCTCTCATAACTGAGATAGTTTTGGTGAGGAATGAAATCGCAAATAGCCATTTGCCTAAAATTAAATTTTTTTTATGGAACGGAAAAATTTCAGGCTGCTTTAAATTCTCTTTCCTGCAGAGGAAAAACTCACAGCAGGAGTGGCTGCTGTCCGCTGCGCAGATACTTGACAATAATGCCCGGAAAAGCATACTGGTGAAGCTGTTTGCAATGTACCAGGATTTGAGGACTCAAAACCCTGGGCTCCCGGTCTGTTTCCACATAAAAGAAGCGGGCGCTGATGAGCTGATGTGTAAGCTGTTGCTGCCGTTCGACTATGCCTTTCAGTTGCCAGCTACCATCAGGCATCAGGTTTTTCCACGCCGTATCCTCTTGCAGTAATTCCGTCCCTAGCAGTCTTTCTTTTTCAATCATGGGAAATTCATACAAACCACGCCAGATGTCTTTTCCCTCTCTTTTCTGGATAATGGTATGATCCCCAAACCAGCAAACCAGGTAGTGGAAATATCGCTCACGAATGGTCCTGCGGGTGAGTTTTACCGGAAACTGTTCCTGTTTGCCCAATTGGAAGGCTTTGCACAACGAGGCCAGCGGGCATTGCTTGCAAAGAGGTGCTTGGGGTTTACAGATGGTTGCGCCCAGATCCATGATGGCCTGATTGAAAATGGCTGGCTCTTCGGGCGGAATCATTTCATTGGCTAGCCGGGTATAATATTTTTTACCGGCCTGCGTATCAATGGGCATATTCAGTGCGAAATAACGGGATAAAACCCTGAGCACATTGCCATCCACAACGGCATGTGGTAAATCAAAGGCAAAAGAAGCAATAGCAGCTGCTGTATAGGGTCCGATACCTTTTAATGACAACAATTCTTTATAATTCCTCGGAAACCGGCCACCATGGCTTTTCATCAGCTCCCTGGCAGTATGTAACAAGTTTCTGCAACGATTGTAATAACCCAGCCCCTGCCAAAGCCGGAACACTTCTTCTTCACGGGCAGCGGCCAGGTCGGCCAGGGTAGGATAAGCCTCAATAAACCGTTCATAATACTCCCTGCCCTGTTCAACTCGGGTTTGTTGCAAAATAATCTCGGCTAGCCAGATCCGGTACGGATCCCGAATCCCTTTCCAGGGCATTTCCCTGCGGTTTTCTTTCCGATGCCAGGCCAGCAACAGCCGGGTAAATTCCTTTTGGTGGGTGAATTCCATGTTTGTGACTCAAACTTCTCGATTTTTTTATTATCCACATACAGGTCAACTTTTCCTATGGTTTTACCGTTTATCTTGTATGATAAAAACCCTGGTTTCCGGAAATTTGACGGCCCATTGCAAGCAGATTTGAAGATTTTATTTTATATTTGATAGAAAGGTAAAACCTGCCCGATGAGAAAAGCGGATCTGATTAATCATATTGCAGAGAAGACTGGTATTCCGAAAGTGGATGTGCTGGTAACAGTGGAGGCCTTGCTAAAGGAAATCAAGGACTCACTGGCACGAGGTGAAAACATCTACATCCGGGGTTTCGGTAGTTTTATCACCAAAAAAAGGGCTGCAAAAATTGGCAGAGATATCAAGAAAAACATTGCTGTAGAAATTCCGGAACATTACATTCCTGCATTTAAACCCTCCAAGGAATTCATTCAGGAAGTGAAAAAGCTGAAAACTTAGTAACTTTGCAGTCCTTTTAAGCCAGTTCCAAGGTGAAACGTGCCCAGATTGTCCTGTGTGTCCTCGCTGTTGCGGCCGTTGTGTTGTTATATGCCTTCGGCTCCACCCGTGTTCCTCCAAAAAATACGGGTATGGTAGCTGCTCCCATGGCGTCCGGTCAGGGAGTTTCTGCTGCTTCGCTTCATACAGACAGTCTGATTCATCAAGCCAAACAGGGCCTGTCTCCGGATCTGCTGATGCGCGTTACCGAATTGGAAAACAGTGTGGTAAGAGGGGATGTAAAAAATCAACAAATTCAGGCCTTCCGCCAGCTGGCTCATCTCTGGGACAGCCTCAAACAACCGGATCTGGCTGCCTATTATTTTGGTAAAGCAGCTGTGTTGCAGGCCAATCCGCAAGCCTTACAGTTTGCTGCAGGATTGTTTCTCAACCGGGTTCAACAAACTTCGCCTGGGGGGCTGCACACCTGGCAAGCCCTGCAGGCCGACAGCCTGCTGCAACTGGCACTTCAGCTGAAGCCCGGCAATGATACCCTGCAAACCATGCTGGCTCAGGCTACCATTGAACAGGGAGCCGTGATGCAGGGCGTGCAGCAGCTGCTGGCTATCGTAAAACGTGACTCCAACAATGTGCCGGCACATCTGCTGCTAGGTCGGCTTTCCATTACATCCGGCCAATACCCGAGAGCTATTGAACACCTGCAGAAGGTGGTGAGCCTGCAGCCCCAAAATGCTGAAGCCCTCTATTACCTGGGGGTGGCTTATCGTGAAACAGGACATCGCCAGGAGGCTGTCCGCTATTTCCAGCAATGCAAGGCCTTGATTCGTGATCCCGATTTTGACCACGAAATCGATAGCCTTATCCAAACCATGCCTTAAATATATTCGTTAACCTATAAAATTTTTGATCTATGCCCTGTGGTAGAAAAAGAAAAAGACACAAGATTGCAACACACAAAAGGAAAAAACGCCTGAGAAAAAACCGGCACAAGAAAAAATAATCCGCTGCTCTTTGCCAGAAACAATGCCCGAATATTCCTCCGGAAGGAAAATGGGCAAATAAAGATTTGCACTTTAAATTAAATTTCATGATGCTTGAATAGAGAGCTCATTATAAATGCCCATGCGGGTGGAGTAGATATTGCCCTGCTGGAAGACAAAAAACTTGTTGAACTACATCATGAAAGTGGAGATAGCCAGTTTGCCGTAGGCGATATTTATCTGGGTAAGGTCAAAAAGCTGATACCCGGACTCAATGCTGCTTTTGTGGATGTGGGATATGAAAAAGACGCTTTCCTCCACTACACGGATCTAAGCCCCTATGCCCGCTCCGTATTGAAATTCACCCAAATGGCCATACACGATAAGGAGCCGGGTGGCTTTGATTTTGCTACCTTCAAAAAAGAACCGGAAATCATCAAAACCGGGAAAATCACCGATGTACTGGGAGGTAAACCCGAAATCCTGGTGCAGATCCTAAAAGAACCCATCTCATCCAAAGGCCCGCGGCTAAGCTGCGAAATCTCCCTTCCTGGCCGTTATGTGGTGCTCACGCCCTTCAATGAAATAGTGGCTGTTTCCAAAAAAATCCATTCTGCCGAGGAACGGCGCCGGCTACAAAGCATTGTGGAAGCCATCCGCCCGGCCAACTTTGGCGTGATTGTGCGCACGGCCGCAGAAGGTAAAAAAACCGCTGAACTGCATGAAGACCTGCTGCAACTGGTTGACATGTGGAAAACCATTCAGCGCAACCTCTACCGCGCTCAGCCTCCGCAAAAAATCATGAGCGAACAAAACCGCACCAACAGCATATTGCGTGACCTGCTCAACGAAAGCTTCAATCGGATCGTGGTAAATGACAAGGCCTTGTTCCACGAAGTGAAAGCCTATATCCAAAAAATTGCACCGGAAAAACAGGATATTGTTCACCTGCATCACAACCACGTCCCGGTCTTCGACCATTACGGAATAACCAAACAGGTAAAGGCTTCATTCGGGAAAACCGTTAACCTGGACAGCGGCGTATATCTGATTATCGAATCCACCGAAGCCCTGCATGTGATTGATGTCAACAGCGGATACAAAAGCAGCAGCAACAACCAGGAGCAAAATGCATTGATGACCAACCTGGAAGCAGCCGAAGAAATTGCACGCCAACTGCGACTGAGAGATCTGGGTGGCATCATCATTGTCGACTTCATTGATATGAAACTGCCCGAAAACAAGCGGGCTGTACTCAAAGCCATGGAGCAATTCATGGCCAATGACCGCGCCAAACACACCATTTTACCCATATCCAAATTCGGACTGATGCAAATTACCCGCCAGCGGGTAAGACCCGAAGTAAACATCTCTACAGCCGAAGTATGTCCGGTGTGCAGAGGTACGGGCACCATCAGCTCCACCCTGCTGATCGTTGATGAAATAGAAAAAAACATCCAGTACCTAATTGATGAAGGACATCGCCATCTGAGCCTTCGCGTAAATCCGATTTTATATGGTTATCTGACGAAAGGACTGATCTCGCAGCAAATCAAATGGTGGCGGAAATTCAGGCATTGGATCCGCATAGAAAAAGACAGCAATTACTACCTGATCGAATATCATTTCTTTGACCGCAAATCTGGAGAAGAAATCAAATTATAGCTTGAATTCAAATGTTTTCGACATGCAAGGTTTAAAAACCATCGGATACATGCTGGTCTGGATGGGGCTGGCCGGCTGCGCGTGGCTGCAGTCAGAAAAACCCATGCAATTGCAGCCGGGCAGCTATCGTGCTTATATTCAAAGGCCAGATGGTATTCAGATTCCTTTTCAGATGCAGATTGTCGATAGCAACGGAAAAACAGTCGTGTATATGCTCAACGGTGCGGAACGCATCCGCATCGATAGCATAGTACAGCATCATCAGCATTTTACCCTGCACATGCCTTTATTCAACAGTGATTTTACCGGACTGGCTCTAAACGATGGCACCCTGCAGGGACAATGGATCCGGCATTTGCCCGACAGTGATCAGCATTTCTTTTTCCGGGCCATCCCCGATACCCATCGTTTCGACGTACATCATGCACCCCGGTTCAATATCAGCGGTACCTGGGCTACCTATATGATGCGCCAGGGACGCAGCGATACAGCTTTTGCCGTAGGCTTATTCCATCAGGAAGGAGACCAGCTTTACGGCACTTTCATGCATAGCGATGGTGATGATCGTTATCTGGCTGGTGTGGTTGATGGCGACACGTTGAAACTTTCCACCTTCAATGGCGGTGATCTTTATTTGTACATAGCCCATATCGCAAACGATCATACCATCCGTGACGGACAATTTTATTCGGGTTATGCCGGCTATGCCAGGTGGTGGGCCAATAAAGATTCTACTGCCCATCTACCTGATGCATTGACCTTAACCACCGTAATTCCCGGAAAAGAACAGCTGGACTTTCGGTTTCCGGACTTGTATGGAGATACCGTTGCCCTGCACGATTACCGGGGTAAGGTGGTACTGGTTGAAATCATGGGTTCCTGGTGTCCCAATTGCATGGATGAAACGGCATTTTTAAGTTCCCTGTATGAACAATATCATGCCAAAGGGCTGCAGATCATTGCTCTGGCCTACGAACGCTCGGCTGATTACCAGCAGGCCCGGCAGGCGGTGATGAGTTTTCAGCAGCGATTCCATGTAACCTATCCCATGCTCATCACCGGAGTGGCTTACAATGACCCGCAAATGATTGCCAAAACCCTGCCCAATATCCAGCATTTTCAGGCATTTCCCACTACTTTGTTTATCGACAAATCGGGGCATATCCGCTACATCCATACCGGATTTGCCGGACCCGGCACCGGTGTCTATTATTCCCGTACGATTGCTGAATTCAAATCACTGATTGACACCCTCTTGCAGGAATAACACATCCCGGACTCGGTGAAGAATCCGGGACATGTTGCGGAGGATGTGTTTTCGGGATTAAAAGGTATAATACGCTCCCATCAGCCATTTGGCTGTGCTTTGCGTGGGCTTGCCGTTGGCTTTATTGAAAATGGTCTGGTCCGCATGATCAACCCTGAATTCCGGAATCACAGTCAGTTGTCCCAGATGAATATTTCCGGACAGGGTGAATGACCAGATATGGGCGCCGCCCGAATAGGTAACAGGATCCGCATCTGAAAAAACAATCACACCATCTTTGTCTGCAAAATATTCCGACCGCAAAGCCAGGCCGAAACGGGGGGTGCAGGTATAATTCAGATACAGAGCACTGCTGCTCCAGCTTTGTGCAGATGTAGCCGGCGATTTGTACAGGCTGAAATATTCGCATAATACCACATTAAATTGCGAAGTCACCTGCCAGGTCAATATGGGATTCATCTGGTTGTTGACTGTTCCTGTTGAATCTTTCCCTTCCAGGTAGTTCAAATAAATTTTCACAACCTGTGACGGAGCAAAAGTAATCTGGGCTCCGATATTTTTCCGGTTGTTGAGCATGCCACTGTATTTCTGATAAAAACTGGTCTTGTGGTCGGTGGGATCGAATATGCCAGCCATGGCCGTCCATTTTCCGAAATTCAAATCGGCTTTCAATCCGGTATGAAAGAAGGGACCATAGGAAAAACAATAGCTCATGCTGTAGTTCACATTGCCGGTAGGATCTACCAATTCCCAACCCATGTGCGTAGCAAAACTTCCCATGGTAAGCATCACATGATCGGAAAAAGCATAATCGACATACAATTGCTTAATGGCAGCTGTAATACCTTCATCATTGTATGCAAACTCCTGTTCTCTTCTTCCGAATCCCAGATCGGCCACAAATCCGGCTTTCTGATATTGACCCTGAAATTTTACCGAGGCCATTCCCAGTTCGAATGAATTTTGGGAATTGGTAAAACTGGTCTTGTTGTCCGTGGCGTTCTTGTTGAAATTGTACTGGTAGTACACATCCCCATAACCCGAAATCTGGATGTGAGGATGGGTGGAATCAGTCTGGGCAAATCCGGTCAGGCTTACTCCTGTAGCAAGCAAAAAGAGCAAAAAATGTTTCATGATACAAGGTTTAATGGTGAATAAGTCGATAGGAACAGGATTAAACACTGTAAGATTTGGCTGGGTCAGGCCACAGAAACTGCAAATTCTTCCTGAGTGGCCGGATATGAAGGAGTTTCCGGAATACGTGTGCGGGTCTGCCGGGCAAGGCCATACAGGTACAGATATCCAAAAATGGCAGAGCAGAGTGATCCCAACAAAATGGACAGCTTGGCAACAGCCTGCACATCAGCGGTATGAAAGGCCAGGGAGGTGGTAAAAATGGACATGGTAAAACCTATGCCCCCCAGCATACCTGCCCCCAACAGTTGCCGGTAACTGGTCTGGGCGGGTAGCGAAGCCACCCCCACCCGGGTTGCTATGAAAGAGGAAAAAAATATGCCCAAAGGCTTGCCCACAAAAAGACCTAGCATCACCCCCATGCCGATGGTAGAATGAAGGATTTCTTCGCCTGAATGGGGAAACACGACAGCTGTATTGGCCAGTGCAAACAACGGAAGAATAACAAAATGCACGGGCTTGTGTAGGAAATATTCCACCTGATCCAGTCGGGAAAGTGGAAGGGCAAAACCAAGCGCTACACCGGCTATGGTGGGATGCACGCCGGAGTGAAACAAACTCCACCACAGAACAACCCCCAGCAAAAAGTAGATCCCCGGTTGCTTTACCTTCATTCCATTGCACAGGGCAAGCAAACTGACGATACCGCCGGCCAGCAACAGATAGCCCGTATGCAAGTCTGATGCGTAAAACAAGGCTATTGTCACCACAGCCCCCAAATCATCTATGATAGCCAGCGCCATCAGAAAAATCTTCAGCTGCACCGGCACCCGCTTACCCAGCAAGGAAAGCACACCCAGGGAAAAAGCAATATCAGTTGCCATCGGAATACCCCATCCGTGATGGTAAACTGTATCCTGGTTAAACAGGGTATAAATCAATGCCGGGAAAAGCATCCCACCAAGGGCGGCCAGTACCGGCAACAACGAGCGCCGGACGGAAGCCAGTTCGCCCTGCAGCATTTCCCGTTTGATTTCCGCCCCTACAAAAAAGAAGAAGAAACTCATCCATACATCGTTGATCCAGCCTACTACGCTGTCGGGCAAATGTCCCTGAACAATTTTTGCAAAAACGTCACGGGTCCACCAGCCCACATACGCCTGTCCGGTAGGGGTAAGGTTAGCCAGCACCAGGGAAACAGCAGTACAGACCATCAGCAGTATACCGGCCGAACGACTATCTTCCAGAAAGGTCCGCAGGGGAGTAATCAGTTTTTTATGCAGATGCGTGATCATAATCGGAAATATGAACGGTTGAACCATAAAACATAAGCAGGCTTGATTTGGATGCGTTTTTATTTTTCTAGTGATCAATACACAGGAATTTCCAACTGATCACCCACATAACCCTTCACGCCCATTTCAGGTATATCCAGACCTTTTTCTTCTACTTCTTCGCTCACCCGCAAAGGCACAACCTTATCCAATACTTTGAAAAAGACATACATCACACCAAACACAAATACAAAGCAGGTGATGGCTCCGATAAGTTCAGCCATAAACTGACCGGCATCACCGTAAAACAAACCCCGCACTGTGCCAGGCACTCCATTCCAGCCATCCCCATATTTTCCGTCGGCGAACAATCCCAGCGCAACTACTCCCCACATGCCGTTGGCTCCATGCACGGCAAAAGCACCTACAGGATCATCAATCTTCAGCTTGCGATCTACAAAATTGGCTACAGCCACCACCAGTATACCGGCAATCGCACCGATAATGACAGCAGAAGAGGCATTCACAAAAGCACAGGGAGCAGTAATAGCTACCAGCCCGGCCAGCATCCCATTGGCCATCATGCCCGGATCAGGCTTCCCTGCTGTCTTCCAGGTGTACAACATGGCCAGGAAAGCACCGGCCGCACTCGCTAGCATGGTGTTGACAGCAATTACGGAAATCCGCAGATCTGTCCCTGCCAGGGTGGAACCCGGATTAAATCCGAACCAGCCAAAAGCGAGGATGAACGTACCTATGATAGCCATGGGGATATTGTGTCCAGGTATGGTATTCACTTTCCCGGACCGGGTGTATTTGCCCAGACGGGGACCGATGACCAGGGCACCAGCCAGTGCTGCAGCCCCGCCTACTTCGTGCACGACCGATGAACCGGCAAAATCCACATGCCCATGCCCCAGGCCAAAGTTCACCCCCAGCTGAGATAGCCAGCCACCACCCCATACCCAGTTTCCGAACAGCGGATACACGATCATCGAAATGAAAAACCCATAAATCACAAACGGTTTAAAACGCCATCTTTCCGCCATCGCACCGGTGGGAATAGTGGCCGTAGTATCCATAAACACCATCTGAAACAAAAACAGGGTAAATACGCCCACATCATACACGCTGCTGTTCAGGAAATACCCGGCATTGCCAATTATACCAAAATCCTTTCCGAACAAATGCAGAGTAATTTCATGCGTCAATCCGGCTGTACCACCCAGCGAAGAAACCGAACCGATCCCGCCAAACATAAATGCGAAGCCACAGATCCAGAAGCCCAGCATACCGATTGCATAGATCATAAAATTCATTGCCATGGTGTGCGCCACATTTTTGGCCTGGGTAAACCCGGTTTCCACCATAGCAAATCCTGCCTGCATGAACATGACCAAAAAACCGGTGATCAGCGTCCACACGATGTTAATGGCTATCCGATTATGACCTACTGCATCAGCAATCTCCTGATAGGTAGGTTTACCCGGAGTAGCAGCAGGAACATCTCCGGCCTTGCCTGTTGCTGCACCCGAAGGATCGGGATGTGCCAGCTGGGCCCACAAGGGCATACTTACCCAGAGGAGCAGCACCAAGGTCAGGATCCATTTTTTTGTCCTTGGGTTAGAAAGTTTTTTCAGGACACGATTGACCCATACAATTCTGCTTGTTTCAAAAGAGTGAATAAAGCTTTCCATAATAAACATTTTAAAACTTTTATTAATTATTTGATTTTATTTTTTTTAATTTGTTTGTACAAACCAAAGATATGAATATTTTAATAAATAAAATCAAAATTTTTTGAATAAAAATTGAATTCTAAAAAAATTTTTAGCTTTATTTTTTCATTAATTTGAGAAAAATTAAAAATATTAATGATAGCTTTAGATGCTTTATATTTTTTAAACTAAAATAGTAATGTCAAATTTTTGAATCTAATAGCCAAAAAACAAATGGATATGAATTTTTTTAATAAGAAGATGGTGGCGGATAGTAAACCGGTTAGCCAGGAAGAAAAAAGCTAACTCTTTACAGGTTTTTAATATGCCAGCAATTTGCGAAGGATGACTTCAAAACGGGAGTTGGCAAGAAACTGATTTTCCAGTGCAGCAGAAAAAGGTACGGGCGTGTCCAGGCTGGCACAACGCATCACGGGTGCATCCAGATAAGAAAAACAATGTTCGGTAACCCGGGCTGCTATTTCTGCACCTATGCCGCCAGTAAGCGTATCTTCATGATAGATAAGCAATTTCCCGGTTTTTTTTACAGAGCGTTCTATGGTGGCCATATCCAACGGAAGCAGGGTCCGCAGATCCACAATTTCCATATCTATTTCCGGATGCTGCGCGGCATATTCTAAAGCCCAGTGCACAGCGGCTCCGTAAGCCACTACGGTACAGGCATCTCCTTCGGCCACCACCCTGGCTTCCCCAATAGGAACAGCATAATAACCTTCGGGCACCGGACCGCTTACGCGGCGATACAGGGCTTTATGTTCAAAATACAGGACCGGATTGGGATCTTCAATGGCAGCAATCAGCAGACCTTTGGCATCTTCTGGAGTAGATGGATAAACTATCTTCAATCCCGGCACATGAAAAAACCAGGCTTCATTGCTCTGAGAATGAAAAGGGCCGCCGCTCAAACCCGCACCAGTAGGCATGCGAATCACCACATCGGCCGCCTGCCCCCACCGATAGTTAATTTTAGCCAGGTTATTGACAATCTGATGAAAGGCACAGGATACAAAATCGGCATACTGCATTTCCACCACAGCTTTATACCCCATCACGCTTAAACCAAGAGCTGCTCCTACAATGGCACTTTCACAGAGCGGAGTATTGCGTACTCGTTCTTTGCCAAATTTTTCCCACAAACCTTCCGTAACCTTAAACACACCGCCATATTCCGCGATATCTTGTCCCATGAGAATCAGCCCAGGATGTTCTTCCATAGCCAGTTCCAGGGCTTCATGAATGGCTTCAATGAATTTTTTTTCCGAAGCCGTTCCACCAATAGCAACCGGCATAGGCGGCGCAGGAGCATACACATCGCTGAGTTCCGTGTGTATATCCGGAGCGGGTTGATGGTAGGATTCAGCAAGGCGGAGTTCATTCTCAATCTGTTGCTGAAATTCCTGGCGTATAGCCTGAATATCGTCCGGACTCAGGATATTTTCCCGGATTAGATAATGGGTAAACTGTTCAACTGGGTCTTTTTTCTTCCACGCTTCAATCAGCTCTGGTGGCACATAGCGGGTACCACTGGCTTCTTCATGGCCCCGCATGCGAAAGGTGAGGCATTCAATCAGTACAGGTTTGTTTTCTGAAATACAATACCGGCGGGCTTCCCGAACGGCATGGTACACATCTAATACATTGTTACCATCAATGGTAAATCCCTGCATACCATATCCTATAGCCCGGTCTGCCAGATTCCTGCAACGATATTGCTCCTGCACGGGGGTGGAAATGGCGTATCCATTGTTTTCAATTAAAAATATCACCGGCAGATCCCACACGCTGGCCACATTCAGGGCTTCATGAAATTCTCCTTCGCTGGTGCCTCCCTCTCCAGTAAAGACCAGCGTGGCTTTTCCTGACTGGCTGAGTTTTTGTGCCAAAGCAATACCATCGGCCACCGAAAGCTGCGAGCCCAAATGGGAAATCATTCCGAAAATATGATGTTCCCGGCTGCCGAAATGGAATGAGCGCTCCCTTCCCTTGCTATATCCCTGCGGAAGTCCCTTCCATTGTGCAAACAACCGATGGAGCGGCATATCACGTGCCGTGAATACACCCAGATTGCGATGCAGGGGGAGAATCCATTCATCAGCATCCAAAGCCCGTGTGGCACCTACGGCAATAGCTTCCTGGCCAATACCTGAAAACCATTTGCTGATTTTGTTCTGTCTTAGCAGAACCAGCATTTTCTCTTCAATCATCCGCGGCCAGAGCAAATGCCTGAATAAATTCACCAATTCATCATCCGATAATTGCCTGCGATCAAAATACATATCCTGCCCTTTTCTTATGCCTCTCCTTCTGCCCTCCGGCGCTGGCTTTCAAAAAAAGAAGAAATCAGGGAAAGAATAATGCTGAACAATAAAGCCCACCAGAACCCATCAACCTGAAAGCCGCTCACCAGCCGGCTTGCCAGCAGAATCAAAAAGGCGTTGATGACCAGTAAAAACAAACCCAGGGTAAATACGGTAATGGGAAGTGTGAGAATAATCAAAAGTGGTTTGATAAATGTATTCAGAATAGCCAGTACCACCGCTACCAGCAGAGCTGTGATGAAATCATGGATATGCACACCGGGCAATAGGTATGAAGTAATCAAAACGGCTAATCCGGATACAAGAATGCGGGCTATGAATCGCACCTGATCATGATTTTGTGAAAGCAATATAAGAAAATAACCTGGTAATGGACCTTTATCAAAAAACAAATCCCCCCGTTTGGCTTTCCTCTCTTTTGTGTGGGCTAAAACACCATTACTTCATAAAATTCATCTGGTAGCAGCCAACGTTTGGCTACATCAAGCAAATCATCACTGGTAGCCGTTTTGAAGGTTTGAATCTGCCGTACATAATCCTGTTCACTTTGGTTTTTCAGAATCAGGCTGCGCCATTTTTTGATTTGCTGTACCGGCCCGTCGAGCCTGCCCAAAAGGCTTCCGATCAGATAGTTTTTCACCATCAGCAATTCTTCCTGAGGAACAGGTTCAGCTATCAGCCGGCGGAATTCATGATATACTTCGTGCGCTGTGGCTTCGGCCACCTGGCGGCCTACTTCGGCTGTTACCAGCCATGAGGCATAATGGGCATCATTGGGATAGATGAGCGAATGAATGCCATAAGTATATCCTTTTTCTTCGCGGATATTGCTCATGAGCCGGGAGCCAAAATATCCGCCCAGTACCACATTCAGCAGGCTTAGCAAATTAAAATCCTCGTGCTCATAACCCGGCAGCACACGGGCAATCCGCACGGCTGCCTGTAAAGCCTGTTCATCGATGGTATGCTTCAACTGATGGGTGGCAGCAGGCGCCGGCGGGGGAACTGTGGGTGTTGCAGGCGCGTGCTGAGAAGCAGATTGACCAAAATACTGATTCAACAAATCCAACACATGATCTTCTATTTTGCCAGCCATAAAAATCTTTGCCGCAGGCAATACATAATGCTGATGATGGAAACTTTTCAGCATATCCCGGTGCAGGGAATCATAATCTGATTCCTGTGCAGCGCGGCCATACGGATGCGTTTTCCCAAACAATACTTCATCTATCAGCCTGTCGGCCACTACATCCGACTTTTTCAGGTTGATGCGCAGCTGCTGCTTTTTGGTTTGCTGATACAGATGAATTTCTTCTTCCGGAAACACGGGATCTGTGAGGATTTCAAACAAAAGCGGAAGCAATGCCGGCAAATGCTTGCCAAGCATGTATATTCCATAGCCAGCCACCTGCGATTCGGCATAGGCATCCAGATAAGCGCCGTAAAATTCAATGGTTTCATTGATTTCCCTGGCTGAATGTGCGGAAGTACCGCTTTTCATGAGCGCGTTGGTGGTAGCAGCTTCCAGCACATGCGAAGCATATACTTCACCGGCTGGAAATACAATATCCAGATAAATGGTTTCATAATGATTGGCCCGAAGGAAATAAACCGGCACCCCATTGTCCAGCCTGATGCATTCATAAGGTTTTAATCTTACGTCAAATGCAACGGGCGAGGTAATGGAGGGGCGAATGGTTCGGTTTAAGGCAAAGGTTTCAGACATAGATGCAGGTTTTGAAATGTTAGGGATTGATTTTTAAGATTAGGCAACGGCATGGTTGGCTACAGAGGCCGGCACATCAGCCTTATGATGCGACTGGCTCAGGTAGTACAATACATTTGCCTTTTGCTGTTGCATAACGGTTGCAGCCACTTGCTGTACTTCATCAGCCGTTACCGCTTCAAACCGATGCATTTCTTCATTTATCCATTGCGCATTTCCCAGCCATTCAAAATAGGCCAGATTGATGGCGCGGTCCATCAGGCTGTTTTCTTCAAAGGCAAACAGGCTTTCCAGCCGGTTCTTCGCCTTTTGCAATTCCTGTTCGGGAATTTTGGTTTCCTGTACATCCCGGATGATTGTCCAGACCGCATTTTCAGCCAGCTCTGCAGAAACATCGGGTAACAGTTTACCTTCAATTACCAATAAACCCGGATCTGCGCTTCCAAGCACATAAGCGTGGATATGGCTGAAATATTTTTTTTCTTTTACCAGCTGTTGATGCAGCCTGGATGATTCGCCGTCTCCCAGCATCTGAGCCAACAGCTCGGTAGCATAATAAGCCGGATCTGTACGTCCGCACATGGGGAAGGCCATATAAAGGGCATCGGCAGGTACATCGCGATATACCGTAAGGATGCGTTTTTCCTGTTGCACGGGTTCCTGTGGCAGCTGGCGATGATAGGGTTCTCCGGGTGGGATATCGCCAAACCATTTTTCAATCAGCGGCTTTACTTGCTGGTACCGAATGCCGCCGGCTACCACCAGAATGGCCTGGTTGGGTCTGTAATGCCGGTAAAAAAATGCCTTCACGTCCTCCAGCCGGGCCTGTTCAATATGAGAAAGTTCCCTGCCAATGGTCATCCATCGGTAGGGATGCACCTGATAAGCCATTTCCCGAATGATTTTCCAGACATCCCCGTATGGCTTGTTCAGGTAATGTTCCTTGAATTCTTCACAAACCACTTTGCGCTGTACATCCAGGCTTTTTTCACTGAAATTTAGCTCCAGCATGCGGTCACTCTCCAGCCAGAGCGCTGTTTCAATATTTGCTGCTGGGAGTTTGATAAAATAATCCGTAATATCATTCGAAGTAAAGGCATTGTTTTCCCCTCCGGCAATCTGTACTTCCTGATCATAATCAGGAATATGCCTGGAGCCGCCAAACATCAAATGTTCAAACAGATGGGCAAAACCCGTTTTATCGGGATCTTCATCGCGGGCCCCTACGTTGTACAATACATTCACTACTGCATATGCCGTGTGAGGATCTTCGTGGACAAGCACTTTCAGGCCATTGGATAGGGTAAATCTTTCAAACTGCACCATGGGAAGCGATTGAGAATGAATTTGCAAGTTACCAAACATCCGCTTTATTGCCCAAACTGTTTGTTGGGTTCAAGATACAATTCATGCTGCGAGAGATTGAATATCAGATTGAACTGCCGCCACACCTCATTGCCTATGGCTCCGGCAATTTCCTGTTGCGGATTACCATCATCCACATCAGGCGAATAACTTCCTGGCACATTGCGCAGGTGATACCGGCCAATGACAAGCGCGGTAAGCACACCGTTGAAATAATCAATGGTTTTCAGCATGTCTTTCACTGGCCATTCCCCCGTACGCTGTAGGAAAGCCGCATCAATTTTGTATTTACGGACATAGGGATAATTAAACATCACGCCATAGTTACCGCCCAGGGTTATATGGTATGTTCCTTTCAGCGTGTTGCCATTGGCAAAAGGTAAAGATGCCTGAATCACAGGTGTGTAAAAGTTTAAATCCATCCGCAGCACCTGACCTTTTTTGCTGTAGGGAAACGGCCCAGGTCGATAAAGCAGGAGCCGGTGATGATCAAAATCCACCAAAATGGTATAAGCTGCCAGCAACGGATATCCCAGAATGCCATCCACCGGTGCTGAAGGCGTTCCCAATCCTTTCAGGTCTTCCAGGTAAAAGGAGGTTTTTTCCAGATGAGCATCACCCAGCTGCAATTCCGGCATATCCATCACCGGCAGGTAGGTCATGCCATCGGCAAGCCCGCTGATGCCTGCTTTTTTCGTGGCCGTCAATTTCCAAAGAGCGGCATAACTGGCATCGAGAATATTCATTTCACAGCCGCTATCAAAAATAAAATTCAGGGTGTCGTTGTCATAGGGATGGATAACGCCCTTGATAAAAATATGCAACCCATCGTAGCTGAAAGGTAATACAGCAACAGGCCGGATGGCGTGCTGAGCCTGAGCCCATGCCGTTTGCAGGCATCCGCAAATCAGCCAACAGATGCCTGCCAGGTAATTGCGGAGGGGAAGGTTCATAAAAAACTTTTGATCCGTAAATATTTAATGATCAATTCATGATTACGCATGACAATAATACGCACATGCGTGCCCGGGTTTTTCAACTGCTGAATATACTCCTGAATATTTCCACTAAAATTATTCCCGATTGCAACAATGATATCTCCTGGCTGAAAACCGGCCTTGTCGGCAGGAGAGCCCGGAATCACATTGGTGACCCGCACCTTCCCATCCAGCAGATAAAAAGAAAGTCCGGTGTACGAGTAATCAAACGGATCGCGCAAGTGTTTGTTGGGGGAAAGAAAAATTTCTTTTGCCGGATAATTGAGAATGATATTGAAACGGCGCAGCAGTTCATTACCAATGATGCCTCCTGCAAAGGGATAATTGGTAATGTTGGAAATATCATCAAACAACAGCGCGGGGACATTGCGAAAACTGTAATCACCGATCCGCAATTCCTTCATCGTGGTGATGCGCATTTCCATTTTGCCCAACAATCCCTGCGCCTCGGTGAGATAAATTTTCTTGCGTTTGCTGCGTTTGTGCGGCAGCAAATCAAAATCTTTCACAAACTGATTGTTCAGCAGCAAACAAAGACCGGCTCCTGTATCGAAAAAAAAAAGCTTTTTACCTGTTGGCGATTGCTTGCCAGCGTCTCATGAATAATGGGAATACCGGCAAACAAAGGTTTCAGCAAAAATCCTTTTTCCGGATACTGAAACTGCCCCGGCTCATAAATCCAGATTTTTTGCTGGTCATAATCAATGCGCACGATGTATTTGCTCAGAAAACTGTATCCAATAATGCCATCAATGTGAATGCCGTACAGAGCGCTGATCATATCATAGTTGTTCACATGAAAACTGAGATGATCAACCCGAAGATTGGGCAGCAGCAGACTCATGTTATATATGAAAGGCACCGTACGAGAGCCTCCAATGCCATGAATCACCACATCACTGGGCGAAAGTGGCAAATGCAATTCAGCTGCAGTAGTGGAGTCGAGCGATATACCCCCGCTTCCTGTGTCCAGGATAAAATTCAGGGTATCTTTTGCAAGAGTCGTATCGTCGTTCAGCGAAATACATCCTCGTACCAGCAATACACCGTCCACGAACTGATGAAAAGGAAGGGTAGTTACAAGCCGGGCCGGCAAAGCAGTATCCTGCATAGAATACCGGCGGATTTCACAACGGGCCGTGATGCCAACGAAAAGAAATACAAACAGGAAAAAATGCCTCATCCTTTGAGTAAATTACAATTTTCCGTTTATTCTTTCACAATGCCCGGAAAAAAACAGGCATTGCCGTATTTTTGTTTAGGAAAAATATAGGCATGGATTTTCAAACGCTCTATGATAAGGCCTTGCGGGGTGAGTTTTTATCGGTTGAGGAGGGAGTATTTTTATTTGAACATGCACCGCTGGCTGAACTGATGATGGTGGCCGATGAAATGCGCCGCCAGCGCGTGCCGCACGGCAAGGTCACCTGGCAGATAGACCGAAATGTTAACACTACCAACGTATGTGTGGCCAACTGCAAATTCTGTAATTTTTATCGGGTACCCGGTCATCCCGAAGCCTATATCACCGATATGGAAACCTACCGACGGAAAATCCGCGAAACCATTCGCTGGGGTGGTGATCAGCTATTGCTGCAGGGTGGCCATCATCCGGAACTGGGATTGAAATTCTATACCAGCCTGTTCCGCCAGATCAAGCAGGAATTTCCCAATATCCGCCTGCACGCCCTGGGCCCCCCGGAAGTTGCACATATCTGCAAGTTAGAAAAAATGAGTCACCGCGATGTGTTGATAGCCTTGCGGGAAGCAGGTCTAGACTCGCTGCCCGGGGCTGGTGCCGAAATTCTCGTGGATCGCGTCAGGCGGCTGATATCCAAAGGCAAATGCAGCGCCCAGGAATGGCTGGATATCATGGCCGAAGCCCATCAGCTGCGGATTACCACCTCTGCCACCATGATGTTCGGGCATGTGGAAACCATTGAAGAACGCTTTGAGCATCTGGTAAAAATCCGCGACCTGCAGGCACGTAAACCTGCCGATGCCAAGGGATTTCTGGCATTTATTCCCTGGACTTTCCAGGATGTGGATACCCTGTTGGCAAAGATCCGTGGAGTACATAACCTGACTACAGGTGAGGAATACGTGCGCATGATTGCCATGAGCCGCATCATGCTACCCAATATCCTAAACATCCAGGCTTCCTGGTTGACTGTGGGAAAAAAGATTGCTCAGATCTGCCTGCATGCCGGAGCCAACGATTTTGGTTCCATCATGCTGGAAGAAAATGTGGTAAGCGCGGCGGGCGCTTCTCATCGTTTCACCTATCGCACTATTCAGGAAGCCATCCGCGAAGCCGGCTTTGAACCCCAGCTTCGCAATCAGGAATACGAATGGCGGGAGATCCCGGAAGATATTGAAGAGCAGGTGTTAAATTAACTACCTTTCTGCCTCTTCGGCATTTACCTGCCCATGTACACCATCAACACCTGTATATCACTCGGGTTCACTCCACTGATGCGGCTGGCCTGCCCCAGGGTGCGAGGCTTGTATGTCATCAGCTTCTGGCGGGCTTCGGTTGAAAGAGCCTGGAGTTTTTCATAGTTAAACTGTTCAGGTATAGGTACGTCTTCCAGCTGACGCATTTTACGGGAAAGTTCCTTTTCTTTTTCAATATAGGCCGCATATTTCAGCTGGATTTCCGTTTGTTCCACAGCCTCTTGGGTATATTTTAGGGCTGCTTCACGCAATTGCGGAATCCATTCCACTAACAGCCGCATGGAAATTTCCGGGCGAAGCAGAAATTTGGCCGCTCTTTGTTTTTCCCGAAGCAAAGGCGCACCCATGGATTCAAGATGGGCGTTTACCTGTTCAGGATAAACGGGAAACTCTTCTAGCTCAGCCGAAAATTGCCGAATCTGTTGCTGCTTGTGCTCCACCCTTTGCATCCGCTCTTGTGAGGCCAGCCCGATCCGGTAGGCAAGCGGTGTGAGCCGCAGGTCTGCATTGTCCTGCCTAAGCAGCGTACGGAATTCCGCACGGGAGGTGAACATCCGGTATGGCTCGATGGTGCCCTTGTGTACCAGATCATCAATAAGCACACCTATGTAAGCTTCATCCCGACGAAGAATAATCGGTTCTTCGCCGTGTATTTTGCGGTGGGCATTGATGCCCGCCATCAATCCCTGGCAGGCCGCTTCTTCATAACCGGTAGTACCGTTGATCTGTCCGGCAAAAAACAGATTTTCAATGAGCCGGGTTTCTAGGGAAAGATGCAGCTGGGTAGGTGGGAAAAAGTCGTATTCGATGGCATAACCGGGACGGAACATTTTGCAATGCTCAAAACCAGGGATTTTTTGCAACGCTTTGTATTGCACTTCTTCCGGAAGAGAGGTGGAAAAACCATTTACATATACTTCGATGGTGTGCCATCCTTCCGGTTCTACAAAGATCTGATGGCGTTCCTTATCGGCGAAACGGTTGATTTTGTCTTCGATACTGGGACAATACCGCGGCCCCACTCCCTGAATCCTGCCCTGAAACATGGGCGAACGGTCGAATCCGGTTTTCAGGATTTCATGTACTTCGCGGTTGGTGTAGGTAATCCAGCAGCTTTTTTGTTGAGCAGGCTTTGGGGTATCCAGAAAAGAAAATCCTGTGATTTCTTCATCGCCCTTTTGTTCTTCCATCCGACTGTAATCCAGGGTACGGCCATCCACCCGTGGCGGAGTTCCCGTTTTCAGCCGGCCGCTCTCAAAACCCAGCTCCACCAGCTGTTCTGTGATACCGGTAGCAGCCCGTTCCGCCACCCTTCCACCACCAAAATGTTTCTCTCCGATATGGATCACGCCATTGAGGAAAGTGCCATTGGTCAGTACTACGGCATCAGCTTCAATACGATGTCCCAGCTGGGTAACGACCCCATAGCAGCAGCGATCTTTGACCAGCAGTCCCACTACGGTGTCTTGATAAAAATCTATACGCGGGGTTTGCTCCAGTTTCAGCCGCCAGGTCCAGGAAAATTGCATCCGGTCGTTCTGTGCACGGGGGCTCCACATGGCCGGGCCTTTGGAGCGGTTCAACATGCGAAACTGAATGGTTGTCAGATCGGTCACAATGCCCGAATACCCTCCCATAGCATCAATTTCCCGAATAATCTGTCCTTTGGCCACCCCTCCCATGGCCGGGTTGCAACTCATCTGGGCCATGTTTTGCATATTCATGGTGATCAGCAACACGGAAGACCCCAGATTGGCGGCTGCAGCCGCGGCTTCACATCCGGCATGACCGGCCCCTACCACAATCACATTGTATTTCGGGAACATAGGTTCAACATTTAACCGGCAAAATTACCAAAATGCAGGCTCCGGGAGGAATTCTTCTGTTCCACGTGAAACATCAGGGTTCACATCCAAAATCTTCCACGACCCAGATTTGCCCGGCTTTATTTCTTAACACCACAATGCCTGTGCTCCGGTATTGGGGATTTAACAAATTATGTCGATGGCCAAAATCGGGCACCCCTTCATCAATCAGCCAATCGGCCAGCACTTCTTCCGGGGTACGGTTCAGCCCTGTATAAAGATTTTCAGCCCCACAACCAATCCCAGCCTGGCGGAACCTGGCCGCAAAATCCATCCCGTTGCTCATGGTATGGGAAAGCCGGCCTTGCTGATGGTTGACAATATCACTGGCCAGCAAAAAAGCCGTGTGCCGCAGGCGATCATCCGAACGAAAAGGAGGCAAAGAGGGACAATGCAAGATTTCTTTCCGGAGAGAATTCACATATTTTGCCGTCACATGAATGTCCCCTTCCTGCCGGAGATAAGGCTCAACCACCTGGCGGTAAAACCGGGAAGGATCAGCCCGAAGCTGATTGACCAAATCCAGCAAGGCCTGTTCCATGGCCTCATCTCTGGATATATCCTTCGCCAGAATAACAGACGAGTAAGGATTTTCGGCTGGCCGCGTCCACACAGGTGAAAAAATAAGCACAAAAAACAAGGAAAGCGCCTCAACAAATTTGCGAATGGAAAAAACCTGCATAAGAAACCTTTTACTGGAAAGCTTGCTATCAAATTTCATGCTGTTTCACGTGAAACATTTCATGAAGCGTCCATCAATTGATGCCAAAAATCAAGATAAACATCTTCCCTAGCCCGCATCCGTTTCTGATCTGCTTCCCTATGATCATCATATCCACACAAATGCAGGGCACCATGAAAAATTACGCGCACAAGCTCGTCTTCAAAGGGAACTCCAAACCTGTGAGCATTCTCGTGCACCCTTTCCACGCTGATGTAAATTTCTGCTTCAACAGGAGCCCCGGCGAATGGGGTAAGATCAAAAGTCAAAATATCCGTATAGGTATCATGCTGGAGATATTGCTGATTCAGCTCCCACAAAAAATCATCCCGGCAAAACACATATAAAAGCTTGCGAAAAGACTTTTGTTCCTGATCAAAAAGATAAGAAAGCGCCTGCCGGATACGATTCCTTGTCAGCGGTGGTCGAAAAGGATTGCTTACTTCATGGGTCGCAAATAAAATTCGGGGTTTTGCCATTTGTGCAAAAGGATAATAATATGGGTACAAAAGTCTGGTTTTTCCTGTAGATTTGTCCCGAATTTCATTGCACATGATCCGGTTATCTGCCCTCGGCATTGGTAAAAAAGCCATTATCCGCTCCTTCGAAGAAGACGATATCTATCTGAAACTCATGGAGATGGGCTGCGTCCCCGGCGAGCTGGTGGAAGTCCAGAAAGTAGCATTGTTCGGCGATCCGATTTCCATTACCGTGGCGGGCTATCACCTAAGCCTTCGTAAAAAAGAGGCCGATCACATCTGGGTGGAGGAAATCCTGGAAAAACAAACTTCCCTGTACTGATTCAATTCAGGTTTCGGAATTCAGAAGGAGAAATTCCCACCTTCTGTTTAAACAATCGGGTAAAATGCTGCGGATAGCGAAATCCCAGCGCATAGGCCACCTCGCTGACAGATTTGCTATAATCAAACAATTTCTCTTTGGCCACCTCGATGAGGCGCGACTGAATGTATTCCTGTGCCGATACCCCCATTTCCCGTTTGACCAGATCACCAAAATAATTCGGTGAAAGATGTAGCAGCTCAGCAAACCGACTGACCGAAGGCAGGCCTTCATCGGCCATCTTTCCGGAGTACAAGTATGCATGCAAAAGAGCCTCAAACTGTTCGAGAATACCCTTGTTCACATGCTCGCGGGTCGTGAACTGCCGGTCATAAAACCGTACACAGTAATTCAGAAACAGCTCAATGTTGGAAACAATCAGCCTGCGGCTGTGCTTGTCAACAAAATGCATGAGTTCACCCTGTATTTTATCCAGACAATCCAGCACAATTTCACGCTCCCGTTCGGAGATGTGCAGGGCTTCGTTGGACTGATATCCAAAAAAAGTGTACTCATGGATATGCTTGCCCAAGGAGGTTCCATGAATCAAATCCGGATGAAAAGCCAAAACATACCCTCTGGGCTGCACTTCCGGCTTGCGGGTTACTCCCACAACCTGTCCGGGGGCAATGAAAACCAGCGTGCCTTCTTGATAATCATAGGTAGCCCTGCCGTAGGTCAGGTCTCCACATTTCACATCCTTCAGGAAAATCGCATAAAATCCAAAATAAATCTTTGAGCCGTCTTTGGCCGGACCGGGAGAACGCGACAGATCGATGACAGTTACCAGCGGATGCAGCGTTTCATGCTGATAAGCCTGGTTATATTCAGCAATGGTTTCAAACCGAATCAGTTGTTCCATGGAGAAAAACTTTCCTGATCAAATTTACACTGCCGGAATGAGCTTTTTCCAGGCTTATTGCTAAATCCGGAAAAATGGTAAATGAAACCGGAATCTGTGTACCTAACCAGTCATTCTGAATAGAGAATTTTGCATCGGATAGTTTTTAAAACATCCTCTGATGGAATATGTTACCTTAAATAACGGCGAACAAATACTTGTCCAGGGCTTTGGAGTTGATCAGATTACCGACCTTGAAGTTTGCGAAAAAAGCGTTCTCCATGCCTTGCACACGGGTTACCGGCTTATTGACACGGCAGCCGCCTCCAGGAATGAAGGAGTCGTGGGCCACGCTATCCGAAAAAGCGGAATTCCTAGCGAGGAACTGTTTATCACTACTAAATTCTGGATCCAGGACGCCAGCCGAAAACACCAAAAAACAGTTGGGCAGGTGATTTTGCACTGGCTTATTCTGCACCAGATGGCAGTCATTTCCAAATCCATACACCCGGAAAGAATCGAAGAAAATTTTCGGGTATTCGATTTTGCTTTTAATGAGGAGGATATGGAAGCTACTCGCGCGATGGATATCTATCATGGCATGTTCCGGGATCACCGCAACCCGGAGTTCAGCACATTAAAACTTACCTGATGAGGCACGCCAAACGCATATGGATTACCGGATCTTCTGACGGACTGGGCTTGCTTGGCGCACGGGAGCTGGTACAGGCTGGGCATAGGGTGGTATTACATGCCCGTAACAAGGCGCGGGCTGAACAGGCCTTGAAACAGGTACCAGGTGCTGAAAATGTATTCATCGGAGATTTATCGCAGATGGAAGAAATTGTCCACCTGGCTGAAATTGCCAACCAGACGGGCAGGTTTGATGTAGTGATTCACAATGCGGGTGTGTATCAGGCTTCCCCGAAGGACATAGGTTTCGTAAATCTGCTGGCACCTTATGTGCTTACCTGTCTGATGCACCGACCGGAACGATTGATTTATCTCAGTTCCGACCTTCACCAACAAGGAAAAGCTCATCCCGAAAAGCTTTCTTCCGAACTGAATCAAATCAGTTATGCCGATTCCAAACTGTATGTGCTCATGCTTTGTATGGCAGTCGCCCGGCACTGGCCCGATGTGCTGTCCAATGCTGTCAATCCGGGCTGGGTACCCACAAAAATGGGAGGCCGGCATGCCCCGGATGACCTGAAAAAAGGCTACGAAACCCAGATATGGCTGGCGACAAGTGAGGAAAGGGAAGCTAAAATATCAGGAAAATATTTTTTTCATCGAAAACCCCAGCCTTTTCATCCGGATGCAGGCAACGAAGCTTTGCAGGAAGAGTTGTTGAAACAATGTGCAAAGCTCACCGGAATTTGTTTTTCGAAAAATAAAAATACGAATCAGACCAAATAAAGAGGTAATTATGCGAGCAACTATTATGTATGGAGCGAAGGAAGTCCGGGTAGAACAGGTGCCCGACGCCCGAATCGAACAACCCACAGACGCGCTGGTGCGCGTGGTAAGGGCTTGTATTTGCGGAAGTGATCTATGGCCCTACAGGGATCCACAACGAAAAGAAACAGGTTGGCAGATTGGGCATGAAGCTATCGGGATTGTGGAAGATGTGGGAAAGGAGGTGCGTACGATTCGACGGGGAGATTTTGTGATTATGCCTTTTGCCTTTTCCGACGGGCATTGTGAGTTTTGCGTAGAAGGGCTGCATACGGCCTGTTTGCATGGCGGATTTTTCGGTACGGGTCCGGTGGCAGGAGCACAGGCTGAAGCCGTAAGGGTTCCCTTAGCTGACGGGACCTTGTATCGCCTGCCCACCAGGCCCGATGATGCCATGCTGGGTTCCCTCCTTACGCTTTCCGATGTCATGGGTACCGGACACCATGCGGCAGTGGTGGCACGCGTGAGCCCAGGCAAGCGAGTAGCCGTAGTCGGCGGGGGTGCAGTAGGATTGTGTGGCATACTTGCAGCCAGACGCCTGGGTGCTGAACAAATCATCCTACTGGATCGTCACCCGGAGCGGATCGCATTGGGAAAAAGATTTGGCGCTACCGATGTGGTTACCGAACGGGGTTCTGCCGCCGTGGAACGCGTAATGGCTTTGACAGGTGGCAAGGGGGTACATACCGTCCTGGAATGTGTAGGTACTCAGGAAGCAATGGAAACCAGTATTCAGATCACCCGGCCAGGAGGCGCCATCGGCCGTGTGGGTGTGCCCCATTATGAAACGATACCGGCATCTGGAGCTGCATTTTACAAGAATATCACCGTGGGCGGAGGACCTGCGCCGGTCCGGGCTTACATGGATGAATTGCTGCCTGATGTGCTAGAAGGACGTATCGAACCCGGACTTGTGTTCGACCGCGTCATTTCCCTGGATGAAGTACCCGAAGGATACCGGGCTATGGATCAGCGCCAAGCTATAAAAGTAATGATTAAACCTGAATGAAGATGGAAAACATATTATGGACAAAAGAAACGTTGCAACTGATTGTAGATGCTGATGATCTCCACATTTCTCCCCTCCGGGCAGATAGTATTAGTTACGGTACGCCCACTTGGATCTGGTGTGTAGCTGTAGATGGAGCGCTTTACGTAAGGGCTTACCACGGACTACGCTCCAGCTGGTACCAGGCAGCCATGCGTCAGAAAGCAGGACGCATCCATGCAGCGGGTCAAATCTGGGATGTATATTTTGAGCCTGTAGAAGATGCAGCTCTGCTGAAGCGCATTGACGAAGCCTATCGGGCAAAATACCGCGGAAATCCTTACCTGCCACCGATGATCGGACAAACTGCCCGGGCAGCCACGGTAAAAATCGTGCCTCACCATCGGGTGTCCTGAGAAACATCTCGCAAAACCCATTCATTAACCATTAAACCCAAGCTTATGCATATCACAAGAGTTGGTACACAGCCTTCCCGGAAAGGGCCATCAGACTGGTTTACCGGAGAAGTGCGCGTGGATCCGTTATTCGATCCGAACGAAGCCCGGAGGGCAGCTGCTTCGCTGGTCACCTTTGAGCCCGGAGCCCGAACGGCCTGGCATATCCACCCGCTAGGGCAAATCCTGATCATTGTGAGCGGTTGCGGCTGGGTGCAGCGTGAAGGTGGCCCGCGGGAGGAAGTCCATCCGGGTGATGTGGTATGGTTTGAGCCCAACGAAAAACACTGGCATGGCGCCACAGCCACCACAGCCATGTCGCACATCGCCATTCAGGAAAACCTGAACGGACAGGTGGTCACCTGGCTGGAAAAAGTATCCGATCAACAATACCTGAACACCTGAAAATTTTTCACTCCAAAACTGTTTATACTATGCAAACAAGAACTTTAGGGAAAAGCGGGCTGCAGGTTTCAGCCATCGGGCTGGGTTGCATGGGTATGAGCTTTGGCTATCCTCCCTTCCCTCCAAAAAGCGAAATGATTCATCTGATTCGCACAGCTGTAGATGAAGGCATCACGTTTTTCGATACCGCAGAAGTCTATGGCCCCTATACCAACGAAGAACTGGTGGGGGAAGCCCTGGCGCCGGTACGCCGGCAAGTGGTCATTGCCACCAAATTTGGCTTCGACATTCGGGATGGCAAGATGATAGGGACCAATAGCCGACCAGAACAGATCCGGAAAGCCGTGGAAGGGTCTCTGAAGCGCCTCCGCACTGATGTGATTGACCTGCTCTACCAGCATCGGGTTGATCCGCAGGTGCCTATTGAAGATGTTGCCGGCACTGTAAAAGACCTGATTCAGGAAGGCAAGGTGCGCTACTTTGGCCTTTCAGAAGCTGGCGTGAAAAACATCCGGCGGGCACACGCCGTACAACCAGTAGCGGCCTTGCAGAGCGAATATTCCCTGTGGTGGCGCGAACCAGAAGCTGAAATTATTCCCACCCTTGAAGAACTCGGCATCGGCTTCGTGCCATTCAGCCCGCTCGGCAAAGGTTTTCTTACCGGTGCTATCAAGGAAGACACCCGGCTTGATCCCAATGATTTCCGGAACACCGTGCCTCGATTCAGGGAAGAAAACCGAAAAGCCAATATGGCTTTGGTGGCCTTGCTGGAAAGAATAGCCAAAGAAAAAGCTGCTACTCCGGCCCAGATTGCCCTTGCCTGGTTGCTGGCACAAAAACCGTGGATTGTGCCAATTCCCGGAACCACCAAACTGCACCGGCTGCGGGAAAATATCGGCGCGGTAAACATTCAACTGTCTGCTGAAGACCTCCAGCAAATCCAGGAAGCCCTTAGCAAAATCCCGATACAGGGCGAGCGCTACGGAGAAGCGCAGCAAAAACAAATAGACCGTTAAGCCTCTTTATCACCAGTTTCATTGATCTGCCTATTTCCGTTCCGGCTGTTGTGCCCGGCAAAGGCACAACGGCCGGAAAAGGGAAATGATTGCCAGAACCGCTCAAAAACATCCACAATATGCATATCAAACATTGGTTTTGGGTATCTCTTTTCAGCGCCGGATCCCTGCCCGCTTTTTCCCAGACAACGGAAAGCACAAAGAAGCTGTATCATTTCTCGGGATCGGCCTCTGTAACTAACAATGGCATTGCCCTGGTACCAAATTTTTCCTTAAACCGACCAGCGGCCATTTTTCTGTTTTCTTTTGGCGGAAAAAGATTTTCTGTTGAGCCTGATATCCGTTTTTCTCTTGATGCCAAGCCCTGGACCATGCTGTTCTGGAGCCGATATCAGGTTATTCCGGAAGGAAAATTTCAATTGCGCACCGGTGCCCATCTGGGCTTGAATTACAAAATCAACACGCTACCGGTGGATGGAACGCCCACAAAGCTGAATGTAGTGAGAAGATATCTCGCTGCCGAGCTGGTTCCTACCTATCACATTTCTTCTCGCCTGGATTTGGGTGCTTATTACCTTTATGCACGGGGACTGGATGCGGGTACAATTGTCAATTCCCACTTTGTTTTGTTCAGTGCCAACCTGAATCCAATTCTGCCTGCAGCCGGATCTGAATCTCTGATAAAACGGTTTTACCTGACGACCTCTCCACAGGTTTATTATCTGAATCAGGATGGCCTATCAGGAGCGTATCTGAACGTCAATATGCAGGTTGGCATTCACGATTTTCCCCTATCGTTGTCTTCTACCTTCAATGAAAAGCTTCATTCCCGGATTGCGGGAAAAAGCCTGATATGGAACGTCAGCCTGGTATATGCATTTCAAACAACGCTGACAAAGGCTTCCGCTCCTGTACTTCCTTAAAACCAACCCATTGTTGTTTCTCTGCCCCTGGATGGGCCGGGGTTCCCGCAAAAATCTTACCTTCGATACAACTGAACAGGGGGATAGCTATGAACCGGGCAGAATGGCAAGATGCGCTGCGTTTTTTAAAAAAGGGCACGCCCCGGCGATATCTAAACGCTGCCCGGGTTTTGGGTAGTTATTATCTAAGCAAATGGACGCATCGGCCCATCCAATGGGGCTATCCCATTGCGCTATCCGTTGAACCCACAACAGCCTGCAACCTACGCTGCCCGGAATGCCCCAGCGGACTTCGGGCTTTTACCCGCGCAACAGGAAAAATCAACCCTGCTTTTTTCCGGCAGATCATCGATGAACTTCATCAGGACTTGTGGTATCTGATCTTTTATTTTCAGGGAGAACCTTATCTGCATCCGCAACTGCTGGACATGGTTGCATATGCCCATCAGAAAGGCATTTACACCGCTACCTCCACCAATGCACATTTTCTGGACACATCCCATGCTCGGCAAACAGTGGAAAGCGGCCTGGATCGACTGATTATTTCCATTGACGGAACCACGCAGGATGTATATCAGCAATACCGCCGGGCAGGGCAGCTGGAAAAAGTGCTGGCCGGCGCCCGGGAAATCGTCAGATGGAAACGGGAACTTCATTCCCCTACCCCCTATGTATTTTTCCAGTTTCTGGTGGTAAAACCCAATCAGCATCAGATTCCGGAAATCAAGCGATTGGCAAAGGAAATCGGGGTGGATGGCGTACGATTCAAAACCGCTCAGATTTATGACTATCAAAACGGAAATCCACTGATACCCGATTTGGATCATTATTCCCGATACAAAAAAATGCCGGATGGCAGCTACCGGTTGAAAAACAAACTATCCAACCATTGCTGGAAACTCTGGCATTCACCCGTAATTACCTGGGATGGATGGGTAGTGCCCTGTTGTTTTGACAAAGATGCCAGCCATAAAATGGGCAACCTGAAAGAACAGTCTTTTCGTGAAATCTGGCATAACGAACAGTATTCTCATTTTCGGCAACAATTACTCAAAGGCCGCAGGCACATTGATATTTGCCAGAACTGCAGCGAGGGTACCCGTGTGTGGGGATAATCAGGTCTTTGCCTGGCTGGACTTTCGCTTCCCGCGCCAGTCTGCAATTTTTTTCAGCAGCCACAACTGCGCTACGGAAAAAAGAAATTTATATACCCCTGGCGAGGGTCCGTTTTTTCTGAACAACAACTGCAGCAAACTTTTACCCAGGCCTTTGCTGGTATCCAAAACTGTATTCCAGATCAGCTCTCCGCTATGGTTGTACACATACACCCATTGGCGGGCGAGTGCTTCTTCCTGTTCTGCACAAGCTTTTCGCAACCTGCGATATTCAGTCTTTAATTCTTCAAATGCATCTTTTGATGGCATACATGCAGTTTAATGTTCATCGTTTTCATCCAGGAAAGTATGGATCACCAGGTTGGCAATGGGACGCAAAAAAATCTGCCGGCGGAATACATACACCAGCATAAAAAGCAGGATATACAGCACAGCTACTGCCAGGAAACCCAATGCATAGCTGCCCATCCATGCTCCCAGCCAGTATCCCAGGGCTATTCCCAAAAAAATCACTACCAACAGCACAATAAAGCCGGCAAGCAGCACACCTAGAATAAGGCTGATAGCTTTTACCAGTCGTATCAACAGCCGGGTCCGCACAAGGGCAATCCGCGTCTGAAGATATTGCAATAATAGCTTGCGTAATTCTTCCAAAACTGTAAACAAATTCTCGTTCATATGCTCGGGTTATGATTCTTCTTCCCGCGAAGTCATTTCCTGCAGCCAAGATGCGCCTTTATCCAGTTGATCTTCGATATCCGCACGCCACTTGTTGAGTTTTGCTTTCATTTCATCCACAATTTCATCTACCTTTTCGGAATGCAGGAAATAGCCGATGATAGCGCCCACGGCGATCCCCAGCAAAAAAGCACTGGTGTCTTTCCATTTGGAATCTGCCATATGTTTAAATTTTTTGTATGGATTTGTTTAGCTCAAATTACGCAAAACCTTCTTTATCAACAATTGTGCATGGAGTTTTCATCTGTAATAATGGCTGTTTTCAATTTCCCGTGCTACGGAATCCGGTACCAGATAGCGGATGGGCTTACCTTCCCGGATGCGTCTGCGAATCAGGGAAGCTGAAATATCCAATAAAGGCGCCTGGACGATTTGCCCTTGCGGAGGCAAATCGTCTGGTTTTACCGGAAAACCCGCACGCGGATAGATGTAAAAACCCACATGTGCCTGAATCCAGCCTGCATTCTTCCATCTGGGAAAATTCTGCAGGCTGTCGCTTCCCATAATTAAGGCAAACTGATGGTGGGGATATTTTTCAAACAAATAAGCCAATGTATCGGCTGTATAGGATGGTTTGGGCAGGGAAAATTCCACGGCTGAGGCTTCCAACCTGGGATCGCCCTCCACAGCCAGTTGTGCGAGATGCAGGCGCTGATATTCATTCAGCAGGGAACCAGCAGGTTTAAACGGATTCTGCGGGCTCACCACCAGCCAGACTTTATCCAGATCAGTTTCATAAGCCAGATAGCTAGCAATGATCAGGTGCCCGTGGTGGATGGGATTAAATGAGCCAAAGAAAAGTCCGATTTTCATGTTGACGAGCCGGTGTATGGAGGTTTGCCAACAAAATTGCGGAAATTCTGTAGGTTTGCAGCCGAAAACTTCTGCCTGCAGGCAGAAAAGCCTCCTTAGCTCAGCTGGTTAGAGCGGCTGTTTCGTAAATAGCAGGTCGTGGGTTCAAATCCCATGGGAGGCTCAGGGTGATTACAGGTATTTTTCTCCGATATTCCGTTTCACCTCGGCTACATATTCCTTGATTTCTTGTTCTCGGTTTTTTTTGCAGATCAGCAGCACATCGGGTGTGTCCACCACAATAAAATCATCCAGTCCTTGTAGTACCAGCAATCGCTCGCTACTGCTGTGCACCATGCAACGGGTAGCATCTACAATCAGCACATCCCGGGCGGCCACGGCATTTTCCAGATAGTCGCGGGGCATGTTTTCATAAGCCGAATTCCAGGTGCCCAGATCGCTCCATCCGAAATCAGAAGGGATGACATACACGTTTTCCGCTTTTTCCATGATGGCATAATCAATGGAAATATTGGTGCATTGTGCATAAGTCATCTCCATTACTTCCGGTTCCTCGGGCGTGAGCATCGCTTCGGAAGCCGCTGAAAAAAGCTCATACATCTCCGGCTGCAGCCGCTGAAAGGCTTCTAGGATTTTCCGCACATCCCAGGCAAATATGCCGGCATTCCAGAGGAAATCGCCGCTTTTCAGAAATGTCTTTGCCAGTTCGAGATCGGGCTTTTCGGTGAAAGTTTTGACTTTAAAAATATGGTCGATGCTTTTCTGGGGTTCATATTGAATATACCCGTAGCCGGTATCAGGCCGGGTAGGCTTGATGCCAAATGTAAGCAGGGCATCGCGGCCATTCACAAACTGAAAGGCTTCCAGGCAGGTTTTGGTGAAACTAGTTTCTTCCAGAATCAGATGATCGGCTGGTGCAAAAAGCAGATTGGCATGTGGATCCTGTTTGTAAATCCGAAATGAAGCATAGGCAATGCAAGGCGCCGTGTTTTTGCGCGAGGGTTCGGCCAAAATATTTTCTTCAGGCAAATCAGGTAATTGCTCTCTGACAAGCGGAACATACTGATGATGGGTAATGACCTGGATATTTTCCGGTCGCATGAAGCGGAGAAACCGGTCGTAGGTATGCTGAATCAAAGTTTTTCCTGTGTTCAGAATGTCGAGAAACTGCTTGGGCTTATCGGCCCGGCTTACCGGCCAGAACCGGCTTCCGATGCCGCCAGCCATAATGATTACATAAGCATGTTTATTCATGACAGACTTTTCTTTATATCAGTCCTTCCCGGATCAGGTCATGCAAATGAATGATTCCGTCGTATTGACCGTTGGAGTCCAGCACCACCACCTGGGTAATATTATGCTGACGCATCAGCTGCAGGGCTTCCACGGCAAGTGCATCCCGGTGGATGGTTTTCGGATGAATAGTCATCACATCACGGGCCCTGAGTTGCTGAAACTGTTCATATTTTTCCATCATGCGTCTTAAATCCCCGTCGGTAATTACACCAACCAGCTGATCCTGATGCACCACAGCAGTAATGCCCAGCCTGCCGCCTGTCATCTCCAGAATGACTTCCCGGATGGAACTATCTGGACTGACGCAGGGTTTGGCATTGTGCACCGAAAGATCCCTGACTCGCAAATACAATTTTTTCCCCAGGGTGCCTCCTGGATGAAATTTAGCAAAATCTTCCGCACTAAAACCCTTGAGGCGAATCAAAGCCGTGGCCAGGGCATCGCCCATGGCCAGCTGCGCTGTGGTGCTGGAGGTGGGTGCCAGGTTGTTGGGGCAAGCTTCCTGGCTTACAGTGGTGTTGAGTACAAAATCGGCCTGCCGGGCCAAAGAAGATTGCATATTGCCCACAATCGCAATGACCGGCGTATGAAAGTTTTTAATCAGCGGCAAAAGCACTTTTATTTCCGGCGATTCTCCGCTTTTGGAAAGCATGATAACCACATCTTCCGGCTGAATCATGCCAAGATCACCATGAATAGCATCGGCTGCATGCATGAATATGGCCGGAGTACCCGTAGAATTGAAGGTTGCCACGATTTTCTGGGCAATGATGGCGCTTTTACCAATACCGGTAATCACTACCTTACCGGAGCAAGAAGCAATAAGGCGGACGGATTGAATGAATGCATCATCCAGATAGGTGATCATTTGCTGCAGGGCCTCCGCTTCTTTGGCAAGCGTGTTCCGGGCAATATCCAGAATTTCTTCATCTGTCAACGCAGGCAAATCCGTATGCCGGGAGGGGTGGGCCATAACGGTTGCGAAATTCGGATAATTCTGTCAGTTTTTATTTCACCCGCCAGCTGTTCCGACCCGATTGAAACAATACCATTCCCTTAAAACGGTACGACTCGGATGGAAGCTGCATGCCTGTCCCAAAGGGAGAAACCCGGGGATATAATGCGGATGCGGTTGCTGACCGGAACAAGGATGCCGACTGGCGAAAGCTTCCGGAAAGAATATAATTCTGTATAGCCTGCAAATTGGCATCTCGCAAATCGCCCCAGTTGAGGTCAATATAATCGGGTTGCAAACTATTGGGAGGAATACCTTCAAAATAGCTGCCCTGCCCGCTGGCATTCAAGGTCTGGAAGTTTACGTCATACAAATCAGCCAGATGCTGAATTCGGCCCAGGGAATCATAATCGCTGATGGACCATTGGAAAAAGCCTACCGGTTTTCCGTAGGTGGTATCGCCCACCGTGAGTACGGACATATACGGCTTCAGGTTGTTAAAGGTTAATTCGCTGGCAGAAACGGTGTTGCGGCTGGTGATGAAAAACACATGATCCAGCTGAAGTCCGCCGGTGGTATTTCCGAAATATACTTTCTGCGGAAATCCGCTCAGCTGATTCAGATAGGCTGTAATCCGGTCGTTATACACATAGCTGTACATGAGCTGACCGGCTGCACTGGCCGGGGCCAGCAGGCTGTCCAGATAAGCTACCGTGGTTACTGATCCGCCGGTATTGTAACGTTCATCCACAATCACATCTTTCACGCCGGCAGATTTGAATTTGGTAAAGACCTGATCCAGTTCATTTTTGGTTTCCGTGGGATTGCCATTGGCATCATACACATTAATGAATTGATTGAACACAAAATAACCCACGGGCTTGCTTCCGAAATAAAATACCGTATCAAAAAGCACCGGTGTCAGGGTATAATTGGTAGCTGTGATGGTGAGGGTGGTGCTGGTCCCATCTGGTTTTTTAAAGGTAAACTGGGCCGAATTGCTGTTGTAGAGTGCATCGGAAAGAGTTGCGGTACTGAAGTTGGTAGCACCATTCACGGCTGTCAGCTGCCAGCCACGCTGCACGCCCTGCTGGCCAGCAGAAGAATTTTTATACACATACAGCACAAACCAGTAAATCTGATTATTGGCCTGGGCAGGGGCCACTTCAAAACCCATATCCCCATTGGTAGTTCCCGATGAAAGCGGTGTTCCCGGCGAAAACCCAAGTCCGCTCTGTCCGTTTTGAATCTGGCTGGAAATCTGTCCAGTACGATCCAGAAAACTGTAACGATCTGATGGATTCTGGGGAAAGTTGATGATGTAGTTCAGCAAGTCTTCTGCTTTAGGATATGACGCACTAAAAGGATCAATATTTGTAGGAACTGCTTTGTACCAGAGGTATTGCGGGATTTTGGTTACCGTATCCGCTCCTTCGGTAATGGTAACCAGCATGAGTCGGTGGATATAATATTTCAGGGAATCTTCATCACGGGATGCAAGAACAGATGATCCGGAGTTTTGCTGAGATGTATCTGTGGCTGGCTGCGCGTCTTGGTGTTTGCGACAACCAGTTTGCCATACAGCGGTACCTAGCAGCAACAAGCTACAGGCAAAAATTGGCAACCAATTGCTTATCCGTACCTTTTTTGTTCTTCGGATCAAATGACGGAGGGACATAGGAAAAAAATGAAACAACTTTTGTATGCACTACCTGAGATAAGGTTTAAACAAACCAGCAGCCCGGTAATCAACCATCCCTTCAAAACGCTTCAGGGGCAGACTTCCCTGAATTACGCGGTATTGTTGTGCCTGACTTGCCAACCGGGCAGTGGATGTGGTTCGGTAACTGCCGGTGGTCAGATAATTGAACACATCTTGCAGATTGGGATCATTGGGATCTCCCCAGTTATAGCCTATATAGTCATATTCCAGTTTGTTGGGAACCATTCCTGTAAAATAATCCCCATATCCTGCAGCATTTTTGGTTTGAAAATTCACAGAATACAGGTCGGCCGCATGGATTTGTTGTCCGGCTGAGTCATACTGAATAGGCCAACCAAAAAATCCAACCGGTTTGCCATAAGTAGTATCACCTACCAGCTGCACATCCATGTAAGGCTTCAGGTTGTTAATTGTCAGCTCGCTGGCAGAAACGGTGTTGCGGGATACAATGAAAAACACGTGTTCCAGATTGAAGCTACCAGTATTCTGATAATTGATGGTAATTGGCAATTGTAGATCGGTAGCGTGTGCCATGAGCCGATCATTGTAGACATATGAATACATGGCCTTGCCATTTGCGGTGGCAGGAGCCAATTTATTGTCAATATATTCTGCTGTTTCCACAGCCCCGCCTCCATTGTATCGTTCATCCATGATGACAGTGCTTACACCCGAGTCGGCAAACATTTTAAACACAGCATCCAGTTCATTTTTGGTTTCAGTGGGTTGGTTGTTCGAATCATAGATACTAACAAACTGATTGAATACGAAATAACCCACCTTTTTACCGTTGGATAAAGTATACACCGTATCAAATAACACCGGATTTACCTGATACTGTGTGGACTGGATGGTGAGGGTAACAGAAGAGCCATCTCGTTTTTTGAAAGTAAATTGTGCACTTGGTGAATTGTAGAGTGCATTTATCACCAAGTTATTATCTGAAATATTGGTATTTCCGTTGATGGCCGTAATCTCCCATCCCCGTTGTACGCCCTGCTGCCCAGCGGAAGAATTCTTATAGACGTACAACACCACGAGATGAAGTTGATTATTATTATCGTAGGCATAAGCCGGCTGAAAACCCATATCTCCGGTTACTCCGCCCTGAATCAATCCGGAAACCGCACCCTGCCTGTCCAGAAAACTATAGCGATCAATCTTCCCTCCTGTTTGCGGATTAATAGGATAACTGATGATGGTGTTCAATAAATCTTCTGCTTTGGGATATTTAACATCGTCAAATGGATTGATGGTGCTGGTAGGCACCTGGCGATACCATAAATACAAAGGCAATGAATCGTGATAATAGGCCATAGCCTGATCATCAAATGCAACCAGCATATAGTGGTAGATGTAATATTTCAGCGAATCTTCTTCAGAGATAGAGATATTGTTGGATCCGGAGGAAGGATTGTTGTTATGGTTTTTTTTGCAACCCGCACCAGCAGCCAGTACAAATCCTAATATCACGTAGCATAGCGCATTTCGGAAAAAAAATGATTTTTTCATAGGTGATATATTTTTTGTAAACAGTATAATGAACGTAAACAAGGCACAAAAGGTTGTGAATATACTGACAAATTACGAAAAACAATAAAATTTACCCTGCAGAAATTTCCAGCATCCGTGCCAGCGGGCGGTAGGCTCTTTGACGCAAATCTTCATCCAGCACAATTTCTGGTTGCTCATACTTCAGGCAGAGATACAGTTTTTCGAGAGTATTCAATTTCATGTGCGGACAGTTATTGCAGGCACACTGATTGTCCGGAGGCGCGGGAATGAAGGTTTTATCCGGATAATGCTTTTCCATCTGATGCAAAATACCGGCTTCTGTAGCTACAATATATGTGTTGGCTGTATCCTTTCCTACAAAATTCAGCAATCCTGTGGTGCTTCCGATATAATCAGCCATATTCAGCACAGCTTCTTCACATTCAGGATGGGCAATCAGTTTGGCATCTGGATAGCGCATTTTGAGTCGGGTGATTTTTTCAACGGAAAATATTTCATGCACCATACAGGAACCATTCCACAGAAGCATATCCCGGCCGGTTTTTTTGATCAAGTATTTTCCGAGATTTTTATCTGGTGCAAAGATGATAGGCTTTTCTGGCGGCACACTGTGGATGATTTTTTCGGCATTGGATGATGTGCAGATGATATCGCTCAGAGCTTTTACTTCAGCCGAACAGTTGATATAGGAAATCACCACATGATCGGGATGTTGCTCCTTAAACTTCCGGAAAGCTTCAGCAGGTGCACTATCAGCCAATGAACATCCAGCTTTCAGATCAGGCAAAACCACCTTTTTATCCGGACAAATGATTTTAGCCACTTCTGCCATAAAATGAACCCCGGCAAATACAATCATCCGCGCATCCGTACGCGCTGCTTCCTGCGATAATCCCAGGCTATCACCAATATAATCAGCCAGATCCTGAATTTCAGATTCCTGATAATAATGAGCCAGAATAACGGCATTTTTTTCCCGCTTCAATATCTGGATTTCCTCAACCAGATTCAGGTACGGATCAATGGGTCGTTGCAGATATCCGTAGGTAGCTAGCTCATTTTCCACATCTGTAATCATGATGATAATAATTGGAATTGAAAATTATTTTAAAAAGCTCATTACTATTAACCCTGTGCATTTGTGGAGAAAAATTTAACGATCTGCTTGCAAAATTAGATATTCATCATGTGTATAGGTTTATTTCACCTGATTTCCACAGGCTGAATTTCACGTCAGCAAAGCAATTTTCCAGTTTTTCACGAAAAGTGGAAAACCGGGTTGTGGACAAAATCTTATTACCTATTGAGTGGAAAACCGCTTTTTTGAGAGGAACAGATCGGGTAAAAAATTACAGCGCGGAGAGAGGATAAGGGTAAACACAGATCTGCAGGGTAGTTTTTTCTTGTTAATACTCAGCTCATCCACAACGTATAAACAGTTTTTTAAGCTTTCATTCACATGCAATGGCGGTGTTTTGGGTTTTGCCGGTACAGGTATTTTATTCTATTTTTGCTTGCCTCAAAATAGAAATTAAATTTTTAATATGTCGGTTATTCAGAAGATTCGGGAGAAATACGCCACCCTGATGGTAGTAGCCATCTGTGTGAGCCTGGTTGCTTTTTTGCTGATGGATGCCTTTGTGGGTCCGCGCTCTTTTTTTCATCACAGCAATGATGTGGCAGTAATCAACGGAGAGGGAATTCCCATCACGGAATTCAGTAATATGGAGCAGGATGCTGAAAATGCTGCCCGTCAGCAGAATCCCAACCTTAGTGATGAAGCCCGCCAGCAGATTCGGGAACAGGTGTGGAACCAGCTGTTGAGTGATGTGATTTTGGGAGATGAATATCAGAAGCTGGGCATTATGGTTACCAATGAAGAAATTGTGGATCGGACGGCTACGCCTGATGCAGATCCACAGATTCAGGCCATTCCTATTTTCAAAAATCCGCAGACAGGCGAATTTGATCCGGGGCGGGTGGTGCAGTTTATCCGCAATATGGACCAGGATCAGACCGGCCAGGCGCGCCAATTCTGGAATCAAATTCAGCAATATCTGTTGCGCTCCATCCCCCAACGCAAATTTTATGACTTGGTAAGGCAATCCATTTATTATCCCAAATGGCTTGCCCAGATGGATCTGCAAGACCGCAGTACAAACGCCACGGTTCATTATGTGTCTATTCCCTACTCTACTATTCCAGATAGTGCCGTGAAATATACAGACCAGGAGCTTCAGCAGTATCTTGACACACATCAAGCATTATTCAAACAAGAGGCCAGCCGCGGCATTGAATATGTGTCTTTTGATGTAATTCCTACGCCGGCTGACAGTGCACAGATTTTAAAGCAACTGAACACCCTGAAAACGGACCTTCAGCAGGCTACACTTCAAAACCTGCCCGGTTTCATCAACCGCAATTCTGATATTCCTTTTTACGATGGTTATCAACCCAAAGATCAGCTCCTGACTTCCCAGCGCGACGAAGTGTTTGGGCTTGCGCCGGGACAGGTGATAGGCCCTTATCTGGATAATGGAAGTTATACCATTGCTAGGATGCTGGATAAAAAAGTATTGCCCGATACGGTGGAAGTTCGGTTGATATTGATCAGCACCCAAAATACACCCGACTCTGTGGCCAAACAGCGGATTGACAGCATAGCAACAGCCATCGAAAAAGGAGCTTCATTTGATCAGCTGGCATTGCGATATTCGGATGATCCCGGCAGCCGCCAGCAGGGCGGGCATTACACCTTCAGCGCAGCGCAGGTGCAGGATCCCAATTTCAGCCCGGAAGTCAGGCAGTTTATTTTGTTTGACGGAAAAAAAGGAAGTCATAAAGTAGTGAAAAGCAGCCTGGGATATTTTTATATTCAAATTCTGGATCAGCGCAATTTTGAACCCATGGCCAAGGTGGCCTTTTTATCAAAACAAATTGTACCCAGTCAGCAAACCGATAATGAAGTATTCAGCCAGGCAAGCCAGTTTGCTGGTATGAGCCAGACACGCGAAGCTTTCGAACAAAACGCGCGCAAGCAGGGATTAACCGTCCGTCAGGCCGCGGAAGTGTATCCTACTGATTATGTGATCCCGGGCATCGGCCAAGCACGTGCACTCATTCAGTGGATGTACAATGATGCCAAAATCAATCAGGTGTCGAATGTATTCAGCTTGAACAATCGCTATGTGGTGGCTGTGTTAACCCAGATCCGTAAAAAAGGCGTGGCACCGCTGGCAGAAGTCAAACCTCAGATAGCTGCTGAAATCATCCGGCAGAAAAAAGCCAACATGATAGCAGAAAAAGTTGGCAAACCCGCTTCACTGGATAGCTTGGCTTCGCAATGGAAGTTTTCGGTACAGGAAGCCCAGCATGTAAATTTCACAGCTCCTTATGTACCGGGTGCAGGATTTGAACCGAAAGTGATTGGTTATGTATTTTATCGCCAGCTCAAGCCTCACACGGTTTCGCCGGCCATTCCAGGCAACAATGGGGTGTATTATTTGCAGGTAGATTCGCTTTATCAAGAAGCGCCGGGCATTACATTGGAAAGCCTGCGCCAAAACATGGAATCCACCCGCCAGTCCGATATTATCGCACAGTTGTTCGATATGCTAAAGGAAAACAGTCATGTGGTAGACAACCGGATCAAATACCAATAAAATCAGAAAAAACTTTTTGGCTTTGTCTGTTTGCATTATTTAATAAGAGGATTTGAATAAAAAACCCCGATGATTGATGATTTCATCGGGGTTAAATTTTTGGGGCGGGATCTCATCAGGTTGCCCAGGCGTGCTGGCCAGGTTTTAGCGGGATACAACCTTCATATTTTCCGGGTATGGGCACATAAACCAATGCTTTTGTAGCGCCTGGTTCGGAAGTGAAAAAGCCCAGCAGGGTAAGCTCTTTAAAAGTGCGATAGAAATAGGGGACCGGATCATCGGAATCTTTTGTGTTTTGCCCAGCAAACACCTGTTTTTCCACGGTGGTGAGATATTCTTTTTGCTGATCTGGTGAGCAGTTGTGGAATAACTTTCCGTATTGCTGTTCACATTGATGGTTGAAAGCATTTAAGCCTTCCAGGAATTTGCTACGCTGATCATCTGGATAACATTCATTGATCATCATCACTACAAAATCCGGGACGCCTGCATCCAGGGCTCCAGGGGTATCCGTGCGCGGCAAAATCAGGTCTGCAAGTGAGGTAATGGTTTGCTTGTGGGTATCGGTAAAATGATCGGTAACATTTTCCGGTTCATGGTGGCAACTGTCGAGCACAATGCTCAGGGTTCCGGCCGAAAGGGCTCCACCCATAAGCAAGGCAACCTGGCGAATAGCATCACGACGATTCATGACAGAAAATTTTAGGATGAACAATCAGATATTTCCTTTTTTCAGTTCTCGCACGGCATAATCGGCTGCTCTGGCCGTAAGTGCCATATAAGTTAATGATGGATTCTGGCAGGCCGCGGAGGTCATGCACGCACCATCGGTGATAAACACGTTTTTCACATCGTGCATCTGGTTGAAAGCATTCAGCACAGACGTTTTGGGATCACGGCCCATACGGGCTGTTCCCATTTCGTGAATGGCCATGCCCGGCCAGGAGCCGGCATCGAAGGTTTTCACGTTTTTGCAGCCGGCGGCTTCCAGCATTTCAGCCGCATCGTTCATCATATCCTGGCGCATCTTTTTTTCATTTTCGCGGAATTCGCAGTCGATATTCAGAACTGGCAGGCCCCATTTGTCTTTTTTGCTGTAGTCGAGTGTGACTTTATTTTCATAATATGGGAGGGTTTCGCCGAAGCCACCTAGGCCCATGGTCCAAATACCTGGTTTGGAGATTTCTTCCTTGAAATCAGCGCCGAAGCCCATTTCGGCCACACCCCTTTGCCAGTTTTCCCGGCTGGCACCGCCCTGGTACCCAAAGCCCCGGATATAGTCACGTTTATCCTTGCCGATGTTGCGAAAGCGTGGAATATAAATGCCGTTGGCTCTACGCCCGAAATAATATTGGTCTTCAAATCCTTCCATTTCACCGGAGGCTCCGCAACGAAAATGATGATCCATGAGATTATGACCTACCTGGCCGCTGCTGTTGCCCAGTCCGTTGGGGAATGCATCGGAAGTAGAATGAAGCAGGATCCAGGTCGTGCCCAGTGTGGATGCATTCAGGAAGATGATGCGCGCATAGAACTCATAGGTCTGCATGGTTTCTGCGTCCAGCACGCGCACACCGGTGGCCCGTTTTTTATCCTTGTCGTACATCACTTCGGTGACAATGGAGTAAGGCCGAAGCGTAAGATTGCCGGTGGCCATAGCTGCCGGCAGCGTAGCTGATTGGGTGCTGAAATAGGCGCCGTAGGGACAGCCGCGGCTGCACAGATTGCGGTATTGGCAATTGCCACGTCCGTTGTGGGGAACTGTGAGATTGGCACAACGGCCTATGATCATGCGACGCGGCGTGTTTTTAAACTTTTCATTGATGCGCTGAGCCACCACTTTTTCCACACAGTTCATTTCCATCGGGGGCAGAAATTTACCGTCCGGCAGTTGAGGCAGGCCATCGCGATTGCCGCTGATGCCTGCAAAAGATTCCACGTAATCATACCAGGGAGCAATATCTTTATAGCGAATAGGCCAATCCACCCCAATACCATCCCGGAGGTTGGCTTCAAAATCAAGATCGCTCCAGCGGTAGCTCTGCCGGCCCCACATCAGCGAGCGGCCGCCCACATGATATCCGCGAAACCAATCAAACCGTTTGGTTTCGATGTAGGGATTTTCCAGATCATTCACCCAGAAATCCGGATTGAATTCACTGTAAGGATAGTCGCGCGACTGTACGGGATGCGTGCGGCGCATTTCGTTGGTGAGGCGTCCCCGGTGTTTGAATTCCCAGGGAGCTTTCATGGCCGTGGTATAATCTTTCACATGCTCAATGTTGCGGCCGCGTTCCAGCAACAAGGTTTTTAATCCTTTCTCGGTGAGCTCTTTGGCAGCCCAGCCTCCACTGATGCCACTGCCCACTACAATTGCATCGTAAGTGTTTTGTTTAACGGCTTCGGTATTCAGGTTCATAAACACATAGGTTTTGGGTAATAAGAAGTCTGGTTTTTATACATCGCAAATCCGGATACATTTTTGCAGCGCTGCCAGTTTGCCTGCAGCATCTCGTGCCGTAGGCACAAATTCCTGGGCCACATGCCCCTGAAAGCCGGTCTCTGCAATGGCCCGCATGATAGCCGGATAGTACAGCTCCTGCGTGTCATCAATCTCGTGCCGGCCAGGTACACCACCGGTATGGTAATGGGCAATATAGGTGTGGTTATCGCGGATGGTTCGGATGATATCGCCTTCCATGATTTGCATGTGGTAGATATCAAACAGCAATTTGAAATATTCGGAATCCAGCCTCTTGCACAATTCCACGCCCCATGCCGTATGATCGCACATATAATCGTGATGGTCCACCTTGCTGTTCAGCAATTCCATGACCATCGTTACCTTGTATTTTTCGGCAATTGGTAAAATTCGCTTTAATCCTTTCACACAGTTCTGCAGGCCGGTTTCATCGTCCATGCCGTTTCGGTTTCCGGAAAAACAGATCACATTTTTGAATCCGTATTTGGCAATCACGGGTATGTTTTCGCTGTAATTTTTTACCAGCTGGTCGTGCAGGTCAGGATTGTTCCATCCGTGCGGAATACCCAGATCGCCGCCGTAGCACATGCTAACTTGCAGGCCGTGGTTTTTGGCAATTTCAAACTGATTGGGTTGAAGCAGATCAATGGCAGAAAGTCCCATCTGTCGTAGAGCTGCGCAGAAATCATCGAGGGGTATGCTCTGATAGCACCAGTAACAGGCCGAATGATGAATGCGGCCGTTCCAGCGGGAGTTCTCCATCTGATCAGACTCCGGCAGGAAAATATGTGCCGCGGAGGGCGTTGCCATCCAGGCTGATCCCAGCACAATTGTTTTTATGACATCTCTACGGGTAGTGGGTGATGACATATTTTACAGCAATATAACGCGTGTAAAATATCATTTTTTCAATAGCCACCCAAAAAATATTCATCTATGAGTTTGATACCAGTGATCCAGAAACATAAACTGCGCACGTTGCCCGGGCGTTTCAGGAGTAGCACCGCTTTGCACATCGATATGCATATAATAAATCGGTTTGCCGGGTTTGTTTGCAGGCCATTCGGGAAGATCCGGGCCGTTGGGGTTTCCGGTTTTGATAAATTGGGCGAAATAATTTTCCATCAAACGGGACACCTGATAGTCTTCGCGGGTCCAGGCATATACGGGATTAGTAGCCAGGTTGCCAAGAGCATATTCAATTTCCCAGGAATGACCGGCTCCTTTCAGGGGAGGCGGATTGGGTGATTGCGTTTGCGGCTGGGGATGGGTTTCAACCGGCCGGGGATGAAAGAAAATATATTCATACACAGGTTGCTGGCTTGTGGTGCGATGCAACTCTGCCCATTTCCAGGTGCTGTATACGATGAAGCGATCGCTGGCTAGTTCAGTAGCAGAGCGCGCAACCTCTTCCTGCGTACGACCTGGGAAAACGCGCATAGCTTCATCGGCCTCTGCCCCAAACAATTGGTGGAGGATGGAAGCATAATTTTCAGGCGTGGGGGCCTTACCTTGCATCAGGGCTGTGTATGGGACTTCGGTGGAGTTCCACCCCACCAACAGGGGAACACGGGCTTGTTGCCCGACAGCAAAAATGGAATCGGGCGGCAGCGGAAAAAAATAACCATCCACACAGGGCATTACCCGAAAGGCACCCGGTTGGGAAGCTGCATCGAGCAGTTTATCAGCAGGGATAGCGCGCAGCTCCTGCAGGCTGTGAGCACCTATGCGTTCAGCAAATCGTAGGCCTTCGGCTTCGGCTTCACTTAAGGGTACAGCAGGGATTGTGGGTTTAATCATAGCGCCACTTTCCCCGATAGCGCCGGCTATCAGATGTTTTGATAAAGGCGATGCCATCTGGGCACAAACCGAAATGGAACCAGCTGATTCTCCGGCAATCGTAACACGGTTGGGATCTCCGCCGAAAGCAGCAATATTATCGTGTACCCACTGCAGAGCAGCTTGCTGATCCAGCAGACCATAATTGCCGGATGCATGATGAGGGGATTCGCGAGTAAGCTCGGGATGGGCAAAAAATCCGAATATACCCAGGCGATAATTAACCGTAACCACCACAATGCCTTTTTGTGCCAGGCTTGCTCCGTCATATCGCCATTCCGAGCCGTCGCCGGCTACGAATCCTCCACCGTAAAAGTACACCAGCACGGGGAGAGGCGATTTTCCCGGATGGGCGGGAGCCCAGACATTCAGATACAAACAATCTTCACTCGTCGTATCGGAACGGAAACGCATGTCGTTGAAGATGCGCTTTTGCATAGGTCGGTGACCAAAACGAATACAGGATTTCACCCCGCTCCACGGCTTTACCGGCTGGGGTTCCCGCCAGCGCAGCTCGCCCACAGGAGGGGCCGCATAGGGTACGCCTAGGAAAATATGCAGTTGATGCTTAGGATCGGATATGCCTGCAATCATCCCGCCTGTGACCCGCACCACAGGGGCCTGAGCTCTGGCAGATTGGGTTTGGGCATGGACGGCTGGTAAGAAAAGTAAAAGTGTCGCAGCCATGCAGACTGGCTTTCGGAAAGATAACATGTCCGGAAAATTTGCCCCAAAATAGTGCTTGCCTCCGGATATGTCAATAAAAATGCTGGAGGACTGAAATTTTTTATTTCAGCAGAGGATGCAGCTTTCAATGGTTTTCGTTTAAAACTGAATGGTTAGGCAAAAGAGCATGACGCTTAATGAACAATCACGCTTTTTTCACCCTTTTCTGTGATTTGCCCGATTTCATAAGGGATTATTTCCGGAAATACCAATTTCAGTTCATGTATCAACGCTGCAGCGGCATCGGGTTTTACCGTAAACAGCAGGCCACCACTTGTCTGGGGATCGGCCAGCAGAGGCATCCATTGCATGTCGGCCAGCGAAACCTGGTGTCCGTAACTATCCCAGTTGCGTTGGGTGCCACCCGGCACGGCTCCGGCTGAAATATAATCCCACAAAGCATCGGTAAGCAAAGGAATTTGTGGCCGGTGAAGAATGGCTGAATAACCGGCCCCTTCAGCCATTTCCAGCAAATGCCCCAGCAGGCCAAAGCCGGTGACATCTGTCATAGCCGTGACTGCCGGTTGTGTGCCCAGCCAACTGCCGACTTTGTTGAGCGTAGTCATCCATTTCGTAGCAAGCGCCTGATGATCCGCGCGCAGCAATCCCTTCTTTTGGGCCGTGGTTAAAATGCCGATGCCGACGGGTTTGGTCAGGAATATGCGATCGCCCGGGAGGGCGGTATGATTTCTTCGGATCTGGGTTAATGGAGCAAGGCCGTTTACACATAATCCGAAAATGGGCTCGGGTGCATCGATACTATGTCCACCTGCCAGTGGAATCCGGGCTTCATTGCAGACAGCCCTTGCTCCCTCTACCACCTCATGTGCCAGCCAGGCGGGCAGTTTGTTTACCGGCCAGCCCAGGATAGCCAGCGCCATCACAGGTTCGCCGCCCATGGCATACACATCGCTCAGGGCATTGGCTGCGGCGATGCGACCAAAATCAAACGCATCATCTACAATGGGCATGAAAAAATCGGTGGTGGCAATCAGGGCCTGGCCATTGCCCAAATCCAGCACGGCTGCATCGTCGCGATGTTCATAGCCCACCAGCAGGCCGGGAAACATACTCTGCGAGCCGGAGCGGTGGAGAATTTGTTCCAACACGGCCGGCGAAATTTTGCAACCGCAGCCGGCTCCGTGTGCATATTGGGTCAGGCGATATGCAGTTGTCAAAGAATTGTCCATATGATTCATTTTTTCATGAAAATCAGGAAATACTTGCCTGTTTCAAGCACGTGATGATATGTTGCTCCGATGCATTTTCCACAGAAATATGATGTACCGGGACAGATGGCTCGCGTTGATGGAGTGATTTTAGATAAAGCTTATCATAATAATGCAGCAGGATTTCAAAGCAGGCCTGTATTTGCCGGGCATGCAGGTAATCCAAAGCCTGTTTGGTGGCTGCCCCGCCCAGTCGTTTGCTGATGCGCAGGATAGCCGCTTCCAACAGTCCCCGGTCATAAATCCCATATTCAGTCACAATTTGTTGCAGGCGTTGTTCGAATGGCACTTCCAGAAAATACAAAGGTGCTTTTCGCATCTGTTGCCACAGGGCAGGGGGAATTACCAGATCACCGATTCGCTGGCTTTCATCTTCCATCCAGATACCAGTTTCCCGGATATCGGACCGCTGCAGCAGGCGGAAGATTTCCATGGCCAGCAGGTTTTCAAACATTTCCTGGGTGGGTTGCAGGGGCATGCCCAAGTCACCAAAGGCAGATCCGCGATGATGGGCGAGATCTTCCAGCTGGATGACCCGAATACCTTGCTCCCGCAGCTTTTGCAGCATACGGGTTTTCCCGGATCCGGTGTAACCGCCGATCAGCATAATGGGCAACGGGAGGGTAAAGCTCTGCAGCACAGCGTTGCGAAAAGCTTTATATCCACCCTGCAGCAGATAAACAGAATAGCCCATCAGGTCGAGCAGCCACGCGATGGCCTTGCTGCGCATACCGCCCCGCCAGCAATACAAACAAACTGATTGCTGATCAGGATGGTATTTTTTCAGGATAGCCTCTGCCTGTTCCGTGATCCTGCGCATCCTGGGCCCGAAGAAATCTAGCCCGGCACGAATAGCCGCCTGCCTGCCCTGATGATGATAGATGGTGCCGACAATGGCTCGTTCCTCATCGGTGAACAAAGGCAAATGATGCGCCCCGGGGACATGGGCGTGGTGGTATTCTGCAGGTGAACGCACATCCACTATGGGAACAGCTCCCACAGAAGAGCCTGCCTGACAGGCCGGCCGGGTTACCAGTGAAATAAACTGTTCAACCGGTAATGTTTGAACAGACATGATTCATTCCGCAATCAGCTATTCATGGAAATCAGGAATTCTTCATTGCTCTTGGTACCTTTCATGTGATCCAGCAGGAAGGTCATGGCCTCTTCGGTTGTCATGTCGGCCAGGTGTTTGCGCAGAATCCACATGCGCTGGAGTACATCTTTTTCCAGCAGCAAATCCTCTCTTCGGGTAGAAGAAGCGTTTAGGTCAATGGCCGGGAAGATGCGTTTGTTAGCCAAGCGGCGATCGAGCTGGAGTTCCATATTGCCCGTACCCTTGAATTCTTCAAAGATTACTTCATCCATCTTCGAACCCGTATCGATGAGGGCCGTAGCCAGAATGGTGAGAGAGCCACCGTTTTCAATTTTGCGGGCTGCCCCGAAAAATTGTTTGGGTTTGTGCAGGGCATTGGCTTCCACGCCTCCGCTGAGCACTTTTCCCGAAGCCGGCATCACGGTATTGTGGGCGCGTGCCAGGCGGGTAATGGAATCGAGCAGAATCACCACATCGTGGCCACATTCAACCAGCCGTTTGGCTTTCTGCAGAACGATGGAAGAAACTTTCACATGTTTTTCTGCCGGCTCATCGAAGGTAGAAGCAATCACTTCAGCCCGTACGCTTCGTTCCATATCCGTAACCTCTTCCGGACGTTCATCAATCAGCAAAACCATCAGATACACTTCCGGATGGTTGGTTGCAATGGCATTGGCCACCTCTTTCAGCAACATGGTTTTTCCTGTTTTGGGCTGGGCAACAATCAATCCCCTCTGGCCCTTTCCGATCGGGGTAAACAGGTCCATGATGCGGGTGGAATAATTGGTGGCACTGGTAACCAGATTTAGTTTTTCGTAGGGGAACAAGGGGGTGAGATAATCAAACGGCACCCGATCGCGCACTTCTTCGGGCTTTCGGCCGTTGATAGTTTCCACCTTCAGCAGGGCAAAATATTTTTCCCCTTCCTTGGGCGGCCTGACGGCGCCCTGCACGGTATCGCCGGTTTTCAGTCCGAATAACTTAATTTGAGAAGGTGACACGTAAATATCATCCGGGGAGCTGAGGTAGTTGTAGTCGGATGAGCGCAGAAAACCGTAGCCGTCGGGCATCATTTCCAGCACGCCTTCGCTGATGATAACCCCGTCAAATTCGATATTGAAATGCACATCGCGGGGCGACACACGGGCTTTTTCTTCTTCAGCCGGTTCTTCGATAACGGGCTCTTCTTCGGGAACCTCCACGTCTACGTCGTTATCCTCTTCTGAACTGAGCAGCAAGGGATCATCATCCAATGGGGGAGCGACCGGTTCTTGCTCTTGCGGTGCAGTTGATTTTCTGCCCCTGCGCGTTGTGCGTTTTGATTCTTCAGCAGATTCTTCTGTTGCTTCAGCCGGGGCAGGAGCAGCGGTTTCTTCCGGTGCCGGCTGTTGCTTGCGGGCAATGCGTTTGCGTCTTGGCTTTCCTGCCTTGCCGGCAGCCAGATTGGTTTCTTCAGTAGTTGTTTCCATCCCGTTCACGGCATGTTGTTCGGCCTGAGCATCCAGGATCCGATGAATCAGCTCTTCACGGTTAAGTTTGTTGGCATCGGGGATATTGAATTGAGCTGCAATATCCATCAACTCGACATCAAGCATGTCGTTCAGTTGCGAAAATTGATACATCATGTAACAATGAGTTAGTTAACCAAAATACGTATGTCATGAAAGTCTTTTGCGTTTACGATCGGCACGATAATCCATGTGTTCTGTCCATCATTCAAAACCAATGAGCGCTGTTTCAGGCTTATGGTTGTTCTCAGAAAATGATTTGAGTTAATCAAGGAGAAGAATGCGTAAGACTTTGAACAGTCAAACCAAGCTGGTGCAAGATTACAACAAGTTTTGATTATATCAAAATTTTTCGGGTTTCAGTTGCTTGCTGATTTTTCGTGTCGGCTGGATGAAGTTTAATATTTTTGCCCGGCGTGTGATTGTAAGTTCTCTTTTTCCGCTTGCCTATGCCAGAACATATTCGTATTCGGGAAGTCTTGCAGATGGAGCCACCCAGGCCATTGCTAACCATCAAAGGCTGGGTGCGAACCTTCCGGAATGATCAGTTTATAGCGGTAAACGATGGTTCCTGTCATGAGAATTTGCAGGTGGTCATAGATCCTGCTCAGTTTGATACTAACATATTGAAACGCATTACCACGGGAGCGGCCATCATGGCCCGTGGCGAGTTGGTAGCCTCCATAGGCCGCGGGCAAAAGGTAGAGCTTAAGGCAAACCAGATCGAAATTTTAGGAGATTGTGATCCGGAAACCTATCCCCTGCAGCCCAAAAAACACAGCCTGGAGTTTCTGCGCGAGCACGCCCATCTTCGCATGCGCACGCAGACCTTTGGTGCTGTATTCCGCATCCGCCACAGCCTGGCTTATGCTATTCATCATTTTTTTCATCAGAGAGGGTTCATTTATCTGCACACGCCCATCATCACGGCCAGCGATGCAGAAGGAGCGGGCGAACTGTTTCAGGTAACCACGCTCGATTTGCAGCACATTCCCCTGAATGAACGAGGTGAAGTGGATTATTCCCAGGATTTTTTTGGACGCAAAGCCAATCTTACCGTATCCGGTCAGCTGGAAGGCGAACTGGGTGCATTGGCTTTCAGCCGGATATATACTTTTGGTCCTACTTTCCGGGCCGAAAATTCCAATACCACGCGGCATCTGGCTGAATTCTGGATGATTGAACCGGAAATGGCTTTTTATGATTTGAACGATAACATGGATCTGGCAGAGGAATTCATCAAATATATCATCCGGTTTGTACTTGAACAACATCCCACTGACCTGCAGTGGCTAGCAGCCCGCCTCAAAGAAGAAGAAAGCAAAAAGCCCCAGCAGGAAAGACTTGAAATGGAGCTGGTGGAAAAATTGCATTTCGTGGTGGAAAACCCTTTTGAACGCATTACCTATACAGATGCTTTTGAAATTTTGAAAAACAGTCCGCAGAACAAAAAGAAAAAGTTTCAGTTCCCTGTTGAGCAATGGGGCATGGACCTGCAAAGCGAACACGAGCGGTATCTGGTAGAAAAATATTTCAAAAAACCGGTGATTATTACGGATTATCCGAAAGAAATCAAAGCTTTTTACATGCGCCAGAATGATGATGGCCGCACGGTACGGGCTATGGATATTCTGTTCCCGGGTATTGGTGAAATTGTGGGTGGCTCACAGCGCGAAGAACGCTATGACAGGCTGTTGCAGCGCATGCAGGAGTTGCATATTTCTCCGCAGGAACTGTATTGGTATCTCGATAGCAGAAAATTTGGAGGTTGCCCCCATTCCGGCTTTGGATTGGGTTTTGAGCGAATGGTACAATTTGTTACTGGCATGAACAATATCCGCGATGTGATTCCATTTCCCAGAACGCCCAAAAATATTGCGTTTTAAAAGAAAATATTCTGCAGCGGATTGACGTTAGTGGAAGGCTCAATAAAACTAATTTGCCGTGAAAGCATTTGTTTTCACCAGTTGCCTAGCTTTGCTGGCACTGGCATTTTATACCGGCTGTAAAAAAGAGCTGTCATTGGAATTACGCAGTCCTATTGACAGTATGGATACTACCGGTGGTTCGCAGCCGGTGGATACCGCACAGGATAGCCTGAATTATCAGCCCACATCGGCAGGTTCCTATTGGTATTATTACCCTTCCAATAATTCCAGCCAGTTATTTTTAAGTGTGATTTCCAGCAATAGAGACACTTCCTTTCACGGCCACAGCTATCATATTTTTACATTTAACTTCAGTGGTAATAGTACAGAAGGTTATATGAGACGCGAAGGAAATGCCTATTATGCAGCAGGTGGATTATTTTCCGCTGCGTCGTTTGTTTCTTCCGTTTCCGGTTCTCTGCCCCAACCCATGCTTGATTCCCTGCAATACGCTGAAGTGTTGTATTTACGGTCCGATTTGCCGGATGGAAGCAGCTGGACACAAACGCAGGATTTTACTTATCAAAGCAGCAGTGTACAGGTAGAATTGAAACTAAATTTCAACTTTTCCATTCAATCACATACTGCAAATATGCTTTTGCAGAATCAGGCATTTTCAAAAGTTATTACGGAAAACATGACGGTGCAGGTGCAGATGCTGGTAAACGGTGTAACCCTGTATAACCAGGCATTTACATCTACCATTCTTGTGGCTAACAAGGTGGGCATCATATCCTTTACCAGCCTGGATGGTACCGGGCAGGAAATTGATTTGTATAATTATCAGATTAACTGAATATTCAGAATTTCGGGACAGCCTGCAGCAATATTTGTAATTTATGTGCAGCAACGGGAAGCACGGTACCGTTATTCATCAATACTTCCCGATGATCGGTATCTATTTCTGCTACATGATTTAGTTGCACCAGATGCATGGGATGAATTTGTAAAAATCCTGCCAGCTTGATGAACAATCGCAGATAGTCATCAAATGATTTTTCTGCAAGCAGCCGCGTATTTTCCAGAACCAGCAGAGCGAATCCATCCTGTTGACTGATATGTACGATATCATTTATTGAAACACCCATCCAGCTCAGCTGAACGGGCACAGCCAGCATCGGCGGAGCATCTGTTTGTGTAATGTTGTGCTTGAGTGTAGCAAGCCGGATGTGTTTTTCGTGATAAGGCTGGTGAATAAGCATATCCTGCAGCACATCCATCAATGCTTTTTTGTTCAAGGGTTTCAGCAGCAAATGTATTTCACTGAAGGCAAGTATTTGTGCGGTATTGCGTTCGTGTGCGGTAATGAAGGTCAATTCAGTTTCATCCATATCATGCATACGTTCTGCAACAGAAAAACCATGTGTTTCTGTAAGGTCAAGATCCACAATGATCCAGTCGGGATGCCAGATATGCATCATTAATTCTGCCTGAAACAAATCAGCAGCATACAGGCAGGTTTCAACCGGATACAAATCCTGCCGGGAAAGCATCATGGAAATGATAGCATGACTATCGGGCTCATCATCTACCACAAGCACGCGAAAAGCATGGGAATACATGGGATGAATGTTTTTGGGGTAAAATAATATAACTTGAATCATTATGTTTGTGGTACCCAGATACGCACCAATGTACCCGACATATCACCCAATTTTTCTTCCTTATCAATTATTTCAATCCGGATTTCGGTATGAAATATTTTATTTATCCACTCAGCACGCATTTTGCTTAATTCCATGCCGGCCATCAAATGTTTTCTGAAATTGTCCATTCCCATTTCCCTGGTACGTTTGATGCCTATTCCATTATCTTCAACATTGCAAACAAGTACATCTTCTTTTTCTTCGAAATGAATGATGATTCTGCCTTTGTGACGAGGATGATTGATGCCATGTTTGACGGCATTTTCTACATAAGGCTGTAATAACATGGTTGGTATTTCTGTACGATCCGGATCTATTTCCGGATCTATTCTGATTTCATAATCCATTCTTTCCTCAAAGCGCATTTTTTCCAGCCTTAAATAAGTTTGCAGATACTGGATTTCTTCTTCAAGGGATACAAAATTCAGCCGGGACATCTCCAGCGTTTGCCGGATAAGCAATGAAAAGTCAGACAGGTATTCCTGAGCAAGCTCATCATGTTTTTGCATGATAAAAAGCTGAATCGAATTTAGGCAATTGAAGATAAAATGAGGATTCATTTGTGCCCGGATAGCCTTAAGCTCAAGCTCGTTCAGCTTTAACTGATATTCTGCTTCCAGCTTCATCCGCCGAAGTTCATTTAATTCTTTGGTGACACATTCCAGCTCATGTTTTTTATCGGCAGATATTTGTTCTAATTGTTGCAGATCTGTACTTAGCTTTTGTATCTGCCGGCTCATTTCCTGAATAGATTTTTGCTGCCGGATAATCGTTTCTGTCTGCACTCTTCTTTCATGATATGCAGCGCTAAGGAGAAAACTAACCAGTGCACACACACTTCCCACCATTAATATCTTGAATGAAAACATATGCATGCCATAGGAAATCTGGTTAGCCGGCAATAAAAGACCTGCATGAAAGGAAAGGATACTGGTTAAAAATAGTATCCATGCACCAAGCAAAAAATATTTTATGGCTTTGTTTTTCTTGCGTGGATGCAGCCACCACAAAAAAACGACAATAGGAGTTAATGAAGCATAGAAAAACAATATGTATAAAATTCTGGCAGCCCGATAGTGTCCGGTAAACATAAAAATCCATTGCGCGCCGATAAACAAAACAATGAGAAGAAGTGCGAATTGAAAAGATTTAATTATCCATTTGGATGAAGAATAAATTGAAACCAGGTTTTTACTGAAAGCTGCAAATGGCAGATAAAAACACAGCAAAGGCCCTGAAATATCAAAGACATATTGTAAGATTGGCAGGGAGGCAAAAAGGGAAAACTGGTAAGGATATGCTGCTAGTTTGGCGAAGAAATACAGTATAATCGCTAAAGAAAACAATCCTATCAATCCATACATAGGTTCACGCGTTTTCCCATATCCGATAAGCGCCAGCACGCCTATGATAAACAACAATCCAGTTATGAAAAAAACCCATCTGCTTATGGGTGCATACAGCAAATTTTGCTGGTCGGCAAACTGGTTCCACGTATCAGCCGCATAAAGCCTGGAATAGAGCGGATTTTCAATATCATAGGTGTTGATGATGTGCAAATAAAATACACTTGTAGTATTGGCCGGAAGATGCAGAAGAAAAGCAAAGCGATTCCATTTGTTCCATCCACTACCTTTTTCCATTAAACCTGCGCTTGCAGCAAGACGATAGGAGCCATCCGGTTGCAGGGAGTAAAAATAGGCATGGTCGGGATATCCTACATACCAGTATATATCATCGCGCTGGACACCCGGGTTGAATATTGATATCCTGAGCCAGAAATCGTGAACATGAGAATTAATCCATGGCAAATCATGAAAATTACGAGGAGAAAGAAAATATTGATGTACAATTTTTTCAATAGAATATCCGCGCGATGAATCGTTGAATGTGGCTGTGTATGATCTGATATCGATAGCAGTATCGGGCAGGGATTGTGACAAAACAAAAGTATCGGCCTGAAGGATTCCGACAGCTCCGGCTTTGCCAAGCAGACATAGGACGGCCAGTACGCAAAGCAGGTGTAATTTTCCCTGTTGAAAAATCAAATATTTCATTTGCCTGTGCTGAACGATATCAGCATTTTTTATAAATCGCCTTATGGCGGATGATCAGGAATCAGATTTCAGGTACAAAATACCATGTGTGACGCAAAAACCATTCTATGATTTCATCAATTCATCAATAGCACGGGCCAATTGCCTGTCTTTTTCCGTAATCGTATTGCCGGCATCATGCGTGGTCAGGTAAATGGTAACTTTGTTGTACACATTTTCCCAGTAGGGATGGTGATCCATTTTTTCGGCAAGCATGGCCACACGTGTCATAAAGGCAAATGCTTCTGAAAAATCACGAAATACAAAAGTTCTGACCAGTTGATTGTCCTTTTCTTCCCACATGATTATGAATTTTTGATTTTACAAAATCAGATTTCTGCGGTTCTTCAGTTCTTCCTGAGATAATTCAACTGCCATTCTGATGTAGGGAAGCTGTTTCAGATCCATTAACAATCCTTCCCGCTCGTTTGTTGTAAAATAAGGCCCTTTGATCAGCCAGATATAGTTGAGGTGTTTTACTTCCGGAAGTAACGCCATTCCCTGTTTGTGATTGTTATAGAGATAATGTACGTTAAGCAGGCGTGCATCCAGGTATTCGAATACAGTAAAAAAATAAGTTCTTCGGTTTTGTTTCCATGCAATTTCCAGATCAAGGTTAACCCGGAAATTCATGTTCAGGTCCTGATTCAGATGCCAGCAGAGTTCATAATCTGGCAGGTCAGACACCATACCTATTAGCTGAGTTGACTCAAAGAACTGTTCAACAAGTTGTTGCTCATCCAGTTTTAATATTTTCGGTTGGGAGGTTTTCATGTGTGCCTGGTGTTATTCATGTTGACGCGGATCCCAGAATACCTGTTCAAAATTTACGACCTGATCATGGATTACTTTTACGCCTTCTTGTTCCAGCAATTCCTGCATCAGGGTGGGTGTGGCAAAATGATGTTTGCCTGTCAGCAGTCCTTTGCGGTTTACTACCCGGTGGGCAGGCACAGGCGGTAACACTCGATGCGACTGGTTCATGGCCCATCCCACCATTCGGGCTGATATTCTCATGCCACAGGCTTCGGCAATAGCGCCATAGGTGGTTACCCGTCCACGCGGCACTTTACGCACCAGCTCATAGACCCGTTCCAGAAAATTGGGCGGGGCTTCGGATGAAGATTTAGTCTGCCTGTTCATGTTTCATAGGATTTGTCAAGGATGGGTGATTGATATGAAACAATCCCTGCTGCTGTGCAGCTATGGCTGAAAGGGTGGCTTTGCTCCAGGGTTCAAAAGCATCAGGGTTATCAGGAAGAGTAAAAGAAAGATAATGAATTTTTCTACCTTCAGCCCGATGCTGGCGTTCATAGTAGGTTTCAATACCCAGCTCTGCTTCAGCGTTTTCCGGTACATCTTCGTTCATAGCAAAAATTTTACATCCAGTTTGGGCAATGACTTCGAGTGTAAAGTCAAACAAGTCTCTCGAATCGGTTTTCAAATGAATCAACCCTCCCGGTTGCAAAATTTGCTGGTATTGCCAAAGAAACCGGGGATGGGTGAGCCTTTTTTTCGCTCTTGATTTTCTTGGATGTGGATCCGGAAACGGAATCCAGATGGCAGAAACTTCGCCTCTGGCAAAATACATAACCAACTGTTCGATTTGAATACGCAGGAAAGCTACCCGATTCAACTGCTCATCCAATGCTGTGCGGGCGCCCTTCCAGATCCGGTTTCCTTTTACATCTACGCCGATGGCGTTCAGTTTTTTGTACATGCGCACCAGTCCCAGGCTGTATTCGCCCTTTCCGCAACCCAGTTCCAGCACAATCGGAAAATCATTCTTAAAGAATGCATGCCATTTCCCGGCCATACCTTCCGGGAAACTCAACACATTGGGAAAGAGCTTGATTTCTTCAAACCGGATCAGCTTTTTGTGTGCCATGCCGCAAAGCTACATCAGCCCCGTCAACTGCAGACAAAGAAAAGGGCTGTTAGACAACAGCCCTCTGCTCAAATAACTTAACCATATCCTATGAAAAACCTGTTCAAATTTAAAAGGCGTTTGTATTTTCAATCCGTGAAAATCAGCGAACGAAACAATTTATCTGGTAAACGTGTAAAATACAAGTTTTAATGTATATGAAAATACCGCTAAGCAAATTATATTTACAAAACAAGTGAAGAGAACTTATGTATATACCAGGCCTGCTGACAGGGAGTATTTCAGATGTACCCAACAAAAAGCCACTGCAACTGCAGTGGCGCGAGAAAAGCTGTAGAGGGAGGATTCGAACCTCCACGGGGCAGTTAGCTCCGGCACATAAGAAGTTTAGTGGTCAACCCCATCCCGGGCAAGCCGGGATTATGCCGGGTTTATCCTGTACTCCCCACCCCCGAGACAAGAGGGCATGTCTGCCAGTTTCATCACTCTACAGTGTTGTAAGAACTGATGCAAATTTAAATACTTTTCTGTTTTGTTGCAATTTTTTTAATGTAAATTTTAATATTTTTGATTGTGTTTAATTAAATGAATAATCATTAACTATTATCTAAAACAGATTTTCAAAATGGCCAGCTCATTGAATATCGACAAACTTGACCTGAAAATCATCAATGAAATGATGCATGATGCGGGCATCTCCTATGCCGATCTGGGCAAAAAATTATTTGTCTCCGGTGGCACCATCCACGTCCGCATGAAAAAGCTGCAAGAACTGGGTATTGTGAAAGGTACCCGCCTGCAGGTTGATCTGAAAAAAATCGGATACGACGTTACTGCCTTTGTGGGCATTTATTTGGAAAAAAGTTCGCTGTACGACAGTGTGGTAAAAGAGTTGAAAAGAATACCCGAAATTGTACGGGTCAATTACACAACCGGCAACTACAGCATATTTGCCGAGGTCGTATGCCGGGATATTCAGCAACTCAGGCGGGTATTGCATGATGAATTGCAGAAGGTCAAAGGTATTGAACGTACGGAAACCTTTATTTCCCTGGAAGAAAGCTTCAGCCGCAGCGTTTCCATAGATACGGAAGAACCCGCTGTATCCGAGAAAAACGGAAAGGAATAATTATCCGGTTATCCGACAGGTGTTTTTCCTCCATCAACCTGCAAATACACGCCGGTAATATAGGCTGCAGCCGGGCTTGCCAGAAAAGCAACAGCCTGTGCAATTTCTGCTGGTGTAGCAAAGCGTTTCATCGGGATTTCTTCCTGTGCCCGCTGTTTAACTTTTTCGACTGACAGTTGGAGACGATGGGCAGTATCTTCGAACAATTGTTCCAGCCTGCCGGTAAGAGTAGAACCCGGCAATATGCAGTTCACCGTAATGCCAGACGGCGCCAGCTCGGTGGCCAGCACTTTAGCCCATCCGGCCATAGCCCAGCGGATGGTTGTGGATACGCCCAGACCGGCAATGGGAGCTTTAACGGAAGTGGACAAAATATTGATGATACGACCGTAGCCACTGGCCCGCATCCCCGGAACGAGGGCCTGAACTAGAAACTGGCTGGCAATGAGATGTTCCCGAAAAGCAGATTCGAAAGCCTGTGGCGGTGCTTCCACCAATGGACCAGGAGCCGGGCCGCCGCTGTTGTTCACCAGAATCTCTACGGGGCCTTTTGTGGACAACATTTCGGCAATGGTTTTCACCTGGCTAGTATCGCCAAAATCCACACAAACATACCGATGTTGCTGTCCCTCTGATGCATCCAGTTGCCCAATAACTTCCTGCAGCCGTTTTTCGTTCCTCGATAACAATATGCAGCTAGCTCCCAGTCGGGATAAAGCAATAGCCGTGGCCAGCCCAATACCCTGTGATGCGCCGCCGATGCAGGCCGTTTTGCCTTTTAAGGAAAGTTCCATCACCCAAAAGATTCTTCTTCAAAATTATCATATTCTGCCCGACAGTCCTGGTTAGTTGGAGCTGTAAAAGAATTCGTGTAGGTTTGCAAAAAGCTTCTGCATGGAATACAATACCACCCGCAACCCGTTGGTGATTCGGGAATATGGGCGGAATATTCAGAAGATGATTGAATACCTGCTCACCATTGAAGATAAGGAAAAACGCCAGCGCAATGCTTTGGCTGTCATTGAGCTGATGGGAACCCTCAACCCGCATCTGCGCAATGTGGAAGATTTCCGGCACAAGCTATGGGATCATTTGTTCCTGATTTCTGATTTTAAACTGGATGTGGATTCGCCTTATCCCAAGCCCACCCGGGAATCCCTGAAGCCCAAACCGGCACCCCTGCCTTATCCCAAGAAACATCCGCGATACAGCCACCTGGGTAAAAATCTGGAATTATTGATCGAAAAAGCCTTGCGTGAACCGGATCCCGAGAAAAAAACCGCTTTTGCGCAGGTGATTGGCAATTACATGAAACTTGCCTATAACAACTGGCATAAGGAAAATGTGCACGACGACATGATTCGCAGCGAGCTGGCTGCCATCACCCACAACCAGCTGGATTATCAACCCGGTGTGCCCATGGTCCAGGCAGGCGATTCTTACAGAAATACCAAACGCCGTTACAATAAATACAACGGCAAGGGAGGATCTTTCAACAAGTATTACAACAAGTATAAAAACCGCAACAAGTGAGTACTGTCCTTGAAGTCACCGGTGGAACGGCGCTTCATGGAACGATTGTACCGCAGGGAGCCAAAAATGAAGCTCTGCAGGTGATAGCTGCCACTTTGCTTACCGAAGAGCCTGTTACCATCCACAATATTCCGGATATAGCCGATGTGAACTTGCTGATTGAGATTTTGGCAGATCTTGGGGTTGCGGTTCAGCGGCATGATCGCCACAGCTGTACTTTTCAGGCGAAGACCATTGATTTTGATTACCTGAAAACGCCGGAGTTTCGTAAAAAATCATCCCGCCTCAGAGGTATCGTATTGCTGGCAGGCCCCTTGCTGGCCCGCTGGAAACGGGCTATCATGCCCAGTCCGGGCGGAGATAAAATAGGCCGTCGCCGGCTGGATACCCATTTGCTGGGCCTGCAACAGCTAGGGGCGACTTTTCGGTATGAGAATTTTTATTATTTGCTGGAAACGAAGGGACTGCAGGGCAATTATGTATTGCTCGATGAGCCTTCTGTGACGGGAACGGCCAACCTGATTATGGCCGCCGTATATGCCAAAGGCAGTACCACCCTTTATCATGCAGCCTGTGAACCCTACGTGCAGCAACTATGCCACATGCTGGTACGGATGGGTGCAAAAATTTCCGGCATTGGCTCCAATTTGCTGACCATTGAGGGCGTGGATCAACTGGGAGGCTGTACCCATCATATCCTGCCCGACATGATTGAAATCGGATCTTTTATCGGGATGGCCGCCATGACCCGCGGAGAGATCCGGATTCAACAGGCAGGTGTAAAACATCTGGGGCAGATTCCGCAGAAATTCCGCCAACTGGGTATCCAGGTGCTTATTGAAGGCGATGATATTATTGTCCCCCGCCAGGAACATTATCAGATTCAGCACTTTCTGGATGGGTCAATACCTACGATTTACGACCACCCCTGGCCGGGATTTACGCCCGACCTGCTCAGCATTATGCTGGTGGTAGCCACTCAGGCAAGGGGAAGTGTGCTGATTCACCAAAAAATGTTTGAAAGCAGGCTATTTTTTGTGGATAAGCTGCTCGACATGGGTGCCCGCATCATCTTATGCGATCCGCATCGGGCTGTGGTGATAGGGCTGGATTGGGAATACATGTTGAGGGGGATTACCATGAGCTCGCCTGATATCCGCGCCGGCGTAGCCCTGCTGATAGCCGCTTTAAGTGCTGAAGGTACCAGTGTGATTCAGAATGTGGAGCAGATTGACCGGGGCTATGAATCCATTGATCAGCGCTTGCGGGCCCTGGGCGCCCATATCCGAAGAATAGAGGTATAATTGACATGGATCAACAGACATCTCAACCGCTGGTTATAGTTACTGCACCTTCTGGATCAGGGAAAACCACTATTGTGCATCATTTGCTGAAACGTTTTCCTGAGCTGGATTTTTCAGTATCGGCTTGTACCCGCCCACCCCGCCAGCATGAAGTCAATGGCCGCGATTACTATTTTCTGACACCCGAAGCATTTCAGGAAAAAATCAAACAGGGAGCCTTTGCAGAATATGAAATGGTGTACGAGGGCAAATATTATGGCACCCTGATCAGCGAGCTGGAACGCATCTGGCGCAACCATCAGATTCCGCTGGTGGATATCGATGTGCGCGGGGCTATGCACCTGCTGGAAAAATATCCTCAATCCCTTTCCTTATTTATTCAGCCCCCCTCTCTGGATGTGCTCCGTGAGAGGCTCATCAAGCGGGGTTCCGAAACATCCGTTTCACTGGAAGAACGCCTGCGCAAGGCTGTTGATGAGTTAGGCTATGCTTCCCGTTTTCATCATATCATCTACAATGACACCCTGGAGCATGCCCTCTCCCAGGCCGAAGCTGCCGTGGCGCCCTTTATTGCCCGTATGCTGAACAAAGAAATTCACTAATTTTGGTAGGGTCCCTTTATGGATACGTATCAGACTTCTGGTCTCGTTGTTATTATCCTGCTCCTGTTGACTGCCTTTTTCACCGGAATAGAAACAGCTTTTTTTTCAGCCAATAAGCTGAGCATCGAAGTCCGAAAAAAGCAGGGAAAATGGTTGGGGCGGATTTTAAATCATTTTATCCAGAACCCCGATCAGCTGGTAGGTACCTGCATTGTAGGAGTCAACATCATGCTTGTCATTTATGGTACGGTAGTATTTACCGCACTTCAGCCATTTTGGGAAAATCTACTGCTCAGGGGCGCTTTGAACAATCCTTATCTGAAACTTATCGTAGAAATTCTGCTTTCAAGCTTTTTGATTCTGGCTTTTGGTGAATTTCTGCCCCGCATCCTGTTCAAGGCCAGGGCCGATTTCATGCTGAAGATTTTTCTGATTCCGTTTTATGGATTTTACATGCTTTTTCAGCCGCTGGTCAATGCATTGATCGGTATGGCCGAATGGATTTTGATTTATTTGTTTAATGCACGCCTTTCCGATCGCAAGCTGGTGTTCAGCAAAATGGAGCTGCATCAGTTTATGCACGAAAACCAGTATTCTGCTTTGCACAAGGAGCTTAATACCAAATGGTTTGAGAATGCCCTGGCACTGGTGCATGTGCGCATCAGGGAATGTATGGTGCCCCGCAATGAAATAGTGGCCATCCCGCTGGATAGTACACTTGAAGAAGCCCGCCAGAAGTGCATTGCAACCCGATTATCCAAGATTATTGTGTATGAAGATTCCATTGACCAGATCTGCGGATATATTCATCAGCTCGATTTCTTTTCCAATCCCGCCCGGCTAAAGGATATCCTGCATAGTATCCCAGCGGTACCGGAAACCATGCGGGCTGTGGATCTGATTACCAAATTTTCAGAAACCCGCAAAACCATTGCCTGGGTGGTAGATGAATTCGGGGGTACGGCAGGAATCGTAACCATGGAAGATGTGCTGGAGGAAATCTTCGGGGAATTCAGGGATGAACACGATCAGAAGGGCCTGGTGGAACAACAGATTGCGGAGCGTGAATATCTGTTTTCCGGCAGGCTGGAAATTGATTATTTGAATGAAAAATATCAGCTGGGCCTGCCTAAGAAAGACAGTGAAACTTTATCCGGATTGATTATTGCGCATCACGAAACCATTCCCCGGGAAAAAGAGCGCATCATTATTGATCAGTTTGAATTTGAAATCATCAGCGTGTCCGAAACCCGCATTGAAACGGTGAAATTAAGAGTGCTGGAGTGATACTTCCCAGTGTTGATTGATTGTTAAACTTTCAATTTCTGATGGGTATTTGCTGTTCCGGCGCTAACTTTGCATGGTTATTGGAAAACAAGATTTGCATTTATTTAGAATATTTCTTTATTTCACGAAAGTTTTTGGGGTTAACAAACAATGGATGAAAGGCCTGCTCTTGAGTCTTCTTGAGCGGGCTAATTTTTTATCCCTGATCCGTTCATATGGAAGCGAACTATCGGCAAATATTTCAAACCAGTAATCCCGGGAGGTGGAACAGGGTGAAATGGTCTCTGCGGGTGATCATCGCTATTGCTGTTTTCTTTCTGGTTGTGTTTTTCATTGCCCTGATAAATGCCACCAATCCTTCGCTTCCCCGTCTGCGCGACAAGAACGAGGTGTACAAGAAAATTTTGAATCCCAATGATCCCACCACCTTCATCACCCGGAAAAATTTGCGGTTTCAGAGTTTTCAGCAGTTCATTCAGCATCATCGTTTGCAAAAGTCCGGATATGCGAGTCATAAACATAAACTTCCGCTTTCCGGCAGTCAGATCCGGGCAGCTTTTTATGTACCCTGGGATGCCCAGTCGTTTTTCTCGCTGAAGAGCAATGCGGGTAAACTAAACATGATTTTTCCGGAGTGGATTTTCCTGACACCCGGCGATTCCCTGCAAACCCGTATTGATCCGGCTGCTCTGAAGATTATGCGCGACAGCGGGGTGCGTATTCTGCCAATTTTTTCCAACCATTTCAGCGATGATTTTGATGGCCGGTCAGTTCATCGGATGCTGCATCATCCTGCCATTGCGCATCGCATCATCCATCAGCTGAAAGAACTATTGATCAGCAATCATTTTGCCGGCGTAAATGTGGATCTAGAGAATCTGATAGAAAAAAACAACGATGCGCTGGTAGCCTTCCAGCGTGAATTGTATGATTCCTTGCATAAGTCAGGTTTGTTGGTAACCATTGATGTACCTCCGTTTAATGAGGACTATGATTATGGCCGGCTCGCGCGGGCGGCAGATTATCTGGTGGTAATGGCCTATGATGAACATGACGATCAGAGTGTGCCGGGACCTATCAGCGATCAGCACTGGGTGGAAGGCGCCGTCAGTGCAATCGAGAACCAAGTTCCTTCTCAAAAAATCATTCTGGGATTGGCAGCCTATGGATATGACTGGCCTGAGCAGGCCGAAGCCGCTAATCTCACCTATCAGGAAGCATTGAGCCTGGCAAAAGAATACCATGCCCACATTGAATTTGACGACGATAGTTACAATCTTCATTTCAGCTATCTGGATGATGATTCCGTGCTCCACCAGGTATATTTCACGGATGCCGCCACCAATTTCAATACCATGCGGTTTGCTGCAGAGGATGGCATGGCGGGGGTTTGTTTCTGGCGGCTAGGTTCGGAAGACAATCGGCTCTGGAGCTTTTATGATCAGGATCTCAGTGATTCCGCGCTTGCCCGAAAACCGGTTGACTTCAGCAAATTTTCCACCGTGAGTCTTTCCAACGATGTAGACTATCTGGGGGAAGGAGAAGTGCTGGATGTGCTGGCCACTCCTGAGCCGGGTAAAATAGCTCTTGAGCTTGATACAGGCGATATGCTTATTGCTGAACAGCACTATGAGAGTCTACCTTCGACTTTTGTGATCCGGCAATTTGGAGCAGCAAAGAAAAAGCTGGTACTCACCTTTGATGATGGTCCTGATCCGCGTTATACGCCGCGCATTCTCGATATCCTCGAAAAGGAACATGTGCCCGCAGCATTTTTCCTGGTAGGCATCAATGCAGAAAACAATATTCCGCTGGTAAAACGGGAATTCCGAGATGGATTTGAAATTGGCGACCACACGTTTACCCATCCCAATATTGCTGCGCTTCCACCCCGCCTGGCCGTCTATGAAATACAAGCCACCCGGCTTCTGATTGAATGCATTACCGGACATTCCACCATTCTGTTCCGGGCTCCGTATAATGCTGATTCAGAGCCTCACCTCATGGTGGAGCTGATCCCCGTGGCAATTGCCCGTAAGCTGAACTATTATACTATTGGAGAAAATATTGATCCGGAGGACTGGGATGTGGATGATGGAGTAAATGCCGATAGCATTTTTAATCGGGTGGTGCGCATGCAGGACAGGGGTAACATTATTTTGCTGCATGATGCAGGTGGTAATCGCGAGGCTACTGTGCAGGCATTGCCCCGTATCATCCATTATTTCCGAGACCACGGTTATCAGTTTACCACTGTGGGTGACCTGATGGGCAAAACACGGGATGAACTGATGCCGCCGATTAAAAACAAAAAAGATTATTACCTCATCAGGCTCAACTACTTTTTTGCCACCTGCACATATTGGATGAACAACCTGCTTTGGGCTCTGTTCATGGTAGGCATTGCTCTTTCCCTGGGCAGGATGTTGCTGATGGCAGTGCTGGCCTGGAAAGAAAACAGAAGACGGGCCAGGCAAACGACAGAACCTGAAATCTCCATCAGGCAGCCCCTGGTGAGTGTAGTCATACCAGCCTACAACGAAGAAGTGAACATTGTGCGTACCATCCGCACCATTCTGGAAAACGATTATCGTCCGCTGGAAATCATCTGTGTGGATGATGGTTCATCAGATCACACACTGGAAGCCATGGAAAAAGCCTATGGCAGCCATCCCCTGGTACATATTTTTACCAAACCCAATGGGGGCAAGGCTTCTGCGTTGAACTACGGTATTGCTCGCGCTGCGGGTGACTTTGTGGTTTGTATTGATGCCGATACCCAGCTGAAATCAGATGCCATCACACAGCTGATGCGCATGTTTACGGATGAATCGGTAGGGGCTGTGGCAGGCAATGTAAAGGTGGGCAATGAAGTGAATATTCTTACCCGCTGGCAGTCCATAGAATACATTACCAGCCAGAATTTCGACCGGAGAGCGTTCGACTTGCTGAATTGTATCACAGTGGTACCCGGAGCGATAGGGGCTTTCCGCAAATCGGCCATTCTGGATGCAGGGAGCTTCACTTCTGATACGCTTGCTGAGGATTGTGACCTGACGATTCGTATTTTACGAAAAGGATATCGCATCAGGCATTGCCCACAGGCCATTTCCTATACCGAAGCTCCTGAAACCTGGAAAATGCTGTTCAAACAGCGTTTCCGCTGGTGTTTCGGCATTATGCAAAGTTTCTGGAAAAACCGCGACGCCTGCTTTAACAGCCAATATGGTACCCTGGGCTGGGTGGCCTTGCCCAACATCCTCATTTTTCAGATATTGCTTCCATTGCTGGCTCCGCTGGCCGATATTATCCTGGTGTTCGGCCTGGCTTTTTTAAATATGGAAAGCAAAATCCATATTCTTTCCTATTATCTTATCTTTCTGTTGATTGATGCCGGGGCGGCCCTGCTGGCATTTGCATTTGAAAAAGCAGATTACAGAAAGCTGATTTGGGTAATTCCCCAGAGGCTGGTGTATCGGGTGTTTATGTATGTTGTGGTACTGAAGGCGGTGAAAAAGGCTATCAAAGGCGAATTGCAGCACTGGGGGGCTTTGAAACGTACAGGTAATGTCCAGGCAGTTCCGGCCTAAGGCTTTAGCCAGATTCTGAAAGTCTATCTTATCAAAGGCAAATGGGAAAGCCCATTTCCTGTAAATTTGCGCAGCTTCAAAAAATATCCATGTTCCGGCAGCTGTTCAAAAATAATCCAGATAAGGCGGAAATGTCGTTTTTCGATCACCTGGAGGAATTACGCTGGCATATTATCCGGTCACTGATTGCTGTTTTGGTAGCTGCCACGCTGGTGTTTATTTTCATCCACCAGATTTACAACGATATTATCATGGGCCCAACCCATCCGGAGTTTATTACCTACCGCATTCTTTGCCAGATTGATCGGGCATTGCATTTGGGTAATAAACTTTGCCTGCAGTCGCTGGATATTCATTTTCAGAATCTGGAAGTGTCGGGGCAATTCATGCTGAGTCTTACTTCTTCCGTAGTCATTGGCGTGATTGTATCCGTTCCGTATATCCTGTGGGAATTCTGGCGATTCATCAAGCCAGCACTCACACCCCAGGAAATCCGCTATGCCCGGGGTATTGTGTTCTGGACATCCCTGTTGTTTTTTTTGGGTGTATCATTCGGATATTTTCTGATTGCTCCGTATGCGCTCACCTTTTTTGCCAATTATAAAATCTCCAATCAGTTTGAGAACATCTTCACCGTGCAGAGCTATCTGAGCATGCTGTCACAGCTGGTCATCGGGTTGGGATGCATTTTTGAACTTCCTATTCTGGTTTATTTTCTTACCAAAATCGGATTGGTTACACCCAAATTTTTGAAAACCTATCGCCGGCATGCCATTCTGGTAATTGTGGTACTGGCAGCTTTTATTGCACCGCCCGATATCACCAGCCAGCTCATCATAGCCTTTCCGCTTTATTTGCTGTATGAATTAAGCATCACCATTTCAGCGCGTGTATTGAAACAGGAAAAGGAAAAAGCCGTGCAGGAATGGTCTTAAGCCGAGATAGCCGACGGGGTGACGTCAATATGCAGGGCAGCCTGAATTTCTTCCAGTGATTTTCCTTTGGTTTCCGGCAGAAATTGCCATACAAAAATCAGTTGCAGGGCCATCATACCGGAAAATATCAGGAAACTGATTCCACCGCCCAGCGTAGCTGCCATCCACGGGAACAGCCAAGAAATAAGGATATCCATGGTCCAATGGGTGGTGCTGCCAATGGCCTGTCCCTTTGAACGGACTCTGTTGGGAAAAATTTCGGAAATAAATACCCAGATCACGGCTCCCTGAGAAAAAGCAAAAAATGCAATAAAGCCTATCAGATATCCCATAACTGCAAAACCTCCATGCACCTGATGAAAGAATGCCACGGAGGTGAGACCTAAAAATACAATCATCCCAATGGAACCAATGATTAACAGGGTTTTCCTTCCGAAGCGATCGATAAGCGACATGGCTATGAGTGTAAAAATCAGGTTGGTGATACCCACGCACATGGCCTGAAGAAAGGCCACATCAGCCTGGATGCCGGTCATTTCAAAAATACGGGGTGCATAATACAGAATGGCATTGATGCCCGAAAGCTGGTTAAACATGGCCAGCAGCATAGCAAACGCAATAGGACGGGCGTATTTTTTCTGCCAGAGTTTTTCCTTCACCAGATTCTCCCGGTGCTGCAGGGAGTTTTTAATCTGCGCCAGGGCTTCATCCACCTGTTCGGTTTGCAGCAGCAGCAACACTTCCCGGGCTTGCTGAAGGCGATCATGCCCAACGAGCCATCGCGGGCTCTCCGGTATGGCAAAAACCAGTGCAAAAAAGATAAGTGCCGGCACAGCTTGTACGCCCAACATCAGGCGCCAGGAGCCGGGTCCGAGGTATTTCATTAGAAAATAGTTGGATAAAAAGGCAACCAGAATGCCTACCACCACATTCAACTGGAAAAAGCCCACCAGCCGCCCCCGCAGCCGGGCAGGTGAAATCTCGGAAATGTACATGGGCCCCACGACAGAAGATGCTCCCACAGCCAGTCCACCTAAAAACCGGAATACAATAAAATCAATCCAGTGATGGCTTAAGGCTGTGGCGATGGAAGTGAAGGCATACAGGAAACCGATCACCTGTAGCATCTTTTTGCGGCCGAATCGTTCTGCGGGACGGCCAGCAAATAAGGCACCGAATGCCGTTCCAAAAAGGGCCGCCGAAACAGTAAATCCATGCCACAGGTTGCTGAGTTGCCAGAGTTGCTGAATGGTTTTTTCAACTCCGGAAATCACAGCGGTATCAAAGCCAAAGAGAAACCCGCCCAGGGCAGCGATCAGAGCATAGCCAACAGCTTTGCGATGCGTTGCAAACATATGAGGAAGTATTAAATGAAACGATTGGGAAAACTAAGCGTTTTATGCAGAAAATCAAAACAGGGCTCTGGCAGTCCCCTCTTTAATTTCGACAATAGAAAGACAGAAAACTTTCTGATAATCAGTACTTTTGATGAAGCTTCCGCACCCGGCCGCACTTCAGGTCGGATGCATGTGAGTTGGATTTCTTTCACCTTTAAAATCATACATCATGCGTGCTTATTGGTCAATGGGTTTTGCCTTTTGTTTCGTAACGGCAAGCCTTATCGCTTCAGCCCAGAAAAATGATTTGTATTTCGGGGTCCAGGGCGGGTTAAGTATTCCCAACCTGGAGGCAGGGTCAGGAGCCAGCCCCATCAGCAAAGGATATTCTTCCCGTCTGGGGCCTGATTTCGGCATATTTGCCGATATCCACTTTAGCTCGTTGTTCTCCCTCCAACCTGGAATTGATTATTCTTCGCAGGGAGGTAAAAAAAATGGCCAGCAGGCTATCGCTGCCAGTCAATTTAATCCACAGGCACCACCTGATGCCTATGTGTATGCCAATTACAAAAGCGAAGCCAAGCTGAATTACCTGCAGATTCCCGTTCTTGCCAAGTTTGGCTGGGATTTCGGGAAAAAGAAAAACTGGCGTTTTGCCGTAGATGTAGGCCCATACGTGGGATTTCTGGTATATGCCAAAAATGTGACTTCAGGCTCCAGTCCGGTATATGCTGATCCGCAGGAAACCCAGCAGATTGCTCCCACGCAGTCTTTTGATGCAAACGAAGATATTAAAGACCAGCTTCACAAGGCCAATGTGGGAGTGCAGGGAGGTGTAGGTCTTCAACTTGATATTCACCGGCAGGGCTATGTATTTCTGCATGCAGGTGGCAACTATGGTTTTCTCAATATTCAGAAGTACGAACAGGATGGGAAAAATCATACCGGAGCTGCCACCATTCTCATCGGATATGCCATCCGCCTGAATGGATGAATCGTTCCGTACAAACTAAAATCCCTCAACCATATGCAGTGGTTGAGGGATTTTTATTTCTCTATTGTTTACCAGCCCAGCACCCAGGCAAAAATCAGGGGTGCTACGATGGTGGCATCTGATTCAATGATAAATTTGGGCGTATCGATACCCAGTTTTCCCCAGGTGATTTTTTCGTTGGGGACGGCTCCGGAATAGGAACCATAGGAAGTGGTAGAATCGGATATTTGGCAGAAATAGCTCCAGAAGGGCACGTCTTTCCAGCCCAGATCCTGATACATCATTGGGACCACGCAGATCGGGAAATCGCCTGCAATGCCGCCTCCGATCTGGAAAAAGCCCACACCTTTGCCTGAGGAATTGTTCCGATACCAATCGGCTAAATACATCATGTATTCAATACCGGTTTTCATGATAGAGGGCTGGAGCTCGCCTTTGATGCAGTAAGAGGCGAAAATATTGCCCAGTGTACTATCTTCCCAGCCAGGAACCACAATGGGCAGGTTTTTTTCTGCAGCGGCCAGCATCCAGCTATCTTTCGGATCAATTTCATAATCAGCTTCCATCACTTTGCTCAGCAGCAGCTGGTACATGAATTCATGCGGGAAATAGCGTTCTCCTCTTTCCTGAGCCTGTTTCCAGATTTTTTCAATGTGATGCTGGATGCGCCGAAAAGCTTCTTCTTCCGGTATGCAGGTATCGGTCACCCGGTTATATCCTTGCTGCAGCAGTTCCCATTCTTCCCGGGGAGTTAAGTCACGATAATGAGGCACCCGTTTGTAATGGTTATGTGCCACCAGGTTCATGATATCTTCTTCCAGATTGGCGCCCGTGCAGCTGATGATATGCACTTTGTCCTGGCGGATCATTTCAGCCAGGGAAATACCCAGCTCGGCCGTACTCATGGCTCCGGCCAGGGTAATCATCATTTTGCCGCCGGCCTGCAAATGGGCTTCATAAGCTTTTGCAGCATCTACCAATGCGGCTGCATTAAAATGCCGGTAGTGATGTTCGATGAATTGAGAGATAGGACCCTTGGCCATCTTGTCAGGATTTTGATGCGCAGCAAAAATAATGATTTATCGGCCAAGACACGAAAACCGCGACAGATACAGATTTGCTTCGGAAGCGAAAAAATGATAAATTCACAGATGAATTTTCTCGCACATGCATATCTGTCTTTTTACAATCCGCCTGTACTGGTGGGCAATATGATTGCTGATTTTGTAAAAGGGAAAAAATCCTTAAACCGGTTTCCGGAAACCATTCAAGCCGGCATTGTATTGCATCGTGCCATAGATGAATTCACAGATACCCATCCTGTTACCCATCAGGTGCGGGATATGTTTCGTCTGCATTACGGGTTATGCGCTGCACTTTTTGCAGATGTGATTTATGATTATTTTCTGGCCAATGACAGCCATATTTTTAATGAATATTCCCTGCAAACATTTGCACAATACACTTATCAGACGCTGCATGCCTACCGGCAGTGGTGGCCGGATGATTTTGATCGTGTATTCACGTATATGGAAACCCAGAACTGGTTATGGAATTATCGGACGGAATCCGGGTTGTTCCGCAGCATGGAGAGCCTCATTCGACGATTTCATTTAGCACAGGGCATTCAGCCGGCTATTGATGATTTTCACACGCATTATGAAAAGTTGCAAGGCTGCTATCAGCATTTCTTTCCGGCGCTGCAATCATTTGTCCGGAATTTTCACCCCCTTCACGCATGAACCTTTATATTTATTATTTATTTCCATCATCTGAAAACTGCAATGCCATGAAAAAAGTCTTTCTCCTCATCTTCGTGCTCGCCTGCTGCACATGGGCAACCCAAAAAGGTTATGCCCAGCAGGACCAGGTTAAATTTCCTCCGCTGGATGTAAGCCCGATGGATATGTCGTATTATCCTCCCAATTATCCGGCGGCCAAACTGCGCGGCAATGCCGGCCAGCTGATCATGCGGGTTATTTACAGCCGGCCGCAGAAAAAAGGCCGAACCATTTTTGGCGGATTGGAACCATTTGGTAAAGTAGATCGTTTGGGTGCCAATGAAGCAGATGAATTGGATGTATTTTCACCTGTAACCATTGGTGGTAAAACCTTGCAGCCCGGGAGGTATACTTTTTATGCCATTTTTCAACCTGATAAGTGGACATTTATCGTCAATTCCGAAACTGATACCTGGGGCGCTTTTGGCTATGATCCCCAAAAAGATATTGTGCGGGTGGATGTACCTGTACAGCATCTGAGCGAGCCCGTAGAAGCCCTGAGTATGGTATTTCAGAAAACCGACAAGGGTGCTGATCTGGTAATTGGCTGGGATACTACGATGGTGCGGGTACCTTTTACATTTTGAGCGTTCTTTGCAAGAAACGGATATTACCCATTCCATACGATATGGAATGGGTTTTTCGTTTTTATCTGAAAATGAATAAATCTTATTGCATTAAACAAAATCAGCAGTATTGTTTCATGCTACATATTATCCTATGAAAAAAATCATCCTGTGTGGGCTGTTCCTGGCGGGCATGCAACACCTGTGTGCCCAGCATTTGTATGGCATACGGGGATCATCTTACGGCGGCAGCCTGAACATGCTTCACAATCCTGCTTCTATTGTCAACACTCCCTTTCCTTGGGATCTTACGCTTTTAGGTTATCAGCAGTTGCAAAGCACCAATGCTGTTTATTTGCTGAACGGCAGTTTGCTGGGCTGGCCCGATACATTTCACTATCGCTATACCGAAGGGCATTTTAAGCGATATGCGCTGCTGCAGGGTGATCTGAACCTGTTGAATGCGCGCATTGCATTGGATCGCAAAAGGGCTATAGGTTTTGGTATCAGTGCACATGCCTACGCATGGGCGCATACCAGTCCGTTTACGGTGGAAGATACGGTGAGCAGCCTGCGCAGTTTTCTGAACATTCAGCAGGAACGTGATTTTAACGGGCGAATGGCTTCATCGGGCTGGATTGAACTCCATGCTACCTATGCGCAAACCTGGATTGATAATGCTGTTGCCAGGCTCAATGGTGGCTTCACAATAAAAGTGATGCGGGGTATCAGCGGAGCATTTGCCCGCGTAGATGAATTGCAGGTACGCGAACGCACCCTTCCCCAGGGCAATATATATCAGTTTCCCCAACTCAGCATGAAATATGGTTATTCTTCCAATTACGATCAGCAGGTGGCTGACAATACCTATGATTTTTTAAATCATTCCCAGGGAAGCATAGCTGTTGACATGGGTGTGGAATATCTGATCAAAAAGCAAGAACCTGTCAATTATTATGCGCCTGACCCGTATTATGATTACTGGTGGAAAATAGGCATCAGCCTGCTGGACATTGGCCATAACCGTTTTCTCTACGGCCAGCAAAGCAGGATGGTAAATCAAGTGCAGAACAATGTTACGGATTCCATAGTGGAACGCAAGCTTACCGGCATCAATTCATTGCAGGCATTCAACGATAGCATTCAAAACCTGGTTGTGCAGATCAATAGCCTGAACGGTATGTTTTCCATCAGCAATCCTACCCGGTTGATCATAGATGTAGATCATCCTTTTCGGGATCATTTTTATTTCAATGCATCTGTTTGTTTGCCTGTTTCTGTGCTGACGCATGGCAGTGCAGGTGAAATCAGAAGCAATGAATGGCTGATGTTTACTCCTCGCTGGGAAAAGAAACGATTGGGTGTTTATATGCCTTTGCAATACACGGTGGAACAGCGGTTCTGGATTGGTCTTGCTGTGCGGGCAGGGCCTTTGCTGATGGGCATTCATCATTTGCCCGGGTTATTTTCATCCAGGCAAATCACCCAAAGCGGTGGATATATAGCCATTACCATTCGGCCTGATCAGCTCACACCGGCACATCGGGATAAACGCCTGAATTGTCCGGGATTTTAATCATCCGGCTATGAACAGACCTTCCCATGTCATCAAAAAATTTCTCGATGAAAAATTTGCTTTGTATCATCATACGGATTTCATTATTCATGATCCGATTTCTGTTCCTCATCGTTTTACCCAATTACAAGACATTGAAATATCTGGATTTTTCACGGCGCTGATTGCCTGGGGAAGCCGCACCAGCATCATCAACAGTGCCAATCGCCTGATGCAGCTCATGGATGATGCACCTTATGAATTTATTACGCAACATCGGCCGGCCGATCTGAAACGTTTTTTATCATTTTCCCATCGTACGTTCCAGCCAACGGATTTGTTGTTTTTTATATCTTTTTTGCGAGAATATTATCAGCATTTCATTTCGTTGGAAACAGCCTTTGCAGCCCATCTCAGCCCGGATAACGAAACAGTGGAAGCTGCATTGAATGGTTTTTACCAAACCGTGTTTTCTGATGAATATCCCGAGCGAACAAAAAAGCATCTGCCTGCACCTTTTCGCGGTTCTTCTTGCAAACGGCTGAACATGTTTTTACGATGGATGGTACGACGCGATGATATGGGTATTGATTTCGGCTGCTGGAAGCAGATCAAGCCCCATCAGCTGATATGCCCAATGGATGTGCATGTGGTGAGGGTTGCGCGTCGGCTGGGCCTGATCGACAGCCAAACGGTAAACTGGAAAACCGCCTGCCTGCTCACCCAAAAATTGCGTACTTTCGATGCAGATGATCCGGTGAAATATGATTTTGCATTGTTTGGTCTCGGAGTCATTGAAAAATGGGTATGATATTCGCTAAGGATGTGTATAAGCTGAATGAAAATAATTTGATATGCTTGCCATGCAAAAAACATTGGGTTTTGTTTTGCTGATCAGTTATTTGCCAGTTGCCTTATCTGCACAATCGGTACAGCTGCAGTATGTATTTCAGCAAGGTAATGTGTTTGAGCTTCGTGTACAGGACAGATCCGAAACCTATCTTACTATTCAGGATGAGCATCAGCGTACTTCCACGCAGGGCAATTATACTTTAAAGCTGAAAGTGGTAAAAACAATGCCTGCAACATCTTCAGCAGTCATTGAAGCGAGGTATGAAAAAATTTTTCTGACAGCTTCATCCCAGGATGTAACCAATACCATTAACACAGAAGGCAACGATCAGGATGCATTGAATCTGGTATTCCGCCGTATCACCGAACGGCCGTTTTATTTCACCATTCAAAGCAATGGTACCATTCAAGACATGGAAGGGATTGATATCCATTATGCCATTGGTGCAATTCCGCCAAAAACATCCAAATCCGACCGGCAGGCCATCATCAATTTTGTGCGGGAACAATTTGATGCAGCTGCATTTCGTAATCAGTTTATCAGTCTTTTTCCTCGATATGCTGATCATGCTGTGCAGGTAGGTGATGGCTGGACGGACATCGTACAGCTGTCCGGGCGGTTGGGTGGAAGTTTGACGACAGCCTGGAAATTTGATTATGGGGATAAATTCGGATTGAAAATATCAGCACAAGGAAATATGATAAGCAATCAATCCGCTGTCATTGATTTGGGTGGTGGTATCATGGGCAATGTAGATGTGCGTGGCAACACACAATCATCCTATCTGATAAGTGCCGAAAACGGCTGGCCCACGCGCAGTGTGCAACATACCGAAATCAATGGGGAATATGTATATCGTGCAGCTTACAATAAAAAAATAAAACAGGATATTCATATTCCGGTGAAATATGTACATGATTTGCAGTATGAATTGATTCACTGATGCTTTGTTTGCTGCAAGCTTTTACATATGCTTATGCTTGCGGTAGCTGTCACATGAATGATGCACAGATGCGATGTCGATGATGCTGATTTTAAAAGATCCTTCAGCTTTCATACATCAAAACAGGCAACCGTATGGTTGCCTGTTTTATTCGATAGCAGCTCTCTGTTATTTGAATATGTTATTTGGGAGCCGTAGTTGTCACTTCAAAAAGTTGCTGATGAGGTACCACTTTAACCTTTGTACTATCGTTCAATGTTTTGGAAACAGCATTGTAGGGAGCGGAAACCACCACATCACCGGCATTTAATCCGGATTCAATCTGAATATAATTATCATCCTGAATACCTGTTTTCACGGGCACCATACGCACCAGATTCTGGCCAGTAAGTTTGAACACCACTTCCTGCTGATCTGTGCTGTTGGTGAGTGTAGCATTATTCTGATTTTTCTTTGAGGATATATTGCGCAATGCTACGGCATTGATAGGAACTGCCAGTACGTGATGACGTGTTTCAGTCTGTATGTTTACGCTGGCACTCATACCTGGCCGCAGGGGAAAGAAACGCGGTCTTTTGGGATCAAACAAATCGGCATAGCTGCTGCGCAGGATGCGGATATGCACGGTATAGTTGGCCACCTGATCAGCGGATGATGAAAGGGTTGCTGCTGTGGATGTTTGCTGAGCTACAGCTTGGCTTGAGGGAGCCACCTGCGTAACGTAGCCCTTAAATTTGCGATCATTGTAGGCATCCACTTCAATAATAGCTGTATCTCCCAGTTGTACCTTGGGGATGTCATTTTCGCCCACATCCACTCGTACTTCCATGACATTCATATCAGCAATGCGCATGATTTCTGTACCAGCCATCTGAGCGGTACCCACCACGCGTTCGCCTTTTTTTACATCGAGCACGGAAACAATACCATCCATGGGAGCCGTGATGGTTGTTCTGCGTAGGTTGTCCTGAGCCTGCGATAAGTTGGCCTTGGCCGATTGAACGGCATACTCGGCACTTCTGACTTGTTGTTGTGCGGCTTCATAGTTGGCCAAAGCTGAATAATAAGCACTTTCAGCTTGTTCAAATTCACTCTGTGCAATCACTTTTTGCTGTAATAGTTGCTTGTCGCGTTCGTAGGTATATTTGGCCTGATCTAGCTGAGCCTTGTAGGAGCCCAAAGCGGCCTTTGCATTGGCATACTGAGCTTCTGCCTGTTTCAATATAGCCTGTTGTTGCTGCACAATGGAGCTGTAAATATCGGCATACACACGCGCCACTACCTGCCCCCTGTGCACGGAATCACCTTCCTGAACAGGTAAATCCACAATTTCACCGGATACATCCGAACTTACCCGTACTTCTGTTTCCGGATAAATTTTTCCGCTGGCGGTGACAACCTGTGTGATGTCGCGATAAGTAGCTGTATCTACCGCAACTTTCACTGCATCGCTGCCACCAATCACACCTTTTGATTTCAGCACAAGCAATACAATCACCCCTACAACCAGCAATCCGATAATCGTGTATAGGCTTCTTTTTTTCATATTCTCAGAATTGTGTTTGTTTCGATGAAATGAAATTAAAATTGTACACGCAATGTCTGATAAAATTCCAGCACTTTTACCTTGAAGATGTAATTGTATTTTGCAGTAAGCATATTAATCGTGGCTTTGAATAAATTATTCTGACTGGTTAAATAATCTACAGGACTTAATAATCCCAGGTCATAACGTTGGGTAGCATAATCATAGGCTATGCGCGCAGCTTCCAGCGCCCGTATGGTTGCTCGATATTGTTCTCTGGCTCCTTTGGCATCTGCATAGGCCTGAAAAATATTCTGTCTTAATGTGATTTTGTTTTGCTCTGCCGTAAGTTGTTGATTTAACAAATTCAGTTGTGCCCGTTTTACATTCGTACGAGCAGTATATCCGTTAAAGATGGGGATATTCATCCCGATGCCGATTGATTGATTGAAATTATTGTTGAGCTGGCTGCCCAGCGGACTTTTGTAAGATCGATATATCGGTTGTGTTTGCGGTAAAGAATTCACTTTGTAATCAACACCGTTGATATTGACAGTGCCGATCTGAACGGGCGGTACCATGATTGTATCAACGTGATATTGCGAGAACGTGCTGGCATAATTGGTACCCAGGCTACCGGATAAATAAATGGTAGGATAAAGAGCGCCCTTTGCTGCTGCCAGTTGTTTTTTATCGGCCAGCAAAGTAAGCGAATCGGCCAGGACCTGAGGTTGTATGCCAACGGCTTGTTCATAAATCTGCTCAGGCGTGATAGCATCCAGATTCATCACTGGAATAGCATCTACATTCATTTGCGTATCAACTGCAAAAGGTGCATCGGAAGGCAGGTTCAGAATAGCCTTCATTTGCAGGATGGCTAAAGTGAGATTATTTTCGGCCGTGATAAGTGAAGCCGTATCAGATGCTACCTGCGCCTGCATATCGGCCAGATTGCTTTCCGGCAATGCGCCGGCAATTACCTGTTTGCGCGTATTTTCCAGCTGAGCAAGCGATAAATTCAACTGTTGTTGGGTAGCTTTTAGTTGCTCCGTGTTTAGCAGAATCTGCAGATAAGCCGTGGCAACATTCAATGCCACATCATTTTCCATTTTTCTTTCCAGCTGCTCGCTTGCAGCCAATGTATATTTGTTGGCCTGAATGGTATGTGTTTTCTGCAAACCACTGAATAAATTCAAACTCATATTCACACTACCACCCAGGTAATACAATTGATTGTTGACAAACTGATTGGTGGTGGGATCAATAGAACGGCCGAAGTTAAATCCATTGTTGATTCCGGCACTCAGATTGGGCAATCGGGAAAGGCGGCTCTGCTGGAGAATGAGCTCATTCAAACGTTTTTGAATATCTGCCTGTTTGATTTGAATATTATGCTCAAGGGCATAGTCAACACATCGCTGCAATGACCAGGTTTCCTGCGCAAACAGAGCAGGAGCATACATAAGCAAAACCATCAGGCATCCTGTGAATATATATCGCATAGCAGATACAGATGAAGGCATTTTTAGCAAATATATCATACCCTTTCAGGAATGAAATTTAAATTTGGGATAAACGGGCTTTTTTCTTCAGGAATGGCAATTTTATCCCATTTCATTTAAGAAGGCATTGTCCTGTAACTTTGAGCCAATTTTCCTACATCATGTATACCGATTTTCTGGTTATTGGCTCTGGCATTGCAGGACTGACCTATGCGCTTAAAGTAGCCAGACATTTTCCGCAGAGGCTGGTTACGGTGCTTACCAAAACCCGGGAAGATGAAACCAATACCAAATACGCCCAGGGTGGAGTGGCCGTGGTGAATGATCTGGAACATGATAGTTTCGAACGCCATATTGAAGATACGCTGATTGCGGGCGACGGGCTATGCAACGAAGAAATCGTGAAGATGGTCGTTCGAGAAGGGCCCGAAAGGGTGAGTGAAATTATGGCATGGGGTGCCCGTTTTGATCGGGATGCATTGGGTGAATTTTCCCGCGGTCGTGAGGGCGGCCATTCCCGCCATCGGGTGTTGCATCATAAAGACAGCACGGGAAGGGAAATGGAAAGAGCCTTGCTCGAAGCCGTGCACCAACAGCCCAATATCCGGGTGCTCACCCATTGCTTTGTCGTAGACCTGATTACCCAGCATCACCTGGGATATCTGGTTACAAAATCTACACCCGATATTACCTGCTTTGGGGTATATGTGCTTAACCTTCATACCCAGCAAATTGAAAAACTACTGGCGCCCATCACCCTGCTGGCTACCGGCGGCTGCGGAAGGGTTTATCGCACCACCACCAATCCGTCCATTGCCACGGGCGACGGCGTGGCCATGGTATATCGTGCCAAGGGACGCATTGAAAACATGGAATTCATCCAGTTTCATCCCACAGCTCTTTATCAACCCGGCACAGGTTCCACTTTTTTAATCTCAGAAGCTGTAAGGGGCGAAGGTGCCATATTGCGGAATCAAGCCGGCGAAGCTTTTATGGAACGTTATGATCCACGAAAAGAACTCGCTCCCCGCGATATTGTAGCCCGTGCTATTGACAATGAAATGAAGCGCACAGGTACTGAATTTGTGTACCTGGATTGCACCACTATTTCCGAAGATCGCTTCCGTAGCCATTTTCCGAATATCTATGAAAAATGCCGGCAATTAAATATCGATGTCCGGCAAGACTGGATTCCTGTAGCACCCGCCGCTCATTACAGCTGTGGCGGCATAAAGACCGATGCCTGGGGCCGTACCTCCATCCGCCGCCTTTATGCATGTGGTGAATGTGCATCTACCGGCCTGCACGGAGCCAACCGGCTGGCATCTAATTCTCTGCTTGAAGCTATGGTATTTGCCCATCGCTGTTATCTGGATAGCGTCGAACTTATCCAGCAGCCCTTTCATCTGCCCGATGTGCCCGATTGGGATGCTGCCGGCACCACCGCACCCAAAGAAATGATTTTAATTACCCAAAGCCTGAAAGAGCTGCAACAGGTCATGAGCGACTATGTGGGTATTGTGCGCTCCCATACAAGATTGCAACGGGCTATGAGAAGGCTCGATCTGCTTTTCGAAGAAACGGAAGAATTGTATGAGTCCACAGTTCTGTCTCCCCAGTTATGTGAATTGCGAAATATGATTACGGTGGGCTACTTAATTGTGAAATGCGCTATGTTCCGGAAAGAAAGCCGGGGCCTGCATTTCAATACTGATTATCCCGAGAAAAGCCACATCATACAAAATATTGTTCTGTAAAGCATTTCTGGCATGTATTATTTGTTGTTTGCAGTTTGTTATCTCATTTCCCTGCTTCCTTTCCCGGTTCTGTATGTTCTTTCGGATGTGTTATATGGGTGCGTTTATTACATCATTGGATATCGGAAAAACCTCGTACGACAGCATCTGGCTCAGGCTTTTCCCGAATCAGGTTCTGTGGAATTGCGAAAAATGGAAAAAGCATTTTATCATGACTTATGCGATATGGTGGTGGAAACCATCAAAATGATGACCATTTCCCCGAAAACCCTGCAACGAAGATTTCAATGTGATTTAAGCCTATTGCACCGGCTGGCGGCAGAAGGCAAAAGCTGCCAGATTCAACTGGGGCATCGGTTTAACTGGGAATGGGCGAATCTTTATTTCAAACTCGGCACAACCGTTCCTTTTCTGGTGGTGTATATGCCTATCAGCAATCTTCACGTGGAAAGGCTGATGAATTACATTCGCCGGCGGTTTGGCACGGTGCTGATTCCGGCCGATCGGGTGTTGGAAGCCATGAAACCCTGGCAATCCCAACCGCATATTACTATTTTGGTGGCCGATCAAAATCCTTCCAGTGCCCGGAGATGCTATTGGGAAAATTTTCTGAACCGGCCAACGGCTTTTTACAAAGGGCCTGAACTTATTGCGCGTCGCTTTGGAGAAGTGGTGATATTTGGAGATATTCAGAAAATCAGAAGGGGATATTACCACGCCATCATTCAGGAAGTATTTCCCGAGCCCGTACACACGGCAGAAGGGCAAATCAGCCACGCCTTCAGCCAGTTTCTGGAACAAAAAATCCATGAACAACCTCATAATTGGCTATGGAGCCACAGACGATGGAAACACCAGCCTCCGCCGGGTTGGGCGGGTACCGAAAAAAAATTCAATTAACTTGTGGATGAAAAACTCTGCTGCATGAATCGATGCGCCTGGCCGGCTGCAGATCCACTCATGATTCAGTATCACGATACCGAATGGGGGGTGCCTCTGCACGACGACCGTAAATTATTTGAATTTCTGGTGCTGGATGCCTTTCAGGCAGGTCTGAGCTGGAGAACCATCCTATACAAAAGAGAACATTTTCGCAAGGCTTTTGATGCATTCGATCCGGAACGTATTGCCCGATACAATACTCGCAAGATTCAGCAACTGGTGCACAACGCGGATATCATCCGCAACAGAATGAAGATTGAAGCAACGGTAGAAAATGCGCGTCGGTTTCTGGAAATCCGCTCTCGGTACGGAAGTTTTGATCGATTCATCTGGCAGTTTACTGATTACCGGACCATGCATCATCATCTCCAACCTGGCCAACCGGCGCCGGCCACATCGCCTGAATCGGATGCTATGAGCAAGGCCCTGCGGGCAGCAGGATTCAAATTTGTGGGATCTACGATTTGTTATGCATTCATGCAGGCCGCGGGGATGATCAATGATCATGTGGTGACCTGTTTCCGGTACAGCGCTTTGAAAGAAAATACATCAGTTTAATACGTTCTTTTCTTCCACAATTTCAATCTGCGGTTGCTGGCGGATTTCCCGAAAGCCGCCTGCGATATTGCGCAGGTTGTGGATACCCTGTTGTTTCAGCAGGGAGCATGCTATCACGCTCCGGTAGCCGGTTTCACAATGCACATACAGGTTGTGATGGTCTTCCAGATGCATCAGGCTCACCGGATCACGCATATCTTCCAGCGGAATGTTGATGGATCCTCTTACATGCGCCTGGGCGTGTTCGGTTTCGTGGCGCACATCCAGAATCACCATCCGTTGATCGTAAGGGATATCCAGGGCAAACTCTTCCGGGTCCACACTGATAATCATATCTCTGGGTTCACCTGCTTCCATCCACGATTGAAACCCTCCCTGCAGATAGCCAATCACGCTGTCAAATCCTACACGTGCCAGCCTTGTAATGGTTTCTTCTTCCTTACCCGGTTCCGTAACCAGCAGGATGGGCCGGTGATAGGGCAAGAGGCGCCCAGCCCATTCGGCAAATCGTCCACGCAATCCGATGTTTAAAAAGCCGGGAATAAAACCTTCTACAAAGGTTTCCGGAGCACGGGTATCCACACACAACACTTGTTCCTTCTGCATGTGTTGCTTAAACTCAGTTACTGTTAGTCCCACCAGGCTGCGTTCCAGTACCCGATGGAGTTGTTCATATCCTTTCTGGTTTATGCGGGCATTGATGTGAAAATAAGGAGGTGCTTGTGAAAGGCCATGGGTAACTTTCTCAATAAATGTTTGTTTATCATCCGTGAGCAGAGCATAATTGGTTTGTTTTTGCTCGCCTAGGGTGCTAAAGGTTTCCTTTCCGATCTGCTTGCCACAGGCCGAGCCCGGTCCATGCGCTGGATAAATGATGAGATCATCGGGCAGGGGCTTGATTTTTTGCTGAAGGGAATCAAACAAATATCCCGCAAGCTCCTCAGCTGAGAACCCCCCGCTGGAAAGATCAGGCCGGCCCACATCACCCACAAACAGGGTGTCGCCGGTAAACAAACAATACGGTTTGCCGGCTTCATCGTATAATAAATAGCAACTCGATTCAATGGTGTGGCCTGGTGTGTGCAACAGCTGCAGTTTGATTTTCCCCAGCTGAAATTCTTCTCCATCCCGGGCAATATGCACACGATATTCTGTAGCGGCCTGCGGACCAAATACAATTTGTGCACCGGTTTTTTCGGCCAGATCCAGATGACCGGATACAAAATCGGCGTGAAAATGGGTTTCGAAAATGTATCGGATCACCGAACCCGTTTGGGCTGCTATTTCCAGATAGGCTGCCGTATCTCGTAACGGATCAATGACAGCGGCTTCTCCATCTGAGGCGATGAAATAAGCCGCTTCCGAAAGGCAACCGGTATACATCTGCTTTATCAACATAGCTGCAATCTGCTTCTTTTCAAAATTACAGTATTTCAGGGTAGTACAGGCAGGAAAAAAGCCGCCGTAAAAGGCAGCTTTTCCAAACCGGTAATAAACAGCGGGTAGAGCATGTGGCTGCCCGCTGGTAATACACATGATGGAAATGACTTATTTTTCCGGTTTCAGGGCATATAGTTCATCCACCACCCGAGCAATGGTTTCAAGCGCGTCGGTGTCCAGAGAGTAGTAGATGAATTTCCCATCCCGCTCATATTTGACGATATGATTTCGCCGCAGAATGGAAAGATGCTGCGATGCTACCGATTGTTCCAGACGAAGCTTTACATAAATTTCGGTAACCGTCATTCGCTTATGTTCCTCCAGCAGCTTGATGATCTGTTGCCTGAGTTTGTGGTTGATAGCCCTAAGCACATGCGCTGCAATCCGAACATGATAATAGTCCAGCTTGATCACATCCCCTGTCCCGTTTCCCTTGGAAATGGTCAGGGTATAAGACGAGGTGGGCATAATGGTTTTTTCCATGTTATATGATTTAAAACTGAAAATCGGTTTTTCGGATATGTTTTTGTACTTGCATATTGATTACAAAAATATCTTATATCTTTAAATTGAAGAAATCTTTATGCATAGATTCGTAAGCGAATTGTCACAAGATAGCAGGTTTTTTCCGAATTTAACATAACCTTGATCGGGTTCAATTATTCTTTCCCCACATAAGTAGGTTTCAGGTAATAAGGTTCGGCATAGGCCAAATCAGCGAATTGTCCAGAGCGGAAAGCCTGTTCAGCCAGTCCGGCCATGTGGGAGGCATGGAGCTGATAGGTGCCATCCAATACAACTTTAACTGAGAGGGGCTGAAGCCTGTCGATTACCCGATCGGCACCTTCACCGAAAACATACATGGGCTGGTAGTTTTGCCAGGTTGAAAAATCTTCTTCCTCCAGCTGCACGGGTCTGGCATGCTCAATGGTCGTTCCGTCGGTCTTGTACACGGCCGCATACACTTCATTCTTCCGGGATTTTAGCACGGGAACCAGAAAGCCGGGTTCATGAATTTCCGGATGCAATTGCCGGTAGCCTGCAGCCATGATTTCCATTGTAGGTAGCAATATCAGCCGGCAATTCCAAGCATAGCACAATCCTTTTGCAGTGGAAAGGCCTACGCGCAGACCGGTGTACGACCCCGGCCCGGCACTCACAGCAATGGCATCTATGGCTGTACCATTGAGCTGCAATTGGCTAAGCCCGCGATAGACATAGTCGGCAATGTAAGCTGCATGATCTTCAGCCTGGGTATGGCCAAAAGAAGCCACCACCCGGCCTTCTTCAGCGAAACTGACAGAGCCTGCCGCTGTTGCGGTATCAATCAAAATCAACCTGGCCATATTTCTGTAAGCATGTGCGCAAAGGTACAACCATCGGGCACTATGAAAAATGATTCTGTCTGCTAACCTGAATTGGCTTATTTTTACCGTGATTTTGCAACCAACCTCAAAAACAAACTAAGATTGATTTATGGAAAAAACTGTACTGCAAACCCCTCACGCTCCTTCCCCCATTGGTCCTTACAGCCAGGCCATTCAGGCAAACAATCTGCTGTTTATTTCCGGCCAGATTGCCATTGACCCGGCTACCGATCAGATGATCAAGGGTGATATTGTGGAAGAGACCCATCGGGTGATGCAAAACCTGAAGGCCATACTGGCTGCGGCAGGCATGGATTTTCAACATGTGGTCAAGACTACGATCTTTATTCTGGATATGCAGGACTTTTCTGCTGTGAATGAAGTATATGGCAAATACTTTCAGGAAAGTTTTCCTGCCCGGGAAACCGTACAGGTGGCCGGATTACCCCGGGGCGCGCGTGTGGAGATTTCAATGGTAGCGGCTAAATAAATTCAGGGCACTGCCAGGCTTTTTTATTAAATTTGAAACAAATCCTATTGCTTATGAGTAAGAAAATCTTAATGATTGTGGGGGATTATGTGGAAGATTATGAAGCCATGGTCCCTTATCAGGCAATGCTTTCCGTAGGCCTTCAGGTTGATACCATTGCACCGGGTAGGAAAAAAGGAGATGCTATACCCACAGCTGTGCATGATTTTGTGGGTGATCAAACCTATCGGGAAACACCTGGTCACCGTTTTGCCATTACAGCTTCCTTTGATGAAGTAAATCCGGCTGATTACGATGGATTGTATCTTCCGGGAGGACGGGCTCCTGAATACATCCGGTTGAATAAGCGTGTTTTGGAACTGGTACGGCATTTTTTTGAAGCTAAAAAGCCGGTTGCTGCCATTTGCCATGCCATTCAGATTCTTACTGCAGCCCGTGTGCTTCAGGGCAAAACCCTTACAGCCTATGAAGCTATTGGCCCGGACATTGAGTTGGCTGGGGGAACCTGGAAAAATATCCCTGTTAACCAGGCTATTGTAGATGGTCATCTGGTCACTGCCCCGGCCTGGCCTGCACATCCTGCCATCCTGAAAGAATTTTACAAGCTGCTGGGATTGCAGATCAGCTGATAGTCCGGTTGACCATGGTCATTCAGCCATTTACTCTGCATTTTCTGCAGCAATTGGGTAAGCACAATCAGCGCGACTGGTTTGCGGCGCATCGCCAGGATTATTTATTGGCAAGGCAAAATTTTGAAGATTTTGTAGAGGCGTTAATTGCACAAATTGCATCTTTTGACCCGGGCATCAGCGGATTGCGTCCGCAGGATTGCCTGTTCCGGATTTACCGGGACACCCGTTTTTCAAAAGATAAAACGCCCTACAAAACCCATCTGGCTGCCAGTTTTCAACGCAACGGCAAAAAGGTTCACAATCCTGGCTATTATCTTCACATTGAGCCTGGCGGCAACAGTTTTATAGGAGGAGGCATCTGGCATCCTTTTCCCGAAGACCTGAAAAAAATCCGCCAGGAGATTGATTATAACCTCGAAGAATTTGAGCAAATACTCCGAGAACCCGCCTTCCGGCGTCGTTTTGGGGAACTGACCGATGAGGAAGCCCTGCAACGCCCACCCAAGGGCTATGCAGCCGACCATCCCGGCATTGCTTATCTGAAGATGCGGAATTTTATTGTCGGTCACGAGGTGACCGATGAAGAGGTGCTTTCACCGGGGCTGCTGAAACAAATTACTAGCAGCTTTGCTTTGATGAAACCCTTTATTGATTTTCTTACCCGCGCGCTCGACGATTAAGCCAGCCATCCCTGCCGGTACAGATATTCGGCGATTTGCACGGCATTGGTTGCTGCGCCCTTGCGGAGGTTATCAGCCACAATCCACAGATTCAGGCTTTTGGGCTGCGATTCATCACGGCGGATGCGGCCTACAAATACTTCATCCTTTTCATGCGCACATAAGGGCATCGGATATTTGGAACTGGCCGGATCATCCACCACCACTACACCGGGTGTATTTTCCAGCAAGCGGCGCACTTCCTGCAGGTCGTATTCGTTTTCAAATTCCACATTTACCGATTCACTATGGCCACCGATAACGGGAATGCGCACCGTTGTGGCAGTAACCCGGATCGTATCATCGCGCATGATTTTTTTGGTTTCATTGACCATTTTCATTTCCTCTTTGGTATAACCATTTTCCAGAAACACATCGATCTGAGGAATTACATTCAGGTCAATGGGATAAGGATAAACTTTCTGGGCTTCGCGGCCGGCACGTTCGTCCATAAGTTGCTGTACGGCTTTTGCACCCGTTCCGGTGACAGACTGATAGGTGGATACCACCACACGTTTTACCCGGTAAGCCTTGTGCAGCGGGTTGAGCACCATCACCATCTGAATCGTAGAGCAGTTGGGATTGGCAATGATTTTATCCTCAGGTGTGAGCACATCGGCATTGATTTCCGGAACCACCAGCTTTTTGGTTGGATCCATCCGCCAGGCCGATGAGTTATCTACCACTGTGGTGCCAGCTTCAGCAAAACGGGGAGCCCATGCTAGTGAAGTGCTGCCACCCGCCGAAAACAATGCCAATGCAGGTTTGGCCTGGATAGCTGTTTCAGCATCCACAACCCGAAATGCCTCACCCCGGAAGTGAACCGTTTTGCCTACCGATTTTGCAGAAGCCACAGGGATCAGTTCCGTTACCGGAAATTTACGTTCTTCCAGTACCTGCAGCATTTTGGTGCCAACCAGTCCTGTGGCACCCACAACAGCAACTTTCATGCGTATCTGTTTACTTGTAGAAAGTTATAAAAAAAGATAACCGGCGGCAAAGATAGAACAGATGAATGGAAAAATATGGAGGCCTTTGTCAAATATCCATAAAAAGACAGGGTGATGATTTGGATAATTTCCAAAAAACAATCCAACCTATTGAACAAGATCAATATCAAAATGCATCAGATCCACAAACTGGCGAATACGTATTTCGATATCTTCCTGCGAAATTTCTTTCAACCGTTGTACGCCGAATTTTTCCACGCAAAACGAAGCCATGGCAGAGCCCACCACAACTGCTGTCTTCATGTTTTCGAATGACAGATCGCCTGTATGGGCAATATATCCCATGAATCCGCCGGCAAAGGTATCCCCTGCACCGGTGGGGTCGAAGACTTCTTCCAGCGGCAGCGCCGGAGCAAAGAAAGCATGATTCTTGTAAAACAGCAGGGCGCCGTGTTCGCCTTTTTTGATGACCAGATAACGGGGTCCCATCCGATGGATGGTGCGAGCTGCCTTTACCAGCGAGTATTCGCCGCTAAGTTGACGGGCTTCGGCATCGTTGATCAGCAACGCATCTACCTTGGTAAGCACTTTTTTCAGCTCTTCCATCTGGGTATCCATCCAGAAATTCATGGTATCCATGGCAATCAGCCGGGGGCGATGCCGTAATTGCTGAATCACGCCCATCTGCACGGCTGGAGAAAGATTGCCCAACATCACATATTCAGCTGATTGAAAACTTTCTGGAACTACAGGCTGAAAGTCGGCCAGCACATTGAGTTCCGTAACCAAAGTATCCCGGCTGTTCATGTCCAGATGATACCGGCCAGCCCAATAAAAACTTTTCTGATCCTTTTTGATCTGTACGCCGCCCAGATCCACGCCTCTGGCCTGCAGCTCTTTTAGTTCCTGCTCCGGGAAATCGCCACCCACCACCGAGATTTGCTGCACCGGTTGCACAAAGCAGGAAGCTGCCCAGGCAATATAAGTAGCCGCACCTCCTACGATACGATCGGTTTTTCCGAATGGTGTCTCAATAGAATCAAAGGCCATGGAGCCAACCACAAGTAATGACATATCCGTTGGTATGAAAACCCTGTAAAGGTAATGAGATCCTCATTTTATGAAAGAGAATTCTTCCTATTCCCTTGATTTCTATCGGGATATGCTTATCTTTATCTGCCAATTGCTCCTGATTCCCGCTGTACTCACCGTTTGACCCCGTTGCTGTTCAAGAAGTAGAACCCTATCACTGAATTTTTTCATTTTTTACACATCCTGTTATTTTGCGTATTTTTTACACATCAAAGCCTGTTTATGTTGTCAATCCGGCTCTGCAGGCCGGATTGACTTTTGTATCCTGTGCTTGCTGAGCTTTTCCCTACCTTTGCGGGCTGAATTTGCACGTCATGGATATTCGCAATGTTGCCATCATCGCCCATGTGGATCACGGGAAAACCACGCTGGTAGACAATATGATTTACCAGACCCATGTGTTGCGTGAAAACCAGGAAATGGGAAGCCTGATTCTGGATCAGAATGATCTGGAGCGGGAAAGAGGAATTACCATTTTTTCCAAAAACATCAGCATTTTTTACAAGGGAGTAAAAATCAATATCATTGATACACCTGGGCATGCCGATTTTGGAGGAGAAGTGGAGCGGGTATTGCGGATGGCCGACGGGGTATTGTTGCTGGTCGACGCTTTCGAAGGCCCTATGCCACAAACCCGTTTTGTATTGCAGAAAGCACTTCAGCTGCAACTGACGCCCATTGTGGTTATCAACAAGGTGGATAAGCCCAACTGCAGGCCCGAAGAAGTCCATGAAGCCGTATTTGAATTGTTTTTCCAGCTTGATGCCACCGAAGAACAACTGAATTTCCCCACCTATTACGGTTCCGGGAAGCAAGGATGGTTTAATCAATCCCTGCAGCCCAGCCAGGATATCACACCCCTGCTGGATGGCATTATTTCCCATATTCCCGCTCCGCAGGTAAGTGAAGGGCCATTGCAACTGCAGATCACTTCCCTGGATTATTCTTCCTTTCTGGGAAGAATTGCCATCGGGAAGGTTCAACGGGGCAAAATCTGCGTCAATCAGCCTGTATGCCTGGTTGCTGCAGATGGTAGGGTGCGGCAGGCCAAAGTGAAAGAACTCTATGTGTTTGAAGGACTGGGTAAACGGAATGCAGAAACTGTTGAGGCCGGCGATATCGCTGCTATTGTAGGTCTGGAAGATTTTGCCATCGGCGATACCGTAACCGATGTCCAGTGTCCCGAGCCATTGCCCCCATTGGAAGTGGAGCAGCCTACCATGCACATGCTGTTTAGCATCAACAATTCTCCCTTTTTTGGAAGAGATGGAAAATATGTAACCTCACGGCATTTGCGGGAAAGATTGATGAAAGAAACCGAAAAAAACCTGGCCCTTCGTGTGGAAGAAACCGAAAGCCCAGATAGCTTTCTGGTATATGGCCGGGGTGTGATGCATCTGGGGGTACTGATTGAAACCATGCGTCGCGAAGGATACGAGTTAACAGTAGGACAGCCGCAGGTACAGGTGAAAATAATAAACGGGCAGCGTTGTGAACCGTATGAAGAACTGGTGGTAGATGTACCGGTGGATTACGCCAGCAAAGTTATTGACTTGGTTACCCGCCGGAAGGGTACGCTTTTAAACATGCATACCAAGGGGCACATGCAGCATCTGGAGTTTGAAATCCCTTCGCGCGGACTTATCGGGCTGCGTACCCAGCTGCTGACGGCCACTTCCGGAGAAGCCATCATGGCCCATCGTTTTGTGGCCTATAAACCCTGGAAAGGTTCCATTCCTTCCCGCATCAATGGTGTACTGGTGGCCAAGGAAACGGGAACCGTTACGGCCTATGCATTGGATAAACTCCAGGACCGGGGCATATTCTTCGTAGAACCAGGAGAAGAAGTTTATGGGGGGATGATTGTGGGGGAAAACAACAAACCCGGTGATCTGGTGGTGAATACCAATGAAGGGAAAAAACTCACCAATATGCGCGCCAGCGGCAGTGATGCCGCAGCGCAGATTGTACCCAAACGCCGCATGTCGCTGGAAGAATGCATGGAATACATCCAACAGGACGAATGCATTGAAGTTACACCTTCCCATATCCGCATGCGCAAAGTAATCCTGGATGCCGAACAACGCAAAAAGCAGCAAAAAATCATGGCTCCTTCCGAATAAACCGGAAGATCTCAGATTTTTCATTCAAATACAATTTGAAATCCGAGCAGGACAAAAACCTAGACCCGATCGAGTAACCGGGTATGCAACTCTCCTCAGCTAAAAGCTTCCCTGTCCGTGTAACGGAATATGACGGATTAAGCTACGGGTTCTGTAATCATCAGGGGCATGATGAGCATCAGCAGGTCTTCATCTTCAGCCTGCGATGCCGGTTGCAGAATAGCTGCCCGGGAAGGGGTTGACAGATCAAAACGTACTTCGTCGGCATCCATGACGGCCAGCATTTCCAGCAGGAACCGGGCATTGAAGGAAATGCGCATATCCTCGCCTTCATACTGGCAACTGAGGCGTTCACTCCCTTCAAAGGAATAATCAATATCCTGGGCTGATAGTTCTAAGGTGCTTCCCTGCAGGGTGAAAATCACCTGATTGGTAGCCTTGTTGGCAAACACACTGATCCGTCGCAGGGCCTGTTGCAGATCCGTGCGGGAAATCACCAGATGATAAGGGCTATCCACCGGAATTACCACCCGATAGTCCGGGAACCGTGCATCAATCAACCGGCAGGCAATTTCCATGGCATCTGTTTGCAAGAACAGATGGCTTTTGCTTAATGAGGCCTGGATAGTGGCATCGTCGTCGAACAACCCTTTCAGCAGGTTAAGAGGCTTTCTGGGTACGATAAAACTAACCGGTTTGCCCGCGGCCAGCGTGGATGCACCTTCTGCAAGTCCCCCTTTTTTCACGTATTTTACCAGGCGGTGGGAATCTGTAGCCACAAAAGTGGCTCCGTCAGCATCCAGTTCAAACAGCATCCCGGTCATGGCAGGCCGCATATCATTGGTGCTGATGGCAAATATGCCTTTTTGAATAGCTGTAAGCAAAGTTTTGCCGGAAAGGGAAAAAGTTTGTTCTACAGCATCAGGCTTCGGTTCGCGGGGAAAGTTTTCTGCTTTCTCCCCCATGATTTTATACCGGCCGTTGTCGGAAATAATTTCTACCACACTGGTATCGGCATGCACGTGAAAAGTCAGCGGCTGATCCGGCAGATTTTTGAGGATTTCCATCAATACCTTAGCCGGAATACATATTTCACCTGATTGATTGGCTTCTACAGGGATGTTGATTTTCAAAGATGTTTCCAGATCCGTGGCGGCTGCCGTGAGGCGACCATCTTTTGAAATTTGCAGGAAAAAATCTTCCAGCACGGGCAAAGAGGCATTGGTGCCCACCACCCCGTAAATCAGCTGCAAATGCTTTAACAAAGCATGAGAGGAAACAATGAACTTCATGCGGTTCCGGTTTGTATATCAAAAATGGATGATCGGTCAAACTTCTGCTCGCAAAAGAGCCAGTGAGCAAATATAGAAATTATTGCATCAAGCGTACATGCAAAAACGGATACCGCATGAAGGTTGCATTGTTTTTCAAACAAAGCAATTTTTTATTCTGTGAGCCGCTGTTTTTTGAGCTGGTCGCCATATTCCCGTTGGAACTGCAGTGCATCTCGGTGCAGCACAGACATCACAGTGGGAACTGCCACAGGTTCTCTGAGCGAAAAACCTTTGTAATTGGTAAAAACTAATTCTGCCTGATTGACCCTGAGCACAAAAAGTTTCGCCTGTAAATTGGGTACTTCCATCAATGCTATTTGAGCGGCCTGTGGATCCCGGCTAAACCTGGGCACTACTTGATAAACCACCTGCAGATCATCCGTTATGGCTTTTCCGGCAAGAGCGGCCACTTTCCACTGATCATTCTGATGGCTGAGCTCGATCACTGTTACAATTTGCCCGTCGGCTACTAGAGGCACGATGGCGTTAGCTTCTTCTTTCGGAAATTCCATGAGGTTACTTACCGAATCGGCCTGAAGCAGGCGGTTAAAATCCAGCACATAATGATTCACAGGAGCAGCAGGTGCTGATTTTTCGAGCAAAGCTGTATCGGAAATTCCAAAAAAATCAGGCGGATGCATGCGAAGGATCTCCAGAAGATCATGCTTGCCCTGTTGTGCAGCATCCTGGGGAGACGCAAATCCGGGTGACGTGGTATCGGCAGATGACTGTCCGGGTTCCGACGAAGTAGTTGAAGGACCGCATGAAGCCAACAGGGGAAGCATACATACCATCCATCGGCAAATGATATTTGAAATACGTTTCATATCAAACAGATTTTAAGGTGAAATTTATTTTTTGGCCAAATCATAGAATGTGTCCCAGTGCGTAGCTGATCCGGCAGGGTCGGCATATTCTTCATAGGTAATCAGCCGTTCGCTGCCATTGCAAGGCGACCAGGGGTCATTCAAAACCAGGTAATGCGTGTTGCCTACCGAGACATATCCTTTGATCACCAGCACATGCCCCACCACACCGGGTGTTCCATAGGCATATCCCATTGGTTTTTTGCTGCAGTAAATCTGTCGCTGGAGGTTTTCCCAACTCAGGGCAGTGGAGCTTTCCTTGAAGCTCAGGCCCACATAGTCCAGTTCAGGCCATCCCGGCCGGTTACAGGAATCTGTTTTGGGACAATCGCCGGTGCAGCAATCGGTTCGGCCAAACCGGTGATTGGCCAGATCACATTGTGTAACGGAAATACCAAAATGCTGAGCCAGCATTTGGGTAGTAGCAGCCCAGCACCAGTTGTTGGTTTGCTGAGGGCGAAGCGTGTTGGGCACACTGCCAATAATTTCGGGCTTGCAGCAGCCGCCCAGGCAGGCTATTAGCAGTAACCCCAAACTTCTGTTCATCAGAAAGCGTTTCATGGTATTTGTTTTTGAGGTGAATACATCAGGATAAAACCGGGTGTTCAAAAGAAAGAATGATGTATGGGCTGTTGAACCGTGATTTTATCTGCCAGAATAAATTTGCAGAAAACGACCTGGTCACACCCACACATCATCGCCGATGGGCTGATTAGGAAGGATTCTGTGCTGGGGCGGGCGGGCAACAGCGGTATTCCTGCGATTTTTCCAGCAGATCAATCTGCTTGCGCAGCAAATCATTTTCCAGCTGCATTCGCTCTTTGGCCAGCGGTTCGCAGATATCACATTCATCCATGAATCCTTTTACGATCACGCCGGCTGTCGGCAAGGAAAAGGTGGCTTCAAAACGGATCTGCTTTTGCAAATCAGGGCTCACCTGACGCCGTTGATCGAAAATCCCTTGATTTTGCAATTCCTTGTCAACCGCATCCAGAGCAGCCTTTCGAATATCAGGGCTGATCGGAAGACCAGCGCCTTCAGCACCGGAGGGAGAAGGAAAAGCAGCGTTCAAGCGCAGCAAAGCAGGGGCCTGGTTTGCACCCGAGGTTGCCGAAAGCAGTTCTGCATCCGTCACTACTTTTTTCTGGGTAGCAGCGACATCTTGGGGCACAAAAGCAATAGCTGTTTTAGCTACTGCCGGAGTAAACGGCCTGCGTACCGGCGCTACAGGATCTTTGATTCTGCGCTCAATGGCTTCCAGTTCATATTCCACCCGTTGCTTTTTGTGGAGCCGGTAAAAAATAAAACTTATCGCATGGCAACGGTTCGGATTGGAAAACTCCCGGGAAGAGGCTTCGAAATGGTCTTCTGATTCTCCTTCGATATGTGTGCGAGAAGACACCTCGCCTACAGAAAGCGAATGCGCCTTATGGGTTTCTCCCACAGCCTGCGTAGCAGATGCCTGGGCATGCGAACGCTGTTCGTGTAAATAATCGAGTACGGAGCTGCTGTTGTGTGATCCATTGGCATTGGTGCTGGCATCAGCCGACCCGCCAAAAAGGCCTAGGCCCACACTTCCGTGAGCATCACCATGAAAATTCCAGTCACTGCTGTTGCTTTCCGATACTTTGCCCGACTGGCTGTTGGCACCATCGGCCATGTAATGTTGAAAAGCCGTCATGTAATATTGCTCTTCGGCAATCTGTTCGCTCCGGTAACTGAGCTTGCTTTCACTGTCGAAGGTGAAACGGCTGCGCCTATCTGTAGTAGCCAGTTTTACTTTCTCTCCGGGCAACAATGTGGTGGAATATATCGGATCGCCCAATGTGAGTCCCAGCGTACATCGCCGGAAGCGAAAATGGAGAATCACCTCAGCCGTCAGATTTAGCCGTTGATCGCGGAAATTGAAGCTTACCGGATAAGTCAAAATCCGCTTAAAATGAAAGACATCGCAGTGATCGTCTTTCAGCAGTTCAGGCATGCAGGGAATCGCAATGCCTTTTGCCGGAGCAGAGGCAGCTGTTTTTTCTTTTTCTTGTTGGGGCATGATGAAAAGTTTTATACACCGGAAGAGAGCGCCGGTGCGGGGTTAACAAATAATGGAAACAAAAAACACATATCTGGTTACTGGTTATATTGTTCCAGATATGTGTCTAAGGTAGAAAATCCAATCAGGCAGTTGGTTCTTTCAGCACCTATCTTTTTTATCCGGGCTTTACCCGATAGTAAGCGGCTGAAAAATGGGAATATGTGGAAGGAAACATTTATGACTGTTCTTCATCCAGTGGCTGGGGAGGATATTTGTCCTGACCGACATAACGCAGGCAAACAATCACCGCTATAAACAACAGCACAATGAGGATGATAGTCAGGTAATAACCCACATCATTTCCCACCTTATAGAAGGTAGTTTCATTGGGAGCGATAAGCAACAATCGGTTTATCATGACTTGAGCTTTAGCTTATTCATTCATTTATGGGTAAAAATTTCCATTTATGTGGTCCCAGCAGGGCTTGAACCTGCGACACCCTGATTATGAGTCAGGTGCTCTAACCAGCTGAGCTATAGGACCATAGCTACCTTTTTGTTGGCGAACAAGGCAGCAATGATTGACACGCAAAGCTAAAGATTTCCTGTTATCCAATCTAACACCCCCGAAAACAGGGGTTGACATCTTTTCATCGGCGGGCTATTTTTCTGTTCAATTTTTAAAACCCTTTGAAAAATGAAACGACCCTATCTTGTCTGCCAGGTACCAAACCTGTGCATAAGCCTGTTGGCTCTCTGCTGCATTGTTTCCTGCTCCCGCTCTTCGGACCACCACGACGTGGATATGCAAACCCACCGGGTGTATTTCAAAATCTCCGGCTTTGAAAGCCAGATAACGCCTCTGGCTGGTCTTCTGCCGGGTGTACACAAGCCAGGCAATCCTGCCTGGCCGGCGAGTAGGTATGGTGCTTTCTGGCGAACGCAGGAACAATATCTCTACTACTGGTCCTTTAACGATTCCAGCCTCGCTCCGGATATTGCCCTAAATGCCGGAGCGGCTATCATCTGCAACCAGGGCCAGGCTTCCACCAGTTTTGCCACCGGATTTGCAAAGGATTCTTTTCCGGCCGGCCTGTCCCTGAGCATCCGCGGGCTGGAATCGGTTGTTATCCGGATGCCATTGCAGAAAGTGGCTGCTGTTACATCTTTTGGTTTCGATATCAGTTCTTCCAACACCGGGCCGAAAGATTTCGCCATCCTGTATTCCAATGATGAAGGGGCCACCTATCATACGCTTTCTGATTCGAATCCCTTTGTGAATATGGGCAGCCAGGCCAGGAATAGTTTTTCTTTCCGGTTGGATACGCTGCCGCTGGATTTGCATCGGTCCCTTTATATCAAACTCATGCCGAAGGCCGGCGATCGCTCCCAGGTGAGTGACTACAATCCCGCTACCGGAGTTACCCGGCTCGACAATGTGTATCTGTCGGGTATTATAGACAGCACACCGGCTTTTGCCTTCCAAAAGCTGGATTATTTCATTTTCCGGGAGAGCGACAGCCTGCTGTTTGCCCATGGCTCCATTGATTTGGCCCGGCAGAATCCTGATTTCCAGCTGAGTCTTCCTTCCGGAAGATATCTCGCTCAACTCGTAGCTGGTTTTTCACAGCAGCCATTGATATGGTCAGATACGACTGTCCCGGCGTCTCAACATTTTCTTGTAACTCAGCCGGCTGACTATCTGGCCGCTGTTTATGGCTTTGCTGATACTTTTTCTGTGTATGGAGATCAGGTTATTCAGGCTGTATTAAAACGTTATTACAGCCAGATTCAGTTCCAGTTTACCGATGCGCAGGGGTTAGATCAGATTACCCGGATTGTAGTGGAACCTTTGCATCCGGTCCCTTGGTTTGCGCCCTTCAATCCGCAACTTCCTCAGCCTTCTGCAGTGAAAAATCTGGAAGGCCAGACCTTTGAGCTTCCTTTTGACCCCGGCATAAAAGGATTTACCTTCCATCAGTTTTTGGGAAATGTAACCCAACCTGTGCTTTTGCGATATCGGATATATCTGTATGGCAAAACCGGCCTCCTCCGGCAATTGGAAGTCAGCTATGCCATTGTAAACAATGTAAAACTCACTTTTAAAGGGAATGCATTGGGGTATGGGACAAACGTTGGAATCCTGCTGGATGAACAATGGCAAAGCGAGCAGGAATCAGATTTTTGAGGCACCATAACCTGAAACCAAAAGCGTGGTTGCAATTTGATGAAGTTTTTCGATGAAACACAGGTAGGGATTGTGTGTGCCTGCTGAGAAGGCGGATGGGTTAAATGAAGCTATTTGCCACCGGCAGGGCTGTCTTTGATTTCTTCAAAATCAATGTATTCTCCTTCCGGCTGGCGGGATGTATGCCGGGATGACTGAGACGAAGCATAAAAATCGGAATGAGGGGCATTGTGGGTGTCTTGTGTGGATTTGATGCGCCTTTGTACCTCGCGTCCAATTTGAAACACAGGAATCACGAATTCGGTCACAAACTTATACAGCAACCAAATCACAAAAATATCAATCGCCAGATCAATGAGTTTGAGCATGTTTCAAAGGTAGCAAAAATCATCCGTGATATCCGGATTTGGATAGGGTTTTATCTTTTTCTTAACTGCAGCCGATTTTTCGCAAAAACATGAAAAAGACTTACCTTTGCATCGGTATGTAGTTCATGAGCAAGGGGACAAGTTGTTGTCCCCTTCTTTTTTAGCCAATTTACACCATGAAAAGTGTGGACGATATCAGACAGGTCATTGAACAACTGCTTGAGCAGGAACTGAAGCAACATCCCGATTGTTTTCTGGTGGATTTGCTGGTCAGCCAGGACCAGGCCGTACGGGTGTTTATTGACAGTGACCAGGGGGTGTCCATTGACCAGCTGGCCCAAATCAATCGCTCGCTCAGCAAAGCGATGCACGAAAACCATGTTTTTCCGGACGATGATTTTTCACTGGAAGTATCGTCGCCCGGCATTGATACACCCCTGAAACTATACCGCCAATATCCGAAGAATATTGGCCGCATGGTGGTGGTTACGCTGAAAGACCACCAAATCCGGGAGGGGATGTTGCAGGAAGTACATCCTGATTTCATTGTGCTGGATGTGAAAAAAAGCAAGAAAGAACATCAAATATTAAAAATTCCTTTTGCTGATATCCAGTTTACCCGTGTACAAATTCGTTTTTAAACCTTTATTCTGTTTCATATGGCAAGCATTAATTTAATTGAATCTTTTACTGAATTCAAAGAGGCGGAAAACATTGACCGCCCTACACTGATGAAGGTGCTGGAAGATGTGTTCAAAACCCTGCTTCGCAAAAAATATGGCACCGATGAAAATTTTGATGTGATTGTAAATACGGAAAAAGGTGACCTGGAAATTATCCGTCGCAGGCTGATTGTGGAAGACGGGCAGGTTACCGATGAAAATACACAGATTGCTTATTCGGATGCCATCAAGATTGAACCTGATTACGAAGTAGGCGAAGAATTGTATGAGGAAGTAGATATCCAGGATTTTGGCCGAAGGGCTATCCTGGCAGCCAAACAAACTCTGGCCGCCCGCATCAGTGATCTGAAGAAAAACGTGCTGCTGAAAAAATATGCAGAACGCATCGGAGAAATTGTTACGGTGGAAGTATATCAGGTGTGGAAAAAAGAAGTGTTGCTGCTTGACGATGAAGGCAATGAATTGATTCTGCCAAAATCAGAACAGATTCCATCTGATTACTTCAAAAAAGGTGAAACTATCCGGGCAGTGGTGAAAAAAGTGGAAATGAAAAACAATACACCTTTGATTATCCTTTCACGCACCCATCCTTCATTTCTGGCCAAATTGCTGGAAATAGAAGTGCCTGAGATATTTGATGGGTTGATTGTCATTCGCAAAATTGTGCGTGAACCAGGTGAAAGAGCCAAGGTTGCCGTAGAATCGTATGACGATCGTATTGATCCGGTGGGAGCCTGTGTGGGTATGAAAGGAAGCCGTATCCACGGCATCGTTCGTGAACTCAGAAATGAAAATATTGACATCATCAATTACACCAACAATATTCAGCTGTTCATTCAACGTGCGCTCACGCCGGCCAAGGTTTCCAGAATGGAAGTAGATACGGAAAACAAACGAGCATCCGTGTATCTGAAACCCGATCAGGTTTCGCTGGCCATCGGCAAAAGAGGAGTAAACATCAGGCTGGCCTGCGAGCTTACAGGTTACAACATTGATGTGTATCGCGACAGCGATGGTACAGAAGAATACGATATTGACCTGGATGAATTTGCAGATGAAATTGATGAATGGATCATTGATGAATTAAAGCGCATCGGATGCGATACCGCCCTGAGTGTGCTTGATCTGTCCGTAGAGGAACTCGTGCGGCGTACTGACCTTGAAGAAGAAACTATCCGGGAGGTACGACGTATCATCGAAGAGGAATTTAAAAAAGACGAAACAGAATAAATCGCTTCAAGGCCTTATCAGCAGCTGTGCTTACCCGGTAAACACCGGGTTGGCTATACACGATTTTTCCTGGTTGTACCATCAACTGAGGAAAAAATCGTTCATTCGCTATGAGCTTAGTACCTTTGTAAAACTGTTGAAAAACTGAGGATTCACGCATGCCGGAAAAAAGTAACACACCCAGATTGTTGGCAGCAGCCAAAGAATTCAATATCGGAAGGGAAACCCTGATCGAATTCCTGACCTCAAAGGGATTCGACATGTCCGACATGTCAGCCAATTCCCGCCTGACGGAAGAAATGTATCTGGCCCTGCAGGAGGAATTTCAACAGGATAAGGTCAACAAGAAGAAAAGCGAACAGATTGATCTTCCCCGTGGCATTGCCTCAGACATTTTACCGAAGAAAGAAAATCTGGAAACACCGGCTCCTGAAATACAAAGCAAAACCCAGCCAGAGCAGGCTGATGCAGATGCAGAGGTGATTACCACAGAAGCCCCCAAACTGGAAGGGCCCAAAATTGTGGGAAAAATCGATCCTGAAATGCTTGCGCCGGCACCCAAAGCCAAAAAAGCAAGCAAAGCCTCTGGCAAAAAAACCAAAGAAGCCGAACAACCCCAGCCCGAACCGATTCCTGAAGTTGAAAAACAAGAAACTAAGTTACCAGAGCCAACCCCAACACCTTCTGCACCCGCGCCTGAGCCTGAAAAATCACCGGAGCCTGTGATTGAAAATATTGAAGCAGAGCGGTTGACTGGTCCGAAGATTATCGGAAAAATTGAGCTGCCCGTTGAGCCTGAACGCAAGGAAAAGGAAAGCCGTTCAACAGTCCATCCGAAGGAAAAAAGAAAAAGAAAAAGAATACCTATCGAGAAGAAAGTTGAGGAAAATACCCGCGATAAAGAAAAAGAAGATAAGTCCAGGAAGGAACGGAAAGACCACCGGCATCGCGATCGCAGGCACCATGTACCTGAAAAGGAAATCATCGACGAGAAAGAGATTCAGGAAAAAATCAAGGATACACTGGCCAAGCTGAGTGCAACCTCACATAGCAAAACCGCCAAATCCAAATATCGCCGGGCCAGAAGGGAAGAACAAAGCCAGCAATCCGCCGAAACATCGGAAAACAAGGTATTGCAGGTAACCGAATTTGTGTCAGTAAGTGAGCTGGCCAATCTCATGGATGTAAGCTATGCCGATGTCATCAGCAAATGCATGAATCTGGGGCTGATGGTTTCCATCAACCAGCGCCTGGACGCTGAAGTTATTGAACTGGTAGCCAACGAGTTTGGTTATGAGGTAGAATTTATTGGGTTGGACGAACACGAGGCTGAAGCAGAGGAAGAAGAAATTGTAGATGATGAAAAAGATCTGGTGCCCCGCCCGCCTATTGTTACCATCATGGGGCATGTGGATCACGGTAAAACCTCACTGCTTGACTACATCCGCAATACCAACGTGATTGCTGGTGAGGCGGGTGGCATTACCCAGCATATCGGTGCTTATGAGGTGAGCCTGCCCAATGGCAAAAAAATTACTTTTCTGGACACACCCGGTCACGAAGCTTTCACGGCTATGCGTGCCCGCGGTGCTACGGTGGGGGATATTGCGGTGATTGTGATTGCGGCCGACGATGCTGTGATGCCCCAAACCCGGGAAGCTATTTCACATGCCCAGGCAGCAGGCCTGCCCATGATCTTTGCCATCAATAAAATTGATAAAGAAGGTGCCAATCCTGATAAAATCAAGGAACAACTGGCAGCCATGAACCTGCTGGTAGAAGATTGGGGAGGTAAATACCAGAGTCAGGAAATTTCCGCCAAACAGGGATTGAATGTGGATTTGTTGCTTGAAAAGATTTTGCTGGAAGCAGAGCTGCTCGATCTGAAAGCCAACCCCAACCGTCCGGCCGTCGGAACGGTCATCGAAGCTTCGCTTGATAAAGGTAGGGGGTATGTGGCCACCCTGTTGGTACAAAACGGCACTCTTCATCCCGGCGATGTCATCGTGGCTGGTGCACATTACGGTCGGGTCAAGGCCATGTTCAACGAACGCGGGCAAAGAATTCAGGCAGCCGGCCCTTCTACACCGGTGCAGGTGCTAGGCCTGGACGGAGCTCCGCAAGCCGGTGAGAAGTTTAAAGTATATGCTGATGAAAGTGAAGCCAAGGAGATTGCTACCCGCCGGGCCCAGATCCTGCGCGAACAGGGTATGCGGGCACGCAAGCATATTACGCTCGACGAAATTGGCCGACGCCTTGCCCTGGGCACCTTCAAAGAGCTGAACCTGATCATCAAAGGCGATGTGGATGGCTCTGTGGAAGCGCTTAGTGATGCCCTCCAGAAACTTTCTACCGAAGAAATCGTGGTAAATGTGGTCCATAAAGCCGTGGGGCAGATTACAGAATCCGACGTACTGCTGGCCAGTGCTTCGGATGCTATCATCGTAGGCTTTCAGGTACGCCCGTCCATGCAGGCTGCCCGCCTGGCTGAAAGAGAAAATATTGAAATCCGCACCTATTCCGTGATTTACGATGCTATTGAGGAAATCAAGAGCGCCATGGAGGGCATGCTGGAACCCAAGATTGAGGAAAAGGTAACCTGCCGAGTAGAAGTCAAACAAATATTCAAATTCGAAAAAAATACCGTCGCCGGCTGTCAGGTTCTTGAAGGAAAACTTACCCGCAACACCCGGGTGCATCTGGTCCGCGAGGGTATTGTGATTTACACGGGTGAGCTGGGTTCACTGAAACGCTTCAAGGATGATGTAAAAGAAGTGTCTGCAGGTATGGAATGTGGTCTCACCATCAAAAACTACAACGATATCAAGGTGGGCGATATGCTAGAAGGATTTGAAGAAGTGAGTGTCAAACGCACACTCTAACTTGTTTCCATCCCTTCTTCCGGCCGTACGTCGAGTGTAACCGACCGGGCTTCTTTACCCAAAGCCGTAATCACGGACAGACAGATAGCCACACCAATCACCGTCCAGCTCAGTACGGCAGCGTAGTTGTTGCCGTGTTGTTCTGCCAGCCCGGCCTGGATGGGAGCCATCTTTGACATCACCAGATTTCCTATCTGATAGGCGAATCCTGGCAGAATAGCCCGCGCAGATGGCGGAGAAAGCTCATTCAGATGTGCGGGTACAATACCCCATGCACCCTGTACCATAAATTGCATCAGAAAGGCTCCCAGGGCAAATCCACCCAGCGTATGGGCATGAACCCAAAGAGGAATCATGGGAATAGCCAGCAAAGCTGCCAGGATGATAGCTCTGCGCCGCCCTATCCGTTCAGACAAAGCGCCAAAACACATACCTCCAATCAGCGCACCGATATTCATCCAGATGGCAATCATGCCCGTGCTTCCGGGATTGAATTTTTCCTGTACCTGCAGGAAAGTAGGGTACAAATCCTGTGTGCCATGCGAAAAGGCATTGAAAAAACTCATCAAAACGATCAGGAAAAGCAATCGTCCCCAGTATTTGCGGATCACGTTTTTCCATTCCTGCTTCTGTCCCAACCCGGATTTTCTGTGCATGCCTGCCAGCCAGGCGGGAGATTCAGGCACTTTTGATCGAATGTAAATGACCAGCAATGCCGGTACAATGCCTACCATAAACATGCCCCGCCATCCAATGTGGATAAAGAAAAAGGCAAAAACCACGGAAGCCAGCAGATAACCCAGCACATAACCCTCCTGCAGCAGTCCGGAAAAAAAGCCTCTTCCTTTTGCCGGCAGGGATTCCAACACAAGAGCCGCACCCACACCCCATTCCCCGCCCATTGCAAAACCAAACAAAGCCCGCAACACCAGCAATGTTGTAAGATTCGGCGAAAAGGCGCAGAGAAATTCAATTACCGAATAGCTGATAACATTTACCATCAGCACCTGCCTGCGGCCATAGCGTTCGGCCAGCCAACCGAAAAACAAAGCCCCCAGAGGCCGGAAAGCCAGCGTGAGGAATATACCTTCGGATACCCGTTGCACATCACTATGAAAATCCTGGCTGATGGCTTTCAAACAAAACACATACAGAAAAAAATCAAAGGCATCCAAAGCCCATCCCCCCAGACCTGCAAAAAACGTATGCCGCTGATCAGCCGTAAGGGATTGAAATGGTTTCCAAAAAGGCATTTCTCCTGATCTTAGAAAGCTTGGCAGATAATGCAACCCAAAACTAACAGAATCCCGTGATTTTCAGTATGTCGCTGCATGGCATGGAATTTTGTTAAATTCGCCGCAGATGATATCCCTTCCATTAAGCTTACCTACCTTTGCAGCTGTGCGGCTTAAGCCCAAATGCATGCGTTTCATGAGAATCAGTTTTCCTGTTCTGGCTATGCTCCAATTGCTGGCTTTTAATCTCTATGCCCAGCAAAACCTGAGCAGTACGGAATTACGAAAATTCCCCGTTGCCGATAAAATTGTGGCCGTCATTGGGGACAATATCATTCTTCAGTCCGACATCCAGGCCCAGATTGATCAGCTGCAGCGAGAATCATCCAGGCCCCTTCCGCCGGATGCCGGTTGTGCCATTCTGGAACAGATGATTGCCCAGAAAGCCCTGGTTATTCAGGCCCAGCGCGATAGTTTGCCGGTGAGCGATGATGATGTGGAAGGACAGCTTGAAAATCAGATTCGGGGATTCATCAATATGTATGGTTCCCAGAAAAAGCTGGAAGAAGTAGCCGGCATGAGCATCTATCAGATCCGGGAAAAATTCCGCGAACCTATCCGTGAGCGTATTCTGGCAGATGAGGAAAGGAAAAAAATTGTAGACGCAGTCAAAATCACACCCACAGAAGTACAGGAATACTTCAACCGGATTCCGAAAGACAGCCTGAAGTTTTTCCCTTCCGAAGTGCAGGTAGGCCAGATTGTGATCTATCCCAAAGCCAGTCCGGAAGTAGAACAATACGTCCTGCAACAGCTTCAGAACTTCAAAAAACAAATTACATCCGGCCAGCAAGATTTTGTAACACTCATGAATCTGTATTCGCAAGACCCGAGCAGCCGGCAGAACAACGGTATTTTTACCATTTCCCGGACCGATAAAAACATTGATCCTAATTTTCTGGCTGCGGCTTTTCGGTTACAGGACGGTGAAATTTCAGATCCGGTGAAATCAAAATTCGGATATCATCTTATCCAAATGGTGCATCGCCAGGGCGACAATGCCGAAGTGCGCGATTTGCTGATGATTCCGCCGGTTACCTCTACCGATATGCGGGCAGCCATGAAGAAACTGGATTCCGTGCGGGCCGATATCATAGCCGGTAAAATCACTTTCGGAGAGGCAGCCGTCAAATACAGCGATGACCCTACGGCCAAGCTATATGCCGGTATGATTACCAGTCCTGATGGTTCCACATATGTAACGGTCGATCAGCTGGATCCCGGTATTGTGCTTACGCTTGATTCCCTGAAGCCCGGCGATATTTCCCTGCCGGCTGAATTTACGGATCCCTACGGGAAAAAGGCAGTCAGAATTATTTACCTGAAATCCAGAACCCAGCCTCATCAAGAAAACCTGCGGGATGACTACAACAAAATTCAGCAGGAAGCTTTGCAGGAAAAACAGTATGAGGCTTTGGATAAATGGTTCCGGGAAAAAATGCCCACTTTCTACATCTGGGTAGACCCGGATTACCAGCATTGCAAAAATGTGGAGCAATGGGCTGAAGCCAGTCAGCAAGCCAATCATTACCAGCCCGGCGAATAAACCCGGCATCACATGAGTGACGATATCAAACATGAATGCGGATTGGCCTATATCAGGTTGCTGAAACCTTTTCGCTATTATCAGCAGAAATATGGTTCGGTATTTTATGGCCTGAATAAGCTCTACCTGCTCATGGAAAAACAGCACAATCGCGGGCAGGACGGAGCAGGCATTGCTGCGGTAAAGCTGCATACACCCTCGGGCTATCCTATGTTGCATCGGATTCGCAGCAATGCTCCCCAGCCCATACCGGATCTGTTTCAAACCATTTTCCGGGAAATAGAAGAAGTCTCCCGCTATCAGCCGGATATCCAGGACAGCCCTGAACTGTTGAAAGGACATGTGCGATTTATGGGAGAATTGCTCCTGGGTCATTTGCGTTATGGTACGCAGGGGAAAAACCATATTGAACTTTGTCATCCCTTTGTGCGCATCCATGCCCGGCCTGAGCTTAACCTGGCCATGGCAGGTAATTTCAATCTGATCAACACTGACGAGCTGTTTGACTTTGTAGGGGTGCAGCCCGACGAATTGTATCGTCGCTCGGATCTTGCTGCCATGATGGAAGTGGTGTATTATTTTCTCCGTCAGCAGGTTCATACACAACAGGGAGAATCATCATTGTCCCTCACCCATATTCTTTGCCAGGCCTTTTCTCTTTTTGACGGAGGCTATACTGCTGCCGGACTTATCGGAACAGGCGACAGCTTTGTGATTCGTGATCCTTATGGCATTCGGCCAGCCTATTATTACGCTGATGATGAAATCGTGGTTGCCGCTTCGGAACGGGCAGCGATCCGCACCTGTTTTAACCTGGAAGAAGACATGGTCAGGGAGTTGATGCCCGGCAAAGCGCTGCTGGTAAGCTGCAATGGCAACGTGGAAGAAAAACAGATCTTGCCAGCCCGCCAGCGGAAAGCTTGTAGCTTCGAACGGATTTATTTTTCCAGGGGAAATGATGAAAAAATCTATCAGGAACGGAAAAAATTAGGATACACCCTCTCAGAGACCGTGCTGAAAGCCATTGACTATGATTTGAAGAATACCATCTTTTCATTTATACCCAATACCGCTGAAGTAGCCTTCTATGGCCTGATTCAGGGATTGGAAGATTATTTGAACCGAATCAAGGTACAACGCATCCTTTCCTGGGGTGACCAGATCGATCCGGAAAAACTGAGTGAGCTGATTTCGCGCCGGGTAAGGATTGAAAAAATTGCCATTAAGGATGTAAAACTTCGCACCTTCATCGCTGCCGATCAGGGCCGTACAGAAATGGTGCAGCATGTGTACGATATCACCTATGGCACCGTGCGGAAAGGTGTAGACACACTGGTGGTGATTGACGATTCCATTGTACGTGGTACCACCCTGAGGGAGAGTATCATTAAAATGCTTGACAGGCTGGGGCCGCGTCGGATCATTATCGTCTCTTCGGCTCCTCAGATCCGTTATCCGGACTGCTATGGCATTGATATGAGTAAACTGGGTGATTTCGTGGCCTTCAGGGCGGCTGTGCAGCTGTTGAAGGAAAATCAAAAGACTTACATTCTGGAAGAAGCCTACAGCCTTTGCAAGCAGCTCCAGCGCAGCAACAGCCTGCATGCACAGAATGTAGTGAAACAGGTTTACAAGCCCTTTACTGTAGAGGAAATTTCTGCCCAGATTGCCCGCCTGATTACGCCTCCCGGAACCCGTGCCGAAGTAAGCGTCATTTACCAGTCCATCGAAAACCTCCATCTCTCTTGCCCCAACAACCTGGGCGACTGGTATTTTACCGGCAATTATCCCACGCCGCTCGGCAACCGCGTGGTAAATCAGGCGTTCATGAATTTCATGGAGGGCAAAAACGAAAGGGGATATTAAAGAGCCATCACACAACTCCCGTTACAGGTAAGTTTCCCGCTCATTGTTAGTTAAATATTTTTCTTTAGATAGGCTATTTTTTTTAAAAATTTCTAAATTTTTTTCTCACATCATAGAAAATCGATAAAGTTTTTCCTACATGTTGTAATTTTAACAAACAATTTCCATCTGGAAATTTTTAGATTGAGCAGTAAAACATGATGTGCATGGCAGAAGAACAGTCCAGAAGGGGCTTATACTCGCCGGAATTCGAGCATGATGCTTGCGGGATAGGATTTGTAGCCCATATCAAGGGGGTAAAATCGCATCAGATCATAGAAGATGCACTCACCGTCCTCGAAAATATGGAGCATCGGGGTGCTTGTGGTTGCGAAAACAACACCGGCGATGGTGCCGGCATTTTGATTCAGATGCCCGATGCCTTTTTGCGGGAAGTTGCGATGGATTTGCAAATCCAGTTACCTCCGTTTGGGGCCTATGGGGTGGGTATGACCTTTTTTCCGAAAGATGGTAAGGTCAGCCAGGAGTGTAAGGAAATCATTCAGCGTTGTGCTGACAGGCTGGGCATTCCTATTCTGGGCTACCGGCCCGTACCAACGGATAACACCCTGATTGGTGAAACGGCACGCAGTGCCGAGCCGGTTATGGAACAGCTTTTTGTAGGCAGGCCCACAGGTGTGGAAGATGCTGAAGCATTCGAACGGAAGCTGTTTGTGCTGAGAAACTATATTTCGCATACCATCCGGAACACCTTGGGTGAAGAGGGTAAACTGTTTTATTTTGCTTCCTTTTCCTACAAAACCCTGGTATACAAGGGCCAGCTTACTTCATCGCAGCTCAGAAGCTATTTTACCGATTTACGCGATCCGCGCGTGGTATCGGCTTTCGGGCTGATTCATTCCCGCTTTGCCACCAATACCTTTCCATCCTGGAAGCTGGCTCAGCCTTTCCGCTATATCGCCCATAACGGTGAAATCAATACCCTGAAGGGCAACCTCAACTGGCTGCGGAGCAACGAAGCCAACATGCGGTCAAAGTATTTCACCCGGGAAGAAATGGAAATGCTTTTACCTATTGTGGAAGAGGGGCTTTCCGATTCCGGGTGCCTGGATAACATGATTGAATTGCTTACGCTGGCGGGCCGTTCGCTGCCTCATGTGATGATGATGTTGATTCCTGAGGCCTGGGACGGTCATGAAGAAATGGATCCGCTCAAGAAAGCGTTTTATGAATACCACGCCTCCATCATGGAGCCATGGGACGGCCCGGCTTCTATTTCATTTACCGATGGTCAGATCATTGGGGCTACGCTCGACAGAAACGGGTTGAGGCCTTCGCGTTATGTAGTAACCCGTGACGACCGGGTCATCATGGCTTCTGAAGCCGGGGTATTGCCCGTGGATCCGGAACTTGTAGTAGAAAAGGGACGTTTGCAGCCGGGGAAAATGTTTATAGTGGATTTGCAGAAAGGTCGTATTATCAGCGATGAGGAGCTAAAACGCGATATTTGTTCACGCCAGCCCTACAGTGAATGGCTGAATAAGTATAAAATCCGCCTGGAAGAATTGCCTGAACCCAGGGTCGTATTTACCGAACTGCAACACGACGCTATTTTTAAATATCAGCAAGTATTTGGTTATACCAGCGAAGACCTGGAAAAAGTTATCGCTCCCATGGCTACCGAAGGCAAGGAACCGGTAGGGTCTATGGGATCGGATATTCCGTTGGCAGTATTGTCAGACCAACCCCAGCACCTGAGCAGTTATTTCAAGCAACTGTTTGCGCAGGTTACCAACCCTCCCATTGATCCTATCCGGGAACGGCTGGTGATGAGCCTGGCTACTTATGTGGGCAACAGCGGCAATCTGCTGGAAGAAGATCCCATGCATTGCCATACGGTAGCACTCAAGCATCCGGTGCTGACCGATATTGAGCTGGAAAAATTGCGAAGCATTGATACGGGCATGTTCCAGGCCAAAACCCTGCAAACCTATTTCCGTGCCGATGGTAAACCGGGTTCTTTGGAAAAAGGTCTGCAGCGGCTGTGTCGCTATGCGGTAGATGCCGTGGAAGACGGTTTTGAAGTACTGGTGCTTTCTGACAGGGCGATTGATTCCGAACATGCCGCTATTCCTTCCCTGCTTGCCGTTTCGGCTGTTCATCATCATCTGATCCGCAAAGGTTACCGCAGTCAGGTAGGCCTTGTGGTGGAAGCCGGCGATATCTGGGAGGTACATCATTTTGCCTGTCTGCTGGGATTTGGTGCAACGGCCATCAATCCCTATCTGGCTTTCGCCACCATCCGCGATATGAAGGAATCCGGCAAGCTGCAAACCGATTTGTCGACAGAAGAACTGATTCAGAATTATATCCATGCCATAAATGAAGGCCTGCTGAAGGTGTTTTCCAAAATGGGCATTTCCACCCTGCAATCCTATCAGGGGGCGCAGATTTTTGAAATCTTGGGTATCAACCAGTCGGTGGTTGACAAGTATTTCACCGGTGCCATTTCCCGGATTCAGGGCATGGGGCTGGATGATATCGCCCGGGAAACGCTGGCCAAACACTGGATGGGATTTTCCAGAAAAGAAATTCCCGTGCAGCGCCTCCTTACCGGAGGGGTCTATCAATGGAAACGAAAAGGTGAGTTCCACCTGTTCAACCCCCAGACAGTTCACCTGCTGCAGCATGCAACCCGCACGGGCAGCTATGAGGTGTATAAAAAATACGCCAGGTTGATCAACGACCAGAGCGAAAAAGCCTGTACGTTACGCAGCCTGTTTACTTTCAGGAAAACCAGGCCTTCTGTTCCCATCGAAGAAGTGGAGCCTGCGGAAAATATTTATCGCCGGTTTGCCACGGGTGCTATGAGTTTTGGATCCATATCCTACGAAGCCCATACCACTTTGGCTATTGCCATGAACCGACTGGGCGGGAAAAGCAATACCGGAGAAGGCGGAGAAGACGATTCGCGCTATGATCCCCTACCCAACGGCGACAGTGCCCGGTCGGCCATCAAACAGGTGGCTTCGGCCCGTTTTGGGGTAACCAGTTATTATCTCACCAACGCCGATGAACTGCAAATCAAAATGGCACAGGGTGCCAAGCCCGGGGAAGGGGGCCAGCTGCCTGGCCATAAGGTAGATGAATGGATTGCACGGGTGAGACATTCTACACCGGGCGTGGGATTGATTTCGCCTCCCCCGCATCACGATATTTATTCCATTGAAGATCTGGCCCAGCTGATTTTTGATCTGAAAAATGCCAATCCTGAGGCCCGGATCAGCGTGAAGCTGGTTTCCAAAGCTGGCGTAGGTACCATTGCCGCTGGTGTAACCAAAGCCCATGCCGATGTGGTGCTGATTTCAGGGCATGATGGTGGAACCGGAGCATCGCCTATCAGCTCCATCCGTCATGCGGGACTACCCTGGGAACTGGGCCTGGCCGAAACCCATCAAACATTGGTCAGAAACAAACTGCGCAGCCGGGTTATCGTCCAGACTGACGGGCAAATCCGTACCGGCCGCGACGTGGCTATCGCGGCCCTGCTGGGTGCCGAAGAATGGGGCATTGCTACAGCTGCGCTTGTGGCCGAAGGTTGTATCCTGATGCGGAAATGTCATTTGAATACCTGTCCGGTGGGAGTGGCTACCCAGGATCCTGTGCTTCGCGAAAGATTCACCGGGAAACCAGAGTATGTGGAAAATCTCTTCAGATTCATTACACAGGAACTCCGGGAAATCATGGCCGAACTGGGCTTCCGGACAGTTGATGAAATGATTGGTCATACTGAATGCCTGGCTGTGCGGGAAGATATCCATCACTGGAAATATAAAAAGCTGGATCTTTCCCCCATCCTCCAAAAACCGGATATTGAGGGGCAAACCCCCTTGTATTGCTGTGAAAAACAGGATCATGGATTGAGTGGGGTGCTTGATTGGAAATTGATTGAAGTGGCCAAACCGGCTTTGGAACAGGGTACCGCTGTGCGTGCAGAATTTCCCATCAAAAATACAGATCGTACCACCGGCACCATGCTCTCCCATGAGATTACCAAACGGTATAAAAAAGAAGGTTTGCCGGAAGACACCATCTGGTTGAAATTCCGTGGATCGGCCGGGCAGAGCTTTGGAGCTTTTGCCGCTCCGGGCCTCACCATGGAGCTGGAAGGTGAAGCCAACGATTATTTTGGCAAAGGATTGAGCGGTGCCAAACTGATTCTTTATCCCGACCGGCAAAGCCGTTTTGTACCGGAGGAAAACATAATTATCGGCAATGTGGCCTTCTATGGTGCCACATCTGGTGAGGCCTATATCCGCGGCAAAGCCGGAGAGCGCTTCTGTGTACGTAACTCCGGACTGTATGCAGTAGTGGAAGGCGTAGGCGATCATGGCTGTGAATACATGACAGGTGGCCGTGTAGTGATTCTGGGTGAAACAGGACGAAATTTTGCCGCGGGTATGAGTGGCGGTATTGCCTATGTGTATGATGTGAATAACCTGCTGCCACAGCGGTATAACCCGGAGATGGTGGATCTGGATCCGCTAGAGGAAGAAGATGAAACTTTGCTCCATCGCCTGATCAGCCGGCATTACCAGTATACCCGGAGCAAGGTTGCTGCATTTGTACTGAACGACTGGGAAAACCAGTTGAGGAATTTCGTAAAGGTATTTCCAAAAGATTACAAAAAAGCTTTGCAACAACAGAAACAAAAGGCTGCCACCGGCCTGGCCGGGGCCAATCAGCCCCTGCCCGGACAAAAGGGCTGATATAACCAAGAATTATGGTTTGAAACTGAACTGAGAAAAGGAAATGGGAAAGATTACCGGATTTCTGGAATATACGCGGGAGTTGCCTCCCAAGGCTGATCCGAAAGAGCGGATTCAACACTTCAGGGAGTTTGTAGCTCGTTTTACCGAGGAAAAACTCAACCAGCAGGCCGCGCGTTGCATGAACTGTGGTATTCCCTTCTGCCACAGCTCCTATGGCTGTCCGCTGGGAAATGTGATTCCGGAGTTCAACGATGCGGTGTATCGGAAGAACTGGGTGGAAGCTTATGAAATCCTGAGCAGTACGAATAATTTTCCGGAATTCACCGGTCGCATCTGTCCGGCCCCTTGTGAGAGCGCCTGTGTGCTGGGCATCAACCAGCCACCGGTAACTATTGAAGAGATTGAAAAACACATCATTGAGATTGCCTATGAAAAAGGACTGGTAAAGCCTCGCATACCCCGGTTGCGTACAGGCAAAAAAGTGGCTGTCGTGGGTTCCGGTCCGGCCGGACTGGCAGCAGCAGCGCAGCTGAATTACGCCGGTCATCAGGTTACTGTTTTTGAACGGGATGATGCGCTGGGTGGTTTGTTGCGGTATGGCATTCCGGATTTTAAGCTGGAAAAATGGGTGGTGGATCGCCGCATTCGCCTGATGCAGGAAGAGGGGGTAGTGTTTGTGTGCAATGCTCATGTGGGAGTGAATGTGCCCATCAATGAATTGCTTGAGGAATATGATGCAATTGTACTGGCTGGAGGTTCAACTGTACCCCGGGATCTGCCTGTACCGGGGCGTGAGCTAAAGGGGATTCATTTTGCCATGGAATTTTTGAAACAACAAAATAAAAGGGTAAGCCGCAAACCCATCCAGGGAGAAGAAATCCTGGCAACAGGGAAAAACGTGATTATCATTGGTGGCGGAGACACCGGATCGGATTGTCTGGGCACTTCCCTGCGGCAGAAAGCGGCTTCCGTCACCCAATTTGAATTACTTCCGCAGCCACCGGCCGCCCGCACACCTTTCATGCCCTGGCCTACCTATCCTATGATATTGAAAACCTCTACCTCGCATGAAGAAGGGGGCAAACGCCATTGGGCTATAGCTACCAAGGCATTTCTGGGTGATGAAAACGGACGTTTGCGCGCCCTGCAAGTGGTGGATCTGAAATGGAGTCTGAATGAAGAACAACGCCCGGTGCGTTTTGAAGAAATACCCGGTTCGCAACGGGAAATTCCCGCTGATCTGGTGCTGCTGGCAATGGGTTTTGTGCATCCCGAACATACGATAGTGGATCAGCTCGGTATTGAAAAAGATGAACGAGGCAATGTAAAGGCATCTGAAAAAGATTACAGGACTTCTGTGGAAAAAATATTCGCAGCCGGGGATATGCGGCGGGGGCAATCGCTGGTGGTTTGGGCTATTTCAGAAGGACGTGAATGTGCCCGCCAGGTAGATGAATATTTGATGGGGTATTCCTTGCTGGAAAGGAAAGATCATTCCTTGCTGGAGCTTTGTGCATAACGAGCTTTGGCCCATAAAGAGGCTTTTTTCATAAGCAGGCTTAGATTTTGTAGTGACTATGACCCGGGTTAGGTGTTTACCTGACCCGCTTTTTTTTTACCGTTCCTATCCCTTTTGTTTGTAAATCGGGATATGGCTGCATGCTTCTCCATACATGAGGCTTTTTACATGAGGCAGTAACTTTTGGGTAATGGCCAGATATAATGAGGAAGGAATCTGCTCATCACCACAACCTTTAACCAATACCCGCTGACCTTGAAAATTTTCAACCGGCAATGCCCGGATGCGATCCAGCGCTACCTGCAGCCGAACGGAATCAAAATCACCAGGGTAAATTTCACGGGCTACCCCTTGCAGGTGTTTCACCGGAAGCATGTAAGCCCAAAGCGGAATGATGGCATCTGCGCTGCAGGTAATCCCGGCATAACGATTCTGAAATGCACGCCAGTCTTGCTGCTCAAGAGCCTGCCGGTAGTCCTTTTCACGCAATATCAGTCCTTGAAACAGATAATCTTTGATGTCCAGGATGGCAATTTCATCAGGAGAAGGAAAATAATCGGCCAGGTCAATGGTAACCAGTCCACTCTGTGCTATGCGGTTGACAATCGGTTCCATACACCTTCCTTTTTAAGACTTCAAGCCAACAGATAAGCGGGTAAAATACGAATCTACCAAAAATTTTTCTGCAGCAGGATGCTTTAATTGCTTCCTGCTGCAGAAAATGACGCGAGCATGAATAAAAAGTTATCTGGGCCACTGGTTGTTGCTCCGATCCACATCGGGGAACTGATCGTCAGGATCGAGTATCACAGATTTTACCCGGGAAGTAGTTGGATAAAAGAATGTCCATTTCCCTCCCCTTTGCCAGATTTCCACGGGCAATTGCAGGAAATGCGACTGGCCATTGGTTTCCTCAATGCGAATGAGTACCGGCAAAGCCATGCGATCTCGATTGCTGAGCGTAATATAGCAGCCTTTGGAAGGATCGTTGTTTGCGTAAATCACGGTATCCACGGCCTGGTCTAGCGTCCATGTGGTATAGAACCATTCTTTCCAGAACCAGCCCAGGTCTTCCCCGCCGGCATTTTCCATGGTACGGAAGAAATCCTCCGGTTGGGGATGTTTAAATGCCCAGCGTTGGATATATGTCCGGAAGGCATAGTCAAACCGTTGAGGGCCCAAAACCCAGTCACGCAGGATATCCAGTGCCAGTGCGGTTTTGGAATAATACAGGCCGTATTCATTCAGGCTCATGGCCTCTGGCGGAGTCATCAATGGATCCTGCTCACGTTGCATGGCTCTGGCCAGATACAATGCAGGGTGATCTGCGGCATTGTAATATTCTCCGTGATTGAACATCCGGGTTGCATATTCATTGATGAAAGTGTTGAATCCTTCGTCCTGCCACATATACCGGCGTTCATTGGAACCTACAATCATAGGAAACCAGTTGTGGCCAATTTCATGGGTGATATCACCCCATAGTTCACCATCCTGCAAATCGTGCCGGCAGAAGATAATGCCAGGATATTCCATACCCAGCGCCACACCGGCTACGCTCACGGCCGAATTCCAGGGATATTCATAATAAGCCTTTGAATAAATCTCGATGCTGTGTTTCAGATATTCCGTAGAACGGCCATACGCATGTGCGCCCGCACTTTCAACCGGGTAGACTGATTGTGCCAGGGCTTTCCGGCCGCTGGGGAGGTTTACGCGGGCTGCATCCCACATAAAGGCTTTGGAAGCTGCCCACGAAACATCGCGGGTATTGAGCATACGGAAATGCCAGGTCAGATTACCGGAATGCACAGGTCGGGTTTCAGGTTTGCCTATTTCATTTTCACGAATGATCATCACGGTGCTATCGCTCTGCCAGGCTTTCTGCAGGCGTTCTATTTCGGTACGGGTCAGCACCTGTTCCGGATTCATCAGATCGCCAGACCCCACCACAATCATATCAGCAGGAGCTGTGATGTAATAATCAAAATTTCCGTATTCACAGTAAAATTCTCCCAATCCCATGTATGGCAGTGTATTCCAGCCCATCACATCATCATACACTTCCATGCGCGGGTACCATTGGGCAATTTCATACACCACGCCGTTTTTGGTATACAGACGCCCCATGCGATCAGCTCCGTATTCAGGAATAGCGAAATCATAGCTTACCTGAATAGTAATACTATCACCTCTCGGCTTTACAGGCTGGCCTAACCGGATTTGCATGCGTGTGTCAGAGATAATGGGTTGAACCGTTTGCTTTTTGCCGTGGTAGATAATGCTAACCTGATGAATATGATATCCGCCGCGTTTGAATCCTTTTACATCAAAACGATCGCCACCAACCGGAGTGGTAGCAGCTCCTCTTGAATCGGGAGCAAACAGATTCTGATCCAGCTGCAGCCACAGAAATCCAAGAGAATCCGGGCTGTTGTTGCGGTAATGAATAGTTACTTCTCCCGTGATGGTGGTATCTTTTTCACTCAATGTGGCATGTATTTCATAATCAGCCCGGTTTTGCCAGTACTGCGGGCCGGGAGAACCATCGGCACTGCGGTACACATTGCCATTGTGGGTGTAAAAAAACGGATTAAACAAGGCAAGGGGATCGTACGATTGCTGGGCAAAGCTTACCTGGCAGATCAGGATACCCATGATCCAAAAAGAAAAGTGGCTTAGATGTTTCATAGGGAAAATGTTAAATATTCCGGCGCCTAAGCTATTAAGGAATCTTTAATCATGCAAATGAAAATGACGAGCGGATAAAGTTCATTATTTCCTTCCGGTTAAACCGCAGGGTGGCGGAGCCTTTTGTGGTTCCTATATTTGGCTTGATCACAAAGCAATGATCAGCTGAACAAATACAGCACATCTTCGCGGGTAAGTTTTTTGATAAAGGCTGCATCATCAGCAATGATATCTTTTACCAATGATTTTTTCTTTTCCTGCAACAAAATGATTTTATCTTCTACAGTGTCTTTGCAGATCAACCGGTAGGCAAAGATTTTTTTATCCTGGCCAATACGATGTGTGCGGTCAATAGCCTGTTGTTCCACAGCCGGATTCCACCACGGATCCACGATATACACATAATCAGCTGCAGTAAGATTCAATCCCACACCGCCTGCTTTCAAAGAAATCAGAAACACGCGGCAATTATCATCTTCCTGAAATTGACGGATAGCTTGTTCCCGTTCGTGTGTGGGTGTGCTCCCATCGAAATATGCAAAGGGTATATTAAGTTGGATCAGTTGCTGACGAATCAAATCAAGCATACCCAGAAACTGGGAAAACACCAGCGCTTTATGATCGCCAACATTTTCTGAGAGTTCACGTATGAGCTCTTCCAGTTTTACCGATACATTCGGATGGGAGGCTTGTTTCAAAATGGCCGGCGAATCGCAAATCTGCCGCAACAAGGTAAGTCCTTGCAAAATAGTGAACTGTGATCGTTCAATTCCAATCTCATCCACACTGTCCAGGATACGCGATCTGTACAGCATGCGGTAATGATCGTATATACTTCTTTGTTGTGGCGACATTTCACAATGAAGTACGATCTCTGTTTTCTCCGGCAGATCAGGAGCAACCTGTTCTTTTGTTCTTCGCAGAATAAAAGGATAGATCAGTTTCCGCAAATGTTGTTTGCGTTCTTCATCCTGAAATTTATCAATAGGTATGGCAAATTCGTTTTTGAAAAAATCAATGCTGCCCAGCATGCCCGGGTTTAGAAAATGCATTTGTGCATATATATCGAAAGTATTGTTTTGCATGGGTGTGCCGCTCAGCGCCAGGCGATTTCTGGTTTTCAGCAGCATGGCAGCTTTTGCTACTTTGCTGTGTGGATTTTTGATGGCCTGTGATTCATCCAGAATCACATAATCAAATTGCAGTTCAAGCAACATTTTGATATCCATGCGCAAGGTGCCATACGTGCTGATGATCAGATCATAGGCCTGCAGATCAGATGCATGGCGCGTGCGCAGGGGGCCGTGATGAATGTGATAGGTTAATTCAGGTGTAAACTTGCGGATCTCATTTTCCCAGTTGTAAATTAAAGTAGTTGGGCAAATGACTAGCGTAAAACATTTGCCTCTTTTTTGTTTCAGATGCAGAATAAAAGTCAGTGCCTGCACGGTTTTCCCCAAACCCATATCATCAGCCAGAATACCTCCCCATCCTATACGATCCAGATAATTCAGCCACTGAAAACCAGCCTGTTGATAGGGTCGCAAAACAGATTGCAACCTGGCTGGTATCGGTTCCAGCTCATCTTCATCGTATTTCAGCAATCTTTTCTTTTTCTCTTCAAGTTCCCAGAGCAGTTTATCATCATCAATGTATTCGTACAATTCATCAATGACTGCAAAATTGTATGATGATAACTTTAATCCCTGCCGGTTTTCTTCACTCATTTTAAACAACAGGGCATATTTTTTCATCCATTCGTCGGGCAGCACGCCCAGTGTACCATCAGCAAGCGGTATAATATTCTGATCTTTCAGCAAAGCTTTTTTGATATCTCGCACATCAACTTTCTGATTGCCAAAACTCACTTCCACCTGCGCATCAAACCAATCGATATTCGATGAAATACGAAGTTGTGTAACCGGTGCATGAGGATTGAACCGGAAATGCTTTAATTGTTCCATACCCAGTACGGGTACGTGATGTTGTTTCAGTTGCTGAAGGAAATACAATATCCAGCCCTTTCTTGTAAGCTCATTTGATTTCAAATAAAAATAATGATGCTGTGAATGGCGGCTAAATTGAGGATGCAGGGTTTGCAAAAAACTAATAAATTGTGTTTCTGCTTCCTTATTGCGTTTGATCTGAATAAGCTTCCCTTCTTGTTGGGATAAGTAGGCGTTTTGCTCATTCCATTCTATGCGCACACCTGCATAATCAAACAAAGGTTGTATGATAAGCAATTCATCAAGTTCTTTCAGCTGTACAAGTGGAGAAGGTGAAATATTTTCTTTTGTTTCACAAAGTGTTTCATCAAAGTGAATCTGAAGATGTTCGAGATGTGGTATAATTTCTTTTTGCAGATAAGTTGGCCATTCATCGTGGCTAATCTGTAAAGTTTTTTGTTCCATCAGCTGTGCTGCAAACGGGATGGTTTCATAATTGGACCATAGGTACAGATTGTTTTGATACAAAAAGCCGATTGGTGACGGCCATTGATTATCATGTACAGGAATTGATTGTTCGTGCAGGTACACAAATCCTTCAATGACGATATAATCCGGATGATGGCTGATGTGCAGATGCAAAGGCAAAGGATTTGTATGCACTTGCAACGGAATCAGATGGGAGGTTTGAAAGGAATGTCCCGGAGGCAGCCAGAAGTGACGATTGCTGAATTCTTCAGCAGCAACCAGTTTCTGAAGTTTGGGATGTAAATATTCAGCAATCAGTTTTTGATTTTCTGCTGAATCTGCTAATGTTTCATCCAGTTCATGGCTGTCTGTAAGGATATCCCATATTCCCCGGAACGGTGTGTTTTTATTCAGGTATTTCAGGATTTCGGAACGTTGTGTTTTTTTTAAAACAGGCAACCATTTTCGATCATCTTCTGTCAGGCTGTATTCATCTACAAAACGATCCAGGCGAATGTGTTCAAGCGTTCCGGTTAGGTTGCCTTCTTCTGTGCATTCACCTGTAACCACATCTATTCTGCAATAAGGGAAAGCCTGTTCATGGGTATTCCAAACCAGGCCGATATGTTTTTGTGTACGCTGAGGCTCTGAATTAGTAGTTGAAACAGATGCAGAAGTGTGTATTCTTTTCAGCTGAGGGTCCAGTACGCGCAGATAAGGTTTGCCATTTACGTAATGAAATTCAAATTTTTCTTGCCAATTATCCTGCAATGAATATCCGTAAGCAGCCAGCAGTTTGCTTTTTTCCTTATCCCAGTTGCGCAGGGTATCAAAGTAATAAGGTCCGTGATGATCGAGCAGGTGCAGAAATACGGCTAATTTATGCACACAGATGGGATATCGGTGTTCATCGCAGTTGCACGAAGTATCAAAATATTTTTCTTCATTGCGTTTGATTCCTACCTGAAAGGATTGAAAGTTATGAATAACTTCAGCACGCACGGTTTCATCGGCTGCGTGCAGCAGCAGTGGAGGGTGTTGGCGTATGAGTTGCCCGGCTTCATCAAAGATTTCCTGAGATGTAAGGAGCTTTAGGATTTTCAGATCAATGGATTTTATTTTCACCACGGTGTGGTGTTGATGGTAGCTAGGCTGGTGGTAATGAAAAAATTGTTTTTCAATCAAATCCTGCAGCTGGAAAAGCGCTGCGGCTTCATGGCGGCAGATTTCGCCGAGGTTATAGGGGCACTGGCAGCGCACCTGCAAAGCACCTGGCTCTGCAAATTTGTTTACAACTACTTTGTAATAAACCTCATGCGAATCGTTCCTTACCCGAAAGGATGCCGTATGCAAAATAGGGTCTGCGTCCAGCAGGGTTACGCCTCCGGTTGCGTAAATCCGTTTCCCCCGGCGGATCACTTCGTCCGTTCCGTTGCTATACACAAATTTCAGGATCTCAGGCAACGGCATAAGCCATGCAATTTTGCGAAAAGGGCAAACCGCAAATTTACCAAATTATTGCCTGAAAGGAAAGAAGCACATCAGGCCAGTTCTATGGCTCCGTCGCGATATACGGGCAACACAGCCGCACCGTCGATGGTCAGACAATAGGCGATATCTTTTTCGAAGCCATGCCGGGTAAGGCGTTTGTAATGGGATGCTTGTTGCATGTGATGCATCAGATGTTTGTGTGTGCCCTCATAAAGCTTTTCGGCAATCAGGGCAGCATCACACTGAATATCGAAATGTGTTTTGATGCGATGGATAATGGCTCCTGCCAGCAGGGTATCTTCCAGGTTGATCCGGTCTTTCCATCCGGCACAGGCCAGCATTACCGGCCGCTTGCGGGAAATCAGATATTCACAGACCAACGAGAGGTTTAAAAAGGAACCAATGATGATTTCTTCCGCATCCTTGGCCATGTGCAGCAGGCGTGTGCCATTGGTGGTGGTGAGCACCAGGACTTTATCACGGATGAAAGATGCCGGATATTCCAGCGGAGAATTGCCATGCTCCAGTCCGGGGGCAATATGTCCGTCCCGTTCTCCAGCCGTAACAGCCTCCAGCTGACGGCCTATTTCCATGCACTTTTCAACTGAATCAACCGGAATCACTTTTTGTGCACCATGATAGAGTGCCGTGCAAATGGTAGATGTGGCACGCAATACATCTATGACCACAACTATTTTCTGGGAAAGATCATATAAATGCAATAATGCAGGGGATAAACACACTTCCAGTGCAGGACGTTCCGTTTGTTCTGCCATCTCCATGATTTGATTTTGCACAAGCCGCAAAGGTAATGAATGCGCTGTTATTTGTCGTCTGCACTTACAGTGACCGTCTCATGTATGGGTTGGGGATACCATTTCTTTTCCAATGCCCTGGCTGCTTGCACCAGCAGAATCAGTACCGGTACTTCGATCAAAGGACCAATCACGCCAGCAAACGCTTCTCCGGAATGCAGCCCGAAAACAGCCACAGATACAGCAATGGCGAGTTCAAAATTATTTCCGGTTGCGGTAAATGATATGGCTGTATTTTTTGCATAATCAGCACCCAACCATCGGCCAATCGCAAAACTCAGGAAGAACATGATGACAAAATAAAAAACAAGAGGAATGGCTACACGCACCACATCAAGCGGAATACTCAGGATCATATCTCCTTTCAGGCTAAACATAATTACAATGGTAAATAACAAAGCCACCAAAGAAACAGGTGAAATCACAGGTAAAAAACGATGTACATACCATTCCCTACCCTTCCATCGTGTAAGCAGCCACTGGGTTAGCCCTCCAGCAGCAAATGGAATCCCCAAATAAATCAGTACACTGTATGCAATTTCTTTCATGGATACATGGACTATGGCGTGCTGAAGACCTAGCCATTGCGGAAGATAAGTAATAAAAATCCAGGCATAAATACCATAAAAGAACACCTGAAACAAACTGTTCAGTGCAACCAGCCCGGCTGCATATTCCCGATGCCCATCGGCTAGATCATTCCAAACAATAACCATAGCTATGCAACGAGCCAGACCAATTAAAATGATGCCGGTCATGTAATCAGGATGATGCCGTAAAAACACGATTGCCAGACCAAACATCAACAAAGGTCCTATCACCCAATTGAGCAACAGCGAAACGGATAATATGCGCAAATCCCGGAAGATATAGGGCAATTCCCGATAACGCACCTTGGCCAGGGGCGGATACATCATCAGAATGAGTCCTGCAGCCAGTGGAAGGTTGGTTGTGCCGGAAGAATAGGATTCTATGTATTGCGATACGCCTGGAAACCAATGTCCGATTAAAATTCCAGTCACCATAGCAGCAAAAATCCACACGGTCAGAAAACGGTTCAATAGATTCAGTCTTCGGGGCTGTACTGGCTGAAAATAAAAAGGCTTTTGCATAAACTCATGGTTTTTCAGAAGAAGCGGGAATGTGTTGATGCACAAAATCGAGGCAGTATGCTTTGATCTGATCACGCACTTTGCGAAACTCCGTCATGATGGTTTCCGGATCGCCTTCTGCCCGGGCTGGATCGGGAAAACTATGATGCAGGATTTGGATGCGTGCCGGGAAAAAGGGGCAATGTTCACGGGCATGATCGCATACCGTAATCACGTAATCAAATTCCATATTGCGGTATTCATTCACATGATTGGAAGTATGATGGGAAATATCTATGCCATCTTCCTGCATCACCTGCACGGCCCTTGGATTCAATCCATGCACTTCTATGCCGGCGCTGTACACTTCAGCCCTTTGGCCGGCAAAATGCTGCAGATAGCCCTGTGCCATCTGGCTTCTGCAGCTGTTGCCGGTACATAATACCAGTATTTTGATTTTTTTCTGATCTGTCATAAGAAGATTTTTTGAAAAACAAATTAAGCACAACCTCCGCAACCACATGTGTGCTGGGCGGGCTTTTCTGCATACACGGTAATACTCCATATGCCCGCACCGGATTGCTGGTAGAGTTGCCATCCCGTTTCGCCCGCTTCCCGCCGCAAAATATCTTCGGGAATATGAATCTGTTTTTGCTGCTGGATCATGATCTGCTGAAAGCCCTGCTGGCGGATCCATTCCAGATAGGTTTCTTTCTGAATAGCGCCTGATATGCATCCGGCATACATTTCAGCCGAATGCTTAATGGCTTCTGGCAATTCTCCTTCCAATACTATATCCGAAATGCTGAAATGTCCGCCAGGTTTCAGTACCCGATATATTTCACTGAAAACTTTTTGCTTGTCGGGAACCAGATTCAGCACACAATTGCTGATCACTACATCGGCTATTTCATCATCAACCGGCATCTGTTCAATATCTCCCAGTATAAATTCCACATTCTCAAATCCCAGTTTCTGTGCATTTTCCCTGGCTTTTTCGATCATGGCAGGCGTAAAATCAATGCCAATTACTTTTCCCGTATCTCCGGTTTCGTGGCGGGCCACAAAGCAATCGTTACCAGCCCCGCTTCCCAAATCAATAACCACATCTCCCTTCTGAATTTTTGCAAAGCGGGTGGGCAAGCCACAGCCCAGGCCCAGATCGGCTTCGGGCTGATAGCCCTCCAGCGTGCTGTAGTCGTCGTTCATGATTTGGGTTACTTCATCTGAACAGCCACAGGAGCCGCAACAGGATGAAACATGCTGATCTTTTTTCTGCTGGGCGATGGAGCTATACTTTTCGCGAACCAGCTGTTTGAGCTTTTCCGGTTGACTTTTCATGTTTTACATATTTTTAAAATTTTATTGTTCTATTGCAATATTACGATTATATGATGTAAAAAAATTTTCAGCAGGATGAATTTTCTGGAATATCCTTAAAGAAATCCTGAAATGCTTTTCTGAATTTGTTCCAAGTGGCCGGATGGATGCAATAGCATACGGTAGGGCCTTCAATGGTGCCCTGAATCAGGCCGGCCAGTTTCAACTCTTTCAGGTGCTGGGAGATGGTGGCCTGTGCCAGGCCGAGTTCGTCCACCAGATCTCCGCATATACAGCTGTTTTTTCTAATCAGATACTGCAGGATGGCAATGCGTGCTGGATGTGCGATTGCTTTTGCCATGGAAGCAAGTTCATTCTGCTTTTTGGTAAACAAATCTGATTTGGTAGCTCCCATTTAGGATTGATTTTATAATTGCAATATTACGATAAAAGAATTGCGGGATTAAAATTTTTTCATGATTTTTTGAGGAATGGCAGCTGCGTTACAATTGCCTGAGCCACACGGTCGCGGATCTGAACACCAATGGGCGTATCGGGCTGTGCATAGGCTGTTTCCACATAACCCAAACCAATAGGAATCTGTAGGGAAGGAGAAAAGGAGCCGGAGGTCACCTGGCCGATGTTTTTTCCTTCCTGATTGACGATGGGATAGCCCTGGCGGGGAATGGCTTTATCCTGCATCCGGAATCCGATCAGTCTGCGGGTAATGCCCTCTTGTTTTTGTTGCAGCAATGCTTGTTTTCCGATAAAATCCTTGTTCCATTTCACGATCCATCCCAGGCCTGCTTCCAGCGGTGTGATATCCGGATTCAGTTCATGACCGTACAAACAATAACCCATTTCCAGGCGCAGAGTGTCGCGGGCGCCCAGCCCGGCCAGTTTCATGTCGTAAGATTTGCCGGCTTCCGTCAGCTTCTGCCAGATGGTTTCGGCAGCCTGATCCTTGTTTTCAAAATACAATTCCACTCCGCCGGCACCGGTATAGCCAGTGGCGCTGATCAGCACAGGCTTGAAGCCCAGCAGAGAAGTTTTTACAAACCGATAATAGGGCAACCGGATCAGATCCACATCGGTAAAGGGTTGCAGGATGTTTACTGCGGCCGGTCCCTGCAGTGCCAACAGGCAGGTTTTTTCGGAAATATCTATCACTTCTGCATTAAACCGGTTATGCTGCACAATCCAGGCGAGGTCGGCTTCGATATTGGCCGCATTGACCACCAGCATATATACTTTTTGCTGCTCAATGCAATACACAATCAGGTCATCCAGTACGCCACCCAGTTCATTGGTCATGCAGCTGTATTGTGCCTGTCCGTCGCTCAGTTTTGCGGCATCGTTGGTGGTGACCAGCTGTACCAGATCCAGAGCCTGCTGACCGCGGATAATAAATTCGCCCATATGGCTCACGTCAAACAGGCCGGCTTTTTGCCTGACCGACAGATGTTCCTCCTGAATACTGGTGTAGTAGATAGGCATTTCATATCCGGCAAATGAAGCCATGTGTGCACCAGCGGCACGATGGAAAGCATGAAAAGGTGTGACTTTTATCATAAGCAGCAAAATAGAAAAGCAACTGATCGGGCAAAAATAATTCTTTCTTTTTCCACGTTGAATTGGTCTGATCATTGCTGGAGAAATTCAAGCAATTTGCAGCCTATGAAATCAGGTTTACTCATCCTTTGCATGGCTTTTAGCTTGCTCATTTCTTCCGTTGGCACAGCACAACGAAAATGGCGCAATGCCTGGGAAAAAGCCTGGCAACAAGCAGCTTTATGCAGGGATAGCAGTGCATTATTTTCGTGCCTGCAGCAACACGGCTTTGCAGATAGTTTGCATTTTCATGAATGGGTATGGAGGGTGGGAAGAACCGCAAAAGCAGAAACAAACATGCGGTTCAACGAAAAAGCGCTGAGCCTAAAAACAGATTTTTGTCCGCTTCCTTTTAGCGGAGAAGGCGATTTGGATGCAGATGTGCTGGCAGGTATTCAGGAATTAAACAAGCCCTGGCTGGTAAATTTGCAGAACGTATACACCGCCGATAGCCTGGCTGATAGCTTGCAGGCGATCTATGCATCGGCCAAACAAGCCCAGCAAAACGGCGCCCAGGCCTGGATAGCTTATGGTGCCCTGCCGCAAAACTGGAGGCAAACCTACGATAGTACACAATTTCCCAGGCTTTCCATTCCGGTAATTTATCTGCAGAATGTGATGCTGCAAGATGGGCAGTATGTACATGTCACTGCAAATATCCGCATGAAGGATAGCCTGCTTACGGCCCGTTTGGCAGAAGTCTGCAAATGGAATTCATCACCTGTGCTGTATGTTATCTGCAGGGATGGTGATTTGCAGGCCAGCTGGTTTGTTATGCTGAGTTATGCTTTTTTAAATCAGAGAGCTGAAAAATCTGTCAGTCTTTGTGTGATAGGGATTCCGGATTATTTTCCGCCTGCTCTCTCCAAAGCATTGTCAGAATATATGCTGCACAGGCATGGTTCTGCTGTAAAGGGGGTATTGCAAATCAGTACAGATAGTGCTTTATCGCATCCTCATTTATACGTTTGCCATCAGGAACAATACTGGCATTCCTTGCTGCAGCCATCTCTCAGCGGCAAATGGTCTGTTAGCCAGCAGTCTTGTGGAGAGCTATTTCAGCTGATGCCTGCAGAAGTTCCGTTGGCCTATCTCCGGATTCCGGTGGTTTCGGTTTCATTGAGCAAAGAGGAATTATCCATGCATCAGCAGGCTTACGATTTTATCAGACATGCGGCTGAAGCACAGGCTGGTACGGCTGCTACAGAGTGATTTTAAACGTCTTTTGTGAAAATATCCAGCATGCTTTGCAGGCATTGATGGCATGCTGTTGCATGCAGGGATGCCTGAGCAAGTATGTATTCGGGCTGTTGAACAAAAGAGGCTTTGGGCTGTCTGGCAAGTGCCTCATTTATTTCTGCAAGGCCGGCCCTGAGCATTTGCTCGATATTTTCTTTTGCTACTTCCAGATGAAACTGCAAACCCAGTACATGGTTCGACCAAGTAAACAGTTGGTGACGACAGGCTGAAGAACTGGCAAGGTTAATGGCTCCCGAAGGCAGATCGAATGTGTCTCCATGCCAATGGAATACCGTTAAACGGGGCTTAAACAATGCGGCATATGGATTTTCTGGTGAATTTGTGTTTTCGGGATACACCGGAAACCATCCGATTTCTTTTTCCACATGCGGATAAACCCTTGCACCCAGCACGTTGGCTATCAGCTGGGCACCGAGGCAGATACCCAACACTTTTTTACCGGCCTGAATAGCTTTCTCCGTCCAATTTTTTTCGGCCTTCATCCAAGGGTATTGGTTTTCTTCGTATACACCCATAGGCCCTCCCATAATTACCAGCATATCGATTTCCGACAGATCAGGAAATGATTGTCCGGCATAGGGATGCACAATAGTAAATGCATGATGATGAGCCAAAGCCCATGTTTCAATCATGCCTGGCTTTTCAAATGGCACGTGTTGAATGCAGGCGATCCTCATGATTTTTTTACATCAGTTTGTGCTGTCATTTATCAGCTGGGGTTGCCGGCTCATTTGCAGGGCCCACTCAGCCACCTCTTGGTATTGCTGATCGGTAAGTCGGGCTTCTTTATGCATCCACAAATAGGAAGAAATAGGCATGCTGTGATCACGCATTACTTCATAAATGTGATGAAACTTTTTTCGTGCCACATCAGGAGGATAGGTAGCGAATTCAGAAAAATTCAAATGGTGCTTGCCTTCCTGAATATGACTATTCATCCACCAGGCTACCGGTTGGATATGAAAATACCAGGGATAATGTGTGTAATTAGAATGGCAGTCATAGCATGCAGTATTTAAGTCCATAAGAATATTCATGGGCACCACATATTTTTCCGCAATATCATTGGGCGAAGCTTGTGCTGCCTGATTTTTAGCTGGTCTGAAAAATTGAATTAGCAGGAATATTGCCAGCAGAATCCACAGCAGGTTTTTAACTTTTTTCATTGGTAGTTAGTTGTTTGATCCCGAAGATAATCAATTCATTTTATATGCAGATCCGTTATCAAATCATTAAAATACATCTGATCCTGAGAGAGAAAATATTTCCTACATTTGAGCCTTGCATATTTTTTATTCACACAAAATATCCTGCTATATGACATTGCGAAAATGTAAGGTTTTGTACTTTTTATTAATGGCGGTTACTGGTTTTTTTCTTTCAGCCAGAGCTCAGCAGTTGGGCACAGAATCCATTTATGATCAGCATGAGGTATGGAATCCGGTATTTTATACGTACAATGGTAACGAATACCGGAGTGCTACGGGTGCGCCCGGCCCTAAGTATTGGCAGAACCGGGCTGATTACGTGATTCATGCTACGCTCGACACGGTAAATCATACCATTACCGGCGATGTACTGATCAGTTATCGCAATAACAGTCCGGATGCATTGCCTTTTTTGTGGCTGCAGTTAGACCAGAATATTTACCGGAAGGATTCCCGGGGAGAAGCTACCAGTCCGGTTACTGGTGGCCGGTTTGCCAACAAATCATTTACACAGGGTTATGTATTGAAAAAGGTAGAAATCATTCGCGACGGGAAAGTCGAAAAAGCCGATTATCTGGTCAATGACACGCGGATGCAGATCCGGCTGAAAACACCAGTGAAGCCGCAAGGAGGCAGTTTGCAGATTCGCATTGAATATAGTTTTGAGGTGCCTCAGTATGGAACTGATCGGATGGGGCGCCTGCTAACCAAAAACGGTTGGATATATGAAATAGCTCAATGGTATCCGCGGATGGAAGTCTATGACGATGTGCTGGGGTGGAATACCATACCCTATCTGGGAGCCGGCGAATTTTACCTGGAATATGGCGATTTCGATTATTACATCACTGCACCGGCTAACATGATTGTGGTGGGTTCCGGGGAATTGCAAAATCCCACCCAGGTACTCACTCCCACTGAAATAGCTCGTCTTAACAAAGCCCGCAATAGCGATGAAACGGTGATGATTCATGATTCTACAGATGTAACCAACCCGAATTTCCGTCCCATGAAAGGCAATCTCACCTGGCATTTCAAAATGTTCAATGCCCGCGATGTATCGTGGGCAGCATCCAAAGCCTTCATGTGGGATGCAGCAAGAATCAATCTGCCGGATGGCAAGCATGCACTAGCTCAATCCGTGTACCCCGTGGAAAGCGCCGGCCGCGATGCATGGAGCCGTTCCACTGAGTTTGTCAAAGGCTGTATTGAACTGTACTCGCAGGAATGGTATCCTTACACGTATCCGGTAGCAACCAATGTAGCCGGTATCGTGAATGGCATGGAATATCCGGGTATCGTATTCTGCTCATACAGGGCACGTGGCCGCGGGTTATGGGGTGTAACCAATCATGAATTTGGACACAACTGGTTCCCCATGATTGTGGGTTCCAACGAACGAAAGTTCCCCTGGATGGATGAAGGCTTTAATACATTCATCAACGACGTGGATACCAAAGTCTTCAACCATGGCGAGTTTTACCGGAAAGCTGATGCGGAACGCGAAGCTCAGTATATGTTTGGGGAAAATGCAGAACCCATCATGACTATTCCCGATGTGATTCAGGCCAATTATCTGGGTGTGGCAGCTTATTCCAAACCAGCTATGGGCTTGCATATCCTCCGGAAATATATTCTCGGACCCGATCGTTTCGACTACGCTTTCCGCACCTATATCCGACGCTGGGCTTTCAAACATCCTACGCCCTGGGATTTCTTCCATACCATGGAAAATGCAGGTGGAGAAGACCTTTCCTGGTTTTTCCGTGAATGGTTTTTCACTACCTGGAAACTCGATCAAGCCGTGAAAGGCGTGAAATATGTGGATGATGATACCACCAAGGGTGCGCTGATTACCATCGAAAACTTGCAGAAAATGGCATTGCCCGTGGTAATGGCTGTTCAATTGACTGATGGCAGCACAGACACGGTACAGCTCCCAGCTGAAATCTGGCAAAGAGGTGGGGAATGGACTTTCAAATACGATTGCAATCGGCGTATTGCTAGCATTGTCATTGACCCGGAACACGATTTTCCGGATATCAACCCTGATAACAACGTCTGGCGCATGAAAGAAGAAAAACCCGTGCCCCCCGGCGTGAGTGCCACAGATATTATTCAAAAATATATTCAGGCCCTGGGCGGAGCTGATAAACTCAATGCCGTACAAGACCTATCTATTACTTCGGTAGCTTCATTTGGTGATGAAGATGTAACCTTCATTAACCGGTATAAAAAGCCCAATGATTACCTGATGGAAATCACTGCTCCTTCCCTGCAGCAACCTGCTGTTTACATTGTGGTGAAAGGTGATAGCGTGCGCGTGCAGCAAATGGGCAATGAAATGTCCTTGACTCCTGATCGCAAGAAAATATTCCAGAGGGAGGCCGTGATGTTTCCGGTTTTATCCTATTTGAAAAATGATTACCAGAAGACACTTTCCCCTCAGATGGAATATCTGGATTCCACCTGGGTGTATGTGGTTACCATTAACACACCCGATGGGCAGGAAATTAAAAACTATTATTCTGCCAATTCCGGATTGTTGCTGAAATCCGTGACCACTACCCAGGGGCCTATGGGCAGCGTGAGTACGGAACAAATCACTACCGATTACCGTCCGGTGAATGGCATCCTCTTCCCTTTTACCATTGTAAGCAACAGCATGGGTCAGGACATCAAAATGCAGGTAAAGGAAATCAAGGTAAACAGCGGCCTCACCGATGCCGATTTCAAATAGACGCTGAAAAAGTTTTAGAATCGAATGATCCGGGTAACAGCCAAGGTCTTACTTGTAAAGACTTTGGCTGTTTTTCATGTTTGGGTATGCTGCCTGCATTTTTCTGATGTGATGTACAGGCAGCATATTTTGAATAAATCTGCAAATACCGAGATTCATCAATAGAAACAGTGAATTTTTCAGATAGGTTTTTTATTTTGCTGCAAAACCTGGGTTCAAACCGCGATTCACCTTGTTACTCCGGCACATACCTTTTTTAAAGGCTGTATTTTTCTACAGTATCACGGCATTCGGCGGGCCGCAGGGTCATCTGGCCATGATGATCAAAACCTTTGTGGAAAAGCGGCGTGACGTGACCCTCGAAGAACTCATGGAATATACGGCCTTTTGCCAGCTGCTGCCCGGAGCTTCTTCCACACAGACCATTACATTGATCGGTTATAAACGCGGGGGTCTACCCCTGGCCATTCTCACCCTGCTTATCTGGATCACACCGGCTTGTATACTGATGGGCTTGCTTTCCTTTGTAATTGCTTATTTTCATCAGGACCTGCGGGTTTTTCGTTATGTGCAGCCCATGGCGGTAGGCTTTCTGGGCTATGCGGGTTTTAAAGCCTTCAAGATCAGCGTACGCAATTATGCCACGGCGGGCATCATGGTAGGTGCTTTGGTCATGACGGTACTGTTCCGTTCACCCTGGGTATTCCCTACCGTCATTATTGCCGGAGGGATTGTTTCCAATTTCAGCAGCAAAAGAATACCTGATATACCGGGCAGGCGTAGAAAAATTCAGTGGGCCAACCTGTGGCTGTTTGCCCTGATTTTTGTGGTAGCTGGTGTGCTGAGTGAAGTAACAAAAGCCCGTCCATTCCGGTTGTTTGAGAATTTTTACCGGTTTGGTAGTCTGGTGTTTGGTGGAGGGCAGGTGTTGATTGCAGCCATGCTCGATCAATATGTGGTGCGCAAAAACCGCGTGCCGCTCATGACTCCGCAGGAATTCCTGACCGGTGCTGGCATGGTGCAGGCTATCCCAGGCCCTACTTTTTCGGTGGCTTCTTTTGTGGGTGGAATGGTGATGCGTGACATGGGAAAAGGATATCAGTTGCTGGGCTGCATCATTGGATCTGTGGCTATTTTTTTGCCCAGTTTGCTGCTCTTGCTATTTTTCTTTCCTATCTGGGAAAATCTGAAACGACATGTGTACATTTTTCGTGCCCTGGAAGGCATCAATGCTGCAGTAGTGGGCATCATGTGGGCGGCGACCATGATTTTGCTCAGTTCGCTGGGCATTGAATGGATGAATGTAATTGTGGTGCTGGCTACTTTTTGTCTGCTCCAGTTTACGCGTATCCCCGCACCTATTATTGTGATTTGTTGCCTGTTACTAGGTTGGTGGATGCCATAAAAAATACTTAGCTACACAGATGCATTGTATTACCGCTCTGTAAACTTGCATCATTCCTCTATCAGATCCGGAGAAGATACACGTTGACGGGTAATTTTACGCTGTTAGCGAAGCGGGATATATTTTTTATACAATTTTATGCCAGGTGCATATACGTGTTTTTTAATTTGGTTTACATATTAGTTTTTAGTTGGACGTAAACCAATCATTTTATATGCTGCAAAGAGTGTACGGGATTGAATATCTGCTGTTTTCCTGGTATGAAATGGTTCACCAGCATGGTGAACTGTTTTCATTTTCCGATGCATGGTGAGTCTACTGGAACACCAAAGGTTTGATACGTTCATTCACAAAGTGAAAGAAAGAGTTGAATCTTTCTATCCTATTGAAAAACGGCTCGCCACAAGCCAAGCGCGGCATGGGCATATGGCCTTGAAAACTCCCGGTAGGAGTGAGATGGCGAAGCTTTGCCCGATCTGCAAACAATCACTCACCGGAGTTGTATGAGAATGAATAAGAGCCGTGCCGGCCGCAGCTTAACCGGAGAGATACAAATCTTATCTTTGTTTAATACCATAACGGATTATGGATGCAAACAGGTGCTGGTATGCCGTTTATACCCGTCCGCGTTGGGAGAAAAAAATTGCTGCTCAATTTCAGCTCAGGCATATTGAACATTATTGCCCGCTGCAGAAAGCCCGTCGTCAGTGGAGTGATCGCATCAAAATCGTGGAAGAACCTTTATTTCGCTCGTATGTATTTGTGCGCATTTGCCTGGCGCATGAACAAACGGCGGTGCGCATGGTGCCGGGTGTTATCAATTTCGTGTACTGGAATGGCAAGCCCGCTGTGATCCGCGATGAAGAAATAGATACCATTAAGCGTTTCCTCAGGGAATATTCTTCCGTTACGGCATATCCCCTACAACCCGGCCAGAAAGTAAAGATCATAGATGGCGTGTTGATGGATCGGGAAGGTTTGGTGAAAAAAGTACAGGGAAAGAAAGTGTATGTAATCCTGGAGACAATCGGTTATGCCCTGGTAGCTGAATTTGACCAGAGCAGCCTGGAGCCGGTTGTGGAATAAGGATAGTTGGTTTCTATCGTCGTTCAGAAATCGAACCTTGCTACGCTCAGGATTGAGACGATTGATGAATCACGTCATTCCAAATTTTGTAAATCAAACACATGTCGGCATACATCATCAGAATCCGAATCAGATGGATTGTATGGATCTGGAGCTGGCTGGCCGTGGGTTGTGTCAGCCAGCGCAAGTTGGTGCAGCAAACGGTATATTTAAACAAAGGCATTGACACAGCTTTGGTAGCGCATTACAGCCTGCAGGAGCCCGTCGTTCAGCCGGGTGATCTGTTACAGATTCAGATTATTTCCACCAGCTCAGCTACTAATGAGTTGTTCAGTGCTGCTTACGGAGAGCCTTTTTCCATCGGCCAGCCTCTGTCAACCCCGCTGGGTGGATGGCAGAATCTTTCATCCACACAGGCCTCGGCAGCCGTTTCGCCGGCTACGGGAAGTTATCAGGTAGGGATGCAGAGCGGTGAACTGGCCCTTCCCTGGCTGGGTACAATCCAGGCTGCCGGCAAAACCAAGTCGGAGCTTGAGAAGGAAATTCAGCAACGCGCCAAACGCTATCTGAAGGAAGATCCCATTGTAAACATTCGTTTTTTGAATTACCGAGTCACCTTTGTGGGCGATGTGCGCAGCCCCGGCTCTTTTATATTGCCTTTGGAACGTATTACCCTGCTGGACGGCCTGGGGATGGCCGGCGGACTTATCCCCGGAGCAGATGTGCAACATATGTTGCTGATCAGGGAAGAAAACGGAGTCAGGCAATTCTACCGGATTGATCTTACCCGTGGTGATATTTTCACTCAACCATATTACTACCTGAGGCAAAACGATGTGATTTATATACCGCCCACCGGACGAGCATTGGCAAGTGAAGATCAGCTTACGGCGCGGCGGCTTCAGGTTTTTCAGATCGGTGTAACGGCGATCAATATCCTGGTGTTGATACTCCAACATGTAAAATTTTAATCTGTAGTTATGGCAAATGAAAATGGGCAGGATTTTTTCCAGCCTGATGCACAGCAGCAGATGAGAAACCTCAGGGAAACCCTGTGGAAATACCTGCTGCACTGGCCCTTGTTTGTTGTGTTTCTGGTACTTGCAGGTGTGCTGGCGTGGCTGTATCTGAGCTATCAGGCACCCGTGTATGAAATTCATTCGACCATGATCGTGAAAACCCAGTCTAACACCTTACTGGGTGATGCAAATTCATCCAACCCCCAGGCGCCGTTCAGCCAGCTCATTTTCCCGAATGAAAATATGAATCTCGATGATGAGATTGCGCTGATGAAGTCTGAATTTTTTCTCAGCCGGGTGGTAGCTCGTCTGCAGCTTCAGGAAGTATATCTGAAAATAGGTCAATTTCGCGATCTCCAGTTATTTGATGATGCACCTTTTCATATTCAGGTCATTCACATTGCCGACAGCAACAAAACCTATCGTTTTCAGATTCAGTTACCGGACGACCATCATTTCCTGATCAACCGAGACCCGCAGCCATATTCTTTCAACAGCCTGATATTCGTAGGAAGTTCGGTTTTTCGCATTCAACGCAGTTCCGGGGCATTTGACGCGGATGCCCGTTATCAGTTTACCTGGGTGCCGGTTCGTAAAGCAATTGAGCAGCTAAACAAGAATTTGAATATCATTCAGAAAAACACCAGTTCCAGTGTGCTCGATTTTACGTATCAGACTCCTTATCCGCGTGAAGGAGAAAAGATACTGAATACCCTGATGGAAGAATATATTCGCTACAGTGTGGAAGAGAAAAGCCAGATTGCACAGCATACCTATGAATTTGTAAGCCAGCGGATCCAGCTGCTGGAGCATGGGCTGGGCGCCATGGAAAGCAACCTTCAGCAGTTCCGGAAACAAAATCAGCTGCTGGATCTGGATCAGCAATCTACCCAGTACTTATCGAGCATGGGCACCCTGCAGGAACAACTGCAGAAAGCTGATATCCAGCTTCAGCTGCTGAATATGCTCGAAACGGAAATCCGCACCCATCCCCATCAGTACAATCTCACGCCCACCAATCTGGGTATTGAGGATATGACGCTTACCGCACTGATTGCTCAATATAACCAGCTGGCATTGCGCCGGCAAAATGAGCTGCAGCAAACCACACTCGATAATCCCGTGATCCGCAAATTGGAATCCAGTCTGGACGATTTGCAGGCGGCCCTGATTCAGAATCTGCAAACGCTGCAACATTCTTATGAACTCACGCGCAATCAATTGAAGGAACAGTTGCAGGCTATCCAGAATACTGCCTTGCAGCTGCCGGAAAAGGAAGATCGGCTGAACAATATCAGGCAGGCACAGCTCATCAAAAACGCGCTTTATACCTATTTGCTGCAAAAACGGGAAGAGATTGGCATTCAGCTGGCCTCCATCGCTCCGGACGGAAAGATTTTTTCATCGGCCACTGCCGGTAATTTTCCCGTAGCTCCGCGCCGCCGGACGGTGGCTATCGTCGCCTTGCTTTTTGCCTTTGCCTTTCCGGTCGGAATCATTTATGTAAAAGATATGCTGAACGATAAAGTGATGACCCGGGCTGATGTACGCAAACACGCCACCCTCGGTATCATTGGTGAAATAGGCCACAGCCGTAGCGATGAGCCTTTGGTGGTATTGCCTGACAGCCGGGATATGATAGCCGAGCAGTTTCGCATTCTGCGGGCCAACCTGATCCGTGAACTTTCGGTGATTCCGCATACTCCGCTTATCATGATTTGCTCTTCATTTGCCGGCGAGGGTAAATCATTTCTTTCGTGCAATCTGGCATCATCGTTTGCCCTTCGGGGGCAACGGGTGCTGCTCATGGAATTTGATCTGCGTAAACCAAAACTGATGGAGCGCCTGCAGATGCCCGTCGGCAAAGGCATTGCAGACGTACTCAGGGGGAAGGCCGATCTTTCTGCTGCTATTCAGCAGGTGCCGCAGGTGGACCAGCTGTTTGTCATATCAGCCGGCAGCCTGCCCTCCAACCCGGCCGAACTGATTTTATCAGCCACCATGCCGGCACTCATTAAGAAGGTTCGTGAGCAGTTCGATCTGATTGTCATAGATACGCCGCCCGTGAGTTTTGTGAGCGATGCCTTTATCCTGGGGGAATATGCCGATCTCACCCTGCTGGTGGTGCGTCAGCGTTTCACCCTGCGACGGCATGTGGAAATGCTGGAGGATTTGCACCAGCAAAAGCGGTTTGCCCGCCCCTTTATCGTGGTGAACGATGTGAAATGGGCCGGCTATCAGGGATATTACCAGTATGGCTATGGGTATTACGGTGCAAACGGATATGGATATTATATCTCCGGTCGCCGAAGGAAAAGCATTCGCAGCTGGCTGCAATCCTAACCTGCTTTGGTTTTCCCCACATCTTAATCTTGAGCAAAGCGAAGAATCTGCCTGCCATAGGTTTATATCTACCGTAGGCAGAAAGAAATCTACCAAATAAACTATGTATAAAACGCCGATATTATGCCACAGTTATCGGGTTGAATAAATGTAATGAATAGTACAATAGACAGGCAACAGGAAGCATATTGAATAGTATAGAAATAGTTATTATGGAGCTGTTTGGTACGAAGAAAAAAAACATCCGGATTAATTTTTGGTATTTAACGGCATTCAGCCAAAAAGGTGGCATTGAAACTTTTAACCGAACTTTCATAAAAGCGCTTGCTAATATTCAGGTTATTAAGCCTTATTCCATCCGCATTTTTTCGGTATATGATAAAAATCCTGATAGAAGATATATTTCAAATTTAAAGTGGAAGGGATATGGTGGTCATCGCATTCGCTTTGTCATCCAGGCACTGTGGCAAGGTTTAAAATGTGATGTCCTGATTGTAGGTCATATTCATCTGGCACCTATTGCAATCATCCTAAAATGGTTGAATCCAAATTGCAAAGTTTTGTTAATTGCTCATGGGATAGAAGTGTGGGGGCTATCTGATAAGTATCAAAAGAAATTATTGCAAAAAACGAGGCTTGTGCTGGCTGTAAGCAATTTCACACGTTCAAGACTCATCGAGCAACAACACTTACCTGCGGAGCGGATTCAAATTTTTCCCAACTGTATTGATCCGTATTTTCCACTACCGAACAGTTCCAAAATAATGCCATCGGATCTGTTGAAGAAACATCGCCTGAAGGCTAACCAGAAAATTATTCTTTCAGTATGTCGCCTTTCATCAAAAGAGCAATACAAAGGGTATGACCGGGTTATTGAAGCTTTGCCTTTTGTAGTTGATAAGTTTGCTGATGTGGTTTATATACTTGTAGGGCAGTATGATACACAGGAGTTAAATCGTTTGCTGCAACTGGCAGAGAAATTTCAGGTTTCAGATCGGTTAATTATTACCGGATTTGTATCTGATAATGAACTTGCTGCGTATTATCAGCTGGCTGATTTGTTCATATTGCCGAGTTCAGGAGAGGGTTTTGGTATAGTATTTCTGGAGGCCTTAGCCTATGGATTGCCTGTTATTGCTTATGATTCAGGAGGGGTAAGAGATGCGTTAAACGGAGCAAAAAAGTGCATCTTGCTTAAATCACTTCATGCAGATATCATTGCGGAATCCTGTATCTGGCTTCTCAATGAGAGTGCGGAAAAATGCATAGATGTTAAGTTTACCTTTGATGATTTTCAGGGAAGGCTTATGAATATTCTGAGCAAGGTTGAAAGTGAGGTTCGGCAGGAATAAAAGCAGTATTATCGGATTGCAGATATAACTTCATATAAACACACAAACTCCATTATTCATTATCACATGTCACTCAAGAAGCAGGCAATAGAAGGGGTAGCCTGGAATTCAATCGGGCAGATAGGCAATACAATTTTGCAATTTATTCTGTCCATTATCTTGATGAGACTTTTAAAACCGGATGATTATGGAATACTTGCCATGGCCATGGTATGCATAGGGTTTGTAGGAATATTGAATGAATTCGGTGTAAGCACAGCCATTGTTCAAAACAGGGACATTCAGCAAAGCGAATTGTCGAGCATATTCTGGTTCATGATATTGAACGGTATGTTTTTTACGGTTTTGATTTATGTAGGGTCTTCCTGGATTGCTCATTTCTTTCATACGGATCAATTGAAAGATGTATTGCGATGGCTTTCTTTGAACTTTCTGATAGGAAGTATCGGCGTTGTACCCGCCGGACTATTGCAACAACAGATGAAGTTTAAAATGATAAATATTATCAACATCATCAGTGTCATCTTAAGCGGTATTGCAGGTATATATTTGGCTTATATAGGAAAAGGTGTCATGAGCCTTGTAGCACAAGCCTTGTGCGCATTGATTATTACAGTATTGCTAAGATTTATATTTTGCAACTGGTATCCATTGGCAATATTTAAATTCAGCCACCTGAAAAAAGTTTTCTCTTTCAGTTTTTTTCTTACCGGATACAGTGTGGTTGACTACTGGAGCCGGCGTGCCGATGATCTACTGGTTGGTAAATTCCTGGGATCCACTGCGTTGGGAATATATTCCAGAGGATATTATCTGATGCTGAGACCTATTGCCCAGATTTACAGTATAATCGGATCTGTTGTTACTGCTTCGTTTTCAGCTATTCAACATGATAAAAAAAAGATTCGTGAATCGTATGTACACATCTTGCAGATTACTTCTTTATTTATTTTTCCTGCTTTGATAGGATTAAGTGCTGTATCAGACAACTTGGTAATAGCTGTGTTTGGTGATAAATGGAAAGAAGCCATTCCAATCATCAGGATTTTAAGTTTATCCGGCATTCCGGTTTCATTAAGTGTATGCACGTCCTGGATTTACATTTCCCAGAATAAGACAGGGTTGATGTTTTATTGGGGGCTGTTTAATTCCGTCATGATCATTTTATCTGTTTTAATCGGATTGTGGTATGGGAGCCTGATTGCCATCGCAATAGCATATACAATTGCGAATGTATTATTGCTTTATCCGGCTGTGCTGATATCCGGCAGATTGATTTCCCTGAATTTTAAGGATTTCATTCTGAAGATAACTCCGGAACTGTCTATTTCTTTGTTTATGGGTGCGATGGTGTATCTCATTGGAAAAATTTTACCACAGGGGTTAACCGATTTGCAGAAATCCGTTATTCAGATTCTGTCTGGTATTATCATTTTTTCTACATGTGTGTATGTATTTCAATTACATGCATTCAAACTTATTAAATCTGTTTTGACGGATGTAGGTATTTCCAAAACAATTAGCCGATTGGCGGGTAGCAGATATTTCTCTTTTCTGTATGATTGATACTTAAATATAGTTAGCATGGCATTTACCACAAAAATCAAACAATATTTAAATTCCATCCTGAATCCGCTTAACATGCAGATCGATTCCTGTACGGCAGAAAGGCTGGAGGCGCAAAGAATCGGCTATCTCCAACAGAAGGAATATTTTGAGAAAAAGTTATTTGATATTCCCATGCTGGGAAATTACGACCCAAATTTGCTTTTACATGCTATCCAATCCTATAACCATGCATTCAATCATTTTTTAGGTGAAAGTTTGGATGATGTGAGTTATTCGTTTCAGAATATTTACTATACTCATCCGGATGCTGAGGTGCTGTACACCATGATCAGAAATCTGAAACCCAAAAGGGTAATTGAAATCGGATCCGGGAACAGTACGAAATTGATCAGACAGGCGGTTACAGATGGTAGTTTGTCCACCCGCATCATCAGCATTGACCCGCATCCGAGAGTAAGCATTGCAAAAATTGCAGATCAGATATTTGATATCACACTGGAAGAATTTTATTTTTCGCATAGCAACTATTTTTATTCCCTGGAGGCGAATGATATACTGTTTATTGACTCAAGCCATCAGATAAAAACAGGCAATGATGTGGTATTTATATACAACATGATTATTCCTCAATTACCTGCTGGGGTGATTATTCATGCACATGATATTTACTTGCCTTTTGATTATCCTTTATCCATAGTGCGAAAAAAGTGGAATTATACCGAGCATTATCTTCTGCATGCTTTGCTGCAAAATCACAACCAGTATGAGATCCTATGGCCGGGGTACTATTTGTACAAAACGTGGGCAGATTTTGATGATTATTTTCCATTTAATAAAAGTCATTTACCTGCCTTGAGTTTCTGGATTAGGAAGTTAGCGTGATGTTTGCAGTAATGGTAAATATGGGTCTATGCTTGACCATTCTTATACTTTTATTACAACTGCAGGACTTGATTCCAATCCGAGGCTGGTAAAAGAATTATCTGTTCTGAAAAGAAATGCAAGTGTTCATGTGATAGCATTTAAGGTTCATCGTCATTCTTCTCATGACGGGATTATTGTGCAGCAATTTCCGGATTTTACCATCAAGATGCTATCGGCTCTGAGAAAACCATTTCTTCCCTGGCTGTTTTCTTCTTTTGCACATGAGGTTGCCAGGCGATTGGGATTGGTATTTACAAAATCACTTTTAATCCATTCAATTGCACATGATAAAAGAACTGTTTTGCTTTTGGCTGAATTCCTTCTCCATAAAAGAAAGTATACAAGTGAAATGATTATTTGCCATAATCTCGGAGCTTTATATCCGGGTTATGTTCTTTCCAGAATCACGGGTGCCAGGTTGGCTTTTGACATGGAAGATTATCATCCCGGGGAGCTGATAGAGGGTAATGCGGAGAAGGAGAAAAAAAGAAGGGAATTGATCCTGCAAAAAATGCTTCCCCACTGTGCGTATGTATCATTTGCTGCGGATGGATTTTATGAATTAACAAAGAAATATTTAATTGCTGACGTTCCCAATCCCGTTGTGATATACAACACCTTTCATTCGGATGAGTTTATCAAACCACAACCTTTGACAGATGAAAAAATCAGGTTTATCTGGTTTTCACAAACCATTGGCCGGGGAAGAGGGCTGGAGCTTTTTTTGGAAGCCATCATCAGGCTTGATTATCCTTATGAGATCACCCTGATTGGTCGTGTTAATGATGCAGCTTTTGTAAAAGAGTTGAGAAAGTGTCCGCACGTGCTGATATATCCGTCACTGCCGCAGGCAGAGCTTCATCGGCAGCTGAGTGCTTATGATATAGGGCTGGCATTGGAATTAAGTACAATTGATTTAAATAGAAATTATGCTCTATCCAATAAGTTGTTTGCATATCTGCAGGCGGGACTGTTTGTGATGGCTACCGATACGCCCGGCCAGAAGCAATTTCTGCAAAGGTTTCCCATGCATCATGTGCTATGCAAACAAACAGTAGAAGGTATGTGTGAAGCTATTCGAATCATTGCATATGCATTGCCACAAATTCGGGAACAACGGTTGACACGTTATCAGGCTGCCCGGTGTATAGCATGGGAACATGAACAATACAAGCTGATTCAGGTATGGGAAAAAATCCTGGAATGAAAAAAATCCTGATAATCAGTCCGCATTTTCCACCATCCAACTTGGTGAATGTGCATCGTGCCCGTTTGTTTGCCACCCATCTTCCGGAGTTTGGATGGGAACCGATTGTCCTCACCGTACATGAAAAATATTATGAAGAAAAACTCGATTGGAATCTGGTAAAACTTTTACCTGAAAACTTACGCGTAGAAAAAGTGAAAGCCTTGCCGGTGAAGCCCGTCAGGCTGGTGGGTGATATAGGTATCAGAGGATTTATTCCTTTACTAATAAAAGCTGTTCAACTGATCCGGAAAGAGCATGTGGATTTTTTATATATTCCTATTCCGTCAAACTATACAGCACTCATTGGTCGCCTGGCGCATATGTACACCGGCATTCCTTACGGAATAGATTACAATGACCCATGGATTTATCGGCCATTTCATCGTTTGAAGCCTTTTTCTAAAGAATGGTGTGTGCTGCGACTGGCTTATGTGCTGGAGCCATTTTCTGTAAAAAAAGCAGTATTGATAACAGCCGTAGCTCCGGGTTATTACCAGGGAGTTTATGAACGCAATCCGCATCTGAAAAACGCTTGTGTATGGGTCGCTATGCCTCATGGAGGTGAACCGGAAGATCATCGTCGGATCAAATCATTGAATTTGAAGCCTTATTTGTTTAAAAAAAATAAGCATCGGTTTCAATTTGTATATGCAGGTGCCATGTGGCCGCATGCATATAAACCATTGGAAAGCATCTGCTCTGCCATTGCACACGATGAAAAACTCAAAACACAAATAGAAATTCATTTTATTGGTACAGGCCGGCATCCCAATGATCCGGAAGGCTTCAACATCAGGCCGGTGGCAGAAAAATGGGAGCTGTGGCAAACCTGTATCTATGAATATCCGGCCAGGATTCCTTATCTGGATGTGCTGGTACACTTGCAAGCGGCTGATGGCATTTTTATTCTGGGCAGCACGGAGCCACATTATACACCTTCTAAAGTGTATCAGGCTGTGCTTTCTGAAAAACCTATTCTGGCAGTATTGCATAGCCAGAGTACGGCTGTGCAGATTATCCGGGATACCCGTGCCGGGATTGTGCTGGATTTTGACGGAGAAAGCGGATTAACGCATATTGAGCAGGCATTTGCAGATAATTGTAACAGATTTTTATGTTTTGCTGCTCAGTTTCATCCGGGGCAAATTGACCGACAGGCTTTTGCATCCTATTCGGCCCGTGAGGTTACCCGCAGGCTGGCTGAAGCTCTTGATCAGGCTTTGCTTCGTGTCAGGGCAGGTTGATAATGGATGTTGTGATGAAATGTTGCATGTATCCTCTTCGGCAAAAACACCAGCAGATCAGAAAATAAAATCCATCAACCTCTTACTGATGCGGTTGGCTGTGGTGATTACTCATCCCATTCAATATTATGCACCCTTGTTTCAATTGCTGAACAGGCAGGACAACCTGCAACTGAAAGTATTTTATACCTGGTCGCAGGCACAGCAGGGTGTATTTGATGCAGGATTTCAAAAAACAATCCGCTGGGATATTCCTTTGCTGACAGGTTATGATTATTCCTTTATTCCCAACACAGCCTCCAAACCCGGATGTAATCATTTCATGGGTATTCAGAATCCATCTTTGATTCCTGCCATTCGTAAATGGAAACCTGATGCGGTTTGGGTGATAGGGTGGAACTACCAAAGCCATCTGCGAGTGATGCGTGCTTGTAAAAAATATCGGATCCCTGTTTATTTCAGCGGTGATTCCACATTGCTGGATGAGAAGCCTGGCCTGCACCGACTCATGCGAAGAATGTTTTTGCGCTGGGTATATCGTCATGTTGAATATGCTCTTTACGCAGGGCAGCATAACAGAGCCTATTTCCTGGCGCACGGACTAAAGCCTCATCAGCTTATTTATACACCACATGCTGTGGATAATGAGCGTTTTGCTGATGAGGATGGCAGATACATGCAGCAGGCTTTGGCATGGAGAAAACAAATGGGTATAGAACAGCACGATTGTGTGTTATTGTTTGCAGGAAAACTTGTACCGAAAAAAAATCCGATGCTGTTACTGCAGGCATTTCAACATCTCAGGAACACCCCCACCCATCTTGTATTTGTGGGCAATGGTGTGCTGGAACAATCCTTAAAAAAGCAGGTCATGCCTGATTCCTGGCTGGCGGTGCATGTGCATTTCATGCCGTTTCAGAACCAAAGTATCATGCCGGCTGTCTATCGGATGGGTGATGTATTTGTATTGCCTTCGCAAGGTCCTGGTGAAACCTGGGGGTTGGCAGTAAATGAAGCCATGGCCTGTAGCATACCGGTTATTGTGAGCAATCGTGTGGGATGTGCACCCGATCTGGTTATCGAAGGGAAAACCGGATGGGTGTTTGAAGCGGGCAAAATAGAACGGCTGGCAGAAATCATGAAACAGATAGTGCGGATGCATCAACATGAACCGTATCATCTGAAGCAGATAGGAAACCAGGCTTATCAGCATATTCAGCGGTTTTCTTTTCACCAGGTGACGGATAACTTCATTCAGAACATGCAATCTGAAATATATGAGTAGGCGCATACTCATCATGCCTACATCCTATAATGTGTTTGGTGCAGAAACCAATATGCTTACTTTGATTAAAGCCCTGCATGCATCTTCACATTATCAGATACATGTTTTAATCAGCGGATGGAATAACGGGCAATTTGAATCTGAATTAAAGAAGGCAGGTATTTGTAATTATTCAGTTTTCAAGCTGGGATGGTTTTATATATCAAAGCCTCTGTGGACAGTAGATGGTCTGGTGCATCTCCCTGCAGCTTACATGCATTTTTTGCGTTTATATCATACCTTTAAGCCTGATATTATATTTACAAACACATACAGGTATCTGTTTCAGTTATTTCCGTTTTTCACATGTCCAGTAGTATTAAGGATACAAGATCAGCTATCAGTTGACCGGCAGGCAAGATGGATTTTGCTCCGGATTGATCGCAAGATTCACTACTACTGTGTAGTTTCTGATTTTATTCGCATGGATTTAATAAGCCTTGGGATAAATCCGGATAAGGTAAAGCTTATACATAACGGAATGGAAGCCGCAGCAAAATGGCAAAAAACAAATTGCCTGAAGCAAGATATCCTGCGAATAGGCATGGTGGGCCAGATTATTCCTCTCAAAGGACATCATGTGTTGATTCAGGCATTGGAGAAATTGGCAGATAAATCTCATCCGTTTATCTTGGAAATATGGGGAACAGGTGATGAAACATATATCAGGAAAATAAAATCGCAGATTCAGGATTTGAAACTCGAAGAATATATTATCTGGAAAGGATATGAATCAGACAGAAACCGTATTTACCAGGATATGGATTTGCTCGTTGCTCCCACTACATTTCCTCAGGAGGCTTTTGGATTGGTTGTGGTGGAAGCCATGGCTTATGGTATTCCTGTTATTGCATCGAATGGCGGAGGATTTCCAGAAATCATAGACCATGGTAAAAACGGATTCCTGTTTGCTCCAGGTGATGCAGATGAACTTGCTCAATACATTGCTATTATGCTTCAGCAACCAGATTTGAGAAGAAAAATGGGAGAAGCAGCAAGGAAAAAAGTAGAACAGCAGTTCACAAAGGAAAAGATGTTGCATGCATTTTTTGATCTGCTCAATGAAATGTGAGCATGATGATTGGGATATTTATTGGCTGGTATCCTTTACTGTTGATTCATGAACAGATTTAAAAGCAAACCTGCTGAATAAAAAATGCTTATTTGAAGTTATGGAATTATCAAAATAAAAACAAGGAATGTAGTACACAGGTAAATTCAAATAATTAGTGTTTACTCCAATAATGAAATACATTAAATGAAATATATTCATTTGATTTCTGGATTTTGTTGAACGACAGAATAAGCCCAATTAGATATACCAGCTCATGCGAACACAAATAAACATATCAGCCCGCCTGCATCCGGTTGAGTTTTCGCCGGGTGTATGGATCCTCGGATCTCTTTTTGTGATGTATCGGCTGGTAACTTCCCTCAATCCCCTTGAAGAATTATATGCCTATTTGGTACTGGGCATGATCATTCGTTTGTTATGGAACCGGGGTGTGCCGCCGGTATTTTTATTTATATCGGCCATTCATTGGCTACAGATATATATGTTTCTCGTGTGGAATAATTTTTACGGGTGGAGAGTAAACACGTATTATTCCACCGGTGGAGATGCTTTCTGGTTGAGTATGACGGGTGTAGGATTGATGACTCTGATTTTTCACCAGATACTTAAAAAAACTGCCTGGGCGAATGCAGATACCTTTAATAAGGAGTCCTTTCATTTTTCTTCTGTTCCTGTTTTCTGGGCATATATTTTTTTAACGGTTTTTAACGGAGTATTGTTTCAATGGGCTGTTACGATTCCCAGTATCGGACAAATCTTGTTCTGGATGATTGATTTGCGGGAAGTTATGCTTTTGTTTTATGCCTGGCTGGTGATGGTGAAAAAAGAACCGAAATGGGGATTGATTTTTTTGTGTTTGATTCATTTTGTGTTATCACTTACCAGCTACTTCGGTGGTTATAAATCTGTATTTATTCTGCTGGCCTTATTGATTGCCATGAGGATACGGTATGTAAATCTTTTCCGGATGGTAGCAGTAATCATGGGATTGGCCTTTTTTCTTTTTTTGAGTAGTATATGGCTTTCTGTACGAAATGAATACCGCATTTTTCTGAACCGGGGAACAAAAATGCAGGTGGTAAAAGTTAGCAGGCAGGAATCCCTGCAGCAACTATATCTGTTGGTAAGCCATATCACACCTCATCAGTTGTATAAGGGATTTGAGAACATGATTTATCGCATTCAGTATCTGCAATATTTTAGTTTGGCCATGCAGCGTGTACCTAACATGATTCCTTATCAGCAAGGAAATTTAACGCTTTCCAATCTGGAGTTTGTGCTGGTTCCGCGCATCCTTGATCCGGATAAACCCACGCTCGATGCTTCCCGTAAAACCATCCGGTACACGGGTGCACAGGTTGCTACCGCCCAAGAAGGCACTTCTATATCAATGGGTTATTTCGTTGATTTTTATATTGATTTTGGTTCAATAGGCATGTTTTTCCCTTTGATATTATTCTGGTTATTGATTGGGTGGAGCTATCAGTATTTTGTCAGGCATCTTTCGTTTTCAGTTACCCTCAATGCGATGGTGATGATGATTTTTCTGAAACGGTTTTATCTGTTTGAAACAGATGCCATTGGCATGATAGGAGGTTTGTACACGATGCTGATTACATTGGTTCTGCTGCGGTGGTTTCTAATGCCTGTATTGATGCGATTGTTCTCATACAAGCTTCCTCATGCAAAACGAGTACAGCCAGCCTGAATGAAGAAAAGATCATCATGAAAGTGCTGCATGTAATACCATCCTATTATCCGGCTTTTCGGTACGGAGGACCTGTGCAGTCCACCTTTCTGCTGAACCAGTATCTTACAAAGGCAGGAGTTGAAGTAGATGTACTTACCACAACAGCAGGCCAGGAACCATCGTTTGTACAGGCCGCATCACCCGGATGGCAACAGATAGATAATCATCGGGTGTTGTATCTGCCTTATAGAGGTTATGAACATTATAACTTTTCTGTTCCCTTTTACAAAAAATGCAAGGAACTTATTTCGCAATATGATTTGATACATATTACAGGTGTATGGAATTTCACCACATGGGCTGCCGCATACTGGGCCTGCAGATATCAGAAAAAATACCTGATATCACCCAGAGGCGTGTTGTATCCTGAAGCTTTCCGTTTGCGATCTTATTTGATAAAGAAGATGTATTATCATTTGTTTACCAGGCGTTATATGCATCATGCAGATTTGCTTCATTACACTACCCATGAGGAGCAGGAACATTCCAATGCCTATCTGTCTATCCGTACTCCTTCGGTTGTGATTCCCAACGGTATTGACATGCATACCGTTTGTGCTGATGGACGTGAGATAAAAGATTTGCATCGCCCCTATCTGTTGTATGTTGGAAGGTTGCATCGTATCAAAAGTATCGAACTGTTGATTACGGCTTTTCACGAAATCAATAATCCGGATTTTCATTTGTACATAGCTGGGGATTATAATACTGAATATGGGAGGTTAATGCAAAACCTGGTTGAAAAAAAAGGGATGCAGCAACGGATACATTTTACGGGTGCCGTTTATGATGAAAGAAAATGGTTTTTGTATCGTCATGCTTATCTGTTTGTGTTGCCTTCCCGGAGTGAAAATTTCGGAATGAGTGTGGTTGAGGCGATGGCCTGTGGATGTCCGGTTGTAATTTCCGATCGGGTGGGTATACATCGGGAGGTGGCAGCACATCAGGCTGGCGTTGTGCATCAGCTTACGATGAACAGTTTAAAGGAAGCATTGCTCACATTCATGCGTGATCGTTATTTGCGTGATTGCTATGCTGCCAATGCAAGCAGACTTGTGGAGGAAGAATATGAAATCGGCAAGGTGTCGGAGAGGATGAAAAAGATATATGAAGAGCTATTGAATTGAGAAGAGATATCCTAAGTCAGGATATTTTTGACCGCCAACAGTAGGAATCTGTTCAACACGATGCCAAAAGATGGTAAATATCCATGCAGATGGACAACTCTCTGTTTTCATTTATTATTCTGACTTTCAATGAAGAGATGCATTTACCACGTTTACTGAATTCCATTCAGGGATTGCATGCCCCGGTATTTATTCTGGATTCAGGAAGTTCAGATCATACCGTGGATATAGCCAATCGTTTCGGTGCTATTGTTGCTTATCATGCATTTGAAAATCATCCCAAGCAGTGGGAATTTGCTTTGACGCATTTTCATGTTACAACTCCATGGACTATATGCCTAGATGCAGATCAGGTGGTGTTACCTGAACTTTATCACAGGTTGTATCATTTCAAAAATGAAGATATTCCAGAAGATGTGCAGGGCATTTATTTCAACAGAAAAAATTATTTCAAAGGCAAGTGGATCAAACATGGTGGATATTTTCCCAAATACATGCTTAAAATGTTTAAAACGGGAATTGGGTATTCAGATACAGATGAGAATATGGATCATCGATTTGTAGTTCCCGGAAAAACCATCATTTGGAAAGACGGATATATAAAAGAAGAGAACCTGAAAGAAAATCATATTAGTTATTGGATTACCAAGCATAATCGCTACAGTGATCTTTTAGCACAGGAAGAAATTGAAAGAAAAAAAGGATTACGTAGGTATGCTGCCCGTCGTTGGTTGCACGGATCACCAGATGAGCGAATTGCTTATCAGAAAAACATATGGCGGTCTTTACCTCTTTTCATTCGTCCGTTTTTGTATTTTTTCTATCGGTATTTCTTTCGATTAGGTTTTCTGGATGGAAGAGAAGGTCTCATCTTCCATGTATTGCAGGGTTTCTGGTTTCGCTTCCTGGTGGATGTGAAGATCTGGGAATTCATGCAATCAAAAAAGAGTGAAAAATCTGATAAACAATCATCATTATTTTGAACATTTTCATCGTCATGCCAGACAAAGCAAGCGTTTCCTGCGCAGGCAGGCTTTGTTTCAATCAGAATGAGAACGGTTGATTTAACCAGCAGACTTTTCGATAAACGCTTTTTCATACAACAATCTTTTTCACTCACCTCCGATCTGTAAACCCATGTATATCCTGGGTATCAATGCCTATCATGGTGATGCAGCGGCCTGTTTGCTGAGGGATGGCATTTTATTGAATGCTGTGGAAGAAGAGCGTTTTCGTCGTATCAAGCACTGGGCAGGTTTTCCGGAAGAAGCTATCCGTTTTTGTTTGCGGGGTGCAGGTATATCTGTTCAGGATGTGGATTATATCACCATAGGTCGTAACCCGTCAGCACATCTGCTGAAAAAATTGATCGGGTCTGTGTATCGCCTGCCGAATTCACGATTCATGGCTGATCGCCTGCAGAACCTGCAACAGGTAGTTTCTGTAAAATCGCGTATAGCGCATATGTTTGGCTTATCTGAAGTGCAATTAAGGCCACAGTTCAGACATATTGAGCACCATCGCAGCCATCTTGCATCTGCATTTTTTCCATCACCTTTTGAAGAAGCAGCCTTGATTTCCATTGATGGATTCGGAGATTATACTTCCGTGATGATGGGCGTGGGGCGGGGTCGAGAAATACGTATTCTGCAGAGCATCACATATCCGCACTCGTTAGGGATTTTTTACACGGCTTTTACGCAGTTTTTAGGGTTTCATCATTACGGCGATGAATATAAGGTAATGGGTCTGGCTCCGTATGGAGAGCCGCGGTTGATGGCGGTTTTGCGAAAAGTAATTGAACCGGTTGCTCATGGCAAATTCATATTGCATACGAAATACTTTGGACATACCCGTGTCGGTGTGCGCATGACATGGAACGGCGGAGCACCCGCATTGGGATGCTTGTACACCGATGCATTGGTGCAATTGCTAGCACCTTATGGAAAACCCCGCAGGCCTGATGAACCCATCACAACCTTTCATCAGGATCTGGCCGCTTCGGTGCAATGCATGACTGAAGACATCATTTTGCACATGTTGCATGAACTCTATCGGCGTACGCATATCAAAAATCTTTGTGTAGCCGGAGGCGTGGCGCAGAATTCTGTAGCCATGGGTAAAATGAGGTTGAGGACTGATTTTGAAAACATTTATCTTCCTCCTGCAGCTTATGATGCAGGTACTGCCCTGGGATCGGCCTTGTGGTGCTACCATCAGCAGCTGCAGCAGCATGATCGCGCTTACATTCGATCGGCCAGCCTGGGGCCTGCGTATAGCGATGATTTGATTGAAAAACTTCTAGTGGAAAAGCAGGTACCTTATTGCCGGCTGGAAGATAAGGATCAGATGATAGCCCTGACAGCCCGTCTGCTTGCCGATGGCAAGGTGGTAGGCTGGTTTCAGGGAAGGACCGAATTCGGCCCCCGCGCTTTAGGCAATCGTTCGGTGCTGGTACATCCGGGCCGCCCCGATGCCAAAGATCTGCTCAACAGCAAAATCAAACGAAGGGAATCATTTCGTCCGTTTGCACCTTCTATCCTGAAAGAATATGTAGCGGAATATTTTGAGCAGGATGATGATGTTTTTTTTATGGAAAAAGTGTTTCGCATTAAATCCGGAAAACGTGCACAGATACCGGCTGTGACACATGTGGATGGCACTGGGAGGCTGCAAACCGTGCATCGGGATGTGTCTCCGCTTTATTACGCATTGATTGATTCATTCCGAAAAATAACAGGGCTGCCGGTATTGCTCAACACATCTTTTAACGAAAATGAACCCATTGTCAACACACCTGCACAGGCATTGGATTGTTTTCTCAGAACGGAGATGGATGTACTGGTGATGGGCAATTGTGTGGTTTTCAGGGAAAATCTGCAGCGAAGGTAAGCCTGTCTCCAGTAGGTACATGCATATCTAACCTTTTTTCCTAAATCCTTCAATTCACTGTCATGCTTTTCAGTATCATTACGGTTACCTACAACCGGGCCAAAACCCTTTTGCGCGCCCTCAACAGTGTGGCCAGCCAGCAATTTTCAGATTATGAACATCTGGTAATTGATGGAAATTCCACTGATGGTACAGCAGAGCTTCTGCGGGAGTTTGCATGGCATGCCTCTGCCCTGCGCTACGTCTGCGAGCCCGATCAGGGCGTTTATGATGCGATTAACAAAGGTATCCAGATGGCGCGCGGAGAAATCATAGCCTTATTGCATGCCGATGATTTCTATGCCGATGCGTATGTATTGCAGCGATATGCTCATGCTTTTGAAACACATGATGTAGATGGCGTGTACAGCGATCTGGTGTATATAGCCAATAGTCCCCGGCTGGAACAGCATGAAAAAACCAATACCGTGATTCGCTATCTGCCTCGGCGTGTCAGACCCGCACTTCCTTATCAGCAAATGGGTTTTTCTTTTCCCATGGGTTCTGCATACGCACGTTCAACCCGGACAAATTCGCAGGGCCGGCATTTCATTCAGGGATATCCCATCATCCGCAACTGGGTCACACACCGCACGGGTCAGCCCGACAACCGAGAACTGCTCAGACTTATTCAGCAAGGATGGATGCCTCCCCATCCCACCCTGCTGGTGAAACGCGATGTTTTGCTGCAGACCGGAGGCTATCAGACCGACAAAAAAATTGCTTCAGATTATGAAATGATCTTGCGCCTGTTCCTCTATCAGCATATTCGCACCTATTATTTGCCCGTTACCACCTATTGCATGTCGATGGGCGGATTGAGCAATGGCTCATTGAAAAATATCATCCGGAAAAGCTGGGAGGATTTTCAGATCATGAAACAATACCATTTCAGGCATCCGGTATTATCGCTGGCATGGAAAAATATTTCCAAGATTCCCCAGTTTTTCATGAGATAAAAATCTATTCAACGACAATAATCTGCCCATGCATGCCTGATGTTCGGGAATTTTTTGCCAGCAGGCAGGAATCTCATGAAATAAATAAACCATTTTTGAAAAAACGATATGAATCAGAACTATGATTGATTTATCATCGGTTTCATACAAATCTGTTATGGGAAAATGCTTGCGCTTTCCCCTGGCGCTGATTCCGCAGAAAGTAGTTTTGAGAATCTTACAAGGTGAACTTCGGAGAATGAAATGGATAAAAGGAAGCTCAACAAACGGTTGTTGGATTGGCACATACGAACTAAACAAACAAAAATTGTTTTATAACACCATACAACCCGGGAATATTGTGTATGATCTCGGAGCACATGTGGGATTTTATACATTGCTTGCTGCAAAAGCTGTGGGTAAGTATGGAAGGATTTTCAGTTTTGAACCTTTGCACAGAAATTTATTTTTTTTAAAAAAACATATTGCATTGAATCAATTGCAAAATGTGATAGTACTGCCTTATGCGGTGGGGAATGAACATGTGTTTAAGTATTTTTATGTGGGAAAGAATAGATTCTCTGAGGGGCATTTATCAGATCATGGGAATCTAAAAGTGGAAGTAATTCGCATGGATGAGTTTATGGCTAACCAACAATATCCATTTCCTGATGTGATAAAGATGGATATGGAAGGTAGTGAATATGAAGCGTTGCTTGGCGCCGAAGAAATTGTTAGAAATAAAAAGCCGATTATTTTTCTGGCTACGCATGGAGAAGAGATAAAAAACTATTGCCTGAATTTTCTGAAAAAATATCATTATCACATTGAAACCATAAGAGGATATGCAGATGAGTTTGTATGTGTTTGATGGAAAATATTGAATCCGAATAATCAGTTCCCGATAATCGCTCCAGGTCTCAGTTCCGCCTGCTTGCCCACCGTAGGTGGGTGAATCCTCGGCAAAATATCCTTTTCTCTTCAGAATAACCATCCCCGCAAGCCTGTTCACCGCCATGGCTGCCGTATCTTTGCAGCATGATTTTTTCTTCCCGTTTGATTGAAGAGGCGGTGGAGGCATTTTCCCGGCTGCCTGGTATCGGCCGGAAAACAGCCCTGCGTCTGGTTCTGCACCTGCTCAAAGAAGCGCCCGAAGAAACCCATCGCCTGGCAGACGCTATTCGCCGCATGCGCGATGAAATTCGCTTCTGCCGGATCTGTTACAACGTGTCGGATGCCGAAGTATGCAGCATCTGCGGCAACCCAGCCCGTCGGCACGACATCATCTGCGTGGTGGAAAACATCCGTGATGTGATGGCCATAGAAAATACCCAGCAATATGCCGGTGTGTATCATGTGCTGGGGGGAGTGATTTCGCCACTGGCCGGTGTGGGTCCGGAAGACCTGACCATTGAACAGTTGGTGCAACGGGTAGCTACCGGTCAGGTACAGGAGGTGATTATGGCCATCAGTCCTACCGTGGAAGGCGACACCACCATCTTTTATATTTCCGGGAAGCTGAAGGTTTATCCCGTAAAACTCACCACCATAGCGCGGGGCATTGCTTTTGGAGGAGAGCTGGAATATGCTGATGAAATGACCCTGGCCCGCTCATTGACCAATCGCCTGCCGCTGGAAAAATATATGTTGTCATCCCAGGCGGATCCTTCTCCGGACACATAAGGTTTTCGTTTTGATGCATTGCCTGTTTGCGGCCAAATGTCAATCGGCTGCCATATTTCCATTTGCCTGTTGCATTTCCCTTTTGTTTGCCCTGCCCAATATTTGCTATCTTTGCTCTTCATGCCTTGCAGGCATGGATTGACGTGGGCGGATTTGTTTATTGTTCGGCCCGTCTGAACTGAACTAATAAACGTGATCGTTTCATGAAATCACTCAACGACTGTGCGCAGGAGCGCATCCTGATTATTGACGGTGCCATGGGCACCATGATTCAGCGTCATCGCCTCACCGAACAGGATTACCGGGGTCAGCGTTTTGCGGATTATCACCGGGATGTGAAAGGCAATAATGATCTGCTCAATCTCACACAGCCACAGATCATCCGAAGCATTCACGAGGCCTATCTTGAGGCTGGTGCCGATATTATTGAAACCAATACCTTCAGCAGTACTCGCATAGCCCAGGCGGATTATGGGATGCAGGAACTGGCCTATGAGCTGAATTTGGCTGGTGCCCGCATAGCCCGGGAGGCGGCAGATGCTTACATGGCCCGTCATCCCGACCGGCCGCGCTTTGTGGCTGGCGCTATAGGTCCTACCAATAAAACCCTTTCCATTTCTCCGGATGTAACCAATCCCGGTTACCGGGCGGTGACCTTCGATGAGGTGGCTGAAGCGTATGAAGAGCAGGTGCGTGGGCTGGTAGAAGGAGGTGTGGATGTGTTGCTAATTGAAACTATTTTTGATACCCTCAATGCCAAAGCCGCCATTTATGCCATCCGTCAATATTTCCGGAAATCCGGCCGGCAACCATTGCCCATCATGATTTCGGTAACCATTACCGATGCATCGGGACGTACCTTAAGCGGGCAAACGTTGGAAGCCTTTTATATTTCCATCATGCATGCCCGGCCTTTTTCAGTAGGGTTAAACTGTGCTTTGGGTGCCCGGCAGATGGGGCCATATCTGGAAGAACTCTCGCGCATCGCCAGCTGTTATGTGAGTGTATATCCCAATGCTGGTTTACCCAATGCTTTCGGGGAATATGATGAGCTGCCCCACGATACGGCCGAAGCCATTGCAGGCTTTGCCCGTGAAGGTTGGGTGAATATTGTGGGTGGTTGCTGTGGCACCACGCCCGATCATATACACGAAATCGCCCGGCTGGTGAGCTCCTATCCTCCCCGCCCGCTGCCCATTGTGGCTCAAACGGTCCCTGTTTCCGATTCGATTGTGGTTTAATGCGTGGATTAACTCATTTCGCATGGCATCTTCCCAAGTAATTATACAACCTTATCTGCGTCTTTCCGGACTGGAACCTTTGGTGGTCAGGCCTGAAACCAATTTTATCAATATCGGGGAACGAACCAATGTTACCGGTTCCAAAAAATTTGCCCGGCTTATTCGTGAAGGCAAATACGAGGAGGCGCTTTCCGTGGCCCGCCAGCAAGTGGAAAACGGAGCTCAGATCCTCGACGTGAATATGGACGATGCCCTGCTGGATAGTGAAAAAGCCATGACCACCTTTCTGCAGTTGCTGGCTGCAGAGCCTGATATTGCCCGTATTCCCGTGATGATCGACAGCAGCCGGTTCAGCGTCATCCTGGCTGGCCTGAAATGTGTGCAGGGCAAATGCATTGTGAATTCCATTTCCCTGAAGGAAGGCGAAGAAAAATTTCTTGAACAGGCCCGCATCTGTCAAGATTTTGGTGCGGCCGTGGTGGTGATGGCTTTCGATGAAAAAGGACAGGCCGATACCCTGGAGCGCCGGGTAAGTGTCTGCCAGCGAGCCTATCGGCTGCTGACCGAAAAATTAAACTATGCACCACAGGACATCATCTTCGATCCCAATGTATTTGCTGTGGCCACCGGTATGGAGGAGCACAACCATTATGCAGTAGATTTCATTGAAGCCACCCGGCAGATCAAGCAACTCATGCCGTTATGCAAGGTGAGCGGCGGCATCAGCAATGTATCCTTCTCCTTCCGCGGCAACGATGTGGTCCGGGAAGCTATGCATGCGGTATTTCTGTATCACGCTATCCGTGCCGGCCTCGATATGGGCATCGTCAATGCCGGTGCTATTCCTGTGTATGATGAAATACCCGAAGAGCTGCGCGAAAGAGTGGAGGATGTGATTCTGGATCGGCGACCCGATGCCACCGAGCGCCTGATGGAATATGCCGAGCAGGTAAAGGCCAAAGGCAAACAGGTGCTTAAGGACGAAAGCTGGCGCAAAGGCACTGTGCAGGAACGCCTCATCCATGCCCTGGTGAATGGGATCACCGATTATATCGAGCAGGATGTGGAGGAAGCCCGTTTGCAATATCCCCGCCCGCTGGACGTGATTGAAGGTCCGCTGATGGATGGGATGAATATCGTAGGCGACTTGTTTGGCAGTGGTAAAATGTTTCTGCCGCAGGTAGTGAAAAGCGCCCGGGTGATGAAAAAAGCCGTGGCTGTGCTGTTGCCCTACATGGAGGCCGAGAAGGCACAGCTGCAACTGGATGGCAAACAGCAGGACAGGCAACAGGGCGGTGGTAAAATAGTGATGGCCACCGTAAAGGGTGATGTGCATGATATTGGTAAAAATATCGTGGGTGTAGTGCTGGGTTGCAATGGGTATGAAATCCTGGATCTGGGTGTGATGGTACCGGCCGAAAAAATCCTGCAGACGGCCCGTGAAGTACAGGCCGATGCCATTGGCCTGAGTGGATTAATTACACCCAGCCTCGATGAAATGGTGCATGTAGCGCAGGAAATGGAGCGGCAGGGATTCAGGATTCCGTTACTGATAGGCGGGGCAACCACCTCCCGGATGCACACAGCCGTGAAAATTGCACCGGAATATTCCGGCGGCGTGGTGCACGTACAGGATGCATCCAAATGCGTACAGGTCGTAAGCAACCTGATGAATCCCGCATCCCGGAACGATTTTCTCAACCATATCCGTGAAGAATATGGCCAGCTGCGCGTGAACTTCCAGAACAAAAAATCCACAAAGTCTTATATCTCCCTGCAGGAAGCCCGTGCCCGGAAAACACCTGTGGATTGGAAAAACTACCGTCCTCCTGTGCCCCAGCAACCAGGCGTGCAGGCATTTACAGATTATGATCTGGAAGAATTGACTCATTATATTGACTGGCAGCCGTTTTTCATTGCCTGGGAACTGCATGGCAAATTTCCCCAGATCCTCGATGATCCCAAGGTGGGCGAATCAGCCCGCAGGTTGTATGATGATGCGCAGGCCCTCCTGCAGCAGATCGTCAGGGAAAAATGGCTTACCGCAAGGGCTGTGATAGGCCTGTTCCCGGCTTATGCGGTGGATGATGACGATGTGATGGTGGAGACCCCCGAAGGGCCTGTTCGATTGTGCTTTCTTCGCCAGCAGATGAAAAAAGCGGCCGACCAGCCTAATTTGTGTCTGGCCGACTTTATTAAACCCCAATCCATGCTGGCTCCCGGTGAAACCGACTATATCGGGGCATTTGCCGTGACGGCCGGTATTGGTATCGAAAAATGGATCCGCCATTTCGAAGCCGACCACGATGATTATCATATCATCATGCTGAAGGCACTGGCCGACCGGCTGGCAGAGGCTTTTGCCGAACGCATGCATGAACGGGTACGAAAGGAATTCTGGGGCTATCAACCCGACGAGCAGCTTACCAACGAGCAACTGATCCGAGAAGAATATCTGGGCATCCGGCCCGCACCGGGCTATCCCGCCTGCCCCGACCATACCGAAAAACGCAAACTCTTCCGGCTTTTGTGTGCTACCGAACATACAGGCATTCAGCTTACCGAATCATTGGCCATGTATCCGGCGGCCAGTGTGTGCGGCTGGTATTTTTCCCATCCGGAAAGCAAATATTTTGGTGTGGGTAAAATCCTGGAAGATCAGGTGGAAGATTATGCCCGTCGCAAGCAGATGCCATTGGATGAAGTTTCTTACTGGCTCAGACCTCAGCTGCAGGATTAAGGGAATCAGGCGCGTTTCCCCCATCCTTTTCCTTCCCTCTCCTTTCCAAGGAGAGGGACACAGGGTGAGGATGTTTGCGGAATGACGCTTTCTATTACTTGTCCCTATTCCAACAATACCCGTCCCTATCCTTCCCCCGGCTTAGCCGGGGGAAGGATCCGCCAAATAATGCCATCATTCCGAGCTAGCGAGGCCAGCCTGCCGGCAGGCAGGAATCTACTCAACAATACGCACTCCATTCGGGATTCGGACGAAAAGGGAAGGATTCCGAAATCAGGGCGGCATATTTTAACTATCCCCTTTCTCTTATTTTCTTTCCCTTTCAGGAGGAACAGCGTATCGCCATGCAGGAATGATTTCCTTCTGCGTTAATTTTTTTCAAAATATCAGCTGCTATCCTTCCCGCAGGCCCCGGTAAAAACTATATTTGCCTGAGTGATGAATTCCTGAGCATGCTTCGGTTTCAGCATCCCGGATATTTTCAGTGGCTATTGCTGCTCATTCCAGCGGTTCTGGCATTTGTATATGTGCTTTGGTGGAAACATCAAGCCATCCGCAAATGGGGAGATGCCCGGCTGGTACAGCAGTTATTTACCGATTACCGGCCAGCCCTGTTCCGCTGGAAATTTTTGCTTTTGCTTCTGGCCCTGGTGCTGGTGATTACAGGCGCAGCCAATCTGCAGATGGGTACGCACATGGAAAAGGTAGAAACCAAAGGAGTGGATGTGATGGTGGCCCTGGATGTAAGCAAAAGCATGCTCGCCCAGGATGTGCAGCCCAGCCGGCTGCAGCGGGCAGTTCAGCTGCTCAGCCGGTTGTTTGATCAGTTGCCTGGCGATCGGATTGGTTTGGTGGTGTTTGCCGGACAGGCTTATCTGCAGATGCCACTCACGCTCGATCATGCAGCAGCCCACATGTACCTGAACAGCATCACCCCCAATATGGTACCTACACCCGGTACCAACATCGCCAGTGCAATTGAAATGTGCCGTCAGGCTTTTAACAGCCAGGAAAAAACCCATAAAGCTATTATCCTGATTACCGATGGGGAAGATTTCGGTGAAGGTGCCGTTGAACAGGCCAGAAAGGCTTATCAGGAAGGTATTGTGATCTATACTGTGGGTGTGGGTACACCCGCAGGCGCCCCAATTCGGGATCCGCAAACGGGCGATTACAAACGCGATGAAAACGGACAGATCGTTATTTCCCGCTTAAATGAAACTGAACTCAAACAAATTGCTGCCGAAGGACATGGCTCCTTCCAATACCTAGACCAAGTGAGCGATGTGGCCCGCCGTCTGGAAAGCAGCATTAACCAGATGGGACAGAAAACCTTTCAGGAAAACATGTACACCGACTACAATAGCTATTTTCAATATTTCCTGGCCATCGCTTTGGTATTGATCGTGCTGGAACTTTTCATCCCCGAAAAATCAAAAGGACTATGGGCAAAACGGGTTTCTGCCTGATATTGGTCATGTGTATGGCTGCCTCAGCCGCCGCCCAGTCGGCACACCAGCTCGTTCGGAAAGGCAACAAAGCCTATCAGAAGGGTGATTATGCCGACGCGGAAGCCGATTACAAAAAAGCGCTGGAAAAACAGCAAAACCTTACGCCCGCCTGGTTTAACCTAGGCAATGCCATGTATCAGCAGCAACGCTACGCCGAAGCCCGTCAGCAATACCAGAATAGCTTGGAACTGGCCGGATCCCCGCAAGAGAAAGCTGATGCCTGGTACAATATGGGCAATACTTTTATGAGTGAAAAAAATTGGCAGCAAAGCATCCAGAGCTATAAACAGGCGCTGAAGCTTAATCCGGCCGACAACGAGGCCCGCTATAACCTGGCCTACGCCCAGGAAATGCTGAAAAAACAACAGCAGCAACAATCCGGCGGCGGAAGCCAAAACCAGCAACAGCAAAACAAAAACAACCAGAACCAGCAACAACAAAACCAACAAAATCAACAAAACCAACAAAATCAACAAAATCAGCAGCAAAACCAGAATCCCAATCAGCTCACCCCGCAGCAGGCTGATCAGTTGCTGAAAGCGCTGGCCCAGCAGGAACAAAAGATTCGTGAAAAACAAAACGAAAACCAAAAACCCCAGCAAGTAACATCCGGAAAGGACTGGTAAAGCCATGCATCTGGCTGAACCTGTGAACGGTATCGAATTGTGCATGAACTGGGTGTTAAATTTTCTGCCATGCCCCCATCTTTGCAGGCTTTGGAAAACATGCCAACCTGATTTTGCGTAACTTCGAAGATCCGTTTGCATGGTTTTATTTACGCCTACCTGAGGTGAGTTTGTAGACTATTTAACACGAATCATCATGCAGTATTATGCTCCATCATTGACCCGATATCAACGTTTGCCTACACGCGAAGTAAAAATAGGAGACCTGCCGCTGGGCAATTTCCACCCTATCCGCATCCAGACCATGACCACCACCGATACGATGGATACGGAAGCTACGGTGGCTCAATGCATCCGTTGCATAGAAGCCGGTGCTGAGCTGGTGCGCATCACTGCTCCCAGCATCCGGGAAGCGGAAAACCTGCTGAATATCAAAAAAGCTCTCCGCCAACGGGGCTATCATACCCCGCTGGTGGCCGATATTCATTTTACGCCCAATGCTGCGGAAGTGGCAGCCCGCATCGTGGAAAAAGTGCGTATCAACCCCGGCAATTATGTAGATAAAAAGAAATTTCAGTTCAAGGAATACACCGATGCCGAATATCAGGCCGAGATCGAACGCATCCGCGAACGCTTCGTGCCTCTGATCCGCATCTGCAGGGAATATGGTACAGCCATGCGCATCGGCACCAACCACGGCTCGCTCAGCGATCGCATCATGAGCCGCTATGGCGATACGCCTATGGGTATGGTGGAAAGTGCCATGGAATTCCTGCGTATTGCCCGCGATGAAAATTACCATCAGATCGTGCTGAGCATGAAAGCTAGCAATCCCCAGGTGATGGTGCAGGCTTACCGGCTGCTGGTGAAAACTATGATGGAAGAATTTGGCGAATGTTATCCGCTGCACCTGGGCGTTACTGAAGCCGGTGATGGTGAAGACGGCCGTATCAAAAGTGCCATGGGCATCGGCACACTGCTGGAAGATGGTATTGGCGACACCATCCGGGTATCGTTGACCGAGGAGCCCGAATACGAAATTCCGGTATGCCGCGACCTGGTGAAGCGATACACGGGCAGGGAAAATCACAAGCCCATACCTCCGGTAGAAAAGCTGGCCTACTCACCCTTTCAGTACCAGCGCCGCCTTACCCGGCCAGTAGGCCGCATAGGAGGCAGGCAGGTGCCGGTGGTGATTGCAGATTTCAGCGAAGAGCCGCTGACCCGTGAAAAACTGGCCGATATTGGTTATCGTTATGATCCGAAAAGCGACAAATGGCATGTGAGCGACACGGCGCCCGATTTCATCTATACTTCCGGCCGATATGTGCCTTTCGATTTACCCGGCACGCTTCAGGTGATCTGCGATGCACAGGTCTATGCCCATGTGCCCGACCGCCAGCGCTATTTTCCGCTGTTTACCTGGACTACCTGGTTGCAAAAGCTGGATGATCCTTCGCCCTATCTGAATTTCATTGCCCTGGATACCCTCAACACCACCGACGAAGAATGGGAACAGCTCCTGCAGTCGCTCGACGACACCACCGTGCTGTGTATCTATACCCAAAACCGGCATGCCATGCCGGCCGTGCGGCAAAAGATCAACGACCTGATGTTGCGGGGCATCGATATACCCGTGATTCTCTGCGTGGAGAGTTTTCATTCCTCTATTGACGATCAGCTCATCCAGTTTGCCATCGAGGCCGGGGCATTGCTGCTCGACGGCATGGGCGATGGTATCTGGCTGAAAAATCATCCTGACCTGGTGAAAAACCTCCGGGTGAGCGGCCGTACCTATCTGGAAGTGCACAGCCATGCCCAATTCCTTAACAATACCGCATTTTCCGTGCTGCAGGCTTCCCGCACACGTATCAGCAAAACGGAATATATCTCCTGCCCTTCATGTGGCCGCACCCTGTTCGATCTACAGGAAACCACAGCCCGCATCCGCGCAGCTACCCATCACCTGAAAGGCGTAAAAATTGCCGTGATGGGCTGCATTGTAAATGGCCCCGGCGAAATGGCCGACGCCGACTTTGGCTATGTGGGCAGCGGCCCCGGGAAAATTACCTTGTATAAAGGCAAGGAAATCGTAAAACGCAATGTACCCGCCGAAACCGCTGTGGATGAGCTCATTCAGCTGATTAAGGAAAACGGCATGTGGACCGATCCGCATACTGTTCATACTCCCGTTTCATCGGCATCATCCTGAAGGTTTTCATAATCCCCATTGCAGGCTGATTAACACATAACGCGACACCAGTTCGTAATAGGTCCATGACCCGCGGTTGGGATCGAGAGTGCGGAAAGCTATAACACCATGGTTCAGCAGGTTATGCCCGTAAACCGATATGGTGATATTTTTTCGCAGCCGATAAGATGCATACAGATCCAGCGTGTGAAAAGCCGGCAGGGAAGCCGTGTGAATGTAATTGTACACCAGATTAGCCTTTAGCCAGCTGGACTTGTCGATGGCAGCTTTGATAAAAGCTTTGTTCACCGTGCTGCGCTGGGAAAACAAAACGGACTGTTGTGGCAGCTGCAGTTCCGTATGCAGTTGCTGCTGGGTATAAGATGCTTCCATCAAAAACCACAGCACCGGACTCCACTGGTAGGAAAATGTTTGGGTGAAGTTGGCAAACCGCTGCTGGTATGATAGTTCGTTCAGCTGATAGGGATTGCGCTGAAAAGCATATTGTACATTGTAAAAGCATTTGGAATTCCAGGCCAGAAGAAGTTTAGTAAGCCCGCTGGATAGCTGGTAGCTAAAAGCATCTTTACCCATTACGGGTTGCTGAAAACTATAGGCCGGGTTTTCCATGGTTGCCCAAACCACAGGGTGTGTATGGTATGAAATGCTGATAGCCGGAGACCAGGTTATGCCAAGAGGGGTGCTTTCTATTACAGTAGAAAAGGTGAAATTGTTTTCTGCAATCCTGAAAATCTCCGCAGCCGGATTTTTCAGCTGATATCCGGCTGTTAAAACAAAAGCAGGAGAAAGCATCTCAGCTGATAGCAGATGCTCGCGGTGGTTGAGCAATACACCAATGTATGACACATAAATTTTTTTCTTTTTGTTTTTCTTTCTAAGGGCGGCAACCATTGGTACGATGCCATCAGTTGTTTCAATGTAAAAGAAAGATGTTTGCCCAGGTAAAATGCATCGGCCACTGAAAGGGCTCCGCCAAGGTTCAGTTCGGTAAATAGTCTCCAGTTTCTTTTGTAGCTAAAGCTGCTTCCCGATTCCCGGAGTCTATAGCGGCTGGTATTCTGAATCAGGGCATCTGGAGGCGACGTGCCGGCATCAATGACATGTTTCTGGCTGAGGTCATCGTCTTGATAAAATACCTGCGCCTGATAGCTATGTGTGCGGTTACCATGGGTCCAGCCAAGGCGGAGCAGGGAATGACGGAAGCGGGTATCAAGTTGCTGTTGGTAATCGCGGCCCTGCCCGGTTGTATCCAGAATTTTTCCCAGGCGGGTGGTGTGCAAAATCTGTTGTTCGGGCAGCTGCTGCAAGGTGTAGGTGTAGCCGGCCGTCAACAAATGTTTGCCGAGTCGCAGTTGCTGGGAAGTTTCCATATTCCATTGCCGGCTGGTGTTTTGGATTAACTCTGTGAGCGTATCGTATAGATATCCGGATGTCAGCACCCGGTCATCAAAGGCGGGCACATCCTGGCGGAAACTGAAGGCATAGGTACCTACATAATTTTTTTGAGGGTCATGCGTCCATTTCAGGGAAAAGTTTTGCAGGCTTTCGCTGCGGCTGAACCCGTACCGGTTGGTCAGTGACCAGCTTTGCTGGCCCGGCACCACAAAATAGCTGCTGTCGTGCTTCACAATATACTGGCGTTGCTTTCCGATTGTATACTCCATGTTGAGGCGGTGGGATTTGGCCGGTTGCACGCTTAGTTCACCCTTGGCCATTGCATCGCGGTTGTTCACGACGTAGCGGTCATAAGGTACATCAGGGTTGCCTGCTGGTAAGGGCTGAATAAGCCAATCGGGCACTAATAATTGAGGATCCAGCGGATTGGGTGCCGTCGAGGTATGGCTGAATATATCGTAGCGTTCACCGGCATTGTTCAGTTTTCCGTAGGTAAAAAGTTTCAAGCGTTGGGTCATGCCAAAGCCGTGCAGTTCAGCCGTGTATTTCCGGAACAGGCTGGTGGCTGCCAGTCCGCTCGCCGATCCGGTAATCGGCCGGTGGGTAACTAGATTCACGGCCACATCCTGCGATTGGGAAAGCCCTTTTTCAAGTCGGTTGTCGTGGTAATCTTTGATAAGCTCAACCGTGTCGAAGGTAGTGGCCCGTATGTTTAGGGTGAAAGGTTCATAGCTCGCTCCCAGCATAGGATCGCCGTTGATCAGCAAGGCCTTGATAGGTTTATCGTTGTAATAAATTTTTCCAGAAGCATCGGTGCTCAATCCTGGAATGCGGTTGATGAGATCGGAAATATAAAAATCATGTTTTCCTAGATGAGTCTGGATGCGGTAACGAAAAGTATCTATATTGGAAGTCTCCAGATGGATCACTACCTCAGGCAGTTGATAAGCCCGTTTTTGCAGAAAAATATATACCGGATAGCTACCGCTGTGGATGATGGCTATGGATATGGTATCTGTTGCATAACCCATCATGCGCACCGTGCAGAGGGCTGTATCAGCATGGTTCAAGATGCCGGTAAATGAAAAATGTCCGAGGCTGTCGGTAAAAGTGTAGCTCATGTAATTTTCATGCTTCAGCTGCAGGATGATGCTGGCCCGAGAAGCCGGGCTATCGGAAGCAAACACATTGCCATAGATGTGATAGCTGATTTTCTCCTGTCCATGAAGCCGGCTGTCGGCGCCCAGACATATAAACAGCAAGCAAAGCAGGTAAAATCTGGCACAAGCATATCCCATCGCAACAAACAATTCAGTTGGTAAACAAAATTTTGTCAATTACCCATCATACTATCTCATCATAAATGGAACAAATATTGGTTCCCTTCGCGGGGAACAGGATCATGTCTGGCGCTGCATCATTTCTTCATCGCTGGTAGTTTGGCAGGACACATGATTTTCAATAATCATCAGAATCAGAAAGGATAGGGCTTATGTGCATACAACACTTGCCTACCCGTGTATGTGTCCCGAAAAGTATTATGATTACAAGGTGCTATGCTCACCACAGATCAAGGTCATACTTAATACCTTCATACTTCAATCGCGCATGCACACTTGCTTTTGTTCTGTTTTTCCCGTCTGGTCCCTTGCAACTCACGCAGTTGTCAAGGGCCTGCTGCAGATAAATTCTTTCTTTGTTAGCGGCTCGATCCACGTCTTTGAGGAACACATCATAGCCGGGAATCTGCTTTTTGCTCAGCAATGCTATTTGCCGGCGAATGGAGTCGGGGAAGTGGATAGGTTTTATTTGTTTAAGCATTAGGCCGGGCATGCTTGGATCTTCCCAGGAGACAATGAGTCCCGGCAAGCCACCCAGTTTCCAGGGCCCATCTGAAATTGGGATGTCCGGACAATACCAGACAATTATTTCACGGTTTCTGAAGAAGGTAGTGGCTTTCAGGCAGTGGAGGCTGTCGAACATTTTTTGTTCACCAGGTATCAATGTCCATCGCATGGGGAAAAGAGTATCCGTGTATAATTTAGCTCGTGGAACGTATGTGATATGTGAATATTTGAAAAATAGCCTTTGGGTATGCAAATCTTTGTAAACGATCGCTTCTGTATCTATATGCTTAAATACAGGCACCGGTAGTCGCATATGGATATAATGCCCGCCTGCACTATCATATTCCTGTTGAACGACCGGTTCATGATTTTGTGGTTCAAGAGATCGTTTTTCATATTGTGGTGTATTATCTTCAAAAGAATAAAAGAAGGAATAATGGTTATCTGTAATCAGCACATTTCGGGTGATGATGCCATCATCGGATAGAAAGCTGATGCTATCATCCATCATTTTTCCGGCATTGTTGATGGGCACATATATGCAGTAATAAGCCTGCTGGGCGGGTAGTGAATGCATAAATAGGGTGATGAACAGCAAAGCAATCATAAGTGTTTTCATAACATCGGTTTTAGGTTTGTTTTAAAATGCCCGGAGGTACGATTAGCAAAAATTAATTAAAGGTGAAAAAAACCATTAATTGGGACCCGCATCAAGTTTTTTTATAGCTACATTAAATAAAGTTGTTGCACACTGATAAGCTACATTAAATGCTGTAACACAATCCGCTTCAGTCGCAGTACATTGTACCCAATGAGTATTTCCATTTTCATCTACTACTGGTGCATCCAGGCTGATTGTGCATGATGCTACCTGGCCTTGTGGCTGAAAGATTTGTGTTTGAGCGACTGAAACAGGAACGATGCTGTTTTTTGAAAAAATAAATGAATGTTGAAACGAATGATAGGGGCCTTGAATATCATATGAGCTAAAGGCCATTACCCTCCCAGAAAAGCTAAGTAGGAGGGTGAGTAAAAAGAAACCGCATGGGAAAGGGATGTGTTTTCATATTGATTTGATTTTAGGTGAAAAAATAACCTCCGGGCAAAAACAAATATAAGGAAAAAATGAAATTTTGCAAAAAAAATGTTAACAAAACGGATAGAAAAATAATTTGCTATTTTTCCATTTAACCATTGATTATCCTTGAGGCTGAAGGTTGAACAGGTGCTTTGTTCACCCTTCAAAGTCATACACTATATTTTCGTACTTCACTTGTGCATGCACACTTGCTTTTGCTCTGTTTTTTCCGTCTGGTCCCTTGCCACTCACGCAGTTGTCATGAGGCCTGTTGCAGATAAACTCTTCTATCGCTGGCAAATGGTGATCAGATTCAAATGAGTTCTGAAAAAACAATTCAATCTTCATGCAAACTCCCGAAAATATTTTTCACTGCCTGATAACGGTAATCAAAAATCTCGTGCAGTTGTTTGCGGATGTGCAGGGCATGCGCTATCCGGCCGATCCAGCCCCATGGCAGGCGATAGTGCACAATATCGGTCATTTCCACACCACCGGGAATTTCCCGGAAATGATGCTGGTGATGCCAGAAAGCATAGGGCCCCATGCGCTGTTCATCCACAAAATATTGCTTATCCGCCACATGCGTAATTTCCGTCATCCAGAACATGGGGATGCCCAGCAAAGGCCTGACAGTATAGGTAATGATCTGGCCGGCATACATGGTGCCGCTTCCGGAAAGGATCCGAAAACGCATATAGGGTGGCGTGATATGCTGCAGATTTTCCGGTTTTGAAAAAAAATCCCAGGCTTCTTGTAAGGATATCGGTATGCGTTGCGTGCGATGCAATAGGAACACTTTCATGGTTGTCTTTTATATAAAAACGAATTTTTAACGCAAAGGTTGAGTGCGTACATACCATGAGCAAATACCCCTTAGCTTTGTTCCTGATTTGATTCAGTTGCGTTATCCCTGCAGATCAGCTGCTTTTCATTTTCATGCTAAAAAAACTTTTTATGTCATCCAATCCCATCAGCTCACAGGCCTTTCAGCAAGCCTATCAGGCACTGAACCCCAGGCAAAAGGAAGCAGTGGATCATATTTTTGGTCCGCTCATGGTAATTGCCGGACCTGGCACCGGAAAAACGCAACTGCTTTCGGTACGCATTGGCCGGATACTGGAACAGACCGACTATGGTCCTGAAAATATCCTGTGTCTTACTTTCACCAATGCCGGTGTGGAAGCCATGCGCAAACGCCTGGAATCATTTATTGGCAAGGATGCACGCAAAATCGGCATTTATACCTTCCATGCTTTCTGCAACCAAGTTATCCAGGATCATCCGGAATATTTTAATATGGTGGAGTGGCAGCCCATCTCTGAGCTCGAAAAATATGAATGGATGGAAGAAATTATAAGCCAGCTCACACCAGATCATCCCTTGTATCGGGGCAAAGGAGACCCGTTTGTAGATGTCGGCAACTTGATTTCGCTGAACCGGATCATGAAGCAGGAAGGGTGGACAAGAGATATTGTGCAAAAAGAAATTGATGATTATCTGGAAAAAATAAAATCTGGTGAGGATGAAGAATTTGTATATCAGGTAAAAACTAAAAATAGTAAAAAAGGTGATCTGAAATGGGATAAAATCAGGGAGCATGAAGAAAGGTTTACTCGCACAAAAGCCGCATTGGATGTGATTGAACAATATAATAAACTGCTTGAGCAGAGAAAGCGGTATGATTATGAAGATATGATCAACTGGGTGATTGATTTGTTTCAGGAAAATAACGGATTGCTGGAAGATTACTGGGAACGTTATCAGTTTATTCTGGTTGATGAATATCAGGATACCAATGGTGCACAAAATGAAGTATTGCGGTTGCTTACTGATTATGATCAACCCAATGTAATGGTAGTGGGTGATGATGATCAGGCTATTTATCGCTTCCAGGGAGCTAACATCGGTAACATGAAGTCATTTGCCGATCGCTTTTCGGGTAGTGGTTTGAAGGTGGTGGTGCTGGAAGAAAATTATCGTTCCACCCAGGATATTCTGGATGCAGCTAATCAGTTGATTGCAAACAACGGGAATCGGCTTGTAACATATCTACAGCAGCAATACCAGTTGTCCAAATGTTTATATGCTCATGTTTAATGCTGAAACCTATGGCAATAGAGCTGAAATCTTACCCAACCCCATCTGATGAAATGATCAGTATTGCAGAAGAAATTGAAAAACTCATCCGGCAGGACGAAGTTGCTCCTTCTGAAATCGCTGTTGTATTCCGCGAAAACAAACAACTGGATGAGATGGCTGCCTATCTGCAATACAAAAAGATTCCTTTTCAGCTTGTCAGAAAAGAAAATCTGCTGAGGAATTATTTTATCCAACAGATTATTCTGATGCTGGAATGGGTTGCACTGGAAGCCAACAGGCCGGGTAGCGGCGATCATCATCTGTTTAAATTGTTGCATTTTAAATGGTTTGATTTACCGGCCGAGCTTATCGCCCGTGTGCAGATGGATTTTATTAGGCAGAAATTTGTTGGCCAGGAATCATTTCGGCTGTATCTGCAGGATTTGCAAAAACAAGGAAATCAGTTATTCACACCAGAAGAAATCCAAAAGCTGAAATATGTATCCGATCTGCTCGAAGCATGGATCAGGGATGTGTACAATGAACCTTTGCAAAACTTTTTTTGCCGGGTGCTGGATGAAAGCCGGGTGCTGAAAATGGCTTCCCAGGCTCCTGACAGCAGTTTTCTGATTCATCTTATGAAAACGCTATTTGAATTTCTTCAGGCAGAGAATCAGCGCAATCCCGATCTGACGCTTGAGGGATGGATACAGATAATCCGCAAAATGGAAAAATACAAGTTAACCATTCCTTATGAGAGCCAGATAGGCGATGAGCATTGTGTGCAGTTGCTTACCGCCCATGGCACCAAGGGTTTGGAATTTGATTATGTGTTTATAGGTGGATGTGTAGAAAAGAATTGGGAAAAAAAGCGGGGGAGAAATATTGGATTTAGTTTGCCTCCAGCTTTAAAAATTCAGATGAGCAGTTATTCACAGTCTGATCTGAAAGAGGAAGATGAACGTCGTTTGTTTTATGTAGCGCTTACACGGGCAAGAAAATATGTGCAGATAAGTTATGCTGAAAAGGATAATCAGGGCAATACATTGCAGAAATCAGAATTCCTCGATGAAATCCTGATCTCGTCGGATACTATTGTTAACGCTCAGCGACAGGCATACAGCCAGCAAAACAGTTTAACAGATTTTTACGTAAACATATTGCAGGACAGCCTGAATCAGGCTATGCGGCAACAATACAGCCAATCTTTTCTTCAGCATTTGGTCAGCAATTTCAAACTCAATCCTACAGCATTAAACAAATATCTTTATTGTCCCAGAAGCTTTTTCTATGAATCGCTGCTGCAGGTGCCTCAGGCCCAGCTTATGCATAGTATTTACGGACAGGCCATTCATCATGCACTCAAGCAGGTAGCCAATTCTCATTCTCAGGGAAACGGCGTCAACATCGGAAAGGCGCAGAACGATTTTGAATGGTTCATGCACCAAAACAGGCATCATTTCAAGCCCGATGATTTTGTGCGTCATCTGCAACATGGTAATGAAGTGTTGCAAAATTATCTGAATCAGGTTTTCAGCAACTGGGGTAACATAAAAGAAACGGAAAAAGATTTTCAGGCCCATATCAATAATGTACCCATCAAGGGACGGCTGGATAAGATAGAAATACAAAATGGCATAACCCGGGTAGTGGATTACAAAACTGGTAATCCTGATCGTGCAGACAATAAACTCAGGCGTTATAATCCAGAAAACGGAAAGAAGAGTTACGACGATCATGATTACTGGATTCAGGCTGTAATGTATGTAATGTTGTTGCAAGAAAATGGCTATACACAGGTCGATACGGTTGTATTTGATTTTGTGGAACCAGATAAAACTGATCGGTTCCGAACTGAATCTGTTTCCGTTGATTCATCCGACATCACATTGGTCGAGCAGCTTCTCACATATGCCTGGGAGCAGATTCAGTCATTGTCTTTCCCCGGTTGTCAACGTCCGGATTGCCACTGGTGCGCATTTGAGCAAACACTGGGGGCAGGTGCGCCTGTATTGGGTTTGGATAAGGAATGAGCCTAAGCTGGTTGCGGGATGAAGTGTGGTGAAATGTGCAGGATGAAGTACCTTCGCTTGGGTATATGGTTCACATGGCAAAAAGAAGCAACAACCGGCGGAATGTCTATGCATACATGGTGTGCTGCCTGCTTTTGGTGAGTGCATTATGGCAACGTTGCGCCAATATTGTACCACCTTCCGGCGGACCTAAGGATACCATTCCACCGGTGCTTGTATCGGCAGTTCCACCCGATTCTACCGTGCATTTTCATAGCGACCGGATTGTATTCACCTTTAACAAGTATGTGCAGCTGGCCAGCAATTACAACGATGTATTGATTTTTGCACCTCGCCTGCGCCGCCAGCCCATCATCAATGTAAAACTGCGCACCATTACCATCCTGCTGAAAGACACCCTGCAGCCCAATACTACTTACCAGATCAATTTCGGCAACACCATTCAAGATATCAATGAAGGTAATGCGATCCCGGATTTTTTCTATATTTTTTCAACCGGCAGTTATCTGGATTCTCTGCAAATCAGTGGCACCGTACTGGATGCCGAAACAGGCTTACCCGACAGCAATGTGCTGGTGATGCTGTATAAAAATCTCAGAGATTCCGTGGTGAGTCGGGAAAAACCCTTGTATTACACGCGAACGAATGGTGCAGGTCATTTTTTGTTGCACAATCTGCCGGCAGATACATTTAAAATCTTTGCCCTCAAAGAAGAGAACAACAGCCTGATGTATGATGATGTGGGAAAAGAAGCCATTGCTTTTCTGAATCAACCGATAGTCTTGCATGGGAATATTCAGGGATTGAAGCTGTATTTGTTCCGTGAGGAAGCACCACCAGATACAAGCCGGCAGAATTCATTATCGGCCTTATCTCCATCATCCGGTCAGTCACATTCATTTACCGTACAAATGAATCTTGACAATGGCAGGCAATCTCTTATTGCTCCTCTGCAACTGCAATTTTCACAACCTGTAGCTTTTATTGACAGCAATAAAATCACATTGCTGGAAGATACATTGCTTCATCCGGTGGCATTTCATATCAAGCTGGATGACAGCCTGCATCAGCAGTTACAGGTGTTTGCACAATGGAAGGAAAATATGCCTTATCAATTGCGCATAGCTGATAGTGCCATTGTGGATACGGCACATCAGGCTTTAAAAGCGGATACACTCGCTTTTCAAACCAAAAAACTATCGGACTATGGCAGTGTGATATTAGAACTGCATGGACTGGATACAGGGTATCACCATAATGTATTGCAGATCGTAAAAGATCAGCGTGTGGTTTATCATGTCCGGGTTCAGCAAACCACCATCCGCATTCCTTTATTTGATCCCGGCGACTATCAGCTTCGCATCCTGAAAGATGAAAATGACAACGGCAAATGGGATACTGGTGTGTACTACGGCCCACATCCCCGCCAGCCCGAGAGAGTTATTGCCATTCCGGGAAAAATCACCGTACGGGCTAATTGGGATAATACCTGGATCGTGGATGTACCGGCAGATTGAACCTGCACGAGTGCGTGTTAAACTTCTGTCAAATCTGTCAGCAAGCAAGGCTGCTTGTTTTCATGCGAAATAAACGATGTGGATATTGCAAACGGATTGAAGTAAATTCGATGCAAATCAAAAAACATGTTGCGTACAGTTCCCGGTGAATGGATTGCATTGGCTGCGTGTTTTTTATGGATAGGCATGGTAGTAGCCATCAGTTTTATGGAAGCCTGGCTGAAATTTCGTGCGCCGGGTGTAACCAAAGCTGTCGGATTGAGCATCGGAAAACGGGTATTCACGGCATTGAACCGCATGGAATGGGTTTGCGCCGTGATACTGACTGCGGGTGTATTGTTATTGCCTGACCGGCTTCATCTCATTACAGCAGTTTGTTTTGCAGGAGCTGTGTTTATTTTGTTGATACAAACTATTTTCTGGTTACCTGTTTTAAAAACACAGGCTGATGCCCTGATAGAAGGAAAAAATTATTCCGGTAAATCGATACATATCAATTATGTGATAGGAGAAATTATCAAAATCATTGCTTTATTCACAGCAGCTATTTTATTGGGGCTGCAAAATTTTTCCTGATGTCTAAACCTATCAAACGTCATCCTGCCATTCAGCAACTTTCCCGCGATCATCATTATGCCTTGTTGTTTTGCTGGAAAATAGGCCAGGGGCTGCAAAGGCAGATTGATACCATCCGTATCAGAAAATATGTAGCTTATTTTCATCAGCATTATCTCATTCCACATTTTCAGGAAGAAGAACAGATTTTGTTTGTGCTGATGCCCGATGATGAGAAGGTGAAAAGGGCTGTTGCACAACATCGGGAAATAGAACAACTGGTTACGCAGCAACTGATTGCGCCGGAAAAAATAGATGCCGGGATGCCCGAGGATGCCTCTTTGCTCACAACGCTTGCTGAAAAGCTCAATCAGCATGTACGATATGAAGAGCGGGAACTGTTTCCTTATCTGGAGCAGCACCTGAGCGAAGCCCAGTTGGAGCAGGTGGGCAAACAGCTTGCCGAAGCAACACATACCCCCGATGATGCCTATGCGGATGCCTTTTGGTTGAAAAAAAGTACCTGATTTCAGCCATCCAGGCAGATCTTTGAACACGGAACAGGATCTAACCGACGGCGTTGTCACGCTTGAAATACCCAAAAGCAGCAATCAGGAATTGGCAGCCTACGGCAGCGATGGCATGGATATTTGGTTAAAAAACCAGAATGATCTAACTTCGCTAAGATGCGGCGCATGCTGGCCATAGTATTCCTGCAGATTTATTTTCTGGCCTTTATAGAAGGCCATGAATTGTTGCGTGTGCCTTTACTGATTCAACATTATATTACGCATAAACATGAAAATCCACAGATGAGCCTGTTGGATTTTTTTTCTTTGCATTATAGCGGAAAAATCATTTATGATGCCGATTGGCATCAGGATATGCAACTTCCGTTTAAATCCCTTCCTGCTAACGATCTTTGTTTATATGCACTAAGCAGTATCATTACACCTTTGCAATATTCGCGGAATATTCAGTTATCTCCGCCTGAACCAAAATCTTCCCTTCGCCTTCCTCAAAACAACCAGGATTTATATCCTGTTAATATCATCTCTGAAATTTTGAAACCTCCCCGTTATCAGGTTTTCTTTTTCGATCCTTTTATTTAATTCCATCGTTGGTATACACATGCATGGATGTGAAGCAAAGCACCTATATGTGTTTGTTTTTCATCCGTAAAAATATCCTTCATATGAGGATGTTTTAAAATGATGTAGGTAAGTTCATCTGTTTGCTGATGATGGAATAGATAGGCGTGTATTGTTTCATAAGCAGAAGTTGTAAAAAAGAAAACCATGTGGCAAGCGATTATAAATTTTTCTATTCGCCATAAATTTCTCATAGGCATATTTTGCCTGGGATGGATAGGTTATGGCATATATAATCTCATGCATTTACCCATTGATGCTGTACCTGATATTACCAATAACCAGGTACAGGTCATTACAGTTTCTCCGAACCTGAGTGCACCTGATGTGGAACGATTTATTACTGTTCCCATTGAACAGGCTACCCGCAACATACCGGGTATCACGGAGCAACGCAGTTTTTCTCGTTCTGGTTTAAGTCTGGTTACCATTGTATTTAATGATCAAACAGATATTTACTGGGCACGCCAGCAGGTGAGCGAACGATTGACACAGGTAAGGTCGCAGATACCTGATGGTATGGGCTCACCTGAACTTGGTCCTGTTACTACGGGGTTGGGTGAAATTTATCAATATGTGGTGAGACCTTTACCCGGGTATGAAGGAAAATACAGTTTAGAAGACCTGCGTGATATTCAGGATTGGATTGTACGCAGGCAATTATTGGGTACGGAAGGTGTAGCTGATGTGAGCAGTTTTGGAGGTTTATTAAAGCAGTATGAGGTAGCTGTACATACGGATCGGTTAAACACCTATCATCTGAGCATTGCCGATGTATATCAGGCTTTATCCCAAAACAATCAGAATGCAGGAGGAGCTTATATTGAAAAAGGAAACAACGTATTATTCATCAGAACCGAAGGACTGGTGCGTAATCTGGATGATATCCGGCAAATTGTGATCAAGCGTGTGGAAGGTGTTCCGGTTTATATAAAAGATGTAGCGGATGTACGTATTGGACATGCGATTCCTTATGGAGCCATGGTTTATGTGAATAAGCATCATCAGCAGGAAGTAGCCGGTGCTGTGGTGATGATGTTAAAGGGTGGAAACAGCAGCGAAGTAATTCGCAATGTGAAACGCAGAATTGAAGAAATTAAAAAAACATTACCGGAAGGCGTAACCATTGAGCCTTTTCTGGATCGTACGAAAATGGTGAATAATGCCATCCACACGGTGAAGGAAAATCTTATTGAAGGGGCGTTGATTGTGATTTTCATTCTGGTATTGTTTTTAGCCAATCTGCGTGCAGGACTCATTGTGGCATCTGTGATTCCCATGAGTATGCTGTTTGCGTTTTCTATGATGAATCTTTTGGGAGTGAGCGGCAATCTGATGAGCCTTGGTGCGCTTGATTTTGGATTGCTGGTTGATGGCGCTGTAATCATTGTGGAAGCCGTGATGCATAAACTTAGAAATTTAACTCATTTACCGAACACCATGCGAATGGATCGGCAGCAGATGGATGAGCTCGTCCGAGAATCAGCCGGTAAAATGATGAGCTCGGCTTCATTTGGGCAAATCATCATTCTGATTGTGTATTTACCGATTTTGAGTTTGCAGGGTATTGAAGGGAAAATGTTCAGACCTATGGCCGAAACCGTTGCCTTTGCAATTTTAGGTGCTTTAATTTTATCATTAACCTATGTACCAGTAGTTTCATCATTGGTTTTGGGAAATAAACTATCAGCAAAAGAAACCTATGCAGATCATGCCATTCGGTATTTGCAAAGAAAATACAAAACTTGGTTGATCAAGGCACTCCGAAAGCCAGCTGTGTTGCTGGGTGGTTCGGTATCACTGTTTGTTATATCTGTATGGATTCTTTTGAGATTGGGAGGAGAGTTTATTCCTCAGCTGGAAGAAGGAGATTTTGCTGTTGATACTCGTTTGCTCACGGGAGCATCGCTTAGCAATACGATTCACACAACCCAAATGGCGGCAAAATTACTGGCGGATAGTTTTCCGGAGGTGGAAAAGGTAGTAGTGAAAATTGGTTCCGGTGAAATTCCAACAGATCCCATGCCTGTAGAAGCTTCGGATATGATGGTAATTCTGAAGGATAAATCATTATGGACCAAAGCGCATACTTTTAATGATCTGGCCGAGCAGATGAGTCGTGTATTGCAGGCTGTTCCCGGAATTGCAACAGGTTTTCAGTTTCCAGTGCAAATGCGGTTTAATGAACTGATGACGGGTGCTAGGCAGGATGTGGTATGTAAAATATTCGGTGATAATCTGGATACACTTGCACATTATGCGCAGCAATTAGGCGACATCATACAAACTGTTGCAGGCGCAAAAGATTTATATGTGGAAACGGTTACAGGTATTCCGCAGCTGGTGATCCGATATAATCGGGCTGCTCTGGCACAATATGGTTTGCAGATTTCAGATGTGAACCGGGCTGTTCAGGCCGCTTATGCTGGTGCAATTGCGGGTTCCGTGTTTGAAGAAGACAGGCGGTATGATTTAGTGGTGAGACTGGCAAAAAAACAACGCGATAGCCTGAATGAAATGCAAAACCTGCCTGTTACTCTTCAGGATGGCACCATTATTCCGTTGCGGTATGTGGCTGATATCCGTGTGGAAGATGGGCCTTATCAGATACAACGAGAAGATGCACGAAGAAGAATTATCGTGGGATTCAATGTGCGCGGAAGAGACGTGCAAAGCCTTGTAAATGAATTGCAGCAAAAGGTAAACAAACAGTTACATCTTCCACCGGGATATTACATCACGTATGGTGGTGAGTATGAGAATCTACAGCATGCGACCCGCAGATTATCCATTGCTGTTCCAGTAGCATTGGTCTTGATTTTATTGATTTTATATCTGGCATTTCAGCGATTGAAATATGGTCTTATGATCTTTTCTGCTATTCCGTTATCAGCTGTTGGAGGTATATTATCATTGTGGTTACGAGGCATGCCGTTCAGCATATCGGCAGGTGTGGGTTTTATTGCCTTGTTTGGGGTGGCTGTGTTAAACGGCATTGTGATGGTCAGCGAAATGAATCGCCTGAGGCAAATGCATGATTGGCCATTGAGCCACATCATATTGAGGGCTACATCCATCAGATTACGTCCGGTATTGATGACTGCTTCTGTAGCTTCATTGGGTTTTCTGCCGATGGCTGTCAGCCAGTCTTCCGGTGCAGAAGTACAAAGACCTTTGGCTACTGTTGTAATTGGAGGATTGATAACAGCCACTATTCTCACCCTTTTTGTTTTGCCATGTATTTATTTCATTGTTGAGCGTGTTCGTATGCCAAGAATAAAGATCTCTCACATGCTTGTACTGCTGATGGTCCTGCTGGTATCTTATCCTGCTAAAAGCCAGCAGATGCAACAACCTGTTCTGCCAATCAGCTGGGAAACATTGCGTTCACGCATATCGTCACATGATCCCAGATGGCAGGCAAGTGATTTTCAGGTATATTATCAGCAAATTTTGGTAAAAACAGCATCAGATATTCCGAAAACTCAACTAACGGCAGAATATGGAAATTTAAACAGCCCGTTTGCTGATACGCGCCTGAATATTTCACAAAGCATAGCCTGGCCGGCTTATTACACAAGATTGAAAAAACGCTATGAAGCTGAATTGCAGGCAACTAAGTATGAAAGCCAGATGAAAAAATCTTCCATCATCCACTTGATGCAGATGAGTTATGTGGAATTGCAATACCAGCAAGCCCTGCATCAGCAATTATCCTGGATGGATAGCCTGTATCAGCGATATGCGCAGTTGGCTCAATTGCAATATGAAAAAGGTGAATTTTCATTGCTTGAAAGAAATACACTTCAGCAGGAAGCACGGCTTATGCATCTGAAAAAAATTGCAGCAGAAGACGATTTGAAGGCTGTTCAGCAGCAACTCATGCAGTGGCTGCAAACAGATTCGGTGATTGTGGCCACCACACCCTTTGTTCCATCGAATGAAGTGTTTGACACTAGTGAAATTTATCTGAAACCTTATGTGCAATATTATCAATCCCGCATGCAAATGTTCAGACAAAATGTTTTTACTGAACAGTCACATCTATTACCTGAATTTTCAATCGGATATGTCAATCAATCTTTTACAGGCTGGCATACACTGAAAGATCGTACAGAACAGTACTATAATTCATCCACTCGTTTTTCTTCATTGATTTTGGGTGTAAATATTCCTTTGTTTCTTAAGCCTTATCGTGCACGTGTGGATGCAGCCAGGATTATGGAACAAATCAGCAGGAAAGAATATGAATGGTCTGTGGTTTCATTGCAGATGCAAATAAAAAAAGTATGGCAGGATTATCAGAAGTACACCCATCAGTTGCATCTGCTTGAATCAGAAGAATTACCAGTTGCAGATCAAATACTGGAACTTTCCCGGCAACGTTTTCAAAACGGAGAAATAGGTTATATGGAATGGATATATGCCATGCGTCAGGTAAGCGACATTCGGCTTCAATACTTGCAAACCATCAGGGATCAATGGTTTGCAGCCATTACTTTACATGATTTATTGACTGAATTTTAAAAATTTTGAGATATGAAAAGGTTCATTTTTGCGTTTTTCGCATTTTGGGTATCTTGTGCTTCACCCTCCCAACAGCCAGCACAAAATGATGCAAGAGTTGCAAATGAGCAGGATAGTTTGATAACAATGAGTGACGTGGAATTGCAAAATGCAGGAATACAACTTGTGCATCCTGAAATAAGAGACATTTATACTCAGGTGAAACTGAACGGACAAATAGATGTGCCTCCGCAAAATCTGATTTCTATTTCATCGCCAGTGGGTGGATTTTTGAAATATACCCATTTGCTTCCCGGTGATCATGTTAAAAAGGGAGAAGTAATTGCCGAACTGCAGGATATGCAATATATTCAGATGCAGCAGGATTATCTTGCTGCAAAAGCACGCCTGACCTATTTGCAGCAGGAGTTGAATCGCCAACAGACATTGAGTGAAAATCAGGCAACCAGCCAGAAAAATTATCAGCAAATATTAAGCGAATATCAGGCTCAGCAAATTCAGTTTCATGCGCTGGCTGCCAAACTGCGCCTGATTGGTATTCAACCGGATTCCCTTACGCCCGATAAACTTCGTTCCACCATTCAGCTTCGTTCTCCTATAAACGGATATGTAACTTCTGTAAATGTCAACATCGGAAAATATGTGATGCCTACGGATGTGTTGTTTCAATTGGTAGATCCCAGAGATATTCATGCAGCCATGACTGTTTTTCAGGAAGATATAGATTTATTTAAACCCGGAATCCGCGGAAAAGTGTATTTACCGAATCAACCTGGAAAATTTTATGATGTTGAAGTGGTGCTCATTACCAGGAATGTGGATAGTAACAGGGCAGGTCTTTTGCATTGCCATTTTTTGCAGGATGCATCAGGTTTGTTGCCTGGCATGTATATATCGGGAAATTTTACATTGGGTCATGAACGTGATGTAGTCGTACCAGATCATGCTGTGGTTCACTACCAGGGAAAAGATTATGTTTTTGTGGCACATGATAATCATACATTTGTGCTTACGCCCGTGCGAACAGGTAAAGCAGATAGCGGATGGATCGCGTTGCCTGATGCGAATCCGGAGGAATGGCTTCGGTTGCAGGTTGCTGCGGGAAATGCTTTTGCTATTTTGGGCAAAATGAAAAACAAGATAGAAGATTGAAATAATTGTCGGAATACATACTTTACGATGTCTTTATTGGACAGGAGTTTGTTAAATTTGCCGGAAGATGGATATTCATGCCCAATAAAAATTTTCTAATTCCTTACCATGCATTTTCTCGACGAGCTCAATGAACGCCAGCGTGAGGCGGTACAACATATCGATGGGCCATTGATGGTAGTTGCCGGTGCTGGCTCCGGCAAAACCAAAGTGCTCACTGCCCGCATTGCTTACCTGATGGAACAGGGCGTAGATCCCTTTCACATCCTGGCCCTGACATTTACCAACAAGGCGGCCAATGAAATGAAAGCCCGCATTGAACGGATGCTGAGTAGTACAGAAGCCCGTAATTTATATATCGGCACTTTTCACTCGGTATTTGCACGTTTGTTACGTGCGGATGCTCACAGGCTCGGATATCCATCCAATTTTACCATTTATGATACAGATGATTCCAAAAATGTATTGAAAAAAATCATAGCAGAACTACGACTTGATGATAAACATTACCGCCCCGGCGTGGTGTATAACCGCATTTCCAATGCAAAAAACAGCCTGATTGGATGGGAAGAGTACCAGCAATATCCGGAACTCATACAGGAGGATACAAGAGCTGGAAGACCTATGATCGGAAAAATCTTTGAATGGTACGCCAAACGTTGCTTTCAGAACGGGGCTATGGATTTTGATGATTTGTTGTATCAGATGTATGTGTTGCTCACCCGTTTTCCGGATGTGCTGCATAAATACCAGCATAAGTTTCAGTATATCCTCATTGATGAATATCAGGATACCAATCCTGCGCAATATGCCATCATTAAGCTGCTGGGCGCGGTGCATGAAAATATTTGTGTGGTGGGTGATGATGCACAAAGTATTTATTCTTTCCGCGGGGCCAACATTCAGAATATCCTGCAGTTTGAAAAAGATTATGAAGATGTGAAGGTGGTGAAACTGGAGCAAAACTATCGAAGTACGCGTAGTATCTTATCTGTAGCCAATGAAGTGATTGCCTATAACAAACGCCAGCTTCCTAAAGTTTTATGGACACAAAATGATGAAGGCGAAAAAATCAAACTGGTTTCCCTATTGTCTGAACATGATGAAGCCCGCTTTGTAGCCGATACCATTGCCGAACAAAAATTACGAAATCACTATGCCAACAAGGATTTTGCCGTGCTGTACCGTACCAATGCACAGAGCCGAAGTTTTGAAGAACATCTGCGCAGATTGAATATTCCTTACAGAATATATGGTGGCATATCATTCTATCAACGAAAAGAAATCAAGGATTTTCTTGCTTATCTGCGTGTGATTGTCAATCCTAAAGATGAAGAAAGTTTATCAAGAATTATTAATTATCCTGCACGTGGTATCGGTGAGCAAACCCTGCAAAAATGTTTGTTGCTGGCTCGTGAACAAGGTATATCGCTTTGGGAAGTATTGGAAAATATCAGAAAATATAATCTGCGTTCAGTTCCTGTTAATCAGATTGAAGATTTTGTGGTGATGATTAAAAACCTGCAGCTGCTGCTCAGCAAAGAAAATGCCTATACCGTGGCTGTACAGGCTGGCAAAGCATCCGGACTGGTAAAGGAATTGTACAATGATCAGAGTGTGGAAGGCATTGCCCGGTATGAGAATGTGCAGGAATTGTTGAATGCCATCAAAGAATTTACGGAAACACCCGACAGTGAAGGCGAACTGGCAGATAAGGACCTGGGAAGCTACTTGCAGCAGATTACCTTGCTCACCGATGCGGATGATGAAAAAGAAGAGAGTGATACCGTAAAGCTCATGACTATTCATGCAGCGAAAGGACTTGAATTTCCTTGCGTATTTGTGGTCGGCCTGGAAGAGGGGCTTTTCCCCAATGCCATGTCAATTAACACACGCGATGAGCTGGAAGAAGAGCGGCGACTGTTTTATGTAGCCATTACCCGTGCGAAAGAAAAATTATGGCTCACCTATGCGATGAACCGATATCGCTTCGGCAGTTTTGTACAAAATGATCCCAGCCGTTTTATATCGGAACTACCACCAGATTATGTTGAAAAACCATTAGGCAGAGATTACAGAACGAATCACGGCAGTAGCTTTCGGCAAAATCAAACACAGAGAAGATCTCCTACTTCCGGCAATTTATCATTTTCTCAGCCCAAGCCAGCAACTGCTGTGCATACGCCTTCACCTGATTTTAAACCGGATGATTTCCGATTAATGAAAGAAGGAATGAAAGTGGAACACCAGAAATTCGGATATGGTATCATTCTTTCCATTGATGGAAATGCATCCAACCCGATTGCAACCATCCGTTTTGAATTAAGCGGTGAAAAGAAAATCATGCTGAATTATGCACGCCTGCGGATTGTGCGCACAGATGAAACAGATTCTCAATGATGCATCAATATGTCGGATTGCCAGCACATCAAACAATCTGTAATCTGGAAAAAAATTACACATTATTGTGCTTATCAGGAGCGATGCCATCAGGAAGTAAAGCAAAAATTGCATCAGCTGGGTGTGTATGGTCAACAAGCAGAAACTTGTATCGCCTGTTTGATAGAGGAAAATTATCTGAATGAAGAACGTTTTGCCATGCAGTTTGCCCTTGGCAAATTCAACATCAACAAATGGGGTAAACGAAAAATCGCTTCGGCCCTTCAGCAAAAACAAATTTCATCGTATCTGATCAAAAAAGCACTTGCACAGATAGATACGGATCAATATCTGAAAGTTTTGCAAAAACAAATGGAATCAAAAATAGCTGCTGGTAAAAATCTAAGTGTTCCTGTGCTGAAACAAAAAATTATGTCTTATTTTTTGCAAAAAGGATATGAAGCGGAATGCATTGAACAGATTTGGAATCGTATTCAGGATTTACAGGAGGAATAAAACATGAAATCACATCTTCATATTGCTTTGATGCAGATTGACATACAGTGGGAGCAGATAGATGAAAATCTGCGACAGATTTCGCAACAGCTTGCCGCGCTTCCCCGTGAAACAGAGGTTGTATTTCTTCCGGAGATGTTTGCAACTGGATTCAGCATGAACGCTGAAAAGCTCGCACAGCCTATGAATGGAAAAATTGTACAGTGGATGAGAGAACAGGCTTACAAGCATCGGATCATTCTGTGTGGCAGTGTGATGATTTATGATCAGGGTAAATATTGGAATCGCCTGATTTGGATGCAACCGGATGGTAATTTTGGTACGTATGATAAGCGACATTTGTTTGCCTATGCGGAGGAAGACAAGCATTATACATCAGGTAGTCGCCAGTTGATTGCTCAGGTAAACGGATGGCGGATAGCTTTATACATTTGTTATGATCTGCGTTTTCCGGTATGGTGTGCCCAACAGCCTACGGACGATGGATCAGCAGCCTACGATGTATTGGCTGTTATTGCCAGCTGGCCGGCATCGCGCATTGAAGCATGGGATCTTTTGCTGCAGGCACGCGCTCTTGAAAACCAGGCTTATGTGATCGGTGTAAATCGCGTAGGCGAAGAGCCACCGGCAAAAGCACATGCTTCGCATGGAATACAATATCCCGGCCATTCTGCTATCGTGGATCCTGCAGGAAAATGGCTTTATCGCTCCACCCATCCACAACCTGAGATTATTACCCATATCCTTTCGGCGCAGCATCTGCAACAGGTGCGCAATCATTTTCCTTTTCTGCGTGACAGGGATCGTTTTACTATTCTGAATCATGAATAAGTTTATGTGATGAGACAGGCTTACTACAATGGAATCATTTACACGGGTAAAGAAATACTGAAACATCTTGCCGTGCTGATGGATGGCTATCAAGTACTGGATATTGTCCCGGAAAGTAGCATCCCGGAAGGCTTTCAGCGGATAGATGTGCAGGGCAATTGCATAGCTCCCGGTCTGATTGATTTGCAGATTTATGGTGGCAATGGTCAATTGTTTTCCCTGTATCCGGATGTATCTTCAATTTTGGCTACCGAACAATATTGCAAGGCAGGAGGAGCCTTGTATTTTCAGCCTACCGTAGCAACCCATGAACCCAGGCTGATGCAAAAAGCCCTGGAGGCTTACCGGCAATATCGGGATAGTGGCGGAAAAGCAGCCATAGGTGTGCATTGGGAAGGGCCATTTCTCAACCCGCAAAAACGAGGCGCTCACGTGGAGAAATACATCCGTCCCTTGCAAAAGGATGAAGCCTTGCAGCTGGCGCAACACCACGATGCCCTTCGTACCATCACGCTGGCACCGGAGTGTTGTGATCCGACATGTGTGGAAGTGTTGATGCAGGCCGGTATCAGGGTTTCGGCCGGACATAGTGCTGCAACCTATGAACAGGCCAGGCAGGCATTTGCACAAACCGGTATCCGGCTGGCTACCCATTTGTTCAATGCCATGTCGCCCCTGCAGACACGCGAGCCCGGACTGGTGGGCGCGATCTTCGAGGATACAGCTGTGTATGCCAGTATCATTGCCGATGGCGTTCATGTGCATCCGGCCAACATCCGCATCGGCAAAGCTATCATGGGCAACAGGTTGTTTTTGATTACGGATGCTGTGGAAGAAAGTAAAAACGGCCCCTATATTTATCTGCGGCAACAGGATCGATATGTGAATCAGGAGGGTGTGCTAGCAGGATCTACCCTAACCATGCTGAAAGCAGTGGCTTATTGCGTGCAACAGGTAGGTATTGCATTGGACGAAGCTTTGCGTATGGCATCGTGGTATCCGGCAAAAGCCATGGGTATGGATCAGCAAGCAGGCTTGCTGCATCCCGGTTATCATTCCGGCTTAATTGTGTTTGACAACAATTTTGAGTTGCTTTATCGTTCGGTGTAGGGCTTGAGTAAGATCTGCGCACTGTCCAAAGCGCGATATATGCTGTCTTTAACCTGCTCAACATATTGCAGCTGGGTGATTAAATATTGCTTGCGCAGATCAGGCTGTGCTGTATCTTTATCAATATCAAACTGTCCCATCCAGTTGAACATGGCGCTATCGGCTAGGCTCAGCTGATTTATGATTCTGTCCCATGCGGCATTTTGCAAATGCAGGGAGTCGCGCAGATGCTGCATTGTAGCACTGGCCCGGCGCAAGTCTCCTATTTTTCCCATCAGGCTATCGTGCACATGCAGAATCTGATTTTCTAGCGCCTGCAGGCTGTCCTGCTGACTGGTTTGTCCGGATTGTTGATTGTGTGAATGACAGCTGATAACAAGCATTATGATGCAAACATAAGCCAGTACATGTGGGATGAAGCGATGCATTTTTTAATTCATTTATGATTTACAAACAGCGTATGTGGATTCGAATTGGTTATTCAAAATAACTGCAAATTGAGACGATAAGCAAATGTATCAAATTTATCGGTGATATATCAGGGCTCCTACCGGATTTGTAAATTTGTCCATACATTTTTTATTCCTGTCTGCTAAAAGACAGTTTTAACGGGACATGATAGCATGAAAACGTTGTTGCTCATCCGCCATGCCAAGGCCGACTGGCCGGAAGGTAAAGCACCGGCAAATGCTACAGATCGTGATCGTCCGCTGACTGAGCGTGGGGAAGCGGATGCTGTGCGGATGGCTCAACGTCTTCAACAGCTTAAAGCCGTACCAGAACTGCTTATCAGCAGCCCTGCACTGCGGGCAGCTACCACAGCGCGCATCATGGCGCACGAATGGAATTATCCCGAAGATGCCATTCAGTGGCAGCCTAGGCTGTATCAGGCCGATCTTACTGATTTTATTGAAACCATCACAGCCTTGCCCGATACCTGGAAATCCATTGCCTTGGTTTCGCACAATCCTGGCATCACCTTGTTTGCCAATGCACTGACGGCGTACAACATTCAGCATATTCCTACTTGTGGTGTGGTGGCTTTTCATGTGCAAACATCGGAATGGGCTCGCTTCTGGCCGGCTGAAAAGAAGCTGTGGTTTTTTGAATATCCGGAAAACCTTCAACAGTCGCGCGTGTAGCTCATCTTCTGTATTTCTGATACACATCATATAAGATCTTCAGCGACAGGCTATCCATCACGGGCGTAATATCGGTTTGCACAAAATGTCGTTTGAAAGCTACCAGTGCTGCAGTGGTATCACTCAGATCATAGCCGATGATGCGCAGGGCATCCCAGGGATGAAAATCGGCCGGAGGATCGACCAACACGCTGTCGCGCCAGAAACCAAATCCATGAGCTGCTAATTCATTCCACGGGAAATATACACTGGGATCCTGTTTGCGTGTGGGAGCAATATCGGCATGTCCTACAAAGCTTGCGGTATCCAGATGATAGCGTTGCTGCAGGACGTGCAGCAATACCAGCAAGGAATGGATTTGCGTTTCCGGAAAAGGTTCCCGTCCTGTATTGTCGAGTTCAATGCCAATCGATACCGAATTCACATCGCGGATAGGTCCCCAGCGGGAAACACCAGCCTGCCAAGCCCGGTACACATCAGGCACGAGCTGAAAGATGGTACCGTCCTTGCAGATCAGATAATGGCTGCTTACTCGGCCGGCCCGATGGGGATTGGTAAGGGTCGACAAGGATTGTGCACAGCTTTGTTCTTCTGTTTGATGAATGATCACCAGATCAGGATAACGGATATTGAAATTGGGAGAAGGGGCGATCCAGAAAGCTTGTTGCAGCGAATCCATGGGCAGTTGAACGGGCACAAAATGCCGATAGGCTTTTCGCATCTGCTTGAGTTGTTGCCGATAAGCCGCTCTGGTGGCCTGATCCAGCCGATAGAAATGAGGATTGCAGCTGATGATCAGGCAAGCCAGGCCCATCCACAGATACAGGATAATAAGCTTTTTAACCCCTTGTGATGTCATGCACTGATGGTTTGCGAATTATTCGATTCGGGCTACCCATCCGCCTCCCGGAGCCAGATGAATATGCCAGACATCTCCGGCTTGTACGGTAGCTTCTTTCATGACATAATCGTTGCCATTGCGATCGGCGTTGATTCCATCGGCATAATACACGATACGGTGAGCGCCTGGCGGAAGAAACGAAAACGAAAGAGTAAGATCCCGTGCTTTTTCATTGGTCATGGCTCCTACAAAGTAGGTGTTTCCTTTTTTGCGAGCCATAAGCACATATTTCCCTACTTCGCCATCCAGTGGCAGGGTTTCGTCCCAGGTCGTGGGTACGGAAGAGATGAAGTCCAGGCATGGTTGCTCTTTCTCATAGGCTACAGGATTGTCGCTCAGCATTTGCAGCGGTGCATCGTAAAGTACATACATCGCCAGCTGCTGGCAGCGCGTACCCAGGCTCATGGGATGGTTGTTGATAGGTGCAAAATCGCGTGGCTGGGCATTGCGCATGGCTCCGGGAGTATAGTCCATAGGACCGGCAAACATGCGGATAAATGGGAGCGTCACAGCCATGGTGGAGGTTGCAATAGTTGAAGACCATTTGTCTTGTTCCAGACCTGGCACGCCTTCAAAATTCACTACATTCGGATAGGTGCGCTGCAGGCCTGCTGGCTTATGTGCCCCGTGAAAATCTACCAGCAAATGATATTTGGCTGCAGCTGCCGCACAACGCCAGTAAAAATTCACTACGGCCTGATCGTCGCGATCCATAAAATCCACTTTGATACCTTTAATTCCCCATCGGGCGAATAGTGGCAACACGGTATCCATCTGCTGATCGAGTGTATGCCAGGAACACCACAGGATGATACCCACATTTTTTTGTTTGGCATAGTTCAGCAAGGTAGGCATGTCAATATCTGGCACCACGCGGGTCAGATCGCCCAGCACATACCAGCCATCGTCCATGATGATGTAGGGAATATGATGGCGTGCGGCAAAGTCAATATAGTACTGATAGGTTTTGGTGTTGATGCCGGCACGGAAATCCACGCCGGTGAGATCCCAGTCGTTCCACCAGTCCCAGGCCACCTGCCCGGGCTGAATCCAGTCGGTTTGTGCAAGCTGATTGGGTTTTGCCAGCTTATAAACAATTTCATTGTTCAGCAATTCTTTGTCTTGATCAGCAAATGCCAGGATGCGCCATGGAAAAGATCTGGCGCCAGAAGTACGTGCGATGTAAGGATACACATCTTTGGGATATACCTCCCGATCCCAGCCCCATTGCGGTGGCTGCAGCAAACGCACGGTTTTTACCGCAGGCGGATAGATAGCCTCCATCAGGCCTTTGCCATTGCCGGTAAAATACATGCCAGGATAATCGTATAAATCTGATTCGGTAAACAACACATAACCACCATCAGATAATTTCATCAGCAGGGGCAATTGAGTTGTTTTATCGGCAGTGAGGCTATCGAGGGGCAATAGCTGATACACATGTTCGTAATTATTCATCCAACGTGGCGCCCATTGGAAGAAAGCCTGGGTGCGATCGGGCATATGAAGCGAGCAGATTTCATTTTGTACATTCACCGAATCCTGTTTCCATGATGTTTCAAACCGATAGGCTACCGCATCGTTATACACGCGGAACACAAGGCGGTATTTGTTGCGAAATTGCAGCGTCAATACATTGCAGGTATCGGGGATTTGCTTGTTTTTGATAGCAACCACAGGCGTGATGATCTGTTCGATGCGGCCTGTGGAAATACGCTGCAGAGGGTCGTCGCCGAGGGTATCTTGATTGATAATCAATCCTACCTGCACATCCGGAATCAAGATTTTTTCATGGCGCCATACCGTAAAATGAATCCCATGCCTGCTTTTTACTTCTATACGTGTTTGACCATCGGGTGAATGCAGTTCATACGACTGTGCATAGCTGCCAAGCGTGAAGCATATAAGGCAAATAATGAAGAGCAGATGTTTCATAGTGATTGATGCAATTGTTTTCAGATTTACGAATAGACGATAAAAGAGCCGTTCGAAAAATTTGGGGTTATAGGAACGGTTTCCGGTTCACTGGAATTACCTTGAAATATCAAATTGGCCAGCGTTTTAGAGCTTTTTGATTTTGATATTCCGGAACCACACTTCATCACCATGATCCTGCAATGCAATATGTCCGCTGTGATATTTGCCATAATCAGGATAATCTTTCCACTTGCCTTCGTTTTTCAGTTTATACCATTCAGGCGTCCACATATCAAATTCCAGAATTTTTTTGCCGTTCAGCCAGTATTGGACATGCGAGCCACGCACGATAATTTCGGTATGATTCCATTCGCCTGCCGGATGCACAGGACGGATTTGTGGTACATGCATGGCGTAGTCGGCACCCGTATGTTGCCATGGTTCCAGTTTTTCGGGATAATGCTCGTCATCAATGAGCTGAAATTCAGGACCCGTGTAATAGGAAGCAGGCTGTGTTTCCCGCACCAGATACAGGATGCCGCTGTTAGCACGGGGTGCAATTTTCCAGTCTATTTTCAGATCAAAGCTGGAAAAACTGCTGTCGTCCGTAACCAGATCCACGGGTGAGAATCCGGGTCCTTTTCCCTTGCAGTGCAGGGTTCCGTCCACAACTTCCCAGGCTGTTGCAGGTTTATGCTGATATCCATGCCAGCCGCTGAGATCGTGGCCGTTAAATAGCAATTGCCATCCCTCTTGTTTTTCTTTGTTTGTAAGCTTGTTGTTGGTTTGGGCAGCAGCAGTTAAAAATACAGCGGGTAATAAGGCCGTTAGTCCTAAAAGCAGATGAGATCTCATGCAGATGAATTTTCAACCAAAATACAAAACATTTACGGAGATTGCAGCATGCTGAACAGGAAAACGTTTGCACGAATGCTTTGCCGCCGGTTGTATAGGCCCATGCGATGGATGTTTTTGCTATGTATTGTGTCCATGCATGTATATGCACAAGTGCCGCCCAAATGGGAATTGCGGGGTGCCTGGATTGCTACGGTGGGGAATATTGACTGGCCATCCAAGCCAGGATTGCCTGCCGATCGGCAAAAAGCAGAATACGTGCAGTTGCTAGATTCGTTGCAGCATCTGGGTATCAATGCCGTGTTTGTGCAGATACGTCCTGCTGCCGATGCATTTTATGCTTCTTCTCAGGAGCCCTGGAGTTACTGGCTAAGTGGTGAGCAGGGGAAACCACCCTATCCGTTGTATGATCCGCTGCAGTTTATGATTGAAGAAGCGCACAAAAGAGGTATGGAATTTCATGCTTGGCTGAATCCATATCGCGCAGTATTTAACATTCGTACCAGTAAAGTTGCAGCCAATCATATTACCCGGCGATCTCCGCAATGGTTTTTGGCTTACGGAGATAAACTTTATTTCAATCCAGGCTTACCAGCCGTGTGGCATTACCTGACCGGTATTATTGCTGATGTGGTGCGGCGATATGATGTGGATGGCATTCATTTCGACGATTATTTTTATCCTTATCGGATTACGGGCAAGGAATTTCCGGATCAGCTTACGTATGCAACCTATGGGCACGGCATGAGTCTGGACGACTGGCGCAGGCATAATGTGGATACGGTAATTGAAATGATTCATGATACGATTCAGGCTATCAAACCATGGGTAAAGTTTGGTGTCAGTCCTTTTGGTGTATGGCGCAACCAGAGCCGGGATCCGGAAGGCTCTCAAACCTATGCAGGACAAACCAATTATGATGATTTATATGCCGATGTGCTGAAATGGTTGCGGAAAGGATGGATTGATTATGTGGTGCCGCAGCTGTATTGGGAATTTGGATTTCGTGCTGCCGATTATGGTGTGTTACTCGACTGGTGGGCGCGTCACACCTATGGCCGTGCCTTGTATATTGGCATGGCACTATACCGTGTGGGTGGCCGGGGTGCCTGGAGCGATCCGGATGAATTACCCCGGCAGCTGCTGGCCAGCCGCAGTTATCCGCAGGTGCAGGGTCAGGTGTATTTCAGTGCCAGCGTGTTTTATCGGAATCCACTGGGGTTCGATGATTCTCTGCGTCATCATTTTTACCGGTTTCCGGCCATTGTACCGCCTATGCCGTGGAAAGACCATATCCCACCCGCTTCTCCCAAACTGATGATGATAACTCCTGCGGAAAAAGGTTTTACGCTTTGGTGGGAAAATGCGGATACCACAAACAAGGTGAAAAGTTATGTGATTTATCGTTTTGCCGCGGATGATGCCAAACCTGATTTTAACGATCCCCGGCATATTGTAGCCATCGTTCCGGATATTTCATCTGCTGAGATAAATCATGCCATGTACCATTTTACCGATACTACGGCTGTTGCCGACATGAATTATGCATACGCCATTACGGCACTGGATCGGTTGCATAATGAAAGTGCACCATCAGCCTGGCTGAGCGTATGGCCCCGTTCGAAGTTTGAATATCGTTTGCACGAAAATCTGTATCCGCTAAAAAATATTTCCATGCTTGATTATCACACACCTGTACCGGCTCATATACCCACATCGGTCAACATGAATTTATGGCAATCATCATCTCCATCCCGAAAAGTTCCCGCTTCCCGCAGGCCGTGGTGGCGGATTTTAATTCCATGGCATAAATCTGGACAATAATTTTTTGCAAATGCAGATGTGTGTATTTGAATGTATGTGAGTGTATGAATGATATTTTTTACCTGATATCCTGCAAGCATGTGATGAGTGTTTTAAGATGTGGCTGACAGCAAATAGAAATCATCTGCGGTTTTATTTTCCATCAGGCTCATCTTATCTTTGGAAAAACATTCAATTTTCATTGTATGCAATTAGCAACCAAACTGATTCATGCGGGTGTAGAGCCCGATCCGGCTACGGGCGCCATTATGACGCCAATTTATCAGACTTCCACTTATGTGCAGGAAGCACCTGGCAAACACAAGGGCTATGAATATGCCCGTACGCAAAACCCCACTCGCAAGGTGCTGGAACAGGCTGTGGCTGCGGTTGAAAACGGTACACATGGTATTGCCTTCAGCAGCGGCATGGCAGCCATTGAAGCTATGATGCATACCCTGCAACCCGGCGATAAAGTCATCGCATCCAACGATTTGTACGGGGGCAGCTATCGGTTGTTTACCCGCATATTTGCCAAGTATGGAATTGAGTTTCAGTTTGTGGATCTGCAAGATGCTGGCCGCCTAGAACAGTTTGCTGATGAGCGTACCCGGCTGATCTGGATTGAAACGCCCACTAATCCGCTCATTCGGATTGTAGATATTCAGGCCTGTGCTGAGATTGCCCATGCACGCGGAGCCTTGTTGTGTGTCGACAATACTTTTGCATCGCCCTGGCTGCAAAATCCGCTCGACTGGGGAGCCGATGTGGTGGTACATTCTGCTACGAAATACCTGGGTGGGCACAGCGATGTGGTACTGGGTGTGGTGGTGGTAAAAGATGCATCTCTTGCCGAACAATTGTATTTTATTCAGAACAGTGCCGGTGCTGTGCCTGGTCCACACGACTGCTGGCTGGTATTGCGCGGCATGAAAACCCTGCACGTGCGCATGCAGAGGCATTGTGAGAATGCCCGGCAGATTGCATCATTTCTCCGTCAGCACCCCAAAGTGCAGCAAGTTCATTGGTGTGGTTTTTCCGATCATCCCAATCATGCAATTGCCCGCAAGCAAATGCGCGATTTTGGTGCTATGATGTCGTTTGTCCTGAAAGACGATCGTATTGAAACAGCCCATCGGATCCTGTCGTCGACCCGCCTGTTTGCATTGGCCGAAAGTCTTGGGGGGGTGGAATCCCTGATTGGCCATCCGGCTTCCATGACCCATGCTTCTATACCACGAGAAGAACGGTTGAAATCGGGTTTATCTGATTCATTGATCCGCTTGAGTGTGGGCATTGAAGATGTACAGGATCTGATCGCTGATCTGGAACAGGCATTGGAGAAAGCGTGAGGATCAGCAAAACTTATTTCTGCCGCTGATTGTACCTGGGGGATAAATCATTCATTACGAAAATTTAATTTTAACGGAGAAATTTATTTTTTCAAAGAACATGCAAACACATCATCTGATTATCAACGGGGATAGCAGGCAAATGATGGAATTAAATGATCATTCTGTTCATTTGATTATCACATCCCCACCCTATTGGCAATTAAAGGATTATGGGGATCCGAATCAAATTGGTTTTCATGATACTTATGAAAACTATATTAATAACCTGAATCTTGTATGGCTTGAATGCAACCGCGTATTACATCCCGGATGCAGAATGTGCATTAATATTGGAGATCAGTTTGCCAGATCAGTGTATTATGGCAGATACAAGGTAATTCCTATACGGGAAGAGATTATCCGGTTTTGTGAACATATTGGATTTGATTATATGGGAGCCATTATCTGGCAGAAAGTTACTACGTCTCATACTACAGGGGGAGGCGTTCAGATGGGGTCTTATCCCTATCCCAGGAATGGAATCATAAAAATTGACTATGAGTTTATTCTGATTTTTAAAAAACATGGAATTGCTCCCAAACCTACGAAACAACAAAAGGAATTATCCAGATTGACTGCTGATGAATGGAATACCTATTTTTCGGGGCATTGGAATTTTCCGGGAGTAAAACAGGATGGTCATCTGGCTATGTTCCCGGAAGAATTGCCCAGAAGATTAATCAAGATGTTTTCTTTTGTGGGAGATACAGTGTTGGATCCTTTTGCCGGTAGCGGGACAACCAATCTTGTTGCCAAACAGCTTGGCAGAAATTCAATCGGATATGAGATCAATGCATCTCATATTGAGTTAATAAAGAAAAAATTACAACATGAGCAAAAAGATATTTATGGAACTACATATCAGTTTATAAAGAGTAATGTACCTGTTAACCTTGATGAATCCCTGAGAAAGCTTCCATATGTTTTTAAAGACCCCCATGCTTTGGATAAAAAGATTGATCCTAGAAAATTAACTTTTGGAAATAAGATAGGGCAGGAAGGTAAAAAAGAAAGCGAGGAGTTTTATGTTGTAAAGGAAGTTATTACTCCTGATCTTTTCCGTTTAAATGGTAATATATGCATAAGGTTAATGGGAATTAAAATTCTTCCTGATCATTATAATGATGCTATGAAGTTCTTAACTGAAAAAATAAAAGGGAAAAAGGTGTTTATTAAATTTGACAGAAAGAAATATGATCAGGATAATAATTTGCTTGGATATGTATATCTGCAAAATAAAACATTTATCAATGCACACCTAATTAAGCATGGGTTTGCGATCGTAAACACGGAAGAGGATTTCCTATATAAGGATAAGTTCTCAAAGATGAGCTCACAAATACTTGCAAGATGAAATTTTTAATAAAGAATAGCGAGATCTTTTCAGATATAGAAGCTGAAAAACCAAAATTCAACACATATGTGAGCCCCTTGCTAAACCTTGCAAATCAGTTTGCACAAGCTACCAGGCCCCATAAAGTTGGTAAAATGAGTGAATTAATCAAACAGTTTACAGGGAATAAATTGAGTGAATGGGAAGAATTTTATTTAAAAAACTATCCGAATGCAATCAGCAGAGCGGTTAAAGAAATACGTTATAAAATCAATGAATTTAAGGAAACGATTGAGAATATAACAGATGAAACAATAGAAGATTGGGTCAAGGATTTAGTTATTGTCAAAACCTTTGCAGGACTAAGGTTTCAAATGGCTATCCTGAAGAAGATATCTGAATCACTCGGTGGAGTCGAATATCGGCTTGCTACGCTGAATGAAGAATCGAAAGGTATTGATGGATATATTGGGAAATATGCTGTCAGCATTAAACCAAAGACTTATGAAGGAAAGCAATCTCTACCTGAAGAAATACAAGCAGATATAATCATTTACTATAAAAAGACAAAGAATGGGATTCAGGTTGAGTTTGATGAACATAAATTGAAAGGGTAATAAAACAAATTTTACATATAGTCGGAATGACTTGTCTCTTCGTATAAACGGATGAATCATTTCATTTTCTTATCTTTACATTTTCTAATCTGCAACACATGCTGCTTACGCATATTGGCAGGTATATGCTGATGCTGAAAGGGATGTTTACCCGGCCGGAAAACTGGCGCATGTACTGGAAGGAGTTTATGCGGCAATGTGTGGATATAGGCATTGGCTCACTGAGCATTGTGCTGATCATTTCCGTATTTATCGGCGGTGTGTCAACTATTCAGACGGCTTATCAGCTGGTCAGTCCCATCATTCCCAAATCCACCATTGGCCAGGTAGTGCGCGACACTATGATTCTGGAGTTTTGTCCCACCATTACCAGCATTGTACTGGCTGGTGTGGTGGGTTCCAAAATTGCTTCCGAGCTTGGCAATATGCGGGTATCCGAACAGATTGATGCATTGGAAATCATGGGTATCAACACCAAAAGCTATCTGATTTTACCGAAGATACTGGCAGCGCTGCTGGTAGTGCCCATGCTGGTGGTGATATCTGGATTTGTGGGTATCTGGAGTGGCAAAATAGCAGGTGTGGTTTCAGGTATTCTTTCTGCACAGCAATACATGCAGGGACTGGTGCTGGAATTCAAACCTTTTAATATTGTGTTTGCACTAGCCAAATCGTATACATTTGCTTTTATCATTTCATCCATACCTGCTTATTTTGGATATCATGTGCAGGGAGGAGCGCTGGAAATCGGCCAGGCCAGCACAAAAGCCGTTGTAATCAGTTGCATTCTGATTTTGCTGGCCGATTATGGATTGGCAGCCTTGTTGCTGAAAAACGGTTAAACCAGCAATAACACAACCACATGATTGAATTAAAGAATGTTTGCAAACGGTTTGGCGATAAAGAAATCCTGAAAGGTATTTCAGCAGTTATGGAAGCCGGCAAGGCCAATCTCATTATCGGAGCCAGCGGCAGTGGAAAAACCGTGCTGATGAAATGCATGGTAGGATTGCTGGAGGTGGATGCCGGTGAAGTTCTTTATGACGGCATTTCTTTTTCTTCCATGAGCAATGCCGAACGCAAACATATCCGCAAGGAAATAGGGATGTTGTTTCAGGGTGCAGCCCTGTTTGATAGTATGACGGTGGAACAAAACGTGATGTTCCCGCTGGAAATGTTTTCAAACCTGAGTTACCGCGAACGGAAAAAACGGGTAGATGCCTGCCTGGCACGTGTGAATCTGCAGGATGCCCATAAAAAATATCCGGCTGAGATCAGTGGTGGCATGAAGAAACGCGTGGGCATAGCCAGAGCCATTGTGCTGAATCCCAAATATTTGTTTTGTGATGAACCCAACTCCGGCCTGGATCCGCAAACCTCTATGCTTATTGATAAGTTGATTCATGAAATTACGGTAGAATACAACATCACCACCGTCATCAATACGCATGATATGAATTCGGTGATGGAAATCGGAGATCATATCGTGTATTTGTATGAAGGTAAAAAGCAATGGGAGGGGTCTAATAAAGATATCATCTTCAGCAAGGATGAGAAACTGAATCAGTTTATTTTTGCTTCGCAGTTTTTGCAGGATGCCAAGGAAATGCGGCAGCAGGAGCTGTTGAATCAGCGATCCGGCACTTGATAAATTTCAATTCTTTTCCATGGATGCTTTGACAATGAAAAAAGCTGCGGGTGAATTTGCAGCCCGTTATGTGGAGCCACACATGCTGATCGGCATCGGTACCGGATCTACGGCTTACTGGTTTATTCAGGCACTGGGTGAAAGAGTGAAGCAGGGATTGCAGATTCAGGCAGTAGCCACTTCCAAGGAAAGTGCACAGCAGGCTTTAGCACTTCAGATTCCGATACTGGAGTTAAACGATGTGGATGAGATTATGCTTACGGTCGACGGAGCCGATGAGGTGGATCCGCAGCTGCAGCTCATCAAAGGTGGTGGAGGTGCCTTGCTGCAGGAAAAGATGGTGGCTGCCGCTTCGCGCCGGCTTGTAATTGTGGCCGATGAGCGCAAGCAGGTACAGCAACTGGGCGCCTTTCCTTTGCCGGTGGAAGTTATTCCTGCCGGATGGAAACATGTCCGCCGCCGCATCCTCGAGATGAATTGCAGCCGAGTGGAACTACGAGGTTATCCGCAACCTTTTGTGACCGATCATGGCCATTACATCCTGGATTGTTATTTCGGGCAAATTGAAGATGCACATGCCTTAAACATAAGTTTGCATCAGATTCCGGGTGTGGTAGAAACCGGACTATTCCTCAATCTGGCCACAGAAGCCATCATTGCCCGTGCTGACGGTAGCATTCAGATTATCAGGCGTGAATCCTGATACTACCGCAAGATGAGTTTGTCTTCAGGAATTATTTCTTTTCTTTTGTTGCTGGGGTAGTTGTGATTTTTTCTGTTTCTGCTTTCGGCGTTTGCTTGATTTTTCCAGAGATTTCAGGCTAATTTGCCCCACCACATCCACAAATTCATGCTCTTCTGCTTTGCCTTTGGCAGGCAAATCTTCCACCGGCTTCAGCTCTTCCACAGCAATGCCCTGTCTGTTGAGTTCCAGGATTTCCTTTACTCGTTCTATGGTGAGGGCATAGGGTTTGGTAGGGTTATGCTCATAGGCATACCACATGAGGTTTTTGAAAATATCTCTTTTTTGCAGCAAGGCGGGGCCGGAGGCGGTTTGCAGCACATCGGCATCTTCCGGAAAATCTTTCAGGGCATCGAGGTAGGTATCCAGCTCGTAGTTCAGGCAGCATTTCAGACGGCCGCACTGACCAGAAAGTTTGGCCTGGTTGATAGACAGATTCTGATAACGGGCAGCTGTAGTACTCACGGATTTGAAGTCGGACAGCCAGGTGGAGCAGCACAGCTCCCGCCCGCAGGTACCGATGCCACCTACCTTAGCCGATTCCTGCCGGGCACCGATCTGCCGCATTTCCACTTTCACGCGGAATTCGCTGGCATACACCTTGATTAATTCACGGAAATCCACCCTTTCATCGGCAGTGTAATAAAAGGTGGCTTTTTTCCCATCGGCCTGAATTTCCACTTCCGTTAATTTCATCTCCAGCCCCATATTCCGGGCAATAGCCCGGCTACGGATCAGCACTTCTTTTTCCCGTTTTTTGGAGGCCTCCATTTTGGCGAGGTCATCGGCCGTTGCGCGCCTGAGTATTTTTTTTAGGTCCGGTGTATCGGCAACGCGCTTTTTTTTCATTTGCAGCTTTACCAGTTCACCGGTAAGGCTCACCATCCCCACATCAAACCCGTTCATGCCTTCCACGGTGACCATGTCGCCTTTCTCAAAACTGTGCCGGGTAGTATTTCGATAAAAATCTTTGCGGCTACCGTTGTTAAAACTTACTTCAACAATGTCAAAAGGCTTATCGTACGGTGATAACGGTATTTCGGCCAACCAGTTCCATACATCCATTCTGCTGCAACCTCCACAACCGCCGGACCCACATTGTCCACATCCCATCTGAATGATTTTTTACTGTCAAAGATGATATGCATCGATGCTGAGCGGCAACTTTCACCTGATTCAGCATCTGCATGCAGCTTACAAAGATAAAGTTATTCCCGAAATAGGGTTCAGGCATTTACCTGGGGGCGAACCAAGAGTTCCTGCATGTACAGGGTGAGGGCGTGAAAGACCAGTTTTGCATAGGCGTTACGTTCAATTTGATAGATGGCTGCATTGAGGCGCTCGCTGAGGGTACAAAGCTGGGAAAAGGAAAATTGGGATTTAAGTCGGTTTACAAAATCCTGTTCAGCTTCTGGCAGGTGAAGCTGCTCTGGCAGGAGGTAATGGGCCTGGATGGTTTTTTCGACGAGGTTCAGGAAATATTGGAGGAAGAATTTTTGTTGCTCTCTTCCGTTTTTGTTGCTGCCCATTTCATCGATCCATTGTACCAGCGCAGGTATTTGCTGTTTGGCTATGGCGTTGAGCCAGGAGCGCAGCATTTCCAGCCAGTCGGCATGGGCGTCGTGCAGCAGTCGCAGTGCCATTCGGTAGTTTCCACCGGCAGCCAGGCCTATCCGGGTAGCCATTTGCGGATCAGCCTGCGACCGCGTAATAAGGGCCTGCGTAATTTCTTCAGCGGGCAGGGGACTCAGCTGAACGGTTTGCAGGCGGGAGGCAATGGTGCTTAATATGCGCTGGGGCTGCTGGCTGACGAAAAGCATAAGTGTATCGTCAGGTGGTTCTTCCACCAGTTTCAGCAGGCGATTGCCCTGCTGGCCCAGGTATTCGGGAAGCCAAAAGATGAGTATTTTATAGCGGCCTTCAAACGATTTTAAGCTGAGCTTGCGCACAATTTCCCGGCATTCTGCAGCTGTAACGTTGGCCTGGCGGTTTTCGGCATGGATCAGCTGCAGCCAGTCCTGCAAATCTCCATAAGGAAATTCCCGGACGAATTCTCTCCATTCCTGCATGTAATCATCACTGGTGGGCTCGCTGCCCGGTTTGCGTGATACCACCGGAAAAGCAAAATGCACGTCGGGATGAATCAGTTGAGCCATCTTTTGGCAGCTGGGACATTGGCCGCAAGCGTCGTTATCGCCGGGCTGTTCACACATCAGGTAGGTAGCAAAGGCAATTGCCAGCAAAAGTCCGCCACTGCCTTCGGGTTCGCGCAGCAGCAGGGCATGAGCCAGGCGTTGCTGTTTTACCATCTGCAGCAGTGCATCCCGGGATTTTTGTTGATTGATTAGTGATGAGAATAACATGCGGGTGATTGTTTGCAGATGTACAAAAATACACGAATCCATGTGGGATGATGAAAATAGGGACCTGCAAAAAATGAATTCTGGAGCCTTTTTGCTACTTTAGTTGCGTCAAATCCTTCTATGATGCGGAGTTTCCATTGGTTTACCATTTTCGGTACGATTGCAGGTTCGCTGGCTTTTACTTTTGCCTTTGCCCAGCAGTATGATCCCTATCAGGCTTTTGCACCCGGATTCTATACCCAGCAAGGTAACCCGTACCGCTCGGCCGATGGTGCGCCCGGCCCGCAGTACTGGCAGAACAGAGCCGATTATACGGTGCATGCGCGTTTTGATACGGCCACCCTTCGGTTGTCGGGCGATGTGCTGATTCATTATACCAATAACAGCCCGGATACACTGCCATTTTTGTGGCTGGAGCTGGATCAGAATTACGACCGGCCAGCCATGCTTCAGCAAATTGAACGCGGGGAATTGCTACCGCCCGACACCAGTGCGGGATTTATTTTTTATGCAGTGCAATCGGGCGGAAAGGATTTGCATTATCTGGTAAATGGTACCCGCATGCAGGTGTGGCTCCCGCAGCCACTAGCCCCTCATCAGGAAATCCACCTGAAGATAACCTATGCATATCATCTGCTTCCGCGCAGTGGTGGCGATCGTTCGGGATATCTGGACACCCGGCGGGGACGTATTTATGAATTTTCTTACTGGTATCCCCGCATGTGTGTATATGATGATCTGCATGGCTGGAATACCTTGCCTTTTCTGGGTGAAGGGGAATTTTACATGGATTACGGAAACATTGACTACACCCTCACGGTACCTGCCGGCCTGCTGGTGGTGGGTTCCGGAGCTTTGCAAAATGCAGGGGATATCCTCACACCGTTGGAACTGCAACGCCTGGAAAAAGCCAGGCAAAGCGATCAGACGGTGCTTATCCGTCAGCTAAATGAACCCACCACTCGGGCACGTAGGGGAGAAGTAAGCTGGCATTTCCGCATGGAAAATACACGCGATGCGGCCTGGGCTATGTCATCGGCCTTTATCTGGGATGCAGCCCGTATTCTTTTACCCGATGGCAAATCGGCGCTGGCCATGAGTGTATATCCCGAGGAAAGTGCGGGCGACAGCGCATGGGGGCGCGCCACGGAGTACCTGAAGGGCGCAGTGGAAATCTTTTCCCGGCAATGGTTCCCCTATCCTTATCCGGTAGCCATCAATGTGGCCGGACCGGTAGGCGGCATGGAATTTCCGGGTATTACGTTTGATTACTGGAAAGAAAAGGGAAAAGATCTATGGGCTTTGCTGGCACATGAAATAGGCCATAACTGGTTCCCCATGATTGTAGGTAGCGATGAGCGCCGCCATGCGTGGATGGACGAGGGGTTCAACACATTTATTGACGTATATGCTTCCGAAATCTTTCATCATGGCGAATATGCGCCTAAGCGCGATGGGGAATATGCCCCCCACGGAGGCAATCCGGCCGATGAACTGATTCCGTTTATGACAAATCCCGGTGTACCGCCCATCATCACCCATGCCGATGTGATTCCTCCCCAATACCTGCATCCGGTTGAATATTTCAAAACTGCATACGGGCTGGTGCTCTTGCGTGAACTGATTCTGGGACCTCAGCGGTTTGATTCTGCTTTTCGCGTCTACATCCGACGTTGGGCCTATAAGCATCCTTCACCTGATGATTTTTTCCGGACTATGGAAAATGTGTCGGGCGAAGATTTAAGCTGGTTCTGGCGAGGCTGGTTTCAGCACAACTGGTTGCTTGATCAGGCCATTGCCCGGGTAAATTATGTACAAAATGATCCATCAAAGGGAGCTTTGCTTACCCTGGAAAACCGCCGGCAAATGGCCATGCCAGTGGTGCTAAAAGTTACCCTGCAAAACGGCGATACCCTGCGCTATCGTTTGCCGGTGGAAATCTGGCAACAGGGGGCACAATATCAGGTAAAGCTTCTCACCCGTGTGCCGATCCGACAGGTGGAGATTGATCCCGATCACCAGCTTCCGGATGTGGATAGGAAGAATAATGTGTGGACATCTGAAGTCAATCCATAAAAAAACAGGCTGCGGCATTTCAGCCAACAGCCTGTTTGGCAGACAGCTAAGATCCGTTACGAATGCAGGTCAAAGCGGTCGAGCTCCATAACCTTATGCCAGGCCTTCACAAAATCACGCACGAATTTTTCCTTTCCATCTTCGCTGGCATACACTTCGGCCACGGCCCGCAGTTCGGAATGGGAGCCAAAAATCAGATCCACACGGGTTGCCCTCCATTTACGTTCACCCGTTTTACGATCCCGGATTTCAAAGTGGTATTTGTGTTCATCGAGCGGGTGCCAGCTATACCGCATATCGAGGAGGTTCACAAAGAAGTCGTTGGTGAGCTGGCCCGGGCGGTCGGTCAACACGCCCCAGTCTGAACCATCGTAGTTGGCCTGGAGGGCGCGCATACCGCCGATGAGCACCGTCATTTCCGGTACGGTAAGTGTAAGCAGCTGGGCTTTATCTACCAGCAGAAACTCGGCCGGCACATGGGTGATTTGTTTGATATAGTTACGGAAGCCATCGGCAAAGGGTTCTAGATAGGAGAACGATTCCACGTCGGTTTGTTCCTGCAGTGCATCCATGCGGCCGGGTGTAAACGGCACGGTGATGGAAAAGCCTGCATCCTGCGCAGCTTTTTCGATGGCGGCACATCCACCCAATACAATCAGATCGGCCAGGGAGATGCGTTTGCCGTTCTGTTGGCGGGCGTTGAAATCCTGCTGAATCTGTTCCAGCTTGGCCAGAACCCGGGAAAGCTTTTCGGGGTTGTTCACCGGCCAGTTGCGTTGGGGTTCCAACCGAATGCGTGCACCGTTGGCGCCTCCGCGCTTATCGGAATCGCGATAGGTGGATGCAGAAGCCCATGCTGTGGTAACTAGATCGGAGACCGACAATCCGCTTTGCAGCAGTTGTTGTTTCAACTGTTGGATATCGTGCTCATCCACCAGCGGATGATTGACTGCCGGTATGGGATCCTGCCAGATCAGATCTTCCTGAGGCGCTTCCGGCCCGATGTAGCGGGTTTTGGGGCCCATGTCGCGATGGGTGAGTTTAAACCAGGCACGTGCAAAAGCATCCTCAAAAGCCTTTGGGTTTTGGTAAAAATGACGGGATATTTTTTCATATTCCGGATCAAAACGCAGAGCCAGATCGGTGGTAAGCATGGTAGGCAGGCGTTTTTGAGATGGATCGAAAGGATCCGGAATGATCGGTTCGGCATTTTTGGCAACCCATTGCCAAGCACCTGCAGGGCTTTGAGTCAGCTCCCATTCATATTCAAAAAGATGTTTGAAGAAGTCGTACGTCCACCGGGTAGGTTGGGTTGTCCAGATCACTTCCGGGCCGCCGGTGATAGTGTCAGGTCCTTTTCCGCTCTTGTGGCGGCTGATCCAGCCCAGGCCCTGATGTTCCACATCAGCAGCTTCCGGTTCGGGTCCCAGCAGGCTGGGATCGCCTGCACCATGGGTTTTACCGAAGGTATGTCCGCCTGCAATTAGGGCTACGGTTTCTTCATCGTTCATAGCCATGCGCCTGAATGATTCACGTATATCTTTTGCAGCGGCCACTGGATCGGGTTTGCGGTTGGGACCTTCTGGATTTACATAGATCAAACCCATTTCCACAGCGGCCAAGGGAGTTTCCAGCTCTTCGGGGTGACTCAATCCGTTCCCATCCCGATGATAGCGGTGATCGTCCGTTAACCATTGGGTTTCTGAACCCCAGTATACGCTCTGATCGGGTTCCCATACATCTTCCCGGCCGCCGGAGAAGCCAAAGGGTTTAAAGCCCATGGATTCAAGGGCTACATTGCCGGCCAGAATCATCAGGTCTGCCCAAGAAATTTTTTGTCCGTATTTCTGTTTGATGGGCCATAGCAGGCGACGGGCCTTATCCAGGTTGGCATTGTCGGGCCAGCTGTTGAGGGGAGCAAAACGCTGCAGGCCTTTGCGGGAGCCGCCCCGGCCATCCCAGATGCGATAGGTGCCGGCACTATGCCATGCCATGCGGATGAACAAGCCTCCGTAATGTCCGAAATCGGCCGGCCACCAATCCTGCGATTGTGTCATCAGTTCACGCAAATCCTTTTTCAATCCCTCATAATCGAGCGAGAGGAAGGCTTTCCGGTAATCAAAACCTTTGTCGAGCGGGTTGGATAGTTCGCTGTTTTGCCTGAGCATGCCCAGATCCAACCGGTTAGGCCACCAGTCTGAGTTTTTGGTTCCGCCCAATTTAAATCCATTCTGTTGCACAGCGCCGCTGAACGGACATTTGGCTGCGGTTGTTTTGTTGTTTTCCATATGTTTCCTGTTTGATTTCAACAATTATGGGCAAACATACGGGGAAACGGTGTATCAATCAAACTGATAATTTTTATAGGAAAATAGTTTTCATCTATTTATTTCAGAAAGCTGAATAACCATCATAATTACGTTTTTCGAAAATAAAATTCCCGATTTGAATATTGATTTTCTCAATTGACGGGCAATTTTGCTTCCACATTTCAAAAACAAATACCATGAAAAAATTACATCTCTCTATTGCAGCTATATGCATCATCCATATCGGATTTGCACAACAAAAAGATTCCGTTGTTCCAGCGCAGGATAGCCTGAAAATACATCAGATTCATCATTTACAGGAGGTAATTGTTACTGATCAGAAACATTCCTATCAGGCGGATAATCCTTCACTATCCCTTCGTTTGTTAACCCCCATACAAAAAATACCGCAAAATATTCAGGTAGTTACGGAGGATGTGCTTAATGATCAGCAAGTCACCATGATGGGTAATGATGTTATTCGGAATGTGAGCGGGGCCGTACGCCTGGAGCACTGGAGCATGTACACCCGAATCAATATGAGAGCCACTCGTGCTTCGGAATTTCGCAATGGGATGAATATTACTTCCACATGGGGACCGCTTTCGCTTGATATGGGCCTGGTTGATCGCATAGAATTTGTGAAAGGGCCGGCAGGGTTTTTAATGTCAAATGGTGAACCAGGTGCTATTATGAATGTGGTCACCAAAAAGCCGACAGGGATAGATCAGGGCGAATTGTCACTTATGTTTGGAAGCTACAGTTTATATCGGTTTTCTATAGATAAAGATGGCATTCTCGATACAAACGGGAAATTGCGCTATCGTATAAATCTGATCGGACAAACACAAAACTCTTTTCGTCCTTATGAATTTAACCGCAGATTGAGTCTCCATCCGGTTATTACTTATAAGATAAACGACAAAACAGATTTTACGGCAGAATACACCCTGCAATCTGTAAGCATGTCTGACGTGGGATCACCTTATGCTTATTCTACCAGAAACTATGCTGATGTGCCGAAAAGCTTTACCACATTGGAACCCGGATTGGATCCAGCTCGTATCTCAGAACAAAATCTGTTTCTTTATTTTCATCATCATATCAATAATCATTGGTTGTTAACCGTTCAAACGGCTTATTTCAATTACATGCAACGGGCATCGGATATATGGCCTTCATCGCTGGATAGCGCGGGGAACATGATTCGTGGTGTTTCCAATTTTGATGTACTTAGTGAATATGCTTTCGGGCAAATTTTTCTGAATGGTAATTTATCAACTAGTCGTGTTACACATCACATACTTACTGGCCTGGATCTGGGTAATAAACAAAACTGGTATGACTGGAATCAATATCATGAACTGGATACCAAAGATCATCCGTTTAATATTTATCAACCGGTTTATGGATCCCCATCCAATGGCCTTCCAACATTTGATAGGTCAAAAACCATCAGGCAACGTGCAGGTAACAATACCATCAATCAAACTTATTCTGCTCTTTATGTACAGGATGAGCTGGGGTTTGCTGAAGACAAAATCAGGCTTACCCTGGCTGGCCGTTATACCAAAGTCCAGCAATCAGATTATGGCACACCTTATCAGGCTGATCACTTCACACCCCGTGTAGGATTAAGTGTATCGCTTAGCAATGATGCATCAGTGTACGGGTTGTTTGATCAGTCATTTCTTCCGCAATCGGGATTACTGCGAGGCAATAAGCTTCCCAAACCTCAAACCGGCAATAATCTGGAATTCGGAATCAAAAAAGATTTCAGAAATGGATTGTGGAACGCAACGGTATCTGTTTACCGGATTCAGAAAAACGGATTGCTGGTAAATGATCCGGATACTACGGATAATCCCAACAACCGCTATTCCCTACAATTGGGTCAGGCAGTAGCCAAAGGCGTGGAGCTGGATATCCGGGGACAAATTGCAAAAGGTTTGCGTGCAGTAATCAATTATGCTTATACAGATGCCAGTATCACAAAGGATATTGATAAAAATAAGGTAGGCCAGCCATTACCGGGATATGCACACCATATCATCAACACATGGCTTACATATCAGTTACAGAACGGCAAATGGAAAGGTTTGGGTGTATCTGCAGGTTGTTCCTATCAGAAAGATCGGATTGACTGGTCAGGAGTTTTTCAAGCTGCAGTTCCCTACAGGCCATTGCCTGACTATTTCAGGATCGATGGCGGTGTTTTTTGGCAAATTAATCAACTGAAAATAAATCTGACGGTAAATAATATTTTGAATGCTTACCTGTATTCCGGTGGGGCCTATGCCAATTTTTACTACTGGCAGGCAGAAGCACCCCGAAATTATAAACTCGGCATTTCATATAATTTTTGATTCATGCCTGTAAATAAAAAATCACCTATTCTTCGTATCATAGCCTGGCTGCATTTGTGGCCAGGCTTGATTTCCGGCCTAATTGTTTTTATTGTGTCCATTACCGGATGCCTGTTTGTTTTTCAAAAAGAAATTTCAGAGCTAACCCGAAAAAAGATATTATTCATCAGCTCTCATCATCCCGCAAATACGTTCCCGCTGCATATCCTTATGGATAACGCACAGTCAGCTTTGGGAAATGATAAACATATTACTTACATTACGGCCTATGCTGATCCATCAAGAGCATGGGAAATGATGGCATATGCACCCGATGATTCGAAAGCTGTCTTTTTCCCAAATACGCTCCGTTATTATGAATCAGTATTTGTAAATCCTTACACCGGTGCAGTTACAGGCAAAATCAATTACAAGAAAGATTTTTTTGTCATTATCAAATACATTCACTGGAGTTTATTTCTGAATACTATTTATGGTCAACCCATTGTAGGCTGGAGCACATTGATCTTTATGCTGATATTGATAACTGGTATGATTTTATGGTTTCCTGGTAAATGGAATCGCCATGAAATTAAAAAAGCATTTACCATTGCGTGGAGAAGCCGATGGAAACGTGTAAACTACGATCTGCATAATGTGCTGGGATTTTATATCTTCAGTATAGCATTGATTCTTGCTTTTACCGGAATACTCTTTGCATTCGGGTGGCTGAGAAATATGTTTTCAGATGTAAAACATCCGCGTTCCAAAACTGCGGTTCAGGTATCTGATCAGATGCTTACTTCGCAACCCGAAGGTTTTCTTCCCGATCAAATATTCCAGGCTGTACGGAAACATTTTCCGAATGCGAAACGATTCATTCTTCAACTTCCTGCTGACAGCACTGCGCCCATATATTTGGGTGTATATTTCCAGAATGAAGTGTACTATGATGCCCGCACATTAGCATTTGATTCACAAACAGGGAGACTCATATCAGACGAAGCATTCTCATCCAAAACTTTTGGTGAAAAGATACTACAGATGAATTATGATATTCATGTAGGATCCATTGGTGGAATCACCGGTAAAATCATTGCCTTCATTGGGAGCTTGATATGCGCAAGTCTTCCGATAACGGGATTCATCATCTGGTGGGGAAAACGAAAAAAGAAAACAAACAAGAACCGGAAACCGGTTATTCTTGTTTCTGAGAGTTGCTGATATGTACAAGATGATAATTTGTGACGATAAGTTTATTTTTCTTCATCTCCGATCCAGACATTGATAATCTTATCAACTTTCCCTGATTCTTCGATTTGCAGTAAATGAACATTCAATTCATGCAGCAGATTGGTATGCAGTGGCAGGGCGAATCCGTATTCTCCTTGTCATATTCCCATGAAGAAATTGTTTGTTTTATAAAGAATCAGTGGTAGAAGCCAAGTAAAATTTTCATGCATCTTATCCAAATGAAAATTCAAATGCGTTTTATTTTCTTCCCTGAAAAAATCCCTGATCGCTTAGCCATTTTCTGGTGAGTGCTATGGCTTTATCGCGCAATTGTTCAGGTGTTTGTTGCCTGGATTCCAGAAACACTGTAAAAAAATAAGGATGTTTGTTTTCTTCTTCCCAGCCCAGCATCCAGGCCTGTGCCGTGGTGTCGGTCTGAACAGCCGCGGTGACATAACTTAGGGAATACCGGGAGGTATTTTCTTTGAGCATGATTTGCTGCACCAGTCGCTGAGGGCGTTCGTGGAAGGAAAGTTCATGAAAATACAGATGAATCAGCAATCCCAGTTGTTCATCCGGAGATATCCGCAGGATGCCGTTTTGCCAGAATGGTTGTGTGGTGTCTATGCTAACCTGGTTGCCATAATGAACGGAGTCGAGCCAGAATTGCATGACTGCTTTTCGGATATGGGTGGAAAGCCATTGGTTTAGGGCTGCCGGATGCTGGCGGAATAAATCACCCATAGACATGGAATCGGTATCTGAAATTGGGACAATGCTGCTGGTATCAGCCACCAGTCCTGATTCCAACGCAACCAGTGAGCTGAATACAACAAATCCGGATCCGGGAACATAGCGCTGGCGCGCTTTTTCAACAGGATATACGCTTACCTGATCGTGCATATTATCATAAAGCATCAGGCAACCCTCTGCCTGTGCGCTATCCAGATAGGATTGCCAGGATTTTTTTTCTTTGATACCAGAATGGCAACCCATGAAAAAGCCCGTCCAGAGCAGAACCAGCAATAAATATGGATGCTTATACATGTGAATCAGGATTTCAATACACCCAATTGTTTACCCACACGGGTAAAGGCATCGATGGCTTTATCCAGGTGTTTCCGTTCATGGGCGGCGCTCAGCTGCACGCGGATGCGTGCCTGCCCTTTGGGCACTACTGGATAGAAAAAGCCGATCACGTAAATATCTTCTTTCAACAGCTCATCTGCAAAACGTTGGGCTAGCACGGCATCATAGAGCATGACGGGCACAATGGGATGTTCGCCGGGCTTGATGTCAAATCCGGCCTGCTGCATTTTTTCCCGGAAGTAACGGGTGTTTTCCATCAGCTTATCGCGGAGCTGGGTGGTTTCGCTAAGCATATCCATGACTGCTATGGAAGCGCCTACCACGGCCGGAGCCAGGGTATTGGAAAACAAATAAGGTCTGGAACGCTGGCGGAGGATTTCAATAATTTCCTTGCGTCCGCTGGTAAAGCCTCCGGATGCCCCGCCCAGGGCTTTTCCCAGGGTACCGGTAATAATATCTATTTTGCCCATTACACCGCGGTATTCATGCGTACCACGACCTGTTTTGCCCAGAAATCCGGTGGCATGGCTATCATCCACCATCACCAGGGCCTGGTATTTGTCGGCCAATTCCACAATTTTATCGAGCTGGGCAATAGTACCATCCATGCTGAAACAGCCGTCGGTAGCAATCAGTCGGGTACGGGCGCTGGCAGCTTCCTGGAGCTTGCTTTCCAGATCGGCCATGTCATTGTGCTTGTACCGGTAGCGCTGGGCTTTGCACAGGCGTATGCCATCAATAATGGAAGCATGATTCAGTTCATCGGAAATAATGGCATCCTGCTCGTTGAGCAGTGGTTCAAATACGCCTCCGTTTGCATCAAAACAAGCAGCATAAAGAATGGTATCATCCGTTCCCAGAAATTCACTCAACTTGCGTTCCAGCTGTTTGTGAATATCTTGGGTACCGCAGATAAAACGCACACTGCTCAGTCCGTAGCCTCGTTCATCAATAGTTTTCTTTGCAGCTTCCTTCACCCGTGGATGGTTGGATAGTCCGAGATAATTGTTTGCACAAAAATTGATGACCTCACGGCCATTGACCCGGATCACCGCATCTTGGGGCGATTCAATAATGCGTTCCCTTTTATACAGGCCTGAAGCCTGGATATCGGCTAATTCTTTTTGCAGGCGTTCCAGAAAAGTAGTGTCCATGATGGATAATTTTTGCACCACAAAAGTCGGAATTCATCCGTATTCTTGATACAATGGGTGAAACGAATCTGTATCTTTTAGAAAATTCATACAATTCCGGAAAAACGATAAAACCAGACAAAACAAAAACTATTTATTTTGGATAAACTGTAACCTTATGCATATCCCATTCGTTTTACGGGTGCGTACAAAGTTTTACATCTGATCCTGATGACGGAAAAAGAGTATAATGATTGTGTGGATCTCTATGCCGACGGGCTGTATCGTTTTGTGGTGAAAAATCTGAGACAGGAAGAAACAGCGCGGGATCTGGTGCAGGTGAGTTTTGAGAGGCTCTGGCAACATCGCAAAGATGTGGCATTTGCCAAAGCAAAATCATATTTGTTCACCGTTGCGTATCATGCCATGATTGATCATCTGCGCGTTACCAGGCTTCGCCATCATGTGCCCCTGCATCCGGAGTCTTTTGTACAGCAGCCCCGAACAGAATGGGAAGTGAAACATATTGTTGAAAAAGCATTGAATGAACTAGATCAAACGCAGAAAATGCTGATCATGCTGAAGGATTATGAAGGTTATCGGTATGAAGAAATTGCGCAGATTACCGGTTTAAGTCTGGCACAGGTGAAAGTGTATCTGCATCGGGCAAGGAAAATCCTAAAGCAGGTATTGGAAAAATATTTTGTATTCTAAATCGTGAAATGATGAATCCAGAACGATTGGAAGAGTTGATGATGCGAGCTGTAGATGAAGAACTTTCCGAAGAAGAGTGGAATGAGCTGCAGGCTCATCTTGCTGCATATCCGCAATTACAGGCCGAATGGGAGAAATGGCAGATGACACGGTTGCCTGCAGAAACAAGAACTTATCCCGATAAGCAGCAACTATATCGCCGTAGCGGAAAACGGGTGAAATATCTGTATGGGATGGCAGCAGCAGCCTGCATAGCTGGTTTATGGATCTTAGGAAAAATGTTTATGCCCGCAATCCATCCTGTCAGGAATCTAGGAGCAGACCAGCCGCAAGTATCCACAGCGGCGATTTCTATTCCAAAAGAAGAAAAACAAAAATCAAATGTGATCTCTTCATCTACCCATGCTGGTGTTGATTCATCCCATCATCCCAATACATATCAGTCTGTTGTTTCGCATCAACCCATTATTTCACAAACTTCTGCAAGACCACAATCATTGTCCATGCAGGATACGCTTTCAGAAGAAACGATTGTGCATGCAACAAATATTGCACAGCCGGGAAATGAAGCCGCTGTATTACCATTGGACCGGTTACCCACCATTACCGATCTGCATGCCGAAGCCGATACGAGCGTGGGGATAAGTTATCATAAAAAACAAATTCATTTAAATTCCATACAGGCGTCAGACACGGCTAATGCACCGGTTTTGCTTCTGTCGGCACGTAGCCCCCGCACATTTAACCGGATCATACTGGCTGTGGCACGAACAGTAGATAATGCACATAAGATTCAGCAATCGTTGTTTGCGTCTGATCATATTCGTATTGAACTTCAACAGGAAAATCATTAACCATGAACATATTGCACAAAACATTTCCAGTTGCTGCAGGAATTTCTGTTTTGCTGATGCTGCAAACCTCCGCACAGCCCCAGCAAAAGCAATGGGTAAAAGTAGAAACCCGTAATGGTGTGCATGTATATGCAGTTGATGAAAATGGTGAAACAGAAATAAATCTGTTGCACGACACTACACCTTCCGGAGTACATCTGGTAAAAGACAGTATTCCGACCGTTGAAGAAGATACTGTGATTGTGGGCCGCTGGCGCATCATTCATCGGGAATCGCCGGAAGGACATTCGTATACTGATATTTACCGCATTCCCAAACCAGCTTCCCAGCGCGTGTTTACCCATTGGCTGGGGATTGATTTTGGTTGGAACAATTTTGTGGATCGGAGTGATTACGCGGGTCTGTCAGGTGTGAATCCCAATGTAAAGGCTTATGATTATTCGGCCCAAGGATTATATACATTTGCGCCCCGCCCGCCAAGTGATCCGCTTACGGCATCAGAGTTTTCGCTGGTTCCGGAAAAATCGGTCAATGTGAACATCTGGATTTTCCGCCAGCAGCGTTATCTGCGCAATAACAAGATAGGCATGGAATACGGGCTGGGTTTGCTGATGAACAATTTCCGCTATAGGAGAAACATTACTTATGTAAATCAGGGAAGCCATACAGAGGTGATTCGGGATAGTATTTCATTCCGGAAAAACAAACTGTTTACCGAATACCTTACCGTGCCTGTGTTCCTTTGTTTTCATCTGTCAGGTAGAGGCGATGAAGGTTTTCAGGTAAAACTCGGTTCCAATTTCGGATATCTGTTTAAATCGCGTACCAAACAGGTGAGCGATACGCGGGGTAAGGTGAAGACCAATGATAATTTCAATCTCAGTACTTTCCGGGTGTCGCCTGAGCTCGCTTTGGGCTGGCATAGCTGGTCGTTTTACGTGACATACAGCCTTACACCCCTGCATCAATACGGCGTTAAGCAATATCCTTATGCTTTTGGCATCCGGTTTAACGGATTTTAAAAAAAATTGTTGTATTCAACAAACGGTATGTAACTTTGCTACGTATGTTATAGAAGCATGAGATTGCTTGCTGTCATATGGTTTATAGCAGTGTTATTGCAGGCGTTTAGTAAGAATCTCATTATCCTTGACTATCATTTGAATATTAAATACATTTCTACACATTTATGTGTTAACCGAAATCATCCTGAACTACATTGCGAAGGAAAATGTTTTTTGAAAAAACAGCTGGAAAAAGATCAGCATCGAAATCCTGCAGGTGTACCTGCCGGCAAATTCGCTCCGGATATTCCGTTTTGTGATTGTCATTTCCGTTTACTTGTGCCTGTTTTTACATCACAGCCTTTTCAATTTCTTCACTTTGTTCCGTTTTATTTAACCGGTATTACCAGTCATATTTTCCATCCTCCTGCCACGTGTTAAGCTCATCATGCTTACCGGATTTTCTATTTTGACGTGGCACACAAACTATTGTGTTTGTAGCGATCTGTCCTATCCGGCATGATGATTCAGCGCAACATGCGTTATACATCTTGTTTGCTGCATGTTAAGCCGGCAGTATCGATTCTTGATTCATTCAATTGTTAAATGTTTTACACATGAAACATATTTTCCTTTCTTTCATACTCAATTTGCTGTTATTATATGCCTTGGCACAATCGTCATCTGCTATACATGGTATTGTTATCAATGCTTCTACGCTGGAGCCTGTTGCGGGTGCTGTGATCCGTGATTTGCACAATAAAGTGATAGCTCTTACGGATGCACAGGGCAGATTCAGTTTTTCCTCCTCTGATGCAGATAGTCTTGTGATTTCATGTCTGGGATATGAAACTCTGAAAATACCGGCCATTGCTGCTTTTGGTAAATTATACCTCAAACCTGCTGCTACTGCATTGCAGGAGATGGTGGTTACAGCCAGCCGCGAAGGTGAACAACGTTCAACGGTTCCTGTGGCACTGAGTGTGATTTCATCCCGTATGATGCAGCAAACCCATGCCATTACATTGGATCAACTGCTCAATCAGGTTACGGGTGTGTATATGGTTGATCTAGGGAATGAACAACATACTATGGCTATTCGCCAGCCTATCGGATATCGGAGTGTATATCTGTATCTGGAGGATGGTATTCCCATCCGTACGGTGGGTAATTTCAATCATAATGCATTGATTGAAATCAACAGTGCAGCAGTAAAAAATATTGAAATCATTCGTGGTCCAAGTTCATCTTTATATGGCAGTGATGCCATAGGCGGAGCAGTTAATTTTATCACCTATGATCCATCTGCGATTCCTGCCGCAAAGCTTTCTGTGGATGGCTCATCTATCGGTTACCGTCGTGCGCAGTTTCAGGTATCGGGTACAAAAAACAAGATGGGAATTGGTTTATACGGATATTATGCCAATCAGCATGATACTTATCATCAACATAATGATTTTCATAAACTCGCTCTCACACTGAAAGGTGATGCATATATCAACGATCATTTAAAATGGGAAAACGAACTATCTATCATTGATTACCGGTCTGATATGAATGGCGGACTCGATAGTCTTGATTTTTATAAGAAAAACTATGCGAGCTATTATACATTCAACTACCGAAGTGTAAAAGCCATTCGTTTTGCAAGCAGTTTGCATTATGAAAAAGGCAATCTGGGTGAAGGTTTTGCTACAGCCTATTTTCGGTACAACGATATAGGCCAGAATCCTACATATCGGATAAAACGTACAGCTAATCCTTTGAAGGCAACCGGTGAAATCAATGATAACCGGTATACAAGTTATGGCTTGCTGATGCAACACACTTTGAAAAATGCCTCTTCACATCTTCAGGCAATTTTTGGAATCAATGCAGAATATAGTCCATTGAATTATCATGCCCAGTTTATTCAGATTCAGAAAGATACAGCCGGTTATTATATCAGTTATACACCTACAGATTCTGTACTTACCGATTATCATGCAGGAATTGATAATGAAGCGGCTTATGTGCAGCTGAAATGGGAGCCGGTACAAGCATTGTATGTGGTAGGTGGAATCAGGTACGACCGGTTGGCTTATCATTTTGTGAACCATTTGCCTCCGTCGGCCTATACAGGCGCACCCTCTAGCACCAATGTGTTTTCGCATGTTACACCCAAAATCGGTCTGACCTATCACCTTTCCCTGCATTCAGGTTTTTATGCCAATATCAGCCAGGGATTTGCACCTCCGGATATTACGGATTTATACAACGGTGTGAAAGTGCCTTATTTAAAACCGGCTGTTTACATGAATTATGAAGCGGGAGGATGGTTCATGTGGCAGCAGGGAAAGGGAAGCATACAGGCCGATGTATATCGCATGATTGGAACTAATGAAATTATTTCTGTGCGGCAGGATGATGGATCCTATCAAAATGAAAATGCAGGAAAAACCTTACATGAAGGTCTTGAATATACAATTGCATACAGTCCTTTAGCGGGTGTGCAATTCAAATGGAATGGCACCTGGGCTTATCATGAGTTTCTGGAATATCAGATCAACGGAAAGGATTATAGCCATACACAAATGAATGCCGCTCCCAAGATTTTATACTTTGCTGAAATCACCTATCATCCTGGATTTTTGAAGAATGCTTATATAGCTTTTGACTGGCAGCATGTGGGTAAATATTACATTGATCCGGCCAATACGCAGACGTACAAAGGCTACGATTTGTTTCATATCCGATCGGGATATCAATGGAACCGCCTCGGTGTATGGGTCAATGTATTGAATGTGATGAATACTATTTATGCTACTACGGTTGATTATGCCAGCTATGGAAACACTTATCGGGCCGGCATTCCACGCACCTGGCAAATAGGTGTCAGTTATGATTTTACAGGTAATCCGAAATCTTAAAAACAGATGATGATGCGGAAAATATATGGTTCTCTTTTGATCATTGGTTTGATGGGATGGATATCTTGCTCACGTTCTGAAAAGAATGTTGAACAGATATTTCAGCAAAGGGGCTGGAATTTTTCCTGCCCCTTTCTTACTTCAGATTCACAGGGACATATTTTGCTTACCTGGGCTGGTATGGATAGTACAGGAAGGCATAGCCAGATATGGATAGCCAGATTCAACAGGCAAACGCTGCAATTGCAGGATGTTGCTCCCGTGCCGCATACAGAGGGTGTGTATCCACATGGCGAAAATCTGCCCAAGCTGGCCTGTGCATCCAATGGTGTCTGGATACTGGCTTTTGGCACACCTGCCCATCATTCATCCAATCCTTATGCAGGTGAAGTAAAATATGTGGTTTCCACAGATGCTGGTAAACATTGGTCTGAAGCACATCCATTGGTTAATGACACAACCAGTCATGATCAGCGCTATTTTTCGCTGATACCGTTTTCAGATAATCGCTTTTTCATCATCTGGATGGATGATCGTTTGAAAACGAAAGCGGAAGGTTCAACATTGTATTTTGCAGAGCTTAGTCCGGCGAAAGGTATTTTATATGAAAAGCCTATTGCTTATCAGCTTTGTCCCTGTTGCCGTACAGCCATGCTTTACGATTCAACGAAACATGCATTGCACATTGCTTTCCGGCAAATTATTCACGACAGCATCCGTGATATCATGCATATGGTATCGTTTGATCAGGGTCAAACTTTTCAAGAACCTCAAAGAGTAAGTTTTGATAACTGGGTTGTGGATGCTTGTCCGCACAGTGGTCCTTCGCTGGCTGATTATGGCGGCAATCTGCATATCGTATGGTACACGTTGGGTGGTGGTCGGGGCATTTTCTATGCACGCACAACGGATGATAAACTTTTTACTTACAAACAGCAGGTGAGTGATTTTAATATGTCGGCTAAACATGCGCAGATTGCTGCTTTGCCGGATGGACGGCTTGTGATAGCCTGGGATGAATATCCGCTGCATAGTACAACAGCTCATCAACGCATTGGTTTACAGCTCAGAGATACGGATGGCAAATGGGTCAAAACCTGGTATATTGCGGATACTACCGGAGATCTGCAGTTTCCTGTCCTGTTACCTGTAAGCCGTCATCAGCTGTTTATAGCCTATACCCGGCAGCAGGGCCGACATTCGGCTGTGATATGTCGTACATGGGATCTTCGTTAAATATTGATTGCACCCATCACATAAGCCGAAGCCCCAAATATCGGAAACACCAGCTGATCAAGACTCTGCAATAGCAAGGGTAGCAATACTTATCTGCACTCCGGGTAGCTGGATAAGCGTATCAATACAGGCATTTAATGTAGCGCCGGTAGTTACCACATCATCTATCAACAAAAGATGTTTGCTCGTTAATGCATGCGCGTCGTCCGTTAATTGGAATGCATGTTGAACATTTTGCTGACGGGCTTGCCGGCCTTTACGGGTTTGGGTTTCTGTAAATTTTTTTCGCCTGAGCAGATGATGGATTACTGGTTTTTGCAAATCATCTGCCATGCCATAAGCTAGTATTGCAGCCTGATTGTAGCCTCGTTGCTGCTCTTTGCGGGGATGTAAAGGCACTGGTATAATGTAATCAACCGATGCCAGCCATGGTTTCAGCATCCGGGCCATCAATCTGCCCATGCTTCCGGCTAATTGCTGGTGGTGCTGGTATTTGATCTGGTGAATTATGCGTTGCAATATTCCATCGTGGTGAAAAAAATAACAAGCCGTTGCAAATTTCACTTCAGGATGATGCATAAACAACTGGAAAACGGGATTCAATGGCACCAGATGATAATCAGTAGCGGGCAGGGATGATACACACTCGTAGCAAAGCCATTGCTTTGAAGCATAGGAAATTTCCCTGCCGCAACCGGCGCAGCGGACGGGAAGCAATACGTGGATGATTTCTTCTAGGAGAGAAAACACGTATGAAAAATAAAAAGCAGGTTTCAATCAGGCAAATGGTTATCATTTTTGAACGAACATGCTGATGATGTTATCCCTGAAACAGCCGCTGATAGAGCTCTTCCACCCTACCAACAGGAATCACTTCGATTTCCGGCCGGGGTGGAATGTCCTGGTTGTAACGGGAAAGATAGATGCGTTGAAAGCCCAAGCGTGCAGCTTCGGCTATGCGCTGGGCAGGACGGCTGATGGCCCGGATTTCGCCACTGAGACCAATTTCGCCGGCAAAGCAGGTGCTGGGAGAAATGGACAGATCTTCAAAAGAAGAGAGCAAAGCAGCTACCACGGCCAGATCCAATGCCGGATCTTCGATGTGCAAACCCCCTACAATGTTCAGAAATACATCCTGCGTGTGCAGGTGAAATCCACCTCTTTTTTCCAGTACTGCCAGCAGCAATTGCAATCTTCTCAGATCAAGTCCGCTTACCGTGCGTTGGGGAGTACCATACAAAGATGGGGTGACCAGTGCCTGCACTTCCACCAGTAATGGCCGTATGCCTTCCAGTGTGGCAGCAACTGCGCTTCCGCTAAATACTTCTTCTTTCTGATGCAGAAACAAGGCTGAAGGCTGGCTTACAGGCCTGAGTCCACGCTCTGCCATTTCATATACGCCCAGTTCAAAGGAGGCTCCGAACCGGTTTTTCACCGTACGCAGCAAACGATATACATATTGCCTGTCGCCCTCAAACTGCAGTACCGTATCCACTATATGCTCCAGCACTTTGGGCCCTGCAATAAGTCCATCTTTGGTGATATGGCCCACCAGGATGACCGCCGTATGGCTTGATTTGGCATATTCCTGCCAGATGGCAGCGCATTCCCGTATTTGTCCTACGCTACCTGCCGGAGATCCCAGCATGGGTGAAGCCATTGTCTGGATAGAATCCACAAAAATGAGATCGGGCTTTAGCTGGTGTACCACTTTCATGATAGCCTGCATGTCTGTTTCAGCAAGCAGGTAAAAGGCAGGATGGGTAAGCCCGATTCGATCGGCACGCATGCGGATTTGCTGTTCGCTTTCTTCTCCTGTGATATAAAGTATTTGCAGATGCTGCAGCTGTAAAGCGGTTTGCAGCAAAAGTGTGGATTTTCCGATGCCGGGTTCACCTGCCAGCAACACCAGGCTTCCCCGTACAAGTCCGCCGCCCAGCGCCCGGTTTAATTCTTCATCCGGAATCAGAATGCGATCTTCCTCAGCGGTACGTACCAGCTCCAGAGATACAGGCGAAGCAGATTTACGCGTAGATGAGGAATTGCGGGCGACCGGAGCTACAATTTCCTCGGCAAAGCTGTTCCATTGTCCGCAGGATGGGCATTTCCCTAGCCATTTGGGACTCTCATATCCGCAGTGCTGGCAGAAAAAAGCTATTTTAGGTTTGGCCATAAATTGCTATAAAAGTAAAAAGAGCCAGCACCAGGACTGACTCTTTTTACTTACTAACCCATTAAATTCAGGACTAAATTAGGAAAAGGGGCAGGAATAAAAAAGTTTTATTTCCAGATTCCGGATAAATTTTTCCCGAAGGAAAACACTACAATTGAGAAAAAGGAAAAATATAGTTTGAATTTTTTCGTATTTATCTATGAATTAGTTATTTATGAATTAATTTTTATAATTATTAGAAATTTTCCCTGATTTAATTAAAAATTGCCAATCTGGCCGTTTTGGTGACCGGGTTTCTATGCCAGGCTGGCAGATTTTTGTTGAAAAAATGGTTAAATTCATTGGGAAACGCCTTTCGGAAAGCTTTTTGAATGATAGATTTGTAAAACTTAACAATTAACTTTTGTTTTATGGCCGGATGGTTTTTTCTGATGATTCTCATAGCAGGCGCCGGATTGCTGATCAGCCTGCAGTTACGAAGCAAGTTTCATACATACAGCAAGATACCCCTTCAGGCAGGACTTACCGGTAAGGAAGTGGCTGAAAAAATGTTACGGGATCATGGCATTTATGATGTGCAGGTTATTTCTGTAGAAGGCATGCTCACGGATCATTACAACCCGATCAACAAAACGGTGAATTTAAGTCCGGATGTATACCATGGCAGCAGTGTAGCGGCGGCTGCAGTAGCTGCCCATGAATGCGGGCATGCTGTACAGCATGCAAAGGCTTACAGCATGTTGATGCTGCGCTCGCAGCTGGTGCCTGTGGTGCAGTTCAGTGCCGGCATTGTGAACTGGATTTTGCTGGCTGGTATCCTAACCTTCCGGGTTTTCCCCCAATTGCTGCTGATAGGCATTATTCTTTTTGCTGTGATCACCTTGTTTGCCCTGATCACCCTTCCAGTGGAATTTGATGCCTCCCGTCGCGGGCTAGCTTGGCTTAGCACAGCTCATATTACTACACCAGCTGAATATGAAAAAGCCCGTGATGCCCTATGGTGGGCTGCCATGACCTATGTGGTAGCGGCCATTAATTCCCTAATCACCTTATTTTATTACATCAGTATTTTTCTAAGCGGAAGGAGCCGTAACTAAAAGATGAGTCATTCTTATATTGATTATCAGCATGTTATGCGTGCATGATAAAAAATTTCATGCATTTTGTTGTCAAAATTCAGTGAGCTCGCTATCTTTGCAACCCATTTTGAAAGTGCCGCATTATGGAAAAAAATACGTTTAAAACAATATCAGCCAATGCTGCTACCGTAGAGCATCGCTGGTATGTGGTGGATGCCACCAATCAGACTTTGGGCAGGCTCTGTTCGCAGATTGCAGCTATCCTGAGAGGGAAGAACAAGCCATATTTTACACCCCATGTGGATTGTGGCGATTATGTAATTGTCATCAATGCAGAAAAAGTAGCTCTTACCGGAAAGAAATGGAAAACTAAGGAATATATCAGTTTTACGGGTTATCCGGGTGGGCAGAAAAAAGAATCTGCCATCAGTTTGCTTCATCGCCGGCCTGAAGCTGTCATTGAAAGAGCTGTGAAAGGCATGCTGCCCAAAAACAGGCTGGGGCGCCAGCTGTTTCGCAAGTTATTTGTGTATGCCGGTCCTGAACATCCGCACCAAGCTCAAAAACCTGAACCCATTCAGTTATCAACCAAATAAAGCACATGGAAAAACAACTCATTAAAGTTGGTCGTCGCAAGGAAGCCGTTGCAAGAGTGGTCATCCGCAAAGGCACCGGTCAGATTACAGTGAATGATAAGCCGTTTGCTACCTATTTTCCCATTCTTTACCTGCAACATCAGGTAACCCTGCCGTTGAAAACTATTGAAGCTGCAGATCAGTTTGACGTGGTGGTAAACGTACAGGGCGGAGGGAAAAAAGGCCAGGCTGAAGCTGTTAAGTTGGGAATTGCACGGGCATTGTGTGAGGTGAATCCTGAATACAGGCCAGCATTGAAAAAAGCAGGTCTGCTCACCCGCGATCCGCGTGCCGTGGAGCGTAAAAAGCCAGGCAAAAAGAAAGCTCGCCGGAGCTTCCAGTTCTCCAAACGTTAAAGATTATTTTTTATCAATCCTATCACCAAAGATTGCAGGTATTTATGGAAGAATCAGCAGTATCCTTGCAGCAGCAGCTTTTGGAAGCCGGAGTTCATTTCGGACATCTTCGCAAGAAATGGAATCCCAAGATGCTTCCCTACATTTTTGCCGAAAAGAAAGGCATTCACATCATTGACCTGAACAAAACCACGGAATGCCTGCAGGAAGCTGCAGCTGCGCTGAAATCCATTGCCAAAAGCGGGAAGAAGATCCTGTTTGTGGCAACCAAAAAACAGGCAAAAGATATCGTAGCAGAAGCCGCTCAAAAGGTAAACATGCCTTATGTCACCGAACGGTGGCTGGGAGGTATGCTTACCAACTTTGCTACCATCCGCAGAAGTGTAAAGAAAATGCAGAGCATTGAAAAAATGCTTACGGATGGGACGCTGGATAGCGTAACTAAAAAGGAAAGACTGCGGCTCCAGCGGGAAAAAGAAAAAATGGAAAAAGTGTTGGGCGGTGTGGCTCAAATGGCCCGGCTGCCAGCAGCCGTATTTATCGTGGACATTACCCACGAGGCCATTGCTCTGGCAGAAGCCCGGCGGCTGAATATCACCACCTTTGGTGTGGTAGATACCAATGCCGATCCTACCAAGGTAGATTTCCCCATCCCAGCCAATGATGATGCAACCAAATCCATAGCTATCATCATACATTATGTAACGGCTGCCATTGCAGAAGGACTGGCTGAGCGGGCAAGCGAAAAAGAAGAACAGCACGAAGAAGAAGAAATACATGAACATACCAGCAGGCGCGAATTAAGCCTGGAAGCAGACGAAGAGGTAGCGCCCAAGCCCGTGCGGGGTTCCCGGCCGGCTCCTCCCAAACGCAGGGTGCCGCTGGCAGGCGGTGGAGGCCGTAAACCATCCTCAAGACGTTAATCTTATTTTTACCCGCCTGTGGGCATACAGGTATGCTATCAGGCAGGGTTGATTGATCACAAAAATTATTGTAGAAATGGCTCAGATTACAGCAGCAGATGTAAATAAACTCAGGCAACAAACAGGGGCAGGCATGATGGATTGCCGCAAGGCCTTGATTGAAAGTGATGGTGATTTTGAAAAAGCTATTGATTATCTCCGCAAGAAAGGTGCAAAAATAGCTGCCCAGCGCTCGGATCGGGAAGCAAAGGAAGGAGTGGTGATTGCACGCACTAATGCTGAGGGCACAAAAGGCGTGTTGGTCCTGTTAAGCTGTGAAACAGATTTTGTAGCAAAAAACCAGGATTTTGTAAGCTTCGCTGAAACCATTGCCCAGGCAGCACTGCAACATGATGTGCATCAGCTCCAAGATTTACTTCAGGTGCAAATGGATGGCGAACCCGTTCAGAATCGCGTGCTGGATCAGATGGCTAAAATTGGAGAAAAAATTGAACTTACCCGCTTTGAACGCATCGATGCCCCGGGCGTGGTAGCCTATACCCATGCCGGAAACCGGGTTGGGGTACTGGTAGGCTTGAACAAAGCGCTGGAGCCAACTATCGAACAAGCCGGCAGGGATGTGGCCATGCAGATCGCGGCCATGAAACCCATTGCTGTGGATCGAGATCAGGTGCCCGAAGATGTCCTGCAACGCGAAAAAGATATTGTGTGGGAACAAATCAAACAGGATCCCAAGATGCAGGGCAAACCCGAAAACATCCTGGCAAAAATCGCAGAAGGCAAGCTGGAGGCGTTTTTTAAAGAAAATACCCTGCTGTCCCAAACGTTTGTAAAAAATCACGAACAAACGGTGGCACAGTTCCTGGCTTCCGTAGATCCTGGTTTGCGTGTCATTGGCTTTAAACGCGTGGCACTGGGATAATAATCTGTAAAGCGGGAAGTAAATTTCCCGCTTTTTTTATGCCCAACCCACCGGTTGAGAATCCAAGTAGCCCGCCCGGCAGCGGGCAAGTTGAAAGCAACTTGTTTAAATTTACGAATCATAAGTCTATCGCATATGATTCCCAAATACAAACGCATATTATTAAAGCTGAGCGGTGAATCGCTGATGGGCAAACGCAATTACGGAATTGATCCCGAAGTGATTGCCCAATACGCTCAGGACATTAAATCCGTCACCGATTTGGGTGTACAGGTAGCCATTGTAATCGGTGGAGGCAATATTTATCGCGGGATGGACAGTGAAGAAACCGGTATTGAACGAGCCCAGGGCGATTATATGGGTATGCTGGCTACTGTGATCAATGGCATGGCTTTGCAAAGCGGACTGGAAAAGATTGGCTTGTATACCCGCCTGCAATCAGCCATCAAGATGGAACAGATTGCCGAGCCCTATATCCGCCGCAGAGCTATTCGTCATCTGGAAAAAGGAAGAGTGGTTATTTTCGGAGCCGGTACCGGAAATCCTTATTTCACTACCGATACGGCAGCTTCTCTGCGGGCAGTGGAAATCGGTGCAGATGTAATCCTGAAAGGTACCCGTGTGGATGGGATTTATTCTGCCGATCCGGAAGTGGATGCCCATGCTACGCTGTACAGAACCATTTCATTTGAGGAGGTGTACCGCAATAACTTGAATGTGATGGATATGACAGCCTTCACCCTTTGCCAGGAAAACAATCTACCCATTATCGTATTTGATATGAATACGCCGGGCAATTTGCTGAAGGTTGTGATTGGTGAAAAAGTAGGTACATTGGTCACCCGATAAATATTTTTCGTGGAGCAGGATAATATGCATATTTCAGATCTGCGGCGTGAATACAGCCGTGCTGCTCTTGATGAAACGCAAATAGCTGATAACCCATTTACCCAGTTTAAAAACTGGTTTCAGCAGGCGCTCGATAGCCATATCGTCGATGCCAATGCCATGGTTCTGGCTACCTGCGGCGAAGATGCACAGCCATCAGCAAGGGTTGTACTGTTAAAGGAATTTGATGAGCGGGGAATGGTGTTTTACACACACTATGAAAGTCGTAAGGCAAGAAACCTCGCCGCCAATCCACGTGCTGCTTTGTTGTTTTACTGGAAAGAACTGGAGCGCCAGGTGCGCATCGAAGGGCAGGTGGAGAAACTATCGGCACAGGAAAATGAAACTTATTTTCAATCCCGGCCATTTGAGAGTCAGGTTAGTGCCTGGGCATCTCCGCAGAGTCAGCCTGTTCCGGACAGAGCCACCCTGGAAGCGGCCGTACAAGCCTATCGTAAGCGATTTCAGCATGAACCCATGAGCTGCCCGCCTTTCTGGGGAGGATATCGCCTTGTACCCCATTATTTTGAATTCTGGCAGGGGCGCGAACATCGGCTGCACGATCGCATCATTTATCAGAAGTCAGATGACACGTGGACTATTGGCAGACTGGCTCCCTAAGCCTGCTGGGCTGTATTTACCGAAGTCTCAGGGGAAGCAGAAGTTCTGGCCACCGGAAATTGTTTCTTGTTCTGTTTTCTGGCCGGTCGCGATTTGCCAAATGTACCTTTCCAGATTTTTCCTCTGCGGGTGCGAATATCTCCTTTTCCCATTGCTCCATCGTTTTTTTGTGAGAGGCAAAAATAAAAAAAGCAAGGATTCAAATCCTTGCTTTTTGGAAATGAAGTTTGCAAAAGGCTTATTTGAGCTTGGATGCGAAAGCCTTACCAGCCTTGAATTTGGCCACTTTCTTTGCAGGAATCTTGATGATTTTCCCGGTTTGCGGATTGCGGCCGTTGCGTGCATTACGCTTAGATACGGAGAAAGTACCGAATCCAACCAGCGTAACTTTGCCACCCTTCTTCAGGGTTTCTACAACGGCGCTGGTAAAGGCATCCAGAGCATCATTGGCCTGAGCTTTGGTGATGCCAGCGTCTTTGGCAATCTTGTCAATTAATTCGGCTTTGTTCATAGTGAGAACAGTTTTGAATGGTGAAAAATAATTGATCTGGGCAAATTTAAAGCGTTTTGGCATATTACCAAATATTTTAAGCTGTTTTTCATTTTCTGAAATAGGCTACAGGCAAAGATTAGAGCAGTTTGGCAATGAAAGTTGATTATTGCAAAATGGTACTTTGTTGGTGATATGCTTGCTGGTGGCTTATTTTAGATGTTTTTGTTTGTATTTATGTTTTTCAGAAACCAGCTAAAAAGCATCCCGAAAAGGTGCATTTCATGTGGATAAATCTCATGTGGATAAATCCTGTCAGAGCGAAATTTCTTCCATAACGGTCTGGAAATAGACCACAGATGTACCCAACAGCTGAGTCATTTCCTGAAGTTCGGGCTGAAGCCGCTGCATGAGCTCCTGATAGGCTTCTATATTCTGAACTCCCATTTGCTGGGTGAATGTAAATCCTTCATCGGGCTGATGGAGCAGTCTGCAAAAATGCAGCTGCCTGACATCTCTTTGTTGTAGCACAGGCATCCAGTTGTGCCGGAGCCAGTTTTTCCATGGTTCCAATGCTTCGGCGCTCACATTCCAGGTGATGTTGCAGATGATCATGGATCCTCATTTTTTATGCGTGTATCTTGCTTTTTAAGAGGGAACTTTAATTCCAGACATACCGGGCAGTGGTCGGAATGCTGCACCTGTGGCAGAATATCGGCATCGATGATAGAGGATTTCAAGGGTTCCGTAACGGCAATGTAGTCAATCCGCCAGCCTTTGTTTTGCTGGCGCACGGTGGGGAATCGCATGCTCCACCAGCTGTAGCGGTGTGCTTCATGAGGATGAATGTAGCGGAAGGTATCAATCCATCCGTTGGCAAAAAACTTATCCATCCAGGCTCGTTCTTCGGGAAGAAAACCGGATGAATTTTTATTGCCCTTCGGATCGTGGATATCAATTTCTTTATGGGCAATGTTGTAATCGCCGCAGAGAATGATTTTGGGATATTGTTTTTTCAATTTCTGCAGATAATCAAACCATTCATCCAGCCACTGATATTTGTATTGTTGGCGTTCTTCACCGCTGGTGCCGGAAGGATAGTAGGCATTAATCAGCAGGATATCGCCAAACAGCAGTTGCAGTACACGTCCTTCTGCATCGCTTTGCGGAAAGCCATTGCCATAGAATACCCGGTCGGGTTTGATTTTGGTAAGGATGCCTACACCGCTGTAACCTTTTTTCTTTGCTGAAAACCAGTAACAGCTGTATCCGGCTTTTTCGAATGCCGATGTATCGATATCTTCCGGTTGAGCTTTGGTTTCCTGCAGGCAAATGATGTCGCCGGGCGAAGTGGCGATCCAGTCAGCCAGTCCTTTTTTCAGTGCGGAGCGGATGCCATTGACATTGTAGCTAAAGATGCGGATGGACGATGACATGATGCCGAAATTAGGATTTTTGTTTTACAAACGCAGCTCATCAGTTGGTGCCATGGAGTTGACGTAGCATGCGCCGGACGCGGTCTTCCAGTTTTTCGCTACTCAGGCTTTCCCGCAGGCTGTCAACCTTGATCGGGAAACTGAAAGGAGTCAGCTGTGCAGGTGTTTTCAGGATGATTTGTTGATGTTGGATGCGATGGAGGGCATTTTGAATCCGCAACAGGTCTATTTGTTCCAGCAAAGCTTCATCCAATGCCTGTTTCAGCAACAGGTTAGCTGGATCGTATTCCCGCAGCACATCAAACAGCAGCCCTGTAGAAGATTGCAGATGACGTTGCAGTTTGGGAGCTCCGGGATAGCCCTGAAATACCAGACCAGCAATGCAGGCTATATCGCGAAATTTTCGTTTGGCCATTTCGGTGGCATTGATGCTATGCAGCAAATCATCCTGCAACGAGCCAGGGTGAAACCATTGTTTGATAGACGAGGCGTCAACAGTGAGGGGTTGATCGGTAAGCAATTCAAAACCGTAATCGTTCATAGCCATGGAAAAAGTAAGTGGCTGCTGTTGGGCAATACGATAGGCCAGTAGGCTGGCCATGGCTTCATGCACCTGCCGGCCTTCAAACGGATAGACAAACAGATGATGACCGTCGCGGGTAATGATATATTCTACCAGCAATTCATCTGGCCCGGGCAGGTGTGATACCTCCTGTTGCAGGGACAGCAAGGGGCGAAGAAATCGGATTTCTTCGGCTGAAGTATCGGGTGCAGTGAGTTGTTGGCGCAGCTCAGCGGCCAGCGGCCCTGAAAGGGGAATACGTCCACCCAGCCAGCTGGGTATCCAGGCTTGTGCAGCGTTCGATTTTCTTACCCATACGGTCAGGTCTTTTATTTTCACCAGTTCCAGGGTCTTACCTGCCAGCACAAAATGATCGCCGGGTTTGAGTCGGGATATAAAGTATTCTTCAATCAGTCCGATGTAGCCTCCATGTAGCATTTTTACCTTCAGCATGGCATCACTTACAATGGTGCCGATGTGCAAACGATGGCGCATAGCCATTTTACGATGGGCAATGCGGTAATATCCATTTTCGGATACCAGCTTTTGAAATTCATCATAATGCTGCAGGGCTTCGCCGCCATGGGTAAGAAAACCGAGAATCCAGTTCCATTCTTCATCAGTTATCTGATGAAAAGCGTAGGTATGGCGGATTACCTGCAGCATCTCTTCAGCGCGGAATCCTGTACCTATGGACAAGGTGGTCAGAAACTGGATCAGCACATCGAAAGCCATCACCACAGGTCGGGCTTGTTCCATTTGCTGGTGGCTGATAGCAGATTTCAGCGCTGCCACTTCGGCCAGCTCCAGGGCATGGGTCGGAAGAAACCAGATGGTACTCACGGCACCGGGCTGATGACCGCTGCGCCCAGCCCGTTGAAGAAAACGGGCAATGCTTTTGGGGCTACCAACTTGGATTACGGTATCAACCGGACGGAAGTCCACTCCCAGATCGAGGCTGGATGTGCAGATAACAGCTTTCAGCCGTCCCTCGTGCAAAGCTTCTTCCACCCAATGGCGAAGCTCCTGGTCCATAGAGCCGTGGTGGAGAGCCAGGGTACCGGCCAGTTCGGGTGCGGCATCGAGCAAGGCCTGATACCAGCGTTCGGCCATACCTCTGGTGTTGATGAAAATAAGGGTGGATTGGCTTTGCCGGATCAGGGGAATGATTTTGTCGACGAGTTTTAATCCCAGGTGGCCTGCCCAAGGATAGGTTTCAATATTGTCAGGATAGATGGTTTCAATGCGGATGGCTTTGCGGATATGTGCCCGGATGAAGATTTTTTTTGCGGGAGGTGGATTTCCCCAGAGAGCTTCCATCGCGTCTTCGGGATGTGCCAGGGTGGCCGACAGGGCCCAGATTGGGGTGGGATGCTTGTGATGCACAGAGGTTTGCAGATGCTGCAGATAGGCACATGCCAGGCTAACCAGCAGGCCGCGCTTGCTGCCCAGCAGTTCATGCCATTCATCTACAACCATCATCATGAGCGAACGGAAATAGTCCGGATGATGAGCATGGGTAAGCAGCAGATGCAAGCTTTCGGGTGTGATGATCAGCACTTCGGGCATTTGTTTTTGTTGTTGTTGGCGCATGACGGGGCTGGTATCGCCGTTTCTTACGCCTACTTTCCACGGCAATCCCAGCTCATACAGGGCTTGCTGCATGCTATGCGCCAGATCATTGGCCAATGCACGGAGAGGAGTAATCCAGAGCAATTGAAGGCCTGAACAGGCTGAAGTTGAAGAATGGCGATTGATCCATTGAGCCACGACGGGAAGGAATACGGCAAATGTTTTTCCGCACCCGGTAGGAGCTTGTACAAGCCCGGAATAGCCTTTCAGCACGTGTATCCAGGTCTGATACTGGAAATCGGCAATTTGCCAGCCTTTGTCCAGCATCCAGCGTTCGATTTGTTGAAAGCCTGGTGTTTGACATAAAACCTGTTCAGCTTCCATATTGTCTGAGCAATTCTTTGAGATCATCGAGTGTATTGATTTCATCCGGTTTTTTGTCCCTTCGCCAGCGGAGGATGCGGGGAAAACGCACGGCCACACCGGAGCGATGCCGGCGGGAAGGGGCCACCCCTTCAAATGCAATTTCAAATACCAGCAAAGGCTCCACGGTTTTTACCGGTCCGAATTGTTCCCGGCTGTGGGTTTTGATAAACCGGTCCACTTCCCGGATTTCTTCGTCGGTCAGGCCGGAATAAGCCCGAGCAAAAGGAATCAGTTGATCTCCGTCGCGCAGGGCAAATGTATAGTCGGTATACAGGCTGGCGCGCCTGCCATGGCCGCGTTGGGCATAAAGCATCACGGCATCCAGAGAAAAAGGGTTTACCTTCCATTTCCACCATTCGCCTTTATGGCGACCGGTCCGGTAAATTGAGTCCTTTTTCTTCAACATCAACCCTTCACTACCCATTTCACGGGCATGCTGACGGGCCAGCGACAGGGCTTTCCAATCCGCAAAAGATACCAGCGGAGAAAGGCATAGTTGAGGGTGGGAAATCTGTTGAATGCAGGCTTCCAGCAGCCGGCGGCGTTCGGCAAAGGGCAGATTTCTCAGATCAGCTCCCTGAAACTCCAGCAGATCATAAGCCATAAAAATTATCGGTATCTGTTGCATCAGCTGGGGCGTGACGCGTTTGCGCCCGATGCGTGTCTGCAATTGCTGGAACGGCAATATCTGTGTATCCCTGCAGGGGAGTATTTCACCGTCCAGTACGGTACCATCGGGCAAGTGGGTTGCGGCTGTTATCAGTTCTGGGAAACGATCGCTGATAAGCTCTTCGCCTCTGGACCAGAGATAGGTTTCGCCTTTTCGCCGGATTAATTGTCCCCGGATGCCGTCCCATTTCCATTCGGCCGTCCATGCTTCTGGCTGGCCAAGTGATTCAAGTTCCTGTTCGAGTGGATAGGCCAGGCAAAAGGGATAGGGCCTGGAACTATTTTCATGAGCATGATGCAGCAGCACGTCTAGCCGGGTTTGTGAAGGATCCCATTGGCCGGAGATCCGGTGAGCTACGGTAGATTTTTCCAGCCCATATACCTCGGCAATAGCCTGCACAACGAGGTTTTGGGATACCCCAACCCGGAAAGCGCCAGTGAGGAGTTTGTGCATCACGAAGCGGCCGGTCTGGTCGAAGGTTTGCCAGCAGGTAATGAGGAATTGCTGTTTTTCGGCTTCCGAAGCGCCATGCAGTTGCTGGAGTTGTTGCATGATCTGGTGCAGGGGAGGAAGCGCATCAGGAAGTGCATCGCCGTCGGGAATCAGCAAGGCAATGGTTTCGGCCAGGTCGCCTACCGTTTGATAACATTCATCGAACAGCCAGTCGGGCATTTGCAAATAGGTTTTGCACCAGTTTTTCAGCTGGGTGGAGTGAATGGGGCGCCTGGGGCGTCGGCCAGCGAAAAGAGCCAGCGTCCATATCGCATCGCGCGGGTCGGCAGTTTGAAAATAATGTTTCAGGGCTTCAAGTTTTTCCAGGGTTTTCTGGGTCTGGTCAAGCCGTCGGATCAATGCAATCAGGTCTTTCATGCTTAATAGCTTGGCTCTTACAATCGCCGTTCAGCGAAAAAGTTTTTCAACAGCCGGGCACTTTCTTCGGCCAGCAATCCACCCTGCACCAGGGTTTTGGGATGAAAGGGATGTGCTCGTTGTTGGTGGATGCGAAAGCCGTTTTTTTCGTCGGCAGTGGCAAAAACCACTCGGCCGATCTGGCTCCAGTAAAGGGCGCCGGTGCACATCAGGCAGGGCTCCAGGGTTACGTAAAGAGTTGCCTGGGGCAGGTATTTGCTCCCGAGGGCATGGAAAGCAGCTGTCAGCGCCAGCATTTCAGCATGGGCGGTTGAGTCGTTCAGCAGTTCTACCTGGTTATGGGCACGGGCAATGATTTGCCCGTCGATGACTAAAACGGCGCCCACGGGCACTTCACCGGCCTCGTAAGCCTTTTGGGCTTCTTTCAATGCTTCGCGCATGAATTGCTGGTCAGCTTCAGGGGACGACATAGATCAGGCTGATTCAATCAGTTTCAGAAACTGGGATTCATCGATAATTTTCACGGATGGAATTTTCCTGGCTTTTTCAAGCTTTGACCCCGGCTCCTCGCCTACCACCAAATAATCCAGATTACGACTTACCGAATTGGCAATTTTGCCTCCATGTTGTTCTACCAGGGCTTCGGCTTCCTGGCGTTTCAGATGGGGCAAGGTTCCGGTAAATAAGAAGGTTTTGCCTGCCAGCTTGCCGGTCAGCCCGGAAGGTTGTGCTTCATTCTGCATATTCACACCCAGCTTTTCCAGCTCTTTCAGCATACGGATGTTGTCGGCATTGTGAAAAAAATCATAGATGCTGCCGGCCACTTTAGGACCCACATCGTTGAGCTGGGTGAGCTGATCAACGGACCAGTGCTGCAAATCCGGCAGGTATTCGATCGCCTGTGCCAGGGTACGGGCCGTGGTTTCGCCCACGTATCGGATGCCTAGGGCAAAGATCAGGCGGTGCAAAGGTTGTTTTTTGGATGCTTCAATAGCCTGTTGCAGATTATGTACAGATTTTTCTCCAAAACCTTCCAGTTGTTTGATTTTGGTGTAATCCAGCCGGTAGATGTCGGGTATGCTGCGCAAAAGTCCCAGTTCGTAAAAACGCCGCACATGGGCTTCTCCCAGGCTTTTGATATCCATGGCATCTTTGCTCACGAAGTGGATGATGCGCTCCAGCACCTGGGCTTCACAGTTGATGTTCACACAGCGCCAGGCAGCTTCGCCAGGCGTTTTGACAAGCGGATCCCCGCACACCGGGCAATGACGAGGGAATTCAATGGGTTTTTCTTTGCCTGTCCGCATTTCCACAACAGGCTTTACGATATAGGGAATCACGTCGCCAGCACGTTCCACCAGCACCGTGTCGCCAATGCGCAGATCTTTTTCTCGGATCACGTCTTCGTTAAACAGGGAAATGGAACTTACCGTAACCCCGCCGATAGGCACAGGATCGATTTTCGCAACGGGCGTGATAGTACCCGTGCGGCCCACCTGGAATTCCACCTTGCGCAATACGGAAGTGGCCTGGCGGGCTTTAAATTTGTAGGCGATGGCCCAGCGGGGATGATGAGTAGTGGTGCCGATTTTTTCCTGAAGCCTCAGATCATCTACCTTAATCACCATGCCGTCAATTTCATAAGGCAAAGTATCGCGCAGGTGTTCAAATTCCTGGAGGTACTGAATGGCTTCGTCGATATGGTGTACGATTTTCATCAAATGATAGGGTGTGGGAAAACCCAGCTGATGCAAGGTTTTGATGACGCCCGACTGGCTGTGGAGTGCTTTTGGCAAAGATTGCTGATCGGCCATTTCCACAAAACTGATCTGATACAATACGGCTTGGAGTTTTCGTTTGGCCACTTCGCGCGGATCTACCATCCGTAGTGAACCTGACGTAGCGTTACGTGGATTGGCGAATGGCGGCAGGTTTTCGGCCAAGCGTTGCTGGTTGAGAGCCTTGAAGGTTTCTTTGTGCATCAGCACCTCACCCCGGATTTCCACCCTCCGAATGCCCAGAGATGAAAATGGCGCGGCCAGGGGAATTGCTTTAATTTGTTTGATATTGGTGGTGATTTCATCACCCCGCACCCCGTCGCCCCGGGTAGCTCCGCGCACCAGCATATCATTTTCATAAATCAATGAAATACTGGCTCCGTCATATTTCGGTTCAATGCAGTAATCCACCTTTGAAACTCCGGACAGTTCCTTCACCCGGCGATCCCAGTCGCGCAGGTCTTCGGCGTTGTAAGAATTGTCGAGTGAAAGCATGGGAGTGAGATGGGTAACGGTAGGGAACTGTTCGGTAAGTCCGCTGGCAATCCGTTGGGTGGGTGAATCGGGTGTAACCAGTTCGGGATGTTTTTCTTCCAGTTGCTTTAGCCGGTGGAAAAGTTTGTCATATTCGGAATCGCTGATTACCGGATCATCCTGCACGTAATACCGCCATTCGGCATAACGCAGTGCCTGCCGCAGAAGTTCAACCTGCCTGTCGGCAGGGGAATCCTCTGCTTTTTGCTCGAGTAGATGTTTCAGCAATCGGGAAAGTTCTTTTTCTTGCTCTGGCGTATACATGGGATAAAGATTAAATTCGCAAAGTATTTAATTTGTTAGGGTGAATAAGAAAACCTTTTCTGTTTTTATCCAGGCAATCAAATATACTTTATTCCTGTTCATATCAGGCTTTATGCTCAGCTGTCATACCCGCACACAGCAGGCGGATCTGATCGTGTATCATGCCACAATTTATACCGTGGATGATAGTTTTCGTATTGCTCAGGCGATGGCTGTCCGGCAGGGGAAGATCCTGGCTGTAGGCAGTGACCAGCAGATTTTGCACGACTATTCGGCTCCGCAGAAAATAGACCTGCAGGGGCATTTTGTATATCCCGGATTTATAGATGCCCATGCTCATTTTTACAGCTATGCCATGTCGTTGTTGTCGGTTGATTTAACCGGAACCCGAAGCTGGGAGGAGGTGCTGAATCGTGTGAAATCATTTGCAGATGCGCACCCGCAGGGGTGGATTGTAGGCCGGGGATGGGATCAGAATGACTGGCCCGGCAAGCAGTTTCCGGACAGGGCAGAACTGGATCGTCTTTTTCCGCACAGACCGGTATTGCTTACACGGATTGACGGGCATGCAGCCATCGCCAATGGCGAAGCCCTGCAGCAGGCCGGCATCAAACCTGGGGAAACCCTGGAGGGAGGTTTGTTTGTAACAAAACAGGGTCGCCTGACGGGCGTGCTGATCGATAATGCAGTGGAGAAAGTAGCCCGTCTGATACCTCCGCTGGATGATACTATGAAGCTAAGGGCCTTACAGGAAGCTGAGCAGCGTTGCTTTGCCGTAGGTCTTACCACTGTGGCCGATTGCGGCCTTCCCAAACAGACCATTGACTTTCTGGACAGCCTGCAGCGAGCCGGCCGGTTGCGCATGCGCATCTACGCCATGGCGGCCGATGAAAAAGAAAATTATGATTACTATCTCAGGCAAGGCCCCTACAAGACTGATCGCATGCATGTATGTGCTTTTAAACTGTTTGCCGATGGTGCGCTTGGCTCCCGTGGCGCCTGCCTGCTGCAGCCGTATAGGGATCAGCCGGGGTGGTATGGCTTTTTGCTGAAAGACAGGAAATATTTTGATAGCATAGCCCATGTGCTTATCAACAGCCCGTTTCAGATGTGTACCCATGCCATTGGCGATTCAGCCAATCGTGTCATGCTGCAGATTTATGCTTCGGTACTCAAACCCGGCAACGATCGCCGCTGGCGCATAGAACACGCACAGGTAGTGCATCCGGATGATATCCGGTTGTTTGGAGAATATGCCATTGTGCCTTCCGTACAGCCCACCCATGCCACTTCTGACATGTACTGGGCAGGTGAGCGGCTGGGTAAGGAAAGGCTCCGCTATGCCTATGCTTTTCAGGATTTACTCCGGCAGAATAGCTGGCTGCCGTTGGGTACTGATTTTCCTGTGGAAGATATTGATCCGCGCAAAACCTTTTATGCGGCCGTCTTTCGCCAGGATAGTGCGGGCTATCCGCCCGGAGGTTTTCAGCCTGAAAACGCGCTTACCCGCCAGCAGGCGCTGCAGGGCATGACCATCTGGGCAGCCCGTGCCCAGTTTGAAGAAAAGGAAAAAGGCAGCCTGCAGCCAGGCAAATGGGCTGATTTTGTGGTGATGGAAAAAGATCTGATGCAGATACCAGCACGGGAAATTTTGCATAACCCGATACTGGCAACCTATCAGGCAGGACAGCTGGTATATGCACAAACACGGGATTGACAAACAGGTAAAAAGACTATATTTTTACGATTTTTCCCAAATCAGATAAAATATGCAAAGCCATACTTCCTTTCCCATAAAAAACATCAATACCCACCTGACGGAAATCAAGGATTATTTCAAAGTGGCCGTATCAGTGGATTGTGTCATTTTTGGTTTCGATGGCAATGTGTTGAAAGTGTTGCTGATACAGTCTGACCTGGCTCAGTATAAAAACAAATGGTCTTTGCTCGGCGATATTGTTCGCCCCGATGAAGAGCTGGATGCGGCAGCATATCGTGTGCTTCGGGAACGTACCGGCCTGGAAAATGTGTACATGGAGCAGGTACACACTTTTGGTGCATTGAACCGGCATCCGGCAGGCCGCGTCATCACGGTGGCCTATTATTCGCTGGTGAATATCCATCATGTGCAGCTCAGGGTCAGTGATTTCGGGTTGCATTGGCATGCCGTAAAAGACATCAAGCAAATGGCATTCGACCATAAGCAGATTCTGGATACCTGTGTCAAACGCCTGCAGGACCGTATCATCGAACATCCGGTAGGCTTTAATCTGTTACCTAAAAAATTTTCGCTCAGGGAGTTGCAGAATCTTTATGAAGCCGTATTGGGAGTGAAATTTGACCGGAGGAATTTTCGCAAAAAATTTCTTTCCATGGGGCTTATTGAAGATTTGCATGAAGTTGAAAATGATGTCCGCCATCGGCCTGCCAAGCTGTACAAGTTCAATGAAAAGGCTATGTGGAAAAATACTCGGTTTTTGAATGTCAATAGCATCACATAAAAGATACCAGATGTTGAACTCATGGGTTAACAAATAGTTTGAATTTTTTTAATTTTTTTCTTATTCTTAAAATTTTCTTTTATATTGCGTTAGAATTACGCAATGATCTTTTGACAATTGAGCCATTTATTCCTTTACCCATAAACGTTACCATATGATGCACAGTCGTACGTTTACCAGGCCATGGCTGGCCACATTGTTCTTTCTGACTCTTGCTCAATTCGCTTTCTCGCAAGCCCGTACCATCAGTGGGCGCGTAGTAGATGCCCAGACCGGAAATCCGATGGCAGGCGTTACTGTCAGGGTTAAAGAAGTGTCGGGAGTGGGTACCACCACCAATGCGCAGGGCGTGTATCAGCTTAGTGTACCTGCAGAAGCTAAAACACTGATTTTCTCTTTTGTAGGGTATCAGAATCAGGAACTGCCCATCACGGGAAATGAGATCAATGTATCGTTGAAACCTGGAGAGGCCTTGCAGGAAGTAGTGGTAGTGGGTTATGGTACCCAGCGCGCACAGGATGTAAGTGCCGCAATCAGCAGTATTTCCAACAAGGATTTCAACAAAGGCGTGGTTACCAATCCCATGCAACAGATCCAGGGCAAAGTAGCAGGTCTGGTCATTACCCAGCCCGGTGGTGATCCAAACCAGAACGTCATTATCCGCTTGCGTGGACAGACTTCCATTACAGGTGGACAAACTCCGTTGATTGTAGTAGATGGGGTCCCCCTGGATGATCCTTCTCAAATTGCCAACATTCCACCGGGAGATATTGAATCGTATGATGTATTGAAAGATGCCTCTGCAACTGCTATTTACGGATCGCGCGGTGCTAATGGGGTGATTATCATCAATACCAAAAAAGGACGTGCCGGACAGACCCGTGTAAGCTACAACGGCTATGTAGGGCTTGACTGGCAGGCTAAATATTATGACCTGTTGAATGCAGATGAATGGAGAGCAGCTACCAAAAAATTAGGGAATTATCAGGCCAGTTTGGATAAAGGAGCCAACACTAATTGGCAAAAAGCTATTACGCAAACTGCACTCAGCCATTCGCATAATCTACTGATCAGCGGAGGTACGGATAAATTCACTTATTCGGCTGCAGGAAATTATATCAATCAGCAGGGCATTGTGATAAATTCCGGGAAAAATGAAGTAGGCCTTCGTTTCAATGCCCAGCAAAAAGCATTGGATGATAAGCTAACACTGAATTATGGCCTCTTGACCACCCGTACCAACCGGAAATATGTGGATTACAGCATTTTCACCTATGTATTCAGTACTCCTCCCACTTACCCGGTGTATAATCCGGATGGGAGCTACTTTGGATACTTTGACTTTGAACAGCAGAACCCTGTAGCCCAGCAAATGTTGCAGCTGAACCGGGGTACCGAGAATCTCAATATTTATAGTGCAGGTGCCGATTATGAATTGCTGAAAGGCCTGAAATTGGGTATGCTGGGATCTTTATCTTATTTCAACAAACAAACCGACTTCTTCCAGCCCACACTTCCAGGCGTAGGTAACATTAATAATGGAGCGAAATATGCAGAAAACAGAAACTCCAAAAAAGGGAATATACATGTTGAATATACCCACACCTGGAACAATGTACACAACTTTGATTTTACCGGTGTATATGAATACAATGATTTTGAATACGATAATTTCCGGGCCGCTGGTCAGCAGTACCTGGTAGAAGAAAATCAGAATAATGCACTTCAGAATGGTAATACCGCATTTAATCAGGTTTCTTCTTACAAGGAAGAATATAAACTCGTTTCTTTCCTGGGTCGCATCACTTATAACTACAAAGGCAAATATTATATTGATGCCAGTTTTCGCCGGGATGGCTCCTCTAAGTTTGGGGTTAATAATCGTTGGGGTAATTTCCCTGCAGTGTCTGCAGCCTGGCGTATCAGTGAAGAAGGATTCATGCGGAATATTTCCTGGATCAACGATTTGAAACTTAAAATCGGATATGGCGTAACCGGTAATCAGGATGCTATTACTCCTTATGCAACACAATTGCTGGTAGGAAGTATTGGAAGATATTACAATCCTGTAAATCCGGCTTATGCATATCCCCAGTCCTACGCGCCTACCCAAAATGCGAATCCCGATCTGAAATGGGAGGAAAGGCATGGGTTTAACGTCGGTGCCAATTTCTCTTTGTTCAATGACCGGCTGGGAGGCGATGTGAATGTATTTAATGATAAAACCAAGAACCTCCTGTATAACTACACCGTTCCCACTCCGCCTTTCTATGTGAGCACTATTTTGGCTAATGTAGGAAGTCTAACTAACAAAGGAGTTGAGATTGCTTTGAACGGAACGATCATCAAAGGAAGCAAATTTACCTGGACAGCAAATGGGCAGATTACTTTTATCAAAACCCGTGTAACCAGCCTGTCGGGTACTTATGCAGGTTACAAATTATCAACTGATAATATTCCCGGTGGATATGCTGAAGGACGCGGTTTGAGTAGCAATCCCATTACTTTCCTAAAGGTGGGTTATTCACCTTATGTGTTTTATTTGCCCCACTGGGAAGGAGTGGACGCCAACGGCAATCAGCTGTTTGATTCTGCAGGGGTAAAAATTCCGAACTATGGAAATGCTACCTTCAGATACATTGATCCTGCACCCAAGTTTAATTATGGTCTTGGAAGTACGCTTACGTATGGCAACTGGAGTCTCAACTTCTTTTTAAGAGGAGTGTACGGACAAAAAATATTCAACAATACATTGCTGGATGTAGAATTTGTGAAACGCCTACCGGGTAACAACGTCACTAAAGAGGCTCTTACCAATGGCATTGAAGATGCTGCTGTGGCCTCTGATCACTGGCTGGAAAACGCTTCCTATTTAAGGTTGGACAATGTATCCCTTTCTTATTCCTTTAAACAGGTGAAAGGAATTGGCAGCATTGATGTATATCTCACAGCTAATAATGTGTTCGTGATTACACCTTATCGCGGGTTGGACCCTGAAATCCGGAATGCAGATACCAACGAGGCATACATTGATGCCAATTATGGAAGCGATGGATATTACCCCAGAACACGTTCGATTGTATTTGGAGTAAATGTTTCATTTAAATGATTCAACCATCATCCATGAAATATGCTTTTTCCTCATTACAAAAACTTGTGAATATGAAATCATTTAGCACATATATCAGGCTCATCTTGCTGGTTCTTGGCCTGTTTACCTTTCAGGCTTGTACCGATCTCAGCCAGCATGTATATAGTGTTACTCCTATTCAGAACTTTTATCAGACACCCGATCAAATCGCTGCCGGGCTGGCTCCTGCTTATCAGGCATTAACAGCCATAGCAGGCAATCCAAGCAATGTATTTAATCTTCAGGAAGTATCGAGTGATGAAGTCATTGTACCTACACGGGGCGCTGACTGGTATGATAATGCACAATGGCAGCAGCTTTGGTTGCATACCTGGCCTACAAATCACAATGTGGTGAATGGCGCCTGGGGTGATATCTATAATGGCATCGGAAAGGTAAATTTCATCCTGAGCGTCGTGAATAGTTTGCCCAATAAACCTGCTACTATTGGAGAAATCAATGCAGAGTTAAAGTTGTTGAGAGCCTATTATTATTATCTGGCTATGGATCTGTTTGGGAATGTGCCGCTGGTAACAGATTTCAATACGAATCCGAATACGGTGACCAATAGTGCCAGAAAAGACGTGTTTAATTTTATAGAATCAGAAATTAAAAATAATATTGATTCCCTTCCTACTAATGTAGATGCAAGTACATATGGTCGTGTCACCAAATGGATGGCTTTTGCATTGTTAGCCAAGATTTATCTGAATGCCCAGGTTTATACCGGAACTCCGCGTTGGACGGATTGTATCGCTGCCTGTGATTCAATAATTAATTCGGGGAAGTATAGCCTGCTTCCCAACTATTTCGACAATTTTGCTGTAAATAACAGTGATCTTGTGGGATCGGGAAATGAAAACATTTTTGTAGTACCGTTTGATAAAACCAATATTGGTGGCGATAATATGGAAATGGCCACCCTACACTACCAAAGTGATCAAACTTTTGGCCTTTCAGGAAGCCCCTGGAACGGATTTTCCAGTACAGCTGATTATTATGCGCAGTTTGATACATCTTCCACTTACTCTGTCCAGAGCGGTGAATTGCTGCGTACATACAATGATCAGCGAACCGGTCAATTCTTAATCGGTCAGCAATATGCTATCGCATATCATTATCCACCCAGTACATATGTGGACAGTGCTGATCCTTCCCTTGCATTAAAAGATGCTCAAACAGGCTTACCGCTCAAATTTTCACCTTATGTGCTGCAGCTTTCCAATCCTGCCGATAGTTTCCGCCTGGCAGGTTTGCGCAATATCAAATATTTCCCGGAAGCCGGCACGGCAGGCAACCAGAGCAATGATGTGGTTTTGTTCCGGTATGCCGATATTCTTTTAATGAAAGCTGAATGTGAAGTGCGGTTGGGTACCAATCTCAATGATGCATTGAATCTGATTAATCAGATTCGCGAACGGGCTTATGGAAATAATTTGCATGATTGGACTATGGACGATCTGACATTATCCAATATTTTGGCCGAACGTGCACGTGAATTGGCGTGGGAAGGTTATCGCCGTCAGGATCTGATTCGTTTTGAAGTAGCATCAGGCACACCTTATTTTAGTGGAGCCCGCACGCCGGCAAAACCTGCTGATCCTGCTGATCATCACCTTTACATTTATCCGATTCCTGCTCAGCAAATCACATCCAATCCCAATCTGAAGCAAAATCCGGGCTATTAACACCAGCATCACTGATTTTGATTTACTTTAGCATCAGGCATCTTTATAAATATGTAAAGATGCCTGATGATTTCTTATCTATTTTATTCACACAGAGCAGATAATTGATACATTGGCATGAGGCTTTGTTTGGAAAAGAACGTGTGCAGAGAAACATTTGTAATCATGGCCTGCCTGTACATAGTATTTATGGCAGGTTGCCGTTCATCTTCATCAGATTATCATCCACCTTCCGATCCGCTTTTTGTTCAGCTTTCTGCCCGGCAAACCGGAATTGATTTTGAAAACCGGGTAACTCCTTCAGCTCAGTTTAATGTATTTAATTATCGCAATTTTTATAATGGCGGTGGTGTAGCAATTGGCGATGTGAACAACGATGGATGGGCTGATATTTTTTTGGTATCCAACCAGGGACAATGCAAATTATATTTGAACGAAGGGCACTGGCATTTTAAAGATGTAACCCGGGAAGCTGGCCTGGAAACCACCCGCGTTCATTGGTCAACTGGAGTGGCCATGGCCGATGTGAATGGCGATGGCTTGTTGGATATTTATGTATGCAACAGTGGCAATTTGCCGGGAGATGATCGATCGAATGTGCTGTGGATCAATCAGGGTGTAGATAAAAATGGGATTCCTCATTTTAAGGATGAGGCAGCTCAATATGGTTTACAAGATAAAGGTGGTTTTACCATACATGCTTCATTTTTTGATTATGACGGCGATGGAGATCTGGACTGTTATATATTGGAAAACAGTTTTAAACCTATCAGCAGTTTTGGCATTGACAGATATAAGTTACGGAATCAACGCGATCCTTATGGAGGAGATAAGTTATTGAGAAATGATAACGGGCATTTTGTGGATGTAAGTGATGCTGCTCATATTTATGGCAGTGTGATCGGATTTGGCCTGGGCGTGAGTGTAGGAGATATCAATGGTGATATGTGGCCGGATATTTATGTATCCAATGATTTTTTTGAACGTGATTATCTGTATCTGAATCGTGGCGACGGAACTTTTGAAGAAATACTCGATACAGCTATGGGGCATATCAGCCAATCATCCATGGGAGCTGATATGGCAGATCTGAACAACGATGGCTGGCAGGATATTTATACAACTGATATGCTTCCTGAAAGTGATTATCGTTTGAAAACCACATCTTATTTTGATGATTATGATGTAAATCAAGAACGATTGAACCATGATTTTCATCATCAATATATGCGCGACATGCTCCAGCTAAATAACGGTGATACTACTTTCAGCGAAATCGGTCAGCTGGCAGGCGTATATGCTACCGACTGGAGCTGGGGCGCACTGGCATTCGACATGAATAATGATGGATGGAAAGATCTTTTTGTAAGCAACGGCATTTATAAAAACCTTACTGACCAGGATTTTATCAGTTATTTCGCCAGTGACGCGAATAAAAAACGAGTTGCAGAAAGCGGAAAATTTGATTACCGTGAGTTTCAGAATAAGATATCTTCCACTCCAGTTGCAAATTATGCATTCATCAATCAGCATAACCTTACGTTCAGAAATGAGGCGTATGCATTAGGGTTGGCAATGCCCGGATTCAGCAATGGTGCGGCATACGGTGATCTGGATAATGATGGCGATCTGGATCTGGTGGTGAATAATGTCAACATGCCCTGTTTTATTTACCGCAACATGACCAATGAAAAATATCATAAATCCTATATCCGTATCAAACTCAAAGGCACGGGGAAGAATACATTTGGTATTGGTGCTCAGGTTACGGTTTATGCTAATGGTATGGAACAAATGCAACAGGAGTTTCCGCAGCGCGGATTTGAATCAAGTATGGACCCGGTGCTGGTATTTGGTCTTGAGCATGCAAAAATCATTGATTCAATTGTAGTCATCTGGCCTGATCGCAATCATGAAATGCAGGTATTGAAAAATGTAAAGGTAAACCAAACGCTTACGCTGTATCAGAAAGATGCACATCAACAATTTATTTATCATCCACCCGTCTATCATCCATTCTATGAAAATGTTTCCACATCGAAAATACATGGCAATATCCGACATCAGGAAGATTTATTCTTTGTGGATTTCCAGAGGGAAAGACTGATGCCTGAACTGTTATCTACTGAAGGTCCAAATATTGCTACAGCTGATATCAATGGTGATGGACTTACGGATTTCTTTATCGGCGGCGCACGTGATGATCCTGGTAAAATTTTTATCCAGCTTCCTGATGGACAGTTCAGGCGAATCGATGAGCCTGCACTCGATGCGGATCGTCATTATGAAGATATCGGGGCTGCTTTTGCTGATGTGAACCATGATGGATATCCGGATCTGATCGTTGTTTCCGGCGGTAATGAAGATGATGTGGGCTCACGCTGGCTGGCTCCGCGTGTATATCTGAACAATGGAAAAGGTATTTTCAGAAAACTTCCGGATGCTTTTCCACCCGAAATTTCAGTGAATGCATCATGTGTGAAGGTTTGTGATTTTAATCATGATGGATATCCTGATTTATTTATTGGCGGCCGGGATGTACCGGGTATTTATGGAGCTGATCCCAGATCCTATCTGTTGCAAAACGATGGTCACGGTCATTTCGTGGATGTGACCGAACGGATTGCTCCGGGCCTTGCCAGGATAGGGATGGTTACAGATGCCTGCTGGGCCGATGTGGATCAAGATGGGAAACCAGACTTGATAATTGTCGGCGAATGGATGCCTATTACCATTTTTAAAAATGAAGGAGGATATTTTAAAAAATGGATTGAAATTCCGCATAGCGAAGGATGGTGGCATTACATCACGGCTGCCGATGTGAATGGGGATGGAAAAGTAGATTTTGTGCTGGGAAATTTGGGGCTCAACAGCCAGTTTAAAGCTGACCCGCAACATCCAGTACAACTTTACGTGGGTGATTTTGATCACAACGGACAGATTGATTGCATATTGACCAGCTACAAAGATGATGGAAAGTCTTATCCATTTTACATGAAAGATGAAATGTATGCACAGTTTCCCATGTTGAGCAAACGGTTCCCGAAATATGCAGATTATGCAGGAAAAACCATCCAGCAACTGTTTAAACCAGAAGAACTAAAAGATGCAGTGATCAAGAAAGCAGAATATCTGCAAACCGCCTTGCTGCTGAATGAGGGGAATGGACATTTCCGTCTGGAAGCACTTCCCGTCCGTGCACAGTTTTCTCCTGTATTTGCTGCCCTGGTAGAAGATCTGGATGGAGATGGATATCCCGATATTTTCCTTGGTGGAAACTTTTATGGCGTGAAGCCTCAGATCGGACGATATGATGCCAGTTATGGTTGCTTTCTGAAAGGTGACGGTAAAGGACATTTTACTTATCTCACACCTGAACAGTCCGGATTGTTTATACGTGGCGAAGTAAGAGATCTTGCTACATGGGAAGGGAAAGATCATACAAAATATATCCTAGTGGCAAGGAATAATGATAATGCTCTCTTGTTTCAACAGGTTTATAAAAAAACGAATAAAGATAAACGCCCAACAGTGAAATAAAATCCGTATCCATGTTATCAGGTCATATATTGAAATCAATATTGCTTCCATTTGCAACCTGTTGTTTGCTTCTGGTAGCGTGCAGCCGTTCGGAAAAACTTTTTATTGCACTGAAACCAGATCAAACCGGGATTGATTTTGTGAATGAAGTACACGACAGTTCAGACATGAACATCCTGGATTACATGTATTATTACAACGGCGGCGGGGTAGCATTGGGCGATATCAATAATGACGGGCTGGATGATATTTTGCTGACTTCCAATAAACATGGTATTCGTTTGTATGAAAACGAGGGGCACATGCATTTTAAAGATATTACTCGCCAGGCTGGTCTGGAAACGGATGCCAGCTGGATTACAGGAGCTGTGATGGCCGATGTAAACGGCGATGGATGGCTTGATATTTACGTGTGTGTGGTAAGTGGATATCAGGGGCTGCAGGGACATAATCTGCTTTTTATTAATCAACACAATGGTACCTTCAAAGAAGAATCGGCAGCTTACGGGTTGGATTTTCGGGGCTTTTGCACTCAGGCCAGTTTTTTTGATTATGATCATGATGGTGATCTGGATTTGTTTCTGGTTTGCCATGCCGTGCATTCTGCTGAAACGTATGGCGATACATCATTGAGATCGCATTTCAGTGAAGTGAGCGGAGGGCATCTGTTTCGCAATGATCATGGGCATTTTGTGGAAGTAACCCGCCAGGCGGGTATCATTGCCAGTCCTATTAGTTACGGGTTGAGTGCCATCGTCGGCGATTTCAACAATGATGGCTGGGATGATATCTATGAAGGAAATGATTTTCAGGAAAATGATTACTACTACATCAACAATCATGATGGAACATTTACAGAAATGAATAGCAAGGCTTTTGGCCACGAAAGCAAGTCCACCATGGGTTCAGATGCGGCCGACATCAACCACGATGGCTGGTTGGATCTGGTTACGCTGGATATGCTACCTGAAGATGAGAAAATCCTGAAATCCACCGCCAACGACGATCCTTATGAGATGGCCCTTTACAAAATGAAGCTGGGTTACAGCCCGCAATATACCCGCAACATGCTGCAGCTGAATACTTATGGAGGTAAATACTTTAGCGAAATCGGACTGATGGCTGGGATAGCTGCTACCGACTGGAGCTGGTCGCCCCTGATTGCCGATTTCAATAATGATGGTATTCCCGATCTTTTTGTATCGGCCGGTATATGGAGAAGAGCTAATGACCTGGATTATATTCGGTTTATAGCCAACACCCAGGTGGCCAAAAGTTTGTCTGACACTCGTTTGCTCGATCAGGAAGCTATTCAGCACATGCCGCAGGGTCCGGTACATAATTTCATCTTTGAAGGCACCGATCATCTGCTTTTTATAAATCGATCTTCACAATGGGGAATGAATCAACCCGGCTTTTCCAATGGAGCCGCTTATGCGGATTTGGACAATGATGGCGATCTTGATCTCGTTGTAAACAACCTCAATGAACCAGCTGTCATTTATAAAAATCAAACCCGTGAAAAATATCATGCACATTATCTCCGGATAAAATGTGCGGGCAGTGACAGCAATCGGTTTGGCATCGGAGCAAAGGTGATACTCAAATATCATGGTAAATTTCAGTATACCTACATACAGCCTACCCGTGGTTTTGAAAGTGCTACAGATCCCACTTTGTTTTTTGGTCTCGGAAAAGATACCATTGTGGATAGCTTGCAGGTGATCTGGCCCAGAGGTGAAAAGCAGGTGCTCAGGCATGTACATGCAGATCAGATCCTAACGCTTTACCAGAATCAGGCACAGGATAGCGGCCCGGAATGGTTACCACAAATGCGGGAAAATCAGTTTTTATTTACTGATTATACCGACAGCCTTTCTTCAGTTCAGTTTATACATCGGGGAGATCCCAGTTTTATTGATTTTGCCCGGCAGCCTTTTATTCCGCATATGGTATCTACAGATGCTCCCAAAGTTGCTGTGGGAGATGTAAATGGGGACGGACTTGAAGATTTTTATGTGTGCGGAGGTAAATTTCAGGCTGGAGCTCTTTATATCCAAAAGCCTGATGGGCAGTTTGTATTATCTGATCAGCCTGCATTCCAGCAGGACTCACTTTGTATTGACCAAGATGCTGTATTTGTAGATGTGAACCATGACGGATATCCCGACTTGTATGTGGTAAGTGGCGGAGGTGAATTTTATGATGGCATGAAACCCCTGCTGGATCGCATTTATCTCAATGATGGCAGGGGACATTTTATCAAAGACACTGCGGCATTGCCACCCATGTATGTAAATAAATCCTGTGTAAGAATATGTGATTTGAATCAGGATGGATATCCGGATTTGTTTGTCGGTGGCAGGGTTCATGCATTGGATTATGGACAGATACCGCGCTCTTATTTGCTTATCAATGATGGCAAAGGACATTTCCGGGATGCAACCGATCAGATTGCTCCCGGGTTGAGTCATGTTGGCCTGGTAACTGATGCGATCTGGACAGATTTCAACGGAGATGGAAAACCTGATTTGATTGTGGTGGGTGAATGGATGCCTATCAGTTTTTTTGAAAACGATGGACACGGACATCTGAAGAATGTAACCCAAAACATGGGCATGGAACATACCAATGGCTGGTGGCAATGTATCGTGCCGGCAGATCTGGACGGGGATGGGAAAACAGATTATCTGGTGGGTAATTACGGGATGAATACAAAATTTCATCCCACCGAAAAAAATCCGGTGAAGCTTTATATCGTTCCTTCATCACAACAATCAACTGATGTTACCATTCTCACTTATGCACAGAATGGCCATGATTATCCTTTGGTTGGGAAGGATGTTTTTGATCAGCAATTTCCCGAAATAATGAAAAAAAAGTTTCCGGCTTATCATGATTTTGCCGGACAAACCATACAAGATATTTTAGGATCAGCGCTTCAGCATGCCCGTGTATGGCATGCATACACTTTCCAATCAGTTTGGCTGCATAATCTTGGGAATGGAAAATTTGAAATACTTCCTTTGCCTGTGGAAGCTCAGGTGGCTCCAATCCGAACTTTTGATGTGGGTGATTTCAATCACGACGAGCATCCGGATGTACTGGTGGGTGGTAATTTTTATGGTGTATTGCCTGCCGAAGGTCGTTATGACGCCAATGATGGAATTGTTTTATTGGGCGATGGCAAAGGACATTTCCGGGCAACATGGCCCTGGCAGACCGGATTTTTTGTAAACGGAGAAGTGAGGGACATTAAAACCCTGCATAGGAAAAACGATTCGTTGATTATGGTAGCCCGCTATGATCAGCGTTTGTTGTTTTTTAAAAACAAATAATTGTTTTTATGAGGACAACTTCATGCATGAGAAAAAATTTCGGCTTGCTGGCAGCTATTCTTTTATCAATCAATTTGCCGCATGCCTTGTATGCACAGTCTGAAAATTCCTGGATCTGGCAATTGCAAGCTGATCATCCGGATCCTTCGCATTACTATGGTGTTACGGTAGCAAATGGAATATTAGGAATCGTTTCTGCACCCGACCCATTGAGTGTAAAAGAAATTGTATTAAACGGTGCTTACGATCAGTATGGGCGGGGCCGGGTAAGCAATCTGCTGAAAACATTCAGCTTCGCCAATGTAGATCTTACAATCAACGGACAACAGGTAACTTCACAACAAATCAGCCAGTTTCACCAGACGCTCGACATGTATCGGGCTGTGTTCACATCTTCATTCGATGTAGGTAATCTGGCTCATGTAACCTGCTCCTGGCGGGCATTGCGGCAATTGCCTTACAATATGTTGGTTACGGTTGACATACAAGCTAAAAAACCAATCACAATTTCTGCGGCCAGTGTGATTGAAGCTCCGGATATGCTGCGCAATGTGCAGCAATTTTATGAGGATATTGCCAGCCCGCATGGGCCGCTGCATGTGTTATTTTCCACTGCTTCTAGTCCCACGGGCAAACTGTCAGTAGCGGCAGCCACCTGTTTTTTGTTTGATGAAGCCCGCGATCAGCAGCCGCGAGTTACGCATGAAATGTGGGACAACAACCGACATCTGATGCGGTTCAGCCAATCTCTGCAGGCCGGAGAAACCTATACGTTTTCCATTGCGGGTGCAACCATCAGCAGCGCACAGAGTGCGGATCCCGCCAATGATGCAGAGCGGCTGACCATTTTTGAAGCCCTGCAGACCCGCAAGGAGCTGATTGACGCTCACAACAATGCCTGGCAGCAGCTCTGGCAAAGCGATATCCGGATTGAAGGCGATGATACCACCCAGCGTGATATTCACAGCATGTTGTATCATCTGTACAGCTTTGTGCGTGAGGGCTCGGGCTATAGTCTTTCACCTATGGGCTTATCCGGATTGGGATACAATGGGCATGTGTTCTGGGATGCTGATCTGTGGATGTATCCGGTATTGTTGCAGCTGCATCCTGAAATTGCCCGTTCGTTGATCGAATATCGGATTCATCGCCTGCCACAGGCCATAGCCAATGCATATGCTCATGGATATCAAGGAGCGATGTATCCATGGGAATCAGCGGCCAGCGGGGAAGAAGAAACACCCGTCTGGGCATTGTCTGGTCCATTTGAACATCATATTACTGCTTGCGTAGCTATTGCTATCTGGCAGTACTTCTGTGTTACTCACGACACAGCATGGCTCAGGAATGAGGCTTATCCGGTATTGGAAGCCACGGCAAATTTCTGGGTTTCACGGGTGCAAAAAGCTGCTGATGGCTATCATATCCGCAATGTGGTCGCTGCTGATGAATGGGCAGAGAATGTGGATGATGATGCTTTTACCAACGGAGCAGCCATCGAAAATCTGCGCGATGCCATCCGGGCAGCACAGATCATCGGAGCTGAACCAGACCCGCATTGGCAGGAGGTGGCCGACCATATTGTGATCTTGCATTTTCCTGATGGGGTGATCCGAGAACATGCCACCTATCAAGGAGAACAGATTAAACAGGCGGATGTGAACCTGCTGGCATATCCCCTGGGATTGATCCGGGATACGTTGCAGATCAGAAAAGATCTTGCATATTATGAACCGCGTATTGGTCAGGGCCCGGCCATGAGTTATGCCATGCTTGGCTTGTTGTATGAAAGGCTGGGATATCCCGAAAAAGCCTATGCTTTGTTTAAACGTGGATACGTACCCAATGAACTGCCTCCCTTTGGTGTACTGGCTGAAACAGCCGGCGGCACCAATCCTTATTTTGCCACCGGAGCGGGAGGTATATTACAGTGTGTATTGAATGGCTTCGGCGGTTTGCAGATTACCGAAAACGGCATCATTCAGCTGAAAACCCGTTTACCAGCGCGGTGGAAATCGTTGACCATCACGGGTGTTGGAATGGGTAAAAAAAATTTTATAGTTTCCAATAAATAAACTAACTTTCGCAGGTGCGCAAACTCACTACCATAATACTCCTGTTGCTGTTTGCATTTTACGCTGCAGGATATTATTTCGTATATCAGTTCATGATATACCAACATAGTTTTGCCGGTATAGATCCTGCGCATGTGACCAATCAGGCTGAGATTGCCATCTTAAAGATTCCGGTTTACCTACCTTATTTACCGCAGGCTACACATGAAGAAAAAACCGATGGAAGTGTGCAGATTGATGGCATCTGGTATCGGGCTGTGAGTAAACATTTGTACAACGATACACTGTATGTGAAATGTGTGAAAGACCGGGAGCGGATGACATTAAACGAATGGTTTCATGATTTTGTCCGGTTCAGCTTTGGTAATAATGCCAATTCAAATAACCATCAGGATTTGTACAAATCATTTTTCAAAGAATATATTTCCGATATTACTCAATGGCATTGTCCAAATGCTGTAGTAAGTGTGCTGCAATTTGCAGAATGCGCGCCTGTTTTATCGATGCTAGAGCTGGATCAACTCACACCACCTCCCAGATTTTCCTTTCAGGCTTGCTGAACATCAGGTTGCTTATCATATCATGATGTGTACCCATGATGCATGCATGGCATGCAGTAAGTTTTGTATGTAGTGTATATTCAGTGGAGTGCATATGCCTGGGTATGATGTGATCAATCTGGTTATTCGGCAAGTATTCCAGCCATTCTGTACAGGGTTTTGCAAGTCCCTGCTTATTATCATTATCATCATTGCTTTACCCATAAAAACGAAAAAAACATGTCTTGCTATATCAATTTACCTGATCCCGCATTGCCGGGCATCTGGGGACCTATGCGTTTCAGACCTGAAACGGCACCTCCTCTTTCCCATATTGCACAGGCCTTGTTGCAGACTGATGAAGGCATCAGCCGGATGGAACGTGAATGGATTGCATCCTATGTGTCTTATCTAAACGGTTGTCATTTCTGCCACACCATTCACGGTGCAGTAACCTGTGCACACGCGCACGAGTCTGTGGATATGATTGATGAAATTGAAAAAGGCCCTGAATCAGATTTGTTATCCGAAAAAATGAAAGCCTTACTGGTGATTGCTGCACAGCTGCAGAAAGGAGGTAAACATGTAACCCGGGAGGCTATTGAAGCTGCCAGACAGGCAGGCGCCACAGATCTGGAAATCCATGATACGGTGCTGATTGCAGCCGCCTTTTGTATGTTCAATCGTTATGTGGATGGCCTGCACACCTGGGCTCCGCCTGATCGCCAGCTATATGCAGAAGAAGGCAAACGGATGGCTATAGAAGGTTATCTGCGTAAAAATAAAGGACAACAAATGCAAAAAGTGTAATTATTATTTTCTCACCTAAAAAACGAAAAAAACATGTCTTGCTATATTTCTCTCAGAAATCCGCAACTTCCCGGCATTGTGGGATTATTGAATTATCGTCCGGAAACAGCTCGTCCTTTATGCGAACTTGCTGAAACATTGCTGCGCCGCGATGAGGGACTTACACCATTGGAGCGAGAATGGATTGCCTCTTACGTATCTTATTTGAATAACTGTCATTTCTGCCATACTTCACATGGAGCGGCCACCTGTGCGCATGCGCACGAGTCTGTGGATATGATTGATGAAATTGAAAAGGGGCCGGCCTCCACGCAAATATCGCCCAAGATGAGGGCTTTGCTGGTGATTGCCGGGCAGGTGCAAAAAGGTGGCAAATATGTCACCGAAGCAGCCATTCAAGATGCACGGGCGGCAGGCGCTACGGATCTGGAAATCCATGATACGGTGCTGATTGCAGCCGCCTTTTGTATGTATAACCGCTATGTGGATGGCCTGCATACCTGGGCCCCGGCTGAGCGGGAGGCTTATCAAGAAGAAGGCCATCAGATGGCCTTCGAGGGCTATCTGAGACATTTCTAATCAGAAAACGATTTATTGGGTAAAAGGATAATATACAGACAGCGTGGAGGATTCTTCCTCCACGATTCTTCTTAGCATGCTGATGGTAGATTTTCTGTTTGCATACATGTCTCAGTTGAAGCACGTACATAAAAATAAAAAATAAACAGAAAAACAAAATCAAGCATATAAATGAGTAAATTTGGTATAACCTGAAACATGTGCCAGATGCGGGATGTTAAAAAAATACCCTGGCTTGTTACTGTCGTGATTTTTATGTTCCTGCTGGTTTTTACCGCTTTCTCATCCAGGAAGGATCTTCTGCATGGGGAAAAAAATATTCTTCAGAAACAGGAGGCTATCAAACAATTCGGATTTTATCTGGAACCGATAAATCAACAGGCAGGCATTGATTTCCGTCATCTTGCACCTGAACTTGATCCGAAGCTAAAACATATTGAACCTCAGATTGCATCTATGGGAGCATCTGTGTCAGTTGTGGATTTTGATCAGGATGGATGGGATGATCTGTATTTCACTAACAGCCGGCAAGGCAGTCAGAATGCATTGTATCGTAACCTGCATAACGGAAAATTTGAAAATGTGGCGGCGCAGGTAGGGCTGGCAAATCTGAATGATTCAGCAACAGGAGTTTCCATGGGAGCCGTGTGGGGTGATTATGATAATGATGGATATCCCGATGTATTGATCTATAAATGGGGAAAGCCGGAATTATTTCATAATGATCATGGAAAACGTTTTGTAAATGTTACGGATAGCAGTGGATTACCTGCATGGGTAAATGCCAATTGCGCTATCTGGTTTGATTTCAATAACGATGGTTTGCTGGATTTATTTATTGGCGGATATTATAGTGAGAAACTCAACTTATTTCATACTGCCACGACTAAAGTAATGCCGGAAAGCTTTCGTTATGCCAATAACGGAGGAAGAAAATATTTGCTGGAGAATATGGGAAATGGCAGGTTCAAGGATGTAACCGCTGAATATGGATTAAATTCCACCAGATGGGTATTGGGTGCAGCTGCTGTAGATGTCAACGGAGATGGCTATTCGGATTTGTTTATTGCCGATGATTATAACGTGAATGAATTGTATATCAATGATCATGGTAAAAGATTCATAGAGGTCGGGCGGCAGGCAGGTATAGGCAATATTCCGAAAAGTGGTATGTGTGTGAGTTTAGGAGATATACTCAACAATGGAAAAATAGGTATTTACAATACAACGATTACTGAAAATGGCATTCTCCTGCAGGATAATAATTACTGGATGCCGGAAGACGGACCTGTATCACCCTATCCGCATTATGTGAATCTGGCCAAATTAGCTGGTATTGATAATGCAGGATGGAGTTACGGTGCACAATTTGGTGACCTCGACAATGATGGTTATCAGGATTTATACGTAGCAAATGGATTTATTTCTGCCAAAAAAGGAACCTCCTATTGGTATGATTATTCAAAAGTTACCAGTGGTAATAAGGCAATTATTGAGGATGCACGCAACTGGCCTGATATGAAAGGCAAAAGCCAGTCGGGTTATGAACATGATAAAGTCTGGCTGAATATGGGCGATGGAACTTTTAAAGATATATCAGACATGATTATGCCCAACGTAACCTACGACGGGCGAGCCGTTGCTATGGCTGATTTGTGGAACAGAGGAGTACTGGATGTGATTGTAGCCAATCAAAACAATATTCCTTTGATCCTGAAAAATGATCTACAGTTGCATCATCACTGGATAGAGTTTGATTTACGTGGGACTATCAGCAATGCCGATGCAGTGGGAGCTGAAGTTCTGGTGGAATGGAACGGGAAGAAACAAATTCAGGTGCTTACAGATGGATGTGGTTTCTCTTCACAAAACAGCCATCGGTTACATTTTGGATTGGGTAATAGCACACAGGTTGATCGGGTACTCATCAGATGGCCATCCGGTAAAATAACAACTCTTGTTCATCCGCAAATAGATATGTTACATGTTGTTCGAGAACCTGAATAAATCTATCAGAGAAAATGTGATGACGGTAAAAGTCCCGGGAATTCATGCGCTGAATGGATTCATGAAGCAGTATTTCAGGTATGTACCGCCTGCATTTATTACGCTTTTGTTGTTGATAGGCCAGTTGAGCTTTGGTATTCTGGATAGTTACATAAACCTGATTGTAGCGGTGTGTACAGCTGTAATCACGGAATGGCTGTTATCCTATTTCGTCTTGGGAATCCGGAAAAACCTGGCCAGTGCTTATATCAGTGGTATCAGTGTGGGCATCCTGATTCGTTCTACCATGGTATGGCCTTATGTGATTACATCCATGCTGTCCATTATGTCAAAATACGTATTCCGTTATCGCGGAAAACATATATGGAATCCTTCCAATTTTGGCGTTTCATGGATGTTGTTTATGGCACCCATGGATGTGGCTGGATTAAGTATTCAGTGGGGAAGCAATTTCCTGGCGCTGATTGTGATTTGGGCATTGGGGCTGGTTATTGTGAACAGAGCCCGACGCATGCATGTAACCATTGCTTATGTAGTGAGCTTTGTAATACTGGCTTATGTGAGAAGCCTGATCACTGGTGATACTTTTCTGGCTGAAGTGGCGCCGATTACCGGTCCTATGTATCAGTTATTCATCTTTTTCATGATTACGGATCCTGCCACTACTGTATCAACCCGCAAGGGTAGAATACTGGTCGCTGTGCTTGTTGCATGCGTAGAGTTTTTCCTCAGGCTGAACAGTTTTATTTATGCACCGTTTTATGCCTTGTTTATTGTAGGTCCTATAGCCAAATATATCGACCTGAGAAGACAAGGTTTGGTTGTTTATAAATCAGGGAAGGAATATGTTCAATCATTTGTAACAAGATAATAAATTCTGTCCACATGCATGGCAAATGGTATTTATCGAGAAGAATTCTTTTAGTTTTTATTTTGCCAGTAACGATAATATATGCAATCTGGTTGAACTACATGTTTTCTGCACAAGCCTGGATTTTGTTCCGAAAGTATTTTTACATGACTGTCACAATGATATTTGGATCTTTTATTGCCGGAAGTACATCCGAGGGAAGTGCAGGAGTAACATTCCCTGTTATGACATTGTTGTTTCATATTCATCCTGAGGATGCGCGGAATTTCAGTTTATCTATTCAAAGCATTGGAATGACGGCGGCAAGTTTGTGGATTATAGCCAAAAAGAAAACCATAGATAAACAATATTTATTTTATGCTTTGTTGGGTGGTTTGCCGGGCATGCTCTTCAGCATTTATCATTTAGCACCATATATGCCACCGGTATATGTCAAGATGTTTTTTGTGTCTTTTTGGTTAAGCTTTGGCATTTTCTTAATTTATTTTAATCGTATCAGGCACAAAAAAGCAGTTTTGCAGTTGCCTGCGTTAACCACGTATCAACGATTGGAACTGGTATTTGTAGCTTTTACAGGAGGTATGTTTACGGCTGTTCTGGGTACTGGAGTAGATGTATGTACATTTGCATATCTGGTGATGAAATACCGCCTTTCAGAGAAGGTAGCTATTCCAACTTCTGTTTTGTTAATGGATCTACATGCGATTACCGGATTTTTCACTCATCAATTTTTGTTAAAAGATATTCATCCGATTGTATATCATTTCTGGCTGGTTTCCATCCCTGTAGTAATGATTGGAGCTCCTTTAGGCGCTTGGTTTGCAAGCCGGGCCAAAAGAATGCATCTGGCTGATTTCATCAGTGCAATTATTTTCATCCAGTTTGCTTTTGCAGTGATTGTTATAAAGCCTGATTTCGGCTTATGGATTTTTTCGCTTGCAAGTTTCTTATTTGGATGTGTATTGTTTTTTCTGTTAACAATCAAAAAAGATTCACGTAAAATGGAGATGAAAGAACCTGTTCCAGATATTTTTTCGAGGGAGGTTATAGATTGATTGCCAAAAAGTAATGCCAGTGAAGATACATTTTTTTATTGTTGTAAGATGATGGATGTGAAAACTTAACGCAAGGAAATAAAACACGTTTGTTTTATTATAGATGATTTGTTGTATATGCAGAAGCATGACCGATGAATTTTTGATAGTTTCGGAGAAATACATAAGTTCGTTGTGTTGAATCAAACAGTATTCACATATGCCACATATTTTGCCTGTAGAGGATTTCGTGAATCTGCTGGATAGCCGCAGGAATGTGATATTGAACATGACCCCGGAAGAAGCTGAAGCTCTTTTGCTGGCTGATGATCCACGGGCAGTCAGCCATATCCGGGGGCAGTTTGCTCTTGTGGTGCGGAAAGACAAGGATGTGTACATGGCACGTTCCATTGGCCGGCCTATGCGTTATTTTCTGGCCAAGCAAACGGATGGTCCGTTGCTGATTGTGGCAGAACGGATAGATGAAATTTTTGAAGAACTGAAAAGAAGAGGGCTGGAAGCGCAGTTTCATCCGTCTTATACAAGGATGGTGCCTGCACATTATGTGGTACGATTGCAATTGATTGGTTGTCCGGATCCCAATCCGATTTATCAGCGATATTTTGAACCTGTAAGAAATCATTTGCCGGCCGATCTCGACCTTATTGGACGTGCTTACATCGGTGCATTGGCTGATGTGTGTCAGAAATGGCTGATGCAAATTCCGGCAACAGAACCTGTGGGTGTATTGTTTTCCGGAGGCATTGACAGTGGTTCCGTATTCCTCGTATTGTATCATCTGATGTTGCAAATGGGCATGTCGCCGCAGCGGCTCAAGGCTTTTACACTTTCCGTACAGGATGACTCCGGCAATACCGGCCTGTCGGCAGATGCGCAGCAAGCACAGGATTTTCTGCATCAGCTGGGATTGGATTTGTTTCTGGAAGTGATGGACGTGCCGGCATCAGCTGTGGATTATCGAGAGGCTATCCGGGTGATAGAAGATTATAAACCATTGGATGTGGAAGCAGCAGCTATGACACTGGCCCTGTGCAGGCAAATCCGCCGGCAATATCCCGAATGGAGATATCTGGCAGATGGTGATGGGGGTGATGAAAACCTGAAAGATTATCCGATTGAAGAAAACAGTGAACTTACCATTCGCAGTGTGTTGAACAATCCTTTGCTGTATCATGAAGGATGGGGCGTGGATAAAATCAAGCATTCCTTAACCTATACAGGAGGCATGAGCCGGGGACATGTGCGTACCTATGCACCGGCTCGTTTATTGGGATTTCAGGCGTTTAGTCCCTATGCATTGCCACAGGTCATTGAAGTATCGGAAGGCATTCCTTTCATTGAACTCACGCAATGGAATCATGAAAAACTTTATGCCCTGAAAGGAGAAATCGTGAAAAGGGGCGTGAAAGCTATTACAGGAATGGACATGCCCGTTTATCCCAAACGTCGTTTTCAACATGGTGCTGTACAACCCCGGTTGCAATCCCGATTGTTTCCTGGCAATGAACTCATATATCGTCAGTATTTCCAATCGCTGTATGCCTGATGAAGCACAAGCCCGAAGTGCAGCTGGATCCCTTTCTCTCTTATCATTTTCTGCATGAGCAGGAGCCAGATCAACAGGGCATGATCCGGGAAGTCAATACCATTTTTCTCACCAGCAAAACCTGTGTGTTCTCCTGCATTTTTTGTGATTTATGGAAAAATACTGTGCCGCAGGCGCCTCCACGGGGTGCTTTTCTGAAGCAGATCCATTATGCACTGGAACAACTGCCAAATGCATCGGTGGTGAAATTGTACAACAATGGCAATTTTTTTGACCCTAAATGCCTTTCACCCGATGATTATCCGGATATCTGCAGCCGTCTCAGTTCGTATGAACGCGTAGTGGTGGAAAACCATCCTTTGCTGTGCGGGTCTTTGTGTGCAAACTTTCAGCAGCAGCTTGCCGGACAGCTGGAAATTGCCATGGGGCTGGAAACCATTCATCCCGGAGTTTTACCCCGCTTGAAGAAGCAACTGACCAGAGATGATTTTTGCCGGGCTGCTGAATTTCTATTGCAACGGCATATTGATATACGGGTCTTTTTAATGCTTTCACCACCTTTTCTGACTGATCGCGAGGAGAGTATTTATTGGACATTGGAAAGCATGCACTTTGCTTTTGCGCATGGAGCAGGCTGTTGTTCAGTAATTCCCACGCGGGCAACCACAGCCGTCATGCAACAATTGCAGCAACAGGGCAATTATCAGGCTCCTACACTGGATATGCTGGAGGAAGTGATGGAAAAAGCATTGCAAAGAGGCTACAGGCGTGTATTTGCCGATACCTGGGATATTGCATTCATGTCCAGATGCCCCCATTGTTTCGAAGCCCGGAAGCAAAGATTGGAGCGAATGAATCTGACTCAGCAGCTGGAACCCCCTGTGCATTGTGCCTATTGCCAAAACAATTCCTGAAGCCATGAGACCGTCTTTTCCCCGATACGATGTGCTGATTGCCGGCGCCGGATTTGCCGGTTCACTGGCAGCCCTGATCTTGCAACGCCTGGGGTGGAAAGTGTGTGTAGTAGAAAAAGCCAGACATCCGCGTTTTGCTATTGGCGAATCTTCCACTCCAGCTGCCGACATGATTCTTCGGGATTTTGCCAGGCAATATGATTTGCCATGGCTGCATGCTTTTTCGCGTTATGGAAGCTGGTGCCGCAGTTATCCTGATGTGATGCGGGGTTTGAAGCGGGGATTTAGCTTTTACAAACACTATCCCGGTAAAGCTTTTTATACCAATGACCAGCATGAGCATGAACTGCTGGTAGCGGCGAGTGTGGATGATGAACATTCCGATACGCAATGGCTACGAGCAGATTTCGATGCCTTTCTGGTGGAGAAAGTACAGGAAGCAGGCATTGCCTATCTGGATCAGGCTGAGATTGTGGATGTGGAAGAGGTTGAAGAATTGACTTTTACCCTGCAGCGTGAAGGAGTGGACAGGAAGCTGAGGGCTGATTTTTTCATAGATGCCACTGGCAGTCCGCATTTGCTGCAGCGGCTCTGGCAGGTACCCTCGACGGCCGATGATTTTTATACACATTCTTTTGCTGTGTTTTCGCATTTTGAACAGGTGCCGCTATGGGAAGAAATGCTCGCCGGTATGGGATATAAAACGCACGATTATCCCTACCGGGCAGATTTTTCGGCTCTGCATCATATTCTCGATGAGGGCTGGATGTGGATGTTGCGGTTTGATGATGGCCGCGTAAGCATTGGTTTTGTGCTCGACGGACATGCAGATTTGCCGGGCTTGCCGCTCAAGCAGATAAATGATATGCCTGCCGGGCAGATCTGGCAACAGATGCTGAGCCGCTATCCATCCCTGCAGGAATTAATGCGAGGGGCCAGGCTTTGTGCTCAGCCGGGACGTTTGCTGCGATCAGCCAGGTTGCAGAGACGCCTGTGGCAGCCAGCCGGTCGTCGGTGGGTGGCATTGCCCCATACGGCCGGATTTGTGGATCCTCTGTTCAGCCCAGGCAATGCACATACCCTTTCCGGCCTGGAACGAATCGTAAGGATTTTTCAGCAGGACCGAGATGAAGATCGGCAGGAGCTGTTGCGGAAATATGCGAGTGAGCTGCAGGAAGAACTCCGGCTGATTGACAAATTGATTGCAGGTTGTTACCGCACAATGTCCCATTTTCAGCTCTTTACGGCCTGGAGTATGGTATATTTTGCCTGTACCATTGCCTATGAACAGCATCGAAATGCTGTATCGGCTGCGCATACTGCAAATCTGCCGGAAGGCTTTTTACTGGCCGGCAGGGCTGAGATCCGACAGATGGTGGAAGCATGCTGGCAGGCGTTGCAGCATCTGCCGCAAAATGAAAATTATACTCCCCGTCAGATCGATGCGTTTACCCGGAAAATCCGAGATTGTATTGCGCCTTTCAACACAGCAGGTTTACTCAATCCTGCGGTGCATAACATGTACCACCACACCACAGCCGATGTATGATTTAGGGCCTTTCTGCAGTGCCATTTTGCAACGCATTTCTGAAGTCATCGGCATCCACCTTTCGGGTATTGTAGGTACGCAGATAGCGCTGATGGGCTGAATCCGAAGGATAATGTACCCCCGGACCATAGGGATAGGACGGCATGCCATGGAATGGCAATGGTTCCACAGTCTGGCTGCAGGCTGTATTCAGATCGCCATCCTTTACCCATCCTTCGCTATAAAGCACAAAATCACGTTTCCATCCCTTGGGCAGGGCAGGCAATCGGGTGGCATCAAATGCAACAGCAACTTCATCTCCTGAATTGGCAATGATATAGGCATCATCGGCTTTTTGCAAAAGCGGCAGTACATCGCCGTATCGAGTGTAATAACCTGTGAGATCGCGCCACCGCTGACCCGTGCTTACCCGATCGTAATCGTACCATAGCGGCCCATAAGGACTTCCTTTATGATAGAAAGCAGAATATCCCCTGTAGCGCAGATCAGCACTTTGCATGGCAACAGGTGAAATGCGAACCGGTGCAGCAGGCGGATGAGTGACGAAAAATGCCTGGTCCCAGTAAATCTGCATGGTTGTACGGATGCGAATCCGTCGGTCACCGGGGGTAAGAAATTTATGGGATAAATCTATCACGATCATTTTATCCCTGCCCATAGGGAAACCCATGTTGGGGATAACGGTCTGCCATTGACCTGCCCGATTAATCACCTGTACCAGTGGTGGTTGTTGTCTGAAGCGGGAGGATTGGGTTAGGGCAGTGTTGATGCTGGCATCGGTGGGCATAATCCAACCGCGCAGGAAAAGCAGCAGGCTGTCATCGTTGGCAGCTGCGGGTCCCAGGTCCAGAATCAGATCGTGCAAGGGTGTTAATCCCTGGTATTTGCCTAGAGGAAAATCAGCCACATATTGAAAATCGTAGGCTCGCAACAGGGGTAGCAGATCGCGCCCATGCCCGTCGGTGGCCCGAACCGGTAGATGAGGACGGGCTACTTGATACAAAGTAAGACCCGGATAAGGAGGAGGCACAAAACGCTCGTCGGTATACACGTTTACCGAATCGGGGTGATCCACGGCATACAGCCTGAGCTCATCCAAATACATGGTTTCCCAGAGTTCTTCGGTGATGCGCAGCTGGTATTGGCCATGGCTGGGCTGCAGGGCTTCGCCGGGAATCAGCAGGTATTCCTTTGAAGGGCCTGAATCGGCATAGACTGTATCTTTTCCGTGGATGGCAAACGGCACACCCAGGATGCTTCGCCACATCATGTCTTTCAGGAAAATGAAACGTTTGCCATTCCAGGTATAGAGAAACGGGCATGAACCTTTCAGTTGTTCCTGCTCCAGGATGCGCTGTTTGCTGGTAGGATCCAGCACGGTCTGGGGCACGCCGTTGGGCCATAGAATGCGCACGGCATCAACACGCCGGCGCTGTCCAAGGCCAAATTCGGTAAGGGTGCTTTTTACGGTTTTTGCCTGGTATAAATCGCCGGCCTTCAGCTCAATCCGGGCGCCTATGCCGGCCCGGTTGTTTTTGCTGTTGCCATATGCGAGTCCGGTAAGCTGAATCTGAATGAAATGATTCAGATTGCCGCCGTCATTGCGGAGCAGCCGGGTACCGGATGGACCTGCTATGAAAATATCTTCATCACCATCGAAATTATAATCGGCAATCCGCAACCGATAGGCCTGCAGGTTTTCCTGAGGTAGCAGATTGCTGATATCGCGGAAACCTTTTACACCTTCGTTATGAAACAGCCGGATACCCGGAGCCGTACCGTTATCGGATGTACCCACCACACAGATATCTTCATGGCCATCGTTGTCAATATCCACGAAAGCTGCATCATATACCTGCATGCCTTTCAGTGCCCGGGAAAGTTGTGCTGAAGCCAGCTTATCCGGCACGAAATGATGATCCGGCCGGTTTTCCAACAAGGTGCAGCCGTTTTTCCCTCCGGCAATCAGGATATCCAGGCGGCCATCATTGTTGTAGTCGCCAAAGGCAATTACACTGCCGGTGTAGGCCGGATTACGCAGCCCGACGGAGTCACTGATTTCGTGAAAATGGCCGTGTCGGTCGTTGTTAAACAGTTTCACACCCTGCTGATCCAGGCAAACAACATCGAGATCTCCGTCATTGTCCCAGTCGCCAAAGTCCATCGATAACGTACCATCATCATTCAACTGCATGGCCCGAGTATTTTCGATGAAGGTGCCGTCGCCGTTGTTCCGGAAAAAGAGATTACCGTTTTTTCCTGCTGCATACAAATCCAGATCCCCATCCTGGTCCAGATCAGCAAACAACATGCGGGTCACATGATCGGCGTGATTAAGCCCGATGTCATTGCGGATACGGGTAAAAGAGCCATCTCCATTGTTCTTAAACACCACTATGCCGCTTGTGGTAGAAACAAACAGATCGGGATATCCGTCATTGTCATAATCGGCAAACACAGCATCCAGGTCCATGCCATCATGTGCCAGATCACCCACCACTCGGCAGGGACTGAATGTGCCCATGCTATTAACCAGCAAATAGGGCATAGAACGGGAAGCGGAAACCGGATAGGAGGTGTACAGAAACATGTTGCCTTCGGCGTCGTAGTCTGTAACGGCAAGTACAGCAGGTGGCTGTGTGGAATTTGGTATGGTGGGGATTCCGCTGCCCTCTGTGGCATCCGTGAATTTCATGACGTTGAGGATGTCAGATGCAGGGGCAGCGCCGGATGAGCTGGTATCGAGTGCAAGATTGCGGATATTGGTTTCTACATCAAAATAGCCGGCAAACATCTGGGGCATTTCCAGTTCATCAGCACCCGAAATATAGGCTCCTGTCAGCTTCATCTGATCGTGGAAAGCTTTGATATAGGGCAGGGCGGCTTCGGGCTGCTGATTTTCTAGCAGATCCATAGCCTGCTGATAAGCCTGCCGAGCTGCAGGTAAAAAATCAGGAGCAATCTTCTGAATGCTTTGGAGATAAAATCTTGCAGAATCGGCCTGATGTGCCATAGCCAGGGCTTCGGCAAGCTTTAGCCTGGGTACCAGGTTGGCGGGTCTCAGATGAATGATGCGCAATAAATGCTGTTGCTGAAGCTCAATGGATGAATCCAGGTTGGCCAGTCCGAAATAGGCTCTTACATCCGTAGAATCATTATGCAGCATGGTTTCAAAAACGGAACGAGCCTGCGCAATCTGGTGCCGTGCGATATATACTTGTGCCAGGGTGAGCCACAGATCAGCCTGTCGGGGGAATTTCTTCAACCCTGAACGGGCCATGCTCTCAGCTTCTGCGTCATTTTTTTTCAACAGATACAGGCGGCAAAGAGCAACGTAGTTCGATACATCTTCCGGGTTTTCCTGTATGGCTTTTTTGAAAGCCAGCTCTGCTTCATCCAGTTTGTTTTCTGAAAGATATTCCAGGGCAAGTTCTCTGGCCGAATGTCCGGATGATGAAGCCTGCTGTTCAGCCTGATGGTGGCAGCTGAACAGCAACATGCATACGCATGAAAAGACAAGTAACAATTGATTTTTCATGCATGGAAATTATTTCATCAAATGTAAGATGAAATCTGGTATGCTTTTGGAAACGTATATTTCAAAACAATTTGCTATGAAACACAAATGGATCATCATCGGCCTGAGTATGTGCATGTTGGGTGGCATGGGTGTGAAAGCTTCTGCACAGCACAGAGATAAAGATTGGCACGATAAACAAGAAATCGCATTGTATCGCGGAGCGTATGGCCATATGCCACCGGGGTTGATGAAAAAATTTTATGGTGAACGTTCGGCTCGCTGTTTTGCACCCGGCCATCGCAAATGGCATGAACCCCGCACTGTTTATGTGGTACCTGCGCCCGTACCGGTTATTTATACACCGCAGCCACAACCGGGTGTGCATGTGTGGATCAGTGCACAGGCCGATTTCTGAAACGAACGGATGAAAAACCATAAGCATGTGCCTGTACCCTATGCAGCACATGCTTTTTTATTTTGTAATTTCTGGAAATACAGTAACTTAAAGTTTTGCTTTATGTTATGAATCGCTTACGCTACTGGTTTGCAGTCGTTATCTTTTTCGGGAATTACACAATATGCAATGCGCAACTAGCTTCGCCCCGCGCATTGTTTCAGGATTTGTTTGTGGATGTACAAATGCAGCAGGTGTTCCCTGATGGAAAAACATTTGTGGATTGCATACCCAAATATTCGCCGGACAGTATTCTCAAAGCTTATCATCAGCAAAAAAAGCAACCTGATTTCAGCTTGCAGCAATTTGTACATGCTTATTTCCGTTTGCCTGAAACCAATACCCGTACTTATCATTCCGATGTACAGGCAGGCATCAGGCGTCATATTGAAGAGTTGTGGAACGTGCTTTCGCGCACTCCGAACCGACAGGACACATCGCGATATGGTTCACTAATTCCGCTCCCCTATCCATACATTGTACCGGGTGGACGTTTCCGGGAAGTTTATTACTGGGATTCCTATTTTACCATGCTAGGTTTGAAGGAAAGCCGCGATACGGAATTGATAGAAGATATGGTAAAAAATTTTGCCTACCTCATCAATCGTTTTGGTTTTGTACCCAATGGTAATCGCACCTATTATCTGACTCGCTCTCAGCCTCCTTATTTTTCGCTGATGGTTGATTTGCTTGCCGGTTTAAAAGGCGATTATATTTATGCAACCTATCAACAACCTTTGCTCCGGGAATATGCTTACTGGATGAAAGGTGCTGATGAGCTGCGTCCGGGTGAAGCGGCTCATCATGTGGTGATGCTGGCCGACAGTTGTATCCTGAATCGTTACTGGGATGAAAGCAATCAGCCCCGCGAAGAATCCTATCGTGCTGATGTGATAGCGGCCCGCCAGTCCGGCGAACCCGATACTGTTTTTTACCGCAACATACGGGCAGCAGCAGAATCAGGTATGGACTTCAGCAGCCGTTGGTTTGCTGATAACCGCAACCTGGGCACCATCATAACCACTCATCTGATCGCGGTTGATTTAAATTGTTTGCTGTATCATCTGGAAAAAACCATAGCCAGAAGCTATGCCGTTACAGGAAACTATTTGCAGCAGAAACAATATGAACATCTGGCTGAACTGCGAAAGGAGCATCTGCTGAAATATTGTTGGGATGCACAACAGCAGGCATTCACAGATTATGATTTTACGCAAAAAAAATATTCACCCCGTATTTCACTGGCCAGCATGTATCCATTGTTTTTCAAGCTTGCCGATTCCACACAGGCTGCTGCCATGGCCAGGCTGATCCGATCCCGGTATCTTCAGCCCGGAGGTGTGGTGACCACCCTGCAACAAACCGGTCAGCAGTGGGATGCACCCAACGGCTGGGCTCCGTTGGAATACATTACCATTCAGGGTTTGCGCAATTATCATTACGATAGCCTTGCCCGCCGGATAGCGCTTCGCTGGATTGAACTTAATCGCCGTGTATTTGACAATACAGGTAAACTCATGGAAAAATATGATGTCATGGATATCCGAAGAAAAGCTGGTGGCGGTGAATATCCTACACAGGACGGATTTGGATGGACAAACGGAGTTTTACTGAAATTGATGAATGAATATCAAGTAAAGGATTGATTTCTTTTTTCTTTTTCATGCATACCTGATATTTCTTTCATATCTTGAAAATCTTGGTGCACGCGGTATTTCAGCCATTCAGCCAGCCGGTGTTTTCGTAAATTGCAGAAACTCAATTTCCGCGTATGGAAAATGAAATCTCCGGAACCATGCAAGCTACAGCTGATGCTGAAGCATCGCGTGATTATCCCATCCGGATTGTAACGGCTGCCAGTTTGTTTGACGGGCATGATGCAGCCATCAATATCATGCGTCGCATCATGCAAAGCAAAGGTGCTGAAGTCATTCATCTCGGACATAACCGCAGTGTGTATGAAATTGCTAAAGCTGCACTGGAAGAAGATGCGGATGCTGTGGCTGTAACCAGCTATCAGGGTGGCCACATGGAATTTTTTACCTATCTGTATGATCTGCTGCATGATAATCAGGGATCTCATATTTTGATTTTTGGTGGCGGAGGTGGCACCATTTTACCTCAGGAAATTACCGAACTGCATAACTATGGCATTGCTCGTATTTATTCGCCCGATGATGGCCGGCAAATGGGGTTGGAAGGCATGATTGAGGATGTGTTGCAGAAATGCCGGCAACAGCGGAAAATCCGGTCAATGACCTCTTTTCCTATACCTGAAGAATCAACTCCTTCTTCATCCCGCTATGTATTGCAAGCCAGCAGGCCGGTGGTACAGATAGCGCGGGCTATTACCTTAGCTGAGTTACAGGGTGAAGCAGATGATGCTTCGCGCACAGAAAAGCGGGCACCTGTGCTGGGCATTACCGGTAGCGGGGGATCGGGTAAATCCTCGCTGACCGATGAAATTGTGTTGCGGTTTCTGGAGGCTTATCCGGATAAAACAGTAGCCATCATTGCGGTGGACCCTTCCCGGCGCCGCACAGGTGGAGCGTTGCTGGGCGACCGGATCAGGATGAATACGGCCGGCGACCCGCGCGTGTATATGCGTTCGCTGGCCACCCGCAACCAGGAAAGCTCGCTGAGTAAGGCTATCCGCGCGGCTCTTCAGGTAGTGCAGCAAGCCAGCTTCGACCTTATCATCCTGGAAAGTGCAGGTGTGGGGCAGGGCGATACTTCCATTGTGGATCACTGTGATGTGAGCCTGTATGTGATGACACCCGAATTCGGGGCAGCTTCCCAGCTGGAAAAAATCAACATGCTGGATTATGCCGATGCTATTGCGATCAACAAGTTTGACAAAGCCGGGGCGGAAGATGCCTATATGGCCGTATGCAAGCAATACCAGCGCAATCATGGTCTCTGGCAAGCCAAACAGGAGTCTTTGCCTGTGGTGGGTACCATCGCTTCCCAGTTTCACGACAGCGGCGTAAATCGTTTGTTTCAAATCCTAATAGAAAAAATAGAATCCAAAACAGGTTTTGCATTTGGCAAGCCCCGGCTGCAGATTGCAGCCGATCAGCATCCGGTGTTCCCCGCCATCATTCCGCCGAAACGTACCCGTTATTTGTCTGATATTGCCGATACCATTCATCGATATAACCAATGGGTAAGAGAACAGGCTGAGCTGGCAAGCAGATGGTATCAGGTGGAAGGTACCCTGGCTCAGCTGCCTGATGGGGCCCCTGAAAAGCAGGCTCTGGAAAATCTCAGGCAGCAGCTGCTGGCAGCTCTGGATCCGGATTGCCGCAGCCGCATTGAATCCTGGCCGGCACTCCGGCAAGCCTATCAGCAGGATGAGCTGGTGTATCAGGTGCGGGGAAAGGATATCCGCCAGCCTTTGTTTTATACAACGCTGAGCGGTACCCGCCTGCCCCGGGTGATATTGCCCCGGTATCAGGATTGGGGTGATGTGCTTCGCTGGCAGCTTCAGGAAAATGTGCCGGGCAGCTTTCCCTACACGGCTGGTGTATTCCCGCTGAAGCGAACTGAAGAAGAACCCATGCGCATGTTTGCCGGTGAAGGATGTCCGGAGCGCACCAACAAACGTTTTCATTACCTGGCTGCCGAACAGCCGGCCCGTCGCCTGTCTACAGCATTTGACAGTGTAACGCTTTATGGGGAAGATCCTGCCGAACAGCCGGATATTTACGGCAAAATCGGCAACAGCGGGGTAAGCATTGCCACGCTTGACGATGCCAAAAAGCTGTATAGCGGCTTTGACCTGTGCGACCCCCATACTTCGGTAAGTATGACCATCAATGGCCCCGCTCCGATCATCCTGGCATTTTTCCTGAATGCAGCCATTGATCAGCAATGTGAGAAATGGATTGACGCCCATTCCCAATGGGATGCCGTCCAGGCCCGGATGGAAGAAATATTTGCCCATCATCCACGGCCTGTTTATTACAATCCCCTTGCTCCGGGTCGCCTGCCGGATGGACATAACGGATTGGGGCTACGGCTGCTGGGCGTAACGGGCGATCAGGTATTGCCACGCGACGTGTATGAGCAAATCAAAGCTCGGACCCTGGCACAGGTAAGGGGCACGGTGCAGGCCGATATCCTGAAAGAAGATCAGGCACAAAACACCTGCATTTTTTCTACCGAATTTGCCCTGAAGCTAATGGGCGATGTGCAGGAATATTTTATCCAAAACCGCATGCGCAATTTCTACAGTGTATCCATCAGCGGATATCATATTGCCGAAGCCGGTGCCAATCCCATTACCCAGCTAGCTTTTACACTGGCCAATGGATTTACGTATGTGGAGTATTATTTGAGCCGGGGCATGCAGGTAGATGATTTTATGCACAACCTTTCTTTCTTTTTCAGCAATGGCATGGATGCAGAATACAGTGTGATAGGACGTGTGGCCAGGCGCATCTGGGCCAAAGCAATCCGTTATCTGTACAAAGGCAATGAACGTTCGCAAAAACTCAAATATCATATTCAAACCAGTGGCCGCAGCCTGCATGCACAGGAAATTGATTTCAATGATATCCGCACCACGCTGCAGGCCTTGTATGCGATATACGACAATTGCAATTCGCTTCACACCAATGCCTATGATGAAGCCATTACCACGCCTACGGAAGAAAGCGTTCGCCGGGCGATGGCTATCCAGCTGATCATCAACCGCGAACTGGGGACGGCCAAAACGGAAAATTTCATTCAGGGTTCGTTTTTGATTGAAGAACTTACCGATCTGGTAGAAGAAGCCGTGCTGGCCGAATTTGAACGCATTTCATCCCGCGGGGGTGTATTGGGCGCCATGGAACGCATGTATCAGCGCAACCGCATCCAGGAGGAAAGCCTGCATTATGAAGCCTTGAAACACAGCGGAGAACTTCCTGTCATTGGCGTAAATACATTCCTGAATAAAAAGGGATCACCTACCGTGGTACCGCATGAGGTAATTCGCAGTACCAAAGAGGAAAAAGAACAACAGATTTTTAATCTGCGTGCTTTCCAGACCCGACATGCCGATCAGGCACCTGGCATGTTATCCCGCCTAAAGCAGGTTGCCCGCCAGCAACAAAATATCTTTGCCGAGCTCATGGAAACGGTGAAATACTGTTCTCTTGGGCAGATCACCCATGCTCTCTATGAAGTGGGCGGACGTTATCGCCGCAACATGTAATCCTTTCTCTTTTTTCTTTTCAATCATATCCAAAAAATAACGGGCAATCTACCCGATGGCAGATTACCCGTTTCACCTCAACCTGTATTTGCCTGATTGCCTGATAACCCGACAAACAAGCTTCTTTAGTTTCTTTATAAATCCGCTTTTTTAAGCGATTGTGGCAATGTAAGTGTCAGCGTGCGTGTTTCGTTGTTGCGTTTGATTTTCAGGGTTACGGAGCTGCTTTGCTGATAATCGCGCAGCGCCTGCAACATATCTTCCACGTTGCTGATTGGCCGATCACCCAGCTGTGTAACAATATCACCCGGTTTTACACCTGCTTTGGCAGCCGGCATATCGGGCGTAACTTTCAATACTTTCACGCCGTTATTTCCTTCCGTATCCTGAATGGTGATTCCGAGTTTAGGTGAAGGATTCCGGAAGAAATAGGCATGGAAATCCGGCATATCGAAGGGACGTAAATTGCGATAAGGCCATCCATTTGGCATCTGAAAATAGGGTAAAGGATTGGCGCCGAACAAATCCACAGGATTGTTTTCTTCTTTGCCCAGACGGGCTTTTGTGGTTTGGGTCTGATGATTGCGTGTGTAGGTAATCGTCACTTCATCACCGGGTTGGTAGCTGCGAATCACATCTGCAAGCTCCTGCGGGGAATGAATAATATGATCATCCACTTTGGTAATAATATCACCGGCAAGCAAGCCGGCACTATCGGCTGCGGTGCCCCGCATCACTTCTTCAATTTTAGCTCCTTTCTGATCGCTGGCCTGTGCAGTCATTACACCCAGCAATGCGCGCGATGAACTGTTGGAATCCCGATCCCGGAAGGGATAGATGCGGATATGTGGATTGGGTGATTGTTCAAAAATATAGCTGTTTCCATCACGCAACGGAATTTTCCGTTCGATAACGGTTAATGAACTGTCGGCGTATTGATCATATTTTTTCCCGTTGATCCATACTTCTCCGCCTTTGATGTGGATATCCAGGTTGGGATTCATCTGTCCGCGCTGGCGAATAATAATTTCCTGGTATTCACCCGGTTTGGAATTGCCGGTACGATCCTGGGCAAATACCCATGGCGTAAACCCCAGGCTGCATAACAGGAAGAAAATCCATCGTTTCATATGAAATTGATTTATGAAAGAAGTATAGCAAATTTAACCCAAGCCCATAGCCAGCGCGGCTAATGAACTGTTAAATCACCTGTTGCAGATCGAAGGGAATGTTAAAGTTGCAAGCCAGATGAAAGCTTGTTTGCAATAGTTTGGCAGGGGTTTGACAGGCTTATGTGAATGATTTTACAAATGCCAGTTAAGCCTGTGCCATTTGTGCTATGCGATGGATCACTTCCTGCAGGGATGAAGTGTTTTTTCCTCCTCCGGTGGCTATGGTGGCTTGTCCGCCTCCTCCACCCTGAATCAGCGGAGCCACAATTTTTTTCATCCATTCTCCTGCATGCCAATGATACTGAGCGGCGCTATTTTCATCTGTCATGATCAGCACCTGGGCTTTGTCCTGGATAACGGCAGCCAGCACAATCAGATAGACAGGTACCAGATGATCGCGAAGGAAGAAACCCAGTTGTTTCAATGCATCAGCAGAAGGCACATCCACTATCTGTCCAATGAACTGCACGTCATGTATTTTTTTCGCCTGCTGGGCCAGTTGTTTGGCTTGTTGTTGCAGCCATTTCTGCTCCAGCGATTGATATTGTTTTTCCAGCTGTGATTTTTCTTCAATCAGCTTTTGCAAAGCATCGGTCAGCTGACGGGGTTGGTGGAGCAATTCTCTGGCATCGGCAAGCAAGGCCAGTTGCTGACGCACGTATTGCCAAGCGGCTTCACCGGTAAGGGCTTCGATACGACGTACACCGGCAGCTACAGCTGTTTCGGCTGTGATGATAAAAAAGCCTATTTCACCGGTATATCTGACATGGGTTCCGCCGCATAGCTCAATGGAAAACCGTGGATCCATGGTTACCACCCGCACCTGCTCGCCATATTTTTCGCCAAACAATGCCATAGCGCCCATCCGGAGCGCTTCTTCACGCGGCATGTATTGAATCTGTACGGGTATATTTTCACGGATTTTCGCGTTGACCACAGCTTCCACCTCCTGAATTTCCTGTGTACTGAGCTTGTTGAAATGTGAAAAATCAAACCGCAGATAATCAGGATGCACCAGCGATCCTTTTTGCTGCACATGATGACCCAATACCTGCCGCAATGCGGCATGCAGCAGATGAGTGGCAGAATGGTTCAGCATGAGCTTCTGCCTGCGTATCTCGTCCACATGGGCCTCCAGCGGTTGTTCCGGATGGGCGGGAAGTTCCCGTGTAAGATGAACGATCAGATCATTTTCTTTTCGGGTATCCCACACCTGAATTTTTTGAGTACCCTGGATGAGCCATCCGGTATCGCCCACCTGCCCGCCACTTTCAGCATAAAAAGGTGTTTCGTTGAGTACGATCTGGTAAAAACTTTTTCCTTTTTCCGTAACCTGGCGATAGCGCAGCACCTGGGAAGTGGTATGCAGCTGCTCATATCCCACAAAACGGGTAAGTCCGTCAGAAAGAATGGTCCAGTCCCCAACTTCCAGGGCTGTAGCCTGGCGGGAGCGGTTTTTCTGAGCTTCCAGCGCATGCCGGAATCCGGCTTCATCCACGCTGAAGCCTTTTTCTGCTGCGATAATACGGGTCAGATCAATTGGGAAACCATAGGTATCGAATAGTTCAAATGCAAGCTGACCGGGAATTTCACGTGTGGTGGCCGTTTCAAAATAGGTTTCAATTCTTTGTATGCCAGTTTCCAGGGTTTTGAGAAAATGCTGTTCTTCTTCGAAAATAATTTTGGCAATAAAGCTGCTTTGTTGCTGCACTTCCGGGAAAACACCTTGGAAAATTTCACCCACCACCGGCACCAGCTGGTAGAGCATAGGTTCTCGGATACCCAGATGGGAATAGTAATAACGAACAGCCCGGCGGAGAATACGCCGGATCACATAGCCGGCGCCGGTATTGGAGGGCAGTTGTCCGTCGGCAATCGTAAAACACAGTGCCCGGATATGATCGGCAATGACGCGGAAGCTGATGGCTTGATAACTTTGCCCGCCGTCGTAGCGAATGCCTGTAAGATCTTCGGTAGCCTGAATCAGGGGCAGGAACAAATCCGTATCATAATTGCTTTGTTTGCCCTGCAATACCCTTACCAGCCGCTCCAGCCCCATGCCGGTATCTACATGCCGGGCAGGAAGAGGTTCCAGCGAACCATCTTTCAGCCGGTTATATTGGATAAACACCAGATTCCAGATCTCAATGACTTCAGGATGGTTTTGGTTGATCAGTGTATTTCCGGGCTGCTGCCTGCGTTGTTCTTCAGGCCGGCAGTCGATATGAATTTCGGTGCAGGGGCCGCAGGGGCCGGTATCGCCCATTTCCCAGAAATTGTCTTTTTTGCTGCCCTTCAGGACACGATCGGCGGGTAGCCATTTCAGCCAGTGCTGATAGGCTTCCTCATCTTCAGGCAATTGCTCGGCAGCATCACCTTCAAATACGGTTGCATACAACCTGTCTTCCGGAATCTGATATACTTTGGTAAGCAATTCCCAGGCCCAGGCAATGGCTTCTTCCTTGAAATAATCTCCGAAGCTCCAGTTGCCCAGCATTTCAAACATGGTATGATGATAGGTATCCTTGCCGACTTCTTCCAGATCGTTATGTTTGCCGCTTACCCGCAAGCATTTCTGGGTATCCGCAACCCGGCGATATTGGGGTGTTTGGGTACCCAGAAAAAAGTCTTTGAACTGATTCATGCCTGCATTGGTAAAAAGCAGAGTGGGATCGTTTTTTACCACAATGGGTGAGGAAGGTACGATGATATGTCCCTTGCTTTTGAAAAAATCCAGAAATTGTTGTCTGATCTCACGGGCGGTTAATGGCATAACAGGAAATTGTGACAAATGATTATTTTGCGATTCAGAATCAATGAAAGAAATCGTGAAATTTGCTAATTTCAGGTTTTGCAAATTTAGTTTCCGTGATGACAATATCAAAAGCCCTTTGATTTCCTGAGTTTTCCCTTTGATGTTTGCCCTGATCCTGCGCCGGTTAAACCGGGCCTGAAATATAACCATACGATGAAAAAGATCAAGTATTATTACGATACCCGTTCGTTGCGTTATGAAAGATGGGTGATGCCTCTGTGGATGAAATTGTTGCGCACTGCGGGTATACTGCTGGCTATTTTGTTCACGGCTATTCTAATTTTTTTATTAGCCAGCCCTTTTCTGGATACACCTCATGATAAAATGTTGCGACAGGATCTGCTGGCTATGCGGGAACAGTATCATGTGCTGACGGGTCAATTGCATCGCATGGAACAGCAGTTGCGTGAATTGCAAAGCAGGGATAATCAAATTTATCGAGCCATTTTTGCTGCATCACCTATTCCCGACAGTTTGCGGGCGCATGAACAGGCGCGCATAGCGGAAATGGACATGCTCGACGGGCTTAGCAATATGCAACTGATCAGCAATGCCGCAGCTATGATCCGGGATATTGAACATCGCATCCATGTGCAGAATCAATCTTATGCCGAACTGGATTCACTTGTACAAAACAAACAGAAATTACTCGCATCCATTCCTGCCATTGAACCTATTCCTGATGAAGACATCAACCGCATAGCTTCCGGTTTTGGTTATCGCATTGATCCGATTTACAAAACCCGTAAATTCCACCCGGGCATTGATTTTGCTGCATCAGAAGGTACGCCTGTCTATGCCACAGGCAATGGTGTGGTGGAATGGTCGGGCATGGATGAGAGTGGCTATGGCATCCATGTAATTATCAGACATGGATTTGGCTATGAAACTTTGTACGGCCACATGGAAAAAACAGTTGTGAAAAAAGGTCAGCAGGTAAAACGAGGCCAGATTATCGGATATGTAGGCAGCAGCGGAAAATCCACCGGCCCGCATTGCCATTATGAGGTGATCCGCAATGGTGTGAAGGTAAACCCGGTGTATTTCTTCTACAATGATATTACACCCCAGCAATATGAGCGTATTTTGAAAATGGCTGCTGCAAACAATCAGTCTTTGGATTAACTTGCAATATCGTTTCAGAACAGATGGAAGAAAAACATGACACGGCTGTAGGTAAAAAAACTTCCTCCACGCGGGGAAGAAAGCCTGTTGCTGATATCACGGCTCCTCCGCTGATTGTAGAAGATCCTTCAGCTGTTCCCCTTACCAAGCAATATTATTCCATCAGCGAAGTTGCTGACATGTTCCAGACAAGTACATCCCAGATTCGCTTCTGGGAAAAAGAATTTGATATTCTTCAGCCTAAAAAAAACCGCAAAGGTGATCGTTTGTTCAGGCCTGAGGATATTGAGCATCTGCGATTGATTTATTATCTCATTCGAGAAAGAAAATATACGGTTGAAGGTGCCAGGCAAAAACTGAAAGAAGAAATAAAAACTACCCGATCGCGTTTTGAACTGATTCAAACCCTTCAGCGCATCAAACAATTTTTAATTCAACTGAAAGAACAGATATGAGACCATCCTTTTTCATGTGTTTGTTTCTGATGATAAGCATGCAGTTGCCTGCCCAGAAGCAATCTCTGAAAGTGCTTACCGGACCCGTAAATGAATCCATGCTTGCCAATGATCCCGCATTTCCGTGGTTTTATCAGGGAGTGAATGCGTATCAGCCCGATTCTTTGTCGCTGGCGCTTATCCGCGAGCAAAAAGATTTGTTTCAGGTTGTGGCTTTTATTGGGACGTGGGATAGCGTAACCATGCGGGTTTTGCCTGCATTTTTCAAAACAATGATTTTAACGGGTTACCCCCTGAATCAGCTGACCATTTATGGCTTGGATGAAAAACTCAATGGTGCAGAGCGATGGAAAAAGAAGTATGCAGTGCAAGCCGTTCCCACATTTGTAATCCTGAAAGGTAAACAGACGCTTGGCGTATTGGCACCTCCTTTCACACAACCGATAGAAGTTTCATTGGCACATCTGCTGCAACCACCTGCAGAATAGAATTCTTTTGTATTAAATTTTTCTGTTGTTTCAGGCAATGCGTTGGGAGCGGGACTCAGAGCTGAGTCGTTGCTGATGGATAGAAGTCACAAGCACCACTCCCGGTTTTTTGCCCGGCGTAAAGCTGCCCAGCTGGTCTTCGCAATGCAAAGCTCTGGCACCATTCCAGGTTGCCCAACGCAGCAGATTTTCCAGTCCGATAAAAGGAAAATGCTGTTGCAGACATTTGATTTCTTCCAGAACGGATAGTGTATCATTCGATGCCAGGCTGTCGGTGCCGATTACGATCCGGTCATCTGCAAAGGTCATGAGTGTTTCCAGTGGAGGAAGCTGCTGTTCAATATACAAGTTGGCTTTTGGGCAAAGGCACCAGTAAATATTAGGCTGAAATTGTGCAGCTGCCCATTGGATATCGGCTGCAGGGGTGTATGTATTATGCACCAGAATCAGCTGACACGGCTTATGGGCCGAAGTATTTTTTTCAAAGAAAAAGGGCAGTACATGCCTCAGGCTTGTGGTTCCGCAGCCCGCTGCCTGGCGGAATGAAATACCCAGAGCATCATATAGGCGCCGCATGCTGCCTTGGCCGCTCAGAAACCATTCGTTTTCGGCAGCCGTCTCTTGGTTGTGCATCGAAATCAAAGTCTCACCCTGAAGAGCGATATAGCGGAACAACGTATCTGAAACGGAGTAGGGTGCATGTGGAGTTATCGTGGCCGGAAATGAGGTGTGGGCTTTCCATGCGGCAGCCAGCTGCTGTGCCTGCTCAAAACGTTTCTTCGCTATTTCTTCAGGCACTCCCATGCATTCTACGAAATGATGATAATACAAGTTGGTGGATTGTTTTACAGGCAGGCTATCCAGCGTATTCACGATATCACCAACGGCTACAATGCCCGCCTGTTGCATCTGCTGATCGGCCAGAGAAATAGCCTGCAGCTTTATGTCAGGAGAGAAAGTTGGATCATGGCGGGTTTCCATCAGTTGCAGGATAAAATTCACCAGCCCGGTGCCGCGCGGGATGCGTTCTTTCAGATAGGATAATTCGGTATGGCAATGCACATTGATAAAACCCGGACAAAGCAGTCCGGCGAAATATTCTGCTATCCGGCGCTGCCTGTCATCCGGATGGGGTATGAATTTCACCACATAACCTTGTTCATCCAGCATGATCACTGCATGCGGCCAAATATGCCATCCATCAAATACTGCATCGGCCGTAAACGCTCTGCTTTTCATCCGGTGCTTTTCTGTGGAGCTAAGATAAACAGCTGTTGCCGGAAGATAAGCAACTGCAGGAAACAATGTTAACTTTGCGCACATTCAATCTATCTCATGCAGGATCAGTTGGAAGCCATAAAAGCTCGTTTTGAAGAAATTCGGGTTGCACTAACCAACCCCGAGGTAGTGGCTGATCAGCAAAGATTCAGCCAGCTCAGCAGGGAGTATAGGCAGCTGGAAAAAATTGTAACCGCCTATGAGCAATACCGGCAGGTGCTGGACGATATTGAGTTTCGCAAGGAAGTGCTGGAATCGGGTGATGAGGAAATGCGTGCCCTGGCCCGCAGGGAACTGGAGGATCTGGAAAAAAGGCGGGATGAGCTGGAAACAAAAATCCGGCAGCTGCTGATTCCCAAAGATCCGCAGGATGAAAAGAATGCCATCCTGGAAATCCGTGCCGGAACAGGTGGCGATGAAGCCAGCTTGTTTGCCGGTGATCTGTTGCGCATGTATTTGCGTTATGCAGAAAAAAAAGGCTGGAAAACCCAGATCCTGAGTGAGAATCCGGGTACGGTGGGCGGATATAAGGAAGTGATTGTGCGCGTGGAAGGAGAAGATGTATATGGTACGCTGAAGTTTGAATCGGGCGTGCATCGCGTGCAACGCGTGCCGGCCACGGAATCGCAGGGCCGAATCCATACTTCGGCTGCTACGGTGGCGGTTTTACCCGAAGCAGAAGAAGTGGATGTGGTGATTCATGAAAACGATATCAAAATGGAAACAGCTCGCAGTGGTGGTGCCGGCGGACAAAACGTAAACAAGGTGGAAACCAAGGTAAGGTTGATTCACATCCCTACCGGTATTGTGGTGGAATGCCAGACCGAACGGACCCAGTTCGCCAACCGCGAGAAAGCCATGATGATGCTGCGCACAAAACTATATGAAGAAGCAGTACGCAAACAGGAAGAAGCTATTTCCCGCCAGCGCAAAAGCCTGGTATCCACCGGCGACAGGTCTGCAAAAATTCGTACATACAATTTCCCTCAGGGACGCGTAACGGATCATCGCATTGGCATGACTATTTACACGCTGGATGCTTTTATGGATGGGGAAATTCAGGAGATGATTGAGGCTTTGCAATTTGCTGAAAATGCCGAGAAGCTAAAAGCAGGTTCCAAAGCCTGAAAAGCCTGATGGAAGATTTGGCAAGAATTTTGGGAATATGAACATAAAAAAGTCAGAAACATGAAACATTATCCACACAAGCATTGCACTATGCGTTTTCATTCCGGCCTTGCCGGTTTGCTTGCTGTGTCGCTCATGATAGGCAGCTGCAGCGTTACCCAAAAAATGAACAATACAGAAAAAGGTGCAGCCATTGGTGTGGGAGCCGGTGCTGCCAGCGGAGCCATCATCGGTAAGGTAGCAGGTAATACTGCTCTGGGCGCTGTGATCGGTGCCGCTGTGGGCGGAACAGCTGGTGCGTTGATCGGTAAGAAAATGGATCAGCAGAAAAAGGAAATTGAGCAATCTGTGCCCAATGCACAGGTAGAACGTGTAGGAGAAGGATTGGTTGTTACATTTAGTTCAAATGTATTGTTTGGATTCGATCGTTATGATCTTACTCCTGATGCGAAAAATACCATTCAGGATTTGTACCAGATTCTGGTAAAATATCCGGATGAAAATGTACTGATTATCGGACATACCGATAGCATTGGCACTGCCAGTTACAACCTGAAATTGTCCCAGCGCAGGGCAAACGCAGTGGCCGATTATCTGATCCAGTTAGGGATTGATCCATCCAGAATTACCACCAAAGGCATGGGTATGTCAGATCCTAAATTTCCAAATGATACACCTGAACATCGCGCTGCCAATCGCAGGGTAGAATTTGTACTGACGGCCAATGAAAAAATGAAACAGCAAGCTGAGCAAGGTACTTTGCAATGAGTATTTGAATATTTTTATTTGCTATTTGCAATAAATTCATATCTTTTCTTTAGGATTGTTAGGTGGTTTTTATAGGCAACAGTCCATCATCCCCGGAATCTAAGTCCGGGGATTTCTTTTATCCGCCAAGGCCGGAGAAGATGCCAATCATCAGAATACTTAGCACAATTATAGTAAGTACAATGTAAAGCAGATCCCTTTCGAGGATAAACCCGATGATGGAAAAAAATACCCGGGCAATAGGTGTAGCGATAAGCAGTACAATGCCAAACTGTATGAATGCCTTTAAATTGCCTTGATGCATAGCATGTAAAATACCTGGAAGGGATGTTAAATCACTGTGTTCTCCATGAAAAGTATGAAAATGAGGTGTATCGCCTGCATGGGATATAAGATACAATAATCCACTTATGGCTACTATTACAGCTGAGAGTGTTACACCCCAGCGCAGCAGGTAACTCAGAAAAATTTCAATACGCTGATCATTTATTTGTTTTTTCATTGAAGATTATATTTTATTCAATAACCCATTGTAAATCATCTCCCCTCCCAGTATGGTAATTACCACAATAAATAAAATGCGCAACCAGCTGGTAGCAGTTTTCATCAGTATGCGCGCACCAACCATGGAACCCAGCAACACACCCAAAACAACAGGCATGGAAAGTACCGGATCAATATATCCCCTTGAAAGATACACGCTGGCGCTGGCTGCAGCCGTTACTCCAATCATAAAATTGCTTGTAGTAGTAGATACTTTAAATGGAATATGCATGATGTTGTCCATGGCTACTACTTTCAGAGAGCCTGATCCCAGGCCCAGTAACCCTGAAATAACACCTGCAAACATCATCATACCATACCCGCCGGCTACCCGATGCACAGCATAGGAAATCTTATTGCCGTGTTCATCCGGAAAATCTCCATTCAGTTTTAGGATTCTGGCCAGTTTGCTGGATTGATTTACATCCAGATGATCCTGTTTTTTCTTCAAAGAAATCAGTGCAGAATAAAGAATGACGATTCCTGCAAGAATGGCAATGAAATGAGTAGGCAGATAAATGGCCAAAATAGCTCCCAGAATAGCTCCTGATGTGGTAGCAACTTCCAGAAACATGGCAATCCGGATGTTGGAAAATCCTTCTTTCACATAGGCTGCAGCAGACCCGGAAGAAGTAGCAATGACCGCAACCAGTGAAGTGCCAATCGCATAACGGATATCAATATGAAAAGCGATGGTCAACAACGGAATGATCACCACGCCGCCACCCAAGCCGGTCAATGAACCCAGCAAACCAGCCAGTAATGCCCCGGCGAAAATAATCAGGGTAAATGTAAGCAAACTCATGTCACTGCATCATTAAAAGATGTGCAAAGGTATGGCAAGGAAATCAGTGTATAAGTAACCTGTGTTACACGTGTAGCAGAGAAAACTCAATGCAGGAAAATTTTAATCCATTCCTGCAGATAATGTTGGCTCAGATATCCTCCTATCAGCGCTCCTATGGCATCAGCTATCATATCACCGATTTCGAAATCGCGGTGAATGATAGCAATATCTTTCTGCAAAAATTCAATGGTGATACCCAGCAAAATGCCGGCAATAATATAATATATCACTCTTTTATGGTAGATCGGGCCGCGATGCAGATATAATGCCGCACTCCACAAAATCACAAACAACATAAAGAAGAAAGCATGCACCAGCTTATCAAACTGAGGAATATGATCCAATACTTTAATATCCGGTACTGCTTTTGCCGGCATCAGCGTAAGTACCAGAATAATAAACGTCCAAACCCATGCTGGCAAATAATATTTCCAGTTTTTATGCAAAGTCGGTTCCATCAAAAAATAATATGGAAGAAAACACTTAATTTCCTACCAGTTGCTGATACTGTTCAGCTCCCAGCAGTTCATTGAGCTGAGAAGGATCGCTCAGCCTAATTTTAATCATCCATCCTTCACCATAAGGGTCCTGGTTTACCAGTTCCGGTGCTTCATTCAGGCGTGGGTTTATTTCGATGATGGTACCTTTCACGGGCATATATAGTTCCGACACCGTTTTCACTGCTTCAACCGTACCGAAAGGAGTATGCGCATCCAGTTCTTTTCCTGCAGAAGGAATATCCACATACACAATGTCACCCAATTCACGCTGGGCAAAATCCGTAATTCCTACCGTGGCTGTATCGCCTTGTACAGCTATCCATTCATGTTCAGGTGTGTATTTCAGGTGTTCCGGGAATTTCATAACCATGTTTTGATGTAAAAATACAGGTTTGCATCCAACTGCAAAAATGCAGAATTCAGACATGCTTTTCAAACAGAGGCTCAAAATAGCACAGCATTAATTTTTTTAACCACATTTCCTGATGTTCTGCATCCATTTCGGGTATGGGTTTAATTTGTTGGTAATGCGGCCATCCCTCATCATCCTTCTTTACAAAACGATAATATCCTTCCTGTGCCAATAATGTACAGGTACCTACATGAATCAGATCTTGTTTTTCTTCTTTGGTGAATCGGGTTTTGGAAGAGCTGATTTCCTGCAGGCCTATGAGCATCAGAATGCCTTCCATATTGGGTTTACGCCCCAATCGTTTCTCCAGTATATGTTCGAGAGTTTTCCATTTTTCGTTTATATCATCCATGATCAAAGCAGTTTTAACTTTTTATGGCAGGTACTTCCATGTAGTTTTGCAGCAGATGAGTAGCAGACTAATTCTTTAACACAGCTTTAACAGCACACCAAACTGGTTCAGATCATATTGCAAACTTATTACTATTTTAGCAACCATTCAATGTTATATCATGGAACAAGCTACTGCTGATATTCGGACACTGCATGAGCAGATACATCAGGCCAGTGCATTTGTGGATATGCTGCATATGGAGATGGGGAAAGTGATTGTAGGGCAAAAGTATATGGTGGATCGCTTGATGGTGGCTCTTCTGGCACAGGGACATGTGTTGCTGGAAGGTGTACCGGGTCTGGCTAAAACACTTGCCATTAAATCACTTGCAGCATGCATTCGTGCGCAATTCAGCCGTATTCAATTTACCCCTGATTTATTGCCGGCTGATGTAATCGGTACCATGATTTACAATCAACAGCAGAACAATTTCATCGTGCGCAAAGGCCCTATTTTCGCCAATTTTGTGCTGGCCGATGAAATCAACCGTGCTCCGGCAAAGGTGCAAAGCGCTCTGCTGGAGGCTATGCAGGAAAAACAGGTTACTATTGGCGATCATACTTTTCCGCTGGAAGAACCCTTTTTGGTGCTTGCCACCCAGAATCCCATTGAACAGGAAGGTACTTATCCGCTACCGGAAGCGCAGGTGGATCGCTTCATGCTAAAGATAGTGGTGGGCTATCCAACAAAAGAAGAAGAAGTCAAAATCATCCGGCAGAATATTCAACCCGAAGGATTGCCCAAAGTCAATCCGGTGGTGCATCCCCAGGATATTCTGGCAGCCAGGCAACTGGTACGCAGTGTGTATATGGATGAAAAAATTGAAAAGTATATCATCGACATTGTATTTGCTACACGACAACCGGCTGAATACAAATTATCCAAATTAACTCCGCTTATTGCCTATGCAGCTTCTCCCAGAGCCAGCATTAATCTGGCGCTTGCGGCCAAGGCTTATGCATTTATCAAACGCAGAGGATATGTAATTCCGGAAGATGTGCGCAGTGTGTGTTACGATGTGATGAGGCATCGTATTGGATTAACATACGAAGCAGAAGCCGAAAATGTAACTACAGAAAACATCATCAGTGAAATTCTCAACGTGGTAGAAGTACCATAACTTCAGGTGCTTGATCATCATGCAATTGCTCTCACATGGATACAACCGAGTTATTGAAGAAGGTACGCAAAATTGAAATCAAGACCAAAGGCCTGTCAAATCATATCTTTTCCGGAGAATATCACAGTGCCTTTAAGGGAAGAGGCATGAGCTTCAGTGAAGTGAGAGAATATACGTTTGGAGATGATGTGCGTACGATTGACTGGAATGTAACAGCTCGTTTTTCGCATCCGTATGTGAAGGTTTTTGAAGAAGAACGTGAACTCACCGTAATGCTGCTGGTTGATATCAGCAAGAGTGCTTTGTTTGGAAGTGTTCAGCAAACCAAGCGTGATCTGATCACAGAAATATGTGCAGTGCTTTCTTTTTCGGCTATTCATAATCATGATAAAGTAGGTGTAGTTTTTTTCAGCAATGGCATAGAAAAATATATTCCACCCAAGAAAGGAAGCTCGCATACTTTGCGTATCATCCGGGATTTGCTTTCGATGGAAGCCACCCGGCAAGGTACGGATATTGCAGCTGCATTGCGTTTTTTCAATAATGCTGTCAAGAAAAAATCCATTGTGTTTTTGTTGTCAGATTTTTTTGCCGATCGGTATGAAGATGCTTTGCAGATTGTAGCACGCAAACATGATTTAATCGGTATTCATGTATATGATCCGCATGAAAAGGAATTGCCTGCAGTGGGATTGGTGAAGATGATGGATGCTGAAACAGGGGAAACATTGTGGCTAGATACATTGGATGCACAGGTGAGAAAAAAATATGCAGCGCAATTTCAGCAACATGTGCAATATTGCCGGAATGCATTTACCCGAAGTGGGGCCTCATTAATCAGTATTCGCACGGATGAAGATTATGTTCGCATTTTGCAGGGTTTTTTTGTCAGGCGTATATAAGCATCTGAAAGCCGCATGGTGTTGTTGCATGGCCTTTCTGGGTATCATGTGGCACATGCAGGCTTTTGCGCAGCAGCCTCGTGTGGAAGTACACACGGATTCATCGCAGATTCTCATTGGCAGCCAGTTTCATCTGTATCTCGACATTACCCTGCCCAGCTCCTATCGGTTGCAGGGATATGCCTTGCCCGATTCATTCAATCATATCGAAGTAGTACATCGCGGCCAGGCCGATACCACATCAGCCGGCGGGCAGTGGCTGTATCATCAGGTGCTGACGCTTACTTCATTCGACTCGGGTCGCTGGCAGATTCCTTCTTTCCCTGTGGTACTGGCCTCTTCCAGGCCCAACGATACTTCCCATCTGATTTTGCAAACGGATTCATTATGGATTGGCGTGCAAACAGTGCCAGTGGATACCAGTAAGCCTTTCATGCCTATCAAGGATATTCGTCGTGTAAAACTCACTTGGCTTGATGTTTTACCCTACGTGTTGCTAGGTATTGCATGGGTACTGCTTGTGCTGGGGATTATCTATGTGCTGCGGCATCGCAAACGCAAGGCTGTACCTGCTGTGATACAACAACCGCTGCAACCACCCTATGAAGAGGCGATGGCGCAGTTGAAGCAATGGCAGGCAGAACAACCTTGGACAAAAATGCAGATGAAAGAGTATTTTACCCGGCTCACCGATGTGTTGCGCCGATATGTGGAACGGGCATTTGAAATTCCGGCCATGGAAATAACTTCTGGTGAATTGCTTGAACAAATTGATAAGCATCCAATACTGCGTGAACACCGGGCTGTGTGGGAAGAAATTTTATCAGAAGCGGATCGGGTGAAATTTGCCAGATGGCCGTCTTCGCCTGAAATGGCTGCTCATTGCCTTGAAAAAGCCATTCAGGTAGTTGAAGTCACGCATCAGGCTCAGGAAGCCGAACGGCGGACAGCAGAATCAGCCTCGCCGGCCGGCAGTCAGGCCGCAGCTGTGAAAACATAAGCAAGTAGCAGATGGATGAACTTTTGCATAGCCATATTGTATTTGCCAATCCCTGGTGGTTGTTGTTGCTGTGCCTGTTGCCTTTATGGATATTTCTGTACATCCGCAACCGGCGCAGGCAGCAGGCTTATCTGCAAGTATCATCCACCCGTGGCATGAAGCAATTGCCGGTATCGTGGAAAGTACGTTTTCGTTCCGTGCTGATGGTTTTGCGCATGCTGGTGTATGCGCTGCTGGTGATTGCACTGGCACGGCCACAAACTACGGATGTGTTGCAAAATGTGAACAGCGAAGGTATTGACATTATCATTTGCCTGGATATCTCGGGTAGCATGCTTGCGCAGGATTTTCATCCTAATCGCATCGAAGCAGCCAAAGCCGTAGCTAAAAATTTTATAGAACACCGGCCCAACGATCGCATTGGGCTGGTGATTTTTGCGGGTCAGGCTTTTACCCAGTGCCCGCTTACCATCGATCATGATTTTCTGATTCAGCAGCTCGAAAAGGTTCACAGTGGTTTGCTGGAAGACGGTACAGCTATTGGCGACGGGCTGGCTACAGCCGTCCAGCGATTGCGCGAAAGTTCGGCAAAGAGCAAAGTGGTGATTCTGTTAACCGATGGGGTCAACAACATGGGATTGATTGATCCGTTGACGGCTTTGCAAATTGCAAAAACCTACGGTGTGCGGGTCTATGCCATCGGAGTAGGCACGCATGGCGTGGCTCCTTATCCGGTGCCGATGCCGGGTGGTGGTACCCAGCTGCAGGATATGCCAGTACAGATTGATGAAGCCTTGTTGCAGAAAATAGCCCAGCAAACGGGAGGTGAATATTTCCGCGCTACAGGCAACACTTCCCTGCGTCGGATCTATGATCAGATTGATCAGATGGAAAAAACCAAAATTCAGATTTCGTCTTTCACCCAATATGCCGATGTATTTTTCCCGCTGGCAATTGCCGCAGCCATTCTGCTTTTCCTGGAAATACTCCTGCGTTATACTGTTTTCAGAACATTCCCCTGATACGATAGGTTCTCTTTATCTTTACTACCAAAATATCCCTTGCAGGCCACTATTTACAAGTCAACCGGCAGCTGGTACCAGGCACGCACCACAACGGGTGAATGGATTTCGTGCCGCATCAAAGGCAAATTGAAAATTGACGAGGAAATTTCTTCCACCAATCCCGTAGCGGTGGGAGATGAGGTAATTATCAGCAGAGATCCGCAAACCGGTGATGCATTGATTGAAGATATTCTGCCCAGAAAAAACTATATCATCCGAAGTTCGCCACACAAACGCGGCCAGAAACATATTCTCGCTGCCAATCTGGATCAGGCCTGGCTCATAGTAACCATATTGCAACCGCGCACATCCACGGGTTTTATAGATCGGTTTCTGGTGACAACCGCTGCGTATCATATTCCAACTTCCCTGATCATCAATAAAACAGATCTTCTAGATGAAGAAGCCAAAGATATAGCCGCTGAATGGATGGATGTGTATGAAAGCATGGGCTATCCGGTAGAACTGATTTCAGTAAAACAGGGCGAAGGTATAGACCGGCTGAAAAATAGCTTACAAAATCAAACCACGCTGCTGTCCGGTCATTCGGGTGTAGGCAAATCATCCCTTATCAATGCACTGATTCCGGGCCTTTCCCTGCGGGTACAACCCATCAGTCGCTGGTCAGAAAAAGGTATGCATACAACCACTTTTGCTGAAATGTTTGAATTGCCATTTGGAGGACGTATCATTGATACACCCGGTATTCGTGAATTTGGTATTGTGGATATGGCACCCGAAGAGCTTGGACATTATTTTTTGGATATGCAGAAATACGTGACCAGCTGTATGTTTAACAACTGCTTACACGTGAATGAGCCTGGATGTGCGGTGAAGGAGGCTGTGGAAGAAGGTAAAATTCACCCGAAACGTTATGAAAATTATCTGCACATTTTGCAAACCCTGCAGGATGGTGAAACCAAAAATAGATAAATAAATCTTTTTGGTAATTCAAAAAATGTATATATCTTAACCAAAAAATAAAATAACCTACCATATTTTGGCGCTTATTCAACTAAGTTGGTTGGATGGGCAAAAGTTTTATTCGGGTATAAGATAGTTAGTGGTAATGACGGACGACACTCAGCACCCCTGGCAGATTTTTAAAAGGTAACGACATAATTTTTCATTAATAATGAAACTGACAGATATGGCAGATGAAAACGACAACCAAGAAAAAAGTAAATGGGACGAACTTTTCGATCGACTTAAAGAAAATGGTTTAGACGAGCCGACCATTGATGAAGTCATGGACATTGTTGAAGACGTTGTGGAGGAAGAAATTACCCACAATGAAGAAGTTAGAATTATAAAAATAAAGGCACAGACTATTGTACAAGTGCTTGAGAAAGTAATGAGCTTTATCACAGGCGACAACGTAAAGTCAATTATTGAAAAATGGGGAGAGAGAAAAAAAGAACTAATTGATGCAGAAACAAACAAGGAAGTTTCTATCAAGCACAAGGAATTAGAAAATCTTCAAGATGCTCGCAAGTTTCTAATAAATAGGTATTGGCAAGACATTTTGTTGGTTTCTGTTGTGTTGATAGCAATAGGCGTTCTATCGCTGACACAGAACATTGAGAAACAAGTTACAGGGACTTTGGTTGCCGCTATCATCGGTTATTCACTGGGACGGTTTAAGAATAGACCACAGGACAACTAAGATTTATCATTCATTTCTCTAAAATCATAGCAACCAGACAAAGACTAAACAGACAAAATATTACTAGTTATGTGACTTGTAATACGACTTTTTATGGTTAGACAAATTATCGAAATACTAGAATCACATACCACTATCAGCGGTTTGGCAAAAGTGGCAATTTAGTGCTTCGGATGAAAGTTTTTTGTAAATTTAAAATTCTCTTATCCGAATGTAGTTATGTGGCGAAAATCGCCATCTTCGGGTAACTGCCTTAACATTTGCGATGATTTATCCAAAACTTACTTGTGAAGACACAAATATTGACAATCTTCGCTTTATGTACGGTAACGCTTTCTTTTGGACAAGGCGGTTTCAAAAAGAATGACATTTATTTAGAAGCAGGTGGTAATGGACTTTTCGGCTCTGTTAACTACGAGAGACGATTAACAAAAGAGCCTGGACTAGGAGCAAGAATGGGTGTGGGCTTCTATACTGAAAATGCTTTTTATTTGACAATTCCCGTAGGCATTAATTATTTGTTCAAGCTAAAAGAGGAAAAATCATTTAAATCATTTATTGATGCTGGACATTGAAGCAATCATCGGAAGTTTACATCCAAGCTTTGGTTTTGGCGAACGTAATTCTGCCGGGCAGTAGTTCTAAACTTCGGCTTTTAATTATAAATAATTCTCCCTTAGTTTTTTGGGAAATATCTGCAGTTTTTTCTGGTGGGATTTTATATCAGGATTGCTCAGTACCTTTTCCGCGCCCACTGCAGGTACCGTGTGACGGGCACAACCATTCAAAACTCCGGCTACCATCAGCGCGCAAGCCAGGATTGCAATGCTCCAAACAGCGCTATTTTTTATCTTCATACCATCCGGAGTAGAAGATATAGTTGTTGGCAATCCGTTCTATTTCACGATTCACTTCTTCAACAGGAATTTCTTTTAATTTTCTCGCCGGTACACCGCCATAAATACAGCCGCTTTCTACGACCGTACCTTCCAGCACCACAGCACCTGCTGCAATGATGACATTGGAATGAATATGCGCGTGATCCATTACAATGGCACCCATACCAATGAGGACATTATCTTCTACCGTGCAGCCATGCAATATCGCCCGATGGCCGATGGTTACGTGATCTCCGATGATGGTTTTGGTTTTCTGGTAGGTGCAATGAATGATGGCACCATCCTGGATATTTACCCGGTTACCGATGCGAATGCTGTTTACATCGGCGCGGATCACTGCATTGAACCAGATGCTGCAATCATTTTTAATCACCACATCTCCCACAATTGTTGCATTGGGAGCAATGAAGCAATTTTCTCCTATTTCAGGATATTGATCTTTGACAGCTAAGATAACTGGCATATCAGGCATTTGAATGGTTAATCCATATACGCCATTCCCGGCGAATGATGGTACTTTTGCAAAAGTACTCGAATTCAGATTATGAATCACCGTGAATTGTTTTTCAGGCATCTGGCGCAAACCTCGGATGAACCGTTGGCCTGGGAGATCAGCAAGGCTGAGGGTGCCTATCTTTGGGATGCAACGGGGAGGCCTTATTTGGATTTGATCGGGGGTATCAGTGTGTGTCATGTCGGGCATCGCCATCCGCATGTGTTGCAGGCCATAGCAGCGCAGGCTGAGCATTATCTGCATGTGATGGTGTATGGTGAGCTGATCCAGTCACCGCAGGTGCAGTATGCTGAGCTGTTGGCCCGTCATTTGCCCGCCAGCCTGCAGCAGGTGTATTTTACCAATTCCGGTGCAGAAGCCATAGAAGGCGCCATGAAGCTGGCCAAGCGTTATACGGGCAGGCCTCATATATTTTGTTTTCACAAAAGTTATCATGGTTCTACGCAGGGTGCATTGAGTTTGCTGGGCGATGAATACTGGCGGCAGGCTTATCGGCCTCTGCTGCCTGGTATTTTCCGGTTTGGCTACAATGAAAATGAGGTGATTGATCAGATCAATGAGCAAACGGCATGTGTGGTGCTGGAAACTATTCAGGCCGAGGCCGGAGTAGTGATTCCGGATACGGCCTGGATGCAGGCGCTGGCGGAGAGATGTAAACAAACGGGTACCTTGCTGGTGGTGGATGAGGTGCAATGTGGTTTTGGACGAAACGGTACCCTCTGGGCATTTGAACAGTTTGGAATTGTGCCCGATATACTCGTGCTGGGCAAGGCGCTGGGCGGCGGATTGCCCCTGGGTGCCTTCATTGCTTCACAAGAGATGATGCAGGTATTGACACATCATCCGGTATTGGGCCATATTACTACTTTCGGCGGCCATCCCTTGTGTTGTGCAGCAGGAAAGGCTGCTATGGAAGTGTTGCTGGAAGAGCGTTTGTGGGAACAAGCCAGGGAAAAGGAAAAACTTTTCCATCAATATCTGCAGCCATTGCTAGGATGTACAATCCGAAGCCGGGGTTTGATGATAGCCATTGAATTTGAAACAGCAGAAATCAATAAGCAAATCATTCGCCGATGTTGGGAGAAAGGCGTGTTTACCGACTGGTATTTGTTTGCACCTCATTGCATGCGCATTGCTCCTCCGCTCATCATCAGCGAACAGCAGATTCAGCAGGCCTGTGAAGTGATCCGGGATTCGGTGAAGGAAGTATGGGGTAATTAAAAATCAAGTTGAACGCTGCCAAATACGCCGAAGTTGTGATGGTATGATTCTGTAGGCTGAATCTTGGGTGTTACGCGCCATACAAAATCAATACGAAAGAAATGCAGGATATTTTCTACACCTGTACCCAATTCCAGATAAGGATTGCCCTGCAATGTTTTAAATGGTCCCTGATTTACGAGATTGAGTTGGGCATTGGCCTGTGAAAGATTGCCTATAATACCCTTGGCGGTCCAGAACTGACGCAGTTTCAGTTTATTCAGCAAAGGGATGTATGTGAAAATGCCACCACCCAGTTCATGCTCAATCATAAATCCGGCATATTCATCACAAAGAAATTCATAGCGCTGCATCATATCAAATGCATACTTGTCGTAATAATACAGATTATTGCCAGGCGGCACTTGAAGCAATACGAATGGAAGGGTACCATAAATTTTGCCTCCGAAGAAGTTGTAATACAAATGTCCAAACGGAGCAATACTCATGTAATCCGAGATATTAGCAGCAACTTTTTGAAAAGCATATTGTCCGCTTAAGAACCCTTTCATGCCCAGGGTGAACTTTACATCTACAATCGGATAATCACTTCCCAAGCTTATGCGATAATAATTGCCTTCCAGAAATTGCTCCTGATAAGCATATCGCAATTCTAGCGAAACTTCTGAATTGGAAAGTGGGTTGCCGGTTTTTCCGTCAATAGCAAAATCATCTTTTGTAGGCAAAGGTGCGTAGGGCGAGAATTGCTGGTTAAGAAAAGTAATATGCTGTGAAAAGCCGCTGTAATCTTCATGATAAAACTCCATTCTTTTTTCATCAACCATCACAAATTTCTGTGTTACGCCCGGCTTATACACAGCTAAGGTGAAGATATTATCTGTGTTGATCTGATCATAATAAATAGCACCATTGTCCAGGTCGTGTGTATAAGATGCATAGAAATAAATGCGAGGCCTGCGATGCAGAATCCATAATGCAGATGCATGTCCCTTGAACGTACGATCAGCAGTTCCGTAAGCAAGGTAATTGCTGAGATAAATATTTTTGCTGAAATTTATATTGGTGCCCACATCGAGGCGCAAGCGGATGTTTTCGAGATGATTAGCTGATAATTCATAATAATAAGGCCCCAATTCCAGCGGCCCTACTTCTTTCACGCCCGTAACCAGAAACTGCACGGTATGCGAATATTTCTGAAAGGTGGGGTTGTGCTGCAATGAGTCCACCATTTCATACACGCCTTTTTCCTGCCGGGCAAGCGGTTCGAAGCGATGAACTGTCCAGAAGCTGTCGCTTCTCTCTCTTGCATCTGGCAATACTACAATATTGTCTTTGTAATGTGGATTATCAAAAATGTTGGTTGCGGCTGTATCGTTGATAGCTAAAGGTTCATACAATGTGGTTTTTCGACCGATGAATGTGAGTTTGCGGGCAACCGGAGTATAGAAGTCGGCCACAAATTTATCTTTTGATATAAACCAAATGGAATCATTGTAAGGTTTGTATTCCTGTACCAGGCTTACGCGGGAAACGAAGTTCAGATTGGCATTTGAAGTAACTTCTAAATTCATTTTCTGAATAGCAAAGGTGGTATCGTTTACCCAGAAATCACCTGTGAATACATTTTCATTTTTTCTTTTCGGTATAAAGGTGATGTGAAAACATCTTCTTCCGTCAATATATTGTGTATCCACAAGCTGATAATCGTAGTACAAAGTAGCAATGTTTGCAATAGGACTTACAAATTGCTTATCGAATACAGGAATGAAATTATCGTACACATTTACATTCTGATACATGGTGCCCAGATAGCGTGTTATGCTTTTATTCTGGATACCTGATGTTTTGCTGGCAATAATTATTTCTTTGGTTCGGTGCGGTGTACGCTGGAAATAATAGTCGGAAATAGTTTCGGTAAAAAGGATAGGAAGATAAATATCGCCTGTTTCTGAGGTATCCACATTATTCAATACAAACTGAAAAGGTTGAAATAATTTGGAATGCAGAAATTTATTTTTGTCAATTTTGTTGATATCGAATTCCAGTTTGTTATATACCTTTTCCTTGTAGCTTTCAAAGCGATCCATATTGTTGTAGGGTTTTCGCTGAATGATTTTGCGAAGGATAATCAATGCTGGATTCACACCTGCATGCACCACTACTTCGTTCATGGTATAACCCGAGCGTTCGAGCCGGAAGACGATGTACTGGGAATCTGCATCATGTCTGACGGCTATGATCATGCGTTGATAGCCCAACACGCTTGCCAGCAGTGAGTCGGAAGGCAGATGATCCAATCTGAATATAAACCTGCCATTTTCGTCGGCTACTACTCCCACATCGGTGCCTTTGAACTGCACACCTGCGAAGGGAAGAGCTTCTCCTGTATGTGCATCAAGCACACTTCCAGCCACAATCCGTTGCTGAGCCGGAGCAACCACCCAGGCCAGCAGCAATGTTACCAGACATAGCAGGTTTTTCAACATAGTTTGGTGATCCATTTTGCAATTTAGGAGATTTTCATAGGCATATAGTCACATAATCGTTAGTTTCGCCCTATAAGATAGCCTGTTATGCAAAATCATTCATCCTTTTCGCTGAAGGCACGTATACAAAGCTTTGCATTTGCATTTGCCGGTCTTTTTCAGCTGGTCCGCAAAGAACATAATGCACGGATTCATCTGCTGGCCACAGCGGCGGTACTGGCTGCCGGCTTGTTGTTGCATATCGGCCGGGCCGACTGGCTCGCTGTGGTGATGGCTACAGGCCTGGTGTGGTGTGCCGAAGCTTTCAATAGTGCCATAGAAAAATTAACTGATCAGGTATCGCCGGAATGGAATGTACAGGCCAAATACATTAAAGATGTAGCTGCTGCTGCCGTATTGATTGCAGCAATAACAGCAGTAGTAGTTGCTTGCCTGGTATTTATTCCCAGACTCCAGGCGTTATAAACAAAATGGTGCATGTTTACCGGCTTGCGGCAGGTTTTGGTTTTGCCATTTGAGATGCATATGCATCGGGATGGATAAAACGCATCATGCGCGTCAGCAGGTTTTCCAATTCATCAATGCTCTGCATATGATCCATGACGAGCATGAAATTTTTGCCGATTTGCTTGAGTCTTGCCTGATGAATTTCTTGTTGTACAAATTGCAGTATGCGTTGGAAAGTGGGTGATTCAAAATAGGGAGAATCGGGATTGCTGTTGAAATAACATCTGAGTTTACCCTCTTTGAGAATAATTTTTTCAAAGCCGGCTTTTACCCCCATCCAGCGGCAACGCATGGCTTTAAGCAGATCAACAACGGGCTGTGGCAGAGGTCCAAAGCGGTCTTCCAGCTCATGCGCAAAAGCCTGGAGTTTTTCTTCTGTTTCAATCTGATTCAGTTCCTGGTACAGGCTCAGGCGTTCGGCAATATTTTCCACGTAATCATCCGGAATCAGGATTTCCAGATCCGTGTCAATGGTACAATCACTCACGTAATCAGCTTCCCTTTCCATCTGGTCTTTAAACAGATCGCGGAATTCATGTTGTTTCAGTTCGCGTACGGCTTCATCAAGGATTTTTTGATACATATCAATGCCCATTTCAGCCATGAATCCGCTTTGTTCGGCACCGAGCAGGTTGCCTGCTCCACGAATATCCAGATCACGCAAGGCAATCTGGAAGCCACTGCCCAAGTCGGTAAATTGTTCAATGGCCTGCAGGCGCTTGCGGCTGTCGGCAGGTAAACTGCTTAAGGGAGGCGCAATCAGGTAACAAAATGCTTTTTTGTTGCTTCTTCCTACCCGGCCACGAAGCTGATGCAGATCACTCAGGCCAAACTGATGGGCATTGTGGATGATAATGGTGTTTACATTGGGCATGTCCAGTCCGCTTTCCACAATATTGGTACAAACCAGCACATCATATTTGCGATTCATGAAGTCCAGAATCACTTGTTCCAGCTGGTGCCCTTCCATTTTACCATGTGCCACTGCAACAGATATATCGGGGCAAAGCGACTGGATAAGATTTTTGATTTCACCGATGTTTTGTACGCGGTTATGAATGAAAAACACCTGTCCGCCTCTTTCTATTTCGTAATAGATGGCATCCCGTATCACGTGTTCGTCAAACTGGATAATCTCAGTTTCAATGGGTTGACGATTGGGTGGAGGCGTATTGATGATAGATAAGTCGCGGGCTCCCATCAGAGAAAACTGCAGGGTGCGTGGGATAGGCGTCGCGGTCATCGTCAGCGTATCTACGTTGGTTTTCAGTTGCCTGATTTTTTCCTTGGCTGCTACACCGAATTTTTGTTCTTCATCAATGATTAAAAGACCCAGATCTTTGAATTCCACGTCTTTTCCCAGCAGCGCATGTGTGCCGATGATGATATCAATCTTGCCTTCTTTAAGTTTCTGCAGGGTTTCCTTTCGCTCTCTGGCAGATTTGAAACGATTGATATAATCCACCGTGCAGGGAAAATTCTGCAAACGGTCGGAAAAGGTTTTGTAATGCTGATAAGCAAGGATGGTTGTGGGAACCAGCACGGCAGCCTGTTTGCCATCCACGACGGTCTTGAAAGCGGCACGGATAGCCACTTCTGTTTTACCAAAGCCCACATCGCCGCAAATCAGCCGGTCCATCGGCTCGGGCGATTCCATATCACGTTTTACATCTTCAGTAGCTTTGCTTTGATCTGGCGTATCTTCATACATGAACGAAGCTTCCAGCTCGTGTTGCAGATAGGTATCGGGTGAATGGGCAAATCCTTTTTTTGCTTTGCGTTCGGCATACAGGCGGATGAGATCGGCCGCAATATCCTTGACTTTTGACTTGGTTTTTTCCTTCAGTTTTTGCCAGGTGTCACTTCCCAGCTTGTGAATGCGGGGAGTGGTGCCTTCCTTGCCTACGTATTTGCTGATTTTGTGCAGGGAATTGATATTTACATACAGGATATCGTTGTCTTTGTAAATAATGCGAATGGCTTCCTGCACGTGGCCGTTTACCTCGATTTTCTGCAACCCGCTGAAAATACCGATGCCATGATCCATGTGCACCACATAATCACCAGGTTGCAGTTCTTTCAGGGCTTTTAGCGTGAGTGCCTTGTTTTTGCTGTAAGCTTGGCGGATATAGTATTTATGATATCGTTCAAAAATCTGATGATCGGTGTAGCATACCAGCTGGTGATCATGATCCACAAAACCTTTGCTCAGATTTACAGTTAAAGGCGTGAGTACAATGCCTGCCTGAAGATCATCAAAGATAGCCTGCAGACGCTGGATCTGACGCGGATTTTCGGCAGCCAGCAGCAAGGCATATTTCTTCTGATCGTATTGTTTCAGGTTGTCAATCAACAGTTCAAACTGCCGGTTGAAGCCGGGCTGTTCCTCCATGTGGAAAGTAAAGACCTGTGTGGCTTTCGGATGACCCTGGCGTTTCCCGAACTCAATCAGATGATGCTGAAATAATTGTTGAATGCAGTTTTCAGCCTGACAGAAATCGTTGCGTTGGAAGACAAGTGTTTTGCCGGATTCTTCATCCATTATAGCATGGATGGGTTGTTGCAGGCTTTCTTCCAGCAAGTGTGCATGCTGCTGGAGGGCATCTTGCAGGAATTGCAGATCTTTTACCCACCAGATGGTGGGTGGAGGCAGGAATGTGATGAGACTCACCCGTTCACTTGCCAGCTGAGGGTTTTCCAGGTTGGGCAAAAGGGTTACCTGCCTGATTTTGCGTTCACTTAACTGGGTTTCCGGATCAAATATGCGAATGGATTCAATATCTTCCCCAAATAATTCAATGCGGTAGGGCTTTTCATTTCCAAAAGAATAAATATCTACGATACCTCCGCGTATGGCCACCTGGCCGGGCTCATACACAAAGTCGGTCCGCTCAAATCCCAATCCGATCAGTTGCTCCACCAGCGCTTCAACCCGCAGCTTCTGTCCTGCTTCCAGCACAACCGAATGCCGGGTATATTGTTCGGGCGGAGCTACCTTTTCCAGTAAGGCTTCCGGATAGGTAACCAATATTTTTTTACGGGCTACCGGTTCTGAAAAATGCATCAGGGCTTCCGTGCGCAGCATAATATGGCTTTTCTGCACATGGTCAAACCGGCGTGGAGATTTAAACGAATCCGGGAAAAAGAACACATCCAGGGCATGAGATATTTGCTCCAGATCATTGTGGAAGTAAGCGGCTTCTTCTTTATCGTTTAAAACAAATACATGATTGAAAGATGTGTTTTTCCACAACACGGTTGCCATCATAGCTGCGGCTGAGCCGGCAAGTCCTGTTAAACAGAAAATTCCGGAAGGAAAAGAGGAGAGCTGTTCCGCCAACGATTGAAGGCGGTCATCATCCTGAAATCTGCGCAACACATCCTGCGGATCCATCGAACGGCGGCAAAGTTACGAATTTTCAACGGTTGCCTGTTATTTCTGATGCATCCATCATCCTGAATCCATATCATAATCGGAATCATTGTACATACCTGTTTGTTTTACACTCAACAGAAAATGAGATTCCATGCAGGTTTTCGAAACAAGGGACGTATGGATGCATTTGGCCCGAATAGGTTTTTTTGTATCTTGCCCGCTCTAAATATTTAGCTAACCTAACGACCATTTGATATGCCCGAGCCATGGAGAACCGGTGTGTTTACCCGCATTGAACAGGAGACACACAATACGCGCCGATTCTGGATTCAAATTCCCGAGGTGGAGGAATTTGTATTCAAGCCCGGACAATTTGTTACGCTTGACTTGCCCATTCACGAACAAAAAAACAAGCGGTGGAGAAGTTATTCCATTGCCTCACCACCTGATGGCAATACCATTGAGTTAGTGATTGTGTTGCTGGAAGGCGGGGCTGGCACGCATTATTTATTTAACCATGTGCAGGTAGGCACGGAAGTATTGCTCCGAGGACCTCAGGGGGTATTCACCCTGCCTCCGGTCATTGATCGGGACCTGTTTTTCATCTCCACGGGTACAGGTATTGCCCCTTTCCGATCCATGCTGCATTACATCAAAAAACAGCAGATACCGCATCAGCAGATTTATTGCATTTTCGGTACCCGCACGCAGAAGGATATTCTGTATTATGAAGAGATGAAACAGCTGGAACGTGAGATTCCGGGACTGCATTATATTCCCACCCTGTCGCGCGAGCAATGGGAGGGGCGTACGGGTTACGTCCATGCCATTTATGAAGAGCTGGCAGCCGATAGAAAGCCAGCTCATTTTTATCTTTGCGGGTGGCGGGCTATGATTAACGAAGCCCGGCAGCGAATCGCACAGATGGGGTATGAACGGCAATACATTCATTTTGAGTTATTTGATTGAATAAAAAAATTGCTTCGAAGGCTGGATAGAAATACAGATATTTTTTACATTTACCCATATTTCCTAAAGAGGATATAAAACCTGATAACCTGATTTGCCTTGATTTGTAATAAGGATGCCATGTTTATGGAAACCGGTAAATACAGTTGCCCCGGCATAAGCCTTCCAACCTTCCAGCTTCAGAGGAAGTTGCAATTTGCGGATCTTCCTTATGGTTTTGCTTGCAGTCAAGAAACAATTGTTCATTGGGTGTTTTCACCTGAAAACAAGGATCATTCCTTTGCCCCGGCACGAGGGGTATTTTTTCATGATTAAACCTACGCACACACATGAGACCGAGAAAACCAATCAGACGGCCGATTTCACAAAATCGTTTCAAGCCGAAGAAAATCAAAAACAGGCTTTATTTCATCGGGATATTACCTCCCCCGTCGCTTTCACAGCAAATTACCCAGATCAAACAGGAATTTGCTGATACCTATGGGCCGCAATATGCGCTGCGCATTCTGCCACATATTACTTTGCAGAATCCCTTCAAGGCTCCGCCCACGATGGAGCCCGCTTTTTTTGATTTGCTCACTTCATTTGCTGCTACCCAGAAGCCTTTTCAGGTGAAGCTGAACGGATTCGGATGCTTTCCCAACAAGGTAAGCCCGGTGATCTTCATCAATGTGGAACTCAATGATGATTTTGCATTGCTGCACAAGAACCTGATGAATTTTCTGCGGAAAGAATTTGGTTTTAGCCATTTGCTAGCGCGCTCCACTTTTTCTCCTCATCTCACCATAGCTTATAAGGACATGACGCCCGAACAGTTTGAACGGGCCTGGCCAGATTTTGAACATCGTCCGTTTGAAGCCAGCTTTGATGTCAATCATTTCTACTTCCTGCGGCATGATGGACGTGGATGGGAGATTCTGGAAGAATTCCTTATTGGTTCAGATGAAGATCTGGCTGCTTCGATGTAAGGAATTGAGAGTGGAAATAAAGAGGTTTATAAAGGAAAAGGCTGGTCTGCAGGGCAGATCAGCCTTTTCAGTAACATAGTGTGAGGTTAACTTATCTCCGGCTGTATACTTTGGCAAGCAAGCGAAGAATTTCTAGATAAAGCCAGATAATGGTAACCATCAGTCCGAAGGCGCCATACCATTCCATGTATTTGGGTGCACCCATGCGGGCACCGGTAAAAATCATATCAAAATCCATGACCAGGTTAAGCGCTGCAATACCCACCACAATCAGCGAAAAAACAATGCCTGCGGTGGTGGACTGGTGGATAAAGGGAATATCGATATGGAACCAGTGGAGCACCATGGCAGCAAGGTAAAACAGTGCAATGCCGCCGGTAGCTGCCAATACAATGGTTCTGAACTGATTGGTAACCTTGATAACGCCGGTTGTGTATAGCAGATACATGGCCAGAGCCACTCCAAAGGTGAGCAACACGGCCTGCATCACGAAATAAGGTGCCACACTGGCCATGGCTGCATTGAACATGGCAGAAATTGCTCCCAGAAAAAGCCCTTCCAGCAATCCATAAGCCGGAGCCAGATAAGGCGCCCAGCTTTGTTTAAAAATGATTATCAGGGCTGTAATAAAACCTCCTATAGCTCCTCCGGCTACCCAGCCGCCGAGCGGCGCACCTTTGTAAGCCAGATTCCAGGTAAAAACAGCTGAAGCCAGCATCAGGGCCAGCATGAACACGAATTTGTTCATGGTCCCCGACACGGTCATTGCTTCTTCTCCGACCTGCGTCACGGTTGTTTCAAAAGCCTTCTCCTGCAAAGCCGGATTGCTGGTTTTAAATAAGTTAGCCATGTGTCGGTACATTTTATGGATAACAAATATACAAATTTCGGTTTCCCTGCATGGGATTTTTCCTGTTGAAGCTTTGTAAAAAAGCGTACAGGTTCCCTGCTAATTCTATAGAGAGTTTTAATTTTGTCGGCCTATAGGTTGAAAAACAACAAAACCATAAAGCTTGTCGTTTTTATACATTTAAAACAAAAATAACAGATACACGAATTTATGTCCACACAAACCACCGTTCAGCAATTAAAAGACGTTGTCATCAAATTTGCCGGCGACAGCGGAGATGGCATGCAGCTCACGGGCATGCAGTTCACCAATAACACGGCCCTGCTGGGTATTGATTTGTCGACCTTTCCCGATTTCCCTGCCGAGATCCGCGCGCCACAGGGTACTTTGCCAGGGGTGAGTGGTTTTCAGCTGCACTTTTCTTCCGATCCCGTTTATACGCCGGGCGACAGCTGCGATGTGTTGGTGGCTATGAATGCGGCTGCCCTGAAAGCCAATCTGAAGAGCCTGAAGAAAGGTGGCATTATCATAGCCAATATTGATGGGTTTGATGCCAAAAATCTCCGTCTGGCCAATTATCCGGATGGGGTAAATCCCCTCACCGATGGTTCGCTGGATGGGTATGTGGTATATGAAATTGACATCACCAAACTTACCCGTGAAGCCCTGAAGGATGTGGATCTGGGCATGAAAGAAAAGGACCGGGCCAAAAATATGTTTGTGCTGGGCTTTCTATACTGGTTGTATGACCGGAATATGGAAAGCACCATTCATTTTCTGCAGGAAAAATTTGCCAAAAAACCGCTGATCCTGGAGGGCAACCTGAAAGCCCTGCATGCCGGATACAATTACGGAGATACTACAGAGGCTTTCACGACCCGCTATCGGGTGGAGCGAGCCAGGATGCCCAGCGGCACCTATCGGAGTATCACCGGCAATCAGGCATTGGCGCTGGGTTTGATTGCAGCCTCGCAGAAATCGGGCCTGCCTTTGTTTTTAGGCTCCTATCCCATTACACCAGCTTCCGATATCCTGCATGAACTCAGTAAACATAAAAACTTTGGTGTCCGCACATTTCAGGCGGAAGATGAGATTGCCGGCATCAGCTCGGCTATTGGTGCTTCCTATGGGGGATGCATGGGCGTAACCACTACTTCCGGGCCGGGTATGGCACTGAAAACCGAAGCCATGGGGCTGGCCGTGATGCTGGAGATTCCGCTGCTGATCATTGATATCCAGCGCGGAGGGCCTTCTACTGGATTGCCTACCAAAACGGAACAATCGGATCTGTTGCAGGCTTACTACGGTCGCAATGGCGAATGCCCGATGCCTGTGATTGCTGCGGCTACACCATCCGACTGTTTTTCGGCTGTGTATGAGGCATTCCGGATTGCCGTCCAGCATATGACTCCTGTGATTTTCCTCAGCGATGGTTATATTGCCAATGGTGCCGAGCCGTGGCGTTTCCCCAGAGCAGCCGATTTGCCTCCCATCGAAGTGAAATTCAAAACTTCCCTGGATGAAGGCGAAGAAAAATTTATGCCCTATCAGCGTGATGAACGTTGGGTGCGCCCATGGGCTGTGCCGGGTACACCAGGTCTGGAACATCGCATCGGTGGACTGGAAAAGCAACACATCACGGGTAATGTGAGCTACGATCCGGAAAACCACCAGTTGATGGTAAAAATCCGCCAGGCCAAGGTAGATGCTGTGGCTGATGATATTCCGCTGCAAACCATTGACAGCGGTCCGGAATCCGGTGATCTGTTGGTGCTGGGCTGGGGCTCAACCTACGGGGCTATCAAAAGCGCAGTGAAATCACTCCAGCAACAGGGTTATGCTGTAGCGCATGCGCATCTTCGCTACTTGCGGCCTTTCCCCAAAAACCTGGGTGATATCCTGAAACGCTATAAACAAGTGTTGATTCCGGAAATCAACAACGGACAGCTGATCAAAATCATTCGAGATCAATACCTGATTGATGCCAAAGGTTATCATAAAATCATGGGCATTCCCATTACCAAATCAGAACTGGAAGAGCATATCAAATCCTTGCTTGGCTGAATTCATTTTTTGCCTTTCAAGTAAAAATATCCAAGCCGCTTGTATCAGGCGGCTTTTTTGTTTATCATTATTTGTTTGCAGCTTATATCAGCATAAAATAAATTTCATTAGGCATTCTTAATAGTTTCAAACAGATATTCATGCAATGAATTATATGCCCCTATTATTCCTTCATTGATTTGACATTCCACGCATATTTGAATACATTTGCATACATGCAATCTTTTTTTTGTTGAGTACAAATTCTGCGCATTATGAACAATTTTCAGGATTTTTTTGAAATAACCTATGCAGGAAATACAATCAGAAATTATGCATTTGCTGTTCTTGGCATCATTATCGGATTTTTGATATTACGCTTGATTGCAAACAGAATAATTCATCATTTAAAAAAACTATCAGCCCGTACAGCGACTCATTTTGATGATTTTATGGTTGTCCAGATTGAAAAAAACGGACTGCCCATTGCCTATATCCTGGTCCTTTATGCAGGTATAAATACCCTGCATCTTACGGAAAAGGCAGCAACAGCTGTTCATCATATCATGACCGTCATAGTGACTTTTTTTGTGTTGCGGGTATTGACTGCGATAATAGATTATTCGCTGAAAGCCTATTTACGAAGAAAAAATTATCCTGAAGAAAGGATGAAAGAAACCCGCGGGATGATGATTATAGTAAATCTCATTCTGTGGAGTATTGGCATTGTGTTTTTGTTGGGAAATCTGGGGTATAATGTTACTACACTGATTACAGGCTTGGGTATTGGTGGTGTGGCTATTGCCCTTGCATCACAGACCATATTGGGTGATTTGTTTTGTTATTTCATTATTTTCTTTGATCGGCCATTTGAATTGGGTGATTTCATTATAGTAGGCGATAAAATGGGAACAGTAGAACATATTGGTTTGAAAACTACCCGGTTAAGAAGTTTAGGAGGTGAACAGTTGATTTTTTCCAATAAAGATTTAACCGATTCGCGCATCCATAATTACAAAAGAATGGAGCAACGCAGGGTGTTGTTCCGTATTGGTGTGATTTATGAAACACCCATGGAAAAGTTGAAAAAAATTCCGGCTCTGCTGCGGCAGGCTGTGGAAATGCAATCTGATGTGCGTTTTGATCGGGCGCATTTTGCCAGCTACGGCGACTTTGCATTGGTTTTTGAAATTGTATATTATGTATTAAGTGCTGATTACAACAAATACATGGATATTCAGCAAGCTATTAATCTGCAGATTTATCATTTGTTTGAGCAAGAAGGAATAGAGTTTGCTTATCCGCATCAGGTTGTAGAAATTATTCGTCATCAGGAATTGCCGGCAAATCACAACTAAAAATATTTTGGCATACTTCCGGATCATATAAACTTGTTGCAGTTTTCATGATACATTACTACATCAGCAGCAGCAAGCGGGCAAATTCCTGCTTGTAAAGGTGGGAGAGTGAAGCAGCTGTTTATTTTGGCTCCATTACTCAGGGGATATGGTGCTTGAAATACTATTTAATGATTTCTGCCTGCATGTTTTCAATTTTATCGAAAAATGTCTGATGCCTGAAGGCTTACAGCATTTTCAATGCTTATACAATGTGATGATCCTGGTGATAATCAACAATTACATCAGGCATCCTGTTCTTTTACTCTTATGAACAGAGTAGTCAGTAAATACTATTTCCAAAGCATCTGTCTCGGGATCGTATGTGATATGGAATCCAAGAATTTTATTGAATGATAAATCAGTACATCGTTTTGGTTCTCATCGGCCGGTATCTTATCCGGAGATTGAAGGACAGATTCCACAATAGCTTGTCGGGCATACATACATTACCTGTCATGCCCGCAAGTAATAAATTCTTTTATTGTTTTATGCATTATCCTTGAATTGCCTTCAGCACCGCATCCTTAATCTCGCTGATTTTGATTCTTTCCTGCTGCATGCTGTCGCGATAGCGGATGGTAACGGTTTCATCTTCTTTGGTTTGATAGTCAACCGTCACGCAGAAGGGTGTACCGATGGCATCCTGCCGACGATAGCGCCTGCCTATGGTATCTTTTTCTTCATAAAAACAATGAAATGCCGGCATGCAGTCTTTCATGATCTGGCGAGCAATATCGGGCAGGCCATCTTTCTTTACCAATGGTAAAACTGCCAGCTTGATGGGTGCGAGATGAGGCGGGAAGCGCAGCACGGTGCGCATATCAGTTTTGCCTTCCTGAGCGGTAGGTACTTCTTCTTCGGCATAAGCTTCGCTGATCACCATCAGCACTGTACGATCCAGGCCTACCGAGGTTTCCACCACATAGGGGATATAACTTTTATTCAGTTCCGGGTCGAAATATTGCATTTTTTTACCGCTGAACTCCTGGTGCCGCCGCAGGTCATAATCTGTGCGGGAATGAATACCTTCCACTTCCTTGTAGCCAATGGGAAATGCATATTCAATATCCACTGCGGCATTGGCATAATGCGCGAGCTTTTCATGGTCGTGATAGCGCAGTTTATCAGCCGGAATGCCCAGGCTGCGGTGCCATTGCATGCGTTGTTCTTTCCAGTAGGCATACCATTCTAGTTCGGTGCCCGGCCGGCAGAAGAATTGCATTTCCATCTGTTCAAATTCACGCATGCGGAAGATAAACTGGCGGGCTACAATTTCATTGCGGAAGGCCTTTCCGATCTGGGCAATGCCAAACGGGATTTTCAGGCGACCGGTTTTTTGTACGTTCAGGAAATTCACGAAAATACCCTGAGCCGTTTCAGGCCTGAGATAAATCTCGGTGGCTTCTTCGTTTACACTTCCCAATTGAGTGGAAAACATAAGATTAAATTGCCGTACCTCCGTCCAGTTGCAGGTGCCGGATATAGGGCAGCATATTTTGTGCTGTTCGATCAGTTTTTTCAAACCTGCCAGGTCGTTCAGCTTCAGCAGTTCATTCATTTCATGCAGTAGCTGTTGGGCTTCTGCTTCTTTTCCCGCATCCACAAGCTGTTCAGCAAAATCTTCAATCAACGTATCGACCCGGTAACGTTTTTTGCTGTCTTTGTTGTCAATCATCGGGTCATTGAAATTGTCCACATGACCCGATGCTTTCCAGGTGGTAGGGTGCATGAAAATAGCGGCATCAATACCCACGATATTTTCGTGCAGCTGGGTCATCCAACGCCACCAGTGATCTTTGATATTTTTCTTCAGTTGTGCACCAAACTGCCCGTAATCATACACGGCGCTGAGTCCGTCATAGATTTCGCTGGATGGGAAAATGAAACCGTATTCCTTGCAATGGGCAATAATATCCTGAAAGCGTTTGCTATGGCTCATAGTTCGCAAAGATAAACAGGGAGGGTGAAAAGGAAGGTTATCTGAGTTTTTTATTTTGTTGGTGGCGCTGGACGTCGCGCAGGTTTTTCTTTTCCATATTGCGTAGGAAAGCGGCCTGCATATCCACGCCGGTCTGGTTGGCCAGGCACAGCAATACCCACAGCACATCGGCCAGTTCATCGGCCAGATCTTTTTTCTGTTCATTTTCTTTGAACGACTGTTCGCCGTACATCCGGGCGATGATGCGAGCTACTTCGCCCACTTCTTCGGCAAGGATGGCCATGTTGGTGAGTTCATTGAAATAACGGACGCCTTTCGTGCGGATCCATTCGTCCACCATTTGCTGGGCCTGCGGAAGGGTGATGTCAGAATAAGCCATGAGTGGCGGGATTAAGTTGTTTTACAAAATCAATCAATGAAAATAAGCTGCAAAATTGAGGAAAAAATAAGGTTATTCCTTTTGCCGGCTATCTATGCAAATCGTTACTGGTCCGTCGTTCACCAGTTCCACCTGCATGTAGGCCCGGAAAGTACCGGTATGGATGGGCTTGCCCAGATCATTTTGCAACTGTACAATCGTGCGTTCATACCAGGCTTCGGCTTCCTGCGGGGGTGCTGCTCGATCGTAGGATGGACGATGTCCGCGCCGGGTAGAGGCCAGCAAGGTAAACTGGCTGATGAGCAAAATATCGCCACCGGTATCTTTTACAGAACGGTTCATGACTCCCTGGTCATCGTCCATGATGCGCATGTGCACGATCTTATGGCTTAGCCATTGCATGTCTTCCTCTGTATCGCCTTTTTCAATACCTAACAGCACGCAAAGGCCTTGTCCGATCTGATCTTTGAGCCGATGGTCAACATAAACCCTTGCATGGCTGACTCTTTGCACGACTGCCCGCATGAAACGTTGTTTCTGTCAAAAATAACGCGGTTTCGGGATTATGTTTCGTCCCAGCCAAACCTTTGTATAAGCAAGGCTATCAGGGCTGTCCAGCCTGTCTGGTGGCTGGCTCCCAGGCCCTGTCCTGTATCTCCGTGAAAATATTCGTGGAAAAGCAATAGGTGCTGATTTTCTGGCAAAGAGTAAAAAGGTGCATGGGGGCCGAATATTTTCCTGCCCTTTTCTCCCTGATTCCGGAACAGGCCGATCAGCCGCCGGGCCAGCTCACCTGCCACTTGTTTTAGGTTCATAAGTTTTCCCGATCCGGTGGGGAATTCCACCTGCAGCGTATCTCCGTAAAACAGGTAATCGTTGATCAGTGCATCAATCAGCAGGTAGTTGATAGGCATCCACACAGGGCCGCGCCAGTTGGAATTACCGCCAAACAGCCGGGTGGTTGATTCGCCGGGCTCATAGTCCACGCAATGGGTTTGCCCGTCAATGGTGAGGCAGAAAGGATGATCGCGATGGTATTGAGAGATGGAACGAATGCCACCGGGTGAAAGAAATTCATTTTCATCCAGCACATAGCGCAGCAGGCGAATCAGCCGGTCGCGCTGTACCAGAGAAAGCAGCATCAGCCCCTGATCGCCTGTACGTTCTTCCGGGAGGTAGAGATTTCTTTTCTGGCGGTAATGCCTGAACCACCGTACCCGTTTATGAAAATCCCTGAGTTCTTTCAGCTGTTCCAGGTTGAGCACAGATGTGGCAAACAAGGCAGTAAGGCCTACGATGGAGCGTACCCGCAGGGGAATTTTTTTTCCATCCGGCAGGCTGAGCACATCGTAGAAAAAGCCATCAGCTTCATTCCACAACTCCAGCGAGTTCAGGGATTCGGCGATATACACAAAATGCTCATAGAATTTGGTCGCCACATCTTCAAAAGCCCGATCATAACGGGCTATTTCCAGGGCTATTTCCATCATGTTCAGGGCAAACATGCCCATCCAGCTGGTGCCGTCGGCCTGCTCCAGCAACCCGCCTTCGGGGTGCATCTGCGCCCGGTCGAAAACCGAAATATTGTCCAGCCCCAGAAATCCCCCTTCAAAGATGTTGTTGCCTGCAGCATCTTTGCGGTTTACCCACCAGGTAAAGTTGAGCATGAGTTTCTGGAAAATGCGTTTCAGAAAATCCAGATCACCTTCACCATGGATGGAGCGTTCTATCCGGTAAATCTGCAGGGCGGCCCATGCCTGTACGGGCGGATTGACGTCTGAAAAATTCCATTCATAGGCCGGAATTTGGCCGTTTGGGTGCATGTACCATTCGCGGGTGATGAGGATGAGCTGATGTTTGGCGAAAACAGGATCAACCAAAGCCATGGCTACACAATGAAACGCCAGATCCCAGGCCGCATACCAGGGATACTCCCATTTGTCGGGCATGGACAGCACATCGTGGTTGTTGAGATGCCGCCAGTTGTGGTTGCGGCCCTGTTTACGCTGGGGCGGTGGCGGAGGTTGCAGGGGATCGCCATCCAGCCACAAGGGTACATCGTAATGATAAAATTGTTTGTTCCAGAGTAGTCCTGCAAAGGCCTGGCGCAGGATAGCAGCCAGTTCAGGATCTGCGTTATCGGGCAGCCATTGCCTGTAGAAAGTATCGGCTTCCGCTTTTCGTTGGGTAAATAGAGCCTGCAGCGCCCGTGTGTCGAGCGGATCGCCCTGTGGAGGTGTGTCATCTGCACATAAACGGAAATACAGCTTGCGGCATTCACCGGCATTCATCTGCAACCGGTACACCGGACTGCATTTGGTGCCTTCCATTCGCTGGCTGATTTCCTGCCGGTAGCGGCCATGGATCAGGGCTTCATGAAAGGCATCTTTTACAAATGGATGAGAGTTGGGATATTGAAATAAACGCTGGGTGTTGGTTTCGTTTTCGGTAAAAAATATCTCCTCTGTTTCTGGGAAATAAAACCCGTAGGACTTCAGGTGGGGATGCTGGCAAACAATACGGTGCTGTTTTGCCGCATCGTCCAGGAATATGCGTGGGCGCGGAGCTTCGGGGTCGAAAGACCATTGATTCCGGAACCAAAGGGTAGGCAGCACGTAAAGGGTGGCAGGCTGATCATACCGATTGGTTATCGACAATTCAATGGCTATGTCCGTATCCTGAAATTTGGCGTAGGTAATCAGGATGTCGAAATACTGCCGGTTGTCGAAAATGCCTGTGTCAAGGATTTCGTATTCGGGTTGCAGGGCATTGCGGGCTTGGTTGGTTTTGACCAGGTCATCATACGGATAAGCTCGCTGTGGATATTTATAAAGGTATTGCATGTAATAATGGCTGGGCAGATTGTCCAGATAGTAATACAGCTCTTTTACATCCTCGCCATGGTTGCCTTCTGCATTGTTTAGCCCGAACAATCGTTCTTTGATGATAGGATCCTGTCCATTCCAGAAAGCAAAGGCAAAGCACAGCAGTTGGTTGTAATCCGAAATACCGGCTATCCCGTCTTCGCCCCAGCGATAGGTACGCGAGCGGGCATGGTCGTGCGGAAAGTAATCCCAGGCGGTGCCATAAGGGCTGTAATCTTCGCGGACGGTGCCCCACTGGCGTTCACTCAGGTAAGGCCCCCACAGGGGAAGGGGAATTTCCCGGGCAGCATTGCTTTGGAGGCGTGCTGCTTCAGGGTTGGTAGATGTATGATCTTTTTCGGAGTTGGTCATATCGTTTTTGCATTTGAAAAATGGAAAATGAATTATCCGTTGGTGGCGAATCCGGGATAAAGAGTCATGCCACCGTCCACAAAGATGGTAGCTCCGGTGATGTAATCCGACTCATCGCAGGCCAGCCACACCGCTACCCGGGCGATATCATCCGGATCTCCCACCCTGCCGTAGGGAATCAGTTCCAGCAGGCGTTTTTCCGCTTCGGGTGTACTCCAGGCTTTGTAGTTGATAGGTGTTTTAATAGCTCCGGGTGCAATGGCATTCACACGGATCTTATGCGGAGCCAGTTCCTGGGCTATGCTTTCCATCAGCAGGTGAATACCGCCTTTGGAAGCTGCATAGTTGACATGTCCGCCCCAGGGAATTTCCTGGTGCACCGAACTGATGCAGATGATTTTGCCGGCCGCGCAGGAACGTTCAGGCACTATGCCCCGCCTGAGAAATTCCCGGGCAGCTTCGCGGGCGCAGAGAAATTGTCCGGTGAGGTTTACCTCGATCACCTGATGCCATTGGTCGAGGGTCATTTCCGTGAAAGGGGCATCGCGTTGCAGGCCAGCATTGTTAACCAGGATATCCACCGTACCAAAATGGTCGATTACCTGCTTGAACATAGCCTGCACTTGGCTTTCCTGGCTTACGTCGGCCTGAACGGTGATAGCCTGTCCGCCCGCATCTCGGATCTGGCGGGCTACTTCTTCGGCTGTTTCGGGCTGTACCACATAGTTGACGGCCACGTTGGCTCCTGCCTGGCCAAAGGCCAGGGCAATGGCTTTTCCGATACCGGAATTGGCTCCGGTAACCAGTACGGTATGTCCTTTCAGGGAAATAGTGATGTGTTGGGCCATAATGATCAAGTTTTATGTTTTGCAAAATGAAGATTGAATGGGCAATTGATATTGCTTGATTACACGGATCAGCTCTCCCACGCTCCAGGCCTGAGCTATGCAGCCCCGGGGCTGGTGCGGACTATCGCCATCGGCAATTTCTCCCAGGGTGAGCAATCCCTGTTCAGCCAGGGTTGTGAGCAGGCGGTTCACCACCAATGTAGCCTGCAGTTTGCCTTCGGGCAGGTAACGGATCAGGGCGTCTACATAGGCGCCAATCAGGTAAAGCCATACGGTACCCTGATGATAAGCTGCATCGCGTTGCTCCGGAGGACCGGCATAAATTCCCTGATAGGCAGGATCATCTGGTGCCAGGCTGCGCAGGCCTTTGGGCGTGTAAAGTTTTTCACGAACCACCTGCAGGATACGGAGCGCCTGCGGAATGTCCATCAACGGATAGGGCAGGCTGATGGCAAACAGCTGGTTGGGCCGCACACAAGCATCCGGACCTTCGGGAGTCAGCACATCGTACAGGCATTGCAGTGCCGGGTTCCAGAATAAAGTCCGGAAGTTTTTTCGCGTATGTTCAGCATCCACGAGCAGGCGCTGGGCCTCCTCATGCTGGCCTGTGTGATTGAGCCATTCTGCAAGCAGGCATTTTACGTTGTACCACAGGGCATTGATTTCTACCGGCATACCTATGCGGGGTGTCACTACCCGGTCGCCCGTGCGTGCATCCATCCAGGTAAGCTGCCATCCGGCCTCACCGGCAAACAGCAGTCCGTTCTCTGCTTCGTGAATCTGATAGCGGGTGCCCTGTTGGTAATGCGTTAAGATATCCTGCACGGCAGGAATCATTTCCCGCAAAAAATCCTCGTCATGGGTTTGTTGCCAATAGTGATGAACAGCGATTACAAACCACAAAGCTGCATCCACCGTATTGTAGCAAGGCTCTTGGGTACCGTCGGGAAAGAAGTTGGGCAACATGCCTGCAGAAAGCTGATGGGCATATTGGGTGATGATTTGCCTGGCAAGTGCCAGTTTGCCGTTGTAGGTGCATAGTCCGTTAATGGCAATCAGTGTATCCCGGCCCCATTCTGTAAACCAGGGATAGCCAGCCAGAATAGCAGGCACCTGTTGCTGATGGATCAGAAAATGATGAGCCGCAATATCACAAAAACCATTTGCAAATGCTTTCTGCCGCCTGCGAATTTCTGCTTCAAAGCTTTCGGCCGGATTTTCCGGATAGGTATCTGTGGTTAAAACCAGATACACAGGATTTCCTTTTTGCAGATAGGCTGTCCAGGTGCCGTAGCTGTACAGGTCTTCCCGATCGTCCAAACCCCGTTCGGTTTCCTGTGCATAATGCAGATGAAAATACCAGCAGGCATCTGCATGAAATTCTCCTCCTGTAAGTCCCATTCTCAATACCGGCAATCCCGGAAATGGCTGAACCCGCAGGTGATCAGCTTCCAGCTCGGCAATCGGTTGAATAGGAGCAGAAGCTTTTTGCAAGCTATGGTAATCACGCGCAGCTATCAGGGGTCTGAGATGCAACTGCATGCCGGTACCTTCCTTCAGCAGATATCGTATGATGGTGGTTTGGCTCTGATGAACTGTGACCAAAGTCTTTATCAGCACCTGATCCCGCACATGTATGCACCATTCCGGATAATGCTGCAAATGAAAAAACACGGCCTGACCGGCAGAAAAAGGTGCAGGAAACAAACCGTTACCATAATCATGACAGGAAAGAAAATATTCATGTGATGAAAATGTAATCCTCTCTTCCAAATCGGCGACCATGTTAAACCGTTGCAGAGGTGGACCCACAGCCGCGATCAGATAACCATGATAGCGTCGGGTATTGCAACACGGCAGACTCGAAGAAGCCCATCCACCGGCACCGTTTGTATCCAACCATTCTGTTCCCAGCAGATCATGTACAGACAGATGATGCAATGCTATGTGGATGGAACAGGTCAATGTAAAAAGATTTAAACTATATAGTACATTCTCAAAATACTCATTTTCATGCAGTCATACCAGTAAGCTTTTGTTAAAAAAATTATTATCCATATCTGTGAAAACCAGGAAACACGCGCTGCAAATGCATTTCAGGCAGATATATTTCCTTAATAAAACATCACAAAACAATGGAAGGCTGCTGTGAACAGCCTTACCACAGAAGCTTGTGTAAATGCAAAGGATGAATTCTTTTATTTTTGACAAAAATTCCATTTGGGCGCACTCAGAAAACTCGCCGGACAAACCATCATTTACGGTTTTAGCAATATCATCAGCAGGTTGCTGAACTACCTGCTGGTGCCCTATTATACACATCTGCTTTCACCAGGTGAATATGGCCCGGTCAATATCATTTATGCGATCATTCCATTTTTGTTTGCGATATATACCTATGGACTGGAAACCTCCTATTTTCGTTTTTCCCAGAACCGTGATGAACGGAAAGCCGTACTGGGCACGAGTTCTGTTTCCATAATCTTTTCTACCCTGCTTTTTACCTTTCTGCTTTTGCATTATAAACAGGTCATTGCAGGCTGGATTACTTTGCCGAATCATCCGGAATATGTGACCTATTTTGCCTGGATTTTGTTTTTTGATACACTGGGTGTGATTCCTTTTGCCAGGCTGCGTCTGGAAGATCGGCCGGTAAAATATGCTGTCATCAAGGTTTCAGGTATTGTAGTGAATATTCTGTTCAATGTTTTTTTCCTTTCCATCTGTCCCTGGTTGCTGCATCATGGCCATCATTGGGTGGTGTTGTTTTACAATCCCTATGAAAGAATTGGTTACATATTTATTGCGAATATTTTATCCAGTGCTTTTGCCTGGTTATTGTTGTGGAAAGAATTTTTTCATATCGAATGGCAATTTGATTTCCGATTATGGTGGCGCATTATGAAATATTCATTGCCTCTGGTGATTGTGGGATTTGCAGGGATGGTCAATGAAACCATGGACCGGGCATGGTTTCTGCCGCATTATTTGCCTTATGATCATGCAAAAAATGATTATCTGATTGGAATTTACAGTGCCAATTATAAGCTAGCTATTCTGATTACTTTATTTATTCAGGCATTCCGGCTGGGTGCTGAACCCTTTTTCTTTCAGCAATCTACGTATGCAAATGCCAAACAAACCTACGCCAGGGTGATGAAATATTTTGTGATGGTGGTAAGTATCATGTTTTTGTTTGTCGCCATGTATTTACCTGTCTGGAAATTGTTTTTACGACGTCCGGCTTATTGGGAAGGCCTGTATGTGGTGCCGTATCTGCTGGCTGCCAACATGTTTCTGGGTATCTATTACAATCTTACAATTTGGTTCAAACTTACGGATCGCACGCGCATGGGGGCCTATATCACTGTGTTTACAGCATTGCTGGCTTTTGCATTGAATTACTGGTGGATCCCGATTTGGGGCTATTTTGGCAGTGCGCTGGCCACCATGGTTTGTTATCTGGTGCAGATGGTGATTTGTTATGTGCTGGGGCAAAAATATTATCCGATTCCTTATGCAGTTAAAAAACTGGTAAGTATCATGGTGATGGCGTTTTTGTTTTATGCGGTGTATTGGCTCATCAACCGCTATTTGCTTTCACCGCAGGATCCCTACCGGATAGCATGGCCTTCACTTTTGCTGGCTACCGTGCTGTTCTGCACGTACGTGTATATTTTATATCAAATTGAAAAGCCCTATCTGCAGCAATTATTCTGGCCGGCGAAAATGAAAAACAAAAGTTAAATTTTTGAATTTTTGGCTTACGTTTTTACCTGATTTTGATCATTGAGCTGCACGCACAAAGGGATTATGTTGTTTTTCATGACCGATGGTTGTGGCAGGTCCATGCCCGGGATACACCACTACCTCATCGGGCAGTACATACAGTCGCTGGCGGATGCTTGTTTCCAGGGTTTTGAAATCACCACCTGGCAGGTCGGTACGGCCAATGCTTTCACGAAACAGCACATCGCCGCCGATCAGCCATTTTTCCGCTTCATTGTACAGGCATATACTTCCCGGCGAATGCCCCGGAGCCCAGATCAGGCGCAGGCGAGTATTTCCAAATGCCAATTCTTCCCCGTCGGTCAGGAAGCGTTCCGGATAGGGTGATGGCTCAAACGGAATGTTGTACATCTGTCCGGAAAACGGTGCAGCATCGAGAACGGGCAGTTCGGCCTGATGCAGCAAGGGCTTCAGTTTCCAATGCACATACACCAGTCGGTTACCGAAAATATGATCCAGATGCGCATGAGTGTTGATTAACCCCGCAACCTTTAGCTTTCGTTTTCCGATAAAATCCAGAAACTGTTGTTGTTCTTCAGGGAAATAACAGCCGGGATCTATAATGAGACACTCGTTTTGTGCGTTAATGAGAAGATAGGTATTTTCCTGAAAAGGATTGAAAGCAAACTGGTGGATTTCGGTCATATCGTCTTAATTTTACTTTTAAACCGCAATTTTTCATGAAGCGCTTCCTCACACTGACATCGTTATGCGGAATGGTCGTGTTGCTGCATATGGCTTCGCAGGCGCAGACCAATGCCGTTGAGTTTGGCCAGAACCGCCTTCAATTTAAAAACTTTCACTGGAGATATTATCAATCTGATCACTTTGATGTGTATTTCAGCCAGAATGGCTTGAACCTGGGTAGGTTTGTGGCTCAGATAGCGGAAGAACAGCTGCCATTGATTGAACGATTCATGGATTATGGTGTGAATGGCAAAATCAATATAGTGGTGTATAACAACTTTGGTGAAATGAAGCAATCCAATATCGGCATCGGGATTGACTGGCAGAATACAGGTGGTATTACCAAACTGGTAAACAATAAAATGATTGTGTATTACAACGGAGATCACACGGATCTGACCAGGCAGATTCGCGAAGGTATTGCCCGGGTGATTGTGGAGAATATGTTATTCGGTGAGGATGTGGGGGAATTTGCCAGCAATGCCGTATTGCTGTATTTGCCCAAATGGTTTACCGATGGATATATTGCCTATGTAGCGCAAAACTGGAATGCCGATCTGGATGCAGAATTGAAAAATCTGATTCTTTCCGGAAGATATCAAACACTCAACCAGCTGGTGCTCGATCATCCGACCCTGGGTGGACACGCTTTCTGGCATTTTGTGGAAATGAATTACAGCCCGCAAGCCACTTCATACCTGCTTTACATTGCGCGCATTGAGCGCAGTCTGAAACGAGCCATGAAGCAGGTGCTGCGGAAATCATACCGGGATATCAACCAGGATATGATCATGTTTTATCGTCAGCAATATGCACAGGACAATCGGGGCCGGCGTCAGGTGGTAGTAGGTACACCTGTGACCGTAAAAGAAGTCAGTGAAAGAACGGATTATTTTCATTTTGCGCCGAGACCGGTGGGCAGGGATTATGCCTATGTGGAATACAAACAGGGATTTTATAAGGTATTGCTTTATCAGGGCTTTTTCAAGCCTACCCTTATTTACAAAGGTGGTGTGCGCAGGCTGAAATCTGCTGAAAATCCGGTTTATCCGCTGCTGGCCTGGGATCCGCGGGGTAGTCGTTTGGGCGTGATTTATGAAAAAGCAGGTAAACCCGAGTTATTGATTTACGACATCATCACCCGGCTCAAACATACCTATCCGTTGCCTTATGAAAGCATCAACAGCTTTAACTTCCTGCACGATTACAATACCCTTGTGCTTTCGGCTATCCGCAATGGGCATAGTGATATTTACACGTACAATATCAGCAATTTCAAATCCACCCAGCTTACCAACGATGCCTATGATGATCTGGATCCCTCGTATGCAGCTTTTCCCCGCAAAAGCGGCATCCTGTTTGTCTCCAACAGGCCTTCACCCGATGCACCTTCCGCTGATACGGTCATACACTACAATCATTACAATGTGTTTATGGTGAGCGATTGGGACAGTGATCAGCGGCAGATTACCCAGCTCACCCATCTCACCGATGCCGATGCGCGCCTGCCCATGCAATATGGCGATACGTATTTCACCTACATCAGCAACGAAAATGGCATTGCCAATCGCTATGCAGGTTCCTATACGGCTATTCCGGCAGGGGTGGATTCCTTGTTTTATCTGGGCAGCACAATTTTGCGCAATCCTGATCCACAGGAGCTGGATTCCGCTTTGGCTGATTATGGCAGCCCACAGCCTGATTCCATCAAGGTGATTGCCGTTACCCGCGATTCCACTTATACTTTTCCTATTACCAATTATGCCTATGGCATTGAGGAAAGCCATATAGCCGGGAATAACCAGCAGATTTCAGAAGTGATTCATCAGATGGATTTCAAGCGGGTTTACCGGTTGAAAGAAGACACCATCACGCTGCGCCGGCGCAATGTAAGCACCCGGCCCACCCATTATGTCTTGTGGCAGCGCAAGGTCGATAGCGCCCGGATGGGTTTGCCCAACTATTATGTGCAGCCCGATACCCTGCGGCGCAGAAAAAGCTTTTTCAAAAGTCCTTTTGGCATTGCTCAGTCCGATACCAGCCAGGCAGCACCTCAGCCCACACCGGCGCAGCCTTCTGTATTGAGCGGACTTAAGCTGATCCCCTACCACCTCCGCTTTGCTTCCGATTACCTGATGACACAGGTCGATAATTCTGTATTGTTTACCCAATATCAAAAGTTTACCGGCAGCGGGCCCATTGAACTTGCCAATCCCTTTAACGGACTCATCCGCCTGGGAGTATCGGATATGCTGGAAGATATCAAGTTCACAGGTGGCCTTCGGGTGCCGTCTGACCTGAACGGAAGCGAATATTTCTTCCAGTTTTCGGATCTAAAACAGATGGTTGACTGGAGCTTGCTTTACTACAGAAAAGTGGAACGCAATACGCTGGTGGATCAGCAAGGCAATGCAGTTGCAGAGGCTAAATTCAAGACAAATTTGTATCAGGTTGATCTTACCTATCCGCTGGATGAAGTAAAAAGTGTGCGGGCACAGGTGGGTGTACGTACCGATCGGATTGTATATCTGGCCAGTGATCCGGTTACGCTGAAGTATCCTGATTACAATGAAACCTATGGAATCCTGCATCTGGAATATGTTTATGATAATACCATAAACCCGGTTATCAATATCTGGAACGGCCTTCGCTATAAAGTGTTTGGAGAAATGTTCCCGCAAATCAACAAACCGCAGCAGCCCGGAGGCAGCCGGTTTACTTTCAATGCAGGTGCTGATGTGCGGTATTATTATCCCATTTACCGGAATTTCATCTGGGCTACCCGGTTTGCAACCGGATTTTCATGGGGTACACGCAAATTGATTTATTACTTGGGTGGGGTAGACAATTGGTTGTTTCCCAAATTCAACAGCAATACACCCATTGACTATAATGCCAATTATGCTTTCCAGACGCTGGCAGAAAACCTCAGAGGATATGATCAGAATATCAAAAACGGAAACAATTATGTGTTGTTGAACACGGAATTGCGGTTGCCGGTATTTTCCACTTTTATTGAAACACCGATCAATTCTGATTTTGTGCGCAATTTCCAAGTTACATCATTCATTGATGTGGGCACGGCGTGGACGGGCGGATTTTCATTAAAAGACAATACCTACACGTATTATGGCTCACCACCCGTTGTGGTAACGATAAAAAATGGTTTTCTAGGGCCTTTTGCAGCAGGTTATGGTTTTGGTGCGCGCACAACCATTGCCGGTTATTTTCTGCGGTTTGATGCTGGATGGCCTGCTACAGGCTTTTTCAAAGGATCGCCGAAGTTATATCTGGCACTGGGCGTAGATTTCTGAGCCTATTCTTGTGTGGCCGAAGGCGCACACTGGCAGGCATCGGCCTGTGGCGGAATCCCAGCTTTTTCGGAAGTCCAGCAAAAATTCATGGCCTGGCTGGTGATGCTCTCAAGCTGAATTTTAATTTTCACGCCTCGCCGGCTGTCAGGCGCCATAATGGTTTTCACGCTATGGGCCTGGATATCGGAAGCCGTGAGCGGTATGGTTTGAAATATGGTGCCATTGTTTTGTATATAAACCAGCTGCCATTCCACCTGATCAAGTGGAAAATCAGTTTGGTTCTCAATCCGGATTACGGGATGATGAATACCCCCGAAAAGACCGGTGTTAAATCCTGCAATGCTGATGTGAATATAGTTGGGCCAGTTCTTCCGGTAATAAGCCCGCAGATCCATCATGGTGCCCTGGTTACTGAGGGATGGAAGTTGCTGGTTCAGCAGGCTGATGGCATTGCGGAGTTGTTCATTTTCCTGTTGAAGTTCCTGGTATTGCATCAGCAACTGATGCAGCTTCTGCTGTGTTTGTTGCAAATCCATGCGTGCCCGCCTGTTAGCTAAAACAAGCCACAGGCAAAGGATCAGTAACAAAGTGAAAATAAAAATGAAAAAAACAGACTTCGATTTCATAAAATAAAAACAAAACTATATGTTTGTCACAAACCAGCATGTGTATTTTTCTGTCAGCCGGGACGGTCTGCTCTTTTGTAAATTCAGCTGCTGAAAGGGTGAAAATTTATATTCACATACGTCAGTACCAACAGCCAGTAAAATATATCACAAAGACTTATGCATATCCTACCTGTTGAGAATAGCCAGACAGCACGTGCATTTTTGTTGTTACCCAGAAAAATTCATGCCGGTAATCCTGAATGGATTGAGCCATTGCATCGTGACATGGAAGAGGTATTTGATCCGCGCCGCAACAAGGCTTTTCGTTATGGAGAATGCGCTCGCTGGATTCTGGTGGATGATCAGCAAAACTGCATCGGTCGGGTAGCTGCATTTGTAAACCGGAAGTATAAGAACAAAGGGGATGATATGCCGGTGGGAGGCATGGGATTCTTTGAGTGTATCAACGATCGCAGGGCAGCCCATATGTTGTTTGATCAATGCAAGGTGTGGCTGCAGGAACGTGGCATGCAGGCCATGGATGGCCCTATCAACTTTGGTGAGCGCGATAAATGGTGGGGCCTGCTGGTGGAAGGATTTCATGCACCGTTGTATGGCATGAACTATAACCCTCCGTATTATCAGGATTTGTTTGAGAGTTACGGATTTGAAGTGTTTTTCAATCAGTATTGTTATGCCATGCGGGTGGATACAAAGCTGCAGGATAAATTTTATGAACGTCATGCACAAATTGCCTCCAACCCTGATTTCCATGCGGAACATTATCGGAAAAAAGATCTGGAAAAATTTGCGGCCGATTTTTGCAAAGTGTATAACGAAGCCTGGGCAGGTCATGGCGGACTGAAAACACTGGAACTCAAACAGGTGATTCAGTTTTTCCGTAAAATGAATCCTGTGGCCGACGAACATTTGGTGTGGTTTGTCTATTACAAAAATCAACCCATCGGTTGCTGGTTGAATATACCCGATATCAACCAGGCTATTCGTTACCTGCATGGTCATTTCAGCCTGTGGCACAAGTTAAAGTTCATCTGGCTGATGCGCAGGGGCGTGTGCAAGCGTTTCATCGGTCTGGTATTCGGTATTGTGCCTGCATTCCAGGGCAAAGGTGTTGACAGCTATCTAATTATTGAAGGTGCCAATGTCATTCAGCCCGCAGCCCGGTATGAAGAGTATGAAATGCAATGGATCGGAGATTTCAATCCTAAGATGATCAATATTGCTGAAAGCCTAGGCACCTACCGCAGCCGCCGGTTGATTACCTACCGGTATTTGTTTGACCGCAGCAAGCCTTTTCAGCGGCATCCGATGGTGTAAAAGAGATTTTCTAACTTCGTTTTCATGGAGCATTTTCTGGTTTCAGCACGGAAATATCGTCCGCAGGATTTCGCATCCGTTGTCGGACAATCACACATTACCACGACTCTTAAGAATGCCATTCTGCAAAAACAGCTAGCCCACGCTTTTTTGTTCTGCGGCCCGCGGGGCGTGGGGAAGACAACCTGTGCACGCATCCTTGCCAAAACCATCAACTGCGAAAACCTTAGGCCTGACGGAGAGGCATGCAACCAGTGTGCCTCCTGTGTGGCATTCAATCAGGGCACATCCTTTAACATCCATGAACTAGATGCTGCATCCAACAATTCGGTAGATGATATCCGCGCACTGGTTGATCAGGTGCGTTTTCCACCTCAAGGTGCCCGTTACAAGACCTATATCATCGATGAAGTACACATGCTCAGTACGGCCGCTTTCAATGCATTCCTGAAAACATTGGAAGAGCCACCATCCTATGCTATTTTCATTTTGGCTACCACCGAAAAACACAAAATCCTGCCCACGATTCTCAGCCGCTGTCAGGTATTTGATTTCAGACGCATTACCCTGCATGATATTGTGCATCATTTGCAGGAAATCTGTGCCAAAGAACAGGTAAAAGCTGAAGAAGAAGCTTTGCATCTGATAGCTCAGAAAAGCGAGGGATGCATGCGGGATGCACTGAGCATTTTTGATACACTGGTGAGTTTTACAGGTGGCAACATCAGCTATCAGCAGGCGCTGGCGCATCTGAACATGCTGAATGTGGAGTATTATTTCCGCCTGATGGAATCCATTCATCAGCAGGATATTGCACAAACCCTGCTTTGTTTGGATGAAATCCTGCAGAAGGGTTTTGATGGTGAAAATGTGCTGGAAGGTATGGCTGAATTTCTGCGGGATTTGATGGTGTGCAGAGATGAAAAGCTCACAGCTCTGCTGGATATTGCCCAAAACTTCAGAAAACGATATGCAGAAATGGCCCAGCGATGCAGCCTTTCGTGGCTGGTAAGTGCGCTGGCTTTATTGCAGGATGCAGAAGTACAATACCGCAACTCCCGCAACAAAAGGCTTGCGCTGGAAATTGCTTTTATCAAACTTTGCTATCTGCAGCAAGCCGTGCAGCTGGTAAGTGATGTGGCCACAGGCGAGGTGGTAAAAAAAAAGCTGATACATGAAGGCGAGTCAACCCGGCTTCGTGCTCCCTTTCAGGCCGTTCCCAAACCGATGACTATTCCCAAACCAGCATCTGTTTCATCAGCTTCCCCATCTGTCAAGGGAAATACCAACCCTTCTATTTCTTCAGCCACACCCTCCGTACGCCCGGTGATGACTGAATTCAGCATGACGGCCAGCGGGAAACTCCCCACACTCGATGTACTGAAAAAAGATCGCCAGACATCCCGGCAACCCACCGATACCGTGCAGGCTCCGCTGGCCCTTCAGCAGGTACAGCAATGCTGGGATCATTACATTGCCCTGCTGCAGGAAAAAGGCCAGCATGCACTGGCTGCACAGCTTGCACACGCACGTATTGCCGTGATTCCTCCAGAAGAAATTCAGGTAACTACCTGGAACATTGTGCAATTCCGGTTTCTGGAAGATGAAAGAATTCATATTGCTGAATACCTGAAGGAAAAACTCGCAAGACCGGGATTGGTGATGAAAATTTTACTGGAAGAACAGGAAACGCCGGCTGATACGCAGTCTGTGCTTACGCCCCAGCAACAGTTTGAACAGTTGAAAACGCATTATCCGCTGATTGCCCGTCTGCAAGACGAGCTGGATCTGGAAGTGGATTATTGAAAACAGCACCCGTGGCTGCTTTTTTCATTTAACCCTGAATTAGTTACTTTTGAGCCGAATTTGAAAGCATTATCATTATGGCAGAAGCAATACGGATGCCCCTGTTGAGTGACACCATGAAAGAAGGCGTTATCGCCACCTGGCATAAAAAAGTAGGAGATCAGGTAAAAGCCGATGATGTCATCGCTGAAGTAGAAACCGATAAAGCCACCATGGAAGTGATTCCATATGTGGAAGGAACTTTGTTATACATTGGTCCCAAAGAAGGTGAAGCTGCTAAAGTAAATGATATCATTGCCATCATAGGCAAACCGGGAGAAGATTATCAGTCACTTCTTGCAGCAGAAGGTAAAGCCGAATCAGCAACAGCTGAACAAAAGCAGGAATCACCGGCCCCTGCTGAAAAATCTGCATCCAGTGGTGATCTCGAAAAGCTTTTGCAGCAGGTGACGGTGGTGCGGATGCCGCTGCTGAGCGATACCATGAAAGAAGGAAAAATTGTAGCCTGGCATAAAAAGGTTGGCGATCAGGTAAAATCAGATGATGTACTGGCCGAGGTGGAAACCGATAAAGCTACCATGGAAGTGGTGGGATATGCCGAAGGCACTCTGCTGTATACCGGTCCAAAGGAAGGTGAATCTGCGAAAGTGAATGACATCATTGCGATTGTGGGTAAAAAAGGCATAGATATTCAGCCCATTTTGGATGCTGAAAAGCAGCCCGCTCAAGCTCAGGCTGCATCTGCCCCGGCTGCAGCCCCTGCTCAACCCAAAGCTGCTGTTGTGGCGCCAGTTCCGGCACCCACAGTTCCATCGGGAACTTCTGTGACACCCGAAGGCCGCATCAAGGCATCACCGCTGGCACGCAAACTGGCTGCAGAAAAAGGCATAGATCTCAGCCGCATCAAAGGTACGGGTGATGACGGACGGATCATCAAGCGTGATATTGACCAATATGTAGCTTCGCCAGCTGCTCAGGCGCCGGCCGCTACAGCACCTGTTTTCGCTGCTGCAGGTGAGGAAGGCTATGAAGATAAGCCTGTAACCCAGATGCGTAAGGTCATTGCCCAACGCCTGAGCCAAAGCAAATACAGCGCCCCGCATTTTTATCTCACCATTTCGGTGGATATGCGCCGGATGGTGGATGCACGCAAAGCTTTGAACGAAATCTCTGAAGTCAAGATTTCTTTCAATGATATTCTCATCAAAGCTGCGGCCATGGCGCTGCGCAGGCATCCTGAGGTGAACAGCAGCTGGATGGGCGATTTCATCCGCACCTATAAGCATATTCATATCGGCTCTGCTGTGGCTATTGACGACGGTTTGATTGTGCCCGTGATTCGTTTTGCTGATCAGAAGTCTATTGCTCAGATTGCAGCAGAAACAAAGACGTTGTATGAAAAAGCCCGCAATCGAAAACTTCAGCCACAAGATTTCAGCGGCAATACCTTCACCATTTCCAATCTAGGTATGCTAGGTATTGAGGAGTTTACTGCCATCATCAATCCACCAGATAGCTGTATCCTGGCCGTAGGCGCTATTCAGGATACGCCCGTAGCAGAGAATGGACAGGTGATTGTGGCTCCTGTAATGAAACTCACCATGAGCTGTGATCATCGGGTGGTGGATGGTGCCGTGGGTGCTCGGTTCCTGCAAACGCTCAAGCAGATGCTGGAAAATCCGCTGGCTATGCTGCTCTGATCATGTTTTTCCGGTTCCCATACATCGGATTCTTTTTCGGCCTTTTGGTCTGTCTGGTAACGGCTTGCCATCCACAGACATCCGTTTCTTCATTGCCTGTTATCTGGGATACCGATATCGGACCTGATTTTGATGATGCCGGCGCACTGGCCATGCTGCACCGGCTGGCAGATAAAGGCCAGATTCATCTGCTGGCAACCATTTCCTGTAATGGATATGCAAACAGCCCGCAGGTCCTGCATGTATTCAACAGCTGGTACGGTCGTCCGCATTTGCCCGTAGGCAGAGCCGGTACGGCTTATGCACCGGTGGTGCCCGATGGATGCCATTGGACAGATAGTGTGCTGGCCAATTCAGTATTTCGAAAGCAGCAATCTTCCGCAGATACCTCACAGGATGCCATCAGACTATATCGGAAACTGCTGGCTGCAGCGGCCGATCATAGCGTGGTTATCATCAGCACCGGCTTTTTCAGCAACCTGGCAGCATTGCTGCAATCCCCGCCGGATCAGTTGGCACCAGACCCCGGCCTTCAGTTGGTTCGCAGAAAGGTAAAATATCTGGTCAGCATGGCGGGATATTTTCCGGAAGGCAGGGAGTTTAATGTGTACAATGACACCCGTGCCGCGGCTTATGTGGCTGACCATTGGCCTACCCCCATTATTTTCAGCGGATTTGAAATCGGAGATTCAGTATTCACCGGTTTGCCGCTGTTGCAGCCTCATTTGCCGGAAAGCCCACTCAGGCAAACGTTTCGTGTGGGTTTGCATTGCTGGCATGAAGTTGAAACCGGTCATCCAAGCTGGGATGAAACCGCTGTACTGGCTGCACTGGATACCACACATCAGCTGTTCGCCCTGGAACCCGGTCGTATCATCATTCATCCCGATGGCTTCAACACCTGGGAACACAGATCTGACGGCCGGCAGTATTATCTGATACCCAAAACCTCGCGTCCGGAGTTGGCACAGCTCATCAATGGTTATTTGCTGGGGAAATAAGCTATGAAGCTGATTCTGTGGGGAAAATGAAATATTGCACGCTGGTTCAGGAAAATTAAAAATGCCACACGCGGAAAACAACCTTCGTGTAAAATATCGAAAGATTTGCGGAATAAAAACCGGAGGCTAATGCTTATTCATGATTGGCATCTCCTTCATCCTCATCCTGTTTGTTGCTCACCCACCAGCGCCAGCCGATAAAACCCACCAGCGCCAGCGGTGTAATCATCAGGTAGAGAATGCCGGCGTTCAGACTCCGCGCTGCATCCGGATTCAGATCAGAGGCGGTTTTGGTACAGATGGAACATTGGGCATAGCTGTCAATTCCTATCAGCAACAGCCCGATAACCAGCATCAGCACACCCCACAGAAACTTTTTCATCTCCTTACTGTTTTTCATGGGGAAGATATACAAAATTACATAAATTTCATCTAAATCGGGCTTAACAATATAAGCCAGAAAAATGAAAAATATTGCTTTACATGGGTTAGGTTTAAAACACACTGCATGCAGCCGCTGAGTTCAAACAAAAGCCTGGTGAAAAATATTTTCAAAAAAGTACCGACAAAACACAATCATGGATGATGCATAGAAGACCTGTAATTCAATTAAAACTACGAGCAACTGACAGGATGCTTGAGATTGCGGGCTGGATCCTGCTTATTACAATCTGGTTGCTGGTGATAGGGCATTACCACCGTTTACCGGCAAAGATTCCGGTACATTTTGATGTGACGGGACAGGCCGACAGGATGGGCAAAAAATGGATGATATGGATGATTCCTTCTGTAACAACCATTCTTTTTATAGGTTTAACCCTGTTGAATTCATATCCTCATTTGTTTAACTATCCCACGCGTATAACCGATGAAAATGCATACACACAATACACGCTTGCCACCCGATTGATCAGATATCTGAAAATAATCCTGGTGCTTATTTTCGGATTGATGGAAAATCAGCTTATCAAATCTGCGGAAGGTAAGGCAGAAGGATTAGGTCAATGGTTTATGCCAGTGGCCTTATTGCTGATTTTTATTCCATTGGTTTATTACCTGGTGAAATCGGTTAAAAGCAGATGATCATTGGAAAATAGCTAAAGCAGCGTCAAAAATAGGGATGGTTCCATAAGATTAGATGGCAAATGAAAGGACTAGCATGAAAAACTGATTGTGAGCTGTTCAATATTCAGATCTACAATCATTCTTTTTCTCTCTGCATTTATACCCTTATATATTTTTAACGTCATAAGTGGCTGTTTGATTCATCATATATTGCTGCATCACCCACTCATTGCCCGGATATATCACTTGAATTTTTTGACAAAAGGGAAAACTTGTGTGTAGATCACTCAACAACGAATTAATATATTTAACCAAAGATATAAGGCGGATAGTTTGATTAAGATTGAAGGTCTCTATGATGAAAATAATTTGCTATTTGAAACTCATGTTATCGAAAAAATAAAAACATTTTAAAATGTTCCAGAGAAATACAAGAGCTGTTCTGCTGGATGATAACAGTTCCCGTAAGTGATGGTTTTCATTTCGTAGTTATCAAAAATATTTTGAAGATAGAATCGAGCTACTGTTAATTTAGAATATTTTTTGTTGATGGTAAATTATTGCTGGTTTCAAAACCCTTAACGGCATTTGAATACTTATTAACAACTTATCGCTTTTTTCGGGTAAGCAATAGCCACCTGATTAATCTTAATTATATTAATATATTAACATGTATCTGCATGGTACTGGCGCATAGGTATTAATCGATAATGGTGACATCATAGATGTTTCCAAAAGAGAAAATGATGAATTTATCCGTTTGCTAAATGTATAAATACTATCGTATTGTATTTTCTTCTTTCCTTTTGATTTACTTTAATAAAGTTTTCTGGAGATTATAAAAATCGGCTGTGAAATCCGGTCCCTGCTCCTTGTAAAGATTTTAACCTTTTTTCATCATCTTTCTTTTTCCTGCTGTATATTTTCACGATGAATTTTCTAACTTGGGGGACAATTTGTCTGGAATGAGTAGTAAATTTCATTACACAGGTTATGGAATGCAGGTGCTGATCCTGATTGCTTTGACAATTGCTGGGTTTATGCTCTATTTTTTGCTGAGCATGCTGCTATTATTTAGCCATGCCGGGTTTCAGCTGATAGATACGCAACAGGCACTGACTGATCCTCGGATGCTGGGGCTGCTGAAACTCCTGCAATCGCTTTCCAGCATTATGATTTTTTTGCTGCCTGCTCTGGCATTTGCCTGGATAGCTGATACCAAGCCTATACACTGGATGGGGTTACGGCAGTCTTTCAGCCTTACTCAGCTGGCAGCAGTATTGGCTTTGATGGTAGCAAGTTTGCCATTTATTGGTTTAACAGGCCAGTGGAATGAACAGGTGCATCTGGGTGGTCGGTTGCATGAACTAGAAACCTGGATCCGGAATACGGAAAAATTAGCTGAACAACAAACCCGTCTTTTGCTTACTACGCACAATGCAGGTGATTATCTGGTGAATCTCCTGATGGTAGCTGTGTTGCCGGGCATCTGCGAAGAAGCTTTTTTTCGTGGGGCTTTGCAGCAGCTGCTCATCCGATGGACGGGCCGTGTGGGTGCGGGTGTGATTCTCACCGCATTTATTTTTAGCTTTCTACATTTTCAATTTCTTGGCTTTTTGCCCCGTTTTATTCTCGGGCTGATGCTGGGATATGTATATGTCTTCACCGGAAGTTTGTGGCTGGCCATGATAGGGCATTTTGTAAATAACGGGGTGGATGTTACACTCATGTATTTATATCAGCTGGGCTGGATAAAAACCGATCCTATGGGCGATAGCCAGGTTACGCCATGGGCGGGCTTGCTGAGTGGTGCAATTGTGATAGTTTTGCTGATAGGGCTGAAACGACTTTCTGCTCGGGATAAGCACCCTGAATCTTTTTTCTGAACGGATGTTATATCGCCGGATCAAACACATAATAGGTTGAATAATTAAACGTTAAATATTTACAGGTGTATGGAAACAGAATGGGTAAAAATATACAGCACGCAGCAATCCTATGAAGCTGCACTGATTCAGGGTATGCTTAAGGAACATGGCATTGAAAGCGTCATTATGAACAGGCAGGATTCTGAGTTTCTGGTTGGTGAAATACACTTATATGTATATCAGTCAGATGCAGAACAAGCCAGAAAACTGATTGAAGAAACAAGAGAAAAATAATATTCATCACATTATTTTTTGCATGATCGGCAAGTTATATTCTGCATGAGTACCCTTTTCCGTACTTTTTTTACACGGAGTATTACGGCCGTGGTATTTGTTGCCATTATGCTTTTGGGTTTATTGCTCAATCGTTATACTTTCCTTGCACTGTTTACCATCATTGCTGTGGGATGCCTGTGGGAGTATCAGCGATTAACGAATTTGATGATGATGGATGTATCAGATAATAGCAAGGGTAAAAAACGCAATCTGATATATCAAATAGCTATGTGGCTGGCTGTAATGAGCATATTGCTGATGGCAATCGGTTTGGCATTATCTATACAATCACCGCGGTTGGATGCCATAGGTCTGGATATATTGATGATCAGTTTTGTGTTGATTCCTGTTTCCGAATTATTCATAGGACAGTTTCGGTTTGCTTTCGTGATACTTTCGTTGGCTGGTTGTTTGTATGTGGGACTTGCTCCTGCGTTGATGATTTATTTTCGCTGGCAACAGATGCATGCTTTCCTGCAATGGATACCTGTAATCATTATTGGATGTGTATGGGTGAATGATACGATGGCTTATATTACCGGCTCTTTATTGGGGAAACATAAGCTTTGGCCTGCTGTTTCACCGGGTAAAACTTGGGAAGGCACGCTGGGAGGTATTGTATGCACAATGCTGCTGGCATTGGTTGCATCCGAAATATGGCCATTATTCAGTACATGGCATTGGATGATGATAGCTTTGCTGGTTGGAGTATTCGGTACTTTGGGCGACCTGCTGGAATCGGCCATGAAACGAATGGCGGGGGTAAAAGATTCCGGACAACTGATGCCGGGCCATGGTGGCATGCTCGACAGGTTTGATTCCATGCTGATAGCTGTGCCGGTAGTGTGGCTGTATGTGCATATCTGGATGCTTTGATGAATGAAACTCGGGGTGGTAAAATAATGTTATCTTTGTATCCATAGTTTTTATATATGCATATTCATCGCGAAGGATATCGCATCATAGCCATTTCAGCCATCGTGCTGCTGATACTCGACTGGCTGGTATATCATTTTTTACACCGGCATTTTCCATCTGTATGGGGTTTATGGCTGGTAGTTTCCATCGTTTTATTTATTCTTATCGTTGCTTTTTTCCGAGTGCCGCATCGAAAAAAAATGAATGATGAAGATGCTATTCTGTCGGCTGCTGATGGACATGTAGTGGCTATTGAAGAGGTGGATGAGTCAGAATATTTTCATGACAGGCGCATACAGATTTCTGTTTTTATGAGTCCGTTGAATGTGCATCTCAACCGTTATCCCGTATCCGGTCAGGTTGTATACAGTGCTTATCATCCCGGTAAATACTTGGTTGCTTGGCATCCCAAATCATCTTTACTCAATGAGCGGCACACCATAGTAATTCGTTCATCACATGGGGATGTGATGGTAAAACAGATTGCCGGTGTCATGGCTCGTCGCATTGTGAATTATGCACACGAAGGTAGGCAAGTGCATCAGGGTGATGAGCTGGGATTTATTAAATTCGGATCCCGTGTAGATGTACTGCTTCCTCCGCATGTGCGCATCCACGTGAAACTTCAGCAACCCGTTAAGACCGGTGTTACCCGGTTGGCAAGCTGGAATTAAATTTTTCCCAAATTTTTCATTCAGAGTATTTGCTTTAGTTCTTGCAGATGTTTAATGGTATAGGTCGCTGTTGATGTTTCCAGATGTCCGGTAGGATTAAAATAAACCTGATCCATACCGGCTTGGCGTGCGCCTTCAATATCCACTTCCATATCGTCACCAATCATCAGGCTTTCGTTGGGATCTGCCTGTGTATGCTTAAGTGCGTAGAGGAAAAATTGCAGGTCAGGTTTCAGGCAACCAGCTTCAGCAGAAGTAATCACATGGTCAAAATACCTATCAATTCCCGCGCTTTGCAATTTTAATTCCTGAATTTCCGGAAAACCATTCGTGAGAATATGCAGATGATAATCTTTGCTCTTCAGATAATCCAAAATTTCTTTTGAACCAGGTATTAATTGTGACTGACGAGGCAAGATTTTCAGAAAATACTCACCCATTTGGATAGCCAGTGATTCATCGGGATAATTGATCTCCTGCAAAGCCAGCCACATACGTTTCCATTGCAACTCATCCCTGCTGATCTGATGATGGCGATATGCCTCCCATAGCCGTTCATTATGATATGCATAACCCTGATAGAATTTGTCGAAGCCTATACCTGTCTTCTTTTCCAGCATATATTCCGCGTATAGTTGTGCCAAAGTTTGTTTTGCATTATGGGCAAAATCCCACAGGGTATGGTCCAGATCAAAGAAGATATGCTGATATTTCATGATGATCGTTTGATCTTGCAAAATTGATGAAACGAAGATGAATGAACAACAAATGTTGAAATCAATTTTTGGGTGAAAGAAGATTGGTCTGATTGAAAGAAAAAGTTGAATTTAAGAAACTTCCTTTTATTTTTATCCCGTATTAATTTGATTTACTTATGCCTTTGCTGATTACAATTTTTGGTATATTCCTGCTGATTCTGCTTATTGCCTGGGTGAAGGCCGATACATTTTTATCTTTTTTGCTGGTAAGTGTAATGGTAGGATGGTGGAGTGGGATGGGAACAGATGCAATAGTGCATGCTGTTGAGATCGGCATTGGGAATACCTTGGGGTCGCTGGTTATTATTCTGGGACTGGGAGCCATGCTGGGCCGTCTAGTGGCTGATAGCGGTGCTGCCAGGCAGATAACGGATCAACTCATTAGTTGGTTTGGTTTACGGAATATCCGGTGGGGACTGGCACTGGCCGGGCTTATCATAGGTATTCCCATGTTTTATACAGCAGGTTTTGTAGTGGTGGTACCTTTTATTTTTGCCATTGCGCATCGTGTTCGTCTGCCTTTGTTATATATAGCTATTCCCATGCTATCTGCTTTATCGGTTGCGCATGGCTTTTTACCGCCCCATCCATCTCCTACGGCTATAGCTGTGGAGCTGCATGCCAATATCGGGAAAACATTGTTGTATGGAATTGTGATTGCAGTTCCGGTTATTGCACTGGCAGGGCCCGCATTTGCAACACGACTCAAAAAATACAACCCTGTGATTGAAGCACACATGTTTACATCACCTGCAGTACCAGCAGATAAACTCCCTGGTGTAGCAACAAGTTTTATTATTGCCCTCATGCCATTGATTTTGCTAACATTGTATACAATAGGTGCCATGCTTTCTCCTGCATCCGGTTTTCTGATGCAGGCATTACATTTCATTGGCAATGCAGATATTGCCATGTTTATATCTGTGATTATAGCAATCGTGGGTCTTGGCTTAAAGAGAGGTTTATCCATGAAGTCCATTACGCGTGATTTGCAGGATGCTTTTCAACAGGTTTCGGTAGTGATGTTTGTCATTGCCGGAGCCGGTGCATTTATGCAGGTTCTGCACGATGGCGGACTCAATGATTATCTTTCAGCTATTTTCATCCAGTGGCATATTCATCCTTTGCTGATGGGGTGGCTAGTAGCTGCGGTCATCAGGATATGCATAGGATCGGCTACAGTGGCTGGTTTAACCACTGTTGGTATTCTCATGCCTTTCTTACAGCAATCACATGTGTCGCCTGAGTTGATGGTATTATCCATTGGCGCAGGCAGCTTGATGTTTTCTCATGTCAACGATGGAGGTTTCTGGTTGTTTAAAGAATATTTTCATTTAACCATGAAACAAACTTTTCTCACCTGGAGCGTGATGGAAACAATTGTATCCGTCGGAGGATTATTAGGAGTGTGGATCCTTCATTTATTGCATATATAAATGTATCAGGCATTGGATTTTCAATTCGGCTTTTGTGTTTAAGATTTGTTAAAGAGAATTTCATTTTCCCTTATTGATTTGTTCATCATACAGGTTGAAGTTTGTGATTGATTCACCTTTCAACCTGTATAGAAATGATACAATTTTATTTACACGCCAGAAAAACCTGTATATGTCTGTTTGCCGGATTGATCATGTTTATCTCAGCCACCGGCCAGGAAATGATTTCAGGAAAAGTCATTTCTTCTGTTGATCAACAGCCTGTACGGGGCGCCAGTGTTTTCTCGGTAATGACAAAAGAAGGCAGGATTACCGGAGAAAACGGACAGTTTCATTTGCCTTATGTATTGCACGATACATTGGTTGTCAAGTTCATTGGATTTGAAACGCAACGCATTCCCGTAGCAGAAAATAAGGAATTGATGATTGTGCTGAAACCTGCTCAGCAAGCTCTCGATGAAGTTGTGGTTACGGCATTGGGTGTTCGCAAGGAGGTAAAGAAAATTGGATATGCCGTTCAGGAAGTAAATGGAGATGAACTGGTGAAAGCACGTGACCAAAATCCACTTACCGGTCTGGAAGGCAAAGTAGCAGGCCTTTCGATAGGTCCGTCTGCTGAAATGCTTCGTCAGCCGACGGTGTTATTACGTGGAAATCAGATTAGTTTATATGTGGTAGATGGTGTTCCTATCAGTTCCGATAGCTGGAATATCAATCCGGATGATATTGCATCCATTTCTATACTAAAAGGCCCGGTAGCAGCTGCTTTGTACGGAAGCCGTGCGCAGTATGGTGCAATATTAATTACCACCAAAAAAGGACTCAAACAAAAAGGCTGGCAGGTGGAAGTTAACTCCACCAATATGTTTGACAAAGGATTTATTGCTTTTCCACGTTTGCAAAATGAATATGGTCCCGGAGAAAACCAACTATATGCTTTTGCTGATGGACGTGGTGGAGGTTTGAATGACAATGACTATGATATCTGGGGACCTAAATTCCGCGGACAATTGATACCGCAATATGATGGAAAATATTATCCTGATTCTGTTTTTACCACTGTATTTCCGGGAGGATATGTGTGGAAGGGGCATATTCAGCCCACACCATGGATTGCACGTGGAGCCAATAATCTGCAACGCTTTCTGAGAATAGGTTTTCAGACCAATAATAACATATCCCTGTCGGCTACAGGTGACGCATATCAGCTCAGGTTTTCCGTTTCTCAATCTCATCAGCAGAGCATTATCCCTAACATGAGTCTGAATATTATCAATTTCAACACCTATGGTTCCTATAAGCTTAGCAATCGCATCAAGATTGAATCAAATGTGAATATCAACCGCCAGTTCAGTCCTAATTTCCCGGATGTAGATTATGGCCCCAACAGTTTGATTTACAATGTGGCTATCTGGACGGGAGCAGATTGGGATGTGGATGCACCGGATATCCGTGCTATCTGGCAGCCCGGTAAAGTGGGTATCCAGCAAATGTTTGCCGAATATCAGCGCTATCACAATCCATGGTTTATGGTTTATGAATGGTTGAGAGGTCATTACAAAACAGACATTTATGGTTATGTAACAGCTCATTATGTGATAAATCCGCATGTAAATGTGCAGGTTCGTACACAGATTACCACCTATAATTTGTTTCGGAATGAAAAAATGCCTTACTCGGCACATCCATATGGCCGTGAACAAAACAAAGGTGATTACCGGGAAGATCATCGTGACCTGTTTGAGAATAATACCGATGTTCAGTTGAATTATGATTATACTATCGGAAGAAAAGTTGAAATCAGCGGTTTGGTCGGTGGAAGTGTAAGATTATTTAATTATCGTTCAACCTGGATTTCTACTGATTATTTAAGTGTACCTGGTGTGTATAATTTCAGCAATTCCCTAAACCCTATCCAGGCGAGCAATTTCCTGGCTGATATGCGTGTGTATAGTGCTTATGCTTCATCGGATATTTCGCTTTCCAAGTATGCTACTATCGGACTTACAGGAAGAATCGACAAATCTTCGGCTCTTCCTCCTAAACATAACATTTATTTTTATCCTAGCATTTCTTTGTCATCAGTATTATCGGATTATATTCAATTGCCCAGAAATATTTCCTTCTTCAAAATACGTGCTTCGTTTGCTACCATACATGGTGATGCAACCTCTCCCACTATAGGGCCGGCACCATTTAATACCATCACACAATTTGGTGCCAATCCATCTGGAAATTCTTTGTATGATTATCCATTGGCATACGGAAATCCCTATCTGTCGCCTTACGGAGGGCCAGATTATTCGCTGATTCAAACCTATTCTACTTCCAAACCATACAACAACATGACGGCTGCCTATTACAGCAGCAACCTGTATGATCCCAATCTCAAAACTTTCAATCGGGTGAATTTTGAACAGGGGTTTGATATCAAATTCATAAACAATCGCCTGGGATTAAGTGCTACAGCTTTTCAGTACATTGATGGCCCGCAGATCCTGCAAAATCCTATTTCCACAGCTACTGGATACAGTTATTATTATCTGAATGCATTGAAAACAGAAAAGAGCGGATATGAACTGAATATCACGGCAACGCCTGTATCTGTTTCTCATCTTTTCAATTGGGATATATCATTTAACTGGAGTACGTTCAAAGAAATATATCTGGAATTGCCGCCTGGTCAAACAACCTACAATACATTCTTTCGTAAGGGAGATCGTGTAGATAAGTTTTATGGTTCTGCTTTCGTGAAAACCAAGGAAGGACTGGTTGTATATGATAATAGTGGTGCTCCTCTCATTAATCCGGTTCCTCAATTCCTGGGTTATTTGAATGGAAAATATGAATGGGGCATATACAATCAGATCCGGTATAAACAATTCAGCCTGGGATTTCAGTTTGATGGAAGGGTAGGTGGCGTGACTACTGATTATATTCACAACAAAACGATGCGCGGAGGAAGAAATATAGAAACTGTGCAAGGACAATTAGGTATAGCCCGAGATCTGGACGATCAGCATGCAGGTGATCCAAACTGGAAAGGATCTTATGTGGGTGAGGGTGTAGTGGTTGCGAACAATACCCCTATCAATTTTGATTCAAAAACGGGAGTTATTACCAATTATGATCAACTGAAGTTTGTACCCAATACCACACCTATACAGGTGCAACCCTGGACTACCATTTATTATTCTACCAGTGAAGCCAATTTGATGAGCAAAACTTTTACCAAACTAAGAGAAGTAATTATCAGCTATGATTTCCCTGAGAAATGGCTGCATCGTTCAGGAATTCAAGGCTTAACAGTTTCGCTTGTAGGAAGAAATCTGCTTTATTTCTACAAGGATAAAAGATTTAAGGATGTAGATGTGGATCAGTTTAATTATGGAACTGGCAGCACCACGTTGCAAACGCCTACAACAAGAAGATTTGGTTTTAATATTCAGCTTACCTTTTAATTCTCTCTATATGAAAGCAGGTCATTTGTTCCGCATTTTATCGCTTTTATGTGTTGTTTTTTACAATTTTTCATGCAATCAATCATTTCAGGATCTGAATGTCAATCCAAACAAACCTACACAGGTTCCTCCATCGTTGTTACTCACCAGTATTCTGAACGATATGGCTGATTTGCCTGGAGGAATGGAGGAGCGATGGGATCAATATTTTTTGATTAATTACAGTTATTATGGTAATAACCGGTATGATTTCGGACCTGGAAATGATTATTATGCAACGTTAAAGAACGTGGATAAAATGGTTCAGGAAGCATCAGTTGGGAATACGTCATCAGAAAATCCCTATCATGCACTGGCACTTTTCTTTAAAGCGTATTTCTTTACCAAGATGAGTTTGGAAATGGGTGATATTCCCATGCGCGATGCATTGAAAGGAACAAATGATCTTACCCCGGTATATGATTCGCAAAAACTTGTTTTTCAGCAGGCCTTTCTTTGGTTGGATACAGCTAATCAGGAATTGCGTCAGCTCATTGCTTCTGGAGCCAGTAAGCCAGATGGTGATTTTTATTTCAATGGTAATCTGGCGCAATGGCAGAAAGTTGTGAATGCGTTCAGACTAAGATTGCTGATTCATTTGAGCAAAAAAATCAACGATCCGGATTTGCATATTGCCCAGCAATTTAATACCATTGTCAGTAATCCTTCGCAATATCCTTTGCTGCAAAGCAATGATGATAATTTGCAATACGTGTTTATTTATCCCACAAATATATATCCCCGTAACCCGGGCAATTTTGGTTTCAATGCATTGAGAGAAAACTGTTCTGCTACTTATGTAGGCCTGCTTACACAATTACATGATCCCCGTGTATTTGTTACTTCGGAACCTGCTCAGGCTCTCGTGTCTGCCGGCACTTCACCCACCAGTTTTAATGCTTTTGTGGGAGCTGATCCCGGAGAAGATCTGGGTACCATGTATAATAAAACCAATGCGGGCGAATATTCATTAATCAACCGGAAAAGATATTACGATACCTACACGGGTGAGCCCTGTATTCAAATTGGTTATGCAGAACAATGTTTCAATATTGCAGAAGCTATCAACCGCGGATGGATTACAGGCGGGCCTCTTGGGAATGCAGAAGCTTATTATACACAAGGCATTCAGGCCTCGTGGAGCTTTTATCAGATTCCTTTATCAGGACAGTTCACGGCTTATTTCCTGCATCCCGGTGCTAGCCTGGGTACTTATGATACTTATCAGATTCCGGTAGATTTTACCAGCTATTACAACCAGCCTACAGTAAAATATGCAGGCAACAATGCAACAGGGCTTACCCAGATTCTTCAGCAAAAATATCTTGCTTTGTTTTTGCATGCCGGACTTGAAGCTTACTATCAATACCGGCGTACGGGAGTTCCGGTATTTACTACCGGACCTGGAACAGGAAATAGTGGCCGTATTGCTATGCGTTTTCAATATCCTGCTGCTGAACGCACTGCCAATGCAGCAAATGTGCAAGCTGCTCTTGACCGTCAGTTTGGAGGTAATGATGATATCAATGGCATCATGTGGATCCTGAAATAAAAATGATATGAGGCATATGCAACGTTTCTTTCTGTTATTCATTTGTTCATTTTTTCTCGTTGTATACCTGGCTAATGCCCAGCAGCCTGTGAAAAATCTGGTTATTGTTACTTTCGACGGAATGCGATGGCAGGAGGTTTTCAGTGGAGTGGATTCGGTGTTGCTGCATGATGCGACATATACACGTGATCCGGATGAAATCCAGCGCTTGTATTGGGATGCATCTCCGCAGGTTCGGCGGGAGAAGTTGTTTCCGTTTATCTGGGGTGTGATTGCACATGATGGACAACTGTTTGGCAACAGGAATCTGGGCAATGACATGAATGTGGCCAATGTGTATCATTTTTCCTATCCCGGTTATAATGAAATCTTTACTGGATATCCGGATACAGCCATCAATTCAAATGATAAAGTCCGCAATCCTAATAAACATGTGCTGGGCTATTTGAATCAGCAATCTGGTTATCAGGGTAAAGTTGCTGCATTTACCTCGTGGGATGTATTTCCGTATATTTTGAACAAATGGGAAAGTGGCATATACGTAAATGCTGATGAAGATAGCTTACCCGATGCTACACCTGAACTGCAATTGCTGAACCTTCTGCAGCGTTTGACAGCCAAGCCATTGGGTCTGCGGCCGGATATTTTCACATATGCAGCGGCTAAAGAATATTTGAAAGCCTATCATCCTCGCGTGCTGTACATAGCTTTTGATGAGACGGATGATTATGCGCATGCGGGCATGTATGATCAGTACATCAAAAGTGCGCATGCAGAAGATGGGATGATTCGCGATTTGTGGGCATATCTGCAGCAGGATCCGTTTTATGCTGGACAAACGGCTTTGTTGCTTACCTGCGATCATGGTCGTGGCACAGGCGATGCATGGCGTGATCACGGAGCGAAAGTGAAAGGCTCATCGGCCATCTGGATGGCAGTGATGGGGCCAGGTATTGCTGCAGTGGGAGAAAGAAAAGAACATGCTCAATATAAACAGGCACAGATAGCTGCTACATTAGCTAATATTCTGGGTTTCACGTTTCAGGCCGATCATCCCATAGCACCTTCCCTCTATCCGGTACTGGTGCATGCAGAAAACTGATTTTGCTATATCCTATTTGATTATGAACAGGAATCCTTATTTTACAGGGATTTCTGTTTTTTTTTATGCCACATCAGAAACCGCGATTAGGTTTATTCGATCTTACAGTCATTGTAATCAGCCTGGTTATTGGGATGGGTATATTCAAGGCCCCATCGCTGGTGGCAGCTGAGAGTCCTGCTCCTTCCTGGTTTTTTGCAGCCTGGATAGCAGGTGGTATTATAGCTTTGTGTGGAGCATTGACCTATGCAGAGATTGGCTCACGCTATCCGGTGATGGGCGGTTATTACCGGATCTTTGCCTATTGTTATCATCCGATGGTGGGTTTCATCATCAATGTGGTCATTTTGGTTTCCAATGCTATTTCCACTGCCGGAGTGGCTTTGATTGGTGCGGAATATCTGGTACACGCGTTCTTTCCGGTTCATTTGCAGACTGCATTTGTGCAGCAGGTAGTTGCCATTTGTTCCATCATCATTTTCTTCATCGTCAACATGACTGGATTGCGGATGAGTGCTGCCACACAGAATATCCTGATGGGCATTAAGATACTGATGATGCTGACTTTGTTATCATCTCTGTTTATACCAGTTCCGCAGAGGCCTGCTCCGGTTTCTACATCTGCATCATTTTCGGTATTGCAACAACTTCGCATGTTTGGGGCTGCCCTGATTGCAGTGACATTTACGTATGAAGGCTATCAGCAAACGATCAATTTCGGTGCAGAGGTCAACAGGCCGGGCCGGACGATGCCTCGTGGCATTGTGCTGGCTATGGCTATCATTCTGCCTCTGTATTTACTCATGAACTGGGCGTATGTGCGGGTGATCGGGTTTGATCAGCTGCCTCATACGCAGGCCATAGCTGCCAGGCTTGCTGGTACTTTGTTCGGACATGCAGCCGATCAGTTATTTTCTTTGTTACTGTTTATTTCCGTATTAGGTTATGTGAATGTGTCGTTGCTATCCAATCCGCGTGTGGTATTTGCCATGAGTGAAGATGGTATTTTACCGGCGATTTTTAAACGTCGTCAGGCTGAAAAGCAAATTTTATTTCCGGCATTGTTATTATTTACAATGATTTGTGTGGGAGCTTTGTTTGCATCCAATCAGTTCAGTGTATTGCTGAACTATACCATATTTCTGGATTGTATGGGGATGGCTTCATCGGCAGCTACCATTTTTATACTGCGCAAACGCATACAGGTAAATCCAAAAGAACAATACGTTATGAAAGGTTATCCCTGGATACCTGCTTTGTTTATTCTTGCCTATGTAGCCATTGCCATCAGCATTGCAATGGAAGATATATACACTGTATGGTTCAGTGTGCTTTTATCTTTGGTTTGCGGGGGGATTTATCTGATATTGAAAATGCTGACTCGCCGGAAACAAATATCAAATCAGGCATGAGCCTCGAGCCAGTTTTTGCCCACGCCAACTTCAGCCACCACAGGCACATCATGAGGCAGAGGGAGTGCTTCCTGCATTTCACGAATCACGAGTTTGGATACAACATCAACTTCTGGTTCCGGCACATCAAGTACGAGTTCATCGTGCACCTGCAGAATCATCCGTGCTTTTAATTTTTTTTGCTGCAACTTGTCGTGAATGCGGATCATGGCCAGCTTGATCATATCGGCTGCTGTGCCCTGGATGGGCATGTTGATAGCATTTCGTTCTGCATAACCTCTTACGGTGTTGTTTGAAGAATGAATATCCGGAAGCCAACGCTTGCGTCCCATCAGGGTTTGCACATAGCCGTGTTTTTTGGCAAAAGCAATCTGTGCATCCATATAGGCTTTGATACCCGGATATTGTTTGAAATAATTGTCGATCAGTTCTTTGGCTTCTGTGCGGGAAATACCCAGGTTCTGGGCTAATCCGAAGGGTCCTTGTCCATAGATGATTCCAAAATTCACGCTTTTGGAACGATAACGCATTTCTTTGGTAACCTGATCCATAGGCACACCAAACACGCGTGCCGCTGTGGCGGTATGTATGTCCAATCCTTTCTGAAAAGCTTCAATCATGTTTTTATCACCGCTCATGGCTGCCACAATGCGTAATTCGATTTGTGAATAGTCCGCAGATACTAGTCGGTTTCCCTTTTCAGATGGAATAAATGCTTTACGAATTTCTTTTCCGCGATCTGTGCGGATGGGAATATTCTGCAGGTTGGGATTGTTAGAACTCAGCCGGCCGGTAACAGCTACGGTCTGGTTATAGGATGTATGTATTTTTCCGGTTTTCGGATCGATCATTTCAGGCAATGCTTCCACATAGGTGGACTGCAGTTTGGTAATTTCCCGATAAGCCAGGATATCCACAACGATGGGGTGCCTGGGTGCCAGCTTGATAAGCACATCCTCACCGGTTGCATATTGCCCGGTGCGGGTGGTTTTGGCATTTTCGTCGAGTTTTAATTTTTCAAACAACACTTCACCCAATTGTTTGGGCGATGCAATATTGAACCGAACACCTGCCTGCTGATAAATTTTCTCTTCCAGTTGCCTGGCTTCGCGGCTTAATTCTTTGGCATACTCACGCAGAAAATCCACATCAATTTTTACACCTGTAAATTCCATTTCAGCCAGCACCGGGATTAGTGGACATTCAATTTCATGAAATATTTTTTCCAGTTCGTTTTTTTGTAACTCCTTCTCAAGTTTATCTTTGAGCTGAAAAGCAATATCGGCATCTTCGGCAGCATATTCTTTGATTTGCTCCAGTTCCACATCCCGCATGTTGCCCTGATGTTTTCCTTTTTTCCCGATCAGTGTTTCAATGGAAACAGGAGCATATTGTAGATATTGCATAGCCACATCATCCAGGCTGCGCCTCCCTTCCGGGTGCAACAGGTAATGGGCGATCAAAGTATCGAAATAAGAACCATTCAGTTCAATCCCATATTTTTTCAAAACTAGCATATCATATTTGATATTATGCCCGATCCAGCAAACATCTGTCCGGTTCAGCAATCTGGACAGGAGTTGCACACGTTTGATTGCTTTTTCATGATCAGCGTCAAAAGGAATGTAATATGCTTCATGAGGTTTCACGCAGAGGCTCATGCCCACCAGTTCGGCCTGCATGGCATCGATATGGGTAGTTTCCGTATCCAGGCTGATGTATTTGCTTTTTTGAAGTTGTTGGATCAGTTGTTGAATGGATTTTTCATCATCACAAACAATATATTGGTGTGCTACATCATGGATAGTTTTGAAATGATCGGCCAGATGATTTTCTTTTTGATTTGTTTTATCATCTTTTTTAGCCACATCCGCATCATTGGATGCAAACAAATCGGGTTGAATGGGTGCAATGGAAAAATCTTCTCCCAGAATTCTTTTACCGAGTGTTTTAAATTCCAGTTCGCGGAAAATATTTTCCAGTTCTGTTTTATTCCATTCCTTTAACCGAAAATCTTCTTCATGAAACTGTACAGGCACATCAGTAATAATGGTTGCCAGTTGTTTTGACATCAGGGCCTGATCTGCGTATTCCTTTATTTTTTCACCCAGTTTACCACCAATTTCATCGGCATGTGCAATCACATTTTCAACAGAATGATATTGTTGGATCAATTTGGTTGCTGTTTTTTCACCAATTCCGGGTATGCCAGGAATGTTATCCACACTATCTCCCATCAAACCCAGGATATCAATCACCTGTTTTACATTCTGGATTTGCCATTTTTCACAAATGTCTTTGGCACTCAAAATTTCTTCTTTGTTTCCCATGTAAGGTGGCTTGTAGATGTAGATATGGTTATGTAAAAGCTGACCATAATCTTTATCTGCCGTTACCATAAATACTTCAAAACCTTTTTCAGCAGCCTGCAAAGCCAACGTACCGATGATATCATCGGCCTCATAGCCATCTTTTTCGATGATAGGAATTTCAAACGCGCGGATGATACGCTTGATGTCAGGAATGGATGCAAGAATATCTTCCGGTGTTTCTTGCCGGTTGGCTTTGTAGGCCACATAGGTATCATGTCGTTCTGTAGGAGCTTCTGTATCAAAAGCAACAGCCATGTGGGTAGGTTTTTCCTTCTGCATTAATTCAAACAAAGTGGATGTAAAGCCAAATTGTGCATTGGTGTTTTTACCATGGGTAGTGATTCTGGGATTGCGTATCAGAGCGTAGTAAGCCCGGTAAATCAGGGCCATCGCATCTAAAAGAAATAATTTTTGCTGAGCCATCGGATACAAATTTGGAAACGGCAATGTTACTTCAGGTCAACGACAGGATAGGTTTAACCTGGATAAAATTAACGCTTTGCAAAGAATTATTGAAGATGCAGGCTCACAAATGATGAATTGAATGCTGGCTTGATTACACCCGCCTGGAAGGAAATTCCCATGTGTACATGTGTAGCCGGCAAATCCGGAACTGCAAATTGAATGGTAGTGTGTATGGTATCATGTGCGTCAATAGTGGGGGGAAGCTGAAATGAAATCAGTGGTTCGCTCCATTTGTTATCTCCTTGAATCCAAACCGTCCTCAGGCTCACGGGAAATTCCTGATTTTGCAAGCGCACGGCAAATGAGTATGGATTGTAGATCTGCACAGGCAAGCGGATAATTTCCCCTGCATGCACATGTGTATCAGCGAATTTGAAGTGAATACGAAGATGCTGGACGGTGGGCAGTTGCCTGGTGAAATGCAGATATACCGTTTGTTGATCAGGCAACGGATAAGGCTGTGCATAAGGATCTTCCGGTGTACTTACCAACACACAAGGCTGATCATGAAACCGGGTTTCCATTTTCCAGATATCAAACTGATTCTTGCGATAATCAATGCTATTGAATGTGAAAGCCGGCTGATGGGTATAAAATGTGTACAACGATGGGTTTTGATAACTATCCATGAATACAACTGGCCGGTTACCTGTGATGCGTTGCAATGCGGTGGCCCATTCCCGGTGTCCGTAAAATGGAAGATCCATAAACGGAATGGGGACGATGAGTATGATACGTGCCAGCAGAATCAGCAACAGAGTTGGGAAAATGAAACGATGCACATAGCGGAAGAACGGATGTTTTTGCGTGGCCTGCCGGAAGATGAGGATAATCATCGGTACAGCAGCTGCTATTGTCCATTGCGGCTCTACATGTCCGCGAAAAGTCATCAGCCAGAAAAAAAGCAACATGCCGCCGATGATGAAGTAAAGCGATTTTTCGAACACATCTCGGGGACGGTATTGAATGATCAGGTATATAGCAAAACCCAAGGTAAAAGGATTCAGCGCAGCCATCTGGTTAGGCCAGTATTCCAGCAGATATTGCCATTGAAAAGGTTCAGCACGATCTATCAGGTGGTATTCCAGTGAAGGGAAGCCATGATGAATTTGCCAGTACACATGTGGCAGATAAAGCAAACAGGTCAATACCCCGGCAGCCCAGAAATAGCCATTTTTCAGCAATCGGAGGTTAGACAAACACACCAGGGCAATGATCAGGAAGCCGTGATATTTGCTGTAAATCATACCCGTCATGCTCAGGCACAGCCACAAAGCCGTTTTCCAGTTTGCATAGTGCAAAAACCGCTGATAAGCCCATAGAAATATGCTTTCAAACAGCAGCAAAGGTGCATCGGGTGTGCTTACAAATCCATACGCATCAAACAGCGCGATGGAGCCTGCTATGCCAAAGAATAAGATCAATTTTCTGACATCTGTTGTCCACTGGTGTATCGTAAGCCAGATGAATATCAGGCTAATGCTTTGTGCCAGTATGGTTAGCAGCCGCACACCCAGTTCGCCTGACAGCATCTGGCTGCCCAACCTGATGAACAACGCGATCATGGGCGGATGATCAAAATAACCCCAGTCAAGTTGTTGCGCGTAGAGCCAGTAATAAGCTTCATCGGGATTGAGTTGGGTAAAGCTGGCCTGCAGCAGATTCACAAGCGTCCATCCACCCAGGAAAAGAAAAAAATAAAGGGTAAACTTTCTCCAAGTTCCAGGGTTTTGAGGGATAAGCAAGCCATGCGCAGGCCTGATTTGGGTTTCTGTCAATTCCATGGTTCAAAGTTAGGTGCATAGCTGCAGGCAAACAGGAGGCCCGTGTCAGCCATTTATCAAATCTCCTGCAAAAGCATTACAAACTAGCTAAAAAATCGGTAATAATGGATTTGTATCTATCCATAGGCAAGGAAAAATGATCGGCTGGGGATGGAAAATGCGACAGGCGATCCATTTGTTCATGCCAGTGAAAAGCTGATTGCGTGCAATAGGGGAATGCTCCCTGCTGCTGGAGATAGGCAGCCAGGTATTCCTGTTCGGTCTGTCCGGGTGTGGGTATAAAAATGGCTTTCCGGTTGATGGCCACCAGATCCATGATGGTCGTATATCCCGATCGGGAGATAATAGCATGTGCTGATTGCATCACCTGATTGAGCTCCGCCGCCGGCAGATGAGAGATGATGGTCAGATGATTGCTGAGCCGTGTCTTTTGAAAAGGCTCATCCGGCATGCCCCGGATCAATAAGGACTGTATGGGTGCTTCACGCAGCTGAGTAACAAGCTGTTTTTCCAACAGGCTCCGCTGCGGCTCAGGACCTGAAATCAGGGCTACTACGTCATAGATTTTGGGGATATCCGGTATAGCCTCAAAACGGGAAAGCGGACCGATGTAACGGGCGTGATCAGGCAGGTTTGCCGGATGGGAAAGTTTACCTGCCAGGTTGGTAGAACCAGGCCAGTCGGGAATCCAGCAGGCTGCAAACCGCCGGATATACCGATCATTCAGCTGCCGGAGCCAGGCAGATGGGCCTGGCAGCTTTTCCATCCATCCGGGAACCAGAATCTGCAGCTGATGAGTCATGAACACGCAAGGAATTTCCGGATGAAACAATCCGAACCGATTATCAGAAATGATGGCATCAAACCGGTAATGGTGCTGCATTTGTTGTAGCCATTCGTGCTCGTAGCGGATAGTGAGAAGAATTTGCGGGATTTGCCGGACTATATTCCATGCAAACCATTTCCCATGATTGTGATGGGTATAGCGAATGCGATAACCTTTCAGCGTAAGGATGGGCAGGTCGGGGAATTCCAGCTGCAACAGGCGGGCATGCTTACCTTCAGCTGCCAGCCAAACCTCGCATCCCTGTGCAAGCAATTCACGCACAATAGGAATGCATCGGGTGACATGGCCCAATCCCCAATCAAGAGGGGCAACCAAAATCCGCTTGCTTGTCAAGCCACTGTATTTTTCAGCGAAACTAAAAGAGAATTTTTGTTGTGAAATATGAATAAATCGTGAAATTAGCCTGATTGGAATATCATAAATCTGGAAAACAAACGTTTTTGTAAGAAAAAATGATGAAGTCAACTAAATGGTTATTATTTTTGTTGATAGTAATATTGTTGGGCAGCGGAAGCTGCGGAGTAATCAGGCATAACGATTGTGGTTGTCCAACTATGACCAAGAAACGCATGCATTAATATGTCCTGGGATCACAACATACATCATTTTTTTCATGAGCATAAATTCTGGATGCCGGAGCGGGCAAAGGCAGACGGAGATTATCCGGTTGCAAAAGAAAGGGAAATCCGCATGTTGAACCTTTTGCTATCTGCAGTTGAAACGCCTTCCCGCTTTGTACTTAGTTATGAACTGTATGATTTTGTTCACTCACGTGTGATCAGGAAACCTAGTAAGATCCTGCGTTATGCCAGCAAGCCAGAACTACCGCCCTTTTATTTTTTCGTCTGCAAAAACTAAGGTTTTTCATTTTCATTTCCGCGTGAATTAGGTAGGTTTGCTTCCCGGTGAATGGTAATGCATGGCAGCAGATACATTTTTCGAACAGTTGTTGGTACCGGTAGATCGGTATCAGATCAATGAAGACGAAGCCTATCATGAGCTTCAGCTGGGAGCGCAGATACAGATACATGAAAAGTCGGTCCCCGACTGGGCGGCAGCCGATATCGTATTGGTAGGCATGCAGGATCAGCGTGGCGAAGGTTTTTCCCAGCCATCAGAAGCTCCCTTTTACATCCGCAGGCAGTTGTATCGCTTGTTTCACTGGCATCCCGAAATCAAAATTGCCGACCTGGGCGATATACAATCAGGAAGGCAGATTTCGGATACCTATGCGGCTATGAAAGCCGTGGTGGGCGAATTGCTGGCACATGGCAAGCTGATCGTGATTCTGGGCGGATCACACGATCTCACCTATGGCCAGTATCTGGGCTATGTGGCAAGGGAGCAACTCATGGAAGCCACACTCATTGATGCCTTGTTTGATATTCGGGAAGACAGTACGTTGCCGGCGCATACTTTTCTGATGGATTTGTTTGTTTCCCAGCCTAATTTTCTGAAACATTACAACCACATTGGCTTTCAAAGCTATTATGTGCAGCCTCGTATGCTGGAAACGCTTGATAAACTGCGGTTCGATTGTTATCGGGTGGGTTATGCACAGGAAAGGCCTGAAGATATGGAGCCGGCTTTGCGGATGAGTGATATGCTGAGTATTGATCTGAATGCCATCCGGCATAGCGACGCCCCGGCCAACTGGTTTTCTCCGAATGGCTTCACCGGACAGGAGATGTGCCTGCTGTGCAAGTATGCAGGCATGAGCGCCAGACTCAGCTCATTGGGTATTTATGGATATCATCCGGAACGAGATCAGCATGAGCTGACAGCCAAACAAATTGCCCAGATGATCTGGTATTTCATAGAAGGCTTTTACTGGCGAAGCATGGATCCGCCGCCGGATGAAAAACAGGCTTACTGGGAATTTCATGTGCGGTTTACCGATGTAGAAACCCTGTTTCTGCGCAGCAAACGTACCGGCCGCTGGTGGATGCAGCTGCCCGACCAGAGGTTTATTCCCTGTACTGCAGAAGATTATTATCGGGCCTGCCGCAATGAAATACCGGAGCGCTGGTTACGGGCACAGGAACGATGATCAGCTTTCAGGTAAATATTTCTGGCTTCACTAAGCATTTGTTGTGGGGATGCATCCTGGAGATAGGCATCGCGGGTCTGATGTGTTCAGGCTGCAGTCCATTGCGTGAATCAGTAGTTGGTCAGCACCAGGCAATACATTTTACCCGCCGTTGGTTGCGTGATAGCCTGTTTCAGGGAGCACAGGTAGGCATATCCGTTTATGATATTTCACGCAGGCGCAGCGTTTTACAATACCATAACCAACAATATTTTAACCCTGCTTCCAACACCAAGTTATTTACCCTTTTTGCCGGGCTGCATTTGCTTGGCGATTCTACGACCGGTATTTTATATGCTGAAAACCAGGATACCCTGTTTATCCAAGGGACGGGCGATCCCAGCCTATTTCATCCTGAGTTTAAAGACCAGCGCGCTGCAGATTTTCTGCTGAACGATACCCACCGTGTGCTGGCGTTAATGGAACCTGTTAACCGAAATGCCATGTGGGGCCCTGGATGGGCATGGGATGATTATGCCGAGGATTATCAACCAGAACGAAGCTCACTTCCCCTGTATGGCAATGTGGTTTGGTGCACCCTTTACGATCATCAGGTGCAGATGATGCCTGCCTATTTTCAGAAAGCAGGGCTGGTGAAATGGGATACTTCAGCCGGGCTTACCCCGGTATATCGCCTGCCAGAAACGAATGAATTTACTTTACATCCCGTCAGAGATACCGTGCATGTGCAGATTCCCTATCGCGTGCTACAGGATTCGGTGAGCGCGCTTTTGCTTTCAGATACCCTTCATAAGCCCGTATTTTTCTTTCCTGACCGGCATTTGGTCAGAGGAGATTTGTCAGTGAAACAAATTCCCAATGTGCCGAGCGATAGTTTGTTCCGCCGCATGATGTTCAGAAGCGACAATTTTTATGCTGAACAAACCCTGATGATGTGCAGCTATCGGCTGTTTGATACGATTGATACCCGGCGTACGATCCGGTGGGTGTTGGACAGCTTGTTGCCGGGTTTGCCGCAACCGCCGCGTTGGGTGGATGGATCGGGGCTGTCACGATTGAATTTGTTTACCCCCGATGATATGGTTTATCTGCTTCGAAGGCTAATAGCCGATTTTCCAGCCATAGATAGTGGTGGTTCTGGCAGGCAGATTTTTGCCTTATTGCCTACGGGCGGAAGCGGTACGTTGAGTCGGTATCCGGATCTGCGGGGTAGGCTCTACGCCAAAACCGGATCCCTGAGTAACCAGGCAGCGCTGAGCGGATATTTGCTCACCAAGCGGGGACGCATGCTTGCCTTCAGCGTGCTGGTAGGTAATTACGTTAGCTCTCCGGCCGGGCTCAGGGATCGGATGGGCGACTGGCTGCGCTGGTTGATAGCACATTATTAAGGCTGGCGGGGCAGTTTCAGCTGTCGGGCAATATAAGCTGCCATGTGTACGGCTCCGATTTTATCCGGATGGATGCCGTCATAAAAATGTGCTCCTTCATGCTTCATACCCTTGTACAGGTTAATGATCCGGACATGTTCGGTGCGGGCTACCTGTTTGATCATCGGAATTTCCTGTTTTTTGATCACGGAATTCCGGATGCCGAATTTATCAGAAAATGAAGGTGGGGGAAGACATAGATAAATTTGGGGATGGCTGGGCAATTGCTTGAATATTTCCACAAATTCCCGATAGTTGGGGATAAAGTTCAGGCTGTCTTTCCAGTTCCACGGTTTGGAATCGTTGGTACCTAATTCGATGATCACAATCTGCGGATTCCATTGCTGTACTTCTTGGAAGGCTGTTTCTTTCCAATAGGGGTGATCGCCGCTTTTGAGGAGGGTTCGGCCGCCAAGGCCATAGTTTCGCACTTCATAGGCGCTGCCCAGAATACGCTGCAGTGCTTTGGGGTAGGTACTATCGCCGAGACCATAACCTTCCGTAATGCTGTTACCTACACAGGCTACCCGGATAGGTTGTTGGGCATAGGCTTGCCAGAGGCCGGCGATCAGAAACAAGCCTATTAACCAGCAGGATTTTATTCGTTTCATTGGGAAATAGGTATTGCTCAGGATGAATGAAATAAAAAAGGTGGAGCCATTGGCTCCACCTGGATTTTTGGTTAAAAGGTCAATCCGGGCCAGCCCTGGCGGTAGGTCCGCCGGATGTATTGATTGGCCGGATCGAAATTGGTGACTTTCATATTCGGCCCGTCCCATTGCAGGGTGATGCCGCGTCCGGGATAACGATAGCCACGCCCGTTGCTGTTGGGTTCGCGGTAGTTAAAACTACGGATAGCCAGATTGCCCATCAGCACACATTCCGTGAGCGGGCCGGCATATCCTACAAAAGGCGAATCCACTTCCATATTGCCGTAACCGGCTATGCAGGCATCAACCCATTGACCATAGTGTCCGTCGGCCCCACCCGGCACCCGCGGATATTTCTGGGGCACATTGATTTCTTTGGTAAGCGAAGTTGGCAGCAATTGGGGATTTTCTCCGTAGGTAGCGCACATCATTTTTCCACGGGTACCTATGAAGATCACGCCGTTTCCGCCGTCACCCATGATTTCGTTGGGTCCGAGTTCTTCGGGGCGTTCAGGCTGGATACCGCCATCCATCCATGTCAGGCGGACTTCATTGCCTTTTTGGGTTTTGTATTTGAAATGAACGACCGAAGAGATCGGGCCGCTATCGGGGTAATAGGCCTGTGTCCAGTTGGTTATGTAAGGTGTACTTACACTGCAGTTGACTTCTGTGGGATAATCCAGCCCCAGCACTTTGAATACGGGGCCAATGATATGGCAGCCCATATCACCAAGGGCGCCGGTGCCATAATCCCACCAGCCGCGCCAGTTGAAAGGCACCACATTGTCTTCATATTCCCGATAGGGAGCGGTGCCTAGCCACAGATCCCAGTCCAGCCCTTTGGGAATGGGCGGTTTCTTGTCGGGCCAGGGAATGCCCTGAGGCCATACGGGCCGGTCTGTCCAGCAATATACGGTATGTACTTCGCCGATGATGCCAGCTTCGTACCATTCTCTGAGCTGGCGTACCCCGTCGCTGGATGCGCCCTGGTCGCCCATCTGGGTGACTACTTTGTAGCGTTTGGCAGCTTCTGTGAGCATGCGGGCTTCGTAGATATCGTGGGTCAGGGGTTTCTGAACGTACACATGTTTGCCCAACTGCATGGCGTGAAAAGCTACAATGGCGTGGTTATGGTCGGGGATGCCCACGCTTACTGCGTCAAAGTGATCATGTTCTTTGTCGAACAATTCGCGCCAGTCGTGGTAGTATTTGGCTTTGGGCCAGCGTTTCAGGCTATCCTGCGCCTGCCGGTCGTCTACATCGCACAGGTAAGCGATTTCCACTTTACCGGTGGCGTAGAAATGGCGCAGATCATCACCACCCTTTCCTCCGGCACCGATGCCGGCAATGATCAGCTTGTCGCTCGGTGCCACATAACCACGGCCCAGCACGTGGCGGGGCACGATGTAAAATCCTGCTGTGGCCAAAGCAGCGTTCCGGATAAACTGTCTCCGGGAAATGGATTTTTTCTGATCGGATGGATCATGCTGGTGTGGGTAATGGGACTTTTGTTCGCTCATATCACATTGGTTTTTTAATTGGAAAATCAGCTCCAGGTCATGATTTTACCCCGTTCATCGGCTTTAATGTAGGGAATATTCGGATCGTAGGCAAGTCCGTATTGTTTCAGCACATCCTCCGGCACTCCATCCCAGAAATTGGGTTGATTGCCTACATAGCCCAGGTCCTTGATGCCCATTTCGCTGGTAAAAAAGCCGGTGGCGGTAAGGTTTCGCATCAGATTGAAAAAGGCCACGCCGGGTTCCATTTCAGGTTTAGCTCGGTTAGGATAGGCGATTTCCTCGACCATTTCAATTTGTTGCTCATGGCTCAGGCTGGCAAAGTCGGTTCCGTAGCGTTTCATGCATTGCACATCGAGCCAGCGCAGGCCTCCGCGCATCGGGGTCTGCAGGCGGGGCATATCTTTTACGATAAATTCGATAAAATCCGGCACTCCTGCGTCGGTAGCACTTCCGGAGTGTTCATCCGCCGGGATGATGATATCGGCCAGGATAGCAATTGTTTTCATTTCGTGCTCGGTGAAAAACTTTTCACTGGCAAGTTTTTTATCACGTTCCACTTCAAAAGGCTGCCGGCCGCTGTTTTCATCCCATGCCTTGAGGGAAGCGGGGAGCTCGCCTGTTTCCTTTTTGGTTTCCTGTTTGCAGGCATCCAGCAACAATCCGGCAGAAACTGAGCTGAGGGCCAGCACCTTCAGGGATTCTCTTCTGTCCATAGGTTCAATATTTTTAAGCTTTGAAAAAAAGCGGGTTAAATGTTTCTTTTCTTGAGCTGATCCACCAGGTATTCTGTGGCGCGCATGCTAAGCGCCAAAATTGTCCAGGTGGGATTTTTATCGGCCTGTGATACGAATGGTCCGCCATCCACGATAAACAGGTTTTTACAGTCGTGTGCCTGGTTGAACTTGTTCACCACCGAGGTACGCGGGTCATTGCCCATGCGGGTGGTGCCCACCTCATGGATGATTTCACCCGGGGTGGAAAGCCCGTAGTTGCTTTCGGGGCCAGGTTTATCGCCCAATGGAATACCGCCCATGGCATGGATGATTTCTTCGAAAGTATCCTGCATGTGTTTGGCCTGTTTGATTTCATAATCAGTCCAGGTATAATGAAAACGCAGTACAGGGATACCGTACTTATCTACCACGTTGGGATCAATTTCACAATAATTTTCGTATCGTGCTATGGATTCACCGCGGCCTGCCATGCCGAAGGTAGCGCCGTAGAACCAGCGGTAATCATCCTTCAGGGAAGCTCCATAGCCGCCAGCTTCTTTTACTTTCCCGTTGCGTCCGGGGAAGCGGCCGTTCAGGTTTTGGATATCCCATCCAAAGCCATAGGAAGGCATGCCCATGCCGCCCCAGTATTCGATATGATAACCCCTGGGAAAATCAAGTTTTTTGTTATCGCCCCACCAGGGGGTGTAGACGTGCATACCGCCCACGCCGTCTTCGTTATAGCGTTTGCGGCCGAACAGCTGGGGCAAAATGCCCATACGGCCTGCTCCGGTGGAATCGTGCAGGTAATGGCCAACCACGCCACTGGAATTAGCCAAGCCGTTGGGATGGCGGGTGGATTTGGAGTTAAGCAACAGACGGGCTGATTCACAGGCACTGGCTGCCAGTACCACCACACGGGCGCGCACCTGGTATTCCTGCAAATCTTCCTTGTTGATGTAGGAAACCCCTGTTGCCAGCCCGTTCTGGTCGGTCAGGATTTCCCGGGCCATGGCGTTGGGAATCACGGTCACATGACCACTGCTGACGGCCGGTTTTACCAGCACCGAGGAAGAAGAAAAGTCACCGTAAATCATGCAGCTGCGGTTGCATTGGCTGCAATAGAAACATGGCTGGCGGTCTTTGTTTACTGTGCGTGTAAGGATCGACAAACGGGATGGGATTACGGGTATGTTCAGCTTTTTACCCGCTTCCATGATCATCAGTTCATGCAGGCGGGGTTTGGGAGGAGGCAGAAAATAGCCGTCGGGGTCATTGTATCGGCCTTCATTGGTACCAAACACACCGATGAGTTTATCCACCCTGTCGTAGTAGGGTTTAATATCGTCGTAGCTGATAGGCCAGTCCTCTCCCAGGCCATCCATGCTTTTGCGTTTGAAATCCAGTGGGCCGAAGCGCAGGGAAATACGACCCCAGTGATTGGTGCGACCACCCAGCATGCGGGAGCGAAACCAGGCAAACTGGGTGTTGTCCTTGTGGGTATATGGTTCCCCATCAATTTCCCAGCCTCCCCAGGCTGCATCAAAATCGCCAAAAGGCCGGGTGGTTCCCGCACCGCGTCGCGGCGATTCATAAGACCATTTCAGCTGGGTGCGCTGGGCCGGATTGGCCGGATCAAACATAGGCCCTGCTTCCAGCAATACCGTTTTGACACCTGCCTGTGCCAGTACATACGCGGCCATGCCGCCACCCGCACCTGAGCCTACGATACAAACATCGTAAACCTCGGGTGACTTTTTGATCTGAAAATCACTCATAGTGCATGTATGTTTTAAGATATGGGTTACAGATTCACATGCGGCAAAGCCTACCTTCGCTTCAGCCTGTTGTGGAGTTAAGCCAGAGGTGATTGGTGTATGGGAAGACGAATATAGGAAAATTCAACATAGACAATCTAAAAAATCAAAAAAATCTTCTTCTAGCATAAAAATTTCTAATGAAATCGGGTGTTCATCCCATCGTTGTCTATCGGTCAGGTTGCCCGAGCCGGCGCAGATAACGCAGATGGGAACGAACGGCGCTCGCAAAGGAAGGGTAGGCTACATATGGCACCTGAAATTCCTGACAGACCTTCCGAACAATGGAACTGATAGCAGGATAATGTACATGCGAGATTCGCGGGAACAGATGATGCTCGATCTGAAAATTCAATCCACCAATCAACCAGTAAAGCAACCTGCTGTTCATGCCGAAATTGGCTGTGGTGGCTACTTCATGCAATGCCCATTCATTCTCGATTTTTTTAGACTCGGGTTGAGGCATAGGAAAACGCGTATCTTCCACGCAATGGGCCATCTGAAAAACCAGTGCGAGGGTGATACCCATGCTTCCATGCATAATCAATAAACCGATCACGGCCGGCACCCAACCGAAGATCCAAGCAGGAATCAAGAGAAATATCGTAAGATTCAGCAACTTACTGCCCCAGAAAATCATTTTTTGTGATAAAGACATGCGGGGTATGGGCGTAAATTCAATTTTACGCGAAAAATACTTGTAATAATCATTAAATAAAACCCACATCAATGAAGTAAACATATACAACACCGGTGCATAGAGATGCTGATAACGATGATACCATCGCCTGGGCTGATCAGGACTCAATCGCAATATCGGCACATGAATGTCTTCGTCTTCACCGTTGATATTCGTATACGTATGGTGAACGATATTGTGTTTCACCTTCCAGATATAAGCATTGCCGCCCATCAGGTTCAGGGTGAGCGACATGATTTCATTCAAGGCTTTGGATGAAGAATAACTTCCGTGGGCAGCATCGTGCATGATGTTGAAGCCAATGAAAGCCAGTACAAAACCCAGTGATATACACAACAGGATGCTGATCCATACTGCGGGATGCAGCAAGATCAAGCTAAGATAAACGGCTATCGCCAATGGCAATAGCACGGCCGATTTGATATAGAGCTGTCGATTACCTTTTTCACTCAGGTGATGGGTTTCAAAATAATGTTTGACGTGCGCATCCAGTGTTTGTTTGAAAGGGCGGGGATTGTTGATGAATTTAACCTGACTCATGATTAATCAAAATAAAACATTCAAGGCTGCATGCCCTGATGAAAACGAAGGTAACGGATTCATATCAGGAAACGCGATTTGCGGATATCAATCGATAGGATTTAACAATCCCTTGTGCATCAAACATCATCCTATTTGCAGATACATTTGCTCATAATAAGCTTTTGCCATGCGCTGGCTGTCGAACTGCGGCCGCACATCCTGCATGCTGCGCGACATGAGCGAAAGCCATTGTGTATGGTTTTCGTAATACAGCGGAAGCACGCGTTGTTGCAGGGTAGCATACAGGGCCTGTGCATCCTGCCGGTCGATTTCTTCCACGGGCAGCTGTGGATCGGCAGCAGGAATCACGAAGCCATTCACCCCATCTTTCAGGAATTCCGCAATCCAGCCGTCGGGGATGCTCACGTTGACGGCCCCATTCATGGCGGCGCTCATGCCGCTGGTACCCGAGGCTTCCCGGGTCAGGCGGGGCACGTTGAGCCACACATCCGCACCTCCTTTCAACAATTTCGATAAGCTCAGTTCATATCCCGTGAGCACTGCACAATTGGGATAGCTTTTGCTGATCTGTACGAGGTGATTGAATAAGCCTATCGCTGCACCATCGGTGGGGTAAGGTTTTCCGGCCCAGATGATTTGCACGGGATAGGTGGTATGGTGGATGATCTCCTGAAACTTTTGCCAGTCGTGCAACAACAGGTTCATGCGTTTATATCCTGCAAAACGTCGAGCCACGACAATGGTCAGGATGTGTTCATCGAACAGTTTACCGCATTGATCGGCCACCACTTCAAATAACTTGCGCTTGGCTGCCAACTTCAGTTCCCAGAGTTTCGTCAACTCGCCGGCATGTAAGGCTTCATACATGGCATGGTTAGCCCAGTATTGCGCATCCTGTGCATTGGTGATGGCGATGATGGGCAACAGCTGCGCTTCGCGGCCCCACATCTGTCGGAGGGTTTGTGTGTGTAACTGCGATACTCCGTTGGTGATACCCGCCAGACGCATGGCGGCCAGGGTGTGGTTGAGACGAGGAGCATCGATATGCGTAATCTGGCGGACCTCGTCTATAGAAAGTTCGCCAAAGAAACTCATTTCATGCAACAACCCCATATCTGTTTCCGGATTACCGGCGGCTTCGGGTGTATGGTTGGTAAATACCAGTCTCTTTTTCACTTCACCTACATCCTGATGTTGCTGGTAGAGATAAAAAGCCAGGGGCAGGGCATGCGATTCGTTCAGATGGTAAATCTCCGGTTTCCATGACAGGTATTCAAACAATTTGGCGCCCCCGATACCCAGCACAATATCAGCCGCCAGCTGAGCCGCCAGATCGGCATCATACAGCTTGTGTGACGTGGTTTTTGCCAGATAATCATTTTCCGGCACATCTGTACTTAATAAAAACAGAGGGGCCGTCTGAAAGGTTTCCGGTGGCAGATACCAGGCTTTCACTTGCACGGGTTGTCCGTGAATGCGGATGGTAAACTGAATACCTGTATCCACCAGAAAATGGTAGATTTTTTCCTGAAACAACACATTCATCGTCTGATCAGCATTGCGCACCTGATCGTAGTATCCGTATTTCCAGAGTATGCCCACTCCTACCAGATTTTGCTTTAGGGCATAGGCACTGCGCAAATGTGAGCCAGCCAGGAATCCCAATCCGCCGGCATAGATCTTAAGCGGCTGATGAATGGCATATTCCATGGAAAAATAAGCCACAGGCCGGCTGTAACGAGGATCAAAATGGTAGGGGTGTGTAAAATCAAAAGACATTATTTATCCGATTTGTTTGATAAAGATCCATTATTTCAGATTTTCGGAATATGAATTTTTTGCAGATGGAACGATTTACTCCACTTGACTATCTCTATCCATCCTGTACAGATGATTGCGATAGCAAACACAAGGAGGGCAGCAGGTAAACGGATATGTTGTACTCCAAAAATTTGCATGGTGGCCTCTGAAAAACTCAATAAACTGATCAATGCAGCATGCAACACAACAATGACCGCTATTAATGGGTTAGGTATTTGCAGGCTTTTGAATAGAGGTAAAGAAAAGGATCGGTTTTCAAAAGTAAGCAACAAATTACTCAATATGAGATAAAGAAAAACAAGTGTACGGATATGTTCAATCGGGTAACCGTTTTTCATTTCGACATAATACACAAACAGTGCTCCGGCTGTAATGAACAGGCCCTGGGCAATGCTGATAAGCAGTTCGTATGCAGTTAAAAATTGCCGAGGGGCAGCATGTGGTGGGCGTATCATCGAATCAGGATCTGCAGGTTCATTCTCAAAAAATATCGAACTGGTTGGGCCCATAATCAGTTCCAGAAAAATCACATGAATAGGGGAAAAAATGTTGATTATTTTCCAGTTAAACAGCAGGGGTATAAGCACCGTAAGCAAAATAGGGATATGGATGGACACGATATAACGAATTGCTTTTTTAATGTTGTTGTAAATGCGACGTCCGTGAGCAATGGCTGTGAGTATGTTTTCGAGTCGATCGTCGGTAATGATCAGATCGGCAGCCTCCCTCGACAGGTCAGCACCTTTTTTCCCCATAGCAATTCCAATATCAGCTGCCTTTAATGCAGGGCCATCATTTACTCCATCGCCGGTCATGGCTACGATTTCGCCATTTGATTGCAAAGCCCGGATAATGGCAAGCTTGGCTTCGGGATCCATGCGTGTAAAAAGGCTGATATCTCTTACACGTTCGGCAAGTTGATTTTTGTTCATCTGCATGACTTCATTACCTGTCATGATCTGCTTTTCGTTTTTGATACCAATTATCCTAGCGATGTATTGAGTTGTTTCCGTGAAATCGCCTGTGAGGATTTTTACATCAATACCTGCCTGATAAAATCTTGAGATAGTTTGCGATATATTTTTGCGTGGTGGGTCACTCAATGCCAGCAAACCAAGAAATTTCCAATCAAAATCATCCTGGTTTTGCGGAAAAGATTTTTCATTTTCATGTGTGGCTTTGCAAATACCCAGAACGCGCCAACCTTTGGATGCCATTTCAAGCAGGCTGGATCGAATTTGATTTTTTTCTTTTTCCGATAGATGGCAGATAGCAAGTATTCTTTCCGGGGCACCTTTCCCTGCGGCCACGAGTTGCTGATTTATCCGGTAAACATGTGTCATCATGGGAGGCTTGCCGGATAAGGGATATTCATATACTTTTTGGTAATCATGAATAAGATCGGGGCTACAGATTTGTGCACAGGCATGATAAATGGCTTTTTCCATTTGGTCAAAAGGATTGGATTCGCTGGCCAGGAAGGCATAAAACAGGATTTCTTTTCCTTGTTGAAGATTAGTTTTGTCAAGTATCTGCTGGGTTAAAGGGAGATACAAAGCAACCACCTCCATTTGATTTTCCGTAATGGTTCCGGTTTTGTCCAGGCAAATGGTAGTCATCATACCCAGGCTTTCCAGGGTTTGAGGGTTTCGTGCAATGATGCCGGCCTTGCCCATACGGTAGGCACCTAAAGCCATGAATGAAGAAAAGGTAACCGGTATTTCTTCCGGGATGACAGACATTGCCAGAACCAGGCTGTACAATATGCTGTTGATGACATCAGAGGATTTTAGCAAATTGATGAGAAACACCAGTACAAATATGATCAGACCTGCGGCAGCCATTTTTTGTGTAAACCGGCTCACCTGTTGTTGCAGGATGCTTTTGGTTTCTGCTGTTTCGTACATCAGCTTTCCCATCTGATTTAGCCGGGTGTGATTTCCGGTGGCTGTTACGCGGGCCACACAATACCCCCGCGTGATCATACTTCCGTGAAATAAAGGCTGATATTCATTTTTCTCTACGGGCAAGGATTCTCCACTTAAAATGGATTCATCTATCTGTAAATCATTGGCCTGCAGAATAATGGCGTCTGCCGGTACCCGGTTGCCTTCTTCCAGGATAATAATATCGTCGGGTACCAGTTCTGTGGTGTGGATGATTTTTTCTTTACCCTCTCTGATCACTTTTGTTCCGGGATCGTTTAGCTGTCGAAGCGATTGAACGGCGATATGGCTTCTCATTTCCTGTATAAAAGAGATACCTGAAATCAGCACTACGGCAGCCAGCATGGTATATGCTTCTGCGGGTTCATGCAGGAGGAAGTACATCAGGCAGGCTGTGATCAGCAGGATAAACATGGGTTCGGTGATCAGATGTACGACGATGCGTAAGGTTGGTGGAAGTTGGCGGGTTTGGAACGTATTTCGGCCCCAAAGCTTCAGCCTGGCCTGTGCTTCGGCTTCCGTTAATCCTTCGAAGGCATGTTGTTGCTGCATGAGGAGGGTAATTTCATGCAATCATACTGCAAAAGATCAGCAAAAAAAGATGATTTCCGTCATTCGTTTTATGTCAATTTTTCTACAGTAAACTAATTTGGCCGTATTAATTGGATCTCATGAAATCAAACAACCAGGCGGATCAGAAAGTATATCGGATGGCAATAGATTTGGGTACTTCCTCGGCCAAGTTGTGCTGTGCAACGGCCGATGGCAGCGTATTGCTGTTTTTGCAAAAACCTTATTCGGTACACTCTGCTGGGGAGTATGGGGCTGAGCAATATCCGGATGAAATTCTGGAGGCCACCTCTCAGCTGATCCGGGAAGCGGTGCAGCGTTTGGGTCAGCCGGCAGCTCTGGGTTTCAGTGCGGCCATGCATGGCTTGATGGGCATGGATGCCGGTGGCCGGGCATTGTCGGCTTTGCTCATCTGGTCAGACCGGAGAAGTATGGATGCAGCTGAACAATTGAAAGCAGCCATGGGGAAAATGATTTATGCACACTCCGGCGTTCCGGTTCATCCTATGCTTCCGGTTTGTAAATGGATGTACTGGAATCAAAGGATGGAACCCTGGTTCCCGCAAGTACGCTGGTGGGTATCGGTCAAGGAATACGTCTTGTATCATCTGACGGGTGAGGTATTAACAGATTATGCCATGGCCGGCGCGACGGGAATGTTTGACATAAATACGCGGCAATGGAATATGGATGTGCTTAGTTATATCGGATTGGAAAGGAGGCGTTTGCCGGAAATTGTTTCTCCGCTTACCTGGCTGCGGACAGACGCACGGTGCAGGTTGGTGCGGCAGTCCGGACTTGTGGGCGGGATTCTGGTAATGGTGGGTTCGACAGACGGATGTCTGGCGGCTATCGGATCCGGATTGGCAGGAACGGAAGATGTAAGCATCACTATTGGTACCAGTGGGGCAGTACGCAGGTGGTTGCCTCATCCGCTGATGGACCCCGGACGGAGATTATTCTGTTATATGTTGCTGCCCGGGCATTATATCATTGGAGGCGCTTTGAACAATGGTGGGGGCGCTGTAACCCAATTTACAGAAGTATTTGGCGAAGCGGATTATAGGGGTAACGTGAAGCATTTTGTCCATCAAGCCATGATGGCTCCGCCTGGTTGTGAAGGGTTGATGTGCTTACCTTATTTTCTGGGAGAACGTTCGCCGGTATGGGATCCGCTGGCTCAGGGAGCTTTTGTAGGTATTCGCGCCACGCATCGGGCCATGCACTTTCAACGGGCCTTGCTGGAGGGCATAGGTTTTTCCGTGAAGCAGCTGGTGGATCTGCTTGAAGAGCTTACGGGTCCTTCCCGGCAGATATGGCTCAGCGGAGGTATTGTCCATATACCCGAATGGACTCAACTGCTGGCCGATATCACGGGTCGCGAGCTGTATGTGCGCAGTGAAACAGATGCATCCTGTACAGGGGTATTGACATTGATGGCGTTACCTGCTTCGGCGGATATCCTTCCGGCCGATTTGTGTGATGGATTATCATCGCACCGCAACCAATCTCAATCGGATGAGGAACAGCATTATATTCCGGATCCGAATACCAGATCCTGGTATGCACAGCTGTTCCCCCGTTTTGTCACTCTGTATCCTTTGCTTTTTGCCTGGCAGCAATCTGTAAATCACAGCAGACCCGATTCCTGATTTCGGATACAGATACCTGACATTTCACCTACCTTTGTCCGGATGCATTCCGAATACGATGATTCATTAATTGAAATGCTATGCATGTGCATCATTCCCACATTTCACATACGCATGAACCAGCCGGGCTTTATAGTTCTTTCCGGCGGGTGTTGTGGTTAGGGGTTGTTCTGAACACGGCTTATGTGCTGGTGGAGGTCTTCATGGGCTTGTGGCTGCATTCGCTGTCGTTGGTAGCCGATGCGGGGCATAATCTGATGGATGTGCTGAGCCTGGTGGTTTCCCTGCTGGCTTTCCGGTTGCTGCGGATCAGTCCCAATCAGCAGTTTACCTATGGCTATCGCAAAACCACCATTTTGGCAGCTTTGCTGAATGCCGTGATTTTGCTGATTACAGTGGGTGCCATCGGTATGGAAGCGGTGAAAAGAATGCTGCATCCACCTGCTATTGCTGGAATAGATGTGTCCATTGTGGCAGGTTGTGGTATTCTCATCAATGGGCTTACCGCTTTTTTGTTTTTCCGGTATCAGCATCAGGATCTGAACATGAAAGGAGCCTTTCTGCACATGTTTGCCGATGCCCTGGTGTCAGTGGCTGTGGTAATATCTGGATTGCTTATGGCTGCCTTTCGGTGGTACTGGCTGGATCCGGTTATCAGTTTTGCTGTGCTGGCAGTTATTTTAATCAGCACCTGGAATTTATTGAAGGAAAGCCTGCGTCTTTCATTGGATGGAGTGCCCAGGGATGTGGATGTACAGGATCTTACCCGTCGGATGGAACAGGTAAAAGGAGTAAAAAATGTGCATCATGTGCATGTCTGGGCCATGAGTACGCTGGAAAATGCATTGACTGCTCATGTGGTGGTGGATCAGCAATTATCCGTTGCTGAATCGAGTCGCATCCGGCATGAACTGGAAGCTGTGATACGCGATATGCATATTCAGCATAGCACCTTTGAAATGGAAACACCTGCCGATGCCTGCACGCATGGCGGTTGTTGCGTGGCTGCCCAACAAAATTCCTCATCACCCGCGTCCCATGAAACGCCGTATTCCCTACATTGATATCCCGGCTTTGGTGGATGAAATGTATTTATTGCTGGTGCAACTAATTGTGATTGCACTTGTGATGCAAAAACGCCTGTATGCCCGGGATGGGTTTCAGAAACCGAAGCTTAGATGGGGGAACGGATTGTTTGATTTGTTCACCGGATTGATGCTGGTAACGGTGAAACCACCTTTGGATTTTACGCTGTACCAGCTATCCAGATCTGAGTTCCAGATACCTGCGTGGTGCCGCAAGATATGGCGGGTGGTTAAATACCTGCTGGTTGGATTAGGTTTGTTATTGCTAAGCTATTGTTTGCCGGAAGAAAAGATTATCCGGATTATCCCTGCATCACGCAAACAGATGGGCAAGACCTCCAGGGCCAGTTCTAGCAGGTATTCTCATAGCAGCTTTCATCATTGGTTCACCCATTATTTAACCACGATTTATCTGAGGCTGATCTGCATTTTTTCAGCTCGTTTATTTCGCTGGTATATTCCCTTTTGTACCTACCCTGTTCAGCGACCGGTATTTCTAATGAACAGGGTCTTCCGCAAGTAGCATTCTTGGGAAAGTCCCATTACATGGTAGTTTGGTAAAATCATGATCTGCCTGCAGCCGGTGATAGTAGCGCACCACCGTCGTATGATTATCATACTTTAGGTTTGTTTATGCAGGACGACTGGGAAGTATGGCAACCATTTACCGTGGAAGCCGGTTTGCGGCTCGATTGGCACAATGTATACGGACGTTTTTTTTTACCCCGGCTCATGTTGTTGAGGAAGCCTCTGGCAGGCCTTGAACTTCGCAGTGGATTGGGTTGGGGGTACAAAATTCCGGACTTTTTCAATGCACAGGCAGAAGAAAATGGTTATCTGCATGTGGCTGCGGCGTCAGGATCGCTGCTGCCGGCTCGGGCTTTGAGTATATCAGGCGATGCATATTATCACCGAACATTTACCAACGGACTGAGCCTAAGTTGGGATCAGGGAATCTACATTACCCGCCTGAACCATGCGCTGGTAGATACTGCCCAACAAGCAGGCCTCTCGACCGGAAGCATAGTATTTGCCAATGCGCCGGAACCCATCCTTACCACAGCACTGGAATCGAATGTGCACCTGCAACTTTCGCCCTGGGAGGCTTATTTCGGATATACCTTTATCCATGCTGTGCGCAGGTACGACAAGCTTCATCCTGATTTGCCTCTCACGCCGCGTGGCAGGTTTGTTTCCACGCTGCTATGGCACCGGGACGGAGTGAAATGTGGCATAGAAGCGTTTTATACCGGACATCAGCATCTGGATGATGGCACGCTTACGCGGGCTTACTGGACATTTGACCTGATGGTTGCCCGGCAATTTTCCCGATTCTTGATCCTGTTGAATGCAGAAAATATCACAGATACCCGCCAATCCCGATGGGGACCTCTTTTCACGGGTTCCCCTGCGCATCCGCAATTCAAGGAAATCTATGCTCCGCTGGATGGCCGTGTGATCAATATCTCAGTTAAATGGGATATTTTGGGTCAGGCAGAGCAGGATGATTAGCTTTTTCATAGCTTTGTAAGCCGTTTTGCGGGCTTTTTGAAAGGGATTGGATATTGTTTCCAGCGGAAGTAGCTCAGTTGGTAGAGCATCAGCTTCCCAAGCTGAGGGCCGCGGGTTCGACTCCCGTCTTCCGCTCATGGCGACAGATGTTTGTTTGAACACTTATACAAAGCAGTCCAGACGGCAGCACATCAGCTTCCAAGGCTGAGGGCCGCAGGTTTTCGTTTTATTCCGCTTTGAAATATCTTACCTGATCGGCTTTTCATACCTTTGATTTTCATGGGATACATTGTCATCAGCGGGGGCAGCAAAGGCATCGGGAGAGCCATTGCTTTGCATTTTGCCCGGCAACACTGGCATATAGCCATTTGTGGACGCGATGAAACGGCTCTTCAGGCCGTGTTACAGGAAACCAGAAGGCTACATCCGGGAGGAGAGATGATTGCCGCGCGCGTGGATATGTCTGACAAGGAGCAGGTGTTATCTTTTGCCCGGCTTGTGCAGCAGCGTTTTCCGGCCGTTGATGTGCTGGTAAACAATGCCGGTATTTTTGAACCCGGGGCCGTACATCAGGAAGCGGAAGGGCAGCTGGAACGTCTGATGGCCAGCAATCTCTACAGCGCCTATTATCTTACGCGTGCTCTGTTGCCTGTGATGATAGCCCGCCGGCAGGGACATATATTCAACATGTGTTCTATTGCCAGTTTGCAGGCCTATGCCAATGGCGGATCTTACAGTATCAGCAAATTTGCATTGCTGGGCTTTTCCCGCAACCTGCGGGAAGAGTTAAAACCTTATCGGATCAAGGTTACTGCTATTATGCCTGGCCCCACCCTTACCGACTCATGGGCAGGCTATCCAGCACCTGCCACGCGTTTTATCCCTCCGGAGGATATTGCCACTCTGGTATGGCAGCTGAATGGTTTAGCTCCCCAGACCGTGGTGGAAGAATTGATTGTACGGCCTGTGGAAGGAGATATTCCAGCTGACACATAAGATTTTTTCACCATTTTTAACTTAGCCCTAACAGCCTGTGGCAGCGGCTTTGGATATATTTGTATGCAGATACAACATGAAACGCGGTATCCTTTACAGCTGGAAAGTGATGCTTTGCTGCGGGTTGTGGCTCTGGGCGGGATGGAAAGCCGCAGGGCAATCTTCACCCGTGCATTTTACCACCCGTGTGCAATCGCATACTGTTGACCTGCATCAGCCTTTTCAGGTACAGTTTGTACTGGAAAATGCCCAGCGCATCACGGCATTTACACCCCCTTCCTTCAGGGGTTTTCAGGTATTGCAAAATTTTCAATCCCAACAAACCAGCATCATCAATGGCCAGATATCGTCCAGCTATACTGTAACCTATGTGTTGCAGCCATTAAGGGCTGGTAAATTTACCATTGACGGGGCTACAGCCACCGTGGATGGCGCTACCCTTCATTCCAATCCGGTTACCATTCAGGTAATGGCTGGCGTGGCTTCCAACAGCAATACCGGTAATAGCTCTGCAGCTTCTGTTCCTCAGGCGTCTATGCCTGCTGCGCCGGGCTTTATGCCTCCCGATGAAGGCGAAACGGATCTGGATCAATTTCCGGGTCTGATTCGCAGTGGCGAAGATCCGATGGAAGTGATCCGCAAAAATTTGTTTGTGAAGGTAGATGTGGATAAAACGGATGTGTACCAGGGTGAGCAGATTGTGGCTACCTATAAGCTGTATACCCGTCTGCAGACAACTTCAGACGTGATGAAGGTGCCGGCTTTCAGTGGTTTTTCCACGCGTGATATTGATTTGCCCAATCCGCCGCAGGCCACCACCGAAATTGTAGATGGCAAACGATACAAAGTATTTACCATCCGCAAAACCATTCTTTTTCCCCTTCAAACGGGTAAGCTGCAGCTGGATCCGGTGGAGATTGACAACCGGGTGCGGCTTTATATCCTCAACAAACCATCGCGGCACGTGCGTCATACGGATCCGCTGGAAGAATTCCTGAAAGACCCTTTCCACTTCAATCCATTTGATGATCCATTTTTTGATGATCCTTTCGGTGGAGGATCGGGTATCACGTATCGGGATTATGACTATCACCTTACCAGCAATCCGGTGACCATTCACGTGAAGCCATTGCCTGAAGAGGGTAAACCCGCAAATTTCACCGGTGCGGTAGGTAATTTTACGGTTACGGCTACGGTGGATAAATCCAGCCTGAGTACCGATGATGCCGGTACGTTAAAGGTAACCATCAGTGGAGCAGGCAATCTGCAAATGATCAGTGCACCGACGGTGAATTTTCCCAGCAGTTTTGACTCCTACGATCCCAGAATTGAAGATAATTTCCAGAAAAACAGCATTCCGTTTTCGGGTTCCCGCAGTTTTGAATATGTCTTCATGCCGCATGCTGCAGGCGATTATACAATACCGGCCATCCGCTTTGCCTATTTTGATCCGCAGGCTAAAGCCTACAAAGAGGTGGAGACTGCTCCTATTGTGTTGCATGTGACTATGGGTAGCCGGGCTTCGACTGCACCGATTGATTTCAGCCAGCAGCACATGTTGCCCGATCAGCTCGCTCCCATTCACCTGAGTCCGCTGCTCTGGTTGCACAGCGATTTCTCGCTCTGGCAACAATGGTGGTACTGGTTGCTGCTCGTTTTACCGTTGCTAGGCGTATGGCTGTGGTGGCGACAACAACGCCGTTTAGCGTGGCTGAGGACAGATGAAGCGTTATGGAAAAATAAACAGGCCAACAAGATAGCCAGGAAGCGTTTGGCAAAAGCTGGAGAACTGCTTCGCCAACAGCAGGAAAAAGCTTTCTATCAGGAAACATCACAGGCGCTGTGGGGCTACCTGAGCCATAAATGCAATATTCCATTTGCAGAACTGAGCCGGGAAAGGGTCAGGGAAACCCTTTTGCAAAAAGCTATACAACCTGAACAAGTAGACGCCTTGTTCCAGTTGCTGGATCATTGTGAACAAGCGCTGTATGCTCCTACAACCTCGTCGCAAGATATGGCACAGGTATATCAACAGGCTTTGCAATGGATTTCCAGCCTTGAAAGCCAGTTAAAAAAATAGTCATGAAGCAGGGTCGTGCTAAAACAAGGTTTTGGATGAGGATACTCTGGATAGCAGGATGTTTGATGGTGGGATGGAGCATGAGCGGATATGCTGAAGATCCGGTGTTAACGAACTTTTCCAGAGCCAATGAATATTTTCAGCAAAAAAAATATGACAGTGCTCTTCAGCTTTACAAAGCATGTATAGACAAAGGCATTGTTTCACCCGATGTGTATTACAATGCTGGATGCGCTGCTTTTGAATCCAGGCATATGGGTGAAGCCGTTTATTATTTCAGAAAAGCGCTGTTGCTGGCACAGGAAAAAGGCTTGCCTACGGCTGATATTGAACACAATCTGCATGTGGCAGAGCAGCAGGTGAAAGACATGCCGGAAACTCTTCCACCTTTGTTTTTTATATCTGCCTGGTATCGGCTGGTTCACATGTTTTCACTCAATACATGGGCTTTACTCATTGTAGTCAATATCTGGATAATGGCTTTGCTGCTGGCGATGCGATGGCTGAGGGGGCAGCATCAATCAGGTGTGAAATATATTTTTGGTGCAAGTATTTGTAGTTTGTTGTTGCTAATAGTGATCACACTAAGTGCTTATCAATCCACCCATCCGCACAGAGCCGCTGTTTGCATTGCACCTCAGGCTGCCCTGCACACAGCCCCCGACAGCCAAAGTGAAGTGATGACACAACTCTCCGGAGGCGTGCCCTGTGAAGTGCTGGATATGGCCGGGAGCTGGTGCAAGATTCAGCTTCCCAACCATATTTCAGGCTGGGTAAAGGCTGAGGCTATCCGACAACTCTGAGCCATATTTTCCTGCTTTTTTGGTTTGATCTCCCGCATATACAGCTACCCATTCCATGTTTTTTATCTGATTCATTTTTCGGCAACGTTACCGGGAACGATTGCGTAAAAAAATTCGGCGAAATCGTTGCTGGGAAAGGACAGAGTATGTAGACTTGTCAGAAAAAAATCAGCCAGGCTGATCAAGTTGGTTCTTTTTCATCTGGGATTACCCGCTACTTTTTAAACCTAAAACAGGTATTGCTGTATGAAAAAATGGATATTCCTTTTTGTGTGTACGTTAGGTACACTCGGCGCATGGGCACAAACGGTGCAGCTGCAGGGTCGTGTGACTGATAAAAGCACCGGTCAGCCACTTGCAGGTGTTACGGTACGCCTGCAAAACTCCAATACGGGTGCCGTTACCGATGCACAGGGAAATTTTAGCCTGGAAGTGCCCAGAGCAGCCCAGTATCATCTTGTTTTCAGCTACGTAGGTTACCAGACCCAGACTATTGCTGCCACACCTGGGAGCCGCCTGCAGGTGCAGATGAGTCCTTCCCAGCAATTGCTGAATCAGGTGGTGGTGGTGGGTTATGGTACGGTAAACCGGCGCGATCTCACAGCTTCTGTTTCCTCTGTGACAGCCGAGCAGTTAAAAGATGTGCCGATTAATTCGGCCGCCGAGGCTCTTGCTGGCCGACTGGCTGGTGTACAGGTCACCGGCTCAGAAGGATCACCTGACGCCCAGGTGCTGATCCGCGTGCGTGGCGGAGGTTCCATCACGCAGGACAATTCTCCGCTCTATGTGGTGGATGGTGTGATCGTGGATAATGCCCTTTCCACGCTTTCCCCACAGGATATTGAATCCATCGATGTGTTGAAAGATGCTTCGGCTACGGCTATTTATGGAGCACGGGGAGCCAATGGCGTGGTGATTATTACGACCAAAAGCGGTAAAGCCGGTCGCACCACAGTTAGCTATAATGGATTTGTCGGAGTTCAGAAACTGGAAAAGGAACTGAAAGTTCTTGACCCTTATGATTATGTGTTGTATCAATATGAATGGGCTCAGGGAAGCCAGCAGAATTTGAATAATTTTTACAAGACTTTTGGGCTTTGGAGTGATATTGCACAATACAAGCAAGCCCCGTTTGTAGACTGGCAGGATCAGGTGTTTGGCCGGCCCGCCCTGATGCAAACCCATAATGTGGACATCAACGGCGGAAGTGAAAAAACCCAGGTCAATCTAAGTTTGACCGACAACGAAACCCAGGCCATTATGGAGGGTTCTGATTTTAACCGCAAGCTGGTAAACTTCCGGCTCAATCACCAGGCTACCGATTATCTAAAAGTGGGCTTCAATGTACGGTTTGATAACCAGACCATTGATGGAGCAGGTACCTCCAATCCGGGCAGCAGTGCCACCAATTTCCTGCGCCAGGCCATTCGGTATCCGCCATTTTTATCGCCCGGTACCTCGCTGGATTATTACGATGCCAGCCTGGCCGATAATACCAATGGCAATGGATTATATCTGGTGAATCCCTTGCTACTCATCAAGGCACAATACAAACGCCAGTATCTGACAGTATTGGGATTAAGTGGTTATGCAGATTTGAAGATCACCCAATTTCTCTCTTTCCGTACAACCATGGGTTATACTTATAATTTGCAAAATACCAATCAATATGATGACAGCCTTTCCTATAATTCCAGGTTAAACGGCAATGCCATGCCTATTGCCACCATCAGCAATAACAATCGTTTGAGTTTTGATAATTCAAACGTGTTTACCTTTTCAAACAATAAACTTAAAGGTGCATTTCATCAGAATAATCATATTCAGCTGATTGTAGGTCAGGAAACCTATGAAAACAGAAACAAATCATTGGGTATTGTACAGAAATATTTTCCCAATGGCACTTCGCCACAAAAGGCGTTGGGTAATTTAAGCCTTGCAAGCCCACCCGTTGGATTTCAGGAACCCTCGCCAACTTCCAGTGAAGATATCCAGCGCATTCTTTCCTTCTTTTCGCGTGTGATGTATAGTTATAAAGATAAATACCTGGCAACGGCCAGTATCCGTGCAGATGGCTCATCAGTGTTTGCTCCCGGTCGCCAATGGGGTTATTTCCCCGCCGCATCACTGGCTTGGCGCATTTCACAGGAACCCTTTATGCGGGGATTGCAACCCGTGATTTCCGACATGAAACTGCGCTTGAGCTATGGTGAAGCCGGAAATAACCGCATTTCCTCATTTTTATTCCTGACGCAGTTTAATACCAATAACAACTATTATGGGTTGCAAAACCAGCTCACTACAGCCTATGGCCCCGTGGCTTTAGCCAATCCTTATCTGAAATGGGAATCCACCCTGTCGCGCGACATAGGCCTGGATGTATCCCTGTTCAACAGCCGGGTGCAACTTAGTGCTGACTATTACCGGAATAAAACCAAAGACCTGTTGGTAAATGTACGTATTCCGCAAACTTCAGGTTACCTCACACAGATTCAGAATGTAGGTTCCACCAGCAACAACGGATTTGAATTGCAGTTGAATAGCTACATCATTGAAACAAAAGATTTCAGCTGGAATGCAAGTTTTAATATTTCATTCAACCAGAACAAAGTATTGAGCCTGGGCAACCAGACTTTCTTCACTGTGAATTCCGGATGGGCCGGCAGCAACAATCCCGACGATTATATTGTGCAGGTAGGTAAGCCTGTGGGCAGCATGTTTGGATTTGTGAATGACGGATATTATACACTCGATGATTTTAATTACGATAAAACAACCGGTACCTACACATTGAAACCCGGTGTGGTGGATAACAGCAGTATTACCGGAACAGCCCCTCAGCCGGGTACCATCAAGTTTAAAGATCTGAATGGCGATGGGAAAATCACTACCGGATATGCTCAACTGGGTGCCGGTGATGAAACCATTATCGGCAATGCCAATCCGAAATTCTTTGGAGGATTGAATCAGCAGTTTGTATATAAAGGCTTTGACCTGAGCATATTTGTGAACTTCCAGTATGGCAACAAGGTGTTTAATGCTAACAAACTGGAATTTGCCAGCGGATATACGCCGTATGCCAATCTGCTGGCTATCATGAAGGATCGCTGGCGTATTGTGGACGATCAAGGCAATCTGGTTACCGATCCCGATCAGCTGGCTGCGCTGAATGCCCATGCCAAAATCTGGCAGCCTGTAAAAAGCGCCTATGCTGCATTTGCGCCCCAGTCGTGGGCTGTGGAAGATGGCTCCTTCTTGCGCATCAACAACATCACATTCGGATATACCTTACCGCAGCGACTCACCAAACGATTCCTGGTCCAGAAATTAAGGGCTTATGTTACGTTGAATAATCTGGCTGTCATCACTCCCTATTCCGGATATGATCCGGAAGTAAATACCCGTCGCGGTACACCGATGACGCCGGGTGTTGACTTTTCAGCTTATCCGCGCAGCAAGGCCTATATTTTTGGTTTGAATGTTACTTTTTAACCTTTTAAAAAAGCATTCGATTATGAAAACAACCCGCAAATTATATATCGCAGGATTTATCGTGATAGGTATTGTCCTGAGCTCCTGCAAACATTATCTGGATCTGCAACCTATTTCCTCTTTTGGTCCGGAAACCGTATTTGGTACGGTCGATAATGCACGCATGGCCGTGTTGGGCGTATATCAGGAGCTGACTGGTGACCAGGGGTATGGCATTCGTATCAGCATGTATTTCCCCTATGATGATGATACTTATATGGGTGCAAGTGGTGATGGTGATGGTGATCGCCGGGATATTGCAAGATATAATCTTACGCCTGGTAATCTGCAGATTGAGCGCCCGTTTGAACAGTTGTACAACGGTATTGAAAGAGCCAATCAATGCATCAAATACATTCCGCAAATGGATTTGTATAACCATGGCACACCTCAGCAGCAGGCAGAATTGCGCAGGTTATACGGAGAAGCATTAACCCTGAGAGCACAATTTTATTTTCAATTGATATTGAATTGGGGCGATGTTCCGGCTCACTGGGTACCTTCGGCAGATGTACAGAATCTGTTTGAAACCAAAACCAGCCGGGACAGTATTTATGATCATATTTTAAATGATTTGCAGCTGGCCGAAACGCTGGTTCCCTGGCGCTCGGAAGTGGCTTCACTGGGAGATCCCAACGACGAACGGATTACGAAAGGAGCAGTCAAAGGCTTGCGTGCACGCATTGCTTTATTTGCTGGGGGATACTCGCTTCGCCAGGATGGAAGCATGCAACGGCGTTCTGACTATCTGAAATATTACCAGATTGCCGATACCGAATGCTTGGCCATCATCAATTCCGGCCAACACAGCTTGGATCCGAGTTTTCAGGATCTCTGGCAAAATTGGGTGGACGCGCATAAGATTGACCCTTATGGTGAAATCATGTTTCAGGTGGCTATGAGTGGCGGAACAGGCGCTACCGACAGCAAACTGGGATATTACAATGGCCCCCGTGTGGGTGGCAAAGGTAATTCCAGTGTATATCCATTGCCAACTTATTTTTATTCTTTTGATTCACTCGATAGCCGCCGCGATGTAACCATTGCTCCTTACTGGGTAAATGCAGATTATACCATTCAGGCTCAATCAATCAGTACCCTTTGTGACGGGAAATTCCGCAGAGATTGGATTACCAATCCATCGTTCGGGCCGTCGAACAATGCCCAGTATTTCGGAATCAACTGGCCTATTCTGCGATATGCGGATGTACTGTTGATGTATGCTGAAGCAGAAAACGAAATCAACAATGGTCCTACACCAGCTGCGATCAATGCCTATTTACAGGTGCGTAGAAGAGCCTTTGCCGGCAACCTGCAGGACGTAGGTACTCCTCCCACTGACAAACAAGGTTTTTTCCAGGCCATCATGCAGGAACGGGCATGGGAATTTGGCGGGGAGGGCATTCGCAAATATGATCTGATCCGCTGGAATATGCTGGGCACAATGTTAAACAATACAAAAGCTGCTTTGCAGGCCATGGCCAATGGTCAGCCTCCTTATAACAATTTGCCTAACAAAATGTATTACAAGCTGAATTCCACTACGCTGATCTGGGGTAATTCTTTCTATCAGCCCGCACCCAGCACCACTCCATCAGGATATGGAAGCGTAAACTGGGTGAGCTCAAGTATGCTTACTTCCAATAGCCTGAATAAATATGCGGAAGGATTCACACCTGGTAAAACCGAGCTATTCCCCTTCCCGCAGGCTATCATCAGCGCTAATCCCAATCTGGTACAAAATCCAGGATATTGAATGATTATTATCAAGAATGATAAAACAATATAGGCTATGAAAAAATATTTTTCCATATACTGGCTTGCAACAGGCATGCTGCTGATCGGTTTGATGAATGCCTGTGAAAAAAAACCGGTGAATCAGTTTTATCCCAGCCGTATTTTCACACCCACATCTATAAGCATTATTGCCTATGATACATTGGTGAATATCTCCTGGCCAGCATCGCTTTACACCAGTACCATGCATGTTACCTATACGGTGCAAATTGGCCGCGATTCCACATTCCAGTCGGGTGCTGATTTTACATTGGTGGCAGATACCAATTATCTGGTAGTAAGTGATGATACCCTTGCAGATCGGGTGAAGTATTTTGTACGCGTGCGTGCCAATGCTACCGGTGGTGCTGACTCATCTAACTGGGTATATAGCACCAGCTCATTTACCTTAACAGGTGTACAAATATTCGGAACCTTACTGAACTCAGATATTTTAGATAATGCTGTAAGACTAAACTGGAAGCCGACGCCAGGAGTAAATCTGATTGTGCTGACAGCCGCCAACGGAGATACGATGCATGTACAGGTGAGCAGTACGGATAACGCCAATGGCATGATCATCGTCAGTGGATTGCAACCAGGTACAACCTACACAGCTCAGATTTTTGCCGGAACCAAAAGCAAAGGACAAATCACCTTTACTACCAAGCCTGCACTGACCGGAAATATCATTGACCTTCGTGGTATTACCGGAAGGCCAACCGTATTGTTTGATACATTGCCGCAAATTCCATCCGGAAGTATTGTATTGCTTGCCCGCGGTCAAACCTATACCATTCCTTCCACTTATATTTTCGATCGTACCGTCACCATTATGAGTGGCATGGGTTTCAGTACGCCGGCTGTGTTGTTGTTGAGCAGCAATTTTGATGCAACAGGAAAAATAGATTCAATTCGCTTTTCAGATCTGGTTATTGCAACCAATGGAGCACAGTATCTGATGAATGTAGGCAACACCGCCACAATAGGTACTGTAAGCCTAGTAAATTGTACGACACAGGGTGTATTTACCAATTCCCTGATTCGTTTGAAAACAGCTAATGATACGATCCGAAAATTGTATGTCAACAATTGCATTTTCGACAGCATCGGTATCCAAAACAAATACGCTGTATTCTATGCCAGTGCCAGCTCCAGCGCCATGATTGACAATATTGAAATCCACAACAGTACCTTCTACAACATTTATTATTTCATACGGGAAGACAATGTGCATCCTACTTCCTGCGTAGTGGATCATTGTACATTCAATGCCTTTATCAATCAGGGCGGGTATTTCATTAACTATACCTATTTCCCCGCAAACTTTGTTCTTTCAAACAACATTTTTGGCAGTACGCTGGATCCGACAAATGCAAACTGGATCAAATCCACACCCAATCTCACGGTAACCAATTGTTTCTACACCACCGATTGTGTGTTCAGTGCCAACAGCATATATGGTGCAACGGCCTACAGTGGCTCATCTACAGCATTGTTCCGCTCACCTTCTACCGGCGATTTTACTTTGATGGATGCCAACTTCGCAGCCAGTTACAAAGCTGGGGATCCGCGCTGGTTGCCATAAAGCAATCATCTGAAAATCGTTCTTTATGTGGGTAAAAGGTATTTTTGCTCTGGTTGCAGCTGTGGTTTTGCTCTGGGGAAGCGGTGGATGCAAAAAGGCAGCTGCACCAGCTGCTTCTCCGTCCGCTTCCGATACAACGCAGGCGGGAGAACCTTATCTGGCTTTTCCCGGAGCTGAAGGCGGCGGACGGTTGGCATGGGGAGGCCGTGGTGGTGATGTGTATGAAGTGACCAACCTGAATGATAGCGGTCCGGGTAGCCTGCGTGATGCATTGAGCGCTGGTCATCGCACCATTGTGTTTCGGGTATCAGGTATTATTTATCTGAAAAGTCCTTTGAAAATTACACACGATAGCATCACCATTGCCGGCCAAACAGCGCCCGGAGCAGGTATCTGCATTGCCGGATATACGGTTTCCATTCAAGCTAATCATATCATTATCCGCTATTTGCGCTGCAGGCTCGGCGATATCGACAAATATCCCGACGATGCCATGCATGCCAACGGCGGCGGTTATCACGATATCATCATCGATCACTGTTCCTTGAGTTGGTCAATTGATGAAGCGGGAAGTTTTTATGATATCAAAAACTTTACGCTGCAATGGTGCATCCTGAGCGAAAGCCTGTATCACTCCTATCATCCCAAAGGGGATCATGGCTATGGCGGTATCTGGGGAGGCTACATGGCATCGTTTCATCATAATCTGCTGGCCGATCATACCAGCCGCAATCCACGTTTCAATGGCAGCCGGTATACAGGTAAACCTGATTCAGAAATTGTGGACTTTCGCAACAATGTGATTTACAACTGGGGCAATATCAATTCGGCTTATGGTGGTGAAGGCGGACATTACAATATGGTGAACAATTACTACAAGCCAGGTCCTGCCACACCTGGCAATCTCACCTTAAGCAGCAGCAAAAATTTGCGCAATCGCATCTTGCAATACACCAGTTATTACTATGCATCTGATGCTGCTATCTATCCTGATACGGTATGGGGCGGAAAGTTTTATATCAATGGCAATGTGGTGGAAGGTTATCCAGACGTGAGTGCCGATAACTGGACCAAAGGCGTGCAGCCCGATAGTTATTATCGGTCTGCTCAGCTTATGCAGCAGGCGCGCGTAGATACACCCTTTCCCTATGCCCCTGTGCGTACACAATCGGCGCAGGATGCTTATCAGTCTGTACTCGATAGTGCGGGAGCCATTCTGCCGCAGCGTGATGCCATTGATCAGCGCATTGTGGAAGAAGTGCGCACCGGCACTGCTCATTATGAAGGGGCAGCTTATGCACAAATCAATGCTACGGGTATTAGCCATCCTTCAGGAATTATTGATTCACAAAATGATGTGGGTGGTTATCCAAACTATCCATCTGCCACACCGCCTGTGGATAGCGATCACGATGGTATGCCCGATGACTGGGAAATCAAGCACGGACTGAATCCGCATGATCCGTCCGACAGAAATTTATATACGCTGGATAAACATTATACCAATCTCGAAGTATATTTAAACAGCCTGACAGGTATGCAGTAAATTAAAAAACATGATATTCCGTTTTGCCCCGATATTATGTGCAGCATGGATTTTTACAACATTTAGCCACTCAGATCCGGTGCAAATAGTTTGTTTCGGTGATTCCATTACCCATGGTGCGGAAGTAGATGGTCACAGCTGGGTGTGGATGCTGCAGCAACAGCATGGAAATGATCAATTGCAGTTCATCAACGCAGGCCGAAACGGAAGAAAAACATCTGACAGGCAGGAACTGTTACCTGTATTGCAACAATATCCGCATGCACAATTGTATCTGATTTTTTTGGGAGTTAATGATTTAAAAAATGCCACTCCGCAAAATGTAGATAGCTGTGTGCTGAACATGCAATGGATGATTGCACAAATCCGGCGAATCAATCCCCACGCCCATGTGGTGATACTTTCACCCTGCAATATCAACCTGCAAACCATGAGTGCAATCAACCGGCAAAAACAATACAATACCCGCACACAAGAAGCTTTGTTTAAACTGGAAAAACGTTACCACCAGCTTGCCAAAAGCATGCACACAGGTTTTGTTTCACTGTTGCATGTGGTTTCTCCGGAAAATTATGCAGATGGTCTTCATCCCAATCTGGCCGGCCAGCAGCAAATTGCAGATGCTGTATGGAAATATTTGATCAAACATTTTCCCCAAATCTTTCATACATGAAAACATATCTGTTTTTCTTGTGTATGATTCCGGGATTTCATCAGGGGTGTAGCAAATCTGATCATCCTTCATCTCTGCATGATGTGCAGGCACATACACGCAAAGAAATAGTTGTGGCCAAAGATGGCAGTGGGAATTATACTACTGTCCAGGCTGCGATATTAGCCGTGCCCGATTCTGCAACAGATACAACATACATTTACATCAAAAATGGTATTTATCGGGAAAAAATTGTTATTCCTGCCGGTAAAAGATTTATCAAACTTATAGGGGAGTGTGCAGATAGCGTGATTTTGGTTTATGGTGATTATGCAAGTAAAACGGATAGTACCGGAAAACCCCTGGGCACTTCAGGTTCGGCGAGTATCTATATTTATGCCAGCGATATAGTGGCAGAAAATATTACTTTTCAGAACGATGCTGGGCCGGTAGGACAGGCTGTGGCAGCTTATGTGTCGGGTGATCGGGTTTATTTTCATCATTGTCGCTTTCTTGGTTTTCAAGATACTTTGTATACCGGAAATCCTCAATCAAGCAATAGCCGGCAATATTATCTGGATTGTTATGTGGAAGGCACAACCGATTTTATTTTTGGTTCTGCCACTGCTGTGTTTGACAGTTGTCTGATTTACTGCAAAAACGGCGGGCATTATATTACAGCTGCATCCACGCCACAGGGTACTCCGTATGGTTATGTTTTTCTGCATTGCAAAATCACAGGTAATGCTTCCCCTCAATCATTTTATTTAGGCAGACCCTGGCGGCCCTATGCGCGCGTGGTATATCTTTACTGTTGGTTGGATGATGTCATTGCACCGGCAGGATGGATTAACTGGCATGATACCGATAACTATCTCACCACTTATTATGCAGAATACCAAAATACAGGTCCCGGCTATCAGCCACAGCAAAGAGTTTCATGGTCTCATCAGTTGACAGATGAAGAGGCGGGTCATTATACCTTATCTGCAATTTTTGGTGACTGGCATCCGGTGCACGAATAAAATAAAGAAAGGTATGAAAGCTATCTTGCGTTTGCTGCTTGTCGTTTGTATGATTCCATCTTTCTGCTCCATACATGCACAGATGCAGGTTTCAGCATCGCTAAAAAAATATGATTATGTGGTGGCAAGTGATGGAACGGCTGATTTCAGATCCATTCAGGCAGCCATTGAAGCCTGCAAATCTTTTCCCTATGAGCGTATTCGCATTTTTATCAAAAAAGGAATCTATCATGAAAAAGTTTTTATCCCTGAATGGAATCCAAAAATATCCTTGATTGGAGAAGATGCAGATAGTACTATCATTGTCTATGATGATTATTTCAAAAAGATCAATAAAGGTCCGAACAGTACTTTTTATACACCTACCGTACTGGTACAGGGTAATGATTTCTATGCAGAGAATATCACATTTAAAAACGATGCGGGTCCCGTAGGGCAAGGTATTGCACTGGCTGTGGATGCTGATCGTTGTGTGTTTGTACATTGCCATATCATAGGTAATCAGGATGCATTGTATGTAACCGGTGAGGCTAAACGTCAATATTTCCGGAATTGCAGGATTGAGGGCACAACCGATTTTATTTTCGGTCAGGCCACGGCATTGTTTGATAGTTGTACGATTGTATGCAAAGCCAATTCTTTTATTACAGCAGCATCTACTCCTGCAAACTCACGCTACGGATTGGTTTTTCGCAATTGCAGCATTCAGGCTGTCCCGGGTGTAGATAAAGTTTATCTGGGTCGACCCTGGCGCAGATATGCAAAGACAGTATTTCTGCATTGTGAAATGGGAAATTTTATTCGTCAGGAAGGATGGGACAACTGGCGCAATCCGGAAAATGAGAAAACAGTATTTTACGCAGAGTATCATTCCACTGGCCCCGGTGCTCGCCCGACTGATCGGGTAAAATGGTCGCATCAGCTAAATCCAAAGCAGGCATCAACCTATACTATAAAACAAATTTTTACAAATCCTGTCAACAGCTGGAATCCTTTTTCTGAACCATAAACGACCCAATCAGCATGAAGCATAAACGGATCTGTTGGCACACAGGAATTTCATTTATTGTGTGCTGCTCAGTGTGCATGTTTTATTTATCTTCTTTTGCGCAGCAAAAGCAATCAGAAGGTGATAGGTCTGCTTGGATCTCGGATCTGGGCAACGGTAAGTATCGCAACCCTGTGATTTTTGCTGATTATTCTGATCCGGATGTATGCCGCGTGGGAAACGATTATTATCTAATCGCATCCAGTTTTGATGCAGTGCCGGGGTTGCCCATTCTGCATTCTAAAGATTTGGTCAATTGGAAAATTATCGGACATGCATTGCCTCAATTGACTCCCGTTCATCATTTTGAAAAAACCCAACATGGCAATGGTGTGTGGGCTCCCGCTATTCGTTATCATAATGATTCGTTTTATATCTATTATCCCGATCCCGATTTCGGTATTTATCTCGTGAAAGCAAAACAGCCGGAAGGCCCGTGGACAAAACCTTTGCTGGTGATGAAAGGAAAAGGATTGATTGATCCCTGTCCTTTCTGGGATGATGACGGACAGGCGTATCTCATCCATGCTTTTGCAGGCAGCCGGGCAGGCATCAAAAGCATTCTGGTGATCAACAAAATGAATCGTGCAGGTACACAGGTAGTAGATCAAGGTGTGATTGTGTATGACGGACATGGCATAGATCCCACTATTGAAGGACCTAAATTATATAAACGCAACGGTTATTATTACATCTTTGCTCCTGCAGGAGGTGTACCGCAGGGCTATCAGCTAGTGTTGCGATCCCGACATATTTACGGCCCTTATGAACGAAAAGTGGTTATGCATCAGGGACATACATCGATCAATGGCCCGCATCAGGGCGCCTGGGTTCAAACGCCTGATGGTAAGCAGGATTGGTTTATCCATTTTAGAGATATGGGTGCTTATGGCAGAGTTACTTATCTGGAACCGATGAAATGGATCAATGACTGGCCCTTGATTGGTATAGATGCAGATAAGGATGGTATCGGTGAACCTGTGGAAACATACAGAAAACCAGATGTGGGAAAAACTTATCCCGTGCAAGTACCACAAACATCTGATGAATTCAACGACCGACAATTAGGCTTGCAATGGCAATGGCAGGCTAATCCACAACCTACATGGTATTATCTGACATCTTCAGGTTATTTGCGTTTATATGCACAACCCATGCAGCCGCATTACAGAAATTACTGGGATGTACCCAATATCTTATTGCAAAAATTTCCTGCACCACAATTTGAGGTTGTAACCAAACTGCAATTTCATCCTTTGCAAAAAGGTGATCGGGCAGGGCTCATTATCATGGGTATGAATTATGCCTGCATAGCTGCTACCGCTACGGATCAGGGAATTCAGCTGGATTATATCACATGCATACATGCCGATGAAGGACAGAAAGAACAAATCAGCCATCTGATTACTTCGGTTGACAGCACGTTTTATTTTCGTGTGCGTGTAAATGATCGGGCACAATGCCGGTTTGGTTACAGCCTGAATGGAAAAGATTTTGTGGATGTAGATAGCGTGTTCACTGCTGTGCAGGGAAAATGGATTGGAGCCAAAGTCGGATTATTCTGCACCAGCACCATGCAAACCAATGATGCTGGTTATGTGGATGTGGATTGGTTTCGCGTATTGCCTATAGAAGATAAATAGAATTATCTATTTGAGTTTTCTTTCCATGTATCCAGGGCTGCTTTGAGAAAAGGTTTTTTGGGCAGTGAAAGAATGATGGAGATGTCTTCCCCGAAAGACGATTGTTCAATTAAAAAACGAATTACTTTGTCTGTTGGATTCTTATCAAACAAATCTGCAAACAACTTATCTCCCGGATACAGAGATTCACTCAATACATGCAACAACAAGCGATCATAATAACGATAAAAATTTTTTCTTGGATGATGAGAAGTATTCGGTGAGTTTCCTTGCTCAAGTGCATGCAGAATTGTCTCGGAATGTTGCTGAATAAACGAGAAGGTATATCCGGTTGAACCTTTGGTTTGTCCGCCGGATGTGCCGATATGGATTACATGTTTATCCGTTTGCGGAAAAATGTAATCCGTCATCGGAATTTTTCCCTGTTCTTTTTCAAGGATATCATAACATAAATCAGGATAATTTTTTTGAATGTACTGTTGAATACAGGCCTCATATACTTCAGGCGGTAACAGCTGTTTTGAAAATACCGTGTATTCAATCAGTGCTTCATGGGTATTGACGGGCAATACATACATAAATGCCGTAGCTTGTTGCTGGGGCACACGGAAATCCATAAGCACCATGCGTGAAGCATCAAATACCGGCGTTGCAGCACGGATCATCCATCCCTGAAAATGCTGCCAGAGAAAATGAACAGGTTTATCCTGTGGAATATTTCTTGGCAAACTGCTGAATGTAAATCTGCATCGGATGGTATGATGTGAGGTGTGTACCTCAGCATGGGTTTCTTTGTCAAGTATCTTTGTTACAGGTTCATACCAGATATCTATTTTTCGGGATGGATTCTGCTCTCTGGCTTGTTGTAATATTTGTTTGCAATACGCATAAAAATCCCCGCTTCTAATCATTTTATATTCATAAGGATCAAAATGCAGATGGATGTGTGCATCGGCAGTCATTACATCTGCCAATGACCAGCGATGTCGAACGATGGATTCAAAATAACCTCTTCCTGCTTCCCAGAAACACCAGGTTCGATCATTCCCGTTTTTTTTCTGCTGATCAATCAATAATATGTTCCATGATGACAATGCTTCTGATCTGGCCAGCCGAACAGCCAGACTCAGGCCTGCACAGCCTGTACCGGCAATTACAACATCATAATCATAACCTGATTTTTGTGTTGGCACGCCTGGTTTCATTCATCGGGATGCATTTTGTGAAGCAGCTATTTGCTCATCGCGTTTTACTTTGTCCCAATATTTTTTGGCTACGATAAGCATACCGAATGATTCACCGTCTTCTTTATCCAGGTGCTTGTGATGCATTTTATGTGCCCAACGCAGTACTTTGATGTACTTATTTTGAGAACGTGTAAACCATTTGAAACGCTGATGAATGATCACGTCATGCACCAGAAAATAAGCAATACCATAAATCAGAATGCCTGTACCTATGGAAGCCAGCCATGCAATATGACGGGTAGCTCCGAAATACAAGCACAGAAAACTGGGAATGGCGAATATGAGAAAAAAAGCATCATTCTTCTCGAAAAAACCAGGCTCCTTCTGATGATGATCTTTGTGCAGTACCCATAAAAATCCATGCATCACATATTTGTGTGTAAACCAGGCTACTCCTTCCATAAAGAAGAAAGTGGCAATCACAATCAATAGGTTTAATAAAACGGATACCATAGCTTTATTATTTATGGTGAAACCATAAGTTGAATTTCATTCATGTTGTTCTTTATTTCTGGGAACGCCAGCCGAAACCAGTATGTAAACTGATGCGGATGCATGTTTATTTGTTGTTGAATATCATCCAACGAGAAAAATTTGATCTCATCAATTTCTTTTTGATTGGGCATAAAAGGACCTTCATGAAATCCGATAAACACATGATCCAGTTCATATTCTATCAATCCGTTCGGCAGTTTCACACGATAGGTAAAAGTAAACAACTCTTGCAAAGGACAATCTGTCCCTAACTCTTCCTGCAGGCGACGATGGGCGGCATCTATGGTCGACTCTCCGGGGCGCGGATGGCTGCAGCAGGCATTGGTCCACAATCCTCCGGAATGATATTTATCATGTGCTCTCAGTTGCAGCAACATATCGTATTTATGATTCAACAGGAACACGGAAAAAGCACGATGCAGCAGCCCCAGCTGGTGCACTCTTATTTTTTCCATTGTGCCCACCATTTCATCATATTCATTGACCAATATCAGTGTTTCTTCCTGTTTCATATACCGTTGATTTGATGTCGGATGCTGGCACGGAGCATGATGATAAGTTTCTGATGATTGGGTATGCGAATACGTTGCTGCATGATTTTTTCCGGATGTGTACGTTTGATTTTTTTAAATAATGCATAAAAATACCGATAGGCAACATATACACCAAATTTGGCCTTGGAAGGAAGGGAGCGGATGCCTTGCAACCCCAGTGCAAACTCTTCCTCAATATTCTTTTCAATTTCGTATTTAGCCTGCTTGTCAAGAAAGCCTTTGGCTGTGAATGCAGGGAAATAGCATCGTTTCAGTTCCTGATAATCAGCCTGGATATCCCTCAGAAAATTTACTTTCTGAAAAGCGGATCCAAGCGCACGAGCTGCATCTTTTAATTGATGATATTTTGCCTGATCACCTTCACAGAAAATACACAGACACATGAGTCCCACTACCTCAGCTGATCCATACACATAGGTGTTCAGTTCTTCGGGATGTTGATAAATATTTTTTTCCAGATCGAGAAACATGCTTTTAAAAAATGCGTCAATCAGATGATGGGGAATCTGATATTGACGAACGACTTGCTGAAAAGCTTGCAGGACGGGGTTGGTGCTAATGCCCTGTGAAATGGCTTCATAAGTAGCTTGTTCAAATTCTTTGAGCAGCTGGTATTTGTTATAGGCATGAAAACTATCTACAATTTCATCGGCAATGCGCACAAAACCATAAATCGCACAAATCGCATCCTGAAAATCCGGATGAAGTAAACGAATAGCTTTCGAAAAGGAAGTACTGTAATGCTGGGTAATTTCCCGGCTGCACACCTGGCTTACGGACAGATAGAGTGCTAATCGGTCTTTCATATTGTTCATAACAATTTATGCAGGTAGTTTGTTGCAAGTGTAGCCGCAAGCTCACCTGAAATCAAAGCCGGAGGCATGCCGGGTCCGGGCGCCGTAAGTTGTCCGGCAAAAAACAGATTTTCAACCTGCCTGCTACGCATACGCGGTTTCAGTACAGCCGTTTGCCGGAGCGTATTGGCCAATCCGTAGGCATTGCCTTTGTAGGCATGATATCTATTTACGAAGTCTGTAGGACCAAAAGTTTTGCAATAGCTGATATGGCTCGACAAATCCGTGCCTGTAAAATAGCTGATCCTGTTAAGTACCTGTTGCAGATAAGCCTCCCTGCGTGGCTCGTCATCACCTTCCAATCCGGCTGCAATGGGAATCAGGATAAACAGGTTTTCATTTTCTGGCGGTGCCACACCGGGATCTGTGATGGAAGGAGCGCATACGTAAAACAACGGGCGCATAGGCCAGGCCGGATGGGTATAAATATCAGCGGCATGCCGGTCAAAATCAGCATCAAAGAAAAGATTGTGATGCAGCAGACCACTGACCCTGCGGTTGATGCCCAGATAATACAGCAAACAGGAGGGAGAAAGCTGGCGGGTTTGCCAGTAAGTTTCACGATACTGGCGGACCTCAGCAGGCAATAATTGCTGCTCCACATGATGATAATCAGCCGTAGCAAGCACGGCATCGGCATTTGCTTCACCATTGGCTGTAACCAATCCCACGGCTTTTTTCCCTTTCACGCGAATGTGTTGCACAGGTGTACGAAAATGAAACTTTACTCCGCATGTCTGGGCTAATGCATACAATGCTTCTACTACACGATAGATGCCACCCATGGGATACCAGGTGCCCAGCATGATGTCTGCATAATTCATCAGGCTGTACAACGCGGGCGTATGCTGGGGCAAGGCACCGAGAAACAGCACAGGGAATTCCATGATTTGCCGGATGCGCGGATGGCTGAAATGACGGGCAACATGATGATGGATAGAATGCAACAAATCCAGTTTGCCCAACGCCTGCCATACATCCCGATCCACGAATTCCATCCAAGATAGTCCAGGCTTGTAGGCAAACTTTTTCATACCCACTTCATATTTCCAGGCCGCTTCTTTCAGATATTGCTGCAAAGCCCTGCTACTTCCAGGTTCCCAGCTTTCAAACAGGGCGGCAAGCGCTTCATAATCGGCCGGAATATCGGTGAAGCCATCTTCCCAGAAAATCCGATAAGAGGGATCCAAACGAATCAGCTGATAGAAATCCGATGGCTGATGTTGAAACTGTTGGAAAAAACGTTCAAAAATATCAGGCATCCAGTACCAGCTGGGGCCCATGTCGAAACGGAAACCATCAGCTTCCCAGAGGCCAGCCCGGCCGCCGGGCCCGTCGAGTGCTTCAAAAACCTCCACTTCAAACCCTTCACGCGCCAGAAAGCATGAAGCAGCAAGACCGGCAAAACCACTTCCTATGATGCTGATGTGCTTAGCCATATTTGTTCGGTGTGCGAAATCCTTGCCTTGAGCATTTTTCGGGCAAAATGAATCCTGCTTTTGATGGTACCCAGCGGCTCCTGAAGCATCCGGGCTATTTCTTCGTATTTAAAACCCTGAAAATAAAGGGAAAATGGTTTACGGAATATTTCCGGCAATGTTTCCACCTGTTTGCGGATTTCAGCATAGCGCAGATTTGATTCACCGGCGTTTCGTCCGGAACGCGACGGATGATCGGCGGCAAGAGATGCAGTGGCGGTGTCGAATATTGTCCAGTGCTTGCGTTTGCGGCGATAGTCGTTGATGAAAATGTTTTTCATGATGGTATACAACCAGGCTTTGAGATTACTCCCTGCGTGGTATTTGTCATGATTGGCCAGCGCCCGGTAAAGCGTTTCCTGATACAGATCTTCGGCCAGCGTATGATCACGTGTCAAGTGAATGGCCAGCGGCTTGAGGAAATCTGACTCGGCGGTCAGGATTTCCTGAAATTCAGAAGCAGACATTTTGTTTAACTTTTTCTATTTCAAAGTTAAACAATTCTCTGAGAAAAACTACTTTCCCGAAGAAAAATTTTTTCAATTTCGGCCTGTAGTTCTTCCTGGGAATGAATCAGGTGGATGTTGGAATAGGTTTTGCCGGAAAGCTGCTGTATTACAGGGCCGGAGATATAAATGTCGGATTTTTTCAAATGGATACTCAGCTGATGAACATAAAAAGACAAGTTAAAGCCAGGTGGCAGGGAAGTAAGATGGGTGAAGAGAATGGGAATATTTTTTTGTTTAACAACATATTCAATATTGTTCAACGGAACACTACCTCCCAGATAGTACACCTGAATACCCCGCTGTTTGAGCAGATAATACAGGTAAAGCAATCCCAGCTCGTGGTATTCATCTTCGGGTAAAAATAAAAGGGCTGTTTGCTGGGTGATGGGCCGGTTGACGAGGCTTTCGATACCTGCAATAATTTTCTGGCGAATCAGGCAACTCACCAAATGTTCATGCACCGGATGGATGCGGTCTGTGGTCCACAAAATGCCGATGCGTTCCAGAAAAGGGAAAATAATTGTATTCACCGCTTTCTGAATACCCTTGCTTAGGATAAAATGATCCAGAATTTCTTCCATGCCGCTTACATCCATATCGATCATACGGGTGATGAGTTCATTCACCAGCCGATCCTGCAGGGCTTCATGCTGATGCAGCTCCAGTATTTTTTCCTGCAGCTGTTCGTCGTTCATTTTACTGATCTGCGAAATCTTGAATCCATAGCGTGTGAGCAGGGCGGCATTGAGGATTTTTTTCAGCTCCTCGTTGGTATAATAGCGGATATTGGTATCAGATCGCCGGGGTTTGAGAAAACCATAGCGTTGTTCCCAAATGCGGATGGTATGGGCTTTTACGCCGGAAAGATTTTCCAGATCCCGAATCGAAAACCGTTGTTCATCTATCTCCATGAGCGAAATATACATTGATTTCAAGGATAACAGTTGCTTCATGGATTTGTTTACAGAAGGATGAATTAAGTTAGCTTTGTCTGCATAAAATCAGTCAGCGTGCGGCTGATTATAATATATTTTCACCATGAAAACAGCTTTGATTACAGGCGTTACCGGTCAGGACGGTGCGTATCTGGCGGAATTTCTGCTCAGCAAGGGATATCGGGTGCACGGTATCAAAAGACGTAGCTCGCTGATCAATACCGAACGTATTGATCATTTGTACCAGGATCCACATGAACCGGATCCCCGGTTTATCCTGCACTATGGCGACATGACCGATGCCACCAACCTGATTCGCATTATTCAGGAAACTCAGCCCGATGAAATATACAACCTAGCGGCTCAGAGCCATGTGAAGGTGAGCTTTGAAACGCCTGAATACACAGCCAATGCTGATGGGCTGGGCACCCTGCGTTTGCTGGAAGCCATCCGGCTGTTGGGGCTGACGCATAAAACCCGTTTTTACCAAGCATCCACCTCTGAATTGTATGGATTGGTACAGGAAGTGCCGCAGAAGGAAACCACGCCTTTTTACCCGCGTTCACCCTATGCCGTGGCCAAGTTGTATGCCTACTGGATTACGGTTAACTACCGGGAAGCCTATGGCATGTTTGCTGTGAATGGTATTTTGTTTAACCATGAAAGTCCGATCCGGGGTGAAACCTTCGTTACCCGCAAAATCACCCGGGGAGTAGCCCAGATTGTGCTTGGGCAGGCCGATCGGATTTATCTGGGTAATCTGGATGCCCGGCGCGACTGGGGCCATGCCAGGGATTATGTGGAAGCCATGTGGCTGATGCTGCAACAGGAAAAGCCGGAGGATTACGTCATCGCTACCGGCAAAACTACTTCAGTTAGGGAGTTTACCCGGATGGCTTTTGCACAGGCTGGCGTTGAAATTCAGTTTGAAGGAACCGGTCTTGAGGAAAAAGGTGTGGTTGTTGCCTGTCACAATCCCCGCTATCAGCTTCCTGCAGGCAAGGTAGTGGTGAGCGTGGATCCCAATTATTTCCGCCCGACGGAAGTTGACCTGCTCATTGGGGATGCTTCCAAAGCGCGGAAACAACTGGGATGGCAGCCCCGCTATCAGCTTGAAGATATGATCCGGGAAATGGTGGAAAGTGATATCCGCTATTTTTCAACCTTGCATCCATCATTGATTCAACAGAAATCCCATGCATCATACAGATAAAATCTATGTAGCCGGTCATCGGGGCATGGTGGGTAGTGCTATTTTACGGCGCCTGCGGCAACTGGGCTACACCCGCTTTGTGCTCCGGACTTCCCAGGAGCTGGATTTACGCAATCAGGCAGAGGTATTTGCATTTTTTGAAAAAGAAAAACCCGACTACGTGTTCCTGGCCGCCGCCCGGGTGGGTGGTATTCTGGCCAACAACACCTATCGGGCTGAATTTATTTACGATAATCTGCAGATCGAAGCCAATGTAATCCATGCAGCTTATCTGAGTGGCGTAAAAAAGCTGATGTTTTTGGGTTCATCCTGCATCTATCCCCGGCTGGCACCACAACCCATCAAAGAAGAATATCTGCTTACAGGCCCGTTGGAACCCACCAACGAACCTTATGCCATAGCCAAAATTGCCGGCATCAAACTTTGTGAGGCCTACAGGGCACAGTATGGTTGTCATTTTATTTCCGTCATGCCCACCAATCTGTATGGCATCAACGATAATTTTGACCTGGAAACTTCCCATGTGTTACCCGCCTTGTTGCGGAAGTTTCACGAGGCCAGGGAGCATCACCTGCCTGAGGTTGTGGTGTGGGGCACCGGAAAACCCAGAAGGGAATTTTTGTATGTGGATGACCTCGCCGATGCCTGTGTGTTTCTGATGAATCATCAGGAAGAGCCGGATCTGATCAATATTGGCACGGGTGAGGATATCAGCATTGCTGAACTGGCCGAACTGATCCGGACGATTGTAGGTTACAAAGGCAGAATCGTGTATGATACCAGCAAGCCCGATGGTACACCGCGAAAATTGCTGGATGTAAGCCGCCTGCATGCTATGGGATGGCATCATCAGACCTCGCTGGAAGAGGGCATCCGCAAGGTATATGAAGCCGTTTTTCTGAAGCAGACCAGCGGGATGATTCAAAGAAACCGGGCTGTGTAGCTTCGTGCTGCTTGTTTCAGTTCCTCAGGAGTACCCGCAAATATCAGCTCTCCGCCACGCTGACCGCCTTCGGGTCCCAGCTCAATGACCCAGTCGGCCCGCCGGATCACATCCAGGTTATGTTCAATGACAATGATGGAATGACCTTGTTCAATCAAAGCATCAAAGGATTGCAGCAGAAAGGCAATATCGTGAAAATGCAGGCCGGTTGTGGGTTCGTCGAAAATAAACAGGATATGATCCTGCGCATGGCTATGTCCCAGAAAAGAAGCCAGTTTCACACGCTGGGCTTCACCGCCGCTTAGCGTGCTGGCCGGCTGGCCTAATTTAATATATCCCAGACCCACCTGCTGCAAAGGTTTCAACTGACGGACAATATCCGGTTCATCGACAAAAAATTCCAGCGCTTCGTCCACACTCATATTCAATACGTCGTGGATATTTTTTCCGCGATAATGCACTTCCAGGATTTCTTCCTTGAATCGCCTGCCGTGGCAAACTTCACAGGTCAGATGCACATCGGCCAGGAACTGCATTTCGATGGTAATTTCTCCTTCTCCCTTGCAGCGATCACATCTTCCGCCATCCACATTGAAAGAGAAATGGCGTGCCTGGTAGCCGCGGATGCGGCTCAGCGGCTGTGCGGCAAACAGGTTGCGGATGCTGTCATAAGCCTTGATATAGGTTACCGGGTTGGAACGCGATGATTTACCGATGGGTTGCTGATCAACCAGTTCTACCTGTGTAATGGCCTGCAGATCGCCTTTCAGCGCTTTGTGCCAGCCGGGCTTGCCTACAGGATCTCCTTTCAGTTTTTTCAGGGCCGGATAGAGGATCTGGGTGACGAGGGTACTTTTCCCGCTTCCACTGACGCCGCTGACCACACAAAGCACGTTCAGGGGAAATTCTACATCTATTTGTTTCAGATTATGTTCGCGGCAGCCTTCCAGGCGGATAGAGCGGGTCCAGCGGCGAGGCCGACCGGGACCACCTCCCGGGATACGCATCCGGCCGCTCAGATAAGCTCCAGTCAGGCTTTTGGGATCGCTGAGGATTTCATCGTGGGTCCCGGCAAACACTACCTCTCCGCCCTGATGGCTGGCCAAGGGTCCCATATCAATAATGTAATCAGCCTCACGCATCATCTGCTCGTCGTGCTCCACTACTATTACGGTATTGTGCAGATCGCGCAGTTCTTTCAGCACTTCAATCAGCTGGTGGGTATCGCGGGGATGCAAACCAATGCTAGGCTCGTCAAGGATATAAAGCGAGTCGGTGAGGTTGCTGCCCAGCGAGCGGGTAAGCTGAATACGCTGGCTTTCGCCACCGCTGAGGGTGTTGGCTGGCCTGTCGAGCGTGAGGTAGCCCAGGCCTACTTTGAGCAGGGTGCTCAGCCGGTAACGGATTTCGTGCAGCAGACGTGCGGCAATCTGTTGTTCAGATGGAGTAAGGGTGAGCTGGTCAAACCAGGCTGCCAGCTCTTCTACCGGCATCGCCATCAGCTCGGCAATATGGCGACCCTGGATTTTTACATACAATGCTTCTTGGCGCAGGCGCGTTCCATGGCAGGCCGGGCACGTGGTGCGGCCCCGGTAGCGGGAAAGCAATACCCGGTATTGGATTTTGTATAGGTTTTCCTCCACCATTTTGAAGAAATCCTCAATCCCGGCAAAATATTTATTCCCTTTCCAGAGCAGTTCGTATTGTTCAGGAGTAAGTTCAGCAATGGGTTTGTGGATGGGAAAATTGAACTTGTGTGCGTTGCGGATCAGCGCTTCATTCCATTCCTTCATCTTTTCTCCGCGCCAGCAGGCTATAGCACCTTCATAAACGCTCAGTTGTTTGTCTGGAATCACCAGATCGGGATCAATCCCCAGTACCTGGCCAAAGCCTTCACAAACCGGACAGGCACCAAACGGGCTGTTATACGAAAACAACTGGGGTACAGGTTCCTCGAAGCGAATCCCATCCATTTCAAACCGGTTAGAGAAAGTATGCCACTGCTGCCGATTCACTTCCACCCAGCACTCACCGTCGGCTTCATAAAAAGCAGTTTGAATGCTATCTGCCAGGCGATGGCGGGCATCTTCTTCGTGCAGGGATTCATCAACCACCAGCCGATCAATCAATACGAACACATTCCCTTTGGGCAATTTTTGATCCAACAGATCTTCTATGCGGAAAATTTCACGCTGATCGCCATCAACCACATACAGGCGGGAAAACCCTTTTTGCAGCAGGATATGCAGTTCCTGTGACTGGGTATAACCCTTGCGGATACGAAGCGGAACGGCAATCACCACCCGATCACCATTGGACAGACGGAGGATGAAATCTACCACATCACTTACCTGAAAGCGCTTGACCTCTTTTCCCGAAACCGGAGAATAGGTTTTTCCAATTCGTGCAAACAGCATGCGCAGATAATCGTACAGCTCCGTAAGCGAACCGACGGTAGAACGTGGGGTACGGGCAATTACCTTTTGTTCAATGGCAATAGCCGGGCATATGCCCTTAATCATATCTACATCGGGCTTATCCATGCGCATCAGGAACTGGCGGGCGTAAGCGCTCAGGCTTTCGGCATAGCGGCGCTGCCCCTCGGCATACAAGGTGTCGATGGTCAATGACGATTTCCCCGATCCCGACACGCCCGTAACTACAATGAAACGGTTTCTGGGAAAGGCTACGGTAATGTTTTTTAAATTATGTACTCGCGCGCCTTTCACCACTATCGCATGCCGGATATCCCATTGCCCGTCGGACAAAGCGTGTGGATGATCGAGGGTTGCTGAATGTGGTGCCTGTTTGTGAGCCATCGTGTAAAACTACGGATCATCCAGCAAGTGGGAGCAGGTTGACAAAATTTTGACTTCTCATAAGCCCACTTGATTGGGTAACAAAAACAGGAAAAATTTGTTTTCAACAAATGGATTTGGAGAAAAAATTTTTTTGAATAAATTTGGTATTGTTTTTAACAATTCTTTTATTTTTGCTATTAAACCAGTTTTAAAACCTCTAAAATTCCCCTCTATCAGCAGTGAGCTCTACTTGGTGTTTTTGAGACGGTGTATCAAAATAAACAAACATGCGCTTTAACCCCTCCTGCAGCAGTTGCATGTGTATGCCTGTTGTAGGGGATAACCTAAAAACCATATCTCATATGACCAATTCGTATCGGAATTTGTCAGACCAGGCGTTGATCGCTGCCTACCAGAGGGGAGACGATGAGGCCCTGAATGAACTCATCCAGCGGCATAAAGATCGATTATATACGGCCATTTACCTGTTGGTAAGAGATGCTCATCTGGCGGAAGACATTTTTCAAGACACCTTTATCAAGATCATCGATACGCTTCGTGCCGACAAGTACATGGAAAAGGGTAAGTTTTTGCCCTGGGCTATGCGCATAGCCCACAATCTTTGTGTAGATCATTTTCGGCGGGCCAGGCGCAGTCCCATGATGCACAGTACCGAAGAGCACGATGTATTTAATTTCATCAGATTCCCCGGTAGCAATGCCGAAGAAGAAATGATGACGCGGCAAAGCCATCATTATGTCAGGGAAATGCTCGATCAGCTGCCGCCCGAACAGCGGGAAGTCATTATTCTCCGACATTATGCAGATCTCAGTTTCAAGGAAATAGCCGCATTGACAAACGTAAGCATCAATACTGCCCTGGGTCGCATGCGTTACGGACTTATTAATCTGCGTAAGATGATGCTGGAAAAACAAATATGTCTGTAACGCCTTGTATTTTCCTTCCATTGCAGGCAACATTTTCCATCTTTGGGCAGATCTCTTTTCCGATTCGGGAATGTATCAGACAGCCGACGGGAAATGTGTAACTTTGTGGTGTGAAACAAACTTCCGTCAGGCCCAATATTCGCCATCTTTCCCTTTCTGATTTGCAGGAGTACATTGCCGGAGCCGGGCAGCCCGCTTATCGCGCCAGGCAGCTGTATGGCTGGCTGTGGCAGAAGCATGCGCGTAGCTTCGAGCAGATGAGCGATTTGCCGAAAACTTTCCGCGAAAAGCTGGCAAATGATTTCAGTTTTCCGGTATTGAATGTAGAGCTTTTGCAGCAGAGTCGGGATGGTACGGTCAAATGCCTGTTCCGCTTGAGCGATGGCAAGGCTGTGGAAGGGGTTTTGATCCCCGCCGGAGATCGGCTTACAGCCTGTGTTTCATCGCAGGCGGGTTGCAGCCTCGGTTGTACATTCTGTGCTACAGGCTATCTGGGCTTGCAGCGGAATCTGATGTTTGAAGAAATCTTTGATCAGATAGCTTTTCTCAATGAAATAGCTATGCAGCAAGCCGGGCGCCGGCTCACCAACATTGTATTTATGGGCATGGGCGAGCCGCTGTTAAATTACAAACAGGTGTTGCTGGCCATTGACAAGATAACCAGTCCGGATGGGCTGGCTTTTTCACCCCGCCGCATTACCCTGTCTACAGCTGGTATCAGCAAAATGATTTATCGCCTAGCCGATGATCAGGTGAAATTTAACCTGGCTCTTTCGCTGCATGCAGCCACCGATGAAAAGCGCAGCCAGATCATGCCTATCAACCAGCATAACAGCATTCCGGATCTACTGGAAGCATTGGAATATTTTTACAAGTTAACCCGGAATGAAATCAGCATTGAATACGTCCTGCTAAAGGATTTTAATGATAGCTTGGATGATGCAAAAGCCCTGGTAAAACTTTATCGCAAACTGCCTTTTAAAGTCGTGAATCTGATTGAATATAATCCTGTTTCCCTTTCTTCCTTTTCTCGAACCGAATCCCATGTGGCCGATCAGTTTATTGCCTATCTGCAGAAGCAACACGTGAACGTGCGTCTTAGAAGGAGCCGGGGAGCCGATATTGATGCAGCCTGCGGGCAGCTAGCCAATGTGGTGCATACGGATGCAGCCCTGAGTTTGCCTCATGCCAATGCCCGTTAAAATTTTTCACTATGGCCCGAAAGCACTTACATAGATCTGAAACGGGTCGTACCACCGGCCATCATCAGCAATCCAGGCCGGCTGGGCAATCAGATACCATGCCATTAAACAAATACGTGGCGCATTGTGGCATCTGTTCCCGGCGCAAAGCTGCAGATCTCATCAAACAGGGGCTGGTGCAGGTAAATGGCAAGACCATCCTGGAGCCCGGCTTTCAGGTAACCGGCAATGAACATATTACCTACAACAAGAAACCAATCAAGCCGGTCCGGCAAAAGGTTTACGTGCTGCTGAACAAACCCAAAGGGTATCTTACCACCACGCATGATCCCAAAAACCGGAAAACTGTTATGGAGCTTGTAAAGCCGGCATATAACGGCCGTTTGTTTCCGGTGGGACGCCTGGATCGCAATACATCCGGATTGTTGCTGTTAACCAATGACGGAGAGCTTGCCCAGAAGCTTTCGCATCCTTCCTTCGAAGTGAAAAAAGTATACGAGGTGCATATCGATAAACCTCTTACGGAAGCCCATTTTCAGCAGATGCTGGAAGGAGTGATGCTGGAAGATGGGCTGACAAAAGTGGATGCCCTGGCTTATCTAGACGGCACAAGGAAAGTGCTTGGGCTGGAAATCCATAGCGGGAAAAATCGCATTGTTCGTCGTTTGTTTGCGGCTTTGGGTTATGAGGTGGAAAAACTGGACCGGGTCATGTATGCCGGACTTACAAAGAAAAATTTGCCACGGGGTAAATGGCGATACCTGAGTGAGAAAGAAGTTATCTGGCTGAAACATTTTCGGGGAGCATGATGATACCCATTTGCAAATCCATTGCACAAGTGGTGTAAAATGAAAAAAAATCGTCCGGAAATATTGATTGAGCATCCTGATTTTATCGCTGTCAATAAGCCAGCAGGTTGGTTAAGCGTGCCGGACCGGTTTGACAGTGGCCTGCCTAATCTTTATGCCTGGCTCAAAGAACAATACGGAGAGATTTTAATTGTTCACCGGCTAGATAGAGATACCAGTGGCGTGATCGTATTTGCCCGGCATGCGGATGCCCATCGCTGGCTATGTGAGCAATTTGCGACCCATAGCGTTGGCAAAACCTATCTCGGAATTGTGGAGGGGCGGGTGGATTTTGAGGAAAAAACAGTGGTTTTGCCTGTAGCGCCGGATCCAAAAACGCCCGGCAAAATGCGGATTCATGCTTCCGGCAGGGAAGCTGTTACCCATCTGAAGCTTTTGGAATCCTATAACCGCCACAGCCTGCTGCAGATGATGCCTGCCACTGGCCGCACGCATCAGATCCGGCTTCACCTGCAACATCTGGGTTATCCGCTGGTTGCTGATCCCCTGTATGGCAGCGGTAAACCCCTCATGGCAGCCTCGCTCTATCGGTCATTTCATCCAGGTGACCAGGAACGTCCGCTGATAGCCCGTACGGCTCTGCATGCTGCTATCATTGAGCTGCAGGTACTGAATGGCCAGCATTATCGCATCGAAGCACCCCTTCCTAAAGACATAAAAGCATCTCTTTATCAGCTCCGGAAAACATCTGCAGCCGTGGTGCAAAGTATCCGGAATAGCAGCAAATAAAAAAGCCGCCTGGATGAGGGCGGCTGTATGCTGAGCCAAACGGTTTTATTTGTTGGGCTGCGGAGTGAATCGCAGGTAGGGTTTCACCACCCGAAACCCTTTAGGAAAACGTTTACGGGCTTCTTCATCAGGAAGAGAGGGCGCAATTACTACATCGTCTCCTTCTTTCCAGTCAACCGGTGTAGATACCGGATACTGGGCGGTTAATTGCAAAGCATCCAGCGCACGCAGGATTTCATAGAAATTTCGGCCGATGGAAGGCGGATACACCAGAATCAACCGAATCTTTTTGTCCGGATCAATGATAAACACATTGCGCACCGTATGGGTTTCAGAAGCATTGGGATGAATCATGTCGTACAGGGTAGCAATTTTTCGATCCGGATCGGCAATGATGGGATAGTTTACCTGTGTTTGTCCCACTTCATTGATATCCTGTACCCATTTTTGGTGTGAGTCAAGAGGATCTACACTGATGGCAATAATTTTTGCATTGCGTTTGGCAAACTCATCGGCCAGTTGTGCTGTCCGCCCCAGTTCAGTGGTGCAGATGGGCGTGAAATCAGCAGGATGGGAAAAGAATACACCCCAGCTGTTGCCAAGGTATTCATAGAAATCAATTTCGCCCTGCGTGGTCTGGGCCTTGAAATTCGGGGCTGTGTCGCCAAGTCGTAAGCTCATAATGGTAAGGTTTTAAAGGTGAACAATCCGGCAAAAATTTTTTTCAAAACTATATGCTCTCTACAAAATTAGTGGGATTTGTTCAGTCAAACTTGTGTTAAATTCCTTATCAGTTCAGGAAGCAAGGAATTTTCCGTTTGAATAACAGGCTTTCCAAGCGTGGTAGGCCGTTTTGAATTTGAGGCTATCCTGCAATTCGGCCTTTTCACGAGCCTGCGCACCATCAAAGCCAATTTCCAGATAACCCAGGTACTCTTCATATTGTTTGGCCAGCATTTCCATGCATTGGGTAAGGTCGGGTTCCAAAATAAAAGGCGAAAGATGTAAAGCCATGAGCCGGGAACTGATGTTGCTGATCATGATTTCAAGATTTTGATCGTACAAATTTTTTGCTTAACTACGTATTCATTTTGCGTAATCAAAAAATCTTTTCCTATGCCTCAGAATAAAAATGCCATGGCCCGCTACAAGGCCATTGATGAACGCCTCCGCCGAAAAGATTATCCATCCCTCCAAAGCCTGGTAGATTATGTTTCACAAAAATTGGATAAACGCGTTTCTGTACGCACTATCCAGAAGGACTTGTGTGATATGCGGTATAGCGAAGAGCTGAACTTTCATGCACCTATCGGTTATGATTATTTCAAAAGGGGATATTATTACACAGAACTGGATTATTCCATTGACCGGCTGCCTGTGACGGAATATGAGCTGGAGGGTTTAGAAATTGCGATTAACATTTTGGAGCATTTCAAGGAAATCCCTTTGATTAAGCAATTTGATGAAGCCATCCATCAGATTGCCCATGCGGTAAAAATCAGCAGGGAAAGACTTAGCAAGGCTCAGGGCATGTTGCATATTGATTTGCCGGCCAAATATGCGGGCTCAAAATGGATAGAGCCAATTGCCGATGCGATTATCAAACGATACTGGTTAAGGATTGAACACAAGTCTTATCAGCGGGATGACAGCCTGGAATACCGACTGGCGCCTTATCACATCCGGGAATATCAGCATCGTTTCTATGTAGTTGGTGCCAGCAGGCGCAAGGATCAGCAGGAGCAAAAGGTGCGTATTTTCGGGCTCGACCGGATTCAACATATCTGGCCTACAAATATTCCTTTTGATATACCGGAGGACTTTGAGCCCAACAGGTATTTTGCCAATATCATTGGTATTTCCAATCCCGAGAAAGACCCTGAACGGATTGAGTTGTGGTTTGATGCGCAACAAAGCAAGTACATCATAAATCAGCCTATCCATGCCACCCAGGAAATACTTGAGCAGAATGATGCGGGATGCAGAATCAGCCTGAATCTGGTGATTAACCATGAATTGTTGATGTTGCTGCTGAGTTATGGTGCACATGTAAAAGTGCTGGAACCTCCACATTTGGCTCTTCAAATTAAAGAAGAAGCAAGGAAACTTTTGGGATTGTATGCTTAGCAAACCCCTTTGCTGAAAAGGATTTTACTTGCTTAGCAGCATGCTTCTTTCCTTGTACAGCTTGCGGAAATACGGATCGCGCAAATCCCTGATAAAACGGATGGCTTCACCGGTGGATTTCATTTCGGGACCCAGCTCACGATTTACTCCCGGGAACTTATTGAATGAAAACACCGGTTCCTTGATGGCATACCCGTTCAGCTTCTTTTCGATTTTGAAATCTTTCAGCTTGTGGGTGCCGAGAATGATTTTGGTGGCTATATTCAGATATGGCACCTGATAAGCCTTCGCAATGAAGGGAGTAGTACGGGATGCGCGGGGGTTGGCTTCAATCACATAAACCACGCCATCTTTAATGGCAAACTGGACGTTGATCAGTCCCCTGATATTCAAGGCCCGGGCAATTTTTTCGGCATAGTATTCCATGGTTGTTACTTCCATGGGCGAGAGGTTAAAAGGTGGCAGCACGGCATTGCTGTCGCCGCTGTGGATACCTGCAGGTTCAATATGTTCCATGACGCCCATCACATGGAATTCTTCGCCGTCAAAAATGGCATCAATTTCAGCTTCCTGGCAGCGATCCAGGAAATGATCAATCAGAATTTTATTGCCGGGGAGGTGTTTGAGCAGGCTCACGACGGCTTTTTCCAGTTCTTCTTCATTGATTACGATCCGCATGCGCTGCCCGCCCAGCACGTATGAGGGCCTGACCAGCACCGGGTATCCCACTTTTTTGGCTACAGCCATGGCTTCTTCGGCTGTGTAGGCCGTGCCATATTTCGGGTAGGGGATGCCTAATTCCTTAAGCATGTCGGAGAAGCGGCCGCGGTCTTCGGCAATGTCCATATCGTTGAACGAGGTACCGAAGATGTGGATACCTTTTTCATGCAGGTTTTTGGCCAGTTTCAACGCGGTTTGTCCGCCCAGCTGCACAATTACGCCTTCGGGTTGTTCCAGGTCGATGATTTCCCGCAAATGTTCCCAGAACACGGGTTCGAAGTAAAGTTTGTCGGCCATGTCGAAGTCGGTGGAAACTGTTTCCGGATTGCAGTTGATCATAATGGCTTCGTAGCCGCATTCCTGAATGGCCAGCAGCCCGTGGGTACAGCAATAGTCGAATTCGATGCCCTGGCCAATGCGGTTGGGGCCGGAACCCAGTACCAGCACCTTTTTCCGTTTGGATGGGATGCTTTCATTCACCTGGTCAAAAGTGGAATAATAGTAGGGCGTACGGGCTTCAAATTCGGCCGAGCAGGTATCTACCATCTTATAGGTTCGGGTAATACCCAGCTTTTTTCGTTTCTCATACACCTCATCTTCCGAATCACAGCGCAGCAGAATGGCCAGCTGGCGATCGGAAAAGCCCAGCTGTTTGGCTTCCCGCAAGAGTTCGTCCGGAATATTGTGCAGATGGTAATTGGTCAGTTTCTTTTCCATGTCCACGATGAGCTGGATCTGGTGCAGGAACCAGGGATCGATATAGGTAAGCTGGTGAATGGTTTTGATGGAAACCCCCAGCATAAGCGCATCTTTGATACGGAAGACGCGGTCCCAGGTAGGACGTTTCAGTTTTTCCAGCAGCTGATCGACCTTCAGGTTGGTGTTTCCACTGTAAAAACCGAGGCCTATAGCTTCATTTTCCAGTCCTTGACAAGCTTTCTGGAGAGCTTCGGGAAAAGTGCGGCCGATGGCCATCACTTCGCCCACAGATTTCATCTGCAGGCCAAGCGTATCATCGGCTCCTTTGAATTTATCGAAGTTCCAGCGGGGCATTTTCACGATCACATAATCCAGCGCCGGTTCAAAGTAAGCGGAAGTGTTGCCGGTAATCTGGTTTTTCAGTTCATCGAGCCGGTATCCGATAGCCAGTTTGGCGGCAATTTTAGCAATCGGATAGCCGGTGGCTTTGGATGCCAGAGCAGAGGAGCGGCTCACGCGGGGGTTGATTTCGATGGCGATAATTTCTTCGGTTTGGGGGTTCAGGGCAAACTGCACATTGCATCCGCCGGCAAAATTGCCCATGCTCCGCATCATTTTGATGGCCGTGTTGCGCATCAGCTGATAAGCCGTGTCGCTCAGGGTCATGGCCGGTGCCACCGTAATGGAGTCGCCTGTGTGGATACCCATGGGGTCCATGTTTTCCACGGTACAGATGATCACCACATTATCAGCCGAGTCGCGCAGCAGTTCCAGTTCGAACTCCTTCCAGCCCAGAACGGCTTTTTCCACCAGCACTTCGTGAATAGGAGAAGCCTCCAGTCCGCGCTGCAGGGCTTCATCTAGCTCCTCCTTGCTATGCACAAAGCTGCCACCCGTGCCACCCAGGGTATAGGAGGGGCGGATCACCAGCGGAAATCCGATTTCCTGGGCAAATTCTTTTCCTTCCAGAAACGAATTGGCTATCCGCGAAGGAGCCACCGGGACGCCGATTTCAGTCATAAACCGGCGGAATTCCTCCCGGTCTTCGGCTTTGTTGATGGCTTTGATATCCACGCCAATCAAGCGTACACCATATTTTTCCCATAAACCCAGCTCATCGGCTTCCTTGGCCAGATTCAGGGCCGTTTGGCCACCCATGGTAGGCAGCACGGCATCAATTTCATTTTCCTGAAGAATTTGTTCCAGGCTTTCCACTGTGAGCGGTAACAGGTATACACGATCGGCCATCATGGGGTCAGTCATAATGGTAGCCGGATTGGAATTGATGAGAATCACCCGGATACCTTCTTCGCGGAGAGACCGTGCAGCCTGGGAACCGCTGTAGTCAAATTCGCAAGCCTGGCCAATGATAATAGGACCGGAACCAATGATGAGTACAGAACGAATGGAATTGTCTTTTGGCATTGCTTTCAGACCAGCATTAAGAATTCAGGAAATATTTAAAAAGAACCAGAGATTAATTGGAGATTGTTCAATTTTTCCAAAAAATCGTGCAAAGATATGCAGTCCGGATGGTTTTCAAAAATGGAATCTTCGATGAGGGCTGGAAGGGTTGACTGGTGCGAAATTCCGGCAAACGGCAGGTATTGTGCATGGGAAAAGCCCCTGAATCTTACCTTTGCAAAAAGGTTTGCTTTGAAAAAGAAATATGCTTACCTCCTGATTGTGTTGATTCTGGTTGCCGATCAGACCTTGAAGATCTGGGTCAAGACCCACATGGCGCTGGGTGATGAATTTCCCGTCATTGGTCATTGGTTTCGGATTCATTTCATTGAAAATGAGGGCATGGCTTATGGTTTGCAGTTTGGCGGCCCTTCCGGCAAGCTGATGCTGAGTTTGTTTCGGCTGGCAGCTGTAATTTTTGGATTTTTTGTATTGCATCGCATTATCCGGGAAGGCTATCCGAAGGGCTTGGTGATATGCGGAGCGCTGATTCTGGCGGGAGCTATCGGCAACCTGCTGGATAGCATGTTTTATGGATTGATTTTTTCTGAAAGTGATTATGGAGTGATAGCCCATTTGTTCCCCAGAGGCGGAGGATATGCCGGATTTCTGCATGGCAAGGTGGTGGATATGCTTTATTTCCCGATTTATGAAGGTTTTTTGCCACGATGGATTCCTTTCAAGGGAGGAGAATATTTTATTTTTTTTCAACCGGTATTCAATATCTCCGATGCCTCCATTTCTGTGGGTGTGATAGCTATTTTGTTGTTTCAGAAACGTTGGCTGCACAAGCCGGCTTCCTCTTCGCATGCGAATGCAGAGCCTGCTGAGCAGCATTCCTTGTCTTCATCGGAAAATCAGTCTGTGGGCAGATAATTTATCCAATGCGCAATCCATTGGCTACCGGCCTATCGGGCTGGAGCAGAACCACCTGCTGGTTTTCAGCCATCACGCCCAGAATCAGGCATTCACTTTGGAAATGGGCAATTTGTTTCGGCGGAAAATTCACCACGGCGATCACCTGCTTGCCGATAAGGGTTTCGGGCTGATACAAACGGGTAATCTGTGCAGAAGATGATTTGATACCGATAGGACCAAAGTCAATCCAGAGCTGATAGGCTGGTTTGCGGGCTTCAGGAAAAGACTGAACCTTTAGGATGGTACCTACGCGAATATCCAGTTTGGCAAAGTCGTCCCACGTTGCTTGAGGCAAGAGGTTGTTTTCCATCGTTCAGGAAACAGAATCACGAAGCGTGTACAGACAAAACCTGCGCAACGGTTTTGCCAATATTGGCCGGGCTTTCCACCACATGGATACCACATTCGCGCATGATGGCCATTTTAGCAGCGGCTGTATCTTCTGATCCGCCCACGATGGCACCGGCATGGCCCATGCGGCGGCCGGGAGGGGCTGTTTGACCGGCTATGAATCCAATGATGGGCTTGGTAGCATATTCTTTGGCCCAGCGGGCTGCTTCGGCTTCCATGCTACCTCCGATCTCGCCAATCATCACAATGGCTCGTGTTTCATCATCATCCATAAACAGCTGAATGGCTTCCAGGGTGGATGTACCAATGATGGGATCGCCGCCAATGCCAATGGCAGTGCTAATGCCCAGGCCGGCTTTTACCACCTGATCGGCGGCTTCGTAGGTCAATGTGCCGGAGCGGGATACAATGCCTACAGGACCTTTTTTGAATACAAAACCTGGCATGATGCCCACCTTGGCTTCTTCTGAAGAAATCACGCCCGGGCAGTTGGGCCCGATCAGCCGCGTGGAAGTGCTTTTGAGCATGTGTTTCACCTTCACCATATCCTGTACGGGAATGCCTTCGGTGATGCATACCACCAGCGGAATACCCGCAAATGCAGCTTCCAGAATAGCATCCGCTGCAAAGGCAGGCGGAACGAAAATGATGGATACATTGGCCTGGGTAGCTTTCACAGCTTCTTCCACCGTATTGAATACCGGACGGTCCAGATGCATCTTACCACCTTTTCCGGGCGTAACTCCGCCTACTACCTGCGTTCCGTATTCAATCATTTGTGTGGCGTGAAAAGTGCCTTCTGTGCCAGTGAAACCTTGTACAATAACTCTGCTTTGTTTGTTAACCAGTACGCTCATGATGAAATGGATTCTATCTCTGGTTGATAGCACAAAAGTAAGAGTTAAACACTAATTTGTATGCATCGAAGGCTGTAATTTGAAGTTTATACTGCAAAAAAATCTGATTCATGGCTGATTTGATATCGTTCAGCAAATTTTCATCTTGATGTAATCCCCAATGCATCCAGGTTTGCAGGCCTTACATGCCTGATTGATATTCACTTTCCCAACTTTGCAGTTTTGGAGATAAATAATTTGTTGGAAAATGAATATGAATTTACCTGCAGCATGTGCATACAAAGAAGGAGACATGCTTTGATACGAACAGTAAAGGATATGCAGCAATAATTGCTTGGATATATCCAATTATTTTATTGGATGCAATACGAAATCAGGATCTCATAAAACAGTGTCTGCATAAAGATGTTCAAATCCGGTTTTGATCATTTACATCAGCAATCCGCCGCACACGCTGATGACCTGCCCGGTCACATAGCTGCTGAGCGGTGAAGCGAGAAACAATACTACATTAGCCACATCTTCGGCTTTTCCGAAGCGGCCGAGGGGGATATTTTTCAGATAATTTTCACCCTGTCCGCCCTCATGCAGATAGGCGGTCATATCGGTTTCAATAAAGCCTGGGGCTACAGCATTGCAGCGGATCTGGCGGCTTCCCAGCTCCTGTGCAATGGATTTGGTAAAACCAATGATGCCCGCTTTGGAAGCGGCATAGCTGCTTTGTCCGGCATTGCCTTTTATACCTACAATAGAACTCATGTTGATGATACTGCCGGAACGGGCTTTCATCATGGGTTTGATCACCTGCCGGGTAATGTTGTATACACTTTTCAGATTGGTATTTAGCACCTCATCCCATTGTTCGGGCGTAAGCCGCAGCAGCAGATTGTCTTTTGATATGCCTGCATTGTTCACACAGATATCTATTCTACCGAAATGCTGAAGCACTTCATTTACCAATTGTTCGGCCTGTGCATAATCAGCCGCATTGGATTGCCAGGCTTTTGCCTGTACACCCATCTGCTGAATCTGTTGAACGAGTTGCTGAGCTTTTTCAGCCGAACGTTCACTCACATAGGTGAAAGCAATATGAGCTCCTTCAGAAGCCAGTTTCAATGCAATGGCCTCGCCAATGCCACGGCTTGCGCCGGTAATCAAAGCTACCTGGTTGGTTAACAACGCCATAATGAATAAGTTTTGGGCAAATTAAAACAAGTGTTGATCTGTTTGCTTAAGGAAAATGGATTTGATTTCTTCAATCATTTGCCTGTTATTGTTCAACCTAGGCACCTTATGCTGGCCACCCAGCTTGCGTTTGAGTTTTAACCACTGATGAAAAGTGCCTCTGGGAACGGGAATGACCACGGGTGGATGAAGGGCCATGTTTTTATATCGTTTGGCCTCATAATCCGAATTGATGGATTGCAAGGTACGGTCGAGAATTTCCGTGAAACGGGATAAAGAATCAGGCGGAATTTCAAATTCTATCAACCATTCGTGTGCACCTACGGATTGCTGATCAAAAAACAAGGGTGCGGCTGTGTAATCACTTACCTGTGCGCCGGTATGTTTGCATGCTTCGGCTATAGCCCTGTCAGCATTTTCTACCACCACTTCTTCACCAAAGGCATTGATAAATGATTTCGTTCGTCCGGTAACCCGGATACGGAAAGGCTGCAAGGATACAAATTCGATGGTATCACCAATCAGATAGCGCCACAGTCCGCCATTGGTGCTGATCACAAGCGCATAGGATTGTCCGGTTTCTACCTCGCGCAGGCTCAGGGTTTGGGGATTATCTTTTCCAAGTTCTTCCATGGGCATGAATTCATAATAAATGCCGTGGTTTAAAAACAACAACATACCAGGGGAAGCATTGGCCGGATCAGCTTCATCAGATGAAGTACACGATGCATCACACAGTTGATCCTGTGCTGCAAAAAATCCTTCTGATGCATTGTAGGTTTCCAGATAATGCATGTGCGGGGAAGGGATAAGCTTGTAAAACTGGCTGCGATAAGGTGTAAAGCTAACGCCGCCATGCATGTACAATTCCAGATTGGGCCACACGTCGAGCAGGTTTTGCGTACCGGTGATCTCGAAGATTTTTTTGATCAGTACCATCGTCCAGGTAGGCACGCCAGCAATGGAGGTTACATTTTCCTGAATGGTGGTGTAAGCCATCCGGTTTATTTTTTCTTCCCATTCATCCATCAGGGCAATGGAAAGATCGGGTGTACGGATCAGCTGACCGTAAAATGGCATATTCTGCAGCATTACTGCACTGAGATCGCCGTAATAGGAAGCTTCGTTGAGTTTGTTTACCTGATGACTGCCACCGATGACAAGGCCTTTTCCAGTAAGCAAATCGGAATCGGGAAAATTTTTATAGTAAATGGAGATTACGTCTCTGCCTGCGCGGTAATGACATTCCTGCAGGCTTTCGGAACTTACGGGGATAAATTTGCTTTTATCGCTGGTGGTGCCGCTTGACTTGGCAAACCATCTGATAGGCGTATTCCACAGTACATTCTGCTCGCCTTCCATGATACGGAAAATATAGGGTTTCAATGATTCATAATCATGAACAGGTACTTGTTGTTTGTATTCTGTGAGGTTATGGATGCGTGAAAACTGGTATTCACGGCCAAAAACCGTGTATTGTGCTGCAGATAGCAGTTGCTGCAGCCATTGTTCCTGCACTTCAAAGGGGTTGTTGATGAAATATTCAATACGCCCCCATCGGAAGCGTGCAATTTGCGATAAAGCAGGACTTAATATTTTTTTCATACTTCATCAGGCTTGGATACAGGCTGCATCATCCGCACGGCAAAATCGGGCATCGCTGACGCATGATGCAAATGCCAAATATATATTTCTGAATATTTGCTCATGACTTAGCAATGTGGTGAAGCTTCCTACCGGCCCGCAGCAGCCAGATGATCCTTTCGGCGCAATACGAAATTCTGTCCCAAATATACTTTTCTCACTTGTTCATCTGCTGCCAGTTCTTCGGCTGTACCCGATTTCAGAATTTTTCCCTCAAACAATAAATAAGCCCTATCAGTAATAGACAGGGTTTCCTGAACGTTGTGATCGGTAATCAGAATGCCGATGTTTTTATATTTCAACCTGGCTACGATGGATTGGATGTCCTCGACTGCAATAGGATCAATACCGGCAAAAGGCTCATCCAGCAAAATAAATTTGGGATCAACAGCCAGTGATCGTGCAATTTCCGTACGGCGGCGCTCACCTCCGCTCAGCACATTGCCGTGGCTTTTGCGCACATGTTGCAGGTGAAATTCCTCCAACAGGGATTCCAGTTTTTCTCTTTGTTCCTTTTTGCTCAGGCCTTTCATCTCCAGCACAGCCAGGATATTGTCTTCCACACTCAGATTGCGGAACACGGAAGCTTCCTGCGGCAGGTAGCCAATGCCCATTTGCGCTCTTTTGTACATTGGTAGCCGGGTGATATCCTGATCGTTCAGAAATACCTGACCTTCATCGGGCTTGATCAGTCCCACCACCATGTAAAAAGTGGTGGTTTTACCTGCCCCGTTGGGCCCCAGCAGGCCCACAATTTCACCCTGGGTTACGTCAATGGAAACTGCATTGACAACCGTCCGGTTGCCATAATGCTTAACCAAATTCTGGGTGAAAATTTTCTGCAGCATACGGTGAAACCAAGCAAAAATAAGAATTTCGAACTTGCTACCTTTGCAAAAATTTCAAATTACCCTGCATGCACGTTACCGAACATATTCGAAAAGCCCAAAAAACATTGATTTCTTTCGAAATTTTGCCGCCTTTGAAAGGCAAAAGCATTGAATCTATCTATCAGCATCTGGACCCCCTGATGGAATTTAAGCCTGCCTATATCAATGTTACCTATCACCGCAGCGAATTTATGTTTAAAAAAAAGCCGGATGGCTCATTTGAAAAAGTGGAAATCCGCAAACGACCCGGCACCGTAGGCATCTGTGCAGCTATTATGAATCATTACAAGGTAGATGCCGTACCACACCTGATCTGTGGTGGATTCACGAAGGAAGAAACAGAAAATGCCCTGATTGACCTGAACTTTCTGGGCATTGATAATGTGCTGTTGCTGCGGGGTGATCCTCCCAAAAATGAAGCTTATTTTGAACCGGAACCCGGCGGGCACCGCTATGCCGTAGAACTCATCGAGCAGGTGGTAAATATGAACCACGGCATCTATCTGGAAGAAGATCTGATTGATGGAGTCAAAACCAATTTTTGTATCGGCGTGGCCGGCTACCCCGAAAAACATTATGAAGCACCTAATCTGGAAACGGACTTGTACTACCTGAAACAGAAAATTGACAAGGGTGCCAATTATGTGGTCACGCAAATGTTTTTTGACAACCAGAAGTATTATGACTTTGTAAAACTCTGCAGGGAGAAGGGAATTGATGTACCGATTATTCCCGGGCTAAAGCCCATTACATCACGCAAACAGCTATCCATGCTTCCTCGCGTGTTTCATGTGGATATCCCCACGGAATTGTGCACAGAAATCATGAAATGTAAAAATGACAAAGAAGTTGAAGAAGTGGGCAAAGAATGGCTGGTGCAACAGTCGCGCGAGTTAATTAAATTCGGTGTTCCCGTGTTGCATTATTACACTTTGGGCAAACCTGAAGTCATTAAAAAAGCATTGGCAGAAATTCTTTAAAAATAAAAAGAAAAATAAAAAGGCCGGCTGTATGATGCGCCGGCCATATCAGGTGTAAGAGGTGAAATAGAAATTACCTGAACGTATAACCAATCGTTACCTGAAATGAGGTATTGCGGAAGCTGTTATCACTATTCCCGTTTTTCAACAGATTCACCAGCCCCAATTCGCTCTGGACGCCGAAATTAATACCGCTGGCCAGCTGATAGCCGATCAGCACATTCAAACCCGCATCAAAACGTTTTAATCCGTTATCACCGGAAAACGGATCGTGGGAAAAACTAATCAGCGAATCGGCAAAACTACCCGAATGTGTGCCCGACAAACCATAACCAAAATAAGGTCCTATGCCTACCATCCATTGACCGGTACCCACAGCAGGTGCAAAGGTGAAATTAACAGGCAGGGTCAGATAGTTTAAACGAAATAGCTCGTCGGAATTGCCGCCATATACTTTTTTCCCACCTTTCTGTTCAAACAACAAAGCAGGTTGCAAATAAAACTCAGGAGCCAATGGCACATTCACATACACGCCACCACTGACGCTGGTCAGCAGATTGCTGGTTTCTTTGGAACCCGAAAATTTGGTGGTAACGCTTGAAAAATTGGGCCCCACCTTGATGCCAAAGCTCGCTGTTGCTGGTGGTTGATTGATTGAATTCATCTGGGCTGCCTGCTGTGCAAAAGAAGGAAACCAACCGAAGGTCATGCATGCAATCAGGAAAGGTGCAGCACATCTCCATACTTTGTGATGCTTCAGGTTTGCGTGTTTCATACAAAAGGTTTTAATATCATGAAATCAGGATTACTGAACAACACCGGATAAGATACCCGTCCATTGCCGGGATACAGATAACGAATTATGTGCCAAAATCATGGAGTGGATGCGGAAGCCGTTTCGCGGAGATGATGCAGAAAGGCGGAAAGTCCCTCTACGTCGAGCTTTTTGGCAATGATCCTTTTATGTTCATCCAACAGGTAGGTTACGGGGGTCTCATATACATCATACAGCTGGCGGAAGTGACTGCTGTTGTCCGGATCATACAAATGCAACCAGCCGGTGAGATGATGCTGATGCATGAAATCTTTCCACTGCTGGGGAGTACCATCAGCAAGGATACCGATCATCTTCACACCCATCTGTTGCCAGTCTGCCCGCCAGGCAGAGTCTATGCGTGGTACCTGGCGAATGCAATGACCGCAGGTGGGATCCCAGAAAACCAGCAGCAGATAAGGTGCACGAATCGTATCGAGTTGATAAATGCGTTGCAGGGTATCGCGCAGCAGCAGATTGGGAGCAGTTTCGCCGATCAGGTTGGGAGAAAGCTGATAAGCACGCTGAATCAGTTTTTGACGAATGGATTCACTCAGCCAGTCTGTTCGTGCAGGAGGCATGTAATATTTTTCGACCAGATGTACGAAAACCGCATCCATGCCCATGTAGGGTGAATTCTCAAACGTGTAGGTAAGCCACCAGAGAATGAATTTGTACATGGGAAAATTGGGACGGGCTTTTTCCAGCAAAGCATCGGCGGCTGCATTGATGGAATCGGGCTGGGGAGGTATAAACTGCGAAAAATACCGGTTCAGCCGGCCTTCCAGGATGGGTGTGCGCAACCACATGCTATCGGTGAGCGACAGCTGATCCCAGTAATGAACCCTGAGATAGTGATAGGCAAACAGAGAATCCATCTTTTCTCCCTGTCGTTGCTCTTCCGGTGAAGGTTCAGGATCCATCATGCCTCTGAACAGGGTGGCCAGCATACTTTCGGGATGATCGTGTATCCACTGTAACCGGTAGTCTTTGATTTTTTTCAGTGCATCTTCCTGCAATTGTTGCAGCTGCAAGCTGTCATGGGTAGTTTTCCGTTTTTCTTCAAGTTGCTTGTGAATGTTTGACAAAAACTGATTATAGGCTGCAAAGGCTTCATTGTCAGGTGAATGGGTGAAGACGATCTGATCCAGATGGGCGGTATCGGCCGTAATCTCAAATTGCTGATTGTGCGGTGGCATCAGCATTTCAAAAAAATGTTGCCGGTCGGGCATCAGAACAAAATAAATCCCGGGAGGCAACAGATCTGCGCCTGCAAATACGGCCACCCCCTGGTGATCTATGCGGGTGGAATCAGTGATGTAGGTTTTGCTTCCGTAATAATTTCCGAGGTAAAGAATGGTATCCTTCAGGTTCCGGATGTGGATGCGGATACGATGGGGTTGTGCAAACACATCGGCAATCAATCCTGTACAAAGCAGGCAGAGCAACAGGTGGCGGAGCATACGTTTCATGCATAAAGTTTTTCACAGGAGCTATGTATCGGAATTGAGTGAATACTCGTGCTAAGATAAGATTTATTCGAGGAGCCTGGTTCCGGGCTGATATTTTCTCCGGATTGTGTTCCCGGCATAGCCGGGCATTTGCTTACTTTTGTGGCAAACCCAGGGTGTATTGAGCCGAAGAAATCAGATTATTGAACGAGTATCCGTACAGGATTATGCTGCAGAAGGCCGTGCACTTGCCCGTCTGGATGGTAAGGTGATATTCATTGAAGGCGGAGCTGTGCCGGGCGATGAAGTGGATGTGCAGCTGGTCAAGGATCGGAAAGATTGGGCGCTGGCGAGGGTGATCCGTTTTCATACCTATGCGCCGGATCGGGTTGAACCCTTTTGCAAGCACTTTGGTGTATGCGGGGGATGTGCTTGGCAAATGTTGCCCTATCAGCAACAGCTGCAATACAAACAACGCCAGGTAGAGCAGGTATTTCAGCACATCGGTCAGCTGCGATTTCCGGCTATTCGGCCTATTCTGCCTGCCGACCCTGTAATCCGGTATCGCAACAAAGCTGAATTTACGGCTTCGGACAGGGCCTTCCTTCCCGGGCAGGAATGGCAGACGACTGCTCAGAAAGGCGAGCTTCCCCCTCCAGCCCTGGGCTACCATGTGCCCCGGCGTTTTGATAGGGTCCTGCATATTGAAACCTGTGATCTGGTGCCCGAGCCTGTTAACCGGCTTCGCAACCGGGTGCATGCATTTGTCTGGCAACAGCAGCAAAAGCTGGGTTATCAATTGTTTTATCATATCAAACATCATACAGGATGGCTGCGCGGCCTTTCCGTGCGCATCAACAAGCAACAGGAGGTAATGGCCAATCTCATCTTCGCGTACGAAGATCAGCAGTTGTGCCAGGCCTTATGTGAGATGCTATTGAAGGAGATCCCTGAACTTTCCTCCCTGTATGTGACGTTAAATGCCAAGCGAAACGATTCCCTCCATGACCTGCAACCCAAGCTTGTGCATGGGCCCGGCTATTTGTTGGAACGGGTGGGCAACTACGTGTTTAAAATCGGACCCAAATCCTTTTTTCAGACCAACAGTTACCAGGCTGAACGATTGTATGATCAGGTGAAGCAACTGGCAGCTCTTTCTGGCCAGGAAACGGTGTATGATTTGTACTGCGGTACCGGCTCCATCGGCATTTATGTGGCTGAGGGCGCTGCCCGGGTTATCGGTATTGAACAGATACTGGAAGCTGTGGAGGATGCCCGGGAAAATGTGCGGCTGAATGGGGTTTCCCATGTCCATATACAAGCGGGGGATGTGGTGGATGTCTGGGATGAAGCATTCATTGCCCAACACGGCAGGCCTGATGTAGTTATTACAGATCCTCCCCGTGCCGGCATGCATGCCAGACTCATTGACCGGCTGTTGCGCATCCGGCCGCGGGTATTGATTTATGTAAGCTGCAATCCTGCTACCCAGGCCAGAGATCTGCAGCTGTTGCAGCAAGCCTATCAGATTGACGTGGTACAGCCAGTGGATATGTTTCCGCATACCCACCACATTGAAAACATTGTCAGACTGAGCAGTGTATAAAACCAAACATTTGCCCGATATAGAAAAACAAACTATATGAACGGATTCAGGCCAACCGGATTTCGGATTTTACCTCCTGTGATTAAAAATCTGATTATCATCAATGCCCTTGTATTTTTTGCGCAGCTTACATTGCCCCGGGTCATACATGTGGATATTGATCAGATGTTTGCCCTGCACTACTGGGGCTCGCCGTTGTTTCACTGGTATCAGTTTATCACCCACATGTTCATGCATGGCAGCTTTGAACATATTTTCTTCAACATGTTTGCCTTATGGATGTTTGGCAGCATACTGGAAAATATATGGGGGCCACGCCGTTTTCTGAGTTTTTACCTCATTTGTGGCATCGGAGCTGCATTCTTTTATATGCTTACCCTCACCTGGCGTTTTCATCAGATTTTACAGCAAACGGGCATCACGGAAGAGCAGGTGCAAAACTGGTGGTATCTCTACACCCATCATATCAGCGGTACTTTTGCCATGTTGCCCGATAAAATTCAGGAAATCTGGATCGTACCTACATTGGGCGCATCAGGCGCTATTTTCGGCGTGCTGGTAGCTTTTGGATACATGTTTCCCAACAGCATGATTTACATTTACTTTTTCTTTCCACTTAAAGCAAAATATTTTGTCACGATTTATATCTTAATTGAATTGTTTCTGGGCATTCAGAATTCCGCTGGCGACAATGTAGCTCATTTTGCCCATCTCGGCGGGGCACTGGTAGGTTTTATACTGATGAAAACCTGGAACCGGAACCATCACACGCCCTATGATTACTAAGGGTAAAATTGATTGGGAAAGGTGAAACGGGACTGACAAAGAATTGCAGATAAATATTAAATTTGTAACAAACCGTGCAGGATGAAAACGACGATGCAGCATCAGCGCCATACGATTTTCCTGGGCGAGGATAACAATATCGTTTTCAAATTGATATGTATCAATCTGGTGGTTTATTTGCTGCTCAATTTCATCCGTGTTATTTATTTCCTGTACGGATTTTCTTATGCAGATTTTTATGATCAGATCATGCCCTGGGTGGTGCTTCCTTCCTCCTGGCATGGATTGGTTACGCATCCCTGGACCTTGCTCACTTTCATGTTTGTGCATCTGAGTTTCTGGCATATTCTCAGCAATATGTTGTGGTTCTGGGTGTTCGGGAGGTTGTTGCAGGATTTTGCCGGTTATCAGAAGGTGGCTCCGGTATATCTGTATGGCGGATTGGCCGGGGGTGCCCTGTTTGTTCTTAGCTATCATATCTTTCCGATATTCAGACCTATTGCAGAACAATCCACTGCTTTCGGTGCCTCGGCAAGCGTCATGGCAATAGCTTTTGCCGTTACTTTGCTGATTCCCAGGTTCCGGTTTTTCCCGATGGTTGCGGGAGGCATTCCTCTGTGGGTGGTTACGGTCATTTTTGTGCTGGTGGATCTGGCAAGTATTCCGCATGGCAATGCAGGTGGACATATTGCGCATTTGGGAGGCGCTGCATTTGGCGCATTGTTTATGTGGCAATTGCAGCGGGGGCACGACTGGTCAGCCGGTATGCAACGGATGTTTGTATGGGTGAATGGCTGGTTTGATCCGGAACGCAGGCAGATGTCCCATCGCCCACACAAGGAAGAAAAGACATCAGCCTATCGTACGAGTAAATTCTATCGTTCCGATGTACCGCCTTTTAAAAAAGTATCGCGGGTGAGTGAAAAAAAGATTGATGAGATTCTCGATAAGATCAACGAACAAGGCTTTCATTCCCTGACACGGGAAGAAAGGGAAATCCTGAAGAGAGCCAGTCAGGAAGACATTCAGTAGGCCTGCCCATGCGTTTTGCCCTCCACAAATTATTTCCTTTATTGTTTCATCTTTTGATGATTGGTTGCAGTGGTTTGATGTTGCTGGCAGCATGGTCGCCCTATGCAGATCCGCAGTCGTGGTGGCCGTTGGCTTTTCTGGGGCTGACTTTTCCGTTGTGGTTGCTTATTGTAATCATCCTATGGATATTTGCTTTGCTGCTGAGAAGCAAATGGGTTGTATTGCCCACGCTAGCTTTGATTGGAAGCTGGAAGGCTATACGGGTAACGGTAGCATTGCCGCATCTGTCATCACCAGCTGAAGATACCACCAGTCCTGTCATCAAACTGATGAGTTACAATGTACATGATTTCGCTCCTTATCACAATCGCCCTGATCCGCAGGCAAAATACGGCCGTGCCATGCTGCAATTGATTGCCAGCCAGCAACCGGATATAGTTTGCTTGCAGGAGTTTTTTACCAGCGACCATCCGCAGCTAAAGCAAAAAGATTACAAAACATATATCTCTGATAGCCTGGGCTATCCGTATCGTTATTTCAGCAGTGATTACAACGGGACACGCAGCACCAGCCATTCCGGCGTCATCATCTTTTCCCGATGGCCTATCTGCCGGGCGGCCAAGATTCCCATCATTCAGCATCCGCGAGCGGAAAGCCTGATTTATGCCGACCTGGTTATCAGGCAGGACACGGTGCGTGTGTTTACCGTGCACTTGCAATCCATTTATCTGAATCAAAATGATTTGATGCAGATTGAAGAGATGAAACAGGGCAATGATACGGCGTGGCGGGCATCAAGGCCTATCTGGAGTAAACTGAAACGTGCATTCATACGGCGCAGTGAAGAGAGCAAACGCGTTAAACAGGCATTGCAACAATCGCCTTACCCCTTTCTGATCTGCGGCGATTTTAATGATACGCCTGTATCATTTACCTATTTCACAATTGCAAAAGGATTGCAGGATGGCTTTGTGAAATGCGGGCGGGGATTAGGTGCTACCTACTACAGCATTTCGCCTACCTTGCGCATTGACTATATCCTGGCTGATCCAAACTGGCATTTTCTGCATTTCACGCGGATACCGGTGCATCTTTCTGACCATTATCCTGTTGTGGCCGAATTGCAACTTCATTCTTCCATTCATCCATAACCCCGGTTACATGTTCTATTCCTCTTTCAGAAATCTGTTGTTAGGTGCAGCAACGCTGTTGATATGGCTATTGTACATGCTAGGCGTAGCAGCCACCTATCTGCCTTCGCCCGTTCCCTGGTGGATAAATCTGGCAGGGCTTGCATTTCCCTATCTCTTTTTTGGTATGCTGATCCTGGTTATGGTATGGATACCCATTCGTTGGAAGATGGCATTGATAAGTGCTGTATTGTTGCTCAGCGGCTGGAAGGGAGTGGTGCATACCTGGGCATGGCACTGGCGCAACAAGCCTGTAAGAGGGGAGAATGGTTTTACAATCATGAGTTTCAATGTCAACAATTTCAAGTCAACAGCCAGTGCCTGGCCGCACTGGCGCGATGATTTTGACCGGATCCTGTATTTTTACAATGCGGATATCATTTGCCTACAGGAGTTTGCAACGGTAGATTTATACCTGCAAAACGAGAAAAACAACGTCCTGCATTATACCACACTTCTGCAGAAGCCTTATGCTTATTTCACCAACGACTTTCAATGGACCACACCCTATGGATACACCTGGTATTTCGGAAACATGATTTTGTCAAAATTCCCCTTTGCCGATACCGGTAAAATGTTCCTAGACAGCAGCCGGCATACGACCCTAGCCTATGCCGACCTGGTGATCGGAACAGATACCATTCGGCTCATGACCACGCATCTGCAATCATTTGCGCTGGGAGAAGAGGAAATGCAGGGCATCAAAGATTCAGATCCCAAAAGCTCAGGGCAGGCGCTGAGGAAACTCAGAAAAGGATTTCAGTTACACGAATATCAGGCGCTGGCCATAGCCCGTGCCATCCGCCAAAGTCCCTATCCGGTGATTCTTTGTGGCGATTTCAATACCACACCGGTTTCAGGGGCTTATTTTACGATAAGCCGGCACTTGCAGGACGCTTTTCTGGCAAGGGGTGCCGGGCTGGGACGAACCTATTCCCAATACGCGCCCACTTTGCGTATTGATTATATATTCGTAGATCCCCGATTGGAGGTCAAAGGCTTTGAGGTGCTAAAGCTTCCCGCATCAGATCATTATCCTGTTCTGGCAGGTATTGATCGCAAATCCGGCGGATCGTAGGAAAATTCCGATTTTTGCGGCACAGGATTCGTTTTTATGTCAGAACTTTTGATCTACAATTCCTTAACCCGCCAGAAAGAAATATTCAGACCCCTGCATCCGCCCTATGTAGGCTTGTACGTCTGTGGTCCAACGGTTTCGGGTGAATCGCATCTGGGGCATGCCCGCCCTTACATCACCTTCGATGTGGTGTATCGTTATTTGCGGCATCTCGGCTATCAGGTGCGCTATGTACGCAATATCACCGATGCTGGCCATTTTGAAGAAGAGGGCCGGGAAGCTGAAGATAAGATAGCCAAAGGAGCTACGCTGGAGAAACTGGAGCCCATGGAGCTGGTGCAGAAATACACCCGGCTTTTTCACTGGGGCATGCAGCAGTTCAACTGCCTGGATCCCAACATAGAACCTACCGCTACCGGGCATATCATTGAGCAGATCAGCATGATTGAGGATATCCTGGCCAAAGGCTATGCCTATGTCGTAAATGGCTCGGTTTATTTTGACGTGGTGAAATATGCGGCGCATTATCCGTACGGTCAGCTCAGTGGCCGGGTGCTGGATGAGCTGCTGACTACCACGCGGGAACTGGAAGGGCAGGAAGAAAAACGGAACAAAGCTGATTTTGCTCTTTGGAAAAAAGCACCTCCGCAACATATCATGCGCTGGAAAAGCCCATGGGGAGAGGGTTTCCCGGGATGGCACATTGAATGTTCGGCTATGAGCACCAAATACTTGGGTCATCCATTCGATATCCATGGCGGTGGCATGGATCTGCTGTTTCCCCATCATGAATGCGAAATTGCCCAGTCAACTATTGCCTATGGCGAGCCACCCGTGCGCTATTGGATGCACAACAACATGATCACAATCAACGGGCGGAAAATGGGCAAAAGCTACAACAATGTCATCAAGCTCACCGAATTGTTTAGTGGGCAGCATCCCCTGCTGGAACAACCCTATCACCCCATGGTGGTTCGGTTTTATATTTTGCAAACCCATTATCGCAGTACACTCGACTTTTCCAATGAAGCCCTGCAGGCAGCTGAAAGAGGGTTGCAACGGCTTTGGGAAGCCTTCGATATCCTGCAGAGGATGGCAGCCATCTTGCCTGATGGGAAAAATCAGGAACCTACAGCCGATACCGTGGCTCCGGATAGTACGGAGGGCAAGATACAAAGGCTGTGTAAGGATTGCCGCGAGGCCATGGATGATGATTTCAACACGGCTCGGGTTCTGGCTGATTTATTTGAGCTGGTGCCCATCATCAATGCAGCAGGCCACCATCAGCTGGGTGAACAGCTCAGTCCGGCCACCATTCACTTGCTGCAACACACTTTTTCCTTGTATGTGACTGAAATTTTGGGTTTACAACCCATTAAAAAACAGGATAGTCGTTTGGTTGAGGCATTGCTGGAATTGCTGATTGACATCAGGCGGGAGGCCCGGTTGCGGAAGGACTTTGCGACTTCTGACCGCATTCGCCAGCAGCTGCAGCGTATTGGTATCCAGCTCAAAGATGAAAAAGATGGATCGGTAACTTATTCTTTTCAATGATTTTCGTTTTATTCGCTTCATTTTATGCGCTTTTTTAAATCGTTTTCTGCTTTTCCCAAACGCTTATTTCCGCGGGTCTGTCTTCCCGGCAGACGGGCTTTGCTTGGGCTGGGAATCTGGGCCATCGGTACACTGATGTGGAGCAGTGGCTGTCATTCCCATCAGTCAACTTCCGAATCGGCTTCCCATAGCTCATTAATCAACCCTAACATTGCCGTCCCTGCTTTTGATGCGGATTCGGCTTATGCTTATGTGGCCAGGCAGGTGCAGTTTGGTCCCCGCATTCCCGGTACCCCGGCGCATGCGGCCTGTGCGGATTGGCTCATTGCACACATGAAAAACTGGGCTGATACGGTATATGTACAGCAAACTACCCTTACGGCCTGGAACCATGAAAAACTGCCTTGTGTAAACATCATTGCCAGCTTTAATCCGGCTGCAAAGGAGCGGTTGTTGTTGCTGGCCCATTGGGACACCCGGCCCTGGGCCGATCAGGATCCCAATCCGGCCAACCGAAAAAAACCTTTCCCCGGTGCCGATGATGGTGCAAGTGGAGTAGCGGTACTGCTGGAAACAGCCCGACAGCTGCATGCCCAGAAACCGGATATTGGCATTGACCTGTTTCTGACTGATTGTGAAGATTACGGAAACGACAGTGTGGCACACAGTTTTTGCCTGGGTACCCAATACTGGGCTCAGCATCCGCATGTGCCGGGATATGTAGCCGATTATGGTGTATTGCTCGACATGGTAGGAGGGAAAAATGCCCATTTTTATATGGAAGGACAATCCCAGCAATTTGCCGGCCCACAGCAAACATTATTCTGGAATCTGGCCAACGCCCTGGGTTATTCTGATTTTTTCCGGTATGATAAGATCAACGTAACCATCGAGGACGATCATCAGTATGTAAGCCAGATGGCTCATATCCCCTGCTTTGATGTGATTCACCTGCGCGACAACCCCAAAAATCCATTCCCGCCTTACTGGCACACCCTGCAGGATAATCTGGATAATATTGATCGTGCAACCCTTAAAGCTGTGGGGCAAACCGTCCTGCAGCTGATATATACCCATCCGGCTTATTAAATTGACCGGTGCAGGTACATGTTGTAATCAGGCAATATCGCGCGGTATTCCTGGTTCATCAGCGGTGAAGTCATCAGAAAATCTGCCGTAGCCCTGTCGCAGGCAATGGGAATATTCCACACCACGGCCAGTCTGAGCAAAGCTTTGATATCCGGATCATGGGGTTGCGCTTCCATGGGATCCCAGAAAAAAATCATTACATCCACCTTTCCTTCTGCAATCCGGGCACCGATCTGCTGGTCGCCACCCAGCGGCCCGCTGAGCATCTTTTTGATGGGTACATCCAATGCGTCTTCTAGCAGCTTGCCAGTAGTACCGGTAGCCAGAAGTTCATGACGGGACAATGCAGTTTTGTTATACACTGCCCATTCAATCAGTTCAGCCTTTTTATGATCGTGGGCAATCAGGGCAATACGCTTGCGTGCCTGAAGCACCCGATGAGGAGGATGTTGCGCATTCATAATCATATTTTTTAAATACAACCCGGATTTTTTAAGGTAGTGGAGGATAAAAAAAACCTGACACAAAAAGGATGGTAAATTCCCCTTAAGCCGGCCAAATTAACTAATTTTGTATTAAACAAAGCAACTGAAAATGATTAAAACCGGTAATCCCACCATCAGCATATACACGGAGATGACACCCAATCCGGAAACCATGAAATTTGTGGTAAACCGGTTGCTGTATCCGGGTAAAAGCATTGAATTTACGGACGAGGCTTCGGCGCGTCCTTCACCTCTGGCTACCGAATTGTTCAGTTTCCCTTTCATCAGGGGTGTATTTATCATGAGCAATTTTGTAACCCTTACCAAAGTGCCTGACGTGCAATGGGAAGATGTAATCCCCACCCTGAAGGCGTTTTTGAAATCTTATCTGGAAGAAGGTCGCCCTGTCATAAATGAAGAAGAATTGGAAAAACAGGCTGACACAGCCATCGCTGACGATGATCCGGAAGTGGTGAAAAAAATCAAGGAACTGCTGGAAAATTATGTAAAGCCTGCGGTAGAAATGGATGGGGGTGCTATTCAGTTCAAGCACTATGAAAAAGGTAAACTTACCCTGATTTTGCAGGGAGCATGCTCGGGTTGTCCGTCTTCCATGATTACCCTCAAAGCAGGTATTGAAGGGATGATGAAGCGCCTCGTCCCCGAAGTAAAAGAAGTAGTGGCCGAACCCCGGTAAAAAAGACACATCAAATCAGCAAGAAGTGGCGGATATCTTTACATGTTATCCGCTATTTTTTTATTCTTTGCACGATGGATGCACTTGCGTTACAGGTTGAACAGTTTTTTGCACACGTCTGGCAGCAACTCTCATGGCAGGAGTGGATAGCAGTGATTTTTGCAGTTATCAGTGTATTGTGTGCAAGGGCTAACAGCATTTGGGTGTATCCTACAGGTATTGTGGGCATTTTGTTCAGCATTTCTTTGTTTGTAGAGGAACAAAACAAGCTCTATCCGGATGCAGCATTGAATCTGTATTACCTGGTGATGAGCATTTATGGCTGGTATATGTGGTCGCGGAAAGATGCTGATCAGCAACCCAAAGAGCCCGTCAGCTGGGCATCGCGAAGGGAATATGTATTTGCTGCTGCGTTGTTTGTCACATTATGGGCAGGACTTTATTTCTGGTTAAAACATTACCGCATCAACAATGTGCCTGGGCTTGATTCGTTCTCTTCGGCCATGGCGGCCACCGGAATGTGGCTGCTGGCCAGAAGGAAAATTGAAAACTGGATCGCATTGCTGATAGCCGATGCCGTGGATATTCCCATGTTTTACATCAAGAAATTGTATCTTTTCTGCGGGCTGAATATTTTTTATGTGATTATTGCATGGTTGGGTTTTCTGGCCTGGAAGAAGATTTATCATCAGCAAAAGCTTGTATCTGTTTCAGATTGTTTTCAGCATGCGGAGTGAACTTGGTTGTACGGCTTAACTGCAAAAGCCATGAAAATACTGATTGTTGAAGACGAAAAAGCCTTGCAGCAAAGCATAATGCAATATCTGAATACTGCGGGCTTTCAGTGTGAATCAGCAGACAATTTCCGACAGGCACTTCATTTGCTCGATGAAACAGATTATGATGCCATTGTGCTGGATATCATGCTGCCGGATGGTGACGGATTATCGTTGCTGAAAATACTGAAGGAAGATAAAAAGCAGGAAGGTGTGATTGTGGTATCTGCAAGAGGTGATGTGGATGACCGGATACTGGGTTTAAAACTGGGTGCGGATGATTATTTGTCGAAACCTTTTCACATGGCCGAGCTTGCGGCACGCCTGCATGCCATCATCCGGAGAAAACAATTTCAGGGAATGAATGAGCTGAAAGCCGGTGAAATATGTGTGAATCTCGAAGGCAGAGAGGTGTACGTAAACGGCCTGCCCGTGAATCTCACTCGAAAGGAATATGATCTGCTTCTGTTTTTTTTGGCCAATAAAAATCGGGTTATTTCCAGGCAGGCACTGGCCGAACATCTTTGCCAGGATCATCAGGAATGGTTTGATGATTTTGATCTGGTATATGCCCATGTCAAGAATCTGAAGAAAAAACTTGCCGACAGAGGTTGCACGGATTGCATCAAATCCGTATATGGAATTGGTTATCGGTTTATTTGCTGATTTTATTTTTTTATGCACCTGCTTACCCGTTCCACACGCACATATGTGATTTATGCCAGCATCATGATGCTGGTGGCCATACCTCTGTGTTACTTGTTGATTCATTATCTGTTTATTCAGGATGCCGATGAATGGCTTTTGCATGAAAAAGATATGGTTGTGCAACAAGTCCAGCAACATCAGTTTGATTTTTCTGTTTCACATGCTCCCGGCTGGCAAACCAATGTGATGATCAAACCCATTCAACATCCGCATGAAATAAGATCTGATCAGTTTTATACCGAATATGTGCGTAATCCACTGAACCATGAACAGGTTCCATATCGGGTGTTATCATCTGTAATTGCATCAAACGGTAATTATTATCAGGTATTGATCCGCATATCATTGATTGATAGTGAAGATCTGATTCAGAGCCTTGTACTAACTATAGGAATGTTGTGGGCATTGTTGTTCATCGGTTGGATTATGCTCAGCCGCATACAGTCGAGAAGACTCTGGCGACCTTTTTATCATACACTGGAGCAATTAAAACAGTTTCAGCTGAATCAGCATCATGCCCTTCAGCTTCCGGAACAGGAAACCATTCAGGAATTCCGTGAATTGAATCAGACGCTCAATCATCTTACAGCACATATTGTCACAACTTACCAGCATGAAAAAGAGTTTACAGAAAACATGGCTCATGAAATGCAAACGCCCCTGTCCATCATTCAATCACAGATAGATTGTTTGTTGCAAGATAAATATCTGAATGCTGCACATGCGGAACAGTTGCAACATATTCATCAGGCTGTTCGCAGGTTATCACGTATCAGCAAAAGCCTGCTTTTGCTTACCCGCATTGAACATCATCAGTTTGAAGAAATTGCGGATATCGAATTCAGCGGATTGATTCAAAAGAATTTGCTGCTCATTGAACCATTGATAGAAGCACGTGGCTTGCAGTTGCATTATCAGGTTTATGCCTGTCCGGTGGTACGCATGCATCCTTTCCTGGCCGATGTATTAATCAGCAATCTGTTATCCAACGCTGTCAGACACAATATTGAAAGCGGGGACATTAAAATTGATCTGATGTCTGATATATTATGCATCAGGAATACCGGGATAGCTCAGCCGCTTGAAGACGATTTATTCAACCGTTATCGTACCAGAAGTCATCCGGAACAGGGCAACGGGTTGGGATTGTCTATTGTCAGGGAAATCTGTCGCACATCAGGCATGCATATTCATTATCATTATGCTGCGCCCTGGCATGTATTTGAACTGCATTTTCAACCGGTACGGATAGAGGATCGGATTACATCACAGATGGTGCAGGAATGATGGCTTGTTGTGATGAAATCTGCTGAGATATTTATACATCTTCAGCTGTGGAATTTGCCGACGCTTGGTCATCATCCTGTTGGGGAACGGGTTGCAGGGTTCCGTCTTCGCTCACCAAGTAGGTTGTATCGTGTTCCTGGGAAGGAGTGTTATCCTGCAGGCGAAAATCTTTCATCAGGGTATCATCGCTGAATTCCTGCAGGGGTGGCAGATCTTCAGGCCCGTTTAATCCGAAATAATCCATAAACAACCGCGATGTGGAGTATAGCAAGGGTTTGCCGGGCTGGTCTTCGCTGCGACCCGAAATAACAATCAATTCTTTTTCCAATAATTTTTGAATGGCATAATCAGCATTTACACCGCGGATGTATTCAATTTCAGCTTTGGATACGGGCTGCCGGTAGGCAATGATGGCCAGGGTTTCCAAAGCTGCTGCAGAAAGTCGTTTCAGGAATTTATCACCATTCAGCTGGGCAACGGTTTTGAAATAAATTTTTTTCGTGAGGAATTGATAACCACCTCCTCTGTATTTTACTTCAAACGGAAAATTTTCATCCGCATATTTTTCTACCACAGCCTGTATGGCGGCTTCCACCTGATCTTCCGGAATCATATGATCCAGGAAGCCAAAAGCTTTATTGACAAGAGTGGTGATTTCAGAAACAGTCAGTGGATGATCTGCTGCAAAAATCAGTGCTTCAACGTGCGGGATCAATTGCGTTAATTCCATCTGCAGTAAGGATTTCCGTTCAAACCATGTGAATCAGCTAGGGCGCCTGATGCCAGCTGATTTGAATATTTTTCAAATCTACAGGCTTTTGACAAAATCAGCTGCAGAAGATATGCACCTGAGGTGGACAAATTATCCTTTCAGGGCTGCTGCTCCGCTGACGATTTCGGTCAATTCGGTTGTAATAGCTGCCTGGCGGGCTCTGTTGTAGCTGATGCGAAGGGTTTTGAGAATTTCGCTGGCGTTTTCTGAAGCCTTATCCATGGCAGTCATCCGCGCGCCATGTTCTGAGGCATGTGCATCAAGTATAGCTTTGAAAAATTGAGTATTCAGAATCTTGGGAATCAGTTCCTCAATCAGCTGGTCCTCGTTGGGTTCAAACAGAAAGTTGGTATGAGTCTGGGACTGCCTGGCCTGTGCGGGTTCTACAGGGAGAAAGCGCTCCACCACAAAACGTTGGGAAGCTGCATTTTTGAATTCGCTGTATACCAGCTCCACCACATCCCAGCGATGGTTTAGGAATCCCTGAACAGCTGTTTGGGCTGCCTGGCGCACCGTTTCAAAATTGAGTTCATGAAACAACCGCCAATGATCAGGGATAACCTGGAACCGGTATTTTACGAAATGATCGTATCCCTTTTTCCCGACAGGCATCACATATACATTCCCACGAGCCTGCTGGGCTGCATATTTTTCGGCAATCAGCTGTTTTGCCAGGCGAATAAGATTGGCATTATAGGCTCCGCACAGGCCCCGGTCAGAGGTAATTACCACAATGAGCACTTTTTCCACCGGCCGTTTAGTGATGTACTTTCTGCCCGCATCGCCCTGATAGTTTTGCACGATATGCTGCAATAATTCCTGCAATTTGCGGGCATAAGGACGCATCTGGATAATGGCATCTTGAGCACGGCGCAGCTTGGCAGCGCTCACCATTTTCATGGCTTTGGTGATCTGCTGGGTCGATTGAACCGATTTAATCCGGTTACGGACTTCCTTGAGTTTGCCTGGCATACTTTTCTGGCTTACTGGCCCGCAAAGGTAAGAAGTTTTTGGGTTGTCAGCCTAAAAATCAGGCTGTCCGCTGCATGCAGGGACAGCCTGGAGAAATGATCGGATATGCATTTACAGGGAGAAGGGGATGGTAGCCCGAATACCAATATTTCGTCCCATGTTGTAAATGCCATGATAAGGCCGGGGATCATCCGGATAGGGTTCCATATATTTCAGCCTGCTGAGGTGATTCTGATAAAGTCTGTTGAAAATATTATCGGCAAACAGAGCGAGTTGCAGGTAGGGTTTGCCTTTATGATTTACCAGTTCGGTGCCCACCAGCACATTAAACAAAGTATATCCGGGTGTAGGTGTTTCAGTGTTGTAGGCTAGCATGACATGGTTTTGGGTGGCATAATACTCGGCCTGAGCTGCCACATAAGTATTTTTCAGTGGCAGATGTTTCCAGCGGATGTTTGCCCGGATTTCCGTGAGCCCATGTAAAGGAGGAATAAAGGGCAGATATTTGGCGCTGTCTCCGGCGAATTTCATTTGGCTTGCATCCAGATTGAGTCCGGTGACTGTGGATAGGTTGCTTTCCACATGCAGCCAGTCGAGTGGGTGGGGATGTATGTCTATGTGAAATTCACCACCGTAAAGCCGGGCATGTCCCTGGCGGAACATAAAGGTTTGGTTTCCGGGTACAATTACAGAGTCTTGCCCCTCGCTGTTCAGCACTTTGGCGTTGTAGATGTAATGCTGAATGTCGTTGTTGAACAGGCTTAGGTCAACCGATACATGTTCAGATGCAAAAGATAGCCCCAGGTCTTCTTCCTGGCTGAATTCCGGCCTAAAGTTGCTGTTGCCAATCTGGTAAATATCTGTGCCGGGGTGAACACCATTGGCAGATACCTCTACAATGTTAGGAGCCCGGTAGCCCCGTGCCAGATTAGCTTTCAGGGTAAGTTGCGGGGTAATCCGATACGAGACGCCCAGGCTTCCGGAAAGGCCGGAATAGGTGTGCTGTGCATCTGCAAATTCCGGAATTTGTCCGGGCGAGAGGGGCTGAGGGGATGCTTGGTCAAACCCGGTGATCGGATTGGGGAAAGTATAAAGAGCATCCTGGTGGAAATTGCGGTGATCCAGGCGCAGCCCGCCCATCACGGTCCATTGGTTCCAGGTTTTCTGCGTCATGGCAAACAGACCCCCGTCCAGCTCACGGTAGGAGGGAATAATGAATTCCGTGCCTTTGGTGACATTGTCGTGCTGATACATGCCATTTAACCCAAAGGTGGTTTGCCAGCCGGCAGGCCCATTCAGGTTATATTTCAGATCGTATGTAAATGTGTTAAGGGTCATATACAGCCCCGGGATGGCAGGGTATTGCGGATGGCTGTATTCCCGTCGTACATTCTGTTCGAAACCCAGATTGACTTGCAGTTCCGACTGTCCGATATTGATGCTGTTAGCCCAATAAATACGGCTGTGCTGGATGTGCTGATGCAATACGGGCAGCCGGTAACTGTTTAGCTCCGATTCTGGCACAATCGGCCGGAAAGTATCGGCTTCCGTAATCTGCTTGGTAAACCGGCGGGTGGCCGAATCCCGACTTCCATCAGGTATGCCCTGTAAATCATCGAAATAGGTCAGATCCACATGTGAAGATCCCCATGAAAAAGTTTTACTTAGCAAGGCAGTAAAATCTGTTTCCTGAAAATTGGTAGCATAAACCCGGCCATCTACTTTATTCCGGTAGTCTTTGGCCATTTTATGAGAACCTCTCACCACCCATCCCAGGCCGTGGTGATTGCCGGAAAACATCAGCGAATTACCAATGAGGTTGTTGTTGGTCTGATATTCATTCAAGAAACTTCCAATCGTATGACCTTCTGGGGCAGGTTGTGTGGGAATCAGATTAATCACTCCGGCCAGCGCATCCGAGCCATAGGTAAGGCTTGCCGGTCCCTTAATGACTTCCACTCTATCAATGCTGTATTCATCCACAGCTATACCATGCTCATCGCCCCACTGCTGATCCTCCTGCCTTTGCCCATCATACAGGGTTAGGATGCGGTTATATCCAAGTCCGCGTATAAAAGGCTTGGCCACATTCGGCCCGGTCGATACAGCGCTGATGCCAGGAATCTTCGTGAGGCTGCTGATGATATTGGTGCCCAGATTTTCCTGAAGATACCGATGGTTGACGGCAATCACGGGTATGGGTGTGTTGCGGATAGCAGTAGCACGCGACTGGCCTGTGATCACCACCTCATTTTGCTCAATCAATGAGGGTGAAAGGGTAAAATTCAACACGGTGGTTTTTTGGCGGAGGCGTACTTCCCGGGAAACTGTCCGGTACCCGATAAAACGAACCTCTACCAGATAATCCCCTGCAGGAAGGTGGTTAATTGTATAATGACCAGCAGAGTCACAAATAGTGCCTGTATGCAGGTCAGGAATAAAAACGGTGGCTCCTGCCAGGGGTTGATGAGTTGATGAATCAATGACGGTCCCGGTAAGGATGTATTCCTGAAGTGATTTGGCCTGTGCAGTGCCGCAGCAGATCAACAGTACATACAAGCATAACCATGCAACTTGTGAGGTAATCAGACGTTTAAACTTTAAAATAATTTTCATATAATTAATAGTTTTTATAATGTAAAATAGCTTCTATCTTTCAATAATCTTGATGCAAACGAAAGCCGGAATGATGGGAGACTTTGCCAATCAGGAAAGTGCGAAGCAAACAGGTGGAGCCCGCAGAAATGTATTAGGTGTGGGAGAAAGGATAGGGAATAAGGGAGCAAAGTTTGTTACATTGTTGAAAAAACAGTTCTCCACGGGCAAAGGAGGACTACTCACAGGGATATAGGGTGCCAGATGAATATGCATGAAAGCACAATGGATGTGCTGGGGGCTAACGTGATACAGATTTCCGACGGGTAGGTCTATGGTATCATCATGATTGGCAAAGATTTCATGGAGCAGTATGCGGGGAGCGGAACTGTAGATAAAAATACTCAATAGCCAGGTGCTGAGCAGCAGACGGATTCGGGATGTGTGATGAGCCGAATTAACTGGCATATCAGAAAAAGAATGACAAAGCTAAGTTTATACGTCCGATAAAGAGAACAACCAGCGATATTTAACATTTTTCAAATATTCCGGCTATTCCCTGTCCACCGCCTACACAGGCAGTTACCATGCCATATTTTTTATTGAGGCGCTGCAGGTCATTCAGGAGTTGAACGGTGAGTTTGCACCCGGTGCATCCCAGGGGATGCCCCAGCGCAATGGCTCCTCCGTTGATGTTGACTTTTTCCGGATCCATATCCAGCTGGCGGATTACGGCTATTGACTGAGCGGCGAAGGCCTCATTCAGTTCAATGAGGTCGATATCGGACAGTTGTTTGCCGGCCATTTTCAGCGCTTTCGGGACGGCTTCTACCGGACCAATGCCCATGAGCCGGGGAGGCACTCCGGCTACTGCGCAGGAAACCAGCCGAGCTATGGGTTGAATGCCTAATTGGTGGCAGAGCTTTTCACTCATGACCACCACAAAGGCGGCACCATCTGAGGTCTGGGAAGAATTGCCCGCGGTAACCGTACCCCCTGCAGCAAATACCGGCGGCAGCTTGGCCAGGGCTTCCAGCGAAGTATCGGGCCGGGGCCCCTCATCCTGATCAACCACGTAGGTGACGGTTTCTTTTTTCATCCGTTCACCAGCCTGCTGGCATGTGGCATTCACCCGCACCTGTTCAACGGTAATCGGCAGGATACCTGATTGGAAGTAACCCTGCTGCTGGGCAAAAAGGGCGCGTTGGTGCGAACGCAGGGCAAACAGATCCTGGTCTTCCCGGCTGATGTGGTACTCCCGGGCTACCGCCTCGGCTGTAAGCCCCATACTGAGATAATAATCCGGATGGACGGCAGCTACTTCGTAGCTGGGTGCTGTTTTCCATCCGCCCATGGGCACCCAGCTCATGCTTTCGGTACCGCCGGCAATGATACATTCAGCCATGCCCGAACGGATTTTGGCCGTGGCGATGGCAATGGTTTCCAGTCCGGATGCACAGTAGCGGTTCACAGTCATGCCCGGTGCCTGTTCGCCTAGCACTCGGACGGAGATCATCCGCCCGATTTGCAGTCCCTGCTCGGCTTCCGGAACAGCATTCCCCACAATGACATCATCAATGAGTTTACGATCCAGCTGGGGCAGGCGTTGCAGCAGGCCCTCAATCAGTCGGACAGCGAGGTCGTCAGGACGTACAAAACGGAATTTGCCCCGTTTGGCGCGCGTTACAGCTGTCCGGTAACCGGCAACAATATAGGCTTCCTGGCTCATGGCTGTAATTTACCCAAACTTACAATAAAAATCAGAATGGCTGCTATTCCGTGAATGTCTGTATTTTTACATCTCCCGGCTAAGCCGGTGCAGATACAATTAACAGAACTTGTCATTCGTCCCTATGTATCCGCTGTTGCGCAGGTTGCTTTTTCTCCTTCCACCAGAACAGGCTCATATTGCAGCCATGCATGCTCTCAGGCAGGTACATCATTTTGAAACAGGGAAACGATGGCTTTCCAGGCGTTTTTGTATTTCACATCCCAACCTGCAGCGGGAAGTAATGGGTTTAACTTTTCCCAATCCGGTAGGTTTAGCTGCCGGTTTTGATAAAAATGCAACATACGTGGAGTTGCTGGCTGCCTTGGGTTTTGGTTTTATCGAGGTAGGCACGGTAACCCACAAACCTCAACCTGGTAACCTCCGGCCCCGCCTGTTTCGCCTTCCGGCTGATGAAGCGCTCATCAACCGGATGGGGTTTAATAATGATGGGGTGTTTGCAGTAGCCGCACGCCTGCGGAATATCCGCTCCCGGCTTAGCCGGGACACACACGGAAACGCCCGGTTAATCATCGGGGGAAATATTGGCAAAAACAAAGAGACACCCAATGAGCAAGCCCTGGTTGATTATGGGATTTGTTTTGAAGCGTTGTACGATACGGTTGATTATTTTGTGATCAATGTAAGCTCACCCAATACCCCGGGATTGCGGGATTTACAGCAACGGGATGCCCTGCGTGAAATTGTCAGCCATTTGCAGACGTTAAATCAGGCCAAGCCTGTCCCCAGGCCCTTGTTGCTGAAAATTGCGCCCGATCTAAGCTGGGCTGAGCTGGATCAGATTCTGGACCTGGCCCTGCAGTTTCATCTCTCAGGCATTATTGCAGCTAACACTACCATTAGGCGCGATGGTCTGCGTACACCAGCCGAAATCGTTGAGCGGATAGGTGCGGGCGGATTAAGTGGCAGGCCTTTGTTTGCCCACACCCTTCAGATGGTAAACCATATTGCCCGGCAGACATCGGCACGCCTTCCCATTGTGGCATCGGGTGGTATTTTCTCTGCTGATGATGCGCGCAAAGTCATGGATGCGGGTGCTTCTCTGGTGCAACTTTATACCGGTATCATTTACCGAGGGCCCGGCTTAATCCGGGAAATCTGCCAAGCATTGGCCGCCACCTAATTTTTCCGTTTAGCGTAAATCTTTTTCCCGATTTTTCTCATCTCTTGCCTTGCAGTACGCTTGTTTTGCAGTTCAAACGTAAAACAGGTATACAATGGGCAGAAAATTTTTACTCTTCTTTCTGGGATGGTATTTCGGGATGATTTCGCTGGCACAGGCTCAAAAACCCGCTTTGCTCACCGGCGAGGATTCCCTGCATCAGCAGTTGGGGCCATCTACCATCATTGGCGGGTATGGAGAAGCAGCCTATCAGCGGGATATGGATCAGGGAGCATCCAAAATCGATCTGGTGCGTACCGTGTTGTTTGTGGGCCATCAGTTCAATGACCGGATTTCTTTTTTCTCTGAGCTGGAACTGGAAGATGCCAAGGTGGAGGGGGGAGATGCAGGCGGTGAAATCGCGATGGAACAGGCTTACCTGAAATTTTCCGGTAAACGGAATCCTCAGAATTACTGGGTTGCCGGATTATTCATCCCCCGGATCGGGATATTGAATGAAGACCATTTACCTGTGAATTTTAACGGGGTAGAACGCCCACTGGTTGAACAACTGGTGATTCCGGCCACCTGGCGTGAGCTGGGCATAGGATATTACGGTTCGCTCTCAGCATGGCCTCTGCAATACACGGTAGCCCTGGTCAATGGGCTGGATGCGGCTGATTTCAGCCATGGCACTGGTATCCGGGAGGGGCGGTTTGAAGGGAGAAATGCTACGGCCAATAATCTGGCGGTTACGGCTTCGGTGCGAGTTAATCCGGGATCGTTTCAGCTGCAGGTTTCCGGATATGCCGGAGGTACCAACGGATTGAACAAACGGGAGTCTGATAGCCTGGGGCTTGCCCATGGCCTGTTTGCCCTGCCGCTTTATCTGGGTGAAGCCGATGCGCAGTACTGGCACGAGGGGTTGCATGTCAAGATCCTGGGTACCTACATTTCTTTTCCGGATGCGGCTGATGTAAATAAAGCCTATGCCAACAATGTGGCTTCCGGCATGTATGGCGCCTACGCAGAGGTGGGTTATAACCTGTTTCACCGGGCTGCTGGTCGGTTGCAGAAGCAGCAGTTAAATCTGTTTGCCCGGTATGAATGGATTGACTTGAATAACCGCATTCCAGCCAATGCCATCTATGATGGTACTCTCCGGCAATCGCATCTCGTTGTGGGAGCTGGTTATTTGCCTATTCCGAATGTGGTAATCAAGGCAGATGTTCGCTTTCAGCATACTGGACCGCAGAATCCTGCCCTGGTGATTAATCCCAATCCGGCCGCACCGCCCTATCAGCAAAACAACAGCTTTGTAAATCTTGGAATCGGTTATTCTTTTTAAATAATCCTGATCATGAACCGTCGTCATTTTATCCGGGAAACTTGCAACCTGTGTGTCACGGCCATAGTAGCCGGTTGGCTGGCTGAATCATGTGCCGGATCGGGCCGGGTGATACAGGCAGGTGTAAACGGGCAGGAACTGGAAATCAAAGCATCGGAGCTGGAAGATAACCGCTTTCAGGTGATTGATGCTTCCGGTCTGCGTTATCGCATTGCTGTTCGCCGGGAGGCCGAAGGTCAATATATGGCGCTGTTGCTGATGTGCACCCATGCCCGTAATCCGGTTACCCTCACGGGCAACGGCTTTTACTGTCCCCTGCATGGTAGTCGCTTCGATGATCAGGGAAATGTGGTACAGGGGCCAGCCCAGCAGCCGCTGGTGCATCTGCCGGTGGATATGGATCCGCAAGGGTTGTTGCATATTCATCTTCAACCCTGGATGAAAGAAAGCTGAATTTTTCATCATTAACACCTCGTATCATGAAAAGACAGATATCGCAAGCAGTGTTATTACCAATAATAATGGCGTGCATGGCATTCAGCTCATGCAGCAAGTCTGATCAGCCAACTCCTGCAGACCAGCAAACAATAGAACAGCAAACGCTTGATGATTTTGTGCAGGTGGTAGCCATACCGCAATATGCTGCCTTACAAGCCCAGGCCGACACCCTGCAGCAAATTATTCAGCTTTTTGTGCAGCAGCCCTCAGATGCCCTTCTTCTGCAAGCCAGGAATCAATGGCGCCAGCTGAGGCAGGTATGGGAACAATGTGAGGGTTTTTTGCTTGGACCTGTAGAAGATGATGAATATGATCCGCGGATGGATACCTGGCCGGTGGATTATGTGCAAATGGATTCCCTGCTGGCCAGCAACCAGCCATTGAATATCCAAACCATTCAGCAGCTCGATCTTTCATTGCGGGGCTTTCATCCGGTAGAATACCTGCTCTGGGGGAAGGATGGCAACAAATCGGCTGCGGATTTTACCAATCGGGAGAAAGAATATCTGCAGGCTTTGGTAGCAGATATTGTGCAGAATACTACCCAGCTTTACCAGAGCTGGATTCCGGAGGGAGGTAATTTTGCAGCCACCATTCAGCTGGCAGGTAAGGGCAGCAGCCGATATCTCACCCGTTTGGAGGCTTTGCAAGCCATAGCCGGCGCTATGGCCGACATCTGCGATGAAGTGGGCAACAGCAAAATCGCTGAGCCTTATACGAGCCGCGATTCATTGATTACCGAATCACCTTTCTCCCACAATTCCATGCAGGATTTTGTGAACAATATTATTGGCGCCCGTCAGGTATATCTGTGCGCGTATGGAGCTAAGGATGGCAAAGGTCTGAGTGATCTGGTAGCCCTTCACAATGTAGCACTCGACAACCGGATCCGTCAGCAGTTTGCCGCAGCCATACAGGCTCTGCAGCAGGTAACGTTGCCTTTTGAACAGGCTATCTACATGCAACGTACCCAACTGTCTCAGGCCATGCAAGCACTGGCTGACCTGGAAGCTACCCTCAGTGGGCCTTTGCAGGACTATTTGCAGCAATATGTGAAGGATTAAAAATCCCGGAAAATGAACATGAGCAAGAAGCTATTGGTTGTAGGATTGTTAGGCGTGATCACCATCTTGGGTATCTGGTGCACCAAACCGGGCCTATTTCCTGAGGATGGGTATGATCCCCGGCTGTCGGGAGGAATGGCTACAATATTTGACCTAAGTTCACAATCATTTAGCCACCCTATTCCGGGCCTTTCCGCCTGGGATAGCCATGTGCATGAAAAAGGCGATCAGATTTTTGAACAGAATTTTGTGGCCGCCCCTGCCCCGCTGTTCAGTGGTTTGGGTCCGATATTCAACAATGTGTCTTGTATTTCCTGTCATCACAATGATGGGAAAGGTACACCCAGTTTCGGTGCGGTCAATTCCTCCATGCTCATGCGTGTAAGCCTACCAGGCGAGGATGAACATGGTGGTCCCGTGCCGGTACCTGGTTTTGGATTGCAGATTCAGGATCGCAGCGTCCTGGGATATGTTCCGGAAGCACGGGTTTCTGTCAGTTATCATGATAGCGTGGTATCTTACCCGGATGGAAATACAGTCGTTTTGCAGGTACCGGTTTATACGGTGAGTAATCCATACATCCCTCTTCCTGCCTCTACCTTGTTTTCGCCGCGTATGGCACCACCTGTATTTGGATTGGGTTTGCTGCTACGGGTACCGGAATCGGAAATTCTTTCCCATGCTGACCCGGATGATGCTGATCATGATGGGATCAGGGGACATCCCAACTATGTATATGACCCCGTCTTGGGAAAACAGGTATTGGGGCGGTTTGGTCTGAAAGCCAATGTAGGAACTTTACTTGTTCAGGTAGCCAGCGCTTTTCAGCAAGATATGGGCATTACCAATCCGGTATTTCCACAGGAAAATTCTGCAGGGCAGCCTCAGGTTGATGGGTTGGACGATGACCCGGAACTACCGGACAGCCTGCTGAATGCTGTTAAATTTTATGTGGAAACCCTCGCCGTACCAGCCAGGCGCAATGTAACCGATCCTCAGGTGAAAGCAGGCGAACAGTTATTTAGCCAAATCGGCTGCGCCAGCTGTCATCTGCCCACCCTATACACAGATGTGGATGTCAATTTCCCGGCTTTGAGCAATCAGCGTATTCATCCGTACACGGACCTGCTGTTGCATGATATGGGACCCGCGCTGGCAGATGGTCGACCTGATTACCAGGCTTCCGGTAGCGAGTGGCGTACGGCTCCGCTTTGGGGAATCGGCCTGTTTCCTAAAACCAACGGCACAGCCTATTACCTGCACGATGGTCGTGCCCGCAGCATCGAAGAAGCAATTCTCTGGCATGGCGGAGAGGCTCGTAAGGCCAAACAAAATTTCATGCAGCTCACCGCTTCACAACGCCAGGCGGTTCTTGCCTTTCTGCAATCGCTTTAGCCGTTTACCTGCCGCTGGCAGACCAGCCTGTTTGGGCTGGGCAAGATTTTTTATCAACCGGCTATCCATTGCCCTTTCCTATATTTGTGCCCTTGTCAAAGCTGAATTAATTCCTTCATCATGTATCGAACTCATACCTGTGGAGAATTGCGTTTATCTGATGCAGGCAAAAAGGTGAAACTGGCGGGCTGGGTACAGCGCATCCGGAAATTCGGAAAGATGACGTTCGTGGATTTACGCGACCGGTACGGTATTACTCAGCTCGTATTTACCGAAGCAATGAATCAGCTGTTGGAAGAAAAGCCCCTGAACCGGGAATACGTGATTCAGGCCCAGGGGCATGTAGTGGAACGGAGCAACAAAAACCCTAATCTCCCTACCGGCGATGTGGAACTGGTGGTAGAGCAGTTTGATATCCTCAATGAAGCCAAAACGCCTCCGTTTACTATTGAAGAAGATACTGATGGTGGCGATGATCTGCGCATGAGATATCGTTTTTTGGATTTGCGTCGTCCACCGCTGCAGCGCAACCTGCTGCTTCGTTACCGGGCCAGCCGGGCGGTGAGGGAGTATCTGGATCAGCAGGGATTTGTGGAAGTGGAAACCCCGTTTTTGATTAAATCCACACCCGAAGGCGCGCGCGATTTTGTGGTGCCTTCGCGCATGAATCCCCATCAGTTTTATGCCCTGCCGCAATCGCCGCAGACGTTCAAGCAATTGCTGATGGTGAGCGGCTTTGACCGGTATTACCAGATTGTACGTTGTTTTCGGGACGAGGACCTGCGTGCTGACCGGCAGCCGGAATTTACCCAGATTGACTGTGAGATGAGTTTTGTGGAACAGGAGGATGTGCTGCAGGTGTTTGAAGGCATGATGCGGCATGTATTCAGGCAGGTGGCAGGAGTGGAATTGCCCGATCCTTTTCCCCGCATGAGCTGGGACGAAGCCATGTGGAAATATGGCAATGATAAGCCCGATCTGCGTTTTGGTATGTGCCTGCACAACCTGAAGGTCAGAAACCAGGTTCATTGTCCGGGCGTCGATAAAACGGGCTTTGGCGTGTTGGATCAGGCCGAAACCGTACTGGCGCTGGTTGTGCCCGGCGGTGCAATTTATACCCGCAAACAACTGGATGAACTCACAGAGTGGGTGAAGCGGCCGCAGATTGGTATGCAGGGTTTGTTGCATATCCGTTGCCAGGCTGATGCGTTGAAGAGCTCGGCCGACAAGTATCTGACTCAGGAAAGATTGCAACAGATTCAGCAGTTCTGTGATGCCAAGTCGGGTGATTTGATTTTAATGTTAGCCGGACGGGAAGACCGTACCCGGAAGGCAGCTGCAGAACTCAGGCTGGAGCTGGGTGAACGGTTGGGCCTGCGTCAGAAAGACGTGTTTAAACCCCTGTGGGTATTGGATTTTCCGTTGTTTGAATACAGTGAAGAAGAAAGCCTGCCGGGAAGTGTAGGCCGCTGGGTAGCCCGCCATCATCCCTTTACAGCTCCCCGGCCAGAACATATTCCCGCGATGATTGAAAACAGCCCGCTGATCCCCCCGGGTACCGACTATCAGGATCATCCCTATGCCGGCATCAAGGCCAATGCTTACGACATGGTAATCAACGGGCAAGAAGTGGGTGGAGGTTCTATCCGGATATTCCGGCGCGATTTGCAGGAGAAAATGTTTGCTGCCTTGGGGCTTTCCCCAGAAGAAGCCCGCCAGAAGTTTGGGTTTCTGCTGGGAGCTTTTGAATATGGTGCTCCTCCGCATGGTGGCATCGCTTTTGGTTTTGACCGGTTGTGTGCTATTTTGGGCGGCAGTGATACAATCCGCGATTTCATTGCCTTTCCGAAAAACAATGCCGGTAGGGATATGATGCTCGATGCGCCTGCCCCCCTGGATGAAGCCCAGCTGAAGGAACTGCATATTTGCCTGCGAAAAGACCAGAACTGAAAACGGGGTCTTAACTTGCAGCAAAGCTGCGCTATGAATGATCTCCATGCACCGCTGGCCGAACGCATGCGCCCCCGCAGTTTTGATGAACTGGTGGGCCAGCCCCATCTCACTGCACCTGATTCGGGATTGCGGCAGGCATTGAAACAACAAAAACCGCCATCCCTCATTCTCTGGGGGCCACCCGGCGTGGGAAAAACTACCATTGCCCAGATCATTGCAACTGAATCGGGTAAACCTTTTTACGCACTCAGTGCCATTTCTTCCGGTGTAAAAGAGGTTCGCGAAGTGCTGGAAAAAGCGCGGGAACAGGGTGGGGCGGTGCTTTTTATTGATGAAATCCACCGGTTCAACAAAAGCCAGCAAGATGCGCTTCTAGGCGCTGTAGAAAAAGGAATCATCACCCTGATCGGGGCCACTACGGAGAATCCGTCTTTTGAAGTCAATGCTGCTTTGCTTTCCCGCTGCATGGTGTATGTGTTGTATCCGTTAAGCGAAACGGATCTGTTGCTGATTGCCCGGCGCGCCCTTGAAAAGGATGAATGGTTGCGCCAGCTGCCGGTACAGCTGACAGAAACAGCAGCCCTGATCAAGCTTTCCGGTGGAGATGCCCGGCGTTTACTGAATCTGATAGAACTCGCTGTGGATAGCCTGCTGGCCGTCACGCCCCAGGGGCAGCCGCTGCAGATTACTGATGAACTGATCATGAAAGTGGCGCAGCAGCGGGTAGCTTTGTACGATAAGCAGGGCGAACAGCACTATGATATTATCTCAGCCTTTATCAAGTCCATCCGCGGCAGCGATCCCAATGCCGCTGTGTACTGGCTGGCACGTATGATTGAAGGAGGTGAAGATGTTCAGTTTATTGCCCGGCGCCTGGTGATCCTGGCTTCGGAAGATATCGGCAATGCCAACCCCAATGCGCTGCTGCTGGCAACGAGTACTTTTCAGGCTGTAAGCCTGATTGGCTATCCGGAAGCCAGCCTGATCCTTTCCCAGTGTGCCATTTACCTGGCCTGTTCGCCTAAAAGCAATGCGGCTTATCAGGCTATTCAACAGGCTATGGATGCCGTGCGTGAATATGGATCGCTGCCCGTACCCCTGCATCTCCGCAATGCCCCCACTTCGCTGATGCGCAAACTGCATTACGGAGAGGATTATCAATATGCCCATGATTTTACTGGGAATTTTGTGGAGCAGGAATATTTACCGGAAAAAATCAAAGGCATGCGTTTTTACACGCCCGGCCAGAATCCGCGTGAACAGGAACTGCGAAAGCAATTGAAAAGCTGGTGGAAAGAAAAATATGGATATTGATAAATCGGCATGTTTTATTCCGGAGGCCGAAGGGGAAACATTTTCGTAATTTTATCTTTTGCAAAATCCTTTTGAATGTCACGCCAAACCTTTTTAATCAGCATCATCCTGCTGGGGTTGATTGTAGGAATGAGTCGCTGTTCTCATCCGGAATCAGCTACTGTGCAGGCTTTGCAGCAACAGGTACAGCGGCTGCAAGATACGCTGGCGTTTATCCGGGAACATTATAAACCTGGTTTAGGCGAACTGATGACTACCATTCAATATAACCACGGTAAACTTTGGTTTGCCGGTATCAATCACAACTGGCCCCTGGCCGCCTTTGAAGTAGGAGAGATCCGGGAAACGGCGCAAACTGCTCAGGCAATTGAAACTGACCGGCCTGAAGTGAAAGATATTCCCATGCTGTATCCGGCGTTGGACAGCGTGCAGGCTGCTGTGGAGGCACAGGATGAAGGTCGTTTCAGGAAGGCATTTACGTTTTTGACCACTACCTGCAACAACTGCCATAAGGCCAATCATTTTGCCTTTAACGTGATAACCATACCAACGGCTCCGCCGGCTACCAATCAGCAATACGGTCCGGTGCCATCCAATCGGGAGAAATAAGTTTACAGGATTCGTCAAAAGTTTTGTTTCATGAAAAAACCTATCGCTACCCGCGCAGATGTAGAGGAACTGGTAAATCGTTTTTATGACCGGGTAAAAGCCGATGAGCTGATCGGTCCTATTTTCAATGATGTGGCCCGGGTCAACTGGAATAAGCATCTGCCCGTCATGTACGATTTCTGGTGCAGCATTTTGCTGGATGAAGATGTGTATCATCGCAACGCCATGATTCCCCATCTGCAATTGAATAAACGTTTTCCTCTGCAGGAAGAACATTTCCAGCGCTGGCTGCAGCTTTTTGATGATACGGTGGATACCTGTTTTGAGGGAGAAAAAGCGGCCCTGGCCAAATTTCGGGCACGCTCCATTGCCGGTGTCATGCAAACCAAGCTCGGGTTGCTGAAGCAAATTCAAAATGCAAACAAACGGACATGAACAAGTATAAGGTATGGATGCTGGTCCTTGCCCCGTGTTTATGGTGTACCTGGCCGCAATTGGCCGGTGGTCAGTCTTTCCCTGCCCGGGATCCGATGGTTGAAAAATCTGTGCAGCAGGTATCGGCTGATAGCTTGCGTGCCTACGTACAAACCCTGGTAAGTTTCGGCACCAGGCACACCCTGAGCACAGAAACAGATCCCCGGCGGGGCATTGGAGCCGCTCGCCGCTGGATCATAACCCGGTTACGGGATTACAGCCGCCGTGGTGGCAATCGCATGGTGGTGGAAGAAGACCGCTGGATGCTTGCGCCGGGTGAACGGGTGCCTTTTGCCCACCCCATAGCCAACATCATTGCCACACTGCCGGGTACCGATACTTCCGACCATCGGATATTCATGGCCAGTGCACATCTGGACAGCCGGCGCAGCAATGTGCTGGATTCTGTGGGCGATGCGCCCGGAGCAAATGATGATGGCAGCGGTGTGGCTGCACTTCTGGAAATAGCCCGTATCATTGCGGATCAGCATTTTCCGGCTACCATCAGGCTGGTGTTTTTCAGCGGGGAGGAACAGGGGCTCTATGGTTCGCGACATTTGGCAGAGCGGGCAGCCAGCGAAGGATGGCAGATTGCAGCCTTGCTCAACAATGATATCATCGGCCAGACAACTGCAAGTGAAACCGGTCTGCAGGATAATACCCGTGTGCGTGTATTCAGCGAAACCATCCCCGTGGCTGAAACGCCTGAACAGGCCCGCATGCGCCGGCTTACCAACGGTGATAACGACAGCCCTTCCCGTGAGCTGGCCCGGTATATCCACGATGTGGCCAAAAACTATATTCCCAATCTCGATGTGGTGTTGATTTACCGGCCCGATCGTTTCCTGCGGGGCGGCGATCATTTCCCCTTCCAGCAAAAAGGATACACAGCCGTGCGCCTTACCGAATACTATGAAAACTTCAACCATCAGCATCAGGATATCCGGGTGGAAAATGGCATCCATTACGGCGATCTGCCGGAGTATATGGATTTTGAGTATCTGCGGAAAAATACTGCGCTGAACCTGGCTACCCTGATAAGTCTGGCCAAGGCACCGGCTGCTCCTGCCCATGCCTGGCTCAGCGCCGGAGAGCTGGGCAACACAACCACCCTTCGCTGGACTGTGCCGGCACACGGCCGCCCGGTGGAGTACCGCATCCTGATGCGGGATACCGATCAGCCTCTCTGGCAAAAAGATTTCTTCACCACCGATACCACCATCGTCCTGCCTTATTCCAAAGACAATGTATTTTTTGCCGTGCAGGCTATTGGTTCGGATGGCAATATGAGCTTGCCGGTTTTTCCGGAGATAAGCAGATGAATGCATGAAGGCATATTTCATGATGATGGGAATGAGTCTGGGGATGATAATGTGGCAACCCATCGGGCTGCGGGCTCAGCCACTGCCTCTTCGCGAAAAGCCCGACAGTGCCACTTATCTCACCCACATCCTCAACGCACGCAAATGGGATCAGCTGTTTCCCAACCGGTATGGAAAATCCCGGCTGGGGCCTCATGCCGTTGATTCAGGCAAACATGATTTTTATACATTCGCAGCTTTTGTGGCAGCAGCCCGCAAATTTCCGGGCTTTCTGGGCCAGGGATCGCCACAGGTGCGGCGCCGCGAGCTGGCCGCTTTTCTGGCACATGTGGCACAGGAAACTTCCGGGGGCTGGGACCAGGCTCCGGGTGGCTATCTGAAATGGGGGTTGTATTTCAGGCAGGAGCAAGGCTGCACCCACGGATGCGCGCAATACAGTGTGGCCAATGCCAGCTATCCGCCGGTGCCGGGCGTATCCTATCATGGCCGGGGTCCATTGCAGCTGAGCTATAATTACCTGTATGGCATGTTCAGCGAAGCCTGGTTTGGCAGCAAAGACAGCTTGCTGCAGCATCCCGAAAAATTGCTGCAAGATTCCGTACTGGCCTTTGCATCGGCAATCTGGTTCTGGATGACGCCTGTAGCCAACAAACCTTCCTGCCATGCAGTGATGACCGGTCAATGGATTCCGTCTGCAGCAGATAGTGCAGCCGGACGCCTGCCTGGATTCGGAGTCACCTTAAACATTATCAATGGAGGCGTGGAGTGCGGACATTCCCCATCGGCGGAAACCTTGCACCGGTATGATTTTTATGAATATTTTTGCCGGCAGTTTCATACCGATCCCGGTCCTAATCTGATGTGCACCTACCAGCAACCATTTTCCTTGCATCCCTGAATACCATGCAATCCATTCAATTCATCTGTCGTGATTTTGCTGCCCTTTCGCCCATGCAACTATATGCTATCTGGCAGTTGCGCAACCGGGTATTTATCGTCGAGCAGCAATGTGCCTATCTGGATGCCGATGATAAGGATCGGCAGGCTTATCATCTGATGGGTTTTTCCATATCATCGCATCAGCTTCTGGCATATACCCGTTTATTACCGCCGGGCACAGGTTTTCAGGAAATGGCTATTGGTCGTGTGGTGGTGCATCCTGATTATCGCAGCATAGGTCTGGGTAAACAATTAATGCAAAAAAGCATAGAAACTATCCAGGTATTGTATGGTGCAGGACCCATCCGAATCGGAGCACAGCTTTACCTGCAAAAATTTTATGAATCATTTGGTTTTGTTGTTTGCAGCGAGGTGTATTTGGAAGATGGTATTCCGCATGTGGAGATGATATGGATACCCCCATCATAATTGCCGGATGCAGCATTTGGAAAATGCAAAAATTTTATGTTTATTTAAAAATCATTCATCTAATCTTTTTAAAATGGAAAACACTGTTTCACCACAACCCGCTCTTCATCTCGAAGAAGCCGCTGTTTCGGCACTAAAAACTGCAGCTAAATGGGCAAAGGTTCTAGCCATTGCTTCTTTTGTGTTTGTGGGGCTGTTTGTATTGCTTGGTATTGCGATTATTGCCGGTAGCTCTTCTATCAATATGTTCTACGGGTTTGGCATCAGTTCGGTGCTTGCACTTTATTATTTTGTAGCAGCCATTATTTATTTCATTCCTTCACGATGGTTGTACCTATTTGCAACGAAGGCCCGAAAAGCAATTCGTGATATGCAAAATGACAAGCTTACCGAATCATTTCTGCATTTAAAATCTTATTTCTATTTTTTTGGTGTTTTTATTCTGATTGTATTGATCCTGATTATTGTGGGGTTAATAGGACTCATCATTGGTTTATCCTTTCAGGGATGATGTCGTTTTTTTGTGAATGGTGTAATGGCTTTGAAATAAAGGGATCCGGAAAAACACGGAATAATTGAAATCAAAGGCTTGTCTGTTGCTTCCCTTGCCGAATCCGGGTATCACATAAGGTGGCACATTGGTTTTGCGTTCGGGATGATTCAGCAATGTTCTGCCACGAACAGACCAGCCCAGGTCCACATATTTTGCAATTTGTATTTTCAGTCCCGCTACAATTTCCAGCCAAAAACCCTGAACGGCTTGCTGGGGGATGCTGCCATCCACATTTCCCCAGACCGTATCTGTGATATGATAACTGTTCACAGTTTGTTGCAGCACCGCATGCCCCAAGCGGAATCCAAAATAGGCAATATCATGACGCTGATGATTGGGATCTGGTGGTAAAATGTTTTTATCCATTCCGATTCTGTAAAAATAACCATGACTATGATATTCAAACAATCCAGATTTATTGATTTGCATTTGATGATAACCTAATTCCACTACTCCGTACAGGTTGGGGATTATCTGCATATCGGCTGATGCTTCCACATCGCGCCTGCCTGGTTGCAGAAAAGGCATGGCTATTCTGCTCAAATCAATTCCCAGCCGAAGATCATGTGAAACCAGAATTACGCTATCATGTCGCACAGGTTGGCTGCCCGGATGCTCAGCAGCGGAGAGGGTATCTTTTTGAACAGCGGCTGTATCCGTTTTTTGCTGGGCGTGCCCGATATGCATTATCAACAGGCTAATAAAACAAACGAATATGTTCTTCATGAATGTTGATCACTGATTTGTTGACAACAGATGCTGAATCAATATGATGAGTGGTATAATGAATGGTATCGATCGTAAAAAATGTTACAAAACCACATCCCGGAGAAAGCAATTTTTGCTGACGTGCATAGTAAATCAAAATCGTATCAGCTACATTTGCCGAATCCGGTTGAATGATAAATCCGCTGGAATCAGCCAATTGATTCAATGGCACCGAAATACTTTGTAGTGTGCTGGTATCAACCAGCAATACCGGAGGCTGGTGCAGGGTTTGCACATATGCAATGGATAACGATGTATCGTTATATTGTGTGCTATCAATCTTGTGATAAAAACCAATGGTAAGTTTTACATCTGTAGGTTCTTCACAAATTTTGATGTCCTGATTACAGGCTGATATAATCATGAGCAGGCAAACAATTGTCCACAGCCTGAAGCGCATGTAACATTGTTGTTTTTGCGAAGATAGGTGAAATGAACGGATTGCTGATTCGAAATCAAATCAGCAGAAGCGGATTATACCTGCAGTTACGTGAGTTCCTGTTTCAGATATATGCCGGTGTGGCTTTTCGGATTGTGGGCCACTTCTTCGGGGGTGCCTTGGCAAACGATATAACCGCCGCCGGCTCCGCCTTCCGGCCCCAGATCAATGATGTAATCTGCTACCTTGATAACATCCATGTTGTGCTCGATGACCAGTACTGTATTGCCCCGATCAACCAGTTTCTGCAGTACGTCTAACAGATGCTGAATATCCTGAAAATGCAAGCCTGTGGTGGGTTCGTCCAGGATATAAAAGGTGCGTCCCGTATCTTTTTTGCCTAATTCAGTAGCCAGCTTCACGCGCTGAGCTTCTCCACCGGAAAGGGTAACGGCCGATTGTCCGAGTGTGATATAGCCTAGGCCTACCTCCTGCAGCACTTTGATTTTGCGATAGAGATAGGGGATGGATTGAAAAAATTCCACCGCTTCATCCACCGTCATGTCGAGCACATCGGCGATGGATTTGCCTTTGTAGCGGATTTCAAGGGTTTCCCGGTTATATCTTCTGCCATGGCATTGCTCACAGGGCACATACACATCGGGCAGGAAGTTCATTTCGATGGTACGCCAGCCGGCACCTTCGCAGGCTGGGCAACGGCCCGCCTTCACATTGAAGGAAAAACGACCTGCATTATATCCGCGGATTTTGGATTCAGGCAGCTGGGCAAAAAGCTGGCGGATATCCGTAAAAAAACCGCAATACGTAGCCGGATTGCTGCGGGGTGTGCGGCCGATGGGCGATTGATCAATTTCAATAACCTTATCAATATATTCCAGCCCTTCTATTTTCTGGTAGGGCAAAGGCTGGGTACGTGACCCGTAGCAATAGGCATGCAGAATAGGAAACAGGGTTTCGTTGATCAGGGTGGATTTGCCGCTGCCACTCACGCCGGTGATGCAGATGAAAGTGCCCAGGGGGAAGCTCACATCTATTTTTTTCAGGTTGTTGCCGCTGGCACCGTAAAGTTTCAGGTACAGACCATTTCCTTTTCTGCGTTGGGCGGGCACAGGAATTTTTTGTTCGCCCCGCAGATAGGCAGCTGTGAGCGTAGGTAATTGTTTGAATTCTTTCGGCGCACCCTCTCCCACGATATGTCCGCCATGTACACCGGCGCCCGGACCGATGTCAATGATATAATCCGATTCCAGCATGATGTCGCGGTCGTGTTCCACCACGATAACGGTATTGCCCATCTGACAGAGCTCCTTCAGCGATTGGATGAGGCGGTGGTTATCGCGCTGGTGCAAGCCAATGCTGGGTTCATCCAGGATGTAGGTGATGCCCATGAGCTGGGAGCCGATTTGTGTAGCCAGCCGGATACGCTGTGACTCGCCCCCGCTCAGGGTTTTGCTGGGGCGGTCGAGGGTCAGGTAATCCAGCCCCACCTGCAGCAGAAAGTGCAGGCGGTCATGAATTTCTTTCAGCACATCGTGCGCGATTTTCAGCTGTCGCTCGTTCAGATGCCGGGGTAGATCATCAAACCAGGCCTGCAGGCTACGCAGGTCCATGGCACTGAGCTCGGCAATATTTTTATGATGGATTTTGAACCAGAGACTTTCCTTTTTCAGGCGGGTACCGTTGCATTCCGGGCAGGGCGCAAGCTTCATGAATCCTTCAGCCCAGCTGCGCACCATATCGGAAGGACTTTCATAAAAATAGCGCATCACCTGGTTGGCCACGCCTTCAAACCCGGTTTCGTAAGGTTGGTAAAAATCTTCTTCAAAGCCCAGATCCACCGTTACCTTTTCTTCCTCGCTGCCGTAAAGCAACAGGTTGAGGATTTTGCGTGGCAGGTTTTTGATGGGTGTACGCAGGGAAAACCCATGTTTGCGCGCCAGTTGCTGGATTTGTTTGAAAATGAAATTATCTTTCATTTCCCCCAGCGGCGCCAGTCCGCCTTCTTCAATTGATTTTTCCGGATCTGGAATCAGGGCATCCGGATCAATCTGGTAGATAGCGCCCAGGCCTTTGCAGCGGGGACAGGCACCGTAAGGTGAATTGAAGGAAAAGGTGTTGGGCGATGGCTCTTCGTAGGAAATACCTGTATCCGCACACATCAGGTGTTTGCTGAATACATGCAGTTTCTGGCTTGGATGCTCCAACACATAGATCAGGCCTTTTCCTGTTTCCAGGGCTTTTTGCACGCTCTGGGTGATCCGGGTTTTCTGATCTTTCTCCACCTGTACCCGGTCAACGACGATTTCGATATCGTGCATTTTGTACCTGTCCACCTGCATTTTGGGTACCAGTTCTCGGATTTCGCCATCAACCCGCACTTTCAGATAGCCCTGCTTGCGCAGCTGTTCAAACAGCTCCCGGTAGTGGCCTTTGCGTCCGCGTACCACAGGTGCCAGCAGGATGAGTTTCTGATGGAGAAATTTTTTGAACAGATGGTGGATGATTTCTTCTTCTGAGAAGCGGATCATTTTTTTGCCTGTATTGTACGAATAAGCTTCGCCGATACGGGCAAACAAAAGGCGCATGAAATCATACACTTCCGTTACCGTACCCACTGTGGAACGGGGGCTGCGGCCCGTGGTCTTTTGTTCGATGGATATCACAGGCGACAGGCCAGTAATCTGATCCACATCCGGCCGTTCCAGTTCACCAATGAACTGGCGGGCATAAGCCCCGAAACTCTCCAGGTAACGCCGCTGTCCTTCTGCATAAATGGTATCGAAAGCCAGCGAAGATTTGCCGCTGCCGCTGACACCGGTAATTACCACCAGCCGGTTTTTGGGAATGGTTACGGAAATATTCTTCAGGTTGTGTACCCGGGCACCCTGTACGGCAATTCCTTCCTCTTCTGCAACGGCTGGAGATGCAATAGCATCAGATGCATGTAGCCGGGGTTCTGCTTCACTTATTTTCTGATTCATGCCCTAAGGTTCAACGCGTGATTTAGAAACAAAACTACGGAGAGAAAGTTTGCGCAGCACAGATGCAATCAGCTTTGACAGGAAAAAGAAAAAAGGATGGATGACCATCCTTTTCAGCGGTGAGGGCGGGATTCGAACCCGCGGTGGCGCTTTGGGCACCACGACGGTTTAGCAAACCGCTCCTTTCGGCCTCTCAGGCACCTCACCCAATAAGCTTTGCAAATATATGATTTTCTCGTTAGGTTCTATGATTTACAGAGCCGATAGCTGCACCTTTTGCTGCAATTCCATCAGCATTTCCCGGAAAGCTGTATCGGTTTCCATCAGGTCTTTCACTGTCTGGCAGGAATGGATAACCGTAGTATGATCCCTGCCTCCGAAATGTTCCCCGATGGTTTTGAGTGAGTTCTTGGTAAATGATTTGGCCAGATACATGGTAATCTGCCTTGCCTGTACGATTTCGCGTTTGCGTGTTTTTTCCAGCAGTTTTTCATAGGGTACGCCCAGGTGTTCGCATACCATCCGCTGGATGGCTTCGATGGTGATTTCTTTGGAAGATGTTTTGATAAAAGATTTCAGCACTTTTTTAGCCAGATCCAGATCAATTTCTTTCCGGTTCAGGGATGATTGTGCCAGCAAGGAGATGAGCGCGCCCTCCAGTTCCCGCACGTTGGTCTGGATATTATAGGCAATGTATTTGACTACTTCTTTGGGCATTTCCAGTCCATCGTTGCGCATTTTGTTTTCCAGGATTTCCATGCGGGTTTCAAAATCAGGCACCTGTAGGTCGGCACTCAATCCCCAGCGGAAACGGCTCAGCAAGCGTTCCTGTACTTTTTCCAGGTCTTTGGGAGGCTTATCGGAAGTTAAGACCAATTGCTTGCCGGATTGGTGCAGATGGTTGAAAATGGCAAAGAAAGCATCCTGTGATTTTTCAGCATTGGCAAAAAACTGAATATCATCCAGGATCAGCACATCAATGAGCTGGTAAAAATGAATGAAATCGTTGATGGCGTTATGTTTGGAATGGTCGATAAACTGGTTGATGAATTTTTCGGTGCTCACATAGAGTACGGTTTTGTGGGGATGCAATTTTTTCACAGCGTTGCCCACAGCCTGTGCGAGATGGGTTTTGCCCAGTCCCACCCCTCCGTAGATGACTAGCGGGTTGAAGGAGGTGGCGCCAGGTTTTTCTGCCACGGCTTTTCCTGCCCGCCTTGCCACCCGGTTGCAGTCGCCCTCTATGAATGTTTCAAAGGTGTAATGAGGATTGAGCTGGGAGTCAATCTGAATGCGTTTCAATCCCGGTATTACGAAAGGATTTTTAACGGGCGTGTTTTGCTGAAACAATGGAAAATCCACTTCATTCTGGGTTTGCGGTTTGTCATAGTGAGTGGGCACATCTACCGTAGCCGGATGGCGCTGGGCTGAACCTTTTTCCACCACAATGCGATATTCAAGCCGGGCATCTTTTCCAAGTTCCCGCCGCAAAATCTTGGCCAGTAATTCCACATAATGTTCTTCCAGATATTCATAAAAGAACTGACTGGGCACCTGGATGGTCAGTACATTGTTTTCCAGTTTTACAGGCTTAATAGGTTCAAACCAGGTTTTGTATGGTTGCCATTCCACAATATCTCGGATAATACTCAAACATTTTTCCCATACGGCTTCGCAATTTTTTTCCATGTATCAGGTTTATTTTGTATTCGGTCAGTTTAGAAAAAAATCTGGGAAATCTTCAGTCCGCAAGGCCTGAAAATTTCCTGGAGGGGGAGCGAATTTCATGAGAAATTTCTGAAAAAAAAAATGCTACACCTCTTGTTTGTTTACAAAATCCTTTTTAAATAAAGGATACTTTATGCAACAACAACATTTTCTTCATACCATGAAAATTCGCTTCCAGAAAGGGTTTGAAAAGATGCTGACAAAAATTCATTCCTGCAAAAGCTTTATTTAGCCTTCACATTATGCAACTTATCACACAGAAAAAACTATGACAGTCGAAATATAGTAAATTTTCATTGATCTCTCCAAACAGAAATTGTATATTTGCCCAAAGAGATATATTTATTCGGTATCCCCTAAAAATCTTTGATCATGAGCTTCGAAGTTACCGGCAAAATTGTTGCCAAATTTGATGTTGTCCAGCGCACCGAAAGCTTTCGTACGCGCGAGTTTGTCATTGAAAAAACAGATGATATCGGTGGTAAATTTATCAGCCAATACATTAAATTTCAACTGGTTCAGGATCGTACAGCACTGATTGATCGTTTTCAGGAAGGAGATGAAGTAAAAGTGAGTTTTAATTTGAAAGGCAGCAAATGGGAAAAAGATGGCCGGGTAAATTATATTACCAACCTGGATGCCTGGAAAATTGAGCTGGTTCAGCCCTCACAAAGTATGTCATCCGCCTCTGTCATGTCTGACATGAATAGCGGTTATAATCCCGCACCGCAGGAAGATATGTCAGAAGGGGATGATTTGCCTTTCTGATGCATTTCATGGGTAGGATTTACCATTGAAGTTTAAAGCTGAAACGGATATGTATCATATCCGTTTTTTTATTTTTTGTTGCTTTTCATGCGCTATATTAAAGTTTGTTTATGCATGAAATGAAAAGGAAATTTTATTTACTTCTCGCTGAATCTGTAGAATGTAATGTTATCTCATAATACATACCAATAGGTAATATTTTATATTTCAAGCACATTTCTTCAAATGCAGTAAAATGCCTGCAAAAAATTTGCATAAAACAAGAAAGCAAATCTATTCTAATCACCTGAGTTACCGCTCATACATTTGTTTCAACTACTATAGCAACATTATTGCGCATAGCACAAAATAATTAAAATATTTATTTGCTGATATCATTATGTATGCTTGTATTTTTGCTGATACATATCAGTATGATGGGAGCTGAATGGATAAAAGAAATGGTTGCTGAACGGATAGGTTGATAGTCAGCCATAATCTTCATGTAAAAACAACATGCAAGTTTTTGGTTTACAGAAAGTTTTTCTATTTTGGAGCTTAAATATTCCTTGAATGGCTTTTCTTTCCTTACGCAATCTCAAAAAATATTATGAACAGCACAGGGCTGTAGACGATTTCAGCCTGGATATGGAAAAGGGCAGCATTTGGGGTTTGCTGGGCCCCAATGGTGCAGGTAAAACTACTTTGCTGCGTATGGTTACAGGCATTATATTTCCCGATGCAGGTGAAATCATCTTCCGGAATCAGCCATTTGATCCGCAAAGGGATCAGCAGCGCATGGGATATATGCCTGAAGAAAGAGGACTTTACAAAAAAATGCCAGTGGGTGAACAGTTGATTTACCTCGGCCGGCTGAAAGGTTTATCAGCAAAAGAGGCCAAAACCAGAGCCTGGGAATGGGTTCAGAAGATGGAATTAACTGCCTGGTGGTCAAGAAATGTAGGTGATTTAAGCAAAGGCATGAGCCAGAAGGTGCAATTTATTGCAACCGTGTTGCATGAGCCGGAACTGATTATTCTGGATGAACCTTTTTCCGGATTGGATCCTATTAATGCCAACCTTATCCGCGATGAAATTTTTTCGTTCAGCAAAAAAGGTAGTCTGATTATTTTTTCCACCCATCGCATGGAACAGGTTGAAGAAATATGTGATCATATTGTGTTGATAAACAAAGGCGTGAAACTGCTGGAAGGTGAAACCCGCCGGGTGCGCGAACAGTTCAAGCAACAGCAATTCAGTATAAAAACGTATCCCTTGCTCCAGCAGGATGATTTTACGGGAAAACTATTTACCATTATATCTTCCACATCTGACCGATGTGTGATTCAGTTGCAGGAAAATGTTTCTCCGAATGATGTGTTGCAGAAACTTATTGAGCAAGGATATCAGATTTTGGAATTCAGTGAACTGCTTCCATCCCTGAACGAAATTTTTATCAGAACTGTACAGCAACAAACCTTCTCTTCTTCAATAGAAGCTGCATAAATCATTCTGATATATGAACAACACATGGCTTATCCTTAAAAGAGAATACATAACCAGGGTGCGTAAAAAATCATTTATTGTTCTTACACTGCTGGTGCCTCTTTTATTCATAGGATTCATTGCACTGGAAATTTATCTGGCTGCGGGAGGCGCTCCGCAGCGATTGCAGATTGCTGTGCTGGACAAAAGCCATTTGTTTGATACTTTATGGAAAGATGATACTCATTTTCACTTTCAGGTGTTGCAGCAATCGTTACCCGATGATTCACTTTCAACTTATCCTGCAACGCATGGTGTTGATGGATTGTTGTATATCCCAGATACGATGAACATTTTGAAACCCGCCGGTATACTTTATTTCAGCGAAAAAAAATTACCTCTGGAAAATTATGTTATTTTAAAAAGTAAACTTGAAAATGCACTTCAGCACATCCGGCTCAGCCAGTTACATGTGAATATGCAAATGATAGATAGTGTAAAAAACAACATTCAGGTAAATATTGAACAGCCTTTAACGCGTGCATCTGAATTGCAGGCAGGTGTATCAATAGCAATAGCCATGATTTGTGGTTTTTTGATTTATTTTATTTTGGTATTTTTTGGTGTTTCGGTAATGCGTGGAGTGATGGAAGAGAAAGTAAACCGCATTGCTGAAGTTATTGTATCATCCGTAAAACCCTTTCAGCTGATGCTGGGAAAAATCATGGGTATTGCTGCAGTGGGGCTGACGCAGTTTTTAATTTGGATCCTCTTGATATTGGTTTTATGGGGATCGTTGCATCCGTTATTGCCAGATTTACATGCACAGGTGCAAAACATGCAGCCGGCAGAAGTTTCAGCAAATGAACAGATGCAGATGCTGCAGGCTGTATCTGCTGAGTTACTGAAATTGCCATTGCTAGAAATTGTGATTTGTTTTATCCTTTATTTTTTAGGAGGATATTTTTTATATGCCAGTTTATTTGCAGCTATCGGATCGGTTGTAGATCAGGATGCGTCGGATGCGCAGCAGCTTACCTTTCCGATAACATTACCGATTGTGATTTCATTTCTTATTGCCCTGCGGGTGGCACGTGATCCGGATAGTGCGCTAGCTGTTTTCACTAGTATATTTCCGTTTTCTTCTCCACTCGTTATGGTGGCTCGTCTACCCTATGGCGTGCCTTGGTGGCAGCTGGCTCTTTCATTGTTGTTACTGGCGATTACTTTTTTATTTACCACTTGGTTGGCAGCAAAGATTTACCGCACGGGCATCTTGTTATACGGGAAAAAAGTAACCCTGAAAGAAATTGCCCATTGGTTGTTTAGAAAAAAATAAATCATTCCGCTCAGAAGCAATAGGTATTGGCTTCGCGGAGTGCGGCTGCAATGCGGCGACGGGCTTGTTTGGTATTGAATGGTAATACTTTGCAGAATCTCCGGATGGCCGACTGCAGGATGCGCAATTCATCACCTTCTGCAAAAGCCATTAATGCTTCGTTGGCTTGTTGTTGAATGCGATAGGTAGCATCGGCCACAAACACCTGGGCCAGCAGCGGATAAAGGGAATCTGGCCGCTGTTGGCTGATTTTTTCTGCACGCAGCACGCTGCTTTCTGCCAGATAAATATCCATGATGATGTCGGATAAAGCCATCAGGATTTCCTGTTCATCTTCCAGTTGCTGCATAAACTTTTGTACCGCAGCACCGGCAATCAGCAATGCAAGTTTTTTCCACTGCGCAATTTGTTGATGTAGTGCCTGGAGGTTCAAATTATCGGCACTCATGGTGCCAGTTAATGTGGCAGGAGATGCCAGCAGCTCATCCTGGGCAGCTTTAGCGGCCTGAAGCAAGGGCAAACGTCCCTGCATGGCACGCCTGATAAGCATATCCAAAATCAGCAGGCGGTTGATTTCATTGGTGCCTTCAAAAATGCGGTTGATGCGCGAATCCCGATAGGCGCGCGATACCGGATATTCTTCGCTGAATCCGTTTCCGCCATGAATTTGCAATGCTTCATCCACTACATAGTCTAGCATTTCCGAACCGCATACCTTCAGGATGGCACATTCCACAGCATATTCCTCTGCAGCCTGCAGCAAAGCTTTTTCATGGGGTGTGCCCTGTGCGAGTGATTCTTTTTCCAGTGCATCAATCAATTGCGTAGTGCGGTAGAGGGCCGATTCGCAGGCAAAAAGCCTCACGGCCTGTTCAGCCAGTTTGTACTGGATGGCGCCAAAGCTGGCAATGGGCTTGCGGAATTGTTCGCGGTTATTGGCATACTGCACACTCAATTCAATTGCTCTTTTGGCAGCACCTACCGCAGCCGCACATAATTTTTGCCGGCCTATATTCAGAATGTTGAAAGCAATCACGTGTCCTTTTCCGATTTCACCCAACAAATGATCGGCAGGTATGGCGCAATCCTGGAAAAACAGCTGGCGGGTGGATGATCCTTTGATACCCATTTTGTGCTCTTCTTCGCCAAAGCTCAAGCCGGGAGTATTTCTTTCCACGATAAAGGCTGAAAAGCCCTGATGCTTGTCTGTAGCGCCTTCCACTTTTGCAAACACGGTAAAAATATCGGCGAAACCGGAGTTGGTGATCCAAATCTTTTGTCCGTTCAGGATAAACTGTGAGCCGTCGGCACTGCGGCGGGCAGTGGTTTTGCCACTCAGGGCGTCGGAACCCGCACCAGGTTCGGTAAGCGCATAAGCACCCTTAATGGCTCCTGTAGCCAGTCCGGGCAGATATTTTTGCTTTTGTTCAGGTGTGCCAAAATACAGGATGGGCAACGTGCCAATGCCGGTATGGGCAGCCATGGCTACAGCAAAGGAATGTCCGGCACCCACAGCTTCATTGATAAGCGTAGCTGTAATGAAGTCTTTACCCATGCCACCATAGGTTTCCGGCAGGGCAGCACCCAGCAAACCCAGCTCGCCGGCTTTATCCAGCAAAGATTGCATGAGCCCGGGCTCCTGCTGATCTATCCGATCAAGCAAAGGCCAGATTTCCTTTTCAATAAACTGATGCGCCATGTCATAAATCATGCGCTGTTCTTCGTCAAAGTCTTCCGGAGTGAAGATGGTGTCAGAAGGGCGGATTAAAAATTCCCCTCCTTTCAGGGTTGCCGGAGCAATGGTTTCCATATGCAAAATTTTGGTAGGAAGTTAAGAAATAATTCGGATACGCAGGCAATCTCTGTCAGCTGAATTTCTTTTCTGTGTGATCTGTTTGCAGGAAATCAAAGAAATATTGAGTTTTGTCTGGTGCAGGAATTAGAGTGGTACACGGACGGATGGCAATGGCATGGGCTGCAGTGGGGCAACGGCAGCCACATGTTGATTTGTTTTCATGGTTTTGGAGAAGATGCATCGCGTTTTCAGGTGCTGGAACAGGCATGGGGGCGCGATTTCACCATTATAGCCATTGATTTGCCTTTTCATGGTGGAACACGGCAGACAATAGCTTCTGAGGCATTGCCCCGACTTGTTGACTGGCAGGAATTGATGCAGCAAATTATGCATCAGTTTCATCAGCAGCAATGTTATCTGATGGGATATAGCCTGGGTGGAAGAGTATGTTTGCAGTTAACTCAACAAATGCCTCAACACATCCGCTCATTGATATTGCTTGCACCGGATGGCCTGCATCATAATTTCTGGTTTTATTTTTTAACCCGTACCTATATTGGAAAAAAATTATTCCGATGGCATGTGGATCATCCGAAATTATTTTTTACGATTACCACATATCTTGAAAAAATCAGATTGCTATCACCCAGTCTTAAAAAATTTCTGGAAGTGCAAATGAACACGCGTGAAAAACGCATGCTGGTGCTGCAAAGCTGGAACAGCCTGCGAGCTTTTGTGCCTGATCTTGCGGTGATAAAGGAAAACATCAGCCAATATGCCATTTCGTGTTATTTGTTCTTCGGGAAATATGACCGTGTCATTCAGTCAAAACATGGAAAAAGATTCTGCAGTGATTTGCCCAACGCGCACATGTGTATCATGGATTGTGGACATCAGTTGTTGACGGAAGAAACAGCATGGTTTATCAAACAACAAATTGACCAGCCATCATGATAGTGCTTTATGTATTCATGCTGCTTGCCTTGTTTTATGGCGTGCTGATGGGTATTTACCGGTATGGCTGGGATCATTTGAAGGAGTATGATCCGGATTTGCAACATGTACATGAAGATGTGCATGTATCTGTTATTATACCTGCACGCAACGAAGCAGCACATATTCAATCATGTTTACATGCTATTTGCAGGCAGCATTATCCGCCAGATAAAATGGAAATTCTGGTAATAGATGATGATTCCACAGATGATACAGCACAACGTGTGCGTGAAATTAAAGATCCACGCATCAGGTTATTGCATGTAAGCGATTATGTCAGCCACGAATCGCGCCAACGTGCCCCCAAGAAAAAAGCCATAGAGCTGGGTGTTGCACATGCGCATGGAGAGCTGATTATTACGACTGATGCTGATTGCGTTGCTGAACCGGATTGGATAAATACTATTGTTTCATTTTATCGTCAATATCACGCTGTGTGCATGGCAGCTCCTGTGACATATGCGAATGAAAAAAGTTTCTTTGATATTTTTCAGTCGCTTGATTTTATGACGATGCAGGGAATTACGGCAGCAACAGATCATCTGAAAATAGGTACCATGTGCAATGGAGCTAATCTGGCCTATAGCCGGGAAGCTTTTTATGAGGTAGATGGATTTACCGGCATTGATGGTTTGGCATCGGGAGATGATATGCTGCTGATGTATAAGTTATACCGTGCGTATCCCGATCGGGTGTTTTATATAAAATCTCGCAAAGCAATAGTAAAAACAACTCCGGTAAATGGTCTGAAAGCCTTCTGGCATCAGCGTGTACGTTGGGCATCCAAAGCGGGCAAGTTTGACGATAAACGGCTTACCTGGGTTCTTGCAGGAGTTTATTGCTGGAATCTTGCTTTTTGTGTATTGTTCTTTGCCGGTTTTTTTCATGCGCGCTGGTGGCTGTGGGCGCTGGGTTTGCTGCTGTATAAAACGGTTGTGGAGCTTTGTTTTTTGATACCAGTTGCTGCGTTTTTCCAAAAGAAACATTTGTTGTGGTATTTTTTGCCCGGACAATTTTTGCATATTCCTTACATTGTAAGTACGGGGCTGTGGAGCCTTTGGAGCCGGTATCAATGGAAAGACAGGAAGTTGAAATGAATGCATATGCGATTGGGTATTGAATTTTTTCCATATTCTCTTCGTCGGCCATGGGAAGCTGATGCGTACTGGCTTTATGTGATTCAGGATTTGATTCCATTATTTCATCAGACAGAAATAATTTGCCTGACAAGTCCACAGGTGGCTCAACTGCCGGCTGCTTCCATGCATCGGCATATGCCGGTCGGTTTGTACAGATGGGCATTTCCATGGGTGCGTCGTTGGTGGAAGAAGCAACGACCGGATCTCATTTTTTCCGTTCACAGGCCGGCTCAGGCGGGTCGGCAGATACCCTGCTGTGTATATGTAAGTCCGGCCGACGGAAATGAGGATCAGCAGCTGGCATTCAGCCAGCAATGGCTGCAGCGGCTCTGGGATCAGCTGCATACCCACAACCATCTGGTTATTTTCCCTTTTCAACCCGAAGGTACGTGGGCTTCAGCCTTGCGAACGACTGTACTGTATCCGGTACCGGAGGCCGTATTTCATCCCCGCAGCTGGGAAGAAGAACAACGATGCCGAATGCAATTGACGGAAGGACATCCCTATTTTCTCTCAGCTGCAGTTCCGGTACATGATATGAAAAAAGTAGTGACCTGGCTAAAGGCTTTTTCCGTATTGAAAAAAAGGCTGCAATCGGCTGTCAGGTGGGTGTGGGTGCTTGAGCCGCGGCATTTTTCCCAAGCAGAGCATTTGTTGAAAGGTTACAGGTTTCGGAAAGATGTCATATTGCAGGATGTGGAAGACCTGGAGGTTCTGGCCGGCATGCTGTCTTCGGCGTATGCCTATCTGGCCGTAGGCTCTGTGTCAGCCCAGTGGCGGATGATGCTGGCATCGGTATACTGTGGAGTTCCGGTGATGGGCATCGGGCACCCGGTTTATCAGGCTTTGATGGCATCGGCTGGCATGTGGTTATCCTATGAAGATACAGAAATCATTGCTGCCCAGTGGCTTCGGCTCTATCAGGATGAATATCTTCGAAAACAAATGGTGCAGGCCTGTCAGCACCAACGCGCATTTGCATACGAAACATTTTTACACACCCTGCAGTCACAAGTGCTGTCGTGCATTTCGTTGCACTCGCCGAAATCGTAGTACATTTGTTCAAATTCCACTTACATCATGCATCATTCGCGGATTGAAATTCAGGTGTCGCTCGATTCGGCACGTATTCCGGAAGCTATTTCCTGGCAGGCCAGTGATACGGCAGCGGCTGAGCCACGTGCAGCAAAAGCTATGTTGCTTTCCTTGTGGGACGATCAAACCCGTACGTCTCTGCAGATGGATCTGTGGACGAAAGAGATGCGAATGGATGAAATGGCTGATTTTATGTATCAGACCATGATAGGCATGGCCGATAGTTTTGCCCGTGCCACTCGCCATACCCAGCTTTCCGAACGGATGAAAAATTTTGCCCAGGAGTTTATCACAGAATTTGTGAAAGCGCAACAGCAGCTGCAGTCAACGGATTCTTCTTCCCAATAAATTCCACGTCATATGGCATTGGAACAACAAATAAATGAAGGTATCAAGGCTGCCATGAAAGCCAAAGATGAAGCCCGGCTTCGTGCCCTGCGTGCCATCAAATCGGCCATTCTGCTGGAAAAAACGGCAGAAGGCAGATCGGGTGAGCTCACCGAAGCTGACGAATGGCGTATGTTGCAGAAGATGGCCAAGCAAAGGCGGGAATCTATAGAAATTTACCAGCAGCAAAACCGCGACGATCTAGTGCGCAAGGAAGCCGAAGAGCTGGCTGTCATAGAAGAGTTTTTGCCCAAACAAATGGATGAACAGGAATTGAAGGTTGCTTTGCAGCAAATCATTCAGCAGGTGGGTGCCCGCGGTCCTGCTGATATGGGCAAAGTCATGGGAGTAGCTACCCGGCAACTAGCCGGTAAGGCTGATAACAAGACGATGGCCGACATTGTGAAGGCTTTGCTGCAGGGATAAGCCCGCAGGATTGGTTCCGCTCATGTGGATAGACATCTTGTTTGCTGTTTTGGTGTTGACGGCCCTCTACAAGGGTCTTACCCGGGGGCTGGTGATGGCTTTGGCTGCCTTTGCTGGGTGGGTCATCGGGCTGACAGCAGCATTGAAGCTTACGTCATTGCTGGCTCATAAGCTGCAGGATAGCTTAGGCTGGGCACATGCGGCCTGGCTTCCGGTAGCGGTATTTGTGTTGTTGTTTTTAATCGTTGCGCTGCTGGTGCATCTGTGGGGCAAGCTTCTGGAACGTGCGCTTCAGCTGGCAGCGCTGGGCTGGCTCAACCGGCTGATGGGATTTTTGCTGTACCTGCTTTTGTATCTCATCATCTTTAGCGTCGTGTTATGGCTGGCCAATCAGCTTTATCTGATTACTCCTACAACCAAAGCACACTCTGCCGTATATCATTGGATAGCACCCATAGGGCCTTTTGTGATTGATGAAATCGGAAAATGGATTCCGGTATTCAGCCATATTTTTCAGGATCTGCAACATTTCTTTGAACAGGTAGGGCGGCAGTTGCAGCATGCATAGCCGCTTGCAGCCCGGGCTTCATGATGATTTCATGCGGATGAAGGATAAAAAAGTTTATTTTAGCGTCCATAAACAAGGATCGGGGAATGGACTATGAGATCAAAACACATGGCAAATTCAGGTTTGTAGAAGAGGGAGAGGGAGAGCCATTGATCCTGCTTCATGGCTTGTTCGGAGCGCTGAGTAATTTCAAGGACCTGCTTGAATATTTCCGGCATCATTGCAAAGTTGTGATTCCCATCCTTCCGCTTTATGAATTGAATATCCTGGATACCTCGGTGGGCGGCCTCGCCAAATATGTGCACAGATTCATTGAAACCAGAAACTATGGTCAGGTACATTTGCTGGGTAATTCACTGGGTGGACATGTAGCCTTGATTTATGCCTTGCATCATCCTGAAAACCTGAAAACGCTTATTCTTACTGGCAGTTCGGGCCTGTTTGAAAACGGCATGGGTGAAACCTATCCCAAACGCGGAGATTATGAATACATCCGCAAAAAAACAGAACTTACTTTTTATGATCCGCGGGTGGCTACCAAAGAGCTGGTGGATGAAGTGTTTGAAATTGTCAACAACCGTTTCAAGGCATTGAAAATCATTACCCTTGCCAAATCGGCCATCCGCAATAATCTTGGCGACGAGCTGCGGCAGATTCAAGTACCGGTATTGCTGATCTGGGGTAAAAACGATACCATTACACCGCCGCTGGTAGCTGAAGAATTTCATCGCTTGCTTCCCAATTCTGAATTGCATTACATTGATAAATGCGGCCATGCACCCATGATGGAGGTGCCCGAGGCCTTCAACGCCATTCTCCATGAATTCCTGAAAAAGCACGCAGACGGAATAAAATAAATCTTTTGCCAGACGAGCAACAAGAGCCCGGGGAAATCCGTTATTCTTGTATAAATTGCAAGGCATGGTGATAAGCCAATTCATATCTTCCCGGTTTGTGCCGTTGTATCCGCACCAGCAGGTGGCCGAGGCATTGGCCAGCATGCATAATCAGCATGTGCAGGAGTTACCTGTGGTGGCCGAAGATCATTTTACCTATCTGGGCATTGCCACTGAAGTACAGCTGAACGATTTTCCTCCGACCCTACGAATCGGTGAGATTCCTATGGGTGAACATAAACCTGCTATATTCGCCCAGGCAAACCTTTTCGACGCACTCAGGGTATGTCAGCAAAACCAGTTATCCGTGATCCCGGTATTGGATGAGGCTGAACATTATGTGGGAACAGTGACCGTGGATAAACTGTTGGAAGGCCTGGCAAAGATGATGAATGTGCAGGAGCCTGGCGCCATTATTCAATTGCAAATGGCTGCGCATGATTATATGCTTTCCGATATTGCCCGCCTGGCCGAACTGAACGACGTACGACTTCTGGATGTATGCACCCAATACGACAGCACGCATGATATCGTAAATGTATACCTCAAAACCAATCGCATGGATGTGCAGGCACTGGTAGCTACTTATACCAGATATCATTATCAGGTGGTGCAGGTTTATGCCCAGGAATCATCCATTGACAGCCTGCGCGATAATTATGACATGCTCATGAATTATATCAACATGTAAACCGATAGAGCTTCTGTTGATAGCTGTGAATGATGTGATTTGTTCTCATATTGCGCTTGCCTGCCGGCGATTCATCCAGTGCTTTATCTTTTTGCCGTTTTTTTTTCCTGTATGGATATACGCGCAGCAGGCTCATTTACCGGTAATAGGTACTACGGAAGTCCCCGACACATCCCTGCCCGATGGCATGGTAATTATCAGGCATATTGATATCAGTGGAAATAAAAAAACCAACGATGCCATCATCCTGCGTGAATTAGCTATTCATCCTGGAGATACTCTGCCATGGAAGCAGGCCCCAGCCCTGCTGGAGGAGGCCCGTCAGCGTGTCATCAATACATCTCTTTTTCTGAGCGTGAATGTATATTTCAAGAACTGGCATGCACAACAAGTGGATATCGGCGTGGATGTGGTGGAACGATGGTACATATTTCCCGTACCTATTTTCAACCTGGCCGATCGCAATTTCAATGTTTGGTGGGTGGAACATCATCACCAGCTCAGCCGAGTGAATTATGGCATCAACTGTTTTGATAATAATCTTACTGGGAATAATGATCAGTTGATTTTTACCATCCAGAGCGGATATACGTACAAATATGCACTGGCTTATAACCTGCCTTTTTTTGATAAAGTTATGCATGCAGGATTAGGTCTGATTGCAGGTTACAGCCGTAATAGGGAAGTGAATTACATGACGCAGGCCAATAAACAGATTTATTTAAAGACCGAGCAATTTATTTACAAAAACTGGTACGGCGGATTGAATTTCACTTATCGAAAAAATATTCGTACGCGGCATTTGCTTTCACTTACCTATCATAACCTTACGGTAGGAGATACCGTAGTAGCTTTAAATCCAGATTATCTGCCGGCAGGCAGCACTCATCAGCAATATCTGGGACTGGAATATCGGTTCAGCTACACAGGTGCTGATCATTGGGCTTATCCCCTGCGCGGATTCAATCTGATCGCAGATATTTCCCAGCAAGGCTTTGGCTGGCTAGGACAGGTGCACATGACCCAGCTGCAACTCATGATGGCTTACTATATGCCTTTATTTCCCCGCATATATCTGGCCACGGGTTTCCGCACACAAATACAACTGCCGGTTCATCAACCTTATTTTTTGCGGCAGGATATGGGTTATTATGAAAATTATCTGCGCGGATTGGAATATAATGTAGTAGATGCCAGTGCATTTGGTATTCTCAAAACCAATCTGAAATATCAGATAGGAAAATGGAATATTCATCTGCCCCTGATACCTGAAAAGTTTGCTCATGTGCCGTTGGCTGTGTACGTCAAATGTTTTGGTGATGTGGGTTATGGTTATGATCCGTATCATGAAGTCAGCCATCTGAGCAACCGATGGCTTTTTACCGAAGGTGTAGGTATTGATTTTGTTACATTTTATGATATTCGTTTGCGTGTAGAATACAGCTTCAATCAGTTCGGTCAAAATGGGTTATTTTTACACACCAAATCTGAATTATAATCTGCTTTTAGTCAAATTATTTCATGCAGGTAGCTATTTACAGCCGCAATTTTTCTCCGCAGGATCAGGCCGATGTGCAATTGCTGATTCACACTTTGCATCAGCGGGGTATGCAGCTGTGGATTTATGCGCCTTGGTATGAGCAAATGCATGGCAGCATCCGGTGGCCGCAGCAACCTGTATTGTTTCATACTGCCCATGATCTGAATGAGAAGATAGCGTGTATGATCAGTATGGGTGGCGATGGAACGTTGCTTGATACACTATGCTTGGTGCGCGACAAACCGATTCCGGTGATTGGTGTAAATATGGGCCGGCTGGGCTTTCTGGCCAATATTGGCCGTGATATGATTGAACGTATGGCTGATGCTTTGCTTTCGCATGATTATGTGATTGAAAAACGTATTCTTTTGCATCTGGATGCCAGCATTCCGCTTTTCGGAGAAGTGCCTTATGCATTGAATGATTTTACGTTGCATAAAAAGGATGCATCATCCATGATCCGCATCCATGCATTTCTGAACGGGGAATTTCTCAATACCTACTGGGCCGACGGACTTATTGTATCCACACCTACGGGATCAACAGCTTATTCGTTGAGTTGCGGTGGACCGATTTTGTTGCCCGAGGCAGGTGGTTTTGTAGTAACGCCCGTTGCTCCGCATAACCTGAATGTACGTCCGCTGGTAGTTCCGGATGATGCTGTGATTTCATTTGAGATCGAGGGCCGGAGTGAACAGTTTCTCTGTACCCTGGATGCCCGGATGGAAACTATTACCAGCGATGTAAAAATGGCCATTCGAAAGGAAGATTTTATGCTCAATCTCATTCGCCTTCAAGAAACCAATTTTCTGCAGACGCTTCGCAGCAAACTCTTCTGGGGAATTGACAAACGAAATTGACTTCTGCATACCAAAATCCGGTGTAAAGCGTTACTTAATCAATTGTATTTCACGATGAAGAAATGTTATGTCTGGCTAAGCTTTTTTGCATGGACGACAGGGCTCTGGCTATGGCCGGGGACGATGGTTGCGCAGATTTCTCTTCGATCCTATCAGGCGCTGGCTTATACATCTGAGCTTGGAGTGGCTGCTGGTGGGGCAGAATATTTCGGTGATCTGAATACCCATTATGGCTGGCATGCCGTGAAAGCTTCGGGAGGTATTTTTTACCGGAAGTTGTTCAGCCCCTATGTGGCTGCACGTCTGGAAGCCGAGCTGGCTCAGCTGGGGTATTCAGATGTGTATAATAAAAATGCATTTCAACATCAGCGCAACCTCAGTTTTAATACCATGATCTGGGAAATTACGCTGATGGGGGAATTTAATTTTTTTCGGTTTGAACCCGGCAGTGAAGACCACAGGTTTACACCCTATCTCGCATTTGGTGTGGGCTTTTTTCATTTCAATCCTTATGCCTACTATCAGGGGCAGAAATATTATTTGCAGCCCCTGGGTACAGAAGGACAGGGCTCGTTTCTATATCCTGACCGGAAGCCCTATGCGCTGCAGGCTTTGTGCTTTCCGGTAGGCGCCGGTATCAAATATAATTTGGCAAGAAATCTGGACATCGGATTGGAAGCCATTCATCGTTTTACGACAACAGATTATCTGGATGATGTGAGTACCACCTATGTGGGTATCACGGCATTTCCTCCCAAGCCCAACGGACAGCCTTCTGTAGCAGCTATTTTGCAGGACCGGTCAAACTGGAATGGGCAGCCAGCAATTGGGACTCCCGGGCGGCAACGTGGCAACAGCCTCACCAAAGACCAATATATTTTTGTACAGCTTACACTTTCTGTGCTGTTCAGCAATTACCGCTGTCCCACGCTCTGAAAGCGGTTAAACTTGTGTTAAAAACCCATACCAGCAAGCCTTTCAGCCGATATTAGGATATATTTGTAACTTTCTCGACTTTTGCGGAACAAGCAAGGTCCACATGCCCGGAACATCCACATTAAAAGATCGTATTGATCCCCGAAAATTGCCCCGGCATATTGCCATTATCATGGATGGCAATGGCAGGTGGGCCAAGGAGCGCGGACAGGACCGCATTTACGGGCATCACGAAGGTGTGCAGAGTGTGAAGAGTGTGGTGGAAGCCTGTGGTGAGTTGGGTATACCTTATCTTACCATTTATGCCTTTTCTACAGAAAACTGGGAACGTCCTTCTGATGAAGTGAATGGCATCATGGAGCTGCTGGTAAGAACCCTGCACAAGGAAATTGATTCACTGCGGGAGCATAACATCCGTTTGCATGTAATCGGAGATCTGGATATGCTGCCTCCCGTATGCAGGCAGGAAGTGCAGGAGGCCATACAGCTCACAGCCAGTCATGATGGATTGCATCTGATTGTTGCATTGAGCTATAGTTCCCGCTGGGAAATCGTGCAGGCCGTTAAACAGGTGGCGGCTGATGTGCGTGCAGGAAAGCTTAGGCCTGAAGATATTGATCAGCAGCTGTTTGCACAATATCTCTGCACGGCTGCCTTTCCCGATCCTGAGCTGGTGATCCGCACCAGCGGCGAATATCGCATCAGCAATTTTCTGCTTTACCAGATTGCCTACGCAGAACTGTATTTCACACCTACCTTGTGGCCAGATTTCAGGAAGGAAAACCTGTATGAGGCCATTTTAGACTTTCAATCCAGAGAAAGAAGATTTGGGAAAACGAGCGAACAAATACAGCAGAATGAAGAGATGTTTTCGTAGACATGTAGTATTGATCTTATGCGTGTTTTGGGGGCATCATCTGCTGGCACAGCAGCTATCAGCCTCATCAGCTGCAGCAGCCGATACCACGCAGATCCCCGTGCTGCCTTCCAATCCCAAATCCTATCGCATTGCAGGCATCACGATATCCGGTGCCCGTTATCTCGATCCGCAGCTCCTGGTTTCTGTATCCGGCATTTCAGTGGGCGATCGTATCATCCTGCCGGGCGATGGTCTGGCTAAAGTGATTCAGAATCTCTGGAAACAACATTTGTTTTCCAATATCCAGATTTATGTGACCCGTGTGGATGGGGACGATATCTATCTGGATATCCATGTCACCGAACGTCCCCGGCTGGCCAATTTTTACTTCCGGGGTGTCAGCAAAACAGAAGCAGATGAGCTGAAAACCAAAACGGATCTGCATCAGGGATCGGTAGTCACCGAAAGCATGAAAATCAATGCAGAAGTGGCTATCCGCAAATATTTCCAGGACAAGGGATATCGCAACGTGAGCATGCAGATCAGCGAAAGGCCTGATACGGCTGTGATGCTGAATGCGGTGGATTTGATTTTCAATATTCACAAAGGTAAAAAGGTTAAAATCAGCGAAATCTTTTTTGCAGGAAATGATCACGTGCCTGATGCAAAGCTGAAAGCCCAGATGAAAAATACCAAGGAAGGCATGCGTCTCACCCTGCATCCGGCAAGAGATGTGAATGTGTATGGAGAGCATCCGTATTCATTTTCCGATTATCTGCATGAATGGGGCTTTTTGTACCCTTCCAAAACCCTGCGTGTACTGGAACCTTATTTCCGCTTCAAACTGTTTAATTCAGCCAAATTCAACCAGAGCAAGTATGATGAAGATAAGGCCAAGATTATTGAATACTACAACTCGCTGGGTTATCGTGACGCAACCATTGTGGATGATACTATCTATCAGGCGCCTAATGGCAACATAGATATTGCCATCAAGGTGAATGAAGGCGATAAATATTATTTTGGTAATATCACCTGGAGCGGCAATACCAAATATCCGGATACCTTGCTGAATGCCATTCTGCGCATTCATAAAGGCGATCCCTACAATTTGGATTTGTTCAACAAAAGACTGGGCATCACACCTACCCAGCAGGGAGATGACATCAGCAGTTTATATTTGAACGATGGTTATTTATTCTTCCGTGTGACGCCTATAGAAACAAGGGTATATCATGACACCATCGACTATGATATTCGCATCACGGAAGGCCCGCAGGCTACTATCAATAAAGTTACCATTTCAGGTAATGATCGTACCAATGAACATGTCATCAGAAGAGAGCTGCGTACCATTCCGGGTGAAAAATTCAGCCGTGCCGATCTGATTCGTTCGCAACGCGATGTATCGCAGCTGGGCATGTTTGATCCGCAGAAAGTATCCGTAAATCCGCAGCCCAATCCCGAAAATGGTACCGTAGATATAGGCTGGTCGGTAGTAGAAAAACCTTCCGATCAACTTGAGCTTTCGGCCGGATGGGGTGGCTACATCGGATTAACGGGTACCTTGGGATTATCGTTTAACAACTTTTCCCTGCGCAACATTACAAATCCGCACGCCTGGACACCCTTGCCTAGCGGCGATGGACAGAAGCTTTCACTCCGATACCAGTCCAACGGCAAATTTTATCACTCCTACAGTTTTTCCTTTACAGAACCCTGGCTGGGAGGCAAGAAGCCGAACAATTTCACGGTGAGCTTATACAATTCCTTTATTGCCAGTGGCGTGTATAACCCCTACACTGGATTTTTCGGCGGATCGGCCGACAGCAGCTTTCTGCGTTCCACAGGATTTACGGTGGCTTTGGGTAAACGGCTTACCTGGCCTGATGACTATTTCACACTTACCGGAGCCGTGAATTTTGTGCGATATACATTGAAAAACTATCAATTCTTCTACGGGAATCCACTGAACAACGGAGATATCAATGAACTGAGCCTGAAACTCACACTGGCACGATCTTCCGTGGATGCACCCATTTATCCGCGCAGCGGTTCTAATATTGTATTATCCGGCGAATTCACACCACCTTATTCTTTGTTTGAATCACAAAGTGTGTACGAAGGCAAAACCCTGGCTCAGAAATTCAAATACATTGAATATCAGAAATATCGTTTTGATGCTGAATGGTATGTGCCTCTGGGCAGGCCGCATGGTACGGATCAGAAACAGTTTGTGCTGAAACTGGCTGCCAAATATGGATTTCTGGGCAAATACTCTTCTCATGCCCTGCTGTCGCCGTTTGAACGGTTTGAACTGGGTGGCGATGGATTAAGCAACTATGCCATCTATGGTAAGGAAATCATTTCGCAACGGGGTTATGAAGTGTATTATAGTTCAGATCCGAAAAACAATGCGCAAACCCAGCCATTGAGTTATCAGGGATTCACAATTTTTAACAAATACACGGTAGAATTGCGCTACCCCATTACCTTGAATCCGAGTTCAACCATTTTTGCATTATTGTTTTTTGATGCTGCCAATGGATATGAAAACTTCCAGAATTACAATCCTTTCCTGTTAAGGCGCGATGCAGGTATAGGTATGCGTTTTTACCTGCCCATGTTTGGTTTGCTGGGATTTGACTATGGAGTAGGATTTGACAGAATGCAGCCCGGCCAGGGACTTCGCAATGCCACCAAATTTAGCTTCATGTTGGGGTATGAACCGGAATAACATCCATATTTAACAGTTCATTTCAGATGTTTTTTGCATTTTTAACCACAACAATCAAAATAAAAACATGCTTGAAAAACATAAATGCACCGATTATGTACAAAAAAACTGGAATATTTGTGGCATTGCTGCTATTGGCAAATATCACTGCATTTGCACAGCGGTATTGCGTTATTGACAGCAAATATATTCTTGAACATATACCAGAATATCAGCAGGCGCAGCATCAGCTTGACAGTGTGTCAAAAGTATGGCAACAGGAAATAGATGCGCAGTATCAACAGCTCGATGAAATGTATCGCTCCTATCAGGCTGAGAAAGTGGTATTGAATGAAGATCTGCGAAAGAAACGTGAAGATGAAATCGTAGCAAAAGAAAAAGCCGTACGTGATTTGCAAAACCAGCGTTTTGGCTATCAGGGCGATTTATTCAAATTGCGGCAAAAACTGGTACAGCCCATTCAGGATGAAGTATATCAGGCCGTCCAGAAATTAGCTGCCCAGCGATCTTATGATTTTGTACTGGATAAAGCCGGCGGCATCACAGTTTTCTATGCGGATCCGAGACTTGACAAAAGTGATGATGTATTAAATTTATTGGGAATTCAAAAATAAATTATTTTCGCTGCTTCATTAAAACCAAACAGGAATTATTCAATTAAAAACAGTCAGTCATGAAGAAAGCTTTGATGTTCTGTTTCTTGCTGGGTGCCATGGTTTGCACACTTCGCACGGAGGCACAGGTCAAAATTGGTTACATTGACATGCAGGAACTGATTCAGTCCATGCCCGAAACCAAAAATGCAGATTCAGCTTTGCAGAAATTTGCCAATCAGCTGCAACTACAAATTCAATCTGCGCAGCAGGAATATCAGAACAAACTGATTGCTTACCAGCAGCAGGCCGACACACTTTCCGATGCCATTAAGGAAATCAGAACCCGCGAACTGAGCAACATGCAAAAGAATCTGCAGGATTTGTCGCAGGCCGCACAAGACAGTTATCAGCAAAAGAACCAGCAACTGCTACAACCCATCATTGAAAAAGCCCAGAAAGCCGTGCAGGAAGTAGCGAAGGAAAAAGGATATACCTATGTTTTCAACAAGCAACAGGATATCCTGATCGTGGCCCCGTCAGCCGATGATTTGCTGCCTGCTGTGAAAGCCAAGTTGGGAATCAAGTAATTCTCCCAGAGTACACTGCCGGCAGTTGTTGCAAACATCCGTAATTGAGTTGTGGCTAAGAATCCGCTGAAGGTTCTTAGCTTTTTTATTGGACTTCAAACATGCAGGTATATCAACCCATTGGCATCTTCGATTCCGGCTATGGCGGGCTCACGGTGATGCGCGACATCGTGAAGCTATTGCCGGAATACGATTATCTGTATCTGGGTGATAATGCGCGTACACCTTATGGCAACCGTTCCTTTGAAACGGTATATCACTATACCTGGCAATGTGTGCAGTATTTGTTTTCTTGCAACTGCCATCTGGTGATTTTGGCCTGCAATACCGCTTCAGCAAAGGCTTTACGCACTATTCAGCAGCGCCATTTGCCTGCTGCATTTTCCGATCGCAGGGTGCTGGGTGTCATTCGTCCCACTACCGAAAAAGCGCGTACGTTTACCCGAAGTGGTGCATTGGGTATCCTGGCCACGCAGGGCACTGTGCAATCAGAGTCGTACGTGATAGAAATCCGGAAATTCTTTCCTGAATTGCGTGTCTATCAGCAGGCCTGCCCCATGTGGGTTCCGCTGGTGGAAAACGGAGAACATGAAGGCCCTGGTGCCGATTATTTTGTACAGAAATACCTTCATGAGCTCTTTCGCCAGGCTGCCGATCTGGATGCTATTATTCTGGCGTGTACGCATTATCCGCTGCTGATACCCAAAATCAAAGCTTTTTTGCCGGAACAAATACAGGTAATCTCACAGGGTCCTCTAGTAGCAGCAAGTTTGAAGGATTATCTGCATCGTCATCCGGAGATCGAACAGCATTGTTCCAAAACAGGCAGGAGAGATTTTCTGACTACTGATTCAGCAACCTTGTTTAACCGGCAGGCCAGCATTTTTTACGGAGAACAGGTGAATGCTCGGCAAATCAGCCTGGATGCGATCTAGCGCAATATTTTATTGGATAGCAGATGAGGATTCCGGTTTTTTAAAAAAACTTTTTTGCCTACCTTTGCGATCCATTTGAACAGATTTGTATGAAACGGACCTATCAACCACATCGTCGCAGAAGGAAAAGCACGCATGGTTTTCGTCGCCGCATGCGCACGGCCGATGGGCGCAAGGTACTGGCTCGCCGCCGGGCAAAAGGACGTCATAAACTGACCGTATCCGACGAAAAAAATGATCGGCTGAAATAAGCAATCCATGCCATTTGCCGGTTCGTTATACATTCAAAAAAGCAGAGCGACTCAAAAAACGCAGGCTGATTGAGCAACTGTTTGCTGAGGGTCGTTCTTTTTCCTGCCCTCCCTTACGCGTTTATTATTCTATTCATCCTGTAACCGATCAACAGCAGGTTGCATATCCGGCACAGGTAGCTTTTGCTGTGCCCGGAAAATACTTCCGCAAGGCTACCCAGCGCAACCGCATCAAGAGACTGCTTCGCGAAGCCTACCGGCTGCAGAAACATGAGCTGTATGCCTATCTGCGCCAGCAGGGAATGGTTTTGCACTGGATGATTATTTACCAGGGCAAAGAAATACCTACCTTTGAAGAGATATCGCAAAAAATGCAGGCCGTTATGCTTCGCATGATGCAAATACAGGAGAAGTAAAGCTATGCGCATCCTGAATTTCATCAACCATTTGCTGGCCTGGCCATTGTTGTTGCTTATCCGTATCTATCAACTGCTGCTTTCTCCCTGGATAGGCAACCGGTGCCGGTTTACCCCCACCTGTTCGGTGTATGCACGGGAAGCCCTACAGAAATATGGTTTTCTCAAAGGCAGCTATCTTGCCGTCAGGCGGCTTCTGCGCTGCCATCCTTTTGGCGGCAGCGGCTATGATCCAGTGCCCTGATCTGTTATTTCGATTTCAAATCCTTATTCCGGATCTGAGGGGTATAAGCCCGCGTAGAGTTTTGTTGTCCCAGACGTTAATTCAAACCTATTTTCCAGTAAGTAAAACGAAAATCAGATGCGGTGTGAGCAGCGTCATTTCGTTTACATCAAAAATCAGTTTATCTATTTCATTTTCGATGGGTTTTCTTTTGCCTGTAATCTGCACTTCGTGCGGGGCAACAGCAGCGGATTGCAGTAACAAAATACCCAGATCCGCATCACCATCTTTCAGGATATGCGACAGGGTATCGAATGATTGTGAACCAATGGCCTCCACATGCAGGCGATATAAGCCTGTGTCGGCAAGCAATATCTGAAACCTTCCGGTGCTGTCGCTCAGTGTGCTTAATACCGCACCATGCCCAGTTACCGGATGATGATGCGCAGCATCCTGAATCGTTGCTTTCAATACAGGATGAAAAACACACCGGAAAATAAAAACAGCAAAAACATAGGGTAAAGAGTTATGTTTTGAAACAATTCAATTAAGTTGATATAAACTAATTTCAAATGATTTAGGTGATACACATATAAATTGAGAATAGGTTGTTTTAAATAGTTGTTTTGAATAAATGAATCATAGACATGCAAACAGGTTGATGAAGAAAAAATAGATGGCCGAGGTGCTGCTCCAGTCATTATTTGCCAATCTTGTAAGTCTCCTGATTTTTCTCGTGGGTGAGTAAATCACTTGGATAGATATAACCGTTGTCCATAAATTTCATGATGTTTTTCGGCTTTTTTCTGAAATATGGGTTTATCAGATTGCAATAAGAAATATTAGCAAAACAATAGAAAGAAATAGCCGATAAAGTAAAATATAGGTTGAAAATTGAAACAAATGAATGGGTTCATAATTCGATGAATAATTGCTTACTGTTTATATGAAGCATGTAACATTCAGATGTGCAAGAAAACGATCCTGAAATAATTGCATAAAAAATTCACCCCGCTGAATAGAAATATTTTTCATCCAATGAAATGATGATTCATGGAAGGCGTGCATGCAAATAACTGTTCTGCGTGGCTTATCCCTGAATCAGATTTTCAAGCATATCAGGGCATTGAAACAGGATTTCACGCGCGCGATATGGTATAAAAAAATTTAAATCCTGCAAACATTGTGCAACGGGATAGGGGTTTGTGGTGCAGGCGGGCTGGTGATGCCGAAAAACTGCTGTTTCATTTTTTCGTTTTCTGATTTTGTGTAGCTTTGTCCCGTCTTTTCAAGATCAGGGGGATAAAAGCTCTGCCGGGCATTTATCCCGAAATCAGGATCCCATGAGCGATTCATTTACTCACGAAATTCACCTCTGGCCTTTGCTTTTGTATGCCGCTCTGGTTTTGCTTACAGCTGCCGGTATGTTGCTATTGTCGCATTTTTTGGGCCAGCGTCACGAAGAGCCGGCTACGGATGAGACCTACGAGTCGGGAATACCGGTTACGGGTTCGGCACGTTTGCTTTTTCCCATTCATTTTTACATTGTAGCCATGTTTTTCGTGGTGTTTGACCTGGAGGCGGTTTTCATTGTGGCGTGGGCTATTTCGTTGCGACAGGTAGGATGGGCAGGTTATGCCGGGGTGTTGATCTTTATTTTGGTTCTGGTGGCGGTATTGATTTACGAATGGCGCAATGGTGCTCTTGATTTTGGGCCGAACAGCAAAAAGATATTGAAAGCCTATTACAGGCGCATACAGCAAAAACGGAAATCTTCATGAACTGGTGGACAGCAAAAATAAATGAGCCCACGGCGGGCGGTTCCCTGCTAGACGAGGCAGTGAAACGTACCGTAGTACTTACCCGCCTGGATGATCTGATCAACTGGGGCCGGAAAAATTCCATCTGGCCTTTCAACTTTGGTCTTTCCTGCTGTTATGTGGAAATGGCTACCAGCATCACCAGCCGGTATGACGTGGCACGTTTTGGTGCAGAAGTGATTCGCGGTACACCCCGCGAAGCGGATCTAATTATTATTGCCGGCACGGTGTTTATGAAGATGGCGCCTATCATCCAGCGGTTGTATGAACAGATGATGGAGCCGCGCTGGGTTATTTCCATGGGCTCCTGTGCTAACTCTGGAGGCATGTACGACATTTACAGTGTGGTGCAGGGAGTAGATAAATTTTTGCCGGTTGATGTATACGTACCGGGCTGTCCGCCCCGTCCGGATGCATTTCTGGAGGGCATAACGCTGCTGCGCGATCGAGTGGGCAAAGAAAAAAGGCCTCTGAGCTGGGTGATTGGTCCGCAGGGTGTGATCAAGCCTGAAAAGCCATCCATGCGCGATCAGAAACAAGCTATGCGCGCGCAGATGACTGAAATCAGGCCGCCGGACGAAGTGTAGAAGCATACAAGCCGAAACAATCCGAAGGCAATTCGATTTGTTGATCTGTTGTTATTTGCATTGATATGTCCGATATCCCATCCATACTGGAGCATCAGTTTCCGGATGCCATTCTGGCCCAGCAGCCAACCCGGGATGAATTCCCTACACTATGGATAAAGCCTGCGTATATCCGCGACGTATTGCATTATCTGAAACATGGGATTGCGCAGCCCTATCGGATGTTGTATGACCTCACAGCCATTGATGAGCAGGCACGCACACACCGGGAAGGCCAACCTGATAGCCGTTTTACCGTAGTGTATGTGCTGTTTTCGTTTGAAAGAAATGCTTTCCTGCGCCTGAAAATTCCTCTGACTGATGAACAGCCGGTAGCACCATCCGTGACTTCTGTATGGCCTTCGGCCAACTGGTATGAACGGGAAGTGTATGATATGTTCGGGATCAGGTTTGATGGTCATCCGGATTTGAGGCGCATCCTGATGCCACGGACCTGGAAAGGGCATCCCCTGCAGAAATGCCATCCGGCAAGAGCTACAGAGATGGGGCCTTTTCAGCTACCACCCGAAAAACAACACGAAGAAGAAGAGGCCCTGCGTTTCCGGCCGGAAGACTGGGGTTTGAAGCCTGATGAAGTAGATCCGGAGCATTTTATGTTCCTAAACTTGGGCCCCCAGCATCCGGGTACACATGGAGTGCTGCGCTTGGTCCTGGAACTGGATGGCGAAGAAATTGTCCGCATCATACCCGATATCGGCTTTCACCATCGCGGAGCTGAAAAAATGGGAGAACGCCAGTCATGGCACACTTATATTCCTTACACAGACCGGGTGGAATATCTGGGTGGTGTGATGAACAACTTTCCATACGTGATGGCTGTTGAAAAGCTCGCCGGCATTGAAGTGCCTGATCGCGTGAAGGTGATTCGCATCATGATGAGTGAACTGTTCCGTATTTCCAGCCATCTCGTCTGGTATGGCACCTTTGCGCAGGATCTGGGAATGATGACGCCCGTGTTTCTTATGTTTAATGACCGTGAACGCATTTTCGATATTGTAGCCGCCATTTGCGGCGACCGCATGCATCCCAACTGGTTCCGCATTGGTGGCGTAACGCAGGATCTGCCCAAAGGCTGGGATCAACTCATCAGGGATTTTCTGGATTATATGCCCCGCCGGCTGAAGGAATATGATAAGATGGTGATGCGCAACAGCCTGTTCAAAAAGCGCACCATCGGTATCGGGATTTATGATACCGACGAGGCTATTGAATGGGGGGTGACCGGACCGGGATTGCGCGCTACCGGCATGGAGTGGGATTTCCGGAAAAAACAACCTTATTCGGGTTACGATCAGTTTGAATTTGATGTGCCAATAGGAAAAAACGGCGACTGTTATGACCGGGCTGTAGTGCGGGTGGAAGAAATCTGGCAGAGCCTGCGCATCATCCGGCAGTGTGTGGACAATATGCCTGCAGGCCCGTACAAAGCTGATCATCCCCTTACCACGCCGCCCCTGAAGGAATACACCATGCAGGACATTGAAACCCTGATCAACCACTTCCTGGGTGTGACCTGGGGACCGGTGATCCCACCCGGCGAGGCTATGGTGGGAGTGGAAGCCACCAAGGGGCATAACAGCTATTACCTGATCAGCGATGGCAATACCACATCCTATCGGACCCGTATCCGCACTCCGTCGTTTGCACACATGCAGTTTGTACCCATCATCAGCAGGGGATATACCATACCTGATTTGCTGGCTATCCTGGGAAGTGTGGATTACGTGCTTTCCGATGTGGACCGATAAAATATCCATTCATGGACACACAAACACAACGCATATTAACCGATGAAATGATTGCCGAAATCCGGGAGATGTACAAACATTTTCCGGTGAAAAAAGCAGCTTGCATTGAAGCATTAAAACTTATCCAGAAACATCATCGCTGGGTATCCGACCAGGCTGTGCAGGAACTAGCAGAAGTGCTGGATATGTCGCCCGACGAGATCGACAGTGTGGCTACTTTCTACAACCTCATTTTCCGCAAGCCTGTGGGCCGGCATGTGATCCTGATCTGCGACAGTGTAAGCTGCTGGATCATGGGTTATGAACAAATTGCTGGTTACCTGAAGCAAAAGTTGGGAATTAAATTTGGTGAAACCACGCCTGATGGCCGTTTTACCCTGATACCAATATGCTGCCTGGGCACCTGCGATCGTGCTCCGGCCATGTTTATTGACGAAGATCTTCACCGTGACCTGACGGTGGAACAGATTGATGCTATTCTGGAAAGATATCCATAAACGCTGGAACGGTAAGAATCATGGAAAAACCATTAACAGCACATATTCCCAAAGACGGCAGCTGGCTGAGGCTGAAGGACTATGAGCGTGTGGGGGGATACCAGGGCCTGCGACAGGCATTGAAGATGACGCCAAAAGAAGTGATCGATATGGTAAAGGATGCAGGCCTGCGGGGTAGAGGAGGTGCGGGCTTTGCTACCGGGCTGAAATGGAGCCTGGTGCCCACACCCGATCAGATTCCCGGGCCACGCTATCTCATTGCCAATGGTGATGAAATGGAACCCGGCACATTTAAGGATCGCCTGCTGCTGGAAGGAAATCCGCATCAGCTTATCGAAGGCATGATCATTGGCGCCTATGCTATTCAGGCCGAGTTCAGCTATGTGTTCCTGCGCTGGGGATACCAGTTTGCCGAAAAAGCACTCGAAGAAGCCATTCACGAAGCCTATGAAGCCGGCTATCTGGGTAAAAACATTCTTGGCAGCGGTTTCTCTCATGAACTATCCGTGCATATCAGCGCCGGCAGGTACATCTGTGGGGAAGAAACAGCTTTGATCAATGCGCTAGAAGGCAAGCGTGCCAATCCCCGCGCCAAACCGCCTTTCCCGGTTGTGAGCGGCTTCTTCGGAAAGCCCACCGTGGTCAACAATATCGAAACATTATCCAACGTACCTCATATTCTCAGCAAAGGAGTGAGCTGGTATAAAAGCCTGAGTAAATGTGAGGATGGCGGCACCAAGTTGTATGGCGTAAGTGGAAAGGTGAAGCGACCCGGATTGTGGGAACTGCCGCTGGGAACGTCTTTTCGGGAAATCCTCGAAGAACATGCCGGTGGTATGCGCGATGGATATCAGTTTAAAGGTGCCCTGCCAGGAGGCGGATCCACTGATTTTATCACGGCCGAACATCTGGATGTGGCAATGGATTACAACAGTGTAGCCAAGGTAGGAAGTCGCATGGGTACGGGCACTGTTATTGTGCTGGACGATAAAACCTGCGTGGTGGGCATGGTGCTGAACCTGGAGCATTTCTTTGCCCAGGAATCCTGCGGCTGGTGCACCCCTTGCCGTGAAGGATTGCCCTGGACAGAAAAACTCTTGCTGGCGCTGGAAAACGGAGAGGGTAAAATGGAAGATCTGAAGATCTTCGATGACCTGACCCGGTACATGGGTCCCGGCAACACCTTCTGCGCCCTGGCTCCCGGTGCAATGGAGCCCCTCCAGAGTGCACTGAAACATTTCAGAGCAGATTTTGAACGACATATCCACGAACATCGTTGTCCGTGGAAATAAGCGAAGCATTATGGCAACGATTTATATTGACAATGTTCCCTATGAGGTAAAAGATGGAGAAAATCTTCTCCAGGCCTGCCTTTCAGTAGGCAAGAACCTCACCTATTTCTGCTGGCATCCGGCCCTGAATTCCGTAGGAGCCTGCCGGCAATGTGCCGTTATTCGTTATCGGGATGAAAACGATACCCGTGGCCGCATCGTGATGGCCTGTATGGAACCTGTGGCTGATCAGGCGCGCATTTCCATTGACGCTCCTGAAGCTAAAAAGTTCCGCGCACAGAATATAGAAAGCCTGATGATCAATCACCCGCACGATTGCCCGGTGTGCGATGAGGGCGGGGAATGCCATCTGCAGGATATGACTGTGATGAGCGGACATAATTACCGCCGTTACCGTTTTAAGAAACGTACGCACTTGAACCAATACCTAGGTCCTTTCCTGCATCATGAAATGAACCGCTGCATCCAGTGTTATCGTTGTGTGCGGTTTTACAATGATTATGCAGAAGGAAAAGATTTTGGCGTTTTTGCGGCGCATGACGATGTGTATTTTGGCCGGTATGAACCGGGCGTGCTGGAAAATGAATTCAGTGGCAATCTGGTGGAAGTATGCCCTACCGGTGTATTCACCGATAAAACCCTGCGGAAGCACTATACCCGCAAGTGGGATCTCACCAATGCTCCTTCCATCTGCCATCAGTGCGGATTGGGCTGCAACATTATTGCCAGTGAACGCTACGGCTCCCTGCGCCGGATTCTCAATCGCTACAACGGAGATGTGAATGGTTATTTCCTTTGCGACAGAGGCCGTTTTGGCTATGAATACGTCAACAGCGAACGTCGCATCCGGCATGCTTTGCAACAGCAGCCGGCCGGACAATGGCAGGGCCTGAAAAAAGAAACGGCTATCCGGGAAATCCGCGACCGGATCAGGACTGCCAAGCGTGTCATTGGCATCGGTTCCCCAAGAGCCTCACTGGAAAGCAATTTCCTGTTGAGGGAGCTGGTAGGCGCATCCGGATTTTATGCCGGTGTCTCTGAACAGGAATCCCGGTTGATCAAAGAAGTTTTGCATATCCTCCGTCATAGCGGTGTGCACACGCCTTCCCTGAAAGAAACCGAAACATACGATGCCATTTTTGTGATCGGTGAAGATGTAACAAATACGGCTCCTAGGCTGGCGCTTTCGCTGCGCCAGGCAGCCAAAAACCAGCCTAAGGAAAAGGCAAAAACCCTGAAAATAGCCTATTGGAATGATGCAGCTATCCGGGAAGTAATCCAGGGACAGAAAGGTCCTCTGTTTATTGCTGCTCCGTATGCAACCCGGTTGGATGATGCAGCCCTGGCAACGTATCAGGCACATCCCGATGAAATTGCGCGGCTGGCTTTTGCCGTGGCACATCAGGTGGATGCAGCTGCCGCAGGCGCTGAATTGCCGGAAAAGGCACAGGCTTTTGCCCGTCAGGTAGCCGATGCCCTTGTGGCTGCCAAAAAACCTTTGATTGTAGCCGGAACAAGTCTATACAGCCAGTCCCTGATCCATGCCGCAGCCAATGTGGCTATGGCATTGAAAAAGGCAGGAAAAGAGGCTGGGCTCACCTATACCGTGCCTGAAGTCAACTCCATGGGTTTGGTGATGATGACCGACCAATACTTGGAGCAGGCTTTTGAGCAGGTTTATGCTGGCCAGGCCGATATGGTAATTGTGGTGGAAAATGATTTATATCGTCGTCTGCCTGCCGATAAGGTTGATGCATTTTTCCGGAAAGCTGGTACTGTAGTGGTGCTCGATTCCATTGCACATCGCACGGGCGAGCACGCGCATTTTGTGCTGCCGGCAGGAACCTTTGCCGAATCTTCCGGTACGGTGGTGAACAATGAAGGGCGTGCCCAGCGTTTCTTCCAGGTTTATCAGCCTGCTCACGATATCCGGAGCAGCTGGAAGTGGCTGCAGGCCTTCGTGGAAAATGAGCAGCTGGCTGCAGCTAATCTGGATGGTGTAATCCAGCAGTTGATTATGGCTTATCCAGAACTGGAAGGCATTCGGGAAGCAGCTCCTGGTGCACAATTCCGCGTAGGCACCCAAAAGATACCCCGTGAACCGCATCGTTACAGCGGACGTACAGCCATGCTGGCTCATATCAACGTAAGCGAACCCAAACCACCGGAAGATCCGGACAGCCCCTTGTCTTTCACCATGGAAGGCTATCTGGGCACACCACCGGCTCCTCTTACGCCCTTCTTCTGGTCACCAGGATGGAATTCGGTACAGGCCGTCAGCCGCTATCAGCAGGAAGTGGGTGGCGCTTTGCTGGGGGGTAATCCCGGTAAACGGCTGATAGAAGCCAATGGATCATCTTTGCAGTATTTCACCGACGTACCTGCTGCATTTCATCCGGACAATTTACATTGGAACATTGTACCGGCCTATCACATCCTTGGTTCTGATGAGCTTTCGGCACTCAGCGAACCGCTGCAGGAGCGTATGCCTGCATTGTATCTGGCGCTTTCGCCCGCCGATGCCCAGGCATTGCAGCTCCAGCCGGGTCAGCAGGCCGAACTCAATGTATATGGGCAGACCCTTCGGCTGCCGGTAATTATCAAGCCCGATCTGCCGGGAGGATATGTTCTTGTGCCCAAAGGATGGGAAGCTACGGCAGGCTGGTTATTCCCTGTACAATCATCTCTTAAACCTGTGCAAGTATGAGCGAAACCTGGATTCATATCATCATGGTGGTACTGATTCTGCTGGTATTGCTGACCATTGCAGCCGGATTGATCTATGTGGAACGCCGCATGCTGGCCGTCTGGCAGGATCGCTACGGGCCCAACCGCACCGGCCCCTTCGGATTGCTGCAAGTGTTGGCAGATATGGTGAAAATATTCTTCAAGGAAGACTGGATACCTCCTTTCGCCGATAAAAAAGTATTTGTGATTGCACCCACCATTGTGATGATGGCCGTGTTGATGAGTTTTGCCGTGATTCCCTTTACGCCGGGTATCGGTGTGGTGGATCTGAACATCGGCGTGCTGTTTTTCCTGGCCATGTCGTCGATGGGGGCTTACAGCGTGGTGCTCGCCGGGTGGGCCTCTAACAACAAATATTCTTTGCTGGGTGGCATCCGAGGATCAGCCCAGATGATTTCCTATGAAGTATTCATGGGTCTGTCGCTGATGGGAGTAGTGATATTGGCCGGCTCCTTTAACCTGCGAGATATTGTGGAAGCTCAGCGTAGGATCTGGTTTTTCATTCCACAGATTGTAGGTTTTGTGATTTTCTTTCTGGCAGGCCTCGCTGAAACGCATCGTCTGCCCTTTGATATTCCCGAAGCAGAAAGCGAGCTGATTGCAGGTTATCATTCCGAATATTCCGGGATGAAATTCGGGATGTTTTTCGTGGGTGAATATTTGGGTATTACGCTGATTTCAGCATTGGTTACCACCTTGTATTTCGGAGGCTGGCTGGGTCCGCATTTCCTGCCGCCTGTGGTGTGGTTCCTGATCAAAATGTTTGCTTTTATCCTGTTGTTTATTTTAATCCGTGCTACCTTGCCCAGGCCTCGTTATGATCAGTTGATGTCGTTGGGATGGAAAGTGCTATTGCCGCTGGCGTTGCTGAATCTGCTGGTGACGGGAGCTGTGGTATTGTACTGGCATTTGTAAATGAAAAAAAGAAATTATGATCAGTCATCTTCGTTCATTGTGGTTGGTATTCAAACACATGTTTCATAAGCGGGTAACGGTGCAATATCCCGAAGAGAAGCCTTATCTGCCGCCCCGTTGGCGCGGGCGTATTGTGTTGACCCGCGATCCGGATGGGATGGAGCGCTGTGTGGCTTGCTATCTTTGTGCCGCTGCCTGTCCGGTTGATTGTATTTCCTTGCAGGCTACGGAAGATGAGAATGGCCGTCGTTATCCGGAATTTTTCAGAATCAATTTTTCCAGATGCATTTTCTGCGGCTATTGCGAAGATGCGTGCCCGACTTATGCCATTCAGCTGATTCCGGATTTTGAAATGGCAGAATACAACAGGCAGAATCTGGTATATGAAAAGGAACATTTGCTGATCAGCGGGCAGGGCAAATATCATGGTTATAATTTCTACAGGGTTGCTGGTGTGGATGCAGGCGTGAAGCCTAAAGGAGGTGGTGAAAAGGAAAGAGAACCGGTGGATGTGCGCAAGTTATTGCCCTGATTTTTGGAGCCATGTGCGGCTGAAATGTGCGGTTGTCATGTGTTTTACAAAACCTGAAAAAAAGATTCATCTGTATCTGTAACCAGATTTCTTTTGAATGACATGAACATCATATTTTACTTATCGGCGGTTGTTGCAATTTATTGCACACTCAGGGCTGTATTTCACAAACATGCGGTCCATGCCTTGCTGTATCTAATTGTATCCCTGCTTGCCGTTGCCGTGATTTTCTTCGTGCTGGGAGCACCGTTTCTGGCTGCGCTGGAGGTGATCATATATGCAGGCGCCATCATGGTATTATTTGTATTCGTGGTGATGATGCTCAACAGGGGTGAAGCTGCTGTACAGCAGGAGAAGGCCTGGCTACAGTTCCGCACATGGGTATGGCCGGCTGTATTTGTGTTATTGTTGTTTGTTGAGTGGTTGTATCTGTTGTTATATCAGCCCCCGGCTGTTGCTCCGGCAGGCAGTGATCAGCCCATCATGCCCCAGCAGGTAGGAGAGGCTTTGTTTACCCGATATCTGCTGGGTGTGGAAATGGCTGCCATGCTGCTGATGGCGGGTGTAATGGGTGCCTATCATATCGGCAAGCAAAAACAAAGAAGTTATCATCGTTATCTGGAAGAAGAAGAACTTCGTTCCACAGCATCTGAAAAACAAACACAACAAGTAATATGATTACGGTACCTGTTTCTGTTCAATTGTTGCTGCCGTCTGTACTGTTTCTGATAGGTCTGTTGGGCGTGCTGATTCGCCGCAATGTGATATTTATGCTGATGGCTATGGAAATCATGCTGAATGCTGCCGGACTCGTATTTATCATCGGCAGTTCCCTGTGGAAGCAGGCCGATGGGCAGGTGATGGTAATTTTTATTCTGGCTATGGCAGCAGCAGAGGTAGCCGTGGGATTGGCGTTGATCCTGCAGGTTTATCAGATGCACAAGACGGTGGATGTGGATCAGCTCCGGGAGCTGAAAGATGAACAGGAACAGGGTTAAACAGATTGATCGAATCACATAAAATTGTACAGATACATGGATGTATTTCATCTTTTGTGGCTGGTGCCGGCGTTTCCTCTGGCCGGATTTCTCATCCTGGCTTTGTTTGGATTGCGGCTGCATTCCCGGGCCGTTGCCTGGATAGGCACGGGATCTATAGGACTTTCTGCTATTCTGACTTTGTGGATCGGTATTCATTTTCTTACACAGCCACCCGCCAATTACCAGTATAGCCTGACGTTGTGGACCTGGTTTGATATAAATGGATTTGCACCGGGTATTGCATTGTATCTGGATCCGCTATCACTGGTTTATATTTTCGTCATCACCTTTGTCAGCTTTTTTATTCATCTATATTCCACAGCTTTCATGCGGGGCGATGAGGGTTATGTGCGTTTTTTTGCTTACATGAACCTGTTTGTATTTTCCATGCTGGTACTGGTGCTGGCCAATAACCTGCTGCTGCTCTATCTGGGATGGGAAGGTGTAGGCCTGTGCAGCTTTTTGCTGATTGGTTTCTGGTATCGGGATGAAGTAAACGGATATGCGGCACGCAAGGCTTTTATTGTAACCCGCATTGGCGATACGGCGTTTATTATCGGGTTGTTTTTACTGGTAAAACAATTCCATACCCTGAATATCCAAGATATTCTGCAGCAGGCACCCGTGGTTGGGTCGGCGGGTGCGGCGGCTGTGGTATGGATTACGATTCTGCTATTGGGCGGAGCGGTTGGTAAGTCGGCCCAGCTGCCTTTGCAAACCTGGTTGCCTGATGCCATGGCGGGTCCCACGCCGGTGAGTGCATTGATCCATGCTGCGACTATGGTTACTGCAGGCGTGTACCTGATTGCCAGAACCCATGTGTTGTATAGCCTAGCACCGGCTGTGCAATCGCTCGTAGCCATCATAGGTTTGCTCACCTTGTTGATCGCCGGATTTAGCGCATTGGCACAGCACGATCTGAAACGCATTTTGGCCTATTCTACTATCAGCCAGATCGGATACATGTTTCTGGCATTAGGTGTAGGTGCCTGGACGGCTGCTATCTTTCATTTCATGATTCATGCCTTTTTCAAGGCTTTGCTCTTTCTAGCTGCAGGAGCCGTGATCATGGCCATGGAAGAAGAACATGATATTTTCAAGATGGGAGGATTGCGTAAGAAAATGCCGATTACGTTCTGGACTTTCCTGGCCGGATCGGGCGCTCTGGCCGCTATTCCGCTCATTACAGCAGGTTTTTACAGCAAGGATCAGATTTTGTTTGATGCCCTTGCTTCCACGCAGGGCAGCTTCTGGCTTTGGCTGGGTGGCTTTGTGGGGGCATTCATCACGGTTCTCTATACTTTCAGGATGGTGTATGTCACATTCTATGGTGAGCAGAAAAAACCTATTACCCATAATCCGGAAGGGGAAAAGGTTATGATGATTCCGCTGATAGTGCTGGCTGTTTTGTCGATTATCGGTGGCTGGATTGAATTACCGCATGCATGGGCTCATTTTACTCCGTTTTCAGATTTTCTGACTCATGTACTGCCACCCACGAATCTGAAGCCGGGTATGGAAAGCCAGGAATTAATGCTTCAACTGCTTACCGCTGTGATTGTATTTGCAGGCATCTATCTCACCTGGCTGGCCTATGTGAAAAAACCCGCCCTGTCGGCATCCTGGAAGAATACCGCACTGGGGCGCGCCTGCCATGATTTCTTCTACAAGGGATGGATGTTCGATCAGTTGTATAATACATTGTTTGTGAAACCTGTGGTTTGGATTTCCCGGATTGATCCGCATGATTTCATTGATTATATCTACGAAGGTTTCGGACGACTGAATGTCTCGATTCATGCGGGTTTTAGCCGTACCCAAAGCGGATATGTGCGCTGGTATCTGTTGTGTATTGCAATTGGTATATTGTTCATCTTCAGTTTAATCTTGTTCGTATGATCCTGGTTTGGTTACTGCTCATCCTTCTGATAGGCGGTGTGGTTGCCTGGATATTTTCAGGCCTGAGCCGATGGGTTGCCACTCTGGCGGTATTGCTTGACCTGGTATTGGCTCTGCAGTTGTGGCTTTCACATCCATCAATGCCCATGCAGCCGGTTCAAGGTACGGCCATGGGTGCAGGATTCACATGGATAGCCGAAGCCCAATACAAGTGGATACCTCTATTGGGAGCCAGCATCCATCTGGCTGTGGATGGGTTTAGCTTGCTGATGATTGTGTTAACCTTATTCATTGGGTTGTTGTGTGTGTGGATGTCGTGGAATGATCCGGTCAGCCGGGAAAAAACAGGGTTTTATCATTTTCATTTGCTGTGGCTGATAGCGGGCATGGTAGGCGTATTCATGGCCATGGATCTGCTGCTGTTTTATTTCTTCTGGGAATTGATGCTGATTCCTATGTTCTTTTTAATCAGCATCTGGGGTGGGTCACAGCGTAAAAAGGCCAGCCTTAAATTCTTTTTGTTTACCCAGTTCAGCGGCTTGTTTATGCTGATTGCCATTCTGGCCCTGTATGTTTTGCATGGCCGGCAAACAGGTCTGTATAGTTTTGATTATACCGAATTGCTGGGTACCACATTGTCGCTCGAAGTGGCCGGATGGCTGCTTGCCGGATTCCTGCTGGCTTTTCTGGTCAAATTACCTGCCTTTCCGTTTCATAGCTGGCTGCCCGATACTTATACCCAGTCGCCCACAAGTGGTGTGGCTTTGCTAGCCGGAGTAATGTCCAAAACAGCTGCCTACGGAATGTTGCGGTTTGCTCTGCCGTTGTTTCCGGAAGCTGCACGCATGTTTGCCCCGGCCATGATTATACTGGGTGTAGCTGGTATTCTTTATGGTGCCAAATTAGCCTACGCACAGGCTGATCTGAAAAGGCTTATTGCCTTTTCCAGTTTTAGCCATATGGGCTTTATTCTTTTGGGAATTTTTTCCATGCAGGAACTGGCTTATCAGGGTGTAATCATTGAAATGGTGGCGCATGCCATCAGCATCACGGGATTGTTTTTTGTGGCCGGCATGCTGCAGGTGCGGCTGCAACATACGCAACTGGATGCCATGGGCGGATTCTGGGAATATATGCCTCGCATGGGTGGTGTAGCGATGGTATTTGTGATGGCTTCTCTGGGGCTTCCGGGTCTTGGCAATTTTGTAGCTGAATTTCTGATTCTGGCCGGTGCATTTCAGGTACATGTGGTATGGACGGTGCTGGCTTCGCTGGGATTGATAGCTTCCATGATTTATTCGCTAGTGATTTTGCAGCGGGTGTTTCATGGCAAAAGCAGGCAAACACTTGCTCATGCCGATCTGAAGCCGCTGGAAGGCTTGGTGATGGCTTGTTTGGTTGCAGCTATTGTTTGGATAGGCTTTTTCCCGCAGCGTATTGTGCGTTCGGTTCAGCCGGTTGTGCAGCAGCTCAAACAGATGGTAGTAAAACAAAACATACCGGCTGCAGATCACGAATGGGTGTGGAACAATCAAACATTATTTAAATAATTAAAACCATGTGGCATCAACATCTGTTACCTGCTTTGTTTCCACAGATTATACTCGCGGCGGCATCTGTGCTGTGTTTGTTATTGATTGCTTGGAAACGCAATCACGCCGTGGTGCATCTTTTCACGTTGCTTTCCCTGATTTTGGCGCTTGCCTCATTGGGCAAAATATATGATGCAACATCTGTGGATGGCTTGTTTGTTATAGATGGACTGGGCGTGTTTGTGGAAGGAGTGATTTTGATTGCCGTATTTTTTATTACCATCTTTTCCTATCCCTATTTTTCCCAATCCCTGATTGAGAAGGAGGAATATTACGTACTGTTATTGCTGGCCACGCTGGGAGCTACATCTATGGTCATCAGCAATCATTTTGTATCGTTTTTCCTTTCACTTGAAATCCTGAGCGTATCCTTATACACATTGATTGCTTATCCGAAAAAGATGACAGCATCTGTGGAGGCAGGCGTGAAATATCTTGTTCTGGCAGCCGTTTCATCGGCTGTACTGGTGTTTGGCTTGGGATTGATATATGTAGAAACCGGTCAGATGAGTCTTGCTGAGTTGGGTAAACTGGCTACGGGTGGAATGGGTGCGGATATCTGGATGATAGTGGGTTTGGGGCTGGTGATAGCAGGTCTGGGATTTAAGCTCGCCCTGGTGCCCTTTCATTTATGGACGCCCGATGTATATGCAGGTGCACCGGCACCTACTTCGGCTTTTGTAGCCACAATTTCCAAAGGCAGTGTATTTGTATTTCTCTGGCGCCTGTTCGACAGTGTGGGCACCATGTCCCATGCGATACAGCTTATCTTCGTAGTCATTGCCATTGCTTCGATGCTGATAGGCAACTGGCTGGCACTTTTGCAACAAAACCTCAAACGGCTGCTGGCTTATTCATCGATAGCCAACCTGGGATACCTGATTGTAGCGTTTGTAGCTTCCGGCGAAACAGGCTTGCATGCAGCGATATTCTTTCTGGTAGCTTATTTTATTTGCATGCTGGGAGCTTTTGGCATCATCAGCTTTTTAAGCGAACCTGCAGAAAACGGCCAGCAGGAGAGGCTTTCCCTGTCGTCCTACACCGGATTGTTCTGGCAAAAACCCGGATTGGCTGTTTTGCTTGCACTCATCATGCTTTCACTGGCTGGTATTCCGCTCACAGCCGGATTTATCGGTAAGTTTTACGTATTGTTATCGGGTGTTTACAGCACGCAGTGGTTGCTAGTTATTGTCCTGATTCTTTCCAGTGTGATTGGCTTGTTTTACTATCTGCGGGTGGTGATTCAATTGTTTTCCAGACCTGAAACGCCTGTCGGCTATCCGGCTTCACCTTATGCCGTTTCTACCGGGCTTGCATTTCTGGTATTGTTTATTTTACTGATCTGGTTTGGTATAGCGCCTGGACATCTCATTGATCAGATATCCCAAATGGTACATGTGATTAAGGGATAATTTGTTCGTCAAGCCATTTGGTAAAATAAATCAGATCCACATATTCTCCCGAAGGCTGTCGTAAAAACCTCGACAAGCGGCCTTCTTCTTCCAATCCAAAAGATTGATACAGATGGATGGCTCTTTCATTGTTAGCCATCACCTTGCAGTATAGCAGCTTAATCTGGGGATGATGGGCGAGCCAGCGAAACATGTGCGTCATGAGCCGCCTGCCGATGCCCATATTCCAGTATGGCCGGATAACGGCAATACCAAATTCAGCAGTATGTTCAATTTTGCTGCGATTACCCTGGGTCACACTCAACGTACCCACGATTTGTTGACCTACCAGGGCCAGCAAATAAAGATTATGCGGATGAGCGCGAAAGCTGCGGATCAAATCCTGTTCGGAGCGCAGGGTATGTTGCCTGGCTTCATCCGGTGTGGTCATTAAAAAATCGCTATCCTGTACGGCTTGCTTAAAGTAAGCCAGCAAAGCGGCAGCATCGCTGGTTTCAGGTTCACGGATAATTAGCTCCTCGCCGTTGGCCAGAAAATAGTGCATGTATCGAAATTAGATAAAAACTTTCAGCTGTGCCGGAAGGTTGCACAGGAAGGCTGATTTCGTTTCGTTGCAGCAATCATGGGCACACCCTTTCAGCAAATGATCCGGATTAGAGAAGGATGGGTGATAAAATGATTTCAGCTTATCTGGGTAAAGCCTGTATAGGGATGAAGGACGGCAGGCAAATGAATACCATCGGCCCGCTGGTTATTTTCCAGTAAAGCAGCCAGGATACGGGGCAGGGCCAGCGAGCTGCCGTTCAGTGAATGCACCAGCCGGGTATGTTTGCCATCCCGGAAGCGTATTTTCATCCGCAAGGTCTGAAAGGTTTCAAAATTTGATACCGAGCTTACTTCCAGCCAGCGCTGCTGGGCGGCGCTATATACTTCGAAATCATAAGTCAGAGCTGATGTGAAGCTCATATCGGCTCCGCACAGCTTCACAATGCGGTAGGGCAGTTCCAGGCTTTTAATCAAGCCTTCCACGTGTGCTACCATTTCTTCCAGTGCCTGATAAGAATGATCAGGATGTACCAGCTGCACGATTTCAACTTTATCGAACTGGTGTACCCGATTGAGGCCACGCACATCTTTCCCGTAGGAGCCGGCTTCCCGGCGGAAGCAGGGCGTATAGGCCGTCATCTTTACGGGCAATTGTTCCGGCTGCAGGATGCTGTCGCGGTAAATATTGGTTAACGGCACTTCTGCGGTAGGGATTAGGTAAAACTGGTCTTCCGGGATGAAATACATTTGTCCTTCTTTATCGGGTAGCTGTCCGGTGCCGAAGGCGGTTTGGGCATTCACCAGCAGAGGCGGCAGATATTCCACATAGCCAGCGCGGGTGTTGTAATCCAGAAAATACTGAATCAGTGCTCTTTCCAGCCGGGCTGCTGCTCCTTTAAACACCGGGAATCCGCTGCCGGTGAGCCTGGTGCCTGTGTCGAAATGAATCAGGTCGTATTGGGCTGCCAGTTCCCAATGGGGCAGGGCCTTTTCCGGAAGGGTGGGCCATGAACCTCCCCGGCGGATGATCACATTATCGGCTGCTGATTTCCCGGCAGGCACACTTTCGTGCGGCAGGTTGGGCAGCTGCAGGAGCAATTGCTGGATTTTTTGTTCTACCTCATCCAGCTGGTTTTTCAACGCATTGATCTTTTCGTTCCATTCAGCAACCTGTTGCTTTTTCTGTTCTGCTTCGGCATGTTTGCCGGCTTTCATCAGCTGGCCGATTTCACGAGAAGCAGTATTGCGCTGGTTTTGCAGCTGATCATGTTCGGTAATCCATTGCCGGCGTTGTTCGTCGAGTTGTAGGATCTCGTCGATGATATGGGTTTGTGTAAAATGTTTGACCGACAATCGTTCAATAACCCAGTCTTTTTTTTCACGAATCAATTGAATGGCCAGCATGCCCTGAAATTTGTGCAAAGATAGGTGCTTCCTCAGCAAAACCTGGTTTTACGGAATACTATTTAACCCAGTTTCACTTCGATCACATTGGCCAGGGCGCTGGGAGCCGATGCAGGTAATTGTACCTCGAGGGCATTGGGTTGTTGAGTCCATGTAATTTGTGCATCGTATCCCAGCAGGCGCACATGTGCAATTCGGCCGGGAGAAAGTTCATGCTCACGGCCCAAAGGTGCGATATGCAGTTGCTGGTTTTCGGGCCAGCCCATGAAAAATACGTATAGGCTTTTGCCTTTGGTGGTGAAGCGGATATCATCGGCGGTTAGTGCCGGGCGGTTGCGTTCGTTGAAGCTGCTTCCTTTGGCGGGCTGGCTGTTGGGGCCGTAGCCGAAAATCTTCCACGGGCGGGTATCATAGATCGCTTCGCTGTTGATCTGCATCCACGCTGTGATCGCTTCCAGGATGGCCAGCTCCCGGTCGTCGAGCATCCCGCTGTTAGGCAAGGGAAAGTTGAGCATCAGGTTGCCGTTGCGGCTGACGATATCCACCAGCATGTCAATGATCATCTTGGGTGTTTTATATTTCGCCCGTACATCATAGTGCCAGTGGCCAATGCAGGTATCGGTCTGCCAGGGTCGGGGCCAGATGGTGTCCACTACACCTCGTTCTACATCCAGCACACAGGTACCCACCAGACTGTCTTCCGGGCGCTTGCTGGTATATACGGCTGTCACTTCCCGGTTGCCATTGCGTTGGTAGTTGGAATTGTAGAGATGGGCAACGATAGCCAGTCCCCAGTCTTCAAAAGGAATAGGCCCATCGCAATACAGCAAATCCGGATGATATTGATCAATCAAATCCTTGATTCGTTTAAACCAATGAGCCTTCCAGCTTTCGGGAATGCCAGTTTCATCCCAGCTGAGATGGGTATGTACGCTGCTGATGTCGTGATACAAATCCCAGTAGGCTGGATTTTGCCCATCGTAGGGCACGCCGGCCATCGGGCCGCTGATATCGCTTCCATGGCTGGTGGAAAACCATTTGTAACTGATCCAGAGATGGTCACTTACAGCAAATTTGAGATCATGTTTCAGGGCAGCCTGCCGGAAAAGCCCTACAATATCTTTGTGGGGGCCCATCTGCACGGCATTCCAGCGGTTGTAGGTGGAATTCCATAAATCAAAATTATCATGATGCACGCCCATGCTCATGAAATAGCGGGCACCTGCTTTTTTGTACAATCCCATCAAATAATCGGGATCAAAACGATCGGCTTTCCAGGTGGGGATAATATCCTTGAAACCAAACCGGGATGGATGACCGTAGGTCTTCACGTGATACTGATATTGATCGCTGCCCTGGATGTACATGTTCCTTGCATACCAGTCGCCATACTCAGGGGCGGACTGGGGCCCCCAATGCGCCCAGATGCCGAATTTGGCATTGCGGAACCATTCCGGCACTTCATACTGCTGCAGAGATTCGCGGGTGGGTTGAAAAGGGCCGGGCGCAATATCTGGATAAAACCATTTAGCTGGCGGCTGGTCTTTACTTTGCAGCAGCCGAGGAATTGCCATGGCCGGGATCCCTGCAGTCATCCATTTCAGCAGGGTGCGTCGCGAAATCGGTTGCATAAGTCAGCATGTTTCTCCCAAAATACTTCATGTTCCGGATTTTTGAAAATAAAATACCCGTATTTTTCCTGCAAATCCGTACGATGGATATTGAATATGCCGTCAACCAGATGCCCCGTGTGGAAGAAATCATAGATGTATATGTTTCTTCAGGCATTCGCCGTCCGGTGGATGACCCCGAACGGATCGGGAACATGTACAGACATGCAAACCTGATTATTACTGCCCGGCATGAAGGCCGGCTGGTGGGCGTAGCCCGCTCGCTGACGGATTTCTGCTATTGCTGTTATCTGAGCGATCTGGCTGTTTGCAAAGCATACCAACGTCAGGGTATTGGCAAAAAACTTATTGAACACACCCTTCAGCAAATAGGTGGACAAACCATGCTGCTGTTGCTCGCTGCACCCGAAGCCATGACCTACTATCCACATCTGGGGTTTACGCGGGTGGAAAATGGCTTTTTGATTCCCCGCAAAAGGTAAGGGCTGCAGATTCTATGTGCAGCGTTTAGTATTTCCCAACGATAGGGATGCGGCGTCCACGGCCAAAGGCCTTGGAAGAGACCCGGATAATGGGGCAGAACTGATTGCGTTTGTATTCATTGCGATTGACCAGCGGCACCACCTGTTGCACCAGTGCCGGATCAAAACCCATTGCAATGATTTCCGGAATGGTTTTGCGTTGTTCAATGTATTGATACAGAATCGGGTCCAGCTGTTCGTAGGGAGGCAGGCTATCGGTATCTTTTTGTCCCGGCCTGAGTTCGGCTGACGGGGCTTTTTGGATGATGTTGAGGGGAATGATTTCCTGATTTCGGTTCAGATAACGGGCAAGTGCATACACCTGCAGTTTGTATACATCACCCAGCACGCTCAATCCGCCGGCCATATCGCCATACAGGGTCCCATAACCCACGGCCAGTTCACTTTTATTGGAGGTGTTGAGCAGGATATAACCAAATTTGTTGGCAATGGCCATCAGCAAGTTGCCGCGGATCCGAGCCTGGATATTTTCTTCTGCTAGCCCGAACGGCCGGTCCTGAAAGACGGGCTTCAAAGTATCCAAAAAACTATGGTAGATGTTGCGGATGGGGATGATTTCATACCGATTGCCCAGGCGCCTGCTCAGCTCCACCGCATCTTCCACGGAAGCGGATGAAGAAAATTCGGAAGGCATCATCACAGAAAGCACCCGAGCCGCACCCAGGGCTTCGCAGGCCAGTGCGGTGGCTACGGCACTGTCAATGCCGCCAGAAGAGCCAATCACACAACTCCCCAGACCCATTTTGGAAAAATAATCCCGGATACCTAGCAGCAGGGCATCATGAATCCGATCAATCTGAAACTCCGGCCGCAGGGTTTGTGTGGAAGCAGGAGGTTGCTGGGTGATGGCGGGCTGATGGGAAAGTTTTTCCAGCTCGATGATGTCAAGTGCTTCTTCAAAAGATGGCAAATGCCTCACGAGTTCAGCACGGGCGTTGAAAACCAGGGAAGCACCGTCGAACACCAGCTCGGTCTGGGCTCCTACAGCATTGCAATAGATCAATGGCAGATGGTATTGCCTTACATTTTCGCGAATGATTTCGATGCGTTGCTGTTCATGATCATAATCAAATGGTGAAGCAGAAATATTGATGATGCAATCGGGTTGTTCACGGATGAGCATATCCAGCGGTGAAATCTGGTAGAGTTTGGGTTCTGCCACATTCCAGATATCCTCGCAGATGGTAAGCGCTATTTTTTTATTTTGAAATTGTATGCAATGCCAGCTGGTAGCCGGCTCAAAATATCGGCTTTCATCAAATACATCATAAGTAGGCAAAAGGGTTTTATGTATCACATCCTGAATCCGGCCGTCATACAGCAGATAAGCACTGTTGAACAGGCGCCTGCCGCGAGGGGAGGGATTTCTGGAAGGGGTACCTACAATGACACCTATATCTTCCGCATGTGCACAGATTCGCTGCAATGTGTTTTCGCATGCTGCAATAAAATCATCAAATTCAAGCAGATCCATCGGTGGATAACCGCATATACATAATTCAGAAAAAACCACCAGATCAGCCTGCAGGCTGCGGGCCTTTTCAATACCCTGGATGATTTTATCAGCATTGGAGTCAAAATCTCCAATATGATAATTTTGTTGTACGAGTGCAATTCTCATGCAGCCATGGAATTCAATGCAAAGGATCAATTCCTGCAAAATTAACGTATTCTGCAGCGGTTGCAGAGGATGGATTTAACGAAACAGGTACTGCATATATCAGCGGCAAATCCATAAGTTTGCGTTTACCCTTCATGATTTATCTGCGATATGTACGTGAAAAAGATGAAACGGTTCGGATGGATCTTAATGCTGGTATGCATTGTATGCAGCAGCTGTGTGCGTAAAAAACATCGGCCTGTGCCGGATGTCTCGCATATTTCAGTTCCACCCGTCATGATTGATCGTTTTGATCAGGCCCTGACGGCACTTGATACTGCCCATCTGCATCAGGCGCTTGCACAGCTCTATCAGCAATATCCTGCTTTTATGCCGGTATATTTTGAACAGATTATGAATTATGGGCCTTACAGTGATACCAATCATTTGTTGTTTGAAGAAGTGCGGGCAATGTTGCATTCAAAAGATATTCACGGATTGCAGGATACAATCAACAAACATTTTCCGGATTTAAGCTGGCTGAGCAGGGAGCTCAGGCAGGGATTCCGTTATTTGAAATATTATTTTCCTTCCTATCATATCCCGAAAGTTGTCACATTTTATTCCGGTCTGAATAATTTCGGAGCGGTGACGGTGGACACTGTGCTGGGTATCGGACTGGATATGTTTTTGGGTGAAAATTATCCGTTTTACCTGCAGGTTTCTGATCCTTATCCGCAATATATGCTGCACCAGTTTGCTCCGGAATATATAGTACCTGATTGTTTTAAAGTGATTGAACAGCAAATGTATCCACCGGCTCAGGAAGGCACATTGCTGGATATGATGGTGCAGGCCGGCAAACAGTTGTATTTTCTGGATGCTATATTGCCCGATGCACCAGATAGCGTCAAAATCGGTTTCACACAAAAACAGCTTGACTGGTGCAGAAAAAATGAACGCCTGATCTGGCAGTATTTTATCCAGAACAATTTATTGTATGTGCGCGATATGCAGCAAATTCTTCATTATGTAGGTCCGGGGCCTAATACACAGGGTATGCCCGGAGAGGCGCCCGGCAATATCGGAAGCTGGGTTGGCTGGCAAATTGTAAGAAAATATATGGACGATCATCCGGACGTATCCCTTCCCCAACTCATGCAAATGCGCGATGCGCAGCAGCTGCTTACCGATGCCAGATATCGTCCCTGAGCAGCTCTTCATTCAAAATTCAGGGAGAAAATCACCATGTGTGATTTCATGCGTTCAATCACATCTGAATAGATTAAACCGGGTGTGGGTTTGAAGATATTGCGAAATCCGTTGCTGATCTTCACTTCTGGCGAAAGTACAAAAGCAGGAAAATAAATATGAAATCCAAACCCCAATTCATAGCCCAGATCATATTTGGAAAGCTGAATCATATCTTCTGCTTTACGGGCTGTTGCATTGGTGCTTACATCGTCAGCAAAACGTACGCCTGTGAAAGCATATACCCTGAAATTGCCGAATCGGTCTGAATTTAATACTACATGCAATGGGAAATTCAGCAATACTGATTCAATTTTTTTATCCACTTCAGAAGAATCCTTGATGGTATAGCGAATGTTTCGGTCCGTAAAAATCAATGCAGGATTGAAGCGCACATCAATATGTTCTGTGAGTCGCATGGTGGCACGGAATCCCATGGTAAGGCCTCCGTTGTTGAGGGGCAACACAACCTGAATACTGTCCTGCTGCAGGAAATAGGGAGAAGGGTCTAGGTTAAATGTAGAAGTTGTATAGCCCAATGTGATGCCGAAATAATAATCGGCATTATCAATATCATTGGCAAAGAACTGAGCTTGTGCCGGAACAGATTGCCACAGGTATAAACCCAGAAAAACTACGATTGCTTTTTGTAGCCGCAATACACGGAACAAATGCCCAAGGTGTACTTTCTGCATATGACGTGCTGATAACCAATCTCAGTTAATAGATCTATCATGCGTTGACCGTAAGGGAAGGCTCTCACCGATGCAGGCAAATAGGAATAAGCCTCCCGATGATGAGCTAGCCATTTCCCGATCATCGGTGTGATATAACGAAAATACAGGTGATATAATTGTTTGACGGGAAAAGATTCCGGATAGGAAAATTCCAGGATCACGGCCTTGCCGCCGGGCTTCAGTACGCGAAGCATCTCTTTCAGTCCTGCATGCAGATTTTCAAAATTACGCACACCAAAAGCCACCATCACGGCATCGAAAGCATGGTCCGGAAAAGGCAAGGCTTCCGCATCAGCCTGCTGCAGGGTAATCCGGTTCTCCAGATGGGCATCTGTTATCTTGCGGCGGCCCAGTTGCAGCATCTGTTCGGCAATATCCACACCGGTGATCTGTGCCTGCGGATATTGGCGGGCAAGCATCAAAGCCACATCAGCCGTACCAGTAGCCACATCCAGAATCTGGCGGGGCTGTATATCGGCCAGCAGGCGAATGGCCTTTTTGCGCCATTGAACATCAATGCCTGCAGAAAGCAACCGGTTCAGCAGGTCATACCGACCGGCAATTTCATTAAACATCTGCGCCACCTGTGCTTTCTTGCTTAACTTTGAATGCTGATAAGGCACAATAGGTGGCTTTTGGGCTGACGAAGACATGATGCGCAAAGTTAGGAGTTCATTTTTAGAAGCCAGATAACGGATTAACTGATGGAAATTATTTCTGCCCGATTGGTAAGCTGCAGTGCGGATGTGCGTACATGTCCCAAGCCTCATTTGCCCGAATATGCATTCGTCGGTCGTTCCAATGTGGGAAAATCATCGTTCATCAACATGCTGACCGGCCAGCATAGGCTGGCCAAAACCAGTGCCACGCCTGGCAAAACACAAACCATCAATCATTATATCATCGAAAGCCGTCCGGATCCGCTGCAGCGGCTCAGGCGCGGAAGCTGGTATCTGGTTGATCTGCCGGGTTATGGCTATGCCCGTCAATCCCTGCAACAACGTAAAAACTGGCAACAGCTGATTCAATCCTATCTGCAGCAACGCAAAAACCTGGTATATACCTTTCTGCTGATTGATAGTTCCATTCCACCTCAAACCATTGATCTGGATTTTGCAGATCAGCTGGGTCAATGGCAGATTCCTTTTGTGTTGGTATTTACCAAAACGGATAAAGAAAAACAAAACCTGGTGCACAAACATGTGCAGGCATTTCTAAAGGAAATGGAAATGCGCTGGGAACATCTTCCGCCCTATTTTCTGGCTTCTGCAAAGAAAAAAACAGGAAGAAAGGAAATCCTAGAATTCATTCAGGAGTGGAATACCCGGTTTCAGGCTATTGCCTGAAAATTAATTCACGATTTTATTGGCGCAACAGCTGCTGGCAAAAGCTTCAGGCTTGGCCTTGAAAGCAAAGCCCATTCCCAGGATATAACCCATGGCTTCGCGCAACGCTTCATTGCTTTTGAAGTGAGGATTGGTGTTGATGTCGGCATGCACTTCCATGTCCACATCATACTCATTGAACAAATCGCAAAGTTCATAGGCAATGGCAATGCTTTTGCTTACTTCCACCAGCATTCTTTCCCGGATGGAATAATGCTGATGATCTTTTTCATTGTGGATGAACATGAAGCCGCCGTGTCCTTCACGCAGAAATACAATAACGGTTGCAAATTCAGTTTCATGGCCTCTCACCTGACTGTCCGTGCCAATGCATACCTTTAAGCGGAAGCCCTTTGCTGTTTCACGTTCTATAGCGCGGCGAACTTCTTCTTTGATGGGAAGTTTGATGGGTTCGCCATTGAATCTTCGCCAGTGCATGTTGATATGGTTCTGATGATAAAAAGAACATAATCAATTATCTAAAGTAACAAAAAATCCGGATGCTAGCATGTTTTATTTTTGTTAACTGAATGGATGGCATCCGCTTGGTTTATCTGTGATTCAATCCTGCTGTTTCAAACTGATGGGTGCTTAGTAATACCAGGGTGCAGGCTTCAATGACCGATATACCGGCCTGTCGCAAAATCGTTTCCAGTTCCTGATTTTCCGTGCCGGGATTGAAAATAACCCGAACAGGATGCAATTGCAACAGCTTATCCTGGTACAGATGCTGATGCCGGGGATGCAGGTACAAGCTAACGGTATGCACAGCCACATGTTCCGGCCAGGATGTCTGGATGCTGATGTTACCGATCCGGCCTTCATGCTGCCCCAGCGCAATCACCGGGTAACCCTGTTCCTGCAGACGTAGCACGGCCAGATAACTATACCGTGCAGGATTGGGAGAAGCACCAATAACCAGTGTGGTCCATTCAGCGTGTTCCATGTATTCGATTCATTTTCGGAAAATTAACCCATTGATTTGGTAATGCCAAAAGCCGATATTAATTTTATCGCATAATTACTTTTTTTATGCTGATACGATTAAATGTTATTCTTACATTATTTTTATCTGCGGCTTTTTTTGCCTGCAATACTTCTCATCATCAGACACAACAACGATCTTTTTCAATTGATTCTTTGGTTATGGAACATCTGTTACCCGATTCTACGGCATTTGCCGATACAGTAGATGGAAAGGAAGTGCGGATTTATTATCTCGAGAATCATCAGGGGATGGCTGTGGCTATCACCAACTATGGTGGCCGCATTGTAAGCCTGGTGGTGCCCGATAGTGCCGGTAATCCCGTAGATGTAGTATTGGGCTATGCAAGCCTGAAGGATTATCTGGCCGACAGTAACACCTATCTGGGAGCGCTCATTGGCCGCTATGGCAACCGCATTGCCAAAGGCAGGTTTACGCTGAACGGAAAAACCTACCAGCTGTATATCAACAACGCCCCCAACAGCCTGCATGGCGGACATTATGGTTTTGATCGCAAGGTGTGGGATGCGCGTCAGCCCTCAGACAGTGTACTGGAGCTGACTTATGTATCACCCGATGGGGAAGAAAATTATCCGGGCACGCTTACGGTGCATGTAACCTATACCCTGACCGACAGCAATGCCCTGAAGATCAGCTATGAAGCCACAACGGATAAACCTACGATTCTCAATCTTACCAATCACGCCTATTTCAATCTTTCCGGTGAAGGATATCCCACCATCGGCAATACCGTGCTTCAGCTGTTTGCCGATCATTATACACCTATTGACAGCACATTGATACCTACGGGCAAAATTGCGCCTGTAGCGGGTACGCCGCTTGATTTTACCCAGCCCGAAGAGATAGGCCGGCGGATAGATTCACCCTTCATTCAGCTGCAATACGGCCATGGATATGATCACAATTTTGTGCTGAACAAGCCCAGGCCCGATGCATTAAGCCTGGCCGCCATTGCCTATTCACCGGTTACCGGTGTAGAGATGAAAGTATATACTACCCAGCCAGGCGTACAGTTTTACAGCGGAAACTTTCTGGATGGTACCAGGCATGGATTAAGCGGTAAACCTTATGTGCGACGTTCCGCATTTTGTCTGGAAACCCAGCATTTTCCGGATTCTCCCAACTATCCCAATTTTCCAAGTACCCTGTTAAATCCGGGTCAGACGTTTACCAGCGAAACCATTTATGCCTTTGGCATTCATGGGGAGGAGGAAGAATAAAGGCTGGCAGCTCATCCCATCACATTTTTAGTAAAAACAAGTGTACAACTTATGCATGCAGATGCAGAAAACAAGATCAAACCTGCATCTGCATGATGTTTATGGAAAAACAACCAAAAGGGAGATTGTAAGCCAGGTTTAAGCGCAACGATGGCAGATTACACATCCAGGTTGGCGTAGCGGGCGTGCTTTTCGATAAATTCTCTGCGGGGTTGCACTTCTTCACCCATCAGCATGGAAAAGATACGATCGGCTTCTGCAGCGCTTTCCAGCGTAACCTGCTTCAGGGTACGGGTGGCAGGATTCATGGTGGTTTCCCACAGTTGTTCGGCATTCATTTCTCCCAAACCTTTGTAGCGCTGAACGGTTACAGAACCTTCTTTTCCGCCGCTGAGGCGTTCCACCGCTTTTTTTCTTTCTTCTTCCGTCCATGCATACACGTGTTCATTGCCTTTTTTGATCAGGTAAAGCGGAGGCTGGGCGATGTACACATAACCCTGTTCCACCAGCTCTTTCATATAGCGGAAGATAAAGGTGAGGATCAGGGTAGCAATATGGCTTCCGTCCACATCGGCATCGGTCATGATGATCAGCTTGTGGTAACGCAGCTTGGAAAGATTCAGGGCTTTGTCGTCGTTTTCCGTGCCAATGGTTACACCCAGGGCAGTAAATATGTTTTTGATTTCTTCGTTGTCGTAAATCTTGTGCTCGGCGGCTTTTTCCACGTTCAGGATTTTTCCCCGTAGCGGCAGGATAGCCTGGAAACTGCGGTCGCGGCCCTGTTTGGCCGTGCCACCTGCTGAATCGCCCTCTACCAGGAATAGCTCGCAGCGGGCGGGATCGGTATCGGAGCAATCGGCCAGTTTACCTGGCAATCCGCTGCCGGTGAGCACGCCTTTGCGCTGTACCTTCTCCCGCGCATTGCGGGCAGCAATACGGGCTGTAGCAGAAGTAATGACTTTTTCAATGATGCGGCGGGCTTCACGCGGATGTTCTTCCAGATAGGCCTCCAGCGCAGCACCCACTGCACTGTCTACCACACCCATCACTTCTGAATTGCCCAGCTTGGTCTTGGTTTGTCCTTCAAACTGGGGCTCGGGAACTTTTACCGAAATCACGGCGCTCAAACCATCCCGAAAATCATCACCCGTGATCTCGATTTTATTTTTCTCGAATAATTTGTTTTTATCGCCGTAAGCTTTTATCACCCGCGTAATGGCTCTGCGGAAACCTGCTACATGCGTTCCGCCTTCAATGGTGTTGATATTGTTTACATAGGAAAACAGATGCTCACCATACGAATCATTATATACCATAGCCGCTTCTACGGCGATATAGGTATTTTCATCAAATGTGTTTACATAAATCGGCGAAGGTGTGAGCAGGTTGCGGCCTGCTATATTTTCATGCTTCAACAGAAACTCCTGCAATCCACCTTCAGAATAAAATTCTTCCCGGTAAGGGCCTTTGCCTGCCCCCTCTTCTTCCCGTTCATCCACAAGTTCAATGCGCACGCCTTTGTTCAGATAAGCCAGTTCTTCCAGGCGTGTAGCCAAAATTTCCCGGTTGAAGGTAAGGGTTGTGAAAATGGTGGGATCGGGTTTGAAGTGAACGATCGTGCCAGTACGATCTGTGGTGCCGATGACCCGAACCGGATAAAGAGGAACACCCCGGCTGTATTCCTGTTCAAACACTTTTCCGTCGCGGTGTACCAGGACATGCAGCTTTTCAGAGAGGGCATTTACGCAGCTCACGCCCACTCCGTGCAATCCGCCGGAGACCTTGTAGGTGTTTTTATCAAACTTGCCACCTGCATGCAAAACGGTCATCACGATTTCCAGTCCTGAGCGGCCATCTTTGGGATGAATATCGGTAGGAATGCCCCGTCCGTCATCTTCCACAGTGATGGAATTATCAGCATGAATAATAACCCTGATATGCTTGCAAAAGCCGGCAAGTGCTTCGTCAATGGAATTATCCACCACTTCATACACCAGGTGATGCAGTCCTTTGCTGCTGATATCACCGATGTACATGGCAGGCCGTTTTCTCACGGCTTCGAGGCCTTCCAGGATCTGAATACTTTCTGCAGTATAGGCATGGGCGGATGATGACACAAGCGGCTGGTTATCTGTAATCATGTTGATGGATACGAAATTTAGGAAGAGACAAAATTACGCAAAATTGGCTGAAAATCTGCATTTGGCAGGTAAAAACAAGTTCTGCTATGCGGTTTGTCCTATCTTTGCAGATCATGAATCAGGCATTGGAGTTTTTTCAGCAAACAGGCATGCGCCAGCTTACGGATCATCGGCTGGAACTCCTCTCGGAACGGGAGTTTCAGGCAGGCAATCATCTGCAGGTTCAGGTGAGTAGGTATCTCTGGGCTGAAGGTGAGCCACAGGCGGTAGCTGCCATGGTATATCATGTAGTATCTGAATCAACGGCCAAAGAACCGGTTATAGAACTGAAATATTGTATTCCGGGCCGCCGCTATTGTGCTTTTGCCGGATGTAAGGGCAGCCTGTGTACTTCGCCGCATCGGGAAGAAGATTGCCTGCACAGCCATTCCACCGCCGAAATGATTTCCATAGCCTTTTCATCTGCTTTCTTTCATGCACAGGGACTTGGGGAATGCTGGGCTGGTACGGATATGCCCGCAGCCACCAAGAAAACACTGATCTGGAAGCCCATGCCAATTACCCCCCGCATGACCAGCCTGCTGCAACAGATGCTGCATCATCCCTATCAAGGAACAGAAGAAAGGCTTTATGTGCAAAGCAAGGCCCTGGAATTGCTGGTTATTTCCCGTGAACAGGCGCGGCATCAGGCTGTCCGGAAAACTTCTGCCCGCTTTCTGCTTCACCCCGAAGACAGGGAAAAAATTTACCAGGCCCGGGATATCATGCTGCAGCATCTCGATGAGCCGATTACCATCCGCGAACTTTCCCGCAAAGTGGCTATCAATGAATGCTATTTGAAAAAAGGATTCAAGGAGATCTTTGGGACTACCATCTACGACTATTTCCAGCGTGAACGAATGGAAAAAGCCCGCCAGCTGCTCTATGAACAAGGCCTTTCCGTATCGGAAGTGGCCGCCCGCATGGGATACTCCTGCATTTCCCATTTCAGCACGGCATTTAAAAAATACACCGGGCTGAAACCTTGCGAACTGATCCGCTAAACAAATTTTCCCGATCGGATACAGATTTTTTCCCGATCCGATAAATAGAACAGTAGGCCTTCACATAGCTTTGTCATGCTCTAAGCTACACATCGCTCATGCTGATCTCCTGCATCCGCCCTGGCCTGGCCGGGGCGAATGTATTTTTACAATACAGGCATACAACGGCTGACGGCCATTTGTTGTATTTTTGCATCCATTTTTCATTAAACTGACAGGCATTTCCATGGCAACTACGGCAAAATATCCGGAATATGCTCAGCTGAATCTCCCGGCCTTTGAACAGGAAATCCTCCAGCGCTGGGAACAGGAAAAGACTTTTGAACGAAGTATTGCCCAAAGAGAGGGTCAACCCTCTTTCGTGTTTTATGAAGGCCCCCCTTCTGCCAACGGATTGCCGGGCATTCATCATGTAATTTCCCGTACACTCAAGGATCTGGTATGCCGTTACCAGACCATGAAAGGCTTTCAGGTGAAGCGCAAAAGCGGCTGGGATACCCATGGATTGCCGGTAGAACTGGGTGTGGAGCAGGAGCTGGGTATTTCCAAAGCTGATATTGGGAAGAAGATTTCCGTGGAAGCCTACAACCAGCGCTGCCGGGAAGCCGTCCTCCGCTACAAGGACAAATGGGAGGAGCTCACCCGTAAAATGGGCTATTGGGTGGATCTGGAACATCCCTACATCACTTTCGACAACGATTATATCGAAACGCTCTGGTGGCTGCTGAAAAAGCTATACGAAAAGGGTTTGCTCTACGAGAGCATCAGCATTCAGCCCTATTCGCCTGCAGCCGGAACTGGCCTGAGCTCGCATGAGCTCAACCAGCCCGGCACTTACAAGATGGTAAAAGATACCACGGTAGTAGCCATGTTCAGGCTTTCCGGCCAGGATAGGCGCAATGTTTCCCATCCGGCATGGCAGCGCATCCAGGAGGCTATTGCGGCCTACCGGCAGCAGCATGCCGTATCGTATCCCGCAGAGCAGGAACAGGTGTTTTGCCTGGCATGGACCACTACACCCTGGACATTACCTTCCAACCTGGGTCTCACAGTGGGGCCTCATTTTACCTATAGCCTGATCCGTACCCGCCATCCCTATACCCAGGAGGTGGTGCATGTGTTGCTGGCTAAAGAAAAAGTGAAGGAATATTTTGCCGAGCCTGAGCAGGGATCGATCGAAGAAACCCCGCTTGCCCTCGATGGACACCGTAAGATCAAATCGCCCTGGGCTGAGCTGCTTACCCTGCAGGGACAGGAACTGCAGGGCTTGTATTATGAGCAGCTTATGCCTTTCGATGCCAATAGGCCTGAACTGGCAGGTGGTGATCCTTTCCGGATTGTAACAGGTGATTTTGTAACCACAGAAGAAGGCACCGGCATTGTGCATACTGCACCGGCTTTTGGTGCCGACGACTTCCGCGTGGGCAGGCAATTCGGGCTGGGCATCCTGGTGCTGGTGGATAAAGAAGGAAAATTTGTGGAAGGCATGGGCGAATTCAGTGGCCGGTATGTAAAAAATTACAAGGACGATCCCGATTACCGGGATGTGGATGTGGATTTGTGCAATTGGCTGAAAGCACGCGGACTGGCTTTCCGGATTGAAAAATATGAGCATAGTTACCCGCATTGCTGGCGCACCGACAAACCGGTGTTGTACTATCCGCTACAGGCTTGGTTTATCCGCACCACGGCCATGAAAGATCGGATGGTGGAACTCAACCGCCGCATCCGTTGGAAACCCGCCAGTACCGGGGAAGGCCGCTTTGGCAACTGGCTGGAAAACATCGTAGACTGGAACCTGAGCCGCAGCCGTTTCTGGGGAACTCCGCTGCCCATCTGGCGCACGGAAGATGGGTCAGAAGAAAAATGTATTGGTTCGGTAGCTGAATTGAAAGCAGAGCTGAAAAAAGCCGCTGCTCTTAATAAACCCGAATACCTCCGCGAAGATGCCGTATTTGATCTGCATAAACCCTTTGTGGATGAAATGGTGTTGCTGAGCGACAGCGGCAAGCCCATGCATCGTGTGCCCGATCTGGTGGATGTATGGTTTGACAGCGGTGCCATGCCTTTTGCCCAATGGCATTTCCCGTTCGAAAATGCAGATACATTCGCCAGTAACTATCCGGCTGATTTCATCTGCGAGGGAGTTGATCAGACCCGCGGCTGGTTTTACACCCTGCACGCCATCAGTGCTTTGCTGAAAGAGGAAATCCAGGAAGAACTCCGCCGGCAGGGCTTCCCGGCCGACGACGAGCGTTATCCGGGCTTAGCATTTAAAACCGTGGTTTCCAACGGACTGGTGCTCGACAAGCATGGCAACAAAATGAGCAAACGCCTGGGTAATGTGGTGGATCCGTTTGAAACCATCCAGACCTTTGGTGCCGATGCTACCCGCTGGTATCTGATTACCAATGCCTCGCCCTGGGATAATCTGCGGTTTGATGTGGAAGGCATTCGTGAAGCCCAGCGTAAATTTTTCGGTACCCTTTACAATACCTATCAATTCTTTGCCCTGTATGCCAATATTGATGGGTTTACCTATGCCGGTCAGCCCGTGCCGGTAGCGCAGCGGCCTGCTATCGATCAATGGGTGCTCTCAGCCCTCAACACCCTGGTAACCAGCGTCAATGAAGCATTTGATGATTATGAGCCCATGGTGGCAGGCCGGTTGATTGAGGAATTTGTGATTGAACAACTCAGCAACTGGTATGTGCGCCTGAACCGCCGACGGTTCTGGAGTCCGCTGCGCCCCAGTGAAAACGGCCGGCAGGAAGATGACTATGATAAAGAATCGGCCTACCAGACGCTGTATGAATGCCTGGAAACCGTATCATTGCTGATGGCGCCCATTGCGCCGTTTTTTGCCGACTGGCTCTTCCGCAACCTGAACCAGGTAACCGGCAGGTATGCAGTATCTTCCGTGCACTTGGCCGATTTTCCCAGACCCGATAGCAGCCTCAGCCGCCCCGAACTGGAGCAGCAAATGCAGCTGGCACAGGATATTACTTCCCTGATTCTTTCGCTCCGCAAAAAGGTGAATATCAAGGTCCGTCAGCCGCTGCGAAAAGTGCTCATCCCGATTGTGGACGACCGGATGAAACAGCAGCTACAGGCCGTGGAAGAACTCATCAAGGCAGAGGTGAATGTGAAAGAAATTGAATATGTAAGCGAGTCTGGTATCCAATACCGGATAAAGCCCAATTTTAAAGCCCTGGGCAATAAGCTGGGTAAAAAAATGAAAGCCGTTACCCGGTATCTGCAGGAGCTCGATCAGCCACAAATCCTCCAGCTTAAGCAGGGACATGCTCTGAGCCTGGCTTTTGTGGACGACCAGATTGCTCAGCCGGGGCAAACCCCGCAGGAAGTGATTTCCCTTTTGCCTGAAGAAGTGGAAATCGTCCCCGAAGATATTCCCGGCTGGATGACAGCCAATAAAGGCAACCTCACCGTAGCCCTCGACATCACGGTAACGCCTGAACTGGAAAAGGAAGGACATGCCCGCGAGCTGGTGAATCGTATTCAGAGGCTTAGAAAAGAATCAGGGCTGGAGGTCACGGATCGCATCCAGGTGAAGATTGCCGACCATGACCTGATCCGCCCAGTGCTGAATGATTCCCATCTTTATAAGTATATTTGCACGGAAATTTTGGCAGACCGGCTGGAAATAGTTCCGCAAATTCAGGATGGCAGTTTGATTGAAGTCAATGAAGTCCCATTAACCGTTCACCTTCAAAAAACCCGCTGACATATGGCAACCCAGAAAAAAAAGACCAAGGACGAAAAAAAGCAAACAACGGCTGCCCTGAAGGCCGAATCCCAATCGGCTCAAACGGCTTCTTCATCCTCCCGGAAAGCAGCTGAGAGCGGCACGAAAAAAGCTGCATCAACCCAAACATCGGCCAAAACCGCCAAAAGCAACGCTGCTTCCAAAACCCCTGCTGATACTGCAGGGAAGAAGCCTGCCTCCAAATCCGTGAAAAATAACCAGACCGAGACTCCTGAAAAGATTACTCATACTTCCGCTGTTTCTGAGGTGAAAAGCAAAAAAACTGCATCTGCCGAAGCCCGGTCTGACAGCCAGGCCGCTAAAAAAGAAGATCGGGCTGAAATCGTCTATCAGCCTGAATTTGAAAAATCAGTACTCGATCAGCCCGGCCAGCATAACGGACCGGTATATCGCTACAGCGATGCTGAGCTGCAAGAATTCAAGGAGATTATCCTGAAAAAGCTGGAAGCTGCCCGCAAAGAGCTCGCTTATCTGCAGGGGCTCATTACCCGCAAGGATGAAATGGGCACGGAAGACACGGAAAACAAGTACATGAGTATGGAAGATGGCTCCGGTACGCTGGAACGCGAGCAGCTGAACCAAATGGCTAGCCGTCAGATTCAGTTTATTGATCATCTGGAAAAAGCGCTGGTACGCATCGAAAACAAGACCTATGGCATCTGCCGGGTAACCGGTAAGCTTATCGACAAAGCCCGTCTTCGTGCCGTGCCGCATGCCACGCTGAGCATCGAGGCCAAAAAAGCCCTGAGCAAGGGCAGCTAAGCACCGGCGGCGGGTACATCAATCTGTTGCATACGAATCAACCTGCGGTAAGTTCCGTCAAACGCCATCAGCTCGTCGTGTGAGCCATGCTCCACAATACGGCCGTTGCTCAGCACGTAAATCTCGTCGGCATGCTGGATGGTGGAAAGCCGATGAGCAACGATGATGCTTGTCCGGTGTTTCATCAGTCGCTGAATAGCTTCCTGCACCAGCCTTTCGCTTTCTGTATCCAGGGAAGAGGTGGCTTCATCTAGAATCAAAATCGGCGGATTCTTCAACACAGCCCGGGCAATAGTAATGCGCTGTTTTTCGCCTCCGCTCAGCTTGATCCCTCTGTCGCCCACAATGGTCGCATATCCTTCTTCTTTTTGCATGATGAATGAATGTGCGTTAGCTGTGCGGGCAGCTGCAATAATGTCTTCTTCCCTTACCTCGCCATTGGCTCCCAGTGCAATGTTATTGGCAATGGTATCGTTGAACAAAATAGGTTCCTGCGTCACAATGCCCATCAGCCGACGTAAATCCTGCAAACGGTATTCTTTGATGTTAATGCCATCAATTAAAATTTCTCCTTCAGTAACATCATGAAAACGGGGTATCAGATCCACCAGTGTGGATTTTCCGGCGCCGGAAGCCCCTACAATCGCAATGGTTTTGCCTTTGGGTATGGTCAGGGAAATGCGGTCAAGCACCAGCTGATCGCGGTAGCGAAAACTCACGTTGCGGAATTCAATGGCATGCTCAAAACTGTGAATCGGCCGGGCATCAGCCTTTTCGACCACTGTGATGGGGGTGGAAAGGATTTGCTGAATGCGTTCGGCACTGGCCCTGCCTTTCTGTATGTTGTAGGAAGTAGTGGAAAATGATTTCAGCGGATTGATGATCTGGGAGAAAATGGCAATGTAGGCAATGAATACATCGGCACTCACCACCGGCGGATCGGATAAAGCCAGTTGTCCACCAAAAAACAATACCACACAAAGCACCACCACCCCAAGAAATTCCGAAAGCGGAGAAGCCAAATCCCGCCGGCGGTTGATACGGTTTTTGAGCTGGAACAACTGATGATTTTCATGCTGAAACTTAATCTGCTGGTGGCGTTCTGCATTGAAGGCTTTCACAATCCGGAGGCCTGTAATGGTTTCATCCATGATCGCCAGCAGATTGCTGAGCCTTTGCTGGCCTGCATTGGAATGCCGTTTCAGAGATTTGCTGATACGGCCGATTACAAATCCGGCTGCCGGTAACAAAACCACCAGAAACAAGGTGAGTTGGGGACTTAAAATCAGCAGCGTGCAGAAATAAATCAATACCGTAAAAGGATCCCGGAAAGCACTTTCCAGAAAGCTGATAATCGAAACTTCAATTTCCTGCACATCGTTGGTCATCCGGCTCAGGATATCGGCTTTTTTTTCCTCAGAAAAATATCCAATGGGCAATGCAATCACGTGATTGAACAAATCCCTGCGGATATCCATCAGAATGCTGTTCCGGATGGGAGTGCTTATAAAGGAAGCACCATATGTAAACAGATTTTTCAGCAAAATAGCAACAATCACTACCAGGCAGATAACTCCGATGGCGTAGGATTTGCCATAGGCATCAATGACCTGTGTCAGATAGTAATTGAACAGCTGCAACAGGCCGGAAGAAGAAAAATGAAACACGGGCTTTGTGTGTACAGGTTGTGTTTTCCCAAAAATCAACGACAGAAAGGGAATCAGCATTGTGAGCGATATCAGCGAAAAAAAGATCGACAACAGGTTGCAGATAAAATACAACACAATACCCTGCACGTGTTTTTTCAAATACCGCAATACCCACAATAAATTTTTCATCAGAAGGCGTTTAAAGGTTTATGATTATTTAATCGGCCGGCATAACAGCATCTACCAAACCAGCGTAGCCCGAAAGAAAGCCAATGGATGACATACATTTCATAAGAAGCTCATGAAAACCCCGTAAATTTACAAGTTAACCGCAAGAGGAATGGCATTTTCATGTAAAAACTGAATAATCATGCAGGAATCCAAACGTCAGAAACAGGTAGCACGATTGATTCAGGAAGAGCTGAGTGATATTTTTCAACGGCTGGGCCTGAATATTTTTCACGGGGGGATGATATCCATTTCGCAGGTGAAAATGACCCCGGATCTGCTGGAAGCGAGAATATATCTGAGTTTTTATCAGATCACAGATCCTGACCAGATGCTTGCCCTGATCAAAGATCGCAAATGGGAAATCAAAAAAGAGCTGGCCACACGTATCAAACATCAGCTTCGGCGCATCCCTGAGCTGCAGTTTTTTCGCGATGATACGCTGGACTATGTATTCCGGCTGGAAGAAATTTTCAAAAAAATTCACGAACAGGACAAGCCAGCGGATGAGTGATGGCTTCTATCGGATTGCTGCTCAGATTTGCCCGGCGTTATTTCTGGGGCCACAAATCTACCCAGGCCATCCAGCTGATTTCCTGGGTCAGTGTGCTGGCCATAGCGGTGGGTACTGCCGCACTTATCATTGTGCTGAGTGTATTCAACGGATTTGAAGATCTAGTCAAATCCCTTTATTCCTCCTTTTATCCTTCCCTTCGGGTCATGCCTGCCCGCGGTCCTGTGTTTCAGGTGACGCCTGCACAACTGCAGGCCATCCGGCAGATTGCGGGTGTAAAGGCTGTGAGTGAAACTATCGAAGCCAAGGCCAGCGTACGATATAACAACCAGCAGATCATTGCCGTTGTGAAAGGAGTTGACAGTGCCTATGTGCACGTTACCGGCTTGAAAGATAAACTCGTACAGGGCGCCTTTGCGCTAGGTACGCCTCAGGTGCCGGGAGCTGTGGTGGGCATTGGTATTGCATCGGCTTTGGGTGTAGATTTGCAGAATCCGCTGTATCCTTTGTGGGTATATGTCCCCAATCCGCATGTAGCCACTTTCCTGAATCCCGAACAAGCTCTTCGTGTGGGCAGCCTCATGCCGCAGGGTATATTTGCCATCCAGGAGGAGTTCGACGATAAGTACATCATCACCCGTATCGATGCCATGCGCCAGTTGCTTTTGTTGCCCGAGGATGCAGTGTCAGCCCTGGAAATCAGTACGGGCGATCGGGCATCCCCGGCAGATGTGGGGCGGCAGATCCAGCATATCCTGGGGCCCGATGTAGTTGTTAAAACCCGTTATGAACAGAATGAAACCCTCTATCACGTGATGCAGACGGAAAAATGGGTGGTATATGCCATCCTGAGTTTCATCCTGGTGATAGCAGCTTTTAACATGATCGGGGCACTTTCGATGCTGGTCATTGACAAACAGCAGGACATAGCCATTTTACGGGCTATGGGGGCTACTGAAAAGCTGATTCGACGTATTTTTCTGACCACAGGTTTGTGGATAGCCTTTACCGGAGCAGCTATCGGCGTTTGCTTGGCACTGTTGCTGTGCATTGGCCAGCAGCATTATGGCTGGATCAAGCTGGGCGGCCAGTCGTTTGTAATAGATGCCTATCCGGTAAGCCTGAAAGGGCAGGATTTTGTGCTGGTGGTGATGACGGTGGCCGTTATTGCTGCGTTGGCATCCTATCTGCCGGCCCATCGGGCAGGCAGCCGCCAGCTGGATTTGAAATCTCTCCAGTCTTAGAAATCCCCCAGGGAAGTTTCGGGAAGCTGGGCCATAGCCCGTTTGAATTGTTCTTCATTGGGTGCGGTGCCATGCCACTCGTGGTTGTTTTCCATGAAATCCACCCCTTTGCCCATCACGGTGTGCATCAGCACAGCTACTGGCTTGCCTTTCCCGGTGAGGGTTTTGGCTTTTTCCAGGGTTTCAATCACCAGGTCCAGGTTGTTCCCGTCCTTTAATTCGAGGGTTTCCCATCCGAAAGCACGGAATTTTTCCACCAGATCACCCAGGCCAGCCACCTCACGGGTAGGTCCATCAATCTGCTGTCCGTTCCAGTCAACCGTGGCGATCAGATTATCTACCTTATGATGAGCGGCAAACATCATAGCTTCCCAGTTTTGCCCTTCTTCCAGTTCGCCATCACCGTGCAGGGAAAACACCCAACGCTTGTCGCCGCTGAGTTTCTTTCCCAAAGCAGCACCCACGGCCACACTCATGCCCTGTCCCAGCGAGCCGGTGCTGATGCGTACCCCGGGTAGATGTTCATGCGTGGTGGGATGTCCCTGCAGGCGGGAATTGATTTTGCGGAAGGTGTACAGCTCTTTTAGCGGGAAATAACCTGCTCGCGCCAGCGTGCTGTAATATACCGGCGAAATATGTCCGTTGGAAAGAATAAAAATGTCTTCGTCCTTTCCGGCCATGGTAAAGTCGGGATTGTGTTTCATGACCTGAAAATACAGGGCGGTGAAAAATTCGGTACATCCCAACGATCCGCCCGGATGGCCACTCTGGGCCAGATATACCATGCGAATGATATCCCTTCTGATTTGTGCAGCGATTTCTGTAAGCGAAGCCATGACCCCTATTTTTAAGCGTCAAAAGTAAAAGAAAATTTTCAAGCAGAAGGGGATGGATATCTGAAACTTCCGGTGGGAGGCCGCTTTGTGAATATGAACAAATTCCTGTAGGTTTGCACATCCCAAAATACTTCTATGGAAGAAGAACTTACCCTGATCATAGAAGATGCACGTGAAAAAATGCAGAAGGCTATTCAGCATCTGGAATCGGAACTGGTGAAAATCCGTGCCGGTAAAGCCAATCCGCAGATGCTGGAAGGTATTCAGGTTGAATATTACGGCGCTTTTGTACCTCTCAATCAGGTGGCCAATGTGACGGCTGCCGATGCCCGTACCATTGTGATCCAACCCTGGGAAAAACAGATGGTGCCGGTCATTGAAAAAGCTATCATTGCAGCCAACCTAGGTTTCACTCCGCAGAACGATGGTCAGATCATCCGCATTTTCCTCCCCCCGCTCACCGAAGAGCGGCGCAGGGATCTAGTGAAACGGGTCAATGCCGAAGGCGAACAGGCTAAGATTGCTATCCGCAATATCAGGAGGGATGCCATTGAAGAAATCAAAAAGATGCAGAAAAACGGACTGAGCGAAGATCAGGCCAAGGATGCCGAAGAAGAAGCCCAGCAGCTCACCAATAAGTTTATTGCCCTGGTCGATAAATACTGTGCTGCCAAGGAAAAGGAAATCATGGTGGTATAAATCGGCCTTCGAAATTTCTATAAAATCTTCTACATTCGGGTGTATCCAAACACACCCGTTATGGAAAAATCCGTACAGCTATCCCGGATCTCAACCCATGCCCCTGCATCGCTCCAGAAAAAATCGGTCAAAAAAGAAACCCGCAAGCTGAAAAAGGCCATCGCCCGTTTGCAAAATATCCTGTATGCCGAAGGGCGGCACAGCCTGCTGGTGGTGTTGCAGGGAATGGATGCCAGCGGCAAGGATGGGGCCATCCGGCATGTGTTCAACCGTGTCAACCCCCAGGGCGTGCAGGTGGTCTCATTTAAGGTACCCACGCCTGAAGAAGCTGCACATGATTTTCTCTGGCGCATTCATGCGCATGCGCCGGCCTGCGGCATGATTCAAATTTTCAACCGTTCGCATTATGAAGATGTGCTCATCACCCGCGTACACGGCTGGATTGACGATGCCACGGCGCGCAGGCGCATGCAACATATCAATCATTTCGAGCAGTTACTCCTCGATCATCAAACCACCATTCTTAAATTTTACCTGCACATATCCCGGGAAGAGCAGGATAAACGACTGGAGGAACGATTAAAGGATCCAGAAAAACGCTGGAAATATAGTCCTTCCGATCTGCAAGAAGCCCGCAAATGGCACGACTATCTGCATTATTATGAAGAAGTATTTGATACCTGCAGTCCGGATATCCCCTGGACGATTGTGCCAGCTGATCAGAACTGGTACAAAGCCTATGTAATCGCCGATGCCGTGCATCGAGCCCTGGCCGACATGCATTTGCGGTATCCACGTCGTCGCCATTTTACATCTTCTAAACATACGTCTCATCAATCCTGAAGATGATGCACGGGCTTATGGCTTTGTTCTGGATGGCTTTAGTGGGGGTGTTGTGGGTAGAAGGCTGGTATCGCTGGATCTCATGGATGAGCCGAAAATATTGTGTGAAGCGGGTGGAAGATCTGCAGCCCTGTATGCACGTGCTCGTGCTGGGTACCCGGGTTTGGGTGGGCCGGCATTTCAATAGGTATTTATTGTATCGCCTGCAAGCCGCATATATGCTGATGCAGGCCAACAAAGCAGAAAGGCTTATTCTCAGCGGATCACATCCATCCGGCCGGATGGATCAAACAGCCGCCATGAAAGCCTGGTACCTCGAAAAGGGTATACCGGCATATCGGATCGTCGTCGATGACCAAGGCTACCGCACCTGGCAGTCGCTTCTGCATTGCCGGGAAGCCGGCATTAAGCATCTGATCATCGTTTCCCAGCATTTTCATAATGAACGAGCCGTATTCATAGCCCGTTACATGGGGATCCAGGTACAGGCACTGGACGCAGCCGACGGCCATGGATGGGTGAAATATCGATTATTGTGCAGAGAACGACTGGCGCGAATCAGGTGCTTATGGGATATCGACCGTTTACACAAAAGATTGAATAGACGTGCTTTATTTTTTTAAAAAAACAGTTTATCTTTTCATCAAAACACCTAACTATGTCATTCTGGAAAGATTTTCGAGATTTTGCCATGAAAGGCAATGTGATTGACCTGGCAATAGCCGTCGTCATTGGGGGTGCCTTTGGAAAAATCGTGAGTTCACTGGTCAATGATGTGTTGATGCCCCTGCTGGGTTTGGTTACCGGCGGCATCAATTTCAGCGATAAAAAGATTGTGCTGCAGCAGGCCCAGGTGGATGCCACCGGCAAAATCCTGAAACCCGCCAATACCTTGAATTATGGCTCTTTCATCCAGTCGGTGATTGATTTTCTGATCATTGCTTTTTGCATCTTTCTGGCTATCCGTGCTTTGCAGCGATTTAACCGCAGACAGAAGCAGGCGGCTCCTGCTGCACCACCAGCCCCATCCAACGAAGAAAAGCTGCTGGCCGAAATCCGTGACCTGTTGAAGTCTCGTTCCTGACAAGCAAGCCGGAATCAAAATTTTTTTGCTTCCCGTTCATATCTTTTCTTTGCCCCATGAAACCGGGTTTTTGGGGAGTAATCGGGTGTTTTTTACTTGCAGCCGGCTCGGCGTATGCCCAACAAGACATTCTCCATCTGAAAAAGGATATTGACTATTTTGAAAAAAGCAAAATCGGTCAGCCGCTTGATACCCTGGAAGGCTGGCGCTACGGCACCATCGCCAATCTGAGCCTGAGCCAGGGAAGCCTGCAGAACTGGGCTGCCGGTGGTGATCCTTTTTCCCTTTCGGTCAATACTATAGGTAATCTGTATGCCAATTACCGGAAAGGCAACTCGCGCTGGGATAATGCTTTTACCCTGGCTTATGGCGTGCAGAAAACCACCAGCACCGGCCTGCGCAAAACCGACGATAATTTTGATCTGTCCAGCAAATACGGCTACCGCTTTTCACCCAACTGGTATGCTGGCGCCATGTTCGACCTGCGCAGCCAGTTTACCAATGGCTACCTCTATCCGAAAGATTCGGTGATTTCGCATGCTTTTGCACCTGCTTATGCCCTGCTGGCGCTGGGCTTCAATTTTCAGCACAGCGAACGGTTTTCCCTGTTTCTTTCGCCCATGACTTCCAGGCTCACCATTGTAGCCGATCGTCGCCTGGCCAATATGGGCGCCTATGGTGTGGATAGCGCCGTGTATGCCTATCATGACGATGGTACCCGTACCCTCATCCAGAAAAGCAAACTTGTCAGTTACCAGATGGGCGCTTACATATCAACCCAGCTTAACCGCGCCATCATGGAAAATGTAAACTGGACAACCCGACTCGATTTGTTTTCCAACTACCTGAAAAACCCGCTGAATATCAAAGTTTACTGGACTTCCCTCATCAGCATGAAGGTAAACCGCCTGATTACCGTAACCCTGAGCACGGAACTGATTTACGATGATGATGTACGCATCTGGCAAAACAAAGATGGGGTGTATGGACCCCGTACCCAGTTCAAGGAAATCCTGGGCATTGGATTTTCCTATACATTTGCCCGGCATCCCGACAGTTAACCTTTATCTTTGTGATGCATCAATCCTGATACCACGTGCCGGAACGTTTGACCTATACCATTCATTTGCCACAGTTTGAGGGCCCTTTCGACCTGCTTTTGTTTTTTATCGAAAGGGATGAAATTGATATTTACGATATCCCGATCAACAAGCTCATTCACGATTTTCTGGATTATATCCACCAGATGGAGTCGCTCAACATTGAGCTAGCAAGTGAATTCATCTTGTTTGTCTCCACACTCATGCGCATCAAGGCGCGGATGCTGCTGCCCCGGCGCGAGGTGGATGCTTCCGGTCAGGAAATTGATCCGCGGCAGGAGCTGGTCAATAAAATCCTGGAATACAAAAAATACAAGCAGGTGGCTACAGAACTGGCCCAACGCGAAGCTGAGCACCAGCAGCAGCTGAGGCGGGGCAACGTGTTGCGCGATCTGGAGCAGGTAGGCGAAACCATGGCCGAAGGTACCGAAGTGCAGACCCTTACCCTGTTCAAACTCATGAAAGCCTACCAGAAAGCCCTGATCCGGCTGGACCAGCGGCTGAACAAGCCCCAGCATGTGGTGATGCGCTATCACTACACCATGGAAAACTCGCGTGAGTTTATGGTGAATCTGGTATCTTCCCACCGTACCCTGCCATTTGCCACCCTGTTTGAGTATTTCGAAAACCGCATGCATGCCATCTTCCTCTTCCTGGCTATCCTGGAACTGGTGCAGCAGGGCCTCATCGGCCTGCTGACAGGCGAGGGCTACAACAACTTTATCCTCGAATACCGCCCACCGGTAACTCTTCCGGCAGAAACGGTTTCTGCAAACTGAGTTTCTTCTTTCTGGCTGACAAGTCGGCTGCGTATCATTTTTTTTTCTGCACAATATTTGTTGTAACAATTAAAAATCCTATCTTCGGTCATTCTTATCATCAAAAAACTTTACGACTATGGCGGAAACAGCAACCCAAACCATCTGGAAGGTAGATCCCTCGCATTCTGAAATCCTCTTTAAGGTGCGTCACATGGTTATTTCAACCGTAACGGGAAAATTTGAGAAGTTCGACGGCACGGTTGAAACGGAAGGTGACAATATTGAAACGGCCAGGGTGGAGTTTGTGATTGATACAGCCAGCGTGAATACTGGCGTGGCCGATCGCGACAACCACCTGCGGTCCGATGATTTCTTTAATGCGGAAAAATATCCGCAGATCCGGTTTGTATCCACTTCGATGAAGAAGATCAATGACCAGGAGTACCAGCTGGATGGCCAGCTCACCATCCGCGATGTCACCAAACCCGTGCAGCTGAAAGTGGAATATGGCGGCATGGTGAAAGACCCCTGGGGCAATACCCGCGCCGGATTTGTGGTTACCGGAAAAATCAACCGCAAGGATTTTGGTCTGAAATGGAATATGCTGCTGGAAACCGGAGGAGCCGTGGTGAGTGATGAAGTACAGCTGCAGTGTGCGGTGGAATTTGTGCACAGCTGAGCATCTTCGGTATCCTCACGGGAAAAAGCCAGCACTGCATAGCGCTGGCTTTTTTATTTTTTATTGCTGTTGCCGAAGCAATAGCAACTAATGATGTGCTTGCAGGTGGCTCACCACCATTTTTTCCTGGAGCAGGTTGCGCACGGTGGCTGCAATGCCTTCTGCGTCGTAGCCACATTCATGATGCAGCTCAGCGGGTTTGCCGTGTTCCACCACCCGGTCGGGAATACCCAGGATGCGCAGCTGGTTGTGGTAGCCATGCAAGGCCATGAACTCGGCTACGGCGCTGCCCAGCCCGCCGATGCGCGATCCGTCTTCAACTGTGACGATGACGGGGAACTGCTGCAACACCTGATGCAGCAGGGCTTCATCCAATGGCTTCAGAAAGCGCATGTCAAAATGCGCAGGTTGTATGCCCTCTGTCAACAACATCTTTCTGGCTTCGGTTACGAAGTTGCCGGCGTGGCCGATGGACAGGATAGCCAATTCCTTGCCGTCGGCTATTTGGCGGCCTTTGCCGATAGGCACTTCGCGGAAGGGCCGGCGCCAGTCGGGCATCACTCCTTCGCCACGCGGATAACGGATCACAAACGGATGGGTAATATGTGGCAACTGGGCGGTGTACATCAGGTTGCGCATTTCCTCTTCATTCATCGGGGCGCTGATGATGAGGTTGGGAATGGGGCGCAGATAAGCCAGGTCGTAAGCGCCGTGGTGGGTAGCCCCATCTTCGCCTACCAGTCCGGCACGATCCAGGCAGAAGACCACCGGCAGATCCTGGATGGCCACGTCGTGGATCAGCTGGTCGTATGCCCGCTGCATGAACGAGGAGTAAATGGTGCAATACACCTTCAGCCCCTGGGTAGCCATGCCGGCCGAAAGGGTTACGGCATGCTGTTCGCAGATGCCCACATCAAAAGCCCGGTGGGGCATTTTTTCCATCATGTATTTCAGGGAAGATCCCGAAGGCATGGCCGGCGTGATGCCAATGATTTTATCGTTCTGCTCGGCCAGCTCCAGCAGGGTCCAGCCAAACACGTCCTGGTATTTGGGGGGCTGGGGCGTGGGCGAAATCTTTTTCTGGATTTCACCATTTACCTTGTCGAACAGGCCGGGTGCATGCCATTTGGTCTGATCTTTTTCGGCCGGTGCATAGCCTTTTCCTTTTACTGTGATGATGTGCAGCAGCTTGGGACCGGGAATCTGTTTCAGATCGGTAAGCGTATCCACCAGCTTTTGCACGTTATGCCCGTCAATAGGGCCGAAGTAGCGGAGCCCCAGGGCTTCAAACAGGTTGCTGGAGCGCGTCAGCAGGCCTTTCAGTCCGGCTTCCAGCTTAGCTGCCAGCTCGCGCGAAATATCGCTCATCGGCAGCTTGCCCAGCAGCTTCCAGATGTCCTGCCTGAGCTTGTTGTAGGTAGGTGAAATGGTGATATCGGTCAGATATTCTTTCAGGGCCCCTACGTTGGGGTCAATGGACATGCAGTTGTCGTTCAGGATGATGAGTAGGTTGGTGTCCGACACGCCGGCATGGTTCATGGCTTCAAAAGCCAGCCCGGCCGTCATGGCCCCATCGCCGATTACGGCAATATGCTGGCGCTCGGTATCACCGGCATATTTGGCGGCCATGGCCATACCCAATGCGGCAGATATAGACGTGGAAGAATGTCCCACGCCAAAGGTATCGTAGATGCTCTCGCTGCGGCGCGGAAAGCCGCTGATGCCGCCATAGCGGCGGTTGGTATGAAAAACCTTGCGGCGGCCGGTGAGGATTTTATGCGCATAGGCCTGGTGGCCCACATCCCACACCAGCTGATCGTATGGCGTGTTGAACACATAGTGCAGCGCCACGGTGAGCTCAATCACGCCCAGGTTGGCCGCAAAATGTCCGCCGTACACGCTTACCATGTCTATGATATATTCCCGCAGCTCGTCGCAAAGCAGGTTGAGCTGTTCGCGCGATAGCTTGCGGAGATCATCGGGATATTCGATCTGGCTGAGCAGCGGACCCGGCTGGATGTCCATATTTGCCATGCATAAAGATTTGAAGTCTGAAGATTTAAAACAATATACGAAGAAAAAAGTTTTTGGATTAACCCGGAAAGTTACGATGTTTTTGGGGAAAGCAAAGCCGGACAAGGTAGTCGGAAATGCTTTACGAACTTTAGCAAAAAATCCGTGGAGGGGTAATACTAAGGCTAGCGAAGAATGCCTGAAGCCTTTATGCAAACTTATTTTACGAGCATCTTGGCCTCCGAAATTTTAAATACTGGCTGCTTTTGACCGAGGAAATCCGATCGATCCGGAGATAAAGCAGGCGCTTGATGCGATTCTTCCTGTTGCTCATGCGGCTAACTCACCGGATGATGTGTAGAAATATGGTAAGAATTTTCATAAATCGATTTATAAAAAATGAATCTTTCCTCTTGTAAAAAAAAATATTGCGGGTACAACAACAGAAATAAAAAATAATTTTGAGTCTGCAGAAGATTATAGAGTGTCTCAAGCATATATGACCACAGATCTTGATTTTTATAAAAACAGGAAACTCATCAGTTAATTAATCAGAAACCTTATCTATGGCAACACAACTTGATATTTCTACCCTCGAATCGTGGCTCTGGGATGCCGCGTGTGCGATCCGCGGTCCCCTTGATGCACCCAAGTTCAAGGACTACATCCTGCCGCTGGTCTTCCTCAAGCGTCTCTCGGATGTCTTCGAGGACGAGCTCGAGCAGCTTGGACAAAAAATTCGCGACCGCGAAAAAGCCGAGCGCATCATTAAGCTGGAGCGGGAACGCGGCAAAATCGCTAGGGGCAGCAGCTCGGTTCGCTTTTACATTCCCGAAAACGCTCGCTGGCCTAATATCCGCCGACAGACCACCGGGCTGGGGCAGTACCTAACCGATGCGGTACGCGCGGTGGCGCGCGAAAACCCACGCCTGCAGGGCGTTATCGACTTGGTGGACTTCAACGCCACCGCTGCCGGACAGCGGATCGTGCCCGACGACTACCTTGCCAAGCTTGTGGAGGTGCTCTCCCGCTACCGGCTGGGAGAGTGGGATGTAGAACCCGATATCCTTGGGCGTGCGTATGAATACCTGCTCCGCAAGTTCGCCGAAGGGCAAGGGCAAAGCGCCGGCGAATTCTACACCCCACGCGAGGTTGCAGTTCTCATGGCACAGGTGCTCGAGCCCGAGCCCGGCATGACCGTCTACGACCCCGCCTGCGGCTCCGGCGGATTGCTCATCAAGTGCCACCTCCGCCTGTTTGATACGCACGGTGAGCACAAAAACGGCCATCGCGAGTTGCCGCGCGAGCACGCCCCCCTTCGCCTCTTCGGTCAGGAGATCAACCACACCACCTTCGCCATGGCGCGCATGAACGCCGTCATCCACGGCATGGAAGACGATATCCGACGGGGCGACACCATGCGCGAACCGGCACACAAGGACAATGCAGGACGCCTGGAGCGCTTCGATCTGGTCACCGCCAATCCGATGTGGAACCAGAACTTCCCCTCCGACCTCTACGAGAACGACCCCTACGAGCGCTTCCGCTTCGGGATTCCGCCGTCGTCGAGCGCAGACTGGGGCTGGCTCCAGCACATGCTGGCATCGCTAAAGGACCGTGGGCGCATGGCCGTCGTACTCGACACCGGCGCCATCTCCCGTGGCAGCGGTAACCAAGGCTCAAACCGTGAGCGCGACATTCGCCGGGCGTTCGTGGAGGCCGACCTCATCGAAGCAGTCATCCTGCTACCCGAAAACCTGTTCTACAACACCACTGCACCGGGCATTATCCTGGTCGTCAATCGTGCAAAGCGCCATGCTGGCGAAATCCTGCTCATCAACGCAAGCCAGCTCTACGCGAAAGGACGCCCCAAAAACTACCTTACCGACGACCACATCAAACGCATCGCCACGCTGTACCACCGCTGGCAGGCAGAGGAGGGGCTCTCGGCAATCATCACCACCGAGGACGCTGCCCGCAACGACTACAACCTTTCGCCTAGCCGCTACGTGGCGCATAATGGCGCCGACGACGTGCTACCCCTCGAAGAAGCGGCCGTACTGCTGCGCGAGGCGGAAGAAGAACGCAACGACGCTGACCGTACGCTCCAGGAAGTGTTGCAGACCTTGGGCTTGGAGAATCTGCCATGAACAGCAACGACGCACGGCAGCCGCATCGCCACTGGCACCGACCTCCTGGCTCGCACGCCGTGGCAGAGGGTGCAGACCGACGTCCACATGCGCTTGAACCCGTACCGGCGACGCTTGCGTCGCCCCAATAAAAACTTGGAGGACCAACCATGAACAAACAGACCCACGCCAACCCTAAACCCGTACCGGCGACGCATGCGTCGCCCCAACCAACCCAGCTCGGCCCCCTGCCCGAAGAATGGCGGGTGGTGAGGCTGGGGGAACAAATTATTCAGAGCACGAAGAAAAACAAAGAAAAAGCTAGAATATCAGTTTATACCGTCTCAAACATACAAGGTTTTGTTCTATCTGATGAATTCTTCGATAAACGAGTGTATAGTCGTGATCTAAGCAATTATAAGGTCGTGGAAAAAGGTGATTTTGCATATAATCCGTATCGTATTAACGTTGGTTCTCTTGGACTTTTCAAAAATGAAAATCCAGGACTAGTAAGCCCTGCCTACGTAGTATTTCGGATGCGTCCGAATGCGCAATTAGATCAGCAATTTCTTTATTTGCTTTTGAAAAGTGATAAATGGCTCAGTGAAATTAGGCGATTTTCCATGTCTAGAGGCAGTGTGAGAAGAAGCCTTGCATTCGAGGACTTAGCCAACCTCTCCATCCCCCTCCCGCCCCTTGCCGAGCAGCGGGCCATCGCCCATGTGCTGCGGGCGGTGCAGCGGGCGCGGGAGGCCACCGAGCGCGTCATCGCCGCCACGCGGGAGCTGAAAAAAAGCCTCATGCGCCACCTGTTCACCTACGGCCCCGTGCCCGTGGACGCCACCGACGATGTGGACATGCAGGAAACCGACATCGGCCCCATCCCGGCACACTGGCTGGTGGTGAAGTTGGGGCAGACGGTTATCCTAAGGAGTAGGGCAGTATCTCCTTCCGAAACTCCCCAAGCCCGATATGTTGGTCTTGAGCACTTGGATTCCGGAGAAATTCGCATAAAGCGACATGGTTACGCGTTAGAGACCAAAAGCGCAAAGTTTGTCTTCAATCCAGGCAACATCCTGTATGGCAAGTTGCGGCCGTATCTAGATAAATCTGCTCTAGCGGAGTGGTCCGGTGTTTGCTCAACCGACATCCTTGTGCTAATACCCACTAAGCAAGTGGATCCGGTATTTACAGCCTATTTGATGCACTCCTCATTTGTTCTACAGCATGCGATTGTAACCACATCAGGAGTAAACCATCCGCGCACATCTTGGAGAGCCTTGAGCCAAGCTCTCATCCCCCTCCCACCTCTCTCCGAGCAGCGGGAGATTGCGCATATATTGCAGGCGGTGGACCGCAAGCTCGCGGCCGAGGAGGCGCGCCGGCAAGCGCTGGAGGCGCTGTTCAAAACGCTGCTCCACGACTTGATGACGGCCCGGCGGCGGCTGCCGGCGGACTTCATCGACCCATTCGCCGCAGGGATGCAAGGCCTTGCGCCCCTACCCATGGATTCATACAGAGAAATTAGCCTATGACGTTTTCCAGCGAACACCATCACCGCCGTTCCATTCGGTTGAAGGGCTACGATTACACGCAACCTGGGGCCTATTTCGTAACGATCTGCACCCGCGACCGGGAACCGTTATTGGGTCGCATCGTCGATGGGCACATGGTGTTGAACGCATGCGGCGAAATGGTGAGGGCGTGCTGGCGGGAAATTCCCGATCATTTCCCCCATGTGGCATTGGACGCATTTGTGGTAATGCCCAATCATGTGCACGGAATTCTATGGATTGTGGCCGATGTAGGGGCACGGCATGCCGTGCCCCTACACAACGCGGAAACCATGCCGAACCCCCATGCCATGCCACCACACAACGTGGAACCCATGCCGAACCAGGAACAATTCGGCAAACCCGTACCCGGTTCGATTCCCACCATCATCCGCGCATTCAAATCCGCTGTCACCCGCCGCATCAACGAACACCGCGGCACGCCCGGCGCACCCGTCTGGCAACGGAATTATTACGAACACATCATCCGCACCACCGTAGGGGCGAACGGCCGTTCGCCCCTAGACGCCATCCGGCGGTACATTGCCGAAAATCCGCTGCGCTGGTACCTGGACGGCGAGAACCCGGACGCCCTCGGCTCTGGCCCTCAGGCACGTGACCTGTGGCATCTGTTGCAAAACGACGCCCAAACCCACCCCATCCGCAGGGGCAAAGCGTCGCTTCGCCCCCATACAGACGAAATCCATCCGGAGGACCAACTATGACACTTTCCAGCGAACACGATGCCGTGCAAACCCCCTTCATCCGCTACGCGGAGGAGGCAGGCTGGACCCGCCTGGCGCCGGAGGATGCGCTCCGGTATCGCTGCGGGGAGAATAGCCCTGTGCTTCGCACGGTGCTCATCGAACAGCTCCAGCGGCTCAACCCCGGCGTGGTCGATTCGGTCACCAAAGCGGAAGAGGTCATCGCTCGACTGCTTGGCGTGCGGCCGGCCATCGAGGGTAATCTGGAAGCTTCGGAGTACCTCAAAGGGCTCAAGACCGTCTTCGTCGAAGCCGAGCGGCGCGAGCGCAACCTCCGCCTTTTGGACCCGGAAAACCCCGAAAGGAACACCTTCCACGTCACCGAAGAGTTTTACTTCAAGTCGGGCCCTAGCGCCATCCGCGCCGACGTGGTGCTCCTGGTAAACGGGATTCCGGTCATCGTGGTGGAGACCAAGGCCGCCACCAGGATGGAAGGGATCGCGGAAGCCTTGGATCAGATCCGGCGTTACCACGAGCAGGCACCGGAGCTCATGGCGCAGGCCCAGCTCTTCGCCCTCACTCACCGGGTGCAGTTCTTCTACGGACCCACCTGGAACACCTCGCGCAAGGCCCTCTTGAACTGGCGGGACGAAAAGGCGGGGGACTTTCATACCCAGGTCAAGACGTTCCTGGCGCCGCGGCGTGTGCTCCGGGTGCTCACCGACTACATCCTCTTCGTGCGCAAGGACGGCGAGCTGAGCAAAGCAGTGCTCCGCTCCCACCAGATGCATGCAACCGAGAAAGTGGTGCAACGAGTGCTCCTCCATGTGACTAAGCATCCGCAGTCTAGCCAAGACTCGAAGCAGCGCGGATTAGTCTGGCACACCCAAGGCTCCGGTAAAACCTACACGATGATCACCATCGCCAAACGGCTCCTGTCCGATCCGCGATTCGAAAACCCAACGGTGATCATGATCGTGGACCGCAATGAGCTGCAACAACAACTGTTTCAAAACTTGGAGGCCGTGGGCTTTGGTCACGTCTCCGTGGCTTCGTCCAAACGAGATCTGCGCCGGCTATTGCGGCAGGACACGCGGGGGCTGATTGTGTCGATGATTCACAAGTTTGACAAAGCCGATGCGAATCTTAGCACACGCTCGAACATCATAGTGCTGGTCGATGAAGCACACCGATCGACAGCGGGGGATTTGGGCAACTACCTGATGGGCGCATTGCCGAACGCGGTCTTTATCGGATTTACCGGCACACCGATCGATCGCACGGTGCATGGGAAGGGAACCTTTGCCGTCTTTGGCGGCGGCGACCCGGGCGGTTATCTGGATAAGTATTCCATTCGCGAATCCATCAAAGACGGGACCACCGTCCCGCTGCACTACCAAATCGCGCCCAATGATCTGGTGGTCGATCGCGCCACCATGGAGCAGGAGTTTTGGACCGTAGCAAAATTGGAAGGGGTTGCTGATGTGGAAGAACTCAACCGCGTACTCGAGCGTGCCGTCACGCTCAAGAACATGCTCAAGAATCGGGATCGGGTGGACAAGATTGCCCAATTCGTGGCCGAGCACTATCGCAAGACCATTGAACCGATGGGCTACAAGGCGTTTGTGGTTGCTGTCGATCGTGAAGCGTGTTGTTTGTACAAGGAGGCTCTCGATCGCTATCTCCCGCCGCATGCCAGCCAAGTGGTTATCAGCAGTGTGCCAACCGATCCGTCCTCCATGCGTCGCTACTACTTGAGCAACGAGGAGGAAGCCCGGGTGCGCAAGGCATTCCGCAAGCCCGACGAGAGCCCGCAAATCCTTATCGTCACCGAAAAGCTGCTCACTGGCTACGACGCACCCATCCTCTACTGCATGTACCTCGATAAACCCATGCGCGATCACGTCCTGCTTCAAGCCATCGCCCGCGTCAACCGTCCGTACGAAGACTCTGACGGCCGGCGCAAGCCGTGCGGATTGATTGTCGATTTCGTCGGCATCTTCGATAATCTCGAGAAGGCGTTGGCGTTCGATTCCGCGGACCTCCAAGGTGTCGTCAAAGGCATCGATACGCTCAAACATCGCTTCCAAAAGCTCATCGAGCAGGGACGTGAGCAATTTCTTTTGCTGGTCGACGACAAAGACGCCGATCACGCAGCCGAAGCGGTGCTCGAACACTTCCGCGATCGGAATGCGCGCCAGGAATTCTATACCTATTTCCGCGAACTCGAAGAGGTCTACGAGATCCTCTCCCCCGATCCCTTTTTGCGCCCGTTCCTGGATGACTACCAGAAGCTGGTGGAAATGTATCGGCTGGTGCGCAACAACTTCGAGCAGCATGTGCAGGTTGACAAATCCTTCCTACGCAAGACAGCGGAGATCGTGCAGAAGAATACAGCCACCAATGCGGTGTATGAACCGAAGGAAACTTATGAAATGGGTGTCGGAACCTTGCTTGCCCTGCTGGCAGAGCAAAAGCCAGACACGCTCAAGGTGTTCAATCTTCTTAAGAAGCTTGACGAACTGATAGATGCCAAGGGCAAAGAACAGCCCTACTTGATTCCCATTGGCGAGCGGGCCGAAGATATCCGCCGACGGTTCGAAGATCGGCAAATTGAAAGCCAGCAGGCGTTGCAGCAGCTCACCGAACTGGTCGGCTATATCCAGGAAGCACAAGAGAACCATAAACAAAGCAGCCTTTCCCCGAAAGCGTTCGCGGTTGCCACGTGGCTGCAGGTGCAGAAGGGATTCGATGCTGAGCGCGCTGAAGATTTGGCGGCATCGCTGGAATCAACACTTGCGGACAATCCCCACTGGGCGACGAGCCCATCTCAACAGCGAGAGCTCAGGCTATCAATATATGCATTGATTGGCGCCTACGTCGAAACTGATGACGTGGTTGCATGGGCCGACGAAATACTTAACATCATCGGGAAGGCAACACTATGAAAAACAGGACATCTGTAGCATGGCAAGAAATGTCCATGCAGGCATTGATTTCGCGAGACATCCTTATGGCCGAAGTCTATGCATGGGCGCGGCGTATTGGTGTGGAAGAACGCATCCGGGAGATCCATATCCGGCCAATGAAGCGAAAGTGGGCCAGCGTCTCAACCCGGGGAAGGCTGACGCTAAACACTGAGCTCTTTAGCCAGTCGGAGAGGGTTCGCCGGGAGGTCATTGTACATGAAATGGTGCACCTGAAGCTCGGCCATGGGTCTCACAATAAGCTTTTTAGGTCTCTGGTTCGGGCCTACCTCGCGCAGGTGCAATGAGTGTGGAGGCAGATAAGATGATAAATCGTAGAAGATAGAGAACTGAACTTCCTGATTGGATGAAGATTTGGTGCTACTGCAAATAAGTCCAACCCCCCACTGCTATATCAATGTGTTTATGAAATATGAATCTGGATCGCGTCAGCAAAATACGGTGCATAGATTACTGTACATTTCTCCTTTCTAAAACTAAGCTTTCAAAGTTTTGCAGGTGACCAAGGATCTGATAGAGCTCAATTAAGTGACACTACAAGTAATGAACAAAATTGATGTATGCAGCAGGTCTCGAGATTCTTCAACGACTAGCTTACTTTTTATCTTTTTTCTATGTGCTGCATATCAACGAGCACGCGATGAGGGTGATGGACGACGTGTGGTTACGAGAACTTTCCTGCTTTCCTTACTACCATGCTCTCCAATGATATGGAATGATTCAAACAGTTCAGCGAGAATGCAAACTTCCGCCAAGGGCTGGGGCGAGCTATTTTGAAATGACTTATGTCCGGCAGCGTCCCGGAGCCTGATTTTTTGCTTGCCCCTTCATCCGCAAAATGAGCCGCTGATCAAAAATGCACTCCCTTCGAAAGCGTGAATCCTGTACTTTTGAAAGGAAAAGATCATGATTAGGAGGGCGCGGACATATTACTGGTGGTGCCAGATCGGTGGCTGGATGGCTTTCTGGTTGTTCAGCACCCTGGTGAGTTACATGTACAACCAGCACGTTACCCTGCAGTCGCTGATTGACCGCACGGTATTCGTTGTCGCTGGGATAGCCGTCACCCATGCCTTCCGGCATTTCATCCTCCGCTGGCAATGGCTGCAGATCCGCCTGGATCGCCTCATCTGGCGCATGCTGCTGGGCGTGATAGTGTCCAGCCTGCTGATTACGGCCATCGTGGATGCCTACAAATACGCCTTCCACCTGATGACGCCCCAGGAAAAATCGTTCGAATTCGGCCGTTTCTTCAGCATTTTCATCATCATCCTCATCTGGTCGCTTATTTACATCCTGTGGCATTATGTGGAAAAAGAGCGCCGCTATCAGCTGGATCGCCTCCGCCTGGAATCCATGGTCAAGGAATTGCAGCTGAAAACCATTAAGTCGCAGCTCAATCCGCATTTTATTTTCAATGCCCTGAACAGCATCCGGGCGCTGATCGAAGAAAATCCTGGGCGAGCGCGCGAAGCCGTCACCGAACTTTCCAACATCCTACGCAACTCCATGCAGGCCGAAAAGGTGGAAACCGTTTCCCTGGAAAACGAGATTACCATGGTGCGCGACTACCTGGCGCTGGAATCCATCCGGTTTGAAGAACGGCTGCAGGTGCATGTGGATGTGGATCCGGCTACGTTTCCCCTGCCCGTACCTCCGCTGATGCTGCAAACCCTGGTGGAAAATGCAGTGAAACATGGCATTTCCCGAGCTGTGCAGGGCGGGCGTGTGGAAATCATTTCCCGGATTGACGGTGATTTTCATGAAATCGTGGTTCGCAACACGGGACAATTGTCCGACTCTTTCTCGGCTCATGGCTTTGGTTTGCAGAGCACCAGGCAGCGCCTGGAAATTTTGTTCGGCCAGCGGGCAGGTTTTCAGATCGAAAATATTGCCGACAACCAGGTGGAAGCCCGTGTGCGAATCCCCTTGATGCAGGAAGCTTCTTATTTTTCGGTACATAAATCCTTTTCGATATGATCAGCCATCTTACCCGGGCTTTGATTATTGACGATGAACGGCTGGCGCGCAATGAGCTCAGGCGCCTGCTGAAAGAGTTTCCCGATATCCAGATCGTGGGTGAAGCATCCAATGCCCAGGAAGGCCTGGAGCAGATTGAGAGTCTGGAGCCCGACCTGCTGTTTCTGGACATCCAGATGCCCGACAAAACCGGCTTTGAACTGCTGGAGATGCTCGATAAGGTGCCGGCTGTGATCTTCACTACAGCCTACGATGAATATGCCCTGAAAGCTTTTGAGTTCAACGCACTGGATTACCTGATGAAGCCCATTGAGCCGCGTCGCCTGGCCGATGCGCTGCATAAGCTACGCCAGCAGGAGGAAAAGGAAAAACAGCAGCTGCTGGGGCGGGGCGTGCTTTCGGAAAATGATCAGGTGTTTGTGAAAGATGGCGAATGCTGCTGGTTCGTGAAGCTGCACGACATCCGCCTGTTTGAAAGTGCAGGCAATTATGCACGGGTTTATTTCGGCACCAACAAACCGCTCATCCTCAAATCCCTCAATGCCCTGGAGGAAAGGCTCGATCCGCGGGTTTTCTTCCGCGCCAACCGCAAGCATATTGTGAACCTGCGGCATATTGAAAAAATTGATCCCTACTTCAACGGCGGGTTGCTGCTGGAAATGCGGGGCGGGGAAAAAATTGAAGTATCGCGCCGTCAGGCGGTGAAGTTCAAGGAAATGATGAGCCTCTGAACGGCTCATTTCACCCGGCTCATGACATCATGGCCGGCACGGAATGTATGGCCGTGGCCATATCGCGGATGAGCTCGGGATCTTTCTCAATGGCATTGCCCACCACAATCACGTCGGCACCGGCGCGGGCCATGCGGTAGGCGGTTTCCGGGTCGCGGATGCCACCGCCGGCAATCAGGGGCAGCGAAATCTGCTCAGCCACCCGGCGCAGCATGCGCTCGCTGATGGGATAATGGGCACCACTGCCGGCATCCATGTAAATGATTTTTTTCCCCAGCATCTCACCTGCCAAGGCCGTACACATGGCAATATCATCCTTATCGGCCGGGATGGGTGCTGCATTGCTGATGTAGGAAACCGTAGTGGGCACGCCGCCGTCAATCACCATATATCCGGTCGAAATCACTTCCACGCCGCTTTGCTTCACGGCAGCTGCCGACAGCACATGCTGGCCGATCAGCAGCTCGGCATTGCGGCCGGAGATAAGCGACAGATAAAGCAGGGCGTCCACATGCCGGCTCAGCTGGGCCGGACTGCCAGGAAATAGGATCAGCGGGATATGGGTATGTTGCTTGATATGTTTGCAATAGGTGTCCAGATGATCTGTGATCACCAGGCTGCCACCAATCAGCAGATAATCTACCTGAGCCTCTTCGGCAAGCTGAATCAGATGATTAAGGCGGGGGAGATCAATATTATCCGGATCAATCAGGACTGCAAAAGTTTTTTTGCCTTTTTGTTTGTTTTCACAGAATGTGGTATATACAGGCTGGGCTGTTTGCATATCTGAAAAAGGCTTATACACAAAACTATGATTTTTTTTCCCATCTGCAGGTAAACTCATGCCTAAAGGCTTCAGGCTGTATTTTTGTGTAAGTTATTCACAACCTGTGCATAAGAAAGAAACGGTACAATAAGGGAATCTGTTATTTTCGTTTTCCCGGCCGGGACAAATTCTCACAGTAAAAAATTTTTTATCATGACAGCCAACAACCAAACCCTGAAAAAGGGGCTGCAGTTTAGTCGCTATTTTACCAAGGAAGGCATCAGCCCCTACGACATGTTTTCCTATGAACTCCGCAGTTCGGTGATCCGCAATCCGAATGGGGAAGTGATTTTCGAAATGAACAATGTGGAAGTGCCTTCCCACTGGTCGCAGATTGCTACCGATATTTTGGCGCAAAAATATTTCCGGAAGGCAGGCGTTCCCCAGCCTGATGGCAGCCTGGGGCGGGAGACTTCGGTGAAACAGGTGGTGCATCGCCTGGCCAATTGCTGGCGCAACTGGGGCGAACGCTACGGCTATTTTGCTTCTGCTCAGGATGCGCAGGTGTTTTACGACGAACTGGTGTATTGCATGCTCAACCAGATGTGTGCACCCAACTCGCCCCAGTGGTTCAACACCGGGCTGTATGACAGTTATGGCATCAAGGGCAAACCCCAGGGACATTATTACGTGGATCCGGAAACCAAAGAGCTGAAGGAATCCACATCGGCCTACGAACGGCCGCAGCCGCATGCCTGCTTCATATTGAGTGTGGAAGATGATCTGGTGAATCCCGGTGGCATCATGGATCTATGGGTACGGGAAGCCCGTATTTTCAAATACGGTTCGGGCGTGGGTACCAATTTCTCCAATATCCGGGCTGAAGGCGAGAAACTGAGCGGGGGTGGTTCATCCAGCGGACTCATGAGCTTCCTGAAGATCGGGGACCGGGCCGCCGGCGCCATCAAATCGGGAGGCACTACCCGCCGTGCAGCCAAGATGGTGTGCCTGGATCTGGATCATCCCGAAGTGGTAGAATTCATCAACTGGAAGGTGGAGGAAGAAAAGAAAGTAGCGGCTCTCATTGCAGCCGGCTATTCGTCGGACTACGAAGGAGAGGCCTATCGCACGGTGTCGGGCCAGAATTCCAACAACTCGGTTCGTATTCCGAACGAATTTTTCCGCATCCTTGCCGAAGATGGCATCTGGGAGATGAAAGCCCGCACTACCGGCAAAACCATGAAAACCATCAAGGCACGCGAGCTGTGGGATAAAATTGCCTATGCCGCCTGGCGTTGTGCCGATCCGGGTGTACAGTTTGATACCACCATCAACGAATGGCATACCTGTCCGAAAGGAGGCCGCATCCGGGCATCCAACCCCTGTTCGGAATATATGTTTCTGGACAATACCGCCTGCAACCTGGCTTCCATCAACCTGAAGAAGTTCTATGATGAAACCGAAAACCGGTTTGATATTCCTGCTTTTGAATATGTGGTACGGCTGTGGACGGTGGTGCTGGAGATTTCCGTGCTCATGGCTCAGTTCCCTTCCAAAGAGGTTGCCCAGCTGAGCTATGATTATCGCACGCTGGGGCTGGGATATGCCAACCTGGGCTCCCTGCTGATGATCAACGGCATTCCCTACGACAGCGAAAAAGCCCGTGCCATAGCTGCTGCTATCACCGCTATCATGACGGGCGTAGCTTACAAGACTTCTGCCGAGATGGCCATGCACTTGGGCCCGTTCCCGCGCTTTGAAGAAAACCGGGAAGATATGCTGCGCGTGATCCGCAACCATCGTGCAGCTGCCTACGATGCTACCGATGCCTACGAAGGCCTGCAGATCAAACCCCAGGGCATCAACGCCCGCTATTGCCCCGATGATCTGCTGAAAGCAGCTACCCGTGCCTGGGATGAAGCGCTGCAGATGGGCGAACGCTATGGTTACCGCAACGCTCAGGTTACCGTCATTGCCCCCACCGGCACCATTGGCCTGATCATGGATTGCGATACCACCGGCATTGAACCCGACTTTGCCCTGGTCAAATTCAAGAAACTATCAGGTGGTGGCTATTTCAAAATCATCAACCAGTCCATTCCCACTGCGCTCAGGAATCTGGGCTATAGCGAAACAGAAATCAAGGCTATCGTGGATTATGCCCGGGGCACCGGCAGCTTTGAAGGCGCGCCCTATATCAATCACCAGACCCTGAGTGAAAGAGGATTCATCGCCGACGAGCTGAAAAAGCTGGATCAGGCTGTAGCTTCAGCATTTGACATCAGCTTTGTATTTAACGTCTATACCCTGGGTGAAGAATGCCTGCAGCGCCTGGGATTCAGGCCGGAACAGTATTTCAGTCCGGACTTCAACCTGCTGGAGGCTTTGGGATTCAGCGAAGCAGAGATAGAGGCTGCAAACGACTATGTATGTGGCACCATGACGGTGGAAGGAGCGCCCTATCTGAAGCCGGAACATTTGCCAGTATTTGATTGTGCCAATAAATGTGGAAAGAAAGGCCAGCGTTATATCCATCCCCACGGCCATATCCGCATGATGGCAGCCGTGCAGCCCTTCATCTCCGGAGCCATTTCCAAAACCATCAACCTGCCCAATGAAGCTACCGTGGCCGATATTGCCGATTGCTACTACCTGAGCTGGGAACTGGGACTGAAAGCCTGCGCCCTGTACCGCGATGGCAGCAAACTGTCGCAACCCCTGAGCAACCGGGCCGACAAGAAAAAAGAAGAACAGGCTACCGATGCAGCTGCCGCACCGGCAGGCTCCGGTAAGGTAGATTTGAACAGCCTGACGATTGATGAAATCCTGGAAGCTGCTCGCATCAAAATGCAAAGCAGTCCCGATACTTCCTTCATGCGGGCCCTTTCGCGTGTGGTGCAGCGCAAAACCTTGCCGGCCAAGCGCCGCGGCTTTACCCAGAAAGCCAAAATCAATGGGCAGACCATTTTCCTGCGCACCGGTGAATACGGCGATGGCACGCTGGGCGAGATTTTCATTGATATGCACAAGGAAGGGGCTACCCTGCGTTCTATGATGAACTGCTTTGCCATAGCGGTTTCCATTGGCCTGCAATACGGCGTGCCGCTGGAAGAATTTGTGGACAAGTTTGTCTTCACCCGTTTTGAACCTTCCGGCCCGGTGGAACATCCCAATATCAAATTTGCCACGTCTATTGTGGATTATATTTTCCGGGTTCTGGGCTATGAATATTTGCACCGCACGGATCTGGTGCATGTGTCTGATCCGGACCGGGCGGACGAAAATTTCACGGTAGATGAGCTTTCCGCCGGACAGGCAGATTTTTCTGAAGCCCGGCAGGCCGGTAACTTGCAGGCTCCGCAGCGGGAATCAGCTCCAGAAGCTCAGCCAGGAGGGAAAAAGCAAATGGCACAGGTCGGCTCGTTGGCCAATGAAACAACATCCCTGGCTGGTAAGCAGGCTGGTGCGGGGGTACAGGCCGGCACACAGGCCTATCTGCGCCAGATGCAGAGTGATGCACCCACCTGCCCAAGCTGCGGACATATTACCGTGCGCTCGGGCACTTGTTACAAATGCCTGAATTGCGGCGCCAGCCTGGGTTGCAGCTAAGGCTGTTAAAATTTCCTAAAGCAGAAAATGAATTGGTTTTTTTTCTTCGGAAAAAGTATATATTTGCATTAAATAGGGTTTTCATAAGATAGTAACAAACGTCGGCGCCTTTCTAGGCGCCGTTTTCATTTTCAGGAATCAGGTCACAATACCAATATCGGGTATCCCATTTGGAAGAGGCATCTGTGCTGGGTGAAAAATGTTTTTCTACAACCTCTCCCTTTTGAAACAACACCGGAAACCGAAACAACGGTCCGTCAAACACAAAGCTGTGGTATTCACCGTTCTCCCCACAGGGATCCACATCAGGCGGAAGGTCTTGCAGAAATGTTTCATCAATCAACCGGCCACAGAACGAGATATCGAGCTTTTGGGCATTTACACAAACCACAATCGCCCGAAACCCGGCTTCCAGAAATTGTTCGATGAGCTGCCGGCTGTCCATCAGCCAGAGCGGGAAAACAGCCTGCATGCCGGCCTGAGCCAGCTGTTTTTCGCGGTACTGCCGCAGGTCCTCCAGAAAGATATCACCAAACACGGCCGTATGAATACCCTCCTCAGCCAGGCTTTTCAGGGCATGGGACATCTGCTGGTTGTATATTTCCATGGAGGCTTGCTCCGGCAGCCAGATTTTTTTCAAAGGAAGACCCAGTGCATGGGCCTGCAGTTCCAGGAGCGACTCGCGGACGCCATGCATAGACACCCGTCGGTAAGCTTCATTGAAAGTGGTAAGCAGATACCGGATCTGATACCGGGCTGATTGGGAAAGCAGAAAATAAGCCATCGTGGCATCTTTTCCGCCACTCCAGTTGATGAAAGCCTTTTCCATATCTAAACAGGTAAAACAACAAAGTAAGCCGGAATTTTTCAGGCAGGCAAAAGCTGAAAAACTGTATTTTTATGAATTGTTTAACCGGAGTACATGATTGGATGCAGACATTTCGGATGGATGTTGCTACTGGGCATCCTGCCTGTGATAGCTCATGCAGCAGGGCAGCCAGGCCGGAAGTCCCATACCGCTCAGCCGGTCCCCTGCGAACAGATAACACTGGAAAAACTGATGCTGATGTATCCGGGTTTTACGCCTGCCAGCCCTGCATGTGAAAAACAAGGCAATTTGCCGGCTTCTGTGTTGCGTTTTTACAGCTGGTATCTCAAACGCAGCCAGCAACAAAGCAGTTTGATCCGCCGTCAGGAAAAGGAACAGCCCGATCTGTTACCGCCCTTTGACGTGCAATGGACCGAGATTGAGCAATATGTGGAATATTTGAAACAACGCTATCCGGAGCTGGATACGCTTCATTTTTCATGAGCCGTTCTGCAGCACATCCATTCATGTGAGTAACCGGAATTATCAGGAGAAATCAGATTCGACGTATGCTGGTAGAATTTACCTATGATCGTACATCCGTTATCAATGCCCTGCGGGTGCATTTTCTTAGCAGGAGTGAGGTGAAATTTCTGAGGATTACACTCATGATCCTGTTCGGGATCACGGTGGTGGGCAATTTGCTGGGTTATGTCTCGTTTGGGGCTGTGTTTGGCATTTTTATGATGATTTTGCTGCTGCTGCTTATTTTCTGGTTTTGGCTGCCGGTGCTTACCTACAACAAGTCGGCCACCTTCAAGGACAACATCCGGCTGCAGCTGGAAGATCAGGGCATGGCTATCGGTACCCGCAGCGGGGAACACATGATCCGCTGGGAGAGTTTCCGGAATGTGGTGGAAACACGTGATTACATTTACCTGTACCGCAATACCCGTTCGTTTTTCATTATTCCTTGGAGTGCTTTCCGGGAAGAAGACAGGCAGGCATTCCGCAACCTGCTGCACAGCAAGTTTGCCAGTTATGAGGTGAGCGGATCCCATTGAGACGGGATTTGCTGCTCTGATTCATGCTGCTGTAGCTTGGCAGACATAATCCCTGCAGGAAGTTTTCTGTTTCCTGACCCTGGCTTCTCTGGATGGCATGCCAGAGGGATATAAATGTACAGAAGCATCCTACCTTTTTGCTGTAATAAAAATGCCGGCGCATGCACCGGCATAGTATAAGTATGTTATCGTTTTGATCGGAAGCGGCAGCCAAGTTTTTACCGGGCTACGCTGATGGCGCGTTTTTCCCGGATCACGGTAACCTTGATCTGGCCGGGGAACTGCATTTCGTTCTGGATTTTCTGGGCAATTTCGAAAGACAGCCGGTCGGCATCGCTGTCGCTTACCTTGTCACTTTCCACGATCACCCGCAGTTCACGGCCGGCCTGGATGGCATAGGCTTTTTCCACACCGGCAAAGCCCATGGCGAGGGTTTCCAGATCCTTGATGCGCTGCAGGTAGCTTTGCATGATTTCACGGCGGGCGCCGGGGCGGGCACCGCTGATAGCATCGCAGGCTTGAACGATGGGTGCGATTACGTAGGTCATCTCGATCTCATCGTGATGGGCGCCGATGGCGTTGACCACAGCCGGATGCTCGTTGTATTTTTCGGCCAACTTCATACCCAGCAAGGCGTGCGACAGTTCACTTTCTTCATCGGGCACTTTGCCGATATCATGCAGCAGCCCGGCACGTTTGGCCAGTTTGGGATTCAGGCCCAGCTCGGCGGCCATGATGGCGCACAGGTTGGCCGTTTCCTTGGAGTGCATCAGCAGGTTTTGTCCGTACGACGAGCGGAAGCGCATCTTGCCCACCATGCGGATGAGCTCGGGATGCATGCCGTGGATGCCCAGCTCGATGACGGTGCGTTCGCCGATTTCCATCACCTGTTCCTCCAGCTGGCGTTTGGTTTTTTCCACCACTTCCTCGATACGGGCCGGGTGGATACGGCCGTCCTGAATCAGGCGCTGCAGGGACAGACGAGCCACCTCACGGCGCAGCGGATCGAAGCAGGAGAGCACGATGGCTTCGGGCGTGTCGTCGACAATCAGGTCTACGCCGGTAGCGGCTTCCAGGGCGCGGATATTGCGTCCTTCCCGGCCGATGATCTGGCCTTTGATTTCGTCGCTTTCAAGGTTGAAGACGGTGATGGCGTTTTCGATGGTTTGCTCGGCGGCCGTACGCTGAATGGTCTGAATGATAATTTTTTTAGCTTCCTTGTTAGCTTTGGCCTTGGCTTCTTCCATCATCTCCTGCAGGTAAGCCATAGCCTGGGTGCGGGCTTCTTCTTTCATGCTTTCGATGAGCTGGGCTTTGGCCTCTTCGGCAGTCATGCCGGCCACCTTTTCCAGACGGCGGATATGTTCTTCCTGATGTTTTTCCAGTTCTGTGCGTTTTTGGTTGACCAGCTCCAGTTGCCGCAGCAGGTTTTCTTTCAGGGCCTCGTTTTCCTGAATCTGCCGCTGGGCATTTTCAGTTTTCTGGTTTAGCGACTGTTCTTTTTGTTTGATGCGGTTTTCGGCCTCTGCCAGTTTCTGATTGCGCTGCAGCACTTCTTTTTCATACTCAGCTTTCAGCTGCAGATATTTTTCCTTGGCTTCCAGGAGTTTTTTCTCTTTCAAGGTTTCGGCTGCGAGCTGAGCTTCGGCCAGGATTTTTTGGGCCTGTTGCTCAGCTTCCTGGATGCGGATCCGGGTATTTTTGGAAAAAATCAATTTTCCGATCAGAATGCCCACGATGCAGGCTGCCAGGCCAACCCCAATTAACAATCCGATAGTGATATTCATGTGAAATGATTTGATTCATGAAAAAATTGCCTGAAGGCTGAAAATAAAACAGTGTGCGAAGATACAAATTTCGTGGCTTGCAGGGCTCAGCGGCTGAGGGCCTGATCCAGCAGCTTTTCAATGGTCTCCAGCCGGGGACGCAGCATATCTGATGACAGCATGTGTTCGGGTTGGGTGGCGTAATAGATGAGGCACATGGCCACATAGTCCTGCATGTCTTTTCCGGCGTAAAGGGTTTTGAATTCCAGGATTTTCTGGTTCAGGTTCTTAATTACCTGACGGATATGAGCCTCTTCTTCGGGATAAATTTTCAAGCGGTACGAACGGTCGGCAATGGTAACCTGGATAGCAATGAGGTCATCGGTGGAAGGCATAGGCGAGGTGGATTTAAAATTTAAAGTTGAAGTTCCGCAATACACAATTCAATTTCACGGATATAGCCATTCAGCAGGTTGCGGATTTCTTTCCGCGCAGCTTCATCCAGATTCAAGGTGTTGATTTTCACCAGGCGGGCAATCTGTACCTGGGTATGCAGGCGTTCTACCTCTGCCTGGAGGTTTTGCAGTTGCTCCTGTTGTTGGGCTACCTGTGCCCTAAGTTTGTGGTTTTCTTCCACACACAGCCGGTAGCGTTCGATCAGCTCCCTGAGCTTTTGTTCAATATGATCGAGCTGTTCCTGGGCGTTCATGGTTATAAGCTAAGGATTATTTCCGCAGGATGATCTGTAACTGGTCGCCAAGATGTTGAACGATCCGTTGCAAAGATTGCTCCACATCTTCATCGGTAAGCGTTCGGTCAGGATGTTGGAAAAACAGGCTGATGGTGCAGGATTTTTTTCCGGGATCCAGTTTTTCACTTTCAAACACATCCATCAGGTTCCATTCTTTCAGGTAGGGTGCCCGGGAATTTTGCAGGATTTCTTCGATACGGGCGTATGGCGTTTGTTTGTCGATCAGGAAAGAAATATCTCTTCGCACGACCGGATAGGGGATGATTTCCTGATAAGTAATCTGATGTTGGGTGCGTGCTTCCACCAGTTTTTCCCATTCCAGAGCCACATAATAGACGGGTGGTTGCACGTCCAGGGCTGCACAGGTTTCTGCATCCACTGCACCGAGCATACCCAGAGATTTTTCAGGAGTAATGATTTCCATCAAAGGCCTCAGGCGGGGATGCCCGGAGGCGGGCCGGAACTGAAACCGATGTACGCCGCTGAGCTGCAGGAGGTTTTCCGCCACCCCCTTCATGAAAAACCAGCCGCGGGGCTTTTGCCGGTTGCCGGGTTCGGCCCACCAGATTGGATGATGGTCACTAGCTAGCCAGATGGCCAGGAATTCCCGTTCCTGATATCCTTTGTGGCCATCGGGATGATAGGTTTTGCCGAATTCAAAGAATGCAACCGGCTCGTTGCGGTGATGCTGGTTATAGGCCACGCATTCCAGTCCGTTTTCCAGCATGGAGGGCCGCAACACGTCGAGGGCGGCATTGAGATGGTTCAGCAGATGCACCACCTGTGTTTCCGGATAAACCGTATACAGCTGGCTACTGGAGATGGAGTTCGTATAGATTTCCCGGAACCCTTGAGCCACCAGAAAGCTGGACAGGGTATCCCTGAGATTTTCCCGGACGCGCAGGGCATGATGGGCGGGGGTAATGGTGATCTGCGCGGGAATGGGAATCTGGTCGAGTCCGTCAATCCGCATGATTTCTTCAACCAGGTCGGCAGCCTGTCTGACGTCGTGTTTGAATGGTGGTACCCGCCATATCCATTCCTGATCGTTGGAGCTGATGAGCCCGAAACCTAGGTCTTGCAACAAGGGCTCAACCTGTTCGTCGGGATAGGTTTTCCCGCTCAGAGCGGTAAGATAGGTTTTCCTCAGGCGTACCTCCGGCTGATTTTGGGGAGAGGGATATACATCTACCGGTTGGTAGCGGATCTGCCCGCCGGCCAATTCCTGAATCAGCAGAGCAGCCCGTTTCAGGGCATAGGGAACCCGGGTGATGTCTACACCTTTTTCAAAGCGCAGGGCGGCTTCTGTGCGCAGGCCGTGGCGCAGGGAGGTTTGCCGGATGAAGCGGGGATGAAACACTGCGCTTTCCAGGAAAATATGCCGGGTGTCATCCTGAATGCCAGAATGGGTTCCTCCCAGCACACCGGCTATACACATGGGCTCCTTGGCATCGCAGATCATCAGATCCTCCGGATGCAACGCACGATCTTTCCCGTCAAGGGTGAGCAGATGCTCTCCCGAGCGGGCTTTTCTGATCCGCACTTCGCGTCCGGCAATGGCATCTGCATTAAAGGCGTGCAGTGGCTGGCCACACTCGTGAAGTACGTAATTGGTGATATCTACTATATTGTTGATGGGCTTAACGCCGATGGAGGCCAGGGCGGCTTGCAGCCAAGCTGGCGAGGGGCCGATCTGCACATGCTCAATCAGCAGGCCGGCGTACCGCAGGCAGGCGTCGGGATCTTCAATCTGTATGCGGATAGGTGAAGGCTCAAGACCTGTTTCCGGAAAAGCACCCGTATCGGGCCATTGAAGCGCCCCTCTGAGCTGGTGGTGATGGTTGATATAGGCGCAGAGATCACGAGCTACGCCCAGATGGCTCATGGCATCCATGCGGTTGGGCGTCAGGCCGATTTCAAACACCTGATCATGAAAAACTTCTATGTATCGGGTGAGTGGCGCTCCGGGTTCGGCGGAAGGGTCGAGCACCAGAATACCGCTGTGGTCGGTTCCCAGTCCGATTTCATCGGCAGCGCAAAGCATGCCTTCGCTTTCTTCCCCGCGGATTTTGGTTTTTTTGAGCTGAAAAGGTTCACCTACCACGGGATGAAGCGTAGTACCGGGCAGGGCCACCACTACCTTTTGCCCCACCGCCACATTGGGCGCCCCGCACACAATCTGCAAGGATTGCCCGTTGCCTATATGCACGCGCGTAAGCTGCAGTTTGTCGGCCTGCGGATGTTTCCATACGGCTTCCACTTCGCCTACCACCAATCCTTCCAGGCCACCAGGAATGGAACTAAAGCTGCTCAGCTGTTCGACTTCAAGTCCTACAGAAGTGAGAATCCGCGCAATTTCCTCCGCATTCAGGGTGGAGGGCCATCCTTTCAGCCCCAGAGGTAGATATCGCAACAGCCAACGGTATGCAATCTTCATTGAACTACGATTATTTTATGCTGTGTTTCCGCTCCAATAACCAGGCTTTATGCAGGCGGTTGTCCTGCAAAAAACGGATCTGAAGCATCATCATTGCATGTGCACGATGGGGCGTAAAATTAAGAAGTTATGCCGTAGAAAAACTTTTACAAACAAGCAAGATATCGCCCAAAAATCTTTTTTCACGAGCTTTGTGAAAAACTTCTTCAGCAAAGATGATTTTTTGCAGAAACGGTGGAAAACTTCGCCCAAACAATTGCATAAGTGTAGGTAACTTGTTGCATATCCTGTGCATAAGCACAGAATAAATTTTTTGCAGGAAGGCTTCTTTTTAAATCTTAAAAACCTTTTACCTTAGAACCAACAGCAGGGAAAGTTCATGATTTTTTCATGAATTTTTCATTTTGCGTTTATACGTTATCCTCAACCCCGAAACCCAAAGTATTGGATTCATGGAAATAAATATCAGAAAGGATTCCCGATCAGCAGCCAGCAGGAAGAAACCTGTAGATATGAGCGGATTGATGTATGGCAAGGTACCGCCTCAGGCACCCGATCTGGAGGAAGCGGTACTGGGAGCTATTATGCTGGAAAAAACAGCCTACGAAACCGCTCTTGAAATTCTGAAGCCGGAATGTTTCTACGTGGAGGCTCATCAGCGCATCTTTGCAGCTATCCGCCGGCTGGCCGACAAGTCGCTGCCAGTAGATATTCTCACCGTGGTGGAAGAATTGCGCAAGACGGGAGAGCTGGAGCTGGTAGGCGGGGCTTATTATGTAACCAAACTAACCCATGCTGTTGTATCGGCAGCCAATATTGAAGCACATGCCCGCATCATCCTGCAGAAATTTATCCAGCGGGAACTGATCCGGATTTCTGGAGAAATCATTACCGAAGCATACGAAGAGGGTACGGATATTTTTGATCTGCTTGACGATGCAGAGACCAAATTGTTTGAGATTACCGACAACCACCTGCGGCAGAATTTTTCGCCGATTGATTCGCTGGTCGTGCGGGCTATCAAGCGGATAGAAGAATTGCGCAACCGGTCCGACAACATGACCGGTGTACCCTCAGGTTTCAAGGCGCTGGATGCCATTACATATGGGTGGCAAAAATCTGATCTGATTATTCTGGCGGCCAGGCCTTCGGTTGGGAAAACAGCCTTTGCCTTGAACCTAGCCCGCAATGCAGCTCTGCATCCCAGCCAGCCTGTGCCGGTAGCTGTATTTTCTATGGAAATGTCGGCCGAGCAGATTGTGCAGCGTTTTCTGGCGATGGAAACCGAAATTTCGCTGGAAAATATCTCCCGGGGCAAACTGGCTGATTATGAATTTAACCAGCTCAGCCATGGAGTATCCAAACTGGCCAAGGCGCCTATTTTCATTGACGATACACCGGCGCTGAACATTTTTGAACTGCGGGCCAAATGCCGGCGGCTCAAGGGCAAACACAATATCGGGTTGGTGGTGATTGACTATCTGCAGCTCATGAGCAGCAACCATGAAAACCGGAATGTGAACCGCGAACAGGAGATCAGCAAAATTTCGCGTGACCTGAAGTCGCTGGCCAAAGAACTGGAAATTCCCATCATTGCTCTTTCGCAGTTGAGCCGGGAGGTGGAAAAACGCAAGGATACCAACAAAATGCCGCAGCTCAGCGACCTGCGCGAATCGGGTGCCATTGAGCAGGATGCCGACGTGGTGCTTTTCCTGTATCGTCCGGAATATTATGACATTACCACCAACGAATTTGGGGAGTCCACTGAGGGTGAGACTTATGTGCGCATTGCCAAACATCGCAATGGACGGCTGGATACGATTAAACTGAAGATGCTGAAATCCATTCAGAAATTCATTGAGATGGAAGACCTGGGCTTTGCCGCTTCTTTCGGCAAATCTTCGTCCGGAGGAACTTATCAGGAAAATGATGCGGCGCGTTTATACATCGAACGGCCTTCCCGGATGAACGACTATACCGACGATTCCGACGACGATGCACCGTTTTAGCCATGGATCAACCCTATCCCGTTTACCAGCGTACAGAAGGGCTGCCTTTATTTTTCGTGGAATCCCTGCCGGATGGGGGTGGGGAAGTTAGGCTCGATGCCTTCAGTTCACGGCACTGCATTCAGGTTTTGCGCATGCAGCCGGGAGATGAGTTGCAGCTCACCAATGGGAGAGGGCTGAAAGCTAGGGCAGCACTTACAGCGGTGCACACAGGCGGCCGGAAGGCATCCGCGCCGGTAGCGATTGTACGCATATCAACCATCACCCAACAACCTCCTCCGCCCGATCACTTCCTGGCCATAGCCCTGCCGCACCATGCAGGACGGGCAGAATGGCTCATCGAAAAAGCCACCGAGCTGGGTATCCGGCATATTGTCCCTCTGCTGACGGCCCGCTCGCCTCATGGAAGATGGAAGCCTGAACGATATCGCCAGCTGATGATTGCGGCTATGCTTCAGTCATCGCAGTATTATATACCAGAACTCCATGCGCCGACAGCATTTGGCGAATGGGTGCATACCTGTCATGCCACATGCCGGGCTATTGCCCATTGTGAGCCCACAGCCCGGATTCCGATATGGCAGCTTCCCTGCCGGCCGGGTAGCAAATGCGTGCTTATAGGTCCGGAAGGCGATTTTACACCCGAAGAAATTGAAATAGCGCGGCAGGCAGGCTGGCAGGAGGTTTCACTGGGCTATACCCGGCTTCGCACAGAAACAGCAGCTATCGTGGCCTGTGCATGGATGCAGGCTTCGGCCTTCAGTTCAGCTTAAGAGGAGCAATCATCTGAAATTCGGGAATCTTTACTTCAAAAACTCGTTTGGTCATTAGGTTTTCCATGAGATAGGTGCCATACATTTTACCCATTTCCGTACGCAGGTTGCAACCCGAAACATACTGATAACGTTCACCAGCAGCAATAATGGGCTGCATGCCCACCACACCTTCACCTTCAATCTCACGTTTCATGCCATTGGCATCCACCACATACCAATGCCGGCGCAACAGTTTTATGGGAAATACATTATCGTTTTCAATGGTTATACGGTAGGCAAACATAAATTCATGTCCCAGTGGATTGGAATAATCAGGTTGAAAAAAAGTTTCTACGCTGATGGTAATGCCTTCCGTGACCTTTTTCATAATAGGTAGGTTTGTGTAAAGATAAATATTTTATGATACTATCCTGTGAAATTTACAAGAACTCTGCCATGCACAAAAAAGGGTTGATCCTTCCGGACAGTTGTATATCCGGCGATCAACCCTACCTGATGCAACAACCCTATTGCTTCCACTCTGCTGCCGCTCCTTTAGCAAGCGTAAAGGTCCGAGTCAGATTAAAGCCCCATCGGAATTGCCCCTTCGTCCAGGATGTCGTGGTGTTTGGAATAAATTGATTTTCCAGGATAGAAGTTGCATTGGTGAATTCAATATGAAACACGTGCCCACCGGTTTCCACTTCCCAGCCGATGCCGATCGGAGGATAAAAATGTTGATTGAATTGTTGTTTATAGTAATCCCGGGAAGCTGTGCTACGGAAGGGCTGCACATAATCGGCTATGATAGCCATGCGCTTGTTGATTTTTAACCGGAATCCGGCGCCCAGGGCAAACATCTGATGCGGGTCCTGCGGAGCGGTAAGGGCGCGATACAGATAGGTAGGAATCAATTCTGCAGAAAAACTTTCGGAAAATTTGCGGGCAAGCAACAGTTGCAGGCTTCCGCTCCAGCGGTCTCCGAAATGCTGAAAATCAATATTAGACTGAGGAATGGGCTGGCGCTGGGCAGCGCTGAAAATCCCTCTGGCAAACAAATCCAGGGAAACCGGTATATGCCCGTCACCGGTTTGATCCAGCAACCGGTATTTTCCGGTGAGATAAAACAATTGGGTCTGAAATTCAGAAACACCATTCGGAGCTCCTTTGTCACGGCCTATGCCGGCTGTAAATCGATCACTGAAACCATATTCAAATCCGATCAACACATCGCTAATGGCATCCATACCGAAAAAAGTTTTACCCCCGCCGTTGCTTCCTGCAAAATCACCAAAGCGATGTCCGACAATGAACAGCAAATCATGTGCATGCAAGGTTTTGGTTGTTTGCAGATTTACCAGGGTAGTGCCTTTGAACGTAGCCATTACCGGCAGATGTGAGGCTGTGCTATCGGCAAAAAGCTGGCTCAGATCCTGCTGTGCTTGGCCAGTATGCGGGAAAAGCAACAACCCCGCCACAACTGTTACATAGAGTCCTTTCATGTGTCCGTTTGTAGATAAGTATCGGATCAGGTACAGCTGAAGTTGCCAGCAGGCATGACAAAAAGCAGAAAATTATTGTCTTGTTTTTGTTTTTGATGGACACAGAAGACAAGCCACAGAAGATCGTTTTCAAACAGAATTGGGAAGATGAATGAATAGGTTTATTCCAAAGCAAACATGGCTTTTTCAGAGAACCCACCCATTAGGCACCCGTACTGGCTGATGAGGAGTTATCAACCTGATATACGGCATCTACAGTTACCTGTACCTGTTCGGCAATATCTTTCATCAGCAACCGGGGAATCTGAATATGATGATCGGCCAGCTTCACGTTAAAAACCGCATGGCCGCTCACTTGTTTGTTTTTTACACTGAGTGTAGCCGGTACCGTATAGTTTTTGCTTACACCATGAATGGTCAATGTGCCCTGCACCTGCACAGTATAATTGCCATCTTTACTCAGATCGGGCATTTGTAGCACATTGCCTTTGAATTCGGCATAGGGATATTGATCACTTTCCATGAAATCTTCATTGAAATGTTCCTGCATCAAACTCCTCCGGAAAGTAAAACTGCGAATCATGACTTTGAAGTACAGACTGCCGGTTGCACTGTTTAATGCAGAAACAGCCTGATCAGTTTCGGCCCGGATATCTTCGATGGGTGCAGGCGAGTAGAAGGAAATATGGGCATTGCGGCAGATCAGAATATCGGTGACAGGTCTGGTGGCCACAGATTCATGGGGATGCTGGGGAGAAAAACCCAGCAGCAATCCCAAACCCAGACAAAAGGCTTCATGAAACAGAAACGTCATGCGAAAGAATTTTGCAAAGTAAACGGTATTGCAGCCCATCGGGTTGGCATGTGTCTCTAATTTTTTGTTAAGGTTAAAAATGGTAATTGATGGAAAGCCAGATGCCAAAGCTTTGCAGTTTTGCCTGACCATAGCCTATACCCGATAGGGGCAGTTTAAAATAAGGCTCAGCCTGCAGGGAAAAACGGGGGCCGATGTATTGTTCAAATCCAGCGGAAAGATTTCCTATGGCAAAAAAATGTTCATTCACATTGGAGAGAGATACATGCCAGGGATAGCCAGGCATGTAACGCTTGTAGGTATAACGGTAGTCTTCTTTTCGCATGAAATAGGAGGATACGCCTGCACCCACAAATACCCGTTGCCGGGCCCGCGAAAGAATATCCCACTGTACATTGAGCGGCACGTCGGTGATTTTGCAGGCTGCCTGAATAGCCTTGATATTTTCTCTTTCATCGGGCGTGAAGGGCATGTGATAATCGTTTGCAGTGCCGTTGTAATTAGCCTGGCTCAGGATCATTCCCGTTTCCAGATGCAGGCGGGGTATAAGTTGCAGGTTAAGCATCCATCCGGCAGCAAACGAAGAATACACAGCCGGATCGTCAGGCAGTTTTGCCCAGGCGGGGCCGGTCATGATCTCGAATGTCCATCGGTAGGGGGGTAGCCGCCTGAAGTCGGCAGGCTGCAGGTGAATGGTCTGTTGCACAGGCGTATGGATTTGCGGCGGGGCCGAGGCCGGCAACAAGGGTAAATCCAGCGTGAATGAAGCAGCAGCCTGTGCAGAATCCTTTTCGGGCAGAGGGAGAGATGACGGGATTTGATCGGTTTTTGTAGCCATGCCCTGGATTTCACTACGCTGGTTGTCAGAAAATGGGGTTTGAGATGATGCACGTGTATGGCCCGGGGCGATAGGTGCGCCGGTGGATTGGGATACGGGCAAAGAAGCGGTTTTTCCGGCACTGCTTGTAGGCTGCTGGGAAGCTGGCGTAGGCGAAGGAATATTCGGCCGGGTAACAGCGGTAGATGGAGCAGTAGCCGGCAAGCCCATCGCTGTGTCCGTAGATTGGCTGACAGAAGGATTGGTTGGCAACCATGCCTGTGGCTGAAGCCAGAGCTTCCAGGAAAGCCAGCCGGCGGCAGCGGCAGCTGCTATGCCCATCCAGAGCCAGCGCCTCCGGCCAAGCCAGGAACGTTTCCGATTCACAGGCTTGCCGGCCGATATGGCGGGATCGAGCCGGCGGGCAATCTCCTGCCAGTTATCCGGGGGGACCTTTGGCTGGAGGCCAGCAGCTGCTTCCCGGAATAGCCTGTCCAGCTCATCATCGTTCATATCTGGAGTAAAGTTCTGCATATCTTGAGAGCAACATTTTGCGTAATTTTTCACGGGCTTTGGCAAGATTGGATTTGGATGTCCCAACCGAAATCCCTAGCTGGCGGGCAATTTCTTCATGCGAATAACCATCAATCACAAACATGTTAAACACCATTCTGTAAGCCGGTGAAAGCATCTGCACCATTTTCATCAGTTCTTCATGGCTTAGCTTATCCAGCGGGGTGGCTTGCGGATCGGCCTTATACATCAGGGCATGATCTACCTCTTCATGCTGGTGTTTTCGGTTGGCGCGGAAATAATCGATGGCCGTATAAATCATGATTTTTTTGATCCAGCTTTTGAAACTTACCACCAGGTGCTGATGCTGTTTCTCGGGCCGGAACTGATGCAAATGCGTAAAAACCTTCACAAAGCCATCGTTCATCACCTGCCGGGCTTCATCTTCCTGATGGGCATATCGCAAACAAATAGCCATTGCATATCTGCAAAATTGTTCGTACAGTTGTTGCTGACTGGCAGATATGCCCTTTCTGCATCCTTCCAGCAGGGAAGCAAGTTGTTCATCCGTAAGCGGCACCAGGTTGTTGCTTTGCTCTTCCACAAGTCGAAAGAAATGCTTGAAAGGTTGTGTTTACCTTTCTAAAATTACAAAAAGTGCGGAAGGCTAAAGAAATAGGGCCCGGTATAACCCAGTCGCTCAGGTATGGCCAACAGCAGCCATTACTTCCTGTGCGTGACGGGCCGTATTGGGCTTTCGGATGATTTTTTCAATGATGCCCTCTTCGTTGATGATAAAGGTGGTGCGGGTGGTACCTAAAAACGATTTTCCCATGAATTTTTTCTGCCCGTATACACCGTAGGCCTGCACAATTTGTTTGTCGGTATCGGCAATCAGGGTAAAGGGCAGCCGGTATTTTTCTTCAAACTTCTGATGACTTTTCACCGAATCGGTACTTACCCCGATTACTTCCAGTCCCAGGTTTCGGAGCTGGTCATAATGATCGCGCAGACTGCAAGCCTGTGCGGTACAACCGGGCGTAAGATCCTTCGGATAAAAATACAACACCACCTTTTTGCCCCTGTAATCAGAAAGCTTCACGGTGCGGCCGTGTTGATCAATTCCGGTAAAATCCGGCGCTTTATCGCCTTCCTGCAAAGTAGCCATGGTATGAAATTTTAAGGTTAACGAATAAAATGCAGCTCATAGGTGCGGGTATTGCCCACCCGATCGCTTACCGTGAGGATAAGCGTATGTTTTCCGGGCGGACAATGCTCATCAAAAGTATAATAAATCGTGTTTCTGAATTGTCCCATCAGCAGCCATTTTCCGTCCAGTTCTGCCCGGTAGCCGGCTATTCCGCTCAGATCGTCGGTCACCCGAAAGCGGATTTCCCGCGCATCAGTAAGCCGGATGCCCGGGTATAGCCGAGTAATGGGTTTAATCAACGGAGCCACGGTATCGGCTTTTACCTCAAATTTTCCAAATCCGCTGAAGCGACCCGCCAGCCACCCGCCGGATGTCCATTGTGCTACACTTAGTTCCTCTTGGCGGGGCGCTGTACGAATAATAACCAATTTGTTGCGCAAAGGTTCAGGAATATTAGGCAAAGGTTTGAGATAAAGGGTGAAACCGGTTTTCAGCGGGATGGTAGCCGGGAAAAGATGATAGACGGGAGCAAGCAAATGTGGGTTTGGGGTAGCCTCCATGGTGTAACGGAAGCAAATGCGGTCGTATAAGGCCTCGGGCGGCAGGTCAAAAGAAAGATTAGGTTCATCCACAATGTTGAGTTGTCCGGGTAGCATGAGCGAAGAGCAGCTGTCAGCCGAACGGGTATGTACACCAGCTCCGGGCGCTTGTTTCAGGGTCAGACGAACGATCCGGCTGTTTCCGCTGGCATCTGTCACTTCGATGGTCAGATGATGGGGCTTTCCGTCGCTGATATCAACAGCGCCCTGAGGGGTATAAAGCTGGTAAACAGGCAGGCGATTACCCGGCAGCGGGAAGAACAGCTGATAAGCCCGGCCTTCTTCCAGCCAGGTTTGGTAGTCCATATGAGCATTCACATCCCGGGTCACGTCAAACGGAATGCTATCGAGCCGGAAAGACGCTACTGGCCGGCCGTTGTCGTAAAGCCTGGCCTCATAAATGCCGAAGGTGTTGGATGTACCGTTTTGATGGTCCACCACCTGTATGCCCACGCCGATATGGCTGGCGTTGACCAGTACTTCTGAAGGCTGGGTCGTCCACCGTCCCTGCACCGCATGCACGGCCAGTTGAAGCGGATGCTGCAGGTAAATGCTCTGATCACGGTCATAAATGGCAACCCGATACACGGTTGGCGGAAGATGATCTTCTATGGGCAGGCCGAATAGTTGGATATTGAGCGGTGTTTGTGTGGAGGTATTGCGGATTTCAAAATGCAGGTGAGGCCCAACAGCAGCGCCTGTATTGCCACTCCAAGCAATCAGTTGCCCTTGACGTACGGGAAACTGGTCAGGATTAAGCTGCAGGTCAATAGCCCAGCTTTGTTGCCGGTACTGTTGCTGTTTCACGTAAGCCGCCAGTTCGGGCATGAATCGTTCCAGATGCCCGTACACGGTAGTGTAGCCATTGGCATGGCGGATATATATCACATGACCATATCCGCTGTTGGAAACGGCTACCCGGCTGATAAAGCCATCGGCAGCCGCATATACAGGGATGCCTGTGTGGCCTTGTGTTTTAATATCCAGTCCGGCGTGAAAATGATCGGGACGCAGTTCCCCGTAATTGCCTGCCAGCAGGAGAGGAATGTGTAACGGCGGGGCAAATGCATGCGGGGGTGGTGTTGTAGTGGCTGGCTGAGCTGAGACGCATATGGCAATTGCCATGAGTCCGGAAACCAAAACAGGTAGCTTCAAGATTTGCATAGACGTAAAAATACGGGAGGCACCTACATTTGTAAAAAATCCAAAGCAGCTGTAAAAAATCTTTAACATGTTATTAGCCCCCGGACGCCTGAACTCCCGTATTTTCGTCCTACAAGCTATATGCCCATGTCAGTGAAGCTTACCCATGTAAGTCGGTACTACGGCGCCCAGCCGGCTGTAGATGATATCAGTTTTGACATTCATCCCGGCGAAGTGGTAGGCTTTCTGGGTCCCAATGGGGCAGGAAAGACTACCACCATGCGCATGATTACCGCCTATCTGAAGCCTGCTTCCGGAAAGATTGAAGTATGCGGTCATGATGTGGTACGTGATTCTTTGGCTGTGAAACGTATCACAGGGTACCTGCCGGAGCAGAATCCCCTCTATCCGGATCTTTACGTACGGGAATACCTGCGGTGGATGGCCGATATTCATCATCTGGGCAAACGAGCCAGGCAAAGGGTGGAAGAAGTGATTGGCCTGACAGGCCTGGGAAAAGAAAGCCATAAGAAAATCGGCATGTTGTCAAAAGGATACCGGCAGCGGGTAGGCTTGGCGCAGGCCTTGCTGCACGATCCTGAGGTATTGATTCTGGATGAACCTACTTCAGGCCTGGATCCCAATCAGATTGTAGATATCCGGCAGCTGATCCGTGAATTGGGCCGACAGAAAACTGTGATTTTATCAACCCATATCCTGCAGGAGGTAGAGGCCATGTGCCAGCGGGTTATCATCATCCATCGCGGTAAAATCGTGGCCGACGGGGACATTGAAACGCTCAGGCAACAGGCGGTAGCACAGCAGGTGCTGGAGGTGGAATGGGCTGAAACGCTGGCCGAAGACTGGTGGCGGGATGTACCGGGCATACAGCAGGCCCGCGCCCACACACCCCGCCAATGGCAGCTCATCGCAGCAGATGCCGAAGAACTCAAAAAAAATCTTTTCCGTTATGCTTTGCAGAATAATCTGAATATCATTTCTTTGCAAACCCAGATGCGATCGCTGGAAGAAGTGTTTCGCCAGCTTACACAGGTTTGATATTATTAATCAAAATTTTAATATACAATGAGTGCCATTGTTTCCATCCATGCCCGCCAGATTCTGGATAGCAGAGGAAATCCAACCGTAGAAGCCGAAGTGTTTACCGAAGACGATGGATATGGCGTTGCTGCCGTGCCTTCGGGAGCTTCCACCGGCGTACATGAAGCGATTGAACTCAGAGACAACGATGCACAAAAATACGGAGGTAAAGGTGTGGAGAAGGCTGTGCAGCATGTCAATGAAACCATTCAGGAAGCACTGGTAGGATGGGAAGTTACCGATCAGGAAGGTATTGACCAGACGATGATTGAACTGGATGGCACAGAAAACAAATCAAAACTGGGAGCCAATGCCATGCTGGCTGTCAGCCTGGCTGTGGCCAAAGCAGCCGCTTCCGAGCTGGGCATGCCGCTGTATCGCTATGTGGGAGGTGTAAGGGCCAGCCTGCTGCCCGTGCCATTGATGAACATCTTGAACGGAGGCGTGCATGCCGATAATAAAATCGACTTTCAAGAATTTATGATTGTGCCTCATGGCGCGCCTAGCTTCAGTGAGGCTTTGCGTTGGGGAGTGGAAATTTTCCATAGCCTGAAAAAAGTATTGAAACAAAAGGGATATTCCACCAACGTGGGCGATGAAGGTGGATTTGCTCCCGATCTGCAGCACAACGAAGAGGCTATTGAACTGGTGCTGGGTGCCATTGAAGCTGCAGGCTATCGGCCGGGCAGTCAGGTAGCCATTGCTCTTGACCCCGCTGCCAGCGAAATGTATGTGGCTGAAGAAAAGAAATATCGTTTTTATAAATCCGATGGCCGGATGCTCACCCCGGCCGAAATGGTGGAATTCTGGGCTTCGTGGGTTGAAAAATATCCCATCGTATCCCTGGAAGATGGCATGGCAGAAGATGACTGGGAAGGATGGAAATTGCTTACCCAGCGGCTAGGTAATCGCATCCAGTTGGTAGGTGATGACCTGTTTGTAACCAATGTAAAGCGGCTGGAACAAGGTATTTCCCAGGGTGTGGGCAACAGTATTCTGATCAAGGTAAACCAGATCGGCACTCTTACGGAAACCATTGCCTGCGTGCAGATGGCACAACATCATGGCTATACCACCATCATAAGCCATCGTTCCGGCGAAACAGAAGATACTACTATCGCCGACCTGGCCGTGGCACTGGGCTGCGGGCAGATTAAAACAGGTTCGGCTTCCCGTACTGACAGGATTGCCAAATATAACCAGCTGCTGCGCATTGAAGAAGCCTTGGGAGATCTGGCACGTTTTCCCAAAAATCTTTTTAAATTACAGTAGTTTCACATGCTTCGTTATTCCATCCTATTCAGATCATGAAGCGGTTGCCTGCCTGGAGCAAAAACAAATACGTATTCACCGCCCTGGCTTTTGGGTTGTGGATGCTGTGTTTTGATCACGATGATCTGATTACCCAATGGCATCTGAGCCATCAGATCCGGGAGCTGGAGCAGAAAAAAAACTTCTATCAGCAGCAGATTGAGCAAGCCGAACAGCAGAAAGCGGCCCTGCAGCACAATGCGGTTCAGCTGTTGCAGTTTGCGCGTACCCGTTATTATTTCAAGCCTCCGCAGGCCGATTTGTACAATATCACATTTGAAAAAAGCCATTGATACTGACAATAATTTGAGGTGACCATCGTTTAATATTCGATTAACATGGAAAAGATGGTTTCACCTCAAATTTCCGGTTCATGGCCAATTTTACTCCTGAAGAAAAATTTTCTCCGGATGGCGGAGAGCGACAGTCCTCTATCGAAGAAACCATTCGCAGCCTTGGACTCACAGGTGAGGAGGCAGAGGCAGCCCGCCAGATCCTGGAGCAGTTAGATCAGTTGCAAATCCCGCCCGATCCGGCCACCATTCGTACCATCCTGCTGCATGCGGCCCTGAAGAAAAATGGTTCTCTTTCCGAACGCATCCAGGGAAAATAATTTTCATCCCCTCTGTTTGGTTGTTCCCCGAATCACATGAAATATACAGGTTCGCAACAAGTGCGGCCATGCCGTATTTTTGTCGGGCATGAAAGCAAAAGAAAAAGCAGACTTTCTGGTCAGTTATTTTGAAAAACATCTGCCCGATGCCCAAACTGAATTGCATTATGCAAATCCCTACCAGCTCCTGGTGGCAGTGATGCTATCGGCCCAATGTACAGATAAACGGGTAAATCAGGTGACACCGGCCTTTTTTCAGGCATTTCCCGATGTATATACGCTGGCCAATGCTTCATTTGAAGATGTATTTCCGCTGATCAAAAGCATCAGCTATCCCAACAGCAAGACGCGGCATCTGATAGCTGCCGCACAGGCCATCGTACAACAGTACCAGGGTGAAATTCCGCGCGATGTGGAGTCGCTGATGAAACTGCCTGGTGTGGGACGAAAGACAGCCAATGTACTGACAGCTGTATTGTATGAACAACCCAATATGCCGGTTGATACGCATGTATTCCGGGTATCGCACCGGCTGGGATTGGTGCCCACTTCTGCCCGCACGCCTTTGAAGGTAGAGCAACGGCTGGTGAAATTATTCCCGCCCGACAAAATTCATAAAGCCCACCACTGGCTCATTTTGCACGGGCGTTATGTATGCACGGCCCGCAATCCTAAATGCGAAATCTGTGGCCTGAAAGCAATCTGCAACTATTACCAGCGCATGGAACGGAAAAAAGCTGTTTCTCCGGCCCAGGCATTATCCGAAAAAAAGAAAAAACGGAATACCTCTTCTTAACGCGGGGATGCAGGCAACCAGTTGTTGCTGATCAGCCAGTTGCGCAGCCTGTCCATCCATGAATCGGGAGTGGCGGGGTTATGCATACCGAAGCCATGAGGCCCTTTTTCATACAGGTGCATTTCAACCGGTACCCCGTGCTGGTGCAGGGCAAGGTACATGGCCACGCTGTTGCCCACCTTTACTCCCGGATCGGCGCTGGATTGCATGATGAAGGCGGGTGGAGTTTCTGCAGTCACCTCCATCTCGGCGGAGAAGGCACGAATTTGTTCCGGAGAAGGATGTTCACCCAGCAAATGTGTGCGCGAGCCCATGTGTGTCAAGCTATCAGTCATGCTGATCACTGGGTAGCATAAAATCATGAAATCGGGCCGCAGGGAAATATGAGCTGGGTTATCGATGAAATTTTCCTCGAAACGAGTGCCCGCCATAGCTGCTAGATGCCCGCCCGCAGAAAAGCCCATAATACCAATCTGATGGGGATTGATATGCCATTCTGCTGCATGTTCGCGCACGAGCTGGATGGCGCGCTGGGCATCCTGAAGCGGGCCGATGGATTTATTTACCATGATCCGGTCGTCTGGCAACCGGTATTTCAGCACAAAGGCTGCAATGCCCCATCCCTGCAGGGTTTGCGCCACATCGTATCCTTCGTGTTTGATCGCCAGGATGCTGTATCCGCCGCCCGGGCAGATGATGATAGCCGTGCCTGTAGCCCGCGCAGGATCTGGCAAATAGGCCGTCAGGGTAGGCCGGGTAACCCCGCTGATCCGCACTATGCCATGGGCATCAGTGGTAGAAATCTCGTGTACAGCCGTATCGGGCTTTGCATTTGGAATATGGCCGTCATACAGCGGTATTACCTGCTGAGCCCGGATTGAAAAAGTCATACTCATGAAAACAACAAGAGCAGGAATGGATTTTTGCATGGTTTCTCTGAAAGATATCATGCCTGCAAGTATACAACAATCTGCTGGGAGTGGATAATAAAACCGGCCGGGGGATTTTTGGGATATTATCCTCCTGCCGGTCCCACCCAGAGCGGGGGAAAATAAAAAACGCCTGTCTGATTGCAGACAGGCGTTAAAAGCAAAAACCGGAGCTCGTTTTACATGCTGCCACCCGAGGCCTTCACATTGTCTACCACCAGCGCCTGTACACCACCTCTGTTTTCCACGGTACCGGTAACTTCCACCTGGTCAGCACCGTATTTCCGGACTTCTTCATAGGGTGCACTCTTGTCGTGGTTTTCTACCAGCAGGTACACTTTGCCGTCGCTGGTGAGCAATCCGGCAGGGGCGCCACCTTTCAGGCACATCTTGGCACAGCTGGCATGGCCGGCACCATGAGCACCTTTAGCCATGTAGCAACTCATGTCGAGTACTTCACCTTTTACGGTTACAGTTTTTTGTGCAGAGGCGGAGAGAGCCAGAAAGCTAAAGCAGGCTACAATCAATCCGCCAAGCATGTGTTTTTTCGTCATCATGGGTCTTGTATTTAAAAGAGTGAACAAATACATGAGAAGTTGTTTAAAGTTACCGCATTTCCTTTGTTTGGTCAATCCGTGTATAAGAAAATACGAAAATCTTAACAGCCTGGTTTGCACGGAATGCATTTTGCTAAAAAATTTAGTAACTTGGCTTTGCAAATGAAACCGTCATGAACCGAAATACCGTCCACGCAAGGCCTGATCAAGGATATGTGATGTTTGTGGATATGAACAGCTTTTTTGCCAGTTGTGAGCAGCAGATGAACTATTACTTGAGAGGGCGTCCGGTAGGAGTTTGTGTGTATACGGGAGAAAACGGATGTGTTATTGCTCCTTCCATTGAAGCAAAGCAACGGGGCGTAAAGACGGGCATGCGGTTGCGGGAAGCCATGCAGCTGTGTCCTGAACTGGTGCCGCTGGAATCCCGGCCTGAGCGGTATCGCGAATTCCACATCCGCATCATGGAGGTACTCAGGCGTTATGCAGAAGAAGTGATTCCCAAAAGCATTGATGAGGCCGTGATGGACCTGCGGACTTACAAGCTGGTGTATCCGGATCTGATAGTATTGGCCAGGCAGATCAAGAAAGATATCCGCGAGCAGGTGGGTGAATGGCTGCGGTGTTCCATTGGCATTGCACCCAATGCTTTTCTAGCCAAGCTGGGTACCGAATTGCAAAAACCGGATGGATTGGTGATGATTACTCCGGAAAATATAGATCAGGTGCTTGCAGGCCTGTCGCTGACGGATCTGCCGGGTATTGGCGAGCGGATGGCCCAACGGTTGCGCAAGGGAGGTATCCATACGCCGCTGGAATTGCGCCATGCCTCTCCCTATCATTTGCGCCGGGTCTGCCAGAGCATCGTGGGCCTGCATTGGCACTACCGCCTCAATTTTGCGGAGGTGGATATCATGGATCATCCTTACAAAACCATGCAGGCCATGCGGCAGATTTCAGCTGCCCAGCGGCAGCGGATACAATCGCTGCATGATCTGCTGGTGGCACTGTGCATGACGCTGGAGCGCCGGATGGTGAGCCAAAAGGTCTGTTGCCGGGAAGTGGCCGTACAGTTCACCTACACCTATACACGCCAGTGGCATCAGGTTATCCGGTTGCCAAAACCCGTACAGGAAGGCACATGGCTGCTGCAGGCCATCCGTCAGCGGATGGAGCATTTTGTGCGTACCCACCACTGCGAGCCGCTCATCAACGACCAGCTTACAGCCATGGGCGTCTCCGTATCGGATTTTGTGCCGGAAGAGCTGGTACCTCTAAGTCTGTTTGAAGAGCCACTACGCCGGCAAAACCTGCTGCGCGCCGTGTATGATATCAAAGATCGCTTTGGCCCGGACAAGCTGATAAAAGCGGTGGAACTTTCCGACGTGCAGCCTATGAAAGATGCCATCGGCTTTGGCTCGGTGAAAGATCTCCATGCCCGTAAAACCTGATAGATGCTTACACCCGGATGTATATCCGGCGGCGATCCAGCCAGAGGCCAATAAGCCAGCAAATCAACATATAGCTCAATGAATACAGAAGTCCACCGAAAGCTCCTGTTGCTATCTTCTGAAAAATGTGATCACTTACCCACTGCGGAAGATCATTGTCACCCACCGGAATCATCCACAAAACCGTAATCAGTAATTCGGAAACCAGATAAAGGAAAAGCGGATTTCTCCCAAAAACCAAAAAGAAATAAATCAGCCGCTGCATGCCTGGCCGGTCCAGCACGTCGGTTCGTACTTCCAGCACATACATCAGCACACCCAGGATGAGCAGATCCAGTCCTACCGTGTAAAGCACAAACGGACTGGTCCAGAGTTTTTTGGCTATAGGAAAACTCAGGTTCCAGAATAAGGCTACAAACACCAGCAGCGATCCCCAGATCATAAGCCGGGCAATGGTTTCGTATGATTTTCCTTTTTCCTGGATGAATTTGCCTGCCAGGTAGCCATACAGCACGTTGACGATAGCCGGTAGCGTACTGAGCACGCCTTCCGGATCGAAAGGAATGCCTTCTCCGTGATAGAGATGGTTATCGCCAAACAGAAACCTGTCGAGCCGCAATACCGCATTGCCGGTCATGCTCAACGGTGCATGAGGATCGCCGAAGAGGTATAGCAGGGCCCAGTAGCCCAGCAGCATGAGGGCAGACAGGAGGATGACAGCTCTCGTGGAAAGGTAGTAGACGATGATGGAACCGAAGAAATAACCCAGGGCTATGCGTTGCAATACCCCCATGATCCGCGTATGGCTGAAAGGCTTCCAGTAAAACTGACCACTGTCGGTAAAATCAAAAAAGGGGAACCAGTACATGAGGTATCCTAGCAAAAAGATAATGACCGTGCGTTTGATCACCTTTTGCCAGAAAATAGCAGGCCCGCGCTCGATGTATTTGGGCATGGAAAAACTCATGGCATTGCCCACCACGAACATGAACGTGGGAAACACCAGATCCGTGGGTGTAAATCCAAACCAATGGGCATGTTCCAATGGCGGATAGGCCTGAACGCCGGGGGCACCTGTATTTACAATAATCATGAAGCAAATGGTCATTCCCCGGAGCACGTCGAGCGACAGGAAGCGTTTTTGCAAGATGTCTGTCATGGGTGAAGGAGTTTTGGAAGATATCACTCAAATGCGAAAAGATAAAAGGTTTTCGTTTTTTTAGCTCAGTCAAACGAATGCGCGATGGTTATCATTTGGTTAATCAGCTAATCACCTGTTCCATAGCGAGGCTTCTGGAGCCTTTTACCAGCACATGAGCGCCGGAAATATGCTGAGACTTCCACCAGTTGCGCAAGGAAACGGCATCGGGAAAATACAGATAAGGATGGGAGATGCCGGCAAACTCTTCACCCGCCAAAGCTACCAGATGATGGCATCAGTTAGGGACGACTGGGAAAAGCAAGCAGCAGTGAGCAGCAAGAGAAAAATCTCGATCTATCTAACGGTATTATTCTAAAGAAATCAGCTTATACATGAATGCAAGCCGCACAAGATCGGCCGTGTTCTTTGCATCCAGTTTCGTTAGTAAACTTTTACGGTAGGTATCTACGGTATTGACGCTAAGATGCAATGTTGCAGCAATTTCAGTATTGGTAAATCCATTTTTTATCAGGTTTAGTACTTCCTTTTCTCTTCTGCTCAGAATTATCTTATCGTTGGTTTCCAGTTTTGCTGTATGTAGTGTTTTAGCCACTTCAAAAGCCATATAGGTTTTGCCAATATGGGCAAGACGGATGGCTTCGGTTAATTCTTTTTGTGTAGCATTTTTTAATACATAACCAGAGGCCCCGTTGTCCATCATTTCACTTATATAGCTGGCCTGATTAAAAGTGCTAAGTCCTAAAATATAAAGCCCCGGATATTTTTGTTTCAGTTCTTTACAAAGGTCTATTCCGTTCCCGTCGGGTAAACTAATGTCTAATAAGAGCACATCAGGTAGTTGATGAGCCAGAAATGCCTTGCAGGAAGCCACCGTGGAAGCCGAGCCGATGAGTTCAATATCATGTTCATTCATCAGTAAAGACCTGATGCCTTCCACAACCATGTAATGATCGTCTGTGATAAATACTTTAATCATTTATTCAATATTCAGTTCTAAACTTACAGATGTTCCTTTGCCGGGCGCAGAATGTACATCTATACTTCCCTTCAGCATTTCCACCCTTGAGCAGATATTCTTCCAGCCCATACCCCCCATTCCTTTACTTAGGGTTACATCAAAGCCTTTGCCGTTGTCTTCTACATTTATCACTAATTTACTCATTTGTCTGAATACCTGTACTAATACTTCTGTGGCCTGAGCATGTTTGATAACATTGTTCAGCAGCTCCTGTACGATGCGAAATACCGTGATGGCAGTCGTTTGGTCCATATCTTTATCTTCCATTTCCATAGACTGGTATATCACTTTTATTATTCCTGTTTTATTAATTTCTGTTGCATAATCTTTGAGCGCTGTATCCAGTCCGTAGCGTACCAGTACTTCGGGCATCATATTATGGGCTATTCTTCGCATTTCTTTTATAGAATTATCCAGCATATCAATACTTCTTTCAAGGGCTTGCTGGTTTTCCGGATTCATTATAAGGTTTCCTTTTATATTTTGTAAAGTGTATTTTATGCCTGATAACATACCGCTTAGTCCATCATGCAAATCTTTGGCCAGCCGGGTTCTTTCCTGTTCCTCGCCTTTTAATACAGCTTTTATAGCGCTGAGCTCCTTTTCAGTTTCCAGTTCATTGATGCGTTGTTGCTGTATTTTTTGTTTTTGACGATAGGTTCTGTAGGAGAGCAATAAGATAGTGGCAAACAACAATGCTGTTATACCTAGCATATATATCAGTCGTTTCTGGTTTTCGAGTTGTTTTTGCTGCCATTTAATAGTAGCTTCCTTTTTTTCTGATTCATATTTCTTTTCCAAGGATGTAGCCAGATTTTTGTTTTTTAAGCTGGCAACAGAATCTGAAATTGATTTATATTTTTTATAATATTCCAGCGCTTTTTTGGTATCGCCCCGGTCTTCATACAGGTCTGCTAAATATTGGAAAGCAATATTTTTTTGTGCCAGCTCTCCGGTTTTATTAATTCCTTCGAGTGCTTCCAGTAAATATTTTTCAGCCTCATCAAATTTTTTTTCTTTTCTCCGCACATTTCCCATTTGAAGAAGTGATTGATACCTGCCAAAAGCGGATTGGTTTTGTGACAAGTCATAGGCTTTTTTAAATGACTGAAAGGAAGAATCTAACTGGTTTAACTGGAGAAAAATGGAACCTCGAATAAGATAATAATTTAACAAAGCTATTGGTTGATTTTGATGATAATTATTTATGTACAATGCTGCACTGTCTATATATACTTTTGCATCTTTACCCTTGCCTTGTTCTGATAGGGCATGCGCTACATAGGTATATGCAATAAGCAAATCATCTTTGTTTTGCGTTTTTCTTGCAATAGATAGCGCTTTTCGAGCATAGAATTCCTGCCGAGTATAATCTTGTAATTCTTTGTATAGAACAGCGGTGTTAAGCAGAGAAGTAATCAAACCAGCCGGTCTGTTAATTTCTTCGAAAAGTTGATTGCTTTGCAGATGGTATTCGATACTTATTTCATATTGGTTCAATTCTTTATACACAGAGGCAAGCTGGCTTAGTATCTGAGCTTTTTTAAATGCTGTATTGGGATGGGAGCTCTGGTCTATAAAAAAAAGGGCAGTATCGAGACTGTGAAGTGCTTCATCATATTTTCCAGCTGCTTGAAAAAGAAAGGAGCGATTAAAATATAAATTAGCTGTTTCAAAAGGCAATTTTTTATTTCGTGCAAAACGAATAGCCTCTTCATAAATCCTGGCAGATTGGGAAGTATCCACAGTTTCATATAAAACAGCCAGTTGCATCATCATTTTAGCCCGGGTGGTATCCGGGAGATTTTTTTTCAGTTCCCGTTTCAGGCTGTCTATGGCAAGGTTCTGAGAATACCCCCATATTTGGCAGCTACACAGCAATATAATGAAGGTTATTCTCCTGACGGGCATATTTACTTTTATTAGGATTACAAATTTACAATTATGCGTCGGTAATAATACCCATTTTTAGGGGATGGCAATAAAGACAAATACCCCTTTTTCGGGGATGGTATGCAAATAGCTGAATTCTCAATTTTGAAGAAACTTGTAATTATGATTTACCTTCTAAAAAAACTGGTAAAGCAAGCCGGTAAATTGTTTTTGATATTACCGTTTTTAGTTATTCTGATTTGTGATACAGATGCACAAATCTTGAAAAAATTAGGGGAAAAAGTGAAAAGTGAAGTAGCTAAAACCGTTAAAAATGCTGATAATAATCAACCACCACCATCGGTAAAAAATACCGACACTGAGCAAATAAGTGCGGCAGCTCAGCCTTCCCAAAACAAAGCAGCCTACATCAGTAAGTTTGATTTTATTCCAGGTGAAGAAGTGATCTACTATTATGATTTTTCTGATGTTAATATAGGAGATGCACCCGAAAATTGGCAGATAGACGGGTCGGCCGAGGTGGTGGAGGTAGAGAGATATCCCGGAAAATACATCATGCTCAACGATCACTCTGCCATCATACCGGAAGCATTTGAAGAATTACCGGATGAATTTACCGTACAGTTTGATTTGATTTGTACGAATCCTTTTGCATGGGGTTCTAACAATTTATATTTTGCTTTCGCCAATACTAATCCCAACCAAACGCCCGACGGAACGCATGAAGATCTGGGATCAGTAAATAACACGGTATTTTGGATAGGTATTCATCCGGGAAGTCAGGCTGCCGCAGCTAATAAAGGTCATGGCGAATATATTTTAAGAACGAGATCGGGTGTAAAGAAGGGTATTTTTTCGGCCGAAAGTTTTAATGATAAAGAGGAGGGCAGATTTGCTAAAATTTCTATCTGGCGACAGAAAAAAAGAGTGCGGGTATATGTAAATGAAAATAAAGTGCTCGACCTAACGAGCATTTTGCCGCCTGATATGATTGTGAATACACTTGCCTGGAGTGCTTACAGATATTTTAACGATGATAAATATTTCATAGGAAATATTCGAATTGCCAAAAGCCTGCCTGATAGTCGTAATGATATGTTGCAAACAGGTAAGTACAGTACCACCGGAATTCTTTTTGATGTAAACAGTGCAGAAATCAAACCTGAATCATACGGTATATTAAAAGAGATTGCCGGGCATCTGAAATTGGCCGAAGGGGCAAAGATTACCATCATTGGGCATACCGACAGTGATGGTGATGAGACCAAAAATCTGGAGCTTTCCAAGAAAAGGGCAGAGGCTGTAAAAAAATCGCTGGTCAATGATTTTGGTATTTCTTCTTCATTGATTGAAACGGAAGGTAAAGGAGAATCAGAACCTGTGGCACCAAATGATACACCGCAGAATAAAGCTAAAAACAGACGGGTAGAATTTGTAATTAAGAAATAAAATGCCCAATCAAAATTATTTTAGAAAATGAAGCAGCTTCCTTTCATTCTTTTAATAATGTGCCTGATCTGGGGAATGGGCTTTTCAAATTTGCTAAAAGCCCAGCAGCCCACTAAAAAGGAAATGGAAGACATGCAGAAAATGATGGAGCAGATGAAGAATGACCCCGATATGCAAAAAGCCATGAAACAATTTGGGATAGACAGTAAATCCATTGATAAGTTGATGAACAATCCTTCAAACATCAGTTCCAATTCCTATTATGAGTTTGATGAATTTCAGGTGCCAAAAAAGAATGTATCACGAATAAATGCAATTCCTGCTCTAAAAATTAATAACAGTAATTTACCCGAGTATCTGCGTATTGCACAAAAATGTGTAGAAGCTTCTCTTAATACAGAGCAGCTTAAAATGGTTCATCAGTTACTTTCTTATGCCTCTTCGTCTCCTGACACCTTGGCTTATATGGCCAGTGGTTTATGGATGTCGGGGCTTTACCTTCCTGCTACTTATGTAATGGCCGAGGCAAGCCGCTTAAAACCCAATGTAACCAACCTGAATAATTTTTCGGCATTTCTGGTAATGACGGGTGCAGAAGAACTGGCGCTGCCTGTTCTGCAAAAGCTAAACAGAGAAAATCCTAAAAACAGGTATATACTCAATAATATTGGACAGGCATGGTTTGGACTGGGCGATTTGGACAACGCAATTAAATATTTGGATAGTACTGTTCTCATATTTGCCACCCATTCTCAGGCCAACCAAACCAAATGTGTGATACAGAAAGCTAAGGGCGATAAAGCCGGCGCTATTCAGTCCATGAAACAATCAGTAAAAGGTGCTTACAGCTCAACAAAAGAAGGCATGTTACGCAAACTGGGTTATAAGCTCGAAGCTACAGACCTCAATAATTCAGATTTGCACATGCCTGCCGACCCGCTCGGATTTGCCAAATGGATGGCTATTATTCCACCCTTTCCAAAATCATATAAAGAACAAATGCTGCTTGCTTCCGAATGGAAAGATTTTTATCAGCAAATACTGGATGAACGCACCAAGCTCGGTGAAAAGGCAACACGGTTAAATATGGAATATGCCGATTCATTGGTAAAACGTGCAGAAAGGTTTAAAGCAAATCCGTTTAAGAACCAGTTTAAAGAACCTTATTTATCTGCCAAAGCAGATATAATACTTAAATATTATACGGACGATAAAGATGGTCATAATGCAGCTAAGGCAAAACAAATTTCAATGCAAATGCGGTTTACTTATGACAACATGGAAAAATATAAGAACGATGCCTATCAGAAGTATTCGGAAATTATAGAAAGAATTGGAGATAATGTTGGGGAAGGACAAGAATCAAATTCAGTAAATATTTGCCCTGAAGTGATTAATATATACAATTCCTGGATTAATGCTGCTAATACTGAACTTGAGGCATTCACTTTTGATTATCTTAAATTCATTGCGCAAAGACTTGAAGCAAATGCCTATTATACACAATATGTTACAGATTTGCAGCCACTGATTGATTTTACCGAAACATCGATGAAGCTTGCCTTTCTGGCTGACCTGGAAAATATTAAACCTCTTCTTGATTATCAATCAAACTTTGCGTGGGGATGTATTCAAAGTGAATTGGAGAAATCACATGAAGAAAACCGCAAATTGGCAGATTGGGACGATTTGCATTGCGATAAGAACATCACATTTAGTGTTCCGGGTATTGGCTCCTATCATTTCAGTTGTAATGCCACCTCTGTGAATCTGGATCCATTAATTCTTCCCTTCAAAGCCAGTTTTGAACAAAATCTTAATACCGGTGAGTTTGTGAATGCTACGGGCAGTGTTGGTTACGGACCTGTTGATGTGGGTGCCGAATATGATTTTGTCAAAGATAATGGTGCTGCATATGTTGAAGCTTCTACTACTGTAATCAATGAAAATCACGGACCCATTAAGATAAATGCCGGTGTAAAAGGAAGAGCTACCATAGAGTTTGATAAAAATGGACCATGCGGATTAGAGTTAGAAGCATCCGGGGATGTAAAAGTTGGAAACGATGCTATAACTGTAAAAGGCGATACGAATGTAAAATGGGGATGGGAAGCCGGAGGCTCGGGCGAAGCCAAGGGCAGTATTGACAGTAAAGCTTTGAGCACAGCCATCAAGGCTATTAATTTCATTAAAAAATAAAGCCTTTGAAATGAAAAGTAAATGCACAAAAATTTTATTGATTTTAGTGATAGTTCTGTCAGGAATGAATAAGCTATGGGCACAGCCATGCCTTGAAAATCCTTACACAAAAAAAGGTACATGGGTCCACGAAAAGGACGGCGGATTTAACTATAACAATGCGCATCCGGAGGCATTAAAAAACAAAAAAAATATAAGTGCAGTTTTAGATTCGATTGCCGGATTACTTATGAAATATAATCCGCAACCCGAAGGCAGTTATGCCAAATGGATAAAACTTCTCAAAACTGATATAGATTCGGTTTCAAGCCCTGATCCTTCATTTGCCAATTATGAAATCGAGAGTTGGTTCCTGCCGTATGTGTGCAATAAAGGTGTTGTAGAGCCATTCAATGCCACAGATACCTGGCTTTATGTGGATGTGAATGACTACTGGTGCAGCGGGCATACCCTTCAACATGAAATGAACAGTGCACTGGGTGAAAGGCTTTTTACTTTGCCACCACAAAGGGGAACACTTGGTGGTTACCCTGTGTTTGAACCTGTCCCCAAGGGTGAAAAGGACGATCCCTGGCTGATTTTTTACTCGGTATTGGTACATAAACCCGGAAAACTGCCCTATGTGCCAGTTACAAAAGCTGAATTCTTTGAGTTGAACAGAAAACTCATTGAGGTTAAAGAAAAAGAATACAAGGCAGGAATTGAACGGCAACGAAAAAATATGGGAGAAGACTGGTACACCGAACGTGCCGACCAGATTAAGAAACAATTTCAGGGAATGCGTGATAATCTAGAGCAACTGATGAAATTGTATGAAAAAGAATTGAATCAGCCTGCCATACTCCGGGAATGGGAATGGACGATAAGAGGAATTGAAATTGCCAATCCTACACAAAAAAACCTGTTTACCACTGCAAACAGAGGGTACCAATTAGTAAGGGCAAATCCGGATTATATGGAGAAGACACAGGCAAAATGGAAACCTCAATTTATATGGGTAGAATGGTTTAAGGTCGTTGGTAAACCCAATTCGGAGGCGCTCGATAAAGTAATGCATGAACAGTTCGATTTTAAGGAACTGGGAAAACTGCTGACACATTGATTACATACAAAATGATTCAATTACAACATATGCAACGCTATAAAACATTTACAATGGCTTTGAATAAATACCTTTTAGGTATTCTAATTGTCTTTTTTGTTAGCATTGTGTTTACTAATATTTCAAGGGCGCAGCAACTATCGAAAGAGGAACTTGAATTGGTCATTAAATCAATGAAACAGGCAGGTGCTTCGCCTGAAGCCATCGAGCAATTTAGAAAAAGTGTAAATGCACAGGATATGGCATCAGGAAGCAATGTGTCTGGAAATATATCAAAATTACTTACAGATTTTTCAATTCCTGCCAGAAATGAACAGCGAATTAAATCAGTACCTAAACAAGTCTATAACAATACCCAATTAAAAGAACATCTCATTGTTATTGTTCAAAAGCTGGATGGATGGATGAACGAGAATGATAGAAAAATGGTTGACTTCATCCTACAGCTGCCGGAATCGAACAATCCGGATAATCTGGCTGCTCTTGCCAATTCGTTCTGGATGTGTGCCAATTACAATACCGCTTTAATTTTAATGGGCAAAGCAGCTCTAATGAAACCCGATGTTGATAAGCTCAACAATTTTGCAGCATTCCTTGAAATGATGGGCGGAGAAGAACTGGCGCTCCCGATTTTGCAACGGTTAAATCATGATTTTCCTGGCAACAGTACAGTTCTGAATAATATTGGGCAGGCATGGTTTGGTTTGGGTGATTTGGAAAAAGCACAGAAATACCTTGACAGCGCCCTTCTTATTTTTCCTGCTCATCCTCAGGCAAATCTTACCTGTGCTGTGATTGCCGAGTCGAAAGGTGACATTAATAAGGCAGTACAATTATTAAGAAGATCAATTACCAATGCATATAGCAAAGACAAGGAAAATATGTTAAGCCGGCTGGGGTACGAGATCTCAGAAAAGGATTTCTCCGAAAAGATTCATGTGCCGGAAGATGCTCTTGGATTTGATAAATGGATTGCAGAAATACCTAAATGGCCGATGAATGTGATGGAAGTGCTGGAATTGAAACCGGCTTGGGATGAATTTTTTAACCAGGTTGAAACAGAAGAAGCATCATTGCGTGAAAAAATGGCTCTACTTCAAAAACAGTGGAACGAATTGTTAAATACATCAGCCGAGAAAGGGATACCTGTACCGCTCCAACATCGACCGGTAAACCTTGGCCCCAAAGCGAGTATCCTTTTCAGATATTATGCTCAGGATCGGGATGGCCGAAGACGCTACCAGACCGATAAGATACAATATGATGGAGAGTGGTGGACGAGCATGGCGGACAGCCTCATCCAGCAATTGAACCAAAAGATGCTGGCCATTAAATCGAAATATGAGGGTGATCCTCAAAAAGAGAAAATAATGTGCGAAGAAATGACCAAGGCTTGCAATGAGTTTATTGGTGCAATGAACCTTGCAAGTCAGACTTATTTTAAACCCCTTTTAGACAGCAAGAAAAAAGAAATCAGCGATGATGCATACTTCGGCTCAATTACAGCAGCCAACGATCTGGATGCAGAGATGGCAGCTATCAATGCAAAACTTAAATTTTTGGACTTATTTTCCACGATATTACGCCCCACCATTGTGTTTGATAACGGACTACCTCCAACTATTTGTATTCCCGAACAAACCAAAAAAGCACATTTCAGAAAATTGAGAGATTTTGATGACATCAATTGTAACAACAAAGTTGAGTTTACAATGCCCGGCATAGGTTCATGGGGATTTTATTGTAATAAATCAACATTCAATTTCAAGCCGATGTTCAGTCCCTTAGGAGTTTCTTTTATTCAAAATTTGAATACGAATGAATTTATTACTGGATCGGTAAGCATTGGTAAAGGCCCCGCAGATATTACAGCTGCATACGATTTTGAGAACGAAAAAGGAAGTGTTGATGCGGGCATTAAAATCGGTAAAAAAAACATGGGACCTATTGAGTTAAGCGCCAAGGCCACTACTAAAATCGAATTTGACCGGAGTGGAATCAGTGATGTGAGTATAGGGGTAGAAGCAGCAGCCTCAGCAGGTAATGACATCGGTGGGGTTAAGATTGGAAATGACACTCGGATTGGGTGGAATTCAGGAATATCGGGAAAAACTGAGGGAAGTATAACTGGTATAGCCGGTGAAATAATGAATATGAAATAATGATTAAACTCACAAACTCTATGAAAAGAGGATTTATAACATCAGCCATCTTTTTTTTAGTCTTTTTTATGTTGAATGAAAAAGCTAAGCCCCAGAGTTGTAGAGAAAAGGCTGAGAACATGGGGCTTTGGGTAAGGAGTAAAGATGTCAGGCCCATAGGGCAGGAAAATGCAACAACAGTTAATAACCTCAAAAAAATTACTGCTGTGGTAGATAGTATCGGATCCCTATTCATAAAATCATATCCCACACCTTTCGGCAGTAAAGTTGTGTGGGGCCGTGTTTTACAACCGGTTGATAGCGTTACATTGCCCGATTATGAATTGGCCAGTTACCTCTATATGGGATATGTTTTGGCTTACCGATGTATAAATAACAAGATTGAAGTAGACGATGAGACACCAATAACCCTTGTTGCAAGCTTTAACGATTATTACCGCAGCGGTTATGTGCCAGCTATCGATGAGAACAAGAAACTGCATAAAAATCTCTTTTGGTTGCCCCCTCAACAGTTTTCTGTCAAAGGTTATCCAGGATTTGCATCAATCGCCAACGGTTGGGCTGAGAATATCAGAGAAATGCGATACAGCGTTTTGGTGCATAAGGAAGGTAAGCTCCCTTATACACCTGTTTCGATAAAGGAATACTTCGACTTGTGTTTGCAATTAATTGACTTTAACGAGAAAAAATCTATACAAGAATTGAATGAATTACGGAAAAAAGGTTACAAAATCGAACCGGATGATGAGCAAAAGGAACATGAGAAATCCGAAAAATTGCGTGAGTACGTTCGCAAACAAATGCAACGCTATGCAAGCAAGCTCGAAAAACCAGCTATTTTGAAAAGACCTGAATTTTCTATTGCTTATGAGAATATTGTTCCCAATGAAGATTTATTTACTACAGCCAACCGTGGTTATCAACTGGTTCGTCCTAATCCGGATTATGTAGAAAAAAATGCAGAAAAATGGAAACCGCAGTATATATGGATTAGCTGGACGGTAAGTATGACAGATGATTTCCCATACCCATATTATCGTAAACTTACTGCCAAGCTTGATAAAATGATGCGTGAAGTATTCGACTTTAGAGAGGTTGAAAAAATGTTAAGTAAATAATTATAAAAATTGCAATCAATACGAGATCACAGTTTAGCTGCGTAGAATGGTTCAAGTCAATATGATCTGCCAACTTATCTGAACTTGAGAATGTGATACACAAACAGTTCGATTTTAATTAATTGGTAAAACTAATTTACTAAATAATTTTTTACATCAAATTCTATGTAAAAATGAAACTGAATATTCAACATTTTGTAAAAAAAATACTTATTGTAGCAACGCTGTCTGTTAGTTTTTTGAATGTTGATGCACAAACTCAATCGTCAAACATATTCAGCTATACACTGCCGGCCGGATTTGTAAAATCTAGATACGATGATAAAACAGAGTTTTATTTTAAAAAAAATAAAAAATGGGTGATTATTGATTTATTTGATATCAGACCTTCTAACGGAAATGCAGCAGAAGATGCCCGGAACGACTGGAATGAAATAGTTGCGCCCAATTATGTTGTAAAAAATGATATCAGTACCGAATTTCAGGAAATAGATGGCTGGCAGTTAACCGCTCAAAGTGTTACTACCAGCGGAATCCTTAAATTTAATGTTAGCCTTATAACCTTTAGCTGTTCATATGGACACGCTTCAATTTTACTTGTTAATAATGATTTTCAGAATATACTTGACGACCCCATTACTGATTTTATAAGCAGTTTAAAAGTAGTAAGTCCTCAGGAAGCATTAGCCTACATTAAGCCTTCAAATAATGCTAATGTACCGTTTGCAAATACTCAATTGCCCGGCTCACAGTCACAAACGAGCATAAACCAAAATAATAACGATAACAATAACGCTTCAATAGACAATATAGTATCAGCCGTGTCCGCTAATCCATATAATCCTCCCTTCCCAACGCCAGGTGAACAGCCTGTAAAGGCATCCATTATGATGGATGTGGGTTGGTTTGTGGAAGCCACTAACGATTATATACAGTACACAAAACCAGACATCAAAGTAATTGAGTACTTTCTTACAGAAACACCTTATCCAAACAAAGATGCTTATTGGCAAAACTACCTGAGCCGGTATTTTGCTGCAGAAAATTATTTTACCTTAAATGAGGGGCCTTCCTATTTTTCTTTTGAATTTGCCTGGGCCAATGCTTTGTACAAACCTAACGGACAAAAGTATTTTATTGCCTGGCTGGTAGACTATAATGTTCCCGCTGCTTTTCTCGCAATTTGTCAGAGTGAAGAGGTTTTTAGAAGTAATTTTCCCGATAACAAAATGCTTGGAGAAATGCAGCGTTACAACAATTTCCCGGTTGATATTCAGCAAATACAGGGCGAATGGATTGAGAGTAATTTTGCTGGTACCCATATGTACGAAGTGAATACTGGCAACTATGCAGGAATGTCTTTTGCTTCAGCTGCAAGCTCATTTACTTTTTCGGGAAACAAATTTAGGTTTTTTGTTCAGGGGGCTACGGGAATGGTAGGCACAGCAAAAGCTTTTCAGGAAGAAGAAACAGGAACATTTAATGTAAATGGTTACAATCTTGTAATCAACATTACTTCCCGAACCGACCATATGGCAAAGATCACCACTCCAAAAAATGAAAGTGTTGAATATTATGTTGCATTTATGTTCGCAAAAAATACAAAAGTGCTGTTTATGCAAAACAAAAGATATACGGGTATGACCTACTATCTTATAAAAAAATAAAAAAATTATTAAAATTCCAAAACATAAGAACAATCTTGTTCATTTGGGATTTTCCAGTGGCTATAAAAACTACAGCAAAGCGCGAGAGCTCTGTATGAAAGCATCCAGGCAACCTTCTTCTACTCAATGTTATATCATTTCAAATTATTTTATAGCTAAGAATATTTCTGATATATTTGCGGTATAACAGCTGTTTAGCTAAATTCTGATTGTACATAAGAATTGGGCTATTACGGATGTATATTCTTCATTAATTTTCCTTGCCATAGTCATCAATATACGTGGGTCTATCAAATGCTCCTATATCCATGAGGCTAATCTGCAAGACAGGTGTAGTCATACGAGAGAGAAAATCTCCTGAAACAACAGTGCGTCTTAAAGTATTATAAACCTTGCTTCAGATGAAGTACCACTCCTTTATAAAATGAAAATATGTAGTACTCAAATAGGAACTCAAAAAAATGAAAACCTCTTCATCTGATTTCTTACTTGATTAGTTGCAATATCCCTGAAAATGATTCTTTTATTGTGTTGATACCGGTCAATTTGAATTGTTTGTACATCCGAGGCTGTCTCAACAACTCGTATCTTCATAACAATGAGGCGATGTAGGGCTGAATATCTGTTAACTCTTAACCTGAAAAATTTACGCATGGTTACAAGGTTGCTGCAGTATCCGTCAACTCATGAAAACACTTGTTCAGTCTTACTCCTAATTTTTCATTTAGAACGAAACTATAAAAGACGGTGGAAAGAAAGGCAGGCCGTTAGACAGATGGGCACCTGTATTTATAATAATCATGAAGCAAATGGTCATTCCCCGGAGCACGTCGAGCGACAGGAAGCGTTTTTGCAAGATGTCTGTCATGGGTCAAGGAGTTTTGGAAGATATCACTCAAATGCGAAAAGATAAAAGGTTTTCATTTTTTTTACCTCAGTCAAACGAATGCGCGATGGTTATCATTTGGTTAATCAGCTAATCACCTGTTCCATAGCGAGGCTTCTGGAGCCTTTTACCAGCACATGAGCGCCGGTAATATGCTGAGACTTCCACCAGTTGCGCAAGGAAACGGCATCGGGAAAATACAGATAAGGATGGGAGATGCCGGCAAACTCTTCACCCGCCAAAGCTACCAGGTGCCATGGGTACTGGCTGATAAGCCGGATCAGCTCCCGATGTTCGCTTTCAGAAGCGGCTCCTAACTCTTTCATGGCTCCCAGCAGTAAAATTTTTTTTTCGGCATTCAGGGCAGCGAAGTTTTCGATAGCGGCTTTCATACTCGATGGATTGGCGTTATATGCATCGAGGATGTAGGTATTGCCATCTTTCTCAACCAGCTGTGAGCGGTTGTTTTGGGGTATATATCCCGCAATACCGGCCTGGATCTGGTGAATAGGTACACCCCAGTACAAGCCTACGGCTATGGCCGCCATGATGTTTTGAAAATTATACCTGCCGATGAGCCGAGTGTGGATGAGAATCTCTTCACCGTCAAGGCGCACCTGCACTTGCAGGAAGGGATCGGCCTGTACCACGGTGCCGCTGACGCGTGCCTCTGGGGATGCTCCGTAGGTATATCGGTAAGGAATGCCTTCGCTGAGGCTCATCATTTCCGTATCGTCCTGGCAAACGAATGCCGTCCCACGGGTAATCCTAAGGTAGTCGAACAATTCATTATAGGCTTTCTTTACACCCTCTATGCTGCCAAACCCTTCCAGATGATCTTTCCCGATGTTGGTCACCAGCCCATGGGTGGGATTCACTATATCACAATACTGCATCATTTCACCGATGTGGTTGGCCCCCATTTCGATGATGGCAATATTGGTTTCCGGTGGCATGGCCAGCAGGGTGAGCGGAATGCCAATATGGTTGTTCCAGTTGCCCGGAGTGGCATAAGCCTGATAGGTAGTAGACAATACGGCACGGATCAGCTCTTTAGTAGTGGTTTTGCCGTTTGACCCGCCGATGGCCAGAAAGGGAATATTTTGCTGCATGCGGTGGTGGCGGGCCAGCAGTTGCAGCGCGCGGAGGGTATCGGCTACCAGCAGGCAGCGATCGTTGAGTACGGCTTCTGGCTGGTCAACTACCACATAGCTTGCGCCCTTTTCCAGGGCATCGGCTACAAACTGGTGCCCGTTGAAATGGGGCCCTTTTAGGGCAAAAAAAATTTCGCCTGGTTGTAGTTTGCGGCTATCGGTCTGTACGTGCGGATGCTGGCGGTAAAACGCATATAGTTCAGGAATGGAGATCATGAATCGGCGTTTATGGCGGGTTTGCAACAAAAATAAAGGCCTTTCCCGGTTCAGGAAAGGCCTTTGAAAATGAAGTGAGTCAGGAGATTATCTTTTTTGCCGGGGTTGGCGGAAATAGTTGCCGGTGCGGAAGCCGTTGCCTTCCTGGCTACCTACCCGATCCATGGCGCAACGGAAGCCAACGGTATTGCTGGCCATATTTTGCTGCATATACCGGCGGGTGCCCGGCGAAAGCCAGTAGGGCAGATCATTCCAGGAGCCGCCTTTGATAACCCGGGTTTCATTGTTGATCAGGGAGGTAATCCCATAACCGTAGGTTACACCTGAGAGGGAGTCTCCATCCAGATAATCGCGTACATCAGCTCGCTGGTAATTCAGTCGTTTGGCAGCGATCGAGTCGGGCTCCACAATCTTTTTCAATCTCCCCAGGCTATCTTTTTCAAATTCACCCTGGGGATTGCGGTATACGTCCATAAACACATTTCCCCGGAAATAATTGAAACCGTCGGCATCGAGTGGGGTAAGCTGGCGGTACACATCGGCCACCCATTCGCTGACGTTGCCGGCCATATTGTAAATGCCAAATGCATTCGGGTAAAACGATTTTACCGGTGCGGGGATAGATGCTCGGTCATTCAATCCGCCCGCAATACCCATGTTATCTCCGAGGCCACGCTTGAAGTTGGCCAAGAACTGACCTTCAAAATTCCCCCTGCGTTGATCCCGCAATCCGCTTGGGTTGATGGACCAGGGATAAATTTCCCGGTTCATGATCAGCTCTTCACCCCGTTTGCCCTCTTTGCGGGAGGGGTTGGGATTTTCACCGATGTAGGCCAGGGCTGCATATTCCCATTCTGCTTCCGTAGGTAGGCGATAATTGGGTAGCAGAAGGCCATCTTCAAAAGTAATATTGCGGGGAGTACCATCCGGATTCCGGTAGGGCGATTTTCTGGAATTGGCCATTTTGCCGGGAGTGCCTTCATAGAGGCCAGCCAGATAGGAGCCGGTGGTAAATACATTATCAGCCTGTTCGTTGTCAATATCCTGCATGGAAAGTATGCCGGCGTCGATGAGCAATTTTTCATTAACCCGATCGCTGCGCCATTTGCAGAAATCAGATGCCTGTTCCCAGGTTACACCAACAACGGGATAATAGTTATACGCCGGATGCCGGAAATAATATTCCACCAAAGGTTCATTATAAGCCAGCTCGCTGCGCCACACCAGGGTATCGGGCAGGGCTTTTAGGTACACCTGCGGATAAGTTTGGCCGAATACTCGGTTGAGCCAGTACAGGTATTCCCGATAATGTACGTTGGCAACCTCCGTTTCATCAATATAAAACGAGGATACCGTTACACGCCGGGGAATATTGTTCCATTGATACATCACATCCTGTTCGGTAGCGCCCATGGTAAACGTACCACCCTGTACGAACACCAGGCCTGGGCCGGTTTGCTGTTCCTTGTTTTTGGCTACATAAAACCCTCCCCATTTGGGATTGTTGTAATCCCAACCGGTAACGGCTGATTTCTCATATTTCTTTTTAAACAGACTGCAGGAGCTGAACATCAGGGCCGTTGCCGCCCCTGCACACATCCATAGGAAAACTGATCTTGTACGCATGGTTTTTCACGTTGGATTTCCGGTATAAAACGCAAAAACATTTTTTTTATTTTGCCAGTGAGCCTGTTTGTGCATAAAACTTTATGGGTTGAAAACGTATCTATTTGCGGAAAAGTATGCAAAATATCTTTTTTCTGGCTCAAGTTTGATTTTTGTCAGCAAAAAATTAATCCCGGGAGGATGGCGCAAGTAGAATGGCCATATTTTTGCTCATGGAAAGGTTATTTTCGATCCGGCTGCCAGACATGTTAAAATACTAAACATATCATTGAATCGTTTACATTATCCAAGCTTTTTAAGGAAAAAGCGTTAGTTTGCGTAAAAATTACAATAACTAAAAATTTTGTTGTAAGTTTAACCTGTTTATTGCCCAAACCAGAACCATACATGACCCGACTGAACGCCATTACAGCTTATCTGAGCTTTTTTGTATCCTTATTGCCCCTGATGTCAGCAGCCCAGCAGATTGATTCCAACACTTCGATTGACGGGCGGGTGAATGTGATCAATACGGCCGTACCATTTTTGCGGATTTCGCCGGATGCCCGAAGCGGCGCCATGGGCGATGCTGGCGTGGCCATTTCGCCGGATGCCAATTCCATTTACTGGAATCTTTCCAAAATTCCTTTTGCTTCCCAGCCGGGTGCGTTGTCAGTGACCTACACTCCATGGTTAACCCAGCTGGTAAATGATGTGTATCTGGCAGATTTGAGCGGATACAAACAGCTGGATGAAACCCAATCCATTGCAGCTTCCCTTCGGTATTTTTCCCTGGGCAATGTGCAGTTTTACGATTTCCGGGGAATGGACCAGGGACAGTTTCATCCCCGCGAATTTGCCATTGATGGAGGATATGCACGGAAGTTATCCGATCATTGGGGGTTGGGCATTGCCCTGCGGTACATTTATTCTAACCTGGCTTCCGGGTATAATCCCGATAACGGAAGTACCTACAAGGCGGGTCAGGCCGTAGCCGGAGACGTGTCAACCTATTACACCAATACGGTGGAAAATGATAACGGTGGCAGCCATACCTGGAGCTTTGGTGCAGCCATTACCAATGTGGGCAATAAAATTTCCTATACCAACGGTGCTGCACAGAAGAATTTTCTGCCAACCAATCTGGGCATTGGCGGGGTTTATACCACCCAGCCTGATGAATACAACAAAATCACTTTCACTATTGACTTGAACAAGCTGCTGGTACCTACTCCACCAAACGATTCGGCCGGACTGGCAAATTATTATAACATTGGTGTGGTGGAAGGTATTTTCAAATCTTTTGGGGATGCTCCGGGCGGTTTGAAGGAAGAACTGGAAGAGGTCACATACAGCATTGGGGTGGAATATTGGTATAATGATCTGTTTGCTGTGCGGGGAGGCTATTTCCATGAAAGCAAATACAAGGGTGACCGGCAATATTTTACAGCAGGGCTGGGATTGAAATACAACAGTTTTGGATTGAACTTTTCTTATCTGGTGCCTTCCGGATCGGGTATTCAGCGGAATCCGCTTTCCAACACCCTGCGCTTTTCCCTGTTGTTTGATTTCGGTAAAAAACAGTAGATGCCACATTTTCGCATTGGCCAGGGAATTGATTTTCATCAGCTCTCAGCCGATATTTCAGGTGGTTTGCGGTTGGGTGGAATCACTCTTCCTTCGTCCAAAGGTGCGGTTGGACACAGCGATGCCGATGCCTTGCTTCATGCCATTTGCGATGCTTTGCTGGGCGCTGCCGCCCTGGGCGATATCGGTACGCATTTTCCAGATACGGATCCCACCTGGAAAGGTGTGGACAGCCGTAAACTGCTGCAGCAAAGCGTGCATATGGTGCTAAATCTGGGATATGAGGTTTGCAATGTGGATTGCACCGTTTGCCTGCAGGCGCCGAAAATCAAGCCTTATATTCCGGCCATGCAACAGGAGATTGCCCGCATTGTGCAGATCCAACCGGATCAGGTTTCCATCAAAGCTACGACTACGGAACATTTGGGATTCATCGGCCGGGAAGAGGGAATAGCGGCCATGGCTGTTGTATTGCTGATGAAGGCATGAACCCTGGTTTTGTGTGTTTGCTGCTGCTTATCGCAAAACCTTACTTTTGTGTTGCTATGCATACCTTGAAAGTTCCCCTCATCAACCGTTCTCCGTTTGAGGTTCCGCAATACGCTACGGCCGGAGCAGCCGGGCTTGACCTGCGGGCGCATCTCCCCCAGGCTATCGCTGTAAAGCCGGGCGAACGCGTGCTGATACCGACTGGTTTGTTTATTGAATTACCTGCTGGCTATGAAGCCCAGATCAGACCCAGAAGCGGGTTGGCTTGGAAGCAGGGGCTTACAGTTTTGAATGCACCCGGTACGGTCGATTCGGATTACAGGGGAGAGATACAGGTGATTTTGATTAATCTTTCCGGAGAAGTCCAGTGGATTCAACCCGGCGATCGGATAGCCCAGATGATTGTAGCTCCCTATACCAGAATTGAATGGATGGAGGTGCAGCAACTCGCAGCGACAGATCGGGGCGGAAACGGATTTGGCCACACCGGTAAAACCTGAGCTGGCCATGAACAAACTGCTGCGATACGGGTGCTGTGGCATGTTGCTGGTTTTGATAATGGTAAGCTGCCAATCTACCAGAAAGCTTTCCCAATCGTATTATCCACATTTTACCCATCTGCCTCATTTCCCGGACCAGGCTTCGCAGCAACGGTATCTGGACAGCCTGTTTTTCGCCGCAGAAATCAACAAACAGGAGGGCGATTTCACCCGGGCTTTGTTTAATTTATTTGTATTCCTGGCCTATCGCCCACAGGATGCAGCCGCTCATTTTGAGATTTCCCGCCTGTTTGTACAGCTACAGCAACCCGAACGGGCATTGTACTATGCGGAGAAGGCCGCGCGGATAGACACAAACAATGTGTGGTATCAGATCAGCTATGCCGATTTATTGGTGATGAACAAACGTTATGATTCGGCAGCGGCCGTATTTGCCGGACTTTATCAACACTATCCTCAACATACGGAATATCTGTACAATCAGGCTGTATTGCTTTCCCAGTCACGTTTTCATCGGGAAGACAGTGCATTGAAAATTTTTGATACCCTCGAAAAAATCAATGGTCTGCAGGAAGAATATGTGTATCAGAAACAACGGATTTACTTAGAACAACACAAGATAGCAGCCGCAGCTGCCGAAGTACGCAAACTTATAGCCGAGTACCCGGATGAGCCGCGTTATTATCGTTTGCTGGCACAAATCTTTGATCAGCAGCAGATGCACGATTCGGCTATTGCCGTATGGGAGGCTCTTCTCCGGAAGTACCCGGATTACCCTCAGGGTCTGATTGCCATGGCTCTGCAGTTCCGCCGCCAGGGCGATACGGCTTCTTTTTACAGGTATATGGCCAAGGCATTTGCCAACCCTGATCTCGACATTGAAGATAAGCTTGAGTTTCTGTATCCGTTTCTCCAATACGTTGAGATTGATTCAGCCCAGCTGCAGATAGCGCTTCGGCTGAGCCGGATGGTGATAGCTGCCCATCCGGACGATAGCCGGGCTTATGCCCTGTACGGTGATATCTGGTTGCATGCCGGACAATGGAATACAGCAGCCTGGCAGGATAGCGCAGATTATGCTTATCGGCAGGCCATAGCACTCGATACTTCTGAAATCGGCTGGTGGCAGCGTTTGCTGCGGTTGTATGCCATGCAGCAACAAACGGATAGTTTGTACCGGCTGAGCCATGAAGTTTTGAGCCGTTTTCCTGGCATGCCAGATGGGTATTATTATTGCGGCATGGTTCAGGTATGGAAACATGCTGAATCAGCCGCCGCCGATACTTTACAACAGGCCTTGTTTCTAGCCGGTCAGGATCCGGAAATGAAAACCCAGATTTTGTCGTTATTGGGCACGGTATATTTTGATTTGCAGCAATACAGCAGATCGGATAGCTGCTTTGAGGCTGCATTGGTCCTTGCGCCCGACAATGATCTGATCCTGAATAATTACAGCTATTATCTTGCCGAACGAGGCGAACATTTGCAAAAAGCCCTGCAAATGATTCAAAAAGCCGTGCATCTGCAACCCGATAATTATAGCTATGAGGATACCTATGCCTGGGTGTTGTATAAGTTAAAGGCTTATCAGGCGGCGCTTCAATGGATGCAAAAGGCACTTGCCCATCCGGAAGCCCAGCAAAGTCCCGGATATTGGGTCCATTACGGTGATATTCTCTTTTCCCTCCACCGGATTGACGATGCAGTGTCGTCCTGGAAAATGGCTGTGGAAAAAGGCGATACCTCTTTGATTTTGCAGCAAAAAATAAAATATCGTACGTTAAATCCTGATGTTCATTGATATGAATACGTTTCGGCAATTCGTGATCTTAGGCAGTTGTATCTGCTGGATGAGCCTCAGCACCTCTTGTGGTATTGTCCACAGGTTGTTTTCATCTAGTAAAGCAGCCGGTATTTCACCTATCACACCGGCAACATCATCTTCGGCCCCAGGAAAAGTACAAGCCTCATCTTCATCTGGTTCTTTGTATGCACTTGATGCTGCGACATTATACAACACCTTACAGCAGCATCTGTTGCAGTTTCATACTTATGCGGCACGACTGAAGGTGAATTTCATCCGAGGTAATGAATCGCAAAACCTGGTGGTAAATCTGCGCATGCAGTCAGATAGCCTGATCTGGATGAACGCCACGGCCTTGCTAGGTATTGAAGTAGCCCGCGCCTTGATAACACCGGATAGTATTACATTGATCAATCGCTTAAAGCGTACCTATTATCAAAAAAGCTTTCAGGAAATATCGGCCTGGCTGGGGGTACCGGTTGATTTTCATATCCTGCAAAACCTGCTTGTAGGCAACCCGCCATTCCTGAGTACGGCCATCAGCGATGTAGAGGAAGATACTGCTTCGGTTCGTTTTACCATGCATGCGGACAGCCTTGAAAGTCGCCTGTGGCTTACCCTTCCGGCTTTCCGCTGGCAGCAAAGCGAACTGATGATTCCCCACGGAATTTTATCGCTGGCCGATACCGGCCTGACGCAGGCCGTGGTACAATATTTTTATGCGGATAGCACACAGGCTTTTCCTGCGGGCTGGCAGCTGCAGGCCGGTGATCAGCAGCATACCACCCTCCAGGTGGAAATACAAAACGTGGTGTTGAATCAGCCATTGAGCTTCCCTTTTGCCATTCCTGCGCATTATACCGCTCAATGACACATATTCAGTTGTTAAAAATCTTTTCCTTTTCATGAAATGCCGCGGCTTTGCATGGCATTTGGTTAAATTTGCCCGTGTGAAACAGTTGATTCATAAGCTTCTCCGCTGTATCTGGATGTTGCTGGTTTTTTTGCCGGGATGGCATCAGGTGACGTATGCCCAAAAAAATACTGGTTTGCCTACCAGAGCCGAATTGGAAAAAGAAAAGGCCCAGTTGCAGCGCCAGCTTGAAGAGGCAAATGCCCAACTGGAAGAAATCCGAAAAAACAAAAATCTCACCGTCAGGCAGGTGCAGCTGCTGCAAAACAAAATCAGCCTGCGTGATCGACTCATAGAAAACCTGAATGATGAAATTAGCCTGATTGACCGCGATATCCGCAGGGCCTATGCCGATATCCAGGGGCTGGAACAGGACCTGGATACCCTGAAAGCTGAATATGCCCGCCAGGTGGTATACACCTATAAGAACAGAAGCATGTATGATTACATCAACTTTATCCTTTCTGCAAACAGTTTTAACGAAGCCCTGCACCGATATGCCTATCTGAAGCGTTTGCGTGATTACCGCCGCCATCAGGCGCAATCCATCCTGCAAACCCAAGCACTGCTGAAGGAGAAAATCAGTTTGCTTTCGGCCAGCAAACAGGATCGCACGCAGGCATTGAGTGCCCAGCAAAAACAAATGCAGCAACTGGAGCAGGAGCGTAAGGAAAAAAATCAGCTGCTCTTAACCCTAAAAGGAAAAGAAAAACAAATCCTTGCCGATATTGAAGCCAAACGCAAGGCACAGCAAAAGCTCGATGCCACCCTGGCTGTTTTAATCAGGCGTGAGATTGAAGAAGCCCGCCGCAAGGCGGCCGAAGAAGCTGCCCGAAGCAAATCAGCCACTGCCTCAGCTTCCGCAAAATCGGCCCCGGCAGCCGCTTCTTCCGGCTCTGCCATATTATCCGAAACGCCGGAAGAAAAACTGATCTCCAGCAATTTTGAAGGCAATATGGGTCGGCTACCCTGGCCTGTGGAAAAAGGATATATCTCAGATCCCTACGGCCGGCACCAGCATCCCGTGCTTTCCTATGTGGAAGTGGAAAACAACGGCGTGAATATTGATACCGAAAAGGGAGCCGTAGCCCGTGCTGTATTTGAAGGCGACGTGGTCACTGCCACTTTTGATCAATATAACCGGTGGACGGTAATTCTTCGCCACGGGCAATATTTTACCGTGTATTCCAACCTGCTGAAACCCCTGGTGAAGGCCGGTGAACATGTGCAAACCAAGCAGCCTGTGGGCATTGTGTATACCAACGATGAATCGGGCGAAACCTACCTGCACTTCCTCATCTACAAGGGTACGGAGTCCATGAATCCCGCCCTCTGGCTCAGCAGCAGCCACTGATGGTTTAGGCCGGCAGGGAAATGGCCGGCTGTTGCTGTATCATCTGCACGTACAGCTCTTCATACTGGGGAACGATTTTTTCCAGATCGAAATTGGCAGCCCGTTTCAAAGCCTGCCTGCGAAACCTTTGCAGCATGTCTTCGTCGCTCAGCAACTGAATGGCATGCGCAGCCATGTGCGCAATATCGCCTACCGGACTTAGGAAACCCGTTTCAGCATTGATATTCACTTCAGGCAGACCTCCTGCGTTGGATGAGATCACCGGCACCTCGCACGCCATGGCTTCCAATGCGGCCAAGCCGAAGCTTTCATATTCCGAAGGCAGCAAAAACAAATCACTGATGGAAAGAATGTCTTCCAGCTGTTCCTGCTTTCCCACAAAACGAATATCATCGCATAAACTCAGCTCCCTGCACAAACGCTCTACCATAGGCCTTTCAGGTCCATCTCCTACCAGTAGAAGCTTGCTGGGAATGCTTTCATGTACTTTCTGAAAAATATGCACCACATCCTGTACACGTTTGATAGGCCGGAAATTGGATACATGCACCAGGATTTTTTCTCCGTTCGGGGCAATGGCCTGGCGAAACTCTGCCAGGGGCCGGCGCCGGAAACGTTTTAAATCCACAAAATTGTAAATCACCTGAATATCCTTTCGGATATCAAACGAACGATAGGTTTCATCCCGCAGATTTCTGGATACGGCTGTGATGGCATCTGACTGGTTGATGGAAAATGATACCACCGGTGCATAGGTTTTATCTCGGCCCACCAGCGTGATATCCGTACCGTGCAGGGTGGTAATCACCGGCAGATATTTTCCCTGCCGCTTCAGGATTTCCTTGGCTACAAAGGCCGTAGAGGCATGGGGAATGGCATAGTGCACATGTAGCAAATCCAGATGGCTGTTCAGCGCCACATCCACCAGGGTGCTTGAAAGAGCTGATTCATAAGGTGGGTAGTCAAACAAAGGATAGGTGGGTACAATCACTTCGTGATAGTAAATGTTGGCATGGAAATGATCCAGCCGCACGGGTTGCTGATAGGTGATAAAATGCACCAGATGGCCCTTATCGGCCAGCGCCTTACCCAGCTCCGTTGCAATCACGCCACTGCCTCCATAGGTAGGATAGCAAACAATACCGATGCGCATAGGCTTTACTTTTGCAGACTCTAAGGTAACGACAATTTTGCTGAACCCTTTGGCATGTGCAGGAATTCGTTGTATTTTTCGGATATGGCGCGGTTTAGCTTCGTTACCATTTTTATCCTGCTTCTTCTTTTGGCAACCCTGATTTATTTCCGGTATGTAACACCCTATCAGATCAGCATCCAGCATGGCATTTTGCGTTCGGTTGTGCAGCGGGGCTATGTGTTTAAAACCTATGAAGGCTACCTGCAATTACCAGGAAAAAGCGATACAACCGGTCAGCTGCTGCATTTTTCCATCATCCGGAAAATGCTGGCCGATTCTTTGTTTTCTGACATCGGAAAGGATGTTACCCTGAAATTGCTTACCTACAAAGGCAAGCTTCCTTGGCGTGGCGAATCGGCCGTGATTGCCGACGAGCTGTTGTATGTAACCCGGTCTGATAGTACAGATGTTTACTGAGCGGGAAAGCCAATCAGAAACACGGCTGGTTTTTTCTGCAAATCCGGCAAAGGTGATTTTTTCCATTCTGAAATGGGAGCACTCCTGATAAATGCTTCTGGGGAGGTAAGTCCGGCAGCCACACAAAGCCAGGTTGCAGGTTTTAATAGCTGTATCAGCACCTGTAACAGGCTTGAATTTCTATAGGGTGTCTCCATGAAGATCTGTGTTTCGCGGGTATCTTGCGCGCGACGTTCGAGTGCCAGCACAGCCTGGCGTCTTTGCCGGCTTTCTACAGGCAGATAACCACAAAACCTGAATTGCTGTCCGTTCATGCCGGAGGCCATTAGTGCCAGCAACATGGCATTCGGACCAGTGAGTGGCACTACACGGGCTCCCAGCCGATGGGCTTCGGCTACCAGCTGCTGACCGGGATCGGCAACGCCCGGGCAACCCGCTTCACTCAATACACCCACTTCTTCGTCGGCCTGAAGCCATTGCCGGAGCTCTTTCAGCGAGATATCTCCGTGTTTATCCATTTCAACCCATACTTTTTCTTCCAAATTCAGATCCGGAAGCAGCTTTCTGATAAACCGCCTGGCAGTTGTAGCTTTTTCCACATATAAAAAACGAACCCGTTTCAGCACTTCGCTGATTTCTTCAGGCAGGCATTGCAGCGCCGTTTCATGAAGAGGTGCAGGGATGAGGTATAAGCAGCCTTTGGCGGATGGTGGATTCATTTGTGTAGATATTTTGGGAGTCATTGGAAGATTCTGCCTGTTCTGCACGAAATTGCGGGCAATTTTGGGTAAACGTCATGACCAGGATTTCGTGCAAATTACCGCTTTCTTTTTACCGCCGTCCGGATGTGGTGAGTATAGCCAGGGAATTGCTGGGCAAAAAGCTGGTCACCTGTATTGACGGCAGGCTTACCAGCGGCATGATCGTTGAAACCGAAGCGTATGCCGGAGTTGGAGATCGGGCGTCTCATGGCTACGGAGGGCGCCGAACGGCCCGTAATGAAATGCTCTACCATGCAGGTGGTGTGGCTTATGTGTATCTCTGCTATGGCATCCATCATTTGTTTAATGTGGTTACCAACCAGGAAGGGGTGCCTCATGCCGTGTTGATCCGGGCCGTTGAGCCTGTAGAAGGCATACCGGAAATGTTGCGCAGAACGGGTAAGCAGAAACCCGATTACAGCCTTACAGCCGGCCCCGGAGCTCTCTCGCGGGCATTGGGCATTCATTATCGCCTGCACAACGGGGAGCCATTAACCGGTAACCTGATCTGGATCGAGGATGCGCCACCCGTCCCGGAAGATGCCATCGTAGCCACAACTCGTGTGGGCGTGGCCTATGCGCAGGAAGATGCCTGGCTGCCCTATCGGTTTTATGTGCGGGATAATCCCTGGGTAAGCAAGGCGAAGGGGTTGAAAGCCTGACGAAAATAAAAGAGCCCATCCATGGATGGGCTCTTTTGCTGACTACCTGCTGATGATTGATGAGCTCGTGATCGTATCAGAAAAGAATCACTGCATGTGATGCCGAAGAAAATACAGATACGCATCGTCAAGCTCAATCAACTTACGCTGATATAGCATTTGGGTTTTCAAATCTTTTGTAGTCTCTTTGATCTGATTGTACTTTTCCTTGAGTTCCCGATATCGTGCAATGACTTCTTCCGCATTGCTGGGTTGGTGGATATCTAGAATTCGGTACACATCGTAAAGGTTCATTTCCATAGGATATATTTAATGGTTAACAATGAATGAAAAACATAACAAAGATACTCGCACGCATACCGGATAGACAACCCCCATTTTTGGGGGTTTTTGGGGGCAAAAGTGAATGACTGCCGAACCAGGGTTTACTCCAATCCAATTTGTTTCGCGAGAGCAACCAGTTGCGGTGTGCTGTTTACGTTGAGTTTAAGGCGGATACTTTTCCGGTATCCTTCAACCGTATAACTGCTTAAATACAATTCTTTCGCAATCTGTTTGGTCGTATAACCGGCTACGAGAAGTTTGATAATTTCCTTTTCGCGGGGCGTAAGGGAGTCGTGGATGTTTTTATAGCGCTGGGTAAGGGTTTCGTGGAGGGCTTCGCTGAGTTGTGGTTGGGTATAGACAGCAGAGGTAAAATCAATAAATACGCAAAGCGTAAGCCATACTTTGCCTTCTGCCGTGTATCGGAAAGGAGTGGAAACACCTGTAAACCACCGGTAGGTATTGCTATCCGCCCGGCGTACGCGGATAACTCCGGCAAAATTTTCATCTTTTTCCTGATAATGCTGGTTGCTGAGAGCTGCCAGATAAAAATCATCCGGGTACAGGATCTTTTCAAAAAGATTGTTTCCCAATTGATAAATGGTTTCCGCAGGTAATCCAAAAGCCTCTTCAGTGGCCCTGTTGCACCACACAATACCACCGGTGAGCTGATTTCTCAGATACACCAGGGCTGGTGCTCTGTCAAAAATTTCCCGGAGAGGTGGTTCAAAAATATCATCATTACTTGCCGAACCTTTGTATGGCTGTGCATCTTCCCTAATTACTTGCATGTGAGGTCTCGAATTCATAACAAAATAACGATATTTTATAATAAATATTATACATAAAAATGTTTAACATGTTCAGAATCTCGGACATTTATAACGCTTCAGGTTAGGTCCGGGAGGCGGATAGGTATATATCAGGGAAATTTCCATTCCGCCCCGGTGGAGCGAAGCAGCCTGCAGGCTTGAAGTGTTTACATCATAGCTGATACCTACCTGCACATTGTTTACCTGAAGGCCCACGTAGGGATTCAGAGCATCCCGGTAGCGGTACCAGCTGCCCACGTAAAATACGGTTGGTGTTTCGGGCAGGCCATTTACCAGTAAGCCAATGGCGCCACCGAGAGCGATTTCTGTAGCACTTCCCTGTTTCATGAAAAGACCACTGAAATAAAAGCCAGTTGAAGCGTTGAATCCAATAACTCCTCCGCCGTGTGCGGTAAAGCGGGAATGCAGGTGATAATTGGCTCCGAGAAATGATTCGTGTGGCTGGGAAATATGGTAGTACGATAAACCTGCATAGAAACTGGACCATTGACCGATGAGCTGATTATAGATCAATCCCACATCATAATCTGGATAGGTGATGCTGGCATTTGGAATGTATTCGCCGCTGGGCAAAGTGGGGTCAAAGCCATTGCTGGTAAGCTGATCTTCGAATACCAGTTTGGAAAAATCAATTCTCTTTTGTACCACGGCTACCTGTCCACCCACGCCCAGGGTGATATTTCCATCCATATCCAAAGCCTTGTGGTAAGCTACAGATAGCGCAGCATATTCTGTTTTCAGGCCTCCTCCGCCTGTTTCGTCGTAAAGCAATAATCCACCCACCCCCAGGATATCATTTGCAGGAATAATACCGGGTAATAATTGAAAGTCGGCCGAAACCGTTCCCGTTACAAATGGAGTGGCGATACTGCCCCATTGGCTGCGATAATTGGCGGCAATTCTTCCGATGCCTGAAAAAAGGCCGGTATTGGCCGGATTCAGGGTAAGCGGAGAGGCAAAGAATTGGGTGAAATGCGGATCCTGGGCGCGGGCTTGGACCGTTACCACAAGACACAGGCATAATCCCATCAGGCGTACGGGTATAGATGTCCACACCTCTGGCGTAGAATTTTATATTAAATCTAACTAAAAGTTCTGAAAATTATTGTTGTTGTTTGCTTCCGAAGGCCAGATCGCCCGCGTCGCCCAGTCCGGGAACAATGTATCCCCTTGCGGTGAGTTCCTCGTCGATATCACCGGCCCAGACATAGGCCTGTGGAATATGCCTGCGCAGATGATCGATACCTACTGTACAGGCAATGGCTGCCACTACATGAATCTGGGCCGGCTGGCCGCATTCCAGCAATAATTCGATGGATTTCACCAGCGATGCACCGGTGGCCAGCATCGGATCACAAATGATAAGGTAACGCCCTTCCAGGGGTGGACAGGAAAGATATTCCAGGTTGATATGAAACGATCCGTCTTCGTGATGCTTGCGATAGGCGGAAATAAAGGCATTATCGGCTTTATCAAAATAATTCAGCAAACCCTGATGCATGGGTAATCCGGCACGCAGGATGGTAGCCACTACCGGCTGTTGTTCCAGCACATGGCAGATGGCGCGACCCAGGGGCGTGGTGCAGGTTTTTTTTACATACGGCAAATGCTTGCTGATTTCAAAAGCCGCTATTTCGGCTATACGCTCCAGATTTCTGCGAAAACGCATCCGATCGGTCTGTATATCAACCGAACGGATTTCATAAATCCATTCATTCAGAATGGAATGTTGCTTGCTGAGATTGATGATGGTAGGCTGTCCGGCAATCATGGCAGCAAAATACAAATTCCTTTATTTTCAAACAGTTTCTTAGCAAAAGATCCATAATCCGGTATTTTTGCCGGAAAAGCAGGATGCATGATTTATAAGGCTATTGGTGTCATGTCGGGAAGTTCGGGTGATGGGCTGGATGTGGTATATGCACAGTTTCACGAGAGAGGAGGAAAATGGGAATATTATCTGGAAGCTGCGGAATGTTTCCCTTACCCCGAGCCTATGCTTTGCCAGCTTCAGCAGATCCCTCAGCTGGATGCGCTCGCCTATAAACGGCTGGATATAGCGTTGGGAAGATTTATCGGCGAGAAAATTCTTGCATTCATGGAAAAACATGGTTTGCACTACCGGGTTGATTTGATCGGCTCCCATGGGCATACGGGTTTTCACCGGCCGGAGGAGGGGTTCAGTGATCAGCTGGGCAACGGAGCGGTGATTGCTGCCATGACCGGGCTTCCGGTGGTAACGGAGTTGCGCATGCTCGATGTGGCGTTGGGGGGGCAGGGTGCGCCCATTGTGCCGGTGGGCGAAAAATGCCTGTTCGCCAATTATCCCTGGCTTTTGAATATCGGTGGCATTGCCAACCTAAGTTTTCACGGTGAAACGCTTTCAGTGGCTTTTGATGTATGTCCGGCCAATCAGATACTCAATCGGCTGGCCATGCTCCGGCATCAGCCTTTCGATCGGGATGGCGAACTGGCGGCAAGTGGTCATGTGGAGGAAGCATTGTTGCATCAGCTGAATGCATGGTCTTATTACGACAGGCCTTTTCCCAAATCTATGTCCAATGAATGGATTGCAGCGGCGGTGTGGCCTTTGCTTGAACAGTATGATGCAACCGTGGAAGATAAGCTGGCCACTTTTTGTGAACATATCTCCGTACAATTGGCCCGGGCTATAGCGCAGGTGCGGGAGCGGTTTCCTGAAGCCAGGCAGGCCACTTCACTTCTGGCAACCGGTGGGGGCGTTTTTCATAAGTATCTGCTTTCCCGCATCCATGCTGCGCTGCAGCCCATGGAGGTGGAAGTGATTGTACCCGATGCAGAAACGGTAAAATTCAAGGAGGCTTTGATCATGGCTTTCCTGGCTATCCGCCGCTGGCGGGAGGAAAGTACCACGCTGGCATCAGTTACCGGCGCCAGGTATGAAAGCATCGGAGGCGCTTTGTGGATTGGCCATCAGCCCTGACAGAAAGACTTCCGGTGTTCCACGGCTGCACACTTCCTGCGGAATTTGATTAAATTTGTCCACATTCTTTGCATCATGCTGACTCCTCAGGAAGAAGATTTTCTGTTGTACTGGGAAAAAATGCGTACCCTCACTCCGAAATGGCGATATCGGTTGGGGCCCAACCTGATGATAGGCCTGATGTTTGGCCTGTTGATGATTACCTACTTTCTGGTAGATGGTTGGAGAGACCGGGCATTGGTAACTCATGCCGATCTTGTATTGATTATTGCAGGAGCACTGATGATTGCGGTTTTTGTGGCTATCCTGCGAAGTGTGATGCAATGGGAAAAAAATGAGCAGCGATATACCATTTTACAGCTAAAGCAGCGCATGCAGCAACAAAGCTGACGCAACACCAGGGCAGATTCGTTTTTCAGATAACTTATGGCAGCATCAGAAGAATCCCCTTCCAGGTCAACAGGAAGTAAAGGTGAATCCATTCCGGTAGCTACGGGTTTCGACAGCATTGCCCAGAAAGGTCAGGCTTTGCTGGCCCATCCGCAAAGCAAGCTTTCCCGTCGGGTGATCTATCTGGCATTGCAGGCTAGTTTCAATGCAATCCTGATTGGTTTGGTGGCCAAGGCTTTGGTCTGGCTGATTGATTTCTTCACCAATTTATGTTTTTACGGTCGTTTTTCTATCGTTCACGTATCACCTACTAATGTTTACATGGGCTGGCTAACCATACTCATGCCGGTTGCAGGAGGGGTGGTGGTAGGTTTGATGGCTCGCTACGGATCGGCAGGCATCAGGGGGCATGGTTTTCCGGAAGTGATTGAGCGCATCTTGATGGATAAAAGTCGGGTACCACCTATTCTCACTTTCCTAAAGCCCGTTTCTTCAGCTATAGCTATTGGCAGTGGCGGCCCTTTTGGAGCAGAAGGGCCAATCATTGCTACGGGTGCTGCTGTTGGTTCACTGGCCGGCCAGATGATGCGGATAACCGATAATGAACGAAAGATTATGCTGGCTGCTGGTGCTGCTGCAGGTATGACGGCTATATTCGGTTGCTTGTTCGCTTCCATATTGCTGGCAATAGAATTGTTGTTGTTTGAGTTTTCTCCCAGATCCTTGATTCCGGTGGCATTGAGCAGTGCGGTAGCCGGAGTCATGCACTTTTTATTGTTTGGTCAAACTCCCATTTTTTTAATGGGACCCGTAAATGAACCAACCAGCACGGCTTTGGTTGTGTACTTGGGAATGGGTATTCTAACTGGTGTAGCAGCTGCCTTTGTTTCCAAAAGTGTGTATTGGGTAGAAGACCTATTCAGGAAAACACCTATTCATTGGATGTGGTGGCCGGCCTTTGGCGGCATTGTGGTGGGAGTGATTGGGTTCTGGGCCCCCCAAACAATGGGTGTGGGATATGAAAATATCAGGCTCTTGCTTTCCGGCCATCTTACTTTTTCGGTTATCATGGTTTTGTTTTTGCTTAAATATATTTCCTGGTTCATTTCTTTGGGGACGGGAACTTCAGGGGGTACGTTGGCACCCTTGTTTACGATTGGCGGGGGATTTGGCGCTTTGCTTGGTTATGGACTCATGCATGCATTTCCGGCATTGCCCATTCAGATGCCGATTTGTGCGCTGGTGGGGATGGCTGCCATGTTTTCCGGAGCTACCCGTGCGTTGCTAACCTCCATTGTCTTTGTAGTGGAAACCACCGGCCAGATGAATGGATTTTTGCCTGTAGTAGTTGCCTGTACCGCGGCCTATACTGTTTCTTTCTTTTTGATGAAAGGCACACTTTACACTGAGCGGGTGGAACGGATGGGTATTCATTCACCGGAAGTTTTCGAACCGGATATACTGCAAAGGGTGCTGGTGAAAGATATGATCGGAGGTACGGTTCATGTGCTGAGTGAGCTAAATACGGTCCACGATGCCAAGGAATGGATTAAAAACAATGATGAAGCTGCCCTGCATACCAATTATGTGGTTGTAGACGTCAACGAACATCTGGTGGGCATTGTCAGAAGAAAAGACATCTTTGATCCCCAAAATGCCCCGGATACCCCGTTGAAGGAACTTTTCCATCGTCAACTGTTTTTTGTCCAGCCTTATGATACCCTTGGTACGGCTGTGGATCTTATGGATGAATACCAGACTGACGTGGTGCCGGTCATTGACCAAGCCTCGCAGGAAGTTATCGGATTGATCACATACCGGGATATAGTGGCTGCATACCGTAAGCGGAGAGAGGAAGAAAGCATTTTCAGGCGTTCGATCTGGTTGAAGCGGAAAGGCATACAAATCATCCTCCGGGGCCGAGAATTGCTGGGCTGGGAAAGAGAACGATTAAAGAAACATTCACCACCTCCGCAAAATCAGGCCTGACCATTTTTGGTGAAAAGAGACACGAATTGAAACAACTCACCATCGAACAGACCTTGGTCGCTCAGTTTAAGACGGGGAATCACCAGCAAAGCCATAAAGGAAAGTGTCATGAAAGGAGCGCGCAATTTGGAACCGAGGGCTTTGGCTTCTGCATCGAGTTGTTCATATTTTCGGGCAACGGCATAACCATCTTCCGCACTCATCAGCCCGGCCACGGGCAAAGGAAGCACCAGTTGCCTGTGTTCATGCACCACACTCAGGCCACCCCCGTGAGGCACGATTGCCTGAATAGCCTTCAGGATCATCTCGTCGTTTACCCCCACAGCAATCAGGTTATGGCTGTCATGAGCCACGGATGAAGCAATGGCCCCGCGTTTCAACCCAAATCCCCGGATGAATGCGATAGCCGGCCGGGCAGTTTTATACCGGTTGATAACCACAAGCTTCAGGATATCCTGCTGGGTATCGCTGATGATTTTTCCATCATGAATCCGGGCAAATGCCTGAGCCGCACCGGTAACGATTTGGCCGTCAATAGCTTCAATGACGCGGATGGAGCAGGGAGAGCCCGACGGTGCCTTTACCTCCAGATCTTCCTGTTTGAGTTTTGGGGGATGAAAATGATTGGGAGCCGGGCTGGAAACGGGCGGAATGAGTGATTTGCCTTCCCGGGCAACGAGTTTGCCTTCTACATAGGTGGCAAGGATATGCAGCCGTTCGAAATTATCCAGCACAATGAAATCGGCAGGATCGCCGATTTGCAGGCAGCCCACCGGAAGCTTGTAATGCCGGATCGGATTGAGGCATGCCGCACGAAGCACATCAAACAGCAGATGTCCTTTGGAGAAGGCCCTCTTCACCAGCTCATTGATATGTCCCGCAACCAGGCTATCGGGATGTTTGTCATCACTGCAGAACATGATGCGGTCAGGATATGTTTTCAGCAGGGGGATGAGTGCGTCAAAATTGCGGGCTGCGCTCCCTTCCCGGATGATGATGTGCATCCCGGCATTGAGCTTGTCCTGTGCTTCTTCAAGGGTCGTGCATTCATGATCCGTGCTGATGCCGGCTTCGGCATACCGGCGGGCCTGTTCACCTCTCAGGCCGGGCGCATGCCCATCCACTGGCTTGCCATATTGCCTGGCCAGGGCAATTTTTCCCATCACATCAGGATCCTGTTGCAATACACCCGGGAAGTTCATCATTTCACTCAGATACCAGATATCTTTCTTTTGCAGCAGTTGTTCTACTGCATGCACGTCGAGCACTGCACCTGCTGTCTCAAAACGGGTGGCCGGTACACAACTCGGGGCTCCGAAGAAGAATTTAAAAGGTACCCGTGATGCATTCTCAAGCATAAATTCCACGCCTGCAATGCCGAGTACGTTGGCGATTTCGTGAGGATCGGATACGGTTGCAACGGTGCCATGGACAACAGCCAGCCTGGCAAATTCCGCAGGAGTAAGCAAAGAGCTTTCTACGTGTACATGGGCATCAATAAAACCCGGACAGATGTATTGCCCGTAAATGGTATTATCTTCCCGAATCCTGGCAATGCGACCCTGTTCAATATCCAATGTGCCGGCAAAAATGCGCCGGTTCAATACATCCACAATATTTCCGCTGACAGAAAATGCTTCTTCCATGGCTCCTGCATTAAACATCCGCTACCTACATGCGTGCACATGTCTGGTATATAACCAAAAAATAACCGGTTATTTGTCGCAACAAATGCAACATATTGTTTACTTTAGCTTTAAATTCAGTTCAGATGAAGTACCGACATCAGTTCCTTGCCCTGCTTGCCATTGCCCTGATTCTTGGTTTAGGTATGGCTTTCACCCGTCCTTCCCAGCAACCTCAACATCCTCGTCCGCAGAATCTGAAAGTTTTACCTAAAGATATTGATCATGCTTCGCTTATCAAAATCATGCATGATTTCAGTGAAGCATTAGGTTTCCGGTGTGTCAATTGCCATGTCGCAAAACCGAATGGGGATATGGATTTTGCATCGGATGCCAAACCTGAAAAGCGTGAAGCCCGTGAGATGATGCGGATGATGAAAAAAATCAACCGCAAATATTTTGGTATAAAAGGCAATTTTGTGGATGTGTACATGAACGCCAAGATCACCTGTTACAGCTGTCATCACGGCCAATCCCATCCTGCTGTGGCTGCCAGCCATCCGGAAGGGCAGCAACAGTTGCCTCCGCCACCCCCTCCGGCCAGCCGTCCCTGAATATTTTTCCTGCCCGCTTTTATTCAAAACTAATGAATGAAGGCTCGTGCAGGGCATAAATACTAAACCGAATATCGGCAATGGTGGTAATTTGCACCATCCAGTTTCTTACGCCGGCCGGAGCAGCCGGATAATAACTGGCACTGATTTTAAGCGTATTGACCGGCAGGTTTTCATTCCGGATCAAACCTCCTATGGAAACAGCATTGTAAAAACGATTTCCCTGCAAATGTTGCTGACCTAGCGTTGCACCCTGCCATTGGGTATAGAAGGTAAAACCAAATCCATAAATGCGAATAGGCGCGTAGTAGCGCCATTCCAGATAGGTGTTCAGCCGATGATAGCCTGTAAGCAGGGTGTACCGGTAACCTTCAAAGCCATGCGGGTAATTGATATTCAGCGGCTTGTTAAAATAGGGATTGGGTGATTCGAGAAGATCTGCTCCGGAGAATATGCGCCATCCGCCTCTGCCCAGAGATACATACGGACTGTAATATTCGCCCGCAATATGAATCACTGCATCCTGCGATCCCTGATGCCAGAAGCTACTGAGTTCTAGCAAGCCATGCCAGAGCCCGTGCAGCCGGGTTTCCTGAAAGTTTTCCAGCTGAAGACCGGTGTACTGGCGACGGAGCCCCACATAGGTTTCGGTAGCTGAACTTAGCCCCAGCTGCCAGCCAATGGGTATATCTTCTGTACGGCCAAAACCAAATAGATAGCGGGTAACTTCATAACGCTGGCGATAAAGCACCAGCTGTCCCAGGAGATATCTTCGGTTATGGTAAAACGGGTCTGTAGCAAATTGTGGCTGGCTAGGATTTCGGGTGAAGAAAATATTGTACTGCCTCAACAGGGCTGCCAGATGCCATTGGCTGTGCATGAGCGGATGGATGAGATTGTATCCTGCCCAGACATCAGAAGTGCCGTATTGGTAGTTTCTGAACAGGCTGTCGGGCCACTGATGAATGTTCAGGCTGCGATGGTAGGATAGCGACAAGCCGCCAGTAAAACGGGTATAAAAGCTATACAAGGGCCGGTTTACCTGTATAAACCAGGCATCTTCATATACGCCGGTATCAATGGTTGGCTGATGGTTCAGCTGGCTGTAACCTGCGGTTAATGTAGCAAAGCTATGTCCCAGGTTCCAGTTTGAATAACTCCATTCACCATACCAGTGGGGCGAATAATCGGTATGCCAGGCCAATCCGGCCTCCAGTCCCTGTCCGCTGCCGAACAGATTTTTATCAAACACATTTCCTTCAAACTGCGTAGGGTCCAACCGGCTGAGGTTGCCTCCGTATTCAAACACATCTTTTGTGCGGATCTCTACATCTACCGTATCGCCGGTAACCGGTATCAGGGTGATCTGAGCGTCTTCAAAGGGAGGGCTGTTTCTCAGGTAACGTTCATTATCGGCCAGCAGCTGGGCATCTACCCGGTCACCGGCTTTAAAAAACAGGGATCGCCGGATGAATGAAATACCGGTAGGTGTATGCAGCTTGTTGGCAATCCGGATGAGCCTGATGTGCTGGTAGGAGCTTGTATCGTTCAGCGAACGGGGGCCAAATACCGGAATTTCCACAAATTCAATATTCCGAATTACGCGGCCCTGGTAGGGCATAAACACCTGCTGGCGGTTGGCAAACTGCAGATTATGCTGAGGCGGTGGCATATGGGCGCGGGTAATCCGGTTGAGCAGGGAATCGCGGTAATTCCGGCTCAGCAGCGAATCCACCTGTGTACCTATTTTTTGCAACAAAGAATGATTCTGCGGAATGCTGTCGCGCATACCTGCCTGCTTGCCGGGCTGGATTTGCATTGTGAAAAGCATATCTCCCCGGGCACGGGACCTGCCCGCAGACAGAACCATACCTGTAACCAGGATTACAATCCACAAATGCAAGTGCATGGAACAAGGCTCACCGAAAGTAAAGATAACCTATGCTTTGTTTGGAACAATCAGGGGAAGAACGGGAAAGGTAGGAACTTGTGGAGGTTACCGGACTCGAACCGGTGACCTTTTGCATGCCATGCAAACGCTCTAGCCAGCTGAGCTAAACCCCCAGGCAGGCTGCAAAGATAAGGTTTTCCTGAAATTCATGCGGCTTTCGGCAGTTTTATTCATTGTGGGGGTTGTGGCGTACCTTTGGGTAAATTATTTCAGGCCGATCATGAAAAGCATCTGGCAGCAGATCCTCCGGTATCTTTATCTGCGCAAGCGCGATCCCAATGCGCCGCACAATACCAACATCTTTCTGATGCACAGCATGAACCGCATCTCTATCCTGCTGTTTCTGGTGGCCTTGATTGTGCTGCTGGTGCGGCTCGTGAAGCATTTTTTATGAACTGAAAAATAGCCTCGGCTGCCTGTCTGGCAGCATTGCCTGTATCCAGCTTGTTCCAGAGCTCGGCATAATCCGCTTTTATCCGGCTAATGCAGGTTTCATCGTGCAGGAGCTTATCGAGCAGGCGGGTCAGGTTTTGCTCGTTTACCTGTTGCTGGATGCATTCCTCCACCACTTTTTTCTCCATAATCAGATTCACCAGTGAAATGTAGGGAACCCGGATCAAATGCCGGGCCAGCCAGTAGGAAATCCATGTGCTTTTATAGCATACCACTTCCGGCACGCCAAACAAGGCCGTTTCCAATGTGGCTGTTCCTGATGTAACCAGGGCTGCCGATGCCTGGGCAAGCAAATCGTAGGTCACGCCTTTGGCCAGCATCACATTCGGATACTGGTCGGGATGATACCACCGGCTTAGATCGGGAATGGATGGTGCCTGGGCTACAATAAACTGGCATTGCGGAAAATGGCGGGTAACTTTCAGCATCTCGGGAAGCAGCCGTTTCACTTCCTGCAGGCGGCTGCCGGGCAAAAGTGCTATTACCGGGCGCGAGGTATCAAACATCGGGCGGGCGTGCCCGCGGGCTTCCCGCACAATTTGCACCAGTGGATGTCCTACGTATTCCACCTCATAGCCATATTGCCGGTAAAATGCTGCCTCGAACGGCAGAATGACCAACATACGATCCACATATTGCTGGATGGTATGCACACGCTTCTGTTTCCACGCCCATACCTGTGGAGAAATGTAATAGATGGTGCGGAAGCCTTTCTGGTGGGCCCATTTGGCCATCCGCAGGTTAAACCCCGGATAATCGATAAATATCACCGCATCGGGATGGAATTTCCGGATATCGCGTTTGGCAAAGCGAAAATGAGCCAAGATTTTTCCCAGATGACGGATCACTTCAGCAAAACCCATGAATGCCAGATCGCGGTAATGGCGCACCAGTTCTCCGCCGGCTTCAGCCATCAGGTCGCCACCCCAGCATCGGATCTGAGCTGCCGGATCCAGTTGCCTGAGCTCGCGGATCAGGCGGCTGCCATGCAAATCACCGGAAGGTTCGCCAGCTATGATATAATATTTCACGCCTGCATTCAGGTTTTTAGTTGCACGTGCCAGTGCTGGTGAAGAAAATCTTTCAGGGCATAATTCGTGAGATCAAAATGTGTGGGCACTACAGATACATAGCCATTTTCCAGTGCCCATACATCAGTATCCGTGCCTTCATCCAGATTTTGGAAGCGGCCGGTGAGCCAGTAGTATTTTTCGCCCCGGGGGTCGCGCCGTTCATCGAATTCTTCCACCCATTTGGCATAGGCCTGCCGGCATATTTTGATACCCTTCAGCTGGGAGAGTGGAAGGGCAGGGATGTTGACATTCAGCAGGGAACCTCTGGGTAAATCGGGGGTATCCAACATCTGTCGGGTGAGCTGATAGGCTACCTGGCGGGCAGCGGTAAAATCAGCATCGAAACGATAATCCAGCAGCGAAAACCCGATGGAAGGAATGCCTTCAATAGCGGCTTCCATAGCAGCACTCATCGTGCCGGAATAAATCACATTGATGGAATGGTTGGCACCGTGGTTGATACCGCTCAGGCAAATATCGGGTGCCCGGTGCAGGATTTTGTCCTTGGCCAGTTTCACACAATCCACCGGCGTGCCCGAGCTTTGATAGGCTTCGATGCCTTCAAAAATGTGTACGGCATACAGGCGCAGAGGCACGCCAATGGTGATGGCGTGTCCCATACCCGACTGAGGACTATCAGGTGCTACCACTACTACTTTTCCCAATGGTTTTACAGCTTCTACCAGATGGCGCAATCCGGGAGCCGTGATCCCGTCGTCATTGGTCACGAGAATGATTTTTTCCTCAACAGATGTTTGAGCCATGATAATCAGATCGAACTACGAAGATAGGCAACCTTGCGATGGACAATTTAATTTCTTACCGGACGGCCTTGTTTCAATACGCTTTGCAGGCGTTCCAGCGTTTTAGGCTCCCCGCAAAGAGAGAGGAAGGCCTCCCTTTCCAAATCAAGCAAATAAGATTCATTTACTTCCGTAGCTTCACTCAGGTCGCCGCCACTCATCACATAAGCCAATTTTTGAGCCACTTTCGCATCGTGTTCGCTGATGTAGCGTGCTTCCTGCATGGCATAGATGCCGGTGAGGAAAAGTCCCAGGGCTTCGCGTCCCAGCACTTTGATGCAGGGAGGTGAAGGCGGCACATAGCCGCTGCGGGCCATTTCCAATACCCGTTGTTTGGCATCGGCCAGCAGGCGGTTGGCATTCATGGTAATATGATCGTATCCCGGGCGCAGCAGTTGCAGATCAAATGCTTCCCGGGCAGAGGTTGATACTTTGGCCATGGCTATCGTCAGGAAACGTTCCTGCAGCTTTGGCAGGTCTATTTCACCCTGGCGGTAAGCCTCACTGGCTCTTTGTGTCATTTCCTTTGATCCTCCGCCGGCGGGTATCAGTCCAACGCCCACTTCTACCAGGCCCATATAGGTTTCAGCATGAGCCTGCACTGCATCGGCATGCAGGCAGAATTCGCAGCCGCCACCCAGGGTAAGTCCACGCGCAGCTACTACCACTGGTACCTGTGCGTAGCGGATTCTAAGGCTGGTTTGCTGAAAAGTATGTACAGCCATGGATAGCTCATCCCATTCCTGCTCCAGGGCCAGGGTCAGAATCAAAGCTACATTGGCACCGGCCGAAAAATTAGATGATTCCTGGCCGATGACCAGCCCTTCATAATTTGCTTCGGCGATTTCTATGGCTTTTTGAATACCTTGAATCACCTCGCTGCCGATGGTATTCATCTTGGTGTGGATGGCCAGGTTCAGCACCCCATCTCCCACGTGGTAAAGCGTAGTGCCGGCATTTTCCCAGATTTTTTGCTGGCTGTAGTTGCGCAGTACAATGATTTCATGGCTTCCCGGAACGGGGCGATATTCTTTTTGCTGCGGATCGTAGCAAGCCACCCGGTCGGCTTCGCGGACGTAAAAGGCGGTATATCCTTTTTGAAGCATTTCTTTCACCCAATGAGCCGGCGCATATCCCGTTTTTTCCATCTGTTCAGCTGTCTGGGCTACGCCCAGTGCCTCCCAGATTTCAAACGGCCCCATTTCCCAGCCAAAGCCGGCCCGCATGGCATCATCTACCTTGTACAACTCATCGGCAATTTCGGGGATGCGATGCGATACATAAGCCAGCAGGGCATAGGTAAAATGCCGGAAAAATTCGCCTACACGATCTTTTAGCCCATGCAGAAATCTGAGGCGTTCGCCCAGATCGCTGATGTTGCGCGCCTGTTCAATAGCAGGGCTGCTGAATTTCTGGCGTGGTTCATATTGCTGGGTGTCGAGGCGCAAAACCCGGATTTCGGATTGGCCATCGGCTGATTTTATTTTTTTGTAGAAACCTTCTCCGGTTTTATCTCCCAGGCGTTGGGTATTTACCATTTGCTGCAGGAAAGCAGGAATCTGAAACAGATCCCGCTGCTCATCCTGTGGGCAATTTTCATACAGGCCACGGGCCACATGCACCATCGTATCAATACCTACCACATCAGCAGTGCGGAAGGTGGCCGATTTGGGATGACCAATCAGCGGCCCTGTGAGTGCATCGATTTCCTCGATTTTCCAGCCCTGTTGTTCCATTAACCGAAATACCAGCATCATGGAGAACACGCCAATGCGGTTGGCAATAAATGCCGGTGTATCCTTGCAGATAACGGTGGTTTTACCCAGTACCCGATCGCCCAGTTGGCTCAGGGTATCCATTACTTCCGGCAGGGTTTCAGGCCCGGGGATGATTTCCAGCAATGGCAGGTAGCGGGGAGGATTGAAGAAATGGGTACCGCAGAAATGCTGGCGAAAATCGGGCGAGCGGCCTTCAGCCAGCAAATGGATAGGTATACCCGAGGTATTGGTGGAAATGTAGGTACCCGGTTTGCGGTATTGTTCAACTTTTTCAAAGAGGGATTGCTTGATGGGCAGTTGTTCCACTACAGCTTCAATAATCCAGTCGCAGGTTGCAATCCGATGCAGGTCATCTTCAAAATTGCCGGTGCTAATGCGCTGCAGCACACTGTTGTGAAAGATGGGAGAGGGTTTTGATTTCACAGCAGCCTGCAGGGCATCGTTCACGATTCGGTTGCGGAAAGCCGGATTTTTTTCTGTCAGCCCCTGTTGCTTTTCCTTTTCATTGAGAGCAGGGGGTACCATATCCAGCAGCAGCACCTGTAGACCGGCGTTGGCCAGATGGCAGGCAATGCGGCTGCCCATAACACCCGCTCCCAATACAGCAACCTGGTGAATGCGTTTTCTCATAATGAAAATAGATTTGCAGGATTGTTCGCTCAAATTAGGACATTTTCAGCAATGTTTGAGCTGCAAACTCCACAACACTCAACAAAATAGATAACCCGAAAGCTGAGATGATTATTTGTTGAATTTTTCAAAAAATTGCTGCATCGCATGCAACAACCTGCAATCGTGCACAAGCCGGAGCAAGGAAAGGTTTATTCTCTATGCTTTATCAGAAATCGTATTCGCAGGTCATGGAAAAATAGGCACTGATGGTATGCGTTGCGGAACCACCCACGGGTAGAAAAGCCTGTATATCGCTTCGGAGTGTCCAAGAGAGCCAGGACAGACTTATTTCGGCTCCGGTAGCAATGTTGTTGAACTGCATACGATTGAGTCCTGATGAAACCTGTGTAACCGATGTGGTATCTGGATTGGAATTGATATTCATATTCACAACATGTCTTCCCGCTTGCACAGCTCCTCTTGAACCGGCATAATGCGGATTTTTCAGATACTTAATAAATCCTTTGCTGTGGCTGATGTAAGGTGCAATACGGGATAGAAAAAAGTATGAATCTGTGCCTATATTCCCTAACAGGGAAGGCGTTACAGAAAGCTCTACCTGGTGAAAGTCCCATTGAAATGCATACTCTACTCCTGCAGCGAAATTCAGGTCATAACTCAATTTTCCCATTGTGGAACTATCCCGTCCCCAGCCTATATCTGCTTCCACAACAGGATGTAAAGAAATTTTCTTGTATTTGAATAATGCGTATCCTTCATTGTTTAACGGAATATAAGGAAGAGGGGAATGTGAGGAGAAAAAATCATGTGCATAATCCATAACCCATGTATACTTAGGTCTGTCATACTGTTCAAGTCCTATGGTTAATCGTTGTACATACAGTTGGAGTCTGGATGAGCTGAGTACAAATGCTGGTGCATAACTGATGCCCCAGCCGCTGCGATGCCTGATGGTGAATACGCTTGTTAAAGAAAGGCTGTTGTGATAACTGGTATCATTTTTATTTGAAACAGCCAAAGTGGGAACAGGCTCAGCATCCAGGCTTATGGAGGGTTGCCATGCGTTAGCGGTGTCTTGTGCCTGAGCCCAGAAGCTTGCGATGCAGCATAGCAAACATGTATATATGAATTTCATAGTGAAATGGTTAAGCTTCATGTTTTCATTTGCACAAGAAATTTATAATCCTGTAAAAATGCCTGCAAGGAATGTATTGTTAAGTATGTGTTATTCCTCGGGCAAAGCTAATGGAACCCAGTATAGGCCGGCGTTCCATACAATCCGATGGTATGGAATGCAGAAAATAAAATGCTTTTAGATATGTGCGGAAACAATATTGCTCAGCTCACTTTCCCGCCTGGTGAAATGATGGCGGAAGGAGCAATGAAATGTAGCTTACCTTGCTGATCTTCAGCCATGAGGATCATTCCCTGTGATGTAATACCTTTCAATTTGCGCGGAGCCAGATTGGCCACTACTACCACCTGCTGGCCAATAATCTGTTCAGGCGCATAATGTTGGGCGATGCCTGATACAATAGTGCGTTGTTCGTTACCCAGATCTACGGTAAGTTGTAGCAGCTTATCGGCCTTTTGTACTTTTTCAGCTGCAATGATGGTGCCCACACGTAAATCTATCTTATCAAAATCCTCGAAGTTGATGATGGGTTTGGCAGATGAAGAAGATTCTTTTTGGGGTTGAGAGGAAGCTGAGATATTGGGCTGTGGCTGCTGTCCGCCGGATTGAAGTTTTTGGATCTGTTTTTCGATTTCTGCATCTTCAATTTTGCGGAACAACAACTCAGGAGCACGCAAACTATATCCTACACTTAGCAGTTTCAGGCTTCCTGCATTTTCCCATTCCAGCATGCGATCCACTACCTTCAGCAAATAGCAGATTTTGCGGGCTGTGGCTGGCAGAAAAGGATTCAGGAAAATGGCCAGATTAGCCGTTAACTGCAGGCACATGAAAATGGTGTTATCGATGAGTTGCTGATTGGCTTGTTGTGCTGCCTCGTCCCTGGCAAGCAGCCATGGTGCTTTGTCCTGCAGGTATTTGTTTCCTTCGCGCGCCACATTCATCACTTCCGTGAGTGCATCGCGGAAATGAAATTGTTCAAGATTTTGTTCAATCTTTTGTTTGGCCTGCTGCAGGTTCACGTACAGTTGTTCATCTCTTTCATCTTTCAGGTGTTCATGGAAGGGAGGCACTTTGCCTTTGCACAATTTGTGCATAAGCACCAGGGTGCGGTTTACGAAATTGCCCAGAATAGCCACCAGCTCATTGTTGTTGCGATCTTGAAAATCCTTCCAGGTAAAATCATTGTCTTTAGTTTCAGGCATGTTGGCACACAGCACATAACGCAACACATCCTGTCCGCGTTGTTCGGTTGGGAAATCCCGGATATATTCATGTACCCATACTGCCCAGTTGCGGCTGGTGGAAACTTTTTGTCCTTCGATATTCAGAAACTCATTCGCGGGCACATTATCGGGCAGGATATAGCCGCCATGGGCCTTCAACATAGCCGGGAAGATGATGCAATGGAAAACGATATTATCTTTCCCGATGAAATGAATAAGTCTTGTATCTTCCTGTTGCCACCATTGCTGCCAGCTATCGGGCAATAATTCCCTGGTTGCGGAAATATAACCGATAGGTGCATCGAACCATACGTACAACACCTTTCCTTCTGCATTGGGTAACGGCACTTTCACGCCCCAGTGGCTGTCGCGCGTCATGGCACGTGACTGCAAACCATGATCCAGCCAGCTTTTGCATTGACCGTATACATTGGCTTTCCACTCCCGATGCTCTTCCAGAATCCATTGGCGCAGCCAGGGCTCAAAGCGCTGCAAAGGCATGTACCAATGTTTGGTTTTCCGTTTTACCGGGATGGTGTCGCTCAGTGCCGAACGGGGATTGATAAGCTCATCCGGACTCAGCGAGGAGCCACATTTTTCGCACTGATCGCCATAAGCCTTTTCATATCCGCATACTGGGCAGGTGCCTACAATGTAGCGATCGGCCAGGAAAATCTGTTTTTCCTCGTCGTAAAATTGTTCGGTTTCTTTCTCTTCAAAATATCCTTCGTCGTATAGTTTTTTGAAAAATGCGGCAGCTGTTTCGTGGTGAATGGGTTTGGATGTACGTGAAAAAATATCGAATGAGATATCCATTGCGGCAAAGCTGTCACGTATCAGCTGATGATAGCGATCCACAATGGCTTGCGGAGATGTGTTTTCTTGCAGGGCCTTAATGGTAATCGGCACACCGTGTTCGTCGGTACCGCAGATAAACTGCACAGGAATTTTTCTGGCACGCAAATAACGCACATAAATATCGGCCGGCAGATAACATCCGGCTAAATGACCAATATGAACAGGACCGTTGGCATAAGGCAGGGCAGCCGTAACCAGATATCGTTTGAATTCGGGCATAGTGGCACAAAATTACAGGAATCGGGCCGGTTCTGCGTGCAGCCTGAAGGATAAAAACTTGCATAGTCCGGGCAGACTTGTGATATTGCATCCGGTAAAGCATGATTGCATGGTGATTCCACCTTATTTAAACCCGGGCGATTGCGTGGGAATTACCTGTCCGGCAAGTAAAATCACGCCCGAGGCTGCAAGATTCGCCGCTGATGTGATACGCAGCTGGGGATACGATGTGGTGCTTGGTGAAACGGTAGGAACGGCCTATCATAATTTTTCCGCACCTGATGAAGTGCGGCTGCGCGATCTGCAGATGATGCTCGACGATCCATCCATCAAAGCCATCTTGTTTGGTCGTGGAGGTTATGGTATGATTCGTATTCTGGATCAGTTACGGTTTGATAAATTTCTGCAATCGCCCAAATGGATTTGTGGTTACAGCGATATTACGGCTCTGCACATGCATGTACATACACATTATCAGGTACCCACCCTGCATTCCATGATGTGCAGCGGTATCACACAGGAAACACGTGAAGATCGGTATGTGCAAAGCCTTAAACAAGCCTGGACGGGCATTCCCGGGTATTATAGTTTTGATGTGCATCCATTAAACAAAACCGGATATGCAGAAGGTGTATTGATAGGAGGCAATCTTTCCTTGCTAGCCAATCTCTCCGGCACGCGTTCCCAGCCCGACAGCCGGGGCAAGATATTGTTTATTGAAGATGTGGGTGAATACAAATATCATATTGATCGCATGATGTATCAATTACGAAGAGCAGGATGGCTGAACGGGCTAGCAGCTTTGCTGGTAGGAGCTTTTACTGATATCAAAGATACAATCACACCTTTTGGTATGTCAGTATATGAAATCATTTATCAGCATGTGAAAGATGAAATATTCCCCGTAGCATTTGGCTTTCCGGTAGGTCATCAGAAAGAAAATTATGCATTGAAAATTGGATGCAAGTATGCATTAACTATGGAAGAAAATAATTGTGTGCTGAAAGAAATTGTTTCGGCTGCGTAGATGAAGCTTACGCAGATAATGTACACAAAATATCGAACCGGCTTCCTTTTCCGGGAGCACTTTCCACCTTGATTTTCCATCCATGTGCATCCACAATAGATTTCACGTAAGATAATCCCAGCCCGAATCCTTTTACGTTGTGAACATTGCCGGAATGAGCACGATAGAATTTTTCAAAAATATGTCGTTGTGTTTGTCTGTTCATGCCCACGCCTTTATCACTCACACTAATAATGATTTGATTTTTTGATGTATTTCTGGTTTGAATGGTGATGAAGGGTTTTTCTTTCGAATATTTCAATGCATTATCAATCAGATTGGATAGCATGTGGATAAAATGATTTTCATCTGCCAGGATCGTTGTACGCGTGGCCTGAAGATAGGTATGCACTTCAGCGTTGCGGCTTTGAAACTGAAGCGCAAAGCCATTCAGCGTTTTTTGAATTAATTCATGTGCATCGTGTGGCTGCAGATTCAGCTTCAGTTCATGACGATCCAGTGCAGAAGATTCCAGTACCGATTCAATATGTTGTTCCATTCTCCGGCTTTCTTCCAAGATCACGTTGGCAATAGGTCTGATTTTTTGCGGATCGGCCAGCACCTTTTCATTGCAGATGGTAGCCATGGCAAGATTAATATTGGTCAGCGGAGTTTTTAATTCATGCGAGATATTGTTGATTAAGTCGGATTTAATTTCGGATATCTTTTTTTGACGCAATAAGGCATAAACGGTGAGTGCAAAGGCTGCGATGATGATTAAGGTAAACAAGACGGATCCTGCAATCATCCAACCCATGGATCGTACGATGCTGACCTGCGTAACGGGCACTGTAATCACCAATGTTTCACCGGTAGGCAAAAAACCCGGAGCATCGGAGAGCTGAATCAGGCACTGAATGTTGTTGAGCGTATCCTGGATGGTTTGCAGAATATGAGGTGAACGAATCAGATAGGAAGGAAACATGCCGATGTTGGAGATTACAGCAAATTCATAAGGAGTATGCAATCCTTTTTCTTCAAACACCTGATGAATGACGGCACTGATTTCATCGGCCGTAAATTTTTCGCTTACAGGTATCTGGCTGTTAAAACGGTTAGCCAACATTTGCCAGGGAGAACTATCTTCATCGTGATGGGCTGATAGAACGGTAAGTCCGCTGCCACTGCTGTGTACCAGCTGGTTTCGGATTGCATCGGTAGCTTCCACCAGCTTTTGTCGCATCTCTTCTTTTTTGATTAAAGCTGCATTTTTTATCCAGCTGGTCTGAATGTAAATGATGCCAAGCAGGGAAATGGTAATCAGTATCACTATGATGGGAAACAGCCGCTTCATCCTTACAAATTTAACAGCTTCTCCCACTTTGTGCAGGAGGCTTTGCCGAAGATCATTTTGATTTAACTAAGCTTTAACTGGTAAATAGCATGGTCTTTGCATCATTATATAAAGCGTTATCATACAGCTGGATTTTGGTTGACTCAGGAGGCTTTCGGGCCTCCTTTTCTGTTTCCTGCAGGTTTTCACATTCAAATGTTTTCTGATTGTTTTTTGGTAAATTTGGTTAACCCTAAATACGTGTAATATGGCTCCGGCAGGTGGTACTTTTCTGATTGCGGATCCTTTTTTGAAAGATCCCAATTTTGCCCGAACAGTTGTATTGTTGTGCGAGCATCAAGCTGAGGGCAGTTTTGGTTTTGTCATTAACCGTCCGTTTCAACAAACCCTGAATGAATTGTTGCTTGATGTAGAAGATATGCAATCTATTCCTTTGTATTTTGGTGGACCCGTACAGCCGGATACCGTGCACTTCATTCATCAGTATCCGGATTTAATTGAAAATAGTTACGAAGTGGGTGAAGGCATTTACTGGGGTGGCAATTTTGAGCAGACGCTGGAATTGATTCAAATGGGGTTGATTGATATACGGAAGATCAAATTTTTTATCGGTTACTCGGGTTGGGGTGGCGGGCAGCTGGAGGCTGAGCTTGAGGAACATTCTTGGATTGTATCCCCGGCCTATCCCGAGCTGGTATTTCACGGGCAGCAGGAAATGATCTGGCAGCAGTCGTTGCGCGAGTTGGGTGATGAATACGCGCTGATGGCCAATTTTCCGATAGATCCTTCGTTGAATTAACTATTCGGGATGTGCCTGAGGCTCTGCCACGGCTGATTCGGCGAGAATGGTGGCCTGGTTATGCAGCACCTCCACAAATCCTCCGCTGATCTGATAAAAGCATACTTCGCGTTGATCGGCATGCTGCAGGATTTTGACACGACCTTTTGCCAGCGCTGCAATCAGAGGAGCATGTCCGTTCAGCACTTCAAAAAGTCCGTCCAGTCCGGGCATTTGCACACCATACACTTCACCTTCGAAGACTTTCCGTTCGGGAGTATAGATTTCCAGCAGCATAGACAATAGACATTAGTTTTTGGCCGCTTCTTCCAGCAGGCGTTTGCCTTTTTCAATTGCATCATCAATGGTACCTACCAAGTTAAAGGCAGCTTCGGGATATTCATCCACCTCACCGTCCATGATCATGTTGAAACCACGGATGGTTTCTTCAATGGGTACCAGTACTCCTTTCAGGCCGGTGAACTGTTCGGCCACGTGGAAGGGTTGTGACAGGAAGCGTTGTACTTTACGGGCGCGGGCTACAATCAGTTTGTCTTCATCGCTCAGTTCGTCCATACCCAGAATAGCGATGATGTCCTGTAATTCCTTATAGCGCTGCAGAATAGCTTTTACACGGTTTGCGCACTGATAATGGGCTTCTCCCACAATGGTGGGAGTGAGGATACGCGACGACGATGCCAGGGGATCCACAGCCGGATAAATGCCCTGGTCGGCAATTTTACGGTCGAGCACCGTGGTGGCATCCAGGTGCGAGAACGTAGTAGCCGGTGCCGGATCGGTGAGGTCGTCGGCCGGTACGTATACGGCTTGCACGGAAGTAATGGATCCGTTTTTGGTGGAGGTGATGCGTTCCTGCATGATACCCATCTCGGTAGCCAGTGTGGGCTGATATCCTACGGCCGAGGGCATACGTCCCAGCAGGGCGGATACTTCTGAACCGGCCTGGGTGAAGCGGAAGATATTGTCCACGAAAAACAAAATATCGCGTCCGCCGGTAGCTGAGCCATCGCCATCGCGGAAATATTCGGCAATGGTGAGTCCGCTCAGTGCCACGCGGGCACGAGCGCCGGGGGGTTCATTCATCTGCCCGAACACGAAGGTGGCTTTTGATTCCATGAGCTCTTCCAGATCGACGGCTGAAAGGTCCCAGCCACCTTTTTCCATGCTGTGGCGGAATTTCTCGCCGTAGCGCATAATGCCGGCTTCAATCATTTCACGCAGCAGGTCATTGCCTTCACGCGTACGTTCACCTACGCCGGCAAATACAGATAAACCGCCGTAACCTTTTGCAATATTGTTGATAAGCTCCTGAATCAGCACCGTTTTACCTACACCTGCGCCGCCGAAGAGCCCGATTTTTCCACCCTTTGCATAGGGCTCGATCAGGTCAATTACCTTGATACCGGTATAAAGCACTTCGGTGGTGGTGCTCAGTTGTTCAAAAGCAGGTGGTTTGGCGTGAATAGGCCGGCCATTGTCTTTGGGCAGGGCAGGAAGACCATCAATGGGATCACCAGTTACGTTGAACAGACGGCCTTTGATGCGTTCGCCAATGGGCATTTTGATAGGTGATCCGGTATCGCGCACGGGCATACCGCGCATCAGTCCGTCGGTTGAATCCATGGCTATGCAACGCACGCTGTCTTCTCCGAGGTGTTGCTGCGCTTCCAATACCAGGATCTGACCGTTTTCACGTTCAATTTCCAGTGCATTGTAAATCTCCGGCAATTCATTTTCGCCTTCAAACTGTACGTCCACCACGGGACCGATGATCTGCTTGATTTTTCCTACGCCTGGCATATGTGATGAGAGATTGGATATCTATGAAATCAATAATATGTAGTCAAAAAATTTGTGCAAAGGTAGGGCTAATGATGGTAAAAACAAAAATCCGTTTCGGATAGGTATGGGTTTTCAGGTATCTGGATCCATTTTTATGGACTAGTTTTTTAACCAACATATCATATTATGCTGAAGAATCCTTTTTACGTAACTCCAAAGGTTGGATTGTGAAAGAGCTTGTTAAAGCTTTTGTGGTTAGAGGATTCCACGCATTTCTATTTTTTAAAAGGAAAATTTGTGGAACCGTCGTTATTCATCATCCGGCTCATTTTTCCCGTGTGTCAGTACGAATGCGCTGTGCCTTGGAGCTGGCATTTCACTGTCTATGCCTTTTACTGCTTTCCAGATTACTTCATTGAAAGGAATATCCGGTGCTGCATCTTCAACAGCCAGATTAAATTTCGCAGATTCTCGGGCCAGGGCGTTATCGGCTGTATTGCGGGCATTGATATCCACATTTGCCGGTCTGGCCGTGTAAGGCGTAAAATCGGGTGTGGAGGTAAAAGCGCGCCACATAGGCGTGGCAGCTGCATCATACTGGCTCATAGGAGGCAGACCCAAAATTAGTTCTATGGTGCGCAGTATACCCGAAGTGGAATACATGGTATGATCCACAAAATGGCGCTTCACATAGGGACTGATGACGAAAGCGATGGAACGATGGGCATCCACGTGATCAGGTCCGTTTTGGGCATCATCTTCCAGCACAAAAACAGCGCATTCCTTCCAGATGGGGCTATGGGAAAGATGTTCAATGAAGCGGCCCAGTGCCAGGTCATTGTCGGCCAATGCAGCAAAAGGCGTATAGGCGCCGCGGCGCATGCCGCTGGTATGATCGTCAGGGAATCGCAGGGTACAGAACCGGGGTAGGGCATTTGCAGCCACTAGCGAATCGAAATCATGTTCCCACACCTTCTCGCGGTACACATCCTGAATGCTCAGATCAAAATCGGGGAAAGCCGCACAATAATGCCCGCGGATGGCAGGCAAGATATTTCCCTTGCCGTTGTGTACAAACTCACCGTAATTCCGGTAGCTGATGCCCGCCCGCTGGCAATAGTCCCAGATAAATCCTTTTTTGGGAAAAGCCACCTGTCGAGTTCCTTCATAATCATAGTTTCCTCCGCGACCGCTGTAGTTGGTAGGCCAGGTTTTTTCCACATAATCGGTAGCATAAGCTGCCGTGCTCCAGTTGTGGCCATCGGCGCTCACTTCGGCATCCACATAAAAATTGTCGAACAGCACAAACTCTCGTGCCAAAGCATGATGATTGGGTGTGACGCTGTCGGGAAACAGGCAGAGAGAAGGATCTCCGTTTCCTTCCGGCATATCGCCCAGCACCTGGTCGTAGGTACGGTTTTCCTTGATGATGTAAAACACGTATTTGATGGGTGTGGAATCGCCTGGTTTCATGGGAATGGGATTACCCGGCACGCCGGGCGCCTCTGCCTCCTTGTAGGGATTAAAAGGTGTGTTGGCATATACCTGTTGGGAATATTGTGCCAGCTGCTGTGCATCGGGCACGTGGATTACCGACAGGCTGCCTTTGAACAGGCTGCCGATGTATTGTACAGGCTGGGCGCTGGTAACATTTTTCTGATAAGGGCTTTGTATCCGGCGGTTGGTGGGTTGTGGGCCGTAAGGATTGGCCATTGATTCAAAGCCTTTGCCATTCACCACCCAGATATTTTTTCCTGTAACCCGCACGCTGGTTGGATACCAGCCGGTGGGAATAAAGCCCAGGGAGCGGGAAGCTCCGGGTACAGATACATCAAACACCGCCAGGCAGTTGTTGTCTGCATTGGCTACATAGAGCCGATGTTCATCTGGCGAGAGGGCTACGGCATTGGTGGTAGAGCCTGTGAGCGAATCGGCCGGATACAGGCTGCAATTGAGTGTTTCAATTACTTTCTGGTTGCGTGTGTCAATGATCGATACGCTGTTGCTGTTGGCATTGGCCACAAACAGATAACGCCCGTTGCGGCTAAGCACCATATCATTGGGATGACTTTCCACCGGGATGCGCTTTTCGATGCGATGAGCGCGGGTATCGTATACAGCCACGGCGTCGCCACCCCAGAGCGAGATATACAGTTTCTGCCCTGCTGCGTCATACACACATGTATATGCCTCTGCTCCCAGCGGAATAGGCTTTTCTGCCCGCCGGCTGTTGGTATGCACCACATACAGGGAATTATTTTCTTTGGTCACCGCATACAGTATGTGATGAGCTTCATCCAAAGCCAATCCGGTGATACCGATTTTATTAGGCCAGGGCTTGCCCAGGATCAGGGAATCGGCAATCACCAGGCTGTCGTGTATAGGCCGCATCACCAGGATGCAGTTATCATCGCCACCCGATACGTAAAGCGTTTTCCCATCGCTGCTCATCGCCAGTCCCAGCCAGGCCGCATGCACCGGAGTAAAGGACAGTACTTTTTGTTTTTGCAGATCCACCCATTCAATGCCCTGTTGTCCATCGCCGTTTTCCGTAATGGCCGCATAATGCCCGTCGGGCGTGATTGCCATGTTGAGGGGTAAATCGCTGGTCAGCATCAATCCTTTACCGGCCGGACTCAGTTTCCAGCCATTAGGCAGCATCACGGCTTGCTGGGCATTGGTGACTGAAGGCATCAGCATCGCAAACCAGCAGAGCCAGCAAAACAAACCTGTATAGATCATTGATCGCATAGGAAAGCATGATTGGCGATACCAAAGATAATTTGCTTTTCTAAGCCGGTGTATAAAGAAATGATGAATCTTTCAGGGTAATCGTTTGAGAGTTAAACTTTTTTCATTTAGGCAGGTCATACTTGCATCAGATCCATGACATATGGCAACCCATTCTGCTGCCGAACCATTATGGAAATACCAGCATCTGGCCTGGAGGGCGGGCTTTGGCATTGACAGACAAACCCTCCTGCAGTGGCAATCCAAGTCGCTAAAGCATGTGGTAAAAATCCTGCTTCGCCAACATTCATCCACGCCAACGATGTTGCAAACAGAGGAGGGCAGACAGTTACGCGAACAATTGCCATCCCTGAGCAGGCGGTTTTTGCAATTGACCGCAGACGAAAAAAAACAACTGCAAAAGCTACAACGCGAAGGAGTAAAAAACCTAAATCTTGCCTGGTTGCAGGAAATGAGTACAACGCCCGATTTTTTACGGGAAAAGATGGCGCTGTTCTGGCATGGACATTTCGCCTGTCGTGTGCCCAATGTGTTGCACAACGAGCAGATGCTGCAGGTGATCCGGGAAAATGCACTTGGCAATTTCGGAACCTTGCTGGTAGCGGTTTCCAAAAGTCCTGCCATGCTGCAGTTTTTAAACAATCAGCAAAACCGCAAGCAGCACCCCAACGAAAATTTTGCCCGGGAAGTGATGGAATTGTTTACCATGGGGCGGGGACATTATACTGAGCAGGATGTAAAAGAAGGTGCCAGAGCTTTTACCGGATGGGGATTCAATGCTGCAGGTGATTTTGTTTTTCGCAAAAATTTGCATGACGATGGTGTAAAGCAGTTTTTGGGAAAAACAGGTCGCTTTACCGGCGATGATATCTTGCAGATTCTGCTAGAACAGCGGGCTACAGCCTATCATGTCACAGAAAAACTATATCGCTTTTTGGTAAATGATGAACCGGATGCACAACAGGTGCAGATACTGGCTGATCATTTTTATGATAGCGGTTATGATATCCCGGCGTTGCTGGAGCGCATATTTACCAGTGAACATTTTTATGAGCCCCAAAACATAGGTGCCCGCATCAAATCGCCTGTGGAATTGATGGTAGGCATGCAGCGCATGATTTCGGTGACCTATCCGAATCCGAATATCTGGTTGCTGTTTCAGCGCAGCTTGGAGCAGGTGTTGTTTTATCCGCCGAATGTGGGAGGCTGGCCGGGAGGGAAAAGCTGGATTGATAGCAGCAGCCTGATGTTGCGTTTGCGCCTGCCCCAGGTGCTCTACGCGGGTTCCGTGTGGAATATCCGCCCAAAGGCGATGCCCGACGAAATCATGGATGAAGATTTGCAGATGCAGCCGGCGACAGGTTCTGCTGAAGAGCAGCAACGGATACGTGACTACATCATGCACGCCATAGGTTCGCGCATGCGGGCTACTGTACAATGGGACGATTATCTGCAGCAGTTTCACGATGTAGCGGAAGCCCAACTAGGTGTGGAAATAGCACAGCTGTTGTTTGTGAATACACCTCAGCATGTGGATATGAACAGGCTTTCGGAATATGTGGATCATAGCAGCCGTGAGCGTTTTATTCAAAGCCTCACCATCCAATTGATGTCTACACCTGAATATCAGGTTTGTTAATCATGTAAAACAATAGTTTATGTTGATTTTACATCGTCGTGAATTTCTGAAAATAGGTTCTCTGGCTACAGCGGCCATGCTGGTACCCCGTTTTCTCAAGGCATTTGAACAACCCGGCCTTTCTGAAGGACAAAAAGTGCTGGTCATCATTCAGCTTTCTGGTGGCAATGACGGGTTGAATACCGTGATTCCCTACCGAAACGATATTTACTACGCAAGCCGGCCTCAGCTGGCCATCCCGAAAACGCAGGTTGTAGGCCTTACCGATGAACAGGGCCTGCATCCGGCATTGGAAGGACTGAAGGAATTGTATGAGAATGGTGAACTGGCTATTCTCAACAGCGTAGGCTATCCCAATCCCGATCGATCGCATTTCCGCTCCATGGATATCTGGCAAACGGCCAGCGATAGCCAGCAGGTGCTCACCACGGGCTGGGTGGGCCGTTATCTGGATGCCCAGTGCAGCGGTTGTCCGCATCCTTCTGTTCAGGCTATAGAAGTAGACGATACCCTGAGCAAAGCCATGAAAGGTGCACAATATACCGGCCTGGCCGTTCATGATCCCACCCAGCTCCACCGGGCCAGCGATGATCCTTTCTTTCGTGAAATCCTGAAAAAACCGGTTGTGGATGATGATCACCTGCAGGTGGATTATCTGTATAAAGTGATGGCCGAAACCCTTTCCTCTGCTGATTATCTGTATGATCAGGCAAGATTATATCATGAAGATGGGCAGTACCCGGATACGCAGATCGGCAAGGATATGAAAACCGTAGCTTCTTTGATACTAGCCGGTTTGCCCACCCGCGTGTATTATCTATCTCTGGGCAGTTTTGATACACATGTAAATCAGCAGCCTCAGCAGCAGCGATTGTTCAAACAGCTGAACGACGCTATTCTGGCTTTTCGCAACGACCTGAAAAAGCACAATCGTTTTCAGGATGTGATGATCATAACCTTTTCCGAATTTGGCCGCAGGGTGAGCCAGAATGCCAGTGCAGGTACCGATCACGGCACTGCCAATTGTATGTTTCTGATTTCAGGCGGATTGAAACGGCAGGGTGTGCTGAATGCACCACCCGATCTGCAAAATCTGGATCAGGGCGACTTGCACTATGAAATTGATTTCAAACAGGTTTATGCCACTATCCTCAATAAATGGCTTGAAGCCAACGATCAGCTTATTCTTGGCAAAAATTACACTTACCTGGATTTCATTTAATTTTCTTTATCCGCCTTCACCGCACTTGAACGGATTTATGTAAGTTCGCAACACAATAAGCCCTTGTGCATGCGCATCCAGGAAGTCAATGATCGGCGCACAGCAAAAGATTTTCTGCGTCTGCCGAAATGGATTTATCGCCATGATCCCAACTGGGTAAGCCCTTTGGAAAATGATATTCAGGACATTTTTGATCCGCAGCGCAACAGTTATTTTTCACACGGGGTGTGTACGCGCTGGGTTTTGTATGATGTGCAAGGAAAACCCATTGGGCGTATTGCTGCGTTTGTAGACGAACATCGGGCATATAAGTTTCCACGCCCCACAGGTGGGGTTGGCTTTTTTGAATGTGTTGACGATCAGCAGGCTGCCAATATTTTGTTTGATACCGCAAAAACCTGGCTGCAGCAAAAAGGCATGCAGGCCATGGAAGGCCCGGTGAACTTTGGTGAAAACGATCGGTATTGGGGCTTGCTGGTAGAAGGTTTCAAGCCACCCAGCTTTGGCATGAATTACAATCCGCCTTACTATCAACAACTGTTCGAAAACTATGGCTTCGTGAAGGCATACGACCAGTACACCAATTTTCTTGATGCCACAGTGCCCATGCCTGAACGATTTACCCGCATTTCTGATTGGGTGATGAAAAAACCGGGTTATCATTTTGAACATTTCCGGCTGAAGGATCAAGAAAAATTCTTTCGCGATTTTCAGGAAATCTATAACGACGCCTGGAGCGATTTTCCGAATTTCACGCCGATGAGCTTAGAAACCATCCGCGATGTGTTTCGCCAGATGCGTCCTATTCTCGATGAAAAAATCATCTGGTTTGCTTACTATGAACAGGAGCCAGTGGCTTTCATTGTGTGTCTTCCCGATGCCAATCAGATTTTAAAACATGTACATGGAAAGTTAAATCTCTGGGGTAAACTGAAATTTTTGTGGTATAAATACACGCACACCATCGATCGCCTGCGGATTATAGTGATGGGCTGCAAAAAACGTTTTCAGAATCATGGAATGGAATCTGCACTGGTGCGTTGCTTGCAAGAAGAAGTATTGCCCCGCAAAACCATCAAAGGCGTGGAACTGGCCTGGGTGGGCGATTTCAATGAAAAGATGATGGCCCTGCATCGGGCAACAGGTGCCAAAACAGATAAAATTCATCGTACCTATTTGTATGTATTTGCATAAAAAACCCCGGCTGTAATAACCGGGGTTTTTGATTTATTTTCCTGGCGGATTACATGGTTTCCTCAAAAATATTTTCAGGCATACGGTTTTGTTTCAGCAACTCATAATGTTTTTTCAGCGAATACCATAGCGGATAGCTTCTGTAAGGCAGGCCATGCTTTTCAGCTTCCTCACGTAAAATAGCTGTTACTTCCGGATAATATACATGGTTGATGTTGGGAAACAGATGATGAGCCACATGATAGTTGAAACATCCCATGAAGAAACGGGTAAACCAGTTATCGTGTGTAACATCGTTGGTATTCTTCAGCTGATGCATGAACCAAGGATGATGAATCTGATTATGTTCGTCAGGTAGCGGGAATTCATTTTCCGTATTGGCATGCGGTGACAACAGCACGATCAGTGAAAAAATACTGGCTGTGAATATGAAAATCAAAAATGCAGCAATAGCCTGTCCCCAGCTGATACCTAATACCAGTTTGGGAATTACAATGGTGTAAAACAAAAAGAAGGCTTTAAAGAAAAACAGTTTATAATATTCTTTTCGCGGAATCTGGGTGACTTTCCACACGGGTTTCTTTTTGTTGAAGAAATCTTTGAAATCGCGTACCAGCAGCCAGTTCAGCAGATAGAAAGGATAAATCATGGGCAGATAAATGTGCTGGTATTTGTGGATTTTGCTGTATGGGCCATAAGGGAATACACGTGCCAGATCACTTTGTTCAATATCACTATCCCATCCCATGATGTTGGGATAGTTGTGATGCAGGCGGGTATGACGTACGCGCCATACAAAGCTGTTGGCACCCATCAGATCAAAAAAATGAATGTACAGTTCATTCAGCCATTTCTTTTTCCATAACACGCCATGCACGGCATCGTGAATCTGGTTCAGGAAGATGATAACCAGCAAAAGCCCCATCACGAAATAGCAACCATACAATATGCGTGTATTTTCACCCCAAATCAACGCTGAAGCATAGGCTGCAACAAATAGAGCCGGGAACAAAATAGCTTTAAAGCGGATTTGCCAGCTGCGGGAGGGTTCCAGTTGCCGCACCACCTCGTGAGCCTTTCGTTTGATTTCACGAAACAGCTCTTCATCGGCCGACTTTAGAAACACAGGTTTCGTGGCTTCCATAGTCTTCTGATTTTGATAGCTCAAAATTAACAAATCTCAAAGCGCAGCAGCGCATTTCTTGTCAGCTCATCGTCAGGAAGCACATGAATTTTGCCTATAAGCTGTTCGATTCTGTCAATAGGCACCCGTTTTTTCATATACCACCCTGGCAACCCATCTGCTCAGCAGCAGCATAATGAAACCTGCTATACCAGCCGCAATCACCAGAATCAGGAAATAATATTTTTTGTCAATGAAACTATCCCAGAAAGTAGCCATAAGTCCGGCCAGCTTGCCAGCGATGGAATTCACGAGGAACCAGCCACCCATCATCAGCGCTGTAAGCCGTGTGGGAGAAAGCTTTGAAACCATCGACAGGCCGATAGGGCTCACCAGCAATTCGCCGATGGTAAATACCGCATAGGTTGCAATCACCCACAACATACTGGCTTTGTCCACATAAATATCGCGGGTACTGATGGCAATGACCATCAGCAGGGAAGAAAGGCCTGCCACCCAAATGCCCAGCGTGACCTTAATTGGCGTGGTAGGCTCCTTGCCTTTGCGGCGCAGCCAGCTGAACAGCCCCACCAGCAAAGGTGTGAATACAATGATGAAAAATGGATTCACAGATTGAAAGATTTCTGTGGAAAGCAAATGCAGCTGCCCGCTGGCAGGCCATTGGCTCTTGGGCAGATTCTGGAAATAAGGATCAATGCCTTTTACCATCACCGTTGTACCCTGTGCATTGGTTTGTGCCCGGAAATACCGATCCATTTTTACCACCATCTGCGAGTCTGTACGCACCGTCTGCAACATGCCGAAAGGTTTGGCTATTTTTTCTAAAGCTGGTGGCATCTGCCGGTTGGTGTACTGATCGGCCCAGATGGTAAGACCCGTGCTGTTTTGGTTGTAAATGACCCAAAATACTGTAGACACCAGAAAGAAGGCAAACAAGGCACCCAGGCCTCGCTTATCTTCCCGGTTGGCACGGAAATACAGGCTGGCGTAAAAAATGATAATGGGCACACAGGCAAACATAAAGGCATCATTCGAACGCGTACCAAACACCGTATGGCCGGCAAAGCTGCTGAAAAAATATCCGATGGCTGCGGCTATGATAGCCGGCAAAAACACATAACCGAAAATTTTGCTTAGCGGCATATCCTCTTTTTGTACAGGCTTTTTCACATCACCTTCCTTAATGTAGCGCATACCGGAAATAAACCAGATCAACCCGATGGTCATCCCCACACCCGCGGCTGCAAAAGCATACCCCCAGCCAAAATGGTTGCGCATGTAGGCCGCCACGAAGTTGCACACAAAGGCTCCCAGGTTAATACCCATGTAAAAAATGTTATAAGCCACATCTTTCTTGGGTCGGAGATCTTCCCGGTTGTAGAGATTGCCGAGAATGGTGCTGATATTGGGTTTGAAAAAACCATTTCCCAAAATGATGAGCAGCAGCGAAACATACATGGCTGTATTTCCCGGAAGGGCAAGCCCGTAATATCCACAGGCCAGCAGAATGCCTCCCAGGATAACTGCACGCCGATAGCCCAGATACCGGTCGGCCAGCAATCCACCGATAAAAGGAGTAAGATATACCAGTGCAATATAAGAGCCTACCAGATCGGCAGCTCTACGGGTATCAAATCCTTTTCCACCATGACTTACAGGGTCGATGAGATACAACAGAAAAATACCTACCATCAGATAATATCCGAATCTTTCCCACATTTCCGTAAAGAACAACACATACAATCCCGGATGGTGGCCATTTTTACGGCCTGGTGAAATGGTTTTTGCAGACGAGTTACCTTCCATAAACAAAGCGATTTTGTGTGATAAAATGTGTAAAACCTTGTTTTAAAGCGCGTGAAACGGCATTTTAAAGCCGAAAAATACTATAAAAATTATTTCAGGCTCTGGTCATACGCATGAAACCTTTTTCTTTGCAGAAAAAAATGCGTATCCTCATTCTGGGCAGTGGCGGGCGGGAGCATGCCCTGGCATGGAAGCTTAGCCGGAGTAAGTACTGCGATGGGCTGTATGTAGCCCCTGGCAATGCCGGCACAGCACAGATTGCAGAAAATGTATCTCTTTCACCTCTGGCGTTTGCAGAGATAGAGAATTTTTGCCGTGAGCACCATATTGACGTTGTAGTGCCCGGCTCAGAAGATGCGCTGGTGGCTGGTATTGCGGATGTGCTTCCAAGCGCTGCAGGATTGCAGTCTGTACGCGTAGTGGGCCCATCACAAGCTGCGGCCCGGCTGGAAGGTAGCAAGGCTTTTGCCAAAGCATTTATGCAACGATATGGTATTCCTACTGCTTCATATCGGGTCTTTCGGCAGGATGAACTCGAAGCCGGCAAAGCTTACCTGCGGCATCATCCCATGCCTGTGGTGCTGAAAGCCGATGGTCTAGCAGCCGGCAAAGGCGTGCTTATCTGCAACGATACCGATGAGGCTGTTACGCAACTGGAAGAGATGCTGGCGCATGAAAAATTTGGAGAAGCCAGCCGGCAGGTAGTGGTGGAGCAGTATCTGTCCGGTGTGGAAGTCTCGGTATTTCTGTTTACCGACGGGCAACATTATGTGCTATTGCCTGAAGCAAAGGATTACAAGCGGGTTGGCGAGGGTGATACGGGTTTGAACACAGGCGGCATGGGTGCTGTTTCACCTGTGCCTTTTGCCGATGCAGCTTTTTTGCAAAAAGTAGAAACCCGCATCATTCGCCCCACGTTGGCAGGTATGCAACAGGAGGGATGCCCGTATCAGGGCTTTCTGTTTCTGGGGTTAATGTCCGTCAACGGCGATCCATACGTCATCGAATACAACTGCAGGTTAGGCGATCCCGAAACGGAAGCCATTCTGCCCCGCATCCGGAATGATCTGATGGAGGTGATCCTGCAGGCACAGCAGGGCAGGCTGGAACAGGTGCAGCTTGTCCTTACGGAGGAGCATGCACTCACCGTAGTATTGGCTTCGGGCGGTTATCCGGGTACCTATCGCAAGGGCTTACCTGTGCAATTGCCTGGCGATATACCCGAAGGGAGCTTTCTGTTTCATGCAGGCACGAGCCGCCAGGAAGGCCGGTTGGTAACTTCCGGCGGGCGCGTATTGGCTATCACGTCACTGGGAAAGGATTTGCATACAGCCAGGGAAAAATCCCTGAAACTGGCTGAAGCAGTAAACTTTGAAGGAAAATATTTCAGACGCGATATTGGGTGGGAATTTTTATAGGTTTTGCATCTTAGAAATAAAAACCTGAAACCACATTTTCGTAAAAAAATTATCCCAATTTTGCAACACAATTTTTATTTCTTTACGTTTTCAATACTACGTTGCTTTTTCCTATGGGATTCCTGAATTTCATGACGCAAGATCTGGCAATTGACTTAGGTACGGCCAATACCTTGATTATTCATAATGACCAAGTGGTTGTTGATGAGCCTTCCATTGTGGCCGTTGAACGGTCTACCGGTAAAATCATTGCAGTAGGAAAGAAGGCCATGATGATGCATGAAAAAACGCACGAATACATCCGCACCATCAGGCCTTTGAAAGATGGTGTCATCGCCGATTTCAATGCAGCGGAGGGAATGCTGCGGGAGATGATCAAAATGGTTTATCCCAAGAAACCATTTTTCACGCCCAGCTGGCGGATGGTGATTTGCATTCCTTCCAGCATCACGGAGGTGGAAAAACGTGCTGTGCGTGACTCTGCTGAGCAGGCGGGTGCCAAGGAGGTGTATTTGATTCACGAACCCATGGCGGCAGCACTGGGCATCGGCATTGACGTGGAAGAGCCAGTGGGCAACATGATAATTGATATTGGCGGTGGTACCACAGGTATTTCGGTGATTGCACTGGCTGGTATTGTCTGTGATCAATCCATCCGCATTGCAGGTGATGAATTTACGGCCGATATCATGGAGGCTTTGCGGCGCTATCATAGCCTGCTGATCGGTGAGCGTACGGCCGAGCAGATCAAAGTGCAAGTAGGTTCAGCCCTCAAGGAACTTGACAATCCGCCGGATGATATCCCGGTGAATGGGCGCGACCTGGTGACGGGCATTCCGAAACAAATCATGGTCTCCTATCAGGAAATTGCCGAAGCGCTGGATAAGTCGATTTTCAAAATTGAAGAAGCCATATTGAAAGCGCTGGAAACCACGCCGCCCGAGCTGGCTGCAGATATTTACCGGAGAGGTTTGTATTTAACTGGCGGAGGAGCCTTGCTGCGTGGGCTTGACAAGAGGCTGGCGCAGAAAATCAAGCTCCCCGTGCATGTGGCCGATGATCCGCTGCGGGCCGTGGTGCGGGGCACCGGCATTGCATTGAAACACATTGGCAAATATCCGTTTTTGATGCAGTAACCTGATGAAACTATTGCTTCATCATCCATATTCTGCATAAACCAAGGCCGTGCGAAATCTGATTCTGTTCATCCGGCGTTATTTTAATCTGCTCTTATTTATTGCCATTGAGGCAATATGTTTGAACAGGGTGTTCAGCCAGAATCCCTTTCAGCAAGCCTGGTTTCTGCAGTTTTCCGAAGAATGGATGGGCAGGCTATATCAGCATTATGCGGATGTGATGCAGTATTTCCATCTGAAGCAGGTCAACGAAAGCCTGCTCGAGGAAAATGCCCGCCTGCGGAATCAGCTGCTGCAGGACTTCAGCTTTCCCGATACTTCCCGCAAACTTATCCGCGATACCGCCCAACACCGGCAATATGCTTATTTGCCTGCAGAAGTGGTAAACAACAGCATTGTCCATGCCAACAATTACATCACTATTCATCGGGGCAGGCTGGAAGGTGTGCATGCCCACATGGGTGTGGTAAGCAGCCAGGGCGTAGCCGGTGTGGTGGTTCGTGCCAGTGATCATTATGCCCTTGTGATGTCGTTATTGCATAAAGATTTCAGGCTCAGTGTACGGCTCAAACGCACGGGCGATATCGGTTACGTGCGGTGGGATGGAGAAGATCCCGCTACGGCTTTGTTCTCTGACATACCCCGGAGCGTGACTTTGTATAAAAATGATACTGTGGTGACCAGCGGCTTTTCTGTGATGTTTCCGCCTGGTATTGTCGTAGGCTATGTGGAAAAGGTGGCTCAGCAGCCGGCCAGTAATTTTCAGGTAGCCCGCATCCGTTTGGCTACGCCATTCAGCAGGCTTAGATATGTGTATGTGATTGAAAACCTGCAGGCACCCGAGCAGTTGCAAGTTGAATCCAATGTGGTTTCACCATGAGTGAGTTGTTAAAAAATATCATTCGCTTTGTGTTGTTGATCTTTGTTCAGGTGTTTATGCTGAACAATATCATGCTGAATGGATGGGTGCAGCCTTATCTGTATCTGCTTTTTATTTTGCTTTTGCCTTTTCAGACACCCCGTTGGTTGCTGCTGATTATCGGCACAGCCACCGGCTGGATCATAGACAATTTCATGCATACGCCCGGATTACATGCTGCAGCCTGTGCAGCTATTGCCTATCTCCGTCCTTTTCTCATCGGGATGCTTGCTCCTCAGGGTGGTTTTGAAGATACCACCCGTGCTCCTTCGCCTGCTACCATGGGTACGGGTAAATTCGTTTTTTATGCAGGCATGCTGGTATTGATTCATCACGTGATTTATTTTACCTTGGAGGTATTCAACTTTCAGGCAGCCCCGTATCTGGCCATGAAGATTATATTTTCCACACTTGTTACCCTGCTGCTGATTTTTGTGTATGGATTATTGTTTTTTGAAAAACGCTTGAGGAGAAGATAATGGGGTATCTCTGCCGGGCAGAAGCTGTGATAATTTATCGAGGTTTTACCAGCAAGTTTTCATTAGGTTTGCAGGCAATCCGAAGTCCCGTAATTTGCTGGAGCCGTAGTTGCTGAGCATATGGCTGAATTTCACCAATCCAGAAAAAATATTATCCGGCTGATATTCATCGGTGTATTTGCTGTCATAGCAATGCGGTTGTTTTATTTGCAGGTAATCGAAAAAAAATATCGTCAGCTGGCCAATGCACAGGCCATTGTACGCAAACTCATATATCCTACCCGGGGCATTATCTATGATCGCCATGGACGTGTGGTAGTGAATAACACAGCCCTTTACGATCTGATGGTAACACCTTCGGAAGTGAAGCACCTGGATACGGCTTTTTTATGTGAGCTGCTGGGTATTGATACAGCCACTTTCCGGGAGAGGATGGAAAAAATCATCATACGAAATTCCCGTTATCGCCAGTCAGTTTTTGCAGAATTGATGCCTCCTGACGTGTATGGCCGCATTGAAGAAAACCTATATCAGTTTCCGGGTTTTGAACTGGTGGAAAGGCCTGTGCGTAATTATCCCTATCATGCAGGGGCTCATATTTTCGGGTATGTAGGCGAAGTGGATTCAGCTACTATCCGGCGTTCCAATGGATTTTACCAGGCGGGGGATTTTATTGGTAAAACAGGTCTGGAGCGCAGTTATGAGGATGTGTTGCGCGGGCAGCGTGGGGTGGCTTATCTGGTGCGTGATTCCCGAAACAGGATTCAGGGCTCGTATGCCGGAGGCATGTATGATACGCCGGCTGTAGCCGGTAAAAACCTGTATCTCTCCCTGGATATAGAATTACAGCAATTGGGTGAACAGCTGCTTCAAAACAAAATCGGAAGCATTGTAGCCATAGATCCCAATACCGGTGGTATTCTGGCGATGGTTAGCAGTCCTACCTATGATCCGAATGAACTGAGTGGTTCAGAACGAAACAAAAAATTTTCTCGGTTATTTGTAAATCCCGAACTTCCATTGTTTAATCGCCCCATTCAGGCTACTTATCCGCCAGGCTCTACCTTCAAGCCTATAGATGCATTGATAGCCCTGCACGAAGGAGTCATTACACCCCAATACGGATATGATTGCCGGGGTGTGTATCTGGGATGTGGAAGGCCAATCAAATGCACAGAAAGCTTTCCCGGGCACGCTTCCAACCTGTACAACGCCATCGCCTATTCCTGCAACTCCTATTTTTCGCAGGTATTTCGCTTTATTGTGGACAAGGAGCGCAGACCTGCACTGGGGTTGGAGGAGTGGCACCGTTATGTAAGTGATTTTGGACTGGGTAAAAAATTAGGGATTGATTTACCGGGTGAATACAGCGGATATGTTCCGGATACAGCTCATTACAACAAAATATTTGGCAAAGGACATTGGAATTCCTGTACCATTGTATCATTGGGCATTGGCCAAGGAGAAATCACCGAAACTCCTCTGCAGCTGGCCAATGTGATGTGTATCATTGCCAATCACGGATATTATTACACACCCCATGTAGTGGATAGTGTGGAAGGCGATCCGGATTTTTATCGCACACATTTGGTTTTGCATCGGATTACGGCCAATGTATCGGATACGGATTACGATATTGTAACCCGTGCCATGGCAGCAGTGGTTGAACGGGGTACCGCTACCATTGCTGCTATCCCAGGCATCACGATTTGCGGGAAAACAGGTACAGCTCAAAATTTTACCATTATCAACGGGAAACGGGTGGAGTTGAAAGATCATTCATTATTTGCAGCTTTTGCACCGCGTGAACATCCCAAAATTGCCATTGCCGTAGTGGTGGAAAATGCCGGCTTTGGGGCCAGCTGGGCAGCGCCGATAGCCAGCCTGATGATTGAAAAATATTTGCGTGACAGCATTGCTACTGATCGTTTGCCGTTGTTAAAGCGAATTTCAGAAGCTAATTTGATACCGGAATATATTTTGGAAAAGAAACGCAGAATTGATTCGCTGAATCAGGTTCGTGATAAATTGGAGGCCAGGCGCACAGCCATGCGCTAAAAATCCTGACCCGTGAACACGCATGTACATTCATCAGCAGATTTGATTAAGCCGGGCATAGACCGGCTGCTGATTGCATTATATTTTATCCTGGTGCTCATAGGTTTGTTTTCCATTTTTGCCGTAGAGCACAGGCCGGGGGAAGATGTATGGTACAGCGTCCTGCATCTCAGCAAAAACTACAGCAGGCAGTTGATGTGGGTATGCATTTCGCTGGTACTGGCTCTTGGCATTCTGCTGGTTGACAGCAAACTATTTCCTGCATTAGCCAATCTCATGTATGTATTTGGCATTTTGTTATTGCTGCTGGTGCTGGTAGCCGGCAAAGACATCAAAGGTTCTCACTCCTGGCTTGTGATCGGTGGTTTTCAGTTTCAGCCGGCCGAGTTTACAAAGCTTACTACTAACCTGGCACTCGCCAAATATTTATCGCGCCTGGATGTAGATTTTTCCACACTGCGTGCGCGGCTGATTGCCATTGGATTGATTCTTTTTCCTGCAGCCATCATTGTGATGCAATCCGAAACAGGGCTGGCATTGGTTTACTTATCATTTTTTCTGGTATTGTATCGGGAAGGGTTGCCGGGCATTATTCTCATCATCGGATTTTCTGCGATTGTGCTGGTGCTTTCCGCTTTGCTGGTAGAAAAGCACATATTGCTGATGATATTCAGCGTGGCCGCTGCATTCGTGATTTATTTCATGCGGCGCAGCTTCCGACGTCATCCCGAACGATTGTTTCTGATCCTGTTGATCTGGGGTTTCTGCAGTGTATTTGTGATGCAGGTTGTGCCTTATATATTCACACATGTGCTGAAACCTTATCAGGTAAGTCGTATCAATGTGATGCTGGGCAAGGAAGTAAGTCCGAAGTCAAGTTACAATGTCCTCCAATCCAAAATAGCCATTGGTTCAGGAGGGCTGTTTGGAAAAGGTTATCTAAAAGGAACCCAAACCCGCTATGAATTTGTACCCGAACAAAGTACAGATTTTATTTTCTGTACCATCGGAGAAGATTTTGGTTTTATGGGAAGCATTGTGTTATTGGGTTTGTATTTGATATTGCTGTTTCGCATCATTCAGGTTGCCGAACGCCAGCGATCTACGTTCAGCAGAGTATATGCTTATGGATTGGCAAGTGTATTGTTTTTCCATGTGGCGATCAATATCGGCATGACAACAGGCCTGGCTCCTGTAATTGGCATACCTTTGCCGTGGATGAGTTACGGTGGATCATCAATGATCACCTTCACGATGATGCTTTTCATATTGATTCGCCTGGATGCAGACAGGCAGAAGATTTTAAGATAATATCCTTCAAAATGTGGTAAATGATGGCACAAATTATTCCGCTTGCAGAAGGAACATTTACTGTGGATAGAAGTAAAAAATTTATCCCCTTTGATCCTCAGCATGATCGTTTGCAGGACAGGCCGAAAGGTTCATTGCTGATTGAGATTCAGCCTTTTCTTGTAATTGTAGGATCACATTATATTTTGCTGGATACCGGATTAAATCTGTCAAACAATCAGGAATTGCTTTTGTATCACATCCTGAAAGAAAAAGGAATTGATCCCTCACAAATTACGCATGTGTTGCTTAGTCATTTGCATAAAGATCATGCAGGTGGCATCTGCAGCCGCCATCCGGATGGAAGTTACAAGCTTAATTTTCCTCAGGCCATCTATTATGTACATGAAGATGAATTAAAATATGCTCTTTCACATGCCCAGCAAAATGAAGGTGAAACAGGAGGGGATATGGCTTCTTCGTATGCAGCAGAAGAGTTTGAATTATTATTTCAATCCGATCAGGTGGTGCTGTTGCATGATGAAGGGCATATTGATACACATATCCGATATCAGCTTAGTGGCGGGCATTGCCCCTATCACGTAGTGTTCTGGATACAAGATCAGGATGAAATTATTTTTTATGGTGGCGATGTAGCACCTCAATATTTGCAGATGAAAACTCGCTATATGGCCAAATATGATTATGATGGCCGTAAAAGTATGGAACTGCGGCAGCAATATGCTGAGCAGGGCACACGTGAGGGATGGACATTTTTATTTTATCACGATGTACAAAGACCGGTGATGAAACTGATTTGATTCATCAGGGTTTTGCATTTTCATTTTCCAGTTCAATCTGTGCGGGAGAAGTTACAATCATTTCAGGCTGATTATGGAATAATATAATTTTTCCTGTAACACAAATCTGTTTGTTCTTTAGGTATGTTTCAGGTGCGTAGGAAAAATGTTTCCGGTCGTCTCCCCAGATCACTACGGTAAAGGTTTCATCGGGATGCGGATAACGGAAGTTCAGAAAAGTAGGTTTGCGTTTGGAAGTGGAGTCATAATACGTACCCGCAATTTTTCCACAAACGGTTACTTGTTGATTCACATAATGTGCAACATCTTCGTCGGATATTCTGACTTGTGCGTATCCGGCCCCTACTGCAAACAAGCTTATGATCATGATCAGACCTGCAATCCATGTTTTCATAGCAACGGAATTTGTTTCAAATGATATGGGCATTCCTATTCAAAGATAGGATGTCATGGATTGAAAAAATTCATTTTTACAATCATTAAAACAAACTTAACTGTTTTCCAGGCCTGCAAAAATGCGAGCTATCCAGTTCCCATCGTTCATCATTCAGGCCATACCGCTTGTTGCATTTGATGAATTGCTGACGAACCAGCTCAGCGATAGGGCCTTCGCCGCGCATGCGCACGCCCCATCGGCTGTCATTTACTTTACCCCCATGTGATTGTTCAATGAGATGCCAGACTTTATCGGCCCGGTCGGGAAAATTTTTATACAGCCAATCATGAAAAATCAGTTTGATCGCACCATTGAGACGGATAAAGGTATAGGCTGAAAATGTAGCGCCGGCTTCTGCGGCAGCTTTCATGATGGCGGGCATTTCGTGTTCATTCAATCCGGGAATCATGGGCCCCAGCATAACACCGGTGCGCACACCCAGCTGGCTCAGCTCCCGGATCACGCGCAGTCTTTGCTGAGCGGTAGTGGTCCTCGGTTCCATCAAGCGGCGCAGTTCTTCGTGAAAGGAAGTAATGGATACCAGCACGCTCACCAGCCTGTAACGCGCCATAGCCTGCAATACATCCTTATCGCGCAGGATAAAGGCATTTTTGGTAATGATGCCCACCGGTTGTTTGAATGCATAACAGATTTCCAGCAACCTGCGAGTGATGCGGTATTTTTGTTCGGCCGGCTGATAACAATCGGTATTGCCGCTCAGCGAAACAGGCCAGCCCTGCCAGGAAGGTTGCATCAGAAACTGCTCCAGCAGCTGAGGAGCATTTATCTTTACAATAATGTTTCGCTCAAAATCAAGTCCAGCGCTGTATCCCCAGTATTCATGTGCATTGCGTGCATAGCAATAAATGCAACCGTGCTCACATCCCTGATACGGGTTCATACTGTAAAGCATACCCACATCGGGGCTTTCAACCTTATGCACCAGGGTCTTGGCCTGTTGTTCAATATAATGTGTAGGCTCATCGCTTTGTTCCCAATCATCAATAGCTGTTGGTTCATCGCGGCTAAGCCTTGTTTTTTCAAAACGATTGTGCGGATTCAGCTGTGCACCTCGACCTTTGATATATGTCATGATACAAGTTTTTAATCAAACAAGCTGTATTGAATCTGGCCACCTGCCGCCCCTTCTGCTGAAGAGGCCGTTTGCAGCGGAAAGCGTGCTATCTGCCGGAAAGCTTTCTGATGATCATCTTTTTTCCACAACGATAATTCCTGCACCACACATCGACCTGCGAATGATTTTTGCTGGTATTCGGGTACGCTTTTTTCGTATTGCCAGGGTTTAAGCCTGGATGCAAATAACAAATACGGTTCTGTGATGAAATGTGGTTTGCTGGCTAAACTCTTTAGCATGCGCTGCATAGGCCGGAACGATTTCACCAGCTCGGCTACGGCAGATGCATTGCGGATTTTCAGGATGATGCTATGGCTGGGCATAAATCCAAAACCGTCGATTTCCAGCAGCAGAGAGGGTTGTGGGGCGGCAAGCATGCTGAAATAGGCCATCACCCGCTTTTCTTGCGTTTCCCATTGCCAGAAATGAATGAGCCATATCTGGGCATCTGTAGCCAGCAGGGGATGTCGGTAATTTCGGCTGAAAGCATTCCTTTCCTCATGGATACGCTCGGCCAGCGGCCCTTGCACAGGCGCTGTCAACACATATTCTTTGGTTTGCCATAACTGGCCTGCATGCTCTATCCTGTGCTCATCTTCCTGCCGGATTTTTTCGGGATAGACTTTCTTTTTCATGCCGCCAATTTACTAAAAAATTTAGTAAGATAAATTACATTTTCCCACTAGTGAAAAACTGTTCTAAGGGTATTCGATCAGAAGGATTCATATTTAGTTATCATTTAGTTAATAATTGGTTAATCATCAGCGGGGAATTTTGCAGTACTTGAAAACATAAGGATGAAATCATTATTACTACTCTTCTGCATGGTTGGCATTTCTTTTTTGTCGCAGGCTCAGGTGTATGGTACCGTTTCTGGTAAAATATATGCACAGGAAGGTGAAAATGCATTAGCCGGTGTAACTGTTATTCTGCAAGGCACTTCGCAGGGAGCGATTTCCGATATAGACGGTCAGTATTTGCTTCGGCAGGTTCCTGCTGGTGAATACACATTGCAGTTCCGATATCTTGGATTTCAGACAAAAATCATTACAGGTGTAAAGGTAGAACCGGGTAAAATCACCACCTTGAATGTAGGGCTGGAGCGGGCAGCATCTGCGCGTTTGTCTGAAATTGTGGTAACAGCTTCTTTCCGGCAAAATTCCATACAGGCCTTGTATGCGGATCGGAAAAAACAGTCCGTGATCAGTGATGGGATATCGGCCGACATGATTGCCCGCTCGCCGGATAAGCACATGGGTGATGTGCTTCAGCGCATCAGCGGGGTGAGTGTGGAAGATGGAAAATTTGCGGTGGTGCGGGGTCTTGCCGCACGATACAACGAAACCCTGCTGAACCATGCGCCTGCCCCTTCCACGGAGCCTGATGTAAAGGCTTTTTCCTTTGATATCATTCCGTCGGAAATGGTGGATCAAGTTGTGGTTTATAAAACCCTCACTCCCGATCAGCCGGGTGATGCGGCAGGCGGGGCCATTCAGGTGCGGACCAAAGATTTTCCTGCATTGCCTTATTTCTCTGTATCTCTGGGCACCGGCTACAACAGTCAAACTACATTCAGGGATTTTTATACAGGCAGGTCGAAAGGCAATCTAGATTTTCTGGGTTGGGTCGGTCAATCGCGCAACCTGCCATCGGCCTTTCAGCAGGTGCGTCAGCAATATGCCACGCTCAGTACTGATCAGAAAATATCTATTACCCAGCAGTTTCCCAATACCTTTGGTGCTGTTTCCCAGCCTCCCAGTTTTCTTCCTTTTAGTGCGCAGCTTGCAGGAGGCAACACCCTTACCCTTCATTCCGGCAGGAAAATCGGATATATGGCCGCTGTTTCATACAACTACAGCCATCAGGTATTGAATCAGGATCAGGCGCAATATCTGCTCAGCAAAGAAGAGATTTATGACCTCCACAGCGATATTTATCAGAAAAAAGTACGCACGGGAGCATTGTTGAATCTGGCATATTCTTCCGCTCACAGCAAACTGGCATGGATGACATTTGCAAGCAATGAATTCCATAATGATTTTTACATCAGGACGGGAAACATTTTTGTGAGTTCTGATCAGGTTAATCCTGTATATAGCCTGAATCAGCACATCGCCCAGCAGGGTTTATACCAGACGCAGCTCATGGGTTCGCATCAAATGGGAAACAATCATCTTCGCATAGACTGGACAACTTCTTACGGGAGGTCATACCGTTTAGAACCTGATCAACGCATCCTGACGCTTGAAAAGAAAAACGGAAGCAGCAACTATGCGTTGTATCTGTCCAATGAAAATAGCCCGGCTGTGAATACAGCAGCCCGTATTTATTCAAAACTGCATGAAGATATTTACAACGCACAGATCAGCCTAAGTGTGCCTTTCAGGTGGAATTCCGAATCCCAGTTGCTGAAAGCAGGCATATCTGAAACATACCGGCAAAGATTGTTCAGCATTCTTGCATTGGGCTATGCCAGCGATCTGGATCCTTATGGCCGGGGAGCAACCATTGATATCAGCAAAGATGTAACTATCGAAAATTTATTTTCTGATACCAATATCAATCGTTACCGGATTTTATTAGCCAATATTCCTCAAAACACAAAAGATTATACCGGTAAATCTCATCTTTCTGCTGCTTATGTGTTGGTGGAAAATCATTTTTTCAGAAATCTTCTTCAGCTCACCTGGGGAGTCAGGACTGAATATAATCTTCAGCAGTTGATTTCGCTGAATCAGCCCACACAGAAATATGAAAATCTGGATTTGCTACCTTCCATAAACACGACCTATCATGTGCAGCCCCAGGCGGATATCAGACTGGGATATTACCGTTCGGTGAACCGGCCTGAATTCCGCGAGCTGGCTCCTTACCGCTATTATGATTACAACAGAAATTTCATTGTTTCTGGTAATTCTGAATTGAAACGTTCTTTGCAGGATAATCTGGATTTGCGTGTAGAATATTATCCGGAAACCGATGAAATCTTTTCATTTTCTTTGTTTTACAAGCATTTTCAGCAGCCTGTTGAACAGGTAAATCTGGGCAATGATGTACTTTCTTATGATAATGCTAATCATGCTTATGATTATGGTTTTGAACTGGAAATGAACAAAAGGCTCAATTTCCTTATTCATTCTCCTTTCTGGAATCGTATTTTCCTGTATGGTAATTTTTCATACCTGGATGGTGGTGTGAATTTTCAGGGTCAGAATCAGCGCCGCCCTTTACAAGGGTTATCAAAATATATGATCAATGCTGGGATCAGTTATACATCTGATCGAGGTGATTTTTCACTTTCCGTGTTGTTTAATCGAAATGGTGAGCGTATGATATTCAGAGGTGAAAATGATGGGCTGGATACGTATGAACGCCCCAGAAACATGCTTGATTTTCAGGCTAGCAAAAAATTTTTCCACCAGCGTTTTCAGTGTCGGCTTACCTTGTCTAATCTCTTCATGCAGCATACACGACTTTATTACAAATATGGCAATACCTCGCATATCCTGTTTGACCCGAAACAAGACCGAATCATATCAGATGTACAGGAAGGTTTAACAGCCGGCATTTCCCTGCGTTATCTGATTTCACGTTGATTTGATTGTTATGTATAAGCATGTAACTGTAAAATTTCATACTGATTTCATCACTTATTAACAAGCTATTTACAATTTCATTTCACATTTGTTTAAAATCAAAATTTATGAGTATGAAACAAACATTTTTATGGTGCTTGATTGCTGTATCAGCTATTATGGGCGCTTGTTCTAAAAAGAGTGACAATCCTACTCCTCAACCTCCGGGATCCACTTCAAGTGATACTATTAACATAAGAGGAACTATCACCAGCAATACTACTTGGAGTAGCAATAAGGTGTACAGGCTTCGCGGATATGTGTATGTGGATTCACCGGCTGTATTAACCATTGAAGCGGGAACTAAAATTATCAGCAATAATGATTCAGCAGGAGTGCTGGTTATTTACAAAGGAGCAAAAATCATAGCGCAAGGAACAAAAGACAAACCTATTGTTTTTACTTCTGCAGAACCCAATCCCAAGCCTGGTGATCTGGGTGGCGTTGTATTGGTGGGTAAGGCTACAGGAAATGGCAACCATGCTGTATTGGAAGGCGGTGTGGATGATAAACACAAATTATTTGGTGGAAATGATGATCATGATAATTCTGGTATTTTGCGGTATGTACGTATTGAATATCCAGGAAAGGCTGTAAATCCGGATGATGAGATTAATGGATTGTCGTTATATGCCGTGGGCGATGGAACCACCATTGAATATATACAAGTTATACGCGGATTGGATGATGCGTATGAATTTTTTGGCGGATCCGTTAAATGCAGATATCTGATTGCTTACAATTCTGCAGATGATGATTATGATATGGACGATGGATATCATGGTAAAATTCAATTTGCTATTTCCATTAAAGATCCCGGATTTACAGATAAAAAAACAGGAGGTGATTTGTCAAACAATTTTGAAGTGGATAACACCAATGGTTCTTCCAAACCTTATACTGCTACTCCTATCACACATCCTTTGCTTTCGAATTTTACAGCTATTGGCCCAAATAATGCAGCCAATACCAGTCCGGATTATGGTTATGGCATGCGCTGGAGAAGAGGTGCACAGTTTGAGCTGGTGAATTCCATTGTGATTGGCGGCCAGAAAGCAGGACTTGATCTGGATAATGATCCCACTGTGCAGTATTACAAAGATGGAATAAGTGGTTTCCGCAATTCATTCCTCCATGCCGTAAACAATGTAACACAGGTAGATAAATTGAATGATCCATCTCTTCTTTCTGCAGCAGAGTTGAAACAGCTGGTAACAGGAAGAGACGGCAGTATAATTTTTACTAATCCTGCTGATATTCAGCTTACTGATCCATTTAACAATGCCCAGCCTAACGTGAAACCCAAAGCAGGTTCTCCTGCGTTAACCGGAGCAAAATTTGATGGAAACTTTAATGATAGTTTCTTTCAGAAAGTAAATTTTATTGGTGCTATCGGAACGGATGACTGGACACAGGGATGGACGGTATGGAATAAATAAGCTGTATTTCTTCCGGCTGCTTTTCATCAACATACAAGCAGTGATGGTGTAGGGTATCGTCTCGCACAATGCGGGGCGATACCTGTTTTATTCCCGGAATAATTCGAGGGTGAATCCGAAAGTAGAACCGATATCAGGTTTGCTGCGTACGTGAATGGTTTGCCCGTGTGCTTCAATGATATGTTTTACAATGGCAAGACCAAGGCCTGTGCCACCTGCATCCCTGCTGCGTGCCTTATCAGTTCGGTAAAAACGTTCAAAAACCCTGGTTAAATGTTCTTCTGCAATGCCGATTCCGTCATCTGAAATTTCAATCAGTACATGTTGTTCATCCGTGTTATATACACTTGCAAAAGTATGTCCATCTTGCTTTCCGTATTTGATGGAATTATCAATCAGGTTAATCAGTACCTCACGTATCCTTTCTTTATCAGCATACACCGTAACCGGAGTTTCACATCCTTTTTTCAGGTAAAACTGAATGTTTTTCTGGGAAGCCTTCAGGGACAGCAAATCAAATACATCTTTAATCAGATCCTGGATTACAAATGCTTCTTTATTCAACTGAATTTCACCGCTTTCCAGGCGGGAGATTTCATCCACATCATCAATCAGTCTGCATAAACGGTCTATATTTTTGGCTGCATTCTTCAGAAATGTGCGGTTCACTTCTGAATCTTCAATTGCGCCATCGAGCAAGGTGTGAATATATCCCTGAATAGCAAAAATGGGTGTTTTCAGTTCATGTGAAAGATTCATCAGAAATTCCTTTCTGAATTTTTCATTTTTGCGCAATACTTCTAGTTCATTGCGTTGCTGGGATGCCCATAATTCCACATCGTGTTGCACTTCTTCCAGCGTGGGTTTGGGAAGCACGTGACTCTGAAAAAACTCTTCCTGCGGTGTAGCTTTGGTTTGGTAAATAAGTTTGTAAATCAATTTGATTTTTCGGTACAGGAATCTTTCCATCACATAGCGGATGATAGCAAATGCGGCAGCCCATGTGACAAGACTTAACCACAGAAGCTGAAGTATATGCAGATGCATCAGAGCGCCTGCCAGCATGGCAACTATGCCGATGATGATGGCACTGAAAAATGATAACTTACTCGTTGAAAGATTTTTGTCGTTAAATAACATAGAAACAGGCTATTGTTTCAAATATAGTAAGAATACAAGTATAAAAAAGAAAAGCCTGCGGGAAGAAAAAAGAGGGCGTTTAACCCTCGAATTTATAGCCTACGCCTTTTACTGTGGAGATCAGGTCTGCACCTAATTTTTGCCTGATTTTGCGGATATGTACATCGATGGTGCGATCGCCTACAATCACATCTGTTCCCCATACCTGGTTGAGGATTTCATTGCGCATGAATACCCTGCCTGGCCTGGATGCCAGAAGTTTGAGCAGTTCAAACTCTTTTTTGGCCAATATCACAGGTTTGCCCTGGTAAACGACATGAAATTTTTCGGAATCAATAATCAGATCACCTATCTGCATCACAGGTTCATCCTGCTTTTTCATCCGTCTGAACAGGGCATTTACCCGGCTGATCAGCAGGTTGGGTTTTATGGGTTTTGTAACATAATCATCAGCACCCAGATTTAACCCCTCCATTTCATGTGCATCATCATTCAAAGCTGTGAGAAACAAAATCATTGTATCCTGAAATGCAGGCTGGGCTTTCAGTTCGCGGCACACTTCCATTCCGTTTTTTCCGGGCATCATGATATCCAGAATAATCAGGTGTGGCCGATAGGCCCTGGCTTTTTCAATAGCTTCCTGACCATCCGTAGCAACAAAAGTTTCGTAGCCGGCATTTTTCAAATTATAGCTGATAATAGCCAGGATATCAGGTTCATCATCGACTATCAAGATCCTGCCAGCAGAAGGTGTTTGCATGATCAATACTCAGCCCTTTAGTAAGCAAATTTAATCGGGTTCATATTTTTTTTACTTAAAATTAACATTATGAAATTGTTAATTCACCTCCATTATTTCTGTTTTGCAACGGGTTGAGGAGATAAGCCTTGAAAAAAATGGCGGTAAATTTGCAAGCTGCTTAAAAAAAAAGATGATGCATTGTTTACTGATCTGGATATTAGGATGGAATTTGATGGGCATGGGAAAACCGGATACCATCGGTATTTCCGTACCCATCAGCAGGCAGCTGATTCATGAACAGATCAATCATGCACAGGCCGAAGCCTTACATGCACTTTATTCCACTTTAGATACATCTGTAGCCAGGTATGATACCCGTCTCACTGATATGCAGGCCCGAGAAGCCCGGGCGCGTGAAGCTCTCACCAAAGAAGTGAATGATATACAGCTGTTTGTTGAAAGCAGTGCATACGAACATCGGATCAAGTATTACTACCTGTATGGCCTTTATCATGTGCTGAGCCTGTATGCCTATCAGGTGCAGCATGGTGAGCTGGATGCCCTGCTGGCGCCACTACTCATTAAGCAGTTTCGTGAGATGATGCAGGCCGATATGCAAGGAAAAAGCATTGCAAGTCGCCTGGATGATGTGCCCTATCAGGTAGGTTTTATCAACATTGAAGGTTTTCCCAATAATTATGGTTATCGGGTTGCCAAAACCATTTTATTCCGCGCATTTGCAGCCGCACATCCTGAGCAGGTGCTTACTTCATTGCAAGGGCCGTATGCTGAGTTTTTAAATGAACCTTTTACCGATACCATCATTGCAAGGGTAGCCCGCTTATATCCGCAGCGGGTGTATGATTATGCTACATCCTATACAGCAGTAGGTAATGCCATTCGCCGCAACCCTGATTCACTGGTGCAAACCATTGTGCGCATCGGACAGGCTCCTTACGCGATTCAGATTCTGCCTTTCCTGGATGGATTGGTGCATAAACAATATACTATTCAGCAACTCGAAAAAATCATTCCGGATCAGGATGCATATTACCGTTTATGCGTGCAGACAGTGATCGACATGCGCAGGAAATGGCTCAATGATACACCCGTGCTGAATTTGAAAGGGATGGAACAAAATGTGAAACGGGCTGCATTGCATTATATCCGTACCATCAATGATTTGCATGATACGCTCGATGCTGTGCGGTTTGCCTGTGTGGATGCCTTTACACCGCAGGAAATATATTATTTGTTGATCAATGGTGAAGAAGAACTTTACACTTCGAGTTATGTGGGTTTGTTTAAACGGATGATGCAACGTTTGCAGCCTCCGCGTGGTGATAAGCTGTTGATGTCGGTGTATTTTGACCGGTTTAAGAAATTTATTACCATGGCTGCAGCTTACAACACATTGAACGATTTTCTGCAGTCCATGCCTGAAGCAAACGCCACAGCATTGATGGAACAGTTTGTGAGCGGACTGGAAAAGACAGAAACGCTGGAGGATGCGGTAGATGTGGCCGATGCATTTGGTAGCATCCGGGATGCCCGGCTGCTGGATTTTCTGCGCCGGGAAGTAGATAAGAATTACTTGATTATGCAAAAGCAGCAGAACCAAAGAGGGCAGGTCATTTATGCTTTGCTGGCCAGCTTGTTTTCCAGCCGGGTACATGATCAGCAGGATTCGGTGTGGTCGCAGGATATCAGCCGGAAATTTCATTTGCCAGCTATTGATAAAGTACCCTTTTCCAGCCTTGTTGGCGATAGCGGAAGAGTATATGAAGAAGTATTGTTTTATGGCGACAAAGACGGTTTTCAATCTTTCAATAGTTTCATGAGCAGCTTTCGAGGCAATGAATGGAAGATTACCAAAAATAGCTATTGGCTCACCATCGAATCGCAGCGCGGTAAGCCAATTACTATTTTCGTGAAATTGCCTTTTGCCGATGCTGATCAGGATGAACTGGCCATGAGCAAACTCAGTGCTTATCTGAATGCGCAGCAGATTCATCCCACCATCTATATTCATCGCGGTCATAGTTATCATGTCAATGCCACCATTGCCCAGCTGCAGAGTTCTGCCCGGATCGTCATCCTCGGCTCATGCGGAGGTTATAACAGCCTGGCATCGGTATTACAAATTTCTCCGCAGGCGCAGATCATTTCATCCAAGCAAACCGGTACCCTGTTCGTGAATGAACCCATCATCCGGGCTATTGAAGAAAATATCCTGGCCGGAAAAGATATTGTATGGGAAAAATTATGGAATCAGTTGGCAGCCGAACTCCGAAAAACGCCTCATTACGACCAGTTTGAGGATTATATTCCGCCCCATAAAAACATGGGTGCTATTTTCATCAAGGCCTATCATCAGCTGATGCAGGACAATGCCGACAGGCCGGCATCCGATGATGAACCCTGAGCGGCTTGCCACAGGCCTGCGGTGGAATCCGTAAATTTGCAAACTTAAGCTGTACGTTTTGTCCCGGAAGAAGATATTCGATGTGGGGTTAATGCGCCGGCTGTTGCGGTATGCCCGGCCCTATCGCCGCCTGTTTTACACCAGTGTGGTGCTGGCTGTTCTATTAGCTGCCATTGCCCCGGTGAGGCCCTATCTGATTCAGGTGACGGTTGACCGGTATATTGCCAACAACCTGCTGAAGATGGTCATCTGGATTACCGTGATTCAGATAGGCATTCTGTTGGTAGAAACCCTAATGCGTTTTGCTTTCTCCTATCTTACCAGCGTATTGGGGCAGTCCGTCATCCGCGACATGCGGATGGAAGTATACCGCAAAATCATCAGCCTGAACCTGCGCTATTTTGATCGCACGCCGGTAGGCACTCTTACTACCCGCACCATCAACGATATTGAAGCCATCAACGAAATCTTTTCCGAAGGCCTGATTTCGATTGTAGCCGACCTGCTCACCATTGTTTCCATTATGGCAATCATGCTGGCAACGGATTGGCGGCTGGCGCTTATTACCCTCTCGGCATTTCCCATTTTGCTGGTGGCTACTTACCTGTTCAAGGAAAGCGTGAACAAATCCTTCTTTCGGGTGCGCAATGCTGTGGCAGCGTTGAATGCCTTTGTGCAGGAACATCTTTCAGGTATGGTGGTGGTGCAGGCATTTGCCACTGAGCCTCAGGAATTCGAAAAGTTTAAAAAAATCAATCGTGAACATCGCAAAGCCAATATTGATGCCATTTTTGCCTATTCCGTATTTTTCCCGGTAGTTGAAATCATTTCCGCACTTTGTATAGGCCTGCTGGTATGGTACGGAGCTTATGAAGAAATTCATCAGATCAGTTCAGCCGGTATCATCATCAGCTTTGTGTTGTACATCAACCTGTTGTTCCGTCCGCTGCGTACGCTGGCCGATAAGTTCAACACGTTGCAGATGGGTATGGTTGCCTGTGAACGCATTTTCAAAGTGCTGGATCATGACGCCACCATTCCCGATACCGGCACTTATGCGCCAGCCCATGTAAAAGGTGAGATACAATTTGACCATGTGTGGTTTTCCTATGATGGAGAAGAATACGTGTTAAAAGATATCAGTTTTCGGGTAAATCCCGGAGAAACCCTGGCCATTGTGGGGCATACGGGTTCGGGAAAAACCAGCCTGATCAGCGTGTTGAACAGGCTGTATGATATTCAGCGGGGCCGTATCCTGATTGACGGGGTAGATATCCGTTCTTACCAGCTGAAGGCGCTTCGCAGCCGCATTGGTGTGGTGTTGCAGGATGTTTTTCTGTTTTCCGGATCAATTTACGACAATATTACCCTGCACAACCGGCAGATTCCCCTGGAACGGGTGGAGCAGGCTGCCCGGCTCATTGGCATGCACGATTTTATTATGCGCCTCCCGGGCGGATATCATTATCGGGTGATGGAACGGGGCACCACGCTTTCTCTGGGGCAGAGGCAGCTCATTGCTTTTATCCGCGCCATTCTGTTTGACCCCGCCATTCTGGTGCTTGATGAAGCAACCTCTTCGGTTGATACAGAATCAGAAATGCTGATTCAGCGTGCAATTGATACCCTGATCAGGGGACGTACCTCCATTGTCATTGCGCACCGGCTTTCCACCATCCGGAAAGCACATCAGATTCTGGTGATGGATAAGGGAGAAATCCGGGAAATAGGTACACACGAAGAGCTGCTGCAACGCAAAGGATATTATTTCCGGCTGCACAGCATGCAATTTCAACAGGCTGAAGCTGAGAGCTAAAAAATTTTCGTAAACAGATGCCGGAGTTGCGCGATTAATCTTTACCTTTGCGCAAATTTTTCAGCCGGATGACGGGGAATTCCATAAAAATAGCTGCAGTGGCTCGTTTTGTTGTTTCATGCCTGCTTTTTGTTGGTTTCGTTGTTCCGGTACGAGCTGAAGAAGCTGGGTTCCGGCCCGACAAGGTGATCCTGGAGCATATCAGCGATGCACACGACTGGCATTTTTTCACGATCAACAATCATCCCGTTATCTGGCATTTGCCGGTGATTTTGTACGTACCCAAGCAGGGATTCACGGTTTTTTCTTCCGCAAAATTTGAAGAAGGACGCGTGCCGCATGATGGCTTTCAGTTGCTTACGGAGGAATATATTGAGAAATATCATCTCGACCCTCAGAAATTTCTGGAAGGACATATCATTGCCGTACATCCGGATGGCTCACCCAATCTGGATAAGCCCGTGTATGATCTTTCGCTGACCCGCAATGTGATTCAGATGATGGTGGCGGCATTGCTGATGATCTTTTTGTTCACCAGGGTTGCCCGTCGTTATCAAGAAGCGCCTCATCGTGCGCCACATGGCTGGCAGAATGCCATTGAGCCCATTGTATTGTTTATCCGCGATGATGTGGCTCGTGCTTTTCTGGGTGAGAAAGCCGAAAAATACTTGCCGTATTTGCTGACGGTATTCTTTTTTATCTGGATCAATGCATTGCTGGGGCTGATTCCGGGATCGGCTAATGTGCCGGGCAACATTGCGTTTACCGGTGTGCTGGCCCTGATTACCTTGTTTTTCATTGTCATCAGCTCCACCCGTCAGTATTGGGGACATATCCTCTGGCCGCCGGATGTGCCTCTTTTTGTGAAATTTATTCTGATCCCGGTAGAAATCCTGAGTTTTTTCACCAAGCCCTTTGCCCTGATGATCCGGTTGTTTGCCAACATGCTGGCAGGACATCTGATCATCATCAGCATTCTGTCGCTTATTTTCATATTTGGCGGATTGGCTGTTGCGGCGGGTTGGGGGTTTTCGATCGTTTCCGTGGCCTTTACGGTGTTCATGTATTTAGTGGAGTTGCTGGTAGGGTTTATTCAAGCCTATATTTTCACGAGTCTTTCGGCTCTGTTTATTTCACAGGCTTTTGAAACAGGCCACCATCACGGAACGGAAGAAGAAACTGTCATTTAGTTTTTATTCACCTATAAAAGTTCACATCAGTATGGTTTCATTAGGGATTTTACTGGCAGCCGACGGACTGGCAAAAATGGGCGCCGCTATCGGAGCTGGTTTTGCAGCTATCGGCGCAGGTATTGGTATTGGCCAGATTGGTCGCAATGCCATGGACGCCATTGCCCGTCAGCCCGAAGTGGTCGGCGAAATTCGCTCGAACATGATCATTATGGCCGCGCTGGTAGAAGGGGTTGCCCTCTTTGCCGTGGTCGTGGCTGTGCTGGCGCTGTTCGTTGGCTAACATTTTCATTACTGCATCCGGCGCAAAGGGCAAAGGATGCAGTAATTTTGTTTGCATGTGATTTACAATTTCTGAAATATGAGCTTACTTCATCCTGATTTCGGATTGATTTTCTGGACACTGGTCGTGTTTCTCCTCACGCTGTTCATCCTGCGGAAATATGCATGGAAGCCTATTCTGAACATGCTCGACCAGCGGGAAAAAATGATTGCCGATTCTATTGCCGCGGCTGAAAAGGTAAAAGCTGAAATGTCGCAGATGAAGCTGGAACATGAGCAAATCTTGGCTGAAGCCAAAGCCGAACGAAGCCGTATTCTTCGCGAAGCCAAACAAATGAAGGAACAAATCATTGAACAGGCCAGGGAACAAGCTAAGGAAGAGGCAAGAAAAATCATGGAAGAAACTCGGGAAGCCATAGAACGTCAGAAAGTGGCTGCCATTACCGATATTAAAAATCAAATCGGACTGATGGCCGTCGAGCTTTCTGAACGTATCCTGCGCCGGGCATTGTCAGATCCGGAAAAACAGGAAGCTTATATCAAACAGCTGGTGGAAGAGGTGAAACTCAATTAATGCCAATATCAAAATCGAGGACAGGTGAATAATCCGCTCATTGCTTCACGATATGCCAAATCACTGATTGAACTGGCCCAGAGCATGGGGCAGCTGGAAGCCGTATACCAGGATGCCAGGCTCCTGAACCAGATCTGCAAAGAGAGCCGGCAATGGGTTACTTTCCTGAAAAGCCCCGTCATCAAACCCGATAAAAAAGAAAAGGTTGTCGAGCAATTATTGAAAGAACGGGTGCAAACACTCACCTACCAGTTTATCAGGCTGCTTATCAGAAAGGGACGGGAAGCCTATTTGCCCGAAATCGCTAGGGCTATTATTGACCAATACTTTGCCCTGAAGGGAATTCATCGGGTAAGTATTACCACTGCTGTGCCGGTGAGCCAGCAAACCAGTGAGCTCATCATACACAAATTACAGGAAGCGCTGGGCTGGAAACAGGTTGAACTGCAAACACAGGTTGATCCGCGGCTGATTGGCGGATTTGTGTTGCAGACGGGCGACCGCCTGCTGGATGCCAGTATTTATCATCAGCTGCAGGAAGTCAAAAAACAATTTCTCGATACCAGTTACGTGTACAATATTCGATAACCAAAAGCATTGCAAATTCTGATAACCTATGGCAGAGATCAAACCAGATGAAATATCCGCTATTCTCCGGGAACAGCTTGCGCACCTGGATACGGAAGTATCCCTTGAGGAGGTAGGCACTGTGCTGGAAGTGGGCGATGGTATTGCCCGCATCTATGGCCTGGAACATGTGCGGTCCGGTGAATTGGTTGAATTTGAAAATGGTGTAAAAGCCATTGCCCTGAATCTGGAAGAAGATAATGTGGGTGTGGTGCTGATGGGCGATTACACCGGTATTCGCGAAGGCGATCATGTACGCCGGACCGGCAAAATTGCTTCCATAAAAGTGGGAGAGGCATTGATTGGCCGGGTCATCAATACCCTGGGCGAGCCCATTGATGGGAAAGGCCCCATCACTGGGGATCTCTATGAAATGCCACTCGAGCGCAAGGCTCCGGGCGTTATTTACCGGGAACCTGTAAAACAGCCCCTGCAAACTGGTATCAAGGCTATTGATGCCATGATTCCCATTGGGCGTGGCCAGCGCGAATTGATCATTGGCGACCGGCAAACTGGAAAAACAGCTATTGCTATTGATACGATCATCAACCAGCGCGAGTTCTACGAAGCAGGTCAACCGGTATACTGCATTTACGTAGCCATTGGCCAGAAGGCTTCTACGGTGGCCAGTGTGATGAAAACGTTGAGCGATTACGGGGCTATGGATTATACCGTGATTGTATCAGCCACGGCGGCCGATCCTGCTCCGCTTCAGTTTTATGCACCGTTTGCCGGTGCCGCCATCGGCGAGTATTTCCGCGACACAGGCCGTCCGGCACTGATTGTATATGACGACCTGAGCAAGCAGGCCGTGGCCTATCGTGAAGTATCACTGCTATTGCGTCGTCCGCCGGGCCGCGAGGCTTATCCGGGTGATGTGTTTTACCTCCATTCCCGCCTGCTGGAAAGAGCAGCCAAAATCATTGATGATGATGACGTGGCCCGCCAGATGAATGATCTGCCCGACAGCATCCGGCATCTGGTGAAAGGGGGAGGCTCGCTGACCGCTTTGCCCATTATTGAAACCCAGGCAGGCGACGTATCAGCTTATATCCCCACCAACGTGATCTCGATTACTGACGGACAGATCTTCCTGGAATCCAACTTGTTCAATGCCGGTATCCGTCCAGCCATCAACGTGGGTATTTCGGTGAGCCGGGTAGGAGGAAATGCACAAATCAAATCCATGAAAAAAGTAGCCGGTACCCTGAAGCTCGACCAGGCACTATACCGGGATATGGAAGCTTTTGCCAAATTCGGAGGCGACCTGGATGCCGCTACCCGTGCCGTGCTCGACAAAGGTGCCCGCAACGTGGAAATTCTCAAACAACCTCAGTATTCTCCATATCCGGTTGAAAAGCAGATTGCCATCATTTATCTGGGTACCAACAATTTGCTCAGTGAAATCCCCGTGCATAAAGTGAGGGATTTTGAACTGGCATTCCTGCAGGAAATGGAACTGCGTTTGCCCGATGTGCTTGCTGAATTCAAGAAAGGCAATCTGCCTGAAGACGGAATCCGCAAAATGGTGGAACTGGCCAAAGAATTAACTCCCCGGTTTAAGTAAGGAGTTACACTATTACAGAAGTAAAAATCCCGGGTTCACTGACCCGGGATTTTCTTTTTATCCGGATTTTTATTCCGGCTGAAGCTCTGATTTTTTGAGCGGGTTGCCTGTGCTTTCGTCGTAAATAAGTCGATTGCGTAAAATATCGATGCAGGCAAAAACAGCCTGGCGGAATGAAGATGGATCAGCCTGATTCTTCCCGGCAATATCGAAAGCCGTGCCATGATCGGGAGAAGTGCGTACAATGGGCAATCCAGCTGTAAAATTTACACCTGGTTCCTGCGTCAGTGATTTAAAGGGAATCAGTCCCTGATCGTGATACATGGCCAGCACAGCATGAAAATATCGGTATTGGGCTCTGGCAAAAAATGCATCCGCGCTGTAGGGCCCGAATACCATCATATCCTGCTGGCGTAGGGATTGGATGAGAGGAGCTATCATTGTTTTTTCCTCTGTGCCGATATGGCCATCATCCCCTGCATGGGGATTTAATCCCAGCACGGCTATCCGCGGCATTTCAATGGCAAAGTCACGCATCAGGCTTTTACGCAGAATATCTATTTTGCCTGCAATTGCCTGTGCAGTGATAGCCGATGCAACATCGGAAATAGGAATATGCTCCGTGACTACTCCGATTTTCAGGTCATCGGCAATCATCAGCATCAGCACATCGGGTACTTCAAAAGCCTCACGCAGGAAACCGGTATGACCGGTGTAAGGAAAATCAGCTGAATGCGTATTGGCTTTATGTATCGGAGCAGTTACCAATCCCTGAATCCAGCCTTTGCGGGCATGATCCACAGCTGTTTTCAGCGCGCGGATGGCAAACTGTCCACCAGCCTCTGTGAGCTGCCCGGGTGTAATATTCACCTCTTCTTCCCAACAGTTATACACGTATACGTGTTTCGACTGAAGACGTTGAAAATCGCGAAGGATCTGAAAATTCAACGGATATTCGTTCAATTGTTTTCTGTAAAAATTGATGGTTCGGGAAGAAGCATAGATGACAGGCGTGCATTGATCCAGCATGCGCTGATCACTGAAGGTTTTTATGATCAGTTCAATGCCTATGCCGTTCAGATCGCCACAGGTGATGCCAATGACAGGTTTGGAAAATATATTGCTCATGGGGCACAAAGATAGCATTTCCGCGGCTTTGGCCACGAAGCAACGCATGTGTTTAGCAGGGAAGGTTTTATTTTTGCCTGTACATGTATCAGATTCATAAATCATTAGGTCAGCATTTTCTTCAGGATGAAAATATTTCCCGGAAAATCATTCAGGCATTGGCGTTTCAACCCGGCGAAGCTGTGCTGGAAGTAGGTCCTGGCCTGGGGGCATTGACAAAGTACTTGATGGCGCTGCCGGAGATTGACTATCGGGCTATTGAAATAGACAGGGAAAAAGTAGTGTATTTGCTGAAACAATATCCGGAGCTGAAAGGAAATGTGCTGCAGGGCGATGTGCTGGAGATGGCATTGCCTTTTAGCAGACCTTTTAAATTAATCGGCAATTTCCCTTATCAGATCACTTCCGGCATCATGTTTCGGATCATGGAATGGAAAGCACATGTGCAGCTGGTAGTTGGTATGGTGCAGAAAGAAGTAGCCCGGCGCATATGCAGTACACCCGGTCAGAAAACATACGGACTGTTAAGTGTATTGTTGCAAACGTGGTTTCAGATTGAATATCTGTTCGAGGTATCGCCCCACTGTTTTTTCCCTCCACCCCGCGTGCAATCGGCCGTCATCAGGCTGATGCCGAAACCTGAACATCCATTGATCGCCGATGAAAAGCAATACATCAAACTGGTGAAAGCGGCTTTTCAGCAACGACGGAAAATGCTGCGCAATGCGTTAAAAGAATTATTTCCGCCGGAACAGCTGCAGCATCCTGTTTTTAATCAACGCGCCGAGCAGCTAGGCTGGGCAGATTATCTGCAATTGTATGAATGGTATATCCATGTAAACCAATAAATGCAAAACATTTACTTTCGCAGCTATGACCAAGGTTTTGATTACTGCAAAAACGCATCCCTACCTGATTGATCATTTAAATGAAAAGGGTTATCAGGTATTGTATCATCCGGCTATCAGCTATGAAGAGGCCTATCAGCTCATTCACGAATGTGCAGGATTGGTTGTTACCACGCGTATTCCTGTTGACCGCCGGCTCATTGACCGGGGCATTCATCTGCAGTGGATTGCTCGCTTGGGTTCGGGCATGGAATTGATTGATGTGGCTTATGCTACTTCCAAGGGAATCCGCTGCGTAAGCAGTCCGGAAGGCAATGCAGATGCCGTAGGGGAACATGCTGTGGGCATGTTGGTAGCTCTTTTGCGCAATTTCAAGGTAAGCTATGATCAGCTGAAAGAAGGCATCTGGGAGCGGGAAAAAAACAGAGGATACGAAATCGGTGGGAAAGTGGTGGGCATTATCGGATACGGTCATACCGGATCGGCATTTGCCCGCAAACTCAGCGGCTTTGGAGCCACCATATTGGCTTATGACAAATACAAAACTGGTTTTGGCAATGAATATGTCCAGGAAGTAAGTCTGGAAACTATTTTCCGACAGGCAGATATTGTAAGCCTGCATGTGCCGTTGACGGAAGAAACCCATCATATGGTCAATCGCAGGTTTATCCATGCATTTGCCGTGCCGGTATATCTGATCAACACATCGAGGGGAGCAGTGGTACATACCCATGATCTGGTGGAAGCCCTGAAGGAAGAACGCATAGCAGGAGCCTGCCTGGATGTACTGGAAAATGAACGCATCGATCATCTCACCGATGCTGAGCAGGAAGATTTTCAATATCTGTTGCATCATCCTCGAGTAATCATGACGCCGCATATTGCCGGATATACCCACGAAGCCAGCCTCAAGATGGCTCAGGTGGTTTTGCATAAGCTGGGCATCTGATTTCCGGAAAGGGCATTATGTTTTAAAAAAATGTATATTTGCATATAACGCTTCTGTTTCCGGACAGAGGCGTTGATTTTTTTACGCACTGAAAAAACAATTACCCAAACATTTTATCGAACAGCAAAAACTCTTTTCCTATGAGTGGTGTGCACTATGTGACCAGAGAAACGCTGGAACAGATGAAGGAAGAACTGAATTACTTACGCACAAAGGGCCGTGCTGAAATAGCACGTGCCATTGCAGAAGCCCGTGAAAAAGGTGATTTACGGGAAAATGCAGAATATGATGCAGCCAAAGAGGCACAAGGGCATCATGAAGCTCGTATTGCACAGCTCGAAGAAGCCATTGCCAACGCCCGGGTCGTGGATGAAAAAGATATTGACACTTCAAAAGTGTCAATCCTCTCCGTGGTAAAAATTACCAATCTATCCACCCAGAAAACGATGGTATATCGGCTGGTTTCCGAGCAGGAGGCCGATTTGAAAGCCGGCAAGATTTCCGTGGCTTCACCTATCGGAAAGGGATTGCTGGGTAAAAAAGTAGGTGAAATAGCCGAAATTCAGGTGCCTTCTGGCATCATGAAGTTGCGTGTGGACGAAATTTCTGTATAACCGTTGTCCGCCAGGGATAAGCGTCTCTGGCGGCATTTTTATCTTTCGTATTATGACTATTTTCTCAAGGATTATCAAAGGAGAAATTCCCTGTTACAAGATTGCAGAAAACGATTTGTTTTTTGCCTTTCTCGACATTCATCCACTGGTTAAAGGGCATACCCTGGTGATTCCCAAACGGGAGGTGGATTATTTTCTGGATATGAATGATGAAGAGCTGAGCCAGATATTATTATTTGCAAAGCCTATTGCAAGGGCCATTCGGCAGGTAGTGCCCTGTGAAAGAATCGGGATGAGTGTGGTTGGTCTGGAAGTGCCTCATGCCCACCTGCATCTGGTGCCTATCCGTACGATTGATGATTTAAATTTTACACGCCCCAAGTTGCAGCTGAGTGATGAAGAAATGAAACAGATTCAGCAACAGATCATTGCCCACCTTTCTTTTTAACTGCTGCTGGCTTTGCTTCCATACCTGAGGTTTCGGGAGGCATAAATTTAAAGCCCACCCCGTGAATAGTTTCCAATCGGATGCGAGGATCTTGCCTGAAATGCTTGCGCAACTTTGTAATGAACACATCCATGCTTCTTCCTAGGAAATAATCATCTTTTCCCCATACATGTACCAGAATTTCTTCTCTTTTCAGGGTTTTGTAAGGGTTTTCGCAGAGAAACTTCAGCAGATCTGCTTCTTTCTGCGTTAAGGTTTGAAAATAATTGTCGGGGCCGCTGATATACAGCTCCGGATAGTTGAACAAAAGATTGCCGATCTGATATTGTTTGTTTTTATCCGCATTCAGAGCCTGTGTGCGGCGCAGGAACACTTCAATGCGCAACAGGAGCTCCTGCATGCTGAAAGGCTTGGTCACATAATCGTCGGCTCCCAGTTTAAATCCCGTGATTTTATCTTCCTCCAGGGTACGGGCCGTGAGGAAAAGCAATGGCACTTTTTCGTTTTTGCTGCGGATAAGCCGGGCTAAAGAAAATCCATCTTTTTTGGGCATCATGATATCCAGCAGGATCAAATCAAAATTTTTCTTCTGAAAATATTGCCAGCCGCTTTCACCATCGGTGCAATGGACGACATCATAGCCCGCTTCGGTGAGATTATCCTTGATTACGAAGCCAAGGTTTACATCATCTTCTATCAGCAGAATGCGTGCTTTGTTTTCCATATTTTTCAGGATATTTTGCAAATGGGAAATGATAAGGTAAAATTACTTCCTTTTCCGGGCTCACTTTCCACAGAAACCCGTCCTTTGAAAGCCCGCGTGTATAATTTAACATAGTTTAATCCCAGTCCAAATCCCTTTACTTCATGCAAATTACCGGTGGGCACCCGGAAAAACTGGGAGAATAGCAATTTATGATACTGGCGGGGAATGCCAATTCCATTATCCTGTACAGAAATGTAAATTTTTTGTGAATCATTCCAGGTATGCAGGGTAACAACTGGCACTGGTGAATATTTAATTGCATTGTCAATCAGGTTAAACAGGATATTGGTAAAATGCACCGCATCAGCCTCTACGCAGGTCTGGTCAGCCTGTAAATCTAGAACAAACCGACCTGATTTTTGCTGAATCTTATATTCAAAATCCATCACACATCTTTGTATAATGGCATGCACATCCAGCTTTTCGATATGGAGGAGGGGATTGGCGCGCTCGATCTGTGCAATTTGCAAAACCCGCTCCACCTGTTGTTCCAGATGAGAAGATTCATGTTCAATGATACGGGTGTAATTCATCAAACGAGGATTCTGCTTTACTGGAGCAGCCTGTTTCAGCACTTCCGCCGAAAGCTGGATGGTAGAAATGGGTGTACGGAATTCATGGGTCATATTGTTGATAAAATCCTTTTGAATCTCGGAAAGCAGCTTCTGGCGCAGCAAAATGAGTAAAGTGATGGCAAATGCAATAATAACTATGATTAAAGCAAGTGTTGAAAAAATCCAGAAGTTCATTTCACTGATGATGTACTTTCTTCTGTTGGTAAACAGCACCGCGAGATAGTCTTCATCTTTTTTATCCACAGGTGGAAAGGGCTGGATACGGGGATTATCGTCCGGATTGAAAGATTCAGTTTCCACGTGTTCAAACTTTCGGGTAGTAGCATTATAAATACCAAATTGATAGCTGGTAAACAAATCGTTTTCTTCCAGCGCTCTTTTCAGGTAATTTTCAATACTGTCTCCGTTGATGCGGTATTTGATATCAGCAATATAAAAGTTGGGTACCGGCTGTTCGACGGCTTCGATGAAAGGTGTGGAATCACGTTGTGAAAGCCTGATGCGCTGCACGACTTCATTCAGGGCACTGTGTACCTTGACATTGAACTCTTTTTCTTCGAGGGCATAAGTTTTCTGCAGCCAGTACACCTGGGCTGCCAGTACGCAGGTCATCAGCAGTGCTCCTACGACTACCAGTTTGCGTAATGTGGACGATTTCATGCGTGTAAAAGATGAAACAGCAGCGGAATATGCTGATGCAAACATAGGCAGAGAGTGTAATTGCTTGTAAGGGATAACGTTTTATGCCCGCTATTTTTCTTTCAGGGTATGATCCGATCCGGATGCTGTGCCAGAAACTCTTTCCAGGCCTTTTTCCCCGATGTGGATGCCGAAACCGGCTGTTGTAAGGCATAATAGTGGCACAGAGCCACAGCCAGGGCATCGGTTGCATCGTAATATTCTGGTTCATGGGGCAATTGCAGCTGGTGGCGGAGCATCAGCCATACCTGTTGTTTGCCTGCGTTTCCATTGCCTGTAACGGCCTGTTTCACCTTTTTAGGCGAATATTCAGTTACCTGCAATCCTGCACGCCTGGCACACACAATAGCCACACCCTGCGCCCTTCCCAGCTTGAGCATACTCTGGATATTTTTTCCCTGAAACGGCGACTCGATAGCCAGAACACCCGGCGTGAAAGTTTCAATCAGCTGTGTAACTTTTTCATCAATCAGCTGCAGCCGTTCATAATGATCTTTTTGCCGCGACAATTTCAGCACGCCCATATCAAGCACCTCTACCCGGGCTGAATGACAGCAGATCACACTGTAGCCCATGATCACCGTGCCGGGGTCAATGCCTAATATGGTGAGCTGTTTATGCATGGATGTGTGGATGTGGTATATGGATTTGTGATAGCATGATTGCTGCAAAATCCGGAGAATAAACTATGTTCGCCATGCTGAAATCTGTATGCCAAACAAAAGTACCAAAATAATTCTCAATACGTTTATCAGCGTAGGGCTCTTTGCGGGGCTTTCATTTCTGATTTATCGCCAGCTGCAGCATCAGCAAAACCTGGCGCTTGCCTTGGAGCAGATCAGGCAGGTAGGTTCAGGCCACAGGTTGGTTATATTGATAGCTTTGCTGCTGCTGGTTGTACCCAACTGGCTGATAGAAGCACGGAAATGGCAGTTGTTGCTGCATCAGTTTCAGCCCGTTTCACTTTTCAGCGCCCTGCAGTCGGTGCTGATAGGTGTATCGCTGGGCATCAACACTCCCAACCGGATTGGGGAGTATGCCGGCAGGATTATGCTGGTAAAACCTGAGCATCGGCTGGAAGCTGCGAGTGTAATGGTGTTGAGCAGCCTGAGTCAGCTGATGATCACCATGGGTTTTGGCCTCCTGGGCTTGGGTTATGAAGTTTGGGTGGGGAGCTTGCGTACAGTGACTCATAATCGCTGGCTGCAAAGCCTGTGGGTACTCTTGTGTGGGGTGTGCCTCGTGGTGGGTGTCCTTTATTTCAGAAAAGATCTGATGGTAGCTTTTTTTGCCTATTTCAGGCGGTTTCGCTTTCTGATAAAGGTAGCACAGGCCATTCGCAGGGTTCCCGGTAACATTTTGCTGCAGCTGGTAGGGCTTTCAGCAATCCGTTATTTGATTTTCAGCACACAATTTCTTGCTCTATTGCGGCTGTTGGGTGCATCCGTTCCATGGGTTGCCGGTTTCTTCAGCATCAGTCTGATTTATGTAATCATGGCTTTTCTACCTACAATGGCACTTGCTGAGATTGGTATCAGAGGTGAATTAAACATCTATTTTTTAAGTCCCTATACTTTGAATACCCTAGCTATTGTGAGTGCAGCGGTTGTGATCTGGCTGATTAATCTGATATTGCCTGCTATTGTGGGCAGTATGTTGTGGTTAAAAGTGAAAATGATTCGCAGAAAAACATAAAACTGCGTTAAGAGAACGTGAAATTTGGGTGAAGATTGGCGGATATTTTCAAAAACAAACAATTGTGCATTTAAATTGTAATGGCTTAATTGTCATTTTTATGTGTAAGGGAAATTAGTAGGAATGAGGGGAAAAGCATTAAACATGAATTTATGTATGGATCAGGTTTACGTTTTTTGATACGCAACTTTTGCATCGGCAGTACATGCCTGATTTTTCAACTCTCTGCATTTGCACAGGGCTTTTGCAATATTGATAATACCAGCTTTATGGCAGGTGAGAAAATTACTTATGAAGTGTTTTACACGCTTGCGGGAATCTATGTGGGAGCAGGAGAGGTTAGTTTTACCGTATCGCTGGAAAAACTTAAAGGTAGGCCTGTGTATCATGTTGTAGGTGATGGCAAAACATATCGGTCTTACGATTGGTTTTACAAAGTAAGAGATCGGTATGAAAGTTATATTGATACGGCCACTTTATTGCCCTTGAAATTTATTAGAAACATTCATGAAGGAGGCTACAAGAAATATGAACTCGTGAATTTTGATCAGCAGGAACATACCGCTACTACCCTGAAGGGTGTGTATAATGTGCCCAACTGCATCCAGGACGTATTGAGTGCAGTATATTTTGCACGCAATCTGAACTATGATCAGTATCATCCGGGAGACAGAATTTATTTTGACATGTTTCTGGATAATAAAGTGTACAACATCTACATTCGCTATCTGGGTAAAGAAAAAGTGCAAACGCGTTTTGGTGAATTCAATGCAATTAAAATCAAACCATTGCTGATAGAAGGTACCATTTTTAAAGGCGGAGAAGGCATGGTGGTGTGGGTAAGCGATGATCCCAATCATATTCCGGTACGTATTGAAAGTCCGATTATTGTAGGAAGCATCAAGGCTGATATGATTGAATACCAGGGTATTCGTTATCCCTTTACTTCACTGATCAAAGCCAATTGAAGATTTCATTAAAAAGTTTGTATATTGGTAAAAACTCAAAACCTGCAGATATGGAAGAACGTAAACCCAAAATCCTCCTGGCTGAGGATGATTCCAATCTGGGCATGCTGTTGAAGAATTATCTGGAATTAAATGATTTTCAGGTAGAGCTCGCACGGGATGGTATTCTGGCACTGGCGGCATTCAGGCGCGAAAAATTTGATCTGTGCCTGATTGACATTATGATGCCTAACATGGATGGATTTACCCTAGCCGAAGAAATCCGAGATGTGGATCCGGATATTCCGCTTTTTTTCATCTCGGCCAAAAACATGAAGGAAGATATCATCAAAGGCTATAAGCTGGGTGCCGATGATTACATCACCAAGCCTTTTGATAGTGAAGTTTTGTTGATGAAAATCCGCGCTATACTGAAGCGGAACCAGGAGCTGAACAACAAGGAGAGCGAGCCCGTTGAATTTGATATTGGAAGTTTTCATTTCAATGCCAGGCTGCGTACCCTGGAGCGTGGAGAACAATCACATACCCTTTCACCCAAGGAAAATGAGCTGCTGAAAATGTTGTGTGAGCACATGAATGATCTGTTGCCCAGGGAGATTGCGTTGAAAAAAATCTGGGGCAGCGATACCTATTTCAATGGGCGCAGCATGGATGTGTATATTGCCAAGCTCCGGAAATATCTGCGTGAAGATCCCAATGTGGAGATTGTGAATATCCACGGCAATGGCTTCAGGCTTGTGGTACGCACACCGAAAAATGTATCTTAATCCGGATCGTCGAGGGGAATATTGAGCTGGAGAGTTTTTCCATCATCCCTTCGCTTTCTGCCCAGATGCCGGTAAGCTTTATCGGTTGCCTCACGTCCGCGAGGGGTGCGATGTATAAATCCTTCCTGGATCAAAAAGGGTTCATACACTTCTTCAATTGTGCCAGGTTCCTCGCCAACGGCGGTAGCGATGGTGTTGATACCTACAGGACCGCCTTTGAACTTGTCTATGATGGTGGTAAGGATGCGGTTATCCATTTCATCGAGCCCGTATTCATCCACCTGCAGGGCTTCCAGGCCTTTGCGTACTATGGCTTCGTCAATACATCCGTTGCCGATGACCTGGGCGAAATCACGCATCCGGCGCAGCAGGGCATTGGCAATACGCGGTGTGCCTCGGCTGCGGCGGGCCAGTTCCGCGGCAGCTTCGGGGGTGATAGGTACCTGCAAAAGTTTTGCAGAACGGATGATAATTTGTTGCAAAATATCTGATGTGTAGTAGGAGAGCCTGAAACGCATGCCAAAGCGAGATAACAGGGGGGCGGTGAGCAATCCGGAGCGGGTAGTGGCTCCGATCAGGGTGAAAGGCTGCAAGCTGAGCTGGATGGATCGGGCATGCGGGCCAGAATCAATCAGGATATCAATCCGGTAATCTTCCATGGCGGAATACAAATATTCTTCCACCACATTGCTCAGCCGGTGAATTTCATCAATAAACAGGATATCGCCCGGTTCCAGGCTGGTAAGCAATCCGGCCAGATCGGCTGGTTTTTCAATAACCGGACCTGAAGTTTCCCGGATTTTCACTCCCATCTCCCTGGCTACGATACGGGAAAGTGTGGTTTTACCCAGGCCTGGTGGACCGTGAAACAAAATGTGATCCAATGCTTCGCCTCGCATTTTGGCTGCCTGAATGAAAATACGCAGGTTATCTGCAATGGCAGGCTGACCCAGAAATTCATCCATCGCCTGAGGCCTGACGTGATTTTCAAATTCACGATCGGCCGTGTTAAGCAGACGAAAATCAGTTCCGGGCGGGAATGCATCCATATCACAAAAATACAGATTCTGACCGGCCTTGCAGATCAGGCTACCACATTTATCATTCTGCCTTTTACCACGATAACTTTTTTCACGGCTTTTCCTTCAATCCATTTCTGCACGATAGGGTGTTGCAGCACCTCTTGACGGATGACATCTTCCGATGCATCGGCCGGGAACTGAAGCTGGGTGCGGGTTTTCCCGTTGATGGCTATCGGATAGTTGAGCATCGTGTCAACGAGGAATTTTTCTTCGTAAGCCGGTAGCGGTGCGGCCGTAACGGAATCGCTATGTCCCAGCTGATGCCAGAGCTCTTCGCTGATATGCGGTGCATAGGGGCACAGCAAAATCAGCAGCGGCTCCAGTATGGCGCGTACATGGCAATTGAGATCGGTGAGCGTATTCACACAAATCATGAACTGGCTGACAGCCGTATTGAAAGAAAAACGCTCGGTATCTTCCGTTACTTTTTTGATCGTTCTGTGCAGTACACGCAGCTCTTCGGCAGTGGGTTCCCGGTCTTCAATCAGCCAGTTGCCTTTTTCGTCAAAAAACAGGCGCCAGAGTTTTTTCAGAAACCGATGCACGCCCTCAATACCCTGGGTATCCCAGGGTTTGCTTTGCTCGATGGGGCCGAGAAACATTTCATACATCCGGAATGTATCGGCACCATATTGTTCTACCACTTCATCCGGATTAACCGTGTTGTATTTGGATTTGGACATTTTTTCCACCTCAGATCCGCAGGTATAGTTCTGGGCCTGGAATGCTCCGGATTCAGGTACGTTAAGCCCATCTTCGCATAGTAGGATTGCTTTTGCATATTCAGGTTTCCAATGGCGGAAACTGTCAATTTGCAAGGTTACACCGTTGACCAGGTGAATATCCACATGCAGAGGCGATAGTTTGAATGATTCAGGGATGCTGATGTCGGGTAAGGCAGGCCGCAGGGCTTGTGTGAGTGCTTGTGCGGGGAGATTCCCCTGTTGCCATTTTTCGTAATAGCTAAGCGACAGAAAAACGGGTTGCGATAAATGATTTTCCGTGTCCAGGCGATACACAAAGCGGGAACTACCCTGGATCATGCCCTGGTTGATAAGTTTTTTGTAAGGTTCGTCGAAGGGAATATAGCCCCGGTCGTAGAGGAATTTCGTCCACATGCGGGAATACAGCAGATGTCCCACGGCGTGTTCGGTGCCTCCTACATACACATCCACCTGTCCCCAATATTGGCTGGCTTCGCGGCTGCAGAATTCCTGTGCATTGTGCGGGTCCATGTACCGCAGGAAATACCAAGATGAGCCGGCATAGCCGGGCATCGTATTGGTTTCCAGTCCCCGAGATGTCCATTCAGGCAAATTGGCCAGTGGACCCTGACCTTCAGGGCCCGGGCGGTAGTTTTCCACATAGGGCAATTCCAGGGGTAATGTAGATTCAGGTAAAGGGCGGGCAATACCATTATCCCAAACGATGGGGAAAGGCTCGCCCCAATAGCGCTGGCGGCTGAATGCCGCATCGCGCATCTTATAGTTCACCTTTCGTTTACCCAGCCCTTCTTCTTCCAGTTTCCGGATCACCACTTCAATAGCATCGCGCATGCGCATGCCATTCAGGAAATCACTGTTTTCCAGGATAGCATCTTTGGTGGGGTTAGCCTGCTGGCCGTCATAAGCAGCACCCAGGATGTTGGTGATAGGCAGTTGAAAATGTTTGGCAAAACGATGGTCTCTTTCATCTCCGCAGGGAACAGCCATGATAGCTCCTGTACCATAGCCTGCCAATACGTATTCTGATACCCAGATGGGTAATGGTTTGCGTGAAAACGGATGCAGGGCATAGCTACCGGTAAAGCAGCCGGTGATGCGCTTTTCAGCCATGCGTTCGCGTTCGTTGCGGCTGCGGGTATATTCCAGATAAGCCTGTACTTCAGCCTGATGTCCGGTGGTGGTAAGTGTTTCAACCAGTGGATGCTCGGGTGCCAGCACCAGAAAATCCACTCCAAAAATGGTATCCGGGCGGGTAGTAAACACTTCAATCTGGATATCTTTTCCCTGTACAGGAAACAAGATGTTGGCACCGTAGCTTTTACCGATCCAGTTGGTTTGCATTTCTTTCATGGCCTCGCTGAAGCCGATATGCTGAAGGCCTTCCAGCAGCCGGTCGGCATATTCTGTGATGCGCAGATACCATTGCCGCAGTCTTTTTTTGACAACCGGATAGCCTCCGCGCTCGCTGACGCCGTTCACAACCTCATCATTGGCCAGCACCGTACCCAAAGCTTCGCACCAGTTTACTTCACCCCAGCCGCAATAAGCCAGCCGATAATGCATCAGGATATCTTCCTTTTGCTTTTCGGAAAACTGTTTCCATTCATCGGCCGTGAAATGAACGGAAGGATCGCCTGGGCACTCGTGATGTATATTACCCTCCCGCTCAAAAATGGCTATCAAGTTTTCAATGGGCTCGGCCTTTTGGGTTTGGCGGTTAAACCAGCTTTTAAACAGTTGGAGAAAGATCCACTGGGTCCAGCGATAATATTTCGGATCAGAGGTGTTGATTTCCCGGTTCCAGTCGTAACAAAAGCCAATTTGTTTAAGCTGGCGTTTGAAGGTCTCAATATTTTTCCGGGTTGTGATGGCAGGATGCTGGCCGGTTTCAATAGCATATTGTTCGGCCGGCAAACCAAAGGCATCCCAGCCCATGGGATGGAGTACATTGAAACCCTGGAGGCGTTTGAAACGTGCGTAAATATCAGAAGCAATATAACCCAGGGGATGACCCACATGCAGGCCAGCCCCGCTGGGATAAGGAAACATATCCAGCACATAATACTTGGGCCTGCGGGTATCGTTTTCCACACGATACGTTTGATGTGTTTCCCAATAGGCCTGCCATTTTTTTTCAATATCCCTGAATGCGTACTCCATAATAAACTGCGACTATGATATGATTGATTTGTTTGTGATGTTTTTTAAAAACAACTGTCCATGTCTGGCGGGGGAAATAAATCACATGCCTCTCATCCGCAAATTGTGATGATAACGGGCAAAGATAAGCCAAACCCTGAATTTTTGTTATTTTCGCCGGCAAACCATTCGAAGCATGCTGGTAGCAAAAGCTGGGACAAGTCGTGCGCGGCCTTCGTATCTGATGTCAATCATAGGTGTAGCGCTGGTATTGTTTTTTCTGGGCATTGTGGGGCTGTTGTTCATCAATACGCGGCAACTCACCAGCTATTTCAAGGAAAACATTGAAGTGCAGGTAATTCTTCGTGATGATGTGCAGGAAGCAACGGCACTGGCGTTGAAAGATAGTCTTGCGCAATTGCCTTTTGTGAAGAGCATTGAATATGTCAGCAAAGATGAAGCATACCGGCGTTATGTGCAGGAAACGCACGACTCTGCACAGGCTCTGCTGGGGTATAATCCGCTTTATGCCAGTATTAATTTCAAGGCACGTGCTGCTTATGTAAATGCGGACAGCCTGCAGCAAATTTCCCGTCAGTTGCAGCAACTGCCCGAGGTAAGGGAAGTATTTTATCAGCAGGGGCTGGTGGATCAGCTGAATGAAAATATGCGGCGTATCGGAATGGTTTTTCTGGCCCTCAGTATTCTGCTGGCTTTGGTAGTGATTGTGTTGATTGATAATACCATTCGCCTGGCTATGTTCAGCAACCGATTTCTAATCAAGACCATGCAAATGGTAGGCGCCACGCGATGGTTTATTGCCAAACCGTTTGACAAAAAAAGCATCTGGAATGGTTTCATAAGCGCTGTGCTGGCTATTTTGGGTATTTGCATCGTGATATATGCAGCCGAACAAATTTTGCCTGAACTTCGGGCATTGCAGAATAATCTGCAGCTGGCCATATTGTTTGCAGGCCTGATTGCTGTGGGTATTCTGATTTCCCTGATCAGCACCCATCGGGCTGTCATGAAATACCTGCGCACCCGAGTGGATGATTTGTATTAACGGAATCTATTCTTATCTTGCACGCAAACCTCGTTTACTATGGCTAAACAGCCCGTTTCTCACAAGACTACCCAGAAAAATCTTCGTAATCAGCGACCTTTTTTATTCGATAAAACTAATTACATAATCATGCTAACAGGTCTCGCCATCTTTATCATTGGTTTATTGCTGATGGTAGGCGGCGGGAGCAAGGATCCGAATCAATTTCATCCTGAAGAGATTTATAGTTTCCGTCGGATAACGTTGGCTCCGATAGTGGTGATCCTGGGATTGGTAATTGAAGTGTTTGCCATCATGAAGAAGCCCGCACATAAACCATCTGCTGACTCACCACAAACTTCCACTTCATCTCGCTGATATTACTTTGCATGAATCTCTGGCAGGCCATTGTATTAGGCATTATTGAAGGAATCACGGAATTTTTGCCGGTATCATCCACCGGTCACATGATTATTGCCAGTTCGTGGATGGGTATTGATGCGCAGGACTTTACCAAACTGTTTGAGATTGTCATTCAGCTGGGGGCCATTCTTTCAGTGGTAGTGTTGTATTGGCGAAAGTTTTTTGATCGCGGACGACTGGTCTTTTACAAGAAAATTATCCTGGGTACAGTACCTGCATTGATTATTGGTTATTTGCTTGCCAATGAAATTGATCAGTTGCTTGATAGTCCGCTTACGGTGGGCATTATGCTGTTGCTCGGAGGCGTGATATTTATTTGGGTAGATCAATGGTTTAAAGCCCCGGAAGTGCTGGATGAAGAGAAGATGACGGTGTGGCAGGCAATTCGCATTGGTTTCTGGCAATGCCTGGCTATGATACCGGGTGTAAGCCGCAGTGCTGCAGCTATTATTGGTGGTCTTCAGCAAAAGCTGAGCAGGGAACTGGCGGCTGAATTTTCTTTTTTTCTAGCTGTGCCCACCATGGCTGCTGCCACAGGATATAAATTGCTGCAGGCATTCAGGCATCAACCCCAATTAATTACTGAAAAACATTATCTCCTGTTGTTGTTGGTGGGCTGCTGTGTGGCTTTTCTGGTGGCTATGCTGGCCATTCGTTCATTTATCCGATATCTGCAGCATCATGGTTTTCGCGCGTTTGGCTATTACCGTATCCTAGTAGGCATATTGGTGTTGGTGCTGGTGTGGAAAGGTATTCTGAAATAATCAATCATCCTTTAACAGCAAGCAACAATTCCAGATCTGTATATTTTAACTTAAACCGTTCACTCAGGTGAAAATTGGTGAGCGCGCCCTTGTACACATAAATGCCATTTCGCACGCCGCGCTTGATCCATACCAGATTATCAAAACCGCCCTCATCGGCAGCACTGAGTAGTAAAGGCATAATTACATTGCTGATAGCCTGAGAGGCCGTGCGGGAAAAAGCAGAAGGGATATTGGGTACGCAATAATGGATTACATCATATTTTTTGAACACCGGATTTTCCAAAGAAGTCACTTCAGATGTTTCAAAGCAGCCACCCCGATCGATACTTACATCCACAATCACCGAGCCTGCCTTCATGTTTTTCACCATTTCTTCTGTGACCACGATAGGCGTACGTCCGCTCTGTGAAGAAAGTGCACCTACTGCTACATCGGCAGTTTTTAGTTGTTCAGACAGGGTTTTGGGCTCAATCACAGAAGTATATACACGCATCCCAATATTGGTTTGCAATCTTTTGAGTTTGTAAATGTTGTTGTCGAAAACTTTTACAGATGCACCCAGAGCGAGGGCGGTGCGGGCTGCATATTCGGCCACCACACCGGCACCTATGATCACCACTTCGGTAGAGGGCACACCGGAAATACCCCCCAGCAACACGCCCTTCCCCTTTTGCGTATTGCCTAGATAATGGGCTGCAATCAGCATAACGGCGCTGCCGGCTATTTCACTCATGGAGCGCACAATGGGGAATGTACCGGCATCGTCTTTCAGATTTTCAAAGCTCAATGCGGTGATGCGTTTCTGCATCATTTTTTGCAGATGTTCGGCTTTCAGCATGGGCAGATGGATGGGCGAAATCACAATCTGCCCGGGATGCAGCAATTCCAGCTCTTCTTCACTCAGGGGAGCCGATTTTACAATGATACCGGCCTGGTAAACATCTTTTTTATTGTACAATATTTCGGCACCAGCTTCTGCATAATCGGTGTCATAGAAATGTGAACGCTCACCGGCTGCATGCTCCACCACTACCCGATGTCCGTTGTTTACTAGCACAGCCACAGCATCGGGTACCAGGCTGATGCGGTTTTCATGAAAAGCATCTTCACGGGGAATACCAATATGCAACTGGGCTGTATTGTATTTTACAGCAAGAACTTCTTCTTGTGGTGTAATACCAGGAAAAGCATGTCCTCCATGTGAAACTGTGCGTGATTCCATGTTTTTATTCAATCATCCAAATAAATGACGCTTCCTTGCAGGGAAGCGGGTTACCGGTTATTTTCCAAAGATAAGAAAACCTATGGTGCGGGTGTTATTCGCAGCCTTCTTTTTTTCTCTGCAAGTATGTCAATATACACATGAATGGTATCATCCGGCAGCAGGGAGGTTATCAGTTCGGGCCATTCAATAAGGCATATACCGGGTGCATCCAGACAATCTTCCACGCCAGCCCGAATGGCTTCGTCCACAGTGCGCAGGCGGTAAAGGTCAATATGATAAATCGTGTGCACCTGTTGGGCATCGTCCATAAAAGTATATTCATTGATAAGTGAAAATGTTGGACTGCTTACATTTTCCCGTACATGTTTCTGCCGGCACATAGTCTGAATGAGGGTTGTTTTCCCGGATCCCATTTCACCATGAAAAGCCATTACATGCCCTTGCTGCAGTTTTTCCCAACAAATAGTGGCAGCCCGTTCTATTTGCTCAAGTGAATATTCGAATTGCTCCATATACAAATTTTACAACCCGATCTGCAAAGATGATAATTGTCAGCCTTTTGCGGCAACCTAATTTTGTACAAGCTGAAATACATACTGGTATGAAAACCGTAAAATGCAAAGTGGAAGGCATGTCGTGCAGCGGATGTGTAAACAACATTACGCGGTATCTGGAAAAGTCGGGCATGAAGCAGGTGTCGGTGAGCCTGGCTACTGGTGATGTGCAGTTTGAAGCCGATGAAGCAGCCGTTCTTGATCCAGTTTGGAATGGCATTGAACAAATGGGTTATCATGTGGTCAGGGAGGAAGAATCGGGAAGAAAACGATCCGGGAACATGCCTTTGCTGGTCAGGTGGATAGTCTGTTTATTGTTTACCCTGCCGCTGTTGCTGCACATGTGGGTGTCATGGGAGTGGTTGCATCTGGCATGGGTACAGGCTTTGCTTGCCACGCCCGTCGTGGTTATTGGGTTATTGCATTTTGGTAAAAGTGCCTGGCATGCTGTGCGCAATGGGGCTGCCAATATGGATGTATTGATTACCATGGGTGTGGTGGCGGGATATGTGTACAGCATGCTGGCCTGGTTATTTCCCAGTTTGTTTGGTACAGCTCATCCCCCCGTATATTTTGAAGCTCCGGCGGCTATTATAAGCTTTGTGCTGTTGGGCAACTGGCTGGAACAAAAGGCTGTCAGGCGTACAGCCTCTGCTGTGGAAGAATTGTTGCGCCTGCAGGTGACGCGGGCTCATCGGGTAGATCCCGTTTCAGGCCGGATTGAAGACGTGGATAATCGCTTGCTGCAGGTGCAGGATGAGGTATTGATCCGGGAGGGTGAACAGGTTCCGGCCGATGGGGTAATTGTATGGGGAGAGGCCTGGGTGAATGAAGCTCTTTTTACAGGGGAGAGTGCGCCAGTGAAACGCCGGCAGGGCGATCAGCTTATTGGGGGAACCATTTTGCAACAGGGCGCGGTACGCGCGCAGGTGCAGGCTGTGGGTCAGCAAACAGTGTTGGGCAGGATGATTGCCCTCGTACAGTAGGCTCAGGCGCGTAAACCTTCTGTGCAACGCCTGGCAGATCGCATCAGTGCCGTGTTTGTGCCTGCTGTGGTTGCTATTGCTGTCCTGACGGTCATTGTAAGCATGGGTATTTTTCATCTTCCTTTGTCGGCAGCCTTGTTACGGGCAATGGCAGTATTGGTCATTGCCTGTCCCTGTGCCATGGGATTGGCTACTCCGGCTGCCATCATGGTAGGGCTGGGACGGGCTGGTAAGATGGGCATCCTGATCAAGGATCCTGAAGTCCTGGAAAAAATCCGCAAACTGCACACCATTGTATTCGATAAAACGGGGACCCTTACCCGGGGACAACCTATCATAGCCCGCAGTGCATGTTTTCAGGTATCGGAGCAAAGCTTTCGTGCCATAGTAGCGGCATTGGAACAGCATTCCACACATCCCGTTGCTCGGGCTGTGGAAAGGGAATGGGGACGCTATGCTGCTTTTGAATTTGTTCGGGTAGAAGAAAAAAAGGGATGGGGAGTAGAAGGGGTCGATAGTCAGGGGAATATTTATCGGCTTGGCAATAGTCGGTGGTTTGCCCAGGATTTGGAGCTGCCGCTGGGACATCAGCTATACCTGGTACGCAAGTCTGCAGCTGACAGCCAAGCTGAATTGCTCGGCTGGATAGACCTGGCTGATGAACTAAGGCCTGAAGCCGGAGAAGTGCTTGGTAGATTGAAGCAACAGGGATATCGTATCGTGATGTTGAGTGGCGATCGCCGGGAAGCCTGCGAAGCCGTGGCCAGAGAACTGGGAATAGAGGAAATATATGCTGAGCAAACGCCGGAGGGCAAGCAGCAGGTGCTGCATCGTTTGATGGAGCAAGGCGTGGTGGCTATGGTGGGCGATGGCATCAACGACGCTCCGGCACTTGCCCAGGCCGACATCAGTATTGCAGTAGCCGAAGCTTCTACCATCACCATGCAATCGGCCAGTATGGTGCTGCTGGGCAACAGCCTTCAGCAGCTTCCTGTTGCCCTGCAACTGGCTCGGCATACTTACCGCACCATTCAGGAAAACCTGCTCTGGGCACTGGCCTACAATCTGGTAGCTATACCAGCTGCTGCCCTGGGAGCTTTAAGCCCCGTGATTGCCGCCTTTTCGATGGGATTCAGCGACCTGGTACTGGTAATCAATTCGCTGAGGCTTTATACCCGGAAAATAAAACCTGCATAGGATTAAATGTCGGAAAATCTGCTTTCTTTTGGATGAGATATGGCGGATCTTGCCCTTTTTCGTCAGGAAGCATATCGGCTGCTAAGGCAGTACTGGGGATATGAAGACTTTCGTCCTCGGCAGTTATCCATCATGGAGGCTGTGGTGGAGGGGAGAGACGTGATGGCCGTTCTGCCCACAGGAAGCGGTAAGTCCCTTTGCTACCAGCTTCCTGCCTTATATCTGCCTGGTGGCGCCCTGATTATATCTCCCCTGATTGCCCTGATGAACGACCAGGTAGCATGGGCAAGAAAAAGAGGTATACCCGCTGTGGCTCTTCATTCGGGGATGGATCCTGCCATACTGGAGCAGTCGCTTGAACGCATGTCTGCAGGCATGTACAAGCTGGTATATGTATCTCCCGAACGCCTCCGCAGCACGCGTTTTCTGGAGGCACTGGCCGGTTGGAAATTTGGCTTTTTGGCCGTAGATGAAGCCCATTGTATTTCACAATGGGGGCATGAGTTCAGGCCGGCCTACCTGGAAATTGTGCATTTACGCCAGGCTTATCCCCAGATGCCTGTCATGGCTGTAACGGCCACAGCTACCCGTCAGGTACGGGAAGATATCATCCGGCTGTTGGATTTGCATCATCCTTTTGAGGTAACAGGTTCTTTTTCCCGTGCCAATATTCATTATGCAGTAGTTCGAACGGAAGATAAGTTGCATGCCCTGTTACAGATTGTAAAAACCAATCCGGGCAGCAAACTGGTGTATTGCCGGGATCGGAGAACCACCGTTCAGGTAGCACGGTGGCTCTCTGAGCAAGGGATTCCGGCCGCATCCTACCATGCAGGACTTACCTATGAGGAGCGGGAGCAGCGTCAGCAAGCCTGGCTCACCGGCAATACGGAAAATATGGTTTGCACCAATGCCTTTGGGATGGGTATCCATAAGGATGACGTGCGGGTGGTCATACACTACCACATGCCGGAAAGCTTGGAGGCTTATTTCCAGGAAACAGGGAGGGCCGGCAGAGACGGCCTGCCGGCTCAGGCAACAGCACTGGTAGGACTTCACGATCTGGATCAACTCCAAAAATGGGTGCTGAGCCGCTATCCCGATCTGGAAACGGTGCGTCAGGTATTTGCTTCGCTGATGAATTACCTGCAAATACCAGCCGGTACGGGTGGAGGACGAGCTTTTGATTTTTACCTGCCTGATTTCTGCCAGCGTTTCGGTTACAGGCCCATGGTGGTACAGGCCGTACTTCGCATACTGGAATGGGAGGGCTGGTTGTATCGTACCGATGCCGTTGTACATCCTTCGGTTGCAAGGTTTCAGATTTCCCGCAGTGATTTGTTGGAACTGCAACAGATCTATCCACTTGAGGCTTCAGTTGCAGAAATTTTGCTGCGGCTTTATCCGGGTATTGCCGACGTTCCGGTGGCTATTGAGGAAGGCCAAATAGCCAGGCATGTGGGAGCTTCCCGCATGCAGGTGTCAGATGCGCTGATGCAGATGCATCAGATGGGATGGATCATGTACAGGGCATCGTATGAAAGTCCACAGCTGATGTTGCTGGCAGACAGGCCGCCCGTAGCGGCATTATTTCTGAAAGCAGAACACGTACATTTTCTGAAAGAAAGAGCTCTGGAACGACTCAGGCAGGTACGTCAATATCTGGATGCTACCTCATGCAGGATGCAGGTAGCCGCGGCTTATTTTGGCGAACAGGCCGATGATTCGTGCAGGCACTGCGATCTGTGCGAGCAACGCATGTCTGTCCATTCAGGCTCTGCCCGGCTGGAAGACATCATGATGCGCATCCTTGAACTGCTGCGTAAACCCTGTACTTCCGATGAAATTTACCGCGCTTTGCCGGATATTGACAGGAAAAAGATCAGACAGGTTATCGATCATCTGTTGGTAGAAGCCTATATTGGCATGGATCCAGCAGGCCGCCTGTGGGTTTATAATTCTTCTTCCCGTTCCAACATCAGGATGGCCGACTGAGGCACGATAAAATATTTTTCACCCTCATACATCACTTCCGTGGATGCACTGGCCAGGAATATAGCCAGGTCTCCTTCTTTGGCCTGCAGAGGGATATATTTCACCCGCTCTTCATCGGGTTTCCAGTCTTCGTCGTCCACCGGAACAGGAATGGCATAACCGGGCCCTGTTTTAATCACATATCCCTGTTGTACCTTTTCCTTTTCCTGCACACCCGGAGGCAAGTACAGACCACTGGCTGTCATTTCACTGGGCTTCAAAGGCTTTATCAATACCCGGTCGCCCACCACAATCAGCTTTTTCAATTTATTATCAGCGGTTAAATGAACAGACATATACAAATTTGGTGGTTTTGGATTTGCATTTACATTCAAATTTCATGCAATGAGAAAAAACGATCGGCACGGATTCCTTTTTCTGTCATTTTTACAGTACAACATTCAATTTTTGGATCGTGTTCGAAAAATAAAATGTATTCCTTTTCGAGGGCTTCCTTCAGGAAAGATTTCTTTTCTTCCAGTGAGGTGAGCGGGAAAACATCATAAGCCATGATGTAGGGCAGTGGAATATGCGCCACAGAGGGCAGCAAATCGGCACAAAACACCAGGGTTTTCCCTTTATATTCAACGAAAGGAATCATCATGGCACGGGTATGCCCGTGGGCAAAACGCACACGCACGTGGGCAGAGAAAGAATAGTCGTTTTCTTGAGGTACCATTTTCAGCTGACCGCTTTCCTGAATGGGCAGGATATTTTCTTTCAGGAATGAAGCCTTTTCCCGTTCATTGGGCTGTGTGGCCCATGCCCAATGGGCTTCGGTGCTCCAGTAGGTAGCTCTGGGGAATGCAGGCACAAGCTTATCGCCCTGGCGGATAATGCTGCCTCCGCAGTGATCAAAATGCAGATGGGTAAGCAATACATCGGTAATATCATTCCAATGGAAGCCATGTTTTCGCAGGGAGCTTTCCAGTGAATGTTCCCCATGGGGTTCATAATGGCTGAAAAATTTTGCATCCTGTTTGTTGCCCATGCCATTGTCAATCAAAATCAGGCGATCTCCATCTTCCACTAGCAGGCAGCGCATAGCCCATGTGCATCGGTTGTTGGCGTCGGCAGGATTCAGGTTATTCCACAACACCTTGGGCACGACACCAAACATAGCACCACCATCTAACTTGAAATTCCCGGTATGAATCGTAAACAATCTCATTGGAAATCAGGCTTTCTGGCAAAGATCGAAAAATACCGTTAGTTTGGTGCACACTCAGCCTCATTCAATATTCCAATCGGCACGAGTAGTGGCTGACGGCTTGAAAGCTTCGATGGACAATATTTTCGGACACATATCATATTCTTCCGGGCGATTGGAGGCGATAACAAGAATACGATTGCCGGTAAAACGTTCAACCAGCCGATGATACATCCGTACTCCCTCCTTGTCGAGATTTGTACAGGGCTCATCGAGCAGCAAAACAGAAGATTGTACAAAAAAAGCATGGGCCAGCTTTACCCTTTGCTGCATGCCAGATGACAGGTAGCGGATAGGTTTCCGGCAGGCTGTGGCAGGCAGCTCAACCCATTCCGTTATTTCCGCAGGCGAAATACCGGGCCACAATGCACGAAACCTGCTGATAAACCTGAGAGATTCAAGAGGGGTAAATTCATCCGGCAAATCCAGATAAGGAGCTGTAAAACTCACGTATTGATAAAAATCTTCAGGATGAATGGGATGGTTTTCCGCATCCTGATAGTTCAGTTTACCCTCTGTAGGCAGCATGCTGCCCGAAAGAATCTGCAGCAGGGTTGATTTACCGGACCCGTTGGCCCCTACAACAGCTGCGGGCGTTGCGGTTTCAAACACGAAGCTAAGGTGGCGAAACACCCATTCGTAATTGTATCTTTTGCCGATATGTTCAAGCAATATCGTCATGGGTAGGCCGTACGCGGGAATAGCCCTTCATGATACCCCGGTTTGACTCTCTGACGAAGGTAACGATTTCATCACGTTCATCGCTGGCAGGCAGTTCTGTTTCAATGATATGCAATGCCTTGGTTACGTTGTAACCCCTGACAAATAAAATCCGGTAGATGTCGAGGATATGGTTGATTTTTTCCAGTGAATAACCTCTGCGTTTGAGGCCTATGGAGTTTACCCCCACATAGGAAAGGGGGTAGCGTGCGGCCTTTACATAAGGGGGAACATCTTTGCCCACCAGCGAGCCTCCTGCGATAAAAGCATGAGCGCCAATGTTGCAAAACTGGTGAATGGCCGTCATACCGCCAATACGCGCATAATCACCGATGGTGATATGTCCGCCCAAGGTGGTATTATTGGCCAGCACACAGTAGTTACCCACGATGCAGTCATGCGCAATATGGCAATAAGCCATAATCAGGCAGTCGTGGCCCACCACGGTTTTCCAGCGATCACGTGTGCCGCGGTGGATGGTAACACACTCCCGGATGGTGGTGTTGTCGCCAATTTCCACCGTCGTTTCTTCACCGGCAAATTTCAGGTCCTGGGGAATAGCCGAGATAACAGCTCCCGGGAAGATGCGGCAGTTTTTGCCGATCCGGGCGCCTTCCATGATGGTCACATTGGAAGCAATCCAGGTGCCCTCGCCGATTTCTACGTTTTTATGTATAACGGTAAAAGGTTCAATCTTCACGTTGGGTCCGATCTTGGCGTCGGGATGTATGTAAGTAAGTGGATGGATCATGATCTTGCAGAATCTTTTCTCACGATTTGAGCCATTAAATCTGCTTCTGTAGCAATTTTATTGCCAACAAACACGGTGCCGCGCATTTCGCAGATACCTCTGCGGATAGGCCGCAGCAGCTCGAGTTTTAGGATCATGGTATCGCCCGGCAACACTTTATGCTTGAATTTGCAGTTGTCAATTTTCAGGAAATAGGTATCATAATTTTCCGGATCCTGATAGGTATTCAATGCCAGGATTCCGCCAGCCTGAGCCAGGGCTTCAATCTGCAAAACGCCCGGCATTACAGGATTTCCGGGAAAATGGCCCTGAAAGAAATATTCGTTGAATGTTACGTTTTTCACACCTACCACATGGGTATCGGAAAGTTCAATGATTTTGTCTACCAGCAGGAAAGGATAGCGATGGGGAAGGGTCTTTTCAATCCGGCGGATATCTAACACTGCGGGCTGGTTGGGATCATACAGCGGCACGCCGGCTGCGTGGCGGTTTTTCTTGATGTATTCCTTGATTTTTTTTGCAAATGCGATGTTGGAAGAATGTCCGGGCCTACTGGCAATGATATGTGCCTTGATGGCATATCCGATCAGTGCCAGGTCGCCAACCACATCGAGCAGCTTATGGCGGGCCGCCTCATTCGGGAAGCGGAGTTGAATATTGTTCAGAATACCCTCACTTTTCACCGAGATTTTTTCCCGCTTGAAAGCCACTGCCAGTTTCGCCAGTTCTTCTTCACTCACTACTTTGTCTACCACCACGATGGCATTGTTCAGATCCCCGCCCTTGATGAGATTATTTTCCAGCAAAAATTCCAGCTCGTGGAGGAAGCAGAAGGTGCGGCAGGGGGCAATCTCATCCTTGAATTCACTAATATGCTTCATGGCAGCATGCTGTGTGCCCAGTACTGGAGAATTAAAGTCGATAAGCGTGGTGATTTTATATTCTAGTGAAGGCAGCGCCAGCAGCTCTACCTTTTTCTCCTCATCCGTAAACTGAATATTGGTATCAATGGAATAGTAAACCTTTTTTGCATCCTGTTCCTGTACACCGCCTTTTTCAATAGCTTCCACAAAAGGCAGGGCACTGCCGTCCATGATAGGCACTTCGGGTGCATCCAGTTCAATGTGGGCATTATCCACTCCCATACCCACCAGAGCGGCCATCAAGTGCTCTACGGTGCTTATTCTTACCCCGTCCAGCCCAAGCGTGGTACCGCGTGAGGTATCCACTACATAATCCACATCGGCTTTAATGATAGGTTTATCTGGCAGATCAATCCGCTGGAACTTGATTCCGTAGCCCGGTGTAGCCGGTTTAATGGTCATATTTACTTCGAGACCCGTGTGAAGTCCAACCCCTGAAATCTGGATAGGCTCTTTGAGGGTGTGCTGATATTGCGGGTTAAATGGTTTCATCGATACTGCGACAATTTTTTCGCGTTAGCCCTTGCAAATAAAAAAGAAGCTTGGAATCATTTTATGAAACGCGTTCTTTTTCTGCAAGAAGCTGGCGAATTGTTTCTTCCAGCTCCCTGACGCGTTTTTCTAAATTCGGCAAATTTCGAAAAATTGCCTGACTTTTCAGTGCACTTTTATAATCAAAAGCAGGAGATCCGGTGATAGCGGCGCCTGGGGAATGGATGGATTTCGTCACACCACTCTGCGCATTAATCCGCGTGTGATCGGCTATTTGAATATGGCCCACCAAACCTGCCTGCCCTCCGATAACACAATGCCTGCCAATTTTGGTACTTCCCGAAATACCGGCCTGGGCAGCAATAGCGGTGTGGGAACCAATTTCAACATTATGCGCAATCTGAACCAGATTGTCGAGTTTCACCCCGCGGCGAATGACAGTGGCGCCCATAGTTGCTCGATCAATGGTAGTATTGGCGCCTATCTCCACTTCATCTTCAATGATGACCTTACCCATCTGCGGGATTTTTTTATACTGGCCGTCTTCTTGCGGTGCAAACCCAAAGCCATCACTTCCGATCACGGTTCCCGAATGAATGATCACCCGGTTTCCGATTTCACAGTCATGATATACCACCACGCCTGCATACAGCAATGACGAAGCGCCAATACGAGCACGATCTCCAATATAGCATAGCGGATAGATCTGTGCCCCGCGTCCGATGTGCGCATGTGCTCCGATGTAGCTGAAAGCGCCTATGTAAGCACCCTCTTCAATTACTGCATCGGGATGGATGAAACAAGGTTGTTCAATCCCTTCCCGTTTTTGGCTGGATTGGGCAGCATACAACTCAAGCAAATAGGCAAAGGCTGAATAAGCATCTTTTACCCGGATTAGTGTGCTCTGTACCGGTCGCTGCAATTCCAGCGTTTCATTTACTATCAGAATAGATGCCTGCGTGGTGTACAGATAATCTTCATATTTAGGATTGGCTACAAAACTCAAACATCCTTCAGTAGCTTCCTCAATCTTGGCAATCTGATGGGCTGTAGCATTCGGATTGCCTTCAATACGACCGTTCAGAAGCTGGGCAAGCTGGTGTGCAGTGATGGAAGTCATACATGATGCCTTGTAATGAAATCAATGAAATTTTACCCACATAAAATCAGATTCACTTCTGCAGCAAAAACGCTAAAGTGGCTCATAGAATTGCCCGGTTAGTGATTTCGGGTAACAAATGTAAAATTTTTTTATGGGGATGGATACGGTATGGTTGATTAAGCTGTTTTCCACTTCCGAAATATCTCTTATCCGATGTTGGCCGGAAATGATACGGATGTTTTCGTCCGTCGGATTGTATGCATAGCTGGATGCTGTACCTGTGTACACGAAATAATGCAGGGTATCTTCCTGCAGAAAAGGAAATTGCCTGAGGCATTCCTGCTGCAGCCGGGAAATGCTTAGTTGATCAAATGGATGCGGACTTAATTTCAGCCGGAAGAGCTGCCTGTTCAGCAATGCTCGGCTTAGCCAGGAAAGCACGGGATCTGAATGGGTACTCCATGTTTTTATTGCCATCAGCACATCTACATCGTCCAGCTGGCAAAACAGAGGAAGCCATTCCGATGGGGGATAATCGGCCGGATTTTGTAGGGTTAAAAAAAACTGTAAAGCAGGCGATGAAGGAACGGAAATACCCTGTAGGGCAAGCTCGCGGGCACGCTGTATGATTTTCTGCAACATCGTTTCCGCACTAAGTACCGTTTTATGCAGATATACCTGCCAGTACATCAACCGGCGGGCAATAATGAATTTTTCAATGGAATAAATGGCCTTTTCTTCCACCATCAGCTCATCATCCGCCACTGTCAGCATTTTCAGGATGCGGTCGTAACCGATAATTCCTTCAGCCACACCCGTATAAAAACTGTCGCGCATCAGATAATCCATGCGATCCACATCGAGCTGGCTAGAGACCAGCTGATGGAGGAAGGGGCGGGGATAGGTATGATCAAAAATCGACAAAGCCATTTCCAGCGGGCCATCGACATCCATAATCAGCTGCTTCATCAGCAACCGCGAAATCTGTTCGTGCGGCATGCCAGCCACAATCTGTCCTTCCAGGGCATGGGAAAAGGGCCCATGACCAGCGTCGTGCAGCAGTACAGCCAGCTTCACGGCGGTTTCTTCCCCGGCGCTGATGGATATCCCCTTGTTTTTCAGCTCCTGCAAGGCAAGGGATAACAGGTGATAAGCTCCCAATGAATGCTGGAAGCGCGTGTGTACAGCCCCCGGATATACCAAATGCGCAAGTGCCATCTGCTGTATTCGGCGCAGGCGCTGGTATCCCGGATGTTCAATTACCCGAAATACCACAGGATCATCAATCCGGATAAAACCATATACCGGGTCGTTGATAATTTTTTGTTTTTTGAATATGGATGGGCTCATGCAGGCGTCTAAGAAAAAGTTAAAAACAAGTTGGAAATACAGGCAAAGCTACAATGCCTGAGAAGAAAAAGTATTTTTGAAAAAATCACGTGGATTCATGTCGCAGGCAAATATCTTATGGATTGATGATGAAATCGAATCCCTCCGGTCGCAAATCCTTTTTCTGGAGAACAAAGGATATGCCGTACAATCGGTTACCAATGGATTTGATGCGCTGGAGTTTCTGAAGGATCATCCGATAGATGTGATTCTGCTGGATGAAACCATGCCGGGCATGACCGGGCTGGAAACCCTGTCCCGACTGAAGGAGACCTACCCGCACATCCCGGTGGTGATGGTAACCAAAAACGAGGCCGAACACCTGATGGATGAGGCTATTGGCGCACAAATCAGCGATTATCTCATTAAGCCTGTTAACCCCAACCAGGTTCTGCTGGCTTTGAAAAAAATCATCGATAACAAACGGCTGGTGGCCGAAAAAACCACTTTTGCCTACCAGCAGGCTTTCCGGGAATTATTCCTTGCCCTCAGCAGCCAGCCTGATCACCATGAATGGATGGAGCTATACAAAAAGCTGGTGTATTGGGAAATGGAAATGGGCAAGGCCGATAGCCCTGAGATGCAGGATGTGTTTATCACCCAGAAAGCTGAAGCCAATACCGAATTTGCCAAATTTATTGCCCGGCATTATGCGGCATGGGTAGGCCCAAGGGCAAAAGATGCACCGGTGATGTCGCATACCGTTTTTCAGAAAAAAATCCTGCCAGCTCTTTCCCAAGATGTGCCTAACTTCTGGGTACTGATTGATAATTTGCGATTCGATCAATGGCGGGCTATTCAGCCCATTTTTGCCGAAACATTCCGCATACTCGAAGAAGATAGTTTTTACAGCATCCTGCCCACATCCACCCAATACAGCCGCAATGCTGTATTTGCCGGATTGCTGCCTGCCGATATTGAAGCCCATTTTCCGGAAGAATGGAAAAATGACGATGAACAGGGCGGCAAAAACCTGTATGAAGAATTATTTTTCTCCCATCAGCTGAAACGGTTCAAAGTAGATATTCGGTTTACCTATACCAAGATTACCAGTCATCACGACGGGCAGCAGCTGGTCAATCATATCCATAATTTACTGCACTATCCCTTAAACATTATTGTGTACAATTTCGTGGATATGTTGTCGCATGCCCGAACGGAGATGGAGGTGCTGAAGGAGCTGGCCAGCGATGAGGTATCTTACCGCAGCATTACCCGCAGCTGGTTTTTGCATTCGCCCCTGCATCAGGCCCTGAAAAAAATTGCTGACCGGCCTGTACGCATCATCCTGAGTACCGATCACGGAAGTGTGCGCGTGAAAACCCCGTGCAAGGTGATTGGCGATCGGCAAACCACAACCAACCTGCGATACAAGCATGGCAGAAACCTGAATTTTGATCCGAAGGAAGTTATTGCCTTCCGAGATCCTCGTGAAGCAGGACTGCCCAGGCCCAATGTAAACTCATCGTATATCTTTGCCAAAGAAGATGGATTCCTCTGTTATCCCAACAACTACAATTATTTTGCTAATTATTACAAAAACACTTTCCAGCACGGTGGTGTATCGCTCGAGGAAATGATTGTTCCTCTTGTGATTATGGAACCTAAATGAGCAATCAGATATCTTCAGTTGTTCATCTGACAGGGAAAAAGATTTTTTATCTTCGCTGTATGAGTTTTAAATACAATGCACATACTTTATCTGCCATCGAAAAACTGTTGCAGGAGGCGGGATATCAGATCCGATATGAAAAAGGAAATTTTCAATCGGGTTATTGTATTATTGAAGAAAGAAAGGTGGTTGTAATGAATAAATTTCTGAACACCGAATCCAGAATCAATGTGTTAATAGACATTCTCCAAGGTTTAACAATCGTTGAAACTGACCTCAGTCCTGCATCGCAGAAATATTATCGGTTGATTCAGGCAGCCGTTTCAACGCCATCTGATCATTCATCAGAAACAGAGGTTGAGTCGTGAGAATTACCTTTTTAGGTACAGGCACTTCACAAGGCGTGCCCATGATTGCCTGTACATGCCGGGTTTGCAGCTCTGCTGACCCGCGTGATAAGCGGTTAAGAAGCAGTGTGTTGCTGGAAGTTGATGGTAAAAATATCGTAATTGATACTACGCCTGATTTCCGGATGCAGATGCTGCAGGCGCGTGTGCGGCATCTGGATGCGGTGCTCATCACCCATTCCCATAAAGATCATATTGCCGGCATGGACGATGTGCGGGCATTTAATTATTTCCAGCAATCGCCTATTGATATTTATGCCACCCATGCTGCACAGGAAGTCATTACCCGCGAATTTGCCTATGCCTTCGCAGAAGTCAAATATCCCGGCGTACCTGATATTCGCCTCAATACAGTAGATGAACAACCTTTTGATGTAAAGGGTGTGGAAGTAATTCCTATCCGGGTTTGGCATTACAAGATGCCGGTATTAGGTTTTCGCATTGGTGATTTTACCTATATCACCGATGCCAATCGCATTCAGGATGAAGAAAAAGCTAAAATCAAAGGTTCAGCGGTATTGGTGCTCAATGCGCTGCGCAAGGAGCCACATATCTCGCATTTCAGCTTGGATGAAGCTTTGGCTCTTGCAGATGAGTTATCCGTTCCTCAGGTTTATTTCACCCATATCAGCCATCAGATGGGATTGCATGCAGAAGTCAATCAGCAGCTGAAACCCGGCAGGGCATTGGCTTATGACGGACTTGTGTTGGAAATATAGGACATGTTATTGTTTATCATTTTGATCTTTTGATTTAACCCGGGTCAAAAAACTATCCGAAGAATTTCGGTAATAAACGTAGGTTGGTGCATCTATTTTTACGACAGTAAAGCGGGCTGATGCTCTTTCCAGAAAATCGGCATCAGGAAATAAAACCGGCCTGTACCCTCCTAATATTTCCCAAACTTTGCGCTTCATAAAAAAGGTCGCTCCGATGGCACAATCCTTTAGATGAATATTCCGGGAAGGATTATGCCGGTCAGGCACCCAGAAATCTTCTTCCCGACCGATTAATGTAGCCGTAGAATGCAGCAGATCCGTTTCGGGATGTGCCAGAATGTAATCCACACGAATTTGCAAATGATCTGGCTGGTAAGCATCATCTGAATCCAGAAAGGTAATCCATGTGCCCTGAGCTGCACGGATACCCGTATTCCAGGTATCAGCAATACCGGTATGTGATTTTTGAATCAGTTGTACATGGTGAAATAATGAAGCATATTTTTTCACGATTTCAAATGAACCATCTGTACTTCCATCATCCACAGCAATCCATTCGAAATCCTGAAATTGTTGCCGGAGCAAGGATTCAATTGCCCTGGGCAAAGTACTTCTTCGGTTATAAACGGCTGTAATTACACTCACCAGGGGAATTTGCATCTTCGCTTGTTTGATGCTAAATTTAAACTGTTTTGCTTAAAACCCTATTCACATGTCATTTCCTGACCAGATGCGGACATTGCTAACCTTCAGCCGGAACCAGCGCAAAGCTATGTTGGTCATCTTTCTGCTTATAGGTATAAGCATGTTGTTTCCTTTGCTTATTACCAGGCTTTATCCCGAACAGCCACTGGTAGTGGAAATGATCACCAGCGATTCACTTCACATACAAATGAATCATTTACCCCAAACATCTGCCCAAAAGAAGTCCTCAACCTCAGTATCCTATCAGTTGTTTTATTTTGATCCAAATAAAGCAACACTTGAAGATTGGTTGAGGTTGGGCATACCCAGCCGCACAGCCCTTGTCATTCTTCATTATCGGGAAAAAGGTGGACGTTTTCGGAAGAAAGAGGACTTAATGAAAATTTACGGATTTCAGCAGGCCGATTATCAACGCCTGGCTCCTTATGTGCGAATCGGCGATAAAACGATTGATTCCACAAAGCATGTCCAGATGCCGGTTATAACCTCTTCTGCAGGAACATACATCAATCAGCAACAAACTGCATTTCGGCAAAAGATTGAACTGAACAGTGCGGATACACTGCTGCTGATGCAATTACCAGGTATCGGATCAGCGTATGCCAGACATATCATTCGTTACAGGGAGCGATTGGGCGGTTTTTATGCGGTTGATCAGTTAAAGGAAATATCTCATATCCCTGATTCCATCATCCAGCGTGTACTTCCATGGGTTAGCATTGATACAGGTTTGATTCGCTCGATGGATCTGAATACAGTTCAGCTGGGAGAGTTAGCTATTCATCCGTACGTTGGTTATGCACTTGCCAGGTTAATTATTGCCTATCGTGAACAACATGGCCCATACCGGGAAATAGCTGATTTGCAGAAACTGGTGTTGGTCAACGAGCAGATTTATCGTAAACTTGTTCATTATTTAGTGGTCAATCCTGTTCAACATGCATCTCGATCTCAATGAATTTCAGCTTCAGATAGCTGAAACCTTCCGTGAATTTGCCCAAAAGCGAATCCAGCCACACGTCATGGAATGGGATGAAGCGCAGCATTTCCCACGCGATTTGTTTCGAGAGCTTGGCGCTATGGGTGCCATGGGTGTGTTGGTGCCTGCACAATATGGAGGCAGTGGGTTGGGCTATGTGGAATATGTACTCATTGTCCGTGAGCTGGCAAAAGTATGCGGAGCGGTAGCGCTGAGTGTAGCAGCCCATAACTCGCTGTGCACAGGGCATATTCTGCAATTCGGCAATGAGTTCCAGAAACAGAAATATTTACCCAAACTGGCGAGTGGTGAATGGCTGGGCGCCTGGGGGCTTACAGAGGCTAATACAGGTTCGGATGCTTTGCATATGAAGACCACGGCTCGCCAGGATGGAAATGACTGGCTATTGGAGGGCACCAAATCCTGGATTACTCACGGACAATCAGCAGATGTGTCCGTGGTGATGGCCCGTACCGGAGAACCCGGAGACAGCCATGGAATTAGTGCGTTTATTGTGGAAAGAGGTATGCCGGGTTTCCGGGGAGGGAAAAAAGAAAATAAGCTGGGCATGCGTGCATCTGAAACCGCAGAAATGATTTTTGAGCGATGCCGGGTGCCTGCCGAAAATCTGCTTGGTCAGCTGCATGAAGGCTTTATTCAGGCACTTCAGGTGCTGGATGGTGGTCGCATATCCATTGCTGCACTCTCACTGGGTATTGCCGAAGGAGCTTATGAAGCAGCAAAAAACTATGCACAGATAAGGCATCAATTTAATCAGCCTATAGCCAATTTTCAGGGTATTGCTTTTAAATTGGCCGATATGGCCACGCAGATACAGGCGGCCGAATTGCTTGTGCTGGAAGCTGCAGCCCGCAAGGATGCAGGTGAAAAAATCACCCAGCTTGCTGCCATGGCCAAATATTATGCCTCCGAACTGGCTGTGCAGGTGGCTACAGATGCGGTTCAGATTTTTGGAGCCTATGGATATACCAAAGACTATCCTGCCGAAAAATTTTACCGCGATGCCAAACTCTGCACCATAGGGGAGGGAACGTCTGAAATCCAAAAAATCGTGATTGCGAGAGAGGCCCTGAAAGTTATAGATAGCATAGCCGGTTAGAAAGCCTCTTCATCGGATTCGGCGGTATGATTTTCCTTGCTTTGCATCATACCCATCATTTTTTTTACCTGCCCCTGAAGGAAAGGCGGTACCCGATCACTTACATAATTCCATAGCACTTCCAGCGTTTTGCGTGCTTGTTCTTCGGTGAGGCCTGCTTCCTGCTTGAGTTTTTCAATTAATTCTTCCACAGCAAATGAATTAAGATGTGAAAAATAAATAGACGGCACCAAACTTAAGCTAATTTTCTATCTTTTTGCTGCACAGTTGCAAAGATTAAAAAAAAATGCCTGGCGCAAGGCCAGGCATGGTATGGATTAGCAAAAAGCCTCTACCTTATTTGGACCTCCGGAGATTGGGATGAGGAGGCGGAGTCATATTCGGACCGTTATCGGCCGGAGTAGCAGCCCTCAGATCAACTGCATTCAGATCACCCGGAACACCGCTGTACTGGAAGATAAAGCGGTCGGGGCTGATGCCTAATTTTTGAGTCATGTAGGTAATAACAGCATTGACCCGATCCCATGCCAGTTGTTCGCTGGCTTTGGAGGCCTGAGCGTGGCCGGTAACTACTACTTTGCAATCCGGATTTTGCCGCATTTGATTGGCTACATTGTCGAGCAGGAATTGCTGATCGCGGCTGATAGTAACCGAATTGCCACGGAACACGATGCTGGGCAATGAAGTCAGGTTACATGTAGGTTTCACATATCCGGCAAAGCAGGTGGAGTCGGGGCATGGGCATTTGCCTACGCCATCAGCATCCACAGGCTGGCAATAGGTGGGCGTAATAAGTTGCTTGTCTTTATAGTCAGGAACACCATCGCCATCTGTATCAAGCGGACAGCCATGTACGTCAACAGGTACGCCTGCTGGTGTATTGGGACATTTGTCGAACTGATCGGTTACACCATCACCATCTGCATCAGGCAATACAGGCGTGGGGATTTTCATGTGACGGGGCGAATTCAGCTCGCTGTATGCATAGTTAAGCGGATTCATCCACCACAGCGGTTCTACACGACGGGCGGGGTTGCCCAGTGCAATACTCAGGTTTACAGAGGTGTAGGAAACCAGATCTTTATCAGGTGTGAGCACGCCTCCTGCACCTAAATATTTTCCATCCAGATAATCATCAAAGGGTAAGGTAAATTTCTGTTCAAGCGCAAGAGAAACCCGCTTGCTGAGCTTGAAATCCACACCTGCACCTAAATCCAGGCTATGACGCCACTGACGATGACCAGGGGTGTTATTGTTGAAATTCTGCTGGCGTGATTGGGTAGTGGCATCCGTTTCATAGCTGCCATCCAGATAATTCTTCAGCGCTTTCCGAATATCTTTCCGAGATGCGGAGAAATTGATGGAAGAATAATTGTAAGGATTGCCATTGGCATCCAGCGCATCAATTTTGGTTTGATAAGAGAAAATAGAATAACCAGCTAAAGCGTAAAAGTCAACTTTGTTTTGTGCCTTGTGGAAAGCGATGTTGTTTAGAGAAGCAATCAGGTCTAAAGATCCCTGATAGGCAATAGATTTAAAATTGGCTACATAGGTGGTGAGTCCGGCTGCAGCATATTTTGCAGCTACGGGACCAGGCAGATTCTGAATGGGAGTTCCATTACGATAGTCAAGTCCTTTTGCCTGACCATAGTTCAAGCCGGCACGCAGAGAAAATGTGTAGCCCAGAGACTTCCTTAAAGAAGCACCTACACCCCATCCAAGTTGAAAAGGCACATCACTGATGTAATTAAATTCTCCAGCGTTGATACCCAGCACCCACATATCGCGTGGTTTGGCCGGATAAATGGATTCATTGTTCAAAAAACTACGCTGTTGTGCCTGCCTGGATGGCGGAATAAAGGCAGTATCCAGGTAATTGTAACCTCCTGCCATCGTGCCGGAGGATGTAGCAGGGGCATTTTGTGCCCATACTGCTGAAGCGCCTAACAGACTGAATAAGCCGGTTAGAACGAGGTACTTTTTGCTTGCCATAGGTAAGTGTTTTAATGAACAGATTATGAAAAAAAATTTTATTTAACAACCTAATTTCGGCAAAGATAGATATTAGGCCATGAAAGTACAAAATTTTCTTATGTCTGATAACATTTTTTTATGTTGTTCAAACAAGTCTTTCCATATATGGCTTGTACAGATATTTGAAAGACAAACAAAAATAGTTCCAATTTTCTGAATACTTTTGTTTTCCCAGCTGTTAATGATTTGCTCATGGAGAACATGCAGGCTATCCGACGGGTAATTGAAAAAGAATTGCAGGAGTTTGAACTGTGTTTTACACAAGCTGTACGAAGCCAAGTGCCGCTTCTCGATCGTATCATGCAATATATTGTAAAACATAAAGGCAAGCAGATACGCCCCATGTTTGTAATTTTTTCAGCAAGGCTGGCAGGACCAGTTAATATGGCTACATACAGGGCTGCAGCGCTTGTGGAACTGTTGCATACTGCCACACTTGTGCACGATGATGTGGTGGATGACGCAAATGAAAGAAGAGGTATATTTTCCATTAATGCTTTATGGAAGAATAAAATTGCTGTGCTGGTGGGTGATTATCTGCTTTCCAAAGGATTGTTGCTTTCCCTCGATCACGGTGATTATGAAGTGCTGCAAATCCTCTCAGAAGCCGTGAAGCGTATGAGTGAAAGCGAATTGTTGCAAATGGAAAAAACCCGTCATCTGGATATGGAAGAAGCGGTGTATTTTGATATCATTCGCGGTAAAACGGCTTCTCTGCTTTCAGCAGCTTGCAGTGTGGGTATTTATTCCGTAAGCCATGATCCACAACTTACGCAGCAGATGAAGGCTTTTGGTGAAAAGGTGGGTATGGCTTTCCAGATTAAAGATGATTTATTTGATTATGGACAGGCTTCTGTGGGTAAGCCTATTGGTCATGATCTGCGCGATAAAAAAATTACTCTACCTCTGATATATGCCCTCCGGAAAGCCTCTCCTGCACAAAAACGCAGAATGATCCATCTGATCAAACATGAATACCGGAACAGAAAAAAAATTCAGGAGGTCATACAATTTGTTATTGACACGGGTGGTATTGAATATGCCCGGCAGCAGATGTTTGCCTTTCGCGATGAGGCTTTTCAGATTCTTCATACATTTCCAGATGAACCCGTTCGCCGTGGTCTGGAAGCCCTTGTGAGGTTTACTACAGATCGCGAATATTGATGAATCTGTAACATCTGTTTCCCGATGACAGGAAATATTTTACCGAAACGATGGATACAGAGAACCATTGATGCAAAACATCCTTCATGGCCTGCTGTAGCTGCTTTGCAGCAGCAGTTGGGCATAAAGCCTTTATGGTGTCAATTGCTTGTGCAACGGGGCATTACAAGCTATGAAGAAGCTTATTGTTTTTTCAGACCTTCATTTGAGCATATACATGATCCTTTTCTTATGCCTGATATGCACCGTGTTTGCAATCGTATTCGTCAGGCTATTCAAGACAGGGAACCTATCCTTGTTTTTGGTGATTATGATGTGGATGGTACTACATCGGTGGCGATTCTGTATGACTATTTGCAGCGATGCGGTGCAACACTGAATTTTGATATCCCTGATAGACTGAAGGAAGGATATGGCCTATCAAAAGCAGCTGTGGACCGAGCCATACAATCGCATACCCGATTGCTGATTACGCTTGATTGTGGCATGAAAGATTTATCTTCCATTGATTATGCGAATCAGGCTGGAATAGATGTAATTGTGTGTGATCATCATTTGCAGGGTACATCATTACCAAATGCTTATGGTATCTTAAATCCATTGTTGAATCATCATTCTGGTCACGCATATCCTTATCGCGATTTATCAGCCTGCGGAATTACGTTTAAGTTAATTCAGGCTTTGCAGGCCGAAATGAAAATCAATATCAATATTGAGGATTATCTGGATCGTGTGGCACTCAGCATTGCCGCAGATATTGTTCCGCTGACAGGTGAAAATCGGACTTTACTGGCTTTGGGTTTGAAGCAAATCAATACAAATCCTTCCACGGGTTTGCAGGCTTTGATAGAAGTGAGCGGATTGTCGCGCCAGGCTCAGCGGTCAATCGGCATACGTGAATTGGGATTTATATTGGCGCCCCGTGTTAATGCAGCCGGGCGGATGAAAGATGCCCATACAGCTGTGCAATTGTTTATGGAAAAAGATCTGCAAAGAGCCAGGGAGCTGGCTGCTGAGCTGCATCAACGAAACCAGCAGCGCATGGAAAATGATCGATCCATAGCTCAAGAAGCCAGGGATTGGATCGAAAACCATCCGGAAGAAAAGAATCGGAAAACAATTGTGGTTTATCAGCCGCACTGGCATAAAGGTGTGATCGGTATCGTTGCATCCAGATTGGTGGAATGGTATTTTAAACCTACCGTTGTGCTTACAGCTGCTGATGATCAACAGCTGGCCGGATCAGCCCGTTCCGTACCGGGTTATAATCTGTATCAGGCAATTGATGCCTGCGGACATTTGCTGGAAAGATACGGGGGTCATGATTATGCAGCAGGCCTGGTTATGGAAGCCCGTCAACTGAAGGCTTTCAGAGAAACATTTGAAGAAGTGGTTTCTTCCACTATTCAGGAAGAACAGCTTATGCCGGCATTGTATATTGATGCTATCATATGTCCCGATGATATTACTGAATCATTTATCAGGATGTTGAAACAATTTGAACCATTTGGCATGGACAATGAGCCTCCCGTATTTCTCATGCGCAACATCACGGCAGTCACAAATATTCAGCCGGTGAAAAATGAGCATCTTAAGTTTCAGATTCAGCGAAAGGCTCATACACCGCTGGAAGCTGTTGGCTTTCAGATGGCTGACTATTTCGATTTATTCAGGCAGCAGAAGCCGATCGATATTTGTTTTACAATTGAAGAAAATTACTGGAACGGGCAAGCTTCCGTTCAGCTGAAGTTGCTGGATATGCGCATCAGCCATCAGTCAGCCCGGTAAATTATGATCTCCCACGGACACATGATGAGTTTCGTGCGGATCATAATGCACAAAGAAACTTAAATACAAAACTCTTGATAAGCGCATCAGATAAGGCATGGCAATCAACACAATAGCAGCATTGATTAGCAACCAATACAGGATGCTGTTATCTTTCCAGCTAATGCCAAAAAAAATCCAATACCAGGCAAGATTAAATGCAGATAAAGCTACACTTAAAGCATAACTTACATAACCTGTTCCATACCAGAAGCCGGTTTCTAACTCGGTTTTCTGTCCGCACACTGGGCAATGTTCATGCATATCCAAGGTGTGTTTCAGGTTATATGGATTGGGAGTGCGAAATAAAAATCCCTTTCTGCACCTCGGGCATTTCAGATGAAGGATAGCATACAAGTAGCCGGGATGGTGTGCTGACGTAGAACGTGAAGGTTTCATTTCTGCAAACAAGTCATTCTGGTTGCAAAGGTATGATTTGCTAGCTTCAGACAGTTGTCATATTTTTTATTGCTTTAAGCACTTTTAAGCGCCCCAGTTTTCCCGATCCAGGCTGCGATATTGAATAGCTTCAGCTACATGTTGAATCTGGATATTTTCAGATTCCTCCAGATCAGCAATAGTACGGGCTACCTTCAGGATGCGGTCGTAAGCTCTTGCGGATAGATGAAGTCTTTCCATGGCTGTTTTCAGCAACTGCATGCCAGCCTGTGGAATAATACAATATTTTTTCAGTAAGGTGCTGTTGATCTGAGCATTGCAATAAATGCCCGGATAATCCTGATATCGTTGTTGCTGAATCTGCCGGGCCCGGATAACTCTTTCGCGGATGGATGTGCTTTTTTCGGTTTCCTGGGAGGAAGAAAGCTGAAGGAAGGGAACGGGTGTAACTTCCACGTGCAGATCAATTCTGTCGAGCAGGGGGCCTGAAATGCGGCTCAGGTATTTCTGTACAGCACCGGGCGGGCAGGTGCATGCTTTTTCCGGATGGTTAAAATAGCCGCAGGGACAGGGATTCATAGAGGCTACAAGCATGAAACTGGCTGGAAATTCAATGGCTACCTTGGCACGTGAAATAGTGACTCTCCGTTCCTCCAGGGGCTGTCGCAATACTTCCAGTACCGATCGTTTGAATTCGGGCAATTCATCCAGAAATAATACACCGTTATGTGCCAGTGAAATCTCACCCGGCTGGGGAATGCTGCCTCCGCCCACCAGCGCCGTATCGCTGATGGTATGGTGGGGTGCACGAAAAGGACGATGGGCAATTAGGGTGGCATCAACAGGCAGTTTGCCAGCAACGGAATGAATTTTCGTTGTTTCTAGTGCTTCCTGCAGGGTAAGAGGAGGCAGGATGGTGGGCAAACGCTTGGCCAGCATGGTTTTCCCGGCTCCGGGTGGGCCAATCAGAATCACATTATGCCCGCCTGCCGCAGCAATTTCCATGGCTCTTTTAATATGTTCCTGCCCTTTTACATCACTAAAATCTTCCGCAAATGTTTGCTGGGCATGGAAAAATTCTTCCCTTGTGTCAATTTTCAAAGGTTCGGGATGTGTTTTCCCTTCCAGAAAATCGACCACTTCTTTGATGTGTGACATGCCATATACTTCCAGGCGATTCACCATGGCGGCTTCCCGTGCATTCTGACGGGGCAGGATAAAGCCTTTGAATTGTTCCTTTCGTGCCTGAATGGCGATGGGGAGTGCACCGCGGATGGGTTGCAGGGATCCATCGAGCGACAATTCACCCATGATGACATATTGGGAAAGTATACCCTGACCGCCTTCCGGTTCATTGGCCAGCATTTGTCCGGAAGCCGCCAGAATACCGATGGCAATTGGTAAATCATATGCCGAGCCGGCTTTCTTGATATCAGCAGGAGCCATGTTTACCACCACGCGCATGCGAGGCATCCTGAATCCGCTGTTTTTCAGTGCGGCTTCAATGCGTTGCTGGCTTTCTTTTACTGCATTATCGGGTAAGCCAACCATGAAGTATTTCATGCCTTGCGTAACATCAACTTCGATGGTGATGGTGATGGCATCAATACCATGTACTGCACTGCCAAAGGTTTTTACCAGCATGTGATAGGGTTTATCAGGTTGAAATTACATATTCGTCATTATATCTGCAAGCTGGTAGAACCTTCATCAACTTTGTGTATGCCGTTGCAGATGGTTGAGCATATCAAGCACTTTTTCCTGTTTTAATATCAAATATCCAAGCCTGTCCTGCGATATTCCTTCTCTTAAATGATAATTGAACTGAAATTTACCTTCTTCCATCTGTACTTCAAAATAGCGAAATTGAATATTGCCGGAGGATTTTAATTGTTCGGCAATTTCATACAAATGCGTGGATAAAATAAACAAACTGTCGCGTACCGAAGCGAGTCCTCGTATAACAGCTACTGAGCAATTTCTGGCATCATCCACATTGGTGCCTTTAAATAGTTCATCAATAAGTACCAGCCAGTATTTCCCATGCTGAATTTTTTCAATGGTGTTTTTGATGCGATGCACTTCATTGTAAAAATAACTCTTGCCATGAATGATATCATCATCCACATGAATATTCGTCAGCATCCCGTCAAATAAACTCAGTTCCATTTCATAGGCAGGAACACCCATACCGATGTGTGCCAGAAAAACAGCAATACCTATTGCCTTGATAAGTGTACTTTTACCGGCCATGTTGGCACCGGTTAGAAAAAGAAAATTTTGCTCGCGACTCAATTGCAGATCATTTCTCACCGGCTGTTTCAGCAATGGATGGAATATACCCTTTACTTTCAGAAACGGTGGTTGCGCAGATGTAAATACAGGTATCACCAAATCATAGGATTTCATGGCTTTTGCCATGGCATACCATGCATCCAGGTGTGCGTATAAACGCATCAGTTCCTGCAGGCGAGATCTGAAATAACGCCTTGCTGTTTCATGTGCTTGTAATACTACTCTTACTGGTGTGCGGGTATGAAAAGGATGATTGAATGCTGAAGCTTCTGGAAGAGAAAGCACCTGTTTCATGGATTGCAGCACGTTGGCAAGCTGGCGGGGGGTGGATGGTTTCAGCAGAAGCTGCACCAGATACTGACATCCTCTGATCAGATCAGCCACGTGAGAAAGAGCAAAACATAAATAGGAGTAATCGCTTTTTCTCAATGTATGAAACCAAAGATGCTGGAAGAATCCGGACAGTGGATTATTACCGGGCTTATCGGTATCAATGCGCGCATTCAGATATTCTTCAATCATTACAATGGTGCCGTTTGTTACCGGATGTTCCCATTGATGTAGGTGTTGAAAAATAAATTGTACAATTTCCTGAACAGCATGTATTTCTTCTATGCTTTTCAATGGATGAAGAAATATACGTCTCAGCTCAGCTTGTCCAACACTGGTACGCGTAAAATCCAGATGATGAAAAAGAGAAGATTCTTCATCTGCATAAAATATGGACAGATCCTGATATGTGGTTTTATCGATTTCCATGCAAATGATACAATATCATCATCGGTTAAACATAAGTCTTTGTCCCATTTGTGCTTCGTTAAATTTTCCCTCTGCATAGGCCGGGTGCCCGCTTACAAAAGTATGGGTGATGCGTGCAGGGAAGCTGTGTGATTCAAATGGGCTCCATTTGCATTTGTAATATAAATGCTGTTGATCAACTGGTGTATGGCTTTTCATATCCACGATAACTGCATCTGCAAAATAGCCTTCTCGCACAAATCCTCTTTCGCGCACCTGAAAACAAATGGCTGGATGGTGACACATTTTTTCCACAATTTTTTCCAGCGATATTTTCCCTTGCTGATAATATTCCAGCATAAGCAGCAAGCCATGTTGTACCAATGGCAGTCCGGCAGGAGCCTGCAGGTAGGGTTGTTGTTTTTCTTCCCATGTATGAGGTGCATGATCGGTGGCAATCACATCAATGCGTCCTTCTAGCAAAGCCTGCCACAGCGCTTCCCGGTGATGGGCTGCTTTAATAGCCGGATTGCATTTGATGAGATTACCCAACCTGGGATATGCATCGGCAGTGAAATGCAGATGATGTACGCAAACTTCGGCTGTGATTTGTTTTTCGGCCAGAGGAATATCGGCTGCAAACAATTTCATTTCATCGGCTGTGGTGAGATGCAGGATATGCAGGCGCGTACCATATCGTTTTGCCAGAGAAACGGCAAAGGATGAGGAGCGCAAGCATACTTCTTCATTGCGGATCCAGGGATGATCGGCTGCGGTTAAAGCCTCGCCTTTCTGTGTTTTGGCCATTTGCAGTCGCTGCCTGATTAGTGATTCATCTTCGCAATGAGTGGCAATGGGTAGCTCGCAGTTAGCAAATATTTGTTCAAGTGTAGGGATATCATCCACAAGTAATTCACCGGTGGATGAGCCCATGAAGATTTTCAAACCACATATTTCATGGCGATGGGCATTGAGTCGTGCTATCTCTTCCGGATGATGATTGGCAGCTCCCAGGTAAAAGGAATAATTGGCAAGTGAATACCTGGCAGCAATCTCATATTTCTGCTGCAGCAGTTCTAGCGTAACGGCAGGTGGATAGGTATTGGGCATTTCCATATAACTGGTTACTCCACCAGCGACAGCTGCGCGTGATTCCGTGTAGATAGTGGCTTTGTGGGTATATCCCGGCTCACGGAAATGCACCTGGTCATCGATTACACCGGGCAGCAGATATTTGCCCGCACCATTGATTTCGGTTACCTGGGTTTTTACCTGGATGTGAGGAGCAATTTTTTCAAAACGTTCTCCTTCAATCAGTACATCGGTTGGCACTATTTTCCCTTCATTAACAAGTAGAATGTCCTTGATCAGATATCTTTGCATGTGATAAAAATAAAGAAACATTTACATTCCTCAATCTGTCGTTACGCTATGCAGCATCTTCCGCGCATTCTTCTCCGATCTGTAACCTGTTTGCTTTTACTGGTTGCCCTGATATTATGCAATGACAGGATTCATGCACAATCTACTGAAATTCCCCTGCATCAGCCAGCCTATCATGAAGCTGATCGTCTGGAAATATTGTCGGGCAGGCTTCCGGGAACATATTCCAGTTTTGTGAAGCCTTATGCTGCATCAGCCCTGATACCTTTTGTACAACAGGTTGATTCGCAATTGAACCATAAACTTTCTTCTGTGGATCGTTATACCATCGGTCAGTTGTACACTGATTTTCCTGAATGGCTGAATGATTCCACTTTAGCAGAAAAAAGCCGGCAACCTATGTGGAAGCATTTCTATACATCGCCTGCCTATCTGTTTCAATATAAAAGTCCCGACCTGTATCTCACTATTAATCCGGTATTGCTCCTGCAGGCAGGCAAAGAAGCGCATGACGGAGATTTTCTTTTTATCAATACCCGTGGCCTGGAGATGAAAGGTCGGCTGGCAAATAAGATTGGATTTTATTCTTTTTTGTCGGATAATCAGGAAAGACCTCCGTTGTTTGTGCAGCAATGGATTCAGGATTACAAAGCCGTACCTGGCATGGGATTTTACAAATCATACAAGGGCAATGGTGTGGATTATATCCATGCAACAGGATATATTTCTTTTAATGTCACAAAGTTTATTGATGTGTATTTCGGATATGGTAAGAACTTTCTGGGTGATGGTTTCCGCAGTTTATTCCTGAGTGATTTTTCCAATGATTATCTGTATCTGAAACTGAACACCAATGTATGGCGATTGCATTATTACAATTTGTTTGCTGAATTAACCTCACAGTTTAATCCGGACAGTGATTATCTGCGACCCAAAAAATACATGGCGTTGCACGACCTTAGCATGGATATAACACGATGGTTAAATGTAGGTGTATTTGAAAGCGTGATTTTTTCCCGACCGGATCATTTTGATTTTCAGTATTTGAATCCGGTTATTTTTTATCGTTCGGTAGAACAGCAGCTGGGCAGCCCGGATAAGGCTCATGTGGGTTTTCATGCAAAGGCCGATGTAGCCCATCACTGGCAGTTTTACGGACAATTTCTGTTTGATGAGTTGCGTATCAGCCAGTTTCTCAGCCATGACGGCTGGTGGGGTAACAAGTGGGCTGCACAGCTGGGGGCAAAATATATCAATGCTTTCGGAATCAGCAATCTGGATTTACAGGGCGAAATGAATATTGTGCGGCCTTATACCTATACGCATAGTGACACCATTACCAATTACACGAATTACAATCAGCCGTTGGCCGACCCGATGGGGGCCAATTTCAGGGAGTTTATTGGCATTGCTCGTTATCAGCCCGTTCCCAGATGGGTATTGCAGGGGCAGCTTTTATTTGTGCAGCAGGGACGCGATAGTGGGAATGTAAACTGGGGCAGTGATATTTTCAAAAGTTATTATACCCGTCAACAGGACTACAATAACCGTATCGGGCAAGGGTTGGATGCAAAAATTGCCAGCCTGAATCTGACACTTTCCTACGAACTTAAATACCATCTTTATTTGGATCTTTCATATCTGTACCGCAAAACAGGTGGTGTGTATTTCAGTTACTACCCGCAAGCCAATACCAGTTTTGTAAGCCTTGCTCTGCGATGGAATATCGCGCGAAGGACCTATGATTTTTAGACATGAAAAAAGCTGCATGTGAAATGCAGCTTTCGATTGAAGATTATTACAGCTTTATTTATTCGGCTACAACTTCAAATTGTACATCTACCTCGTTGCCTTTGCCAAAATCAATGCGGGCAGTATACACACCCAGTTCCTTTACTTCTTCCAGCAGGTGAATACGCCTGCGGTCTATTTCATATCCTTTCTGGGATTTGATGGCCTGCGCAATTTGTACAGGTGTTACAGAGCCAAATATTTTTCCACTAGTACCCACCTTGGCTCCGATTCGCAACGGGGAGGCCTGAAGCGCTTCTTTTACCTGGGCTATGGTGGCCAGCAAGGCTTCTTCCTTGCGGCGTTCGGCTTTTTTGCGCTGCTCCAGTTGTTTCAGGTTCGAAGGATTAGCTTCTACAGCGAGTTTGCGGGGAATGAGAAAATTGCGGCCATATCCGTCTTTTACCGTCACCAGATCATGTTGATGTCCCAGGTTTTCTACGTCTTGCAACAGGATCACTTGCATAGGAAATGCGCTTTTTAAAAGGAATTATTTCAGCATATCAGTTACATAGGGAAGCAATGCCATCTGGCGGGCTTTTTTTACGGCCGTTGCCAGTTTCCGCTGATACTTCAGGGAATTGCCGGTAATGCGGCGGGGAAGCAACTTCCCCTGCTCGTTCAGAAACTTTTTCAGAAATTCTGCGTCTTTGTAATCAATGTATTTGATACCCAATTTTTTGAAACGGCAATATTTTTTCTGCCTTTTTTCAATGCGGGTAGCAGTCAGATATTTGATCTCAGGTTGTTTGGTCGCCATAGTCGTGAATAATTAGGCATTCAGGTTATCAAATTCTTTTTGAATGGCATTTTGCTGAATTCCAGCTCTGCGCTTGGCGTTGTATTCTACCGCATATTTGTCCAGGCGGGTAATCATGTGTCGCATGACCTGTTCGTCGCGGTTCAGCTGAACGGTAAGCCTGGCATTGAGGTCGGATGGCGCCTGATATTCCAGCACCCAGTAAAGACCGGTTGTCTTTTTCTGGATGGGATACGCCAGTGATCTGAGTCCCCAGGGTTCCTGATGGACAATGACGCCGCCATTTTCCTGGATAAAATCCACATACTTCTTCTGCATGGCAGCATACTCCTCATCAGAAAGAATCGGGGTGAAGATCACCATCAATTCATAGTTGTTCATCATACCGGTGTTTAATGAATTTGGGAGTGCAAAGATAGGAGAATTTATGAAACCATACCAAGACAATCTGTCAGCACCCGGCCGTGGCATAGGGTTTGAAAACCGGCAAATCGTAGTTTTGCCTGCTAAACCCAGATTGCTATGCAAAAAGGTCAGATACGCGTCCACACAGAGAATATTTTTCCCATCATCAAAAAATTTCTCTACTCCGAACATGAAATTTTTCTGCGGGAACTGATCAGCAATGCAGTGGATGCTACCCAGAAACTGAAAATGTTGGCTAACAGCGGCGAATGTAAAGGAGAGCTTGGAACGCTGGACATAGAAGTGAAGCTCGATGCGGCTCAGCGCACGATTACAATTTCAGACCGGGGCATTGGCATGACGGCTGAGGAAGTAGACCGGTACATTAATCAGGTGGCTTTTTCCAGTGCGGAAGAATTTCTTAGTAAATACAAGGGAGATGGCGCATCTATCATTGGCCATTTCGGACTGGGTTTTTATTCGGCTTTTATGGTAAGTGAGCGGGTTGAAATTGTGACCCGTTCCTATCGGGAAGGAGCGCAGGCTGTGCGCTGGGTATGCGATGGAAGCCCCGAATTTACCCTGGAGGAAGCTGAAAGGCCCTGGCGGGGGACTGACGTCATTCTGCATCTTCATGAAGACAGTCTTGAATTTCTGGAGCCAGAACGCATCCGGGCTATTTTGCTGAAATATTGCCGTTTCCTGCCGGTGCCGATTTATTTTGAAGGAAAGCAAATCAACAACACCGAACCTATTTGGATCAAAAGGCCTTCAGAGCTCACGTCGCAGGATTACCAGAAATTCTACAAAGAGCTATATCCTCACTACGATCCTCCATTATTCTGGATTCATCTGCATGTGGATTATCCGTTTCATCTGAATGGAGTATTGTATTTTCCCAAAATCACCCGCAGCTTCGATATTCAGAAAGACCGCATCAGCCTGTATTGCAATCAGGTGTTTGTGACGGATGAAGTGAAGGATATTGTGCCCGAGTTTTTAATGCTTTTGCATGGTGTGATTGATTCTCCTGATATTCCGTTAAATGTAAGCCGCAGCTATTTGCAGGGCGATCCCAATGTGCGCAAAATCAACAGCCATATCACCAAAAAAGTAGCCGATAAACTGGAAGAAATCTTCAAGCAGGATCGCAAAGAGCTGGAAGAAAAATGGGAAAATATCGGGCTGTTTGTGAAATATGGGATGATGACCGACGATAAGTTCCGGGAAAGGGCACAGGCTTTTCTGCTTATGCAGGACGCTTTTGCTCCGGCAAGCTGGTACACCCTAGCCGAATACCGGGAAAAAGCTGCACCCTTGCAAACCAATCAGGATCAAAAGCTGGTAATCCTGTATACAACAGATCCGGATCAACAATACAGCTATCTGCAGGCTGCACGCGATAGGGGATATATAGTGGTGAAACTCGATTCCATCATCGATGCAGCTTTTATTCAGGCGATGGAAGAAAAATGGGAGGATGTGGTATTTACGCGTGTGGATGCCGATATACCGGAACGGCTTATCAGGCGGGATGATAGTTCTCACAGTGTGCTTACTGCGCAGCAGGAAGCCAAACTGAAAGAGCTGTTTGCCAAAGAAGTACCGGATCCGGCTTATCGGGTTGAGCTGAAGGGGCTTTCTCCGGAGACTCAGCCTGTAATTGCTACCCGGCCAGAGATGAGTCGCCGGCTAAAAGAAATGGCCTCCATGAGCGGACAGGCAGCCAGCTGGTATGGACGCATGCCGGATGAGCTGGTGCTTACCGTGAATACCAACCATCCGATTTACCAGCAGATTTTACAGGAACAAAATGAAGAGCAGCAGCGGAAAATGATCCGCAACCTGGCTGATCTAGCCCTTTTGTCGCAACAGATGCTCAACGGGGAAGCTTTGAATCGATTCATTCATCGCAGCATTGAACTGATGAGTGGCATAAAAAAATCGTCCATCATTTTGCCTTCCTGAGGAGGATTGATATTTATTCGTAACGCAAGGCCACGATGGGATCAAGCCGGGCCGCCTTCATAGCCGGATAAACGCCGGCCAGCAGGCCTACTGCCGCGCATAAGGCTATGGCTCCGCCAATCCAAAGCCACGGTACGATGAAACCGGCGTGCAACAACAACGACACCAGGTTACCGATGGCAATGCCAAACACAATGCCCAGTGCTCCCCCTAAAAGACTGATCAGAATGGATTCATACAAAAACTGATTGCGAATAACAATCGCTGTAGCCCCAATGGCCTTGCTTACACCGATTTCGCGGGTACGTTCGGCTACGGCCACCAGCATGATATTCATCAGTCCGATAATGGAACCCAGCAGGGTAATCAACCCTACGCCGAATGTGAGGAAACGCACCTTTTTCAAACTGCCAAACAGCATATCGGCAAGCGTATCGCTGCGCGTGATATAGAAATTGTCAGCTTCATTTAAAGCCAGATGCCTGACGAGGCGGAAGGTACCCGTAGCTTCATCAATAGCTGTATTCAGCAGGGCGATCTGCGGCACCATCACACCGATCTGAAAGGAACTGTTGCTGCTGATCGTGTAAACACGGCGCACATTGTTGAGTGGAAGAATTACCAGATTGTCTGCACTGAAAATACCCGTGTTTCCGACTGATTTCATCACACCCACTACCCGATATTTTACCATGCCGATGCGGATATCTTTTCCAATGGCTTGCGAAGGTTTTGAACCAAATAATTTCTGAGCGATATCATGCCCGATGACAGCCACATTGGCGCCGCTTTGCAATTCATCGGGATTCAGATTTCGGCCTGCATCAAAATCAAATCCGTTGATCTTGACATAATTTTCATCAGCCCCCATGACCGTTACGTTGGGATTGGTTTTTTGATCTTCAAAATATACCGTAGCGGTGCCTGATGCCCGGTAGGAAATGCTTACAACAGCGGGAAAACGGAAGCGTTGTTTAAAAGCCAAAGCCTGGTCGTAGGTGATGGGTTGGTTGCGGTTGGATGTTTTTACTTTTTGTTTGGTGGAGCCTTTTTGGACCTGCTGGCTTCCCCCGAAAAAAATGCGCATTTCCCAGCTGCGAATCACAAAGCCGTTGGCGCCCATCCTTGCAAAATTGTTGTAAATGGAGGTACGAATACTTTCGATGGCTGTGATAATGCCCACCAGAGCAGTAATACCCAGGGCAATAATGGCAATGGTAAGTCCGGTACGCAGCCGGTTACCTTTTACAGAACGAAAGGCCAGGAACAGGTTATCTGAAAATTGCATAGGCTATGCGGCATTCACGTGAATAAAATTAGAAAAAAATACCTCAGTTAAAGGCTGAAAAGGTTTGAATGGCAGACTGTCCTGCCAAACGGCAATCCAGGCTGATGAGCCAAAAACAACCCCCTTCTTCATGGGGAAGAAGGGGGTTGAAAAATCTATATCGTGTGGATCAAACTCGCTATCCGCCGCTTTGTTTTTTCTTTTTCTCGTATTCCCGCATTTTGGCATTGTATTCATCCAGCTGTTTGTAGTAATCCAGAATTTGCTGGGAAACGGAATCACCGGGGTTAATCTTCAGGGCTTTCTGGGCAAAGCTGGTAGCACCTTCGCGGTTTTTAGCGTGGAGATAATCCACTGCAATCTGAGAATATACCTGGGAAGCCAGCTGAGGATTGTAGGTAGCCAGTTTGTCGGCATACGAGCTGGCTTTATCGTAATCGTTTTTGGTGAGGTAGGACGCAGCCAGATAGTAGTATACCCGTGCAACCTGACCTTGGTTTTCTGCATTCACGGTATCAACGAGGCTCAGGTATTTTTGCAAAGGCTCAATGGCAAGTCCTACAGGTCCGGTTGAAGCCGTATCTTTCATCATCAGGGCCTGTCCCCAGTAATAATATGCCGTACGTTGATTGGGCTTTTCCGGGAATTTTTTCGCCATTTCCTGGAACACGGCCACTGCACTGTCAGGCTCGTCGCTGTACATCAGGGAAAATCCATACCAGAAATAATCCGCAACCTGTGCCTCTCCGTCGGCAAGATTCAGAATCTTTTTGTAGTACAATGCTGCTCCCCGGAAATTATCCTGCTTGCGCAGGTCTTCTGCTATACCACGCAGGGCATTCAGATCCCGGGTGGTATCAGCTTCAATGGCTTTGGCAAAATAAATGTTGGCCAGCGAATCCTGATTCAATTTCATCAGGATCTGGGCATAGGTCTGATAGTCAAATTTGGCATACCTAGGATCCGGATGCCGGGAAAAATAGATGTCCATATTCTTTTTGGCATCCAAGGAATCACCCAGAGCCAGGTCACTGACGGCAATGAGTTTATACAAACGTGTTTGGGTGGCTTCATTCACCTGATTCATGATTTCATTTGCCTTTTCGATGGCCTGGCGGTATTTGGTTGTATCGTGCTGCAGCAGACCCTGGGTATAGAGCAGATCCACAAGGTTTACCTGGGCATTTACTTTATCATCAGCCAATGCCATGTATTGGTTCAGATATTGTTCAGCTGAATCCAGGTTGCGCAGCCGGTAATATTCATATAGATGCAGATAGGCGGGAGGATAGTTAGGATTGGCTTCAATTGCTTTGTGAAAATATTCTAAAGCATTATCAAAAGCCCGGGCACTCATCAGCACTTCAGCATATTTATCGTAGGCCTGCGCGTCTTTGGGATCGGCATAAAATGCGTTCTGATAGTTGGTAGCTGCATCGCCAGCACCGCCTGGCAGCTGCATCTGGGCATTAGCCAGCGCAATGTAATCATCGGCCGTGAAATTGTACTTTTTGTTTTTGCGGTCATTTCTCATTTGCAACAGCAGGTCAATGGCATAGCGGTTATCGGCATTGGGAGATAAAGCGGTGGCTTGCAGAATAGCCCGCATCACTTCAAAATCGCGCCCTTTGGAAGCATCAAAAGCCTGCTGGATTTTTGCTTTGGCATCATCGTATTTCCCATTGAGGATATCGAGGCGAGCCATGCCCACTGTATTCAAGGGTGAATTAGGATTGACCTGCAGCCCCTGCTGAAAGTCCATTCGGGCAGAGTCGGGCAGATCCAGCCCCAGATCGGCAAGGCCCAGGTAATAATAAGCCCGGTCATCTTTGGGATGACTGGCCAGGTATTGTTGCAGTATCTGCTTGGCTGTCCTGAATTTCTGATACTTCAGATTCTGGATGGCATCATCCACACTTTGTGCATGAACAGCCGCACCTGTGGCCAGAAAGGCCAGTACCATAGCAAACTTCTTGATAAAGCGCATCTTCATTGTGTATTCGTTTTTTAATGGACAATGATATATTATTTACTGAATGGTAGCATCCCGGAATACAATATTCATCAAAGCCGGAAATAGGCGGTATTTTGCAATAATCAGCTGTCCCTTGTCACTTGCCAGAAAGTTGACAAAACCCGTACCTAATCCGTAATAGGGTTCCCGCAAAATAAAATAAAATGCACGAGTCAATGGATAACTTTTTAAGGCAATATAGTATTGATAGGGTTTAAAGTATCGGGTTTCGTTTGCCGTTTTTAATCCAACCACGCGTACTTTTTTCAGAAATGAAAGCGCCAGGGTATCATAAGGATCTGATACCCAGCTCACACCAATCAATCCGATTGCATTTGGCGTGGAAGCCACATAATCAACCACCTGGGAAGGCCCATTGGCGGCCATTGCGTATCCGGGCAAGGGTTTCCCGTGATTGATGGAATCAATGATAAATCGCACTGTGCTGGAGTTTTGCTCATCAAAAACCAGCTGTACAGGCTTCCCGTGATACTCGCCGGTGGTAATCTTTGCCAGTTCATCTACCGTCATGTTGGTGTCCGGATTGGAAGGATTCACAATCACGGCAACAGCATCCCAGGCCAGAATTTTGCTAACAATGGGTTCTTTGATGCTTTTGAAATAAGCCTTTTCTTGTTCATTTAGATCACGGGTAACGATGATCAGGCGGGCACTGTCATTGAGCAAATCTTTAAAACAATCGGCTTCTGGCTTGTAGGAAGCAATGATATGTGCCTGCGGATGCTGGGTTTCAAAGACCTTGATTTCCGAATCCATCAAAGGCTCATAGGAAATGTCCACGCTGATATGGATAGTTCCGGATGTGGTGGTATCGGTGGGATGTTTTGCCTGCTGATTGCAGGATGTCCAGGAAAAACATGCGAGCCAGAGGCCCAGGAATCCGGTGATGAGTTTTTGTGTTGTCATCCCAAAATAATTAACAGTATCTTAACGGTCTTGATCTGAAAAAGAAAAATATGATTTCCAGCTTTTGATAATCCTATAGGTTCCGTAGATCAGCACAATCGCACCAAACACGTAAGTAAAAGTTTTATCCAGAGAAAACTGCAAATGCAATTGCTCATGGAAAAACAGCACCAATCCCACACACACGTAGCAGGCTCCTATCAATCCGCTGACCATGGCGCTTAATTTTTTACTCTTTTGTCGGTACGATTCCATACAGAAGCTGGCAATTATACAAAAAGATTTTCACTCACCTGCCTTGTCTCTCGTTGAAAAGATGAGCGGGCCATATTTTTTCCACAGCTTGTTTTTCAGGCCTTATGACGGGAAAGAATGTAATTTTGCCGCCTGGAATGCATTTTTAGTGTGAGAAGATAAGTATCTGCAAATATTTTTAACAAACTGTTGCATGCATACACTGCCTACGCGGGTGTTGATGGTCTGTTTGGGAAATATCTGCCGTTCGCCGATGGCAGAAGGTATTTTCCGGAAGTTGGCTGAAGATTATGGTTTAGCTGTTGAGGTAGACTCAGCGGGTACAAGCGATTGGCATGCCGGTGAAAAACCTGATCGCAGGGCCATTGCTACGGCAAGCCGCCATGGAATTGACATCAGCCAGCATCGCGCAAGGCCGTTTGGCAGGGCCGATTTTGACAGGTATGATTATATTTTTGTGATGGATAGGGAAAACCTGCACCAGGTGATGCAGCAGGCGCGCCATGAGGATGACCGCAAAAAAGTGTTTATGCTCACGGAAGCCCTGTCGCCGCAGCATCCGGTATCTGTTCCTGACCCCTGGTTTGATGATGCGTTGTTTGAACCGGTCTTTCAGCAAATAAAAGCTGCCTGTGAAGCCTGGCTGAAGAAATGGATTGCTCATCCCGAAATGAAGAATACGAATCGCTATCAACATGATTAAACCTGCTTTACCCAAGGGCACGCGCGATTTTGCTCCTGATGCGGTGCGCAAAAGGCAATATTTGTTTCAAACTATCCGGACCTGCTTTGAATTATTTGGCTTTGAACCTATTGAAACGCCGGCCATGGAAAACCTCAGCACCTTGCTGGGCAAATACGGCGAAGAAGGGGATAAGCTCATATTTCGCATTCTGAATAACGGTAATATTCTTCCTCTCGCGCAGCAGGCGAAGGATAACCGCGAGCTGGCCAATCTGCTTTGCGAAAAAGCGCTGCGCTATGATCTGACCATTCCTTTTGCCCGCTACGTGGTGATGAATCAGCATCAGGTGGTATTTCCCTTTCGGCGGTATCAGATACAACCCGTCTGGCGGGCCGACAGGCCGCAAAAAGGGCGCTACCGGGAATTTTTTCAGTGTGATGCGGATATTGTAGGCAGTCATTCCCTGTTGAATGAGGTTGAACTCATCAGGCTTTACCAGCTTGTATTTTCTCGCCTGTCACTTCGTGTAAGCATTCGCATCAATCACCGAAAATTTTTGCAAGCTCTGGCAGCATCCTGCGGGGATTCATCCTGGATGCCTGTGATCACCACAGCCATTGACAAGCTCGACAAAACCTCCATGCAGCAGGTGGAAGCCGAATTGCAGGAGAAAGGCCTTCCGGAGCATGCGCTGCATCTGATCCGGGCTTACGTGGAGCTTTCTGCTCAACCGGCGGATGATCGGCTTCAGGCTGTGCTGGAGTTGCTGAAACATCATCCGGCTGCCGAGGAGGCGGTGAAGGATGTATCATTTGTCATGGAACAACTGAAAGGTACAGCATCGGCCTGGGCATCCGTGGATGTGGATTTTACCCTTGCCCGGGGGCTGGATTATTACACAGGTCTGATCCTGGAGGTGAAGTCACTGGAAACAGACATGGGTAGCCTGGGCGGCGGGGGACGATATGATAATCTGACAGGATTATTTGGTCTGCCGGGTGTACCCGGAGTGGGTATTTCCTTTGGTGTGGAGCGCATTTACGACGTGATGGAAAGCCTGCAGCGTTTTCCTGCATCAACGGGTATGTCAACCCAGGTGCTCTGGCTTCGGATGGATGATGGCCTGCTTGCTCAGGTGCTGCAATATGCTATGGAATTAAGGCAGGAAGGTATTGCCACAGAAGTATATCCCGATGCTGTGAAAATGGATAAACAATTGAAATATGCCGACAAAAAAGGTATTCCACTGGTGCTGATGATGGGTTCAAGGGAATATGCTCGGCAAATGGTTGCCATGAAAGACCTTCGCAGTGGCGTGCAAACGGAAGTGCCCTTGGATCGACTGAAAGAGACTATCCGGCTTCAGCTTGCTGTGCGCTGATCAAACCTCTCCAATGCTTTTTGAAGAAATTGCAGAAAACGGGCTGGATCCGGATCGTAGCCATAGCCCTGATCGGTAAGCGGATTGCCCTGTGGATCCAGGATAACATAATAGGGCTGGGCATTTCTGTTAAATCTTGCTGCTTCAAAATCTGCATTTTTCTGTCCCAGGGTTTTAATCTTTGTACCATCCACCTTGGAAACATATTGCAGGCTGTCGGGTAGCGGCGTGCGATCGTCCACGTACAGGGAAAGCAGAATAAAATGCTGGTTAATCATCTGTCGTACAGCAGGATCTGTCCATACGGCATTTTCCATTTTCCTGCAATTCACACACGACCAGCCAGTGAAATCTACCATGACGGGCTTATGTTGTTCCCGGGCAACCTGTAAGGCTTCCTCGTAGTCGTAATATGCCGTATATCCGGGTGGTGTTGATTTGGCAAAAATGTCCGCATATTTTCTGGGTTGGACAGAAGCAGCTGAAGTGCCTGTGGCCACATATTGTGCCTGCGAAGGGAAATACATCCCCGAATAATTGGGCAGAAATCCGCTGACAATGCCACGAAGCTCAGCACCAAACAATCCCGGAATCAGATAAATAGTAAGAGCCAGAAATACCATAGCAAAAAACAATCTTGGAATGGAAAGTGCCTGAGGCGGGGCATCACCGGCCAGGCGCAGCTTTCCAAGCAAATACAGTCCCGTAAGTCCGAAGATGACAATCCAGATAGCCAGGAAAACTTCTTTATTCAAAATGTTCCAGTGATAGGCCATATCCACGTTTGAAAGGAATTTGAAAGCCAATGCCAGCTCCACAAAGCCCAGTGTAACTTTCACGGTGTTGAGCCAGCCTCCTGGCCGGGCTACTTTCTGCAGCCATTGCGGAAAAATTGCAAAGACAGAAAACGGAATGGCCAGCGCCAGCGAAAATCCGAACATGCCTACCAGCGGGCCACTTACACCTCCATGCACGGCCAGCACCAGCAGATTGCCGATGATGGGAGCTGTGCAGGAAAAGGACACAATAGCCAGCGTAAGCGCCATGAAAAAAATACCCGCAAGACTCCCTATTCCTGCCCGCGCATCTGTTTGGGTAGCCAGAGCGCCGGGTAAGCGGATTTCAAAGGCACCTAAAAAAGAAAGAGCAAACAATACAAACAATACGAAGAAAATCAGATTCACCCAAATGTTGCTGGCCAGGGTGTTTAAAGCTCCTACACCCAGCAAGCGCGTAATGATAAATCCCAGTCCAGTATAAATCACGATGATGGAAAGGGAATAAACAGCTGCATGCCGGATGGCTTTGCTCCTGGACGCACTTCGTTTGATAAAAAAGCTTACGGTAAGGGGTATCATGGAAAATACACAGGGTGTAATCAATGCCAGAAAACCCCCGCCCAGGCTGGCCCAGAATATCCACCAGAGCGATTTACCGGGAGCTTCATCTGATTGGTTTGCGACACCCACGGCGGTTTGTTCCTGATGATTAGTTTTTGAAATTTGTTGTACATCAGCCTGGTCGGAAGGCAGATTCATCAAACCAGAATCCGCACCAGCAGGTGAAGCTATTTGCCCAGATGCATTGCCTGTGAGCCGAAATGAAAAAGGAACTTCTTTAGGAGGTAGGCAATTTTTATCGTTGCAAACCATGTATTCCAGGCTGCCTTCAATTTTTCCGCTACCAGGTCCAGCCTGTTTAACCGTTTGCACAAAATCAACCTCCCGTTCAAAATATTTCAGTACCGTACCGAAGGCCCCGTCAAAATGGGAGATTTTTTTACCGTGTTCCTGCACAGGTCCGATCAATTTCCATCCCTGTAGCTGCTGAAAATGGAAGGATGTGGGAATAGGTCCTTCACCGGCATCCTGGGCATAAATGTGCCAACCGGGGTCAATGCTTGCCCGGAAATGCAACTCATACGTGGTATCGTTGATTTTTTGAGCCGAAAAATTCCAGCGAACCGGATTGAGGAGCTGGGCGCGGGTTGCAGACAAGGCCGTTATCGCAAACCATACAAGAAGGAGGAATATTTTCTTCATGGGCTTTGGTTTCGTGGTAATGATATACAAAAATGGGAGAATTCAATGAAACGATAGGTAGGTGTTGTTACAGAAACGGTAGATTTTAACGAAATCATGAATTCTATCCCTGTGGTGATGGAACTTACACTGCCATTATTTGGCCAGGAAAGCTTCGGCTGTCAGGTTGCGGGTGTCTGAAGCTGCTTCAGAAAGAATGCTTTCGAAGATGAATCTGCCGTCTGTATTTCCCAGCTCAGCCAGCACAGCCCGCTCCGGATGAGGCATCATGCCAAACACATTTTTTTCCCGGTTGCAGATTCCTGCAATATGATGCAGGGAACCATTGGGATTGCTGGCTGCAGATACTTCCCCGTGCTCATCACAATACTGAAATATGACCTGACCGTTGGCAAACAGGTTTTCGATAGTATCTTCATCTGCATAGTATCTGCCTTCTGCATGGGCAATGGGGATCAGCAGCGGGCGATGGGCTGCCTTGCGTGTGAGCAGGGTGTCTGGCTGCCTGCTGATGATATAGGTGTTGCGACAGATGAAATTACGCCCGGCATTGGGCAGCAAAACTCCCGGCAGTAAATGGGCTTCACAGAGAATTTGAAATCCGTTGCACACACCCAGCACTTTCCCGCCCTTCCGGGCAAATGCAATAACGGACGACATAATGGGGCTGAAGCGGGCCAGTGCACCGCAACGCAGATAATCCCCGTATGAAAATCCACCCGGGAGGATAATCATATCGTCCGTGGAAAAAGCCGAAAGATCGGTGTCTTTATGCCACAAACGGATGACCTGTTGCCCCATCGCATGCAAGGCATCTATCATGTCCTGATCGCAATTGGAACCGGGGAATGTGACTACGCCAAATTTCATACTGTCCAGCATTTATTGCAATATCCGCATGAGCTACAAGTGCAGGGGATTAGCTGCCTGCCCGGTACATGCTTGTTTGCAAACATCTACGATATCTACAAAGGTACTATTCCTGCTGAAAATGCCATCAGAAATGCCTGTTCCAGGGAAAAAGGCTGATCTGGGGTTGATGAACAGGCAGGTAAATAACAGCCCAGGCGAGCAAAATCAGCAAAATATGCAGCAGATTGATGGTCCATCTCAGGCGATGTACCGGCACATACCACCACAGATTGCTGGCAAATGCCGAGATCACCAACACCAGCGGAAGCCAGTCAGCCATGGAAGAAAAACCATCCCACAATACGAGAGCAATGGCAATGATGCCAAAACATAGCAGCAATATCCAGCTTTTCCGCACCTGAATCATCATTCCTGCCATATGATGCCAAACCAATCCCAACCCAATCACAAACATCAACCCCAACACTACCAAACTCACCGTTACCCATTGATTGAGCCAATCCGTATGCCATTGCCAGTTGATCGTAAACTTCCAGATCTGCCAGGAGAAATGATCAAGCAGAAAACTTCCTACTGCATAAAAGTAGATGGGTGTAAGCCATCCCATCAATACTAGCAACCATTCGGCTATACGAAAAGGTCTGTTGACCATCATGACCAACCACAGCAATATCAGAAAGATGCTGAAAGAAGTAGATATCAAACTGGCTATGCCAATCATAAGCCCTGCATTGTAAATCTGTGCACGCCTGATGGATTGCTGATCGGGATGAAAAACAATGCCAAGCGATGGCAGTAAAAAGCAACAGGCCACCAAAGAAGCAGACATTTGATTCCAAGCCGGGTGAAAAGTGCTGAGCAACAAAAAACTCATGGCAGGATAGTAATTTCTCCCCTGCAGAAGATGATAGCGAATCAACAGCTGATTGAGCTCCAATGCCAGGATAAAAAGCAACGATACAGCTATCCACTGAAAATGACCATTTCCCCAATGCAAATCATGTTGCAAAGCAGAGACCGGATAGGTGTACAGAAAACCCGCATGCGGGTCGGATATAACCGGTAAAGGTTGAATCAGAAAAATGATTTTCACACCCAGTGCATACAGCATCAGCCACACCAGTGTGGATGGATTGCCCGACCGAAACAGATGCGTCACGTCAGAACTGAATTTTTGCAAAGCAAACGAAATTCCGGTATATGCAGGGAATCACGGTTTCATTTGCACTGATTTGTTTCCCATAACGGGGCATAAACACATATCCCCGGTCAAGGCTGCGCATCGTGGGCTCCATGTTTAATTTCCCATCAGGGGTAATGGTTACATCCCGAAGAATATAGGAACGTCTGTAAGGCTCATTGTACAGGAAATGCAACGCCAGTCCGGTGTTCATCAACTGATAGGAAAGAAAATCATCCGTTTGGTCATCATACTGATCTTTTCTTACAAAATTGCTCCACTCCAACTTGCCTGTTCCATCGTATGATAGTACGGCAATATCGTTGTAATGAAATCTGCTGTAGCCCATGCTCCGGTAAAAAGGACTGTAAAACCACGGTGAAAAGGGTGTGTAATAAAAATCATAATACGGATACAAAGTGTACGGACCGTACAGGTAATCCCATCGGTTCCAGGGGTTATATCCGGAGCTGGAATAAAATGATTCGGCTGTGATTAAAAATCCTCCGTCACTTTTCAGAATCAATTGCCGTAAAAAATATTCATCAAATGCATCATCGCGGGCAGCACCATTGCGTGCGGCTGCTTTCAGATTATCATCAAACGGTATAAACCGCACGATGTCCACGCTATCATCCAGATAACGATAACGCACATAACAAAGTCCGGCTACATCGTTTTTCCGGTTGTCATAATAAAATGAAACAGCATAACCCAGGTGATGATCATTATCCAGTTTCAGCTTAAACTCGTCAATATATCGGCGGTTTAAAGAAATGGGTGCAGTGTAAAATGTATCTGCATATGCAGGCTTGCACACCATCCATGCATCTGATGCAAGGTCTTTGTTATTGGCTTTGCCTACCTTTACAAATACAAAATTGCCTTCATTATCTAGATTGAAACCGGTTAAATAATCTTTCCTGTTTTCCATGGGAAGTGAAACCCGGCTGTTGTTGAGCAACTGTAGCTGATCGTTTAATAAAAAGGTATAAAAAATATTGGTGAGCTCTTTGTTCTGATTGATTTTGTAAACCAGGATGCGTTGTTTATCTTCACTGTATGTAACGGAATATAATTTATGTTTCAGGTTACCAAAACCTACATCTGTGGAATCAATCAGTACGGGCTGTCCAATAATGCTGGCATTTTCATCCATGATCATTCCATAACAATATACATAACGGCGATATTGATACTGGTAGATGAGTATGAATTGGTTCGGATAATTGATAAAATCAACGTTCAGCAGATTATACCTAAACCTTAGCGGAACCCGGTTTACAGGATTCATTTCATCATCATAAATGGAGATAGCTTCATCACCATTATTGTCTTTGTAAACCAGAATATGCTGGCCTACTTTACCGATAATTTCAAATGCGGTGCTACGGGAATCATCCCGTTCTGGCTGGGAATAAAATATTTTTTGTGCATAGCTATTGACATGCAGCAGCAATATTGCGGCCAGACAACCTTTCAGCAGGATATTGATACCATTAAATCTGCCAGACATATGCTTTTTATTTTTTACGGATTATGCGAGGAATTGGGTAAACAAACATAATTCATCTGGTAGATTTTCCTTGCAAAAATTAAACTGATTTTTATGGTTAAAGAAATTTTTTTCGGATTTTAAATCTCTCTTAACGATGCAGGTGATGCCCGGGTTGTCTGTTTGGCTGTTAAACGTTTGTTTCTGTTTTTCCGTATAAATCCTAATTTGGCGGTATGCCAACTGTTTTGATGACCGGTGGTACCGGATTAATCGGGCAATCGCTGGTGAACATCCTGCAGCAGAGAGGATATCATATCAAATTGCTCACCCGCAGCATGCGCAGGGATCATTCTGGTGTCCAATACCTGTTATGGAATCCTCAGCGTAAAGAATTGCCGGTGACCGATTTGCTGGATGCGGATTATCTGATTCATCTGGCCGGGGCGAATATCGCAGAAAAAAGATGGACAGCCGCACGCAAGCAGGAATTGCTGCTAAGCCGCACGCACACGCTTGATGTGTTATTTGATGTTTTTTCACATCATCCGCACCGGCTGAAAGCCCTGATCAGTGCTTCTGCCATCGGGTATTATGACGCATCGCAGGATCGCTGGTTTGAAGAAACGGATGCGCCGGGGCATGATTTTCTGGCAAAGACCTGCCTGGAATGGGAAGCACATGCAAGCAGATTTGAAGCTCTTTCTGTTCGGGTTGTTATGTTGCGTACCGGAATTGTCTTAAGCAGGCAGGGTGGCTTTCTCGCACCTTTTTTAAAAGCGCTTCGCTGGGGCGTTGTTCCTATTTTAGGCAGCGGTACGCAATGGATCAGCTGGATTCATATTCATGATCTTTGCCGGCTTTACGCCAATGCGCTGATTACCGGACAGATGAAAGGCCCGTACAATGCCGTAGCCCCCGAGCCGGTGACGCAAAAAGACCTGATGCTCACTTTGGCCCGTATGCTTAAAAAACAATATTTCGTGCCTTTTCATGTGCCGGCCTTTATGCTTCGTTTGCTGTTGGGCGAGATGAGCACGGAAGTACTAAAGAGTGTGCGGGTATCGGCGCAAAAGCTGCAGCGTGAAGGTTTTCAGTATTCCTTTCCGGATATCCACAGTGCTTTATCAGAGCTTCTGCATGCCTGACGTTCGGGAATAGCGCACAATCTTTATTTTTACAAGCCTATGTCAGTAACGATTCGCAGGGCCGGAAAGGCCGATTGTCCACAGATGCTGGCACTTGTACAGGAATTAGCCGCTTTTGAGCGGGCCCCTCATGAAGTTACCATCACCCTGGAGCATTTCACGGAAAGTGGATTTGGACCAAATCCCATTTGGTGGGCCTTTGTAGCAGAAGATGATTCAGGCCGGATCGTGGGAATGGCGCTTTATTACATTCGGTTTTCCACCTGGAAAGGGCAGCGCCTGTATCTGGAAGATATTATTGTTACGCAGGATATGCGGGGCAGGGGCATTGGGAAACAATTGTTTGAACGGTGTATTCAGGAAGCCAAAGCCAAGGGATTCAGCGGCATGACCTGGCAGGTGCTCGACTGGAATGAACCGGCTATCCGTTTCTATGAAAAATATGGCGCCCGCATCAGCCGCGAATGGCTCACCTGCCAGCTCGATTGGTAGGGTTTATTCCTGGACCTGATGGGTCTGTACGGAGGAGTCAATTTTTTGAATCAATCCCGATAAAACCTTTCCGGGTCCCACTTCTGTGAAATCGCGCGCACCGTCGGTAATCATCATGCGGATGGTTTGGGTCCATTTTACCGGACTGGTAAGCTGGGCAATGAGTTGCTCGCGGATCAAGGTGGGATCAGTAGTTGCAGATGCGTTCACGTTTTGATAGATGGGGCAGGAGGGAGTATGAAATTCTACGGCTGCAATAGCTTTTTGCAATTTTTCGCGGGCGGGCTCCATCAACGGAGAATGAAAAGCTCCGCTTACCGGTAAGGGCAAGGCCCGGCGGGCACCAGCAGCTTTCAGCTTTTCACAGGCCATGGCAATACCCTGTTGGGTGCCGGAGATCACCAGCTGTCCGGGGCAATTGTAATTAGCCGCCACTACAGTTTCTCCTTCAATGGATGCACAAATGCGTTCCACCTGTTCGTCGTCCATGCCCAGCACGGCTGCCATGCCCGAAGGTTGAAGGCCGCAGGCTTCCTGCATGGCCTGAGCCCGGGCTGCTACCAGCTGCAATCCATCTTCAAAACTCAATACACCGGCAGCCACCAGTGCCGTGAATTCACCTAATGAATGGCCAGCTACCATATCCATCTTTATTTCCGGATGCATCAAAAAGGCCACAATGGAATGCAGAAATATGGCAGGCTGGGTCACACGGGTTTGCTTCAATTCTTCCTCACTGCCTTCAAACATCAGATCGGATATCCTGAAACCCAATATATCATTGGCTTTTTCGAATAAATCTCTTGCGGCAGCGTAGCGTTCGTACAATGCTTTGCCCATTCCCCTGAACTGGGATCCCTGTCCCGGAAAAACAACAGCGTGCTTCATGTGTACAGATCATTGTGTGGCAAAAAATGAACAGAATTTTTGCCCCGCAAAAATCAGATGAAATAACGCAACATCCAAATGCATTTTATCGGTGCATCAGGTCGGCACTGATCAGCCTGATGAATTCTGCGCGGGTGCGTTCATCTTCAAACTGTCCGGAAAAAGCAGAAGTGGTAGTGACAGAGTTTTGTTTTTGCACACCCCGCATCATCATGCAGAGATGCTGGGCTTCAATGACAACTGCTACCCCCAGGGGATGAAGCACATCCTGAATGGCATCCAGAATCTGATGTGTAAGTCTTTCCTGTACCTGCAGCCTTCTGGAAAAACAATCAACCACCCTTGCAATTTTACTCAGGCCCACAATATAACCATTTGGAATGTAGGCCACATGAGCTTTCCCAAAAAAAGGCAGCAAATGATGTTCACACAAAGAATACAATTCAATGTCTTTCACCAGCACCATTTCACTGTATGACTCCTGAAATTTTGCGGATTCCAGAATGGCTTTCGGATCCATGTGATATCCCTGTGTGAGATATTGCATGGCTTTGGCCACACGATGCGGTGTTTTTTTCAATCCTTCCCGATCGGGATTTTCACCCAGCAGGATCAGAGTTTCCCTGTAATTTTCTACCAGATGCGATGTGATTTTTTCTTCGTACTGTTCGATTTTTTTGTATGACATGTGATGCAATTAAGGACATGAACAAATGCAGTTAATCGCCAAAATATTCTACATAAATATTTTCCGTTTCATATAGCTTTACACAATGCAGTTTGCCTTGCTTGATTTCTGGTGCCAGTTGTTCCCAGATTGCTTTTGCAAAATTTTCCGTTGAACAGATTTTACCCTTCATAAAAGGCACGTCCAGATTTAAATTCCGGTGATCAACCTGATCCAGTATTTTTCGTTGAATGAGTTCATGCAATGCTTTGGCATCTGTCACATAACCTGTTTCAGGATCTATTTCACCTTTTACTGTTACATACAATACGTAATTATGTCCATGCCAGTTTTCATTTGCACATTTTCCAAACACTTCTTCATTTTTTTCCTTACTCCATGCGGGGTTATAAAGCTTGTGTGCTGCATTGAAATGTACTCTTCTGGTAATATACATCATGGAACATACCTTTGTTCAAAATTAGGCAAACTTCATTGCTGAAAAAAGCATCGGTTATTTAACAAAGGTTCAATCAAATTGTTCATACTACAAGGAGTATATCATGCAAATCTGGGTTACAGCACCAACAGCAATGGAAATGAAACCTTTGATTTCCTGGCTCGAATCAGGTTCGCAACAGACAGGCCAGCAAAAATATAGGTTTCGGGGTCATGATATTGTAATAAAAGTTACCGGAATAGGCGCGGTGGCTACTGTTTTTCATCTTACGCGGGAGCTGGAGAAGGATAAGCCTGATTGGATTTTGCAGCTCGGACTGGCGGGGAGTTATCATGCAGAGCTGGCGCCGGGTTCGGTGGTTGTGGTGGAACGTGAACGGCTGGCTGATCTGGGAGCAGAAGACCGGGATCGCTTTGTGGATATTTTTTCACTGGGACTGGAATCACCGGATGTTTTTCCTTTTGAGCAGGGATGGCTGGTGAATCCTTATCTAAAGAAGTTCCGGAATCTGACTATTCCTGCAGTACAGGGAATTACCGTACAAACCGTATCCGGATCGGCTGCAACCATTGCCAGGCGGGCAGCTTTGTATCAACCCCAGATTGAAACCATGGAAGGTGCGGCTTTTCATTATGTATGTCTGCACATGCAAGTGCCGTTTTTGCAGTTACGGGCGATTTCCAATTACGTGGAGCCCCGTGATAAAAGCAAATGGAAGATAACAGAAGCCCTGGCCAGCCTGCATCAGACGCTGCAGCAATGGCTGCTCGCATGGCCGGAAGAGCTGCAAATGCTGTAATTTTGGATACAAAATCAGCATAGGATGAAACTAAGTCTTGGCTTCTCTCCCTGTCCGAATGATACATTCATTTTTGATGCATTGGTAAATCACAGGATTGATACCGGAAATCTGGAATTTGAAGTATATCTGGAAGATGTGGAAACGCTGAATCAATGGGCGAAACAAGGCAAACTTGATATTACCAAACTCAGTTGCTTGGCCTATCTGCAGGTAGCTTCTCAATATGTGATGCTAGATGCAGGAAGTGCTCTGGGTAAGGGTTGTGGTCCTTTGCTCATAGCTGCCCGGCAGCTTCCGTTGCAGCAAATACCATCGTTGCGGATTGCTATTCCGGGCGTACACACCACGGCCAATATGTTGTTGCATTTTGCTTTTCCGGATGTAACTCAGCTCCGGCCCATGTTGTTTTCCGAAATTGAAGATGCTATTCTGCGAGGCGATGTCGACGCGGGTGTTATTATTCATGAAAATCGTTTTACCTATCAGCAGAAAGGACTTGTGAAGCTGCTGGATCTGGGTGATTATTGGGAACAACATACCGGTGCACCGATTCCGTTGGGTTGTATTGCCATGAAACGCAGTTTTCCACCGGCGTTGATGCACGAAGTGAATGGATGGATACGAAAAAGTCTGGAGTATGCATATGCTCAATATCCGCAGGTTTCTGCATTTGTAAGGCAACATGCACAGGCTATGGACGAACAGGTCATGCGCCAGCATATTGATTTGTATGTGAATGAATACAGCCTTTCCCTGCAGGATGAGGGTAAAAAGGCTATAGCAGTATTGCAACGCGAAGCCATCCGCAATGGCATGCTGGCTGAAGCAACATCACTTTCCTTATTTGCAGCTTGATTCAGCGCGTGGGTTTCATCTTATCTTGCAAAGCCCGCGCGTAAGTCTCCAGGCAACGTTTGCGGGCTTCCTGATGGGAAATAAGCGGAGCCGGATATGCTGATGATCCGTATTCCAGCACCCATTGTTTGATGAACTGATAATCCGGGTCAAAACGTTGCGCCTGAAGGTCGGGATTAAACAGCCGGAAATAGGGAGCAGCATCACATCCGCATCCGGCCGACCATTGCCAGCCTCCGTTATTGGAAGCCAGATCGTAATCCAGCAGTTTTTTAGCAAAATAAGCTTCGCCCCATCGCCAGTCAATCAGCAGGTTTTTCGTCAGATAGCTTGCTGTTATCATGCGCAGCCGGTTGTGCATGTAACCTGTCGCATTCAGCTGTCGCATGCCTGCATCTACTATCGGGCAACCTGTGCGCCCTTCGCACCAGCGCCGGAAAGCTTCTTCATCATTCAGCCACTCTATGCGATCATATTCCGGTTTGAAGCATTGATGAACTACATGCGGAAAATGCCAGAGGATCATCTGATAAAACTCCCGCCAGATAAGTTCATTCAGGTATTTTTCATTCCATGCCAGTGCTTTTTTTACCAGTTCACGAATGCTTATGGTACCAAACCGCAGATGTACACTCATTTTCGTTGTACCATTTTTGGCCGGATAATCGCGCCAAAGATGATAATGTCTGATGATATTTTCATCCGGTTCCTCAGGCGGAAATGATATTTGTACAAGCTGAAATCCTATGCTTTCCAAGGGTGGCAAAGGCTGAGCCGGCAGCTGAAATAAATTTCCCAAATATTTTTCAACGGGATAAGATTGTAAATAAAACGTATTCAGCTTTTGCTTCCATTGTTTGCTGTAAGGTGTATACACGGTATATGGCGTGCCATCGGGTTTGAGGATTTCATCCCGGTCAAAAATCACCTGATCTTTAAAATCATGAAATGCAATTCCTTTTTCCTGCAAAAAAGCTGCAATCTGTTGGTCACGTTTGCGTGCATAAGGTTCATAATCCCGGTTGGTATACACTTCCTGTACATCAAATTGCTGCATGAGTTTCTGAAAAGCACCCAGCGGCGTGTCGTGAAAAGTTAACAAGCTGGATCCTAAGGCTATAAGTTGCTGGTTGATTTTTTCCAGTTTTGTGTAAATGAATGTCATACGCCTGTCTTGCGGATCATCGAGTTCATCCAGGATGTGTCGGTCGAAGATAAAAATCACGATTACCGGTATGCCTTTGCGCAAGGCATGGTAAAGTGCAGCCTGATCATGCAGGCGCAAATCCCGGCGTAGCCAGCATACGTTTACTTTGGATTGCATATATTCTTATAACAAATTAAAACTCAGCATGTTCATTTTCCTGAGTGCTGAGCCATTCGGCCAGGGCAGCAGCTATGCGTGGCGGGCCGTAGATATGGTTATTGATTTTTTGAAAGTATTGAATACCCTGAATGGTGTTTGTACAAAATACTTCATCTGCATTCCATAATTGTTCCAGGTCAATAGGCTGTTCGTGGATTGGCCATGGCAAAGCAGTACATAGCAATGCTTTGCGGATGATACCATCTACGCATCCTTCAGCAAGAGGTGGTGTGAATATCTGTTGATGATGCACACAAAAGATATTGGCAATATGAGTTTCGGCAATTCTTCCTGCGGTGTTTTGCAGGATAGCCTGTTGCCATCCCTGCTGGCGGGCTTCCATTCCGGCAAGGATATAGGGCAGGCATTGCAGGGATTTTAATGAAGAAAGTGAAGACAAAGGTTTTTCTACTCGTGCGATTCCCCCGATAATGCCTGTTGCAAAGGATGTGTCTGAAACAAGTGGTTCAGCTTCTATCAAAACATGCAACTGGTTGGATTCAGGCGTGTATTTACCTCCATCATCTCGAAAAAAACTAATACGCACGCGTGCAACATCCCGGCAATGATTGATCTCACAAAGCCGTAACACATCATTTTTCAGGCTTGCATATTTTGCAGAGGATAAAGCAGGCATCTGCAGCATATGCAGGCTTTTCTGTATGCGTAATTCATGATATTTCCACCAAAGGATTTTTCCCTTCACGCATTTGATGGTTTCAAAAAAACCATCGCCATAACGAAAGGCTCTGTTCCGGGAAGTGAACAAACAACTATCGGTGGAGAAAATATTTCCGTCGAGCAACAGTTTCGGCATGGACTATTTTTCAATCGGATGCTGAAAACGTTTTTTTATCAGCATAGAATCCACCATAACCTGCCTTCTTTTCACATCGGCCAGCAGGCTATCGTACACCATTTTCATAATTACCGGATGCATCACATAATATTCGTAACTTCTCATGAACTCTTGATGATTCAGATGATACAACTCCAGGATTTGCTGATAATAGTATTTTAGTTTTTCCTGACGCAGATGCAAGGAATCATAAGGCATATTATCCACATAGGCTTGTGCAGCCTGCATATCGAGCAATATATTTTTCATTTCTTCAGGCTGAATGTATGATTTGGGGACCCGTTCCCGATGTTTGCACCCCGCAATCATGATCAAACATGCAACTGCATACGTCCAACAGATAATTCTTTGCCGAATGGAATTTTTCATATTCACTGCAGCTTCTGGGTGTATAAAGAGGTATGTTCCGGATCAAGCTGGGTAAGGATTTGAAGAGCCCGTTGTTTATCATTCAATGGGGCATCGGAAAACAGATTGGCCAGCTCATCGGCTTTTGCAAGCATAAACAACTGAAGAATCATGGTGTTGGGATTGTCCTGATTCATGGTATAAAGTGAAGATAGCGATGTAAGTATGCTCATACGCGCATTGACAGGATCATCGTACATCCGGTCGAGCCCCAGCCGATAATATTGATACATGACACTATGAAAAATCTGCAGGCGGTTATTGAGTAGATTATCTACCAGCCAGTATCGGTTACGATTGCCTTCAAAAGGTTTCCATCCGCTGATGTAACGACTGTCTTCCGGTGCATTGTTCACGATATACTGTGCTTTTTGGAAATAGGGTACGCCCCCGCGCGGGGAAAATGAATCGGCATCAAGGCCCAGGATAATGTACACATAATAAGCCAGTACGGCCGTAAGATTGGCCTGAAGCGCATCATTCCCTGAAATGCGGTTTTCATTGAATTCAAGAGGTTGATTGATGATATACCGGAAGCTTACATTCTGGTCGAGATAATTGAACACAGGCGATTGATAGTTGGTATTGTAAACAGGACGGGATGATTGAACGGTCAGCTGAACAGAAAAAATATTATCACCGGCATATTGTGTGAAATTGAAAACAAAATTGCATTGGATTCGTTCATAAGGAAGGTAATTATCACTTGTCCATTTGCGATCATTTAGGAAGCTTGTTACATCAGCCTGAAAACGCTGAAAGGTAGCATCGTCCACGCCTTTGATGCGATCGTGGATAACGCGCACCTGAGCTTGTAATTCCTGTGCTTTTAAAGAATGAAATGCAATAAAGGGAAACAAAATGCCAAACAGGAAGCAAAGGGGTATCCGGCAGAAGGGCTTCTTATGCCGGATGCATGATGCTGAGCAGAGCCTGTATGATATCGTGGGCGACACCATGCTTATGTTTTAACGGGAAATGCATTTCATGACCAAAGCGATCAAAAATACTGATTTTATTGGTGTCACCGCTAAAGCCGGCACCGGCTTCGTCCAGGCTGTTCAGCACGATCATGTCAAGGTTCTTTTGTTGCATTTTTTCCCGGGCCAGCGATGCATCATGCCGGCTTTCCAGCGCAAAGCCTACCAGCCACTGGTGTGGCTGTTTGCGTTTTCCCAGTTCTGCAAGGATATCCGTGGTTTTTTCCAGTTGCAGCTCCAGATGAGGATCCTGTTTTTTTATTTTTTGCGAAGCAATTTGTTGGGGACGATAATCAGCCACAGCGGCAGCCATTACGGTGATATCCGTCTCCGGGAAAATGGCTTCACACGCTTGCTGAAGCTGTGCTGCGGTTTCGATACGGGTAAGCTGGATACGGGGATGCTGTGGCGGTAGTATAGGTGTGGGGCCTGCAATCAGATGTACTTCGGCTCCCATCCAGGCAAAAACCTTTGCCAGAGCAAATCCCATTTTACCGGAAGAATGATTGCTGATGTACCGTACCGGATCGATGGGTTCACGCGTAGGGCCTGCCGTGACCAGTACTTTTTTGTTTTTCAGTAGTTGGGTGGGTTTTATCCATCGTTCCAGCATGGATTGAACGATTTGCGGAGGTTCTAACATACGTCCCCAGCCCTGCAGGCCGCTGGCCAGATCGCCATGAGCTACTTCCAGCACATCCACCCCGAAACTTTGTAATTTGTTTAGCGCATCGCGGATAGCCGGATGCCACCACATATCTTCATCCATGGCGGGCGCTACCATTACCGGACAAGTAGCGGATAAATAAGTAGCCAGCAGCAGATTATCACATAAGCCGGTAGCCATTTTGGCGAGGGTATGAGCTGTTGCCGGCGCAATCAACAGTAGATCAGCCTCGCGTCCCAGCATCACATGGTTATGCCATTCATCTTCTGATGCAAGTTCCGCATATACCGGGTGGCGGGAAAGAGTAGACAAAGTAAGAGGAGTGATAAACTGCCGGGCTTCGGGCGTCATTACCACCTTCACACGAGCACCTTCCTTAACCAGCAATCGCACCAGCTCGGCAGCTTTATAAGCTGCAATGCTGCCGGTTACGCCGAGTACGATGGTATGACCCTCCAGCATGAAGATAAAACATCAACCCATTAACTGAATAAATCCTGATCTTCTTCTTTCCGATAATAAATCTTGTCTTCCAGAAATTCCTGCGTAGCCTGAAGAGCCGGATTGGGCAGCCTTTCGTAGTATCTGGAAATCTCAATCTGTTCTTTGTTTTCATGCACTTCTTCCAGGCTGTCGCTGTGACTTGCAAATTCTTCCAGCTTGGCATGCAGCTCTTCCTTCAGGGCCACATTAATCTGATTGGCCCTTTTGGCAATAATGGCAATGGATTCATAGATATTGCCAGTTTTTTCTTTGATCTGGTTCACATTCTTGGTTTCAATGGAAGGGCTGATGTGGTGAACCAGGCTTTTTTTACTCTTACTCATGGGAAAGTGATTTTAAGTTTTGTTGAGCTAAATGATAATAGGTTGCAGCTTCCCTGGCATATTTGCTATTAGCGTAATATTGCATGAAATCCAGGTAGTCTGTTATCACCTGGTTAAAGCGTTCTTCCTGTTTGGATGGTACACTGTTCAAGGCGTACATGTATTCAGATTTGATCACCAGATATTTATATTCATCACTTCTGGATGAAGTGGGGTAATCGAGCATCACATTGTTGAAGGTAATAGCGGCTGCCTGGTAATACCCTAAGTTGTAGTATAGCATGGCAGCACGATATTCTTTTTCTTCCAGTTTTGCCCTGCAGGCATCAATGATTTTATTTGCTTCTTCAACCTTGTCAGATTCGGGATAGGTATCAATAAACTGCTGCATTAGTCCAATAGCTTTTTCGGTATTGCTTTGGTCAAGCTCCACCTGGGGAGACAGCTTGTAAAAACAGTAAGCTTGCATGAAAGCCATTTCGGCGGCATGTGGGCTGTTGGGAAAATAATCCACAAAATTTTTGAAATGAAAAGCTGCCTGTATGTAATCTTTCATGTAGTAGGTGGAATAGGCATAACGGTAATACAGATTCTCGAACTGGGTGGTGCCTTTGTAAACCGTTAACAAGGATTCATACAGATCATGGGCCTGGGTATATTTTTTCCGGGCATACAATTCATTGGCATAAGCTAGCTTTTTCTGATAGTCCCCGCTTTTTTCAATTTTAGCCAGCGGGGAACAACCGGCTATCAGCGTAGCCGCCACCAGCATGCTTATAGCTGTTCGTATGATCATGCGATGCTTCATGAAGCCTGCAAATATACAGATTCCCAGCAATCCCTGCGGAACCCAACCATTGAATCCACAGTTGTAGCGAAAAACCTTGGTTTTACTGTATTTTTACATTTATTCACCTTCCATGCACATCAATTCACAGCTTATGCACGGGCTATTCAGGATGTTTTTTTTTCTGAAATTTATCAAAGCCTTTCCAGATAAGGATTTCCCGAGATAAAACATTGTGGAAAAATTCATTGAACAAATTTTTGGAAAAAAAGTGGGAAAAAGTGTTATTTTGTGGGTAAAATTTAAAATCCGCATTGACAGGCTTTTTGGGAGAATATGAGGCTACGCTCGACGCAAAGGGGCGTTTTCTGCTGCCTACCGGTTTCCGCAAGCAACTGGGGGAGGCTGATAGCCACCAGTTTGTGCTGAACCGGGGTTTTGAAAAATGCCTGTCGCTATACCCTATGTCGGAATGGATGCCGCTGTTTGAGCAGATTAAGAAGCTCAATGATTTTGATCCACAAGTGCGGGCTTTTAAGCGTTATTTTTTAGCGGGAGCCACGTTGGTGGAGCTCGACAGCGCTTCGCGGATTTTATTGCCCAAACACCTGATGGAATATGCGGGTTTGTCGCGGGATATTGTCCTGGCAGCCAATACCAACAAAATTGAGATCTGGGATAAACAAAAATATCAGGCGCTCTTTGATAATTTCTCAGCCGAAGCGTTTAGCCAACTGGCCAGCAAGGTGATGGGAGGAAATCTGCCATGAACACCGAAAAAGGTCATCACGAGCCGGTGATGGTACAGGAAGTACTGGAAGGATTGAATATCCGGGAAAACGGTGTTTATGTGGATGCAACTTATGGAGGCGGAGGCCATACCCGCGCCATTTTAAGCAAACTGGGAAATGGCGGAAGGGTGATTGCTTTTGATCAGGATGAATCCGTTCGCGAGCATGTGTTGCAGGACCAGCGGCTTGTATTCGTGCCGGAAAGTTTTATCTACCTCAAGCAGTTTTTGCGATACTATCACGCTGTTCCGGTTGACGGCATTCTGGCTGATCTGGGCGTATCGTCGTTCCAGCTTGATACACCGGAACGGGGATTTTCTCTGCGGTACGATGCACCTCTGGATATGCGCATGGACAGGCGCAGGGAACAGACGGCGGCTGATTTGCTGCAGGAGGTTTCAGAAGCCGAACTGCATCGCATCTTGGAGATGTATGGCGAAGTAAGAAATGCACGTACGGTAGCCCGCGTCATTGTGCAGGCAAGAGGCCGGAAGCCTATTCAGACCACAGGAGAACTGGTGCAACTGCTTGAGCCGTTGGTGCGGGGAAACAGGCATCAATATCTGGCAAGGGTGTTTCAGGCGCTGCGTATAGCTGTGAATGATGAGCTCCACGCGCTTGAAAGCTTCCTGCAACAGGCTGCAGAAGTGCTTCGGCCGGGCGGAAGGCTGGTAGTCATCAGTTTTCATTCTCTGGAAGACCGCATCGTGAAGCAGTTTATGAAAGGGGAATTAACCAGACAAGCACAAGCATCTGTGTTGACTGAACGGCAAACGATGTTTCGCCTAATTACCCGAAAGCCCCTGCAACCCACACCGGCTGAAGTGGAACGCAATCCCAGATCATCGAGTGCCCGATTGCGCGTGGCAGAAAAATTACCCCTACCATCCTGAATGACGAACCCATGGGCTTGAACATAAATCATTTTTCATAAATGTTTTCCTGATGGCAAACAGGCAACAGCAATCACAATCTGTCACAGACATGGCTAGCCCCGGCAATCAACCGAAAAGAAATGTGCCGGCTTACCGGCGAATATTGTTTCGGCACGAATGGATTATCCGGCATCTGCCTTATGTGTTTTACCTGTCGTGTCTGGCATTGATATATATCGCCAACGGCCATCAGGCAGAAAAGAAAATCAGAACCCTGAACCAATTGCAAAAGGAAGTGAAAGCCCTGCACTGGAAATACCTGGAAGCCAAAAGCGATGTGATGTTTCAAAGCAAATACAGCGAGGTGGCTCGCCAGGTAGCTCCCTGGGGCTGGAGTGCATCATCACAACCTCCTTTTGTGTTGGTGGTGGATACAACAAACTGAAACATGGATATCAAACAGGATATTCTGTGGCGGGTTTATCTGAGCTTCCTGGGGATGGTGGTTTTGGGTGTAATCATTTTGGGAAAAATTTTCATTATCCAGCATATTCAGGGCAATTACTGGAGAAGTATGGCCGATAGCTTACAGGAACGATATGTAACGATGGATGCAGAAAGGGGCACCATTTATTCAGATGATGGAGAAATGCTTTCCACATCAGTCCCGTTTTTTGATATTCATCTCGATATGATGGCCGATGGGTTGCGGGCTGATCAGGGAAAATTATTCCGGGAAAATGTGGATTCGCTGGCTATAGGTTTGGCTGAATTGTTCCGCGATCATTCGGCTTCCTGGTACCGGTCATTTTTATGGAAAGCCTACCGCAGCCGGGAAAGATATCTTTTATTCAAAAAAGATGTGGATCTGAAAACTTATCAGCAATTGCAGCAGCTTCCTCTTTTCCGGCTGGGCCGTTATCGCAGTGGCATGATTGCTGAAATGCATGAAAAACGCATCAACCCTTATGGTCTGCTAGCCAATCGTACCATTGGGCTGTGGCGGCCAAATGCACCCAATGTAGGCTTGGAAGCTACCTACGATAGCGTGTTGCGTGGCAAGGATGGACGGCAACTGGTTCGGAAAGTGGCCGCCGGCACCTATGCACCTGTGGATGGTTATACACTGGAGCCTGAAAACGGAAAAGACATTGTGACCACCATTGATGTTTACATCCAGGATATAGCCGAACAGGCCTTGTATCAAATGCTTGATTCTGTGCAGGCACAATACGGTACCTGTGTGGTGATGGAAGTGAAAACCGGACAAATCAAAGCCATAGCCAATTTGGGTCGTCAACCCGATGGCTCCTACTGGGAAGATTACAATTATGCGATGATCAATACGGAACCCGGATCCATTTTCAAGCTGGCTACCCTGATTGCCGTGTTGGAAGATCATCTGGTAACACCACAAACCCGAATCAACCTGTACCGCGGTGAATTGAAATTCGGAAATCGTACGGTCTATGATGCGGAAAAACATAATGAAACCTGGGTTACCGTTACAAGAGCTTTGGATCTGAGTTCCAACGTAGGATTCTCCCAGCTGGCCTATCTCTATAAAGATCATCCCATGAAGTTTATCCAGCATTTGCGGGCATTGCGGCTCGATCGCAAAACCGGGATTGATTTGATAGGTGAACAGCAACCCCTGATCAAAACGCCGCAATCGCGTACCTGGAGTGCTACCACATTACCCTGGATGGGTTTTGGGTATGAAGTGCTGGTAAGCCCCCTGCAAATGCTCACCTTGTACAATGCCGTAGCCAATGATGGTTGGATGATGAAGCCGTATCTGGTAAAATCCATCGAGGAATATGGCACACCCGTGCAAACCTTTTCACCGGAAAAAATAGAAAAGATTTGTTCCGATACCGTCCTGCATCAGGTACAACAGATGTTGCGAACCGTGGTTACAGATGGTACGGCCCGGAAGCCCTTTCAGGGAGCACCCTATAGTGTTGCGGGGAAAACGGGTACGGCTTTGGTTGCCGACGGTCGCGCCGGATACAGCAATAAGGTTTATCAATCCAGCTTTGTAGGCTATTTTCCGGCAGATGATCCGCAGTATTCCTGTATTGTAGTGGTTCGCAGCCAACCGCATCCACGCATTTATTATGGCGCTGATGTAGCTGCGCCGGTATTCCGCAGGATTGCCGATCAGCTGTATGCGCTGCATCAGGGTCCCGATGCCACACCCCGCATGCCTGAGCCCCGGGTTGACAGCATTCGCTGGGGCGTACGCACGCTTTCCACACGCGCCCGGCTGCTGGCCGGCAACTGGCCGGCAGTTCCGGTTTACGCTCTTGACAAACAGAGTACAACAACCTCAGCCGATAGGCTTGCTGATGACCGAATGCCTGATCTTACCGGTGTTGGTCTGAGGGATGCCGTGCGGTTGCTGGAAAATAAAGGATTGAAAGTCAGTTTCACGGGCGCAGGACGGGTGGTGAAACAATCGTTGCCTGCCGGTACACCCATACGCCCCGGGCAGCAAATTCAACTGATATTGAACTGAACATGGTGTTATTGCGCGACATATTAACAGATGTGCCGCTGGTCAGGCTCAGCGGAACAGCCGATGTTCCGGTTGATGAAATCACGGCTGATTCGCGGCAGGTAAAGCCTGGCACGCTGTTCTTTGCCATTCGCGGTTTGCATGCCGATGGGCATCAGTTCATCAGCCAGGCAGTAGACAACGGTGCCGTGGCCGTTGTATGTGAAGATATGCCCCCGCAGCCTTCCCCTCATATTACCTATGTGCAGGTGAGCGATAGTGCCCTGGCATGCGGCCTTATGGCTTCGCATTTTTATGGTGATCCGTCCCAACATATGCAGGTAGTAGGTGTAACCGGCACCAATGGCAAAACCACAGTAGTTACCTTGCTTTATCAGTTGTTTTCTCGCCTGGGTTTCCGTGCAGGCCTGATTTCTACCGTGCAGAACATAATTGTAGATAAGCCGGAACCCGCGACCCATACAACACCCGATGCCATTCAACTTCATCGGTTGCTGGCGCGCATGCATCAGCAGAAGTGTACACATGTATTCATGGAAGCGAGTTCACATGCCATCCATCAAAAGCGTATTGCAGGTGTGCATTATACTGGTGGTATTTTCACCAACATCACACATGATCATCTCGATTATCATAAAACATTTGAGAATTATTTAAAAGCTAAAAAATCATTCTTTGATCAACTTCCGGCATCTGCATTTGCACTCACCAATATAGATGATCGCAATGGCATGGTGATGGTGCAGAATACACCCGCCAGAATCGTCACCTATGCGTTGCGGAAAAAAGCCGACTTCAAAGCCAGAATCATTGAAAACCATCTTACCGGCCTGCAGCTCGAAATTGATCAACAGCTTGTACATAGCAGGCTTATCGGTGCATTCAATGCATACAACCTGCTTGCTGCGTATGCAGCTGCGAGGCTGCTGGGGCAGGAAAAACAGGAAACCCTGCGGATTTTGAGTGATTTGAAAGGAGCTGAAGGCAGGTTTGATTATCTGATTTCTCCCAATCAGCACATCATCGCGATTGTGGATTATGCACACACGCCTGATGCGTTGAAAAATGTGCTGCAAACCATTCTGGGATTCAAGCAATCAACACAGCGAATAATCACGGTTGTCGGTTGCGGCGGTGATCGTGATCGGTCAAAACGCCCGGAAATGGCGCTGATTGCAACGCATTTCAGTGATCAGGTGATTTTTACTTCTGATAACCCAAGGAGTGAAGATCCGCAGGCAATTATTGAAGAAATGAAAAATGGATTATCGGCATCCATGCTGGCCAAAACCCTATCCATCGTAGATCGTAAAGAAGCTATCCGTACCGCATGTATGCTGGCGCAGCCCAATGATATTGTGCTGATTGCAGGTAAAGGACATGAAAAATATCAGGAAATCAAAGGTGTGAAATATCCTTTTGATGACAGAGAAGTGGTAAAAGAAATGTTTGCACTATTGGGTAAATAAAAAAGCATGTTATACTATTTGTTCACATATTTAAAAACACATTTTGATCTGCCCGGAGCGGGTGTATTTCAGTACATCACATTTCGGGCTACCATGGCTATTTTGCTTTCACTGGTTATTTCCCTGTTTGCCGGCAAACGCATATTGCTTTTTCTGCAACGCAAACAAATCGGTGAAACTGTTCGCCAGCTGGGACTTTCCGGTGAGAATCAAAAAGCAGGTACTCCTACGATGGGCGGACTGATCATTCTATCAGCCATTATTATACCTACTTTATTATTTGCCCGGCTTGAAAATGTGTATGTCATTCTTATGCTGATATGCACATTGTGGCTCGGAATTATTGGATTTGTGGATGATTACATCAAGGTGTTTAGGAAAAACAAGGAAGGCCTGGCCGGTAGATTTAAGATTTTAGGTCAGGTGGGTCTGGGGCTCATTGTAGGATGTACACTTTATTTCAATGATCACGTGGTCATTATGCGTGAAATCATCGGCAAACCCAGGATTGCGCAATATGAAAAAGTTGTGGGCGATACCACGGCTATTAAGGAAGGCAAACGTCAGCGTTTTGTAGAGGTAAAAACACCTATTACCACTATTCCGTTCGTAAAAAGCCATGAGTTTAATTATGCCCGTTTGATTTCATGGATAGGGAAAAATGCTGAACGATATACTTATATCGTATACATTCTCATTGTGGTATTTATCATCACAGCCGTATCGAATGGTGCAAACATTACCGACGGGCTTGATGGACTGGCTACAGGTGTTTCAGCCATTATTGGTGCTTGCCTAGGCATATTTGCGTATGTATCAGGCAATATCAATTTTGCTTCCTATCTCAATATCATGTATATCCCCAATCTGGGTGAACTCTCGATTTTCATTGGCACTTTCGTAGGAGCATGCATTGGTTTTCTGTGGTACAATGCTTATCCCGCACAGGTATTTATGGGAGATACCGGAAGCTTGGCTCTGGGCGGCATTATTGCTTCACTGGCTTTTATTGTACGGAAAGAATTGCTGATTCCTATTTTCTGCGGAATCTTTCTGGTTGAAAATATTTCGGTATTGATTCAAGTGGCATATTTCAAATACACCAAACGAAAATATGGTGAGGGCAGGAGGATATTCAAAATGGCTCCTCTGCATCATCATTATCAGAAGCTGGGATATCATGAAAGCAAGATTGTGGTGCGTTTCTGGATAGTAGCCATTTTTTGTGCGGTGTTTTCTATTGCCACATTAAAACTCAGATAAGCAACACATGGCAGAAAAAGTGGTCATATTAGGTGCAGGCGAAAGCGGTGTAGGAGCAGCTCTTCTGGCCGTGAAGCAAGGTTATGAGGTATGGGTATCAGATGCCGGATCCATTGCCGATCGTTACAGGCAGGAGCTGCAGGCAGCACATATCCCCTTTGAAGAACATACACATAGTTATGATAAAATATTTGAAGCAGACTGGATTATCAAAAGTCCAGGCATTGCAGAAGCCGCACCGGTAATGCAGGCGGTGAGATCAAAATCGAAACGTGTGATCAGTGAAATAGAATGGGCTTATCGTTTTTGCAATCAGGCAACTATTATTGCTATTACGGGCACAAACGGTAAGACCACTACAACCGCATTGATCCATTATCTTTTGAAAAACTCCGGAATACAAGCAGCCTGCGTTGGCAATATAGGCAATAGCTTTGCCAGGCAGGTTGCTACCTCACCGGAACCTTGTTATGTAGTAGAAGTAAGTAGTTTTCAGCTGGATGATATTGAAACTTTTCATCCGCACATAGCTGTTTTGCTTAACATCACGGAAGATCATCTGGATCGCTATGGCAGCATGGAAGCATATGCAGCTGCCAAGTTCCGGATCACGGAAAACCAGACAGCAGAAGATTATTTTATTTATTGCTTGGATGATCCTTATACAAGAAAATTCTTTAAAAAAAATATTCATTCACGACTTTTACCTTTTAGCATTATGGAACAGGTTAAACAGGGAGCTTATATGCAAGACCAGCAAATTCACATCCGCATCAACGATGATGAATGCATTTTATCGGCTGACGAATTATCACTCAGGGGCAAACACAACATCTACAACTCTATGGCTGCAGGAATTGCGGGTAAAACCATGAACATCCGGAATGAAAAAATCAGGGAAAGCCTGGCAACTTTCAAAGGCATTGAGCACAGGCTGGAGAACGTGGCTACCGTGCGCGGAGTGGAGTTTATCAATGACAGCAAAGCCACCAATGTAAATTCTGTATGGTATGCACTGGAATGCATGAAAAAACCTGTCATCCTCATCATGGGTGGTATTGATAAGGGTAATGACTATGAAATTATCCGCGGGTTGGTAAAAGAAAAGGTAAAAGCTATTGTGTGCCTCGGAAAAGATAACCGGAAAATTAATGAAGCATTTAAGGATGATGTGCAGCTGATGGTAAATACAACATCCATGAAAGAAGCTGTGGAAGCTGCATTCCACTTTGCCAGCCCGGGTGATGTGGTACTGCTTTCACCGGGATGTGCAAGTTTTGATTTGTTTAAGAATTATGAAGATAGAGGAAGACAGTTTAAACAGGCGGTGAAGGACTTATAAACAAAAATGCATTTGTTTATGAAGCAACTGATGCAGCAGATACGGGGTGATAAGGTAATATGGGGTGTAGTGATCATGCTTTCGTTGATCAGTATGCTGGCCGTGTATAGTTCCACGGGTATGCTGGCATATCGCATGCAGCATGGCCATAATGAATATTATTTGTTTAAACAGGTATCGGTATTATTGTTTGGATTACTGATTATTTATCTTTCTCATCGGGTACATTATATGATATATGCGCGGGTGGCTAAAATCGGAGTGATCATTGCCGTTCCGTTACTTATTTATACCTTATTGTTTGGTTCACACGTCAATGATGCCAGCAGATGGATACGCCTGCCGGTAATTAATCTAACTTTTCAGACATCTGATTTTGCGAGACTGGCACTTTTCATGTATGTATCCCTTCAACTGGCAAGACATCAGGAAGAAATAAAGGATTTTCATAAAGGATACAAACCTGTGCTGTTGGCTATGCTGGTAATATGCGGATTGATTGCTCCGGCTAATTTATCTACGGCTTTATTGCTGGGGGCGAGTTGTTTTTTGCTTTGCTTTATCGGAAGAGTTGCTTTGAAACATCTGATGATTACATTGCTGATAGTAGCTTTACCTTTGCTTGCACTGATGGGTATTGCAGCATTGACTTATCATCCGGATGATCAGCTGCATTCATCCGATAGGCATCAGCGGGGCTGGTATGAAAGAGTCATCGAACGCATCGAAGGCAAAGGCCGTATAGCCACATGGATTCATCGCGTTCAGGATTTCATGTTTGCTTCACATGAAGATGTACCTTATCAGGTAGAACAGGCCAAGATTGCCATTGCAAGGGGAGGCCTGTTGGGCAAAGGTCCGGGCAACAGCATCCAGCGTAATTTCTTACCGTATCCATATTCGGATTTCATTTTTGCTATCATTATCGAAGAGTATGGACTTGTGGGTGCAGCTTTGTTGGTAATGTTGTATCTCATTTTGTTGTTCAGATGCATTCGCTTGTTTAGGCGATGTCCGTATGCTTTTGGTTCATTTTTATGTATCGGGCTGAGTTTTACATTGGTTATTCAGGCTTTTGCCAATATGGGTGTGGCAGTGAATTTACTTCCTGTAACGGGAGTTACTCTGCCACTGGTAAGTATGGGCGGATCTTCCATTTGGTTTACCAGTCTTTCCATCGGCATCATTTTAAGTGTTGCACGTTATATGGAACAGGAAGAATTGGAAAAACAACAGCTATCCGAAGTTGAAGAAAGCTGGATGGATGCACTGGAACCTGCTTTTCCTGCTGGCAGGAATGATGATAAAACAACAAATCCTTTGGCGTATGAAAATTAATCATTCGTTGATCAGGAATAATTAATGCTGCAGCACATGGGCGAACAACAGCTATCATACACGCATACACCACATGCAGCTCGCATCATCATCAGCGGTGGCGGCACGGGAGGACATATTTTCCCGGCCATTGCCATAGCCCGTGCCTTGCAGCAACTAGAACCCGATATACAAGTTTTGTTTGTAGGTGCAAAAGGAAAAATGGAAATGGAAAAAGTGCCGCAGGCTGGTTATCCGATTCGCGCGCTGGACATCAAAGGCATGGATCGTAGCAGCTGGTGGAAAAATATAACCCTGCCTTATTTTATACTGAAAAGCATCTTACAGGCCCGTCATATTTTACATGATTTCAAACCTCATGCAGTGATTGGTGTAGGAGGTTATGCTAGTTTCCCGATATTGTTTGCTGCTCAGCAGGCAGGCATAGATACCTACATTCAGGAGCAGAATTCATTTGCAGGCAAAGCAAATCAATGGCTTGCGAAAAAAGCTACACGCATTTTTGTGGCATTTGATGGAATGGAAAAATTTTTCCCGAAAGAAAAAATTGTTGTTACAGGTAATCCGGTAAGGCAGGATATTTTATCTGAAAATATTTCCAAAGCTGATGCATGCAGGTTTTTCGAACTGGATCCGCAACGGCCTGTGGTATTGGTTGTGGGTGGTAGCCAGGGTGCACGTTCCATCAACCGGGCTATTCAGCAACATATAGAATTATTGATTTCGCATCATATTCAGGTGATCTGGCAAACAGGCAAGCTTGATTTTGAAAACATACAACAATTTATTCAGTCTAAGGCTGCACAAGCCCGATATCTATCTCAGATCAAGCTGATGCCTTTTGTTCAGGATATGGCAAAGGCTTATGCAGCTGCCGATGTGGTGGTATCAAGAGCAGGTGCTATTGCCATCGCTGAATTGTGCGTGATGAGGAAACCTGCTATCCTGGTGCCGTTCCCGTTTGCAGCTGAAGATCATCAAACACATAATGCACGCATGCTGGTAGAAAAACAGGCAGCCTGGATGATTGCAGATGCAGAAGCGCAGGAAAAACTAGTTCATGCGATTATTGATTTATGTACAGATGAAGAGAAAAGAATAAGCTTAAGTGAGCATATTGGAAGGCTGGCAATAAGAAATGCAGATCAACGGATTGCAGCGACAATTCTGCAGGATTTAAAACAAAGATATCATGAGCTATCATTTTCAGTAAGTACAAACACAAATCATCATACATGAAAATCAACGGCACAGATATTAAGCGAATGTATTTCATTGGTATTGGTGGCATTGGAATGAGTGCCCTGGCTCGTTATTTTCATGAACATGGTGTCGTTGTTAGCGGATATGATCGCACGCCATCAGCATTATGCCAACAGCTGGAACAGGAAGGCATATCTGTTCATTATGATGAAGATATTGATGCCATTGATCGAGAAGCTGATGTGGTGGTATATACACCAGCTATTCCGCCTGATCATGCCGAATTGCTGTATTACAGAAATCACGGTTATCAATTATTCAAACGCAGCGAAATGCTGGGCATGATTTGTAAAAACATGACCACCATTGCTGTTGCCGGTACACATGGGAAAACTACTACCACTACATTGATTGCACATATACTCAGACATTGCGGACGTGCGTCCTATACCTTTCTGGGAGGTATTTCTGTCAATTACCAAACCAATTACTGGAAAGGAACAGAGCCTTTGGTAGTGGTAGAGGCCGATGAGTATGACCGATCCTTTTTGCATCTGCATCCTTATATAGCTGTAGTAACATCCATGGATCCGGATCATCTGGATATTTATGGTACGAAAGAAGCTATGCAGGATGCATATTTTCAGTTTGCTCAACAACTGAAGCCTGGCGGATGTCTGATTTATCATAAAGGTATTGCACGTGAAGATGAATGGCAGAAGATAGCTACCTATAGTTATCATCTCAATGATCCGAAAGCTGATTTTTATGCCTTTCATGTGCGTATGCAAGATGGACATTATCATTTTGATGTGCAGGCTCAGCATTCGCTGATTGAAGATTTATGCCTGCAGACAGGTGGACTTTACAATGTGGAGAATGCAGTGGCAGCCATTGCTGTAGTCAGGCAGCTGGGCCTGGATCCCAAACAAATCAAAGAGGCTATTCAGCATTTTAAAGGTGTGAAACGTCGCTTTGAATATATCTTAAAGCGAACCGATATTGTTTTTATAGATGATTATGCGCATCATCCGCAGGAATTAAAAGCCTTGCTAAGCAGTGCTAAGGAGTTTTATCCTGATCGGCCGTTGCATGTTGTTTTTCAACCTCATTTGTATTCGCGCACACGTGATCTGGCTAGGGAATTTGCTGCCAGCCTGGATCTGGCAGATCGGGTATGGCTTTTACCGATTTATCCCGCGAGGGAATTGCCCATACCGGGTGTAAGCAGTGAACTGATTCGTGATTTCATGAAAAAAGCAGAAGTGAGTTGTGTGGATAAGAAAGAGTTGATTGCAGAGATTGCTGAAAAAAAACCAAAGCTATTAATTACAGCTGGCGCAGGTGATATTGATCAACTCATTCCCGAGATTGTGCAGATTTATCAATCTACTTCCTATGCAGCATAACCGGAGTTCATATCGGATGCAAATAGGTTGGCTGATTGCAAGCATATTGTTGTCAGCAGCACTGATCGTGTTGTTTGTTTTTGCTGCGCATCAGAATCAGCAACTGATCTGCAAAGGTATTGTGGTAGAGCATGCACATGCAGATACACATCCGAAATTTATTTCCGGGAATGATATACTGAAAATCATTCGCACATTTCATCCGGAAGGGAAGCCGCTGCATCAGATTGATCTCCACGCAATAGAACAGGAGTTACAGCAAAATCCATGGATGCAGCACGTGACATTATTTTTCGATACCCACGGCAAACTGCATGTACGCTATGCACAAAAAACACCTATGCTTTTGGTTTACACAAAAAACGGAACATCTTTTTATCTCGATACACAAGGACATAAAATTCCTGTTTCAGACAGGTATCAACCCGATGTACCTGTTGTAACTGGTTGGTTTTCGTCGAATCATCTGCATGACAGCGTGTTGAATCAGAGGCTTATGCAAATAGGACTTTTGCTGATGAATGATAGTTTCTGGAATGCACAGGTACAACAAATTGATATTCAGCCTGACGGCAGGATGCTGATGATTCCTACCGTTGGTCCTGTGATTCAACTCGGAAATGCTGAACGATTTGATTTGCAATGCAGGGTTTTGCAGGCATTTTATCAACAGGTACTGTTGAAAGGATATATGCAGGTATACGATACTGTGGATGTATCTGTGCCTTCGCAGATAATGGCTATCCGTAAATCCGCACCTGCAGATGCACGCGTAAGGCTTATGCAATTGGCTGATCAGGTTACAGACAGCCAGCAGTTACAGGTAGCTATGCTGCCTGAAAAAAATCAGAAATCCGTATTTATTCACCATACTCAAAAACCTTTGGTACCATGAGCAAACCATCCCCTATCATTGTTGGACTTGATATAGGCACTACAAAAATTGCAGTGATTGCCGGCAGAAAAAATGAATTCGGAAAACTGGAAATCCTCGGATTTGGAAGGGCTGATTCCTTTGGTGTGCAACACGGTATGGTGCTGAATATTGAACAAACCATACGGGCTATACAGGAAGCGCTTCAGCGTTGTTATGCTTCCAATCCGGATCTGATTATTGAAGAAGTATATGTTGGCATTGCTGGTCAGCATATCCAAAGCCTGCAGACACGCGGAGAAATGATCAGAACCGACATTGAATCTGAAATTTCCAAACAGGAAATTGAACAACTTATCAATGATCAGTATAAAACCTATATTCCCACAGGCGATCAGATCATTGATGTGATTCCGCAGGAATTCTCGGTTGATCAGTTTCAGAATATTACCAATCCCGTAGGTTATTCAGGTATCAAAATCGGTGCAAGTTTTCACATCATTACCGGAAACAAGCTTGCGATCCGCAATATTTACAGAAGCGTGGAAAAGGCTGGTCTGCACGTAAGAGATTTGGTGCTGCAACCACTTGCTTCTGCTGCAGCTGTCATGTGTGATCAGGATCTGGAAGCAGGCGTGGCTATTGTGGATATCGGTGGAGGCACTACAGATATGGCTGTGTTTTATGAAGGTGTATTGCGGCAAACAGTAGTGATTCCCTACGGCGGTGAAAATATTACCAATGATATCAAAAATGGATTGGGAGTATTGCGTACACAGGCTGAGCAAATGAAAGTGCAATTTGGTTCTGCGCTTGCGGATGAAGCTAAAAGCAATGCCTACATTACCATTCCGGGTTTGCGCGGACAACAGCCGAGGGAAATTTCCGTTAAAAACTTGGCACACATTATCCAGGCACGCATGCAGGAAATCCTGGATTTCGTCATGTATCATCTGCGGCAGATCGGGCTGGACAGTAAATATTTAAACGGCGGCATTATCCTCACCGGTGGCGGATCGCAGCTCAAGCATCTCATTCAACTTACCGAATACGTAACCGGCCTCAGCGCTAGAATTGGTTATCCGAATGAACATCTGGCAAGCGGCCATCCTGAAGAACTGGCGCGGCCCATGTATGCAACTTGTATCGGTCTTATCCTGAAAGGATTGCACGACTATGAAAATCATCCGGAAGCCTTTGAAGCCAATTTCACCCGCATCAATGCATTGAAGGATGAGCAACCCATGCAGCCATCAACCGAAAAAGCTCAGCCATCCGATCAGCAGGAACGGCAGGCCTCTGTCCGGAACAAACGCCTGCGGACATTTCTGGATAACATTAAATCCGGTATCATTGAATTGTTCCGGGATGAAGAAGATAAAACAATATAAACCCATTCATATAAACACACCATGATTACATCCAATAGCGTAAACCTTAAAAAAAGAAATAGTATGATCCACTTTGATCTCCCCAAGGAAAAGTCCTCCATCATTAAAGTGATAGGTATCGGCGGAGGCGGTAGCAATGCCGTGAATTATATGTATAGCCTGGGTATTGAAGGAGTTGATTTTATTGTATGCAATACTGATGCGCAAGCATTGGCCAATAGCCCTGTTCCCAACAAGGTACAGCTGGGCCCTTCATTGACACAGGGCCTGGGTGCGGGGGCTAATCCTGAAATCGGCAAACAGGCTACGGAAGAATCGCTGGAAGAAATCCGGCGTATCCTTGAAGTGAATACCAAAATGGTATTTATTACTGCTGGTATGGGCGGAGGGACCGGTACGGGTGGAGCTCCCATTGTAGCTAAAATCTGCCGTGAACTGGGGATTCTTACGGTGGGCATTGTCACCACGCCTTTCTCCTATGAAGGCCGCCGGCGCATGCAGCAGGCTGAAATGGGCATTCAGAACCTGAAGGAATACACAGATACCCTATTGATTATTTCAAACGACAAGCTGCGTCACCAATTCGGGAACCTGCCATTTAAGGCCGCTTTTGCCAAAGCTGATAATATCTTGGCTATTGCAGCCAAATGTATCACCGATGTCATTAACCAGCATGGCCATATCAATGTGGACTTTGCAGATGTTTGCACAGCCATGCGAAACGGCGGTGTTGCCATTCTGGGATCGGCCACAGCAGGCGGCGAAAACCGTGCCCAGAAAGCCATTGAAATGGCGCTTAGTTCACCGTTGTTAAATGATAACGATATACACGGTGCAAAATGGGTGCTGCTCAACATCACTTCATCGGAAGGGCAGTATGAGCATACGATCGATGAAATGGATATTATTCAATCCTACATTCAGGCACAGGCCGGTGATGCATGCGATGTGATTCTGGGCGTGGGCTATGATCAGTCGTTAGGCGAACAGATTGGTGTAACCATCATCGCCACAGGATTTGAACAAAAACCTCTTCGTCAGCTCCGCGAAAAAGAGCAGCTAAAGGCACCTGAGGAAAAAATTACGGTGGTACTGGGAAAGGAAAACGAAGAAAAAAAACTTTGGAAAACGCAGCCATCTGAGAAGCCGGAAACCGATGATAAGCCAGAAACAGATGTACTTGCACCCAAACTTGTTGATCCCGAAGAACAACCTGTACCTCGCAAATCCTCTTCAGCCGGCATGCTTAGCCTTTTCAACGAACCGACCGAACAAAAAAGCCAGGATTACTCCAGGCAGGTTACCGATCCATCAGGCCATTCGCGCATTTATGCACAGGCACCTGCAGTGAAATCCAAGCCGGCATCTCCTCCCCAGCAGCCAGCAGAAGAGCAGCCGGGCGAGATGAAGCTGATATATAAAGATGAGCCACCATCGGCTCCAGTGGCCTCAAACACAAAACCAGAGGAAAATCTGGAGGATCCCGACATCCGTTCCAAACAAGTAGAACGCATTACTAGACTTAAACAGCTGAGCACTCCGCTCTCCCCTTCTGAAGAAATCGAGGCAATTCCGGCCTTTATTCGCCAGGGATTATCTCTTAACCAGGATTTGCCGCCAGCTGATCCGCATCAGCTGTCCGGAATTCGTGTGCAGCCGGATCCTCAGGGGCAGGGTAAATCGTCCATCAGCACATTGAATACCTTTTTAAATGGGAAAAAGCCCGACTGAACAATGGCAAGCAGGCCTTTTCCACTCCATCCCGGGATTACCCCGGGATTTTCTTTTATTCCATATCCATCACCTAATTTTGCGTATGGTTTCATAAAACTTGGGATTTACTTCACGTGAGCAAACCAACTTCTCATCTTCAGAAAGCCACATGGGGTGGCTTGCTTGTTGCGCTTGGCATAGTATACGGAGATATCGGCACCTCTCCCCTGTACACATTCGCAGCCATTGTAAGAGGTCAGCCCATACAGGAATTGCTGGTGGTTGGCGGAGCTTCGCTTATCATCTGGACATTAACGATGCAAACCACCATCAAGTATGTCATTCTCACACTTCGGGCTGATAACAAGGGTGAGGGTGGCATATTTTCACTCTATGCCCTGATCAGGCGGCATGCCAAATGGGCGGTGATTTTTGCCATGATCGGCGGGGCGGGGTTGCTGGCCGATGGATTAATTACACCTCCTATTTCAGTGACTTCTGCTATTGAAGGACTTGGCCTGCCACAGGACGATACAGTAAAAATTGTATTGTTTATCCTCACCATTTTGTTTTTAGTGCAGCAATTTGGCACAGAATGGATTGGCCGTTTTTTCGGCCCTATTATGCTTGTGTGGTTTTTGATGATGGCCTTGGTGGGTTTACCTCATTTGCTGCACAACCCGTCGGTATTAAAGGCATTTAATCCTTATTACGGATTGAAGTTATTGTATGAATATCCCAAAGGATTTTTGATACTGGGCGCCGTGTTTCTGTGTACAACCGGTGCTGAAGCACTTTATTCAGATCTGGGACATTGTGGAAGAGACAATATCCGCTTTAGCTGGATATATGTGAAAACCTGTCTTATCCTGAGTTATTTAGGACAAAGTGCATGGTTACTGTCCCATAAAGGTGAAGTAATTTCTGAAAATATCAGTCCATTTTACGCCATCATGCCATCCTGGTTTTTGCCTTTTGGAATTGTGATTGCTACAGCAGCCACTATCATTGCCAGTCAGGCATTGATATCCGGTTCCTATACACTGGTGAGTGAGGCAATGCGCTTGAATCTGTGGCCCAAGCTTAAAATCAATTATCCGACAGAAGAAAAAGGGCAACTGTATGTACCTGGTATCAATCTGCTGTTGTTTATCGGCTGCATATCTGCCGTACTGTTGTTTCAGCGCTCATCGGCCATGGAAGCGGCTTATGGCATCACCATCACGGTGTGTATGCTTATGACTTCCTTTCTTTTTGCCGTGTATTTGTATGCCCATCGCGTAAAGCCTGTATGGATTGCTACTTATATGGTGGTTTATCTGACCATAGAATTTTCTTTTCTGTTTTCCAACCTGGTGAAATTTGTACATGGCGGTTATTTCTCCATTTTCGTTGGAGGGTTGCTGTTTATGGTAATGTATGTGTGGTATAAATCCAGAAAAATCCGCAATCGCTATGTGGAATTTGTCAGGCTGGAAGACTATTTGCCACTGCTGCAGGAATTAAGCAATGACCAAAGCATTCCCAAATATGCTACGCATCTGGTGTATCTGACCAGCGCCAATCATCCGCGCGAAATTGAACATAAAATCATCTATTCCATTTTCAACAAGAAACCCAAACGGGCCGATATTTACTGGTTTGTGCATGTGGATGTACTCGATGATCCTTATACCTGCGAATATGTGGTGGATACAATTATTCCCAATGAAGTGATCCGCATTGAATTCAGGCTAGGCTTTCGGGTTGAGCAGCGCATCAACCTCATGTTCCGCAAGGTAGTGGAAGATATGGTGCAAAACAGAGAAGTAAATATTACCAGTCGCTACGAATCTCTTAGCAAAAACAATGTTGTGGGGGATTTTCGCTTTATTGTGATTGAAAAATTTCTTTCTCATGAAAATGATTTGCCCATTTATGAGCGTTTGATGATGCGTGGTTATTTCCTGTTGAAAAAAATCAGTCTCTCTGAAGAACGTGGATTCGGGCTGGATCCCAGTTATGTGACGGTAGAAAAATTCCCGCTAGTGATAGCTCCTGTAACCAATCTCAGGTTAAAGCGGGTATATGAGACGGAAAAAAGTTCATGAGAGTTTTCAAATCCATTTTACCTGCATATTGTCTCTTCAACTGATTAAATCCGGATATGTGCAAGCTGTTTGGTTTTTATCAGGCATTCTTCCCATTCTGCTTCCGGATGGCAATAACAGGTGATACCTGATCCTGCATGGTAATACACCCGCCTGTCATCCTGGGCATACAGCAACGACCGGATGATCACATTCATTTCCATATCGCCTTCAGGAGTGATATAGCCGGCAGTACCGGAATATATGCCTCTGGGCCAGGATTCATAATGATCAATGAGTTCCAGCACTTTTTTCTTGGGTGCACCGGTCATAGAACCCATGGGAAAAGTGGTTGCCAGCAGATCGCCGATCTGATAAGCTGCATCCATTTCACTGCAAATGGTTGAAATCATCTGATGCACGGTAGGATAGGAATAAATTTTCAACCATTCGGTTACCTTCACCGAGCCGGGTACGGCTGTACGGGAAAGATCATTTCGTACCAGATCTACCACAATGGTGTTCTCAGCCCGTTCTTTGGGTGATTGCTGCAGGGAAAGCTGTAATTGAGCATCTTCCTGCGCGTTGTTGCCTCTGCGGATGGTGCCTTTCATAGGCTGCATGAGGATTTGCCGGCCGCGTTTCAGCAAATACCGCTCTGGACTGGCGCACAGCAAATAGGCATCGTGCAGCCGATAGCACAGGGAAAACGGGGCGGGCGGAAGCTGCGTGAAAGTTTCAACAGGCGAAATCTTTACCTGATCACTGGCAAACAACTGGCAGAAATTTAGCTCATAGCAATCACCTCGTTGAATATGGTGCAGGATGGCATGAATGGTATCCAGATATTGTTTCCGCGTCAATACCGGGCAGATGGATAGCGGATGGCGAAGTTGAGGGAGATTGACTCTGCTTTTGCTGATTTCTTCAAATATCCGTCTGGCTTCTGCTTCGGAACCATGGATGCCTATCTGCACCTGATCCGGATATACCAGCACCAGGATTTCGGGTATGAAAAAATATATCTCAGGAAATCCGCACAGGCAGGGCTTTCTGGAGATGCCCGGCCAGATATGTGCTGCCATGTGGTAGCCTGCATGGCCCACCATCCAGTCATGCAGGCTGGCATGAAAAGATGCCAGCTGAGCCAGAGCCCTTTCGGGCTGAGGTTTCCATTCATGACGAACCCCTGCTGCCAGCATCCACGGGGCTTGCTGCCATCCATGCGGATAAGGATGATTTTTGAAATACATAAACACCCGGAACTCCCTGCTCCAGGTGAGCAGCTGCGCGGCAAAGGAATACGAATCTAGAGGACGGAAAGTATAAAATATACGCGCTATGGCAGAAGTTTAAAGATTAAAAATCATCCTCATCGTCCTCGTCAAAACCGGGCTCAGTAAAGAATCCAAGGTCTTTGAAATCTTCATCATACAATTCATCATCGTCTTTGCTTCTCCGGCCTGACTTTTTCGAACGGGAAGGCGGCAGATCAAACTCTTCGAAGTCGGGATCATAATCATCTTCATCTTCATCCACTTCTTCCCATTCGTCGTCAAGCCGTTCATCCCATTCATCTTCCTCTTCTTCCACGCTGGCTTTTCGGGATTTTTTGCCCTGTGGTTTGCCCGATTTCTTTCGGGCAGACTTGCCCCGGGAGTTTACGACCTCATCTTCCTCTTCTTCATTCAGTTCCTCCTCTTCCTGTTTGGATTTGGAAGAAGCTTTCCGGGTGCTGGTCTTTGGCTTTGACTGACGCGTTTCGGATTTCTGTTTCTTTTCCTTGTCAGACCTGGCTTTCATGTGTATGAAATTTTAGGTTCATAACTAATGTGTAACAGGCTGCTATATGAATTGTTAAGTTATTTCTGCCATCAGATGGTTCTGCTATAAGGTTTCTGGGTTCAGGTTTTTCATTCTGTTATGTTTCAAGGGTAAAATTATGGGAATTTCTTTTACACTATATATGTTGAAAGTAAAGCGCAATCAGGATGTTGGGCATTCATATGTAAAGTTTTGACTTGTTTTTTAAACGACCAAATTTTTTTTCAAAAATTTCAGTTGCTCAGCGTCTTTTCTACCCGCTTCAGGAGCTGATTCCGTTCAGGCCCGTTCGACAGGCTGGTGATAGGTATCTGCAGGTAGTTTTCAATAAAATTCAGGTAATTTTTTAATTCAGGCGGAAGTTCATGATAGTGCTGTACTTCGGCTACTGGGCGTTGCCATCCTGGGAAACTCTGGTAAACAGGGGTGATTGTTTCATCAAGGTAAAAGGGCATTTCGCGGATTTCCTGTCCGTTGATGCGGTAAGCTATGGCTGCTTGAATAGTGGGAAAATGGTCCAGCACATCGGTTTTGGTCATGACTAGTTGGGTGACGCCGTTGAGCATGCAGGTATATCGCAGGGCAACCAGGTCAATCCATCCGCAACGGCGGGGACGGCCGGTGGTAGCACCATATTCATGTCCGGCCTGGCGCAGTTGTTCTCCTGTTTCGTTCAGCAGTTCGGTTGGAAAGGGGCCACCACCCACGCGGGTACAATAGGCTTTTGTGACACCAATAACTTCTCCTATCTGCCTGGGTGAGAGGCCCAGGCCTGTGCAGACGCCTGCAGCAAGAGTGGTGGAAGAGGTAACATAGGGATAGGTGCCAAAGTCAATATCGAGCATACTTCCCTGAGCTCCCTCAGCCAGAATGCGCTTACCTTGCTGATACCATTCCTGCAGCCGGTATTCTGCCCGGATGATCTGCAATTGGCGCAGGTAAGCTATGGCATCCATAAATGCAGCTTCCTCATCGCCGATATTTTCTTCAAAAGCATAATGGCTGAGCAATTCCAGATGTTTTTTTCGCAAAGCCTGGTAGGCCTTGTCGAAATGCGCAAGCTGTACATCGCCCACCCGCAGGCCGTTGCGACCTGTTTTGTCCATATAGGCAGGCCCTATGCCCCGCAGGGTTGATCCGATGCGAGCCTTACCCTTGGCTTGTTCTGAAGCTTTATCGAGCGCCCGGTGTGTGGGCAATATGAGATGGGCTTTTTGGGAGATAAAAAGACGCGACTTTACATCCACGCCCCGTGCTTCAAGCGATTGGATTTCGTTTTTCAGGATAATCGGGTCAATCACCACACCATTGCCAATCAGATTGAGGGTATGCGGATGGCAGATGCCCGAGGGAATGGTGTGCAGCACAATTTTTTCTCCATTGATGTAAATGGTGTGACCGGCATTGGGGCCGCCCTGAAACCGCGCCACAACATCGTAATGACCGGCAAAATAGTCAACAATCTTGCCTTTGCCTTCATCGCCCCACTGCAAACCCAGGATAACATCTACCATCTGGAAAAGTTTTTGAAAAGCGGGAGCAAAAATAGGAGTTGCTTTTCAGGCATACAAAAGAAAATCATCAGGGTGTTTCCAAGCGTGTAACAGATTCAATTCCGTCCAGCTTTTTGAGTCGTTCCACCAACTCATCCAGTTCTTCCTTGTCGTGTACAAACACTTTGATAATACCTTCGAAAACTCCACCCTGCGATTCAATGGTGAGAGCCGAAATATTGATTTTCATTTCACCGGAAATCACGTTGGTGATTTTATGGATAACACCCACATCGTCCATACCCACAATGCGCAGGCCGGTGAGGAAAGAAATTTCTTTGTTCTTTGCCCATTTGGTTTTGACGATGCGATGGGCGTAATTGGCCAGCAGTTGCGGAGCGTTGGGACAGTTGGTGCGGTGTATCTTTAATCCCTCTGTAGCAGTGATAATGCCAAATACGTCGTCACCAGGAATGGGTTTGCAGCAGTTGGCCAGTTTGTAGGCGATTTTATCAGAGCTTTCGCCAAAGATAATCAGCTCGGCTTCATTTTTCCGGGGCAGATGTTTGGAAATATCGCCGTGCGATTCCTTTTCCTGGATTTCAGGAGCTTGTGGTTTGGGCAATTCCAGCCGGTCGCCGTTTACCGTAAAATGTTTCAGTTCTTTCAGGTCAATGGCTTTGATAGCGATCTGATAGTAGAAATCCAGCAAAGCCGTTTGATGGAAATACTGCATCAATTCGTTGAGGTTTTCCTGGGAGGCGGGGACGCCCATGCCAGCCAGCTTTTTTTCCAGCATAGCCTTTCCATCCATGGCCACCTGGCGTTTTTCTTCCTTCAGGGCATCCTTGATGGCCGATTTGGCTTTTGCCGTAACCACAAAATTCAGCCAGTCTTCAGTGGGTTTTTGTTTCTGGGAGGTAATGATTTCCACCTGATCGCCACTGCGCAGCTTATGGCTGATGGGTACCAGCTTATAGTTCACCTTGGCGCCAATGCATCGGTTCCCGATATCGGTGTGGATGGCATAGGCAAAATCCAAAGCTGTAGCGCCTGCCGGCAGCACCTTCACATCTCCCTTGGGGGTATAGACATAAATTTCTTCGGAAAACAGGTTCAGCTTGAAATCCTGCAGGAAGTCGAGTGTATTGCTATCTGTTCGGTTCAGCAGCTCACGGATTTGCCGCAGCCATTCATCAAAGCGGCTTTCGGAAGAGGTTCCTTCCTTGTATTTCCAGTGAGCGGCAAGTCCTTTTTCTGCAATTTCATTCATGCGCCGGGAGCGGATCTGCACTTCCACCCAGCGGCCACCCGGCCCCATCACGGTGATATGCAGGGCTTCGTAGCCATTGGATTTGGGATTGCTGATCCAGTCGCGCAGCCGTTCGGTATTGGGCATGTAAAAATCGGTGATGATGGAGTACACCCGCCAGCAGTCGGCTTTTTCCCTTTCCGGTGGTGAATTCAGGATAATACGGATGGCAAACAGATCATACACTTCCTCAAACGACACATTTTTTTTGCGCATCTTTTCCCAGATGGAGTGGATGGTTTTCGGCCGGCCAAAGATTTCAAAATCAAATCCTTCCTGCTGCAGTTTCTCGCGGATGGGTTTGATAAACTCGTTGATATAACGGGTGCGTTCGCGGCGGGTTTCCTGGAGTTTTTGAGCAATGGAAAAATAAGCCTCCGGTTCGGTGTACTTCATGGCCAGGTCTTCCATTTCCAGCTTGATGTTGTACAAACCAAGCCGGTGGGCCAGCGGAGCATAGATGAATGTGGTTTCGGAAGCGATTTTTAATTGCTTTTCCCGACTCATGCTGTCGAGTGTTCGCATGTTATGCAACCGGTCGGCCAGTTTAATGAGAATCACGCGGGGATCCTCAGCCAGGGTGAGGAGAATTTTGCGAAAGTTTTCAGCTTGTTTTGTGGTATTACCCGATTCCTCAATATTGCTCAATTTGGTAAGTCCGTCGATAATGCGTGCGCATTGGCTACCAAATTCCCGTTCAATGTCTTCGAGTGTGATTTCGGTATCTTCTACTGTATCGTGAAGCAATGCGCAGATGGCAGACGTCACGCCCAGTCCGATCTCCTCGACGGTAATCAGTGCCACGGCAAGGGGATGCAGGATATAGGGTTCACCGGATTTGCGGCGCATGTCGCGATGTGCTTCGGCTGCCATTTCAAAGGCTCGCCGCACCAGTTCCTTATCGCCTTTTTTCAGCTTTGTTTTCAAAGCTCTCAACAGGGCGCGGTATTGGCGGACAATTTCTTTTTTCTCCGTCTCCTCGTCGGGCACATAAGGCCTTTTGATCATCATCATGTCCATATCTCAAATTTACGAAGCTTTCCGCTGCTTTTCACCGTCAGGTCAATAGCTTTTCCATTCTCCCCAAAATGCAATACCTTTGCCAGCTCCGGAGGCGAAAAAGCGCGGACGTGGTGGAACTGGCAGACACACCAGACTTAGGATCTGGAGCCGAAAGGCGTGGGGGTTCGAATCCCCCCGTCCGCACGTCAACTGCAGACCGCCAAATTTACCGGAGGTGCTGACGATGCGGCAGCAACACACGTGCAGGAACTATTCTTGTTTATAAACTGTATTTTTAAAACTTTATGGCAACCATTCAACGTGAAACACTGGCCCCTCTGCATGAAAAAATCGTAGTGCAGGTTGAAGAGCAGGATTACATGCCGGCTTTTGAAAAGACACTGAAAGAGTACCGGAGAAAAGCACAGATTCCAGGTTTCAGGAAGGGTATGGTACCGGCCAGCCTGATCCGGAAAATGTATGGGCAGGCTCTTTTTACCGAAGAGGTGATCCGTACGGCCGAACAACAGCTGAATCGTTATCTGGAGGAAGAAAAGCTGGATATTTTTTCCCAACCTTTATGGTTGGAAAATGAGGCCCCCCAGCTGGATCTGAATGCGCCGGGCAACTATGCATTTGCATTTGAAATCGGCCTCAGGCCGCAATTTGAGCTTAAGCTGCTACAGCCCGCAACCGAATTGCAGCAATACGTGGTGCAGGTTACTGATCAGATGGTGGATGATGAAATGGAATACCTGCTCCGCCGCTATGCTGCTCGCGAGAGAATTGAGAAATTTGAGCAGGAGGATGATTTCGTACAGGCCAGCTTTGAGCAGGTGGACGAGCAGGGCGAAGTGATGCCGGATGGGCGTAAACAACAGCTGAGCTTTTTATTCAGGGAAATTGATGAAGCACACAGAGCTGCATGGGCTGGCAAGCAGGAAAAAGAATCCGTAACTGCTGCCCTCCATGAAATATTCTCTGGCGATAGCCTGTCCTACATCATGAATCGCTTGGGATTGGATCAAAATGATCCGTCAGCGGCATCAACCCGTTTTCGGATTACCCTTGAAGAGATCGGCCGGCTCAAAAAACCAGCCCTGGAGGCCGAATTCTTCAACCGCGTATTTCCGGAAGAAAATATCCAGACACCGGAGCAATTCCGCCAGCGCGTGCGGGAAGAAGTAGAATATTACTATCAGGAAATTGCCCGGGAAAGATTGCGAAATGAATTGATGGAAAAATTGATTCATGAAACGGAGATTCCCCTGCCTGAAGCATTTCTGCGTCATCTGATTGCCCGCAATCAATCCCAACCGGCTGAATCGGTAGATGACCAGACTCTTCATGCTTTTTTGCATCAGCTCAGGTGGACGCTGATTGCGCAGAAGCTGGAACAGCAGTCGGGCGTGGAACTCACACAGGAAGATATCCTGCAGAAAGCAAAAGCTGATTTTATTCAGTATTTTGATGTATACAGCCAGAAACATACGCCGGAATATATCAATCGTTTTACCCTGCAGCTTTTGCAAAACGAAAAGACATTCGATAAATATGCAACGGAGGCAAAAAACCAGAAATTGCTTGACTGGGCGCTTCAGCAGGTAACCATAAAGGAGGTCCCCGTCAGTCTCGATGAATTCAAGGCAATGCTGGAAAAACCATCCTCTCATCATACCCATCAACACAGCCATGAACATGAGCACGAACATGCATGATGAATTTCGCAGATACGCGGTGTATCACCGGCGTATCAACAGCCTGGCATTGGATCAGTACACCAGGCATGCCGTAAAAGCGCTTACGCCCTACATCATTGAGGAAAGGCCATTGAATGTGGCTTCCATGGATGTATTTTCCCGGTTGATGATGGATCGGATCATATTTTTAGGTGAGCCTATTGATGATTATGTAGCCAATATTGTCACGGCACAGCTGCTTTTCCTGGAATCTACCGACAGAGGCCGTGATATTCAGATGTATATCAACAGCCCCGGTGGCAGTGCCTATGCCGGTTTGGGCATTTATGATACCATGCAGGTGATTCAGCCCGATGTGGCAACCATCTGCACCGGTATAGCAGCATCCATGGCGGCCGTACTGATGTGTGCGGGGGTAAAGGGCAAACGTACAGCGCTCAAACATTCACGTATTCTGATTCATCAGCCCAGTGGCGGTATTTCTGGACAGGCATCGGATGTGGAAATTACGGCACGCGAAATTTCCAGAGTGAAAAGGGAACTGTATGAAATCATTGCCTATCATTCAGGGCAAAGTGTAGAAAAGATTGAACGCGATGGTGATCGTGATTTCTGGATGTCGGCCGAAGAAGCGGTGGCCTACGGGCTGATTGATGAAGTATTGCAAACACATCCGCGCAAAAAACCAGCTGAAATTTCTTCCGATTCGAAATCAAACGGACAGGAAACACAGGATAAAAAGAACAAATCCTAAACCTTGATACACATGGCCAATATGCATTCGTCTCCATACATGCAATCGCTTGCTTTTCAGCAGGAACCTGATACAGAAGCACCTCCCAAGCTGGAAGAACTTATCAGCAGCCGGGAATTCGATAAGACGTTTCTGGAGCAACGACGTGTGTTTCTGTGGGGCGTGGTCGATGATCATTCCGCCCGCGAGGTGGTCAATCGCCTGCTGTACCTGGAAGCCAAGGCGCCTGGCAAGGAAATTACCTTATTCATCAACAGTCCGGGCGGCATCGTATCTTCGGGTATGGTGATTCACGATACCATGCAACTCATCAGTTCGCCCGTTGCTACCGTGTGTATGGGCCTGGCGGCTTCCATGGGTTCTATCATCCTTTCAGCCGGTAAAAAAGGCAGGCGCTTTATTTTTCCGCATGGAGAAGTGATGATCCATCAACCCAGCATTGGTGGCTATCAGGGCACATCGGCCGATCTGGAAATTCAGGCCCGGCAGATCCGCAAAACCAAGGAATTAGGTGCCCGTATCCTTGCAGAAAACTGCGGGCAACCTATTGAAAAAATCCTGAAGGATTTTGACCGGGATTATTGGATGGATGCACAGGAAGCTGTTGAGTACGGTATTGTGGATAAGATTATTGAAAAACTCTGACCAGTATGAAAGAGCAGGATGGTAATCATCATACGCAAGGCCCGCGGAATCGTCCGCGTTGTTCGTTTTGCGGACGTTCGCAGGATGAGGTGCGCATTCTGATTTCCTCTGAAAAGGCCAATATCTGTGATATTTGTGTAGCACAGGCACAGGAGCTGATAGCTGAAGAGTTTGGTACAGGCTCCCGGCCTTCACAGTCTTTTTCCCTGAAGATTGCCAAGCCTATTGAGATCAAAAAATTCCTCGATGAATATGTCATAGGCCAGGACGAAGCAAAGAAAGTACTGGCTGTAGCGGTGTATAATCATTATAAACGATTGAAATATCAATCCCGCCAGGAAGATGTAGAGATTGAAAAATCGAATATCATCATGGTGGGTGAAACCGGCACCGGAAAAACATTGCTGGCACGTTCCATTGCCAAGCTTTTGCGTGTGCCTTTTACCATTGTAGATGCCACAGTATTTACCGAAGCCGGTTATGTGGGCGAAGATGTGGAAAGCATTCTCACCCGGTTGCTGCAGGTATGTGATTATGATGTGTCAGCAGCTGAAAAAGGCATTGTGTATATTGATGAGATTGATAAGATTGCACGCAAGGGTGATAATCCTTCCATTACGCGTGATGTGAGCGGAGAAGGTGTGCAACAGGCGCTGCTGAAGTTGCTGGAAGGTACCGAAGTGCTGGTGCCACCGCAGGGGGGCCGTAAGCATCCCGAACAGAAGATGATCAAGGTGAATACCCAAAATATCCTGTTTATTTGCGGAGGTGCTTTTGAAGGGATAGATAAAATTATTGCCCGCCGTATTCAGACTCATACCATAGGTTTTAAAACCGAGCATGAAAACAGGTTTGAACGGGATCAGATTTTGCGGCATGTCAATGCGCAGGATTTGCGCGCATTCGGATTGATTCCCGAACTGATCGGCCGTCTGCCGGTTATCACTTATCTCAATACACTCGACCGGAAAGCTTTGCGGGCTATTCTCACAGAACCCAAAAATGCCCTGATCAAACAGTACAAAAAATTGTTTGCACTGGAAGGCATTGAATTGCATGTGGATGATGAAGTGCTCGATTTTATTGTGGACAAGGCAATGGAATTCAGGCTGGGTGCGCGTGGATTGCGCTCCATCTGCGAAATTATCATGACGGATGCCATGTTTGAATTGCCTTCTACCAATCAGAAGGAATTTCATCTTACGCTGGAATATGCCCGCCGGAAGCTGGATGCAGAAGCTGCTTCGCGCCTGAAAGTAGCATAACTACCTGCACGTGAAATAATACATAAAGATCATGTTAGATGATAGAAAGATGCATGCCTGAAAGAAATGATTGGTTGCATGCATTTTTACATCTGCAGAAACCTATACTCATTCAGGATAATGCCTGATCCAGATCTGCCAGCAGATCTTCTATATTTTCAATTCCCACGCTCATGCGGATAAGTCCATCAGTAATACCACTTTTTTCACGTTGTTCGCGCGGTACTCCGTAATGCGTCATCGATGCTGGATGGGAAACTAAAGTATCACAGGTACCCAGCGATACAGCTCGTACACATAATTGCAAACGATCAATAAATTTTTTTCCTGCAGATAATCCATCTTTCAATTCAAAACTTAAAATAGCTCCTGGATGTTTCATTTGTTTTTTGGCAATGGCATAATCAGGATGTGAGGTCAATCCTGGATAATTCACTCTGGATACTGCCTGATGTTTTTCCAGAAAGTTAGCTATCTGCATGGCGTTTTCACAATGCCGCTGCATGCGAAGCTCAAGGGTTTTCATGCCTAGGGTAAGCAGGTATGCGTCAAACGCATTGCTGTTGCCGCCCAGCAAACGTGCAATTTTGTTTACATGCTGTTCCATTTTTTCCACATCTCTTCCTACCAATACCCCACCCACGGCCGTTCCATGCCCGTTCAGAAATTTGGTGGTGGAATGAAACACATAATCGGCACCATACTGGAAAGGTTGCTGCAAATAAGGAGAAGCAAAGGTGTTATCAACGGCAGTAACCAAATGGTATTGCTGAGCCAGCCGGATGCAGGCTTCCAGATCCACACAACGCAATGTAGGATTGGCAGGCGTTTCGAGATACATCATGCGGATATGTTTTTCTTTTTTCAGCACATCTTCTACCCGCTGCAGATCGTGCATATCCATGATGATGGGTTCAACGCCCAGGCCCGGAAGAATTTTATGCAGCAATTCATCCGTTCCACCGTAAAGGGATAAATGGGTAATGATTTTATCACCTGCATGCAGTTCACTGAGAAATAATGTGGTGAGTGCAGCCATGCCCGAAGCATGCAGAATAGCTTTTGCTTGCAAAGGATTTCCCTGGCTATCGCGCAGCTGGTGGGTTTCCAGTGCTGCAATTTTTTGTTCAGCTTCAGTGAAATTGGGATTTCCCCATCGTGTATAGATATAACCTTTTTCCTTACCGGTAAAGCGATTCATGCCTTGTTCGGCAGTATCAAACACAAAGGTGGAACTGGCATAAATAGGTGTCAGATGCGCATAATTGGGATCAGGAACATGTCCGGCATGTACGCAATGTGTTCCAAATCCCTGAGGGGATTGTTTTTTCATAATCATCACGTGAAGTAAAAATCAGAATAATGATGATCAAAATTACACAACTTATGTGATGAAAGATTATTGTACAACGTACAAACTAAGTTGTTGTTCTGATTTTGACAAACTTTGGATATGGGATGATATTGTAAATGTTCAAACCTGAAGACAGCAGATAAAAATTTCGTTTTATATTGCTGATAAATCGAAAATATTATGATGCGCCATATTTCAACCACATGGAAACCAATGATGCTTTTGCTTACAGTATTGTTTTCATTCAGGAGTTCGGCGCAAACATCATTTCAGCCTACGGAATATTTGATTTTATTGGGTATTTATCATCAGCAAAGTCTTGCGGCATATCCTGCTGCAGATAATCGAGCAGCCAACCAGGCTGATCGCAGAGCTACCATTGCCGATAGTGTGTGGCTGCATCCGAATTTACGATTGATATATCGTTCACCCGATGTCGGATTAAGCAACAGTTGGGATTTATGGATACAGGGCGATAGCCTGGCAATAGTGAGTGTGCGGGGGACGGTTAACCGTCCCGATTCCTGGCTGGAAAATTTCTGGGCGGCCATGGTACCCGCACAGGGTGAATGGCAGATCAACGACAGCACGCGATTTGTTTACCGGTTGGCCGATGATCCCCGTGCGGCCGTGCATGCAGGCTGGCTGTTGGGAGTGGCTTCCATGGCGCCGGATATAGTGAGGCATCTGCATCAGATATATCAGCAAGGTATCAGGCAGGTAATCATCACGGGGCACAGCCAGGGTGGCGTGATCAGTTACCTGCTGGCGGCTTATTTGCATTACCTGCCGGATCCGGTTGTGGCTGACAGCCTGCAGTATCAGGTTTATGCCAGTGCAGCGCCCCGCCCCGGCAATCTGTACTTTGCCTATGATTTTGATGAGGCTTTCCGGGGCAGAGCATTTCATATCGTCAATCCGGAAGACTGGGTGCCGCAAACACCGCTAACGGTGCAAACACTGCATGATATGGCAGCGGTTAATCCGTTTGCTGATGTAAGCAGCCTGTTTCAGGGCAGCAACTGGCTGGTCAGATGGTATCTGCGAAGTCAATTTAACAAGTTGAAACGTCGTACAGACAAAGCCAACCGGATGATGACCCACTTATTCGGAAACAAAATGCAGAAAGCAGTCAGGCATTATTTGCCTCAATTGCGTTTTCCTGTGTATGCACACTCTGTGGAATATACATCGGCCGGCATGCCTGTGGTACTGAAGCCTGATAGTGTGTATTTTCAAAAAGCCGTATTCAACGGGAAAAATTATTTTGTGCATCATGCCCTCAGTGCTTATGCCTATCTGGTGAAAACAAATTTTCATATTCATTAACCAGCTAATTATGCTCACATGCATCCACAAATTGTTGTAGCCATCGGGTTAGTGGCAGCCTTTTGCACTACGGTTTCCTTTATTCCGCAGGCAGTAAAAACCATTCGTACACGCAACACATCAGGCATTTCACTGGGGATGTATGTGTTATTCACTACTGGCACGCTGTTCTGGTTCATTTACGGATTGCTCAGCCACAGTTTGCCGGTTACATTAGCCAATGGCATTACATTGATTTTTGCGGGCATTGTTTTGTTTTACAAAATCAGATATCATTGAATCGTGAAATCGGCTTACATTTGCTTGCAATTATTTGAAAAAATAATTGCATATGCCTGCCTCACATTCCCGGATCTGGAAAGAAGGCCTCACCTTCGATGATGTTTTGCTGGTTCCAGCCTATTCTGAAGTATTGCCCAGAGAGGTGGATATCACTACCAGGCTTACACGGAGCATTCCCCTGAATATTCCCATGGTTTCTGCGGCCATGGATACGGTTACCGAAGCTGAGCTAGCCATAGCACTGGCTCGGCAGGGAGGTATCGGGATTTTGCATAAAAATATGACTATTGAGCGGCAGGCCGAGCAGGTGCGTCGGGTGAAACGCAGCGAAAGCGGGATGATCATTGATCCGATTACCCTGCCGGAAACGGCCACCATTGCTGAGGCTTTGCGTATCATGAAGGAAAACAAAATCGGGGGAATCCCGATTGTGGATCAACGGAAAAAACTGGTAGGAATCCTAACCAATCGGGATCTGCGGTTTGAAAAGAATGGCAAACGTGCGGTGAGTGAAGTGATGACAAAAGAAAATCTGATTACGGCTCCCGAAGGCACGGACCTGAAGAAGGCTGAACGCATTCTGCAGCAGCATAAAATTGAAAAACTGCCGGTGGTCAATAAAAAAGGTGAGCTGGTGGGCCTGATCACCTATCGGGATATTCTGCAATTGCAGAGTTATCCGCATGCGGTAAAGGATAATCTGGGTCGGCTGCTGGTAGGTGCGGCAGTGGGCATTACGGCTGATATGCTGGATCGGGTATATGCACTGGTGCAGGTGGGCGTGGATGTGGTAACGCTGGATAGTGCCCATGGCCATTCCAAAGGCGTTATAGAAGCATTGAAAAAAATCAAAAAAAATTTTCCCAAACTGCAGGTCATTGCAGGCAATGTGGCTACGGGTGAGGGTGCAAAAGCATTGGCAGAAGCCGGTGCGGATGCTGTAAAGGTAGGTGTGGGGCCTGGTTCCATTTGTACGACTCGTGTGGTGACCGGCGCCGGCATGCCTCAGCTGACAGCTATCATGGAAGCCGCTGCAGCCCTGGAAGGCACAGATACTCCTGTGATTGCCGATGGCGGTATCCGTTATACTGGTGATATGGTAAAAGCATTGGCTGCAGGAGCCTCAAGCATCATGGCCGGATCTATTTTTGCCGGCACAGAAGAAAGTCCGGGCGAAACCATCATTTTCGAAGGACGAAAATTTAAATCCTATCGCGGCATGGGTTCTTTAGAAGCCATGGCCGAAGGAAGCAAGGATCGGTATTTTCAGGATGTGGAAGATGATATCAAAAAGCTGGTGCCGGAGGGCATTGCGGGCAGGGTGCCCTATAAAGGTATGGTGCATGAGGTGGTGCAGCAATTTGTAGGCGGATTGCGAGCCGGCATGGGATATTGCGGATGCCGCAATATCCGTGAACTGCAGCAGGCTAAAATGGTGAAAATCACACCAGCCACCGTGGTTGAAAATCATCCGCACGATATCGTTATTACCAATGAAGCCCCGAATTACTGGCGCCGGTAGCAGCAAAAACCAATAGCTATATTGATGCAGGCAGGCTTTAGATCGGGCATTGTATTCAGTCTGTTGTTCAGCTTTGTGGGGCTGGGTACGCGTGCTGCATCCGGCTATGTTCCGCTCTCTCCGCCATCCACAAATTCTTTTTCTGATGGATTGCGCATCAGCGTGCTAACCTGCGGCACCGGTAGCGAGTTGTATACACTTTTCGGACACAGTGCCATCCGGGTAGTGGACAGCAGCCGGGGACTTGATCTGGTATTCAATTATGGCACATTTGATTTCAGCGATCCGCATTTTTACTGGAAATTCCTACGCGGCAAATTGCTGTATTTTCTTTCTGTGGAAGATTTTCCATCCTTTTACCAGGAATACGCATTGGATCAGCGTTCGGTAAGAGAGCAGGTACTGGATTTGCCTCCGTCCGTAAAACAAAGGATCGAGGAAGCGCTTTTTATCAATGCCCAGCCTGAATATCGGTTTTATCGATATGATTTTATTTTCGATAACTGCACCACACGCGTACGGGATTTGCTGAAACGAGCCATTGATGACCATTTCCAGTGGCATTTGCGTGCGCATGAATCCATGAGTTTCCGGCAGGCCCTGCATCCCTATTTGCAAAAAGTGCCGTGGATTGAACTGGGTATCAATATATTGCTGGGAGCACGGGCCGATCGTTTGATCAGCGGAGAAGAAGTAATGTTTTTGCCTGATTCGCTGGAATGGGCATTGTCGCAGGCCAGCTTTAACGGGCATCCGCTGGTGAAACAACAGATGGTTATTTATCAACCTGCCCGGCAAGCCGACGATTATCCGCTGGTGAAACCCTGGATGGTAATGATGCTAATCGGTTTGTGGCTCGTGTTTTATACCTGGCGTGTCAACCTATTTAAACCTTCTGTCGTTATATGGATGGATCAGATTTGTTTTTTTCTGATCGGATGTGTGGGTTTATTTTTAGCTTTTATGTGGTGGGGTACCAATCATAGCATGACGAAAGATAATGATCAGCTCATTTGGGCATCACCATTGTATGTGCCTTTTGCGTTATGGTTGAACAGACACAAACAGTGGGTAAGAATTTTTGCCGGAATCATGGCTATGCTTACCGCAGCTTATCTGAGTGCAGGTTGGTTGTTTGCACAAAAGCCCATACCCGCCCTGATCCCGTTTTTAATTGGTATCTTTATCAGGTTGATGGCCATTTACCGCGAACAGGCACCTTATCGCATCATTCATCCTTAAGCTGTTAAACATGCAAAAATTGTTGATGCATCCGCGCTTTGAGCAGATCAGCTACGAAGATGCCGGTACAGGTCCTGCAGTTGTATTGCTACATGGTTTCCCGTTCAGCAGCAGCATTTTTCAGGGACTAATTGAACGTTTATCCGGTAAGTACCGCATGATTGCGCCCGATTTTCCCGGGGCGGGAAGCACCTCGGCTTTGTTACATCCGGAAGATGCCAGCATGGAATTACTGGCAGAGCTTGTAAAAGTCATCCTGGATCAGGAAAAAGTGGAACAATGCGTGCTGGTAGGACATTCCATGGGTGGTTATGTAGCGATGGCCTTTGCTGATGCCTACGCCGATCGGATGAAGGGATTATGCTTGCTGCATTCCACTGCTTATGAAGACACTGAAGAGAAACGCCAGGCCCGTGTGCGCTCCATTCAGTTCATTCAGACGCATGGCAGTGAACTGTTTTTAAAACAAATGGTGCCCGGATTGTTTGCTTCGCATTATGTGCATGCCCATCCGGATGAGGTGAACCAGATCGTAAAGCAAAGTCAGCGTATTCCAGCAGAAATGCTGATAGCGTATTACAGAGCTATGATGAAACGGCCCGACCGGAGCTATCTGTTGCGCACCCTCAGGATTCCCATAGCTTTTGTTTTCGGAAAGGAAGATACCAGTCTGTTACTCGATCAGGCACTTTCAATGATAAGCCTTCCGGGTGATAGTACTGTGCATGTGCTGGAGCAAACCGGACACATGAGCATGATAGAACATCCCAGGCTGGCGCGTTTGCTGGATTATTTTATAGATTATTGTGAAGCCTCCCTTATCGGTTGAATATAACCTGAAACATATGCGCAGATGGCTGATGGTGGTATTCTGGACTGCGATGCTGATTCGCCCAGCATCGGCTCACCATATCATCGGTGGATATATGTATTACGATGATGCAGGCAGTGATGGGAAAGGAAACCATAGCTACCTGGTACATCTGCTCCTTTACAGAGGATGTGAACCTGTGGATAATAATCATGCCGATCTGGATACTTTTGCCCGGATTACTATCTACAATAATGATAATTTGGGAAGTTTCTACATGACGTTGAGTGTACCTCTCAGCAAGCGCGAATATCATAGCAATCAGCATGTGGATCCATGTATCGTGAATCCGCCCACACCCTGTTATCAGATCGGATATTACAATTTCACTGTTACCCTGCCAGAGAATAATAATGGGTATACGGTTGTTTATCAACGTTGTTGCCGGAATGATCTGATCGTGAATGCCTATTTACCCCGGGACGGAGCTACTTATTATGTGGAACTGCTGGGTCGTAACCAGGGCATAATTGGCGATAACAGTCCGCGTTTTGATCGGGAGGAGGCTATATTGATATGTGCGAATGGCAAATTTACCTACGATTATTCAGCCATTGATCCGGATAAAGATTCGCTTTCCTATAGTTTTGCAACGGCTTATGACGGGGCTTCTTCTGGCGATGTGGCTCCGGCTGTAGCTTCTGCGCCGCCCTATACGCCCTTGCCTTACGTTGCGCCCTACAGTGCAGCTTTCCCCATGGGTTCGCAGGTCTCCATTGATCCGAAAACAGGCATTATTTCCGGTATTGCCCCACCCGCTGGAACTTATGTGATTTGTGTCCGGGTGAATGAATACCGGAATGGCAAGCTCATCGGCTATATTTTCAAGGACTTTCATCTGGACGTGACCGACTGCCATCGCGTTGTCACAGCCAGTATTCCTTCTGCATACAACAAATGTCAGAGTTTTACTATTTCCTTTACCAACAACAGTACCACAGGAAGAATCTATCTCTGGGATTTTGGAGATGGTGATACCTCCACCGCTTATGCTCCCACACATACCTATGCAGATACAGGAACTTATCTAGTAAAACTGAAGGTAGATCCCGGATCGGCCTGTGGCGACAGTGCAACCAGCCTGGCCAGGGTATATCCCGTGCTGAAACCCCGGTTCAGTTTTTCTGGGCAATGTACTTCTGCGCTTACTCAGTTTACGGATCAATCCATCTCCACGTCTGGAACCATTAATTACTGGCGATGGGATTTCGGTACGGGCGATACATCTAGCCTGGTCAATCCGCAGTATCAGTTTACACAGGCTAGAACCTGGCCCGTGGTGCTCACTGTGGGCAATGATAAGGGTTGCATGAATTCGGATACCCAACAGGTGCTGATCTATCAGGCTCCGCCTATCAGCCTCACGCCCGATACGGATTTGTGCTACCGTGATACCATTGCCCTGCCGGCGGGCACCCTTACGTCCGGCAGCTTTAGCTGGACACCTGTGTATAATTTATTGAATCCCTATTCATCGGCTCCACTCAGTTATGCCCGGAAGGATACTACCTATTACGTACGTTTCACTGACCTGAACGGCTGCTGGAATGTCGATTCCATCCGCGTACGGGTGCGAGATTCCATTCATGTGCAGGCGGCACCCGATACCACCATCTGCACGGGCGATCCGGTAACGCTCTCGGCTGTTAGCGATGGCCGGTATGTGTTTACCTGGGAAATTCCTCCGGGTAAAACAGTTGCGTATCAGCAAGATACCAGCTACGTGCCGGCAGCGTCATCACCGTTTGTGATTCATGCACAGCTGCAAAGCTGCACAGCTGCAGATACCATGCAGGTAAGGCTTGTGAATTATCCGCTGCATATACCCTTCCGTACATTCAGCATCTGCTACGGAGATGCGGCTGAGCTGAGCACGGCCAATGCGGTATATTACGCCTGGAACCCGGCCAGCAGTGTGGATCAGCCCAATCAGCCCCGTACCCTTGCGCATCCTACAGATACTACCTTGTATGTGGTCAGTAAAATTGACACCCAAGGTTGCCCCAAACCCACGTTCGACAGTATCCAGGTGAATGTGATTCCACCGGTGAAAGTATTTGCCGGCAATGATACGTTGATTACGCTGGGCGAAAGCTTCATGCTGCATGGTACGAGCAATGTGCCCGGGCAGTTTACCTGGTCGCCGGCCGATGGATTGAATGATCCGCACATTCCCAACCCCATTGCTTCCGGCACACGCGACATCACCTACACCCTCACTGTTGCTACGCCTGAAGGATGTTACGGCGTGGATAGCATTCATATCCGTTATCTGGAAGGGCCGGCTATTTACGTGCCCACAGCCTTTACACCCAACGGAGATGGACACAATGATGTGTTGCGTCCCTTCCCTGTGGGCATCGTGAAACTCGACTATTTCCGGGTGTACAACCGCTGGGGTGAACTGGTATTTCAAACCTCCCAATACCTGCAGGGCTGGGATGGCACCTATAAAGGCAAGCCGGCAGATGCCGGTGGATATGTGTGGGTGGTGAAAGGTGAGGATGAGCGGGGCCGAACGATTCTGAAAAAAGGAGTGGCCGTACTGATCAGATGAATAACAGACGGTATCCAGGATGAAAATTTTTCTTTGAACTCCCCAAACGGCATCAGAATTTTACATGTGATGTTTCTTTTTTCTTTTTAATATCTTTTTGCCGATCGGATGAACATACCTTTCCGCTGGATATGAAAGGAAGACATGTAGAATGCGGGGCCAACGCAGATCTCATCACTCTCAACATGCATCATGATTTTATCATGGATGCGGATCGGCAAACTTCATTTACACACCTATTTATGCAGCTTATGATTCCTATCGGCAGGCGCTGGGAGCTTATCATCTGCAGGCTGTCCTCCGCATCCCTCACGCAGAGTGAGGAAGAATAATAAAGCCTGTGGTTTGTTGTGGCAATTCATGAATTGCCAGAATGAGCCATATTTTACGAGATAAGAAATAGAACCCAATAGGCCAGGGGAGACATTATTCTCAGAAGAATTATTTTTTAGTACAAGATACGATTTCAACAAAAGAAAAAAATCCCAGATAAATTGCAGCTGATTTAATCTCATTTGCCATGTCGCGTATTGTTTGTATTACCGGTGCTACTTCGGGTATAGGCAGGGCTTGTGCAGAGCGCTATGCACAAGCAGGTGATGATCTAATCATTACTGGTCGCCGGGCAGAAAGGTTGCAGCAGCTGAAACAGCAGCTTCAAGATCAGCATGGTGTGCGGGTGCATGCGCTTCATCTGGATGTGCGTGATCGAGCTTCGGTGGAAAATGCTTTTCAGGCATTGCCGGCCGAATGGCAGGCTGTTGACGTGCTGATCAATAATGCCGGGCTCGCCCTGGGCTTACAGCCGCTACACGAAGGCAATCCAGACGACTGGGATGTGATGGTTGATACCAATATCAAAGGCTTGCTTTATGTAACCCGGGCCCTAGCTCCGGGCATGATCGGGCGTCGCCGAGGGCATGTGGTGAATATCGGATCCACGGCTGCCAAAGATACCTATCCCAACGGCAATGTGTATTGTGCTACCAAACGGGCCGTGGAAGCGCTTTCCGAGGCTATGCGCATCGACTTTTTGCCTTATGGCATCAAGGTAACGGCCGTGCATCCTGGTGCTGTAGAAACAGAGTTTTCCATCGTACGCTTTAAAGGCGATACCCATCGCGCAGCCCAGGTGTATCAAGGGTTTCAGCCTCTTACACCTGCCGATGTAGCAGAAGTAATCTTCTACTGCACCAGTCTGCCGCCCCATGTGTGCATCAACGATCTGGTGCTTACGCCCACTGCACAGGCCAATGCCCATTTCATCCACAAACAATCCGGATAAAATCCTTACTGAAGGATAAAGCGAAGCGTCAGCCCGGCCTGCGTATTGGTGATGGGATAAGCGGTGGAAATCACCGGTATGGTTTGCTGGCGGTCATAGAAGAAATGCAGGTTCAGCCGGTTGTTGACCACATAGTCCACCGATGGCGAGATGCGGATCACCTTTTGTCCGCTGGTAGGAATCACCTGGTTGGCATCCAGCAGGTTGTTGGCCGTTTTGTCGTTCCGGAAAGCCAGGTCAATCCGGAAATTCAGGTCATTGGTAATTTTCTGTCCATTTTTATCCACCAATCCCGGAACCGAAAATTTGCGGATGCGGAAGCTGCTGCTGAAATCCACTTCGCTGGAGCGCATTTCGGTGAGCTGGTAATCAATCAGGCTTAGGCTCAGGGTACGGCTTTTCTTCCACTGGACATTTATGTTTACCCCGTTGGTAAAAGTCATATCCACCCCGATCAGCGGGGCAAGCTGTTCTTGAATGGTGATGTTGGGTACGGCAAAATAGGGAATATAGTTGCCGGAAACGGTGTCAATAAATCCCGGGTAACCGATGTGCAACGGATCTTCGTAAAACAGGTTGGAGGTGAAGCTGTTCATACTCAGCAGGCCGGAATAGGCGTGGGTGATAACTACATTGCTGAAAATATTTTTCAGGAAGGGTAGGCGGCTCAGGCCGGTATAGCTCACCTGCCAGTTGGGCTTCGGAAAATAACGGCTGAATGGGTTGGAGCGGATGCTGGCGTTGTTGGTTTTCAGCAGCCCGATGCTGTTGGGATCTTTACCGGTATAGGCAGCGAGAAACGCCGGAATCAGCACATCCTGTGCATAGCGGCCGTAGCCCAGGGTATAGCCGGGGTCCTGCGGGTTGGGTTGACCGTTGGTGTACGGATTGAGTTTACCCAGCCGTTGGGAAATGACATTCCGGTATTGCTCGAATTTCAGGAACGTCTGGCTGATGCCGGTGACGTTGTTGATGGGTGCAAACAGGGTTTTCAGGGCAATGAAACTAATCTGAAAGCCGCCGGCATCGTAGGGATTCAGGTGTACAAACGGGGTGTTGGATGTGGTATCTTTAAACAGTTCCGTGTGGGTTTTTGAAAACGACTGGGTCATGCTGAGATCGATGCGCAAGTCCTGGTAGGGTTCCAGGGAAGCCTGCACGTTGAGCTGCTGGGTGAAATTTTGCTGGTACTGGATATTGAAGGTGGTGTCACGGCTCAGCAAACCCCGGGCTGCAAAGCGGTTGAGCCAGTTAGAATCGGGCTGGTAGCCAAAGGCAAAGGGCAGGCCGGGTACGAGTGGATTAAGGTTTTGCCCCAGGATTTTGGTACTATCCAGATAGCCGGGCAGGCTGGTAGCGCCTGTTTCGTTGTAGTTGATGGCAATGCGTTTGATGGACAGGAAGGGTTTCAGCAGAGCCCTGATCGGGGGCGATATGGCCTGGTTTCCATTGCTATCGCGTGAAGGCAGGGGAGGTTGATTGACGTTGCGCAGCCATTTCCATTTGTTGTACAGCCGGTTAAAATCCATTTCCATATTCAGCTGCCGCTGCATGCTATTGCTGAGGTTGTTGCCATAGCTCATAGCCAGGCGGGAGGCGGCCACCCACTGATAAGAAGCTGAATAACCGGCGCGGGCGTTAATCCAGTCGAGGATCGGGAATTTGCTGAAAGGCAGGGTATAGCTCAGCGTAGCAGTATGCGCATATTGGGTCGTACGACCCAGGCGGAGGAAGTTTTGCCAGACGGTGTCCTGCTTGGCCTTGGTATCGAGCGCTCCGGCGGGCTCGTCAATACGGGCATTGTTGACTGCATTGAAATTCAGGTTCAGCGAATGAGTGAGATCCCATTGCAGGTTGTAGTACCGGTCGAAAGTGAAATATTTGTTGTAAATCGGCGGGATGCCAAAAGGATCCCCGCCAATATTGCGGATATGGATTACCTCGTATTGCCGGTTGATGTCGGCCCGGAAGCCGATCAGGGCAGGGATGGGGTTGAAATTAAAATCGCGCAGCCAGCTCAGGTAGCGTGATTTGCCGCGCATCACGGAATGGAAAGGTGTGAAAAACCGTTCCTGTCCGTTGTAGGTATAACCCAGGCCAAAGCGGTGCCGGTTGAGCAGATCACCCTGGATGAGTGGGTTATGATTCAATGTCTGATTGAATGAATAGCTCACATCAAAATTCTGGATATCCCAGGGGAAGCGCACCTGATGCCCCTGCCGCTGGATGCGGACATTGGTAAAGTTGATGGTTTTGATGGAAGTGAAAGTCTGGGCTTGGGCCAGGATTGAATCGCGGGCAGCCCGGGTGGGAGCGGTTTTGAGTTTATCTTTCAGTTTGATATCCAGATCATAGGGATCGTATTCCGGATTGCTTACTTCCTGTGAATATCCGGCATATACGGGCAAAACCAGTCCCCAGTGCTGTGGCAGCAGTTTACCCAGTTGCAGGGAGGTGGCAGCGTTGAACTGATGATAATTGTCGATAAAGCGTTCGTTTACGCTCTGGTCCACGCTTCCAAAGCCAGCGGTGTGCATGCTTCCCGAAACGGATAATGTCCCCAGATCGGCCAGCTGCAGATCCACACGGCCGACGGCTGCGTAGCCACCCTGTTCATTAAGGCCACTCAGGCGCATTTCATCACACCATACTTCCACGCTTTTGGGCAGGCCATCATCGTTGCTGTTCAGGGAGTCTTTTTTCGGATTCAGGATGCCAATCATGGCTTCAGTAACCAGGCCCAGGTTAGGATTGCCCACTACCGTCATCACTCGTCCGTAACTGTCGGTTTGTGAATAGGGTACATTCACCGGAGCACCTGATTGATTGCGTTGTTGTTTCAACCGGGTAAGGCTTGCCAGGTCGAGGGCCACATTGTTGGAATCCGGCCAGATGGTAAGGGGAGAAGTAGAGCCCCACGGCGTTATCTGCAGGGGGATGCGATATTCGTAATAATTACTCACAAAATCGCTACCTAGCCGGATGATGAGTTGCACATCGCCGTTGTGCAGGCCATTGGGATTATCGGCTGCTTCGGCATGGACAAACATCCGCAGGGTTTTATACCGCCGCATATCCATTCCACCCAAATCTTTGAACACTGCACGCGCATCTCCGTCCTGCAGGTTCATGACTTTCAGGGAAAGAGACTGTTCATTGCTCAAAAGGTTCACGTTGTTGGTGCTGATCAGCTGCTGGCGCTGCACACCGGGAGGAGATACATAAGGTATCGGATAGCGGCTGGCATTTTCTTCGATATTCACAGCAGAAATAGTAAACTGAGTACCGCTGTTGAGCGTATCAATGGGCACATTGGGGTATTGCAGGGAATAATTGTATTGCCGCCACTGATCGCGTACCAGCTGCAGGGTGGCAAACCGAAGCACCACACTATCGGTAAATCCGGTTAGAAACATGCGCATAAAGCGGATGGAGCGGAAATCAGAAATATTACCCACCTTATGATCATACTGGCGGATGGGGATGCGGAATTCATACCAGGTTTCGGTAGCCTGTTTACCATTGTAAAGCTGTACGGTGCTTACCTGTTTGTCCACAATAAAATTCTGCCCCACCTGCATATTGGGTTTCAGGTGGATGCGGTACTGGTAATATTGCTCGGTTTCATTGAGGGTATTGTCGTGATTCAGGTCTTCCGTTTCTGGATAGTTGGTAGCAGCAGTGCTGTAAGGGCTATTCCCCGAGGAAATGGGTGAGTTACCGTCAGGATTATTGAAGTCTTTATAGCGATCAATGACGCTTAGCTTTTCTGCATCATAGTCAGCTCCCCTGTAGTAATGATAGTCGTCATTGGAAGGATCTTTCAGGGCGTGCTGATATACGGCTGAATTGGGCCCGAAATTGGCCAGCAACTGGTTGAGATAAGCCTGAAAATATCTTCTTTCCCCATCGTCGGAAAGTCCGTCGTAACCCACATCCTGATAGGGCCTTGCGGCTGGGTCGTTGTCAAAAGCGTTGGTAATCTGTACTGGATAACGTGGCACATATCCCCAGACGGAAGAATCCACTTTCGACAGGTCAGGCGGGTAGGGCAATCCGTTTTCGAAAAACAATTTTCCATCCTTTTGGATATCTTCCGACACGTCGCCCAGATCAATGTACAAGTCGCCGCCATTGCTTGTAGGATTATTGAGGAAAGGATCCAGCACCCAGAATTCGATATAGGCAATATTGGCTGCTTCAAAATCAGTAATATCGAGTGCTCGCATGATGCCTCCCCAGCGGCTGGCTGGGTTCAGCAAATGACCATCGGGCGTGAGCTGTGTGGGGCTGGTAACGTAGTTATAAGGCCCGCGTTCGGTAGGGAAGTAGGCCAGGTCAAAAGTGTTGATATAACTCTGTCCGAAATCAGTTGTCCGGTTGGGGAATACTTCTTTTTGAAATACCGGCCGGATGTAGAGATCGGAAAGCATATCCTTGTTTTCCTTCAGATAGGCAGGGGTGCCGGGACCTCCGTCCACAAGCGATTGTTCGATGGTATACCAGGCCAGCTTGGCACGGTTGTATCCGTAGGGGAGCGAGTCTACCAAAGTAGCTTCCAGGAAGAGTACCCGTCCGCTGGAATCGGTCGCATCTACGGGTGTGGAAGCCAGTGCCCAACTGTTGTAGGGGAATTTTAAATCATAGCCAGATACAGCTCCTTCGAAATCATCAATAAATACGGTTCCTTGCCCGTTGTAGTTGATCAGTTTGGAGTGGCCGGGGAAGAGGCGGGCAACTTCGCCAGTAGCATTGATGTAGGATGGAGCTGTGGTGGCATAGTGCGGTAGGCGGTCAAGCCAATGGGTAAGGCCTGGCAGATCCGATCGGTAGTTGGCATCCAGTCCCACGATGGTATTGCTGATCGGGTCTTCACCATAGCTCACATTGGTAAAATAGGGTCGTTCGCCCATGTGCACAATGGTGGAGCCCAGCGTCAGTTTATCATTAACGTAATAATCAAACCTCGCTCCCACGTAATTGCGCGACTGCTGGCCATAGAGCGTATTGTTTTCAAACTGCACATTGATGGGCACACCCGAATTCAGGATGGCCTGATTGATGATTTTCAACCGCCCCAGCGAGTAATCAATGGTATAATCCACATTCTCGGTCAGGATTTGTCCGCCTGCAGTTACTGTCACCGAGCCAGGGGGAATATTGAAGGCTCCAAGGAAAATATCGGACGATGAATTGCTCTGGTAGGTGCCCCGCATGATGTAGCGGTTGTATTGCGGAAATTGCTCCGCCATGGTTTTGGTGGAATCATAGAGCTGTTGATAGAGGTATTTTGAAGCAACGGATGGATCATTGGGGAAAGCTTTGAGCAAATCCTTCCCAAAGGGTTCCAGTTCGGGGAAAATGATCCAGCCTTTTTGTGGATCAATGGTATAGCCGGGCAGAAAATCAAATTGTCCGTCAGGTTGAGGATCGTTTTGGTTATTCAGCCTGTCCAGATTCAGGATGCTCAGCAGGGGAGCGCCCTGATAGGCACCCTGGGCATCGGGCAGGTAGCGTTTTTCACCACCTCCCGGATCCTGATAATAAATGTTCAGCACAAAATTGTCCTTGCTGATCTGATAATCACCAATCGAGTAAATATTTTTCATCATCAGTTGCCAGATGGGCAGGCGGGGCTGTGCCGAAGTGGCTTTGAGCAGCTTTAGAAACAGCACTTGGGGATTGGTGGTGTTCGGATCGGGAGGAACATCCTGCGAAAATTCACCCACTTGATAAACTTTTCCATTGTAGGTATACTGATAAGCCACAGCTAGCACTTCATCCGGCTGCAGTGGGCGGTTCAGGGAAATATAGCCCAGCTGGCGATTGACGGTGTATTCCGTGGAATCGAGTTTGCGGGCATAGGTTTTTTCAAAATCCTGCACAGGTTGTAGTCCCAGCGCCTGCAGGGCAGTGACCACCGTCGTGGAATTCCGGGCTGCGGGGTTGTTCACCAGGTTGGCATATTCGTCGTTGGCATCATTTTGGGGCAGGGGCAGGCTCGTCAGGGCATGGACATTGGGATTGTAAGGCTGGTATTCACCCAGATCCATCAGTCCCACCACTTCGCGGGCATTGGTGGTGGCGCCAGATTTGTTGGTCACCCACACCTCGATGCGGGTAATATAGACCTGCGATTTCACCACAGGCAGGGTTGACATGCCTTCTGCAAAATGATCATGGAAATATTGCGCCAGCAGGAAATGCTGATTCTCCAGATATTGATCGGCCTGAATGGCAAAGGTGCGGGTCTGGGAACCGTTCTGGATGGTGATGCTTTGCTTTTGGGACCGCTGGTTGGATAGAATGGTGGTCACAGACAATCGGCCAAACTGCAGCTGTGTTTTCACGCCAAACAACGATTGAACGCCCGTAATCAGTGAACTGCGGAGGGGAAAACTCACATTGCCTGCTTCAATTTTGCGAATGATCTGGTCATCATCGCCGGTATATTCCAGCCTTACCTGCTTTTCAAAATCATAGACTGACTGTGTGTTGTAATTGGTGGTGATCTTCAGTTTGCTGCCAATCTGCCCCACTACATTCATATTGATGTTCATGTTAAAATCAAAACCACCGGTTTTTCTTGCTCTTTCCGGAAGCGTGAGGTTCTGATAGTTCTGTCCCTGATAGCCAAAGGTGAGGTCAATATTCCCTTGCGGGCGGATGTTGGCCTGGGTACCGCCGAATATGCGGTTAAACAGCTTGGCTCCGTGGTACAGGGAGGGCAGGCTATCGCTTCGGTTCAGCTGATCAAGCAGCAGGGAATGTTGCAGCCAGTATCGGTTTTCCTGATTCTGGCCTTCCAGCTGGAAAAACTGATCAAAACTCAGGGTGGTAGGAAAGCGATAGTACTGATCACCGATTTTTTCGATCAACACATATTGTTGGGTAAAAGGATCATATTCCACAGCCTTTTGGATGTTGGTCGGATCCCGCAGGTCCAACGTAGGCTGGCTGGCATCGGGCAAACCGGCCATCCGGCTGTCCTGCAGCCGGCTCCAGGGTGGCAGGGAATCTGCGGGTAGGCTATCTACCTGATTGACAGCACTGTTAAGAAAAGGGTATTTGATAGCAGCATGGTTCCCGGCAACCGGGAAAGCCTGGGTCACAGGGCCGGCAAGAAGTTGAAGAGCCGTCCAGCAAGTAAAAAAAACTATGAGGTTACTGATCTTCATGTTAAGTACTGCATAAACATCATGTCACAATACCGGCTATACGGCGTCCATGAAGATTGGAATACCTGCTGTATGGACAGACAAACCTGCCTGCCGGCAGACAGGAAATCATCATTGCTTGCGAAAAAAATCTGGGATGGGTTTACAATCATTTTTCATCCGGAATCAGGCATATTTCAGCGAACGCTTGATCAAATCTTCCAGGCTTTGTGGTGTAGCTTCCTTCAAGGCTTTGCTTACTGCAGCTTCGGCCGTTTGTTTAGCTATACCAAGAGCTATCAATGCATTTAACGCATCCCGGGCAAAGCTATTGTGTGAAGGAATTGCAAACGCGTCAGCCGGGCTGGCAGGTGCATCGGTTGTGGAGGTTGTTCTGGATGATGTGAGTTGCAGCATTTTGTCTTTCAGCTCCAATATCAGGCGTTTAGCCGTTTTCGGACCTATCCCTTTTACGCTCGACAACATCTGCTCATCTTCCGACAGAATAGCCCGGTGAATCTCTTCAGGAGTGAGGCGGGAAAGAATCATCCGTGCGGTAGCAGCACCTATACCCGAGACGCCTATGAGTAAACAAAATATTTCTTTTTCTTCCGGATGATAAAATCCATACAAGGTATGTGCATCTTCCTGTACATGCAGATAGGTATACAGCCGGCATTCTTCCAGACCTGCAATTTGGGAAAACGTGTTGAGGCTGATTTGAATTTCATAACCCACGCCCTGTACATCGAGGTGAATCACGGCTGGTGAACGATAGGTGATTTTGCCGGTAAGGTATGCGAACATGCGGAAGGGTTTAAATCTGAAATAGCAAAATACAGGGATTTATGCATTTCTGGATCGAAATTTCAAAAAGACCTGATCAGATAAACAGGGCAGCTACCCGATTATGTTTCCTGCTTTGCGGATTCGCGATTATTCAATTAACTTTGCCGACATTCAAAAAACTTCATTCCGCCATCGCACATGCAATCTGTAAAAGCTGCTATTACCGCTGTTGGAGGTTATGTCCCCGACTATGTACTTACCAATCAGGAGCTTGAACAAATCGTTGATACCACGGATGAATGGATTACTACCCGCACAGGCATTAAGGAAAGGCGTATCTTGAAAGAACCCGGTAAGGCCACTTCTGATATGGGTGCGGAAGCGGTGAAGCGCTTGTGTGCCAGGCGCGGCATTTCACCGGAAGAAATTGAACTGCTCATTTGTTGTACAACCACACCCGATATGGTTTTTCCGGCCACAGCCAACCTGATTTGCCATAAAGTGGGCGCTACCCGTGCATGGGGATTTGATCTGGCTGCAGCCTGTTCCGGATTTTTATATGGACTGGCTACGGGCGCTCAGTTTATTGAGTCGGGGCGTTGCAAAAAGGTGGTGGTGGTAGGTGCAGATAAAATGAGCAGCATAGTGGATTATCAGGACCGAACCACCTGTATCCTTTTTGGTGATGGGGCAGGTGCGGTGCTGCTGGAGCCTGCGGAAGAAGGTTATGGGGTGATTGATTTTTTACTGAAAAGCGATGGCAAAGGATGCCAGTATCTGCACATGAAAGCAGGAGGTTCTCTGAGGCCGGCAAGCATTGAAACCGTGATGAATCGTGAGCATTTCGTGTATCAGGAAGGGAAGGCGGTGTTTAAGTTCGCCGTGGTGGATATGGCTGAAGTAGCTTACGAAGTAATGCAACGGAATCAGCTGAAGGGCGAAGATATAGCCTGGCTGGTGCCGCACCAGGCCAATAAACGCATTATTGATGCCACAGCGCATCGCATGAACTTGCCCGAAGAGAAAGTAATGCTCAATATTCAGCGGTATGGTAATACCACAGCGGCCACCATTCCCCTTTGCCTCTGGGATTATGAATCCCGGTTGAAAAAAGGTGATAACCTGATTCTGGCTGCTTTCGGGGGAGGATTTACCTGGGGAGCCCTGTACGTAAAATGGGCTTATGATCCCTGCTAAATGTTGTTTTATTCAGCCCGTCCATTCATACATTTTGCCCGGTATACTTCGCAGGTAGCCCTGCAATTCGAGCTGCAGTAGCACAGAAGCCGCTTCCGTGGTGCTCAGGCCGCTGTAGAGATAGATTTCTTCTACGTGGCGCGGATTTTTTTCTGCAAACAAATCTACGATAGCCTGTTCTGCTGGGCTCCATTCATGAAACAGCGAAGGTGATTTTACCGGAGCTGGTTTAGCCGCTTGTTTCCATCCCAATTCCTCTGCAATATCTTCGGCTGTTGTGATGGGCACGGCTACCTGATTCCGGATCAGCGATAGACAGCCAGCTGATCGCATGTCTGTTACCCGCCCGGGCAATGCCATGACCACACGCTGATAGCTTGCCGCCAGATACGCGGTAATCATGGAGCCTCCGCTAATACCTGTTTCCACGATCAGCGTGCCTGCACTCATGCCTGCAATGATGCGGTTACGCTGGGGAAAATGTTCCCTTTCCGGCTGGGTGCCGGGAGCAAATTCGCTGATCCATCCGCCATGTTCCAGCATTTGCTGGGCAATAGCCTGATGTTGAGGAGGATAAATCCGGTCCAGACCATGAGCCAAAACTGCAATGGTTGCCAGCCCGTCTTCCAGAGCAGCTCGGTGTGCGGTGATGTCAATACCCAGAGCCAATCCGCTCACAATAATCGGTTCATAACTTTTCAGATCATGTATCAATTGGATACAAAGCTCGCGGCCATAGGGTGTTTGATGGCGTGTACCTACGATACTGAGTACTCTCTTATTGTTGCAATCAATCTGTCCGCGGTAATACAGCAGAACAGGTGCATCCGGGCAATCCCTGAGCAGGGGCGGGTACAGGGCATCTGTGATGAAGCAGGTTTGGATATGATATTTTTCCAGTAAACGGATTTCTTTCTCCACACTTTGGAAATCCCGGAATTCCCGAATAGCCTTCGCCCGCAACGGGCCAATACCCGGAATGCGTTCCAGATCAGTTTGCCGGGCCTTAAAAACTGCTTCCGGATTTCCGTCAAAATGTTTCAGCAATTCCCGCGCTAATCCATAGCCGATCATCGGGATACGGGTAAGTGCGATCTGATATACCAGGGCAGATTCCATAAAATGCAGTAGCAGAGGGTTTGAATCCATTCAGGCCATCCCAAAAATAATTTATCGGGTCCATACCTGCAATGCACTTCAAAATATTCCTCCCGGATTATTGAGCAATTCCGGGGGTTTGTTAATTTTGCCGCTCACTGCTTTCTTCCATGCAACCCAACGTGAAAATTTTTTCAGGCACACGCTCCCGTTACCTGGCGGAAAAAATTGCTGCTCACTACGGAAATGGCCTGGGTAAAATCAAAATTGAACAATTCAGTGACGGAGAAATCCAGCCTGTTTTTCTCGAAAGCATCCGGGGCGATTATGTGTTTCTGGTGCAAAGCACCTGTGCTCCTGCCGATAATCTGATGGAATTGCTGCTAATGATTGATGCTGCCCGCAGGGCTTCGGCCGGATATATCACAGCTGTGATACCCTATTTCGGCTATGCCCGTCAGGACCGCAAAGATAAGCCCAGGGTAGCCATAGGCTCCAAGCTGGTTGCCAATATGCTGGTGGCCGCAGGTGCCAACCGCATCATCACCATGGACCTGCATGCCCCCCAGATTCAGGGATTCTTTGATATTCCGGTTGACCATCTGGATAGCTCCGCTATTTTCATCCCGTACATTGAAAGCCTTAATCTGGAAAATCTTACCTTTGCATCCCCCGATGTGGGAAGTACCAACCGGGTTCGGGAAGTCGCTTCCTATTTTAATGCTGAAATGGTGATTTGCGATAAACATCGCAAACGGGCCAATGAGATTGCCAGCATGGTGGTGATTGGGGATGTGAAAGATCGGGATGTTGTGATCATTGACGATATTGTGGATACAGCCGGTACGCTCTGCAAATCGGCAGCTTTGCTGAAAGAAAAAGGAGCCCGTTCCGTGCGGGCTTTCTGTACGCATCCGGTGCTGAGCGGCAATGCGTATGAAAATCTTGAAAATTCAGCATTGGAACAACTGGTGGTATGCGATACCATTCCGTTGAAGAAACAATGTTCCAAGATTGAAGTGGTAAGCGTGTCAGAGCTGTTTGCAGTAGCCATCCGCAATGCTTATGAAAACAAATCGATTACCAGCCTGTTTATCCACAGCCAGCGCAGAAATCTATAAGTCCAATAAAATAAAAACAACCATATGAAAACAATTGTCATTGAAGGTCAGCTCAGGGCTCAGGAAACGTTGGGTAGCAAAAGTGCCTTGCATCAGCTGCGGAAGTCGGGACAAGTGCCGGGAGTAATATATGGAGGTGCTGAAAATATTCATTTCCACGCACCAGCCAAAGCTTTCAAACCCTTGATTCACACGTCTGAATTTCAGCTTGCTGAATTGCGGATTGATGGCAAATCATACCGTTGTGTATTGAAAGATCGCCAGTTTGATCCTCTTACCGATGAACTGATACATGTAGATTTTCTCCAGCTAGTGGAAGATCGGAAAGTGATGGTTACTCTGCCGATTCTGTTTACCGGAACGCCTGAAGGTGTAAAACAAGGCGGCAAGCTGGTGGTGAAGATGAAATCCCTGAAAGTACGCACCTATCCGCGTTATCTGAAAGAACATATTGAAGTAAATCTGGATCATCTGGGCATCAACCAGAATATCCGGGTGGAGGATGTGCGTGTGGAAAATTTTGAAATTCTGCATGCTCCGCGTATTCCATTGGCTTCTGTGGTGGCTACAAGAGCCCTTCGTCAGGAAGAAGCCGCGGCAGCACAGAAATCCTGAAGTTATTTTGAGAAAGCAGAGGGCTGATGAATGTGGCACTTTCATCAGCCTTTATTTTTTGATCTTCATCGCATGTCTCATCCCCGCCCATCATCTGTTTCATCCGGATCCCACCAGCCATCTCCTTCTACGCCTTCCGGGCTGCACCGGGCGGTAACACTCTGGCAGGCTACCAGCATCAATATGATTGAGATGATAGGCATAGGTCCTTTCATCGTGATTCCGTTGATTATGCAACAGCTGGGTAGTGGATGGTTCCTAATTCCCTGGCTTGCGGGAGCATTCATTTCTGCGCTTGATGGTTTGATCTGGTCAGAACTGGGTGCAGCTTTTCCTTTAGCCGGTGGCAGTTATCAGTTTTTAAAAGCGGCCTATGGTACATATTCCTGGGGCAGGCTCATGCCTTTTCTGTTTGTTTGGCAAACCATGGTGCAGGCTCCGCTGGTGGCCGCTTCGGCGTCTATCGGTTTTGCTCAGTATGCCCGCTATCTGTTGCCTCTGGGATTTTGGGAACAGAAACTACTTTCAGCTGGCATCATTGTTTGTATCACCATACTTTTATATCGTCGCATTGAAACAATCGGGAAAATATCTGTGTGGCTGTGGGCAGGCGTCATGCTCACCATGATCTGGATAATTGCCGGTGGAGCCTGGAGCATCCATATCCAACATTCGGTACAGGGGCTGAATTTCAGGGATAACTTCTGGCAGGCCGGCATCATGGCAGTATTGGGGCATGCTACAGTACAGGCCATGTATTCCTATTTGGGATATTACAATGTTTGCCATCTGGGTGCAGAAATCAGAAATCCCGCGCGCAATATTCCCCGCAGCATTCAATTGTCCATTGCCGGTGTTGCATTGCTTTACCTGCTGATGAACATCAGCCTGGCGCAGGGGATACAGCCCGGAGCTCAGCACAATGGCCTGGCGGTGAGTTTGTTTATCGAAAAATTGTTTGGCACTTCATGGGCCAAAGTGGCCACCCTGCTGATTCTGTGGATTGCCTTTTCCTCTTTGTTTTCGCTGATGCTGGGCTATTCGCGGGTGCCCTATGCAGCTGCATCGGATGGATATTTTTTCCCCATATTTTCCAAAATGCATCCTACCCGGCATTTTCCGCATATTTCTCTGCTTACTTTAAGTGCGCTGGCTTTTATTTTCAGCCTGTTATTCAGAATAGAGCAGGTCATCAGCGCAATTCTGGCCATGCGTATCCTGGTGCAGTTTATCGGGCAGGCTGTAGGGCTTTGGCTCCTGCATCGCCGGCTCGATCGCAGCCATTTTCCATTTCGTATGATTGCATATCCTCTCCCGCTTTGCCTGTCTGTCTTGGCCTGGCTGGCAATATTCATTTCAACAGGGTGGAAATTTGTGCTCTCAGGTTTAATTATGATCGGAGCAGGTGTAGGGGTGTTTTACCTTATTACACCCTGGCGAAACAAATGGCAGCAATCCTATCAGCCTGTCACAAATGAAAGTGTGAATAACTGAGCGATTTGTCGGCATAGGTAGGCAGCAAAAGGAAATCCGGATTTTTTATTTTTGTTTGCTCATTATCAGGATGAAAGAAAGATGGGAGCAGTGCACAGGGGATTCAAAATTCAGCATGCATGAAATATTTACTCGTGGGTATTGGGAATGTGGGTGAAGCATACGTGCATACACGCCATAACATCGGGTTTGATGTGCTGGATGCATTTGCTGTCCGACATGACATGGTGTTTCGCCCTGACCGTTATGCCGATCGGGCTGAGGGTCGCTGGAAAGGGAAACAGCTGATTTTAATTAAACCTACCACCTATGTAAATTTGAGCGGCAAGGCTGTCAAATACTGGATGGATAAAGAAAAAATACCCCTTGAGCAGCTGCTGGTGGTGGTGGATGATATAGCGCTGCCGCTGGATACGGTGCGATTGAGGCCTGGTGGTAGCGATGGGGGGCACAATGGATTGAAGCATATTGAAGAAATGCTGGGCACCCGGCAGTTTGCCAGGCTGCGGTTTGGCATCGGACAGCATTTTCCAAAAGGACAACAGGTGGAATATGTGCTGGGAAAATGGAAGCCCGAAGAATGGGAAATTGTTCAAAAAAAAATTTCGCTTTGTGTGGACATCCTGGAAAGCTTTATCAGCAGAGGAATTGAGGCTACCATGAACGATTTCAATGCCCGTAAAATCAAACTGGAAAATGGATCTCCTTCTTGAACATAATATCATGTTTATTTGGATAACCCTAAATTTCAAAAAGTATGAAGATCATCTGCGTAGGGCGTAATTACGCTGAGCATGCCCAGGAACTGAAACATGAAGTGCCCAAAGAACCCATCATCTTTTTGAAGCCCAAAACAGCCTTGCTCCAGAACAACCAACCTTTTTACTATCCCGAATTCACGGAAGAACTGCATTATGAATGCGAGCTGGTGCTGCGGGTTTCAAAAAACGGCAAGCACATCCAGGAAAAATTCGCCAACCGCTATTATGACCGTATTACAGTAGGCATTGACTTTACGGCACGCGACCTGCAACGCAAACTCATGGAAAAAGGGCTTCCCTGGGAGATTTCAAAGGCATTTGATAACTCCACAGTAGTGGGCGATTTTATTCCGATCACGCCGCAAATGGATCTGCAGAATCTGAGTTTTCGTTTGCTGAAAAACGAACAGGTGGTGCAGGAAGGGAATACCCGCGATATGCTGTTCAGCTTTGATAAAATCATCAGTTATGCATCGCGGTATTTTACGCTAAACATCGGCGACCTGATCTTTACCGGCACGCCTGCAGGCGTAGGCCCCGTGGAAGTGGGCGATTATCTGGAAGCCTATCTGGGCGATCAGAATCTGCTCTCTTTTCAGGTATTGTGAAGTTTGGACTCAACCCGGAAAACTTGTAGCTTTGCAGCCGATTTGCCAGCAGGCAGATTCTTTGGCGAGGTAGCTCAGTTGGTAAGAGCGCAGGATTCATAACCCTGAGGTCATGGGTTCAACTCCCATCCTCGCTACGGGGAAGGCAATTGCGATGATGAAATCGTGATTGCCTTTTTCTTTGCATCCATTTTCCCATCACCCTCATGCGCTTGCATGCATCAACTTCTGCCATCTTCATAGTTTGTCGTTTTTCACCTGCTAAAGGGAATCTGAATAACTTTTTTGTTTCCTAAAATAAAAATGTTATTTTGACACTCCCCCTGCTCTTCAAGGAATAAAATCGGTATCTATGCACACAAAAGGTAACTCCATCTTCAGGATTTTCTCTCTGGCTCTTGTCGGCCTGTTTTTTACGCATGTTGTTTTCTCCCAGCAAATAACGGCTGTCTCTGCCGATCAGCCCCGCATCCGCATGCTGCTCGATCAGGGCTGGAAGTTTCATCGGGGTGGTGCACAGGGTGCGCAGGAGCCTGATTTTGATGATCATAGTTGGCGTACGGTCGATTTGCCGCACGACTGGAGCATAGAAGACCTGCCCGGGAGGCAGAGTCCTTTTGACTCGAATGCCGTTTCCCAGGTCAGTGGCGGATTTACCACAGGAGGCACCGGCTGGTACCGCAAAACTTTTCATTTACCGCAGGCTGCAAAGGGCAGGCAGGTGTGGATATTGTTTGAAGGTGTGTATATGAATGCAGATGTATGGATCAACGGCCATCATCTGGGCAATCATCCCTATGGTTATACGAGTTTCTGGTATGATCTGAGTCCCTACGTGCGATGGGACGAAAGCGCTACCTCGCCGGCAGAAGAGAATGTGCTGGCAGTAGAAGTGAAAAATGAAGGTTGGAACAGCCGATGGTATTCAGGCTCAGGTATATACCGGCATGTGTGGCTTATCCTTGTAGATTCTCTTCACATCAATCTGTGGGGCGTGCGGGTAACTACCGAACAGGTTGATTCGCAGCAGGCAAAGATTCAGATTCAGACGCAAATCAGCAATACCGGCGCACAGACGGCCCGTTTTCAGCTGGTTACCCACATCCTGAATGCAGCCCATCAGGAAATCACACGAACAGATACAATGTATGTGTTGGCTCCTCATCAACAGGCAGCAGTTCAACAGCAGTTACAGATATCTCATCCCACGCTCTGGTCATTGGATTCACCCCATCTTTATTCGGCGATTGTTGAAATCCATCAGCGCAACCAACTCACGGATCAAGAAAATATAAAGTTCGGCATCCGAACGATTTCATTTGATGCCCGGCAGGGTTTCCGTTTAAACGGGCAGCCCATCAAGCTCAGGGGCGGATGCGTGCATCATGACAACGGCCCGCTGGGCGCGCGTGCCTATGACCGGGCAGAAGAAAGAAGGGTGGCCATTTTAAAAGCCAATGGATTCAATGCCATCCGCTGTGCACACAATCCTCCTTCACCGGCGTTTCTGAATGCCTGCGACAGCCTGGGCATGCTGGTCATCGATGAAGCCTTCGATATGTGGGAAGATCCCAAAACGCCTTATGATTATCATCTGTATTTCGATCGCTGGTGGAAAAAAGATCTGCAAAGCATGATCGATCGTGATTATAACCATCCCTCCGTCATTATCTGGAGCATTGGCAATGAAATTCCCGATATGGACAGCCCGCGGGTGGCAGCCATGGCTAGGAAGCTGGCAGATGAAGTGCACCGGCTCGATCCCACCCGGCCGGTAACAGCTGCCGTAAACAGGGTAAATGAACAGAAAGATCCTTTTTTCTCGGCCCTGGATATTTGCGGATATAATTATGCCTTTGATCACTATGATGTGGATCATCAACGGCATCCTGATCGCCTCATGATGGCAACCGAATCATTTCCCTTGATGGCATTCGATTTCTGGAATGCTGCAGCAAAACGACCCTGGGTATTGGGTGATTTTGTGTGGACCGCATGGGATTATATCGGCGAAGCCAGTATTGGCTGGCTGGAATATCCGCAAACCCAGCAATATTATCCCTGGACATTGGCTTATTGTGGTGATATGGATATCTGTGGCTGGAAGCGTCCCCAGTCGTATTACCGGGATGTGTTATGGAAGAAAAATCAGATCAGCCTGTTTGTAAAGCCGCCCCATCCTTCATTTCCGGGGCATCCTAAATATAGCCAAATGAGTCACTGGGGCTGGGAAGATGTCCTGGCAGACTGGACATGGAAAGGATATGAAGGTAAGATGTTTGAAGTCCATGTGTATTCCTCCTGTGATTCGGTGGAACTGCTGTTGAATGGTCGATCGTTGGGCAAAAAGAAAACAGACAGCAGCAACCGATATATTGTCGTTTGGCAGGTGCCTTATGCTCCGGGCCGGTTAGAAGCCATTGGATATGCTGATGGCAAGCAGGTAAACAAGGCTGTGTTGCAGACGGCACAGGAGCCCGCCCGGATCCGGCTTACAGCCGATCGACAAATCATTCGGGCCGATGGCGAAGATTTATGTTATGTGACGGTGGAAATCGTTGACCGGAGCGGCATTCTCAATCCCAAAGCCAGCAATGAAATACATTTTCAGATAGAAGGCCCTGGAGAAATCATTGGGACAGGCAATGCGGATCCGATGAGCACTGAAAGCTATCAGCGTCCTCAGCGAAAAGCCTGGCACGGCAAATGTCTGGTGGTGATTCGATCAGCAGATAAGGCGGGAATCATAACGTTAACAGCTACTGCGGATGGATTGCCAGCAGCGAAGGCGGAGGTGAGGGTGGAGTAGAAAGTTTTGCGCTGCTCCTTTTTCTTATTATATAAGAAATAATAATCCAAAACACAAGAAATTGAATGATAATCAATTTATTAATTGTATGCCAGACGCATGTCAATATTGTACAAATATTCATCAATATTATGAAAACATCATTTTACTATTTGCCATAGATTTGTTTAGGAATTCTGCTTGAGGAATTAAAACCTGAAATTATAAAGATTCTAATTTTATAATGTTAAGAACAGAAATCAGTTGGGAATTATATACCTCAATTAAGATTAAGTAGAAATTTAAAAAGTAAAAAAACTATGATTGAAATGATTAACGCTTGAGGCGTTTTTTTATTTGGCATATAAAATAAATGTATACAATACAATTTATTTATTAACAATTAAAATTCTTAACATATGCGCTCCTTTATTACCCATAGAAAGGCAAATAATATTCTACTTCTGACATTATGGAAGGTTTTTAGACGAGCTTGGGTGGGAATTTGCTGCTGAAGCCCATCGGAGACAGGATATGATACGCTTTGGAGTGTATTCTACCAAAGAATGGTTTCAGCATAAGCCGGTAGGAAGTTATGATCAATTATTCCCTATTGCAGAGGATGTATTGAATTCAAATCCGAATCTAAAACAGAATCCGGGATATTAAATAAATGCTCTTGATTAATCGTTGTTAATCGAATTGTTTCAATATATACATATAAAGGTACAATAAAGGAATTGGTAATGAAGCGCATTCAATATTTTATCCCCTTTTGTTGTTTTCTGGGAACTACATTTTCGCAATCTGTACAGATTCATCATCCCCCTCTTCGACACGATTATCCTATTCATCCGGTTCCATTTGCAGATGTGAGATTAACCGATCATTTCTGGAAACCACGGATTGACCGGATGTACACGGTTACCTTACCGCATGAACTGGATGAATTGCGCGTCACGGGCCGCGATCGTAATTTTCAACTGGCAGCTCTGGCGTTGGAAACGCATGTGGACACGGCTCATTTCTGTACGGAATATCCGTTTGATGATACGGATCTGTATAAGGTGATTGAAGGGATCAGCTATGCTTTGATGTTGCATCCGGATCCCTTGCTGAAAAAACGCATGGATAGCCTGATTGACCTGATTGCTGCTGCTCAGGAGCCCGATGGTTATTTATACACCGCGCGTACCATCAATCCCTTGCATCCGCATTCATGGTCGGGTTTACAGCGCTGGGAGAAAGTGGAAGATTTGAGTCATGAACTCTATAATTCCGGTCATCTGTTTCAGGCAGCGGCAGCAAATTATATTGCCACGGGTGATAAAAAATTACTGGATGTGGCTGTTAAAAATGCCAATTTATTATGTAACACTTTCGGCTGGGGTAAACTGGAAAAATATCCCGGACATCCGGAAGTGGAACTGGGATTGGTGAGCCTGTACCGGGTTACAGGCGATGTGCGTTATCTTCAACTGGCGAAATTTTTTCTGGATGTGCGTGGACCTGGCGGCAGCACGTATGAACAGGCTCAGCAAAAAGTAGTGGATCAGCGCAAAGCTGTAGGTCATGCAGTGCGTGCAGGTTATTTATACGCTGCTATGGCCGATGTGAGCGCATTTACCGGCGATACGGCTTATGTACATGCTGATCGCTACATCTGGAATGATATTGTTTCAACACAACTTTACGTAACCGGAGGAGTGGGTGCTACCAGCAATGGTGAGGCATTTGGACAACCTTATGAATTGCCGAATCTGACTGCTTACAATGAAACCTGTGCTTCCATTGCCAATGTATATTTCAATGAACGCATGTTCCTCACCACTGGTAATGCTGCTTATTATGATGTGCTGGAAAGAACATTATATAATGCGTTGTTATCCGGATTGTCGCTGCATGGTGATGAATTTTTCTATCCCAATCCATTGGCCTCCATGGGTCAATATGCGCGCAGTCCCTGGTTTGGCTGCTCCTGTTGTCCTACCAATTTAGCCCGTTTTATTCCGGTAGTGAGTGGTTATTTTTATGCAACTTCAGGCAATCAGATTTACGTGAATCTATATGGTGCCAATCAGGCTGCGATACATTTGCCAAAACAAATTGTGCATCTCAACGAACAAACCGATTATCCCTGGTCAGGAACTATCCGGATAGATATACAACCTGAACAGACAGGTGCATTTACATTAAAGCTGCGTATTCCCGGATGGGCAACAAACAAGCCTGTACCCAGTGATCTATACACGTTTGTCAATACTTCATCAGCGCCATATACAATTCAGTTAAATGGTCAAACCATTCATCCTGATCTGGAAAAAGGATATGCTGTGATTACCAGAACCTGGAAGAAAGGCGATCAGATTGTATTGCATTTTCCCATGGATGTACGTGTAATGGAAGCCAATCCGCAGGTAAAAGCAGATGTGGGAAGAATAGCTTTGCAGCGAGGGCCACTGGTGTATTGCCTGGAATGGCCTGATAATGCGGATCATCATGTGCTGAATCTGATTGTGGATCCGCATCAGCGTTTTACAACCCTGTTCAAACCTGATTTGCTGGATGGTGTGCAGGTGATTCAGGGTCAGGCATTGTCGGCCCGCCGAACCCTGGAAGGAAAGATACAAACCATGCCTGTGCATTTCACGGCTATTCCCTATTATGCCTGGGCCAACCGAGGTCCGGGTGAAATGACGGTGTGGATGGCAGCCAGTGAAAAATCCGTGCAACCACTTCCGGCTCCTACTCTTGCTTACACCAGTACCATCCGGGCTTCACGTCCCTCCCGTAGCCTGATAGCGCTTCAGGATCAGCAGTTGCCCGACAGTTCAAATGATCATTCCGTCATGTACTTTCACTGGTGGCCGGAAAAAGATACCACAGTGTGGGTGGAATATGATTTCAAACAACCTGCAACCATTTCATCGAGTGGTGTGTATTGGTATGATGATCACTTCACCGGTGGCGGATGCAGCGTGCCCGACAGTTGGCAATTGTTGTATCAGAAAGATGGTCAATGGATTTCTGTAGAAAATATCACATCTTATACTACTGATAAAGATCGGATGAATGTGGTGAAATTCAAACCCGTTTATACTTCAGCACTTCGCATGATGATCAGGTTGAACAAAAACTACTCCACCGGCATCTACGAGTGGGAGGTGAAATAAGAAGGCAAAAGATTTAATTTAGTAGAGACATTCCCATGATTCGGGATAAGCATTTGTTTTTTCACTAAAAATCAAGCTATGCCTGCTCATTTCAAATGTTTTTTTGCTTTTTTGGTAAGTATTTCCCTGCTGTATGTGCCGCATGCATTTGCACAATCTGCTGATCAGGATTTTAGTGAAATGGCCGGTGCTATCATCCGTTTTGAAGCCGGATGGCGTGACATCAATCGTTCTATGCAGGATGTGCCCTTGCAATTAATTCGTACCAGAAATGCGTATTTACATCAATGGGAAGATAGCCTGCAATCCGTTCATTTTGATCGCTTGAGTCAGGAAGGAAAAATAGATTTCATTTTGCTGCAATATACCATTCAACGCAATCTGGATGAGAACAACCAGCAGCAGCAAGTGTGGGCGGTTGTCAGGAAATTGCTTCCGCTTACCGACAGCATTTTTCAGATTGCTGGTCAACGGCATGTGGGAAATCAGTTAAACGCCCGGCATACCGCCGCTATCTTCGATGCATTTGGAAAAACTTTACAACGCAATGCCCGGCAAATTGACCTGACTGATTTATCCGATATGCGACTGGCTTATCAGGTTTTGCAGGCTGTGGATCATTTGCATGAAATTCTCCAGGGTGTATATCAATTTTACAATGAGTACGATCCGGCATTTACCTGGTGGATGCAAACTACCTATCGTTTTACTGATTCTGTATTTTCTGTGTACACCGATAGTTTACGTGCAGCTGTTTTGCGAAAGGAAAATATGCATGATCAAAGTGGTATACATGGTGTACCCATTGGCAGGGAAGAGCTGATGAAATTGCTGCATGATGAAATGATTCCCTACACGCCTGAAGAATTGATAGATATTGCCAATCGGGAATATAACTGGTGTTTGCAGCAGATCAAAAAAGCATCCGCAGCTATGGGTTACGGTGATGATTGGAAAAAAGCATTGGAAAAAGTGAAGGAAAGTTATGTACCTCCGGGTGAACAACCTCAGGTGATTCGCGCATTGGAAGAGGAAGCTGTTCAATTTGTGCAGAATCATCATCTCGTTACGATTCCGGATCTAGCTAAGCAAACCTGGACGATGGAAATGATGTCGCCCCGGCGACAGCTCGTCAATCCGTTTTTTACAGGTGGAGATGTGCTAAGCATTTCCTATCCTACCAACAGCATGTCGTATGCAGATAAAATGATGAGCATGCGTGGCAATAATCCGTATTTTTCGCGGGCAACGGTATTTCATGAAATCATTCCAGGACATTATCTGCAGGAATACATGAATGAACGTTATCGCAGCTACCGCTGGCCTTTTCATACCGCATTCTGGACTGAAGGCTGGGCATTCTACTGGGAAATGCTGTTATGGGATAAAGGATATGATCAAACACCTGAACAAAAAATTGGTGCTTTGTTCTGGCGCATGCATCGCTGTGCGCGCATCGTGTTTTCCATCAATTTTCATTTAGGTAAATGGACGCCCGAACAATGTGTGGAATATCTGATTGATAAAGTGGGACATGAACGCGCCAATGCGGAGGGTGAAGTGCGTCGTTCATTTGAAGGAGGATATGGCCCACTTTATCAGCTGGCATACATGATAGGTGCCCTGCAATTTTATGCCCTGCATCATGAGTTAGTTGATTCAGGAAAAATGACTGATCACGATTTTCATGATGCTGTGCTGAAAGAAGGCAATATGCCTGTTGAAATGGTTCGTGCTGCGTTAGAACATACGCCCTTGAAAAGAGATTATCAGCCGCAATGGCGCTTTTATCAGGAGATTGGTAGATAATCCGAAGTTTCTGGCATTTTAAAAAACATACTGAAATGAATAAATTATCACGTTTCAGCAGCATGTGGATTGTTTTTTTCTGTGGTGGAATTCTTGGATTGCACGCACAGGTAATAGCACAATCCTATTATCCTGAACAAAATGAAGCCGGCCTGATGAAGATCCAGCCAGCCATTGCCATACAAGCATATCCGTTTGATCTGGAAGATGTCAGGTTGCTGAATAGTCCGTTTAAAACAGCGATGGAAGCTGATTTGAAGTATCTGCTGGAATTAAGTCCCGATCGTTTTCTGGCGCATTTTCGCACGCATGCGGGCTTACCGGCTAAGGATTCGGTATATGGTGGGTGGGAATCAGAAGGCCTTGCCGGGCATAGTTTGGGACATTATTTATCGGCTTGTTCCATGGCTTATGCAGCTACAGGTGATACAGCATTTTTGCATCGAGTACAATATATTGTTTCTGAATTGGCACTCTGTCAGCAAAAGCGCGGTACCGGATATGTGGGAGCCATTCCTAACGAGGATACTATTTTCGGCCGTGTTGCGCGTGGAGAAATTGAATCCAAAGGTTTTGATTTAAATGGTGGCTGGTCGCCCTGGTATACCGTACATAAAATCATGGCCGGATTGCTTGATGCGTATTTGTATTGTCATGATCAGCAGGCATTGGAAGTAGAAAAAGGCATGGCCGACTGGGCTTACCGGACGGTGAAAAACCTGACTGAAGATCAGATGCAAAAGATGTTGGTTTGTGAATATGGCGGTATGAATGAAGTACTGGCCAATACCTATGCTGTAACAGGCGATCCGAAATACCTGCAGCTTGCTTATCGTTTTTATGATCATCGAATTCTCGATTCGCTGGCGATGCAAAAAGATATTTTGCCTGGCAAACATTCCAATACACAAATTCCCAAAGTCATTGGCTGTGCCAGGATTTATGAGCTTACAGGTGATTCGCACATGGATTCGATTGCCGAATTTTTCTGGAAAGATGTAGTATATCATCATACCTATGCACCTGGTGGAAATGGCAACTACGAGTATTTTGGACAGCCCGACACGTTTCCGCTTTCCGATAACACCATGGAAACCTGCCCCACCTACAACATGTTAAAACTTACCACGCACCTGTTTGCATGGCATCCATCGGCCAGCCTGATGGATTATTATGAACGGGCATTGTATAATCATATCTTGGCAACCCAAAACCATCAAACCGGGATGATGTGCTATTTTACACCTTTGCGCATGGGAAGCCAAAAAGAATACAGCACGCCTTTCAACTCTTTCTGGTGTTGTGTGGGCACGGGTATGGAAAATCATGTCAGATATGGACAGGATATTTATGGTCACGGTGCAGATGGCAGCTTGTATATAAATCTGTTTATTCCTTCTGTCCTTCATTGGAAACAACGGCAAATAATCATTCGCCAGGAAACAAATCTGCCTCAAACAGATACCATTCATTTTTATATTTCTGCACAACAAGCTCAGACATTCACCATCCGCATCCGTAAACCATCATGGGCACACCAGGGAATTATTATGTATGTAAACGGGAAACTTCAAGCTGTACAAATGGATGATCATGGATATATGGTAATACGCAGAACATGGCATAATGGAGATCGTATCGATTGCATCATACCGGAAGATATATATACAGTATCTATGCCACACGATTCCAGCCGGATAGCTATTTTCTACGGACCGGTATTGTTATCCGGGAACTTCGGAAACACGGAACCCGATCCGGTAAATGGTGTTCCGGTATTTGTAACCCATACATTTGATGCTGCAAAATGGATCAAACATGATGGGGAAAGTTTAATATTTCATTCCGTAAATGTCGGTCAGCCAGCTGATGTAACCTTGATTCCGTTTTATGAAACCAATGACATGTATTATACGGTTTACTGGGATGTATTTACGCCTGAACAATGGACAATCCGCCAAAAACAATACGAAGCAGAAAAGAAAGCTGAGGAAGAATTGAATAAACGTACCGTTGATGTATTGCGTATGGGTGAAATGCAGCCTGAACGTGATCATCAGTTTACAGGTGAAAGAACCTTTACCTGGGAAGCTCATCGCCGCAACTGGCGTGCAGCTGGACATGGTGGATATTTCAGCTTTGTCATGAAGGTGGATTCCACGCAACCCAATCAGCTGGTTTGTACCTACTGGGGCGGTGATAACCGCGGAAGAGTATTTGATATTCTGGTGAATGGAACGAAAATAGCAACGGTAGATCTGAATGCATATCGCGAATCGAGATTTTATTTTATCACTTATGATATTCCTGAAGAACTCACAACGGAAAAAAACAAATAACCATAACCTTCCGGCCGGAAGAAAACCAGATGGCTGGCCCAGTGTGTGAAGTAAGGATAGTAAAAGCACAATGAAGCAATCAAATATTTATTTGCTTATACTTTGTAGAAATATTTGCATCAATTCTTCTGAAATCGCAACGGATCAAAGGGTTGCATATTTATTTCAGGTGTTTCACCACTGATGAGTTGAGCGAGCAAATATCCTGTGGCCGGTGCCAGGCTTAAGCCCAGCATGCCATGACCGGTGGCTGCATACAAATTGTCAAAAGGCTTTAACCTGCCGATAAAGGGCAATCCGTCAGGAGCGCATGGCCTGGCCCCTGTCCAGATTTGTGGCGGAAACTGGATTTCGGCTTTTAAATCTGGATAAAAGGCATGTAAAGTCTTTAAAATTCCCCTGATTTTGGCCTGATAGATTGTGTGCGGATCGCCTCCTATTTCCATGGTTCCGCTTACGCGTAACCTATTTCCCCATGGACTGACAGCAACACGACCTTCCATAAGCAATGCCGGAATATGGATACGTCTTCTGTTCAGCTGCACATCAAAACTATATCCTTTTCCCGGTTGCAAAGGAATGTTGATATCCATCTTTTTTAACAGCGATGTGGTTTTCACACCTGCTGCCACGATTACGTGATCAAAATGAAATGTTTCCTGATTTGTAATGATGTTGTGTACTTTTTGTTGTTGTATTTGCAGATCAGTTATCGTATGCTGCGGATACAATTTTACGCCTGCTTGCTTCAACTGCTGGATCAGCCATTGCATCCATTTTCCGGGATGAATATGGGCATCACCAGGATAATAAATACCGCCAAGCACATGCACACGCGTATCAGGCTCCATAACCTGAATTTCCTGATCGCTCAGTATTTCCGCAGGAATGCCACATTCTCTGGCCAGTTTTGCAGCCTTGATTTCTTCTTCCCTTAATTTCTTTGTTTGAAACAACATCAATAAACCCTTCGTTTCGAATGATAATTCATTCTTTTGTGGTAAAGCAAGATGTTCATATAATTTTCTGCTCAGCAGGCTGATGTCGCGAAGATGAGGAACGGCATATTGTACATGTTGTGGTGTGCAGTGCTGATGAAATAATTGAATCCATTGCCATAAGGCTTTGTTGAATGAAACATGAAAGGCAAAAGGGCTTTCAGCACGAAACATCCATTTCAATCCCTGCCACACGACACCCGGCGCAGCAAGAGGAACAACATGACTGGGTACAATCATACCTGCATTTCCCCATGAACAACCCCGATCAAATGCATATTCATCCAGTATATGCACTTCATATCCCTTCTGATGAAGGTAATAGGCTGTACATAAACCGACGATACCACCGCCGATGATACCAACTGTTTCTCCCATATCAATTTTATCATGAATGATCTGCAATCTAAATTACCTGAAATCCGAAAGCAAAGGGATCATCTTCATCAACGGTGATAATGTTATAACCATATACTTTTGCCCATCCTTCAACGGATGGAATGATAGCTGGTTTGCCGCCTACAGTGGTTTCGGCTTCAACCATGCCCGTGAAGGTAGATCCGATAATGCTTTCATGGATAAAGGGTTCGGATTTTTTCAATTTTCCTTTGGCATACCATTGAGCCATGCGGGCAGATGTGCCTGTACCGCACGGCGAACGATCAATGGCTTTATCCCCGTAAAACACGGCGTTGCGGGCTGTTATTTCGGAACGTGTGGGTTGGCCGGTCCACATCACATGCGTCAAACCCCGGATGCGTTCATCTTCCGGATGTACGCAGCTGATTTGCTGGTTGAGGCGTTCGCGGATTACACGACTCCAGCTGATGAGCTGTTCTGCACGAAAATATTCCATCCCGGGAAAATGCGGTTGCGGATCAATTATTGCATAGAAATTTCCGCCATAGGCAATATCGCAGGTCAGCATGCCCAGATCCGGACAATCTACTTGAATGTTTTCAGCATACAAAAACGAAGGAATATTGATAAGCTTCACTGATTTTACTTTTTTCCCTTCCAGCTGGTAATGAGCCTCCACCAGGCCTGCAGGTGTATCGAGCCGTAACAATCCCGGCTGGTGGGGTTGAATAAGCTGCTGTTCAACAGCCACCGTTACCGTGCCAATGGTTCCATGTCCGCACATCGGCAAACAGCCGCTGGTTTCGATAAACAAAATAGAGGCATCATGATCAGGATCATCGGGCGGATAAATCATGCTGCCACTCATCATATCATGCCCGCGGGGTTCAAACATCAGTGCCCTGCGTATCCAGTCGTATTCCTGCATGAAATGCAATCGTTTTTCCATGATGTTGTTACCCCGGAGCAAAGGCTGGCCGCCAGCCACTACCCGCACGGGATTTCCACAGGTATGGGCATCAATGCAAAAAAAGGTTTTATGTGTCATGACGGATTGAACATTTATTCAATTTTTGATGAAGTCAGCTGATGATTAATAGTTCTCCAGATCTGCAACGGATTTTCATTTTGCAATTCCGGAGGAAGAAACGGATCGGGGAAATTCTGAAAACAAACGGGCCTGACAAAACGCTTGATTGCATCTGCACCTACGGATGTAAAATGGCTATCGGTGGTAGCGGGAAAAGGACCTCCGTGGTGCATGGCCATGCATACCCGTACACCTGTGGGAACGCCGTTCCATATCATTCTACCGCAGATCAAAGTCAATGCATCTATCAATCTGCGATATTGTTGCAGATCATTTTCCGTAGCCATCAGTGTACAGGTCAACTGGCCTTCCAGCCTGTCTGCCACTTCAATCATTTCCTCAAAACTTTCGCAGGTTACAATCAGGGCATAGGGTCCAAATACTTCTTCATGCAAAACAGGATTGTCCATGAAGGCGGATGCAGAAGTGAGGGATAATACAGGCTTCGCTTCGAGTGTATGTGTGGACGATGAAAAGGGTATCAGTTCCTGGATCTGTTGCTGATGCCGGGCGAGCTGTACTTTTTCGCGGAATGCATGGGCAATACCTTCGTGCAGCATATGCTGGGCCTGTATGTGTTTTAATTTCTCCGTGAGCAATGAGGTAAAATGCTGCAGTGCTTCACTTTTGATACCTAATATCAATCCGGGCTTTGTACAAAATTGACCTGCACTCAAGGTGATGGATCCGGCAAGCATATCGGCCAGCGTTGCGGTGTCGCGGGATAATTTTTCCGGTAATAAAAACACCGGATTCACACTGCCCATTTCGGCAAATACGGGAATAGGTTGTTTTCTTTGCCGGGCGATATCAAACAAAGCCTTACCGGCTGCATAGGAGCCTGTGAACCCGACGGCTTTGATAAGCGGATGTTTCACAAGCATTTCGCTGACAGCAGGTGATGCACCGTGGATATGCTGAAATACATTTTCGGGAAGAGACGATTGTTGTATCGCTTGTTGGATGCAGGCAGCCACCTGGGTGGATGTGTGTGGATGAGCCGGATGGGCTTTCACAATGACACTGCAGCCCGCAGCCAGGGCACTCGCTGTATCTCCGCCCGCCGTAGAAAAAGCAAAAGGGAAATTGCTGGCTCCAAACACGGCCACAGGGCCCAGGGGCACATAGCTCTTTCGCACATCCGGCTGGGCAGATGCCGGATCGTGTACAGCAGTGTCGATTCTGAACTCAGCCCAGATGCCCGTTTCCAGGGCTTTACCATATTGCTGAAGCTGGAAGAGGGTTCTGGCAAATTCATTCTTCAAACGCAACTCCGGCAGATGGGTTTCTTTCATCGCCAGCGCAACCAGTTCTGCTTCCCGTGCACGCAGGGTTTCAGCTATTTGATATAGCAGGTCAGCCCTTTGTTTCCAGGAAGTTTTTCGATATGCCAGAAAAGCCTGCCAGGCGCGTTGCGCCGCCTGTTCAATTTCTGCTGAAGTAGCATCTGGGAATGACATATTCATTGACTTTTTTTAAACCTGCCTGCCGGCAGGCCCAGGATGATGAATCAAATTCATGCATCATGCTGATCAGGAACGGATAGTGGCAGCCGTTTCATGCAACAGTTGCAGATCGTGCATCCATCCAGGTTCGGCAGCCACAGCTTTTTGTATCAGTGAAAGAATCTGTTGCCTTTCACCACCGATAAGCGGCAAACGTGGTGGTCTCACATGTTCTGCACCGATACCAGTGACCGAAGCAGCAAGCTTGATATACTGCACCAGCTTGGGGCTCAGATCCAGCTCCAGCAGAGGCAGAAACCAACGATGAACTTCCAGGGCTTTGTCGATCTGTCGGGATTGCACCAGATGGTAGAGCAGCACGGTTTCTCTGGGAAAAGCATTCACCAATCCGCCCACCCAGCCGCTGGCTCCCATCAGCATGCTTTCCATGGCTATGGTATCCACTCCACAGAGAATGCGATACCGATTGCCAAACTGGTTGATCATGCGCGTTACATTCGATACATCGCGGGTGGAATCTTTCACTGCCTGGATGTTTTCACAATCTGCCAGCTGTTCAAACATATCAGTCGTTACCATGATCCGATAATCCACCGGATTGTTGTAAATCATGATGGGCAGCTGCACGGCATGCGCCACTGCGCGAAAAAACACAACGGTTTCTCGGTCATCGGCTTTGTAGCGCATGGGTGGCAACAGCATCAATCCATCCACTCCCAATTGTTCTGCCCATTGTGCTTCCTCCACGGCAGCTTTTGTGGCCCCTTCCGCAATATTCAGAATTACAGGGATCCGGCCGGCGACTTTTTCCTTCGTGAAGCGGATCAATATTTCTTTTTCTTCCCGGCTCAGGGTGCTCGACTCACCCAATGTGCCTCCCAGAATAACGCCGTGAATGCCTGCTTCAAGCTGGGCAGAAAGATTTTTCCCAAACATCTGTATATCCAGCTGATCGTCGGCAGTAAATTGTGTGGTGATAGCGGGAAACACGCCTTTCCATTCAAATTTCATTGTATCCGATTTTGATATTAACCAAACTGATCACCACAAAAATAAGAAGCCCTCGGAGCCTGTCTTTTCAGAAAATTGACCATCTTTTGTACAATATTGATATTGTCTTTTTTTACTTATGCCTGATGGTTAACTTTGTATATCACAGGTCAGATTTGGTATCCGCATGAGCATCATCCCTTTCAAGATTCCCAAAACCCGCACGGAATTTTATCATTATCAGATTGACCGGCTGAATCATTTTTATGATAAACTGCATCAGCATCCCGAAATACAGATTACTTATATTGAAAAAGGTCATGGTCATCTCATTGTAGGTGATTATACGGGTTGTTTTTCACCAGGTGATGTATACATCATTGGTTCATCATTGCCTCATGTATTCAAAAGTGATGCGGTTTATTACCAGCAGAAAAAGAAACAATCAACAGGTTATTCGCTGTATATTGATATGAAGGCGTGGGAACAGGAATTCTGGAAAAGCAATGATACGCTTTCAGTTGCACGATTTTATCATCAGTGTTATCAGGCTTATAGGCTGCAGGGTTCTCTGGCGAAAGAAGTAGCTGGGCGATTGCTGCGGTTGCGCAGATTGACGGGGTTTCGCAGGGCATTGTGTGTGTTGGATTTGTTGTATCTGATTTATGAACACAGGCAGGAATTGCTGCTGATAGCTGATGGCGGATGGCTGAAGATGATCAATGAAACGGGAGATGTGCGGATGAGCAATATCATTCGTTTTACGTTGGAAGAATATCATCGTTCGATATCGCTGCACGAAGTGGCACATCTGGCGAACCTTTCGGTAGAAGCCTTTTGCAGATATTTTAAGGATCGTACCCGCAAAACCTATATCAGCTTCTTGAATGAAGTAAGAATTCATCATGCCTGTCGCCTACTAGCCGAAAAGGAATTCACTTTCAGTGAAATTGCCTATCAGGTAGGTTTCAGCAATCTTTCCTATTTCAACCGCATATTCAAACGCATCACGCAAAAATCGCCCGGGGAATATGTGATGATGCTCAAGAAAAAGTAAGGATCAGTGAATCAGTTTATCCGGGTTGGGTACAAAGCGTAGAAAAGCCTGGAAATTGGCCCGGTATTTTTTGCGATCCAGTTTGTAGTAAAAAGCACCTTTTTTGGAATTGGATTTGTCTTTATCCGGTTGTTTAATGAGCAGTCCGGTAGAAAGCACTTTGCGGCTGAAGTTGCGCTTGTCGAATGTAGTGTCGTAAATTCCTTCATACAGGTTTTGCAGCTGGGGGATGGTGAATTTGGGCGGAAGCAGTTCAAACAGGATAGGGTGTAAAGAGGCCTTATAACGCAATTGCCTGCGGGCCAATTTCACCATTTCCATATGATCGAAGATCAGTTCTGGGATATGATTCAGCGGGAACCATTCGGCATGATATTCTTCGCTGATCTGTTTCTGGTATTTGTGAATATCAATCAGGGCAAAATAGGCAATGCTGATGGTGCGCTCCACTGGGTCGCGGTGCGGATCGCCGAAAGCATGCAGTTGTTCCAGATACACGCCTTCCAGGCCGGTGAGTTTTTTCAGGATGCGATTAGCCGCTTCATCAAGGCTTTCCTCGGGTTTGACGAAGCCTCCCATCAGGCTCCATTTTCCTCTTTCGGGTTCAAAACCGCGCTGGATAAGCAGGATTTTCAATGTTTCGCCGTCGAAACCAAAGATGATGCAGTCTACAGCTACCAGGTAGTGGGTTTCGCCTTTATACCGATGAATCATAACCACCCATAATTTGGCGGATAAAGTTAAAAGGTTTGTGACAGAAATGCAGTTTTTCTTTAGGAAGCAGCCGTATCGAACAGAGAACTGGACAGGTAGCGGTCGCCCCGGTCGCAGGCAATAAACACAATGAGGCCCTGTTCAATTTCATGGGCTATACGCAAGGCTGCGGCTGCGGCACCTCCCGTGCTCATCCCGGCAAAGATACCTTCTTCAGCAGCCAGCCGGCGGGCCATGCGGGTAGCTTCGGCTTCTGAAATTTCAATCAACCGGTCAACCCTTGCAGGGTCATAGATTTTGGGCAAATAAGCTTCAGGCCACTTGCGGATGCCTGGAATGCACGATCCTTCAGCAGGCTGGCAGCCTATGATTTGAATAGCTGGATTTTGTTGTTTCAGAAATCTGGAGCAGCCCATGATGGTGCCGGTAGTACCCATGGCGCTCACAAAATGGGTTATTTGCTGATGGGTATCACGCCAGATTTCAGGGCCGGTGGTTTCATAATGGGCCCGTGCATTGTCGGGATTGGCAAACTGGTTGAGTTCAAAATACCGGCCGGTAGCGGCTTTTTCAGCTGCATAGTCGCGGGCGGCTTCCATGCTTTCCACCAATGTCACTTTTGCTCCAAACGCCTGCATGGTCAGCACCCGCTCGCGGGTGGAGCTGGCGGGCATCACCAGTTCTATTTGCAGGTCAAATAAACGGGCAATCATAGCCAGGGCAATGCCGGTATTGCCGCTGGTGGCCTCTATGAGCGACATGCCCGGGCGGATATCACCGCGGGCCAGCGCATTTTTAATCATGTAATAGGCAGGCCTGTCCTTCACACTGCCGCCCGGGTTGTGGCCTTCCAGCTTCGCATAGATGCGCACCTCAGGCCGGGGAGAAAAATGTCGGAGCTCAACCAAAGGTGTATTTCCGATCGTATCCAATAAAGTTGCCATGATCAATGATTCCGGATCTCAGGAATTTAGAGTTGAATGGTGCCTTCTTCTACCGTGATTTCGGGTGTGTGATATACAATAGAGCACGGAGGCACACTGCGGGTGAGCCACACGTTGCCGCCAATGATGCTATGATGGCCAATCACGGTTTCTCCACCCAGAATCGTTGCACCGGAATAAATTACTACATGATCTTCCACGGTGGGGTGCCGTTTCATGGAAGCCATGCTTTTATCCACACTTAAAGCTCCCAGGGTCGCTCCCTGATAGAGTTTTACATATTTTCCGATGCGGGCAGTTTCACCAATAACGATGCCGGTACCGTGGTCAATGAAGAAATATTCATCAATCTCAGCGCCGGGATGAATGTCAATCCCCGTGTGGGAATGCGCATATTCCGTAAGGATGCGGGGGATCAGCGGCACATCGAGCTTCAGCAGGGCATGTGCAATGCGGTAAAAGGCAATGGCCTGAAAACCCGGATAGGCGCGGATCACCTCAAAATGACTTTTGGCTGCCGGATCACCCATGACGATTGCCTCCACATCGGTATTCAGGGTTTCGTATAAAGCCGGCACCTGCGCAAAAAAAGCCTCGGCAATACCGGGATTATCTGCTTTATGACAGGCTTTGGTTGCGTTTAAAATTTGGATTAACCGGTTTTTCAGCCGGTAGAAATTTTCTTCGATTTCCTGAAGTGAACGAAACAGGCAACGCGAATGCTCGGGATACAGCAGGCAGATGAGATCATTGGCCCAGCCCGCTATTTCTTCATTGGGAGGCACTACGTCCATGCGCTGCTGTTTTTCCCAAATCTTTTGAAAAAATTCTTTTTCCATGGAAAAAAATTAAATCAAATGCACAAAAACCCTGCGTAGTTCAAATATGTTGCAAGTTTAGTGAAAAATGAGCAGCTAACCTGTCATGGAACTGACACGAGATGATGCAGGGTCAGTATCCCCATTTTTTCATCACCGCATAATCGGCAGCTACACAATCGAGCGGCGTTTGTCCCTGGTAGGATTCCTGTTCCACGATGAAATAACGGGTACCCCCAATGGTACGACCTTCATCCACGATTTGCTGTACCGGAATTATTCCTTTTCCCAGGATACAACTTTCATAACGATCACCCATTTCTCCCTGACCGCCTGAGCGTATTTCATCCTTCACATGCATCAGCAGAAAGCGATTGGGATATTCCCGGATGATTTGCTGGGCGCGTCCTCCGGCACCATACATATTGCCAATATCAATCTGTTGCGACACCAGTTTAGGGTCAGTATGCTGCAGGATCAGGTCGTACATGCGTTTACCCTGCAGGGTGGTGTTGAATTCAAAATCATGATTATGATAGCCAAACTGTAGGTGATACTGATGGCATAATTCTCCGCAGCGGTTCATGATATCGAGGAAATGCATAAAGCGGTTATAGTCTGTTCGCAGGCTTTCGTCCATCCAGGGGCTGATGATGAATTGCTGACCCACGGTGGCAGCATCTTCAAGGGTGTATTTCCAGTTATCGGTAAAATCTTTGCGTGCCTCGTCCCAGTCGGTGGGCTTCAGCACCACATGCCCGCTGGGCATCTGCAGACCCAGTTGATGGAGCAGATTTTTGAAATCCCGGGCGGTGTAGCCATAAAATTTCCGGTTGGCATAACCCGCATGCTCCACATGGCGATAGCCGATTTTGGCCAGTTGTTGCAGGGTAGCAGCGGGATTTTTCTGCATGTCGTCTCGTACAGAATACAACTGGATGCCTAAAATGCAGTTGGGGAAAGAGTTTTGAGATAAGGCTTCGGGCCATAAGGCAATGCCGGCTAATCCCACAGAACTGGTTTTCAGAAAATCACGTCTGTTCATAAAGGGTAAGTTTTAGAAGGTAAGATACGGATTTCTTATTTTGGGTGCATGCCTTTTCACACCCATCTCCTGCACAATTTCATGGGCAGAATCCTGTTTCTGGGCGCACAATTGCTTTTCAATACTTTATTCATTCGCTTGCTCGGGCCGCATGGCAATGGCCAGCTGGCCCTGCTTACTACCAATGCAGCCTTGCTGGTGCTGATTGTAGGGCAGGGAATGGATGCTGCGCTGGTATATGATATTGCCAGGCAGCGACAGACCAGGGCATCCCGTATGCGTTATCTGTACAGCTTGTTTTTGATGCAAGCGCTGATCATCTGTTTGTTTAGCTTGTTGTTCCATTACTTCACCGGATATTCCTATTTCGGATTTGCCACTTCATGGAGCATGGTCTATGCCGTTACCTTGCTGCTGAATAATTATGGCGTGGCATTATGGAATGGCGAAAAACGATTTCGGGTTGTATACGAGGTGCTGATTCTGATTTATGCATGTGCCTTTTTGCTGTTAGGTGTGATGTATCTGTTAGGGAAACAACTTTCAGAAATTGCTTTGCTGAAGTTTTATGTGGGAATGAACATCAGCAGTGGTTTATGGCTTGTAGGCAAATATCTGTATTCCTTTCGCAGGGATCTGCGTTTTTCTCTGATACCTGTGTCTGTGTTTGAAAAAGAATGGCTTCGTTTCGGTCAGCTGGTATTCTGGGCCAATTTGTTTCAATACATGGCTTATCGGATGGATATCTGGATGGTAGCAGCTTTTCTCAATAAAAATCAGTTGGGTGTGTATGCGCTTGCAGAAAAAATCATTCAGACCTTATGGATGATTCCTTCTTCTCTGGCAACGGTGATATTTGCCTATGCTGACAGGACAGAGGATCCATCTTGGTTTGCACAATTTCAAACACTGCTTCGGATCGTAGTAGGATGTTTTGTGATTGCAGATGCTTTGTTGTTGTTATCAGGCCATTATCTGATTACAAGGTTTTTGGGTGAAGCCTTTCAGGATGCCGTGATACCATTATGGATTTTGCTGCCGGGTGCAAGTTTGTTTGTGTTGAATATCATGCTGGCAGCCTACTTTGCTGCGTGCAATAAATTGCAACTCAATCTTGTGAATTCTGCTTTATGCTGTATCGTCATTGTGTTGTGTGATTTATGGTGGATTCCGAAAAATGGTATTACAGGTGCAGCCTGGGCATCATCATTGGGATATGGTATCAGCGGTGTGTGTGCATGCGTTTTATTTTTGAGGATGCATCGCATGTCATGGCAATCCTTGCTTAGGGGGCATCCCGGAGAAGTAAAGCGGTTGTTTCAATATTTACTCCGTTAAACATGCCACATCGCAAAAATATACTTTGGCTGGTGAGCTGGTATCCTGACCGCATACAGCCCACAAATGGTGATTTCATTGAACGGCATGCACTCGCTGCCAGTGAGGTTGCCAATATTATTGTGTTGCATGTGGCATGGGATCCCCAGGCTACTCATAAGGCTTGTCTGGAAAAAGATGAAAGACATGCACCCCATCTGGTGGTATATCGTTGGTATGATGTGCCATCGGCATGCCGCATTGGCTGGCTGCGAAAACTGTTGCATTTCCGAAAGTATGTACAGGCCTTCATTCGTTCTTATCGGATGATTCGGGCAGCGCACGGCCCTTTTGATTTCATACATGTGCATGTATGCTGGAAAGCAGGCCTTGCAGCCTTGTGTCTGAAATGGTTATCCGGGCAGGAGTATTTTTTATCCGAACATGCCAGTTATTTTCAGCCCACATCGCCCCGTTCATACTGGAAAGATCATTTATGGAAACGTCTGCTTGTCTGGCTCATCCTGCGGCAGGCCAAACTATGGCTGCCTGTTTCTGATGACCTGGGTTGCAAACTCCAGTCCATTGCAGGTCGCAAACCTATCCATGTATTGCCAAATGCAGTAAATACCACGTTGTTTAGCTATCAGCGCAAAGTTGCTCCCGATGTACACTCATCTGCTATGTCGAAGCGCAGATTCATCCATGTATCTGATTTGCAGCCACACAAGCGTCCTGAAGCCATGATAGCCGCTTTTGAACAGATAGCTGGGCAGTTGCCCGGATGGCAGTTGCATTTGGTGGGACCTGTCAGGGATGATGTAAAAAAAAGGATACAGACAAGTGTCTTTGCTGATCGCATTTGCATGACCGGTTGGCTGACGCCTTCAGAAGTAGCTGTGCATCTGCAGCAGGCAGATGTATTTGTGATGTATAGCAGTTATGAAAATCAACCCTGTGCCATTCTTGAAGCTTTATGTTGCGGTTTGCCGGTCATTGCTCCCCGGGTAGGCGGTATTCCCGAACTGATAAATAACCGGAACGGATTGCTGATAGTACCCGAAGATACACAGGCCTTATCCCAAGCTATGCTGAAGATAGCCCATAAGCTGGAAGATTTTAACCGGGAAACCATATCCCATGAAGCGAGCTTGCATTATGGATTCCCTGCCATAGTGGAGCATTTCAGGCACATATATGCCTGTCATGAATAAGCTTGTTTTTTCCGATAAAAAAATTATACCTTTACTGTGATAAGTTAACCATAAAGCTGTTTCCTATGGAACCAAACAAGCCACAGGTGGGTCAGTCCCGTCCCTTAGATTTGTTGGGTAAACGTGCCTTGATTGCTGAACAACAGAAGTTATCCTCAGAAATCAGCCGATTGAAACTGGTCCTTCAGTCTCATGCACACGACCCGCTCCGCGATTATATTCTAACAGAATTATGCGTACTGGAAGAAGAACTGGTGCAGATTGAATATGCCCTGCAGCAGGGAGAGCCCAGCTAATCATATCTTGCTGAGGAAAATCTGGTTAGGATTGATCTCTCAGGATCAGATAGGGCTGAAGTTTATCCCGAAGGGTTGATGGCACTGCTTGCACTTTACGCCTTGCATAATCAAAACACACCAGTCCTGTGATGGCTTCTGCCAGCGGTACATTATTCCCGGAGCGAGTCACGGCAACCGCATAGCATAATTCTACAGTTGATCGCTGTATTTCGCTGACGCCTACGCCGATTCGCAACTGATCGCCGTAATGTCCTTCCTGCAGATACACCACAGACAGATATCCCATAATCAATCCAGTGCCACAAGCATCCAGTTCGCTGCAATCCAATTTTTGAAGGAAATGAAGGCGGGCTTCCTGTAAAATACTTACCAATGCATCATGCCCCAGATGCCCGCCGTAATTGATATCCTGGATGCGTACCGGAATCTCTGTATAAAATGGCAAATCTGCCGGGATATGTAGTTTTATTCTGCTCATCGTGAATCTGATTCAGCAGTAAGCCGGTAAACAAGATCACAAAAAGCCCGGATGGCTTTTGCCCGATGGCTGAATTGATTTTTTTCATCAAGACTCATTTCTGCAAAAGTTTGCTGGCTGCCTTCCGGAATAAACACCGGATCATAACCAAAGCCACCTTTACCCCGGGGAGCAGTTGCAATGGTTCCTTCACAGATTCCTTCAACCTGATGGAGTTTTCCTTGCCAGATCAGGGTAATCACAGTGCGAAACCTGGCTTCCCGCCGGCTGATGCCTTCCATGCGTGAAAGAAGCAAAGCTAAGTTTTCGGCATCGCTGGCATGATCACCCGCAAATCTGGCCGATCGAGCGCCGGGCGCGCCATTGAGTGCAGGAACCTCCAGTCCGCTATCTTCGGCAAAACAATCTCGTTGCAAGGCTTCGTATATCGTTAAGGCCTTCACCCGGGAATTTTCTTCCAGGGTATCATAGGGTTCAGGAATGTTCTCCTTATAACCCACATCCTGTAAACTCAACAGTCGGATGGATGCCGGCAACACGGATTGGACTTCCTGCAGTTTATGTGGATTGTGCGTAGCAAATATCAGCACAGGCATATTGTTTCATTGGTTGTTTCGGAAGAAAATGCGCTTAAGCGCCTGCCAGAGCAGTTTTTTGCGCGACTTATCTTCATGGAGCAAAGCCAGGGCATCGGCATGCAGCACAGGCGTTTGATCGAAAGTGATGGGCTGGTATAGAGGCAAATCAGCCTGTGGTATATCGGCAAATATTACCCCAAATGACAATACCGCAGCAGGATTCCACTCCTGTTTGATGCGCTTCCAGCTCCATGTTTCACCCGAATCCTGTGTAAGCACAATGGCATCCTGCCGGGGATCAAGCTTGCATGATTGAAGAATATCGTGCAATAACTGTTGCAGCGGAGGAATTTGTTCAATAGCTTGTATGAGCACCACTGTTTTCCCGGAACGCTTATCCGTAGCTTCCGAAGATTCCGGATCTGCAATAAATAATGTATGCGGAAAAAGCTGAGCCAGAAAATATGCATCCATGGGATCAGACATCAAACCCTTTCATTCGGTTCCGTGAAAAAATCCTAAATTGCAAAGGTCATAAAAAACAATGTACAATTAAATCGCAATTCAAAATGGAATCAACCACGGTTTTACATGAGATCAAAGTAACTCCTGTGACGAGGAGCCGCGTGAAGGAAGTGGATTTTACCAAACTTGGATTCGGAAAGGTTTTCTCCGACCATATGCTGGTTGCAGACTATGCTGACGGCCAATGGCAACAGCCTGAAATTATTCCTTTTCAGCCTATATCCATCAGTCCGTCCAATTCCACATTGCATTATGGACAGGCCATTTTTGAAGGGTTGAAAGCTTATCGCACCCAACAGGGAGATGTAGTTATTTTCAGGCCCTATGACAATTTCAAACGTTTCAATCTTTCTGCCGATCGGTTGGATATGCCTGCCGTGCCGGAGGAAATTTTTATTGAAGGGATGAAAAAGCTGGTGGATCTTGATCGGGCATGGGTTCCCGACCAACCTGACAGTTCATTGTACATCCGTCCCTTTATGATTGCGATGGATGAATATATTGGTGTGCGTTCTTCCCAGCGGTATCGTTTCATGATTATTACCTCGCCCGCAGGAGCTTATTACAATAAGCCCGTGAAGTTGTACGTGCAGGATAAGTATGTACGGGCTTTTCCAGGTGGTACCGGTTTTGCCAAGACAGCTGGTAATTACGCAGCATCTCTGAAGCCCACCCGGGAAGTGCAGGAAATGGGCTATGATCAGATTCTATGGACAGATGGTATTCATCACCGTTATCTGCAGGAATGCGGTACCATGAATGTATTTGTGGTTATTGGCGATACAGCCATTACACCTGATCTTACAGAAGGCACCATTCTGGCAGGTGTTACCCGCAGTAGTGTGATTACCCTGCTGCACGATGAAGGCATTCAGGTAGAGGAAAGGCCCATCAGCATTGATGAAGTAATCCGCGCCCACCAGGAAGGCCAGCTCAAAGAAATATTCGGCACTGGTACAGCTGCTAGTATCAGTTATGTAAGTGAGCTCACCTACCGCGATCATCATATTGTGTTTGATATTTCCCAATGGAAAATTTCACCTGCTATTCTGCAGAAACTCAATGACATTAAGGTGGGCAAATTACCCGACCGCTACGGCTGGAATGTGAGGGTCTGAATTCCGGATTGAGTAGATTTTCTTTCGTATATCCCCTTTCCGGATGGTAAAATATGTTCACCTGGGCAGCCTGGCTGTATCCGGGTTTTGTTTATTTTGGAAGATAATCATACCTTTGCCATCCCAAAAAATATTTCAGACGAAGCAACCTTAAACTCTGAACATGCCAACGATACAGCAACTTGTAAGAAAAGGCAGGGAAATTGTTCGTGCCAAATCCAAATCCAGAGCGCTGGATGGTTGTCCGCAACGCAGGGGAGTATGCACCCGTGTATACACAACCACACCCAAAAAGCCGAACTCTGCACTGCGCAAGGTAGCAAAAGTGAGGCTCACCAATAAGGTGGAAGTCATTGCCTATATCCCTGGTGAAGGACACAATTTGCAGGAGCATTCCATCGTGCTGGTGAGAGGAGGACGTGTGAAGGATCTTCCCGGAGTGCGTTATCATATTGTGCGGGGAGCCCTGGACACGGCCGGCGTGAAAGATCGGAAGAAAGGCCGTTCGAAATATGGCACCAAAAAGGAAAAGGCTAAAAAATAATTCAAATTTAACATCATAGAAACTTCAATCCATGAGAAAGCAAGCTGCTAAAAAGCGCCCCTTGCAGCCTGATCCCCGGTTTCAGGACGAAATGGTTACCCGGTTTATCAACAACATTCTTCGCCGGGGCAAGAAAAGCCTGGCTTCAAAAATCTTTTACCAGGCTATTGATCTGGTTACCCAGCAAACCGGAGAAGATGGGTACGAAGTGTGGAAACGCGCCCTGAGCAATGTGATGCCAGCCATTGAGGTGAGAAGCCGCAGAATTGGCGGGGCTACTTTCCAAATTCCTACGGAAGTCAGGCCCGATCGCAAGATTTCGCTGAGCATGAAATGGCTCATCAGCTATGCCAAGGAACGTCATGGAAAAAGCATGGCTGAAAAACTCGCTGCAGAAATCATTGCAGCCAGCAAGGGTGAAGGAGGGGCTTTCAAGAAAAAGGAAGATACCCATCGCATGGCCGAGGCCAACAAAGCCTTCTCCCATTTCCGGATTTAATGTATCAGTGCGTATTAACATCTTCAGCTATCATTTATCATATTTTTTAGTTCATCGTTTATGGCAGATTTAGCTTTTCAACGAAATTTCGGAATCGCTGCTCACATTGATGCCGGCAAAACAACTACCACCGAACGCATTCTTTACTATACCGGCATGACCCACAAGATTGGTGAAGTGCACGAAGGAGCAGCCATTACCGACTGGATGGAACAGGAAAAAGAGCGGGGAATTACCATTACCTCCGCATCGGTTACCTGTTATTGGAAATTTCCAACTGTTCAGGGCCAGGCCATTCCAGGAACCAAGCAATACAAGTTCAATATTATCGATACTCCAGGCCATGTGGACTTTACCGTGGAGGTAGAGCGCTCCATGCGGGTACTCGATGGACTGGTAGCTTTGTTTTCAGCTGTTGACGGTGTAGAACCGCAAAGTGAAACCGTGTGGCGCCAGGCTAACCGCTATCATGTGCCCCGCATTGGTTTTGTAAATAAAATGGATCGCGCTGGGGCCGATTTTCTAAGTGTGGTTCGTCAGGTACGTGAAATGCTGGGTGCCAAGTCTGTGCCCCTGCAATTGCCTATCGGCGCTGAGGATCATTTCAAGGGTGTTGTGGATCTGGTGGAAATGAAGGGAATCATCTGGGATGAGGCCACGCTGGGCATGACTTATCAGGAAGTGCCCATTCCGGACGATATGAAAGAGGAAGTGGAGGAATGGCGCAATCATCTCATCGAAACAGTGGCTGAATATGATGAAAAACTGATGGAAAAGTATTTTGAAGATCCACATTCCATCACCAACGATGAAATCTATGCGGTGCTTCGCAAAGCCACCATTGACATGAGCATTGTGCCCATGCTTTGCGGTAGCGCATTCAAAAATAAAGGCGTGCAGACCCTGCTGGACGCAGTGGTGAGGTATTTGCCCAGTCCTATTGACATTGCAGCTGTAAAAGGCGTGGATCCGAGAACCGGTGAAGAGGTAGTTCGCAAAACCGATCCCAAAGAACCCTTTGCTGCACTGGCTTTCAAAATCATGACCGATCCTTTTGTGGGCCGCCTGGCTTATTTCCGTTGTTATTCCGGTCATCTGGATGCGGGCTCCTATGTGCTGAACAATCGTACCGGCCGCAACGAACGCATCAGCCGCATCCTGCAGATGTTTGCCAATAAACAAAATCCCATCGATTTTATTGAAGCTGGTGATATCGGCGCAGCCGTTGGCTTCAAGGATATCAAAACAGGTGATACTCTCAGCGATCCCGATCATCCCATTGTGCTGGAAAGCATGTTTATCCCTGAGCCGGTGATTGCTGTAGCTATCGAGCCCAAAGCACAGGCCGATGTGGATAAAATGAGTATGGCTCTTGCCAAACTCATGGAAGAAGATCCTACCCTGCGTGTCAAAACCGATGAAGAAACCGGTCAAACCATCCTGCAGGGTATGGGTGAATTGCATCTGGAAATCATTCTGGATCGCATGCGCCGGGAATTCAAGGTTGAAGTCAATCAGGGTGCTCCACAGGTGGCTTACAAGGAGGCATTTACAACCACTGTGCAGCATCGTGAGATTCTGAAGAAACAAACCGGTGGCCGTGGTAAATATGCAGATATCGTTTTTGAACTGGGTCCTGCTGACGAAGAATGGCTGAAAAACAATCCCGGCCAGCATTTCCAGTTTGTCAATGATATCTTTGGAGGTGCTATTCCGAAAGAATACATCCCGGCTATTCAGAAAGGATTTGAATCGGCCATGGAAACCGGTGTGCTGGCAGGGTATCCGGTTGATAATATGAAGGTAAGAGTATATGATGGTAGCTACCACGAAGTAGACTCAGACTCCATGTCGTTTGAACTCTGCGCCCGCAGTGGTTTCCGTGAAGCTGGTAAAAAAGCAAAGCCCATTCTGCTGGAACCCATCATGAAAGTGGAAGTGATTACGCCCGATCAGTACATGGGTGATGTAACAGGCGATCTGAACCGGCGCAGAGGTATTCTCGAAGGTATGGATAGCCGCAACAATGCCCAGGTTATTAAGGCTAAAGTTCCTCTCAGTGAAATGTTTGGCTATGTAACCCAGCTTCGTTCACTTACTTCAGGCCGCGCAACTTCCACCATGGAATTCAGCCATTATGCACCGGCACCCGCAAACATTGCTGAGGAAGTGATTGCGAAAGCCAAGGGTAAGGTAAGCGTGGAATAATAACTCAGTTTTAAAATATATGCATGAACCCGCCTGATTCAGGCGGGTTTTTTATTCCCCGAGAGGTGATGAAAATCATCATACCCTGATGACATACGTCATCAATCCCAGTGATAGCCCAATATAGTTTTGGATGTTTAATGAAACCAAAAATTATTTGTTATGAAAAAAAGATTAAACACTCTTTTATTCCTAATCGTGGGTCTATGGTTCATCGGCTGCCATTCGTCAAACCCAGCCAGCCAGCAGGCAACCGAAAACGCGACTGCTCCTGCTGCATCGGCATCCACTGCAAATCCCCTGGATGACAAAGGGATTGGGCCGGTGCAATCGGTTCAGCTCGGAGCCATTCAGCCTGAACTCGCCAAAAAAGGGGAGACCATTTTCAATGAAAAATGTACAGCCTGTCACCGGATTGATAGTCGTTACATCGGTCCTGCTTTGAAAGGAGTTACCAGGCGACAGGCACCTGAATGGATCATGAACATGATTCTCAATCCGGATGTGATGATTCAGCAGGATCCCATAGCCAAACAACTCGTAGGTGAGAGTAATGGCGCCGTTATGGCCAACCTTCATCTCAGCGAAGATGAAGCACGTGCCTTACTCGAATATCTGCGTTCGGTTGACGATAGTTCTTCATCCAAATAAAATGTATGTACTATGAAACCAAAAATTTTTCCCCAACAAAAGCAGCTGATTCCGCTGTTTTGCGGAATCATAACAATTGCTGGTTTGCTGCTTTCCTCATGCAACAGTCATTCATCGGGTGGACAGGGCGCCATCAGTGCCCAGGAAGCTGCACAACAGGTGTATGTAGCTCCGGGTCAGTACGATGAATTTTATGCTTTCATGTCTGGTGGATACAACGGACAGGTCAGTGTATATGGATTGCCATCCGGGCGATTGTTTAAAATCATTCCGGTGTTTTCGCAGAATCCTGAGAATGGCTATGGATACAGCGAAGAAACCAAACCTTTGTTGATGACTTCTTATGGATTTATTCCCTGGGACGATGCGCATCACCCGGAATTGTCTCAAACTGATGGCATCCCTGATGGAAGATGGTTGTTCATCAATGCCAACAATACACCACGCGTGGCCAGAATTGATTTAAAAACTTTTGAAACTGTTGAAACGATCGAAATTCCCAATTCAGCAGGCAACCACAGTTCACCATTTGTTACGGAAAATACGGAATATGTAGTGGCAGGTACGCGTTTTAGTGTGCCTATTCCACAGAAAGATGTACCTATTGCATCATACAAACAAAATTTCGGAGGAGTACTTTCATTCATCAAGGTTGCTCCTTCTGGTGATATGGATCTTGCTTTCCAGGTGATGATGCCAGGATTTGATTATGATCTGGCACATGCAGGCAAAGGCAAATCAAAAGACTGGGTATTTTTCACCTGTTACAATTCAGAAGAGGCTCATACCCTGTTAGAAGTAAATGCTTCACAGAGGGATAAAGATTTTGTGGCAGCCATCAACTGGAAGAAAGCTGAAGAATATGTACAGCAAGGAAAATATCATGAATTTCCGGGTACGTATTATGATAACAGGTTTGATACCAGCACACAAACTGCACATTCATATGTGCATCAGGGTGTGAAGGTGTTGATTCCTTCCGAATGTCCCGGGCTGGTTTATTTTATTCCTGCACCCAAGTCGCCACATGGTGTAGATGTAGATCCGTCAGGAAATTACATTGTGGCCAATGGCAAGTTAAGTGCAGATCTGTCTGTGTTTAGTTTTGATAAAATACAACAAGCCATTCAGCAAAAGCAATTTGATGGAGAAGTAAATGGAATTCCAGTGCTGAAATTCGATGCTGTATTGGCTGGCGTTGTGAAAAGCGGAGGTCTGGGGCCATTGCATACTGAATTTGATGATAAGGGAAATGCATATACCACATTCTTTATTTCATCAGAAGTAGTGAAATGGAAATTAGGCACCTGGCAGGTTGAAGACCGGCAGCCTACATTTTATTCTCCCGGCCATCTGATGATACCCGGTGGTGATTCACGTAAGCCGTGGGGTAAATACCTCGTTGCATTGAATAAAATCACGAAGGACCGATATCTGCCCACAGGACCTGAATTATGCCAGTCAGCACAGTTGTTTGACATTTCAGGAGATAAAATGAAATTATTGCTGGATTTTCCGACAGTAGGCGAGCCACACTTTGCACAGGCTATTCCCGCCAGCATCCTGATGCCACGGTCTGATAAAATTTATCAATTAGCCAGCAATCATAATCCTTATGTGACCAGGACAGAAAAAGATGCAAAAGTGGTAAGAAAAGGTAAGCGTGTTGATGTGTATATGACAGAAATCCGCAGCCATTTCGTACCGGATAATATTGAAGGGATTTATCTGGGTGATACGGTTTATTTCCATCTTACCAATATAGAACAGGACTGGGATGCAGCACATGGTTTTGCGGTGGAAGGAAATCGTGAAAATGCTGAATTGCTGCTGATGCCCGGTCAAACCAAAACATTGAAGTGGGTTCCCGTAAGAGTAGGTGTGTTCCCGTTCTATTGTACAGATTTCTGTTCGGCATTGCATCAGGAAATGCAGGGATATGTGAGGGTGTCTTCACCAAATGATAATGTAGCGCTCACCTGGTCAACCGGCAAAGAATAAGATCATGGATTTAAAACATTCAGCCATGAAAACAAAATCCAATCGCACAGCTTCCTGGCTTATGCTGGGAGCTGTGCTTTCGTCAGTATTGATTTATTTTTTCCCATTGTGGAAAATTACCTTATATGCACCTCAGTATCCACAAGGTATCCGCATGTATATCTGGATCAATAAAATCACAGGTGATGATGCTTATACATTGCAAAATATCAATATTCTGAATCATTATGTGGGTATGAAAGATATTGATCCGCATGCAGTGCCAGAGCTGTATTATTTTCCTTATGCACTCGCTGGAATCATTTTTTTGGGTGTCATCGCATGGCTGATAAAAAAGAGATGGACTTATTTATCATGGGCTATTTTATATGCTTTGTCAGGTGCAATTGCAATCTATGATTTTTATTTATGGGAATATGATTACGGGCATCATCTCGATCCCAAAGCACCTATCAAAATACCGGGTATGGCTTATCAGCCTCCTTTGATAGGTACAAAACATTTGCTCAACTTCACAGCTATTTCATTACCCGAATGGGCAGCCGTTTTTATGTTGGTATCTGTAGTATTAGGATTCGTAGCTTACTGGTGCTGCAGATCATCGTCTGACAAACAACTAGCTGATCATCATCCCAATATCCTAACATCTTCATCCCAGTCAAGAGTTTTGTCTCATCATTAAATGTAATAATTATGAAAAAATATCTGGTTACTGTGTGTGCGATGTTCCTGATAACAGCGTGTAAACCCAAACCCGAACCTATCCAGTATGGATTTGACAGCTGTGATTTCTGCAGGATGACTATTGTAGACAAAAGGTTTGGCGGAGAACTGGTTACTTCCAAAGGCAAGGTGTATAAATTTGATTCCTTAGATTGTCTTGACAGCTTTTATCATCGTGCAAATGAATCTTTTGCATACGTGTTGTTTGTGGATTATAACCAACCAGGCACACTCATACCTGCAAAGGATGCATATCTGCTCTTTAGTTCCGAGTTGCACAGCCCGATGGGTGAAGGTGTGGCTGCATTTCGGGATAGGCAGCAGGCAGAAGAAATGCAAAAAAAATATGGTGGTGAAATCAAAAGATCCACATTGCCAATTAAATGAATATCCATGAAAGGCGTTGTAATTATTTGTTTTCTGGTAATGCTGGCAGGAAAAACCTGGGCAAGGCAAATACAGGTATGTGCTTCCTGTGAAGTGCAAACCATTGAAAAAGCCTTGCAGCAGGCAAAACCTTATGATACTATCCTGCTGAAAGGAACGTTTCAGCTGGATAGTGCATACACCATTACAATGCCTTTATCTATCATCGGCCAGCAGGCGATTTTGGACGGACAGGGAAAAACAGGCATGTGGATAATCTATGCCAATAATGTATTGATCAGAGATTTGACTCTGCTGCATACGGGCATGAGTTATATAGAAGACAGGGCCTGTATTTCCATCTCGAAATCAAATCATATAAGCATCCTGCATGTAAAAATGATCCAATCTTTTTTCGGAATTTTTGCTTATCAAAGCAGGCATATTCTTGTGGAAGACTGTTTTTTTGACGGATTGGGAACCACCGAGTTTAATGCAGCAAATGGTATTCACTTATGGTATTGTGACAGTGTAAATCTGATTGATAACATTGTTCAGCATCACAGAGATGGTATATATCTTGAATTCACGAATAACAGTGAAATAAAAAATAATATCAGTCGGAACAATATCCGTTATGGTATGCATTTTATGTTCTCCAATAACGATTCTTACATTGAAAATACTTTTCAGTATAATGGTGCAGGAGTGGCTGTGATGTATTCACACAACATTCAGATGAAAAAAAATACATTTTCACGTAATTACGGTCCCAATGCCTACGGTTTGTTGCTGAAAGAAATTCATGATTCAGAAATCAGACAGAATTATTTTTTGGATAATACAGCTGGATTGTTTATGGAAGAATGCAGCCGACTGAATATTATCAGAAATACTTTTCAATCGAACGGATGGGCCATGCGAATAACGGGAAGTTCATTGAACAACCAGATTAGCAGAAATAATTTTTTGCAAAATTCATTTGATGTAGCCTCGTTAACAGCAAATGTTCAGGATAATCGTTTTTATGAAAACTACTGGAGTGATTACAGGGGTTATGATTTGAACGGAGATAACATAGGTGATGTGCCCTTTCATCCGATGCGTATGTTTGCTTATGTGGTGATGCGATATAATATTTCTGTGGTTCTGCTACGGAGTTTGCTTGAAAGTTTGCTCAACGTAGCAGAATCTGTGATTCCCATTGTCACTCCATCCAAACTTGTTGATCCGGCACCATTGATGAAACCAGTTCAGCATGATTGAGATAAAAAATTTATCGAAGGCGTACAGGAAACGCAAGGTATTGCATCATATTGATGCAACTATCACCAGTCCGGGTATATATGCCATTTTAGGACCCAACGGATCAGGCAAAACCACTTTGATGAAAATTTGTATGGGTCTTGTACTGCCCGACGAAGGTGATGTGTATATCTATAGGGAATCTGTGCGCACAGGTATCCAATACCGCCGGATGGTAGGTTATCTTCCGCAGATTGCACGTTTTCCCGATAATCTGAAGGTAAAGGAACTGCTGCAATTAACCGAACATCTTCGCGGCAAGGCACAACGCAAGGAAATGCTGATCGAGTTGTTGGATCTTGCTCCGTACATGGATCAGCTGTTTCGCAATCTTTCCGGAGGAACCCAGCAAAAAGTAAATCTGGTGACCTGCCTGATGTATGATGTCCCTTTGTATTTACTGGATGAGCCTACAGCAGCACTGGATCCGGTTACTCAGCTCAGATTGAAGGAATTTATTCAGCACGAAAAAGAAAGAGGGAAGATTATAGTGCTCACTACACATGTTCCTCATCTGGTTCAGGCAATAGCCGATGAAATATATTTTTTGCTGTATGGTGATATTTATTTTCATGGATCTGTAGAACAACTGACCGATGCTTATCAGGCAAATGATGTGGAAGAAGCCATTGCCCGCTTGCTGATGTATGAACAGGAAAAAGTAAAGATATGAGAAAGATATTGCAATATGGTTTCATTGACCTGTTGAGGAGCAAATGGATGATTGGTTATGGCATCGTATTTTTTTGTCTTACCTCTACCATTTTGTATCTGATTGGTGATTTCAAGCAGGTCATCATTAGTATGATGTATCTGGTGTTGTATCTGATACCTTTGTTATCTATGGTACTGGGTATTATGTATGGCTATCAGATCAGGGAATATATCGCGTGGGTTTTATCACATCCTGTTTCAAGGAGAAATGTGTTTATGGGATATTATCTGAGTCTTTCCCTGGTGTTGATTATTTATTTTCTTATCGGAATGGGCATTCCGTTTTTGATTGCGGGAGTTTTGCATAGTTCATCTGTATCTGCATTTGCATTTTTAATGCTGGCAGGCATTGTGCTTTCTTTTATCTTTTCAGGCATGGCATTATGGGTAGTATTTGGTTTTGATCATAAGCTGCTGGGTTTGGGTATGGGATTGTTTATATGGCTGGTGATGGCGGTTTTGTATGATGTTTTCTTTCTGATTGCGGTGATTGCGTTTCAGGATTATCCGCTTGAAGTATTTGCAATTGTGGCAAGCATTCTGAATCCGGTGGATTTAAGTCGTATTTTGCTGATATCTCATCTCGACATTTCTGCACTGCTTGGATACACCGGTGCAGTTATCAAATCATCTTTTGGTACGTACGGAGGTTTGATATGGATATGTGCCGGATACCTAATCTGGCTGATTATTCCTGTTTGGAGATATATGCATATTACTTCAAAAAAAGATTTTTGATGCTTGTGATATGAAAGACAGCGCTGCATTGGTAAACATGGATACACGTGTAGCTGCCTGGTGGTGGATAGTTTCAATTATTTTTCTTTTTTGCGGAGCTGTTATTGGATTAGGGCTCAGGTTTTATTTTGTGAAACCTATGCCTGTGCGGTTTCAGTACTGGCTTCACGCCCATTCACATGTGATGCTGCTGGGGTGGGTGTTCAACGCTTTGTTTTTATTGGTTTATCAGCAATTTTTTCGCGTTTTTTCACGTATCGAAAAGATTTGCATTGGATTGCTGCAGGTTGGGGTGTTGGGCATGCTGATCAGTTTTCCATTTCAGGGATACGGTCCTGTGTCAATTGTTTTTTCTGCCTTGCATCTTACAGTAGCAGATGTGCTGGCGATGCTGCTTTGGATTCGAACAAAATCACCTGCTTTTTTCGTAGTTGGATCGGAACATACCAGGCGCTTTCTCAGGATGGGCGCATTTTTCCAGCTTCTGTCCTCGCTGGGCCCGTTTATGCTTGCCCATCTGATGGCCGGGTCAAATCATGCGTCAGGCATTGAACACACGGCATTGTATCAGTTATCCATATTTTTTTACCTGCATTTTTTATACAATGGTTTGTTTTTCTATCTGGTACTTGCCTTATGGCTGCCCTCGGCTATCATTACACGTTCTTCTCAGTATCTGATGGCATTGGGAACTGTTTTAATCTTTGCCCATGCCATTCTGTATGTAGATGAGCGATGGTTATGGTCGTGGGTGGCTGCCATCGGATCTATCCTGCAGTTATCTGTATGGCTGACATGGATGCATCAAAATTTTGATGTACTCAGGCGAAAGGCTGGCTTGATACTCCTTGCGGCAGTGACAGTAAAACTGATTTTGCAGGTAGGGGGAAGTTTTCCTCCGTTGAGCCATCTGGTTGTTACACAAAGATTCTGGCTGATGGCCTATCTGCATTTTCTGTTTTTGGGTATTTATACACCATTTATATGGGCCATGAAAGGCCTTTCCAGAAGGTTTTTACCTTACGGGTTGTACTGGCTGATGCTGCTGGGTACAGAAGGATTGCTGCTTTCGCCCTATCTGTTCAGAAAAACGACCTTCAGTGCTGAAGCATGGTATGCTTGTATATTTGCTGTATATGCCGGGCTTGTGGTATTGCTTCTGGGTATAACCTACAGGCTTTCTCCCTACAGACGACACGAATAATTTGAATCCTTTTTGTCATTTTCAAAAAATCCTATTACCTTTGCCGTCCCAAATTACATCGGGAAAATTGTTTGATCATGGCACAGCGGATTCGCATTAAATTGAAATCTTACGATCACAATCTGGTGGATAAATCGGCCGAAAAGATTGTAAAAACGGTCAGAAGCACGGGTGCTGTGGTAACGGGTCCTATTCCCCTGCCCACGGAAAAGAAAATTTTCACCGTGCTACGTTCTCCCCATGTGAACAAGAAATCACGCGAGCAGTTTCAGCTGTGCACTCACAAACGTTTGCTGGATATTTACACGTCCTCGTCCCGCACGGTAGATGCGCTTTCTAAGCTCGATTTACCTTCGGGTGTGGATGTTGAAATAAAAGCTTAGTATTCTGTTTATTGGTCTCAACTCCGTTTGGGGCAGCTTCTGGGAAGCCACCCCATCCTTCGGTTAAAACCGGGGCGGAGCGCTGAAAAACAAATATCATGAAAGGAATTCTTGGCAGAAAATTGGGCATGACCAGCATTTTCGAAGCTGATGGGCGGCAGACAGCCTGCACCATTATTGAAGCTGGTCCCTGTGTAGTGACTCAGGTCAAAACTCCCGAAACCGACGGCTATCATGCTCTTCAGATTGCCTTCGGGGAAAGAAAGGAAAAAAATACGCCCCGCCCGCTCAGGCAACACTTCGCAAAAGCCAATACTTCACCCAAAAGATATGTCAGGGAGATCCGTGATCCGGAAATCCAGAAGCAGGTTGGTGAACTGATTACCTGTGATATCTTTCAGGAAGGAGAGGTTGTCAATGTAATCGGCACATCCAAGGGTAAGGGATTTCAGGGCGTGGTGAAACGTCATCATTTCCGCGGTGTAGGTGAATCCACGCATGGCCAGCATGACCGCAGCCGGGCTCCCGGTTCCATTGGTGCTTCCTCCTTTCCTTCGAGGGTGTTGAAAGGCATGCGCATGGCCGGCCGGATGGGTAATGAACGGGTGAAGGTAAAAGGTCTGCGCATTCTGAAAGTATTTCCCGAACAGAATTATATCTTGGTAAGCGGATCCGTTCCGGGTCATAATGGTTCCATTGTTTTAATTGAAAAATGATATGCAGCTCGAGGTATTCAATATAGCAGGTGAAAAAACCGGGAGAACCGTCGAACTTCCCGACCAGATATTTCAGGCGAAGCCTCACCAGCATGTCCTTTATCTGGCTGTGAAGCAATATCTGGCTGCTCAGCGCCAGGGCACACATAAAACCAAAGCCCGGAATGAGGTAAAAGGTTCTACACGTAAACTGCACCGGCAGAAGGGTACTGGCGGATCCCGCAAAGGCAGCATCCGCAATCCACTGTTCCGTGGCGGAGGAACTGTGTTTGGGCCCCAGCCGCGTGATTATTCCATTAAACTCAATAAAAAGGAAAAAGACCTGGCACGAGTTTCAGCCCTTTCTGTAAAAGCCTCTGAACAGGCTATCCGGATTGTGGAAGATTTTTCCATTCAACCCCCGAAAACCAAACAGTTTGTAAGTGTGTTGAAGGCGTTGGGTATCGATCCGGAATGGAAAAAGGTGTTGTTTGTTACCCCGGAATATCAGGAATCCATTTTCCTCTCATTCCGGAATGTGCCTACCGTCAACGGTCTGGCATTCAAGGACCTGAATGCTTATGATATTTTAAATGCCAATTATCTGGTGTTTACTGAACAGGCAGCCAGGCTCTTTCAGCAAGCTGCTGAACCTGTACCGGCTGAATAATTGAAGTTTAAAAAACATGACAATGAAAGCCATTGATATTCTGATTAAGCCGATGGTTACCGAAAAATCCAATCAGCAGTCTGAAAAGCTGAACAGGTACACTTTTCAGGTAAACCGGAAGGCTAATAAACTGCAGATCAAAAAGGCTGTGGAAGAATTTTACGGCGTTACGGTAACAGATGTGAATACTAGCATTGTTCCCGGAAAACGCAGAAACCGTTATACTTATTCAGGCGTAATCAGCGGAAAAAAATCAGCTTACAAAAAGGCCGTAGTTACCCTGGCAGAAGGAGAATCGATTGATCTGTATGCCAATGTATAATGCAGGTCGCACATTGATAGTGTTTTAAACGAATGAGATTCCATGGCACTGAAGAAATTTAAACCGGTCACACCAGGCACCCGATGGAGAATCGGAAATGCTTTTGCAGAAATCACTACCGATGAACCCGAAAAAAGCCTGCTGGAACCTATTTCCAAGACCGGCGGGCGTAACACGCAGGGGCATCGGACTATGCGTTATATCGGTGGCGGACATAAAAAACGCTATCGCATTATTGATTTTAAGCGAGACAAGAGAAATATTCCAGCTACGGTCAAAAGCATTGAATATGATCCCAATCGCAGTGCATTCATAGCCCTGGTGGTTTATGCAGATGGGGAAAAACGCTATATCCTGGCTCCCCAGGGTTTGCAAGTGGGTGCCACTGTGATGAGTGGTGATGAGGTGAGCCCTGAAGTCGGCAATGCTATGCCGTTGAAAAATATGCCACTGGGTACCATTGTGCACAACATAGAATTGCATCCCGGCCAAGGAGGAGCCATTGCCCGCAGTGCTGGCACCTATGCGCAGCTCACGGCAAAAGAAGAAAAATATGTGGTGTTGAAAATGCCTTCCGGAGAAATCCGTCGGGTACTTGGCCAATGTTATGCCACTGTGGGCAGCGTATCAAACTCCGATCATGCTCTCGAACAAATGGGTAAAGCCGGACGCAACCGCTGGCGTGGCATCAGGCCCAGAACCAGAGGGGTGGCTATGAATCCAGTTGATCATCCTATGGGTGGCGGGGAAGGAAAGGCTTCGGGTGGTCATCCGCGTTCCAGAAAAGGCCTGTATGCCAAAGGGTTGAAGACCCGCTCCAGAAAGAAAGCTTCCAATAAGCTTATCCTGCAGCGGAGAAATGGCCAGAAGCTCAGCAGCTAATGTTTCTATAAACAAATATTTTAAACGATATGGCTCGTTCAATTAAAAAAGGACCTTACGTAGATCATAAACTGGAGAAGAAAGTGCAGCTGATGAATGAGGGGACCCTCAAGAAGGCCGTCATCAAGACCTGGAGCCGGCGGTCTACCATTACACCCGATTTCGTGGGGCATACTTTTGCCGTACACAACGGCAACAAGTTTATCCCGGTGTATGTGACGGAATTCATGGTAGGTCATAAGCTGGGAGAATTCGCTCCCACACGAAATTTCAAGGGACATTCCAATAAGAAACAATAATAATTTGCATACATAATTTTTCGGTCATGGAAGCTGTAGCTCGTTTGAGAAATTATCCCAGTTCACCCCGCAAAATGCGTTTGCTGGCCGATCTGATTCGGGGCAAGGATGTAGATGTGGCTTTGAATATTTTAAAATTTCACCCGAAACATCCCAGCAAACCACTGGAAAAACTTTTGCTGTCGGCTATTGCCAACTGGCGGGAAAAGAATCAGGGTGAACGGGTGGAAGATGCCAGGCTGTATGTCAAAACCATTTTTGTGGATGGCGGTCGCACCCTGAAAAGGCTCAGACCGGCTCCGCAGGGTAGAGCCTATCGGATTCGCAAACGCAGCAACCATGTAACCATTATTGTGGATTCTGCGTTGGCAGCCCAGGCAAAAGATTCGGCACAAACCGCAGCTTCCGCTACCGAAACAACATCTGAAGAAACAGCATCCTAACCTAAAATTTTAGAAAGTGGGTCAAAAAACAAATCCAATCGGCAACAGATTAGGCATTATCAGAGGCTGGGACTCCAACTGGTACGGAAACAAACATGATTTTGCTCCCAAACTGATAGAAGATCATAAGATTCGTACCTATCTGGATGCACGGATCAGCCGGGGAGGTATATCACGAGTGGTTATAGAGCGTACGTTAAACAAGCTCATCATCACCATTCATACCTCCAAGCCTGGCATTATCATCGGAAAGGGAGGCGGAGAAGTTGACCGGATTAAGGAAGAATTGAAAAAACTCACAGGTAAGGAAGACGTACAAATTAATATTCTGGAAATCCGTCGCCCTGAAACGGATGCACGCATTGTGGCCGAAACCATAGCCCGGCAGATTGAAAGCCGCGTGAACTATAAAAGAGCTATTAAAATGGCCATTGCCACCACCATGCGCATGGGCGCAGAAGGGATTAAGGTGAAAGTGAGCGGCCGCCTGGGTGGAGCAGAAATCGCCCGCTCCGAAGAAATCAAGCAGGGACGTGTACCCTTGCATACGTTCCGGATGGATATTGATTATGCCTGCCTGTTCGCACAAACCGTATACGGGAAGATTGGCGTAAAGGTATGGATATGCAAAGGCGAAGTGCTGGGCAAACGGGATCTGGATCCCAACTTTGTGGGAGGCCGTGATCATGGAAGGGAACGGAGGGGAAGAGAACGCGATCGGAGAAAATAAATCAGTTGAATCCACTAATGCATTTGAATCATGTTACAGCCTAAACGTACCAAGCACAGAAAAATGCAGAAGGGCCGGATCAAAGGGGTGGCCCAGCGGGGAAATACCCTGGCCTTTGGTTCATTTGGCCTGAAGGCACTGGAACCACACTGGATCACCGACCGGCAGATAGAGGCAGCCCGTGTAGCCCTCACCCGGCACATGAAAAGGGAAGGGAATATCTGGATTCGCATATTTCCTGATAAGCCCATCACCAAGAAACCACTTGAGGTGAGGATGGGAAAAGGGAAAGGATCTCCCGATCATTGGGCAGCCGTGGTGCAACCCGGTCGTATCCTGTTTGAAGCCGACGGTGTGCCTATGGATGTAGCCAGGGAAGCTCTGCGCTTGGCCGCCCAGAAACTGCCTATTAAAACCAAATTTGTGGTGAGACCTGATTTTGAAGCCCAATAATACATTTTATCCATGGCAAAGACAAAAATTGATCTGAAAGCACTTAGCGATCAGGATCTGGAACAAAAAATTGCCGAAGAAACCTTGCATCTGAAGCGGCTGAAATTCAGCCATGCTATTTCCCCGCTGGAAAATCCGATGAGTATCCGGCAAACCCGCAGGGAAATTGCCAGGCTGAAGACAGAACTTCGGCACCGGCAGCTTCAGCCCCGCCAGGATGCAGCCATTCAGTCTGAAAATAATAAACAATAACATACATCATGGCAGAACGACGTTTAAGAAAAACCAGGGTGGGTGTGGTCACCAGCAATAAAATGCAGAAAACCATTACGGTGAGTGTGGAACGCCGCGTGAAGCATCCGATCTATGGAAAGTTCATCAAGAAAACCACCAAGTTTCTGGCACACGACGAGAACAACAGCTGCCAGATAGGTGATGTGGTGCGCATCATGGAAACCCGCCCCCTGAGCAAAAGAAAATGCTGGCGTTTGGTGGAAATTATTCAACGCGCCCAATAAAACTTATTGCCCGGCTATTTTGATTATGCTTTAAAAACCTTTTTACCATGATACAGCAGGAATCCAGACTGAAAGTAGCGGATAACAGCGGAGCCAAAGAAGTACTCTGCATCCGGGTGCTGGGCAACTCCGGACAGACCTATGCAGGCATTGGAGATAAAATTGTGGTGACGGTTAAAGATGCAATCCCTTCAGGAGGCATTAAAAAAGGTACTGTTTCCAAAGCCGTCATTGTGCGCACCAAAAGCAAGCTCCGCAGAAAAGACGGATCCTATATCCGTTTTGACGACAATGCCGTGGTGCTCCTCAACAATATGGATGAACCAAGAGGTACCCGCATCTTCGGGCCGGTAGCCCGGGAATTGCGTGACAAAGGATACATGAAAATCATTTCCCTTGCACCGGAAGTGCTATAAAATTGTATCTTTGCGCCCCTAAAAACCTTATACGTTTTTATTTATCCGCAAATGCTTGTTCATGAAAAAACGATTTAAACCAAAATTTCATATCAGAAAAGGCGACCAGGTCGTGGTCATTGCCGGTGATGATAAAGATAGAACCCGTCCCAGACGGGTACTGGCCGTGTATCCCGACAAGCAGCGGGTACTGGTTGAAGGCGTGAATATTGTTACCAAACATACCAAACCCAGTGCCCAGAATCCGCGCGGAGGTATCGTAAAAATGGAAGCCCCTATTCATATTTCAAATGTGATGCTCTGGGATAGCAAAGCCGGGGCTCCCACCCGCATCAGCCGTTCGCGCGATGAAGACGGTAAACCCGTAAGAATATCCAAAAAATCTGGTGAAATCATCAAATAACAAGCATGAGTACAACGAATTACATTCCCAGGCTTCAGAAAAAATATCGCGAAGAGGTAGTACCTGCCCTGATGGAAAAATTTCACTATACCAGTGTGATGCAGGTACCCAGGTTGCTGAAAATATGCTTGAACCAGGGCGTGAATGGAGCTGTGAATGATAAGAAACTGGTTGATGTGGCAGTAGAAGAAATGACCCGCATAGCCGGGCAGCGGGCTGTGCCTACTTTGGCCAAAAAAGATATTTCCAATTTCAAACTCCGTCGCAATATGCCCATCGGGGTGCGGGTAACCCTGCGGGGCGTGCGGATGTATGAATTCATGGATCGGCTGATATCCATTGCCCTGCCCCGTGTGCGCGACTTCAGAGGCGTGAATGAAAAATCATTTGATGGCAGGGGCAATTATACCCTAGGCATTACCGAACAAATTATCTTCCCAGAAATCGATATTGATAAAGTGAGCAAGATCAACGGTATGGATATCACTTTTGTGACATCCGCCGAAACTGACGAAGAGGCCTATGAATTGCTGAGATTAATGGGAATGCCATTCCGAAATATCAATCCAAAAGCCTGATTCACTATGTCAAAACAATCTATCATTGCCAGAGAAAGAAAACGTGAACGGCTGGTAGCAAAATATGCCGAAAAACGGGCAGCCCTCAAAGCCGCCGGCGACTACAAAGCGCTGGATGCGCTTCCAAAAAATTCGTCGCCCGTGCGCCTGCGTAACCGCTGCCAGCTTACCGGTCGTCCCAGAGGATATATCCGCTATTTCGGAATTTCCCGTATCAAATTCCGGGAAATGGCTTTGGAAGGGAAGATTCCCGGCGTGAGAAAAGCTTCATGGTAACATTAAAATTTGCAAACAGATTATGGTGACAGATCCCATAGCAGATTACCTGACCCGCATCCGCAATGCCCAGCTGGCCGGCCATCGGATTGTGGAAATTCCGGCTTCCAACCTGAAAAAACGGATGACGGAAATTTTGTATGAAAAGGGTTACATCCTGAAATATAAGTTTGAAGATGATAACAAGCAGGGGATCATCAAAATTGCCCTGAAATATGACCCTCAAACCCGCCAGCCGGCAATCCGTATGCTGGAAAGAGTCAGCCGGCCGGGGCTTCGCAGGTATGCCAAGCCCAAAGACCTGCCTCGGGTAAAGAATGGCCTTGGTATTGCCATCGTTTCCACCTCCCGGGGGGTGATGACCGATAAAGAAGCCAGGGCTCAGCATATCGGGGGTGAGGTGTTGTGTGTGGTGTATTGATACAAAGCTGATTTGTTTCAAAGCTGAAGAAGAATTTTGATTATGTCTCGCATAGCAAAAATACCGGTAAAAATTCCAGCAGGCGTTACCGTACAGGTTTCGCCGGCTAATGAGGTGACTGTAAAAGGCCCGAAAGGGGAACTCTCCCTTGCGGTAGATCGGGATATCCAGGTGCTTGTGCAGTCAGGAGAAATTGTCGTAAAACGCCCCACCGATCAGATCCGTCACAAGGCACTCCATGGCACGTACAGAGCTTTGCTGGCCAATATGGTGAAGGGTGTTACACAGGGATTTCGCAAGGAACTGGAGCTGGTGGGGGTTGGATACAGGGCCAGTGCCCAAGGGCAGCTGCTGGATATTACCGTCGGGTATTCCCATAACATCCTGATGGAAATTCCCAATGAGGTGAAAGTAAAAACCGAAGCCGAAAAGGGACAAAACCCCAAAATCATTCTGGAGAGTGCAGATAAGCAATTGCTTGGTGCAGTTGCTGCCAAAATTAGAAGCCTGCGTAAACCTGAGCCCTATAAAGGCAAGGGTATCCGTTACTCTGATGAGGTAGTGCGCCGCAAGGCAGGTAAAAGTGCAGGTAAATAGATAATGCATTCCCTGGTTCCGCGCTTCCGACCAAGACCGGAAGCCATTAAAACAGGAAATTTGATATGAAACAACAATTATCCAGACGAGAAAAAATTCATCTCCGCATCCGCAAGCGGATTTCGGGTACAGCAACCCGGCCCAGGCTCTCCGTATTCCGGAGCAACACATCTATTTATGCTCAGCTGATTGATGATACCAAAGGGCATACCTTAGCAGCTGCATCATCCCGCGATAAGGATATAGCCGCTAAAAAAGGTACCAAAACCGAAAAATCCTATCTGGTAGGAGAGGCCTTAGCTAAAAAAGCATTGGCTCTGGGTATTACCCAATGCGTGTTTGACCGGAGTGGTTACCTGTATCATGGCCGGGTGAAAGCGCTGGCAGAAGGAGCACGTGCAGCAGGTTTACAATTTTAACTTGATTTATTGAACAGCATATGGCTAAACAACACATTCAACGGGTAAAGGCTGGCGATCTGGAATTAAAGGAAAAAGTAGTCGCCATCAATCGCGTGACCAAGACTACCAAAGGTGGAAGAAATTTCAGCTTTTCAGCATTGGTAGTGGTTGGAAATGGCAAAGGTGTGGTGGGTCACGGACTGGGTAAAGCTAAGGAAGTTCAGGAAGCCATCAACAAAGGCATTGATGATGCGAAAAAAAACCTGATTCGTGTGCCTATTATTCACGGCACCATTCCGCATGAGCAGTTTGCCAAGGAAGGAGCTGCCAAGGTGCTGATCAAGCCCGCGGCTCATGGAACGGGCGTGATTGCCGGTGGTTCCATGCGCGCCGTACTTGAAAGTGCCGGAATTACCGATGTGCTTACCAAATCCCTGGGCTCAACCAACCCGCATAATGTGGTAAAAGCAACCTTCAAGGCTCTTGCCATGTTGCGTGAGCCCATACAAGTAGCGCGGGATCGACATGTTTCATTGAAAAAAGTGTTCAACGGATAAAACCGGTGCATGGACAATCGCTTACCCATACAGGAAACCATTAATTTTTTTACCATGGGAAAAATCAGAATCACACAAATAAGAAGTGCTATAGACCGGCCTGAACGCCAGAAAAAGACACTTCAGGCGCTTGGCCTGAAAAAGCTGCACGCCACCGTGGAACACGAGGCCACTCCCCAGATTCTGGGTATGGTGCGGAAAGTGCAGCACCTGGTAAGCGTACAACCTATCCATGAAGAAAAATAAAACTTAACTTTGTTAAACGAACTTGTTTATGCAATTACATACGCTCAAACCTGCTGCCGGGTCAGTAAAAAAAGCCAAACGCCTGGGAAGAGGAGAAGCTTCCGGCAAGGGTGGAACATCAACCAGAGGAACGAAAGGTGACCAGTCACGCTCAGGTTACAAAATCAAAAAAGGGCATGAAGGAGGTCAGATGCCCCTGCATCGCCGGGTACCCAAAAGAGGATTCAATCATCCCGATAAACAATTGTTCAAAGTTGTGAACCTGAGCCAGGTAGATGCCTGGGTAGAAAAATACGGATTACAGGAAATTTCCCCTGAGGCATTGCAGCATGCTGGATTAATGAAAAATACCGAACGGTTGAAGATTCTGGCAAAAGGCAGCTTTACTGCCAAGGGATTGCGCTTTGTCGCCCATGCAGCCAGTGCTCAGGCCCGGAAAGCTATTGCAGCAGCAGGATGTGAATTGCAGCTGATTTCATAATTATCAGCCAAATAAAACTCACCCGTCGTGAAAAGAATGATTGAAACGATACGGAACATCTGGAGCATCGAGGATTTGCGGAAACGTATTCTCTATACATTCGGGCTTATTTTCGTCTATCGTATCGGTTCATTTATCATTCTACCGGGCATCAATCCTGCCTTGTTAACCCTTGAGAATGCGCAGAAGGGGTTGCTGGGCTTGTTTGATATGTTTGCCGGCGGCTCATTCAGCCGAGCATCCATTTTTGCCCTGGGTATCATGCCCTACATCTCAGCTTCCATTGCGATGCAATTGCTTACCATTGCCGTACCTTCTTTTGCCAAATTGCAAAAAGAAGGGGAGAGCGGCCAAAAGCGCATCAATCAGTATACCCGCTGGCTTACTGTGATAGTCACGGCTTTTCAGGCTTTAGCATATGTAACGTATTTGAGGCAACAATCTGGCGCAGCCATTCTTCCGCAATTCAGCCCGTTCTTTTTTGCTTTCTCCACCATTGTGGTGCTTACGGCAGGTACTTTGTTTGTGATGTGGTTAGGTGAAAAAATTACCGACAAAGGTATTGGCAATGGTGCATCTATCATCATAGAAATTGGTATCCTTGCACGTTTGCCGCATGCCCTCGTAGCTGAGTTTAATGCAAAAAATACTTCCGGTGGGGGTGGGTTGCTAATTTTTCTGATTGAAATTGCTTTTCTGGTGCTGGTGGTGATGGGGCTGGTAGTCCTGGTGCAGGGCACCCGGAAAGTGCCGGTCAATTATGCAAAACGCATGGTAGGCACTCGGCAGATTGGGGGTGTACGTCAGTTTCTCCCGCTGAAAGTAAATGCAGCCGGCGTGATGCCCATCATCTTTGCGCAGGCTATCATGTTTATACCCATGACCGTGGTAGGCTTTACCAATCCGGAAAGCCAGACGGGAGGTTTTATCCGCGCTTTAAGCGATTATACCTCTTTCTGGTATAACCTCATTTACGGCTTCATGGTCATTATCTTCACCTATTTCTATACTGCGCTTATTTTCAACCCCACTCAGATTGCTGATGAAATGAAGCGCAACAATGGCTTTATTCCCGGAGTGAAGCCCGGCAAACCTACAGCTGAATTTATAGGCAGCATTATGGATCGCATCACCTTACCCGGTGCCTTTTTCTTGGCCATTGTAGGTATCCTGCCCGGTTTTGCTCATGCTCTGGGTGTCAATACCGTATTTGCCAGTTTCTTTGGTGGTACTTCCCTGCTTATTATTGTGGGCGTAATTCTGGATACCTTGCAGCAGATTGAAAGCCAGCTTTTGATGCGTCATTACGACGGATTGATGAAATCCGGAAGGATTGCCGGACGTGCGGCTCAAATGACTACCACCTGAGTGCTTCAGCCAGCAGCTAAAAAATATGATCATTTATAAATCAGAAGAAGAAATCAATCGGATCCGAACAAGTGCCAGACTGGTTTCCCAAACACTTGCAGAGATTGCCCGTCATCTGAAACCTGGCATAACCACTCGCGAAATAGATTTGCTTGCAGAAGCATATATCCGCGATCATGGCGCCATCCCCTCGTTTAAAAACTATCAGGGATATCCGGCTAGCTGCTGTGTATCTGTGAATGATCGGGTAGTGCATGGCATACCCGATGGGTACAAGCTACAGGAAGGGGATATTGTATCGGTGGACTGTGGCGTATTGCTCGATGGTTTTCATGGCGACAGTGCCTATACCTTTGCGATCGGACAAGTGGACGAAGAGGTGCTTGCTCTTATGGCTGCCACCAAAACCGCCCTCTACAAAGGTATTGAACAGGCTGTTGCGGGTAACCGGATAGGAGATATCGCCTTTGCTATCCAGCAATATACCGAACGCGAAAGAGGATATGGGGTGGTGAGGGAACTGGTAGGCCATGGATTGGGCAGGGAATTGCATGAAGATCCGCAGGTACCCAACTATGGGAAACGCGGCACGGGCATTATCCTCCGGGAAGGCCTGGTCATTGCCATTGAACCCATGATCAACCTGGGAACCCGAAAAATCCGCTATCTGGAGGATGGATGGACAGTTGTTACGCAGGATCATAAACCCTCGGCTCATTATGAACATACCATTGTGGTGCGACAGAAAAAAGCTGAAATACTTTCCGATTTCAGGATGGTGGAAGAAGCCGAGCAAAGCAATCCAGTTTTGAATACCAGCTATTATCGCTGGGTAGGTATACATGAACCGGTGGAACATTGATTTTTGCCTGTTTTCAAATAATTATGCTATCTTTGCAGTCCTTAAAAATTTATGGCCAAACAAGCACTCATCAAACAAGACGGAGTTATCGTGGAAGCTTTATCCAATGCCATGTTCAGGGTGAGGCTTGAAAATGGACATGAAATTATTGCCACTATTTCCGGGAAAATGCGTATGCATTACATAAAGATTTTGCCCGGTGATAAGGTGGGCGTGGAAATGAGTCCGTATGACCTAAGCAGGGGAAGAATCATATTTCGGTACAAATAGTTTAAATCATTGCAGATATGAAAGTCAGAGCTTCAATCAAGAAAAGAAGTGCCGATTGCAAAATTGTGCGTCGGAAAGGGAAACTTTATGTAATTAACAAAAAGAACCCCCGGTTTAAGCAAAGACAAGGATAATACCAATCAAAAAAGAACAATCCAGCATATATGGCACGTATTGCAGGTATAGATTTACCCAGGAACAAAAGCGGAGAAATCGGATTAACCTATATCTATGGCATTGGTCGTTCCACAGCCCGTTACATTCTCGATAAAGCGGGTATTGATCCTCAAAAAAAGGTGAAAGACTGGAACGACGAAGAGCTCACCCAGATTCGGTCTATTATCAACAATGAAATCAAGGTAGAAGGTGCCTTGCGTTCGGAAGTGCAGCTTAACATCAAGCGGCTGCTCGATATCGGATGTTATCGGGGATTGCGGCACAGAAAGGGTTTGCCTGTGAGAGGCCAGCGTACCCGCACCAACGCCCGTACCCGCAAGGGTAGAAGAAAAACTGTGGCTGGAAAGAAGAAAGCGCCCAAGAAATAAACCTTACACGCATTGCTGCGTGAACCAATTGCATGTTTTTATCGCATATCTGAAATTCATCGATAGCTATGGCCAAGTCAACAATAAGCAGTGCAAAAGCAGCCCGCAAAAGGGTAGTGAAGGTAGATCCCTACGGGGATGTACATATTTTAGCCAGTTTCAATAACATTATCATCAGCATCACCAACAAGCAGGGTCAGGTAATATCCTGGTCTTCGGCCGGCAAGATGGGGTTTCGCGGATCGAAAAAGAATACCCCGTATGCCGCTCAGCTGGCAGCTCAGGATGCTGCAAAAGCAGCCGTGGATGCCGGATTGAAAAAAGCTGATGTGTACGTAAAAGGGCCTGGAGCTGGCCGTGAAAGCGCTATACGTGCCATAGCCAATGCAGGTATTGAAATCAATACCATTAAAGATGTAACTCCGCTGCCTCATAATGGTTGCAGGCCACCCAAAAAGAGAAGAGTATAAATTTTTTCGATTTGCAATAAAGCCTAACGATATTCATAAACAGTATTTTCCATGGCAAGATATACGGGTCCAAAGACAAGAATTTGCAGAATATTCGGAGAACCAATTCTGGGCAACGGTAAATATTTAACCAAGAATAGTCTCCCGCCCGGTCAGCATGGTGCCGCCCGGAAACGCAAGCAGCTGGGAGAATATGCCCTCCAGCTTCGGGAAAAACAAAAGGCAAAATATACCTATGGCGTGCTGGAAAGGCAATTTAAAAAGCTGTTTTATGAAGCCAGCCGCCAGAAAGGGGTTACCGGTGAAACCCTCATGAAGTTGCTGGAGGCTCGCCTAGACAATACCGTATATCGCCTCGGTTTAGCTCCTTCCCGGCCTGCAGCCCGTCAGCTGGTATCGCATAAACATATCACCGTGAACGGACATATTGTGAACATTCCTTCCTATCAGCTGAAGCCGGGTGATATCATTGGCCTGAAACCTAAATCAGCTTCAAATTCAGCCATCACCAGCAATTTCAGGGGTAAAAACCCAAAGTTCACTTGGCTGGACTGGAATGAAAAAGAAATGAAAGGTACCTTCCTGGCTTATCCGGAACGGGATATGATTCCGGAAAATATCAAGGAACAACTGATCGTAGAATTGTATTCAAAATAAACTTCTCATTATTCTTTATTTAAAAAGTTGTTTGGATTATGGCAATCCTAAATTTTCAGAAACCAGATAAAATCGTGCTTCAGAAGTCAAGTGATTTTGAAGCACAATTTGAGTTTCGCCCGCTGGAGCCGGGCTATGGCGTGACCATCGGAAACGCCCTTCGCAGGGTGCTGCTTTCTTCCCTGGAAGGTTACGCCATTTCAGGCGTGAAGATCGAAGGTGTGGATCATGAATTTACTACCATCAAAGGTGTAACAGAAGATGTTACGGAAATTATTTTAAACCTGAAACAGGTAAGGCTGAAAAAAATTGCCGAAGGGGAAATTACCAGTGAGAAAGTACATATTTCCCTGAAAAATCAGCAGGAATTCAGAGCAGGTATGATTGGCAAGGCAACCAATACCTTCCAGGTGATGAATCCGGATTTGCTGATTTGTACCATGGATCCCTCTGCCAAACTGGAGATGGAACTGACTATCATCAAAGGCCGGGGATATGTTCCTGCAGAAGAAAATAAACCCAAGGATGCTCCATTTGGCTATATTCCTATGGATGCCATTTTCACCCCCATTAAAAATGTGCGTTACACGGTTGAAAATACCCGCGTGGAGCAAAAAACTGATTATGAAAAACTTATTATGGAAGTAGTTACCGATGGCACGATTCATCCCGAAGAGGCCGTCAAGGAAGCTTCCCGCATACTGATTCAGCATTTGATGATCATTACTGATGAAAATATCAGTTTCGATACAAAAGATACTGAGAAAGAACAAACAGTAGATGAAAAGACCCTGCAGCTGAAGAAAATTCTGAAAACACCATTGGAAGATCTTGATCTCTCAGTGCGTGCTTTCAACTGCCTGAAAGCGGCCAAAATCAACTCGCTCAGTGAACTGGTACAATATGACCAGGAAGAACTGATGAAGTTCCGAAACTTTGGTCAGAAATCATTGAGTGAAATTGAACAAGTGTTGGCAGAGCGTGGATTGCATTTTGGCATGGACCTTTCCAAGCTAAATCTGGACGACGATTAAAATTTATTTATTGTTTACTTTCTCCCTGCCATCGGGGTGAAACACAAATACATTTGTTATGCGACACGGAGTGAAGATCAATCATCTGGGAAGAACCAAAGAACATCGCGGGGCCTTGCTCAGAAACCTGGCCTGCCAGCTTATTCAGCATAAGCGTATCATCACCACACTGGCCAAGGCACGCGCCCTTCGGCAGTTTGTGGAGCCTTTGCTGACGCGTGCAAAGACAGACAATGTGCATAATCGCCGGTTGGTATTCAGTTATCTGCAACACAAAACAGCCGTTAAGGAATTATTTGACGTGATCGGTGAAAAAATTGCACAACGCCCCGGTGGCTATACCCGTATCATTAAACTGGGCACACGTCCCGGTGATGCAGCAGAGCAAGCACTTATCGAGCTGGTAGATTTTAATGAGACCTACAAAAAATCTACTTCAACACAAAAAACAACCACCCGTAAAACAAGACGGGGTGGAAGAAAAAAGAGCGGCACAACTCAGGCAGCTGAAACAGAACCTGTATCAACAACGGAAAACACATCATCTGAAGCTGCACAATGAACCCAATCTTTATACCGAACTTTTCTTGCAAAGACAAAGCTTTCCGCTTTGTCTTTTTTATTTTTGTAAAAATTGTTTCAAACCTTTCAACCAGATTTTGCAATGGCTTCAACAATCGCACCCCGCGCCGTTTTGCTGCTTGAAGATGGCACCTGTTATTACGGAAAAGCTTTTGGTAAAATAGGCACCACTTCTGGTGAAATATGCTTCAATACCGGCATGACGGGCTATCAGGAAGTATTTACCGATCCTTCCTATACCGGGCAGCTGCTGGTAATGAACAACTGCTATATTGGAAACTATGGCGTAAAAGCCGACGAGGTGGAATCCAGCTCCATTAAAATCAAGGGGTTGATTTGCAAAAACATCTCTCATTTTTATTCCAGAACACTGGCCACATCGTCTCTTGAACAATATTTGCTCGAAAACGGACTGGTAGCCATTCATCAGGTTGATACCCGTGCGCTGGTGATTCACATCCGCAATAAAGGCGCCATGAATGCTGTAATCTCGTCTGAAACGGATGATTTGACTTATTTGCAAAAGGTTTTGGCACAAACACCCCGGATGGAAGGGCTGGATCTGGCATCCGAAGCTTCAACGGATCATGCCTATACCCTCGGCGATCCCCAGGCCAGTGTGCGGATAGCGGTTATTGATTACGGAGTCAAACGCCATATCCTGCAGTGCCTGGTCGATCGGGGCGCATATTTGAAAATCTTCCCGGCGCGCGTTACCCTGCAGGAATGTGAAGACTTTCAGCCTGATGGCTATTTTGTTTCCAACGGTCCTGGTGATCCGGCAGCCATGCCACATGCAGTGCAGCTGGTTAGGCAAATTCTGAGCACGAAAAAACCGTTTTTTGGCATCTGCCTGGGACATCAGCTTCTGGCTCTTGCCAATGGTATCCCCACTTATAAAATGCACCATGGCCACCGGGGTTTGAATCACCCAGTTAAAAATTTGATCAGCAATCGCAGTGAAATTACTACCCAGAACCATGGATTTGCCGTAGATCCAGATGCCCTGCGCCTTTCAGAAATCATGGAAATTACCCACATCAACCTGAACGACGGATCTATTGAAGGCATGCGTATGAAATATCAACCCGCTTTTTCTGTGCAATACCATCCTGAATCCACGCCAGGGCCACATGATTCCAGATATTTGTTTGATGATTTCATCAGGCAGGTAAAAATGCATCAGAACGCTCCTGTCAATGCCTGAAAAAAAAGAAAAATTTTTTGATTAAGGCTTTGTTAAATTCGGAAAATTTCCTATACTTGCCGATACAAAAAAGAAATGTCCCCTAGACAGGGGACATCTGATGCACAGTTAGGTAACTCCTTATTACCCACTACCATTTTCAAGCACCATATGAGCAAGTATGGTGCCAATTTTTTATAAAGAAGTTTTATTTCTCAAGAACTATTCGTAAGCCTTTCACTTTCACTCTTTTCCGTATCACGCTGCAAATTTAGCTCATTCCTGGTTTTGTTTCATAGCATACCTGCAAGTTTTACATACAATTAATAATTCTTTTCTCATACACAAGTATTAAATTAAATTATATCCTTAATTCAAATGCAATTTTACTTAAAAAATTGATTTTAGAAAAATATCTTTTTGATTATTCAAAGCAAAATTAGTCAATTTTACATAATTCTGATATTTAAAATCTACATTTAATTTTAATTAATATGATTTAGTTTTTCGATTAGGGTTGCCAATCTTTCCAGGGCTGATGCTTCTTCATGGATTTGCTGGCGGGCTTCCTGCCAATTGTCCTGTTCAATGGCTTCGCGCGCACCGGGAAGAGTTTTCACACCGTAGCCTGTGTACAGGCCAGGTGCATATATCGTATGTTGATACCACGGGCGATGGGGAAGTCCGTTTGGATCTAGCAGACACTGTTCGCTGTGCGGCAGCATCTCATTCAGCTGTCGAAGCACCTGGGGCGGGATTTTCTCTATTTCCCGGGTATAGGATGCATATGCCCGGCTTAAGGTGTCCAGGCGACTCAGGGCATTTAACAGCGGACTAAAATCCAGATAGGGAACCGGCTTTTTGGGAGCAGGGGGATTGAAATGCTGCTGTGGATCGCTGGAAAGTGCATATATCCTGTTTTCAATCCACTGATTGACAGTGGCAGCGGTGTCTCTTTTCTGTTGTTCCAATCTTTGCAATTGATGGACATAAGATTTTACTGTTTCCGTGAAATGGGTGAAATCAAACGGCAGCAGATCACAATTGGCAAGCCTGAGTAGGCATCTGCCCATGGTTTTGCTTAAGGTAATGCCGTAGCTGAAGGCAGAATCCTTAAACCGAATGTAATTGAGATAGGTGTCGTACAGTGTATGATATTCCCCGCCTTCATCCTCGCCGCCATATCCTACGTTTAGGGAAGCGATACCTGCATGTTGCAGGAAAGGCGAATAGTCGGATCCGGAACCTAATGCACTGATATGCACAAACCGCTCACCATCCAGTGTCGGCGCATTTGCGCCGTCGTGGCTGATGATTCGGGCTCTGAGGCGTGCTAGCACATTGGTATCGGTTTCAGGGTCGGGCACGCTGAGGGCTACTTCGTTAAAAAACTTCTCCAAAGTATGGGAGCCTCCTACGCCTAGAAATCCTCTGCCATTGCCGTCGCTATTCAGGTACACAACTGCTTTTTGCTGAAGCTCCTGCAGATGATCTTCCACCCATTCGGTGGATCCCAGCAAGCCTTGTTCTTCGCCGTCCCAGGCACAGAATACCAATGTGCGCTGGGGCTGCCAGCCCTGTTTGTGCAATGCGGCAATCGCCTTTGCTTCGGCCAGCATGGCTACCTGCCCGCTGATGGGATCTGCAGCTCCATGAACCCAGGCATCGTAATGATTGCCGCGGATAATCCATTGATCCGGATATGATTTTCCGGGCATCATGGCAATGACATCATAACAGGGGACAAGATCCCATTTGAATTTCAGCTTCAGATGTACAACTGCAGGCCCTGCCCCCAGATGATAGGTGATGGGCAAGGCCCCCCGCCAGGATGGAGGTGCTACAGGTCCAGAGAGGGCTTCTAGCAATGGTTGTGCATCGTGATAGGAAATGGGCAATACAGGAATTTTGGTAAATACCTGTACCTGATCCAGGCTCAGCCGTTTGGCTTGAGGGGTAGCCGCAACGCCAGGTGTGAGCGGATCTCCCGAATAAACCGGCATATCCATAACCGATCCGCGTTGCACTCCCCATGGATTCTTAAACGGACCTGCAGGGTAGGTATCCCCCTGGTAATAACCATCATCCGCTGGATCAGAATAGATGATACAACCGATAGCACCATGCTCTGCAGCCACTTTGGGCTTGATACCACGCCAGGAATGGCCATATCGTACAATTACGATTTTGCCTTTTACATCAATTCCGTATCGGGCAAGTGTTTCATAATCTTCTGGCAGCCCATAATTCACATATACGAGCTCCCCTGTCACATCTCCATCTTTTGAATATGCATTAAAGGGAGGAAGTGCCTGTTGAATCTGCTGGGTGTACGGGTCGTTTGCCACGGGTTTTTCCATTAAGGAAGCAGTAAAATGATGAGGAGCCGTTAATTCCAGGATGCGTATCTCGGGAGTAGGGAAAAGCACTTTATAGGTATCGATCCGGGTTTGATAGCCCCAGGCATGAAACAAGGAATCCAGGAAGAGGGTATTTTGATGATCATAGGCTGAACCCAAGTGATGGGGCTGGGCAGCCAGGCGCTTCATCCAGTTATCCAAATCACTTGCCTGAAGCAAATGATCGAATTGTTGTTCCAGTTGTGTTTCGGCGGATGCGTGCGCTGATGTAAAACCCATGATCCCGACAGATGCTGATGAAGACTGGCCAAAACCTTGATATGTGTGCAGAAAAACCAATAATAAACCCATGGCGGGGATAAACGGGCGTAAGGTGTGCATAGTGCTTAGATTTTGTGATACGAAAATATCGTGCACATGCAGGAAATGCAAGCTAAATTTTCATGACCGGCAGAACATACAAAATGTGTTAGGGCATGCAGCGGTCAGGATATTGTTCCAGCGCTATTTTGAGGCAATGCATGGCCCGGATCAGGGCAGGTTCTTCAAGCACATAGGCGATGCGTACTTCCTGCTGGCCCAGACCGGGAGTGGCATAAAATCCGGCCCCGGGTGCCATCATTACGGTTTCTCCTTCGTAGGAAAAACTTTCCAACATCCATTGGCAGAAACTGTCGGCATTTTTTACCGGAAGACGGGCCATAGCGTAAAATGCTCCCTGCGGCATCGGACAGAAAACACCAGGTATTTCATTGAGCAATTTTACCAGGGTATCTCTGCGTTGTTTGTACTCCTGGCGTGTTGCCTCGAAATAGTCTGGTGGAAGATCCAAAGCCGCAGCTGCACCGATTTGTTCGAGAGTAGGAGGTGAAAGTCGCGCTTGTGCATATTTTAAAGCGGAGGCAACGACCTCGGGGTGATGTGAAATCAATGCGCCGATACGCGCTCCGCAGGCACTGTAGCGCTTGGAAATGGTATCAAGCAATATCACCTGATCACGGATCGATGACAAGCTGAGGGCTGAGTAATGGGTCCCTTCATAACAAAATTCCCGGTAGGCCTCATCGGAAAACAAAAATAGCTGGTGTTTACGACAGATATCTTCCAGCACCCGTAGCTCCTCAAGGGTATACACGTGTCCGGTAGGGTTATTGGGATTGCATATTAGCACGGCCCGCGTACGAGGCCCGATAGCCTGTTCAAAAGCTTCCCGATCCGGCAGGGCAAAACCGCTTTCAATATCGGATGGAATAGGCTTTACCTGAATACCCGCTTCAGCAGCAAATCCCAGATAATTTGCATAACAAGGTTCCGGAATCAATACCTCATCGCCGGCATCCAAGCAGGTCATCATAGCAAACAAAATAGCCTCTGAACCTCCTGTGGTAACGATGATTTCATCGGGAGATACATCGAGACCCAGACGCTGATAATATCGGGTTAATTTTTCCCTGTAGGCATAATTCCCTGCGCTATGGCTATAGGCCAGCACATCAAGCCGTGCATCTCGGATAGCTTGCAGATATGCCGGTGGTGTTTTTATATCAGGCTGGCCGATGTTCAGATAATGGATGTGAATACCTTTCCGGGCGGCCTGTTCTGCAAATGGTACCAGTTTGCGGATAGGCGAAGCAGGCATTTGTAGTGCACGTTGACTAACGGGTAACATGCAGCAAACTTAAGATATTTTAGTAGCATAGTGCATGCTACAAGGGAACGAAAGCAAACCCTGCTGATGAAAAATAGCTGATGGAATGAATTATTGGATATAAAAAGAAAAGCCGCTGCTGAAGCGGCTTTTCAAACAATTGGATGCAAGAGCAAAATCATTGTACTACTTTTCCTGTAAAATGCAGATCTAGTTCCTGATCAATGCCTTTGAATTTTACTGAAACTGTTTTGCTGGCTTCTCCCAGCACAGCTGCATTATACGTGGCAACTATTTTCCCTTCCTTGCCGGGCAGCACAGGTTCCTGTGTATAGCTGGGTGTGGTGCAACCACAAGATGGTCGTACATTTTCAATAATCAAAGGAGTGTTACCCACATTTTTGAATACGAATGTAACGGAAACAGGATGGTTTAATTTTGTCGTTCCGAAATCAATCGTTTCCTGATTAAATTTCACCTTACCAGCAAAAGGATCGGATGATTGTGCGGATGAAGCTGTTTGCGCCATAGCGGGTAGCAGGGCGCCCAGCAACATGGACAAGCTCAATATCAGTTTTTTCATGGGAAAAATGTTTTAAATGAAAAATTTTGTTCTGTTCAAAGCACATCAAATTTACTACCAAAATATAAACAATAGCAGATAAATGATTCAAAATTCTACAAAATTTTTTCTTCCTTCGTGAGAAATTATATGTGGGATGGCGGGGTTTGTCCTTCAGAAAAAGGGTAAATTTGTTAACATCGCACCTTCAATGTAAAGCTAAATACCATACGCATGATGATTTCTGCTGAAACCCATTCCGAGCAGCTCTCCTTTGAAGAATTTCGTCGTCAGGTATTGCGCGATTACAGGATTGCCTGCGAAAGCCGGGAAGCCAGCGTGTTGGGCAGAAAAGAAGTGTTGAATGGCAGGGCCAAGTTTGGCATTTTTGGCGATGGCAAGGAAGTACCACAGGTAGCGTTGGCACGTTTTTTCCGGCCGGGTGATATCCGTTCGGGATATTATCGGGATCAGACGTTGGCTTTTGCTACGGGTATGGCCACGGTAGAGCAGTTTTTTTCCCAGCTGTATGCTGATATTGACCCGGCACACGATCCGTTTTCATCAGGCCGGCAGATGAACAGCCATTTTGCCACGCCTTTTGTAGATGAAAACGGTCAATGGCTGGATTTGGTAAACCGATACAATTCTGCTGCCGACCTGGCTCCCACGTCGGCACAGATGCCGCGTTCACTGGGATTGGCCTTTGCTTCCAAATTGTTCAGGCATTTGCCCTCCCTGCAATCACTCACCCACCTGTCAAATCACGGTGATGAAGTATGTTTTGTGACGATTGGCGATGCCAGTACCTCAGAAGGATTGTTTTGGGAAACCATCAATGCTGCGGGTGTTTTGCAGGTGCCTATGGCCGTGTTTGTGTGGGATGATGGCTATGGCATTTCCGTTCCCCGCAGGCTGCAGACCACCAAGAATTCCATTTCGGCCGTGATGGAAGGCTTTCGCCGCTCTAGTAAATCTAATGGCTGGGATATTTATCGGGTGAAAGGATGGGATTATGCAGAAATGTGTGAGGTATTCGAAGCCGGTATTCAACGGGTTCGCGAGCATCATATTCCTGCCTTATTTCATGTGGAAGAGCTTACACAACCGCTGGGACATTCTACTTCAGGTTCACACGAACGATATAAAAGCAAAGAGCGCCTGGAATGGGAAAAAGAATGGGACTGCAATCGCAAAATGCGGGAATGGATTTTGGATAATCAGCTGGCTACAGAAGAAGAGCTGAATGCGCTGGAGCAGGAGGCTCGTCAATCCGTACAGCAGGCCAGGCAGCGGGCTTGGGAAAAATATATGCAGCCCATTCGTGAGCAGGTGAAGCAGGTTATTTCATTGGGTAAAAAGTTGATGCAACATCCACAGGCCAACAAACAAATCATCAGCAAACTTTTGCAGGAACTTGCAGCCGAACAGGCGCCCTTTCATAAAGATGTATTGAAAACTGCTTCCCGCATTGCCCAAATGCATCATCATCTGCCCGATCCTGCCAAAGAAGAATTATTGAAATTCTGTGAAGAACGGAGAGCATTTTACAAAAAAGCCTACAATACTCATTTATATGCAGATGGGCCGATTTCAGCATTATCGGTTCCTGAAGTAAAGCCTGTATATGATGAAAATGCTCCTTTGATTAACGGATATGAAGTGCTGAATCGTTATTTCGATGATTTGTTTTCCTATCATCCTACTGTATTTGCCTTCGGAGAGGATGTAGGTAAAATCGGTGATGTAAACCAGGCATTTGCAGGCTTGCAGCAGAAGCATGGTGCTGATCGCATTTTCGATACAGGCATTCGCGAAGCCACCATCATTGGCCAGGGAATTGGCATGGCCATGCGAGGTTTGCGCCCTATTGCTGAAATTCAGTATCTCGATTATCTGCTTTTTGCTTTGCAAACTCTTAGTGATGATGTAGCAACCTTGCATTATCGTACTAACGGTATACAGATCTGTCCAATTATTGTGCGTACACGCGGACATCGGCTGGAAGGCATCTGGCATTCAGGCTCACCCATGCAATTGCTGCTCGGTGCTTTGCGTGGCATGTACATTTGTGTACCCCGCAATATGGTGAAAGCAGCAGGCATGTATAATACGCTGTTGCGTGCTGCTGAACCCGCAGTAGTGATTGAATGTTTAAATGGTTACCGGCTAAAAGAAAGAATGCCTTCCAATATCCGTGAATATACTGTGCCTATGGGTGTTCCGGAAGTGATAAGGGAAGGAACAGATATTACCATTGTTTCCTATGGCTCTGTTTTGCGTATAGCATCTGAGGCGGCCGATCGGTTACAGAATGATTTTGGTATTTCCTGTGAATTGATTGATGTGCAGACTTTATTGCCATTTGATATTCATCATCGCATTGTGGAATCGTTGAAAAAAACCAATCGGATTTTATTCCTCGATGAAGATGTGCCGGGTGGTGCAACGGCTTATATGATGCAGGAAGTAATTGAAAAACAGGGTGGATATCGCTGGCTGGATGTAGCTCCCCACACGTTAAGTGCACAAGCCCATCGTCCGGCTTATGGTACAGATGGAGATTATTTTTCCAAACCCAATGCAGAAGATATCATTGATAAAGTACTCGAAATGATGCGGGAATAGCGAAAATCAAGTTTCCCGCATCATTTCATATTGCATGTGGTGAGCTTTTCACTTAGTGCAGGTTTGCATTTGACTTTTTCGGATGGAGATATCCGGTTGCTTGCACTTTGTATCTGCATCTGTTAATAAATCTTGAATCTGTATTTGATATTATCCGTTGAGTTTTTCAGCTCATCAATGTTGATAGATGCTTTCATATCATTTACTGCTTCCTGTTCAAGCTGGGCAAATTCCTGCTGTTTCTGCTTAATCAGGTTTTTATCAGCCAGTCCATTGTCGGCGGCAATCTGAAGAGCATTATTCACTTGTGCATAATAATTATCCAGCAAAGTGAAATACTCGTTGTAGATGTTTTCAAAACGTTTGGTTAACAATACCAGATCCTCCAGTTGATTATTGACTTCCTTCAGATTTCCGTTTTCCCGCAATAATCTTTCATAATCAATTTTTCCGGTCTTGGTATTTGTATATTGTTTTTCCAGCTGATTAAAATATTGTTCAACTCTTTCCCGTGTGAAGGTAAGAAAGAATTGATTCAAGGCTTCAGCAAGTGATTTGTTTTTCCGATCGGGTAAATTAAATTTCAAGGCAGAAGCGGTGAACAGCAGATGATTGTATAAGTCCTCATGCAGGCTATTCAGCTGATCCCGGTTAAAGTTCAATCCATACTTAAATTTCTGGTTGCCTTCATTTAATGAGGTATAAAACATCACGTACTTGTTCAGTTCATTTTCAAACGCTTTTAGATTTTTTTGGTTGATTGACTTATCCGTAATGCTAATGCTTTGGAAGAAAGTCATGATAGCATTGGCTATGCCTAACGGAGGTGAAAGGGCAGTAAAGCTTTTGAATATTGGGCTGTTGATAATGGAATTGGTTGACTCTACAATTTTTTGATTTCGTTTGTTTGCATCGGCCTTGCCTTCCAGTACAATTTTTTTGACCAGCTCAATTACGCGTTCGTTGAAAGAAAATCCCAGTTCTTTGCTTTCAGGATTATTGATGGAAGCGATAAATACATCGAGGCTGTTTGTACTGGCGCGGCTTTTCAGGTCAATGATTTTTTTGTTTAGCAGATAATAAGTTTGGGTAGCGTTGATGATGTTGTTTTTCATCAACTGGTATTTGGTCATATTATCCACTTCACGGCCCTGGAGCAAGCCCTGGATAGCTATGGCATTCTGGCGGTCACTTTCCGATAGTTTTTTGATTTGCTGATACAGGCTTTGCAGGATGCTATCTGTTGTCTGGATACGCATATGTTCCAGGCCCATGGTTACTGTGTCTGTAACAGGAGTGAGTGTATCCGGAAGCACCACCTTCGCCGTGTCTTGTGCATAGGCAGAAGTATGGATGATGAGCATCATGATCCACAACAAATTTGCATACAAGGCTTTGGGCATGGCAGTGAACACCTGGTTTATTCCTTTGAGGATATAGGTTATGGCGTTTGTGATCATGTATGGAAATTTAAACATAACCTTGTGTGTTGATGTGTACAAATATAATTGACCCTACCCATTTATCAGATATTGATCGGTAATTTTGTTTGTTCTCTTTAAAATGTTTTAACAATCATGCCAAAAATTAAACATTATGCCGGTGAATATGGAATTTAAAGCCAGAGTGGCTGGACTTGCTGATGCTCGTCTGTGGCTGCAGAGCCAGCATGCCAGATTTGTGGGCACGGATGAACAGGTGGATGTATATTTCCGGGTGCCGGAGGGCAGGCTAAAACTGCGGATGGGCCATATTGAACGGGCTTTGATCTACTACCGGAGGGAAGAAAATGCTGCTATCAGGCAATCAGATGTATGGCTATATCCCTTGCAGGATGCGCAAACCTTAAAACAGCTGCTGGCGGCTTGTTTGGGCATATTAGGCGAGGTTCATAAAAAACGGGAGATTTATTTCATTGGACAAACCAAATTTCATCTCGATGAAGTGAGCGGCTTGGGATTTTTTGTAGAAGCAGAGGTTATTGATGATTCTGCAATTGTGGATAAACAGCAAATGGAACAACTAGCAGCATATTATCGTGATTCGCTGCATATCGCTGCCGATCAGCTTGTTCAAGCATCCTATCTGGATCTGATATTGGCTGCTAATGATAAATAACCGTGCCTGTAGCTTCTGCCAGCTGTTTTTCGAGGGCTTTGAGCTGCTGATGTAATTGAATACAATGCAGCATTTCTTCCTCGGTTTGTGCCTGCTGGAGTTCACGGAGATTATCGGCTATCATTTTTTTCAGCTTATGCATTTTCAAATGGTGGACGGTCTGAATAGCCTGCTCGATTGGCATATCATGTTCGCGTTGTATCTGCAGTTGAAAACGTTGTTCCCAGTTTTCGCTTAGGGATTCATCGGATTGCAGATTCAGAACTTCGGCTACAAACTTTCCAATTTCCGGATTTTCGTGATACAGAAAATAACGCAGATCAATAGTTTGCTGTTTTTCATGCAGTTGCTGGTATTCCAGCATAATCATCTTGGCTATGGGATGTTCAATTAATTCCAGTTGTACGCCCTGGTTAAAAATGAAATCAGCAATGGTATAATTTTCTTTGAGGGGCAAGTGTCCGTATTTCAGTAAAATCTTAATCAATCCTTTTTCCTGCTGCTGATCATGCTGAAGCAGTTGCAGGGTATCTGCCCTGTTTGCATCTTCAGCAGTTTGCGCAAGCAACTGGCTTTCTGCCTGTGTTGGAGCCGGAATGGATTTTCGCTGCAGTTGTTCCCGGATGAATGTATTGACGAGCGAGGTAAGCCCCTGTTCATCGATATGCAGCAACTGGCTGCAACGACGGATATAATCCTGTCGGCGCAGGAAATCCGTACTATCCTGCAAATGAGCCAGGGTAGCAGCTATTTGATTGATTAAGGCTGATTTTTTTTCGATATCATCTGATACATCTGCTGCGGCTGTTTCCAGTTGAAACAGGATGATATCTTTTTTATGAGACGAGATAAATTCCCTGAGAGCCTGAGCTCCATGTTTGTGGACGAAGCTGTCAGGGTCTTCGCCGTCGGGCAAAAGCACCAGCCGCACGTCCAACCCTTGTTCCAGGGCCAGATCCATGCCGCGCTGGGCAGCTTTGATGCCGGCAGCATCGCCGTCATAGACAATGGTGAGCCGGCGGGTTAGTTTCCGGATCAGCTGCAATTGATCGGTGGTGAGCGAGGTGCCGCTGGAGGCTACCGTGTTTTCAATTCCGGCCTGGTGCATGGCCAGCACGTCCATATAACCTTCCACCAGCAGGCATTCATCTTCTCTTCCGATAGCCTGCCGGGCTTGGTAAAGGCCATACAGGATTTTGCTTTTAACGTAAATCTCATTTTCCGGTGTGTTGATGTATTTGGGTGTGTGCGGATCGTTGCGCAGGCTGCGGGCGCCAAAGCCTGCTATCTTGCCGCTGAGGTTGTGAACGGGGAAAATGATGCGGCCCGCATAAGGATCGCGGTAGGGGAAATCGCTTCCCTGAGCACCTGCTCGCCTGGCAATGAGCCCGGTCTTCAGCAAATATTCTGCATTATAACCTTTATCCAGCGCAGCCCGGGCAAATGCATCTCCGTTTTCCGGATTATATCCCAGCTGAAATTTTTGGATGATATGTTCCCGCAGGCCTCTTTCCTGCAGGTAGCTCAGCCCGATGTGCCGTCCCTCATCGGTTTCCAGTAAGGCCTGGGTGAAAAACTCTTGTGCAAAATGGTTGATGATAAAGAGGCTGTCGGCCAGCATTTGCTGTTCCTTCCACTCCGGCGAAACAGCCGTTTCCTCCAGCTCTACATGATAACGCTGAGCGAGCCAGCGAATAGCTTCCACATAGCTCAGCTTTTCGTGTTCCATGAGGAAACTAATGACATTGCCACTGCGGCCGCAACCAAAACATTTATAAATTTCTTTGCTCGGCGAAACCGTAAAGGAGGGTGTTTTTTCATGATGGAACGGACAAAGCCCCAGATAGTTGGCTCCCCGCTTTTTCAGACGTACAAAACTGCCAATGACATCCACAATGTCAACCCGCTGCAGTACTTCTGAAATACTCTCCCTAGAAATCACGTCCGGTATTTTTAGACAAATTAGAAAAATTCGGTAAAACCTGCTGACCGGCAGGAATCTCTACATTTTGCTTTCTTCAGCCGGAAACACGCTTCCACCCTTAGTTTCGATCCTCTGATTCACTGAAACAACCAATCCCGTGCGATGTTTGTACAAAGTATAAAGGGTTTGCATAAGCACCGAAAGAAAAATGCAAGCAAAGCCCACATAAAAGCTCATATCCAGCATGCGGTTTTCATGAAACAAGGCAAAGGCAATGAGAATGCCGTAAATAGGTTCCAGGTTGTAGGATAGGTTGATGGTGAAAGGTGAAATATGCTTCAGGGCGCTCAGAGAAAGGGTGAATGCAAAAACGGTGCAAAGCCAGGAAAGAATCAGCAGATACATCCAGTCCATCGGAGCAGGCCAATGGATGCTGTGATGACGAAGATACCAGGGGCTCACCAGGCTGAGGATAAGCCAGGCAAACAGCAGTTCGTACATGCTCAGCGTGCGAGCCGGAATCTGCTGGGCGGGTTTTTCGTTCAGCAGGGTGAACAATGCCGAAAGCACCGCTGCCAGCAAACCAAACACAATGCCCAGGCGATATTGGGTATTGAACTGAAAAATCACCACAATGCCGGCCAGTGCCAATAAGCTCAGGCCCACCTGCCGCCATCGCAGGCCATTGCGGTTGACCACCGGATCGAGCAACGCGGTAAATAAACTGCTGGTAGCAAAACAGACGAGAGCCACAGATACATTGGCATATTTTACACTGGAAAAAAAGCAAATCCAGTGAAAGCCGATCAGGGCTCCGTTCGTGGCCAGCATCGTCCACTGCCGGTGCGTAAAACGCGGAACAAGCCTGCCTGCCGGACGTGCAGGTTTTTGATACCAGAGGGAAAGAACCGCAAACAAGGGCATACTCAATCCCAGCCGGTACCAGACCAGCTCCTCTGCAGGCAATGTAATCAATCGTCCCAGAGGGCCAGTGATGCCGGCGAGCAATATGGCCACATGCAGTTCGACAAGGGCTTTGGACAATCCGGATTTAGGTGCGTTCATCAGAAGATGCTGAATCGGCAAAGTTAAGATGCCGCAGACAACCTGTGAGCTCCGGAGCTATTTATTGTGGTTGATGGGGCGTATGTGCCGGGTTGTGAGGTACGCGCCTAAGCCGGCGGGTGTAATGTTTAAACAGGCTTTGCCATTGAATTTTCAGTACCCCCAGGATGCCTTCCTTGATAATGCCTCTGTTCATTTTGGATGTACCTTGCTTGCGATCCACAAAGGTGATGGGTACTTCAAGCAGGCGGAAACCCAGTTTCCAAGCAGTAAATTTCATTTCAATCTGAAAAGCATATCCCCAGAACTGAATTTCATCCAGGTTGATTTGTTCCAATACCTGCCGGCGATAACACACAAAGCCGGCCGTACTGTCTTTCACAGGCATCCATGTGATGAGACGAACATACAATGAAGCACCATAGGAAAGGATGCTGCGGTCCAGCGGCCAGTTTTCGGTTTTGCCACCTTTTACGTACCTTGAGCCTATGGCCACATCAGCTTCATTGCGGGCACAGGGTTCATAAAGCCGGATCAGATCTCCGGGATTATGGGAAAAATCGGCATCCATTTCAAAAATAAAATCATAGCCATTCTGCAAAGCCCATTTGAAACCATGGATGTAGGCTGTGCCCAGGCCCATTTTACCGGGACGTTGCTCCAGAAACAACCGGTCAGGATATACACTTTGCATGGCTGCAACGATACCGGCCGTGCCATCGGGTGAATTGTCATCAATGATCAGTACATCAAAAGCCAATGGAAGAGAAAATATTTCCGTGATAATACGGCCGATATTTTCTTTTTCATTATAGGTCGGTATGATAACCAGGCGGTTCGTCAAGGCTAACAGCTTAAAATGTTTAAATATTCAACGTATAAGGTACGCATTGGGTTGCTAAAGTACCCGTTCAGCACAAACCTACAGAGAGTTCAGATCGTCTCGTCGGGGTTAGCAGTTACAACAGATGAGTAACTTGCAAGATATCAAGTTATTCTGATTTCCGAAAAAGTTCAGGCCTTACCCGCACGTTTTAAATTTTCCATTTGCAGGCTGTTCCAGATTTCGGTTAATTTTTCTTTGGTATCCAGTAAAAATTCGCCGTTCATGATCCAGTCATAGTATTGAGGTTCTTCGGTTAGTACCTGTCGGACCGGTTTGCCCTTGTGTTTACCGAAATTAAACAGCACTTCACCATTTTGCCGGATCATGCGTCGGCCCACATCCACGTAATCACCATCGGATGTGAATTTAGCCAGGCTTTCCAAGTCATGGTATGCCTGCAATTCAGCATATTTTTTTAGCTGCGCCTGCAGTACTTCGTAGGTAGCCATGGCATCAGCTTCCGCGCTGTGGGCATTTTGAATTTCCTTGCCACAGTAAAACCGGTAAGCTGCGCTGAGATCACGGGGCTCCATTCGAAAGAAAATTTTCTGCACATCTACAACATGCCGGTCTTTCAGGTTAAATGATTGCCCTATCCGTAAAAATTCTTCCACCAGCATAGGAATATCGAAGCGATGCAGATTATAACCGGCCAGATCACAATGATCCAGGAATTGTTTGATTTCGTTGGCCACCTGTTTAAAGGTGGGGCAGTTAGCTACATCTTCATCGCTGATACCATGAACGGCTGTGGCCTCGGCCGGAATGGGTATGCCGGGATTGATGCGTTTTACTTTGGTTTGTTGGGAACCATCCGGAAAAATTTTCACCATCGCGATTTCCACGATCCTATCAGTAGCCACGTTGGTACCTGTAGTTTCCAGATCCAGGAAAACGAGAGGGCGTTTCAGATGCATGGACATAAACGAATAAAATCTGCTTCAAAGTTAGTTTTTCTGAATGGTATTTGTGGCTGCCCTGCTCATTTTTGCATCCTGTTCACTCTTTTTATATCTCATTATATCTCAGTGGGTGGGCGCTGTAGAAGAGGATGGTCGTACAGGTAAGTTGCGGATGTATTCGATATCCATTCCGTCAAAATTTCCAGAACTCATGAGCAGCAGGTTGGTTTCCTGGTAATCCTGTTGTTCCAGAAAACTCAGCAGATTATCCAGATTTTGAAACACATGCAGATCGTCGCGGCGAAAGCCCTGTTTGATGGCATCGGGTGTAAGTTCGGGCAGGCGTTTCAGCGCCAGGGCATGAGGACTGTAAAATACTACCGCAACAGTAGCTTCATCCATGCATCCTGCATATTGGGTTTGAAAAGATGCTGATAGGCTGCTGTAGGTATGCAATTCCAATACTGCAATCAGCCGGCGGTTGGGAAATTGTTTTCTGAGTGCCTGAATGGTGGCCTTTACTTTGGAAGGAGCGTGGGCAAAATCGCGGTACACGGCGGCATGTGGATACGATGCAATGAGCTCGAGCCTCCGGCTGGCACCGGTGAAGCCGGCGATGGCATGAAAGAAGTCTGCACCGGAAATACCCAATAAGGCACAGGCTTGTCGTGCTGCCTGCAGGTTGAGCAGATTATGTTCTCCAAATATTTGCAAAGCAACCAGACGTTGCTGATCGTCATATACGAAGGTGATGCCTTTTTCCACTGTATATCTGGGCAGGCTGTAGCCGATCAGCTGAAGGTCGGTGCGTGAACTTTGCTGCACCAGCTCTCTTACGGTGGCATCGTCTTGGTTGTAAATCAATGTGCCATGAGGTTCAATGGCTTCGATAAATCCAGCAAATTGTTGCAAATATTGCTCCCAGGTAGGGAAGACGTTGATATGATCCCACGATATACCGCTGATGACGGCTATATGAGGTTTCAGCAGATGAAATTTAGGCCTTGGATCCAGGGCTGAAGCAGGATATTCATCGCCCTCGCAGATGATAACTGGCGCGTCGGTAAGTTGCACGGCCTGAGAAAAGCCCGGGATGGCCGCCCCAACGAGATAGTCGAACGTCCGCCCGCAGGCTTTCAGCACATGCATAATCATGCCGGTGATAGTGGTTTTCCCATGGCTGCCACCCACCACCACACGGGTTTTATGGCAACTTTCGTGAGCAATAAATTCCGGAAAAGAGTAAATCTTCAGATTCAGGGCTTTTGCCTTTTGTAATTCAGGGTTATCATTGCGGGCGTGCATGCCTACCACCACAGCATCCAATTGAGGAGAGATTTTTTCCGGAAACCAGCCGGGTTGGGCAGGCAAAATACCAGCTGCGAGCAGGTTGCTGCGGGCAGGATCAAAAATTTCATCGTCACTACCCGAAACTTCATATCCCTTTTGTTTCAGGGCAATGGCCAGCTGATGCATGACGCTGCCACCAATGGCGATGAAATGAATTTTCACGATAAAAAATTATAAAAATTTTGTTGCTACATACAAAAATGATGTTTCCCGACGTTATGCACCGTAACCGGGGACGTGAATAAACCGATCCCGGTTTTACAAAAATATCATAAAACCTGTTTATACCTAAATGAAAGCACTATGAAAAAGTATGTACCACTTGCTCTGATGTTATTGCTGATGGGGATCATGCTGATGAGTGCTTGCAGCTCATCGCGGATGATTGGATGTCCTTCACGGATTACTACGCTGCATCCGGTTTCTGCTCCCCAGTCGTAGGATTTGATTCCTGAAAGATATGTACGCAGCGGCAATGTGCGGATATTTTGTATTCCGCTGAATCTCTGTTTGCACGCCACATTTTTCATTTTATCGTATTCTTGCTGCATCTGGCTGGCAATTTTTTCTTCACAATCAACGGCAAACTGATTAGGTTTGTGCATATGTTTGTGGTATGACGGGTTATACTCCCTTGAAATTGGTTGTAGCTGTTACGGGTGCCAGCGGTGCCCTTTATACGCGTATTTTGCTGGAGAAATGCATGGCTTTATCTGCGCAATTACAAAATGTAGATCTGGTCTGGAGCAGGAATGCTTTCACTGTGTGGCAGGCTGAGCTGGGCAACGACGATTACCGCCGATTTCCTTTTCCTGTGTATGATGTACAGGATTTTCAGGCGCCCTTTGCTTCGGGTTCTGCCCGTTATGATGCCATGGTTATTTGTCCCTGCTCTATGGGCACGTTGGGACGCATAGCGAATGGCATTTCGGGAGATCTGATTACGCGCGCGGCAGATGTGATGTTAAAGGAGCGGAGAAAATTGATCTGTGTGATTCGGGATATGCCGTATAACCTGATTCACATTGAAAATATGAAACGCGTGACAGAAGCTGGAGGCATTATTTGCCCGGCCAGTCCGTCGTTTTACAGCAGGCCTACCACCATTGAGCAACTGGCTGCTACTGTTGTAGACCGGGTGCTGGATTTGCTGGGTCTTGAACACCATACATTCCGCTGGGGAAGTCAGCATTGATTGAAATATTCAGCCTTTATTCCATGTTACGCATTACTATCATCAACGGTCCCAATCTGAATCTGCTCGGGAAAAGAGAGCCGGAGATCTATGGCCATACCAGCTTTGAGGCCTATCTGGATCAGCTCAGAAAGCGCTTTCCCGGCGTGGATATCCAGTATTTTCAGAGCAATGAAGAAGGTGCATTGATAAATGCATTGCACGAAGCGGGTTTCAGCCGCGATGGTATTCTGTTGAATGCAGGCGGATACAGCCATACATCGGTGGCTTTGCGTGATGCAGTAGCCGCCATTCCGGCTCCGGTGGTGGAAGTCCACATCAGCAATATTTTTGCCCGGGAATCGTTCCGGCATCATTCCCTGCTCAGCGCGGTATGCAGAGGCTGTATTTGCGGACTGGGGCTGGAAGGCTATGCCCTGGGAGTGCAATATTTTCTCGCGCAACCTTCCGTATAAGTTTTATTTCCCGTCTTGCTGCATCCAAGCCAAAGCTTTTTCCACGGCATGATCGGAAGCTGAAGCGTGGACAGCATAATATCCTTCACTGCCCCAGATGATGCGGGCCAGCTCTGCTTTAAGCCGGGTGAGGAGATAAGTTTGTTCATCAGAAGTCAGCCGGGTGGGTGGATAAAGACCTTGCTGCCGGCAGAAGGATAAAAATCCGGGAAGATCTCCGGGTTGCCAGGAAAAACCCGATGCAAAGTCCTTCCATGTGCTGAACTTTTGCTGTATGGACGGATGGGTTAAGTAATACTGAAGGGCAAAATATTGCATCAGTCCCAGTGCCCGGGTATGGGCAATAAAGGGATGGACAGCGGCAGAATCCAGCGGCACCAGGATATCCGGGGTAATTCCGCTTTCAGCATATACTTTTCTTTTGCGGATGCGGGTATAGTATGGGGTGGTATCACGGAAATGAATACTGTCGGGGCTAAACTCGTCCGTATCTGGATACCGGCTGAGGGTGTTATGATAGGCAAAGAAGTCGGGGTCCTGGGTATAAGGTTTCTGGATACACCTTCCGGAGGGCAAATAATAACGGGCAACCGTGAGGCGGATAGCCCCGCCATTGGATAGGGTATATTGTTCCTGTACCAACCCCTTGCCGAAAGTCTGCCGGCCGATGATAGCAGCCCGGTCCCAGTCTTGCAGGATGCCGGCCAGAATTTCGCTGGCAGAAGCGGAGTTTTCATTTACCAGCACAGCCAGTTTGCCGTTTTCAAAAATTCCATTATCACTGCTGTAATAATCTTCCCGCGGATAGTGAACTCCCTGGGTATAGAGCAAAAGTTTCCTGCCAGGGATACATTCATCGGCAATGCGTAAGGCAGCATCCATATAGCCTCCTGGATTATCGCGCAGGTCCAGGATCAACTGGCGCATACCCTGCTGCTTCAGTTGGGTCACAGCTTTTTTCCATTCCTGGTAGGTATCTGAGCCGAAGACATTCAGCCGGATATAACCTGTTTCAGGATTCAGCATCACAGCAGCATCTATGCTTGAATTGGGGATTTCACCCCGTTTGAGGGTAAGTTGAAAAGGCTGTACCTGACGGAATCTTTTCACCTGGAGGGCAAGGGAGGTGCCCACGGGTCCGCGAAGCAGATTCCGGATCTGATCGGCAGTGAGAGAATGACCTGAAAGAGGGGCATCATTGGCAGAAAGAAGCACATCACCCGGCTGTAGTCCGGCTTTTGCAGCGGGTGTGCCGGGAATCACATGAAGCACGGTGAGGCTATCGTGCCAGAGCATGTATTCCACGCCAATGCCTCCGAACTCAGCATCCAGTTCCTCATTCACTTCAGCTACATCCTGGGGAGGGATATACACCGAATGCGGGTCAAGATGATGCAGAATGGCATCAATGGCTGCATTGCGCAACAGGCTGTCATTTACGGAGTCCACATATTTGTTGCGGATCAGCATCAAAATCTGATCAATGGTGCCGGGATGGCCTACAAACAATTGTACACCCCGGTGGGGCAGCTTGTAACTATCGCGCAGCTTAAATCCCAGAAACATGCCTAAGGCCAGCACTAGGGACAGAATCAGAGGTAGAAAAACCTGTAGTTTTTTGGATGGCTTCATCTGAACTGAAATAAATTATCTTGCATGCAGATTTTTGTGAATCCGGTCGTGAGATGCATTTTTGAATTATCTTGGAACAAAATTAGGGGATTCCAGCCTCTGCTTGTTTCAAAACTTTCCGTATGGAAGACACGCAAACCATCCTGATTGCCGATAGCGGATCCACAAAAGCAGATTGGTGTTTGCTGCATGGCGGACTGCCGCATTACTATCGCACATCAGGTATCAGCCCTTATCTGCTTACCGAAAACCGCATCCGGGAAATATTACAGACCGAACTGGTAGCACATTTGCCCAGAGGTGTTCATGTTTCACACATTTATTTTTATGGTACCGGATGTGCAGCCCATCACCATCAGCAGCTGATGCACAAGCTTTTATCGGAGTTTTTCCCTGCTGCAAAAACAGAAGTGCATACCGATCTGGTGGGAGCAGCACGTGCAGCCTGCGGGCAATCGGCCGGTGTGGTGGCTATTCTCGGCACAGGATCGGGTCTATGCTATTATGAGCAGGGGCAGATTGTAAAATACAGGCCAGGATTGGGTTATATTTTGGGAGATGAAGGCAGCGGCACTTATCTGGGTAAAAAAGTATTGCAATATTATCTCTACGAAATTTTTGATGAAGAACTCCGCGAAGCATTCTATGAAAAATATCATGAAACACGCGATGCCATTCTGGATAAAGTATACCGGCAGCTTACGCCGAATACTTATCTCGCATCCTTTTCCCGGTTTTTAAGTGAACATCGCGGGCATTACATGGTGGAAAATATTCTGGAAGATGGATTGAATGATTTCTTTTTTTATCACGTATTCAAATACAAGGAAAGCTGGACCTGTCCGGTACATTTTGTAGGAGGTGTGGCCTGGGCATATCAGGATGTGCTGCAGGAAATCTGCATTTTGAATGAGCTGCAGATAGGTCGCATCCTGCACAAACCCATTGAAGGGCTGGTAGCCTATCATCAGGCCGGCATACTTCAATCCTGAGCGCATGCGTTTTATAGAAGATATATCTTTCTTGTTCGATTGCCCAAATGATCAAATTGGCATATTTTGCCAGCCACAGATAAATTCCGTCGGTGAATCGGACAGGTTGCAAGCATCGATTTTTGAATAACTATGGCAGCATTTATCAAGATCACTGAACAACCATCTCCCCATCGTCATCTGGAACAGTTAAGCATTCGGGAGTTGCTTATCCGCATCAATGAAGAAGACAAGAAGGTGCCTTATGCTGTGGAAGAAGCCATCCCGGCCATAGAAGCATTGGTAAGCGCGATTACAGACAAGATGCTGGCAGGAGGCAGGTTGTTTTACCTGGGTGCAGGCACCAGCGGACGTTTGGGAATTGTGGATGCTTCGGAATGTCCGCCTACGTTTGGCGTGCCGCATGGCCTTGTAATAGGGCTTATTGCCGGTGGCGATCAGGCTATCCGCAAAGCTGTGGAATATGCCGAAGATGATCCCGACCAGGGATGGCGCGATCTGCAGGCACATCAGGTGTCTACCAAAGATGTGGTGGTGGGCATTGCTGCCAGCGGTACGACCCCGTATGTGGTAGGCGGGCTGAAACATTGCCAGGAGGCGGGCATTGTAACCGGATGTATTACCTGCAATCCGGGTGCACCCATCACGGAAGTAGCTGATTATCCCGTGGTAGTGGTAGTCGGGCCGGAATTTATCACCGGTAGTACCCGGATGAAAAGCGGCACTGCCCAAAAACTGGTACTAAATATGATTTCCACCACTGTGATGATTCAGCTGGGAAGAGTGGAAGATAACAAGATGGTGAATATGCAGCTCAGCAATGAAAAGCTCATTGACCGCGGTGTGCGGATGGTCATGGAAAAAACCGGATGGCAAGACTATCAGCAGGTAAAATCCATCCTGCTTGCACAGGGTAGTGTGAAAAAAGCCATAGAAGCTATTCTTCAGCAAATGCCCTCTCCCCGCTAAACAGGCAGGCTTCCAACTTTCTTGCTTATTTCATAACCTGCATTTTATTAACTTGCAACTAAACCCCTGCCGGCACATGCTACCGGCAAGGCTATCCGGAGAAAGGAGGGGATGATCATGTATGACATTGAACCATTTTACAACTGGAGGCATCTGTACATAGCTGAAGAGGATGAATTTTCCATATTTTACGGCCGGCAGCATGATGAATTTCATTTTACCCAAACCGTATATAACTACTACATTCATCCTCAATGGGATTCCTTTGGTGCCGCCAATCTTTATCTAAAGGTATTGTTTGCCGACTATGATTACAATTATGCCATCATTGAAATGATGGGCGAGTGGAATGATTGTATTGAAAATGATATCATGACGCTGAAGCGGCAGGTTATTGATCACATGATTGCCAGAGGCATCTATAAGTTCATCCTCATTACCGAAAATGTATTCAATTTTCATGCTTCTGATGATTGCTACTATCAGGAATGGTGGGAAGATGTGCAGGAAAAGGGCGGGTGGATTGCCGTGTTGAATATGCCGGAATACGTGGCTCAGGAATTCAATCGCATTCACTTATATCAATATATCCATCTGCTGGAGCAAAATAACTGGCGTACATTTCAGCCGCAACATCTGTTTCATTTCGTGGATAATCAGATGATTAAAATGCTCTCCCGTTGAACATTCCCTGCCGATTTTGGGTTATCCGGTGTAAAAATTCTTTTCTTTTTCAGCCATCCTGCTGTAAATTTGAACGCCTTTTATTGAGCAAATCTTTCTCATTCGGATAATATCTTAACATCCTACAGACTATGAAGTGGCGACAATTATTCATTTCACCGGTAGGCAGAAAAATTGTGATGGGCTTCACGGGACTTTTTCTGATCCTGTTTCTCATAGTGCACGTGACGATCAATGCCTGCATTTTTCTGAATGATCATGGCGAAACGTTCAATGCTGTGGCCCATTTCATGGGTACCAATATTTTGATTCATTTTCTGGAGTTAGGTTTGTTTGTGGGATTGATTTTGCACATTGTGCAGGGCTGGATGCTCTGGTCGTCTAACAGCAAAAAGCGGCCGGTGAAATACGCGGTGTGGGGCGCAAAGGCCAACAGTCACTGGTATTCGCGTTCCATGGGCCTGCTGGGCACGCTTATCTTCATTTTTCTAGTCATTCATCTGGCTAATTTCTGGGTGCCCAACCGATACAATTATGTGGTGCATGGTGAGGAACTGAATTTGTTTGAACGGATGAAAGTGGTGTTCAGCCATCCGGTAGTGGTTTTGATTTATCTGGGTGGTCTGGTGTCATTGTCCTATCATCTGATGCACGGATTTCAGAGTGCTTTTCGCACATTCGGAATGAATTCTCGGCGCTATATTCCCATTGTAAAGGGCATAGGTGTGGCATTTGCCATCATTGTGCCGGTGCTGTTTGCGCTGATGCCGATTCTGTTGTATTTCAAAGTGATTTCCTGATAAAAACATGAAGTATGGAACTGGATGCCAAGATTCCCAAAGGAGCATTGGAAGATAAGTGGAAACATTATAAAGACACGGTGAGGCTGGTGAGTCCTGCCAACAAACGGCGGTTGGAAGTTGTGATTGTGGGCACGGGATTGGCTGGTGCTTCTGCTGCGGCTTCGCTGGCTGAGCTGGGCTATCATGTGAAAGTATTTTGCTTTCAGGACAGCCCCCGGCGAGCACATAGCATAGCTGCCCAGGGAGGCATTAATGCGGCCAAGAATTATCAAAATGACGGTGATTCTGTATTTCGCCTGTTTTATGATACCATCAAGGGCGGAGACTACCGTTCGCGCGAAGCCAATGTATATCGCCTGGCCGAGGTGAGCGCCGACATTATTGATCATTGCGTGGCGCTAGGTGTACCTTTCGCACGGGAATACGGTGGGTTGCTGGCCAATCGCTCATTTGGTGGCGTGCAGGTGCAGCGTACTTTTTATGCTGCCGGGCAAACCGGCCAACAGCTGCTGTTGGGCGCATATTCTGCCATGCAGCGCCAGGTTGCGCTGGGAAATATAGAAGTATATGCCCGGCATGAAATGCTGGATCTGGTGGTGATTGATGGCAAGGCACGTGGTATCATTGCCCGCAATCTCGTAACTGGCGAACTGGAACGGCATGCCGGACATGCGGTATTGCTTTGTTCCGGAGGTTATGGCAACGTGTTTTATCTGTCCACCAATGCCATGGGCAGCAATGTCACGGCATCGTGGAAAGCCCATAAACGCGGAGCTTATTTTGCCAATCCCTGTTTCACACAAATTCATCCCACCTGCATCCCGGTGAGTGGTGATTATCAATCCAAGCTCACGCTGATGTCGGAATCCCTGCGGAATGATGGGCGGGTATGGGTGCCTAAGAAAAAAGATGATCCGCGCAAACCCACCGAAATTCCGGAAGATGAAAGAGATTATTTTCTGGAGCGCCGTTATCCGGCCTTCGGAAATCTGGTACCGCGTGATGTGGCATCGCGTGCAGCCAAGGAGCGTTGTGATGCGGGCTATGGTGTAGGCCCTTCCAAAATGGCCGTATACCTGGATTTCCGTTCGGCCATGCATCGGTATGGCCAGGCCGAGGCTCATCGCCTGGGTATTGCCCATCCGACTGAAGACCAGATTCTGGAATTGGGTAAACATATCATCCAGGAGAAATACGGCAACCTCTTTGAGATGTACGAACGCATCACGGGCGAAAATCCGTATGAAACGCCTATGCGCATTTATCCGGCCGTGCATTACACCATGGGCGGGCTTTGGGTAGATTATGAACTGATGACCACTATTCCGGGTCTGTATGCCCTGGGTGAGTGTAATTTTTCCGATCATGGAGCTAACCGGCTGGGTGCATCAGCACTGATGCAGGGCCTGGCCGATGGGTTTTTTATTATCCCTTACACCATTGGCAATTATCTGGCCGATGAAATCCGCACACCCAAAATATCCACGGATCATCCGGCCTTTGCACAGGCTGAACGGGAAGTGAAAGACCGGATTGACCGTCTCATGAGTGTGCAGGGCAAGGAAACGGTGGATTATTATCACCGTCACCTGGGTAAAATTATGTGGGACAAGTGTGGTATGGCTCGCAATGCACAGGGACTGAAGGAAGCTATCAGTGAAATTCAGGCACTGCGAGAAGAGTTCTGGAAAAATGTTCGGGTGCCCGGCGATGCCAACTCCCTGAATCCGGAACTGGAAAAAGCCGGACGTGTAGCCGATTTTCTGGAGCTGGCCGAGCTTATCTGCATTGACGCCCTGCATCGCAATGAAAGTTGCGGAGGCCATTTCCGGGAAGAATACCAGACGCCCGACGGAGAAGCATTGCGGGATGATGAGCACTTCGCTTATGTGGCAGCATGGGAATATCAGGATGGGAAAAATTATGCCCTGCACAAGGAACCCTTGCAGTTTGAGGTTGTACATCCCACCCAGCGCAGTTATAAGTAAACCTAAAATTTTACGATCATGCATATCACACTGAAAGTATGGCGGCAGAAGAATCAGCAGGATCCCGGGCATTTCGAGACCTATCAGCTCGACAATGTGAATGAAGATATGTCTTTCCTCGAAATGTTCGATGTGCTCAATGATAAGCTGATTCGCGAAGGGAAAGACCCTGTTGCTTTTGACCATGATTGCCGGGAAGGGATCTGTGGCATGTGTTCCATGTATATCAATGGCCGTCCGCATGGTCCCCTGAAGGGAACTACTACCTGCCAGCTGCATATGCGTCATTTTAAGGATGGAGATACCATTGTGGTAGAACCCTGGCGGGCAGCAGCATTTCCTGTTATCAAGGATCTGGTTGTAGACCGCAGCGCGTTTGATCGCATCATGCAGGCGGGAGGATTTATTTCGGTAAATACCGGCAGTGCGCCTGATGCCAACACTATTCCGGTCGAGAAAGACAAGGCTGATGCGGCTTTTGCAGCTGCAGCCTGCATTGGTTGCGGAGCCTGTGTGGCAGCCTGCAAGAACAGCTCAGCCATGTTGTTTGTATCTGCCAAAATTGCCCAGCTGGCTCTGCTGCCGCAGGGACAGCCTGAACGCAAAACGCGTGTACTGAATATGATTGCTCAAATGCAGAAGGAAGGGTTTGGTAGTTGCAGCAATATTGGCTCCTGTGAAGCCGAATGTCCTAAAGAAATTCCTATAACTTTCATTGCAAAAGCCAATAGTGAATACCTGAAAGCTATGCTGGCGGCTGATTTGCCAGAATAAGTCCTGAATTATGCGAAAATCCGTTATCACATCCAGCTTAATTGCCCTGATGGTATGCCTGGGTTTGTTTTCACTTTCATGGGGCATCTGGGGGCATCAGCATATCAATCGGGCAGCTGTGTTTGCCTTGCCCGACAGCATGCGCGTATTTTTCTTCAACCATATTGACTATATCACGGAAGAGGCTGCTGTGCCCGATTTGCGAAAATATGTCATCGGTGATCAATCTGAGCCTGACCGGCATTATATTGATCTGGAAGAATTTGGTGATCATCCTTTTGATTCGTTACCACAAACATGGGATGCAGCCGTGGCAAAGTATGGTGAGAAAAAACTGCATAAGGCAGGCATCTTGCCATGGTATATCGAGCAAATGGAACAGAAGCTGGAACAGGCTTTCCGCAGCAGGCGTACCGATGAAATTCTGTTTATTGCAGCTGATCTGGGACATTACATTGCCGATGCTCATGTACCGTTTCATACTACCGTCAACCATGACGGGCAGCTCACAGGGCAACGGGGTATTCATGCCTTCTGGGAATCCCAATTGCCGGAATTGTTTGGCAGTCAATATAATTTTCACGTAGCTCCTGCACACTATATTCCTGATATTCAGGCGGAAGTCTGGAAAATCATCCGCCATAGCCATCAACTTGTAGATACGGCTTTGCGGGTAGAGAAACAGTTGTTGGACCGTTTCCCCAAGGATGAATTATACCGGAAGGATGCGGATGGAAAAATCGTGAAAAACAAATACGGACAGCCCGTATTTTCCTATGCCTTTGCAAAAGCCTACCATGAAGCCCTTCATGGGATGGTGGAAGATCAGATGCGCAGGGCTATCCAGGAACTGGCCGATTTCTGGTACACGGCCTGGGTAAATGCAGGACGTCCCAATCTGACGGTGCTGGATGATCCCTCGCTCACAGAAGCCAATCAGAAAATCTTCAAAAAAGCCTATAGGCTGTGGCAGCAGGGCAAGCTCTGGGGTATACGTTCTGGAAGTGAATATTGATCAGGGTTTGTTTTTCGGATGCACCAATGTATCGTCAATGGCATGCAGAAACAGGCTGTCATGCAAAGGTGCATAAGTGGGCAAAATAGCCTTGAACTGGCGGGCAGCCTTTAAAATATCGGCATACAAATCATAATCACTTGCAAAGCGCACCCATTCATAATCAGGATGATAATAATTTTCTAGAAACAGTTTTAGGGTATCACCGTGCAGGCCTGTCAGCTGTTCCACCAGACTCACCTTGATACGGGAAGCGATATATTGTTGTTGTTCAAACTGTTGTTCAATTTTCTGAAAATGCCAGATTTGCTTCTGGCGCTTGCTTAGGGCATCGAATAATGCAGAAACTGGATGAGACACAGCACCCAGGCCATGCGTTTTTTCCTGTCCCAATGCAAAACCATACAATTCCCTTCGTTCCATGGAATCCCGGTAGTAGTCAATTCGCCGGCTTTTTACCTGAATTTCATTGAGCAGATAACCCGTGGGGCGCAAAAAAACATTTACAATAGCGCCGTTTTTCCCCATGATTCGAATCTGCATACTATCAGGCGCATAACCGATATAGGAGAACACAATCCAATCATGCAAACGTGCATGGATGCGATACGCACCTGCCGTGTCCGTGAGCGTGCCTTCTCCTGTGGTTCGGTTGATGACTGTGGCTCCTGCCAGGGGCAGGCGGGTTGTATTATCCATCACTTTCCCGAACACTATATCCTGGGCGTGTAGTTTTACGGGTAACAACCCTGCCATGAGCAGGAGGGGAAGCAGCCATAAAGGCCATGGTCCATATTTCCGGAATAAGTGATGACTCACTGCTGCATGTTTCTGACCCTTAACGGGAAGTTGCAAAATACATTTTTCTGTACAGGCATAATGAAACCTACGATTATGCGGCGTGTTTTCGCATTCTGTTATGCATAAAATCGCAGAAAAAAATGTACATTCCCTGAAATGAAAACCATATGGGCAGCAGGATGACAGGGAAATGGTATCTGCTATTCGGTTTGCAAATGATATGGGGTGTTCAGGCGTTGTATGCCCAATCTGCGTGTACGGGCACAATCAAGGATGCTCAAACCCATCTCCCTTTGTATCCGGCCACTGTACAGAATCGCACGGCTGGCGTGTATGCATTGACGAATCCCGATGGCAGCTTTGCTGTGATAGCCCGGCCGGGAGATACCATCTGGATTGCCTTTCTGGGCTATGAAACTGATACGCTGGTGATGACGCAAAACATGGCTCATCATCCGGTAGAGATTGAGCTTAAGCCCCTCACACATGAGTTGCAGCCAGTGGTTGTGCATGGCGGATTGAATCCCTATCAGATTGATTCCATCCAACGCATGCAGTTGTTCGGCGCTTATTTATCACGTGCCAGCCAGCCATTGGCAGGTACCTACACACCTTCTGGCTTTGGCATTGTACTGAGCCCATTTACTTATTTTTCCCGCAAACAACGCAGCCTGCGTAAGTTCAGGCGCATGTTTGAAGCTTATGAACAGGCTGAGCGAAAAAAATATTATCAAAGCCTGCAATTACAGATCCTTGCTGAGAAATACAGTCCTGAACGCATAACGGAACTCACTGGGCTGAAGGGCGATTCCCTGCAGCTATTTCTGCATGCTATGCCGCCTGATACCAGTTTTTTGCTTCAGGCCCCTCAGGATGCGGTGGATATGTATATTCGCCAGCAATATCAGAAGTTTCTGCATCAGAAAAAGAACGATTGATGAACTTTACATCAGCTGCTGAAAATATGATAATTTCGGAACTATATGCCTCTTCAACCCGATCAGCCATACCTGAGTTTATATGAACTTTCGCTCCGGATTAAAAACACGGTACAGCAGGCATTTCCGGAGCGGATATGGATTAAAGCAGAAATCCATAAACTCAACTATTATCCGCACTCAGGGCATTGCTATCCTGATCTCGTGGAAAAGAGGGATGATAAGATTGTAGCAGAAATGCGTGGCTTGCTGTGGAGCGGTAATTATCGCAGAATCAATATGGCCTTTCAACGCCTTACCGGTGAGCCACTGCGCGATGGGCTCAAAGTGCTGTGTTCGGTGGAAGTGATATTTGATCCCAAAAGAGGTATAGCTTTATTGATTCATGATATAGATCCCAGCTTTACCCTGGGTGATCTGGAAAAAGAAAAGCAACAGACTATTCAGCGATTGAAACAGGAAGGATATTTTGAATGCAACCTCCGGCTGCCACTCCCGCTTTTACCCAAACGCATAGCTATTATTTCTGCGCTTACCAGCCGCGGATATGCTGATTTTATGAATGTACTTCAACAACGAAGCAATCAATATCAGATCATCTGCAAATTATTTCCTGCATGGCTGCAGGGCGAAAAAGCCGTTGCATCCATCATCAGCCAGCTCCGTCATATCAGGCGATATAAAGATGTTTTTGATGTAGTGGCTATCATTCGTGGTGGTGGCGGAGAAACAGGTCTTGCAGCTTTTAATGAATACCTGCTTGCAAAAGAAGTAGCTACATTTCCATTGCCTGTATTGACAGGTATCGGTCATGCTACCAACCAGACAGTCACGGAAATGGTGGCTTGTGTGAATTGCATCACACCTACCAAACTCGCTGAGTTTCTCATAGAACGTTTCGATGCATTTGTTGATATCCTGCACAAGGCTGAAGATACCCTTGTTCGTTTTACACGCACACAAATGCACATGCATAATGAACAATTGTTGCGTACAGGTAGGCAGCTGAAAGTGTATGTGTCCCATGATCTCATGCAACATCGCCAACAAATCATGTATGAACAAAAAACGTTGAATAAAGCTTGTACACGTGCCTTGCAACAACATCAGGCTGAAATGTATATGCTGGCACGCATGATAGGAAAAGAAAGCAGGCATTTGCTGCAGCAAAACTGGCATATTATCCTGCAATGGCCCGCTGGTTTTGAAAAAAATATCAGGCAGTTTATTTCACAACTTCATCAGCAAATGGATATCCGGGAAAAACAAATTCATTGGTATGATCCGATTCATATGATGAAAAGAGGATTTACCATTACATTGCATAACGGTAAACTTGTAAACAGTGTTACCCAGCTTCAGCCCAATGATCGAATTACCACACGCTTTGCTGATGGAGAAGTGGATAGCCATATCGAACAGATCCGGGATATTTCAGCTTCATCATAATTAATCATCCATTTTATGTCAGAAGAAATCAGCTATACACAGGCATTTGAAGAACTTCAGAAGATTGTGAGTTTGATAGAGCGTGGAGAAATCACCATTGATGAACTCTCTGCACAGGTGAAGCGTGCAGCTTTCCTGATCCGGATATGCAGGCAGAAATTGGCAGAAACCGAACAGGATATAGAAGAAGTACTGAAAAGTATTGAAGAAGATAAGAAAAATTCTTCTGCAGATGATCAAAATCAGGCAGAGAGTGATAATTTGCCGTTTTAAATTTTCTCCATCCATGCTTGCTTAACGAGCCCCAACTATGGCAGCATCCAGCAGGAAGGTCATGATCATTATCAATGATGATCAGTTTTTTTGTTCTCATTTTCTTCCCTTGTTTTCACGCGTATTTCATGATCAATCCTGTTGTGTATATGTGATAAGCCGTGATAATGGTTATCGTAAAACCATTGAGCAGGCAGGATTTACCTTTATTTCAGTCGCTGTGCGCAGAGGAAAAGGAGATATATGGCATAATGTTTTGTTTTTTCTGCAATTGATTCGTTTATATGTGGTGTATAAACCCGATGTGGTTTTGCTGATTTCATTGAAGATTATTGTATTCGGTTCACTGGCTGCGTTTTTTTCACCTTCTTTGCGAGTATTGAATTATTTCAGCGGACTGGGTCATGTGTTTTTGTTACCTGAAAACCATTGGATGCGGAGGATAATACATTGGCTACTCTGGTTCATAGGCAAAAGAAAAAACAATTGGTATTTGTTTGAAACAAAAGATGATCAGCAACTGATATATCATATCATCCAATCATCGTATGATCATTATCTGGTGATGCACGGATTGGGTGTGCCCTTGCAGGAATTTAAGTTTACGGAATTACCGGATCAGCATCCGATGATTGTTTTGTTTCCCGCACGTATCATCAGTACAAAGGGATTGTTTGAATTGCATCAGCTGGCGAAAAATTTCCAGCAGGAATGGCAGGGCAGAATTAAATTTTTGCTTGCTGGTAAAATAGATCCTTACAATCCGGCCTATATTGATCCTCAAAAACTTCATGAATTATTGATTCCCGGATATCTGGAATGGCTGGGTTATGTGCAGGATATGGCAACCTGTTATGCCCAAGCCGATGTGGTGATACTGCTTTCTTACCGGGAAGGTGTGCCGCGTGTGCTGATGGAAGCCTGTGCTGCTGGCCGTCCCATTGTTACTTTTGATGTACCGGGATGCCGGGAATGTGTGCGGGAAGGAAAAAACGGCTTTCTAATTCCGTTTGGAGATATGGCAGCTTTGCATGAAAAAATCAATCTGCTTGCTTCTGATCCACAGTTGAGAAAAGCCATGGGCGCTTGTTCCAGACAAATAGCAGAAGAGAATTTTGATATTGAGGATGCGACAAAACGTTGGAAAGCCTTGTTGGGTAAATATCTCCCTGGTGGTGTCTAACGGCTTCGATAACGCAAAGAAATAGTAACTTACTGCATAAACTTTCGGCACAATGGCAGAAGGGGAAATACTCTGGCAGTCTTCCGATGCAGTCTGGCAGGCGAGTCATCTGGCGCATTATGTGCAATGGCTGTCGCGCGAAAAGCGGTTATCTTTTCATGATTACGCTGCGTTGTGGCAATGGTCGGTACGCGATATTCCCGCATTCTGGCAGTCTGTCTGGGAATATTTTGCACTTCCACAACCGGATGAACTTGTGGAGATAATGAGCAGCGATCCTATGCCATACACTCGTTGGTTTGCAGGTGCCCGATTGAATTATGCAGCTCATGTATTTAAACAGGCAACGGATGAACGACCGGCATTATGGTTTGCAGCAGAAGACAAGCCTTTGCGGCCCATTTCCTGGCAAAGCTTGCTGCAACGAGTGGCTGGCCTGCAATATTTTTTTCAGCAGATAGGTTTGCAAAAAGGCGATCGGGTAGCTGCTTATTTGCCCAATACACCGGAAGCAACCATAGGCTGGCTGGCAACAGTTGCTTTGGGCGCAGTGTGGAGCAGTTGTTCGCCTGATTTCGGTGTACAGGGCGTGTTGGATCGTTTCCGGCAGATTCAGCCTAAAATATTGATTGCTGCCGATGGATATGTGTATCAAGGCAAACGATATGACCGGCTGCAACAGCTCAAATCCATCTGCGAAGCCCTACCCTCGCTGGAGTGTGTGATACTGGTTTCCCGCATACACGACGAAGCTACCTGGCAGGATATTCATCCCAGGCAGGTCGGCTGGGAAGATGCGGTTGCAGGGGGAAGCCGTCGAGCGCCGGTAAGCGCCGATGTACAGGTGGTGGAAGTGGATTTTTCCCACCCGCTGTGGATTTTATATTCTTCCGGTACAACGGGCATACCCAAAGCCATCACCCATTCGCATGGCGGAATGTTGCTGGAACACCTGAAATATCTGGCCTTTCACAATGATGTGCATGCAGGTGAAAATTTTTTCTGGTATACGACTACCGGATGGATGATGTGGAATTTTCTGCAGGCTTCTCTTCTGATGGGGGCAACAGCAGTGTTGTATGATGGCCATCCCGCTTATCCGGATATGGGTGTGCTTTGGCGACTGGCGGCGCAGGTACCCATTCATCATTTTGGTACCAGCGCACCATTTCTGATGAGCTGCCGGAAGGTCGGCTATAAGGCTGATTCGCAGCAACTGGCCACTCTGCGCAGCATTGGCTCCACCGGATCGCCGCTGCCGCCGGAAGGTTTTGAATATGTATATCAATCCATCAAACCGGATGTCTGGCTCTGTTCCATGAGCGGGGGTACGGATATTTGTACAGCCTGGGTAGGAGGGTGCCTGTGGCGGCCGGTAAGATCCGGGGAAATCCAGTGCCGGTGCCTGGGATGTAGCATGTATGCCTATGATGAAAACGGAAAAGCATTGGATCATGAAATCGGAGAGATGGTGGTAACGGCTCCCATGCCCTGTATGCCTGTGTATTTCTGGAATGATCCAGATTTCACCCGTTACAGGGAAAGCTATTTTGAGATGTATCCGGGTGTGTGGCGGCATGGCGACTGGATCCGGATTACCGAGCACGATGGTGTGATTATTTATGGACGTTCAGATGCCACACTGAACCGGCAGGGCGTACGCATCGGCACAGCCGAAATTTATCGTGTACTGGACCGCTTGCCGGAAATCAGGGATAGCTTGATTGTAAACATTGAACTGCCGGGTGGGAATAGTTATATGCCTTTGTTTGTGGTGTTGTCGTCGGGGATGGAATTAAACGAAGGTTTGAAACAAAAAATCCGGGAAGCCCTGCGCAACAGCTGTTCTCCCCGTCATGTGCCGGATGAAATTATAGCGGTGGATGATATTCCGTATACCATCAGCGGAAAGAAGCTGGAAATGCCGGTGAAAAAATTATTCCTCGGCATGCCGCTGGAAAGGGTGGTGCAGCCCGGTGTATTACGCAATCCGGAAGCATTGCGGGTATTCGAGACCATAGCTCAAAGTTGGCGCAACAGGTTTTCGGGAGATTAATGCCTTCCATCCATCACATCTGTTTGGGCAATTCAGTTTCTGTCCTTTATTTTTGAGATATGATCCTTTCTGATATCCGCTCATTTCGGCTTCAGCTTTTACCTCTGATTGGATTGATGCTGTTGGATTGCCTGCCTTGCCATGTACAGGCCCAGCGGCCGGCAGAATGGAATGCAGCTCAGATCCGCTTGCATCTGCTGAAACTGGGAGTGCTTGGTAAAGTGCTATACATAGCCGCTCATCCGGACGATGAAAACACGCAACTGTTGGCCTATCTGGCAAATGGAAGGTTGTATGAAACTGCTTATTTATCGTGTACGCGAGGAGATGGCGGGCAGAACCTGATTGGCGATGAGCAGGGCGAAGAAATGGGGCTGATCCGTACGCAGGAATTGCTGGCTGCCCGGCGTATAGACGGCGCCCGGCAGTATTTTACCCGAGCCAATGATTTTGGATTTTCCAAGTCGGCTGATGAATCCCTTCGCTTCTGGGGACATGAACGAATTTTGAGTGACGTGGTATGGATCATCCGAAAATTTCAACCGGATGTGATCATCTGCCGTTTTCCGGAAGACAGCCGTGCCGGACATGGGCAGCATTGGGCTTCAGCTATCCTGGCTCATGAGGCTTTTGAGGCAGCCGCTGACCCGCACCAGTTTCCGGAACAACTGCAGTATGTAAAGCCGTGGCAGGCCAAGCGATTGCTGTGGAATACCTATCGCTTTGGCAACGTAAACACCACCGATGCCAAACAATTTCATATTGACGATGGGGGTTTCAATACCTTGATGGGAGAAAGTTATGGCGAAATTGCGGCTGACAGCCGGTCTATGCACAAGAGCCAGGGTTTTGGGGTACCACGTACCAGAGGCAGCCATGAAGAATATTTCGTAACCATTGCCGGCGATCCTCCGGTAAAGGATCTTATGGATGGGGTAGCAACTAGCTGGACAGTCCTGCCAGGAGGTGAACGCATCCAGCAAATGATCGACAGCCTCAAGCAACATTTCCGGGTTGATTCTCCCGAACTTTCCGTACCGGGGCTGATCAGTTTATACCGGGCTATTGAGCAGATGCCCGAAAATCGCTGGAAAAAACAAAAACTTCAGGAAATACATGCACTCATTCAGCAATGTAGCGGATTGTACATAGAGGCCACTACCGATCAGCCGGCAGTAGCCCCGGGCCAGCATTTTCAACTACGTACCGAAATCATCAACCGTTCCCATTTGCCTGTCACATTGACCGGCATTGCCTACCCCGGAGATACTTTACCTCTGCGTCAGTCTTTGGCAAGGGATGAAGATCAGGAATTCGCTCGGGAAGTGGTTGTGCCGGATGCGATGCCTATCTCGCAACCCTACTGGCTGCAACAGCCGCATCCTGTAGGCTATTATGAGGTGCAGAACCAACAGATGATTGGCTTACCGGAAAATCCACCTGCTTTTTCGATCACCTGTATGCTTGACATTGCCGGCCAGCCTTTCCGTTATACGCTACCGGTGGTATACAAACACACAGATCCTGTGAAGGGTGAGCTGTATGAGCCTTTTGTAGTGGCTCCGGCTGTGACGGTGGACCCGGAGAACAAAGTATATGTATTTACCCAAACCACTCCTGTGCGGGTGCGGGTACTGGTAAAGGCGTTTCAGGATTCCTGTGTGGGATATGTGCAGCTAAAATTACCTGAAGGATTAAAAGCAGAGCCTGAGCGACAAGCCTATCGGCTTATGCATCGGGGTGATGAAGCCGGGCTTGATTTTAAGGTATATGCCACTTCTATCCCCTCTCAGTCGCGTACCGGAACGATACAGGCCATTGCCTATCAGCAGGGAAAAACTTATGATAAAGGCTATCGGCTGATCAGTTATGCCCATATTCCGGATATCACCTGGTTCCCTCCGGCCGAAGCCCGCGCCGTGCTGTTGCCTCTGCAGATCCGCGGTTCGCGCATTGGGTATATTATGGGTGCTGGTGATCAGGTGCCTGAAGCTCTGCGTCAGTGCGGATTTCAGGTAACCCTGTTGCAGGAGCAGGATGTAATGCATGGAAATCTGGCTCGGTACGATGCCATTGTTACGGGTGTGAGAGCCTACAATACCGTGCCCTGGCTGGCTTATGCCCAGCCTCTTTTGCTGCAATACGTGTACAACGGAGGCACACTGGTGGTGCAGTACAACAACAATTTCAATCTGGTTACCCGGCAACTGGGTCCCTATCCTTTTACCCTGTCACGTGATCGGGTTACGGAAGAAGATGCACCGGTAAAGTTTCTGCTGCCTGATGATCCGTTGCTGCACGATCCCAATGAAATCACGGAAGCCGATTTTGACGGATGGATCCAGGAGCGCGGATTGTATTTTGTGTCTCAGGCTGATGCCCATTACCGGAAGCCATTCAGCATGCATGATACGGGCGATAAGCCGTTGGATGGATCGACCCTTGTGGCAAACTATGGCAAAGGGAAATATGTTTACACCTGTCTGGACTTTTTCCGGGAGCTTCCGGCGGGCGTTCCGGGCGCATTTCGGTTGTTTGTAAATATGCTGGCTGGACCTAAGCCGGCTTCGGGTTCTACAACATCATCACATGGAAAACATGACGCGCGATAAAAAGCGGTTGCAGGTGAGCATCTGGTTCAGCTTGCTGCTGGGTGGGCTGCTGGGTTTGTTGTTTGAAAATGTGCGGATAGGATTGATTATAGGTTTGCTTATTGGCCTGCTGAGCATCAGTCTGGTGAAAAAACAATAAAACCTTTCATCTATGACTTCCCGTACGCATCTGCCGCCTGAAGAAAAACCACCGTTGTTAGCCTCCTGGTGGATGTGGTATCTGCTGGTGGTGCTGTGGCTGTTGTTGCTGATAGGCTTGTTCTGGTGGTTTACGCTCGCATTTTCCTGATCCGATCTTAGCTCTGATTTGCAGGATAACACAACGAAGGCAGAAATTAAAAGCATATAGATTTTGCAGGCATTAGACTGGTTGGTATTAACGGTTACGCTGGTGCTGATCATTGGCTATGGTGTCTGGAAAAGCCGCAGGCGCGATAATCTCAGCGGCTATTTTCTGGATCATCAGTCCATGCCCTGGTATCTGATCCTGCTTTCCGTAATGGGCACACAGGCCAGTGCCATTACTTTTTTATCGGCACCCGGACAAGCTTATACTGATGGGATGCGGTTTGTGCAATATTATTTTGGCCTGCCGCTTGCCATGGTGGTGCTTTGCATCAGTTTTGTTCCCGCTTTCCGGCACCTGCAGGTTTTTACTGCCTATGAATTTCTGGAAAAACGATTTGATCTGAAAACCCGGGCACTCACGTCATTTCTTTTTTTATTGCAGCGGGGGTTATCCACAGGTATCAGTATTTATGCCCCGGCCATTATCCTTTCTTCGCTGCTGGGTTGGAATATTTACTGGACCAATATTTTCATCGGTGGTTTGCTGATCATTTACACGGTGAGCGGAGGTGCCAGATCGGTAGCACATACCCAGAAACTACAGCTGGCAATCATTTTTGCAGGTATGTTGCTAGCAGCCTGGTTGCTGGTAAAGCGATTGCCCGATGGTGTTCGCTTCGGTGATGCCTTGCATCTGGCCGGGAAATTAGGCAAACTCAATGCCGTCGTACCTCGTACCGATTGGCAGGATGCCGATTTCTGGCAGGATAAATACAATCTGTTAAGTGGGATTATTGGTGGTTTTTTCCTGGCACTCTCTTATTTCGGAACGGATCAGAGCCAGGTAGGCCGCTACCTCACGGCACGTTCTGTAAGGGAAAGCAGGCTGGGTTTGTTGATGAACGGCATTGTAAAAGTTCCCATGCAATTCGGCATCTTGCTGATTGGTACATTGGTGCTGGCGTTTTATCAGTTTTATGAACCGCCGCTGTTTTTCAATCCTACTGTCGTTCGGGAAATCAGCACTTCATCCTACCAGCCGGCGTTTGCAGCTTTGCAAAGGCAGTATGATTCCATTTTCGTTCAAAAGAAAACTGCTGCCTGGGAGCTGGTTCAGCAATGGCATCAGCACCAGGATGCAACGGATGCCCATGCATTCATACAACTGCATAAAAAGGCAGAATATGTGCGGCTGCAGGCTATGGATCTTATCCACGAAGCCGTTCCTCATGCCGATCATAATGATACCAACTACATTTTTCTGTACTTTATTCTCGATGAATTGCCCGCAGGGGTTGTGGGTTTGTTGATTGCGGTTATTTTTCTGGCTGCATGGGGTTCTATTGCAGCGGCGCTCAATGCGCTGGCCTCGGCTACCCTGGTGGATGTGTACAAACGAGCAGTTTATACCCAAGGCAGTGAGCAGCATTATGTGCGCATGTCAAAATGGTTTACCCTGGGCTGGGGTGTTTTCTGCATTCTGGTAGCGCAGTTTGCCAACAGGCTGGGAAGCCTGATTGAAGCGGTGAATGTGCTGGGCTCTTTGTTTTATGGCACTATCCTGGGTATTTTTCTATGTGCTTTTTATCTGAAACAGGTAAAAGGTACGGCAGTATTCTGGTCGGCTATTCTGGCTGAGCTGGTGGTGCTGGGGCTATACCAGATGCATACTGTTTCCTTTTTATGGCTTAATGTGGTAGGTTGTTTGCTGGTGATGGGATGTGCGTTGTTGGTGAATGCATTATTTTCGGGTAAGAACTGATACAATGGATATTTCTACGGATCATACACCAGTGGCGTCTGTCGTACGCGAATATGCTTTTGTGTTGTCGGGTGGCGGAGCCAGGGGCTATGCACATATCGGCGTATTACAGGCTTTTGCCGAGCAGGGCATTTTGCCCAGGGCAATTTCCGGAACCAGTGCCGGAGCTATTGCGGGTGTGCTGATTTGCGATGGCTATACTCCTTTGGAAGCAGCTGAAATTTTCAGGAACTATAAGCTCACGCCCCGCTTCAGGCTCACCCGTCACAGCCTGGGACTTTCGCTCCATTTTCTGGAAGCTTTTCTGCAGCGACACTTGAGGCATACCTATTTTGAAGAGTTGCGTATTCCGTTGTTTGTTTCAGCAACGGATTTTACGAATGGCCAGCTCAGGGTATTTGACAAAGGGCCGATCATTCCGGCTGTGCTGGCTGCCAGCGCCATTCCGATTATCTTTCCGCCTGTATATATCGATGGAAAGCCTTATGTGGATGGGGGATTGAGCAGCAATCTGCCCGTAGAGCCTTTTCTGGATCGGTTTGCACCTATTGTAGGCGTGCATGTCAATCCGCTGCCGGAATATGACCCAGCAAAACGCAGCTTTATCCGCAATCTGGAACGTACGCTTCATTTTGCCATCCGGGGTGTAGTGCATCGGAATATGATGCATTGCCAGTGGTTTATTGAACCGCCCGGCCTGAGCCAGTTTGGATTGTTTGATACGCATAAGTTTGATGAAATCTATCAGATCGGACTGGGCTATGCCAGGGCCTACATTGCGGAACACAAACTGGTACTTACTTCATAAAAAATCCCCGACCCAAGATTGCGGATCGGGGATCAATCCGGATGCTGACATCCGTTTCTGTCAGAAATGCCTTCGTTCGTTTCCGTTCTGAAATCTGCGATCGTTCTGTTTTCGCGGGTTTACTGATGATCTGTCAAAGGTATGGGCAGGTGCCTGATGCATAATCGGATGGCTGAATGCATCCGGTCGATAACGATTTTGTGGCTGTGCCGGCGCAGGGCTCATCGCATCAGGGCTTGATGATCTGAACACGCGTGCCGGGGCCGAATTACGATCAGCGGCGGGCCCGTTAGCCTGTTCCGGATTTACCGGAGGCTGATATACACGTCTTTCTGAAGCTGCAGGTGCAGGTGTGCGATCAACGGGCATAGGGGTAAACCGACGCACACGCATGGTTGGGTTATTGTCAGGATTTGCCGGAGCCCCATCTGCCGCGGGGGCATTAACATTAGCCTCGCCAGAAGCTTGCGTGCGGTAAGGAGAAGGATTACCGGCAGGCGCAAAGGTTCTGGGCACATCAGGCGTTTGTCCGGAAGCAGCAGCACCCGTGTTGCTCCGGAAAGGCGACATAAACCGCACGTGATCGTTGGCTGCCATGCGGGATTCCTGGGTGGTATTGTTTGTAAATACCCTTGGTGAGGCATTGGGAATCTGTTGTACGGCCGGGCGGAAGATCCGCACGGCATTCCCTTCCACTCGCGTTTCTTCAGGCCTGCTGGCATCAACAATCGGTATGGGCCGCAAAGGCCGGCCTACATATCGTTGCACTATCTCTGGTCTTGGCCCATAGAAATATCTCGGGCCTCTGTCCTGCATATACACCTGGTTGATGATCGTAATATGCTGCACAATGGTCACATGATTGCGCGGATAGACATAATACCGGTATGGTGCAGGTGAGCAAAGATAGGCACCGGGAATAAAGACCCATCGGGAGTATGGGATATACTGACCAATGGAAATATGCACGCTGATGTCCACACCGGGTGGTAGCGGAGCCCAGCCATAGTAATCATCGCTTTGCGCCCATACAACCCATGCAGGAGCCCATTCCGTGCCCGGAATCCAGATCCAGCCATAGTAATCATCATACACCCATCGCCCGTAATGAAAAGGTGCCCAACCCCAGGGGTAGTCCGATACCCAAGTCCACCCCAACGAGGTAAATACCCAATGACCTGCAGTGGCATAGGGAATAAAACCTACCTCCACGGAAGGTATCCAGGCATAGCCATAGCTACCATAGGTAATCCAGCGTCCGTAGGGACTCAAGGCATCGAAAAAGACCTGTACGGAAATACGAGGTGGTGCGGCCGAAGCCCTGTTTATATCAGGACCGGTTGATAGTCCCCCCATCAGGAGCAATACCATCAACCCTTTAACAATCCGTTTCATAACAAATGTTTTTTGAATTCTCTGGCTTGCCTTATGTATTTTGAAGCAAGCTTTCATCTGTTTTATATGCAAATAGTTTGCCCGAAATTTGTTTTGCTGATGATCGGATCAAACAGGTCTAAAGTTGGTATAAATTACTCAAAAAATGCTATTTGAACCTGGTGATCAGGTATGGCTGGTTCATTCCGGCGAACGGGCTACTGTGGTGAATATCCTCAGCGAGGATATGCTGGAGGTGGATGTGGAAGGGATTCGTTTTCCCGTTTACGCCGACCAGGTAGAATATCCATATTTCAGAGATTTTACCAGCCAGCCGAAATACATCAGAAAACCTATCCCGGGTGATGCATTGCCTGTAGAAAAACCTCAACAGACAACCCGGATAGAGACTGGTTTGTGGTTGCAGTTTTTCCCGATATTTCGGACATCTTCGGAAGAAGAAATTGAACGGATTAAAATTTTTTTGGCCAATGAAACAGCAACTGCCTATCAGATGACTTACCGGCTGATGAAGCAGGGGACAAGTGAATTTGAGTTTAGCCAGGAGATAAGGCCATTTTCTCATCTTTACCTGCAAGATGTGCTCTTTGAGGATTTCAATGATAAGCCGGTATTTTATTTTCAGGTTCGTCTGTCTCAGCCGGATGCAAAAAGGCTGGAAAGCTATGAAAAACGAATCAGCATCCGGGCACGCGAATTGTTTGCACTTGTAGAGCAAATGAATCGGCAGCAAGAGGCCAGTTTTTCGAAACTTATCTTTCAATCCTATCCCGAAATAGTTCCGGCGGAACCGATGCCTGTATTTTCGCTCCGGCAGCCGGAGCGAAGGCATGCGACAGGCATGGTTTCAGAACCGGTTTATGAAATAGATCTGCACGCAGATAAACTTGGGGTGGATACGGCAGGCATGAGTGCGGGTGAATTGCTGGAGCTTCAGGTACGGATTTTCAATCAATATTTTGAGCAGGCTATTGCCAGCAGGCAACCTCATTTAAAGGTGATTCATGGCATCGGGAAAGGGACATTGCGGGATCGTATCCACGATATTCTCCGCCAGACGCCGGAGGTCAGTTATTTCACCAATGATGTCAACCCGGGTGTAACACAGATTTATTTGACTTATTTGCGTTAGTTTTTATTGTTTTTTGCAAGTTTTTGGCAGCTGCAGGCTGCGCTATCGTGGTTCCGGCCTTGCCGGAGCCAAGGAAAGTCCGGACAGCACAGAGCAGCGCACCACCTAACGGGTGGGTCTTCCGGAAATACCGGAAGAACAGAGAGTGCCACAGAAAATAACCGCTCCGCCAGCCTCAATGTGGCAGGCGGAGCAAGGGTGAAAACGGGAGGTAAGAGCTCCCGGTGTCAGCCTGCAAAGGTTGGCTCGGGCAAACCTTGCGCGCTGAAATGCCAAATAGGCCCTGCTATCTGTTCCCCAGGAACAGTCATGGGCTGCTCGTTCATGGCCTGGGACGTTCCGGGTAATCCGGAGCAATCCGGGCGGCAGGGCGGGTAGGCAGATAGATCCCGGCAGCGATGCCGGGACCAGATAAATGATAGCGGTCTGCCTTCGGGCAGATACAGAATCCGGCTTACAGGCCTGCAGCTGCTTTTTTATTTTTACCTTTTATTAACCCATTTTATCCTTTTATCCATTGCAGCTTGCTTGTTGAACGGGTAGCCTGTATTTTTTCGAAAAAATATTCTTATGGATGCCAAACAAATCCACACACGCGCAGCCATTGTGCACCTGGGCGGACTTATTGGCTGGGTGATTCCGTTTAGCTTTGCCAATCTAATTGGTGTACTGGTGCTGTGGCTCCTGCTTCGCAAGGATGATCCCTTTATTGATGATCAGGGAAAGGAAGCGGTGAATTTTCAGATTTTGGTGAGTCTGATCTTTCTGGTTTTGGGAATCCTGGGTGGTGCATTGATAATGCGACATTTGATAGATTTCACCTGGAGAAATGATTTTTTACCAGGCAGGTGGTACTGGTGGAGAATGGCTGATATGGGCATCTGGGGCATCTTGTGGAAACTGGCCAGCCTGTTTAACTTTATCTTTTGTGTGATTGCTGCCATCCGTGCCGGACAGGGTATTGCCTACCGATATCCGCTTTCTGTGCGGATTGTGAGATGATTGCCGAAATCGGAAATGTTGTAAATTGCAGCCCGGTTTGAGGATTGCCCGATCGTATAATGGTAGTACGACAGATTCTGGCTCTGTTTGTCCGGGTTCGAATCCTGGTCGGGCAACGCAAAAAAATCCCGCTGTCGAACAGCGGGATTTTTTATTCTTCCATTTCTTCTGCAAAGGGGGATAAAAGATCCCGTGCGGGTATCTGCTTTTCTTCACGCAGGTAACGTGCCAGTGTATGGGCATAGCCATGGGTAGCCCACACCTCTTCGGCTCCGGTGGCCTCTATGGCAGCCAGCAGGCCGGGCCAGTCGGCATGATCAGACAGGGCGAAAGCTGCATCGGCACCCCGTTGGCGGGCATGACCGCGGATTTGCATCCACCCGCTGCAATAAGCAGTGCTGCAGGGTTCCAGGCGATGCAACCATTGGGACTCCCGTGCTGCCGGCGGAATCAGCAGCACACAGTTATGCAATTCCTGCCGGCGACCGGGGGGCTGAAAAAGATGTACCGGAGGAAATTTTTGAGATAATTCAGGATGATGCGTGATCAATGCTTCATGGATGGCGTAAATGGAAGGATGCAGCCAACAATGCAAACCTGTTTCTTTTAGCAGATACAGAAGCCGCTGGGCTTTGCCCAGGCTATAGCCAATCAGTACCGGAATTTGCTCTTGCTGGTGCACTTCCTGTATCCATGCAAGCAGTCGTTGCTGCAAAATTTCCTGGGGTGCCCAGCGATAAACAGGCAATCCGAACGTGGATTCCGTTACAAACACATGGCAGCGAACGGGTTCGAAGGCGGGGGTTAGCCCATCATCCACCACTTTGTAATCGCCGGAAACTACCCACACCTGCCCCCTGAAGCTTAATCTCACTTGGGCTGAGCCGATTACATGTCCGGCCGGATGCAGGCTAACCTGCACGCCCCGTACAGAAACAGTTTCACCATACTGAAGGGTTTCCACCTGAATATGCTCTCCCAGCCTCTGCTTCAGCAGAGGAGCCGTATCTGCATGGCACAGATAAGACCTGTGACCGGCCCGCGCATGATCGCTATGGGCATGTGTGATGATGGCTTTATCTGCTTTGCCCCAGGGATCAATGAAAAAATCACCCTCGGGACAATACAACCCTTGTGCTGTGAGTACCAGTAAAGGTTCCATATGCTTAGTCAGCAGCATTGATGCTTCCGGCCGGATAGGTCTTTCCACCATAGATTTTCATGAAGAAAATCTTTCTGTTTTCAAAATAATCGGGTATGCTGTCCGTAACCTTTTTATAAACCGGTTCAAACTGATAAGGAATCAGCATATTGGCTCTCGGATCGTTGATCCGGGCGTTGAAATAAATACCGTATTGAAGCATCAACCACACAAAACGATAGCCGATATCAAACCCTTTCCATGCGTAGGGTGAAGGGTCGCGGGTCTGGTAAAGCTGCATGAACTTCTGCTGCAGATAGCGGGCAGCTGGTGATTGGGGTGATGTGACGAAAGGGGAAGAATAAAACACTGGCAGCGCATAAAGGGTAGAGTCGGTAAACCATGCGTTGATCTGATCCCAGGTGGGCATGCCTATCATGTTGATCTGATAGCGGTCGGTCAGAGATGCCAATTTGTAGGCCATGTTCAGTGCAGCTGCCGGATTCAGCGTGGTGAAAATGCATACGTTGTTCTGGTTGGCATGGAGCTGACTGGCAATGCGGGAGGCCGACCAGCTGGTGTCGTACACAATTTGCTGCAAAGGCATCACCGCATATTGCGGATGCCTGCGGTATGCGTCCAGAAACAGCTGAGCAATGGTATTATCATCGTTAGTAGGCTGGCTCCACAATGTCAGGTGTACATTGTTGAAATTAGTCAGCACATACTGCAGAATCGCATTGGCATGGGCAGTAAGCGTGCTGTTTACAATGATCAAAAAGGGATTTTCGGTAATACCTGCATCATTGGGCAAGGTTGCCGAAACCAGGTTGATCTGATGTTGCTGGCTGAAAGCGCCCAGGGTCTGCAGTTCCTGGTAGCTCAGCATGCCCAGGATGAGATCGGCCTTTTGCAAAAAACTGTCTTCAACAGCTTTTGTGACTGGTAGCGAGGCCGAGCGCGTATCATATACCTTTATCACCAGGCGGGCACCCATGCCGCGTAGGCTGTCTATAGCCACCTGCACACCTTCGTAAAATTCCAATCCGGGAACAAAATAGTCCGGAAAACGGGTAAGCCAGGCATTGGCGCTGGATTCATTTTGCAGTGAATCCAGATAGAGCGGACAAAACAAGGCAATATGGTAAACGGGCTTGCGGATCAGTTTGGCGAAAGCTGCCACATGAAAAGGTGCGGCTGCGGGTATGTTTTTTTCGGCTGTATCCGGAGTATGCACAGCAGGCTTGGGTGCGGGCGCCGGAGCTGGTGGCGCCTGTGACAGCTGCGGAGTGTGGGTTGATGATTTAAACAAAAAACATCCGGAGCATAGCCCCAGGCATATCCATAGCAACAGGCTGGTGATCCGGATATGTGGTGATGTCCTTCGCATGTTATTCCCATTCAATGGTAGCCGGAGGTTTGGAACTGATATCGTAAACCACCCGGTTGATGCCTTTCACCCGGTTGATGATGGCATTCGATACTTCGGCCAGGAAGCTGTCGGGCAGCCGTGCCCAGTCGGCCGTCATGCCATCCCGGGAAGTCACAGCCCGGAGGGCTACCACGTATTCGTACGTACGCTCATCGCCCATCACGCCTACACTTTGCACGGGCAACAGGATGGCTCCTGCCTGCCAGACCTGGTGATAAAGTCCCTTTTCCCGAAGCTGTTCCATAAATATAGCATCAGCCTGCTGAAGCAGCAACACTTTTTCCGGAGTCACCTCGCCCAGGATACGGATCGCCAGTCCGGGTCCCGGAAAAGGATGACGGTGCAGAATGTCGGGATGCACGCCCAGGGTTTCGCCCACCCGGCGCACTTCATCCTTGAACAGCATGCGCAGGGGCTCCACCAGCTGCAGATGCATTTTTTCGGGCAATCCGCCTACATTGTGGTGCGATTTGATGGTTACGGAAGGGCCATTTACCGAAACCGATTCAATTACATCCGGATAAATGGTGCCTTGTCCCAGGAAATGGGCCTGCGGAAAAGCTTTGGCTTCCTGCTGGAATACATCGATAAATGTTTTACCGATGCGTTTGCGTTTCTCTTCGGGGTCGGTAACACCTTTCAGCTGGCGATAAAATATATCGCTGGCATCTACGCCTTTCACATCCAAGCCCATGGCCCGATAGGCTTCCATGACCTGGTCAAATTCATGCAGGCGCAGCAGGCCGTGATTCACGAATATGCCATGCAGCCGATGACCGACAGCCCGGTGGATAAGCACGGCGGCTACGGTGGAATCCACGCCTCCGCTCAGCGCCATGATAACTTCATCATTGCCCACCCGTTCCCGGATATGCTTTACTGTTTCTTCGATAAACGACTCGGGTGTCCACAAGCCTTTGCAGCCGCAAATCTGAAACAGAAAATTCCAGATCACCGTTTTCCCTTCCACGGAATGCATGACTTCCGGATGGAACTGCAGGCCATATAACGGATGTGCCCTATGTTGTGCCCGGTAGGCAGCTACCGGAATCTGTTCTGTAGTGGCGATGGATTCAAAGCCTTTGGGTAGCTGCATGATGGTATCAGCATGGCTCATCCATACCTGCGAGCTGGGGCTCATCCCCTGCCAGAGCGGGTCCTGCACAGTAATTTGCAGGGTAGCCCGCCCATATTCCCGATGCTGGCTGCGTGCCACCGTTCCGCCCCAAAGCTGTGCCATGAGCTGCGCGCCATAGCAAATGCCTAAAATAGGGCGCTGCTGTGCCCACGCCTGAACGGGCGGATGCGGGCTATCCGGATCGTTTACGGAATAAGGGCTGCCGGAAAGAATGATACCTTTGACAGAATCGTCCAGTTCAAGAGAGCGGGTGCAGGGCACTATTTCGGCATATACCTGGCATTCACGCACCGTGCGGGCAATGAGCTGGGTGTATTGGCTGCCGAAATCAACAATTAGAATTTTTTCCTGCATTTGGCTGCAAACCTAAGGGAAAATTGGGGAAGAAGGGAAAATGAGAGATTCAAATCCGTGATAACCACAAATGCAATCCTTTATTTCCACATCCACCGGATCCCGGCATAATAATTTCTGGCGGGTGCAGGGTTGTAATAGCGACCGCCTGCGGCATTCACATCATCACCCAGGCTGTAAAGCTGGTTGAGCAGGTTATTTATACCCGCATAAATTTCAATTGGCTGCCGGTGAAAAACCGTGTGCATGTAATGCAGGGACATATCCACCAAGTTATAGGTGCGGCTGTAGGCAGTATTGGCATCATTGAGGGGGATTGCCTGTGTGTGGTTCCACAGAAGGGAGGCACTAAAAGATGCATTCCACCGGCATTGCAATTCGTTAACCCAGGTAAAGGGGGAAACGCCGGGAATGCGATGACCCGTGTAATCATGTCCCAGAGGTGCGTAGCCCTGATAGGTGTAGCGGGTAAGCGCTAAGTTTGACATTACGGTGGTTTGGGGCAGGATGCCGGAAGTATGATTTACCAGTTGATAGGTGATGCTGGTTTCCAGTCCGGGCTGGCGGGTGTGGCCGGCATTGATGAAATAATCGGCTCCGCTGCTGTCGCGTTGCTGGCTGATGCTCTGCTCCAGGTCAAACAGGTAGGCATTGATTTCCCAGCGCAGGCGTTGCCGCAGGGCATATCCTTTCCAGCCCAGTTCATAGTTGTAGCCCGATTCAGGTTTGAGTGTGGTATTCAGGATATTGGTGGAAGGCAGCAGTTCGGACAGGGTGGGAGGCGAAAATCCCCGACTGATGTTAACATACACGGCCATCTGCTCGTGGAATAAGGTTTTGAGGATGGCCAGGCGGGGCGACCAGTTGTTTTGGAAATCTAGGTTCCAGACCGTATAGGGCTTCGGGTCATACTGGTAAAAGCTCATTGCATTCCTTTGCAGGCTGATGCCGGCTGTGACGCTCCATCCGGTTGGGAAATCCACATCAGCCTGGGCGAAAACGATGCCGCGGAGCAGGGTCTCGCGATAACGTGTTTGCAAAGTATCGGGTTTGCCATTGCTGTTTCCATAATCCACAATGCTGAAAAAACCCTGCTGCCATTCCGTACCGGCGGTGGCTGTGAGCATGCTGTTGGATAAGTTGTGCACGTATTGCATTACCGTTCGTACGCCCATATGAGGCTCCTTGCGGTATTCCACATTGCGGAAAGTAGGGTTGGAAAGATCGGTATAGGAAAAGTACACTGCAGATCGGTTCTGCAGGTCGGTCGACAGCTGGTTTGACAGGCTGAAGCCAGCAATAAAATTCTGTTGATCAATTGCCGCATGGGCACTATCGGCTGATGGATAGCGACCGCTAGCCGGGCGTGCCATGCGGGGATTCTGAAGCATTTCGTTCAGCGTAAGTCCACCCGGTGTCTGATAATATAGGTGGTTGTAATGGATCCACACATCAGCCTGGCGATGGGTGCTGGGTTTCCAAAGCGATTCATAGCTTGCACTGTGCTGCCAGGATGCGGTGTGATGCCGGTATCCTTCGGAGCGGAAAAAATTATAGTGGGCATATTGCAGATGGGTGGCTGATCCCCAGCTGCCCTGGGCGATTATGTGATGAGTCTGGTAGCTACCAGCTTCATATTGAAGCTGTATGTGCTGCAGCCCCTTTTGCTCAACAGCTGGGTTGCCGGTAGCATTTGCTGCCAAAGGACTTTGAATCAGCATGACTCCTCCGATGCCGCTGCCATATACACTCGCTGCCGGGCCTTTGATTACCTGTATCTGACCAAAATCGGCCACGTCGAGCTGGTTCAGGTAAGTATCACCACCCGGACTGGTGAGGGGGATGTCATTGTAATATATATTCACTTCCCTGACTCCAAAAGGAGCCCGAATAGAACTGCCGCGGATATTGAGCCGATAGCTCGATGGAGAACGCTGTTCCATACGAATACCGGCAACCGTGTTCATGGCGGGTAAAATACTGGCTTGGGAATACCGGGTAAGCTGTGCTGTATTCAGGACGGCTACCGGGGCGGCTTCCTGCATCCAGGGCTTTTGTGCTTCATAGGCCCTTATCACTACTTCCTGCAGCGAATGGATGGTGTCACTCGGAATGGCCGTTTGCAAAGGCAAAGGAATGGTATCGTACATGCCAGCTGGAGGAATTGGCAGGTCTGGATCGGAAAAAGATACAACAGCTCTCCACATCAGCAAAAGCGTAAAACAGGCATGCATCTCCCGAAGTTTATGCAAGTTTAGGTTTCTTTCTTGAAAAAGCGGATGGATCAATTCTGGAAGGTCCAGTTCCAGAACGCCTGGCGATGGATGGATGCTTCAGGCCATTTTCCCCATCGCAGATTATCCTGATTAGGACTCCAGGTATTGGCAACCTGCAAGGCCGCTTGGGCAATGGCATCGCAAAGCCAGTCTTTCATCGGGTCAGGCAGGGTGCTGAGCAGGCCTTCGTGAAAAGGTTGAGCCAGCCTGACGGCATAGAGCTGATTGTTTGCAACGGCCCATTCGCTTACCTGAAAATCATACCCGCAGAATGCCTGCAGCTTCCGGGCTTTGGATGTGATTTCTTCGATGCGGGCTGCGGTGAGGGGAAAACCGGCCTGGTAGCGCTGATGGGCCGAACGACGGGGATCATAAGGTACAAGCTGCATCTGATCACCCATCACAAAGCAGCGGAAATAGGCCTCCCAAGGCAGGCTTTGTTGCAGCATCATCACCTGGGTGCCGGTAAGCGGGTGCAGGCGATAAAAGGCTTTTTCATCCGGCAGGAAATGGATATTGCTTTCGTCGGGCATCTGGTGGGCAGGCATCATCACCGCCGGAAAACCAATGTAATCGAAAATATTCTCCCAGTCGAGCGGAAAGGCCAGGTTGCCAAAGGCCCGCTCAGAAACGGCCGGTGGCTTTTCCCACGACGGCAGAATGGCTGTGCGGGGTGTTTCGATGTGAAGCCTGCGGGCCATCAGCAGGGCGGTCCATTCATTCAACCCATCCCACACAAAAGGATTGTTGCATACGGCTACTCCCTGCAGGGCAGCCTGTTTCAGATACCAGCGGTAAAATGGTATTTCCGGAGAAATTAGATCGATGATCACCTGGTAATCCATGGTATCCTGATCCAGCAGGTGGGAGATGAGGATATTTTCCACGGAAACATCTGCCCTGGCTTGTTGCAGCCGGTGCAGGAGCTGTTCAGCAAAATCCGTGTGTTCGCCCGACAGCAATCCGATTTTTTTCATGTTTCCTGTTTGAATGCGGTACTTACCGAATATACGGATAATTTCGGATTCCGGCTTGTCGGCACAGACTCAACCAATCGTATTTTGCTGATTTGGGCTTAGCATGGCTTTTATGCACAGCAGCCTGAGGAAATGTTAAATTTTATGTTGAAAGAAAGAGAGCGATTTATTCCGCGCTTACCCAATCCTGCCATACGCCTTTACCCTTGCGGACGAGCCGGGGCACTTCATCCGTACAGTCAATCACCGTAGAAGGCTCAATGCCACCCACACCTCCATCCACCACAATATCCACCACCTTTTTGAATTTTTCATGAATCCATTCCGGATCGGTATAATATTCCACGTATTCATCGGTGAGTGAGGTGCTCAGGATCGGATGACCAAGCTCTTTTACAATGGTACGGGCAATCAGGTTATCGGGTACACGAATGCCGACGGTATCTTTTTTGGTCTTCAGCATTTTGGGCACCTGCTTGCTGGCAGGCAGAATAAAGGTATAAGGGCCTGGCAGGGAATTTTTAAGCAGGCGGAACAAAGGGGTATCAATCTGTCGCACATAATCGCTCAGATGACTCAGGTCGTGACAAATGAAGGAGAACTGGGCCTTTTCTACCGGGATTTGCTTGATCTGGCAGATGCGTTCCACCGCCTGATGGTTGAAAATATCGCATCCAAGGCCATACACGGTATCAGTAGGGTAAATAATAACACCTCCATTTTGCAGGCATTCCACAATCTGATGCATATGCCGAGGCGATGGGTTTTGGGGATGAACTTTCAATAGCATGGTTTCAAAAGGGATTTGGTTCTGAACAAACCTAATAAAAAAACCTGTAAAAAAGCGGCAAAAGAACAAACCGATTTTTCAGAAATAGGAGGCAAATTGCTGGAGCCTTGCTATGTGCGGTCAGTACATTTTTTGAAACTTTGCATTTCAACAAGCACACCAATGCCTGCCGGTTCGCGTCGTTCACTGTTGCATCGTGTAGGGCGTTTTGTCAAACGTCTCTTTATTGTTTTGTTTGCAGCCCAGCTGGTATATATTGTGATATTGAAATGGGTACCACCGCCAACAACGCTTACCATGTTGCAGAACCGGATCACAGCGTGGCGGGATAGTCAGCCATTTCGTTATCAGTGGGTGAGTTATGATCGCATTTCGCCTTACGCGAAGTTAGCCGTGATGGCTGGTGAAGACCAGTTGTTTCCGGATCATAACGGGTTTGATTTCAAATCCATTGAAAAAGCATGGAAACATAACCAGCGCAGCCGGCACATTCGCGGTGCCAGCACCATCAGCCAGCAGGTAGCGCGCAACGTATTTCTGTGGCAGGGACGCAACTGGTTGCGAAAGGGGCTGGAAGTGTATTTTACGTTTATGATTGAAAAGATTTGGGGTAAAAAACGCATCCTTGAGATGTATTTGAATGTGGCTCAAATGGGGCCGCATCTGTTTGGTGTAGAAGCCGCTGCTGAAGCCTATTTTCACAAACACGCATCTCAGCTGAACCGGGAAGAAGCCGCCATGATTGCAGCCGTATTGCCTAATCCGAATATTTATCTGGTTAAACCCCCATCCCGCTTTACCCTGTGGCGCCAGCAATATTTACTGCAGCAGATGCGCAATCTGGAAGGTGATGCGGATATCGAGGCGTTGATTATGAAAAAATAGTTTTATAAACATAAAATTGAAATACCCTCGGTTTGCTAAACTCATATAAATAACGGCCTACATGGCAACAAAAGATATTGTTTATAGTTTTAAGCGAATCAAGCTTAAAAACTGGAAAATTTTTTCTGACTTGAATTAGATCTCTCCCGACGGGTTTTAAATATTTGTGGGACCACATGCATCCGGAAAATCTAATTTTCTGGATATATTTCGATGGCTGCGCGATCTTGTAGCTGGAGGAGGAGAAGGATTTTAGGAAGCCGTTAAGCGACGCCGTGGCGTGTGTGCAATAAGAGGACTTTCAGCATGCAAGCAACCGGATATAGAGATTAATGTCTTGGCAGGTAACGCGAAAATGAAGAAAATGTCATGTGGGAATACGAATTGGTTTTTAATCAGGATCATCGAAGTCGCCCGGTGATCAAAAAAGAAAAACTAATCAGATTTGATTTGAGTACTAAAAAAGAAGAATGAGTCTCTCTTCCTCTGGAAGAAGATAAACATGATCCTGAAAAATTGCTGATCCAAAAAAGAATTAATGAATCTGGCGAAGAGATCAAGATTCAGATATATAAACGAGGATGAGCTTCCCGTTTCTTCTTTTGCTAAAGAGAGTCCGGTCTATTCTTCCAGATTGATTGAATTTGTTTTGGGTCATTGGGTATTCGAAACGCACGCCAGCACGCTCCCAGTTTAGATCGAGCAATTACATGTTTGGGAAAAATCATCCAACATTATCAAAACAATCCCAAATGATCTTATTTATTTTATACTTTCCAAAGCTTTCTTTACCGCATCGGCTATGGGTGTGGTGGGACGACCGATGAGCTTACCCAGCTGGTGGCTGTCATCGAACAGATGACCATGGGCAATGGCTGCATCCCAACCTGCTATCATTTGAGCTATTTCTGCGGGCAGACCGCTGCCTGCCAGCAAAGAGGCATATTCTTGTTCACTCATATTGCGGTACACGATTTGTTTGCCGGTCTGGCGGGTGATTTCCTTTGCCAGATCGTCCATCGTCCAGGCTTCATCGCCAGCCAGTTCATACATTTTGTTTTCATGTCCCGAGGTGGTCAGCACCACAGCAGCAGCCTCTGCATAATCGGCCCGGGCAGCAGAAGCAATTTTTCCGTTGCCTGCACAGCCAGCCAGCATGCCCTGTAGCACGGCATTCACAATAGCCTGTACATAATTTTCATGGTACCAGCCATTGCGCAGGAATGTGAATGGGATGCCTGATTCACGGATCAGCGCTTCCGTTTGCCGATGTTCTTCGGCCAGGTTGATGGCTGAAGTATCAGCATGCAACAAGCTGGTATAAACCAGATGTTTGATCTGATTCTTTTTGGCTGCTTCAATCACATGGCGATGCTGGAGCAGACGCTTACCCACTTCATTGGCAGAGATAAGCAGCAACTGATCCAGGCCGGCGAGGGCTTTTTCCAATGTTTCAGGCTTGTTGTAATCACCCTGCCTGATTGTTATGCCTTGTTTTGCCAGATCCGCTGCTTTCTCGGGATTTCTAACGATGGCTACTATGTCGGATGGCGCCAAGTTTTTTTGCAATAACGCTGCTATGACCAGTCTGCCTAACTGTCCGGTTGCACCGGTAACACCAGTTTTCATAAGCAATTTTTTTAGGTTAAAAGATATGTTGTAACAAATTATGGAATAACTATGGTCAAAATTAAGGAATATTGTTACGGATGCATAGACGTTTGTGGAAAAAGACTGCGGATGCTGTTCAGCGCAGTTTGAAGCCGTTCTTGTTTATTGCCTTTTACACATATCCAGGGTGTACCAGACTGGATAACAATATCCAAATATATCCTGAAGAAATATTCGCGCATCTCCGGTTGGGGATGTTCGCGCTGCGGGTCGTAAGTCCAGGGGATATCAATGTAGGTGAGGATATACAGATCGTATGTGCGTTGGGCGATTTGTTGCAGAATCCAGGGATGGCAGGTTTGGTATTTGTGTTCGCTCCACACCTTGATGACGTACAAATCGGTATCGCAGATCAGGAAACGGTTGGCCTGATGAAAAAGGCGGTCTTCGGATTCAATTTGTCCACGTGCAATAGCTAGCAGGTCAGCTTCATCATAGGGTCGATGCAGTTGGTTCAGGTAATCGCGGGCAAATTCAGGTACCCAAACTGTATGCAAATGGGCGGCGAGTTGTTCACTCAAGGTGCTTTTCCCTGTTGATTCCGGTCCGATGACCACAATTTTTTTCATGCCCGGGAGTAATGACGATAAATGAGTTTCAGCCAGCTGGGCAGTACTATCAGCAGCAAAGGTAAGGCCATGATAAATCCGCCGATGACGGCAATGGCCAGGGGCTGATGGAGCTGGGCTCCCACACCGATGCCCAGTGCCAGGGGCATCAGCGCAATGATGGCTCCCAGGGCTGTCATGAGTTTGGGTCGAAGACGGGTGGAAATCGCATACACCAGGGCTTCATTTACATCTTTGGTTTCGTTAAGCCGCTGATGGAATTGCTGAAAGGTAAAGATGGCATTTTCTCCAATGATACCCACAATCATGATAATGCCGGTATAGCTGCCTACGTTCAGTGGGGTGCCTGTAATCCACAGTGCCAGGATGCATCCTGCAGTGCCTAGAGCCGCAATCAGCAGGATGGATAGTGACACCCACAGATTTCGGGTCATGAACGCAGTTACGCAGCACACCAGCAATCCAGCTGTGATGAGGATCAGCAGCAATTCCCGAAATGAACGCTGTTGCTGGGCATAATTTCCGCCATATTCAATATGATAACCCTGTGGTAACACCACATGCCCCGCAATCCGTGCCTGGATGTCATGCATCACACTGCCTAGATCACGTTGGTTAAGCCTGGCGGTAACAATATCAACTGTCTGCAGGTTTTCACGCTGGATTTCAGCTGATCCGGGTTGTAGGGAAATAGTAGCAAAGGCGCCTACAGGCTTTAGGGTACCATTTGGCAGAAAGATTTCGGTATTTCGGATATCAGCTACAGTGCGTTGCCGGGGATGGGGGTAAATCATGCGCACATCTGTCATTTGTTGCTGATCCAGCACCTGACCTACCACAGTTCCCTGCAACTGTGTCTGCAACTGGAACTGGAGATCAGCCGGTGTCATACCGTATTGTGCGAGCACGTCGGCACGGGGTCGAACATCAACTGAGGGGCCTGCAATGACAATACCGTTAAATACATCGGCAGCACCTGGCACAGTGGCGGCCCAGTACGCTACTGAATCTGCGATCTGGTGCAAAATGGAGGGGTTGTTTCCGAAAATTTTGATTTCAATGGGTTGGGTTGATTCTGTAAGATCACCCAGCATGTCGGTAATTACCTGACCAAAATCCACCCGTAGGGCGGGCAGAGAGGCTTCGATACGTTTGCGGATATCGTCAATCACCTGATCAGTTGTGCGTTTGCGGTTTTTCTTCAGGCTGATGAGATAGTCGCCGGTATTGGGTTCGGTGATGAAAAATCCCATCTGAGTGCCTGTTCGCCTGGAATAGCTTTCCACTTCGGGTGTACTCATGATGATTTTTTCAACCTGGCGACACATGCGATCGGTTTCATCCAGGGAAGTACCGGGAGGAGAAGTGTAGTCGAGTACGATGGATCCTTCATCCATATCAGGCAGGAAGCCTGTGCCCAGCCGGGGAAGTATCCAGAAAATCATGGCTGCCAGAAGTATACAAAACAGTGCACTCAGCCACACATGGTTCAGGAAAAATTGCACCCAGCGCTGGGTCTTTACAGTTTTTTGTGCGTGTTGGATACGACGATGCTTTCTGGAAAACGTCAGATAAATTACCGGTAATCCAATCCAGGTTACCAGAAATGAGCATACCAAAGTGATGATCATGGTATTGGCAAGTACCTGAAAATAGGCTCCTGCCACACCGCTCATGAAGCCAAAGGGTATGAAAATCACGATTGTACTCAGCGATGAAGCCACCATGGCGGGAAACAGGTACTGAATTGCCTTTTTGACCAGGGTAGGGGTATCCACGTCGGGGTGTTCTTCTCCTGTGCGATGAATCTGTTCGGTAACTACAATGGCATCATCAATGATTAGCCCTATGGCTGCTGCTATAGCTCCCAGCGTCATGATGTTGAAAGTATAACCCACGGCATAAAGCACAATCAATGTCAGGGCCAGCGTGATGGGTACGGTAACCAGCAGGGTGGCACTCGCTTTCCAGGAACGCAGAAAGAGGATGGCTACAATGATAGCCAGCAGAATTCCAATCCAAAGCGCATCAGTAACGCTGTGAATAGCATCATGTACAAAATCGGCCTGGATATAATAGGGCACCATTTTCACACCGGGTGGCAGAAGCTGCTGCAGGCTTTTTACCCGGGCTTCTACCTGATCAGACACCTCGATGAGGTTAGCGTTGGGTTGCTTGATTACTCCGATCAAGACAGCGTTATGCCCATTGGCATTGATGCGTGTGTACTCAATGGCTTCCTGCACGGTTACGTCGGCAATGTCTTGCAGATATACCACCCGTTTCCCATCGTTGGTAATCACAATATGTTGCAGCTGGTTAAGGTCAACCAGATTATCGTTGGTTACAGACAGGTAAAGCCGGTGATAATCATCCACATAGCCATTGGCCAACACAAAATTGGTTTTACTGATAGCCTGGGCTACGGCAGCCGGAGTAAGGTGAAGGGCAGTCATTTTTTCCGGGTGCAGGGTAACCCAATATTCCTTGGTGCGGCCACCCATGATTTGGATCTGGCTTACACCCGGCACCTGTGCCAGATAGGGCCGGATGGTGTAGAGTGCTAACAGTTTCAGTTCAATAGGAGTTAGGGTATTGCTTTCCAGCGCATAGCCCATCACAGGGAGAATGGATGGATTCATTTTCTCCACGGTGATCTGTACGTCCGGTGGAAGGCTGCTGCGGATTTCGGAGATGCGTTCGTTGATTTGCTGCATACCCAGGTCAATATTGGCTCCCCAGTTCAGGAAAGCAGAGATTTCGCAGCTGCCGCGGCTGGTAGTGCTGCGGATCATCTGCAGATTCTGGATTTTTTTGATAGCGAGCTCCAGCGGCTGGGTGACGGTCACCATCATTTTATCAACCGGCTGCAAACCATTATCGGCAATCACTTTTATTTTGGGGAAAGTGATTTCGGGAAAAAGAGAGGTTTGCATGCGGGTATACACCAGCAATCCCCCCATCAGTACCAGGGCAAGGACTAAAGCCAGCGGCCGGCGATAGGCAGCAAAGAAGTTTTTCATGGCAATGATTAAAATGATTTATTTGAATTCCGGATGACCATTGATAAAAAGGGATCAGGATAGAAGGCTGTAAGGGCTGCAGCTTGTTTTTTCTGTTGTTTGTGCAGCCACCATTGCTGCAGCCGAAATCCTGCCCAGGCTGATCCGGCGCCTACCACCATACCTGCCAGCACGTCGCTTGGGTAATGCATTCCTAGATCAAGCCTGGAATAAGCTACCGCACTGGCCCATGTCCAGGCCGGCACTGTAATATACCATCGCGCATGAAGCAGGGTGAGGGAGGTGGCGGTGCAAAAGGCCAGAGAAGTATGACCCGATGGGAAAGATCCATCCTGGTCGTTTTGCAGATGTTCAATATCCGGATAAGTCATGTAGGGCCTTGGCCGGTGAATGGCCCATTTCAACCCTTCTGTCACTATACCTGTTATTGCCAGGGAAAGCACCATATCGGTGCCCCGCAACCAGGAAAGCGTGTCGTGCTTGATGCGACCCTCAATCAAATAACTGGCCGGTAGCGCCACACTCAGGGGAATGGTAGAGCGGGTAATCCAGAGAAAGGTTTGATCCAGATATCTCGGGCGATGCAGGTTAATATCGCGCAGCAGTTGAATATCGGGATTCTGGGCCTGTGCGGGAAAGAAGAAAAACAGGCAACAGGAAAGCCCTACAACTGTTAGCAACAGGTGAAGCCACGCTGACAGCGAGCGTTTACCATTTATTGGCCGGGTTGTTTGGAAACTTTCCATATTATGATGTGGTTTTAGGGAATAATCCGGATATGTGCGGTATCGGGCAATCCATAATTCCCTACGGTAACCACCCGTTCGCCGGATTGAAAAAGCGGGGAGAGAATCTGCACGTTGCTATCCTCCGCAATGCCAGGTTGTACGGGGGTTTTTACGGCCAGGCTATCGCCAACCACCCGCATCACCCAGAAACTGTTTTGTTCTTCATTGGTTAGGATAGCTGATTTGGGTACCCATTGAGCTTGAGGGTATACCCGCAGGGTAAGCACAGCTCGGGCAATCAGATTTTCAGGCAGCCATTTTTGGGTTGACACGTTTATCACATATTGCTGGGTTTGAGATGCAGGATCTACCAATGGCATTCGATAGGCAATACGGCCCTGCAAACGGCTGCTGTCGGGCAGAATCAGCGTACAGCTTTGCCCGGGATGTATCTGGTCAGACCATTCAAAAGGCACCTGCAGCAAAAATGCAAAACTGTTCTGGTCGCTGATATCGCATAAAGGTTCACCGTCGGGTACATAATCTCCCACCTGGTGATAAACCTGGCTTACAAAGCCGTTCTGGCTGGCACGGATAGTAACCTGCCCGCTAAGAGGCAATAAATTGCGGTTCAAAGAATCGGCCAGGCCGCTAATAGCCCGTGCTTCTTTGGTTTGCAGCACAAACAAAGGCTGTCCCTTTGTTACCGGCATGCCCGGAGTAGCCGATACCGATACTACATATCCTGTAACGTTGGCTTTCAAGCTGTTTTTTTTCAAATATGCTGCTACCGCATTCAAGGTTAGCTTTTCAGCCATCCTTCCGGTTTGTATGGCAGATACATGAACCGGTGCAATTACTTCGGCCGATGCACCTGAAGGTGAATCTTCGGCATTATGCTGGCAGCTTCCAATCAAGATCATCAAATAACATAACAGCCAATATGGTTTCATATCCTGTTGGTTTTGATCAATGTAACCAGTAATTCAGCTCAATCAGGATTTGCCAGCGCTGGGTCATAGCCTGGTCCAGACTGTTTTGCATTTGCAGATACTGTTGTACTGACAGGATGTAGTCAGTGATCCTGATATTGCCGGTTTGCAGTAATTTTTTGTTTATTTCCATTAGTTCTTCGGTGGTTGATAGTTTTTGTTGGATGGAGAAAATACGCTGTTCCACTTCCCGAAGCTGCTGGTATAGATCGCTGAGTTGCTGGGCATACTGGCTTTTGAAGAACTGTTCGTATGCTGAACGGCTGTTTTCCTGAAGTTGTAGTTTCTCATTTTGCAACCTGCGTTGATGTCCGTCGTAAATAGGAATGTTCAGGCTGATTCCGAAACTGGTACCGAATCTTTTGTATGCGTTTGATAATTGTGAAGTATTGAGTCCGGCATCTGCAAACCAGTTAATGGTTGGCAGATAGCGGGTTGCATTTATCTCATGCTGGTTGGCGATCATCAGGCTGTCCAGCAAATACGATTGCAGAAAAACGGATGCTGACGGTTTCAGGGTATGAAGCTGAATATCGGGTTCTTCCAGTCGGACAGTAGCTGTATCGTGAATGCCGCACAGATAGCGGAGGAGCGCCAGATCATGATGATACTGGCTTTGCAGCTGATCTACGGTAATTTGTTGATTTTGCAGGCTGACGGTTACGTTCAGGTAATCAGCATACTGATAAACACCTTGTTGCACCAGTCGCTGCACAATAACCTGTTGTTGCCTCATCAGATGCAGCATCTCTTCATTATGGGTAAGCAGCATCAAACTGGCATAGGCATTCAGATATTGCAGGGCTACTGATTTTTCCAGGTCGTACGTGCTAATACTTCTTTGGTTGGCGATCACCTGTTGCTGAAGATGAATTTGCCGGAATTGAGGTTGAAGAATTTTTCGGTTAAAAACAGGTTGGGTTACGCTGGCTAATGCCGCATATTGTCCCCCGTTGGTAATCGCCTGATCATAACCATAACCACTGATCACGGGTGCAAACATTAAGATACCGCTGGCCGACACATAGGGCCGCTGGGCAGCCCGTATCAGCAGGCTGTCAAGCTGTATGGCAGCCTGCTGATTGGCATAATCCTTCAGCAAAGGACTGCGTTGACGAGCAATGGTAAGATAATCACTTAAGTTTTGTTGGGCCTGAATAGCTATGGGTAATCCCTGTATACAACCAAACAAACAGCCTGCAGATAAGATGAGGTGTAACTTCCGATAAATGTATTGAAAAAGGTTTGATTCAGGTTTACCCATATAATCTTGTCCAAATTTTTAATCAGGCGTTTTAATCTGCCTTCTGTGTTTTTATCCATTTCCCTTGCACGTCAAAGATATAAGCCATGCCCTTTGCATCATCCAGCTCATAAGTTTTGCGATGTTGTGCATCTTCGTTTATCGAAGCCTCTTTGATATTCAGATGATGCTTGTCTGCATAGTCTCTGATGGGCTGCGGAATCTGGCTCAGGGGCACATCTGTTTCAGACCCGGCGAAAGCACCGGTAGCAGAAAAAGCTACACTGTGGTCATATCCTTTTTCCTTCCAATTGGCTTCAAAGTTCTGATGTTCTTTTTCCCAAAAATAGTTTTTTACCTGTGGATACAGTTTATGAAAAGCCTGTACACAGGAAGCCGGCACTTTGCTTTCCGGGATGCGCTGGGCATATGATACCTGTGCAAAAGCAGCACACCCCATCAACAAGCATAATACATGTTTCATCTTCAGTTGTTTTTATGCAGGCAAATTAAAATCCCGTTTTAGAAAAGAATCTGAAAAACAAAAACCTGGAAAACCTGAATGACTTGTTACGTGTAGGTGAGAAGATCTGATTGCTCCAACATGTGTAATTGTTGTATGGAAAATATGCGGCCGTGAATTGCTTATTTTAAGGATAAATAATCGTTAGTCAGACTGCTTTGATATATCCCTGTCAGATTTCCAAAAAATCAGATCAAACGAAACATGTCTTATCTGATCAGGATCGCCATCATAAATTTGCATAATCATGTTGCCCGCAAGGATTTTTATTTGATTTATTTTTCATTCCATAAAAAAACATCTTTAATTATGTTATGAATCATGTGATGCAAAGTATACAAAATGCATGAAAGATTTTTTAAGCTGTAACAAAAGCATGATTCTTTTATGGATAACATCATACAATGCATAACATGATTGCGACGAGGGTTACAGAGAATAGGCATCTACGCTGTTACCCGTGAAAGTAGGTACGAGCAACAATTTCAGTGGGGCTGCATAGCTGATATCTGCGGTATTTTTATGTTCGTCGCGGGTATCGAGCAGTTCTTCTGCCTTGCCATTGGCATATACATAATACACCCGGCCTATCCATTGTGAAACAATCAGATCCCGATCATTTACATTCCATATGCCATCGCCATCTTTTACTGCATCAGAAAACAATTTCAGGTTTTTGCCGGAAGCATCGCAGGTGAAAATACCATGATGGGTCAGTATCCAAAGTTTTCCTTTCCAGAACAGCAGTCCGTTGGCTCCCTGCATATTTTCTCCTTGAAGCAGTGTGGAAACTTTGCCGTTGGCATAACGGAATACTTTTGCCTGCCGGGTATCAGATACATACACGTTGCCGTGATCATCAACCGTCACATCATTCAGGAAAGATGAACCAGGCACATTAACCTTTTGTTTGATGGCACCGGTGTTGCGATCGATGATGACAAGCTGATCGATATCGGCCACATAAAGTTCATTGCCGTAAAAAGCCAATCCTTTCGGGGCATTCAGGCCATCCGTCCAGTGTAGTTGTTTGATGTGGCCTTCGGTATCCAGCAATGAGATAAAACCATTGCCATCTTTGGCGGTAGCATCGCCGTTGATATTCGACACGTATATCACCTGATGTTGGGGATCATACAAGGCCGATTCAGGTGTACGGATGCCATCAGCGGCCGACCATTTGAACGTGAGTTTCACGGGGCTATGCTGGGCGTAGGCGGTGAAAAAGCCTGTCAGGCCCAACAGCAGGGAACAAAAGAAGTAGCGCATATCTTTAAGAATTTGATTGCAAATCAAGGCAAAAGTTACAGATTCTTTTTATGATTTTAAAGTTGCAATCGTTCCCGGTAACGTTTGCGTAAAAAAATATCTGCGATTCGTTGTCTATTCCCCGCGAACACAGTAGACTTGCTTCATGCTTTACAATACGGCACGGTACGGTTTTCAGCCAGTGTTTTTGAAAAGGAAAGCCATCATATTTCGGTTGTGGCTGATAGGGTTATTCGTCTTCATGGGATGTATTACGCGCGCTTCTGCTCAGGAACTATCCTGGCCAAAGGATCTTTCGGCTTATCAACCGGCTGTTCCCCGGTTTCGGGCTGATACCTTTGATATCCGCCGCTACGGAGCCGTAGCTGATGGGCGCACCCTGAATACACAAGCCATCCAGTCGGCCATTGATGCCTGCAGTGTTGCCGGTGGTGGTGTGGTGCTCATTCCTGATGGTTTCTGGCTCACCGGTCCTATTGTTTTGAAATCGGGAGTGGATTTGCATCTTCAAAGCGGAGCTTTGCTGCAATTCACTCGTGACCGGGATCAATATCCGTTGGTAAAAACCAGCTACGAAGGGCTGGTTGCCGTGCGTTGCCAGTCGCCTATATCAGCCGAAAATGCCGAAAACATAGCCATCACAGGAGCAGGTATCGTGGATGGTGGTGGTGATGCTTGGCGCATGGTGAAGAAAAGCAAATTGCCGCCCGATGCCTGGAAGCAGCTGGTAGCAAGCGGTGGGGTGCTAAGTGCCGATGGCAATACCTGGTATCCGTCGGAAAAATCGCTCCTGGGATCTCAGACGCCCGATGCGGGTGTGTGGAAGACGGGCATGCAGCTGAGTGATTTTGAGCGCATCCGGGATTTCCTGCGGCCCAATCTGTTGAAATTTACTTCCTGTAAAAAAATTCTGTTACAGGGTGTAACCTTTCGGAATTCTCCTGCCTGGTGCCTGCATCCCCTGATGTGTGAGGATCTTACCGTATCCGGCATCACGGTGTATAATCCGGAATATGCACAGAACGGCGATGGCATTGACGTGGAATCCTGTACCAGGGTGTTGATTGAAAACAGCCAGTTTGCGACCGGCGATGATGGTATTTGTCTGAAATCAGGCCGGGATGAGGAGGGCCGCAAGCGGGGCATGCCTACGCAGTTTGTGCAGGTCAGAAATTGTGTGGTGTATCATGCCCATGGCGGATTTGTGATTGGCAGTGAAATGTCGGGTGGCGTGCATGATGTTGTCGTTCAGCATTGTACGTTCATAGGTTCTGATAATGGCTTGCGTTTCAAAACCACACGAGGCCGCGGCGGTGTGGTAGAAAACATTTTTGTGGATGGTGTGGTGATGGAAAATATCGTACATGATGCCATTTTGTTTGACATGTATTACATGGCAACCAATGCGGCTGAGCCGATAGGCGAGGTGAAGCCTATGCCTGTAACGGAAGCCACGCCCGTTTTTCGCCGGTTTCTGATTCGGAATGTGGTATGCCGCGGGGCACAACGGGGTATTTATATCCGTGGCCTGCCGGAGATGCCGGTACAGCAGTTAAAGCTGGAACATATTGCGCTGGCCGATACCCGGCAGGGACTGATCTGCAGCTATGCCCGGCAGCTGAAGTTTGAGGACTTGCAATTGTTTCCGCTACAAACGGATCCCGTGATAGATCTGGCTCAGGTTCGGGATATTCAGTTTGATATCCTGCATTATGCCCCTGATGCCCGGCTTCTGTTGCGCCTGCAGGGTGCGGAAAGCGGGAATATCCGATTCAATCACCTGTTTCCGGCTCCATCGGATCGGATGATTCGCTATACGGGCGGAGCTTCTCGGGCAATGGTGGAAGTTGCAGGAAAATGAATAATGAGATGAAAGGAAATACACCATATCAGTTTGTAAACAGGATATGGAAATCGGTCTTGGTTTATGGGTTAATGGGAATCAGCCTCTGTCTTGCCCCGGCCTTTGTGCCGGGGCTGGCAGCAGGTCAGGCTCAATACCGGATTTCATCCACGCTGGCCGACTCGGCCCTGCAGCAAGCCGAACAATTTGCGAAGCATATCCTCCAACAACCATCCCCGTCTGACAAATGGGCCTATGAAACAGGAGTAGTATGGCAGGGCATGGCCGAACTCTGGCATTTCACGGCCAATGGCGACTATTTTCAATATATCCGGCAGGCAGTAGATAATTTTGTGGATAAACAGGGTGAAATCCGCACCTATCGGCCGCAGGAATACAAACTGGATGATATCAACAATGGCCGCGCGTTATTGCTTCTGGCCGCCGTCACGGGCGATGCCCGATATCGCCTGGCAGCCGGCAGGTTATGGGATCAGCTCCAGCACCAGCCGAGAAATGCAGCAGGCGGCTTCTGGCATAAACAGATTTATCCCAACCAGATGTGGGTAGATGGCCTGTATATGGCCGAGCCTTTTTATCTGACTTATGTATTGAGGTTGCGCGATTCCGCTCATTTATCTGCCCAGCTGCAGGATATTGCCCGGCAATTTTTGCTTGTACGCGACCATCTGCGCGATCCAGCCACAGGATTATATTTTCATGGCTGGGATGCCTCTCACCAGGAGCGTTGGGCTGATCCGCAAACCGGCCGTTCTCCCAATATCTGGGGTAGAGGAGATGGCTGGCTGGCCATGGCATTGGTAGATGTGCTGGACCATTACCCCGCTGATGTACCAGCTTACGACTCCCTGCGCAGCATGTTTAAGGATTTGGCGGCTGCTATTCTCCGGGCTCAGGATCCCGCTACGGGCTGCTGGTATCAGCTCATGGTAAAACCACATCTTCCGGGTAATTATCTGGAATCTTCGGCAACCTGCATGTTTATCTATGCACTGGCCAAAGGAGTGCGGCTGGGTTTATTGCCGAAGCAACCCTACCGGGCAGCAGTAGAAAAAGCCTACCGTGGGCTGCTGAGCCGGTTTGTACAACAAACTCCCGACGGGCCTGTACTTACCGGTGTATGCAGTGTAGCCGGTCTGGGAGGTAAGCCTTACCGCGATGGCAGCGATGCCTACTACCTGAGTGAGAAAATTGTAAATAATGATCCCAAGGCTTTGGGCGCTTTTCTGATGGCCAGTGTGGAAATGGCCCGTTTGCCGCTGTTGCATGTGGGCAAAGGCGTTACGGTTTGCCTGGATCATTGGTTTAACCGGGAATGGCGTCCGGATCCGTTCGGGCCATCGGGCCGGATGGAACCTTTTCACTATCTCTGGAGCGATGAAGAGAACAGCGGTTTTTCTTTCTGGGGACGCATCTTTCGCGACCGGGGAGCTACCTGCACCACCCTTGAGCAAGCGCCTACGGAAAAAGCATTGCGCCATGTACAGGTATATATCATCGTAGATCCTGATACCCGGGCTGAAACACCCGATCCGCATTTTATTGATGCCGCATCTATTGGGGTATTGCAACGCTGGGTAAAAGCCGGTGGTATTCTTTTGCTGATGGCCAATGATTCCGGCAACTGTGAATTCTACCATCTCAATCAGCTGGCTGCAGTCTTCGGTATGCATTTTCTGGAAAACAGCCTGAATCATGTTCCGGATCATGCCTATGAGGATGGGGCGTTTGACACGCATGTAAACGATATTTTCCCGGTATCCAGACACATTTTTATGAAAGAAATCAGTAGTTTGAGCATACAGCCACCTGCTCAGCCATTGCTTGTAAAAGAGGGAAATGTAATTATCGCCCGTGCAAAATATGGCAAAGGCTGGGTGCTGGCAGTGGGTGATCCCTGGTTGTACAATGAATATACCGATGGCCGCAAGCTGCCTGCGCGCTTTCAGAATGCACAGGCAGGTGCTGATCTGGCAAACTGGTTGCTGACACAAGCCCAAAAGCAAAATATTCAATCATATTGAACGAACAGACTTTTTACCATGGAATCGTTGAACCGAAAATCCCTGCGTTACATTAAACCTCATCCCAACCTGGAAATACCCGATCCTGCCCTGCTGGATCTGCCTGAAAAAGTATTGCAGTTTGGTACGGGCGTTCTGTTGCGCGGGCTTCCGGATTTTTTCATCGATCGGGCCAATAAGGCCGGCCTGTTCGACGGGCGGATATTGGTCGTGAAATCCACCTCCCGTGGCGAAACCGATGCATTTGACCAGCAAGATGGGCTTTATACCCTTTGTGTAAAAGGATTGGAAAATGGCAGTCCTGTGCAGAAATACCTGATTGAAGCAGCCATCAGCCGCGTGCTTTCGGCACAGCATGCATGGGATAGTATTCTGGAGGCCGTGAAACAGCATGACATACGGCTAATTATTTCCAATACCACGGAAGTGGGCATCCGGTTGGATGCAGACGACAATCCTTTTGCCCATCCGCCCAGGAGCTTTCCGGGTAAGCTGCTGGCTGTGCTGTATGCTAGATATCAGGCTGATCCTGAAAAAGGATTTGTGATTATCCCCACTGAGCTGATACCCGACAATGGGGATCGCTTACGGGCTATTGTCAGGGAGATGGCACAGCGGCACCGGATGCCTGCCGCCTTTTTGCAATGGATGGATGCAGCCTGTGTTTTCTGCAATTCATTGGTTGACCGGATAGTACCGGGCAAGCCGGAGGCCGAAGAGCAGGCCAGGCTGGAGCAGGAATTAGGTTATCAGGATGGGCTGATGATTCAGGCCGAACCCTACCGGCTTTGGGCCATCGAGGCATGCGATGCGCGGGTAGAGGCATGGCTGCCCTGGGCAAAAGCCGATACGGGTGTGGTATTGGCGCCCGACATTACCCGGTATCGTGAACTGAAGCTGCGTCTGTTGAACGGCACACATACCTTCAGCAGCGGATTGGCACATCTGATGGGTTTTGACACAGTGTTTCAGGCCACCCGTCATCAGGCAATGGTGGCTTTTCTGCGCCAGCTGATGTGGGATGAAATCGTACCCGTGGTGACTGGTCCGGATATCAGCCGGGAGATGGCAGAAACATTTGCACACCAGGTACTGGAAAGATTTGCCAACCCGTTTTTAAAGCACCATTGGATAGATATTACGGTGGAATATACGGCAAAGATGCGCATGCGCAACGTACCTTTGATAAAAGGTTATTATCAGCGGTTTGTTACTGTGCCGGCGGCCATGGCGCTGGGATTTGCAGCCTACTTGCTCTTTATGAAGGGTGAAGCCAACGGTCAGCATTATACGGGCAACTGGGCTGGCCAAGCCTATCCGATTCGCGATAGCCAGGCAGGGTATTTTGCTGAGTTGTGGAAACGATCCAGCAGAGAGCAACTCGTCCGGGAAGTGCTGGGCAATACAGATTTGTGGCAGGAGGATCTCAGCACTCTCCCTGGTTTTGCAGAGGCAGTTCACGCAAATCTGGAAAGGCTGATGCAAGGTGAGGTGGAAAAGGTACTGCGTTCAACAATTTTCGTTTAACACGGAATGCAAATATGCTATGGACAGGGAACTGAAAACAGTGTTGCAGGTACATCCTGATGATAATGTGCTGGTGGCCTTGCGCGACCTGCAGGCAGGTGAGCACGTGCGATGGGATGGAAAAGAATGGATATTGCCCGAACCTGTTCCTGCCAAACATAAATTCAACATGTTTCCCCTGCAGGCAGGAGATGCTGTGATTATGTATGGCGTGAAAGTAGGCAGGGCTAAAGCCGATTTACCAGCCGGCACGCGCCTTTCCCCGCAGAATGTGAGCCATGCTACCGGTGAGGTGGAGTTGAGAGCCGGCATACGTGCCCGCCAGTGGAAGGCCCCTGACGTATCGCGCTGGAAAGACAAGGTATTTTACGGATATCATCGCAGCGATGGGCGGGTAGGTACGGCCAATCACTGGATTGTAGTGCCGATGGTGTTTTGCGAAAACCGCAACCTGGCTGTACTCAAAGATGCCATCCGGGAAGCCTGGGGATATCAGAAGCCGAAAATTTATACCCGTTTTGCCCGGCAGCTGGCTGAATTATACAAAACTGGGCATGCACTGAGTGAGATTCTTTCGGCTTCCTTTGATACCAATGCAGCCTATGATCCGGAAAAACGCCTGTTTCCGCATGTAGATGGCATTCAGTTTCTGCAGCATACCGGTGGCTGCGGCGGTACCCGTGATGATGCCCGGGCTCTTTGCGGTTTGCTGGCAGGCTATATTACCCATCCCAATGTAGCCGGAGCCACGGTGCTCAGCCTGGGTTGCCAGAATGCCCAGATCAGCATGTTGCAGGAAGAAATACATAGGCGTGATCCGCATTTCAATAAGCCCCTCATCATCCTGGAACAGCAAAAGATGGGGCTGGAGCAAACCATGCTTGCAGAAGCCATTAGGCAAACCTTTGCAGGACTTATCAAAGCCAATGAAGCCCGGCGCGAACCGGCACCTTTAAGCAAACTTTGTATCGGCCTGGAGTGCGGCGGCTCAGACGGGTTTTCGGGTATTTCGGCCAATCCGGCCATTGGTTATACGTCCGATCTGCTGGTGGCTTTGGGCGGAAGTGTCATCCTGTCTGAATTTCCGGAACTCTGCGGCGTGGAGCAGGAACTGTGTGATCGTTGTGTGGATGAATCCATTGCCCGTCGTTTTCTGGAGCTGATGCGGGCTTATCAGAAGCGGGCCGAAGCCGTGGGTTCAGGCTTCGATATGAATCCTTCACCGGGCAACATCCGCGATGGATTGATTACCGATGCCATGAAATCGGCCGGAGCAGCCAAAAAAGGAGGTACCTCGCCGGTGACCGATGTGATCGATTACCCGGAATGGGTAAGAAAACCAGGTTTGAATTTGCTTTGTACACCCGGCAATGATGTAGAATCCACCACAGCTGAAGTAGCTGCCGGAGCCAATATCGTCTTGTTTACAACCGGCCTGGGCACGCCCACAGGTAATCCCATTGCACCGGTGATCAAGATTTCGAGTAATACCGCATTGTTTGAGAAAATGCCCGATATCATTGACCTGAATGCGGGTACCATTATCGACGGCGAGGAAACCATTGAACAGGCTGGTGCCCGCATCCTGGACTATGTGATTGCTGTGGCCAGCGGAGAAAAATTACCTGCTGCTGTGCGCAACGGCCAGGAAGATTTTATTCCCTGGAAAAGAGGAGTTTCGTTGTAACCATGCCGTTAACCGGATGGTTGCTATTACCATTGCAATCACCCAAAAACAGTTTGTAGGATTTTTTTAACAGCAATTAAACATTTACAACAGATGAAACGATTTCTGGACGAGGATTTCCTGTTGCACACCGAAACAGCCCGTTATCTCTATCACGAAGTAGCCAGGCGCATGCCTATCATTGATTATCACTGCCATTTACCCGTGCAGCAAATTGCAGAAGATCATCAGTTCGACAATCTCACCCAAATCTGGCTTTACGGGGACCATTACAAATGGCGGGCTATGCGCACCCATGGGGTGGATGAAAGTTATTGCACGGGCAACCAGCCCGACGAAGCCAAGTTTAAAAAATGGGCTGAGACCGTACCTTTTACCTTGCGAAATCCGCTTTATCACTGGACCCATCTGGAACTAAAACGGTATTTTGGAATTGATGAATTATTGAATCCATCCACGGCTCAGCGCATTTATGAGATCTGCAGCACGCTGTTGCGCACACCGGAATACCGGGTCCGCAATCTTCTCCGGAAAATGAATGTAGCCCTGATTTGTACCACCGATGATCCGGTTGATGATCTGCGCTATCACCGGCAGCTGAAGGATGAATTTGAAATTCCAGTATTGCCGGCCTTTCGTGCTGATAAAGCCATGCAGGTAGCCGATCCGGCTGCTTTCAATGCTTATGTGAACCGGCTAGAAGCTGCTGCTGATCAGCATATTGCAAGTTGGAATGATTTCCTATATGCCCTGCATCAGCGGCACGATTATTTTGCCCGGCACGGGTGCAATGTATCGGATCATGGATTGGAATACATTGAAGTGGAAGAGGGATTGACACCGGGACAATTGCAGCAGATATTCAACAAAATCCGCTCGGGTCATCACCTGGAAGTAGCCGAGCAACGGGCTTTCCGGGCGGCTCTGTTGATTGAGCTGGCTCAATGGGATCATGAAAAAGGCTGGATTCAGCAATTTCACCTGGGTGCTCTGCGCAATACCAACAGCCGGCTGATGAAAAAACTGGGCCCTGACACGGGCTGGGATTCGATCGGAGATTTTCCGCAGGCGCTTTCCCTTGCCCGCTTTTTGGATATCCTTGATCAGCAAAACCGATTGGCCAAAACCATTCTCTATAACCTGAATCCGGCCGATAATGAACTGTTTGCTACCATGGCCGGCAATTTCAACGATGGTTCTTTTCCGGGTAAAATTCAGTTTGGTGCGGCCTGGTGGTTTCTGGATCAGCTTGATGGCATGACGCGCCAGCTAAATGCCTTGTCGAATATGGGTCTGATCAGCCATTTCGTGGGTATGGTTACAGACTCCCGAAGCTTTCTTTCCTATCCTCGGCATGAATATTTCCGCCGGCTGTTGTGCGATATTTTCGGACGGGAAGTGGAAAACGGCGAATTGCCCGATGATCTGGATTGGATAGGCAAAATCATCCGGGATATCTGTTATTTCAATGCCCGGAATTATTTCAACTGGCAGCAACTTACGCCGGCATTGAGTAATGAACAGGTTGTAAGCCGTTAAAAATGGGAATGACCGAAAATTCTAACATAAATTCGTACTTTTCGCAATCGGTTGCAGTTACATCATCCATCATTACACAATCATCGCACGATGCATCCATCTGTAGCAGCTCTATTTGATTTAACAGGGAAAACCGCACTGGTTACAGGGTGCAACAAGGGCATAGGTCGGGCTATGGCGCTGGCACTGGCAGGGGCCGGAGCGGATATTATCGGGGTTTCGGCATCCATGCCGCAGTATGAAGAAGAACTCCGCACGGCAATTGGCCAGCTGGGCAGGCAGTTTACTGCTTATCAGGCCGATTTTTCCGACCGGCAGCAGGTGTATGCTTTTCTGGAAAAAGTTGGCCAGCAACATGGCCGCATTGATATTCTGGTAAACAATGCGGGTACCATCAGGCGGAGTCCCGCTGCCCAGCATCCGGATGCGGACTGGGATCTGGTGATGGCCATTAACCTGGATGCTCCTTTTATCCTGGCGCGGGAAATAGGTAAGAAAATGATTGAAAGGGGATCAGGGAAAATTATTTTTACCTGTTCCCTGCTGAGTTTTCAGGGGGGTATTCTGGTACCCGGATATGCAGCCAGCAAAGCCGGAATAGCAAGCCTACTGAAAGCCCTGGCCAACGAATGGGCTTCCAAAGGCGTCCAGGTGAATGGCATAGCACCCGGCTATATTGCCACCGATAATACAGCTCCGCTCCGGCAGGATCCCGTACGCAGCCAGGCTATTCTGGATCGTATTCCTGCCGCACGCTGGGGAGTGCCCGAAGATCTGGCAGGAGCAACCATTTTCCTCGCATCCCGGGCATCAGATTACGTGAATGGTACCATCGTAGTCGTTGATGGCGGATGGTTAGCCAGATAAGTCATAACAAAATTTTACAATTATGGAAATCAGATTCTCACATAGTCCGGAAGAAACCCTGCGCATGTCAACCCAGGAATTGCGCAGGCATTTTCTGGTTCAGCATCTGATGCAGGATGATGTGGTACGATTGGTGTATGCGCATGATGATCGCCTTATCATCGGAGGTGCACGACCGCTTACCAATCCGCTTCATCTGCCCAATCACCCGGAATTAAAAGCCGACTATTTTCTGGAGCGCCGGGAGCTGGGAGTCATCAATGTGGGCGGACGGGGAACGGTGCATGCCGATGGGCAGACGTTTGAACTGGAAAAATTGGATGCAGTGTATCTGGGGAAAGGTACCCGCGAAGTGAGCTTTGCTGCCGTTTCGCCTCACGATCCGCCTGTGTTTTTCCTGCTGTCGGCACCTGCGCATGCTTCCTATCCCAACCAGGTAATGAAAAAGCAGGATGCAGCACCCATGCAGGCAGGGGATGATAAAAATGCGAATAAAAGAACCATTTACAAATACATTCATCTGGATGGAATCCGCAGCTGCCAGCTTGTGATGGGACTCACGATGCTGGAACCGGGCAGCGTGTGGAATTCCGTGCCACCGCATACCCATACACGCCGCACAGAGGTATATTTTTACTTTGATGTGCCAGCAGCCCAGCGTGTGTTCCATTTTATGGGGCAACCCCAGGAAACCCGGCATCTGGTCATGGCCAATCATGAAGCCGTTATCTCGCCTCCCTGGTCGGTTCATTTCGGATGCGGTACCAGTCATTACGGATTTATCTGGGGAATGGCAGGTGAAAACCAGGTGTACAATGATATGGATGTGGTGGAAGTAAAATCTGTTTTGTAAGTCAAACCATCAAAATTGTATTGGATTTAAAAAAACGATGCTATATGTCAAAAAAAGTTGTCACGTTTGGAGAAATCATGCTGCGGCTTTCCACTCCCGGCTATCAGCGTTTTGTGCAGGCTGAACGGTTTGACGTCACCTATGGCGGAGGGGAAGCCAATGTAGCAGTAGCGCTTTGCAATTATGGTTTGCAGGGAACCTTTGTGACCAAGGTGCCCAATAATCCCATTGGACAGGCGGCCATCAATCACTTGCGGCGGTATGGAGTGGATACGCAATACATAGCGCGCGGAGGAGAAAGGCTGGGCATTTATTTTCTGGAAACAGGAGCTTCCATGCGTGCCTCGCAGGTGATCTACGATCGCGCTCATGCTGCCATTGCCGAAGCCGGACCGGAAGATTTTGATTTTGACCGGATTCTCGATGGAGCCGTTTGGTTTCACACCACAGGCATTACGCCGGCATTGAGCGACAAAGCAGCTGCGTTAACCGAACAGGCACTGAAAACAGCCCGGGCCAAGGGTATCACAACCAGCATTGACCTGAATTACAGGAAAAAATTATGGAGCAAAGAAAAAGCCCGGGAAGTGATGACCCGGCTCTGCCAGTATGTGGATGTGTGCATTGGCAATGAAGAAGATGCAGAAGCTACACTGGGTTTCAAGGCAAAAGGAACCGATGTTACCAAAGGCGAGCTGAATCTGGAAGGATACCAGGATGTATTTCGCCAGATGCGGGAAAAGTTTGGTTTCAAATACATTGCTACCTCCCTGCGGGAAAGCTATAGTGCCAGCGATAATGGCTGGAGCGCCTTGGTATACGACGGAAATGAATTTTACCACACCAGAAAATATGAAGTCCGCATCGTAGATCGTGTGGGCAGTGGCGATAGCTTTGCCAGCGGATTTATTTACGGGCTAATTACGGGCATGGATATGCGGCAGGCCGCCGAGTTTGGGGTAGCAGCATCGGCCCTAAAGCACACCATTCCCGGCGATATGAATCATGCTACGCTGGAAGAAGTTTTGCAGCTTATGAAAGGCGATGCCAGCGGAAGAGTTCAGCGATGATGGTTTCAAAAGTTTAAAATCACATTGGGAAAATGGCCAACAGACAACAGATCACAGAGCATATTCTTCGGCAGGGTATTTTACCCCTGTATTTTCATGCAGACGAGGCTGTCAGCACGGAGGTACTTCGGGCTATCTACCGGGCCGGCATCCGGGCGGTGGAATATACCAACCGCGGAGAGACCGCTTTCCGGAACTTTCGTACCCTGATCACCATTCGCAACCAGGAAATGCCCGATATGTGGTTGGGCGTGGGCACCATTAAACAGCTGAAAGAAGCCGAGCAATATGTGGCAGCAGGGGCCGATTTTTTGGTGAGCCCTGGTTATCTGCCTGAGGTGGCTGGTTTTGCTATCGGGCATGATTTGCTTTATGCGCCCGGATGCATGACACCTACAGAAATCATGGCTGCTGAAAACCAGGGATTGCAACTGATTAAGCTGTTTCCCGGCAGTCTGTTGGGTCCGGAATTCGTCAGCAGCATCCGCGATATTTTCCCGAAGCTGTGGTTTATGCCTACCGGTGGCGTGGATACCACCAAGGAAAATCTGGAACGCTGGTTCAAGGCAGGGGTCAGTGCCGTGGGCATGGGCAGTAAACTCATCAGCAAAAAACTGATGGAACAGCGCGATTACGCTACCATCGAAAAGCTTACCCGGGAAGTATTGCAAACCATTCACGATATCAAAAACCAACAATCATGAGTCTGGAACCACGGGTGGCCGATACGCTTGCGGAGAAAGTACGTCCTTTTCGCTGGCGTATCCTGGCCCTGCTCTTTATTGCCACTACCATCAACTACATGGACCGCAGCATCATCGGTGTATTGGGGCCTACTTTGCGCGATTATATTTTTCACTGGAGCAATACGCAGTACAGTTATATCAATATCTCTTTCATGATTGCCTATGCTGTAGGTATGCTGATCATGGGAGGTATTATTGATCGGGTAGGTACAAGAGCCGGATATGCCATATCTATTGGCATCTGGAGTTTTTTCAGCCTGATGCATGCCTTTGTCAATCGCACCATGGGCTGGATTGGCTTTGCTGTGGCGCGTTTTGGACTGGGTATTGGCGAGTCGGGTAATTTTCCGGCCTGTATCAAAACTGTAGCTGAATGGTTTCCAAAAAAGGAGCGGGCATTGGCCACAGGCATTTTCAATGCAGGCAGCAATGTGGGGGCGGTACTGGCTCCATTGGTCATTCCCCTGATCGTAAGCAACACGGGCAGGCACTGGCAATATGCCTTTTGTGTGACTTTCGTTTTCAGTATGATTTGGGTTATCATTTGGCTTACCACCTATCGCAAACCTGAAAAGCACCGCAAGGTATCCAAACAGGAGTTGTCCTACATTTTAAGCGATTCGGAGGCGGAAAGTGACGAGCGTATTTCCTGGTGGCGGGTATTGCCGCTCAGGGAAACCTGGGCATTTGCCGTAGCCAAGCTGCCTGATGCCGTTTGGTGGTTTTATCTGTTCTGGGGAGGTTTTTTCTTGAATCACCAGTTTGGATTGGAACTCAAAGGATTGGCTTTGCCACTGATCATCATTTACCTGATGGCCGATTTGGGAAGCATTTTCGGAGGATGGCTTTCTTCCTTTTTTATCAAGAAAAAGCACTGGCCCATCAATCGTGCACGCAAAACTGCCATGCTTATCTGCGGGATTATTATCCTGCCGGTGGTGTTTGCCACCCAAACGCACAACGAATGGCTGGCTGTATTCCTGATTGGACTCGCCGCTGGTGGGCATCAGGCATGGTCGGCCAATGCGTTTACACTGGCATCGGATGTATTTCCCAAGAAAGCAACGGCTTCTGTGGTGGGTATTGGTGGCATGATAGGTGCGCTGGCCAGTGTGGCGGCCAATTTCGGATTGGGACATGTGCTGGATCAGAGTGAAAAAAGCGGGTATTTTGTGGCCTTCCTAGTTGCCGGCAGTTTATATCTGGTGGCCTTGTTCTTCATTCATCTCATCATGCCTCATATGACACCCCGCGATGAGCAGCTGCAGTATGTTTCATCGGCCAAAACCGAAAAGACTGATTCTTAGGTTATTTTCCGAAAACGGCGTCCTTCAGCTGATTTTTTCTACCCGGCCTTCCTGCAGCCTGTAGCGGATTCCGCTTTCCGGGCAAACGGCCCATCCTTTTGCATCAAACTGAAGGCGATGACCATAGGAGCTTACCCAGCCTGCCTGCCGTGCCGGACAGCCCACCATCAATGCATAGGCCGGCACGTTGTGCGTTACGACAGCTCCGGCACCAATAAATGCATAGCTCCCAATTTCAAGGCCGCAAATAATAGTTGCATTCGCCCCGATGGTAGCCCCTTTTCGTACGATGGTGGTCTGATATTGATCCCTGCGGCTGATTTCGCTGCGAGGATTGCGTACATTGGTGAATACACACGAAGGCCCGAGAAACACATCATCTTCAATGATCACACCGGTGTAAAGCGATACATTGTTCTGGATTTTTACCCCATTACCCACAATCACACCCGAAGCAATAAAAACGTTCTGGCCAATATGGCATGAACTGCCGATGCGGGCACCCGCCATAAGGTGCGAAAAATGCCAGATTCTGGTGCCTTCACCAATGACGCAGCCCTCATCCACAACAGCGGTTGGGTGGATCATGATATCAAGAGAATCATGCATAACAGGATCTATCTCTGATGCAAAAATCTATCAAAACCAACGGAAAAACCACTGCAAAACAGGTGCAATTCCCCAGAAAATGGATTCTGATTTGCTTTGAGTGATGCAGATCATTACCTTTGCTACCCGATGTCTCTCTCGGTCAAACACCTGCTGGGCATTCGCGATCTTACTGCTGAAGATATTGAAATTATTTTTCAAACTGCCGATCAGTTTAAAGAAGTATTGAACCGGCCTATCAAAAAAGTGCCCACCCTGCGCGATACTACGGTGGTGAATTTATTTTTTGAGAATTCAACCCGCACACGGATTTCCTTTGAGCTGGCCGAAAAAAGGCTTTCTGCCGATGTGGTGAATTTTTCGGCAGGTGTATCTTCGGTAAAAAAGGGGGAAACGCTGATTGATACCGTGCACAATATTCTGGCCATGAAGGTTGATATGGTCGTGATGCGGCATTCGGCCAGTGGTGCGCCCCACTTTCTGGCACGACATATCCCGGCCAGCGTGATCAATGCCGGCGATGGCATCAATGAACATCCCACGCAGGCCTTGCTCGATGCCTATTCCATCCGCGAAAGGTTGGGGCAGGTGAAAGGCGTGCGGGTGGCTATCATCGGTGATATCATGCACTCGCGGGTAGCCTTGTCCAACATCTACTGCCTGAAAAAATTAGGTGCAGAAGTAATGGTGGCCGGCCCGCCCACGCTGATTCCGAAATACATAGAGGAAGCCCTGGACGTAAGGGTTTGTTATCATGTTAAAGATGCATTGGCCTGGTGTGATGTAGCCAATGTGCTGCGGATACAGCTGGAACGGCAAAATCGCCCGCTTTTTTCCTCGCTGCGCGAATACAATTTGTATTATGGCATCAAACGCAGCTGGATCGATGCGCTTCAGAAACCTATCGTAATCATGCATCCCGGGCCTATCAACCGGGGTGTAGAACTGGATTCGGAAGTGGCAGACTCACCTCAATCCATCATCCTGCAGCAGGTTGAAAACGGCGTGGCTATCCGGATGGCCGTCTTGTATTTATTGGCCGGCAAAAAGGAAAGTTTCAGTTAGTTTATTTCATAGGAGGACATGGAATTCCGCTTCCGCCGATTTCTTCCCGCATGTTTCGCATGTTTTTGAATTTTCGGGGCAGTGTGATGCTGAGGGTGATAGCAGAATAGTAATACCAGTCCTTATATCTGCTGCTGCCGCGAATGGTGCCATCCGGAGGATAGGGATCGGATTGATGGCCGGGAAGCCGGTTGGTGCGGAAAGCCATCCTGACGGCCAACGGACCCTTCGCATTTTGCAGAGTGGTTTCATCCACATAGGTTTTGCTGACATCATCCAGGTAATCGGTAAACGTTTTCCGAAGGCCCACTTCCAAGCCCAGCCTTACCCGTGGCGAAATTGCCCAAAGCAGCCCTCCACCAAACGGAATGGCCGGTTGGATAAGTGAATAAGGCTTGCGATCAGGGTAGGCAGCAAGCCCTTCTCCTTCGGTACTCAAAGGACGCAATGCCACGCGCTGACCATTGGTATCGAGTGCCGTGGGATTAAAATGAAACAGTGCAAGACCTACAAATACATAAGGCGTAAAGGCTTTTTCATGCAGATCCCATAATTGATAACGAATGTTGGCCTGCAGTTCCAGGATATGCGATTGAAAGCTGAGGTTTCGGAGGATAGTCGTGCTATCTTTTCCATACCGATCGTCGCCAGAAATCGTAGCATAGGAAAACATACCCCGCATGGCAAGATGGGAGCCAAGTTCCTGATCGTAAAAAATACCGATGGCTGGATGAGACTCCCGGAATGTGTATCGCCGGTATTGCAGATCTCCGGTATAATTGCTGGCTCCCGCCAATATCCCTATACTTCTATCCTGTGCAAATGCAGGAATGTGTTGGATGATGCACCAGCATATGCCAAAAAAGGATAGCTGCCAAAACTTGCCGGAAAACATAAGCAAGAGGTTTCTGGATATAAACGTCATTTTATTGTTATTTCTTATTTTATGCAATCAAAAATTTTGTATGCATAACAGCCACTGATCAAGAATTTTTGATCATCCATTTTCAACAGCCTAAATTTGCAGATCGTTTTTGACTGCTCCTTTCGGTTCATGGGCAATTCCCTTTGTGCCGTGCAATGAGCCGGATCAGCAGCCTGTGAACAGTTCAGATGTATGCTGTTACAGGCATTACCAAATGAACATGACAGGTTTTTCAGCAACCAGGCACTCCGATGTTGTTAAAAAGCATACGCATGAAAGGAATTACGCTGTTTTTGAGTTTTGCATTTGTTTCCGGCATATTCACTCCAAAGGCTTACACCCAGTCGCTTAGTTCTATTCAAACCCTGGAGGATTGTGTGGCTTATGCATTATCCCACAGCCCTGATCTTCAACAATCATACCTGAATCGCGACATTACGCTGCATACCATCCGCAGCAAGCTGGCCGACTGGTATCCGCAGATCGGGTTAAGTTTTGATCTCCAGCATTATCTGGAGCTGCCTACGTCTGTTTTCCCGGATTTTACCAATCCCAACGGGCCCAAACGGGAAGTGAAAGTGGGCGTAACCAATTCTTCCACGCTCACGTTTTCCGTGAATCAAACTTTATTCAACCGGGATGTATTGCTGGCTGTCCGTTCAGCGGGTGATGTAAAGCAGCAGACGGCGCAATCCATTGTCGAGGATGAGATCAATACCATTGTCAATGTTAGCAAGGCCTATTACAATGTGCTCATTACCCAGCGCCAGCTTGATATTGCCGAAGAAGATATCGTGCGCTTGCGCAAAAGCATGGAAGATGCGTATGCACAATATCAGTCGGGCCTGGTAGATAAAACTGATTATGAAAGAGCAAAAATTGCCCTGAATAATGCCATTGCCAATCGACAGGCGATTGCTCAGCAGGTAAAGGTAGCTTATGTGTATCTGAAGCAACTGATGGGATTCCCGGCTGATAGCAGTTTTCAGCTGGCTTATGATACCAGCCAGATGGATCAGAACGTATGGTTTGATACCACACAAGTCCTGCAATACAGCAACCGCATCGAATATCAATTGCTGCAAACCAACCGCCGCCTGTTGGTAGATGAGTGGCAGTATAACAAATGGAGTTTCCTGCCTTCGGTATCTGCTTTTTACAATTACAATCTGGCTTATCTGAACGACGAATTTTCGAAGGTATACAGCCGTAGTTTCCCCAATTCACTCATTGGCATTCAGCTGTCGTTGCCCATTTTCCAGGGCACCAAACGCATCCAGAACATTGCTATATCCAAGCTGGAAATTCAGCAGACGGATGTGGCCATCCAGGCCTTGCAGCATCAGATTCGTACAGAATATGAACAGGCATTGGCCAATTACAAAAGCAATCTGTATAACTGGCAAACCCTGAAAGAAAATCTGGAGATGGCTCGCGATGTATATGAAACCCTGTCATTGCAATATCAGGCCGGTGTAAAAACCTATCTGGATGTCATTACGGCGGAAACCGATCTGCGCACGGCTGAATTCAATTATTTAAATGCATTGCTGCAGGTGCTGTCCAGCAAGCTGGACGTGGAAAAAGCCATGGGTCTGATTCATGTTGCCGGCTATCCCTCATCTGCACAAACATCTGTCAAACCATAAAAAGAACGAAATAGACCATGAATCAAATGCGATATGTTGCTATGAAAATGATCTCAACTCTGGCAGTGGGCTCTGGTATGGTTTTGCTGTTAGCAAGCTGCCATCACAGCTCTCAGGCTCCGCAAATGCCACAGGCCGTTCCGGTAAGTGCTGTAGAGGTGCATACCCAGCCTGCTACCTATTACCAGTTTTACCCTGGAACCATCAGAGCACTCAATGTGGTACAGCTGCACGGCGATGTAAGCGGTTATATCACAGGTATATTTTTTAAAGACGGGCAATTTGTGGAGAAAGGACAAAAATTGTATGAAATTGACCGCCAGCAATACGAAGCCGCTTATCAGCAGGCCGTTGCCAATCTGCAGGTAGCACAGGCCAATCTGGAAAAGGCCAAGCAGGATGCAGAACGGTACCAGGAATTGAACCAGAAAAATGCGATTGCCAAACAGACACTCGATCATGCGCTCTCCGATCTGAGAAGTGCCGAAGCCCAGGTAGCTGCCGCCAAGGCCAATGTGAATCAGGTGGCTACGAATCTGAAATATTCCCGCATTGTAGCTCCTTTCAGCGGTATCATTGGTATTTCGCAGGTGAAGCTGGGCTCACTGATAACACCCGGGCAAACCCTTCTGAATACCATTTCATCGTATGATCCGATGGCAGTGGACTTCCAGGTTGATCAGAAAGAAATTCCCCATTTTTCTGACCTGCTGGCTCACGCAGCAGCGCATCGAGCTGATTCCACGTTTATGATTCAGCTTGCTGATGGTACCTTGTATCCCGAACCAGCCACCATTTCAGTCATCGACCGGGCTGTAGATCCGCAGACGGGCACCATTACCGTGCGCCTGCTGATACCTAACAGGCATAATTTGCTGCGTGATGGCATGAATTGCAATGTGCGGGTGGCCAATCGTTTGCCGGCCAGTACCATTCTGATTCCGCAAGTAGCTATCACGGAGCAGCTGGGTGAATATTTTGTGTACGTGGTGCAGGGCGACAGCGTCGTGCAGCGGAAAATTGCACTGGGCTACCCGATTGGCAGCCAGTATGTGGTGCAAGATGGATTAAAGCCAGGTGAAAGGGTGGTTACACAGGGCATCCAGCGGCTGCGACAGGGGGCTCATGTGATTGTTTCATCCAATTCGGCCGCTGAGCGCTCGGGCGCCGCGCCGGCTTCATCTCATTAATGAACAGGCAAGGAGTTTCACAGCATTGAATTCAGGCGACTATGATTGCAAATGTATTTATCAAGAGACCCATCACGGCGATTGTGATTGCAATTATCATCACCCTATTGGGCATTTTATCCATACTCAATCTTCCCATTTCGCAGTATCCTGACATTACACCGCCGGTAGTCACGGTGTCGGCCAACTACACAGGTGCCGATGCCCAGACAGTAGAGCAAACGGTTACAACACCTATTGAAACTCAGGTTAACGGTACGCCTGGTATGGAGTACATGCAAAGTACTAGCACCAGCAGCGGTACCAGCAGTATCAATGTGACCTTTAACTTGGGGACTAACGTTGACATTGCAGCGCTGGATGTACAGAACCGGGTGAGTATAGCGGCTCCGCAGCTACCTTCGGAAGTGCAACGCTTGGGCGTGACTGTGCGGAAAAGAAACCCCAGCATCCTGATGCTGGTAGCCTTGTATTCACCACATGGTACCCATAGCCCCGAGTTTTTGAGCAATTATGCCAATATTTACGTAAAAGATGCTTTGCTGCGGGTAAATGGGGTGGGGGATGTATTTACCCGTGGTGCAGACTTTAGCATGCGCGTGTGGCTGAAGCCCGATAAGCTGGCAGCCCTGGGGCTTACCCCAGGTGATGTAGTTGCAGCTCTGCAATCCCAGAACCTGCAAGTAGCTGCCGGCTCTATCGGCATGCCTCCGCAGGACACTACCCAGGCTTTCCAGTATACCGTATTCACCAACAGCCGACTCAGCAAGCCGGAAGATTTTGCCAATGTGGTGATTCGATCTGATCCCCAGACCGGAGCACTGGTTCATCTGAAAGATGTGGCACGGGTAGAGCTGGGGAAATTTACCTATGATGATTATGCGTACGTGGATGGCAAGCGAGCCACTTTTCTGCTCATATTCCAGACCCCCAACAGCAATGCCCTGGAAACCTACCAGGGTGTGGTGGAAGCTATGAAGCAGCTCAAAAAAACATTCCCCAGCGATGTAGACTACATGATTCCTTTTGAATCGGTATCAGTCATTCAGGTATCCATTCATGAGGTGGTGATTACCCTGCTGGAGGCGTTGGTACTGGTGATTCTGGTGGTTTTCCTGTTTTTGCAGAACTGGCGGGCTACCCTAATCCCGGTGCTGGTAATTCCTGTTTCTATCATCGGCACTTTTACCTTTTTCACCCTGCTTGGATTTACCATCAATAAGCTTACGCTCTTTGGCTTTGTTCTTGCCATCGGTATTGTGGTGGACGATGCTATTGTAGTTACTGAAGCGGTGGAGCATTACATGAGCAGCCGCAATATTCCAGCTAAGGAAGCTACTATACTGGCCATGAAAGATATTTCCGGACCGGTCATTGCCATTGCGCTGATTCTGGCTTCGGTGTTTATTCCTGTTGGGTTCATTCCGGGTATTGTGGGTAAGCTCTATCAGCAGTTTGCCATCACCATTGCCATTTCGGTGCTGATCTCGGCCTTCCTGGCGCTTTCTCTTACGCCTGCCTTGTGTACCTTGTTGCTTAAGCCGATGGAATTTGATGAACATTCCCGCGGATTGAACCGGTTCTTTTATCTGTTTAACAGATGGTTCAGAAAAACCACTTTAAATTACACCGTTGCCGTGCGCAAAGCCATAGCGGCATCCCGATACATCATCATTCTGCTCGTATGCATCATTGTGGCGGCTATTTTGCTGTTCAAACACAAGCCTACCGGTTTTATTCCAACTGAAGATGAAGGTCGGCTTTACATCACCTTTGAACTACCTGAGGCAGCCTCTACTACCCGGACTGTGCAGGTACTCGATTCCATTATGTACATCCTGCAGCAGACACCGGGTGTCGGCCATTTTGCAGGGCTTGCCAGCCTGAATGTCGTTACTTTTTCTACCAAGTCAAACAGCGGTACCATCTTTTGCCAGCTGAAACCCTGGGATGAAAGAAAATCCAAATCCGAACAGTTGTTTGCCATTATTGGTCAGCTGCAGCGCAGGTTTGCCGCCATCAAGGATGCCAATATCGTAGTGATTCCTCCTCCTGCCATTCCTGGGCTGGGTGCAACGGGTGGTTTTACCTTTGAAATTGAGGACAGAGCCGGTACGGATGATCTACAGACTTTTGAATCGGTAGTCAGGCGCTTTGTGGCCGCAGCCAACCAGCGCCCGGAAATCAGCAGTGCCTTTTCCTTTTTCACGGCTCATACTCCTTCCTACCGGGTGGATGTAGATCGGGATCAGTGTGAAAAAATGGGCGTAAACATTGCCGATGTCTACAACACGTTGCAGACCTATCTGGGCAGTTCGTATGTGAATGATTTCACTATTTATGGCCGTAACTTTCGTGTGGTGGCTCAAGCCGATACCCAATACCGTAGTACGATACATGATTTATCGGATTACTACGTGCGGAACAACCAGGGACAGATGATTCCCCTGAGCAATCTAGTTACCTACCGGACAATCGAGACTGCTCCGCTGATTTCGCATTACAACCTGTTTCGCTCGGCAGAAGTCAATGGCAATGCAGCTCCTGGTTACAGCAGTGGGGACGCCATTAAAGCCCTGCAGGAAGTGGCGGCACAGGTATTGCCCAATGGATACGGATATGAATTTTCAGGCCTGAGCAGGGAAGAAATCCAGGCAGGCTCCAAAACGGTCTATATTTTCATGCTTTCCGTGATTTTCGTGTTCTTGTTGCTGGCAGCCTTGTATGAAAGCTGGTCGGTACCTTTTGCCGTATTACTGGCAGTGCCGCTGGCTGCCTTTGGGGCCATTTTAACCCTGACTTTCACATCCAGCTTGTCGAACAGCGTGTATGCCCAGATTGGATTGGTGACGCTCATAGGACTGGCGGCCAAGAATGCCATCCTAATTGTAGAGTTTGCCAAAGAGCGTGTCGACCGTGGCATGCAGGAGATCAATGCTACCCTGGAAGCATCCCAGCTCAGGCTAAGGCCTATTCTGATGACTTCTCTGGCCTTTATTTTTGGCGTGGCTCCGCTGGCGCTGGCTACGGGTGCGGGGGCAGTATCCAGGCAAACCATTGGATTTACTGTTCTGGGCGGTATGCTGGCAGCTACGCTGTTGGGGATATTTACCGTACCCGTATTGTTCGTATCTATCATCCGGCTGGCTTATGGAAAAGAAAAACTCCGGGAGTTGCAATCCAGAGCTGCAGCCGAAGAGATGCCTCATGAGCCGATATAATATCCGGTTGTGGGCAATCTGGTATTTTTGCATCCACCGGCAAACGCAGATGGCCGGGTTCGCGTGAATTAGATTTGATTTGGCTATGATACCAGCGCACAGTTTTGTTTCCGATAAGAATAGCTTCTCTCGGAATGAACGGGTTGTATCGTTTTACCGGTATGTGCCGGTAGCAGATCCGGTTGTTTTCCGGGAAGAGTTGCTGCACCGGTTTTCCGGATGGCAAATCCTTGGGCGGATTTATATTGCCCGGGAAGGAATCAATGCCCAGATCAGCATACCGGAATCGTATGTAGAAGATTTTGTTGCTTTCGTACGCCATCATCCTTTGTTGGGCAATGAAGTGTTGCTGAACTGGGCGGTGGATCAGCAGGGCTTGTCTTTTCAGAAGCTGAAAATCAAAATAAGGCCAAAGATTGTAGCCGACGGCATTGACGATCCGCAGTTCATGCTATCGCAAAAAGGTATTTATCTCGATGCCCAACAATTCAATGAACTGACAGACAGGCCCGAGACGCTCGTGGTAGACATGCGCAATCATTATGAATATGAAGTAGGGCATTTTGAACGCGCCTTGCAGGTACCCGCCGACACGTTTCGTGAGCAGTTGCCGCTGGCAGCAGAGATGCTCAGAGGACTGGAAGATCGCCCAATTGTGATGTATTGTACCGGAGGGATTCGTTGCGAAAAAGCCAGCGCCTGGTTACTGCACAAGGGATTTAAACAGGTTTATCATCTTCGCGGAGGCATTATTGAATATGTGCGGCAGGTCAGGCAAAAAGGCCTGCCCAATAAGTTTCATGGGAAAAATTTTGTTTTTGATGCCCGTATGGGCGAACGGATTACCGATGAAATCATCGGACGCTGTTACCTGTGTGGCCGGCCCAGTGACCGGCAGGTGAACTGCAGCAATGATGCCTGTCACATGCTGATCATCCAGTGCGAAGATTGTGCCCGTGAATATGAAGGATGCTGTAGCAGGGATTGCCAGGAGGTAATTCACCTGCCAGCCGATCAGCAAAAACTCATTCGCCGGCTGGCTGCTCGGCTGCAGCCGGGGTTCTGCAATGCCCGCATCCGGCGGGAGCAACCCCTGATGGCCAGCCTGAAAGACCTGATCCAGCAAGGCAAGTGGCAGGTTTATTTATCCCACCACAGGTGATCGCTGAGTTGGACGGATGGGACATTCTGCCCGTTGCGGGTGGTCTCTACACTGGGATAATCTACCCGCCTGATGAATGTGGATAAAGCTGCATTGACTGGCAGTTGGAAATTCTTATAGGCATAATCCATCCTACGCATATCATCCCAGGTAACCGGATTCAGAAAGCAGGCCACATATTTTTCTTTCATAATCAAGGCAAGGGTCAAATTACTTGCTCCCACGGCTACTCTCGGGTCATTCAGATAACGTTGCTGAGCTGTATCGGGTACCTGCATTTTTTGCATATTTACCCGAATCCCAGTCAGATAAGCTTGATAAGCCTGATTCAAATATCCGGAACGAAAAGCAGCTTCAGCTTCCAAAAATTTGCACTCCGCATAGGTAATCATTTCCAGCGGACCATTATCTGCTGAATAAAATTTCCCTTCAATCAGGTAACATTCTTGATGACCTGTGCCGGAGCTCTGTCGCCCGGCACCATTGGGTGTACCCCGGTAATCGCCATATACAGTAGTATCGGTGATCAAAGGGAGCCGGGGATCAAACACTCCATATGTTTTCCCGTCGAGTGCATCAATAAAATAGGAAGAAAGCCAGCCATCCAGCAGCAGCCCAGCATTGTTCAGTGCTACCTGTGCCCACGGATTACGCACAGCAAAGGCGGTGATCTGTGCATCATCTGCACTGGTATCATAAGCTTGAGCGAGAGCAGTTAGTACGGCTGAAGGGTTGTAGGCCGAAGTTTTACTCACCAGGTTCAGCATGCGGGCTTTTAGGGCATAGGCGGTTTTGATCCAAGCCTGGGGGTTGCCATGGTGAATAAAATCACTGGCTGCGTCTAGTTCACCGCTTGCATCAGGCTGCTGCAAATATTGAATGCCGCGGTCAATCAGGGCTAGGCATGTATCGTACAATCCCTGTTGCGAGTCAAAACGAGGAGTTAGATTCACAACACCCTGAAAGGCTTCACTATAGGGCATATCACCCCATATGTTTGTACCCAGGCTAAGATTATAAGCCGTAAGGATATCAGCTACGCCAATGTAGGCATTCAATCCGCGAGAAACAGCAAGCCTGCGCATGTCATACAAATCGGTCAGGGTGTTGTAAAGCTGGCTCCAATCGGTTGAGGGATCAATAGGCTGATAAGTATCTACATCGCTTCCCGGGTTGGGAGATGCTAGATACTGTACAAAATAGGAAGTAGCATCATGGCTGATGTAATAGGTATTGTAGGCGCTGGTATAGGTGACGTTGGCCAGCAATCCTGCTATAGGGGCCTCCTGGGCCGCATTCGGATTTTGATTGATATCAAGATATTTCTGGCAGCTATTCAGGCCTGAGATAAGCAGACAAGCTATGAAGAAGGTGAATATAGATTTCATGGTCTTTGTTTTTTAATCATTTAAAATGAGGCATGCAAATGAACCATAAAATTTCGAAGTGCAGGATAGGTGAAGCCGGCAAAGCCATTGGCATTGCTACCTGCGGGTGCAGAACTGGATTCTGGATCAAATCCTATGTACTTGGTATGCAACCAGAGATTGTTACCAGTAAATCCAATATTCAACCCCTTAATGAATGTACCTTTCAGCCAGCGGTTGGGCAACTGGTAACTCAGGCTTAGGGTTCTCAGGCGAATCCATGAGGCATCCTCTACGAAATTTTCGCTGACTCCCCGATAGTAGTTCCGGTAATAACCTGCCCCATAATTTTTACCGTCAGGACCTGTTCCCTGACCGAGCCATACAGGAGTGGTATTAGGTGTACCATCGGAGTGAACGCCGGGGAAAATTACGGTTTCATTTCGGTTAATGGTATAGGCAGCGATACCGAAAGCAGCCATGAAATTGTTTAGCTGGTCATATTTCTGCACGTCGAGATGGGCATCGAACAGAAAAGAAAGAGCCCAGTTGCCGTAAGTTAGGGTATGATTCCAGCTTACCAGCCATTTCGGATAGGAATTACCCAGGATCTGTTGGTCAGAAGCTTTTACAGGAAATCCATTGCTGCCGATGACCATGGGTGCTTTTTTATCCACATGGGTGGGAGGCTGCTTCCCATCTGGATAATATCTCAGCCAGTGTGAGCCATAGATATCTCCCGCCGAGCCACCAGGTACATAATACATGGTAACGGTAGCACCTGCATAACCAAATTGGCTGCCTACCTGAATGCGTTGAAGGCCAGGATAGATACTCAGAATTTTGTTTTCATTATGAGATAAGTTTACATCTGTTTCCCAGGAGAACTGTTTGCTCCTGACAGGAGTGGCTTGCAGCGTTAGTTCTATACCCTGATTGCGGATCTTTCCAGCATTCAGGGTGATGCTGGTAAAGCCTGTGCTTGGAGCGGTAGCTACAGGAATAATCTGGTCCTGGCTTATGGTATGGTACCAGGTGAAATTTAAGGTAAAGCGACTATCCAGGAAAGAAAGGTCTGTTCCGATTTCAAAGGAGGTAGTTTTTTCGGGCTTCAGGTTTTGCAGGCCGGCGGCATTGCTGCGGGTCCAAAGATTCACTCCGTTAACCGGAACACCGGTGGGTATATACACAATACTGGTACTATAGGGATCAGCATCTTTACCGATTTGGGCAAGGGAGGTCCGGATTTTCCCATAGGAAAGCCACGAAGGCAAAGTATGAAAATGCTCTGTAAAAATATAACTCAGGTTAGCCGAGGGATAGAAGAAGGATCGGTTGCCTTTTTCAAGGGTTGAGGTCCAGTCATTCCTTCCTGTAAGGGTCAGATAGATGGCCTGATCGTAGCTCAATTCCAATTCACCGTAAGCGCCGATGATATGGTATAGGCTCCGATATTCGCTGGCATTGATGATTTTCGCATTCGACAGGGTAAACAGATTGTAGATATCCAGTTCATCCCCTTCGGTGGCCACTTCATCCACTGCCCGGTCGAGGAGATCATGACCAAGCCTGAGGGATGTGCTGAACCTGCCCCAGTTATGTTGCAGGGTAAGGAGGAAATTGGAATTGAGTTGCCGGTAACTGATGCCATATTTATGTACAAACCCCTGTCCATTGTCGTCATCTACATACTCTCCCGGGATTCCTTTAGGGCCGGGAGCCGTAGCTGTTCGGTTATCCTGGTAGGCATCCACCCCGAAGCGATAGGTCAGATTCATCCATTCAAATGGCTGATAAGAAAAATAGGAGCTGGCAATTATATGGTTGACATAGGATTTGAATTTATTAGTTGCTGCTTTATACCAGGCATTGCCGTTGCCATAGGTTTTTTCGGTACCTTCCGGAGTGAGGTAATCGCGTACGTCCCAACGGGGAGCCCAATAGGTCATTTCCTCATTGAAGCGGTCGGCATCGTAGAAATTTCCACCTGTATTGGCATACAGGATTGTTGAACCCATTTCCAGTTTTTTGCTGAATACCAGTTTCCCGCTCAGCCTTGTGCTGATATCCTGGTAATAGGTAAAGGGCAGCACGCCATTCTGATGGAAATATGAAATGGAAGACGAGACGGAAGCTTTATCAGTGCCACCTGACAGGCTAAGCGTGTGACGCATCTGGTTGCCGGAAATATAGGCGTGTTTGTAATGGTCAAATAATTTGGCCGGGTGTGTGGGGTCAATTTTTCTTGCTTCTTCTACGGTAGGTCCCCAATTGGGCCAGAAACTGGTGGAGTCATAAACACCTCCATATCCTTGGGTGTAGAGACTTTGAACTTTGGGCGTTTTATCAATCACATCATAGCTGTAGTTCATATCGTAGCTCACGCGAAACTGACTGGCTTTTGCCGATTTGGTAGTAATGACAATCACTCCGTTGGCTCCGCGCAGGCCATACAGGGCTGTAGCTGCTCCGCCCCTCAGCACGGTAATACTTTCAATATCATCGGGGTTGATATCGGCAATGCGGTTGGTCATTTGTACACCCCGACCTCCCGTGGTGCCGAAAGTAGAGGTTGTATTATCTACCGGAATACCATCGACGACAAACAATGGCTGATTGTTCTTACCTGGATCGAGAGAATTTACACCTCGGATCAGGATACTGGCACCTTGCCCAGGGCCACCTCCCGTGCTGCCTATCATCACACCGGCCACCCGGCCCTGCAAAGCATTCACCAAATTGGGCTGATGGGAGATGGTTAGCTCCCGGGCATTGACCTCCTGAGAGGCATACCCGAGCGAGCGTACATCCCTGCGTATACCCAGGGCTGTAACAACAACCTGATTCAACGACCGTGTGGTTGCATGTAGGGTGATGGTATAGGATGTTTCAGCCGTCACCGGTATAGTAACAGCTTCGTATCCTATAGAGCGTACCTGTAAATGGGTGGCTGACTCAGGTATGCTCAAACTGAATTCTCCATTATTGTTGCTTGTGGTACCAATCTGGGTGCCCTGTACCAAGATGGTAGCTCCTATCACAGGGAGCCCGGATTCATCTACCACTTTGCCATGAATGGCTCTCTGGGCAAAAGAGAGCATACAAGCCAATAGAAAGATCCATGTGAGGAGAAGTGGTTTCATGAGCTCAGAATTTGTGTGAACTAATATTTGATTTTAGGCTTTAGTAAATATATAATAGGGTTTTATGATAAGCAAATTTTCGCGGAGAAAAAATTTGTTTTTTCGCATATTTCCTCATGACATAATATGTGGAGGTCTGAAAAAGTTAGTAAATGGGTACATGCGAATGCACGATGGTTTAACTTTTTGAAAATACCCTGCATTGCTGCAATTTTGATAGCTTTGCCGGAAAGCAATGGAATAAGCTGATATGGCTCAATCAGATATTCATCCTTCGGTAAAGATCCTGTGGAAGGTATTTTTCATTGGATTGGGCCTGTTTGTGCTCATCCTGTTGTTGACCAACTGGGGCGTGTTTGGTTATATGCCTTCTTTGAAAGACCTGGAAAATCCGCAGGCTGCGCTGGCTTCAGAGGTTTTTGCTTCGGATGGCACGCCGATGGGAAAATATTATCTGCAAAACCAGGATCGCACGTATTGTGAATTCAAAGACATTTCTCCCAATGTCATTCATGCACTGATAGCTACAGAAGATGTACGTTTTTATCAGCACAGCGGTATTGATCCGAAAGGAACCATTGCCATCCCTTTTTATTTGCTGATAGGCAAAAAGCGCGGATCCAGCACCATTACCCAACAGCTGGCGTTTAATTTATTCAACGGGCACCGAGCTGCAAATCCCGTTGTTCGTGCTTTTCAGAAGCTGAAAGAATGGATATTGGCGGTGAAACTGGAACGTTATTTTACAAAAGATGAAATCTTGGCGTTGTACCTGAATACTGTTCCCTTCAGTGAAAACGTGTATGGTATTAAAAATGCCGCGCGTACATTTTTCAATAAAAATCCCGATGCACTCGATGTAGATGAAGCAGCCACCTTGATTGGCATGCTGAAAGGGACCACTTTGTACAATCCGCGCCGCAATCCTGTGGCTGCCCTGAACCGGCGCAATACAGTCATTGAACGCATGGCCGACGCAGGTTTTCTGACCCGTGCACAGGCTGCAGCCTATGAAGCACAACCCATCCGCCTGCAGTATAACAAGCTGGATCATAATGACGGCATAGCTCCCTATTTCCGGGAATATATCAAAGAAGCCATTCTGAAACCCTGGTGTGCCACACATAAAAAAGCAGATGGTTCATCGTATGATTTATATCGCGATGGCCTGCGGATCTATACAACTATCAATCCACGCATGCAGCAATACGCAGAAGAAGCCGTGGCCAGGCATCTTTCTTACCTGCAGAAGGTTTTCAATGCACAGACCTACATCAAAAACGGTTCCGTGTGGAAGAATTATCAGAATGTGCTGATCGATGCGATGAAATCATCAGACCGCTGGCAGGCGATGAAAGATGCTGGTCTGAGCGATGCAGAAATTGAACAGTTTTTCTATCATCAGAAAGTGCCCATGAAAGTATTTGCGTGGAATCGTTCAGTAAATGGCATCCGCAATACCATTGATACGGTGATGACGCCTATGGATTCCATCAAATACATGCAGCAGTTTTTGCAATGCGGCATGCTGGTGATGGATCCAGAAAGTGGGGAAGTGAAAGCCTGGGTGGGTGGTGATGATTTTCGCTACTTCAAGTATGATCATGTCAACATCAACACCAAACGACAGGTAGGTTCTACTATCAAACCGTTTTTATATTATCTGGCAATAGCCAATGGATTCACACCCTCTACCATTGTACCCAATCTGCCGGTCGTATTTCCTGATTTTCATAATTACAGTCCACATAACGCAGAAAATGATACAGCCACTTATGTAACGCTTGCCGATGCCCTGGCGGAATCATTGAACAATGTGGCTGCCTATCTGATTAAGATTATTGGTCCGGCCACTTTTGCAGATTTTCTGAAAAATAAAATCGGCATTCAGAGTCCGGTTCCACCTTATCCGTCCATTGCGTTGGGTTCGCCCGATATTTCGGTCTATGAAATGGTGCGCGGTTATACGATTTTTCCGGATAAAGGCATTTTAACCGAACCATTGTTGATTACACGTATTGAAGATCGAAACGGGAATGTGTTGCAATCCTTTGCTCCGCAAAAGCGCGATGTGATCAATGAACGCGATGCTTACACTATGGTGCAGATGATGGAAGGTGTGGTGAATCATGGAACGGGAGTACGGTTGCGTTATCAGTTTGGATTCACGGGCGATATGGCCGGGAAAACAGGTACGACAAACGATTATACGGATGGCTGGTTTATTGGTTTCACTCCTCAGTTGTTGGCCGGTGTGTGGGTGGGATGTGATCATAATTTTTTGCATTTTACTACGCTGGCTAATGGGCAGGGAGCCAATACGGGTTTGCCTGTATGGGGTTATTTCTTTCAGAAGGTCTTTGCCGATCCCACGCTGGGCATCAGCCAAAGTGCCACATTTGAACCACCGGCTTCCTATCAGAGCCAGCCTATGACGGGCCAGCCTTACGGTCAACCGGGCATGAATGCAGCTGAACCCACAGTTCCGGAAGCCCAGAATCTGGGTAGTGGTACGGCAAGCGATTATCTGCATCCTGAACCTAATGCAAACCATGCAAATGACCAAAAGGATCCGCAGAAGCCCAAGGCTTTGATGCCTCCTCCGCAGGGTGGGCATCATCCCTGAAAAAATTTTTGAAACAGCAGCAGACCTGCAGGTTTGCTTTATTTGATGTTTTAATCAAATCACCATGTTACCAAAAATCAATCCCACCGAAACTCAAGCCTGGAAAGCACTTCAGCAACATTTTCAGCAAATGCGCAAAGTGCATATGCGCGATTTGTTTGCTCGCGATCCTCAGCGTTTCGAAAAATTTTCTCTCCGTTTCGGTGATATCCTGTTTGATTATTCCAAAAATATCATCACGGAAGAAACCATGAGTCTGCTGCTCGAGCTGGCTCATGCATGCAAGGTGAAGGAAGCTATTGAAGCCATGTTCAGTGGTGAGAAAATCAATGAAACGGAAAATCGTGCTGTATTGCACGTGGCTCTGCGCAACCGCTCCAATGAACCCATCTATGTGGATGGTCAGAATGTAATGCCTCAGGTCAATGCCGTGCTGGAAAAAATGCAGCGTTTTTGTGAACAAATACACAGCAAACGCTGGACAGGCTTCACTGGCAAACCGATCCGGTACATCGTGAATATTGGCATAGGCGGATCCGATCTGGGACCGGTAATGGTTACAGAAGCCCTGAAACCTTACTGGCTACCGAATATGGAAGCATATTTTGTGTCGAATATCGATGGAACGCATATCGTGGAGACTTTCAAAAAAATCAAACCTGATGAAACCTTGTTTCTGATTGCTTCCAAGACCTTCACCACGCTGGAAACCATGACCAATGCCCACACAGCCCGCAAATGGCTCCTGGAGCACGGCGCAAGGGAAGAGGATATCAAAAAACATTTTGTGGCTCTCTCCACCAACAGGGAGGCGGTGGAGCAGTTTGGCATTGATCCGGAAAATATGTTTGAATTCTGGGACTGGGTAGGAGGAAGATATTCGCTGTGGTCAGCTATCGGATTATCCATTGCACTTACCATTGGATTTGATCGGTTTTTGGAATTGCTGGATGGCGCGCATGTGGTTGACCGGTATTTTCGTTCCGAGCCGCTGGAGCGCAACATCCCCGTAATCATGGCGCTCATTGGCATTTGGTATGGGAATTTCTTCGGATCCGAAACGGAGGCCATTTTGCCTTATGATCAATATCTGCATCGTTTTGCAGCCTATTTTCAGCAGGGCAATATGGAAAGCAACGGCAAATCTGTGGATCGTACGGGCAGGCGGGTTACCTATCCTACCGGGCCTATTGTGTGGGGTGAGCCCGGCACCAACGGGCAGCATGCTTTCTATCAGCTGATTCATCAGGGTACCCGATTGATTCCCTGTGATTTTATTGCCCCGGCTATCAGCCACAATCCGGTGGGAGATCACCATCCCAAACTGCTGGCTAATTTCTTTGCCCAGACCGAAGCCCTGATGAAAGGTAAAACCCGTCAGGAAGTAGAAGCTGAGCTGCGCAAGCAGGGGCTGGATGAACAAACCATTCAATGGCTGACGCCTTTCAAGGTATTTGAAGGAAACCGGCCTACCAATTCGTTTTTAATCCGTCAGATTACCCCGCATACCCTGGGTTCACTGATTGCTTTGTACGAGCATAAAATCTTTGTGCAGGGTGTAATCTGGAATATCTTCAGTTTTGATCAGTGGGGCGTGGAGCTGGGTAAACAACTGGCGCAAACCATTTTACCCGAACTGGAAGGCGATGAACCTATACAATCGCACGACAGCTCAACCAACGGATTGATTAACAGCTATAAGTCCATGCGACACGACTAAACAAAAAAGCCTTCCGTTTCAGGAAGGCTTTCGGCATCCGTTGTCTGAAAACAAGCATTTACCAGCTATCTACATCTTCAGAAGAGTGATCGGTAGCTGTATCATCAGCCTGATCAGTAGTTTCGGCTTCGGCAGGATGATTATCTTTTTCCCGCGGCTGATCATGATTATACGCATCAAAATCAAAATCAGGCATCAGTTCTGTTTTTACATAGTTGATAGCTTCTGTAAGGGCAGCTAAAAATTTATTGAAATCTTCCTTATACAGAAAAATCTTGTGCCGATCATAACCATCTTCATTGTTGCGTTTTTTGCTCTCTGTGATGGTGATGAAATAATCATTGCCGCGAGTGGTTTTCACATCAAAAAAATAAGTTCTGCGTTTGCCAGCTTTTAAACGTTTGGAATACACACCATCCATGTTTCTTTCAGGTTGTTGATTGTTTTCGTACGCCACAGCGAATAAGTTTTTGGTTAACAATAAGCCATAGATCGGGAAACAAATTTACTATTGTTTGTTAAATATCAAAATTTTCTGACTTATGAAAATTTATTTGTGATCACAAGTAAATATTACACTTTTCCGGGGAGTATCTCTGCGGCCTGATCGTGGGTGCTTTGCTGTCGGGCATAGAGGGCAGCATAGTAGCCGCCTTTGGCAAGCAGGCTTTCGTGGGTACCCTGTTCAATAATCTTGCCCTGATCCATGACAACGACCTGATCGAAGTCGAACAAGGCGAAGATACGATGGGTGATGATGATGGCTGTTTTATCTCTGAGGAACTGATAGAGGTTATCCAGGATTTCTTTTTCGGTACGGGCGTCTACGGCCGACAGGCAATCGTCGAAAATCAGGATGTTGGGGTTTTTCAGCAGGGCTCGGGCAATAGAAATGCGCTGCTTCTGTCCACCGGAAAGAGTTACACCGCGCTCTCCCACCAGCGTGTCATATTGCTGGGGAAATTCCATGATTTCGCGGTCAATGCTAGCCGCACGCGCAGCTGCGCGTACCTCTTCCAGGCTGGCATCGGGCCTGGCATAACGGATATTATTGGCAATAGTATCGGAAAACAGAAATACATCTTGCGGTACATAGCTGATTTGCTGCCTGAGCCAGCTCAGCTCAATCTGTTGAATGGGAATGCCATCGTAAAGAATTTCACCCTGCTGGGGATCGTACATGCGGATCAGCAGATGGGTGAGTGTGGTTTTGCCACAGCCAATACGGCCCACAATGGCCACTTTTTCACCGGGCCGGATGTGCAGGGTAAAATCTTTCAATGCCGTCCGGCCTGTGTTGGGATAGGTAAATGTCAGATGACGGATATCGATATCGCCTTTCAATACAGGTTTTACCGCATGGGGATGATTGCGGATTAGCGGCCGCATCTGCATGAATTCATTGATGCGTTTCTGGGAAGCTGATGCTCGCTGTATCATGGATGCTACAGAACCAATCGAAGCCACAGGCCAGGTAAGCATATTTACATACACCACAAATTCAGCAATGCTACCGATGGTTACCGTTCCATGAATAGCTTGTATGCCACCAATGAGAATGGTGATGAGTGTACTTAATCCGATCAGCAACAACATAGATGGAAAATAGATGGCTTCTGTGCGGGCCAGGTACAGTGCGCTGATCTTGTATCGTTCGCAGGCTTCCCGGAAATGCTCTGCCGTGGCCTCTTCCTGCGTGTAAGATTTAATGACCCGAATGCCGGAGTAATTTTCTTGTGCTATGGTGGTAAGATTGGAGAGCTCAGCCTGGATACGTTCGCTGCGTTTGTGAATAATCCGATTCACGTAATAAATCGTCAATGCCAGAAAAGGCAATGGTGCCAGTGTGAAAAGCGTGAGTTTCACATTTACCTGCCACATCACATATACCGTCATCACGATGGTGAAAAAAAGATTCACGCTGTACATCAGGGCCGGTCCCACATACATGCGCACGCGCGACACATCTTCCGTAATGCGGTTCATCAGGTCGCCAATGTTGTGTGTTTTGTAAAACATCAGATCCAGCTCCTGATAATGCTGATAGATTTCATTTTTCAAATCATATTCAATGTATCTTGACATAACGATGAGCGTCTGCCGCATGAAAAACATGAACAATCCGCGTAGCAAAGCCAGCAGCAGCATCACCACACCGAAATAGGCGATTACGGAAGTAAGAAATTTCAGATATACCGGCTGCAGGATGCTTCCGTTCAGGATGCGATAAAAACCAATGTTTTCTTCCGTAAGATCAATCACATAGCGAATAACCTGTGGCTGAACCACCGCGGGAATATTGGACAGGATTACAAAAGCAATCCCCAGCAGCAGGCGCCATTTGTAACGGAGAAAATACTTATTGAGCGATTTTAAATGTGACATGATATGAAAACCTCTCGGCCAAACAGCTCGAAAATGAATTATCAAAATTACGAAAACTCTTTCAGGCACTTATGCCCAATTTGCGCAGGGCTTCGATAACGGCTTCGTAAACTTCTCTATCGCTGAAGCTTTGGGGTTGAAAGGGCTGGCCGGTAAGTTGTTCATACAGTTCAATATATCGCTGGCTGAAGTGTTGCACATGCTCGTCAGTCATTTCCGGGATCTGGTCACCGGGACGGCCCTGAAAACCGTTTTCCATCAGCCATTCCCTTACAAATTCCTTGCTGAGCTGCTTCTGGGGCAGGTGATTGCGGAAATTTTCCTCATATGTATCGGCATAGAAATAGCGGGAAGAGTCGGGGGTATGCACTTCGTCGATAAGATAAATCTGATTGTCCTTTTTACCGAATTCGTATTTGGTATCAACCAAAATCAACCCCCGCGCATGTGCCAGGCGCTGTCCTTCTCGGAATAAATGCAGCGAATAGGTTTCCATCTGCGAATAGTCGGCTTCAGAGATCCATCCTTGCTGCAGAATTTGTTCGCGGCTTACATCCTCATCATGTCCACTGTGAGCCTTGGTGGTAGGTGTGATGACAGGCTCGGGCAGCGGTGCATTTTCCCGAAGTCCTTCCGGGAATTTCACTCCGCACAGTTCTCTTTTTCCGCTTTTGTAAACCCGCCAGGCATGCCCGGCCAGGTAACCCCTCACCACCATTTCCACCGGAAACGGGTCGCATTTGTATCCGATACTCACATGAGGCAGGGGCGTGTCAATCAGCCAGTTGGGAACGATAGGGGATGTTGCCCGCAGCATGAAAGCCGCAATCTGATTCAATACCTGGCCTTTGTACGGAATGGGACGGGGAAGAATAACATCAAAAGCTGAAATCCGGTCGCTGACAATCATCACCAGATAGCGATGATCAATTTCATACACATCGCGGACTTTTCCCCGATAAAAAGCGGTTTGTTTGGGAAAATGAAACGTTTCTGCCGACATGCGGATGATTCTGTAGCGCAAAAATAATTGAAGTTGTATGCGAAAAGCATTATCTTTTCCGAAAAAATTATGGATTTCGCTTCTAAGGTTCGTTTCAGCCTGTGTTTATGTGTTGCAACTTTTCTGATTCCCCGCGTTTATGCGCAGGATAGCCTCTGGCAGCATCAACAGCTTATAGGAGCCAGCCTGCACTATGATATTCTGGCCATGGGGCAACATATGCCTTTTACATTCAAGATTCTGCAGATCGGATCGCCCACGGTGCTTCAATGGACAGACCCGCAGGGCAATTCCGGCTGGTTAAGTATGGATAGTGCTGCATTGCAGGCAGGTACATATTCGTTTGCCCAGCAGCCTTATCCCAACGATACCACATCCACGGCGGCAGCACAAACGGTACTTTGCATTTCCCGCCAGGCATTTGAACAATTCAAACAACAGGGAAAAACTACTTACGATGGGATTACCTACCAGCGAAAAGAGGATAGCGTGTTTACTGTTTCTTCTTTTCACATTCCGGTTTTGCATGGTGTGTCGTCTGAAACAGGGGCAGAGATCTGGATTCTCGATGATCCGCTGTTTCCTTTGCTGGTGGCCAGCGTCAACAATCCTTCCGGAATAGATGCTACCTGGGTAGGCATAGATCCCTGAATCAGCCTGCACTTTTGCGCAAAGCCTGTTCAATATCGGCATAGATATCATCCACATGCTCCAGGCCAACGGAGATACGGATTAGCCCCGGCGTGATACCTACGGCCAGCCGTTCTTCTTCGGTGAGTTTGGCATGGGTGGTAGAAGCCGGATGAGAGGCAATGGAGCGGGTATCACCCAGATTGGCCGTCAGGCTAAGCATCTGAAGCGCATCCAGAAAACATTGTCCCTGCTCAAGGCCGCCCGGCAGTTCAAAACATACAATGCCGCCCCCGGCACTCATTTGTTTTCGGGCAATTGCATATTGCGGATGGGTTTCCAGAAAAGGATATTTTACCTTTTCCGGCTGGTTACGGAAAACTGGGTGCTGCTGCAGCCTGCGAGCCAGCTCCAGGGCATTGGCGCTGTGCTGCATCATGCGCAGGTGGAGGGTTTCCAGGCTCCGGCTCAGAATCCAGGCATTAAACGGGGAAAGGGATGGCCCCATGGTGCGGCAAAGCAGATACACCTCCTGGATGAGTTCTTTTTTACCCAGTACAATACCCCCCAGCACGCGCCCCTGGCCATCAATCCATTTTGTGGCTGAATGCACCACCAGATCGGCACCGAGTAAAAGTGGCTTCTGCAGTATGGGTGTGGCAAAGCAATTATCTACATTCAGCAGCAAGCCATGTGCATGGGCTATGCGGGCTACCTGTTCAATGTCAACCAGGTCCAATCCCGGATTGGAGGGTGTTTCCAGAAAAATCATTCTTGTTTCAGGCCGGATGAGCTTTTCCAACTGCTCGGGATGGCGGATATCAAATTCATCGTAGCTGATGCCCCATTTGGGAAGGTATTTTGAAAACAGGGTATGCGTGGAACCAAAGATGGCTGCAGAGCTCAGCAAATGATCGCCCTGTTTCAGAAAAGCCATGATGCTGGCAAACACCGCACTCATTCCCGATGCTGTAGCAAAGCCACTTTCAGCTTCTTCCAGTGCACACATACGTTGTACGAATTCATCCACGTTGGGATTGCTGAAGCGGCTGTAGATATAGGCTTCCTGTTCATCCGCAAATACAGCCCGCATGGTTTCGGCATCCGGATAACAGAAGCTGGATGTCAGAAAGAGAGGTACACTGTGTTCACGTGCATCTGTAGCCGGATGTTGGATGCGGATGGTACGCGTTTGCGGATGCCATTGTTGCTGATCACTCATGAATAGCGAATTAGATTTACAAAAATAGAGGAAAAGCCCATCTCATGACGGGCTTAACTTTTTCAACAAGTACCTGAATGAAATATGTCCGATTTATACGGGATTCACCAATACTTCCCAGGTGATTTGCGTTCCGGAACGACGAAGTGTTTCAGCTACAGAGCAATATTTCTGCATAGACAATTCTACGGCGCGTTCGGCTTTACCCGGCTCGATCTGGCCTTTCAGCAAAAACCGGATATGTGCTTTTTCCCACAAGGCTGGCTCTTTATCTTTTTCACGTTCTGCGTCAATGTCAATGCGGAAATCCTGAATCTCCTGCCGTTGTTTTTTCAGAATCATAATCACGTCAATAGCAGTACATCCGCCCAGACCCATAATCAACATATGCATGGGACGTACACCATTGCCACGGCCTCCTGTTTCGGGTGAAGCATCCATATATACCACATGTCCCTGTTCATCGGTGGCTTCCATGCGGAAACCATCATCTACTCTTTGTAACGATATTTTCATGCATGAAGATTTGTTTCGTTGATATAGAGCAGCCTCTCGTGCAGAGAAGATTGCTTTGTGCAAAGTTAATCAATGCCCTACTTTTGCATGCAACATTTTATATCTGAAAAACAAGACCTTGCCTTGATTCAATATTATCATCATGCAGCACCTTTAAAGCTGGAGTCAGGACAGATATTGCCTGCAGTGCAGATTGCCTATCACACCTACGGCAGGTTAAATGCTGCCGGTGATAATGTGATCTGGATATGCCATGCACTGACGGCCAATTCTGATGTGGCTGAATGGTGGCCAGGTCTGGTAGGGCAGGGAAAAGTCATCAATCCGGAACGATATTTCATTGTCTGCGCCAATATCCTGGGTTCCTGTTATGGCTCATCAGGGCCACTCACAGAAAATCCGATTACGGGAAAGCCTTACTACAGCTCATTTCCGATGGTTACCATCCGTGATATGGTGCAGGCTCATATGCTGCTGGCCAGGCATCTGGGCATCAAGCAGATTTATTTGCTGGTGGGCGGGTCCATGGGTGGCTATCAGGCCATGGAGTGGGCGCTGATGGAGCCTGCATTTGTGCAACGCTTGTTTCTGCTGGCTACAGGTGCTGCTGAAAGTGCCTGGGGAATTGCGATTCACACGGCGCAACGTTTGGCTATCGAAGCGGATAGTACCTGGAAAGATGACCGTCCGGATGCAGGAGCAAAAGGACTGAAGGCCGCCCGTGCCATTGGCATGCTTACGTATCGCAATTATCAGACTTTTGTGCGTACACAAACAGATCCGGATTTCAGCAAAATTGATCATTTCAAGGCTTCTTCCTACATTTTGTATCAGGGTGATAAGCTGGTGAAACGATTCAATGCACAATCATATTGGTTGTTGACAAAAGCCATGGACAGCCATAATATTGCACGTGGCCGTGCTGATCGTCTGGAAGATGTATTGGCAACCATTCAGCAAAAAGCATTGATTCTAGGTATCACCAGCGATATTCTTTGTCCACCTGAGGAACAACGCTTCTTAGCCAAACACATGCCCTATTCTGCCTATTATGAAATTGATTCTCCGTACGGCCATGATGGATTTCTGATTGAATTTGATATCATCGGTCAGGTGTTGCGCGATTGGCTGGAAGGACGTTTACCGTAATGATTGCAGCACATGTGGCAATGAAGATCCTTTCCAGTAAATAGCTCCGCCATCAAATGTTTTCCACAGATGCACATCTGGCATCTTTTCCAGATCTGTTTTTTCCAGTAAATCCGGATCATCTGCATCATCATACCAGAAAATCAAAGCCTGAGGCTCATCCTCAAACAAACGTCTTTCACACAGATTTTCTTTATGAGGCAATTCATAAGCTTGTTTACGGGTAAAAAAATAAATCGCATCATCGGCATTGCTGTACCAGACCGGGATTTGTGCAAGCCTGCCAGCATGTTGTATCAGGTATAGTATGGCGGGCGATTGTTGCCAGCCATCTTCCGTGTATCCGGGAATGCCTGCATCCTTGATACCATCATAATTTTCTGCATTTTGTATCCAGTTGTTTGCCTGAAAAGCTATCCAAAAAACAAAACCTGCAAGCATAAACCATCTGAATCGTTTTTTATGGTGAAGGACAAACCTAGCAAAAAGAGTATGCAAACCGCCGGCAAAGCCTGCCAGCAACGGTATATAAGCGGGAGATAACAATCGGCTATCGAGAGTCTGAAAACGGGTAATACTGGCGATGATGGTAATGAAAAACAAATAAATCATTGCCATGCTCATCATACCCAGTTCAGCTGTATAATTTTTTTGTTTGATAAAATATAAACAACACAGTACACCGCATAGCAACACAATCCATATCAAAATCATACTTATCTGATGATTGAAAACAGGCCACCAATCCGCAATTACATCACCCGCCTGACGAAGATTTTCTGCAAATGAGGTTAAACTCTTTTCACGTGGACCTGCGGCAAATCCGCCCGTTATCCGGTTTCGGTAAAGATTGACAACCATTATACTTGCGCTGATGCATCCGAAAACAAAAGCATGCAACAAGCGTTTGGGCAAAGTATATTTTCTTTCACTTGAAACGAACACAATCAAAAAAATACCAGTCAACACCATTGCAATGCCTGCATAACGGGTAATCCAGGCCATTGCACACCACAATGCAGCGATGCACAGATCCATCCAAGAACCTTGTTTAAGATATTTCAATATCCACAGCAAACACAGCATGCACAGAGGCAGGAACAGGGTTTCAGACCAGGCATAACTGTAAATTTCGAGCAGGCATGGGCTGGTTACAAATATGCTGAGCAGCAACAGGCGATGTCTTTCTTTCAAATGGATGAATTGCTGCAGTAATGCATCTGATACAAAAATCAATATCAGAAAAAGTATGATGTTGCTTACTACAGCCAGATGCATCAGGGATGCAAGCGATACATGCATCAAGCCGATACCCGCTGCCAGCTTCATCCAGCATGCTATCCATAACGGATAGCCTATCGGGAAATCAATCAGAGGTTGGTGATGAAAATTATCGAAACGACCGGTGCGCAGCCATTCTTCGGCTGTGGATAAATAATTGACAGCGTCAGGTGAAATACCTATACCACTATGATGAAAATAAGCCAGCAGGATGCATACGCCCAGCAGCCCAACCAGCAAGGTTTTCCACCAGGATGCAACATGAAATCTGAAAAAACGTGATGCCATGCCGGTGCCGAAGTTAGGCATTTACCAGGCATTTTGCATTGTTCTTTAAGCCAGGCAGATTGTTATCTTTGCGCTCGAAAAAATCAGGTTATGACACAGGAACAATTAAAAGATATGAGGGACCGGCTGGCTGTCCTGAGGAGGTTTCTTTGACATCGACAATCGAAAAGCACAGGTAGCCGAAAAAGAGCAGTTGACAACAGCTCCGGGATTCTGGGATGATCCCCAGCGGGCGGCTTCCATAATGAAAGAAATTAATACCCACAAATACTGGATTGATCGTTTTGAAAAGGTACAAACGGCGGTTGAAGATGCAGCCGTGTTGGATGAGTTTTTCCGTGCTGGAGAAGCCAGTGAAGAAGAAGTGAATGAGGCTTACCGGCAGGCAGTGAAACAGCTGGAGGATCTGGAATTTACTTCAACCCTGAACGATCCGGAAGATGCATTGCCTGCCGTGCTGGAAATCAATGCAGGTGCGGGCGGCACGGAAAGCCAGGATTGGGCCGAGATGCTGTTACGTATGTATCGTATGTATGGCGAGCGGCAGGGGTGGAAAGTTACAGAACTGGATGTACAGGAAGGTGAGGGCGCCGGCATCAAATCAGCATCGCTGGAAATGAACGGCCCGTTTGCCTATGGTTTGCTGAAAGGTGAAAGTGGCGTACACCGGCTGGTGCGTATATCGCCTTTTGATGCCAATGCGCGCAGGCATACTTCATTCGCATCTGTGTTTGTATATCCGCTGGTGGATGAAACCATAGATATTCAGATCAATCCCGCCGATCTGGAATGGGAGTTTTATCGCAGCGGAGGCAAAGGCGGCCAGAATGTGAATAAAGTAGAAACAGCAGTTCGTCTGCGCCATATTCCTTCAGGCATTGTGGTGGAATGCCAGCAGGCCCGCACACAGGGCGAGAATCGGGAAAAAGCTCTTACCATGCTTAAGTCGCGCCTGTATGAAATGGAATTGCGCAAACGCCAGCAGGCCAAGGAGGCTGCACATGCCAGCAAACGGAAAATTGAATGGGGTTCGCAAATCCGCTCCTATGTTTTCCATCCTTACAAAATGATTAAGGATCATCGCACCGACTATGAAGTAGGTAATGTGCAACCCGTGATGGATGGCGAACTTGACGGATTCATCCAGGCTTATCTGATGTGGAATAAACAAACAGATGAACACTAGCTGCTATAACATCTGAAAACATCCGGCGACTCTATATTTAACCATCTTGCTCAGTCAAGACAAATATTTCATCATCTTGCATAACCTGAAATCTTTTTTCATGATCCGGAACTTTTTAAGTCTGATCGATCAATAAATAGTCAACTAAAAAACATTTAAAAAAAATCAGCTTATCTCTCTGATATTATAGTTTGCAAATCAGAGAATGCGAAGATGGATCGGGCATGAGTTCGCATGTATTGCTTACGATTGCATTTATTATGATCTGTGATCGATCGGTACGAATGGTCTCGGTTCAGGTCCGATATAATTTGCGCTGGGACGAATGATTTTTCCGTCTTGCCGCTGTTCTATGACATGCGCGCACCAGCCCGTAATTCTTGACATCACAAACAAGGGTGTAAAGAAATCCGTCGGAATGCCCATGCAATGATAGGCCACAGCCGAGAACCAGTCTAGATTGGCAAACATGTTTTTCTGTTCCTTCATCACTTTTTCGATGCGCTCTGCGATCTGGAACAGTTGCTCATGGCCTGTTTCCTGTGCCAGTTCAGATGCTGTTTGTTTGATGATTTCATTGCGTGGATCGCTGATGGTATATACCGGGTGCCCGAAACCAATGATCACTTCCTTGCGTTGCAGGCGTTGCAGAATATCCTGCTCAGCTTCTTCAGGCGATGCATAGTTGCTCTGGATGCGAAAAGCCACTTCATTGGCGCCGCCATGTTTGGGGCCACGCAAAGCACCAATAGCGCCTGTAATGGCGGCATACAAATCGGATCCTGTCCCGGCAATTACCCGGGCGGTGAAGGTGGAAGCGTTGAACTCATGCTCGGCATAGAGAATCAGTGAAACATGCATGGCACGCACCCAGCTGTCGGGTGCAGGCTTACCATGCAGCAAGTGCAGGAAATAGCCGCCCGTTGAATCATCCGTATACTGCCGCAGATCGAGCCGATAACCATGGTGGCTGTAGTGATACCAGTACAGCAGGGCACCAGGCAGCGAAGCCAGTAATCTATCGGCAATATCACGGGCTTCCTGTACAGGCTGGGTGGGGTTTTCAGGAAGAACGGCACCCAAAGCAGAGGTATAGGTGCGCAGTACATCCATTGGATGGGTATGCGCAGGCAGTTTTTCCAGGATTTTCAATACGGCTTGCGGTATCAGCCGGTTTTGCTGCAGTTTTTCCTGATATTGCTGCAACTGCTTTTTATTGGGCAGGGAGCCATGTATCAGCAGGTAAGCCACTTCTTCAAACAATGCATTCCTTGCCAGGTCGTGAATATCATAGCCCCGGTAGTGCAGGTCGTTGCCACTGCGGCCCACAGTGCAAAGAGCGGTATTGCCGGCAGGCACGCCTGACAAAGCAACGGATTTTTTGGGTTTGAAGGTGCCGGTTGTGGGTTCTGTACTCATAAGCCGGATTTTTTAGTGTGAAACAAAGTATCCAATTTTTGTTCGTAAGCATAGTAGCCAATGGTGCGATACAATTCATCACGGGTTTGCATACGCGAAAGCATATCCTTTTGCGTGCCCCGTGTGCGGATGAGCTGATATACTTCCAGAGCAGCTTTGTTGGCAGCCCGGAAGGCTGAAAGGGGATAGAGAATCATGCGAACGCCGGCGTCGGCCAGCTCATCGCGGGTAAACATCGGTGTTACGCCGAATTCAGTGATATTGGCCAACACGGGAATATGCAGGGCCTGCACAAACTCGCGGTATATTTCCAGATCGGTTACACCTTCTGCAAACAAAAAATCGGCACCAGCCTCCTGGTATTGCAGGGCCCGGTTGATGGCTCCTTCCGGCCCTTCGCTGGCCAGTGCATCCGTACGAGCACCAATCACAAAATGAGGATCTGTACGGGCATCCACAGCGGCTTTGATACGGTCGGTCATTTCTTCGGCTGATACCAGTTCTTTCCCGGGCCTATGGCCACAACGTTTGGCGCCTGTCTGGTCTTCTATATGCAATCCGGCTGCGCCCGCGCGGATGAGGGATTTTACCGTACGGGCAATATTGAAAGCCGATGGCCCCAGCCCGGTATCCACATCTACCAGCAAGGGTGTGTCGGTGACATAGGTAATGCGTTCCACTTCGATAAGTACATCCTGCAGGGTAATGAGACCCAGGTCGGGCAAGCCCAGCGTACCGGCCGAAAGGCCACCGCCGGAAAGGTAAATAGCCCGGAATCCGGCTTCGGTTGCCAGTAAGGCATGCAGGGCATTGATGGTGCCCACAATCTGAAGCGGATTCTCGGCTTCCATAGCCATGCGCAGCCGCATACCTGCAGAAGTTGACGTACTCATGGATCAAAATGCTTGTGTACAGGCGAAGGTACGGAATCCTGCATGCGATCCCAAGCCATGACGGGCAAACAAAAAAGCCGCTCAGAAAGAGCGGCTTGGGGAAAAGCATGTGGGGATATTATTTCACTTCTTCGTATTCCGCATCTGTCACATTCCCATCACCGGATTGCGCAGAGCTTTGGGTTTGTTCGGCACCATTGGTGGCATTTGCGGTTTGCTGGGCAGACGCCTTGTACAGCTCTTCAGAGGCTGCAGCCCATGCGCGGTTCAGTTCGTTCAAAGCCGAATCTACTGCAGCGAGATCTTCGGCCTTATGCGCATCTTTCAGCTTTTTCACGGCCTCTTCAATAGCGCTGCGCTTATCGGCCGGAATTTTATCACCGTATTCCCGCAGCTGTTTTTCGGTATTGAAGATCATGGCATCGGCCTGGTTGAGTTTTTCTACCTTTTCCCGCAGGCGGCGATCTTCTTCTTCGTGTGCCTTGGCTTCCTGCTTCATCCGTTCGATTTCATCCTTGGTCAGACCGCTACCGGCTTCGATGCGGATATTCTGTGATTTACCGGTAGCCTTGTCTTTGGCTGTCACATGCAGGATGCCGTTTGCATCGATGTCGAAGGTTACCTCAATCTGGGGCACACCACGCGGAGCGGGTGGAATACCATCGAGTGTGAAAATACCCAGGCTTTTATTGTCTTTGGCCATAGGACGTTCACCCTGCAAGACGTGGATTTGCACGCTGGTCTGGTTATCGCTGGCTGTGGAGAAGATTTCCGATTTGCGTGTCGGGATCGTGGTATTGGCTGGGATCAGCACGGTCATCACTCCACCAAGGGTTTCAATACCCAGGCTCAGCGGAGTAACATCCAGCAACAGCACATCTTTCACTTCGCCGGTCAGCACAGCACCCTGGATAGCGGCACCGATAGCTACCACCTCGTCCGGGTTTACGCTCTTGTTGGGCTTTTTGCCAAAGAATTTTTCCACGATTTCCTGCACTTTGGGAATACGCGTGGAGCCACCCACCAGGATCACTTCGTCAATATCTTTCACGGTATATCCGGCATCTTTCAAGGCTTGCTCACAGGGTTTCAGGCAGCGTTCAAACAGGCTGTCGCAAAGCTGTTCAAATTTGGCTCTGGTAAGCTTTTTCACGAGGTGCTTGGGAATACCGTCAACCGCAGTAATGTAAGGCAGGTTGATTTCGGTTTCCTGGGAAGACGATAATTCAATTTTTGCCTTTTCGGCAGCATCTTTCAGGCGCTGCAAAGCCATCGGGTCTTTGCGCAGGTCCACTCCTTCTTCCTTCTGGAATTCATCGGCCAGCCAGTCCATGATGGCCTTATCGAAATCATCCCCACCGAGGTGGGTATCGCCGTTGGTTGATTTCACTTCAAACACACCATCGCCCAGTTCAAGAATGGAAATATCAAACGTACCTCCTCCCAGGTCGAAGACAGCGATTTTCTGATCTTTACCTTTTTTATCCAGTCCATAGGCCAGAGCTGCCGCAGTAGGTTCGTTGATGATGCGGCGCACGTTCAGTCCGGCAATTTCGCCGGCTTCCTTGGTGGCCTGGCGCTGGGCATCGTTAAAATAGGCAGGTACAGTAATCACGGCTTCCGTGACAGGCTGTCCCAGATAATCTTCTGCAATTTTTTTCATTTTCTGCAGAATCATCGCCGAAATTTCCTGCGGTGTGTAAAGGCGCCCATCAATGTCGATCCGTACGGTGTTGTTGTCACCTCTGACCACTTTATAGCTCCAATGCTTGATTTCTTCCGTCACTTCGTCATAGCGGCGACCCATAAAACGTTTCACCGACATGATGGTGTTCTGCGGGTTGGTGATAGCCTGTCGTTTTGCGGGAGCACCTACTTTCCTTTCTCCGTTTTTCATAAAAGCTACCACGGAAGGAGTTGTCCGACTGCCTTCGTCATTGGGAATGACCACCGGTTCATTACCTTCCATCACGGCCACACACGAGTTGGTCGTACCCAAATCGATTCCTATAATCTTTGCCATAAGCTAAGTTTTCTTTTTAAGTGAACAAATAAAAATTTCTTTTACAGTTGGTCAATCATTATGCCAATGGCAGCTGTTATGCAATAATGGCAGTTTATTCCTGGCTTTTGTTTTAGGTCTTGATGCAGCATTGGCTTATTTTTGCGACATACTGAAATGTTATTGCATGAGTTTGCAGACGGAAATCAAACATTTGGTAGTACAGGCTGTTGAAGAACTGTATGATCGTACCATTGGTGAAGAGGATGTAACTGTAAATCAAACCAAGCCTGAATTTCAGGGCGATTATACGGTGGTTGTTTTCCAACTTACACGCTACAGCAAGCTTTCTCCGGAGGATACAGCCCGGCAGATTGGCGAATATCTGCTCGAAAATGATGAAGACACATTCGAACGGTTTGAGGTAATCAAGGGTTTTCTGAATTTGTTTATCCGTGAAACCTACTGGCTGGAATTCCTGCAGGAATATTATGATGACAGTACTTTCGGGCGTCACATGGCCGGAAGGGAAAAAGTGATTGTGGAATATTCTTCACCCAATACCAATAAACCCCTACACCTGGGGCATCTGCGAAATAATTTTCTGGGCTGGAGTGTGGCTGAAATTCTCAAAGCCAGTGGCTATCGGGTTATCAAAACCTGTGTGGTAAACGATCGAGGCATTCATATCTGCAAATCTATGATTGCCTGGATGAAATATGCACACGGAGCCACTCCTGAGACCGAGGGCATGAAGGGCGATCATTTCGTAGGTAAATGGTATGTGAAGTTTAATGAGGTTTATTCGCAGCAGGTGAAAGAGCTGATGGCTGCCGGTAAAACGCAGGAAGAAGCTGAAGAGCAAGCGCCTATCTTGCAGGAAGCGCGTGAACTGCTGAAACGCTGGGAAGCACGCGATCCGGAAGTGTGGAAAGTGTGGGAAATGATGAATAACTGGGTATATGCCGGCTTTGAAGAAACGTACAGGCGCATTGGATCTGATTTTGATAAAATCTATTACGAAAGCGAAACTTATCTGCTTGGCAAAAAGCTGGTGGAAGAAGGCTTGCGCAAAAAAATATTTTTCAAAAAACCGGATGGCAGTATCTGGGTTGATCTGACAGCCGAAGGGCTGGACGAAAAATTATTGCTGCGCAGCGATGGTACTTCCGTTTATATCACCCAGGATTTGGGTCTGGCCCAGTTAAAATACGACGATTTTGGAGCGGAACGCAGCATTTATGTTATTGGTGATGAACAGAATTATCATATGCAGGTGTTGAAGCTGGTATGCCAGAAGCTGGGTATTCCGCAGGCCGATGGCATTTATCATCTTTCATACGGAATGGTTGATTTGCCCTCAGGAAAAATGAAAAGCCGGGAAGGAACTGTGGTAGATGCAGATGACCTGCTGGATGAAATGAAAGCTACTGCTGAAAAATATACCCGGGAACTTGGTAAGGTAGAGGGTTTTCAGGAACAGGAACTCGATGCCCTGTTTGAAATGATCGGTCAGGCAGCTTTGAAGTATTATTTGCTGCGGGTAAGTCCGCAAAAACGCATGGTGTTTCATCCGGGTGAATCCATTGACTTCCAGGGACATACCGGTCCATTTATCCAATACACTTATGCCCGCATCCGTTCCGTTTTCCGGAAGGCCCGCATTCGCACAGCTGCTGATCTGCCATTTCTGGATGACTGTGAAGAAGCCTTGCTAACTGAAGAAAAAACATTGATCCGATTGCTGGAACAATATCCGGATCAGATTCAGCAGGCTGCAGATGAACTGGATCCCTCAGTGCTTGCCCATTATTTATTTGAAGTTGCGCGTATGTACAATAGCTTTTATGCTGAGCTGCCTATCGCAAAAGCCGATTCCGAAGAGAAGAAAAGCCTCAGGCTTATGATCTCCTGGCTTACGGCACATGTGATTCAATCCGGCATGCAATTGCTGGGCATGCAGGTGCCTGAAAAAATGTGATAATCCGATATTTCACTCAGTATTTTTTGACATTATCTTAACGCAACTAAATCAAACTTTGCGAGAAAAATCAAGCGTTATTTCCATGATTTTATTTTCATACACAAGCCGTTTGAGATCATTTGCTTTCAAATGCATAAGCCTGTTATGCTTCATTATAGGTTTGCTTTGTTTTCAACTTCATGCAGGTTATGCACAATCATGGACCCGTTTGCCTATCATCGAAATTCCTGCCCAACAGGGAAGTCAGCCCGGCAACCAGGCTGCCGATGCACAGGATAAGCCTATGGCTTTGCTGATCACCGGTGATGGCGGATGGAAAACTACCGACAAACAATTGTGTGATGAATTGGCACAACAAGGCATTCCGGTGGTAGCACTGAATGCCCTTAAATATTTCTGGTCAAAAAAAACACCAGAGCAAACCACATCAGTTGTTGAACAACTGATGAAACATTACATGGAACAATGGCATAAAAACAAGGTGATACTGATGGGTTTCTCATTCGGAGCAGATGTGTTGCCATTTGTTGTAAACCGTTTGGATAGCAGCCTGTATCATCGGTTGATCATGATTGTCATGCTTTCACCAGGTACAAGCACTGATTTTGAGATACATGTTTCTCAAATGCTGAACAGCAATAAGCAATGGAAATACAATGTGGTGGATGAAATCAGGCGTATGCCTGCACATGCGCCGGTATTGTGCTTTTTCGGAGATGAAGAACACATCTTTCCGGTAAACCAGCTTCCTGCATCCGTTCAGGTTATTTATCTGAAAGGAGGACATCATTATGAAGAAAACAAAATAAATCTTGCAAAGGAAATATTGATGCGGTTACCTGCATACACGCAACGTGTTTCTTTTTTGCAGCATGATGTGAATAAGTCGTTGAAAATATTTTGATGCATAAAAATGTGGTTCAGCATTCAAAAAGCGATGCATATGTTTGCACGTAAAGTGGTTTTAGGTGTGGGATTGATGTTGATATCAAAACTTACAATAGCTCAGGTCATTGCTTTACCGGATTTTCAGGCACAGGCAGTGAAACAGGGTGTACAGCTGCAGTGGACTATTACCGCAGGTTTTCCGCATTTTGTGCGTATGGGTATACAACGTTCTGCAGATAGTTTGTATAATTTTTCTACGATCGGATATGCTACTCCATTGAATACACATCATGTGCAGTTTACGGATAACCATCCACTTTCTGACAGTAGTTATTATAAATTGATTTTTGTGAAACCGGATGGCAGTTATTTTTTCAGCCAGACGATTTTATTCAACAGACAAATATTCAACATACAAACTGCATCCGTCATTTCACAGCAGGAGAAGCCAGCTTTATCTGCATCGTCCCAGAACAGCTCTGGAGTAAAGGATTCAGCTTCCAGCCGTCGTCCTCCGGCTTATCATCCATCGGTTTACGTGTTTACCAATTCTTCGGGCAATATTACCTTATCTCTTCCTGATGCAGCTCAACATGCTTATCATCTGGTTTTTTTTGATACTGCCGGCACGCGTGTGCTGGAAATACCACGCATCAGCCAGTCACCACTTACGCTTGATAAATCGAATTTTCTGCATGCAGGTTGGTTTCAGTATGAATTATATGATGGAAATACACTCATGGAAAAATGGAAATTGTACGTACCGGATGATGTACGGGTGGATAGCGTCAATGATGCATCTCCTGTGCGGCAGACAAAGACACGGGCAAAACATCGTCGTCGATAGCCTCACTTAGTCGTTTGCAAAAGTGCTTTAACCATTTGCTTTTTATTTCTGCGAGAGGAATTGCTTTACCTGTTTCCCGCTGCATGGAAGTTACCTGTTTGCCCTGAATTCCGCAGGGAATGATGTAATCGAAATAATGCAGATCCGTATTCACGTTCAATGCCAGGCCATGCATGGTAATCCATCGGCTGCAACGCACGCCCATGGCACAAATTTTCCGGGCACGATGGGGAATATCGGGATCTAGCCATACACCGGTTTCGCCGGGTGATCGGGTAGCTGAAATGCCATATTCCAGTAAAAGATCAATTACGGATTGCTCCAGCAAGCGCATGTATTTGCCAATATCCGTAAAACATTTTTCCAGATCCAGAATCGGATAAGCCACCAGCTGACCGGGCCCGTGAAACGTAATATCACCGCCCCGGTTGGTGTGGATATATTCAATTCCCATCTGGCGCAGATATTCCGGATGAGCCAGTAAATGGGATTCCCTGCCGTTTTTTCCAAGTGTAATGACAGGCAGATGTTCACACAGCAACACAAAATGCCGCGTATTGGCCTGCAAGGGTGAAGCGGTTGATTTGCCCTGAGCCAGCAGTTGTTTCTGGCTGGCATAGAATGCCATTTTGGCCTGCAGGTTCTCATGCAGCAATTGTTCCTGATAAGCCCATGCGTCGGTATAAGGAATCAACCCCAGATCTTGTACATAAATTGTTTGAGCCATCATACAAAGTTACATCAATCAGCAACCATCGTGGACTTACAGCAAATAGTGAACACGGATCACAATGGTAGTATCGTGGCTGAGATAAAATGAAGCCGATGGAAAGGTAGGTTTCCCCCATAACATCTTTTTTCTGGTTGATATACCCACGCCTTCGGTGGGAATGCCCAGCCAGTTCACATCGATGCGCCCATCTGCATCTTCATCATGCAACAAAGCAACGGCATAAAAGCCTGCTGGCAGGTCTTGCCATACACCTTCTGGTTGCTGTGAAGCATGCAAAGCAATCTTCATCTGGCGGAAACTTTTTTCGGGTTGATCGGGAAATCCCTCAGCCTGGTTGAAAAGCGACAACAGCAGCTGTCCTTTGTAATTGCGCAATCCTTCCACCTGAATACGCAATTGAAACTGGGCATGGACATGCAGATGAAGGCATAATCCTGAAAACAGCAACAGGCTTAGGTTTCTATATTTTGCTCGTATAGGCTGCATAATTAATTATGGAAGTATTAAGCTACAAGCAAATTACAGCCCCGCCATTCACTTGCATCCAGCCTGCCCAGCACTTCAAAACTGCCATCGGCATATACCCGGCCTACATCTTCCGTAGCAAGGAATGCGCAGGAATGCACATTGGCCAAATCAATAATATTCAAAACTCCCTGCCCTTCGAGTCTGACATCCATCGGATCATAGCTATCGCGCACCAGCACCCGCATCCAGGGTGGACAGGCAAATCGTCCTTTGCAACGCGCATAGGCTTGCGACAGTAATTCAGCCATGCCATATTCAGCATGGATGCAATCTACCTGAAACGCCTTTTGCAGCATTTCGTGCACTTCTTCCCGGATCATTTCCCTGCGTCGTCCTTTCATGCCACCTGTTTCCATGACAATGGTATGCCGCAGGGGCATGGGATATTGCGCAGCAAAGTCGAGCAAGGCATAGGTTACGCCTAACAGGATCGTAGGTTGTTGACGGGCTTCCAGATCCCGAAGCTTATGGGACAAGGCTTCCGTATCAGTGAGATAAAACCCGTTTTCCGGATGCTGGCTTAGATCCATCCATTCCCGCACCATAAAAATCAGCGAAGAATGAGGTCGCTCCAGATAATGTGGCAGAAGGCCCAGAATTGCATACTGGTCAAGTGGGCCGTAAAATTGCTGGAAACCTTTTACCAGGCTTTTTCGATATAATTCCGGATCCCTCACATAATGCCGACTGGGGGTAAGTCCGGTGGTGGTGCTGCTTTCAAAGTAACAGGCTGGCAGCGGATCGGTTTCATCGGTAACGGCGTGGTATTTGAACGAAGCTACCGGCAAAAAAGGAATATCGGTTAGTTGCTTTACTTCTTGGGGATTGATGTGCAGATGATCCACAAAAGTTCGATAGACGCTGACAGCATGATATTGGTAGTGAAACAGTTCTATGGCTTTTGCCTCAAATGTTTCCGACGATACTGAAAAAAGTTGCGCTTTAAAATCTTTTATGGAAAACATCGTTTAAATAGCTGAACCCTTTAAATTTGTTTTATGATGATTCGTCTCATTGTCATTGTGGTACTGGCAGGTTTGTTGTTTACGGCTTGCAGTAAAAATCATGGTTTTCCCTCAACTCCGCAAATTACATTAGAATCCGTGAATCCGCTGGAGCTGGGCAACGGTGAAACCTTGCAGATTGTACTGGATTTCAAGGATGCTGAAGGCGATATCCAGGATTCCGTATTTGTGCGGGAAGATGTAGGCTATGATTATTATGACATTTTTTATCCCATGCCGGGCGACATTCCCAAACAAAGAAACATGCAGGGACAGATTATTTTAAGCCTGCCGTATGGTTCGGGTGCGGGAGGTTTTGCCGTGGCTGCACCGCGCCGGCCCAATTTGCCGGATACCGCCATCTTTTACATTTACATCAAAGACCTGCAGGGGCATATCAGCGATACGGTGAAAACCCCTCCGGTAATCGTACAACCCTGATGCAATATTTCTCTGAAGGCAGGGATATTAATTTTCCATTATGCGCTGAATCCCCATTTCCAGGCCGCGCAGTTCAGCCAGCCCTCTTAATCTTCCGATTGCAGAATAACCCGGATAGGTTTTTTTATGCAGGTCATCCAGCATCTGGTGGCCATGGTCGGGCCGCATGGGTATGGCACACCGGCGTTGCCGCATAAGCTTCACCACCTCATACATGATGGCAAACATATCGGTATCCCCATCCAGGTGGTCGGCCTCATAAAAATTTCCAGGACTTTGGCGTTTCACGTTGCGCAGATGAAGAAAATGAATGGATGATCCGAATTCCTTCACCATTGCCGGTAAGTCATTATCAGCCCTTGCTCCCAAAGAACCCGTACAAAAGCAGAGGCCGTTGGAGGGAGCAGCAGCGGCCTGCAACAGAGCCCGAAGATGATCGGCAGTGCTTACAATGCGCGGCAAACCCAGCAGAGGCCAGGGTGGGTCATCAGGATGAATGGCCAGGCGGATCTGCAGTTCTTCTGCAACCGGCACAATTTCCCGGAGAAAATCGAACAGATGCTGTTGCAGCTCGCTTTCCTTCATACCCGCATAAGCTTCCAGCGCCTGGAGGATTTCGTCGCGGGTAAAATGGCCTTCACTTCCGGGAAGCCCTAGCAAGGCGTTGTGGTATAACGTCTCTTTTTCCTTCTCGCTCATATGTTGAAACCGTTGTTCGGCCTGTGCAATTTCATCGGGTGTATAATCTGATTCGGCATAGGGACGCTTGAGTAAAAACAAATCAAAAGCGATGAAGGCCAATCGTTCGAACCTAAGAGCCAGGCTACGATCCGGCATGGGATAAGCGATATCGGTACGCATCCAGTCGAGTACCGGCATAAAATTGTAAGTCACCACACGCACTCCGCAGGCAGCCAGGTTGCGCAGGCTGTCTTTGTAATGGGCAATATAATGGTGGTAATTACCGGTTTGCCTTTTGATATCTTCGTGTACTGGCAAGCTTTCTACTACTTCCCAATTCATACCGGCGGCTGCAATTTCCCGCTGGCGCTTTTGAATCTCTTCCACCGGCCAGACTTCTCCAACCGGAATATGATGAAGTGCAGTGACCACGCCGCTGCAGCCAGCCTGGCGGATATCCCATAGGCTGACGGGATCTTTGGGCCCATACCAGCGCATGCATTGAATCAGATGATAAGCCATGGCAACAAGATGTTTGAGGCCTGCAAAATACGCATGAAAGCCGAATTCCATGTTCCGGAGTTCAGGAAAAATTGTGTAGTTTGCAGCGTCATTTCAATAATAATCAAGTAGGAAACCCGGCTGATTGAAATAACCTCAGGTAGGATGTACGGATGAGCGGGGATGTTGAACGTCGTTTGTCAGAGCACAATCGGGGACAGACCCGATCGACGCGTGCATATAGGCCATGGGAGTTGATTTGGGTGGAGGGGTATGATACACGGTCAGCTGCACGTGAGCGGGAGAAGTATTTGAAGAGTGGGGTAGGGAAGGAGTGGATAAAACGAAAATGGTCCGGTAGCTCAGCTGGATACCTGCCTGCCGGCAGGCAGGGAGCAACAGCCTTCTAAGGTGTAGGTCATGAAAAAAGAGGAGAGGAGCCGATATCAAGTATATGTATTGAGGAGCAAGAAGGATGGCCGGTTTTATGTAGGTATGAGCGGGGATGTAGAACGTCGTTTGTCAGAGCACAATCGGGGACAGACCCGATCGACACGTGCATATAGGCCATGGGAGTTGATTTGGGTGGAGGGGTACGATACACGGTCAGCTGCACGTGAGCGGGAGAAGTATTTGAAGAGTGGAGTAGGGAAGGAATGGATAAAACGAAAATGGTCCGGTAGCTCAGCTGGATACCTGCCTGCCGGCAGGCAGGGAGCAACAGCCTTCTAAGGTGTAGGTCATGAAAAAAGAGGAGAGGAGCCGATATCAAGTATATGTATTGAGGAGCAAGAAGGATGGCCGGTTTTATGTAGGTATGAGCGAGGATGTAGAACGTCGTTTGTCAGAGCACAATCGGGGGCAGACCCGATCGACACGTGCATATAGGCCATGGGAGTTGATTTGGGTGGAGGGGTATGATACACGGTCAGCTGCACGTGAGCGGGAGAAGTATTTGAAGAGTGGAGTGGGGAAGGAGTGGATAAAACGAAAATGGTCCGGTAGCTCAGCTGGATAGAGCAACAGCCTTCTAAGCTGTGGGTCATGCGTTCGAATCGCATCCGGATCACAGTTGTTTTTACTCTGAGGGGGCTTGTTTTTGGGTATACTCCCTCAGCAATGTTTTCATTCGTTCGATTTCTTCGCCGTTGATGAGGATATCCGACAATGCGAAGGGTGCTGATCCGGGAAAAACAGCCGGCATAGGAACAGAAGCTCCGCTGTGGAAATAGCGAAGATGAGTACGTGTAAGCAACTCCTGCAGTTGAGGATAGCGGATACCTCCGGCTGCAATGAGTTGTATTCTTCCTCCAGCCAGTTCGTCCAGTTGTACCAACAAATCTATTCCGTCAACAGCCCGGACCTGCTGTCCGGATGTAAGTATGTATTGGAATCCGGCATCTACGAGCTCTTCAAGCGCCCGGCGGGGATTCGGGCACAGGTCAAATGCTCTGTGAAAGGTTGTTTCCATAGGCCAGGCCAGTTCCACCAACCTCCTGCATCTGTCCACATCTATTTCACCATTTTCCTTTAATATCCCAAAAACCACACCTTCACAACCCAGGTTTTTGCAGAACGCTATATCTGTTTGCATAATGGCAAACTCTTCCTCGTCATAGCAAAAATCTCCGCCCCGCGGACGTATCATCACATATAGCGGAATCTGAAGACGCGCTTTCACCTGTTTGATTGTACCGACTGAAGGGGTAGTTCCACCGGCATGCAGGTTTTCGCAAAGTTCAATCCGGTCGGCTCCGGCCTGCTCAGCTATCCGGGCAGCATGAAAACAATTTACGCATGCTTCCAGTTGAAAAGAAAGATTTTCCATGATCTGAGGGAATGCAGTAAGTATTTTGTGCTTGTCAGATAAAACGAAATTACAGGAAACCATCCAGGTGATGTAATTTTAATGGATCGCTCAGCATGTGCATCATCGGATTTTTCAACCACAATACATTGTTGCATGGCAAGCTTATTGATTACCGGTGCTTCCGGCGGATTGGGACCTGCAGTAGTTGACCGGCTTCTCAGGGATGGGTGGTCACTGAGTGTGGCTGTACACAATTCGCAATCTGCGGAAAAATTGCAAAGTCAATTTTCAGGTTCAGCCCTGGAGATTCATCAGGTGGATATTACCCGGCGTGTTCAGGTAAGAAAATGGGTACAATCTTCCCATCAAATCTATGGCTTGGTGCATCTGGCCGGGGGATTTCGCGGAGCTTCCCAGCTCTCCGATGCACAAGAGGCAGATTTTGAATTTTTATTTGGCTTGCATGCCCGGGCTACTTTTTATTTACTGGCAGAAATTTTACCCATACTGAAACAAAAAGGCGAAGGAGCGATTGTTACCATAGCAGCCCGGACAGCTATCAGGCCGGGCAAGGAGGCCGCTTTGTATGCTGCCAGCAAGGCTGCTGAACTAACCCTTACACTGGCTGCCGCAGAAGAAGGCCGACCCTTTCAGGTGCGGGCCAATTGCATTTTACCTGCCGTTATTCGTACACCTGCCAATATGCAGGGCGCTTCTGAAAAAGAAATAGCCAAATGGACGGATCCGCAGGATATAGCCGAGCTAATTGCCTTTCTGGTTTCTGACCGAGCCAAATCCATTACAGGCACAACATTCCCTATGTACGGAGGAATATCAGCCTGAAGAAATAGGCTTAGGCCGTTGTATGATTATTTTGCCGTGGCTTTCCGCGATGCATAGGCAGGCGCTTTCACACCGGCTGATTCGCGGGTGTGTAAGCGATTCTTCCTGTCAAAATCTACCAGTACCGGTGAAGCAATGAAAATGGAAGAATAAGTCCCGGTAATAATTCCCACCAACATAGCAAATGAGAATCCACGGATGGATTCACCTCCAAATAGGAAAAGAATCAGAATCGTCACAAATACCGTCAGAGACGTCATGATGGTTCTTGTCAGCGTGTCGTTGATAGCTTTATCGATGACGGTTACCTTATCAGCTCCTTTCATTTCCCGGAAATATTCCCGCACCCGGTCAAATACAATAATTGTGTCGTTCATGGAATATCCGATGACGGTAAGAATAGCTGCAATGAATTGCTGATTGATTTCCAGTTCCGGAATCCATTTGCGCAGATAGGAAAACACAAACAATATTACCAATACGTCGTGTACCAATGAAAGAATGGTACCCAATGAATATTGCCATCTGCGGAAGCGAATCAGGATATACAGGAAAATGATGATGACCGCAAAGATGGTAGCCTTCACTGCACCGCGTTTCAGGTCTTCGGAAATCGTTGGCAATACGGTTTGGGAACCAATGATGTATTTCGTGCGGAAAGTCTGGAAATCGGTGCCCTTTGGCAAATAGGGTTGCAGGCCTACAAACAGCGTATGCTGCACGGTGGAATCAATTTTTTCGCCACTCTGATCAATCAGATACGAGGTGGTGATGTTCATCACATGATGTGTGCCCAGGGTTTTTACCACTGGAAACTCACCCAGCAAAGGTTGTAGAGACTTGGCGATTTCTTCTGTGGTATAGGCCTGGGTAAACTGAATATCATAGCTACGGCCTCCTTTGAATTCCACGCCTTCGTTAAAGCCGTGAAAATAAGAAGTCAGGCCTAACAACATCAGGATGCCTGAAATGATATAGGCATATTTGCGGTTTTCGATGAATTTGAAGTGGGCTTTGCGGAAGATGGCGCGTGAAAGCCTGGTGAAATATTCAAAATGCCTTTTCTTGTTTGTCCAGAAATCTTCAACCAGTCGGGATACTAGAATACCCGTAAACAGGGACAGCAGGATACCCAAAATCTGGGTGGTTGCAAAACCCCGCACCGGGCCCAGCCCGAAATAATACAGGATAATAGCCGTGAGCAGCATCGTCACGTGGGCATCCAGTACAGGAGCATAGGAATGGCGGTATCCGTCGGCAATGGCCTGCAGATAGCCTTTGCCTTGGTAGAGTTCTTCCTTGATGCGTTCGAAGATGATCACATTGGTGTCTACAGCCATACCGATGGTAAGGACAAGACCAGCAATACCCGGCATCGTGAGGGTTGCTCCCAGGGCCGCCAACACACCAACTGTAAACAGCAGGTTGAGAATCAGCGCAATGTTGGCCACCATACCTCCATTGTTGAAATAAATCAACATGAGGATGAAAATGATGACAAAAGATAGTACGAACGACTTGATGCCGGCCTGGATGGATTCTTTACCCAGGGTGGGGCCAACCACCTGTTCCTGTACGATGTGAGCCGGCACAGGCAGTTTACCGGTTTGCAGGATATTGGCAAGATCCTGTGCTTCCTGCGCCGTGAAATTGCCCGTGATGGAAGAAACCCCGCCGGAAATTTCTGATTGCACCACAGGAGCTGATACCACTTCATCATCCAGCACAATGGCAATGCATTTACCGATATTATCGCCGGTTAATTTTTTCCAGATACGTGCCCCGGTGTTATCCATACGCATTTCCACCTCATATCCTCCGCCGGTAGGACTTACGTCGGCCCGTGCATCTACGACATGGGAGCCATCGAGCGGTGGCTGATCCGAGCCGGGAATAGTTTTAATGGCATACAGATTGACGAAATCGCTATTCTTGTTGCGGTTGCTGGTTTCAGATCCGTATAAAAATTTCAGATCCCGCGGCAGCACATTTTTCACTGCGTCCAGGGAAAGATAGTAATTGAACAGAGGCGTATCGGCCAGCCGAATTGTTCCGATAACCGGGCGACCGGTGGACTGATGCAGGATGGCAAACAAGGGGTTTTGCTTTTGCTGGGCTAGGAGCTCATTGCCGGTGGTGTCGGACTTGGTACGGGCTGCTTGTTCATGAATGAAGGAGCGCAGGCTGTTGCCTGAGGTATCGGATTGTGCGTTTGCAGAAGTTGTTTTTGATCCGGCAGCTGAATGGCTGGTATCAGCACTTGTGTTTTCACTGGCCAGATATTGCGCAATGGCATTGTTCATGGGCACCAGCACGTTGTTGTAAAAATTCTGGTCCAGCTCGTAGGTTTCCCAGAATTCCAGTTTGGCAGTTGCCTGCAGGTATTTCCGCACCCGATCGGGGTTGTGCACACCCGGCAACTCTACCGTGATGATGCCTCTGTTCAGGTCCAGATTGATATTGGGTTGAGCCACACCGAATTTGTCAATCCGCTGCAACAGTACGTTATAGGTACGTTTGATGGCATCATTGGCTTCGTTGCGGATAATATTGATTACCTGATCATCCGAGGAATTGTAGTTGATTTTATTCTGAAAAGCACTCACAAACAAAGGAGCCAGCCGTTCATTGGTAGGTTTCACTTCTTTCCATGCCTCATAGAACAGAGTTACAAAATCCTTTCCGCTGCTACCTCTGCGTTGGCTGGCCAGTTCCAGTGCTCGGTTGAATGCGGGATCTTTTGAATTGTTGGCCATGGAACGAATCAGGTCCTCAACGGATACTTCCAGCACCACGTTCATACCTCCCTGCAGATCAAGGCCCAGATTGAGTTCCTGCTCCTTGGCCTGTTCGTAGGTGTATTTATTGATCAACGTATTGTAGATCACTTCATCGCGGGTGCTGTCTTCAATATGCTGCATGCGGTCCTCAATCAGCTGTTCCAGGGTGTCTGCATAGGCTTTCTGAAGCGCTGCATCCTGGGGATACTTCTCAGATGGAGAAGGATAATGTTTGTTTACAAATGCCTGAGCTTCTTTTCTGATTTTGGATTCATACCGCTTCACCACCCATGTGAAAGAGAGCTGATAGAGGGAAATAAGGATCAGCACCACGGTGAAAAATTTCACTAAACCCTTGATCTGCATAGGTTATAATTATTTTTTATGATACATGCCAAGACGCGCAAAGATAGTATTTAGTTCTGTTTTCAGGGAAATGAACAAGCAGGGATTTGAGTGTTGTTTGTTCAGCAGAAGGGAAATAAGTTTTTTCAATATTTGATTCATGTCAGTTCAATGATAACCATTGCCTGGAGCGATGGCTTTCCATAGCCAGTTCAATCAGTTGAATGGTGTGATAGCCGTCCATAGCCGTTACCGGCGGTTTTTGCTGATGCCTGATAGCCTGGTAGAGTTGCCGGTAAAACAATCCGTAGTCGCCTCGCAGCGAGGGGAAAGCCTCTGCTGATGCGGGATTCTTATAAATAATACCCCATGCTTCGGGTGGTTCAGTACCCCAGTAGGGATTGTCAGGCAAATGGCCTTGCCGAAGCAAGGCTTCCTGCGGGTCATCGCTGTATTTCACAAAAGCACCACCGGTTGCCCTGAGCAGGTAACGGGGTGTTGGGTCGCATACCAGCATGCCGGCATGAAGTTTTACCATCAACGTTTCATAGGCAAGCCAGATTTCAAACATATCTTCCACCTGTGCCCCAGGGCGTTGCCGGCCCAGGTATGCCGTCACAGCTTGCGGCTTGCCAAACAAACAGAGCGCCTGATCTATCAGATGAGGTCCCAGATCATAGAGAATGCCGCTTCCGGGCAGTGCCTGTTCCCGCCAGTGTACACGTGGCTGCGGCCGCCAGCGATCAAACTGAAGCCAGGCCTCAACGATTTCACCTATCAAACCCGATTGCACCATTTGCTGAACAGTTCTGAATCCGCTGTCAAATCGCCGGTTGTGAAAAGGCACCAGTAGCTGGTTATTTTTTTCTGCATACGCCATCAGTTCAGCCATCTCGTTGGTCGAAAGGGTTACGGGTTTTTCCACTACCACATGTTTGCCAGCTTTCAGTGCCTGCATGGCCAGTTGAAAATGCGTATCGTTGGGCGTGGTGATAATCACCAGCTCTGCATTTGCCTGGCGGAGAAGTTCATGGAAATCCCGGAATAATGCTGCCTGCGGAAACATCGCCCGACTATCTTCGCCGTGACGCTGCATAACGGCTGTTATCTGATAGCAGGGATTTACTTTCAAAAACGGAGCATGAAAATATTTCCCGGAAAGTCCAAACCCAATCAATGCCACAGAAACGGGAACAGGAACAGGAGATTGGCTTGTCATGGCAAATGGCGTTCAGGTCTCATTTTCATCCAGCAGGAGTACTTCATCGCGGCCGTGTACTTCGTTCCAGCAAACTTTTACTTTCTGGGATACAATGGAATCAATGCGTTTTCCCACATAATCAGCCTGTATGGGCAGCTGGCGGCTGAACTTTCGGTCAATCAATACCAAGAGCTCCACAGTTGCAGGCCGACCAAAATCCAGCATGGCATCCAGTGCTGAACGGATGGTGCGACCGGTGTAAAGCACATCATCAATTAAAATTACCCGTAAACCTTCCACCATAAAATCAATATCAGTAGCGTTGGGCACCAGACTGGCCGACCGTTGTTTGAAATCATCCCTGTAAAATGTAATGTCGAGCTTGCCGTACCGCAGGTTCAGACGAGGCTGAATGTACAGCAACCGGTGATAAATCCGGTCGGAAAGCATCACACCTCGTGGCTGCAGGCCGATAATGGCCGACTGTTGGAAATCACCATGTCTTTCCAGTAGTTCAAAACATAGCCGGTCAATGGTAAGCTCAAGCTGATGTGCACTGGCAATGCGTTTCACCCTTTGTCGTTTGATGTTCAAAAATACGGATTCTGCCTTTAGTCCGCAGACTGAAAAAATTTTGCTTATTTATTCAAATTCACCTAACTTTTTTTGTTCGTAAGCTTATTATCTTTCTCATCCATGAAACTTACGCCATTTTTAATTGCTTTTCTTTATCTCCTCATAGGCGTATGCTGGATTGTGTTCAGTGATAGCATGCTGGCTACACTTGCCCACCGAACGGGATGGACATTTGTAGAGCATCTCCAAACAGTTAAAGGAATAGGTTATGTAGTGGTTACCGCAGCATTGCTATATGTTTTTATCAGAAAATTACATAAGCAACTTTCCCATGCAGAAGAAGATTACAAACGACTGTTTCTGGAAAATCCCCAGGTTTTATATGTGTTTGATGTGCAAACCTTCCGTTTTCTGGAAGTCAACAAGGCTACCGAAACCCAATACGGATATACGCGGGATGAATTTTTACGCATGACTTTGCTCGATATTCGTCCGCCTGAAGAACGAAACCGTTTTCTAGCCCTGAATCATTCCATTGCCGATAAAACCATTCATTTCTGGGGTCGATGGAAACATCAGCGCAAAGACGGACAAATTTTAATCGTAGAAATCTACACGCATCCGGTCAATTTTCAGGGCAGGGATGCTCGGCTCACCTATGTACGCGATGTAACGGCCATGGTACATGCCCAGGAAGAGCTTGCAGATCTGGAAAACAAGCTGCAGGCCATTATCAATAGTACTGACGACGCTATCTGGGCTATTGATACACATTACAGGCTGGTTGTATTCAATCAGGCATTTGCAAACATCATGCAGCTCAAAACCGGCAAAACTATACAGGCCGGGCAAACCTTGTGGATACCCGATTACGCCAATATCGAACAGGCCAACCGTTGGATGGATGCCTACAACAAAGCCATGGCAGGAGAAAAGGTGGAATTTGAAGAAACAGATGTATTGCAGGATGGCGAAAAGCCGCGCTATGCCCACGTATCCATGCACCCGATACTGAATGATCAGCAAAAGGTTATAGGTGTAGCCTGCATTTTGCATGATATCACTTCCATGAAAGAGCAAGAACTCCGGCTGAAAGAAGCTCTCGAACGCTACGATCTGGTGACAAAAGCCACCAACGATGCGATCTGGGACTGGGATATTCCAAACAACCGGGTGGTGTTCAACGAGCAGTTCTGGCAGATGTTTGGTTATGAACCTACCGAGCAGGGTGGCCAGCTTTGGGAAGAAAATCTGCATCCGGATGATAAACAGCGTGTGCTGAGAGGCATCCAGCAAGCATTGGATGAAAAACAAACCATCTGGGCCGATGAATACCGGTTGCGCTGTGGCGATGGAAAATACAAATATGTGCTGGACAGAGCCTATATCTTGTATGATGAACATCAGCGACCGGTACGCATGATAGGTGCCACACAGGATATACAACTTAAAAAAGAATATGAACAGGCTATCCTGCGACAAAATGAACAACTGCGCGAAATTGCCTACGTTAGTTCACATGAAGTGCGCGGGCCTGCATCAGCGCTGATGGGACTGTTTGCTTTGCTGGAAGAATACCTTACAGCCCAAAAAGACCTGGACTACCAGGAGCTGATGCCACTTATCCAGCAATCACTCGAACAACTTGATTCCGTGATTCATAAGATTGTGGATAAAACCAGCCGGCTCATGCAATGAAACAATCTTCTGCAATTACTTTTTGGTGAACAGATTTGTCGTAATTTTGAGAGGAATTGTAAAGTGAACATGGAAAATACATACGTGCCGGTGATGGCATTTCTTTCCGACGAAGAGCTCGAACGGTATATCCGGTATCCCGAAAAATACGTCCCCGATGCTATTGAAGCTGCTGTAGCCGAATTGAAAAAGAGAGGCCGCAATTTCACAGCTGAAGAAGAAACACATATCCGCCAGATTATTCAGCAAAGAAGAGAAGCGTGGAGATATTATGACATACAGGAGCCGGTGCCTGCATCTTTACCCGATTTCCCCGTATCTCGTTCTTCTTCAGCGAAGGATATGCCTTCGCTTTATCCCGAATCAGCCTTGTATATCATTTCACTGCTGTTTAATCCCTTTTTTGCATCCATTTTGCTGGCATTGAACTGCCAGCGCACTGGCAAGCGGGAAGGAGTGCTGGTGGCTTTAGGATTTGGATTTTTGTATATGATGATGACGTTGCTCATCATCAGTCTGCTGAAATTGAATATTTACATCACGCTGATCTTCAATGTCGTAGGGGCTTTGCTGCTGCATCAATGGCTGTGGAAAAAATACTTGGGGCAGTACCATGCCTATCAGCCCAAACCCATCTGGGGACCTCTGCTTATCTTTTTGTTGATTACTGTACCACTTTTGCTGATAGCCTATCTGCATGGGGGCTGGAAGCTGCCTTCCTGAGCCCTTAGCTGATCAGCCTGAAGATCATTTCCTGCAACAGGGAAGATTCATCATACGTTACCTGATCCATACCTACGCTTTTCAGGTTATAGGTATGTAATAGCAGAATATTTCTTTCCACAACTTGCTTTGGATACTGTCGGGCAGCAGCAAGGTATTGCTTGAGGAAAAATGGGTGAATGCCCAGTTGATCGGCCAGGGCTTTGTCGGTAAGGTTGCGCATGCTGTGCAGCTGCCAGAGTTTTACAAAGTATTGATACAAAGAAGCAATTACCAGTTGCATGGGTGCTGAACGGGGATTGAGGCTGAAATAATGCAGGATATGGAGGATGCGGGTCATATCTTTTTTGCCTATGGCATCCTGCAATTGAAAAACATTGTATTCACGGCTGATGCCTACATATTGTTCAACCAAATGCTCATCAATTACCTGCTGATCTTTTAGGTTGAGCCTGATTTTTTCCAGCTCCATGCTGATGCGGGTAAGATCATTGCCAATATGTTCGGCCAGCATGTGAATGGCCTGTGGCGTTGCTTTCAACCCTGTTTCCTGCAAATGCTGTTCAATCCACTGCGGTATCTGTTCTTCATAAATAGGCTGTGATACAAAATACACAGCTTTTTCACGGATCAGCCTGCCAAAAGCAGTGCGGCCATCTGTTTTTCCATGCTTATAGGCTACCACAAATACGGTAGAAGTTAAAGGATGGGTGATGTAGGCTTCTAGTTTCTGCAGGTGCGACAAAGGCATTTGCTGAGCTTCCCTGAGTATCACCACCTGTCGTTCTGCAAATGCCGGATATTGCCGGCAGGCATTGATCACATCGCGCCAGTCGGCCTCCTCACCATAAAATACATGCAGATTAAAATCCTTTTCCTGTTCGCTAAGCAAGTGATTTTCAAACACCTCCAGCAACTGATCAATATAATACTCTTCTTCGCCTTCCAGCCAATATACGGGCGATAGCTGTTTTTTTCGAAGTTGCTGCATCAAAGCTGGGTAACTGACTGAAGTGGCTTTCATCCTTCCATTTTTTGCATGTGAATGACTGATTGCTTTTCAGGCATGCTCATTTTCTGCAGGCAAATATCTCACAAATGCCTATAAAGCAAACAGATCATTGAAAATGAAAGGCCGTCAGGCTTACCGATGATATTGGAGCATCCATTGGTACACATTCAATCCGTTTTCTTGATAATTCGGATCATAGGCTTTTGTCCAGGCATCATGGCCTGAAACGGGGAATATGGTCAATCGGGGTGCCGGTGTACAATGGGCGTTGTTCAGGTAGTTAACGAAGTCAATGGAATAGGAAGAAGTCACGGTGGGATCATTCTGATTATGCAGGGCCCATACGGGCAGGTGTGCTTTGGCCATGGTATCGGCTTTCTGCTGGCTGGGCCAGGCAGCTCCGGCAACAGGTAAAATGGCAGCCAGCTGCAGGGCATAGGCTGTATTGGCTGAGGCGTAGTCCCACGTAATGCCGCCGCCCATGCTTAATCCTGTCAGGTATATCCGGGTAGTATCAATCCGGTAATGGCTTTTCGCAAAACGAATAATGGCCTGAATATCGCCTGGCGAAGGCCATTGTTTGAATTGAGGTGATAAAACAATAAAAGCAAAATGTTGCCCGCCAACTTCAAAATCGGGCGGGAATTTTTTCTGGCTGATCAGCTTAGGAGGACCATTGCGCAATACAATCGGCAGGTTTTGGGGTGAGCCATCGCCCAGCTCTCCAATGCCATGGCAGAATATCAGCAAGGGATACAAGTAATGGGTGGAATCATAACGGGCTGGCAGAGCCAGATAAAATCCGCCGATATTGCCGTTGATAGATTGATATACAGCCGTTTGCACGGGAGGCTGCGTTTCCGGAATGTACGACTCGGATATAGGTTGGGAATGGGGTTGGACAGAAGCTTTCTGACAGCCCATTATCCAAACCATCCCCCAGGCACACAATCCATAACTGAGCAGGCGAACCTGGTAGCGAACATCGGCAATGCTTATCACGAGAACAGTTTTATTAGAATTTGGAAAAATGATCCTGTCCGTTCTGACAGATAAACGCCGAATTTGCTCAAATATGATACCAATCAGGCTGTTTGCATCAGATTTTGCAAAGCCAGCAAAGCCTCGCCTGCAATAAACACACTGCCGCACACCAACACCATATCTTCAGGTTTTGCCTGTTGCAGGGCTGCCGTGCAGGCTTCACCTACGGTAGCATATACATGTCCGCTGAGGCCATAGGTTTGGGCAAGCTGGGCAAGGGCGTTGGCTTGCAGCGCGCGGGGCAGCTGCGCCTGGGTAAAGTAGTAACGGGCGTGCAAAGGAAATTGCTTTAATGCAGCAGTCACATCTTTATCTTTTACGAATCCGGTGATGATATGCAGCTGTTGGAAATGCTGCATGGCTGTTTGTTGCATTACTTCAGCTATACCTGCTTCATTATGGGCTACATCCACAACCACAAGCGGATGTGTTTTTACCACATCCCATCGCCCTCTTAATCCCGTCAGCTGCTTTACCTGCGAAAGAGCTGCAAGTATATGCCCTGATGTAATCTGCCGATAATGCCCGGCTGTATGTGCGAGGAACACATCCATGGCGGTAAGTACGGTAGCAATATTTTTTTGTTGGTAAATGCCGGTTAAATCTGGGTGGCAATACCATTCGCGGTTGTCGGTCAATGATTTCAGAATCCAGGGATGATGAGCAATCCCCGCCTTTACCTGCCAGAGTTCAGTTGCCAGATACAGGGGGCTGTTGCAGGCACGGGCTTTTTCAGTAAACACAGGGAAAGTTTCCGGATGATATTCGCCAATGACCACCGGAACGGATGGTTTGATAATGCCGGCTTTTTCGCCTGCTATGGCAGGAAGGGTGTTACCCAGCAAATGCTGATGGTCAAAACTGATATTGGTGATGATGCTTAGCTCGGGCATGAGAATATTGGTGCTATCCAATCGCCCGCCGAGTCCGGTCTCCACGATGGCTATATCAACCTGTTGGCTGGCAAAATATTCGAAAGCCATGGCTACCGTAAGTTCAAAAAACGAGGGGCCAATGGCTTCCGTAAGCGATTGGGTTTTCCGGACAAACTGCAAAACTTCTTCTTCGGGAATCATCGCTCCGTTGATACGGATACGTTCCCTGAAATCAATCAAATGAGGCGAAGTGTATAATCCGGTTTTATAACCGGCCTGCTGAAAAATGGCTGCCAGCATGTGGCTCACGGAACCTTTGCCGTTGGTTCCGGCGATATGAATGGATGGAAATCGTTTTTCCGGATGCTGCAAAGCTTCACAAAGCTTACGGATATTGGTAAGGTCTTTTTTGTAAGCAGCTTCGCCGATGCGGGAAAACATGGGCAATTTCTCCATCAGGAAATCCAGGGCCTCGGCATAGGTTTGCATCGCGGGAAGGTTTGGGATCTGATGCAAAGTTAGGAAGGGTGGGGCGTTTGGTTATTGCTGAAGTTTGAATACAAATGTGATTTCACCGAATTGTGTAACCGGGGCATTCGGGTCGGGATTGAAACGGATTTGCCTGATTTTACGTTCAGCCAGCAGCGCAAGTGTCGTATTATCGGCACTTAGAATGCGATAGCTAGTAATGTTGCCTTGCTGATCCACGGCTATTTGCATACGTACTTTTCCGGGCTCGTTGAATTGGGCTTCGCGGGATGGATATTGGGTAATGCTGCGCCCGCGCAAGTTATAGCTGATGCCGCTTCCTCCCAGTCCGGATACCAGTCCGCTATGGTTGCTGGCATTGGGATTGCCGTTGATAGCGCCCTGATCGCCGGGATTACCGGTGAGTCCTTCGTTGGTAGCTGAGTTGGCTACATCAGACTGGTTACCGCCCGATGTGTTGTGCGTAGTACCTCCGCTGTAAACAGCTTTGGGGCGAGGTGGAGCTTGTTGGGCAACTACGGGCGTTTGCTGCGGTTTGGCTTGGTGACGGGTGGATTTCTCATTCAGATCAGGATGAAAAGTTGATTGCTTGGTAGTTTGGGTGTGGGGAATGGCTGGTGCTGACTCCTCATCACTGGTGAGCAGGTCGCGGGGCTCTGCACCCGAAGCGTGTGCCGCTGGTGCAGAAGGCGCCTGGGCTGCTGGTGAGGCGTTAGCCTGCGGAGGATTGGGATGCAAAGGTTGCTCTTCGCCCATGCCTTCCTGGCTGTTTCCCAGATTCACTTCCATCCCCAAATCCTGATTGGGAAGCGGTGCAGGAACAGAAAAACCTATCAGCACGCAGCAAACCAATACGGCTGCATGAATAAGCAATGTGCCAATGAATGCTTTGAGATTTTTATGTTGTTCAAAACGATCCACACTCAACTTTTGATCTTTTCAAATTTATGTATTTCAGCTGATTTACTGCAAAAACCCGGATTTTTTAAGAATATCAGTTTTGGTAAAAAATGCATTTGAAAATTGATACAAACAATAACACTGAACTGCAGTTGCATGTTCATGCATGAGCAAAATCTGTTTCAAAATTTCCTTTGATGCGTTCCATTGGTGGATTGTAATATCCAAATTTCACATGCGGAAATTGGTTATGCACTTCCTGCAGCAGCTTTTTCATGCCCATAGCCGAGGTGGTGTCCTTGACACCAATTTCTTTCAGATACCAGTCCGGATCTATATTAAAATTGCGCCATTGAATCATATCCAATCCTGTTGTTTCAATGAGCTTGCACAGCGCTTCAAATTCTTCGGGCTGATCGGTCATGCCAGGGAAAACGAAATAGTTAATGGAAGCCCAGCCACCGGCTTCTTTCACGGTAATGAGGCTTTTGACCACATCCTCAAATGAATAATGCCGAGGCCGGTAATAAGCATGATAAATATCTTTCCTGGCTGAGTTCATGCTCACACGAATACTGTCTAAGCCAGCCTCGCAGAGGGCTTTCACGGCTTCAGGCTTGCTGCCGTTGGTATTCAGGTTGATGCAGCCCCGATCGGTTTGGCTTCGGATAAGCCGGATGGCGTCGCGGATGGTGCGCCACATCAGTAAAGGCTCGCCCTCACAGCCCTGCCCGAAGCTGACAATGGGATAGGGCGCTTCTTTCAGGTGTGCAACGGTGTACTCTGCTATTTCTTCGGGTGTGGGTTTAAAGGTCAGGCGGTCTTGCGTGGAAGGAATGGATACTTCTTCGGGTTGAAATGAAATACAACCGATGCAATTGGCATTGCAGGCTGGCGACACGGGTATAGGGCACTCCCAACGTCCGAGAAAATAATTGCGGGCGGCTGGACAGAAATAGGTGAGTGCACAATTTTCAGCCAGATGCTTCACCAGCCGGTTATGGGGGTACATCTTCAATTTCTCGCGTACGCCGGCTTTTACCTTGCGATGATCAAAACCACGGCATTCCTGGCGAATATCCTGTTCGACACGCACGGCGGGTACATAAAATTTGTTTTTCCACCAGCCAACAGCTGTATAGCAAAACAGCGGTAGAAGAGGCGCCTGGGGCTCGGTTTCGTATGCAGCCAGATAAAATCCTGTATGGGCAGGAGGCAGAAAAGCAGCTACAGCCCATCCTTTCATGCATAAGCGCATTTCACCGGTATGCACATCTATTCCTATAGCCCGCCTGCCAGGGAGATGATACAAACTTCCTCCGTCAGGCAGTTCAATCCATTCATCATGCGGCACAGGTAAAGCCTCCCAGCCACTGCGTCCTACCGCATAAAGACTGGTATCTTCAAATACATTCCCTTGTTCATCAGCATATAGCAAGTAAGGACTGTGGTGTAACATGGCTGTCTTTTCCTCCCGGAAAACCGTTCACGCAAAGTTCGGAAAGCATCGTCATTTTTAATGATTTGGCTTTATGATTTTGAAAATGAAGCCAAATTACCTGGAGTTTTGGGAAAATGTGTACGCAACACCTGCGTCAGTTCTGCTATGGCCGCATCCTGGCCATGCTCTATTTCCCATTGCCACCACCTGTCATCGGTCAGCTGCAGGGTTAGGACATCATCTTTTACAACGACGGATGCAATTTTTTCCCATGGAATTCTGAGCCATTTCCATTGATCGGGAATTTGGATTATTTCATCGGTAAATATCAGTTCATCCTGATGAAGAGCCTTCCATTCCAGCCAGCCGTTTGCCATTGCAATAATGGCTGAAAACAAATGAATCCAGCCTATCAACGGATAAGGTGTGTAAAATTTCCATACAAAAAATAAAACGATCAATGCAAGCGCTGATAAAATACCCGTGAATTTATACCTGGCAAAAGGAAATAATTGTTTGTTTCTCCCTTGTTTGTAAATACGACTGGCTGTGTGAAAATGCAGAATCATCAAGGGTAAGGCAAGTGCAATCCAACCCGAAAGATGCAGAGGTTTGAATAACAAAAATGCTAGCACATCAAAGAAAAAATAACATCCCCAGATCAAATGATGCATGAGGATGCGGTTGATCAGCCGTGGCAGCCAGGGTGGATGGATACGCAGCCGCAACATGGTGCTTATGTTGACGGGTAAAGATTGGATAGAAGTAAATTACATAAACGGAACAAGATATGGGCGCCGGCACGGGCATCCCATTCTTCCTGTCCGTAGCCGATTTCAGTCAGGTCGAAACCAATCAGCTTACGACCCGATTGGATCAGTTTTTTCAGGAGGAAAAATACCTGTTCGGCTTGAAGTCCGCCTGGCACCGGTCGTGCCGTGTGCGGACAGACACTGGGATCGAGCCCGTCAATATCGAAGCTGAGATACACTTTTTCGGGCAAAGGCGCAATGATCTGTTCGCAAATGCTTTCCCAGGTTTGACCCCGGTATTGCATTTCCATCAGCTGTTTGTTAAAGAAAGTGGAGATACGATGCGGTTGTTCACACAGAAACAGCCATTCTTCTTCGATAAAATCGCGTGCTCCCACCTGCACCAGGTGTATCACTTCCGGGACATGGTCGAGTACTTTCCGCATCACGCTTCCGTGCGAATGCGTAAAGCCTACGTAAGTTTCCCGCAGGTCACAATGGGCATCTATCTGCAAAATACCTAATGGTCCTTGTTGTTCACTCAAAGCCTTGATGTATCCCCAGGATGTGCTGTGGTCACCGCCCAGCAATACCACGTTTTTGCCTTTTTGCAGAAGGGTTTGGGTTTGGTCGTAAACCCAGGCATTCATTTCTTCACAACCTTTGTTCACATCCTGCAGGGTTTTCTGCATAAAGCTGTTTTCTGCCAGGTTGCCGCCATCCATGAGAAAGTTCAGGTAGAGCTCAGCCTCCTTGCGGAGGTAATCGCTGCGCATCAGCAGATGTTTATCTATGGCCTGCATGGCAATGCCGCGTTTCCAGCCTTCATATTCATCAATCAGGTTTACGTGCACGCGCTTGCTGGCTTTCAGGATGTGTTCAGGGCTGCGCGCTGTACCCGGATGATGTGGCAGGGTTACTTCCCAGGGTACGGGTAAAATAATCAGCTGGGCTGAGTTTTCGTCGAAAGGTAGTCCAAAAATATTGTCCTTGCTGAATGAAGCCTGGGGTGGAGCAGTTGCATCTGTCATAAGCCAAGATGGTGGTTTCAACAGGTAAAATTAGGGAGCCTGATGGAATTGGCAGCTACATTATTTATTTGGTATTTGTTCGTTTGCATTGGATAAACGAGTAAATATCCAGATTTATTTATGAAAATTAATAGTTGTTATGTTCTTAAATCATTCATTTTTAACTCTGACTAAAAAACGATGGCAAAGGTCATTTTACCTATGTACCATCCTATCAATCCGGACTGCATGTACATGGCAATATCAGGGCGGCAGAGTGGATAAAGGCAGGCCAGCAACAGATTTTGCTGATCGGTGCCTACCGCATGCCACTGCAGGCCTATCAGTTGAATGAATAATTATAACCCTTTTTCTTTTCTGATTTTGAGCAGGTATGCTTCCATTTCATCCCGGCTGAAACTGCTGAAATTCTGTGCAGCTGTAAGCCCACCTTTCTGAGCAGCCAGCACTCCGTAGCGGATATCGTTAAATCCATCGATAGCGTGTGCATCAGGATCAATGGATAACATTATACCGGCATCCACGGCTTGTGGTATCCATCGCCAGTCAATATCCAATCGGCGGGGATGAGCATTTAATTCAATAATCACTTTATGAGCTTTGCAGGCCTCGATGATAGCAAGATGATCAACCGGATATCCGTTGCGTGTTAACAGCAGCCGGCCGGTCATGTGTCCAAGAATGGTAGTAAAAGGATTGGCAATAGCTTTCAGCAGGCGTTGCATGGCTTTCTCCTGAGGCATCTGCAGCGATGAATGTACCGAAGCAATTACCACATCGAACAAGGCTAAAACTTCATCCGGATAATCCAGTCTTCCATCAGCAAGAATATCAGCTTCAATACCCTTGAAAATTTTAAACGGATGCAATCGTGCATTCAATTCATCTATTTCCTGATGCTGCGCCTGTACACGTTCAGCCGTAAGCCCGTTGGCATAAAAGGCCGATTGGGAATGATCACAAATCACCAGGTATTCAAATCCTTGCTGCTTGCAAGCTGTAGCCATTTCTTCGAGTGAATGCATGCCGTCACTCCACTGGCTATGTGCATGTACGATGCCTTTGATATCTTTTACTTCAATCAGCTGAGGTAGTTGATGCAATCGTGCTTTTTCTATCCAGCGTGCATCATCACGCAGGCACGGAGGAATTACATCCAAACCTGCATCGAAAAAAAGTTTTTCTTCTTCGGAATAATTACGCGTTACAATCTCCGGAAATTGTTTTTCCATGTGCTTTACAAAATCCGCAGATCCTGTGCTGCGAAACAAATCTGTTCCCCATTTTTCAGAAGAACTAAAAAATATGTATAAAGGTGGATGTTGCGGACGAATTAGTTGCAGGGTGTTTGCATCCAGCCAGGTTGCTTCAGGAAATAGCTTTTGTATTTGTTCAGGCAATGCATCTGTCAGGATCTCAAGCCGGTCAATAATTTCCATTTGCCTGCGGAAAGATCCTGTATAGGTAAAATGTGATTGGGGCAGATGTGTTTCCCATTGTTGTCTGATCTCTGCTGCCAGATGTACTGCTTCTGCATAGAGAAATTTTCCTTTCTGGGATAAATAAAAAAGAATTTCATTTCTGATGCTTTCCTGTGATTTGGGTCCGAAGCCTTTATGATGCAACAGGCGATTTTCATGGCAGGCATACAGCAATTCACCGATGGACTCAATGCCCATTTCTTTCCAGATAACCCGTATCTTTTTCGGGCCGAGTCCTTTGATCTGAAGCATTTCTATCACACCAGGCGGAGTATTGTCGATGTATTTCTGAAGCAAGGGAAATTGTGCATCCCGGATAATTTGCTGAATTTTTTTGCCAATGGCTTCGCCTATGCCTTTTATTTGTTGAATTTCTTCAGCGGTAAAAGTAGTGATAGGCTTGTTCAGTTTTTCAATTTCATAAGCAGCCAGTGCATAGGAACGGGCTTTAAAAGGGTTTTCCCCGTGGATTTCCATGAGTTTGGAAAGTAGAATCAGTTGATCTGCTATGGTTTGATTGTCGATCATGGTATAAAAATAAAAAAGACTTCAACAGAGTTGAAGTCTTTTACGATGCATATAAAATTGTACGAGTCAGGGCATCAGTGAGGGGGTGCTATTCATCCCTTCGGTAGGCCCTGTAGCGGTTCCGGTAGTTCCGTTACCGGCATTTTTGGGCGTAGCCCGCTTTTTCCGTACGGCTGCTTTCTTTTTGCGGGTTGCAGCTTTTTTACGCGTTGCTGCTTTTTTCTTGGCTGCTGCTTTTTTTCTTCTTCCAGCAGCTTTTTTGCGGGTTGCAGCTTTTTTACGCGTTGCTCTTTTTTTTCTGGTTGCTGCCTTTTTCTTGGAAGCGGCTTTTTTCTTTCCCCGTGCAGCTTTTTTCCTTACGGCAGCCTTTTTACGGGTTGCTCTTTTTTTACGGGTAGCTGCTTTTTTCTTACTGGCGGCCTTTCTGGTCGCTCTTTTTTTTGGTCTTGCCATAACTGTGAATTTTGGGTTAGTAATAAAAAATAAAAGACTTTATGGCAAACACCACCGTTTAGGCCTGAGCCTCAGCAGGAGTGTTCACAGGGATTACCGAGACAATCGTCTTGTCATTTTTTCCTTTTTTGAATTCAACCACTCCATCAATCAATGCAAACAGGGTAAAATCTCTTCCCAGTCCCACATTTTTACCCGGATGATAAACGGTACCTCTTTGCCGCACGATAATATTGCCGCTTTTCACAGTTTGCCCGCCGAATACTTTTACACCGAGACGTTTACTCTGTGAATCACGGCCATTTTTTACGCTACCTTCACCTTTTTTATGTGCCATCTGAATATGAATTTAAAGTTAAGTAAAAACAACAGGATATCAAACAAATATTTTTAACTGATTTCTTCAATTTTGATGCATGTAAAAGCTGCGCGGAATCCTTTTTTCTTCCGGAATCCTTTTCTGCGTTTCATTTTGAAAGCAATCACCTTTTTACCCAGTGTATGATACTGAATACTGGCTTTTACTTTTTTTCCGGTATTTCCGCTTTGCAATGTTTCATCATCCACCACAAGCGGTACATCTTCAAATACCACAGTATCACCAACTTCGCCCTGCAGGCGGTTCACCAACAAAGATTGTCCGGGTGTAACCCTGAATTGCTTTCCAGCTATCTGTACAATCGCAAACATAGTCCAGCTAAATTTTCGCAAAGTTATTATTCATTTTTAATATGACAAAGTTTTTCCGATTGTATCTATGCCTGATGGAATTGGGCTGGGGCGACGGCAATCTGTGACCGTGCTATCCGGAATTTTATACATTTGTGGCATGGCAAATTCCGGTTGGGAATGAAAAGCGTTAAATCTCTTCTGGCTGTTCCTTTTGCAGCGTATGTGCGAAATCGGATCAAAAAGCAAATGCTTACCGCAGCAGAGGATCAGCTGCATTTGCTTGAGCAGTTGTTGCGGGATGCCCAGCATACTATGTTCGGAAAAGCACATCATTTTCAGGAAATCAAAGATTACAAAAGTTATCGGGAAGCCGTTCCTATCCGGGATTATGAAGGGTTTAAACCCTACATTGAAAAAATCAAATCAGGTACACAAAATGTGCTGTGGAAAGGACAGCCTCTGTATTTTGCCAAAACTTCAGGCACGACCAGCGGTGTAAAATACATTCCTATCAGCAAGGATTCCATCCACAATCATATTGATACAGCGCGGAATGCTTTGCTCTGCTATATTGCGGAGACAGGCAATCATAAACTTACAGACGGGAAAATGATTTTTCTTTCTGGCTCTCCTGTACTGGAGCGTATAGGTGGTATTCCCACCGGTAGGCTTAGTGGTATCGTCAATCATCATGTGCCCCGTTATCTGCGCACCAATCAGCTGCCCAGTTTTGAAACCAACTGCATTGAAGACTGGGAGGCCAAACTGGATAAAATCGTGGAGGAAACCATCCATCAGCCCATGACGCTGATCAGTGGTATTCCACCCTGGATGCAGATGTACTTTGATCGTTTGCAGGCTGCCAGCGGAAAGAAAATCAAGGAACTGTTCCCTCAGCTTACGCTGATCGTACATGGAGGCGTAAATTTTGAACCCTACCGGGCCAAGCTGATGGAAAGCCTGGGTGAACCGGTGGATACGCTGGAAACCTATCCAGCATCAGAAGGTTTTCTGGCTTTTCAGGATCAGCCTGATGCAGAGGGTTTGTTGCTAAACACGCACAGTGGTATTTTCTTTGAGTTTGTTCCTGCGGATGAAATTTTTCAGCCCAATCCCACACGTTTGTCGCTGGGCGAAGTGCAAACAGGTGTAAACTATGCAGTGTTAATTACCAGCAACGCCGGATTATGGGCTTATAATCTGGGTGATACCGTGCGTTTTGTTTCCCTGAATCCCTATCGAATTGTGGTAACGGGGCGGATATCGCATTTTATTTCTGCATTTGGTGAGCATGTGATTGCAGAGGAAGTAGAGCAAAGCCTGCAGGCCGTGGCCAGCAGCCATCAGGTGAAGGTTACTGAATTCACGGTTGCGCCGCGTGTGCAGGTAAGCGAGGGGCGGCCTTATCACGAATGGTATATTGAATTTGAACAAGCCCCTGCCGATCTGGACCGTTTTGCAGAAGAGCTGGATCAGCAAATGCGCAAAAAAAATATTTACTACAATGATCTGATAACAGGACACATTCTGGATCGCCTGCAGATCAGGCTAATACGTAAAAACGGATTTATTGATTACATGCGTGCCGCAGGCAAACTGGGTGGTCAAAATAAATTGCCCCGATTGAGCAATGATCGCTATATTGCAGATGCCCTGCAGGCTTATGTTATTTCCTGAGTCAAAAGTTTACATGCATGCCAGCATCTGTCCGACACATTGCATTGTTATGCGGAGGATATTCAGGTGAATATGAAATTTCCCTTCAGAGCGCAGAAACAGTGGAAAAACATTTGCGTGCAAGCGGATATGAAGTTTACAAAATCCTGATTACTCGCAGCGGATGGAATTATGTGCATCCATCCGGACAATACATCGCCATAGATAAAAATGATTTTTCCATCCTGCTGGATGGAGAAAAAATTGTTTTTGATGCTGTGTTTAATATCATTCACGGTACACCTGGCGAAGATGGCCGGCTGCAGGGTTATCTGGACATGCTGGGCATCCCCTACACGGGTTGCAATGCCATTACATCGGCAGTTACATTCAATAAGGCTTTTTGCAATAAAATCGTAGCCTCGTACGGGATTGTGAAAGTAGCCAGGAGCGTGCATCTGATCAAAGGCCAGCCGATAGATTTGGAAAAACTGGCCAGTCATCTTTCCTATCCCTGTTTTGTAAAACCCGCTGAAGGTGGTTCAAGTGTGGGTATTTCAAAAGTAAAAGCAAAAGAAGAACTGGGAGATGCTGTGGAAAAGGCATTTGCGGAAGATGAGCAGATATTGATTGAAACTTGCATCAAAGGACGTGAACTTACCTGTGGGTTATTTGGCCGGATGAATGGAGAAATTACGGTATTACCCATTACGGAAATCGTTACCCAGCGGGAGTTTTTTGATTATGTTGCCAAATACACACCGGGTGCGTCTGACGAAATTACTCCGGCCGATATACCGGTTCATGTGGCCAACCGGATCCGGGATGCAGCTAAAACACTTTATTTGAAACTCAATTGCAAAGGACTGGTACGGATTGATTTTATCCTGGAAGAAGGTACGGAAGACCTGTATTTTCTGGAAGTCAACACGGTACCCGGCCAGTCGGCCAACAGCATTGTGCCCAAACAGATACGTGCTGCCGGTATGCAACTGAGCGATGTGTACCAGCAATTGATTGAAGATTGTCTGTTGCGAGCTGGTGTGGTTACTGGGAATCAGGTAAAAGATTGAAATGAATTTTATGCCTATGAATCCGGTGAGATGGTTATTGCAAAAGTCCTTCTGGGTAAATCTGCTGGCAGTATGCATGCTTATTGTGTTGCTGGGTGTGTTGTTTTTTGCCTCTCTGCGATGGATTACCCGCCATGGCGAAACCGCTACTGTACCGGATATCATGGGTAAGCCTTATGATGAGGCAGTCCGCTTGCTGGAGCAGGCACACTTCCGGGTGGTTGTGCAGGACTCAGGGTATACCGATACACTTCCGCCATTAACGGTGTTGCGGCAGGAACCCGAAGCCAATGCAGTGGTGAAGGTTTACCGTACCGTATATCTGACCTTAAATAAAATTGTGCCGCCGATGGCAGTAATGCCCAATCTGGTTAACATGTCGTATCGCAGTGCAGTATTGACTTTGCAGACCCTGAAACTCAATGTGGGGGATACCATTTACAAACCGGATATTGCACGAAATGCCGTGTTGGCGCAATTGTACAACGGGCAACCCATCAAGCCCGGCACTTTGATTCCTGAAGGCAGTCGGATTACGCTTGTGCTGGGCGATGGCATTGGCAACCAAGCCAACCCCGTACCCAACCTCATCGGACTTACCTTTATGCAGGCCCGGGAGCTGCTCAGTGCAAGCAATCTTTCTGTGGGAGTTGTTTTGTTTGATGGGCCGATCACCGACACGGCATCAGCTTACGTGTATAAACAGATTCCGGCACCCCTGAATGCCAATGGCCAGCCTAACCTGATCTATGCGGGGCAAAGCATAGACTTATGGGTTTCCCAAACACCACGTGATAGCACAGGGCAACCCTTGCCACAGCCACATTTCTGATGATTACCCTGTGCTATTGAATCACAGCCAATTGAAAAATCAGTCCCACCAATTGTTTCATGGGGCTGCATCATACAATCTGCGACAGACCTCCTGCGAAGAAATCGTGATTTCTGGAAACGCAGGTAAATTTGTATAAACCTTAAATGCTTTTGTATATGGATAAGATTACGGTTGAAGAGCTCAAACAGCGGATGGATGCTGGAGAGGAGCTGTACATACTGGATGTGCGGGAACCACACGAACATGAAGAATTCAACATTGGCGGTAAACTTCTGCCATTGGGAGATATTCGTGCCATGATGATTGATGAAATTGAAGACTGGAAAGATAAAGAGGTGATTGTGTATTGCCGCAGCGGGAATCGCAGCGGGCAGGCTTGCCTGCTGCTGGAAACCTTTGGTTTTGTGCGGCCGCGCAATCTGGAAGGAGGCATTTTAAGATGGAAAGAAAAATTCGGAGGCTAAGGGCCAACACTTAGCACCGTATCCAGTCTGCCTATTCTTCCTCTGTCGTCCATGCCTTCAATTACTACATGATAGCGCCGGGTGAAATCATTGTTGTAAAACCGGATTTTGGCCGGCCCGTTAAGGCTGTCTGATAGCAAATCGGGATTCCAGTACAGGGTGATACGTTGATCGGGCAGATCATTATTGGAGTTAGTAACGCCGTAGTCAGGCGAATAAAATTGTTTCACCAATGTATAACCCACCTTTTTATCCCGGGCCAGACCGCCGGTTGTGCTGCTACCTCCACCTTTTTTTGTATAGACGGCAATAGCTCCGTTGGCTCCGTTGAATCCACCCATAAATGGCGGCCTGAACACCTTCACCAGGGCAATATCATTGACATTGATACTGCTTAAGGTCTGCGCATCCACGGGCATTTCATCCAGATAAAGTGCCGGCCTTCCTCCCCGCCAGGTAATGACCGGATCGTTGGGATCGCCGGTAATACTAAGTCCGGCTACACGTCCCTGCAGATATTGGAAAATATTCAGGTAGGCAGCATGCTCCTGAGTAAGATCGAAGCTCACAGCATCACCTCCCCGAAACATGCCACTGGTATATTCTTCATCCAGTTTCTGTGCTGCTGTTTTCTTTTCTCCGGTAATGGTAACAGATTGCAGCAAAATGCTGCGGCTGATCATCATCCGGTTGATGCGGTTTCGTTCATTGGCAGCTGTCAGGAACTGAATCAGCTGCTGCTTGTCACGAATCACAGGCGGGTACAAGGGGCTCTCCAGCGGTATTTGTGCCAGATTATCGGTAAATGATCCGCTCAGGTGAATGTTTTCGCTGGAATATTGATCTTTACCAGTTTGCCCTTGAAAAAATACCTGTGCTGTATCGTGAAATTTTAATCCTGTCACCATAAACTCACCCAGATTGTTCACCGGCGCACTGACAAAAAAGGTTTGGGTGTCGGCAGGCACGCGGATAATCATATTCACCGAGCCTCCGTTCATGGCATAAGCCTGTCCTTTAATCACTAGGTTGGCATTTTCTGCCGGGTAACGGATGGTAGGGAACTGGTTTTGCAGGATTTTTTCCCATACAAATCTGCGCCAGCCATGTGTGAGCATCACCAGGTCAAGTGCCTTTAGGGTAGCAGTATCGGTATTGCGGAAATACCACCCCGGATGGTAGATGTAGCCTTTGATATCGGAGTTTAACAAGGTGTAGGATAAAATATTGTTTTCGTTCGGAAATGATAGCAGGGCATCTGCATCGGTAATGGAAATGGAAAAATGCCCATTCACGGCATCCGGAGCGCTCAGTTGCCACAGGTTCAGCGAACGGGGATTATTGTGCAACTCATCTGTAGTGAGCTTTACATGAAGTTCATCGGGTTGTCTGACAAATACCAGGCGTTCAGCCAGAGGTGTGGCGGTTGAGTCAAACACGGTGATGTGCAACACGCCTGAAGGCAGCCGATCAGTAGGGATCATGCCACCGGAAAGCCCTTCATCAAAATTAATATCAGCCATGAATACAGGCACCTCTTCCATTTGCGCCACAATCTTCAGATGATTGTACCGCTCCTTATGCTGTTCGCTGCGCATCACATTGAAAAATATCCGTGAAGGCACCGTGTAGGAATTCAGCACATGCAGCACAATGCCTTCGGGCTGGGCCTTGGGCAAATCAAAGGATTGTACGGCACCATTGCTTTGTGTAAAAACGGCCCGGTATAGGCGACCAGGTTGAGGTGTAAGTGTAAAGCTGCCCATTCCGTCATGGACAGAATGAATGGTAACTACCTGATGTCCCTGATCGTCAATCACCTTGCCATCCACGTTGATAGGTAGCCCGTTTTCATCGACTGCTGCGAAAGCTACTACAGAAGGCAGGCCCACAACCAGATCGCCTCCTTCAGGCAGAAACTTCACGCTGTAATGCAGCTGGGTGGAAGCATGCACGCTGGCAGCCTGTTGTACCAGCGAGTCGGGAATAGACTGTCCCCGCGCCAGGGCCGGGAAAATGCGGATATCTTTATGAAACAAAAAAGCATGATCGAAATTCAGCATCCATGCCGTATAGGCGCGGATACGATATGCTCCCGGCGGTGTTTGTTCGGATAATTCAAAATCACCAGCAGCACCGCCATGTTCAATGGGCAGGATATCGCGTTTCACAATCTCACCTCGGGCGTTGATCAGTTCTACGTAGAGATTGGTGCTTAGTGGAGTGGGTGTTCGGTTTAATGTAACATAAGCCTTGAACCAGATGGTTTCACCTGCTGCATAATAATCCTTGTCTAACTGCACATATACTTTCTCCTGCGGGTATTGCTGGTGAAACTGATGCAGGGCCTGCAAAATGCGCTCGCCCAGGGGATCCTCGGCCACAAAGGATAAAGCTCCCAGCAAAAGGATGACCCATAGACCAAATACCAATCCATTTTTCATGAGGTCAGTAAGTTTAATGTCAGACAGTAGCCGCTTAATATACAAGCGGATAAAATTAAGAGATTTAAAGGGAAAGATAGTGCACTCCGGGCTCATACTCATAATCGAGTGCATGTACAATTTGCTCGAATTGCTCCGGCTCATGTTCAAAATCAGCATCCGATACATCAATCATCAGTGTTGGCAGTGATTGCTGGCGGATGAATTGTACATACATCTCCTGAATTTTAAACAGGTACTCGTCTGCAATATGCTGTTCATAACTGCGGTTCCGTTTCCGGATATTCTGTTGCAGGCGTGCTACGGGAGCATAAAGGAAAATCAGCAAATCTGGCTGGGGAACCTGCGGATGAATGATATCAAACAGGCGATGAAAAAGATGATATTCATCATCAGACAGATTAATGCGGGCAAACAACAGCGATTTCAGCAGGAGATAATCACTGATCAGCACATCGGCAAACAAATCGGGTTTGGCAAACATGCTTTTCATCTGCTGGTAGCGTTCGGCCAGAAAAAACAATTCCAGCGGGAAAGCATATTGCCTGGGATTTTCATAAAACTTCGGGAGAAAAGGATTATCTGCAAATTGCTCCAGCATCAATCTGGCCCTCAAACGATCGCCCAGCATCTTTGCCAGGGTAGTTTTCCCTGCACCAATATTGCCTTCAATGGTGATGAAACGATAAATCATAATTGATGATCAAAGCGGGTTGCAAGTTCAGGATAATGCTGAAAGAAAGCAATAAGCAACAGTCAGGATGCAGAAACCAATGAAGGGTTTGGGGACGGTGTAGGCTGAGGATGTGGCTTCCAGTATTTTACGGCAGATGGATCCGGGCACAGGCTTAATAATTCGGCGATGGATTTATGGTAAACCGGATGGATATAGCCGGGGATGAGTTCAGCCAAAGGTATCAGTACAAATTTCCTGACTGCTATGCGCGGATGGGGCAATATCAGCCGTTCGGAATGATATACAAGCCTGTCATAAAAAATCAGATCGATATCCATCACCCGGGGCTCCCACATGCGCGTCCGTACCCGACCCAGCTCGGCTTCAATACCCAATGCCGCATCCAGTACCTGCTCGGGCAGCAAGGTAGTCTGTATCCGCAACGCCTGGTTCAGATAATCAGGCTGCTGATCGCCGCCCCAGCAGGCTGTTTCATAAATGGCCGAAACTTCCACCACTTCACCCATCCGAGTTTGAATGGCTGCCGTGGCCTTTTGCAGATAGGCATATCGGTCGCCCAGATTACCGCCCAACAACAAAATAATATCACTCATGGATAAGCTGCTGATCAAAAGTAAGAATAAACCTTATTTTTGAAACGTTTTTCCATCCTTCTGTTTCCCGGGGAGGGATCTTGTGTACGACAGATGTATTGGGAAAACATCTCAACACTCATTCGTAAAACACTTAAACCGCATGAAACGTTTTCTGAGCAGTTTTCTGGCTTCCTTACTTGCGCTGATTGTGTTTTTTCTGCTCTGCTTTTTCCTGTTGATGGGCATTGTGAGCGGATTGACCATGACTACCAAAAAAGTTTCGGTTGAATCAGGTTCCTGGTTGGTCATGGATCTGAGCAAGCCATTGCTGGAGCAGGAATTGCAAAACCCCTTTTTGGCCATTGCAGGCAGTGGGCAAACGACTATCATGGGCTTGCATAATGTGGTAACGGCTATTCACCGGGCAGCACGCGACCAGCGCATTGCAGGGATTTATCTAAAATTGGGAGAAACACCCAACGGGTTTGCTACTTCTGAAGAAATCCGCAATGCGCTGGAGGATTTTAAACACCAAAGCCATAAACCCATATATGCTTACGGAGATATAGCCTCGCAGCAGGCCTATTACATTGCTTCCGTAGCCGACAGTATATTCCTCAATCCACGTGGCATCTTCGAATTCAGAGGTTTTGCCGTACGCCTGGCTTTTCTCAAAGGCCTGCTTGATAAACTGGAAATCAACCCCCAGATTTTTTACCAGGGAAAATACAAGAGTGCGACGGAACCTTTTCGCCTTACCCGGATGAGTGAAGCCAACCGGATTCAGACTACTGCTTTTCTGCAAGATTTTTACCGGCATTTCCTGAGTGGCATTGCCCTGGCAAGAAATCTGGATACAGCTGCGCTTGCCAGATATGCAGCGCAGGGTGTAATTCAGCAGCCTGCCGATGCCGTAAAGCTGCACCTGATTGATGGCGTGAAGTATGACGATCAGATGCAGGAAACGTTGAAGCGCGTCGTGCAGCTTGGCGAAGATGAAAGGTTGCATACCATCACCATCAGCAATTACTGGAAAGCCATTGCCGACAGCGTGCATGGGCAGGGAGCCGGCCAGCCTGCCATAGCTCTGATTTACGCACAAGGCGAAATCATTGATGGCAGTGCAGAAAACCAGCCCAGAGATCAGGTCATTGCAGCCGATGACTACATCAAATGGATCCGGGAGGTGCGCAGGGATGATCGTGTAAAAGCCATTGTTTTCCGTGTAAATTCGCCCGGAGGAAGTGCGCTTGCGGCCGAGAAAATCTGGCGGGAGCTCTATCTGGCTCGCAAACAAAAACCCGTAGTGGTGTCAATGGGCGACTATGCGGCATCCGGCGGATATTATATTTCGTGCATGGCCGATAGCATTTTCATTCAACCCAATACCCTTACCGGTTCTATCGGTGTATTTACCATCATCCCCGATCTGCACGATTTCTTTCAGCATAAGCTGGGGGTTAGTTTTGATGGTGTGAAAACGGCTCCTCTGGCAGATATGGGCACAATTGATCAACCCCTGACAGACGTAGAAAAAAAATGGATCCAAAATCAGATTGATACGGTATATGCAACTTTTTGTCAGCGGGTGGCTCAGGGCCGGCATATGCCAGTGGCATTAGTTGACAGCCTAGCACAAGGCCGGGTGTGGAGTGGGCTTGCGGCAGTTCAGAATGGATTGGCTGACCGGATCGGCGGACTCGATGATGCCCTGCAATGTGCAGCCCGTATGTCGCATCTCAAAACCTACCGGCTCGAGGAGTATCCACCCGTGAAAAACCCTATCCAGAAAATCATTGAAAGTTTCAATCAAGAACTGACCACAACCAAGCTCAAAGCCACTCTGGGTAGCTATTATCCGCTGTTTCAGCAATGGTCGGATCTGAAATCAACCATGGGTACGCCTCAGGCCAGGCTTCCTTTCTGGATCTTTTTGCCTTGATTTAACGGAACAGATCCCCCAATGTCGGGAAGCGTTTCTTAAGTTTGCATCGTTTTTTTGCAACATGGAAAATTCGTACAGTCAATTCAGGGCTATGATGGCCGTGGCAAGGGCCAGTTTTATTGCCATCCTCAAAAGCCCGTCAGCTGTCGTGTTTAGCATAGCATTTCCGCTGGCTTTTATTCTGGTGTTTGGGTTTATTGGCCAGAATCAGGTTTTGCTGAAAGTGGGCTTTACGCCTCAAACGGATGTGCATAGCCCTATTTATCGGGCGTTGGTGCAGATTCCTTCTTTGAAGATAGTGCAGGAGCCCCAGCAGCAACTGCTGGCTGATTTGCAGAAAGGGCGGATTGATGGTATTCTGGAAATTGATAGCACGGGCACCGATCATGCAGATCCAGTTCCGCCGTATCATGTCAGTGTGTTGTTATCAACCGCCAATGCCGGTACAGCACCTGTTCTGGAAGGAGTGGTGAGCAATACCATTTACCGGATAGATTCCACGCTATTTCCAAATCGACAATCCGTAGCGAAACTGGAAGTGAAACAGATTCCCGGCCGCAGATATAAGCCTATTGACTTTATTCTGCCTGGAATGCTGGGCTTTGCCCTCCTCAGTGCCGGCATTTTCGGTACAGCATTCGTATTTTTTAATCTCAGGCAAACACTTGTACTGAAACGTTTTTTTGCCACACCTATCAAAAAAGGTTACATCGTGTTGGGTGAAGCCATTGCCCGGGTTGTGTTTCAGCTGCTCAATGCCATCATTATCATTGCTCTGGGTTATTTTGTGTTTGGATTTACCCTGTATCACGGGTGGATTACAGTTTTGGAGATGCTGCTGTTGTCGTTCGTTGCGCTGATAGTGTTTATGGGTTTTGGTTTTATCATCAGCAGCATTGCCCGCAATGAAAGCAGCATTCCGCCGCTTGCCAATATTGTAACGTTGCCGCAGTTTTTGCTGGCTGGTACTTTTTTCCCGATTGATGTATTGCCCGGTTGGTTGCAACCCATTTGCAGGATCATGCCATTGAGTTATTTAAATACGGCTCTGCGTTCTGTAGCATTTGAAGGAGCATCTTTTCACCAGATTGCAGGTCCTTTGCTGGGAATTTGTATTTGGGGCGTAGTGATTTATGCTATTACTTTCCGGGTCTTTCGATGGGAATGAATCTTTTTGATATTTGATATATGATGCGCTGGCTCAGGTTTTTAGTCATTATCCTAATTGGCTTTCTTGTATTTGTATTTTTATTTTCCCTGTTTTTGCCTTCTGTGGGGCATACGGAAAGAGCCGGGATGATTGATGCTCCTTTGGATACTGTGATGACACGGCTCACGGATGTACATCATCTGGCCCGTTGGTTGCAGGGATGGTCAACGGATTCTGTGGATGCAGCCTTGCAGTTTCAGTTTCCGCAAACAGGCCGGGATGAGCAACCCTGTTTTAGCTGGACTTATCATCCAGCTGGAAATCGTGCCGGAGGAAGTTTTTGCATAACCCATGTATATCCGGAGAAGCATCAGGTTGATTATCGGATGGATATGAAAAACCTGCCGCCGATTACCGGACATTTTGTTCTGGCCCCGGCACTGGATGGCGAACACACCTGGATCAAATGGACGATGGACTTGCAGTTGGGCTGGTGGCCCTGGTGGAAATACTATGGTGTGATGCTCGACAGGCTGGTAGGGCCTGGTATGGAACATGCCCTGGGCAGCCTGAAAGCCGATTGTGAACAGGCTGATACAATGGGATATCAGATTCATCGCATTCCTGTGCCTTTTCATACGATCCTCGTATATGCCGATACCATTCCGGCTTCAGCAAAATATCATACCCTGCAACGCGCTGATCAGTTACTGGAAAGGTATATCCGGCAGCTTGGCCTTTCCCGGCAGTCGGCTGTGATAGCCCAATATCTGCCTGTTCGGGATTCGCTTTATGAAATACATGTAGGTATTCCAGTGCAACTACCTCAGAATGTTACTGCCAAACAGCTGCAAAGCCAGCTACGGTCAACAATGCATGTGCTAACCATGCCTGAGGGTGGTTTTGTATTGGTGGCCACCATGAAAGGACAAGCCCGCCAGATTCCAGCTGCGTATCAGGCTCTGCAACGATATCTGCATAAACTGCATCTGCAATCGCCTGCAGGCCCATGGGAACAATATCCGGAAAAGCTACCAGACAGCGACACCAGCCAGTTACTAGTAAAGGTATATTGGCCGGTATACTAAAGCGTTATGTCTGCTGTAACAGTTTATCACCCAATGCATAGGTGGCTTCGTACACCTGCTGCAATTGTGCATCGGTAATGCAGTAGGGTGGCATCACGTAAAGGGTATTGCCCAGCGGACGCATCAACACACCCCGTTGCAGATAAAACAGATACAATTCATCGCGGAGCGGACTGGTATAATTTGATTCGCTGAGCACTTCGAAAGCTGCGATGGTGCCTAAATAGCGGGTGTTATGAAAACAAGGATAGGCCTGCAGCTTCTGCAAAAATTCCTCATGCCGTGCGGCAATCCGCTGGATTTGATGTTGCATGGAAGGGGTTTGCAGAATATCCAGGCTTGTCAGTGCAGCCACACAGGCAATGGGATTGGCTGTATAGGAATGGCCGTGGAAAAAAGTTTTGCGTTTATCGCGGGAAAGAAAGGCCTCGAAAATTTTTTCTGTGCAAGCTGTAACGCCCAGGGGCAGCGTGCCGCCGGTTAATCCCTTTGACAGGCAAATGATATCTGGTTTGCACTGCAAGTAATCGCATGCAAACATTTTACCGGTCCGATAAAATCCTGTCATCACCTCATCGGCAATCAGCAGCACATCCTGATTCCGGCAAATCTGCAGCCAGGCATCGAGCGCTGCTGCATCGTACATACGCATACCTCCGGCTCCCTGAATCAGGGGCTCAAAAATGAAAGCCGCATATTGCTGGAGGCTTGCTTCATCTAGCGGAAACGGCTTATCAGCCTCGGGTAGCGGAAGATAGGTTACTTCAAAAAGATAAGGTTCAAAAGGTGTTGTAAACACGCTTTTGGCCCCTACGCTCATGGAGCCGAAAGTATCGCCATGGTAGCCTCCTTCCAGTGCTAGAATTTTGGTACGTGGTACGCCTTGGTTATGCCAGTATTGAATGGCCATTTTCAGGGCCACTTCCACGCTGGTGGAACCATCATCGGAATAAAAGATTCGGCTGCATGTACCGGGCAGCACTTGCAGCAGTCGCTCTGCCAGCTGAACTGCCGGCTCATGCGTGAGGCAAGCAAAAATACAATGCTCGAGCTGGCGGACCTGTGCAGCGATTCTTTCGGCTACAAGCGGATGACCATGGCCAATGGTATTTACCCACCAGCTGGCATCTGCATCAATATAGGTTTGCCCTTGTTCATCTATGAGCAGGGCACCTTCACCCCGTACCACAGGGATGGGTGCCGGCTCGGTAAACATTTGTGTGTCAGGATGCCAGATAACTTTTGCATCTCTTTCTACCAGGCTTTGTGCAGGCATATCTGTGTTTTATGCCTGCAAAGCTAAGCCTGTTCAGGATAATAAAGGATTCTGCTGATGTTTTGTTTTGGAAATATTTTCAAGCCAGCATTTTTTCTTTCAGATAGGTAATCAACCTGTTTCGCATATCCTGCAGCAGCTGTTCAATTTCGGCTTCCTGTTTTCCTTTGATATGTGCAATTTCAGCAACGGCATAGCGTTCCAGATAATGCATCTCAAATACGGATAATGCATAGCTATCCTGCTCCCGCAGCCATTGTTTCATGGTTTGTTCAGCTTCTTCGGTTTCAAACTGTTCAATTTCCTCATCTGATAATCCTGCATCCATCAGAATTTCATCCCAGGCATATTGTTTCATTTGATAGGAAACATCATCCAGGTTTTCCACCAGTTCGGGCATTTCTTCCGCATTGGCTGTGAGCTCTTCACTTTCAGCTGATTCTGCAGCCGGCATCCAATCGCGTTCCACACCAAATTCCTGTTTGTATCGTTCGCTGATTTCCTGCAGTTTTTGATCTGCTATTTCATAAACCCACAAATTCAGTTTTTCCGGAGCTTCTTCCAGTTGCCCGTATGCATCGTAGATGCTGATGTACAGATCGTTCAGGATATCATTTATTTTGAGTTTATTTTCTTTGATCAACATCCTCAAAAGAGGTTTGCGAAATGCTTCGCGCATGATATGTTGCCTTAGATCAGGTAAAATGTGATCCAGATAATGGATGAAGTTTTCCGCATCGCTTTCTTGGTGAAGCTGGCTAAGAATTTGTCTGCCTTGCTGAGTACGTTGTTCGAGTAGTTGTTTTCTTTTGAATAAATAATCTTTTCGCTCCACCTGCTTTTGTTCACGCACAGCTTTGCGCAGCGTATCCAAAGCGTTGTTCACAGCCATGACGGCCGATGTACCACGTTCCTTTACCAGCAATACTTTGGAAAGCATGGGTAAAGTAAGCGTAATCACATATTCTGCACCTTCCTTTTTGATGTGCACGGTAAGCGTTGGAAGTTTGGGATATTCTTTTAAAATGCGTTCAATGCGTTTTAATTTTTTGCGGATTTCTTCTTCAAAAAATGTTTGCTGATGTTCAGGTTGAATGATATGCAGGTTTTGAATATGGTATTTCATGGCTTATCGTTTTAGGATTGTACGGATGAAAATTGCAACAATTGATTCAGCAGCGTTTGCCGGTCAATCATGCCGGTATGACGCCATTTGATTTGTCCCTTCTGAAAAATAATAAATGTAGGGATAGCCTGAATCTGATATTGCATGGCTATTTGCTGATTTTTATCAACATTGATTTTAATAACCCGTGCTTTACCCTGCACTTGCCGGGCAACATCCTGTATAATAGGATGCATGGCCTTGCAGGGCCCGCACCAGTCGGCATAAAAATCAACCAGTATCGGCTGTTCGGATTGTATCAGTTGATGAAACGGTTCCATAGTTTTCAGTTTTTATGTAATGGTGATCAAATTGTTTTAATGTTGTATGGTTGCGGGAGTTGCTGATAAGATGGCTACGATTTCATCGCGGTTAAGCACTTCTTTTTCGAGCAATGCTTGCGCCAGCTGATCGAGCAGCTCCCGTTTTTCGGTTAATAATTGTTTGGTTTCTGCATAACATTGAGCTATGATCTGATAGGTTTCTTCATCAATTTGTTGTTCCAGTTTTTCGGAACGCCGGTCGGTATACAGATCATTTTTCAGGAATCCCGGTCCGCTTTGTGTGACCAGCGAAAGGTTGGGCAGTTTATCACTCATGCCATAAACGGTAATCATGCTGCGGGCCAGTTGCATAACGCGTTCCAGATCGTTGGAAGCGCCGGTAGAAATTTCGTTGAATACAATTTCTTCAGCAGCGCGACCGCCAAGCAATCCTTTTATTTTGCCCAACAGTTCAGATTTCGTCATCAGGTAACGATCTTCCAGTGGCATTTGCAGGGTATAGCCCAACGCACCCACGCCCCGCGGCACAATGGAAACCTTTTGTACCTGATCGGCTCCCGGTGTAAAATATCCTACGATGGCATGGCCTGCTTCGTGGTAGGCAACGATTTGTTTTTCTCTGGGACTGATGATGCGGCTTTTGCGTTCCAGCCCGGCAATAACCCGTTCAATAGCGGCTTCAAAATCGCTTTGCATCACAGCTTCATGGCCATTGCGCACGGCAATGATGGCTGCTTCGTTGCATACATTGGCTATTTCTGCGCCGGCAAATCCGGGTGTTTGGGCTGCCAGCTGTTTCAGGTTTACGGAAGGATGCAGTTTCAATTTTCGAGTGTGAACAGCGAAAATGGCTTCCCTGCCTTTCATATCCGGTCTGTCGACCACTACCTGCCGATCAAAACGGCCAGGCCTGAGCAGGGCAGGATCGAGCACCTGGGGGCGGTTGGTGGCACCGAAGATGATCAATCCGCTGGTGGGGTCAAAACCATCCATTTCCACCAGCAATTGGTTCAGCGTATTTTCCCGTTCATCGTAGCCACCCATGAAGGCGGTGTTGCCTGAGCGGCTTTTGCCAATAGCATCCAGCTCATCAATGAAGATGATACAGGGAGCTTTTTCCTTGGCCTGGCGAAACAGGTCGCGCACCCGTGCAGCGCCTACGCCCACAAACATTTCCACGAAATCTGACCCACTGATGTTAAAGAAAGGTACCCCGGCTTCGCCTGCTACAGCCTTTGCCAGCAATGTTTTGCCCGTACCGGGAGGGCCAACCAGCAAAACACCCTTGGGAAGCTTGCCTCCCAGCCGGGTATATTTCTGCGGATTGCGAAGAAAATCTACCACCTCCTTTACTTCTTCCACGGCTTCGTCAATACCTGCTACATCACTGAAACGAACGGGATTTTGCTGATTTTCATCGTGGATCTTCAGCTTCCCATCACCCACCTGCAGGAAGTTATTTTTGGGAAACATGCGCCGGAACAGAAATCCGTAAAGGGCTACAAAAAACACAATCGGTAAAATCCAGTTCAGGAAAAAATTGCGCAGGGCGTGGTCTTCTATTTTCCCGGAATAATCCACGCCATGATCATCCAACATTTGCAGCAGAGAACGATCGTCCACATCAGGGATGCGATTCACTACAAATTGCCGGTTTACTTCATCTTCCACTTCCTGCAGCCGGATACGCCAGGGTGCGGATGGACTGTTTTCAATGGAATGACGGGTGGAATCAGGAGTTTTGAATAAACCTACAATTTTATCAGGAAAAATGACCACGCGCTCCACCAGGCCGGAATCTACCTTGTGTTTGAATTCTGTATAGCTGAGCTGATGCGTTGCATAACGCTGCGGGAAAAACAGCCATTGCAGCAGCAACATGCCAGCCAGCAGGCTGATGAAGTACCAAAGTGTAAATTTTTGATTTTTTTCCATGGTTATACATTTTATGCATATCGAATCCAGTGCAGCACAACTCTGGCTGCACGCGGGTTTTGCACGGGAAGCCGGCTGATGAGCAGATGAAACGCTTCTCTGGACATAAGCCAGCTGCGCACCAGCTGCCCGGCTTCATCTACATATACAGCATGCAGGTGTTGCTCGGGTTGCTCTCCGGCCAGGTGGAGAATGTGCCGGATCAGCGGAATCAGCTGTTCCACTTCGTCGGGCATGCATAGCTGCAGGCGCTTAAGCCAGTAGCTGAAATATGCCCGCCTTGCCCAGCTGTTTAATTCCATCTGGTATTCCAGCATGCGTTCCCATTCGTGGGGATAATGGTCATAGAGCACAGGAAACCTGTTATCCATAGTTACACTGTTGTGCGTTCAAATGTTTTTTTCAATTGTTCAACAGCGCGGCGCTGTTCTTCCGTAAGTTTTGAAGGCAGCCACAGATGTACTTCCACCAGCATATCGCCGTATTGGCCGGGTTGATTGTACACGGGCATCCCTTTGCCTTTGATGCGCAGGATAGAACCATGCGAAGTGCCGGCCGGTATGGTCAGCAAAATTTTGCCTGAAGGAGTGGCCACTTCTTTTTTGCAACCCAGCAAGGCATCCCAGAACGGGATGGTAATCACCTGCTTCAGATCGTTGCCGTTGCGGATGAATTGATGATGAGGCAACACATGCAGGGTGATGTACAAATCTCCAGCAGGTCCTCCGCCTACGCCAGGCTGGCCTTTGCCTGTAATGCGGATCTGCATCCCGTCGTAAACACCCGGCTTCAGCTTGATGCGCATTTTCTGGCCATTTACTTCAATGAGACGTTCGGTGCCATGATAAGCCTCATCAAAGCTTAACGTCATGCTAGCCTGCAAATCAGCTCCCCTGGCTGATCCTGCACGTGTGCGGGTACGGCTGCCCGTGCCGCGCCGTTGCCCGAAAAGATGCTCGAAAATGCTGCCCAGTCCGGCATCACCGAAAATGTCTTCAATATCTCCTTCGTAATAAAAAGTTTGTCCACCTCCCGGGCTACCCCAGCTATAAGTCTTTCCTTGCTGACCGGCAAACTGATCTGCATATTGCCATTGATCGCCAAACTGGTCATATTTTTTTCGTTTCTCCGGATCGCTCAGCACTTCATACGCTTCGTTAATCTCCTTGAATTTTTCTTCTGCTTCCTTATTCCCCGGGTTTTTATCCGGATGATATTTGATGGCCAGCTTGCGATAAGCCTTTTTGATTTCATCCTCAGTTGCCGATCGCGATACACCCAAAATTGAGTAATAATCTTTTTTAGCCACGGTATAATTGTTTTTTTTTCAGGTGGAAAAATAAGGGGGCAGAGCCTTCTGCCCCCTTATGATGCCCTTACCGGTTGAATGCATTATTCAACCGAAATTTCTTTGGGGGCTTGTTTTACGGCGATTTCCTTTTTCGGGAGTTCGAGCTTCAGCACACCATCTTCATAAGATGCCTTAATTTTGTCGACATCCACGCTATCCGGCAAGGTAAACGAACGGCTGAAGGAAGTGAAATTGAATTCCCGCCGGGTAACTTTTCTGTGCTTTTCTTCTTTTTCTTCCTTTTTCTCAGCGGAAATGGTCAGTACATCACCATCTACGCTGATTTTGAAATCTGATTTCTTCAAACCCGGCGCAGCCAGTTCCAGTTCATAGCTGGTGTTGGTTTCATGAATGTTTACTGCCGGAACGCGTGTACCGGTTTGCACACCCCGAAACCAATCATCGCCGAAAAACTCATCGAGCAATTGAGAAAAGCTCGGAAATACTTCGGATTCGTTCCATTTAATCAGTGACATAGCTTTTTGTTTTTAAGGTTTTTGAATATTGTTTTCATCTTCTACTGATGAAAAATTGTGCCGCTTACTTGAAACTGAAAATTTGTATGCAGATAGATTAATTATCTGACAATTAGTCGGTTGTATATGAATGAAAACGTCGTAATGGCACATGTTTTATGTTGACATTTGGAATACGAAAAGATACAAAAACAGATTGGAGATGAAATGTTAACTTTGCGGCTTTTGCAAATGCAAATAAAAGTATGTCAGATTTATTAACCGAGATTCAGCGTCGGCGCACATTTGCCATTATTTCACACCCTGATGCCGGGAAAACCACGCTTACCGAAAAGCTGCTTTTGTTTGGTGGTGCTATTCAAACTGCTGGTGCTGTGAAATCAAACAAAATTAAAAAACATGCAACCTCCGATTTCATGGAAATTGAGCGCCAGCGTGGTATTTCAGTGGCAACGTCGGTGATGAGTTTTGCCTACAAAGGCAAACTGATCAATTTGCTGGATACTCCCGGGCATAAAGATTTTGCAGAAGATACCTATCGTACTCTTACAGCTGTGGATAGTGTGATACTGGTGATTGATAGTGTAAAAGGGGTAGAGGAGCAAACCAAACGATTGATGGAAGTGTGCCGGATGCGCAATACACCGGTTATTGTTTTTATCAACAAGCTGGATCGGGAAGGACGACCACCTTTTGATTTGCTGGATGAACTGGAATCTTTGCTTGCAATACGGGTAAAACCATTGAGCTGGCCTATCAATATGGGACGCGAGTTTAAAGGCGTTTATCACATCTTTGATCATAGCATTTTATTATTTCGTCCGCATGAAAAAGCAAGTGATGATGATCGCATTTATGTGCAGGATGTAAATGATCCCCGATTGGAAACTTTATTACCCGAATCAGATTTGCGCCAGTTGCGTGAAGATGTGGCTTTAGTGGAAGCTGTGTATGATTCGTTTTCCAAAGAAGAATACCTGAAAGGCAATTTGGCTCCCGTGTTTTTTGGCAGTGCATTGAATAATTTCGGTGTCAAGGAATTGCTCGATACTTTTATTGAAATTGCTCCGCCTCCGCAACCCCGCATGACCAGTGAACGCCTGGTACAACCTGAAGAAGAAAAGATGACGGGATTTGTATTCAAGATTCATGCAAATCTGGATCCCAAACATCGGGATCGCATTGCTTTTGTTCGCATTTGTTCCGGGAAATTCCAGCGCAATAAATTTTATCATCATGTGCGTTTGCAGCGCGATTTGCGTTTCAGCAATCCATACAGTTTTCTGGCACAGGAAAAAAATGTAGTGGAAGATGCCTATCCCGGCGATGTGGTAGGTTTGTTTGATACAGGAAATTTTAAAATTGGTGATACACTTACAGAAGGTGAAGATTTTTATTTTACCGGTATCCCCAGTTTTTCGCCTGAAATATTCAAGGAGCTGGTGAATAAAGATCCGATGAAAACCAAACAGCTGGAAAAAGGCATTCGCCAGTTAACAGATGAAGGTGTGGCCCAGCTTTTTATTCAGCCACAGGGTAATCGCAGAATCATTGGTTGTGTGGGAGAGTTGCAGTTTGAAGTGATTCAATATCGTTTGTTGCATGAATATGGTGCATCCTGTGCATTTGTACCACTTCCTTTTTACAAAGCCTGTTGGTTGCGGGGTGATGAAAAAGATATCGAAGCTTTTATTCGTTTCAAGCAAAATCAGGTGGTGAAAGATAAAGATGGCCGATGGGTGTATCTGGCCCAGTCTGAATGGTTTTTACAAACTGAAATGCAAAATCATCCCGAAATTCAGTTTGATTTTTATGCCGAGATTCATCACACATCCGAGCCCGTTTCCTGAGTTGTAGGATACGGGATTCAGTTATAGAGGCATTTACCCGAAAGCCTTATCTTTTTCTTTCCCAGACCTGAAAGCTCATGGCAAAAGGATTTTTTTCATCGGCTTCGTGATATTGTTCATGGATCAGCTGCCATTCATGGGTATCAATGTGTGGGAAATAACGGTTGCCTTCAATATCCGCATGGATACGTGTCAAGTAAATCCGTTGCAGGTAAGGCCACGCCTGTTGAAAGATATCGGCACCACCGGTTACAAACACTTCGCTGGTTTGGTATTTGGCTGCTGCATGGAAAGCATCCAATAGATTGTGCGCGACTTCTACATCGGGAGCCGACCACTGCATTTGTCGGGTAATGACAATATGCGGCCTGCCGGGCAATGCTTTTCCGCCCATGGATTCAAATGTTTTCCGGCCCATGATCAGCGGTTTTCCCCAGGTAGTTTGCTTGAAATATTTCAGATCGGCCGGCAGATGCCAGGGCATAACATTGTCTTTGCCAATCACATTGCCACGCGTAGCAGCCACAATAGCAGAAATGCGGAAGGGAAATAGATTGGGTGCATCGTTACTCATACGGCAACAGGTGCTTTAATGGCCGGATGGCACTCATAATGCAGCAATTGAAAATCTTCATAGCGGAAGGAAAAAATATCTTTTACTTCCGGATTGAGCTGCATGACGGGCGGATCAAAAGGCCGGCGAGAAAGTTGCTCCCTGGCTTGTTCCACATGATTATTGTATAAATGCACATCGCCGAAAGTATGGATAAATTCACCCGGAATCATATCACACACCTGAGCCATCATCATCGTTAACAGGGCATACGATGCTATGTTGAAAGGCACGCCCAGAAACACATCGCCACTTCGCTGATAAAGCTGGCAGCTCAATATTCTTTTTCCTGATTTTTCATCCAATCGTGTATAAAACTGAAACAGGCAATGACAGGGACTCAATGCCATCTTTGGGAGATCGGCCACATTCCAGGCACTTACAATGATGCGGCGCGAATCGGGATCTTGTTTCAGTAATTTTACTGCCTGGGCAATCTGATCGACGCTGCTTCCATCGGCTGCAGGCCAGCTGCGCCATTGTTTGCCATACACCGGTCCCAGCTCTCCGTTTTCATCAGCCCATTCATCCCAGATGGTAACTCCGTGTTCATGCAGGTAATGAATATTGGTATCACCACGCAGGAACCACAGCAGCTCGTAAATAATGGATTTCAGATGCATTTTCTTGGTAGTCAGCAAAGGGAATCCTTTTTGCAGATCAAACCGCATCTGATAGCCGAATATGCTGCGCGTTCCCACACCTGTACGGTCGTTTTTGGGTACACCATGGTCCAGAATATAACGCAGCAAATCGAGGTAAGCTTGTTCCATACCTGCAAGGTAAGTTAGTTTGGTTACTTATGCATGAACCCCGTTAAGATTGTGAGATAGATGTGCATATTGTTCATGCAGGCTGATCTTCCGCATACCAGCTGGCATAGGAAGAAGGAGTTTCGTACAGGGTAAGATGGTGCAGCTGCACGTGAGTCGGAAGTACCGACCGGATTCGCCGGGCAAAGTCGATCACCAGATTTTCACAGGTTGGTGTATAATCAAGCCACACAATCCGATCGGTATGCTGCTGCAGGGTATCTGCCAGCTCAAAGAAAGGAGTATGCCTGCATAGCAGCAGGGCATGGTCAAACTGTTCAATGATATGCTGTTGGATGCATTGCTTGATATCGCCAAAATCCATAACCATGCCTTGTTTAGGATGCGACGGATCCTGCAGGGGCTCTCCCAGGAGCGTGACGTGCAGTTCATATCCGTGTCCGTGAATATGCCTGCATTTGCCGTCATATCCATACAATGCATGGGCGGCTTCAAAATGAAAAACACGCGTGACCCTCACCCTGTTCATGTGCGAATATTGACCTGCAAAGTTAGGATGTTCAGGCGGAACCCTATCCGGCAACTGGCGGAAACGTTTGCGGAGATTTTCCTTTCAGTCAGGCTGAAAAAAGCCTAAGTTTGACCAGATAAAAACTGCAACACACGATGAAAGCAAAATTGTTTCATTGGCTGTATGTTTCGGTTGGCTTGTGTATGGCTGTTTTACCGGCCATGGCCCAGACCGATACACTGCTGGCTCCGTTGATTACGGATATCCCTTACAGACATACGATCACACTCAATGGATCCTGGCATTACATCGTGGATCCGTATCAGACGGGATATATTGATTACCGGTACAGGCAAACCACAAGGGGATATTTTCTGAATCAACATGTGGAACATCCCGACCAGCTGGTGGAATACAATTTTGAAACATCGCCGGCCCTACTGGTCCCGGGCGATTGGAATACACAGGATGCGAAGTTGTTTTACTACGAAGGAACGGTATGGTATGAACGCGATTTTGTCTATCATCCCCAATCTGGCAGGCGGGTGTTTCTGTATTTCGGGGCGGCCAATTATCATGCCGTGGTGGCGTTGAATGGCAAAATCATTGGCGAACATGTGGGTGGGTTCACGCCGTTCAATATGGAAGTCACCGGCCAGCTGCGCAACGGAAATAATTTTATTGTAGTGATGGTTGATAATACCCGCCACAAGGAAGGCGTGCCCACCAATAATTTTGACTGGTGGAATTACGGTGGACTCACGCGCGACGTATGTTTGATTGAAACGCCAGAAACATTTATTCAGGATTATTTTATCCATCTGGATGATCTCCGCAGCCGGCAGATCAGGGGATGGGTACAGCTCAACGGGCCGCAGGCAGCCCAAACATCCGTGCAGTTGCAGATTCCCGAATGGCGCTTCAGCCGCAGTTTTACTACGGATGCACAAGGACGTGCTTATTTTTCTTTTCAGGCACCGGCCAATATGGAGCTTTGGTCGCCCGAACATCCGCGTTTGTACAAGCTTGTGTGGACGGCCGGGAGCGACACCCTAGGCGATGAAGTGGGCTTTCGTACCATTGAAGTGAAGGGGAACGATATTCTGTTGAATGGTAAATCCGTATTCCTGAGGGGAGTCAGTATTCATGAGGAAGCTCCCTTTGGTGGCGGGCGGGCCTACAATGCGGCACAGGACCATATTTTACTGCAATGGGCAAAAGAGTTGGGTTGTAACTATGTGCGGCTGGCACATTATCCGCATAATGAGGCCATGATCCGCGAAGCCGAGAAAATGGGACTGCTGGTGTGGTCGGAGATACCCGTTTATTGGACAATTGACTGGACCAATCCCGGCACACTGGCCAATGCAAAGCAGCAACTCGCCGAAGAGATTACCCGTGATAAAAACCGCGCCAACATCATCATCTGGTCTGTGGGTAATGAAACGCCCCGCACAGCTGAGCGGCTGGAATTTATGAAAGCCCTGGTGGAGCAGGCCAGGAGCCTGGATAGCACGCGGTTGATTTCGGCGGCCCTGCAAATCAGCCATGTCCGCAACGACACATCCTGGCTTGATGATCCTTTGGGCCAATACCTGGATGTACTGGGATGCAATATTTATCCCGGCTGGTATGGTCCCTCGGCTGATGCAGGCGCCCGTTTTGCCAGCATTTACCAGAAGCCATTGATCATGAGTGAATTTGGTGCCGGAGCCCTTCAGGGATATTATGGCGACAGCACCCAACGCTGGACGGAAGAATTCCAGTATCGGGTGTTGGATGAAGATATTCGTTTGCTGAAAACCATACCCTTCCTGCGGGGCACCACACCCTGGATACTGAAAGATTTCCGGTCGCCCAAACGCCTGTTGCCTTTTTATCAGGATGGCTGGAACCGCAAAGGGCTGGTGAGCGACCGGGGTGTGAAAAAGGAAGCATTCTATCTGATGCAGCAGTTTTATGCTGATATTGCTTCCGGTAAAATCAGTTTTGGAGGCGAACGCTTCGGGCCCTGATCAAACTACAAACAAATCTACCCATTCATGTACCGGCATGTGGATGAGCCGTTCGTAATCCAAAGAATGGGCAAGGATTTGCTGTTGTTGTTTTTCTGCAAAACGACGGCTTAAATGCCGCTTGAATTTTTCAATAAGCAGGGGAATGCCCTCCTCCCGTCTGCGTCGGTGGCCGATGGGATATTCCACAACTACTTCAGGCAGGGTGGTGCCGTCGCGCAGGGTGATGGTCAGTGCATTGGCAATGGATCTTTTGTCGGGATCATAATAATCACGTGTAAATCCTGGATCCTCTTCGGTTTCCATTTTGGCTCGCAATGCATCAATGCGGGGATCGCGGGCTGTTTCATCTTCATAATCCTCTGCAGTGAGGCGACCAAACAGCAATGGTATGGCAATCATGTATTGCAGGCAGTGATCCCGGTCGGCCGGATTGTGCAGAGGTCCTTTTTTATCGATAATCCGGATAGCTGCCCGATGGGTACGAATGCGGATATGGGCAATGTCATCAGCTGATTTACCCATTTGCTGAAGCTGCCGATGCAGCTGCATGGCGGCTTCCACAGCTGTCTGGGCGTGGAATTCAGCCGGATAGGATATTTTGAATAACACATTTTCCATCACATAACTACCGAAGGGGCGGGCCAGCTTTAGCGGTTGGCCGCGCATGACGGCATCCTGAAATCCCCATTGAGGTGTAGTGATGGCGCCAGGATAGCCCATTTCACCGGTACGGGCAATCAATGCCAGACGTACGCCGCGGGCAGTGGCATCGCCGGCAGCCCAGGATTTGCGGCTTCCGGTGTTGGGCGCATGGCGATAGGTGCGCAGCGGATGCCCATCTACAAATACATGCGAAACAGCATTCATCAGTTCTTCCTCGCTAAGCCCGAGCAATTTTCCGGTTACGGCTGTGGTGGCCAGTTTTACCAGGATCACATGATCGAGCCCCACCTGGTTGAAGGCATTTTCCAGCGCCAGAATGCCCTGGATTTCATGGGCGCGAATCATGGCATCCAGCACGTCTTTTACCAGCAGGGGTGTTTTATGCTGAGCCAAAGCTGTACGTGACAGCCAGTCGGCCACAGCCAGGATGCCGCCCAAATTATCGGATGGATGACCCCACTCGGCAGCTAGCCAGGTATCGTTGAAATCGAGCCATCGGATCATGGATCCAAATGTAAAGGCAGCCTGCACGGGATCCAGCTGATATGAAGTACCGGGTACGCGTGCCCCATGAGGCACGATGGTGCCAGGTACAATAGGTCCCAGCAGTTTGGTACAGGCAGGGTAGTTAAGTGCTTCCAGTGCACATCCGATGCTATCCAGCAAACAATAATGTGCCGTGCGCCACGCCAAATCGCTGCTGATTTCGGTATGTAGCACATAATGAGCAATCTCCGCTATCAATGCATCGGGTTGCGGACGTTCGTTAGAGGAACTTGCCATACAAATCAGGTTTGAAATCAAAAATACAGGAAAAATGAGGCATCGCAGGCACTTCGGGCTGGTAGTTATCCACGAAATTCTGCTGAATTGATGGAACAGGCTGAATGATGAGATCATCCTTCTTCAGCGGCTGACTTTGGCTGTGCAGGAAGGGTAAAATAAAATGTAGTGCCTTTGTTTTCTTCGCTCTCGAACCAGATCGACCCACCATGGCTTTCTACCATTTCTTTGCATAAGACAAGTCCCAGTCCTGTACCAATTTCATTAGCAGTACCGCGGGATGAAAAGTTTTCCATGCCAAATACCTTGGGCCGATCAGCAGGTTTGATACCAACGCCGTCGTCTTTGATCCAGATTTTCACCATCCCGTTCAGCTTTTCCGCACCAATGAAAATATGGCCGTTTTCGTGGGTAAATTTGATAGCATTGGTGGTGATATTGCGCAGGATGATGCGCAGCATTTCCCGGTCGGCATAGACCTGCAGCCTTTCAGGCACATCATACCGGATCTGAATTTTTTTCTTCTCGGCTTGCCACTGGCAGAAGCGTACGTTTTCCACCACAATATCTTTCACCTTTATCAGGGCGGGTTTTGGCTGGATGCCATGCATTTGGCTCTTGGACCATTCCAGGATGTTGGTCAGGAAATTATTGGTTTCAGTGAGGCTTTCCGAAAGGCTAGAAGTAACATTGGCAATTTCTTCCATGGACAGGCTGCCGGTTTTCATCAGTTCCAGCATCATTTCCATGCTGGCGAGCGGATTGCGGATATCATGGGAAATAACAGACAGGATGCGGTCTTTGATTTTGTTGAGCTTTTCCAGTTCCTTGTTTTTTTGTTCCAGTTCGTTACGGGTGGTTTCGATGCTTTGGTTTTTTTGCTGCAGTTCTTCAAAATGTTTTTTGCGAAGCTGATTTTCCCTCCACAACAAGACGGCAATAATGGCTATCAGCAGCAGGATACAGCCAATGGTAATTACCCAGTACAGTTGGCGACGGATGATGTGTTGCTGTACCTGTTGTTGTTCGCGCAAACTCACGATGAGGTTTTCGTTTTTCTGGCTTTTATACTGGCTCAATAATTCTGCAATGGTTTTGCTTTGTTGCAGGCTGTTGAGGCTATCGCGCAGTTGCTCAAACCGGTTTTGGTAAAATATGGCTTCATCCGGCTTGTTTTTGATAGCTTTCACCAGGGCCAGCTTCAGGCAACTGTTCATGAGCAGGAAAGGATCATGCTGTTCGGAAGCCATTTGATAGGCATTTTGCAGCTGGTTTTCAGCATCATCATATTTTCCCTGTGCCAGCAGCAAAGCACCTGTTTCGTAGGAGAGGCGGGCTATGCGTTGGGGCTGATGCAGGCGCTGGAACATATCGTAGGCCGTTGAAAAGTTCCAGGTAGCTTTGTCGTATTGTCCCTGCATGAAGTAGATATAACCCATGTTATCAAGGGCATCGGCCATGCCCAGGGAGTCATTTTTCACGGAAGCCAGGGTAAATTCCTGGTTGAAGAGTTCAAATACCTGGGAAAAATCGCGCAGGGAAGGGGGTTTTTGTGCCAGTTGTCGTATGCGGATGTTGCCCAGAGCGCCCGACAGATGGATAAGGCTTGTTGTATCGCGCAGGCGTTGCTGCAGGGAATAGGCACGTTGATAAGCGTTTAAAGCCAGCGAATCAATGCCCAGCCGAGCGTAAAGATCCCCCAGTTGTTCCTGGATGCGGGCAGCATGAAAGTCATCCTGATTGTTTTCAGCCACGGCCAGCGCATTGAGATAAAGTGCCAATGCCTGCTCATACTGTTGGCGTTGCATGAACAGAAAAGCGCGGATCATCTGCGCTTCTGTAAGTCCAGGCAAGTAGGAGAGCGATTGCGAGAGATCAGCTGCACCGGAAGCAAAATATTCAGCCAGGCCGGGATCACTGGTCAGATAAGCTCGGGCTACCTGCAGCTGAAGATTCACACGCAGGCTATCCTGCTGGGGATGGGCAGAAAGCAGCCTGAGCAATGAATCCACTTTCACCTGGCCGCTCAGGGAAAAAGCACCCGACAGGATGCAAATAATAAGAAGAAAAGCAGTAAAAACTTTGCGCAATAACTTCATACATTTTGAACGTGACCACCCCTTCCGGCTTGTTCATGGATATGATAGTAGTGAAATGTATAACAGCAGAGGCCTGCTTCAAGCCCCTAAAATACTATAAAAAACCAGAGTTGGACTGCCTTTAACCGGGGTTTTTATCCCCATGCGGTTAATTTTTCAGGAATCGTAGCCAACTGTCCGGTTAACGTCAGGGAATAAACCATTATAATCATGTGAAAAAATTCTTCAAACCAGATACTTGATTTTTTCATTTATGTACTTTTGCAACCTGTTATTTGAAAATTTGCCCGGAACGCATTGCATTCGATCTTGTTAACCAAACTTCATATGTATTTGGGATTTTTATTTGTTCACTTCAATTACCTTTTGGGTTAAATGAACAACACATACACCGACCTCGTCCGGCAAACGTTTGAATTCCCGCAGGAAGGATTTGAAATCAGAGACAATTATCTGTACTTCAACGGGGTGAACCTAAAAGCCCTGATCGACAAGTATGGAACACCCATGAAAATTACCTTCCTGCCCAAGATCGGCATGCAAATCCAGAAAGCCAAGCGCATGTTCAGGGAAGCCATGAAAAGGCATCGCTATCAGGGCAATTATTACTACTGCTATTGCACGAAGAGCTCACATTTCTCCTTTATCGTGGAGGAAACGCTCAAGCATGGGGTGCATCTGGAAACATCCTATACCTACGACCTGGAGATTATCCGCAAGCTGTACGAGCGCAAGAAAATCACCAAAGATACCATCATCATCTGCAATGGATATAAGACAAAATCCTATACCCGCGCCATTGCCCGGCTCATCAACAATGGTTTCAAAAATGTAATTCCAGTGCTGGATAATAAAGCGGAACTGGATGATTACCGCAAGCTGGTGCACACCCGTGAACCAGTGAAAATAGGTATCCGCATAGCAGCAGAAGAGGAGCCAACCTTTGATTTTTATACCTCCCGCCTGGGTATTCGTTCCAAAGATGTGCTGGAGTTTTATGTGGATAAAATCAAAGGCAATCCGAAGTTTCAGCTCAAAATGATACATTTTTTCCTGAACAAGGGTATCAAGGACGATATTTATTACTGGAGTGAGCTGAACAAAGTGCTGAACATTTATTGCCAGCTGAAAAAAATTTGTCCCGAACTGGATTCGCTTAACATCGGCGGAGGCTTCCCCATCAAGCATTCCCTGGCATTTGAATATGATTATGAATACATGGTAAACCAGATTGTGATGAATATCAAAAAAGCCTGCAAGCGCAGCCGCGTGCCTACACCCGATATTTACACTGAATTTGGTTCCTTCACGGTTGGGGAAAGCGGTGCCATGATTTACAGTGTGCTGGGCGAAAAGTTGCAGAATGATCGCGAAATCTGGTACATGATTGATAGTTCGTTTATCACCACATTGCCCGATACTTGGGGTATTGGTGAAAAGTTTCTGATGCTGCCTATCAACAAATGGGATTCGGAATATCAGCAGGTGAATTTAGGCGGACTGACCTGCGACAGCCATGATTTTTATACTTCCGAAGAACACATCAATCAGGTGTTTTTGCCAAAGCTCGACAATCATGAGCCGCTGTATGTAGGCTTCTTTCATACCGGAGCCTATCAGGATCAGCTCAGTGGATATGGCGGTATCAAACATTGCCTGATTCCTTCTCCCAAACATGTTGTCATTGAATATGACCGCAATGGCAAGCTGGTTGACTGGCTTTATGCCAGAGAACAAAGCTCCAAGAGCATGCTGAAGATTCTCGGATACTGAATGCATGCTGCTTTATTGGGCCTGCCTGGTGGATGAACTCCTTACAATGAGCTCCACCGGAATAGTGATGGTAATAGGTGAAGGTGCCCGTTTTCTGTCGCGATGCCTGATGAGGTCCAGCATGGTTTGCAGGGCAGTGCGTCCCAGCAGATATCCTTTCTGGTCAATGGTGGAAAGTGAAGGGCTGATAAGCTCTCCCGCCGGGTCATTGGAATAACCCACAATGCCGATATCGTCCGGAATGCGGATGCCGCGGGCCTGGAGGAGTTTGATGCTATGCAGCGCACTGGTATCGTTGGCAATGAAAATGGCATCGGGCAGCGGGTCCAGCCGCAAAAATTTTTCAATTGCCTGGGGCGTAGATTCAGCTGTTAGTTCATGTTCTATCACCCATCGTTTGTGAAAAGACAGGCCAAACTGCTGAAGGGCAGCCCGATAGCCGGCCAGCCGCTGCTGATAGATGCTGGCGCTCAGCTTGCCGCAAAAATGGGCAATGCGCCGGTAACCTTGCTCAATGAGATGTTTGGTAGCCAGCCACCCGCCCTGGAAATCATCGCCTACCACGCGATGATGATGCCCATTCTGGGGTGTGCGATCAAAAAACAACAGCGGAATGTGATGTGCTTTGCATTGGGCAAAAGCCGAGAAATTGGTGGTGTACATGGTCGGTGATACCATGATGCCATCCACGCGGCTTGAAATCATGGCATTGAGTTGCATGTGTTCCCGTTCAATTCGTTCATTGGTCTGGCCGATCAAGATGGTATAACCATGTTCCTGAGCTTCGTCTTGCATGCCGCTGATCACGGTGGCGAAAAAATGGCGGTTGATACGGGGCACAATGATGCCAATGCAATGCGTCCGGTTCATCCGCAGGCTGGCCGCAAGGGTGTTTTGCCGATATTTCAGCTTTTTTGCCAGTGCCTGCACCTGCCTGCGCACTTCTGCACTGATCACCGGATTGTCGTGCAATGCTCTGGAAACTGTAGATGGCGATATGCCCAGTTCGCGGGCAAGATCGTAGATCGTTACAGGATTTTTTTTCGGCATAGTGATGATGTGGCTTTTGTTTCAGCGGGTTAACAAAAATATTCAACCAGGAATGCGCTCAGCTCATCAGCCTCTCGGGATTCGAAAGATAATGATTTTTCTTTCCTTCACCCATCTTTTCATTTTTCATGCCTGATCTGTTTTTCGAACGGTAAATCAGAAAAAAAATTTTCTTGTTGCCATCCATCCACTACATCATCCGTTAATCTTGCAATTGTGCTTTTTATGAAAATTTTACATGCATGGCCGCGATTCCGCTTAAATTTGTGATATGCGCCAAAGCTTGCAGATTTTCACCAACAGCCTGTGGATGACCATTGAAGAATTAAAGGTCAACAGGTTGCGCACTTTTCTTTCCCTGCTGGGTGTTACGGTAGGTATTTTCTGCATCATTGCCGTGCTTACCATCACCGGCAGCCTGGAATACAATATCAGACAGGAGGTTCAATCACTGGGCAGCAATGTGATATATATCCAGAAATGGCCCTGGGGCGGGGGTGGGGAATATCCCTGGTGGAAATATGTGAACTGGCCTGATCCTACTTTTCAGGAATACAAGGAATTGGAAAAACGTGTGAATGGTGCATCGGCTATGTGTTATGTTTTCAGTGCAGGCAACCAGGAGGTAGATTATGGCGATGGTTACATGAGTGGTGTAACCCTGCAAGGCGTTACGCAACAGTTTAACCAGATTATTGATCTGAATTTTGAGCAGGGCCGGTATTTCACTCCTTATGAAGGAACGGGCGCTTCGCCAGTAGTAATTCTGGGAGCCAATATCTGGGAAGGATTATTCAGCAATGCCAGTGAGGCAATAGGCAAATATGTACGCATCAAAAACAAGGAATTGCGTGTCATTGGTGTGTTGCAAAAGTATGGCAGCAGTTTTATCAATGCATTTGATTTTGATAATTCCGTGTTTATTCCCTATTTCACAGCGCGCACCATTGTCAAGGATCAGGATCCTGTGTTTATGGTAGAAGCCGCTCCCGGCGTGGCTTTGGATGCGCTAAAGGAAGAGTTGCGGGGTGATATGCGGGCTGTTCGCATGTTGCGTCCGACAGATGAAGACAATTTTTCCCTGAATGAAATCAGCGCGGTGAGCGGCACACTCGATCAGTTGTTTGGAAGTATCAACACCGGCGGTTGGTTTATCGGTATTTTTGCCCTGATTGTAGGTGCATTTGGTATCGCCAACATTATGTTTGTATCCGTGAAGGAACGGACCAACATCATTGGGATCAAGAAAGCTATAGGTGCGCGCCGGGGCACCATTCTGGGTGAGTTTTTGATGGAATCAGTTATCCTGTGTGTGATCGGAGGGTTGATGGGCATTTTTCTGGTGTATATAGGTACCAGGCTTGCCTCGGGTTTTTTCAGCTACACAGTGTTTTTATCTGCAGGCAATTTCTTCACGGGAATATTTGTTTCAGTTTTAACGGGTGTTATTGCCGGTTACATTCCTGCGTACCATGCTGCCCGGCTGGATCCTGTAGTAGCTATTCGCAGCTGATTAACCTTTCTGTCTGCTTTCCTTGAAGGGCATCACATAATCCATCACGTGCTGCGCCGTAATGGTTTTATCGGAGAAGATAATCAATCTTTCAATCACATTGCGAAGCTCGCGGATATTGCCTGTCCATTCCATTTCTTGTAGCAGCTGAATGGCTTGGGGTTCTATATTTTTTTTGAAGATGCCATAATCCCTGCAAATCTCTTCCAAGAAATAATCGGCCAGCAGCGGAATATCTTCCTTGCGTTCATTGAGTGATGGTACATGTATGATCACTACGCTCAGGCGATGATAGAGGTCGAGCCGGAATCTTTTGGCTTCCACCTCATGCAACAGATTTTTATTGGTAGCTGCAATCACCCGTACATCCACCTGAATATCCTTATCGCCACCCACGCGTGTGATTTTTCCTTCCTGCAAAGCACGGAGCACCTTGGCCTGTGCGTCCAGACTCATATCTCCGATTTCATCGAGAAACAAAGTACCTCCATGAGCCTGTTCAAATTTACCAATCCGTTGTTTGATGGCCGATGTAAAGGAACCTTTTTCGTGTCCGAACAATTCACTTTCAATGAGTTCAGAAGGAATAGCGGCACAATTCACCTCAACCATAGGGCCTTTGGCCCGATGGCTTTTTTCGTGAATCCAGCGAGCAACCAGCTCTTTACCCACACCATTCTCACCGGTAATCAGCACGCGGGCTTCTGTAGGTGCTACTTTATCAATCGTTTCCCTGATTTTCTGCATGGCTGCCGATTCGCCAATCATTTCCTGCAGATTGTATACTTTTTTGCGTAAAACACGTGTTTCGGCCACCAGCGAGGTTTTATCGAGTGCATTGCGCAGGGTAATCAGCAGCCGGTTTAAATCAGGGGGTTTGGAGATATAGTCAAAAGCTCCTTTTTTCACGGCATCCACGGCAGTTTCGATATTGCCATGTCCTGAAATCATGATGATGGGTACATCGGGATTTATTTCTCTGGCTTTGCTCAACCATTCTATGCCATCTATTTTCGGCATCTTGATATCACATAGTACGGCGTCGTAGGTTTTGTTTTTAAACATGGTTAAACCTTGTTCGCCATCTGCAGCTTCTTCTACCTGATATCCCTCGTAGCTGAGAATATCATGCAAGGTTTTGCGGATGGCTTTCTCATCGTCAATAACCAGAATGGTGGGCATAGCTTGCCATTTTCTTCCCGCAAATATGCACAATATTTCTGTGGAAGGGAAAGGGCATGAAAATACAGGTGAGTTGTGTGCGGACAAATCCTATGTCTGAAGCGAGATGCGGGTATTCTTCAGATGCATTGATATTTGATTTCATGCAAAAACTTTTCTGTTTTTAATCAGGTGTTTTTAAGCAGCTGAGTAAAAATATGATTGCAGCTGTTCATCGTACAATCTCATGGAAATCGCACATTACCTGATTGCAGGTTGTAATATTCGTGCAAATAAATTTGCTGTGCATATTCATTTTGCTTTTGTGGCAATTGCACTGCTGCCGATGAATTGCTGCCGGGGAATGCTCTGGCCAGGATAAGCCGAAGGAGGCATATCAGGGATTTGCAACTCACCGGTAAATGTGCAGGTGAAACTTGCCGGATTGGTTTGTACATATCCCATGGCCCAGACTTCAGCTTTTCCATGCCAGGGTTGATCTTTTGAATCAAATTGCAGGGTTAGTTTATGCTCACCAGGCTGTGAAATTACATCTGACAGCGCCATCCATTGACCGGGTGATTGTTGAATAACCGGTTTCACCGGTTTGCCATCTACCTGCATCATGCAATCGGGCAATGGTTTTCCTGCATCCATGCTGTCAGGATACAGAAATACCACGCACCGGAATGTTTCAGTGGTTTGTGGTGCCACAAATTGTATAAGCAAATCCGTGTCGGTCTTTTGCAGATGGGTTGAGCTCAGCAATTGAGGTGCTGTGAGCCGGGGTTGCATTTGGAAGAGCTGTGAAGGCTGGCCTTGCGCCTGTACGTTTGTGATGGCAGAGGGGTTGAGCCATTTAAGCGGGCCTGTGGTGTCGAGCACATGGATGGTTACAGTTTTGGAATCAATGGTTTTCATGTCAAATACAGCATTGCTCAGCAAAGGCCGATGTGCATCCTGCAAAGGATACACTTCATATACTGCAGTTTCAAAACCCTGCAATGAAAAAGATAATGTGCCGCCTGCACTATATATGTCGGGTGCTATCCAGTGAGTAGGATATACTCTTTCTATCACCAGATTTCTGGCTTCAGCATTTATTCCCTGTGCGGGATCCAGTTTGATGAGTATGTTTTGTGCATGCATTTGCGGATTACGTACTACTATTATTCCGCTATCACCCTGGAAGTGTACATAACCATAAGGCTCGCCGAGTGCGGGATTTCCACCTACCATAAATGTATGCCGCAGCACAGAGTAGCGTGATTTTGCCCATTTCAATCCTTCACTCAATATCCGCCATTCATCAGCAGTAAAGATATTCGGAGAAATATACAATTCATACATACTTACACCACGACCAAAATACAACATCACATCATTAGCAAAACTTTCGAGTGGATCATCATCTTTTCCCACAGAAGCCAGCCGGGCTTTGATGATACCATGTGTCATCACATGATTCATAGGAAACCATACTTCATGCATGCGGTAATCATCATACAATACCATGTCTTTATACGTCATGGCTGCATCCCGGCTTAAGATGGATGGAGTGGTGGAAAAACCATAGTCAGCTCCCTGCATCCAGATCTGATCGGCAATCTTTAACCACCATGGACTCATCCAGGTTCCCGAAGTGATGTTGATATACATGTCTGGATTGAGCTTGCGCACGGTATCGGCCATAGCTGCAATGTTATGGAGTGCAGTACGTTCGGAAAAATAACCTATGGCAGGGCGACCTGGTTCAGATGAGGAAAATTGAATGCCATCCCATTTGAAATAACCTACACCTTGTTTGGTAAAATCAATAGCCCGTGATTTTAACAGGTTAAAATAGTTGGGTCCGGTAATATCCAGCATGATGTTATTCGGGCCATTACCAACGGTTTCATAACCATGCGCTTTCATCCAGTTGATACGTTGCATGCGGAATGAATAGCCTCCTGTGGGTCCTATCCAGATGCCCAGTGAAGTATGCAACGGTTTCAATGCATTTACAATTGGCTGAAGGCCGTGCGGAAAGGTTGATTTTCTGAGCTGCCAGGGGCTTGCATATTCATCCCATCCATCATCCAGCACAAAGGCATCCAGATGTATACCATAAGGCTGAATCATATTTTGCTGAAACTGCTGAATGGGTCTCAGAATGTTTGATTCGTTCATGATGTGCTCGGGTGCCACGTCTTTGAATGCAGGAGAGCGCAGGTCATACCAGCTGTTGTAGAGCGTATAAGGCCGATCCGGGCGTACCTGTATATCGGTAAGATATTGGTAAAAATCTTCTTGTAGATGATGTTTTGGAGAAAGTCCTTCTACTACCCAGTCACTGCATAACCATTGCGAGTCAATAATATTTCCCATCCATTCTTTGCAGGTAAGAATAAGTTTTTGATTATTGTCGGTGGTAAGGCGATTGACAGCTGCGGGATATTCAGTACCCCAGAATACAGCGGTACGCCGGAAATCCACGGCAACAGGCTGTCCGAAATCACCTTTTTTAATCATTACAAACGGTGAATGCTGCTCGTCCGATTTCATTTCCTGTTGCTGAATGTGCATACTGGTTTCTTCGTGCATACCATAACGCAACGATATGGAGTGCTGTATTTCAGCTATTTCACCTCTTCTGGGATAAACAGCGGCCAGCCAATGATCCTGCCCTGTTGAATCGGCTAGTGCAACCTGCCTGCGTACATAAGTTTTGCCCGGCAGCATTTCATAACTGAGTCTGCACCATAACGGATTTTCCGGATCAATGGCTTTGAAATACAAATGCAGAATCCTGGCACCATTGGGTTGCTCATCAGTTTTTGCATTGCGAAATATGAAATCATGCTGAGTAAGCTCTACATGCAGATCGCCGTTGAAATATTTCCCCGGTGCATTCCAGCCCGTCCACATCAAATCAAATGCATATCCACCATCATCAAAAATTCCCGTAGGTGTTGGTTTTGATACATCAAGCAATTGCTCTTCTTGCAGCATGCCGTGTTGCAAAACAATCCGTTGTGAAATATATTCATTGCTAAGGGTAAATATTTGTTCGGATTCATGTTGTTGCATAGTTATTTGCACCTGCTGGGCATGTGAAAACAAATATGTCCACAAACATGCAAACATCAGCGTGTGTCTTCGAAGCATATGGTGTGGGTGGAACATAGAAATAAAATTTAGATAAACAAAATTGACGTATAGCAAAACTATGGGGTTATTCAGAAAAACATTTCCTCAACCGTTTGCTATTGAAGCAAGCCGGCAAAGCCTTTTTGCGCATTATCCGATAATGCTTAATTTAGCCAAAAATTTTTATCATGAATCTGCATGAATATCAGGCAAAAGAGTTATTGAAGAAGTTTCAGGTAGCCGTGCAGGAAGGCATTCCGGTAGATACTCCAGAAGCTGCAGCTGAAGCCTATAAACATCTAAAAATTCAATATGGCAGCGAATATGCCGTGGTAAAGGCGCAGATTCATGCAGGTGGCAGGGGTAAGGGTAAAATCAAAGGTACCGAACAACGGGGCGTGGCTGTAGGGAAAAACGCCGAAGAAATCAAAACCATCGCCGGCAACATTCTGGGTGGCATACTGGTTACAGCGCAAACGGGCCCGGCAGGTAAAAAGGTGAATAAAGTATTGGTTGCGCAGGATGTCTATTATCCGGGACCTCAGCCTACCAAGGAATTGTATTTATCTATTCTTCCGGATCGCACGAGGGGCGAAAATGTGATTATTTATTCTACCGAAGGAGGTGTAGATATTGAAGAAGTGGCGCGCAAAACACCGGAAAAAATTTTCCGCGAATGGGTGCATCCTGCCGGTGAACTGCAGCCTTTCCAGGCCAGAAAAATTGCATTTAATCTGGGTTTAAAGGGAGAGGCATTTAAAAATATGGTGCGTTTTGTAACGCAGCTCTATCATGCTTTTGTTTCACTGGACTGCAGCCTGCTTGAGATCAATCCTCTGTTTAAGACCAGCGATGATAAAATCATCGCAGTGGATTGCAAGATGAATCTCGATGACAATGCCCTGATCCGCCATCCGGATCTGGAGGCATTGCGTGATATCAATGAAGAAGATCCTACGGAAGTAGAAGCTTCCAAGTACAATCTCAACTTTGTGAAGTTGGATGGCAATGTGGGATGCATGGTTAATGGCGCTGGGCTGGCTATGGCCACCATGGATATGATTAAGCTGAGTGGTGGCGAACCAGCTAATTTCTTGGATGTAGGAGGCACTGCCAATGCGCAGACTGTGGAAGCTGGTTTCCGCATTATTCTCAAGGATCCGAAAGTAAAAGCCATTCTGATCAATATTTTCGGCGGCATTGTGCGATGCGATCGGGTTGCACAGGGTATTATTGATGCCTATCGTTCCATTGGTGATATTCGCGTACCTATCATTGTGCGTTTGCAAGGTACCAATGCAGAAGAGGCCAAGCGTCTGATAGAAAGTTCAGGATTGAAAGTGCAATCGGCTATCCTGCTGAGTGAAGCTGCAGAGCTTGTAAACAAGGCTGTGGCTCAGGCCAGCTGAGCTGGAAAGCAAATGCGCAAACATCTCCATTCGTTTTCGGTAGTTTCATAACCACTTTTATTGTCTGACAGGATGTAATGCTGCGGTTTTGCACAATTGAACTCCGGTTCAACTGTTGATTTTCTGCTCGCTTTTTTCTGTTTTCATCAGAAGATTGATTTCCCAAAAACAATTCGGGACTTGCTTTGTTGTTATCAGAAAAAACATGGAAAGTCTTTCCCGGAAACATATTTTGGTATTTGGCGCAACAGGTGGCATGGGAACAGCATTATGCAGCTTGCTGGCAGCCAGTGGGGCTTATATTTGGATCAGTGGAAGAAACAAAGAAAAACTGCAGTCTATACAAAAACAATTCCCCACCCAGATATCAGGCATTCTCCCCTGTGATATACGCGATGAATCAGCCGTTCAGGCACTTGCTGCAAAACTTCAGCCAGAGATGGGTCATTTGGATGTGTTGATTAATTTGAGTGGTGTAGGTATATTGAAGCCTCTGGAACAGCTATCAGTGGCTGAATTTGAAGAAGTGATGCGGGTCAATGCGTTTGGAGCATTTTACATCATGAAACATTTTATGCCTCTGTTCAGGGCCCGCCAGGAAGGCTTGATTGTTCATGTTCCGGGTATTCTTGGCAAAGTTCCCATGTCCGGAGCTGCTGCCTATTGTGCTTCAAAATATGCTTTGGTGGGTATGGTGCAGTCCATCCGTGAAGAAATTAAGCGCACCCGTATCAGGATAACCCTGCTGTATTTGGGTGGCGTTGATACACCATTTTGGGATCAGATGGATGTAAGATTTCAACGCGAACGAATGATTCGGGCCGATGAAGCGGCACGTGCCATTTGGTATATTTGTCAGCAGCCTGATTCGGGTGTGTTAAACGAGATGGTGTTGCAACCCTTTTCGCATCAGGTATTGTGAAATATGCATCAATAGGTTATTTCTGCATATACATCACTTCCTTGACCAGCTTCACGGTGCGTTCAATGCTGGGCAAATAGGCTTTTACAAGGGTAGGAGCGTAATGCATGGGTGTATCGGCCGAAGCCAGGCGCCGAATGGGCGCATCCAGATAATCGAAATATTCTTTTTGGATGCGATAGGCAATTTCAGCACCTACAGAAGCAAAAGGCCATTGTTCTTCTACAATCACGAGGCGATTGGTTTTTTTCACAGAATCGCCGATCGTTTGCCAGTCGAGCGGACGAATGGTGCGCAGGTCAATTACTTCAGCCTCAATACCTTCCTTGGCCAGCTCTTCAGCAGCTCCCAGAGCCACTTTCATGGTTTTATTGTATGAAACGATGGTAACATCCTTACCTGCGCGTTTTACATCAGCCTTCCCGATGGGGATCAGATATTCTTCTTCCGGTACTTCGCCCACGTCGCCATACATGATTTCGCTTTCCATGAAGATAACCGGATCATCATCCCGGATAGCTGATTTAAGCAACCCTTTGGCGTCATAAGGAGTAGAGACGGAAATCACCTTCAGCCCTGGCATATGGGCATACATGGCTTCAAAAGCCTGTGAATGCTGGGCTGCCAGCTGACCGGCAGAGCCGTTGGGTCCGCGGAACACGATGGGACAGCCGATCTGTCCGCCGCTCATGGCAAGCATCTTAGCTGCATTATTCAGAATCTGATCCAGCGCCAGCAGGGCAAAGTTCCATGTCATGAATTCAATGATAGGGCGAAGGCCGTTTTGTGCGGCACCTACACCAATAGCAGCAAACCCAAGTTCAGAAATAGGAGTATCAATAACCCGCCTGGGACCAAACTCTTCCAGCATACCTTGGCTCACTTTGTATGCACCGTTATATTCTGCAACCTCTTCACCCATTAAAAAAATGGTTTCATCACGGCGCATTTCTTCTACCATAGCTTCACGCAACGCCTGTCGGAATTGTATCTGTCTCATATAATCGTTGATCTATCGGGAAAAAGCGGGACAAATTTAGGCCAAGCCTGGCAGATAAAAAAATCGCGCTGGGGTTTATCTGTTTTCCCGGATGGCACTTGTTCTTGCACGTGGCATGCGCTTCGTCAGCAAGATTTCTGCAGGAGCCGATTCATTCAATCCCTGCGGATAGGTGCCCTGAAGTTTATGCAAAGCTTGCAGGTCGGCCTGTGCGTCCAGTTCTATCAGGCTGTATTGATCCAGGATAATCAGCTTACCTATAGCCGATTTGGGCAGGCGTGTATAGTCCAGCAGCCATTGCAGCAGGGAGGCTTTGTAAAGACCATGAGCGCGTCCTGCGTTCAGCCTGAAAGTAATCCAGTTACCCTCTGCTGGCCGTTCAGCCTGGAAAGAGGCATTTCTGCTATTGTTTCGGTTGGCAAGCCGGGCTTCGGGCAATGGCACATTCAGGTCTTTGGCCTGGGCATAATGTTTTAACAAATGCTGAAATTCAAATGCGGCCATTCTTTCAATCAGATCTTCCTTGCTCAGTTCATCAAGGGATGATTTTATAGCCTGCAAATAAATCCGGATGTCGGTTTGAGAGGGATCTATCTGTTTGAGTTGTTCGAAATAATGATATAGTTGTTTTTCACAGATTTGCTGACCGGAAGGGATGGAACGGCGGATAAACCGGATGTGCAGCATTTTTTCCAGCCTTCTGAGTTTTTCCATTTCATGCAGATGGATGATGGAAATGGAAATACCGGTACGTCCGGCGCGGGCGGTACGTCCACTGCGATGGGTATAGGATTCCAGGTCGTCGGGCAATCCGAAATGAATCACATGGGTAATATTTTCCACGTCAATGCCGCGGGCAGCCACGTCTGTAGCGAGCAATATCTGTATGGCTTTGGCCCGGAAACGTTCCATTACCTTATCGCGTTGGGCTTGTGAGAGGTCGCCATGCAGGGCTTCAGCTTCATATCCCATCCTAATCAGTCGATCAGATATTTCCTGGGCTTCAGCTTTGGTGCGGGTGAATACAATGCCGTAAAGCTCCGGATAAAAATCAATCAACCTGCGCAGGGTTTCCAGTTTATGTTGTGCGTGAGTTACATAGTATTCGTGGCTGATTCCGGAAGCCACTGTGTTTTTGGTTCCCACAACGATTTCTGCGGGTTCATGCATGAACTGACGGATGATTTGCCGGATTTCTGCTGGCATGGTAGCGGAAAACAGCCAGCAGCATTGCCTTTGGGATGCATGTTGCAAAATGAAATGAATATCATCCCGAAAGCCCATGTTGAGCATTTCATCTGCTTCATCCAGGATTACCCATTGCACGGATTGCAATTGCAAGGCCTGCCTTTGCATGAGATCCATGAGCCTGCCGGGTGTTGCCACCACAATCTGGGCACCTTGCCTGAGCTGGCGGATCTGCTGCTGAATGGAGCTGCCACCATATACAGTGACGATATGGAGACCCGGCAGATATTTACCCATATCCCGAAGATCCTGTGTAATCTGCAAGGCCAGCTCGCGGGTGGGGCTCAGAATCAAAGCCTGTATGTGGCGTGCAGATGTGTCGATATGTTGCAGCAAAGGCAAACCAAATGCGGCAGTCTTGCCCGTGCCGGTTTGTGCCAGCACAATGCTGTCGGTTGGTTGTGCAATAAGTTTGGGAATAGCCAGCTGTTGAACGGGGGTGGGATGTTCAAATCCCATGTCACGAATGCCTGCCAATAAGGGTTCACTGATTCCTAATGACTGAAATGAAAGTTCTGTTTGCATATGCATAATATAAAATAAGCGGCAAAGGTACGCATTCCTTTTTGTTTCCCCTGATTTATTTGCCGGAATGAATGATGCGTGTAAATCATACGCACCATTCATCAGTTAAGTTTTTTTTTAGAAAATGAAATGGCAATTCATCGAAAATGCTCAAATCTACCAGCATTATGCATTGTGGAGTTTTGTTTCTGAAAGTTTTTCTTCTTCTGTAATTTTTTTCAACAGTTGCAACAGGTAATCAATATGGTTGCGATGTGTACGGAAAGAAAGCACAGCCAGGCGAAGCCAGTATTCGCCGTTCAGGGATGTACTGGAAATAAACACCTTCCCGTCAGCATTTACTTTTTTCAGAATTCGTGCATTTAATTCGTTGATTGCAGCAGTATTTCCTTTCAGGTGTTCGGGCACATACCGGTAAATCATCACGGATAATTCCGGGAAAGGACCGGTTTCAAAACCCAGTTTTTTTACTTCATGATAGAAGTATTGGGTAAGCAACATTTTCTCTTCGAGTGCAGCACGGAAAGGTTTTAATCCATACAACTGCAGTGGCAGCCAGACCCTTAATCCACGGAAGTGGCGTGATAATTCCGGAGAAATATCAGCTGGCGAGATTTCATCATGATAAGGAATGGCATCCTGCATATAATTGGCATCGAAATGATTGGAGCGCCATAAAGTTTGCACGTCTTTCACAATCACAGCACCGGTTCCGTAAGGCATAAATAATCCCTTGTGTGGATCCATCACCACTGAATCAGCGCGATGAATGCCTTTCATTTTTTTTCTTCCGGTTTCAGTAAGCAGAAAGAATCCTCCATAAGCCGCATCTATGTGGAACCACAGGCCGTATTTTTCAGCAATATCGGCAATTTCGTTCAGTGGATCTATGGCACTTACATCTGTAGAACCGGCAGAAGCCACTACCAGCCAGGGATAGAGCTGATTACGTAGATCCTCTTCTATCATTTCCTGCAAGGCATCAGCGCGCATTTCATACGCATCGGTCATAGGTACTTCACGAATCACGCATTCAGCCAATCCGGCAACGCGCAAATCTTTTAACACGCAATGGTGAACCTGATGCGTGAAATATACCACGCTGCGAGGCACGCGTTCGGCTTTGACCTGTTTGGCATCGCGGGCGGCCACGATGGCTGAAAGATTGGCCAGGCTGCCCCCGGATGTCAGATAACCGCCGCTTTTATCAACCGGATATCCTACCAGCCCGCACATCCAGCGGATAAGCAGATTTTCCATTTTCACTGCTGCCGGTGAAATGTAAAACACCGTAGAATATTTGTTGGTCACGGCAGCCAGATAGTCACCTAAAGCGGCATAATACAGGCCACCTCCGGGAATGTAGGCCAGATGCCCGCCTGAAGCGGCATTTAACGAAACATTATCAAAAACTTTACGCAATGCGGAAAATACTTCATCGGCCGGACGGGGTTCATCCTGTACCGGGTATTGCTGCAGCAGTTTGGGCGTAGTTACGTCTTCTACAAAAGCTTTTTGGTCGGGTAAGGTCGATAAAAACTCGTGGGCATACGAAAAAGCCGCTTCGGCAGCCGGTTCTGAAGCATGCTTACGAAAAGCTTCATCTGGTTGTTCAAGCTTGCGGGAGATAGCTTCAAGTTCCTGCAGGCGATTTTGTAGTGATAGGAGTGTGTCCATAGTGATTTGAAATTTTTATATCAAGGGTAAAATTATCGAAAATCCTTTTTTGTATAATGGAAAGCTGCTATAAAATTATGATACCATCATTTGCATAGATGATAGGATGCTTATTTTACAGATCATGATCCGTAGCAGATTTAACATTTGCCTCAATCATTTTCTTCTTGCGCAACTGCTTGTTTGTCACCAATCATGCATATGTTGAAAACACATGTGGAATGTAAGGAAACATATAGCGGCGTTAGATCATCAGAATATGGATTTTTATTTATTTATCAACTTATTGACATCATACACAAAAAATTGGAGAAAAATAATTTTCCTGGCTGAATAACTGTTTAGATATCTTTCATCACTACAAACAGACGCTATGCTGGTATGGGAAAGATTATTTTATGATTGGCTTGCTTACGGAAAATTTTCTCATTACATTTGGCTGTTCTTTCTTTCATAGTGTTAAAATGCATCCAACAATGAAATGGCAGATTTTTTTGTGTGCATCAGCCATGGCTACAATGGCTGTGATGCGCTTTGCGGTTGCACAGCAGCAATTCCTTACATCCCCGCCTCCGGAAAACAAGCACATGAAGCCTGAAGAAACGGAATATTATTCGCCCGTACCGCCGGTAGTTACGCCCGGAAATGCATGCGGAGAAGCCCCATCTGATGCGATCATTCTTTTTGATGGAAAAGATCTGAACAATTGGGTGAGTGCCAATGATACGACAAAACCAGCGCAATGGACGGTTCAGGATGGGGTAATGACGGTAAAACCCGGCACAGGTAATATCCAGACGCGCCAGCGATTCATGGATTATCAATTGCATCTGGAATGGCGTGAGCCGGTGGAAACTGCAGATCATACGGGTCAGGACAGGGGCAACAGTGGCCTTTTCCTGGCTTCCGTAGGCCCCGGTGATGATGGATATGAACTGCAAATTCTTGATTCGTATCATAACAAAACTTACGTGAATGGCCAATGCGGAAGTATTTACAAACAATATCCGCCGCTGGTAAACGCCTGCCGTCCGCCCGGTGAATGGCAAACCTATGATGTAGTTTGGATTGCTCCCCGTTTTAATCCGGATGGCACATTGAAAAGTCCGGCACGGGTAACCGTTTTCCAAAATGGTATTTTAATTCAGAATGATGTGGTGTTGAAAGGCAGAACATTGTATATCGGTCATCCTTATTATTCGCCGCATGGTCCGTCGCCTATCAAATTGCAGGATCATCATCATCTCGTCAGCTTCCGCAATATCTGGGTACGCCCCCTGCATTTTTCTGAATAATATTTTTAAACTCCCTCTTGCATGAGCCATATCACACGATATGGCTCTTTTTTTGAATCATGATTTCAGAAAATATTGTTCCTGCAAAGCGATTTGTTAATCAAACATTTCATAACATTGATAAAAACACATAGCAATCAGCAAAGACGAGTATTTTATTTTTGTTTGTATTTTCCAACGGTATTACAACTCTCGTATACCCCTGTTAACAAATCATTTCATTTTGTAAATTCATTCCCAAAATGGAAAGATGCCTAAACTTATTCCTTGCTTCATTGGGTGTATTTTAGGATTGGGTATAAATGTACAGCCAAATGATCATTCATCCGGCCTGCAGCCGGCCAAGGCTGCGCCAGATGAGGTGATTCGTTACAATCAGCTGGGATATCTTACACATAGTCCCAAAGTAGCGGTATGGGCTTCGTATGAGAATCCTGTTCCTGATTCTTTTTTCCTCTGCAGGGCCGATGATGGGCAATGTGTCTGGAAAGGCGTATGCAGCATGGATTTTGGAGTGTATGGTCCTTTCTCTCATACAGCCAGATTGGATTTTACGGATTATCATATTCCCGGCACCTATGTGCTGAAAGCTGGTAATGCGACTACTGCTGCATTTTCCATTGATGATAAAGTATATCGGGGTACAGCAGATTTTTGTCTGCAATACCTGCGTGCGCAGCAATGCGGATTTAATCCTGTTTTGCGCGATTCGTGCCATACCCATGATGGATATACACTTTATGGCCCGATGCCCGACTACACCCATGTGGATGTGGTGGGTGGCTGGCATGATGCAAGTGATTATCTGCGCTATGTGACCACTTCGGCAACCACTACTTATTATTTGCTGGCTGCCTATCGCGATTTTCCGGAAGTATTTGCCGATAGTTGTCAAGCGAATGGATTGCCGGGTAAAAACGGTATCGCTGATGTGCTGGATGAAGCCCGATGGGGATTGAATTGGTTGCTGAAAATGCATCCCCAGGCCGGCTGGATGTTTCATCAGGTGGCTGATGACCGCGATCATGCCGGATTCCGGCTTCCCAATCAAGACACGGTTTCGTATGGCTTTGGACTGGAAAGACCTGTGTATTTCTGTACCGGTACGCCTCAGGGACTTGGCCGGTATCAAAATCATAGCACAGGCGTGGCTTCTATTGCTGGAAAAATGGCAGCATGCTTTGCTTTGGGAAATTTACTTTTCAGGAATCAGGATCCTGCATTTGCCCAATCATTGCGTGATCATGCATACAACGCTTATCAATTGGGTATTGAAAAGCCGGGCTATTGCCAGACGGCCCCCAATCTGGCACCCTATTACTACACAGAGCAGGATTGGCAGGATGATATGGAACTCGGCGCTGCCTTGCTTTGGCAAATGAGTAACCAGCAAAAATTTTTACGCGATGCCTTGCATGATGCAGATGCAGACCCACTGAAACCCTGGATGGGTGCGGATACGGCCTTGCATTATCAATGGTATCCGTTTTTTAATGCAGCACATGCCGAGTTGATAGTTCATCTGAAACAGGATCATCTAAGAAAAAAATTGCTTGGCTATTATCGCAAAGGAATAGAAGCTGTATGGCAAAAAGCCAAACACAACGCATTTTATAGAGGTATTCCATTTATCTGGTGTTCCAATAATTTAACAGCAGCCTTCGCTATGCAATGCTGGTTATATCGGCATTTATCCGGTGATAATACTTATCAGTTTTTGGAACAGGCTTGTATCGACTGGTTGCTGGGCTGTAATCCGTGGGGAAGTTCATTTATCATCGGACTGCCGGGAAGCGGCATCTGTCCACACGATCCGCATGCTGCATTTTCACATCTGGCGCATATACCCATCTATGGTGGATTGGTGGATGGTCCTGTTTATGGCAGTATCTTTCATGGATTGATTGGCGTGCGTTTGTCAAAGCCTGATTCCTTCGCAGCATTTCAATCTGATCTGGCCGTTTACCATGACGACTGGGCCGACTATTCAACCAATGAACCAACACTCGATGGAACTGCAACGGCATTGTATTTGTTCGCTGCGATGGAAGCGGAGGGGCGAGGAATAATAAATGACGAATGATTGATCAAAATATTCTGAACCTGCATACGTTCAGTTAATATAAGTGAATTTGATTTTTTATCTCATAAGATTTATCCCATGAAAAAGTTCTGGAAATATTTGCTTATTGCATTTGCTATCCTGCTATTGGTGCTTATACTTTCGCCCTTCCTGTTTAAAAAACAAATTGTAAACCAAATCAGGCTGATGGCCAACAGGCAGTTAAATGCCACATTGAATTTTGATCCTGACATTTCACTGAATCTGCTTTCTCATTTCCCAAATTTGAGTGTTGGCATTAATGATCTGTCTGTTACGGGTAAAAACGAATTTGATGGCGATACACTTCTTTACGTAAAACGTTTGCAGGTTGTAATTAACTTAAAATCTTTATTTGGTGATAAACCTTATGAAATCCGCTATGTGGAGTTGCAACAACCAGATGTGCGGCTGATTGTCAATCATGCCGGCGTTGCCAACTGGGATATCACAAAGAGAAGTCCTTCTACGGAAGAAACCCAACCCTCATCTGCCTTCCATGCAGCTTTGCAGCAATATGTAATTCGGGATGGCAATCTGCAATATGCAGATAGTACGATGGATTTATATTTATCCATGCAACATCTCGATCATACCGGAAAAGGTGATTTCACACAAGATGTGTTCAATCTCCAAACCCAGTCTGTATTGCCATCGCTTACCTTGATATATGGTCATATTCCTTATTTGAATAAAGTGAATGCTGATGTGCAGGTTAATGTACAGGTAGATGTACCACATCAAACCTATCGTTTCAAACAGGGTATAGCCAAACTGAATGGATTAATCTTGCTTGCTGATGGAGAAGTAAGCCTGCCCGATACCAATCAGGTATGGATGGATATTCAATTTCAGACAAAGCAAACTGATTTCAAACAATTGCTTTCACTGATACCTGCCATCTATTCAAAGAACTTTGACCAATTAAAAGCGGCCGGAACGGCAACCATTGCAGGAAATATCAAAGGATCCTATCAGGATGATCGGATTCCGACATTTCATATCCAAATGCAAGTGCAGAACGGCATGTTTCAATATCCTTCATTGCCTGATGCACTTCAGCATGTAAACCTACTGGCTGAAGTAACAAACGAAGATGGTGTAACAGATCATACCGTTATCAATCTTAAGCAATTGCATCTGGAAATGAATCAACAGCCTGTCGATGCACATTTATTGATTAGCTATCCGCAAACCCGGATGCTGATTGATGGAGCAGTGCATGGGAAGCTTGATCTGGCAGGTATTTCCAAAATCTATCCGCTTGATAGCCAAACAAAACTAAAAGGTTCACTGGATGCAGATGTGCAATTGAAAGGCTCATTGATAGCTCTTCAGCGTAAACAATACGATCAGTTTCAGGCAAAAGGGTACATAGTTGCCAGCAATGTGTATTATCAATCCGCTGATTTTCCGCAGGGTATTTCTATTTCAACCGGTAAGCTCAATTTTTCTCCGCGTGAGGTTATGCTTTCCGGACTGCAGGCGCAGATGGGAAGAACAGATATTCAGGCTGAAGGTTATCTGAATCAGTTTTACAGTTATTTGTTTGGTACCCGATTACCCGATGGCCAGAAAAGCCAGCTGCAGGGCAATCTTCGCCTTCAATCCAAACTAATAGATTTGAATGAATTGATGGCCAGCTCCTCACAACCGCAGCCAGACACCATGTCGGCCGTAAAAGCTATTGTAATACCACGCAATATTGATTTTACCATTGCAGCCAATGTGGATCGTTTTATTTATAGCAATTATGATCTGCGGCACATACAGGGCAATGTAGTGATTGCTGATGGGAAAGTGCAGCTGAATCAGGTTAAAGCAAACATGCTGGGAGGAGAGGTAGCATTGTCCGGAATATATAATACACAACGCCCTGAACATCCGGAAACTTACATGGAGATTTCGGCCCAGCGCCTAGCAATACCGCAGTTGCTGCAGACAGTGACGATTGCACAATCATTTTTGCCTTTGCAAAAAATTGTATTGGGACAATTTTCTGGTAAAATATCACTCAGTACTTTGCTCACCGACAAGCTGATGCCTGTACTTTCTACTGTCAACAGCACGGGCACACTGCAGGCTGAAGATCTGAACCTGCTGAACTTTGTGCCTTTGCAGAAAATCTCGGCAACCCTTGGTCTGGAACAGCTTATCAAATCCACGTGGCCCATTGTCAAATTTGGTTTTCATATTGACAGCGGTTATCTGTATGTGCATCCGTTTCAGCTGAATCTGGATAGTTTGCAAATGACAATTGCCGGGAAAAACGGGCTTGACAAGCAAATTGATTATACGGTACAGATGATTGTTCCCCGTTCAAAGCTGGGAAAAGCCAATGCAACATTTCAGCAGCTTCTGGCCAAAGCCAATGCAGCAGCGGGCACCAACCTGGAAGCTAATGAAAAAATACCGGTCAATATTCATCTCACCGGCTCTTTGTTGAATCCGCAGCTGCAGGTAGATTTTACACCGGTAACATCGAGTGTGAAACAATCTCTGGCCACAGCTGCCCAGCAAAAATTGGAGGAAGAAAAACAGAAGCTGATGCAAAACCTGATGCAAAAAGTCAATCATCAGGCCGATAGTGCACAAACAGGCGTTGCTTCATCTGATTCCACATCGGTGAAACAACAGATACAGCAAACCGTTGAAAAAACTATTCAGAAAAACATTCAGAAAGGCCTCAATCAGCTGTTCAAAAAGAAAAGCGATACGACTAAGTGAATCATAGGGAAAAGAATACATCCATATGCATCGGTGGGTTGACGAGCAGGGAGATTTGCGTATCGAGGTCCCGAGCGGATTCGAACCGCTGTATAAGGTTTTGCAGACCTCTGCCTAGCCACTCGGCCACGGGACCATCTGCGGGTGCAAACATAGTGAAAAATCGGGAACTTCCCTGTTCTTTAATGAGGCAATCTGTCCCGCAAGGCCGCATAAACCCAGGTACCCGCAATCGCACTCAACAAGGTAATGATTACAACGGTGAAGCCCGCTCCCAGCTGCGCATACAAAGGTCCCGGGCATGCTCCCGTCAATGCCCAGCCCAGGCCGAAAATAAATCCGCCCAGCACATACCCCTTGTGAAATCGCTTTTTGGGAATTTCGATGGGCTCGCCATTCCAGGCCTTGATACCTAATTTGCGAATCAGCCAGATGCCAATGGCACCTGTAACCACGGCCGACATAAAAATGCCGTACATGTGGAAGCTCCGGAAATAAAACATTTCTTCAATCCGGTACCATGAAATAGCTTCCCCTTTGGTAAGCACCCACCCAAAATAAATGCCCGGAAAAATGAATACCCAATTGGGCAGTCCTTTACGCTGGGATGTGCCTGATTGTATACGTGTGGTTGAGGTCATTACGGATTCAGCCATAGGAAATTGTTTTAGGAAATTATTTGAAGAATAAGGGTAAAATCAGATGTGCACTTACAATGCCCCCTGCGAAAAAAGCCATCAGAGCAACGAGAGATGGCCATTGCAGGCTTGATAATCCAAATATGCCGTGGCCGGAGGTACAACCTTCTGCATAGCGGGTACCAAATCCCACCAGAAAACCGCCAACAACTGTAAACATAAGACCTTGCCAGCTAAGCAACTGATGCCAGTTAAACCATTGTTCCGGCAACAATCCGGTACCTAAGTGAATATGCCACTGCTGCAGGATCTGTTGCATATCGGCTGAAACCTGCACCGGTTGAGGATTGGCAAATACATGGCCCGCCAGAAATCCGCCAATAAAAATTCCCAGAACGAAATACAGGTTCCAGCTTTGCTTTTTCCAATCATAATGCAGAAAGGGAATCCGGCCAGGCATGCAGGCCGCACACATCTGCCTGAATGTGGAAGATATTCCCAGTCTTTTATTGCCCATAACAAGCAAAATGGGCACCGTCAGCCCGATGAGCGGCCCTGCCACATACCAGGGCATGGGATGTTGAAGTATGTGTATCATGGTACTTCGGATTTAAAACCAAAAATACTCTATCTTTTCGATGGATATAATTTTTTTTATTTTTCATAAATACAAATAATTTTTAACAGCAGGATGACGAACTTTTGCGGGCAATAAAACGTAAATTGTTGCGTGAATTGAAAAGCATTGCATGAAAAGCTATTTTAAATTTGATCATCTGCTTTGGATCGTATTTTTCTGTATGCATACCCTGGTTTCGTGTGGACAAAACGATGCACGGCAGCAACACATGAAAAAGGTCTATCCTATGTCAGCATCATCACACAAACAACTCGATACGGCTACTTTTGCTGAAGGATGCTTCTGGTGTACAGAAGCTTTTTTTCAACAGCTGGAAGGAGTGGTGGAAGTAATTCCGGGTTACACGGGTGGTCACACGCCCAATCCCACCTACGAAATGGTATGCAGCGGTACTACCGGTCATGCCGAAGCCTGCAACATCATTTACGATCCGGATAAAATCAGCTATGAAGAGTTGCTGAAAGCTTTCTGGTACAGCCACGATCCTACCCAGCTCAACCGGCAAGGCAATGATATCGGTACGCAATACCGTTCGGCTATTTTTTATCACAATGCATATCAGCGCCGGCTGGCAGAAGAATACAAAAAACGCTTGGATGCCTCCGGTGCATGGGATAAGCCGATTGTTACTACCATTGAGCCTTTCACGGTGTTTTATCCGGCCGAAGATTATCATCGGGATTATTACAATCGTCATCCCGATCAGCCTTATTGCCAGTTTGTGATCAGGCCCAAGCTGGAAAAATTTGAAAAAGTCTTTAAGGATAAGCTCAAAACGCACTCCTGAGCGCTTCGCCAGGATTTAATCCCTGTTTTCAGGTGGAACGGTTGCCCTGAAAATCACAGCCGGCTTCTCACCTTGAGCAATGCAGTCAATTTGTTCACCGTAAAACAACACCACACTCTGTCCGGCTGTAAGCAGCAATTCGTCTGAATTCTGGACAATCAGGTGGCCGTCGAGAAGCAGCAGAATTTCAGTAGTACGGGCTGTGACCGAAAAATGCTGTCCAGGGGCTAAACGAATGCGGCTGAGCTGGAAATCAGGAACAGGCGTGTGAAATACGCCTTCCGCTGCGGCCTGGGGAATATGTGTGGGTTGAATGATATGGGGATGAACGGGTGCAGCAAGCACATGACGCAGCAGTTCTGCCACATCCACATGTTTAGTGGTGAGGCCGCCCCGTAGCACATTATCAGAGTTGGCCATGATTTCCACATTCTGCCCACGCAGATAGGCATGTAACACGCCTGGCCCCTGAAAGATAGCTTCACCGGGTTGCAGATGCACGATGTTCATCAGATAAAATGAAAACAAGCCCTTGTCCAGGTGCTTACCGGGCGGATGCTGCCTTACGGCCTGAGCTACCCAGTAAGCCGGATCGCTCACAGGGTCAGGCCATTGATCCGATTCCAGCCTGTGGGTAGCTTCTTTCACTATCGGCCATAGCAGCGCATCGGAATGTGCAGCATCCATCAGCATCACTTCTTCATACAGGCCCTGATATCCTGCTTGTTGAAACCGTTTGACCAATGGTTGAAATTCCGGTACTCGCTCCAGTGTAGCCAGCAAATCGGCTTCCGGCCTGAAACCGTGCAATAGCCAGAAATCACTGAGTGCTACCATCAATTCCGGCTTGTGATTGCGATCTTTGAAATTACGGTGAGGTGCATGCAAAGGGATACCTTGTTGTTCTTCTCTTTCAAAACCGGCTATGGCGGCCTCTTTGGTAGGATGCACCTGTATGGATAACATGTGGCGTACATCCAGGATTTTCAGCAGATAGGGTAACTGTCCGAATCGCTCATGCACGGCTGGTCCGAGCGTTTCAACGGGATGTTTTTGGATGTATGCATAAAGCGAATGCTTTTCATCCTGATCAATTATTTCGGCAGGTGCTGCAGGATGAGCCCCCAGCCAGTATTCAGCATACGGTTTATGCTGGGGATTTTCAATTTGCAGCAGTCTTGGAATGAATTCGTATCCTCCCCAGTCGTAATGTTGAATTTTTCCGGTTAATGGATATAACTTTTTATTCATGGTCTGACGGATGCTCTCAAAAATAAAATTATTATTGCGATAGCCTGAAGTTTATTAAACGACTGCATTGGCTGTACATCATCAAACCGGCAAGGAAGGTGAAATGCTAGCCCGGCAATACCTTGAAAAGCTGGGCTTTGACATTTTGCATCACAACTGGCGGGATGAACACCGGGAAATTGATCTCATTGCGCGAAAAGACAAGCTATTGGTATTTGTAGAGGTGAAAACCCGCAGCGGATATCGGGGTGGGTGGCCGGAATATGCCATCAATGCGAAAAAGGAGGCCGATTTGCTGACTGCTGCACAACATTATCTCGAAGAAAACCCGTTTGAGGGAGAAGTGCGTTTTGATGTCATTGCCATCGTGTTTGACGCGAAGCATCAGCCGCATGTACATCATATTCCCGATGCCCTGCAGTAAAGCATTTTCATTTCACGATGCCCACATAATTCCAGGGGGTGATTTGTTTCATCTGGTTTTTCAGGCTTTCGGGAATTTCCAATTGATCAATAAAAGTATGGATAGCTTGCTGGTCGAGTCGTTGACCTCTTGTAAGCGCTTTCAATGCTTCGTACGGAGCCGGGTAGCCGGCTTTGCGCAGCAGGGTTTGAATGGCTTCTGCCACCACCACCCAGTTATCTTCCAGATCCTGATGAATTTTTTCGGTATGCAGTTGCAGCCGGGCCCATCCTTTTTGAATGGACGAAAAAGCCAGTATCGTGTGGGCAAAAGGCACACCAAGGTTACGCAAAACGGTAGAATCGGTCAGGTCGCGCTGCAGGCGTGAGATGGGCAGTTTGTTGGCCAGATGATCCCAACCTGCATTGGCCCAGCCTAAATTGCCTTCTGCATTCTCAAAGTCGATGGGATTAACCTTGTGAGGCATGGCTGAAGAGCCCACTTCGCCGGGATTCACCTGCTGGTGAAAATAGTCGAAAGCAATATAGAGCCACATATCCCGGCAAAAATCAATCAGGATATTGTTGATCCGGCGCAGGGCATCGCACTGGGCTGCGAGGTGGTCGTAGGGCTCAATCTGGGTCGTATAGCGAATGCGTGTCAGCCCCAGTTTTTCACCCACAAACTGATCCGCAAAGGCTTCCCAGTTGATATCGGGGAAAGCTACATGATGGGCATTGAAATTGCCGGTAGCTCCGCCAAACTTGGCTGTAAAGGGGATAGCTCTCAGTAGCAGCAGCTGCCCACGCAGCCGTTCAATAAATACGCGGATTTCTTTACCCAGCCGGGTGGGAGAGGCGGGCTGGCCATGGGTGCGGGCCAGCATAGGCACATCGGCCCATTGTTCGGCTTTGCGTTCCAGCGCATCAATCAGTTGATAAATGGCAGGCAGATATTGTTCTTCCAATGCATTTTTCCAGAGCAAGGGAATGGCCGTATTGTTGATATCCTGGGAGGTCAACGCAAAATGCACCCATTCCCGGTATGCCGATAATCCAAGTGCATCCAGCCTTTGCTTCAGAAAATATTCCACCGCTTTCACGTCGTGTCGGGTAGTAAGTTCCAGCTGCTTTACTTTTTCTGCATCGGACAGAGAAAAATTTTCATACACCTGCAATAAGGCGGGCCGTGCTGCTTCCGGAAAATCAAAAATACCGGCATCAGCCAGAGCCAGAAAGTAGAGCACTTCTATCTGCACGCGGTAACGGATCAGTGCGTATTCGGAAAAATACGAACCCAGGGCAGCCACTTCTTCATAATACCTGCCATCAACGGGCGAAATAGCGGTGAGTGGTGTAAACATATCATCCATAGTGGCCAAAATTACACGTGATTCATCAAATATTTCCGTAAAACCTCTAATTTTTCAGTCTCATTTTTTTCAGTCTCATTTTTAAGTTATGCCTCGTATCAGCCTGTTTCGAAGCCTCATTCACCACATTGATTTGCGGTCTGAAATCGAAATGACCGACGATATTCACCAGTCCATTGAAAGAGATGTAGTATTTAAAGGTACCAACTTGTGGATATTAGGTTTTGCGATTATCGTGGCTTCCATTGGATTGAATGTCAATTCCACTGCAGTTATTATCGGTGCGATGTTGATTTCACCTCTTATGGGGCCCATTACCGGTATGGGTTACAGCATTGCAATTTATGATTTTGCTTTATTCAGAAAAGCACTGAAGAATTTGGCTTTCGCTGTTGGTGCCAGCTTATTTGCTTCTACTCTGTATTTTTTGATTACACCTTTGTCTGCAGCACATTCGGAATTACTTGCCCGAACCAGTCCCACGATTTATGATGTGCTAATTGCTTTTTTTGGCGGATTAGCGGGTATTATAGCCACCAGCAGCAAGCAAAAAGGCAATGTGATTCCCGGAGTAGCCATTGCTACGGCTCTCATGCCACCTCTTTGCACGGCAGGATATGGATTGGCTACAGCTCAATGGAAATATTTTGCGGGAGCATTTTATTTGTTCACGATTAATGCAACATTTATTGCATTTGCTGCCACACTGGCCTCACAGATTCTTGAATTTCCTATCCGCATAGAAATTGAAGAAAGCAGAAAGAAAGTGATAAATCGTTTGATTTATCTAATTATCACACTCATTTTTATTCCTAGTTTATACCTGGGCTACCGGCTTGTGGAAAAAGAAAAATTTACTGAAAGAGCCAACCAGTTTGTCAATCAGGTTAATATCGTGGGCGACAGTTATTTGCTTAGAAACGAAATAAATCCTTCCCAGAAAACAATTGTATTGATTTATGGAGGAGCTATGCTAACCGATAAAGAGAAACAGCAAATAAAATTACGAGCAGGTGATTTTTCATTACATCCAGCTTCAGTCATAATTAAACAAGGTTTTTCTTTTGAAAACACGCAGCAAAACATAAATATGGAAAATGAAAGGCAGTCTCTTCAGGCACAGATCAATAAATTAAGCATATTGCTAAGTGAAAAACAAAAAATTATTGACAGCCTGATGCAACCTGATACATTAGCATTGCAGATTCTGCGTGAAATTAACGCTATTTATCCACAAATCGTTACCTGTACATATGGACATACCTATCAGTATATCCAAAATGATACAGCCTATGTGCCCCGTCGGGTTGATCTCATATTGCTGGGCTTGGAAACACGTGATATCAGTACAAGAGACAAAGAGAAAATCAATCGTTGGTTGAAAAACAGACTTCACAACCAGCATATTGAGGTATATTATCAGTTTTCTGTCAAAAAGCAGATTGCAGAAAACAAGCAGCGACACTAATTTATAGTTACCTAAATTTGCAGGTAATTAAAAAAATTTTCTATACTACTATGAATGGACCAGATGCACGAGAAAATAAAGGAGAGGAAGATGTACGTCCGTGGCGGGTGGCCGGCGTGAGTTATCTGAATACACGCCCATTGGTGTATGGATTTCGTTTTCATCCTGTGCACAGGCAAATGGTGCTCACAGAAGATTATCCCTCCCGCATTGCCAAGCAGCTTATTAACGATGAGGTGGATGTGGGACTGATTCCGATAGCCATTATTCCTGAATTGCCGGAAGCTTATGTGATTTCCAATTATTGCATAGGTGCCGAAGGACCTGTAGCATCGGTATGCATTTTTTCCGATGTACCGATTACAGAAATCAGGCAATTATATCTCGACTACCAGAGTCGCAGTTCTGTAAGGTTATCCCGGCTTTTGTTGGAGCGATACTGGCAGTTACAACCCGAATTTATCGCAGCTGAACCAGGTTTTGAAGATCGGATTCAGGGTCACACAGCTGCGGTAGTGATTGGCGATAGGGCATTGAAACTGCGACATCGCCATGCGTATATATACGATCTGGCAGAAGCCTGGATTCAATATTCCGGTTTGCCTTTTGTGTTTGCTGCCTGGATTGCCAATAAACCTCTTCCCGAAGCCTTCATTCGGGCATTTGATGAGGCTACCTCCATGGGCCTGCAACCCGGACATCTGGATGCGGTGATTGCTGCACATCCGTTTCCTGATTTTGATGTAAGAACCTATTTCACGCAACACATCAGCTATTCACTTACGGCCAACAAGCGAAAAGGTATGCTTCGTTTTCTGCAGGAAATTCATTCAACCACACCAGTTCATTTTCTTACAGATACGGTTTCTGTTTAATTGGTTTTCATAATGAATCAAAAACAAGATAAGGTTGCGTGAATCACATTATCTTTACTGAATTCCTTTTATCTATCGGTATATGGGAAATGTACATTTACCAACCTTATCCATTATCACGGTATGTTATCAGGCCGGCAAATTCATTGAACGCACCATTCAGAGTGTAATCACACAAACCTATCCCCACATTGAATATATCATTGTGGATGGTGGTTCAACCGATGAAACAATTTCCATCATTCACCGGTATGCCGATCGGATTTCCAAATGGATTTCTGAAAAAGACAAAGGTTTGTATGATGCTATGAATAAAGGCCTGCGGCTTGCTACGGGCGATTATGTGATGTTTCTGAATGCAGATGATTATTTGTATGCCAACAATACAGTAGAACAGATCTTTGCATCCTGCAAGCAGGCAGATGCCTGTTATGGTGAAACCATGTTTGTAGATGCAGCGGGTAATCCGGTAGGCTTGCGTTCAGCTGTTACACCTCACCGGCTACCGGAGAAGCTTAACTGGAAAAGTTTAAAATATGGCATGACAGTATCGCATCAATCATTTATTGTACGCCGTGAACTTGCACCTTATTTTGATATCAGATATCGTGTTTGTGCAGATATTGACTGGATGATTACTTGCTTAAAGCGATGCCAAACTGTTTGTCATACACGCATCGTGATCAGTTGTTTTCGTACAGGTGGCTTATCCAAGCAACGCCAGCACAGAGCCTGGAAAGAACGATATCTGATTCTGCAGAAACATTATGGTGTTTTGCCCAATTTTTTTCATCATCTGCTGATTGTCCTGCGTTATTTGTTTTCAGGCAGAAGATATTAACCAGCTTTTATCTTCCGGCCATATCCTGTGCATTTGTTTCTTTGATTCGCCCTCCGGCAGCATAATGTTGTTTCCAGTAAGGTTCATCGAGATTGCTGATGATCACTCCATTGCTGGTAGATGCCTGTACGAAATACCGGTTTTGCAGATACACACCCACGTGATTGATGTGTTTGCCACGTCCGGTATGAAAAAACACCAGATCACCTTCACGCAGATCGGCCTGATTCCGGATTAAATCCATGATGCGATAAAGGCCAAGAGCTGTTCGATCAAGATGAATATGATAGACCTCATCATAAAGCCTTTGCACGAACGCAGAACAATCAATGCCTTGCTCATCATCACCGCCATATTTATAGGGCGTGCCCAGCCAGGTATCAATGAACTGATAAAGCGCAATGTTGCTGATCATAGCAGGAGCCACCTGCAGCATCCGCGCGAATTTCTCCTGCAAGAGGGCTGTTGTAACCGGAGATGAATACCTTCGCATACCATCATCACCCACCTGATGCGATGCCGATGATGCCGTTGAACGGCTTTGTTCCGGATACACATGGATATCATCAATAAATTGCAAGGATGCTGTGGATGAGCTCTGTTTTCGGATGGGTGTATGTTTTGCGGTATAATGCGTGGAAGAGCAGCCCATCACACAACAGGCCATAGCAGCCAGGCAAAGCACATATAAATATTTTATGCAGCTCATTTTCCCAACGGAACGGTTTTCGATACAAATATAAACAACATTGATTTGTGAATCATTGAATTTCAGCCCAAAGCATTAACGTGTTTTGGTTTTTGATTATTGCGGATGAAATAGGATTTTTGCAGAACAGAATCCGTATTTCTTCACGCAGATAAAGTATTTCAGCCATGCCCCGGTTTTCACATTTACATGTACATACCCAATATTCATTGCTCGACGGTGCATCGGCTATTCCCCAGCTTTACCAGAAAGCTATTGCTGATCAGATGCCGGCACTGGCTATTACCGATCATGGGAATATGTTTGGTGTGTTTCAGTTTGTGGCAGAAGCCTATCAGCATAAACTGCATCCCGATGATCCGCAAGATCAGCGGCTGAAAGTCAAACCAATCGTGGGCTGTGAATTTTATGTGGTGGAAAATCGCTTCAAGCGTCAATTCACCCGGGAAGAAAGGGATCAGCGTTATCATCAGGTGTTATTGGCAAAAAATGAACAAGGCTATCGCAATTTGGTGAAATTATGTTCACTGGGCTACATTGAAGGTTTGTACGGCAAATACCCGCGCATTGATAAATCGCTGATTGAACAATATCACGAAGGATTGATTGCAACCACTTGTTGTCTGGCAGCTTCTGTGCCACGGGCTATTCTGAAGAAAGGAGAGGAGGAAGCCGAACAGGAATTTCGCTGGTGGCTGAATATTTTCGGTGATGATTATTACATTGAACTGCAACGCCATGGCATTCCGGAGCAAGATCGTGTAAATGCGGTACTGCTGAAATGGGCGAAAAAATATCAGGTAAAAACCATTGCAACCAATGATGCTCATTACGTGGATCAGGATGATTACAATGCACATGATATTTTGCTGTGCATCAATACCGGAGAAAAGAAAAGCACGCCAGCGATCAGGGAATTTACGGATGATGATGTAGTAGTTCGCAACAAGCGTTTTGCATTTTACAATGATCAGTTTTATCTGAAGACAACCGAGGAAATGAATCGGCTTTTTGCCGATGTGCCTGAAGCCATTGATAATACCAATGAGATCGTAGATAAAGTTGAGTTGCTGGATCTGAAAAGGCAAATCTTGTTGCCTCATTTCCCGCTTCCGCAGGGATTTCTGTCACAGGATCAATATCTCCGCCATCTTACTTATGAAGGCGCAAGAAAGCGATATGCAGCGCTTACACCTGAAATTGAACAGCGCATCAACTTTGAGCTGGAGACGATTGAGAAGATGGGCTTTGCTGGTTATTTTCTGATAGTGGCAGATTTTATTAAAGCTGCGCGTGACCTGGGCGTGTTTGTGGGTCCGGGACGTGGATCTGCAGCAGGCTCTGTGGTAGCTTACTGCATTGGTATTACCAACATTGATCCCATCAAATATAATCTGCTATTTGAGCGATTCCTGAATCCCGATCGCAAAAGCATGCCTGATATCGATACTGACTTTGATGATGAAGGCCGGCAGAAAGTAATTGATTATGTGGTGAAAAAATATGGGCGTAATCAGGTTGCACAGATCATCACATACGGTACCATGGCCGCACGGATGAGTATCAAGGATGTGGCCCGGGTGTTGGATTTGCCGCTGCCTGAAGCCAATGCATTGGCTCGTCTGGTACCCGAGCGGCCGGGAATCAGCCTCAAACGACTCCTGCAGGCACCTCTGGAAGGATTGATGGAGAAAGAAGGACTGCGACCTCAGGAAATGGAAGCAGTGAAACAACTGCGTGAAATAGCAGCAGGCAACGATTTGCGGGCTTCCGTACTTAAAGAGGCAGCTATCTTGGAAGGATCGGTACGCAACACGGGCATCCATGCGGCTGGCATCATCATCGCACCTACCGATCTAACGGAGTTGATACCGGTTTGCACTTCCAAAGAAACGGACTTGCTTATTACCCAATACGAAGGAAGTATCATTGAAAATGCCGGCGTAATCAAAATGGATTTTTTGGGATTGAAAACCCTGAGCATCATCAGGCAAGCACTAGAGATGATCAAAAAAAATCATAATCAGGAAATTGATATTGATCATATTCCGCTGGATGATCCCAAAACCTATGAATTATATCAGCGGGGAGAAACCAATGGTACCTTCCAGTTTGAAAGCCCCGGCATGCAGAAATATCTCAAGGAACTGAAGCCGGATAAATTTGATGACCTGATAGCCATGAATGCCTTGTATCGGCCAGGTCCGCTGGAATATATCCCAGATTTCATTCGCCGCAAGTTGGGATTGGAACCGGTTACTTATGATCTTCCTGAAATGGAAGAATATCTTAAAGAGACTTATGGCATCACGGTATATCAGGAACAGGTGATGCTGCTTTCTCAGAAGCTGGCTGGCTTTTCCAAAGGCGATGCCGACACTTTGCGCAAGGCCATGGGTAAGAAACAGAAGGCCGTGCTCGATAAGATGAAAACCAAATTCATAGAAGGTTGTCGCCGCAACGGCCATGATCTGAAAATTTGTGAAAAAATATGGAGTGACTGGGAAGCCTTTGCATCCTATGCTTTCAATAAATCACATGCGACCTGTTATGCTTTTGTAGCTTTTCAGACGGCCTATCTGAAAGCTCATTATCCGGCCGAATATATGGCAGCCGTCCTGAATCATGCCAGCAGCATTGAGAAGATTACCTTTTTCATGGAAGAATGTAAACGGATGGGATTAAAGGTGCTTGGGCCCGATATCAATGAATCCGATAAGGGTTTTGCTGTGAATGCAAGCGGGGAAATCCGCTTCGGGCTGGCCGGTATCAAAGGTGTGGGCGAGGCTGTGGTAGAAGCTATTTTGCAAGAACGTCAGGCTCATGGTCCTTTTCATTCGGTGTTTGATCTGGTCAAACGGGTTGGTACGCGGCAGGTAAACCGCAAGGCACTGGAATGCCTGGCCATGTCTGGAGCCTTCGATTGTTTCAAAGATGTGCACCGGGCACAGTATTTCTACAAAACTGATCGCGACCCAACCACAGGCCTGGAAAAAATTATCCGCTATGCATCTCAGCAACAGGTAACTACCATTCAGCAATCCGCATCTTTGTTTGGTGAACAGGTAATCGTAGAATCAACCGCTCCGCAACTTCCGGATTGCCAGCCCTGGTCGCTGATTGAACAGCTGGAAAAAGAAAAGGAAGTGATCGGGATTTATATTTCAGGTCATCCCCTGGATCATTATCGTTTTGAACTCAGGCATTATCCCATCACACCTCTGGAAGAATTAAATCAATTTATACAACAATTAAATGAACAACAATTAAACGAACAACCCAATGGTAATGAAAAAGAAACAAGTTTCCGGATAGCTGGTTTTATCGCTGAGGCAGCACACCGAACCAGTAAAAAAGGGAATAAATTTGGTTCATTGATATTGGAAGATTATACCGCTAAAACTGAAATCCCTTTATGGGGAGATAAATATCTGAAATTCAAAGCGTTTCTTGAGCCCGGGCTCTGCGTGTATATCCAGGGAGTCGTAAAGTCCAGTTACAATGGCGAGTATGAATTTTTTGTACAGCAAATCTGTTTGCTGGACGAGATAAAACACAAATTCACCAAAAGCCTCACACTTTATCTTACACCTGCAGAAATTAATGAGCAAATGATTGAATTTTTCAGTCGCCATGTGCGAGCCTATCCGGGTAAGACACCCTTATTTATTCAGATTGATGACAAATTGCATGCAATGAAAGTAAAACTGCATGCCAATAGACATGTGGAGGTGAATGACGAATTGATTCAGTTTCTTGAGCAGGCAAAAATTGACGTTCAGGTCACAATTCACAACGGATAAGGAAAGCAGAAATTCGTAAATTGCACAATCTTAAAAAACAACAATTATGGCTTTAGAACTTACAGATGCCAATTTCAAGGAAGAAGTGCTGCAGTCCGATCAGCTGCATGTCATTGATTTCTGGGCAGAATGGTGCGGACCCTGCCGGGCAATTAGTCCTATCATTGAAGAGCTGGCGCGCGATTATGAAGGAAAGGTGAAGGTAGGGAAGGTAAATGTGGATCATAATCCCCAGCTATCGTTGGAATACAATATCACCAGCATCCCGGCTATTCTGTTTATCAAAAACGGGAAAGTAGTAGATCGGCAAATCGGAGCCGTACCCCGTTCGGTGCTTGAGAAAAAGATTCAGGCGCATTTGTAAAATGTTTTTCCATCGTCAGGGCCACTTTTCAATGAGGATAAGTGGCCTTGCGTTTTTTTGAAAGAGTTAGATCTAACTGTATTTGCATCATCGGAGAGTTTGATAAACTCCCGGCTGTTAGGGTGTGTCCTGTTTTGATTATATCAGCAGCTGTTTGCTCGTACATCTTTGCATGATGAAATGACGAAGGAGCCAGCAGGCCTGGAATAAGTCCAATCGCTATAAGTCCTGCTCCGGTAAACACACTTACCACATCTCCCAGTTGATTTTGCTGATGGGAAAGCGCATCTACACCGCTTCCGATAAGAGCGGCAGATATTCCCAGCTTGATATATCCTATTCGCCGGCTATTTCGGGCTTTTCTGGTAAAATAACGAAAGGCTTGCTGAGCCTGTATCTGCGATAGGCTATCATTTCCTGCAAAGCGTATTCTGGATTCCCAATCCAGCTTATCAGCCTCATAATTTTCTGCTATGGCTTTGTTAAAACACCAGGCTCCGCCTCCCAAGCCAGCTGCAAATACGAGGGTGGGTAAGGCAGAAGATGAATGAGATGGTGATTGCACCAATGCGCTACCAGCAATTCCAGTTGCTATGCCTATATATCCCCATGTGCGGTAATTTCTGGCCGCATGATGCCGTGCTGCCATTTGTCGCTGAAAATCTTCCCGGGTAAACGAAGCAAGAGTATCCAGATGCTGACATACAGCTATGAATGGCAGGTATAGCGTAAGGATGCAAAAGGCCAATACCCCCATATTTTTTTAGCATAAAAGTTAAAATGCCGGTGGTAAAAAGTCAAGATTGGCGAAAATGGTGGGTTTCAGAACTTATTTTTCCACATCATGCTTTCCACGGGCTTATAGGTGCGTTGGTTATACTTTGCATCGGGCTTGCGGTTGTAGGTATTGATCACTTCTCCATCAACCGGGAAATAGATGAGCTGGCCAATAGGCATGCCTGCATACACACGTACGGGCTGTACAACAGATATTTCCAGCGTCCAGGTATTGCAAAACCCCACATCACCCTTACCAGCTGTTGCATGAATATGGATACCCAGCCTGCCGGTGGATGATTTCCCTTCCAGGAAAGGTACAAATGCATGTGTTTCCGTGTACTCCTGCGTTACGCCGAGATACAGAATGCCCGGTTGCAATACATAACCTTCCTCAGGTATTTCAATTTCTTCAATCTGGTTGTGTTTTTTCGCATCCAGTTCATGATCACGATATACGGCTAGGTATTTGCCCAGATGTACATCGTAGGAATTGCTGCCTAGATATTCCCGATGAAAAGGCTCAATAACAATGTTGCCTTTTTCAATTTCCTCCAGAATGCGTTTGTCGGAAAGAATCATATACGTTTGGAATGTATTTCCTTTGTCAACAAGATATCCAGCAAAAATATTATAATTGTAGGATTGTTATGCCGCTGATTGAAAACATTCGGCTGGAAGCGCATGCACGGTTGGGTATATGGCATATCACCGAGGATGAACAATTTTTTCTTCCACATGTATCGCTAAGCCGTGAAATCACTCATCCCCATAAACGCCTGCAGCATATTGCCGGGCGTTATTTGCTTACCAGGTTATGTCCATCTTTTCCTGTGGAGCAGATTGCCATTTTACCTTCGCGCAAACCGGTAGTTCCGGGGCATCATTATTTTTTTTCCATTGCTCATAGCCGGGATTATGTAGCAGCCCTGATCAGCGACCGCGTGCCCGTGGGGGTGGATATTGAACATAAAAATCCGGTAGTGGAGCGCATAGCCCCCAAATTTCTTTCTCCGGATGAACTAAGCTGGCTGGAAGAACGTCGGCGCTTGCTGCAGCTAACGCTTTGCTGGGCGGCCAAGGAAGCCGTGTACAAATGGTATGGATTAGGCGGCATTGATTTCAGGCGTGATATCAGGCTGCAGCCGTTTCATGTGGGGCCTCCCGGCGAGATTATCGCCCGATTGATACCTTTGCAGACGGAACTGATGATCAGATATCAAATCCAGCGTTCCTACTGTGTGGCGTGGACTTTGGGGTCAGGAAAGGAGTTGTATAAAACCTGATGCGTATGGCCAGGATACATGTCATTCAGGGTGATATTACCCGGCTGCAGGTCGATGCAATTGTGAATGCAGCCAACAGCAGCTTGCTGGGCGGTGGTGGGGTGGATGGTGCCATTCATCGGGCAGCGGGGCCTGAGCTGCTGGAGGCCTGCAGGAAAATAGGCGGATGCCCTACAGGTGAGGCCCGCATCACGCCCGGTTTCCGGCTACCTGCCCGATATGTGATCCATGCTGTGGGGCCCGTGTGGCATGGTGGAAAACATGGGGAAGCGGAATTGCTGGCTTCCTGCTATCGTCACAGCCTGCAGCTGGCTGCTGATCATGGTTTGAAGCAGATTGCCTTTCCTGCTATCAGCACCGGGGCATATAGCTATCCGTTCGATGAAGCCAGCAGCATTGCCATCCGTACGGTAAAAGAATGGTTGGCAACGCACAACATGATCGAAGAAGTTTATTTTGTGCTTTTTTCAGACCATCATTATCAGCGCTTTCAGCAGCTTCTTCACAAAGAAGAAACATCAGGCCACTGAATCTTTCATCTGCCTGATATATTTTTCCCATTCCTGAATCGTGCGGGCCTGCTCAACCCGGTAAGGGCCAATGGCCAGCCTGCGCAGGGCAAACAAATAGGCTCCGCAACCAAGCCTGTTTCCAAAATCCCGTGCCAGTGCACGGATGTAGGTACCACTGCTGCACTGGACTTCCACATGTACAAAAGGTAGGTGAACAGAAACAATATCAAAACGCATGATCTGCACCGTGCGAGGTTCTATGTCCACCTGCAATCCTTGGCGGGCATACCGATAGAGCGGCATGCCCTGCTTTTTGATGGCAGAATACAAAGGCGGAAGCTGTTGCTGAATACCCAGAAATTCACTGGCTGTCTGCTGTAGCAAGTCATCATGGATAAATTCGTAGGGTCTGTGATCTTCGGGTTCGGTTTCCAGGTCGTCGCTGGGGGTAATGGCTCCCAGCCGGAAAATGCCGGCATAAGTTTTAGGAAGCGTTTGCAAAGATGCAAGCTCGCGGGTTTTCTTACCGGTGCAGCAAATCAGCAGGCCTGTGGCCAGCGGATCAAGCGTACCGCTATGGCCTACCTTGGTATGGAGGAGTTTTTTCAATTTGTTCACCACATCAAATGAAGTCCATCCCAGGGGTTTATCCACCAGCAGCAGAGCTCCGGCTGCAAAATCCTGCGGATGCGTAACCAAACTTTGTTCCATCAAATTGTTTTCAGCAAAAATAGACTATCCCGGAATCAGTATCTTAGCGGTTTCGGATAATTATGGCATTTGCACATCACAAGGATGAAAACCTGCGTTTTGAGCAGCAGGTGCTGAATGCAGAAAAATATGTCTTGCCCTTTTTGCAGCCGGATTTTGAACCGGCAACAACCCAGCACGTGCTGGAAATAGGCTGTGGAGAAGGAGGTGTACTAAAGCCTTTTCTGCTGCGTGGTTGCCGGGCAGTAGGTGTGGAGCTGGTGGAATACCGGTTGCAGCTGGCAAAAAGCTTTCTAAAGCAATATCTGGATGCCGGACAGTTGGACCTCCATTGTGCAGATATTTATCATATTCAACCTGAAAACATCAGTGATGGCGGCTTTGATCTGATATTACTCAAAGATGTGATAGAACATATTCCTGATCAGGAACGCCTGCTGGGGTGGTTAAAACGGTTTCTTCGGCCGAAGGGTCTGCTGTTCATAGGCTTTCCTCCCTGGTATATGCCTCATGGTGGTCATCAGCAAATTTGCGAACACAAATGGCTGAGCCTGTTTCCGTATCTGCATTTGCTTCCCGGAAAGCTGTATCCCAATGTGTTGCGCTGGTGCGGCGAACAGGAAAGTACTATTCAAGAACTGCTGCAGGTCAGGTCCACAGGGATTTCCATTGAACGCTTGGAAAGTATTATCAAAAAACAAGGCTATCGCATTGTCCGGAAACAGTTGTATTTAATCAATCCCATTTATCAGTTTAAGTTTGGTATAAAACCTGTCCGGCAATTGCCTGTGGTTCGGTCTATTCCTTATCTGCGGGATTTTGTGACCACCTGTGCTTATTATTTGCTGCAGCCAATGTAAATCAGCCATCTGATGCGGGTCGGGTGTGGTTTCAATCTTCCGGGGTATAGAGCCATTCAATGCCTTTGCGTTTTATTTTTCTGGCCACTATCTTATCAATGGGCAGGCTCACACTATCCTCTGAAAATGTGTTCCAGGGGATCCAGCGGGGAGCAGTCACGTCGTTGGCTCCTTCGGGGATGGGGAAGTCGAAGGGCTTTTCAATGGCCTTTGCCACAAAAGGCGATTTTGCCCTGACCACATAATAGATGGACAGGATTTGTGAATGATTGTCGAATGCAGAAATCTGGAAGAAATCGGTTGTATACAGATGCCTGACAATTTCGATTTCCTGTTGTAGCTCTTCCTGCCATTCCCGGCGCAGGCAATCGAGCGTACCCTCACCAAATTCCAGTCCGCCGCCGGGGAATTTGGTGAAATAATTGCCGCGGATAAATTCATCGCTCACGAGCACCTGTTGCTGTTCATTAACCAGTACACCGTAAATCCGCACGTTCAGAAAACTCATGGGGTCTATTAATTAAAGGGTTTGCAGAAATTCCTGAAATGCTGTAGATGAAAGATCAATGGAACCAGTAAATACTGGAGCGGCCGGGCCACAGAGCCAGATATCGGTGAAATGCTGATCATCGATTTTTTTAAAATGCACTTCCAGACGGCCACCACGGGCTTGCACGGGAATGCAGTAAGGACGGGCTTCATGACCGGCTGCCAGCAAGGCTGCAGCAGTAATGCCGGTGCCACAGGCCAGGGTTTCGTCCTCCACACCACGCTCGTACGTGCGGATCAGCAGCGCATCCTGGCCATATTCAATAAAATTGACATTGATACCTTCGCGGGCAAACCGTTCACTGTAGCGAATTTTACGTCCTTCTGTTCTTACATCAACCTGATCCAGGTGATCGACATATTTTACCAGATGGGGAGAGCCTGTGTTTAAAATAGCTGTATCATAACTCCGTTCGATATGATCTACATCTTTCATCCGCAGGGCTATCCACCCGTTTTCCATGCGGTACGCCTCGTGTGGCCCGTCGATGGCAAGAAAGCTGCAACGATCTTTCCAGAGTCCGAGCCGGGCAGCAAAATCGGCCAGGCAGCGGCCACCATTGCCGCACATAGTGCTTTCCCGCCCATCAGCATTAAAATACTGCATGGCAAAGTCATATCCTTCGGCGCTGAGCAACAGTATGAATCCATCAGCACCTATGCCAAAATGCCGGTCGCAAAGCCATTGGATTTGTTCGGTATGAAGCTGAATCTCGCCCGGGCGATTATCAACTAGAATAAAATCGTTGCCGGCGCCTTCGTATTTCCAGAATGGGATTTGCATAAAACACAAATTTAACAAGCTTTTTGCTGGTTATGAAACCATGCGTCAGACACGCATCCGCCAAGCTTTTCGCGATATGTCTGCGAACTGTTCGCAGATCATGATTCCCTGCTCAGCCAGCATTCCAGAAACCGGGTAATCATCCGTTCAATTGCTTTTTGCGAATCTGAGCTGAAGGTGCCGGCTGCCCGGTTGGCGACAATGGTGCTGATAGACAGGCAGCGATGACCCAGCAATCGTCCCAGTCCGTACAGAGCCGAGGTTTCCATCTCGAAATTGGTGATGCGGTGATGCTGAAAGCGAAAGCTGGAAAGTTGATCGACCAGTTGGGGGTAGGCCAGCGGAGCTCTTACCTGCCGGCCTTGCGGGCCGTAAAAGCCAGGGCAGCTGGCAGTAATGCCATGGTAAGGCGAGAGCTGATGAGGCTCCGAAGTAAAGCTTTTTAGCAGATCCGGATCAGCAGCCACCAGATAGGGTTTCAAAGGTGCATGATCCCAGCCTGCATGCGATATAAATGCCCGGATCAGCTCCTGTTCCTCGTCAGAATAGGCCAAGGCATAATAATGCATGAGGTTATCGAGCCCTAATCCATGGGTGGAAATCACCAGCGCATCAGTGGGCACATCGGCCTGCAGGCCGCCACAGGTCCCCAGCCTGAACAGCTGAAGAGAAGTGTGATCAGGTTTTCGGGTACGCTGTTGCAGATCAATATTTACCAATGCATCCAGTTCATTCAACACTATGTCAATGTTATCAGTTCCAATACCGGATGAAATCACCGTCAATCGCCGGTTTCCAATGGTCCCAGTATGGGTCACAAATTCGCGATGGCTGCGCTGAACTTCTATCCGATCAAAATGACGAGAAACTACCGGCACCCGGCCGGGATCGCCCACAGTGATGATGGTATGCGCAATCTCTTCCGGCCTTAGATCCAGATGATACACGGCTCCGCGCTCGTTGAGGATTAATTCGGATGATGCAATCATGGCTTGAATGGAATAAAAAACAAATATAAAGGTTTATCGAAATCAGTTTTTTGTATGTTGTTGTCAAAACTCTGTCAGGACGTTGCAGACAAAGTTTTTCTGCTTATCTTTGCTGTAACATAAATGAATTTATCTGCAATACAAACTGTTGTTCTATATGAACATTCAGGTGCCACGATGAGGCTCAGGAATGTTCATCAGCAATTTCCTGAATTACATGAGGGAGAAAAATTTTTTCTGGTTGGATTGACAATCCAGCCAAGGATGTATATATTTACTGAACGATGATGACACCTAAAGATGATTTTTTTGGAGAATCAGAAGAATTAAAAGAAATCCTTCATCAGTTTGATCGGTTGAGGAAAGGCCAGTCACATGCATTTCTCGATGAAGAAGATTTCGAACAGATTATTGACTATTTTGATGATCGGGACGATCTTAAGCAGGCCATTCAGGCGGCTGATTTAGGTATTGAGCGTTTTCCCTATTCATCAACCTTGATGTTAAAGAAAGCCGATTTGCTTATTGCTACCAAACATTACCGGCAGGCATTGCAGGTATTGGAGCAGGCAGAAATTTATGATCAGAGCCAGATTCATTTGTATTTGCTGAAAACAGAAGCATATCTTGCCCTTGGCGAGTATGATAAAGCCGTGGCCATGCTGGAAAACCGTATTGAGCATTTTGATGGGGAGGAGCAAATGGAATTATTGCTGGAACTGGCTGATGTATATGACGATTGGGATCAGTTTAATCAGGTTTTTGATTGTTTGGTCAGAATATTGAAGATTGATCCGAATCACGAAGAAGCACTGCATAAGATTTGTTTCTGGACCGAGTTCAGCGGGAGATATGAGGAAAGCATCAAGCTGCATCAGTGGATTATAGATGAAAATCCCTATAATGAGCTGGCATGGTTTAATCTGGGCGCAGCCTATCAGGGATTAAAGCTATATGAAAAAGCCATTGATGCCTATGCCTATGCATTGGCAATAGATGAAAAATTTGATTATGCCTATCGCAATATGGCCGATGCTTACATGAAGTTGAGGAAATACGATGCGGCCATTGATGTGTTGCAACAGCAACTGCAAGTAGCCAATCCGGAGGATGTGATTTATGAAGCCATTGGGTTGTGTTATGAAAAGCTGAAAAAGTATGCCCAGGCCCGGCATTATTATCGAAAAGCTTATCGTTTAAGTCCGCATGATGAAAAGCTGCAGTTACGGATTGGTTTAACGTATATGCAGGAACGTAACTGGATGAATGCGGCAGATGCCCTGCAGGTGGCTCTTGTGCTGAATCCACAGATGGTAAAATGCTGGGAAGCGCTTGGTGAGTGCATGTTACAGCTTCATAATGAAGAGGAAGCCATCCGCTGTTTTGTGAAAGCCACCCATCTGCGGCCTTCGAGTGTGCAGGCCTGGCAGTTGCTTATCCGCGCCCTGTATCTGGCCGGAGATTATGAAGAAGCCTATCGTCAATCTTATATGGCTGAAACACATACCGGAGCCAAAGCCATTTACCATTATTACCGTACTGCCATTCTGCTGGCTATGGGAAAAAACAAAGAAGCCCTCATTCAGCTGGAAACAGGCCTGCAGCTTGCTCCCCGGCAGGTGAAAAAACTTATTGACCTGTGTCCGGCCGTGCTGCAGCGATCAGCAGTCAACGATCTCATCAGCCGCTACCGGAAAAAGAAAGATTCATAGCTACTTTAATTCCTCTGATCAATCATTGCCAACAGGTTGTTATCTTTGCGACAACAGCATTAAACCTGACAATGTATGAATTTTAACCTCACCCAGATTCCAACCCGTACCCAGAAGCCCCGTACCTATGGGTTGACCATGGTCATGGATAAAGGCATGAGTGTGTATGAAGCCCGTAATTTCTGTTCCGTGGCAGCACCTCATGTGGATCTGGTAAAACTGGGCTTTGGTACATCATTCGTTACTCCCAACCTGAAAGAAAAAATCGCCGTCTATAAAGAATATGGCATACCCGTATATTTCGGCGGTACCTTGTTTGAAGCTTTTATTATTCGCAACCAGTTTGAAGATTATATCCAATTGCTGCAAGAATATGAGATAGATTATATTGAAGTTTCAGATGGATCGATTACTATTCCGCATAGCGAAAAATGCGGCTACATCGAAAAACTTACCAAATATGGCACTGTATTGAGTGAAGTAGGTTCCAAGGATGAAACCAATATTTTTCCTCCTTACAAGTGGATTGAGCTGATGCGAGCTGAACTCAATGCCGGAGCTTCTTACGTCATTGCTGAAGCCCGTGAATCCGGAAATGTAGGTTTGTACAGGAGCTCAGGTGAAGTGAGGCAGGGACTTGTACAGGAAATTTTAACCCAGATTCCCGATGAAAAAATAATTTGGGAAGCACCGCAAAAAAGCCAGCAGCTGTATTTCCTGGAACTTCTGGGATGCAATGCCAACCTGGGTAATCTGGCTCCTTCTGAAGTCATTCCCTTGGAAGCTATGCGCGTAGGCTTGCGTGGTGATACCTTTCATCTTTATCTGAATGGTTATTCCCGATTCAAACGTCCTCCCAAAAACAATCCGGCATCCTGATCATTGCACCATGGCACATCGTTTCGGTATCATTGGTTTCCCACTCGATCATTCCTTTTCACCCACTTATTTCAACAACAAATTCAAGCAGGAAGGCAGAAGCGATTACATATATGTGAAATGTCCCCTGACCCGCATTGAAGAATTTCCGGATTTGCTGAAACAATATGATGACTGGGAAGGATTTAATGTTACCATTCCGTATAAGGAAAAAATTATTCCTTATCTGAATCGTTTGAGTGAACAGGCGGCTGCTATTGGAGCAGTTAACTGCATTCGTGTGCGGGTAGGTGAAACCATAGGATTCAATACCGATGCCATTGGTTTTCAGCGTTCGTTAATACCTTTGCTCAGACCTGTTCATACACATGCCTTGATACTGGGCACAGGTGGTGCTTCCCGTGCAGTAGCCTATGTATTGCGCCAGGAAAAAATCTCCTATCAGCTAGTGAGCCGTCGCAAACAACCTGGCATGTTGACTTACGATGAACTGAATGCAGATATTATTTCATCGCATTTACTCATTGTGAATACTACGCCTGCAGGTATGTATCCGCATGTAGATGAAGCTCCTCCGCTGCCTTATGGTTTGATTGGAAAGGATCATCTCTTATTTGACCTGATTTACAATCCATCACTTACAAAGTTTCTGCAACTGGGACAGCAACAGGGTGCCCAGATTCAGAATGGCTATAATATGCTAATTCTGCAGGCAGAAGCATCCTGGGAAATCTGGAATAGCTGAACAAACAGTTGTTTTTGATTTATCGGATATCAGCAGGTGTTAGTTCAATTTGCTGCATTAATATTTTATTCATCGGATCAAGCAGAATCTGAGTCGGCTGGAAGGAACAGGGAATGATCATGCTTTGCTGTTTTTGTACCAGATGAACAGAAAACTGATGTGATTTGCCATGCTGATCTACAGCCTGAATATCCAAAGGCAAGTCAAACGCTTCACCATGTTGCAGTTGTTTTATGTAAAATTCAATGGCATGTTTTAATGTATCATACTTCCAATACCATCCGATAATCGGATCTTCAGGGCGATACAACCATTGTTTGAAAAACGTTTGCAACGATTGATGAGAAACCTGTTCCATGATTCGGATAAAATCCTCTGTTCTTGCATTGCGATGACGATACTGCTGTACATACAACCGCATGCCTTTCCAGAAAAGAGAATCTCCGATCATTTGCCTGAGCATTTGCAGCACGTAGGCTCCCTTCTGATAACTATCCGGATTTAGCAGTTGTTCAGGATGCTGAAACTGATCATTGATAACCGGTGTATGATGTAAGGAATCATAATGCAATATCAGTTCGCGATCACGTGCAAGTATCTTTTGCAGGCTATCTTTTCCGAAAGCATGTTCTGCATACATTTCACTCATGAAAGTAGCAAAGCCTTCGCTGAGCCAGATATGCGGCCAATCGGCTTCCGTCACACAATCTCCAAACCATTGATGGCCGATTTCATGTGCAAGGATAAGCGTCATGCGTTGTTTGCCGGTAATCAAATGTTCATCATAAAAAATACAACTGGCATTTTCCATGCCTCCGTAGCGGGTAGTGGATTGTACATTGGCTAATTTCTCGTAAGGGAAAGGTCCCAAAAGTGATTCAAAATAAGCTACAATAGCGGGCGCCACCCGGAAATCAGTAAATCCTTCTGTTTTATTTTCCGGATATACCCAGCTTTGTATAGGAATATCATTTCCCTGGTGAAGATATTCCACCGCAAAAGGTGCCACACCTATCACCATCACTTTGGTGGGAATGGGATGCATTTCTTGCCAATGTGTCAATACATATCCGTTCTTCAGATCCGTGCGCTCCATCAGTTGTCCGTTGGCTATTACTTGATCGTAACAGGGAGCCTGCACGAAAAAATCAACTGTAGCCTTATCAGAAGGATGATCATTGACTGGCAACCAATCATGTGCACGGGATGGCCAGTTATCACCAAAGTAAGTACGATCACCAAACAAGTTTTGTCCGATAATCAATCCATCAGCCGGGCGGCCATGGTAAAGGATTGTTACTTCAGCCGTATCACCCGCAGCAAGCATTTTGGGAAAATGCAATTCTATTTGTTCATCGCTGGCCGAATAATGAATGCGTTGCTGCTGATAGCGAACTTCATTTACCTGCATGCCGATAGAATCGTTTGTTGCTGCTACATCGAAATCCAGTTTGCAAGACTGGATGGGTTTGCGGACAATAAAGCGGATGCGGGCTTCTGCCTTTATTTCGGATGATGTGTCATTCAATTCTATATCAAAACGATAGTGTAGTACATCTATCAATGTATCTCGTGCGAAACCTGCAGCACAAGCCTTTTTTGGGCTACTGTACCCAATGATAGCCGTTGACAGAACTAACAAACAGAAATATGATACGCGAATGTGTTGCATCAAAACCGCAGGTTATTTATCCCTTCATGATTTGATTACATGCACCAGGTAAAGGCATGTATTTATTCAAGATTTAATTTCTCTTCAATGAGATATTGGTTGCGTTCGGGGGCGTTGCGTGTTATCAGCTCACCCAAAAAACCCGCCAGAAATAGTTGTGAACCGATAATCATAGCCAGCAAAGCCAGATAAAAAATAGGTCGTTCGGTCATTCGGTATTGCAGAAAGATGAATTTTGCCACGGTTAAATAAACCGCTATGGCAAAGCCAAATAGAAAAGCAATGGTACCCATGGTACCAAAGAAATGCATCGGGCGTTTGCCAAAACGCCCTACGAACACGATGGACAGCAAATCCAGAAATCCATTGATGAATCTTTCCCAGCCAAATTTGGAACGGCCGTATTTGCGGGGACGATGTGTCACCACCTTTTCGCCGATGCGGGTAAATCCGGCCCATTTGGCAATGACCGGAATATATCGGTGCATTTCACCATACACTTCAATGCTTTTCACTACTTTTTTACGATAAGCCTTCAGCCCACAATTAAAATCATGCAAAGGAATATGTGAAATGCGCCGTGTTACCCAGTTGAAAAAACGAGATGGAATATTTTTCGTAAACAGGTTATCGTGTCGTTTCTTTTTCCAGCCACTTACCAAATCGTATCCTTGCGTAGTAATCATTTCATAGAGAGCAGGAATCTCATCCGGGCTGTCCTGCAGATCTGCATCCATGGTAATAACCACTTCACCACTTGCATGCCGGAAACCTTCGTTCAGTGCAGCTGATTTTCCATAATTGCGCTGGAAGCGAATGCCTTTTAAAGCTGGGTATTGATGTGAAAGTTGCTGAATCACCTCCCATGACCCATCGGTCGATCCATCATCAACCAGAATCATTTCATAACTCCATCCGTTTTCCTTCATTACCCGATGAATCCATGCACAGAGTTCGGGCAATGATTCAGCTTCATCTTTCAGCGGAATAACAACAGAAATATCCATGGCATGGTCAACTTGCAGGTGGCGCAGATTTGCCTTCCTTGCGGGCAATGGCTGCACCTATCAACGAAGCAATAACTCCGGCAATCAGGGTTCCGAAGATCGTGCCGGCCAACATAAATACCGTAAAATATTTAGCCGTGAAGCTCATAGCCATGTTGATCTGATCTTCGGTCATGTTGCCTTTTTTCTCCATGGCTTCACGTGCCATATTCAGTGATTGTTCCTTAAACCCTGGCACAATAATCAGGAATAAAATCATAAACACCACATATAAAGATGTGGTAACTGCTGTTGTTTTAAATCCATTGGCAAACAATTCGCCATAGGTTACGCGATGTGCCATGGCTTTTCCGTAGGCTTGTTGTGCAAGGATAATCAACACCACGAAAAGCAGGGTGGGTATCCATCGTGCAAAGCCTTGCTGGGGAACAGCAAAAACATAATACACAACAAATAATACAATCATGACCACGGCGGTCAATATGCCCCATTGCAGATGTGTCTTGGGACTGGCAGGTGTTTGAGGTGATTGTTCCATAATTAAATTGTTTATTGAGGTGAAGAATTATTGCAAAACGAGTTGATTTTTGGCCAATATACCATAAACAAAACCTTTTAATCGTTGACCGATAAAAGGTGTGTGATGTGATTTGGAGCGAATATGTTTTTCTTCAAAAATCCATTCTTTATCTGGATCAAAGATAGTGAGATTTGCTTCTTTTCCAACAGTTATTTCCACCTCCGGCAAACGCAGCAGGGATCTGGGTTTGGTGGTGAGCATCGCAATTTTTTGTGTCAGCTCAACAGCGGCTAATTCTCGGTTCATGATACCAAAAAAACTTTCCAGTCCGATCATTCCTGGTGCGGCGTATTCGAATTCCACCTGTTTGCTTTCTATATCCTGTGGGCGATGGTGTGTGGCAAACGCATCGATCAAACCTTGCTGAACAGCCTGTTTCAGGGCATCCACATCTTCCTGCGATCGCAACGGGGGCATCACTTTCAGGTTGGTATCGTAGCTTTCCAGGCAGGCATCGGTGAGCGCCAGGTGATAGGGCGTCACAGAGCAGCTTACTTGCAAGCCCTCTTCTTTGGCTCGGGCAATAACCTGCAGAGCTTCGCGTGTTGATATGCCGGTGAAATGAATACGGGATGCGGCGTAGCGGGCCAGTTCTGTATCCCGTTGCACCTGGATGAGTTCGCTGATAGCCGGTATGCCGGGCATCCCCAGCCGTACGGAATGGATACCTTCGTGCATGAGCCCGTGTGCAGATAGTGACTGGTTATCGGGCAGCTGGATGATAAGTCCATCGAAAGCCCTCACATATTCCAGGGCCTTCAGCAGCAATCCGGCCGACTGCACCGGCTGCCACCCATCGCTGAAAGCCACAGCCCCATAGGTATGCAGATCGTATAATTCAGCAAGCGCTTTGCCTTCCAGATCCTTGCTGATGGCGCCCAGCGGCCGGATGGTAACCGGCAGGTGCCGGGATTTATGCAACAGATAATCCAGTTCAGCTTTTGATTGAACCACAGGAGAAGTATTGGGCACCAGGCACACTTCGGTGAATCCTCCCGCAGCCGCAGCCGCGCAGCCGCTTGCCAGATCCTCTTTCCGCTCAAAACCCGGATCTCCGAAATCAGCAAACAAATCCACCCAGCCGGGAGATACATGTGCATTGGGAAAGCTAATCCGTTGCGCCGTTTCATCATCTATCCGGTCGGCTATCCGTTCGATATGTCCGTTGACAATCAATATATCGCTGGGTGCAGAAACCGTGAGGTGGCGGGGATCCACAATCCGTACTTGTGAGAGCAATACACGCATGGGAAACAACATAGTGTAAACGGCTGTAAAAATACAGATATCCGGTTATCTGCGTCGTGTTTTCAAATTAATGCTTAGCTTTGCAACCCTGATCAGGTTCGGGGAGTAGCTCAGCCCGGTTAGAGTACACGTCTGGGGGGCGTGTGGTCGCTGGTTCGAATCCAGTCTCCCCGACCACAAAAGCCGGGGTTCACAAGCCCGGCTTTTTTATTTGACAAAAATCATCATCAGCTTTTATATTTCCCGCTGTAATTTCGTGAGCCCATGAACAAGCTCTGGCAAAAAAATATTCCGGTTCATGAAGCCGTAGAACGTTTTACCACTGCCAGTGACAGGCAGTTTGATCCCTTGCTTGCGCCCTTTGATATTCTGGGTTCGCTGGCACATATCCGCATGCTGGCCGCTGTAGGCCTGCTGGCTGAGGCAGAACAAAAACAACTGGCTACGGCTTTGCGTGAAATTTATCAACATATTGCGGAAAAAGGATTTGCACTGGAGCCGGGCGTAGAAGATGTACATTCACAGATTGAACTGTGGCTCACCCAAAAGCTGGGTGATATCGGTAAAAAAATCCACAGTGGCCGTTCCCGCAACGATCAGGTGCTGGTGGATATTAAACTGTTTCTGCGTGCAGAAATAGAAACGTTGGTGCATGAACTGTATAGCTTTTTTCAGAAGCTGATTCAATTGAGCGAGCAGCACCGCGATGATCTGATGCCCGGATATACGCATTTGCAGCTGGCCATGCCATCATCTTTCGGTTTATGGTTTAGTGCGTATGCCGAAAGCTTGGTGGATGATATGCGCATACTCCGTGCAGCATTTGACGTGGTCAACAAAAATCCATTGGGCTCTGCGGCAGGCTATGGTTCATCATTTCCGCTGAATAGGAAAATGACTACCGCTTTGCTGGGTTTCGAAGATTTGCATTACAATGTGGTGTATGCCCAGATGAGCCGTGGTAAAACAGAAAAAATCGTGGCGCAGGCGTTATCCAATATAGCTGCCACATTGGGCCGTTTGGCTATGGATGTATGCCTGTACATGAATCCGCATTTTAATTTCATTCGCCTGCCGGATGAATTTACAACCGGATCATCCATCATGCCACACAAAAAAAATCCCGATGTGTTTGAACTGATACGCGCCCGATGCAATCAGCTGCAGGCATTGCCTTATGAAATTACTGTGATGACAACCAATTTGCCTTCAGGCTACCATCGCGATCTGCAGCTGATAAAGGAGCATTTGTTTCCTGCTTTTCAGTTGTTGAAAGATTGCGTGCAGATGTTTGATCTCATGTTTACCCATCTGGAAGTCAGGAAAAATATTCTGGATGATCCTCAATACAAGTATCTATTCAGTGTGGAAGAAGTGAATCGCCGTGTATTGCAGGGCATTCCTTTCCGCGATGCATACCGGCAGGTGGGACAGGAAATTGAAGAAGGCCGTTTTCAATACAGTGGTGAACTGCATCATACACACGAAGGAAGCATTGGCAACCTCTGCCTAGATGATATCAAACGCATGATGGAAACACAGGTAAACAGCTTTCCTTTCGAAAAGATTCATCAGGCTTTGCAGCAATTGCTTGCAGAAGCATAAGATTCGTTTTCTGCGGCTGGTGCAAACATTCGACTGCCCCAAAGGGGCACGGGAGCCTTTTATCTGGCTCCCGGCGGACAGTTGGTTTCCAGAAATTGAGTCAACAAAGTGTACAGATGCTGGGTAGTGCCCTTGCCTTCGCTGATACTATGTGTGCGATTGGGATATTCCATCATGGCAAATTGTTTTCCATGTGCAACCAATGCATTGATCAATCGTTCCTGATTTTGATAATGCACATTGTCATCACCGCTGCCATGTACAATCAGCAGATGTCCCCGCAGGCCTTCCACATGGTTTATGGATGAACCGGCTTCGTAATATGCACTGTCGTCGGGCATCAGACCCATATAGCGTTCTTCATAGATGTTGTCGTAACATGGCAGATAGGATATGCCCGCTACGGCCATACCGGTTTTGTAGATATCCGGGTATTGAAACATCAGGTTTTGGGTGGATGATCCACCGCCACTCCAGCCCCATACGGCAATACGGCTGGTATCAACCCATGGCCATTCCAAAATTTTTCTGGCTGCCATAGCCTGATCATGAATATTTAGCACGCCAATACCGCGATAAATCGCATGTCGCCAGGCTGCACCCTTGGGTGCAGGCGTACCCCGGTTATCAACCGAAATAATCACATATCCTGCATCGGCAAGTTGCTGATACCAGGCATTCGGTGCAAATACATCACGCACCGTGGTGGATGCCGGTTCACCGTACACATAAAACAGCACGGGATATTTTTTTGTGGAATCGAAATTTGCGGGTTTAATTATCCAGCCATCCATGGTGACTCCATCGTCAGTGGTAACGCGGAAAAAGGTTTGAGGATTGCGTGTCAGAAAATGAACTTGTTCAGCAGATAAAGGATATTGAGGTAAACTTTTCAGTACTGAGCCTGATGGGAATGCAACCATTTCGGCTACCGGCGGTGTGGTGTGATTGGAAAAAATATGCAGGGCAAACAGGCCATCTGCTGAAAACTGATATTGATGTGTACCTGTTTCATTGGCCGGAGAAACTTTTTCGGGAGTGGTACTGCTTCCATCGAGTCGCACCCGATACAAATATTGCTGGGTGGCATTTTCAGGCGACGCAGTGAAATACAGCCATCCGTTTTGTTCATCAATACCTGCGATGTCAATCACATCATAATTTCCGCGAGTTAGCAGTTTTTCACCAGTACCATCGCGATGCAGCCGGTATACATGTTTCCATCCGTCTTTTTCCGTTGTCCACAGGAAATCCTGATAATGCGCAATCCAGTCCCATCCCGGCCGATCATATTGCCAGAAATAATTCAGGTCAATCCATGTAGTATCACCTTCTGCATAAATACGTTTTACGGTATGGTTTTTCACGTTGGCTAGGTAAAGCACGCTGCTATCCTGCCGTCTGTTCAGTTGCTGAATCATGAGTTCATTTGCGTTGCCGGCCCATTCCATCCGCGGCAGATAATGCTGATAGGGATCGCCGGGTATTTTTATCCAGGAGGTAATACCGCTGTTTACATCCACCACGCCAATACGTGCTGATGAAGGGTTGTAGCCGACCTTCGGATATTGTACGGGAATGGTAAATGAGTAAATAGAATCTGTGGTATTCAGCATTAAATAATCACGTACTTTGCTGGCATTGATTTGCCAGTAAGCAATTGATTTGCTGTCGGGGCTCCAGCGAAATCCGTCGCGGCAAAAAAGCTCTTCTTCATAAGCCCAGTCGAATGTACCATTGATGATTTTTTCCGTTCCGTCGTGTGTGAGTTGTTTTCTTTTGCCTGTAGCTAAATCTTCCACATAGATATTATGTTCACTCACATAAGCAGCCATTTTCCCGTCGGGTGAAATTTTTGCAAACTGCAGCGATGAAGGCGGAAGTCCTTTTCCTAACTGATGAAGCCGATGGGCTTGCAGATTATAAACCCAGAAATCGCCGCGCGTGTGTGCACGCCAAACGCGTTTGGAATTGGTGAAAATGAGTAACAGATGATGAGCGCGGTCGTAGCTGTAGGATTCCACGTGCAGGGCCTGCTGGCTGCCGGAAGGAGTAAGCTCGAGGGAACTAACCAGCACCTGCGATGCAAAACCGGAAGCAGGATCGTATTCCACAATTTGTTGTGTACCGTCATCAGCAGTGATCAATCGGGTAAACAGATGTCCGGTTTTTTCCCATTGCACACGTTCAAAACTTTCGATGTCGGGTAACGGACGCGGTTCATCGTCGCTCCATAAGAGGCTGTTGGGCGACCAAGCATGAGCCAGAGGTTGAGCGAAAGATGCGTAAATTCCCAGATACAGGCTGCATAAGCCAAGAAGTAGCAATGATTTGCAATATTTCATAACAGGCATATTTTGTTGATAAAACGAAAGTAGAAAAATTGTGCTTGACTGCAACGGAATTTTGATGAATGTACAGGCCATCATGAATAGTTATTTTTACAGAAAATTTGCATGCGTGTGAAGATTCCTGCAGATGATGCTGAGTTGTATCAAAGTGATGAATTCGAACGGTTGCTGATCACGGTAGATGGGCGACAGGAGCCGGTTCGGGTTGACAAATATTTAACCCAGCGCATTGCAGGTATTTCGCGTAATCGCATCCAACAGGCCATTGAAGCGGGTCTGGTGAAATGGCTTGATCCTGGCGGGCAGCAGCAACCCCGTCTTGTAAAAGCCAACTACAAGGTGAAACCAGGTGACCGGTTTGAAGTCTGGCTTTTTGTACAGCCCGATACGGAAGAAATTATTCCTGAACCTGTCCCGCTGAATATTGTATATGAAGATGAACACGTGATTGTGATCAACAAACCGGCCGGCCTGGTCGTACATCCCGGTAATGGCAATTATTCAGGCACCCTGGTCAATGGATTGGCTTATCATCTGCAAAACACGGCTTCGCAAGAGCTTCCCCGATGGGGGTTGGTACATCGTATTGATAAAAATACCAGCGGATTGCTAGTTGTGGCCAAATCAGATCTGGCCCTGCGACATCTTGCCCGTCAATTCTATGAACATACCACAGAAAGAAAATACCTGGCATTGGTGTGGGGCGATTTGCCGCAGGATAGCGGTACTATCCGCGCCCATATCGGCAGACATCAACGCTACCGCCAACTGATGGATGCCTATCCCGATGGAGAATATGGAAAGGAGGCAGTTACCCACTATCGTGTGCTGGAAAGATTTTATTATGTGACTTTGGTGGAATGTCAACTGGAAACAGGCCGCACACATCAGATCCGCGTACATATGCAGCATATCGGCCATCCTTTGTTCAATGATGAAACCTATGGTGGCAACCGCATTGTAAAAGGTACGATATACAGGCAATACAAGGATTTTGTGAATCGTTGCTTTGAAATCATGCCCCGCCAGGCTCTTCATGCACAGACCCTGGGCTTTACGCATCCTGTCACTAGCGAGCGCATGTATTTTGAAGCTCCTCTGCCGGATAATTTTCGCGCGGTGCTGGAAGCCTGGAGAGAGTATGTATCGGCTTTACAGCGTTAGAGTAGAAAGATAAAATTTTTTGAAACTCCGCAATCTTCCTATTTTTCAGCGTTAAAAAATTTTTACTGTTATTTATAACAAATCATAAATCCTGAACTGAGTGGTTAGTTTCGGCTAAAGGCCATAGCCGGATAAAATTTCAAACAAAAAACGTATGGCATATTTACTTGGATTTGACGTAGGTTCTTCCTCGGTAAAGGCATCTTTGGTAGACGCAGAAACCGGCCGATGCGTAGCCAGCGCTTTTTCCCCTGCCACGGAAATGCCAATTCAGGCCCCGCAACCGGGCTGGGCCGAGCAGGATCCGGAACGCTGGTGGCAGGAGCTGATCAACGCTACCCGTCGGCTGCAGGCAAAGGCTAACCTGCAGGAAGTCAGAGCCATTGGTATTTCCTATCAGATGCACGGGCTGGTGTGTGTAGATCGCCACCAGCGTGTGTTGCGGCCGGCTATCATCTGGTGCGACAGCCGGGCGGTAGATATCGGTCGCCAGGCATTTGAACAGCTTGGTGAATTATTTTGCTTGCAGCATCTGCTCAACTCGCCGGGCAACTTCACAGCATCCAAACTGCGTTGGGTAAAAATCCATGAACCTCATGTATACGAACAGATTCAGTACATCCTGTTGCCGGGCGATTATATTGCCATGCGGCTCACAGGTGAGTCTGCAACCACTCTCACGGGGCTTTCCGAAGGCATCTGGTGGGATTATGCCAGGCAACAGGTGAGCGAAGAACTGCTTCGGCATTATGAAATTGACAAGCAGCTTTTGCCTCCGCTGGTACCTGTTTTTGGTGAACAGGGCCGCGTAACGAAGCAGGCTGCTGAACAATTGCAAATACCAGCCGGCATACCTGTCAGTTACCGGGCGGGTGATCAGCCCAATAATGCTTTTTCGCTTAAGGTGCTGCATCCGGGTGAAGCTGCAGCTACAGCCGGCACCAGTGCCGTTATTTACAGCGTCACCGATCGGGCGGCAGCTGATGAGCGTTCGCGCATCAACACTTTTATTCATGTAACTCATCAGCCACGGCAACCGCGTTATGGGCTGCTGCTTTGCATCAACGGGGCCGGCATTCTCAATGGCTGGCTCCGTAAATATTTCAGCAATGCGGGTTATGAAGATATGAACCGTCAGGCCGCACAGATAGAAGCAGGAGCTGATGGACTGCTCTTTTTCCCGTTTGGAAACGGTGCAGAACGCGTACTCGAAAACCGTTTGTTGCAGGCTCATCTGATGGAGCTGGATCTCAATAGGCATAGCAGTGCGCATATATTTCGTGCTGCACAGGAAGGTGTGGTTTTTGCCCTGAAGTATGGGTATGATATTCTGCAGCAAACCGGATCGGCCGTACAGGTCATCCGGGCGGGGATGGCCAACATGTTTTTGAGTCCCGTATTCCGGGAAGTTTTTACCCATACCACCGGAGCTGTGCTGGAGCTGTATGAAACAGATGGAGCCCAAGGTGCAGCACGGGCTGCGGGCGTGGGTGCGGGCTTGTATGCCTCATGGGAAGAATGTTTTACGGGTATGCACAAAGTCATGGAACTGCATCCGGAAACCACATATCAACAGCGCTATGCTGCCATCTACGAAAAATGGAAAAACAGATTGCAGCAAATCATGGATCTGAAAGCTCGTTGAATTATAAGAGCAGCGTGCGGGCAGCATTTCTTGTTCACACGAAGAAATTAATTCTTAACTTGCAGCCCCGAATGACTCTGTAGCTCAGTTGGTAGAGCAGCTGACTCTTAATCAGCGGGCCCAGGGTTCGAGTCCCTGCAGGGTCACTCTGCTACATTCCTAGGTTGTTTTATTGTTCTTTGGTTAATGACCACTTTTGAGATATTCTCTCAAAACCGCTGTTTGCGGATGTTCGAAAATTTCTTGCGGAGGCCCCTGCTCAATCACTTCTCCCAAGTACATAAAAATCACATGATCAGCAAGCCTTTTTGCCTGGCGTAAAATATGCGTTACCAAAACCAATGTGTAATCGGATTTTAATTCCAGAAATTTCTCTTCGATTTTTCTGCTGGAAATAGGATCCAATGCCGAAGTCGGTTCATCAGCCAGAATAATTTCAGGTTGTACGGCCAACCCTCTTGCCAGGCAAAGTCTTTGCTGCTGACCAATGGATAGCTTTGAAGCCGGACCGTGAAGGCGATTCTTTACTTCTTCCCATAACCCTACCTCCTCCAGATAGTGCTGAACACGCTCCCGTATTGTGTGTTTGTCTGTGATGCCCTGCATTTTCAATCCGTATGCAACATTCTGGTAAATCGACATGGGTAAGGGAAAAGGTCTTTGGGAGAGCAGACCCATCTTCTTGCGAACAGCTATTACATCCACATTGGGTTGAAAAATATCTTCATCATCAATCCACACTTTACCTGTAACCTGCAATTGAGGATGCAAATCAGTTAAGCGGTTTAAACATTTCAGCAACGTGGTTTTCCCGCATCCCGATGGTCCAAGTATCACCGTAATCTTGTTTCTTGGAATGTGAAGGTTTATGTGCCTGAGTATAACCTGTGTAGAAGTGGTGACATGCAAATCTTCAATCCTGATAATATCCTTGTTGTGCATGAATAAACCATTTTAAATCTGATACTTCGATAATCTGGATGTGCATAATCTAATAAGCAGGCTGATCATGAGAATAATGATGGTTAAAATGAATGCAGCAGCATAGGCTCTTTCGCGTACCTCAGGAATGGGGGAACTCAATTGAAAAAATATAGCCAATGGCAATGAAGCAGTGGGATCATATAAACTCTTAGGTATATAATCAGTATAACCAGTCGTGAATAATACAGAAGCTGCATCACCTATGGCTCTCCCAAATCCTACCAGCGTTGCGGTTATCAATCCTGGCATAGCCTGGCGGATAAAAACCTGAAAAGCAATCTGCCGACGTGTAAGTCCCATTGCATAGCATGCTTCCAGCATACCTTCCGGAATCCCTTGCAGTGCCTCGTCAAAAGCCCGGATGATGATGGGAGTAATCATCAAAGCCAATGTAATAATACCAGCAAGCAATGATGCCTGAAGATGAAAAACAATCATTAGGACAAATCCAAAGGCTCCATACAGAATGGATGGTATGCCCCATAGAATATCAAGCAAATAACGAATTCCTGCTGTAATGCGATTATAATGCAGCAAATGAATATTCAGATATAACGCAACGGGTATTGATATCAATAAGGATAAAAACGTTCCGCCAACTGATAAATATACCGAACCAATAATGGCATTCAATATTCCTCCTTCTTTCCCGAAATAAAATCCACCTCCAGGAATCTCACTTATCATTTCCCATGATAGCGCAGGTATGCCTTCCCTGGAAATGACAAGTATCATGTAAATAAACACCAGAATAATGCTGTAGGTAGCAATAGCCATGATGCATTTCATGATTTTCTCCTCTAGTATGGATTTTCGTCTGGAACGCGAAGAGTGTGGAATATTTTTCATGTTTGGTGCATTTTATGAATAATCCAGTGAGAAATACTGTTAAATAAACAAATAATCAGAAACAGAATCAATCCTGCAAACATTAATGCTGACAGATAATGCGGAATAGACATCATCTCACCATAATTATTGGCTATAAGCGCGGGAAGCGGGTAACCTGCCTGAAACATGTTTTCAGGAATCTGAGGTACATTGCCCACTACCATCAGCACAGCAATGGTTTCGCCCAGGGCTTTTGATATTCCTAATCCAACTGATGCTATAATGCCTCTACGTGCCTGCTTTAGCAGAACATATTTTATTGTCTCCCAGTATGTGGCTCCCAGCGACAATGAGATTTCTTTCAGTTCAATCGGAATTGTGCGGAAGATTTCAATCTGAAGATGAAGAATATAAGGAATGCTCATTACTGCCAGTACAATTCCTCCCGAAAGCACACAATATCCGGAAGAGCTATAGCCAAGTGCAGGAGCCAGTTTCTGGCTTATCCATGGCACAATAACTAGCACACCCCATACGCCATACACTACAGAAGGAATACCTGCAAGGATATCCATCACCAGATGGATGGTACGCATCAGCCAGGGCTTTGCATATTGTGTAATGTAAATGGATACCAGCAATGATACCGGAGCAGCCATACACAAACTTAATCCGGTTACCCACAATGTACCTGTTATAAAGCTTAACATCCCGAACTTGCCTTCTGCAGGCGACCAGGCTGAACTGCTTACCAGATGCCGCAAATGATATTGTCGAAGCAGAGGCATAGATTCAATCAGCAATCCAAACCCAACAGACAGAGGTAGTATGGACATCAGCAGGGTGGCCAAAAGCATCCAGTTGTCTGACAGCAAGTCAAACCATTTTCCCCGATTCATGTTACTGTTGATTTAATTCCTGCAATGAGGATTGAATCGTTTGTTCCGGCAATGGTACATAGCCTGCCGACTTCACATATGATTGTCCGTACGTAAGTATCCATTTCAGGAATTCAACCACATCTGGATTATCGGGTTTCCCTTTTGCAATGAAATACAAGGGTCTGGCAGGAGGAGAAGGATATTTTCCATTTGAAATAGCCTGTAGTACATGATCAAAGCTATCATAAAAGTTTTCATCAGCATCAATTTTCCCATTGTTGTTGATATCAATGGGAATAACTTCCAGGCCCTCTCTTTTTTTCCCCGTCTGCAGATCATAGATATAGATAGCGTTGTTGAATCCCACACCATATTCATCTTTTAAGACAGCATCTGCCAATCCCGGATCACCATAAATACCTGTACCTTTCAGATTTTCTTGTTTCACACCCAGATATTTTGCCCATGTTTCAGCAGCACCAGAAGCATCGGAACGGGTATATACATGAACCGGAACTGAAACGGGTGTATCAATAACAGATTGCCAGGTAAGAGTACTATTGCTTAGAAAAATCCGCTGAAATTGTGCTTTTGTTAACCCTTTTTGCTGAATATAATGTAGCAATGGATTTTTGGCGTTTATCGTCGGCAACACAGCATCTTTTGCAACCGCTACTTTCCAGATCCCTTTGGCGGATTCTTCAGGTGTAAGTTCACGGGAGAACATGCCTAAATCGTCAGCGCCTGTAAGTACGTCCGTCAAACCTTTTCCGGCTCCTCCGGCAGAAATATCGAACTGAATGCCTGGATGTGTTTTTTTATACTCTTCAGCCCATTTTACTGCAAGCGGATACAATGCAAAAGCACCTGAGATGCGAATGTGATGAGTGCTGCTTTGCCGGCATCCTGATTGCAGGATGGAAAATGCAAATAATGTAATAATAATTGAAGTAATCCTGTACATGTGAGAAAGTTTTAGGTGCATGAATGAAAATTTCTTATTTCAGAATTTCAACCGATGATAAAGAGTGAATCGGATATTATCCCGGTTGTAGTATTGATTGCCTGAACTCCTTTGCTGGAACCAGTTCAGATATCCCAGTTCCAACTGCACATTTGGAGAAATACCATAATTCAGACCTGCATAAATCCGATTCTGATCAAATGAATTATACACAATCCGGTGCCCGAAATTGAACATGATTTCATCTGCTAATTTGGCTGTTAATCTCCCTGCAGGCTGCGGTTTATTGATAATAGGATAGGAGAGTTGCAATTGGTAACGAAATCGAAAATTAAAGCTGTAACCAGGCGTAAGCTCACTTCTTGAGCTGTGATGAATCCATCGTTCTTCGAGCCGGTATCTGTGATCAATGGTTAATTTCCTGATATTTTGTCTGTAATCTAATTCCTGATGAGGTCTGAGTTCCGGCACTGTTACGGACGAGGATTTTTCCGGGTCGGCCGGATTGGTAGTCAGATAATACGTGAACCCTGCTGCTGCTTGCCAGCCTGCACCAAGGTTGTATAACACATTGATTCGTGGTAAAACCCAGTATAGCTGACGATTGTGTGTAAAATATCGCCTGTCTTCAACTTCCAGTGTCAGCGTCCAATCAGGTGATAATACATATTGCCCGTAATACCGGATCCAATATAACTGCTGATGGGTAATTTGCTTTTGCGCATATCCTATGCTGCTGATGAAAATCTGCGCGATAAGAGTATAAAAAAAACTGCGTTTCATATTTTTAAAGTTGACTAATCCTATATATTTAGTAGAATATTACGATAAAAATTTTGCTTTTCTGAGAGATATTATGAGTAATTAAGAATTTAAAAATAAAGTTGTCCCCTCGACAGGGGACAACGATGCACAGTTGGGTACTCCTTTAACCCACTACCAGAAAACTTAATAGTATGGATGTTCATCATTTTACTTTTTTTATTTTATGAAAGTAGGAATAGATGTAAAACCTATCTTTTATGTGTTACCAGATAATTGAATTATGTTGTTTCAAATTACTCTACAAATATAGTAGAGTTTATATAGAATTTCCAAAAAAATTTTTGAGAAATTTTTTTTCTATTTCATCTCAAAAAAAAGAACCCACCCGAAAGCCACGATGGGAGGCAATTTCGGGGAGTTCTTTGCAAAGATTTATTTTACAGGAGGTTTTGTAGGTCTGATCTCTATCTTGCTGGGCAGGGCACGTGGATGCATTTGCAGCAAATCATAGATCAGTTCGCCAATATCTTCGGGCTGAATTTTCCAGCTATCTGCTTCGGAAGGTACATGGTTGTTGAAATAGCTGGCCACTGAGCCGGGCATAATGGTAGTTACGCGCACATCATATTGCCTCAGATCCAGCATCAGCGCCTGAGTGAACCCCACCACTGCAAATTTGCTGGCATTGTAGGCTGTGCCCTGAGGCATAAAATTGGTGCCTGCAAGGCTTGCGATGGTGAAGATATAGCCCTTGCTCTTTTTGATTGCTTCCACGGATGCACGAACGCTGTTATACACCCCATTCAGATTGGTATCAATGGTTTCGTGCCAGAGTTCGGGTGTCATTTGCTCGAAAGGCGCAAAATGTCCTACTCCGGCGTTGGCTACCAGCACGTCGAGCCTGCCCCACTGGTTCAGAATTGTCTGTACAGCCTGCTGTTCATCACTTAGATTTCGCACATCCGATTGCAGCGGAAGCACCCGATCTGTATTTCCCAATTCGCGGGCAGCCTGCTGGGCCGATTCCAGCCTACGACTGCTGATGGCTACTCGATATCCTTTTTGCAACAGATACGCAGCAACTCCTTTTCCGATTCCTTTGCTGCCACCGGTAATGTAAACAACCTGATCCATAGTCATTGATTTTGTTCAAAGTTCTTAATTTCCTGAGCTTATTCTATCAGGGAATTGTAAAGGCTCTATCCGCATCCGGAAAAATTTTTTACAATCGTTTGCTTAATAGTTTTGTAACTTTCTGATCTTTTTCTAATTTTCCACGGCGTTTTTCAAAAGTTTTGTTTATTCGTTAAACCATTTCAATCATGCCGCCTGTCATAAAATTTGTTTTATCAACAATTATTTTTTCATTCTCACTGTTTTATATAAATGTGTCTTTTGCGCAATCCGCACGTGTGAAAGAGAATTTTGATTCCCAGTGGCGTTTTCATTTGGGAGATCCGGTTGGGGCCGATCAGCCCGGATATGATGATCACAGCTGGCGGTTGTTGAATCTGCCGCATGATTGGAGTATTGAAGGTACATTCAGCCGGGATAATCCGGCCACTCCGGGTGGTGGAGCATTGCCCGGTGGCGTAGGCTGGTATCGGAAAACCTTTACGGTTTCTGAAGCTGATCGGGGAAAGCTGTTTTTCATTGATTTTGATGGGGTGTATATGGACAGCCGGGTATGGATCAACGGGCATTACCTGGGAGAACGGCCTTACGGATACAGCTCGTTTGAATATGAGCTCACGCCCTATCTGCATTTTGGTGGAAAAAATGTGATTGCCGTGCGGGTCGACAATTCCCATCAACCCAATTCTCGATGGTATTCCGGTTCCGGCATTTACCGGCATGTATGGCTGAAGAAAACGGCGCGTTGCTATGTGGATCACTGGGGTGTTTATATAACCACTCCCCATATCACAACAGATGCTGCATCTGTGCGGGTGCAAACAACTATCCGCAACCGGCTGGGAGGCAACCATACCCTACAGCTGCAAACCCGGATTGAAGACGCCTCCGGAAAAACCGTGGCCGAAAACAGCACGCCTCTGCGTGCAGGAACTGATTCTCTTACCATGGCTCAGCAGCTTCAGGTGCATAATCCTCACCTGTGGTCAACCGAAGATCCTTATTTGTATCGGGTTGTAAGCCGGATTGTAGTGGATGGAAAAACCGAAGATGAGGTGATCACGCCGCTGGGTATCCGTTATTTTCATTTTGACCCGCAGACCGGATTTTCCCTGAATGGAAAACCTATGAAAATCTGGGGTGTATGCGATCATCATGATCTTGGTTGCCTGGGGGCAGCTCTCAATAACCGGGCATTGGAGCGGCAGTTGCAGATGCTGAAAAATATGGGGGTCAACGGCTTTCGCACTTCCCATAATCCGCCTGCTCCCGAACTGCTCGATTTGTGTGACCGCATGGGCATTCTGGTTATGGATGAGGCATTTGATTGCTGGAAGCGGGGCAAAAATCCGTATGATTATCATGTGTACTGGGATCAATGGCATCGCCGAGACCTGGAAGATATGATCAGGCGCGACCGCAACCATCCCAGCGTGATCATCTGGAGCATTGGCAATGAAATTCCTGATCAGTGGGATTCTGCCGGAGCCGATATTGCCCGTGAGCTAGCGGGCATTGTCAGAAGCCTGGATACAACCCGACCCATTACTTCTGCCATGAATGATCCGGAGTCTCCCAGAAACAGCATTGCCCACAGCGGAGCACTGGATCTGATCGGGTACAATTATGATGTGGGAGCCTACGACCATTTTGCCGAAAATTTCCCTGGTATGCCTTTCATCGCCACGGAAACCACTTCTGCTCTGGAAACACGAGGACATTATGATATGCCATCTGATAGCATTCGGGTGTGGCCTCCCCGTGGCAATAGCCATGAAAAAATGAATTCGGACTATACCTGCTCGGCTTACGATAATTGCCGCACGCCCTGGGGCAATCTGCACGAAGATGCTTTGCGGGCCATTATGGATCATCCGTTTGCCTCCGGTATGTTTATCTGGACGGGATGGGATTACCTGGGTGAGCCTACACCTTATCCATGGCCAGCCAGAAGCTCGTATTTCGGAATTATTGATCTGGCGGGCTTCCCCAAAGATATTTACTACATGTATCAAAGCGTGTGGACAAACGACACGGTGCTGCATATTTTCCCGCATTGGAACTGGAAACCCGGCGATACGGTGGATGTATGGGCATTTTACAACCATGCCGATGAGGTCGAACTTTTCCTGAATGGTAAGTCGTTGGGTAAAAGACATAAAGAGCCCAGCCAGTTTCATGTAATGTGGCGCGTGGCTTATGAACCGGGAGAACTGAAAGCCGTTTCCTATCATGACGGGCAGATCGTAAAAACAGCTGTGGTGCGCACAGCTGGCGCTCCTTACCGGATTGAACTGATTCCTGATCGTAGAGAGATTCATGCTGATGGGCGCGATCTGTCGTTTGTAACCGTAAAGGTGGTAGATCAGCATGGAACGCTGGTGCCCGATGCTGATCAGCTGATTCACTTTGATGTGCAAGGTGCCGGATTCATTGCCGGAACAGACAATGGAAATGAAATTGATCATACCTCCTTCCTGTCACACGACCGTCGTGCTTTCAATGGACAGGCTCTGGTAGTGGTGCAATCGGACGGGAAAAAGGGAACTATTCAGGTGAAAGCCACTGCAGAGGGCTTGCAGCCAGCATCAGTCAACCTAAGGGCACAATAAAGGAAAATCATGTGTAACCATAACCATCGCATATTTTTAATTATCCACTACTAAATGTGTACGTTTATGATTCAGCTTTGTTCATGCGTTCCTGCAGTTTTGCTTGCTTCTTCCAGTATCATCAGTTTGGGCTGGGCCGATGTGCTAATCATCGTGATTTATTTCGCCATGGTGCTTGGCATTGGTTATTACCTGTCGCGATTCACCAAAACCGGTGATGATTTTTTTCTGGCCGGACGTAAGATGACCATGTGGATTGCCGGGTTGGCCTTTATTTCAGCCAATCTGGGATCACTGGAGCTCATGGGGTGGGCTGCTTCGGCTTATCAGTACGGTATTCTGGCTGCCCACTGGTATTGGATTGGAGCTATTCCCGCCATGTTGTTTCTGGGCATTGTGATGATGCCATTTTATTATATTTCCCGGACCCATTCGGTTCCCGGATATCTGAAACTGCGTTTCGGTGAGAGTTCACGTATGCTGGCAGCTATTTCATTTGCCTTCATGACCATTCTAATGAGTGGGGTGAATATGTTTTCTATGGCATTGGTGATGAAGGTGATCATTGGCTGGGATATCAATTTCAGCATCTGGGTTTCTTCCATCACGGTATTGGTTTATGTGGCGCTGGGCGGCTTGCTATCGGCTATGTTTAATGAAGTGGTACAGTTTGTCCTGATCTGGGCCGGGGCGCTGCTGATTCCTATCATCGGTCTGATGGAAGTGGGAGGGTGGAAAGGCGTGATTGCCAGAATCCATGAAAATTTTCCGAATGGCGATTATACCCATTTGTGGAGTACGCTCGGACATTTCCGGGATAATCCGATGGGCATCAACTGGGTAGGCATTGTATTCGGACTGGGCTTTATTATTTCATTCGGATACTGGACGACCGATTTTCTGGTGGTGCAGCGGGTACTTTCCGCAAAGGATCTGCGTTCGGCCAAGATGTCGCCCATCATTGGAGCTGCATTCAAAATGCTGGTTCCCTTTATCGTCATATTGCCCGGATTGATTGGGTTGGCCGTGATGCCCGGTTTGGTGGGGCAGGATCAGGCAGCTGCGTCAGGTGCAGCCAGTTATAATGAAATTCTGCCTTTGATGATGGCGCGTTATTTGGGTCCGGGACTGCTGGGATTGGGTATTACTGCACTGATTGCCGGTTTCATGTCGGGCATGGCAGGCAATATCACAGCATTTTCCACGGTTTGGACCTATGATATTTACAAGCCGATTCACCTGGCCCTGACTGGAAAAGAGGTGGATGACAAGCATTATGTAAGCATGGGACGCTGGGCTACTATTGTGGGGATATTCGTAAGTATTGGTACTGCTTATCTGGTGGAACATGCAGCCAGTATCATGGATTATGTACAGGCACTTTTCAGCTTTTTCATTGCACCATTGTACGGCACGGTTATTTTGGGGATGCTATGGAAACGCGCTACTCCGGCAGGTGGTTTCTGGGGATTATTAGCCGGCACCCTGTCGTCTATTGGCATGTGGGCCTGGGTGCGGCTGGATCCGCGTGCATTGAGCATCATTGCCGGATCACCCGATGCCAAGGCCATGGCCGAAGATATGTATCGTGCTCTGTGGTCGTGGCTGATTTGCGTGGCGGTGACCGTGTTGGTCAGCTTGGCTACCCGTCCAAAGCCGGAAGCCGAGCTGGTAGGATTGGTACGTGGATGCACCGAAATTCCTTCAGAAGGTCATCTGCCATTGGTGAAGCGGCCTATTTTCTGGGCAGGCGTGGTATTTGCCGCTTTCCTTGTTTTGCAAATCATTTTCTGGTAAATAAAATCTTTTCATCATGCATGAAGATCATGGTATTTCCATCTGGTTTTTTATCGGTTCGTTGCTCACCGTATATGGATTCATTATTGTGATTGCCAGTTTACCCGCTGTATTCTCAGCGGCAGCCCAGCCGCATGTGGTGCTGGCTCAATTACACGCAGGATTATGGTGGGGAGCTATTTTGCTGTTACTGGGGGTTTTTTATGTGATTACCTATTGGCCGGCTAAAAAAGATCAGCAGCATTCCGAATCCTGAGCACGTTAACTTTTGGGGCTCTGGAATTCGCACAGAGGGGATATGTGCATGGTAAACTATATTTGCCTGATAAATCAATTCCATGCGCACTGTTATCCTGCTGATTTGCTCCAACACGTTCATGACTATAGCATGGTACTGGCATATTGGTTCCCATAAGCTCGAGCAAATTCCCCTCTGGAAGGTGATTCTGATCAGCTGGTCGATAGCTCTTTTAGAATACTGCTTTCAGGTGCCGGCCAACCGGTTTGGAGCACTGGAAGGATGGACGGGCTATCAGCTGAAAATCGTACAGGAAGTTATTACGCTGGCAGTCTTTGTCATTTTTGCCACCCTTTACCTGAAGGAACCGTTGCGCTGGAATTATCTGATTTCCTTTCTTTTGATGATCGGAGCCGTATATTTCGTGTTTAAACGTTGATAATTTTTGCAGAATGCAAATTTCATCCTAACTTTTAGCGGGTAACTCCTTATTCTCCCCTATGAAGGTAGATGAACAGCAGTGCAGGCAGTGGCTAAAGGATATGGCCGATGGGCATGAAGATGCGTATCGAGATTTATTCTTTCATGTGTATACCCCGCTATATCGGTTTGCTTTGTCTATTATCAAGTCGCACGAGGCCGCCGAAGAGATCGTCTTGGATGTATTATTGAAGGTCTGGCAACAACATAAACGATTGGCTCAGATCGAGCAGATCCGGCTGTACCTGTATGTGGCCATCAAGAATACGGCTTTGAATTACCAGGCAAAAGCCAGCAAAAACCTGCTGGAAAGGCTGGAAGATCATCCAGTGGAATGGCCCGCAACTTCGGCCGGCCCGGAAGAATTGTTTTTAACCGCAGAAATGCAACGTCGTATCCAGCTGGCTGTTCAACAATTACCTCCCCGTTGTCGGGTCATCTACCAGTTGATTCGAGAATATGGCCTGAAACACAAGGAAGTGGCCGAACTGTTAGGGCTTTCCCAGAAAACCGTCGAAGCCCAGATGGGCATTGCCTTGAAAAAAATTGCTGAAACGCTTGCTCCACAGATGGATCGCCCGATCAAACCCCAAGCCAGGCATAAGTTTCCTGAAGAGTGAATAACCTGGCCGTGTAGTATGGTTTTTTGAACCTAAATCGATTCAGATGAAAATTTCTGTGAATGCCCAAACCTTCGCTGGTTCATGGCTGGATATCCTGAACAAGCTACCCGCCTTGGTTTATATTTCAAACAATGCCACCAAGACGATATGCTGGTGTAATACATACATGGAAGAGCAAACCGGATTCAAACTCTCCGAAATCAAAGCCATGGGTCCTGACTTTTTTAAACAGATCATGCATCCCAACGATTTTCATTTAGCTATCGTGGCGCAACGTTATTTGATGCGTGGCGGAAAAAGCTTCACCGGTTTTTGCAGGGTTAGATTCAAAAAGGCTAAACGCTGGAATGGTTTTACGGCATAGCTTATCCTTTCCTGTTGGAGGAGCAAAGCAATAGGGATCTGCTTATTTGCCTGTTTATGGAAATACACCACCGTACGCATACACCTCATCAACTCACGTGTCTGTTTAAGGATATGCTTCAATATAACCATCGCAGCTTAATGCGTAGATTAACATACAGGGAAAAAGAAGTGCTTCAGCTGCTTGTGCAGGGCGCCGAAATCAAACATATTGCACATCAATTGAATATCAGCTTCTTTACAGTAGAAGAGCATATCAAGCATATAAAAAGAAAATTGGGTGTCGGGAAACTATCCGCATTGATAGCATTGGGGAAGGATATGGGATTATGAAGATACCCCAACTTTTAGGTATTGACAATAAGTGTTCGTTAGGTTTATTATTACACCAAAATCTAATCTTACATATTTCAGCTATGAAAAAATTCACACCCCCCCACCAAGTGCAGGATAGTTCCAAACATGATCTTCTTTTTTTGTGCAGCATTACTTGTATTGTGTAGTTTATCGTGCAACAAACAGGCTATGCCGGGAATCAGTGAATATATAAAACATAGAAATCTTGTTGCGGTTCAACCATATGTGTATTACTGTGGACCAGACAGTGTATGGGATGCCAACTTACACCATTGTGTGCCAAAGTGCCCGACAGGTTATCATTGGGATGATGGTCAACAAAAGTGTGTATCCAACACAGCAAAGGATACTTTTGTCGTGATTACAAATGCAAACAACCCTGATGATTATATAGGTTTTGAACATAATGAGGATGTAGATCAGATTTTAGGTGAAATATCTTTAAGTAATCCACCTTCTGATACCGAATTGTTAGAGTTGGCCATCCAGCAGATTGTTTCACCAGGCGATTCTACCGATGCTAATAATATTCGAAAGGATTATAGTTATGCTAAAAACAATGGATACGATCAACTTGATCTGGACTCTTTAATCAATTTGTTGTATTTACAAGGAAGGATATCCTATTCTGCAAAGACTTATTTTTCCGATCTGAGTAATCTGATCAATAATGTGATAGGTACAAATGATCCTCAATCTCAAATCTATTATGCATTTGCAAATCAGGCAATCGTATATGAAAATCAAATATCCCAGTTAAATCTTTCTACTTCGGAAAAGGATATGCTTTGGGGCGCTTTTTCGGTGGCAAGATATAGTGCCGCCTATTGGGGGAATATTTTTGCTTCAGACGGTGGAAGTTCTTTTAAAAGTGTAAGTGTAAATGATAATTTTTATCTTCCTATTTTATTAAGGATTCATATTAATTGGAGAAAATTAATAAGTAAAGACGTTAAAGGATTTATAACTGGAATTCTTCGTGGCCTTTTTTCTGGTAGCTTTGATTTATTAGGTGGTATAGCGAACGGTGTAGTAGAGTCTGTTGGAGAATTTATTGATGAGAACAGCGTGGGGGTTGCTGATGTGTTCTTAAATAAGGCAAGATTGTCGTTTTGCACAAGATCTAAAAAGAGTTATGGGATACTATTATCTTGATAATCTTATGTAAGATAAAATTCTTTTTATGATGAAATCTTTTCTCATTCTGGTATTAACATTTTATGTATTTATTTTCAAGTTTGCACATGCCCAGCAGGTATCATCTTCATCCTCCGGTTTAGGCCTAGCGCTTTCGGTTGGTGTGGAGGTTGCTCATTTTTATGTATCTCCCATCAATGCCATTTTGCAACAACACGGACTTCCTGAAGTTCCGGAAACAGTTATTTATCCGGCGGGTACCATTGCGGACCCCGTTACATCCAGGTTCTGGGGAGATGCCCATGCAGGCGTATTTGCTGTGCAGAGAAGCAATAACCAGTATGAAACCCATTATTCGGGTCACGTTTTTAACGCAAATCTTTTCGGGCTGCTTTTGCATAAGCATCATTTCCGGCTCTGTCCCGGCTTGGGATTCGGATTCCTAGATGCGCATTTGTTGTTGCGGAGTAAGACCGACAATCCGGTGACTATTGATGATGCGGTTACCAACCTGAGTGGTAGTCGTGAATTGGTTGTAAAGTACATGGACTACCTGAATCCTCAAATTTTTACATCCTTAGGCCTGGATCGGGATGAGCATTATTTACTGGGTCTGCGGGCTGGTTATCGCATAGGCTTAAATCGCCCACACTGGCAATTGGAAAACGGAAATTCACTTGCCAATGCACCCACTGCATCGGCCAAAGGTTTGTATGCAGAGCTGGAGTTTATTATACAATAAACATGGAATGAGGGCTTTGTTTACATAAACCCTAATTCCAGTTTCGCTTCATCACTCATCATACCCATATTCCAGGGTGGATCGAAGGTTAGTTCCACGTGTACATCCCGTACACCTTCAATTTGCCTTACCTTTTCATCAATTTCACTCACGATATCGGCACCTACCGGACATCCCGGAGCAGTGAGTGTAACCATCAGGAATACTTCTCCTTCGGGATTGGTTCGCAATTCATATACCAGCCCCAGGTCGTATATATTCACCGGAATTTCCGGATCATAAACCGTTTTCAGCACGGTAATAATCTGATCTTGAAGACCGGCCTGATCGTCAATCACCATAGCTCATGCGTGTTTAAGTTGTGATTGAAAAGCAACGGCATACAATTTCATTTGCTTGATCATAGATACCAGACCATTGGATCGGGTAGGGGAAAGATGTTCCTTTAATCCGATTCGGTCAATGCAATACAGATCGGCTTTAGCAATTTCTTCCGGTGTATGTCCGGAGAGAATGCGTATAACCAGGCTCACCAGTCCCTTGGAAATGATGGCGTCACTATCGGCAGTGAAATAAATTTTTCCGTCTTCTTTCAATTCGGCATGCAGCCAAACTTTCGACTGGCAGCCTTTTATCAGATGATCATCTGTCTTGTATTGAGGATCAATAGGAGGCAGCTCTTTCCCTAATTGAATCAGGTATTCATATTTATCTACCCAATCTGTAAGCATGCTGAATTCCGCAATCAACTCATCCTGAATTTCATTGATCGTCATGGTCGTGCTTTTCCACAAGTTACCAATTTATTTTAACATGCTCAGGGCCTTATCCAGGCTGGTTGTGAGCCGATCTATTTCTGCGGGCGTGTTGTACACAGCCAATGATACACGAACAGTGCCGGGAATACCAAAGAAGTCCATCACCGGCTGGGTGCAATGGTGGCCTGTACGGACGGCAATCCCCATTTTATCGAGCAATACACCTACATCGTAGGGATGGGTATCTGCTATGATGAAGGAAAGAATGCTTGCTTTTTCGGCTGCCTGTCCGATGATGCGCAAGCCGGGAACCTGACTCACCTGTCGGGTTGCATATTCCAAAAGCTGTTGTTCATAGGCGTATGCATCAGCCAGAGGCAGGCTTTCCAGAAAATCGAGCGCTGCCTGCAAACACACGGTACCTTCGATATGCGGTGTACCAGCTTCGAATTTGAAGGGCAGGTCGTTGTATTCTGTTTTTTCGAATCGTACCGATTTAATCATTTCTCCGCCGCCTTGATAAGGAGGCATGCGGTCCAGCCATTGCTCCTTGCCGTATAGCACGCCGATGCCTGTAGGCCCGTACATTTTGTGGCCGGAAAATGCCAGAAAATCACAATCAATGGCCTGTACATCTATCGGAATATGCGGCGCTGCCTGTGCAGCATCAATCAATACCGGTATGTTGAGCTGATGAGCTTTTTCAATGATTTCCCGAACGGGATTTACGGTGCCCAGTGAGTTGGAAATCCAGGTAATAGCCAGCATTCTGGTGTGTTCATCCAGCAGATGGTCCAGCTCATCCAGCAGCAATTCACCCCGTTCATTCATCGGAATAACCCGCAGGGTGGCGCCATGATCTTCACAGGCAATTTGCCAGGGAACAATATTGGAATGATGTTCCATGGCCGAAATCACGACATTATCGCCTGGCTTTAAAAAAGCTTTGCTGTAGGAATATGCCACCAGGTTGATGCTTTCCGTAGTACCTCGGGTAAAGATGATTTCATGGGTATGACGGGCATTGATAAACCGGGCTACACGCCGGCGGGTTTCTTCGCTGGCTTCGGTAGCCAGCTGGCTTAGGTAATGAACGCCCCGGTGCACATTGCTGTTGATGGTAGAATAATATCGGGCGATAGCATCAATAACGCTTTGCGGTTTTTGTGTGGTGGCCGCATTATCAAAATAAATCAAAGGCTGCCCGTACACTTTTTGCTGCAATGCCGGGAAATAATCAGCTATCTGTTTATGCTGATAGGTAAATGCTGATATGGTTGAAAGTGTATTCACAATTTTATAGTTTCAGTTAAGCGCCTGCAGGCAAAGCTGATTCCACATGCAGATGCTGCCGCAATAGTTGCATCACATGATGAGCAACTGCATCGTTTTGTACTTTCGATAAAATATCATAGGCAAAAGCCTCAATCAGCAGCTGCCGAGCTTTGAGTTCACTCAATCCGCGTGTTCTCAGATAAAACAGAGCATCTTCATTCATTTGTCCAACTGTGGAACCATGCGAACATTTTACATCATCGGCAAAAATTTCCAGCTGGGGCTTGGCGTGTACAGTGGCTTCTCGGCTGAGCAGGATGGCGTTGTTTTTCTGAAAAGCATTGGTTTTCTGTGCACCTTTTTCCACAAAAATTTTCCCGTTAAACACGCCTGTACTTTTATCCTGCAAAATGCCTTTATACCATTCATTGCTGTTGCATAACGGTACCTGATGATCAACGATGGTATGATTATCAACCAGCTGTTGATCGCCGCTCAGGTATAATCCCCAAAGATTAGCTTCCGAAGAAGATCCCTGCAAACGTGCGTTGATATTGTTGCGGATAAAGCCTGCACCCGGGAATGAAAAATTCAGATGATGATAAGTACTTTGGCTATGAAGATAGGTTTCGCTGTGATGAAATACTACAGCTGATGGTTGCAGTTGGTTGATTAAAAATATATCCATCGCCACATGCTCCTTCAAAAATTGCTCAGTGACATAATTGATGAAAACAGGAGCGGATGTAAGCTGATGAAAAGTATCTATCCATTGTGTTTGCACACCTTCTTCGGCAACCAGCAGCAAACGTTCAGGCAAAAAAGCCGGTTCATTAACTGCATAGAAATGCATAATATGCAGCGGACGATCCGTTGATTTCTGTATATGCAATAAGTTAAATGCAGGGATAAAGGCTGTATTCATTGCTACCAGTGATACGCCTGTCGGATCGGCCAGGCTTGCAAAATATTCTTCTGCATAATAATGATGCAATGCATCTTTCCCATCCAGAAAATGTACGCCATCGGGCAAAGGATCGGAAAGCTCCCGTTGCCATTTCCCGTTCAGCAGCACGATATGATAAGCATGGGCATCTTTGATGGATGCTGATGCAATGGCTGCTTTCAAATCTGCCGCTGTATCGTTTGCCGGAATATGAAACACTTGTTGCAATGGCCCTGCGAGATTGGTATATTTCCAGTCTTCCTGTTTGGTAGATGGAAATCCATGTGTCTTGAAAAACTCAAATGCTTTTTGCTTGTGTGCCAGCAAAGCCTTCGGCCAGGCAACATCGTTATGCTGATTTTCTTCAGGCAAACGATAGTTTTCGATTAAATACTGATAAAACGAGTTGAATATAGACTTGCTCATGTGTTACAAATGAATTTATACATCCTTTTAAAAAGGACGAAATATTATATTCATGAATTCTCAGCTCAAGGAAGCCTGCAGGCTTTCCTTGATCCAGTCATAGCCTTTTTCTTCCAGCTCATAGGCCAGTTCTTTAGTTCCCGATTTGATGATACGGCCGTCGTAGAGCACATGTACATAATCGGGAATAATATATTGCAAAAGACGCTGATAGTGGGTGATGATAATAAAAGCGTTGCTTTTTGAGCGGAGTTTGTTTACGCCATTGGCTACGATGCGAAGTGCATCAATGTCCAGGCCGGAGTCCGTTTCATCCAGGATAGCCAGCTTGGGCTCCAGCATGGCCAATTGTAAGATTTCATTCCGCTTCTTTTCCCCACCGGAAAAGCCTTCATTCAGCGAACGGTTTACCAGGGAAGCATTGAATTCCACCAGTTCCTGTTTTTCCTTAAGCCTTTGCATGAATTCCTTGGCACTGAGCGGTGGTAATCCTCTGTGTTCCCTGATCTCGGCCAGAGCGGTTTTCAGAAAGTTGATATTAGAAACGCCCGGAATTTCCACTGGATATTGAAAAGCCATGAACAACCCTTCCCGGGCACGGATTTCCGGTGGCATTTCCAGCAAATTTTTACCTTCAAACCATACTTCACCGCCTGTTACTTCATACAGTTCATTTCCGGCCAATACGGAAGCCAGCGTACTTTTCCCGGATCCGTTAGGCCCCATGATAGCATGAATTTCACCGGCTTTTACTTCAAGGTCAATGCCTTTCAGGATAGGTTCTCCGTTTACACTTGCCTGTAAGTTTTTAATCTGAAGCATATAATTTTCCATGGTTAAAAAAATAGTATAAGATCAATGTAAAAAATCCTGTATGATAAAGCCGTTATCCGACACTGCCATCGAGTGAAATGGCCAGCAGCTTTTGTGCTTCTACGGCAAATTCCATTGGCAAATTATTCAGCACTTCACGGGCATAGCCATTCACGATGAGTGCCACAGCTTTCTCGGTATCCAATCCGCGCTGGTTGAGATAAAAAATCTGGTCTTCTGCAATTTTTGAGGTAGTGGCTTCGTGTTCCAGAATAGCGGTTGGGTTCTGGCAATCGATATAGGGGAAAGTGTGAGCTCCGCATTTATCGCCCAGCAGCAGGGAATCGCACTGGGTAAAGTTACGGGCGTAATCGGCTCTGGGGCCTACCCGCACCTGGCCACGATAGCTGTTCTGGCTATAGCCGGCCGAGATACCTTTAGAAATGATCCGGCTGCGGGTGTGTTTGCCCAGGTGAATCATTTTGGTACCGGTATCGGCAATCTGGTGATTACGGGTCATTGCTACTGAGTAAAATTCCCCCACTGAATAATCGCCCTGCAGAATTACGCTGGGATATTTCCAGGTGATGGCTGAGCCCGTTTCCACTTGTGTCCAGGATATCTTAGAGTGGGGTCCTTTGCAGATTCCTCGTTTGGTAACGAAATTAAACACACCGCCATTGCCGTTTTTATCTCCTGGAAACCAGTTCTGCACAGTTGAATACTTGATTTCGGCATGATCCAGGGCGATGAGTTCTACCACGGCTGCATGCAATTGGTTCTCATCGCGTTTGGGAGCTGTGCAGCCTTCCAGGTAGCTCACATAGGCTCCTTCTTCGGCAATGATCAGGGTACGTTCAAATTGCCCGGTATTGGAGGCATTGATCCGGAAATAGGTAGATAGCTCCATGGGGCAACGCACACCTTTGGGAACATAGCAGAAAGATCCGTCAGAGAAAACAGCTGCATTCAGCGCGGCAAACACATTATCGGAATAAGGCACCACCGAACCCAGGTATTTTTTTACGAGGTCGGGATGATTTTTTACGGCTTCACCCATGGAGCAAAAGATGACTCCCTTTTCACGAAGCTTTTCCTGGAAGGTGGTTTTTACCGATACGCTATCCATAACTGCATCTACGGCAACACCTGCCAGCACTTTCTGTTCTTCGAGCGGAATGCCCAGCTTTTCAAACGTGGCGAGGATTTCTGGATCCACTTCATCCAGGCTGTTAAGCTTGCGTTTTTTGGGAGCAGCGTAGTAGGAAATTGCCTGAAAATCGATATAAGGCAGTTTGAAATTTTGCCATTCCGGCATTTCCTGGCTAAGCCTGCGGAACTGCTCCAATCCTTTCAGTCGCCATTGGAGGAGCCATTCGGGCTCTTCTTTTTTTGCAGAAATAAAACGAACCGTTTCTTCGTTTAATCCCGGTGGAAGAATCTCCATTTCCACGCGGGTTTCAAACCCAAATTCGTATTCCTGATCCGAGTATTTCTGGAGAATATCCTGGTCTGTTGTGGGCATGGTGAAATGGTTTTAAATGATTCAAAAAAACTTTCATTCAGACAGCAAAGCTTTCGCCACAGCTGCAGGTCTTTGTGGCATTGGGATTTTTGAAAACCAAACCTTTCCCATTCAGGCCACCCGAATAATCCAGCTCTGTACCGTAGAGGTAAAGCAGGCTTCGGAAGTCGGTCACAATTTTCAATCCCTTGTCTTCAAACACCTGATCACCTTCCTGGAGTTGGTTATCAAATTTCAGCACATATTCCAGCCCTGCACATCCTCCGCCTTTCACACTCACCCTAACAAAAGTATTTTCGGGATGACCTTCTTCCTGCAGCAATTGCTGAATATATGTCTTTGCTTGTTCTGATACGGTAATCATGGTCTTTCCGTGCTAAATAGTTAACAATTTTTAATCATACAAAGTTCCGAAATAGTTTGTTCTTGATCAAATCTCATTCTCCAGCGGGAAGTTAAATCTTACCCTGATGTGACAGGGTGCAGACAGGCTACCTGTTACCTATCTCAGCCGGCAACAGCTACGGATAAAGACTGGCAAACTGCAGTTGGATGCCTGAAAACTCCTGGCTACCGTTTCATTTCGCGGGCAGTAAGTGTATAGGTGCCAGTTTGCGTGCTTTTCTGGCTGGTGGTTTGCTGTATTTGCACTTGCTCCCGGGTTGGCTGAAGGGCCGCTTCATGAGCTGATGCGGCTGGCTGGCTGTACAGGTTTGCCAACGTAGGTGCAATCACCAGCGAAACAATACTGGTAAGCTTGATGAGAATGTTCATGGATGGTCCGGATGTGTCCTTAAAGGGATCGCCAACGGTATCGCCGGTAACGGAAGACTTATGGGGTTCAGAGCCTTTGTAGTGGGTAACTCCGTCGATATCAACCCCTTTTTCAAAGGATTTTTTGGCATTATCCCAAGCACCGCCGGCATTGCTTTGAAATATGCCCATCAGTACGCCGCAAACGGTTACTCCGGCCAGAAATCCCCCCAGCACTTCGGGTCCGAAGGCAAAGCCTATGATCAAAGGCACAATGATGGCCAGTGAACCCGGCAGCAGCATTTCCCGGATGGAAGCATGGGTGGAAATCGCTACACAGCGGTCGTATTGGGGCTTTCCTTTTCCTTCCATGATGCCGGGGATTTCGCGGAACTGCCGCCGTACTTCTTGTACCATTGCCATGGCAGCACGCCCTACAGCCGCAATGGCCAGGGAAGAAAAAAGGAAAGGAATCATAGCTCCTACAAACAGGCCGGCCAGTACTTTGGCCTGGTAAATATCAATATGCTGATCGGCAGGATTAGGCATGGCGATGCCTACAAAAGCTGCAAACAGGGCTAATGAGGTAAGTGCTGCAGAGGCAATGGCAAAGCCTTTTCCGGTTGCAGCCGTTGTGTTGCCCACAGCATCCAGGATATCGGTACGGGATCTTACTTCTTTCGGCAGTTCACTCATTTCGGCAATCCCGCCGGCATTATCGGCAATTGGGCCAAAGGCGTCAATAGACAGCTGCATGGCTGTGGTGGCCATCATACCCGAAGCGGCAATAGCTACGCCATACAAGCCGGCCAGCACATAAGACCCATAAATGCCGGAGGCCAATACGATGATGGGCAATGCGGTGGACTCCATGCCCACAGAAAGGCCACCGATGATATTGGTAGCATGCCCGGTTGAAGATTGTTTTACGATGCGGAATACCGGCCGGCGTCCCATGGAGGTGTAATATTCGGTGATGATGCTCATGAGTGTTCCCACAATTAAGCCGACAACAATAGAGCCGAACACCCCTGTGGAAGTAAACACCTGGCCTCGCAGGGTGAGCTGTGCCGGAAGCATGTGTATGGTGATGAAATAAGATGCAATGGCGGTGAGCAGGATAGCCAGCCAGTTGCCTCTGTTCAGTGCTTTCTGCACGTCCCCGTTTTCCTTGATACGCACCACGTAAGTGCTGAGTACGGAAAACAAGGTTCCCACGCCAGCAATCACCATTGGCAATAGCACGGGGGAAAGGCCTCCGTAAGCATCCTGTGTGTCGGGATTTTTGCTGATTTCTCCGCCCAGTACCACGGTACCAATGATGGTTGATACAAAGGAGCCAAACAGGTCGGCACCCATGCCTGCCACGTCGCCCACGTTATCGCCTACATTATCGGCAATGGTAGCCGGATTGCGCGGATCATCTTCCGGAATACCCGCTTCTACCTTTCCTACCAGATCGGCTCCTACGTCGGCGGCTTTGGTGTAAATACCTCCACCCACACGGGCAAACAGCGCAATGCTTTCAGCGCCGAGCGAGAAACCCGTAAGCACCTCGAGGGCTTTTTGCAAATCGCCTGTCTGGGCATCCAGCACGCCAAATGTGTGAAGCACAATAATCAAAAGTGCTCCCAAACCGAGCACGGCCAATCCGGTTACTCCCAGGCCCATCACCGAACCTCCGGTGAAGGAAACCCGCAGCGCCTGTGCCAGGCTGGTACGGGCTGCTTCAGCGGTTCGTACATTGGCCTTGGTGGCAATACGCATCCCGTTGAAACCCGCAAATGCCGACAGTACAGCACCTACAATGAAAGCCAATGCGATAGTCCAACTGGAATGCGGATTGGCATACCCCATGTATCCCAGCAAGATTGCTGCTATGATTACGAAATAGGCCAGTGTCTTATATTCGGTTTTCAAAAATGCCATCGCCCCTTCGGCAATATGCCTGGCGATTTCGGTCATCTTTTCATTTCCAGAGCTCTGGCGGGAAACCCAGTTGATTTTAAACAGCATAAAAATCAGCGCCAGCAAACCCATTGCAGGGATGACATATAAAAAACCATGATGCATAAACTTTTCACATTTTTTTATAGGACGGCAAAAATAGCTTTTATCCCTAAAAAATAAAACATGACAAGCAGCATCATTTGCCCGAAGCGCTCATATCCGAAGGGGCGGAAGTGCGTATAAACTTGTCGGAAAGCCGTTTTCGCCCGGTTCAATGTGAAAAAACGGAATCAGCATTACACGTGATAGCGTTTTTGAGGTGGCAGGGATTGATGAATTTTTTGAAAGGCTTTTCCGATATGCGCTGTGATATCACCGGCCAGCAATGCTTCTTCTGAAAGAGCAGCTGCGGCCAGATCGCCTGCAAGACCGTGGAGGTACACACCCAGCAAAGCAGCCTGCCAGGGCTCATAGCCCTGAGCCAGCAAGCCCGTCAGAAGCCCTGTCAGCACATCTCCGCTTCCGCCGGTAGCCATGCCGGGATTGCCGGTGGTATTGAAATAACAGGTGCCGTCAGGAAGTGCGATACAGGTGTGATGATCCTTCAGGATGATGATAAGTTGGAGTTCTCTGGCTTTCGTGCGCAGCAGGTTGAGCCGTTCCAGGTCATCGGGCTGTGCGGAGCCAAACAATCTTTCAAACTCTTTGGGATGCGGGGTAAGCAGGCTGTGGGGAGGGATCAGGGTGAGTAATTCAGGATGTTGGGCTATGAGGTTTAATGCATCGGCATCGAGTACCATGGGATTACGGTACCAGTCCAGCGCCTGATGCAGTTGATGTAATGCCAGGCTGGAAGTACCCAGTCCCGGCCCAATGCCCAATGCCCTGTAGTGATTGGCAGAGCCCAGTACATCTTCGTAGCGGGAAACGGGGTCCAGGATTGTGCATAATGCTTCCGGATGTGTGGTTTGCAGGATGGCATAACCTTCGGGAGGCACGCAAATGGTTGTCAACCCTGCTCCTGAGCGCAGGCAGGCACCGGTGGCCAATACAGCTGCACCCATTTTGCCTTTGCTGCCACAGATCAATACGGCATGTCCGTAACTGCCTTTGTGTGTAAAAGGCTGCCGTGGCCGATAAATCTGCTGAATCAACGCTTCATCCATGGTATGATAGGGCGTATCGGCAGCTTCCCAGAAAGAGCGATCCAGGCCGATAGGCAAAACATATACTTTACCTGCATATTTGCCTGTGTGTGGCAACAAAAGGTTTAATTTATAATTTTCAAACGTCAGGGTAACGTGCGCCTGCACAGCCGGGAATCCTGCTGCAAGGCCATCCGCCGGCAAGCCACTGGGCAGATCAATGGCAATGCGAATATTGGGCAGTTGATTGATCCAGGCAATATAAGCCGCTACCAGCCCATCTGCCGGGCGATGAATGCCGGTACCCAGTACAGCATCGATAAGTACCACATCTGGTGAAGGAGTTTGAAAATCGTTTGGCTCCCGGATCGTCTGCACATCTGCTCCCATGCTTTTCAGGCGCCTGAAATTGGTTTCACAATCCGGTGAAAAAGCTTCGCGATAGGCTATCATGTGGCATTTGACCCAGTAGCCCTGTTGCAACAGCAACCTTGCGATGGCAAGGCCGTCACCTCCATTGTTGCCCATACCACAGTATATCTGAAATCCGACGCCTGCGGGGAAATATGCAGTCAGCCATTGCACACAGGCGGTAGCGGCTCTTTCCATTAAATCAATGCTGGCAATGGGTTCATGGGCAATGGTATAGGCATCGGCAGCGCGTATCTGTTCAGTAAGTAGAATTTTCATACAACGGGAAAATAACAGAATCAGAAACGGATTAGACTATTTTTCACCAAAATTACATATTCCATCCTGCGCTCCTCGTGTACAGGAAATCGCATCTGGCTATTTGAGCTTCCAGTCAGATAAAAATCTGGAGTGAAAAATGTATCTTACCGATTGGTAATGCTGTTGAGCACCGTAGCACCTACCAGTTCATCGGCCCTGCCGCCGATGGGGCGGAAATAAACCAGAATGGTATAGGTGTTTTCTGTTTCCCACCAGTTGCCCTCTGTAAGACGCGTATCGAGCTGGTTGCTGCCCGGCGTTACCAGTCCATAAATGTAATCATAATAGCCTTGTTTTAGGAACAGACTGCCTTCGTAGGCTCCTGTGGCGGGGTTGTAGTGTAATTCATTGGAAGGGTTGCATTCGTAGTTGGTTAATTCACCAAAGATATAGAGATGGGCATTTGTGAAGGGTTCCGGAGTTACATAACTGAAATGAACCGTGGCATAATCTCCGTCAACATCCGGATTATAGCCGCTTTCAAGCATTTCGGTTGTATATCTGCCATCAATATCCCGTCGTTGCTGATAACGCTGGTTGGCCCGACTGGCATCGGGTCGAGCATATACTTCAATCTGGTTGTTGTTTTCATCGATGCGTTCAACCCTTTCTGTTTCCAGGCGAAAGCTTCGCAAATCAATCCATCGCCATTCCTTCATAGCCGGAAATTCACAGTCATTTTCCGCGTTGTATTCCAGCACGCTGCCTCTTACAAAGGTGGGGCGGATATCATGGATGGCATTGTCCCACCGGTAGTTTTGCAGTATCCAAACCTTGATCTGGTCAAAAGGATTGCTCATATTCAGGCCGCGGGTATCAATCTGAATGTTTACTTTCTGATAAGTCTGGAAGATTTTGGGATTGATGGGTTGTTCAATTTTTCCGGCAATCTGGACTGCCTGGTTGACCACTAGAAAGCGACGGGTAAAGACTGGTTGGGATGGGTCGTCATTCAGATACACTTTGAGGATATAATTTCCCGGCCTTGCAGGTGCGCAATTTGAATTGGGGAAACTGAGGGTATAATGGGTATAGTGTTGCAGGGGGAAAGTAGAAAAGCGATATTGGGTGATGCGGTTTTCGGAAAAGCCTTTGATATATTCAAACGGATTGAGGTTTGCAGGCTTCCAATCAGCGTTGCACAGTACAATAGTGTAGTAATAATCCTTTACTCCGCCTTCCAGATCATCAAAGCTCAGGGTTAGGGTTTGCCCGCTGTTCAATGTAATAAGCGGATAGTTCAAAGGCATGTCGGAAGGATACAGATGTACGGTTTTGATATAAGGTACGTAGACATGATCAGGTGTAATCCAATTAATGCTGCTATCAGGTGTGGGTGCGGGATTTGCGAACTGCCGGGCATGAACAGGCGGTTGGGCGTCCAGCAAGAACATGCAAATTGCAAACAGGAATACCCACAGCAATACATTCCGCCAAACATGTTTCAGTGCTGTAGTGCGAGCTGCCACGCCGGATAATTTCAAGCAAGATAAGTATTTCATCTGCTAAAATGATCAATTGACCTGTAAGCCCGCAGGGAAATAAATTTGCTATTTTGCGGGTACATTACATGCTGTTGTACTGCTTTGAAAATTATTTGCCTTGGCATTCTCCCTTGCAGCCTATATCGCCCGTCGCATAGCCCTTAACCGGGAAAAAACTTTTTCCCGCTTTATCATTCGTATAGCCATTGTTGCAACCACTTTAAGTGTGGCAGTGATGATTTTGGCCACGGCATTGGTCAATGGTTTTCAGCAGGCTGTGAGCCAAAAGATATTCAGTTTCTGGGGACATCTGCATGTGGAGGTTTATCAGCCGGATTATGCGCCTCTTTCTGCTCCACCACCTTTTCCGGAGAATGATAGCCTGCTGAGAATCATCCGCCATTTGCCGCAGGTAGCCACGGTGCAGCCCTATGCTACGCAGGCAGTTATCATCAAAAGCACCGATGATCTGGATGGTGTGATTTTTAAAGGAGTGAAGCGTGATTACGACTGGCGCCAGCTGCAATCCTATCTCGTAGCCGGCCATTTACCTACATTTCCGGATAGTGGCTATGCCGATGAAATACTGATTTCGGCCGATATGGCACAAAGGCTTAACCTGCGTACGGGCGACAAGGTGGTGGTATATTTCGTGCCGGGCTCAGGCCAGACGCCTCGCCCCCGCGTATTGAAGATATCAGGCATTTACCGAACCGGAGTACAAGAATATGACCATACCTACATCATAGGCGATCTCAGGTTGATTGCCCTGATGAACGGCTGGCAGCCCGATGAGATTGGCGGATTTGAAATTTTTCTCCGCCATGTGAACGATATGGATACCGTCAATCAATTGCTTGACAAACAAATCCTTCCTCAGAACTTGATGAGTGTAACCATCCGGCAGATCTATCCGAATATCTTTGACTGGCTGCGGCTGCAAACGACCAATGAATGGATTATTCTGGTGATCATGGTTATTGTGGCTGTCATCAACATGACCACGGCCATCCTGATCCTGATCCTTGAAAGAACACACATGGTAGCTATTCTGAAAGCCATGGGCATGCAAAACAGACAGATTCAGATGATATTTGTATGGCATGCTACATTGATTTTCTGCACGGGCATTTTATTTGGAAATATAGCTGGCCTGGGATTGGCATGGCTGCAGTATGAAACGCATTTTTTCAAGCTCCCTGAAGATATATACTACATTGCTTATGCACCCATTGCCATTCGGTTCTGGCAGGTGATAGCCATTGATGCAGGTACTTTGCTGGTGGGTGTGGGATTGCTAAGAATTCCTGCCCTGATCATCCGGCGGATTTATCCGGTGCAGGCTTTGCGTTTTCAGTAAGACAAAGAAATCCGCAAAGGATGCCGGTAGCGATGGCTGCATTCAGCGATTCAGCATTTCCCAGACGGGGAATGGTAATGCATTCGGTGACCAAGGGCAACAATTTGCGGGAAATTCCATGAGCTTCATTGCCAATGAGCAAAAAAGCCGGTTGCGACGTATCGGTTTCCCTGCAGAATTGCTGAATAGCTTTGCCGGTGAGTGTGGCGGCATAAACCGGCATATCCCGATGCTGTTGAAACAAGCTGGCAAGCTCCCGTTCCACCACATGCACATGCGCCAGGCTACCCATGCTGGCCTGTACCACCTTTGGCTGGAAAGCATCTGCGCAGTCGGGCGAGCAGCAGATATAGGGAATACCAAACCAGTCGGCAATCCGGATGATGGTACCCAGGTTACCCGGATCCCGGATGGCATCAAGAGCGAGTGTCAGCCCTTTAGGCTTTGATGGTAAAGCAGCTTGTGCGGGCAGGCGTATCAGCGCCAGCACCTGCGGGGGCGTCTGCAGTCGTGAGATCTGAGCTAAAATATCGGGTTTGATGATTTCTACCGGAACATCCCGGTGCGATTGCAAAAAAGTCTTGCGTGCTTCCACCCATGCAGGCAAAGCATATATCTGCAATACCTGATACCATGGGCTTTCCAGAAAACTGCACACCGTTTTATCGCCTTCTGCTACAAAACAACCGTATCGTTGCCGGTGCTTTTTTAAATGGAGTAACCGAATCTCTTTAATTTGCGCTTTTGAAATCAAGAGGTATTGTTTTTGTGATGCAGTAAAATTAAATAGTTATCGGGATGCAGGCTCAGGCATTTGGGTTGTGCCATCCTCCCTCATGCGGGGAATGATTTGAATTGATCCATAGCATAGATTCACAGGCATGAAAGGTAAACTATATTTCTTCCGTTTGAATTCGATAGGGCCTGGGCTGTGGTTTGTGTGCGCCTGCATCATTATGTTCATTACTTCATGTTCCAACACCAAATACCTTGCACAAAATCAAGCATTGCTGGTCAAAAATACCATCAGATTAAAAGGGGAATACCTGACTAAAACCGAAAAAGAAAATATCCGGAACGACCTGAATTCTTCTTCTATCTTGTTGCAAACACCGAATTACAAAACATTGGGTATTGCACGCGTGGGATTGTGGTTATACAATCATTATGATTCTAGCAAAGAAAGTAGCCGGTTGCTGGGATGGCTTATCAACAAAAACTGGCTGAAGCCGCCGGTAATTTATGATTCCGGCCTGGCTCGCCGAACAGCACAAAATATGAAAGATTATCTCATCAATCAGGGATATTTCAGGGCTACGGCCAATTATGAAGCACATATCAGGAAGCAAAAAGCAAGTGTAACCTATCTGGTAAATACCGGTAAGAATTTTTTAATCAACCAGATCAGATACGACATTCAGGATAGCCTGATCCGCAGGATTGTGGAGGCTGATACATCCCAATCTTTATTACATAAAGGTATCCCTTACAAAACGGATTTGCTGGTCAATGAGAGAGAGCGCATCACGCGGCTTTTGAATGACCATGGTTATTATCAGTTCAGTTCGGATGATATCATGTTTGTGGTGGATACTGTGAATACAGCATTATTAAAAACTACAATCAATCCGTTTGAAAGTATATTGAATGTATTTTCTGCTGCCAAAAGTCGCGAAAAACCTACGTTGAACATAGATGTTGTTATCAGACAGCCGGAAGATTCCACTGATTACCGAAGATATTTTATCCGGCAGATTCATATTTTTCCGGATTTGCCTCTGAATGCTACAGGTATTGATACCACACAGTTTTACCGCATACCTTATCGGTATTTTACGATTTATACCAGGCATAACCTGTTTCGTCCGAATGTATTCTATCGCGCTTTGTATTTTCATCCCGGCGACTTGTATTCCCGTACTGCCTACGAGCAAACGGTAGGTCAGCTCAACAGCCTCAACCAATGGAAATTTGTGAATGTGCAGTTCAAAGAAGTTTCCGATTCCCTGATGCATGGCAGTGGTGATACCAGCTGGCTGGATGCCAATTTATACCTGGTTCCTGAAAAGCGCCAGGAGGTGGGCGTTTCACTGGAAGGTACAACAGGGTCAGATTATGAATTGGGCTCTTCTATCGGACTCAGCTACATGAATCGCAATGTAAATCGTGCTGCCAATATTCTGACTGTTTCCCTGAAAGGCGGTATTGAACTGGATTCTGCGCTAAATATTTATGCCCAGGAAATGAGCGGGCAAATCAACCTGAATTTTCCTCGGTTTATCGTGCCGTTCGGGCTTCGGCGCATCAGCCGTTTTGCCAATGCCAAAACCAATCTGAACATGGGTTTTGATTACATGAACCGTATTGATTTTTACAAGTTTCAGAATTATTATGCTTCATTCGGATATACGTGGAATGAAACAGCTACCAAATCCTGGATCGTGAAACCCTTTGTGCTGGCCTACAACAAATATTCCAATTTCAGTCCGGCCTTTCAGCAGGAACTGGATTCCAACCAATTCCTGCGCAACAGTTTCCAATCAGTTTTTCTGGAAGGTGAAAATATTTCTTTCATTTATAATAATCAGCTTTCTGCCAGTCAGCGCAGGTTCAACTATCTGCGGCTGGATCTGGATGAATCGGGTTTATTGCTCGAAGCCATTGACGGCATTTTAAAATCGGCAAGCGGAAATAAGACAGATTTCACCAAACTCACCACACTGAATTATTCGCAGTATGTGAAGCTCACGGCTGAGTATAAACATTATTACAACTGGACGCATGCCACGCTGGTGAGTCGTATCATGGCAGGCGTAGCAGTACCTTATGGCGGATCGCAGGCTGTACCTTATATCAAACAATTTTTTGCCGGAGGGCCTAACAGCATGCGTGCCTGGCATCTGCGCACACTGGGACCGGGATCGTATAAGTACAGTGCTTCCAACCTGGTTTTTGTGGATCAAACGGGAGAAATGAAGATAGAAGGCAATCTGGAATACCGCTTTGATATTCTTCAGTTGTTTGGCGGTGTTTCTTTTCTGAAAGGAGCATTGTTTACCGATGTAGGTAACATTTGGAACTTACGACCTGATCCTTCGAAACCTGGTGCCGTTTTCCGATTAAATCATTTATACCAGCAACTGGCTGTGGGCAGTGGTTTTGGCTTGCGGCTCGACTTCAATTATTTTTTGCTGAGGCTTGATATGGCAACGCCAATCAAAGACCCTGCTGTATCAGCCCATGATGGCTGGTTCCCTAATGGCTTCCGTCCTCTGAATCTGAAATGGCTGGGGAAAAATCTAGTGTTCAACTTTGCTGTGGGTTATCCGTTCTGATGCTTGTGATGGTCGGCTTGCGGAAAGCCTTTCAGATCCTGAGGCGTAAAGGAGAAAGGCAACAGCAGCTGCGCAGCAGGTATGATGATGATTTCGCCAGTCATGCCACCCAGGATGATGCGAATAGGCTGCTGCTGGCGAATTTCGTATTCCAGCATTGTTTGCCGGCAGATACCGCAGGGGCTGATGGGATGATCGGAATTCGCGCCGGCAGGCTGATAACTGATAGCCATGGCTTTGATGATGGCATCAGGAAATTGTGAGCTGACGGCAGAAAGGGCTACCCGCTCAGCACATAATCCAGCCGGAAAAGAAGCATTCTCCTGATTGGCACCGGTAATAACCTGTCCATTTTCAAGCAGGATGGCCGCACCTACCCGAAACTGAGAATAAGGCGCATAGGCTATTCCCGTAGCTTCGCGCGCTTTCTGCAACAACATGTATGCTTCAGCAGGCAGGCCGGCATCCCCAGCAAAATGTTCATATTGTAATTGCAAATGCTGTACAGACATGGATAGCGCATTTAATGAATGGCTTTAAACAATCTCCTCCAGCGGATTCCATGCGCATCATAACTGAACCAAATAAACCATGCCTTTCCTACAATATGATCTTCCGGTACAAAACCCCAGTAACGTGAATCCAATGAATTATCGCGATTGTCGCCCATCATCCAGTAATAATTCATTTCAAAGGTATAATGATCCGCAGGCTTATCGTCAATGAATATTTTACCATCCTTTACTTCCAGCTTATGATGCTCATAGGTTGTAATTAAGCGTTTGTAGAGCGCCAGATTGCTGGTATCGAGTTTTACCGTTGCACCTTTTTTGGGGATGTAAATAGGCCCATAATTATCACGCGACCATTTGAAATGTGTGGTATCAAAGGGAAAGGCGTCCGGATCAACTGTGGTGTCAATTTGCGGACGAATGGAAATGACGTTGGAGAAAGCTTTTAATGCATCAGCCTCGTCTTTGGTCAGATCAAAATAATAAATCAATCGATCGCCGGCCTGCTGGATATCAAGCGGCATATCAATGCCCAGATCATTCAGCCGGTTGGTGTTGAAAGGAGTGGAATTGGTAACCACCTGATAAAATTTTTCCATTTCAGGCGGATCGGGCTGAAGCTGTCCGTTCACATACACTTTTCCGTGAATCAGCTGCAGGGTATCGCCTGCAACGGCTACGCAACGTTTGATGTAATTTTCCATCCGGTCAACCGGACGGGTAACAATGGTAAAGTTAGGATTGTTCCATACGTTGGCACGGCCATAATGCCGCACAAGCCGGTAATAGCTGTCGGTTTCCTGTGTTTGCAACACCACGGTATCTCCTTCGGGATAGTTGAATACCACAACATCATTGCGTTTCACGTGGGTGAATCCGGGCAACCGATGGTAGCCAAAATGCGGCCAGTCAGAATAACTTTTGAAATGAAAAATCGGAAAAGTGTTTAAGGTAAAGGGAATAGCCAGCGGTGTCATGGGCAGGCGGGGGCCGTAGCTGATTTTATTGACAAACAGAAAGTCGTTCACCAGCAGGGTTTTTTCCATGGATGGCGTTGGAATCGTATAGGCTTCAAAGAAAAATGTGCGGATAATGGTTGCAGCAATAATGGCAAAAATCAAGGCTTCCATCCATTCACGCAGTGCAGACTTTTTCTTTTTAACCCGCTTGTCCGGATGTTTGGAATAGGAAACTGATGAACTTGTTTTCATTTAAACTATATTAGGCCTACAAAAATACCATTCCTTGTTTCTTTCAGAAAACGATTATGTAAAAGTTTTCTTAAAGACATGGCTATGATGAAGCCGGGACAAAGGATAGGATTTTCAAAAATATGTAATTTTGGTGATCAGAATGTGTATGACGGCATTATGAATACCAAACTTCGGTTCATGCAGCGACTTAGAGATTTTCTGGAATGGCAGGCCTTTGGAGTTTGTTCCGCGATTGGCGACAGGTTGGGCATTGCCAGTTCGCGCATCCGCATGTGGTTCATTTATATCTCTTTCCTTACTGTTGGTTCACCACTGATTATTTACATGATTCTGGCTTTCTGGCTGAATATGAAAAAATATATTTGGTATGCTCGCCGAAATCCGCTATGGTATTGGTAATCAAACATGAATCAGAAAAGAATAACCTGAAAAATTTTGTCATTCATTCTTTTTTCGCTTATCTTCCTTTTCTTCATGCATTCAATCGTACGCTTGCACATGCGAAACTCGTTGTCCATTCATGCCGGAAGTCTTTTTTTATGCACCCTGTTGTTTATCACTGCCTGTCATTCATCTCATCAACCGGCTGCGCCTGATCGCCATGCCGCGCGTTTTGCAGATTTGCTGGCATTGTTTCCACAAAGGCAGCTGCCTTATCAGGTCAATCAGGATAGCTTACACAAACCTTTATCTGATTCCATGCGGTTATTGCCTGATGTGGTAAAACGTTTTTTCCCGGACAGCATTTGGCAAAATACATTTCCGAAATCACCGGTAGAGGTATTTCCGCTGGCTGCAATGGCCTATGATCGCGGACATTTTCTTGTTATCCGGGTGCAGCAGGGCAGCCGGATGGCCGCCTATCTGTGTTATTTTGATCGGAGAGATCAGTTTCATCAGGCCCTTCGTTTATGCTACACATCTCCTGATGCACAGGCGGATCAGTATGAAGGCAGGATTGACAGAAAAGCTGTGATTACTATTGATCATCATATTCACACACCCGACCAGCGCAGCATTTTACGCGAAAATGTGTATGCACTCAATCCGGAAGGCAAATTCATCCTTGTCCTTACCAATGCCAACGGGGCGCTGAGCTTGGAAGATATTTACAATCCCATCGATACTTTACCCGCACATCATGCTTTTTCCGGAGATTATGTAAAAGGGGATATGAGCATTGTTTCCATCAGGGATGGAAAAAATAAACAAACTTTTCGCTTCTTTATTCATTTTTATGATCCTACAACTCGCTGTGGAGGCGAGCTGGAAGGTACCGGACACTTTTTAAACCGCAGCACCGGGACTTTTAAGGATGATAATGGCCCCTGTGCTATAGATTTTCATTTCAGTACCGGCCGTGTAAGAATTGAAGAAGTAGGCGGATGCGGTGCATACCGAGGCATTCAATGTTTTTTCAATGGTACTTATACCAAAAAGAAATTGCACACCCGTCAAACCCAGATGCACAAATGACGCCAGAACGGATTGCACGGATCAGATCGGTCATCAGCCACAGGCAGTTTGATCTCACGGTGGTGATGGAAAATGTTTTTGACCCGCACAATATTTCTGCCGTGATGCGGAGCTGCGATGCAGTGGGCGTGCAGGAACTGTATGTGCTGAATACGCGTATCCCACCACATAAAAAATGGGGTGCCAAAAGCTCCGCAAGTGCTGCACAGTGGCTTACCATATATACCTTTACTGATGTGCAGACCTGCTTTGCTGCTTTGCGGAAAAAATATCAAAAGATTTATACTACGCATCTTTCATCCACATCTGCTTCGCTTTATGATTTGGATCTTACACAATCCGTGGCACTTGTTTTTGGGAATGAAGCCGAAGGTGTGAGCGAAGAAGTATGCCGCTATGCCGATGGAAACTTTTTGATTCCACAGGTGGGCATGGTAAAATCATTAAACATTTCCGTAGCATGTGCCGTAACTTTGTATGAAGCCTTTCGCCAGCGGTGGCAGGCAGGGCTTTATCAGCAGTCAGATCGGTTTCAGGCACAAAAAACTGCATTGGAAAAATTATGGCTGCAGCAAAATGAAATATCTTAACTTCATAAATCATTTCTGCATGATGAAAAAATGGTTTCTATTCCTTGTTGTCATTTGCATGGGAAAATGGGCAACCGCTCAGCAAATCCCGCAAATCACCAGCGCTCAGCTGAAATCTTACACCGAAAAAAAGGATGGTATTTATGTCATCAATTTATGGGCTACCTGGTGCCGGCCTTGTGTGGAAGAGTTACCTGATATTGAAAAAGTAGCTGCGTCATTACAGGATAAGCCTGTGCATGTCATACTGGTGAGCCTGGATTATGCAGATGCCTATCCCAAAACCATTCAGCGTTTTGTAACTCAGCATCATTTGCAATCACCCGTTTATTGGCTGAATGAAACAAATCCGAATGCAATCAACGAAGTTTTAGGTGGGCAATGGATGGGTGTGGTGCCAACTACTTTGGTTGTAAACGCCAAAACAGGCTACCGTCGATTATTTCAGGGAAAAATTACTTCTGACGAATTAACGCGTGCCATTCATCTGGCAATGAAATGAACTTATGTTTTTTCTTCTTCTTTTTTATCTTTCTCCTCAAACAATCCTGCCAATCGGATACTCATATTTAATTCAAATCCCAACAACAAAATAATGGAATTCAAATATACCCAGATCATCATTACCAGCACGGTACCGATAGAACCATAAATGCGGTTGTAATTATTGAAATGATTTACATAATAAGAGAAGCCCAGTGTAGTAATAATCGTTAAAGCAGTACTCAGCCAGGAGCCAGGCGTGATAAATTTCCATCGTTGTTCTGTGTACGGGCCGTATTTGTAAATCAAGGAATAAATAGTAAAAAACAAACTAACAATCAGCAGCCATCTCATCACATTTACAGCCAACCGTACGGTTTGGCTATGAATACCGATTGTTTCAAAAATATAATTGAGCACAGTCCGTTGTGCAACAATCAGAACCAAACAAATCAATACCATCAGGATCAGGAGCATGGTAATTTTAATAGCTGTAATTCTGCTTTGGAGAAAACTTCTTTTTTTGAATCCTGGATATGCCTTATCAAACGATCGCAATATGCTCAACACACCTGTGGAAGAGCTGATGATGCTGAACACGAAGGAAAAAGAAAGCAATCCTGTTCGCGGTGTATGCAGAAAATCGTAAATCACATTTCTTACCAGATGAAAAACCCGTTGATTGGGTGCTATATCCCGCAACAGGTTGTAGATCGTATTTTCAAGTCCCTGCAGTGGAATGTAGGGAAGCAGGGTACAAAGAAAAATAAATGCCGGAGGAATGGCCAGAATAAAGAAAAAGGCCACCGCTGCTGCCCGGTCAAATAATTTGTCACGTATGATTTCGCGAAAGAGAAATTTTAAAACAACATATAATGAAGTATGACGTTCGTCTGCGAAATAAATTTTTTTTGTCAGGCGAACAGCCAAAGGAATTCCGGAGGCTTCTGCAATGTGTTGCAGCCAGCTTTTATTTTTCATATACAGGATTTAATATCACGGATCTTTCACGATGCATATTGAATTTAGGTATAACCGCTTTATAAAATCATTGGATATGCAGGCTGTCCAGTGCTGCCTGATATTTTCGGGCATTTTTCAGATGTTCTGCGTAGGTACTTGCAAATACATGCGATCCGGAAAAATCGGCTCTGGCGCAAAAATACAGGTAATCTGTCTGTGGTGCATGCAACACAGCATCTATGGTTGCGGGCGATGGCGTGCAGATGGGGCCGGGAGGCAGCCCTTTGTACAGATAGGTGTTATATGGAGACCTGACAAGGGTGTATTTGTTATAGATGCGTCGGATAGAAAAATCTCCCAGTGCGAATTTCACAGTCGGATCGGCAGCCAGCCGCATGCCTTTGCGTAGTCTGTTGAGATACACACTGGCGATCAGCGGTTTTTCGGCATTGTGATTGGTTTCTTCTTCCACGATAGAAGCCAGAATGATTACCTCCTGAGGCGTGAGCCCAAGTTTTTGCGCTTCCTGCAGGCGGGTACTATCCCAGAACCGGTTGTATGCCTGCATCATGCGTTTGAAAAATCCTTCTGCTGATGTATTCCAGAAGAAAAAATAAGTGTTGGGAATGATGGCACACAAGGCGGTATTGGTATCCAGTCCGTATTGCCGGAGATATATTTCATCGCTGAGCAGGGTGGCCATGCTCAGGGAGTCAGCTTCCAGGTGATGGCTCACGAGCCTTATCAGATCAGCTTTGGTGCGCAACTTGGTGATCACCAGCCGCACGGGCGCTTGCTTGCCGGAATATAATATGTGTACCAGCTGCAAATTGCTCATGCCGGGCTTTATGGCATAACGACCGGGATGCACATGGTGGGGATAACCCAATTTTCTCGCCAGCCAGTCAAAGTCCTTTACATTGCGCACAATGTGCTGCTGTTTTAATCCCTTCAGCACATCGGCATAGGTTGATCCTGTTGGAATGTAGAAATAGGTTTTTTCCCGAAAAGGATAGGTGTTGGGCCGGAATATCCGATAGGAAAAATAAATCACAAACAGCAGTGCTGCTGCTGTGAGCCACAGCCATACGCGGGCTGTGCCATGTTTTTTATTTTTCCTCCGGTTGCCTGACGAGCGTCGGGAACGTGCCATTGATATGGTTTAGGCCGAACAGGCTATCTGCAAGCTATGCACTTTTATTTACCTCCGGGAGTATTGCCGGATGGGGTGGTAGGTGCAGGAGCAGGTGCAGATGTGGGGGCTGAGGGCGTTACCGGCATGGTCTGGATAGCTTTCTCCACAGCAGAAGGCTGCTGATTGCTGGTAGCCGACTGACGGGGAATGAAAAAGGCCGAAAACAGGCAAAGCAAACCAATGAGAATAGCCAGCGTCCAGGTTGTTTTTTCCATCACATCCGTTGTACGGCCCGCACCAATCACCTGTGTACCAAATCCACCAAAGGTTCCGGATAATCCTCCGCCTTTCGGGTTTTGAATCAATACCACCAACCCCAGCAACACACTGATGATCAGGATAAGAACGGTTAAAAAGATAATCATGAAAAATTCAGATTTGGTTTTGAATCGAAGCAATACGTTGTGCAAAATAATCGCTTTTTTCGGGATTGAGCAAGCGCAATTGTTCCAGGATTTCAATTGCTTTCTGCGGTTGTCCCTGCTGCAGCCAGATGTTAGCCATGGATTCGGTAATCACTCGAAAAGAGGGTTCCGTATAGCTTTCAGATTCGTCTTCATCTTCGCTGGCATCCGGATCGGTGCTATGCAGCGGGCGGCGTGTGCTTCGCAGCCATTCGGTAAAACTTTTCATCTGGGCTGTGGTAGGCTTGTGCAGATCGGCCTCTTCTTCTGCCAAATGAATACCGGCATAGGCAAAATAATCGCGCGTATAGAGAGGAGCAACCCAAGGTGAGGTCAGGCCTTCTTCGGCAGGTTCTTGTCCGGAATCGGCCTCTGGAGGTGCTGCAACGACTTCCTCAGATTGCCGGGAGATCGGCGTTTCAGGCGTCACTTCAGCCTCTGGCGCAAGATTCTGTGGAGAGGGTTCGGTATTGGCGTTGAAAGCCTGTGCCGCAGATGATTCGGGTAATTCAGATAATTCTGATGATGAAGCTGCTGGTGTTTCATTGGCCGGGACATCAGAGTTATCAGACTCCTGCCGGACAATCTCAAAGGGCGTGTGCAGGTATTGCAAAAACAGGAAAGGATTACTAGCAAACAGGCGGGCACGAGATATAGCAGATGCATCTGGCAGCGATTGATCCTGCCAAAGCTCTTTTTTAGCCAGCCAGTATCTGGGTAAGGCAAAATAGGGATAGCGCGTAATAGTCTCTTCAATCCGATAGATTTCCACATCGGAAAGAGAATCAGCAGCAAACAGATGCGCAATAATTTTTTCCTCGGCCATTTCTGATTGTGAAATTAAGGAATCGTCTTACCAGTTTGAAAAAGCTTTGTTGAAAATATCATCGGTGAGCTGATCATTGATTTTCTGGATCAGCTGATCGGCCACCTGGTCAATAGATTGATTGGCATTGAAATCAGCAAAACGGGAAAAGCTCTGGGTAAAGCTTTTTTTGGGATTAAGATTGTCTTTGAATACCACATTTACCGTGATCGTAAGCCGGTCGGTAGCGCTTTGCTCCACATTGGTCACGCCGGAAGTGCTGATGGTATAGCCCGTGATAGCTCCGCTGATATCATAATCCACACTATCGGAATTCACCTGGGTAAGATGGGTCTGGTTCAGGATTTTATTTCGAAGTGCTTCGGTAAACTTCTGGGCGAGTGTAGGATTGACGATGGGCGCACGGTTTTCAAAAAAATGCACGTTAATGGTATGTGCATTGGGATCTACACTGGCGCCTGTAAAGCTATAGATGCCGCATCCGCAGAGTACGGCAGCTATGCACAAGCCAATGGCGTACAGCGATGCTTTATTCATTGATGTGATATTCTTTCAGTTTACGGTATAGTGTGCGTTCCGATATACCCAGGTCCATTGCAGCATCTTTGCGCTTGCCCCGATGTTTCCGCAGTGCCTTGATGATCAGCTCTTTTTCCTTTTCTGTGATGGAAAGAGATTCTTCCACCTCTTCATGTTCATGGAAGCCACCCTGGCCGGTGGGCAGGTGTGTTTGTTCTGCATGCCGGATGATGATGGGCGAAGTATTCACAGGCTGAGTATTAGTGGGAATCATGCTGGGCTGAGCATGATGATCAGGGCTTACCGGAGCGGCTGTCATTGCATAGCCGGCTCGTTGAAATAGGGTTTCCGGATGCTGGAGCAAATCAAAGAACATTTTCTTGAGATCGTTGACATCTTTTTTCAGGTCAAAAAACAATTTGTAAAGAATATCCCGCTCTGTGGAAAAATCTTCTGTTTTTTCATGGGTGTGTGCCAATACGGGGAGGTTCATGATTTGCTGGTCTGACAGGTATTTTCGCAATTCATCAGCGTTTACTACCCGCTCTTGGCTCAGCACGGAGATTTGTTCGGCTACATTTTTCAATTCGCGCACATTACCTCGCCAGGGATAGTTGATGAGCAGTTCAATGGCATCGTCGGTGAGTTGTACAGGCGTGGTCCGATATCTTTCGGCAAAGTCAACTGCAAACTTTCGGAACAGCAAGGGTATATCTTCCTTGCGTTCACGCAATGGAGGCACGCGGATGGGCACGGTATTGAGGCGGTAGTACAGATCTTCCCGGAACTTATGCAATTGGGTGAGTTCCAGCAAATCCTTATTGGTAGCGGCTATTACACGTACATCCGTTTTCTGTACGCGCGAAGAACCTACGCGGATAAATTCACCGGTTTCCAGCACACGTAGCAATCGTGCCTGTGTGCCCAGCGGCATTTCACCGATTTCATCCAGGAAAATGGTACCGCCGTTTACGGTTTCGAAATATCCTTTCCGGGAGTCCACCGCACCAGTGAAGGATCCTTTTTCATGCCCAAACAATTCGGAATCGATAGTACCTTCGGGTATGGCTCCACAGTTAACGGCAATAAAGGGATTATGCTTGCGTGCGCTGAGGCTATGAATGATTTGGGAAAATACTTCCTTACCCACACCACTTTCGCCCATGATCAGCACGGTGAGATCTGTGGGTGCCACCTGCATGGCTACCCGCAGGGCATAGTTCAGCGCAGGCGAATTACCGATAATACCAAACCGGTTTTTAATGCTTTGCAATTCCACATCAATGCCGGGCATAGGCAAATTGTTTTTAGTTGATTCATACCAACCCATCCTGCTTAGGTCCTATGCAGGAGGGTTTGGATGATTTATGTTACCATTTCGGGTATGGTTTCTTCCACTACTTCGCCCAACAAGGTGGCAGCGGTACAGCCGGTAATACGCACGTTTACATACTGCCCTTTCCGGTAATGTTTTTTCGGGAAAACAACCATTTTATTCTGATCGGTACGGCCACAAAAATCCTGGTCACTTCGCTTTGATGGCCCTTCAATAAGTACGGTACGCACTTTTCCTACTTCTTTCTGCATATTTTTAAGAGCCAGTGTACGTTCTTTTTCCACAATTTCCTGAAGCCTTCTTTTCTTCACTTCCTGAGGTACATCGTCTTTATAGCGGCGGGCAGCAAGGGTGCCGGGGCGTTCGGAGTACATAAACATGTAAGCCATGTCATATTCGCAAATATCCATCAGACTCAGGGTTTCCTGATGATCGGCTTCAGTTTCGGTACAGAAGCCGGCAATAATATCGGTGGAAAGTCCGCAGTCAGGAAGGATTTCGCGGATACGTTCCACTTTTTTCAGATAACCTTCACGGGTATAGGTACGGTTCATAAGCTGCAGGATGCGTGTACTTCCGCTTTGTACAGGCAGATGAATATACTTGCAGATGTTCGGATAACGCGCCATGGTGTACAACACTTCATCGGTAATATCTTTGGGATGAGAAGTGCTGAAGCGTACCCGCAGCCACGGATTGATCTGTGCTACCATTTCAAGCAACTGAGCAAAAGTTGTTGCCTGCTGGGTTTGGGGATCAATCCAGTAATATGAATCCACATTTTGTCCCAAAAGGGTTACTTCACGATATCCTTGTTCAAATAATTCCTCACATTCTCGAAGGATGGATTGCGGTGAACGGCTGCGCTCACGTCCCCGCGTGAAAGGCACTACGCAAAAGGTGCACATATTGTTGCAGCCGCGCATGATCGACACAAAAGCAGTAACGCCGTTGCTGTTGAGGCGAACGGGGCTGATGTCGGCATAAGTTTCTTCCCGGCTGAGCAATACATTCACCGCTTTTTGTCCGCTCTCAGCTTCTGCAATGAGCGCCGGCAGGCTGCGGTAAGCATCGGGGCCTACCACCAGATCCACGAGTTTTTCTTCTTCCAGCAGGCGATGCCTGAGTCGTTCGGCCATGCATCCCAAAACGCCCACCAGCATGTCGGCTTTGTTTTTTTTGAGGCTTTTGAATTCCTGAAGCCTTTTTCTTACGGTCTGTTCAGCTTTTTCACGGATTGCACAGGTATTGATGAGCACCAGGTCGGCCTGTGCCGCATCTGTGGTCAGTCCGTATCCCTGTTCTTTCAGAATGGCTGCCACAATTTCACTGTCGTTAAAATTCATCTGGCAGCCATAACTTTCGATATAACATTTCCGGGAAGATGTGGCGGATGCTTCTTCTTCCGGTTGCAGAGCTGTTCCCTGCCGGCTCTCGTCTATCCATTTCGTTGCACCAAACTGATTCATGCTGGGCTGTATTGAACATAGCAAAAATAGCAAATCGCCGGCATGCGACATGCCTTTTCCCGGAAAATGCTGTTATGGCTGTTTTTCCCGAATTCGTGTATGGTGCCCAGGAAAAGAATTTGTATCTTTCCTTCAGAACAGCCAACTATGGGTAGGATTTTTTGGGGGATTTTGGGGATGATGTTTTTTCTGCCGGGATATGGTCAGCAGGTGCTTTCGCTTACCCTAGATGGAGCCATCAATCCGGCCACCGCACAGTATGTGCACAGGGGCATTGAAAAGGCAGTGCAGATGCGTGCAGAAGCCGTGTTGATTCACCTTAATACGCCTGGTGGATTGCTGGAATCGACCCGCCAGATTGTGGGGGATATGCTCGACGCATCTGTACCGGTGATTGTGTATGTAGCTCCGGCTGGTGCACATGCCGGGTCGGCTGGTGTATTTGTAACCTTGGCAGCTCATCTTGCTGCCATGGCTCCTGGAACCAATCTGGGGGCAGCCCATCCCGTCAGCATGGGCGAGCAGGTAGACAGTGTGATGAATGAAAAAATTACCAACGACGCAGCAGCCTTTATCCGCACCATTGCTGAAAAGCGCCACCGCAACTTCACCTGGGCTGAACAGGCTGTTCGCAACAGCGTATCCATCACAGAAACAGAAGCTTTGCGGGAGCATGTCATCGATCTGATAGCCGATCTCGATGCAGATTTATTGCAAAAAGCCGATGGCAGGCGAGTGGCTCTTGCTGCCGGTGATACAGTAACCCTGCACACAGCTCATGCTACGCTGGTGCCTTTGCCTATGACCACAACCGAAAAAATCCTGGCCCTGATCAGTGACCCTAATTTGGCTTACGTGCTGCTTTTGTTAGGCATGTTCGGGATTTTGTTTGAACTGTACAATCCCGGAGGTGTGTTGCCCGGCATTATCGGCGTCATCTGCCTTATTGTAGCGTTTTATGCCATGAATGCCTTGCCGGTCAATTATGCAGGCGTGGGCCTCATCATTTTTTCGGTCATCCTTTTTCTGCTGGAAATCAAAATTGCCAGTCACGGAGCTCTGGCACTTGGAGGCATTATCTCCCTGCTCCTGGGTTCCATGATGCTGATTAAGCCCGATTCTTCCTTTGATGTGGTCCGGTTGTCGGGATCGGTGATTTTATTTTCCGTGCTGCTTACTGCATTGTTTTTCTTTGTAGTCATCGGTATTGGCCTGAAGGCGCAGCAACTCAAGCCCGTTACGGGCATTCAGGGTATGGTAGGCGAAAGAGGTATAGCCATTACTTCGCTGAATCCCGCAGGCGCGGTAAGGGTGCATGGTGAACGATGGAATGCCATTGCAGAAGGTAGTCCCATAGCCGAAGGTGAGATTATTGAGGTAGTACGCGTGGATAATCTTACCTTGTATGTAAAATCTGTAGCTTCATCATCTTAAAACGCACATATATGCAGTCCTTTTCTGTTTTCACTTTTGTTGTCATCCTGTTTATTATCCTGATTTTATTCAATGCCATCAAGATATTGAGAGAGTATGAGCGTGCCGTTATCTTCCGTTTAGGCCGGCTGCTTCCCGGCGGAGCCAAAGGACCCGGCATTATTTTTTTGATTCCTGTCATTGATAAAATGGTACGTGTGAGTTTGCGAACCGTGGTAATGGATGTGCCCACTCAGGATGTGATCACACAGGACAATGTGTCAATAAAGGTAAATGCAGTTGTATATTTCCGCGTCATTGAACCTGAAAAAGCTATTGTGGAAGTGGAGAACTATCTATTTGCTACTTCCCAGCTTTCACAAACTACACTTCGCAGTGTGATGGGGCAGTCAGAGTTGGATGAAATTCTTTCCCAGCGGGAAAAAATCAATCAGAAACTCCAACAGATTATTGATGCGCATACGGCACCCTGGGGTATTAAAGTATCGAATGTAGAAGTAAAACAAATTGATCTTCCTCAGGAAATGCAACGCGCCATGGCCCGCCAGGCCGAAGCTGAACGCGAACGCCGTTCAAAGGTTATTGCAGCTGAAGGTGAGTATCAGGCTTCGCAACGACTTGCCGATGCAGCAAAAATTCTCAATGAACAACCCAGCGCACTTACGCTGCGTTATCTGCAAACCCTTCGCGAAATTGCTACAGAAAACAATTCAACCACTATATTCCCCGTACCGATTGATTTGCTGAAACCTTTTATTGAAAAACACAATGAAGGGAAATAATGTGCAACATTGCAAAAAGGGCAGAAGATACATGATTGCAGCACTCTTCTGCCCTTTGTATTTTCATTTCCAGTAAATCAGATTATCGCAAACTCGCAAACAAGCCTATTCTTCCAAACCAATTGCTCACGTTATTGATTCCATTTTGGTTGTAGGGACTATATGCATATCCTGCCTGTATATTCAGTCCCACCGAGTTTGATTTCGTAAAAGGTACCTCCAAACCGACAGCAGGCGATACAGCGAATTTCCAGCGGTTATCACTTTGCTTATATTCTCCCCACCATTGCTGGTAATCAATATTGTTCAGACCTATTCCGAGAGACACATATGGATGCAGGAAATGATCCGTTGAAAAGCTGTATTGACCGGTAGCCATGATCGGTATGGATTCAATTACATGTGTTTGCACAGCTGAAATATCACTACCGGGTTGATGATATACCTGTCTTGGAATTTTCTGATAATAATCTTGATAACCTCCACTCAAACCCACAGCCCAGTTGGCATTGATAGGATATAGCAGGGATGCATACCAACCCCGCGGGCTCACATTGCCAACAAAATCATGTGCACTGCCAAGTGTGCCTGCCACGTTGTAATTCAAACTGAACAAAAGCGGATGGCTGTTTGATGCATTCCGGTAGGCATATTGATCATCATTATCATGATAGGGATGATAAGCATGATAATCTCTTGGCGGATAGGGTGGATAAGGCGGATAAAAAACCTGTGCAAATGAACTGATGCTGATGACCGCCATAAATAGTATCAATCCTATGAATCGTATAGTTTTCATAGCCATTTCTTTTTTCATGAGTGAAACAATAGGTTTAGCTTGTTTTTAAATAGGATGACTGATCAAAAACAGCCTGTATCTCAGTATCCACTGCCGAAGGATCATCCACGGCTTCACCTCTGATCTGTGCATTCCAGATCACTTTGATCTGATTGTTATTTTGGGCTGCGTTTTTCAGATCCAGCATATCAATAGTATAATAGGTCTGGCTTACCTGATAAAAGGTGTAAGTTGGTGGGAAATAATAACTGTATCCATAATAACCCCAGTAAAATGGATCCCAATAACCAAACAAAGGATTATCCCAATAGCCGGGATAAATGGAAACACCTGTATACAGATTGCTGACTTTGGTTACGTTGATAGCCAGATCAGGATTCTGGCTTTTATCTACCAATGTATACCCTCTTGCCTGCATCAGTGAAATGATTTTTTGAATTAGTTCCTGATCAGCAGGTGTGAGTTCCCGGTTATAGCCTTGCGTATTGCTTACCAATGCAACTGAATCAACGATGCTGAATGTTTTGTAGGTTGAAAACTGAGCCGTAGTGTCATAATTCGTGATATACAACCGGGTTTCATCTAGGGTAAGATTATTCATCGGGTCTTTCTGACAGCCTGCCCATAGGCCCGTCAAACCCGCAATGGCCAGTACGACCAAGCCAGGCATTTTTAAAATTTTGTGTTTCATATGGAATAGATTTTAGGTGAAACAATCAAGTTATTTATTATCAAATTTTATACTTGTTAGTAGGAATTTTTCAATGCCTTAAATCAAAATTGTGTTAAATATGTATTTGCTGCTTGGCTATTTTTCTTGCATTCATTTTTCATGAAAAAGCTGTATATATGTAGTTTTGTGCGCCCGATATCAGACGTTCAGAGAAGCATAAACGTTGCAAATGATTTAAAATAATTATAAACATTTATGAAAAACAATCCTTACATCGGTATATTTTTTTCCTTGCTGGTCATTATCTCTGTATTCATGCCATGGGTTTATGTGGCTTCTGCAGGTGGGATGCTGACGGCTATGGACACTGGCACAAGCAATTTAGGCAAACCGGGAATTTTGTTTCTTTTCTTTGCTTTATGGATTATCATCAATATGGTTATTAACCGGTTGTGGAGCAAACGTGTGAACCTGGTGCTGGGTGCGTTGCTTATAGCATGGATGGTGAGAAACTATATTTTATTCACCCATTGCGAAGATGGTATTTGTCCGGATAAGCGATGGGGTCTTTATCTGAATGTGGTGGCCTGCATGGGCAGCTTTTTGTCGATTTTGTTTCCGCCTGACGATTCGCATGTGGCCAAACGTCATTGACTATTCAAATTACACCGTGAAAGATATGGCCTGCGAGTGAACTAGCACCCGAAACGAAAAACAACAGCAAGCTCCATCTCAGTACAAGATCGGTGGTTGTACGCATTTGCAGGATGAGGCATAGCAAAAAAGATAAAGCTATCGACAGCCAGGCAGCAAGGGAGGGCGGGGCAATCCAGTAACAACCGACAATCAGTGCACTTCCCGCCAGGCATGCACATAGGGTATAAAAGGCTTCTTTACGCGCAAGCTGATGCAATAGCTTGTTGTCAGATATAGCGGGCGCATGTTGAAAAAATTCTTTTTCTTCCTCCCATTGCTGGTTTACCATATCCCGACTGAGATGTTCGGGCAAACCCAAATCGGTCAGATATTGTATGGCCTGCTGCAATTGTGATTCACTGAGCGGAGGCTGGGGGCGATACCATTGTACAAAGCTGCTATAGCTGCTGATAGCCATCAAAACAGCAAAACATACACCTTCTATCAGGCCAGCCATACGGATGACAGATGGGGATGGATGGGCAGCTACGAGAAAAATCAACAGGGCAACCGTCAGGCACATGGCTTCAAAAAAAGCCATTCCTGCATGTGTATCGGAAAAAAATGCATGCAAATGCTCCGGCAGCAATCGGGTTGGCAACCGTTTCATTGGAATGAATAGCTAATCCAAAGAAATCTGTTCGAATGCTTTCAGGCTGTCTTCAATGATAGCCATACATTCGTCAATTTGTTCCCTGGTAATAATAAGCGGAGGTGCCAGCCTAATGCGGTCGCCATGGGTGGGCTTGGCTAGCAGGCCTCGGTCGCGCATGAGCAGGCATAGCTGCCAGGCCGCATCGGGATGAGGATGATGGACAACGATGGCGTTGAGAAGTCCTTTACCCCGGACCGTGCGGATATAGGGAGAATTGAGTGCCTGTAGTCTTTCCCGGAAGTAGGCGCCCGTCTGGTCGGCCTTTTGAGGCAGTTCTTCATCTAGGATAATTTGCACGGCTTCCCTGGCAATGCGGCTTGCCAATGGATTTCCTCCGAATGTGGAACCATGTTCTCCGGGACGGATGGTGAGCATCACCTCGTCGTCGGCCAGCACGGCCGAGATGGGCATCATACCACCCGATAAGGCTTTACCCAGAATCAATATATCGGGCTTCACCTGTTCATGATCACAGCATAGCATCTTTCCTGTGCGGCCCAGGCCGGTCTGGATTTCATCGGCAATGAACAATACCCGATGCGCTTCGCAAAGGGCTTTTGCCCCGGATAAATAACCCGTATCAGGCACAATCACGCCGGCCTCGCCCTGAACAGGCTCTACCAGAAAAGCTGCTACATGCGGATCTTCGAGTGCTTTTTCGAGAGCAGCCAGATCGTTGTAGGGAATTATCACATAACCGGGCATGTAGGGACCAAATCCCTGTTTGGCCTGTGGATCGGTGCTGAATGAAATCACATTTAGTGTACGGCCGTGAAAATTATTTTCACACACCACGATTTTGGCTTTGCCATCGGGGATGCCCTTCACTTCATAGGCCCATCTGCGCGCCAGCTTCAGGGCTGTTTCTACGGCTTCCACTCCTGTATTCATCGGCAATACCTTATCATAGCCAAAAAGCTGTGACAGGAACTGCTCAAATACGCCAAGCTGATCATTGTAAAATGCTCTGGATGTGAGGGTGAGTTTCTGGGCCTGATCTATCAGTACATGTACCAGGCGTGGATGGCAATGCCCCTGATTCAGAGCGGAATAACCGGAGAGAAAATCATAATATCTATTGCCATCCACATCCCACACATATACGCCCTGACCGCGGGAGAGTACTACAGGCAACGGATGATAATTATGTGCCCCGTATTGTTCTTCCAGTTCAATGAAGTAATCTGCCAGCTGGCTGGTGGAGTGAACATCAATCATAATGAACAAAAATACGGATTTTCAGCGGTGCTTGCATGAAGAAGCATATCCCCAACCGTAAAAAAGCCCTGCATGTAGCTGCAGGGCTTGAGTATCACAATGCTGAAATTTTTTTATTTGGCTTTTGAAGCTGGCTTAACCTTCAACAAATCGATATCAAAGGCTAGGATTTCATTGGGCTCGATTACCGGGGGCTGCCCTGCAGGTCCGTATCCAAGTCCGGAAGGAATATAAATAGTGGCTTTGGTACCTTCTTTCATTTGCATGATAGCTTCATCCATGCCCTTTAGCACCTGTCCCTGTCCGATAGTGAAGATAAAAGGTTCCAGCGGATGGTGCACAATCTGGAAGGAAGTATCCACATTTGAGTCAAAGGGTTTGCCGTCCAGGCTGCGGCCTGTATAGTTGATCTGCACCTGGTCGCCGGCCTGCGGAACCGGCCCCTTGCCTTCCTGATGCACCACGATGTACACGCCACCCGGGGTTTTGGAAGCTGTGAGATGATTTTTATTCAGATAATCTTCGATGATTTTTTCATCTTTTTCCAGCTGAGCGGCATGTTCTTTCTGCAGATCTTCCTGCATTTGCTGGAAGTTTTGAACAGCCAGCAGCTTCACGGCGATCTTCAGGTTATCTCCTTTTTTGATATAGGGAAAACGGCTGATATCGGGTATCACTGAATCGGCAGGGATTAAAAATATGGCGCTATCGCCCGGAGAAAGCAGTGCCAGGGCTTCCATGATATCAAAGCGGCCTTGTGGCTTTTGCAGTTGAACGCGTGTAGGTCCACCCATCTTGTGGGTATCCATCAGCACGGTATCGCCGACGGAGGTGGTGATCTGCAGTTTCAGGTAATCGCCCACCTGCGGTTTCGGACCATTGTGTTTTTCAATGATCTTGTAGGAGATACCACCCGGTGTTTTTTGATAACCGGCCGACTGGCAGGCGGCAAGGCCTGTTCCGAGTACCATGCAAACAATGCCTATCCGCATGGATTGCAACAATGGCAAATGAGTGAATTTGTGCATTTTATTGTTTAGCATAAACATAAATATTTCCGTGAGTCAGGTATTTAAACACTGCCACATCTGCAAATCTCCGGCATTGCACATACGGCCTTACAGAGGTGGTTTCAAAATGAAGCGTGCAAGTTAGAGGTTTTTTTGAGGTTTCAAAACAATCACGGATTTTTTAACGGTTTTTCCAATAATGCTTTGTTTTCCTCCAATGCTTTTTTAAATCGCGCAACCGTGGCCTCGAGGCTATCTGTGGAGCGGCCTCCGGCTGCATTCAAATGTCCGCCGCCGTTAAAATATTTTCTGGCAAATTCATTGACGTCAAAATCACCTTTGGAACGCAGGGAAATTCGGATTTCCTGATGATTCTCCACCATCAGTGCCGAAAGTTTGATGCCCTGGATGGATAATGGATAATTGACCAGCCCTTCCGTATCACCGCTGCTCAGGTTGAATTTACGCACATCACTTGCAGGAACAGTAATCAAAGCTGCATTGTATTCGTAAAATACTTCCATGCGGTTGGAGAGCACATATCCTAGAAAACGCAGCCGATTTTCCAGAAAATTATCATAAATCGCCTGATGAATGGGTTCATGCCTCAGGCCATGTTCCATGAGATCGGCCACCATCCGGTGTACGCGGGCAGAAGTGGCTGCAAACCGGAATGATCCGGTATCGGTCATCGTACCGGCATAAATGCATTGGGCAATTTCATTATTGATCAACGATTTGTCGCCCCAGCCAATGATCACTTCATAAACCAGCTCTGCCGTTGAACTGGCCTGCACATCACTAAGTCCGTATTCAAATACGGGTTCGGGTTGCAGATGATGATCAATAATTACCTTGATGCCGGCAGATTGGGCCAATGCTTCATCAGCCGGCCTTGCCCGATGAAATGCATTGAAATCCATGCAAAAAATGATTTCGGCTTTTTGCAGGGCTTCAGTAGCTTTTTCGGGATGCAATTCATAGATGATCACTTCTTTGGCTCCCGGCATCCATTTCAGGAAATCAGGATACAAGGTAGGGGAAACTACGGCTACCTGATGATGTTTGAGCTGAAAATAATGAAACAATGCCAGCGAGGAACCCATGGCGTCTGCATCAGGTTTCTGATGCATGATAATTGCAATTTGTCGTGGCCGGGAGAGTAGCGGCAATAATTCCAGAATCGGTTTCATCTTCGTTCCAGGCAAGGTGCGAAGTTCACCATAAATTACGGAAAAGCAAAATTTCTGCTAAGCCAAAAACTGCCTTAGCTTTGCGCTCCAAAATGACGATATGGGCAAGCAGACATTTACCATGATTAAACCCGATGCCTTTGCAAAAGGTTATACAGGAGCTATTTTGGCAAAGATTCAGGAAGCAGGTTTCCGGATTGTGGCATTAAAGCTTACTCGCCTTACGGCTGAAAAAGCAGCTGCATTCTATGCTGTTCATCGGGAACGTCCCTTTTATCAGAGCCTGGTTGAGTTTATGAGCAGCGGGCCGGTTGTAGCTGCTATTCTGGAAAAAGACAATGCAGTAGAGGATTTTCGCAAGCTTATCGGGGCCACCGATCCTGCCAAAGCAGAAGAAGGTACTATCCGCAAGCTATATGCAGAATCGGTGGAACGCAATGCTATTCATGGTTCCGACTCCGATGAAAATGCCCGCATCGAAAGTGATTTCTTTTTTTCTGCCCTGGAAAGAGTGTAAATAAAAAGCGGTAGAGAAACGGAAATCAAAGCCCGGAGCTACTTTCCGGATATTCATCATCAGTCAGCAGCTTCGTTTTCCATCTGGCATCAGGCAGCCGGCATGTGCTGTATTGGCCAAACCACCTGTATCTGCGGCGGCTGATGAAGCGATATACGGCATCACGTATCCGGCGGGGAATCAGAAATGCGATGCAAAGCAATGGCCAACCCTTGCAAAGATGCTTGGAGATGTGCAGGATAGCTGAACTATACACATACCATTTACCTGCAGCCCAGAGCAAAATGGAGGGCTCCGTATCACCGGGTAGCGGGTGCAGGGCAATAAAACGTGCAGCAAAGGCCGATTGTAGCGGGCAGATCCGAAACCTGTCCTTGCAATCGGCTTTCAGTACCATCTGCATGGCATGCGAACAAAGCACACATATGCCGTCATAGAAAATAATAAAATGGCCTGTGGGAGGCGATTTCATTGTTCATTGCTTTTCCACAATTTTCAGATAGAGTTGTTCACGCAGCTCTTCGAGGGTAACATTCTGATAGAGTTTACCTGCTTTTGCATAGGAAATCGTTCCGCGTTCTTCTGATACCACAATGGCCAGTGCATCGCTGTGTTCGGTAGCACCTACGGCTGAACGGTGGCGCAACCCGATGCGTGGAGGCAGGTCAGGATTTTCGGATACAGGCAATACTACTTTTGCTGCTACAATGCGGTTATTGGCTATAATTACGGCTCCGTCGTGCAACGGACTTCCTTTTTTGAAAATGCTTTCCAGCAGGCGAGCCGACACATGGCCGTCAATAGGCACACCGGTAGTAGTATCAAAACGGAGTTTATAGGTATTGGTAATCACAATCAAAGCTCCTGTATAGGAATTGGCCATGTTTTCCACAGCAGTGAGAATATATTGAATGACATGTTCTTCTTCATCTGTTTCTTTTAATCTTCTGAAAAACTGCCAGGGAAATTTCTTTAAAAATCCATCCTGCGCAAAAGGTGTGTTTTTTCCGATCATCAGCAGAAACCTTCTGATTTCAGGCTGGAAAATGATGATCAATGCGATGACACCCACACTCAGCAAACTCTGGAAAATATCCGTGAGCAAGGGCATCTGGAGATATCTTACCAGAAGGAAGGAGAGATAAACCACGATAAGCCCCAGCAAAATATAGAACGCAAGACTGCCCCTAAGCAAGCGGTACAATTCATACACAAGAAAAATCACAATGAGTACATCCAGGATGTTTAGAATCCTCAGCTGTTCTCCAAACAGGTGGATAGACCAGTTCATCAAATCCTTTATTTGCGAATGTAGGAAATTCTGTTCAGCATTCGTGATAATAGCTCCAGAGGCGGATTACCTCATTGGCTTCACGCACATCGTGCACCCGCAGGATGCTGGCGCCCTGTTCCAGTGCCAGCATGTGCAAAGCCGTTGTGCCATTCAGGGCCTGTTCAGGTGTGGTTTCCAGCAGCCGGTAAATCATGGATTTTCTGGAAATCCCTACCAACAGGGGCAAGTCCATCACATGAAATACATGCAAATGGCGCAGCAGGGTATAATTATGCTGAAGATTCTTTCCAAAACCAAAACCCGGATCAATAATAAGATCGTGAATACCAGCCTGCCGGCAAATAGCCACTTTTTCAATAAAAAATGTCGTGATTTCTTTCACCACATCTTCATAATGGGGGTTTAATTGCATCGTAGCGGGTGTGCCCTGCATGTGCATAATCACATAGGGTACTCCCAGGGTAGCAACAGTTGCAATCATATTCTGATCCATGTTGCCAGCACTGATATCGTTTATTATTTCTGCGCCGGCATCAACGGCTCTGCGTGCTACGGATGCATAATAGGTGTCCACAGAAAGATAAGCCTCCGGAAAATGTTTTTTCAATGCTGCTATGGCGGGTTGCAGCCGCTGCCATTCTTCGTCAGCGGAAATAGAATGAGCGCCGGGACGGGTGCTTTGGGCGCCCAGGTCAAGCATGGTGGCTCCCTGCTGAAGCATGGTTTCAGCCGTATGCAGGATATCGTCAATTTGCATGTGGCGGCTGCCGGCATAAAATGAATCCTCCGTGATATTGATGATTCCCATAATCAATGGCTGATCCATAACCAGCAGCCTTCCTGCGCAGTTTAACGTTCGTATATTGTGGAAAGCTTTATTTTTGGGCATATAAGTATATTGTTAATTTTTTCCAGTTTAATTTCCTGCCTAACGGCAGGTGGGTTCGTCAGTTATTTCATTGTTATGTCTGAACAAATGCATACTTCCAGGCAATATGATCAGGTTATTGCTGAATGCCGAAAGGTGTATCTGGAAAAGATACAGCAATACGGAACTTCCTGGCGTGTATTACGTACTATTTCCATTGCCGATCAAATTTACATCAAAGCCTATCGTATTCGCACCATTCAGGAAAAACAACTGCAATTGGTACCTGAAAGTGTTGTGCAGGAGTGGATAGCTATGGTTAATTATGGTATCATAGCCCTGATTCAATTTAAACTGAAAAACGATGAACGGATAGACCTTCCGGCAGAAGAAGCACTGGCATACTATGATGCTGCAGTAAGTGAAACAAAAGATTTGATGTTGAAAAAAAATCATGATTACGGTGAAGCCTGGCGGGAAATGAGTCTGGAATCACTGGTGGATCTGATACTTACAAAATTGCTACGCATCAGGCAGATGGTCAGGAATCCGCAAACGGATGCGGAAGAACAGATGTATTCCAATTTTCAGGACATTATTAATTATGCCGTATTTGCTTTGATTAAACAAAGGGAAGAACATGAAACATAAACTTTTGTGGATAGCCCGTTTTCTGGTAGGTGTTACGTTTATTTTCTCCGGACTGGTAAAGGCCAATGATCCGCTTGGATTATCATACAAAATGCAGGAGTTTTTTGTGGCCTTGCATATGCCTTTCCTGAATCCGCTTTCCACTGTGTTAAGCATCATATTGATTCTTATTGAGACCATCTCGGGTGTAGCCATTCTGTTGGGATATCAGGCTCGCATTTTTGCCACTTTATTGCTGGGATTTATTGTATTGTTTACGTTTTTAACGGGTTATGCATGGTTTACCGGTAAGGTCCAGGAATGTGGTTGTTTTGGTGATTGCATTCCTATTAGCGATGCGGTCACTTTCTGGAAAGATGTGGTATTGTTGTGCCTCATTGTTTTTTTGTTTATTTATCGAAAAGAAATTCATCCGCTCTGGAAGCAAGTCAGTGGTCCCCTCACCTGGTTTGCAGCTTTATCGGTGATTGCTTTGCAATCGTATGTATTGCGGCATCTGCCTATCATTGATTGTTTACCCTATGCTGTGGGAAAAAATATTTTGCAGGAAATGCAGCCTCCGCCAGGTTCTGTACCTGATCAGTATGAAACCTTTCTGATTTACGAAAAAAATGGAGTGGAGAAAAAGTTTACGGAAAATGATTTTCCTTGGCAAGATACAAGCTGGCATTTTGTACGAAGAGAAACAAAGCTTGTGAAGAAGGGCAATGCCGTGCCACTGATTCAGGATTTTTCTTTAAAAACCATGCAGGGCGAGGATATCACCCAACAGGTTTTGCAGGATACCGTTCCTGTTTTTTTATTTGTGGTTAATCATCCATCAGATGCTCATACGGGGTGGGAACATGCCATGCATGCCTTACAGGCATTTGCAGCGGATCATAACATGAAATTATACGGAGTAACTTCATCTCCCCATCCGGATGCTTTTTTGGAACAGCATCATATTCAGTTTCCTTTTCTGATTGGAGATGTAACCGTACTGAAAACCATGGCACGCACCGATCCATGCTTGATATGGCTGAAGCAGGGCACGGCCAGAGGTAAGTGGTCGTATCTGGATATCCCGGATACAACTGTACTCAGACGTATCATTACCGAATAATCACCTCTTCGATAAGAGATTCCTGCAGGGATTCATTAAACAATTCCTTGATTTTTTCTCTTGAAAACATCAGTTCTTGTTTCAATGGTGCCACATGTGTGGTAATAATCAGGGTGCCTTTCACAAATTGAATATTATCGGTGTATTTGCTTACAGCTTTTCCCATCAGCTCTTCCCACAATTGCCTGATGCGTACTTCCGTCAGCTTCTGGCGCATGGGACTTTTGTCCAGAAAGGCTTTTAATGCTTCACCGATGGATAACTCATTGCTATGCATACAGTAAAGATAAATATTTTATCCGAAGATTATTTACATTCAGAACCTGAATAACAGTCCACCTCCCCAGGCATAATCAGAATGATATCCTGCAGTAAGTGAGATATTCGCATTGATCATGCCTTCTGCTTGCACATACCATTCCTTATCTGTATTTACGCTGTAATTCAGCCATATCCGTGGAAACAGCCAGGTTTCTCCGCTCAGGGTAAAACGTACGTGTGCGCGTGTATCCATACGTAAATCAGCATTTAAAAACAAAGGCAGTAGATACCGCACCCCTATGATGCCTCTTGTATCTTGGCTGGGTATGGGCTTTCCATTGTTTTTAAAATAATTCAGGTATTCCTCTTTGTTGCTTGTTACCACACCTGCATAAGGCCGCAGATAACGGGTGATAAAACGTTCATACGTACTCTGCCATTCATATTGTTGATGATGCCAGCCATATTCTCCGTTGACCTGAATCCAGTTTTTGCGGTTGGAATAAGAGAGATAACCTTCACCATAATTCGATGCCAGCATGGCATTTCCCCAGAAGAACCAATGATTGTCATCGTGCAGCAGGTGTTTGATGGGAAAATATTGCATGGTATCAGGTTGGATATAATCTGTATATTGAAAAGTGCGGGCCATGCCGGCCATCATGTGATAAAGAATATGGCAATGGAAAAACCAATCACCCGGTTCGTTTGCAGCAAATTCAATGGTGATGCTGCGCATGGGAGGCACAATTACGGTGTGTTTTAACGGGGAATAGGAGCCATTGGCATTGATAACCCGGAAGAAATGTCCATGCAAATGCATGGGATGATACATCATGGTTTCGTTGTTCAGCGTGATGCGCAGGATTTCACCTTGTTTCACCTGAATAGAGTCTTCTTCAGATAAAGTTTTTCCATTGATACTCCAGTTGTATCGCCACATGCTGCCGGTCAGATTAAACGTGAGATGCCGCACCGGATGTTGTGTGGTATCAAAGGCTGTGGAATGCAGGGCCTGCAGCATATCATAATTGAAAATAACGGAGTCAGCTTGCATGTTTTTTTCATTTGCTGAAGGGCTGTCATCCTGCATTTCCATGTGTAGCATGTGCATATGATGCATGTCATGGTTGTCAGACATGGTGTCGGCTGGCATTTCGCCTGTATGGGTTTGATGCGGCTGTTCACCCCGACTTGCATCCATTTCTGTGTCATGCATCTCCATATCGTGCATATCCATATCGTGCATATCCATATCGTGCATATCCATATCGTGCATATCCATATCGTGCATCTCCATGTTATCCATATCATGCATGTGCATATCATGCATATGCATGCCAGGCATTTGCATGGACAAAGCTCCGCCAATGCGAATATCTTCTCGGCTCAGATAATCTTTTCGGATATAAGGCATTTCGCGTTCCATCCGTTTCTGGCTTACGTACATGTTCATATGATCCATTTTCATTTTCATGCCAGCCATACCTTCCATCATCACAGCTTCCATGTGAAAAATATCTGGTTTCGGAAGGGTGGGAGCCGGATGCAGAGAGCCTTTTCCGAAATAAACAGAAGCCCATCCGGAACCATCCTGTGCTGTAGCCCGCAATTCATATTGTCCATTACCGGGTATGGTGAGGATCACATCATAAGTTTCGGCTATGCCTATTAACATGCGTGTTATTTCAACAGGTTTTACATCCTGCCCATCGGCAGCGATGATTTGCATATTACCTCCGGAATACTGCAAATGAAAGAAAGTGGATGACGATCCGTTAATGATGCGTACCCGGATACGATCGCCGGGTTTGGCATCCGGAAAATATAATGCACGTTGTCCGTTGGCCAGAAATGCATCATAATACACGTCTGATATATCCATTGGCGGCATGCGTTGCCAGGCCATTTGTATTCTTTCTCCCAGTCCGTGATGAGCAATGACCCGATCGAGGCTTTGGGCCTGTCCTTTTTTGATAGTGTACCATTCCAGTCCTCTTTTCAGGTTATTCATGATGCGATGTGGACTTTCATTTGTCCAGTCAGAAAGCAATATGGTTTTTTCTTTATCATATTCATGTGGTGCTTGTTGCCTAGGATAAATTACAATAGCACCATATAACCCTCTTTGTTCCTGCATCATGGAATGTGAATGATACCAGTAGGTGCCATGCTGACGAATCACAAAGCGTACGGTAAAGGTTTTGCCAGGAGCAATGGGTGGTGTACTCAGATAGGGTACACCATCATAATAATTAGGCAGTAAAATGCCATGCCAATGAATGGATGAAGGTTCTTCCATGGCATTGGTAATATGAATAACTGCCGAATCTCCTTCTGTAAAATACAGGGTTGGTGCAGGAATCGAATCATTCACCGTAACGGCTTTTATCCATTTGCCTGCTTTATTGACTTTCTGCTCACGGATTGTCAGCCAATATTCCCTGACAGGATGTGTCTGGGCACAAGCCTGTGTGGGTATGTTTTGTAAAATGATCCAAGTCAGCACACCAACAATTATCCGGAATATATTTTTGATGTTCATAAATTTCATGATTGCAAGTTTTCTGAAATAACAATGCTGAAATAACAATGAATATCATTTCCCATATCCATAAGCAATGCATGCTTATGAACTGCACGATAAAAAAGAAAATCTCAGATCAGAAAAAAGCTGTATCGGGCAAGTTGGTCGGCTTGTCGAGAAAATAAAGGCGGAGATGATTGTACAGAAGGATAAAAGGAATATGCAGGATAATGATCGTATTTTATGACAAGTGGATGATAAAGTGCAACTGAGTATTGTACAAAAAATTTGTACGTATCGCAAGAGGTTACCAACTGATCGGCAGTGAGACTAAGCTGAATTTTGGGATGTTTGCAGCAATCTTTTGTGTGATGTGAAGCGTGTGTTGGGTGGCAATCGTGTGAGGCTCCCATGTTTTTAATGGTCATCCATTTCCCTTCGCATGCATGCAAATGAACTGCAGTGGCTATGGTAGCACCACTGTATATGCAAAGCCAGAAAATGGCAATGAATGCACGCATATGAATGGATGAATGAGATGACAATAGAAGAATACTACACCTACAGCAGCAAAGTTAAGATAAGAGCCAGATGATTTTTTACAAAATTTCATTTTCCATTTACAGGATTTTTATTTGGTTGGGCTTTAGGAAGCAGGATGTGTGGGTAGTGAAATGAACTGGGCGGTGGTTTGTTGCATAGGAATATGGGCGGCTATGCGTTCCGCATCGGTGTCGGTAATCAATACCTGGCCAAAACCTTCGAGCCGGATCAGGGAAAGCAGCAGCTGGATGCGTTTGGGATCAAGCTTCTCGAAAATATCATCCAGCATCAGCACAGGCGTGATATTTTTTTGCCTGAAGATCAGCTGGTGCTGAGCCAGTTTCAGTGCCAGCAGGAAACTTTTTCTTTGTCCCTGGGAGCCATGAATCTTTACCGGATAACCGTTGAGTAAAAACTGCAGCTCATCTTTATGAATGCCTACAGTGGAGCGGCCCATCTGCAGGTCTTGTTTACGGATTTCACGAAGCCGGATTTGGATGGACTTTTCATGCAGTTGTGATTGATATTGCAATTGAATATGTTCTTTATTTCCAGAAAGATGGGTATAAAATTGTACAGTGAGGGGAATCAGTTGTGCGCAGATTTGTTCCCGGTATTGAAAAATAGCTTCTGCATGTGGAATCCACTGCTGGTCATACGCATCCAGCAGATCGTGGATATGTGCTGAGGGATGTTCCTGCCATTGGCGCAGCAGCTGGTTGCGTTGGGCAAGAATTTTCTGATAGGCAAGCAAATGTGTAAGGTAATCGCCAGAGAGCTGGCTGAGCAAGGCATCGAGCCATTTTCTGCGCTCTTCGCTACCTCCGGTAATCATCAGCACATCGTCCGGCGCGATCATGACTACCGGAAAACGGCCGATATGTGAGGCCAGGCGGGGATAAGGAATATCATTTACCACGAATTCTTTTTTTGCCCCTTCCTTTGCCACACAAACCAGATGATAATCAATATCATGCTGATGCCATTTGCCTTCCAGCCTGAAGCCTTCTTTGCCGTATTGGATTACGGGTTGATCTGTAGCATGGAAATAACTTTTGGTCATCGACAAGTAATGCACGGCATCCAGCAGGGTGGTTTTACCACAGCCATTGGCTCCGGTGATGAAATTCATTTCCGGTGAAAAAGCAAAAGTTGCATGTGTGAAATTTTTAAACTGAGTCAGTTCAACAGCAGCAATATAAGATGTGGTGTACATGGTGCGGTAAAGATACGATCTGTAAAGCATGACAACAGCCTGGCACTATTTCCTACGGGTTTGTTGGTCTATTGGTCAAAAACTTGTAGGTTTGCAGGCAAATTTGGTTTACACGTGCAAACTAAAGAAAGCAAGCCTCAGGTGAAGTCGGCGAAATCCAATCACCAGCGTTTTGGCAAGGAAACCTATCTGTACTGGTATGAGCTGATGCTGCTGATTCGCCGTTTTGAAGAAAAGGCGGGCCAGCTATATGGCATGCAGAAGATCAGAGGATTCTGCCATCTGTATCTGGGTCAGGAAGCTGTAGCTGCCGGAGCCATGACGGCTACCCGTCCCGATGATAAATTCATCACTGCCTATCGCGATCATGGTTTGGCAATTGCCAAAGGCATTTCTCCCAAAGCCTGTATGGCTGAGCTCTATGGCAAGATCACCGGTTGTTCAAAAGGCAAAGGTGGAAGTATGCATTTTTTCTCACGTGAACATAATTTTTTCGGTGGTCATGGTATTGTGGGCGGGCAGATTGGTGTGGGAGCCGGAATTGCTTTTGCTGAAAAATACAAGGGTACGGATCACGTAGTGCTCTGCTTCTTTGGTGATGGGGCAGCCCGTCAGGGTATTTTGCATGAAACGCTGAACATGGCTGCTTTATGGGATTTGCCCGTGGTATTTATTTGCGAAAACAACCAATATGCCATGGGCACTTCCGTACAGCGCAGCTCCAAGACGGTGGATATTTACAAATATGCTGATTCGTATGCCATTCCGGGTGAAGCCGTGGATGGTATGAATCCGGAATCCGTGCATATTGGCATCGAAAAAGCTGTTCAGCGTGCCCGTGAAGGTAAAGGGCCAACCTTGCTGGAAATCAAGACTTATCGCTACCGCGGTCATTCCATGAGTGATCCGGCCAAATATCGCAGCAAAGAAGAAGTGGAAGAATACAAAAAACGCGACCCCATCACACAGGTACTACAGGTAATTCAGGAAAATAAATGGGCTTCACCCGAAGAAATAGAAGCGATCGAAGAAAAAGTAAAACATGAAATTGAAGAAGCTGTGCAATTTGCTGAAGAATCGCCCTGGCCCGATGAAAGCGAATTGTACCGCGATATATATGTGCAACCCGATTATCCTTTTATTGTTGATTGACTCGCAGATTTAACCTATGGCAGATAAATCCAAAACATCCACGCCTTCTTCACAGCATGCTCATCACGACCCGCAGTCTTTTTTCGAGCGATTGGAAATATTTTATCTGCAGCAGGCAAGAATCATAAATATCGTGGGAGTTGTCATTATCCTGCTGATAGGAGGCTATTTCGGATATAAATATTTATACCTGGCTCCCCGCAACAAACGTGCTGCCAGCATGATTTTTAAAGCCCAGCAATATTTTGGGATGGATTCCCTGCAGAAAGCCCTGAATGGCGACGGCAACAACTATGGATTTCTGCAGGTAATCAGGCGGTATGGAGACACGAAAGTCGGCCATCTGGCTAAATATTATGCAGGCGTCTGTTACTTGCGAATGGGTAAGTATCAGGAAGCTATCCCTTATCTGAAAAGTTTTCATCCGCGCGACAAAGTGATTCAGGCCGAAGACTATGGCTTGCTTGGCGATGCATATATGGAATTAGGTAAAACTGACGAGGGTATTGCTTACTATAAAAAAGCAGCTTATTATAACCCAAATGATCTCTTTACTCCCTTTTATTTGAAACGTGCTGCGTTGGCCTGTGAAAAGGCGGGTCGTGTACAGGAAGCCATATCCCTGTATCAGGAAATCAAAACCAAATATCCGCTGAGTGCAGAAGGCAGGGATATTGACAAATATCTGGCGCGTTTAGGTGTGGTGCAGGATTGAAAAACGGCTAAAGGTCTGTCAGGAATTTGTAGTCCGGGCAGTGCGGCGAATGGATCGCAAAATTTGCATAAGAAATTGGCTTCTATACTCTTAATCTTTGCAAAGCTAATTGCCTGGCATGTCGGCTCACAATGAACGTTTTCTGGATCCCTCTTCCATTCCTATTGTTGAAAATGGTACCGTAGCCATTGTGCATACCGAGTGGAATGCATTTATTGTAGATGAACTGGTAAAAGGCTGCGAGCGCGTACTGATCCAACACGGTGTTATCGATATTGAAAAGCTGGTAGTGCCCGGAGCTTTTGAAATTCCCTTTGGATGCCGGCAGGTGTTCGACCGATATCAGCCCGAAGCCATCATTGCATTGGGTTGCGTGATCAGAGGAGAAACGCCGCATTTTGATTATGTTTGCCAGGCTGTTACCCAGGGCATCGGAGCATTGAACATTGTGCTGCCATCGCCGGTGATTTTTGGTGTGCTTACGGTGAATAATGTCGAACAAGCCCACGAACGCGCTGGTGGCAAGCATGGACATAAGGGGGAAGAAGCTGCCATTGCCGCCCTGAAACTGATGCATCAGAAAAGGCTCTGGCAGCAGGGATAATTTATTTTTGGACTTATGCATATCAGGTAAAAGCATGACCAGGGTTCATCTGTTTATTCCATGTTTTGTTGATCAACTTTATCCCGAGACGGGATTCAACATGGTTAAAGTCCTGGAAAAAGCCGGCTGTGAAGTACATTACAATCCTGAACAAACCTGCTGCGGACAACCTGCATTCAACGCCGGATACTGGGATGAAGCCAAAGCAGTAGCGCAAAAGTTTATCCGGGATTTTCGGACAACCGACTATATCGTGGCTCCCAGCGCTTCCTGCACGGGCTTTGTGCGGAATTATTATCCTAAAATGTTCGACAATTCTGCTCAGCATAATGATGTGAAACTGCTTCGCAGAAACCTGTTTGAGTTTACTGAATTTTTAACCGATGTACTGCATGTAACTGATTTTGGCGCAGAACTACAGGGTATAGCCACATATCATGATTCCTGTGCAGCTTTGCGGGAATGTCATATCAAAGAAGCACCCCGTAGGTTGTTAGCAAATGTGAAGGGGTTGAAGCTCATTGAAATGGAAGACAATGAAACCTGCTGTGGTTTTGGTGGAACGTTTGCCGTGAAATTTGCACCCATTTCTCTGGGCATGGGTGAACAAAAAATTGATCATGCAGTAGCCACCGGTGCGCAATATCTGATTTCTACCGATTTGTCGTGTCTGATGCATCTGGAAGGCATAATTCGGCACAGGCAGCTTCCTTTGCAGGTCATGCATATTGCCGATGTATTGGCTTCAGGCTGGTAAATGCATAACAATTATGGGCAAATGGCTGGTAAAATCTGAACCTTTTGTTTATTCCTGGGATCAGTTTGTAAAAGATGGAAAGACCTGCTGGGATGGCGTGCGCAATTATCAGGCGCGCAACTATCTGCAGGCCATGCGGAAGGGCGACGAAGTATTTTTTTACCACAGCAACGAAGGATTGGCAATTATAGGCATTGCCCAGGTGGTTCGCGAAGCCTATCCGGATCCCACAACCGATGATCCCCGCTGGGTTGCTGTGGATTTGGCTCCTGTTAAGCCATTGCTAAAGCCTGTAACCCTTGCTCAAATAAAGGCCGATCCGCGTTTGAAAAATATGGCGTTGATCCGCCAGGGGAGGCTCTCCGTAAGTCCGGTACAGGAAGCAGAGTGGAAGGCAATTCTGGAACTGGCTGGAATGAAAGGGGAATAATAAAACAGCTTTTTGCTTTTTCTTGCAATCTTGAAATTAATCCGGATTCATGCAACAGGTGCTTGTAGTGCTCACGGGTGCGGGTATCAGTGCCGAAAGCGGACTGAAAACCTTCCGCGATGCAGGCGGGTTGTGGGAAGGCTATCGGATTGATGAAGTAGCTACTCCGGAGGCCTGGCAACGGAATCCGCAGCTGGTGCTGGATTTCTACAACATGCGGCGCCGCGAAGTCAGAAAAGCTCAGCCTAATGCTGCCCACCTGAAACTGGCTGAGCTTGAACAGTATTTTGATGTGCGTATCATTACCCAAAATATTGATGATCTTCATGAAAGAGCCGGATCATCGAAAGTGCTGCATTTGCACGGTGAGATCCTCAAGATGCGTAGCAGCTTGCATCCGGAGCTCATTTACCCGATTGATGGCGATATTAATTTGGGTGATAGTGCCGAAGACGGTGCCCAGCTGCGCCCGCACGTGGTTTGGTTTGGAGAACCGGTGCCGGCTATGGCTGACGCTCTTACCTGGATGGAGGAAGCCGATATATTTGCCGTAATTGGTACTTCGTTGCAGGTTTATCCGGCAGCTGGTCTCTTGTTTCATCTCAATCAGTTCAGGCCTGAGGTACCGGTGTATATCATCGACCAGAAAATTCCCGATGTGCCGATTCAGCCTGGCTGGCATTTGATTGAAAAACCAGCTACCCTGGGAGTGGCTGTGATGGCCGATCAGCTCCTTTCTTCCCTTCAATCGTAAGTTTCTTCAAACCGGATGCCGTATTCTTCCAGTTCTTTCAGTACAGGCTGATAGATTTCAGGTACAATCGGAATGTGCAATCCCTTCAAGTTTATCTTACCATTCAAAATCAATCTTGTAGCGATACCCAGAGGCAGTCCCACTGTTTTTGCCATAGCCGTATGCAGGGCATCCTCTCCTTCAAGCACCAGAAAGCTTTTTATCCGGGTTTTAAGATGTTTGCGTTCAAAGATTACGTCGTGCATCATCACCACCAGATCCTTATCAGCTTGTTTCAATGCCAGTTTTTCTTCCAGCATGGTCTGAAGCAATTGCATAGGTGTAAGATTGCCTTTGTCAATAGGGATATCATCAAACCATCCCAGATAGCGCAATTGCCGCATCACACGGGAATGAGTGCGCACGCCTATCCGTTCGGCCAATTTTTCCTCAAGGGATGCGTCGGATGCTATTCTCAGATAGCGGGATAACCATTGGCGATAGGTGATTCCATCAGTTGAGGTTAAGGGCGATTCAGCTGTGAGACCTAATTTTACCAATGCATGCCAGCCCTCACAAAAAGCCGGATGGCGAAGTGTAGCCCGTTTGAAATCAGGCGTATCATGCAGTCCGTACAACTCCAGATAGCGCAGGGAATCACGATTGGGATAAAATGCCAGTTTACCCACTCCTGGCACATGTACTTCATGTCGGCTGCACCAGTCAAACAGCTCTTCGTAGGCAATTTCCCTGACCTGACCATTTTCCTTGAATACAGCCCCTTCTTTTCCTGCCCGAACGATATTTCCCGGATTCCAGGAAATTTTGTAAGACCAGGGATTATCATCGCTGGCAGGCGATACCAATCCCCCACAATAGGAGTGAAACTGCATGATGTCACCACCCTTTCTTTGAATGGAATGAATCAACTTCATGGCCGTCATGTGATCAATACCAGGATCCAATCCCATCTCATAGAGGAACAACACGCCTGCCTGCTCAATTGCGGGTGCCAGTTGTTTTACCTGAGGATCTACGTAAGAGGCGGTAAGCAGATTTTTTTTGAAACGCACACACTGTTCCGCAATAATATGATGCAATGCAGGGGGCAATAATGAAATCACAATGTTGGCCTTGCTCAGATACATTTCCAGCGCATCAGTGGCTACTTTTACATCAAACGCATCGGCAGTGGCATAATACGAACGGCCGATTTTCTCACGTGCAGCCATGATATCATAATCCACTACGGTCAAATGCCATTTTTCTTTGGGCGCATGATTGAGCAGGTATTCGATTAAATAGGTAGAGGATTTACCTGCACCAAATAGCAAGATTTGCTTGGTTGTGGATGCTACGGGCATAGTTTACAAGATTTAGGTTTAAAATACATACCATCTTTCGTTGGGGTTGTTGGCTTTTTCCCAGCCCCAGTTTTACAATATCGAAAAATGGCGGTGGGACTTTGTAGGTGGAATTACGTAGTTGTTATCGGCATTACCCGGCTGCTGATTTGCAAATTTCAGCATTTACAGCCAGTTTTTTACATGGCGGTTCTCATTTTTGATGATTGGTTTCTTGGATTGGGGTTAAAAATCATACCTATATCAATCATAAACAAGAATCATGCAAAACAAATCCTATGCAAAGAATTTCTTATATGCAATAATTACGTAATATCCGGTTAAATGGATTTCAGCTGCATTTTTTCCTTTTTCCGGCCGGGGGAGAAACGCTAAATTTGCGTGTTTTCAGCACAAAATCTATTAAAAAATGGCAGAAGAGACGGAAAGCCAGCAAGGCCGGATCATTCGGGTAAATATTGAAGAACAGATGAAAACGGCTTACATCGACTATTCGATGTCAGTCATTGTAAGCCGCGCCCTTCCTGATGCCCGTGACGGTTTAAAACCTGTGCAGCGCCGGATTTTGTATGGGATGAATGAACTGGGCAACAACAGCAACCGTCCCTATAAAAAGTCAGCCCGTATTGTAGGTGAGGTGATGGGTAAATATCATCCGCATGGCGATAGTGCGATTTATGATGCCATTGTGCGGATGGCGCAGGACTGGACCATGCGTTATCCCCTGATTGACGGGCATGGTAATTTTGGTTCACTGGATGGAGATGCACCTGCAGCCATGCGCTACACCGAAATCCGGCTCCAGCGCATTGCCGAAGCGATGCTGGAAGATATCGAGAAAGAAACCGTTGATTTTACCAACAATTTTGATGATACCCTGAAAGAGCCTACTGTATTGCCCACGCGTATTCCGCAGCTGCTCATGAACGGAGCTTCGGGAATAGCAGTAGGTATGGCTACCAATATCCTGCCGCATAATCTCCGCGAAATTGTAGATGCCTGCCTGGCTTACATTGATGATCCCCAGATCACCATTGATGGCCTGATGCAATACATCAAAGCACCTGATTTCCCCACGGGCGGCATTATTTATGGGTATGAGGGTGTAAAACAGGCATTTCATACCGGCCGCGGTAAAATAGTCGTCAGAGGTAAGGTGCGAGTGGAAACAGGCAATGGCGGCAAAGATCAGATTATCATTTACGAATTACCCTATCAGGTCAACAAAGCTGCACTGCATGAAAAAATTGCCCAGCTGGTAAACAACAAGGTCATCGAGGGCATCAGTGATGTACGCGATGAATCGGGCAGGGAAGGGGTGCGGCTGGTCATTGACCTGAAGCGCGATGCCATTCCACAGGTTATCATCAATCAGCTATACAAACACACCGAACTGCAAACCTCTTATGGGGTTAATAATGTGGCACTTGTTCACGGCCGCCCGCAGTTGATGAATATCAAAGAGCTGATAGCAGCTTTTGTGGATTTTCGTCATGAAATTGTGGTGCGCCGCAGCCAGTTTGATTTGCGGGAGGCTGAAAAAAGAGCCCATATCCTGGAAGGATATCTGATAGCGCTGGACCATCTGGATGCAGTGATCGCCTTAATCAGATCCTCAGCCGATCCGGAAACAGCCAGAACAGGGCTGATGAATACATTCAACCTTACCGAAATACAGGCTAAAGCTATCCTGGATCTGCGCCTGCAAAGACTCACAGGCTTGGAACGCGATAAAATCAGACAAGAACACGAAGAAGTATCGAAACAAATTGCTTATCTGAAAGAAGTTCTTGCCAATCAATCCCTGCGCATGAACATCATTAAGGACGAGCTCAAAGATGTGAAAGAACGTTTCGGTGATGAACGCAAAACAGAAATCCAGCACACTACTACGGAAATTCGCGCAGAAGATGTGATTGCCAACGAAGCCATGGCCATTACTATTTCACATTTGGGATATATCAAACGCACATCCCTATCCGATTATCGCCAGCAGCGAAGAGGAGGTAAGGGTATTACCGGAGGCAAAACGCGTGAGGAAGATTTTATTGAACATCTGTTTATCGCCTCCAATCACGATACCATGTTGTTTTTCACTGAAAAAGGAAAATGTTACTGGTTAAAAGTATTCGAAATTCCGGAAGGAGAACGGCATGCAAAAGGCAGAGCCATTCAGAATCTCATCAGCCTTTCAGGTGATGATCGGGTAAGAGCTGTAATAGCCGTGAAGGATCTGGAAGACGAAGCATATGTGCAAAAACATTATATCCTGTTCTGCACCCGTAGGGGTATGATTAAAAAATCGCCACTGGCCGATTTTTCCAGAGTCAGACAAAATGGTATTATCGCTATTACCATCACGGAGGGCGATCAGCTGCTCGATGCCAGGCTTACCGATGGTAATTGTGATGTAATGATGGCTGTAAAAAGCGGACGGGCGATTCGTTTCCCGGAATCGGCCGTGCGGGAAACCGGACGGGGAGCTATGGGTGTGCGGGGCATCACGCTGGATCATGATCAGGATGAAGTTATCGGCATGGTCTGTGTGCATAAGGATGATCCGGGCAGAACCATTCTGGTGGTTTCTGAAAAGGGATTCGGCAAACGTACCACTATCAGCGAATACAGGATTACCAACCGGGGCGGTAAAGGTGTGAAAACCATTCAGATCACACCCAAAACAGGTGCATTGGTGGGAATTCTGGATGTGTCTGAAGAAGATGATCTGATGATTATCTGCAAATCAGGTCTTACGATTCGTACACCTGTTGCGGATATCCGGGAAGCTGGCAGAGCCACACAAGGCGTACGACTTATTCGCCTGGAAGAACAAGATGAAATTGCATCTATTGCCCGGGTGGAAGAAAATCATGCAAATGGCACGGAAGAGGAGCAAGATCAGGCATAATCCTGTTCCATTGCATTTTTGTAAATCATCTTGTATTTTGCAAACGTATTGTTCAACCTAAAATATATCTGTTATCATGAAAAAAACCTTGCTCATTGTGTTTCTGGCTGGCCTCTGCAGCTGGTCTTATGCCCAGAATAAAATGGTCAGAAAAGCAGAAGATGCACTGAAGAACAAAAACTATGATGAAGCGCTGGCAGATATTCAGCAGGCTCTGCAGGATAGCAAAACCGGGAAAGAAGGTAAAACCTGGTACCTAAGCGGAGAAATTCATGGAGCCATAGCTACTGAGAAAAAAGATCCCCAGGAAGCATGGAAAGCTTTTCAGGATTATCAAAAAGCTGTAGAATTAAGTCCAAAAGATCCGGAAATTTTGCTCACGCTTTCCAAAAACCTCAGTGACATTTATGTGGTGATGGGTAACGCTGCTTATGGCGATCTGAATGAACAGAAATTTGATTCTGCATACGACAAATTTATGCGTACCTACGCCATTGCCCGTTTTCTGAATGACAAGGGTGTAGGCACAATCCCCACAGATACGTCTATGATTTTCTATACTGGTTATGTAGCTCATCAAAGTCACCATGAGGATACGGCATTTGCTTATTTTAAGAAAGCTGCCGAACTTGGTTTTGATAAGGAACCCTATCTGTATTTTACACTGGCTAATATGTACATGGACAGGAATCAGTTTGACAGCGCGATAGCGACTGTGGAAAAAGGTAAAAAATTATTTCCGACCAACGATAATTTCAACAATCAGGAAATTCAACTTTATGAAAAAGCAGGAAAAACAGATGAGCTGATCAGCAAACTTGAAAATGAAGTAAATCAACATCCTGATAATTATAATCTTATTCTTAATCTGGCCATCCTGTATGATAACCTAGCACATCCTACTGATGAGCAGGGCAATGATACCACAGCCCCAGCAAATGCACAGCAGCTGGAACAAAAAGCAATTGATATGTACAAAAAAGCCATAGCCCTGAAACCGGATGACTACGCGGCAAACTTTAATCTAGGCTTATTGTATTACAATAAAGCAGCCAAATACGGACGTGAAATGGGTCAGTTGGGTTCTTCAGCACAGGAACAGCAACGGGCACAACAAATTGCACACTTGCAAGACAGCCTGCTTAACCTGGCGCTGCCATATCTGGATAAAACCTATCATTTGCTTGATGCCAAAACTAAACTTGATGCCAATGAATTATTGGCTTATAAAAATGCTTTGTCAGGGTTAAAAGCCATTTATGCCCGTAAAAACGAAACAGATAAATATAACGAAGTAAAACAGAAATACGACCAGGCTGATAGCAAGGCTCAGTAATGCGTATTTTATCAGATAAATTATTACACCAGGGTCTTCACATTTTGTGAGGACCTTTTTATTTTCATGTCGGATTTTAAACTGATTCTCCAAACACCATCGGCAATCCGAAAGCATGTGTGATGTATGCGTTAATAAATTTACTTTCAAAAAACAATATCAGGCGCATATCAGAACTGTCGTTGTATCTCCTCTGTGATGATATCTTCCTACGTTTGTTTTCCAGAAAAGAAAACTTTTTTCTATTTTGTCTGCTCAACCAGCAGATATGAAGAAAATATTTATTCTCCTGATTCGTATGGGGCTGATATGGATATTGCCTTTATCTGGTATGGCTCAGTCCGGCAGTATTGGCCAGTTCAGCGATCAGGCTGATGTAGGCACGGTAGCTATTGTCGGCGAAGCAGCGTATAATCCGGTATCACAAACATACTGGATAAGAGGTTCAGGCAGCAATATCTGGGATCGTACAGATGCCTTTCACTATCTCTACACCCGGTTGTCAGGTGATTTCATTTTGCAAGCGGAGTTATATTGGCCGGAAAAAAGTATGGAGCCGCATCGAAAGGCAGGCTGGATGATACGCAGCAGCCTGGATGCTCATGCCATGCATGTGAGTGCAGTAGCGCATGGCAACGGATTAATTTCCCTCCAATACCGTGCTCATGCCAATGGCATAACAGCCGAAAAACAATTGCCTGCAGATAGTGCCTGGGTATTACAACTGGAGAGAAAAGGCAACCGGTATATTTTTTCAGCTGCCCGCTTCGGCGATACCTTGCAACAGGTGGAAGTGGATACAGTTCATTTGCCGGATACGGTTTATGCAGGATTATTTGTATGTGCACATCAGCCAGATCGGGCAGAAACAGTTATTTTCCGCAACGTTCGCATCATTCGTCCAGCTCCGCCCACATTGGTACCTTACCGTGATTATTTGGGAAGCTATATTGAAATACTGGACGTGCACAATGGACATCGGTGGATGATATATACAGATAAAGGTTCTGTTCAGGCACCCAACTGGACGCGCGATGGTCAGTCACTCATTTTTAATAAAGACGGAAAGCTTTATTGCCTTTCTCTCATTACACATCAGATATCCCTTATTCCAACCGGACATGCTACACAAAACAACAATGATCATGTGATTTCATTTGATGGCAAATGGCTGGGCATCAGCAATACACCGGACAGCAGTACATCTTCACATGTGTATATTGTTCCCATACAGGGAGGTGAACCCAGGCTAATTACACCGATAGGTCCTTCCTATCTGCATGGCTGGTCGCCCGACGGACATGATCTGGTATATACTGCACAACGAAACGGCGAGTTTGATATTTATCGGATTTCTGTACAGGGCGGCGAAGAACAGCGACTTACCTTTACACCCGGATTGGATGATGGCCCGGAATATAGTCCGGATGGCAAATTTATTTATTTCAATTCCGTGCGTTCCGGACATATGCAGATCTGGCGCATGAAGCCCGATGGTTCATCAGCAGAGCAACTTACGCATGATGATTTTCAGAACTGGTTTCCGCATATTTCACCAGATGGAAAATGGATGGTATTTCTCTCTTATCTACCCGATGTGCGCCCGGATGATCATCCTTTCTATAAAAAAGTATATATCCGGATGATGCCCGCTGATGGCGGTAAACCAAGAGTATTGGCTTATGTATACGGCGGACAGGGAACTATCAATACACCGTCCTGGTCGCCCGACAGCAGGTTTATAGCTTTTGTTAGCAATTCGGGCATGTGGTGAATGCATGAAACAAATACTGAAGACAGCAAATGCTAAATGAAATATGTTTATTTCTGTTAGCATGATGTATTTTCATAATCATATTAGGTTTTTGTTGGTTAAAAACATGAACAAATGAAAAAAATCATCCAAAAGGACATACTAGCAGATATGAACACATCGAAATGGATTTACCTACTCCTTTTTTTATTCTTTTTCTGTGTTTCACACGCACAAACACGGTTTTATGCAGGAGATGATTCACATATCCGGTATGTGGGTCGCATTGATTATTCACAACCTCATCAGCCTCGCCTGTGGTTACCCGGAAGTTATTTTTATTTTCATACCAAAGATGATCAGGTACAACTGATTGTGGAAGATGAACAACTGTATGGCCAGCATCAGAATTATATTGAAATTGCAATTGATGATACGCATTTACAAAGAATCCATCTCACTAAGAAAATTGATACCATTCTTATTCACCTGCCTGCAAATCATACTTCATCCGTTCATCGGGTGTTGGTATGCAAAGACACGGAATCAGGCAATGGATATGTTGCGTGCAGGGGAATCATTTGCCAGACATTATTATCTCCAGAGCCACTACCTGCCAGAAAAATTGAATGTTTTGGAAATTCAATTACATGTGGTTTTGGTGCAGATACATCGCAAATTCCATGCGGGAAAGGAGCCTGGTATGATCAGCACAATGCGTATATGAGTTATGGTGCCGTAGCAGCACGTCTGTTGCATGCACAATGGCATCTTAGCGCGGTTTCAGGTATCGGATTAATTCACAGTTGTTGCCAGATGCAGATTACTATGCCGCAGGTTTATGATAAAATAAATATGCGTGAAGATAGCCTGCAATGGAATTTTGCAGATTATCAACCTGATGTTGTTACCATTTGTCTGGGACAGAATGATGGCATTCAGGATTCTGCTGCATTTTGCAGTGCCTATGTGCAATTTATCCACACCTTACGCAAGGTTTATCCGAAAGCTTATTTCATTTGTTTAAACAGCCCGATGGCCGATGAAAGACTGAATACAGTGTTAAAGAAATATATTCAGTCGGTTTGTGCCGCTATACAGAAAGAAGGAGATGCGCGAATCAGTTATTTTTTCTTTACCCGCCGGTATTACCATGGTTGTGGAGAGCATCCTGATGTACAGGAACAACAGGAGATGGGTAGATTACTTGCAGCTTATATCCGCACACGCATGCACTGGTAATTTTATCACTGTCAATAAATTGTCAATTTACCCGATCATATAAAATTTGGGTTACATCATCTTTCTTGTTTACGTATAACATCACGCAGTTTCATACAGATGATGTTAATATTTTTTATGATACATCGGTAAACCGGATTTGTTTTCTTATACATGGAATTTATTATCTTTGTGCCAGAAAAATAAGAAATATGTATCCAGCTGAACTGGTATTGCCGATGAAGGCTGAACTCACGGAAAATGGTTTCGAAGAGTTGCTTACCCGTGAAGAAGTAGAGCAGGCACTTGCACGCAAAGGTACTACACTTGTGGTCATCAATTCGGTATGTGGTTGTTCCGCTGGTACAGCGCGGCCAGGAGTATTGATGGCTTTATCCCGTGCCAACAAAAAACCGGATTATCTGGTTACAAGTTTTGCAGGCTTTGATTTCGAAGCAGTAGAACAGATTCGTAAACATTTGCTTCCTTATCCGCCTTCATCTCCATCCATTGCATTGTTTAAGGATGGCAAACTGGTACTGATGATAGAAAGGCATATGATTGAAGGAAGACCTGCGCAGGTGATTGCACAAAGTCTGATCGCTGCATTTGACCAGTATTGTTAGAAAAAAATAAAAATTTCAAGCTGCAGTGGATGCTGTTGGCAGTTTGAAATTTAACTTATAATTTGGTGGTTTGAGGCACTGTGAAATTCGGCTTTGTTCATAGTGTGCTTTCAGATCACCAAATTTTTTTTGCATGTATCCTTCGTTATCTGATTTGCTACAGGATGTTTTTGGTATTCATGTTCGCCTTCCCATTCAGACATTTGGTTTTTTTGTAGCCATTGCTTTTCTGGCGGCAGCTTATGTATTAACTCTTGAATTGAAGCGAAGGGAAAGATTGGGATGGATAAAAGGTACGCAGGAGAAATACTGGGTGGGCAAGCCGCCCTCTTTTTCAGATATTGCATTTCATGCATTGTTAGGTTTTTTGCTGGGGTTCAAGCTGGTAGGTGCATTGTTACAATGGAATGAATTTGTGGATCAGCCTCAGGCCTATATTCTTTCCGGTGCAGGAAACGTGCCTGCAGGCGTTGTATTTGCACTGTTGCTGGCATATCAACGCTATCGCAGTCGCAAAAAGCAGCAGCTGGCAAAGCCGGTCTTACGCGAAGAGCTGGTCATGCCTCATCAGCGGGTTGGCGATTTTACCATCATAGCAGCTGTTGGTGGGCTGATAGGAGCGAAAATTTTTGATAGCCTTGAAAACTGGCACAGCTATATGCAAGACCCGCTGCACAGCTTTTTGTCGTTCAGCGGACTTACTTTTTATGGAGGTCTGATTGTGGCTGGTGCGGCAATTGCCTGGTATGCTCGCAAAAAAAACATTGATTTATGGCATCTGGCCGATGCTTTTGCTCCAGCAATGATGCTGGCTTATGGATTGGGAAGGATCGGCTGCCATATGGCCGGAGATGGAGACTGGGGAATATACAACAGTGCGTATCTGAATGATGGCCATGGTGGAGTTGTTCCTGCTCCTCCGGGAGGATTTCAGCAAGCCCTGCACCAGTATCAGGATTTCTTTCTTGCAACTTATGGCAGTTTTTCGCATGTGCCGCATGCCTATTTCCTAAAGCCTCACTGGTTATCGTTTTTGCCGGACTGGTTATTTGCCTTTACCTATCCGCATAACATCAACAATGAAGGCGTACCCATACCTGGATGTGCAGGTCTGCATTGCGCTATGCTGCCAGTTCCTGTATTTCCCACACCTTTATATGAAATTACGGCCTGCCTGCTGTTGTTTGCTGTACTTTGGTATCTCAGGAAACGCATCTTCAGGCCCGGTTTGCTCACGGCCATCTATCTCATCATGAATGGGACCGAACGCTTTCTGGTTGAATTAATCCGTGTAAATACGAAATATGATATTTTCGGTATTCATCCCACACAGGCTGAATTGATTTCCCTGTTGCTGGTCATCGTGGGTGTAGTGTTAATTGTGTATGTGCATCGCAAACACCCCCTTTTGCAGGTGCCACATCCTGTAACAAGGTCATCAACTGCACGTAGTTGATTTTGTTGATCATCCCGGCTGCAAACTTGCTTCCGGCATGGCCAGCCATATTTCCTAAAAGCTCTTCGTAGAAATTGCAATTCATTTTAAGGAAGATGTAACCTTTTTTCAGCCCCTTCGTTTTACAGGATATAATTTTTGCCATTTATCCGGGACTAAAACCGTTTGTGTATTATTATGTACTATGTTTTGCATAGTACATACCTTTGTAAAGTATTTACAATTGATAACTACTAAAAATAACCAAATGAAAAGTTTTCGCCAAGTATTTTATGGAATAGTGCTCTTCATCGGATCAGGAATGCCTTTGTTTGCGCAATCGGTTTACCAGGTAAAAGGAAGGGTCATGGAAGACAGTACCATAGCTGCTACTTTTGCCACAGTCCGTGTATTTCATCTACCTGATTCGACCCTGGCAGGCGGGGCCATTAGCGATTCTGTAGGATGGTTTCATCTGGAACTTCCGGCAGCGGGTACGTATCTGCTAAAGGTAAGTTTGCTTGGCAGGCAATCGGCCGAATTGCCTTTTCAGCTTAAACAGGGTCAATATCATGTACAACTGCCTCCGGTTCAGTTGCAAACGGGAAGTCACGCATTGCAGGCCGTTCAGATTGTGGCTACCAGACCTTTCATTGAACAGCAGCCAGGCAAGACAGTTCTTCATGTGGAAGGCAGTCCAACTGCCGCCGGCAGTGATGTGCTCGACATTTTACAAAAAGCACCCGGAGTAACGGTAGATCAGGATGGAAACATTACCCTGAAAGGGAAATCGGGTGTAATGGTGATGATTGATGGCAGGCCCACGTATTTGTCCCAACAGCAGCTTACCAATTTTTTGAAAACCATTCGTGCAGAATCGGTAGCTTCTATTGATGTGATCACCAATCCCTCTGCCAAATACGATGCGGCTGGCAGTGCAGGTATTATTGATATCCATCTGAAGAAAAATAATCAGGAAGGTTATAACGGTTCTGTGCAGGCTCAATTTCAGCAGGGTCGCTATCCAGCCACCAGCGGCAGCTGGGAGTTGCACTATGCTCATCGTGCTGTTCATGCTTATGTAAACGGAGGATTTTATACAGGACAATCATTTAACGATCTGCATCTAACCAGAAATTTTTATACGCCCGATAAATCCTTGCAAGCAACGATGAAACAGGTCTCACACATGCAGTTTCCGGAAACAGACTATCAACTCAGAGTGGGAAGTGATCTGGATATCAGTTCCCGTCAAAGTATTGGTTTCTTTATAGATGCCAATCAAAGTCGGGAACATGATAAAAGTCAGGGGCCCATATCATTTTATGATTCTGCATACCAGCTCGATTCAACCGCATCACCGAGCAGCAAAAATGATGGAACATGGAGAAACATGACTTATAATCTGCACTATCATCTGCAGCTGGATACGGCAGGGCAGGAGCTGAGTGCAGAATTCAACGCAGCACCCTTTAAAAGTAATGCAAACAGTAATGATGTCACCCAATATTTCCTGGCTGATGGCAATCCACTCCGCGATCCATCTTACAAACAAGGTGAACTGAGTTCCGATATTCAGATTCTTTCCGGTAAAATGGATTATTCCCTTCCCATGAAGAAAAAGCGCAAACTGGAAGCAGGCATAAAAGCCAGCCATGTAAAAAGTGATAATCAGGTGCAGTATCAAAACTGGGATCAGGGCAAACAAATCTGGATACTGGATACGGGTTTAACCAATCATTTTATTTATCAGGAAGATATTTATGCAGCTTATGCCAGTATTGATCAGGATCTTGCAAAGGGATGGCATGTGCAGGTGGGTTTGCGTGGCGAACAAACTGTAACCCGCGCTCATCAGCTGGTTCATGACTCTTTGGTAAGACGTTCATATCTGAATTTGTTTCCCAATCTCATGATCAAAAAAGATTTTTCACAGAATCATAGCATAAGCTTCGCATTCAACAGACGTATTGACCGGCCCAATTATCAGGATCTGAATCCATTCAGGTATTATATTGATCAATATACCTATCAGATGGGTAATCCTTTCCTGCAGCCTCAGCTTACGTATGCAACAGAGTTCAGTTACACCTACATGAATCAATATACACTTACATTGGATTATAGTTATACCACCGATGTGATTACTGAATATGTACGTCAGGATGAAAAGACACGTATCGGATATCAGACCAATGAAAATCTGAGTTCTTTTACCAATCTGGGTGCAACGTGGAGCGTTCCCGTTAAGCTTGCACATTGGTGGAATACACAAAATTTTCTCAGCATATTTTATAATGATTACAAGGGGAATGTGGATCAAATCCAACTGATGAATCAACATGTAGCATGGCGATTTAATTCGGTGCAGGAATTTCAGTTACCTGCACATATCAAGGCTGAGCTTTCAGGTTTCTACCGCTCATCCATGCCATACGGCGCATTCACCTTAAAACCCATGTATAGGATTGATATAGGTTTGCAGAAAAACCTTTTTCATGATAAAGGCACACTTAAGTTATTTGCAAATGATATATTCAAAACACAACAAGGCAGGGTAAGCCTGCATTATTTAAATACAGATCTGCAGATTCAGAACACATGGAATAGCAGGAGAGTGGGTATCAGTTTTACTTATCGTTTCGGAAATCAGCAATTAAAAGTGAAAACAGTAAATCAGACAGGCATTGAGGAAGAGCAAAGTCGTATCAAAAAATGAAATGAATATATGTTTACAGTGGTTAGATTTTGGTTGACACGGAAGAGGAGTCCTCCTCTTCCTTCTTTTTTATGCTTTGTTATTGATTTATGGTAAAATAAATATTAATTTTCCGAACCAAATCCAATTATTCACCCTTAAAATACATTTTATATGCACACAACCAACTCTTCTTCCCTGCAGAAGCTATCACTTGCTGTGATGATGCTTATCCTGGCATCCTGTACAGGATTTTCACAAAACATCCGGGGCAATGGAAATATTACAACCACATCGCGCACGGTGAACACATTTCATGAGATCCGCGTGAGCGGTGCTTTTCATTTGTTTCTTAAACAGGATTCTCTTATTAGCGTAAAGGTGCAGACCGATGATAATCTCCAATCCTATGTGATAACGGAAAACAGAGGCGATGCACTGGTGATCCGGGAAAAGGGAAACGTTAATCTTCGCTCTACGGACAATATTCGGGTTTATGTTTCCGTGCCTGATTTGCGAAGCGTCCAGATCAGCGGTGCATGCGTGCTGACTAGTGAAAATAATATGCAAGTACCTTCCTTTAAACTGGAAGCAAGCGGAGCTTCGAAATTAAATTTAATACTCACCACCCATGCATTTCATGCAGAATGTTCAGGTGCAACAGAAGGCATGATACAGGGCAGCGCCAAAACTGCAGAAATCGAATTATCGGGTGCTGGTAAGCTTCAGGCTGGGAATTTTCATGTGGAGCAACTTAAACTAGATGTTTCCGGAGCAGCAAAAGCAGAGGTATATGCCGAAAAATCACTGGATGTTGATGTATCCGGTGCAGGAATGGTAACTTATAGCGGGCATCCACAGGTAAATGAATCTGTTTCCGGCGCAGGAAAAATAAAAAGTGTGAATCCCTGAAAAGCAGGCCTGAATGATTTTAACCTGCTTGCTACACGCCCGGTTGATACCATGGCCAGATATTCTGATATCTGGCCATAATTTTAACTAATTTCTAACAACATGAACTTTTTTCGCTTTATATGTTTGTAGTCAGTTCTTCCTAAACTCTCTGCTCGTTTGTAATGTGTTGAGATAAACCTGTATACAAATGAACATGAGATGAAAAACTCTACTTACTGGCAGCTCCGTATCCACTATCTGTTTGTCTGTTTTTCCTTCATTTTATTTTTCCTTCAGAAGGGCATTTTATCTTCTCTATCCATATTTGCATACAGAAATGCAGGGTTGATTGAAATGCAATTTGCATGGTTGCTTGCGGGTATTTGTTTCCCGTATACATTTCCGGATAAGGCTATTTGTTTGAATGCAGAAAATATTCATCAACGGTTAAATTGATTTCGCATGCTGGCTTATGTATTTTACCCCATCGGTATTTTATGGATGATGATTGGCGGATTAAAGGCTGATACAGCTGCAAAAGCTACAGATACGATTCATGCAAGGCCCGCCATCAGGTTATATACTCCCTACACAAAAATCAGTGTTCACCCTGGGCAAAGCATCACTTATAATGTGGATGTTACAAACAACAGCAAGGTTACACAAAACGTGGATTTATGGGTGAGCGGATTATCTAGTGCATGGAATTACAGCCTGAAATCAGGAAGCTGGGATATCAGGCAGATTGCTGTACTTCCCGGACAAAAAGAATCTGTTACCTTACAAGTTATAGTCCCACTCAGGATTAATAAAGGTGCATATCGTTTTTATTTGCATGCAGGCAATGGTACAACCCTTCCGCTTACGGTAATTGTTGCTGAACGTGGAATTTATAAAACAGCTTTTACCACTGATCAGCCAAATCTGGAAGGAGCGGCCAACTCCACATTTACATTTAATACTACGCTGCAAAATGCAACGGCTGATACCCAGCTTTATGCACTCAATGCAGAAGTTCCACCCGGATGGGATCTCGCATTCAAGGCAAATGGATACAAACAGGTAGCATCCATTCTGGTTAATCCGAATTCAACGCAAAATCTCACAATTGAGGTACATCCACCTGATCAGGTGCCTGCAGGTAAATACAAAATTCCTGTGATAGCCTCATCGGGAAGTACAGGAGCTGAACTTGATCTGGAAGTGGTGATCACAGGCAATTATGGCATGAGTCTGAGTACACCCAGTGGCTTGCTGAGTACGGACGTAACTGCGGGGAGTGAAAAAACATTGAAACTTACGGTAACCAATACCGGGTCAGCCAGTTTGAAAAAAATTCAATTCAGTGCAACAACTCCTACCAACTGGGATGTAACTTTTGATCCTAAAAATATTGATGAATTACCTGCAGGAAAAACTGCAGAAGTAAGAGCATTAATCAAAGCCGATAAACACGCTATTGCTGGTGATTATCTGGTTACAATCCGTGCAAATACTACAGAAACATCTGCCAAGGCTGATTTCCGGGTTACAGTTAAAACACCCATGCTGTGGGGATGGTTGGGTATTCTTATCATTCTGGGAGCACTTGGTAGTATCTATTATTTGTTCCGTAAATATGGAAGAAGGTGAACGAACCAATTATCATATTAGATGGTCTCACCAAACAATATGATCAGCTTGTTGCAGTTGATCATTTGCATTTAACTATTTATCGTGGTGAAATATTCGGATTGTTAGGGCCAAATGGTGCGGGTAAATCTACCACGATATTGATGTTGCTGGGGCTTACGGAACCCACGTCGGGCAAGGTGCGCGTTTGTGGCATTGATCCGGTTACCCATCCGGTGGAAGTAAAACGAAAAGTGGGTTATTTACCGGATAATGTGCGGTTTTATGATGATTTAACCGGATTGGAAAATTTAATTTATACCGGCCAGCTAAACCGGATGACGAAAAAACAAGCCCGTGAAAAGGCTTTGGGTTTGCTTTCCCGTGTAGGTTTGTCGGGTGCAGCACATCAAAAGGCTGGTACGTATTCACGCGGTATGACCCAACGGCTGGGACTGGCTGATGTGCTGATGAAAGATCCGGAAGTTATCATTATGGATGAACCTACGGTTGGAATTGATCCTACGGGTGCAAAAGAGTTTCTGGAATTGATTTTGAAATTAAGCAAGGAAGATTCCATTACCGTTTTGCTTTCTTCCCATTATCTGCTTCAGGTACAGGAAATATGCGATCGAATCGGATTGTTTGTAAAAGGCAAATTAATAGCCGTTGGAGATATTTCTTCTTTATCCCGTGAATTATTTGCTAATGAACCTTTTATTATTGAAGCAACTGTACAATATCCTTTATCTGCATATGCTGATTCCAATCGTGTAGTTGATTTGCAGCAATTGTTTGCAAAGATTGATGGTGTAAAACAAGTTGTGGTGGAGAATGAACGAGTAAAGATTTTTGCTGCCAGAGATATTGCACCACAGGTAGCACGTACTATTGTGCATGCTGGATTGGATCTGATATCGCTTTCCAGGCGGGAGCACGGCTTGGAAGATATTTATCAGCGATATTTTGAAAAGGAAACGGAGATTGCAGTATAAATACTTGCATGATTTGATGAATAAAATAAAAGGTGTAAATCAAATGATGCATAAAAATCATTGCATGAATTTAAATGTGCTTTTCTCATGAACGCTTTAGGTGAAAAGATCAGCCAATGGTGGCAGCTGCTGGTGGCATTCAGGGAAAAACAAATCAGGAAACGGGAAGAGCAGATTTATCATCCTTTCCGGGTAATGGTATACAAAGAGATTGCAGACCATGTGCGGAGCTGGCGGTTTCTGATTATGGGCGCATTGATTTTGCTGACCTGCATGGGATCGTTGTATACAGCTGTGCAGGCCATGACCAGTCAGTCTGATCAGGCCGCTTCAGCCACTTCACCGGGGTTTTTCTTTCTGCAATTGTTTACTTCATCCAACGGAACGCTTCCACCCTTTCATGCATTTGTAGCTTTTCTGGGTCCTTTGCTGGGAATCAGCCTGGGTTTTGATGCCATCAATTCTGAGCAACATGGCCGTACATTAGCCAGAATCATGGCGCAACCCATTCACCGGGATGATATTATCAATGCCAAATTTGTAGCCGCGTTGGTAGTAATCAGTGTGATGTTTTTTGCCCTGACTTTTCTGGTGATGGGTACAGGTTTACTGGTCATCGGCATACCACCGACTCCAGGTGAATTCCTCCGGGTTGTGTGTTATTTCCTGATTACGGTTATTTATGTGGCATTCTGGCTGAATCTGTCCATTTTATTTTCTGTTTTGTTCAGACAGGCTGCTACTTCAGCGATGATGAGCATTGCCGTGTGGTTATTTTTTACCGTGTTTTTTCAGATTATCCTTAACCTTATCTCCAGCGCCATTGTACCCTCTCCGGATATGGCACCTGCTGATCAGGTCATCCGGGCTCAGCATCTGGTCATGAATCTTTCGAGACTATCCCCCGGACAGTTGTTTTCGGATATCACCACAGTACTTCTGCGTCCCACCATCCGCACGTTTGGACCGCTTACTCTTTCCCAGGTAGTGGGAGCCATTCCCAATCCCTTGCCCCTTGGCCAAAGCCTGTTGATTGTATGGCCGCAGATAACAGGACTGGTTGCAGTGACTTCGGTATGCTTTGCACTATCGTATGTTTCGTTCATGCGCAGGGAAATCCGCTGAATGCTGAAGATTTTTTCCATCTCCACTTGCATAGTTTCTTTTTTTTTCGTTTTATTGCGTAAGCATTTCTTTTTAATATGAAAGAATTTATCCTTGCGCTTGATCAGGGAACCACCAGTTCCCGTGCGATATTGTTTGATCAGTCAGGACAAATCCGTGCAGTCGCACAAAAGGAGTTTACCCAGTATTACCCTCAGCCCGGATGGGTAGAACATGATCCGATGGAAATCTGGTCGACGCAGGCCGGAGTTGCTGCCGAGGTGCTGAGTCGTGCCGGCGTAAGCAGCCAGCAGATAGCAGCCATCGGAATCACCAACCAGCGGGAAACCAGCATAGTTTGGGAGCGTAATACCGGTAAACCCATTTATCCAGCCATCGTATGGCAGGACAGGCGAACGGCTGACAGGTGTGATCAGCTGCGCAAGGAAGCGGGAGAACTGATTCGAAAGAAAACGGGTTTACTACCCGATGCCTATTTTTCAGCCACCAAAATCCGCTGGATATTGGATCATGTGCCGGATGCTCGGAAAAAAGCAGAAAAAGGAGAATTGGCATTTGGAACGATTGACAGCTGGCTGATCTGGAATTTTACCCGAGGTAAGGTTCATGCCACGGATGTAACCAACGCTTCCCGCACCATGCTGTTCAATATCCATACCCGGCAATGGGATCCGGAGTTACTGGCTTTGCTCGACATACCCCAAAGCCTCCTGCCTGAAGTAGTTGCTTCCAGCGGAGTAGTAGCTGAAACGTCAGGCGATGTACTTACATACCCCATTCCATTGGCTGGTATTGCCGGCGACCAGCAAGCTGCCCTGTTTGGACAGATGTGTACCGAAGCGGGTATGGTCAAAAATACCTATGGCACCGGATGTTTTGTGGTGATGCAAACCGGCACAAAACCCGTACAATCGCAAAACCGGCTGCTGACCACCATCGCCTGGGAAATCAACGGGCAACTGAACTATGCTTTAGAAGGAAGTATTTTCATTGGAGGAGCGGTCGTACAGTGGCTGCGTGATGGCCTGCAGATGATTCGCTCTTCTTCGGAAATTGAAACACTTGCCCGCCAGGTACCAGATACCGGAGGCGTATATGTGGTGCCGGCTTTTACGGGGTTGGGTGCTCCACATTGGAATCAGCAGGCCAGGGGAATGATTGTTGGACTCACCCGTGGTTCCACCAACGCCCATATTGCCAGAGCCGCACTGGAAAGCATAGCTTACCAGACCTACGATGTGGTCAGGGCTATGGAAGCTGACACTGGATTGTCTATTTCGGAAATGCGGGTGGATGGCGGCGCTGCAGTCAACGACCTGCTGATGCAATTTCAGGCCGATGTCCTGAATACCCAGGTAGTTAGGCCGGCTATTGTGGAAACCACCGCACTGGGAGCCGCTTATCTGGCTGGGTTGGCTGTGGGCTTTTGGAAAAATATCGAAATGATTCGTTCTCAATGGAAAGAGTCAAAACGATTTATCCCACAAATGCCAGAACCAGCCAGGCAAGCCAATTTGCAGGGATGGGAACGGGCTTTAAAAGCCGTGCGTTGCTGGGCTGAATAAGCCGATATATACGATCTCTGAAAAATGAACCTGAAAGACTTCTAAATATTCATCTAAACACTCGTCCACATGCATCCTTTTCTGGCTGAATTGCTCGGAACCGCTCTTCTGATTTTACTGGGCGATGGTGTCGTTGCCAACGTAGTGCTCCGTCATACCAAAGGCCACCAGGGCGGATGGATAGTCATCACCTTCGGATGGGCCATGGCCGTGTATGTAGCAGTTTTTTGCGTATCCTCTTATAGCGGTGCACATATCAATCCGGCCGTAACCCTTGCATTGGCTCTTGCCGGTAAGTTTTCCTGGAACCAGGTTTTACCCTATATCGTTGCCCAGCTGATGGGTGCCATGTTGGGTGCCCTGCTGGTGTGGCTCACGTACAAAAAGCACTATGATGAACAAAATGCTCCCGACCTGATACTGATGACTTTCTGTACGCAGCCTGCTATCCGCCATAGGTTTTTTAATCTACTGACAGAAACCATTGCCAGTTGGGTACTTATTCTGGGCGTGCTTTATATGGCCAAGCCCGATGTGGGTTTAGGTGCTATTGATGCATTGCCTGTTTCCTTATTGGTACTTGCGATTGGCCTCTCGCTTGGCGGACATACCGGCTACGCCATCAATCCTGCCCGTGATCTGGGACCCCGCATCATCCACGCGTTATTGCCTATCCCAGGCAAGAGGGACAGTGACTGGAGCTACGCCTGGGTGCCTATCATCGGCCCTGTTCTGGGTGCTGTGCTGGCTGTGGTTACATTTGCCCTGGTTGGACATTAGGCTAAGCTTTTACCACTTCCACCCCTTTTTCATCGAGAGCCTTCAACATAGCATCCGACACTTCCCGGTCGGTAATGATTTGATCCACCTCATCCATATCACAGATTTTTCCGAAACCCCGTTTGCCGAATTTGGAGGAATCGGCCAGCACAATCGTCTTCTGAGCAGCTGCCATCATATGACGATTCAATGAGGCTTCCAGCATACTGGTAGTCGTACAGCCAAATTCCGGATCAATGCCGTCTACACCTAGAAATAATTTGCTGCAGGAAAACTGCTGCAGCATCTGCTCCGCATAAGGACCGATCACAGAGGATGATGTTTTGCGCAGAGGGCCTGGTAATTGAATGACCTCTGTTTCGGGATACCGGTTTAATTCCAGAGCCACATTCAGCGAAGCAGTGATGACTGTAAGATGATGACGGGGGCGGATGCACCGGGCAAAGGCTAGGACGGTGGTACCGGAGGCAATGATGATGGCATCATCAGGTTCAATAAGCCGGGCAGCAGCCTCGCCAATCCGCATTTTTTCCTCCATCCGGATTTTCTCTTTTTCATTTACCGGAAGTTCATTGATATAGGGATTGTGCAACGAAGCTCCTCCATGGGAACGGAATAGCAACCCCTTTTGTTCCAGAAATTTAAGATCCTTTCGAATGGTTACGGCCGAAACCTGCAATTGCCTGCACAGGTCGGTTACGTTCACATAACCCCTTTCCTGGAGCTGCTCCAGGATTTTCTGATGCCGATGAGTGAGTGGTGCCATAAACAATGGTATGCTCCAGATCTGATTCTTTCGCTGTATGATTTTGTCAAAACTAATAAAAACCTCCTTTTTCCGGAATATTTCAGGTATGCTCAATTTTTTTCGAAATATTTTGTTTTTTATTTCGAATTATTATTTTTACATTCAAGATAATGATAATCATATTTTATTTGAAAGAATCTGAAATTAGAATCAAATCATCTGATGAACAGGAATCAGGCATTGGAACAAATCAGAACGGAAAAAAACTGGGATTTTCTGGTGATCGGTGGCGGAGCAACCGGATTGGGAGTGGCCGTGGATGCGGCTTCGAGAGGATACCGGGTGTTGCTGGTTGAGCAGGCTGATTTTGCTAAAGGGACTTCGAGCAGAAGTACCAAATTGATTCACGGCGGCGTGCGCTACCTGGCGCAGGGCAATGTGGGATTGGTTCGAGAGGGGTTGAGGGAAAGGGGATTTTTGCTGCAGAATGCGCCTCATCTGGTAAAACCTTTGTCCTTTGTAATACCGGTTTATTCCTGGAAAGATGCGGCTGTATTGTGGTCGGGCATGAAAATGTACGACTTGCTGGCTGGTAGATGGCGAATCGGTCAATCGTGCTGGCTTAGCAAGGCAAAGGTGTTGGAAATGCTTCCGGGAGTGAATTCATCAGGGTTAAAAGGAGGTGTGCTGTATTACGACGGGCAGTTTGATGATGCCAGGCTTGCTATTCATCTGGCGCAGACCTGTGTGGATCATGGGGGAGTGGTGGTCAACTATATGCAGGCAGAGGGTTTTCAGGCAGGTTCGGCTGGTCATGCACATCTCGTGAGTATCAGGGATCAAGAAACAAATGAGCTGTTTGAAGTCTCGGCCAGAGTGGTGATAAATGCGACCGGTGTATTTGTGGATGAACTGATTCAGCTGCTGACAGGCCATACAAATCGAAGACCCACGGTCAAGCCCAGCCAGGGGGTACATGTGGTGTTGCCTGCCAGCTTTACCGGTACTACGCAGCGGGCTATGCTGATTCCCAAAACAGCAGATGGAAGGGTGATTTTTCTGGTACCCTGGCATGGCCGGCTTCTGGCTGGCACTACTGATACACCTGTAGATGCCCCGGCACTTGAACCCCGACCATTTCCGGAAGAGGTGGATTTTATCCTGCAACAAACAGCAGCTTATCTTTCGCATCATCCACGTCGGGAGGATGTGCTCAGCGTCTTTGCCGGACTCAGGCCATTGGCTTTACCCTCTCATGGCGGAAAGGCAACAAAGGATATTTCGCGCAAACATCATCTGCGTGTCGATGCACCGGGCCTGATTACCATAACGGGAGGCAAATGGACAACCTATCGGAAAATGGCCGAGGATACGGTGAATTTGGCTATCCGTGTTGCCGGTATGCCGCAAAGGAAATGTGTAACCCAGTCACTTCGGATTCATGGCTGGATGCAAGTTGAAGATGCTTCCCCAGATGAATATGGAAGCGATCGCGCTATTATCCAGGAAATAATCCGGCAACATCCTGAAACCGGCCAACGCTTGGATCCAGAATGGCCATATACGATAGCAGAAGTTATCTGGGCTGTACAGGCTGAGATGGCCAGGACAGTGGAAGATGTACTGGCCAGAAGGTTCCGGGTGTTGTTTCTCGATGCACGTGCAGCCATTCGCATGGCACCCCGCGTTGCACAAATCATGCGGGATGAATTGCATCAAACAAAAGAATGGGAAAAAATGCAGATTACACATTTTCAATCTTTAGCGGAACGATATCTTTGTCCTTCCTGATCATTAAGCATGGTTATTACATATAAAATCGCAAGGATGCATTTACCAGCATCTATCCAATTATTTCTTTTGGGAATCGATGATTTCCTTGGATTCAGGATAAAAAGTGATTTTTCATGCAGGGTTTACAATGAATTCATTTTACTTTTATAGCTTAGCGATCAAATCATTTTACAATGTATCGCTTTAAAAGTTTTCTGACAAGTATTACGCTTTTAATTTTTGGTTGCTTTGGGGGGCTGCCCAATAGGGTATTTGCACAACCTACTTCTCTTTCCCGACCCAAGCTGGTGGTGGGTATTGTAGTTGATCAAATGAGGTGGGATTATTTGTATCGCTATTACAATCGTTATGGCAATGATGGTTTCAAACGGTTGTTAAACGAAGGTTTTTCCTGTGAAAATACATTTATTAACTATGTACCCTCTTACACGGCTGTCGGACATTCAACTATCTTTACTGGATCGGTACCTGCCATCCACGGCATTGTGGGTAATGAATGGATAGATCAGACAACTGGCAAAAGCTGGTATTGTACAGAGGATGATAGTGTAAACACCGTGGGTGCGCCGGGTGATGCTGGAAAAATGTCGCCTCATTGGCTGCTTACCACCACCATCACAGATGAGTTGCGGCTGGCTACCAATTTTCAATCACGCGTGGTGGGCATATCTCTGAAAGATCGTGCAGCTATACTTCCTGCAGGACATTCACCTACGGCTGCTTTCTGGCTGGACGATGCGTCGGGGCATTTCATCACCAGCACTTATTACATGCAGGATTTACCGGAATGGGTAAAACAATTCAATGCACGAAATGAACCTCAAAAGTTAATGAGTAAACCCTGGACTCCTCTTTATCCCATCCAGTCCTACACAGCCAGTACAGCTGATAATGAACCCTGGGAAGGAAAATTTTTCGGCGAACAATCTTCGGCTTTCCCGCATGATCTGCCTGCCATTTATGCCCACAATCATGAAATCCTCAGATCAACGCCGTTTGGTAATACCCTTACCCTTGATTTTGCCAGGGCAGCTGTTGAAGGATATCAGTTAGGGCGTGGAACGGCTACGGATTTTTTGACCATCAATTGTGCATCGACTGATTATGTAGGACATATGTATGGTCCTAATTCTATTGAAATCGAGGATACCTATCTGCGGCTGGATCGGGACCTGGCTGATTTTTTCCATTTTCTGGATCAATATGTGGGTAAAGGCAATTATCTGGTGTTTCTCACGGCCGATCACGGGGTGGCACATACCATAGGTTTCATGCAGGCTCATCATCTGCCGGCTGATTTTCTGCAGGCAGGGAAAATTACACAAGCCCTGAATGCCTATCTGGAGCAACAATTTGGTGTATCCAAGCTGGTGATTTCTCTGATGAATGAACACGTGAACTTCAACGATAGATTGATAGCTGAACATCAGCTCAATGAAGATTCATTAATCCGGGCAACCATTCGTTTTTTACGCCAGCAGCCGGGTATTGAAATGGTGACGGATCTGCGGAATATCGGCGAAAAACCTATACCACAGCCTATTCGGGATATGCTGATCAACGGCTATTATGCACCTCGCACCGGGCCTATTGCTATTGTTCCCGATCCTGGCTGGTTTGCAGGGCATCCCGGTGGTACAGGCACCACACATGGCTCATGGAATCCTTATGACACGCACATTCCCTTAATCTTTATGGGCTGGCATATCCCGCACGGCCTCACCCATCAAGTGGTGTACATGACCGATATTGCACCAACCCTTGCAGCCTTGCTGCATATTCAGATGCCCAACGGTTGTGTAGGTAAGCCTATTGTGCCTGTGCTGGGGCAATAGTGCATTCAGGCAATATATACGGTTTTGATGTTCACAAATTCACGAATGCCGAACAATCCCAATTCGCGTCCGTAGCCTGAAGATTTGATACCGCCAAAAGGCAGCCGCGGATCTGATTTTACCAGGGCATTGACAAAGCAGTTACCCGCCTGCAGCTGGTGGGCAGCGATTTGTTCGCCTTTTTGCAGGTCTCGGGTAAACACAGCTGCACCCAATCCAAAAGAGGTTTGATTGGCCAGCTGAATGGCTTCCTGTTCATCTTTTGCTGCAATGATAGCTGCCACCGGCCCGAACAATTCTTCATCAAAGGCGGGCATGCCTTTTTTTACTTGAGTCAAAACAGTGGGAGGATAAAACGCTCCTTTCAGGCGGGGCACTTTTCCACCTATCAAACATTTGGCACCGGCCTGGATGGAGCGTTGTACCTGGCGATGCAACTGGTTGCGCAGATCTGTTCTTGCCAGCGGGCCGATGTCTGTATTTTCCTGCAATGGATCGCCCATGTTTTTTTCCTGCATCAGAGCCACAAACCGTTCAGTAAAGGCATTCAGGATGTCTTTGACCACAATAAAACGTTTGGCGGCTATACAACTCTGCCCGCTGTTGATAAGCCGGCTGCTGACGCATATCTCCGCAGCCCGTTCCACGTCTGCATCGGCCAGCACCACATAGGGATCGCTGCCGCCCAGCTCCAGCACGGTTTTTTTCAGATACGCACCTGCCTGCCGGGCTACAGCTTTTCCCGCTTCTGTGCTGCCGGTAAGCGTTACAGCCTGAATGGATGGATGAGCAATCAAATCCTTTACAGCGGCGGAGCTGACCATCAGTGTCTGAAAAACACCTTCCGGTAATCCGGCCTGCAACATGATTTCCTGGATGGCCAAGGCACAGCCAGGCACATTGGAAGCGTGTTTCAACACCGCCACATTGCCGGCCATAAGATTGGGAGCCAGAAAACGAAATACCTGCCAGAACGGAAAATTCCACGGCATGATAGCCAGAATAAGCCCCAGCGGTTCAAACGTCACATAGCTGCGCGATGCATCTGTGGGTATTTCCATAGGTTGCAGCATTCCTGCTGCTTCCTGTGCATAATATTCACAAACCCAGGCACATTTTTCAGCTTCCGATCTGCCCTGCGCTACAGGTTTTCCCATTTCGGTTGCCATTAGCTCAGCCCATTCCTGCTTACGGTTCCTGAGTATTTCTGCTGCTTTGCACAGGATCTGTGCCCTCGTTTCAAATGAAGTTTCTTTCCATGATAAAAAAGCTTCGCGTGCGAGTTTCAGTTTTTTCTGAATTGTGCTCGTCCCATCCGGACGGTATTTTCTGATCACTTCTTCTGTTGCAGGATTGATAGCTGTTATCCATTCCATAGGTCAAAGATTTTTTGGATTTTAACGATAAGATAAAATTACGTGTTTTCAACGGATGATCTCATCGTTTCCATGTAAACAAGATCTTAATTTCTGCTGACAGATAGGAAAACGTATAGCGGTAAACCCTTGACAATCCTGAGAAATAAAATATCTTTGATGATTCTTCTTACAAGTCAAACATCCAATATCATTCTCATGAAGCCACGCATGTTTCATTTGTTATTTATCGTTATGATGCTTGCATGTTTTTCATCTGTGCATGCACAGAAAGATCATTTTACCCATCAGGATACATTGCGTGGATCGAATACGCCGCAGCGTGCCTGGTGGGATGTGGTGTATTATGATTTGCATGTGTCATTTCTCATTGATCAGAAACAAATCACGGGATATAATGCCATTACTTATCGGGTTACAGGTCATCCGCAGGATATGCAGATGGATCTGATGGAACCATTGGAAATAGACAGTGTGCTGCAGAATGGCCGTCATCTTGATTTTACACGCGATGGCAATGCTTATTTCATTAAAATACAATCTGCCCAGCCTTTGCATAGTATACAGACCATCAGGATCTACTATCATGGCCAGCCACATGAAGCCACCAATCCGCCCTGGCAAGGCGGTGTAACCTGGACAAAGGATAAGCTGGGTAATCCCTGGGTGGTAACCAGCTGCCAGGGTTTAGGTGCCAGCAGCTGGTGGCCTTGTAAGGATTATTTGGCTGATGAGCCAGACAGCCAGCAGATAGCCATTACTGTTCCGGATACACTTATGGATGTATCAAACGGCCGCCTGCGAAAGATAATGCGTCATCCCAATCATACACGCACCTATGTGTGGTTTGTGGATGATCCGATCAATAACTATGATGTAGCTGTAAATATTGGGAAATATGCACACTGGCAAGATGTGTATAATGGATTGAAAGGTAAGCTTACGCTGGACTACTGGGTAATGCCTTATAATCTGAAACAATCACATGTCCAGTTCAAACAAGTAAAATCCATGCTGAAATGTTTTGAATACTGGTTTGGCCCTTATCCCTGGTATCGTGATGGATATAAGCTGGTGGAAACTCCTTATCTGGGTATGGAACATCAAAGCTGTGTGGCTTATGGCAATGATTATGAAAATGGTTATAAGGGCCGGGATTTGTCGGGCACAGGGTGGGGTTTAAAATGGGATTTTATCATTGTACATGAAAGTGCACACGAATGGTTTGGCAACAACATCACAGATCAGGATATTGCTGATATGTGGATTCATGAATCATTTGCTAATTATGCCGAAGCATTGTACGTGGAATGTCAATACGGTAAACAGGCCGGGGAGGATTATGTCATTGGCTGCAGGCGTCTCATCAGAAATGATCGTCCCATTATCGGACATTATGGTGTGAATGATGAAGGATCAGAGGATATGTATTACAAAGGGGGTAATATGCTGAATATGATCAGACATATAATCGGGAACGACTCACTTTGGCGTGCTATTTTAAGAGGATTGAATCAAACCTTCTGGCATCAGACGGTCACATCTCGGCAGATTGAGCAATACATCATCCAAAAAAGCAAAAGTGATCTGCAGCCTGTGTTTGATCAATATTTGCGTACCACACAGATTCCCGAACTGGAATATGTATCCAGGAATGATACACTATGGTATCGCTGGACAAATGTAATTCCGGATTTTCACATGCCAGTAAGGGTTTTTGCTGGCAATCATCCGCTCGTATTGCATGCCACAACCAACTGGCAGCAGATCACATTACCGGTAAGTGGAGTGGATGTATTAAAGATTGACAGAAACTTTTATGTAAACAGCAGAAAGCTTACCCAAATGTAAACAGAAATATCTGTTTCATTTAATCCCGCTAAACCAGTGCTGTGCATTCTTGCCAATCACAGGTATGGGTTTCATGTTGCCGTTAATGGCTGCAATCAATCCGATGAGCCAGAGAATCAGCAATCCGATGTAGAGAAATATCATCAATACACCTATTATCCAACCCAGTACGGGAATAAGAACCAACATCATTTGTGCAATCCAGATGCAGATTCCTATGATATACAATCCAATCGTCTGCCTGAGGTGAAATGCGCCCAGTTCCGATTTTTCATTATTATGCATGACGTAGGCGATTACCCATCCGATGATAGTCAGGTAACTCAGGACGGATACCATTTTTCCGTTTTCGGAAGTAGTACCCTGGGTGGAATGTGTCTGTTCCATGGTATATTATTTTAAGGTTAACAATGCATGCTCCTGATATATTATATTTCATGTACTTGTGTAATGCCATGCAGCGTGTTATCACTTATGCATCAGATAAACAATATTATCTCCAACCTGTTGTATGAAGAATTATTCTATCTTTTTTATTTTGAATGAGCCACTTACTTTGTAGAGATGAGTTGGTAAAGATTCTACTTCATTACCATTGTCAGTCAATATACCCGAAAATGTACCGACCAGGAAGTCGCCGTTTTTTTTCGGATAACTTGTTACAATAACCTGCCCCTGCTTACCCATCAAGATAACATTGAGATAAGCCTTTGCTGATGTTTTATTTTTTCTTTTTCTACCCTTCTGTTCTTTAATCCCAGCGAGGTTGTGAAGATGATGGTTTCTATAACTACTCCTATCTGACCGGTAACCAAGCTGTTTAGGTTTGAGGATAGAAGCCCCCAATCGATTTGCAGAAGTGTGATAAGAATACCTATTACTCCCCCCAGTCCGGCTATCATGCTACCGGTTAGGATCAGGGTAACCAGGATATCATGATGCTTGATTAATTTAAAGATGAGATATAGACAACAAGCGAATACAAAAACAATGCTCACCATGAGCAGATCATTTATCCATACTTCTCCCCGAAACAAAATGCGAAGTATTAAATCAATGATCACATATATCCAGATTGTATGCTCGAGATAACGAACACTTTTTTCAACAGATGCGTCCAGGTGTTTCAGTTCCAGAAAATACCGGATGAACATCAGGTAGAACAGGTAAGGAAGCATCAGGAGAAAGGCTTTAAGGTAGAACCTCAATTCCGGATAATAGGCAAAGGGCCAGTAGATACCCGTTTCCTGGTAATACTTGTGCAGGTAATACATCGTTACCAGCACCAGGTAGAGAAAATAACAGGGATACTCTTTCCTTTTCACAATGATCCATTGAAACAGCACATATAGCATCTGGGAACACATAAATCCGAGAAAAAGCAATTGCAGGAACCGGGCACGACGATCGCCATAATATTGTTGCAGAAAAGATTGCAGCAGGGAAGGCCGGCTGTAAATTTCCAGATAGCTCATGCCCACCTCATCATCAGATGTGGATGAGAGCTGCAGCAAATATGTTGTTTGTCTTTGTGGTGGTATTTCAAATTCTACTGTTTGCAGCAGCGACGGGGGAGTAGAGGCAGATTTTTCCGCAGCCGGCCCTCCTGTTAACTGAGGGGTGTCGTCGGGGAGCAATGCATAGAGCACCATTTTCCCAAAATAGTCTACATGCAGGTATGCCCTGACAGGCTGAGGATCGGTATTTTCAAGAGAAAAACGGATCCAGTAACAAACCCTTTGGCCGTATTGCTTTATCCATTTTTCCAGGACATCGCTGTTGGTGATAAAAGGCTGTTGGAGGATGGAGGAAGGGATAGCCCTGCGATCGTGGCAAATCTGGAAACCAATCGGACCTGCAGTCTGTATGCCTGGAAGATTGTGGATAACGACTTGCAGAGAATCGGCCATACCAGTCACATACACTCCAAATATCAACCCCAGAGTGAGGAAATATTTTCGAAAAACAAGGGTTAAACTCAAACTACAACATTTGCAAGTAAGTTAATAAAAAAATACCTCCCTGAGAACAGGGAGGTCTTAACCCTTTGAAAAATTACTACTCTCTGCTATTGTGCAGCTGCTCTTTACAGTGCACCTGCACAGATAGATGCAAATGATGTTGTAAAACTACATACTGCAGTAAATGCACGAGGTTAATGGCTTGTTATAGATCGTTAATCTATTGTTATCGAGACAATGTGTGTGTGTGAAGATCAACAGAATGGCCGTACTGACCGGGTTTCTAAGTAAGCAAAATTCACAACAATTCTAAATTAATATTCTCTTTTCTTGTATCCTTCATAAGGTATGAAAATAAAAAAGCGCAGGTCAGGTAACCTGCGCTGAATCCCGGATAGGGATAGGCATTACTTACCTCCCTTTGAAGTGCTGTCCTTGTCAGTTTTTTTCATATGATGCATGCCTTTTTTATGCATCACATGTTCTTTGTGATAGGATTTTTTGGCAGCAGTTGTGTCTTTTTTTACATGCTGCCCAAAGGCAGTACCTGCTACCAGAGCCAGCAGGGCCATTGACATCAGTAACTTTTTCATATACTTACATTTTAAAGTGAATGATGTCAGATATATTTCAAACCCTGTACCATAGCATGTAAATACAGTTTTAAAAATAGTTAAGCGATAGTTAATCAGCCTGACGTTTACGAGCGATGTAAAGCAATGAGCTGGATTGCATAGGGTGGCGCTGCGATAGCAGCCAGCTGATAAAACCTGTCATCATACCGTAGGCAAACGGCAGGCGCTGACGTGCATACAGGGAGCTCAGCCATGCAATATAAAATGCATCCATCCGCATGGGTAGCATCTTTACCATTTCAAACCGATGGGATGCAAGCAACGATTGCATGGTTTGTGGTGCAAAATGATACAAATGCCGGGGCACATCATAAGCTGCCCAATAATTTCCAAAAAAACGTTCGTCGAATGAAGTATAATTGGGGACAGCAATGAAAACCAGACCATACTCATGCAGCAAGCGATAAATCGTTGACAGATATTCATGCAATGCATGAATATGTTCCAGCACATGCCATAGGGTAATCAGAGTAAAATGCTGATCAGGGAAGGTATTCAGCTGTATGGGATCCTGCACATCGAGCTGATATTTTTTCTTTGCCAAGCTTCGTGCTGTTTCACTGGGTTCCACCCCTACCGGTTGCCAACCATGCGTTTGCATCATGTGGAGGAAACTACCCGTACCACATCCTATATCTAATACTTTTGGCTGAGTTTGCAGGGCATGCATATCCCATGTTGGGACATAGGTATGAAAAGCTTTGCGGATGAGCTGGTATTTCCTGCGTAAAGCCAGCCAGCGGGCTGCGTGATAGGCCTTGAAGAGCCATCCTTTCCGGGTGTCTGTATGTGAAATATAGTTCTCGGAATGATAATAGGCAGCTATTGCGGTTTCATCGGGTATGTCCTGTGTAAAAAGAGCCTTGCAATCTGCACACGACCATAGTTCAAACCATTCTTTTGTAACGGCATGATCCTGCACCCGTGTGCAGAATTGAATGGCAGAAGAAAAGCAAACAGGACAGGTTGAATGATGAATGTGTGGCATATCCAGCTAAAAGGCAATTCATGAAACATCAATAGCGCGATCCAAGTGGGTATATCCGCCATCGACCACAATGATTTGTCCGGTGGTATGGGACGAACGATCAGAAAGCAAAAATGCAACCATATCGGCAATTTCTTCAGGTTTGGTCATGCGTTTACCCAGCGGAATATGTCGGGTTATCGAAGCCAGTTTTGTTTCCGGATCCGGAAAGGTTTGGATCCAGGAAGCATACAGAGGTGTCCACACTTCTGCCGGTATCACGGTATTGACGCGAATTTCATAAGGCAACAATTCCACAGCCCATTCACGTGTAAGTGCGTTGATGGCGCCCTTAGCCGCTGCATAACCCGATGTATGCCCCTGACCGGTTAAGGATACTTTTGAGCCGATGTTTACAATGGCACCGCGGGATTGTTTTAGGGCAGGCAGGGCAAAATGAGCCATGACATAATAATGCAGCAGATTTTTTTGCAGGGATTGCATGAACCGCTCCGGATTGCCGTTTTCCAGGCCTACACCGTCATTGACACCTGCATTGTTTACAAGCCCGTCAATCCGCTGACAGGCATGCCAGGTGAAATCCACCACTTTTCTGCAATCATCAACCCGGGTAAGTTCAGCTTCCACGGCCCATGCCGTATATCCCTTTTCCTTTAAACTGTTTAACTGCCGTGCATTATCGGCTGCATTTCGTCCGGCAATTACCACGGCAGCGCCTTCTGCACACAATATCTCAGCAACGGCAGCACCTATGCCTTTGGCTCCTCCCGTAACGATGAATACTTTTCCGTTCAGATGCAGGTCCATGAATATTCGGTGATTTCAGGCGGATAAAGATAATACATCGCACGAGATATGCGTGCGATGCCATCATGCGGGTGTACAAATCTGATAAATACTTCAGCTCAGAAAATAATTTCGGAGCGGGGTAGTGTCCATTCGAAATTAATTGTACACTTTCACCATCATCACATAATCCTTCAGCTGTTTAAGCAGGGCAACGCGGTTATTGTACAGATCAGCATGGGACATATTCCTTGACCCGCGTGAATGAAGAATGGCTCGTTTGTTAAAATCAGCAGGCAGGCTGTCGAGGATAGCTTTCAGGTAAGTAGCTTTTATAGCAAATGCAATCTGATCTGATTCTCCTTCTTTGCCGCTGATGATGCCGATGATTCTACCTTTGCTGTCGAACAAAGGTCCGCCGCTGTTGCCGGGATTTACGGGGATGGAAAGCTGATACGCAGTACTGTCGTCCCGATAACCGGTTTCTGAACTGATATAGCCCTCGCCATATACGATTTCATCTTTGGGATAGCCCAAGGTAAATACCTGCTCACCCAGCGGAGCTTCTGCGGCAGAAAGAACGTACGGAAGCGCCCCATTCATACAAAAGCTGGTATCGATGATTTTCAAAACCGCAAGATCAGTATGCGGATCTTGAAATATCATTCTGGCCTTGTAGGTATTGCCCTTGTTATCCTGCACATAAATAGAATCTGCATTGCGGACGACATGATAATTGGTTACCAGATAGCCATTGTCTGAGATCAAAAATCCGCTGCCACCATAGGTGCCAGGATTGGCAGGAGTTTTACCATTGCGATGCATATCGTTCATCAGGGCATATTGCGAGCGTTGAATATTATCAATAGCGCGGCGCAGATCTACGTATCCCATTTTATTCGGGCGGATGTAAAACTGATTAAATGACCAGAAGGCCACCAGCGATACCAGCAAAGCCACGGTTGCAGCCACTGCAATATGTGCAAGCCATTCCTTGCCTGTTTTGATAAGCCTGATACCCGGATGGGTATAATGCCGGGTGGGCGACTGAGAGGCAAACGTCTGTTTAATCCACTGCCGATGCAAACCGGTTTTGAGGACATGAATAAACCGGCGTTCTTCTTCCACCCAATGACGCAGCTGTGGATCTTGTTCCCACAACTTCAGGAATTCGGCTTCTTCAGCTGCATCCATTTCGCCTTGAAGATAACGATGTATGCGATCCATCCATTCACTTCTCATTTCCATACCCGATAAAATTAAGGTTCAGAAAATGGCTTACCGGATTTATTTGTTTGGTAAGCAAAAAATATCTTTTTCAAACGCATCAAACATTTATATTTCTGGGTTTTGGCATTATCTGCATTTGTATAGCCAAATATTTCAGCAATTTCTGCCATGCTTTTGTTCATAATATAATATTGCTCAAGCAGGCTTCTGCAGGGTTCTCCGAGTTGATTCAAGGCTGCTTCCATATTCCGGAATGCCTGATCCCGTTCTTCATGTTGTGCAATATCATCTGCGACAGGAATCCAATCAGCAAGTCCGTCGGCCAGGGGTAACTGGCGTTGGGCTGATTCCAGGCGTTTCAGCCACAGATGCCTGCTTACGGCATAGATATATGTCTTCAGCCTGCAGGTCAGGACAAAATCGGGCGACTGCGCGCGTTCCAGCAAAATGATCAGGGTTTCCTGGAAAATATCTTCCGCATCCTCTTCAAAACCATTATTCTTTTTAACCAGTGCTCTGATCATCGGAAAGCAGCTGTCGTAAATTTGCTGCAACGCTTCCCGGTCATGACAGAGCAACCGGTCGAGCAATGCTGTGTCCTTCGCTTTTTTTGAAACAGATAAACTACTCACTGATTAATCCCGGATTTGGTTTGCAGGTAACCCAAAATAACCAAAAAATTTTTTACCGGAGATGGGTTACCTTTTTTCAAAAATCGGATAAATGGGAAATTCATTCACCATTTAAAATTTCATTGCAATGAAAAACGTGTTAAAATTCGGAATGCTGGCCCTGTTAGTGGGCATGCTGGCAACTGCTTGTGGTAGTGGCTCCAACAAGAGCGCTCAGGACACCACTTCTGTACAACCTACCGAACAGGCTGCTCCTGCAGCTCCTGCTGCTACCGACACCACCCAGCACGCCGATACCAGCTATGCTGATACCAGCCACATGAAAATGTAATCGGCCAGCGTGGTCAGGATCTTACACAAAGGCTGCTCCGGCAGCCTTTATTTTTTTCTAAAAATTTTTGGAGCTTTTCAAAATCCTTTTTTATCTTTGTCCATGTATTGAAAATTATTTATGAGTTCCGCATCTGAAATAGTAAATATTAAACAAGCCACGGTGGCACATTCGCCGTTTTACTATTTCTTTTTTTATTTCTCCTTCCCTGAAGGAGGCGGGACTCGCTTGAAGCAGCCATAGTGCAAAGGAAAATGATTCATATTCAATCCCGCCTCCGAAAAAGGCGGGATTTTTTTTAAATACGGATGTATGCGCATTGCTATTCAGGGGTTTGAAGGAAGTTTTCATCAGATTGCTGCCCAGGAATATTTCCATTCCCGCCAGCTCGAAATATTACCCTGCAGCACCTTTTCAGATGTAGTCAGAAAAGTGCATCGCCGGGAGGTGGATCGGGGTGTGATGGCCATTGAAAATTCCCTGGCGGGTAGCATTTTACCCAATTATCAATTGTTGCAGCGTTATGAGTTGACTATTATCGGTGAAATTTACCTGAACATCAGGCAACATCTGATGATGCTCCCTGAATATGATCTGGATGATATCCGGGAAGTACATTCGCATCCGATGGCATTGTTGCAATGTGCTGAGTTTCTGGAAAAACATCCGGAATGGAAGCTAGTGGAAACAGAAGATACGGCATTGAGTGCCCGTCACTTGCGCCAGTACAGAGCCCGGCATGTTGCCGCTATTGCCAGCAAACTTGCTGCAGAAATCTATCAGCTGAAAATTGTGGCTCCCAACATCCACACCATGAAAAAAAATTACACCCGTTTTCTGATTTTAAGTCACGATAAACAAACCAATCTTCCCGATGGTGTGAATAAGTCTTCTATTAGTTTTCAAACCGATCATACGCGGGGAAGCCTGGCGCGGGTGCTGGTGAAAATTGCCGATGGAGGTATTAATCTTTCCAAATTGCAATCCCATCCTGTGCCTGGCTCAGAGTGGAGATATTATTTCTACGTGGATATGGAATTTGACCATTTTTCCCAGTTTGAAGCCGTAATCCGGGACATTGAACCTCTGACACGCGATTTGAAGATTTTAGGTGTTTACCAAAAAGGACAAACCATATGAATAAGCTTTCACTGGCCAAGAGATTGCAGGGCACTGACGAATATTATTTTTCAAAAAAGCTTCGGGAGATCGAAGTTTTGAATCAATCCGGCGCACAGGTCATCAATCTGGGCATTGGCAGTCCGGATTTGCCACCGCATCCTGATGTGATAGCTACCCTTGCAGAGCAGGCAGCCAGGCCGGAGGTGCACGGGTATCAATCATATCGTGGAGCCAAAGCATTGCGGGAGGCCATAGCTGCATTTTACCGGCAATGGTATGGCGTGGTGTTGGATCCGGAATCAGAAATCCTTCCCCTGATAGGTTCCAAGGAAGGCATTGTGCATATCAGCATGACCTATTTGAATGAAGGTGATGAAGTACTGGTGCCTGATCCAGGCTATCCTACTTATCGGGCGGCATCACAGCTGGCAGGAGCCGTTTGCCGCACATACGCCTTGCGAGAAGATCAAGGCTGGCTGCCCGATTTTGAGGCTCTGTCCAGGATAGATTTGAGCAGGGTTAAAATCATGTGGCTTAATTATCCGCATATGCCTACCGGGACCCTGCCTACGCGTGAGTTTTTTGAACAATGTGTGGATTTTGCTTCCCGGCATGGTATTTTGCTTTGCCATGATAATCCCTACAGTTTTATTCTGAACGACAAGCCCATGAGCATGCTGTGTGTGCCCGGAGCAAAAGAGGTAGTCCTGGAGCTGAATTCCCTCAGCAAATCAGCTAACATGGCCGGATGGCGGGTGGGCATGCTTTGCGGACAGGCCGGTCGCATCAGCGAAGTACTGCGGTTCAAAAGCAACATGGATTCGGGAATGTTTCTGCCTGTGCAGCTGGCAGCGGCCAAAGCCTTGTCGTTACCTGTCTCGTGGTATCACAGCCTGAATGAAACCTATGCACGCAGGCGGGAAAAAATATGGGCATTGCTCAGGCAATTAGGTTGCACGTGGAATCCCCGGCAGGCGGGATTATTTGTGTGGGCCCGTATTCCCGCCGGCTGGCCGGATGGTTTCGCTTTCAGCGATGCAGTGCTGCATCAGGCACGTGTTTTTATCACACCGGGCGGCATTTTTGGACAGCAGGGGAAAGAGTATATCCGATTGAGTCTTTGTCAGCCCGAATCTGTACTGGAAGAAGCTCTCCAACGAATTCAACTCACACATTTGCAAATTCCTGAAACTACACGCGTATGAAAATAGCTATTGTGGGAATCGGGTTGATAGGTGGATCACTGGCGCTGGAGCTGCGAAGAACAGGGATCGCTACTAGGCTTATTGGCGTAGAGGCTAATTCCCGGCATGCATCCCAGGCATTGGAAAGAAAGCTGGTAGATGAGATTTGTGAACTCCCCGATGCCATCCGCAAAGCAGATATGGTGGTGCTGGCCGTACCGGTGAACGCCCTGCTGCATTTGCTCCCTGCCGTACTGGATCAGACCGACAGGCAAATTGTGGTGGAAGTGGGTTCAACCAAGGAAAAAATTCTTCAGGCTGTTGCAAACCACCCGCGCAGGGGCCGGCTGGTGGCATCCCATCCCATGGCAGGTACGGAATATTCAGGTCCTGAGGCTGCTGTTGAAAAATTGTTTTGTGGGAAAAACGTGGTGCTTTGCAATATTGATGAAAGTGATCCCGACGCCGTAGAACAGGTGAAAAAAATGTATGAAACATTGGGTTGCCGGCTTATCTACATGGATGCGGCTTCCCACGATCTGCATGCAGCTTATGTTTCTCATATTTCGCATATCACCTCATTTGCGCTGGCACTTACTGTGCTGGAAAAGGAAAAAGAAGAAAAAGCCATTTTCGATCTGGCGAGCGGAGGTTTTGCTTCAACGGTACGTCTGGCCAAAAGCTCGCCCGACACTTGGATTCCGATCTTTCAGCAAAACCGGCATAATGTGCTGGATGTGTTGTATGAACATATTCATCAGCTGAAACGCATTAAGCAAATGCTGGTGGATGAAGATTATGAAGGATTCTATAAACTTATCCAGGAAGCCAATGCGATCCGGAAAATTATTCATTGACAAATAACATTAATAAATAAACAATTTGACAAACCTTTAATTTGCATTCTTATGGAAAAAGTTGCAACTGCCCAGTCCATCTGGCAGAAACTTCAGCAGAAACAACCGGTGATTATTTCCGGTCCATGCAGCGCCGAAACCGAATTTCAGGTGCTGGAAACTGCTATCAGGCTGGCCAAAACCGGCAAAGTCGATGCTTTCAGGGCAGGTGTATGGAAGCCACGTACCAAACCTGGCATGTTTGAAGGTGTGGGTACCGAAGCCCTGCAATGGCTCAAGAAAGCAAGAGAAATTACCGGGCTGCCGCTGATTGTGGAAGTGGCTACAGCCCGCCATGTGGAAGAATGCCTGAAGGAGGGTATTGACATGGTATGGATTGGTGCCCGTACCACCGTGAATCCGTTTTCCGTGCAGGAACTGGCTGATGCGCTGCAGGGAACAACCATTCCGGTTTTTATCAAAAATCCGCTCAATCCGGATCTAGAACTCTGGCAGGGAAGCATTGAACGACTGAAAAAAGCCAATATCGCTCACGTAGGTGTCATTCACCGGGGTTTCTCCAACTACGGCAATACGGAATACCGCAACGCACCTATGTGGCATATTCCCATTGAACTGAAACGGCGCATGCCAGAACTGCCCATGTTGTGTGATCCTAGCCATATCTGCGGGCGTCGGGATCTGCTGTTTGAAGTAGCCCAGAAAGCCATTAACCTGGATTACGACGGGCTGATGATTGAAACCCATATTGATCCGGACAACGCCTGGAGCGATGCCAAACAACAAATCACGCCCGAGCGGCTTGCAGAGCTGCTTCAACAAATAGAATGGAGGCAGGAAACCACTGAGAAGGAAGCCTTTTTGAATGCGCTGGCCAAATTCCGGGAACAAATCAATCATATTGACGATGAAATCCTTACCCTGCTGGGCAATCGCATGAAAATTGCCGAGAAAATCGGGATCTACAAAAAGGAAAACAATATTACCATCCTGCAAACCAACCGCTGGAATGAAATCCTTGAAAAAGCATTGAAAAAAGGAGAAAAATTGGGTTTAAGCAAGGATTTTATCCTGAAATTTTATGATGCCGTGCATCTGGAATCTATCAACCGGCAGCATAAAGTAATGATGGATTACGATCATCCGCAGCAAACATCCTGATTATGCCATCTGCAAAGCTTATTCATCATACCATCGGCCAGGAGGTTACCGATTATTATGTGGGGTATTCCTGGGAACAGCTGCGTGAATTAGTTCCGGCTGATCGTACGGTGTTGCTGGTGGATGAACAGGTAGCCCGGCATCATCCCCGGCTCACGGAAGGCTGGCAAACCTTGATTGTCCCATCCGGAGAAGCTAGCAAAAGCTGGGAGATGATGCACCATCTGATTGATGCTTTGTGCCAACTACAAGCCGATCGCAGCTGGCATCTGGTGGGTGTAGGGGGTGGGGTGGTTACGGATCTGGCAGGTTTTCTGGCGGCTGTGTATATGCGAGGCCTGGCATTTGGCTTTGTGCCTACCACGCTGCTGGCTCAGGTGGATGCCAGCATAGGAGGCAAAAACGGAATTGATTTCGGAAAATATAAGAATCTGGTAGGCACTATTCGTCAGCCCAGGTTTGTGCTCATGGATCCAGCACTGTTGCAAAGCCTTCCCCGGCCGGAATGGCAAAATGGGTTTGCTGAAATCATCAAATATGCCTGTATTGCAGATCGTGATTTGTTCGAATTTCTGGAGCATCATCGCCGGCAAGCTCTGCAAGGCGATGCAGAAACCCTGTTTCATCTCATCCTAACATCTCTTGAACATAAATTGCGCATCGTAACGGAAGATCCTTTTGAAAAAGGAATCCGCAGGTTTTTAAATTTCGGGCATACCCTGGGACATGCCATTGAAAAGGTGATTGAAATTCCGCATGGACAGGCAATCAGTGTTGGTATGCGGGTAGCCTGCCAGCTTTCTGAACAATTATCGGGATTGCAACCAGCCGAAACGCAGCGCATCAGCGATCTGCTGCAGGCTTATGGACTGCCGACCACCTTGCCGGACATTGACTGGAACGAGGTATGGGATTGTCTGCGTCATGATAAAAAGCGGGAAAAGGAAGTCCTGCATTTTATCCTGCTGGAAACCATAGGCCGGGCTCGTATTGTGCCCATTGCTTTGCACGAGCTGGAGCTTTTGTTGCCTGTGTATTGGTAAATGCTGGGAGTTGAAAATAAGCGATGACATTGTTTTTATCCACATATAGTTTTGCAGATTGAAATGGAAATAGTTGTCAGCAGTTCGGTAATTGATGGCGATATAAAGGCCAATCCCTCCAAAAGTGCCATGCAAAGGGCGCTGGCAGCCGCCTTATTGGCCGAGGGGAAAACGGTGATCCGCAATGCGGGATTCAGTGATGATTGCCGGGCGGCGATGGGGGTGGTGCAGGCGCTGGGAGCAGATGTGCATGTACAGGATCAGGTGGTGGAAGTCACAAGCCGAGGTATTCATCCCCGCTCTGCTGTGATTCATTGCGGAGAAGCAGGTTTATGCATGCGCATGTTTACGCCTGTGGCTGCTTTATATGAAGGTGAGTTAACCATCACCGGGGAGGGAAGCCTGCTGAAACGGCCTATGCATTTTTTTGAAGAGGTGCTGCCCCGGCTGGGAGTATCCTGTCAAACCCATGAAGGTTTGCCGCCCCTTCGGATTCGCGGGCCCCTGCAGCCCGCTTCCATCACCGTGGATGGTTCATTGAGTTCCCAGTTTCTGACCGGACTATTAATGGCTTTTGGTGCAACAGCCAGCCAAGCAGAGATCCGGGTGCAGGACCTGAAAAGCCGGGAATACGTGGATCTGACCTTGCAGATCATGGATATCTTTGGGGTGAAGGTTGAGCGCGATGGGTATCAGAAATTTTCATTTACCCGAAAACAAACTTATCATCCCACCACTTATACCGTGGAAGGGGATTGGAGTGGTGCCGCTTTTCTGCTGGTAGCTGCAGCTATAGCAGGTAAAGTAACCTTGCGGCATCTTTCGAGACAATCGGCTCAGCCTGACAAAGCCATCACACAGGCCTTGTACGACGCAGGGGCCTTCTTAATTTGGGATGATGACCGGCTTACCGTACAGCGCCATGAGCTCCGCGGATTTGATTTCGATGCCACGGATTGTCCAGATCTTTTCCCACCTTTGGTAGCGCTGGCTGCTCATTGCCGGGGAACAACGAGGCTGCAGGGTGTCAACCGTCTCCTCCACAAGGAAAGCAACCGGGGTAAAACTTTGCAGGAAGAATTTGGGAAGATGGGAATTGACATCCAGATTTCCGGTGATGAAATGATGATTCGGGGAGGTAAAATCAAGCCCGCATCGGTATTTTCCCATCACGACCATCGCATTGCCATGGCTACAGCAGTAGCTGCACTGGCCGGTACGGGCGAAATCACCGTGCAGCATGCAGAAGCTGTAAACAAGTCCTATCCTGAATTCTGGCAGCATCTCAGCCAGATCGGAGGGAAAATAAAGCCTGTGCAGGCTTCCAGAACTGTATCCTGAAAGTAGATCCTGATTTTTAACCCTGATAAAGGAAACATGAATAGCTTCGGAAGAATTTTTCGGATTTCCATATTTGGTGAGTCGCATGGGCCGGGAGTAGGGATTGTGGTGGATGGCTGTCCCGCGGGTATTCCCTTGTGTGTGGATGATTTTATGACTGATATTGCCCGCCGCAAGGCCGGCGCCAAAGGTACCACGCCTCGGCAGGAGGCGGATCTGCCCATTCTTCAATCGGGAGTTTTTCAGGAACATACTACCGGATCTCCTATCATGATCTGGTTTGAGAATCAGAATACCCGATCGGCTGACTACGAAAAACAGCGGGATGTGCCCCGTCCGGGTCATGCCGATTTTGTAGCCCGGATCAAATATGGCGGATATGAAGATTACCGGGGAGGCGGGCATTTCAGCGGTCGCCTGACACTACCTCTGGTGGCTGCCGGTGTGATTGCCAAAAAGATTCTCCAACTGGGCACTATGCCTGTGGATGTACAAGCGCGCATTCTGGAAATTGCTGGGGAGGCTGATCCGGAAAAAGGATTGGAAAAAGCCATTGCAGCCAAGGATTCGGTTGGGGGTATTGTGGAATGTGTAGCTACGGGCCTTCCCATAGGATTGGGTGAACCATTTTTTGATTCGGTGGAGTCATTGCTTGCCCATGCGGTATTTTCCATTCCGGCTGTCAAAGGTATTGAATTTGGTGCCGGATTCCGGGCAGCGCGGATGTTCGGCAGTGAACACAATGATGCCATTATCGATGCCAGTGGCAAAACTGCTACCAATCATGCTGGCGGGGTGGTTGGCGGACTCACCAATGGCAATCCGCTTGTTTTTCGCGTGGTGGTAAAACCCACATCTTCCACACCCAGAACTCAGCATACGCTGAATTTGCGTTCTGGAGAAGTAGAACCTTTCAGTGTAAAAGGCCGGCATGATCTCTGTATTGCATTGCGTGTGCCTGTTGTATTGGAAGCTGTAACAGCCATTGTTCTGGCCGATCTGATGTTGATAGCCCAGCAGCGACCCATGCGCTTGCCGCACAAATAACCGTTTGTCATGATGGTACCAAGAATAGTTTACTGATTCGTTTTCCTTTGATTTCATGCAAGCCTTCTGATTTATCTTTCCTGAATAAATATTTCCTCCTGATTCCATTCATCAGTAATTTTTAGTAATAGGATCGGGATATGTATCACTTCCCGATCCTTTTTTATTTCACTTTAAATATCCTGTTCCATATGGAGACGGATACTCGGTATTCTGTTAATTTCCTTTATGCTCTGCCGGCCGGCATCGGCACAAACTACGGACTCAACTTCTGCATTGAAACTGCATGCAGGTATTACCTATCTTTCCCAATTTACTTATGGTGGCCGGAGTGATTCCACATCCATGGCCTATTGGATGCCTTCACACATCAGGAGTCTGAATCTTTTTTCTTTTTCACAGCTCAGCTCATGTATCATTTCCGGTAAGATATTTTTGATTCAAATGAAAAGCCTGCATAGCAAAATGGCCATGCAGGCTTAGCTGCTCAAATACCAGGTGGTGTGGTACTGCCTGTATCCACCTGAATAGCAGGAGTATCCGTCTTTTCACCCGCAGTATCAGTTCCCGAAGTAGAATCAGCATGAGTGGGAACCGTATCCACTACGGCTGAAGCGGATAACGACTGCGATGAACGCGTGGTGGGTGAGGGGCGGAAGGCCATCAGCATGAGGCCTGCAGCGGCAAACAGCATCGCTGCCATCATGATCTTTCTCATAGCATATGTTTTTACGTGAAACCATTGACAATCTGATAACAAACTTCATTCCCGACTTTACCATACGTCTTATAATATGTAAAATTTATCATCTGCTTGAAACATTCCTGGTTCGATAAACATGTCAAATAAATGTTAAATCAAATTATAGACAAAAAACTCTTTTTTTTATAATTTTTGGTTGTATAACTTTGCAGCAAATCAAATCACATGATTTTTTCTAAAAGCTGTGAATATGCAATCCGGGCTGTCATCTTTATTGCCCATCAGAGCAGGAATGGAAAAAAGGTGAGCATCCGTGAAGTAGCCAGGGGTATTGATTCGCCGGTGCATTTTATAGCCAAGATTTTGCAGTTCCTAAGCAAGCGGAATATTATTCAGTCTACCAAAGGACCTAACGGTGGCTTTTATCTGGATAAAAGAGCCATGAAACAAACCTTGGAGGATGTAGTAATAGCCATGGACGGGCCGGATGTATTTGAGGGCTGTGCGTTGGGCCTTCGTTATTGTTCAGATGCTCGCCCATGTCCATTGCACGATGATTTCAAGCAAATCAGGGATGAAATCAGAAATTCATTGCGATCTATGACCATTGCCCAGTTTGCCGAGGAGGATGCTGAAAAGCCAGTTCTGAAAAGATAAAAAAATTTATTCGTAAAAAAGATAAAAAGGTATTTTTATTTTTTTTAAATATGGAACAGATTGCAACAACTACTCAGCCGGTTTCAGCAAACAATCAGAAACAATCATATTTAGCTGGTGGTTTGGTGGTACTGATCAGCTTTGTATGGCTGGGATTTTTCTCGGCCATCAGTTTTATGGAGGCTCCCGTCAAGTTTCAGGCGCCCCATCTGAGTTTGTCGGTAGGAGTTGAGGTAGGAAGAATTGTGTTTCAAACTTCTCATCTGGTGCAGTGGATATTTTTTCTGTTGTTGCTGCTCAGCCTGTTGCGTACAGGTAAATTGTTCAACATATTGTGGATAGGATGGGGTGGTTTGATGTTAATCATGCTTGCAGAATCGTTCTGGCTTTTCCCGGCGCTTGACAAGCAGGCACAGCAGGTGATTCAGGGACATATTCTGCCAATGACAACTGTTCACTGGATATTTGTAATGGCTGAACTGTTGAAGATTCCCTGTTTGCTTTTTATCGGATGGAAAACCATGAAAGCTTTTTCTGTTTGATAAAATATATGGTTTCACATTAAAAATCAATAATTATGGCACACACGCATCAACTGGATGTTACACAGATTCCACCTAAGTTAAAGCATCCAACTATTTTCCAGCATTTCGATGAGCTGAAAGAAGGAGATAGTTTCAGCATTCTGAATGATCATGATCCCAAACCGTTGTATTATCAATTGCTGGCAGAACGGGGTGATACATTTACCTGGGAATATAAACAACAGGGTCCACAGTGGTGGGAAGTAGAAATTGGTAAAAAAAAACTTCATGAACCACTGACTGTAGGAGCCATTGCAGCAAGTGATCAGCGTAAGGCACAGGTGTTTCTGAAATTAGGTATTGATTTTTGCTGCCATGGCAGGAAAACCCTTGATGAAGCCTGTCGGGATGCAGGTTTACAGGTTGAAGAAGTGAATAAGGCATTGGCGGAAGCAGAACGTTTACCAGAAGACAGGCTTCATCGTTTTCAGGAATGGGAACTGGATTTTTTGTGTGATTATATTGTGAATGTGCATCACAAATATGTGAGTGAGGCAGCTCCCATGTTGCGCGAATTAAGTGAAAAGGTTGCGCAGCGGCATGGTGCCAGTCATCCGGAACTTTTACGCATAGCTCAGCATGTGGCTGCATTGGCTTCAGAAATGCTTTCACATCAGATCAAGGAAGAACGCATTTTATTCCCGTTTATCAAAGAAATGGTGAAATGTGCCCGTGAAAACAAACCTTTTCAGCATCCGCCGTTCGGAACTATTGAAAATCCGGTAAATATGATGATGATGGATCATGATGAAACGGCAAAGCTTATGAAAGCCATTCATGATGCTTCCGGCGGATATCAGGTTCCTGAAGATGGATGTGAAAGCTATCGGTTGTTATATCAGAAACTCGATGAATTTGAAAATGATTTGTATCAGCATATTCATCTGGAAAACAATATTTTATTCCCCAAGGCCATAGAAATGGAAAAACAAAAGGATGTTGTGGCAGGATGAAAGGCATATATCAGAATTGCTCAGAATGAACTAACTTAGAGGAACATTGCCTCTAAACTGTTGCATATGAAAAAGAAAGTTTTGGTGCATCGCGATGGTACGATGGTTTCTCTGGGAAGAGATCATCATTATGATCTGATGTTTTGCTGGCGTCTGAAACAGGGAATTAAAAAAAATGTGGATCTTTCTCGTTTGTGGCAATATGTCCGGTATTTTTGGTTCAATCATTTACGCGAGCATCTGAGTGAAGAAGAAAATTTGTTGTTTGGAAGAATACACGATGAATTATCCACAAGAGGATATCAGGAACATAATCAGATTCGCCGGCAGATCAGAAAAATTTTTTATCAGCGGCAGGAAAAAGAAGCATATCTGAAGTTGATTGATTTGCTGATGGCACATATTCATTACGAAGAAGATGTTTTGTTTCCGCATCTGGAAAATATATTGCCTGCTCAGTTTCTTGCCGAGGTAAGCCATCCCATCGCAAACCTTCACCAGCAATCCGTACATGATGATTATGCTGATGTATTCTGGTAAATGGTTTTGCTGATGTAAAGAACAGAATGCTATGATTGTACATGCAAAAACCCGGATTGCTTCCATTATCCGGGAAAAGCCGGAAGCCGTGGATGTGATTGCCGGGCTGGCCAGGCCTTTGGAGAAATTAAAAAATCCCTTGTTGAGAAAACTGTTTGCTTCCCGCGTAACCGTGGCCGATGCAGCTGCCATGGGTGGCTGTTCGGTTGAAGCTTTTCGTGAAGCACTGGAAAAAATAGGTTTTCAATGGGTGGATCAGGAGATACAGCAGGAGCCATTATCATCCGATTTACCTGGTTGGTTGCAACATATGCATGAACGGCAGGTGTTGCACATGGATGTGCGTGAGACCTTGCAACATGGAAAAGATCCTTTGCAGGATATTTTAAAAGCATATGAAAAAATACAACCAGGTGGTATCTTATGCATCATCAATACCTTTGAACCGGTGCCGCTCATGCAGCTACTGGGCAAGAAAGGAGCGGAGTCGCACACCATTGCCAAATCTCAGGATTTGTTTTATACCTATTTTCTGAAACCTGCATCAGCATCTGCGGAGGTTTTGCAAAAGGATGATGATACACCGGCCGTAATTTACTGCAATCAGCAAAAGTGGGAAGAATTGCTGCAGCAATATCCGGAACACACACGTCGCTTTCTGGATGTACGCGCACTTGAAATGCCTCAGCCGATGCAAACCATTCTGGCTACATTACCAGAGTTGGCATCGGGAAAAGTCTTGCTGGTACAGCACAAGCGGGTACCGGTATATTTGCTGGAAGAATTGCATGATGCAAATTATCGCACATACATTTATAAAATTTCCGAAACGGAAGTATGGTTGCTGATTGTGCAAATAGCTGAACATGGCTGATATCAACATAGGGAAAGCACCAAAGAATTATGCTGTATTACCTTTTTATGCAGGTGGTGCTTTCTTTTTGATATGTATCGCTTTGGCTTTATTATGGGTAGTGCCTGAATTAAACGGACATTATGCAGCGCCGCATATAGTGGCATTGGTGCACATGTTTACCGTGGGATGGGCAAGCATGATCATGATGGGAGCTACCTATCAGTTGTTGCCGGTCATATGTGAACATGATTTGTTCAGCAGTCGTTTATCGCTGTTCAGTTTCTGTTGTGTATTCGTAGGTGCTTTGTTGCTGATCAGCTCTTTCTGGTGGTTTCATCCCGGATGGTGGATGCTTTCCGGAGGAACTTTGATCTGGATAGCAAGCGTGGCTTATCTGATCAATGTGGTAGGCACCGGTGGACGTTGTGATCGACATCATATCCGAAAATGTTTTATGGTGTTTGCAGGAAGCTGGTTTGTATTCACCACTACATTGGGATGGTGGACAGCTTTGCAGTTTGTGCATCCCGTGTCGCACGTTCCTATACCAACCTGGTTAAAGATTCACGCTCACGTAGGCATGGCCGGATGGTTTCTGCAGTTGATTTCAGGTGTGAGTACCCAGTTGATTCCGATGTTTTTGTTAGGTAAATCAAAAAAATCCTACTTGCTTAACTGGGCGTTTGTGTTGCAGAATATCGGTTTGTTGTCTTTTGTGGTGCTATCCTGGCTGATAGGTATTCATGCATGGATCTGGATCAGTGTGGCACTGGTGGTTGCAGGCATTGTTTTTCATCTGGCTTATTTGTATGATGCCTATCAGCATCGGGTCAGAAAACCGCTTGATCTGCAGATGAAACACAGCTTGTTGTCGTTTTTGTTTCTAAGTCTTGCGATTTTAAGTATTCCTGTTGTATATGCATTTGATCATCGCTGGAGCATCATTTATGGGATGCTGCTGTTAATGGGATGGGTGAGCAGTTTGATTTTGGGACAAACATTCAAGACCTTGCCTTTTATTGTGTGGAATGACCGGTACAAGCCATGGAATGGCAAGTTTAAAGTGCCGCTGCCCAGGCAGCTGTACTCAGAGAGGAGGCTGCAATGGCAGTTCAGATTATACCTTGCATCATGGCTGTTGTTGTTTGCAGGTATAATGTGGCGGAATCGCATACTGGATTATGCTGGTAGTTTGTGTTGGTTGGGTATGAGTGTATGTTATGGGTGGAATGTAATGCAGATTTTGTTTCATCGAGTACAAATTCCTGAACATGCTGGAACTGTCCATACAAGATCCACACTTCAAAGAGAAAATGCTGGCCATTGATGCCCTGCATCAGGTTATAGATCCAGAATTGTTTGTAAATATCATTGATTTGGGTTTGGTGTATGATCTTGATTTTTCACAGCCCGATCAGCTGGTGATTACTATGACTTTGTCCACGCCGCATTGCCCATTGGGCGAAGCTATTGAAGCAGGTATTCATCATGTGCTTGAACCTTTTTTTCCGAATAGAAAAATTGAAGTAAATATTGTTTGGGAGCCTCCATGGGATTTCAGTATGATGACCGATGAAGGCAGGCGGCAACTGGGTATTGAAGAATAATGAGCCGATGCATTATTAATATCTGGGTATACGCCTGATGAATTTTTCACGAATGACATCCTGCACCGTTCGTCCGGTGATTTTACTCTCTAGCCAGGAAATAATATCCAGATAAAGAAACGAACGTTTCTCATACGGATTCTTCGAGATCGTTAACAGACGATCCTTTAGCTCTGCAAAAGCCTGCTTCAGTTCCCGGGGATGGGTATATACGTTTTTACGCAAAAAACGAATGATTTCCTGCATTACTTCGCTCAGGTCCTTGTTTTTGGCGATGAAATGATATACAGATTTCACAAGATATTCCACCAAAGTATAATTCTCCAGTTCATAATGGGCTATCAAGTGCAGAATGCGTGCAAAACACTGCAAATCGGCATGCAGATCACCCACTTTCAGGTGAATAATTTTATTGAGATATACAATCGTATTTTCATTATCTCCGCTTCCAAAATACAAGCAGGCGATTTTGTAATAAAACACCATGATGCGATGCTGATCCAGCCTATCATGATACTGTTCAATGCCCTGAATGATTTCAGGAACCCATTTGAGACCTTCGGTAAAAGTGCCCTCCAGAAAATGTTTGTTGATGCGGGCAGTATATAAATAGGCAAAAGCAGAGGTAAGTGTATTATCATCAAATTGGGATTGATATTGGCTAATCACTTGTTCTAGCTTTTCGAGATCTGTTACATATCGTTCATAATAGTTGTTGTAAAAATGAGCATTCAGTAAATTGTTCATCCCTTTCAGATATAGTCCCATATCGGTTTCCAGCAGTGCGGGATGTTGATGGAAGATGTCCACCCATTTTTGTGCATACCTGAAATAGTGAATAAAATCCTGCAGGGTATAATAATACCAGCTGCAAGCCTGATAATAATACAGTTGTTCATACAGGCTGAGCCGGGATGGATCAATATGGCGGATAGCTGCCTGAAAAAAATCGCTCAGTGTACGGGCGTCATGTTCATTGCGGGCGTGGCCAATGCGCAGATAAAGACCATAAATCTGCAAAGCCAGGTTTGACAGGTAACTGAGATTGGCTATCTGTCGGCTCAACTGGTTGGACTCATCCCGCAGACGTGCAGCCCGATGTTCGATATCATGCATGATATGCCTGGATTCAATGACTTTTTCAAATTCAAGTACTTCCTGCCAGAGCAGCAATTCATGGCGTTTGCGGGCCTGCTCTTTTACCTTGTTCAGCATTTTCAGGCTTTGCTGATACAATCCTTTGTCAAACAGTACCCTGGCAAAATCGTATTGTTCGCGCAATTCCAGCAGAGGATCCTTTTGTTTGTACAGCAGGCGCAGGCTGGTAAGCAGATGTTTATACACATGTGCCTTCAAATTGGATAATTGCGATTTGCGAATAGCCGGAATCTTCTGCAAAATGACCCGTTCATCGTAGCGTTGCATTTTATCCAGCACATCGAACAATTTCACAAACAACAGATCTTCCTTTGTTTTCCGGCTTTTGAGATAAAGCTGAAAATAGCGTTTCTCAGCCTTGGTAAGGGTTTTGATCAGCTGGAACAGGGCGTCGTTTACCTGGTTGGGCATCGGAGAGAATGTTTTTTATCTTATTGATAATCAGTTATTTAGTTTTTCACTACAAAATGTAAATATCGTAATTTCGCACAAATCAAATTCCGGCATGCACGGCGGGCATTGTAGGTTTGAAGTTGCAGGAGAAAAATTGTTTTTGTTTCAGGTAAATGGCACGAGGTTATGGGACTGACCTTATTCGATAAAATCTGGGATGCACACGTGGTACAGCGCAAGGAGGGGCATCCGGATGTATTGTACATTGACACACATTTTATTCATGAAGTAACCAGTCCGCAGGCTTTTGACGGGTTGCGGCGCAGAGGCATCCGTGTGCGCAGGCCTGATCGCACATGGGCTACAGCCGATCATAATGTACCCACGCTGAATCAGCATTTGCCTATTCGCGAAGAGCTTTCGCGCAGGCAGGTGGAGATGCTGACACGCAATTGTGAAGAATTTGGCATTGAATTGTATGGCCTGGGACATCCTTTTCAGGGCATTGTGCATGTGATCGGGCCGGAGCTAGGCATCACGCAACCGGGTATGACCATTGTGTGCGGCGACAGCCATACATCTACCCATGGAGCTTTTGGTACCATTGCTTTTGGTATCGGCACTTCCGAAGTGGAGCAGGTGCTGGCTACCCAATGCATTTTGCAGTACAAGCCACGTAAGATGCGCATTACCATTGATGGTCAGCTGAAAAAAGGAGTGGTTTCCAAAGACATTATTCTCTATATCATTTCCCGCATTTCGGCTTCAGGCGCAACAGGTTATTTTGTGGAATATGCTGGCTCGGCTATCCGGAGCCTGAGCATGGAAGCGCGCATGACCATTTGCAACATGAGTATTGAAATGGGAGCCCGTGGCGGTATGATAGCTCCTGACGAAACTACCTTTGCCTACATGGCCGGCAGGCGTTTCGCGCCCAAGGGTGCCGACTGGGACAAGGCATTGGCTTATTGGAAAACCCTGTATTCCGATCCGGATGCCGTGTTTGACAAGGAATTGCATTTTGATGCAGCCGATATTGAACCCATGATTACCTACGGCACCAACCCGGGCATGGGTATCAAGGTTACGGAAACAATACCTTCCCCCAGCCAGGTTGCCGAAAAGGAACGGACGTCTTTTGAACGGGCATTGCATTATATGGGTCTGGAACCCGGAACCAGCCTGCTCAATAAGCCGGTGGATTATGTTTTCATTGGCAGTTGTACCAATTCAAGGATTGAGGACCTGCGCATGGTAGCCAATTTTGTGAAAGGCAAAAAGAAGGCTCCCAATGTGGAAGTATGGGTTGTGCCCGGATCAAAGCAGGTAGAGGCCCAGGCGCGGAAGGAAGGAATTGATCGCATCTTTGAAGAAGCCGGCTTTCAGTTGCGGGGTCCGGGATGCTCCGCATGTCTGGGAATGAATGAAGATAAAATTCCACCCGGAAAATATTGCGTGTCCACATCCAACCGGAATTTTGAAGGCCGACAAGGGCCGCAAGCACGTACTTTTCTCGCCAGCCCGCTCACAGCAGCAGCAGCTGCCATTACCGGTAAAATCGTGGATGTACGCGAATTTCTGTAATCCAAAAATCTATCGCCCATGAGCAAACGTACCATTCAACATATTGTTTCCACAGCTGTTCCATTACCTATTGAAAATATTGATACCGATCAGATCATTCCGGCTCGTTTTCTAAAAGCCACCACCCGCGAAGGTTTTGGCAAGAACCTGTTTCGCGACTGGCGGTATGAAAACGATGATGAATCCCGACCGAAAAAAGATTTTGTGCTGAACAACCCTGTTTACGGAGGCTGCATTCTGGTAGCAGGTAAAAATTTTGGTTGTGGTTCTTCGCGTGAACATGCTGCCTGGGCATTGGCGGATTATGGCTTTCAGGTGGTGGTCAGCAGCTTTTTTGCTGATATTTTCAAAAACAATGCATTGAATAATTTCCTGCTTCCGGTGCAGGTTTCCGATGTTTTTTTGCAGAAGTTGTTTCAGGTTATTCATCAGAATCCCAAAACAGAAATAGAGGTTGATCTGCCCGGCCAGTACATTCGAATATTGGCCACCGGCGAGGAAGAACATTTTGATATCAATCCATATAAAAAAGAATGTTTACTCAACGGCTATGACGATATTGATTATTTGCTAAGCCTGGATGAGGCTATTCGGGACTATGAGCAAAGCCGTGAGTAGATTTAAATATTACAGGTTCGATACATGATATGAGTCAGATAATGGCAAAACGGGAAAAGATAAGCAAAAGAATTCTGGTTATTGGCGGTGATGGGATAGGTCCGGAGGTTACACGATGGGGCAAACGGGTATTGGAAACTGTGGCTGAAAAATATGGACATGCATTTGTCTTTGATGAAGGTTTGATGGGACATGCCGCCATTGAAGCCACCGGCAATCCTTTGCCCGACGATACATTGGAGAAAGCGAAAAGAAGTGATGCCATTTTGTTTGGTGCGATTGGTCATCCAAAATATGATCAGGATCCGCATCTGAAGGTAAGGCCTGAACAAGGATTGCTGCGCATCCGCAAGGAACTGGGTTTGTATGCCAATCTACGTCCCATTAAGCTCTTTGATGAACTGCTGGCTGCTTCGAGCATCAAGCCTGAAGTGTTGAAAGGCGCAGATATTTTGTTTTTCCGGGAGCTGACGGGTGATGTGTATTTTGGTGAAAAGAAAAAAGCCGATGATGGCAGTTGGGCATCCGATCTGATGATTTATTATGCGTATGAAGTAGAGCGCATTGCGCGCAAGGCTTTTGAAGCTGCCAGGCTTCGCAGAAAAAAGCTGTGTTCGGTAGATAAGGCCAATGTGCTGGAATCGTCGCGCCTGTGGCGTGCGGTTGTACAACAGGTTGCTGCCGATTTTCCGGATGTGCAATGTACCCACATGTTTGTGGACAATGCAGCCATGCAACTCATCCGTGATCCGCTCCAGTTTGATGTGATTCTCACAGCTAATCTGTTTGGAGATATCCTCACAGACGAAGCTTCTCAGATTGCCGGATCTATGGGCATGCTGGCTTCTGCATCGGTAGGCGATGGCACGGGTTTGTATGAACCCATTCATGGCTCTGCTCCCGATATTGCCGGCAAAGGCCTGGCTAATCCATTGGCATCCATTCTTTCAGCTGCGCTGATGCTGCAGATAGGCTTTCAGATGCAGGAAGAAGCCGATGCTGTGCTGAGAGCCGTGGAACAGGTATTGAAAAAAGGCTATAGAACAGTAGATATTGCAGATAAACATACAGAAAACAGCATGATTGTGGGTACAGACGGTATGGGCCAACAGGTTATTCAACAGCTTGCTAATTCCTGATGATGGTGTTTCTGACAAAAGATTAGTACCATGAATGAACAAAACCGAGTGTACGTATTCGATACCACCCTGCGCGATGGTGAACAGGTGCCGGGTTGCCAGCTCACCACACCAGAAAAAATTGAAATTGCCAAGGAACTGGAAGCCCTGGGCGTGGATGTGATTGAAGCTGGTTTTCCCATTTCGAGCCCCGGCGATTTTCAGAGTGTGGTAGAAATTTCCAAGGTTGTACGTGAGCCTGTGATTTGCGCATTGACGCGGGCCAACACCAAGGATATTGATGCGGCGGCTGAGGCCCTGCGTTTTGCAAAACGAGCCCGAATTCATACCGGTATCGGAGCTTCGGATATTCATATCCGGTATAAATTCAACAGCACCCGCGAAGAAATCCTGCAACGGGCTGTGGATGCAGTGAAATATGCACGTCGTTTTGTGGATGATGTGGAGTTTTATGCCGAAGATGCCGGCCGTGCCGATGTAGAATACCTGGCCCGCATGATTGAAGCCGTCATTGCCGCCGGTGCAACGGTGGTCAATATTCCGGATACCAACGGATATTGCCTTCCCGAGCAGTATGCAGCCAAAATCCGTTATCTAAAGGAACATGTACCCAATATTGACCGGGCTATTATTTCCGTGCATTGCCATGATGATCTAGGGCTAGCCACAGCCAATTCCATTGCCGGCCTGCAGGCAGGTGCCCGTCAGGTGGAATGCACCATCAACGGAGTAGGAGAGCGTGCAGGTAACACCTCCATGGAGGAAGTAGTGATGATTCTGAAAACCCATCAGCAAACCCTCGGATTATATACCCAGATCCAGACAAAGAAGTTTTACAACATCAGCAACATGGTGTCGCGCATGATGCGCATGCCTGTACAGCCCAACAAAGCCATTGTAGGACGAAATGCCTTTGCCCATAGCTCCGGCATTCATCAGGATGGCGTGTTGAAGCATCGCGAAAATTATGAGATCATCAATCCGGAGGATGTAGGGATTCCTTCCAATGCAATTATTCTCACCGCCCGGAGCGGTCGCCATGCATTGAAACATCGGCTGGAACGACTGGGATACCAGATTGATAAGCTGAATCTCGATGAAATATATCAACGATTTCTGGAACTGGCCGACAGGAAAAAGGAAGTGGACGATCAGGATCTGCAATGGCTGATGGGACATCATGTGGATGCAAATTTTCAGGACAATGCCCTGCATATTGAGCTGCTCCAGGTGATGTGCGGCGAACCCCTGCAGCCGATGGCTACCGTGAAATTGCGGGTAAAAGGGGAAGAAAAATCAGCCACAGCCATAGGCAATGGCCCTGTGGATGCGGCAGTAAAAGCCATCGAACAAATTATTCAGGATCATGTAAATATCGAAGAGCTCAGCATTCAGGCTATCCACGGCGGCAGCGAAGATGTGAGCAAGGTGAACATGACTGTAAGCTATCAGGGTAAAACCTGTTATGGATATGGCTATTCCACAGATATTGTCGCGGCTACCGTTCGAGCCTATGTGGATGCCCTGAATAAGATTCTGTAATGATTTAGGTACGAAGGGACTGTTGCATATCTGATTTTCTTTTGGCTGATTCTGGTTTGATTGTAACCAACAGAGTCTCATCTGTTGCGGGCCCGGTACTTTTTTACCCTGATTCATCCGAATTCCGATATGCCCTGCCGGGGAGAAATCTGCCTGATTATTCCGGCAAGTGTGTACATACGCAAACAATTCAGTTAAAAAAGTCATACCAAAGAAGAAGCCCATATTTGCCGGAAAAAACACAATTTGCCGGGCAAATAAAACTTCCGTGTCGGTGCCTGTTCGTTTTTATGTTCAATATTTCTTGCATCTGTTACGTGCTCGTTCGCGCTATCACGTACATTCTCCATGGGTGTATGAACTCATTGAGCAGGCGTTGCGTCATCCGGCCTTTGATCCGTCGTGTATTCCCATAGAACAACTCCGCAGGCAACTCCTGCATGATCGTCGCACTATCCGGATTCAGGATTATGGTGCTGGTTCACATATACACAAACGAGATATCCGTTCCATTCAATCATTAGCTCGTCATGCAGCCAAGCCGCCTGTACTGGCTCGTATATTGTTTCAGCTTTGTCGGATGCTGCAACCTGCGATGGTGATAGAGCTGGGCACTTCGCTGGGCATTACCACAGCTTATCTGGCGAAGGCTGCTCCGCAGGCCCACGTGATTACGGTTGAAGGCAGTGAATCCATTGCACAGGAAGCAACGAAAAATTTTCAACAACTCCGGCTTCAGCATATCCAACTCATACCAAGCACATTTGAAGAAGCTATTCCCGCCATTCTCTCCCAGCTGCAGCATCCATTTCTGTTGTTTGTGGATGGAGATCACCGGTATGATACAACTCTCCAATATGTGCAGGCTTTTTTACCTTATTTGCATCATGATTCTTGCATTGTGATGGATGATATTCACTGGAGCCGGGGCATGGAAAAAGCATGGGAAACATTACTCAGCGATCAACGGGTAAACCTTAGCATTGATTTGTTTTTCTTAGGCATGCTTTTTAACAGAAATGGCCGGTTTCAACCCGAACATTTTCGGCTTCGTTATCCTGCATTATTTTCCTGGTTTCAGACCACCCTCAATCCTTTGGGTTAGGGCGTAGGGGTAGTTCCTTCACGAGCTACATTTTCGTCCAGCACAGGAAAATGAGCTGGCGTGAAAAGCAGCACAACAATGATGATGAAAGCCAAAAGTGCCATTACACCATATACGCTGCAGGTAGCCATGTATAGGCTTTTACGCAGGCCATGCAGCAGGTTGGCCGGCACATGGCCCTGCAGCAGATGATGCAACAAGGTATCAAATTCATTTCTGAGTGAAGATGGAATCTGATTGATATTCTGAAAGGCATAATGGTGCAGGCTTCTGTTGAATATGCCACCCATCAAGGCTGCACCAACAGTTTGTCCCAGATATCGGGAAAAGATATTGTTACCGGTTACTACACCACGCTGTTGCCAGGGAACCATGGATTGCACACCCACCAGCAAAGGAGTGGATAGCAAGCCAAAGCCAGCACCCAGCAGGATTTGGTCGGCAAACAATAACCAAGTATGTGCCGTGTGGATAGTTATTTGCTTATGGGTTGCAGGGAAAGGTAAAAACAAAAACAGCAGTGCACTGCAGCAGATCAGCACAGCGCCGATCCATGCAGCATTGCGAAAACCTATGGATAAATACAAGCGTCCGGAATAGGCTGATGCCGCAGGCCAGCCAATGCTGGAACTTGCCAGGATAAATCCCGCCAGCATAGCACTTCCAGCCAGTGCTGACTGTACATACAAAGGAAGAAACATACTGGGGCCCATCATAATGGTACCCATTAAAATCATGCTCAGGTTGGAACCGGCTATAGTGCGGTGTTTCCACACCCATATCGGCATGATGGGTTCCTGAGCTCTGCGTTCCACTACATAAACAACAAACATTAGCAGAAAAGCCAGCACCAAAAATCCTATACCGGCTAAAGAAATCCATGGCCACACTTGCCCGCCTTCCAGCAAAGCAAGGATTAGCAATGAAGCACTTAAAAATATCAAAACAGCACCAGGAATATCAATGCGATGTTTGCGAGCAGGTTTCTGTTCATGCAGAAATACAATTAGCAGAAACAAAGCCAGCAAACCAATAGGCAGGTTGATGAAAAAAATCCATCGCCACGAAGCATATTCTACCAAAGCCCCACCCATGGCTGGTCCTACAATAGCAGCGATACCCCATACGCTGGACAGCCATCCCTGCACGCGGGCACGCTCGCGGATATCATACAGGTCGGCCGCCAGGGTGTTGACGCTAGCCATGATGGAGCCTGCACCCAAACCCTGTAACCCGCGAAATATAATCAGGGCGAGCATATTCCAGGCAAAACCCGATGTAGCTGAACCCAGCAGAAATACAATGATACCCCACAATAACACCGGCTTGCGGCCTTTCATGTCGGCCAGCTTCCCGTAAATGGGAATAGTAACGGTTTGTGCAAGCAGGTAAATGGAAAAAACCCAACTAAAGGAAGCAAATCCGCCCAGATCACCAACAATCTCAGGAATGGCCGTCGACACAATGGTTGTGTCCATAGCTGCCAGCGACATGGTTAACATCAAGGCAGCCAGAATCCAACGTTTGGAATGAGCGATACCCATCTGCCTGTCCTTGAATCCGATCATGGCCTAATATTTCTGCTGTATCCTGAATATGCATGAATGCAGATGATTTTATTTAAAATCACCCTGCAACAGATTTGTGAAATGCTTTTTTGCTTTCATGCTTTTTTCCTGAAAAACTTTTATCTGAATCCGATGTACATAAACAAAACACCATAGTCTCATTTAACAAAAAGAATAATGATTGCTTCCTATTCGATCACAGGCTTTTAAAATGCAGTAGCACCGCGGGTATCATCCAGATGGCGGATGATTTCTGTGGCAAATTCACTGGTATGCACCAGGGTGGCGTCTGACATTTGTTTATAAAAATCGATTGTTACCTTTTTCCGCATGATCGCCGTGGAAAGGCCACGGACAATGGCTCGAGCAGCTTCATTCCAACCCATATATTCCAGCATCATCACCGCGCTCAATATCAGGGATGATGGATTCATGCTATCGGTGTTGGCAAATTGCGGAGCTGTGCCATGCGTAGCTTCGAATATGGCATGACCGGTATCATAATTGATATTGGCGCCGGGAGCAATGCCAATGCCACCCACAGCGGCAGCAGCTGCATCACTGATATAATCTCCGTTCAGATTCATGGTGGCAATCACCGAAAAATCCTGAGGATTCAGCAACAGCTGTTGCAAAAAATTATCTGCAATGATATCCTTGATGATCACCTTGCCCTGTGCAGCAGCTATCTTCATGGCCTGATCAGCCGCTTCGTGGTTTCGTTCCTTTTTGATGCGTTCATATTGCAGCCAGGTAAATGTATGCTCTGCAAATTCCTGTTCAGCTACTTCATAGCCCCATTGCCGGAAAGCTCCTTCGGTGTATTTCATGATATTGCCTTTGTGCACCAGGGTTACCGATGGCAAGCGATGCCGAAGCGCATATTGAATGGCTGCGCGTACCAATCGTTTGGAACCGTGTTCGGAAATAATTTTTATGCCTAGGGCTGTATCATCGCTGAGCGATGGAGCCTGCAATTCCTTTCCCAGAAATTGTATCAATCGTCCGGCTTCCGGTGAATGAGCCCGGTATTCAATACCGGCGTATACATCCTCCGTGTTTTCGCGAAAGATTACCATATTCACCTTTTCCGGATGAACAAGCGGAGAAGGTACATTTGGATACCATTTCACCGGACGCACACAGGCATATAAATCCAGCTCCTGTCGCAATGTAACATTCAGTGAACGGAAACCTTCGCCGACAGGGGTTGTCAGCGGCCCTTTGATGGCAATTAAATAAGTCTTGCACGCCTCTAAAGTTTCCTGTGGCAGCCATTCACCCGTGGCATGATAGGCTTTTTCACCAGCCAATATTTCTTTCCACTGAATTTTCCTTTTGCCATGATATGTTTTTTCTACAGCTGCATTGATCACCCGCACGGTAGCTTTCCAGATATCCGGACCTATGCCGTCGCCTTCAATAAAGGGAATGATGGGCTCATCGGGCACTTGCAGTTTGCCATTTACCATTGTAACTTTTTCTGCCATGATTGACACTTTTTAAAAATGCTTTGTATCAAAACAATTTTTGCTGTTTGTTGTTGGCATCACAGCAAAGGATGATTATCTTTATTATTCAAAATTAGGCATCATGGAAGAACATATCGTCAAAATTTTGTCTATTCAGCGTGTTACACACAATGTCAAGCATTATCGGGTGGAAAAACCGGCAGGTTACAGTTTTGTACCCGGACAGGCAACAGAGGTAGCTATTCATAAACCCGGATGGGAACAGGAGCGCAGGCCTTTCACTTTTACCAGTTTAAACAGCTGGGACTTTCTGGAATTTACCATCAAAAGCTATCACGATCATCCGGGAGTTACTCATCAGCTCGACAGCCTGCAACCCGGCGATGAGCTGATATTGCACGATGTATGGGGTGCCATTCAATACAAAGGAGAAGGCGTTTTTATCGCCGGAGGCGCAGGCGTAACACCTTTTATTGCTATTCTCAGGCAACTACATGCTGATGGTAAATTGGGAAACAACATGCTTATTTTTTCCAATAAAACGAAAGCAGATATTATTTTGGAAGATGAATTCCGCAAAATGCTGGGAGATCGTTTCATTAATACCCTTACCCAGGAACATGTACCCGGATATGATTATGGAAAAATTGACGCAGATTATCTGAAACAAAAAATCAAAAACTTCGATCAACATTTTTATGTATGCGGTCCTGATCAGATGGTGCAGGATATCAAAGCTGCTTTGCATAAATTGGGTGCATCCGAATCGGCTGTGGTGGTGGAATTGTGAGGGAAGGATGCCTTCTATATCCAGCTGATGCAGTTTTTTTATTTTTAACATCGGGGAAAATCCAGTGTATAGCAGAAAAAAATCCAGCATCTGAACTTATGATGTTTATGCGCATGGCATAAGCAAAGATCCAGATGAGGTTGTATGTTCGGTTTTTTGTGCACTCAATTTGCACAATAAAAATAGGTTCATTTGCCAGCCAGTTTTTTTATCAAAAAAATTTCTAAACTTACAGTCGGTTTGTTACTTCTCTATGAAACACTGTCTTGCCACGACCCTTAGCCTTATGCTTTCCCCTAGTGGTATGCCTCTCGTGTTGCAATCTATTCCATCAAAAACAAGGATAGCTTATGAAAAAACTTCGAACCCTTCTTATCCGTTTTGAACAAGAATTACCTGCCTGGAAAACACCTGCCTTTCGGGGTGCTGTCATAGAAAAAGTAGGAAGAGACGGTATCCTGTTTCATCAGCATGCAGGGGATCAGGAATATGTGTACAGGTATCCTTTGATTCAGTACAAATCCATTCAGCACAAGCCGGCCATCCTTTGTTTGGGTGATGGGGTGGATGAAATTCATAAATTATTCGAAAAGAAATCCTGGGTTATTTATGTCAATGATGAAAAATACGAGCTCGTAGTAGAAAAGCTGAATCTGGGCAATATCACCATAAATGTCTGGAACAACAGCTATACATACACTTTAAGCAGATGGTTGGCCCTGAATGAAAAGAATTATGAAGTATACAAAACTCTGCAATCGGAGCTCGATCAGCTGGCTATGCTGGAAAAAATTTTGGTAGGCAATATCCTTTCTTTTGCCAAAGGCATTGACTGGCATGTGGATCGGGAAATCAAGGTTAGGATCCACGAATTGAAAGGTGTTAAAAAGCTGACTTATAAAGATGCACAGCTGATGGGATTTAATTTGGTTTTTTCCACCAACGTGTATCTGCCGGAATATATTGGTTTGGGCAAAGGTGTCAGCCATGGCTTTGGAGTAGTAAGAAAAATTCGTGAAAAGAAATCTTAGATTCTATGCCAAACAACGCTATACATATGAATCCCCTGATTTATTCCTTAGCCGGATTATTGCATGATATTGGCAAATTCGGACAAAGGGCTGATGAGCCGAATTATGAAAAATCCACGTACTTATCTCCGATAGCTAAAAGGCTGATTGGTCAAATTTGCAAGCCTACGGAAAGTGGATGGTATTCCCATCAGCATGTATTGTGGACCTACGAACTCCTGGAACAAAACAGAACAAAATTTGTAAATGCAGGTCTTTCAACAGAATCCGAAAATTTGGTCAATCTGGCTTCCTATCATCATGTACCTAATAAAGACAAAGATAGGATTATTACATTGGCCGATTGGTGCAGCAGCGGTTTAGACCGAAATTCCGATGCTTATCTGAAAAAAAATTCGGAACCCGAAAAAAAATTTAATTATCGTGATATACCTATTGTTTCAATATTTCAGAGCCTACATGCAGGAGATAGCAAATATGAAGATCGAAATCCTACTACCTATGCTTACCCTGTTCTGAAGTTCTCTTTGGATGACAGGATATTTCCTGTAGATAAAAACCAAATTAACGATAATTTTCACCGTTATCATCAGCTATGGGAAGAATTTGTGAAAGATTTTAATGATTTGCCAGATTATCATAAGCCGCAGCCATTTATAGAAACCGTTTTTCATCTCTTGAAGCTTTATACCTGGTACATGCCTGCTTCCTCGATTGATTTTCCCAATCCTGTTAGTTTGTTTGAACATTGCAAGGTTACAGGAGCTTTTGCCCATTGCATTGCAGCCTACTGGAACCAACATCCGGATGCTTTTCAGGTTTATGAAAATTATAAGCTGCATTTGCAGAATGGTCACTACCCGTTTAAATTATGGGCATGCAATGTAAGTGGTATTCAAAAGTTTATTTACAACATTTCAAACAAAAGTGCAGCTAAAAGCTTAAAAGGGAGAAGCTTGTACATCCAGCTGCTGTTGGAAACCATTGCAAGGGAAATGCTGGAAGAGGTAGGAGCCAGTATCGTCAACGTCATTTACATAGCGGGGGGTAAGTTTTATTTGTTATTGCCGAATACAGATGAAGTAAATCAAAAAATAGAACTTTATTATACAAAACTTCAGGAGAAAATTTGGGAAGAACATAAAGAGCATATAGCTGTTTATATAGGAGGAATTGCCTTCAGGATGGATATGAAAGACAATAAAGAAAATGAAGACAATAAAGCGTATATTCAGATAGAAGGTGAAAATGAGCATCGCTCTGTCGGTGATTTATGGGGACTTTTGGAGCAACGCCTGGGCTCGGAACGACAAAGTCGATTGAAAAGACGACTTGTAGAAGATGAAAATTTTTACAATCAATTGTTTCAGGCGCATGGGGAAGGAGGCGATGTAAAAGTGTGTGCCGTTACAGGCTTGGAAGTAGAGGAAAAAGAAGAGAACCTATTAAACAAGGACGATGTGGAACAAGGAGATGAAGAAGAAAAAGTTTATGTATCACAACAGGTAAAGGAACAAATTCGACTCGGTAAATCTTTAATGAATCACCGTTATTTGATTCGACTTAAATCGCAAGAAAGAGATGCATTCCAGATGGGTGTATCCAGCTATTGGAAATTCATGGACAAGTTACCAGCCAATTTGGATAATGTGAAAACCATTTTGTGCACCAATCAGCCCGAATTTCTACAGGAAATTATGAATGCTGTACAAAATAAGAATCAAATCAAAGATATCGGATTGGGATTCCGGTTATATGGCGGGGCTGAATTTCCACAAATCAATGGCAAAATCAAGACATTTGAAGAATTGGCCAGAGAAGACAACGTGAGCAATCAACATGAAGAAAATCAAAAAGAAAAGGTATTTACCCGATTGGGTATTCTGAGGATGGATGTAGATAATCTGGGAAACCTGTTTAAATATGGATTTGAAAAAAAGTTGAGTAGCTTTAGTGCATTGGCAACCTTAAGTACAGAGCTGGATCTGTTCTTCAGTGGTTACTTGAATACCCTGAGAAATCAAAATGAATACAGGGATCATGTGATTGTGATTTATAGTGGAGGAGATGATGTATTTGCTGTAGGCCGATGGGATAAAATAATTGCTTTTGCCAGTCAAATCCGGAAAGATTTCAGAAAGTTTGTTTGTCAGCGGGAAGAAATCTCATTGAGTTGCGGTATTGCCTTGGTGAGGCCTAAGTTCCCTATTTCCAAGGCTGCCGATATCGCCGGTGAGGCTGAAGATGCTGCCAAGAAATATGATTCTCAAATTAATAATCAGACATTTAAAAAGAATGCAATCAATTTTCTGGGGCTTTCGCTCAATTGGTTTCATGAATGGCCCTTTGTGGAAGACTGTAAGGAAGACCTGGTGTACTGGATTCAAAAGGGAATACTTTCCAAAGGTATCCTGATGAAAATTTTCCAATGGTATGATCAATATCAATTCTATGCAAACAGGCAAACAAGCCAGGCCCGGCAGCCTGCCAACAGTCAGCCTCTCCGCTGGAAGTGGCATGCAGCATATTCGTTCGCCAGAATCGCAGCATCGGTTGGATATGGCGACAAAAAGCAGGAAGTACAACAAGCTTGCGATGAGCTTAAGAAATTGTTGTTCTGCGGCCAATACCTGCCACTGACCAGCAAGAATAACGCAGGCAAGCCCTATCATCACATTGAATTTCATGCATTGGTGGTTGCCTGCCGTTGGGCAGAACTTATATTACGTAACCTTTAAAATGATGTTTTTATGTCAGCACCACAAACTCGAAACATTCAAACTCAAAATGAACCTCAAGATATCCCGATAAAATTGCTTGAAGGTAATTTTACTGAACAAGACATCGAATTGCTTGAAAGTTGGGGCAAAAAATTAGTTAATGATAAGGTTAAAATGTCTCAATTACGAAAATTTTTTGCTGAACTTAAGAGAATTCAAGCTGATTTTGATCGTCTAAAAAATAGAATAGTTTTTTTAAATCCCCAACTTGCCTATGCTGCTGGACGTAAAAAAGAGTTAGAAGGTCTGAGAAAAGCTCTTCAACCATTAATTCTTAATATTAAAGGAGACAAAGTAAGGTTTGACAATTTTGTCCATGTTTTTGAAGTCATTATAGCTTATCACAAATTATATAATGGAGAAGATTAATTTCTAATTTTTAAAATCTTATACTATGAGACTGTATAAAAAATTAATTTTCAAAGGCACCCTTGAATTATTGACAGGTTTACATATCGGTGATTCCAAAGAAAAACTTGAAATTGGTGGTGTAGATAGTCCTGTTGTTCGTCGAAAGGATAATAATCAGCCTTATATTCCCGGAAGCTCTTTAAAGGGTAAGATCAGATCCCTTTTAGAGATTAGTCAAGGGGTGGAAAATACATTTGAAGAACCAAGTCATCCTATTGGTAGATTGTTTGGTGCTTTATCACGAAGCGGAACAGTTGGTAATCCTTCCCGCTTGATTGTGCGCGATGCATATCTTACTAAGGATTCTGCAGAAGCTCTTGCAGCCAGTGAATATACTGATATGCCATACACTGAGATCAAATTTGAAAACAAAATTGATCGTATCAGAGGTGTAGCTGAACACCCTCGGCAAATTGAACGCGTTCCTGCCGGATCCAGGTTTGATGTTGAGTTTATCATCAACGTAGTTGGTAATGATGAACAGGAAGCTAAAAAGAATGAAAATGAATTTCTTGGTTTGCTCCAGAAAGGTATTAAACTACTTGAGTGCGATTATCTAGGTGGAAGTGGCAGCCGGGGATATGGAAAAGTGAAACTCGCTATCGATTGGGATAAACCTGAGGTGGTTAATATTGTAGAAATGTTCGGCAACCCTATTGCTCAATCCTAATCATTTTTCTTATGCAAATCGCTCATCAACTGGTAAAGTTATACTTTACCACTCCTTTACACATTGGTAATGAACGAAGCGATTATGTTTCATCTAATTTTATCATGCATAGCGATGCCTTTATGGCGGCCATTTTTCATGCTTGGTCTCGTCTGGGATACGGGAAACACATACCCGATAGTCCGGAGAAATTACCCGGATTTGTTATCAGCAGTTTGTTTCCGTTTGTGAATGCACCAGGAAATTCAAAATCATATTACTTTCTGCCCAAACCCAGATGGGGTTACAAGATTGACGATGATTTTAAAGATGGTCAAGAGAAACAGCCAGGACAAAACCAGTATGATATTTATCGAAAACAGCTAAAGAAAGCTGTGTATGTGGATTGGTACTTATTTCCAAAAATTTTACAGGAAAGTAAATTAAGTTCCGTCAATCTTTCAAATAGGTTAGGAAGTTATTTCTGGATAGGAGATGATGGTGTTCCTTTGGAAACTTTGCAAAATATTGTGCGATCACAGATTGTTCCCAGAGCTACTGTAAGCCGGTCAGGAACAGAAGATACTGTTATTTATTATGTAGAACGCCATTATTTTCAGCCCAACCAGAGTGGCTTATATTTCCTCATTTATTATGAAGATGAGGATAAGCAATTAAGGGAAAGAATAGAAAAAGCTATTTATTTCCTGGGACAGGAAGGGATAGGTACGGATCGCAATGTGGGAAATGGCAAGTTTAAACCAGAATTTTGTGAGCCGCCCGAGATGCAAATTGATGACTCCCGGCAAGGTTATGCTGTAAACCTGGGATTATACCACCCTTCTTCATTTGGCGAACTGCAACACATGCTACATGATAACAGAACAACATCCCAGATAAGTTATGAACTAATCAGGCGCTCCGGATGGCTCAGCGAGCCGTATCAGACCTGGCGAAAACGTGCAGTATATATGTTTTCTGAAGGAAGCGTATTTAAGCGTTTGTCGGACTCAGATAACAAGGTTATCACCATGGGAAGCAATGTGGATGTTAAACCACAGCATGTTCATCCGCCTATTCCGCATCCGGTATGGAGATTCGGTAGAACTATTTTTATTCCATTTTAAAACATTCAACTATGCCTGTGTTCCGTTTTAAGCTGCAGGTCATTACGCCAGTTCATATTGGTATGGATAGAAGTAAGGATTATATTCGCGGATTTGATTTTATTTATCATAATGGTGAATATATAGTTTATTCTTTTAACAGATTAATTTCTCAGCTTTCACAAAGCCAACAGTTACAACCTTCAGTCTTAAATGCTGATCTGAAAGGGTTGATTAATTATATAAAATCTCAACGTTTGGTTCAGCATGGTATAGAATTATATCGATGGCGTACATCTTATGGTAAAGAAAAAAAGACCATCAGGCGACATATACAGGATGGGATGGGAAACTGGATCATTCCAGGATCTTCCCTGAAAGGAAGTATTCGAGGTATATTAGCTACCTATTTATACAGACTCCATAATTTCTCAGGTGATATAAATGAGAATCAACTATTTGGAGAAATTGATTTTAATCTCATGCGGTTTATTCATGTGACGGATTGTGTTATGAAGACCAGCCAGAATGGAACAGCTCCGGTAGGGATCTATCCTATAAAAATTTTTTCAGGTGATATAGGACCTAATAATCAGTATGTGGGAAGGTGGAAAAATAAGGATAGACATGTCGATGAGTTTAACCCGTATGATGATTTTGTTACTTATTATGAGATGTTGAAAGATGATCGTTTAGGATTGGAAGAACCGGCAGAAGGTGAATTCTTTGTTCATTGGGGATGGGATTCGGGTCAGTTAGCAAATTTTTTTAATAATAAAATTAAAAATCATGTCAAGAATGTAGATTATATATTAAAGAATACCGATCCAGTATGGATAATCAAAACGATTCAGGAACATACTAATAGATTTCTGGAAAAAGAAATTTCCTATTTTGAAAATTTTCAAAATCAAGACCTTACCGATGAGTCATTTTTTGATGAAATTGAATGGCTACGTCAAGAAAATAATAGGGATCAAAACAGTTGTTTGCTCAGAGTGGGTGCCAATGTAGGATGGCATAGTATAACTGCTGACTGGAAGAATTATGATTTTGTCAAAGAAAGGATATCAAGGAATCAAAAAAAGAATTTTAAATATCAATTAAAAACAAGAAAGATTGTTTTTGATCTAATTCCTTCACAAAATAATGATGTAATTAAGAGGTTTATGTTACCTGGTTTTGTGAAGTTAACCTTGATTAAGGATCCTGTTTCTACCAATTGCTCGGATTCATCTTTATCCAAAACATAAAAATTCATTGAATTATTTTATAAAAGCACGATACAAATTTTTATTCTATTAATTTTTAAGGATTATCTATGTTTTAAGGTCTATATTTATTAAACTCATTAGGAAAATTAAACAAATATGAAATATATATTTGTAATCACCATCGGGACTAGGGATATTCAGATTCATCAGGATGATCTTGAATCTATCAAGCATGTCATTACAGATATTAAAACTTATGTTAATATGGATGATGACAATTTTCATTGTTTCAGAAACATAAGAAGATCAGGTAAAGAATTATTGAATTCATATCGGTTCGTAAATAATTTGCTTAAATACCCGATGATTGATGAATTTATGGATGAGTTGAAAAACAGGCACAATAACTTTTCTGATTTTATCGGATTCCTGGTATATACGGATCAGCAAAATTCGGGCAATGGGCATCAGGATGAAGATACCCTTTATTTTAAGGATATATTGATTGAGCATCTTATGGAGAAATATCAGCTAAAAAGGAATCAGATTACATCTATTCCTGTTGCCCAGGATGTTGCAAACATAGACATTCAATACAATCATTTTCAGAACGCTTTTAATAATGTTTTTCAGAATGTTGCATCTATTGAGAAGGTTTATATATTTCCACAGGGTGGTATTGATCAGATCAACCAGGCACTCACCCTCCGCCTGATTCAACAATTTCGGAACAAGGTAACCTATTTTCAGAAACCCAAGAAACAGCCACTAAGAGAACTTCACTTCCCTCAACTTTTTCTGACAGATTTGCTTAAAAATATTTTAAAAGATCATCTTAGTAAATATGGGTTTGATCGAATTCACAAAGACATATGTCCGGATGAGTGGGTTTATTATTTATGCATGTTTGCTGCCCATCGGCTCAGCCTCAGATATCATGAGGCAAGATCACATTATTCAAAAATTTTGAATGCTTTAACCAATAATCAAATAATAAATAATCAAATAAAAAAAGATATAAAAAACCATTTTTCTGATTTTTCTTCAGGGCAAAATTCTCTGGATGAAAATAGGAGAAAATTAACTGATTTGTATATATCAGTAAAAATTAAATACAGGGAACAAAATGATATACGTGGATTTTTGATTACTTTATTTACCTTCTCTGAAAACTTTGAAAAGCAATTCGTGGATGAATATGTAAAGGAATATACCGATAAATACAAAATAAAAAATCTACAATTTGGATCTCAGAATCGGCGTTGGGAGCAATTTATTCTTGACAAATTCGGAGCTGATGTTTTATCTGGATTAGAAAACGAAAACATTGATCTCTCTAACCCCAATTGGAAGACCTATGTTTACTTGTTTGAACATTTGTTAATTAATGACAAATGTAAGACTTGTAATATGAGCGAACCTGATTATAAAAAAATCAAATGTTTACTTGAAAAGATGCGTGGGTTAAGGAACGAGTTAGCACACAAGTTAAGCCATCCTAAAATGGATGATATTCTAGGAAACATAAGTAGTTGTGGAATCAAAATCGATGATTTTTTTAATATTATAGACAAATGTCTGGGTGTTAATGGATATGGTGAATTCGATGTAATTAAAAATATAATTTATTCACATTATGGGTTTTGATTTTATTTTGGCTTTTAATTTTTTGGTTTTTCAGGCCAAAAATCAAGCTATATGGATAAGCTGACATAATTTATTTTATTTCTTGAACTTATTTAACAGATAATTTTTAAAAAGCAGATTTTGATTAGTATTTTTTTAAATAGGATTGATTATGCCATAAAAGCTACATAAATATTTTCAGTTTGTAATTATGATATAATATGCATCTAGTACTAAGTTCATACGGAACAGTCCTAGCTAAAGAGAATGAGATGTTTGCCATTATCAATCATAATGGTAAACAGCTAATTACTCCACAGGAAGTAAAGAGCATCACCATCAGCAAGGGTGCCCGTATAAGCTCTGATGCAGTTTTGCTGGCTATTGTACATGAAATTGATGTTGTTTTTGTTGATCAGAAAGGGATGCCGCAAGGACGTATCTGGAGTCATCATTACGGATCTATCGCCACTATCCGGAAGAATCAGCTTGAATTCATCTATTCATCAGAATCAGTAAAATGGATTAAATCTATTATTTTGGAAAAAATTGATAATCAGATTGCTTTATTGTTAACTCTCGATACGGATGATGACCGTCTTAATCGTATTATTAAGCGCAGCATACGTGCTATGATGGATTATAAAGGTAAATTGGCTCAACTTCAGGGAAACATTGTACCGGATATAGCAACTTCACTTCGCGGATGGGAAGGCGCTGCATCAAAAAGATATTTTGAAGCTATTGCAGAATATATGCCTTCATTTTATCGTTTTCAAGGTCGTACACAGCATCCGGCTGCAGATCCGTTTAATGCATTGCTCAATTATGGATATGGCATGTTATATGGTAAAATAGAGGGTGCACTTATTAAAGCTGGCATTGATCCTTATGTGGGGGTTTTTCACAGAGACGACTATAACAGGCCTGTTTTGGTTTACGATGTAATGGAAAAATTTCGGGTTTGGATTGATTATGTTGTGGTCAGGCTGTGCAGAGAAGAGGTGTTTCCTGAAGATCAATTTGTACGTAAAGAGGGTGGGGTATGGATTGAGGGTATAGTAAAAAGAATTCTTATTCAGGCTATTCAGGATTATTTATCAGAAATTATTACTTATCGCCGTTTGCAGCGAAGCAGGGAAAATCATATTCAATTGTATGCACAGGAACTTGCCTCATATTTTCAGGGACTTAAATCTTGAATGATCCTCTTTTTTAAGCATATTGATTTATGATTAGCTACGGTATAAATATTACAAATTCAGATGATCCCCTGCAAAAAACCACTATAGAATTGCTGGCCAGAAAGATTGTTTACCCCCCTGCTGATCTTCAAGAAAAGGTAAGCTATTTGAGAAAATTAAAACTGATAGAATATCAACAGTACCAACGTCTCAAACTTCAGCTTCCTTATTTTTGCTGTGCATTATTTCACCCTTCTTTACGTAAAAAAGAAAATTTCTATTCCATATCTTGCTTTGTTATTGATTTGCAAGACACCCTGGAAGAAGAATACAATAAGCAGGATATTTTAAATAAACTTAAGCAGGATCCCCGTGTTCATTTTATATACAGCCCTGTTGGAGGTGATGGATTAAGAATTTTATTTTCTCTTCATGAACCTTGTTATGACCCAGGTTTATTTGTTTATTTTTACAAAACATTTGTGAGGAAATTTGCTACTAGTCATCAGCTGGAACGTGTAATTGATTGGCGAATCCCTGATATTACAGATGCTTTTTTATTAAGTGTTGATCCTGCTGCATGGCTAGCTTCCGACCCACAAACCATTGACATGAGCAAGTATATTGGGGATGACGATCCGGAGGCTATTATGGATGATGTGAAGTATTTTGATACAAGGGCAAAAAAAGTGAAAAAAGAAGTCGGGTTGTCCGATCGAAACTTAAATCCATTATCAGATGAAAAAAGAATATGGATTAGAAAAAAGTTGAATCCCAATTATCGGACACGTGTGAGTCATGATAAGGTGGATTTACATCTGTTTCAAGATCTTATGTTACATATAGAAGAAGAATTAGCGCGGAATGGCATTCGTGTTGTTTTTTGCCAGAATATTTCACATGGTATGCAGGTTCATGTGGTATATCAGGATAATCCAGAGCAGTGGGCTGAATTAAATATTTTCAGAGATAAAAAGCGATGTTCTGTATTGAATGCCTTTAAAACAAAATCGAATCGGGAACTGGCTGATAAGGTATCCTTGATCATTTTACGATATATGAATGAAAAGATGGAGTCGTCTTACTAAGTTGTATTTTTAATTCACACTTATAATCCCATTATTGGTATATATACTTATTGAATATAAAAATTAATGAAATGGCATATGATGAAGGTTTGCATAATCCTGAATGGAGAGCTTTTATTTTGAAACAAGCCGGTATAAATTATCCGGAAGATACTAATGCTGATCCATTTATTAATCAAGATAGGTGGGAATTACTTCCTTCACTGAAGGATCGCATACAGCAGATTTTGCATATTATAAACGACGAACCCATGAAATCTACAGATGTATTTTCTCTGATTATGTATGATATTGAAGACGATAAAGTAAGAACAGCCATTTCTAAATATTTGATTGAAAAGGGCTGTATTCGGATACAGAAATCTGTTTATATCCTAAAAGCTCATCATAGGGTCTATAAGGAGATTGTAAGGGCATTGAAAGAAGTACAGTCGAGTTATGATAACCAGGATAGCATTATTTTTGTGCCTGTACCCCCTACTGTACCGGGAAGCATGCAGATTATAGGTAAGGAAGTGCATATAGATCGGTTACTAAATGACCCGAATGTATTGTTTTTTTGATGCTAAAAATTTTAACTTTGGGTTAGATGTTAATTGTCGGATTTCAGAAGAAGGGATGGGTTTGTTCTTTGTATTTATTTGGGAATCAAAGGTTTGTAAAATTTACTATCATTGAACCACATCCAATACAACAAGGATTGAGACCTTATTCTGTGAAAATCTAAATCCACCCAAAACTATCATTGAACCACATCCAATACAACAAGGATTGAGACTTTAAAATAAATCCACTCTAAAAACTCCACAATGCTCATCATTGAACCACATCCAATACAACAAGGATTGAGACTCATTTGAGCATTTGGGTGGATTTTCCAAGTGAACATCATTGAACCACATCCAATACAACAAGGATTGAGACTGCATTTTGACAAGAGAAATAGGATAAACTCCCTTTTATCATTGAACCACATCCAATACAACAAGGATTGAGACCTTCATAAACTAAAGGGAAATGTTTTTTCAATAACTCAATCATTGAACCACATCCAATACAACAAGGATTGAGACATTATTCTCAAAAAATCAAAATCAGACTGTGTAATAAATCATTGAACCACATCCAATACAACAAGGATTGAGACATTATTCTCAAAAAATCAAAATCAGACTGTGTAATAAATCATTGAACCACATCCAATACAACAAGGATTGAGACAGACCTTATTTTATACGCATTCGCATCCAGCTTCGCAAATATCATTGAACCACATCCAATACAACAAGGATTGAGACCAGCGCGCAAGGCGCTTCACCTGTTTCCGGATCGAAAATCATTGAACCACATCCAATACAACAAGGATTGAGACTCATTTTCCATTTCTTCAATAATTTCCTTATCTAGGAACATCATTGAACCACATCCAATACAACAAGGATTGAGACACATTTATTTGTTTACTGTATGGCAGTGTCATACCGTATCATTGAACCACATCCAATACAACAAGGATTGAGACAAGGAAATGTTTACCTGCTACCTTCTTTCCTTTAGGGAAAAGATTCGGTGGGGAAGGGATGCATGCTCGCTGCCGATCTTGCAGGAAGCTATCATTATGTTGCTCAGCATAAGAATAATGAAAAAGACAGAAGCTCTGGAGCTCATGAATCCCAATGGGTGACGCATGAAAGCATGATTGCAAAAGCATTTCAACTGCTCTGGTTCAGTTGCTATCTTCCGATTTTCTGCCAATCTAAATACACCACGCGAATCCGGCTTTCATGCCTGTATTTTTTGATTCTTTCAGATTATATTTGTGCAGATTCATTGCACTAAAACTTATTAACTATGCCTACAAATAAAAATGCCTTTATTAGGTTATTGGCGTTGGATAAATTATTATCAACAGGGTCAGGATATACGTTTAATCAGTTGCTTGAACGTGTTAATGAAAGGCTTATCGAAATGGGTATAACTCCTATCCAGCGAAGACAATTGTACAATGACCTGGCTAACATGGAGAGTTTTTTTGGTGCATTGATTCATAAAGAAAAATATGGGAGAGGTTATAGATATAGATATGAAGATCCTAATTTTTCTATAAGATGGGGAATGATGGGATCTGCTATCGATCAAATCGATAAATTATTTTCTACACTGACTCATCTTTACGGGCCAGCCACTGATGATGATGCTCGTAAGATAATTGCTGATTTTTTGGCAAAAATTCGTCATGTTAAACCCAACATCAGTCCATATATCTTTCTTGATCACAATGAATATGTAAACGGATTGGAACATTTGGATGAGTTGCTGAATGCCATATTAAACCGCCGTGTATTGAAAATAACTTATCAAAGTTTTCATAGTCCTGCTCCCGTGGAAATTATTTATCACCCTTATGTAATACGTCAGTATAATTATCGCTGGTTTGTGATCGGAAGGAATGAACAGGAGAATCATAACAGATGGGTTCTCGGATTGGATCGGATAAAAAATATAGAAGAAGAAAATTCAATTCAATATGTAAATAGCCCGGTGCAGAACTGGAAAGAACATTTTGAAGAGCTGATAGGCGTTACCTGGCCTGATGGAGAAAAACCCAAAATAGTTGAGCTTATATTTACTCAGGATGCAGCTCCACGTGTCATCACCAAACCCATTCATCCTACCCAAAAGCAGAAACGATTGCCAGATGGACGTTTGAAAGTAACTATTCAAGTAGTATTGAACAAAGAACTGGAAAATCTGATTCTTTCATTCGGCGAACAAGTGTGTGTGGAATCTCCGGATGAGTTGCGCAATAGCATCGTTCAGCGATTGTCCGGTGCCTACAGGTGTTATCAGTCGTGAATGCTAGATCCGATTTGCAAATGAATGGAATCAGCACTTTGCAGGCTACGGATCATCTGATAAGTGCCTTCCACTTCTCTGACCAATAATGCTACCAGTTGCTGAATGAGTTGCAATGGCTTGTTTTTTTCATCGGGCTGATAAATTTTTTCTGGATATAATTTTTGCTGTTGGATGGCAGATGCATCGGAGATTGTTAGATCAGATGTTTCCGGCATCATCTCAGCAGCTTGGATCAATAATTTATGCAAGCTTTGCAGAGCTTGTCGTTCTTTTTGCCAGCCATTGGCAGCAGAAGTTGGAATCAGTTTGGCTTCCTGCCGGAGGTATTGTGCCAGGGTATTCAGCAGCCGGGTGATGCGAATCTGGTAACCCAGCAGGATAAAATAGTTTTGCAGAAACTGTTGATGGGTTTCGGGTTCTTCCTGCATCCGGCGAAGTGATAGAAATGCGTTCTGGTTGCTGATCTCGGCCTTGCGGCGATAGGGAAGGAGTTGCTGAAAGCTAATGTGTGGGCCTGCCAGTGCATCGGCCATGAACTGAAGATAAGCAGCGTTGGCAGCAATGGCCTGGCGAATAAGAGCGGGAAAGCGATATTTTTCCCAATAGGGCCAGAATGCATAACCTCCCAGCAATGCCAGCGCTGAGCCAGCTAATGTAACCAGCAGGCGAATGAGGCCCAGCTGCCAGGTAACAGGCTCCAGCAGATGAAACAAGGCAATGACCATTATAGTGATGAAAAATGCGGCAATGGCGTAACGGCGCTGGATAAAATAAGCCATCAGAAAAGAACAAAGAGCCACAATGCCCAGGTTGATGACCAGCGGTAAATGCAGCCAGAACAGCAGCGAACCCACAATCACGCCGCCCAGCGTGCCCTGCACGCGCTGGGAAGCCTTTTGTAAGGTAGCTCCAAATTCGGGTTGCAGCACAATCATGGTAGTCATGGCTAGCCAATATCCGTGAGGAATATGAAACCACAGATACACGGCCACGCCTATGCCCATGGATAGTGACAGCCGCAGCGCATACCGAAAGATAAACGATTGAAAACTGAGAGGAAATCTCACCCAGGGAATGGTTTGCGGTATGGATGCACTGGTGATGAACTGACGCAGAAAAAGAGTAAAATCCGTGCGGGAAGGGATCCAGGTTTCTAAAATTTGCAAGGCTTCTTCAAACTGGTGAAACAGGGCATCGAGGATGGGACGGATGGCTTCTGTAGCTTCGCCTGAGCTTGGCATCAGTTTCAGTTGTTCCAGCCATAACTCAGCGCTGTGGCGGCTGCGCTCTAGACCAATGCGGGTGAAATATACATGCTCTCTCCGATGGGAGATGATGCTCAGCGCCAGCCGTTCTGCCGTACGCGACAGGTTGTCCAGCAAATAGGAAAATGTTTCCTTCGGAAAAGAATCCTGTTGCAGATACGATTCGGTAGTTGTGCGAAGTGCTGCAAGGCTTTGCGCTACTTGCGATGCAATGCGGCGCAATTCCACCAGCTGATAAACCTGCCTATAGAGCCGGGCCCTTGCCAGTGCTTGTTTACGGCTCAGCCACTCCATGGAATCGCTCATCGCCTGCCGAAAGGATAATTCATGTTCATCCAGTGGGTTGAGTACATCTGGCTGAGCAGCATGTGGCTGAAATTGTTGTTCGTAAAAAGCATGCAGCCAGTCAGCCAATGCTTTCCACACCAGCGCTACAGATCTGCGAAAGGGACTGAAAGGCACAAATGCCCAGGCCAGCACGGTGAAACCAATAGCCAGCAAGCCACCGGTACTTACCCATGCAAACAGATGCAGAGCTGTTTGCCGGTTGCCGGGATGGTCAAGCGTAAGCAAATACAGCAATAGCACGGATATGGTAATGCCCGGGCCGAAATTGCCCGTCTGCCTCACAAAACCGCCCAGAAAAGCCAGCACCATCATCAGCAGGGTAGCAACAAGCCAGTGATGCCCGGCCAGCGTGCCCAGCATGGCACATACGGCAGCGGCAAGCGTGGCACCACTCAGGATGAGTATTTTCAGCGGATAGCTGCCGGGGATCAGTACGTTGGATAACAGTTGTGCCGTCAACGCTATCCATACAGCCTCACCCATATGACCAGTCAGCAATCCCCAGATCAGCGGCACCACAAAAGCAAGCGTAACCCTGACAGCCCGGCCTATGGCGGGTTCAAAATATTCATGTAGGATAATCTGATGTAAGGGTTTCAAATCTTTTTACCTGTAAAATAAAAGAAAAGATCCTTTCAGGAAAGATCAGCAAGCAATAAATAATGCAGCATAGATGCAGAATTTGTGCAAAATGGATGCAAAACGCATGTTTTCTCTCTTTTTACTTTTTACACAAGCATTGGCAGCAAAATGATGAAAGTGAAACAAATGATCTATGCTTTTGGATAAAACTTTTCCATTTATGATAAGTCAGCATACGTACTGGTCCATGATATAATTTCAATCTATTTTTGTTCAATAGATAAACCGAGATGATATCATAACAGCATAAAATGGAATTCAGATTTTATCCATGGGTAAAAAGAAATGAAACCAGGATTTTGCAGGCAAGATGTTTGGATAAATCTGCAAATATTTTTTCTCGATGAAATGGATCGTAAAAAAATTCCCTTTCATGTATGACAGACAATGAAAGGGAATCGATAAAATGTTATAACCCGGATGACTATTGCACCAGTGGTATTTCCTTTAACTGATAAGCCTGTGCATCCAATTTTTTCTTTACTTCTGCAAAAGCGTGGAGGGTTTGTTCAATATCTTCATCTGTATGCAAGGCAGTAGGAGTAAGCCGGTAAATAATCTGTCCTTTTGGTATCACCGGATATACCACGATGGAGCAGAATACATGATAAGTTTCTCGCAGATCCACCAGCATGGCTGTGGCTTCGGGTATGCTGCCTTTCATGTAAACCGGAGTAACCGGAGAGTTGGTATGTCCGATATCAAACCCGTTTTTCTTTAATCCTTCCTGCAACTTGCGCACATTATTCCACAGTTTTTCCCGCAATTCCGGATGATTGCGCAGCAATTCCAGTCGTTTCAGATTGCCAATGACAATGGGCATGGGCAGCGATTTGGCAAAAATCTGGGAGCGGATGTTATATCGCAGATAATCAATCACGGGTTTGTCGCCGCTTACAAATGCACCGATGGAAGCCATGGATTTGGCAAAGGTAGAAAAATACAGATCAATACCATCCTGGCAGCCTTGATGTTCGCCGGTACCGGCGCCCGTTTTCCCCATGGTACCAAAACCATGTGCATCATCTACCAACAGGCGGAACTGATATTTTTCCTTCAGGGCAATGATTTCTTTCAGTTTTCCCTGATCGCCGGCCATGCCAAATACGCCTTCGGTAATGACCAGGATGCCGCCGCCTGTGGTTTTCACCATTTCAGTTGCACGTTTCAGTTGTTTTTCCAAATCTTCCACATCGTTGTGTTTAAACACGTACCGGTGACCGGCATGCAATCGAACGCCATCAATAATGCAGGCATGGCTTTCAGCGTCATATACAATTACATCATGGCGGTTGCATAAGGCATCAATGGAGCTCATGATGCCCTGATAGCCATAGTTCAGCAGGCAGGTATCTTCTTTTTGTACGAAGGCAGAAAGTTCTTTTTCCAGTTGTTCATGATAATCGGAATTGCCGCTCATCATGCGGGCGCCCATAGGAGAAGCCAATCCAAATTCAGCGGCAGCGCGGGCATCAGTTTCACGTACTTCCGGATGATTGGCCAGGCCGAGATAGTTATTTAAACTCCAGATGATTTTTTCTTTGCCACGAAATTTCATGCGATTGCCAATCGGGCCTTCCAGCTTGGGAAAAGCAAAATAACCATGAGCACGATCAGAATGTTGTCCGATGGGTCCTTTGTTTTTTAACAACTTCTCGAAAATATCCATAAGGCAAGTTTTAAAGGTGTCAAACAAGCTTTACAAAAGTATAAAATCCGCCTCTTTTCTGCCGAACAATTTCTGTTTATCTCCCGCAATTCACTACTCGTAAGGAATTGTATGGAAGAAAGAAAAATTTTTCCCCGGGTTTAGGGGTAAGGGATCATCTGATTGTTCTTAAAGGAAAAGGGCATTCATGGAAACGGATGAACAAAGGCTCTGGATTCTGATGAGCCGGAAGCTTACCGGTGAGGCTACAGAAGAGGAGATCAGGCAGCTGGATGCATGGCTGAAGGCTGATCCGCATGCCATGTATTGCTATCAGGTGTTTTTGCAGTTGTGGCAGGGTGAAGGGGCTTCGATTCATCCCAAAGAACTGGAAGAAAAATATATCCGTCAGCAAAAGCTTATCCGCGATGCGGAAGCGGCTGAAGAGGAAAGGCAGGCACAAGGGCAGCACAGGCGCATCGGATGGCGGGCGATGCTGGCTGCAGCCATGATCAGCGGTGTGATTGCAACGATCTGGTTGATGAAAAACCCTATTAGGTTGCACACCACGCCGGCTGCCGATGAGTGGGTAACAGTTTCAACGCCCAATGGTATACGCGCTCACGTGGTGCTGCCCGACAGTACACAGGTCTGGCTGAATGCCGGTAGTGAGATGCGTTACAAAAAGGATATTGACATAGCCTCTCTGCGTGAGATTACCCTTTCCGGGGAAGCTTATTTTGAAGTGCAGCACAGGCCTCATCAGCCTATGGTCATTCATACCCGGCATCTGGATATTCGCGATCTGGGTACGGCCTTCAATGTACGCGCCTACCCCGATGATCCGGTAACTGAAGCTACATTGATTGAAGGCGCTATCGAAATCATCAGCCGCAGCCATCCGGAAGAAAAAATCCGCTTAAAACCCAGCCAGCGCATTACTTTTTATCATGATAGCTGGACGGTAAACGGTCAGCCGGCGCATCCCAACATTTCCCCAAACACCGAAGGGAAAAATTATGCACTTACCCAGGTAAAACCTGATCCGAAAGAAAGCCTGATTCCGGATACAGCCTGGAAAGTGAACAAGCTAGTATTCCAGAGCGAACGATTTGATGAACTGGTAAAGCAGCTGGAACGCTGGTACAACGTCCATATTATTCTCAAAAGCAAAGTAGTGGCAGGTTATAAGCTTACTGGCAGTTTTGAAAACGAAGACATTGAACAGGCATTGAAAGCTTTGCAGATTACAGCGCCATTTGATTATCACATTCGCAATGACAGCATCTGGATTGAAAAACCTTAAAGATATTTTCATGAACCCTCAAACCCATGTACCATGATCACATTCAACTCAAGCTGATAAAAACAGGAAATGCACACAGCTCTGGTAAACATATATCGGCTTTTGGGGCTGGCCGATAAACAGGAGCCGGCGCATTTCCCTTGAATTTGACAATCTTCTTCGTGCCGGTTGCGACGATCAGCGAAGAAGAAAGGGCTTATTTATTCACCAAATAAACCGATTAAAATTATGAAAAAATCTCCTTTACCAACAAGCAATCATGCGTTGTCGGATTTGGAAAGACAGCGACATGTATTCCGAAAATACTTCTTGCATATGAAGATGACTGTTTTGATGGTGATGCTGCTGGCTATACAGGCTTCGGCCCGGGTATATTCCCAGGAAATGGTGAGCCTACACCTGCAGGATGTAGACATCGCCAGGGCATTACATCTGATTGAAAAGAAAAGCAGTTATCGTTTTTTGTATAACGATGCCTGGCTGCAGAATCATCCGCGGGTGAGCCTGGATGTACACCAGCAAAGCATTACCGAAGTGGTAAGCCAGCTGCTGGCAGGCACGGGGCTTACCTATACGCTGGTAGGAGACAGGCTTATAGTTATTGCTCCGCAGGATGTAAATATTCAGGAGGTACGGCTGACCGGAGTGGTCCGCGATAGCCAGGGGCAGCCGCTGGCAGGCGTAACGGTAAAAGTAAAAGGCACCAATGTGGGTACCATCACCGATGAACAGGGGCGCTTTGCCCTGGAAGTCCCCAATCAGCAGGCAGTACTGGTATTCAGCTATGTGGGATATCAACCCCGCGAGATTCCGGTAAGCGAATATGCTGCCGGACAGGAGCTGGTAGTTACCCTTCAGCAGATTGCCAGCAACCTGAATGAATTGGTGGTAGTAGGTTATGGCACCCAGAAAAAGAGTGTGGTTACCGGAGCCATATCCAGTGTACGTTCCAATGAGCTGCAGGACATGCCCATGTCGCGCATCGAGCAATCCCTGCAGGGACGGGCATCTGGACTTACCATTGCAGCCAGTTCGGGTCAGCCGGGAGCACCGGCCACCGTGCGTGTCAGGGGTACTACGTCCATAAACAACAGTGATCCACTTTATGTGGTGGATGGTGTACCTATTGACATTGGAGGTATTGATTATCTGAATCCCAATGATATAGCATCTATTGAAGTGTTGAAAGATGCGGCTTCAGCAGCGATTTATGGGGCGCGAGCTGCCAGTGGAGTGATTCTGATCACCACCAAGAAAGGAGCAGCCGGAGCTATGAAGGTGAATTACAGCGGATATTACGGCACTCAGTCGCCAGCCCGCAAGTTGCATTTGCTTGATGCACAAGAATATGCAACCCTGCGCAATGAATCGGCACTGGCTGCAGGAAAAGGATTGGTATTTCCCGATCCGGCCGTGCTGGGCAAAGGAACCGACTGGCAAAGCCTGATTTTTAACAACCATGCCAAGGTACAAAACCACGACCTCAGTATCAGCGGCGGCAACCAGAAATCCACCTACTACGCTTCATTCGACTACTACGATCAGGAAGGAGTGGTGGCCACACCTATTTCGGAATACAAACGATTTTCTGTACGGTTTAATTCAGCCCACCAAATCAACGCCTGGCTGAAATTTGGCAACAATCTCGGCTATTCCTACATCAAAAGCAAGGGCAGCCTGAATACCAACAGCGAATTTGGAGGGCCGCTCAGTTCGGCCATCAATTTGGATCCCATCACACCGGCCGTAATTACAGACCCTACAGTGGCCAACAGCCCGCCATACAGCACCTATGCTCAGCAAATCATCCGTGACCCGCTAGGCAGACCGTATGGTATCTCTTCCATCGTTGGGCAGGAAATGACCAATCCTTTGGCATACATTCAAACCCAGCTGGGCAACTATGGCTGGTCGCACAATATTGTGGGCAATGTGTATGCTGAAATTACACCTGTCGAAGGACTTACTTTCCGCACCAGCATCGGCGCCAAACAGGCTTTCTGGGGAAGCCAGAGCTTCACGCCTACCTTTTACCTGAGCCCAACGGTATCGCATCTGGGCGGCCCGGAACTGTATCGCACCCAAAACCAGGGGCTGATCTGGGACTGGGAAAATACCCTTTCCTATACCCGCCAGATACACCAGCACCATATTACCCTGCTGGCTGGTACCAGTGCACAGGAAAATACAGCCAACGGACTGGGCGTGACGTATAAAGGCCTGCCGGTAAACAATTACCAGGATGCTTCCATGAATTTTAGCCTGCCTGAAGTAACCAATGGCATTGCCAACAGGCCGGGTTACGGATATGAAAACCAGATCTACCGGTTAAGTTCCTATTTCGGACGTGTGGTGTATGATTATGCCGGGAGATATTTGCTCACAGCCATCCTTCGTGTAGATGGCTCTTCCCGTTTCGGAAGCAACAACAAATACGGCAGGTTCCCCTCGGCTTCCGTGGGATGGATTCCCAGCATGGAGACATTCTGGCCGGAAAACCGAATTGTCAATTACCTGAAGATTCGGGGATCGTATGGGATTACGGGAAATGACAATATTGGCGATTTCCAGTATGTTTCCACGGTTAGCGGCGGCCGCAATTATCCTTTTGGTAATGATCACATCCAGGTGGGCTACAGCCCCAACGCACCGGCCAATCCCGACCTGAAATGGGAACAGACCAGCCAGCTCAACATAGGCTTTGATGCCGTGGTATGGACGGATTTCAATGTAACGTTCGACTGGTATGTAAAGAAAACTACCGGTATGCTGCTCCAGATCCAGATTCCGGGTTATGTGGGAGCTTCCGGTGAACCTTTCGGCAATGTAGCCAGCCTGAAAGACAATGGCTTTGAACTGGAACTGGGTTATCACAAGCGCATAGGTCAGGTGGAATTGCAGGCTAACGGCAATGCTTCCTATGTCCAGAACACCATTACCAATATTGGCGACAACAGCTTTTTCACTGCTGGCACCTTCCAGGCCAGTGCCTATGAAATTGCCCGTACGGCTGTAGGTCATCCCATTGCATCGTTTTACGGATTCAAAATCCTGGGTATTTTCCAGACTCAGGCCGACGTGGATAATTATGTTGATCCCAAGACCGGCGGCAAAATTCAGCCCAACGCCAAACCCGGCGATTTCAAATGGGCTGATCTGAATCACAACGGCATCATTGACGACAGCGACCGTACATTTATTGGTAATCCCACGCCCGACTGGACTTTTGGATTTACCGTTTCTGCAAAATGGAAACAATTTGATATACTGGTGTTTGGGCAGGGTGTGGCCGGCAACAAAATCTTCCAGGGCTTGAGAAGACTGGATATTCCTACAGCTAACTGGACTAAGGCCGCACTGGGGCGGTGGACGGGGCCGGGTACTTCCAACAGCTTCCCCCGGCTGGTTGACAATGACCCGAATCACAACTTTACCTATCCTTCCACCTTCTATCTGTCGGACGGATCTTATCTGCGCGTGAAAACCATTCAGGTAGGATATCGCCTGCCTTCCCGGCTCATCAGCCGATGGGGTATGGATCATTTGCGGGTGTATGTAGGTGCCAACAACCTCATCACCTTTACCCGCTATAGCGGCTACGATCCGGAGATCGGCGGCAGCAGCTACAGCATTGACCGGGGCGTATATCCGCAGGCCAAATCATTTGTCGTCGGACTGGACTTTGGATTATGAACATTATTGCTAACACCGTTCAAAAATGGATGACCATGAAACGCAACTTCATCATATCTGCATGCCTGCTTCCGGTACTGGCTCTGCTGTTTACAGCCTGCAGCAAGAGCTTTCTGGAAATACAACCGAAGGGATTGCAGTTAGAGTCGAATTATTATCAAACGCCTGACCAGGCTTTTGCAGCCCTGGTAGCGGCATATAATCCCATGGGCTGGGAAGCCGGCGGAAGCGATAATACCTATATTGATCCGCTCGGCCCGCTGAATTCCGCATCCGATGAATGCTACGCCGGCGGCGGCGGTCCTACTGATATGGCTTTCTGGCAGGTGTGGAACAACTATACCCTCACGCCGGCACTGGGTCCTCAAGCCGGATTCTGGGACCGGAACTATACCGGTATTTACCGGGTCAATATATTCCTCTCCAAAATTGACGGCGTGCAGGGACTCGATCCGGCCACCAAAGCCCGTTATATTGCCGAAGCTAAGTTCCTGCGGGCGTACTATTATTTCTGGCTGGTACGGTTATTCAAAAATATTCCGCTTATTACCCATCCGCTGGCTACGGAAGAAATCTACAAGCAGACGCAGGCACCGGTGGATTCAGTCTATCATCAGATTGAAACCGACCTGAAAGAAGCCATTCCCGATTTGCCCTGGACGGTCAATATTCCGGATGAAGGAGGAAGAGCCACCAAAGGTGCTGCCTATGCGCTGATGGGTAAACTCATCATGTGGGAAGCCGGTCCCAATAACAACTCCCGTATGCTGGAAGCCGCAGCTTATCTGGACAGCGTGAACTTTTCTGGGTATTATCATCTGGTGCCCAATTTCCCGGATATTTTCAGCCCCGACAACAAATTCAACAGCGAGTCCATCCTTGAAATTGTGCATACAGGAGCTCAGAATGCCGGATGGGGCAACTGGCCTAACTTCCTGGGCAATGTGTATACCCAGATGGTGGGGCCCCGCAGCTACAGCGGCCCCATTTACTGGTCGGGCGGCTGGAGCTTTAACCCCATCATACCCAGCTTTGTGGACAGCCTGAAGGGCGATCCGCGCTATCCTTACACGGTGGCCAATATTGACAGCATCGTCAACGCAGCCCCCGGCAGAAGCTACACAGCGGGTTATAACAATACGGGATATTTCATCCAGAAATATGCACCGCTGGCCAAATACGTTTCTACCACCGGTCAGCCTGAGCTGAATTTTCCAAACGATTACATCGAGATTCGGCTGGCCGATACGTATTTGCTGGAAGCTGAAGCACTGATACGCGGTGGGGGCGACGCCGGTAAGGCCGGCATGTTGCTGAATGCCGTGCGTGAACGGGTGGGCTTGCCGGATGTAGCGCCTACGTTGAAAAACATCTATCACGAGCGAATGATCGAACTGGCTACAGAAGGCCATCGCTGGTTCGACCTGGTAAGACTTGGCTGGGCTCCTTCCGTGCTGGCCTTTAAGGGATTCCAGGCCGGCAAACATGAACTGCTGCCCATTCCGCTGGTGGAAATGAACAATACCCAGCTGAAGCAAAATCCGGGTTATTGATTGTTGATTTAAAACTTTTCACCATGAAACGTTATCATCTTCCATATTTCCTCGTCGCACTCCTGTTCATCGGTATGCTGGCCGTGCTGCTTACCAACTGTCGCCCCGATGATCTGAAAGACATTACATTAGGAGCCCCGCCCAAAGCCAGTTTTCAAATCATAGGCGGGGGTGATCAGAACACCATCACCCTGGTGAATACCACGTCCGTACCTTCCATTCCGTACTGGACGGTAGAAGAAACCCAGCAAACGGCTGAAGGCGATTCGGCCCATTTCCGGTTTACTTTTGCTGGTACTTACACCATTAAGCTGCTCGTGGCCGCACATGGCGGATTGGATTCCGCAGAGCAGAAAGTGACTATCAACCACAATGACACCACCGCCTGCCAGAATTCCGTGTTGGGTTTCATTGCCGGCTGCACGTCGAAAACCTGGCAATTTGCACCCGAAGCCTATGCCTACAAAGTAGGGCCCAATCCCGACGATGGCAGCTGGTGGGGCAACCCCGCTTCAGATGTAACGGGTGCACGGATCTGCGATTTCAATGATACGTACACTTTTTACTTCGATGCCAACGGTACCTTCGTATACGACAACAAAGGCGATTTCTACACCGAAGATTATCTCGGAAAAGCCAACTGGAGCTGCGATGTGAATGCTGATTTGCCTCCGGCGCAAAAACCCTGGGCATCAGGTACTTTCCGCTTTCAGGTGATTGAAGGTACCGGTGTCGCCAAAAAGGGCCAGCTGAAAGTGATTGGCCTGGGCGCCCATATCGGTCTAGCCAAGGTAACCAATCAGGGTGAAACCAAAACCGCACCGGTAGTGAATTCCATTACGTATGATATCCTGGATATGTATCATGATCCTGCCGGATTTGATGTGCTCAAGCTTGGCATCAATGATAGCCAGGATCCCAACAATCCGGTGTGGTGGACCTACACCCTGCGGAGTGTGAATTAATGATATGCTTTTAACTGTGCATCATACTTCTTCGTGCAAGAATTGTTTCGATTTTGTTCTATCCATGAAGACCCTGTTTACTTTTTAAACGTGCTATCATGAAACTACGCTGGCTCTTTTTGTGGATGAGTTGCGGATTGCAGATGGTTTTTTCCTGCAGCAAGTCGTCGAGCAACCCTTCACCTTCCGATGGGAATCAGCCTGCCATCACCGTCTCCGATGTGACGCTGGCCCGTCAGCCCCGGCAGGATATTTCATTCCGGTTTTATGTGAGCTTATCCAAAGCTTCTTCCCAAACCGTTACCGTACACTACGCTACTCAGGCCGGCACGGCCCTGGCCGGAAAAGATTTCATTCCCGACAGTGGCATTTTGCAGTTTCCGCCCGGTACTACACAGGCTTATGTGGATATCACGGTAAAAGCCGATAGCCTGCGGCAGGCCAATCAGGAATTTTACCTGGTACTATCAGCTCCGCAGCAAGCTACCCTTGCCCGAAACAAAGCCACTGGCGTGATCCTGAATCAAGATTTACCTTATTTGCCTACATCAGATTCCGGTTACACCACACCTATGTCCTATCCCGGCTATCAGCTGGTATGGCACGATGAGTTTGATGAAACCGGCCTGTCGGATAATGATTGGAACTATGAAATCGGTGGCAATGGCTGGGGCAATCAGGAACTGGAATACTATACTTCCCGGCCTCAGAATGTGTTTATTTCCGATGGAAAACTGATTATAGAAGCCCGGAAGGAAAGCTACGGGAATAACTCATACACCTCCGCCCGCATCACCACGCAGGGCAAACATGAATTTCAGTATGGCCGCATAGATATTCGGGCCAAACTGCCGGTGGCAACGGGTATGTGGCCCGCCTTGTGGATGCTGGGCTCTAATATCAAACAGGTAGGATGGCCGCAATGCGGAGAGATTGATATCATGGAGCTGATCGGAAAGAATCCGCGTGAGGTGGTAGGTTCGTTTCACTGGAAAAAAGCCGACGGCAGTGAAGGTACCTTCAACAACCGGTATGATCTCACCCAAGGCGATTTTTCGCAGGCCTTTCATGTGTTTAGCCTGTTATGGGATGCGGATTCATTGCAGATTCTGGTAGATGATGTACCGTATGTGAAAGCTTCGCGGCAGGATTTAAGCGATGGTCCCTATCCGTTTGATCAGCCTTTCTTTTTCATTTTCAATGTAGCTGTGGGGGGCAACTGGCCGGGTCCGCCCGATCAGACCACCAGTTTTCCACAGCGCATGTTTGTGGACTATGTACGGGTGTTTCAGAAAAATTGAGGCCTGTTAAACTTGCCTATCCTGAGCAAGCTGCTTTTTTCATGAGATTGCTTCGCCTAGAATGGCTGTAAAATACAGCAGGCAGATTCCTGCATAGATAAATTGTTATTGTAAAACAGGAAAGCATGCACAAGGATTTCAGTTTCGAAAACAAATTACGGTGCCGTGGCTTCCGGCTGTGGGTTTTTCCTAGCAGGTTCCGGGCTGTACTTACCATTGCGCTTATAAGCAGCATGGGCTGCTATACAGGTTGTGCCAAATCAAATCCGCCGGCAGGCCAGGCAGGCGGTTCGCAGCCTGCACCACCTGCCGATACGACCCATCCGGTGCAACAGCAGCCTGTGCAAACCGATGTAGCCTACTGGCTCACCACTCCCGATCGCAGCCAGCTGCTGAAGCGGCAACAGGCAGCTTTGCTGTTCTCCCCAGCATCCGGTCAACAGCCTACCATTGAAGTGGATACCACACAAACCTTTCAAACCATCGATGGATTTGGTTTTGCCCTCACCGGTGGCAGTGCCTATCTGATTCACAAATTGCCAGCTGCACAGCAAGCCGCCTTGCTGCAGGAATTATTTGGCAACGATAGCAACTCCATTCACATTAGCTATATCCGCATCAGCATCGGGGCTTCAGATCTGAATCGTTCTGCTTTTACCTACGATGATATGCCTGCCGGGCAAACCGATACGGCTCTGCAGTATTTCAACCTCGGAGCTGATCAGTATGACCTGATACCCATATTGCAAAAGGTGCTGCAAATCCAGCCCGGCCTGCACATCATCGCCACGCCCTGGTCGGCACCGGCCTGGATGAAAACCAACCACAGCCTGATAGGTGGCAGCCTGGATACGGCGTATTATGCGGTGTATGCAAGATATTTTGTCAGATACATTCAAACCATGCAGTCGCTGGGCATTCCCATTGAAGCCGTCACTCCTCAAAACGAACCGCTGTACGGAGGCAATAATCCCAGCATGATGATGCAGCCGCAGGAAGAGCTGCGCTTCGTCAGAGACTACCTGGGCCCAGCTTTTCAACAGGCAGATATTCGTACCAAAATTGTGGTATATGATCACAACTGCGATCGGCCTGATTATCCGCTTACCATCCTGCAGGATCCGGTAGCCAGGCAATATGTGGATGGTTCGGCCTTTCACCTGTATGCGGGCAATATCACAGCCCTTTCGCAGGTGCACCATGCCTATCCCGACAAGCAGGTATATTTCACCGAACAATGGACCGGCGGCCCCGATCAGTTTGGTCCCAACCTGTCGTGGGATATCCTGAACCTGATTGTGGGTGCTACACGCAACTGGAGCCGATGTGTGATCAAATGGAATCTGGCTTCCGATCCGGATTATCAACCCCACACCCCTGGCGGATGTAGTTCCTGTCTGGGTGCATTGACCATCGGGAGTGATATTATCCGCAATTCATCCTATTATTCCATTGCCCATGCATCCAAATTTGTTCCCTCCGGATCGGTGCGGGTATATTCCACAGATCTGCCTGCCCTGCCCAATGTGGCTTTCCTAACACCAAACGGCAGCAAGGTACTTATCGTTTACAACCCATCATCTGCTGATCAAACTTTTCAGATTTCCTTCCGTGGCAAACAGGTAAGTCCGGTGCTGCCAGCCGGTGCAGTAGGCACATTTGTGTGGTAATGAAGTGAGCTGCTGGTAGCAATACACCTTGCAGTTGCTTTACCTGCGCAGCAGGCCCATGCGTGTAATGAATATTCAGAGGCAGTTTGAAGGCTATTTGAAAAGGGTTTGCATGAGTTTTTGCCCGTGTTGATACAGGATGTGTTTCCATTTTTCAGCCAACTGATTCACATCCTCCGAAAAACGGAAATACAATACAGCTCCGCCAAACAAGCCGATATAGACGATGCCTCTTATGGCAGCATCGATAAGATAGATAAGCACCCTGCTTGGGGAATCATTACCAAGAGGCAGCGGAATGGATTTCGTAATCACGAACGCTGCAATGCCCGATAGTACAATACCAGCTGTTGCCCACCGGAAAGGCTGCATCTGGAAACGCAGGTAGATAAACACGCAGCGCATCAGATTAAAAAGCGTTAGGGAAAGAGCTGCTGTGATGGCTGCACCTATCATCCCAAAACGATGCACTAGAAAATAATTCAGCACAATGGAAACAACCGTAAAGAAAATATTCGTATAAAAATCAAATTTCCAGAAATGGGAAGTCTGAATCACTTGATTATTCACGCCTGTGCCCAGATCCATCAGTTTGCCTGCACCCAGAATCCACACCACCCAGGTAATTCCGCGATATTTTTCGGGCAGGAAATGCTGAATATCCGGCAGATCCGTGCAGATGAGTCCCAGAATGGCCAGTCCGGCAATCAGCAGGGTGGCGGAGGATTTCTGATAAAGCTTTTCAATTTCCTTGTAATCCTTGTTTTTCCAGTGTACGGCCAGCAGGGGAGTGGTAATGGAAGCCATGCCCCGCTGCGGCACTTCCATCACCCGGATGATATAATCGGCTATGGAATACACGCCTGTCTGTGCCAGTCCGCTGATGCTGGATATGAAAAAAATTTCCACCGTTTTGGCAAATACATTGAACACGTTGCTGCTGAACACATAAAGGCTGAAAGCCAGCATGCGTTTCCACAGCCTGCGGGTTACGGAGCTGATACCCGCATACAGATGAAACTGCCCGCTGCGGATCAATACCACCAGCACCACAATCACCGGAATGGCAAACAATCCGCTATACAATTTGATGAATGCATCTACCGATATCCCATGCAGGGCAACCAGTACAATCAACAAGGTACCATACAGGCGCACAACCGTTTCGCGCAGCACGTTGGTGAGTACGGTTTTGCGTAATCCCCAGGCAAAGCTCTCCAGCAAAGCAAAAAACAACATGAAGAACACCATGGGGAACAGCCAGAAATAATATTGTACAAACAAAGCTGAATTGCCGGAAAACTTACGGATGATAAGCGATTTGCCCAGCCATCCCGCCAGTGCGAATAATCCGAAACCCAGCAGACAGATGCTGATGACCAGCATTGGCAGATCGTTTTTATGAGGTTTCAGATAATCCTGGTAAAATGGGAAAAATTTATTTACCACGGGCACAGTGCCCAAGGTAGCCAGGGCTGCCATCAGAGCTGCAGCATTTACCATCAGCTGAATCAATCCGAATTGTTCGGGGCTCAGAAAATGGGTAAACAGCACCAGCACATTGAAAGCACCAATAGCAAACCCGGCATAAATGAAAATGGTGGATTGAATGCTTTGCCGCCTGACAATACCCATAAATCTGTTTTTCGCCTGCCTGCCGAAGGCAGGGTTGTGAACGCCAAAAATAATATTTTTGAAGGTCAATCCTGTTCCTTGGGCAGACGGTCCTGCCTAACTTTGGGATGATATTCAATTTCTCCTATGGCTGCTGAACGTACTCCGCAATCCATCTCTCGTGAAATGCATGATCGTCTGCATCCCACCATTTTCCATCCCCGTTATTACCATCTCAGGCGTCTGAAAAAAGCTGTTCAATTTGTTATACAGAAATATATTCAGAAAGGCAGCTGTGATGTGATGGTTGACTATGGTTGTGGCAGTATGCCCTATCGTTCATTGTTTATGCCTTACGTAAAAAATTATCTGGGAGCAGATATAGCTTTGAATCAGGCTGCAGATATTGTGTTGGATGAATATGGCCGATTGCCGCTTAATGCCGCATCAGCAGATGTAATTCTTTCTACACAGGTACTCGAACATGTAACGGATCCGCAACTTTATTTGCAGGAAGCAAGCAGGGTGTTGAAAAATCAAGGTTTGTTGATTTTATCCACACATGGTATCTGGATGTATCATCCTGATCCTGTTGACTATTGGAGATGGACATCTGCGGGATTGCAAAAAATCATTCATGAAAATGGTTTTGAAATACTCGATATAGTTGGCATACAAGGTCTTGCCTCAGCAGGACTTCAGCTGATACAGGATGCATTTTTATTTAAATTGCCTTCCTTTGTAAAATGTTTTTTTATTCCTGTCATGCAACTCAGAATTGCTTTGGCCGATCAGCTCCACAGCCACAACAATCGGATCAAGGATGCCTGTGTGTTTATGATTGTAGCTAAAAAGTCGTGAGATCATGAGGATTTGTGTAACCCGCTCTAATGTGCAAGCTTATTCTGAGACTTTTATTGTAAGGCAGATTGCAGGTTTAAAATCTGTTTTTGGTGATGATCAGGTAAAACTGATTTATCAAAACTGGCTACCCCAAAAAGAAGAGTCCGGTAAGCTGTTAAACCCATTACCTCTTTTCCTGCTGCATAAATTTCTTAAGAATGTATTTCATAAAGAAGACACCCTCATCAACCTGTACGGCTTAATCAAATATTTTAAAAACCAAAAGTTCGACGTTGTAGTAGCCAACTATGGAATTACTGGAGCCAAAATATGGAAAGCATGCGCACAGGCAGGTGTGCCTTTAATTGTCCATTTTCACGGATTTGATGCTTTTCACAAACAAACCTTGCAGAAATACCTCCCCTCCTACAAACAAATGTTTCAATATGCAAGCTACATCATTGCCGTTTCACAAGATATGCGTAGGCAGTTAATTGCATTGGGCGCAGATGAGCAAAAAGTAGTCACGATCCCTTATGGTATTGATATTTCGTTTTTCAGGCCTGGCGACCCTTCAACAGCTCCGCCCGTGTTTCTTGCCGTAGGAAGGTTCACAGCCAAGAAAGCCCCACAGTTGACTATTCAGGCATTCAGCTATGTCGTGCAGCAGGTGCCTGAAGCAAGATTAATGATGGTGGGTGATGGTGAGTTGTTTGAGGAGTGTGTAAAGCTTGCTGCTAATTTGGTTCATAAAATCGAATTTAAAGGCGTGCTGCAACCCGATGAAATTGCTCAGCTTATGCGACAAGTCCGGGCTTTCGTGCAACATTCTGTCACAGCGCCCGATGGCGACAAGGAAGGCACACCCAATACGATTCTGGAAGCTGCCGCATCTGGTTTGCCCGTCATCAGTACTTACCATGCGGGTATTCCCGAAGCAGTCAGGCATGGTGAAACGGGCTTCCTGGTAGAAGAGGGGGATGTGCAGCTGATGGCAGATTACATGATAAAACTCGCAACCAATCCTCAGTTGGCAAAAGAGTTGTATTGGCGCAAAAACGAAATGTCACAAAAATAAAAAACGAAACGTCCAATTTTTAGGGGGCTGAATTCCGCGCAGGTTGTTAATCATTAAAATTTTAATATTTTGTCCACAAGCTGAATAGCATCTATTGGAATGGATGCATTTTTGTCAGCCTCTTCAATGCCTGCCTTCAGAATGGCCAGCTGCCTGGGCGTCAAAGAGATCGTTTTGGATTTCTCTTTCTTTGAATCCCATGAAATCCGACCATCTGGTTGCTGAATAATATTGAAATCCTCGATCTCTTCCGCACTAAAAGCCACCTGTGAGCGTATGTCCTGAATGAGCTGCCCATCTACGATATTAGCCCTGTCTGGTAGAAACAAAGGCAGCATCAGCCGATCTAAAATAGAAAGTTCTATCTGATGTTTCATTGCATTAAATTTTACAATGCCATAGGCCCTGCCATCCAGTAACCGCCGGCATACACGAACATCCACATGTCGCCACGCGATATTGTGATGTTATTTACAAGATTGCCATTGTTATCGATGATTTGATGGCTGGATGATGGATGTCTTGATACAGTACAATTATTGTTAACTGGCTTGACATAAATGATCTGACCATCCTCTTCAGGATACGGCAGATAAATTGTTGCCGTACCGGAAGAATAGAACGGGAAAACAAGAAAGTCACTTAAACTCAAATAAATTTGAGGTGAATTAGAAGTATTTACATTCCCAATAATTCCATTGTTTATATATAATTTCTTCAGCATCTTCACATCGCCATTAAATTGAGCTGCCCAGCCATTGTTTACTACTTCGGCAAAAAGCGCTACGTGCATATCTTTATATATTGCATTCGTATCGCCATTTATTCTAAAAAATCCCGCTGTATTGAATCCATATGTCGTGATAAACTCACCGCTTCCTGCAAACATGAGCAAGCCAGTTGGTTTCAAATAGGCGGCATTACCACTTGTGCCGGTTGACATTCTGATATATCCGCTGCTATCTATTTGCATTACCGGCAAGTTATTGGCAGTCGCCGAAGTTTTCAGGCTTGTCGAGTCCAATAACCAGCCTGATAGCACTCCTTTATTCATATAAACTGTACCATCATTTAACACTCTGAATGGTGCACTATTTTTATTCGCGTATGTATCACCAGCCCAGAAACGTATGCTTGAGCTGCCATTATCTACCACACCGGTGATGCCCGCATTGTTATTCCCGGTTGCATCACCAACAAGCAGAGTGCCTGTCGCTACTACGTTACCGTCAACGGTCGTTGTCAAGAAGTTGGTTTTGCTGGCTACATTATTTGCCGTGTTCTGTGCGTTCTGTGCCTGGGCAGCTGCATTATCTGCAAGCGTTTTAGCGGCATCAGTAATGGCTTTCGTTAGCAGCACTTTCTGCGTATAATAATCGCTGAATTTTTGCCTGAATGTATTGCCGTCAATATCGCTGGTAACACTCATATTGCTTAGCAACGGCGACAGGTAGCTACTTAGGGCATTGTAGGCATTGTCATAATTCGTGGTACTGATACTATATGTGCCTGCCTGTGCATTGATGTTCGGCTTTTCAGCCTGGATGATTTGCCATTCTTTCAGCACATCCTGCTTTTCGCCAGGTGTTAGCTTATTGTCACTTGACAGTTCTAATAATTGTTGTGATTGATAAGCTATTTGCGTGTCATCGTAAAACGGCGCGTTACTTTCAGCCCAGGATCTTATCTCTTCATCTGTGGCCGCAAGATTCAGTATAAATAATTCATCATATAATCCAGCAGGCGTTGATTCATACCCATAGCATGATAATTTTATCTTATTGTATTTCGGGGCTGAACCATAGTCTGCGCTAAACCATAAACTGCCATTCAGATAAAGTTTAATTGTTGTACCTGATCTTACCAAAGCAACGTGATAATATGTTGAAAGATTAATCGTTTCATTAGTTAAAGCATATTTATATTTATTTGTTTCATCTCCGATGTAAAAATCGTAACCCCATCCCTGAAAGAAGTTCAGGTAATTTGTCCCATTCGTCAGACCGAGAATGGATCTATCTGAATTACCTCTATATGCCGACATAATGGGCGCGTACCAGAATGATACCGTGAAATCTGAATAAAATGTTACTTCATATTCAATATTTGATTCTCCTCTTGTGCCTTCAACGAATGAAGTGCCTTGATTAATAATCGAGTAACCAGGTAATATTTCTACCTGTATGCCGCACAAATATAAGCTCCCTGCAGAGGTTGCATAATCCCAATAAATAAGAGGACGAAAACTTCCTGAATCATTTAATGTCAATATCATGTCAAATCGATGCCATGCTCCGTCGGATATTAAATTTATGCGTGCAAAATTTGCATGTGCATTCAAGCTGTTATCTAACAAACTTGCTGCCAAATCATAAAAGCCGCCCCCATCCCATTTATAATACCCGCTTACAGCTACTCTCTGCCCAGCATTGAAATTATACAAAGACTGCCCCCCTGTGCCATGCCATTGGTTATCTGTTCCTGTTTTTTGCAATAATACTACTCGCCCTGCAGGGGCAGTATTATCTGATATGTCAGTATTTATCGTTCCGCCATTATTTGCTTGCCAGCCATAATTCGTTAGATTATAATTGAATATATTGGTTGTTCCTGGCTCACTGGCAACAGCTCCACCAAACTTGCCTTCTATCTTTCGTATTGTTCCGATGGCATTCGTCGGCTGCTGGCCTGTCGTACTATTCAGCGATTCGTCGAAATGAAATAATAAAGCGCCCGCAGGTTTGGGCATGCTTCTATTCGTTATCTGCAGCTTGGCTTTATCGCTGATTGCTTTAAGCAAAAGCACTTTCTGCGTATAGTAATCGCTGAATTTTTGCCTGAATGTATTGCCATCAATATCGCTCGTTACACTCATATTGCTTAGCAATGGCGTCAGGTAGCTACTTAGGGCATTGTAGGCATTATCATAATTCGTGGTACTGATACTATATGTGCCTGCCTGTGCATTGATGTTCGGCTTTTCAGCCTGGATGATTTGCCATTCTTTCAGCACATCCTGCTTTTCGCCAGGTGTTAGCTTATTATCATTTGCCATATCAGCAAGCTTGGCATTCGCAGCATCGGCACTTGCCTGGGCATTGTTGGCCGCATTCTGTGCAGCAGTTGCGGCTGCCTGGGCAGCAAGAGCAGTAGTATCGTCGGTATATTTGCTTGCCTTAGTCCAGTCTGCAACATTGTAGCTCCCACTTGCGCGGGATGTGGTGCAAACTAAGATATCCCCGCTGGCTCCTTGCGACCAAAGGTCGCCAACATCGTAGGGTGGTGTAGGTTGGGATACAAATACGCGCCTCTTATGGTCGGCAGTGTCTTGTGCCTGGCTTGCCCTTTGCAGTGCCAGTGTAACATCACTATCAGTAATCTTTTGCCAGGCATAAACGCCATTGCTTACCATAAATCTGTATGCATAGCCGGTTGTGGTGTCGTAGAATAAATCGCCAAGATGTTTGTTTTTAGTGGCCTCATCTGTCCAGCCATTAGCCGGCGCGTTGGTCAGTGTGGGTGCGTAAGCATAAAACCATGTGGTAATACTTCCATCAATTTGGCTCTGCAGATTATTTAGTTGGCCTGGCAGAGTATTGTTCACGTAATCTACCACATCATCATACGGAGATAAATCAGGCTTGTCAATCAAATTCTGGTATCCTTGGCTGCCGGCATTAATTTTCAGAACACCCTGAATTTCCCCTGTATTCAGGTCAAAATAAGTCTGTCCGTTTAGGCTTTTAATCCGGCCGGCTGTAATCTGATCACCCACAATGTAGGTCATGCCATTGGTGAAAGCAAAATCCCGCCTTCCGTTCATCACTTTATACAATACCCCTAAATTGAAGCAAAAATATCCGGCAATTGCATCCACCTTCACCGGCGTAGTACTTATCATCCAGGTACCCGATAATTGAGTTTGCGAGCATTTTGCGTAAACATAATAAGCTTTCATAGCATCAAGCCCGGTGAACGTCTGCTGGCTGATTTGCCAAACGTTCCCAAGTCCGCTGATTTCTATTTCAAAATGAATTAGCTCTCCGCTTGACAGGGATAATTGTGATGGATTGCCCTGATAATTAGGTATAATCGTAACACCTGATAGATTAAAATTCTGCGATTTAGCTCCAACGCTAAGCATTAGCGTATCAATGCTTTCGGGTTTAATTTTACCAACATCAAAGTAACCGTCTGGGTCAAATACAAGTTCTTGAAGTTGTCTATATCTGATGGCATTTTGCCTTGCCATTTCAGCAGATGTTCGATCTATCCTTTTTATCACGCGTTCATTAGTTAAGGTTTTTGCAAGTATTCTTTCCTGAATAGTATAAGGTATGGTATCTGCAATAGTAGCCTGAATGGCCTCGGGGTATATGATGGGATAGCTGATACTTGCAATGCGAATTTGCTGGTTAATCCCCAGATCATTATCAACAATGGTAATCCTATCTCCTGGCTTGAGGAGAATATTTTGCTGTTTCGCATAAAATCTATCAATTTCCAGTTCATAAGCTGCACGGGGTATACTATTCTGATCAAGATAAGCCTGGGTTTCCTCTTGCAGCTGTGCTTCTGCGGCATCAATATAGCTTTGCGGCATGGAAATGCCAACTATCGTATAGCTGTCACCTATTTCAGGATAGTTGATCTCATTGGGTAATTGATATCCATTGCTATCAACAAACGTCTTAAAACTGATTTTCTTCTGGCTTGCATCGTATCTGGTAATATCAAAACTATAGCCGGCTAAGGCGCCTGTTTTGAAGACAATTTGTGGCACTACTCCGGAGATGAGCTGATTATTGATATCGAAATCAATATTCGCATCCACAACACTATTGTGATCATTGCTATCTGTCCCTGTTACGCTACCATCCCTATGCGGATAGATATTTTCGTTCACATAGATGCCCTCCCTAATGCCAAATGCCTGTACATTTTTTTCAAGGTATTGTGCGGCAAATTGCAACCTTTTGGCACCATTTCGGTAACTGCTATCTAAGTTTTTGCTTCCTCCAAAGCCATATACCCTGGTTACCAGGTTCAGATCCTGCACATATTTTCTGCTTAAGGAATAAAGGCCTTGGCCTTTTCCGTATGAAAAACTCAAATTTGTCGAATAGCCAACGAGTTTCACCAGATTAACCTGCTTACCCACAATTTCATACTCAAGTTTAAATGCTTGGGCGATTTGCACAAGTGCTTGTCGGCAGGTTGTGTTGCTAAAACTCAATAGTTGCGGTTCAGTGGCATCCACTGAGCCAACTGTCCATCCCGTATCAATGCTGTTCATATTATCAACCACAAGCTGCACAAAATCCATCGCATCGCCGAAATAATCAAACTCAGCTTCCCCTTCATCCATAAAAATTTTATTGTATAGCCGATAGCTCATCCCTTCAAATGTCACGTGATAATCATATAGTTTAGAACTTAGCTTAGTTACCTCTGGCGTAGTATTCACTTCATATATCTGATCCTGGTGAATGATGTAATCACCTATCTCTAGGCTCATTGGGGAAGTGGACTGGAATCTGGCCTCTATTTTATCTTCCCCCATGAGTTGCTTTGAGTAAACAGTATTTTCATCAATGTTTACTGTCTCAATTATATTTCCGCTTCTATATATCTTTAGTTCCATATCATTGAATATTAGGGTGATTCAAGGGAAAATCATCAATGAAATTGATCTGAAATCTGCTTGCTACTCTTCCGTTTTTTAAACGAGTCAGCAAGCTCAATTGCTGCATGCTTTTGTATAGGAGTGTAAAGCGCAAATTCAGTTCAATAGCATCCAGTTGGAAATATCCGGATAGCATCTTAGTGCTAAATATGGTTAGTTTCTGAAGATAATCGGCTTTGTCATTGGCAAGAATAACCATGTTGGCGGTTAATTCTCTGCTCTCGTAGAAATTCTCATCCACATAGCGTTGTGTGCCATGCTGGTCTTTCCAGCTTTGTGCATAGATTTCTTTGCGAGTGGGCAACTTAAGTAGTTCATCATATATTCCTTTCTCGAATATGATACCGTAGGTATCAAACACGTCCTGCCCGTCAATCTTAAACTGGTTTTGAAATATCATATTTAACCTCCTATATCCCGCATGGTCATAGCGGGTTTTGTGTTGTTAACAATATTTTTTAGCTCTTGTATAGCCAGGTCCAGTTTTGCAACTGTATTGGCCGTATGCGTTTCGATATTCAATTGCACATTTAACATCTGTCCAGTGAGCTGAAATTCTCGCTTAATGGTATCATATTGCCCGCGCATCAGCCCTGCCAGCTCATTGGCCGTATCTTCAGTTATGCTCTGCTTAATAGCACCGCTTAAGCCATTATCACTAAGATTGTTGAAGTTTAAATTGGCTATTTGTTTAAGCTCATCAAATTGGGTTTCAGCATTGTTAATAATGTTGTTATACATGTCTTGTAGCTGAGCTACTTCAGATGCTGTGAGCCCTCCTCCGCTTTCTGTCATCTGAGCAAATTGATTGTAGAATTCCTGCAATGGCCCTTCTAATACTTTTTCTTTCAGGCTGTTCAGAATTGCTTGCTTCATCAGATTTTGGAAATCCTGGGCAAAATCAGCAACTGCTCGTTTCCCTTCTGCCAGGCCCTGGATAATAGAATCTGCAATGTTTTCCTGGGTAGTTCCGGTGAGTGACTCTTTTATCTGATTGTTTACATCGGCCAATTGCTGGTCAATATCCCCCATTTCGTCGTGCACCTTTTGCAAGGCTTCAAACCATTGTTTTGTTTCGTCGGTTAATTTGCCCTCGGTATATAGCTTCTCAAGCTGATCATAAGTTACGTTGCCCAGATTCTGCAGATCTTGTACTACACGCGTTTTTTTCCCAATGCCTAAAAATCCGCCATATTTTTCCGTATGTTCACCCACAATCTGTTGCCCCTGTGTTTGAATTTGGCGTAGTAATTGGTTGTAGTCAGCTAAGGCCTGTTGTTTCTGCACATTTAGCATCTGCATGCGGGCCTGCAGCTCAGCAACCGTCATCTTCATGATATCGCCTTGTGTGCGGGCCCTTTCCCGCAGAAGTTCATTATACTGAATTTCACCACGTATCAATTGATCCTGATAAGATTTTATTTCTGCTGCTGCCTTGTGGGCGCTTTCCTTGGCTTCAGAGAAAATTTTAAATACGCCGGTCAGGCCCTTCACAACGGAAGCTATTCCCTGAACGATGAGTATGGGATTACCCGATGAGATGCCGCCTGCCAGAGAAGCCCCACCCTGAGCAAATTGGCTTATGCTTCCGGCTATCTGGCCAAGGGTTTGGAGGGTATCCGATAGGCCAGGATTCAGTAGTTGTAGGGCATCAGCCAAATCACCCAAGGCTTCAGCCAGGATTTGTGCTGACTGAGCTATATCTGCAAACAAAGCTTGGATACGTTGTTGCTGCAATTGCTTTTGTTCCTGTTCAAGCCTTTTAAGTTCTGCCTGTATCTGATGGATGGCTTGGGCATATCGATCTACATCCCTATAGCCACCCTGTAATGCCTTTGTGTAGGATGTTTGTGCCAGTTGCAGTTGCTTGAGTAGCGAAAGCCTTTGCACTTCAGTAAGAGCTATCTGTGCCTGAACACGTTCATAGTCGCTAACATTGGGGTTATTAATCATGCTTTCATAAGCAATACTTTTTTGGTCTCTTTCCAGTTGAATAGCCTGCAATTGCTGTTGATAGTATTCTTGCAGGTATTGTTCATCAAGTTGGCGTTTCTTTTGCAAAGCATTGGCATATATTTCGGCTATTTTCGCCTGCAAAAATGTTTCATTGTCAATACTGGCTTTTGCTTTGGCTACTTCCTCATTTTGTTCAAGGTCAATAAGTTGTTTACGCAGCTGTAATTCGGCCGCAGATCCTTGTTGTACTTGAGATAATCTTTGATTGATTGTTGCACGCTTAATGCTTATCTCATCTTCAGCTTGTTCCAGGTTATATTGGCGCACCAGATCATTGATTTGCTTTTGCCTGGAGGCTTCTATGGCTAACTTTTTTTCAGCCGTAACATTGCTTTGGGCTAATTCTTTCTCTGCCTCCAGCTGTATCAATGCCATTCGGGCATTAAGCTCCTCTAATGATCCTTTTTTGGAAGTATTCAGCTTAGCTTTTATCAGTTCTTCCTGCTGCGTTAACTCATATTGCTTATTTTTCAGGATAGCCTCTTGCTCTTGTTTTTGTGATTCCACCAAGATTTTTTCCCGTTCACCTTTGGTAAGGTTCACATCTTGCAAGGCTATGCGGCGACGGGTTTCAATGGCATTTAGTTCAGCCTGCAGCCATGCAGCTGTTCCTTCTTGCATAGCCTCTGCCCTGGCTTCAGCTTGGGCAATAGCGCTTCTGCGAGCTGCTTCAATCCGTTGTCTTTGCTGCTCAGCAAGCAAGGCTTCTCTTTCTCCTTCAGCCTTAAGCTCATCTTGCCGGATTTTTTCAGCCACATCTACCTGGGATTGATAATATTTAATCTGTGCATTAAGCAGATTCAGCCTTTGTTCATCTTTTTTTGATAATTTGCCGGCAATTAGTTGCTGTTGTTCCAGCGCACTAGCCTGTACCAATAGCTGCTGGAGAATGGCTTTATTCAGGTCAAGGTTCTTCAGTTCAGTAGCATAATACCCTTTTGCATAATTGATCTTATCAAGTTCAGCAGCATTTTCCTTTAATTTTAGTGCTAAGATTCTCTCCTGGCTTTCACCTCTTGCCTCTGCAAGGGCTAGTTCATTCTTTGCCTTGCTAATGGCCTCATCCTGATTCTGGCCTTGCAAGGCGTTTATTTTTTGAAAAATGTCAAAAAGCTTACTTTGAGCCTCATACAGGCTGGTTTGTACCTCAATCTCATCTTTTGTTTTGCTGATAAGCGTAGCGATTACGGTAATAAGGGCCGTGAGGGCCACAATTAAAATTCCAGCCGGATTAGCTTCCATTGCAGCATTTAATCCCAGTTGTGCTGCCGTTGCTGCCTCTGTAGATTCAGCCTCGGCTACCCTTGCAGCTGCCAACCTGCTACTGATCGCAGCCTGTGCTGCAGTGATGATATTTCCCGTTTGTTTCACAAGATTCAATGCCTGTTCCACCCCCATCACAATCGTAAATACGCTGAACAGCTTCATCATCGTTTTCCCCAGTTCTTGATCTTCTCCACTAAGCATCTGCATGGCCGTTATGGTAGCGCTCACAGTACCGAACAGCCCACTTATTGCCGTATTGAGTGTTTTAATCTCATCTATTTGCTGAGTATTTTTCTTCAGGCTTGTTAAATCGCTTGGCGATTCTGGCTTGAATTTTTCTGAATTTAAAACATCCAGTCTCTCGGCTATTGCATTCATTTCCTGCCGGGTTTGCGCTAAGCCCCTGTTGTAGGCTGCAAGTAATTCAGGATCAGTTGTGTTCTGAATAGCCAGTTGCAGCCTTTTTTCCTGTGCAATAAGCCTGTCCAGCTCAGCTTCAAGCTGCTCTACTGACTGTGAATCCTGTTGAAAAGAAGCTTGCATTGTTTCAGCGGCACTAGTGGCAGCTGATTGGGTTTGGGTAAGTGTTTCATTCAATTGATCGATAGTATGCTCAATCTGCTTGGCATCGTTCGGGTCAATCTTCAGATCACCGATATTATCTTTAATAAATCTTAGGATTAGGGCAAATTGCTCAGCTTCATCAGAGGTTTGTTTGAGCATCTGGGATAGCTGGCTTATCTTTTCCGGGCTGAAAGAACTGGTAATTAACTCACCGATCTGGGTAAAAAGCTCATCAAATGGAGAAACAGCTTGCTGCACCTGCTGCTGCATATTTTCTGTAGCACTCACCAGTTGCTGCTTAATCTGTTGCAGTTGCTGAGCAAATTCTTCCTCGTTTATAGCAAAACTTACCTCTATGGGCCCAATTTCTGCCATTATTTTAGCTGATTTAAGATTTGGAACAATTCATCATCCTCAACCATTTTTTTGTTAGTCTTTTTCTTCAGCCGGGGTGCATCGGCTATCATGAGCTGAAGGTTTGCCCAGGTTACATGCCAGAGAATGTAATTTGAAGTCCAGCCTGTCTCACGGGCTATGCTGAAGATTAAACCCCAGGGGCTATGAAAGCTTTCGCTTATTAACTCCCCTGAGCCTCTTGGCTCAGATTCCTCGGTTGTGTCATCTTCATAATCGAGGCTAATCTGATAGTATGCAAAAAATCCCATGTTCCGCTAAGCATCAGCCCGTAGTACATCAGCTGATAAAGTTGATATGGCTTAAGGTGATTCCGCAGATAAGCTGCAAATACGCTCTCAAATGCCTGCAGATACCATTTCTTCCTCAATATCATGGCTGCGGCCACCTTACTTATTTGTTTGCCATATTTGTTAACCATGGCCATTACCTTTTGCATATCAGCCTCTTGCAGCTGATGTATGTCATCTTCCCATGAGCATACATACCTGCTGATATAAATCAATGTGCCCAGATAGGGTTGTTTGATAATGAATTTGCATTTCTTTTTTCCAAATAATCGTAAAAAGAAAGGGGCCTCAATACTGAACTGAATGCCCCTCTCCAATAGCGTATCCGCTGCTTTTGCTTCGATGCTCATATTATGTGTTTTCTTCGGAGCATGTCATACCATAATCATGCTGGCACTGGGGTGATAATAATAGATTCTGTTACACCATCCGTTGGCTGCAGCACACGGCAGGTGACATCCACCTTTAGCACATCATTCCTTCTGAACTGATAATTGATTTTGCCAATTACTTTGGCACGTGGAATTTGAATCTTAGCCCCTGTTTTCGTTGTGATCTCGATACTTTGCTCTATTTCAGGGGCGGTGTCAGGTGCATTCCATGAAGTATTAGGAGCCGTACCAGATACGCTGCCACCTAATACCCGAACCAACACATTAGGATCCATGGTCATGATGCTAAATTTAAGCGTTGTTGTGCCCTTTACTGTGATCACCTCCTCTGGATCATCACTTTGTTCGCTCATGATATCATTCATTTGTGGATCATCCATCACCAGATCGCAGGTATCGCGCACAATCTTGCCAATTTCAGTAAGAGATGTGCCCATGCCTCCTGACGTGCCCACATCTCCCATTTTTAAGGTCTGAAGACCGAATGAACGTATTTCTGCCATTATTTAAAGTTTTAAGGTGAATAATTATTTTTCTTTTTTTGTTTTCTTATCGCCCTTTTCAGCATCAAGCTTTCTATCATCCTCGCTAATCAGAGGCTGCTTATCAAATTGGTCGCGTGTAAATTTCACGATCTGCTTATCCTTTAATCCTTTAGCATGCTCATGGGCATAGTGGAATTGTGGAAAAGCTGTTGCATCGATTGTAAAAAAGATCTCTTGCAGCTTAGGGTAGCGCACAAAAAACTGATAAGCTATTTCTGAAAAGTTTTCCATTTTATTGTATTTAAGGTAAACGAATATATCCTTTATTAATTTCGCTCATTACCCTTTCTCGCCTGGCAACTTCTACGCCTTCTCTCGATCCATTATCATTGCTATTTCCCTCAATAGTAACAAGCAGGTTTCCATGTATTTCCTCCACAAAACCCGTATGGCCTTTGCCTGCTCCAAAATCTATGATAAAGATGTCGCCAGGACTAATATTGCTGCTTCTTGGTGCTATCTTTTGAAGATTTGTATGTTCCCATTGAAAAAGCACGCCACCTGTCTTCACAAGAGGATTGTTTACATGCAGCCGGCGTGCTGCCATTTCCACACACCAATACACAAAAGCCATGCACCAAGGGTAACCTTCATCAAGCCCTACGCTCTTCAAATATCGAGCTACAGCAGCACCTCTATTCTGTGGCAATTCAAACACATGCACCTGGGTCTGTGCCACAAACAAGGATTCTTTTGCCAATGTAGTTCTCAATACAATTTCCGTGGCCATTATTTCACTAAGCTTTTGATGAGTGATATTAAAACCTTTCTATATATCCAAGCATTCAACATCAGGCTTGCTATAAGTAGCAAGCGAATAATCTTGGGCACCTTATACTTAATCACATTCACTGGTTTTTCAACGGTTATGGTATGATATTTTTCTGTGGTCAATTGATGTTCCAGTAGCCTGATACGCTGCAATAAGCTATCTTGGTTATATTGAAGATGCAATTTTCCATTATTGAGCTGCACGAGCAAGCTACCTTTTTGGCCTCTAATTACCGTATCCAAATTAGCCTGAGGACAAGGCACCTGAAGCTGATAGGTCACAGTATCTGGTTTTACGGCAATAATTGTGTCATGATACACAGGTATTTGCTTAACTACAACACTATCTTCCCACCTATAACCAGTGGGTAGCATCTTTTTGCAACAACCTGACATGACAAAGAGCATGATTAGAATGCCAATATTTTTCATGACCTTTCTATCAAATTAATTCTTGAAAGCAGATTAAAGAAATGCTTTAATATAAGCTCGTATAAAGATGTGGTACAGAAATAGGTAAACACATATTTATCCAGGAAATCTTTTTCAAACTTACCTATCGCCAGCTGAACCAATACATAGATGCTCACAAACACGCTGCCCACTATCAATGTTTTCCAGGCATTGCTGATTCTCCACCCTGTCAGATAATTTTTAGCAAACATGCCGCCTACAATGAATAGCATCATCACCACCCAATCCACATGATCAATTAATTCCTGGATAGCTTGCTGTTCCATATTATCTTTGTTTTAGCTCCAGGTCACGAATACGCTTCCCATGGTCATTCAACCTGTTCTGCATATTCATTTGGTTTTCCTGGAGGAATTTAATCTGCTGATCGTGAACAGTCTTGATATGATTTAATTGCTTAATCTCCTCCACCAATTCGTCTAATCTGTTGATGATCTGGTTAAACCAGCTCTTTAACAGAAATCCAAGCACCACTAAGGTTATTCCCAATACTGCCGAAATCGTTAATGCTTGCCCTTCCATAGGTCTTTTAATTAAGCCCCGCCGCCTCAGCAAGCGGGGCTATCTGCTATCAACGGTCGCAAATGTTCGTAGATGTTGTCAAATATTAAGCAGGTGTGCCCTGCACGATGGCGTAAACACCCAATCCATCATTACGCCTTACCCGGCCTCCAGCCATCACAAGTGCACTGTACACATCGCCGTAGTACAGTGCATCGTTCGTGTTTTGAAAAAGCTTGGTATCGCCAAGGGCAAAGGCCACGCTATTTTTTTGCCAGGCCAGGCTGGCCAGGTTGTCTGTGCCCCCTAATACACTTCCCAGGGCTTTTACTGCATTATTGCTGTCATAAGCCAGTACCGAACTTCTGGTGAGTATGTTGAATCCATGCAGGCGCCCCACGATACCATTAGCTGCATCCATATATTGAGAGAAATCGCGAGCCTGGGTTTCACTAAGGGAATCATAAAATGCCTCAAACATATTGTCGTCAATCAACACATACCTATCTTGTTTGGGCACATTGTCAGCATTCATCCTAATCATCAGTTTCTTGAGGTCTGTATGATGGAAAGCCAGCCTGTTACCGCTTTGCCCGCCAACAGGCCCAACCTGTGTAGCAGATGGGCCCCCTGTGGTCTTTACAATCGTTGCGTTTGCGCCCCATTTGATAAGCATATCATCGGCCACAATCTCATTGAGTACCTGCATGTGATCTCCCAATACGCTGTCCTGCTTGTTATAGCTGAGGTGAATAGCATCAATGTTGGGGATATGCGTTGGATCTGTAGAGTATTCATCCAAAGCATATACCACATCAGTATCATTTCGCCTGACGGCTGTTGCTGGATAGGTGCTTCTATTTTTGACCACATTAGGCAAGCTGCCAGGCTGTGGAATATGTACAATACGGCCAGCAACCACATATTGGGAATCATCGTAAGCATTACGTAAGAATGCATTATCCTTCCAGAATCTTTCCACGATGTAATTAGCCCAGACTTCGAGCACCACCCCCGTGGCCACACCCCGTGGAAGAGGTACCATGAGGCTTAGCAAAAAAGCCACACCAACCACAATGGGGAAAGAAAATCCAGTAAATAAAGCAATGCTTGCCGATAAGATCACATTAGCCACCAGGCCCGTGAGAAAGAAAAGGATTGTTTTTTTCATGTTCTATTGTTTTATCAGTTTTTATCAAAATCTTTTCCGAATGCTTCTTTATATTTTAGCCGAAAAGCTGCCTCATCAAGTTGTTTCAGCCGTTCCAGCTTGCCCGTCATATACAATTCCCGTCCTGTGAGTTTGCATAGCTCTGCCAATTCATGTTGAGCCACTTGTGAATGATTTTGCAGCAACTGATCGATTGGGATAAAAGGCTTCATCGAATCGATTAATTCTTTCGTGGTATCGAAATCAGCATTTGCCAATTTCAAAAATTTCTCCCGATCACCTGGTGCAATCTTGCCCGCATGGATAGCGCCATCAACAAGTTGCTCAATGCGTTGCTGCAGCTGATGGGCTTTCAGCTGTTGCAATTCATCTGCAATTTTTTTTCGTTCTTCTTCTATTTCCTGTAATTTCTTTTTAGCAAGGAGCAGTTCCTCAATCCGTTGTTCCACATCCTGCTCCTGTGCTTGTTCTGTTAAGCCTAGTTTTGAAAGGATTTTTTTATTCATGTCTTGCATTTTTACAATCTTTAAGTAACTGACAGGTTCCAAATTCCATTGCCCATTTAGCATGATGCTATGCTGTGCCGATGTCCTAATAGCCAATGCGTTTCGGCAATTGGGAACATCCACAATGCTGGCCTCCAAGATTCCCCATTTAGTAACCGTTGGGCCAATCTGGCCGGGTAGCATCAGGGCAGGGTCTTCGCTGATATCAATCGGATCCAGCCATATACTTGCTGCATTGTAGTACCCTTTCTCCACCTTACGCTGCACCTTCATGGCAAATTCATCCTCATCGTCAAAATCGGGTTTGGCAAGCAACCTATTTCCATCAATCCGGATATCGTACCATTTGCCAATAGCCAGCATCACATTATCTGCAACAGGCTGCATATCACCCGCGCGGTTGTGCATAAAAAGCATAATCGGGTTTTGCCTGAACTGATCAATCTGGGCACCACTCATCAATACGCGAAACCCATTCATTACCACGCTCTCATCTATCAATACAAAATCAATATTGAGCTGAGCCATTTCAATGCGTTGTGTTTGCAAATTTTTGAAGAAAAAAATAGCCTAAAAAATTGTTAAAAGATGATAATACAAAATGTGTATAATTCTAATGTGTTATGCACATAATGTGTAAAAATCTATAATAAGATGCGTCTATTTTCTGGTGAATTTTGCTCTATGCGAAATAAATTATCTGATAAACGACAAAAGGCTAAAGCTTTGTTTATTACCGGCAAATACACCCAACAGGAGATTGCCAAAATAGTGGGTGTTACACCTAAAACCATCATTCGTTGGAAAACCGAAGAACGTTGGGAAGAACTCAACGTAAGTTTACTGACCACACGAGAAAATGAATTACGGCGATTGTATAAAATGCTGAAAGTGATGAACGATGAGATTGATGAAAAAGCACAAGATGGTAAGCCAATTAATTCAAAAGAAGCAGATGCCTTGCTTAAGCTCACACAAGCTATTAAGAATCTTGAGCTTGAAACAAGTATTGCCGACAAGGTGGAAGTGGGAATGGATTTTATTGAATTCGTACGCCGGGATAATCCCGAACTCGCTAAAACAATCACCCAATGCTTTGACCAATACATTCAATTTAGCCTAAAATGAAGATTGCAGATAGGGAAGCCATAAAAGAATGGATGAAGTACCGCCGGCAGGTGGAGAAGATGACTTTTGTGGATATGGATGAAAATCCATATCAGCAGAAAAAACGAATTGCGTATTTAGAAGCCCACCCGGAAGAATGGTTCAAATATTATTTCCCGAATTATTACAGATGTGAGCCCGCACCTTTTCATGTAGCAGCCACCAAACGCTGGCTTACTCACGAGCGCTGGTATGAGGTTCGTGCGTGGAGCCGTGAACTTGGTAAAACAGCCCGTTCAATGATGGAAGACATGTATTTGCTGCTCACCGGTAGGGCTAAGGTGAATTTGATTGTGAGTAACAGCCTAGACAATGCCATTCGATTGCTCACGCCATATCGCATTCACCTGGAGGCTAACCAGCGCATCATACACGATTATGGTGAACAAAAAAATATTGGCGATTGGAGCGACCAGAAAATTAGCACAAAAACCGGCTTTTGCATAGCTGCTATTGGAGCTGGCCAGTCGCCACGCGGTTTCAGGTTAGAAGAAATGAGGCCAGATCTGATCCTTATTGATGATATTGATACAGATGAGGATTGCCGTAACCCGGAAATTATCAAAAAGAAATGGAACTGGATTGAACAGGCGCTTATTCCCACAGTGAGTATATCCGGTAACAAACGAATCCGGTTCAACGGCAACATCATTGCCCCTTATTGCTGCATTACAGAAGCTATTAAAAAAGCAGATTACTATGAGATTATCAATATCCGGGACGAAAAAGGTCGCTCAACCTGGCCACAAAAAAACAAAGAATCGGATATTGATTATCTCCTCTCGAAGATCAGCTATTTCAGCGCCCAGAAGGAATATTTCAACAATCCCATCACCGAGGGCACGGTATTTAAAGAAATGTACTACAAGAAAATGCCCCCTTTAACTCAGTATAGATTTCTGGTTTGCTATATTGATCTGTCGTACAAATCAAGCCCCAGGAACGACTTTAAGGCTGCTGTGTTAATGGGCAGGTGGAAGGATGAATATCACGTGCTGAAATGCTGGCTTAAACAGGCTACTACACAAGAGTTAGCAAAAGGATTGGTTGACATAAAAAGATATGTAGGTGACAAAACAGCACTCTATTTCTATGCTGAGGAAAATTTCCTCCAAGACATCATCGTAAAGGAGCTGCATGATGACATCCGCCGGCTAAATGAAAGCATTGTGATATCTGCCGATAAAAGAAAAAAGCCAGATAAGTTTCATCGCATAGAAAGCACCCTGGAACCATTGGTGACGAATGGGAAATTTTTCCTGAACGAGTCTGAACGAGATAATCCATCCATGAAAACCCTGGAAGAGCAATTTAAAGCGCTGGCGCCTGGCAGCAAATCGCACGACGATGGGCCTGATGCATGCGAAGGTGCTAAGCACATTATTGACCAAAAATATTATACCGACCCTAAAGACATGAAGTTTGGTAAATATTTAATCAATAATAAACGGTATTAACATGGCATATCTAACACCAGATGAGCTTAAAACGCATATTTACGATGAAGCTGCCAGCATCATCAGCAGGGGCGATGAAACACTTTTGCAAACCGCCATTGATGAAGCAATAGCTGAGGCCAAAGCCTATCTCACTGCTTATGATACTGAAACTATTTTTACTGCCAGCGGATCTGAAAGAAATCCCATTTTGCTCCTCTACGTGAAAGACATTGCTATATGGCATTTTTTAGCAGTATGTAATGCGGGGGTTGAACTTGCATTAAGAGAAGATAGGTATAATAAGGCCATAAGCTTTCTACAGGGTGTACAGTCGGGCAAGATAAATCCAGATCTACCACTTAAGCAATCCACTACAAGCGATGTGTACATAAAGTTTGGGACAATTATCCCACCTCGTAATAATTATTTTTAACGAAATCAAAATGGGGATATTTATATGAAACAGAATAATATGATAGAAAATGAAAAAATAGCAATTATTCAGAACATTATCATCAGGCCCATTGTGAGGCAAATGCAGGATATCCAAAAATGGAGGCAAGCACACATTGCAGCCGAAAGCCTGAACCCAATCAGAGTTGCCCTGTATGATATTTATCACGATATTTTATTAGATACCACCTTAAAGGCGTTGATAGAAAAGCGTATTCTTGGCGTGACCAAAACTCCCCTCATTTTTGTGGATAGTAATGGGCAAGAAATTAAAGAAATCACCGAATTAACCTATAGTAATGAGTTTCGCAAACTCAGGCGCGAAATCATGTTGCAGCGCTTTTGGGGCATTACCTTGTTGCAGCTTACTATAGAAAACGGAAAGCTGCGAGTGTATAGCATCCCCCGCAAGCATGTCAGGCCTGATAAAAAAATGATTGTCTGGGAACAATACGGTACCGAAGGCATCAGGTACAATGAGCCTCCCTATAATCAATACATTGTTCAGATCGGTGAGGATACGGATCTTGGATTGCTGCTTGAGGCCACCCCGCTGGTTTTGTACAAACGTGGAGCTTTTGCCGATTGGAGCAAGTTCACCGAAATGTTTGGCATGCCATTTCGCGAGTTTCGCTACGATGGATATAATGATGATGCCCGCCGTGAGCTGGAAAGGCTTGCCCAGGAATATGGCGCCGGTGGCTATGCGATTCTGCCCAAAGAAGCTGAGTTCAAATTGCATGAAGTGAGCTCCAGCACCAATGGTGATGTGTATGATGCACTTCGGCTCGCATGCAATCAGGAATTGAGCATCCTGATACTGGGGCAAACCGAAACCACCATGAGCAGCACCAGCAGCGGCTATGCACAGAGCAAAACTCATGCAGAAGTGGAAGATGATATCAATGAAAATGACCGGCTCAATGAATTAGGTATTCTGAATGAACTCATTCTTCCGGTGTTATCCAATTTAGGCTATCCTGTTGAAAACGGCAGCTTCAATTATGCCCCAGCCAGCGATCAGCTTTCTATCCGGGAAAAAGCAGATGTTTATTCTATCCTGAAAAACAACTTGCAACTGCAGATCCCGGATGAATACTTATATGATGAATTTGGCATCCCCAAGCCTAATAACCCGGATAAGCGTGCAGATATTACAGCTGCCAATGCTGCAACTCATGACGAACCTGGCTTAAATAAATTGCGAAAAATGATTGTGAATTTTTTCGCACACGGCCCGGCGTGATCATGCCGCCGGGCCATGCAAAATTGAAATCTGAAATTGAAGCCCTCTATAACCTGCACCCTCACCATCATGGGCCCAGGCTAAGCATTGATGTAAGGGAAATTGAACGCCTGCTGCGCAAGCTAATGAAGCAGATATATGATGCCCGCCAGATGCCTGAACAGCTTGATGCGGAAGTAATTAACAGCACGGCAAAACTGCTCTATGATGGCGTTGAAAAGGGATACGGGCAAAAGCTCATAAATCTGGACTACAACACGCCGGACTTTAACATGCTCACCTCACTGAAGTCAGACGTGTGGCAATTCTCAGCCGCCAAAAACTATCAACAAATGAAAGCAATGACTGAAGCACTTCTGGGGCCAGATGGCCAACTGCGCTCTTTCAGCGAATTTAAGCAGGCCGTGAAGCCAATAATTGGCGATCATACACGCTGGCTGCAGACCGAATATAGAACGGCTATTGCCAGCTCACAAATGGCTGCCAAATGGCAGCAAATACAATCTCAAAAGGAAAGTTTTCCCCTGCTTAGGTTTGATGCTGTATTAGACGACCGAACCACGGAATTGTGCAAAAGTTTAGATGGGGTGGTGCGCCCCATTGATGATGCTTTCTGGAACAGCTATTACCCACCCAACCACTTCAATTGCCGCAGCGATGTGCGCCAGCTGCGTGAGGGAGAGGCCGATATCACACCCACTGAGTTAATCGCCTATCCGGTAATACCCAAAATGTTCTTAACCAATACCGCTAAGCAGGGCCTGGTGTTCCCACCAGAAAGCAACTATTACATTGGCGCGCCTGAGCATGTGATGCAAAACGCATCACTGTATATGGATAAAGAGGAAGCTTTCTTAAAGATATATTATTCAGAAAATAGTAGTGGCTTTATTAAGGCTCATATCTCAAAATTGAAGAAAAGAAACTATAAAAGAAGTGACTTTAACGACCTTTATGAAATAAGTGTGGCTCTGGCCAATGAAGGTAAAAAAGTAGAGATTCTCCCGGAAATTCCCGCTCAGGAAAAAGACTTACGTGAAAAATTACTGCCTGGCGTGTATGAAAACAAAAATCCAGACCTGAGGGTGGATGGGAAATATTATGAAGTGAAGAGGCCTGAAAAGATGAAATTCGATACTTTGAGCATGAATATAAGAAAAGCAAGTAAACAAGCTGCAAACATTATAATTATTTTGGATACAGAATTCGACATTCCATTTTTGGAAAATCTGGCAATAACTAGGAAGAACTTCGAAAAAAACTTAGAGGAAATTTGGTTTTATTATGAGGGAAAATTCATCTTTAAAAAAATTTTTTAGATTCATTAAAAAAATACACCAGCCTTTCGGCTGGCGATGGTCCGGGCCGCAGCCCAGTCCATTGCAAAGATGGCAAACCTTGTTCCAGAAAACAAAAATTTTTTGTTAAAAAAACGTGAAAATTGAGTTATTCATCCAACGGCTATTAAACCTTGTGGAGCAATTGCCTCCCATCATTGGCAATGAAGCCGTGAATTTTTACAAAGACAATTTCCGGCTGCAAGGCTGGCAAGGGCAAACTTTCCAACCCTGGCCCAAACGCAAGCGCGAAACCCGGCTAACGCTGGGTAAGCCCATCCTGATCCAGTCTGGTGCCCTGGAGCGAAGCATCCAGGTAAAGCAGGTTAGCCCGCAAAGGGTGGTGGTGGGCACCAGCAGCACCATCCCCTATGCGCGCATCCACAACGAAGGGGGCACCATCATCCAGGCTCCCCGGTCGGAGACCTTTGTCAGGCCCCGATACCAGCGTGGCCGAAAAAAGGGAAAATTTCAGCCCGGCAAGCTGCCTGGGCGTGGATTTACCTACGGCCAGCGGGTGATTCACATCCCTAAGCGGCAATTTATGGGCGATAGCCCCGTATTGCGCCGGCGTATCCAGCAAGCTATTACACAGGAAATCAAAAAAATTACCCAAACATGAAAAAGCTGTATGTAAAAATGCTGTCCCTGCTGCAGTCCATCTCGGCGTTGAAATACATTGATTTGGACAAAGGCCAGATAGATTATTTTGAGTTACGGCCTGCTGTGGCATTCCCTGCCGCTCTGGTGAGCATTGACTTTGCAAACTGCGAAGATGAAACCGACACCACTCAGCGAGTGCAAGCACAGATTCTAATTAGGCTGGCATTTGATTACAGCGGCGAAACCAGTGGAGCCACCCCGGCAACATTAAGAGATCAGGCGCTGGATTTATTTGAGCTTGTTGATCAAATCTATGCAGCCCTCCAAGGCTATTCAGATGAGGAAATTGACCACGTGAGCCGGACGGCCGTGCGTATGGAAAACCGGCAAGATCAACTGCGTGTAGCCCAAATATATTTCAATGCCTGGCTGGAGCAGTTTGCATAAGATGGGCCCAAAAGTCTTCAATACCATAAACACAATTAAGCGTTGCCATATATACGGGAATCCTAGGGTTTTCGGGTGTGCACACCACTGCTACAGCCCCCCGGTTCAAATTCCCACGTCCTTGATCCCTAATGAATAGATCTGCTATACGCACAGCATCTTCATAATTGTGGGTATTTTTAATTATAATTTTCATAATATTATTTTTCATAATATTATTTTCAATTATAATTTTCATAATGCTATTTTAATTAAAATTGTTACAATGCAAAACAAATCTTTTCGTTTTACTTGCAAATATACGAAAAATATCTAATACATAAAATTTTTTTTTAAATTGTTTGCCAATTAAAATATGGGTAACGAGCCTCAAGTTCGGGGAGGTTCACCTGTTGGTGCTCTTTTAAAAAATAAGCTTGGTCAAACAGGATCAGGATAATCGTGGCCTTGGAAAGAAAAAATTCCTGTTCCAGGTGGGTTAATGTATCTGAATAGCTGCGGCGAAGGATTTTGATGTAGTATAAGTAGCGGTAACAGAGGGCTTCATTTCGTTTTTTGACAAGTTCAGGATTTCTGCCTGTTTTTTTGCCGGTTGGCTTAGGATCGGGTTGAAGGGATTTGAAAAGGGCTTTTTCGCCTCGCATGGCCAAATTTACACGCATCCACACATCAGGCATAGCTAAGTTTTCCACTAACAGTGGATCAGAATTTGTGTAAAAAATCCCGGTACATACGTTCAAACTGTGTGACTAGTTTGGGCAATTCCTTAGCTGTATGCTGCCGCAAAGGTTTGTGCAGATAGCCGTAGTGTGTGCACCAGCTATCTATCCGTTCATAATCCACCTCATTGCCTTTTAGCCAGCCCATTTGCCGGGCATAGTAAAATATCAGCCGCATCTGCCGGTTCCAGCTGCGGTATGCCGGCATGGTATTGAGCAGAGTAAGCAGATATTGAATCAGGTTTTCTTGCTCGTTTAAACTGAGCTCGTGCAAGTGGGTAGTGCGCCCCCGACTAAATTGCTTTACCAATTGCTCTTTCTCTGAATTCTCAATTTCATAACCCCGAAAATTGGCATATTGGCGAAGCAATAAAAAAATTCTTTTCAGGTTTTTTTGAGCTGGCATAATAAATATTTTAGGCAAAAAAACACTGCAGTTACAGCATTTTCTCCAGTTCTTCTTTACCCCAATATCGTTCTGCACCCTTGCGCCAGATGAGGTAATTTTTATTGCCACCAAAACGGCTTCTCACAAAAGCCACAAATCCTTCCACCCTCACTTTCACATCAGCATCATACCTGATTTTTTCGGCCGTGCGGCTGGCAGGCTGCTGATAGCGGGCATGGCATAAGAAAATAAAGGCTTTGTCGTAAAATGTTTTTTTCAGCTGCTTGTATTCGTTGTAGTCAATGCCCAGATAATCACAACTGTCAACAACAATAAATTGCGGAGCGCCTCTTTTTTCCAGCAGTTGAAATAAATCCCCATAGCCAAACTCATGGTTGGTGAACAGGATTTTATTTGAGCTAATCTTATGGCGCTCAAGCATAATCTTAAGGCTTAATTCTTGCCCCATTTCCAGGGACATGTATAAGACTTTTCCATGCCCGGCCAATTCATTGGCCAGCTGAATGGCAAAATCGCTTTTGCCGTTCCCAGACCCGCCCCATACGCACATGATGAAATGCTTGGGCAGCTGGCCAAAGCATTTCTCAAAACGCGGGCTAAGATCTATATAAGAATAATGTTTCCGGTATATCTGCATACAGTTTAGGATTTTATGTGCCATTCCGATTGTCCGTTTTTAAAGCATAATGTTCATTATTCCAATTAAAAGGAATATTTTTTCGCCCCCCATTCTTTTTAGCCACGGTGGCTCATCTTGGCCACACGAGGTATAAGTTTTTTTGGCCTAAAACGGCTACAGAAGCCCATCTTGCAAAAAAATACGCGGCGCAACACCCTAATGTTAATTTTATCATTTAAGTTAATCATTGCCATTTTGGCAGAAATTAACCGGGGCGAGACCACCCCGGTGGGTTATTCCTACTACCTGTCATGAAAGCAAATCACAACTGATGCACAGATTCTTCTTTAACCTCTACATAAAAGGTTTCATCCTGCACCACATCGATGTAGCAATTTTTTCGCAGCTGTTCCATGTCAATGCTTTCCCGGCTGGCGATGATGGCTTCTTTATCCAGCTCATATTTGGTGCGCACAAAGGAAGGCGCATATTTTAAGGTGAGTTCTGTAATAGCATCCCAGGTGAACTTTTTATCTTTTACCACCTTAGGGTTGCCGATGCGGAAGCCAATGATGGTGTGCAACAATTCCAGGCTTTTCCCCTTCCAGGATTCTTTTTGCTGTTGCGCGTAAGCCTGGAGAATTTCAAATTGCTCGGCTTTTTGTTCGGCCAGCCGGGTAAGTTCATCCTGATACTGGTCACGAATGCGGTTGATTTTATCGTTCATTTCCGCTTCAAGTTGGGCTTGCTGGTTATGATAATAAGCATACCAGCTGCTGGCTTCTTGTGCCTGCTGAAGGGTGACGCCAGCAATCACCTTCTTTTTTTCGCGTGTTTTGGTTGCCATTTGGTTTGATTTTATGTTAAGGAATATTGTTTCCATGAAGCATATCCAGCATCAGCAGCAGACCCATGATAGCTGCTACGATGGCATAAAAAAGTAGCACAATGAGCAGGTGTTTCTTGTGTTTCATATAATGAACATTTGGCTTTCCTGGAACTGATAAACTTCAAATAAATCGTTCATGGCCAGAGATAGGGCAAACATGTCTGCCCGGTCTTTCCAGCGCTCATAAAACCATTCAATCATGCCATAAGTGTTGCTCAATTGCTTAGGTGTGCGGCAGCTTTGGATGCATCGGATAATGCAGCTTTTATCTTGCAGCATGCGCACGTGTGTGGGCGTGTGAACAGATTTTTTGATGAATCTGATCAGCGATTGTTTGCAATTCTGCATATTCATATGTAATTGTTTTAGGTGACGGAATCATGTGAATGAGCATTCTTAAGGTGATTGCCTGAGCAGCGGATAAGCTTAGCTTATACAGCCGCCTTACCTCCCATAGCTTACGGTAGGTAAGCATGTGGATTTCCTCGACAACGGCTAAGAATAAACCATCCTGATAATCATAAGCCATCTGCTCAAGCACAGTACGCGTGAGCTGATGAAGCAGCCATAGGCTTTCATAGCTTAGTTTGATTTTCATTTTCATGAATGACCATATTTTATCATCATCTCTATACGAACAATCAAAGCCTTAAGCTTATCCACACTCATATCTCCTACTTGCAAGGCATTAATTGTGGTGTCCAGGCTATGGATTATGCTGGTATGATGCATGTTTAAAATCCTGGCAATCTCGGCCTTGCTGAACGACAGGTAACGATAGAGCAGGTAAACGTATGCTTGCCTGGCAAGCACTACCGGTAGTCGGCGAATAGTGCTGCTGATTTCATCCCAGCTCACACCATATTCTTGGCATACCATTTGGCGGATATACGGTTCATCGGGCCTGAGTACCAGCAACAGGCGAACTGGCGTGCCAAGCTGGGCAGCATATCGCTTTTCAAGCTCGAGTAGTTCTTTTTGAATCTCTTCCGGATAGTGTATTATCATGGTAAAGCATGTTTTTCTGTTACCAGATTGTGAATAAATGCATCCAAACTTTCCTGCTCAATGAGTTTCCCCGGATAGGGCTTGCAGGTTACCACGTCAGTATAATGCATGTGTATGTACAGATCTTCCAATCTGGAATTAGCCTTAGGCAAGGGGCATCTATGCAGGAATTGTTCATCAACCTGTATCCAGCGCAGCTTCCACCAATTCCAGAATACACGGCTGTGCAGCAAGATGTTTTGGCCCAGGGGATCATCGGGAAGATATTGGCGCAGGTAGGCCTGGCCAAGGTCATATTGTGTTTGGCCGTATTGTAAATGCGACCATCCTAATTTTTCGCAAATAATTGCCCTATATTCGGCGATTTTTCGTTGAGCGTGTACTACTACGTTTTTCATATTATCTTCCAAATTGTGAAAGTTTGTGAGGGTTTTTGCAGGGGTTTTGCGCTTACTCATCCACCTGCAGAGTAGCCAGCTCATATTTTTGTGCGTTTTTGCGTTTGAACTTGTGAATGGCTCTTTCCACCCGGCGCAGATCGCCTTCATATTCATTGTAGATTTCGGCTATTTGTTCCGGATCGGATATCCCGTTTTCCTGGCAGATTTTTTCTATCTCTTTTTTATTCGTTCCTCGCAGATATATAAAGCGCCGGCCAATGCGGCTGTAGATTTCCTGATAGCCTTTCTTATTAAGTTTCAAGCCTCTGTTGATGCGCTTAGCCAAAAAATCAGTGGCCATCAACACAATACCGCATTGGTCTTTTAGGCTATTATACAGGGTGATGAAGAAATACAGTACGCTATCATTAAGCTTATCGGCCTCATCCAGGATCAACAACGGGTGATCTTGCCTGAGCAATACGGAAATGATTTCTTCCATCATCTCTGCTGCGCTGTAGCCCGTATTTTCCCGACCTAATTGGCGCAGGATATTGCTCAGAAACATTTTCTTATTCCAATACTCGGCGCACACAAGGTGATATACATGCTTTTGCGTGCGGGCATACCACGAGGCTGTGGCCGTTTTGCCAGATCCGGCCGGGCCGCAAATGGCATAAACATTAGCGTATGCTTTGGCATCTTCAAAAAAAGCCACCAGCAGCTTAAAATCATAGGTGTGCACCAACTGCCATGGTTGGCCAATAGGGTGCCAGCCTAGCTGCTTGCCTATGTTCAGCCACATCTCATCTGAGATTGATTCCCATCGTTGTTTCAGGATATTATCAATTGTGGTGCGGCTCACATCGCGCAGGCTGTTAGCTGCGGCGCTGATGGATTGCTTATCGGCAACAAATTGTTGCAGCAATCCAAAAATTTGGTTTTTTTGCAGTTTGTCCATTTTTATTGTTTTTTAATTCTAAAACAGCGGCCCTTTCCAGGGCTGCTCTTTTATTTGTAAAAATTTTCTGGCTTTAGCACTCCCTTCATGGTTAAGATGCCTGTGGTGTCGCCCGTTTGGCCTATGGCAATGAGCGTTTGATCTAACTTAATACGCATTACAGCGGGGTGCCCCAGGTAGGCCATAACTAATACATCAATGGTATCTCCAGGCCTTGCCCATTCACTCCAGCTGAAGCTGGAATCAATGCTGAAATAAAGATCCCTGTGCAATTCATTGCTGTGAATTACAGCAAAGGCTCCATAGCCACGAATGTCATAACTAAGCCTTTGTGGCACCACCAGATGTTGTTTGCTGCAGCTTAGCAGAAGCAATGATAGCAGCATAATGCAGAGAGTAGTTCTCATATTTTTTTATTTTAAGTTGAACAATCAAGCCAGTTCTGCTACGGGGTCAAAATTTTCTCCATCATCTTCATTTGCCTCCGGATTATTCAGTTTTAAAGTGGCTTGCAGGTAGTAATCTTCAGCTTCATGTCTGATTTGTTTCACCAATAAGCCGGCATTAATGATTGATTCGGCATCCAGTTCTTTTGCTTTCAATACTTGTTGACGTTTTTGCGCCATATCCTGCACATATTCCACCTGGTTGCGCTTCTCCTGAAGTAGGGCATTTAAATAAGCCCGTTCACCGGGATGATAATCTTTCAATGCCTTAGCCACTCTTTGAGCCAGTGGGGCCACGAAACGAATATCTTCCCCTACAACCAGCACACGGCTTAGATCTGCCGGGTCATATTTAAGCTTCACTTGCTTGCCTATGGCTTGAAGGCGCAAGGATGAGGGCACTTCATAATAATATTCCTGAAGATTAATTTGTGTGCGAATGCCCATGTTACTGATGCGCACTTGCTCTTTTTTCTCGATGCCGAATAACAATAAATACTGCTCCTCTGTTATGGGTCTCTTTTGCTGTTCAGGCAGTGATTGCCAGGCTTGCAACCATTGCTGCTGCTTACTCAAGCCGTGGCTATCGGGCAATTGCCGGAGCCGTGCAAAAAATTGTTCAATCTGATCAAAAGCCATGGTCATAGATGGGTAGTTCATCTTCTGGCTTGCCAGTACCTCCATGTTCACGCCTCTGGTGCGGGCCACCACATTATGGCCTGAGTAGTTATTGGCGCCGGCCTTCAGGCAACGCTTCCAATGTGCGCTGCCAAAGAATTGCTCAATGTATCCCCGCTTTTTACTGCCAACGGGCGATGGAATAAATGTGGCTATACTTTGATAGAATGGGAATAATTCTGTCTTAGCCCAGTTATCGGCTTTTATCTGCCAGGGCAAATAATAGCCACCAGTGAGCTCCTTGATATGGCGTGCGGCATGCGCATAAGCCGCACGAACCAAATCAGTGCTTAGCCTATCAGCATAGGCATACCCCAGCACATAATCATTATAACTATCAATGACCACAATTGCCGTGAATCGGTTGTAATGGCCGTTGTCGCCTGCAAAGTATAAGTCCAGCACATTATCATCATGTTCCACCAGCAGAAGCGGGGCGCTGGGCCTCCGCCCAAGCACTTGCACCCTGTATTTTTCATCGAAAGCGGCCCAGCCATTGCGTCGGGCAAAAATCAATGCCTCATGTTTGCGCCGCCAGTTACCCACCGTGGCATGCGTAATGGGTTTGTATCCTAACCGGCTGCATTCCTTATTATATAAATGTGCAATCAATACATCATCATACTGGTTAGGATGAGATAAAAGCTCGATCAGTAGACTTTCGGCCAACTCATCCTTTACCTTGGCAGCCAAGCGGTTACCAAACCGCCAGTCGATGAGTGCATCGTACCCTTTTTGCTGATAAATTTTGATTTTATCCTTAAGCCGGCGTAAGCTCGTCGGTAGATCAATCTTTTCTTCCTTAATCAGTTCAATGATTTTATTCCAGAATTCGCCGCGAGAGATCCCCAATGATTTGATGTCTTTAGGCTTTATTGTTTTAAGATAATTAAGCCAAGCAGCCACTTGGGCATATTTCATCACGTATTCTATTGGTAAGGATTTCCCATTATATCTGTAGGACAGATAATATGTTTGTGCTTGGCTATCTGGGATAATTTTGGACAATATCAATTCTTTGATGGTGTCTTTCTGCGCAATTTTAATGCGCTGTCTAAGCCTTTCCGAAAGTGAATGAATATCCAGATATTTTTTCCCTTCCAATTTCACGATGCGAATGGTGCCGCGATGCTGAGCACTCTTTAGCGTGCCCTCAGGTATCGCATGGAGAGCATCTTGCCAGGGTATATACCTATTTGTCATCAGAATTTTTTTTAACTTCTGCCAGGAGTTTTTCCTTGCCCAAGCGGATCATGAAATAAACCCGAAGTACACGCTCATTGCGTCTGTAGCCTTTAATTACCTTTCGCACATAATCTTCACTTACCCCGCATATTTCAGCCGTTAATCGGGCCAAATCACTATTTCTTGATTTTCTTCGATTCATTACAGATTCTTTTTATACTTTAGTCTTGAAAAACAAGACAACAAGGCGAAGATATAAACTTTTTTCTAAGTTCCCAAAAAATATTTATAATATAGTATAATATCGTGAAAACTATTGACAGATTAAAGCAATATTTGGAATATAAGGGTATTAGCCACAATGCGTTCAACAAGAGCATAGGAATGTCGAATGCATATATTGGGAAACAAATAAAAAATAATGCTTCCTTGGGTACAGATGTTGTTGAGAAAATAGTAGAAGTTTATACCGATCTCAATCTTGAGTGGCTTATCACAGGCAAGGGGCCCATGTTAAAAGAAGAGAAAGATGGGGCTACGTCTGAAAATATTAACCCTATGAATACTTGTGCTCTCTGCGAAGAAAAAGAAAGGCTAATCCAGGCAAAGGATCAGGTCATATCCTCGCTGCAAGCCCAGATCAAATTGCAAGCAGAACAAATTGAATTCCTGAAAAACCAGCTCGCTGCCATCCTGGCAGAAAATCAAAGCAAAGCATCCTCGAAAAAGGCAAGCTAATACCCCTTCATGAGACTTGGACAAAGCCTCATGATAAAGTTCTGAAATCAGCTATGAGTAAGCATTTTAACAAATTTTAGCCGAAAAAGTATGCATTTTTTGGCCATGGTCAAAAACGAGTTATTTCCATAAAATTTTCTCCTATTTCAGGCAATTTTTAAGCAAAAAAATATACTATAGAGCCCTTTTTTGTACCTATTTTAAAAAAATTGTCATAAATACAATTAAATAAGCTATAATAGCTTAACATCAATACATATTATAAATTTTAACAAATGTGACGTTTCGTTTTTATCCGCTATAGTGGCTGACTTAAAAATTCTTATTTTTCTAAAAATGGCATCCTTTAATTTGGGGCGTTTCAATGAGGTTCGATAGGATTTTTTGAAAAAATGCATACCTTTTTTGCATACTTTTTTGCATACGAAAAGAAAATATTATGTTAAATTAAAAGAGAACAATAATATGGTAATTTGCTTAACAGTTGTGCTTTTACAACATTTTCGCCTCTTGAGAGATGTTTCAGGCGGGTATTTCCCTATTCATTCAGCATGTAAATCAGCTATAGTAGGCATTTTAATGGTTTAAACAAGCTGTTTTGATTCACCTTATCGTGGAGAAAAGTGACATTTCGTTTTTCAAAGAATCATTGGGAGAACGCAATTGAAATTCGCCACTGTCACGTATTTTTCAGTTTTTGATTAATTTGTAATAACATGACAATTGGTTTTTACCCCCGTAGTTGGGTAGTGCAGCAAGAAAACATATAGAACAGCATTACACACAGCAGCAACAGATAAATAAAATCGTAGAACTTATTCAGGCCTGCCTACCGATAGGCAGGCTTGCCTGCCGATAGGTAGATATTAAATTTTGCCGTATGAAAATCTTGTTTCTGACCGAGATGTATTCCGAGGGAATGGGTTATTCCGAAAACTTTCTGCCCAAAGCCATGGCCAGACTGGGTCATGAGGTGCATGTGGTTTCGTCCACAGCTCAGGTATATTTCAATGCGCCTCATTACCGGAAAACATACGAGCCTTTTCTGGGTCCCAACATTGTACAGCCTGGTACAAAAGAAATTGATGGTTATCTGCTGCACAGGCTTCCGCTTATCCTTGCCGGCCGAATAAGCAACAAGCTTCCAGGGATGAATGTGATCATGATGAAAGGATTGCGCGAAACTATTGCACATATTCATCCGGATGTCATCAATGTGTTTCATCTGTATTCGCAAACCTGTTATGAAGCGGCCAGGGTTGCACAAGAGTTGAACACAGATCGGGCAGGCAGGGTGCGTTTTTTCACTGAAAGCCATGTGCATGCTTCGGTGTTCAACATGCGTAATCCCAGAACATGGCTGAAATATCATTTGTTGCAGTTTCCGCGTAAACTACGCTTCATCAACAGCATTACGGTGAAACATTATGCCATTGCAAAGGATGTGGCAGAAATATCCATGCGTTATTTTCTGGTGCCGCCCGAAAAAATTGAAATCGAATCGCTGGGTGTGGATACCGATCTGTTCAGCCCCATCGCCTCGGCACAAGATGAACAGGCGCGCAGGCAAAAAAGAAAGGCGCTGGGTTTTGAAGATACGGATATCGTATGCATCTACACCGGCCGGTTTACACCCGATAAAAATCCTTTGTGCCTGGCACAGGCTGTCAACTATCTGCACGAGAAGGGAACAGCTTATCAGCATATCAAGGCTTTATTTGTAGGCAGCGGTACGCAGCGGGATGTGGAGGCTATTCGGGCTATGAAGGGATGTGTTGTGCATCCGTTTGTGCAGGTACATGAACTGCCAGCATTGTATCGTGCTGCAGATATCGGTGTATGGCCAAGGCAGGAATCAACCAGCCAGCTGGATGCAGCGGCCTGCGGATTGCCCATCATCATCAGCAACCGCACGCAGGTGAAAGAGCGGGTGGATCCTTGTGAAGGCATGCCGGGAAGAAATGGTTTGTTGTATGAAGAAAACAATTTCGTGGATCTGGCAGAAAAAATTCTGATGCTTTCGGATCCTCAGGTCAGAAAAGAAATGGGCCGCATCGGCGCACAAAAAGTACACATGCTTTTCAGCTGGGATGCCATAGCCCGGAAAAGAGAAAAAGATTTTCAGCATTCATTGGAAACCTGATGCTGCTTATCGATAGGTAGGCAGGCCTGCCGGCAGGCAGAATCGCGTGAATAAGGTAAATTGCCTCGCATGAAAAAAATCATTTCCGTAGTAGGTGCCAGGCCTAATTTCATGAAGGTCGCTCCGCTGTTCAGAGCTTTTCAGCAGTATAGAGATATTCAGCATCTCATTTGTCATACGGGCCAGCATTATGATGATCGCATGTCAAGAATATTTTTTGAAGAGCTGGAATTGCCCAGGCCAGATTTTTATCTGGGTGTGGGATCCGGCACACATGCAGAACAGCTGGCCGGCATTATGCTGGGTTTTGAAAAAATACTTCAATCCGAACATCCTGATCTGGTGATTGTAGTGGGAGATGTAAACTCCACGGTTGCCTGCAGCCTGATAGCCTCACGATTTCTTATTCCCATAGCGCACGTGGAAGCCGGATTAAGAAGTTTTGATCGCACCATGCCTGAAGAAATTAACCGGCTGCTGACCGATGCCCTGGCCGATTATCTGTTTGTCAGCGAACCATCCGGAATCCGGAATTTACAAAAGGAAGGTATTCCGCAGGAAAAAATATTTTTTGTGGGAAATGTGATGATTGATAGCTTATTGTATTATCTTCCTAAAATAGCGCAATCTGAAATCCTGCAAACCCTGCATTGCCAGCCGGGTGAATATATACTGGTTACCCTGCACAGGCCCTCGAATGTAGATCATCGAGAAGAATTAAAAGAGCTGATTGGCCTGCTTCGTGAAATAGCATCCCTGAAAAAAATTATTTTTCCCGTTCATCCGCGAACAAGAAAAAAAATTCATGAGTTCTCGCTGGAGGATATGCTTCCTGCAAATGTAATAATTACAGAACCTCTGGGATATCTTGATTTTATGCAACTGGTGCAGCATGCAGCTTTGGTGATTACCGACAGCGGAGGCATTCAGGAAGAAACCACTTTTCTGCAGATTCCCTGCATTACCGTGCGAAACAATACTGAACGTCCGGTTACCGTGGAAACAGGTACCAATCGGCTTGCAGGAACCGATCCTGCACAAATCAAGCAAATGGTATTTGAAACCTTATCAAACCTGTCTGCCGGTAGGCAGGAAGGCCAGCCGATCAGGCAGGAATCTGTTAAGACGCCTGGTTCAAAAGATAGCCGGATTCCGGAATTGTGGGACGGCCACGCCGCTGAAAGAATTGCGAAGATTATTTATGAGAAGTTGTAATTGCTGCGTGGTCTATTGCAATACCTGCTTGTCTGGAGGCGAGTATCAAAACTTATTCATGATTTCCACTATCCGATAAATATCTTCTTCCGTATGTGCAGTAGAACAGGGAAGGCTTAAGGTAGTCCGATGGATTTCTTCTGAAATCGGGAAACTTGCCTGCCGTTTAGGTAGGCCTGCCTGACCGGCAGGCAGGGATGTACGAGCAGGTAATATACCCTGCAGGGCTTTCTGCTGATGCGGAGGTACAGGATAATGAATTTCCGTTTGGATACCGTGATCCAGCAAATATTTTTTCAGCTGATCTCTTTTCGGATGGCGGATGTTGAAAATATGATACACGTCCAAATAGTCCGGATGCACAAATGGCTTTATGAAATCTTCCTTCAGATGTTGCTGATAAATAGCAGCCAGCTTTCTTTTGTGATTGTTGATTTCTTCCAGATGTTTCAATTTAACCAGCAAAAAAGCAGCCTGTACTTCATCCAGCCTGGAGTTATAACCAATTAAATCATTATAGTATTTTTTTTCTGATCCGTAATTCCGCAGGATATTGATTTTTTTTGCAAGCTCTGGATCATTGGTAGTAACGGCACCTGCATCGCCCAATGCGCCCAGGTTTTTGGTTGGATAAAAACTAAAAGCACCAAATTCTCCAAATGTACCGGATAATTGTTTTTTAAAAGCTGCACCGTGCGACTGTGCACAATCTTCAATCAGTTTTAGTTGATGCTGGCTGCATATCTTCTTGATTTTATCCATTTCACAGCATTTGCCGTATAAATGCACTACCATCACGGCACAGGTGCGGGGCGTAATGGCTTCTTCAATCCGGTTTGGGTCAATATTATAGGTGCGGATATCAGGTTCTACCAGTACAGGTTTTAATCCGGCATGCAGAATAGATAAAATCGTGGCTATGTAAGTGTTGGAAGGAACAATTACTTCAGATCCGGGTTTAAAATCAAATGCTTTCAGTGAAAGAAACAAGGCTTCCAGTCCGTTGGCAACCCCAATGCAATGCTGAATATGAAGATAATCTGCAAATGCCTGTTCAAATAATTTTACTTGTTGACCAAGTATGTACCATCCGCTTTCCAGTGTGGAAGCAAATGTTTGTTTCAGTTCTTCAAAATATGGTTTGTTGACTGCTTTCAGATCTTCGTAAGGAATCATACTCTATGTGGATAAGGCTCATAAATGTAATCTGCAGGATCAAATTTGGTGGATGCAAGCACAAGCAGCACAGCATCAGGCGTGAAATGATGCATCACATGCCAGTCTTTGGTTTCCAGAATCAAACATTTGCTGGGATGATCAAGCAGAAAATCTTCCTGTTTTTCTCCGTCATCATTGGATACAATGCAACTGCCATGGATGCAGATGGCAGCCTGAACCGTTGTTTTATGGCGATGTCCCCCTCTCATGGAATCATCTACCCCATAGATGTAAAATATGCGTTTGATTTCAAACGGAATTTCATCCTCAATTACGGTGAGATTACCTCTTTTATCGCTATGAGTAGTTAGCTGAATCAAATAAGCCATGTTCTTAGCATTTTTCTAAATCTGCCAGTCGGCAGGCAGCCAGGAATTTCTGTACCGGATACACATGATAAACTCCTTTTATTTTCCGGTATAAATTAACCAGTTTATGTTTGATGCTGTTCGGAGCGGGTGACGATCCGTTCGGATCAAAGTCAAGCTCCCTGCCACCTGCCTGCCGGTCAGGCAGGTTCAGGTAGGTATATGTTTTTATCAGATTTTGTTTCATGTTCTCCAGCTTACAAATGTAAGGTGTATAGATCAATCTCAGCACCTGTTTACTGAGCTTGCGTCTGCCCAGTTCAATTCTTCCATCGGTATAATATCGCAGATAATGGAAATGATAAAACACCGGTTCGAATACTTCTCCGGTGCGGTAGTTTCTGCAGATCCAACTGTCTGGCAGGCAGGTTTTCTGTTCCACCTCATATTGCTGAATATTCCATGGAGCAAGCCCTCCACCTGGATGTTGAAGTACCCAAACTTTTTCAAAACGTTCAGGCCAGTCATCCAGGTATTTCTGATCGCCGAACTTTCCATCTTCCAGCCGGGCATAACACCATTCCAGACAGCGTTCCCGCCACCATTTCAGGGCTTTTATTCCATACTCATCCTGCTTGAAAGTGATAAACTGCACACAATATTTACCTGCTTTTGCAGATTTTTCGTATTGGGGAGAATAACGATGCTCGGTAATTAAAATAGAATGTTCACCCATCTCTTCCAGAAGTATGGATGGATCCTGATAGAAATACAAATCTGCATCAATATAAGTGCAATGCGGCAGATGAAATTGTTCCAGGCAATAGAGAATGGTGGATGGCGTGCATGTCCAGCAATATTCTGCCCGGCTGCGGGTAGGCTTCACACGCAGCAGATCTTCATCTTCAAATTCCGATAATGAAATTACAGTAACATGTGGCAGGTTGAATGATTTAAGCAATTGAAAGGAGCGATCATCAAAACTAAAAATGTATAGATGAAAATCCTTGCAGCAGGCTTTCAGTGATTCGTACATGACCAGCCCCCGCGTGAGATAATGGCTGTCAAAAAGCGTACAGAAATATAATGTTTGTTTTTCCATAGGCATGTAAGATCAGCGATGAAAGAGTTTCTCTGCCTTCCGGCAGATAAGCCTGCCTGCCAACCAGGCAGGTTTTTTAACTTCATTCAGAAACCTCAGATTCCAAATCGTGTTTCTGATTTTCCGTATGGATACATCTTCAAGTTTTTTGAAAATCGGATCATGAAATAAGGTACTTGCTTTTTGGGATAATTCCAGTGATAAACCATATTCTCCATTCAGCATTGCAATGACTATATCAAGCAAATAATCGCGTATGTTACCTGCATTCCCGGCAGGCAGGTTGGTTTCATCTTCAAACGTATTGATATAAACCATCTCACCCCATCCGGCAACAGGTTTATGTGATGCCGCTATGATTTTCTGAAAAATATTTTTATCGGATATCAGATTCAGGTTTTGGGGAGAAATCCGACTGACTCCTTTTATATCTAGCCTGCTCAGAAAAAAGGGATAGTGCTCCATGAATGAGAGCACCTGATGCAGCTTGTCTTCCCCTTCATACGCATCCATGATGCCAGGCTCAAATTCCGCAACTTTCACCTTTCTGATCAATGAATCACCCATTGCAGAAAAAATACGCAGATCCCATCCCTGAGAATCTGATTTATACCAATCCACATAATGGATATGTAATTCTTCAAGCACATTGCAGATGCTTTTTACAGGATATCTTGTTTCTTCTTCAACAATAAACTTATCTGCAAATGAATAAGGCTGTAATTTTTCTGTATCGGGTCTTAAAAAGCTGGAGCAGTAGGGAGAATGGGTGAGATAGAATATGCAATCTTCGGAGTCCTGGCTTCCTGCACCACAATAAAACTTATATAACTTTTTGTAGTTTTTACTCTCCTGCTGGATATAATCAAATTTTCTTGTATCAGGTTCAAATGTGATGCAGATGCTGTAAGGTGCAATTGTTTTCCATCGATCATGAATAGCACCTGATGCGCCAATGTCGATCAACACCGGCGGATATTCTTGCAATTCTTTTCTTTGCAATACCTGATCAATGATCTTCATGATTATTTTTTTCCAGGATAAATATGGGGACTACACAGAACAGGTTGGGAAATAGCCGGATCAGCCTGTTTTTTATCCTGTTATGTGTTTCATCCACATCCAAATATACAATTCTCAATCCACCGATGGTTTGTACCAGCTCCCTGAAATCTGTTATTGATAACTGATGAATATGTCCGGTGTTGTACCAACTGTAGCCAAACAACATTTTTTTGGGCATCCGGCCTTTCAGGAGCATTTCTGTTCTGTTTTTGTAAAAAGCAAAATTCGGAAAGGAAACAATCTGAAATTTGGCCACCCGCTTCATTTCCGAGAGAAGTATTTCAGGGTAGCGTACCATTTGTATGGTCACATTGCAAATGGCATAATCAAATGTGTTATCCGGAAAAGGCAATGGTTCATCAATGAATCCCTGCATGACCTGCAGGCCTTTTTGCCGGCATATCTGCACACCGGTTTCGCTTATTTCCATTCCAACGCCTGCAACATTTTTTTCACGTATCAGTTTCTGCAACAAGGATCCGTTTCCGCATCCGAGATCTATGATACTTGTTTGGGGTTTTATGTATGGTATAATGCGGGTGTATTCAGGCCTTTCTTCTATCGGAAAAGCCGAATAGTCATAGTTTCTGTTATCATTTCTATCGGGTTGATCTATGGAGGTCGTCAAGGCGTGTATCATTTTTATTTCATCCTGCTTTTGCTATGTTTGATTTTTATACCTGACAGCCGCTAGGCTGGTAAATTCACCACACATTCACTTCTCTTTCAAGCCACACGCCAAAACGCTCATGTACGCTTTGGCGGATGCGTTCAGACAGGTCCAGGATCTGTTTGCCGGTAGCCTTGCCATAATTTACCAGCACCAGAGCCTGCTGGCTATGCACACCGGCGTCGCCCTCCCGGTAGCCTTTCCAGCCACATTGTTCGATGAGCCAGGCAGCGGGTATTTTCACACTATCTGCATGGACCGGAAACGAAGGCAGATCGGGAAACTGTTGTTTCAATGCCTGATACTGTGCAAGCGGTATCTGTGGATTTTTGAAAAAACTACCCGCATTGCCGATTTTGGCCGGATCGGGCAATTTGCGTGTGCGGATGCGAATCACAGCTTCGCTGATGGCCTTCAGGCTGAGGGTTTTGACGCCCATTCTTTCCAGTTCTTCGCGCAGGGCAGCATATTCGGTATGAAATACCGGATGCTTGCTGAGGCGAAATACAACCCATACAATCATCAGCCTGCCTTGATAGGCATGTTTGAAGACGCTGTCGCGATAGCCAAATGCACAATCAGCATTTGAGAAATGCAATAGTTCATGTGTTTCCAGATGCCAGGCCACTACTTTTTCAATCACTTCCTTTACTTCTACGCCATAAGCACCAATATTCTGCACCGGACTGGCTCCCACGCTGCCAGGTATCAATGCCAGATTCTCCACGCCTGCATACTGGTTGCCTACACAAAACATCACAAACCGATGCCAGTTTTCACCACCACCCACTTTTAGCCACACCTCGTCGGCTGTTTCCCTGATCACGGCTATTCCTTTGATTTCATTTTTCAGCACCAATCCATCTACATCGCGCGTGAAAAGAATATTGCTGCCTTCACCCAAAACCAGTGTGGGCATGGACTTCCAGAGATCGGCAATCAGCAGTTCTTCCAGCTCTTCCATCTGCCGGATGGGAGCAAAATAACGCGCACAGGCCTCCACACCGAAAGTATTGTGTTTTTTCAGGGAATAATGTTCTTCCAGCGGCATACAGAAGGGTTGTGGCTTTTCCATCTGCAAAATAATCACAAAAACCAGCAGTTGCAGCCGAAAAATTTTAAACGTAGTTGTAACACTTAAAATAATTTTCTACTTTTACGCCGAACGAAAATTCCTTATTGCCACACTCTAAATGCTGAAGACATGAACAAATGCTTTTCATTGCTTAGCTTTCTGCTGCTGGCTTTTAGTCTGCATATCCAAGCTCAGCCACAGGCCACGGTTCTGGTAAATGATGCCCAGGCTCATCAAACCATCAGCCGTTACATTTATGGTATGTTTTCCGAACATCTGGGTCGGGATATTTATGACGGGATCTGGGTGGGGAAAAATTCATCCATTCCCAACAAAGATGGCATCCGGCTGGATGTGGTGGAAGCACTGAAATGCATCCATGTGCCGGTAATGCGCTGGCCAGGCGGCTGTTTTGCCGATGAGTATCACTGGAAAGATGGTGTGGGCGATCCTGCACAAAGACCAAAAACCATCAATACCAACTGGGGTGGGGTTACAGAAACCAATGCATTTGGTACACATGAATTTCTGGAATTCTGCCGGCTGGTGGGCTGCGATCCCTACATTGCCGGCAACGTGGGCAGCGGTACCGTGCAGGAAATGTCCGAATGGGTGGAATACCTGAATTCCAACCAAGAAAGCAGCATAACCGAATGGCGCAAACGCAACGGACAAGATTCGGCCTGGAAGGTGCCTTTCTGGGGCGTAGGCAATGAAAGCTGGGGATGCGGTGGCAATATGACGCCGGAATATTATGCTGATCTGTATCGCCGCTATGCATCGTTCTGCAAGAATTATCCCGGCGCTCCGCTGAAAAAAATTGCCAGTGGCCCGAACGGGCATGACCTGCATTGGATGGAGGTGTTGCTGCAGGATATCCCGCATTGGATGATGTGGGGTATTTCCTTGCATTACTATACCGTGCCTACGGGCAACTGGAGCCATAAAGGCTCAGCCACCGATTTTGGGGAAGACCAATATTTCAGCACGCTGAAACGCGGATTGTACATGGATCAGATATTAAACGACCAGGAAGCCCTGATGAATCGGTATGATCCGCAAAAGAGGCTGGCGCTGGTGGTAGATGAATGGGGCGTGTGGACGGATGTGGAGCCCGGCACCAATCCGGCTTTCCTCTATCAGCAGAACAGCCTGCGTGATGCATTGCTAGCTGCCGCCACACTGAATATTTTCAATCAGCACTGCGATCGTGTGCGCATGGCCAATCTGGCGCAAACGGTGAATGTCCTGCAATCCGTAATTCTTACTCATGGGCCACAGATGGTGCTTACGCCCACTTATTGGGTGTTTGATCTGTACCAGGTGCATCAGGATGCCCGGCTGGTGCCGCTGCAGCTGCAAACGCCCAGCTATGTATTTGGCGATGATTCGCTGCCGGCCATCAATGCGTCGGCATCTGTGGATAGCACAGGGGCAATGCATATCTCGCTGGTAAATATAGATCCACACCATGCTATTCCCGTGAAAATGGAATTTTCCGGGTCGGACGGCTGGAAATTTGCGGGCGGACAACTGCTGACTTCCGCTCTTGTCAATGATTGCAACACATTTGAACGTCCCGATCTGATTCGCCCCAAGAGCTTCAGCGATGTGCGGCAATCGGGCAATGTGTGGACGGTACAAATGCCGGCGAAATCAGTGGTTGTGCTCACCTTGAAAAAATGAGCTGCAAAAGGCTAATGGGGGAAGATTCTTATGACTCTTCCCATGATTCCAGGCCATCAACGGAGGTAAATATGTAGCTGCCGCAGGCTGGAAGATGCTGAACAGTTGCCCTTGGTCAATTCCTTTATGTTCAATCTGTTACCAATTTATCAGCGCTTTTGCTGCATTTATCCCTAACTTTGCGCCTGATTTTTTGAACATTTTCAATGAATTGTCCATGCAACTTGCATCACGTCTAAACCGCATTGCAGAATCGCAAACCATCCGGATGGCCAAACTGGGCCGGGAATTAAAAGCACAGGGCATTGATGTGATTGATCTGAGCATCGGTGAGCCTGATTTTGATACGCCGGCACATATCAAGGAAGCCGCTAAAAAAGCACTGGATGAAGGTTATACGCATTATCCGCCGGTGCCGGGCTATCCCGAACTGCGCAAAGCCATCGCCGAAAAACTGAAAACGGAAAACAACTGGGAAGTAGCTCCGGAACAAATTGTGGTATCGAACGGCGCCAAGCAGGCCATTGCCAATATCATGCTGAGCCTGTTGGACCCCGGTGATGAAGTCATTATTCCCACGCCCTACTGGGTATCGTATGCCGATATCACCAAACTGGCCGAAGGCACGCCGGTATTTGTGCGTTGCGGATATGAACAACAATACAAGCTAAAACCCGAACAGCTTGAACAAGCCATCACACCACGCACAAAGGCCATTATTTATTCATCGCCCAGCAATCCCACAGGTGCATTGTACAGCAAAGAAGAGTTAGCAGCTCTTGCTGATGTGCTGCGCCGCCATCCGCATGTGTTTATCATCTCCGATGAGATTTATGAATACATCAATTATGTGGGCCAGCATCAAAGCATCACCCAGTTTCAGGATCTGATACCTCGCACCATAGTAATCAATGGATTCAGCAAAGGCTTTGCAATGACGGGCTGGCGCTTGGGCTATTCCGTTTCACCATTGCCTATAGCCAAAGCATGTGATACCATTCAGGGACAGTTTACATCCGGTGCCAATGCCTTTGCCCAGCGCGGAGCTCTTTACGCCCTGCAAAGCAGCCGCGAAGCCTGCAAGCAAATGGTACAGGCATTCAGGGAAAGAAGGGATTTTATGGTGAAAGCTTTGCAACAGATCCCCGGTTTACGTTTTCATGTGCCGGAGGGAGCTTTTTATCTGTTTCCTGAAGTGAAGGCTTATTTTGGTAAAACCGATGGTAAGCATCACATTGGCAATGCCGATGATTTAGCCATGTATTTGCTTCACAAAGCACATGTTTCCACCGTAACAGGCACTGCATTCGGGGAGCCCGACTGTATCCGGCTTTCCTATGCCAATTCTCTGGAGAAATTATCCATTGCCATGGAACGCATCCGGGAAGCCTTGCAGCAATTGCACTGATTGGCTCATAACTGAATACAAATAAAACACACATAAAAACAGCATCTGCTTGTGATCATGCAGATGCTGTTTTGTTTGAGGAGCATTTTATCATTCCATCCAGATATGCATGTTGCACAGCAATCATCAGGACTGTCGTGCATTTCGGGATGATTTTTTCCATTCCCATACAACAGCCGCAACTACGATTAAAATCAGGAAGAGGGAAGCCCAGAATGAAATGCGCTGGCCTAGGAAGTAGGTATTCGGGTGAAAACGGAATACAATTTCATGCGTGCCCGCCGGTATATACAATCCGCGCAACAGGTAATTGACGCGTACGATGGGCATTTCCTTGCCATCCACATAAGCTTTCCATCCGGCCGGATAATAGATATCCGAGAACACGGCAAAACCGTTGTGGTTGTTTTGCGATGCATAGTGCAATTCATTAAGCCCATAGCTGGTGAGGTGGATATGTGCACTGCTGTCGGTTTCAAACTGAGCGGCCGGCAACTGATGCTGGTAGCGGCGATCAATGATAACGGTGGTAGCAGGATCGAAATTATTCAGGCTCAGCATTTCAGAATCGGCATTGGCGGCCCATTGCACCTGGCTAATGAACCAGGCATTGCCCAGCGCATGGGAATTTTTTACCGGTGTAGCCTGGGGATTCAGAATGAAATAACGGGTATTCAGCATATTCAACACAGGCGATTGGCTGAAGGCATTCAATATCGTACTGTCTGACTGGGTCGCTGTCTGCAAAATGCTGTACAGACGGGTAATAGCAGGCATCAACTGATAGTCAATGAGATCCTGATATCGCCATAATTTAGCCGGACTATAACCGCCAATAGATTTTACAAAATAAGATGTCAATGCATCGTTGAAAATATTGTTTAACCCCACGCTTAAATTGAGTACCCGGAAATAGGGATCGGGATCCTGCTGGATATGCTGAATGGCAGGTGAAGGTTGAAAAATCTGTTGAAGCGAAAGCTCATCCGTAAAATTCTGGTCATTTAGATATCTTTTATCTACAGCCCACAGATCAATGAGAATGGATAATCCGGCAATGATGAAAAACAGATGGGGCTTGATTTTATGCTGAATCCACAACCAGATAAGCACAGCAATGATAGCTATCCATATAAAACTGCGAAGTGCATCGTGATGCAAAAGCGAAGCCCGATCATCCCGCAGGGCATTTACAATGGTCTGCCCCAGCTGTGAATTGCCGATGGCCTGCATAAGCTGATCATCATTGGGTGAATTATAATTCACCAGCATTCCGCTTCCTACTATCAGCAACAAAACACCTATGATGATGGCAGTGTATTTCCACACACGCAGCAAATCGGCTTTCTTCCATTTGCTGTGGATGAGTTCCTGCAATGTCCAGGCTGCCATCCAAACGAAGGTGAGCTGCGGAATAACCATGGCCATGGAAGGCGAGCGGAATTTGTTGTATAAAGGCAGATGGTAAAACAAAAAATCATTGATAAAGGCCAGATGCTTGCCCCAGCTGAGGATGATACCGATGGCTGTAGCTGCAATCAGCCACCATTTGTGCGGACTTTTGATGAGGAAACAACCCAGCAAAAACAAAAAGCAAATGATGGCACCGAAATACACGGGTGAAGTAAAAGGCTGAGGTCCCCAGTAGGCATATTGCAGGATCTGAGCAGCCACATTGCCTGCCTGTTGTCCGGCTATGCCTTGCTGGTTGAGGGTTTGATAAACATGCGAATCTTCGACCTGTGTGGGTGTAACAGGTCCGCCGTACACATTGGGAATTAAAATGGAAAAAGTTTCCAGTTTACCTAGGCTCCATTGAAAAGCATAATCAATATTTAATCCGCCTTTGCCTACCTCTTCATTTTTTTTCGCCAGTGTAAGTTCACTCTGGCTATCGCGGATGGAATACCTGGCATATTCACGTGTGATAAGCAGATTGTCGGCAGCAGGCAATAAAGCCAATATAGCTGCAAGAATTAAAATCAATGTAGCAATCAGAAATTGTCTAAACTGATGCTGTCGCAACCGGATAATCAGAAAACCCACCACCATGCAGGCGCCCAGAATGGCTGCATAGTACATGATCTGCAGGTGATTGTTGTACACCATCATCGCTGCCATCAGTGCGGTAACTACTCCGCCGATGATCCATTTGCCGCGATACAATAACCACATACCTGCCAGCACCAGAGGCATATAGGCCATGCTCATCATTTTGGTGATATGTCCCGCGCCGATGATGATAACGTTGTAGGATGAAAAACCAAAAGCCACCGCTCCGATCAGGCAAATGATATAATCGAATCCCAGCACGGTGAGCAGCACATACATGCCCAGCATAGCCAGAAACAACATATTCACCGGTGATGGAAGATTCAGGGTAAATACACGGTTGCCATACTGCAGCAGATTGGCTGTAGGACCTGTAAAAATCAGATAGCTGGGCATGCCGCAAAACATGCTGTTGGTCCATAACGGATGCTGCCCGGTTTGTGCATAATAATCTTTGGCTTCCTTGCTCATGCCTTCCACCTGCACCATATCCGATTGCTGCAGCACTTCGCCCTGCAATACAGGACTGCAGTAAGCAAATCCGAGTATGATGAAAATGACAATCGCAATCAGATGGGGATATACTTTTCGCCAGAGATGACCACTGGGTTTGCCGGTTGTGTGTTGCATGGGATAGAATTGTATCGGCCAAATATAGAAGGAATTTCGAAAACAATGATTTGCAGATGATGCATCAAAAACCGATGATATTTTCTGCAACAGAAACGTTTCAAAAGCAGCACCTGCCTGTCAGGAACAGTAAGCGTAATCTTCCAGATAACTGTAACGGGGTGTGAGTTTGCCGTTCAGCAAAATGGTTGCTTTTTCCAGGATTACACTTTGTTCCTGCAGCAATTCCGGTATTACGTATTTGATCAGCTGTTCTCCGAAATAGCGGGAAGCATCGCGCGGCAATTCATCCGGCAGATTACCCACGCACATCATATCAACTGTATGCGGCAGATAGGGTGGTAATTTTTGCCGGGTGCATCGATCTACACCGTACACCGGATCTTCAATTGTACTATCGCCCAGGTTGCAGGGAACTGATCCCTCTCTGTCGTTGGTAATGTCGGCAATCACACGAATGCGGAAATGCGGATTGCAGAGATCATCCCAGGTAAACAAAGGCGCCATGCTCTGTTCCCAGTAAATACCGTTCATCAAGATATCAGCAGCTGTGGTAAAAGGCAGGAATTTGCATTCATATTCTTTCGGATGGGCATGAAAATGTTCGCGGGAATAGCTTCGTTCGGTTTTGTGCAGATACAGATCGCCCGCCTTGAGCTGGGTATATACCGGATACTGATATTCATTGATGAGGAATTCTTCCGGTGTAATGTCCTTGATGCCCAGCAATCCCATCACTTCCAGGATTCCAGCAGCCACCCGTCCTGAGCCGGTAATGGCAATTTTCAGGGGGGGCAACTTTACTCCGTAATAACTTTCGGCAAGTTCCTGCAGGTCGCGGCAGCTATAAGCCCTGCGGAAATCAAACAGGCCGGTTTTTTTGCCATAGGCCATCAATCCGTTGTGGGCCCCCACCACGCCGGCAAAAAAGCCGAATCCCAGCATGCGTTGTCCGTCGTCATGCACCAGGCATTCGTAATCGATCAGCGTGATGTGCTTTTTCACGCAAGCCTGCATCAGCGGCTTGTTGTGAGGTTGTTTTTTCTTGGTATGGGAAAAAAAGAAATAGGTTTTTTCCGGAATAAGCTGCTCAGGGGGTACTTCCTTGATCCCCATCAGGATATGGCAATCGCTCAGATCTTCCTGCAGCGCGATGCCAGCCTGCTGATATTCTTCATTGCTGTAGCAGCGGATAGCTGATGGTTGCACCACGATCTGTATTGGCGGGAGGTGCTGCATGATCCATCGACACTGGGAGGGTGTGAGGGCCACCCGATGATCGGGTGGTAGCTTACCTTCGCGGATGAGTCCGATTTTCAGCATTCCGCAAAGATAAGCCGGACGAGGCAATCCGCATCAGCAGGCTATGGTTAGAAACCGATTGCATTTCCACCATCTACCCGGAGAATTTCGCCGGTGATATAACGCGCAGCGGGGGAGGAGAGAAAAAAAGCCGCTTCAGCCACATCGTTTGGACAGCCCAGTTTACCCATAGGTGTACGAGCCAGCACTCTTTCCTTGCGTTCGGGATCATTATCCAGTGCGCCGGACGACATATCGGTTTCAATGAATCCGGGAGCAATGCAATTCACGCGAATGCCATGCGGAGAGAGTTCAACGGCCATGGCACGGGTCATCCCCTCGATGCCAGCCTTGGCCGCCGTGTAGGCCATCACCTGCGGAATACCATACTGCGCTGCCATGGAACTGATATGCAAAATATGTCCCTGTTTGCGTGATACCATATGCCGGGCCACTTCGCGGCTCAATACAAAAGGAGCAATCAGATTGGTTTGGATTACTCGGATAAATTCGGCGTTTCCGATATCCAGCATGGGTTTTTTCAGATGAATGCCGGCATTGTTGATCAGTACATCAATCTGTCCATGATCTACTAAAACCGATTTCACCAGTTCAGGAATCTCATCAAAGCGAGTGAGATCAAATGCATAGGTAAATACCTGCGAGCCTAACTCTTTTCTGGCCTGTTCCAGCCGTTGGGAATTTCTGCCAATGATGATCGTAACATAGCCACCGGCAACGAAACGACGGGCCATGGCCAGTCCCAGTCCTGAGGCTCCTCCTGTAATCATGGCAACTGCTTGTTCCGAACGCATATTTCTTGATGATTTTTGATTGGATTTTTCTGGTTAGTGTGAAGGGTTTCGAAGGGAAGATTGGCGAATGATTAGCTCTGAGTGGATGATGATGGTATGGGTATGTGTAAGGGGCACGGTTCCCTGCAGATGATTGATCAGATGACGAGCCACTAGTTCACCCATTTCCTGGCCGGGATAATGAACGGTGGTTAACGGCGGCTCCACCACCCGACTTACCAGATCGTCATTGAATCCCACGATGGCTATGTCATCCGGCACCCGGATGCCCTTCTCTTTCAATGCCTGCATACAAATGGCCGCAAAGGTATCATTTGCCACAAACAATCCATCGGGCAGGGGGTGCATACCGGCAATCTGCCGGCCTGTTTCCCATGCACTCTTTTCATCCAGCATACTGACAATGACATCGGTTTCATGAAAAGGAAGCCCGTAGGTCTTCAATGCTGCCTGATAGCCTTTAAGCCGGTCGGCATATACATTTCGTGTGAGGTTGCCGGTAATATGCAGAATATGCCGGCAGCCTTGCTGGATCAGATGCTCTGTGGCCTGATATCCGGCTCTTTCATTATCAATAATAATGTGGGTAGAAGAGGGCAAATGCTGTTCAACCCGGTCAAAGAAAATCACCGGGATGCCTTTTTTAAAGAAGGGATCGAAATGACTTAAATCACGGGTGTCAAAAGCCAGGGAAACAATGAGGCCATCCACCCGGCTTTTGAACATGGTATTGGCATTGGCTATTTCTTTCTGGGCTGATTCAAGTGATTGCGAAATAATCAGGTTGTATCCGGCTTCATTGGCCACTTTTTCAATACCAGCCAGCACCGACGATACGAAATGGCTGTTCAGCTTGGGTACAATTACTCCCAGGGTGTTGGTGCGCTGCTTGCGCAGGCTGCTGGCAAACGTGTTGGAACGATAACCCAAAGCCTGGGCTGCCTCGAGAATTTTCTGACGCGTTTTTTTACTTACAGCCGGATGGTTGTTCAGTCCCCGGCTAACGGTGGCAGGTGAAATATGGAGTTGCCTGGCTATATCATAAATGGTAACCTCTCTGGTATCTTTCACGGAATCTGTTTTACAGGTTAAGCTGAAAAAATCTCCCGTACCATCACGGGTTTATGAAATCGTTTTTTCCTTTGCGGCACTAAATTAAAAATTTATTTTTGGAAAAAATTATGAAATCGGTTTCAAAATTTGGAAAATGTTTCTACATTTACATGAAAAATAATGGGAAACGAGTGAGATAGGGGAAGATAAATATCCCGGGCTGTAAATTGAGCGAAAAATTATACAGTATGGTTATCAGACTTTATTACCGCACTACCTGGATGATTAGCCTTCTGCTTGGAGTATTATGCTTTTCTGCTAAAGCCCAGGACACGCTTGCGTTTTTGAATCCATCTCTTCCGACGGATGTACGTATCCGTGATTTGCTGCAACGGATGACCCTGGAGGAAAAAGTATCCCAGATGCAAAATGCCAGTCCGGCCATTCCCAGGCTGCATATTCCGGCTTACAACTGGTGGAGTGAAGCGCTACATGGGGTAGCCCGTTCAGGTGTGGCCACCATATTTCCGGAGCCGATTGGCTTGGCCGCAACTTTTGATGATAGCCTGGAGTATGAAATAGCCACAGCAATTTCCGATGAAGCCAGGGCCATGTTCAATGCAGCCGCATCCAAAGGCAGATACGAGCAATATGGTGGGCTAACGTTCTGGACGCCCAACATCAATATCTTTCGCGATCCGCGCTGGGGACGCGGACAGGAGACCTACGGAGAAGATCCCTATCTTACAGGCCGCATGGCCACGGCCTTTATCCGGGGCATGCAGGGCAATGATCCGCGTTATCTAAAGACCGCAGCCTGTGCCAAACATTATGTGGTGCACAGTGGCCCGGAAGGGTTGAGGCATCAGTTCGATGCACAGGCAAGTCTGCATGACCTGTATGATACCTACCTGCCGGCCTTTCATGCGGCCGTAAAAGCCGGTGTGGAAGCCGTGATGTGTGCCTACAACAGCACCAATGGCCAGCCCTGCTGTGCCAATACCTATTTGCTAGATACAGTATTGCGGAAAGACTGGGGCTTCCGGGGACATATCGTGTCCGATTGCGGAGCCATCAGCGATATTTATGCAGGGCATCACTATGTAAACAGCGAAGCGGCAGCAGCGGCTATTGCCGTAAAGCGGGGCGTAAATCTGGATTGCGGCAATGAATATGCCTTGCTGCCGGAAGCCATCAGGCGGGGATTGCTGACAGAAGCCGATATAGACTCTGCGCTGGTGCCTTTGTTGCGCACAAGGTTTAAGTTGGGTTTATTTGATCCGCCTGCCTATAATCCCTACAATGCGATCTCACCTGCAGTGATCAACAATACAGCGCATCGGCAGCTGGCGCGTAGGGCTGCAGCCGAATCGATCGTATTGCTGAAAAACAAGGGTGTTTTGCCGCTGCGCAATGATTTACCGAAATATTTTGTTACCGGCCCCAATGCCACTAACCTGGATGTGCTGATAGGCAACTATTATGGTGTGAACCCGCATATGGTAACCATCCTGGAAGGCCTTGCCGGAGCTATTGCCCCGGGCAGCCAGCTGCAATACAAGCCCGGCTGCCTGCTGGCCTGGCCCAACGCCAATCCGGTTGACTGGACGACAGGTGAAGCCCGCAGTGCGGATGTAACCTTTGTGGTGCTGGGTCTTTCCGGCTTGCTGGAAGGTGAAGAAGGCGATGCGATTGCTTCCCCGGATCGGGGCGACAGGGCTACCTATGATCTGCCGGCCAACCAGATTGCCTTTCTGCGCAAGCTCAGGGAAAATAATTCCAAACCCATTGTGGCTATCATTACAGGCGGAAGTCCTGTGAATCTCGCTCCGGTAGATAGCCTGGCTGATGCCGTGCTGATGGTCTGGTATCCTGGCGAAGAAGGCGGAAATGCTGTGGCAGACGTGATTTTTGGTAAAACTTCGCCTGCAGGAAAATTACCCGTAACCTTTCCGAAATCTTACAGCCAGCTTCCTCCTTTTGATGACTACAATATGCAGGGGCGCACCTATCGCTACATGACTGCTGAGCCTTTGTATCCGTTTGGATATGGATTGACATACGGAAAATTTGAGTTTGCACACGGCCGCTTGCAGCAGCAGGACAGTGTATTGCATATCAGCGTGGAAGTAAGCAACAAGGGCTCACGCGCAGCAGCTGATGTGGTACAGCTTTATGTAACGCCGCCGCAGGGTAAAAAAGACTTTCCGGTACCCCGTTATATGCTGAGAGACTTCCGCAGGATTCAACTACAGCCCGGGCAAACTGAGCTGGTGAGTTTTGATTTACCCTTGCAGGCATTGCAGGTAGTAGATGCGCAAGGCAGGAAAGTTTGGCTGAAAGGGATGTATGAAATCAATTTGGGTGAATCCTTGCCGGATGCGCGCAGCCAGCAGTTGGGCATGGCCAGACCTGTAAGTATTACTTATGAGTTGAAATAAAAATAAAAAAGAAACCCATGATGGATCAGATATGGCATGATACCAGCTAATAAAAAACAACGGGAATGCGGCCACACTCCCGTTGGATGAACTTTCGTAACAACGGCCAGCCGGCCGTGCTACAGGTTTTGATTGTTAAACCTTCAATTGTAAAATTATGAAAATTTGGTTTATAGGTAAGGATGTACAGTTGTTACGTGCACCTTATTTCCACTACATGAAATATGTTTACATTACTACGCTTATTCTGACATGCAATATTGTTGTGCCTCATGCAACCTACGCAAATGTGTACTCATCCTTTCTTTATCAATCCCGGCAAATTCATGTCACCGGACAGGTAACGGACGAAAACGGTAATCCATTAAGAGGCGTAAGCATTCGGGTAAGAGGAACCAATACGGGAGCTATTACAGATAATAACGGTCGTTTTGAACTCGATGCTCCGGAAGGAAGCGTGTTGGAAATTTCTTTTATTGGATATCAGACTCAGGTCATTACGTTAGGACATGAAAATCAGAACCTGCGTATCCAGCTCCATGCAGCAGCCAGCCAGCTCGCCCAGCTGGTTGTGATTGGATATGGTACACAGCGCAGAGAAGCTGTTACCGGTTCTGTTGCCTCTATAAGTGGTGATCAGATGAGAGAAGTTCCTGCATCTAACATCACTTATGCATTGCAGGGACGACTGCCAGGGGTAGAGCTCTCGCAAACGGATTCCAAACCAGGAGCTACAATGCAGATCCGTATTCGCGGTACACGTTCTTTAACTGCCAGCAATGATCCCTTGATTGTGTTGGATGGCATTCCTTTTCCGGGGTCTATCAGTGATATTGATCCCAATACCATCAAAAGCATTGATATTTTGAAAGATGCTTCAGCTACAGCGATTTATGGTTCCCGTGGCGCAAATGGTGTGATTCTGATTACAACCTATAAGGGCGCAGCGGGTGAAAAAGCCAGAATAAGTTATAATAGTTATGTAGGAATCAAAAAGGTATTTGCTGAATATCCTATGATGAATGGTCCTGAGTTTATTGCTCTTCGTAAAGCAGCTGGGATGTACACCAATGGCCCCGATGAAAGTGATTCCATCAACACTGATTGGCAATCTCTGCTATATCGGACTGCTTTTGTAACGAATCATGAATTAAATGTTGCAGGAGGTACCCAGCATGGAGGGTATAATTTTGGAATAGGATACTATCATGATGAATCGGTAATTCCTACCCAGCAATACGAACGATATTCATTACATGGAACTTTGGATCAGGGAGTGGGAAAATATTTTAAGGTAGGATTTTCAACTAATAATAATTTCAGCATCAGTCGGGGTAATCAGATTGGATTGTATAATGTATTGAGCATGACACCCATATCCAGTCCGTACAATCCGGATGGATCTTTGAAAAGAATTATACAAATGCCATTGGATCAGCAATGGGTGGAAACAAAATATATTATCGACAGCCTGAAAGATCAATGGTTGAGTCTAACTAAATCTTATGGTTCATATAACTCATTGTATGGTGAAGTGAGTATACCTTGGGTAGAAGGATTAAAATACAGAATTAATTTAGGTTTAAATTTCAGAACAAGTACAGGTGGAAGTTATACTGGAGAAGGAATCAACAGCTCTAATCCCACAACTCCTTCCACCGCATCCATAAGCAATTCTCTAACTACAGATTGGGTTGTTGAAAATTTATTGACATACGATCGCACTTTTAAGGAAAAACATCAGATTAATGTGACTGCATTGTATTCTGCGGAACAATCAAAATATAATAGTTCTTATATATCTGCAAAAGATATACCCAATGATGCCTTTCAGTTTTATAATTTAGGACAGGCTACAGGAGAAATTACCATTGATCCTAATTATCAGAATTATCAGGAATCAGGTTTACTTTCATGGATGGGCAGAATTATGTATTCTTACAATGACCGTTATATGTTGTCTGTTGCCATTCGTTCTGATGGATCGTCCAGATTGGCACCCGGTCATAAATGGCATACTTATCCGGCTATATCTGCAGGATGGAATATTGCCAATGAATCATTCATGAAAAGTATCACCCAAATTAATCAGTTGAAACTCAGAATAGGATTTGGGCAAACATCCAATCAGGCTATTGCACCCTATTCAACACTTGGCAGGTTAAGTACTTTGCCTTATAATTTTGGAGAAAGCACTTATGCTGTGGGTTACTACGTTTCCCAATTACCTAATCCCAATTTGGGATGGGAGTATTCCAAAACTTGGAACTATGGATTAGACTTTTCTCTATTAAATAATCGCCTTTCGGGTACATTTGAATATTATATTACTCATACAAACGACATATTGTTAAGCGTAAATCTTCCTATTACTTCGGGCGTTGGAAGCTATGTTGGAAATATTGGTGCTACTCAGAACAAGGGATGGGAACTGGCTTTAAATGGGGTAATACTAGATCATTTAGATGGATTCAGATGGGAAGCCGGATTCAATATTTACAGCAATCACAATAAAATCGTACAACTTGCATCGGGTACCCAAAGAGATGAAGCCAACTGGTGGTTTGTTGGATATCCCATCAACGTGATTTATGATTACCAGAAAATTGGTTTATGGCAGCAGGGTGATCCTTATCTGAACGTATTGGAACCAGGAGGAAATGTAGGTATGATTAAAGTGAAATATACCGGAGGTTATGATGATAGTGGGAAACCCTTGAGGGCTATTGGGCCGGATGACAGGCAAATTATGAAAGTAGATCCCGATTTTGAAGGCGGATTTAACACACGTCTTTCCTATAAAGGGTTTGATTTGACTGCGGTAGGTGTATTTCAAAGTGGAGGTATTCTGATCAGTACGCTTTATTCGGCAAATGGATATCTGAATCTGTTAACCGGAAGAAGAAATAATGTAAAAGTGGATTATTGGACTCCAGAACATACTAATGCAAAATATCCCAAACCTGGTGGAATCATGAGTGGAGATAATCCCAAGTATGGATCTACCCTCGGTTATTTCAGCGCTTCCTATTTGAAGATCCGTACTATTACGCTTGGATATAACTTTACCGCAAACGGCAGACTGAAAAAAGTCGGTATAGAAAATTTGCGGATTTATGCCACTGTACAGAATCCATTTGTCATGTTCTCTCCATTTCATAAAGAAAGTGGTTTAGATCCGGAAACCAATTCTTATGGAGATCAGAATGCAGCTGTTACAACCGCATATCCCCATCGGTTACTAACATTAGGTACCAATACGCCTTCTACAAGGAATTATTTAATTGGTATTAATTGCTCATTTTAAAATTGAATAGCCATGAAACGAATTCAGATTATGCCGATCATGAAAATACTTATTCTGATACTCGCTTTATTTGTATCAGGATGCTCAAAGATTCTTGAGGAAACTCCCCGTAGTATTTACACTCCTGAATTCTTTAAAACACAAAAAGGAGTCATAGGAGGAGTGACTGCGTTGTACTCAAATCTGCGTTATATTTTTGGTAATGCCTATTATTACAATACTTGTGAAACGGGTACAGATGAAGTCACCTATGCACAAAGCGCTGATCAGAATTTTCAAGTAATGGATATTTCAGGAGTAGGAGATATTACCTCAACTACAAGCCGGTCTGATGTTCTTTGGAATAATGCATTCCCTGCTATAAATACTGCAAGCGGAATTATCGAATATGGGACACAAGCCGGTGTGCCGGCTTCATTAATTGCAGAAGCGAGGTTCTTCCGGGCTTTTTATTATTTTATGCTTGTGCAGACTTTTGGTGGTGTACCTCTTGATTTAGGTGCCGGAGAATTGAAATTTAATACCAATCCCGTCAGATTGTCAAAGAGAAATACGGTACCTGAGGTATATACCAAGGCTATTTTTCCTGATTTAATTCAGGCCATCAATGATTTGCCTGATAACCCCAGACAAACGGGAACAGTTACAAAAACTGTCGCTCGCCTTTACTTGTCGAAAGCCTATTTAACTTATGCCTGGTGGCTTCAGAATCCCAATAATATTCCCACATATCCTCAGGCTGATCGTACTGATCCAGACGGGCATAATGCGCAATGGTATTTTCAACAGGCTTATGATATTGCTACATACGCTATTGATAATCCCGGGCCTTATGGATTGCAACCCACTTATTATGATGTGAACTGGGCTCCTAATGATCGGAACAATGAGATTTTGTTATATGCTGACCATACCGAGACTAGTGAATACTATAATGGTGCAAGTCTGACATATAGCAGTGGTGGTGGTCAGGATAATTTTGCCGGATGGATGATGCAATGGAATTATACTATTATCCGTAGTAGCTCTTCTCCTACCTCGTGGGTACCTGTAAGCTCAGTTCAGCGTGAGGCAGAACAACATCTGGGCCGTCCCTGGATTCGTATGTGTCCAACCATTGATGTTATTGAAAATACATTTGCTGATAAAGTCAATGATGCCCGTTATGATGGTACATTTACAACGGTGTATCGTGGCAACTGGAATAAGGCAGGGATCAATGGGCCATTGTATAATGCTAATTTCATGCAGGTTAATCCGGGAGATGCTATTCTGACTTTTTTGAATGATAATCCACCTTCTCCGCTTAGTTATCCAAATGGCCCTGGACATAGCAATGTGGGCGCGGCAGAGGTTCCAGGCAGATCTGATTTTGTAATCGCTCCCGAAGGAATCAGCAGAATTGTATACCCTGGATTATGGAAACTTGGCGAATATCGTACGGATAATGGTAATGGCTTGGGTCAACCTAATGCTGCAAGCACACGCCCATTTAACATTGCTAAGTTTTCAGAATTTTACTTTATTGCTGCAGAAGCTGCTGTAAAAGGCGCGAATACGCAGGTTGGAAAAACTGCCAGGGATCTGATAAATGTTATTCGTGCAAGAGCCGGGAAGTGGCGCTGGGATAACAATGGTAATACTGCAAAAATTGAAGATCATAGTGCACAGATGGTTGCTGCAACTCCTGCAACGATTACTATAGATTATATCTTGCAGGAACGTTCACGTGAATATTACGGTGAAGGTTATCGTTGGTATGATCTGGTAAGGACTCAGAAATGGGGTGAGCTGGCTCAAAGCTATCGAATTTGTGGAACTACATACGGAGATCACACACCGAAAACTTATACCCGCAATATTCAACCCTATATGTATCTGCGTCCTATTCCACAGGGAGAGATTGATGCTTTGCAAATGAGTGATGCAGATAAGCAGGCTTATCAAAATCCAGGGTATAATTAATGCCATTATGATCTTTCGACTTATAGCTTTTATTTCATTGATTTTATTATTTTCAGATTGCAAGAAGGGGGAAACCCCTTCTTCATCTGAAAACAAACTCTCGGCGGTAGATACATCTGAAACATCCATCGATGTTAATGTGAATCAAACACAACAGGTTATTTACGGGTTTGGTGGTGCAGATATCGTTGAATGGACAGGGGATCTGACTCCTGATCAAAGGATTACGGCTTTTTCTCCCGTGTCAGGCATTGGATTAAGTATTGTCCGTTTAAGAGTTCCTGTGGATTCTACCCGGTTTGCAGAAGCCAAGGCAACAGTTGATGTATGTAAATCATTTGGAGGTATGGCAATTGCCACAACCTGGTCAGCACCTGCATGGATGAAAACAAATAATAACACAGTTGGTGGAAAATTGAAAACAAGTTCTTACCACGAGTTCGCCGCTTATTTAAAATCGTTTAATCAGGCTGTAGGAGGTTTGGCTGCAATCAGTCCGGTCAACGAGCCCAATATTCAGGTAAATTATGAATCCATGCAAATGACCGCAACGGATGTGTCAGATTTTGTAGCTGAAGAAGGAGATAGTTGTGGCGCACCAATTATGGCACCTGAACCTTTTAATATGGACGAGACATTTATTAATACATATTTAAGTAATCCGGTTGCAAAGGGAAAAACTAGATTTGTTTGCGGGCATATTTATGGAGCTACACCTTATGTATTATCAGTTGATAAACCCGTTTGGATGACAGAACACTTTACTAATTCCAATATAAGCGGAAATGACTGGCAGAATGCAATGAGCGTAGCAAAGGAAATCAATGATTGTATGAATGCAGGTTGGGGAGCTTATGTGTGGTGGTACATAAGAAGAAGCTACGGTCCTATGGATGAAAACGGTCAGATTCAAAAGATAGGTTATGTAATAGCACATTATGCAAGATATATCAGACCCGGATTTGTAAAAATTGATTGTACCAAAAACCCGGAACCATATGTTTATGCCACGGCATACAAGGATAGTTCAAAGATTGTGATTGTAGTAATAAACCAAAAACAAAACGCCATCTATCAGCCATTACAGGTAATTGGACTACCTGTGGGCAGGCTTGTTCATTATTATACAAATGCATCATCAGATTTTGTAACTGATTCAACTTCTGTAACTGGTAAACCTGGTGTGGTTTTACCATCATTAAGTGTGAATACGATTATTTTAACTCGTTAAGTAAAACATTGATCGATTTTTTTAATGCTTATAATTTTATTTATAGTCAAACCAGAATAAACTGATTCTTGTGCAAATCTTGTTTATGGGTAAAGGGAAAGGTAGTGGGCTTTATTTTGCTTTTCTTGTTTTCATCAGGCGATATGTTCGTCTGGTAAGCAGGAATATCCACTGCTTTCAAAGGGGCTTTCCAGCCCCTTTATTCCCCTTTTTGTGCGGAAGTTTAATCATCATGAGTTCAGGTACCTATAGCTTGTATGCACAGCCAACTCCGATACATGTGATGCGTTCCCTTTCACCCATACCCGTGGGTGTAGCTATCGGATATGCACCCATGATTTTTGATTCCACATATCGCAATATCGTTTTGCAACAGTTCAGCCAGGTTACTTTTGAATATGCTTTGAAAAATGGTGCCGTTGTACAACCAAACGGACGATTTGATTTTCATCAGGCTGATTCGCTCGTAGCCATCTGTATGCAGGCTGGCTTGCAGATATACGGTCATACCTTATGCTGGTATCAAAACAATTCGCCGTACATGCATCAGTTGGCACATGATTCAGCAGCCCTGGAACAGTTTCTCCGGAATTACATTTTTACCGTGATGCACAGATATCCGCAAATAAAAGCCTGGGATGTGGTGAATGAAGCTGTGGATGACAGCACAGGCGCGTTGCGGGTGGCCGGCCCGGTAAAGCCGGGTTATTTTTACTGGGGCAAATATCTGGGTCCGCATTATGTGGAAAGAGCCTTTCAGTATGCACATGAAGCAAATCCGCATGCAGAGCTGTTTTACAACGATTATGATCTCGAATGCAATCCGCTCAAACTACAGGGCGTATTACAACTCATCCGCACCCTGCGTGCGCATCATATTCCCATCACGGGCATAGGTACTCAGATGCACATCAGCATACTTACGCCCGACAGTGGTATTGATCGCATGTTTCAAGCACTGGCAGCTACGGGATTGCAGGTGCGTATATCGGAGCTTGATATTCGCATCAATCCCCATCATCAGCCTTCCTTCCGACCTACACCCGAATTGTTGCAACAACAGGCAGCCAAAGCTGCTTATGTGATTCGTGCGTATTTCCGCTATGTGCCGCCTGCTCAACGACACGATATCACCTTCTGGAATGTAGGTGATCGGGATAGCTGGATTGTGCGGGCTTTGCACGAACAAGATGCTCCGGCATTGTATGATACGGCTTATCATCCCAAACCTATGTATGATTCCGTTTATCAGGCGTTGCAGGAAGCACAAAAGGCTTCTGCTTTCCGATACAAACAACTACCTGTTTCATCGGCTTATCCTTAGTTTTGTCAGGTAAACAACATTATTTGATCTTAAAAAACATCAACTATGCAAGTATTAACTGGCGACAAAGAGTATTTCAAAGGTATTTCGCAAATCAGGTATGAAGGTCCGGAAAGCGATAATCTGCTGGCCTTTCACTGGTATGATGAAAACCGTGTGGTACGTGGCAAAACCATGAAAGAACATTTTCGCTTTGCCTGTGCTTACTGGCATTCATTCTGCAACACCGGCGCCGATCCTTTTGGCGTGGGCACACACGATTTTCCCTGGAATCAAAATCCGGATCCTATCCAACGGGCGAAAGATAAAATGGATGCGGCTTTTGAGTTCATGACCAAAATGAATCTGCCTTTTTATTGTTTTCATGATGTAGATGTGGTGGATTTTACGGATGATATCCGGGAAAATGAACGCAGGCTCCAGCAGATCGTGGAATATGCGAAGCAAAAACAGCAGGCCAGCGGCATTCAGCTGTTGTGGGGCACGGCCAATTTGTTTTCTCATAAACGATATATGAACGGAGCCGCTACCAATCCGGATTTTCTTGTACTGGCACATGCAGCTGCTCAGGTGAAAGCTGCACTGGATGCCACGATTTATCTGGGTGGTGCCAATTATGTGTTCTGGGGTGGAAGGGAAGGATATATGAGTTTGCTCAACACCCATATGAAACGCGAGCGCGAACATTTTGCCATGTTTTTGCACAAAGCCCGTGATTATGCCCGTAGCCAGGGTTTCAAAGGAAATTTTTTTATTGAACCCAAACCCTGTGAACCCACCAAACACCAGTATGATTATGATGCGGCCACGGTGATTGGCTTTTTGCGCGAGTTTGATCTCATGCAGGATTTTAAACTGAATATTGAAGTGAATCATGCCACGCTGGCAGGACACACATTTACGCACGAGCTGCAGGTCGCTGCCGATGCCGGTTTGCTGGGTTCCATCGATGCCAACCGGGGTGATTATCAAAATGGCTGGGATACCGATCAGTTTCCCAACAACATCAACGAGCTGGTGGAAGCCATGCTGGTGATTCTGGAAGCAGGCGGATTGCAGGGCGGCGGCGTGAACTTTGATGCCAAGCGCAGACGGAATTCCACAGATCCGGAAGATTTATTTTATGCCCATATCTGCGGCATGGATGCCTTTGCCCGTGCCTTGCTGATTGCCGATCGGATACTGGAAGATGGGCGCTATCAGGCATTCAGGCGCCAGCGTTACGCTTCGTTCGATGAAGGACTGGGTAAAGCTTTTGAGCAGGGTAAAGTTTCACTCGAACAATTGCGCGATTATGCGATCGCACAGGGTGAGCCGCGGCAGACCAGCGGTCGGCAGGAATGGCTCGAACTGCTGATCAATAGGTTCATTTAAGACGGGTGAAACTCTCCACATTCAGATTGCCATTGCTCATTTTCCGATGGCCAATGTAGTATAAAGATTATGATATGCCAATCAGTTTGATCATTCGCCGGGGAAGTTTATGGATCTTGTGGCTGGCTTGTTGGCATGCAGGTCTGGCGCAGATTCGGCTGCCCCGCATCATCAGCGACGGCATGGTTTTGCAGCGCAACGACAGTGCCCGCATCTGGGGCTGGGCCTCGCCACACGAACAGATCCGGCTGATCTTTCTGCAGCATACCTACATTACACAGGCCGATGCAGCTGGCCGCTGGCAGATTCGCCTGATACCAGCACCGGCCGGTGGCCCTTATGCCATGGAAATTGACGGTAACAACCATATCACCCTGAAAGATATCTACATCGGGGATGTATGGCTTTGCTCCGGCCAATCGAACATGCAGTTACCTATGCGAAGGGTGCAGCCCCGTTATGCTGCTCTGATGGCGCAGGTGCATCAACCCGAAATCCGCCAGTTCCTTGTGCCCATGCAGATGAATTTTCAGCATCCGGAACAGGATTTTTCTTCCGGAGAATGGTTGCCGGCCAACGATTGGACGGTGCTGGATTTCAGTGCCACGGCTTATTTTTTTGCGCGGGCGCTGTATGAAAAATACCATGTGCCCATCGGCCTGATCAACGCCAGCGTAGGCGGCACCCCTATTCAGGCCTGGATGAGCCGCGACGCATTGAGGGATTTTCCGGAGGAATTGGCCACAGCCGATCATTACGCCGACCGGCATTTTGTGGACAGTGTTTTGCGTGAAAACTGGCAGCATGCCGAAAGCTGGATGATGCCCGCCTGGCAACACGACAGCGGCTGGCAGGATTCGCCGCCTTGGTACGAAAGTTTATCCTCCGCTGCCATGTCGCACTGGAAGCCCACGGAAGTGCCCGGTTTTTGGGACCAGTCTCCATGGAAGGATTTTTATGGCATCGTCTGGCTGAAAAAAACTTTTGTGCTTTCCGAAACCCGGCTGGCGCGCTGGAAAAATCAGCATGTGCCCGTTACTCTTTGGCTGGGCCGTCTGGTAGATGCCGATTACACCTATCTGAACGGTGCTTTTGTGGGTAATATCACCTACCAGTATCCTCCGCGCATCTATCCCGTGGCTGTGGATCTGCTGAAGCCGGGTGAGAATGAAATCACTGTCAGGCTCATGCATCAGTCGGGCCTGCCTTGGGGTTTTGTGCCGGATAAAACCTATGCTTTAGTGGCCGGCCATGACACCCTTTCTTTACAAGGGGAGTGGAAATATCGCATTGGCTGCAGTATGCCTGCAATGAAGGGGCAGGTGTTTGTGCAATATCAGCCAACCGGACTATTCAATGGCATGATAGCTCCGCTGTTGCCCTATACAATCCGCGGTGCTGTGTGGTACCAGGGAGAATCGAACACGGCTCATCCGGAAGAGTATGCTGTGTGGTTGAAAGACATGATTCAGGACTGGCGGGAAAAATGGCAGCAAGGCAATTTTCCGTTCCTGATTGTACAGCTGCCCAATTACGGTTTTCCGGCAAAAGATCCGAATGCATGGAGCGGATGGGCACTGGTACGGCAAGCCCAGCTTCAAGCTTTGCAGCTGCCCAATACCGGCATGGCGGTAACGATTGATATCGGGGAATGGAATGATGTGCATCCGCTCGATAAAAAAGATGTAGGTGAACGACTCGCACTTGCAGCCGAAAAAGTGGCATTCGGTGAGCAGAATACCTCTCCGGGGCCCTTGTGTGTGTCAGCTGTACGACAAAATGAACGGGTGGTATTGCATTTCACCCATATCGGCAAAGGCTTGCAGGCCAAAGGAAAAGACGGGTGGTTGCACGAGTTTCTCATTGCCGGTGCCGATCATCATTTTGTCCGGGCAAAAGCCCGCATGGCAGGCCCCGATGCAGTAGAGGTCTGGAGTGATGAAGTAAAACATCCGGCGGAAGTGCGCTATGCCTGGAGCGATAGCCCGGTTCAGCCCAATCTGTACAACAGTGAGGGGCTACCGGCCTCTCCATTCCGCATAGAAATCAAACCATGATATGAAGCGATTTGTTTGTCGGCCTTTCTGGCTCATTTTCGGATTCACGGTCACCTGCCCGGGTATCGCCCGGCTGCAAGCCCAGCAGCAGGCCGATACGGCGCTGATAAGAAAATTCCGCGAACAGCAGCAACAGATCTATCAGGCTTCAGCCCGCGATCGCCAGCTCATGCTGGAGCAGTTGCATATTGATTCCTTGCGCCCGGGTTATGATCCCAATCCAGGTTCGAAGTATCCACCCAATACCGACGAATCCCGGGCCAATCCTTATCCTTCTTTGCCGGATCCCCTGGTATGCAACGATGGAGAGATTGTGACCACGCCTGAGCAATGGTGGCAAAAGCGTCGCCCCGAAATCATCGCCGCTTTTGATACCTGTATTTACGGTCAGGTGCCCGTACATACGCCGGCCGTACACTGGCAGGTAGTGGAAGAAAAGCGTGATACCCAATACCGGATTCCGGTGTATGTCAGACAGGTGGTGGGGCATGTAGACAATAGCCTGGATACGGCGATTCACGTAGATATTCAGCTGACACTGGTATTGCCGGCAAAAGTTTCCCGTCCGGTGCCGGTGATGATGGCGTTCGGGTTTATGTTTCCGCCCGGATTTCGTTTGCCTGCATTTATGCGCGACAGTTCCACACCCTGGCAGCAGCTGGTGTTGCAGCAGGGCTGGGGATATGCGATTCTGAATCCCACTTCGGTGCAGGAAGATAACGGTGCCGGACTAACCCGGGGCATCATCGGCTTGTGCAACCAGGGCAGGCCCCGCAAGCCTGCTGACTGGGGCGCTTTGCGTGCCTGGGCTTGGGGAGCCAGCCGGGCACTCGATTACCTGGAAACCGTGCCGCAGGTGAATGCCCGGAAGGTGGGTATAGAAGGTGTTTCGCGTTATGGCAAGGCCGCCTTGGTGACCATGGCTTATGATCAACGTTTTGCCATTGCCCTGATCGGCTCTTCCGGCAAAGGTGGGGCCACCCTCTATCGCCGCGATTTCGGCGAGGGCATGGGTAACCTGGCCAGCAGCGCGGAATACCATTGGTTTTGCGGCAATTTCCTGAAGTACGACGGTCCGCTCACAGCCAGCGATTTGCCTGTGGATGCACATGAACTCATTGCCTTGTGTGCGCCCCGGCCGGTTTTCATCAGCGAAGGCTCGCCGCAGATGGAAGGTAATTGGGTGGATGATCGTGGACAGTTTATGGCTGAAGTGGCCGCTGGACCCGTGTATCGCCTGCTGGGCAAAAAAGACCTGGGCACAACGGAAATGCCTCCTATGGGCACAGCGCTGATCAGCGGTGAACTGGCCTTCCGCCAGCATTTCGACGGCCATACGGATGGCCCAAACTGGCCCTGGTTTATCCAATGGGCACACAGGTATCTCTCTGCCGATGGGCAGAAATAATAATCCATCCGTGCCGTAAATCAGGATATTTCGGAAAACAGTTTTTCGGCGCATGAGCTGAGCTATTTGTGTGGGACCTACGAAATGCTCATAAAAAGATGTTTTGATATACACGTTAACTGATGGTGACATGAAAAAAGTATTGTTTTTAGCCGGGTGTTTGGGATTGATAAAAATATGGCCTGCATGCGCCCAGATGCAGGTGAGTCATGTGCCCACGCATGGTGCTTTTCCGCTGGTGTCTGAAAAACAGGCCGCCGTGATTTGCGTGGACCCGCAGGATGAAGGACTGGTGCAAAAAGTGGCCGGGTTCTTTCAGCAGGATCTGGAACGAGTCACAGGCAAACAGGCGGTCATAGCCCATCAGCCACGAGGCAAATTTGTGGTCATCATCGGCACCATCGGGAAATCTGCCTGGATTCATACCCTTGTACAACGCCATGTGTTCGATACCGTTGATCTTTCCGGCAAATGGGAAACGTTTAAAATCCAGCTCATCCGTCGTCCAATACCCGGTGTTGAACAAGCGCTGGTCATTGCCGGCAGTGACCGGAGGGGAGTTGCGTATGGTGTATTTACCATTTCACGGCAAATGGGCGTTTCGCCCTGGTACTGGTGGGCCGATGTGCCGGTAAAACGCCAGCCGACCCTGTTTATCAGCCTTTCACATCCGGTAATGGATTATCCGCGGGTGAAATACCGGGGGATTTTTTTGAATGATGAAGCGCCTGCTTTATCCGGATGGGTAAAAGAAAAATACGGCGGATTCAATCATCTGTTTTACGAAAAAGTCTTTGAACTCATCCTGCGTTTGCGGGGAAATTATCTCTGGCCGGCCATGTGGGGCAGTGCTTTCAATCTGGATGATACGCTGAATCCCATCCTGGCCAATGAATACGGTATTGTCATGGGTACATCCCATCACGAGCCCATGATGCGGGCTCAGCAGGAATGGATCCGGCTGGGGCACGGGCCCTGGGATTATCAAACCAACGACAGCGTGTTAAGGGCATTCTGGCGGGAAGGCATTGAACACATGGATCATCATGAAAGTATCGTTACCATTGGCATGCGGGGCAATGGCGATATGCCCATGAGCGATACGGCCAATATTGCCCTGCTGGAACGGATTGTGCACGACCAGCGGCAGATTATTGCCGAAGTTACCGGCAAACCCGCATCGGAAACGCCGCAGGACTGGGCATTGTACAAGGAGGTGCAGGAATATTACGATCGCGGCATGCGTGTACCCGACGATGTGACTCTTTTGTTTTCGGATGATAACTGGGGCAATATCCGCCGTTTGCCTGAATTAAAAGACAGCAGCAGGCCGGGCGGCTTTGGTGTGTACTATCATTTTGATTATGTGGGTGATCCGCGCAATTACAAATGGCTCAACACCAACCAGGTTGAACGCGTGTGGGAACAAATGCATCTGGCTTATGCTTGGCATGCCCGCCGCATCTGGATTGTGAACGTGGGCGACTTGAAACCCATGGAATTACCCATCAGCTTTTTCCTCGATTATGCCTGGAATCCTGACCTGTGGCCGGCTTCCCGCTTGCCCGATTACTACCGGCAATGGGCAGCCGAACAGTTTAATGACAGCTTGGCCGCTCCTGTGGCCTATTTTCTGGCACAATACACCAAATTCAATGCCCGCCGCAAACCCGAACTGCTGACACCTTTCACCTACAGCCTCACTCATTATGATGAGGCCGAACGGGTTGTTCAAGCTTATCAGCAGCTGGCCGACAGCGCCCAGCATGTATATGACCGGCTGGATAGCATGTATCGCGATGCTTATTACCAGTTGGTGCTCTATCCCATCCTGGCCTGTGCCAATCTGAATGAGCTGTACGTAACGGTGGGCAAAAACCGCCTGTACGCCCTGCAGGGCAGAGCTATAACCAATTCCCTGGCCGACAAGGCTCATGCTTTGTATGAACGCGACAGCCTGTTGTCGTTTACCTACAACCATGTGATAGCGCATGGCAAATGGAATCACATGATGGATCAATCGCATATCGGTTACATTTACTGGCAGGAGCCGGGCAGAAACTTTATGCCCATCACGGCGACCTTGCAGCTCCCCGATCGGGCTGAAATGGGTGTGGATGTGGCTGGGGGCCCATCGTATGATCCGCACGATCAGCAAACCATGTTTCAACTTCCCGTCTGCTCGCCTTTTCAGACGGATACACCCTTGTACGTGGATATCTACAACAAAGGCCTGCAACCATTTCATGTACAGCTCCATGCTACAGCCCCATGGATTCAGCTGTCTGCCACAAAAGCCGACATCACTTCGCAGCAACGGATCCAGGTTCGGGTGAACTGGCAACAGGCTCCCCAGGGCTGGGATACAAGCTGGATCCATATCCTGGCATCAACTCATCAGGCAGTACATATCCGCCTCATCACCTTCCATCCTGATACCGCTTTGCTGCAGCATCGGCAAGGTTTTGTTGAAAGCAATGGTTATGTTTCCATAGAAGCGCCGCATGCCACGCGCATCGTGAATGATGCAGAAGTACACTGGATTGAAATTCCCAATCTGGGCCGTACATCCTCAGCTATGACCATCATGCCCGTAACGGCTAGTCCCGTATCTGCAGATGATGCGCATGCGCATCTGGAATACAATATGCTGCTCTTCGATACCGGAAAAGCAAAAGTTACCGTATATCTTTCACCCACCTTGCCCTTCCATAAAAAAGGCCTGAGATATGCTATAGCATTTGATGATGATACCCCGCAAATCGTAAATATGAATGCCGATGACTCTGATCAAACCTGGGCAAAGCATGTGAGTGATAACATTAATATGCAGACAACCATCCTTCATATCCACCAGCCGGGCTGGCATACGCTGAAATACTGGGTTGTGGATCCTGGTGTGGTGTTGCAAAAAATAGTGGTTGATATGGGTGGAGAACAATCCAGTTATCTTGGTCCACCTGAAAGTTACAGATATCCATAATTTTTCTGTTAATTTGCCCGTCTGTCATATTTAACTCTAAATACTTTATCCAGATGGCAAACAATGTGGGCATCGGCACACGCGTCAAACATCCAACTTATGGCGAAGGCGTAATATTCAGGCAGGATTTGGTTTATTATCATATCATGTTTCCGGGAAAAGGTGCTGTGGAGATTGCTAAAAATTATGATGGGCTGGAGGTCATTGAAGCTGTCAACCAGGATGAATCGTATATCACGAGAGAATATCTGGAAAATATCATCAGGCAAACCATTGAAGAATACACAGACATCATCACGCCTGTGCCGCTGGGCAATAAATGGATGAAAGGCAAACTGATCCTGCAGCCTTCAGATGAACAGTTAAAACCCAAAGAAATTCCTGTCGAAGTATTTTTTCATAAAATCGTGATGCTGCGCGACCGGTTGCGTGTATTGGAACAAAAAATAAACAGCCATAAAGGCCTGAGTGAAGAAGAAAAAATTGATCTACAGCAATACATTACCCGATGCTATGGTTCGCTGACTACTTTCAATGTATTGTTCCGCGATAAAAAAGATTGGTTTGTGGGAGAAGGGGATGGATGAGGCGTTTCATCCCGGGGCATGAGTCTTTACTCATCCATTTCGATATTATATTACCTGCGAAAGGAAAGCCTGCCTTTTCACTAAGCCTGTTGAAATGTGATGGAATTTTACTGTCTTTTTTCGGGCAGAATTTTTTGGCTGATAAAAACCTGTTCTCTAATTTTGGCACAACTTTGAGTAATCTAATTACTCATTGTCAGTTTACAACCTGTGACTGACGTGGCGAAGCTTTCAAAAAACCATTCCAATAACGGGTTTCTTCGCAATTTATTGCAGGTATTTCATATTCATTTGTTATTCCTTTGTTAGATTCTTTCATTTCATCGCAGACAAGGCTTAAGCTGTTGTTGCGCCTGTTTCTGAATCCAGCTTCCCGGGCTTATTTGCGGGGAATGGCCGAAGAATTTCACCAAAGTACCAATGCCATTCGGGTGGAGCTGAATCGGTTTGAGGAAGCAGGTATGCTGGTATCAGAAACACGTGGCAACAAAAAAATATATCGTGCCAATACGGCTCATCCGCTCTATCCTGATATTCGCAACATCCTGATGAAATATGTAGGGCTGGATCAGGTGTTGAAGGAAGTGATCGGGAGGCTGGGACAGCTGGATCGTGTGTATCTCACCGGCGATTATGCTGTGGGGAAAGATTCTGGTATCATTGATCTGATATTTGTGGGAGAGATGGATAAAAGCTATCTGATCAAACTGATTGATAAGGCAGAAAAAATGATTCATCGTAAAATTCGTTTTTTAAGTTATGATGTGGAAGAATGGAAGAAAAACCATCGTGCTCTTTCTGATAAAGGAAAATTTCTTTTGTTGTGGGAGAAAGAATGAATGAAAAGATATTTAATCCGACTCTTTATCCTGAGCTATCAACCGATGGTAGAATTTGCTGAATTTTTCTAATCAGCTATTGATTACATCTTCATTTTCGTTTTATCAACATGATTTCTCTTTCATTTAAACATAATTTCATGTATCGTTTTATCCGGTATGTAGCAGGGATTTCCCTGTGTTTTGCATTATCCATGCATGGTTTTGCACAAAATCTGCCTTCTGGTGCAGCACAAATGAATCTGGGCAACGTGCAGGTCGATCAGCTCAGCGATGCGCAGATTCGGCAATTTATGCTGCAAGCCCAGCAGAGCGGGCTTAGCGATGCCCAGATTGCCCAGATGGCCATGGCCCGCGGCATGAGTCCTTCTGAACTGCAGAAACTGCAGGCCCGCATTGCTCGTATCCGTGCTCAGGACAGCCTGCAAATACAATCTCTTCAACACGCCGGACTGCAGGATACCGGTTTGCATCGGTTCGGTTATGGGGTTGGCGACAGTACATCCCTGGGCCGGCTCTTGCATGCCTTGGACGCCCTACGCCCGCATATTTTTGGAGAAGAATTATTTCGCAATCCCAATCTCACCTTTGAACCGGATTTGAATATTCCTACGCCCAAAAATTATCAGGTAGGACCGGGGGATGAAATTGTGATTGATATTTATGGATATTCGGAAGCAAGTTACCGGCTGACGGTCAGCCATGAAGGCTCTATTAACATTCCTTACATTGGTATTGTGTATGTAAACGGATTAACCATTGATGAAGCAGCCCAACGCATCAAATCGAAATTATCTACTGTCTATTCCACCATTGCTACAGGCAAGACTTCTGTGCAGGTGAGCATTGGTCGTATTCGCAGCATCAAAGTTACCCTCATGGGTGAAATCACACAACCCGGAACCTATACACTGCCTTCACTGGCTACGGTGTTTAATGCCCTTTATGCCAGCGGTGGACCCACACGCAATGGCTCTTTCCGAGATATTGAAGTGATTCGCAACAACAAGGTCATTGATACAGTTGACGTGTATGATTTTTTAATGAAAGGTGATCAAAGCAAAAACATTCGCCTGCAGGATCAGGATGTGATTCGTGTGCCTGTATATCAAACCCATGTAACCATTACCGGTCAGGTAAAACGTCCAGGCATTTATGAACTGAAGCCACATGAATCACTGGCTGATTTATTGCATTATGCAGGCGGATTTTCAGACAGTGCCTATACAGCCAGCATCAAAGCCATTCAGCTTACACTCACACAGAAAAAAGTAACTGATATTTCTGCAGATCAGTATGCTGTTTTTCAACCACAAAATGGAGATCAGTTTTATGTTTCCGGTATTCTGGACAGATATCTCAACCGCGTAATTATTCAGGGCGCTGTTTACCGGCCGGGCACTTTTGCTTTAACGCCCGGACTTACCCTGAAGCAACTGATTGAAAAAGCTGATGGTTTGCGGGAAGATGCATTTCTGCCACGTGGGTATATGGTACGTTTGAATCCAGATTTAACCACTTCCGTAGTGCAGTTTAATGTGGCAAATATCATGAATGGTACTGAACCTGATATTCCTTTGCAGCGGGAAGATGTCGTGCAGATTTATTCCATCTTTGATTTGCGGGATGAATACACAGTTTCCATTCAGGGTGCTGTACGCAATCCAGGCGTTTATATGTATGCCGACAGCATGACGCTGGAAGATCTGATCATGCAGGCAGGTGGGTTTCAGGAAGGAGCCACACCGCAAAAAATTGAAGTAGCGCGCAGAGTAAAGGACAGCAATCCACTTTCCGATTCCGCTAAACTGGCTCAGGTATTTGAGGTGAATGTGAATCCCGATCTTTCACTGAACACACGAAAATTCATTTTAAAACCATTCGATGTAGTAAGCGTGAGGATGGAGCCGGGATATGAAACACAAAAGCAGGTGCGTATTGAAGGAGAAGTGCTTTATCCCGGTTTGTATACCATTACCTCACGCAATGAAAGAATTTCGGATCTTATCAAACGTGCAGGCGGACTCACAGCCTTTGCCTATCCGGAAGGAGCTTCACTCAGACGTCCTTACAAAAACTTGGCTGATACCAGTCTTACTCCACAGGAACGCATGAATATCCTGGCCAGGCTGCAGGGAGGCATTACAACTGATAGCATGAACAGGCAGGAACAGATGGAAATGCTCCAACGGCCCCGCAATGAACTGGTAGGTATTGAATTGAAAGAGATTTTACAGCATCCCGGTTCAAAGTACGATCTGATCCTGAAAGACGGCGATGTGATTACAATTCCTTCCCAGATGCAAACTGTACAGATTAATGGCGAGGTACTGTATCCTTCATCCACACCTTTTGAAGAAGGCAAGGGCATGAAATATTATATCTCACGAGCAGGTGGCTTTTCATTGAATGCCAAGAAAAATCGGGTATATGTATTATATGCCAATGGATTTGTGAAAGGCACCGGTCATTTTCTGTTTATTCGCAGCTATCCACGGGTAGAGCCAGGAGCGCAGATTTTTGTGCCTCGTCGGCCGGAACGGCAAAAAGTTACAGCAGGTGAAGTATTTGGATTTACATCCAGTGTGGTTTCACTCACAGCTGCTATACTGGCGATAGTCAGGCTACTGTGACTCACCCCTTTAATTCCCCTCTCTATTTTATAGAGAGGGGATAGGGGTGAGTTAGAAATAATCCTTGCTTCTATCTAGGTAAAATTTAAAACTCACCCCTTTGATTCCCCTCTCTATTTTATAGAGAGAGGTTAGGGGAGAGTTAGAAATAATCTTTGCTTCTACCTAAGTAAAACTTAAAACCCACTCCTTTGATTCCCCTCTCTATTTTATAGAGAGAGGTTAGGGGAGAGTAAGAAATAACTCTTTTGCTTCTATCTAAGTAAAACTTAAAACTCACTCCTATGATTCCCCTCTCTATTTTATAGAGAGGGGATAGGGGAGAGTTAGAAATAATCTTTGCTTCTACCTAAGTAAAACTTAAAACTCATTCTTTTAATTCCCCTCTCTATTTTATAGAGAGGGGTTAGGGGTGAGTTAGAAATAATCCTTGCTTCTACCAAAGTAAAAGTTAAAACCCACCCCTTTAATTCCCCTCTCTACGGGTAGAGAGGGGTTAGGGGAGAGTTAGAAATAACTCTTGCTTCTATCTAAGTAAAATTTAAAACTCACCCCTTTAATTCCCCTCTCTATATTTTATAGAGAGGGGTTAGGGGTGAGTTAGAAAGATTTCTTCATCCATAACGCATTTGATATGACCGAAACACATCGCCCCATTCCGGTACAAGATGAAATCTCGATCAGGGAGCTGATCCTCAGGCTGAAGGAGTGGATCCGTTATCTTCGTTCCAAGTGGCTGGTGCTGCTGATTTGTGGCGTAGCAGGCGGTTTATTAGGTTTGGTATATTCATGGGTCAGCAAACCTAAATACGTAGCCACACTCACCTTTGCCTTGGAAGAAAAAAGTGGCAGCAATTTGCTTGCTTCCTATGCCGGACTGGCCAGCCAGCTGGGCTTTGATCTGGGTGGTACGGGTGGAGGTGTGTTCTCAGAAGACAATATCATGCAATTGCTGCAGTCGAGAGTGATGATTACCCGTACTTTGCTGGATACGGTGGTGGATGCACGCGGCCGTGTGATGAGCCTGGCTGATTATTATATTGAAATGAACCATTTGCGCAAATCATGGAAAAACAATCCCCACATTCCAGCAGATCTTTCATTTAAGCCAGGTATTCCTATGGATTCGTTGTCTTATGTGCAGGATAGCCTGATGGGGAAGTTTTATGAAAATATTACGAAAAATAATCTGAACATAGAAAAACCCACAAAAGAAGGTACTATCATTTCAGTAACCTATACAGCCCCTGATCAATTATTTGCCAAAACGTTTGCAGAGGATTTGGTGAAACATGTCTCATTGTTTTATATTCAAACTAAGACGAAACGAGCTGTCTCAAATCTGAATATCATACAGGCCCGCCTGGATTCAGTGCGCAATGCCTATCATGCAGCTTTGTATGGTACAGCTATAACCACCGATCAGAATTTAAATCCTGCCCGGGCTGTAGTCAGTGTACCGGCTATTTCCAGGCAAACACAGGCTCAGATATTAGGAGCCGAATATGCAGAACTCGTGAAGAATCTGGAAATTGCAAGGATGACATTGTTGCAGGAAACGCCTTTGATTCAGGTGATTGATAGGCCTGTGCTGCCATTAAAAGAGAAAAAAGTGGGTAAAATAAAAGGCTTTGTGATAGGAGGATTTATAGGAGCTTTGCTGGCTTTGTTTGTGTTGATGATGAGAAGAATCTATGCAGAGATTATGGAAGATTCATATGAAAAATAAATTTGATTAACCGGAATCTTTTCAGGTAAGCAGGTTGATTGATGGAAATCAGAACGGAATCATATAAAAAAGGATTGGCGGTTTCTACCATTTTTAATGTAGCATCCAAAGCAATTGCTTTTCTGAGTAATTTGGTTATTGCCTATTATTTCGGTGCAACCTTTCATACCGATATTTATTTTTACATCATTACCATATTTAACCTTATCAGCTATTTCATTACTTCTGTGACTACATCGGTGATTATTCCGGAGTCTATGAGAATCAGGGAAGAGGATAACGACTTGTGCATCCACTTTCTGAATAAATTTTTTTTCCTTTTCACGTCTATAGGACTTGTGTTCTCTCTGATATTTTGTTTGTTCCCTGTAAGTTTGTTTTCTGTTATATCTAAATATTCAGTCAATGTATTACTGGAGAATAAACTAACCCTTATTCTGGGATCAGCCCTGTTCCCAATCATTATTGCCACCAATTTCTTAAATGATGTGCTAATATCCTACAAGATCTTCACGGCGCCAATGATCGTTACGGCTATTAACTCCCTTTTTATCATCATTTTCATTATTTTTCTCCATTCCGTATTGAATACGCAATCTTTGATCATTGGCTACGCATCGGGCTATGTGTTTAATATTACGGTCTTACTTTCCTTACTGGTTTCACAACTTCGGTGGAAATTTTCTTTTTCTTCTTCTTTGCGGGCCGTTGTGCCTAAAAAGTTGTGGCATGATATCCTCTATTCACAGTCAGGAACCACCTTTTCTATGTTATCCAGTTATTTTCCCATTTACTTGTTAAGTTCGTTTGATGGAGGAATTGTTTCTGCTGTGAATTATGCCCAAAAAATTGCTTATATACCGCATTATGTTATATCCTCTCAGTTTGCTGTGGTGGTGGGGGTGAAATTCAATGAACTGTTCGCCCGGAAGGAATATGCCAATCTAAACCAGACTTACAGGCGTGCTGTGGAATTTATCTTATTTACCATTGTTCCCTTTAGTCTTTTTTTATTTTTTTTCCGGAATGAGATAACAGTTTTTTTATTTAACAGAGGGCATGCTACTCCTCAGGACATCATTCACATATCTAGGCTTTTGGGATATTTCTCCTTAGCTGTATGTTTAATTGCAGTCAATAGTATATTTGCTTATCTATGTTTTTCAGCTCAGATTGTTAAATACAGTTTTTTATTTCAGATTGCCATTAATATTCTTTCATTATTAAGTATTTATCTGTTTATAAAGATGTTTGGTTATATTGGCTATCCATTGAATGTTTCATTTGTTTACCTGATTGTTCTGATCACCTTTCCATTGTTATTTTCCAAACTCCTTCCTTACATTCACCTGAAAATCATATATCTGTATTTTATTAAAGTTCTGCTTATTAATTTGGCTTTGATAGGGGGTGTATATTATGTTGTTCATCTCCTGAAATTGAATACTTTTTTTACTTTATTTGTAGGTTTTACTACCTCAACTTTGTTGTTGGTTCTGTTAAATCAGTTATTAGTCATTAACCAGGATGTATCTTTTGTAGTTTTTCATTTTAAACGTTACCTGAAACAGCCTTTTCAATTTTTGATTAAATAATTAAATTTATGTCTTCTTCACGCCATCAACATGATTCCTTAGAATTATTCGAGTCCAGGGATATTCGCTTCCCATTTGGCAAAAATTGGTCAAGGTTCCTGCAATACCTGAATGAAGATCGTATTGAGGTAGCAAAACAAAGCTTGCAACATATGCTTGGGCGGAATGACTTGTCCGGCCTGCGATTTATAGATGTCGGTTCAGGGAGCGGGTTATTCAGCTTGGCAGCCCGGATGTTAGGCGCTCATGTGTATTCTATTGATTATGATCCGTTTTCTGTATCCTGTACCCAATATCTCAGGCAACAATATTACCCTGACGATCCGCACTGGCATATCAGCCAGGGTTCCATTCTGGACGCACAGCTGGTTAATTCCTTAGGCCAATTTGATATTGTGTACTCCTGGGGTGTGCTTCATCATACCGGTGATATGTGGAAAGCTTTTTCTTTGGTTGATTGTCTGGTTAAACCGGATGGTGGAATTTTGTTTTTATCTATTTACAATGATCAGGGGGCGCTTTCTCGCTTCTGGAAATGGGAAAAACGGAACTATAACAGATATGCGTGGTTTAAATATTTTGCAATCTTGGGTTACTGTTCACTCTTTATCTCCTATCGGTTTCTCAGGGATGTTTTATCACTCCGGAATCCTTTTCTATATTATAAGAATTATGCCAGAAAAAGAGGCATGAGCTGGTTTCATGATATGAAAGATTGGTTGGGTGGTTATCCTTTTGAGGTTGCTCTAAATCGTGATGAGCTTATTTCGTTACTCCTTAAAGCTAAGGTGTATATTGATTTTGGGAATCATCCTGGCAAAGATCGTATTCCACGTGAAGCTGCTATTTTAGGCTGTTGCGTTTTGACAAGTAATCGTGGATCGGCTGCCTTTATCGAGGATATTCCTATACCTAAATCCTATAAATTCCCTGATTGTGAGGATATGATACCACAGATTATTAATTCTATACTTGATTGTTTAAATAATTTTGAAAAAAGAAGTTCAGATTTCATAAAATACAGAGAAATTATAAAAAATGAACCATCTAAATTTATATCAGATTTAAAAAATATCTTTCTTTTACTAGACAATTAATATTATTTTTTTTAATTTTATTCATTTTTATGTTCTCTAAGATATTTGCTATTACTGTTACTTATGGTGATAGATTTTACCTGTTACGTAATGTACTTGATAGATTATTAAATGAGAATGTTTATAAAATCATTGTTGTTGATAATGGATCTAATCCGAGAAGTAGATCCAGCTTATTAGATTATCAGAAGAGTTTGAATGATAATAAGCTACATATTTTACTACTTGATAAGAATTATGGATCTTCAGTTGGTTTTAAAAAAGGTATTCAATTTGCATTACAGTTTGATGATTGTGATTTTATTTGGTTATTAGATGATGATAATCTTCCTGAGAACGGTTCTTTAAATATAATAAGGCATGTTTATGCTTACTTGGGGAGTCATAGTAAAACGATACTTACACCTTATAGAAGAATAAAGTCTAATAATTATGAATCAGTTTATTTTGGACGTATATTTGGCTATAGACCTAATGCTTTTCTTGGTTTTCATATAAAAGATTATTTTTATAAAAAATTTTTTTGTAAAAAAATATATATTCTTCCTGGTTTCCTTGATAAAAAAAATTTTTTTTTGATTCGCCAACAGGTTGCTCCTTACGGTGGATTATTTTTTCATAAATCAGTGGTTTCTGTGGTTGGATATCCTGATGAGCGTTTTTTTACCTACGCGGATGATCATGAATGGACAATGCGTATGACCAAAGCTGGGTTTGATATTTGTTTGTGTTCAGAATACAAAGTTTCTGATATTGAAGTATCCTCGCCTAAACAAGATCAGAATCAAATTTTTAATGATTCATTTTTGAAATATAAGTTTTACTTAAGGTTGAGAAATCATACTTATTTATCATTTAAATTAGTTGACAATTATCTTTTATTTTATTTTCATATTGTCTTGTTTATAATTTTTAATTTTTTTAAATCAATTTTTATATCCCCAACATATGCTGTAAAAAAAATTTACTTTACTATAATTGCCATCCGTGATGGTATAAGAGCTGATTTTTCAAAAGATTATAATCATTTTACACAATGAAGCATTTTGTGGTTTATACTGCTCTTTTCGGTGATTATGACACGCTCTCTGATATTCCATCTGAATATTTAAATTACTGCGATTTTATTTGTGGATATTTCTCCTTAGCGGTATGTTTAATTGCAGTCAATAATATATTTGCTTATCTATGTTTTTCAGCTCAGATTGTTAAATACAGTTTTTTATTTCAGATTGCCACCAATACTCTTTCATTATTTAGTATTTATCTGTTTATCAAGATGTTTGGTTACATTGGATACCCGTTGAATGTTTTATTTGTATATCTGATTGCCCTGATTTTATTCCCCCTGGTTTTTTCAAGGCTACTCTCTCACATTAATCTGAAAATTATTTATTGGTATTTTATCAAGATAGTTTTTGTCAATATACTTCTTGTTGGAGGGACATATTATTTTGTCCATTTATTGCACTTGAATACCTTTTTTACTTTATGTATTGGTTTTATTTCTTCTGTTCTTTTATTACTTCTGTTTAATCATTTATTTAGAATCAATCAGGATATCTCATTTTTGATTTCTCATTTTAACCGTTATCTAATATTTCCGTTTCGTTATCTTCTTAAAAATTAACATCCTATGTCTTCTTCACGCCATCAACATAATTCATTAGAATTATCTGAGTCCAGGGATATTCGCTTCTCGTTTAGCAAAAACTGGTCAAGGTTTCTGCAACACCTGAATGATGATCGTATTTAGATAGCAAAACAAAGCTTGCAACATATGCTCGGGCGGAATGACTTGTCCGGCCTGCGATTTATAGATGTCGGTTCAGGGAGCGGGTTATTCAGCTTGGCAGCCCGGATGTTAGGTGCTCATGTGTATTCTATTGATTATGATCCGTTTTCTGTATCCTGTACCCAATACCTCAGGCAACAATATTACCCTGACGATCCACACTGGCATATCAGCCAGGGTTCCATTTTGGACGATCAGCTGGTCAATTCCTTAGGCCAATTTGATATTGTGTACTCCTGGGGTGTACTTCATCATACCGGTGATATGTGGAAAGCTTTTTCTTTGGTTGATCATCTGGTTAAACCGAATGGTGGAATTTTGTTTTTATCTATTTACAATGATCAGGGGGCGCTTTCCCGCTTCTGGAAATGGGAAAAACGAAACTATAACAGATATGCGTGGTTTAAATATTTTGCAATCTTGGGCTACTATTTAAGCCTTATTCCCTGGTTTCTCAGGGATATTTTATTACTCCGGAATCCTTTTTTATCTTATAAGAATTATGCCAGAAACAGAGGCATGAGCTGGTTTCATGATCTGAAAGATTGGTTGGGAGGTTATCCTTTTGAGGTTGCTCGTCCGGAGGAGGTTTTTGAGTTTTTTAAGAATAAGAATTATATCCTGCTTAAATTAAAAACCTGTGGTGGTGGGAAGGGCTGCAATGAATTTGTTTTTTTAAAACAGTAAATTTATTCATCCATAATTTTTTTATTTCCTTCTTATGTGTGGCATTACGGGTTTTATTGATTTTGCTTCCCAGTCTGCTGAATCTGATTTGATTCGCATGTCGGGTGCATTGATACATCGGGGACCCGATGATGAAGGGATTTCGTTGTTTCAGACGCCTTTCTGCCAGGTGGGTCTAGGGTTTCGCAGGTTATCCATTCTGGATTTGTCAAAGCGAGGCCACCAGCCCATGAGCCTGGATCATGGACTCACCATTGTTTTTAATGGCGAAATCTACAATTTTCAGGAGATTAAATCTGAATTAAAGGATTTGGGATATACCTTTCATTCCGGAACAGATACGGAGGTGATATTGAAGGGTTTTGACCAGTGGGGGACCGATTTATGCCATCGGTTAAATGGCATGTTTGCCTTTTTTATTTATGATCCGGTGAAGATGAAATGCTATTTATTCAGAGACAGGGCCGGAATAAAACCTGTTTATTATTACTGGCATGAAGGTTTATTTCTTTTTTCCTCTGAATTAAAATCTTTTCATCAACACAAAAGGTTTCAGAAGAAAATTTCCATATCGGCTATCAGGCTATATTTAAAGTATGGTTATGTGCCCACACCCTACAGCATTTTTGAATACACCTATAAGCTGGAACCTGGTCATTATCTGGAAATAGATTTATCATCTCGTATCATCCAAAAACATAGCTACTGGAATGTGTTTGATTGTTATGCCAAACCGAGGCTGCAGATTTCTGAACAGGAGGCTATTGCACATACCCGGGAATTACTAAGCTCATCCTGTGCATATCGTATGATTGCCGATGTACCAGTAGGTGTTTTTTTAAGCGGAGGATATGACAGCACGGCTGTGACAGCCTTATTACAGCATAATCGTACGGAAAAAATTAAAACATTTACTATTGGTTTTTATGAGCAACCCTACAATGAGGCTCATTTTGCCAAACAGGTTGCATCGTATCTGGGCACGGATCATACGGAATATTATTGCACCATATCAGATGCTGCCAAAGTGATTCCTCTTTTGCCTCAGATTTATGATGAACCGTTTGGTGATAGTTCTGCCATTCCTACCTATTTGGTCAGCAGCCTGGCCAGGCAACAGGTAAAGGTTGCTCTTTCTGCTGATGCAGGCGATGAAGTTTTTGCCGGATATCGTCGGTATGAAGCCGCTATCCGGTTTAATCGGATTTTCAGCCGGATTCCCAAATTTTTCCGCAGGCTCGGTTATCATATAATGGATCGGATTCATGTGGAGCATTTTTCTATGTTGCATAAAATTTATCATTTTCAGAATCGTTACAACAAGTTGAAGTCCTGGCTTGTGGCTGATACTCCTTCGAGCATGCTTGATATTCTGGTGTCCCGTTTTTCTGAGGATGAAATCAACCAGCTGGTATTGCCTGATGGTGCGAATCATATAGCCTATTCATTATGTTCATTTCAGGATATTTTGAATAACCCTCATTTCGATTTGTTATCCTCATTTCTTTCGCTGGATTATCGAACCTATCTGCTGGATGATATACTCACCAAAGTGGATCGGGCTACCATGGCAGTTTCATTGGAGGGTAGGGAACCTTTGCTGGATTACCGGCTAATTGAGTTTGTGGCCCAGCTTCCCGAGCATTTTAAATTCAGAAATGGGGAGAAGAAATGGCTGCTGAAACAGATTGTGCATCAGCTTGTTCCCCGGCATCTGGTAGATCGTCCGAAAATGGGATTTGGCATACCCGTGGAAACCTGGCTCAGGAATGACCTGAAGCAGTATGTGGATTATTATTTTTCACATGGAGCATTGGTTTCCCAGGGAATTTTTCATGAAACAGCTATCCGTAAACTTCTGGATCGCTATTATTCCGGATATGAAACGGATGGACATAAAATCTGGTTTTTATTAATTTTTCAGATGTGGTATGAAAAATGGGGTTCATAAAAATTAAATATAATTAGACTCGTTTATGCTTACTTTGGAAGTTATACTAAAACGATTCTTACACCTTACAGAAGTATACAATATAATAATTATGAATCAGTTTATTTTGGACGTATATTTGGCTATAGACCTAATGCTTTTCTTGGTTTTCATATAAAAGATTATTTTTATGAAAAAATGAATTGTAAAAAAAATATATTCTTCCAGGTTTCCTTGAAAAAAAATTTTTTTTGATTCGCCAACAGGTTGCTCCTTACGGTGGATTATTTTTTCACAAATCAGTGGTTTCTGTGGTTGGATATCCTGATGAACGTTTTTTTACCTACGCGGATGATCATGAATGGACAATGCGTATGACCAAAGCTGGGCTTGATATTTGTTTATGTTCAGAATACAAAGTTTCTGATATCGAAGTATCCTCGCATAAACAATATCAGAATCAAATTTTTAATGATTCATTTTTGAAATATAAGTTTTACTTGGGGTTGAGAAATCATACTTATTTATCATTTAAATTAGTTGACAATTATCTTTTATTTTATTTTCATATTGTCTTGTTTATAATTTTTAATTTTTTTAAATCAATTTTTATATCCCCAACATATGCTGTAAAAAAAAATTTACTTTACTATAATTGCTATCCGTGATGGTATAAGAGCTGATTTTTCAAAAGATTATAATCATTTTACACAATGAAGCATTTTGTGGTTTATACTGCTCTTTTCGGTGATTATGACACACTCCCTGATATTCCATCTGAATATTTAAATTACTGCGATTTTATTTGTTTCACAAATAATAGATCAATTAATGTTAATAATTGGACAATTCTTTTTGTAGATTCAGATTTATCTCCAATTTTACTAAATAGGATGTATAAAATTTTACCCCATGTTTTCTTGCCCAATTATTTTTCCAGTTTATATATAGATTCTAATATTATTCTTAAAGGGAATCCTATAAAACTTTATGATAGATATTTAACCAAATATGATTTATTATTTCCTAGGCATTTTGCTAGGAATTGTGCTTACGACGAGTATTTTGAATGTGTTAGGCTTGGAAAAATTAATATTTATAAAGGTTTAAAACAAATGATTTTTTATAAGAGGAAAGGTTTACCAAGAAACTTTGGCTTAAGTGAGAATAATATTATATTAAGAAATCATTATAAACCAAACATTAAAAGTATAATGGAGTTTTGGTGGGATCAGTTTTTAAAATTTCCCTATAGGGATCAACTATCACTACCTTATGTCATATATAGTTTTAACTATAAGTATTATTTTATTGATGAAACTTCAAGGCTAGAGAATGATTTCTTTGTATATTCATTTCATAAAAATGAAAATAATATTACGATTTTTACTAAAATTATGAATAAGATATTTTCATTGTTTACAAGTATTTTTATTATACCTTTCTGTAAAATTATATTAAAATTTTCATAATGAAAGCTATAACTTTTTTTAAATATTCTTCTCCAATAAAACTAGTTTATTCTCTTCTTTATTTATTCTCTTTTCTTTTTTTAATTGTCATATCTACCTTCTTTAAATTTTTATCTGTCGATTATTCAAATTATTTTAATCAAATTTATTTTACATTTAATAATCCAATATTTCATTTTGGTCCTCTCGAACCAACTTTTTATGTTATTTCCTATTTAAGCAAGTTATTTTTTGGTAGTAGCGTGTTATTTATTTTTTTTGTTTATTCAGTAATAGGTATTGGAATTAAGTTCTTATCTTTTCGTAAATTATCTAATTTTCCTTTTATTTCAGTTTTGATATATTTTTTGAGCTATTTTTGGTTACAAGACTTCACTCAGTTTCGTGCGGGGGCAGCTTCAGCCTTTTTTCTTTTTTCCATTCCAGATATTTTAAATAGAAATTTCCTTAAATTTTTTTTGAAAATTATAATTGCATTTTTGTTTCACTATTCTGCTATTATTTATTTACCACTTTACTTCATATATAATAAAAAGCTTAGTTTAATTTACTACTTCATTCCATTATTAGGATTCGTTTTATCAATCACAACCTTTAGTATAACTTTTATCAATTTTTTAATTTCCTTTATGCCATCAACAATAGGAAATAAGATAGAGCTGTATATGTATTTGACAAGATTGCATTATTTTCCTAAAACTAACATTTTTAATTTTTATTATTTTTCTCTTTTCTTTTTATATTATTTTATTCTTTTCAATCTTAAGTCTTATTTATCTGTTTCCAATATTTTTTATTTAAAGATAATTTCATACTCTTTATTTATTTTCTATTTTTTTTCCTATTTTCCAGTTTTTTCTTTTAGATTTTCTGAATTATATAATGTTGTTACTCTTATTTTATTCCCAAATATTATTAGTTGCTTTAAAGATAAATTAATTGTTTTTATTTTTATATTTTTTTATTTTACTATTTACTTTTTTAATTTTATTTTTATTCAGCACTCTTTAAATATTCTTTTTTTATGATTCTAAATATTGATGTTGTTATTGTTATATATAATCCAAATGAAGAACAGGTAAAATCTCTTATTTTCTCTTTGCTAAATCAAGTTCGTAGAATCTATATTATTGACAATTCATTAAATCCATTTTTTGAATTCAGAAATGATAAGGTTATTATAATTAGACTGAATAATAACTATGGCATTGCATATGCTCAAAACTTGGGTATATCTTTATCTTTAAAAAATAATTCTGATTTTATTTTGCTTTCCGACCAGGATACATTATATCCTTTTAATTATATAAATAAATTAATTGACGTTTTTTACATGTACGATAATGTTGCTGCAGTTGCTCCTGTGTTTATTGATAGTAAATCAAATTCTATTTTCCCAGCCATTTATAAAACCAGATTTGCTTTTAGGAGGTTTTTCCCCATATCAGGTGTTTATTCCGTTTCGCACGCTATTGCTTCTGGATTACTTTTAAATTCGAAATTTTTGCCTGATATAGGATTTATGGATCAGGATTTATTTATAGATTGGGTTGATATTGAGTGGTGTTGGAGAGCAAATAAGAAAGGATATAAAATTTTGGTTAATTCAGATATCCATATAACTCATAATTTAGGAGATAAATATTATAATATTTTGAATAGGGATATTACTATTAGAAATCATATACGTCATTATTATATAACTAGAAATGCTTTTTATCTTTCTATTTATTCCGACTATCTTGATTTAATTCATAAATTTTTTCTTTTTTTTAATTCATTTAAATACCTAATAGGATATCCCATTTTTTCCAAACCTCATTTCCTTAATTTGAAATTTGTTATTTTGGGATTTTACCATGCTCTAATTAAAAAGATGGGTCCATATCAAAATTTTAATTAAATATTTTTATAAATTTTTAAATAACTTTCTTAACTTTTTTTATGAATCATTTAAATATATCTATTGTATTGTATAATAATCCATTCTATAGAATTGAAGCTTTAATTAAAAAAATATTGTCTACAAAATTAGATATTAAAGTTTATTTGATTGATAATTCTTCTAATGATTTTTTATCCATATTAAGTAATTCGGATAAAAGAATAATTTACATTTATAACAACTCAAATTTGGGGTTTGGTAAAGCTCATAATATTGCTTTGCTTGAATCTATTAAATATGATGTACCTTATCATGCAGTTTTGAATCCAGATATATATTTTGATACTGATGTTTTTGATTTCTTTTATCAGTTTATGGAGTTAAACAAAGACGTTGCACTTGCTATGCCTAAGATATTATACCCAGATAATTCTATTCAGTATTTATGTAAATTACTTCCCTCTCCAATTGACCTTATCTCTAGAAGATTTTTTAATTTATCTATTATTCGTAAACTTTTTGCTAATCGCAATGATTTATTTGAACTAAGGTTTACTGGCTATAACCATATTATGAATGTTCCTTACTTATCTGGCTGCTTCATGTTTTTACGTACTGCTGCCATAAAGGAAGTGGGATTGTTTGATGAAAATTTTTTCCTTTATTTGGAAGACACTGACTTATCAAGGCGTTTACATAAAAAATATCGAACTGTTTTTTATCCCTTCGTAGAAGTATATCACGAACATCAAAAGGGATCTTATAAAAGCTTACGCTTATTATATCATCATATTAGTTCTGCAATTTATTATTTCAACAAGTGGGGGTGGTTTTTTGACCATGAACGTAAACAAATTAATCAAAACGTTTTAAAAGAATTAGGCTACTATAATTCCTCTTTTCCCTCTCTGCCCGCCAAATCTTAACTTTGTGGCCTAAAGAGCCGCATGTCTGCATTTGATCAAATCCGAAGGCGTCTTATCAAAGGTTCCGTTTACTGGCGGGAAATTCTTTCCCTTTTTGCGCTGATGGTGGGGCTTTATTTTTTCAGGCGTCAGCAGCCCGATATGGTGCTGGCGCGTGAGCTCATCAGTTCATTGTCCTGGCCTTACTGGTTTTTATTGTTCCTGCTTTTTGCTGGTTTTCTTTTCCTTCAGGCGTTGAATTACCGGCTTGCTTTTGCGGTGATGCAATCGCAGGTTTCCTGGAAGTTGGCCCTTGATTTTTTCCTGAAACGATCGGTGGTAGATGTTTTTTTATCGCCCGAGAGTGTGGTGGCAGAGCGATTTTTTTCCGTATGGCAGGCCAAAGCCGGGGTGAGTCATACCAAAAGCCGGTTTTCGACCTATTTGTTTTATTTTTTTCAGGCCTTGGCCTTTGTACTGATCGGGCTGGCCACGCTGATCTGGTGGGCATTGCATCAGCTGGTAAGGTATGGGCAGGTGTGGCCGGTGTTGTGCACGGGCGTATTGCTTTTGGCGGTGGCCAGCATTTTCTGGCGCCGGCCGGTATGGATATATGCAGCTATCAGTCGTTTCTTTCCTGAGCTTGACATCACGCTGCAGGAGCTGGCAGGCAATCGGGTGAACCGACAGGCCATCCAGCCTTTGATGCTGTTTTCGCTCATCGCACAGTGGTTGATTCTGCTGATGTTGGCAGCAGCTATCATGGCCATCACCGGTGCCGGATCAGCCAGTATCAGCTGGCTGGATGTGTTTTCGGCTTATGCATTAGGAATGTTGTTTTTCCTGGCTATGCCTTTTCTCAAAGGGATGGGCATGGTGGAACTGGCCATGATTGTGTTGTTCCTGTATCGCCAGTTCAGCTTGCCGGAAGCTGCTGCTGTTGTATTTCTTTTTCGTTTGTTTCAATTCTGGCTGCCAGCCCTGGGAGGTGTTTTCAGTTTTCTGTTTACGCCGGGCAGCCTGCTGTTGCGCATCTATCCTGCTTTTTTGGTTTTTTTATTGGGCATCATCAACCTGGTATCCGGACTCTCGCCAGCCATACACTGGCGCATGCGCCTGATCAGCCAGTATATGCCCATTGGTACCATTCATGCATCCAATGATTTTGTGATTGTAACGGGTGTTATTCTGCTGATTACATCCGTATATCTGTTGCGTGGACTGCGCAACGCCTGGCTGATAGCTTTTGTGCTGGGCTTGCTTTCCTGTGTGGCTCATCTCATCAAGGATATTGATTATGAAGAAGCCTTATTTGCGCTGTTTAGTGTAACCGTACTGTGGATTACACGGCATGAATACCGGGTGAAAAGCAACCGAAGGATTGTTCGGGTTGGACTCCGGATGGCGCTGGTGATTCTCGTTTTTAGCCTGATTTTCGGAGTCATGGGATTTTATTTTCTGAATGAAAAACAATTTGGCCTTAATCTGAGTCTATGGCAATCCATTCGTTATACCCTGCAGTATTTCTTTCTGATGGAGGGTGACTTGCAGCCCCATACCAAATTTGCATCCGGTTTTTTGCGCGTGATCCAGGCATTGGGTATTGGCTCTATCGGATTGGTATTGTACAGCCTATTAAGGCCATTTGTGTTCCGGCAGGAAGAGGTGGAATCAGATCTGCAGCGTGCCAGGGCACTTGTGCAGCGCTATGGCCGCAGCGCCATTGATTATTTTAAGGTATATCCGGATAAATTATTTTTCTTTGATGAGCAATACGAGGGATTTATCAGTTATAAAGTAGGCCATGATTTTGCTATTGCGCTGGGCGGGCCTGTATGTGCGCCCGATGAAGAGATCAGAAAACATTTTATTCTGGCTTTTGAATCGTTTTGCGAAGAGCAGGGTTTAAAGGTAGCCTATTATCGGGTGGATGAAGAACGATTGTCTCTGTTTGCTGCCCTGGGGAAGAAATCATTGTTAATAGGCCAGGAGGCGATAGTAGATGCCCTGCATTTTACGATGGAAGGAAAGAATCGGCAGAACCTGCGCACGGCACGCAATACCCTGCTGAAAAAAGGTTATCATATTGAAGTGTTTCAGCCTCCTGTGCCAGGCAATATTTTGCAGCAGCTGAAAGCGGTGTCAGATGATTGGTTGCAGAAGCTGCACAAGGAAGAACTGGTATTTTCACAGGGCATGTTTCTGGAAGAAGAGATCAGGCAGCATACTGTGCTGGCCCTGATGGATGCTGAACAGCGGATTGTGGCTTTTCTGGATCTGGTACCTGATTACCGCCCCGGTGAAGTGCGTTATGATCTGATACGCAAGCTGGCAGCAGCTCCCAGCACCTGCATGGATTTTCTGATGGTAGGACTGATTGAATACTGCCAGCAACACCAAATTCCGTATATCAACATGGGCATGGCTCCTCTTTCAGGTATTGAAGAACCTCGCAACATTCAGGAACTCACACTCAAAATGGCTTATGAAAAAATCAGGCGGTTTCAGCATTACCGGGGATTGCGTTTTTTCAAGGAAAAGTTTGATCCGGTTTGGGAAAATAAATATCTGATTTATCAGCATCATTTTGATTTATTGTTTATTCCCGCTGCATTGAATGAAGTGATGAAAGAATTTTGAATCTGCCGGTAATGATGAATAATTCGTCCCCATCCTGGTTTACGGCAGGCCTGTTTATTTCCGATGAATGATCAAATTCATCCTGATGAAATGATCAAAATCATCAAACATCCATCTCCTCGCTGGTAATTTTGTTTCAGCAAGATGAATGAAGCGTTGCAACGTAACTATTGTTACTAATGCAGCAAGTTCATTGCGATATTTTTCTAAAAAATTCGCCATGAAAAATCATTATGCCATACTCATTGTGGGTGGAGGTAATGCAGGTATATCTGTAGCAGCTAAGTTGTTGTTGAAATGCAAATTGGAGATAGCCATCATTGAACCTTCAACCATTCATTACTATCAGCCTGCCTGGACATTGGTGGGCGGCGGCGCGTTTGATATTCGCAAAACGGTACGTCCAGAGCAGGCTGTCATGCCACCAGGTGTTACCTGGATACAAGATCGGGTAACGGAATTTTTCCCGGAAAATCATCAGGTGAAAACGGCTTCCGGTGACATATTCGGATATGATTATCTCATTGTGGCACCGGGCATTCAGCTTGATTGGGACAGGGTAGAAGGTTTAAAAGAAACGATTGGCAAACATGGTGTCTGCAGCAATTATGCGTATGATTATGCACCATATACCTACGCATGTTTGCAACAAATCAGGCCCGGACAAACAGCCCTTTTTACCAGTCCATCCACACCCGTGAAATGCGGCGGTGCACCGCAAAAAATCATGTATCTGGCAGCCGATTATTTTCGCAGAAAGGGCATATTAGATCAGGTACAGGTGGCTTTTTACAGCGGAGGCACCAAAATTTTTGGTGTACCCAAATATGCAGAAGCGTTGCAGAAGCTGGTTGATCGCTATCATATTCAATTGCATTTTTATCATGATCTCATCCGGATTGATGGTGAAAATCAGATTGCTACCTTCCTTGTCAGGGAAAGCAATGGTCAGACACATGAAGTGCAGGTACCTTTTCATATGATTCATGTGGTGCCGCCACAAAGTGCTCCGGATTTCATCAAGCAAAGTTCGTTAGCTGATGCTCAGGGCTGGATGGATGTGGATCCATATACCTTGCAACATGTGCGTTATCCAGATATTTTTGGTATTGGCGATGCCACCAATACACCCAATGCCAAAACTGGGGCGGCTGTGCGCAAACAGGCTCCGGTGCTGGTCGAAAATCTGCTCGCTTTGATGGATGGCAAGCCTATGCCAGCCCGATACAACGGGTATTCCAGCTGTCCCATCGTTGCTGGTTATGGCAAACTTATTCTCGCTGAATTTGATTACAATAACCAACCCATGGAAACCTTTCCTTTTAATCAGGCCAAACCTCGGTGGAGCATGTGGATATTGAAAAAATATATCCTGCCCTGGCTATACTGGCATAAAATTCTGAAAGGCACGATTTGAGATACAGGCATTTGTGCGGGTATTTTCTTTGTGCTTCTCCATCCTGAATTGACATGCTTCAATCGTCAATCCCGTACTTGCTGGTCTTTATATTCAAACCTGTCCTAAACAAAAGCAAGGTTGGGCAGGCAGTGCTATTTTCCTGAGATCCCCTACATTTGCACGAATATCAACCACTATAAACCATTGATATGCACGCTTTTCCACCCAGGCAAATTGCGGTAATAGGCTTAGGCTATGTAGGCCTGCCGCTGGCAGTAGAATTTGCGAAAAAATATCGCGTGATTGGCTATGATATCAATCCCAAACGTGTGGCATCCCTGCAGCAGGGAGTGGATCATACCCATGAAGTAGAACCGGAAACACTCACACAATTGATTGCGTCAGGCAAAAAATCGGGTCAGCACGGACTGGTTTGTACCACAGACTTGCAGGATTTGCAGGATGCACAGGTGTATATTGTAACGGTTCCAACGCCTGTAGACGAACATAAAAAACCGGATTTGCGGCTTTTGCTTGCTGCCTCTGCAACTGTGGGAAAGGTGTTGAAACCCCAGGATATTGTGATTTATGAATCGACCGTTTACCCGGGTTGCACGGAAGAAGATTGTGTACCTGTGCTGGAACAGCATTCCGGCTTGCGTTTCAATGAGGATTTCTATGTGGGTTATTCCCCTGAACGCATCAATCCGGGTGATAAGCAACATCGTGTATCGCAAATCAAAAAGGTTACATCAGGATCAACCCCTGCCGTGGCCGATTATGTAGATAAACTTTATGCATCCATCATACAGGCCGGTACGCACAAGGCGCCATCCATCCGGGTGGCCGAGGCCGCAAAGGTGATTGAAAACGCACAGCGCGATATCAACATTGCCTTTGTCAATGAGCTGGCAAAGATTTTCCATTGCATGCAGATTGATACCCACGATGTGCTGGAAGCTGCAGCTACGAAATGGAATTTTCTGCCTTTTAAACCCGGGTTGGTAGGCGGGCATTGCATTGGTGTGGATCCGTATTATCTGGCCCAGAAAGCACAGCAGGTAGGTTATCATCCCGAAATTATCCTGGCCGGCCGCCGGCTCAATGATGGCATGGGATATTATATTGCACAGCAGGTAGTGAAACTCATGGTGCATCATGATATCAAGATCAAAGGTGCAGAAGTATTGGTGATGGGCATTACGTTTAAGGAAAATTGTCCGGATGTGCGCAACACGCGGGTGGTGGATGTGATCAAAGAACTGGAATCATTTGGTGTCCGCGTAGATGTTACGGATCCATGGGCTTATCCGGAACAGGTGGCCGAGGAATATCATCTGCAGCTGAAACCCAAAGAAGCATTAAAGCAATATGATGGAATTATTCTTGCTGTTGCCCATGCATGTTTCCGCGAATGGGATATTTTGCAATACAAAAAACAGCATGGGGTGATATATGATGTGAAGGGTTTTCTGGATCGCTATCTGGTAGATGGCAGATTGTAGATCTGCGAGTTTCAGCTTTCTGATAAAGTTTTAGTATGTATTTGCGGAACAGGTTACAGTTGTTCAGCAGATCCCGGCATGCACAACTGCAAAAGCAATTGCTAATACCTCAAATCCTTTAGTTTGTTCAAATCCGGAATATAGATTTTTCCGGCACGGATCTGAATAAGCCCTTCATCGCGGAAATCACTCAATATGCGAATGGTAGATTCCTTGGCAGTTCCAATGTACTGTGCCAGTTCTTCGCGGGTGATGGGAATGTGCTCATTACCGGAAGCTGCATTTCGCGTGCAGATTTCCACCAGGGCTGCTGCTACTCTTTTCCGCAGCGAGCTGTAAGCCAGTTGCAGCAGGCGCTCCTCTTTCTGGTCAATGGTCCGGGAAAGCAGCCTGATAAAGGTTAAGGTAACTTGATGATCCTGAAAAATCTGCTGCAGAAAATGTTCTTTCGGAATCAGCAACAGTTCTGTATTTTCCAATGCTATCGCTGTTTCCCGGTAAGGCTGGTCTTCAATCAGGGCTACATAACCAAAATAATCACCCTGCGTGAAGATATCCGAAATATATTCTTTACCGTCGGGATGCAAACGGGTAATTTTCACCCGGCCGGATTGAATCAGGTATAAATATTTTGCGCGTTCTCCTTCCTGATAGATGATTTTTTGTTTAGGAAAAGAAACTGATTCGCAAACGGAAGGCGGAAAAATGTCCTTTTCGCTGCGCGATTGCAGGTCATGCAGAAAATGACTCACGTTGCCCTGCGCTTGCCCATAATATTGTTTCAGCCAGTTGACCTTGTTGAGCCGGGTATCAACGGCAGCCAGCAATTCCGTATCATCAAACGGTTTGGTGATATAATCATCCGCACCTAATTCCATCCCCTTGCGGAAATCGGCACGTTCTGTTTTGGCCGTCAGAAATATAAAAGGAATAACAGCTGTCTGCGGATTTTTTTTCAGCACATGCAGCACACCATAGCCGTCGAGGTCGGGCATCATGATGTCGCAGATGATTAATTCAGGCTGTTGATGCAAAGCCTTTTCCACTGCCTCTTTTCCGGAAGCAGCCGTAACCACCTGATGTCCGGCCAAGCTCAGTATTTCAGAAATGTTATCGAGAATTTCGGGATGATCATCAACCACCAGAATTTTAGCCATGGCAATAAAATCATATATTCTGCAAGATAAAGTTTTTACAAGGGAATTGAAAAATGAACTTCTGTTCCTTTACCTTCCTGGCTGTGGATAGATATCTGTCCATTCAGCAGATCCACATATCGTTTTACAATATGTAAGCCCAGGCCCGTGCCCTGAATATTGGTTACATTGCTGGCACGGAAAAAGCTGGAGAACAGATGATGTTGTTCATTTTCCGGAATACCCATGCCTTCATCTTTCACGCAGGCACTCAGGTTTTCTGCATTGCAATCTAGCTCCAGCACTATCGGTTTGTTTTCATCGGAAAATTTGCTGGCATTGGTCAACAGGTTCATCAGCATAGCTTTCAGCATTTGTTTGTCGGTAAATACCTGATCCTTTCCTGCATATTGGCAATGCAAATGCTGACCGGGTTTCAGCAGCGGTTGCAGTTCTTCTTTCACTTCATCTATGAGTTCGTGCAAGGAAAAATATTCTTTCCTCACTTCCACTTTTCCTTCTTCCAGTTTGCCCAGCGAAAGAAAATCTTCCAGCAGATTGTTCATGTGCGCCACGGCATCTTTGATGCGCTGCACATGTTTTTCGCGCAGCTGTTGTTGTTCAGCCTGCGGGTACCGCTGGATTAGCGATGCAGATGATAAAATGGTGCTGAGCGGTGTTCGGAATTCATGGGAGGCCATGGATACAAAACGCGATTTGATTTCGCTGAGTTCCTTTTCTTTTTCTAAGGCTTCCTGCAGTTCCCTGCGCGAATGTTCCAGTTGCAACAAGGCTTGCTGCAAATGATGGGTTCGTCGTTGTACTTCCTCCTCCAGCTGCTGATTCATGTGACGCATCTCGTCGGTTAATTTTTCAAGAGCCTCTTTTTGCTGCAGCAAATGTTGTTCGGCCTGTTTGCGCAGGGTAATATCCACCACAAACGCAATCACATAAAACTTTTTGTGTTGGTAAAAAAAGCTCAGGCTCACCTCCACCGGAAATTCCTCTCCGTTTTTTCTTTTTCCATACAAATCCCTTCCTGCACCCATGCGCCGATGAGCGGGATGCTGATAAAACCGCTGCCTGTGGCGGGTATGCATTTCATTAAAGCGGTGTGGCACCAGCTCTTCGATATGCAAACCCTGCAATTCTTTGCTTGCATAACCAAAGATGCGCTCGGCTGCAGGATTGGCCAGTACAATGTAACCCTGTTCATCTGTTAGAATAATGCCTTCTGTGGCATGTTGGAACAAAGCATTGAGTTGTTCTTCTTCTGCAAAGAGTTTTTGATATAAACTTTTTACATACAAGGTAAACATGCCAGTACCCAATACCAGCAGGAAAGAAAATGCATGCTGCAGGATAGTTTCTGTGTTGGTTTGTCCATGTAGCAATCCGGCGATGCTGATACCCACTATCAGTACAAGGCTCCAGGCCGTAGTGAAATAGGTCATACCATTTCGCCGGATGAACAGGGAAACCAGGATAGCCGTCATCAAACCACCCACGAAAAAATGATACCCGGGTTGCCAGATCATCAACAGGCTGCTGACAGCCAGCAACACCAGGCTGAAAATGATAAGCTGCCAGGACTTGAATTCAAACATAAGCAATCATGAATCTGTCCGTAAAACTTCTTTTTTTTTATGAAAAAAACTAACTTTCTCTTTCAAAAGGTGAACAAAATCACCATCAAAAGGTGATCAAAATCACCTTCAGTGCTGAGCGGGTTTTTCAATTTTGTGGCACCAATATACAAAATGCACAAATGCCAGCTATCCAAAAACATCTTATCTATGGAACAACATCCTGAAAAAGACGAAAAATTTATTCCGTACGGGGCCATTGTTTTTTTCATTTTGTTTGTATTGTTGGGAGTGGCCATCTGGTTTACGGTTTACACGATCATGCTGCATCGCATTTAATTTTTTGATATCCTAAAATCTGACAGCTATGCAATTCTTAGGTGTAGAACTCGACAAGTATGAATTCCGGGCCTTGCTTACGGCGATGGTGGTGATGACGATTTTTATTTTTTCCATGCTGTATGTGGTGGGAGCCCGGCGCAGTGATGTGCCCCAGTGCGTGAATTTCGACAAAAGTTATCTGACACCAAGGGTGGATAAGATTGATGATAGTACCTATGAGGTGTATATGGTGGCGCAGATGTGGGGGTTTCAGCCCGATGAAATCCGCATTCCCGTGGGCAGCACGGTTGATTTTTATCTGACTTCAAAAGATGTGGTGCATGGTTTTTATATTGACGGGAAAGATGTGAACATGATGGCCGAGTACGGCAATGTCACCAAACGTACGGCCAAATTCACGACAGCGGGTGTTTACAAAATTTTCTGCCATGAATATTGCGGCGTAGGGCATCAGAATATGGAAGCTCGGATTATCGTAGGTTTTCCTTCCAATCAGCAATAATCATTTCACAATTCAAATGCAGATGATATGAAAATCAGTCACTGGTTACGCAATGTGATACTTACGGAACTGTTTATCCCCATTACACTCCTTATTGTGGGGATATATCATGGGCTTATGCAAACCGTATATCGGGCTGGATTAATCCACCAGTCTTCTTTTGCGGGGCTCGACTATTATCAGGGGCTTATGTTGCATGGTGTGATCAATGCGCTGGTGCTTACTACATTTTTTGCAGTAGCATTCGGACATGCAACCATTGCTTATTTTCTGGAAGTGGAGCCACGTAAACAGCCTACAAAGATTTCCATGTGGCTGATGATTGTAGGAACAGCCATGGCGGCCTGGGCCATGTTTGCCGGTAAGGCTGATGTGCTGTATACTTTCTATCCGCCGCTGAAAGCCCATCCGCTCTTTTATCTAGGCCTGGCTGTGGTGATTGTGGGTTCATGGATTCCGTTGTTTGACTGGGTGGGATTGCTGAGGAGTTGGAGAACCAGCCATGCTGGTGAAAAAGTGCCGCTGGCTGTGTGGGGAACCGTCATCAATTTCATCATCTGGTTTACGTGTACACTGTCAGTCGCTTATGAAGTATTGTTTATACTGTTGCCCTGGTCGCTGGGGTGGAAAGCTACGGTGAATGTAGCACTGGCGCGTACATTGTTCTGGTTTTTTGGACATGCATTGGTGTATTTCTGGCTTCTGCCGGCGTATGTGATGTATTATTCCTTTTTGCCCAAACTCGCCGGCGGAAAGCTGTATTCCGATCTGGTGGGGCGCATTACGTTTACGCTCTTTCTGATATTTTCTATCCCTGTGGGCGTACATCATCAGTTCAGTGATCCTAGCATTGAACCCAATACCAAACTCACCCAATCGTTGCTCACTTTTGGTGTGGCGCTCCCTAGCTTTTTAACCGCATTCACCATGTTTGCAACTCTGGAATATGCGGGACGGAAAAACGGAGGCAAGGGTTTGTTTGGGTGGATAGGTCGCCTGCCATTTTTTGACAGCAGCCGGTATTTGTTTTCCTATTTCATCTGTGGTTTGATTCTGTTCATTTTCGGGGGATTTACAGGTATTGTAAATGCTTCGTATGAGCTGAATGCTGTTGTACACAATACAGCCTTTCTGCCCGGCCATTTTCACATGACAGTAGCGGGGCCCGTGTTTCTGGCCATCCTGGGGATGAGTGTGTATCTGGTAAGCCAGTTAAAAGGAAAGAAAGTATTTGCACCTGCTTTGAATACTATTGTGCCTTATTTGTGGATGATTGGTGTGCTTATTTTTTCCGCTGGTTTGATGTGGGGAGGATTGCAGGGCGAGCCGCGGCGTACCAATCTGGGTCTTAGTTATCTGAACCCCAAGAGCGATGTGTTTCATCCGCAATGGGTACCTGATACGTTGCTTACTATGTGCGGCGGCTTCATTATGTTTCTAGCAGGTGTATTTTTCTTCATCGTGTTTTTCGGCACATTTTTCCGGAAGCAAACACAGGAGGCTGATCAACTCGAATTCCCTGTGAGTGAGGCCTTGCATGATGAAAGGATTATTCCCCTGTTTAACGATCTGCGCCCCTGGGTGGTTTTAATGGTGCTGATTATCCTGATTGCCTATATACCAGCCATTCTGGATGTATTTAGATATGCAGGCCCAGGTGCTCCTCCGCATTTACCGAATACTCCTGTACCTGGCTTGTAAAACCGGAGTTCGTTATGCATCAGTCAAATAAGCACATGCGCCGTTGGAAATTGTTGCTGATGGCCTGGCCCGTAGCTATTCTCGTGGTGTCGGGGATGATATATGCCGTGGTGCAACATCGGGAAACTTTACCTGTGTATGGTCAGCTGGAAGGATGGAATACGCCTTCGGCTGATACACAGCTCGTGAGCCATTATGTGTTTGTGGATCAGCAGCGGCAGCCGGTAAGTTTCAAAAGTTTTCCGGATAAAATTCTGGTGGTGAATTTTTTCTTCACCCGTTGTCCGAATGTATGTCCGCGTATGATGCACGATCTGGCCGATGTGGTGGAGCAATTCAAAGCCGATGACCGGGTGCAGTTTATCTCGCTGTCAGTAGATCCGCAATATGATACACCGGAACAACTGCAACATTATGCTTCGTCTCTGGATTTGCCAACCCGGCACTGGGCCTTGCTCACAGGCGATAAGGCACGTATTTACCGGGCAGCTGTGGTGGGTTTTCATGTGAGTGCATCTTCGGGTGATGGAAATATTCCTGATTTCATCCATACCGATAAAATTATGCTGGTTGACACACAGGGGCGTATCCGGGGCTATTACAGCGGTATTGTAAAACGTGAAATGGATTTATTAACACAGGATATCAAAAAACTGGAACATGAATAAGTTTGCGTACAAGAGCATGCTTGTTATTTTGGGTTTATGCATGGCTTTTCATGCGCTGGCAGCTGATTCTGCAGCTGTGCGTGGCAATGCTGATCGGGGCAAGCAATTATTTGAACAGCAGGCGTGTAATTCATGCCACAACATCAATCAACGGGCTGTGGGGCCTGCGCTGGCAGGTGTGGATCAGCGACGCAGCCTCGACTGGATCGTGAAGTTCGTTCGTTCACCCAAAGCCATGATTGATGCAGGCGATCCTACTGCTACTTCATTGTACAATGAATATCATATCATCATGCCCGATCATCCATCCCTGAATCAACAGGATATTCAGGATATTCTGGCTTACATTGATGCAAATGCTCAGGCCGCTCCGGCTTCAAGTCAACCCACTATTTCAGCACCGGCCGTAGTGGAGCCGAATTATATGCCGCTTTCATTTCAGAAGAATGCCGTGTTTTTCTTAAGCTATTTGTTTGTGGTATTGATTCTGGTGATAGTGTTGTTGTTTGCCGTGAAGGTAAAAGATGTGGAACGTTCACGCAGCGAACGGCATCTTTCATAGGATTGATATAAAATGTCACAATCATTTTTCCATTTCATGCAGATGATCCGATCAATAATATGTATGCGTTAACAGATATTGTTGCACGTAGTCTGCAATGCCTTCTTCCAGAGAAGAAAACGGATCAGTGTATCCCGCTTTTCTCAGTTTATCCATGCGAGCTTCGGTAAAATACTGATAGGTATTGCGGATATCTTCCGGAATCGGAATGTATTGAATCTGCAGAGGCTTGTCCACAGCCTCGAATGTAGCCTTTGCCAAATCATAAAAAGTGCGTGCTTTTCCGGTACCGGCGTTGTAGATGCCTGAAGAAGGCAGATGCTGCATGCACCAGAAGCAGATTTTCAGAATATCTTTCACGTAGATAAAATCACGAAGTTGTTCGCCGTCGCGGTATTCCGGACGATGTGACTGAAACAGGCGCACGATGCCTGTGTCCCGGATTTGCCGGTATACATGCCAGATGACGCTGGCCATACGCCCCTTGTGATATTCATTTGGGCCATACACGTTAAAAAATTTCAGTCCATACCAATAAGGTGGGGTCACATCCTGCGATAATACCCAGAGATCAAATTGTTGTTTTGACCAGCCGTAGGGATTCAGCGGCCTGAGCTCTGGAATGCGTGCATGATCGTCATCATAACCTTTGCTCCCATCTCCGTATGTGGCGGCCGAAGAAGCGTACAGAAAAGGAATTTGTCGCTTCACGGCGTAGCTCCAGAGTTGCTGGGAATACTGCACATTGAGCCGGTCAAAGATCTGGCGGTTGAATTCCGTGGTATCGGTTCTTGCACCGATATGGAAGATAAAACGGATCGGATGATCCCAGCCTTCATGGGCCAGCCAGTCTAGCAGCTGTTCCCGGTCAATGCGTTGAAGATATTGCTTATGTTCGAGATTTTTCAGTTTATCGGGTCTGGAAAAATCATCACTCAGAATCAAACGTTCATATCCCTGCTCATTTAAATATTTCACCAGACAGCTTCCAATAAAGCCTGCAGCGCCTGTAACCAAGATGATATCCTTGCGGTCGGGAACCCAGTTTGATGAATGAGATGTTTGCATAGCCTCTGTTGACATGCGCAACAATATTTTATTTGTTTAAAAAAATGAATGGATATCGGCTGTATCTGTTTCCATATAACGGGCAATGGTTTCTTCGTATGCTTTTGTCCATGCTGACAATTCGCCCCAGCATTGGCCATCTACCCACAGTTGCTGATCGGCACGCACTTCACCCAGCAAGCGATGAGGAAAATGTTGTATGGCTTGCAGAAAATTCTTTTCCTTATCGGCTGATACACTTACTACCACACGACTTTGAGATTCCCCAAACCAGAAAGCATCTTTGCGGAAAGCCGGGTCAGACTGTACCTGCATACCTAAACGTGCGGCCATGGCCGATTCCAGCAATGCAATCCACAATCCGCCTTCGCTCACATCATGAGCTGAGCGAATCAACCGGGCTTGTATCAGCTGCTGCAAAAGCTGCTGCAGCTGCAGCTCTTCCTGCAGATCGAAGAACGGACAGTTGCTGTACCGGATTTTTTTCAGGGCATATACATAAGCCGAGCAGCCCACGTCATTTCTGGATTGTCCCAGCAAATAAATCCTATCACCCGGCTGTTTGAAATGCAGGGTCATGATATCATCGCGCGATTCCAGCAAACCCAGCATGCCAATTACGGGAGTAGGGTATACGGGACCGTCGGGTGATTGATTGTAAAAGCTTACGTTGCCTCCTGTAACCGGTGTGCGGAAAGCCTCGCAAGCCGTGCGCATACCCTGAATGGCCTGTACAAACTGATAATAAACTTCCGGGTCGTAAGGATTGCCAAAATTCAGGCAATTCGTGATGGCAAGCGGTTTCCCGCCGCTGCAGGCGATATTCCGTGCAGCTTCGGCTACAGCAATTTGAGTGCCTTTGCAGGGGTCGGCAAAAACGTAAAGACTGTTGCAGTCTGTGGTGAGTGCCAGTATTTTCGAAGTGGGTTTGGCCCATACCAGAGCTGCATCCGCAGGAGCATAGGCTGAAATATTAGCTGTGCCTACCAGCCGATCATATTGCTCGTAAATCCATTTTTTGGATGCAAGGGTTGGCAAGCCGGTCAATGCCTTAGCCAGCTCCAAAAGTTCCTGTGCCGAAGGTTCGGGCAGGCTATTGATTTCAAAGGATTGGCAGGCATCCAGATAGGAAGGCCGGCGATATTCGCGTTCATATACCGGAGCCCCTCCCCCCACAACAAGGCTATCGGCAGGGACAGAGGCTTCTAGCTTCCCCTGAAAATAAAACTGCAGCTGAGGCTCCCGGGTTACTTCTCCGATCTGCACGCAATGCAGGTCCCATTTTTCAAAGATTTTTCTTACTTCCTCTTCCCGTCCTTTTTTCACGACAATGAGCATGCGCTCCTGGCTTTCGCTGATCAAGATTTCCCAGGCTTTCATACCTGGCTGCCGGGTGGGTACCCGCGAAAGGTCAATGCGCATGCCGTGATTGCCTTTGGCACTCATCTCGGATGTAGAACAGGTAATACCTGCAGCACCCATGTCCTGCATGCCGATCAATGCACCCGTGGCTACAGCTTCCAAGCAGGCTTCGAGTAATTTTTTTTCTTGGAAAGGATCGCCTACCTGCACGGCTGGGAGGTCTTCCACGCTATCCTCGGTAATATTGGCTGAAGCAAACGCCGCTCCTCCGATACCATCCTTTCCGGTTTCGGAGCCTACGATCATCACGGGATTTCCTTCGCCGGTAGCAATGGCCGAAACCGTGGATCCGATTTTCACCAAACCCACGCTCATCGCATTCACAAGTGGATTGGTATGGTAACAAGTATCGAAATACACTTCTCCTCCCACGGTGGCCACGCCCAGACAATTGCCATAATGCCCGATACCTGCCACCACACCCCGAAGCAAGTGGCGTGTTTTGGATTCTGTGATTTCACCAAAGCGAAGGGAGTTGAGCGCTGCGATGGGTCGGGCACCCATCGTAAAAATATCGCGATGAATACCGCCCACACCGGTGGCAGCTCCCTGAAAAGGCTCAATGGCAGAAGGATGATTGTGGGATTCAATTTTAAACACACAGGCATAGCCTTCGCCGATATCAACCAGGCCGGCATTCTCTTCGCCGGCTTTTGCCAGCAGCCGCTCACCCTCGCGTGGCAGGGTCTTCAGCCAACGAATGGAATTTTTATAGCTGCAATGTTCACTCCACATCACGGAAAACATGCTCAGCTCGGTGAAATTGGGCTTGCGCCCCAGCAGTTGTTCGATACGGGCAAACTCTTCGGCTGTTAATCCCAATTGAAGAGCGGTCTCAACGGTAATTTCCTGCATAATAACTTTTCAGATAAATTGAAAGCCTGGCAATAGCCTGCGCAAAAATAAGAGAATAAACTTACCTTGGCTATTTCTAATGCCTGCCGTATTTACATGGGCTGGACCATAGTATTGGGAGGAATTTATCTGGCTCTGGCTTGCTGGTGGATAAGCCGCTGGAAGCGCATTCGTCCGGCTGATCTATCCACCCGCCTTTTGATCGTGCTTTTCCTTTCCCGGGTGGCCATGGCCTGGTGTTACGGATGGATTCATCAGCGGTATTACACGGGATTCAATGACTCCTGGCGGTATTTTCATCGGGCGGTGGAGCTGGTGAGCTGGTGGCATCGCGATTCCCAGGGCCTTTCGCAGTATATCCGCATGCGGCTGGATTATCTGCTTTATCATGATTTTTTCGGTGTGTATCATACCTTCTGGCAAAGCAGCGGCAACTATGTGATGATGCTTTTGCAGATGCTATTCAATGTTTTTTCCCGCTCATCGTATTATGTGAATTGTATTTTTTTCAGTGTACTTACTTTTCCCGGATGGCTGCGCTACATGCAGCTGTATCGCGTGACTGCTGGCATGTCGGCACGGGCATCGTTGCTTTGGTTTCACCTCCCCGGAATATGGTTCTGGTTCAGCGGTATGCATAAAGATGCGCTTTTGTTCCTTTGCCTGAGCCTGCTTGGCTATCACACCCATCAGCTGTTGGAAAAAGGGTTCACGTCTTCGGTAAAGGCTACCTTCAGGTTATCAGATGGGATATGGATTCTGTTGAGTTTGATAGGTATTTTGCTGTTGAAAAATTTTTTGCTGTTGCTGGTATTGCCTGCCTGGCTTGCCTGGGTGTGCAGCATTTACCTCAACAACAAATGGCCTTATCTCAGGCAACGCTTTACCAGGGGATGGCTGTTTGCATATTGTTTGGCTGGCTGGCTCGTGATCGGCCTCGTGCTGATCTGGACATTTCGGCTTCATCCGTTGCAAGTTGTGGCGGAGAGGCAGCAAGCCTTTTACAGAGTAGGAGTTGAACTGGGTGCCCATTCCGTTTTACCACCGATTCCGCTTATGCCCGGGTGGATATCGGTGTTGAAAGCTCTGCCACATGCTTGGTGGCGGGTGTTGGCTTTACCTAATCCTTCGCCATTGCATCCTATGTTGCAAATAGCCGTGCAAGGCAATAACCTGCTTTTTCTGGTGTTGTTATTTGCGGGAATATGGATATACGGTCGTACATGGCCCCGGGCACATCCCTGGCTGCTTTTCACCTACTGGCTTGCGGTAGTTTATCTTTTGCTGATGGGCTATACGGTATGTATTGCCGGCGCAATGGTTCGTTACCGGGCACTTTCAGAATTTTTTCTTACAGCTCCGGGGATTCAAGCCCTTTCAAAAATATACTTTAAAAAAAATAATATTTGATTTTTCATCTAAAATTAGCTTTAAAAATTCAATTTTCGAGTCGTTGATTCTCATTTTTATGGCAAAAAATCTCTATTTTTTTGTTTTTTAGGTCAAAAAAATTTGATATTTCGATAAAAACAATTTCCTTTGTGAAAAATTTTACGCGATGCAAAACTTACGTTTAAATGCATTACAGGCGTTGATCAATGCGCCGATACAAAAAAATGATCTGTCCGGCAAACGCATCTCGGAATTGTTTGCCAGCCGTGTTTTTACTGGCAAGGTAATGCGGGAACATCTGAGCGATGAAGCGTACAAAAGCCTGCAGATGTCGATCAAGACCGGTACCAAAATCGAACGCAAGATTGCTGATCAGATTGCTGCCGGTATGAAAGAATGGGCCATGAAGCAGGGCGTAACCCATTTCACGCACTGGTTTCAGCCGTTGACAGGAGCTACTGCCGAAAAACACGATTCCTTTTTTACCATCAAGGGTGATGGTACTCCCATTGAAACATTTGACGGGGATGCTTTGGTGCAACAGGAACCCGATGCATCGAGCTTCCCCAGCGGAGGGCTGCGCGCTACTTTCGAAGCCCGCGGCTATACGGCCTGGGATCCCTCATCGCCGGCTTTTATCATGGACATGGGTGCCGGTAAAACCTTATGCATTCCCACGGTTTTTGTGTCGTACAACGGTGAAGCACTCGACTATAAGGGCCCATTGCTGAAATCAATTGCCGCACTCGATAAAGCAGCTACTGAAGTGTGCAATTATTTTGATCGCAATGTGACCCATGTGTATTCCACGCTGGGCTGGGAGCAGGAATATTTTGTGGTAGACGAAGCTCTGGCCAATGCACGGCCTGATCTGGTGATGTGCGGCCGTACCGTGGTGGGCCATGCGCCTGCAAAAGGTCAGCAGCTGGAAGACCATTATTTTGGTTCCATTCCCGAGCGCGTGTATGCCTTCATGCGCGATTTTGAGGAAGAAGCCTATAAACTGGGCATTCCCCTGCGCACCCGGCACAATGAAGTGGCACCTTCCCAGTTTGAATGTGCACCGGTGTTTGAAGAGGTGAATATTGCCGTGGACCACAACCTGCTGATTATGGATCTGATGCAGAAGGTGGCTAAACGGCACAAGCTTAGGGTTTTGTTGCATGAAAAACCTTTCGCCGGTATCAACGGAAGCGGCAAACATAACAACTGGAGCATGGCTACCGATACAGGTATTAACCTGCTTTCGCCCGGGAAAACACCTAAAACCAATTTGCTTTTCCTGACATTCTTCATCAATACCATCAAAGCCGTACACGACCATGCAGACCTGCTGCGGGCTGCCATTGCCTCTCCGGGCAATGATTTCAGACTGGGAGCCAACGAAGCGCCTCCTGCCATCATCTCCGTATTCATCGGCCATTACCTGACCGATGTGTTGCATGAAATTGAGACGCGGGTGGACAATAAATTCGATGAACAGGATGAAGCTATCCTGAAACTGGATCTGCATCGGCATATCCCGGATCTGTTGCTCGACAATACAGACCGAAACCGGACTTCACCCTTTGCATTTACAGGTAATAAATTTGAATTCCGCGCCGTAGGTTCTTCGGCGAATTGCTCTTCTGCCATGACCACGCTCAATACCATTGTGGCACATACACTCACTCAGTTTAAACAGGAAGTAGATGCATTGATCGACAAAGGCGAGAAAAAGGATATTGCCATCCTGCAGGTGCTCCGCCAATACATCATCGATTCCAAACGCATCCTGTTTGAAGGTGATAACTACAGCGAAGAATGGCAGAAAGAAGCCGAACGCCGGGGCTTGCCCAACATCAAAACCACACCGCAGGCACTGAATGCCCTGGTGAGTGAAAAGGGTAAGCAGGTATTTATCCAATCGGGTGTTTTCACAGAAAAAGAAATCCATGCCCGTCATGAAATCCTGCTGGAAGATTATATCAAGAAAGTACAGATTGAAGCCCGCGTGATTGGCGATCTTTGCACCAATTATATTTTACCGGCTGCCATTCGATATCAGAATGAGCTGATTCAGAATATTGAGGGATTGAAAGCCGCAGGCCTTGATTCATCGGCTTATCAGACTCAGCTCAACATCCTGAAGAAAATCTCTGAACACATCAATGTGATCGGTCAGCAGGTGGAAGCCATGATTGAAGAAAGGAAAAAAGTGAACAAAATGACCGATACCTACGAAAAGGCCGTGGCCTATTGTGATCGGGTAAAGGCATATTTTGACACCATCCGCTATCACGCTGATAAGCTGGAGTTTTTGGTGGATGATCAATACTGGCCTCTGCCCAAATACCGCGAATTGCTTTTCTTGAGATAATCTTCAGGGGCATGAACCTTACACGCAGCGGCACAGCCAGCTTGTGCCGCTTTTTTATTTCCGATGCAATGCGGTTTTTCAGCTAAATTTGCGGGCTGTATTGCAAAAGCTCATGAATGCAAATACTATTCAGATTACGTTTCCCGACGGCGCTGTGCGCAGTTATCCGGCAGGAGTAACAGGCCTGGATATTGCCCGTTCCATCAGCGAAGGGCTGGCACGCGAGGTGTTGGCTGTGAAGGTGAATGATGAAGTATGGGATGCTACGCGACCCATTGAACAGGATGCACATATCCGTTTGCTTACCTGGAAGGATCCGGAGGGCAAAGCCACATTCTGGCATTCTTCGGCACACCTGATGGCGGAAGCACTGGAAACTATGTTTCCGGGTGTAAAATTTGGCGTAGGACCTGCCATTGAACAAGGTTTTTATTATGATGTGGATCTGGGAGGCAGGCAGCTTACCGAAGCCGATATCCGTGCGCTGGAACATAAGATGACTGAGCTTGCACAACGCAAGGCCACCTATGTCCGCAAACCCGTAGCCAAAGCCGAAGCCATTGCTTATTTCAGAGAAAAAGGCGATCCATACAAGCTGGAATTGCTGGAAGATTTACCTGATGGACAAATCACCTTTTATACCCAGGGCAATTTCACCGACCTGTGCCGGGGGCCGCATATTCCGCATACCGGTTTTATCAAAGCCGTAAAACTCACCAATATAGCAGGCGCTTACTGGCGCGGGGATGAGCATAATCCCATGCTGACGCGGATTTATGGGATCAGCTTCCCCTCCCGGAAAGAGCTGGATGAATACCTGCATTGGCTGGAAGAAGCCAAAAAGCGCGACCACCGCAAATTGGGTAGAGAGCTGGAGTTGTTTACCTTTTCGGAACAGGTGGGCATGGGATTGCCGCTGTGGCTGCCCAAAGGCACCATCATACGCGAACAGCTGCAGGCCTTTCTGCACCAGGTACAAGTAGAGCAGGGCTATCAGTTTGTTGTCACCCCTCATATTGCCAATAAAAATCTTTACGTTACTTCAGGCCATTATGAAAAATATGGGGAGAGCAGCTTTCAACCGATGAAAACACCGCAACCGGGAGAGGAGTTTATGCTCAAACCCATGAATTGTCCCCATCACATTGAAATTTATCGTTCCGCTCCGCGATCCTATCGCGATTTACCTATCCGGATTGCTGAATTCGGTACAGTGTATCGCTATGAGCAGAGCGGCGAATTGCATGGGCTCACCCGTGTACGGGGCTTTACCCAAGATGATGCACATCTGTTTTGCAGGCCTGATCAGGTAAAACAGGAATTCGAAAAGGTGATTGATCTGGTGTTGTATGTATTGAATACTTTGCATTTTAAAGATTTTGTGGCCCAGATATCTTTGCGTGATCAGCATGACCACAGCAAATACATTGGCAGTGAAGAAAGTTGGCAGCAGGCCGAACAGGCTATTGTGGATGCTGTACAGGAAAAACAGCTGCCTGCTGTGGTGGAATACGGCGAAGCAGCCTTTTATGGTCCCAAGCTTGATTTTATGGTGCGCGATGCTCTGGGCCGAAAATGGCAGCTGGGTACTATTCAGGTGGATTACAACCTGCCAGAACGTTTTCAGCTGGAATATGTGGGAGCAGATAATCAAAAGCACCGGCCGGTGATGATTCACCGGGCGCCGTTTGGTTCGCTGGAGCGGTTTGTAGCATTGCTTATTGAACATTGTGCCGGCAATTTCCCGTTGTGGCTGGCTCCGGTGCAGGCTATCGTGCTGCCCATCACTGACAAGGTGCTGGATTATGCCCTTGAGCTGGTAGCAGAAGGAAAAAAAGCAGGCTTGCGCATCACATTGGATGAACGCAATGAAAAAATTGGCAAGAAAATCCGCGATGCCGAAACGCAGAAAATCCCGTACATGTGGATTGTGGGCGAAAAAGAAATGCAGCAGCATCACATAGCCCTGCGCAAACACATGAAAGGAGATATAGGGAATCTGCCTGTAGCCGATGTAATCAGCAAACTGCAAACAGAAATTGCTGAAAAATATTTTGAACTGTGATATTTCCATGCATTTTGCAATAAATTTGGGACAGGTTTGAATAGTTGCACAGAATTGTTCAAATTTGCCTGAAGTGATATTTTACAAATTCATGGATTCAACAAAACACGAGTTATTGTACATTAATTTTCCTGTTTGAATGCAAAAACATACATCTCATCCATCTCCCAGAAAGAAAGACACGTCTGAATTTCGCATTAACCACATGATACGCGCTCGCGAGGTGCGTGTGGTGGGCGATAATGTGGAAACCGGCATTTACCCGCTGGAAGAGGCTCTGCGCATGGCCGAAGAACAAGGGCTTGATCTGGTGGAAATTTCACCCAATGCCAATCCACCGGTATGCAAAATCATTGACTACAACAAGTTTCTCTACGAGCGCCGCAAGAAAGAAAAAGAACTCAAAGCCAAATCAGCGAAAAGTGAAGTAAAAGAACTTCGCTTTACACCCAACACGGATGATCATGATTTTGAATTTAAGCTTCGCCATGCCGAGAAATTTTTGAAGGAAGGCAATAAGGTGAAAGCTTATGTGCAGTTTAAAGGTCGTGCTATCATGTTCAAGGAGCGTGGAGAGCTGATTTTGCTGAAACTGGCCGAACGGCTGGCTGAGGTGGGTGTGCTAGAAGGCATGCCCAAGCTGGAAGGCAGGCGCATGCATGCCGTCATTGCTCCGAAAAGCACCAAAAAGAAAGCCTGATCAGTACCGGAGTGGGATACCTGCTCTTTTCCCCGGAATAGGTGGGGTAAGCTTTTTCATGTATGTACACAGCCTATCTGGAACGGTTTCTGGCTGAGAAAAAAGCACAACAGGCTTATCGAGAACTTCGCCTGGCACAGGGCATTGATTTTTGTTCCAATGATTATCTGGGGCTGGCGCGCGACAAGGATTTCCAGCAGCACATCACCGAGTGGATTGCAGCTCATCATCTGGGTCATGGCAGTACAGGCTCACGCCTGCTATCCGGTGCGTATGCTTTGCTGGATGAAGTGGAACAATACATAGCGCAATTTCATCAGACGCCGGCAGCTTTGATTTTTTCTTCGGGTTATATGGCCAATTTGGCGCTGATGTCGGCCATTCCTCAGCGGGGCGATCTGGTATTGTATGATCAGTTGATCCACGCATCTTTGCGTGATGGATTGCGCATGAGCTTTGCCCGCCATCGGGCATTTGCACACAACGATCTGCATCAGCTGGAAGAGCTTCTGCAAAAAGAGCGGGCACATCATCCGCACCAGCGCATATTTGTAGTGGCAGAGTCCATATATTCCATGGATGGTGATCAGCCCGATCTGGTGCAGCTTACATCCATCTGTGAACAATATGAAGCAGCCTTGCTGATAGATGAAGCCCATGCCGTGGGTGTGATAGGTCCGAAGGGAGAGGGTTTGGTACAATTCATGGGTGTAACGGAAAAATGTTTTGCCCGGGTGGTTACTTTCGGCAAGGCGCTGGGGGCCCATGGAGCCGCTATTCTGGGCAGTGAACTGTTGCGGCAGTATCTGATCAATACAGCACGGCCGCTTATTTATTCCACTGCATTACCGCCGGCGTCGCTGGCAGCCGTTTATCTGGCCTATCAACAAATTCCTGAAATGCACGAGCAGCGCCGTTATCTGCAGCATCTGGCGGCGTGCTGGCAACAGCAAATGCAGGTGCATAGCCAGCGTTTTTCACCCATTCAAATTGTACGAATTCCCGGCAATGCACGGGTAAAAGCTTGTGCACAGCAGCTGCAGGCTGCAGGATTTGATGTGCGCCCCATTTTGCATCCCACAGTGCCGGCAGGAGAGGAGCGCCTGCGCATCGTATTGCACAGCTTCAATACCGAACAGGAAGTAATGGCATTGACCCAAAAATTAAACGAATGGCTCAACGCTGAACATCAGGAGGATGCTGGTAAACGGTAAAATCGGATTGCATTCAATCCCATCACAGCGGGCATGGCATCCGGGAAATATCGCAGCAGGTATTGCGTTACCGTTTGTTTGATTCCGGAGTAGCCGGCAGCAAGCAGACAAACCGGCCAGTCAGATCCAAACATAATACGTTCGGCACCGAAAGCATCGAAGATCACATCGAAATAGGGATAAACATCTTCCGGTGTCCAGTGCTGCCAGTCGGCTTCTGTGGCCCATCCGGAAAGCTTGCAATACACATGCGGGGCCTGTGCAAGAGTTTGTATCTGGCTGGCCCAGGGTTCCATTTGCTTATTCCGGATCAAGGGTTTGGCCAGGTGATCAACTACCAGCGGCTGTTTTGGCAGGCTATCCACCAGTTGCAACGCAGCGGGCAACTGACGGGGATAAATCAGTATATCATAGGTAAAACCATGCCTTCCTATGGTGGCTATGCCTTGCTGTACTTCTTTGCGTAACAAATAATCATCCGGTTCACTTTGTACAATATGCCGAAAGCCTTTTAGCACGGGTATTTGTTGATAGGTTTTCAATTGCTCTTCTATTTGATCACTGCATAAATCAATCCAACCTACCACACCCTGAATAAATGCATGCTCATGAGCAAGCTGAATCAGAAAAGAATTTTCCTGTTCACTTGTTCCGGCCTGCACGACCACCGTTCCATCCACACCCGCCTGTTTCAATTCTGGCAGCAAATCATCAGGCATATAGTTTCGTTTTAAAACCGACATTTCATCTGTGATCCAGGCATCCTTCACCGGATCATAGATCCAGAAATGCTGATGCGCATCAATTACAGGCATGGCAAATGTTTTTTCTAAAATACATCAGGCAGGTAAAAACATGTGCGTTTCTCTTACAAAAATAAAAATGTGATGTTTCAAGATGAGGTGGAGATGAATAATCGGAGATAAGAAAAAGCAGCGGAGGGAGAGGGATTCGAACCCTCGGTCCACCGGAAGGCAGACAACGGTTTTCGAGACCGTCCCATTCGACCGCTCTGGCATCCCTCCCTGTCGGAAACCTGCCCTATGGCAAGCAAGTGCGAAGATACATGCAATCCCTGAATTTGTTGTATTTCTTCCGGGCTGTATCTGCATGTCGGCTGTTTCATTTACCGACGGAATACGACCATTTACCGAAAACAGCATGCGGGTTGATGGTGTTTCCGATAGGTTTGCAGAAAACATATACACATGGAAAATTCATCATCGCAATACCCCGGGAGAGAGCCGCAGTTTCAGGAATGGATGCAAGATTGGGAAAAGCATCATCATACCCGCCGACGCTGGGGTGGGTTGATTATTTTTATTACAGGCATGTTTTTTTTGCTGCAGCAGCTGCATCTGCATCTGCCTATACCTGCTTGGATATTGAGTTGGCCCATGTATCTGATCATCCTGGGCATCCTGTTTCTGGTAAGCAGTCGCAGCCATAGCGGATGGGGGCTTATCTTACTGATTATTGGTGGCATCTATCTGGCCAAAAATGTGTTGAATATTCCCATTGAGATTTATCCCTATATCTGGCCGGTGCTGATTATGCTTATCGGACTGATGTTGATTTTCAGACCGCGCAGGAGTAAAAGATTTTGTGATCGTGATCATTGGATGAACCGATACAGATGGTATCATCCGCAGGCAGACCAGCAACCCGCCGGTCAGTCCAGCGAAGCCACAGATTGGTTTGATACAACGGCTGTGTTTTGTAGTATGCGCAGAAAAATTATTTCCAAACATTTCAAAGGAGGTGATGTAATAAGTTGTTTTGGTGGTGTGGAAATTGATCTCACGCAGGCGGATGTGCAGGGCAATGCCATCATTGATGCTTCCGTGATAGTTGGTGGTTTGCGGTTGTTTGTGCCTGCTAGCTGGGATGTGCGAGTTAATATGACCAATGTGATGGGTGGTGTGGACGACAGGAGAGAAGTGGCAGGCATCATGCCGGATCCTAACAAAACCCTTACGCTTACCGGTGCAGTGGTGATGGGTGGTGTGGAGATCAGAAGTTTTCCGACATAATGATGTCAATTATTTTATTTCATTCCACATGTTTGTCGTTTAAAATATTTTCCCATGAAATGGTTTATTGCTAAATTGGTTTATCAGATCGTGATAGGTAATGGCCAGCATAAAGCACAATTTGAAGAACAGCTTCGTTTGATTGCTGCCAGCCATCAGCATGAGGCCTGTCAGAAAGCTCGTCAGATAGGTAAATCTGAAGAGCAGGAATTTGAAAATATTCATCATCAGATTGTTCGGTGGCAATTTCTGGATGTGAGTGAACTATACCCGGTTGAAGAAATTGAAGATGGGATGCAGCTTTATTCGCATATTGAAGAGCCCGATTTCCCGGATAATTATCTGAAGCTGTTAAAGCACAAATCAACTTCCATTGATTTGAACATGATTATTCAGGATGAAGAAATATGATGCCGTATGGGCATACTTGGTCATCTTTTTACCCACACACCTCAACAACGGAAATCGGCATTGCCGCTCTTTGTATATATTTTTATAGGCTGGATGATATGGGCGTTGCTCTGTGGATGGATGCTGACCCGGTATTATGATTTATCTGTTCAGCAGGCATTTGCAGATAGTATAGTTTCGCATCTGCTGGCATTTCTGATGTTGCTTTTTTTGTCGCGCATTTTGTTTTTCTTTTATCCGCAAAGCTTTCATTTTTTCATCATCTGCGGTGCGGTTTGTATTACAGCTGCGCTGTTTACCCTTACAGATGAATGGTTATTGCGATTCGTCATGCCCGATCTTTTATCGGATACATGGTTGCATCAGAGTGAACCGGTACGGTTTGGTTTTATGCTGATCATCAGCCTCAGTGTATCTATGTTAAGCATGCAGCATGCCAGGCGTATGGATGAATATTCCCATCGCATGCGGGAAGAAGAAATCCGGAAACTTGCCCGCGATGCTGAATTATATAAACTAGAACAACAGCTGCAGCCTCATTTTTTATTTAATTGCCTGAATTCAGTTTATGCATTGATTGGTAAGCATCCCGAACAAGCCCGGCAAATGGTGATTCAGCTGGCTGATTTCCTGCGTGGCACTTTGCGGAAGGAACAAAAACCATTGTTAAGTCTGGAAGAAGAGTTGAAACAAATTCAGTTGTATCTGAGTATTGAAAAAATTCGTTTTGGGCATCGGCTTACTCCTGTGCTCGATATTCCGGAAGATACGTTATCCTGCCAATTACCTGCTTTGTTGTTGCAGCCCTTGCTAGAGAACGCTATAAAATTCGGATTGTATGGAAATGCTGATCATGTGGAAATCCGCATAGAAGCCCGTCGGCTGCCCGGACAGCTGATGATTACCATTAGCAATCCGTTTGATGAAACCCTGCTCGATCAGTCGGGCACGGGCTTTGGTTTAAAATCGGTAAGTCGCAGGTTGTATTTGATTTATGGCATGCATGATCTGCTAAAAACCCAGTCAACGGATCATCAATTCAGTGTTACCTGTTTAATTCCGCAACTCACATGAAACGTGTTATCATTATTGATGATGAACAACTCGCTCGGGATGTTATTCTGGAATATCTTGAAGATTATCCGGATTGTGAAGTGATGGCACAATGTGAAAATGGTTTTGAAGGATTGAAGGCTATTCAGGCGCACCATCCCGATCTGGTATTTCTGGATATTCAGATGCCACATCTGAATGGTTTTGAAATGCTGGAACTCTGCGAGGATCCGCCACCCGTTATTTTTACCACAGCCTATGATGAATATGCCATTCGTGCTTTTGAAGCCAATGCGCTCGATTATCTGCTGAAACCTTTTTCCAGAGATCGTTTTCAGAAAGCTATTGAAAAATGGCAACGACTGATGGCACAACCTGCTGCATTCAGGCATGCAACGATGGCTGACCATGCATTGCTTGCAGGCAGTTATCATTCTCCTCTTCAACGTATTGTAGTAAAAAAATCAGATCAGATAAAAATCATTCCCATTTCTGCTATCTGGTACCTGGAAGCAGCCGATGATTATGTGAAAATTCATACAGCAGAAGGATATTATCTGAAAAATGCTACGATGCAATATTATGAAAACCATTTGCCTGCTGATCAGTTTATTCGTGTGCATCGCTCTTTCATTGTGGCCATTTCCCAGATCAGCAGCCTTCATTTTTCCGAACGAGAAGGACAATGGATCAGATTAGGTTCGGGTAAGGCAATTCCCGTGAGCAAACAAGGTTATCAGAAACTGAAATCTGTGCTTGATATTTAGAAAGCGCAGGCTATACAATGATTTTTCGGAAATCAGGATTCTGCATTTTTATCTGGCTTTTTCCGAGTAGTGGCTTTCTGGATAGATGATTCGGTATTTTCCTGTGTGTATAAATGAATGGCTTCGCTGATTTTCCGCATGGCCAGTGCCAGATGATTATCAATTGTGTTCACGGAAATGTGAAGAATTTCTGCTACATCTTTGTTGCGAAAACCTTCTTCCCGGATGAGTTTAAATACCATTTTGCATTTAGGCGGAAGTTTATCAATCGCATCCTGAATACGGCTGATCATCTCGGATGATATCAGCAGCTGGGCAGGATCTGGTTCCAGCGGCGACAGCCTGATATCCACTTCATCCCAGGAAAGAGTATGGATTTTCTTTTGCTGTTGCAGAAAATTCAGTGCAGCATTGCGCACGGCAACAAAAATATAGACTTTGAGATTTCTGATTTTTCTCAGATGATCACCTTTTTGCCATACCCGCATCAGCACATCATATACCAACTCCTTTGCATCTTCTTCATCCGAAACCCAGTGCATGCAGAAACGCAGTGCCGGCACATAAAAATGTTTGCTCAGGAAACGATAAGCTCCTTCTGCATCATGATGTTCCCAAAACCGCAGATAATCGCGTAAAATTTCTTCGTGCATCATGGAGTTGGTAGTGGGTTTTTTTCAAGGTGAAGTTAAAAATTTTTTAAAACCAAATAGTAGAATCTGAAGATTTTTCTGTCTATATAAGAAACAGCGCTACAATATTACCTGTTCATGCGGATGGAAGAACGAATCTGGATATTGATCGGAAAGAAGTTTTCTTCTTCACTCACAGAGGCTGAAGAAGAAGAGCTGAACAGATTGTTGCCTCAATATCCCGAGGCACAATATACGATGGAGGTTTTGCAATCATGCTGGAAAGTTCGTTCTGACGCCGATAAATTGCAGCAAGATGATGTGTTTCAGGCTGCAGAAGATGCAGATGCATTATTTCAATATAGCATAAAAAAGCGGGGGATTCGAAAGGTTGACTGGATGGGTGTGGGGATGATGTTGCTGCTCATGCTGGTGGGATTCTGGATTTATCGCGACCTTATTGTGCCTTTATCAGAGCCTGTAACATCGGTGGCTGTTAACCATGCCGGCAGCAATCAGATCATTACGCGGTTTGGCTCCAGGACACATGTGGTATTGCCCGATGGCAGCCAGGTATGGCTCAATGCAGGTTCTGTGTTAAGCTATGCGGAAGACCTGGCCCAGGCTGCTGTGCGTGAGGTCAACCTACAGGGTGAGGCTTATTTTGACATCCATCATGATGAAGCACATCCCTTTGTGATCCATACAGCTGATATGGATATCCGAGATCTTGGTACTGTATTTAATGTAAAAGCCTATCCGAATGATCCGGTTACAGAAGCTACATTGATTTCAGGAGCAATTGAAATCATCCTGAAACAAAACGATCAGCATGTACGGCTGAAGCCCCGTGAAAAGCTGGTTTGGTATAAAGCCAAAGATAGCATAGCGTTTCATTCTGCTTTCAGGGCCGATTCCATACAACATGCTCTGCATTATGTGGTACAGGAAATTTATCCCGATAAAAAATATAAACTCTATCCTGAAACCGCATGGCTGGAAAATAAACTGATTTTTGAAAATGAATCATTTGCGGAATTGGCGCGGGAAATGGAAAGAAGATATGCCGTCCAGATTCATATATGTTGTGAGGATATTGCCAATACACCGCTCACTGGTTCCTTTACCGATGAAACTTTGCAGCAGGCATTGGATGAACTAAGGCTTATAGCTCATTTTTCATATCAAATTAAAGATCATGAAGTATTCATTTTTCACCAGGATCAGCAAGATGGGAATTGACAGCAGCTGATAAAAAAATAACAGGAAATGTAGACACATTTCCTGCTGTGATCGGTCATAAAACCCATCCGAAACGGACAGGTATTTTATTATTTAACCAATAAACAACACTAAGGTATGAAAAGTTATGCATACTATCAGATTTTATTTTCCAAACCATGGAAAAAAATTTCCCTGATCATGCGAATAACTACGGTGTTGATGCTGATTTTGTTTCTTCAGGTATCTGCGAGGAGCTATTCGCAAAATGAACGCACATTCAGTTTTGATTTTAACTCAATACGGCTGGGGAAAGCGTTGAGCCTTATTGAAAAGCAAAGTCAGTATCGTTTTCTGTACAACAACAAGGTGGTAGAAGCCGGCCTTCACGTAAATCTTCAGGTAAAAGATGCTTCGATTGATGAAGTTTTGCATCAGATTATTCCGGAGGGATTAACGTATCAGATTTTGCCGAATCATGTGGTGGTCATTTTGCCTGCAGGTGAGCATGTGCAGGTGGTACGGGTGAGCGGAGTGGTGCGCGACAGTGCAGGGCATCCATTGGCTGGTGTTACGGTGAAGATCAAAGGAACCAGTACAGGCACGGTAACAGATGCCGAAGGACGTTTCAGCATCGAAGCACCCGATCAAAATGCCGTATTGGTATTTACCTATGTGGGTTATCAGACAATGGAAGTGCCGGTAAGCTCCTATACAGCCGGTCAGGAGCTGGCCATTACCCTGCATCAGATGACCAGCGCATTGAATGAACTGGTGGTGGTAGGATATGGTACGCAAAGGAGGAGTGATATAACAAATGCAGTGACAACACTTGATAGCAAGGATTTTCTGAAGGGAGCATATAATTCACCTCTCCAGCTGATCGAAGGAGAAATTCCTGGCGTGGTTGTCTCCAATGTTGCCACAGCTGATCCCAACCAATCTGCTAGTGTACAGATCAGAGGAGCTGCATCTATCTCAGCAGGAAATGGTCCCTTGATTGTCATTGACGGCATTCCGGGAGGAGATCTAAGAACTATTTCTTATCAGGATATTGCCTCTATATCAGTACTACGTGATGCAGCTGCTTCTGCCATTTACGGATCAAGAGGCGCCAATGGTGTAATACTGATTCAAACAAAGAAAGGGAAAGCCGGCCCGGTTAATATTAACTACGATGGATACATAGACCATGATGGAATTGCAGCCAAACCTGAAATCTTATCTGCTGAAGAATTCCTTGCTCATAACCGCGATGCAGATTATGGAGCAAGAACGGATTGGTATAATGCATTGATTCGAAAAAATAATATTGGACAGAATCATTATGTTTCTGTATCCGGCGGATCTGAAAACTCAGTATTCAGGTTATCAGGGAATTATTTGACCAAGGAAGCTATTGATATCGCCTCATTCAGGAAGGAATATGGGATAACAGGAAGCTTTCAGCAAAAAGCATTGAATGATTTACTTGAACTAAATGAAAATATTTTTTACAGGGTTACGCAGGAAGAGTATACAAATTATGATGCCTTCAAAATGGCAGTAAAATTGAACCCAACCCTGCCTATTATGGATCCGAATAATCCATCAGAATATAATACGCTTTATGGATATGATACTTATAACCCTGTGCAGGATTTGAAGACAAGGGAAAATGGTGCTGATCATACTTATTCTGCAGTTGACCTGAGACTAAAGTTGAATATTCTGAAGAATTTAAATACTGAAGTAAGTCTCTCCCGACAAGGGCATGACAGGCTTGGCAGATTTTATTCCAATTCTCATTCAGCTGAATCAATCCAGAATGATCGGACTGGTAGGGCTGATTTAAGCGATGAGAAATGGACAGATTATACTTTTGAATGGCTAGGCAATTATAATTTGCATGTTCGCAAACATGATTTACAATTATTGGGAGGATATTCCTATCAGGAATTCAATGATCAGGGATTCTCAGCTGAGAATATGGATTTTCCATCAGACGCTTTCAGTTACAACAATCTTGGGGCCGGTAGCTGGAACCTGGAACAGGGAAGATTGGGAATGTCTTCCTGGAAAAGTAAGGAAAAAACCATAGCTTTTCTCGCAAGAGCAAACTATAATTTTAACAACACCTATTATTTATCCGGATCCATACGCCATGAAGGGAATACCAAATTTGGTCCTAATAACAAATGGGGTAACTTCCCGTCTATTTCGGCTGCATGGCGCTTATCACAGCTTTCTGCTATTCGAGATATCAGACAAATCAATGATTTGAAGGTCAGAGTATCCTATGGTGTAACCGGAAGATCAGGATTCCCTCGATATACAGCGTTAGCCAGATATACCGGCTATGGTATGTATCCCAATGAAAATGGGGAATGGATCACGGTATATGGTCCGGCTAACAACTATAATCCCAATTTGAAATGGGAGAAAGCTATATCCTATGATTTGGGCGTAGATGCCTTGCTGTTTAATCAGCGACTGAATTTAAGTATTGACGGATTTATCAGGGAAAGCAAGGATCTGCTTTCAAACTATGACGTGCCGGTAGGTACATATGTGTGGGATCAGATGTTTGTCAATGTAGGAACTACTGTTTCCAAGGGCATTGAATTACTGGCAAACGTGAATGTAGTAACCAAAGAAAATTTTCAGTATTCAGCTAACATAAGTGCTTCTTATACTAGAGCCAATCTGAAATCGTGGTCTAACCAACAATTCCACCTCCAATATCAGGATTTGGCTTTCTTACCTTCTCCCGGCAATCCAGGATATGCTTACAGGTTGGAAGAGGGAACTGAAATCGGGAGCTTTTATGGATACAAATATGCAGGAGTAGATGAGAACGGGAATATTTTGGTTTGGAAAAACGGCATCAAAGGTTCAGAAAAGATAAAAGCTACAGGTGAAGCCAATGCTGATCGAGACAGAACTTACATTGGTCATGGATTCCCCAGATATGAATTAGGTTTTGGGAATAATATCAGTTACAAACAATTCAGCCTTTTCCTGTTTTTCCATGGCAGATTTGATTATCAGATTCTCAATCTGTATCAGATGTATTTTGGACTGCAGGCGGAACCTAATGTAAACCTACTGAAGGCCGCGTATACAAAAAATGGCCAGATTAAATCCGGAAAGGTCATATGCGATTATTTCCTTGAAAATGGTAGTTACCTTAAACTTGCAAATCTAAGTTTGAGTTATTCTCCGAAAGTACGACTGCCTCATGTAAGTAGCCTCAGGATTTATGGCACTGTAAGAAATGTGTTTACCCTTACAAAATATACAGGCCTGGATCCTGAATCTGTGAACGTTACAGGATTAACTCCTGGTTATGGAGATCTGGATGTATATCCTACTACAAGGACGTATACATTAGGTGTGAATTTTATTCTTAAATAATTAAAAAATCCAGGCTATGAAAAGGATATTCAATCTGGTTATTATAATTATTATTGTTCAATTTATTTCAGCTTGCACAAAGCTTGATGAACAACCTTTTGATGTACTGGCTTCATCCAATTATTACCAGGATAAAAAGAGCCTCACAGCAGCTATTTTGAGGCCTTACGAACATGGCCAATGGTGCGGATGGGATGGTGACAGATGGTTAATCTCTGAACTTACAGCCGATCAGTTTGTATGGACACAGAAAGGAAAACATGGATATGATGGTGGTGATTGGATGCGACTTCATTATCATCAATGGACGCCGGATGATAGTCACATATATGGAGGATGGGCAGGTCCATATGAAGGTATTGCACAATGTAATATTTTATTACAAGACATAAATAAGCTTGATTATGCAAAATTTGGATTAACAGATCAGGATAAGAAGCATCATATTGCAGAAATACGCGTTTTAAGAGCATGGTTTTATTTATTCTTACTCGATTATTTCAGAAAAGTACCCATCATTACCCAACCAGGGGAGTTAAAACCGGCTTCATCTGCACAGGAATTATCAGACTTTATTGAAAAGGAATTAAAAGAATCTATTCCTGATCTGCCGAAAAATGGTCCTGTGGGTAGATGGGATCAGGGAGGTGCAGCTGCTCTGCTGGTAAGGTTATACCTGAACTCTGAGGTTTGGACCGGTCAGGCCCGTTATAATGAATGTGCACAGGTAGCTCAGGATATTATAAATGGAAAATATGGAACCTATGAACTTGATTCTGACTATCGTGGACCATTTCGCTCCGGGATTAATGGCTACCGGTCACCCGAAAATATTTTTGAGTTCCCGCATGCTAAGAACATCTACGAGTTTGGTTTTATGTATTATTCTATGATGCATTATCAATCGAGGTATTCAATGGATAATAATTACGGAGCCTGGAATGGCATCCATTTACAACCATCCAGAGATTTAGATGGAAATGTATACCAGTTTAGTTCTCATTTAGGCACTCCCTATGAAAAATTTTCAGATGATGATTACAGAAAACAATCATTTCGTACTACGGGGAAAGGAGTGCAATATGATGGCTTTTTCTTGGTAGGACCACAATTTTATTTTGATTATACAAAGGGGTATGGATTTGATAGTACCAAACCGGTGTTAGGCACTGAAGAGTATAATGGCAAACCATTAATTTTTGTGGATCAGGTAGGCCGATTTTCTGAAAAGCCAGGAGGAAGATGGACAGAAGGTTCACATGTTGCTGATGGCGAGGAAAATTCAGGTGTGCGACTTGTAAAATTTCCCTGGCTACCCATGTCTGAAGATCTGTTTATGTTTAACTCTGCACCTGAGATTCGTTTAGCAGAAATTTATTTTGCATTGGCTGAATGCAAATATCGTTCAGGGGATAAGCCTGGTGCTGCGGCTCTCCTGGATGCGGTGGAAAAACGAAATTTCCCGGATAGTGTATGGCCACAGCACAGTTATGTACTTCATCCTGACAAACTTACTGACGATGAATTTGTAGATGCACTTGGCAGGGAATTTATTGGTGAAAGACATAGGCGTACTGATCTTGTAAGATGGCATCGCTTCGGATTATCCTGGTGGGACAAAGATCCTGATGGCCAGGATAAATCAGTATTCCCTATTCCCTCCAGGGCATTGAATACAAATCCATTGCTGGAACCAAATGGATACTAAGATACAACTCTGGTGATTGGTTTATGGGTAATATATGATTACCACTTTTAGGAGTATTAGTCAAATGCCGTGAGTCTTCACGGCATTTTTTATAAATGCCTGATTCTTAATTTCTAAACGAATTTACGGAAACGTTTCCGTAGATTTATATTGAAAACCATTTTCAGAAAAATTATTTTTACCCATACTATAATCATCATTTTCATGCATCGGAGAACATTTATTCAGCAGAGCGCATTGTCGGCAATGGCTATTTCATTATCTCCATTGGCTGTATTTCATCGCATGCCTTCCAGAAGAGTAAGACTGGCTGTAATCGGAACCAACGGGCGCGGGCTTGCACATATCAGTGCATTATCCCATATTCCGGATGTAGAAATAGCCTATATCTGCGATGTGGAAGAACATGCACTTGCCAAAGGTGTGAACCTTGCCGAAAAGCGTACAGGTAAACGTCCTCAGCCGATTAAAGATTTTCGTACCATTCTGGATGATAAGGAACTGGATGCTATCACCATCGCCACACCCGATCACTGGCATGCACTGGCCACCATATTGGCCTGCCAAGCCGGCAAACATGTGTACGTGGAAAAACCATGCGGACATAACCCTGCCGAAGGAGAACTGATGGCGCAGGCCGCAAGAAAATACAACCGCCTTGTGCAAATGGGCAACCAGCGCCGCTCCTGGCCCAATATCATGGAAGCCGTGCAACTCGTGCATGAAGGCATCATCGGAAAAGTGTATTTCGGTGATGCCTGGTATGCGAATAATCGTACTTCCATAGGATTCGGAAAAAAAGCTGCCATACCTTCTTCACTCGACTGGGAATTATGGCAGGGGCCTGCACCACGTGAAGATTATCGTGATAACTTGGTGCCCTATAACTGGCACTGGTTCTGGAACTGGGGCACAGGAGAAATCTGCAACAACGGAACCCATGAAATTGACTGCATGCGCTGGATGCTGCAGGTCAGCTATCCTACCAAAGTCACTTCAGCCGGCGGCAGGTATGCCTATCATGACGACTGGCAGTGTACCGACACGCAAACAGCCAGCTTTGAATTTCCAGAAGGAAAGGCTATGAGCTGGACAGGCCGAAGCTGCAATCCATATGAGATAGAAGGCGGAGGAAGAGGATTCAGAATTTATGGTGAACTCGGCACACTTGTAAACAACGGCGGAGATCATTATCGCATTTATGATAAAAACAACAAACTGATTCGGGAAGGTACTCCCAAATTGGAGCATGCAAATACAGATGTGATTAATCCCATCGGACCCGGAGAAGCACTGGATGCTGTACATTTTCAGAATTTCATAGATGCCATCAGGGATGGTGTGCCTTTGCATGCACCTATTGAAGATGCACATATCAGCGTATTGCTTTGTCATCTGGGAAATATTGCCCAGCGCACACAATCCACCTTGATCTGTGATCCATCGAGGCAAGGCCGCATTCAAAATAATGAAGAGGCTATGGCCTTATGGTCAAGATCCTATCAACCCGGCTGGGAACCCAAAGTATAAGTCTATATTTTTTCATGTGTAAAACCTGATGATGTATGAGAAAATTTTTATTCAGCATTTTATTACTGGTATGGATGCAGGATGGTATATCTCAATCTGTTGCATCAACTCATAACCGCATGGCATTGTTTAATGGTAAAAACCTGGCAGGCTGGCATCAGCTGGGTGGGCAGGCTAAATATGAAGTGGTTGATGGTATGATTGTGGGAACAGCTGTACCTCACTCTGCTAACTCATTTCTGGTAACCGATCAGTTGTATGATGATTTTATTCTCGATTTAGATGTAAAAGTAGATACCGGATTGAATTCAGGTATTCAGATCAGAAGTGAAAGCAATCCGGATTACCAGAATGGTCGCGTGCATGGTTATCAGGCAGAAGTGGATCCTTCACCCAGGGCATGGAGCGGAGGTATTTATGATGAAGGTAGAAGAGGATGGTTATATCCTTTGGATTTGAATCCAGACGGCAAAAAGGCTTTTAAAAATGGACAATGGAATCATTATCATATTGAATGTATTGGCAACAACATCCGTGTATGGGTAAATAATATTCCCACGGCCAACCTGGTGGATGATATGACCCACAAGGGTTTTATTGGCCTGCAGGTGCATGCGGTGGATGAAAAACATGCCGGAGAAAAAGTATATTTCAAAAACATTTACATACAAACACAAAACCTGCATCCGAGGCCCTATGATCATATCTTTGTCGTGAATCTGATTCCGAACAATTTATCCCCGCAGGAAATACAAAATGGCGTTAAGCTGTTATGGGATGGAAAAACTACACATGGCTGGCGGGGCATCAACATGCAGCATTTTCCTGATCATGGTTGGATCATACAAAATGGCGTATTAACCGTTTTGCCATCCAACGGACAGGAAGAAGGTGGGGGCGGTGATATCATCACTGAACAGGAATATGGTGCCTTCGATCTGCAATTTCAGTTTAAACTTACTCCGGGAGCCAACAGCGGTGTGAAATATTTTGTGAAAGAATTCTATGATACCCATGGTAAATCGGGCATTGGATTGGAATATCAGCTCCTGGATGATGAACGTCATCCTGATGCAAAACTGGGAGTAAATGGTAACCGGACTTTATCTTCGTTGTACGATCTTATTCCCAGAAGAAATATTCCGGCTGCATTTAAACCCATTGGTGAATGGAACTGGGGACGAATTGTGGTATATCCAGATGGACGTGTGCAACATTGGCTGAACGGATATCTGATGCTGGAATATCATCGGGGTGATGATGCATTCAAACAACTGGTGTTTATGAGCAAATACAAAAACTGGCAGAACTTCGGATTATGGCCTGAAGGACATATTCTGCTGCAGGATCATGGCAATGAAGTATCATTCAGAAGTATCAAGATTCAGGTTTTGAAATAATTTATGATCAATAAATGGCTGATTATGCATAAAGGTTATTCCAGGCGTTCATTTGTAAAATCAGGTGCACAAATCATTGCCGGTGCCTATCTCGGCAGTATTTTACCACTTGATTTGCTGGCTGAAAAAAAACGAAAAATCAATCCATCTGATCAGTTTCGCATTGCAGCTATTGGTATCAATGGCATGGGTTGGGCCGATCTGCAATCCATGCTCAAACATCCGAATGTACAGGTGGTAGCATTATGTGATGTGGATGAAAACGTGCTGAATCGTCGCAAAGCCGAATTGCAAAAAGCAAACATAGCTGCAGATACTTATGTGGATTATGAACGGGTGCTTGATCGCAAAGATGTGGATGCAGTCATCATAGGTACTCCTGATCACTGGCATTGCAGGATCATGGTTGATGCCTGCTCTGCTGGCAAGCACGTATATTGCGAAAAGCCCGTGGCTCGTACCATTGCGGAATGCAGGGCAATGCTTGCTGCTCAGCAACGATATCAGCGGGTTGTGCAGGTGGGTCAATGGCAACGCAGCATGCAGCATTTTCAGGATGCAGTGAATTATGTCCAATCAGGCAAGCTGGGTAAAATCAGACTCGTAAAAGCCTGGAACTATGGCGGGTCTCCTGTGCCTGTGCAACCCGATACATCCGTGCCCGCCGGTGTGCATTATGAAAAATGGCTGGGACCCGCACCAGAACGGCCCTTTAACCCCAATCGTTTTCATTACAATTTTCGTTGGTTTTATGATTATGCAGGTGGATTGATGACTGACTGGGGCGTGCATCTGATTGACTACGCCTTGCTGGCTATGAAAGCCGGTTATCCCAAACGAATTACTGCAGCTGGCGGTAAATACGGTTTTCCTGATGATGCTGAAGAATGGCCGGATACCCTCACGGCATTGTTTGATTTTGATGATTTTGCTGTACAATGGGAACATGCACGGGGTATAGGTCTGGGGCCTTTTGAACGCAGCCATGGCATTGCCTATGTAGGCGAAAACGGTACCCTGGTGCTCGATCGCGGGGGTTGGGAAGTGATTCCGGAAAAAGCAAATAATCAGGATAAAATTGAACCTGTAGCCCGGCAAAAAGCAACAGATAACGGTCTGGATAAACATACCTACAATTTTGCAGAAGCAGCAATTGCCAATCGTCCGGATTTGGCACATGCTCCTATTACAGCCGGAACACATGTGGCTGAAGTATGCCATATGGGAAACATTGCCTGGCTTTGTGGTGAAGTACTGCATTGGGATGCAGCCCATCAACAGTTCACAACATCCAAAGCGAATGCATGGATTACACCGGAATATCATCATCAGATTGCTTTTCCTAAAGTATGAGCCTGCCTGCAGATAGGTGAGGGCTCATCCAACCATATGTTTTATCAACTTTTGCAGATGCAGCCATACACATGTAAATCCCATGATGAATTGTTATGATTATGTTCCGTTCATTCATACAACGTATGCGTAGGGCTGCAATAGCATGGATGAGTGGATGGATATTTTGCACGTGGATATATTTCAATGCAAAAGCTCAGCATAACGGATGGACGCCATTGGAACAGACTTATACGCTTAGGGATGTACAACATTCCATTCAACCATTATCCCATTGGCATCCCTATCCCAACCTGGCTGATACCACAGGATTATACCGTATTCCATTCTCTGTGCAACAAGCTTACATCCACGCTGCAGAAAAATTGTTGCCGGTATCTTGGAATCCATTACCAGCCACGTTGTTCATGGAATTCAGTGAAAATGGAAACCGTTCGCATTATGAAGCTGTTTCCTTCCAACGTCGTGAACAACTGGCCACGCTGGTGCTGGCTGAATTATTCGAACGAAAGGGTCGTTTCATAAACGATATCATCAACGGTATCTGGGCGATTTGTGAGGAATCGTTCTGGGGTGTGCCGGCACACATGTATTTGCAGGGCAACCCGCATGAGCTGCCCGATGTAGCACATCCGGTAATAGATTTATTTGCTGCAGAAACAGCTCAGGAATTGGCGTGGACTTATTATCTGCTGAAACCTGCACTCGATCGGGTAAGTCCGCTGATCTGCAAACGGATAGCATACGAAACCACGCGGCGGATTTTCATACCTTATTTGCAGCATGATGACTGGGGCTATCTGGGCTTCCGCTGGCGGGCACATCCGCAAACAACCGAACGGGTAAATAACTGGAATCCCTGGATCAATTCCAATGTGCTGGCTGCATCATTGGTGTTGGCCGATGATTCCATCCGGGCGCGGGTAATTTACAAAACCATGCAAAGCATTGACAATTTTGCGATGCCTTATCCTGCCGATGGTGGATGCGATGAAGGGCCGGAATACTGGGATCGTGCTGCAGGTGCATTGCTGGATGAACTGCAGCTATTAAACAATGCTTCACACGGTAAAATCAATGCCCTGCATCAGCCGCTGTTGCATCAGATGGGCAGATACATCTGCAAAATGTACATCCGTTATCCATATTTCATGAATTACGGAGATGCGGATGCCATCTATCATCCTGATCCTGCATTGGTGTATCGTTTCGGAAAATATACGGATGATAGCCTGATGATGCAGTTTGCTGCATACTTGGCTGCGCAGGAGCATTTCGGAACCAGTGTGTTACCTTATCGTTTTGGTGTATTGAACCGGGCTTTGATGGCTTTATCAGTGTTGTCTGATCTGGCAAAGGTGAATCCAAGTCAGCCTTTATTTCGTGATGTCTGGCTTCCGGATCTGCAAATCATGATTGCACGCTCCGATTCAGGATCGGTTCGGAATTTTTATCTGGCAGCACAGGCTGGCAATAATGGTAAAAGCCATAATCACAATGACGTAGGTAATTTTATCGTGTATTTCGATGGTAATCCTGTGCTTGTGGATGCCGGTGCACAAACCTATACAGCTGCTACTTTCAGCAATCAGCGATACCAGATCTGGAACAACCAATCGTCTTATCACAATCTGCCCGAAATCAATGGCGTCATGCAGCAGGCGGGCAAACAATTCCGGGCAACGGATGTGCAATATCAACCAGATGCGGAAAAAGCTGCGATAAGCATGGATCTGACACATGCTTATCCAGATTCAGCAGGCATCATCACATGGAAAAGAAGGGTTGTGCTGATCCGCAATCAGGCCATAGCATTGCAGGATGATTATGATTTGCGTATCTGGAAAAAGCCATTGGCAGAGCATTTCCTGACGCCATTGCAACCTTTTATCCGGAATCGTCAGGAAGTAATATTGGCAGATACCCTTCATCACAGGCAGTTTTTGTTGCATCTCGTTTCAGGCAACCTCATGCCGTACATTGACACGGTGTATATCAGCGACGGAGATGTGGTGCAATTACCTTCCGGAGAAACGATACGAAATGGCCGCATGTATCGCATCTGGGGTGATCATCTGTATCGCATCAGATGGATGCAGACTGATCAGCAGACCCATGGAGAAATAAGTTTCCGTTTAACCTTATCTTCAGCACAGCAATCGGATCATCCATGATGAACAGACGTTCTTTTCTATCTGTTGCATCGCTGGCAGGTGTACATTCTTTTTTGGTTGCCGGTAAACTTGTTTATCCGGATAAACTATGTACCTCATCTTTGCTTGCGGATTCTGCAACAGATGATCGCCGGTACTGGGCAGGGCTATTGTATCGGATTGCCTTTCCGGTGTGCAAGGCTTTGAGCGATGATGCATTGAAAAAACGGATGCCCGTGGAAGTCAATCCTATCTTTCATAATCAGCAGGATCGTGCTCGCTATTCGCATCTCGAAGCCGTAGGACGTACACTGTCTGGCATTGCACCCTGGCTGGCCGTAAAAGGATTGACAGGTGAAGAAGCCCGTATGCAGCAGACCTTGCAGGAGCTGGTGTTAAAAGGGTTGACACATATTGCAGATCCGAATGCAGAAGATCATTTGAATTTCAATCAAGGCGGACAGCCTCTGGTGGATGGTGCATTTTTGTGTCTGGGATTTCTGAGGGCCTGGGATACGCTCTGGGAGCCGCTGGATGTCCTTACAAAAAATAGAATCGTACAGGCTATCATTTCCCAGCGCAGCATTCGTCCGCCACAATCCAACTGGTTGTTGTTTGCTTCGCTGAATGAAGTGTTTCTGATGCAGGCCGGCGAAAAGCCCGATACACAACGCTTGTGGGAGGGTGTGCATGCATTTGAAAAATGGTATCTCGGCGATGGATGGTATGGTGATGGATCGCAGCTGCATTTCGATTATTACAACGCGTATGTGATTCATCCGTTTCTGTTTCAAATATATCGTGTATTGCTGCAGGCTGGCATGGTGAATGAAAGCCAGTATCAGGAAGTGGTGAAACGCATGCAGCGATATGCAGAAGAACAGGAACGGCTGATTTCTCCAGAAGGAAGCTATCCGCCCATTGGCCGGTCAATTGTGTATCGTACAGGAGCTTTTCAGGTGCTGGCTGATGCAGCTTTGCAGCATCTGTTGCCTGAAAGCCTGAAGCCTGCACAGGTGCGCTGTGCACTTAGTGCTGTCATCCAACGGCAGTTTGAAGCACCCGGCACGTTTGATGCGGAAGGCTGGCTGCAGATTGGCTTTTGTGGTCATCAACCTGAAGCAGCCAACAGTTATATTTCCACAGGCAGCCTGTATCTGTGCACCAATGGCTTTCTCCCGCTGGGCCTTCCGCCTGATGATCCGTTCTGGACAGATCCGCCGGCCGACTGGACGGCTAAAAAAGCCTGGCATGGCATTTCTTTCCAGCCAGATCATGCCATCTGAGTGCGGTTGTGCTCGCTTGTTTGATTTTTATCTCCGTTTGTACAGAATGTAATCACTCACCAGTGGCTCAATTCCGCTTTTTCTGAATTCTATTGCTATTTGCCCACGATGATAGCTGGAATGATTGATCACATGAAACAAAATATCCTGTACAGTATTCTTAAATGTATCTCCTTTTGTAGTCTGATAAGTGATGACCTGATCCAAATCATGCGTTTCAAGAATCTGCATGGTTAGTTGATTATTCTCTTTCTCAATCTCTGCATACTCTTTCAGATCATGGAGTTCCCAGACCTGAAAGATTGACTTTTGTCCCATGATTCTATGATTCCATACATGATGTGCATTCAAGATATGATTCCATATTTCAATAGCACGCGGTGAAACCCCATCAGCGTGTGCATGAAAAGCACCTATCAGCTGTTGATGGCAATCATGGGTATAAACGAATAATTCCTGAAGAAACGCTTTCATGGATGGTGTTTAATAATCTTCATCCTTATCTTCTTCTTCCTCATCTTCATCCTGATCGTTTTCCAGGTTAAAGTTCATGATATTACCCAGCAGATCGCTGAACTGAATGGTAGTTTCCACCTGTTTTTTGCTGATGAGTGAATAGGCAGCCAGGCCATACAACAGAAATTCCATCAGCAGCAGCAATTCCTGACCTTGTGCACGGGGATAATATTTTTTGGCTACATCACGAAGACCATGTACGGCATTCAGTTGTTGTTCCCACATCTTGTCGGTTGCATCCGGGTTTAGTTGCACGCGGTTGCCCTTATCAAACCACTGCGTAATAACCTTATAGGGATTTTCCTCGTTGGGTTGTTTTTTCTTTTTAAAAGTTTCCGGATTGGGAAAATATTGCACGAACTGATTGCGTATGGCTTTATCCAACAGATGATAAGCCACCTGTGTAGGGCCTTCCTGTTCACCTTCATATACCAATTCAATTTTTCCGGTAATGGAAGGAATAATACCCAGCAAATCCGTTACGCGTGCCTGTGTATTTTTTTCGTTGTTCAGGATGCAACGCCGTTCGGCTGTACTGATCAGGTTTTCATAAGCTGATATGGTTAATCGTGCCGATACGCCGCTTTTCTGATCCACATATTCACTGCTGCGTGCTTCAAAAGCCACCTGTTCAATAAGACGTTTGATCAGATCAGGTACTTCTACCATGCTGGCCTGTTCGGGCAACACCTGTGCTTCCTGTTCGGTAATCTGCATGGCCACTTCAATGGTTCTGGGATAATGGGTGATGATCTGGCTTTCGATGCGATCTTTCAATGGCGTAACGATGCTACCGCGATTGGTATAATCTTCCGGATTTGCGGTAAATACAAACAAAATATCGAGCGGCAACCGCAGCTTGAACCCGCGGATCTGAATATCACCTTCCTGCAGGATATTGAACAGCGCTACTTGGATGCGCGCCTGCAGGTCGGGCAATTCATTGATCACAAAAATGCCGCGGTTAGAACGCGGAATGATACCGAAATGAATAGCCCGCTCATCGGCAAAACTCAATCGAAGATTGGCAGCCTTGATGGGATCAATATCGCCGATCAGATCGGCCACCGACACATCAGGTGTAGCGAGTTTTTCACCATAACGTTCACTGCGGTGGATCCATTCGATGGGCGTATCATCTCCTTTTTCCCGGATCAGGCTGCGGGCATGATGCGACAACGGATGAAACGGATCGTCGTTGATTTCCGAACCAGCCACAATGGGAATATATTCATCCAGCAAATCCACCATTTGTCGGGCCATGCGCGTTTTGGCCTGTCCGCGCAGCCCCAGAAACAAAATATTATGCCGGGAAAGCAAGGCTCGCTCCGTATCCGGTATCACGGTGTCTTCGTATCCAATAATGCCGGGGAATGGATTTTCTTTTTTCTTCAGCTTGCAGATGAGATTGGCCCGAATTTCATCTTTTACCGATTTGGATTGATAACCTGATTCTTTTAGTTCACCTAAGGTTTTGGGAAAAGCATCCATGCGCATATCCTCTGTTTTCTGATTTTCTGAAATAATCCGCAGACCATGAACGGCCGTACATCATCCGTGCAGCATCACGATTATGAAAACGGATGATGGATGGCTCAGTGAAAATATTTTCTTTTGTTGCGTTCATAATCATAAAATACAAGCTGGCCCAGTTTATCAATGCCGGAGAAAAAGGCTTTGCCCTGGTTGGTTTCGGTAAATTCCTTGACAAAAGCCTGCAGCCAGGGATCGCTGGCCAGCATAAAGGTGGTAATGGGAATTTTGAGTTTGCGGCATTGTGCAGCCAAATTTAATGTGCGTATCACAATTTTTTTATCCAGTCCGAAACTGTTTTTGTAATACCGGTTTCCAATTTTCAGGCAGGTGGGTTTTCCATCTGTTAACATAAAGATTTGCTTGTTTGGATTTTTCCTGCGCCGCAGGATTTCCATGGCCAGCTCCAGGCCTGCCACAGTATTGGTATGATAAGGCCCCACCTGCAGGTAGGGAATATCCTTGATTTCGATGCGCCAGGCATCATTGCCAAACACGATGACATCGAGTGTATCTTTCGGATAACGGGTAATGATCAGTTCGCTCAATGCCATGGCTACTTTTTTGGCCGGTGTGATGCGATCTTCGCCGTACAGAATCATGGAATGCGAAATATCAATCATCAGCACCGTTGAGGTTTGTGTTTTATAATCCGTTTCCCGCACTTCTAGATCGTCGGTTTGCATGCGAAAACTTTCCAGTCCGTGATTGATCTGGGCATTGCGGATGGAGGTCGTGAAATCAATCTGTTCGATGGTGTCGCCAAATTGATAGGGACGAGTATCGGAGTTGATTTCATCACCCATGCCGGAAATGTAGGTATCATGATTGCCAACCTGCGATTTCTTCAGCTTGCCGAATATTTCTTCGAGTGCATTTTTTCTGATTTCCTGTTCGCTTTTCGCAGTAATTACAATCCTCCCCTGCTGATTCTCATCATCCAGATATCCTTTTTCTTTCATTTCCTCAATAAAATCACCAATACCATATTCTTCGTTGGTGAGGCCAAATTGTTTATCCAACTCTGTAAGCCAGCTCAGCGCTTCGGCCACATCACCGCTGGTGTAGGTGAGCAATTGCATGAAAATATCTTTCAGCCGTTCAAAAGGCGATTTTTCATTTTCATGCGGATCATATTTGGTGAACCAGATCTGACGCATACATGATGAATTTACAAACTGTTCTCGGAATGGTTCAATCAATATCTAAGTTACATGAAAACCGGGAAATCACACGTTTGCGTGAAAGCAATATCTTGTATGTTTTAGGGAAAGCCTGTAGTTTTAGACCTCCATCATGCTTTGCAGGGAAGAATGTTTTTATTTTTAACCCAAAATTAACGTCTATGAAAAAATGGTTGGTCCTCCTGGCAGGACTATGCATGTCCACATGGGTGAAGGCTCAGCTCACCCCTGAAAAGTTAGGCTGGAAGCTGGGCGCGCAGGCCTGGTCGTTCCACCAGTTTAGTTTTTTTCAGGCGGTTGACAGCACATTAGCCTGTGGTTTGCATTATATGGAAGCTTTTCCGAATCAGCCTATCGGAGGCGGTATAGAAGGTACCATGGATTATCATATGTCGGCTCAAACCCGCCGGCAGATTTTACAGAAGCTAAAGGAAAAAGGCGTTACGCTGGTTTCGTACGGGGTGGTGGTTCCGCAGGGTGAAAAGGAATGGAGGCAGCTGTTTGATTTTGCCAAAGCTATGGGACTGCTCAATATTGTTTCGGAACCGAAAAAAGAAGATTTGCCGCTGGTATCGAAACTGTGTGATGAGTATCATATCAATGTAGCCATTCACAACCATCCCCGGCAGAGCGGTGCTCCTTACTGGAGCCCGGATATTGTGCTGGATGCCATCAAAGGGCTGAGTCCGCGGGTGGGAGCCTGTGCCGATATCGGCCATTGGACCCGGTCGGGATTGAATCCGGTGGATTGCCTGCGCAAGCTGCAGGGGCATATCATTGAACTGCATTTCAAAGACCTGAATGAAAAAAGTGCGGATGCACACGATGTGCCCTGGGGACAAGGTGTAAACGATATTTCAGCCGTGATTCATGAACTCTATCGCCAGCATTTCAAAGGTGTGATTTCTGCGGAATATGAATATGACTGGGGGCATAATGTGCATGACATTCAGGAAAGTGTGGAATATTTCCGCAAGGTGGTAGCTACACTGAAATGACGGATCATCGGATGAGCAACACGGTGCCTTTTGCCTGAAAGGTTTTGCCGTTTTGTTTCTGATAGACGATATACCACACATACGCGCCCATGTCGCAAGGCCGGCCATGGGCAGTGCCATCCCAGCCGGTTTGGGGATCGGAAGTATGAAAAATTTCATTTCCCCAGCGATCGTAGATGGTCATGGAAAACGATCGCAGTGCAAACGTCTGCTTGGGCCGGAAACGATCATTGATGCCATCACCATTGGGCGTGAAGGCGTTGGGCACTAGCAATTCGGGTGCACATGAAATAAAATCCACCCGGATGGTGTCGCGCACTGTACCGCATACATTGCTTTCCTCTACGATATATGCACCGCTCTGATAGATGGTGCGCCGGATGCTATCGCTTCCATCCTGCCAGCGATAGGCAGTAGCTACGGGTGAATAGGCGTTCAGAGAAAAAGTATCGCCGAGGCAGGCCGTGGTATCAGGGCCGAGAAATACGGAAGGCTGGTTCAGATGATCAATCCGGATGCTGTCGCTTTTGCTGCAGGCGCCCTGGCTTACCTGTACGGCATACAGGCCGGCCTGTTTCACCCATATCGAAGCCGTTTGTTCGCCGGTGTTCCATTGATAGGTAGCACCGGGGTTAAAGGCATTGAGCTGCAGGCTATCGGCATTGCAAAGCAGGGTATCACGACCCAGATTCACCTGGAGTGTGTTGGCCTGCACCTGAATCCATCTGCTTTCATCCAGCACACAGCCGCCACGGGTGATGAGATGCAGCGCATAATTGCCGGATGCTGCTGGCGAGGCATTCGGGAAAATCAGTGCAGAATCGGTGCGGATACTGCCATCGGGCAGCAGCCATTGGTAGGTGCCCGCAAAAGCAGCGGCAAGCGAAAGGGTATCCTGTTCACATACTGGCGCATGGGTTTGGATGATGGGCAGGGCGGGATGCTCAATGAAGACCGGAATCGGATCGGAAGATACCCGGCAGTTGGGCGATTGGATATTACCCTGTTCGGCGGCCAGCAGCCGGTACCAGCCTGAGTCGGCTGGCTGTGCATCGGGAATATCCAGTGTAAGCCCGGTAGCTCCGGCTATATCATTCCAGTTTTGCTGGTCCTTGCTGAACTGCCACTGATAAGCCGGTTCCCGGTAATAACCTGCTTCCACGGTAGCACTCAGAGTGATATGATCATGCACGCAGGCAAACTGTCCGTTATTTTGGTAGGTACCCGAAACCTGTGTTTGGATAGCCGGGCCGCACAGGGTGAAGGTAATATCGTCCAGGGCCAGGTCATTGCCATTGCCACCGGGGTTGTCGTTGAAGATAGTCAGGATCAGGCTGCTTTCGCCGGGAGGCAGGGTAAAAGGCATGCCATATTCTGTCCACGTAAATACATCGTAACGGGGAATGGTGCCTGTGGCATATTGCGCCAGGGTATCGCCAGTTTTGGCGCTGCGGATAAGAAAGCGAACAGCCGGATCGAGGGGTGTCTGGGCATACTGATTTCTGGGGAGCAGGTTGGCAATCCATGCGGAAAAATAGAAGCGGCTGCCCTGACAAAGCCCGTCAATTTCTTTTTCATAAAATTTTCCCGGATCATAGCTCGCATTCACAATCATCATGTAGCCATTGCCCGTATGGTCTTTCCCATTGGCAAACCAGTTGAACATGGGGCCGGTGGTTTTTTTGATGCTGTATTGACCGTCCTGGATTTCACCCTGGGATACATACTGATAGGTGGTGACTGTTGTTGGCAATGGCGGCCCCACTTCCGGTGAGGAAGCATTTCCTCCGAAGGTTTCCTGAAATATCGGACTTCCCGTGCACTGGGCATGAACTGGCACAGAAGCATGCAAACACAAGCCCATGCAGATAATCCATGCTCCGGCGGCGACGGGGTAAACCCTTTTCATATTCATACAAAAAAAAGAAAAGACGGGGATTTTACGGGCATTTCAGGAAAAAAACAGGGAACCGGCTGAAAGATGCCAGTTCCCTGTCTGAAAAAAGGCCGGGGTAGCAGCTTTTACCAGATATGCACCCGCAGGCTATCCGGCCGGTACATTTTCTGGCCGGGTTGTACGTTGTAAGCCTGATAGAAGGGGGTGAGATCGGAAAGCGGATTGTTGACCCGGTACATTTCCGGCGAATGCGGATCGGTCTGCAGGCGCAGCCGGGCCAATTTATCGGTATTCTTCATGCGCCAGATCTGGGCATAGGAAAGGAAAAACCGCTGATCAGGCGTCAATCCGTCAATCAGCTGATTGCTTTTTCCTTCCGGTGTATTCTTGAAAGCCGCGTAGGCAATAGCCACACCTCCGATATCGGCAATATTTTCACCCAGGGTGAGTTTGCCGTTCACATGCAGGCTGTCCAGGATCACGGAGTTGTTGTATTGTTCAATCACCAGCTGGGCTTTCTGCATGAAGCGGGCTGAATCCTGCGGGGTCCACCAGTTGCGCAGGTTGCCATCGGCATCATATTGACGGCCTTCATCATCAAAGCCATGGGTCATTTCATGACCGATGACTGCGCCGATACCGCCGTAGTTCACCGCATCATCGCCGTTTTGGTAGAAGAAGGGGGGCTGCAGGATGCCGGCGGGGAACACAATTTCATTGAAAGTAGGATTGTAATAGGCATTGACGGTAGGTGCGGTCATAAACCATTCGGAACGATCAACTGGTTTACCGATTTTGGCAATCATGCGGTTGTATTCATACGCATCACACGACTGGATATTGCGGATCAGCGAATCGCGCACGATATGCACGGTTGCATAATCCTTCCACTTGTCAGGATAACCGATTTTTTTGGTAAATGCTTCCAGTTTCTGAATCGCTTTTTGCTTGGTGCTGTCGCTCATCCAGTCGAGGTTGCGGATGCGTTCTTCGTAGGTTTTCTGGAGGTTGTTCACCAGTTCCATCATGCGCTGTTTGGCTGCCGGCGGGAAGAAGCGGGCCACATACAGTTGACCCAGCCCGTCGCCCATTTCATGATCCACCATGGAACACATGCGTTTCCAGCGTTCTTGTTGTTCACGCTGACCGCGAAGGGTGCGGCCGTAATAGTCGAAACTGGCATCCACAAAAGGTTTGCTCAGATAAGCAGCGTAGTTGTTGATCAGATGGAAGCGCAGATAAGCTTTCCATACAGGCAGAGGCGTAGCTTTGAGCTGCTGGGATAGACCTTTGTAAAATTCCGGCTGACCGACCAGAGCTGTATCCTGGCCGGTAACGCCCAGTTGCTGTAGAAAGCCGTTCCAGTCAATGCCGGTCGTGGCGGTGAGCTGCTTCAGCGTGAGTTTGTGATAATTTGCGTTGGGATCGCGGAGTTCTACGGGCGATTTAGAAACCTTGGCCAGAGCGGTTTCCAGCTGCATGATTTTGCCTGCATCTTGGCGGGCTTTTGCGGAATCTTCGCCGCTAAGTGTCAGGATGCGGATTACATATTGCAAATAGGCCTGTTGCACGGCTTTGGTAGCGCTGTCGGTCCGGAAATAATAATCGCGCGTGGGCAGCCCCAGTCCGCCCTGGTTGAACTGAGCCAGCATCTTGCTGCTGTTTTTATCGTCGGGCGAGGCATAGAAGCGGAACAGCAAATCATCGCCCTTGCGGTGTTCGGCTGCAGCGAAATACAAGACATCGGTGGGTGATTGCAGCTGTTCGATTTTCTGCAGATCGCCCTGAAGGGGTGTGAGGCCCAGTTTTTCCACGGTAGCCGAGTCCATGCCGCTGGCATACAGGTCGCCCACTTTTTTGGCAATACTTCCTTCGGGTAGGTTTTTGTCATTAGCCACGGAATCCAGGATCAGGCGCATATTTTTCAGGGCATTTTCCCGGAGGATGACAAAACTACCCCAGCTGCTTTGGGTAGGCGGGATTTCGGTATGCTTCAGCCAGTTGCCGTTGGCATACAGGTAGAAATTATCACCCGGCACCACGGTTGTATCCATGCCGGTGAAATCCAGAAAAGTCTGGGCTTGTTTTTCCTGGTGTGTACCGCAGGAGGCCAGCAGCCAGCCGGCACATAGAAGGGCAAGATGAGTACGTTTCATAAGCAAGCGTTTTGGTTGACGTTCGAAAATTAAACAATCTTTCAGGGAAAAGAAAAGAGATTTTGATGAACGGGATATGGGGAAAGTTTGCAATTGTGTTTACCGGCTTGCAAATGAATTTTGTTTCTTCTACATCCACTGCATATCTAAATCGTCAATTGGAATAGTGATTTTTTTATTGGAATATTGTAAGCTTGTATCAATTAAGTCGTAAATTTTTTTGTTAATTCAGTTAGAGGTATTTTTCATGTAGTAATTTAATTCCAATCATAATTTTAGGGAACGATAAGGTAAGGCTTTCAATAACTAATTTTCTCTTGTGAGCATTCAGTGTTTTTCTTAATTTTTTATTTTTTGCAAATGGCCTAATGGATAATAAACCAGAAAAAAATTATTCAGCAAAGAATATGTATCTGAAAAATTTAATGGATGAAAGATCATTTGATAAACCTCATTATCCTTATTATCCAGGTATTCAAGTATCATGTTAGTGCATGAGGTTTTTTCAGCACCTTATGCCTCCTTTATGTCCATTAAAAAACTTTCAGACCTGTTGACTTTCCTGATTAATTCTGCCACTTTTTCGGCAAGAGGAGCACGATTTAGCTTATTTTCTTTTTTGCATTGAATGGGCTTTCTGGAAGGATTATTTTTGTCTTTTTGTGTGAATCTTTTCTGTGTATATGTCAATCCAGAAATTTCTGTTTTTATGTTTTTATTGCCGATAAATAGTAAGTGAGAAAGTTTTTTCTTTTTCTACAAATCCTGGGAGGAATCTCATTGAGTCGGGGCGGCAGGATTCGAACCTGCGACCTCCAGGTCCCAAACCTGGCGCGATGGACCGGACTACGCTACACCCCGATGATTGACTGGCCTGCAGATATTCAGGAACACGTGGCAAAGATAAGGGTTCACACGAAATACTTCGTTGTCTTTCCTGTTAGTTCATCACGGGTATCAGTTCTAACGGAGCACAGGCAATATTTCCAGGATGCTTTCTTCTGCAGCCTGAAGGGTTTGGGCAATATCGGCATCGCTCAATGCATCGCACACAAACCAGCTTTCAAATGGTGATGGCGGCAGATAAATGCCCCTGTTTAACATGGCATGGAAAAACTGCCGGAACAGCTCATTGCTTGCCGCTTTGGCTGCAGCAAAATCATTTACCGGATATTCCGTAAAAAACACGCTGAGCATAGAACCTACATGCGGGATCTGATGCACCACGCCTGCTTTACCGAAGACCGTATTCAGGCCATCGGCCAGCTTTTGGGTTTTTTGCTCCAGGCTTTCATAGATATGCCGGTTCAGATCAAGCTCGCGCAGCAGGGTATAGCCTGCAATCATAGCCAGCGGGTTGCCGCTGAGGGTACCTGCCTGATACACTTCTCCTGCCGGTGCCAGGTGCGACATGATTTGCTTTTTTCCGCCCACGGCTCCTACGGGCAGCCCGCCTCCGATGATTTTACCGAACGTAATCAGATCCGCATCCAGATTGAATTTTTCCTGGGCTCCGCCCGGAGCGATGCGGAAGCCGGTCATCACTTCATCCAGTATAAAAACGATCCCATGCTCTTTACAGCGTTGCTGCAGGCCTTCCAAGAAGCCGGGCAATGGTGGCACACAGCCCATATTGCCCGCCACTGGCTCCACGATGATAGCAGCAATTTCGCCCGGATGGGCTTCTATAAGAGCATCCACGGCCTGCAGGTTGTTGTACGGAGCTACCAGTGTATCCTGCGCGACGGCAGCCGGCACGCCGGGCACCTGCTGAATATCCAGCGTGGCCACACCACTGCCGGCACTCACCAGAAAGCTATCGGCATGTCCATGATAGCAGCCTTCAAACTTGATGATTTTGTTTTTTCCGGTATAACCCCGTGCCAGCCGGATGGCCGTCATGCAGGCTTCTGTGCCGGAGTTTACCATTCGCACCTGATCCAAGCGCGGCACCATGCGAATGATTTGTTCGGCCATCAGCACTTCCAGCTCCGTAGGTGCTCCGAAAGAGGTGGCATGCAGCACCTGCTCCTGAAGAGCCCGTACCACGGGTTCATAGGCATGTCCCAGGATCATGGGTCCCCAGGAATTGACATAATCAATATACCGGTTGCCATCAACATCATACAGATAGGCGCCTTTTGCTGAAGCCATAAAAGGAGGGATGCCCCCCACATGCCTGAAAGCCCGTACCGGCGAATTGACTCCACCGGGAATGAGTTGCTGTGCCCGCTCGAAGAGTTGTTTGCTTCTGGTCAGATTCATGTTGCAAATATGGGTTACAAAAAACGAATTCCGCAAAGGCTTATTCTGCTACTTCCTGTAACAACTGGGCGGCCTGTTTGGCAAAATAGGTGGCAATGAGGTCGGCCCCGGCGCGCCGGATGCCGGTGAGGATTTCGAGGATGGCTTTTTCTTCATCGAGCCAGCCCATCTGCGCGGCAGCCTTGATCATGGCATATTCACCGGATACGTGATAGGCACTCACGGGCACCTGTACCTGTTGTTTAACGGCATGAATAATATCCAGGTAAGCGACGGCCGGCTTCACCATCACGATATCGGCACCCTCTTCCACATCCTGCAGCACTTCCTTGATGGCTTCGCGGCTGTTGGCATAATCCATCTGATAGGTTTTTTTGTCGCCAAAACCCGGAGCCGAGTCCAGCGCATCGCGGAAAGGGCCGTACAGGCAGGATGCGTATTTGGCACTGTAGGCCATGATGCCGGTTTTGTGAAAACCATGTGCTTCCAGCGCCTGGCGGATAGCTCCGATCCGGCCATCCATCATATCGCTGGGGGCTACAAAATCGGCTCCCGCCTGGGCATGGCTTACGCTCATCTGCGCTAGCACTTCCACGGTGGGATCGTTTACGATTTCTCCGTTTTCCACAATGCCGTCGTGGCCGTAGGTGGAGTAGGGATCCAGCGCTACATCGGTCATCACGCAGATTTCCGGCAGGTTGTGTTTGATGCTGCGAATCGCCCGCTGCATGAGGCCGTCCGGATTCAACGCTTCCTTTCCCGTATTGTCTTTCAATTCATCGGAAACTTTGGCAAAAAGCAATACGCATTTTACCCCTACACTCCAGAGTTCTTTTACTTCTTTCATCAATTCATCCAGGCTAAGCCGGAAATAACCGGGCATGGAAGGGATGGGTTCTCTTACATCCTTGCCTTCGGTCACAAAAAGTGGAGCGATCAGCTGTGCGGGATGCAGCCTTGTTTCCCGCACCATGCTGCGGATAGCGGCAGACTGCCTGAGAATACGGTAACGTTTGGATAAAATCATAAGCTCGTTTTTTATCAATCTGTAAATCACATTTTTACACCCATTGCCTGGGATGCCGGCAAACCTCCAGCAGAACTGCTTCTGGACTACCGGGTTCGGGCTGATACTGATATACCCATCGGGCCCGGGGTGGAAGACTCATCAGGATGCTTTCGGTGCGGCCGCCGGTTTTCAGGCCAAACAGGGTTCCCCGATCGTGAATCAGATTAAATTCTACATACCGCCCGCGGCGGATTTCCTGCCAATATTGTTCTTTTTCGCCATAGGGCATGTGTTTTCTGCGCTGAACGATGGGGAGATAAGCCGCTAAAAACGCATCCTTTCCGGCCTGCTGAAAGGCAAACAGCTGTTCCAGGCTTAAGTTAGCCCGCGTGTCTGCCGGCCGGATATAATCGTAAAACACACCCCCAATGCCGCGAGCCTCTCCATCCCGATGAGCATTGCGGAAATAGGTATCGCATTCCCGCTTGAACATAGGGTATAAACCCTTCCCGAAGGGATCCATGGCTTGTTTCAAAGTCAGATGAAAATGCCGGGCATCTTCTTCAAACAGATAGTAGGGCGTAAGATCAGAGCCCCCACCAATCCAGCGGTCGGCTACATTTCCATCTGCATCATACAATTCAAAATAGCGCCAGTTGGCATGTACGGTTGGCACGTAGGGATTCAGCGGATGGATGACCAGCGACAGGCCGGCGGCAAAAAAATAACGATGGGGTGTTTGCATGAGCTGCCGCAGGCTTTCGGGCAATTCGCCATACACGGCCGATGTGTTTACTCCTCCTTTTTCGAACACCTTGCCGTTTTCCATGATGCGGGTGATACCTCCACCGCCGGCAGGCCTTTCCCAGGTATCAGACCGGAAGGCGGCCTGCCCATCTTCAGCTTCCAGAGCTTGACAAATTTCATTTTGCCAGTGCCTGATAGTAGAGGCCCACTGCTGGGCTTCGAGACTTAGGGATACATGTGTATCAGTCAGCATATCCACATTGCAAATTTCCAAAAACTTCGCCGGCTTTTTGGTTTGGTGTTTGTCAGACCTGCCTTCGGCAGGCATAGAGCTTTTCATCCAGACGGCTATCGGGTTAATCAATACATGATTCGGAAAAACTTTGGACTGCCTGAACAAAGGCACGGGCATTTTCCACCGGTGTTTGGGGCAGGATGCCATGCCCGAGGTTGGCAATATATTTTTCCTTGCCAAAAGCCTGAATCATTCGGAACGTTTGCCGGCGGATGGTTGCCGGGTCGGTCAGTAAAACAACCGGATCCAGGTTGCCCTGCAATGTCAGCTGGTCGTTGGTTGCCTTCCGGGCAAAGCCTGCGTCGGTTTGCCAGTCGATACCGATGGCTGCCGCACCGGAATGGCATAACGATGCCAGGCCGAACCAGGCTCCCTTAGGGAAAAGAATTACCGGGCAAAAGGCAGATAAAGAACGGGCGATTTGTTGCAGATAGGGTTCTGCAAACTGCCGGAACCCTTCGGGACCCAGCAGTCCGGCCCAGGAGTCGAACACCTGCACGCAGTGTACGCCTGCCTTCACCTGGTGTTGCAGGTAGGCAATCGTTACGCGGGTGATTTTTTCCAGCAGGGCATGCGCAGCATCCGGATAGCGATAGCAGAATGCCCGTGCCTGTTCAAATCCTGCGGATCCTTTGCCTTCCACCAGATAACACAATAACGTCCAGGGTGCGCCGGCAAAGCCAATCAACGGGACTCTGCCATTCAGTTTTTCGAGTGTTGCCCGTATGCCTTGAAATACGTAGCCCAGCGTATGTGTAACATCGGGCTCTTCGAGACGATTTACGTCTTCCGGTTTTTCAATCGGTTGATGGATGACCGGGCCGCGCCCTTCCTGCATATCGATATGTACTCCCATTGCCTGCGGCACCACCAGGATGTCGGAAAACAATATGGCGGCATCTACACCCAGTTCATCCACCGGCAAACAGGTGATATCAGCTACCAGTTCGGGGGTCTGGCAGCGGGTAAAAAAATCATATTTCTCACGAAGCCGCTGATAGGATGGCAGAAAACGTCCGGCCTGCCGCATCATCCATACGGGTGGACGGTTTACCGGTTCTCCTTGCAGGCTTTTCAGTAGCAGATCGTTTTGTATCATAAGCAAGCGAAATTGCAGGTTTAATTGCCGGATGGCAGCCGGGGCTCAACGCCAAAATAAGCATATATCGTTTGCAGCAAAAAAGCTGTCTGCGGTTTGGGACTCACGATTACTTGCGGTACATGATGTTCCAGTGCCCGGGCAGTGGTTTGTCCGATGGCAAAACAGGGCCTGGTTTCTGTGAGCCGGTTCAGGCTGAAAAAGCTTTCCACGCCGCTAGGGCTGAAAAAGGCATATCCATCATATATCGCATCCATACGTTTGGGAGCGAGCCGGGTTTCATACACCACTATTTCCCGGAAGTTGATGCCCTGCTGGCTGAGCCGTTGTGGCATGGTATCCAGCCGGAGGTTTCCGCAGAAAAAGTACCACTCGGCTTGGTGATGTGAAGGCTGGGAAATGATCTGTTCGGCCAACAGAGTTGCATCGGGAGCGGTTATCAGATGAATTTCAGGCTGGTAGCGGAGCACAGCCGCTCGGGTTTCTCCGTCCAATGAAAAAACTGTCCAGGGTAGTTTCTCGCTGCCGGCTAATGGAAGCACGGCTTCCACGCCATGGGCACTTGTGAAAATGGCATGGATAGGACGTTGCAGGATTTCGTGAAGATATCCGGCAATACGTGAAGGTTCCACCGGTCGGGTTTCAATGAAAGATTCACAGTGGATATCAAAGCCTTTTTGCCTGGCTTCCCCAAGCAGGTCCCGATGTATCTCACGGGTAAACAACAGTCGAAACCGGGCTGTCATAGGTCAGGATTCGGGTTTGAAGAACGATGGCTGCTGCGCAACAAGTCTTTTGCCCCTCTGGACAGCAAATTTTCAGCTGCTTCCCAAGCCATGTCATGAACCAGCTTATCGGCCTGTGAAACAATTTCCCGGCTTTGAAAGTTTTTTTTCAGTTCAATATCCAGCTTCCGGCTACCATCCGGACTGAGCACCTGAGCCGTGAAAATCACAGAAAATGTTTCCTCAGCTGATTCGCCTGCTGGCAATGCAGCCTCTATCCGGGCATAGGCGCAGATGGGAGTAGAACATCCGCCCTCCATGGCTTGCAGAAATGCTCGCTCCATGTTTACACACAAAGCTGTATGCGGATCATTGAGCCAGGCAGCGCAAAGTTCGCGCAGTTCTGCATCTTCTTCCCGCACAGCCACGGCGATAGCACCCTGGCCAGGAGCCGGTATTACCCAGGGAAGGGAAATTATTTTTTCGTCCGGTTGCAGGGAAATGGCCAGTCGTTCCAGCGCCGCATGAGCAAACAGCGCTCCTTGCCAGCTGCTTTCCCGGAATTTGCGGAGTCGTGTCGGAATATTGCCGCGAAGATCCACCACCTGATGATTCGGATAGCGATGCAGCCAGGCTGCCCGCCGGCGGATGCTGCCAGTGGCAATGGTAGCCTGTACGCGCGCATCTTCCAGCCAGGCCGTTTCCCGGCAGATCAGCACATCCTCTGCAGCCCCGCGCGGCAATATAGCTCCCAGACAGATACCTTTTGCTGGCTGTACCGGCACATCTTTCAGCGAATGCACGGCCAGGTCAATATCACGTGCCAGCAAGGCCTGATCCAGATGACGGGTAAATACACCCTGCACACCCATGGCGTAGAGCGGAGTGTGCTGATCACGGTCGCCCTGGCTTTCTACCGGCACCAGCACGCTTTTCAGTCCCTGCCGGGCAAGCAGTTCCTGAACCTGCGTGGCCTGCCACCTCGCCAGCTCACTGTTTCGGGTGCCAATGCGTAAAAGTTCAGGCATCATAACCGATCAGATGCAGAAGATGGAAATCCGGTTATAAAATTTTCGGCCGGGAAAAACGGAAGATCAAGTAATTCCTGGAGTGACTGAAGATAAATTTCGGCTTGCTGGGGACTTTTTTTGCGAAGGTTGCAGGCTATCTGGTCAATGATTTTCTGGATGATGCGGGAGGAGAGCTGATCGTAGCTGAGATTTTCCTTAAGGTGCTGCATTTCCTGGTGGTGAATTTGCTCCAGCTTGTGTTTCAATGCCCGCAGCACCTCGGTATATCTGCGCATACGATACCAACACAGAAAATCATACTGGTGTTTCTCAATGATCGCCAGCGCTTCGGGCACAGCCTGCTGTCGTCGCTGAATGGTTTCATCCTTATAGCGGGAAAGCTCATCTACGTTTACTGTTTTCACATGTGCAAACCGGCGGACATCCGGATGCACATTTTCAGGAATGGAAAGATCAATGACGATTTTCGGCTGCCCATCGGCAAAATGGGAAGGCAGCAATGTGGGACAGGAAGCATTGGTAGCCACCAGAATAATATCGGCCTGCCGGATCTGAACAGCCAGTTGGTCATAAGGTGCAAAATGAATCTGATGTTCGCGTGCAAAGGCTTCAGCAGTGTCGTTGGTTCGGTTCACCAGGGTAACCTGTGCGGGATTCAGGTATTCAATCACGTTTTTGCAGGTACTGCGGCCTATTTTACCTGCACCTACCAATAAAATATGTTTGTGCGTGATATCGTCAACAGTCTGTAACAACCATTGCACGGCAGCGAAGGAAACGGAAACCGTGCCTGCACTCAGGGCAGTTTCATTTTTAATTTGTTTGGAAGCCTGAATCACGGCATTCACCAGTCGTTCAGTAAAAGAACCCAGAAATCCTCTTTCCTTCGCAAAACGGGCTGCAGCCTTTACTTGGCCAATGATTTCATAATCTCCCAAAATCTGAGAATCCAGTCCGGCTCCTACCCGAAACAAATGATGCACGGCATCTTCGCCTGCATAAGTGTAGGCAATTTGTGCAAATAAATCTTTTCCACCACGGGAAACCTCTCCCACCAATGCCATCAGAGAACCGGCCTCAGGCGCAAAACCATAGATCTCGGTGCGGTTGCAGGTTGAAAGCACAAATAATTCAGAAAGATGCTTTTCTCTGGCAAGATCCAGAAGTTGCTGGTATTGAGAATGATTGATGGCATACAGGCTTCTAGTAGAAGTATCGCTGATGGTGTGATTGATTCCGCAACAGAAAAAATGCTCGAGAATTTTCCCGTTATGTGTTTTTTGGCTCATGCAACAATCTTCTGATCTCCTTGTGCAAAAATAAAATCGTCTTTCAGATAAATCGGGTTTAACCTGTCATTACGCTGTCATTTCTCCTGAAATAAATGCAGCCGCCACTGCACGAGGCGGCAAAATGCAGGTAATTATCCGCGATTTTCATTACACAAATCATTGAATCACCGGAATCGCATGTTAATTTCGTGCGTTGAAACTTCTGATTTATGGCCGACACATCTGTTACACGGGCAGTATTGCTGATGAATTTAGGTTCACCATCGTCTCTGCGGGTGAAGGATGTAAAAACCTATTTGCATGAATTTCTGATGGATGAGCGGGTTATAGATTATCCGTATCTGTTCAGAAAGCTGTTGGTTGATGGCATTATTGTGCCTTTTCGTGCGCCGCGTTCGGCTGAGGCTTACAGCCGCATTTGGTGGGAGGAAGGCTCACCGCTCGTTGTGATAACCAAACAATTGGTTGCTGCACTGTCGGCCCGTGTGCGTGTGCCGGTGCAATGGTGCATGCGATATGGCACGCCCCGGCCCGATGTGGCCATGGATGAGCTTGTACAGCATTATCCCAATCTTCAGGAAGTTTTGCTCATTCCGCTCTATCCTCATTATGCCATGTCATCCTATGAAACAGCCGTAGTGTATGCTCAGCACTGGCATCGCAAAAAACGCTATCCTTTTCGGTTATCTGTGCTGAAACCTTTTTATGATGATGCCGATTATATTCAAGTATTGAGTGCACATATCCGGAATTTTCTCAAACCGGATCATCATTTGCTTTTCAGCTACCATGGCGTGCCTGAGCGGCATATTCGCAAATCAGATATTACAAAGCAACACTGTTTGCAGCAGACGGATTGTTGTGATGTGCCTTCTCCCGCACATGCTTTTTGTTACCGCCATCAGGTGATCGTTACAACTAGGCTGGTGGCGCATCAGCTGGGATTGGGAGCTGATCAATATGAATTAAGTTTTCAATCCAGATTGGGAAGAGATCCCTGGTTAAAGCCATACACCGCCCAACGGCTGCAGGAATTGCCGGCTGAAGGAAAAAAGCGGCTGCTGGTGGTTTGTCCGGCATTCGTTTCGGATTGCCTGGAAACTTTGGAAGAAATTGATCAGGAAGGCAGAAAAACGTTTTTGGAAAATGGGGGTGAATCGTATGAAATGATTCCCTGCCTGAATACCATTCCATCGTGGATAGCCTTGCTACAGAAATGGATTGATCAGTTTGTATCAGGTGATCAGACGATGTTATGGAATGCACAGCAAATCAAACAAGCGGTATAAAGCTGATTACAGAAAGTGCGTGCCCAAGAGGGTGATCAATATCTGATTTTATCTTCCATTTGTTCCCATTGATGAAAAAGCGTTATTGCTTCATCCCGTCCCAGGCTGAGCATGGGGATAGCCCGTTTATCCAAAGGCTTTTGAATTTCTTCATAAATAAATGCATCATCAAATTGAACCCGTGCAGCGTCTTCACGGGTGCAGGCAAAAATTATTCTGTTGGGTCGTGCCCAGTAAATGGCACCCAGACACATGGGGCAAGGTTCACAGGTGGTATATAAATCACAGCCGTGCAGCTGAAAATCATGCAGCTTTTTGCAGGCTTCGCGGATGGCTACTATTTCTGCATGAGCGGTTGGATCACGATCTATCAATACCCGGTTATATCCCCGTGCGATGATTTGCTGATCTTTTACAATTACGGCTCCAAATGGCCCACCAGCCCGCTTTTGCAGGCCTTCTCGCGCACAGGCAATGGCTTCTTTCATAAACTTTATGTCTGCTGTTTCCATAAGTACAATCATTGTGCAATGATACTTGAACGAAGCATTTCAATAGCGTAAAAATACAAAACCCTTTCTGTTTGCGAGGCCTGACGATAAATATGAAAAATCTCTGAAACTTATTGTAGTTTGCATATGCAAAGCATTTGGTATATGTCGCTGGCAATCACTACTGACAGAGAAGTAGATATGTTGTTTGATCAGGCGATTGAGCAAATGCGCCAGGCTTTGCATTTGCCTTACTGGGCATGGGATATGCTGGTGTTGCTGCTGGCTGTATTGCTTGGAATTTTGCTGAAAATATTCATCAGCTCGATCCTCAGGCGTACGGCCAATCGCGAGGCTCCGTTTTCATTTTATTTAACCGCTATCCGTTATCTCGGACGACCTTTTGCCTATTTTCTACCACTGCTGCTAGTGAGATTATCTCTTCCTTTTTTATACATGCCGCATGATTATCGGTATCCGGTTGGTAAAGTGCTTCAGATTGGTATTATCATCGTCGTTGCTTGGATTATTATCAATGGATTTCGTGTGGTGGAAGCTTATGTGGGTTACAAGTTTGATGTGCATGCGGCAGATAATTTCAAGGCCAGAAAGATTCATACCCAGTTGCAGTTTCTGCATCGTGTATTCAGTGTAGTTATTATTCTGCTGGCTATTGCTGCCATATTGCTTAGTTTCAAAAGCGTACGCAACATCGGTACGGGGTTGCTAGCTGGCGTGGGTGTAAGCAGCATCATCATTGGTTTTGCTGCACAGAATATGTTATCCAATTTATTTGCTGGCCTGCAGATCGCTTTTGCACAGCCCATGCGAATAGATGATATTGTGGTTGTGGAAGGAGAATGGGGAACAATTGAGGAAATTACGCTGACCTATGTGGTGGTGAAGATATGGGATTTGCGCCGGCTGGTGCTTCCCATCACGTATTTTACACAAAAACCTTTTCAAAACTGGTCGCGTACATCCACTGATCTCATTGGTACTGTATTCATTTATGCCGATTATACTTTGCCTGTAGAGGCTATCCGCAGGGAGCTGGATCGTTTGCTGGAGCATCATCCGCTGTGGGATGGAAAAGTGAAGTCGGTCCAGGTGACCGATACAACCGAACATACCATGCAGATCCGGATTCTGGTGAGTGCTTCAGATTCCAGCAAAACTTTTGATCTGCGCTGCGATATCCGGGAAAAAATCATTCGTTTTTTACAGGAACAATATCCGCAGTGCTTGCCTCGCGCACGTGCCGAACTCTATCCTTTGCCGGCTTCCGATAAGCCTGCTGAAAAATTGACACCCTAACCGCTGCTGGCATGTGTTTTGACGACAACGTATGGACCTTCTCTGTTATTTCCTTTTTCTGGTTGGGTTAAAAACAGATCTTATGAAACTCCATATTGCACAGGTTGCACCTTTGTACGAATCCGTGCCGCCCAAACTGTATGGTGGAACGGAACGCATTGTGGCCTATCTGACAGATGCTTTGATTGCAAAAGGCCATCAGGTAACCTTGTTTGCCAGCGGAGATTCCCATACAAAGGCAGAACTGGTGAGCCATCTGGAAGAAGCTATTCGTTTAAATCCTGCTGTAAAAGACCCCATGGCTCATCATATCATTCAAATGGCAGATGTGGCAGCGCGTGCGCATGAGTTTGACATCATTCATTTTCATACCGATTATCTGCATTTTCCATTGTCTGATCTGCTGCATAAACCACATGTAACTACCTTACACGGGCGATTGGATTTACCTGATCTGCCCTATGTCTACCGCCGTTTCGCCCATCAGCCGGTGATTTCTATTTCCTATTCCCAGCGCAAGCCACTACCTTTCGCCCGCTGGGTAGGCAATGTATATCATGGTCTGCCAAAGGATTTGTATCGTCCGGGCAAAGGCGATGGAGGTTATGTGGCGTTTATCGGCAGAATATCCCCTGAAAAACGAGCTGATCTGGCTATTGAAATTGCAGCACAGGCTGGTTATCCGATTTATATTGCTGCCAAGATTGATAAGGCTGATGAAGAATATTTTGAAAAATCCATCAAGCATTTATTTGACTTGCCGCATGTGCATTATATCGGTGAAATCGGTGATGCCGATAAAAACGAATTTTTGGGAAAAGCAAAAGCGTTGCTGTTTCCTATTGACTGGCCTGAACCATTTGGCCTGGTGATGATTGAAGCTATGGCATGCGGTACACCTGTGATCGCATTTAACCGGGGTTCGGTGCCGGAAGTTATTGATCATGGAGTAACCGGATTTATTGTGCATCATGTAGAGGAAGCCGTGGAAGCTTTACGAAATATAAATTCACTGGATCGCACACAAATCAGGCGGGTGTTTGAATCCCGCTTTACTTCCGATATCATGGCTGAAAATTACCTGCAAATCTATCATCAGCTGTGCGGACACAAACCATTAGAACGCAGGGTATTCCCGGCATCGGCACAGCAGGAAAAAAATTTTCAGCTGCAATCAGCCTGATGCGAACAGCATCTCGCTATTCACCAAAACTTTTAACGGATTGCAGAATCTGAAACGGAAGTTATGAATCGGGTAGAAAAAAATCTGGTCAACGAACAGGAATTAGCAAGCAAATATGCCATCCTGGCTGCTACTACGTATGCCGACGATCGCGTGAAGGTATTGAACCGCACTGATACTTTCGGCATTTTTGATCGTTGGGGAGATATTTTACCATTGCCTGACGGCATTCATGGTCTGTACCATCGGGATACCCGATACATTCATCATCTCCAGCTGCAATTGAACGATACCCGCCCCTTGTTGCTCAGCTCTACTGTCCGGGAAGAAAATGAGAGTTTGTCTGTGGATCTCACCAATCAGGAACTGCGCGACGAAGCGGGTTATCGGATCCCCAAGGGCTCCATTCACATTCGCCGCAGTCAGTTTATCCGGAACGGTATTTTTTATGAAAAGCTCGAGTTCATGAATTATCATCATCAGGTCTGCAGCCTGGTGTGTATGCTTTCGTTCAGCGGTGATTTCAGGGATATTTTTGAAGTGCGTGGCCTGAAGCGGCAGGCCAGGGGGAAGCTTCTGGCGCCATTTTCGCCGGAACCGCATCAGCTTATTCTGGGATATGAAGGTCTGGATAAGATTCGCCGGTATGCCATCATTGATTTTGAAAAAAATGTGCCCCATCTGCGGCTGCAGGAGCCCGTGGCAGCAGTGTTTCCATTGACCCTGCAACCCGGCCGGCAACATGTGCTGGAATATAACATTTCTTTCCGCGAGGATTCCCTGCAAAGAATCGGCACCGATCATGGGGAAGCTCTCAAACACCTGCAATTGCAGCTGCAGGAGGTACGCGAAAGTTTTCCTGAAATTTTCACCTCCAATGAACAGTTTAACAACTGGGTAAATCGTTCCAAAACCGATCTGGTATCTCTTACGGCCACCACGCCCTACGGAAAATATCCGTATGCGGGTGTGCCGTGGTACAATACGGCTTTCGGGAGGGATGGATTGATTACCGCCTATGAAACGTTGTGGCTGCTTCCGGAATTATCTAGGGATGTATTGTTTTTTCTGGCGGCGCATCAGGCCGATGCCACTGATAAAGCCACAGAGGCTGAGCCAGGTAAGATCCTGCATGAGATGCGGCATGGGGAAATGGTGAATTTGCACGAGGTACCTTTTCAGCGTTACTATGGTACCATTGATGCTACGCCACTATTTGTAATGCTGGCCGGAGCTTATTATGAACGTACGGCCGATATGGCTGCCGTGCAGAAGCTCTGGCCGCATATACAGCGTGCCATGGAATGGATTGTGCAGTATGGGGATCGTGATGGAGATGGTTTTCTGGAATATTTTTCCCAAAATCAACATGGCCTTTCCAATCAGGGCTGGAAAGATTCGTTTGATGCCATCATGCATGCCGATGGGAGGCTGGCGCGGGCACCTATTGCTCTGTGTGAGGTGCAGGGTTATGCCTACGCTGCTTTTCAGTCGGCCGCCCGGCTGGCGCATCTGATGCAGCAACCGCATCTGGCTGAAACATGGGAGAACAAAGCCACGCAACTGAAAAAACAATTCAATGAACGCTTCTGGGATGATGCATTACAGGCCTATGTGCTGGCATTGGATGCTGAAAAGAAGCCCTGCAGGGTCATGAGTTCTAATGCCGGACAGGTGCTTTTTACAGGCATTGCTGATCCGGAAAAGGCAGCTGTGCTCGCAAAGCGGCTTTTGCAGCCTGATATGTTCAGCGGCTGGGGCATTCGCACCCTGTCAAGCAAGGAAGTGCGCTACAATCCTATGTCGTATCACAATGGTTCGGTATGGCCGCACGATGTGGCGCTTATTGCCAAAGGGCTGGCGCGCTATGGCCACCAGCAGCAGATGCTGGCCTTGCTGACCGGATTGTTTGATGCTTCCTTATTTATTGAGCTGCAACGGCTGCCGGAACTGTTCTGCGGATTTGAGCGACGCAAGGGAGAAGGGCCCACAGCCTATCCTGTGGCTTGTTCTCCCCAGGCATGGTCGGTAGCAGCCGTCTTTCTGCTTATCCAATCGATGTTGCATATTGAAATTCACGCGCCTGCCAAGCGTTTGTATTTCCATAAACCTGTACTCCCAGAATACCTGAATTATGTGCGGATTCAGCATCTGCCCCTTAGCTATCAACAGCGGTGCAGCTTTACGGTGTACCGCTACCAGGCCAATGACGCCGTGGGTATTCAGTTTTTGGAAAAACCGGAAGACTGGGAAGTGATTATCGTGCAGTAAATAAATCTTCGTTACAACGAAAATTGACAATTTCATAACCACATTTCCTGTGCAGTACGTTTATTTTGCTAAACTTAAAATGGAAATCCGATGAGCTTATTATTTGAACCTTTTTCAAGCAGAGGTTTGCAGATTCGCAATCGCATGATGGTTTCACCGATGTGTCAGTATTCCAGCGAGGATGGGTTTGCCAACGACTGGCATCTGGTGCATCTGGGCAGCAGGGCGGTAGGTGGCGCCGGCATTGTTTGCACGGAAGCTACGGCTGTATCTCCAGAAGGACGTATTACTCCGCAGGATCTGGGTATCTGGAAAGACGAGCATATTCCCGGACTCAGGCGGATAACAGATTTCATCAAAGCGCAGGGCGCTGTGCCTGCCATCCAGCTGGCTCATGCGGGTCGCAAAGCCAGTACGGCACGCCCCTGGGAAGGTGGCCATCAGCTTGCTCCTGAAAACGGAGGCTGGCAAACCGTAGCACCCAGCGCCATCCCATTCAGGGAAGGGGAAAGACCTCCGCTGGCATTGGATGAAAAAGGCATTGAAAAAGTCATTCACGATTTTGTGGATGCTGCCAAACGGGCATACAAAGCAGGTTTTCAGGTCATTGAACTGCATGCAGCCCATGGTTATCTGTTGCACGAGTTTTTCTCGCCGCTCAGCAATCATCGCACCGATGCCTATGGTGGCCCGCGGGAAAGCCGCGCCCGGCTCCTGCTTCAGGTTACAGAGGCTGTTAGGCAGGTGTGGCCTGATGAATATCCTTTGTTTGTGCGGCTGTCATGCACCGATTGGGTGGAAGATGGTGTGCAGATAGAAGATTGTGTGTGGCTGGCAAAAGAGCTGAAAGCCAGAGGAGTGGATCTGATTGATTGTTCTTCAGGCGGACTGGTGCCGTATGCACAGGTGCCTGCAGAGCCTGGTTATCAGGTGCCTTTTGCGGAGCGCATCCGCAGCGAAGCCGGTATAGCTACTGGAGCCGTAGGCCTGATCACGGAAGCCCGGCAGGCAGAGGAAATTTTGCAAAACCAACAGGCAGATCTGATTATCATGGCCCGGCAAATGTTGCGTGATCCGTATTTTGCCTTGCATGCCGCTATTGAGATGGGAAAAGATATTCCCTGGCCTGTACAATACCTGCGTGCCAAACCCCAACTCAAACCAGCTCAGGCCTGAATGCAAAAATCCATTCTTTCTTATTGGCGCATCTGATAGCTGATTTCTTTCTCTCCCCGAAAAAAGTTTTTCGGGGATTTTTTTTAATATTTCACAAGCATCTTTCACAAGCATCGTTGGATGGATGCGCTGAAACCACATGTCATGCTGTAAACACTCAGCTGTTTATCTGCAACGAATAGTGAAAAATAAGATCTGCTTAAAGACCATGTCTTTTCAAATCTATGCATGTAAACGGAGAACGATTATCTATACATTGAAATGATTTGTTGCAGGTGGTATAAACGGGAATAAAAGAAAAGCTGAACGGGAGGTGGGAGAGTGATCCCGCTGGGATTCGAACCCAGGGCCCCAACATTAAAAGTGTTGTGCTCTACCAGCTGAGCTACGAGATCAACCAAACAAAGCGGGTGCAAAAATAGCAATATTTCCTAAAAACATGATTTACATGTTTACATTTCCGATAAAAAATTTCCACGTGGCTTTGCAGGGTCATTTTTATTTTTGCCTGCAGTTTATCAAATCATGAGAACACAAGCAGATCAGCAGGTTGTAGCCATTACAGGTGGCAGTTCAGGCATAGGCCGGGCATTGGCCTTGCATTATCATGCGTTGGGTGCGCGGGTGGCGGTGTGTGCGCGTCATGCACAGGCCCTGCAGGAACTGCAGGGAGTGGTTGGAGATACATCGAGGTTGCTGACCGTTAGAGCCGATGTGGCCAATGAGGAAGATTGCCGGAGATTTGTGGAAGAGATTATTGCTCGTTATGGCCGGCTGGATATTCTCATTTGCAATGCGGGCTTGTCGATGCGTGCACTGTTTGCTGATCTGCAGGATCTGCGTCCCATTCAGCAACTTATGCAGGTGAATTTCTGGGGAGCTGTGTATTGTATTCATTATGCCCTGCCTTATCTTTTGCAAAGCAAGGGAGTGATAGCGGGTATGTCGTCCATAGCCGGTTACCGCGGGTTGCCAGGTCGTACGGGATATTCAGCTTCCAAATTTGCATTGCAGGGCTTCCTGGAATCGCTGCGCACGGAATTGTTGCATACGGGCGTACATGTGATGTGGATTTGTCCGGGATTTACGGCTTCCAATATCCGGCAAACTGCCCTGAATGCAAAAGGCGAACAACAAGGTGAGACTCCCTTGGATGAAAGCAAACTCATGCCGGCTGAAAAGGTAGCAGCGCTCGCAGAACGGGCCATAACCCAGCGCAAACGTACACTGGTGCTTACCACACAGGGTAAGCTCACCGTATGGGTGAATCGTTTGTTTCCCACACTTGCCGATCGGCTCGTTTACAATCATTTCCGCAAAGAACCCGGCTCACCATTGAAATAACTATATGGGTGGACAATTTCACAGCAAATATGTATCGCAACTTCAGGCAATTTATCTGCCTGTGAGCCGTTGCCTTTGCTTACTTTTGCGCATCACTCAATAGGGTGCACGAGTCCATGAACATCATCACACTTACTTCCGACATGGGGATGCAGGATTACCTGGTGGCGGGTATCAAGGGATGCCTCCTGCCGCAATTTCCCGATTGTCAGCTGGTAGATATCACCCATCAGATTGAACCTTTGAATTTATTACAGGCGGCCTATGTGGTAAAAAATGCATGGAAACATTTTCCGCAGGAAACTTTTCATTTGTTGCTTGTGGATCTTTTCTATCAGCAATCTCCCCGTTATATTATGGCTTTTCATGAAGGGCAATATTTCTGTGGTGCTGACAACGGCCTTTTGCCCATGATTCTGGATCAGCAGCCGCAGCAAATCCTGGAATTAAGCCGCAACAATCACAGCATGCAACTTTTTGATGTGATACAGCTCTTCTCAAAAGCTATCCGGCATTTACTCAACGGACATGCAATCAACGAAATCGGTGAACCATTGTCTCATCTAACAGTCCTGGAAAATTATCAGCCTCGCCTGGGTGATGAATGGATAGAAGCCCAGATTATTTTTATTGATCATTATGAAAATGTAATTGTGAATCTCACCCGCGAGCAGTTTGAAGCTCACCGGAAAGGAAGGAAATTTAAAATCTGCTTCAGGCACGATGAATATATCACGGAAATCCACGAACAATATGCCGATGTGCGACCGGGCGAAAAGCTGGCCTTCTTCAATGCAGGAGGCTATCTGGAAATTGCCATCAATAGGGGAAATGCTGCCGGCTTGCTTGGTTTGCAAAGTATGCGCATAAGACCCGATAGCCATCGTCCTCCCGGAAGCATGCAAAAAAATTTATTTTATCAATCAATAAAAATTATTTTTGAGCCCTGATCTTTATCTTCAATCATGCTGCGATTCTGCATCACAGATTTTAAAAACTTGTTAATCAACAGATGAGAGGGATGAAAACAGGATGTAGAAAACAAAATAATTTAACCGGACAATAGTAAGCACAACCGGATCATATATCTATCCATACACAGAGATCATTCCATGAAAGATAAAAATATGCATACACATGAAGATTGATTTCAGAAAAGCCAATCTGATTACCGGCTGGATCGTTTGTATCATTGCCTGTATCGTGTATCTGATGACACGCGAAGCCACCGTGAGCTTCTGGGATTGCGGTGAATTTGTACCCAGCGCATATAAACTGGAAATTTCCCATCCGCCCGGAGCACCTTTGTTTATTTTGCTGGGCAGGTTATTCATCATTTTGCTGCACAGCACACCCCAGAATGCTGCTTATCACATGAATGCCCTGGCTTCCATCAGCAGCGGACTTACCATCATGTTTCTGTTCTGGACTATTACCCATCTGGCCCGCCGCATGGTGGAAAAAAGAGGTGAAGAACTTACCGAAGGTAAAAAGATATTGATTTTAGGTGCAGGTGCAGTGGGTGCACTGGCTTTTACATTTTCTGATTCATTCTGGTTTTCGGCCGTTGAATCGATTGTGTTTGGAGTTTCTCCGCTGTTTATCGCCATGGCTTTCTGGGCTATTCTGAAATGGGAAGAAGTAGCCGATCAGCCTTATGCTGATCGCTGGATTATCCTGATAGCCTACATCATCGGACTGTCCATTGGTGTGCATCTGCTGAGTATCTTATCTATTCCAGCAGTGGTGATGACCTATTATTACCGCAAGTTCAAACCCAATGTCAAAAAAACAATCCTGGCTTTTCTCATTGCCTGTGCGTTGACAGGTTTTGTACAAATCGTGCTGATTCAGGATACCGTAAAACTGATCGGTGCATTTGATTTGTTGTTCGTCAACGGCCTGGGATTGCCATTCAATTCAGGTTCCATCACCTGTATTGTGCTGATTGCAGCAGGCATCACAGCTGGTTTGATTTATGCCTATCGCAGAAAAAAATATTATCTGCATCTTGCTTTGCTGAGCCTGAGTTTTATTTTAATTGGCTACAGCACTTATTTCGTAATCCTGATCCGCGCCAATGCCTATCCTCCCATTGACATGCAGAATGTCACCAATCCTATTACACTGGTATCTTATCTCGATCGCAGCCAGTATGGTACCTGGCCTATTATTTATGGTCCTGATTTTACTGCACAACCTATAGGTACCAAGGTCATTGGTAATGTCTATAAAAAAGATACAGCTACCGGCCGGTATATAGTTGTTGGTAAAAAACTGAAAGCAGTTTACAATCCGGCTGATGAACATTTGTTTCCACGCGTATGGGATAATGATAATTCGCAGGGACATGTATCTTTTTATCAGCATGAATTAGGATTAGCCAAAGGTGAAAAGCCTACTTTTGGAGATGCAGTTTATTTCTTCTTCCGGGATCAGTTGTGGTGGATGTATTTCCGTTATCTGCTCTGGAATTATGCCGGTCGCCAAAATGATATTCAGGGTATATATCCTGATAATACCCGCGATGGTAACTGGATTACAGGCATATCTTTTATTGACAACTGGCGACTGGGTGATCAGAGCAAAATGCCCGACAGCCTGAAGCATAACAAAGCGCATAATAAATTATACATGTTGCCTTTGTTGCTCGGCATCATCGGATTGATTTATCAGTATAAAAGAAGCAGGCATGAGTTTTATGTGGTGTTTTTGTTGTTTTTCTTCACAGGCATTGCCATTGTAATTTATCTGAATCAGGGACTTCCGCAGCCTCGCGAACGTGATTATTCGTATGTAGGTTCATTCTATGCATTTGCTATATGGATTGGACTGGGCGTGATTGGTTTATATGATTTAATCAGCAAGCATGCACAACCTAAAGCCGGATATGCAGCTTTGCTTTCTGTAGCATGTTTGGGGGTTCCCGTACTAATGGCTTCACAAGAGTGGGACGATCATGATCGCTCCCAAAAAACATTGGCGCGTGATATTGCAAAAGATTATCTCAATTCCTGTGCACATAATGCCATATTATTTACCGGTGGGGATAATGATACATACCCACTCTGGTATGCGCAGGAAGTAGAAAATGTGCGGCCTGATATTCGCATTATTATCACCACTTTGCTAGGTACTGATTGGTTTATTGATGATCTGCGCAGAAAAATCAATGAAAGTGATCCCGTTCCTTTCAGCTGGAGTCCTGATAAATATCAGGGTGATAAACGCGATTATGTGTATTATTTCAATCCGGGAAATATTCCGGAGGATAAATATTTCAACATTGAAGATGTCATGCAGTTTATCGGAAGCGATAATCAGCAGGATCAGGTGCAGATGGACAATGGGCAATGGATTAATTATCTTCCCACCAAACATCTTTACATCCCTGTTGATAAACAAACTGTACTGCAAAATGGTACTGTTCCGCCGGAGGATAGCAGTTATATTGTGCCGGAGGTGAAATTTACCATCAACAACAATGTGCTGATGAAAAATGATCTGGCAGAACTCAATATCATTGCAGCCAATCACTGGAAACGGCCGATTTATTTCACTTCTCCTTATCTGAGTTTGGGATTGAATGATTATCTGGAAATTGACGGATTGACATACCGGCTGGTGCCCTACAGAAAATCGGACAGCGCAGGCTTGTTTGGCAATTTGAATGTGAACATTCCGTTCATGTATGATAATCTGATGCACAAATTTGCATTTGGTGGTGCACAGATTCCCGGTACCTATTTCGATGAAACCAACCGGCGCGAACTGCAGCTGATCCGTTCGGCATTTACCCAGCTGGCCATAGCCCTGGCGCTGCATCAGAAAAAAGACAGCGCTCTTCAGGTATTGCATTACATGGATAAAAATATCCTGCCAGAAAACTTTCCGTATGGATATACATCCCCGGGCAATATTCATGATTTGTACAGCACACAAACAGCCTACGCCTATTATCTCGCTGGCGATACCACACGTGCCAACCAGATTGTACAGGATGTGATGCGCGATTGTGAGCAGCAGCTTAACTACTACGCTTCACTCGGAAGCAAACTTAGTGGCGATTTGCAGCAGGATGAACAATCGGCAACCTATATCATACAGCAGTTGCAGGAAATGAAACATCAGTTTGCAACTTCACAAATGCCGGCAGCCAAAGATAGTGCTGTGGGAAAATAGCAATTATGTTAAAAAATAGGGGCACATCATTTATCCTCTGGGTGATGTTCATTTTTTAAATATAAAAAATGAAACGAACGATCAGGTATTATCGGATTATGTGGCTTAAGTATGATTTGTTTGCAGGCCTCACTGTATTTTTAGTTGCACTACCTCTCTGCCTTGGTATTGCTTTGGCATCGGGTGCGCCATTTTATGCTGGACTGTTATCAGGGATCATTGGCGGGATGATAGTTTCGCTGATTAGTGGCTCACAACTGGCTGTTTCTGGTCCAGCTGCAGGATTGACAACTATAGTCTCATCCTCTATCGTTTCGTTCGGTGATTATAGAATTTTTTTACTCACTGTTGTAATAGCGGGATTATTTCAAGTTTTTCTTGGGTTTTTAAAACTTGGCATTATTGCAAATTACTTTCCTTCATCAGTTATTAAAGGCATGTTGGCAGCTATTGGGATCATGCTTATTTCAAAACAAATTCCAATTGCTTTAGGCTATGACCTTCCTGACTTCTGGAGAAGCGGATTTATGAGTTTGTTTACTTCAAAGCAATTTGTAGGAGGTATCCATAGCTTTAACCAGCATATAACCAGAGGAGTTATCATAATTAGCATTTTCTCAATTCTTGTTTTCCTTTTATTTGAATTTTCTTTTCTTAAGGGCATAAAGATTATCCCGATTCCTTTGTTAGTTGTTATTCTTGGAATTCTAATGAATCTTTTATTCGATAACTTTTTCCCCGGACTTTCACTCAACAAAGATCAGCTTGTAAACATTCCTTCAAATGCATTTAAAAACATAATTTCTCCAGATTTTTCTAAATTTTTTGCAGACATAAGAATATGGAGGGATGGTATAGTTATAGGCATGCTTGCAACGCTCGAAACTCTTCTTTGTATTGAAGCTATTGATAAGTTAGATAGGAGAGGTCGTACGACTCCTGTTAATCGGGAGCTCTTTGCACAAGGCATAGGCAATATTATTTGCGGATTCTTGGGTGCAATTCCAATTACAGCCGTAGTTGTGAGGGGAGCAGCAAATGTAGATGCTGGTGCAAGAACAAAATTATCAGCTTTTACTCATGGTTTATTCCTTTTGCTTGCTGTTGTTCTTATCCCATTTTTACTTAACCGCATTCCTTATGCTTCACTTTCTGCCATACTATTGGTTACAGGATATAATCTTACAAAACCTAAGCTTTATAGAAGTATGTTTAACTTAGGATGGACACAGTTTCTCCCTTTTATCTTAACAATTGTAGTTATTCTTTTTACTGATCTATTAATAGGAGTAAGTATTGGATTGTTGCTTTCTATTTATTTTATTATTCGAAATAACTACAAAGAAGAATACAAAATATCTAAAAAAGAATTGAACGGTATCTTAACGGAGTATATTAAATTAAATACAAATGTTACATTTCTTAATAAAGTGAATTTAAAAAAGGTATTAGATGAAGTTCCAAGGAATAGCATATTGACAATTGATGGAAGTGAATGCAATTTTATAGACTATGATGTATTAGAGGTTATTAGTGAATTTGAAAATAAAGCGAAAGACAGAAATATTGACTTGCACCTAATTGGGATTAAAAAGGTAGATGTGACAGCAATACATTGATATTTGTTTTAGATATTTTTCTTTATTATGTTATTTATTGGGTGAAAGATCTTCTGCTGGAATAAAATAGGGCATCTTTTTTATAAAACTCTATTAAAATTTGTAAATATTCATGTAAGCATGGATTAAGATCCATGGCAGTTGTTTTTTTGCCAGGTCATCACTTTTAGAATCTTTTTGTACACAATTTCCCATAGGAAAGTTTCCTTTTAACTTTTTATTGGCTAAAAATTTATTATCATTATTAGATTTTGTGTAATTATATAATACTTGATGGTATACTTTGATATATTGTAAGGAATTATGAGTGAATTTTATCTGATTTTTATCTTTCCCAACTTGCACAATCCTTTTTACTAAGGACACGATTTGCTTCCTATCATATAGATTTTGTAAATTTATTTCGTGAAAGCAATTCGTACAGACACAATTTCTGATGAAGAGATTCTTCAACGGTACCGGCAGGACCATAACCAGGACTGGATCGGTATTTTGTTCGAACGATATGTACACCTGGTGATGGGCATGTGTTTAAAATACCTGAAAAATCTGGAAGATGCAAGGGATGCAACCCAGCAGATTTTTTTAAAGGTGATGCGTGAAGCCGATCATACTCCCATTCGTTATTTCAAAGGATGGCTGTATCAGGTTACCAAAAATTATTGCTTAATGCAGCTCAGAAGCAAGCAGGCGCAGGACAGGCTTTCAGAACCGGAAGATGAAAATCAACCCGTGGTGATGCCTGAAGATGAAGAATATGTGCAGATGAAAAATGTGCAGCTTGAACTTCTGGAAGAAGCTCTTCAGCAGCTGAATACACCACAGCAAACCTGTATCCGTCTGTTTTACCTGGAGAAACATTCGTATCAGGAAATAGCAGAGATGACAGGTTATACATTGATGCAGGTGAAAAGCTATATTCAGAATGGTAAACGCAATTTACGCATCATGCTGGAGAAAAAACAAAAACAACTCAACAATGGATAAAACTGTTTCACATATATTCGATTCCACACATTGCCTGAGTCCGGCAGAGATGATAGATTATGTGCGCGGTAATCTTTCTGCCGAAGAACGATATCGGGTTGAAGCGCATTTAAACAGCTGTTCATTCTGCAGTGATGCTGTGGATGGATTGACGCATATCCAGGATCCTGACGGGTTTTCACTGGCTCTGCAACACATGCATCATCATTTCAAAAAACAGCTTCAGGAAAAGCATAAATTTTTTATGAAATCTTATCGGACACAACTCTATCTGGTTCTTATTATTATCGTAATTCTTGCTATTTTGCTCTTCGCTTTTTATCTGGTGCATTTTACCATCCTCAGGCATTAAGTTTTTCAGCTACCTGTTTGCTGATGAAGTAGGAAATATCTCTTTTTTCGTTTATCGCCGGGGATGGCTGTTTCAGCCGTGCAATTCTCACAGTTGAAAGAAAAAAATAATGTCAGAAAATATGAAAATCATGCTTAAAGATTGACGAATTCATTGTTATTTTGCTGCGTAATTTTTTACCATCATGGTCATTGGAATTTGCAAAGAGCCGGAAGGAGAAAATCGGGTATCCTGTTTGCCTGATGTGGTCAGGCAGCTGGTTCAGCTCGGGCAGGAGGTATGGATTGTATCGGGTGCAGGGGAAAGAGCCTATGCTTCGGATGCCGATTACAAGGCTGTGGGGGCGCATCTGGCTGATGAGAAAGAAGTGTGTCAGCGTGCAGATATGTTATGCAGGATGCATTTCCCCGAAGACGATGCTTTGATTGCAGAGGCCCGGGAGAAAACCATTTGGGTTGGCATGTATCAGCCTTTGTATCATGCGGCTGAAATGCAAAAAATGGCAAACAGAGGCATGACGGTATGCAGCCTGGATGCCATTCCACGCACTACCCGGGCACAGAGCATGGATGTATTGAGTTCTCAGGCCAACATAGCCGGTTACAAGGCTGTGATTCTGGCAGCTGCACATTATCCGCATTATTTCCCCATGCTGATGACGGCAGCCGGTAGTATTCAGCCGGCGAAGGTACTGGTGCTAGGCGCTGGTGTGGCCGGATTGCAGGCCATTGCCACAGCGCGCAGGCTAGGCGCTGTGGTGGAAGCATTTGATACCCGCCCGGCCGTAAAGGAAGAGGTTATGAGTCTGGGTGCAAAATTTATTGAAGTGGAAGGAGCTGCCGATCCGTCGGCTGCCGGTGGTTATGCAGTTGAACAATCTGCCGATTACCAGCGACGGCAGAAAGAAAAAATAGCGGCTACCATTGCCAAAGCCGATATCGTAATTACAACGGCTCAGATACCGGGTAGACGGGCTCCTCTGCTGGTGACGCGGGAGATGGTGGAAACCATGCGTGCAGGATCCGTAATCGTGGATCTGGCTGCTTCAACAGGCGGAAACACGGAACTGACGCGGAACGGAGAAACTATTGTGCATCATGGAGTCACAATTATCGGCAATTCCAACCTGCCTTCTACCGTTCCTGCTGACGCCAGCAAATTGTATGGCCGCAATCTGCTGCATTTTCTGCAATTGTTGATCAGCAAGGATGGACGGGTACAATTCAATTTTGAAGATGATATTGTATCGGCAGCATGTGTGGTGTACGAAGGTAAAATCCGCGATACACGCATCCTGCAAACCGTACAGCAGGCGTAAACTTTCAGTTCAGTTATAAAGATGCAGATCATGGGAAGTCTTTTGCAGTTTTTGCACGATCATCTGGAAATGGCCTATATCGTAGTGCTCTCCGTATTTCTTGGAGTGGAGGTCATTTCACGCGTACCCTCCGTGTTGCATACTCCGCTGATGAGCGGAGCCAATGCGATTCACGGCGTCGTTATCATCGGCGCTATCATCGTGATGGGCCAGGCCAGTCCGGATAATTATTTTGCTCTCATCATCGGCTTTCTGGCCGTGATTGTGGGCACCTTGAATGTAGTAGGTGGGTTTGTGGTCACGGATCGTATGTTGGATATGTTCCGTACCCGCAAGAAAAAAACCGATATTCCGGAAAACCGCAATGGATAAATCATTTTGTTATTAAATGCCAAACAAGTTATGGGTCTTGCTGTACTTTCCCTGTGTTATCTGATTGGTTCCGTTACATTTATTGTCGGCCTGAAAATGCTTTCCCATCCGCGTACAGCCCGTCGGGGCAATCTGGTAGCGGCTGCCGGGATGGGCATTGCTATCGTGGGTACCATTTTTCTTTATCAAACTGAAGACGGAACACGTCTGCATAATTACGGATGGATTTTTTCCGGATTGATCATTGGTGGTATTATCGGGACGGTACTGGCACGCAAGGTGAAAATGACGGCCATGCCGGAGATGGTGAGTTTGTTTAACGGTATGGGTGGACTCTGTGCAGCGCTGATTTCGGTGAATGAATTTGAACATCTCACCCATGCGGATCCTTTGCTGTTTGTGGCTGCAGCCTTGTTTTCGGGACAGAATTTGTTGCTGCATGTATTTATTATTCTGGCCGGGCTGGTGATTGGAAGCATTTCATTTTCCGGAAGCATGATTGCGTTGGGCAAGCTGGCCGGGAAAATTGGGGTATGGCGTTTTCAGGGTCAACAGGTGTTGAATATTTCAGTGCTGGTGATCACATTGTTGCTTGCTGTGGGTTTACTTACGCAGGAAGCATTTTTTAACGGCTGGGTTTTCGGGCTCATCATGTTGCTGGCACTGGTGTACGGAATTTTGTTTGTAATGCCCATTGGAGGTGCTGATATGCCGGTAGTGATTTCTGTGCTGAACTCCTGTACGGGTATTGCAGCAGCCTGTGGTGGATTTTTATATGATAATCAGGTGATGCTCACCGGTGGTATTCTGGTAGGTTCTGCCGGTGCTATTCTCACCGTGCTGATGTGCAAAGCCATGAATCGTTCCCTGAAGAATGTGTTGCTGGGATCATTTGGTGGCGTGAAATCCGGACAGGCCGCGCAGGCGCAGCAGAGTTACAAGGAAATAACAGTAAGCGATGCGGCAGTAGTACTAGCTTATGCCAAGAAAGTGATGATTGTACCGGGTTATGGATTGGCTGTTGCACAGGCCCAACACACCTGCCATGAACTGGAAAAACTGTTGGAAGAAAGAGGAGTGGAAGTAAAATATGCGATTCATCCGGTAGCCGGGCGTATGCCGGGGCACATGAATGTATTGCTTGCCGAAGCAGATGTGCCGTACGAAAAACTGCTGGAAATGGAACAGGCCAACAGTGAATTTGAAACTACGGATGCAGTATTGGTATTGGGAGCCAATGATGTGGTGAATCCCGCTGCCAAAGAAGATCCCGGAAGTCCCATTTACGGTATGCCCGTGCTGGAGGTGGAAAAAGCAGGTACCATCATTGTCAACAAACGCAGCATGAAACCCGGTTATGCAGGTATTGAAAATATGCTGTTTTATCGTCCCAAAACAGCCATGTTGTTTGGTGATGCCAAACAAACCTTGCAACAGCTGATACAAGCTATCAAGGAATTATAGTTGGTGTATTTGCTGTTTGCATTGTTGGTTGGTCATGGGAAATATCCGTAGTTTGCTTGTATTTTATTCTTTACGGTTAGAATTTATGTTGAACAGAATTGTAAAATATACTGACAGGATTATCCCTCTTCATTTTTAACTGAAAATTCCCGGTCAGAAAGGTCGCCTCATAGCTGTATTTACGGATATTAGGAGCTTTTTCAAAATGAAGATCCCAGCAGACTCAGAAACTCTCTTGTACTGATCTAATCATGAACTAAAATATTTTTCAGTAAGTCGGAATACATTCCTGCAAGATATTTATCTCGAAATTTTTTTACAAAGGTATCGGGCCTTGCAGGTTATACATACAAAATAAGAATAACGCACTATTTTTCTTTAAAAACGGTAAATTTCAATATTCACTTTATCTGTAACTATTTTGGATGCAGAAGCCACTATCTTCAGATAATAGGAAAGGATATGAAGCTGATTGATTATAAATGGTTAAAAGCCCATCAGCAGTAGAAAAAGTTGTTTTATATAATTGCTATCTTGTATCATGATTCACAATACAACCATCGGTAAACAGGTATATCGAACCATTCATTTTATTGCTATCTGGCTTTTGTTAAGTGTTTGTTACGTTGCCTGTCGTCATCAGAGGATGCAGGATCATGACTGGCCTGTGTATCATGGCAGTAAAGACAATGCACATTATAGCCCTCTCAAGCAGATTGATACACAGAACGTACAGCAATTGCGTGTAGCCTGGGTTTTTCACACAGGCGATGCTGATACCGCCAACCATTCACAAATTGAATGTAACCCCATAGTGGTTAATGGCACTTTATATGCTACTTCACCTCAGCTTAAGGTATTTGCCCTGGATGCAGCCACCGGTAAACTGAAATGGATGTTTAACCCCATGGATAGTTTGCCGGCTGATAAAAAATCATTTTTCATTTTAAACATCAACCGGGGTGTAACCTACTGGACAGATCATCGGGGTGATGAGAGAATATTTTTTGTGGCCGGATCTTATCTGTATGCGCTGGATGCAAAATCGGGGAAACCTGTTTTATCATTTGGCAACCAGGGGAGGGTGGATCTCCACGGTGGGCTTGGTAGAGATGTGTCTGATTTATTCATTACAGCCACTTCGCCTGGCATCATATATCATGATTTGCTGATTATGGGCAGCAGGGTTGATGAAGGGCCTGCGGCAGCCCCTGGTCATATCCGGGCGTATGATGTGAGAACAGGCAAAATCAAGTGGATTTTCCATACCATTCCTCAGCCCGGCGAAACAGGCTATGATAGCTGGAAAGATCCGGATGCATGGAAACATATCGGTGGTGCAAACGACTGGTCGGGTTTTTCCATGGATGAAAAGCGAGGCATTGTATATGCTTCTCTAGGTTCGGCTTCTTTTGATTTTTATGGTGGGAAACGTTTGGGTAACAATCTGTTTGCAGATTGCATATTGGCTCTGGATGCAGCAACTGGTAAACTGTTATGGTATTATCAAACTACACATCATGATGTGTGGGATGGTGATTTACCCACACCACCTACACTGGTGAGTATTCAGCGAAACGGGAAAACTATAGATGCCCTTGCACAGCCTACAAAGAGGGGATATTTGTTTTTGTTTGACCGGTTGAACGGTAAATCTTTATATCCTGTTCGCGAAATACCAGTGCCCCAAAAGTCTGATCTGGAGGGAGAAGTATTATCGCCCACACAGCCTCTTCCTGTAGCTCCCGCACCTTTTGGCATGCAACATCTTCAGCGGTATGCTGTCAATCCTTTTTTACCGGAATCTTCCCGGAGGGCAGTTCTGGAAAGATGGAAGCAACTTGATTCGCCTCAGCTATTTGCACCGCCTTCGCTACGAGGCATTGTGTTGTTGCCCGGCGGCATGGACGGTGGTGCAGAATGGGGCGGAGCTGCCTATGATCCCGAAACGCATTGGCTTTATGTGAACAGCAATAGGATGGCATGGATTATTCAGATGATTCCGCTCAGACATCCATCAGCCGCAGTTTCCCATCGTACGTATCCGGAGGCCGGAAAGCAGTTGTATCAGCAATATTGCATGAGCTGTCATGGCGCTGACCGAAAGGGCGGACAAAATTATCCTTCCTTGTTGCAAGTAAATCTGAAATACGACACCACCCGTTTTTATGCTTTGCTGAACAGCGGACGAAGAATGATGCCCTCGTTCAGTCGTCTGACAACCGATGAAAAGCGGGCACTCGCAAGCTTCATTCTCCAGATTCGGGCATTGCAGTCCAAACCTTATGTAGCCAGGGATACACAGGCCGATCCTTACCTGAATTTACCTTACACAATCAATGGTTACACCAAATTTCTGAGTCCGGAAGGATGGCCTGCTATTCCGCCTCCATGGGGCCAACTCACAGCTTATAATTTGCAAACCGGACAGATTGAATGGCAGATTCCTTTAGGCTATTATCCCTACATGAAGGATAAGGATACTCTTACGGGAGCCGAAAACTATGGTGGAGCCGTGGTAACGAAAGGTGGCTTGCTTTTTATTGCTGCAACACCTGATGGGAAAATACGTGCATTTCACAAACGTACCGGAAAGCTGCTATGGCAGGCCGATTTGCCGGCACCTGCTTTTGCTACCCCTGCCGTGTACAGTTGTGATGGAAAAGAATATGTGGTGGTGGCCTGTGGCGGAGGAAAGCTGGGTACCGCATCTGGCGATGCTTATGTGGCTTTTGCATTACCTGATTCGATACAATGAAAACATGATGGTATGAAAAGAAGAGATTTTATTGCACAATTCAGCATGACCGTTGTGGCTGCAGGAGTTGCACCTGCCTGTCTTTCAGATATTGTACCTGCCATGAACAAGCTTCCCCGCTGGCGGGGTTTTAATCTGCTTGATTTCTTTTCACCCGATCCGGCACATCGTGTGCAGCACACAACTGATGAACATCTGAAATGGATGCGCGACTGGGGATTTGATTTTATTCGTCTGCCCATTGCTTATCCGTATTATTTGCACATTGATCGCACAAAAAATATTTCACCGGAAGATGTATATCATATCAATGATCAGGCGGTAGAAGAAATCGTTCGTCTGGTGGATAAAGCCAATCAATACGGATTGCATGTAAGCGTCAACCTGCACCGGGCTCCGGGTTACTGTATCAATGCAGGTTTTCATGAGCCCTTTAATCTTTGGAAAGATGAAGCGGCGCAACAGGCATTTTATTTTCACTGGAACATGTGGGCCAGACAATTCAAAGATCGATCAGCCAAACAGGTGAGCTTTGATTTAATCAATGAGCCTGCTATGCGCGAAGATATGAATGACCAGCATTCACCTGCAACTGCCTTACCCGGTGAATTATACCGCAAAATAATTGTGGGAGCTGCACATGCTATCTGGAAAGAAAATCCGTCGCGTATCATCCTGGCTGATGGCAATCATGTAGGTAACGATATCATTCCTGAAATTGAAGATCTGAATATTGCACAAAGCTGCCGGGGCTATTATCCGCATGCGATATCCCATTACAAGGCGCCATGGGCCAACAAAGATCCTGAACACATGCCTGTGCCCGTGTGGCCGGGACAGATTGGCAATCAATATTTTGATCGCCATACGCTGGAGAAATATTATCAGCCCTGGATCCAACTGGTGCAAAAAGGCATTGGTGTGCATTGCGGCGAATGTGGCTGCTGGAATCAAACACCGCATTCTGTTTTTCTGAGCTGGTTTGGAGATGTACTGGATATTCTCACAGCTGCAGGTATTGGTTATGCACTCTGGAATTTTATCGGTGATTTTGGTGTGCTCAATTCAGGTCGGAGTGATGTGCAGTATGAAAACTGGTATGGATATCAGCTGGATCGCCAGTTGCTGGAATTGCTGATGAAACATTAAAGTTGCTATTCTTTCTGATGGAAATATAAACTTGCTGTTCGGGAAACATGTATGGAGGAAATTTTCTGTATGACGGCAGAGATGCCCGACGGGTAAAGGCAAGGATCTGGCTGCCTGCCGAGGCAGTGGACCGGGCTTCTGCTTTTGTGAACCAGCAACGGGTGCCAGCACATCTGGAATGGGTAAGACAAAGCCCTTACCTGGTGTTTACCTGCCCCGGGAATGCTTCCCTGCAGGTGAAATGGTAAATAACCAACACATATTGCAGTTTCGAATATTCTCTGTACCTTTGCTGTCCAAAATAATTACTCATGAAAGAAGGTATTCATCCGCAGGATTATCGGTTTGTGGTATTCAAGGATATGTCGAACGGGTATAGCTTTCTGAGCCGTTCCACTGCTCAATCCAAAGAAACTATCGTATGGGAGGATGGTAAGGAATATCCTTTGGTTAAGGTGGAAATATCCAATACTTCACATCCTTTCTTCACCGGTAAGAAAGTGCTGGTGGATACCACGGGACGTATTGAAAAATTCCGCAAACGTTATCAGAAAGCGGATCAATCCCCAGCTTCTGAAGAAGCCGAAAAGCCCAAAGCTGCACCTAAAAAATAAAATCTGCAAGAGCCTGTGTACATCACAGGCTTTTGTATTTTTGCCCCGATGAATATCCTCCTATTTGATGATCCTTCTGTTCGTCAGCAGCTATATCCTCTTTCGCTGACGCGAAGCATAGCCGATTTTCGCGTGGGAATCCTTACCCTGCGGGAAAAATGGTCATATGTATCGGGAGGCCTGCCTGTTCATATCTGCACCGAACCTTATCTGCAGGTTTTGTATCCTCTTCCTGGTAAGCCGGATGATTTCACAGTCATTGCTTCGCATCTATTGCCTGATGAAGATTTCTGGCATGCTGTGGACCGATTGGCTCCGGGTGAAGGATTGTTCACACCAGGCGGTGATCTGATTGCTTTCCGCGAAAAAGACATTACGCCAGTAGATATCTGTTCCAGGCTTCATGCTGCTGCATATGCTGATACGCTTAAACATATTGCCTACAGCCAACGCTTGCATGCACTCCATTCACTAACGGATGTGTTTACGTACAATGGAAGGGAGATTCAGCGCGATTGGCAATTGTTATTCGGGTCGGCAAGTAAAAATATGCAACAGGGTGAGTGGATACAATCCACCGTCATTGGCAAACATCCGGTGTATGCGGGACCGCATGCGCGGGTTCTGGCCAGTATCATCAATACAGAAGCCGGGCCCGTGTTTATTGATGAAGGTGTCGAAATCATGGAAGGCACTACCATTCGCGGTCCGGTAGCTATTTGCCGGAATGCGGTCATCAAGATGGGTACACGCATATACGGAGCTACTACCATTGGTCCTTCTTGTACAATTGGCGGAGAGGTGAAGAATGCAGTGATATTTGGCTATTCCAACAAGGCTCATGAAGGTTATCTGGGCGATAGTGTAGTGGGTGAATGGTGCAATCTGGGAGCCAACACCAACAGCTCCAATATCAAGAACAACGCCGGTACCGTACGCATCTGGAATCAGGCTGTGCAGGCTTATGTGCCGGCAGGTAAAAAATGCGGCGTATTGATGGGTGATTTTTCCCGTTGCGGCATCGGGACCATGCTTAATACAGGCACTGTAATTGGCGTTTCCTGCAACATCTTTGGTGGTGATTTTCCACCCAAGCATATTCCTTCGTTCAGCTGGGGCGGGGCAGATCGCTGGATGCAGTATGATCTGCAAAAAGCCCTGCAGGATGCCGATGCCTGGATGCAGCTCAAACAGCAATCGCTATCAGAAGTACAACGTCAGATATTCTCTCATTTGTATCATCATCATTTATCTGGATTACCTGTACAGTCAAAAGTATCATGAGAAAACAAATTGTTGCCGGAAACTGGAAAATGCACGGAACCCTTGATGAGGTGCAATCGCTCGCTGATCAGCTACACGCTGCAACATTTCATTTGCAGCATCATCAGGAAATAGTTATTTGTCCGCCTTTCGTTTATTTGATGATGTTGCGCGAACATTTTCGTGATCGCAGGGAATTTCATATCGGTGCACAAAATTGTTATACAGAACCATTCGGTGCTTTCACAGGTGAAGTTGCTGCACCAATGTTATCGTCTATAGGTGTGGAATATGTAATCATTGGCCATTCCGAGCGACGCCAGTATTTTCATGAAACACACGACATGCTGGCCAGAAAAATAAATATCGCCCTGCAATCAGGATTAAAGCCCATCTTTTGTTGCGGTGAACCGCTTGATATCAGGCAGCAGCAGGCACAAAATGCCTATGTAGAAAAACAATTGCAGGAAAGTTTGTTTCATTTATCAGAAGAACAACTCCGGCAGATAGTGATTGCCTATGAACCGGTGTGGGCTATTGGTACGGGAGTAAATGCTACGGCACAACAGGCGCAGGAGATGCATGCTTTTATCCGCAACGCGATAGCTACTCGTTATCATGCAACCCTTGCAAATGATATTACCATTCTGTATGGCGGAAGTGTAAAAGCCTCCAATGCAGCCGAGCTCTTTGCCTGTCCTGATGTGGATGGTGGATTGGTGGGGGGTGCTTCGCTGAAGGCTGAAGAATTTACTCGGATAGTGGAAGCGCTGGCTGTCAAGCAAACCAATCGTGGATTGTAGATGGCTTAACAGGATTTATTTACATTTTCGTATAGCTTTTCAATTTTTATGGGATAATCGAATGAACGATTGCATGTCGTTTTGTTTTCAGCCTCATACATTTCACCACACACAAAATTAACTTGTGATAAGGTTGAATAATTGCTGATGGTTATGCTGATAAAAAACATCGGAGTTTTTTTACTTCCCATGTTTTCATCAAAAAGCATATCCGAGCAGTTATTTATTCCTCATCTTCTTCCAACAGTTTGTGTTCCAGGCTATCATTCCGGAATGATTTCTCCCAAAGCTGCAGTTGCTGGATAATCATTTCCGCACGTTGTTTATCATCGGCTAGGTCATTGGTAAGAAGAGGGCCGAGTGCTTGATAGTATTGTATCTGCTGCTGGCAATCGCGTATCACATCCCTGCTGATGGTATGTGCAAGCAGGCTGTCGCCCGCCAGATAGCTGGCATACGCAAGTTGCAGGGATGATATGTTGTGCACATTACCGGATGAAGTATAGCCGTAAGGCACGTCTACTGGCAACATGTGTTTGTTGAGATGATGCATAAGTTGCAAGGCGCTGTCTTTTTTACCTGCGAAAGCCAATGCCTGTGCTTCTCTGGCGAAGGCATTTCGAATATTAAGCAGCATGCCGCGGTTGGTTTCATCGAAATAAGTACCCGGCCGATCAGCTCCGCCAAAGCCAAACCGATGCAACATGGTAGCATACATAGACGATGCGTATAGCGTATCGGTTTCGCCCATGGCGGCAGATGCTGGCTTTTCTACGGGCACCAGCCGATATACCATGCCTTCATTATGCAGATATTGATTTAATCCCAGTTGATTACCGGGGAATGGACTGGTAAAATAAATAGGTCTGTTCCAATGATTGGCCGCTATGATATTAAGCACCATCAGATCATTCTTGAACAGGATATTGGTTTGCAGGGTAAACTGCAAAGCTGAAACGATCCTGGCACTATCGCTTAATGGCACGGTGCCATTCTTCAGCACGGTTGCTTTATCAACCGGTACATACAAATTTTTTGCAGGCAGGAAATTGATGCGTTCACCAGTATATTGATCCTGCAACTGATCTTTCGGATCATCGCTACCCATAAAATGCAATACTTCCTCCAGATTGAAATACTGATCCTTTGGCATTTGAGCCAATTCAAAATAACGGATATAATTTCTGCGGTCACCAAAATATTGTTCAGGCTGCCAGATCATGGGCACAGCATCTGCATCATTTACCTTGTAACGCAATTGATTGATATACCAATCAACTCCCAATAAACTTAAATTCACCACACGCACATCAGTGCGAATGCCTTCCACTTCCTGTGCATACCACAGCGGATAAGTATCGTTATCACCTGAAGTAAACAGAATAGCATTAGGTGCGCAGGATTCCAGATAATCTTTTGCTACATCGCGTGGCAAGGTTTTTTGTGAACGATCATGATCGTCCCATTCCTGAAAGCCCATTAGCACGGGCACAGCCAGCAAACAAATCACCGATGCGGTAACAGCCGATAAATTTGCTTTTTGTTTCCAAACAGCAAGTAATTTTTCATATACCCACAGCACACCCAATCCAATCCAAATAGCAAAGGCATAAAAAGAACCTACGTATGCATAATCACGTTCGCGTGGCTGTGGGCCGGCCTGATTGAGATAAATCACAATAGCCAAACCGGTAAAAAAGAACAACAGCAGTACTACAATGAAATCTGTTAACCTGCGGTTTAGATGAAAAAACAATCCAATCAAACCCAGTATCAATGGTAAGGCAAACAGGCGGTTATGTGCCTGATTATGTTTCAAACTATCAGGCATTTTGCTTTGATCGCCCAGGCGCCAGTTGTCCAGAAAGGGTATTCCGGTGATCCAGTTGCCGTCGCGCGGATTACCCAATCCCTGAATATCATTTTGCCTTCCACTGAAATTCCACAGGAAATAACGCATATACATCCATCCCACCTGATAGCCTAAAAACCACTTGATATTATCAATGAAATCGGGCTGTTCATTGGGAGCCAGGCCCAGCCAGTCGCGATAAAAATCTACATGATGCTGGGAATTGTTATTATCCCAAACGCGTGGGAACAGATGCATATCGGAGCTGGCATAAGTATATTTGATTTTTCTGCCTACAATTTCATAACGATCTTTTCCTTTTTCATAAATATAACCCGTTTCTTTGATGCCGGTCGGTTGGGCAGTAAAATAAGGGCCATACAGAATAGGCCAGTCGCCATATTGTTCGCGATCCAGATAACCCAGCAGGGAGATGGGATTATCTACATTATACATGTCAATGGCCGGATTGGCATTGGAACGGATCAAGGTAGTAAAATAAGTAGCATAACCGAACATCAGAAAAGCAAAACACCACAAGCCAAGGTGCAAAAGATATTTTTGTTTTCTTTTTGTCCAGATGATACCGGCAGCAATACATGCAGCCAGCAATATGATGAAGAAATAAGAACCGGAATTGAAAGGCAAGTGCAAACTATTTACGAAAAAGATATCGAACAATGCAGCCAGCTTTACACTATAGCGAATTACAAAAGTTTGCACAAAACCGGTAAGCAAACAACCCACCACAAAAGCCCAGAATATACCCCGGCGGCTGATGGGATACCGTTGCAAATAATATATCATGACTACAGCTGGAATCACCAGCAAACAAAGCAAATGTACACCGATGGATAAGCCCATGAGGTAAAAGGTTAAAACGATCCACCGGTCTGCATCAGGGTCGTGGCGGGATGCGGCTTCATCCCATTTGATCATTGTCCAGAATACCAGTGCCGTGAACAAGGAAGAAAGTCCATACACTTCGCCCTCCACGGCTGAAAACCAGAAGGAATCAGAAAAGGTATAAGCCAGAGCTCCCACCACACCGGCACCCATAATAACAATGATTTGTGCAGTTGATGGCTGTTGTTGCTGATTGATCAGGAGTCGTTTGGCAAAATAGGTGATGGTCCAGAATAAAAACAAAATGGTAAAACCACTGGCCAGGGCCGAAAGCAGGTTTACATCCAATGCAGCTGTGGTACTGGGATGCACGGCATTGAGGCTGCCGCTGAAAAGAATAATAAATAAACGGCCGAGTAAGATGAAAAGCGGAGCCCCCGGCGGATGCGGGATCTGCAACTTGTAGGCACAGGAAATAAATTCACCGCAATCCCAGAAACTGCCTGTGGCTTCGCGGGTTAGGATATATACGATTGAGGCAAAGATGCACACGATCCAGCCTGTGATAAGGTTGATGCGTTTGTACGTTGCCATAAGTATGATTTATGCGGGAAGATAACAAAAATAGAAAATAAACAGGTTGAATTTGTGGTTTTCAATGATCATATGCTGATACCTGTATATGAGCATGAAATAAAATAAGCAAATGGCCCTGATCCGAAATCTATGCCGGATGATTAAAACAGACAGGTAGCATTATGGATGATGCAACGACGAAAATGTTTTCTGATAATTCTCTATGCTTTTGCGGATCACATCGAAAGCCACATCTTTATTCTGAAATTCTTCCACCACCACAGTTTTATGTTCCAAAGCCTTGTATTCTTCGAAGAAATGACGCAGTTCATTGATGAAATGTGCGGGCAGCTGGTCAATATCGTCAATGTGATTGATGCTTACATCATCAGCTGCTACTGCTATAATTTTATCATCGGCCTCACCGTTGTCAATCATCTGCATGACGCCAATCACTTTTGCACGCACCACACACAGCGGCTGCATATCAATTTGTGAAAGCACCAGGATGTCGAGCGGATCATGATCTTCACCCAGTGATTGAGCAATGAATCCGTAGTTGGCCGGATAATACACCGAGGAATACAACACCCGATCCAGCTTCAGCAAACCACTATCCTTGTCGAGTTCATATTTTGCACGCGAACCTTTGGGTATTTCAATAATACTGGTTACGATTTCAGGAGCCTGATTGCCAATTGCAATATCATGCCAAGGATGTGCTGCCATCATCTATTAAGGATTTGAAGTATCGGCTGGTGGAAGAATTTGTTCGGTACCGCTGGAATCGGGAACGGGCAACTGATGTGCGAAACGGATTTTCCATTTACCTGCTTCCAGCACCAAAGGAAATGTTTCTGTGGTGTGGGCTGTTTTATTCAGATAAGTAACATAACCTGAGTCACCCTGTATGAATACTTTCTGCACTACAATTTCAGATTGTTGAATCTTTTTTTTGCCTTGCGGCGTGCTTTCTGCAATGCTGGCTACCAGGTCAATCATTTCATAACTATCCTTGGTAGCATAATATTTAGCTGAATCATAATGGGCATGTTGCAGGGCATACATGAATGAGCTGGCTACTTCATCTGGTTTCATGGATTTATGAGCGTGACAACCCCAGCTACTTATCCCGATAAGCCAGAACAAACCTGCATAAACACATGCAACACCTGCTGTTTTCATGGTGAAATTGATGAACAAAAATACACGGAAAGGCCTAATTCACAAAAACAAAGCGCTGAATATGAAGTCAACAGTGTGTGGTTACGACTGGCTTTTTCGGTTGTTTTCGGATGATGATTGTTGCTCCTGCCGGGCCTGATCATTTTCATAAGCCCGGATGATGGCTTTCACCAGCCGATGACGCACCACATCTTCTTCATTCAATTCCAGGTGTCCGATACCTTCGATGTGTTTCAGGATGCGGATGGCCTTTTGCAAACCTGATTTCTGGTTGCTTGGTAAATCAATTTGCGTGAGATCACCGGTGATGATGGCTTTAGCCGAAGGGCCTATGCGGGTGAGAAACATTTTCAGCTGCAGATCGGTAGCATTCTGGGCTTCATCCAGGATAATGAAGGAGTGGTCGAGTGTACGGCCCCGCATATAGGCCAGTGGCGCAATTTCAATGATGCGGTTGGCCATGTAATAGCTCAGCTTATCGGCGGGAATCATGTCGTCCAGCGCATCGTAGAGCGGGCGCAGATAAGGATCTACCTTTTCTTTCAGGTCACCTGGCAGAAATCCCAGGCTTTCGCCGGCTTCCACGGCCGGGCGGGTAAGGACGATTTTTTTGACCAGCTTGTTTTTCAGGGCACGTACGGCCAGTGCAACTGCTGTATAGGTTTTTCCCGTACCTGCCGGGCCAATGGCAAACACAATATCGTGCTCGTCGGCCATGCGCACCAGCTTGCGTTGATTGGGTGTACGGGCTTTGACGATGCGGCCATTGGGACCAAACACCAAAATGTCTTCCGGATTGCGGTCACTGAAAATATCTACTCCCTCTTCATCATCGAGCAACTGCTGAAAATAATGATCGCTCAGATGACCGTTGCGTTCCAGATATTTAACCACCTGTGTGATTTTTTCTCTGGCCAGGGCAATTTCTTCCGGTGCGCCTGAGAGCTTGATTTGGGTTCCCCGTGATAAAATTTTCAATAAAGGGAAACGTTTTTTTAGGATATCTAATTTTCCGTTGTTAACCCCAAAAAACTCAATGGGGTTGATGTTTTCAAGGTTAATGATTGTTTCTGTCAAAGTTGAATCTCCTTTTTTAGCATCCAATCAGCCAAATTTAAAAAGAATTTTTAAAAATATATCAGCAATATACCCGGATATCTGGTAGTTTGTAGCTTAAATGAGTACTTTCCCTAATTTTACTGCAAAGTTCAAAAAATAGCTGTAAAGCTTTTGTAAATTTTGGTCTATACTTGTTCTGGTCTTTTGAAAGTATTGAGCATTATCAGATATTAAATGCATGGCATGGCCCAATATCCGTTAAAGAGAATTTTTTTGATTGACGATGACCCCATTCATCAGCAGATAGCTGTGTTAATGCTTCAGAAAGCAGAAGTGGTAGAAGAAGTAACCGGTTTTCAAGAGGCACAGGCAGCGTTGGACTATATTCAGGCACATGCGGCAGAGCCAGAGGCATTGCCAGAAGTAATTCTGCTGGATTTAAACATGCCGGTAATGGATGGATGGGCATTTCTCGATGCATTTGAGCAAATGCGCGATGGATTGCTTGCTTCTGTACGGATTTTCATTTATACATCATCCATCAATTATCACGACAGGCTGCGGGCACATCAATATCCCAGCGTTACGGGTTATCTTGTGAAGCCTTTATCGAGAGAAGATATTCAACGCATTGCCAACATTGCTCATTCCTGAAACGTCGTGTTTGCTTACAGCACATGTTTCAACAGATGAATGGCCTGTGTGGGATCAGCAGCCCGAAACACACTGCTGCCCGCCACCAGCACATCGGCACCGGCATGCAAAATATCAGCCGCATTTTGCAGATCCACGCCGCCATCTACTTCGATTTTGGCCGGTGAGCCAGTTTTGATAATCAATTCCTTTGCTTCCTGGATTTTGTGCAGGCTGTGCGGAATAAAGGCCTGCCCGCCAAATCCCGGATTTACACTCATAATCAGTACAATATCTATCAGGTGCACAATATCTTTCAGCACATCTACCGGTGTATGTGGGTTTAAAGCCACGCCGGCCTGCATACCCAGCTGATGAATATATTCCACATAGCGATGCAGATGTACACTGGCTTCATAATGCAGGATCAGGTGATGCACACCCAACTGGTGAAATACGTCAATATATCTTTCCGGCTGCACAATCATGAGATGTACATCCATAGGCTTTTGGCAAAGCCTGGCCACACTTTCTACTACCGGCATACCGAAGCTGATATTGGGTACAAACATACCATCCATGATATCCAGATGCAGCCAGTCGGCTTCGCTTTTGTTCACCAGTTCCACGGCTTCGGCCAGATGCAGAAAATCGGCTGCAAGTAAAGATGGTGCTATAAAAACGGGTCTGTCCAAGGGAATCAGTTTTTATGGTTTAGGGTTGTTTGCCCAGTCTTTGCAAAGCCTGCCGGGCATCTTCAGCTTTTTTATTGAATACCAGTGAACGGCGGTAATCCTGCATAGCCCGTGCTGTATCGCCCATTTTTTCCCAGCAGCTGCCGCGCAGAAAATAGACCCGGTCATTGGCAGGTGCCATGCGTTGCGCCAGGTTCAGAATAGTCAGTCCTTTATGGAACGCATGTTGCTGCAGATAAATTTTTGCAAGCAACAAATAGGCATCCGTGTAAAATGCATCCACATTGATGCAATGATTCAATAATGAAATAGCCTGCCCGGGTTGATGAATTTTTTCATAAAATGCTGCCTGTGCATAAATCGGTTCAGCAGCAGTGGTATCTACTTTTTCGGCACGGCGGTACCAGCTCAGGCATTGCGGATTGCCTGAGGCAGCCAGCAAATCACCCATGGCCATGATGGCTTCATAGTTGTCGGGCGAACGTTTAATGGCTTCCCCCATCGAAGCTATGGCAGCAGCCGTATCGCCTATGGCTTGGTAAATCCTCGATTGCAAGCCGTAGATTTCAGCCACCGGCGGATACATTTTGCTTGTTCGTTCCAGTACCCGAAGCGCTTCAGTATAGGAGCCTGCATGATAAAGTGCATTGGCATATTCCATCTGATATACCAGGCTCTGGCTTTTGAGCTCCACTGCCCGCCGTAAGTATGTAATAGCTTTTTGCAGGCTGTCCTGTTGAAAATACAACTCACCGAGCTGAAAATTGTATTGGGCTTCCATAGGACGTAATTGCAGAGCCTTTCGGATATCCATACCGGCTAGTTTGAATTGCTGGATATTAGCCAGTTCCTGGGAACGATGGGCATATAATTCGGGATTGTCGGGGGAAGAAGCAATGGAATCCGTAATTTGACCTACTTTTCCCTGATGCAAAACGGCCTGCTCCTCTGCAGTATATTTTTCTTCTGTATGATGACAGCCTGTTTCCCCAAATCCAGCCACCAACATCAGCCAGCATAATACTACAATGCGGGAATAGCAGCTATTTGTTTTTCGTTTTATCATGGACACAAATCTAAGTAGAAAATCGGGCTGCTTTTCATCTAACTGTTTTATCCCAATGTTGTGAAGATATACCAGCAACAGGGACTTTTCTGCATAGGCCGATTGAAAGGCTGGATCAGCTATGGTACGTGTTTTTAGTGATTGTGTTTTATCTTTGATTTTCATCCCGAAAAAATTTGTGTTATGTCAAGAAAGCTGGGAAGAACTGTGTTTGGACGTCCGGAAGATGCAGGAAAGGTTATGACGCTGGAAGAGGGAATGCAGTTGCTGAAGCAATGGGTTGAAAATCCGCGTTTGCAGCTTCATATGCGGCAGGTAGCCTATCTGATGAAATGCTGGGCTGCCGAACGTTTGCAGTTGAATGAACAGGATCAGCACCGCTGGTATATGGCCGGTTTGCTGCACGATGCCGACTGGGAAAAATGGCCGGATGAACATTGTGGTCGTATTGTAGAAGAACTGGAAAAACGACATCAGGATCCGGAAATCATCCACGCCATTGCTTCTCACGGTCCGCATCATTTTGGTGTAATGCCCGTCAGTCCGATGGATAAAATGCTGTATGTATTTGATGAGCTTTCAGGATTGATCCATGCCTATTCGTTGATGCGACCTGAAGGATATGTGGGCATGGAAGTCAAAGGCGTGATGAAAAGATTCAGGGAAAAGAAATTTGCCGCCAATGTATCGCGTGAGGAAATACTCGAAGCTTGTGAAATAGCTGGCTTGTCGTTGGAAGATGTAATTGCATTTATCATTCCCCGTCAAGCCCAGGTGGCTTGATTTCAGCTATGCTGAGCATGCAGGTGAACCGGCAGGATGATATTTGCATAGGTGATTTGTCCATTCTGGCCAAGAATCCCGATCAGATAATAGGTTGGATCACCTTTGGGGTTGTTATCTACAAATTCGAAATGCGTGCTATTGGTTGTTATCTGCAATTCTCCGATGGCGCACAGCTGATAGCTATTTGTCCCTGAATAAATACGAAAAGCGGCTACCTGCGACAAGTCACCGGTATAGGTAAACGAGAGATGCACGGTATTTCCCTGTGCGTATCCGGTAAACTGGCTGATGGGTGTAGTTTCTGTCTGTACGGTTGGCTGTTGCGGTACAGCAAAATGATCATCTATTTTTGAACAAGCCTGCAGGGCAATCAGCAGAAACGAAATGGTAATTATTTTTTGCATAACACATCCTTTGTGATGAAACAAATCCGCTTTTGCATGTGCGGCGGTTTTTCACAGGATGTGTCGGTTTTGATAGATGCAAACTTACGGGATGGCAAAGAGTGACATAAAGGCAAATTGGTAAACGAGGGGTCCCGGTTAGGGAAAGACGGGCTATTGGAAGGAAGACGGCTGACTATCTGGATTATCGCAGCAAAGTGAGAACGCCTTTCTTAAACATGACCGGGCCATTGGGTGTTTCACGGTATTTCACCCACCAGGCGTAGCCACCGGCATCGCAGGGGGCACCATGGAAAGTACCATCCCATCCCTGTGTCCAGTCGTGCGTCACAAACAAGAGTTGTCCCCAGCGATTAAAGATGCGCAATTCGAAGTCGAATACCTGATGCAGCACTTTGGGCCTGAATACATCATTGTGCCCGTCGTTATTGGGTGTGAAAGCATTCGGCATGATGATATCACCCACGCAGTTGGCTGCAGGCTGCAGTGACACCGTGTCGGACGCAATGCCACAGATATTAAAGGCCTGCACGCGGTATAAGTCGGGCTGGGTAGCGGTATAGCTGGGGCCGTAGGTGCCATCCTGCCAGCGGTAACCTTCTGCATGCTCGCCAATGGCACGCAATAGCAGACGATCACCCGTGCAGATCAGGCTGTCATCGGCCAGGATTTGCACAGTCGGTAAGAATCCACGGGTAACTTTTACGGTATCTATTCGGGTGTAATTGCAAACAGCTCCGTTAATCAAAACTGTATACAAGCCGGGTGTGTCAACCGTGATGCGTGGTGTGGTTGCACCCGTACTCCACATATAGGCTATGGCATCGGGTGAAGACACGTCGAGCTGCAGGATTTGGTTGGGGCAAAGGGTGGCTTCAGGGTTCAGCCTGGGCAGGGTATTGGCCAGCAAATTCACCTGAATGGTATCAATTCGCAGGCAAAATCCATTTGAGCTGATTACCCAGTATGTACCGGGCGATGACACACTCAGGCTGTCGGCATTTGAATGATCATTCCATTGATAGGAATAATTTTCACCGGTCAGTGAATATGCGTGAAGCGTGATTCGTTGACCTTCACACACATTTACCTGTTTTTCCAGGCTCAGCCGGGGTAGGGAGCGTACATGCAGATGCACGGAATCTACTGCACTGCAGCCAAAGGCATTGATGACCTGTACCCGATATACTCCTCCGTCTGATTCGGATGGCGGTGCCAAAGTAATTTGTCGGGTTGTATCACCCGTGCTCCACCGGTAGTATACGCCGTCTCCACCTGCATCCAGGGTGATGGGTTGATTTTCGCAAGTACTGGTATCGTGGGTCAGCCGCAAGTTGGGCAGGGGTAAGGCTTTCAGATGAATAGTATCTGACCGGCTGCATCCCCAGGCATTGGTAACCTTAACCCAGTATTGCAAATCCCTATTTACCTGTACCCGGATGCTGTCGCTATTTTCTCCGGTATTCCACAGCAGGCCAAAAGCCTGTTCGCTGGCGCCTGTAGACTGAGATGGACCTTCCCGATGAACCCATAAGTTTACCCATGATCCCTGGCATACGGCCGTATCACCCGCCACCTGAATGATGGGCAGCGGGTTGACAGTGAGCTGCAGGGTATCGCTGGCGGCACAACCCGAGCTACTGGTGACTTTTACCCAATAGGAGCCTGCGGTATCGACCGAGATAGATGGTGAAGTTTCTCCTATATTCCACAAGTAGGTAGCACCCGGATTGCCTGCATCCAACACTAATCTTTCTCCCTGGCAGATAGCGGTATCCGGCCCGATGTCGACGATGGGCAGCGACTTGACGGTGAGCCACATGGTATCGGTGGCGGAACAACCCGAGCTACTGGTGACTTTCACCCAATAGGAGCCTGCGGTATCAATGGTTATTTGCTGGGTGGTGTCGCCTGTATTCCACAAGTAGGTAGCACCCGGATTACCTGCGTTGAGCATGAGGCTTTCTCCCTGGCAGATG